>Ga0315338_1000003_pt1 | contig 2174956 bp, 1363 predicted proteins | sample ASW8metaG_FD_204518 | JGI IMG/M metagenome (GOLD analysis project Ga0315338, IMG submission 204518) | Ammonia-oxidizing marine archaeal communities from Monterey Bay, California, United States - ASW #8 | ecosystem: Environmental > Aquatic > Marine > Coastal | place: USA: California...
TCTTAACGCACACCCTTCAATCAGATATGACCGTGGAAGGTAATTTAGATGCATTGGTGGCTTCTGGAGGTAATACGGGGTTTGTTGCATCGAATGGCTCAGCCAGAGTTATTACGCTTGAAGGAAACCTTACATTAGGCCAAGGAATTATTATATTTGGTGATACGGATTTAACTGTTGTTGTGGAAGGCGACACGACACATAGTTTTTCAAGTTCAGTCACAGGATCTTTTAGGGGCGAGTTAAGCATTAATAATCCGACTGAGACTATAAATTTAACATCCAATTTTATAGGAGATAGTACAACTGTGCTGACCTTAACGGCTGCGGCTGGAACGAGCTCCTTTAACATGGGAGCTTTTAATTTTACGGCAGGGCCTTTGAGTGTCCAGGGAGGAACTTTAAATGCAGGCAGTGGTGACTTAACAGTAACAAGCCTATCGCATACAGGTGGAACATTTACCGGAGGTGCAGGAGGAGATCATGATATTAATGGCGCGTTTACTTTAAATGGAGGTAATTATACAGCGACATCAGGAACTACAACAATTTCGGGAACAGTCAATCTATCGAATATAGGAGCAGGAACAACGTTTACCCATAACTCAGGAACAGTTCAATTTGATGGATCGACTCAAAGTATTGATCCTGATGGAGCCGCATTTAATAACGTAATCTTTAGAGTGGGTGGAAATTTCTTAACGCACACCCTTCAATCAGATATGACCGTGGAAGGTAATTTAGATGCATTGGTGGCTTCTGGAGGTAATACGGGGTTTGTTGCATCGAATGGCTCAGCCAGAGTTATTACGCTTGAAGGAAATCTTTCGTTGACCCAAGGAATTATTGTTTTTGGTGATGCAGACACAACACTTCAATACACTGGAACAGCAGTCCAAACATTTAATCAGGCTTCTGGAAGTTTTCGATCTCATTTAGCACTCAATAAAACAGGGGGAGAACTTCAACCGTTAACAGCACTAACTCTAATTTCAGGTAGAGATTTAACTATCATACAAGGAACTCTTAATCTTAATGGTCAAAACTTAACCGTTCCAGGAACTTTTGAGAATGGTGGAACGTTACGACTTAGAGGTACTGAAACTCTTAGTCTGACTCAAGATCAAGATTCAGGAACCCTTCAATACGATGGTAGTAATGCAGGGGCAACTCGTACGTTGGATGGCACAGGAATATCTGGGGTAAATAAATATTTTAATCTTACTATTGATGACACAAATGGAACTTTAGATACGTTTGAATTAGATGGAATTACTATTGGTGGAACAACTACTGTAGAAAATGGACAAGTTACTACAGCTGCAGGAACCGTAACCTCTAATGCGTTAACAGTTAATGGTGGTACTGTAACTTTGGGAGGGGATTTAACATTAACAGGAAATACCACAACGTTTACATCTGGAACCTTTAATGCTGGCAGTGGAACCATTACGGAAGCAGGGGATTGGGATATTCAAGGTGGTGTTGTGAATATGGATTCTTCTACTTTGGATTTATTCGGAGATTTCTTGCATAGTGGAGGAACCTTTAATGCTGGAACCGGAACTGTTAATTTTCTTGGAACTCTTCAAACCGTATCCGCTATAGGAACAAACACAACTTTTAATAATTTTAGCAATATTGAGTTAACTGCAGCAGACACCTTAACTTTCACAGCAGGAAGAAGAGTTATTGTTACTGGTGGATTAACATTACAAGGTTTTAGTAGTGGTGCTAAATTATTACTTCGTAGTAGTGCTCCTACAACACAATGGGAAATTGATCCGCAAGGAGCTCGTACAATAAGTGCTGTTGATGTTCAAGATAGTAATAATGTTCATGTTACTACAGTTGATGCAGGAGCTGGAAGTCGAGATTCTGGAAATAATACGAATTGGTTTTTTGCTGATAATGTAACAGGTAATGTTTTTAGTGACCAAGGTGTTACTTCTATTGGAGCAGGCATTCAAGTAGGTGTTTCTATTAATGGAGGAGCTGTTTCAACAACAAACACGGATGCTTCTGGTTTTTACGGAGTCGATGGTTTGACCTTAGTAGCTGACGATGTTGTTACCGTATTTTTGGATACGACTGGATCTGAAGCAGGTGTCACTGTAACGCTCTCTGATAATACAGGTCTTAGTGGTATTGATGTCTATGAGGACCATTTGATTATTCGTCATGAAAATGCAGGCCCTGTTACTGTTGCCACTTTAGACACAGCTAACAATGCTGGTGGTGCAGGTGACAGTGATATTGATGCTATCTATGAGATTAACAGTTTAGATATGGCAGCAGGAACAACATTGCTTGTCGCTAGTGGTAGTACTTTTACTCCGGGGGATGATGTTAACGCTATCAATGTAGATTTTAGAGGCACTGTTAATCTTGGAACTAATAATTTGGATGTTAATGGAACTTGGAATTCCAGCGGTAATGTAACGGTGGTGGCGGGAGGTGTTGTGACTGCTTCGGGGTTTGTTACGCAAACGGGAGGAGTTGTTGATCTGTTAATTATGGATAATACGGGTCAGGTTGATATGTCACAAAGTGGTGGGGCAACGATTGGAGAATTGATTTTAGCTAATATAGGTACGCTTAGACTCAATACAAATGTGACTGTTACTGGAGATGTGACTAAGACAACGAATGCAGGAACGGTTCAAGGAAATGCAAGTCCCGTAACATTAAATATTGGTGGTAACTTCACACACAGTCAAGGAACAATAAGCTCTAATAATTTAACCGTAAATTTAAATGGATCTGGAATCCAGAATTTAGATCAGAGTGGAACAGCAAGCTTTCAAGCCCCTCTCACTATTAACGCAACAGGCACAGTTACAATCATTAATCAAGATTTCACTGCCGATGGAGCTGTTACATTAACAACAGGAACTTTAGCTGTCGGATCTTTTAGTTTTATTGTTAATAACTTTTTATTTACTTATAGTGGAGGAACGATTACGAATGTAGGAGGCGGGGAGCTTGTGTTGGATGGAGGTCTTTTGCAGAATGCCAATGCTTCTATTCCAAGAATAGTATTTTTTAATAATACTACTGCGGATATAGATCAAAATTTTGGAACATTTGGAGAGTTAATTTTATCTAATATAAGCACTCTTCGATTAAATACGAACGTGACTGTCACTGGAGATGTAACTAAGACAACAAATGCAGGAACAGTTCAAGGAAATGCAACCCCTGTCACCTTAAATATAGGAGGTGATTTCACTCACAGTCAGGGAACAATAAGCTCTAATAATTTAACCGTAAATTTAAATGGATCTGGAATCCAGAATTTAGATCAGAGTGGAACAGCAAGCTTTCAAGCCCCTCTCACTATTAACGCAACAGGCACAGTTACAATCATTAATCAAGATTTCACTGCCGATGGAGCTGTTACATTAACAACAGGAACTTTAGCTGTCGGATCTTTTAGTTTTATTGTTAATAACTTTTTATTTACTTATAGTGGAGGAACGATTACGAATGTAGGAGGCGGGGAGCTTGTGTTGGATGGAGGTCTTTTGCAGAATGCCAATGCTTCTATTCCAAGAATAGTATTTTTTAATAATACTACTGCGGATATAGATCAAAATTTTGGAACATTTGGAGAGTTAATTTTATCTAATATAAGCACTCTTCGATTAAATACGAACGTGACTGTCACTGGAGATGTAACTAAGACAACAAATGCAGGAACAGTTCAAGGAAATGCAACCCCTGTCACCTTAAATATAGGAGGTGATTTCACTCAAAGTCAGGGAACAATAAGCTCTAATAATTTAACCGTAAATTTTAATGGTGGTGGCACTCAAACCTTTTCTCACTCCGGTGGAAACTTCAATCCATCTGTTAGCATTTCCAACAGTAGCACGTTGCAACTTTTAACCACACTAACAGTCGCCAGTGGTGAAACATTCACGATTAATGCAGGAAGCACTTTAGACTTAAATGCTAATGATTGGGTTATGACAGGTGTTACCTTTACGAACCTAGGAACAGTTCAATTAGAGGGCGGAGAAACGATTACTAACTTATCGCAGTATGTTCTTGCTGGAAAATTTGAATATGTGGGTAATGGAGATTCTTTGTTCGACAACTATTCAATCAAAGAATTTGGAGGAACAGATTATTTCAATTTGACTATCAATGCTACGGATACAAACGATGCTTTTACGCTCTTCGGTGGTCCTTTGGTTGTGGATGGCACTTTGAATGTTAATAGTGGTGTTTTCGTACAAAATGGAAATACCACAGAAGTTAATGGTCCTAATTCTCTTACAGTAGGTGCTAGTGGAACCTATACACAAAATGGAGGTTTGACCGTAAATGGAAATATCTTTTCAGCAGGAACATTTATAGGATCAAGCGCCATGCACGCTATTGATGTCAATGCTAATGGTCCAGCGGCTGGAGATGTTACTATTTCAGGAGGAACATTTACATCAACAAACGCTACTTTAACATTAGAAGGAGATTGGATTCATACGGGAGGAACATTTACACATAATAGTGGAACTGTCACATTTGACGGGGCAGGCCAGCAGATTCTTGGAACAAATACGTTTAATAATCTAACAAAAATAGTGATAGGCGTAGCTGTTGAAGCAGATAGAACGCTTACTTTTGGAGTGGGAACCACTCAGACAGTCGTTGGGACGACAACGTTTCAGGGACTTAATGCAGCAAATAGACTCTTTCTCAGAAGCTCTTTAGATGGAACCCCATGGAGCATTGACCCTCAAGGAACCCGAACAATTAGTCTGGTCAATGTTAAAGACAGTACTAATTTAACAGCTCCTCCTATTAGTCCTGCTAATAGTGTCGATGCTGGAGGAAACACCTTATGGTTTGGTAATAACATTTCAGGTATAGCTGTTGGTGTTGTTAATGGAACAACAATAGTTGTGGTTGTTGATGGAACTCAAGCAGGTACAACAACAACAGCTGGAGGCGCTGGAGCTTTTACACTTACAGGTATTACATTAGCTAATGGAAGTAATGTTTTGATATATGTGGATGATAATGGAACCACTTTAGGTAATGTCCTCACAATTGCTTCAGGAGCTGTTGATATTACAGGTCTTTCCATAACAGCAAACAGCTTAACGTTAACTCATGAAACGGCAGGTCCTGTCACTAACGCTTTATTAAATACAGCTAAAGGAGCTGAAGTTGATACAGATATTATTTACTCTGTTAGCGGAGGAGACTTAACGTTAACGTCTGGTATCAACTTGATTGTTACTGCAGGAAAAACATTTACACCAGGTGGGGATATTAGCGCAAATAATTTAACTGTTAATGGTACGGTGAATATGGGAACTGATGAACTTGCTATTTCAGGAGATTTAACGGTTCCAGCAGGTGGTGTTTATTCTGGGGGATCTTCCAGAGGAGAAGTGGGCGGAGATGTGATTATCTCTGGAGGAACATTAACCTCAACATCAGACACCTTGTTTATTAGCGGTGGTTTTTCTCATACCAGTGGAACATTCAATCATAATAATGGTGAAGTTTTCTTGCGTAGTTCTAGTAATGAAAATATAACCATCTTACCAACAACGGTTTTTAATGACATTGTGATCAATGAAGGAATGGTTCTCTTCTATAAATTTGATGAGCTAGCTGGACCAACGGCTGTTGACTCCTCAAATAATGCAAATGATGGTACTTACTTTGGTAATGTAGCTCCAAGTGTCGATGTTCCTACGGTTAACTTTACAAATCCAAGAAGTTTAGATTTTAGTGGAAATGATGATGATTATGTTCATAACGCAACCCCTAATGATTTACCTGTAGGTAGTGCCTCAAGAACGATGACTATTTGGCTAAAAACAAATATAGATTTAACTGCTAGTACAGAATCAGGAATTGTGAGTTATGGTACATCAGCGACAGGTCAAAAATTTGGTTTAATTACTTCTGCAAATGCTCCAGGTAAATTATATTTTTATGGTCATTCTCAGGATATCGGAGGTACAACGACACTCAATGTTGGTACTTGGTATCATGCTGCTGTGACCTATGATGGCACTACCGTAAATCTCTACTTAAATGGTAATTTGGAAGGAACTGCTAATTATAATTTAAATACAGTCGTAGATGCCAACGGATTTGCCGTGGGTGTTCGAGCGGATACAGGTGTTCCATTTACAGTAAATTCGGAGTGGGATGGTTTCTTGGATGATGTGGGTGTCTACAACCGAGCTCTATCTCAACCAGAAATTTTAGCATTAGCCCAAGGTAGTCCACAGTCTGGAGGAAATTTCACGCAAACACTTACAGACGATTTAAATGTAGATGGTGATTTAACGATTAATAATGGAACGCTTGATGTTAGTGGATCTAATCATAACATTACTGTTGAAGGGAATTGGATTAATAGAGGAGGTTCTTTTGCTGCTCAAGCTGCCTCGGTTACATTTAATGGAACGGCTGGAGGAAAGGTTATTGAATCCGGTGGTTCAGCCTTTAATAATTTAATTATCAATGGAACAGCTGGTTCTTGGACTTTAAGTGATGATCTAACGGCTAACAATGACATAACCATCACTGATGGAACTTTAGATGGAAGTTCTCGAACCATTACGACTGCTGGAGATTGGAATAATAATGGAGGAACATTTACAGCATCTACCAGTACCGTTGAATTTACCGCAGCAGTTGCGGCACAAATCACCTCTGGTGGAGATAATTTTAACAATGCTACTTTTAACGGAGTTGGTGGAGATTTTACTTTTAATGATAGTGCCCAGTTTGATGGTGTTGTGACTATTAGTCAGACAACAGCACTAAGTGCAGGTACAAATAGTTTAACGTTTGCTGGAACTCTTGCTGCTGGAGCTAATGCATTAACATTAACAGCTAACGGAATCGATTTTACAGGTGGTGCTGGAACCATTGCTGGAACCGGGGCCCTTGTCTTACAACCTGCAGCAGATGGAACTTCTATTGGTATTGGTGGAGCAGCAGGGACTTTAGCTCTCTCAACAGCAGATATAGCAGCATTAGCGAATGGTTTTAGTGGGATTACTATTGGAAGAGCAGCTGGAACAGGGGCAATAGCTGTTAATGCGATAACCTTTAACGACCCTGTTACCATTCGATCTCCAGTCGGTGCTGGTAGTATTGCTGTTAATGGACAAGTTACAGGTTTGGATAATGCTTCAATTACCTTTGATGGACCAGGCGCAACAACAACATTAAGTGCTGATGTAGTGACAGCCGGAAATATAATTGATTTTAGTGATGCTGTTGTATTAGCAGCTAATATTCTTCTGGATACAACTAATGGTGGAGCAGTTGCTGCCGGAGCCAATATTATTTTCCAAGGCACTGTTAATGGGACAACAAATTATACAGAAGATCTTAGTTTGAGAGCTGGAACAGCTGGAAATATTAATCTTGGGGGTGCTATAGGTAATACGATTCCATTAGATCAACTTAATTTAATTAGTGGTACCCTCAATCAAGGAGCGAATAACATATCTCTTCAGGTGTATAACCAAACAGGGGGAACTTATTCTGGTGGTGCGGCACTTTTAGATGCTCAGAACGCTCCTGGAGATGATGTTTCTTTTAAAATTAGTGGTGGAACTTTTAATTTAAATGGCGGAGATTTAACCACAACAGAAGATATTCAGATAAATGGAGGCACTTTTAATTCTGGTGCAGGAGCAACTATTACAGTTGGGGATGATTTTGATTCCACAGCTGGAAATATTAATGGTGGAGCAGGAACTGTTATTAATGTTAGTGATGAAATGCGTTTGACTGGAGGAACTTGGGGTCTTACAGGAACTACCCTAGATAGTGATTTCTTTATCCAAGTGGATGGTGCTACTTTTAATATTAATGGTGGAACCGTTACGGTAACCGGAGGAGATGGGGATTTTATTCTAGATTCAGGAACCGTTACTGTAGGTGTTGGAGGGAGTGTTACAACAGATGATGACTATATTAGTAATGGAGGTACAACAAACTTAAGTGGTGGAACTATTGATGTCCTCGATGACTTTAAATTATTTGGTGGAACCTTTAATGCTGATGGAACTCTTATTATCCGTTATCATTTTAGAAAAAATTCTACAGCAACCTTTAATGCCTTAACAGGTTTAGTAAACTTTTTCCCTTCGTCTGGAAGTGATCCTGACATTTTCTTCAATGATGAAAATAGTGCCATAGTGGTTACCCAGGATTTTAACGATGTAACATTAGATCCTGTTGATGATGATGAATTAACACATATAGAACTCAATAACACCATGAGAGTGAATGGAACCCTAAACTTGGATGATGGTGGGTTTGATGGGCCTGGAAGTTTGACGGCTACGGAAAATATTTTTGTTAGCGACTCTTATGATGGAGGAGATGCTGTAATTACTATTTCAGGAGCAAGTACTCATACATTTACTGTTACTAACTCCAGAGCTATTTCAAATGATATTGTTATCGATGTAGGCGCTGGAACAGTTAATTATGTAGGAACCGGTGCAGATCAAGGTGCAGATTTTAATGGTAATTTCACATTGAATTCAGGAACTTTCTTTTTTCAAACAGGACCTACTGGAGATAATTTTGATATTGCAGGTACTTGGACCATTAATGGTGGAGTATTTGATGTGAATGGTGGAGACATTATTCATACGGGTGCCGCCGTGATTACGGGTGGAACCCTGGATGTGAATGGTGGAGAAGTGGACACTGATTTAGGACTCACATTAAGTAATGGTCTTGTTGATGTTAACGGAGGTTTCTACTTAAATTTTGGACTTGTTACGATGAACAGTGGCCAAATTGATTTGGGTGGCGGAGCCGGAGAGTTTCAATCAGATGATTTAACTATTAATGGTGGAACATTCACTGGTGATGGAGTACAGACTCTTGTCATTGATACATTTAGCATGACGGGGGGTATTTATAACGGAGTTAGTTCTGCTTTAGAAGTTAGAGGGCCTTTCTCATTAACGGGTGGAACCTTTAATGCTGGAACGGATGAAATATTTGCTGAAGGAGCTACTTTTACCATTGGAGCTGGAGCAACCTTTAATGCAGATACTAGTAATGTAGATCTTCAAAGTTCAGGAAATATGGTTATTGATGTAGACACAACAGAAACTTTTTATAATTTAGAGTTAGACGTAAGCGATGGTTTTGCAATAACCATTTCAGCCGGTGATACATTGATATCGACTAACCTATTAGAATTAGGGGATGGAGCTGTTGATGGTCCTGGAGCAATGGAAGCGCAAGGAGATGTTCTGGTTACTTCTGGGTTTGATGGTGGAAGTGCTAATTTAACTTTGACCGGAGCAACCACACATGATTTCACTTTTGATGAAGGGGAATCCTTTGATGGTGATTTGGTTATTAATGTAGGCGCAGGAACGGTTAATGCGATTACAACTGGAGCGTCACAATTTTTTAATTTAAATGGAGCATTAACTCTTACCTCAGGAACTTTCTTCTTCCAATCGGCTGCTACAGCTACTCGAATAGAAATAAATGATGATTACACACAAAATGGTGGTTCATTTGATTCTAATGGCGGTTGGGTTTTATTCCAAAGCGATTTTATTATGAACAATGGTGCTTTTGATGCGAATGGTAGTTTGTTAGAGCTATTAGATGATTTCAATTTAAACGGTGGAACTTTTGATTTAAATGGAGGAGAGTTACAGCTTAATGATGATTTCATAATGACAGGAGGAACCTTCTTAGCTAACTTGGGACAGGTTGATTTTGATGATTTTATTGGGGGTGATTCTATTATTGACGTACTTGGTACCATAACTTTTTATGATGTTGAGTTTGATAAAGGTGCTGGAGATATGATTGATATTTCTGCAGGAGATAATATTATCGTAACCAATGAATTGTTCTTAAACACTGGAATTGCAAATGGACCAGGTACCATTGAAGCTCAAGGAACTATTGTTATTGGAGCTGCTTATGAAGGTGGAACAGCTCCTATTACAGTGACAGGTTCTTCATCACATAATGTAACCGATAATACAGTAGCGCTAGGTTTAACGAACCCACTTACATTAGATATTGGACCTGCTGGAACAATCAATGCCTTAACAAAAGTTTTCTTTGCAGGCAGTGTAACACTCAATAGTGATGCCACAATAATAGCTGCAGCTAATGCAGTTTCTTTTGGTAGCACACTTGCTGCTGGAGGAAATGCTTTAACCATAACATCGGATGATATTAATTTTAATGGAGGAGCTGGTACCGTATCAGGAACAGGAGCGCTTACGTTGCAAACAGTTGCTGCTGGAACCTCTATTGGTATTGCAGGAGCTGCTGGAACTTTAGGTCTTTCAGCTGTTGATATAGCAGCCCTAGCTGATGGTTTTAGTGGAATTACTATTGGGCGTAGTGATGGAACAGGGACAACAACCATCAACGCTGTAACCTTTACTGATCCTGTAACCATTCGTCAACCTAATGGAGCGGGTTCTATCGTGGTTAATGGTCTTATCACCAACACGGGTGGCTCTGTAACGCTTGATGGTCCAGGAGCCACAACACTTCTTAACGCTAATATAACAGCGCCTTCTATCATCATTAGTGATAGTGCAGAAGTTGGAGAAGGTTTGACCATTACATTAACCTCTACAGTTGGAAACGTTTCAATTACGGGAACAGTTAACGGAACTGCAGGTGGGGTTGATGAAAACTTAATTATCAACTCAGCTGGAGATATTACTTTGGGGAGTACGGTTGGAGACACAACGCCATTAGGGTTCTTAACGTTAAGCGGAGCGTTAATTAGTTTTGGTGGAGATGTTGATCTGAACGGAACATTAACAATAAATAATACTTCTACAGTTTTCTTAAATATTCATACCTTTACAGTGGGTGGGGATTTCTTGCAAACGGGTGCGGGTGGTGCTGAGATTGGAGCTAGTATAACCACAACCGGAGGAAATATATCCTTTAATGGAGCAGTTACATTATCTAATGCAACGACTACATTAGATTCAGGTGCTGGCGCAGGAGATATTAGTTTTGCCTCAACTATAAATGGAGCTGAAGATCTTGTGGTTACTGCAGGAACGGGTGCTATAACTTTTGGTGGTGAAATTGGAGGTTCTGTAACACCAACGAGTCTTAGCGCTACTGGAGCAACAATCTCGCTTGTTGCGGATATAACGACAGGTAATGGTGCCATTACTTTAACTGGAGCTGTGACCTTAAATGGCGATATAACCGTTAGTTCTGGAGCTGGTGTAGGCAATATAACTTTTGGTGGGACTATTGACGGCACAAGAGTGCTAACAGTTACTGCGGGAACGGGTGATGTTTTCTTTAATGGAAATATTGGAAGCACCACAAAACTTTTAGCTTTGACCGTTACCAGTGCTAATGATGTTAACGTCAATGGAACGATTGAAACTATTTTCTCAGCAATCACCGATGTGAATACCGATATCTCACCAAGTTCTACCCAAGGAGATGGCGTTAATGATATTTTCATAGATTCAGCGGGTAATATCTTTGTGGTGGGTGTTACTCCGGACGGAGATGTTAATGGAGTTTCAAATCCTAATGTTGCAGGAGGAGATCAGGGTTTTATCTTTAAATTAGATAATACAAGGGCACATCAATGGACTGTGTATTATGGAAGTGATACAAATACTTTCTTCACTTCACCTAATGATGTCGCTGTAGATTCTTCAGGTAATGTTTATGTTACGGGTCATGTCCAGATTGCAGATGCAACTTTCCGATCTCATGACCCTGTAGTACCAACAGATACGTTTACACCAGCCCCTGAGGTTGGAGATTTTACACAGGGTTTTGTTTCTCGTATTAATTCCTCCGATGGAGATGTTCAGTGGTTGGTTCGTGTTGATGCTCAACCTGGAACAGCTAGTCAAACAGTTCCTAATGGAATAGCTTTAGATGCCGCAGGAACTCCTTATATTAGCGGTTGGACGGATGATGTTGTTGGCACATTCGCAGATGGTTTTGCTGCTGAAATTAGAGCTAGTGATGGTGTTCAACAATGGTCAACACGATATGCAACCGTTGATGGAGATTTAACTTTTGAAAAAATAGGAATTAATGCTTCCGATCAAGCGTTCTTGGTTGGCGCTGGAACAGACTCAGTTAATGGAAGCGGTGCTTTCGAATTAGCTATTTTTAGAATTGATATTTCTAATAATGGAAATGAGGTTTGGAGAGATTTTGATGGCTCAGGCTCTGGAGACACTGAGTTATTAGACTTGGCCTTTGATAGCTCTGGAAATATATTTGCAGCAGGGGATACGGACAGTGGTTTTGATGGTCAAACAATAACAGGAAATGCTTTTAATGGTTTGCTTGTTAAGTACGATGTGAATGGAAATAGAGATACAACAGCAACAAGAATTTTTGGAGATGGAATCGTTGGTAATGATGAAATCTTCTGGGAGGCAATTGCTGTTAGTGATAATAATGAAATTGTTGTTTCTGGAGCATTCTTTGATGATGGTTTAGGTGAAGAAGATGTAATGATTGTTCACTATAATAGCGCTCTCCAAGTTCAACAAAGTATCCGAATCATAGAAAGTGGTGATGAAGGTTCTGTTAGTGTCGGTTTTGATAGCATTCAGGATCGATTTATTGTTGCTGGTGATTTCTCTGATAATTTCCGTGGTCAAGTTCCCGCAGGTGGAAATGGGGGGCAGTTTTTAATATCATTTGACCTCGTAGGTGGGGAACCTAACGGAGGTAGAGTAACTGTTACCCAAAGTGGTAATTTGAATGTGAATGCAAACGTATTGCCTGATGGAGAGTTTACAGTTAATGGGACAGGAACAACTCGATTGGGTGCTAATATTGTTACGACTGAAGATGATATTACAATTAATCAAGACGTTATAATTTTGGATGGTCAAACTTCAATATTAAATACAGATCCTACGGGTCTTGGAGATATTACCATTGATGGAACTGTTGATGGTGATGCTTCAAGTGGATCCTTAGACAATCTTACCTTTGAACTTGGAACAGGTTCTTTAAGTGTTACCGGAGTAATGGGTGGAGCAACTCCTGTGGGCACATTAACCCTTGGAACTGTTTCTTGGGTTCCAACTGCTGCGATTACTGTAACCAATTTAGTTCTTTCTGCTAATGCTACTCTTACCAATTCCAATGATACAGCAATGGATGTTAATGATGCTGTTACCATTAATAATGGTGCCTCATTAACAGCTCCAGCCACAAGTGCATTTACCGTTGGTGGTGATTGGACCAATAGTGGAATTCTTAATTCTAATGGTGGAACGATTACCTTTGATGGGGGTGGAACACAATCCCTTAATACAGGTGGTACAGGGGATGATAATGATTTTGATAATGTAACTGTAAGCAACAATTCCTTTGTTCAATTAGTCACAAATGCTGCTGAAATTGATGGAACGTTAACCATTGCTAGTGGAAGTACTTTTGATATTGATGGTCAAGGCTTTACTCTTAATGTTTTAAGTAGTAATGGAAACTTTGCTCTTGATGGAGGTGAAACTCCAGCGATAACTACTTTTGATACTGATTCCGGTTCAGTGCTTTATCATGGAGATTCTGGATCTATTGATATTTTTAACTTTTCAACTTATTTTAATGTGGAATTTGACTCAGATCTTGCTGGGGATGGAACAGCTACCTTTAACCTTCCTGCTGCTGCATTAACTCTAAATGGTACTTTGACCATTACGGATGGAATCGTCGTTCAAGACACCGCTGAAACATCTGATTTGACTATTAATAATAATGGGGCTCAAGCCAATGCTCTGATTGTTGCTCTTGGTGGGGCTTACTTCAATACAAATGGTACTTCTAGTGACTTATTTTTAGGAGGTAATGTGCTTAACTCGGGTGTGATTAGTATTGATGGAGCGGGCTATAACACATCGGATATTCGTTCTACTACAGCAACTCAGCGAAACTGGCAGGGTGGCGGTACCTTTACGGTTATTGATGCTGATGTCCAAGATCAAACAGCCATTGGTGGAACGCCAGTAGAAATATTTGCTCAAAGTAGTACCGATAGCGGGAATAATGTCAATTGGACTTTTATTGCAAAAGCAGCCGAGATTATAGTTACCTCTACGGTTGATTCTAATTCTCGTGATGGAGTTATTAGCTTAAGAGAAGCTATTCTTTTAGCTAATGGAACACTGGCTAAAGCTACTTTGGATGCTGCAGAACAATTAAATGTAGGAAACTCAGTAGGTGCTGCAAATGTTGATGAAATTGCGTTTAATATTTCTGGTGCTGGTGTTCAAACAATACAACCAACATCTCAACTTCCATTGATTAGTGATTCTTCCGCAACCATTATTGATGGTTATACACAAATTGGATCTAGCGTTAATACCAATAATACAGGAGCATTAAACACGGTTCTTCTAATAAGAGTTGATGGAACTTCAATGTCAGGAGTAAATATCTTAGATTTAATCAGTGACAATAATATTATTCGCGGTTTGTCATTTACTAATGCAAGAGCAAATGGAATTGTTGCCAATGGCGCAAGTGATGGGAATAGAATAGAAGGTAACTTTTTTGGTATAAATCCTAATGGAACTACGGCTGCAGGAGCTATTAATAGTGGTATGGTTCTTTTGGGAAGCAATAATATTGTTGGAACGAATGGAGACGGTATTAGTGACGCAGCTGAGAGAAATCTAATTTCATCTAATGCACATCAAGGAGTGGGAGTGATTGGAGGTGACGGAAATGTTATCGCTGGTAATTTGATAGGAACAGATATTTCTGGAACACTCAATAGAGGAAATGGACATCGAGGTGTTTTTATTTTAAACAGCTCTAATACTAATAGGATTGGAACGAATGGAGATGGTGTTAGTGATGCAATTGAACAAAACGTAATTTCTGCCAATGAGTCAGGTGTTGGAATCGATACGGGTTCTGATAATAACGTAGTCGCTGGAAATATTATTGGTTTAGATGTTACTGGAACGGTAGATTTAGGAAATACTTTCAACGGTCTTTTTATTATTAATGGATCTTTAAACAACCGAATAGGAACGAATGGTGATGGGGTTAGTGATGTATTAGAAAGAAATATTATTTCAGGAAATAATGCGCAAGGTATTCTCGTTAGTGGAAGTAATGGTAATACCATAGCTGGAAACTATGTGGGAACAAATGCTGCTGGAACAGCTGCTGTGCGGAACGATAATATAGGAATTCAAATTGAATCTAATTCAGATAATACGGTTATTGGAGTTAATGGAGACGCTTCCGCTGGGGAAGCAAATGAAGGAAACTTAGTTTCTGGAAATGGAACACCTGCTGAGTTTGAGCATGCTATTTATATTGTTACAGGTTCTGACAATACAACCATTGCAGGAAATATCGTTGGGCTCAATGCTGCTGGAACTGCTGCAATTCCAAATAATTATCAAGGTATCTTTGTGGAGGGTAGCAATGGAACTGTAATAGGAACGAATGGAGATGGTGTTAGTGATATATTAGAACGAAATATTGTTTCTGGTAATTTTTCCAATGGATTTGGGATTGTTGGAGGTGCTCAAAATACAGTTATTGCCGGAAATTATATTGGAACCGATGTTACAGGAGCTATTGATTTAGGTAATGGGGGCTCAGGAATTGACTTAAATGGAGCCGGAAGTGGAACTCGCATCGGAACGAATGCAGACGGGGTAAGTGACGCTCTAGAAAGAAATATTATTTCAGGAAATACAACACATGGAATTGGGCTTTTTACTAATGTTCCTAGTGCAACAATAGCAGGAAATTATATAGGTCTTGATGTTACAGGGTTGTTGGCAATACCTAATGAAAGTCATGGTGTATTGTTTGGGTCAGGGTCATTAAATAATGTTATAGGAACCAATGGAGATGGTGTTGGGGATGCTGCCGAAAGAAATATTATTTCAGGGAATACTTTTAGTGGAATTGCAATTAATTCAAACTCTTCAAATAACACCATCTCGGGAAATATTATTGGGCTCAATCTCGCCGGTTCTGCTTTGGGTAACGGAGGTAATGGAATAGAAATTCACACAAATACAACTGGAACATTAATTGGAACAAATGGAGATGGTGTTAGTGATGTTGAAGAAAGAAATGTAATTTCAGGGAATGTTTTTAACGGGATTTTGTTATTTAATAATTCGGATGGCAATACAATAGCAGGAAATTATATTGGAACTAATTTGGCAGGAACTAGTGCTATTGGTAACGGAGCTCATGGGGTTATTTTTGATACAGGATCAGATAACAATATTATTGGTACCAATAGCTCTAATGATGCTTTTAATGCTAATGAGCGCAATATTATTTCTGGAAACGGAACACCAACTGTATGGGAACACGGTATTCATATTACAGCTTCCTCAGGAAATACGATTGCTGGTAATTACGTTGGAACGGATGTGACAGGAACAGTTGCAATACCTAATGCATCTCAGGGAATTAATCTATTTACCAATTCGTTAAACAATGTCGTTGGAACCGATGGAGATGGTGTTCATGATGATTTAGAAGGAAATTTAGTTTCTGGAAATGGAAGTATTGGTATTGCCGTATTAGCAGCTTCAAACAATAATATTATTGCTGGAAATAAAATTGGAACGGATGTCACAGGAACAGCCGATTTAGGAAATGCAGATGCTGGTATCTATATTGAAGGAAGTAATAACAACCGAGTTGGAACGGATGGTAATGGAGTTAGTGATGTGTTAGAACGAAATATTATCTCAGGAAATGACGGTGGGCCATTTCTTAATGCTGGGGTTCAAATTAATATTAATAGTGCTAATAATACCGTCGCCGGAAATTACATTGGTACAGATATAACAGGAACCGTAGCTATTGCGAATGCTCGAGGGGTTGCGTTTTGGAATAATAATACAGGAAATATCATAGGAACGAATGCTGATGGTGCTGGTGACGTTACAGAAAGAAATATTATTTCAGGTAATACATTTGATGGAGTTGCTTTCTTTAATAATTCGGATAACAACACGGTGGCTGGTAACTATATTGGAACGGATGTAACAGGAACGCTTGATTTAGGCAATGGAACTAATGGTGTTCAAATAACTCAAGGAAGTGATGGGAACGTCATCGGAACGGATGGAGACGGTTCGAATGACTCTGTTGAAGGAAATGTGGTTTCTGGAAATGATGAAAATGGGATTTTTATTTGGGAATCAAATAATTCCATTATTGCTGGAAATATTGTTGGGCTAAACGTTACTGGAACAGCATCAATTGCTAATTCCCTTATTGGTGTGGTTATTGGTGCTAATCCAAATTCTTCTAGTAACAACCGAATAGGAACGAATGGAGATGGTGTCAGTGATGCTCTAGAAAGAAATATTATATCTGGAAATGATTCTAGTGGTGTTCAAATCTTTGATTGGGATGATGTAGCACTCTCTGTAGGTAACGTGGTGGCAGGTAATTATATTGGAACTGACATTACGGGATTAATAGGGATATCTAATTTTTGGGAAGGTATTGATGTTATGACCTTTGTAAAGGATACCATTGTTGGTTTTGATGGAACGGGAACTCCTTCTGTAGAACGTAATGTGATTTCTGGAAATGGTTGGTCAGGGATTTATACCGGACACTGGGAATTTGATGGATATTCAGCTGATACGGTTATTAGTGCCAATTATATTGGTGTGGGTGCTGATGGTGTAACAGCTGTACCTAATGGAACGGTTCATCCTGCAGATAATCCTGGAGGTATCTTTATCTCTGATGATACAAAAGGAACTCTTATTGGTGGAGACACCGTTGCTAAAGGAAACTTGATTGCTAATAATATTGGTCCAGGGGTAACCATACTTGCTGGAGATGCAGGTGGAGGAGATATTTATAACGATACGGATAATAACAAGATTACACACAACAGCATTTTTGATAATACCGGATTAGCTATTGATTTGAGTATTGATCAAAATAATTATACAGGTGATGGTGTTACATTAAATGATTTGGGTGATATAGATGATGGGTTCTTCCCTAATAAAGGAATGAATTTCCCAAGAATTTTATCAGTGCAGGCTGATGGTGTAAATATCACAATTACCGGTCGATTAGATACAATTACTGCTTCCACAACTACCGTTGAAGTTTACTTAACAAACGGTTCTTTGAATTCCACAGGTCATGGAGATCTTAAAACTTTCTTAGGTGTAGCCACCCCAAGCAATGATAATCCAGGAGAATGGACTTTGGTGGTTGCTAATGCTGAGTTGAATCCCGAAATTGCTACGATTGCCATTGATGCCAATGGTAATACATCCGAACCTTCTGTATATAGAGATAAAGCAGAAACCTTAACGTGGACAGGAACAAACTCTACTGTTTGGAATGTAGACAACATTGCTGCTGACTTTAACTTCCAAACTGCTGATGGTAGAAACTTAACCCCATCTCAGTTTGATGATGTTATTGTTCCAAATGTTACCAATGATCCTATTTTAGGCATTGCTTCAGCTGTGAATGATTTAACCATTCAAGCAAACGGAGTATTAACCCAAAATGCTGCATTAGATGTGAATGGGGATTTAACTATTGATGCTTTAGGAACATTAACAGGTGGGGCTAATAATCTTAATATTGGTGGAACCTTGGATAATAGCGGAACATTAAGTAATTCAGCTACAGTGACTTTTGATTCTACGGCTTCTGAAACAATTGCAAATAATAGTGCTACTTTAAATAATGTGACTTTTGATGGTATTGGTGGTGATTGGACATTACAAGATGGTTTAAGCACTGGTGGAAATTTTACAATTACTAATGGTTCTGTAATAGTAGGATCTAATCCTGTTTCTGTAGGCGGTAACTTTATCAATAGTGATTCATTTAATTCAGGGACAGGAACAGTAACTTTTACAGCTCCAGCACCTGCTCAAATAACAACGGGTGGAGATACATTTAATAATGTTGTGTTTAATGGGGATGGTATTTTGTGGACACTTAATGACAACTTTCAGGTAACAGGAACAACTACTATTAGTAAAGATACAACATTGGATGCAGGTACCAATTCGATTACCTTTGATACAACAGTTGGGGTAGGTGTTAATACCCTCACTTTAATTACGAATACACCAAATCTAGATGGAGGGGCTAATTCTGTAACAGGTACTGGTAATATTTCTTTCCACCCAGCTACGGCCATCACTTCTATTGGAGTTAATGGGGGTGCTGGTACATTAAATATGTCTTCTACTCGATTAGCTGCTTTAGCCGATGGATTTAATTTAATAACCATTGGTCGCCCTGATGGTAATACGACAAGCACAGTTAATGCAGTCACGTTTACAGATCCTGTCCTTATTCAAACCCCAATCGGTGGTTCTGTTATTGTTGATGGCCTAATTACGGGTAATGATGATGCTTCAATAACTATTGATGGCTCGGGTGCTACTACTACATTGAATGTAGGTATTACTACTGCAGGAAATGCGGTAACGATCAGTGGTAATGTTATTTTAGGAACAAGTGGTACTTTTGGTATTAATACTACAGATAATGGAGCTGTTCCTACAGGAGCGGATGTCAATATAACAGGGACTATTAATGATGATATAGCTTCAACTAATGGTTTTACAATCGTTGCGGGTACAGGAGGAGATGTTACTTTATCAGGAGCTATAGGAGCCACAACACGCATTAGTGGTATAGCGATTAATGGAAACGATATCAGTTTGGATGATATTGGTGTGTTAGGAACTTCTGGATTGACGAGTATTTCAACAATAACTGCTAACGATGGGCTAGACACGGGATCGATTACGTTTACGGGAACAGTTTACAATACCAGTCAATTGACGGTAAATGCAGGACCTGCTAATCCTATTCTTTTTAATGGTGGTGGAGCAACTACAATAAAATCCTCTAATGATGCGTTCACTTTTACAGGTCTTGTGGACTTAAACGGAAATGATGTCAGTGTTGATGCTGGTAGCGCTAATATTATTTTTAATCAAACGATTGATGGTGTTGGCGCACTAACCTTAAATAGTGGCGTTGCTGGAAATATTACCTTAACTGGTGCTGTTGGAGCCGTTACCCCAATCACATCCCTAACCATAACAAATGCTAATGATGTTAATGTTAATAGCACGTTGGAAACGACAGGTGTCCTTACTCAAGCAGCTGGAGCTGGAACAACAACTTTTAATGCATTAGCCACTATTGGTTCTAATGCCAATCTCACAACAGCAAATGTTGATTTTGCCGGGGTTGGAGCTATTAACGCAAACACTGGTGCAGGATCAATTACAATGAATTTATCGGGAGCTCTTACGGATAACACAGCTGGTGAAGGTGCTGGTAATGAAAACTTAATTGCAGGCAATATTGATATTACTACTGTAACAGGAATTGGCGCAACGGGAGCTGCTAACGATATTGATACCAATGTTGTTAGCATTACAGCTGACGTTACAGGTGCTGGTGGGATATTTATCAATGAAACAAATGCTGTTACGTTAACCAGTGTTACAACCAATAATGGAAGTGTTGATGTTACAGCAACCACAATGGATGCTGTGTTAGTTTCTGCGAGTGGAGTTGGTAGTGATGTTGATTTAACCACAACCGGAAATGATTTAGATATTGATTCTGTTACAGCAACAGATACGGTGACGTTAACTTCTGCATTTGCCATTGATGAAATTGGTGTTGCTGATGCTACAGCCGACATTATAGCCGATACAGCTGTGCTTTCTTCTTCAAATGGAGTAGGTGCTTTTAATAGTCAGATTGAAGTTACGGTTAACAATTTAACAGCAACAGCATCTGGTATCGGAAATATTTTAATTACAGAAATTGATGCTGGATCTACGGCTCTTGATTTAGTTAATGTGACAACCAATGATGGGGATATTATTGTCATAGCAGCTAGTGATATTACGGCTACAAACGTTGTTGCAGGAGGTGGAGGAAATTTTGTAACCATTACAAATAGTGGGAATACAGTGGCTGTTAATTTAGTTAGTGCTTTGGGTGATGTTACGATTTCTGCTGGAGGCAGTGGAATTATTGAAGCGGGTGCCGGAGATCCTGGTGTTGATATTAGTGGAGCAATAGGACAATTAACTGGTGGTGGAGATGGAGCTCCAATCGAAACAAGTTTAGATTCCTTAACCTGGTTTGCTGGTACTTCAGGGGACTTAAGTATTGATGAAACAGACGCTATTACGTTAACAAATATGTTTACTGCTGCTGGAAGTATTAGTGTTAATGCGGGTGGAACTATTACAGCAACTTCTGTGGATGCTAGAGGTCCTGCAGAAACAATCGATTTAACCACAACAGCGGGTGATATTGATACCCGAACCGTTCAAATTTTCTTTGGAAACATTACCATTAATTCTGCGGGTGCCATTAATCATATTGCTGGAGGTAACGGAATTATTGGAACCCTCCTTACCTTAGATGCAGTAACGACTATAGGGGCTGGTGGAGCCGGAAATCTTCAAACACAAGCTACGAATTTTGATGTCAGTGTTTCTGGAGCAGGAGCTATCAATATTGATAACAATGAAGCAAGTAATGTCACTATTACAGATATCAGCAGCTTGGGTGGAAATATTACATTTAATCAAACGGGTGGTGGACGTTTATTGATTAGTAATCCCGTAACGAGTGGTAATGGGGTTACCAATGGTGGAAACATTCTATTTACCTCCGATGATCAAATTGAAGTAACGGCTCAAGTCAGTAGTACTGCAGGTGCTGGTGGTGTTCTTAGTCAAACCGGAGCAGTTATTATTTCTGTAACGCCTGTATTAGGACAAGGGAATATTACGTTTAATGGTGGTAGTGGAGCTATCCTTATTGATACGCCCATTAATACAAGTTCTCCTGTAACAATTACTTCAGACCTAGATGTGATTGTCACTGCTTCCATAGTCACGACAGGAGCAGGAGCTCATGTAACCATTGATGCTGATCGAGATATTGATGTTAGGGCATTAATTCAAACACAAGCAGCGGACGCCGACATCTTATTGACTGCTGATGTGGATGGAAATGGTGTTGGTGGTGTTCGCGTTAGAGACGTGGTTACTTTTAGTGGACAGCTGGATGCTGGTAGGGATATTGATTTAGAAGGATCTGATTTCTTTGGTACAGCGGTACCTATTGATAGCGTTATTATAGAAAATGGTCCAGCAGATCATATTAAAGCGGCTAGAAACCTTACTATTGAAGAAGGTGCTAATGCGCCTCTTAATGCTACTTTGGTTCTTGCGGGTGGAATTCAGACAACAGGTGGAACGGGAACATTAACCCTATCAGGAACTTCTGTCATTATTAGTGAAGCAGCAACATTAACTTTAGATACAGGAGCTTTAGTTGCAGGAGATGTTTCTATTACGGGAACGGTTGATGGAGCTGCTGGAGGGGTAGTCGAAAATTTAATAATTACGGCAGGTACAGGAAGTGTCACATTCAGTGGAGATATTGGTAATACAACTTCTCTTGGAACATTAACGGTTAATAGTGGTAGCACAGTATCCACACAAGCCATTTCAGCAGATAGTCTAACACTTACGGCGCAAGAGCTAGATCTTTTAGGTGGAGCAGATAGTGTTACTGGTAGTACGCTTATTATTGGACCTAATAATCTTTCTCAAGGCATTACTATTGGTGAAGTAGCAGATACGGGTGCTCCATTAGATATTACCGGTACAGATTTAGCCGCATTAGCAGATGGATTTAGTTCTATTACCATTGGTGATGCTAACCTAACAGGTAGTATTGTTGTGAATACCGTTACATTTAGAGATCCTTTAATACTTCTTGCTGGTGGTGTTGGAGGAGATGTAACTGTTTCTGGACAACTTAATGGAATTGATGATGCTTCTGTTACTATCGATGCAGAGACGCTAAATCTAGGTGCTGATGTCCGCACTGACGGAGAAAATATTACCTTAGTTGGAAGTACTGTTTTAACTACAAGTGTTACCTTAGATACAGAAGTAAATAATATTCAATCAGCTGGTGATGTGATCTTAACAAATGCAATTCTTTCAGCAAATGCTTCAGGAAGAGACCTCACTATTAATACAGCAACAGCAGATGTTGGTGGAGGAAATGCTGGAAGTACTTTCTTAGGATTGTTCTCTAACAATGGTGGGGATTTTGTTAATGATGTCACTTTTGATCTTTCTTCTACTACTGGTGCTGCAGGAAATATCGAGTTGAATAATAATATTTCTTTAGACTCTGATGGTGCTGATATCTCATCTCTTTTCATTGCGCCAGGTGCAGGAAATACGATTATCAATTCTAGTCTTACCATTGATACTGAAAATGGTAATGATGAAGCAAGTGGCAGTATTAATTTTAGTAATACTAATTTGTCAGCAGATGTTCTAGGAAGAGATTTAACTTTGAATGTTGCTACAACTGGAGGGCTTGCCGGAACCGTATCTATTGCAACGCTTACGGATAATGGCGGGGCATTCATCAATGATTTAATTATTGATGCTTCAAGCTCTGTTGGCCAACAGAACACCAACCTCCTTGGGGGAACTATTGCTCTAGATGATGATGGCGCTGGTGACGTCGGTAGTTTTGTCATGATCACCCAATTAACCCATTTGAATTTCTTTGATGATGTCATTATTGATACAGAACAGGGTGATGATGCTAGTGCAGGACCTGTTGACTTTGGTGGTTCCACAACAACACTTCGCTCGGACTTTTTCCCTGCTATAAAAGATTTCACTATAGACACGAGTACTACATTTCTTACAGGTGTTGGAGGGGATGTGTCTATAGGAAGAGTGGCAGGCAATGGAACGAATGATATTTCTATTGATGCCTCAGCACCGAATGGCACTGCAGGAAATTTAATTATTGAAGCGGACAATTTTACATGGCAACTTGTTTCTGTCTTAGGTGATCCTGCAGATTTCACCTTTAATGGGGGTGATGTTGTTATGACTAATAATATCAACATTGATACCTCGGGTGATATTGCTGGTGTTACGGCAGGTAGTGTTGATTTAGGAGCTTCTAATATTTATTCAACTGTTGCTGGCCGTACTTTTCAAGTAGACACCTCTAATAGTCTAGGCGTAGCCGGAGATATCACTGTTGGACTTATTGATAATAACGCAGGTAGTGATGAATTTGTTGGCACGTTAAATTTAGTTGCAACAGGATTAACAAACGCTACGATTCATTTATCGAATGATATTTTAATGGATGGAGGAGCTGCAACTTTATCAGGAATAGTTGAGTTGAGCTCCAGTTTGCTCATCGATACAGAGGATGGAAATAATGGTAGTGCAGGAGCAATTAACTTGCAGAACGCATCGAGTATTTCCGGATCAGCTGCCGGTCTCGACTTCACCCTTGATTCATCCACAACCGACGCTGGTGGAGGAAACTCAGGACTCATTCGATTAGGAACCTTTACGGATGATGGAGGATTTTTCTTAAATGATGTATCAACCAACACGAGTTCTGCTACAGGAGTAGCAAATGTGACAGCAGCGCATGGAGATATCTCATTAGATAATTTAGGAGGAGATTTGGCTAGCTTCACTGTAACCGGAGGAGCCTTCTTTGTAGAGACAAGTTTAACCATTGATACTGATACCGGAAATTCTTCTTTTAATAGTCCTTTAGATCTTAACTCAAACAACCTTGATCTTATTGGGGATAGTATTAATTTCTTAGGGGGTGCTAACTCTGTTACAGGTCCAGGACAAGTATCAATTCAACCTCAAACAAACGGAGATGATATTGGTATTGCAGGTGGTTCAGGAACATTACTTATTGATGCTACAGATGCTGCTGCTTTGGCTAGTTCAATAACTCTTGTTGAATTTAGTACACCTGGTGGTGGAATGAGTGATGTGAATACAGTTGTTTTTAATGCACCTATTCAATTTAATAATCCGGTTGATTTAAATGGAGATATTACAGCTCCAGCCATTACTTTCTTTAGCTTTGTTTCTTTGACGACAGATGTGACATTAACGAGTACGGTTGGACAAATACAAAATACAGCAGATTTTGATGCGGATAGTAATAATTTAAATTTATTTGGAACGGTCGGTGTTGATATTGATGATATTAATAATGGAGCCGACGTCGATGTTACAGGTGATTTCTTTACTGCTGCTGAGATGGTGTTAGATAATTTAACAGTTAATGTAACGAATTTAGTTAGTTGGGATCAGTTAGAAGCAGATCAAGATGTGGATATTACTGGAGGTAGCTTACAGAATAATCAAACAGAAGCAGATACCTTTACCGTTGTTACCACAGGAACTCAAGATCATTTCTTTACAGATATTGTTGATTTTGCAACATTAACAGGAACTGACATTCTTTTTGATGATGAATTAATTGTGGGTACAACCTTAACTATAGATGCGACTACTTTTACAGCTAATAGTGATGTAACGGCAACAGATATGGATATGACTAGTACTGGATTACAAGAATATAACGGTGATGTTAATGGAACTGATGACTTAACATTTACTGGTGGAGAAATTGATTTTCTTGGCGGTGCTAGCACGGTTACGGGTGCAACCATTACCTTACAGCCTGCAACAGCTTCACAAGCGGTTGTTGTTGGAGCGGCAGCTGATTCTGGTGCACCTTTAGATATCACAATAACGGATCTAGCAGCCATGGGCGTTTTTAATTCTATCACTATTGGCCGAAGTGATGGTGACGGTGCTATTACAGTCAATGCATTGACATTTGATACTGACGTTACAATTCGATCTCCGCAAGTTGGTGGAAGTGTTACTGTTAGTGGAACTATTAACACAACAAATCAATCTACACTTACCTTAGATTCTACTGATGGCACAGTTAACTTAAATGGAGATATCATAACTGACGGTGGAAATGTAACTGTTAATGGTGATGTGACTTTAGGAGCTAATGTTCTCATCGATACCAACGATGCTGTTGATGGAGATGTGTTATTTACAGGAACTATTAATGGAGCACAATTGTTAGCGGTTGTGAATGGTAGTGGATCTGCAACTTTTAATGGTGCAATTGGTAACACAACACCATTAACAGGTTTTGTGACTAATGGAAATTTTGCTGTCTTTTCTGGTGGAACAATTGATGTGGATGGAGTTGTTGATATTCAAGGATTAACTCTTGGAGCAAGTCTCACGATTGATTCTGAAAGTGGTAATGATGATGCTGGTGGTCTTATTGATTTAAGTGGTATTCTCAGTGCAACAGGACCAGGATTTGATTTAACCATTGATTCATCAACAACGGCTGTAGGAGAAAATGGTGGAGTTGTTTCTACTGATAGTTTCTTTAATACCCAAGGAGATTATATTAATGACTTAACCGTAACTACTACGGGTGGAGTAGGTGGTAATAGTGGGTTCTTATTCTTAAATAATAATGTGACCCTAGATGCGAATGGCGCAGATGTGGCTAATGTTGTAGTTATAGGTGATGTAGTCCTTACAGGAGATCATACGCTTGATACCGAACAAGGAAATGATGAAGCTGGTGGTTCCGTAGACTTCAGTGCTGCTAATTTATCTGGAGCAGCAACTACTTGGGATTTAACTATAACTACTTCTACTTCAGCTCCTGGAGAAGATGCTGGTAATATTAGTTTGGGAACCGTTAGTAATGGAGGCGGTGAATATCTAAATGATTTTACAATGAATCTTGTTGGTGGGGCTGGCGGTAATACAGGAACATTAACACTTCATGGAGATATTTTATTAGATGGTAATACTGCTGATCTTCAAGTAGTTGGAGGATCTGATGTTGTTATTTCTGATACATTAACTATTGATACCGAACAAGGAAATACTCCAGGAGAGAATTCAGGTAGAGTTACCTTTACGAACTCAAATATTTATGCAGACAACACTGGATATACCTTAACCATTGATGTTAGTCAATCAGCTCCAGCAGCAATTTCTCAACGTATTGAGTTTGGTTTGGTTGATGATAACGCAGGTGCTGATGAGTTCCTTTCTGGACTTGTGCTTAATAATCAAGCATCTAGCATGGCTAGTATCCAGATTAATAATAATGTTAGTGTTGATGGTGATGTAACCATGATTGGTGAAGTTAGAATTAATGGGAATATTACTATAGATTCTGAACAAGGAAATGATGCTATTGGAGGTCTTGTTGATTTAGAACAAGCAGTTATTTCATCAAGTTCTGCTGGTAGTGATTTAACTATTATTACGTCATCCATCGGTTTTGATGGTGGTGAAATTCGATTAGGCACGTTTGATGATACCGAAGGCGAATTTATTAATGACCTTACTGTATTAGGAATTAGTGCGCTTGGTTTTGATTTAGGTGGGGATATTTTCTTAGATAATAATGGTGGGGATACAGGAGATTTATTTTTTGAAGCCGGCATTTTGATGGATATAACGGTTCCTTCAGTTACTATTGATACCGAACAAGGAAATGATGGGGCTGGTGGAAACGTAGAGTTTCCTAATAATATGAGATTTGAAGGAACAGGTACTGATCTTACGATTGATACATCAACAACAGCGGCAGGTCAGGATGCAGGTAATATCATTGGTGTTCAAGCAAATAACGAAAGCTTAAGTGACGCTTTATTTAATACGTCTTCTGCTACAGGGACGGCTGGTAGTCTTACTTTAGTCGGAGCATTTTACTTAGATTCACTTGTAGCTGATCCTTCTAGTTTTACGGTTGTTGGTGGTGGTCTAATTACGATTGCTGGTTCCGTACAGATTCTTACAGAGAGATCGAATACCCCAGGAATTGTTTCAGGAAATATTGATTTGGGTGGCAGTCCTATTACGGGAACAGCTGGTGAAACACCTCTATTTTCTACAGCGAATACGGGAGCAGCTTCTACGGGTGGAAATATCGATATAGGAGAAGTTGGAGACAATGGAGGGGCTGGTGTCTTATTAGGTGGCGTATCCATTCGCTCAAATGCAGCAACTAACGGTACGATTACTTTAGGTAATGATATAGAAACCACTTCATCCATGGATATTAATGGAGATACTGTTTTAGCGGCAGATGTTTCCATGACCACAGGCACTCTAATTGCGATCACCGGTCCTGTTGATGCGACAACTGGTGGTGCTGATGAAGGGCTGACCATAAACTTAGGAACGGGTACGCTTACTTTTAATAATTCTATTGGATCAACGACTCCTTTAGAATTTCTCACCATCAATAATGCAGGTACTGTTGGATTACAGGCTGTATCGCTTATGGGGGCCTTAACTCAAGTAGATGGTTCTGGTACAACTACCCTTAATGATTTAGTAACAGCTGCTTCAGCCAGTATCGCAACAGACGCGATTGCATTCAGTGGTGCTGGAAGTATTTCTTCTACAGGTGTCGTAGACTTAACTGCTCAAGTTGGTGGTGTGACTTCTGGTACAGCAACAGTTGATGTTACAGGAACAACACTAACAGTTAATTCTGTAGATGATTTTGGTACAGCTGCTAATCCAATCCTTACTTCTATAGATGCTTTTGATGCTAACGTAACAGGAGCTGCTGAAGAAATTAATCTTGTTGAATCAAATGGAATTAATGTTCTTAATGTATCTACCAATAATGGTCCTATCAATATTTCTACTAATAATGGGGCTTTCTCTGCGAATGGTATTGTAAATGCGGGCACGAATTCTGTTACTTTTACTGCAGGAGGAATTGATCAGCTATTAACTGTGGGTGGAACCGTTTCAGCTACTGGTGGAATCAATTATAGTGCAGATAATATGACCTTAACAGGTACTACAGTAGCCACAGGAGCTATAGCTACATTGCAGTCAAATACGGCTGGGGTCGCTATTGATTTAGGGGGAGCGGATGCTGCTGGAGTATTAGGGTTAACTTCTGCTGAGCTAGATACAATTACTGCTGGAACCCTTCGTGTCGGAAATAATGCAAGTGGAAACGTATCTATAAGTAACTCTGTTAATCCTGCAAACACAAACACATTGTCGTTAATCAGTGGTGCTGAAGTATCTCAAACGAGTTTCAATACGATTTCCGTTACTAATTTAAGAATATCTAGTGTGGATGATGTTTTATTATTAGAAGACAACGAAGTTTCTTTATTAGCTGCAGAAGTTACCGGGGTTGGAAATACTTTTGACTTTGGTAATGATGATGCTTTAACTGTTGGAACAGTTGATGGTGTCACAGGAATAGTAACTAATAATGGAACCATTTTTGTTTCAAATAATGCGGGTGGAATAGCGCTTAATAACGGATTTGTTAACGCTGGAAGTGCTGGCGTTATATTATCAGCTTTTGGAGTTGGCGAGTTATTAAATGTAGGCGCCCTTGTTTCAGTTATAGGAAATGGTGGAATTGTTTTTGTTGCTGACAACATGAACTTTGCAGGACCTATATCTTCAACGGGAGGTACTGTTCGATTAATTCCTGACAGCGATGGAGCTTTTATTAGCTTGGGTGGTGCAGATGCTCCTGACACATTAGGGTTAACTGATTTTGAATTAGATCGAATTGTAGCTGCAGATAAGATCGTGATTGGTTCTATTACGATGGGGGATATTACAGTGGTTGCACCTGTAAGTCCTGGAGCGAGTAATACGTTGTCATTAGAAACGGGTGGAGGAATAACTCAGCAAGCTGGTGCCATAATCAATGTGCCTAACTTAGCGATCACCAGTTTTAATGATGTTGTTTTGGATGAAGCTAATGTAGTTAATACCCTTGCTGGACTTGTTCAAGGAAGTGTTAGTGGGTTTAGTTTTACAAATGCAGGATCTATTAATGTAGGTAGTGTGGATTTTATTGAGGGTCTTTCTGTTGGAGGGGATGTTTCTCTTACTTCGAATACAGGAAATATCAATGTAAATGACACATTAGCAGATGATGATATAGTTACTTCATTTGGAGGTATTACACTTGCGCTGGGTTCTGCAGGAACACAAATTCAAGTAGCTGGGGCAATATTCTCCGAAGGGGTTATGGTGTTAGTTGGAGATGAGATTAATTTTAATGGAGGTGCGCAAACAATTAATGGTTTTGATACACTAACGATTGAGCCATTTACCAGTAGTTTAGATATTGTTGTTGGGGGTGTAACCGATTCAGGAGCGCCATTGGATATCACAGACACCGACCTAGCCGCTATTGGTATTGATTTTAGTGAAATGACTATTGGTGGAGCTGCTGGAACCGGGACCCTAACCATAGAGGATGCTACATTTAATGAAAACGTTACCCTAACTATGCCGGGTGTTGGTGGAAGTATTCTTGTGAATGGCAACATTACGGCAAATGGTAATCTTGGTTTAATTTCTGGAGGCACACTTACTCTCAATAATGACCTTACTGCTGGAGGTGCTATTAATGTTCAATCTACCGGAGGAAATATTATCGGTCAAAGTTTTACTGGAGTTGGAATTACTTTAACTTCTTTTGGAGACATTACCCTATCGAGTACGTTAGATGCTCAATCAGGACCCGTAATCATAACAGCAGTTAATTTAAATGCATTAGTTAGCGGGTTAGACATTCAAGATTCTAATAGTGTTGATTTAAATGTCGGAACAACCAATGTTAATGGTGGGAACTACACAATTAATAATGCGGTTACAGGAACGATTGATGCTACGGGATCAACCACAGTTAATGTTTTGGGTACTAATGATTTAAATTGGAATACCAGTGGTGCTGGAGGCATCACCTACGGTAACGCCGATATTAATGCAGCTAATATTATTATGACAGCCAGTGCAGGAGATATTAATCAAACTGCTGGAGGAACTTTAGAAGTTGATGGGGATGGAGGAGACGTCACCTTAACACAATCTGGAAATATTACGATTGGTGTAGGTGGTATTAGATTTGGTGGAAGCATTGCAGATATTGATTTGGGTGTTTTCTCAACAGCTGGAACAGTGACTTATTTAAGTACAAGTGTTTGGAATGCATTAATCACTACAGGTCAAAATGGAATTGTACTTAGTGGAGGTCAAAGTGCTGATAATGGAAATATTAATATTGCAGCAACCAGCGGAGCTATTGCTGGTGGAGCTAATAACTTAGTTGCTACGGGAAGTGTAACTGTTACAGCAACTGATGGAACAGCAGCTGCTGATATTACCTTAGGAAGTATGACAGGAAGTGGTGTAACCGTAAATGCCAGTGATACGATTACGTTATCGAGTACGATTGATGCTGAAGGGGGTGCTGTTAGCTTAACTGCTGTAACCTTAAATGCGAACACAAATGGATTAGATATTCAAGACTCTAACGCTGTGGATTTAAATATTAGTGGAACATTAAATGTAGATGGTGGAGATTTTACCGCTAATAATACGGTTACTGGAACGATTGATGCCACGGGAACCGGAACAATTGATGTTCAAGGAGCTAATAGCTTAAACTGGAGCACCAGTGGTGCTGGCGGAATTACTTACGGGAATGCTGATTTGAATGCTGCCAGTATTACATTAAACACCACGAATGCTGCTGCAACAATTCAACAAACGGCAGGAGGTAGTTTAGCGGTTAATGCCGATGGTGGTGATGTTAGTTTAACAGCAGTGAACGCCTTAACCTTAGGAACCGGAGGAGTTCTGTTAGGAGGAACCACTACGGATGTTGATTTGACAGCAAATTCAACAACAGGTCTGGTGACAATTGCGTCTGCTCAAAATGTAAATTCATTGGCTGTAACAGGTCAGACAGGGGTTAGTGTCGGTGGAGCTCAGGTAGCAGACAATGGTGTGATTAATGTTGTGGCAACTACCGGAAATATTTCTGGAGGAACAAACACCTTAACAGCTACTGGGGCTGTTAGTGTAACAGCTAATGCAGCGGGTGCTGATGTGGCTATTGGTAGTTTGACAGGAAATGGAGTTACTATTCTTGCTAATGACACTATTACCTTAGCTAGTACGATTGATGCTGAAGGTGCTGGAGTTACTTTGACAGCAGCAACGTTAAATGCTAATACCAATGGTTTAGATATACAAGATTCTAACTCAGTAGACTTGAATATTAGCGGAACCTTAAGTGTTGATGGTGGAAATTTCACAACAAATAATGCAATTACCGGAACAATTGATGCTACGGGCACTGGAACGATTGATGTGAATGGTGGAAATGATTTGAATTGGAATACTACGGGAGTTGGTGGAATAGATTATGGTTCCGCAGATCTTGTTGCGGAAAATATTACGTTAACGGCAAGTGCTGGTGGTCTTGAACAAACAGCAGCGGGTTCTGTTGCTGTCAATAATGACGGTGGGGATATTAACATAAGTCAGTTAGGCGCATTAATTGTTGGAACAGGGGGTGTTCTATTTGGTGGAACGATTAGTGATGTTGATTTAACAGCAACAGCTACTGGTGGAACCATTACAATTCCTGATGCGAACACATTTAATTCGTTAACATCTACTTCTCAGGGTGGAATGAATGTGAATGCACTTCAAACAGCTGATGCTGGTTCTGTAGCCTTAGCGACTGACTCTGGAGATTTAAATGTAACGGGTGTTACAGCAAATGGAGCAGGTGCTAATATAGATTTAACAACAACTACCACCGGAGATGTGAATGTGGACTCTGTTACAACGAACGGTACTGTAACTATTACTTCGGCTGCTCGCATTGAAGAAATTGGAACAGATGTTGGAGTGGATATTACAGCTAATGTTCTTGTGTTAACGGCAGTTTCAGCTATTGGTAATCCAGGCCCAATAGAAACAGCTGTGAACACCTTAACGGCTACAACAACAACCGGTAATATAGCAATTAACCAAACAGGAGCTGTAGATGTTCAAAACATTGCTACGGGTGCAGGTAACGTTACCTTTAATGGCGCAGGAGATATTACAGTAACAACGATTACAGCAACGGGGGGTAGCTTTGATGTTGCTGCTACAGGAACTTCTTCTATTATTGATAACAACGGAGCTGCAAATAACTTCTCAGCAAATGCAGATTCTACATTGACGGCTACAGGATTAACAGGAACCATTGGACAAGGACTTGTTGGTGGTGCTCTTCTAGAATCAATTGATGTGAATGTTATTGGTGGAAACTTAACTGTTATTGCACCAGGAGTAAATGCTGCAACAGGTATTTCAGTGAATGTGAATGGGGTTGTCACCCCAACAAATACACTTCAAATAGTTCCTCCTTATGGTGGACAGGTGTTCTTTAATGGAGTTTTATTATTCCCATTACCAACACCTCCTCCTGTTGGCGGAATCTTATTTCCAGCAGGTGCTCTTGATGCATTGTTTACCGCATTGAACAGTTTAGAGCAAAATGATTTTGGTAATGATAATTTAATTTCATTTCTTTCTCAGACGGATTCTTTTCTTTCATTAAGTAACATTCTTACATTAAATGATTTTGGTAAATTTGGAAGGAGTGCAGATGGTTTGATTGTTTCAAACTTAATTAATAATTCTGGAGGAAAGATTAGTAGTTTACAATTGTTTACAACTCTTATCTTGAATTCTCACTATCAAACTTCGGGTGCTAAAGGTGAAGTTTCTATTAACAGCTTTGCTTTAGCTAGTTTGTTAGATCAAAAGACTCAAAACACATTATCTGGACTTTCTTATACCCTTGGTTTTGTTAGTGCTGGATTGTTGGATAAGGGTATTGGGGCTGGTTATGGATTATCATTTGATGATATTGTTAAGATTGAGAATTATGGTAAATTTGGAACAGAGGTAAATAATTTAATTATAAGTCAAATGCTTCTTAATGAAGATAAGTCATTTATTATCTCTGAACCTTTAACAAAATCGGTTTCTAGCTCTCATTACATGTTGCAATTCATCTTCAGTTTTAATCCCAAATATGGTGTTATTGATTTCTTGTTTCTACACTCCAGCATGAATGATGAATAATAAAGTTAGAAGGTTTGTCTTCTGTCATCCCGGACTTGATCCGGGATCCACTTCATTAATCAAATACTATTGTTTTTAATAAGAATATAGATCCCTGATCAAGTCCGGGATGAGAAGCTTTTCTATTCTTCTAAACTATTCATTCCAAAAGACGATAATAATTGATAATATACTACAACCTTGGAACTAAGTACTAGCAAAGAGCAATTCAAATGGGGATCGAGCCTTACCTTTTTTATGAAAATAAAATCATACTTTCTATATTTATCAGTTTTAATTTTAAATTTTACATTCATTGTCCCTCCCTCTTTCTCTCAAAATGTACCTGATTTTCTTCCAACAGATGCGGGTTCCGAGGCCCGTGCTATTCAAGAGAGAAGAGTCCCGGATATTCCCAAGCCAAGAGAAATTCCAGAAATTGATGAACAGTTACCAGAACCTAAAGGTGTTGAATTGCCTAAGAAGAAGGTGTTTATCAACGAAATTTTGATTGAAGGCAATACCGTAATTTCTGATGAAAAAATCAAACAAATTACTAAGGGCTTTGAAGATCGGGATATTATCCTTAACGAATTAAACGAAGTGGCTAAACAGATCACAACCCTTTATCGATCAGAAGGTTATGTTACGAGCCAAGCCTATTTACCCCCTCAGAAAATCCTAGATGGAAAGGTGACGATTAATGTATTGGAAGCAAAGGTGGGTGAGGTAAAAGTTGAGGGAAATCGATGGTTTAAGGATTACTCGATAAAGCGTTTGATTGATTTAAAGTCTGGAGAAGTATTTAAAGCTCAAAAATTGGAACAGAGTTTAATTTACTTAAATCGTAGTAACCCCGATGTGGCAGGAAAAGCGGTTTTAGCGCCTAGTGAAATTAAAGAAGCGACGGATATTATTATTCAGGTTAAAGATAAATTTCCTATTCATTTTGGCCATCAGTATGACAATCTAGGAACTAAGTTTTCAGGAAGAAACCGTCAGAATCTTACACTGACCAATAATAATTTATTAACGTTAAATGATCGTTTGATTGCGCGCGTTATTATTTCTGAGCGACATAATTTGGTGGGTGTCTCTGGTAATTATTCTTTACCTTTAAATTCCAAAGGGTGGGTGGGTAATTTATCATTCAGTCATGTAAATCTTTCTTTGGGCAAATCTTTAAAACCTATTGAAGTTTTAGGGCGATCCACATCGTTTATCCCAACCATTAGTATCCCCATGTTTTTAACGCCTAACTTAGAAGGAACCTGGAGTACAGGAATGGATTTTGCTCGCACACGCACACGTATATTAGCTCGAGAAGACTCCAACGATGTTACTCGTGCGCTTAGTTTTGGGCCTACCTTTACTCAGTATGATCGTTGGGGTCGTACGGTAATGACGAACAATTTTCGTATTGGTTTCAGTAATTTTCTGGGGTCATCAGACAGAAGAGATGATAATGCTAGCCGGGACAGTACGGGAGGCGCTTTCTTTGATTACAGTTTAGGGATGACCCGTTTTCAGAAATTGTTTTGGGATCAGGTGCTTATTTTAAGAGGATCGATGCAGGTATCGCCTGATCGTTTAATTTCTTCAGAGCAGTTTCGTATTGGTGGTATGGATACGGTTCGGGGCTATGCTGAAGGGGAGTACTTAGGAGATAAAGGTTTTATTGGATCTGCTGAAATTAGAATTCCTCCTTACTTTTTACCGAAACGCCCAATCACTGTTTTTGGTCAAACAATGAATATGCGAGACTTAATCCAATTTGTTGGGTTCTTTGATATGGGTCGTGCTTGGCTACAAGAACCCAGAGCTGGTGAAACCGACAACAAAATCCTAGCAGGTGTTGGTGGTGGTGTCCTCTTAAACCTATTCAACCACGTATCCGCCCGTGTCTACTTCGCCCAAGCCATTGCCGATGACCCTAACGACGCCGATTTTTTCCGCCTCCATTTCTCCCTAACCTCCGATTTTTAAAAAAGACAGCTTTTGGCTCTTGGCTTTTAGCCTTCTGTCATCCCGGACTTGATCCGGGATCCATAACCTTATTAAAAACGATTGTATTTAGCTAACGAACTGGATCCCGGATCAAGTCCGGGATGACAATCATTCTTTTAAGAAAAAATCCCATTGACCAAATGAGATTTAAGTGTTAATTTTCACCCTCTTGAATGAGCACGCAACTTAGACGTCTGATAAGACGGCTCAAGTTGCCCGTGCGAATTTACACTATCTCAAGAGCCCCTAGGCTCGACAGTAGTGCTTACTTTTAAAAAATGTTGGAACACCAGTGACAATCATTTTTTCTTAATGAAGTACCCTAGCAATAAAGGTAAAGCTATGTCCGATACAAAAACTATTGAAATTCAAATACAGCAACAAAATCTTTATTCCGGAAAAATAGATTCCAAATCTCGCTTTACGGATCAGGATAAAGCCGGTCTTATAGAGCAATCAAAAAAAATTCAGGAACAATTTAAGAGAGAATTAGAAGCAGCTTCAACATCAGAAGGACGAGCTCATTTGAAGAAAGTTCTTCGTGGCTGGACATTGCCTTGGATTGATGTGGATTGTCCCGAGTCCGATATTTTTCAAGACCCATTAGATCAAGACGGATCTATAGTAAGCTCCAATAAGACATTTCAATCCATTATTGATATTGCTGGCCGAGTTCGTGATGAGGAAACAGAAGTTTGGGTTAATATTGGTATTGGTGGATCTGATTTGCCAACGCAAGCACTTGTCTCAAGTACACTGAATAGCCAACACAATAATTTATCTAAAGAAAAACGGGGTGGAGCTCCACAAGTTTATTTTGTGGGCAATGACTTTAGTCCGGAGAAGGTTCATGATCTTTTAGCTAGTTTAGAGGAAAGAGATTTATTGCTTAAGACAAAGTTTAACGTGGTTTCAAAGTCAGGAGCAACACAGGAAACATTGTCAGCATTTTTAATTATTCGAGAATTTATTTCTCAAGCTTTAAAAAAGGGTGGAGAACAACCCATTGCTTTAGAAGATGGGTCGGAGTATTTTAAAACAGGTAAATTTTTTGTTGCTACTACAGGTTTAAATGAAAAGAGTGTTTTGTTTCAATTAAATCAAAAAAAATACGGAGCTAATCAAGAAAAGGATGAGTTCTTTGCTATGTTACCTGTGCCGGATGGAACGGGTGGAAGGTTTTCCGGGTTTTCTTCAGTTGGTTTATTAGCTTTGGCTGTAACTGCCAATAAAAATTTAGGAGAAACTCCTCAAACTAGAATTCAAGATACAATGAACGGAATTAAAGATGTTTTAACTGAGTGCCTTAATTTAGATGTGAGTGATGAAAAAAATATTGCTTTTCAAACAGCAATGAATCATGTAATTGCCGAAAAAAATAAAAATAAAAGTTTGTTGATTATGGTGATGTATGACCCTTTAATGAAACAAGTGGGGGATATTGCTCAACAACTTTACTCCGAGTCAGTTCAAAAATTCGGACAAGGGTTAGACTTTCTTTCTATTGTGGGTTCGGAGAAAATGCATTCTATTTGGAATGGTGCTGTTGAAGGAACCGGTGCTGAAAGAGATATTGTTCTTTTTATTGGCACACAAAAAACAGATAGTACTCGAGATCCTATCATCCCTAAGGGTAGTGGGATTAGTGGAAAAGAAATTGTTTCTATGGAAGGATTAAATCTTTCTACAGTTCAAACAGCTTCGCTTCAGGGTGTTTCTAAGGATGCCACAGAAAGAGGTATTTTAAATTATTCATTGCTTCTTCCAGAAAGATCTTTAAGACAGGTAGCTCGTCTTATTTACCTATTTCAGACTCTTGTGGCTGTAGAAGGTAAATTAAGAGGTCTGGAGAAGGAACAATATGAGGACGGTAGCTATAAAGACTATACTTATTTGCAGGATGGAGTGGAAGGTTATAAGATTCAAACTAGGGAAATCTTAGGTAAATTAAAGGGTTAGATAGATTAAGGGTTTTTTTAGAGTGTGCCAGGTCTTTGACCCGGCACACTGGGTACGTAATTTTGGGGTACCAAATAAGGCGATTAGGTATGAATCAGACGATTTACTTTGCTATCAACCTTTTGGCCTTGCATTTGAGCCTATTCAGGCTATAATCTAGCGCTTTTCGGGTTTATTGGGTATACTTAATTAAAGAGGCATCACTTATATAGAATATAGAAAAGAAAGGGTATTATCGTGGCTAAGAAAAAGAGAAATTTTGATAAAATCAAAGAATTACTACTAGAACAGCGTAAAGTTATAGCTGATGGAATTGATCATATTGCTAAGGATAACTTGAATCTAAGTCAAAGAGACGCTTCTGGTGACCTTTCTGGGTATACCTTTCATATGGCTGACGTGGCTACAGACAATTTTGATAGAGAATTTAGTCTGGATTTAGCTTCTAATGAACAACAGCTTTTGAATAAGGTTGACGATGCTCTGTTAAAAATTAAAGAAGGAACGTATGGTTTTTGTGAGCCTTGCGGAAAAGACATTGCAATGAATCGATTGATGGCTGTTCCATACGCAGTACTCTGTATTTCTTGTCAAGAGGAAGAGGAGAAAAAGGAACAGAATTAAATATATGAAGCGCTTATCCAATATATTAAATTCTTCTTTAATAATGAGTTGGTTCCTCCCAATAGTTGTCTCTTTAGTTCTTATCTTTGATCAAATTACTAAACAGCTTATTGTCACTAAGCTTAATGAATTTGAATCCATAGAACTCATCCCAAATATTTTTTATTTTACTTATATTCAGAATACTGGAATTGCTTTCGGTTTATTTAAAGGAAGCTCTTGGCCTTTGCTTATAGTGATTTTATTGGGTGTGGGAGTTTTGTTTTATTTAGCATATAAAATTCGCAGAGAACCTTTATTGTTTCAACTGGGTATTAGTTTTGTTTTAGGCGGTGCTTTAGGTAATTTAGTGGACCGTTTCTATCGCGGTGCAGTTGTTGATTTCTTAGATTTTAAAATATGGCCCGTTTTTAATATAGCGGATAGTTTTATAACAATAGGAGTCACCATTTTGGTGTTTGCTATATTACGACAAAAACGGTGACTGTCACTTTAGTGACTGACACCGTTTCTGTCTAGCTTTTAGTAAACGATTCTAAAAGCTAATAGCTAATAGCCAAAAGCTGTTTTTAACCAAGGAGTTCTTTCTTGTTTCCACAATTATTTTCATTTGGCCCTATCCATATTTATTCCTACGGTCTTATGTTTGCTATTGGGGTTTTGTTAGCCATTTATTATCTCAGTAAACAAAAGCCCATCGAACCTCTTAAGAAAAACCAAATTATTGATGTTATTTTAATCTTAACATTTGTTGGGATTGTAGGGGCGCGTGTATTTTTTGTTATTTTAAACTGGAGTTACTACCAGAATAATTGGTTGGAAATTTTTGCTTTATGGGAAGGTGGTTTGGTTGTTTACGGAGGTATTATTGCAGGTTTAATTGGATTGATTGTTTTCTGTAGGCATCAGAAAGTGAATTTTTTTGCGCTTGCTGATCTTTATTTTCCAGCATTAGCTTTAGCCCAGGCCTTTGGCCGAGTTGGTTGTTTCTTGAATGGTTGTTGTTGGGGAACTATATCTCACGCACCTTGGGCTGTGCAGTTCCCTTATTTTAAAGAGACGGTTCATCCGACTCAGATTTATTCCTCCCTTTTTAATTTGGGTTTATTTTTGTTTTTAGCAGCACGTTATAAGAAGAAGACGTTTGATGGAGAAGTAGTTTTATTATATTTTGTTTTTTATTCCCTAGGTCGATTTATTCTAGAGTATTTTAGAGGGGATAACCCACACCTTCTTTGGAATATGACCATAGCCCAGCTGATCTGTATGGCATTAATGTTTATATCGGCTTTATCCTATTTTTTGTACTTCAAGTGGACTAGCGTAGAGCGTAGAGCGTAGAGCGGACAGGAGAAATCTTGTCATTGCGAGGCAGGCGGAATGAAGCCGTGGCAATCTCGTTATAGGAAATAAGATCTAAGCGGTTATAATATTTGAATATGCAAAGTGGTATTAGATTGCTTTGGGACATCGAGTCCCTCGCAATGACAGGAGTTTTTCTCTACGCTAACAGCCCTAGCTAAACGCTAAATAAACCATGAGATATTATTATGAAAATCACACAATTATTCCAAGTAGAAGAACCGGAGACGGGTCAACGTATTGATGCTTACTTAGCTGCTAAATTAGCAGGTGAGTTTACGCGTAGTCAGCTTAAGAGATTTTTTGGTTCTTCTGCGATAACCATTAATACTGTTCAATGTAAACCTCATACGTTAGTTAAAGAAGGGGACGAAATTAACATTGATTTAGAAACACAAAAAGAAATTTTTGCTAAACCAGAGGCTATTCCATTAGATGTTGTTTTTGAAGATGATGATTTGTTAATTATTAATAAATCTATTGGAATGGTTGTTCATCCTGCGGCGGGTAACCAAGAACATACATTGGTTAATGCTGTGTTGCATCATGTCGGTTCTCAGATAACTAAAAACCAAGATCCTATTCGTCCAGGTATTGTGCATCGTCTAGATAAAGATACTTCAGGTTTAATTATTGTGGCTAAGAACGATAAATCTCACACAGAATTAGCAAAGAAAATTAAACATAGAACGGTAGAACGAATTTATTGGGCTGTAGTTAAAGGTATTGTCCAACATGATGAAGGGGAATGCCAAGAACCCGTAGGGCGAGCTTTTCTTAGTAGAAAAAAAGTTGTTGTTCAACCTTCGGGTGGAAAGTCAGCACATACATTTTATAAAGTCTTAAAGCGGTTTAAAAATAACACGCTTATAGAAGTGAAGCTTAAAACGGGAAGAACTCATCAAATTAGAGTGCATATGGCCCATTTAGGACATCCTGTATTAGGAGATTTACTTTACGGTGTTCAGAATCAGTATATTAACCGGCAGGCACTTCATGCTAAGAGTTTAGCCTTTACTCACCCTGCAACTAAAGAACCCCTTTCTTTTACCTCAGAAATCCCAGCAGATATGCAGCATTTAATTAATGAACTAGAGAAGGATTGAGATTTACCTCTATCCCTTTAGGTCTATGTCATCCCGCACTTGATGCGGGATCTCATGAGGTCCCAGCTCGGAGGCTGGGACGACACGCCCTTTGTCTGTGTCGTTTGACACCAAAAACCCTACCTGTTATCATACTTAGTTCTAATTCATCTATAGAAGGAAACACTATGAAATTCAACACAACAGAAGAACTTATAGAAGATATTCGCCAAGGGAAGATGGTTATCGTAACCGATGATGAATCCCGTGAAAATGAAGGCGATTTGATATTTGCTGCTGACTGCGTTACGCCAGAGAAGGTTAATTTTATGGCTCAGTTTGGCCGGGGGTTAATTTGTGTCCCTATGTCTGAAGAAAGAACCCAGTTATTGGGTTTAAAGGATATGGTGGATGGCAACTCTGATGATATGTCTAAGACAGCTTTTACATTGTCTGTGGACGCCAAATTAGGAATAACCACAGGGATTTCTGCTTTTGATAGATCTCGTACTATAGAAGTTCTTGCGGATACGGCACGTGGAGCAGGAGATATTGTTGCCCCAGGTCATATATTCCCACTAAAAGCAAAAAAAGGTGGAGTTATGACACGAGCTGGTCACACAGAGGCTGGGGTGGATTTTTCTCGGCTAGCTGGATTTTCAGAAACGTCTGTTATTTGTGAAATCATGGATAACGATGGCACCATGATGAGAACTCCAGAGTTATTTCAATTCGCAAAAAAACATAATTTAAAAATTGGAACCATTAAAGCTTTAATTGAATACCGAAGAAAACATGACAAATTAATTGAAAAAGTTTCTGAAGCTAAGTTTCCAACAATTCATGGAGATTGGAAATTAAACCTTTATCGTTCTCACGTGGATGGTAAAGAGCACGTTGCTATTGTTAAAGGAGTAGTTACAGAAGAGCCCACATTAGTGCGTGTTCATTCAGAGTGTTTTACAGGTGACGTTTTAGGCTCTATGCGTTGCGATTGCCAGGATCAGCTTCATTCAGCAATGGGCATTATTGAAGAAGCAAATAACGGTGTATTGCTTTATATGAGACAAGAAGGAAGAGGTATTGGTCTTGCAAATAAAATAAAAGCGTACAATCTTCAAGATGAAGGTTTAGATACGGTTGAAGCAAATCAAAAATTGGGTTTTAAACCTGATTTAAGAGAATATGGAACTGGAGCTCAGATCTTAAGAGACCTAGGTTTAAAGAATATTAAATTAATCACAAATAACCCCAGAAAAATTATTGGTTTAGAAGGTCATGGATTAACGGTTACTGACCGGGTTCCTTTAGTAGTTAAGAAACACGAAGTAAATAAAAAATACTTAGATACGAAGAAAGCAAAACTAGGTCATCTTTTTGACCTTTAATAGTTTTTGAACAAATTGTCATCCCGGACTTGATCCGGGATCCACTTCCTTAATCCAAATACAATTGTTTTTAATAATGAGCTGGATCCCGGATCAAGTCCGGGATGACAGAGGAATGAATCATGCCCCAATCTTTCGAAGGTAAAACAAGCGCAAAACAAGTATCCGTTGGGATTGTTGCCTCTCGGTTTAATGAAGAGATTACGCAACGTCTTTACTCTGGGTGTGTGGATTACTTTCTGCAAATGGGCATACCTGTTAGTAAAATAATTACTGTTTGGGTTCCTGGAGCTTTTGAAATTCCTTTTGCATGTAATGAATTATTGCAAACAAAAAAAGTGGATGGTGTTGTAGCTCTTGGTGCTGTCATTCAAGGACAGACCAAACATTTTGATGCGATTGTCCAAGGGGTGGTTCAGGGTGTTATGGATGTTCAACTGAATACAAGAAAACCCATAGCTTTTGGTGTGCTGACTACAGCTACAGAGAAACAAGCGCTTAGTCGATCCGGTGGAAATTATGGAAATAAGGGTGAAGAATCCGGGGAAGTATTGCTTCAGTTATTGGATATAAAAAAACAATTGAACAAAAAGAAGTCATCCAAGAAAACAAAAAAATAATATGCCTATTCGTAAGAGAACTCAATCCAGAGAATTTGCTCTTCAGATTCTTTATCAAATAAGCATTACAAAATCCTCTATAGAAGATACCTCTAAATCTTTTTGGCAAACACATACAATTGATCCCGATATTCAAGGATTTGCCGATCTACTTGTTCAGGGAAGTATGAATGAAGTAGAAACTATTGATGAGATTGTTGTTAAGTATGCCGAAAATTGGAATCCCGAACGTATGGCTTTAATCGATCGTATTATTCTTCGAATGGGTGTTTACGAAATTATGTATTGTGATGACATTCCCATAAAAGTAACAATCAATGAAGCTGTAGAGTTAGCCAAGCGTTTTTCTCAAGGAGATTCAGGAAAATTCGTCAATGGTATTCTGGACAAGGTCAGCCACAAAGAAAAACTCCCAAAAGGTAAAGAGCAATAGGAACTCAAAAGGTACCAGGTACCTTTTAAAACCCAAGGTTAAAAGGTACCTGGTACCTTTTGGATTCATTATGAAAAACTCTAAACACATTCCATGGATTAAAAAATGTATTCAATTGGCTGAAAAAGGGAGTGGATTGGTGTCTCCGAATCCTTTAGTTGGCTGTGTTATTGTTAAGGCTGGCCGCCAGATTTCTAGTGGGTTTCACCCTTATTTTGGAGGTCCACATGCTGAGGCTATAGCCCTCAAAAAGGCCGGAAAACGGGCCCGTGGAGCCACTTTATACGTTTCCCTGGAACCTTGTTCAACTACAGGTAAAACGTCCCCCTGTACCGAAGCTATTGTTAATTCAGGCATTAAACAAGTGGTCTTTGGTTTGAAAGACCCCAACCCAGCACATTTCAATAAAACCACACGAATTTTGAGTAAAGCTAAGATAAAAATAGTGTCTGGTGTTTTAGCAGAAGAAGTAAAGAAGCAGAATGAATCCTTTTGTGTCTACCATGAAAAGAAACGTCCTTTTATTACTTTGAAGATGGCGCAGAGCATTGATGGAAAAATAACCAATGCAAAAAACGGAAGACAAACAATCAGCTCTTTGCCTTCAAGAGTGTTGACTCATTTTTTTAGAAAACAAGCGGATGCTGTTCTTGTAGGAACTCAGACAGTAGTAGCTGATAATCCTAAATTAACGACTTATTTAATCAAGGGAGATTTTGTTGATAATCCTTACCGAATTGTTTTAGACCGAAATCTTCAATTGAAGAAGAACCTAAATATTTTTAAATCTGATGCATTAACAGCTGTCTTAACATCCAATAAACATTCATCAAAAAAAGTAGCTACTTATTCAAATCTAAGAAAAGTAGATGTGTTTCAAGTAAAAGAAAAAAATGGCGTTTTAGATATTAAGAAAGTTTTAGATGTTTTATATGAACTAGGGATATCGTCATTGCTTGTTGAAGGTGGTGGAGAAGTAGCAGCATCCTTTTTAAAAGCAAAAGCAGTGGATAAAGCTTACTTTTTTATTTCCCCAGTTATTTTAGGTGGAAGATCGACAACAACTTCTGTAGAAGGCGATGGATTCGATTTACTCAAAAACAAAGTAACTTTAAAAGACCTAAACTATTTTGATGTAGGCTCTGATTTATTAGCTGAAGGATATCTGCAGTATTAAAAGGTATGTCATCCCGGACTTGATCCGGGATGACAAGCTTTTGCGCTTCATGTTTCACAAATCACGCTTCACATAGACAAGGGAAGAAACCATGTTTACAGGAATTATCGAAACAACCGGAAAACTTTTAACCAAGAAAAAGAAGGGTGACTTTTTACGCCTATCTTTCTCTGTAAATAAAATCCAAAAAGGCATGAAGCTGGGAGATAGTGTTGCCACGAACGGTGTTTGTTTGACCGTAACTGATTTTAACAAAACTTTAATCAGCATGGATGTCGTCAATACTACATTAAAAGCAACTACATTAGGAAGTTTAACAAAGGGAAGTGAAGTTAATTTTGAACGTGCTGCAAAACTATCCGATCGTATGGGTGGGCATTATGTTCAAGGGCATGTGGATGGTGTTGGTGTTATAGAAAAAAAGAAAAAGAGTGGAAAGAACACCGAGTTTTTTATTAAACTACCCAAAGCACTATTTATCCAATTAATTCCTAAAGCCTCAATTACTATTAATGGCATTAGCCTTACTGTCCAAAAGATCGAGAAGAATGGTTTTTGGACATCTTTAATTCCTCACACGCTAAAAGTTACCAATATGAGAGCTGCTAAAAAGAATGATAAGCTTAACATCGAAATCGATATCCTAGCTAAATACGTCAAGAAATTCCTCAAAAAATAACTTCTGCTTTTCATCCTTCTCAGTATTTTTCTTTTCATGTAAATCTTCACTCCATTATTACCAGAAAATCAGGTATACTTAACTACAGTAATACTAAGGAGTGGTCAAATGTCACTGATCTATGGATTATTACAAAATTCAATTGGGCTTCTTTTTTTTATTATTGCTATGGGTATTTTGGTTGGCCGAATTCCTTTGTGGAAATTTAAGCTCGGTGGCTCTGGTGTTTTGCTCGTTGGTCTTATCTTCGGGCATTTTGGATTTCTGATTCCTAAAGACATTCAAACAATTGGGGTTGTTCTCTTTGTCTATTCTGTAGGACTTAAAGCAGGTCCTTATATTTTAAAATCCTTACAAAAATCTAAAGGTCATTTTTTTCTTATCGCAACCTTGATTGTTTCGACAGCAGGTGGGTTAGGCCTTTTTCTTCATCATGTCTTTGGAATTAGTTCTGAACTGATTACAGGAATATATGCAGGAGCATTAACGAGCACTCCTGCTTTAGCTGCAGCAATGGAGACTGTCGGTAATTCGACACCATCCGTTGGTTATGGGCTTGCATACCCTCTTGGAATTATTGGTGTTATCCTCATGGTTCAATTATTACCGATTATATTTAGAGTCAATCTTAAAGAAGAAGAGCAGCGTTATAAAAAAAGTTTAAATATTGCAACTATTGAAAGAAGAACATTTAAAGTTACAAATCCTAATATAACCAAAAGTTCTATAGCTGAAAGTTTGTCTGATCAACATCATCAGTTTCGTATTGTTCGTGTTCAGCGTGGTAAGAAGATATTTACGCCTCATTCTGATTTTGTTTTAAAACTTAATGATATTGTTTTAGTTGTTGGAAAAGCAGTTACGATGGGAGAACTTAAAGTTCTTTTAGGAGAAAGTGTTAATGTTACTGTCCCAGAATCGGATGGAGCTGCGTCTAATTGGATTTCTGTTTCTTCGAAAAGTTTTATTGGAAAAAAACTGGGGCAAATGGAAATTTCATCGCTTTACGGTATTATTATCACGCGTGTTCGAAGGGGTGGTGTCGAATTTATGCCGAACACCAATTTTGTTTTTGAAGCTGGGGATGAGATTCGCGTTTCTGGAGAACCTAAAGACCTGCGTCTTTTTACTAATGTTTTAGAGCAAGATCCCGAATCAGTTCATGATACGGATATTCTTACACTTATGATTGGTTTGGTGTTTGGGATTGTTTTGGGTCTTATTAAAATTCCTGTTTCAGATCAACTTTCTGTTGGTTTGGGTATTGCTGGTGGGCCTTTGATAGCAGGACTTATCTTGGGGCATTTTGGCCGTTTCGGGAGTCTCTCAGGTCGTGTACCCAAGGCAGCTCAAATGATTTTGGGAGATTTAGGACTCTATCTATTTTTAGCCGTTGCGGGTTGTTTTGCTGGTGAACATTTTGTGGAAATACTCAAACAAAACGGCCCTATACTGATATTAGCTGGGTTTTTAATTACGTTAGTTCCTATTATCGTTACGGCTTTCATAGCACGTTATCTCTTTCGCATGAACACACTGATCATCTTAGGTATGCTTTGTGGGGGAATGACTAGCACTCCTGCTTTAGGGGTATTAGCAAGTAACACAAAGTCAGACATTCCTGCATTAGCCTATACGGGTATTTACCCAATAGCTGTTGTTTTTACAACACTAATGGCTCAAATACTTGTTTTGTTTTGAGTATAAAACCAGGTTGCGAAATTGCCGGTACTTTGTTCTTTTGGATTTATAACTCGTGTGCAAAGAAGTAACAAGAGGTTTTAAGATGAAAAAGATTATTGCTCTTGTGGGATTTATTTTAATAACTTTTTATATGAGTGGGTGTGCAACAACACCTGAAGGCATAACAAATTACCATCAGAGTACTCTTTATTGGGGAGGCCCTTATCAGTTTTCATCCCCGCCTGAGAAGATTGATGCTGAAGTTTATATCGATGTGCAATCAATATATCTAAGTGGTACGTTACCCCAGAAAGTAGAGAAAGCTGCATCTTATACGGTTCTGGTAGAAGAAGCTGTTAAAAAAGATATTGCAGCTGCTTTTTCTATCCCCTCATTTATCCGAACGGGAAGTGAACAATTTATTATCGAGATCTCTAAAGCTCAACTGGTCCATTTAGATTTTATGTCGCTTCAAATGGATTTCAATCCAACCTACAAAGTTATTGAATCAAAATCTGGAAAAGTTTTGATGTCAAAAACGTATCAAGTAAAGTTGCCTTTTTTTGGTATAAAAGAAGCTTTGCGTAAATCTATTGTTGGTTCTAGAAACGATTTAATTGAAGCTTTTTCTAAACCACCTCTTGTTTCAATGTTGAAAAGTCCAAGCTCAGACTCTTTGAATGGGTTGGAACTTAATGTTGGAATCGTTTATACCAAGACGACACAGGAATCAATTAAATATCTGAAAAAAAGTGAGGGTCTGAGTGGGGGTTTTCTTAACCCTGCGTGGAAGAAAGATGTTGATTCTAAACAAGTGTCTGCAGAGCTCGACCGTATCATTCAAGCCCGTTTCAAAAACTCCAATCGTTTTACAACTGTGGAAGAAGCACTGAGTGCAAAAAGTGATTTGATCTTGGTTTTTGACTTTCAATGTTCTGTAGCAATAATGACAGGACAGATGACTTCTGTTGATATCTCGTCGAAATTAATGGATAGCAATCAGCAAATGATAGATTCCATTGTAGGAAGTAAATCAATTAAACGGCATTCATGGGGGATACCCGACTTTGCATCCACACGGATGACCGCTTTTGAACAATTTTCGAGAAATCTAGATCAAGTATTAAGACTTAAATTTGCTTCTGAGCAAGCAGGTAGGGGAAATCGCTTTTTGGGAGAACCTGTGAAGGTCACTCGTCCAGAGGGCATCTATCGTTTTGATGAGGAAGTCACGTTTAATGTGCTCGACTCCATCTCAATTGATCCGGAGACGGGGCAACTCTCATTTTTGGGACATTTTGATTCCCGGTATTCAGGCCCACGCATTCCTTATTTACAACATCTCGCTGCTTTTCTCAACAATCCAAAACCTCAGTTTTCTTTAGAGTGGACCCCAGAGTCTGAAAGAAAGATTGATGAATTCTTCGAACGCATGGATGACCCTTCAGCCATGGAAGCTTTCGGTTCGGATCTTGGAAAATGGTTAACTCCAGATGGAGCTCCGACCCGTCTTGGGCGTCAGATGCTGCCATTGATCGGTGTGATGCCGACGAAGAATGGAGCGGCCTTGGGTTACTTAGGAATGGAAGTCGCCGGAACAGGTGATTGGTACCTGGATGTTGTTCGGGTTGTTCCTGGTTCGCCTGCGGCTCAGGCTGGATTTTTGGCCGGCGATAGTATTGCGTTGGTTAACAGATTTCAAATTTGGCATCCGATTGATTTTGTTCGAGAAGTTCAACGTACCGGCGCAGGTGGTACGCTCGAGATTAGTGGAACTACTCCTGGTGTGGGGTTTCGCAAGGTGGATATAGTTCTTGGCAAAGCTTCGGGTGATCCATGGAAAACCATTGACCGATATGACATTCTCGCTGCTCTTCTACGCGGGAATGACATGGAAAAAGGGGCTCAAATCATAGAGGCTGCTACTCGCATCATGCGTATTAAGGATTCTAAATACTATGCGATGGCCATGGAGGGACTTATTTTTGCAACTGATCAATACGACAACAGAGAGTTGCTGACCAAGCGTTTCAATCGTGGTGAGCTTTCAGATGGGCAATGGAGAACACTGGTGTTGCGAAGCATGACTGAAGCGATAGAAGATACCTTTCGTATACCTTCAGGGGTGCTTACATCCGTCTTCGATGCAGAAATTAATCGCGGAATTCCTCGAGCGACAGCTTTCGGTAATGTCTTTATCAATATGGAACCGTATATTTTGGAGATTAGTGAAGAAGCGTTGAGAACTATTTTTAGTCGACAAGATGAAGTATTGATTCCAGCCAGCATGGCAGAAAGTCATTTAGGCATAAGCCCTCAGGTTAAGCCGACCTATATCGGTTTAGCGTCTGATACTTTACTTGCACGTCTCATGTTTGAGTCTGACTATTTAGGTAAGACACTGATCGAAATGCCACTCTTGAGTGATCGTATTCCAAATTATAAAACGCAGTTTGTTTATTATGGAGATAATCCTACAGAAAGAAGTCCGATGGGCGAAAGTGTTACCGAACGTCTTTGGATCTCTATTGATCAAGTGGCCCTCACTCAATCAAAGGATGGCGAGACATTGTTCGTTGGTGATGTCGATATGCGTTTTAATATTGCGTCGGAAGTGGGGAGTAGTTCCGGTGGATATGATGACTACCTAACATCTATGTATGATGATTTGTCTTTAGAGTTTCCCATTCTTCATGAATTGAGTGAAGCCGCTAAATTATCAGCGGCCAGTCGTTGGTTACTTGCCCGCTGGCCTGATTTTCGTTTACCTGCCAATGGTCAATCACGTTGGGAGGGACCTGAGGTCTTGGATGGTGTGGTGTATTTAATGTGGGATCCAAAGGGATCTCGCGTTCAAATTGCCGCGGTGGGCGGTGTTTCCATGGTGCCTCCGGTTGGTCCGTCTGGACCAGTTAATCCTATGAATGTTTCCGAAGCCATTCCAACAGATACATCCGTTGTTGATCTTAGTGAGAGTGACTTAACTGTCATTCCTCAACGTTATAACAATACCGCGTTGAGTCGAGTCTTATCGCCTATAACCGAAGTGCCTGTTCCGCGACCCGTAGGTTGGGTGCGACGTGCCAACAAAGGAGACCGCACACTGAAGGCTCTTAATGTGGTAGTGCCTGAAGAGAGCACCTCTTGTAATGAAGAGACCTGGGTGAATTTGAATGAGAAACTCGATTCCGTTCGCATGACAGCTCGCCAACTTGCGAGTGTAGAGAATGCGATCAATGCGATCAGTGATCAATCTCCTGCTCGTCAAGCTGAATTCGTCGCATTGGAACAAGACCTGATAGAAGCGCGCCAAGAATTTATTGATCAATCCATAGATATTATTTCTCAAGGCCTTTTAGATAGTAAGGATATGGTTCGTAATCAATCTGCTACTTTAGGTATAGATTCGCTGAGCGACAATGTAGAGGCCATGTATCAAGCCAATGAAATATTAAGCGACACTGAAGGAAAACTGAAGAAACTCTCTCTAGCACAACGCATAGCCCAAGCCGATACCATTGAGGAGCGCAATCAAGCGGTGGAGGACCTCTTTAAATATGCTGAAGGCCTTTTTGAAAGTGGAGCTGACATTAAAGGTTCAGACAAGCTCAGTCGTTTATTGCGCAATGCCGGAAAAAAATTCAAGCGCCTCAATAAAATCAAGAGCACTCTCGATTACGGAAAAACACTCCTCACCCTCGGAGAAGCATCAGGACGTATGCAAACACTAGGATCTCAAACCGAAAAAGATTCCCAAGAACTACGCGATTCATTATTACCCTTACAAAGAAAACTCTCAGATCAGCTAGACGCCGAACTTAAAGATCCTCTGGTGCAAAAATGGATGAACGGCCGGGCTAAGGTCGATTGCTAAATGAGCCCACAACTTAGCCGCCTCTTGAGGTGGCTCAAGTTGCCCGAGCGAATTTAGACTATCGGAGAGCCCCCAGGCTCGACAGTAGTGTTTACTTTCAAAAAATATTGGAACGCCAGAGACAATCATTTTTTCTCAATAAAACCTATTTGGTGCCAGGCGCTTCTGAGCTATCAGTCTAAGCCTGGCACATCAAGGTAACGCGTGTCGTGATCAAAAGGGACCCCCTGAAAATTATTTGGTGATTTGAATCATTGAACATATCTTTTCTGTCTTTATAAGATTGGTATAAAATGTGATAGAATTAAATTCATGACAAGTTCTAATGAATTTAATATTAATGCTAATAGTTTTGGTGAGATTACTCCTGAAGCACTTGATTTAGCCGAGAAGCATGTTTCGGATATTCTTACTTTGTGTGTTGAACACTCCGCTTCTAACCAAAAAGCTTTGGTTATCTATGACAAGCAATCTGATTTAGCTCAAGCTCTGACAGTGGCTTATCGTCGTTGTCTTCCTGAAGCTGAATTTATTAATTTTGATGAAGCATCCCAAGAGAACATTCTCGACGCTTTTTCTAACCTTCTTCCCTCTGATCTTGTTGTTCTCATTCAATCAACGAGTTTCAGACTAGATAAATATCGTATTCGCGTTACCCTTTTTAATAAATCCATTAAAGTGATAGAGCATCCGCATTTATTTAGAAATGTGGGTAAAGAGGCGCTGTATTACATTGAGTCCCTCGCATATGATTCTGATTACTACCGCGGTGTAGGTCGTGCGCTTCAAACGCGTATCGATCAATCTAAATCTATTGTGCTTGAGAGCGGAGGAGAGCAACTTACGTTTAATGCTGGTTTTGAACCCACTAAACTTAATGTGGGCGACTATACAGAGATGAGAAATGTAGGGGGCCAGTTTCCTATTGGTGAAGTTTTTACCGAATCAAAAGATTTGGAATCTGTTAATGGACGTGCCCGTATTTTTGCTTTTGGTGATATGAAATATTCAGTCGCAAAGCCAGAAAAACAAATCACACTTGTTGTTAAAGACGGAAGAGTAATAGAAGCTATTGATTCCACGGCAGAGTTTGATGAAGTTCTTTCTAATATTAGAATGGTTGAAGGTGAGGTTTGGCTTAGAGAACTTGGGTTTGGACTCAACCGTTCTTTTACACGGGATCGTATAGTTTCTGATATTGGAACTTATGAGCGTATGTGTGGTATTCATTTATCGTTGGGCGCAAAGCATAATGTTTATAAAAAACCCAATTTTAAATTTGATAATAAAACCGCCAAATATCATGTGGATGTTTTTGTGGATACTCAAGCTGTTTTATTAGACGGTGAGAATATCTATAAAGACGACAGTTGGTGTATTTAAACAGTAAACAGGGACGGTTCTTAGTAAGAAAAGAACCGTCCCTAACTTTTAAGGTTAAATTAGGAAAAAATGATTGTCACTGGCGTTCCAATATTTTTTAAAAGTAAACACTACTGTCGAGCCTGGGGGCTCTCCGATAGTCTAAATTCGCAAGGGCAACTTGAGCCGCCTCAAGAGGCGTCTAAGTTGTGTGCTCATTCATGAATCCAAAAGAAATATATAGTGTTGTAGCCATCCTATTAACCTTTATTGGATTTTATCCATATATTAGTTCTGTTTTTAAAGGACAAACAAAGCCCCATGTTTTTTCTTGGGTTATTTGGGGTATTTCAACTTTAGTTGTCTTTTTTGCACAATTAGCAGACGATGGGGGTGCTGGAGCATGGCCTACAGGTGTTGCAGCTGTAGTGACATTTTATGTGGCATTTTTAGCTTATGCTAAAAGGGCAGATGTTTTAATTACAAAGTCGGACTGGGTTTTCTTTTTACTAGCTCTCTTTTCAATTCCTATTTGGTATTTTACTTCTAGCCCATTATGGGCAGTTCTTATTTTAACCCTGGTTGATATTTTGGGTTCTATACCAACTTTTAGAAAGGCTTATTACCGTCCATTTGATGAGAATATCCTCTTTTATCTCATTACGGGGGTTCGCTGCTTCATTTCTATATTGGCATTAGAGCATTTTTCGGTCACAACCATATTATTTCCTGCGGCTATTGGTGTTATGTGTTTTGCCTTAATTTGGATTTTAGCCTTAAGAAGGAAAGTGAGTAAGGGACGGTTCTAGGGTTACCCTAGAACCGTCCCTAGCCAATCCTAGGTAAAAAACACCCTTTTTTACCCATTTTTATCGCTCTTATTGCCTATTTATTATATAATTACCGGCTTATTTCGCTCACTCTTAGTGAGCCAGTACACCTTGAAAGGGAGTTATTGTGACAAAAGAGATTCTTTGTACGTTAGGCCCATCCTCAATGAATGATCGGATTATTGCTCGGTTAGAGCAATTAGGGGTTACTTTGTTCCGAATTAACCTATCCCATACTAAAATTAAAGATCTTCCCAATGTTATTGAGTTTATACAGAAAAGAACCCAGGTTCCACTTTGTTTGGATTCTGAAGGGGCTCAGGTAAGAACAGGGGACCTTATCAGTAAGGAAATCCACGTTCGAGAAAACAGCACCGTTAAAGTCCACAAAAAGCATGTCCCAGGAGACGAGCATAATTTTAATCTTTATCCACAAGAAGCAGTCGATCTTTTAGAGGTTGGAGATTTTGTTAGTATTGATTTTAATGCTGTTTTAGTGCAAGTGGTCGAAAAGGATGACAACACGGCAACTTTACGTGTGCTGAATGGTGGAAAGATTGGACAAAATAAAGCAGTAACCATTGAAAGAGATGTTACTCTTCCGGCGCTTACTGAAAAAGATAAAGAAGCATTTAAAATTGGCCGTGAGATGGGAATTAAACATGTCGCATTGTCTTTTGCTAACCATGCATCAGACATCGAAGAAATTCGTGCTATTGCTGGTGAAGATGTTTTTTTGATTTCAAAAATAGAATGTAAAAATGGTTTATTAAACTTGGATGAGATTGCAGATAAGTCTGATGCTTTGTTGATTGACCGTGGAGACCTTTCACGACAAGAACCCATCGAACGTATTCCTTGGTTACAAAAAGCTATTATCAAACGCAGTAAAGAGTTAAACAGAAAAGTATATGTAGCCACTAATTTATTAGAGTCGATGATTACTTCTTCTGATCCAACGCGTGCTGAAGTTAATGATGTGACCAACACATTGATTGATGGAGCCGATGGTTTAGTGTTGGCCGCAGAAACAGCTGTAGGCCATGACCCTATTGGTTGTGCCAGTATGATTGTGAAGTTAATTCAGCAGTTTGAACTGGGTGAGTCGGACGTTATTGTGGGCCAATCCTACTATCCGTCTGATGTTCAATCTCTTTTAATCGAGCCCCATGGTGGACGTTTAGTTCATAGAGAAGAAACAGTGGATGAAGAAACACTTTCAAAGTTAAATCATTTAGAGGTTAGTACCACTGATTTAATGGATTGCGAGCAGATTGCTTTTGGAACATATTCACCACTGACAGGGTTTATGAACCTGGATGCAGTGAAAAGTGTTTTAGATACTAACCGACTTCCAGATGGTCTTGCTTGGACCATGCCTATTATTCTTCAGACAACTAAAGAGCAATTAAAAGATGTTCAAGTAGGAGAACGTATTGGTTTAACGGATTCTGAGGGTGTTGTCTATGCAATGATGGATGTTTCTGAAGTTAGTGCATTTGATCCAAAGCCTTACTTAAAGAAATGGTTTCAAACAGACTCTCCAGAACACCCAGGAGTAGCCAACCTTTTATCGGGTGGTGATCAAATAGTTGCTGGGGATATTACGTTAGTTAAACGTATTGTTTCTACACAACGCCAGTATCAATTAACACCAGCACAAAGTCGTTTTATTTTTTCTCACAAAGGGTGGAGTCGGGTTGTTGGTTTTCATACCCGTAATGTGATTCACAGAGCGCATGAGTTTATTCAATTAAAAGCTTTAGAAACCACGCATGCAGATGGTTTGTATGTCAGTCCTGTCATTGGTCCAATGAAAAAAGGTGATTTTATGCCAGACCCCATTATTAAGAGTTACCAGATGATGTTGGATTTTGGATTTTATCCGGAAGGAAAAGTTGTTCTAGGTTGTTTCGCAACTTATCCCCGTTTTGCTGGCCCTCGAGAAGCAGCTTTCACCATGATTTGTCGAAAGAACATGGGATGTAGCCATTTTATTATTGGCCGTAATCACTCGGGTGTGGGGGACTACTATCAGGATAAAGATTATCCAGAGTTCTTTGACTCCCTAGGAGATGTAGGTATTACACCTGTTTTTTTTGAAATGGTTGGGTACAACGCTGAGCGTGGCTGTTATGACTCTGCTTCAGATAGTGATACGCTAGAACATATCAGCGGTACTCAAATGAGAGAAGCTTTAACAAAAAAAGAAATGCTTCCAGACTGGTTTATGAGAGAGAAGATACAAAATATGCTGCATACCGAATTATCCGATAAGCAGCCTATTATTTATCAATAGAGAGGAAACGTAGTCTGTTTAATCCATAATTCCATGTCTGATACCGTTAAAAACAATCCCCAAAACAATGATGCTAATGAAACAAGGTCCAATGCGATTTTTCGTAACCTTGTGACCTATGTGCCTAGCCGATACTTAGCACAAATATTTCAATTCATCACATCCATTTTAATCAAAAATATTCTAGGCCCCTTTTATACAGGTGTTTGGAGCACGCTCCGTATTGTTTTCTCTTACGCTTCTTATTCTAGTTTAGGGATCACGAATGTGATTTTTTACAAAGTCCCTTTATTAAACGGAGAAGGTAAGCACGAAAAAGCAGTTAGCCTTCAGCATAATGTATTTACCTTTTTAATGACTGGAGCTCTTTTAATATCGGTTGGCGTTGCGGCTTACGCTTTTGTTTTTAGAGATACTTTGCCACCCTACATGTTTGCTGGTTTGTTGTTTATTTCTGTAGAGATTATTGCTCAACGTTTTTATTCTTATCATGCGAGTGTACTCCGTGCTGAGAAAGCGTTTAATATTTTAAGTTTAACGGTGATTATTGAATCTGTGGTTCATTTGCTGTTAGTTATACTTCTGGTAAATAAATTTCAGCTTTATGGTTTATTAGCTGCAGTCATTGCTTTACCGATCATTAATATGGCTTATATCTACAGCCAAAAGAAATTTACATATAAACTACAGTTGGATAAAACACAGTTAAAAGAAAATCTAAAATTTAGTTTTCCATTATTTATTCGTAAATCCTTAGTAAATATTCTTAATAGTGTAGATAAAATTATTGTGGTGAGTTTCTTTGGGTTTAATGCTTTAGGTCTTTTCTCAATAGCCTTTATGACTCGTAACTATTCTGAAGGGCTGTACCGAAATTTTTCTCATGTCATTAGCCCTTACTTTTTAGAAGAGTTTGGTGAGACATCAAACTTAAAAGAAGTTTCTCGTTATGTGGTGAAACCCACATTGGTGATGGCGTATGTCATGGCAGCGCTTTTAGGGGGTGTTTTTATCTTTAGTGACCCATTAGTTTATTATCTGCTTCCTAAATTTGGAGAAGGGCTTCCTGCAATGCGAATTTATTTACTAGCAACATTTTTTAATGTTCTTGCAACGCAGGCTACGGTGTTTATCACGGCACAAAATAAACAAGTCCATTTGATTCCTATTGCTTTAGTTTCTATTTTATTAAATATTGGTTTAAATATATTGTTTATCCAAGCAGGGTTTGGTATTACCGGAGTTGCTGCTGCTACATCGATCACAGGAGCCCTTGCTTTTTTATATACATATTTTTATGCTATGAAAAAAGTAGAGAGTTTATTTAAAATTATAGTATTATTGTTGGATGTTCTTCTTCCATTAGCTGTTTCTGCAGTAGCAGTGCTGTTGTTTCAGCAGTGGATAGAAATGTCAAATCTCTTGGTGGAAAGCATTGTTCAGGCAGTAGTGTTTGGATTGGTATTTATTCCATTAATATGGTTGTTAAATGTTAAAACGAATGTTGTTGGGTTTGTTTGGCAAAACCTTAAAAAGAAGAAATAAATATGTTAAATCAAAAATTACAATACTCTTACTTTGAAGATGTTAACCTTTCCCGGTATGGATTGTTAGGCCGTGTGATTTATGTGCTGCAATCATTTGCAGCTTTGTGGGGAACGCATCGTTTTGGATTTATTCTTTCTTTATTGGGGGTTATTTCTTTTTCACTAGCATTGACGCATTTACTGTTTAATAGTCTACCTGTTGTTTTAGGTGTTTTTGTTTTTATTGCTATTACAGCTTTCTTTTTAGCCGCTTGGATGCATATCGGAGCTCAATTGGCCATGCATTTTAAAATGACTTTGGTTACTGGGTTTAGAGATGCTTCACTCTTTTTTGCCCCCTTTATTTTTTATTCAGGCTATTTCATTCCATTTTTAGAGTGGAGTCCTCTGGTTATCTTTTTAGGGGCTTCTTTTTTAACTGTTATAGGTATGGGTGCTGTGACAAGTGCTTATTATTTCTTGATTCGCCCGAAGAAACAAGCAGAGTATTCTATGTTAAAGGATATTCCGGCGGATGCTTTACGAGATTCTCAGGTTTTAACCGGAGAAGAGATGAAGAAGTTAAAAAGTGGGGATGAGACCAGAAATGCATTTGTATTAAAAGCAAATAAACAAACCCGGGTAAAATTAAAAAGATATGTACCAAAAGTTAAATTTGCTATTGCTGCATCTCAAAACATTTTTAGTTATAAAACAGATACAGAGCTTAAGGTGTATCTTCAATCTTCTCAGGTAAATAAAGATTTAGTCTTTACGCAGAAAATTAATCCAAACAAAACTTTATTATCCAGAAACTGGCTGGATGTTTCTGTAGAGCTGGATGAGAAATATAAAAATCTGCCCACAGTAGAGTTGTTGTTTGAATTATCTTCCCAAGAGATATACGTATCTGAGGTAAGAGCTGTATCTGAAGACAAGCCCAGAAAAGTACTTTTGGTTTATTTTGATGCTTTAAGACCCGATCATTTAGGCTGTTATGGTTATGATAAATCCATATCTCCTTGTATTGATGCTTTTAGTGAAGATGCTGTTCGTTTCAGTTCTGCTTTTACGCAAGGGAATTGGACGTTAACTTCTTTTATGTCCACAATGACCTCTCTTTATCCTTCTCAGCATAGAGTTTATCACCCAAGAAAAGAATCTGTCCTTGCCAACGATGTTCCAACCCTAGCAGAAACCTTAAGGCAGGAAGGGTTTTTTACACAAAGTTTTTTTACACACAAACGACTTGTTCCTAATTACGGATTTGCAAAAGGGTTTGATTCTTTATTTCAGAAACAATGTGATAAAAAGAAAAATCAAGGAACAGCTGATGATATTACTTTAAGGGCTATTGATACTTTAGAGCACCACAAGGAAGGTGATTTATTTTTGACGCTTCATTATTTTGATATGCATGAGCCTTATTTAAGTGCCTCACCTTATGCGGGTGAGTTTGATCCCAAATATGCTCAATTGCCTATTACTAAGGGAGAGCAGGTAAAGCAGAGTAAAGACAAAGAAGCTGCTTTAGGTAACCTTAAAGCTAACTTTGATAGTGAAATCAAGAGAACAGATCTACGCTTTGGACTTTTGATTGATTATTTGAAGAGAACAAACCAATATGAGGATGCGTTAATCTTAGTAGTTGCTGATCATGGAACTCGCTTTCATAATCCGGATGAATTAAACAAGTACACTCTTTTTGATGAAAGCATAAAAGTTCCTTTTATTCTGAAGCTTCCTAATCAGCCTGAAGAAACAAAGGGAAGTTTTAGAGAAGACGTGTTTGTTTCAGCAAATTTGGATATTGCCCCTACCTTTTATGATGCTTTATCCATTTATCAAGAGGGAAACCCTCAAGGAAAAAGTCTTATCTCAGAAGAGAGTCCAGAAAAGAATTTTGTGATTAGTGAATCTCTTTATCACGGTGTTTACTCTGTAAGTGTTCGTGATAAAGAATACCGATATATACTCCACCAAAAGTTCGATATGACCAATATCAAAAAGTTAAAACTTCATAACTATAAAGAAGAACTCTTCGGAATAGAGAATGACTTTGATCAGACGGGAGAAATAGCAAAGACCGAAAAAGAGAAGTGTGAATATTATCGAGAGATTGCTATAGCCCACATAAACGACGTTCTCCAGAAATCACCTAAAAATTCCAAAAAACCAACCCTAGTATAATCTTTTGTCATTCCCGAATGTTCTTGTCGGGAATCCATTTCATTTAAAATAAAATTGTATTTTGTGACCTGTATCACTAAAACAGATCTTTCCTAGTGTTACACTTTAAGTAACTAGGAGGTGTCTTATGTTACTTGGAACTTGTTCTAAATGTGGAGGAAAAACCGAAGAGCAGGATGTTTGCGGAACTTGCAATCTTTGTCACAACTGTTGTGTTTGTGATATGGCTGAATAACATAAGTATTTATGAATAAAAAAACAGTTAACCAAAATAAAAAAGTGCTGGTGTATTCCTGTTCGGGATGTTCATCTGTAGCGCAGTTAGCCAACGCTATTGCAGTAAAGCTCGATCGTAACGGAGTTGCGACTATGTCATGTATTGCAGGTGTAGGGGGTAGTGTGCCTGGACTTGTAAAAATGGCAAAGTCTGCTGATAGCATCATAGGAATTGATGGCTGCCAGCTCAGTTGTGTCGAAGCCTGCCTCAACCAACAAAAGTTAAAACCTACCTACCACTATGACCTCTCAACCCTAGGCGCTGTTAAAAAATTCCACCAAGACCCCGAGTCCGAAGACATTGACCGCCTATACGAATTAATCAGAAATGGGGTCAGGTGTTGAATGTTGAAGAGATGTGAGAATTAACATGTTTCTTTAATCGAGGACTTGGCGCCGTATGTTTGTGGATGTATCTTTATGGGGAGGTCGATTCCTCGCTTGGCCGCTCGTCATCGACATAAATTCGACTGGGGGACTTGACGTCGGCTAAAGCCTCCGTAAGTCCTAGTCTCATTTAACCGACGGTGCCCGTCGCCTAATAAAAAAAGCCTTCGAATTTAGAATCCGAAGGCTTTTTTTATGGGGTGAGCGACGGGACTTGAACCCGCGACAGCCTGAACCACAATCAGGAGCTCTACCAACTGAGCTACGCCCACCATAAGAGGATTAAAGAGGCGCTATTATAGCGATTTGGCCCCTATGAAACAACTGAAAACAACATATTTCTAGAAAAGATAACAGTGTTTATATGTCAGGTCTTTTTCTCCAGCAGTTCAGGGTTTTGATGACCTAGTTGGGTTAGGTGTTTCCTTCGTCGTGCTTTTCCAAGCCATTCAAAATAAAATACGCGTCCCCATTTTTTATAACCGTTTGCTAAATGCCAACGGGAAGCCTTGTTGTTTTTTACGTAGCTTGCCAACAGAGATTGATTGTAGCCTTGACCTCGTATGAATTTAAGGACCGTTTGATGTAAGCGTGTTCCAATCCCATGATTTCGATAAGCTGGATGTGCAATTGCACTGTGCATATAAACTGTTTTCTCGGGTAGTTGGATAGAGGGGCGTTTGATGTGGGGCATATACGCAGATTTTTCATTAATCCATATTAACGCAATACCTGTATTATCAGCATCAAAAACAACAAAAAGTCGTGATCCAAGCCCAAATCTTTTTTGAATGTATTTTAATGGAGTAAGATCTTTCTTTAAAGTTAGATTATGGAGATCATCTAGAAATACTTCTTGAACTTCCCAATGAGGATCCTTAGATAAAATGTATGGAAACGTTACTTCATTTTCTTCTGGGGGTAATGTGGATAAATCTTTTAGATAAATATCTAAAGAACGGTATGAGGAGATTAACTTAAGGTCACCTGCAGTTCTTCTTAAAGCTTCACTAATCCCGCAACTGTAAGAGTTTGACCAAAATTGTTTTGCCACGCTTACAATGTTCATATTTTTTATTGAGGGTTTTGAACTCGGGTGAGTACGTTGGCGTCCGTGTGATCAAATGATTTCCCGTATATCTCTAAACCAGTTGTTTCAGAGTAGGTAAGTGTATCACCCTCCACAGAAATATTATGTGCAAAAGAAACTGTTCTGGCTTTTTCTAACATAAACGGAGATTGGATAATTCCCCAATCTTTATCGCCTAAAGCAGCTTTCACTTCGATGTTTACTGGAGATTGACCTGTATTACTGGCATCAAAGGTTCCGCCGGCAAGTACACAAACACTGCGAGGGATAGTTAAAGAATGCATAATCACACCTGTTTTAGCGTCCCACATCCAATAACCGGTTTCATTATGAAAAACCTTTTGGGTGGATTTTCGGCTAACCACTTGGTGGTATCGAAGACAAACTAGGACTTGTTCTTCACCATTGGTTACGTCTCCTATAGCTTCAAACAGAATGGTCTCAAAGTAAGGGTTTTCTTCTGTTCCGTCGGGTTCTGGGGAACGGTCCATTCCTTTATCACCTTCCCATGTTCCAACAAGGGCGGCTAAAGGGCCGTAATTAATACCTTCAATAATAGTGTTGTTTGACATAACTTTTCCTTTTAGTTAATATTTATTCCACATAGAGAGTTTAACATCACCATCGATTAATTCTGGGACAAGAGCAAAAAAATTCTTCAGATGGGGCATTGCTAAATGTTGATCTAAAGCTTCTTTGCTAGTCCAGTTCTCATAAAATAAAAAAGTAGAGGAGTCTTCAGTGGATTGATGCATGTCATAATTAATACAACCTTCTTCTTTGTGGGTAGGCTCCAAAAGTCCAATTAATTGTTGTTTTAATTCATCTTCTTTTCCTGCTTGTGCTTTCATTTCTGCGACAACAGTTACTTGTTTCTCAGACATTACAATCTCCTTAAACTTTTGATATAAGATAGGATGTTAGTTAGAATTGTATTATACCATTATATGGGCTCAGACCTTTAAGAGTAAATCAGCTTGTGAGAGAGAACTGAAAGACTTATAATCTTTAACTTTTAGGCCTGAAACAGAGGACGGTTTTTAATTTTGGATGGAGATTTAATATGAGACGCAAACAACGTTTAGGTGAAGAGATTGCTAACAGTATTACGCACGGTATTGGTGTGATTTTAAGCTGTATTGTGCTGGTAGCGCTTATTATCGTGAGCGTTTCTTCCGGAGACGTTTGGAGAGTGGTGAGCCTGAGTATCTATGGGGCGACGTTGATTTTTCTCTATTTGTCATCAACGATTTATCATGCATTAACCCACAAACAGGCAAAACATTTTTTTGAAGTCTTAGATCATATTGGTATTTATCTTTTGATTGCGGGTACTTACACCCCCATCGTTTTAGTTTCATTAAGAGGTCCTTGGGGATGGTCTTTGTTTGGGTGTGTTTGGGGATTGGCTGTTATTGGTATTTTATTGACGATATTTGCTCGGAAAAAATTTATGATATTTACGGCTTTGGTGAGTATTATTATGGGCTGGCTGATAGTGATTGCTATTAAACCGCTTATAGCCTCAGCACCTATCGAGCTGATTATTTGGTTGTTTTTTGGAGGTCTTTTCTATACATTTGGTGTTATCTTTTATATTTGTCAAAATATTCCGTACCACCACACGATATGGCATTTATTTGTTTTGCTGGGCAGTGCTTGCCATTTTTTTGGGTTATTTTATTATATTGCTATGCCTGGATAGTATCCGATTTATCCTATCCCTAATTCGATGAAGGGTTAAATGCTTTATACCTTTTCCAAGCGGCCCAAATCGAAAAAGGAATCATCAACACAACTACCCCCATAAGAATTATGGATGCCAGAGAAATATATCCTTCGCCCAACCAAGATAACGCTAAAGGTAAGAGTAGCGCCGTAATCGCAGGAATAAAAATCAAACAAAAAATAAAAGTGAGTAATGCAGAGAGAATTCCTTTTATTTTAGAAGGGGTTTTAACTTTTTTCATAATTTAATTTCCTGAAGATTAGGAAGCGATAGTTTTGCGTATTTCGAGTTTTACATTTTCTGCAGGGAACATATAAGTCCAGAAGCGTTCATAGGTATCAGGCCACTTATTAGCAAGTGCTTTGATTCCTAAATTTCTGAAGATTCGTGCAAATGTTATTTCTTGTTTAACCACACCACAATCAATTCCTTTTAGAAGTTCTACAAACATAAAATAAGAAAAGAAAAATTTATGTTCTGGTTCTGAGTAGGCTACACGGCAAGAAAAATGAGGGGTTTCAAAAAAAACAGTTCCTCCAACTTTTATAATTCTGTGGAGTTCATTAACAAATGCTCTGGGGTTATCGACATGTTCGATAATATGTTTTGCGTAAACCTTATCAACGCTATTAGATTCAATAGGGTAAGGGTAGACGTTGAGATCATGAATAATGTCTGCAGCACTATTGGGATCAATATCAATTCCTACAGTTCCAGGAACCTTATTGTTAGCGCAACCAACATCAAGAATAACGGGTTTATTATCGGTGTTTAACATGGAGGCATTATATATGAATGCGAATAGGAAAGCTATAGGCTAAATAAGCTCTTTTTATTAATAATCATGCTCTGGTTGTTCTACCTTGGTTACGCCTGCTTGCATATCTTTGGAATTTGGATCTGTCTCCCCATCAAATGAAATTGTATCCATATCATTAAAGTTACCGGTGTTTTCGTCATTAGAGGTTTTGGAATCTTTTTCTTTCTGTTTTTCTTTTTCCTTTTCTTCTTTGTAAACTTTACGTCCCAATCGAGCAGCCTCTAGTTCAAGCTTTTTTAATTTTTTTAGTTCTCTTTCAGTTTTTGCTTTAGCATTATCTGCAGCTCTTCTAGCATTAGTTGCTTTTGTTCTCGAGTCTTTGGCTCTTTTTTTAGCGGAGTCTGTGCTTGTATCTTTTATCCTACCTTCTCTTGAAGAAGCTTTATCTTCAAGCTTCTTTGCTTCTTTATCTAGCGTTTCGGTATCTTTTACTTGTTGGTCGTGAGTTTTTGTTTGTTCCTCTAAACGATCTAAACCAACATCGTAATCAGCTTCTGTTCGAGTACCACCAGCATCAACCTTGCCTTTAAATACTTTTGCGTCTTGTTTAGCGCGTTTATCTACCTTCGCTTTACTGGTAGCAGCATTAGCCGTTTTTCTTGAAGAGGTTGCTTTAGATTTTAAATCACCAATATTACCTTCTTTAGTTGTGATTTCTTTTTGTATTCCTCTTCTAGTTCTAGTGCCCTTAGCTTTTTTTAGTCTACCTTTAGCGCTATCTAGATTCTTTTTCGCGCGATTATATTTACCTTCAGCTCTCTTAGCTGTTTTTTCTGCTTTGCCAGCTGCTTTTGTCGAAGCTCTGCTTGTTCGTGATGTTTCTTTAAATTTAGAAGCCGCTTCTGTTTGAAGCGGGGACTCCACTCCAGAAGTAGGATCTTCAGCAGCACATGCTGTAACGGTGTAGCTAGTAATTAGTGTGAAGATAATAAATAAGCCTAAAACAAATTGGTTTTTCATAATTAGATTCTCCTTAAAGATTTCGGAAATATTACTTTAATGTTATCATCTGCACATGATTTGTCCACTTTGTTTATCCTCACAAATTAATGATTTCTATCAAAAAGACACAACTTCTATGGGGTTTCGTGAGTATTATCGATGTGAAGTCTGCCTGCTTGTTTTTATGAATCCTAATCAACATCTCCCAGCAGAAGAAGAAAAAGAGCGGTACGACAGTCATAAAAATAACCCAGAAGATGAGGATTATGTGGGCTTTCTGAACCGTTTAGTAAAGCCATTGTCTGAGTATTTAAAGCCAGGGGGAAGGGGCTTGGATTTTGGCTGTGGTCCAGGCCCAACAATAAGCGCTATGTTAGACAAGAAAGGGTTTAGTGTTGCTGATTATGACCCTATTTATTTTTCAAATAAAAAGTTAATTGAAGAACAGTATGATTTTATTACGGCTACAGAAGTTGTCGAACATTTATATAAACCTAGAGAGGTTTTTCAATTGTTGGATCAATTATTAAAACCGAATGAAAGTTACTTAGGAATCATGACTCAGGTTTTAGAGTCAGAAGAGAGTTTTGAAACTTGGTGGTACCACAATGACCCAACGCATGTTTGTTTCTATCAAAAAGAAACGTTAGAGTGGTTGGGGGATTTTATGGGATGGAAAACAAATTTCCCTGTTGATAATGTGGTTATTTATGAAAAACATTTTAAACAATAGAAAGAGTAAGCCCTGTTGCTGCTTGCATGCGACCTAACCAATTCCAATATTCGGAATTAGCTTTAAAAATCTTACCTGCATTTAATTCACCTACAGCACGCGAAATTCCAAATACAGCAATATCACTCGAGCTAGGGGTGTTGCCACCCATAAATTGTTTACCATTCAAACCAGTTACCCATTCATTAACCATTTTTTCTAAAAATGCTTTAGGATCTTCGATTTGTTCCCGTTTTTGAATTTTATTGGCAACCAAATTCATAATGAAAGCACCGGAGTATTTAATCATGCGACTTTGAAACCAACTGAAATTCCCGGTTTTTGTTACATAATTAAATGCTCGAATAGAATTAAGAAGATTATCATAGATAACAGTAGGAAGCCCTTGAACCAACTTTTCGGACCAGTCTAACCATTCTTTGTCTGTTTTCTGCGCGTCTGTATTTTCTAAAGAAACTGAAGGGGAAGGGAATTCTTTTTCAATATGTTCCATAATCACATTTGATTCTGTGATTTGTTCACCCTTACTATCTATATATATAGGAACCTTTCTATAGTTCTCAGAAAAGGCAATTTCCTTTTTGTTTAAAGGGTTTACTTCAACGACATCAAAATCCACTTTCTTATAAGAAAGTAGGCTGGTTACTTTGCTGCAAAATGGGCAAGCGGCATATTGGTAAAGTTTGGGTTTCACTTGTATTCCTCCTATTGAATAAGGCGTATATCATAATCATCCTTACAAGGAAGTCAAGGGGTTAGCTATTAAAGAAATATGTCGATAAAGTATAAGTGAATTAGATAAAACCATTTTCTTATAGGGGACGTAAAATATAAGACCAATAGGAGAATTCAGTGGCTACCCATAATATTCTAATAGTTGATGACGAAGAAGAAATTTGTGATTATCTGAAAGAAATTATAGAAGAGACGGGTGAATACAATATAAAACTAGCCTATTGCGGTGAAGAAGTAGAAAAAGCCATAGGTGAAGATGAGATAGATATAGCCTTCGTCGACCTAAAGATGTCCACAGCAATGAGCGGTATAGATGTGATTAAATACCTAAAAGAACGCTTTCCGGACATCAAAATTACCTCTATGACGGGCTATGTAGACGCTGGTCTGATGCATCAGGTCCAAGACCTAGGAATTGTTGAATTTATGGAAAAACCCATGACTCCCAAGGTAATATTCGCAATTCTAGAAAAACTCCTAAAATAGATATAAGTTTATATGAATAAAGGGTTTATGGGTTTTTTACGTATTTATAGTTATATAGAATATCAACAAACCCCTAAATTTTAATATCACCCAGGACGATACTTTACACATGAATTTACGTATATTTCTCTCTATTTTTGTCTCTGTTTTTGTTCTTATGGGTTCCATATCACAAGCCTGGGCCGTAGGTTCCTCAGGTTTCGAGAATGCATCCTTAAGTGCCCGGTCTATTGGGCAATCCAACGCTGTAGTGGCTCGTCCCACAAATCCTGATACCGTAGTATTTAATCCAGCAGGTATTCCCGAATTAGAAGGAGTGCAAATTACAGGTGGTGTTGCTGGTGTTAATACGCACACTTGGTTTAAAAGTAGTACAAGCACAGGTGGCTCTGAAAAAAATACCCCTCAATTAGCTTTAGTCCCCAATTTTTATATGACAGTGAACCCCGGTGATAAATTGCCTGGAGAAGCTTTAGATAACCGTTTAGGTTTTGGTGTTGGGGTAAACTCTCCATTTGGATTAAAAAACAGATATGATTCTACCGGTGTCATGGGTCGTTACACAGGTTTTAGGAATTATTTAGAAATGATAGCCGTGACAATGGCCGGAGGAGTTAAACTTACCGATAATGTTTCTGTAGGTGGTGGTGCTGTCAATTATGTGGCTTACAAATACCAACAGATAGCCAATTTTCCCAACTCAAATATTTTAGCCGCGGTAGTTCCTGGTAATACTTTTGCTGATGGACAAGCAAGATCAGAGTTGTCAGGCAATGGTTGGGGCTGGACATTTGGTGCTTTAGTAAAACCAGCAGAGAAACATCGTGTTGGATTTTATTATCGAAGTAGAGCAACCGTTGGAGTGGAAGGTACATTTAAAATTGAAAATTTAAATCCTTTATTAGCGTCTCCTCTTTTAGGAAATATATTTCCAACAAGCCCTAGTTTTGAAACAACCGTAAAATCAGATGTTAATTTACCTTCTAGCATGACTCTTGGTTATGCTTACGTTCCTTCAGAAAAATGGGCAATCGAGGTTGATGTTGCCTTCACGCGTTGGAGTGTTTTTGCAGACCAAGACGCTGAATTTGGTTTTAGTAATGTAGTAACAAGAGGTTTAGGGGTAACACCCAGAGATTATAATGACACATGGAGCTTCTATATAGGAGGGCACTATCAGTTAACAGATAAGATAGATTTGTTAGCAGGTGCTCTTTATTATGAAGCAGCTTCACCCAAAGGACATGTAGACAATGTTCTTGTTGATGCAGATAGATTAGCAGCTAGTATTGGTATCCGATATAAAGTAACTGAAAATTTAGATGTAGATATGGCCTATTTAGGGATGTATCACTTCAAAAGAGATATTGCGAATGGTCAGGTTTTTGCAAAAACAGGTTTGAATATAGATGGAAAATACCAAAGTTACACAAATGATTTCATGATGAACATAACCTACCGTTTCGATGCCATCCCTTTTATAAAAGATAATAGTACTGTTAAATCTTAATAATTTTTATATTTTTTTCTTAATAAACTTCATTTTAAAAAATTGTTTTTTAGGTTATTACAATGATATCAAAGTCTATGGAATTAACAGAATGTTATACAGATCTAGAAAGTAAAACATTCTGCTATGAATTTTCAGTTATATTAAATGATTGTGATGTTTTTGGCCATGCTTCTTATTCTCATTATATACATTGGCAAAATCTAGGTATTCAATATTTATTTTTATCTAATTTGATAGCAAAAGAGTTTATCAGAGATCAAGTAAATATAAAAACTTACAGTTCTTCTATGCATTATAAAAAAGGTGTTGTTTTTTCAGATAGAGTGATTGGAAAAGTTAATGTATCAAATATAAATAAAAATGGGTGTGAGTTTTACTTTACTTTTAATCATAAAAAAGATAATAGTTTGATTGGTTTAGGAGTTCAAAAAGCTAAGTTTATTGATTGTGCTAGCGGAGAAACAAGATGTGCTCCTGATGAAGTTTTAAATAATGTTTTAAGACCAATACAAATTTCAAAAGACAAAATAAAGTTACATAATTATGAGTGAGAATAAAATATTTGTATTTGATCAAATAACTGTTTTTTTTAAACATATTGATGTTTCTGGAAAAGTTGCCCATTCTAATTATTTTGATTGGGCAGGGTTTGCTAGAGAAGCTTATTTTCAAGACACTGTCAGTAATTTTAGGGAAGTTGTAAGTAGACCAATTAAAATGATGACTGTATATATGACTCATGATATTTTTGAAGATGCTGAATTTGGAGACAAAATTGAAGTGCATTTAACAACATCAAAAATAAAGAAATTTAGCTTCGAAATGTTATTGAAGTATTATAGAAGCAATGACAAAAAACTTTTGTGTGAAGGAAAACAAAGAGTTGTTTTTGTTGATTCAAGATCTGAAAAATTTACTTTTATTCCTAAAGAAATGATGGATGTAATCGTTTTTTATAGAGAAGAGTTAAGCTAGTTTATTTATTAACTTATGTGAGAATTTAAATCCCCATGAAAATACTTATTACTATATTTTTTATTTGGACTGTATATGACAGAATAAAAAGCACTTTTAATAAAAAGCTAATTTCTCAAGCTGCAGGGTCTAAATCAGAAAAATGTAACAGTATTTTTATGATTGTTTTATATGTGGGGATTGCTGTCTCTGGGTATGTTGTTTTTTTAAAATTGCCTAATAGTTTTTCTGTTACAGCAATAATTACTATTATTATTGGAAGTATTATTTATTTATTATCAAGATACGTAAGAATAAAAGCAATTACCACATTAGGTCTTCAATGGAATGTTCATACGTCAGCAGATAATTTTACAAGAGTTATTAATCTTGGCCCGTATAGATATTCGCGACATCCATATTATTTCGCAACATTTTTTGAATTAGTGGCTTATTCAATGGTTTTTTTAGCACTAAATTCTTTTCTTTTATCACTTTTACTTTTTCTTCCTTTAATAGTTGTTAGGACTCTTTCTGAAGAAAAAAAGATTAAAATAAAATCCCCTAAAGCTTATGGCGATTATCAAAAAGAAGTAAATTATGTGTTTGATATAAAAAATTATTTTCAAGATTTTTCATTAATACAGGATTTAAGACAGATTTTAGGTATTACAAAAAGATTTGGACTAAAGCAGCTTTTTAATATTGTATTTATGAGTAATTCAATAGAAAAGTATTCAAGAGGATATGCTGTTTCTAGGATAGCTGGAGTTTTGATAGAAGTTGGATTAATTGCAGAAATAAATAAGAATGGGAAGATTAACTTAATTAAGTTTTCAGATGAACATAATTATGACTTAAGAACATTGAAAATCATTTGCGATTATTTTTCTATATTAGATATTTTCAAAAAGAATAATTGTGTATATGAATTTACTCAATATGGTAAAAAGTTATTTAGTATATCACAAGGTGTTTTTACTTTATTGTATGCCTATATGCCTATTTTTGAATCTTTAACTGAAATAATAAAAAAAGAGAAAGAATATGGGCGGGACGTTTTTCGGAAAGATAAATTTGTTGGGAAAGGAAGTTGTGAGTTGGGAGAGCTTTTACCTGTGCCTTATGCGATTAATATATTAGAAAAGCATAATCTTAATAGAATCCTTGATATGGGATGTGGCTCTGGTGATTTTTTAATTCGTTTTTGTAAGGACAATAACTTTGTTGGACATGGAATTGATTTATCTATTGATTCAATTAATATTGCTAAGGATCAAGCTGAAAAGGCAGGCCTGTCTTCAAGAGTTTTTTTTCAAAAAAGTGATATATTAAACATTGATGAATATAAAAATCTAATTGAAGAGGTTGATGTTTTACTTTCAATGTTTGTGCTTCATGAGTTCTTAAGCGAAGGAAGAGAAAGGGTCGTTGAAATATTGAAGTATATAAAAAATAATTTTCCAAACAAATATATTTTTATCTCAGAAGTTTACAGAAGGAATGTTGTGGATTTAATTGCTAATCCAGTTCCTGTCGCTGAACACCATTTATTTCATCGATTATCTCAACAAGGTTTAGCAAATATAAAGGAATGGAGATCAATCTTTGAAGAATCAGGGCTTGATATTGTAGAAGAAAAACGTTTTGATAGAGCAGCACAAGTTTACTTTTTATTAAAATCAAAATAATCAAACTATTATGAATAGTACCTACCATTTCTTACTCAGCGCAGTATTAACAGCCTTTATTAATCTATCACTGGTTTTCTTTGTTATAATTCGTGCGCCAAATTCACCATTGTCAAAAAGGTTTATGTGGTATGGAAGTTCAATTGTTGTATGGAGCATATTTTTATTCTTTTATTCGTGGGTAAAAAACCCTTCCATTTCTTTTTTATGTGCTCAACTTCTTCATATTGGGTCAATTTTTATTCCTTGTTTTTTCTTCCATTTTGTTTTGACTTATTTAGGTTTAATTAGTAGTAAGCACAGAATTTTTCTGAAATCCGCGTACTTATTGAGTATCTGTTTTTTAATCATTGATGTTTTTTTCCCGCATTTACTTATTTCCAGAGTAATTCCAAAGTTAGGATTCAATAACTTTATGGATCCAGGGCCAATTTATCATTATTGGATTGTTTTATTTTTTATAATTGTTATTTATGCCCATGTTTTATTGTTTAGAAGTGCTTGCATTACTGAAGGTGAGTTAAAAAGTCAGCGATTATTTTTTTTCATAGGAAATTTTCTTGGTTATCTTGGTGGTGTAGGAGTTTTTAGTCCTGTATATAATAATACAATGCTTCCATTTCCTTATGGTGGGTATGGGGTTGTTCTGTTTAGTATTGTTACAGTTTATACTATTGTTAAGTTTAGATTTATGGATATTGAAGTAATAATTAAAAAGACCCTGGTGTTTACAGGGCTATTTGCAGTTGTAATGATAGCTGTTGGAGTAACTTCTTCAATTATAGAAAGTCTAATAGGTCAGTATATAATTTTTAGTAAAGAGCTTACTGGATCTATTAGTGTATTGTTGGCAATAATCCTTTATGAACCCATAAGAAAAATCATTGTTAATTTATCAGATAAATTTTTATTTCAGAAAAAATTTGATTATAGAAAACTATTAAAAGATGCAAGTATGGGGCTTTCTAAGATTAATAGTTTAAAACATCAATTAAAGTTAATATCACATTTCTTAACTATGAGAGCTAGAATAAAGTCTGTTTCAATTTTTATGCCTTATACGGATTCTGAAAAATTTATAGCAAGAGAAAGAAGGAATTTGCCCGCAGTAGATAAACCTGTCGTGATAGAAAAGAAGTCTGAAATATATAAGTATTTAAAAAAGAATAAAAGAAAACAGTTTATTAGAGTAGATGAAATTGAGGAGTTAATTCAAAAAGATAGAACTTCAGGCGTTCCTTTGGAGTCTGACTATAATAAATTAAAAATTGAAATGAATTCTGTGAGTGCTAGTTTAATTATAGCAAGCTATTATCAGAACGATCTAAAAGGGTTGCTGGTTTTAGGAGAAAGAAAATCTGAAGAAGAATATTCAGAAGCTGATATTAATATTTTTACAGCTATTGCTCAAGAATCAGCAATGGCAATTGAAAATGCAAGACTGTTTGATGAGAAAGTTCAAAGAACTTTAGAACTAGAGAAAATGAATATGGAGTTGGGAAGAATTAATGGAGAGCTAGGGCAGTCAAATGACCAATTAAGGGAAACTCAAGCTTCTTTAATTGTAGCTGAAAAAAATGCTACGATGGTTGGTATGGCAAAAGCAATTGGACATGAAGTTTATAATCCCCTATGTACCGTTGAAGGAAGAACTGATTTATTAAGAAGAAAATTAAATCAAATATTGCCTGACTTTTTAAAATTTATTAACAAAGAAAAAGGTGATGAAGAAGTAGTTAAAGACAAAGAAATCTTTGACAAAATGTTTGATTATGTGGATCGAATTGAAAAATCTGCTCGAAGAATTAAAGTGGCTGTTCAAACATTAACTAATATTTTAAAAGAGTCAAAAGGAGAGATGACTCCTCTTAATTTTCTTGTTTTATGGAAAGAATCTGTTCAGGCAACTCGTTTTTCTACCTATGATGAGAATTTAAGTTTCTGTGATTTTTATGAAGAGATTAAGGCTAATCTATTAATTAATGGAAATTTAGAGCAGTTAATGCAAGTGTTTACCAATTTAATTAAAAATGCTTATGAAGCAATGAGCGAGCAGAAGGAAAGACAAATATCAATTAAAGCAGATGTTGATCCAGAAGATAATAAAATGGCGAGAATTGAATTTAAGGATAGCGGGCCTGGAATGACTGTTGAAACTCAGAGGAAAATTTTCCAGCAAGGTTTTTCAACAAAAAATGCCAAAGATAAGGGTATTGGAACTTCTGGTCAGGGACAAGGGCTGTATATATGTAAGCATATTATTGAGTCTGTGCATAAGGGTTCTTTAACTGTAGAGAGTGAGATGGGGAAAGGAACTCGTTTTACGATTAGAATACCTTTAATGGAAGAGGAAGTTACTCCTGTTGAAAAAGTAGCTTAGAATAAATAGTACTTTGAAAATACCCTATCTTTTATTACAATACGCCCTCCTTTTATTCGGGGCGTAGCTCAGCTTGGATAGAGCGCTTGCTTTGGGAGCAAGAAGTCGGAGGTTCGAATCCTCTCGCCCCGACCATTCTACTTTGAAGTATTTCTCCCACATACCTTAATTATTCTGAGGTTTATCATGACCTTATATTTTGTTTTACCTACCGTAGCTGCTCTCTTGTATTTAATTTTGGATTATTATGCTTTAGCAGATTTTTATGGCAAATATCCGGGCCCGTGTTATTTTCTCTGAATAATGCTGAAAAGATTAATTTAGTTATAAGAGTTGGATGTACTTCAATAATATATATCCCTATTGTTTTTATGCATTTTAATACTGCTTATGTAAATAAAAAAAAGACTTAAAAATAAGCCCTCTTTTCAGCTATATTTAGTTTAGTGTTATTCTTTTTAGTTAAAATAATATTTCTCATTTTATTAAAAATAAAATTTTGATTATTTGAATAGGAATCAACTTATGAGTTATAAAGTAATGTTTTTATTATTTTTTGTTTTCTTAAATTTCTTTTTCTCCATCTTTGTTTATAGTAAAAATAAAAAGAAATTAGTTAATATTACATATGCAATCTTTATATTTTTTATTTCTATTTGGACACTATTTTTAGCTGTTTACCACTATGACACTTCTTTAGAAAGAAGTGTTTTGTGGGCTAATTTAACGTATTTATTTGGAAATATTATTGCGGTATCCTTTTTTTTGTTTTCAAAGGTTTTTCCAAATAAAAAATTACTTAGTAATAAGGTATTTCTTATATCTTCTTTAACGATAGTTGTTTTGATTTTTATATATTTTGCAATAAATGGAATGGTTATTTCCGTTTATTATAATAATGGAATTAAGACTTATGTTTATGGAAAGTACCATTATGTTTTTGAATTTCATTTTATTTGGTTTTTTGCAAGTGCATTTATAAATTTAACAAAAGATTTTTTTAGACTAGAAGGTGATTTTAAAAATCAAGCGAAATACTTATTTACAGCTACTCTTTCAGCGGTAATTTTTAATGGTTATACGAATGTTATTCTCCCAGGGTTATACAAGGATTGTTCATTGCTCTGGTTAGGCCCTGCAATTACTTTTATTATGGTTTCAACTATTTCTTTTGCTATTGTTAGATATCGTTTGATGGATATTAGTCTTGTTATCAAAAGAACGTTGGTGTTTTTGTGTATATTTTTGATGATTATATTTATTGTGGGGATATTTACTTCGGCGACGCAGGGGTATTTGAGTCAGTATTTGGATGTTGGGGATAATATTTCACTGACGATTAGTATTTTGATTGCGATGTTGTTGTATGGGCCTACTCGTAATCTTTTGGTTAATGTTACGGATCGATTTCTTTTTCAGAAAAAATATGATTATCAGAAATTACTTCAGAGAATTAGCCAAGGGATATCTAAGATTCAGAGTTTAGATAAGTTGTCTCAGCTTATTGTTACCTACCTTACTTTTCAGACAAGAATTAATAATTCTGCTATTTATTCAAAAAACAATAATGGGGATTTCCCTTTGAATGCTTCAAGAGGTTACGGAGTGTCTGATGCGTTAGCTTCCCTTAGCTCAGAAAGTTCAATTGTTAATTATTTTAATTTAAATAAGACATCATTGAAATATGAGGATTGGCTTAATGATGATTCGATGAAAAATGAAATGGAGTTATTAAGGGCTAATCTGGTATTGCCCTGTTTTAGAGCTAGAGGAGGTGAAGAAGTTCAGCTGACACATATTTTAGTTTTAGGTAAAAAGAAATCAGATGAGGAGTATTCAAAAGAAGATATTAATATTTTTTCTAGTTTAGCGCACTCTGTTGCAACAGCGATGGAAAATGCTGCTTTGTTTGATGAAGAAGTTCAAAGGACACGACAGTTAGAGAAGATTAATAATCTATTAGAGGATTCTAATCAGGAGACGAGCAAGAATCAGGCTAAGTTGCTGGTTGCTGAAAAAACAGCAACTATGGTTAATATGGCCAGAGCTATGGGGCATGAAATTAATAATCCATTGTCTATTTCTAAAGCAAGAGTAAATGGAATGTTAGATGAAGATATTAAAGATTTAGAGTTGCTTTATAAAAATCACTTAGCTAAGAATTTGGATAAAAATACAACAAAACAATTAAATGCTGTTTTCTCATCCGTTGAAGATAAGTGTCAACGCATGAATAAAGCTGTCAGTAGAATTGAAATTGCTGTAAAAATTTTGACTAGTTTGTTAAAGAGCAGTAAGGGAGAATTAGAACCTCTTAATTTAAGAGATGTTTGGGATGAAGCAAAGAGAACTTCTCAATTTTCGACTTTTGATGAAACCTTATCTAATTGCCAGTTTGAAGAGAAAATCCCGGAGGATTTTACAATTCGAGGAGATAAGGGGCAGGTCATCCAAGTGTTAACTATTTTAATCAAAAACTCGTTTGAAGCTATGTTGCATTCAGATAAGAGAGAGATCAGGTTAAGGGTAGAAAGGGACTTAAATGACAAGAATATGGCCAAAATAACCTACTCAGACAGTGGGACTGGGATTGATCCTAAAATAAGGCACAAAATATGGGCTCAAGGTTTTTCAACTAAAGAAGGGTTGAGTAGAGAAGGTGATGATCCTGCGGGACAAGGTTTGTATATTTGCAAACATATTGTGGAGTCCATTCACAGAGGTCAGATTACAGTTGAAGGTGATTACGAAAGTGGGGCAATTTTCATCCTTAACTTGCCTTTAGATAAGGTTGTGAACTAATGGATAAGTTTGTTATTCCAATTCTTAGAACATTTCTATTTTTGAAGAGAAAAAGATTTTTTGCGCATGAAGTGGCCAATAAACTTTTTATTTTTATAGGATTATTTGCTGTCGTGATGTCTATTATTGGAGTGGTGACTATAGTCACTCAGAAGTATGTGAGTCAATTTGTAGTAGTGAACCAGAATACAACTATTGCGACTAGTGTTATCTTAGCCATGCTTTTGTATAACCCGATTAAAAATATGTTAATTCATGTTACTGATCGTTTTTTGTTTCAAAAACAATTAAATCATCAAAACTTTTTAAGGATTGCTAGTGAGGCAATTTCGCAAGTAAGCACGTTGGATGAATTGTCACGAAGAATTGCTTATATATTCTCCTTAATGGTTCGAATTAAAAACGTTTCTGTTTTTACTAAGGACTGGATATACAAAGGAACATTTATTTTAAAAGCACGAAGAGGGGCTCATTCCGCAATTCTTCCTTACCGAATTAGTTTGGATGACCCCATACTAAGAATGATTAGTGAAACAAAACAGCCCATTCAGTTAGAAAATATCGAAGATCAGATTTTAGCTAAAAAAGGAAAACCTGAAGAAAGAAAATTTATAGAAATAAAAAATAGAATGAAAGAATTGAATGCGAATGTGGTTGTCCCTAGCTTTGTTGGGGAGGAAAATAATGCGAAAGACTTTGGTCTTGTTAGCCTTTTATTTTTAGGAGAGAAAAGATCGGATTATGAATACAGTGAAAAGGATATTAATATCTTTTTTACGTTAGCTCACCAAGTGGCTATTGCTATAGAGAATGCTACGTTGTTTGATAAGGCCATCTTTCAACGACATCAGTATGAAGAGGTTAATACAGAGCTAGAAACAGCTAACGAAGGCTTAAAAAGAACTCAGAACAGATTAGTTGTTGCAGAGAAAAGAACTATTTTAGATGGAATGGCTAAAGCTTTAGGGCATGAGATAAATAACCCCTTAGCTGGTTTGCAGGCCCGAGCTGAAAATATTCATAAAGAGGACATGGAGAGCTTAAAAGCTATTTATGAAAACTCAATAAAAAATAAATTTCCAGAAGATATTAAGCAATCTTTTGAAGAAAAAATGAACTCCATAGAGGATAAATCGAGAAGAGTGTTTCGTTCCGGAAAACGCATTGAAGTAGCTGTTAGAACGTTAACACATTTACAGCAAGAAGGAACAGAGCATTTAGGGCCTTTAAATTTTAGAATTTTATGGAAGGAATGTTTAGAGGCGCGATTATTTTTAGTGGATAAAGACTCGTTACAGAAGGACTGTAAGTTTGAGGATCATATTGCTCCAAATTTAATTATTATTGGAAATATTGATCAGCTTATCCAAGTGTTTACCAATATGATTAAAAATTCCTATGAAGCTTTTGGTGATAATCTAGAGAAGGAAATTATCATTAATGCTAATGTTGATCCAGACAATCCTCGTTTTGCCCGTATTGAGTATTCGGATAATGGAATGGGAATATCTAAGGATATTCAAGAGAAGATTTGGCAGCAAGATTTTACGACTAAAGCCTTAGGTCAAGAAGATGCCCCTGGTAAAGGACAAGGATTGTATATCAGTAAACAGATTGTAGAAGTGATACATCATGGTAAAATCTGGTTAGAGAACAGTACAGATAAAGGATCTGTCTTTGTTCTTCAAGTACCTTTGGGAGAGTCTTAGTTTATGGCTACAGATAGATATAAAATATTGATTGTTGATGATGAGGAAGAAATTTGTGATTACATGCAAGAAAAGTTGCAAAAAGAATTTGATGTAACCACAGCAAATACGGGTGAAGAAGGAATCTCTTTATTTACTCAATCAAAGTTTGACGTATATATATTTGACCTGAGACTTTCAACATCAATTACAGGAATTGATATGATCAGAAAGTGTATTGCTCTTTATCCGGAAGCAAAAATTATAGCAATGACAGGATATGTGGATAATCGACTAAAACAAGAGGCTGTAGATGCAGGTGTTTCTGATTATGCAGAGAAACCAGCACAAATACAGCCGGATGTGATTTATGGTAAAGTTAAAGCGTTGTTAAAAAGTTAAGCAGGTGCCAGGCCTATGGGCCTGGCATAGGGGTGGAGCATAAACATATGGCAAAGGTTAAAGATAAGATATTAATAATTGATGATGATGATATCTTGGTGAACGCTATTCAGGACGTGTTTAGTTATGGAGGTTTTGAGGTTATTGGCCTAACTAAGGGTAAAGAAGCCTTACAGGTTTTTAATGATAGAGAGCCTAACGTTATTATTGTAGATATTGCCATGCCAAAGTTTGATGGGTTGGATTTTTTAAAGCAGGTAAAGAAATCAAAGACAGGTGCTGCTGTGATTTTAACTTCAGGGCAATTAGATAAGCTGCAAGATGAAGTAAAGGAGATTAAACGAAAAGGGTTAATTGATTCTGCTATTGAAAAGCCTGTCTCTTTTAAAGATTTAGAACAACTTATTTATCAGCTCTTAAATGCATCTAAAAAGAAACCTCCTGTAAATGACCCCCCTAAAGCAACAATACTATTAGTAGATGATGAAACAGAAGTAACTGATCTATTTGAAGAAATATTAAAAAAGCGTGGGTTTGCGGTCATTGTAACGAACTCAGCAAAGGATGGACTTAAAGCCTACAAAAAATTTAAACCAGATGCAGTGATCACGGATATTATTCTGATTGATAAAGATGGTTTTTGGTTGATTAATGAAATAAAGAAGATTGACCCCAAAGCAGTTGTTGTGGCTATGACGGCTCAGGATAATCAGGGATTTATTAATCGTCTTAATGATGAGTTGGGTGAACAAAAGTATTTACAAAAGCCTTTTGGATTAGAAGATTTACATAATCTCACAAAAAAGTTAGAACGCGATATTAAGGCAAGAAACTAAAAGTAAATTTACTCCCTATGAAATCAATTGAGAATTTAATCCACCTTGAATCTTCAGCTTCTACAAATACGTATGCTTTTGAATTAGCAGAGTCAGGGGCTGGACATGGGACGGTTGTTTGGACTGATGAACAAACCAGTGGTAGAGGGCAGTTTGATCGCACATGGGTTTCTGAAAAAGGAAAAGATCTTTTATTTTCAATAATTTTAAGACCAAAGATAAGTCCCAAAGATGCTCCGCAATTAACGGTTAAGGTTGCTGAAATATTAAAACAAATATTTTCTAATTACTTTGAAGTAAGTGATGATGTTTTAACGATTAAAGAACCGAATGATATTCTGTTGAAGAATAAAAAGGTTTGTGGCATATTAACCGAGTCGAGTAGTAGGGGAGAAAAACTAGATTTTGTGATTATTGGAATTGGGGTTAATATAAACAGCAGCCCAAGTCAGCATTTGCCAGAGGCGACATCATTTTTGGAGTATGCAGGAAAAGAATTTAAATTAGAACCGTTATTGCAGTTAATAGTGAGTACAGTCATAGGAAAGTTATCATGATATTAACATTGGATCTTGGAAACACACGGATTTCAGCTGGGATTTTCAAAAATAACAAGATTATTGCCTCAAAATTCTTTCTTTATGACAATTTCCCAAAAATGATTAAAAAATGGATTAAAAGTGGTGGATGGAAGTTAGATAAGGCCTATTTTTGCTCAGTAAATCCCAAAAAAACACCATTATTAAAAAAATCCATTAAAACACTTTATCCTACCTTGAAAGTGATTCAGGTTCACAATAAAGATATTCCTATCCTTAATAAATACAATAACTTACAGAAATTAGGAGTGGATAGAACATTAAACGTTTATACTGCAGGTAGCCTGTATGGGTGGCCGTGTTTGTCTATTGACGTAGGAACAGCCATTACGTTTGATTTAGGGGGCCCTAAATCAACCTTTGAGGGGGGGCTTATTTTTCCTAGTCCGGAACTTTCTTTGTCAGCAATCCAAGAGAGAGCAGCTAAAATCGAGAATTTCCCCTTTTCTTTACCCAAAAACCCCAAATTAACAGGGTTGAACACCAAAGATTCTATTCTATTTGGGATGTCTTTAGGTTATAGAAGCCTATTTGAGGCGGTGATTAGTGAATTTCAGCAATATGCCAAGAAGAAATGGAAAAAACGCCTTAAGGTCGTATTGACCGGAGGAGGACTCCATCATTTTAATTTTAAGTCTAATTCCAGCCTAAAAGTGGATAACCACCTCACATTAAAAGGCTTAGCTCTTCTGCAAAAGGTACCAGGTACTTTTTCAAGGTAGAAAAGTACCTGGTACCTTTTGGTGTTTGTCATTCTGAGTCATAAAACCTTAGGGCGAAGAATCTAAGCTTTTAATAGTCCTATTATTTAGATCTTTCGCTGCGCTCGAGGATGACAAATAAATATAATTTTTACCCCCCTTCACTTGACAAATCAGCCTAGTCATGGCAAACTTCCTCCCAAGTTTCTTATATTAAACCGAAGCTTTGCAAAAAGTTTTAATTGAACGGTTTAAATCATTTTTTGACAGGTGAAATGCCTGTTGATAAGTAAGAAAAATACAATACAATTTCTGGGAGGAAATTAATCATATGAAATTTTTAAACAATAATAATTCTGTTGTAAAGTTATTTGCTTGGAGTGTTCTTTTTGTTTTTACATCAACCAATTTAGGGTTAGCTCAACCCGCTAGTATTCAACTAGGTGCTGCAATCAAACAAGCATCTTCTATTAATGAGATTACAATTCCTGAAACTATCGGTAATGTTAAAGAAGTTTTTACTGCTTCTTCTAATATAAATAATTCGGATAGACCGTTAGTGGTTCATATTCAGGATGCGCATGCCAATTATGCGGCGCAACAAAGTATTTACCAGATTATTTCTTACTTAAATAAAAATCATGGCATCAAGTCTATTGCTGTTGAAGGTGCTGATTCTAAAATTGATCCCTCCCAGATCCAATTTTTTGAAGATAACAAATTAAATTTAATTGCCGCTGACTATTTAATGCAACAAGGTCAGTTGTCTGCTTCTGAGTATTTTGCTGTAGAGAAGGGAACGGACGTTTCTGTTTTTGGTGTTGAAAATAGAAATGCTTATATTGATAACATCCGAAACTTTCGAAATACTTATAAAGCTAAACCTGTTGCAGATAAATTTGTTAACGATGCAGAAGGTCTTATTTCTTTAATTCGAGGTCGTGTGATTACCGGAGATTTAAAGAAAGTATTGGATAAGAAGCTAGCTCATGATAATCAGCAATTGGCTTTATTAGACTATGTTACTGAATTGTCTCGTTGGAGCAGCAATCAGCTGTCTCTTGATTTAATGAATCCAGTAAATCAATTACAGTTTCCTAACCTTTTAAGAGTTCTTAACCTAAAAGAAGTAGAAACCAAGTTAAACACCAAAGCAGTGCGTGCTGATGCTAAGAAGTTGATTGATGTGTTAAATAAGGTTTCTTTAAAGGACAGAACTATTGTTAATACTTTGGTTAAAGATTTAGCGGTTATTGCTAAGACTAAGAAAATTTTAGATTTCTCGGCATTAACTTTGTTAAATAAAGATGCTCGTCTTTTCTTCGAAATTCTTTCAGAGCTTTCATTACAAAAAGATATTGATTTAACGCCTTATACTGCATTGATGAATTATGCTCAGGTATTGATTCTCCAAAAAGAAATAAATGCCACAGGATTGTTTGAGGAAATTGAATCTGTAGAGACCCAATTAATTTCTTCTTTAACAGAAAATAAGAATCAAGAAAGATTGTTACAGTTAATTTTTTCTGTAGATCTATTAAAACGCTTTTTAACTTTAGAGGCGTCTAGTATCGATGTAAGTCGTTATGATGCTAGAAGGGATGATGTTAGCCCTGAAATTATTTTGTCAGAGCTTCAATACTTTAAGCAAGAACTTGGACTGAAGAAATCAGTGAAGTTAAATGCCAATATTGATGAAGTTATTGATGTGTTGATATTAGCAGATCGATTCTACCAAGTAGCTAAACTTCGTGATGAGGCTTTTGTTGAAAATATTATTGAACAAATGGAAACTCAGAAGGTGAATAAATCTATTTTAGTTGCTGGTGGTTTTCACTCAGAAGGTTTAACACAGTTATTTAAAGAAAAAGGAATTTCTTATGTGGTTGTTTCCCCTAATTTTGAAGGAGAATATTCTAGAGATAAATACCTTAATTTAATTTCTGGAAATGATTCTGTGTTAGATGAAATACGTATTAATGTAAAAGCTTTAGATTTAGCTAAGATTTTAGCTACTAGTTTTTTAGATGTAGATAAAGCTTCTGTTCAAGGAGATGCTTTGTTTGAAGCTCTTATTTCTACAGCACCTCTATTAGCTTTAGAAGATGCTTCTGCTGAAGCAATTCAAATACTTAACAGGACTCTTGCTATTTCATTACTTCGTAATGGAGCTGTGAATGGTGTTACAGATGTTGAGTTGGTTTCTGTTGAAAAGGTTAGTGATTATGAAGTTAAGGGTGTTTTTAATGTAACTAATGGATCTGATGTAGTGACTATTAATACGGAAGTTACTTTATCTGGAGACCAAATTAGAGATGTTAGCATTGACTCTAATGGACAATTGGAAATTATTGATCGATTAACTCCTGTCAAAGCCTCAGCAAGTAGTTTGGGTGGAGATGTTGTGAATAAGGATGAAGAGTTAGGATTAACTGAAGATAATGTTAAGGTAATAAGAGGACTTTTGTTTGATGTTAGAAGAATTGTTGATACGGTTGAGTTCCCCGAGTCAACTCCTGCTTCGCAGCCAGCGTTGCTTTCTGATTCCCAGGCAATAGCTTTAATTCCTTCAACAATTAATGGCTTAGAAGAAATTTTAAAGAATAGAGGGCAAGAGTCTCTTTATAACGTTTTGGGTGACTTTTTAAAATCAGCTTATATATTACAAGAACAGATAGTTCTTGTTAAGATAGGTTCTATGGAAGTTAAGCTTCCTGAAGGCTTATCTTCTGAAATTGAAGGTATGATTAATGCTGTTGAAGCCCTTCTTGAGGAGAAATGGGTTCGTGAAGCAAGTAAAGCTTTAACTGAAAAAGGTTTTTCGATAAAACAATTATTCCCAGGTGATCAATTATTAGAAACATTAACAAATCCAGAGGTTTTGGGTGGTTTGGAAGAGGGAGAGTTTCCTGTTCTTTTATTTAATGGGGAAGAACCTTTTGCTTATGGAAAGTTTATCAAAGGGCGTTACCAAATTAGAACGTATCCCAAAAACCCAGGAGAATTGATGGGAAGCTCTTTAAAGAGAGCTAAGTATAGAGATTCTCTTTTAGCACTTTCTCATCTTTATGTTAGATATACTGGCCATTTGTTACAAATAAAAGATTTAGGTAGAGGTGAAGACCCTGTAAGTGGTGGTGCTGTGATGTTTCAACATTTATTTGGAGAACCATCTCATTACCAACCAAGAGAAAATGTTCCTAATCAATATCATGCCCCTTTCAAATCAAAATCAGCTTTTGCTAATCAACGACTTTTAGGTGAAAGAAGAGCTTATGGTAGGTTAGATTCACGGTCAAGACTTTATAGAGGTCAGTTTCATCTTTGGTTTGAAGGTGAACAAAATGAAAGAACTGTTGTTGTTCCTAGATCAAGAATTGTTTTGGGTAACCACGCAGATACGGCTCTTAGAGGTTATAGTTTTATGGTTGTACCTCATAAAACCTGGGTTATTCCTGGTGCGGGAACTATTGCTGGAGGAATTGCAAAACATCTAATTCGTTTAGGTATTGATGTCGTTGCTTCCAACAGAAGTCCTAACGATAAAGCTCAGGACATGGTTTCTAATGGTATTCCTTTGTTAATTATGAAAGATCAAGAGGTCGTTAAGGAAGGGGAAGCCCCAAAATTTAATAAAGATGCTTTTGATAATGCAGACATTCCAACCATTGGTAATCTTGTTGACTTTTTAAATCATGGGCATGTAGTTTATGGTAGAGCTGATGGTATGGTTGAGGGTTTTGATGGAAAACCAACCATTCCTGGCAGAGGAAAGCTAACTGTTTCTGTATTGGCGCTTGAAGAAATTATGGAGCGGGTTACCTACTACACATCTGAAAATCCTATTCCAGTTCTATTTCAAGGGTCAAATAATATACATGGTCTTGGTTTAAATAATGGTGGTTATGTCGAAACAGGTGCTTTAGAAGTTTTAGGTCTTAGTTACGATGCTGTTAATCAACCAGACTTATCAGATGAAAGACTCCAGGATTTATATCAAAATAAACAAGGAATGAAGCCCGGAATTAGAAAGAAGATAAAACCAATTTTTCAGCCTTCTTGTAACACAACAGCATTGCTAACTTTATTTGGTTGGCTTGCTCGACCTGAAATTGCTTCTCAAATTAGGCAAGTTGAGGCGGATATAATGCTTATTCGAAGAGCTCACGATCCAGGAAGTGATAAAAGCAAGCAAACCAATGATGGTACTGAAATTGATCCTCATCATCATGGTGCGCCTGATGCTTTAGACTTTTTTGCTTCTTTAAAATTGGATGGAGCAATTCCTTTTCTTGAAGTTAATGGTGTAAAAGAATTTAAAACGACAGCTACAATTGGACATCAAACGAAATATCATATTGTTGTTTCAACTGTGAAAATTATTGATCAAGAAGGAAAGTACGTTGGGCCTGATCTTTTTCGCCAATGGTTAACAAGACATCCTCGTGCTGCTTTAATCACGAACATGCGTAAAAAGTTTAAGACTAATCAAGTGTTTGACTTTGTCATGAATAAATTAGAAGTGATCCACCCAATGATTATTCCAGTAGCTGTTTATGATCAAGATGGCGCATCATTTAAGATTGTTTCTTTGACTCCACAAGAATCAGATACATTGCCTAATAGTGATGCAACAGTGCTAATGGAATCTGGTTTTTTTGAAGCAAAGGATATTGCTACAGCTAATATGCTTGTGGATAGTATTTTGGGTATTGATAATAGTAAGGTGGGTATTGAAAAGGGATTGGGAATTCCTCTTAATCAGAGAAAGCATGCGCCTGTTCCATTTGGTTCTCGTCATAATTTTAAAAACGGTCAGAATGCTGAAGCAAATAGTTTAGGAAAATTAGTTAGTTTTCTTGAGCCTATGATTAAGGTGACTGAAGATTTCTTGGCGCGGGATGTAACGCCTACAAGAGCTGCGGCTTTGGGAGAAGAGGTTGATTTTTCTGTTAGAATGCGTGCTTTATTAGCTGAACAACCAGAGGTGCTAAAGGATGTTGTTACAGCAATTGCCAATGGTACGGAAGCTGAATTGGATGCTTCAAGATCTGCAGCGCTTACAGAAGTTTTGGACGCAATACCTGCTTTAATTTCTGGAGCGGCAATTGCTAATGAGGCGGATAGAGCAGAAGTTGCCAGGCAACTTCAAGCTTTTATTGCAACTTCTGAAGTAGCAACTCAACCATTAGCTGAGCCATTTGCTTGGACTAATGGTTTTGTTGACCCTAATAGTACAAGAGGGGCTAGTTTAGGGGCAGCGATAATTGCACCTGTTTCTCTTAATGAGTTTTTAACGCAAGAATCAAGAACTGTTCGTGCAATAATAGGGGTGTTAACTTCTACTAGACCTCTTGAAGATAGTTTGCTGAACGGTAGAGAAGAAATTGCCAATACTTTAACTGCTGCTGGGTTTGATCTCACTTCGGTTGAAGGACGAATAGCTACTGCTGTTGATTTAGAATCAAGACTTGAGGTTCTTGAAAGAGAAGCTGTCTCTCTTGCTCGATTGAGTGAACCTGAAGGGTTGACCGTGAATGATTTACAAGCTAGAGGTGTCGACTTTACACGGACTGCTGGAGAATCTTTTAGAGATAATCAAACGACATTACAAGTTATTGATGATTTGGATTCTTTTCAGCCAGAGACTTCTACAAGGATTGCTTTAATTCAGTTCTTGTTGAGTAATGGTTTTAATTTTTCAACTAATGCAGATATTGCTAATGCGGGCCAATTTTTAATTGATTTGGCTGATCGTAATTTTCAACCAATTGACGGAGCTAGTTTAGGTGGAACTGCAGTTGCAGAGAGAGAAACTGTGACAGATGCACAAATTGAAAGTTTCTTAAATGGAATAGCTTCTGAAGTTGTTGATGTTAATCCTATTGGTGGTTTATCGGTTGATTCTGTTTTATTGGCAGCGCAACTGGCTGCTGCTAGCACAGTTCGACCTGGGCTTTCATTATTTGTGACTCAGTATTTGGTAGATCGGTTAACAGAAAGTGGTGTTGATCAAGCAGAGCCAGCGATTGATTTATTAGCGGCATTTATTTTGGCTAATCCAGGTACTTTATTAGAAAGCTTACATGGAAACCAGAAACCTTCGTTGAGTGTTAACGTAGAATTGGCTTCTCAGGCTTCTTTAAAAGGTATTCCGATTAAGATGCTTAATGCTGGGCATATTCAGGTGATTATTGAAGATGCGCCAGGAGCAGCACAGCCTATTTTAGACGCTATTAATGCTTTAAAAGTAAGTGATGCTAAAAAAGACTCAATTTTAAGTCGGGTTGTTGTGACACGCCCAGAAGCATCTAATCCTAGTGTGATTCAAGCGTTAATTCAAGATATCGCTACGGGTACTTTCAGAGATGTTGATGGCGTGGAAATTAATTTAGCTAAAAAAGCAGATCGATTAAGTAGTGTTTTAGAGATTCAATCTCCCGGTAAGGAATTACCAAAACACTTTGCTATTTTAGCCTCTAAAGCTTATTTACCCGATCCATCTAAGTTACGAGGGATGCAGGTAATTGCTTTGGAAAGAAAGAATTTAACGGATGATCAATGGACAAGTGCTAAATACTTTACCGGTGCTGTTACATTTAAAATAGCCCAGGTGGGTGGTTATGACGCACTGCCAGTAGATATAAAAGTTGCTTTGGATAAGGTTCAAGGAAAAAGCAATGCGTTTGGCTTTAATATGGATGTTTATCAACTGATGATTCAGTTGACTGCAGAAGATGAAGCCTTCGAAGAATTTGCAGAATCCGCATAATTCTTATCTGTTTCAAAGGACAACCAATGGATTTGGTTGTCCTTTCTTTTTTACCCAGTACATTTCAAGGATGTTTTAGGATAATAGGTGACTGTCACTTTATGTGACTGTCACCTTTTCTTTGTTTAGTTAGTTTTGAGACTTTGTCATTGCGAGACAGGTTATTTGCGTCGTGGCAATCTCATTTTTTTTGAAACTTTTGTCATTCCTGCGAAAGTAGGAATCTCTGAGATTGCCACGGCTTAATTCTCTACTGCCTCGCAATGACAGATATCCAAAACGTGACAATTGTTTTAGGTTTCAAGCTGAATGCTGACAGCTGAGTGCTGATCGCTATTTAAAAGGAGGATGTTAATTAATGAGGATTAACACCAAACAATCAAAAACAAAACTTTTCACACGTGCTACGGCACTTCTTACTTTTTTTATTTTTATTATTAGTGATTTAGGATTAGCGGCGCCACTGGCTTTTAATGCGAAGCCTTTTGAACAAAAAATCTTTTCTGACTTTGATATCCAAATTCCCGAACAATTAGGTTCTATTAAAGAATCATTTATTCCATCCAATATTAATCCTAGTGAAGAACAACCCTTTGTGATTCATATTCAGGATGCTCATACCAATTTTGAAGCTCAGACCAATATTTATGAAATTCTAAAACATTTACAGAAAAACTATGGCTTCAGCCATGTGGGTTTAGAGGCAGCAGATACGGCCATTGATCCTAACTTGTTAAATGTTTATCCAGATCACAGTCTGAACATGTCCGCAGGAGCTTATTTATTAGAAGAAGGACTTTTGTCCGGGGCAGAGTATTTTGCTTTAGATAAGGGTGATGCGGTTTCTGTGTTTGGTGTTGAGGATCGAGAAGCTTATCAGCAAAATGTGCGTGATTTTCGTGAGACATTTAACTTAAAACCCACAGCAGATGCCTTTTTAAAGGACATGACTTCCTTATTATCTTTATTAAAGGGAAGAGTTATTACAGGCGACTTAAAGAAATTGGTTGATCGTAAGATTGCTCATGAGAATAACAAACTGGATTTATTGACGTATGTGCGTGATTTAAGTCATTGGGCAGAGAATTTTCTTTCTTTAGATTTAAGAGATGCTAAGAATCAGAGGGGATATCCTGGTTTAATCCGTATTCTCCGTTTAAATGAAACCGAGTCTCAAATTGATTTTAAAGCAGCTCAAAAGGAAGTGAAACAGGTTGTTCAAGTATTAAAGCAGTTTAGATTAACAAACCAGCCTTTAGCTGATTTGTTAATTAGTGAATTAAATCAAGTAGCTAAAATTAAAAGCTTAACTGACTTGCCTGCTAATTCGTTAATGGCTCAGCATCCTCGTCTTTTCTTTGAGTTGCTGTTCGATTTTTCAATAGCTGCTCAATGTTCATTAGATGCTTTCACCTCATTTTTATCTTTTTCTGAATTTTTAGTATTAAAGAACGAAATTAAATCATTAGAAGTGTTCTCTGAAATTCAAAAACTAGAAAACCAGATGTTAACTACTTTAGTTGAAACAGATGATCAGCAAGTGATTGTTGATTTAATGGTTTCTGTTGAGCTATTGAAAAGAATTTTCACCCTTGAAGCTAGCCGTAATGATATTACTCAATTTGAAGCCTATCTTTCTTCGCTGAATAATAACTACAACCAAATTCCTCAATCGATGTTAGACCAGTTAGTTATGCTTAAAAACAAATTAGGATTAAGAAAACTAGTTTCAATTAAAAGTGATTTACCTCAAGTAGCCTCCATGATCCAATTAGCCCATCGGTTTTATCAAGGGGCGAGAGATCGTGATGTTGCTTTTATTGATAATTTAAAAACACAAATGATTAAAGAAGGGTTTAACAAATCAGTCTTAATTTCTGGTGGTTTCCATACGGATGGAGTAACCCAGTTATTAGAAGAAAGTAATATTCCTTACGTAGTTGTGGCGCCCAACATAAAAACTAGCTTTTCAAGAGAGAAGTACCTCGAGTTAATTACAGGAAAGAAAGACGTCTTAGATGATTTAGGATTAAACACCAAAGCTATTGACGTTTCGCGTATTTTTTCTTTATCCTTTTTAGACACCGATTTGAGTGATCTTCAAGGAGGTGCGTTATTGAGTGCTTTTATTAATACGTATCCCGACTATGTTGCTTCTCGAAGTTTTAGAGCTAATCCAGAAGCAGCCTTAGAAGATTTAAATTCTTACTTAGTAGGATTAGAAGTGGGTGGTTATTTACCTAAAGGAATTTCTAGTGTTCGTGCGTTATCTACAGAAAAACAAGGAAACTCTGTTTTGGCTCGTTTTGCTATTACAAATGGGGATACGGCTTACATATATGAATCTTGGATTAACACCAAAACTAAACAAGTGCAAGTAAAACTAGAATCTGAAAAGCCTGCCGAAGAACTTGCTTCTGCCTCTAGTTTGGGTTATGTAAATGAAATGAGTTTAGGGGAAAGTTTTTTTAGTCAAGTTAAAGTGGAGGCTTTTCCAAATAAAATGTTTGTTTATGGAAGATATCCTACAATTATAGATGACGTAGTTAACCATCGTGTCATGCGTAAATTTGAGGGTGAAGAAGTGGATGTCTATTTAACGCAGTGGGGGCATTATTTTAGCGTGAAAGATGGAAAAGAAATCTATTTTATTAAACAACAAGATAATAAAAAATCAGATCCTGAAATAAGAGCTTTTCTTCAACAGCTTTACCCAGAACAGTCGTATCAAGAACTTCAAGTAGATTCAAGATTTGCATTTGCAGTTAAAGCGGTTTCTGTTTATTTTGAAAAAGATGATAAGTATGGTGGCGGTTTGTGGAAAGTGTGGGTTGATAGAAACTATTCGGGACACAAATTAGATGTCTCTAAGAAGGATCCGGAATTTTTAGTTGATGCACGAGAAGTAGATGGTGAAAAACTGGATACTCCATTAAGTGATTTAGGTCTTTCAGATAAATTAATGATTTTAATTCTAACCCTTCACCCTTTTGCAACTACCGTTGCTGATTTATTTGAATATGGATTACCTTTAGAAGAAGTAAGTAAATATGGAACTTTTGATGAAGTTATTGAGCTAGGACGTGCTTTAACTGAAACAACAGAGCTTAAGTATAGAGCTGGTTTAGAAAAGAGTTTGATAGAGGTAGAAGCTTTAGATGTTAATGAGTTTCTTAGTGATCTTCGTGCTTTAGGTGCTAGTTTGGGAGAAATTAGTTCGGATGATGTTGCTAGGTCTAGGGCTTCAGCGGCTCTTAGAGAAATTGGTTGGTTTAGAGATGTGTTTGCTGGAGATCTTTTTGATTTGCCTGTAGATGTTTTAGCGCAAAGAATTACAGTTAAGCAAGGGGCTCAGACAGGGCAATTAAGTATTGATGAAGCTATCCAGTCAGGAGCTAATGGAATTATTGCGGGACATTCAGAAGCTAGAGGGGCTCTTGGCGATACGAATAAACTGATTAATGAACAAGTGAGAGCAGCATTTGAAAAAGAAGTAAAAACAATTATTCTTGCTGTTGGTGAAACGCTTGATGAAAAAATGGCAGGATATTCTCAGGAAACAGTTAAAAGCCAAATATTAAAAGGTTTGGCGGGTTTAAGTGATGAAAAGATTTCTCGCGTCATTATTGCTTATGAACCTCGATGGGCCATTGGTGGCAGTGGTGAGGGAAGAGCAGCAACCCCAGTCGATGCGGAAGAAATGGCTAAGTTTATTAGAAATGAGGTATTGCCTGAATTGATTCAAGGAAGCTCAGATGAAATTAAAGCTGGGGTACGTATTCAGTATGGTGGTAGCGCCAATGCCAGTAATGCTTATGATTTTTTAATGCAACCTAATGTGGATGGGTTGTTAGTGGGTGGAAAAAGTAAAACTGTTGCTGATTTTAAAGGGATTGTTGATGAGGCATTAAGAGCTGCTGAAGATAAAAAATCGTCTCGAGTTCTAATTATTGGTGGAAATCAGAAAACATATCCCGTAGCGGATAGCCCAATCGATTTTATGCGTGAGTTTGCCAAGGTAGATCGCAATTTAGTACAAATTGCTTTTGCCCCACAAACTTCAAGAATTACAGAATTTGCTGTAGCAGCTATTGCTGCTTCCAGTTTGGGGAGTGAAAGCGAAACCGATACTAAAGATGTTCAGGTTTCTGGAGAAACAGAGCCGTTTTCCGATTTACAACTTTTTATGGAAGATAGTGCTCCAATGAGTAGTTTGATTGAAAAAATAAAAGCTGATCCTGATTTAGAAACTGAAGTGAGAGAATTAGCTGAGAAATATACATTGTATGATGAAGGTAAAGACACTATTGCTAAATCGGATAAATTTTCAATGCCTGAATTTAAAGCTTTGGTGCGTGCTTTGGATAAAAAAGCACGGTTTGAAACTGTTTCTGCAATTGCAGACAAACTTCGATTAACAGATAAAGGGCTTTTTCAAAAAGCTTTTGGAGAAAAGGAACTTTTGGAGTTGTCTGATAAAGAATTTGATTTAAGATTGATGTGGGTGAAATTAAGAGGTATTCAAAGTGATTGGTATGATGCTGAAATTAGTTTAGAAGAAATTGAAGGGGCTCCAGAGTCTCTTGTTAAACGTCTCCACAGAAAGCCCTATTTACAAAAATTAGTACGTATGATGGCTGAGGCTTTTACTTTTACTACGGAGGATTCAAGAGCTATTTCTGTTGTTTCAACAAGAGGGAATAAATTTAAGTTCACAGGGACTCGTTTAGACGAAAAAAAATTATTAGAAGCCCAAGTATATTTAGAAGAGCACTTAGGAAGAATTAGAACTGAAATTCTTAGATATCGTGGTGGTAAAGGTGAAAATGCTCTAGAAAATTTTGTTGTCTCTAATAAAGATGAGCGAGTAACTTTAATAACAGCACATCTTTTGCAAGACAGCCATTTAATTGAATTAGCAATAGAAAAAGGTAGCTCTGCAAGAAATAAAGCAACATTTTCACGTTGGTTTCGTCCAGATGAAGGTGATTTTAGAATTGCTTATCCTCTACAATCTTGGGTTGATAAGGAGGATAGAAAATACCGTCTTTTGTTTTATGAAAGTGAATTGTTGCAATTAAGTCTAGCTTTAACTGCTCAGAAAGCTAGTGCTTCTAGTTTGGGAGAAGCGGCAGCTATTATTTCAGAACCTTCAGTAGATAAACAAATCCCTCAATTTAAAGATATTCCCGCAGGACAATTGGTGTTTGATGAGAATGCTAAGTTAATTCCATTAGCTGTGAACTTTTTGACTTATTACGGTGGTGATAAAAAGGCTTACCAGGGTATTCGTAAGTATGCGGCCATTTTGGAAGGGGCAACATTTCAAGTGGGTGAAACGGAAGATGAGTACGTTGATATTAATGTGGAGTCTCAAACGGTTATCTTAAATAAAGACTTTATGGACTTTTTGTACCACACGGGTCGTAAGAAAATTACGATGGCTTGGCTAACTGGAATTGCTTCTCAATTAGCTGGAGAGAATTTAAGTGATGATGATCGTCGAAATTTGGAGAGGCTTATTACAGGAAATAAAAGAAGTTTGACAACTGATGGTCTAACACGTTTGGATGATACCAAGAACGTGTATGAATGGCACAGGAGTTTAAAGCGCAATGATGAGGTTGATGCTCCTGAGATCAGTCTTCGTTTGAATAGAGATGGTTTGTTATTAATGATTTCGGATTTGATGCACAGAGGACGACTTCTTGAAGTTAATAGGATTAGTGAAATCCTTTATGATCAATATGGTTTCTACGCTACGATACCCCAACAAAATATACAAGCTGCTCTAGAGTCATTCTATAAAGAACACACCGATAAAATTGAGCGAAACGAAATAGAGCCTAAAGCAGATTTGATTGAAGATTTGACAAAAAAATTGGCAGATGGAGCTAAAGTAGATGTGGATAAAGATGGGGAAGCAGAAAAACAAAAAGAAAAAGTTGTTAAATATTCTTTTAATCGTGCTTATATGGAAGATCCTGCATTTAGAGATCGTTTAACTGTTTGGGATGTTGAGGTAGAAAGACAAGATGAAGTAAATTTTGGGGGCAAGACAGCGCATACCGGTGAGATGATGTTTACTCCTGAAATTGTTACTTTGGCTAACTTTGCTACTGGGTCTCAGGCGTTTCAAGGATATCTTGAATATAATACAAGAGAAGTATTTGTTCAGAATGCTGAAACAACAATAACAGCTCTTAAAAAGATGTTAGAGCAAAATAATGAACTATTAGAGTTGACTGGGAAAGAATTAATTCATAGAGCAGAATCAGGAGATAAAGAAGCAACTTTATTTTTTGCAGAGTTAAATGCGTTAAGAATAGTTGTGGAAGATGATTCTGATAGCAGCATTAAAGACGAAATTGAAGAAATTATTTCTACTTTAAACTTTGTTTCAGGAAAATTAGAAAAAGACTATCAAGGAAAAGGGATTAAGGAATATTTTACAGATATAGGAAATGCGCTTGATGCAAGAATTGCTAATGTGAAGTCAGAGCGTGATGAAATAAAACGACAGATAGCTCACCACAAAGGTAAGAAGTCGGAATTTGAGAAAAATATTGAAGCTGGAAAAGGTTCTAGTCAAGAATTTGATTTTTGGAGAGATGAGATTTCAAAGCATAAAGTTGATATAGAAGATTTAGAGAAGAAGGCTAGTAAAAATCAACAAAAATACGAGGAGTTAACTTTAAATAATGCTTCTTTAATGTTAATCACGGCGCGTAACTTGGTTGTTCCTCAGCAATTAGGAACTGAGATTAAGAAAAAATTAGGATTGCTAGCAAAACGTTTGAATTTATCTCTAGATCAATTAGTTTTAGCTATTCGTTCTTCTGCTATCGGTGAAGATTCTGAAGATGCTTCTTTTGCAGGGCGTCAAGATACTTATATTTTTGTTACGGCTTATCGTCCAGAACAAGTTGCTGCTATTAATACTAATGGTTTAGTTACTGTGGATGCGGGTGGTTTAGATAGTTTTATTAATAGTTGGGTTTTTAACCAAGCTTCTTTATTTAATAAGAGGGCTATTGATTACCGCCTAGATTTAGATCTTAAGACATTTGATGATCAGGTGGAAATTAGTACGTTATTTCAAGAGATGTTTTTAAGTGAACTTTCTTATATAGGGTTTTCTATTATCCGTGGAGTTGGATTTCCTGCTATAGCGATGGATATTCATGAGGGTCAAGGAGAGAAGTTGGTTTCTGGTCAAGAAAGTGGAAGTAAATTCATTTCTTCATTGGATGGAGAAATAATTATAGTCAGAGAAAAAGGTGATAGAAAAACAAAGATTGTTGAAACTGAAGATGGTTTAGGAAAAGTGGAAAGACGTTTAGCGCCTCAGGAAGCGGATGAGTTTTCAACAACGGATCAATTTTTAGTAAAAGATATGGCTGGAAGTGCAAGTCGATTAGATCGTTTTTATGAAAGTAAAATTGATACTGAGGGTGGTACGAGAAGAAAAAGAGATGCTGAAGGAACGCCTATAGCATTAGAAGGTGAATTGGATCAAAGAGGTTTTCAGCGTTGGGATTGGGGACAAGCTACAACCCAGGTAAGACCTGAAACGGTTGAAAGTCAAAAGAATCGCTATGTAGTAAAACAAAGAAGAGTAGAAGTGAAAGATGAAGATTTTAAACGCTTAGAAAAAGAAGGAAGAGTATTAGATGCAGACTTTATTGCAGGCACCGAAGGTGTGGCGCAAGGCACTGTAGCATGGATTTTTGATAAGACGAACCCAGAGGAATTAGCAAAAGCTATTGGTAAGATTTTAGTTACTTTTCAGTCAGACCCCGATATGGATAGTGCTATGAAGGCTGCTAAAGGTATTATTGCTAAAGATGGTGGTCCCAACTCGCATACCATGATTGTGGCCTCCGAGTTTGGTTTGGTGGCCATTACAGGAACCAAAGCCCCTCTTCTTAATTTATTAAAAGATGGAATGGAAATTACGATTGATGCTAATCGTAAAAAGGTATTGTTAGGTATGGATGTGGGACTAAAGATTGCCGGAAAAGACTATCACGTTATCAATGACATTCGAGACGTGAGATATGGAGAGACAAGAACATCGACGATTGTAGCTTCTATTCAGAAAGCATTGAGACAACATCCTTTTAGGCATATTCCAGGGTATAAAGGAGTTGGACTAAAACGACTAGAAATTGATTTAGCATTTATTGAAACTTATACCGATGCGTTACTTTCCTATGATAATTTAATTCTCGAAGAGCAAGACAAAACAGTTGATCCAGCCTATGTCTTAGATCGACAAAAAGATGCTGATTTAATTAAACACATTGAGGAAAAAATTAAGGGTTATAACTCGGCACAGGATTTTTATGAATCAGTGATTCGTATGGGAATTCGAGCAACAACAGAGCCTATGATTGCTGATTACGAGGATGTTCGTTATCGGTATCAAAAAATTGACAATAAAGTACTAAGATTAGCTGTCAAAGATGTTGTGGATCAGATATATAAAGAAGGTCTAGGAAGTAAATCAAATGATCTTTTAGCTGTGTTAAAAATCATGTTGAAGGGTCAGAAAGAAGGCTCTCGCGAAGCAAAGATGATTCAGGAGATTTTAGGGTTGTTAGACAAGCGTCTTTATATTCGATTGGATGATCGAAAATCAGATGAATATAAAGCAACAAAAGGTGCCGACAAATATGTGCAAGAAGAACATAACCCTATGAAAGGTTATCGTGGTTTGGGGATTATGTTAGATTCTCCAACATTAGAATGGCAATTACGTGTGATGATTCAGGAGGCTATGGTAAATCGTTCTAAGATAGCTTTATTTGCACCTATTGTGAGACGTGCTAAGGATTTTGAACATCTGATAGAACGATTTTTAAAAGTGGGTGAAACCTTAGGTTTAACTCCTGTTCAGTTAGCTAATATTATTGAAATAGGAATGATGACGGAAATTCCTAATAATGCTATTTATATTGAGGATTATTTAGAAGTGGTTCGTAAATTTCGAGAAGAAAGAGGTGTTCCTCTTCGCTTTTTTACGTCAACGGGTGGAAATGATTTATTACAAACTGTGGGACGTGTGGATAGAAATACGAATGAACCTGCCCTTAAAAATAATATTACGGCTTACAGTCCAGCCGTTATTCGTGCGAATGCGCGCATTGTAGCTAAGGTTAAGGAGTTCAATCAAAGATATCTGTCAGAGATAGAAGCTGCTTTAAAAAATGGAGATGCAGCAGCTCTAAGAAAAGCATTAGATAACGTTGCTAGTTGTGGTTATTGTGGAAATGACCCATCAGTAAAGGGTCAAGATGAGTATGCTAAAGGTTTAGCCGCATTAAAATATGATACGGTTTCTGTTGTTTTGGGGGCATTTCAAAAAGTAGCAAATAACTTGTCAGAACCTGATGTTAGAAGTTTAGGAAAAGGTGCTAAAGAAAGATTAGCTTTATTTGAACAAGAAGCTGGATTTGATTTTGAAATAGATCCTGAGGCTCGTCCTGTTGCACAAGAGTATGAGCAAATAAATCTTAGAGATGTATTATTGGATTTGCCTATTCATCCTGGAATTTTAAAGGATTATGATGATGGGAAATTAATCGTAAAGGAAACAGAAAATTATTTATTAGAAGTGAAAGAAAAATTAGATCATCAGATTATTGGTTTAGAAGAGGCTATAATTTCAAATTCAAAACCCTTTAAAGAGTTAAGGTCTAAGGTTCTAGGGTTAAAGGAGCAATTAAAAGAGTTAAGATATAGAGTTTATAATGGGGGTATTACTCGAATAGATGCAGAAAGAGAAAAAGAAAGAATGGTTCGAAAATATATTGAGTTTATTAAAGATTCTTCAATAGAAGCTAAAAGTGCAGAAGAGGCACATAAAGCTGTAGAAGGGTTTTATGCTGAGTATGGAGAAAAGGATGCAGAACTAGATAATTGGGAGCCCTACAAAAAAGTAAAAGAAGCAATGGACGCACTTCTTGTCAAAGGAGGAACTGAGTTGGTTGATGGGTATAACCAAACAGTTAGGGCTTATTACGATGGGCTTTCAACAGAAGAGGATATTTACAAAGCTACTAAAGTTAAGATGAAGCCTCTAGAAGCTGAAATTGCGAAATTAAATAAAGAATATAAAGAGGCTAAAGACAATCTTTTAAAAGTAAATTACGATTTAGAATCTATTGCTTTAGCTAAAAAAGTAAGAGAACTTGTTGAAGAGGCTGGTCTTGATGCTGCTGAAATAGGTGTTGGAATGAGGTATTATCATAAGTTAGTTAAGGGTGGATTGATGGACCGAATTATGGATGTGTATTCAGGTCAAGGAACAGATCAAAAAAGAGTTGTTATTGGGACGGATGATGCTCCAACAACAGAAGAGATTAGTGAAGTAGAGGCAATAGAGTTGATTGACGGTGAAAGAAAAGTGGTGAAGAAAGCAATTAAGACAGGTGGTTTGAGAGGTCTTTTAGGGGGGCGTCGACACGAGTCAGAAGAAGCAAACCCTGATTTTGGTTTTAAAGGAATTGTGAAGAGCATTACAAGAGATAGAGAGTTTTTCTTAGCTCAGTTAAGTGTGATTAAAGAGATTCGGGATGAGCTATTTAAAGACAATAAAGATAGATTGGCGCTGTCCATGAAATTAGTGCGAACCTATGAAGATATTAATGAAGTACAGGCATTTTTAAAAGAAGCAGGGTTGGTAAAAGAAATTGATGTGTTCTTAACACCAAGTACTCATGGTTTTCGATTAGCCTTAACAGCATTAGCTGAGGCTGGTTTGGTTTCTTTTACAAAGACGGAAGCATTTTTAAAAGAAGAAGGACGGTTAGATAAGATTGTTAAAGGATTGTTGGCTGCCTCTACAGAATTAACTGCTGAGGAAATTAAGTCTCAGAAAATTTATCTTACAGAAGAAGGTTTGAAATTGTTGGGTGAAGATGATTTAGCACAATTTGTTGCTTTAAGTGAAGAAGCCATAGAGGATGCTTTGGTTTTATTAGAGCAAAGTAAATTCACACGTCAATTAACTCCTGCGGCTAATCAAGGTTCTCAGACAGAAAGAGATGGTGTCAGACTTAAAGCTATTCGGTTTTTGATGAGAATTTTAAAAACTTCTGAAGAAGGTAAAGATTCCATTGTAACTAAAAGATTTAAATTAAAAAGATCCGAAATTATCCCAGCATTAAGGCAAGCTGGATTGTTAAGTGATGTTAAAGGTGATGAGGATGTATCTGTAGGTCTAGATGTGCAAGTAACTGCTAACTATTTTGAATTAGCTGAAATCTTAGAAGACGCAAGACGTGTCGCTTTCTTATCTTTACCCGATGTTACCGAAGCAGCCAGCGAAATGATGACCTTAGAGCAAAACAACGCCAACGGAGATTTAATATCCCCCGAAGACATCCGCTACCAAACATCAAAACTAATCCCAATCCTAGCCACCGCAGCTAACAAAAGAGGGATCCCTTTCACCCTCCCAGAAGCAGAACTAGCCAAAACTATCTTTGCTTCAGAATCAGACGAAGAAGAAGCTTCTGCTGAAAGTTTGGGTGGACAGATATCGATTAATAATGAATTTTTAAACCGATTACAAGTCAGTTTAGAAGATGCGTCAGATATTGATACTACAACCTACCAAGCTTTAAACATGTTGTTCAATGTAGCTAGAAGAACAGGAAGAAGTCTAAAGGGTTATTTAGGCTCCGAAAGACAGGCTTTATATTCAAATATTGTAAATCTGATTTATAGTTGGGATAAAGCTGAAAGAAGTTATGTTTTACATTTAAATCAATCAGGTCTGCCATCTGATACAGGTGAATCTTCTCTTAGCTCAGATGCCTCATTTCTATTAGTGCCGGATAGTTTTGACTCACAACTATTAGATATAAGAAAAGTGGCAACAGAAAAACTTGGAATGAAAAGAATTCCAGGCAAAGATGTTTTTGGGAGGAAGACTCAATTTGCAGTTAGTGATAGCGGTGAAAAAGTTGTTGGTATTACTGAAAATGGAAGAGTTAAGATATGGGAAGAAGGTAAAGAAGGTGTTAGAAAATTTAATATACCTGTATTAGGGGTTCAGAAATCGTTTGTAGATTTTGGTGGTGAACAAATAATTGTTCAAGATAAATCTGGGGTGGTAATAGTACGAACCCTAGAAGGCAAGAAAAAGACTTCTTTAACTTGGGAGCCTACAGATTCTGATTTTCCTGTATATTTTGATGCTAAGCATGTCATTACAGCTGATCAAGAAGGAAAAGAGGCGGTGGTTTGGAATTTAGAAACCAGAGATATTGTCAAAGTGCTTAAAAAATCTTCAGTTGTTATTGATAGCTCTATAGCTATTAACCCCAATGGAAACCTATTAGTGAAATGGTATAAAGGGTCCTTATTGGAGTTTTGGGATATTAAGAGTAATAGACTGATAAAAGATTTGGAGACTAATTGGAATCGGATTGTAAAGGCGCAATTTATTTCTGAAGGCGCAGAAATAGCAGCTTATATTAATAGAGGAGGAGTTCTTTTCTGGCATGCTGTTATTGATCCTCGCTTTCAAGCATACGAACATGACTTGTTCCCTAATACTAGAAAGTATCCAGAAAACCAAGCTTCTGCTAGTAGTTTAGGAAAAGTCGATTTATCAACAAAAGAAGGTATTCAGAGCTATTTAGAGAAGTTGCCTAGAGAAGTTGCTGGGATTAATCATGATTTAACAGTAGAAGGTGTGATTGTTGCTAGTAAAAAGGTTGCTTATGAAACGTTTAGACAAGACTTGCCCGTTGAAGTGGTTGATTACTTAGAAACTCGATTAGCTGAGTTAAACACAGAAGTTGTTGAAGCGTTACAAGTATTTAGTGATTACACGAATCAGAATGCTGAAGGGTTGTTGACACTATTGTTGGGTGCGTTAGTGCCTCAACTGAGTGTTAATGTCGAAGTGGCATCTGATATTTCTGTTGCGGGTGTGGCGCTTAAGATGTTAAATGCGGGGCATATTCAATTTGTGATTGATGATAATCCGGAAGTAACGAAACAAATTAGAGATGTAGTGACTAAGTTGGGTGTTGAGGGTATGGAAAACAGATTAATTATTGTAACCCCTAAATTGAATACAGCTGAAAGCGTTCGAAATTTAATTAAGAGTATTGTGACTAAAGGCTCTTTCGATGTAGACGGTAGAGAAGTTTCTCTTCCAGAGTTGGTGGATGGATTGAGTGAAGTGATTAATGTTTCTAGCCCAAACCGAATATTAGCCAAACACTTGGTTGTTTTGGCTCAGAAGCAGTATTTACCGGATGCTGATTTGGTGAATGGAATGCAGGTTATTGGTATTGAAAAAAGAGGAATGAACCCCTATCAATGGAATAGCGCTAAGTTGTTTAGTGGTGCTGTGGCCTTTAAATTGGCTCAGGTAGGTAGTTTTGATGCATTACCAGTGGATATTAAGGTTAGTTTAGCTCGTACCCCAGGTCAATCTAACCTTATTGGTTTCAAGGACTTAGTGTATACCTTAATGCTGCAATTAAGCGCGGATAAAGATAAGTTTGAAGCGTATAAGCGTTCTGCGTAAGGTTTGTCATTCCCGAATGTTTCTATCGGGAATCCACTTCCTTAATCAAATACTATAGTTTTTAATAAAGAAATGGATCCCCGACTAAAGATTTCGGGGATGACAGAGTGTCAAAATCCTTGACACTAACTGAAATATATATAGAATATCCCGCTCTTAGCACTCGAAGGCTAAGAGTGCTAATTAGTAAACACGAATTTAAAGGAGAATAAATAACATGGCAAAGCAAATTTTATTTGATGAAGATGCACGTAAAGCAATTCAAAGCGGTGTGGATCAACTAGCAAATGCAGTAAAAGTGACCTTGGGTCCAAAAGGAAGAAACGTTGTTTGTGATCGAAAATTTGGTTCACCAACAATTACAAAAGATGGTGTAACCGTAGCTCGAGAAATTGATTTAGACGAACCTTACGAAAACATGGGTGCTCAGATGGTTAAAGAAGTTGCTTCTAAAACTTCGGACACCGCAGGAGATGGAACAACTACAGCTACTGTTTTAGCTCAAGCAATTTATAGAGAAGGTTTAAAAAACGTAACAGCAGGTGCGAATCCAATGTCTCTTAAAAGAGGAATTGAAAAAGCGGTTGCTGCTATTAGCGATGAGTTAGCTAAACTAGCTAAACCCGTTAAAGATAAAAAAGAAATTGCTCAGGTAGCAACAATTGCTGCTAACTCGGATGACACCATTGGTAACTTGATTGCTGATGCGATGGAGAAGGTGGGCAAAGATGGTGTGATTACTGTTGAAGAAGCAAAGTCTACAACAACTTCTTTAGATGTTGTTGAAGGTATGCAATTTGATCAAGGATATCTTTCGCCTTATTTTGTTACCGATACGGAACAAATGGAAGCTGCTCTTGAAAATCCTTATATCCTGCTTTATGAAAAGAAAATTTCAACTATGAAGGATCTACTCCCTTTATTGGAAGGAATTGCTAAATCAGGAAAACCCTTAATGATTATTTCTGAAGAAACAGACGGTGAAGCGTTAGCAACATTAGTTGTGAATAAGATTCGTGGAACCATTAATGTGTGTGCTGTTAAAGCTCCTGGATACGGAGATCGTCGTAAAGCTATGTTAGAAGATATTGCTATTCTAACCGGTGGAAAGTTGATTTCTGAAGATTTAGGAATGAAGTTAGAAAACGTAACTGTTGAAGATTTAGGTCAAGCTAAGAGAATCAGCGTAGATAAAGAAAACACCACAATCATTGAAGGTGCTGGTGCTTCTAGTGATATCAAAGCTCGAGTAGATCAATTAAAAGCTCAGGCTGATTCTAGTGACTCTGATTATGACAAAGAAAAAATTCAGGAACGTTTAGCAAAACTTGCTGGCGGAGTTGCTGTAATTAATGTCGGTGCTGCTACTGAAACGGAAATGAAAGAAAAGAAAGCACGTGTTGAAGATTCTCTTCATGCAACTCGAGCTGCTGTGGATGAAGGTATTGTCCCTGGTGGTGGTGTTGCTTTACTTCGAGCTTCTGGTGTTTTAGAAGGATTGAAGTTAGAAGGGGACGAAAAAGTTGGGGCTCAGATTATTAGAAGAGCTCTTGAAGAACCGTTAAGACAGATTTCTTTTAATGCAGGTGAAGAAGGTTCTGTAGTGGTTCAAAAAGTATTAAGTGAGAAGGGTTCTGTTGGATTTAATGCAGCTGAAGGAAGGTATGAAGATATGATTGCTGCTGGAATTATTGATCCTAAAAAAGTAACCCGTTCTGCTTTAGAAAATGCATCCAGTGTTTCTGGATTGTTATTAACCACTGAAGCGTTAGTAACCGATATCCCAGAAGAAAATGATGCAGCTGCTGGTGGAATGCCTGGAGGTATGCCCGGAGGAATGGGTGGAATGCCTGGTGGTATGGGCGGCATGCCAGGAATGATGTAAAAATAGTGACAGTCACCAAAGGTGACAGTCACTATTTTTTTATTTCAGATGGGTGACTGTCACTTTAGTGACTGTCACCTTAAAACAAGTTTAAGTTATATTCAAAGGAGAGAAACAAAATGAAAATTAAACCATTAGGCGACAAAATTTTAGTTGAGATTTTACAAGCAGAAGAAAAAACCAAAGGTGGAATTATTCTACCGGACACAGCTAAAGAAGAAAAATCTGAAGGGACAGTTATTTCTGTAGGTCCTGGAAAAACTTTAGATAGTGGAAATCTTCAACCCTTAGAAGTTAAACAAGGGGATAAGGTTATTTTTGGTAAGTATTCTGGAGATGAAATTGTTGTTGACGGAAAAAAACATAAAATTCTAAAAGAAAACGAAGTTTTAGCAGTATTTGAATAATAATAGGACATCAAAAGGTACCAGGTACCTTTTTAAAGGTTGATAAAAGGTACCTGGTACCTTTTGATAAGGAGATTTATCATGGGAAAACAAATAACATTTTCTGAAGATGCACGTGTGCGTCTGAAAAAAGGAGTCGATATTTTAGCGGATGTGGTTAAAGTAACTTTAGGACCTCGTGGCCGAAATGTGATTCTGGATAAAAAATTTGGTGCACCACATATCACAAAAGATGGTGTTTCTGTGGCTAAGGAAATTGAACTTAAAGATCCTTATGAAAACATGGGTGCGCAAATGGTTAAAGAAGTTGCTGAGAAAACGTCCGATGAAGCAGGGGACGGAACAACTACAGCAACAGTTCTTGCGCAGGCTATTGTGCGTGAAGGACTAAAGAATGTAACTGCAGGGGCTAATCCAATGTCTCTTAAAAGAGGAATTGATAAAGCTGTTGCGGCTGTTATTGAAGAAGTAAAAGGCTTTGCTAAGCCAGTTAAAGGGAAGGAAGAAATTGCTAATGTGGGAACCATTAGTGCTAATAGTGATCACACTATTGGTGAGATTCTTTCAGAAGCAATGGAGAAGGTTGGTAAAGATGGCGTTATCACAGTAGAAGAATCAAGCACGATTAAAACTGAGCTGGATTTTGTAGAAGGCATGCAGTTTGATCGTGGTTATCTTTCTCCTTACTTCATTACCGATACTAATCGTATGGAAGTTGTATTGAAAGATCCATATATTCTTTTATTTGAAAAGAAAATTACAGCAATTCAAGATTTGGTTCCTCTTTTGGAGAAAGTAGTTCAATCAGGAAAACCTTTGCTTGTTATTGCTGAAGACATTGAAGGTGAAGCGTTGGCAACAATCGTTGTGAATAAAATTCGTGGAACCTTACCTATTTCTGCAATTAAAGCACCTGGTTTTGGTGATAGAAGAAAAGCTATGATGGAAGATTTAGCTGTTCTAACCGGTGGGCGCTTTATTTCTGAAGAAATTGGTGTGAAGTTAGAAAGTCTTGAATTGTCAGATTTAGGACAAGCGAAGTCAGTTGTGATTGATAAAGATAACACAATTGTTGTTGACGGAGCTGGAGAAGCTAAAGATATTAAAGCTCGTTGTGAGTTGATTAAGAAGCAGCATGACGCATCGGACTCTTCTTACGATAAAGAAAAGCTTCAGGAACGTTTAGCCAAAATTTCTGGTGGTGTTGCGGTAATTAAAGTAGGTGCGAATACGGAAATTGAAATGAAAGAAAAGAAAGACCGTATTGATGACGCACTTCATGCAACCCGAGCTGCTGCTGAAGAAGGTATTGTTGTAGGCGGTGGTGTTGCTTTATTAAGAGCTTCTTTAGCCCTTAAATCACTGAAATTAGAAGGTGATGAGGCTACGGGTGCCAAAATAGTACAAAGAGCGTTACAAGAGCCTGTACGCACTATTGCTGCAAATGCAGGTGTTGATGGTTCTGTAGTAGTTCAGCGATTATTAGAAGAAAAAGGGAATTTTGGATTTAATGCAACTACCTTAGAATATGAGGATTTAGTTGCTGCTGGTGTGATTGATCCAGCTAAAGTAGTCCGAAATACCATCCAAAATGCTTCTAGTATTGCCGGTCTTATTTTGACCACAGAAGCCTCTATTTCTGAAAAAGTCGAAGAAAAAGAATAGTCCAGTTGAGAAAAAAGGGACTGTCCCGTTTAGTATGGGACTGTCCCTTTTTTGCTTTCATAGGTAGGATAAGCTTAAAAGACCTTTATTAAGTGATTGCCACGGCCTCTTTGCTTTTGCCTCGCAATGACTATTTTTTTCATATCAAAAAAACAGTCATTTTTCCCTTTACTAAACGACTAACCTTTTATATTATCTACATCTTTTAGCTATTAGCTTTTTACCCCATATAATTTAGAATTGATCAACTGTTTTATAGGAGGATTTTACTTATGTCAGAATGGCTCGGTAAGGGACGTAAAGCCCGACGTTGTTATGGTTTTGATGAGATTGCTTTAGTTCCAGGAGAAGTTACACTTAACCCTGATGAAGTAGATATTTCTTGGAAGTTAGGGGATATTAAATTAGATATTCCTATTATTGCTTCTGCTATGGATGGTGTTGTGGATCCTAAATTTGCTGTTGCTATGGGTAACCATGGTGGTATGGCCGTTCTAAATTTAGAGGGGATTCAAACACGTTACGAAGACACGGAATCTATTTTAAAAGAAATTTCTGAGTCGAGTAATGAAAAAGCTACAGAATTAGTTCAAAAGCTTTATACCCAACCTGTTCGTGAAGATCTTATATCTAAACGCATTGAAGAAATTAAAAAACAAAATGTGTTATGTGCCGTTAGTAGTATTCCTCAAAAATGTGAGAAGTATGGTCAAATTGCTCAAGAAGCAGGTTGTGATGCTTTCTTTGTTCAGTCCACAGTGACAACGGTAAGACACATTGCTACAGCATATAAAGTAGTCGATTTTAAGGATTTTTGTTCTAGTATGAAAATTCCTGTGGTTGTCGGAAATTGTGTTACCTATAAAGTTACCTTAGAGTTAATGGAAACAGGAGTTGCTGGTTTATTAATCGGTATTGGACCTGGAGCTGCTTGTACCACTCGAGGTGTGTTAGGTATTGGTGTTCCGCAGGTTACGGCTACGGTTGATGCTGCAGCGGCTCGTGAATTTTATTTTAAGAAAACAGGTCGTTATGTTCCTATCATCACAGACGGTGGTATGTCTACGGGTGGTGATGTATGTAAAGCACTAGCCAGTGGTTCTGATGCGGTAATGGTTGGATCTGCCTTTGCTCGAGCTGAAGAAGCTCCTGGAGGAGGTTTTCACTGGGGAATGGCAACACCACATGCTAACTTACCTAGAGGAACACGTATTCGCGTAGGAACAACAGGAACCTTAGAAGAAATTTTATATGGACCCGCTAGGTTAGATGATGGAACACAAAACTTAGTAGGTGCTATTAGAACTTGTATGGGAAATGTTGGAACGAAGAATTTGCGTGAGTTCCAGTTAACCGAAATTATTATTGCCCCTTCAATTCAAACAGAAGGAAAAGTATTCCAGTCTGCTCAAAAAGTAGGTATGGGAAAAAAATAACAACCAGTCGGTTTCCGGAGTCCGCAGTCCGCAGTCCGGAGTCCGCAGTCCGAGTATTCATATGAATAAAGTTCTTATCCTTGATTTTGGTTCGCAATACACACAACTAATAGCAAGAAGAGTGCGTGAAGCAAAAGTTTTCTGTTTAATCCAGCCTTATAATCTTTCTTTTAAAAAAATTAAAGAAATTGATCCTAAAGCAATTATCCTTTCTGGCGGACCTTCTAATGTTTATGCTAAGAAAGCACCTTTACCCGATCCTAAAATTTTTGACTTAAATGTACCTGTCTTGGGTATTTGTTATGGAATGCAGTTTCTGGGTTATCATTTCAAAGGGAAGGTGCGTAAAACAAAATTAAGAGAGTATGGACCGGCTTCTTTATCTATTAATGATCAAACAGATTTATTCCATGGTATGGGAAAGAAAATTGATTGTTGGATGAGTCATGGGGATCATATTGATAAATTACCCAATGGGTTTAAACGTTTAGCACGTACCCGAAATGCCCCTATTGCGAGTATTAAAGATCCTAAAGGAAAAATTTATGGTGTCCAGTTTCATCCTGAGGTAGTCCATACGCCTAAAGGCGCTAAGCTTATTTCTAACTTTTTGTTTCGTATTGCTAAATTGAAGCCTGATTGGACTCCAGCTAGTTTTATTAAAGAATCGATAAAGAAAATCAGAGAAACTGTTGGGAAGGATAAAGTGGTTTTAGGACTGTCTGGGGGAGTAGATTCTTCAGTGGCAGCAGTGCTTATCTATAAAGCTATTGGAAAGCAATTGAGAGCTATTTTTGTCGATAATGGGTTGCTTAGAATGAATGAGCGTCAAAAAGTAGAAGAAGTTTTCAGAAAGAGTTTCCAAGTTAATTTAAAAGTCGTCAAGGCTGAGAAGGAATTCTTAGGAAAATTAAAAAAAGTTGAAGACCCAGAGAAAAAAAGAAAAATTATTGGTAAGGCTTTTATCGATGTTTTCTCAAAAGAAGCACGCAAAATCGGAAAAGTAAAATTCTTAGCACAAGGAACCTTGTACCCAGATGTGATTGAATCTGTTTCTGTTCATGGAGGCCCTTCAGCGGTCATTAAAAGTCATCATAATGTAGGTGGGTTACCAAAAGATTTAAAATTTGAGCTTATAGAACCTTTAAGAGAATTGTTTAAAGATGAAGTCCGGGTGATTGGTCGGAAATTAGGAATATCTAAAGAGTTATTAGAACGTCATCCTTTTCCAGGTCCTGGGTTAGCCGTTAGAGTGCTTGGTGAAGTAACCAAGGAACGTTGTGACTTGCTGAGAAAAGCAGATCAAATTGCTATTGAAGAATTAAAGATTTCAAAAAACTATTATAAGATTTGGCAAGCTTTCACCGTGTTGCTTCCTATACGAAGTGTTGGTGTTATGGGTGATGAACGTACTTACGAAAATGCTGTAGCATTTAGAGCGGTTACCAGTCTGGATGGAATGACTGCAGATTGGGCTAAGGTGCCTTATGATGTATTAGCTCGTATTTCCAATCGGATTATTAATGAAGTCCGAGGAATTAATCGTGTTTGTTACGACATTTCGTCCAAGCCTCCAGCAACAATTGAGTGGGAATAATAATAATTCGAACTCAGGACTCCGAAAACCGGACTCCGTAAGACAAAACCTAAAAACCACGAAGTAATAAAATGTATTTTTCGGAGTCCGGTTTTCGGAGTCCGCAGTTCGTTGACTTTGGAGCCAGTCCATGCATAATAAATTTGTCCATTTACATGTCCATTCTCAATATAGCCTTCTTGAAGGTGCCTGCAAAATTCCCAATTTAGTTTCTCAAGCTGTTAAGTTAGGTTTCCCGGCCTTAGCTTGTACGGATTTTGGAAATATGTTTAGTGCTATCGAGTTTTACTCAGAGTGCATGAAACAGGGGATTAAGCCTATTTTAGGAACGGAAGTTTATGTAGCCCCAGGATCTCGTTTTGAACGATCTACTCATGGAATTAAAAATGCTTCTTTTGTATTAGTTTTATTAGCTAAAAATGAAGTTGGGTATAAAAATTTATTGAGGCTTTCAAGTCTTGGTTATACCGAAGGGTTTTATTACAAGCCCAGAATTGATAAAGAAACGTTAAAACAATATGGAGAAGGTCTTATTGGGCTAACTTCAGGATTAAAAGGAGAGGTTGGTTATTACCTTGTCCGAGAACAGCTGGAAGAAGCTGAAGAAACTATTTTGAGTTACCAGGAATGTTTAGGAAAAGAAAATCTGTATCTTGAAATACAAAACCATGGAATTCCTGAAGAAAAACAAATTAGAGATGGATTAAAAGAGCTGTCTAAGAAGACGGGTTCTAAGTTAGTAGCGAGTAACGATGTTCATTATGTGTTGAAAAAAGAAGCCCGTGCTTGCGAAGCGCTTATTTGTATTCAGTCCGGCTCCATGTTGGATGACCCCCACCGTTTAAGAATGCCTTCCGATGATTATTATTTAAAGACAGCTGATGAGATGAAATCTTTATTTAAGGATTGTCCTGAAGCTCTAGAAGCGACCTATGATATAGCCAATCAATGTAATGTTGAGTTAGATTTTAATAAAATGTTATTACCTAATTTTACTCCTCCCAATAAAAAAACAAAAGAAGTGTATCTTAGAGAGCTTTGTGAAGAAGGTGTTAAGAAAAATTTAGGGTCCATTAATAAAGAATATAAAGCTCGTTTAGATTATGAGCTTTCGATTATCAATAAGATGGGTTACGTGGCTTATTTTTTAATTGTGTGGGATTTTATTCATTATGCCAAAGAAAATGATATTCCTGTAGGGCCTGGTAGAGGTTCTGCTGCAGGTAGTTTAGTGGCGTATTCCTTAGGGATTACTGGGTTAGACCCAATTGCCCATGGTTTAATTTTTGAACGGTTTTTAAACCCTGATCGTGTAAGTATGCCCGATATCGATATCGACTTCTGTTACTCCAGGAGAGACGAAGTAATTGATTATGTGAAGAAAAAATATGGCACGGATAATGTGGCGCAGATTATTACTTTTGGAACAATGGCGGCCCGTGGTGTGATTCGAGACGTGGGTCGAATTATGGATGTTCCTTACGCTGACGTAGATGTTTTGGCTAAACTTGTTCCATTAGAGTTAAATATTACTTTGGATAAAGCAATTAAGATGGAACCCGAGTTTAAGAAGAAGATACATAATGATGACAAGATAAGAGAATTAATAGAAATTTCTAAATTGTTAGAAGGAAATACACGGCATGCTTCTACGCATGCTGCGGGTGTTGTGATTTCTGATAAACCTTTATATGAGTATGTTCCTTTGTTTAAACAAGGAGATATTGTTTCAACTCAATTTTCTATGGGAGCTGTAGAAAAAATGGGTTTATTAAAAATGGACTTTTTAGGTTTAAAGACGCTAACGGTTATTGATCAAACAATTAAGATTTTAAAGAAAACACGTTCTATCGATGTTGATTTTTCTAAAATAACTATGGATGATGAAAAATCTTATCAGCTATTAGCAAATGGAGAAACTTTTGGAGTGTTCCAGCTGGAAAGTTCTGGAATGAGAGATATTTTAAGAAAAATGAAACCTTCTCAGTTTGAAGATATTGTTGCTTTGTTAGCTCTTTACCGTCCGGGTCCTTTAGGAAGTGGTATGGTTGATGACTTTATTGCTCGTAGGAAAGATCCTTCTTTGATTAAATTTGATCATCCTGATTTGGAGTCCGTGTTAAAAGAGACTTATGGAGTTATCTTGTATCAAGAGCAGGTGATGCAGATTGTAAGTAAGCTAGCTGGTTTTAATTTGGCTGGTGCAGATTTATTAAGACGAGCTATCGGTAAAAAGATTCCAGAAGTAATGGAAAAACAAAAACAAGCGTTTCTTGAAGGAGCTAAAAAGAATAAAGTAGGTTCCAAAGTGGCTGAAAGAATTTGGGAATTAATTGAATATTTTGCAGGGTATGGTTTTAATAAATCTCACTCTGCTGCTTATGCGGTTATTTCTTTCCAGACAGCTTATCTAAAAGCTAATTATCCTGTAGAGTTTATGACGGCTTTGTTAACTTCAGAGAAAGATAACTCAGATAAACTAGTTCGGTATATTGAAGAAGCTAAACGCTTAAAAATTGAGGTGTTACCACCCTCTGTAAATGAAAGTGAATCCGAGTTTACGTGTTCTGGAAATCAATTACGATTTGGGTTATCCGCTGTAAAGAATGTGGGTTTAGGTGCTATTGAAGCGATTATAGCGTCACGAAAAGATTTTGGCCAATTTGATTCTATTTTTCAATTTACGCAACATTTAGATTTAAGGTTAGTGAATCGAAAAGTAGTTGAGAGTTTAATTAAATGTGGTGCTTTTGATTCTTTTGGAAAAAAACGGGCTCAATTGATGTCTGTTATGGAAAGAGCATTAGGGATGGGTGTTCAACGACAGAAAGATCGTCAAGTGGGGCAAACCTCTTTATTTGATGTGTTAGATAAAAAATCTTCTTTTGACTCGGAAAACTCAGAATTACCAGACATTCCGGAATGGCCTGAGAATCAACTGTTGGCTTATGAAAAAGAAATGATTGGTTTTTATGTGACATCACATCCTTTAAGTCGATTTTCTAAGATTCTAAAAACTTATGCTTCTGCAACCTCCTCTACATTAAATAAATTTAAAGATCAAGATGAAGTTAGTATTGGTGGTTTAATTCAAACCAAAAAAGAAATTTTGACTAAAAAAGGCCATAAGATGGCTTTTGTAACCTTAGAGGATTTAGAGGGTAGTGTTGAGGTTGTTGTTTTTTCTAAATTATATTTAAGTTTACAAGAGTTGCTTACAGAGGATCAAACGGTTTATCTTAAAGCGCGTGTGGATATGAGAGATGATATTCCGAAGCTTATAGCAAATGATATATTTCTTCTTAGTGATGTAACTAAGAAAATGACACGTGTGCTTACTATTGATTTATCTACAGCAGGTTTAGATTTGGAAACTCTGAAGAAGGTTCAGAAAATTTTGTTATCGAACAAAGGAGACGTTCCTGTTTATTTAACTTTTAAAGACCCTATGGGTAAGAGAACTATCATGAGTTCTGGAGAGTCGTACAAGGTTAGTTCTTCAGAAGAATTGTTTGACCAAGTAAAAGAAGTTTTGGGTGATGACGCAATTCGCGTGAGAACATAAGAATAAGTTTTGAATTTTTGTCATTGCGAAGCAAGTTACATGAGGGCTGTGGCAATCTCAGTTTTTTTCTGTTTTTGAACCTAAAATTATAACTTCTTTTATAGTAAAGACTTGCTTTAATTTTGACCGAATTTTTTAGGTATTAAAATAGTCATAACCTATTGAAATTAATAGGTTTACAATAATCTCTTTCTTGACACCTGTGGAAAAGTTTGTTACTATTTGTCTTGTAACGAGTTAGTGCAATTCTGAGGTTAAGTTTGACCTCAAAAAGGGAGGGTGGTGATCGTATGACTATGACAAAAAAAGATATTGTTATTAAGGTTTCTAATGAAACTAATCTAACGCAATTGGACGTAAAAAAAATAGTTCAAAAAACGCTAGATACAGTTGTTCAGAGCCTTGAGAACGGTGAAACAGTAGAATTAAGAAACTTTGGTGTGTTTAAGGTTAAAAACCGTCGCGGTCGAATTGGACGTAATCCAAGAACGGGTGACGTTGTTACAGTGCCTGAAAAGAAAGTTGTTATTTTCAAGCCTGGCCTTGTGTTGAAATATAAGGTAAAGTAGTTCAATTGCGTAGTGAATGGAGAGTAGTTCATGTCGAGTGAAGGGCACATCAAGTGGTTTTCTAATGTTAAGGGCTATGGGTTTATTGAACGCGAAAATAAATCTGATGTATTTGTCCACTATACTTCCATTCAAGCAGAAGGTTATCGAAAGTTGAGTGAAGGAGATAAGGTCGAATTTGAAACCACTGATGGAGATCGTGGCCCTTTAGCAGTAAATGTAGTAAAACTGGGTTCTCCAGTTAATTCCAATTCTCAAGTTCCTGCCATTTCAAATTAAATTAATGAGACGATTCTACGTAGATTTAGATATTACTGATAATAATACTGTCTGGTTAGATAAAGAAGAGAGCAGACATGTTATTAAGGTTACTCGCTTAAAAGAGGGCGAGAGTCTGTTAGTTTTTGATAATGCCGGCAAAGAGTTTGAGGCAAAGATTAAAACTATTGAGCAGGGACATAAAGTTGAAGTAGAGATTATTAAAGAAATTGATCAACCTAAAAGAAAATTTGAGCTTTTTGTTGCACAAGCATTTCTACAAAAGCAAAAATTAGATACTATGATTGAGAAGGCTTGTGAACTAGGTGTCCAGGGAGTTTACCCTATGGTTTCTGAGTTTTCAGCAGCTCGACCTAAGCAAGTTCAGTTTGAAAAAATGGAATCCCGTTGGAGGCGTATTATTACTCAGGCTAAGAAACAGAGTGGTAATATACGAGGTGTTCAGATTCGTCCCATGAGTTCTTTTGAAGGTGTTATCAATAATGCAGATGAATTTGATTTTAAGTTTATTTTTCATCAGGTAGAGCCCGGGATTTCTTTAAGTGAAGCGATTAGTCATATGCAGAAACAAGTAAGTAGTGTTGAGGGCAAATGTAAAGCGCTAGTGCTTATTGGAGCTGAAGGTGGCTTCTCAGACCGAGAAGTTGAGCAGGCACTAGAAAAGCAGTTTGCAGCAGTTTATTTAGGAGAAACTGTTCTAAGAGCTGAAACGGCTTTTATAGCAATCTCTTCCGCCATTAAGCTAATGGTAAATGATTAATGAATAGTTTGTCATTCTCGAATGTTTCTGTCGGGGATCTATGTCATTATTAAAAACAATTCTATTTTGTTAAGGAAATGGATTCCGGATCAAGTCCGGAATGACAAAGCTAAAAGCCAAAAAAACAAATTATGAAAAAAGTTAAATTTCAAACATTAGGATGTAAGGTTAATCAGTACGAAACTCAGGGGATGAGAGAAAAACTCTCAAAAGCAGGTTTCGTCGAAACACAGAACGATACGGATGCTGATTTGTTTGTTTTAAATACCTGTACTGTTACGGGAGAAGCAGATAAGAAGAATCAATATCTTATTCGAAGAATGCATCGAAAGAATCCAAACACGAAGATTATTGTTACTGGATGTTATGCGGAAAGAAATGTAGATGAGATTGTTAAGCTTGAAGGTGTTTCAGAAGTTTTAAGGCAGAATGAAAAAGATTTAATTACAGAGAAAGCACTACTTCAGTTTGATATTGATGATTCGGATTTTTCATTGTGCCGGGGACAAGAAGAAGATGCCTCACACGGTAGAAATCGTCTTACAGACTTTTCTATTTCAGAATTTGATGGGCATGCTAGAGCGTTTATTAAAGTTCAAGACGGGTGTACACATGCTTGTTCTTTCTGTAAGGTTGTTTTAGTGCGTGGGAAGTCTAGAAGTAGAACCATTAATGATGTGGTTGATGAAGTGAAACGAGTGGTTGATGCTGGTTTTAAAGAAACTGTTTTAACAGGTATTCAATTAGGTGCTTATGGCCAGGACTTAGATAATAAAAAATGGTTGAGTGATTTAGTTAGTGAATTGTTGAAAGTTAATGGTTTAGATAGACTTCGCCTTTCATCTATTGAGCCTACAGATGTTTCTAGTGATTTGATACAAATTATGAGTGAGACGAATCGATTGTGTCCTCATCTTCATATTCCTTTACAAAGTGGGGATGAAGAAGTGCTTAAGCGAATGAAACGACGCTATCCACCACAGTTTTATAAGGATTTAGTTTTATCTATACAAGAAAAGATAGATTTTTTTGCTTTAACTTGTGATGTGATGACAGGGTTTCCTGGAGAAACAGAACAACAGTTTCAAAATACCATTAATTTATTAGCTGAGTTAAAACCATTAAAAATACATGCATTTCCTTATAGTAGTCGAGAAGGTACGGTTGCTTCTCGTTACGAAGACCATTTACCTTCTGAAGAAATACATTCTAGAAATAGAAGGCTTATTAAAGAGGGTAAGTTATGGCAATCTCAATTTTTATCGAGTTATTTAGGGAAAAGATTTCCAGTTTTAGTTGAGGAAGAAGTTTTTGGTGATGATGGTAAACGTTGTCTTCGTGGAAGGACTTCGAATTACATATTAACTGAGTTTGATGGAAGTAAAGATAAAGTAGGCAATATTATTTGGGTTGAGTTAGAAAAAAACAATGGTGATCGGATCTGGGCTAAGGAGAGTATATGAGTTTATCTATATTTGTGTTAATGCAAAATGTAGTATCTGAAGTAGTATCTGATATGCAAGTTGGTTGGGTTGATGTTGTGTTTCTTTTAGCCATTCTTTGGGCTATGATTCGAGGGTATCGAGCAGGTTTGTCTAAGGAGATGACACGATTATTAGCAGTACTTTCTTCTTTGACCATTACTTTTTATCTTTTTGAGCCTTTGGGAATGTGGATTAAAAGAAATTCTTTTTTATCACAAGAAGTGGGTATTCCTATTTCTTATTTACTTATTCTTATTGTTTCTCTGGTGTTTTTTCACTACTTGTTTTTATTGGTTGGACAGTTATTTAAAATAGAATTTGCTTACATATTAGATAAGATTGGTGGTTTGTTGATAGGGTTTGTTCGTTGTGTTTTTGTTTTGGGGTTATTAGCACAGTTTCTGTTATTGTTTCAATCCCAATTTATACAAGAGTCATTAAAAACAAATTCAGTTGTAGGACCTACGTTAATTAAAGTTTGTCCTGTGACATACCAAAAGATTGCTCAGATTACTCATTTGGAGCCATGGACGGTGGAACCCGATATTACAGTACAAAAGTGATAATCACTTTTGTGGTTCTAAGTGCTAAGTTCTTAGTTTTTTTGTCAAAAAGAAAAAGCTTTTTTGCTTTTGGCTTTTACAACTTAGAACTCAGAACTCAGAACTTTTTTAAGGAGAACTATTAGTGTCTAATGATCCAGTTGTAAATCAAGTTGCCTCGTTGAATGATATTGTTGAAGTGGTGGCTGAGTATTTAACATTAAAAAAATCAGGTAGAAACTTAAAAGCTTGTTGTCCCTTTCATCATGAAAAAACTCCATCGATGATGGTGAATCCAGAGCGACAAATCTTTCATTGTTTTGGTTGTCATGTGGGTGGCGATGTTTTTAGTTTTGTCATGAAGATAGAAAATCTAAATTTTCCGGAGACATTACAAAAATTAGCCAATAGGGCAAATTTTACACTTCCTGAAAAATCGGGTTTTAGAGGGGGTAATAGCTCCTCTAAAAAGGAAAAATTTTATGAAATATCTGAGCTAGCCTGCGATTTTTATCAGAAGAAATTCCAGCATAATTCCCTAGGAAAAAAGGCTCGAGATTACCTTTTAAATAGAGGGTTTTCGACACAAGTTATTGATACATATAGAGTTGGGTATGCCTCAGAGGAATGGCAAGAACTCTATAATTACTTAAGGAAAAAGGGGTTTTCTGAGGAGTTACTCTTATCCTCTGGGCTTATCCGTAAGAGCCAAAAAGGAAGATCATTTGACCTTTTCAGAAAACGTGTTATCTTTCCTATATTGAACGCTCAGGGAAGAGTTGTGGCTTTTGGTGGTCGAGTACTTGATGAAGCAGATTCGCCCAAATATTTAAATTCTCCAGAGTCAGAAATTTTCCAAAAACGTAGTGTGTTTTATGGACTTGATTTAGCTAAAAAGAATATTAATCCCAATAATGGAAACCTGATTGTTGTTGAAGGTTACTTAGATGTTATGCGTCTAGCCCAAGAGGGTGTAGGGAATAGTATTGCAACATTGGGCACGGCTTTAACTAAAGAACATTGTCATTTGTTGAAACGTTATGTTCCTGAAGTAGTATTAGTTTATGATGGAGATGCTGCAGGAGAAGCTGCTAGTATTCGTGGTATTGATGTTCTTATTGAAGAAGAGATGAACGCTAAGTTTTTATCTTTGCCTGGTGGTGAAGACCCCGATGATTTTTTAAAGGCACATGGAAAAGGTGCTTTTGATGAGTGCTTAAATAAGGCACAAGATATTTTTGATTTTAAATTAGCTTATTTGTTAAAGAAATATAATCCATCAGAATCAACTGGGTTAGTGCAAATAACAAATGATTTTCTGGAAATGTTTTTAAAGATTAAAAATTCGGTTTTGGTGGATCGTTATTTGAATCGTTTAAGCGGAGAGTTGCGCATTGATGAAAACTCTCTTAGAACTGAGATTCAAAAACTAAAGTCAAAAACAAAAAGAGCGCCAAGGTATGAAGAGCCTAGGAGCGAACCAGAGGTAGAGGTTACGGCCGAGTTTATTGGTTATGAATGGAATTTGCTCAGTTTATCCTTTCAAAGGGATGAGTTATTAGCCCAGCTAATACAACAGGTACAGCCTATAGACTTTAAGGATGCTGAAGCAAGAAATGTGTATGAGTATTTAAAGAGTCAGTATTTGAATGAAGAGGAAGAAAAGAATGTTAATGCTTTTCTTTCATATGTTTCTGTAAATGAAAAACGGTCAAAAATCACAGAGCAACTGTTCCTCGAATTAGACGAGGAAGACTCCCAAAAAGCTTTTGATGATTGTTTGACTAATTTAAAGAAAAAGTACGTAGAAGAAAAGATGCAAGATTTGATGAATAAGATTAGAGATGCCGAGAAACAGAAGGATCGAGATAAGGTGTCTATGTACATGAAAAGTTATCAAGATTTGTTGAATGAGAAGAAGGCGAAATTTTCTTCAGCAAATTAAAATTTTATTAAGGAGATAATAGCCGAATGAAAAACAAAAAGACAAAAAAACCCAAAGCAAAGCTAAAAGCCAAAAGCCAAAAGCCAAAAGCTAAAAAAACAACGAAAAACAAAGCAAAGCCAAAGTCTGCCAAGTCGAAGAAGGTTAAGAAAAAAGTAGTTGCTAAGAAAACCAAAAAAGTAAAAAAGGTTACTAAAAAAGCAACGAAGAAAAAAACGACAAAGGCTAAAGCTGAGAAGAAGGTTAAAGTTGTTGCTGTTAAAGCCCCAGCAGGTAGTAGAGCTGCTGCTAAAAAAGCCCAAATTGCGTTGAAGGAAGAGCAAGCTCGGACTGCGGCGAATACAGCCGAAAGAAAAAAGCACCAGGGTAAGTATTCTGAAATTGAATACGAAAAGTCTTTGTCTAAGTTATTGTCTGTTGGTAAAAAACAAGGTTTTATGACCTACGATCAGATCAATGATTTTTTACCAGATGCTTCTAATTCGGTAGAAAAAATTGAAGACGTGGTTACTTTGCTGGCGTCTCAGCAAATTGAGTTAACAGATCGTCCAAGTGGAAAAGGTGGAAAAGGTTTTTCTCGTAAGGCAGCCCCTGGAGGTCGTGGAGAAGGTGCTGTAGATAGTGGTGGTGAGTTAGAGCGCGCTTCGAAGATGGATGACCCTGTTCGGATGTATCTTCGTCAGATGGGACAAATTCCTTTGCTTTCTCGAGAAGAAGAAATTCGTTTAGCAAAAAGAATTGAAGATGCTGAAGATAAGGTGATGATGGCCGTTTATCAGACAGCTGCTTCTAGAGGTTCTGTGCTTAATATTGCGAATCGTATTTTAAGTGGTGAAATTACACTTGAGAGTATGGTGGATGGGGACATTACTCAAACTAATCCAATTACTCCAAAAAAATTAAAATCACTAACACGTAAGCTACGAGCAAGTCGCATAGGTGCTAACTTAGCTGATCTTTTAATGCAGTTTAATTTACATATCGAAATTGTTGAGAAGACAATTGCTGGTATTCGTTCTAGACTGGAAGAATTTCGGGCTCGTAAAAAAGAATTAGAAAAAATAAAAGGAAAGAAAGAACTCAAGAAAAGAGCAACGGAACTTCGAGCAATTATTAAGGAGTTAAAAGACGAAATTGCTGAGCCTGAAGAGGCTTTAGTTGGACACTTGAAAAATATATCTAAGTGTCAACGTGAGCTGATTTATGCTAAAAAAGATTTAGTTGCAGCTAATCTTCGTTTAGTTGTAAGTATTGCTAAAAAGTATACAAACCGTGGTCTTACTTTCTTAGATTTAATCCAAGAAGGTAATATTGGTTTGATGAAAGCCGTTGATAAGTTTGAATACAAACGTGGTTATAAGTTTTCTACTTATGCAACTTGGTGGATTCGTCAAGCAATCACAAGAAGTATTGCGGATCAGGCAAGAACGATTCGTATTCCTGTACATATGATCGAAACAATTAATAAATTTTATCGTGCTTCTCGTCATTTGGTTCAAGAAACAGGACGCGAACCAACTCCTGAAGAAGTTGCTAAAATTATGAAGATGCCACTTGATAAGGTGAAGGGCATTTTAAAAATTGCTCAGGAACCCATTAGTCTTCAGACTCCTATCGGAGATGAAGGAGATACAAACTTTGGGGACTTTATCGAAGATAAATCTGCTGTTTCGCCAGCGAATGCAACAGCTTACTCTATGTTAAAAGAACAGATGGATGATGTTCTTGAATCTTTAACAGAACGAGAAGAAAAAGTGTTGCGCCTACGTTTTGGTATTGGAGATGGATATCCTCGTACGTTAGAGGAAGTTGGTAAAATCTTCAGCGTTACTCGTGAGCGGGTTCGTCAGATTGAGGCTAAAGCGCTTCGGAAATTACGTCACCCAACGCGGTCTAGAAAACTTAAAAACTTTTTAGATATTCGCCTCAGCGACTAAGTTAACAGGGACGGTTCCCTGCCTGCCGGCAGGCAGGGAACCGTCCCTGTTTTTGTCCCTATTCCCCCCATCTTTACCCTACTTAGGCTGTTATTTCAAAACACCTTACCGATATGTTATCCTTCTTTTAGAGCACTATTGGACGTAGTTTAGGAGCTTTTTTCCCCTAGCTTTTTTCGAAAGGAGGTCGAAAATGAGAATCCTTAAACTAATGTTTTTTGTGAGTTTGGTTGTTGCTTTATCTACAGCGGGTTATGCAATGATGGGTAAAACCGGTAGTGGTATGAGTGGAATTAGCGATGGACAACATACGTCTTTTGGTAAGGGACATTCTGCTACTGTCGATTATACGCCTCATTTAATAGTCAATTATGATAAGCAATATAAATCATGGGCACAAAGTACATTAAATCCAGAAAATATACGTAAAGAAAAACCAATGGAATTTTTCGTCATTGGTTGGTTTAGCGGTTAATAAAAGCAATTCACACTTAATGTGCAAATTGCTTTAAAAATGAACTTACTTCATGAAGGCTGTCTTCAGGGAAGGTGCTTGGCTTAAGGTTTTCTAAGGCTAGGTCAATTCTTTCTTTGATTTTCCTTGAGGGTTTTAAAGCCCGGGCCTTTTTCAATAGGTTTCGGGCTTTGTTATAGTCCCCCAAATGTATCTGCATAATTCCCATATTAAAATGAGCTTCACCATCTTTCGGGTTATGCTGCACGAAGGTTTCTAGAGCTTCAAAAGCCTTTTTGTAGTCTTTAACCTGGTTATAGCAAATAGCTAAGTTAAAGTAGGCTGTAGATATTTCTGGGTTTTCCCCAAGAACATTAGTATATAAATCGATAGCTTTATGGAATTCATGATTTCGCACTAATTGATCAGCTTGCCTTTTTAAAGCCTTTGGAGTGGTTGTAATAGCACTTTGAGCTAATCCTACTGTAGGTAAACTCATAACAGCTACTAGTAAGAATGTTACTGAAAATAGGTGGTTTTTTGTCAATTTCATAAGGTTTCCTTCCTCAAACAATATAAGTTTAAGTATACACCACGAATCTTAAATATCAAATTTTGGCCCTACTATTCTATAGAAGATTTAAGCCTTTTGACCTAAAAAACACTTAAGTTGTTTATTATGAATAGGATACGTTGATAATAGTTAGAAGTGTATAGAGCGGTATGCCCAATTAGAGGGAGTATTTATGCTATACTGTAAGTCTTATATTGATTAATTACTAAAAAGAGAAGCTATGAAGATATTACGTAAATACACATTTAGAGAATTATTAATGCCTTTTTTCATCTCCCTAGGCCTATTTACCTTTATGTTTTTAGTGGGTAATTTGGTTAAGTTGGCAGATTTAATCTTAAATAAGGGAGTGAATATTTTTGATGTGGGCATGCTTTTATTACTGCTTATGCCTAAGTTGTTAAGTTTTACTTTGCCTATGAGTGCTTTGACGGCTGTGCTTCTGGTGTTTGGTGGGTTTGCTCAGTCTAATGAAATTATTGCTATGAAAGCTTCTGGAATTAATATTTTCCGAATTATGATTCCGATTCTTTTGTGTGGTTTAGTTCTTAGTTTTGTATCTCTTTTTATTAATGATCATTTGATAGCTAAGACACGGCATGAATATAGACAGAAAATAAAAACTATGTTTGTTGAGAATCCGTCTGCGTATTTAGAACCGGGTAGATTTATTAAGGAGTTTAATAATTATGTTCTTCTGATCCAAGAAATTGATGGTAATAAAATGGGTGGGATAACTATTTATCAGACAGAAGACGGTAAACCTATTAGAACAATTTTAGCAGATAGAGGAGAAATTTTATCCTCACCCGAAGAAAAGACGTTGAGTTTGAAATTATACGAAGGAACGATTGACGAATCAAATCCAGATGACCCCAATGTATTCTATAAGTTAGATTTTGATACTTTTGTGTTACCCCCTTTGTTTATTGGAAAAGAATCACCTAAAGCAAATGCAGTAAACAAAAAAAATAAAGATATGAGTGTCGATGAGTTAATGTCCAAATTACCTGGTGTTCAGGATGAAAGGTCTCGACTTAAAGTAGAAGTAGAGTTGTATAAAAAAATCTCTATTTCGATGGCACCATTTGTGTTTGTTCTTATTGGATTGCCTTTGGCTATAATTACACGAAGGGGTGAGCCTATTATTAGTTTTAGTATTGCCTTAGGGTTAATATCGATTTACTATATCTCTTTTGTTTGGACAGATACTATTGCTATCGAAGGTGTTTTGCCTCCTGTTGTAGCTTTATGGTTACCTAATATTGTTTTATCTATAGCAGGTATTTTTCTCATGGTTCGAGTTGTTAAATCATAGGAAAAGTAAAAGAAGAAGTAGATAGTACAGGGCACACAGTACATGGTTTTGGAACTCAAGAACATAAAGTTTTTGACATTAAGCACTATGTACTGTTTACTATGTCCCGTGTACGTTTTCTTTTGCTTTTATGTTTTATTCGTTGAAATACAGTGATGGTCGCGCCTTTGTAGTTGATTACGAAGGTGAGGAAAGTCCGGGCTTCATAGGGTGTGATGCTGGGTAATTCCCAGGCTTTCTTTCTTCAAGGAGAGAAAGACGGAAAGTGCCACAGAGAATATACCGCCTTAAATGCCGTAAGGTATTTGGGGTAAGGGTGAAAAGGTGGTGTAAGAGACCACCGGGGGGACAGTGATGAAACCCGCTTGGCAAACCCCATCTGAAGAAAGACCGAATAGGAGGGGAAGAATAACCCGTTCTAATGAACCTCGGGTAGGTCGCTAGCGGCTCCTATAAAAGGGGGCTCAAGATAAATGATCATCGCTCTTTGATCTTAATTCCTTATGGGAGTTAGGGTTAAGAGTACAGAACCCGGCTTATTCGTATTTCAGTCGAATAATGATGGCAGAGAAGAAGGGGAAACCCTTCTTTTTCTGCCTTTTTTTGTGTAAGTCCTTGGTGTGCCAGGTTTTCAACCCGGCACACTGGGTACCTGGCTAAGGGATTCCAGACTTAGGTATTTTATTTAAATTTGACTAATTCTTGTGAGATCTGGCTGGGGGCAAAAAAGACTTGTCTCAATAGTGTATTTTGGTATAATCACCAGCTACTTTAACCTTATTTGCAGTTTATGTAGTATTATTAAGAAGAGGAAGGAATTACCTTGGTAGAATTAAATTTGAAACAATTACTTGAAGCGGGTGTTCACTTTGGTCATCAAACCAAGCGATGGAACCCTAAAATGTCTAAGTTCATCTTTGGTGAGAAGAATGGTATCTACATCATTGACTTAGAAAAAACTCTTAAATGTTTTAAAACCGTTTGTGACTTTCTTTATACTGTTGCAGAAAATGGTGAAGACATTCTTTTTGTCGGTACAAAGAAGCAGGCTCAAATGCCTGTTCAAGAATCAGCGGAACGTTGCAGTATGCCTTATGTTAACGAACGTTGGTTAGGTGGAATGTTAACGAATTTTTCTACAGTAAGAAAAAGTATTTCTCGTTTAGATAATTTAGAGAAGATGGAAAAAGAAGGAACTTATGAGTTTATTACAAAAAAAGAAGTTTTGCGTCTTCAGAAAGAGCGTGAAAAGTTAAATAAGAATTTATCTGGTATTCGAAAGATGAATCGCACACCATCAGCTGTTTTTATTATTGATCCTAAAAAAGAAGAAATCGCTGTTAAAGAAGCTAATAAATTAAATATCCCTGTCGTAGCTTTGGTGGATACTAATTGTGATCCTGATAATATTGATTATCCAATTCCTGCTAATGATGATGCTATCAGAGCAGTGAAATTGTTTTGCCAATTAATCAGCGAAGTTATGTTGGAAGGTAGAAAAGAGTTTGATAGAGCAGCTCCAGAAGAAGATAAAGTTGAAGAGCAACAAGCTCCGGCAGTTTCTACTGAAGAAAAAACAGACGGTTCAGTTAAAGTTGAAGAAGAAAAGCCAGCTAGCTCTCAAGCAGCTCCGGCAAGTGAGAAGAAATAATATGACTACTATTACACCAGAAGCAATTAAAGAATTAAGAGATAAAACTAGCGCAGGCATTATGGATTGTAAGCAAGCGTTAGCAGATTCTGATGGTGATGTTGATAAGGCTGTAGACTTTCTTCGTAAGAAGGGTATTGCAACAGCATCTAAAAAATCTAGTCGCGCCACAAATGAAGGAATTATTTCTTCCTATATTCATATGGGTGGAAAAATTGGGGTGTTGGTAGAAATTAATTGTGAAACAGATTTCGTGGCTCGTTTAGATGAGTTTCAGAATTTTGTAAAAGATGTTTCAATGCAAGTTGCAGCAGCGGCACCCATTTATGTTTCAAGTGATGAAGTAGCTGAAGATTTTATTGAAAAAGAAAAAGAAGTTATTAAAGCTCAACTCGAAGAAAAGCCACCTGAGATTTTAGATAAAATTGTTCAAGGTAAAATAGACAAGCGTTTTAAAGAAATTTGTCTCTTGGACCAAGGCTTTATCAAAGATGACAGTCAGACAATTGGACAGCTGTTGACTGCTTTGATTGCTAAGACAGGTGAGAATATTGTTATTCGTCGCTTCGTACGTTTCGAATTGGGTTCAGATAGCTAAAATAAGAAGCCTGCCACATGCCCAAAACAAAAGTAAAAAGGCATACAAAAACTTCTAAGATGAAGACCCCGTACAAGCGCCTTGTGCTTAAGATCAGCGGAGAAGCGCTTCAGGGAAATCAGAAGTTTGGTATTGATCCTCGTATTGTTAATTCTATAGCCCAACAGATTAAAGAAGTTTCTCAGTTGGATGTTCAATTAGCAATTGTTATTGGTGGAGGTAATATTTTTAGAGGTGTTCGAGCAGCAAGTAAAGGTGTGGATCGAGCAACAGCAGATTATATGGGAATGTTGGCTACGGTGATTAATGCTTTAGCCGTTCAAGATGCTTTAGAAAAAATAGATATTCACACACGTGTTTTAACAGCTATCGAAATGCGTGAAATTGCAGAACCTTATATTCGTAGAAGAGCTATTCGTCATTTGCAAAAAGGACGGGTTGTTATTTTTGCTGGTGGAATTGGAAACCCGTATTTCACGACAGATACAACAGCAGCTTTACGTGCTATTGAAATTGATGCAGATATTATTTTAAAAGCAACTAAAGTTGATGGTGTTTACTCAAGTGATCCTGAAGTTAATAAGAAAGCACAGTTATTTAAGAAGCTGACTTATTTACAAGTTTTAAAGAGAGAGCTTAAGGTGATGGATGCCACAGCTATTTCTTTATGTATGGATAACAATTTACCTATTATTGTTTTTAATTTGACCCAAAAAGGCAATATTAAAAAAGTAATATTAAAGCAGGATATTGGAACTATAATTTCTAAAAAGTAATTAAGAATAAGGAATTAGCTATGGAAGCATTAAATACAATCAAAGAAGTATTAGCCGAAACAGAAAGCAGGATGAGCAAGTCCGTGGAGTCTGTAAAGAAAGAGTTTGCTAGTTTAAGAACGGGTAGAGCTAATATCGCTTTAGTAGAAAGTATTGTAGTCGATTATTATGGCTCTTCTTCGCCATTAAAAAGCATAGCTTCACTTTCTATTCCTGATCCAAAGACTATTGCTATTCAGCCATGGGATGCTAGTGCTGTTGCTGAAGTTGAAAAAGCAATTAATAAATCAGATTTAGGCCTTAATCCTATTGTGGATGGGAAAATTATTCGTATTTCTGTTCCTCAATTAACAGATGAAAGACGAGATGAGATTTCTAAATTGATTAAGAAGATATCTGAAGAAGGTCGTGTTTCTGTGAGAACCTCTAGACATGAGGCTAATGAAGGCATTAAGCGGTTAGAGGGTGATAAAACCATAACTGAAGATGAATTATTTACTTCTCAAAAGAGTGTTCAGAAATTGACGGATGGTTTTATTTCTCAAATTGATGAATTGTTAAGTAAGAAAGAAAAAGATATTAGAGAAATTTAAAGTTTCCAACCGTTATCACGAAGAACAATTGTTGGATTCAAACTGAGGAATTATACCAGGATTACAAAAGTTATGTACCTGGGTGTCCGGGTTGAAAACCTGGTACACTCCAATTGAAAGGAAAACGCCGTGTACGCAGTAGTAGAACTTAAAAACAAACAAATTTTAGTAGAACAGGATTTACGAGTTGAAGTTGATCGTTTGGATAATAATCCAGGAGATGAGCTTGTTATTGAGAAGGTTCTTTTCTTGAGTAAAGATGGAGCTTCTACAATAGGCCAGCCTACAGTAGCAAATGCAAAAGTTGTTTGTAATGTCGAAAGACATTATAGAGGAAAGAAAAAAATATCGTTTAAGTTTAAAAGAAGAAAAGATACTAAAGTTAAAAAAGGTTTTAGAGCTGAACTAACGGAATTAAAAGTAAAAGAAATTATTAGCTAGTTCTTTTTATAGAGAGGGTATGAGTTATGGCACATAAGAAGGGCCAAGGTAGTATTTCAAACGGCCGCGATTCAAATGCAAAACGTTTAGGTGTTAAAGCATATGGTGGTGAATTTATTACCGCTGGAAGTATTATTATTCGCCAAAGAGGAACTCGGTTTAAGCCAGGTTTTAGTGTTAAGAGAGCTAGTGATGATACTCTTTTTGCTCTTATAGATGGTTTTGTTCGATTTAGATCAAATCGACGTGTTGATGTTGTTGCGCAATAATTAAGTGTAGGGTTGCTATGATATGTAGCCATTATCAATTATTGAGTAGTTTTAGCTATAGGAGGCCTATATAGGTCTTATACAACAGGTTTCACTTTTAAAAATGCTAGCACAGAGGTGCTAGCATTTTTTGTTTTTAGACTAAAGATAAGGATGGAAAGTTATTATGTTAGTTGATCGTATTGTAATTAGAGTTCGGTCCGGAAGCGGTGGCCGAGGCTGTGAGAGTTTTAATAGAAGAAATGATAAAAAGGTTATCCCTAATGGTGGGGATGGTGGGGGTGGCGGGGATGTTATCTTTAGAGCAGATAAAAACATTTCTAATTTAAAAATGTACCAACCTAAAAGATTATATGAAGCTACTAGAGGAGACCTGGGAAGTAGTAATGAAAAAACAGGTAAAAAGGGTAGTGAGTTAGTGCTAAAAGTTCCTTGTGGTACAACAATATATAACAGTGAGAATAATTTTATTATTAGAGATTTAGTAGAGGAAAATGATTCTGTTGTGATCTGTAAGGGTGGTAAGGGTGGTGTTGGAAATACTCATCGGAGTTTTTCTTCTCAACCAAAAGAAGGAGAGGAAATTACAGTAACTTTAGATTATTCGATTGTTGGGGATGTTTTTCTTGTTGGGACACCAAATAGTGGGAAATCATCCTTGTTGCGTAGTTTAACAGGCTGTAATGTTAATATAGAAGATTACCCTTTTTCTACAAGAGACCCACAGTTTGGGACCTATGAGAATGATCGCTTTCAACAATTTAGTGTTTGTGAGTTACCATCGATTGAAAAAGGATCTAGTGAAAAAAAGGGTTTAGGGAATCGGTTTTTGAAACATCTGAAAAGAGCAAAACTTCTTTTTATACTGTTGGACCCAATATCTAATTTTGCTAAAGATATTAGTGATGCTAAGCGGGTAATTGAGGAAGAGATTAATCAATTTAATCCTGAGTATAACCAAATCCCTAAATGTTATATTATTAATAAAATTGATGTTGAAGGACTCTCTTTGAATGAAAAAGATAAGTTGTTTGGACCTCAAACATTTTATGTTTCAGCTAAAACTGGAGCAGGAATTGAAGATTTAAAAAAGAAAATAGATTTGTCTTTAGGAGAAAAATAGTCGTGAATTTAGATAGAAAGAAAATTATATCTACAGCTAAAAAAATTGTTGTTAAGGTGGGGTCTAGTATTCTGTGTAATGATCAGGGTAAGTTTTCTAGTGTGTGCGTGGAAAAAGTAGGTAAAGAATTGCTGACCCTTATCAAAGCAAAAAAAGAATGTGTTTTAGTTAGCTCGGGGTCTGTAGCTTGTGGTATGGACATGTTGCATATCAAGCGTAGGCCTAAAGAATTACCTATGCTTCAAGCATGTGCTGCTATAGGGCAAGGAAAGTTAATGAAAATTTATGAGAGTTTTTTTGTTAAACGAAAGCATCATACGGCACAAATATTATTAACCCAGGATATTTTGAATAATAGAAGTAGGTATTTAAATACCAGAAATACCTTAAATACATTATTAAAGCTAGGTGCTATATCTATTGTGAATGAAAATGATACTGTTGCCACCGAAGAAATTAAATTTGGGGATAACGATCGATTATCTGTATTAGTAGCTTTAATCATTGGTGCTGATCTCATTATTAACCTATCTAATGTTCGGGGAGTTTTAGATGCTAATAAAGAAGTGATTTCTGATGTACAGTCGCTAACAGAGTTAGATAAACTGGATAAACATTTGTTTGATGAAAAAACAGCAACAACAGTGGGTGGTATGAAAAGCAAGTTAGATGCTGCTCATACGGCTATGAGCTCTGGTGTTTCTATGTTAATTGCTGATGGGAAAGATTACAAAGTGTTAGAGAAGATTTTAAAGGGGGAGGAAGTTGGCACATTATTTTATCCTTCTCAGAAGAAAACAAGCTTTACACGGAGTTGGCTGATTCATTTGAGTTCACCTAAGGGTACGATTCATTTAGATAAAGGCGCTTTTGAAGCAATTAAAAACAAAGGCAAGAGCTTATTATCTAGTGGTATTAAGTCTATTGACGGAAAGTTTAAAGAAGGAGATGTTGTGAGGTTGGTTTACTCTACGAAAGAGGAATTTAGTCGTGGGTTAACTAATTACTCTTCAGAAGATTTGAATAAAATTAAAGGAAAGCAAAGCAAAGACATTAAGGCTATTTTAGGGAATCAGTTCTATGATGAGGTTATCCATAGGGATAATTTGGTTCTTCTAAAGAGTTAAGGAGTTGTTGAGTTATGGATCTTAAAAAACAAATTAAAAATACGGTATTGAAAGCAAAAAAAGCATCGATTGAGGCTGCTGTTCTACCTTTGACAGTTCGAAACAAAGTATTGAAGCAGGTAGCAAAAGAGTTAAGGAAGCAGTCTGTAAAAATTCAGTCTGAAAACAAAAAGGATTTAGCTACTGCGAAGCGTATGGGGCTTTCTCTAGCGATGATTGACCGTTTGACATTAACAGGTCAAAGAATAAAAGATATGGCTTCTTCAGTGGAAGAGGTTGCTAATCTGCAAGATCCTCTGGGAAAATTATTAGAACAGAAGAAACGAAAAAATGGTTTAGTCATTCAGAAAGTAAGTGTTCCTTTAGGAGTAATTGTAATTATTTATGAATCTCGTCCTAATGTAACTTCAGAATGTGCTTCTCTTTGTTTTAAAAGTGGAAATAGTGTAGTTCTTAGGGGGGGGAAAGAAGCATTTTACTCAAACAAAATTATTGCCTCAATTTATCGGAAGGTTTTAAAAGAAAATAAAGTTTCGCAAGATGCTATTAGTTTAATTCAAACAACAGATCGTAAAGCTGTTGATGAATTAATTCAGCTGGAAGGTTTAGTAAATCTTGTTATACCCAGGGGTGGAGAATCTTTAATACAAAGAGTGGTATCCAATGCAAGAGTCCCTGTGATTAAGCACTATAAAGGGCTTTGCCATATTTATATTGATAAAGATGCTGATATAGCAACGGCTCAAGCTATTGCGATTAATGCTAAGGTTCAGCGTCCTGGTGTGTGTAATGCTATGGAAACTTTATTAGTTCATAAAAAAATTGCTCAGAAATTTATTCCTGTTATTGCAACGCAACTAGAATTAGAAGGTTGTGAAATTCGTGGGGATGTTCGAGCTAAGAAAATTTATCCTAAAATTAAAAAAGCTTCTAATAAAGATTGGGTGACAGAGTATTTGGATTTAATTTTGTCTGTTAAAATTGTTGATGATGTGAATGATGCTATTAGCCATATTCAGAAATATGGATCAGGTCATACAGAGGCAATTGTTTCTAAAAACAAAAAAGCCTTAGATGCTTTTATGAAAAATGTAGATGCTTCATCGGTAATGATTAATGCTTCAACTCGATTCGCCGATGGAAATCAATATGGTTTAGGTGCTGAGATAGGCATTTCAACGGATAAAATACATGCGCGTGGTCCTATGGGGTTAGAAGGTTTAACTTCTTATAAGTATATTGTTCATGGAAAAGGGCACGTTAGAAAATAATGGTAGCTAAGAAAATAAAGCGAATTGGTATTTTAGGAGGGACTTTTGACCCTATTCACCAAGCTCATATTGAATTAGCTAAAAAAGCAAAACATCAATTAAAGTTAGATTCTGTGCTTTTAATCCCTGCCTATATATCTCCTTTTAAGCAAAAAACCAAACCTACTTCATCTAAACACCGGCTTCGAATGGCTCAATTAGCTAGTTTAAAGTTCAAATGGCTTAAGGTTTCAGACCTTGAAGTAAAAAGAAAAAGAGTTTCTTATACAATTACAACATTAAGGTCTTTAAGGAGAAGTTTAGGTGAAAATGCAGAATTTTACCTATTATTAGGGGCTGATACCTTTAAACACTTTAAACGTTGGAAAGATTATGAAAAAGTGGCTAATTTAAGCACAATTTCAGTTGCTGCTAGACAGGGGTGTAATAGAACAAAATGGCCTAAAATTTCTTGTATCTCTATTAATATGAATAAGTTACAGGTTTCTTCAACTAAACTCAGAGAGCTCTTAAATCAGAAAAAACAGGTCCAAAAATGGATTTCTAGGGAAGTTCTTAAGTATATTCATAAAAATGAGTTATATCTATAAACCTAGTAACTTTGGGCTTTTAAGTTGATTTCTAAGTAATAAGTGTGCCAGGGCTGCTAGACCCGGCACACCGGGTACGTAACTTTTTTAGTGTCAATAGGATGCTTCAATATGAATCTAACTTTACCCGCCGTTTTTATAAGCAGGATTTAAATAGTTGACAATATAACAAGTTCTGATAAAATCTTTGGCCTTTATCCCTAGGGACAGTCTGCCCTACGATCGTGGTGTTTTTATGTTGTTTTTTTCAGACTGAAAAATATATTTTTTAGAGCTCTGAGCTGCTAATTATTTTGCTGCTGTAGCTCAGTTGGTAGAGCACATCCTTGGTAAGGATGAGGTCACCGGTTCAATCCCGGTCAGCAGCTCCATACAATGGAATTAGAAATGAGATGCTGTATTAGTTTTTGAAAAAGAAATTTAATTATTAATTTTGAAGAGGAGGTAGTGATGGCTAAGGAAAAATTTGATAGAAATAAGCCGCATTTAAATATAGGAACAATTGGACACGTTGATCACGGTAAAACAACTTTGACAGCGGCGATCACAACGACATTAGCAAAAAAAGGAAATACAGAAGCAAAAGCTTTTGATCAAATCGATAATGCCCCAGAAGAAAAAGAAAGAGGTATTACGATTGCGGTAAGTCACGTAGAGTATGAAACAGAGAATAGGCATTACGCTCACGTTGATTGTCCAGGCCATGCAGACTATGTAAAGAACATGATTACAGGTGCGGCACAAATGGACGGAGGAATTTTGGTGGTATCAGCAGCAGACGGCCCCATGCCTCAAACAAGAGAACATATTTTGTTAGCTCGCCAAGTAGGTGTACCTCGTATTGTAGTGTTCATGAACAAAGTGGATCAGGTAGATGATGCAGAGTTGTTAGACCTAGTAGAGTTAGAAGTAAGAGAATTGTTAAAGAAGTATGAATTTCCTGGAGATGAAATACCAATCGTTCGTGGAAGTGCGTTGAAAGCACTAGAAGCAGCAGCTGCAGGAAATGTGGATGGTGATGAATGTAAACCGATTTTAGATTTGATGCAAGCAGTAGATGATTACATTCCAACACCTGACAGAGATACCGAGAAACCATTTTTAATGCCAATCGAGGATGTGTTCTCAATTTCTGGAAGAGGAACCGTAGGAACCGGAAGAATAGAAAGAGGGCAAGTAAACGTTGGAGAAGAAGTTGAAGTAGTAGGATTGAAAGAAGAGAGCTCAAAGACAACAGTAACCGGCGTAGAGATGTTCCGAAAAGATTTAGATTCTGGACAAGCAGGCGACAACGTAGGGTTGTTGTTAAGAGGAGTGGAGAAAGAACAGTTGGAACGTGGAATGGTGCTCGCAAAACCTGGGTCCATAACACCTCATACAAAGTTTAAAGGTCAGATATATGTATTGACTAAAGAAGAGGGTGGAAGACACACTCCATTTTTTAAGGGATACCGACCTCAGTTTTATTTTAGAACAACAGACGTAACGGGGATCGTAAACTTACCAGAAGGAGTAGAGATGGTAATGCCCGGAGATAACATAGCAATAGAAGGTGAATTGATCGCACCCATCGCAATGGAAAAAGAGTTAAGGTTCGCTATCCGAGAAGGTGGAAGAACTGTTGGTGCTGGTGTTGTAAGCGAGATTATAAAATAGTGATAGTTGCTAAAATCTTCAGTTACTCTGTAACTGGAGGTTAAAGTTTTGAAGGCCAGTAGCTCTAATTGGTAGAGCATCGGTCTCCAAAACCGAGTGTTGGGGGTTCGAATCCCTCCTGGCCTGCCACTTTAAATTTATATGTTTTAATTAATTTAGGAATAAACAATTCATGGCAAACAAAGTAGCTGGATTTTTTAAAGAAGTTCAAGGCGAATTAAAAAGAGTATCTTGGCCTAGCAGAGAAGAACTTATTGGCTCCACTATTATTGTTATTGTTTTAACTTTTATACTAGCGGCATTTATCGGAGGCGTTGATTTTATTTTATCAATGGTTATCCGGTTTTTAGTCCGTTAACAGCGGGATTAGTTTTTAATGAAAAAATGGTACGTAATACACACACAAACAGGTTTTGAAGGAAAAGTAAAATCAACTTTAGAATCAATGATTCAAATAAAAGGTTTGGATCAAACGATTAGTCAGATTTTAATTCCTACAGAAAAAGTTTCTGAAGTTAAAGAGGGTAAGAAGAAGATTACTGAAAGAAAATTCTTCCCTGGATATATTTTGGTAGAAATGGAAATGAGTGATGATAGTTGGTATCTTGTAAAGAATACCCCTGGAATCACAGGTTTTGTTGGCGCTGGTCAAAGACCACTTCCTTTAACTGAAGAGGATGTGGATAACATCTTAAAGCAGCAGGAAGAAAAGAAAGAAAAGCCAAAACCAAAAATAGATTTTACTGTTGGTGAAAGCGTTCGAGTTAAAGAAGGTGCTTTTGCTAATTTTAATGGAACGATTGATGAAGTGAACCCAAATAAAGGGAAGCTTAAAGTTTTGGTTACGATTTTTGGCCGGTCAACCCCGATTGAGGTTGAGTACTGGCAAGTAGAAAAAATTTAGGAGGCATTACATTGGCTAAAAAGATAGTTAATTTTATTAAACTACAATGTCCCGGAGGGCAGGCAAACCCAGCTCCTCCTATTGGTCCTGCTTTAGGACAGCATGGTTTAAATATCATGGATTTCTGTAAATCATTCAATGATAAAACTAAGGATAAGCCTGGTGTTGTTCTTCCTGTAGTGATTAGTGTTTATGAAGATAAAAGTTTTGATTTTATTATTAAATCACCCCCAGTAGCTGTAATGATTAAAAAGGTTGTTGGGCTTGCTAAGGCATCAGGTGTTCCTAATAAAGATAAAGTGGGAAAGATGTCTAAGCAGGATGTTGAAAAAATAGCTAAAGATAAAATGACTGATTTAAATACAGAATCTATAGAATCTGCAATGAGAATTGTTGAAGGTACAGCGCGTAGTATGGGCGTTGATGTTGAAAAATAGACTAAAGTGATTTTCGGAGGAATTTTTCGTGAGTAGAGACAGTAAACGTTTTAAAGAGAGATTGAAATTAGTTGATGCAGATAAGGAATATAACCTGGAAGAAGCTGTTGATGTTCTAAAGAAATTAGAACCAGGAAAGTCTGATGAGTCTGTGGAAATTAATTTTTGGTTAGGTTTAGATTCTTCTAAAGCAGAAGAGAATATTCGTGGAACAGTTCAGTTGCCAAATGGTTCTGGAAAAGCAGTTAATGTAGCTTGTATTTGTAAGGGCGAACAAGTTAAGGCTGCTGAAGAAGCTGGAGCTGAAGTAGTTGGTGGTGAAGATTTGGTGGAAAAGATTCAAAAGGGCTGGTTGGAATTCGATGTATTAGTAGCGCATCCTGAAATGATGAGAGAAGTTAGTAAGTTGGGCCGTGTTTTGGGACCAAAGGGTTTAATGCCATCCCCTAAAGCAGGAACTGTTGCTATGGATATAGGAAAAGCTGTTAAAGAAATTAAAAAGGGAAAGATTGAAATTAAAAGTGATAAAACAGGCGGTTTACATGTTGCTTGTGGAAAACTTTCTTTCCCAAAAGAAGCAATTATTGAAAATGTTAGAACGGTAATTAAGTCAGTTATAGATCATCGTCCTTCATCGGCTAAGGGAGAATATATTAAAGGTATTGCTGTTAGTGCCACCCAAGGTCCTGGACTTAAATTAGAACCTAGCACGAACTAATAGTTCATTATTAAAAGATTAAGAATTCGGAGTAGATCAGATGCCAAGTCTTGAAAAAGAAATAATGTTTAGAGAAATTAAAAAAAATATTGAAGATAGACCTTATCTTTTTGTTTCTCAGTTTAAAAAAATAACAGTTGCTGAAATTAGTGGTTTAAGAAATGAATTAAGAAAAGCTTCTGATAATTGTTTAGTTGTTAAGAATAGTGTTGCTCAAAAGGTTTTCGAAGAGATTGGACTACAGGATGCTGTTGGATTATTAGAAGGTCAAACTGTTATAACGTCTTGTCATGAGAATCCTCAAAACGTTTCTAAAATTCTAGTTAATTTTTCAAAGGGTAAAGATGATGCTTTTAAAATTAATGGTGCTTGGCTTGAAGGAAAAACAGTTGAAGCTAAGTATGTAAAGGAGTTAGCTTCTTTACCATCAAGGATAGAGTTGATTGCTAAAGTAGTTGGAGGAGTTAAATCTCCAATTACAGGTTTTGTTCTTACATTAAAAGGCGTTCTGCAGTCCTTCGCGGGAGTATTAAACCAGATCGTTTTACAGAAAGAAGAAGCGTAAACAAAAATTTTATATTTTTAATTATTAAGGTGAAAAGGAGTAATTGAAATGACAGAAGAAATAAAAGTAGAAGAACAAGAAAAACAAGCGGAAGAAAAAAAGCCATCAGTTGAATTATCTGATAAGAGTCAAAAAATTCTTGAAGCTATTGAAGAATTATCAGTTATTGAACTTGCTAATTTGGTTAAAGCATTAGAAGAAAGATTTGGTGTTTCAGCTCAAGCAGCTGTAGCTGTTGCTGCTCCTGGTGCCGGTGGTGCTGGTGATGCTGCTGAAGAAGAAAAAACTTCTTTTAATGTTATTTTAACTGAAATTGGTGGAAATAAAATCTCTGTGATTAAAGAAGTAAGAACTATCACAGAATTGGGTTTAAAAGAAGCTAAAGATTTAGTCGACGCAGCACCTAAAGCAGTTAAAGAAGGTGTTAGCAAAGAAGACGCAGATAAAATCAAAAGCGCTCTTGAAGCTGCTGGTGCTAAAGTAGAAATCCAATAATAGTTAAATAACAATATACGTTATTTACGTTTGTTTTTCCTAATCGAAATATTTTGAGAGGTGAATCCTTTATGAGTGGACTCAACGTAAGAGAAAGTTTCTCTAAAATACCTGAATGTATGGAAATTCCATACTTGGTAGAAATTCAAAGCAAGTCATACGAGCAATTTTTGCAGATTGATAAACCTAAAAAAAGACGTAAACGCCAAGGTTTGGAGTCTGCCTTTGATGATTGTTTTCCTATTGAAAGCTTTGATGGTTCTTGTTGTCTAGAATATGTAGGCTATAACTTAGGAAAGCCAAAGTATTCTATTTCTGAGTGCCGTAAAAGAGGAATGACTTATGCTGCCCCTCTAAAAGTTCAACTTAGATTAGTTAGAAAAGGTGTTGCAAAAGAGCAGGAAGTTTATATGGGTGATCTCCCATTTATGACGGATACAGGTACTTTCATTATTAATGGTGCTGAAAGAGTTGTTGTTAGTCAATTGCACCGTTCTCCTGGTGTGTCCCTTGAAGAAACATTGCATACAAGTGGAAAGAAAATATACAGTGTTCGTGTTATCCCTTATCGTGGTGCTTGGTTAGAATTTGAAGCTGATGTTAGTGGTGTTCTTTATGCATATATTGACCGTCGTAGAAAAATTATTGCAACAACATTGCTTCGTGCAGTTGGTTATTCTTCTAATTATGACATTATCAAGGCACTTTATGAGACTGAAAAGGTTTCTGGTTTGACTAGAGCTACCATTAAGAAAGTAGAAGGAAAATATTTAGCTAAAGAAGTTGTTAACCCTGACACAAAAGATCTTGTTGCTGATGGTGGAACGCTTTTAACAAGAGAATTATTAGAGTTCTTTATTAGTCATGGTGTTAAAGAAATAGAAGTTATGAATATTGGTGCTGATGAGTTGTCTTTAATTAACACACTTGAAAAAGATCCTTTTACTAACACTGAAGAAGCGCAGATCGCTATTTATAAACGAATTCGACCTGGCGACCCACCCACAAAAGAAAGTGCTGAAGATTTAATTAACAAACTATTTTTTGATATTGCTCGTTATGATTTAGGACGAGTAGGTCGTTTTATGATCAACAGAAAATTGAATACAAATATAGCTCTTGATGAAGGCGTTCTTAAGAAAGAAGATGTTATGAACGCACTTAAGTCTTTGCTTAGACTTAAAAATGCTGAAGTTAAGGTTGATGATATTGACCATCTGGGTAATCGTCGTGTTCGTTCTGTTGGTGAGTTATTACAAAACCAATTTAGAGTTGGTTTAGCTAGAATGAAAAGATCTGCATTAGAAAGAATGTCTATCTATGATTTAGATTCTGTTATGCCACATAACTTGATTAACCCAAAACTAGTTTCTGCTGCAGTTAAAGACTTTTTTGGAAGAAGTCAGTTAAGTCAATTTATGGATCAAACCAATCCTTTGTCAGAGTTAACTCATAAAAGAAGGTTGAGTGCTTTGGGGCCAGGTGGTTTATCTAGAGAACGTGCAGGTTTTGAAGTTCGTGACGTTCATCCATCTCACTATGGTCGTTTGTGTCCTATTGAAACTCCGGAAGGACCTAATATTGGTTTGATTGCTTCGTTGAGTACTTATGCTCAAGTAAACGATATTGGTTTCTTGGAAAGCCCATACCGCAAAGTGCAAAAAGGGAAGGTTACTGAAAATATTGATTACTTATCTGCTGATATGGAAGATAGGTATACTATTGCGCAGGCTAACGCAAAGATTAATGAAAAAGGTATTTTTCAAGATGAAAAAATTGATTCTCGATGCAAGGGTGATTTTCCTCGAGTAACAAAAGAGAATCTTGATTATATGGATGTTTCGCCAAAGCAGTTAGTAAGTGTTGCTGCATCATTAATTCCTTTTCTTGAACATGATGACGCTAATCGTGCTTTGATGGGTTCAAACATGCAACGTCAAGCGGTTCCTCTTTTAGAGCCGGAAGCACCTTTCGTGGGGACGGGTATGGAGCGAAAAGTAGCGCAAGATTCTGGTGCTGCAGTTGTAGCTAAAGAGCGTGGAACAGTTAAATCTGTAGATGCTGATCATATTCAGATTGATGACATTATCTATAAGATGAAAAAATTCGAACGTTCTAATGCTGGTACCTGTATTAACCAAAGACCTTTGGTGGAGTTAGGACAAAAAGTAAAGCGTGGACAAATTTTAGCAGATGGTGCGGCTACTCAAGGTGGAGAATTGGCTTTGGGGCGTAATATTCTGGTAGCGTTTATGCCATGGCGTGGATATAACTTTGAGGATGCTATTATTGTTAGCCAAAAAATGATCAAGAAGGATACTTATACCTCAATTCACGTTGAAGAATTCGATGTTGAAGCTCGGGATACAAAACTAGGCAACGAAGAAATTACTCGGGATATCCCAAATGTTGCTGAAGATGCGTTAAAAGATTTAGATGAAGAAGGTATTATTCGGATTGGAGCAGAAGTGAAGGCTGGAGATATTCTAGTTGGAAAAATTACTCCTAAATCAGAAACGGAACTTTCTCCTGAAGAGAAATTATTAAGAGCGATCTTTGGAGAAAAAGCTGGAGATGTTCGAGATGCTTCTTTGACAGTTCCTCCTGGAGTTGAAGGTATTGTTGTTGATGTTAAGGTTTTTCAACGCAAAGAATCTCGTGTTAAGTCTAGAGATGAAAAAAGACAAGAAACTGCAGAAATTGATGCTATTAAAGAAAGATACCACAAACGTATTGATGTTTTAAAACGTGAACGATTTAATAAGGTTAGCGCTTTGATTTTAGGAAAAAAATTAGCTGAGCCTTTATTGGATGACGTTTTAGGCGAGGAAATTATTAAGTCAGGAAAAGTCTTTGATAAGAAAGATCTTAAAAAGTTAGAAGAATGTGATTTTGGATCTATTCGAATTGATGATGATGCAAACACTGAAGAAAACATCAAGAAAGTAGCTCGTGTTTGGGGTGATGAAATTGATGAGTTAGTTGAAGAGCGTTCTCGTGAAATAGAGCGTGTTAAAAAAGGTGATGAACTTCCTCCTGGTGTGATTAAGAAAGTTGTTGTTTATGTTGTTTCCAAAAGGAAGCTTTCTGTAGGGGATAAAATGGCAGGGCGTCACGGAAATAAAGGTGTTATTGCAAAAGTTTTACCTGAAGAAGATATGCCGTTTGATGAAAATGGAACGCCTGTAGATATTATCTTAAATCCGTTGGGTGTGCCTTCTCGTATGAACGTGGGGCAGATTCTGGAAACTCACTTAGGGTGGGCAGCTAAGATATTAGGTGTGAATTTTGCAACGCCTGTATTTGATGGTGCTCTTGAAAGTGAGATTAAAGATAAGCTAAAGGAAGCTAAGTTGCCTTTAGATGGAAAAATACATTTATATGATGGTAGAACTGGTGAAAAATTTGATCAAAAAGTAACAGTTGGTTTCATTTATATGCTTAAGCTAAACCATTTGGCTGATGATAAGATCCATGCTCGTTCTATTGGGCCTTACTCTTTGGTTACTCAACAACCATTGGGTGGTAAAGCTCAGTTTGGTGGACAAAGATTTGGAGAGATGGAAGTTTGGGCGCTTGAAGCTTATGGTGCTGCTTATACTCTTCAGGAATTGTTGACTGTAAAGAGTGATGATGTGATTGGTCGTACACGTGTTTATGAGGCTATTGTTAAGGGAGAGAATGCGCTTCATCCTGGTACGCCTGAATCATTTAACGTGTTAGTAAAAGAGTTACAGAGTTTAGCTCTGGATATTATTCCAGTTAAAAATGAGGCCTATAAAGATCGTGATTATGGTAAGGCTAAAAAAGACTTATTAAAAGCCGAGAAGGCAAAAGCTAAAGCTAAAGCTTAGTTTTAATCTTAAATCCCAATTAGGGTTTAGAATTCAAATAAATTTGGAGGAATTTCATTCATGAAATCCGATATTAATGCGTTTGACTCAGTAAATATTAAAATAGCTTCTACAGATGAAATTAGAAAATGGTCTAAGGGTGAAATTAAAAAGCCAGAGACAATTAACTATAGAACTTTAAAACCAGAAAAAGACGGTTTATTCTGTGAAAAGATATTTGGACCAACTCGTGATTGGGAATGTGCTTGTGGAAAGTATAAAAGAATTAAGCATAAAGGAGTTGTTTGTGATCGTTGTGGAGTTGAAGTTACTCAAGCAAAGGTGCGTCGAGAACGTATGGGAAGTATTGAGTTAGTTGCTCCTGTATCTCATATCTGGTTTTTCAAAACCATGCCTTCAAGAATTGGTAACTTATTAGATTTGTCCGTTAGACAGCTTGAAAAAGTTTTGTATTATGAAGAGTACATAGTAGTTGATCCTAAAGATACTCCTCTTAAAGAAAGACAGTTGTTTGCTGAAGAAGACTATCAAAAAGCAATTCAGCAATATGGTCAGGGTAGTTTTGTGGCTAAGATGGGTGCTGAAGCTGTTAGAGATCTTTTGTCTAAGATTGATTTAGATAAATTATCACAAAAATTTCAGAGAGTTATTAAGACTTCTAAATCGAAGCAAGCTATTGCTCGTGCTATCAAAATTTTAAAAATTGTTGAAGCTTTCAAAAAATCAGATAATAAACCTGAATGGATGGTTCTTAGTTGTGTTCCTGTTATTCCTCCAGATTTAAGACCTCTTGTTGCACTAGATGGTGGTCGTTTTGCTACAAGTGATCTTAATGATTTATATCGAAGAGTTATTAATCGTAATAACCGCTTAAAGAAATTATTAGACCTGAAAGCTCCAGATGTAATTATCCGTAATGAAAAACGTATGTTACAAGAAGCTGTAGATAGTTTGTTTGATAATGGTAGACATGGTCGTCCTGTTCTTGGAACGGGAAACAGACCGTTAAAATCATTAGGGGACATGCTTAAAGGAAAGCAAGGTCGTTTCCGTCAAAACCTTTTAGGAAAACGTGTGGATTATTCTGGTAGAAGTGTAATTGTTATTGGCCCAGAACTAAAACTACATCAATGTGGTCTGCCGAAGAAAATGGCGTTAGAACTTTTTGAACCATTTATCATCAAAAAACTTAAAGAACGTGGTCATGTTCACACAATCAAATCAGCAAAGAAAATGGTTGAACGTGTTAAGCCTGAAGTTTGGGATATCTTAGAAGAAGTTATTCATGAACATCCTATTATGCTTAATCGTGCTCCTACGCTGCATAGATTAGGTATTCAAGCATTTGAACCCGTTTTGATTGAAGGAAAAGCGTTGAGAATTCATCCGCTTGTTTGTAGTGCGTTTAATGCTGACTTTGACGGTGACCAAATGGCTGTACATGTTCCTTTGTCTATCGAAGCGCAAACTGAAGCAAGGGTGTTGATGCTTTCTGCAAACAATATTTTTTCTTCATCCAGCGGTCAACCTATTGCTACACCTTCTCAAGATATTGTGTTGGGTATTTATTACTTAACTAAAATGAGAGATGGTGAAAAAGGCGAGGGGGTTATTTTTTCAAACAAAGCCGAAGCCCTTGTTGCTTTTGGTGATGATCAAGTTGGTGTGCATGCAAAATGTAAGTTAAGAACAAAAGATAACGAGATTGTTGATACTTCTATTGGCAGAATCTTGTTTAATGACATCCTACCAGAAGGTTTTAAATTTATTAATGAAACTTTAAATAAATCTAGAATCTCAAAAATCATTTCTGAGATTCATTTAATTTATGGACATAATGAAATCATCCATCTTTTAGATCGAATGAAAGCTCTTGGATTTAGAGAAGCAACAAGAGCGGGTATCTCTGTAGGTATTGATGATATGCGGATTCCTGATGCTAAAATAGGCTTGCTTGAAGGAGCTCAAAAAGATGTTTCTGGTATCGAAGAGCAGTATCAAAATGGTTTGATTACAGATGGTGAACGGTACAATAAAATCATCGATATTTGGACGCATATTACAGACCGTGTTTCAGATAGTCTTTTTGATGAATTAGATAGCTTTAACCCTATATTCATGATGGCTGACTCCGGTGCTCGTGGAAGTAAGCAGCAGATTAGGCAGTTAGCAGGTATGCGTGGTTTGATGGCTAAACCATCGGGTGAAATTATTGAGAGTCCTATTACAGCAAACTTTAGAGAGGGTTTAACCGTATTAGAGTATTTTATTTCTACGCATGGTGCTCGAAAAGGTCTTGCAGATACGGCGTTAAAAACTGCTGACTCAGGATATCTAACGCGTAGACTTGTGGACGTTTCACAGGACGTTATTATTAATGAGCCTGATTGTGGAACTCTAAATGGTATTTTTGTAGAACCTGTTTATGAAGGGGAGGAAATTGTTGTTCCTCTTAAAGAAAGAATTGTTGGTAGAACAGCTTTAGATAATGTGGTTAATATTGTATCTGACGACGTGATTGTTGGTGCTTCTGAATTAATTACAGAAGAAACCTCAGATAATATTGAGGAAGCTGGAATAGAAAAAATTAGAATTCGTTCTGTGTTAACTTGTGAAACCAAACAAGGTGTTTGTGCAAAATGTTATGGTAGGGATCTTTCAACGGGTAGAATCGTTGAAATGGGTACTGCTGTAGGTATTATTGCAGCCCAATCCATTGGTGAGCCAGGAACACAGCTGACGATGAGAACATTCCATATTGGTGGTACAGCGTCTCGTACTATTGAGCAGTCTTACTTCAAATCAAAAAATTCTGGAACTCTAAAATTCCATAGTCTTAAAACAGTAAAATCAAAATCTGGTGAAACTATTGTTTTGAATAGAAATGGTCAAGCTACAATTCATGATCCTACGGGAAGAGAATTAGAAAGACATATTATTCCTTCAGGAGCTATCTTTAATGCTGCTGATGGAGGAGAAGTTACAAAAGGCGAAATCTTTGTGAAGTGGGATCCTTATACGGTTCCTATTTTGACTGAAATGACAGGTAGTGTTCGTTTTGAAGATATTGTTGAAGGTGTAACCATGAATGAAGAAATGGATGCTACAACAGGTCTTACTGAACGTGTGATTATCGAGCACAAAGAAGAAATGCATCCTCAGATTGTTATTGAAGGAGATGGTGGCGAAGTTTTAGCTTTCTACCCAATTCCAGCTGGTGCGCATATTGTGGTAAAAGAAGGTCAATCTGTTACGGGTGGAACTTTGGTAGCAAAAACACCTAGAAAGATTGCAAAAACGCGTGATATTACAGGGGGTCTTCCTCGTGTAGCCGAGCTTTTTGAAGCACGTAAACCTAAGAATCCATCGATTATCAGTGAAATTGATGGTGTTGTTGAGTTTGGTGAAATTGTTAAAGGGCAAAGAAAGATTATCGTTAAGAGTGCTTCTGGAATGGCAAAAGAATATTTAATTCCTCATGGTAAGCATTTAAACGTTTATAAAGGAGATAATGTTTATGCGGGTCAGCAATTAGTTGATGGCCCTGTTGTTCCTCAAGATATCTTAAGAGTTACTGGTGACAGAAAACTTCAAGAATATCTATTAAATGAAGTTCAAGAAGTGTACCGTCTTCAGGGTGTGAAAATTAATGATAAACACGTCGAGGTAATTGTTCGTCAGATGTTGAGAAAAGTAAAAATTGAAGATTCTGGTGACACGGATTATCTTATAGGTTCTCTTGTTGATCGTATTAAATTCCAACAAGAAAATGAAAGAGTGATTAAAAAAGGAAAGCAACCTGCGAAGGCTACGCCAGTACTTCAGGGGATTACAAAAGCTTCTTTGAGCACCGACTCTTTTATTTCTGCTGCAAGTTTCCAAGAAACAACACGAGTTTTAACTGAAGCTGCAGCATCAGGTAAGTCTGATGATCTTAAAGGTTTAAAAGAAAATGTGATTATGGGACATTTGATTCCTGCGGGAACTGGTTTTAAAGGTCATTCCAACTATTCAATTATCAGAAATGTTGCAGAAGAAGTGAAGAAAGAAAAAGAAAAAGAAGTAGCAGAAACAGAAGCAGCTGCTGAACAAAGTTAATAACAAAATAATAAACGGAGCAATAATATATGCCAACGATATCTCAGTTATGCAGGAAGGCAAGATTTAATCAAAAGAAAAGAACGAAGTCTCCAGCGTTGCAGTCTAATCCGCTTAGAAAAGGGGTGTGTCTTTCTGTTAAGACGATGACTCCTAAAAAGCCTAACTCTGCTTTGAGAAAAATTGCGCGTGTTCGTTTAACTAATGGATTTGAGGTTACGGCCTATATTCCTGGAGTTGGACATAACTTACAAGAGCATTCTATTGTATTAATCCGTGGTGGTCGTGTGAAGGATTTACCAGGTGTTCGTTACCATATGGTTCGAGGTAAATTAGATACTGCTGGAGTACAAGATAGAAGTAAATCAAGATCTAAATATGGTACAAAAAGACCTAAAAAGAAATAATTGAAAAAGTAAGGGAAAATAATGAGAAGAAGAAAAGCTCCAAAAAGAAAAATTAATCCAGATCCTAAATATAGAAGTTTAATTGTTTCTAAATTAATTAATATTATGATGCTTCAGGGTAAAAAATCATTAGCTCAGAGAATTGTTTATACATCGTTTGATATTATTTCTAAAAAGTCTGGAAAAGCTCCTTTGGATGTATTTAAACAAGCGCTTGATAATGCTAGGCCATTATTAGAAACAAAGTCTAGGCGAGTGGGTGGTGCAACTTATCAGGTTCCCTTAGAAGTTAAGGGGGATCGTGGTAATGCTCTAGCTCTCCGTTGGTTGAGAAGTTTTTCGCGTGCAAAAAAAGGTAAACCAATGGAAGAAAAATTGGCTGAAGAAATTTTGAATTGTTACAATAAAACAGGCTCTGTTATCAAAAAAAGAGAAGACCTGCACAAGATGGCTGAATCAAATAAAGCATTTAGTCATTATAGGTGGTAAATAATGGATAAGAAGTACACTATAGATAAAATTAGAAATATCGGTATTGCAGCGCATATTGATGCTGGAAAAACAACAACTACAGAACGTATTTTGTATTATACCGGTAAAACCCATAAAATTGGTGAAGTGCACGAAGGCGCTGCAACAATGGATTGGATGGAGCAAGAGCAGGAAAGGGGTATTACCATTACCTCAGCAACAACAACTGCGTTTTGGCAAGATTGCCGTATTAATATTATTGATACTCCTGGTCACGTTGATTTCACTATTGAAGTAGAGAGATCTCTTCGTGTTCTAGATGGTGTGGTTACTGTATTTTGTGCTGTTGGTGGTGTAGAGCCTCAATCAGAAACTGTTTGGAGACAAGCTGAAAGATATCAAGTTCCTAGAATTGCTTTTATCAATAAAATGGATAGAGTTGGAGCTAATTTTATGGCGGTAGTTGCTCAAATGAAAGAACGTTTGGGTGCTAATGCAATTCCAATACAGTTACCAATCGGAGCTGAAGCCCATCTGAAAGGTGTTGTTGATCTCATTAAAATGAAAGCTTATGTATTTAATGATGAATCATTAGGTGCTGAATTTGAAACACAAGACGTTCCTGAAGATATGAAGGAAGAAGCTCAAAAAGCCCGTGAAGTAATGGTGGAAGCAATTGCTGAAACAGATGACGGGTTGATGAATAAATATCTTGAAGGTAATGAAATTACAGAAGATGAGCTAAATAAAGCGTTGCGTCTTGGTGTTATTAATCTGAAAATTATACCTGTAATGGGTGGTTCTGCCTTTAAAAATAAGGGTGTTCAGCAGTTATTAGATGCTGTTGTTGCCTATTTACCAGCTCCAAGTGATATTCCTCCTACAAAAGGAACTAGTCTTGATGGTGATGATTTAGAAAGAAATCCAACAGATGAAGAATCTTTAAGTGCTTTAGCATTTAAAATTGCTACTGACCCTTATGTGGGAAAGTTGGCTTATGTTCGTGTTTATTCTGGGAAATTAACTTCTGGGAGTTACGCTTATAACTCTACAGCAGACTCTAAAGAAAGAATTGGCCGTTTGTTGTTAATGCATGCAAATAAACGAGAAGAAATTGAAGAAGCTTCAGCTGGAAATATTGCTGCGGTTGTTGGTTTGAAAAATGTAAAAACTGGGGATTCTATTTGTGAAGAAAAGAATCCTATTATTTTAGAATCAATGCATTTTCCTGACCCTGTAATTTCGATGGCTATTGAGCCAAAAACAAAAGCGGATAGAGATAAGCTTTCAGATTCTTTACAGCGTTTATCTGAAGAAGATCCTACTTTCCGTGTGAAGACAGATGAAGAAACAGGCCAAACGATTATTGCTGGAATGGGTGAGCTTCATTTAGATATTATTCGTGACCGTATGCTTCGTGAATTTAAAGTAGCGGCTAATGTTGGGAAACCTCAGGTTGCTTATAAAGAAACTATTACTAAGCTGGTAAACAGTGAAGGGAAGTTTATTAAACAATCAGGTGGCCGTGGGCAATACGGGCACTGTGTTATTACTTTGGAACCTCAAGAGTCGGGTGTTGGTTTTGAATTTATTAATAAAATCGTAGGAGGTTCTATTCCTAGGGAATACATTCCAGCAGTTGAAGCTGGCTGTAAAGAAGCTTGTACTAGTGGAGTTTTAGCTGGTTATCCTGTAGTGGATGTTAAAATCACCCTCACAGACGGTTCTTTTCATGACGTGGATTCTTCAGAAATTGCCTTTAAAATGGCAGGTATTCTTGGTTTTAAAGAAGGGGCCAAAAAGGCTGGACCTGTATTATTAGAGCCAATTATGGCTGTTGAAGTAGTTGTCCCTGAGGAGTATATGGGGGATATAATTGGTGATTTGAATTCTCGTAGATGTCGAATTGAGATCATGGGAGATCGTAGTAATTTAAAGTATGTTAAGGGCCAGGTGCCTTTAGCTGAGATGTTTGGATATGCTACAGCAATTCGCTCTTTGTCTCAAGGGCGTGCTACATATACGATGGAGCCTGATAGTTATGCAGAGGTACCTTCTCATGTAGCGGATAAGCTAGCGTCGTCGTAAATCATTTATTGACAAACAGTAGAAACAACAATATAATTGCACATTTTGCCTTTCTCTAGGAGGAAAAAGACATGGCTAAGGAAAAATTTGATAGAAATAAGCCGCATTTAAATATAGGAACAATTGGACACGTTGATCACGGTAAAACAACTTTGACAGCGGCGATCACAACGACATTAGCAAAAAAAGGAAATACAGAAGCAAAAGCTTTTGATCAAATCGATAATGCCCCAGAAGAAAAAGAAAGAGGTATTACGATTGCGGTAAGTCACGTAGAGTATGAAACAGAGAATAGGCATTACGCTCACGTTGATTGTCCAGGCCATGCAGACTATGTAAAGAACATGATTACAGGTGCGGCACAAATGGACGGAGGAATTTTGGTGGTATCAGCAGCAGACGGCCCCATGCCTCAAACAAGAGAACATATTTTGTTAGCTCGCCAAGTAGGTGTACCTCGTATTGTAGTGTTCATGAACAAAGTGGATCAGGTAGATGATGCAGAGTTGTTAGACCTAGTAGAGTTAGAAGTAAGAGAATTGTTAAAGAAGTATGAATTTCCTGGAGATGAAATACCAATCGTTCGTGGAAGTGCGTTGAAAGCACTAGAAGCAGCAGCTGCAGGAAATGTGGATGGTGATGAATGTAAACCGATTTTAGATTTGATGCAAGCAGTAGATGATTACATTCCAACACCTGACAGAGATACCGAGAAACCATTTTTAATGCCAATCGAGGATGTGTTCTCAATTTCTGGAAGAGGAACCGTAGGAACCGGAAGAATAGAAAGAGGGCAAGTAAACGTTGGAGAAGAAGTTGAAGTAGTAGGATTGAAAGAAGAGAGCTCAAAGACAACAGTAACCGGCGTAGAGATGTTCCGAAAAGATTTAGATTCTGGACAAGCAGGCGACAACGTAGGGTTGTTGTTAAGAGGAGTGGAGAAAGAACAGTTGGAACGTGGAATGGTGCTCGCAAAACCTGGGTCCATAACACCTCATACAAAGTTTAAAGGTCAGATATATGTATTGACTAAAGAAGAGGGTGGAAGACACACTCCATTTTTTAAGGGATACCGACCTCAGTTTTATTTTAGAACAACAGACGTAACGGGGATCGTAAACTTACCAGAAGGAGTAGAGATGGTAATGCCCGGAGATAACATAGCAATAGAAGGTGAATTGATCGCACCCATCGCAATGGAAAAAGAGTTAAGGTTCGCTATCCGAGAAGGTGGAAGAACTGTTGGTGCTGGTGTTGTAAGCGAAATCATAAAATAAATAATAGAAAGAGTTGGAAATGGTAACTGAAAAAAAAGTACAACCTAAAGCAGTTGCAGTACTGAAAGAAAAGGTAAGAATAAAGCTAAGAGCTTATGATCACCGTTTATTGGATCAGTCTGCTTTAGAAATTGTTAATACAGCAAAAAGAACAGGTGCCCGTGTTTTAGGTCCTATTCCATTGCCAACTAGAATTGAAAAGTTTACAGTCAATAAAGGTCCAACAATTGATAAAAAATCAAGAGAGCAGTTTGAAATTAGAACGCATAAAAGATTGCTTGATATTGTTGAGCCTACTTCCCGCACAGTGGATGCCCTCATGAAGTTGGATCTCCCTGCAGGTGTTGATGTTGAACTCAAGTTATAAAATTTAAAATAGATTAGGAATAGTAATGGTAGGATTATTAGGCCAAAAATTTGGTATGACTCAGATATTTGATGAAAATGGTAACGATATTCCTGTGACCATTTTAGAGTGTGGTCCTTGTACCGTGACTCAGGTTAAAACAAAATATAAAGATGGTTATTCTGCTATTCAATTGGGTTATCAAGAGAAGCGTGAAAATAAAACCAAAAAACCAGAATTAGGCCATTTCAAAAAAAATAATCTAACTCCCAAAAAGAGTTTAAGAGAGTTCAGAACGGAACAAGTTGAAGATGTTAAAGTTGGAGATACCTTCCGCGTAAATAATTTTGAAGAAGGTGATATTGTCGATGTTTTAGGAACTTCTATTGGTAAAGGTTACCAAGGTGTTGTGAAAAGACATGGTTTTTCCGGTGGAGAAAGAAGACATGGTTCTAAGTTTGGAAGAGAACCGGGGTCTATTGGGCACTCAGCAACTCCTTCTAGAGTATTTAAAGGAACAAAATTACCAGGGCAATTAGGAAATAAGCAGGTAACGGTACAAAATTTAAAAATAGTTAAAGTGGATTTAGAAAACAACTTACTGTTAGTTAAAGGTAATGTTCCTGGGTTCGCAGGAAATCTACTCACAGTAAAAAATTCAATTAAAAAAGGCAAAGAAAAGAGCTGGCTTATCTATAAAGAAGAGGAAGTTAAGGAAGAAGTAAAAGATGTTGAAGAAAAGCCGGTAGAAACCAAAGAAGAGCCAAAAATTGAAGAAGTTGCTACTCCTTCTGAAGCCCCTAAAGAAGCAAAAGCGAAAGTTAAGGAAGAGCCAAAAGCAGAAAAATCTTCTAAATCAGAACCAAAAGCTGAAGTTAAAAAAGAATCTAAAGAAGAAGGCGATAAGAAAGAATAATGTCTAAGTTAAAAGTTATCAATCAAGAAGGTAAAGAGCAAGGTTCTGTTGAGCTTAATCCTGAACTTTTTAGTGCAAGGGTTAACCAAAGATTACTAGACCTAGTACTTAAAGCTTATGCTGGAAATCAGAGAAGAGGTCTTGCTGAAACCAAAACACGCAAAGATGTTCGTGGGGGTGGTAAGAAGCCTTGGCGTCAAAAAGGAACTGGTAATGCTAGGCAGGGATCTATTCGTTCTCCTCAGTGGCGTGGCGGTGGTGTTGTTTTTGGACCGCACCCAAGAAGTTATCGAACAGAGCTCCCAAAGCAAATGAAGAAAAAAGCAGTTATTTCTGCATTGAGTCTAAAAAACAAAGATAATAAAGTAACTATTATTGATCAGATTAAGTTGGCTCAGGCAAAAACAAAAGATTTGGTTAAAGTAATCGATGCTATTGAAAAGCAGGGTCAGAAATCTCTATTTGTTGGAGTACAACCAGCAGAAGAGCTTAAAAGAGCATCTCAGAATTTAAGTCGTAATTTTAAAGTTCAGAATGTTGAAAATATTAATGCTTATGACATTCTCAGAAAAGAAAATTTGATTATTGAAAAAGAAGCATTACCTTTGATTGAAAAAAGAATATTAGCAATACAAGCTGAGGAAAAGAAATAAGATGAAAACTATTTATGATGTAATTATAGAACCTCTTATTACTGAAAAGGGAGCTTCTGATAAACAAACGGGTAAGTTTTTGTTTAAAGTTCATCCAAAGGCTACTAAAAAAGAAATCCATACAGCTATTGAAAAAATTTTTAATGTTCATGTTACTAAAGTGAATACCTTGCGTGTTCGTGGAAAGCTCAAAAGAGTTCGACATCAACCGGGTTTTACATCAAATTGGAAAAAGGCAGTTATCACCTTGAAAAAGGGTGAGAAAATAGATTTAACATCATAAGACTAGGATAAAAATGGGTATTTTAAAATATAAACCAACAACACCTACAAGAAGATACGGAACGGTAAGTGATTTTTCTGAAATTACAGAAAAAAAACCTTACAAACCGCTAACCATCATGAAAAAGAAAAATGGTGGAAGAAACTGCCATGGTAGAATTACTGTAAGACATAGGGGTGGTGGTCATAAACAAAGAATTCGAATAGTTGATTTTCAGAGAAAGCGTCATGGTGTAGAGGCTAAAGTACTTACAATTGAATATGACCCAACACGTACAGGTAGGATTGCTTTAATTGAGTATAAAGATGGAATGAAAAGTTATATTCTTGCTCCAGATAAACTAAAAGTAGGTGAATTAATTATGTCTGGTGATAGTGCTGAAGTAAAAGTTGGTAACCATGTTCCTATAAAAAATATTCCTCCTGGAACACCTGTCCACAATATTGAATTGCTTGCTGGTCAAGGAGCTAAGTTGGTGCGCTCTGCTGGTGGTGTTGCTCAGATTCTTTCTAAAGAAGAAAAGAGTGCTAATATAAAATTACCTTCTGGTGAAGTTAGAACTTTTCCAATTAATGCTTATGCTTCTGTTGGTCAAGTGTCTAATCCTGAAAAAGAAAATATTGTATTAGGAAAAGCGGGCAGAAAAAGATGGTTAGGACGTCGTTCTAAAGTTCGTGGTGTTGCCATGAATCCAGTTGACCATCCTTTAGGTGGTGGTGAAGGAAAAACTTCTGGTGGTCGTCATCCTGTAAGTCCGTGGGGACAACCTGCTAAAGGGTTAAAAACTCGAAAAAAGAGTAAGCTTACTAATAAGTATATTGTGAAAGACCGGAGAAAATAATTATGTCACGATCTAGCAAAAAAGGTCCTTACGTTGACGAAAAATTAATAGCAAAAGTAAAGAAAGCTCAAGATACCGGTGATAGAAAGCCTATTAAAACTTGGAGCCGTAGTTGTTCTATTAGCCCTGAATTTGTAGGAGTTAATTTTTCTGTGCACAACGGAAAAGATTTTATTGGTGTGTTTGTTAGTGAGAATATGGTGGGGCATAAGTTGGGTGAATTTGCTCCAACAAGAACATTTAGAAAACATGGCGGATCAGATAAGAAGTAATTATCATTAGGTAAATATTATGAAAACAAAAGTTAAAACCAGATACTTAAGAATTTCACCAAGAAAAATAAGATTGGTGTTGAACTCTATTAAAGGAAAGCCTGTTCAAACAGCTTTCGATGATTTGAAGTTCATGACTCAAAAAGGTGCTCGATTCACAGAACAGTTACTTAAAAATGGTGTTGCTAGTGCTAAGGGTAAAAAAATGGACGAAGATAGACTTTTTGTAGAAGAGGTAAGATCTGATTGTGGTCCTATTTTTAAAAGAATTATGACTCGATCTATGGGAAGAGCAGATCGTATTAATAAAAGGACAGCTCATATTAGTTTAGTTCTATCTGAAAGAGAATTGAATAAGAAAGAAACTGCAGAAAAAGCTGAAAAGCTAAAGCAGGAAAAACCAAAAAAGAAAATATTTAAAGGTAAAACAAAAGCGAAAGCTGCTGCGAAGTAGTTAGGAGATTATTTTGGGACAGAAAGCACATCCTTACGGTTTAAGGCTTGGTTACATAAAAGGTTGGAAGAGTAAATGGTACTCAAAGAGAGACTATGCTCGGTTTTTACATGAAGATATAGCAATAAGAAAGTATATTAAGGACTCTTTAAAATATGCTGGTATTTCTTCTATCGAAATTGAACGATCAGCAGGGAAGGTAAGGGTTCGTATTTTTACTGCTAGACCAGGTATTATTATTGGTCGTCGAGGTCAAGAGATTGACAAGATGAAAGATGAATTGTCTAAAATTACCCCTGATGAAATTATTGTTGATATCAAAGAAATAAAAATTCCACAAATGGATGCTCAGTTGGTTGCTGAGAATATCGCGATGCAATTAGAGAAGAGAGTTGCATTTAGAAGGGCAATGAAAAAAGCTGTGAGTGGAACAATGGGCAGAGGCGCTGGTGGAATTAAAGTTATGTGTGGTGGTCGTCTGGGTGGTGCTGAAATTGCAAGAACTGAAGGTTATAAAGAAGGAAAAGTTCCTTTGAATACCTTTAGAGCTAATGTGGAGTATGGGGCTACAGTAGCAACTACTACTTATGGAATTATTGGAGTTAAAGTTTGGCTTTATAAAGGGGATGTTTTAATAAGGCAGCAAGAAGCAGAAGAAGCTAAGGAAAGAGAAGTTCGATTTAAGAAAAAAATGAAACGTGAAAATTTTAAACCATCTGATAGTGGTCAAAAAGACTCAAAATCTTCTGTTGAAAAAGCTGAAAAAGAAGTAGGAAAAGCTTCTGTTGTAACGGAAGAGAAACCAAAGAATGATGTAAAAGCTGAAGGAAAAGGGGATAAGTAATAATGCCTTTAATGCCAAAAAGAGTTAAATTTAGAAAAGCACACAGAGGAAGAAATAAAGGTATTGCACTCCGTGGTAATCAGCTTAGCTTTGGTGAGTATGGACTAAAAGCATTGGGCCGCGGCTGGTTAACGGCAATTCAAATTGAAGCTGCTCGTATAGCTCTTACACGTCATATTAAAAGAGGTGGTAAAGTTTGGATTCGAGTATTCCCGGATAAGCCATACACAAAAAAACCTGCTGAAACTCGTATGGGTAAGGGTAAGGGTGCTCTTGAGTATTACGTTGCTGTTATTAAGCCAGGACAAATGATTTTTGAAATGGATGGAGTTGCTCCTGAGTTAGCTCGTTCTGCGTTAAGGTTATGTGCTTTTAAAATTCCGATGAAGACTAAGTTTGTCACACGACATACTGTGGAAGAGGGAGTTTAATTCGTAATGAAATATTCTGAAATACAAGATTTTAGTGTAGAAGAAATCGATGATAAGTTACTTAATTCTAAAAAAGAATTATTTAATCTTAGGGTTCAGCTTAAAAATCAGAAGCTAGAACAGGTTCATAGAATTAGTGTTATTAAAAAAGATGTTGCTCGTTTGCTCACTCTTAAGAGTAAGAAGCAGCAATCTAATCAAGAGAAGCAACAATAGATAAAAGGATATCTAAAAATATTATGGAACAAGAGAATAAAGAAGAAAAACCAACGGAAGCAAAAGTAGAAGTAAAAGCTTCAGCTGCTAAAAATCCGGTAAAGACAGAAAAGAGAAGGTATTCTAAAACTCGAGTTGGTATTGTCGTTTCAAATAAAATGGAAAAAACAGTTGTTGTTGAGGTTACGCGCCTTATTAAGCATCCTAGATATGGGAAATATCTTAAGCGTCATAAAAAATTTAAAGCTCATGATGAAAAGCAAACAGCAAAATTGGGTGACAAAGTAATGATTAAGGAAGTTGCGCCTATTTCTAAGTCAAAATGTTGGAAGGTTTCTGAGGTATTATCAACATGATCCAATTAAGAAGTACATTAGAAATTGCAGATAACAGTGGTGCTCGTAAAGCGTCAATGATCGGTGTTTTAGGTCGACAAAACAAACGTTTTGCTACTGTTGGAGATATTATTACAGCCAGTATTAAAGAGGCTATTCCTAAAGGTAATGTTAAAAAGGGAGAAGTTGTTAAAGCTGTAGTAGTTAGAACCAGAAGTCCAATTAAGAGAAAAGACGGAAGTGTTATTCGTTTTAACTCTAACGCTATGGTTATTATTGATAACCAAAAAAACCCGCGTGGAACTCGTATTTTTGGACCCGTGGCTAGAGAGCTGAGAGATAAAGAATTTGGAAAAATTATCTCGCTTGCTCCAGAGGTTGTGTAATGTCAAAAATGAAATTACAAAAAAATGATACAGTAAAAGTAATTGCCGGCAAGGATAAGGGTAAGCAAGGGAAAATATTCAGAGTTTATCCAAAACGTTCTAGAGTCCTTGTTGAAGGCATTAATTTAATTGGTAAACATCAGAGACCTACAAGGGATAACCCTCAGGGTGGAGTTATTCGAAAAGAATCTCCAATACACGTGTCTAATTTAGTTTTGTTAGACTCATCTTCAAAGCCAACAAAGGTTGGTTTTCAGTTTCTTTCTGATGGGACAAAGAAAAGAATGAGTAAAAGAACTCAGGAGTTAATTTAATGGCTGCAGATACCGCATATGTACCTAGATTAAGAAAGAAATATGATAAAGAAATAGCTCCTTCTTTAACAAAAGATTTAAGCTGTAAAAACATTATGGCTTTGCCTAGATTAAAAAAGATTGTAATTAATATGGGTATTAAAGATGCAACTACAGATATTAAATTACTAGAGCAAGCTCAGGTGGAATTGGCCAGTTTAGCAGGACAAAGACCTGTTATTACAAGGGCTAAAAAGTCTATTGCTGGATTTAAGTTAAGAGCAGGGATGCCTGTTGGTTTAAAAGTAACATTAAGAAAGCAACGTATGTATGAATTCTTTGATCGCTTAATTAATATAGCAATGCCTAGAATTAGAGATTTTAGGGGTTTTTCTCCTAAAGCATTTGATGAAAAAGGTAATTATTCTATTGGATTAAATGAACAAATCATTTTCCCTGAAGTGGATTATGACAAAGTAAAGAAAGTTCAGGGTATGAATATAACGTTTGTAACAAGTGCAGAGAATAAAGAAGATTCCAAAAAGTTATTAGAGTATTTTGGTTTTCCATTTAGAAAGTAGAAGAGGGATAGAATGGCAAAAAAATGTTTAGTAGTAAAACAAAAGAGAGTTCCTAAGTTTCCAGTAAGACATTATAACCGCTGTAAACTTTGTGGGCGACCAAGAGCATTTCTAAGAAGATTTAATTTATGTAGAATATGTTTCCGAGGGCTAGCGAGTCAAGGTTTAGTTCCTGGTGTAACAAAGTCAAGTTGGTAGGAGTAAAAAAATATGTCAATATCAGATCCAATTGCTGATTTTATAACAGTATTAAGAAATGCCTCAAAGGCAAAAAAAGAAAAGATAACCACTGGTTCATCTAAAATGTTAAGTGGAATCTGTTCTATTCTAAAAGATGAAAAATATATTGAAAATTTTAAAGTGGTAGAAGAAGGTAATAAATCATTTTTAAGGGTGCAACTAAAATACGATGAAGGTGGTGAGGGTGTTATTCACCATGTTTCCAGAGTGTCAACACCAGGTCTTAGAAAATATGTGCCGTCTAAGGAAATCCCAAGAGTTTTAGGTGGTATAGGAACAGCAATTCTATCTACTTCAAAGGGTATTTATTCTGGTAGAAAAGCAAAAAAAGAAAATCTCGGTGGGGAATTATTAATCCAGATTTGGTAATAAGAGAATAGAGAGAGATTATGTCAAGAGTTGGAAGAAAACCTATACTAATACCAAAAGATGTTAAGCTCCAATTAGATGGGCTTAAAGTGAAGGTCGAAGGTCCTAAGGGTAAAGAGGAAATGGCTCTTCATCATCGTCTAGAGGTGAAATTAAGTGAAGCTGAAGTTCTTGTTGAGAGAAAATCTAATATTAAATTAGATCGTTCTCTTCATGGAACGGCACGTTCTAATATTCAGAATATGATTATTGGGGTTACTGAAGGTTTTAAAAAGGAATTGAGTATTAATGGTGTGGGATTTAAGGCTCAATCTAAAGGAAAGACAGTAAATTTTACTTTAGGTTTTTCACATCCAATAGATTTTGTGGTGCCTGAAGGTATTGAAGTTAAAACTCCAAAACCAACACAGGTTCTTGTTTCTGGAAATAATAAATATCTTGTTGGTCAGGTTGCAGCAAACATTAGAGCTCTTTATAAACCGGAACCCTATAAAGGTAAAGGTATTAAATATATAGATGAGCAGATTAAGAGAAAGCAAGGAAAGTCGGTAGGCTAATATGAGTAAAATCACTTCAAAGCAAGCAGCAAAAAAAAGACGTCATCGACGTATTAGAAAAAAAGTTATAGGGACATCTGTATTACCAAGACTCACTGTGACAAGGTCTTTAAATCACTTAACTATTCAGGTGATCGATGACCAAGAACAAAAGACAGTTTTTTCTTCTTCTACAATGAACAAAGAATTTAAGAAGAATTGTAAGACCACTGGAAATGTTGAAGCAGCTAAGAAATTAGGTGAAATTTCTGGGGCTCAAATCATTGAAAAAGGCATCAAAAAGATTTCCTTTGATAGGGGTGGTTGTTTATATCATGGACGTATAAAAGCTTTAGCGGATCAACTAAGAGAAGCGGGCCTTCAATTTTAGATTGGATAACTAAAGAGAATTCTTATGACAAAACAAAAAAAAGAAAATCCTAGTAAAGAAGAAGAATTAAAAAAAGAAAAAGTTAAAGCTGAAACTAAAGATCAGGTAGCTGTAAGCCAACAATATAAAGCTGCTAAAACAAAAGAAGAAGATCTTGATTTCTATGAGAAGGTTATTAGTGTTAATCGTTGTTCCAAGGTGGTTAAGGGTGGAAAACGTTTTTCATTTTCTGCGCTTGTTGTTGTAGGTAATGGAAATGGTGAGGTTGGTTATGCTTTAGGTAAGGCAAATGAAGTTGCTGATGCTATTCGTAAAGGCAATCAAAAAGCCAAAAAAGCCATTGTGAAAATTCCATTAAAAGGAAACACAATACCTCATGAAATATTAGGTCATTATGGCGCAGGAAAAGTACTATTAAAGCCTGCTTCTAAAGGGACAGGAATTATTGCTGGTGGAGCTGTTAGAGCTATTTGTCAGGCTGTTGGAGTTAAAGATATTTTAACAAAGTGCTTAGGAACAAATAATTCAATTAATGTAGTTAAGGCCACAACAAAAGGTTTTCAGGGTTTAATTTTTAAGAATTCATCAAAAGACGATGATAAGGAAAGTAAATAAGTTATGAAGGCAAAGAAACCATACGAAAAGAAAAAAAGAAGAGTAGGTAGAGGTGCTGGTTCTGGAAGTGGAAAGACTTCTGGTAAGGGACATAAAGGTCAGCTCTCCCGCTCTGGAAATGGTAAAGGGAAAAGACCTGGTTTTGAAGGTGGTCAATTACCTTTATATAGAAGATTGCCTAAAAGAGGGTTTAATAATACTCGGTTTGGAAAAGAAATGGTTATTATTAACCTAGATCAGATTAGTGATAAAGGTATTAAAGAACTAGATCCAGAAATTGCAATAAAAACAAAATTAGTAAGTAAATTAAAAGACGGCATAAAAATACTTGGTACTGGAGAATTAAAAAGCGCTGTTGAAATTAAGGCGCATGCATTTAGTTCTACAGCAAAAGAAAAAATTGAAAAAGCCGGCGGCAAGGCACTTTTAATACAAACAACACAGGTTGAATAATCTAGATGTTCCAAGCACTTGCTAACTCTTTCAAAATTCCAGAATTAAGGAATAAAATCCTTTTTACTCTGGGTATTATTGTTATATACCGAATTGGAGCTTTTGTTCCAACACCAGGTATCGATGGGTATGCTTTGAATCAGTTTTTTCAAAACATCTCAAGTACCCCTGGCGGTAGGCTCTTTGGCATTATGGGAATGTTTTCTGGAGGTGCTCTTCAGAAAGCAACGATTTTTGCATTAGGTATTATGCCTTATATTTCGGCATCTATTATTTTGCAATTGCTTACAGTAGTAATTCCTCATTTAGAGAAGTTGGCTAAAGAAGGCGGGGAAGAGGGTAGAAAGAAGATCATTCAATATACCCGTTATACAACTGTTGGATTGGCAATCATTCAGACATTTTTTATTGCTCTATGGTTGGAAAATCCAAATGCATTTCAAGGTATGGTTATCGTGCCTAATCCTGGTTGGGGATTTAGGTTGATGACAATGTTAACGCTAACTACAGGTACAGCTTTTATTATGTGGTTGGGGGAGCAGATAGATGCAAAGGGTATTGGTAACGGAATGTCGATGTTGATTACAGTTGGTATCATCGAATCAATTCCAACAGCTCTTTGGCAGACATATATTTTATTATCACCATTTGATTTAGCTAGACAACAATTACCTTATTGGAAGCTAATTATATTAATTGGACTATTTATTGGTGTAATTATTAGTGTCATATTAATTATACAAGGGCAAAGAAGAATACCTGTTCAATATGCAAAACAAATTAGAGGTCATCGTGTTTACGGTGGAGGAAGTACTTATCTTCCATTAAAGGTTAACCAAGCTGGTGTTATTCCAATTATTTTTGCTCAATCAATAATTTTATTTCCAGCAACAATTGGTGCTTTTGTGAGAACACCTTGGGTTCAAAATATAGTTCAGGCTTTAAGTCCTGACAGTTGGATGTACCAGGTTTTATATGCGCTGTTTATTATATTCTTCACATTTTTTTATACAGCAATTACATTTAATCCAATTGAAGTATCAAACAATTTACAAAAGTATGGTGGCTTTATTCCAGGTATAAGACCAGGAAAAAATACAGCAACCTACTTAGATTTTATTATGACACGTATAGCATTTAGTGGAGCTATTTTTCTTGCTCTTATTGCATTAACACCAAGTGTTGTTTCGTCTCCAAATGTTATGAATATCCCTTTCTTGATTGCTAGCTTTTTTGGTGGTACAGGATTGTTAATTATAGTTGGTGTTTTGTTGGATACAGCTAAGCAGATTGAAAGTCAGCTGTTAACAAGACATTACGATGGATTTCTTAAGAAGGGTAAAGTTAAGGGACGGAAATAAATGAGATTAATTTTTTTAGGACCTCCGGGTGCCGGTAAAGGAACACACGCTAAAATATTAAGTGAACGTTATCAAATTCCTCATATTTCTACAGGGGATATTTTGAGAGCAAAAATTAAAGATGGTTCTGAAATAGGAAATAAAGCAAAAGAATTTATGGAAGCAGGAAGTTTAGTTCCTGATGAAGTTGTTATTGAAATGGTAAAACAACGTTTACAAGAACCTGATTCAAAAAAAGGGTTTTTATTGGATGGTTTTCCAAGAACGTTAAAACAAGCTGAAGCATTTGATGTTGCTCTTTCACAATTAGAAGTTAATTTAGATGCTGTATTAAATTTTGATGCATCTGAAGCAATTATTTTAATGAGACTTTCTGGACGTCGAGTTTGTTCAGGTTGTGGAGCTACTTATCACGTTAGAAACCTTCCCCCAAAAGTTGAAGGGAAATGTGATGCTTGCGAAAATGGTTCACTTATACAAAGAAAAGATGATAACGAAGAAACGATTAAAAATCGTTTAAATGTATATGAGCAAGATACAGCCCCTTTGGTTGACTATTATAAGAAAAAAAATGTTCTTCATCAGGTTGATGCTGATTTAGATGTTAAAGAACTAGATGAAGAAATGGCAAAAGTCCTGATGCCAATTAACGGGTAAATATATTATGATTACCTTAAAGTCAGAACGCGAAATACAGCGGATGAAAGAGTCAGCTAATATATTAAAGAAGACCTTTTTAGAGTTAAAGAATTTTGTTCGTTCAGGTTTAACCACTAGAGAAGTTGATAAAAAAGCTGAAGAAACAATTCGAAAGCTTGGTGGAGAACCTGCATTTTTAGGTTATAGAGGATTTACAGGTACTATATGTGCCTCAGTTAATGAAGAAGTGGTCCATGGTATACCTTCAGAAAGAGTACTTAATGAAGGGGACATATTTAGCTTAGATATGGGAGTTAAATATAAAGGGTATTATAGTGATGCTGCTAGAACATGGCCCATCGGTAAAATATCTGAGGATGCTGAAAAGTTAATACAAGTTACAAGAGATTCTGTATATGCGGGTATTCAGGCTATAACAAAAAACGCAAAGCTCGGTGATTTATGTTATGCGATACAACAGCATATAGAACCACACAATTATGGTATTGTTCGAGATTTTGTTGGCCATGGAATAGGGACAGAGTTACATGAAGATCCGCAAGTTCCTAATTATGGAAGAGCAGGGACTGGAATTGTTTTAGAAGAAGGTCTCGTAATTGCAATAGAGCCAATGGTTAATCTTGGTTCTGAAGACGTTTTAATTCTTGATGATGGTTGGACAGTAGTTACTGAGGATGGGAAATTATCTTCTCATCATGAAGAAACTGTTGCAATAACAAAGAATGGCCCAGAAGTGCTGACAAGCTTTGAAGGTTAAAGTTGATAAGGAGTATTAATTGAGTCCTAAAGAAGACGCGATAGAAGTAGAAGGGGTGGTCGTTGAACCGCTTCCTAATGCAATGTTTCGAATTGAGCTTGAGAATGGACATAAAGTTTTAGCGCATATTTCAGGAAAAATGAGAATGCACTACATTAAAATCTTACCTGGAGATAAAGTGAAAGTAGAGCTTTCGCCTTATGATTTAACTCGGGGAAGAATTACTTATCGAATTAAGTAAATTGAAATAAGAGGAATATCCGATGAAAGTACGAAGTTCAGTTAGAAGAATTTGTGAAAATTGTAAAATTGTTAAAAGACGTGGTGTGCTTTACATTATTTGTTCGAATAAAAAGCATAAGCAGAGACAGGGATAATAGAGTTTTATAGAGAGGAATAAAGATGGCTCGTATACTTGGTATTGACTTACCTAAAGACAAAAGAATGGAAATTGCAATTCAATACATTTACGGTATTGGACCTAAGATTGGTAAAACTGTGTTAGAAGAAGCACAAATAGACCCTAATAAAAGGGCGAAAGATCTTACTGAAAAAGAAGTTTCTTTAATTACTTCTTATATTCAACAAAATGAGATTAGGGCAGAAGGTGATTTAAGAAGAGATATTCAACAAAATATTAAAAGAAAAATCGATATTAAATGTTATCGAGGAATTCGTCATATACGTGGTTTGCCAGTTAGAGGGCAAAGAACTCATACAAACTCAAGAACAAGAAAGGGTCCTAAAAAGACTATTGGTGGATTAAGTAGAAAAGCTCCTGCACCAAAATAATAGGACAATAGTTTAAAGGAAAAATTTTATGGCAAAACCTAAAGGTAAAAAAGTAAAAAAGACACTAGCAAGCCCAAAGGGTATCGTGCATATTCAAGCAACATTTAATAACACGCATATCACAATTACGGACCAAAAAGGAAATACAATCTGTTGGGCAACAGCAGGAGGTTCTGGGTTTAAAGGTTCTAAAAAAGCAACTCCATTTGCTGCACAGGTTGCATCAGAACAGGCTGCAAGAAAAGCAGCTGAAATGGGTTTAAAGGAAGTTGAAGTTTGTATCAAAGGTCCAGGATCAGGAAGAGAATCTGCAATTAGAGCATTGCAAATTGCTGGACTTAATGTAACAGCAATTAAGGACGTAACACCTATTCCACATAATGGATGTCGTCCACCAAAGAAAAGAAGAGTTTAATAATAAATTAGCAGGGGGTATAAATCTAGTGGCCAGAAGAATAGAATCAAAATGTAGTTTATGTCGTCGAGAAGGCGTCAAGTTATTTCTAAAAGGAATGCGTTGTCTTTCAGTAAAGTGTGCTATTGAAAAAAGAAACTTTGCTCCAGGACAGCATGGTCAAAGAAGAACAAAGGTTTCTGACTATGGTGTTCAGCTTAGAGAGAAACAAAAAATGAAAAAGTTTTATGGAGTTCTTGAGCGTCAGTTTAGAAATGCTTTTGATAAAGCAGCTCGAATGAAAGGTGTTACTGGAAGCAACTTAGTTCAATTGATGGAAAGAAGATTAGATAATGTTGTCTATCGATTACTTTGGAGCACTTCTAGAGACGAAGCTCGTCAGATTGTTCGCCATAAAAAAGTTTTTGTTAACGGTAAAATTTTAGATATTCCATCTTACTTAGTAAAAGTGGGAGATGTGATTGAAGCAAGAGAAGACGAGTCACTTCAAAAAAGAGTGAAAGAAACTCTTGAAAAAAGACAAGATCATGAAGTGGTCAGTTGGTTAGAAGTAGAGACCGCAGGAAAAAAAGGTAAAATTGCTAGATTTCCTGAAGAACAAGACGCAGGTTTACCTGTTGAAGTACAGCAGATTGTTGAGCTTTTTTCGAAATAATTTAAATTTAATAACGTATAGCGTTATTTGTTTTATAGTTTGTCATAAGGAGGAATGATTCTATGGGTATCAGTTGGAGAACATTTGAGGTTCCTAAACACCTTGAAGTAGATAAATCAACATTAAAAGAAAATTATGGTAAGTTTGTAGCCGAGCCTTTCGAAAAGGGTTTTGGTATAACTTTAGGCAATTCATTAAGAAGAGTTCTTTATTCTTCTATTGAAGGAACTGCAATTACAAGTGTAAAAATAGAAAGTGCATTACATGAGTTTTCAGCAGTTGATGGAGTTTTAGAGGATGTTTCTCAAATTATCTTAAATCTTAAGAATTTAATATTTAAGTATCATGGGAAGGGTCCAAAAACAATTACTCTTAAAATAAAGAAAAAAGGTGATGTAACAGCTGCTGATATTACTACAGATGACACTGTGGAGATTATTAATAAAGATCTTCATATTTGTAATCTTACCAAAGAAACGGAATTTTTCATGGAAATGGAAATTGGTAAAGGGCGTGGTTTTGTTTCAGCTGAAAAGAATAAGAAGGAAGATGCTCCTATTGGAGCTATTCCTATTGATTCTATTTATTCACCTGTTAAAAAAGTAAATTTTAATGTAGAAGAAACACGTGTTGGTCAACAAACAGACTTTGATCGGTTAGTTATTGAAGTATGGACTGATACATCTGTTTCTCCTGAAGAAGCAATGTTATATGGTTCTAATATTCTTCAAAGACATTTGGACATCTTTGTGAATTATGGAGAAATTCCAATTGAAGAAGATGAAGAAGAATCTGAAGAAATTGACAGCGATTTTCAAGATCTTATTAATAAGCCAATTACAGAACTTGAGTTATCTGTAAGAAGCGCTAATTGTCTTGAAGCAGCTGACATTAAAACTATCGGAGATTTAATTGAACGGGGAGAGCAACAAATGTTGAAATATAAGAATTTCGGCAAAAAATCCCTAAGTGAAATCAGCTCTATCCTAGCCGGTATGGGTTTAGGTCTTGGTATGGATATACAAAAGAGGTTAAATAAAGCAGATGAGGCATAGAAAAAAGCTTAAAAAAATAGGGGTTACATCTTCCCATCGAAAAGCCTTACTTTCTAATTTAGTCAGAGAGTTAATACTGCATCACCGTATTCGAACAACTCATCTGAAAGCTAAAGAAGCGGGTAAGTTAGCTAATAAGCTGATTACGTTAGCGAAGAAGAATACACTTCATTCAAGACGGCAAGTTGTGTCTAAAATACAATGCGAAAAACTTACAGCAAAGCTATTTGATACAATTAAGCCTAGATTTGAATTAGTTCATGGTGGGTATACCCGTATCATTAAAGAAGGCCCTCGTCCAGGGGATGGAGCCGAGATGGTTTATTTAGAGTTCTCTAAGAACGTAGAATTAGAAGAGAAGAAGACTGTAAAGAAAACAAATAAAAAGACATCCGGCAAGAAGAAAAACTGGGATGATGTTTCTGTTGTAAAGAAAGATAGTATTTCTGAAACAAAATCCAAGCCAAAAAAAGAATCAAAAGCTAAAAAGGTTGATAGTAAAATCGAAGATGACCAATCTGAAGTTGAAGATAAGAGCAAAAAAGGTGGTTTTCTTACTTCATTGCGTACATTTTTAAAAGGCGATGAGAAGAAGTAAATCAATTTTATACCCTACCAGTTAGGCGACGAATAAAGTGCAATTATCAAGTCGAGTACAACAAGTAAAGCCTTCGCTGACATTAGCGATTACAGCTAAAGCCAAGCAGATGAGAAAAGATGGATTAGACGTCATTTCTTTAAGTGCTGGTGAACCTGATTTTGATACCCCTGATTTTATTAAAAATGCCGCAATTAAAGCCTTGAAAGATGGTTGTACTAAGTACACCCCTGCTTCCGGCGTAGAACAGCTTAAAGAGCTGATTATTCAAAAATTCCAAAAAGATAATAATATTAGCTATGAGATGAGCGATATTGTTGTGTCTAATGGTGCAAAGCATTCTATATACAATATTTTTCAGGTTCTTTTGAATGAAGGTGACGAGGTTATTATTCCAGCGCCTTATTGGCTAAGCTATCCTGAAATTATTCGTTTATCGGGTGGAACACCAGTGATATTAGAAACTAAACAAGAAGATCGTTTTAAAGTAAAGCCAGCTGACCTGAAAAGTAAAATTACAGACAAAACAAAAGCCATTATTGTGAATTCACCTTCAAACCCAACAGGTGTTATTTATAGTGAAGATGAATTAAGAGAAATAGCTCAAATTGCTGTGGAGAATAATATATTTATCATAAGCGATGAAATATATGAAAAATTAATTTATGGTGATAAGAAACATGTTTCTATTGCTTCATTTGGGGAAGCTGAAAAAAAACTGACCTTTACTGTAAATGGTTTGAGTAAAGCATATTCCATGACAGGTTGGCGCTTAGGTTATCTAGCTGGACCTAAAGAAATCACATCAAAGATTACAAGTTTGCAAAGTCACTCCACTTCAAATCCTAATTCTTTTGCTCAATATGGTGCTATTGAAGCATTGGCTAATGGAGAAGAAGAAAACAAAAAAATGCGCAAAATATTTGAAGCAAGAAAAGCTTTAATGTTAGAACATTTAAGCCATTTGCCAAAAGTTTCAACCGTTGAGCCTGATGGTGCTTTTTATGCATTTGTTAATATCTCAGAAACGGGATTAACAAGTTCGGAGTTTTCAGATCAACTTCTAGAAAAAGAAAAAGTTGCTGTTGTCCCAGGGGCTGTATTTGGAAGCGATGCTCATATTAGATTGAGTTTTGCTACTTCGGATGAAAACATTATTAAGGGTGTAGCCCGCATTAAAAGTTTCATTAATTCATTGTAATTTCCTCTTTTAAAAATCTTTATTCCCATACAACCAAATTAGTGGCAAAATAGCTTTATCGTGATGGAAGAACTGCAGGCGCTTTCTATCTCTGTCGGTGATGAAGTGAATCATGATTCTCTGATAGATGAATTTAGATCCTTTGGTTATGTGGAACAGGATTTTGTTGCCACTCCAGGAGATTTCTCTGTCCGGGGACATGTCATTGATATCTTTCCTTTAACTTATCGAAATCCGGTAAGAATAGCCTTTAATATTAATCTGGTGGAGTCCATTAAGGATTTCTCCCTAATCTCAGCTAAGAATTATACTAACTTTAACACAGTTAAAGTTATCCCCTATAACGCCATATTTCAAAAGAAAACGCGAAATAAAGCAGCTTTAGATATGGAGCCACTAGAACACCTTTCAGATCTAATTAAGGGCGACTATGTCGTTCATTTGGAATATGGAATAGGAAAATATTTAGGTTCAAAAATGTTAACGGTCAAGAAGAAGCAGAGAAGGTTTATTGCAATTGAATATGATGAAAGTGAAATTCTTTATATTGATCCAAAAGAACTAAAGTTTATGGAACGTTATATGGGTTTAAGTGGAAAGAAGCCTAAGCTCAGTAAATTGCACAGTAAAGAATGGGCTAAAATAAAAGAAAAAACAAAAAGTGCTATAAAAGGATATGCTCAGGAAGTTTTGGAGCTACAAGCAAAGAGAAATATTCTAAAAGGAATCCAGTATAAAAAGGATGTGGTTTGGCAAAAAGAATTTGAGGGTCAATTTAAATTCGAACTTACAAGTGACCAAAAAAAATCCACTAAAGAGATTAAGCTGGATATGGAGCAAGAAAAGCCTATGGACCGATTATTATGTGGAGACGTAGGGTATGGTAAAACAGAAGTAGCTTTGAGAGCTGCTTTTAAAGCCGTAATGGGAGGTCGACAAGTTGCTTTTTTGGTACCAACAACAATTTTGGCAGAACAGCATTTTCTTACTCTCACTAAACGAGTCGAGCAGTTTCCTGTACGAATTGAGGTATTGTCACGGTTTAAATCGAAGGGGGAACAAAAGAAAATTATTGAGGCTGCAAAAGAAGGGTTGGTAGACATACTCATTGGAACACATCGATTATTTTCTGCGGATATTCAATTTAATAATTTAGGGTTAGTTATCATCGATGAAGAACAACGATTTGGAGTAAAACACAAAGATAAACTAAAAAAATTAAGAGAATTAGTAGATGTTCTAACATTAACGGCAACCCCAATCCCTAGAACTTTGTATTTATCTTTGATGGGGGTTAAAGATATGTCGCAAATTAATACGCCTCCTAAATCAAGATTGCCCGTATATACCGAAGTAACTCATTTTGACAATGAGAATATAAAGAATATATTTTACCGAGAGTTAGAAAGAAAGGGCCAGATTTACTTTGTTCATAATCGAGTTGAGTCTATTGAAGCAATCCATAAAAAACTAAAAAAATTATTGCCTAATGTTCGTTTTGCCGTTGCTCATGGTCAGTTGTCCCCAAAAATTTTAGAAAATATTATTCTTCGATTTATGAATAAAGAGATTGATTGTCTCGTCTCTACAAACATTATTGAATCGGGTCTAGATATTCCTAATGCAAATACGATTATTGTGAATCGTTCGGATAATTTTGGTTTGAGTGATTTATATCAATTAAGAGGGCGGGTAGGTAGATACTCAACAAAACGAAAAGCTTATGCCTATTTTTTGGTGCCAGAACATTGGGTTTTAACAGAGGAAGCTCAAAGACGATTATCTGCTATTGAGCGGTTTACGGAATTAGGCTCTGGGTTTAAGATTGCTATGGAAGATTTGGAAATACGGGGCGCTGGAAACTTATTGGGTTCTGAACAAAGCGGTTTTATTTACCAGGTTGGTTTTGATATGTATTGCCGCCTTTTACAGCAGACAATTCATGAAGAAAAAGTAAAAATGAGTCACCGAACTTTGAAAGGTGGTCACAGTATGCTTCAAATTGAGGAATCTTAATTATTACCCCTTAGTTAGGTACTCGGTGTGCCTGGCTAAAAGCCTGGCACACAAAAAAGCAGAATATCAACGTAGTAAGATGTTGTAAGTAAGTAAGTTATAAATATTGTAGTGTGCCAGGTCTGCTAGACCCCGCACACCCGGTGCGAAACTTTTGTGATCCGGACATTAATCCTCAATATGAATCTGGCTCTGATCTTCCTTACAGGTAATGGAATTTTATGCCATTACCTTGAATTGGGTTTTCATAAAGAGTATACTAGTTAGCTTGATTTAAAGAAGAAAGGTGGAGTTCCCATGGGTTTTTCAAAGTTACTTAATTTCTTAATATTAGCTCTAATTATTTCGTTTTCGACTCCTATGTCTGTAAAAGCAGAAATAGTCGAAAGAGTTGTTGCTGTAGTCAATGAAGATGTTATTACTCAATCAGAATTGGATGATTTGCTAAGACCTGTATATAGCCAATTTCAAACGGTATATAAAGGTGAAGATTTAATGAATAAGCTGTCGCAGGCCAGACTTGATTTGTTGAATCAGCTTATAGAAGACAAGCTTATTTATCAGGAAGCACAAGAAAAGGGTGTTACCGTTTCTGAGGAAGAAATAAATGCTCAGATTGATCGCTTTAAAAAGCGTTTTAAAAGTGAGGCGGAGTTTAAGAGCGTTGTGAGTCAACAAGGACTTAATATAAATAAGCTAAAGGAAAAATATCGTCAGCAAATTGCTGTTAGAAAATTGAACTATTTTGAAGTTAAAAACAGAGTGATTATTTCTCCAAAAGAGATCAGAGAGTATTACGAAGAAAATTTAGAACAATTTGAAAAAGATGATCAAGTAAAACTTCTTGGGATAACTATTCGTAAATCAGTTTCAAAAGATAAAACAGAAGATAAAGAAGCTAAGGTAAAAGCAGATCAAATTTTAGCTAATTTAAAAAGAGGGTCTGACTTTGAAACTATTGCTACAACTCAATCTGAGGATTTTCAAGCTTCTACAGGTGGAGATTATGGGTTTGTTAGTAGGGGAGAGTTAGCTTCTGAAATTGATGAGATTATATTTGCTTTAAAAACAAGTCAGTTATCACCTGTTATTGAGACTGAAGTTGGTTTTCATGTTTTTAAAGTTGTAGAAAAGTTAGCAAAAGAGAAAAAATCGTTGGAGGATGTTCGGAAAAACATACGAGACGCTATTTATCGTGATAAAGCAAGAAAACGTTTTCAAGAGTGGGTTAACGAATTAAAAGTCAAAGCATATATTTCAATTCGGTAATGATGTGCCAATAATGAATACTATTGTTTCTATTAGTTTAGGGGATCCTGGAGGAATTGGTCCTGAGATTGTCTTAAAATCGTTAATTCAATCCAAACGAAGAAACGTTAAATATATATTATTTGGTTCTTTTGATGTTTTATCTCAACAACATCGATTCTTAGGTTCTTCCTTAAAAATCAAATCCATTTTTTTTAAAGATATTAATAGAAAAGCAATTTTAAGTTCAAAAGAAATTTTAGTTTTTGATCCCACAACACATCCTTCTTTTAATAAAAATCAAATTAAGTTTAAGCCACATAAAGTAGTTAAAGCCAAAGAGCATTCTTTTAACGGTCAAGTAGCTTTGGATAGTGTCTGTTGGGCTTCTCATTTCTGTTTGAAACAAGTTGCAGATGTTCTTGTTACGGCACCATTAAATAAAACAGCGGTTAAATTAATTAAACCTTCCTTTTTAGGACATACGGAATATCTTCAAAAAATAACAAAATCTAAAAAAGTATCTATGATGTTTGTTTCTGAGTCTATTCGTTTGACGTTAGCTACAATACATGTGCCTTTAAGCGGGGTGAGTAAATTATTAAGTAAAAAATTGATTAAAGAAAAAATACAGATGACTCACCAAGCTTTAAGAAAATTTTTTGGTATTAAAAAACCTAAAATTGCTGTTTCCTGTTTGAACCCGCATGGAGATGAATTTGGTGTTGAAGAGAAAAAAATTATTGAACCCGCAATAAGAGAATCTAAACAGGTTCCTGCTGTAGCAGGGCCAATTCCAGGAGATGAAATATTTAGAGAATTATTAAATGGTGATTGGGATGCCATTATATCTATGTATCACGATCAAGGTTTGGCGCCATTTAAAGCTTTAGCCTTTGATTCTGGAGTTAATTTGACGTTAGGGCTGCCCTTTGTTCGTACCTCGCCGGATCATGGAACTGCTTTTGATATTGCTTATAAGAACAAAGCGCAAAGCAACTCCATGCTTTCTGCTATTAATCTGGCAGTTGATCTCCATAAAAAGATGGGCTCTAAGAAAATAATTTGGTCATGAATCAAAAGTCTTTAGTAAAAAAATATGGGATTCGCCCTAAAAAACGTCTAGGTCAAAATTTTTTAATTGATAAAAATGTGATTAATAAAATTTTGAAGCATATAGCACCTAGCAAAAATGAATGTATTCTTGAGATTGGCCCAGGGTTAGGTGTTCTGACGGAAGGATTATTAAAGCAGGGGGCATCTGTTATTGCTGTAGAAAAAGACAGGCAGTTTTCTGACATTTTAAAAAAAGAACTTATTGATTATGAAGACCGTTTAGAAATTATAACTCAAGACATAATGAGATTTGATCTAAAAAAACATTGCAGTAATAAAAAAATAAGAGTTGTAGGGAATTTGCCTTATTACTTAACAACACCTCTGTTGTTTTTTCTACTAGAGCATCGGGAGACAACTACTTCTGCTGTATTGATGATTCAAAAGGAAGTAGCGGATCGATTATGTGCTTCTCCTGGGACATCTGACTATGGACGTCTTACTGTTGCTTTAAACTATTTTTCTTCTATTAAAAAAGTAATGCAGGTCTCAAAAAGTTGTTTTTTTCCTCAACCAAAAGTAGATTCGACTATTATTGAAATTCAGTTTAAATCAAAGAAAGATACGTCAGAAACAAATTTTACCCATGATTTGTTTTTAGATGTGGTTCGGATTTGTTTTGGGCAGCGACGCAAAAACTTACTTAATTGTTTGTCTAGTTCAAAGCTTTGTGATATTTCTAAGCAAGAGTGGGGTGATTTGATTGAGAGATGTCAAATTAGCCCTCGCCAGAGAGCCGAGAAGCTGGAGTTAGAAGACTTTATCAAGTTAAGTACTCAGATTCAGAGTATTAAAAAATAGAGTATTGATGTGTTCTTGAGTGTGCCGGGTTTGCTAGATCCGGCACACCGGGTACATAACTTTTGTCATCCGGATAGAAGTCCTCAATTTGAATTGGACGGGGGTCTTCCTTGTAAGCTTGGGGGATTGACATGCTGTTTAGGGTATGTTACGCTCTTTCTTCAATTTTTTAGTACAGGTATTAAGGAGAGTAGACTATGGATATAGATATTGAGAGAATTGCTCAATTGGCTTATTTAAGCTTAAAAGAAGATGAAAAAGAGCCTCTTAAAAAAGATCTCAACAAGATTCTAAAACACGTTGAAGAATTAAATGAGCTTGATGTGTCTAAAGTTGAGCCTACTAGCCATGTTTTAAATTTAGAGAATGTTTATCGAAAAGATGTCCCATCAAATGATCCCTTAAGAGATGCCATGTTAAAGAATGCCCCTGATTCTGAAGGTGTTTACTTTAAAGTCCCTAAGGTTATTGAGGAGTCCTAGTAATGGCTAAAGAATTATTCCAAATGGGTGTTAAAGAGACTCTGGAGTATGCTAATAATCCTGAAAAATTTAAAGAAGTAGTAACTTCTTTATCGGGACGAACAGAAGCTGTTAATCCCAAAGTTAAAGCCTATCTGAAGCATGAACCCAATACAGAGAGTTATTTAAAAGAAACGACTGATAATAAGCTTCCCTTGTGGGGGTTGCCTGTTTCTGTAAAAGATAATATCTGCACAAAGAACTGGGAGACAACTTGTAGTTCTAAAATTCTAGAAGGTTTTATTCCTCCTTATGATGCAACAGTTATTAAAAAGCTAAAAGAGCAAGGCGCGTTCATTTTTGCTAAATGTAATATGGATGAATTTGCTTTTGGTTCTTCTTGTGAAACTTCAGCCAAATTCCCAACGTTAAATCCTTGGGACTTAGAAAGAGTTCCTGGGGGCTCTAGTGGGGGGTCAGCCTCTTCTGTTGCTGCTGATGAAGCTATTTGTTCTTTAGGTTCGGATACAGGCGGATCTATTCGTCAACCAGCATCTCTTTGTGGCGTGGTTGGTTTAAAACCAACTTATGGGCGTGTTTCTCGATATGGTCTTATTGCCTTTGGTTCTAGTTTAGATCAAATTGGTCCTATCACTAAAAATGTTGAAGATAATGCAATCATGTTAAATGCCATTGCTGGTTATGATCCTTTAGATTCCACTTCAGCAAATGAACCAGTTCCTGATTACACGCAATCTCTGAAAGATAATTTAGAAGGTATGACCATTGGTTTACCCAAAGAGTTTTTTGTTAAGGGAATTGACCCAGAAGTAGAAACAGCTGTTAGAGAAGCCGCTAGCGTTTATGAAAAACTGGGTGCGAAAATCAAAGAAATGAGTTTGCCTCACACAAAGTATGCTGTAAGTGTTTATTATGTTGTTGCTACAGCAGAGGCTAGCTCTAATTTGGCACGCTTTGATGGTGTTCAATACGGTTATCGTTACCCCGCTAAAAATTTAAAAGAAATGTATTTAGAGACAAGAGACCAAGGTTTTGGTGATGAAGCTAAGAGAAGAATTCTTTTAGGGGCTTTTGTTTTATCTGCGGGTTATTATGACGCTTATTATTTAAAAGCTCAAAAAGTTCGAACTTTAATTAAAAATGATTTTGAAAATGCGTATAAAGATGTCGATTTAATCCTTTGTCCAACATCACCCACAACAGCATTTAAATTAAATGAAAAAACAGATGATCCAATTTCTATGTATTTGTCCGATATTTTTACTATTTCTAGTAACTTAGCAGGTGTTCCTGCTATTTCGCTTCCATGTGGTTTTGATCAAAAAGGACTTCCTATAGGAATGCAATTAATTGGAAATTATTTTGATGAATCTAAAATCTACCAAGCTGCTTATGCTTATGAGCAAACAATGCATTGGTATGAAAAAAAGCCAAAAATTTAAAGACAGCTTTTAGCTCTTGGCTTTTAGCCTTTGGCTTATCGTTTTCTCTCCCTGTAAGGGAAAATAGTTTTAAGGCCAAAAGCTAAGAGCTAAAAGCCAAGAGCTTGTTAACAAAGGAGTTGGTTGTATGTCTTCAGATAAGTATGAAGCAGTCATAGGACTTGAAGTTCATGTTCAGCTTCAAACAGAAAGTAAGTTGTTTTGTTCTGGGTCTACTCAGTTTGGAGGAGAACCCAATACTCAAATCACACCTGTTTCTTTAGGTTTGCCAGGATCTTTGCCTGTGCTGAATGAAAAAGCCTTAGAGTTTGGTATTAAGGCAGCATTAGGGCTGAATCTTAAAATTGCCGAACGCTTAAAGTTTGATAGAAAACATTATTTTTACCCTGATTTGCCTAAGGCTTACCAAATTTCTCAATTCGATAATCCTCTTTCTTATGATGGTTATATGGATGTTGAAACAAAAGAAGAAACGGTGCGCATTCGAATTAACAGAGCACATTTAGAAGAAGATGCGGGAAAGTTGATTCATGACAGTTTGCCAGATGCTAGTTTGGTGGACTACAACCGTTGTGGAGTCCCTTTGTTAGAAATTGTATCCGAACCCGATCTTCGTTCTGCAGAACAAGCTTATGAATATTTAACTCGATTGAAAGCAATTGTTCAATATGTGGGTGTCAGTGATTGTAGTATGGAAAAAGGTTCTTTGCGATGTGATGCTAATGTTTCGGTTCGTCTTAAAGGAGAAGAAAAGTTAGGCACAAAAGCTGAAGTGAAGAATTTAAATTCGTTTAAAGCTGTAGCAAAATCCATTCAGTATGAGATAGGTCGACAAATTGAGGTTATTGAGTCTGGAGACAGAGTGCTTCAAGAAACCAGGTTGTGGAATGATAAGAAGGGTATAACAATCGCTATGCGTTCTAAAGAAGGAGCTCATGATTATCGTTATTTTCCTGAACCCGATTTAGTTCCATTTACCATATCAAGAGAACGGGTTGAAGAGTTAAGAAAAGAATTACCCGAACTTCCTCAAGCCAGAGAAGAGCGTTTTGTGAAAGATTTTCAATTATCTCAATATGATGCAAGGGTACTTGTTGCAGATAAGAAACTAGCAGAGTATTTTGAAACTGTTGTCGGGCAAGGGGCTAATCCTAAAAGAACATCTAATTTATTAACTACAGAATTGTTGGGGCTTTTAAATACTCGAAAAGAAACATTGGAAAACTGTAAGGTAACCCCTGAAAACTTTGCTTTATTAATTAAAATGATAGATGATCAAAAGATTAATGGAAAAATTGCCAAAGAAGTTTTACCTGAGATAGCTGAAAGTGGATTGGCTGCAGATAAAATTGTAGAGCAAAAAGGGTTAACCCAGGTTTCTGATTCGGGGATGCTCGAGGAAATGGCTGTGAAAATTGTGGCAGATAACCCTAAATCTGTTGAGGATTATTTGTCTGGCAAGAAAACTGCTATAAGCTTTTTAGTAGGGCAAATGATGAAAGAAACAAAGGGTAAGGCTAATCCAGCAATAGCTAACCAACTATTTCAAAAAGTTATTGAGAAACAAAAGTAATAAGCATATCTTTAATCCTTCCTAAATAAAAGGGATAATACTCATCTATGAGAAAATCCATTATCCTAGTTGTCATAACCTTAGTTATTATTTCATTATGTTTATTGAGTCTAAAAAAACTTTCCATCCAAAAAGATAAGAGAGAAGCTGTCGATCAAATTTTAGATTTATATAGCCAATCTTTGTCTAATGAAGAATTTAAGCAGGTTTATGAAAATGCTGTCGGGGATTATGCTGGAATTGGAGTCGTTATAGAGAAATTAGAGGATGGTTACCCTAGAGTAGTAAAAGTATTAGAAGACTCTCCCGCTGAGAGAAGAGGTATTCGAGTTGGGAATACTATTGTGCAAATAGAGGGTAGAGATTGTGCTCAATTAAGTCTCTTTAATCTTGTTAATCAATTAAGAGGCAATCCGAACTCTGTGGTAAATCTTCGCATAAAAGATGAATCTGGAAGTGAAAAAAACACTTTTTTAATGAGAGAGAAGTTGAATATTGAAACGGTGCGTGAAGGACAACGGATAGAAGAGAATGTTGTTTATCTTCAATTAGTAGACTTTAATTCTAATAGTAAAGATCAAATAGTAGAAGTTATGAATCAGCTGACATTGAAAGAGAGCGATTGGTTGGTTATAGATTTAAGAGGTAACTCTGGAGGGAGTTTAGATGCTGTATTAGACGTGTGTGATTTGTTTCTCCCTAAAGACCTAAAGTTATTGGAGTTGGTTGAAGGTGAGGATAGAAAAGAATATTTCACAAAGCAAATTGAAACATTGAAGCCATTTTCGATTATAATACTTGTTGATCGGTTTACAGCGAGTGCAGCAGAGATTCTTTCTGTGACATTAAGAGAATACGAAAAAGCAATATTGATTGGGACGAGAACTTTTGGAAAAGGTTCTGTTCAAACTTTATTCCCCAAAAATGGCCTTGGGGGCAATAAGTTAACAACAGGCTATTACTTGACTTCTGAAGGTAGATTTATTGATGAAGAGGGGATTGTTCCTGATATTAAGATGGCGCCATTAACTGTCGCTTTTGAGCTAAAAAAAGACCCATTTGTATTGAAGGCTTTGGAGATGATTCATGCCAAAAAAAGTTAGGAAAAAAGTTAAGAAAGCAGCAGTTAAGAAAAAGGCTGTCAAAAAAAAGAGCGTGAAGCGAGTAAGGAAAAAGGCGAGAAGAAGTTCTTCGTCAAAGAATCCTAAATTAGCCGCTATTTTTTTTATAGGTGTTTTATTAGGAATGGGTTTGTTGTGGGGAACCTTTAACAAAAACGAAATTTTCCGTGAAACTCAGGCTTTTCTTTCATCTGTTCAAAAAGGCTTTCAAGATGTTTTTTATGTCAAAAATGTTTCTCTTTCTGCTTTATCTGGTGAAACTAAAGCGAAGCCTAAGGTTAGCGCCCCAAAAGTAATCAAGAAAAAAACGACACCTGTAACTCAAAAGAAAACAAGTGTGGCTAAAAAGGCAACAACAACTAAAGTTGTTTCAAAGCCTAAAGTTGTTAAAAAAACAACGCCCCCAAAACAGTTGAAGACGGAAGTTATTACAGTAAAGAAAAAAACTCCGGTTGTTACAACAACATCGAAACCCAGCGTTGTTGTTTCTAGAAGTGCTACAACACCTAAAATTATATTTGTTATTGATGATGTGGGTTACCACCTCCGATATGAGAATTTACTTTTTTCTACAGGTTTGCCCTTAACAATTGCTATATTGCCCCAGCTAGATCACTCACGTCATTTTTCTAGGGAGGGAAAGCGAAAGGGGTATGAAATAATTTTACATCAACCATTGCAGCCTCAAAGTAATCGAGTGAATCCGGGACCTGGTTTAATTACGACAAGTATGGGGAAAAAAGAAGTCTTGCAGATTTTAGATAAAAATTTAAAGACAGTTCCTGATGCTGTTGGTATTAATAATCATATGGGTTCCAGGGCTACTCAAGATGTGTCTGTCATGAAGTGGATAATGAGAGAGTTAAAGAGTAGAAGAATGTTTTTCTTAGACAGTATGACCTCTGCAAACTCTGTTGGTTGGAGAATGGCTCGCCAGCAAAATCTACCTTATGTTAAGCGGTCTGTTTTTATTGATAATGAAGATGACTACCAATACATAGAAAATCAAATATGGAAATTAGTCGATGAAGCTAAAAAAAATGGAGTGGCTATTGGTATAGGGCACTATAAACAAAAAACTTTAGAAACTATCAGAAGAATGGGGCCTAAAATAAAGCGACAAGGAATTAAAGTGGTTCGTCTAAGAGAGGTATTAATAAAATGATAACTTTAGGCATCGAAACGTCTTGTGATGAGACATCCTGTGCTGTTTTGGAGGATGGCAATAAGTTGTTATCCAATGTGATTAGTTCTAGTTTGAAGCAACATAAGCCTTATGGGGGGATTGTTCCTGAAATTGCTTCCAGACATTCTATGGAAAATATTCACACTGTTTATCATCATGCATTAGAGACAGCTGGTAAAAAAATAGAAGATGTCGATTTAATTGCTGTTACCCATGGACCTGGTTTAATAGGGTCTCTTCTAGTGGGGTTATCCTTTGCTAAAGGATTGGCTTATTCTCGTAATATTAAAATTGTGGGTGTTAATCATATAGAAGCTCATTTGGATGCTAACTTAATTGATAATCAATATTCGGGTGAAGAGTACTTGGGTCTTGTTGTTTCTGGAGGACATTCGATGCTTGTTCATGCTAACAACAGAAAATACGTTTTATTAGGAGGAACAATTGATGATGCTATTGGGGAGGCTTATGACAAAGTAGCTAAGCTGATGGGGTTAGGATATCCAGGGGGGCCTGTTATTGACGCTATGGCTAAACAAGGGAATCCAAAACGTTTTTTATTCACAAAACCAAAACTTAAAGAGGAGTTAAATTTTAGTTTTAGTGGAATTAAAACAGCGGTGCTTTATTTGATTCGAGATTTAGGAGACAAGGTAGAAGAAGAAAAAGAAAATATCGCAGCTAGTTTTCAGTCTAGTGTGGTTAGTTGGATTGTTAGCAATGTGCGTAAAGCATATGAAAAGACGCAGGTTGATCATCTGCTTGTTGGTGGTGGCGTTAGTGCGAACTCTTTATTAAGAAGTCAGCTTACTGAGTTAGGAAAAGAATTAAATATGAATATTTTCATTCCTCCAATTTCACTTACTTTAGATAATGCTGGAATGATTGCCAAGACGGGTTATGAAAAATTTAAGTTAGGCTCTATCTCTGATATGAGTTTAAGTGCAAAGCCCAACTTGTCGTTATTTACTTAGAATTTAAATAGAACGCTGATTAATAGAGGTGACTTATGGAAATAGATTTTGAGCTTGTTGTAAGATTGTCTGTCGCATTAATTTGTGGTGGTTTGGTTGGGGTTGAGAGAGAAAAAAAGGGTAAGGCCGCAGGGTTTAGAACGCATGCTATTGTGAGTTCTGGAGCTGCTCTCATTATGTTAATTTCGATTTACATGTTTAATGAATTTAAATCCCAGGGAGCAATGGTAGATCCTTCTCGAATAGCTGCGCAAGTTATTACGGGTATTGGTTTTTTGGGAGCAGGTGCTATTATTCGATCAGGAGTAACCATCGCTGGTTTAACTACAGCAGCCACTTTGTGGGTTTGTGCGGCTATTGGGTTAGCAGCGGGTGCCGGTTACTATCAGGGTGCTATTGTGACGACTGCCTTGGTGATGATTATTTTAATCATTTTGAAGCCAATGGAAAAAAAGCTTTTTAAGAGTAAAAGGGCTCAGAAAAAAGAGTAGTCACAGCGCCTATCTAACCCTATCCCTTAGGGTTACGTTATTTATCTCCTTTCTAATCTTTGGATGTGCTTAGATATAAATTATTCTATATCATTGACATACGGCAATTTCCAACCTAAAATACGCGCTCTTTTTGTCCATTTCTAAATAAGGGGTTTTTAATGTCTGTATTGAAGTTAGGGCTACCTAAAGGCAGCCTAGAGAAGTCTACTTACGAATTGTTTAAAAAAGCAGGATTTAATATTTCTGCTGCGTCCCGATCTTTCTATCCATCAGTAGATGATGATGAATTAGAAGTTGTGCTGTACCGTCCACAAGAGATGTCTCGTTATGTTGAAGAAGGAATTATCGATTGTGGTCTAACAGGAAAAGATTGGATAGAGGAGAATGATTCAGATGTTGAAGAAGTAGCTGAGTTAGCTTATTCCAAACAGACAAAGCGTCCCGTAAGATGGGTTTTAGCTGTTCATAATGATTCTAATATTAAATCTGTTAAAGATCTTCAAGGTAAGAAAATTGCAACTGAGTTAATGGAAGTTACAAAATCTTATTTAAAAAAGAATGATGTTGAAGCAAATGTAGAGTTTTCATGGGGAGCCACAGAAGTAAAACCTCCTCGTTTGGCCGATGCAATTATTGAAGCAACAGAAACCGGATCAAGTTTAAAAGCAAATAATTTAAGGATTGTGGATACGGTATTAACTTCTACGACTCGTTTTATTAGTAATAAAGAATCCATGAAAGATAAGTGGAAAAAGAACAAGATTGATAATATTGCCCTTTTGCTTTCAGCAGCAATTTTAGCTGATGAAAAAGTGGGCTTGAAGATGAACATAGCTAAGAGTAATTTAGATAAAGTTCTTAAAATATTACCTGCTTTAAAAAAACCAACAATTAGCCAGCTAACAGATGATGACTGGTATGATGTGGATACAATTATTGATGAAAAAGTAGTGCGTAATTTAATTCCTGAATTAAGAGCCGCTGGTGCTGAAGGAATTATTGAGTATCCTTTAAACAAAGTGATTTATTAGTATTGAATATTAACGAAAGGAATTTCTAGTATGCCTTGTGGTAAGAAGCGTAAAAAGAAGAAAATGAACAAGCATAAGCGAAAAAAGAAACTTCGCAAGAATCGTCATAAGAAAAAAGATTGGTCTTAGTATAGTTTCAATATTGATGTTTTCTTAGTTAGACGAATTAATTCTCTAATTCTTGTTTAAGAGTCCTAATATAATTTTATTAGGCTAAAACCTTAAAAGTTGCTTAATCATATGAAAGCCTTCAGAGTACCAGCTCCTGCAAAGACCAATTTGGTGTTAAGGATATTAAAGAAGCGCAAAGATGGCTTTCATGATTTATGCAGTTTATTCCAAAGAATTTCCTTTTGTGACGAGCTCGTTATTCAAGAGAAGCGTAGCTCAGGTCTCTCACTGACATCAACAAATAAAGCCCTTCCCAAGGGTAAAAATAATCTCATCCATAAAGCTTACAATTTAATGACAGACCAATTAGGGACAAAGCCTGGTCTTTCTGTTCGGTTAATTAAGAGAATCCCAACAGGGGCAGGATTAGGTGGGGGTTCTAGTGATGCAGCATCCATGATGCTAGCTATGAACGAGTTGTTTCAATTAAGACTGAAACCTAAACCCCTTTCACAATTGGGATTACAAATAGGCTCCGACGTTCCTTTTTTTCTTCAAGACACTTCTTTGGCAATAGTTGAAGGTCAGGGGGAGAAATTAAAGGTGGTTCCAGCCTACAAATCCAACTTATTTTTCCTTGTTGCATCATTCAAAAAATCTTTTTCTACTAAGGAAATGTACGCGTTATTAGATGAATATCGTAGCCAACCCGTTTTCTTGACAAAGGTTAGGGCCGATGTTAGAATCACGAACTATTTGCTAAAAAGCGGTCATTTGTCTCGGGCTAGACAATATTTAGTGAATGACTTTAGTCCAATAGCGGAAATTAAACTGAAGTCTATTGAAAAACTTTTTATGCGTTGGAGAAAGAAAAAAATCCCTTTTTTCTTGTCTGGTAGCGGTTCTTCAGTAATTGCGGTTTTTGACTCAGAAAATCTTGCCAGGAAAGAAAAAAGAGAGTTACAAACTCTTTATCGTTTTAGACTTAATCTTGCTAACCCTTACAAAGAGAGTATTGCAGCTCAAATTAAAGAGGAGTTAGGCCCGTGAAGATTACTGAAGTCCGAGTATTTAAAAAACAAGATGTAAGAAACAAATTACGTGCGTTTGTGACTATTACAATTGATGATTCTTTTGTAATAAGAGATATTAAGGTTATTGAAGGTAGTAAAGGCTTGTTTGTGGCAATGCCTTCTAGGAAGTTGAAGGAACCTTGTCCTGCTTGTAATCAACGAATTGAGTTGGGTAGTAAGTTTTGTAGTCAGTGTGGTTCTAATATTGAAGGCGTTGCTTTTACAGAGACTGCTGAAGGACAAGATAAACAAAATCAGCATAAAGATGTAGCACACCCGATCTCGTTAGAGTGTCGTGAATATATACAACAAACTGTTTTAGATGCTTATAAGAATGAGAGTAGTAGTGCCCATCAGCACTCCTCAGAACCAGTCTCGTAATAGAGAATTTCTTAAAGCTAATTATTCCAAAATATTATTTTTGATTTAAGACCAAATGGTACGGTTTTAACCGTGCCATTTTTATTGTTTATTGCCCGATGGTGTAACGGTAACACACCGCCCTTTGGAGGCGTGATTCGAGGTTCGAATCCTCGTCGGGCAGCCACGAGGATTCGAAGTGAAGAAGCGAGCCCTGTTAATGGAGTTACGACCTAATGGGAGTAACGACTTCCTTCGAGTTGATGAGTGGCCGACCGTGGCATAATACGAAATTAATTGCGTTCAGCAATTTAGTTCGTTCTTATGGAGTCATGGCGCCGAATCCTCGTCGGGCAGCCACGCACCACGTGGGGTGGATGGCAGGCCAGTTACTTAGGGGTAGCAATATAAACTAAACGTAGCAAAAAAATCGTACACAAGTAGAGGAACGCACAATGCCAAACTCAAAACAAGAAAAATGCTCGTTTTGCGGAAGAGATAAACGCCGGGATGTTAAAAAGATTTTCGCTGGTCCTGAAGTTTACATATGTGACGTCTGTGTCAAAATTTGTTATGAGATTTTAGAGAAGGACAAGAAAGAAGAAGTAAAAGAAGTTACAGACGTTTCTAGTTTTGTTGTTCCTAAGCCAAAAGCAATCAAAGAAAAGCTGGATGAATTTATTATTGGGCAAGATAGCGCTAAAAAACGAATTTCGGTAGCTGTTCATAATCATTACAAAAGAATTAAGAATAAAGATATTCCTGATGATGTTCAGTTAGAAAAATCCAATATTTTGTTTGTGGGTCCAACAGGCTCTGGTAAAACATTAATGGCGCGAACTTTATCTAAATTATTGGATGTTCCTTTAGCTATTTGTGATGCTACAACATTAACAGAGGCGGGCTATGTTGGAGAAGACGTTGAAAATGTTTTACTTCGGTTGCTCCAATCTGCTGATTTTGATGTAAAAAAAGCTGAGCTAGGAATTATTTATATTGATGAAATTGATAAGTTAGCGCGTACTACAGAAAACGTTTCAATTACTCGGGATGTTTCTGGAGAAGGTGTTCAGCAAGCTTTATTGAAATTGCTTGAAGGGACAACAGCTAATATTCCTCCACAAGGTGGTAGGAAACACCCTCAACAAGAATATATTCAATTAGACACGACAAATATTTTATTTATTTGCGGTGGTACATTTGCTCATCTTGAAGATGTGATTGAAAAAAGAGTTAGTCACAAGTCTTTAGGTTTTGGTGCAGAAGCTAAATCTAAAAATGAAAAAAATATTAATGATATGTTAAGGCAAGTAGAGACAGAAGATTTATTGAAGTATGGTTTTATACCAGAATTTATTGGTCGTTTTGGTGTTTTATCTACTTTAGATGGTCTAGATCAAAAAGATTTAGTCCGTGTCTTAACAGAACCTAAGAATGCTTTGGTTAAACAATACACCAAGTTTCTGAGACTTGAAGATGTGACCTTGACCATAAAGAAAGATGCGTTAACAGAAATTGCAAAACAAGCGGTTAAAAAGAAAACAGGTGCTCGTGCATTAAGAATGATTATTGAAGATTTTATGTTAGATGTGATGTATGAAATCCCATCAGACGAAAGCATAACAGAATGTGTTGTAACAAAAGAAGCTGTTCTGAAAAAAGAACTTCCCAAATTAGTTAGAAAACAAGAAAAGAAGGCTATTCCAGCTTAAGGATTTTTATGTTTAATTTTAAAAACATGCGTGACTCTACTAAAGAAGCCGTTGCAGGTTATGTTTTTTTAGCACCCAATTTAATTGGGTTTTTAGCATTTACGTCTATTCCCGTATTAGCCTCATTTTTATTGGGTTTTGTTAAGTGGGATTTGATTACTGAGCCGCAATGGGCTGGAGTTAGTAATTATGTTGCTTTAGCCAATGATCCTAAATTTTGGAAGTATAGTTACAATACCTTGTTTCTTATGATTGGAATTCCTATTGGAATGATGGGCTCTCTGATTTTAGCTTTAGCTATGAATCAAAAGATTAAGGGTATTGTCTTTTTTAGAACTGCTTTTTTCTTACCGACTATTTGTTCTGGCGTGGCAATTTTTGTTTTATGGAGATTTATTTATAATCCAGATTTTGGACTTTTTAATATGATGATTGGTAAGTTAGGCGATGCTATTGGATTACCTTTGCAAGGACCCAGTTGGTTAACCGATGAGAAGTGGGCTAAGCCGGCTTTGGTTATTATGGGTGTTTGGCAAACTATTGGTGGCCATAATATGATTTTATATTTAGCAGGACTCCAAGGTATTCCAAAAGACTTATATGAAGCGGCTTCTATTGATGGTGCTAATGGATGGCAAAAATTTTGGGCAGTGACTTGGCCTCATTTGTCTCCAACAACATTTTTTATTGGAATTATGGCTTTGATCGGTGGTTTTCAATCAGGTTTTGACGCTGCTTACGTAATGACAGGTGGTGGTCCACATGGTTCAACCACAACAATTATGTATTACATTTTTAACAATGCTTTTGAGTGGAACAATATGGGTTATGCAGCAGCAATATCTTGGTTTTTATTTGCTGTTATTTTTGTTTTTACAATGATTTACTGGCGTGCCGGTGAAAAAGCGGTTCACTATTAATAGTTAGGTAGAATAATGCCAAAAGAATTTACATTAGAAGAAAGTCTGAAGAAGAAAAAACGAGAAGAGATTATTCGTAAGACTTTTAGTTATATTGTTCTAACATTAGGTGCAATTACTATGATTGCGCCTTTTATGTGGATGCTTACCACTTCGCTTAAAGAACCAGGGCAGGTATTTGAATCTGTTAAAGGAAATTGGTGGGCTGATTGGGTTCCAACAACATTTTTCTGGAATAACTATGCTGAAGCTTGGACATCTGTTCCTTTTGCTCGTTTTTATGTTAATTCGGTGTTTGTTGCCGCAGCCACAACATTTGGTCAAGTAGCAACGAGTGCGCTATCAGGATATGCTTTTTCTCGTCTTTCTTTCCCTGGTCGAACACAGCTGTTTTTGGGTTATTTAGCAACAATGATGATTCCTCAAGCCGTTACTATTATTCCCGTATTTATTTTATTGAGGACTCTGGGGTGGATTGATACTTATAAGGCTGTAATTTTACCTAGTATGTTCACCGCTTACGGAACGTTTATGTTAAGACAGTTTTTTATGAGTTTACCGCGTTCTTTGGAAGATGCAGCAAAAATTGATGGGTGTTCTTATTTTGGTATTTTCTGGAAAATTATTCTTCCATTATCAAAACCCGCTTTAGCTACATTGACAACATTTACATTCATGGGTTCATGGATGAGCTTTATGTGGCCACTGATTTGTTTGAGTTCACAAGAGAAGTTTACTTTACCCATTGGGTTGGCCTACTTTCAGTCTTTGTATACGAGTGAGTGGACATTATTGATGGCTGGTTCCATGATGATGTTGTTGCCTATTTTAATCGTTTTTATTTTTTGTCAGAGGTATTTTGTTGAAGGAATTAAGCTTACAGGAATTAAAGGTTAGGTTTAATTAAACCATGCAAAAATCTTTGGTGGATGCAGTGGTATTAGCAGCAGGTAAGGGAACTCGGATGGTGTCTGAGAGCCCAAAAGTTTTGCACCCAATTGATGGGATGCCGCTAGTTCAACATGTGTTAGAGAATATCAAATTACCTTCAATAAAAAGAAAAATAGTTGTTGTTGGTTTTAAGGCAAAAAAAGTCAGAAAGTTTTTGTCGAGCTATGATTCGCTCATTGATAATGTGTTGCAGTCTCAGCAACTTGGTACTGGCCACGCAGTTTTATGTGCTGAAAAAAAAGTGAAGAGTAAACACGTTTTAGTTTTAGCAGGAGATGTACCATTTATTCAATCTCAAACAATTTCAAAGCTAATCAAAAAGCATATTCAATCGAAATCTGCAGCAAGCATTTTATCGGCTCGAGTTATAAACCCTAAAGGGTATGGCCGGATTGTTAGAGATTCTAAGAATAAAGTATTGGGAATTAGAGAAGAATTAGATGCATCAGCTAAAGAACGTTTAGTTAAAGAAGTGAATACTGGTTTTTATATTTTTGATTCTAAGGTTTTATTTTCGACATTAAAGAAAATAAAAACAAAGAATAAGAAGAAAGAATATTATTTAACAGATGTTATTGCTCTCTTAAGTTTGAAGAGTAAAAAGGTGGAATCCCATCCAATTTCTACTGAAGAAGAAATGATGGGAATTAACTCCAAGGTTGATTTGATGAAAGCTCAAAAATTAATGAATCAGAAGACTTTAAAACGTTTAATGGAAAAAGGGGTTGTTATTGTTTCCCCCGAGAACACATTTATTGCTAATGATGTTAAGATAGGGCGTGATACAGTTATACTCCCCTTTACATACATTGGTAAAAAGGTCGTTATTGGTAAGAGGTGCCAGATTGGTCCTTTCTCTCATATTCGTGAAGAAGTGAAGATTGATGATGGTTCACAGGTTGGTAGTTTTGTAGAAGTGGTTCGTTCTAAAGTTGGAAAGAATTCCATGGTAAAACATTTAACTTATCTTGGGGATTCCGTAGTTGGAAATAAAGCTAATTTAGGTGCTGGAACTATTACAGCAAATTATGATGGGAAAAATAAAAGCAAAACTATAATTGGTGATGGAGCTTTTATTGGATCTAATACTGTTCTAGTAGCGCCAGTTAAAATAGGGAATAAAGCTAAAACCGGAGCAGGTTCTGTTGTTTTAGCCAAAGCGAATGTTCCTAAAGGAACAACTGTTGCCGGAGTACCGGCTAAAAAAATTAAGTAGGTTTTGAGCAATTTTTTTAAGTTATTGTTCTGAGAAGGCGTTTTTCTAAAGGTACCGCAGTCGTAGCAGCTCTACGATGAGGAAGGCTTTAGAAAAATAACGCAGTCAGAATCAAGAAATCAAAAAAATTAAGAAAAGGAAACGAAATGGCAAGTAAAGTATCATTAATCTCAGGTTTATCGAATCAAAAATTAGCAGCAGATATTTGTGATTATTTAAAGGTTCCAATGTGCGAAACATTAGTAGATCGATTTCCAGGTGGGGAAATTCAAGTTCAGATTAAAGATAATATTCGCGGAAAAGATGTTTATATTCTTCAGTCTACTTGTGAGCCACCCAATGATAATTTAATGGAATTATTTTTGCTTATTGATGCAGCAAGAAGAGCATCTGCAAAACGTATAACAGCTGTATTGCCTTATTATGGGTATGCGAGACAAGATAGAAAGGATAGACCTCGAGTTCCTATTTCTGCAAAGCTTGTGGCTAATTTAATTAGCACTGCAGGTGCTCAGAGATTACTTGCTATGGATTTACATGCAGGTCAAATTCAGGGTTTCTTTGATATTCCTGTGGATCATCTTTATGCTATTAATGTACTAGTTAAACATTTCAAAAAGAAAAAAATAGAAGACTTAATTATTGTTTCTCCAGATGTGGGCGGAACAAAAATGGCTCGCGCTTATTCTAAAGCATTAGGGGCTCCTTTTGCTATTGTCGATAAACAAAGAAAAACTTCTAGAACCACAAAAGTATTAAATATTATTGGAGATGTTAAAGATAAAAATGTGGTTATTGTGGATGATTTAGTTTCTACGGCAGGCTCGTTAGTGAAAGCAGCTGATGCGTTAAAGAAAGAAGGGGCTCTGGATGTATACGCAGCTATTGTTCATCCAGTATTAGCAGATCCTGCGTTAGAGAGAATACATAAATCTTGTTTAAAGGAAGTTGTTGTTACAGATTCTATACCATTTAAAAGAAAAGGGAAGACAGCAAAGATTAAAGTTTTGTCTGTAGCACCTTTGTTAGCAGAAGCTATAAAGAGGATTTCTCAAGATCGCTCTGTTAGTTCTTTGTTTGCTCGTTTAGATGTTGAAGCGTAAACCGTTTAGTTTTAGTTTTGATTTTAAATAAAAAAGGGGAAATAAAAGATGGAAAAGATTACATTAAAATCAGTCAAGCGTGAGCAGACTGGAAAAAAATATGCTAAACAGCTACGTAACAGAAAAATGGTTCCAGGGATTGTTTATGGACACGGAAGTGAAGGATTAGCCATTGAGCTTATTAGCAAAGATTTAGAAACAATTTTAAAGACAGGTGGAGCTGAGAATGCTGTTATCTATCTTCAGATTGATGGTGAAACTAAAGATCCTGAAAAAACAGTTCTTATTCGTGATATACAATCACACCCTGTTACAGATCAATTACTTCATGTCGACTTTAACACTGTTTCTCTTACAGAGAAAATTCAGGTTAAAGTTGAAGTCCATGAAAAAGGAGAATCTCCAGGTGTTAAAGAAGGTGGTATCTTGGATCATATTCATAGAGAGTTAGATATTGAATGTTTACCAACTCAAATTCCAGAAAGAATTATTATAAACATTGAAGAATTGAAAATAGGAGATGTTATTCATGTTAAAGACATTGAATTTCCTGAAGGAGTTAAATGTCTATTAGATCCTGAAGAATCTGTGTTGGGTGTGATAGTGCCAAAGATTGTTGAAGAGACAGAGCCGGAAGAAGTTGCTGAAGAAGGTGGTTCTGAACCTGAGTTGATCAGAAAAGAAAATAAAGAGGGCGAGGGTGAAGAAGCTCCTGCTGAAGATAAGGGCAAGAAGAAGGAAGAGTAGTTTAGCTAGTTATGAAACTTATTTTTGGTTTAGGAAACCCTGGAATTGAGTACGAACAAACAAGGCACAATATTGGAAAGCTAGTTGTCCTTTCGATGGCAAAAAGGCTAAACTTAAATTTTGATAAGAAAAAGACAGTTTATCAAAATGAAGCTTCCTACCAAGAAAACCCATTTTTATTAGCTTACTCAAGAAAAGCTTATATGAATGAATCTGGTCCTGTAATTAGAAAGCTATTGGAAACAAAAGCTAGCAATGAACCATCGGACCTTTTAGTTGTGGTGGATGATATTTATTTACCTTTTGGGAAAATGAGATTTAGGTCCTCTGGGAGCTCTGGAGGACATAATGGCCTAGAGTCTATTATTGACTGTTTGGGCTCATCCAACTTTGCTCGTCTTAGGGTGGGTGTTGGTGTTCCAGACACTGATATTGAGCTAAAAGACCATGTTTTAGACAAGTTCTCCCCTAATGAAGAGAAGGAGTTAGAGCCTATTCTAGGTAAATCAACGGAATGTGCCCTCTCATGGCTGGTGGATAGCCCCCAGGATATAATGCAAAAATTTAATTGATTCTATTGGATTTTGTTTAGCTTTATGCTAATATGTGCAGCTTATTTGGCATATTTTTGAACTCTAAAGGAGAACAGAGTAGATGAGTACTTATGAAGGTTTGATCATATTACACCCTAATACAGGTGAAGAAAAAGCAACTGAATGCTTAAAGAAGATTGAAGAAACTTTAACTAAACATAATGCTAAGAACATTGAGCAAGTAAATGTGGGTAGAAAGCCTCTTGGTTTTATGATGAAAAAGCAAGTTGATGGAGTTTTTGTTAAACTTGCGTTTCAAGCAGATGGTAGTAAAGTTAAAGATATTCAATATGGTTTAAGGTTATTAGATTTTATATTACATTTGACTATTTTTGTTAAATCCAAGAAATCTGTGAAACAAGAAGTAACTGCTTAAAGGAGAAAAGCTATGGCGGCTAGTCTAAATAAAGTTTTACTTATCGGTAATCTAACTAGAGACCCGGAAATGAGATATCTTCCATCCGGTCAAGCAGTAACTACATTTAGTATTGCTTTAAATCGTACTTATCAGACACAGCAGGGCGAAAAAAAAGAAGAAGTTACGTTTATTCGAATTGTTACTTGGGCAAAGAGAGCTGAGTTATGTAATCAGTATTTAAAAAAGGGTAGTTCTGTTTGTGTTGAAGGACGTTTACAGACACGCTCTTGGGAAGCTCAAGATGGCTCAAAAAGAAATACTGTTGAAGTTGTTGCTATTAATGTTCAGTTTTTAAGTAGAGCACAAAAATCAGATTCAGAGCCTTCAGTAGGTCATGATGATCAAGTTGTAGAAGATTCTTTTGGTCAGCCTGATTCTGGAAAAGGAATGAATATTTCTGATAAAGAATTAGCTCCAGATGAAGAAGTTCCCTTTTAATTATTGTTTTATAGGAGAGAAAGAATTATATGAAAGTTACTAGAACGAATAAAAAGAAATTTTTCAAAAAGAAAGTTTGTCGTTTATCTCTAAAGATTATTGAGGCTATTGATATTCTTGAAGTAGAGAAGGTTTCAAAATTTTTAACAGAAAAAGGTAAGATGGTTCCTAGAAGAATTTCTGGAAACTGTGCCAAGTGTCAACGAGCTTTGAGTAGAAAAATTAAGCAAATGAGATACGTTGGTATTCTTCCTTTTGTGAATAATAGATAAAATTACGTAAGAGGGTTATAAAGATGCAAGTATTCTTAACAGAAAAAATAAATAAAATTGGAAAAGAAGGCGATTTAGTCAAAGTTAAAGATGGTTTTGCACGAAACTTTCTTTTTCCAAAAAAATTAGCAGTCCCTGTAACTCGTGGTTCACAGAGTAAAGTTGAAGAACAGAAAAAAAATATTTTAATTTCATTAGAAAGGTCAGAGAAGAAAGGGGCTATCTTGAAAGATAAGATAGAAAAGGCTCCTTTGACAATTAGTGTAAAAGCAGGAGAAGGTAAAAAGATATTTGGATCTGTGACAAATCAAGTTATTCAAAAAGAACTCGTGAATAACGGTATTAAGATTGATCGAAAAAAGATCATTTTAGAGAAGCCTTTACAAGAGTTGGGTGATTACGACATTTTAATAAAGTTAACACCTAATATAGAGGCGACTTTAAAACTCTCTATTGCTAATGCTTAATTGCTCTTTCCTTAGCCTAAATTCTTTACCAAAAACAAATTTTAAGGAAACACTCTTTACATTAAGCCCATGCCTTCATCAATAAAGAAACCCACAAGCTTTGTTGAAAAGACACCACCTCATAATTTAGAAGCAGAGGTCAGCGTTTTAGGATCCCTCTTGTTTGATGAGCATGCCATGGCTCGTGCTTTAGAAAAATTAAAGCCCGATCATTTCTACGTTCGATCCCATCAATTAATTTTCAGTGCAGCCTGTCAGCTGTTTGATCATAACAAACCAATCGATTTAGTTACTCTCTCAGACCAATTAAGTAAGACTAGTGATTTAGATGGAATAGGGGGTTCTAGTTATTTAGCCCAACTATCTAACAGTGTTGCTACTTCTGCAAATATTGAGCATTACGCAAAAATTGTTAAAGAAAAAGCAATGTTGAGATCCTTGATTCATGCGGCTACCGAAATTGTTCAGGATGGTTGTGACCCTGGGGTGGAAGTTAATACGTTACTAGACCAGGCAGAGAAAAAAATATTTGAGATTAGTCAAAATAAAATTGAATCTAGATTTAGCGCTATGTCAGAAATTATTCGAGATTCGATTGAAACTATTGATCAGTTATATCAAAGAAAAGAACATGTGACCGGAGTTGCTTCTGGATATCATCAATTTGATATTACTACTGCTGGTTTGCAGCCTTCTGATTTAATTATTGTTGCAGGACGTCCTTCAATGGGAAAATCAGCATTTGCAACAGGTCTATGTGAGCACGTTGGAATCACCCTAAAAAAGGGAGTGGCTTTTTTCTCTTTGGAAATGAGTAAAGAACAATTGGTGCAGAGAATGCTTTGTTCTCATGCAAGAGTAGATGCTCAAAGTGTTCGAACGGGTTATTTGTCTCATCAAGATTGGCCTAAACTGACAAGTGCTGCGGGTAAGCTATCAGAGTCTCCTATTTTTATTGATGATACTCCTGGTATTACAGTGCTTGAAATGAGAGCTAAAGCACGACGATTAAAGTCTCAGCATGATATTCAACTTGTTGTGGTGGACTATTTGCAGTTAATGCAATCGAGCAGCCGCCTTGAAAGTAGACAACAAGAAATTTCAGATATCTCGCGATCGTTAAAAGCACTAGCACGAGAATTAAGAGTTCCTGTAATTGCTATCAGTCAGCTATCTCGAGCTGTTGAAAGCCGTACAGGGAATAGACCTCAACTGTCAGATTTGAGAGAATCAGGAGCAATTGAGCAAGATGCTGATTTGGTGGTTTTTTTGTTTCGAGAAGAATATTATAATCCAACAGAAGAAAATAAGAACAGAGCTGAGGCTATTATTGCTAAACAAAGAAATGGCCCCATTGGCACTGTGGACTTAATGTTTTTAAAGCAGTGGACTCGCTTCGAAAACCCTGAAACTACGTATAATAATCAGGGTGAAAGCCAGGGAGCTGTCTAGTATAGTATTCGTTTCTTAATTCCTTAAGAATGTGTTAAAATGCTCGCTTCTATGGATAGGGAAGATTATGAAATTTTATGACAAAATTAGTTATTTATTAGTACTACAATTTACATTTGTATTCGTTTTGTTTTTGGGTGTGAATTCTGAATTGTTGGCTCAAACAGGTCCTGGCCAGGAGTCTCAGGAATCCTCTGTTCAAACAACTCAAGCATCTATGCCTCCGTCGCCATCAAGTACTTCTAGTGCTACGACGGTAACTTCTGGAGCAACAGCTCAAACTGCTGCGCCAAAGGTAAAAGAAATTTTGATAATGGCTTTAGAAATTAGAGGAAATAGAGTCGTTAGTACAAATACAATATTGACAAAACTTAAGACTAAGAAGGGTCGGGTTCTGCGTCAAGAAACAATCAATGATGACGTAAAACGATTGTTTGGTACAGGATTCTTCCAAGATGTTCGTGTTGATGTACAGCCAAAAGATTCTGGTGTTGTTGTCACCATAGTTGTTGATGAAAAACCAATTGTTAAAAGAATTATTTTCCAGGGAAATGAAGCTTTCTCAGAAGATAAATTAAGAAAAGAGTTAAACCTTGTTGAAGGACAAATCTTAGATCAAAGAGCTATTAAGCAAGGTATTAATCAAATCCAAGAGAAGTACATTGGTAAGGGGTTTAGATTTGCTGAGATAAAGTCAGATATTGATATTAACCAGCAAACAAAGCAGGCTGTTTTATACGTTATTATTGATGAAGGTGAAAAATATAAAGTTAGAAAAATTAAGTTTAATGGTAATGAAACTTTTCCTTCAAGAACGCTATTAAAACTAGTTAAAACAAAACCTCGGTTTTTATTGCTATTGAGAAGAGGGATTTTTAATGAAGAAGACTTTCAAGTAGATCTTCAACGAATTCGATCCTTTTACCAAGCTCAAGGATTTCTAGATGTTGAGGTTGGTTCTGACTTTGAGTATAACCGTCAGAAGAAAGAAATATTTATTATTTTCAACATTGTTGAAAGAGATAGATATTATGCGGGAGAAGTTAATATTAAGGGGAATGTGTTATTTCCTCAAAGTGAAATTTGGCAGCAATTGGATATGTTACCAGGATTTGTTTTTTCTCAAGTTAATTTAGATAAAGATGTTGAGCAAATTAGAAAATATTATTTCCAAAAAGGTTACATCGGAGTAAATATTACCCCAGATGTTCAGTTGAATACGGCAACAGGAAAAGTAGATGTTGTTTATACTATTGTTGAAGGCGATTTATTCTTTGTTGATAAGGTTAAAGTAAGAGGAAATACAAAAACAAAAGATATTGTTGTTCGACGTGAGTTGCGTGTAAGACCAGGGGATCGTTTTGATGGAGATAAATTAGATCGATCTAAACAGAGATTAAATAATTTAGGGTTTTTCCAAGATGTTTCTTTTGATACGGAGGAAGCTTCAGCACCCAACAGAAGAAACGTTGTTTTTCGTGTTAAAGAAAAGCAAACTGGAGAATTATCCTTTGGTGCTGGTGTTAGTTCTATTGATCAATTTGTAGGGTTTGCTGAAATTGCACAGAGAAATTTTGATATTGCTAATTTCCCCAAATTTACTGGGGGAGGCCAAAGCCTTTCATTAAGAGGTCGTTTAGGTACTATTACTCAAGATATTGATTTAAGTTTTGTAGAACCTTATTTATTTAATAAAAACCTTTCTTTTGGACTTAATGGGTTTAGAGTTACACGAGAGTCTAATAATACGGACTTTGATGAAATTAGAACAGGTGTTTCAATTAGTTTTGCGCGAGCTTTATCGGAGTTTATTAGAGCTGGAATTGGTTATACTGCTGAGCAAGTAGAATTGGATGATATTGATGCTGATGCAGGAGCTTCTGTTCGAGCTTTTGAAGGCAACACCAATTTAAGTCGTGTTAAATTTACGTTGTCGCGTGATACTCGAAATAATGTATTTAATGCAACAAAGGGGACTTTAATTTCTGGATCTGCCGAAATGGTGGGTGGAGCCATTGGTGGAGATGCTGATTATTATATTGGTCAAATTTCTATTTCGAAGTATTTTAGTTTTAAGAATAACCATGTGATTGAACTAAAAGGACGTTTAGGTGTTATGGATGGTTTTGGTAGTACTGAGTTAACCCCTGTATTCGATCGTTTTTTTGCCGGTGGTTTAGGAACTGTTCGTGGTTTTGAACCAAGACGTGTAGGGCCTAAAGAGGCTGGAGATGCTATCGGGGGTAATACATTAGCTATTGCTAATATTGAGTATACTTTTCCTTTGCTTCAAAGTTTTAAGGGTGCTTTTTTTATTGATATTGGTCAAGTATCCCTAGATTCTTATAGTTTGGGAGCGGGGGACTTTGCTGCAAGTGTTGGTCCTGGTTTAAAAATTAATACACCAATTGGTCCTGTTGCGTTGTATTACGGTTATCCATTTGCAAACCGAGATGATGAAAGTAAGAATGGACGTTTTGAATTTAGTTTTAGTAGAGGTTTCTAATTTAATTTTTTGAAGGGAGAGAACAATGAAACAAATTAATTTTTTATTTACGGTAACTCTTTTTATGTTAGCAATGGTTGTTGGAACTAGCGGAACTGCATTAGCTGCCGATAGAATAGCTTTTGTTGATGTTGCTAAGGTTTTTGATGATTACGAAAAAACAAAGGTTTTTGATAAAGAATTAGCTGAAATCGGAAAAGAAAAACAAACTATACGGGACAACTTAGTTCTTGAAATCAGAAGATTGAAAGATGAGCTTGCTTTACTTAGTGATAAAGGGAAATCTGATAAACAGCAAGGAATTGATCAGAAGTTAAGAGAACTTCAAGCATTTGATCAGGGAGCTCAAAGAGAACTAGGAGAAAAAAGAGAAAAAATCATCAAAGAAGTGTTTAAAGATATTGATGACGTCATGAAAAAATATGGCGAAAAAAATAAATTTGATTTTATTCTTAATGAAAGATTGTTGCTTTTTAGAAGTGATAAATTTGATGTTACAGAAGATATTATTGGCGAGTTAAATGCTCGTTATAAGAGATAAAATACCTGGAGGTGTGCTCCTTCGCGGGAGAGATAAATAACTTTAAATGACTAACCCAAATAAACAACATACGATTAAAGATAAAATAGAATTTAGTGGAATAGGTGTTCATAGTGGCTGTGAAGTTTCTGTGGAACTTAAGCCAACGGAACCCGGTGCTGGAATTTTGTTTCGACGTTCTGACAAACCAGAATCAAAGTCATTTAAAGCTAGTGTAGATAATGTAATTAATATTCCGGAAGTGGAAGGACGTCAAACAACTCTTGGAATGGGTGATGCTCATGTTGTTACTGTTGAGCATTTATTATCTTCATTACATGGTCTAGGAATTGATAATTGTCTTGTCGATGTGTCTGGACAAGAAATGCCTGTTTTAGATGGTAGTTCCTCCGATTATACTCAAAGAATTCTTCAAGTTGGAATTCAAGAACAAGATAAAGATAGAGATTATTTTAAAGTAGGAGAGTTCTTTCAAATTGATTTTGAAGATGGTGCTAAAATTGAAGTTTTTCCTTCAAACAACTTTGAAGTGACTTATACATTAGATTATCCCGGAGATTCTTCATTAACAGATCAGACTGTTAGTTGCCTTGTTACTCCAGAAACATATTTGAGCGATATATCTCCAGCAAGAACTTTTTGTTTAAAGCAAGAAGCAGAGTATTTATTGTCTCAAGGTTATGGCAAGGGGGCATCCTTCGAGAATACTTTAGTTTTTGAAAATGGTAAGCCGCTCAATAATGAGTTGAGATTTGATGATGAAGCTTGTCGTCACAAAGCACTCGACTTAATTGGGGATATGTATCTTTTAGAAAAACCAATTAAAGCTCACATTAAATGTTTTAAAACAGGCCATCGACATAATGTCGAATTAGTCAGGAGGTTAAAGCAAATGTCTGAAACTCAAACACCAAAAAGAACGATGGATATTACTGAGATAATGAGTGTTATCCCTCATCGTTATCCTTTTCTTTTAATTGATAAAATTACGGAATTAGAAGAAGGTCAGCGTGCCGTTGGAATTAAAAACGTTACGATGAATGATTACTTTTTTCAAGGCCATTTTCCAGGTCATCCTGTAATGCCCGGAGTTTTGATTGTAGAAGCTATGGCGCAGGTGGGTGGCGTTATTATGTTAAGTAAGGACGCAAATAAAGGGAAAATAGCTTATTTTATGAGTATTGATAAAGCTAAGTTTAGAAAACCTGTATTTCCAGGAGATCAGCTTAGACTTGAAGTAGATGTAGTCAGAGTTCGTTCAAGAACGGGGCAATGCACAGGGAAGGCATATGTCGGAGATGATTTGGTCACGGAAGCCGAAGTTAAATTTGCTATTGTTGATCGACAAGACGAAGAATAAATCTGATAAGGCGGTATAATTCGATATGAATGTAAACACGGAATCGACAGCTAAGGGAGTAAATATTCACCCTACGGCTATTGTTCATCCTGGTGCAGAAATTGCTGAAGGTGTTGAGATTGGCCCGTTTTCAATTATTGAAGAAAACGTAAAGATTGGTGCTGGTACCCGAGTTGGAGCCAGAGTGACTGTTGAAGGCTATACCAATATTGGAGAAGGAAACCAAATCTTTACAGGTGCTGTGATTGGAAGTTTAACCCAAGATAAGAAGTATAAGGGTGAAGTAAGTTATCTTAATATTGGAAATAACAATATTATTCGGGAATATGTAACAATTAATCCAGGAACTTTAGAGGGTACCGAAACTGTTATTGGAGATGATAACTTATTAATGGCCTATGCTCATATAGCCCATGACTGTATTGTGGGAAATCACACGGTTATTGCGAATAATGGAACACTCGCTGGCCATGTAATCGTTGAAGACAGGGCTATTATTGGTGGTTTTGGCGGCATTCACCAATTTGTACGCATTGGTACGTTATCTATTGTTGGTGGTTGCTCTAAAGTTGTTCGGGATATTCCCCCTTTTATGATGGTTGATGGACATCCAGCTCGAGCTTTTGGGGTGAATACAGTTGGTCTTGATAGAAACAATATTTCTTCTGAAGAAAAGTTGAATTTGAAAAGAGCATATAAGCTAATTTTTAAGTCAGGCTTTCCTCTGAAGAGTTCTATAAAAAACATAGAAGAAACTCTCGATATGACTCCAACATCTAAAACCTTACTCGAGTTTCTTAAAAAGTCTGAACGGGGTGTTTGTAAGTAACACCCAGTAGACACATTCTACTCCTCATGTCACTATCACAAAACAATCACAAAATAGGTGTTATAGCTGGATATGGTGATTTTCCTATAGAAGTGTGTAATGCTGCCCAAAAACAGGAGTTAGAGGTTGTTTTATGCGCAATTAAGGGCGAAGCTAATCCTTCTATTACAGATCCTATCAAAGAATCTATTTGGGTCAAGTTGGGTGAGTTAGGAAAGGTTATTAAATTTTTTAAAGAGAATAATGTGGAGCAGGTGATCTTATGTGGAAAGATACATAAAGTAAACCTACTCAAAGGAGACGTTATTCCTGATTTAGAAATGTTGAAACTAGTAGGCCGTATTAGAAATTTTAAGGATCAAGATTTATTAAAAAAGTTATGTGACTACTTGGGTGAAAAAGGAATTCATATTATTGATTCCACATCCCTATTAAAGGAAGCTCTTCAGTTAGAAGGTGTTTTATCAAAAAAGAAATTGTCACAGGACGATTGGGCGGATGTTTCTTTTGGGTATGATATGGCAAAGAAAATGGCTGATTTAGATATTGGTCAAACGGTAGTCGTTAAAAATAAATCTGTTGTCGCTGTTGAGGGTCTTGAAGGAACAGACCAGGCTATTGCACGCGGTGGAGAATTGGCTGGAAAATCTTCTACAGTAGTCAAGGTTGCTAGACCTAATCAGGATATGCGTTTTGATGTCCCTACAATTGGTCCAGACACCATTGAAAGTTGTCAAAAAGCGAATATTGGAACATTGGCTTTTGAATCTGGAAAGACAATTATTCTTCATTCCGAAAAAGTAATCGATTTAGTAAATCAATCAGGCATGAAATTAGTTTCATTTAATCCAGATAATAACAATAATTAAATTGAGAGAAAATATTTTGGCTAAAGAAAAACAAATCCCAGAACTAAAAAGAGAAGTTCTTGAGCTGACTACATTCTATGAGATCTCTCAGGCGCTCAATGCTTCTTTGGATTTAACTAAAACTCTTCCTGATATTTTAGATATTCTTCATAAACGAATGGGTATGGAGAAAGGTACCATCAGTTTGTTGGATTTAAATACAAAAGAATTAGGAATTACAGTTGCTCATGGATTGGATAAAGAACAAATTGAAAGAGGTAAGTATAAGTTGGGAGAAGGTATTACCGGTAAAGTTGTTGCTGCTGGTGAGCCTATTGTTGTGCCTAATGTAGATGAAGAGCCTTTGTTCTTGAATAGAACACAGTCTAGAGGAGATTTGAAGAAGAAAAACTTTTCCTTTATTTGTGTGCCTATCAAATTAGGGAAAGAAACTATTGGAGCGTTGAGTGTTGACCGTCATTTTGGGGAAGATTTATCTATAGAAGAAGATCTAAGATTACTTTCTATAATTAGCTCGACAATTGCACAAGCCGTAAAGGTTCATGAAGTTGTAGAAGAAGAAAAAGAAGAATTAGCTCAAGAAGCTAGAGAACTTAGAAGTGAGTTGAAAAAGAAATATCGTCCTGAAAACGTTGTAGGTGAAAGCAAAAAAATGAAGGATGTTTATTCTTCAATTAACTTGGTTAGTCAAAGCAAAGCAACTGTTTTGCTAAGAGGAGAAAGCGGAACTGGAAAAGAACTTATTGCCAAGGCTGTCCATTATGCTAGCTCAAGAGCTTCCAAACCTTTTATTCGAGTTTCTTGTGCTGCTTTGCCTGAAACATTATTAGAAAGTGAATTGTTTGGCCATGAAAAAGGTTCTTTTACGGGAGCGTTGAACCAGAAAAAAGGTCGTTTTGAATTGGCTGGCGGTGGGACATTGTTTCTTGATGAGATAGGAGATATCAGCCCTATTATCCAAATTAAACTATTAAGAGTATTACAAGAGAAGGAATTTGAACGTGTGGGTGGAAACGATACTATAAAAGTAGATGTCCGAATTATTACAGCAACCAATAAGGATTTAGAGAAAGAGGTTAGAGAAGGTAAGTTCCGAGAAGACTTATATTATCGATTAAATGTGGTTCCTGTCTTTTTGCCCCCTCTTAGAGAAAGAAAAGATGATATTCCTCTTTTAGCAAATACATTTCTTAAGAAATCTTGTGAAGAGAACGAAAAAAGCGTAAAAGAAATGGATGATAGTGCTTGGGATCATATTATTAATTACTCATGGCCGGGGAATGTTCGTGAATTAGAAAATGCTATCGAGAGGGCCGTGGTTTTGTGCCAAGGGAATAATCTTACTTCAGAACACTTTCCATACGAGCTCCAAGATAAAATTAGAGATGTGAGTGTCCTCGATGCTATAGATGAACAGGGCAACCTTCAAGATAATGTTATCGAATTAGAAAAACGTATGATTAAATCAGCGCTTAAAAGTACAGGCGGAAACAAGCGGAAAGCAGCCAAGCAGTTAGGCGTTACAGAAAGAATACTTAGTTATAAGCTTTCTAAGATCCAAGAATAAGTCTCTAACCCATCCTTTATTTGAGCTTCCTTATAATTAGGGTTTAAGTCTTTACTCTAAAATCTCGATATATATATTAAGAAAATTGATTATTTGGAGGTATTCTATGAAACGAGTCTTATTAGCAGATGCCGACAGAAGTAATGCAGAAGTTTTAGCTATGGCTTTAAAAGGAGAAGGGTATGAGCTTTTATTAGCGCATTCCTTAGAAGAATGGATTGAGATTTTAGATAAAAAGAATATGGATTTGATTCTATTAGATGAGAGTTTTCTTACCATTTCTCGGTTGTTGTTTTCATTATCCAAAAAAGCCTATAAAAAACTACAAAAAACCTCATTAGTTATCATGACTTTGTATCCTGAAATAATTGAGCATAGACAAAAGTTTCCCCAAAAAGCAAAATTCCTTTTGAAGCCATTTCATGCCGATGAAATGTTTATGGTTATTCGTCAGGTGTTTTTTGAGAGGTCTGGAGTTTTGGTTTGATTCAGCAGGAAGTTTGTTGTGTCTTCTGCAATTCGTTTAGCAGAATCTCCTAAAGACAATTCATCTCTAATTTGAGCAAAGCTTTTTATTTGCTCCTTTTTTAATACCTCATCTGAAATCAATAAAGCCATTTCAGTTTTGATTTTTTCTGCTGTACAATCATATTGAATTAATTCAGAAATAACCTTTTTCTTAGATAGGATATTCACAATACCTAAAAAGGGAATCTGAATAAGTATTCGGCCAATTAAATAAGTAAGAAAACTGGTTTTGTAGACAAGGAAAAAGGGCTTTTCATGAAGAGCTGTTTCAAAGGTAGCTGTCCCAGAGCAAACAGCGAGAACGTCGGATGCTTTAATCACGTCATAATGTTGATCCTTAAGAAAATGAATGTTAAGGCCAAGCCCGTGTTTGTTTAAAATGTGATCATAAAGCTCTTTTTTTATGTGTGAAGTTTGCGAGAGAATAAACTGAGCATTGGGTATTTCCTGTTTTAGTAATTGTGCCCCCTCTAATAAAGGAGGGAGGATTCGTTTTACTTCCTTTTCCCTTGATCCAGGCAAAATACCAATAATAGGATTATCCGATAATGAGTACTTATCTTTTATTTCTTTTATTTCCTCCTGAGGGATAGGGAGTTTAATTTTATCTGTCATTGGATGCCCAACATAGGTAACCGGAATGTTATATTCCTCATAGAAAGTCTTCTCAAAAGGGAACAAAACAAAAAGTTGTTTAACAAACTTTTTTAGAATGTAGATCCTTCTTTTCCCCCAAGCCCATAATTGAGGAGTGATGTAATAGAAGATAGGGGAGAAGTTGTTTAATTTTTTAGATAATCTTAGATTAAAACCAGGGAAGTCAATTAAGATAATTAAGTCTGGTTTAGTGGATTTAATTTCTCGGATAGCAGAATAAAATATCTTTCGGTAAGAGAAGTAATTCTTAAGCACATCCGTAAAACCCAAAGCAGATATTTTAGTTAAATCGGTACGAATATGAGAACTTAAACTGTTCATTTTTGGACCACCCAGCCCAAAGTATTCAATGTCCGAATTTTTAGCCTTTATTTCTTCAATAAGTTTTGCACCGTGAGTATCTCCAGATAATTCACCAGCAACAAAATAAATTTTCTTTTTCATGGATTAAGCCTTGCTGATTAGCTGGTTTTTAAGAAAAGCTTGGTTCTCTTTTTCAGAATTTTTAATGCTATCAAGAATAGATAAAGCTAATTCAAGGGCATCTCGGGCAGGTACGTCTGGGGTACCAAAATCTTGTTTGCTTTGTACTTTAGAAATAAAGTGCTCGATTTCTTTTTTAAGGGATTCACCCTTTTCAATTTTTATTTCTTTTTTATTTACATTGAATAGGGACTTTTTGAAGATCTTAGCTGTTTGTTCTGCGTAATCTAATGATACGTAGGCATCGGGTTGAAAGATCCTGATTTTTCTTTGAGCTTCAGGGGTTAATCGAGAAGCAGTAATATCAACGATACAAGCATTTTCAAACTTTAGTCGAGCATTAGCAATATCTTCATATTTGGTGATAACTTGTATTCCAACAGCATCATTACTAATAACCTTCATCGGGACAAGACTCAGTAAAATATCGAGGTCGTGAATCATAAGATCTAAGACAACACCACAATCTTTGATTCTAGGGTTAAAAGGTCCTAATCTATGAATTTCAATAAAACGAGGATTGTTTACAATCTTTTTGATTTCTTCAAAACCCGAGTTGTAACGTTCAACATGCCCCACTTGAAGCAGTAGTTTTTTCTCTCGGGCAATGGCTAGTAACTCATCAGCTTGTTCTAAAGAATAAGCGATGGGCTTTTCTACTAGACAATGCACGCCCTCACTGAGTACTGTATGGGCTACAGAGTGATGTAGGGAAGTAGGGACGCAGATAGAAACCAAATCAACTTTTGAGAGGATCTTTTTATAGTTTTTGTTGAAGGGAACTCCTAGTTCTTTAGCTACTTCTTCTTTTGACCCATCCGTATCACAAACGCCTACTAATTCGATGGATTCGGGGAATTCCTTATAAATTCGGGCATGTATCTTTCCTAAATGACCAACCCCTATAACTCCAGCTTTTAGTTTTTCCATACACCTAACTCCTAATCTATTATGATTAAATGACTTATATAAGATTTAGCTTTATTTGATAGCGCCTAATTAAAGAGCTGTTTTTCTTGCCCTAAATGGTGCTTGAGGCCTTTGTTGGGGTATGCTAGAATCTTCATCTTTAGCCAGTGATTTTAGTATCTTTAGACCATCCTGAAAAGGATTTATTTCAATATTTGGAGAATTTAAATAAACCGTCTATTAAAGACGGTTTTTTACTATTATGAATATATACAAAAGATTACTTCAGTACATTAAGCCTTATAAGGGAAAACTAATATTTTCTGGGATTTGTATGGTGTTTTATTCTTTTGCCAACAGTCTTGTCTCAGTCGTTGTTTTTGTAGTAACCAGTGGGTTTATAAATAAACAGAGTGTAAGTTTGGCTATCCCAAAGACGGATTACGCAATTACTTTTGATGCTTTTTTTATTCCTTTCGTGGTAATTATAGTTTTTCTTGCCAGAGGTACTTTTGATTATATTTCTAAGTTTCTGATGGAAAGCATAGGCCAGCGTGCTGTAATGGATGTCCGTAATGATTTGTACAAACATTTAATTACGCAAGATGTTCGTTTTTATAGTAAGGGGAAAACAGGCGATTTGATTTCTCGTATTATGAATGACGTGGGAAGAATTCAAGGGGCTATTACAGATGTTCTCGTTGATGTCATTAAACAACCTTTAGTAATCTTATTTAATGTTCCTCTCATTTTTTATTGGGATTATAAACTAGCTTTTATTAGTTTGGTTGTGTTCCCAATGGTTGCTATTCCAATTACTTATTTTGGTCGAAAACTTCGTTCGATTAGTAAACAAATTCAAGAAAAAACTTCGGATGTAACAACAATACTTCAAGAGACTTTTACAGGAATTCGTATTGTTAAAGCCTTTAACATGGAAGGCGCAGAGTTTAAGAAATTTAGACGTGTTAATAGAGGAGTTCTCAATTCCATTATCAAAGTAATTCGTATTACAGTGATTCAAAGACCTATGGTTGAAGTGCTGGGGGCCTGTGGTGTTGGGTTTGCTGTTTGGTATGGCCTTAATTACCTTCCTCTAGATCGATTCACCGCTTTTGTGGCGTCGCTGTTTATTCTTTATGAACCATTAAAGAAAATCAGCAAAGTTAATAGTACAGTTCAACAGTCTATTGGTGCTGGATCCCGTATTTTTGAAATCATGGATGATAAACCAGAGATTACAGATGCTCCCCAAGCCCATGTTTTTAACGAAACTATTAAAACCATTGATTTTAGTAATATTAGTTTTTCTTACGAAAAAGAAACGCCTGTTCTGAGAAATATTGATCTTAAAGTGAATTCGGGAGATGTTATTGCTATTGTGGGTTCTAGTGGCTCTGGTAAAACAACATTAGTTAATTTGCTGCCTCGTTATTATGATCCTACTGAAGGAAAAATTTTAATTAACAATCACGATATTAAAGATATTACGTTAAAGTCTTTACGCTCTCAAATAGGGTATGTAGCTCAAGAAATAATTTTATTTAATGACAGTATTAGAGATAATATTTCTTATGGTCGGACAACAGCATCTTTTGAGGAAATTCAAGAAGCAGCTAAAAAAGCCCATGCCCATGATTTTATTATGGAGATGCCAAAAGGCTATGATACGATTGTTGGTGAGAAGGGCGTCTCATTATCTGGTGGACAAAGACAGCGGTTATCTATTGCCCGTGCTGTTTTAAAGAATCCCCCAATTCTTATTTTTGATGAAGCAACGTCTATGCTAGATACCGAAAGCGAAAGAGAAGTCCAAAAGGCCATTGAATTCGTAATGAAGAATAGAACCGTATTTGTGATTGCTCATCGTTTATCAACAATCAAAAATGCTTCTAAAATATTAGTCCTTGAAGAAGGTCGTATTGTGCAGTCCGGAAATAATGAAGAACTGTCAACGGTTGAGGGCCCTTATAAACGTTTGTATGATCTGCAGTTTCAAGTCTAAAGACAGCCTTTTGCTCTTGGCTTTTAGCTTTTAGCAAAGATTTTAAGCCAAAAGCCAAGAGCCAAGAGCTAATAGCCAAAAGCTTCTTTATCAGTTAATATTTAATACGGAGGGATAATATGAGAACATTTAATCCAGCGTTAAAAGATAGTAGTTTTCAAAATTATGCAGTGGATTCCTCAAATCAAATGACGATTCAAGGCACCGTAAACAAGACACTGATTTCTTTGTTTATATTGGTTGCAGCAGCAGCTTGGGTTTGGTCTAAAGCCGTTGCTGGCGGGGGAATTCCTCCTTTAGCTTGGGTGGGCGCCATTGGTGGATTTGTTGTAGCCATAGTTACTTGTTTTAAGAGAGAGTGGGCGCCAATCACAACACCTCTTTATGCCGCTTTAGAAGGATTTTTTATTGGAGCAATTTCAGCAGTTTTTGAGATGCAATTTCCAGGTATTGTTATTCAGGCAGTAGCTTTAACTTTTGGAACAATGTTTTCTCTTTTGGTTCTTTATCAAATGAGAGTTATTAAAGTGACACAAAAATTCCGAACGGGTGTTTTTGCTGCTACGGGTGCTATTGCGCTTATTTATATACTCAGTATGGTCCTAGGTTTTTTTGGTGTTCGTGTCCCTTTTATCCATGAAGGTGGCATATTAGGCATAGGTTTTAGCCTTTTTGTTGTTGGTATTGCCGCTTTAAATTTAGTATTAGATTTTGATTTAATTGAAAGAGCTGCAGCTGCGGGATCTCCTAAATATATGGAGTGGTATGGCTCTTTTGGTTTGATGGTAACCTTAGTATGGCTATATATAGAAATACTTAGATTATTAGCTAAACTAAATAGAAGATAGCAATTTGTAGTCAAAAGGTACCAGGTACTTTTTCAAGGTAGAAAAGTACCTGGTACCTTTTGGGCTCGGGTTTTTCTTGACAGAATGTAAAGAAATCGCTATATTCTTACAACTTTTACGTTAATCCTTTTAATCTGGTTCTGAGAAACCAGGAAAGGTAATACAATGATTACAATACACGTATACAAAAATTTAGCTTTAGAATTACTTAGAGTTTCGCCTATCTCTTTTAAGAGGTAGGCTTTTTTTATGCCTAAAATTAAGGAATTAGAGGGTGAAAGAGCTATGAAGATAAAACCAACGAAGAAGATTTTGGATGCTGATGGGATGAATCGAGTGATTACTCGAATTGCCCATGAGATTCTTGAGAGAAGTAAAGGAACAGAAGATCTTATTTTAGTGGGGATAGAAAGAGGGGGCTCTGTCCTAGCAGATAGATTCAGAGCTAAAATAGAGGAAATTGAAGGGGTTGTCGTTCCCAAGGGTTCGATTGACATTACTCTTTACCGAGATGATTTAGGAGAGGTTGGAACACAACCTTTGATGAAAGGGACTAATTTAGACTTTGATATTAATGGAAAAAAAGTATTGCTAGTTGATGATGTTTTGTTTACAGGAAGAACTGTTCGTTCTGCTTTAGATGCTTTGGTTGATTTTGGAAGACCTAAGTGGGTTGAATTAGCTGTTTTATTAGACAGAGGACATAGAGAGTTGCCAATAAGAGCTGATTACGTTGGTAAAAATATACCAACATCAATAGATGAAGAAGTGTATGTTCACTTTTTAGAAAAAGATGAAGCAGATGAAGTGTTTATTGCGAGGAAACACGATGGTTGAAGAAAATACAGCTATTGCGGAGGAGATGAAAACCGTGGAAAAACAAACTCAATGGACTCGAAAAGATCTTTTAGGATTAAAAGATTTAAATCGAGATGAAATAGAACTTATTTTAGATACGGCAGCTAACTTAAAAGAAGTGTCTGAGAGAAGTATTAAAAAAGTTCCAACACTCAGAGGAAAGACTGTTGTGAACTTTTTTGTGGAACCTAGTACGAGAACAAGAGCTTCATTTGAATTGGCTGAAAAAAGGTTAAGTGCGGACTCTCTAAACTTTTCTGGAGGTTCTAGTAGCTTGGTCAAAGGAGAAACGCTTAAGGACACAGCAAAAAACATTGAAGCGCTTCAAGTGGATTTGATTGTTATTCGTCATGGCTCCACAGGTGCGCCTCATCGATTAGCAGAATATGTGGGTCCCGGAATTATCAATGCGGGTGATGGTACTAACGAGCATCCAACACAAGCTTTACTGGATATGTTTACGTTACGTGAGAAAAAGGGAAGTCTTGAAGGATTAAAAGTAGCCTTTATTGGAGACATTTTGCATAGTCGAGTAGCACGATCCAATATTTGGGGGCTTACTAAGTTAGGAGCCAAAGTAACTGTTGCTGGCCCTAAAATGTTGATACCTAAAGATGTTGAGAAAATGGGTGTGGATGTTACTTATGATGTTAGAGAGGCAGTTAAAGATGTGGATGCTGTTAATTTACTTCGCATTCAATTAGAACGTCAGAATGAACCTTTCTTCCCATCCTTAAGAGAGTATGCACAGTTTTTTGGAGTCAATGCAGATGTGTTTAAATTAGCAAAGAAAGATGCCATTATTATGCATCCAGGGCCCATTAATCGGGGTGTTGAGTTAACTTCAGATTTAGCTGATGGTTCTGGGTCTGTTATTTTGGAACAGGTAACTAATGGTTTAGCTGTCCGAATGGCTGTATTGTACTTACTCAGTCTTTACAGAACTAATGGTTTAACAAAGGAATAATACATTATGTCAATTTTAATTAAAAATGTTCATGCTCTAGATCCTAAAAATGGTGTTGATGAAACTTTGGATGTGTTTATTGATAAAGGAAAAGTTTCTCAGGTTGGAAAGAATCTGTCTGTTTCTGCGAAAGATGAAATTGATGGAAGTAATAAATATCTGTTACCCGGTTTTATTGATTTACATGTTCATTTCAGAGAACCTGGACAAGAATACAAGGAAACTATTGAAACAGGGGCGCAAGCAGCTCTTCGGGGTGGTTTTGTTGGGGCTGTAACAATGCCTAATACTGACCCGGCAACAGATAGTCGAGCGATAGTCGAGTTTATTTTGAAAAGAGCTAAAGAAGCTAATTTTAATTTATTTCCTTGTGGAACTCTTTCAAAGCACAGAGAAGGAAAAGAAATTGCAGAAATGGGTGAGCTTAAGAGTGCTGGATGTGTTGCTGTAAGTGATGATGGAAGTTATCTGAGTAACCCATTATTAGCGAGACACGCATTTGAATACGCTTCATCCTTGGGGTTGATTGTTATGTCTCATGCTGAAATTCCTGCAATGGCTGAAGGTGTTATGAATGAAGGAAGTGCTTCAACACGATTGGGGTTAAAAGGAAAACCGGACATTGCGGAGTCTATAGCCGTAGCTACAGATATTGAAATTGCTAAATTGACAGGAGCTCATTTGCATATTTGCCATATTTCTACACGTAAAGGTTTAGAGAGAGTTATCGAAGCAAAAAAGGAAGGTGTCTCAGTTACTTGTGAAGTTACACCTCATCATTTTACATTAACGGATGATGTGATTGAAAACTATGAAACTAATTTCAAGATGTGTCCACCATTGCGAAGCGAAGATGATCGCGATTTTATGATTCAAGGGTTGGTTCAAGGTCATATTGATTGTATTGCAACAGATCATGCTCCTCATACCGAAGAAGAAAAAGATCGGGAATTTGAAAATGCTCCCGTGGGGGTGATTGGATTAGAAACAGCTTTTCCAGTGGCTATCACAGAGCTTTATCATAAAGTTGGAATGCCTTTGGTGGATTTGATTCATCGTTTTGCTATCACACCTGCAAGCATTTTAAAACTGTCTGATTTTAACGAGATTAAAGAAGGAAGTAACGCTAACTTAACGTTAGTGGATTTAGAGCATCAATGGACGGTAGACAAAAGTTTGTTTTGTTCTAAATCAAAAAACTCCAGCTTTATTGGGAAAGAAGTTCAAGGGTTTGTAGAGGCTACTATATGTAATGGAAAGTTATATAACTGGGAAAAGGTAAACGCATGAAGAAAGCATTGTTAGTTTTAGAAGACGGAGAAGTTTTTGAAGGGGAAGCTTTTGGTTCTGAAGGAGAAGTTTTTGGAGAAGTCGTGTTTAATACTTCAATGGTTGGGTATCAAGAGATTTTGACAGACCCTTCTTATAAGGGACAGATTGTTGTTATGACTTATCCTTTAATTGGAAATTATGGTGTGAATTTTGATGATACAGAATCTTCTGTTCCACAAGTAGAAGGCTTTGCTATTTGTGAGTTAAGCCCTGTTGCCAGTAATTTTCGTTCTGAAAAAACATTGGATGAATACCTAAAAGAAAATGCTGTTCCTGGAATAGAAGGAATTGATACAAGAAGACTTGTGAATCATTTAAGAGATCATGGGTCTAAACGAGGAGTTCTTTCTTCAATAGATTTAGATGCTAATAGCTTATTAAAGAAGGTTAAAGCATCTCCTGAAATGTTAGGAAGGGATTTGGTTAAGGAAGTAACAACAAAAGAGGCTTATGATTTTGATGGTGTTTTAATGTCTGAGTTTAATTGGCCTCCCGATGTTGTAGCTAAAAAAGAATCTTTTAATATTACGTGTATTGATTCGGGTATGAAACGAAATATTTTACGAAAATTAAATCAGCATGGTTTTAAGACAAAAGTTGTTCCAGCTTTTGCTTCAGCCGAAGAAATATTAGCGAATAACCCGGATGGCGTATTTTTATCTAATGGTCCTGGAGATCCAGCAGCTTGTATGTATTTAGTGGACACTGTAAAAGAGCTTATAGGAAAAGTACCTATTTTTGGAATATGTTTGGGCCACCAGATTTTATCCTTAGCTTTAGGGGGTAAGACCTATAAATTAAAATTTGGTCATCGGGGTGGAAATCAACCCGTTATGGATTTAAAAACAGAGAAGGTTGAAATCACCGCTCAGAATCATGGTTTTTGTGTGGATTTAGACTCACTGAAACACCATAACATTGAAGTTACTCATATTAATTTAAATGATAAGACCTGTGAGGGGATTCGACATAAAGACCATCCGATTTTTTCTGTCCAATATCATCCTGAAAGTTCACCAGGACCTCATGATAGTGATTATTTATTTCAGCGTTTTTACGATTTAATACAAGAGCATAAAGAAAGTTCTAAGTGCTGAGTTCTTAGTTAAAAAACAAAAGAAACTCAGAACTTAGAACCTAGAACTCAGAACTAATTAAGCAAAGGAAAATTCCCCGTGCCAAAAAGAACAGATATCAAAAAAATTCTTATTATCGGTCCAGGTCCAATTATTATTGGTCAAGGATGTGAGTTTGATTACTCAGGAACTCAAGCCTGTAAAGCATTGAAAGAAGAAGGGTATGAAATTGTGCTGATTAATTCTAATCCAGCTACGATTATGACAGACCCTGGTGTTGCGGATAGAACGTATGTAGAGCCCGTAACCGTTGAGTTTTTAGAAAAAGTAATTCAAAAAGAAAATCCGGATGCCTGTCTTCCTACAATGGGTGGGCAAACAGCGTTAAATATTGCTGTTGAAGCTTATGATAAAGGTGTTTTTGAGAAATATGGTGTGGAACTTATTGGGGCTGACTATAAGGCAATTAAAAAAGCCGAAAATCGTGAAGAATTTAAGCAGGCAATGAAAAAGATCGGCTTAGATCTCCCTGTAAGTAATTTTGCTTATACCATAGAAGAAGCTGAAAAAGTAGCGGACACCATTGGTTATCCAGTAGTGGTGCGCCCAAGTTTTACATTAGGGGGGTCAGGAAGTGGGGTTTGTTTTAATAAAGATGAACTCGTGAACACGGCGCGATTAGGTCTAGAGTACAGTATGACCACCGAAGTTTTAATTGAAGAGTCCGTGCTTGGTTGGAAAGAATATGAATTTGAAGTTATGCGGGACGTTAAAGATAATGTCGTGATTATCTGTTCCATTGAAAACTTAGATCCCATGGGTGTTCATACGGGAGATTCCATTACTGTTGCTCCTGCCCAAACATTGACAGATAAAGAGTATCAACGTATGCGGGATGCTTCTATTGCGGTTATTCGAGAAATTGGAGTTGCCACTGGGGGTTCTAACGTGCAGTTTGCAGTAAATCCTAAAGATGGTCGAATGGTTGTTATCGAAATGAATCCTCGTGTATCCCGATCAAGTGCCTTGGCTTCTAAAGCTACAGGTTTTCCTATTGCTAAATTCGCTGCTAAATTAGCTGTGGGTTATAGCCTGGATGAAATTCCTAACGATATTACAAAGTACACACCTGCTTCTTTTGAGCCTACCATTGATTATTGTGTCGTAAAAATTCCAAGATTTGCTTTTGAAAAATTTGAAGGAGTTAATGATACGTTGTCGACTCAGATGAAATCTGTAGGAGAGGCAATGTCTATTGGGCGAACATTTAAAGAATCTCTTCAGAAAGGGCTTCGAAGTCTTGAGATCAAGCGTTTTGGTTTTGGTGGAGACGGAAAAGATGTTGTTTTTGATGAGAAATTAGAAACAATAGAGCAGTTAATCCATTTTATTAAAAAAGGAAAAACAGACCAGCATCTTAAAGAGAAAATCTTAAATTATATTTCTAAACCAAAGTCAGATCGTATTTTTTATTTGAAGTATGCTTATTACGTTGGATGTACCACTGAAGAAATTTATGGCGCTTGTTTTATAGACCCCTGGTTTTTGGAAAACATCAAACAAATTATAGATTTTGAGCAAATGCTTATGGAAACTGCTCATAAGGGAACAATAAGCGATTTAGATAACTACGTATTGAAGAAAGCAAAACGTTTTGGTTTTTCAGACCATCAATTAGCATTTTATTTTAATGAGACAGAAGGCAATATAAGAAAGTTTCGTGAAAAACAAAAAGTGACACCTGTCTATAAATTAGTAGATACCTGTGCTGCTGAGTTTAAAGCATATACCCCTTACTTTTATTCTACTTATGGAGATGAAAGTGATATTGAACCTACGGATAAAAAGAAAATCATGATTTTGGGTGGTGGCCCTAATCGTATTGGTCAGGGAATCGAATTTGATTATTGTTGTGTCCAGGCCTCTTTTGCCCTTAAAGAAATGGGCTATGAAACAATTATGGTGAATTCCAACCCAGAGACAGTAAGTACCGATTATGATACTTCTGATAAGCTTTATTTTGAACCGTTAACCGTTGAGGATGTTTTAAATATCATTCAATATGAAAAACCTTTCGGGGTCATTGTTCAGCTAGGGGGTCAAACTCCTTTAAATATTAGTAGCGAATTAGAGAAGCATGGCGTCAATATTCTGGGTACTTCTGTGGCATCGATTGATGCTGCTGAAGATCGAGATAAATTCAAAAAGCTTCTTCATAAAATTAAGTTAAACCAACCCGATAATGATATTGTGCGTAACACTAAAGAAGCAATTGAAGCGGCTAAGCGTATTGGTTATCCAGTTGTTGTTCGACCTTCATATGTTTTAGGTGGGCGGGCTATGGAAATTGCTTATGATGAGGATTTCTTAAAAAAGTATATGAAAACAGCTGTAGATATTAGTGATAAACAACCCGTGCTCATTGATAAGTTTTTAGAAAATGCCTGTGAAGTAGACGTGGATATGATTGCTGATGGTGAGACTCAGGTTGTTGGCGGGATCATGGAACATGTTGAAGAGGCAGGGATTCATTCGGGTGATAGTGCTTGTGTTATTCCTTCTTTTTCATTGTCTGATAGCATTAAGGATGAGATTAGAGAGAAAACAAAGCAGTTAGCTAAAGAGCTAAAAGTGAAGGGTGTGATGAATGTTCAGTATGCCATACAGAATGATGAAATTTATTGTCTAGAAGTAAATCCAAGAGCTTCTCGAACTATTCCTTTTGTGAGCAAAGCTATTGGTGTTAGTTTAGCAAAATTGGCTGCACGAGTTATGGGTGGTAAGACATTAAAAGAGTTAAACTTTTTAGAAGAAGTTCATCCAAAACATATTTCGGTTAAAGAATCTGTTTTTCCTTTCATTAAATTTCCTGGTGTGGATATTATTTTATCTCCTGAAATGAAATCGACGGGAGAAGTTATGGGAATTGATGAGGACTTTGGACGAGCCTTCTATAAATCTCAAGATGCTGCTTCTGCGAAGCTTCCTAGTGAAGGCACCGTATTTATCAGCGTAAAGGATACGGATAAGCAGCGGGTTCTATCGATTGCACGTCGAATTCATGAGATGGGATTTAAAATAGTTTCAACTAAAGGAACGGCTAGTTTTTTATCTACGGAAAACGTTCCTGTAGAGACCGTATTAAAGATTGCTGAAGGACGGCCCAATATTAGTGATTTACTTCGAAATGGGGAAGTTCAACTGATTATCAATACCCCAAATGGTAAGGGACCCATGCTGGATGAGGCTAAGATTCGCTCTTTAGCTGTTTCCTTTAAAATACCTTGTATCACCACTGTGGAGGCTGCTGAATGTGCTGTTATGGGCATGTTTTCCTATGAAAATAAAGGGTTAACAGTCAAGGCGTTACAGGATTATCACTCAAAGGCTAATGAAGAGGTTAATACCGTATTAGGGTAAAAATGAGAAAATTTGATTATTTCTTAACTTTTTCCGTCTAAACAGGTTATGAATATCGTGGGTTGCAATCCCGATAAACTGTGCTAGTCTTATTTTTTATTACTGTATGAAAGCGAGTAAGTATAATGGTTAAGGTAAAGTTAAGTTTTAGTGATTTTTGGGAAAAATACGTTTTAGCGCATCAAAATGTTCATAATAGAAGACTTCATTTTGTCGCTACTTCTATAGGTATTGTGTGTACAGTAGCATTTTTATGGACTTTAAATCTTAAGATTATAGTTATTGGTTTAATGGTTTCTTATGGATTAGCTTGGATTGGCCACTTGTTATTTGAAAATAATAAGCCGCTAACTTGGACTAACCCATTGCATTCATTTTTAGCAGATTTAAAAATGTATTCTTATATTCTTCTAGGAAAAATGAATAAAGAAATTTCTCAAATTAAAATGAAGTTTGAGAAAGAAAAAGCTTCTAGTGGTATGGACGAGCTTTTAGTCGAAGCTTAATTATTATTTCCTTGTTAACCCCATAAATTATAGCAAGTAGGTTTCATGTTTGATCTTAAAGTTACAGTCAAGTCAAATAAGAAGATAACTCCACATTTATGGATTCTTTCCTTTGAAAGTTCTAAATTGGCCAGGAAGCTTATTCCTGGTCATTTTCTTGAATTTAAATTTAACAATTCTAATGATCCTTATCTACGGCGACCTTTTAGTGTTTATAAGATAAAAGGAAATACGATAGAAGTGCTTTATGAAATAGTGGGCACAGGGACCCGTCTGATGTCTGAGATGAAAAAAGGAGACACTCTTTTATCCTTAGGCCCATTAGGAAATACATTTACTCCTATGAAGAGCAAGAAAACCATCTTTGTGGGTGGAGGTGTTGGAACAGCGCCTTTGATTTTCTTGAGCCAACGTCAAAAATTTCATAAAGGATTCTTTGGGTTTAGAGATCGTCCTCGTGTTTTGCCTAAAAAAGAGTTAACAGGAAAGCCTTCTCAATGGACTTATGCGACCAATGATGGTTCTGTCGGGTTTAAAGGTTTTGTGACACAGCCTCTTGAGAAATTATTTAAACAATCTAAAAATTGTGATGATTACTTTGTTTACACCTGTGGGCCAACACCTATGCTTTATGAAGTAGCTCGCATTTGTCAGAAGTATGGGGTTGAGGGAGAAATCTCTGTCGAAGAACGAATGGGCTGTGGTGTAGGTGCTTGTTTGGGATGTGTGGTTAAAACACGTTCTCAAGGCTACGTACCATCCTGTAAGCTGGGCCCTGTATTTAGAATAAATGATTTAGACATGTAAAAGGTGAGGTGCCTTTAAGTATAAGTAGCGCTTGTCATCCCGGACTTGATCCGGGATCCACTTCATTAATAATACATATTTGTTTTTAACTCGGAACTTAGACTATGAAAAAACCTAAACTTGATCTCAGTGTAAAAATCGGCAACGTTACTTTTAAGAATCCTGTTACGGTTGCTTCAGGGACATTTGGAAATACAGATGAGTTTGAAAACTATGTCGACTTTTCCACATTGGGGGCATTCGTCACAAAAACAATTACATTGAATAAGCGTGTGGGTAATCCAATGCCACGAATTTTTGAAACTCCTAGTGGTATGCTCAATGCCATAGGGTTAGAGAATAAGGGGGTTGATGATTATATTGATAATAAGCTTCCTTACTTATCTAAAATTAAAACAAAACTAATTACAAGTATTGCAGGTAAAGATGCTAAAGAACTTGTAAAAATGGTGAAGAAACTAGAAGGATGTAAGGAAATCTCAGCCATTGAATTAAATCTTTCTTGCCCTAATATTAGAGATAAAGGGGTGAAGGTTGCTAAACAAGCTAAAGAGGTAGAAAAGGTTGTTAAAGAAGTTCGTCAAGCAACGAACAAACTACTGATTACTAAACTATCTCCTGAAATGGACTTTTTTCTAGAAGTAGCAGAACTTTCTGTGAAAGCAGGAACGGATGCATTAAGCATGATCAACACCATCAAAGGAATGGCTGTAGATGTGAATCAATTCAAACCAATGGTCTCCAATATTACGGGTGGATTAAGTGGGCCAGCGATTCGTCCTATTGCACTGAGGTATGTTTATGAGGTAAAGAAATATCTAGATATTCCTGTGATTGGTATGGGAGGGATTGCAACTTCTCAAGACGCACTAGAATTTATTATTACCGGTGCGCATATGATTGCTACTGGAACAGCTAACTTTGTGAATCCACGGGCGCCTCAAGATGTTCTTGAAGGGATAGAGTCCTATATGAAAGAGAAGAAGTTTAAATCAATTAAACAAATTAGAGGCAAGTTGAAGGTTTAATATGGATAAAAAAGATAGAGTTATTATAGCTTTAGATGTAAATAACTTCAGTGACGCAAAAAATCTGGTTGCTAAACTACAGGGACAAGTTTCTGTGTTTAAAGTTGGAATGGAGTTATACACAGCTTGTGGTCAAGAAGTTGTTCAATATATTCATGATTCTGGAGCTAAAGTATTCTTAGACTTAAAATTTCATGATATTCCCAATACCGTTGCTTCTGTTTGTAAAGTTGCTACTCAGCTAGGTGTTTTCATGTTTAATGTACACACTTCTGGTGGTAGCGAGATGATGAAGTGGGCTAGTGAAGCAGTTAGAGAAGAGTCATCACGACTAGAAATTGAAAAACCTATTTTAATTGGTGTTACGATGTTAACAAGTTTAGATCAAGCTCAGATTGATGAAGTGGGATTTTCACGAAGTATTCCGGAGCAGGTTAAATCTTTAGCTCTACTGGCTAAACAATCAGGATTGGATGGTGTTGTCAGCTCTCCTCTTGAGATTAAAACGATTAAAGAAGTAGCAGGGAATGATTTTCAGGTAGTAACCCCAGGGATTAGACCCGAATGGTTTGTAGGTAAGGGTAAGAATGATCAAAAAAGAGTAATGACACCTAATAAAGCTTTTGCGGCAGGTGCTGATTATATCGTCATTGGAAGACCTGTAGCTCGTGATGATGAGCCTGATAAGGCGATGGAAAAAGTAATCCAAGAAATAAACTAAAATTTAGGGTTAACTAAAAGGAAATCAAATGATGACAGATCAAGATGAAATATTAGGAGTTTTCAAAAAAACAGAAGCCTTACTTGAAGGCCATTTTCAACTAACCTCAGGATTACATAGTAATCGTTACTTTCAATGTGCATTAGTCCTACAGCACCCAGAACACTGTTCTATGCTTTCCGAGCAGCTTAAAGAAAAGCTGATCTCAGAAGTAGGGCAGCCAGACATTGTTGTTGGTCCCGCATTAGGGGGTGTAACCTTAGCCTATGAATTAGCCCGTGCTTTTGGTGTGAATGGTATTTTTGCGGAACGAAAAGATGGCCAGATGTCCATTAGAAGAGGATTTCAAATAAAACCAGGCCAGAAGGTTTTAGTGGTAGAAGACGTAGTTACCACCGGAGGTTCTGTTAAGGAAGTAATAGAAGTTTTGAAAGATTTTGAAGCAGATATTATCGGAGTAGCATCTATTGTTGACAGAAGTAACGGAACTGCAGAATTTGCATACCCATTTGTCCCATTAATAAAAATGGAAGTTCAAACTTACACGCAAGAGACTTGCTTAATGTGTAAGTCTAAACTTCCATTAACAAAACCGGGCAGTCGAAAATAAATAAGAATTAATCGTCTAAAGGTTTACTTTCTCGATCATTAAAATTTGCATCTTGAACTTCAGGTCCTGCGCCGTCAATTTGTTGTCGAGCAGCACTAGTATCTCTACTGTTCGGATCTTCAGGTATGCCACTCCCACCACCAAAACGACCATTGGCAAAATCATCGTCAGCTAGGGCTCCAATATCGTCAGCTTTGTAGACCCAATCCTCTGAACCTAAACCAAATAAACGGCCGGTCCCCACAGCATCCCCTTGATACATTCCATCGGCATCAGGTTGTCTAGCTGCTGTAGAACCACTACCTCCTCCAACCGTACTTGTTTCAGACCCACCAGAATCTGTAAGAGTTACATCTGTGCTACCATCTATATTACCACTCGTGCTGATACCCGTTCCATCAGCAGCTGTTGCAGTAAACTCACTCTCATTAAAAATGTCAGCAAGCCCATCAGCAAAAGAAATAGATGAAAATGAAACTGTTACAAATAAAAATCCGAAAAGTGTGAATATACGCAACATTGTGCTCATGTTTCACTCCTTAAATAGTGAATAATTTAAATTCTAAAAAGTAGTTATTTTTGTTTACTATAGTGTCGTTAAGTAATATAATTGTACCTAATATTTGAGGGTAATACAATCATTTTTAATATATATTTTTACAAACAGATTAAGGAGAGACAAATGAAGAAAAAAATGAATTTTTTCTTTGTTTTAATCTTTACAGTTTCCGTATTCATGCCTAGCACCGTATTAGCTAACGAAACAATAGACAATATTGGGCAAACCGTAAAGCAGATATTTTTAGATGTGTTTCAAAAAGAGGGAACAAATGAGGATGTAGTAAAATCACTTTCTTATTTTGGTGGTAAAGCAGATGAATTTTTTGCGCTTGGGACTCAATTAGTTGAGCATGCAAATATTCCTGAGTTTACCAAGAATATAGTCAAAAAGACCCGCCGTGATGTGGATCGCTTTGAGGTAGATAAGCCGTTATATAAACTTCTAGATTCTGCAGAGAATTTAGTTCAGGATTCTAAAATTGCGGATCTGTATAATTCTATGAGTAATGGTCCTTTAACGGTAAAGGGTTATTACAAACAAAGAATAGAATATACAGACAATGTATTCTATGAACCTGTGCCTGATGATGATGATGTTCTGTTCACATCCCGTCCTGGTGTTCTTTTAAATTATCGTTTTGGTGAAGATAATAAAAATCAGATCAAAGCATTCTATGAAGCAAATTACATCAATTCTATAAAATATGATGAAATTGATGATTTTGGTCAAATTTTTGGTGCTTCTGGAACAATTAACCTTACTGATGACGTCTATGTTAAATTTTTAGAGCGTTTTATTAAAACATCTTCCAGACCAGCAACCAATAATTTAAAACGCGTCGAATATGTGGATCAGCAGATTCGACCTTCTATAGGTTATAACTGGGGTGATTGGACTGCGGAAGTAGGTTATGACAATTACCACCGTTGGTTTGACAGCGATATCTTTAATGTATTTCAATATGAAAAGAATACATTGTACGCAGGTGTTTATAGAACTATAGCTCCAGGAGTAAAGGGGTTATTGGAATATGAATTAGGCTATTATGATTATAAAAAGAGTCGAACTCGTTCTAGTCGTTATTGGCAAATATCTTCAGGTATTCAAGGTAGAATATCTAAGAAAACTAGTTTGAGTGCTCGTCTTGGTTTTCAGGATAGAGAGTATAAGAGAGGAAGATCTTTAATCTTAAATCAAGAAGATCAGGGGTTTAGTTCTGTGGTAACGAATATTAAAGTGAGACATCGCTTTAATAAGAGAACTTCTTTAGAAGCTAGGTATACAAGAGGTCCTCAGGAATCTACATTTACGGATAACCGTTTTTATGATGAGCAACGGTTTTCGTTGGATTTAAATCATATATTTACTTCAAAATTTAGAGGTAAAGCAGGTATTTATTATACCAACCATGAGTTTCCTGTTAAAACCTTGGTAGGAAGGGCTATAACGAACAGAGATGATAATATCTTTGGAACCCATCTTGCTATGGATTATGCATTTAAGCCATGGATGATTATGACAACGGGTTACACATATGAGAGACAGAGTTCTAATTCTAATCCTTTCGACTACACGAATAATTCAGTAACAGTCGATTTTACATTTCCATTCTAAGTAACTTCTTTTTTTAATAGGGTGAGTATTTATTTACTCACCCTATTTTTTTGCCTAAATTCCGTATAACATCAAGTAAATAAGAACACCTGTTACAGAAACATAAAGCCAAATGGGAAGTAGCCATCTGGCTATTTTTTTGTGTTTATCAAATTTTTGCCTTATGGCGAAGTAGAGAGTGATAAGGGCGAGTGGAGGGACTAGAGCAGCTAGTGGAATGTGTGTTAGTAAAATAAAGAAGTAGATGGGCCGTAATAAACCTTGTCCTTGATAATGGTTTATAGCTTCCGTGTTGAAGTGATAATAGAGGTAAGAAATTAAAAAAAGAATAGAAACACCAAAAGCTAAGCTCATCATTCGGGCATGAAACAATTTCTTTTCATTTTTGATTGCATACCAACCAATTAATAGTAGCACTGTGGCCGTCCCATTTAAGCAGGCGTTTAATGTCGGTAAACTTGTTATGTCCATTACTGTCTCACGAGTGTTGAGATATCAATGAATAATTGTTTGATAGCTGATTTTTCAGTACTTTGATAATAGCCCCTGATTTGGTTCTTTTGATCAACTAATACAAAATAAGTACTGTGAACAATAGGGTTTTCTTTAGAGCCCAGTTTAAATCCGTCATGGGCTATTTTATGAATAGATTCCAAATCACCGGTTAAGAAATGCCATCTGTTTGTATTTGCTTGATATTTTTTGGCATATTCTGTTAATTTCTGAGGAGAGTCATGTCCTGGATTAACAGAGATAGAAACAAAATCTACATTTTTTTCAAGGATGTAAGATCGGTATAGTTTAGCCATTTCAGCATTCATGATGGGACATGGGCCAGGGCATGTTGTGAACATAAAATTTGCTACCCAGACTTTTCCTTCTAAATGTTTATTGGTGAATGAAGAGCTTGTGCTGTCTACCAAACTAAATTGAGGAACACTTCCTAATAGGGGGAGTTCCTTTACTTCCTTTTTAGATAGAGACACACAGAAATAGGTGATAAATAAAACAAAAACAATTAAGGATGTTATAACAAAAGCCGTGATTGGTTTTTTTGTTTTAGTCATTATTTAATCCCTTAGAATCCAATATCCCAAACAACAAGAGCTAGTAAAATGGGTAGGTAAATAACAGAAGCTAGTAGCAGTCGTCTTGCATTGGTTTCTGTGTGCTTTAGACAAAATACTAGGCTAATAGTAAAAAAAGTTAATCCCAAAATTAATGTTCCTACGAAGTATATAGATCCAGATCGGCCTAATAGTGTCGGGATAAGAGAGACCGGAATTAAAAGAAAAGAATGCCATAAAATCTGTCGAAACATTCTCTTTCCATCAGGTTCCACAACAGGAAGCATTTGATAGTTAGCGCGTTTGTAGTCATCTTTGTATAGCCAAGCAATAGCGTAAAAGTGGGGATGTTGCCAAAGAAAGAGTATCCAAAACAGAACCCAAGCTTCGATATTAATGGAGTTGGTTACAGCCGTCCATCCAGCAATGGGGGGGAGAGCTCCTGGAATAGCCCCGACAAGAGTGTTTAGCCATGAGATTTTTTTTAGAGGGGTATAAACAAATATATAGAGAAGAGAAGTAATAATAACAACCGTAGTAGTAAGTAGATTTACTTTAAGCGCTAGGGTTAAAAATCCTAATAGGCTTAGTAGAATTCCATATATTAAAGCATGATTGGGTTGTATAACTTCTGTTGGGATGGGTCTGTTTTTAGTTCTTTCCATTAGAGCATCAGAATTTCGTTCACAATAGTGGTTTAGAGCTCCAGCTCCAGCTGAAGACAAACCAATGCCTAACAAGGAATATAAAAACAAGGAAACAGAAGGAATGCCAAAACCACCAAGAAAAAATCCCATAGCTGCTGTAACAAGAACCATGGCTAATATTCTGGGCTTTGTGAGTTCGATGTAGGCTTTAATAAGAGACATTATTTTTCCTTTGAAAGGCTTAAAGGAGAAAGGCGAAGGACTAATAATAGGGCTAGTCCTAAAATAGCAGCACCTGTAACCACATGGAAGCTAGTAGTTATAAATTCTTTTTCACTCCAGATAGTGGCTATTCCAAGAACAATTTGAATGATTACGAAAAGAGCAATAAGTAGAATGTTTTTTCGAACAATTTTATCCCCATCTTTATTTTTAAGAAATAAAATAAAGGTAAGCACAACAATAAATAGAGCCATTAAACGATGAATGAAATGGATAAGTATTTGACCTAAAACCACAGGTTCCAAATTTTGGGTCAAACGCCATTCATTAATTGTTGAGAGCATATCATTATTAAAGAGTGGAATCCAAGTGCCACCCATTGTTGGAAAGTCTGGGATAGCTAAACCAGAGGCTGTGTGGCGCATTAAAGCAGCAATAATGAGTTGTAAGTAAATAAAAGCGGATAAAATGATGCTTAATTTAAGCAACTCAGTATTAGGGGATGTTTGTCTTTTCTCTCGCTCAGCACGTTCACAGGATAGGCTGTAGGCAATAATAATTGTGATAATAAAGAAAGTTTGTGAAAGTACGGCATGAGCCGTGGAAATTGGAGTGGGTAAGAAAAAAAGAACAGTAAGTCCACCAAGAATTCCTTGGGCAATAACAATTAAAAGTGCAGCCCACCCCAGTTTTTTAAGCCATTTTCTTTTTTCTGAAAATTGAATCCAAAAGGAGAGTGTTAGAGTCAATAGGACAATGACTCCAGCAACCATACGATGCCCGTGTTCATAAAATACGCCTCCGACCATGGGTGGGAAGAGCATTCCATAAGATAAAGGCCAATCAGGCACAGAAAGTCCCGAATTTGTACTAGTAACTAAACTACCAACAAAAATTAAAAAGAGAGTAGAAAAACAGGTGAGTTTACTAAAACGTCTGAGCCATACAGGACTATTCATTCATCTTTACTTCTTTTACTACAGGTTCGGGGGATTGTTCATTTACCCATGCTTGGTATTTTTCTTCAGATTCTACAGTAAGAGAACCTTTCATACGATAATGACCTAGTCCACAGAGCTGAGCACAGGCTATTTCGTATTTACCTTCTTTATTTGGGGTAAACCATAAGGGTGTTTCAAGTCCAGGTGTAGCATCCTGTAAGGATCTCATTTCTCTAAGAGCAAAACTATGGATAACATCTTTTGAAGAAATATAAGCTAATACGGGTTTGTTGATTGGAACATGCATTTGATTTGGAGATACAAAATCATCTGCTGCATTAGGATCTGTCATATCTAGGCCTAAGGGATTCTGTGGAGACATTAAGTTAATATCTCTCTTACCAAAAACCTTATCTTTACCAGGGTAATGAATGTTCCAAGCAAATTGCTCTGCAACAACATTAACAATTGTGGAATCTTTTTCAGCAGGGAAGGTACCAACTCGTTGGGACCATAATGGAAAAGCTAACCCAATGAGTAGTATTGCTTCAACAATAACTACTGCAAATTCCACATAGTTAGACATGTGATGCTGAATTCCTTCATAACTTGCTTTTGGATGTTTTTTTTCTCTAAATTTAAATAGAGTAATAACAAAGAAAATGCTCCATCCGACAAAGAGGATAAGCATAAAGAGATGGATAAGAGCCATCATATTATCTAGCTCAGCTGCATGAACAGATGCTCTTTCAGGTAGACCAAATAATTTTACAATCCAATCATTATTCATTAGCTAGTTTTCCTTTTTTCCACAAGTGAAATATAAAATAAGCAAATCCAGCTAATACAGAACCAATAATAAAGAGTAGAGTAACAACTCCCATGATTAATCCTTGAGAAATGGGTGCGCTAGGGTCTCCAAAACATACAGAGCAAGCCCAAGCTGTTTGGCAAAATAAACTAAATAGAATAAAACTTAAGAAAGTAATTAGCTTCATTAATCTAAATCCTTCATTTTGATAAAAAACCAAACTAAATAAAATAATAAACCAGCTCCTGTGAAGAACGAAGCCAATCCAAATACAAGATAAGGAATGGAGCTGTGCAGGACATAAAACTTTAAGCAAAATACACCAAAAGCATAAGCAAGAGCAGTAGATAGGATGATTAGCACTATGTGCATATATTTAAGAGACATTTTTATATACCACCGGGTCAAAGTAGGCTAATAACGACAAAAAGATTAGCCCAAGAAAAAAGAAAGCAGTAAACAATAATACGATGTAAATAAGCTTTCTTTCAGAAATTAAATGCATAAAGTAACAAATAACCAAAGAAGCCTTAATGCTAGCTATAAATAAGGCTAGAGCAATGGTGTTAAACGTACTTAGCTCTAAATAGGATGCTCCTACCGTAATAATGGTTAAAGCCATTAGAGCAACAAACACAGTGATATAAACTCGAATGTGCTTATGTATGTGTTCGTCAGTGTGTTGATCTGGTTCAGTCATTTTATTTTTATTCTTTCTATCTTTATAGTAAATAGAGTACAGGAAAAAGGAATATCCAGACTAAATCAACAAAATGCCAAAAAAGTCCTGAAGTTTCTACACGGTTCGTAAAACGTTCGGGATCAGTTTTCCACATTTTACTTCCAGGAAACAAAAAGTAGGCATTAACAGCCATACCACAAATAACATGTAAGGCGTGCAAGCCAGTCATTGTGAAATAAATTGCCATATAAATATTTGTTTTTGGAGCTAAATGATGATGGAATTTTTCATAATACTCAAAAGATTTAACACAGCAGAACAGCAAACCTAAAAGGATAGTTGCTCCCATATAAAGTTTAAATTTTTTAAAGTTATTTAACTTTAAAGAAGCCCAAGCCATGACCATAGTAATGCTGGAGCTAATTAAAACAATGGTGTTAAATGTTCCAATAGGAACGTTGAGAATTGAAGAACCTTCAGGCCAATCAGCAGAACCCACTCTTAATAAAATATAACTAGAGAATAAGGCGCCAAACAGCATAACTTCAGATGCTAGAAATAACCAAATTCCTAATTTAGAATTAATTAGTCCTGTATCTGGCCTTGGTTTTACGGTATACGGTATTTCCATAAACTTTATATCTCCTGTTCGCTCTGAGGTGAAAAGTCTTTTGGTGCCCCAGGGACACTGTATTCATAAGGTCCACGATATACTGTAACAGGTTTCGTGAAGTTACCATGGGGTGGAGGTGTTGGAGTAGCCCATTCCAGTGTTGTTGCGCCCCAAGGATTGTCACTGGCTTTCTTGCCTTTAAAAGGACTCCAAAATAGATTAATAATAAAAGGAATTTGAGCAAGAGCTAAACACCATGCTGAAACAGACATAAATACGTTCCAGTGAAGAACTGGTTGTGCTAAGTCATAGCTAGCACCACCATCAAAAAGACGTCTAGATACGCCAGCAAACCCTTGGATGAACATAGGAAAGAAAATCCCGTTCATAAAAAGGATGGAAAGCCAAAAGTGTATTTTTCCTAATTTTTCACTCATCATTTTTCCGGTAACTTTAGGAAACCAATAATACGTTCCAGCAAAAAGCGCAAAAATAGTTCCCGGAGCAACAATATAATGAAAGTGACCAATAACATAATAAGTGTCGTGTAAAACAATATCCGTTGCGTTAAAGGCTAAAGGTAATCCTGTTAGTCCTCCAATCCCAAACATAGGAAGAAAACCTAAAGCAAAGAGCATTGGCGTATTGGTTCTAATAGAACCGCCCCATAAAGTAATAAATAGAGTTGTAACAATAATAACCGAAGGAATAGAAATTAATATGGTAGTTGTTTGGAAAAAGGCACTTACCTTTGTTCCCATTCCTGTTAAGTACATGTGATGTGCCCAAACAATAAATGAAAGAAATGCTAAAACCAAAATAGAATAAACAACAATTTTATACCCATAAAGAGGCTTTCTTGTATTGTTAGTAATAATTTCAGTAACAATTCCTAAAGCCGGAAGAATAAGAACATATACTTCAGGATGAGCTAAAAACCAGAATAAATGCTGCCATAGTAGAGGACTTCCACCACCACTAATGTCCATGGGAGCACCTCCAACAGCTAGTCCTGAAGGCATAAAAAAACTGGTGTCAGCTAGACGATCCATTAATTGCATAACCCCTGCAGCTTCTAAAGGAGGAAAAGCTAAGAGAAGTAAAAATCCGGTAATAAGCTGTGCCCATACAAAGAAAGGAAGACGAAACCAAGTCATTCCTGGAGCTCTTAATTGAACAACGGTAGTAATAAAATTTACAGAACCTAATAAAGAAGATGAGATTAACAACACCATTCCAAATAGCCAATAAGTTTGTCCTGTTGTGGCAGTAACAGAAAGGGGTGTATAAGAAGTCCATCCAGAATTTGCAGCGCCACCAGGAGCCCAGAAACTAGCAACCATAACAATTCCACCAGCAAAATAACACCAATAACTAGCAGCATTTAGTTTAGGAAATGCCATATCTGGAGCACCAATTTGAAGAGGAACCACATAATTACCAAAAGCACCAAAGATTAATGGAACAATAGCTAAGAAAACCATAATAGTTCCATGCATAGCACCTAAGGAGTTGTAGAACTCGGGAAGCATGTAACCCATTGGCATGTTGGATTCTCCAAAGAGATTTCCAACAAAGGGAAGTGGTTGGCCTGGGTAAGCTAGTTGCCAACGCATTATCATCATTAAACAAAATCCAAAAAACAGAAAAAAGGCCCCTGTAATAAAGTATTGAAGCCCAATAACTTTATGGTCTGTAGAAAATATGTACTTTCTCCAAAAACCTAAATTCTCGTGATCACTGCTCATTATGTATTTTCGATCCTTTTGTAAGCGTTATAGTGTAATGACTTAAGGTGGGTTAAAGGAGTGTATTATAAACGAAGTCATTAAATTGGCAAGAAAGAATTTTACCGTATTGGGGTTGAGAGAATAAAATTGAGAATGATTCTCAAAAAGGGTTGACACTCAAAATAATCCTGGTATATTACTTGTAACTGAGAATCATTCTCAAATTCAATTGAGCTTTATCTGCCAATAAAGTTATTGAGAGAATGATACAAAGGGCCTGGTTTTTTCCTGCCAGTTTTAACCAGGCCCACATATTAGTTTTAAAGAAAATAATATAAATATATAAAGAAGAAGGGATGAAGATGAAGAAAAGCGTTCTTATATCAATTAGTTTAGTTGTTTTTATGGTTTTCTCGCATATTCAATTGGGTTATGCACAAAATAATGTTACTAGTGCAGCTTCTATGGAAGTGTTAATGAAAAAGATCTCTGATTTGGAGAAAAGAGTTCAGAATGTTGAGTCTCTTGAAAAAGAGGTTAAAGCTCTAAAATCAAAGATTGCTGAAGGAAGCCCTTCTAGCTCAATAGATGTTAGCTCGGGAGAAGCTTATCCTGGAAACTTGCCTGGTTTTGGGGGAGTTTATTCTGAACCTAACCAAAGACGTTTTGGTAAAAAAACCTATTTAGGTGGTTATATTGATATGGAATATATAGATGACGAAGATTCTAATGCTCGATTTAGACAGCATCGTTTAGTTCCTTTTATCTATGCTGATATTTCTGAGCGCGTTAAATTTGCTGCTGAAATTGAGTTCGAAGATGGTGGCCCTAATAATAATCAGGGAGATGGTGAAGTTAAAGTAGAGTTTGCTGCTATCGATTATCTGATTAGCGAAAAAATAAATTTTAGAACGGGTATTCTTCTTTCTCCATTAGGCAAGTACAACTTAGTTCATGACTCCCCATTAAGAGATTTAACTAATCGTCCTTTGGTGAACCGTCGAATTATTCCTACAACCCTCTCTGAGGCCGGTGCTGGAATTTACGGTACTTTTTACCCATCGGAGTTATCAAAACTAGATTATGAAATTTATTTAGTAAACGGGTTTACTGGGATTACTGCTGCTAATGTTGCTAACTTTAGTACAACAGGTGGATTTAGGGGTGGAAGAGGTTCACAACGCTCTGATGTTAATGATAACCCTGCGATGGTAGGTAGAATTACTTATAGTCCGTTCTTAGGATTAGAAACCGGTTTTTCTGCCCATGTGGGTGATTATGATGCTCGCGGAACTTCTTTGTTAGGTATTATGGCCTGGGATGTTACTTACCAAAAAGGGCCTTTTGAAGTATTGTTTGAAGCAGCTTATGCGGATGCTCAGGTGGATGCGTTGGCAAAAGCTCTTGGAGTTCCAGATAAAGGCTGGGGTTATTACATTCAAGGAAACTATCACTTTATGCCCAAATTTTTAAAAGATCGTTTCCCAGAGTTTTTTACTGATGAATCAACCTTTACATTTGCAACTCGTTGGGATCAGTTAGATATAGATAGTAATAGTACAGAACGATTTACTGTTGGTATTAACTTTAGACCAACAGAGGACACGGTGTTTAAAATTTCTAATGAATGGAATTTTGAAGATAGACGTGTGAATAATGTTCCGAATAATGAAATTACAGCATCTGTAGCTACATACTTCTAAAAAATTAAAGGGCCACAATTCTAATTTTGGGTTACAAACACTTTTAAGTTGTTTATAATCACGGGGTTCAGAGTTGTGGCTTTTTTATTGGAGAAATAATGAATTGTAAAAATTTACTTTTAATTGTTTTAGTATTAGTTGTTTCTGGCTGTGCTGGCCTCAAAGGGCAACAGCCTGATTTTAGAGCTGTTTATCCTTATAGCTTTGATCAAGTATCCAAAGCAACATTTGATGCGTTATCAGAAATGCCCATAGAAGTTTCTAGTATTGAAAAAGGAACTGTCGAAACACGTTGGGTTGAAGGTTGGGGCGACCGTTCTTTTGGTGCTTTTGGCGGTTATCTATCCGGTGGTCAGTGGAAAAGAAGGGCTAAAGTGATATCTACGGTTAAACGAAAAGGGGATGAGCAAGCGCAGGTGCAATTAATTATTCGGATGCAAGAAAAAGCACCCGGTGGAGCACAAGCAAATTATTGGAAGCGAATTTATCCCGATAAAAATATGCCAAAAAATATTTTTGCAAAAATACAACAAGAGTTAGAGGAATAATGAAATCATTTACAAGTAAGTCTTATAACTTTACTACTATTGCTTTAGGGCAAAAATTGGTTTACACCACATTTTTATTTTTCACAATGTGTGGTTGGGTTACGATTCTTGCTTTTTATTTTTACCGAACAGGTTTTGGTTTTCAGCATTTAATAGATTACTATTGTGGTAATGAAGAAAAACTGCAATACACCAAGTCGTTTCTCGAGCTGTGGGAAGTCTCCCATTTTCATTTATTTATCACTCCCGTTATTTTCTTGATTTTAGCTCACTTATTTATGTTGTCCCGGTGGAAAGACAAGAGAAAAGTTAATGTTTTTCTTTGCGGGTTATTGGGTATGTTATTGGACATTGGGTCCCCTTGGTTAATGGTCTATGGCCACCCATGGTTTGTTGTTTTAAAAGTAATTGGCCGGATATTATTTCATGGTAGTTTTTTCCTGTTTATGTGGGTTCCTTTCCACGAAATGTGGTTGTGTAAACCCAAAAGAAGGCGTAGAAGCTTAAAGAAAAAAGCAAAAAAAAGATTAGTTAAAAGAAGGCATTACACGAAGAAAAAGGTTTAAAAGAGTATGACTAAAAAAGTAAGAGAGCAATTTAAAAACCAATTAAAGGCAAAGCAGTTAAAACAAACAAAGCCGCGGGAGATCATAACAGATGAAATTATGTCTACTAAAGCGGGAGACCATTTTACTGCTGATGATTTGTGGGACCGTTTAAGAAAAAAGAAAAAGAATATTTCTAAAGCGACTGTTTATCGAACGCTGAATCTTTTGACTCAAGAAAAAATGATTGAAGAACATGATTTTGGAAGAGGTCAAAGTTACTATGAGCGTATGGTGGAGCGCCCTCATCATGACCATATTATTTGTGTGCTTTGTGGGAAAATCAGCGAGTTCCACAACGAGGAGATTGAGAAAATTCAGACCAATATTGCTAAAAAAGAAAAGTTTACTGTCTACTATCATAGCCATAAATTATTTGGTTCATGCTCGAAATGTTCTAAAAAAGGAGCGTAAGAATTTGAAACAGAATCCTATTGCTCTCCTGCTAATTATTTTTGTAATACTTCTTCCTACCGCAGCATTTTCTGACCATATAAAGGATCATTATATTGCTCCTGAAGATGAACCTGCTTCTAATAAACAAAATAATGTTTTTTACACAGAGCAAGAAGCTGTTGAAAAACTATTTCCAAAAGCAGATAAGTTTGATTCTAAAAAAATCATATTAAATGATGAGCAACGTGGTCGAGTAGCTAAGCGGGTTGGACATGACTTGTTTGAAGCGTCTTTTGATGTTTTTATTGCTAAAAAAGGATCTAAGATTTTGGGGTATGCCATTGCTGGAGAAGAGCTTGGAAAGTTTAGAGCCATAACGTCTATGGTCGCCATTGACCCTAAAGGAAAGGTTTTAGACGTTGTTGTTATGATTTATAGAGAAAGCCATGGAGAAGACGTTAAGAGAAAACGTTTTCTTTATCAGTATAAAGGCAAAAGTATTAAAAGTCCTGTCCGAATTAACAAAGATATTATGACGATTACCAGTGCTACTATTTCTGTCCGATCAATGAATAGACAAGTTAGAAAAGTTATCTCTGTTGTTCACGAAGCTTTTATTGCTTAGGAGATAGTTTGTCATCCCGGACTTGATCCGGGATCCATTTCCTTAATCAAATACAATTGTTCTTAATAATAAACTGGATTTCGGATCAAGTCCGGAATGACAGAATCCTATGCGAACTTATTTTTATATTTTTATATTTTTTGTTTTCCTTACCAGTTGTGCTCCTTCAGATGAGTTGTATTCTCGCCAAGCTTTTTCCATGGGTGTTCTTAATGAAGTTTCTATAATTCACAAAGATCCAAATAGAGCAGAGCTGTTATTGGAAGAAAGTATTTCTATCTTAAATAATTTAGACCAAAAGTTAAGTCACTATAAGTCCGATAGTGAGTTGTCTCAGCTAAACAAAAGAGCTTTTCAATCTCCTCAGAAAACAACTAAAGAAATATTTTATCTCACCCAAGAATCAAAAGAGCTTAACAGAAAAACAAAAGGTTCTTTTGATATTAGTTTATTACCGCTGGTGAAGCTTTGGGGCTTTTTTGATGGGGAAGATAATATCCCTTCGCAAGAAGAAATAGATGTTGTGTTGGAGTCGGTTGGAATGTCGCATGTTGCATTGAACAAAGCCAGCAAAGAAATATCTTTTAATAGGCAAAATATGGAAATAGAGTTTGGGGCAATTGCCAAAGGTTATGTTTGTGATGAGATTGTTAATTATTTAAAATCTGAAGGTGTGATTAGTGGTTTAGTTAATATTGGAGGCACGATTTTTGGGTTTGGAAAAAATATTAACGGTGAATTATGGCAGGTTGGTATTAAACATCCTAGAGACTCTAAAAAAATACTGAAAATAATTTCGCTTGATAATGAAGCGGTTTCTACAAGTGGTGATTATGAAAATTACTTTTTTATGGATGGAAAGCGTTTTGGCCATATCTTAAACCCTAAAACAGGGTATCCCATTGAAAGTGATGTTTCTGTAGCTGTTTCAGTTGTAGCCCCTTCAGGATTACTTTCAGATGTGCTATCAACTTCTATATATGTTCTTGGGGTAGAAGAGGGAAAAGAGCTTTTAAAACAATATAAGGACATTTCATTCTCACATTCGGCATTATTGGCGGATGGTTCCATCCAATCTGTTTGGGTTGAATAGCCGTAAATAAAGTTAGGCTTTGCTATAAGGCGAAGTGTGCTAGGTCTTTTGTTGGCCTAATATAATCCTCGATTTGAATCCAACTTTTTACTCTAGCATGCAGCGGCTACCTTATGCTGGCTTGACGCTAGTGAGGGTTTTTGCTAAAATCTTCGGCCTGAGATACTTTGATTTACGTAAATAGTTGTGGAGTAAGGAGTTTTAACTTTTAGATGCCCATAGGCTTTCAGCAATTTGATGAAGATAAGAACGATTGGATTTATTACCTCGCTTTAGTTACTCAACTGGGATTAGTCGTTGTTATTACGATACTCGTAGGATTTTTTGCGGGTCTTTTTGTTGATTCTAAGTTAAATACATCTCCCATTTTCACAATTGTTTTGTTGGTATTTGGGATTCTTGGTGGGTTCTACAATGCTTATCTGATGATCACAAGGAAAATGAAATGAGTAGTTCCAATGAACCTATGGAAATCACCACTTATAAACGACGGGTGTTGGTTAAGTCCTGGATATTAACCGTAATTGCTTTAGTTATTTGTGCGGTGCTCATGCGTATTAATTGGGTTTTTGGAGTTTTTTTGGGGCAATGTTTAGGTGTCTTAAACTTTTCGATGTTATGCAAACAAACATCTAAGTTAGCACAGACTAGTTCTGATAAAGCAAAAGGTGTCATGGTTTTTGGGCACTGGATGCGCTATTTAATTTTAGGTATTGTTGTTTATTTTGTTTATCAAAAACAAAGTATTTCATTTGCAGGGTTTTTAATTGGTTTAATTTTTGTGTACTTGGCCATCTTTTGGGATGGTGTTTTCGGTCTAAAGAAAGACTCAGAGTAACAATGAAAAAAATTCTTTTAGCTTTATTTCTTATCCTTTTCTTTGGTTGGCAGTTATTTATTGCTAGTCATATTGAATCTGATTTATCTCATGTAGGGGATGCTCCCCACAAAATTCACGAAGTATTTGGTGTGGAAATTCCATTTGGTGGAATTAATGAGCCTACATTGTTTAACACTTGGATTGTGATGGGTTTTCTTGTTCTTATGAGTTTGTTATTTGTTAATAGAAAACCTGGGCTTGTTCCTAGCAGGTCTCAAGCGTTTATGGAATTGATTGTTGAAGGAATTTTAAAACTTTGCCAGGATACGTTGGGTTCTAAGTTAGGTCGGAAATTCTTGCCTTATATTGCCACGTTATTTTTGTTTGTTCTTTGCGCCAACTGGATGGCAATTATTCCTGTGCATATGTTTGAAGAAAAACCAACCAAAGATTTAAATACAACTTTAGGCTTGGGTCTTTTTGCTTTTGCCATTGCGCATGTTTCTGGAATTAGAGCAAAAGGAGTTAAAGGTTATGTATCTCATTACTTTGAACCTTTTATTCCAATGGGTAAATTTCAATGTCCTAATTTTTTATTTGCACCGCTTCATATTGTTGGGGAAGTAGGAAAAGTTGTTTCGCATAGCTTTCGTCTGTTTGGAAATATTGTGGGTGAGACCATTATTATTATTGTTGTTTCAAATCTAGTCCATTTTTGGGTTTTACCTTCAGCATTAAATGTTTATTTTATTTTATGTATTGGAGCTATTCAGGCATTTGTGTTTACTGTCTTAGCATTAATTTACCTTTCTATTCAGGTAAAGCATGATGATGAGGAAGAGCATGAAGAGGTTGAAGAAGGTTTAGCTCAGGCAACAAGTTAAGAGTCTGTCATTCCTGCGAAGGCAGGAATCCCAGGTAAATGAATTTTTTAAATTTAGATCCCTGCTTTCGCAGGGACGACAGCTGAAAGTTTATCGTTTATGTTAGCTTCACAAGATTCATTATTATTGTTTTCTTATGTTAATGCAGCAATTGCTGTTGGTTTGGGCTCGTTAGGGGCTTCTGTTGGTATTGGTATTGCAACAGCAAGAGGTGTTCACGCAATCAAAAGACAGCCTGAAGCTTCTGGCGTAGTAACCAGAACACTGTTGATTGGTATTGCGGTATCCGAATCACCCGCTATTTTTGCTTTGGTGGTTGGAATTATTTTATTGTTTAACCCAGGGGATGCTGGGAATGCAACACACACTATTGCGTTAATGGGTGCTGGTATCTCAATTGGTATTGGAACGATTGGATCTGCTTTAGGGGAAGGTTACACAGCAGGGCACGCTTGTGACTCTGTTGGAAGACAACCTGGAAATGAAGCAATTACTATTAGAACAATGTTGTTAGGGCAAGCAGTTGCTGAGTCACCCGCTATTTTTTCTTTGGTGATTGCAATGCTTCTTATTTTTGTGAATATTAGTGAAAGTGTTGTCCATATGTATGCCATGATTGCTGCAGGTTTTTGTATGGGAATTGGAGCTGTCCCTGCAGGTATGGGCGAAGGGTTTGCTGCGGGAATGGCAGCGAAACATGTAGCGCGTTATCCAAAGGCAGCAGGGCCTATTACTAGAACCATGCTGGTTGGACAAGCTGTAACAGAGTCAACAGCAATTTATTGTTTTGTTGTTGCAATGTGTTTAATTTATTTAACTTAATAACAAAGGAGTATTAACAATGTCGATTGAAATGACAGGTGCAGAAGTAGTTAAAGCAGCAGCAGTAATTTCTGCTGGATTTTGTATGGGTTTTTCTTGTTTGGGCCCAGGGATTGGTGAAGGATATGCTTGTGGTAAAGCAGTAGAAGCTATCGCTAAAGAACCATCTCAAGCAGGTGCTATCACACGTACTATGTTAGTTGGACAGGCTGTAACCGAATCTCCAGCAATTTATGCTTTGGTGATTTCGCTATTGCTTTTATTCGTAGTTTAATTAGAAGACGCTAGCTTAGATGAACTAAGCTAGTCTCGGAGGAATCGAAAATGATTGAAATTAGTTTCACAATGCTTCTTCAGTGGATTAATTTTGGTGTTCTTATTTTCCTTTTAACGTTCTTTTTGTACAAACCAATATTAAATGCGTTGGATAAACGAAGAGAAATGATCAAAGGGCAAATAAACGAAGCCAAGCAAAAGAATGAATCTGCGGATGAAGTTTTAAAAGAATACAAAGAACGATTAAATAATCTAAAGCTTGAAGGTCGTAAGATTATTGATGAAGCAAGAAGAGAAGCTGTAATTGAAAAAGATCGTATTTTAGATACAGCGAGTGCTGAAGCTAAACTGATCTTAGAAAACGCTCATCTTGAAATCGATATGCATGCAAAGAAAGTACAGGATGAATTAAAGCAAAACACTGCGGGTCTTGTTGTTGCTTGTGCGACTCAGGTATTGGAAAGAGAAATTAATGAAACGGATCATCAAAAATATATTGATGAATTCATTGCAAAGGCAAAATGAGCAAAAAGCGGAATAAAAGCATACTCTCAGTTTCCCAGCAAGGGGCCGGCCGTTACGCGCTAGCTTTTTTTAGAGTAATTCAGGGAGATCGTTTAGAACCTATTATGGCAGAGTATCGAATGGTGCTAGAACTCGTAGAAGCTTATCCTGATTTACCGCATGTGTTGAATCATATGTTGCTTACGGACGAAGAGAAGGATGTATTACTTGGTAAGATTTTAGACACCTGTCAGGTTTCTGTTGAAACATCCAGCTTTCTTAAAATGCTAGTAGCTAAACGACATATGGATTGGTTGAGACCTATTTGTGAGTCTCTTCAGGAGTTGGTGGATAAAGAAAATAATAAAATGTTAGCACATGTGAAAACAGCAGTTAAGCTAACCGAAGTTCAAACAGAAAAGATTTTAAAAAAATTAGAAGTTTTAACTAAGAGTGAGATTGATTTGGTTTTAGAACAAGACCCTAATATTTTAGGTGGGATCGTTGCTCGTGTTGGCGACCGGATTTTTGATTTAAGTATTCAAAATCGACTTGGTGCCATTAAAGAAAAAATGGCAAATTAAAGTTAGATAATAAGGGAGTTTTAAATGAAAATAAAGTCTGATGAAATTACATCATTATTAAAAGCTGAGATTGAAGATTACAAAAAGAAACTAGACGTGCGTGACGTTGGTGTTGTGGTTAAAGTGGGAGATGGTATTGCTACAGTTTATGGTTTAGAAAACGTTATGTACGGTGAATTGATAGAGTTTCCTGGTAGCGTATTTGGAATGGCTCTTAATTTGGAAGACGAAACTATTGGTGCTGTAATCTTTGGTTCTGACCAAGGGATTAAAGAAGGTGATGAAGTTAAGGGTACGGGCCGTGTTGTAGACGTTCCTGCAGGAGAGGAGCTTATTGGCCGCGTGGTTAATGCTTTAGGACAGCCCATTGACGGAAAAGGACCGATTAAAACAAATAAAAAAAGAAGAGTAGAATCTCCAGCTCCTGGTGTTATTCAAAGACAACCAGTAAAAGAACCTTTGTTAACTGGAATTAAAGCTATTGATTCCATGATTCCTGTAGGCCGAGGACAAAGAGAATTGATTATTGGTGACCGACAAACAGGTAAGACAGCAGTTGCTCTAGATACGATTTTAAATCAAAAGGGACAGGACGTTGTTTGTATTTATGTGGCTATAGGTCAAAAGAGTTCTAGTGTTGCTCAGGTTATCAAAACTTTAGAAGAAACAGGTGCGATGGAATATTCTATTGTTGTTGTGGCTTCAAGTGCTGATTCTGCACCTCTTCAGTATCTGGCTCCTTATACGGGTTGCACTATCGGAGAAGAGTTTAGAGATACAGGAAAACATGCTTTAGTTGTTTATGATGATTTATCTAAGCATGCTGTTAGTTATCGTCAACTTTCACTTTTATTAAGAAGGCCTCCTGGTCGTGAAGCGTTTCCTGGAGATATTTTCTATACTCACTCTCGTCTCTTAGAGCGAGCTGCTAAGTTAAATGATGAACATGGCGGAGGATCTTTAACAGCTCTTCCAATTATTGAAACTCAAGCAGGTGACGTATCTGCTTATATTCCAACCAACGTAATTTCTATTACGGATGGACAGATTTATTTAGAAGCAGATTTATTCTATCAAGGAATTAGGCCTGCTGTGAACGTAGGACTGTCAGTTTCTCGTGTGGGTGGTAATGCTCAGTTTAAAGCAATGAAACAGGTTGCGGGTCGTCTTCGTTTGGACTTAGCGCAGTTTCGTGAAATGGAAGCATTCGCTCGTTTTGGTACAGAACTTGATGAAGCAACTCAACAACAGTTGGATAGAGGGCGTAGGCTTGTTGAAATTTTAAAACAAGATCAATATGTTCCTCAACGTTTATCGATTCAAGTGATTACTATCTACGCTGGTGTTAATGGATTTTTAGATGATTTAGACGAAGGTTTAATTAAGAAATTTGTTACGGACTTCAATACTTATCTTGAAAATGAAAAGAAGTCTTTATTAGATAAAATTGAAGCTTCTAAAGAAATTAATGATGATATCAAGAAGTCTATTGAAGATGAGATTACTTTCTTTAAGAATAAGTTCAGTATTAAAGGATAATAATGGGAACATTAAGAGAAATTAAACAAAGGCTCAGTGGTGTAAAAAACACGCAGAAGATTACGCGTGCCATGAAAGTTGTTGCTGCCACTAAGTTAAAGAGAGAAGAGAAAAAAGCTGTCGGTAGTCGACCTTTTTTTGTGCATATTGAGAGCATGTTAAAGGATTTGATCTCTGCAGGAATGGATCATCCGTATATGCATTCTGAAGCATCTAAAAAAATTCTTATTCTTGTTGTCTCTTCAGACAGAGGTCTGTGTGGTGCATTTAACAGCACCTTAACTCGAAAAGTATATGAAGACGCTTTATCGCAAAAAGATAAGAAAAAAGATGTGAGCTTCTACGTGGTAGGAACAAAAGGAAGTCGTTTTTTTGAAGCTAAAGAAGAAAAGATGTTTAAGAATTTGGTGGGTGTGGATAAAAAAGAAAAAGCAGAATTATCAAAAGAAATTGCTGCTGAACTAACCAATCTTTTCTTAGAAAAAGATTTTGATGAAATTTGGGTTTCTTATAACTCATTTATTAGTAGAAGTAGTTATCAGGCTGTGTTACATCCTTTCTTGCCATTGGCTTTTTCGTCTGAAGGTGAATCAGATGAAAAGAAAGTTGAAGAGATGGGTTATTTTGATTTTGAACCATCTTCAAAAGAAGTATTAAATATATTACTACCGATGTATTTAGAAGCAAAAATTTACAGAGCATTCGTCGAAAGCCAGGCTTCAGAAGAGTCAGCTCGTATGCTTGCTATGGATTATGCTTCTGAGAATGCTAGCGAAATTATTCAAGAATTAACATTACAATATAACCGCTTAAGACAAGCGGGTATCACAAGAGAGATTTCCGAAATTGTCGGTGGATCCGAAGCGCTAAATTAAAAAAAGCTTTTAGCTTTTGGCTTTTAGCTTTTGGCATGAAACGTTTTTGCTAAAAGCTAAAGGCTAAGAGCTAAAAGCTGAAATTAAGGAGTTAATCAATGAACGTTGGAAAAGTAAAAAGAGTAATTGGTCCAGTAGTGGACGTTGAATTCGAAGAAAAGTTACCTAATATTTTGAATGCTCTTGAAATTGAATTTGAAGAGAATGGTGAGAAAATTAAAATAGTTTTAGAAACTCATCAGCATTTAGGAGATAACATTGTCCGTTGTGTGGCTCTTTCTTCAACAGACCGTTTAAGAAGAGGTATTGCTTGTAAAGATACAGGAAAATCAGTTTCTGTTCCTGTTGGTAAAGAAACCTTAGGACGTATGTTTAATGTGCTAGGTGAGCCTATTGATAGTGGTGAACCCCTTTCTAAAGGTGTTCAAAGAGATCCTATTCATAGAGAGCCTCCTAGTATTTTAGAGCAAGACACCCGTACCAAAATTTTAGAGACCGGTATTAAAGTTGTGGATCTTTTAGCTCCTTATAGCCGTGGTGGAAAAATTGGATTATTTGGTGGTGCTGGTGTAGGTAAAACTGTGATCATTATGGAATTAATTCGTAATATTGCGGTAGAGCATAGTGGTTACTCTGTATTTGCGGGTGTGGGTGAGAGAACTCGTGAAGGAAACGATTTATACTTAGAAATGAAAGAATCTAAGGTGTTAGATAAAGCAGCTCTGGTATTTGGGCAGATGAATGAGCCTCCTGGTTCTCGTTTTCGAATTGGTTTAACCGGATTAACAATGGCAGAGCATTTTAGAGACGAAGAACATCAAGATGTATTGCTGTTTGTTGATAATATTTTCCGATTTATCCAAGCAGGTTCTGAGGTATCCGCTCTTTTAGGTCGTATGCCATCAGCTGTAGGTTATCAGCCAACATTGGGAACAGACGTTGGAGAGCTTCAAGAAAGAATCACATCAACAAAGCAGGGTTCTATTACTTCTGTTCAGGCTATTTATGTTCCTGCAGATGATTTAACAGATCCAGCTCCAGCAACAACCTTTGCTCATTTGGATGCAACTACTGTATTAAGTCGTCGAATTGTAGAGTTAGGTATCTATCCAGCTGTGGATCCATTGGAATCTACTTCAAAAATTCTAGACCCTAGAATTGTAGGTGATGAACATTATGAAGTAGCGCGTTCTGTACAGGTTGTTCTTCAACGCTATAAAGATCTTCAAGATATCATTGCTATTTTGGGTATGGATGAATTATCTGAAGAAGATAAAGTAATCGTAGCACGTGCGCGTAAAATTCAACGTTTCTTTTCTCAACCTTTCTTCGTAGCTCAAGAGTTTACAGGTCGTCCTGGTCGATTTGTTCAATTACATGACACGATTCAAGGGTTCAAAGAAATTGTTGAAGGTCGTCATGATGAAATTCCAGAACAGGATTTCTATATGGCAGGAGCTATCACCGAAGTAATTGAACGTCACGAGCAAAATAAGAAAAAATAGAAATAGCTTTTGGCTATTGGCCTTTAGCTTTTAGCAATTTATTTTGTTATACCAAAAGCCAAGAGCTAAAAGCCAAAAGCAATAGATTTGACTAAAACATCGAGAGTCTTATGGACGAAGTAAAAAAGATAAAATTAAACATTATTGGGTATGACCACATAATTTTTGAAGGAAATGCTGATTTTGTCACTCTTCCTACAAACTTAGGTGAAATAGGTGTTCTTCCAGGTCATACACGCATGTTTTCTCTATTGGCTCCTGGAGATATTAAAGTTAAGAATGAAGGCAAGGAAAACACTTTTCCTGTGAATAAGGGAATAATTAAAATTAGGCCTGATGAAATAGAAGTTCTTAGCGAATAACCTTTCTTATGAATCCAACCAAACCAGGTTCCTTATTTTTAGTTAGTACCCCCATTGGTAATTTAAAAGACATTACTTTAAGAGCGTTAGAGATTCTTTCACAAGTTGATTTGATTTTAGCTGAAGATACGCGTCATGCAGGGAAGTTATTGTCTCATTATGAGATTAAAACCCCTAAGACTAGTTATCATGATTACACAAAGAGCGATAAGATAGAGTCGCTTATCAATCAATTAGAAAATGGTAAGACTTTAGCCTTGTTGAGTGATAGTGGAACTCCCTTGCTGAGTGATCCTGGGTATGCGTTAGTGAAAGCAGCAGTGAAGCGTGATATTACTGTTATTCCTTTACCAGGAGCCTCTGCATTGCTTTCAGCTTTAGTTCCTAGTGGCGCTACAATGGATTCCTTTGTGTATGAAGGCTTTATCCCTGTAAAGGGAAGTTCTAGGAATGCTCGTTTAAATAGAATAGCTAAAGAAGAAAGAACACAGATTTTATATGAGTCTCCATACAAGATAGTTAAATTGCTTAAGGATTTAAAAGCTGTTTTAGGTGAGAATAGAGAGATTGTTTTAGCACGAGAATTAACTAAACTACATGAAGAGTTTTTAAGAGGCACTGCAGACGATTTGATTAAGCATTTTGAGCAAAAAAAACCTAAGGGTGAGTTTGTTGTTGTAGTTCCAAGAGCGCTTGATGAAAAAGGTGATTCTAATGACTAAGAAACTGAAAACGATTGCTATTCTGGCTTCTGGGAATGGATCTAATGCAGAGAACATTGTTAAAGCTGTTAAAACCAGAAAACTTAAAGCTCATATTGCTTTAATTTTTAGTGATAAAAGAAAAGCTAAGGTGCTAAAGAGAGCTGAAAAGTTAAATATTCCTTATGTATCTTTTGAGCCTAAAGACTTTAAAAGTAAAAAAGAATATGAAAAAGTACTGATTAAATTATTGAAAGCAGAAAAAATAGATTATGTTGTTCTTGCTGGATATATGCAGATTTTATCCAAAGAATTTATTAGTGCTTATAAGAACAGAATTATTAATATTCACCCTTCATTGCTGCCAGCATTTAAAGGTGCTGAGGCGATCAAGGATGCTTATCAATATGGAGTACGTGTGAGCGGAGCGACAGTGCATTTTGTTGTTCCAGAGGTTGATAGTGGCCCAATTATTTTACAGAAGACAGTAGAAATAAAAAAAGGGGAAAGCTTAGCTCGTTTTGAAGATAAAATTCATAAAGCAGAATATGAAATTCTTCCTCAAGCATTAAGGTTAGTTTTAGAAGGAAAAACAAAATTAAAAGCAAATAAAGTGACAATTAATAAATAGTAGTTAGTTTTTTGATTGTCATCCTGAGGGGTTGAGGTTATGCCCGAAGGATCTAATAGCATAAGGAGAAAGAAATGTCAGCAAAGATTAAGAAAATTGTAGCGCGTGAAATTTTAGATTCAAGAGGAAATCCCACAGTTGAAGTGGATGTATTTTTAACTAACGGAACATTAGGTCGTGCAGCAGTTCCTAGTGGAGCTTCTACGGGTGAACATGAAGCTGTTGAGCTTCGTGATGGCAATAAGAAACGTTATTTAGGGAAAGGTGTTACTAAGGCGGTTAAGAATGTAAACACCATTATTGCTAAAAAGCTTAAAGGTAAAGACGCATCGAACCAAAAGAAAATCGATGAGCTATTAATAAGTATTGATGGTACCGAAAATAAAAAGAAATTAGGTGCTAATGCTTTATTGGGTGTTTCTTTAGCTTGTGCTAAAGCAAGTGCTAATAGCAAAGGTGTTTCCTTATACAAGTATATTGGTGGTAGTAAAGCTAATATCTTACCCGTACCTATGATGAATATTATTAACGGTGGGTCTCATGCTGATAACAACGTGGACTTACAAGAGTTTATGATTATGCCTTTTGGCGCTAAGAAATTCTCGGAGGCTTTACGTATTGGCGCTGAAATTTTTCATCACTTGAAGGCTATTCTTAAGAAAAAGGGAATGGCTACTTCTGTAGGCGACGAGGGTGGATTTGCGCCTGATTTAAAATCAAATGAAGAAGCATTAAAAGTGATTATCGAAGCAATCAAGAAAGCTGGGTATAAGCCAGGAACACAGGTGAAAATAGCTTTAGACCCTGCTTCTAGTGAGTTTTATAAGAAAGGGAACTATGTCCTTAGTGGTGAGAAAAAGGGTAAAGTGAAGTCTTCAAAGAAAATGGTCGACTTCTACGAGCAGTGGACTAAGAAATACCCTATTTTTTCTATCGAAGATGGATTAGACGAGAACGACTGGTCTGGTTGGAAAGAATTAACAGACCGAATTGGTAGCAAAACCCAATTAGTTGGGGATGATTTATTTGTTACTAATTCAAAACGTTTAGCTACAGGAATTGAAAAAGGCGTAGCAAATTCCATTTTGATTAAAGTAAATCAAATTGGAACCCTATCAGAAACAATTGCTGCTGTAAAATTAGCTCAAGCTAATGGTTATACTGCAGTAATGAGTCATCGTAGTGGTGAAACAGAAGATGCTACAATTGCTGATTTGGCTGTAGCCTTAAACTGTGGTCAAATTAAAACAGGTTCTTTGTGTCGTACAGACCGTATTTGTAAATATAACCAATTACTTCGTATTGAAGAAGAGTTGGGTAAGAGAGCAAAATACGCAGCTTCTATTAAAGGCTTCTTCAATAAAAAGTCTAAAAAAAAAGCAAAAACTAGACAGTTAGCATTGTCACTGTAAGATATTCAGGGCAGTTGTTAGGGACGGTTCTTCTTGTGTAACCTGCCTGCCGGCAGGCAGGGAACCGTCCCTAATTTAAAATTATGTTTAAAAAAATATTTCTCCTCTCACTTATCTTCGGATCAATAATTTTCCTCGTAGCTATCTATCTCCCTAGCTTTACACAATACCGTGAACTCAAACGACAAGACGAGCAACTAGCCCAAGAAATATCCGAACTCAAAGTAGTAAATAATGCTTTAGAGAAAGAAGCTCAGTTGTTAAGAACAGATGTAAAGTATCTAGAGAAGGTTGTTCGTGAAGATTTGGGTTTGGTTAAACCTGGTGAAGTTGTCTATAAGTTGGTGCCTAGGGAAGATGGGGTAGAAAATAGTTTGTAGACAGGATTTGGCGCCTAGATAATGTCACTTCTCAGCCAGAGGCTGATCCGCCTTTGGCGGGAAATCCTGAAAACTCTATATATAAATTAAAAAAGCCAGAACAAAATGTCCTGGCTTTTCTAATTTGGTAGCGGGGACAGGATTTGAACCTGCGACCTTTGGGTTATGAGCCCAACGAGCTACCGGACTGCTCCACCCCGCGATAAGATGTTTTATGCTATAATGCTCGACCTTTGAGCTAAGCAAAGACGGCTATTATAGCTATATAGTAGGTATTGTCAATAAAACTAAAAAGTAGGAAGAATGGTTAATATGGGATTACCAAACGAAGATTTATCTAAAAATCAAACAGAAACACTGATCTGTGACTTTTGTGGTTCACCCGAAAAGAGTCTTCATAGAGAAGAATGGAAGACTGTTACCTGTAAAGGTTGTGGGGTTGTTCATTTAAAAGATAAATTAACTGATGAGGCACTACAACAGTTTTATTCGGAGCACTATTTTAGCAACGAGGAGTCTGGAGATAAGGGGTATGATAATTATTTAGATGATAAACCTTTAATCAAGAAAACCTTCCATAAGAGACTCGATGAGATTGAGAAGTGTATTGAAGGAAAAGGGAAGACCTTAGATGTTGGCTGTGCTATGGGCTTTTTTGTTGAGACAGCTAAAGAACGTAGCTGGGATGCTGAAGGATTAGACATCTCTCAATTTTGTGTTGAGCATATTCAAAAGAATGGAAATAAGGCACATTGTGGTTTATTACAAGACGTTTCACTAGAAGAAGGCTCTTATTCTTTTGTGAGTATGTGGGATTATATTGAGCACACAAAAACTCCTCAAAAAGATATTGAAAAAGCCTCGAAGTTATTAAGAAAAGGTGGTTTGATTGTTTTGGCAACACCCAATATTGGTAGTTGGCCTGCAAAGTTATTTGGTAAAAAATGGATGGGGTATAAAGAGCATGAACATCTATATTACTTTAACCGCAAAGATTTAAAAAATTCTTTAGAACGTTCTGGTTTTGAAGTATTAAAATACAAACATATAGGGAAGTTTATTTCCTTAGATTTCTTTTCGGATCGTTTGGGGCTTTATTTTCCTAAGCTATCACGTCTCATACAAGGTTTCTTTAAAAAGACGCGTCTTTCTGAAGTTACTTTCTACTGTAATCCTTTTGATATCCAATACTTCATAGCTCGGAAAAAATAATTTTCTAATGTTGTCATTGCGAGGCAGGTATGTGCGCCGTGGCAATCTCATGAATAAAAAATCTGAGCAGTTGCATTATAGTTGAACGGATTGACTGGTATTAGATTGCCACGGGACATCGAGTCCCTCGCAATGACTGACTAGCTGATGTCTGAAGACTGAGGACTGACGTCTTTCTTTGGTGTGGCTTTATACACGTAAAATTGCTGCAGACTCTTCTTTTTTATCTTAGGCATAAGTGTGGTGTAAAGACTTCCTGTAGTGGTGTCTAATGAAGCTATTCTTTTTATAGTGCTTTCACCTTGATGCCAATTAGGTTTAAATGATATGGCATAGGCCTGCCCATACTCTTTTGCTAACTTATTCATCGTATTTATGCTTGAAGAGATAGATGTGTCCCATTCTTTAATTCTTGCTTTATGAAATAATTCACGAGAATAAGGAGTTTTTCCTCTATAAAAAGAGTGTAAGTTTTCCCATGAAGGAGTCTCATTATATTTGTCTTCAAAAATAACCTGAGTTCCTTTCCAGTCAGCAATATTCCGATTGTCATATAGCTTTTTAATAAAAACAATATGATCAATATTTCGTTGAATAGGGATAGCTGTAAGCACTATCACAATAAGTAAAAAATACTTTCTGAGGCGAGTTGAAATAAGTTTTGAAGTTATCGATATAGTAAGAAAAGAAAATAGTACTGCAGGAATAAGAACAATAGAAAGATATCTCTCGTTTTCTTCTAAGTGTACCCCCAAACAAGTTGAGGCTACTGCAGCTCCAGACCAAATAAAGGAATAGAGGAGAAGTCGAATATTTGATTTAGAGATAGTTCCTTTAAAGAGATGAATAATAAGAAATAAAACTAAAAGGGGAATTAAAAAGAATAATCCCCAGTAAAAGGTTGTTGCTAGATCAGAAGGAATATGATCACTTGCAGGATTACTCCAAAGAACGGTGATTACATTATTTAAATTAAAACTACTGGTGACCTCTGCAGAACGACTATCAAGAACAGTAGCCTCAGAACCACCCATAGGAATAATGGTAAATAGAAGTAATGCTAAAGTTACTCCTAATAAGAAATTTGACTTTGAAGTTCTTAACCAAGAAAAAATATTTTTATTTTGATCTACCAGAATAAATAAGAGTGCTATTAAAGGAAAAATACGACCAGTCTCTTTTGTTTTCATTCCAATCCAGTAAAAGACAACCATTAAAATTAGTTGTGACCAGTTAAATTTAATTATCTTTTTAGGGAGGTAATAGAATTCATTCTTGGGTGAAAGATATAGAGATAAAAAGAAGTAGCTGGCCCCTATAGTTCCTAGCTGAGCCAAAATATCTAAGTCAGCTATCCAGCTAATCCCGCGATAAAGTGGGGCTGACGTTAAAAAAAGAACAGCCCCTAAAAAGATAATAAATCGAGGTAAGTTTAAACTGTTTTTATCGTCTGATTTTTGAATAATAAGAAATAAGAAAGTCCCTGAAATTGCTATACTTAGGACTTTAACTAATTCAAAGATTGTGGGAGAATAGCCGGATATATTATAGAGGAATTTGAAGACTATAGGCTCTAGAGCGCGGGTATTGGACAGGCTTTCCATCCCATGGACATAAAAAGCGGGTGTTAGCGGGTTTAAAAATGCTTTAAAGAGCTCGGCCCAGTTAGATTCCTGAGCAAATTGGAGTACATTTAAGTCATCCCCAAAGGTGAAGGGGAGTTTTTCTAGTAGGAAAAACCAAAAGCAAAACCCAAAAAAGAATGTGAGAATTGGAAATAATTTATTTTTCATTAAGGGCATTATATCAAAAATGAATAAAATCAAACTTATTTCTAATCAAAATAACATTATTTATGGCATTCTCTTTTTTGCGGCAGTTCTTAGACTTTGGGGTGTTCAGTTTGGGTTGCCTTACCTTTATCATGCGGATGAGCCAATTATAGTTAACCATGCTTTAGCCTATGGAACTTTTGATTTTCATCCTTATTTCTTTAAAATCCCACCCTTAACCAGTTATCTGCTCTTTTTCGTTTATGGTATTTATTATGTGGCATTAAGATTGTTTGGGGTTCTTCAAAGCTCTGATGAATTCTTTGACCTATTTTTATCTGATCCAACTAGCTTTTATTTAATGGGACGTATTGTTTTGGGTGTTTTTCTTGCGGTTCTTACCATATATATGTTGTATCGATTAGTTAAAAAGTTCTTTTCACTAGAAACAGGTGTTTTAGCTGCTTTTTTTCTTTCAGCATTATTTATTCATGTTCGAAACTCTCATTTTATTTATACAGATATGCTTCTTTTATTAGTTTTAGTGAGCTCTTTTTATCCTATTTTGAATATCTTAGAGAAAGGGGAGCGAAAGGACTATTTGTTGTTTGCTGTGCTTTTTGGGACAGCAGTAGCAACAAAATATAATGGAGTTTTTCTTTTTATTCCTTTTTTACTAGCTCATTTTATTAAACAAAGAGTTGATCTTAAGAGTGTTTTTAGTTTTAATTTAATTCTTGTGGGTGTTATTTCTATAGCTACCTTTTTTCTTCTATCTCCTTTTTCTCTTATTGACTACAAATTCTTTTTTAATGATATTTTCGGAGAAACGGGTGCTGGCCGCTGGTTAGGGTTTACAGGAGCTGTTCATCATTTAAAACATTCTTTGTATGGTGGTGTTGGAGCGCCTTTTTTTATACTTTCTTTTGTAGCCATGCTTTTTCTCCTCTTTAAAAAACAAACAAAGCTTTGGGTTATCTTTATATTTTTAATTTCTTATTACACTGTTATTGCTTTGTTTGGACAACCTCATGATCGATATGTATTACCCTTAATTCCTTTCTTGTGTATTTTAGTTTCTGATTTTATGATAGGGTTTAAGAATAAGTTTCGTGTTTCTCGTACAGTATTTTGTTTGTTGATCTTTTTAGTTATACTTCCATCTATAGCTAAGGTTGTCCTGTCTAATCAAATATTTGTTAGAGATGATGTTCGGACTGAAGCAAAACAATGGGTGGAGTCCAATGTGGAGCCGGGTTCTAAAATAGCTTTAGGAACATCCTTTTTTATGCCTCGATTAAATCTTACGGTCAGAGAACTTGAAGAAAAGAAACAACAGCTTATAGCTCTTGGTGTAAAAGAGGGTGGACAGTTAAAGCGCATGGATCATATGATTCATTTGGCAAATAAAGATTTAGAGCCTCGATATGCTTTGTTTTTTTTAAGTCAGGATTTAAAAGAAAGTTCTTTTTTATTTGCTCAACCTAAAGTGCCTTATAATCTTGAAGCTTTAAAACTATTAGGTATTCGTTATGTTTTAATCGAACGAATTCATGAGGGGCAAGATAAGGCGTTTTACCACGAATTAAGAGAGAATGCAGTGCTGGTAAAAAGATTTAGTCCTTACAAAGATGAAAAGATTCAATGGGCTATAGACTCACAAGCGTTAACAGGAGGCCCTTTTCTTTGGGAAGAGCTTATGGCTCGTCAGAAAAATGGGCATACGATAGAGGTGTATGAATTATGAGGAAAACAGATTCAAATCAATTATATAAGTTAAAAATGGAATGGGGATATCTGGTCGGGTTAGTACTCGCTATTTTTGTGTTCTTCCCAGAGTTGTTTTTAATGAAGCAAGGACTGTTAAGTGGAGATCACCGTGTTCAGCATGTTCCTTGGTCTTTTTTCTTGGCAGACAATTTAAAACAACTTAGTTTTCCTTGGTGGTCTAACTTATTTCAGTCAGGTTTTCCTTTATTAGCCGAAGGACAGATCGGAGCTTTTTACCCTATTAACATTATCTTCTATTTTTTATTTCCATCTCCTATTGCTTATAACTATGGGATTATCACGCACTATTGTTTAGGGGCTTTCTTTTTTTACTTATACTTGCGATCTATTAATGTTTCAAAAGAAGCTTCTTTTTTTGGGACACTCATCTTTTTATTTGGCACCTCGCAGGGTGGATATTACTACAATATTATTTCACAAAAAGTACTCATTTGGCTTCCGCTCACTTTTTATTTAACAGATCGAATTATTGAAAAGGGTAAAAGGGGAGTTGTGTTTTTGTTAGCCTTAGTGTTTTCGTTTCAATGGCTGGGTGGTTACCTTCAATATGCAGTATATTCGATAGGTTTTACTTGTTTTTATTTCTTATGGTTTTCAATAGTTCGTTTAATGAAAGAGAAGAATGTAAAAGAGTTTAGTGTGAATATTGCTCTTTTAGCACTCAGTGGGGTTTTGAGTATTTTAATTGCTTCACCTCAATTAGGTGCTACTTGGGAGTTAGCCTCCTTTTCTAATCGTTTTTCATTTACGGAGGCATTTGTTTATATTGGTTCTTTTAATCCTTTGGCTTTAGCTACATTGTATTTTCCCCATTGGGATTCTTTTATTAGAGCAGAGTTGTATGTTGGTGCTTTAGGGCTGTTTTTCTTAATATTTTCTCTTTTTACCCGCAAGAAAAATAAAGAAGTTTTCTTTGTTGCTTTATCTATAATCACCTTTGGTTTGTGTTTGGGTAAGTTTAATATTTTGTTTGTGGGATTAATCAAGTTAACTCAGTTTTATAGTTTTCGAATCCCAACAAAGTTTCTTTTCTTTGTAGGGTTGAGTTTAGCTGTTCTAGCGGCTTTTGGTTTTGATAAATGGTTAATGAATAAAGTTTCTGAGCTTAGACAAAGAATATTGATTTTAGTATTTGGAGTAATATCTTTTATAGCTGTTGCTGGGTTTTTATTCGCTAATTTAATCTTGAGAATTTTTCGAGACCCCATAAGTAGCTGGATTATCAACTATATAGAAAACCAGTTTTATAATCCTGAAATTCATGCAAAACCAATAGAAAGTTATGTGAGCAGATTTGTTTCGCTTTATGACTATATCTTACAAACAATAAACCCTATTGATTTTTGGAATGGTGTGTTTCTGATTTTTGTTGTTGTTTCATTTTTCTGCATTTGGGGTGCTTATAAGGTTAAAGGGAAGGTGAGGCCAATATTTCTCTCTATTGCTTTAATAGGGGTTCTTTTTGCTAATCTTTTTGCTTATGGGTTTACGAGTGTGAAAGGGAATTACGAGGCGTTTTCATTTATTGAAGAACCATCTCAGATGGTGAGTGTTATTAAGAAAGATTCTGATTTATTTCGTGTTCATCGTGTTCCTTCAACGGTAGATGCTTCGGATACCATTCCTCTTATTGCTCAGAATAATATGCTTTCGGACATAGCTGTTACAGGCGGATATAGCCCTTTAATTATGAAAGCCTATTATGAGTATATGAAGGATTTGGGGGATGTGAATGATTCTCAGACACTGATAACAGTAAGCCCTGAATTAATTAGAGACAATTTATCATTGTTAAAACTGCTTAATGTTAAGTATTTGATTACAGATCAAAAGATGGATATCTCAGGATTGAATTTAATTTTGACAGAAGAAAGTAATTACTTGTATCAGTTAAAAGGTTGGGTGGACAGGGCTTTCTTTGTTCCATCAAATAAGTTTGAGTTTAAACAATTAAATAGGAATCAAATTGATATTTCTGCAGTAACAATAACTTCATATCAGTCTAAATATGTTGAAATAGAACTATCTGTAGATTCTTCAGGGGTTCTTGTTTTAACCGATACGTTTTATCCGGGATGGAAAGCTTATGTGAATGGAAGTGAAGTGGAGATTCAAAAAATAGATGGATTTTTCAGAGGAGTAAATATTTCTGAAGCTGGAACTTATAACATTAATTTTACCTATCAACCTATTTGGGCTAAGTTTATCTTGTTTTATGTTCTGGGGCTTATTATTTGCATCTTCATTCCTTGTTTAATTTACCTAAAGAGAAAGAAAAGTAATGTTTAAAAAGTTTGCCTTTGTCCTAGGTGTTCTTTGGATTCTTTTTGTTGTTGCTAGTTATGTCTATCTATTTGTTCTTCCTAAGTTAGGAGGGCAAATTTGATTTTATTATTATCTGTTTTATTTATTCTTTTGGCCCTTTCGATAGGAAGTTTTTTGTTTAGAAAGCTTTCTTTGTTATTTGAAAGTGTATGGGAAGAGGTTGGTTTTAGTTTTGCTCTGGGGTTTGGTCTTTTAGGTCATATTATTTTACTTATGGGTCTTTCGGGAGCCCTGCATATAGGGATTGTTTCAGGAGTCTTTATTGTTTTAGCAGTATTGTTAGTAAAAGAATTTAAGTTTTGGGTTTTAACGGCTAAAAATGGAGTTGTACATTTCTTTTATAGTTATAAGGAAGATCGTGGACTGTTTCTCTTGTGTCTCTTCATGATTGCTGTTTTTGTTTTAGCCTTCCTACAAGCCTTGTTACCGGTAATTGCGCATGATGCACTTTGTTATCACATCAATATTCCTAAACGATTTGTTCAGGAACATGTTATCCAGCACTTGCCCTATTTGGTGAACTCGCTGTTCCCATTTTTGATACAGATGCATTACTCGTTGGCTTTGTTATGGAAGATGGCAGAGTTAGCCCAAGTTTTTCATTTAATGACAGCGATCGCAACATTTGGGGGTGTTGTGGCATTAGCTAAAAAGTTTACATCCCTCAAAACAGCAATAATTGCGGGGTTGGTATTTGTTTTAACGCCAGGAATCTTCAACCAGATGACTATTCCTTATAATGATGTAGCGTTAACCTTATTTACTCTTTTTTCGTTATTCGCCTTTATTAAAGCGTATGAAAATGAATTTGATATAAGGTGGGTAGTCTTTGCAGGTGTTTTTTCTGGTTTTGCTTTAGGGATTAAATACCTAGCTGTATTACATATGGTTATTTTAGGATTGCTTGTGATTTATTGCCTTCTAACAAAAAGGCTTCGTTTTTCTAAAGCATTTCAAATAATACTTATCTATGGCCTTGTTGCCTTGTTTGTTTCATTCATTTGGTACCTAAGGGCTTATTTGTATGAAGGAAATCCTGTTTACCCATTCTTCCCATCTATATTTGGTGGGACAGGCCATGAATATGATTTGGCTAAAGTGGGTGTGGGTAAGGGGTTTTTAGATTTCATTCTTGTTCCTTGGCGTTTTACAATGTCCCCACAGATTTTTGGTGGAACATGGGCGCAATTAGGATGTGTTTTTCTTTGTTTTCTTCCTTTTGTTTTAATTAATAAAGTTAAAGATAGTCGTTATGCTTTATTGGTACTCTTTTCAATCTCATTTTTTATTTTTTGGTTTTTTGTGGTTCAGAATTTAAGGTTTTTATTTCCTTTAATTCCTGTACTCAGTATATTGGTTGCATTAAGCGCTAAACGTTTAATGCCACTTCTGCTATGTTTACTTTTGGTTAACTCTGCTTTTGCGGTCTATCACGGCAAAGATGGGTATGCTTATTTGTTGGGAAAAGAATCAAAAGCAGAGTATTTAACGCGTGTTGAGCGCTCTTATCCATTTAGTCAGTGGGTGAATCAAAACCTAAATAGCGATGATAAGATATTAACTTCCGCAGAAGTAAGAATGTTTTACTTTGATAATGAGTTAATTAGAGAAGACGAGTTAAGAAGAAGAACGGGGTATGATAAGACAGCTAAGAATGATTTAGAAGTGCTGCAACTTCTAAAATCATTAGAACTGACATATCTTTTTGTTTTGAAAGAAGACTCGCTAAGTCGGGGGAATAGAGGGCTTTTTGACATTCGTTCTTTAGCTAATCATAAAGAGTTTAAAAACCAGTTTCTTTCTTTGGTTCATGAACAAGAGAAAAAGCCTTATTATCAGTTGTTTAAAATTAACTATCCGGAAAATCTAAATAATGAATAGAAAACAAGCTTTCTGGGCACTTACGCTTATTACAATCATTGGAATTATTTTAAAGCCCTTTTTCTGGCGCTATGAGCTATTGGGTAGCTTTTCTAATTACCAATCAATTTTAGGCATGATGGCCGAGCGATATTTGGTTAATGGGTTTACCAATCTATTTTATCCAGAAATTTATTCCATTATTAATGGGAAGCCAGCGTTTACATTGATCTATTTCCCTTTAGTTTCTTTTTTTGCAGCACTAGGGAAACTTGTTTTGGGAGGTAGTCTAGAAATCTGGGGTCGTTTTGTTTCTAGTATGGGGGGTGTGGGTACGGCACTTTTAATTTATCGCATCTTACGTCACTTCAAGGCTTCTAGAATTATAGGTCTGGCAGCTGTTTTCTTTTTTACTTTCTCTCCTTATATTTGGGTTTATGGCAGGAATTTTCAAAATGAATCTTTGGCTTTACTATTTTTCACGTTATCCTTTTTTCTGCTGTGTCGCTTTTCAAAGAATGGATCGAAATTTAGCTTTCTCTTTTCAGCGCTTTCACTAGGATTGGTTGTTGTTTTAAGACTTCATTTTGTTTTTTTAGCTCCTGTTATTTTCTTTTGGTTGCCTAAGGATAAAAGGCTTCTGAATTTTATTTTATTTGGTATGCTTTCAGCTTTACTTCCAATACTATGGCATGGGCATGCTTGGTTTGCTCAGCAACAATTCAATAACATCCATACAACCTTGTTTTATCAACTGCAGGTAGGAAAGACATTTCCAAATCCCCTGCTGGTAGACCCTAAGTTTTATGTAATGATGCTGCGTGATTTGGTGTTTTGGGTAGCAGGACCATTGGCTTTTGTTTTAGTGCTAGTTGGCTTGTTGAATAAAAAACGGATATTAAAGTGGGGAGGAATGATTGTATTAACAATACTGTTTGCTCTTCTTGTACCCAAAAAGTTTGTGGATCATCACTTTTACTTTTACCCTTTGGTTTTACCTTTCAGTGCATTGGCGGGTTATGGTTTTTCTTGGTTGATTAATCGATTTAGATGGCCCCTTGTAACTTTGATGTTAATTGCTTCCGTGCTTGTTTCTGTTCGAGTTTCTTGGGGGCCTGGTTTTGAGAGAACAGAGGACGACTGGTCTTTACTTAATGCTTCTAAGTTTATTAAGCAAAATGTGGATTCGGATGATTGGATTGTTGCTAGTTCTTTTGGTTCAGCAGTTCTTCCTTTTTATAGTCGTCCCGGTTGGACATTTCGTATTAACCCTCATCATAAGAAAGAGTACAACGATTATATGGTGATTAAAGGAATGAATGGAATAACAGAGGAAGAATGGCAAAAGAGAAATGACGCTTATGAAAACTCGATTGATTATCTCGAGTATCTAAAAGAGAAGGGTGCTAAATACTTTTTTACCTCTACGCGTAAGGACATGGAAAAGAACGAGTTGTTTTTAAATTACATGAACAAAAACTACGAAAAGATCACCTCAGATAATGATTCTTTTTATGGTTACAAGCTATAGGGACGGTTCTTACTACAAGAAGAACCGTCCCTGTCTGTTCTTGTCCTTTTGATGTTGACTTATTTAGTGTAATGGCTTATTTTCTTAGCCTATTATTTCATTAACAAACAAGAAGGTGTCTATTGAGCAAGAGAGCATTAATTATTGTCCCTACATATAATGAGAGGGAAAATATTGAAGAATTACTTCACGAGATTAATTCCTTAGAATCAAGTTATGCTATTGATGTTTTGGTTGTTGATTCGAATTCTCCGGATGGTACAGGGGATTTTCTAGAAGAGAAGAAAAAGGAAATAAGTAATTTATTGGTCTACCATCAAGAGAAGAAGATGGGGCTTGGTAAAGCTTATTGTGAAGGATTTGAATATATTGTTAATAACCATGCAGACACATATGATGCTTTTGTTAAGATGGATGCTGATTTTTCTCATCACCCTCGCTATATTCCCATTATGCTCAATGAGTTAGAAAATTTTGATATGGTTGTTGGTTCTCGTTATATCCCTGGAGGAGAGCTTAAGAATTGGTCTAAACGTAGGAAATGGCTTAGCCGTTATGGGAATTTATATGCTAAGCTGATTACTCGAATTCCAGTAAGTGACTTAACAGGTGGTTTTCACTGTTTTAATCTAAATTTCTTAAAGACGATTGTGGGTAGTAAGATTAGATCAGAGGGTTATGCTTTCCAAATAGAACTTAACTCCTTAGCTTACCGGAACAAACTACGTGTTAAAGAAATTCCTATTATCTTTGCAGACCGCACAAAGGGTGCCTCAAAAATCTCTCGAAGTGTTATCTTGGAAGGTATTCTGATGCCTTGGAAGATATTATTTAGCTCAACAGGTAAAAAATAGCCTGTAATCACCCTTTTTAGCTTGTTTCTCTTCATTCCTATCTCCTTTACTTATATATACTTAACCCCCTGTAAATAGGTGTTTACAACAGTGTATGGCTGTGTTAAATTATGCATCCTTTTGACCACTAGTGACATGTATTGACTATTAATGAATAAAAACACGAGGTTTGTAAATGAGAATAGATGAAATGGAAGTTTATAGTACAGAGGAAGCAGGTAAGTACCTTAAGGTTAGCCACAGTACTATTATGAGAATGATTAAAAAAGGTCTGATTCAGACCGCTAAAATTGGAAAACAGTATCGAATTATGGGGAAAGAGTTGTTGAGAATTGTTTCCCCCAAATTAGAAGATAAAGTCGGAATACTTTATAACCAAGGACGTAATTGGATCCATGAAGGTATTGATGACCAAAAAGGAGAAAAAAGTGAGTAGAAATTATTTTAAAGATAAAACTATATTGATTACAGGTGGTACCGGTTCTTTTGGAAAAATGTTTGTGGATATCCTGCAAAAAACATGTCCACCAAAAAAACTAATTGTTTTTAGTCGTGATGAGTTAAAACAATTTGAAATGCGTCAACAATTTGATCAGCCCAATATGCGTTACTTTATTGGAGATATTCGAGATAGAGAACGTTTGCATAGAGCTTTTCATAATGTGGATATTGTTGTGCATGCTGCTGCTTTAAAACAAGTGCCTGCGTGTGAGTACAATCCATTTGAAGCTGTTAACACCAATATTTTAGGTGCTGAGAACATAATCAACGTAGCTATTGATAATAAAGTGGATCAGGTGTTAGCGTTAAGTACGGACAAAGCAGCAAATCCAATTAATCTCTACGGAGCGACTAAATTATGTTCAGATAAATTATTTATCGCGGGGAACGCTTATTCTGGAGATGTTCGAACTCGGTTTAGTGTTGTTCGTTACGGAAATGTAATTGGCTCTCGCGGAAGTGTGATTCCTTACTTTAAGAAAATGAAGGAGACAGGAACTATTCCTATTACAGATGAACGCATGACTCGATTCTGGATTACTTTAGAAAAGGGTGTTGAATTTGTATTAGACTCTATCGAAATGATGAAGGGTGGAGAATTATTTATTCCTAAAATCCCTAGTATGAATATTATGGATTTAAAAGAAGCTATTGCTCCTGAGTGTAATCATGAAATCGTGGGTATTCGTCCAGGAGAAAAGCTTCATGAAGTACTTCTTCCCAACGATGAGGTTCGTAATGCCTTTGAATTAGATAATATGTATGTTCTAGAACCTAGCTTTAATTTTTGGGATGACTCTCATGTGCCTAATAAGAAGAGAGTCGCCGATGATTTTGAATATGCTAGTAATAATAACCCTCAACTATTAACTGTTGAAGAACTAAGAGAGCTAATTGACGATGTCGAAAAAGTTGTTAAAGCCTAAAACAAAGATCCCGTACGCAAAGCATAAAATTACTAAAGAAGATATCCAAAGTGTTGTTGATGTATTGAATACGGATTGGCTAACGCAAGGTTCTCAGGTAGATGTTTTTGAAAAGAAGATGGCATCTTTCTGTGGAGCTAAATATGCTGTGGCCGTATCTCATGGAACAGCAGCACTTCATTTAGCTTGTTTGGTTGCTGGCTTAAAGACAGGGGATGAAGCAATTACGACACCGATTAGTTTTGTCGCCACCTCTAATGCTGTGCTGTACACGGGGGCAAAACCTGTTTTTGCAGAAGTTGATTATGAGACGGGAAATTTAGATCCTAAAAGTGTTATTAAGAAATGCTCTAAAAAAACAAAAGCCATACTCCCAGTTCATTTAGCCGGGTTTCCTGTTGAGATGAAAGAGATTTATCAGTTTGCACAAAAGAAAAAGCTTGTTGTGATAGAAGATGCCTGCCATGCCTTAGGAGCAACCTATAAAGGGCAAAACGTTGGGAGTTGTAAGTACTCGGATATGACTATTTTTAGTTTTCATCCTGTAAAGCATATCACTACAGGCGAAGGTGGGTGTATTACGACTAATAGTAAGAAATATTATGAGAAGCTTAAAGCGCTTAGTAGTCATGGTGTTTACAAGACCCCTGAGATCATGAGTCGATTGGGTGGGTGGGCTTATGAGATGAGAGATTTAGGTTTTAATTATCGAATTACTGATTTTCAGTGTGCTTTGGGTGTTAGCCAGTTAAAAAAGATAAAGTCTTTTGTTAAAAGAAGAAATGAAATTGCTAAAAAATATAATAAAGCATTTTTATCCATTGAAGATCAAATTACTCTTCCTAATATTACGGATAAGGATAGAACACATGCATTACATCTTTACTTGCTGCGTTTAAAGTTGAATAAAAACAAAGTTAATCGAAGACAGCTGTATGATCGTTTGCGTGATGAGGGTGTGTTTGCTCAGGTTCATTACATTCCTATTCACCAGCAACCGTATTACCGAAAAAGAAAAGAATATCAAAACCTAAAATTTCCTCAGGCTGAAAAATATTATAGTGAAGTTATTAGTCTGCCTATGTTTCCAGGAATGTCTGACAAGCAAGTAAGTCAGGTGATTAAATCCGTGAAGAAGGTTTTGAAATAATGGATAGTAAAAAACTGTTAGTCCGTGCTGATGCAACTCCGGAAATTGGAATGGGACATGTGATGCGTTGTTTAGCACTTTCTCAAGGTTGGAAGGGGAAAGGTGGTGAAGTTACATTTATGATTCAGGAGGCTTCTTCAGAATTAGAATCACGATTAAAAGAAGAGAGTATTGGTGTTGTCTACACAAAGGCATCCATTGGCAGTCAGCAAGATGCTGAAGAGACAGCAGCGGCTGCTAAATCGCAAGAAGTAGATTGGGTTGTAGTCGATGGTTATTCTTTTGATGATAACTATCAACAGTTTTTAAAGTCTCAGGGATTGAAGCTATTAGATATTGATGATGAAGCTAAGAAAAAACATTACTGGGCAGATGTTGTTTTGAATCAGAATTTATATGGAATTGAAGAGTCTTATCAATCTAAAGAAGAATATACTCAGTTATTAATGGGTAACACCTATGTGTTGCTAAGAAATGAGTTTTTGAAATTCAAGGATTGGTCTAGAGATATTTCACCTGTTGGAAATAAAGTGTTGGTAACTTTTGGTGGAAGTGATCCTGAGAAGATGACTTTATCTGTTTTAGAAGCATTAAAGTCTTCAAATATTCCAAACCTAGAAGTTTTAGTTGTTTTAGGAAAAGCTTTTCCTTGGAATGAAGAAGTTAAGGAGTGCTTAAAAGATTTATTGCTTTCAGTTCGTATTGAAACAGATGTTAATTGTATGGCAGAGTACATGGCTTGGGCAGATGTGGCAATTGCTTCTTCTGGCTCAACAGCATGGGAATTGGCTTTCATGAAATTACCTTCTTTGCTTGTTTCATTGGCTGATAATCAAAAGCCAGTTGCTAAAGCGCTTCAAGATCGAGGTGTTGCTGTTTCTTTAGGGGCATCAAGTGATTTTGAGGTCATTAAATTTCTTAGTTTTTTCTCATCGCTTTTATTTTCTGCTGAAGAGAGAACGTCAATGAGTCAAAAATCAGCAGAATTGATTGATGGAAAAGGAGTTGATCGAGTTTTGTCACAGATGATGAAGCCGACCATAAGTCTTAGAAAAGTAAAGAGTGAAGATGCGAAGCTGATTTTTGATTGGGCTAATGACTCTTCTACCAGAGAAGCTTCATTTTCTTCAAAACAGATTGATTGGGGTAGTCATTGTGCTTGGTTTGAAAACAAGTGTACTGATTCAGATTGTTTTTTTTACATTGCTCTAAATAATGAAAATTCACCTGTGGGCCAAGTTCGCTTTGAAGCAAAGAACACGGATGAGGCTATTATTTCTGTGAGTGTTGACCCTGAGTTTAGAGGAAAAGGATATGGTTCTTTATTAATTTGTGAAGGTGTAAAACAGTTATTGGAAGAATCTAAATTTAATAAGGTGCATGCCTTTATCAAACGAACAAATAAAGCCTCTTGTCAGGCTTTTGTTAAATCAGGATTTAATAATAGGGGCGAAGAGCGTTATAAAGAACAAATAGCATTGAGGTATGAATATGAAAATAAATAATCGGCTTATTGGCCCAGGACAGCCTACGTATATCATTGCAGAGATATCCGCAAACCATAACCAAGACTTTAATGAAGCGGTTCGTCTTGTGGAGATTGCTAAAGAGATAGGTGCTGATGCTGTGAAGCTTCAAACTTATTCCGCAGATACTATGACTCTTCCTTCAGATAAAGAACATTTTCAAATAAAAGAAGGAACGCTTTGGGCTGGTAAAAATTTATATGAGCTATATGAAGAAGCATATACGCCTTGGGATTGGCAACCTAAATTAAAGAAAATAGCAGATGATTTAGGAATCGATCTTTTTTCTAGTGCGTTTGATCAGACAGCAATTGATTTTCTTGAGGAGATGAATGTTCCAGCACATAAAGTTGCTTCATTTGAAATTGTGGATATTCCACTTATTGAAGCTATGGCTAAAACAGGAAAGCCTATTATTATGTCTACAGGAATGGCAACGTTTGAGGAAATTAAAGAAGCTGTTGATGCTGCAAAGAATGCAGGAGCAAAAGACATAGCGTTACTTAAGTGCACAAGTGCTTATCCAGCACCTCCTGAAGATATGAATTTAAATACGATTAGAGATTTAAGAGAAAAGTTTCAGGTTCCAGTGGGGTTGTCAGATCACACCTTAGGTTCTCATATTCCAGTGGCAGCAGTTGCTTTAGGGGCTTGCATTATCGAAAAGCATTTAACACAGTCTAGAGAAGTTCAAGGTCCTGACAGCGCTTTTTCTTTAGAACCACAAGAATTTAAAAATTTAGTGGATGATGTTCGTGATTGTGAAAAGTCATTAGGCCAAGTCCAATACGGGGCTAGTGGTGAAGAAGTGAAAAGTAAAGATTTTAGAAGATCATTATTTATTGTGTCTGATGTTAAAGCGGGGGATGAGTTAACTCCAAAAAATGTAAGAGCTATTCGCCCTGGAATGGGTTTAGCACCCAAACACTATAAAGAAATATTAGGAAAAAAATTTAAAACCAATATAAATCAAGGGACTCCATTAGAGTGGAGTTTTATCGAATAGGAGCAAATAGAATGAGATATTGTACACGTTGTGTTTACCCAGAGACTTCTGCTATTAAACTTACTTTTGATGACCGTGGTGTTTGTAGTGGTTGTTTGGTTGCTGAAGAAAGAGAAAAAATTGATTGGGAACCCAAAAGAAAAAAACTAGATGCTATTTTAGAAGAGCATCGGAGTAAAGACGGTTCTAATTATGATTGTATTATTCCAGTTAGTGGCGGAAAAGACAGTTTATTTCAAACACATATTATTAAAGAAGTGTATGGATTAAACCCTCTTTTGGTTACGTTTAATCATACGTTTAATACAAAGGTTGGTACTCGTAACTTAGCAAATATGGTTGAGAAGCTGGGTTGTGACCATATTCGATTTACACCAAGTCCTAAAACAGTGAAGAAGTTAGCAAAGCTTTCTTTGAAAAAAATGGGAGATGTTTGCTGGCATTGTCATGCGGGTATTCACACTTATCCTGTTCAGATTGCTGTGAAATTCAAGATTCCTCTTTTAATTTGGGGAGAACAGGGGTATTCCGATTTAGCAGGAATGTTTTCTGCTGGAGATATGGTTGAAATGACTTATCGTCACCGCAAAGAACATGCGCTACGTGGATATGACTATAACGATATGGTTAGTGAAGAAGAAGGAATTACTGCTCAAGAGTTAAAACCCTTTGTTTACCCATCCGATGAAGAGTTAGAAGAAGTTGGTGTTCGTGGTATCTACTTAGGGAACTTTCTTAAGTGGAATTACAAAGCTCAAACAGAATTAATGATCGAAAAGTATGGTTTTGAAACAGCGGCTCAAGAAAGAACCTATACTTGTTATGAAAATGTGGAATGTCACCATGCGAGTGGTGCTCATGACTATCTGAAATTTTTAAAGTTTGGTTATGGACGTGCTTCGGATGATGCTGTTCGTGATTTGCGTTTAGGTCGTTTAAGCCGTGAAGAAGCTATTGATTTAGTGATGGAGTATGACGGTAAAAGACCTAAGGATCTAGATCTTATGTTGAAGTATTTAAACATGAGTGAAGAAGAATTTAATGCAACCATCGATAAAATGCGTGATCCAAGAGCTTGGAAAAAAGATGAAAAGGGTAAGTGGGTTTTAATTGATCCTATTTCTAATCATCTTAAAGACAAAAATGTGAATGATGTTCGCCTGCCTTTAAAAGAAGAAAAGGGTCGAAGAGAGTATATTCAGACGGAATTAACTCCAGAACATTTGGAAGATGCACAGCATATCAAACATACAGTTATATAGGATAAGGAAAAGACTATGATTGGTGCTATTGTTGCCTGTCGAATGACTTCTAGTCGTTTACCAGGGAAAACTCTTTTAGTGGTTCAAGGAAAATCGCTTTTGGGGTTACTTATAGAAAGATTGCGGCAAAGTCAAACATTGGAAAAGATTGTCGTGGCAACAACGAACGAAGTAGAAGATAACCCAATTGAGGAAGCTTGTAGTCTATTAAAAATTCCTTGTTACAGGGGTTCTCTGGATAATGTTTTAGAGCGTTTTGTTGGTGCTGCTGAAGAAAATGACATTGACGTTGCTGTTCGCGTTACAGGAGATTGTCCTTTAATTGATCCAGAAGTTGTTGATCAAGTGGTGAACAACTTTTTGAGTGAGGTAAGTGACTATACGAGTAATGTCCTTGAAAGAAGTTTCCCGCGTGGCTTAGATGCAGAAGTAGTTAAAGTAGCTGTGTTAAAAGAGATTTTAGATAATAATCCGTCAGAGCAAGAGAAGGAGCATGTGACCTTTGGTGTCTACAATAACAAAGGTAAATATGTGTGTCACAACGTTTTGCCGTCTAAAGAGTTAAATCGTCCAGAGCTTAGACTTTGTGTGGATACTAAAGATGATTTTAAACTTGTTTCTAATATTTATGATGCGTTGTATCAAAATAATTCAGAGTTTAGAACAAAGGATGTTATTCAGCTTTTAGATGATAATAAACAGTGGTTAGAGATCAACAGTCATGTTGAGCAAAAGAAAGTTACTTAATATGTCCAAAAAACAAAATTTTTTATTTATTGTTGGGATGTTCCGCTCAGGCACAACCCTTTTGGCCCGCGCTTTGAATGCGCACCCTAATCTAATTGTTGCTTCAGATCCGTTCTTTGAGTTTTTTAGAGCTATTCGTAATGAGGTTTATCGTAAAAACAAAACTGGGTTTGATGATGATAACACCCCTCTTTTTGATAATTTTTTTAGTACTCATCAATCTTCTGTTGATGAAATACAGGATATTGATTTTAATTTTAATATGACTTATCAAAAATGGAACCAGATTAAAAAATCTTTAATCAAACGAGGTGGCCCTTTTTCACCAAAAGTAATGCCTTTAATAAAAAAAGTAAATGAGAAGAATTACAAAAAATTATTTATAGAATTAATGGATTTATTAAACGAGGCTTATCCTAAGGAAGGGGCTAGATACTTAGGAATTAAAGAAGTTTGGTGTGAAGAGTTTGTTAAGCCTTTAATTAACACCTATCCATCAACAAAATGTGTTCATATTGTTCGTGACCCAAGAGCTATTATTGCTTCTAACAAGAAGCGGGGAACGGGGCGTTATCCACTTTTGTTCTTAATTCGTCATTGGAGAAAATCTTGTTATTACGCTTTAAAGAATCAAAGTTTAAAGAAAAATATCTTTTTGGTGAAATATGAGGACTTAATCGATCGTCCTGAGTTTTGGTTGAAAAAAATATGTAAGTTTTTAAATGTTCCATTTTCACCAGCTGTTTGTGATGGAGATCAATTTAAGGATGGGTCGGGTAAGCCTTGGTCTCAGAATTCGTCTTATGGCACCTCAAAAGCTATTTCTAATCAATTTAAAGATCAGTGGAAAAAGGTTCTGACAAAAAAAGAAACTCAATTTGTTGAGGATTTATGTGAAAGAGAAATGAAGCTATTTAATTACAAGAGAATCACCAAAAGTAATACCGTTGATTCTTGCTTGAATCCTCCTGCAGTAGATGAGAAAACATATGCGGATTGGATTTTTAAATATTCTTCTACTTTTGAAACGAGTGTAGAAAACATGACCCAAGAACTATTGCGACATTTGGTGACAAAAGAACAAAAATTAAGTGTTAAAAAAGCAAACAAGCTACAAAAAGAAATGCTAAAACGATTATTGGTTAATTAAAGGTTTGTCATCCCGGACCTGATCCGGGATCCAGTTCCTTTTTTAGATTCCTGCTTTCGCAGGAATGACAATGTTGGGAGAGATTTAATGAAAGAAATGACAGCAGCAGTAGAGACGCCAGAGCAAGAAGCAATGCTCCAATTGATAGAAAAGACATGGTTTTTTAATCGTGTTCCTATTTCTGATGAAATGGATCAGGCGGTTAAATTATTAGCTGAAGAGCTTCCTTTTAAAGTGCATGAGTTTCCCTCGGATGAGCAGTGCTTAACCTGGACTATGCCAAAGCAATGGGATGTGGAAGAGGCTTATATTGAAACTCTCTCAGGAGAGAGAATTATTGATTTTAAAGATAACCCGATGGCTGTTTTCGCTTATTCTTGTCCTTTCGAAGGAGTGGTTACTAAAGATCAGTTAGAGAAGCATTTATTATTTGATAAGAATCAACCAGAGACATTGGTTTATCACTACCGTTTTGAATATCAGTATGGAGACAAGAAAGATTGGGGTTTTGCGATTCCTTATGCGGTTTTTCAGCAAATGACAGATAAGGAATACAAGGTGGTTCTTAAAGCAAAGTTTTCTAAAGGAACCATGAAAGTTTTAGACTTCACCTTAGAAGGAGAATCTCCAAGAACTGTTTTTATTGGGGCTCATACCTGTCATCCTGCACAAGTTAATGATGGGATTGCTGCCTGTGCCGTAGGTATTGAATTGTTTAAGTATCTAAAAAGCTTAAAGAATAGAAAGTATACATACCGACTTATTTTAGGTCCTGAATATTTTGCAGCAGCAGGATTGTTATCGCTTAAGAACGAGCCTAATAATTTAGCCTATGGTGTTTATTTGGACATGTTGGGAAATGGTGCGGACCTTTGTTATTCGCACTCGTTTAATGGGAATAGTTATATTGATCAAATTATGAGAAATAATTTTAAATATCGAAAACAACCTTTTGAAGAATATCCTTATCGTGGGCTTTGGGGGAATGACGAAATGTTTTACGATGGTCCTTCTTTTGAAATTCCAATGATTGGTTTAGGCAGAAAACCAACGAAGGATTATCACCATAGTACGGATGATTTAGAGCATTGTGATTTTAATCAATTGGAAGATACTCTAAATAGTCTTAAGGAAATGGTCTCTGTGTTTGAGCAGGATGTAACAATCAAACGGTTATATGAAGGGCCTCTTCATCTGAGTCGCTACAATTTATACATTGATTCTAAAACGGATCCTGAAGGTTATTCCTCAATTCAAGCAATTCAAATCTTAATGGATCAAGGGTTAAGCTTATTAGACATAGCTCGAAAGCTAGACATTAGCTTTAAATTTGTTCGTCAGTTTGCAGATGAGTTAATCAAACATAATTTAGCAGAAGAAGAGTCAGTAATACGGTAAAAGGGTTTATCGGTTTTGGACATCTGTCATTGCGAGCTAGTAGGTAGTTGAGGCGTGGCAATCTCAGACAAAGAAGTTCTTTTTATCAAGTGATTGCTTCGGCCTAATTATTAAATGCCTCGCAATGACAGTATTGGAGAAAAAATGGTTGTAATTATTGATTATCAAATGGGAAATATTCGTTCCGTGCAGAATGCATTAACGAAGATTGGTGTTGAAAGTACTATTTCTGCCGATCCTGAAATTATTCGAAATGCGGAAAGAATTATTTTGCCGGGCGTAGGTGCTTTTGGTGATGGGATGGAGCATCTGAGAAGGCAGGGGCTTTTACCGTTATTAGAAGAAGAAGTTTTAGAAAATAAGAAGCCTTTTCTGGGGATTTGCTTAGGCATGCAGTTGTTAGCCAAAACAAGTAGTGAAAATGGAAGTTTTGAAGGTTTGGGCTGGATTCCAGCTTCAGTGGAGCGTTTAACTCCAGATAACCCAGACGCTAAAGTTCCTCATGTGGGTTGGAACGATATCCAAATAAAGAATAAAGAAAATATTTTTAGTGGCGTAAGTGAGCAACCCGTATTTTATTTTGTGCACAGCTTCCATATGATTTGTGAAAAGAAAGAAGATGTTTTAGCAACTTGTGATTATTTTGGTGAGTTTACGTCAGCTGTTAGACGAGAGAATATTTTTGGAGTTCAATTTCATCCAGAAAAAAGTCAGAAGGACGGATTGGCTTTATTAAAAAAATTTGTTGAGTACCAGCCGGCAGAAGAGTTAAAGGTATGTTGAAAAAGAGACTGATTCCTATATTGCTTATTAAAGACGGTTTTTTGGTGAAGAGTGTAGGGTTTTCTTTTTTTCAAATTCTAGGAAAACCTAAAAACTCGATTGAAAGATATAACCTTTGGTCCGTTGATGAAATTATTATTTTGGATATCACCGATGGTGAAAATTATGATTTAGGTCGTTTGGACATTAAAGAAAATATTCAGGATGGTCTGTCAGAAACAATATCGTTTATATCTAATACTTGTTTTGTTCCTTTGACGGTTGGTGGAGGCGTTCGTACGGTAGAAGATATTCGTAGTTTATTAGCTGTGGGCGCTGATAAGGTAACTGTGAATACCCAAGCGATAGAGAAGCCAGAATTTATTCAAGAAAGTTCTAAGCTTTTTGGAAGTCAGTGTATTGTGGTGTCTATTGATGCCAAACTAAATGAGAAGGGTGAGTATGAGGTTTTTTCTCACTGGGGTAAAAAAGGAACAGGGATGACTCCTATTCAGTGGGCTAAAGAAGTAGAGTCTCTTGGTGCTGGAGAGATTTTATTAACCTCTATTGATAAAAATGGATCTAAAGATGGATATCAGATGGACTTAATCAAGCAAGTGGCTGATTCAGTGAAAATCCCTGTAATTGCCAACGGTGGTGCTGGAGAGTGGGAACATATGGTTGAAGTGGTAGAAGAGGCTAATGCTTCCGCAGTAGCTGCTGCAAATATTTTCTATTACAGCGAACAAAGTACGAAGCATGCAAAAAAATTCATGGTCGACTCCGGACTAGATGTTCGGATCGGTTAAGAAGGAGAGAGCTTTAGTGAAAGTAAAAACAGTTTATTTAGTTGAAGCCTTTGACCCAACCTTTGATTATTCAGGTGGTGAAGTTGTTTCTCTTATGCCCGAAGTTTCTTATGAATGTGGTCGATTGAGCATCCCTTATACCCTTTTAGATGATTATTATGATGAAGCTAAATTAAGAGAAGGTGAAGATTCTTATTTTCAAAATCAACTTCAATGGTTTAAGGATTTTGATTTCTTTTTATCTTCCCATATTTCATTTGCTAAAGAGAATAATATTTCTTTATCTACGGCTTATTATAGAAGAATAAAGTATTTTACAGACTCTCTGGCTATTCAATCTTTTATGATGCGTTCTCTTCTAAATCAGATTTCTCAACGAAGTAGTTCAGCGAAATTAGTTTATGTTCGAAAAGAAGACCGTGCTGAACGATTGTATGATTTAGAAAAATATGGACAGAAAGATGATGATACTTTTTTCTTTCAATTATTTTCTTTGCTAGTTCCAGAGTATTCTTCAATCAGTTACTCTTTCCATGAATTTGAAGAAGTCCAAAAATCAGAAACAAAACCCCGATTTAATAATTCTTTTATTAAAGAAGTCCTAAAGCAAATTAAGCACATTATCCAATTTGAAACATGGAGAAAGAAACCGTTATTGCAAGCCTCTGGTATTCGAGCTTTATTTATGTCTGTTGGTACAGACCGAATGGATATGCCTTTAAAGCGATTGATGGACAAGGGGGCTGATATTTATGTCTATTCAAAAGAATCGATTTATGATCTCAACACCTTTTTTAGAAGAAAGTGTATTTCTTTTAATGATAGACATGATGTCCAGATAGAGAGTGATTGTACTTTAGCAGCAAAAGAACTTCATAATGAAAAACAATTATTTCAATTTGTTAACGATAAATGTGGTTTTGATGTTTTTACAATCTCCTTTCCTTTTTTATCTAACTTTGTAAAAGAAACGTGCTCTAAGATGTTGACCAATGCTATTCAATTGAAGCGGTTATTTGATGCTGAAGGGATTGATTTTGTGATTGCTAATGAAGGAAAAAACTTTTGGAATGCTTGTGCATTGATTGCGTCCCAAATGAAACCAGAAGTAATAACGGTTGGAATTCAACATGGTATTAAGTTGCATGAAGATAAGGTTTGGGAAATGACAGATCTGGATCCTTTTGATCATTATCTAACCACGGATACTTTTTCTGAAGAAGATTATAAGCGGGTTTCAAATAACGCTTATTTAAGTCCTACGGAGATTAAACAATCATCTCATTTTCTGCAGTCTTTGAAATTTAGAGCAGGGAATACAATTAAAAGAGTTAGAAAACAGGTTTTGTATGTTCCAACTAAGTTTTCTGCACATCGTCGCTATTTTAATAATATGATGAGCCCTTTGTTGTCGTATTTTGAATTTCAAAAGAGCTTGTTGGACTACTTAAGTAAACAAAGGGATTTTGAGTTTGTGTTTAAAAAAGCAGACAGTAGTCGGAAATGGGCCGAAAAATCAATTGTGAAATATATTCAAGATAGAAATTATTCCAACATTTCTATTGCAACAGGCCCTTTACAGCCTTATATGGAAGAAGCAGACGCTGTATTGTTAGACAGACCAACGACAGCTTATTTTGAGGCATTAGCGTTAGGGAAGCCGACATTAAGTTTGAACTATCAATGGATGGGAAGCGGTTTGTCCCCAATCAGTAAAGATTATTTTGGTAAAACAATTCAAGAATTTAAGACAACAGGTGAAGCTATTTTAATTGTGGAAAATTTTTTATCAGAATCTTGGAGTGAATACAAAAAAGATATTCCTCTAAAGCGTAATGATATCGTCCAGTTATTAAATGATATGAAAAGGGAGACAGCTAGTGAGTTGCTTAACAACCCTGCCTAAGGGAATAAAAGATTATTTAGAGCAAACAAATTCTTGCCCACTGTGTGCTAATAAGAACTTTAAGCTAAAGGTGTCTGTGCGTGGTATGGATTTCTTTGAATGTGTTCAGTGTAAATTTCGTATTGCTAACCCTTATCTCAATGAAGAAGGGATGGGGCTTCTCTATACAAATTCGGAGATTTTATCAGAGGTAAATCCTCATTTAGAGAATTACTATGAATATAAAGTTGGGGAAGGAATGAATCAAACACGTAAGGATTATTTAAGAGTTTTAGATTCTTGTCGTAGTTTTTTGGGGTTTCATTCTAGTAAGCCTACATTATTTGAGGTGGGTTATGGCACAGGTTCCTTTTTGTTAGAGGCAGTTCATAAAGGTTGGAATGTAGATGGGGTGGACACCAGTGAAGAAAATCAACAGTTGTTGGTTAACAATGAAAACTTAAATGTTCAGAGTGGTAGTTTCTCAACTTTTTCTGCTGATGAAAGCAACTATGATGTTGTGGCTCTTTGGGATGTGATAGAACACACAATTGATCCTTCTAGTTTTGTTAAAAAGGCGAAGCTTTTGCTGAATCATGGCGGGTTGCTTGTGTTAGCAACACCTAATATAGGAGGGTTGCTCAACAAAGTGGCTGAGTTTCTATATAACATATCTTTTGGAGCATTGAAGGTGGGTGTAAAACAACTTTATGTTCCCGAGCATGTTGGGTATTTTTCACCAAAAACATTAAAGAAGTTAGTCGTTGATCAGGGTTTTATTGTTAAAGAAGTTGTTTTAACAGAGACGGACTTACAGAGGTATGGATTTTCACCCCTATTAAAAGTAGGTTTAAGTATTTTGTTCTTTTTTGCTAGATTACTCAGAATGCAAAACAGAGTCATTATAATTGCCCAAAAACCATAGGATTTTGAGAGATTGTCTACAGGGACGGTTCTTCTTGTAGTAAGAACCGTCCCTATTAAAAGCGAGAAAAAATGTTATTTAATTCATTACAGTTTGGAATATTTTTTATTATTGTTTTTACGCTTTATTTAGCGTTAAAACATCGTCTGCAAAATCGACTTTTGCTAGTGGCGAGCTATGTATTTTATGGCTGCTGGGATTGGCGTTTTCTTTCGTTGATTTGGATATCCACAATTATTGACTATGTCTGTGGCCTTAAGTTAGATCAATCTCAAAATCAACACCTGAGAAAAAGATTTTTAATGATTAGTATTGTTGCTAATTTGGGTATGTTAGGTGTTTTTAAGTATTTTAACTTTTTTGCAGACAGTTTTCGTGATTTAGCAAGTACGGTTGGTTGGCAAGTAGATCCTGTAACTTTAAGTGTGGTTTTACCCGTAGGTATTTCTTTTTACACCTTCCAAACAATGAGTTATACGATTGATGTTTATCGACGTGAGATGAAAGCGACCAATCAGTTTTGGGATTACGCTCTTTATGTTGCTTTTTTTCCGCAATTAGTTGCAGGTCCAATTGAAAGAGCTAAACGACTATTGCCACAAGTGTTGTCCCCAAGAAAATTAGAGTGGGAGAAAATTAAAAGTGGCCTGGTTTTATTTGGTTGGGGGCTCTTTAAAAAAGTAGTTATAGCAGACAATATGGCTAGAATTGTGAACGCGGTTTATTCGCAAGGAGAAGGGGTTGCTGGTTCTCACGTATGGATAGCTACTTACGCTTTTGCAGTTCAAATTTATGCTGATTTTTCTGGGTACAGTGATATGGCCCGCGGCTTAGCTAAGATGCTTGGGTTTGACTTGATGGTTAATTTTAACCTTCCGTATTTTGCTAAAAATCCTAGTGATTTTTGGCGACGTTGGCATATCAGTCTATCCACATGGCTCAGGGATTATTTATATATTCCTTTGGGGGGAAATCGAAAGGGGCGTTTTAAGACATCTCTCAATATGATGATTACCATGGTGCTGGGTGGTCTTTGGCATGGAGCGGCTTGGACATTTGTAATTTGGGGATTTCTCCATGGTCTGATGCTTGGAGTGCACCGTTGGGCGCAGGGTATTTCTTTATTTAAAGTGCCGGACAATAATGTTGTATGGAGTGTTATTCGAATTTTTGTTATGTTTCAATTGGTTTGCTTAGGATGGTTGTTTTTTAGAGCAGAAAGTTTATCCCAAGCGATTTTGTTTATTCAGGCTTTAGGCACAAACTGGAATTACAACTGGGAAACACTTCAGTGGGTAAGAGAGTTTCTGTTTTTTGCTAGTCCCTTAATCATTGTTCAGCTGATTCAATATTTTGGTAAAGAAATGAGCCTTCATGTTTCTTTGCCTAAAACTTCTAAAGTATTTTTAGCAGCATTTATTTGCTGCATTATTATCATCAGTGCTTGTGTGGGCTTACCCACAGCAAGGGAATTTATATACTTCCAATTTTAAAATTATGATTACTAAAATATATAACAAATCAATTTACTTTATCTTATTTTCGTTGCTGATCTTTGTGATTGGGGAGGTTTTAACATCTTTCTGCTTTCCTCAGGAGTTACATTATTTAAGAGAGAATCGCTATACCATCAGTGAAAATATCCCAGGGTTTAAAGGGGGGTTGTTTTCTAAAGAATTTAATACTTCTTTTAAATTTAACAAAGCGGGGCAACGTGGCAGAGCAGTTTCTTATGAAAAGCCTGAGGGTGCTCGACGTGTGTTGTTTTTAGGAGACTCTTTTCTGGCGTCACTTCAGGTGAACTATGAAGACTTCTTTGTTCCTCAAACAGAACAAAAATTAAATGGATTGTCTCAAATGCCCTATGAGGTGATGGCTATGGGTGTTGGTGGTTGGGATAATGTGCAGCAACTTATTTATCTTAAAAACGAGGGTGTGAAATACAATATTGATGACGTAGTTGTATTTCTCTACACAGGTAATGATATTAATGGGAATTATGGTCGTTGGTATGATGAAAACTTGAGTCAGTATATTGACAGAGAAGATCTGAATTTATTTTATAGAAATTCTGAAAAAACAAATCCGATAAAGCTGGTTAAAGAATTGTTGTTGCAACAATCTCACTTTATTAATTTAATCTATAAGGCAACGGCTTCTTCAAAATTTAGGGAGGATTTAAGGAAATTCAGTAGAAAAATTGGTGTGATTGAAATTCCAGAACGAGAACAGAGAAAAGTAGATTTGAGTCGAGAAGAGAAAAGGGAAAAGAGCTGGCAGCTTACCTTTGATTTAATGGATAAGTTTAAAGAATATTGCCAAGCAAAAGGAATTAACCTTCATTATGTTTTAATACCTGATAACACCCAAGTTTATCCAGAACACTTTAAAGAACGTTTTAAGAAAATTCAGGACAAGTATTGGGGAATCCCAAAGGCACAAACACGAATCATAAATGCCTTAGAAGAGCGTAAGATTAAATACTTGGATTTACTGCCTGTATTTACTAAAGAAGCCTCAAGAATCCCATCCTTGCTTTATTTTAAAGAAAATGAACACTGGACCCCAGAAGGCCATCAATTGGTGTCTAACACCATAAAAGATTATTTTCTCAGCTAGTCCCAAAAGTTTAGTAGTTGATGCAGAAATTAATTTTGCTGAAATGTTTGTCATTCCTTTGTGTTTGATTATTTTGTTGGCAAGATCTGTGAAATTTAGGTTTTTTGGAAATGTTGTCATTCCCGAAATCTTTTGTCGGGAATCCATCACTTTACTAAAAACTATTGTATTTAACTAATGAACTGGATTCCCGACTAAAACATTCGGGAATGACAGTATGTAACACCTTGTATACAAATAACTTAAGATTGTTTATCTAAGAAACCTCTTCAATTACTTGAATTTTACCTTATTTGTGGTACGCTTCTACCTTATTTCACAAGGGAGATTGATGTATATTCATGACTCAATTATTTATCTATTTTAGAAAAATTATAGCTATCTTTTTAACTTCTTTCTTTATCCTTTTTAATACCCTTCAATATATACCACCCGTCTACGCAAATCCTATTAATAAGAAAGGTGACTGTCACTTTAGTGACTGTCACCTTTTAGAACATAAGCATATCAGCATTCCTTCAGAATTAGGAAGTATAGAAACCTTTTATCAAGGTAACTCAGAATATCCTGTTTACTACATTCAAGATGCTCATGGTTCTTTAGAAGCTCAAGAGAACATATCCAAGCTGATTAATTATTTGGTGGAAAACCACGGAGTAAAAACAGTTTTTGTTGAGGGGTATGAGGGTTACATCCCTCTGGATGAAATTTTTTCTCAAGTATCAGAAGAACGAAAACAGAAGGTGTCTTATTTTTATATGGATCATCTGCGATTAGGGGGTGCTGAGTATGCTTATATTAATCGAAAAAAAGATTTTAACTTAATTGGTATTGAAAGTATTTCTACGTATGAAGCAAATATTAAAGCGTATGAAGATTCCGCAAAAGTCAGAGAAATTATTCATGAAGATTTAACAGCAATTGAAGGAAGGCTTAATGTTTTAATAACTCGATACTTTCCTAAAGAACTAAAAGAATTTGTAAAGCTAAAGATGCGTTATGAAAATAAAGAACTGGATTTGGTTCATTATTTGGAGAGGATAAGAAAGATAGCACTCAGCACTCAGCATTCTCCGTCAAATAGTATGATGGATCCGCCTTTGCCGGAAGCATTCAGCTTGAAACGATACCCAAGGTTAAATCACTTATTCAAGAGAACGGTTGAGGAGCTTTCAGATGTGAAAGCTGGAGAGTTCTTTGATGAGGTAAAACGGTTTGAGGGGGATTTGATTCAGCCTTGGTTAAAAGACAAGAAGGTGAATCGGATTTATGAATATCAAAATGATATTCGGTTGTTTAAGAAATTAAATCAGATGTCTCTGACCTCTGAAGAGTTGCCTGGGGTTAAACAGAGATTAAAGAGATTCAGCACTCAGAAATGTGCGCAGTTTATTGCTGAGCTTATGAGACAACCTATCCTGCTGAAGAAAGAGTGGGAAGAGTATATTGAAGAAGCTATTCATTTCTACAAGTTAGTCCAAGAGAGAGATGAAACATTTAAGAAGAATTTAGATGTTCAATCCCCATCTATTGTTGTTTTAGGGGGGTTCCATCAGCAAGCGTTAACTAAGATTCTGAAACAAAAAAACATCACCTATAATTTGATTGCCCCCAAAATTACAAAGCCAGATGATGTGCATCAAAATCGCTACGACTTTGTGATGTCTGGAAAGAATTACGATTTTGAGAAACAAATGATAAACCTGGCTATTAATACAGCAAAGCCTAAGGGATTAACGTTATGGATGGAAGAATATGGGATTTCAGTAAGACGCATTATTTCTATGCCTGAACGTTTAGGTGGTAGAGGTAACAGTTTAGGCGGCAAACAAGAGGTTATTCATTTTGATTCTCCTGATTATCCAAAGGATTTAAGTGTGCCTCATTTAGCTGTTTCTCGAGAAGATTTATGGGAATTAATTCCTAAGGACTTAGGAATTGATTTAAAAGTTAAGGTGAATTCTAACTCTAAACGAATGTTAGATGTCTTTATTTATTCTAATATTCAGGATAGGGCGTTGTTGATTTTATCTTTATACCAGGTCCCGGGTCTAGATGGTGTAAAGAGGGTTCAATTGGGGTGGCCTGGAACTTTGGAAGTGATTAGAAAATTAATTCCTGATTCAGAGCATAGAAAAGAATTGCTTCAAGAATGGTTGTCCAACCAAGTTTTTTCTTGGCTGTCCAAAAGAGGGTATGGAGAAGTTGAAATAATGATTTCATCTGATAGAGGAAAATACTTTTTTAAAAGTATTGGTTTTGAAGAGTATGGTGATCATAGAATGATTAAAAAGTTGGATAAAACTGAGAAAGTAAAAGTAAACAGTTTAGGGTTTGATCATGAAGTGATTAGTTTTAAAGATCCAGACTCTATGGCTGTTTTAGACTCACCTCAATTAACGATTACTAAAGAAGAGTTAGAGAGGTTAATACCCAAATTGGGGATTGATCTAAAAATCAAAGTTACTGAAAATTCTAAAAACGCTTTAACAATTATATTTTATTCTAGTCCTCAGGAAGAGCAGCTTATGACATTAACGCTGTTCAAAAGGAGAAGGTCCGATAGACAAGAAAAAGTTCATTTAGGGGGTACAGGAAAACAGGATTGGCTCAAAAAAGAACTTCCAGATAAAAAGAGAAGAAGAGATGTTCTCCAACAATGGCTCTTGAATCAGATTTTTCCTTGGCTATCTCAAAGAGGTTATGAAGAGGTTGAATTATTGTTGATTCCAAATGGAGACCCTTCCTTTTTAGAGGCTATTGGGTTTCAGAGTTCTGGCAAGGATCTTATGATTAAAACACTGGGTAATACAAAGGCTCAAGCACAAAGTTTGGGAGTTTCCCCTTTATTGAATAATGCTCTTAGCGGTGAAATAAGTGGGGGATCAGTGACGCAATCAGTTAAACAAAGTGTGGCTAGAAGTTTAAACCAATTAGCTCAAAATAATTGGGATGGGGCTGAGGTTTGGGACCATGATCTTCTTCCCTTTGATGCTTTGTTTGTTAAAACAGCTAAACAAAGTGAACCTGCTCTTCATATGCATTTGGCGATTCCTTCATCAGAAAAAGTAGGAGAGTATGAGATTAATATGGGCATGCTATTTAGGGTGTCTATAGAAGACGAGAAAGTAAAGTTACGAGATCCTAAGATGGAAATGGATTTCTATGCAAAGGAACATGTGGTTGGTTTTGTTTCTCTTAGAGAAATGGTGAGTGAGGGGTTGATTTTAGAAAGTGTTTTTCAAAAAGTGTTAGCTATGTCTCAAGACGTTGCTGAAGAATTTTATGAAAATATTAGAAGTGTTATCGAGAAAGGCAACGTTTATGGAATTTCTATCCCTGAAGTTTTATCTAGAGGTGTCTCTGAAGAAGTTGTGGGAATGGTTGATATGTTGGAAGATGAAAGGTATAAAGGTGAAAGCAAAATAAGAAGTGAAGGCCATTTATGGGAACGAGTCGATCAAGATAATTTAAATACTACCTTTGAAAACGAAGGAGACCTTAAATTAAAGGCTTTTTTAGAAAGATATAGAAATGTAGTAAAACAAGAATTTTTGAAGATCTATGAAGAGAGAGAAAGGCTTCGAATAGGGTTTGAAATGGAATATAGAAAAGGGCCTACGCTTGAAGGTCATGTGCTTCCTGGGCCTGGTAGTACCAATTGGATACATCTTCACTTTATTAAGGACGGAAAAGAACATAATGCTGTAAATCTTTTAATTAAAGATACTGATGATGGTTTGGTGCTGTCGAACCCCCAAGGGCAACCAATTCCTTTTGGAGATGCTTATGGTTCTTATGTTGATTTGCAAAAAGTTTTACCAAGAGAAATTATTGATTGGATTATTCATGTTGCGAAACTGGCTATTAAAACGGAAGAAAGTAAAATTAAAGAAATATTAAATAAAAGAAGAAAAGATGACCGTTGGGAATTAAATTTTAAGTTTATGTTAGCTCAAGCTGTTGATGTTAGAGCGGAGGATTTTTGGGCTATTATTTGGAAAGAAGAAAAGAAAGTTCGTATTAGGTCTGATGAAGGAAAAAATAGAAAATTTATTAAATTAAAATTTCTCTGGAAAGAACCAGGATATAAACGTAAAGGTGATTTGCCAGTAGGGGAATTAACGGACTATTTAATGAAACAAACACAGCAAATGTTTCAAGCGGTTAGAGAAAGAGGGAAGGGATTTGCTGATTATGAATTACGTTTAAGTAGTGGGCTTTCTAATAATCCTATATTTCAAAAATCTTTAGTTTTAGGAGTGGGTGGAGAATATTGGCTGCATTATGATTTAGTAAAATTGGACGAAGATAAAACTGTGGCAAAAGTGTTATTTAAATTAGAATTTGGACGTGAAGGAATTGAATTAAAGGAGCCTATGTTTATGTGGTTAGGAGGGGGTGAAAAAGAATATGCTGCCTTTATCCCATTAGATGAGAGTTTAGTTCTGTCACATCAAATTAATGATTTATCTAAAATGGCAAAAAAAGTTACTTTTGAGCAAATAAAAGGATTAATGAAAGAAGTTAAAAAGTTAAATGCAGAAGAAGTAAATGTTGAAACCTATCCAACACTTTTTAGAGCTATAGAAACGCATGCCTTCGGATCTTATTTGGTTTTTTTAGGAACATTTTTGAATGTAGAAATAAAAAGAAATGTTTTGTTTCCTGATGGAGACACTAGTCAATATATGTTTAGATTTCTGAATTTATTTCCCCAAGGTGAAAAACGAAATCATTTCTTAACCATAGAAGGTAGGAGTTTAGGTGATGAAGGGGATGATGTCCCAGACCTAAGTAATATGGGTTTTCCTGATAGAACGCGAGGAACCAAGGCTGATAAAGAGAGAATAAAAAGGACTGAATTAAGAGATCTCCAAAAGAGGAGACGGCAAAATAGCCCTCTTGTTCCTAAAGTTATTCCTAGAAAAACTAAATTATTAGTTCTGGATATTACTAGAGCCGGAAGACTAGAAGGTGATTTTAAGATGATGGGTTACCCTTCGGCAAAAGAAGTGTTAATTAAAATAGTAGATTTAAGGAACACAGATCCATTTTCTGAGCATGCATATCAAATAGTTGTGACATATCCTACTTCTTTTGATGCTGAAGATATTCTTTTGACATTGATAAAGGATCAAAGAGTTCCAACCCCATTTAGAGATCGGTTTATGTTACTGGCAAAAGAAAAAGCCCCTCGAATTTTGAGAGATCAAAAAAAGAGACCTGTAAGATCCACGTTTGTGCCCATTAAAAAAGAAACTCTTAAAAAGAGATCTCATGTTCTGGTTGATGATATCAGACTTGTTGGCGAGGAAGTTGCTTCACTGAAGCTTGTGGGTTCTGTTGTAGAAGGTGTTAAGGTTAATTTTACTCAGAGAGGTGAAGGGAAACCAATCTTAGAGGTTAGTTATAACTTTATGGTTTTTGGTTTAGAAATTTTAAAGGCAATTATAATTAATCCTAAACTTTCTCAAACAGTTCGCATTGCTTTTATTAAATTCGCGAGAGAAAAAGCCCCAGAGTTACTACAGGATTTAGAAGTTAAGGCTGTTATTGAAGCGCAAAGTTTAGGTGTTCAAACATGGGTACCAGGTACCTTTTCTAAAAAGGTACCTGGTACCCCGTGGAAACAGGGTAAAAACCCCCAGTACGTTTTTGTGGATTTTAATGATTATCAGTCGTTTATTCCACAGCAGAAGCTAAAATTGCTTTTTCATGCATTATCTAGAGATGTTAAGGTTTATATCTACAATGACAAAAATCATGAATTACATGAACAGTTTAAGCGAGTTAAAAATATCGTTTCTGTAGAAGATGATGAGGGAGAGCTTTTCTTTGAAGTGGGCCGTTCATACAAAGGAAAGATAATTCATTTATCTAAATCTCTGGATTCACGCGATAAGTTTAATGCCTCTAAATTTTATTTTGTTCGCCACCAGGATGAAGCTGTTGGAACGTTAGGTGTTGCTCTGAAATACCTAGCCTCTAATGGAATCAATGATGGTCTTCTGCTGGATGAAGATGGCTTCTTAGTTCTAAATCTTAACTCTGTTTTACTTTCCGTAGTTTTACACAACCAAAATAAGTATGCCTTAGCTGTAGCCGCTTAAATACGAGGCTTTTAGCTCTTAGCTTATATTTTTAGTTTTAGGCTAAAAGCTAAGGGCCAAAAGCCAAAAGCTATTTCCAATGTTAAGCCTTTGTAAGGTGCTAGTAAAATCTTCATTTTTGCTATTTTCCGCAGTGACATTCCACTATTTTTGTTGTAGTATTCCTCTCAGTTGTTTCTGTTTTTTTTAATTTATTATTATTATTTTTATTAGGTGTTTATGAATCAGAACACGTTTAAAATCACTTTAAGATTAATACTGGTTTTAGCTTTAGTTTATTGGTTTTTGGTCAGTATTGGTTTATTAGGAGTAGCCTTTAAGGGTTTTGGTAAAGGCTTTGCTGAAACGTTGTTGACCACGACTTCAAATCCATTTGTTGGTTTGTTTATTGGTATTCTTGCTACTAGTTTAGTACAAAGTTCTTCAACAACAACTTCAATATTAGTTGGTGTTGTTGCTTCAGGGGTTATCAGTATTGAGAATGCTATTCCTATTATTATGGGAGCAAACATTGGAACAACAGTAACCAACACATTAGTATCTCTTGCCCATATTTCTCGTCGTGAAGAATTTAAGCGAGCCATTGCAGGTGCCACGGTTCATGATTTCTTTAATTTGATTTGTGTTGTGATTATCTTTCCTTTAGAGTTGCTGACAGGTTTCTTGCAAAAAACAGCTGTTTTTATGGCTAATCTATTTGAATCTGTTGGAGGTATTGAGTTTACCAGTCCTCTAAAAGCGGCTACCAAGCCAACAATTAATTTTATTAAACATTTATTTACAGACTTTTTTGAATCCTCACCGACTTTGGCTTATTCTTTGATTTTGGTCGCTGCTATTATCCTTATGTATTTTACTCTTTTTGGTGTAGTTAAAGTGATGAAGTCATTGGTCTTAGATAAGACAGAAACTGTTCTGAATAATATTTTAACTAGAGGTGGAATCGTTGGGATTTTTGCAGGTATTATTTTTACGGTGATTGTTCAAAGTAGTTCTATTACAACCTCATTATTGATTCCAATGATTGCAGCAGGCATAATTACAATAGAGTTTGCTTTTCCAGTAACATTGGGAGCAAATATAGGAACTACAGGCACAGCAATATTAGCTTCTTTAGCTACAGGGAATATTGCCGCTATCACAATTGCTTTTGTTCATTTTCTGTTCAACCTTTTTGGGGCGGTTTTTATTTATCCAATTAAGATTTTTAGAATGATCCCAATTCGATTGGCCCAAGGGTTAAGCGAATTAGCATTTAAAAAGAGAAGGTACGCTTTAATGTATGTGACAGGAGTGTTTTTTGTGCTTCCTGGTTTAATGATTTTGATCTCAAAGCTATTTTAAGAAACCCTAAAGAATGGTTGGGATCTAAGAGAATTTTTTTAAGTTCTAATTCTGACAAGGCATGATTTTAAAGTTTCCGCAGTCGTAGCCAAGGTGCTACGATGAGGATAGCTTTGGAAACATAACGCAGTCAGAATTTTGAAATTATAAAAATTTCTAGATTCTAACCAGTCTTTAGGGTTTAAAAAGGAGACGTAGATATGTTTAAAAATTTAATGCGATTTTGGAAAGGTAGTGATTTTGTTAGTCAAGTGTTAGGGGATTTTAAAACCATGCTTGATGATACTGAAGAAATGTTTGTGATCGTCTGTGATAAATTAATTCACAATAAGGGCGAAGGAAATCTTAAAGAAATTATTTATGCCATTGATTTACGGGTAAATAATAAAGAAAAAGAGATTCGTAAACGTATTATTGAACATTTGTCTGTAAACCCTTCCGTGGATTTACCAACTTCCTTATTATTAATGAGTGTGGTTAAGGATGCTGAACGTTTGGGTGATTACTCCAAAAACCTTTATGAAATTACTACTTTTACAGATAAGCCTTTAGATGCTCAGAAATTTACTGATTTATTTGATCATATAGACCAAAAAATTCTAAAACTATTTAAAGAAACAAAAACTGCTTTTATGGAATCTGATGAGAAAAAAGCTCAAGAAGCTTGGCATGTTGAAAGAGAAGTTGCCGAGGTTTGTGATGATATTCTTAAAAAACTTGTTCAAAGCAATTACCCGTCCGATGAAACTGTCTCCTTAACTTTGACAGCGCGTTACTTCAAACGCATTACAGCTCACCTTACAAATATTGCAACTTCTGTTGCTGTTCCATTGACAGATCTTGATTATTTTGATGAGCAACGAAAATAAAAAGTAAGAGAATATACCTCCTTTATCTTTTCTATAATTTCCTGTAAACTAGTGCAACTTTGCGCCCGCATAGCTCAGTTGGCTAGAGCAACTGACTCTTAATCAGTAGGTCCTAGGTTCGAGCCCTAGTGCGGGTACCAAATTATGCTTAGGTCAGAATGAGCTAAGCTTTGTTTTGCAGGTCAAATAATTTACGGCGCGGTGGCGGAATTGGCAGACGCGCATGACTTAGGATCATGTGCCGCAAGGTGTGAGAGTTCGAGTCTCTCCCGCGCCAGTTTTACCTTAGGTTATAGTGAAAAATGTCGATAATAGTTCCGATGTCAGAATTAACTTTTAGCCCCAGATTCTAACTAGGATTTGGGTTTTTGGACTGAGGAGATGTTAATGTCAGTAAAAGTTCCGAGAACTGGACCAAAAGTTGTTCGGTTTTTACTTAAACAAAGTGTTAAAAGCTCTTTCTTTCTTACTTTGTTTCTTACCCTTTATTTCTGTCTTTATATTGCAAACCGTTACTTTTTACCTTCAACAACCATAAACCATTGGGTTTTAGTGGGGGTTGTTTCTTATTTATCCTTTATTTTCTATGATTTTTTATACCCTACAATAGAAGCTATTTTAGATTATGTCTTTTTTCCACGAAGACTGGTCTATAAACAGATCTTAGAAAATTTAAGTAAACGTTTGTCACGTATTGATATTACACAGCGTTTATTTAGGTTGATCGTTCATTTTTTTACGCTTAGTTTGAAAATTAAAAATGCTGCAATTTTATTTAAAGATAAAGAAGGTGTTTTTCGTCTTGCCTATCAAAGAGGCTATGATAAGAAGTCGGAGTCAGGACTTTGTTTGGATGGCAGAAACCCATTAGTTGTCTATTTGGAAAATGAAAAGGGAAGCTTGTCTAGTGAGCATGTTTCTCAATGTTTAAATCAAAGTAATCGTTATGTTGGTTTGTCCCATGTTCAATATTCTTTTGAATTATTAAGTCATGAAATGAAACGTCTGAAATCAGAAGCTGTTATCCCTAGTTTCTTGGGCGATGAAATGAAAATCATTTTATTTTTAGGAGGGCGTAAAGATAAAAAGAAATTTCATAAAGATGATTTGAGTTTATTGTTTCAGTTAACGCAAGAGTTAACAATTTCCATGGAGAATTCTCGTTTGTATGAAGAGGCGTTAACAAAGGGAAAGCAGCTAGAATCAATTAATAATGAGTTAAGCCAAGCTCAAGAAAATTTAATGTCTGCGTTTACAGAGGTTGAGGACACTAATAAAAAGCTAAAAGATACGCAGGCCCAACTCCTGCATGAACAAAAGATGGTTACTTTAGGTCGATTGTCTTCATCAGTCGGACATGAAATTAATAACCCTTTAACCATTCTTTCTATGAATGTTAGCCGTATCATTTTAAAGTACCGAAAAAATAAAGATTTAAAAGTTGCTGAAGTTTTAGAGACTTTTGAAAAGATTGATTCTAATATTGGTAGAATTAAATCAGTGGTAAATACGTTAACAAGTCTTTTGAGAAAACATGAGAAAGGGCATATGCAGCCTCTGTCATTAAAATTGGTTTTAGAAGAGACTTTGCCTTTAGTTCAATTTCAAACTTATATGGACAATCTTCAAGGAACAGAGGTTGATTTTGACATACCTTCTTCTGTCCCATTAATCAAAGGGGATTTGGAGCGCTTACAAGAAGTGTTTTTGAACCTTTTTATCAATTCTCTACAAGCACTTCAGGGACAGCAAGAAAAACATATTGTGGTACGAGCCATGAAGGATGATAGTAATCCTGAGTTTTTGCATATTGAGTTTTCAGATAATGGACCGGGTATTCAAAATGAAGTAATGCAAAAAATATTTAATTTTAGATTTACAACAAAAAAAGAAGGTAAGGGCTCGGGGATAGGTCTTTACATGTGTAAATATATTTTAGAATTACATGGTGGTTCTATTGATGTTAAAAGTAGCGAGGGAGAAGGAACAACTTTTGTGATTAAATTACCTACTTGCGGGGAGAAGGCTCATGCTGAAGTTGTTAGTCATTGATGATGAGGATGAAATAATCCAAGTAGTGGGTGATTTTTTTAAGGATGAAGGTTTTGATGTTTATACCGCAGATACGGGCCAGGCTGGTTTAAAGCTAATTGGTGAACAGAAGCCAGATGTTGTTTTTCTGGATTTAAAATTACCAGATATTTCAGGATTAGAGATTTTGAAGCAAATAAGGCTTTCTGAGCAAAAATGTAAAGTAATTGTAAATACGGGTTATGTTGAGAATTCTTTAAAGGAAAATGCAAAAAAACTGGGTTGTGACGTGTTTCTTTCAAAACCGTTTAACTTAATCCAGCTGAATGAAGTTTTGCAGAAGTTGATAGCGACTAATTCAGTCTCTAGAGAATAAAAGCCTTATCCCGAAGCTTTCCTGAAAACACCCTAAAATAGGTGTTTTTACCTATAAATATACCTAGACAATTGAAGTCTTCATATATAAAATATCATGTTTGTTTTAGGTGTTTTGCCTAAACACTAGTATTTAAAGGGTTTAGTTTGATTTGCGAGCGTAGCTCAGTGGTAGAGCGCAACCTTGCCAAGGTTGATGTCGAGGGTTCGAATCCCTTCGCTCGCTCCAATATGTTTTTATGAATTCTTAGTTTACGTTTAACTTAACGTTTAGTTATAAAGTCACAAGGATTCGAAGTGAGGCCGAAAAAAGACATGCCCTCCATGGCATAAATTCGGCATTCGCCATCCGTGCCATCAGATCCTCGCTAGTTTGGCAAGCTGATGAGTGGCCGACCATTGCTCCGAACTCTTAGTTTGTAGGAATGTTTTTGATAGATTGAAGTTTTTGAAAATAATAGTATAAGGAGAAGGCCGTTGGAATATTCAATAAAAGATGTACAAGCGTGTGAAAAAGAGATTACAGTTAAGATCGGTGAAGAAATTATTAAGGACGCTAAAAATGAATTCTTTGATGAAGTAGGTAAAGATGCAAAGATTCAGGGGTTCCGCCAGGGAAAAGTTCCTAGAGAAGTTATTGAAGAAAAGTATGCAGACCAAGCAAAAGAGGATGCTTTAAAGAAAATTGTTAATTTTGCTGTGAGAAAAATATCTGGTGAAGAAAAACTAGAGCTACTTACTTATCCTAATATTAAAGATGTGCAGTACACAGAAACTTCTTTGGTGTTTAAAGTTGATGTAGAGCTTCAACCGGTGGTTGAAGTAAAGAATTATACAGGGTTAAAGGTTAAAAAAGAGCCTATTCAGATTGACGATAAAGAACTCAATGACGTTCTTGAAAATGTTCGTGAAAGTTTTGCTAAATTTGAAGTAGTGGATAGGGTTAGTGAATTGGGAGACTATTTAATTGCTGATTATGAAACGCAGTTTGGTGATCAACCCAAAGAAGACCATAAAGAAGAGATGGTTCAAGTACAAGACAATAAATTCCTAGTTGATTTTGCTCAGAATTTAATCGGTTTAAAGCCTGGTGATAAAAAAGATTTTTCAGTTCCTATTGCTAATGACCATCCTAATGATCAATTGAAGGGTAAGAAAGCCCAGTTTTCTTTAACTGTTAAGGAAGTAAAGGTTAAAAAAACTCCTGAACTGAATGATGATCTGGCTAAACAAGCTGGGAATTATGAAAATTTAGACGCGTTAAAAAAATCTGTTAAAGAAGACATTACAAAGAAAAAAGAGCAGGAGCAGCAGAATAAAACAGAAAAAGCTTTGTTAGATCAACTTTTATCTAAAAATCCTTTTGAAACTTCTCGTGGCGTGATTCAGAGACATTTAAATCAGATGGTTGAGGATTCTAAGCAACGAATGCTTCAAATGGGATATCCTAAAGAAGAAGTCGATAAACAAGACGATAAGATGAAAGAGGAATATAAAAAAGAAGCAGCAAATCAGGTGCGCTTAGCTTTTATCTTAGAGGGTATTGCTAAAAAGGAAAAACTTAATATTGAAGAAAAAGATATTCAAAATGAGATGCAGCAACTTTCTCTTCAAAATCGTGTTCCTGTTGAAAAAGTTAAAGAACATTTTAGTTCTGAAGAAAATTTAAACATGTTAATTAACCGAATTTTAAACCAAAAAGTATTACACTTTCTTAAAGATAAAGCCATAATTGAATAGTGAAAAACAGGAGGATAAGATGAGTTATTTAGTACCAATGGTTGTTGAGCAAACAAGTCGTGGTGAACGTTCTTACGATATTTATAGCCGATTGTTAAAAGATAGAATTATTTTTATTGGGTCTGCAATTGATGACACTATGTCTAATTTAATTATTGCCCAATTGTTATTTCTTCAAATGGAAGATCCTGATAAAGATATTAGTATTTATATTAATTCTCCAGGAGGTTCCGTTACTGCAGGACTCGCAATTTATGACACAATGCAATTTATTAAATGTGATGTGGCTACTTATTGTGTTGGTATGGCAGCTAGTATGGGTGCTATTTTACTAACCGCAGGAACAAAAGGAAAAAGATATGCACTTCCTCATGCAAGAGTAATGATTCATCAACCTTGGGGTGGAGCGCAGGGAACAGCATCCGATATTCATATTCAGGCAAAAGAGATTTTAAAGATGAAGGAAGAGCTTAATCGAATTTTAGCAAACCATTCAGACCAACCTCTGGAGAGAATTGAGACAGACACGGACCGTGATTATTTTCTTTCTGCTGCTGAGGCAAGTGAATATGGTTTGATTGATGAAGTGATTAGTGCTTCTGCTTTTGCAACAAAAAAGAAATAATTTTAACCCCTAAATTCTGATTAGGGTTTAGGGGTAATACTAATGTAAGGAAAACAAAAATGAAAATATTAATATCAGATCCTTTAGGTGAAAAAGGGGTCGACTTACTAAGTAAAGAAAAAGATATTCAGGTAGACGCAAAAACAGATTTGTCTCCAGAAGAACTACAGAAAATTATTGGTGACTATGATGCGCTATTGGTTCGTAGTGGAACAAAGGTTACAAAAGAAATTATTCAAGCGGCGACTAAATTAAAGGTGATTGGTCGTGCTGGTGTAGGCGTAGATAATGTGGATATTGATGCCGCAACAAAAAAAGGTATCATTGTTATGAATACTCCAGAAGGAAATACTATTTCTACCTGTGAACATACGATTAGTATGCTCCTATCTTTAAATCGAAATATTCCACAAGCTAATATTTCTGTTCTTAACAAAGAATGGAAGCGTGGAAAGTTTATTGGTGCTGAATTGTTTGGTAAGACCGTTGGTATTTTAGGGTATGGCCGTATTGGACGTGAGGTTGCTAAAAGACTTCACGGATTTGGGATGACCATTCTTGCCTTTGATCCTTTTCTTTCAGCTAATGGCAGTTTTACAGATCAACATGTGGAACTTAAAAATCTAGATGAAATTTTTGCAGAAGCGGATTATATTACTATTCATACCCCTTTAACTTCCGATACAAAACATTTGCTTAATGAGGAAGCGTTTAAAAAGATGAAGGATGGAGTGCGTATTGTTAATTGTGCTCGTGGAGGAATTATTGATGAAGCAGCTCTTTTAAAAGCTGTTGAGTCTGGAAAAGTTCAGGGAGTAGCTCTAGACGTTTTTGAAAACGAACCTCCTCAAGATAACCCCTTATTAACCATGTCTCAGGTTATTGCAACACCTCATTTGGGTGCTTCAACAAGAGAAGCTCAAGAAAATGTCGCTGTTGCAGTTGTTAGTCAAGTAGTTGATGTTTTGATGGGTCGAGAAATTAAAAATGCAGTGAATATGCCTTCTATGGATACTAAGACAATGAAGGTGTTAAAACCCTGGATTAATTTATGCGAAAAAATTGGAAAAATGTATTCTCAGCTTTTCACGGGGAGTATAAAGACAGTTAATTTGCGTTATAGCGGTGAGGTAACTCAGTTTCCTTTAGCCCCATTAACGTTAGCAGCAGTTAAAGGGTTGTTAGATCCTATTTGTGGTGAAGGTGTGGTGAATTTTGTTAACGCCCCTTTAATGGCAAAAGAAAGAGGGATTACGATCACAGAAAGCAAAACATCTCATTTAGAAGATTTTGCTAACTTTGTTTCTTGTGAGATTGAATCAGAAGAGGGTTCTCACGTAATTTTAGGAACACTTTTTGGTACTTCTGATTCCAGGATTGTAAAAATAGACAATTTTTTCTTAGATGCTATTCCTACAGGCAACCTACTTGTTCTGAGAAATGAGGACAAGCCAGGTGTTGTGGGTGAAGTGGGAACCATCTTAGCTAAAAATAAGATTAATATTGCTGAAATGACTCTTGGAAGAAATGAAGAGGGTGCAAAAGCAATAACAGCTATTAATACAGATAATGATGTCCCTGAAGCAATTTTAGAAGAAATTAAACAATTAGATAAGATCGTAGACGTAAAACTAATCAAGTTTTAAAAGAAAGAATTAATGTGAATACAGTTCTAGTCGGTGCCCAGTGGGGTGATGAAGGTAAAGGTAAGGTAATTGATATTTTAACTGAAAAGGCTCATTGTATTGTCCGCTTTCAGGGTGGAAACAATGCGGGGCATACAGTTAAATATGGTGATAAAACATTTGTCCTTCATTTACTGCCATCAGGCATTTTAAGAAAAGGTAAAATCTGCATCATTGGGAATGGTGTTGTTGTAGACCCCGAAGCCCTTTTTGAAGAGTTGGATATGCTTAAGAAAAAAGGGATTAATGTTAAAAATCGTCTTTTTATCAGTGAACAAGCACATCTTATATTTCCTTACCATCGTATATTAGACAAGCTTAAAGAAGAGTCTTCGAACTCTAGAAAAATTGGAACAACTCAAAGAGGTATAGGCCCTTGTTACGAAGATAAGATGTCACGATTAGGTATTCGTGTTGTTGATCTTCAAAACAAAGCTACTTTCCTTAAACGTTTAAAACAAGTTTTGGCTGCTAAAAATAAGATTTTAACTCAGGTTTATGGTCAAAAACCTTTGTCGTATAAAAAAATCTCAGACCAGTATATAAGTTATAGAAAACGTTTGCTTCCATTCATAAAAAACACATCTCTTATTTTAAGTGAGGCTATTAAGAGGAAAAAACCTGTTTTGTTTGAAGGTGCTCAAGGAACTTTGCTGGATGTGGATCATGGAACTTATCCTTATGTTACATCATCTAATTCTTCTGCTGGAGGAGCAATTACAGGGACAGGAGTGGGTCCTACAAAAATTGATGAAGTATTAGGTGTCGTCAAAGCATATACCACACGTGTTGGAGAGGGTCCTTTTCCAACAGAATTCCCAGCAGTTTTTATGAAACAAATTCAGAGCAAAGGTGATGAATTTGGTGCAACGACAGGAAGACCTAGACGTTGTGGGTGGTTTGATGCGTTAATTGGAAAGCATGCAGTTTTAGTCAATGGTTTAAGTAAATTAGCAGTAATGAAATTAGACGTTCTGGATGAATTAAAAGAGATAAAAATTTGTACTGGTTACAAAGTAGGAAAAAAACTGGTTAAAAATTTTCCTCCTGACGTCCAGGCATTAAAAAAATGCACACCCGTATATGAAACTCACAAAGGTTGGTTAAAAGATACAACAGGCATTAAACGTTATAAGGATTTACCTCTTAACGCCAGAAAATATCTAAAACGCATAGAATCTCTATTAGAAACTCCAATCAGTTTAGTTTCTATTGGATCAAAACGAGATCAGACGATAGTTTTATAATGATTACTGAAATGGTTGATGCCATGACAATCCAAGAAAACAATCCTATTGATATAGACAAACAAAATATTCCAGAGCACGTTGCTATTATAATGGACGGAAATGGAAGATGGGCAGAGTCTAAAGGGTTGCAGCGTATTCAGGGTCATCAAGCGGGTGTTGAAAGTATTCGTGCTGTTGTTAGAGAGGCAAGAGAAATAGGTGTTCAGTATTTAACCCTTTATGCTTTCTCAACAGAGAATTGGCAAAGACCGAAGAAGGAAGTTGATTTTTTAATGACGCTTCTTTCTGATTATTTAGACAGAGAGCTTCAAGAGCTCACCAAAAATAACATTCGATTCAAAGTGATTGGTCGAATTGAAAATCTTCCAGAAGCAATTCGAGAAAAAATTTCTAAAAATATTGAAGCAACTAAAAATAATGATGCGCTAACTTTAACTTTGGCTTTGAGTTATTCTAGCCGTTGCGAAATTTTAGATATGGTTAAAAAATTGGGTGAGAAGATTCAATTAGGTAGTTTAAATCCTTCTGATATTACTGAAGAACTTATTCAGGATAATTTGTATACAGCAGGTGTTCCGGACCCTGATTTTTTAATTAGAACCAGTGGTGAAATGAGAATTAGTAATTTTTTGTTGTGGCAGCTTTCGTACACTGAGATTTATGTTACAGAAGTTCTATGGCCTGACTTTAGAAAAGATAATTTTTTAAAAGCAATTCAATCATTTCAAAGAAGAGAGCGACGCTTTGGCAGGACCAACCTTGCTCGTTAAACGACTTTTATTTTCTTCGATTTTCATAACCCTCTGCATGTACTCTGTCTTTTTTGCCCCTAATTGGCTGTTCTTTATTATGGTTAATATTTTCTCCCTTTTAGCTTTGTATGAGTTTTATTCCATGGCAGAAAAGAAGGGGATTTTTATTAATAAAGTTTTAGGTTTAATTTTTGCTGCTATATTCCCTTTATCAATTTATTTTCAAAGTGAATCATTGATTATTTTGGCAACAATACTTTGCTTGTTTATTTATAATTTCCGCAGATCATTGAAAACCAATTCTTTAATTAGTACGGCTGTTACTGTTTTTGGAATATTTTATATTGCTTGGCTATTTTCTTTTATTATTAAAGTGAAGGATTTAAGTGATGGTGCGCTTTGGGTTTTTTATATTTTGGCAGTAACTAAACTTGGAGACACTGCTGCTTACTTTGTTGGCAAATGGCATGGTAAGAGACCTTTATTGCCACATATTAGTCCCAATAAAACTGTTGAGGGTGCCGTAGCAAATTTAATAGCGTGTATTCTTGTTTCTGTTGGATCAACATTTTATTTGCCTGATGTGAATTTAATTCATTTATTTATTTTGGGGACAATATTAGGTGTTTTAGCTCAATTAGGCGACTTAGCAGAGAGTTTGATTAAAAGAGATGTTGAAGTTAAAGATTCAGGATCTATTCCTGGTCTTGGTGGTATCTTAGATGTTATGGATAGTTTGTTATTTACAGTTCCTTTTGCTTATTATTATTTTACAACTTTCATAGGATTAAGTTAGGAATTAATACTTAATGAAAAATGTAGCAGTTGTTGGATCAACGGGTTCTATCGGAGTTAATACTCTTCAAGTAATTAAAGAGCATCAAGATAAGTTTTCTGTTTATGCACTTGCAGTACACTCTAACATTGATTTGTTGCTAGAGCAGGTAAGTCAATTTAATCCAAAACTGGTAGTTGTTTTTGATGAACAGAAATGTGATGAATTTGTTTCAAGGCTTAGTGCTCAACAAAAAGAGGGTCTTGTCATCCAGTCTGGTAATGAAGGAATTGAAGCTTGTGTTACTGCTTCAGAAGTAGATCAAGTAATGCTCGCTTTAACGGGAGCTCAAGGTTTATCCCCCTTAATTAGTGCAATAGAGGCTAAGAAGCATATAGCTTTAGCAAATAAAGAGCCTTTGGTTATGGCTGGCGAATTAATTCAACAATTAGTTAAAGAAAACCAAGTAGATTTAATCCCCGTAGATAGTGAGCATAGTGGGATTTTCCAATGCCTTAATGGTGGTAGTAAACGTGAAGTTTCCAGAGCTTTTTTAACAGCTTCTGGAGGCCCTTTTTTAAGTCGGGATATAAACACCTTTGAAACTATTACTCCTGAAGAAGCGGTGAAGCATCCCAAGTGGAGTATGGGTAAAAAAATCTCTGTAGATTCTGCAACTTTGATGAATAAAGGTTTGGAAGTTATAGAGGCTAAGAATTTATTTGGTTTATCTATGGATCAGATTCATGTGTTGATTCATCCGGAAGCTTTGGTGCATGCCTTAATTGAATTTGTGGATGGTTCTCAATTAGCTCAGTTAGCTGTTACCGATATGAAATTACCAATACAGTATGCTTTATCTTTTCCTGAGCGGATAACTATGAAGAATTTAAAATTAGATTTAGTAGAAGCAAAACAATTACAGTTTAAAGCAGTGGACCCAAAAAGATTTCCTTGTTTAGATCTAGCTTATCAAGCTGGTAATTTAGGCGGGACAGCACCTTGCGTATTAAATGCAAGTAATGAGGTCTGTGTGGATAATTTTTTAAAGGGTAAAATTTTATTCACAGAAATTCACGAACTAATAGAAAAAACTTTAGAAGAACATACTGTAATTGAGCAACCCAATAGGGATCAAATTTTAGAAATGGATCAATGGGCAAGAACAATAACTCAAGAGGCCATTCAAAAGGTACCAGGTACCTTTTTGAAAAATTAAAAAAAGGTACCTGGTACCCGTTGAAAAGAAAGGCTAACTAATGTCAATACTACTTACTTTACTGGTTTTAGGTTTATTAATTTGCATTCATGAATGGGGACATTTTATTGCTTGTCGAATGACAAAAGTTAAAGTGGAAAAATTTTCTATTGGATTTGGTCCGAAAGTTTTTTCTTGGAAGGGCCAAGAAACAGAATATGTATTAGCGGCTATTCCTTTTGGAGGTTTTGTAAAACCACAGGGTGAGAATTTAGAGGAATTAGGAGAAGATTATAAGCCAAAAAAAGGAGATTATTTAAACGCCTCTCTTTTTTCTAGGATACTTATTGTTGTTGCTGGAGCAGCTATGAATTTTGTTTTAGCTTGGTTTTTGTTTACAGCAATTTTTATGGTAGGAAAACCTACTTTAACCCCTGTTATCGGAGAATTTGTAGAGGGTTATCCTGCTCAAGTGAGCGAACTAAAAGTTGGGGATGAGATTCTTTCAGTTAATGGTAATGCCATTAGTAATTGGACCGAATTAACCAATGAAATTATTAATAATGAAACAAATCAGATTTTGTTAAATGTTTCTCGGGATGATAGAGAGAAACAGGTTTTAATTAAAGCTAAAGTCGAAGAAGGACAAGATGTTTTTGGGGAGACTCGAACCTTAAATAGAATTGGTATTCAGCCTTCAGGAGAATATGTAACTGAAAGGTTTGGGTTTGTGGATTCTATTAAAAATGGAAGTATGTTGTTTTTAAATACGACAGCAATGACATATAAGGCTTTGTGGCGTCTGGTTACAGGACGCTTATCCCTTAAAAATTTGGCGGGCCCTATAGGGATTATTTCTATTACAGGTAAGGCTGCAGAGTTAGGGCTGGTTTATTTGCTTCAGTTGACAGCCTTAATTAGTGCGACTTTAGGAATATTTAATCTTTTGCCTTTTCCGGCATTAGATGGTGGTCATTTAATGTTTTTAGTTATTGAAGGAATTCGCAGAAAACCTGTTTCATTAAATGTCCAAGGCAGAGCAACTCAAATTGGATTTTTATTATTAATGGTTTTGATGGTTGTCGTGATGTACAACGATTTAAATAATCTTCAAGTTTTTGATAAAATAAAACAAGTGTTTACAGGATAAGATTTATTATGAAATGGACAGAGACATTAATTCCAACATTAAGAGATGTTCCTAAAGAAGCCGAAGCAACAAGTCATCAATTGATGATTCGTTCGGGTATGATTCGAAAACTTTCTTCAGGAGTTTATAGCTATTTGCCCTTAGGATTAAAGGCTATACAAAAAGTTCAGGAAATTATTCGAGATGAAATGGCTAAGGCGGGTGCTTTTGAATTGTTGTTGCCCGCATTACACCCAGCAGAACTTTGGAAAAAAACAGGAAGATATGAAGGTTTGGGTGCTGATAAAATCTCTTTTAAGAACAGATCAGACCAAGAGTTTGTTTTAGGGCCAACTCATGAGGAAGTAATCACAGATTTATTGAGTACTAATGTAAGTAGTTACAAAGAACTTCCATTAATCTTATATCAGATTCAGACAAAATTTCGTGATGAATTAAGACCTCGTTTTGGAGTTATTCGATCCAAAGAGTTTATTATGAAGGATGCCTATAGTTTTGATAAAGACTGGGAAGGTTTAGATAAAACATATGAAAAAATGCTTCAAGCTTACATTCGTATTTTTAAGCGAAGCAGTTTAAATGTGGAAGTGGTTAATGCGGATCCTGGGCTAATGGGAGGAAATATTTCCCATGAATTTATGTTATTAGCAGATTTTGGTGAAGATGTAATAGCTTCTTGTTCTTCTTGTGATTTTCGTTCAACACCAGAACTAGTTTCTTGTTTGAATCAAGATAAACAAAAAAATGAACAGAAAGAAGAAGCTCTGACTCTGGTAGATACCCCTAAAATGAAATCCATTGATGAAGTGAAGCAGGGGCTGGGTGTCGAAGTAAACTGTTTGGTTAAAACAATTATTTATCTTGCTGATGATGAGCCTCTTGCTTGTCTTGTTCAGGGGAATGACGAAATTAGTGAACTAAAACTAAAAAAATTTCTTGAAGTTAAAAATTTGACTTTAGCAACGGATGAGAAAATTGAAAAATTAACAGGTGGTCCTGTTGGTTTTAGTGGTCCTGTTGATCTGAATGGTTTTAAAATTGTTGCTGATCATGCTGTTGCCTCAATGGCTAATTTTATTGTGGGAGCAAATAAGGAAGATAAGCATTATAAAGGAGTGAATCTTAATAGAGATTTTAATGTGGACTCGTTTTTTGATATTCGAACCATTCAAAAAGATGAAACTTGTCCTGAGTGTCAAAAAGGTAAAATCGAAATGAAGAGAGCCATGGAAATTGGACACATATTTAAATTAGGGACTCGCTACTCAAAACCCCTTGAAGCCAAAATTTTAGATGAAAATGGAAAAAGCCAAGAAATTATTATGGGTTGCTATGGTATTGGTGTAAATCGTATGGTTGCTGGAGCTATTGAGCAGAATCATGATGAAAAAGGCTCTTGTTGGCCAAAAGAAATTGCTCCCTATATGTTTCATATTATTACGACGAACCAAAAAGATGAACTTTTGTGTGGTTTTGCTGATGAGGTGTATTCTTATTTATTAGATCAAAATATTGATGTTCTGTATGACAATCGAAATGATAGAGCCGGTGTTAAGTTTAATGACGCTGATTTAATTGGGATCCCTTATCAAATCATATTTGGTGCTAAAAATGCCAAAGATAATAAGGTGGAGCTTAAGCTTAGGAAAAATAGTGAAACTTTTATCTTAACTAAAGAAGAGTTTTATCATAAAATCAAAGATCTGATTTAGGTAATTTGGCTTTGTGCCGATAATATACTGTTGGTTTTGTTATACCTTTTTTGATCATTTTAAGTTAAATCTAACATTCATGGATGGGTTATGACTTATATAAAGAGATTTTTTTTAGTATTACTATTGATTTGCTTTGCTATACCACAGGCAAATGCACAATACGATTCATTTACATCTTCTGACGATGATCAAGTTTATGGTCCTTCAACCCCGACCTCAAATTATGAAGAAGAAGTTATTGATATTGATTATGAGGGTGAAAAACCTATTAATGATGGTTTTATGAGTTCCCCTGTAGTTATTCCAGATACCCCACCAGTTACAATTGACGATACCCAGAAAATAAATGAAGTTGGACAGTCTCTTAATGAAGAGCGAGACAAGCTCCAAGAAGTTAAAAAAACATCTCAAGCTTCCTCTCAAGAATCTGAAAGCATTGTTCGTATTCCTGTAGAAAAGCAGAGTAAAGAAGCTTTTAAAGCCCAGAGAAAAGAAAAGAGATTCTATGGTATGACTTTAACGGATCTTAGTTCCCGTTGGAATCAGCTTAAAGAAAAGATTGCGGATTCTGATTCAGGGATTGAAGCTAAAAACTTATCCAGAGATGATAAAAAAGTATTAAAAGGACAGATTAAATATGAGCGTAAGGAGCTTCAGGGAAAATTCCCTAATCTAGATAAAGGATTTTTTAAGGAAAAAATAAATAAAGATATTGTTATTTCTAGAGAGGATTTTCTTTCCGAGGATGTAAAGTCCCTTCAGCAAGTAGTTGAAAGATCTCTTGAAGTGTTTATTCCTATACAAATTGCAAAAGAAAAAGAGAAAACAGCAAAGCTAAGATATTTAAGTGCTATGCGAGAGTTAATCCCTGAGTTTAATGTGGAAATTAGTTCTAAAAAGGGTTCTTTGGGTGCTGGGGCTTTTAATAGTGATAATTGGCGTGTGAATTTAAAACAGCCTATATTTCGTGGCGGTAATCTTTGGAATACATTTAAAGAAGAGTCAGCAAATTTAAAGGCCAGTAAAGAAGAGATTAAGAAATCAGTTGCGAATTTAATTTTAGATGTTTCAGAAGCTTATCTTAATTATGCTCGAGCTCAGTCTTTGTTTAAAATAAAAGTAGAATTTGCTTCTCAAGTTAATGTTATGAAATTACAAAACGAAGAAAAGAAAAAAGCTGGAGTCATTTCAGAAATTGAATATTTGAATACAGACTCTTTATTAGGCGAATTTAGAGCTGACTTAGAATCAGCTTATCAAGAGCTAGCTATTTCACAATTGGATTTAGTTCGTTTTTTAGGAGTTCCTAGTGAAGGTGCTATCGAAGTAGAGTCCATTGATGAGTTGAGAGTTAAGATTTTACCGCAAGATGATGTTGTTCAGGGAATGAGTAATTCAAGACAGGTAGAAAACTTAGATAAAGTTACCAGAGAATTAGATGCTCTTGTTAATTCTGCCTATCAAAATAGATCAGATCTTAGGTTAGAGGAGTTAAAGTTATTAGCAAATAGACATAAATTTAAGGCGGAAAGAGCTAAGTTATTGCCTAGTATTAATTTTATAGTAGAGACAGGACAATTAGCAGAAGCTTTTCAATCCAGTAATGATGACCCTCCTTTTAGCTCCGAATTTAGAGCTGGTTTCGAGATGGATGCTAATATTTTCGGTAGTTCACTTAAATATGAGTATGATACGGACCAAAGAGCACCTAGTGTGAGTGAGTTCCAAGGGGGTTCTGGTACAAGGACAAATGCTCATAAGTTTACTATTGACCTCTTGGATGCCCTTGAGCCTTTTGTGGATGAAAAGGAGGCACGTATCCAAATGATGGAACAGATGGTAGAATTACAAGAGAAGGAAAATGAGGTCTTAAAAGAGGTTAAAGAAACCTACTATGAATTAAATCGTGCTTTGATTCAATTGGATTCTGCAATTAAAAAAATGGGGCACAGAGAAAGGGTTTCAAAATTAAAGTTTTATCAGTTGGGAAAAAATCAAATTCAGATTTCAGAGTACTTACAGGCTGAAAAAGATTTGTTGGATGCAAAAAGCGAATACACACAATCGGTTGCTGATTATATAACTGCTCGTATAACATTGAATAAAGCAGTTGGAAGACAAAATATTTTACAAATAGATTTGGATGTTCAAGGAAGAAAGGTCGTATAGCATGTCAGATGAGGATATGAATAAACCTCAAGAACCAAGCTCCGGAGGATTCCCAGGGAAAATTACAAAAATTATCCCTCCAGGAATGTCTAAATTTACTTTTGGAAAATTTAAGAAGCCAATTATTATAGGGGTAATTTTAATTTTCTTTGGCGTTCTTTTTGCGAATCAATTTATTTTCAGTAAGAAGAAAGCACCTGAGCAAGCTTCTGAAGATCAGCAAGCTGCACAGCAAGGTTCTGATGTGGTTCCTGTAAAAGTTTTCCCTGTGAAACGATTTAATTTTGAAGACTCATTAAAAGGATTGGGGACTGTTAAGGGAGCTATCGAGTTTAAGCTGAGCTTTGAAGTTCCAGGGCTTATTAATTCTGTGAACTATCGAGAGGGTGAGAATTATGAGGAGGGTGCTCTGTTAATGTCTTTAAAGCAAGACGACATTCTCTTAAATTTAAAGCGTTCTCAAGCACAATCCAATAAAGCATTGACCACCTTAAAAATTTCTGAAGAAAAAGTTCGTGAACATGAAAAGCTTTTTGAAATTGGTGCTATACCCAAATCAACATTGGATGCTGTGAAACTTGAATTAGAAAGTGGGCAGTATGAAGCGGAGTCCGCTTCGTTAGAAGTTAAAACCAATGAGTCTATGTTAGAGAAAACAAATCTTTACGCAGTTTCTGATGGAATGATCGGAGAACTTTACGTCGAAGAAGGTGAAGCTGTTACTCAAAATACATTGGTGGGAACTCATGTGTTTACGGAATACGTTCTTATTGAATTTGGAGTTGTGGAAAGGGATGTTAATAAGTTGGCTTTAGGACAAAGATCTAGAGTTTTTATTGACGCTTATCCAGATAAAACATTTGAAGGAACTGTAGAAAACATTGCTCCAGTAGTTGCTGGGACTTCAAGAACTGCAACCGTTAGAGTTCGTGTTGAAAACCCTGAAGGGTTTTTACTCCCTGGTATGTTTTCTCGTATTAAAATTTTGATTTACAGCAAAAAGAATACTGTTGTCGTGCCGACTGAAACTGTTTTAGGTAAAAAAGATGAAGCTTATGTCTTTATTGTTGATGAAGAAACAGAAACGGCAATAAAGAAATCAGTTAAGGTTGGTTATCAACGAGAAGATTATACGCAAATAGATTATGGTTTGAATGATGAAGACTTAATGGTGAACCATGGATATGAAAAACTAGAAGATGGAAGCAAGGTAAAGGTTCTGGAAAAACAAGAACTACAGTTATAGAAATGCGGACTCCGGACTCCGGACTCAGCAAAACTTATTAATAAAAAGGCTATCCTATCAAAGGATAGCTTTTTTTTGTGCCAAGAGCTAACAGCTAAAGGCTAAGAGGATGATACCTTAAAGCCGTATTCTAAGTAATAACTAACATATCTTCAATTATAGTGTATACTTATAACATAACCTAGAGGTGAGTATGACGCTATCAGAATTTACATTAAATCGTCGTGTTACAGTCATTATGTTAGTAATGGGCATTGTTCTTATGGGCTTCATTGCTATTTCTCGTATACCTCAGCAATTATTTCCTCCAATTACTTTCCCTCAGATTAGTGTCGTCACTGAGTATCCTAATGCAGCTCCTGAAGAAATTGAAACATTGATCACAAAACCTATTGAAGAAACATTGGGTTCTGTGAGTGGTTTAAGGAGAATGGAGTCCGTTTCTCGTGAAGGAAAGAGCGTTATTTCTATTGCCTTTAGCTGGGGAACAGATATTGATTTTGCCGCATTAGCTACCAGAGAAAAAATTGACTTGGTAAAAGAAAAACTTCCTAAAGAAGCAAAAGATCCACAAGTGCTTAAATTTGATCCCCTAGCGAAACCCGTTATGATAATTTCACTAACAGGGGATATGCCAATAGCAGATTTAAAATATATTGCTGAGAAAACTCTAAAAGATAATTTAGAAAAAGTAGAAGGAGTTGCCTCTGCATCATTGAGTGGTGGTGTAGATAGGCATATCTTAATCGAGGTTGACCAAGGAAGATTGTTGTCGGCTAAATTATCTATTTTAGGATTATCGGAAAAATTGGAACAAACAAATTTATCTTATCCAGCGGGTAGTATTAAGAAGGGTCTTTACGAGTATTTAATTCGTACCGTCGGAGAATTTAAAAAAGTAGATGAGATCCCTTTTACTGTGGCTGGGATGGAGCAGAAAGATAAATCTCAGCAAAAAGAAACTTCTTTCCTTGAACGTTCTTCATCTTTTACTGCCAGAGACACGGTTGAAGGTGAGAGGGATAAAAAGCGACGCGGGGTCGTAACAAAACGACTTATTTATTTTAAAGATATTTCTGAGCTTAACGATACCTATAAAGATGTAACCAGTATTTCTCGCTATAACAACTTACCTAATATTTCTATCTCTATTCAAAAGCAAGGTGAAGCAAATACGATTAATGTTTGTGACCGAGTTAAGGGAACGTTAACAATCCTTAATGAAGAATTGTACTCCAGGCAAGTTAAAGCTGAAATTATTTATGACTCTTCTATTTTTATTAAGGCTTCAATTCAGGATGTTGTGACCAATGGTTGGCAAGGGGGCCTGTTGTGTTTTATTGTTTTATTAATAGCACTCCGTAATGTCGTTAGTTCTATAGCTGTTGTGTTGATTATTCCGATTACCATTATGGGGGTTTTCTTCCTTATGTTTGCTCGTGGAATTTCTTTTAATATGATGTCTTTGGCGGGTGTGACTTTAGGTATTGGAATGGTTATTGATAATGGTATTGTGCTTATTGAAAATATATTTAGGTTAAGAAAAGAAGGTAAGGATGCAAAAGAGGCTACTGTTGAGGGTTCGGAAGAAGTGGTTTGGCCTATTCTTTCTTCTTCGCTGACTAATATTGCTGTTTTTTTTCCTTTGATTATTTTTGTTCCGGGTGTTGCAGGACAATTATTTAAAGATCTGTCCTGGACTGTAGTATTTTCATTAATAGTTGCCATTTTTGCGGCTCTTTTTATTATTCCTTTATTTGCAATAAAAATGAAAGTTAAAATTGAGCCTAAGGATCAGGTGAAGAAGCCAAATCCAGTGGTGGCGAAATTGAATGAATCGCTAAAGTGGTTGGTAGCTCAAAAATCAATGCTACAAAATATGATACTGGGTTCGATTGTTGTTGCTGCTTTTTTATTGTTTTTTATTGGTGTCAAGCTTATGGGGACCATAGAATCTGAAGTATTGCCTAAAGTGGATCAGGGACAGTTTATTGTCAACGTAGACATGCCTGTTGGAACAACTATTAGTGCAACTAATGAATTAGTGTTAGAGATCGAAGATGTTATTTTGGCTCACCCATTGGTTAAATCGGTGGCTGTTAGCATTGGATCCTCTGCCTCGGGAGGAGAGAGTGGGGGTGTTGAAGGGTTAAGGGCATCTCAAGGACAAATTTTAGTTACTTTGGATCCGGAAAGAGAAGTGCCATCAAATATAGTTCTTTCTGAGATTAGAGAAAATGCTAAACAAATAGATAGAAGAGGGGCAGAAGTTGAGTTTGTTGCTGGTGAAAGTGAGTTTGCATTTGCTGCAGGGGGAGCTAAACCCATTACTATTGAAGTTAAGGGATATGATTTGAAAAAATTAGGTGACCTAAAGGAGACAGTGAGGAGTATTCTCTCTTCTCAAAAAGGAGTTGTTGGAATTATCGATGATATGGGGAAACCTAGCCCAGAGACTAAGATTATTATTGATAAGAAAAAGGCTTCTTTATTTGGAATATCAACGCGGGATATTTCATTAACAGCTAAAGCTGCAATTGAAGGAATTGTTCCAACAAAATTCAAAGAAGGAGGTAGGGAGTTTGATATCCGACTTAGATTAAGGGAAGAAGACCGCGAAGATATTAATACAATTAATAATTTGTTGATACGCAGTAACGTGATGGATGCCATGATTCCTTTAAAAACAGTAGCCAGATTAGAGGTCGGGGAAGGTCCCAGTGAGATTAGGCGGAAAGATCAACAACGTACCGTGACAGTGATGGCTGATATAACAAAGGATGTTAGTAAACGAGATGTGATGTTTAATATTGAAAATTTATTAAATGAAATTCAACTTGAGGAAGGCTATCTGATTGCTCCAGCTGGAGAAGCCAAAGAGATGAAGGAGTCCTTCCAAAAGATTGTATTTGCGTTAGTTTTAGCTATTGTTCTTGTTTATATGATTATGGCTGCTCAGTTCGAGTCTTTTATTCAGCCCTTCATTATTATGTTTACTGTTCCGTTATCTCTTTTTGGAGTTGCATTAGCTCTAATTATTACTGGGAAAAGTATTAATATTATTGTTATGCTGGGAATTGTGATGCTCGGGGGGATTGTGGTTAATAATGGTATTGTTCTGGTAGAGTATATTAATAGTTTACGTGAAAAGGGTGAAGGTATTTTAGAGTCTGCTTTGCTTGCGGCCAAAACCAGAACAAGACCTATTTTAATGACAGCTGTTACGTCAGCAGTTGGTTTGCTTCCTATGGCTATTGGAGCTGGTGAAGGAGGCGAATTAAGAGCTCCGCTAGCAATTACGGTTATGGGTGGTTTGATATCCTCTACATTCTTCTCGTTATTTGTAGTTCCTTCCTTATATGTATTAGTGACACGAGGGATGAATCTCATTACAGGCCAACCGGAATTTATGGAAGAAGACGTAGAAGAAGAGGGTGAAGACTTGGTTGCAAGTTCGGGATCCGAACTCCGGACTCCGGACTCAGAAAAACAATAAAAAGCTCGTAATGCGGAGTCCGGAGTTCGGAGTCCATTTTCACGAGACAAAGGACGTTTGTTATGGGGTTACCCTATTTTTCTGTAAATAGACCTGTTTTTACAATTATTTTCTTCGTGGGAATTATCCTCTGCGGAATTATCTCCTTATTAAGCCTTCAAATTGAGTTATATCAAAATTTATCTCGTGGAATTGTATCTATTACAACCCGTGCTCGTGGAGGGTTGTCACCCGTTGAAGTAGAGACACTCATCACCAAGCCTGTAGAAGAAAGTGTTGCTACTGTATCCCATCTTAAAAATCTATTTTCGAACTCTAGAGAAGGGGAGTCTAAAATAACTCTTCAGTTTGAACCAGGAACTAATATGAATTTTACAGCTTTAGAGGTTCGTGAAAATTTCTCTAAAGTAAGAAGTCGCTTACCAGACGAAATAGAAAAACCTGTTATAGCTAACTTTAATGACAATGATAGCCCTATTCTTATTTTTTCAATTGTCTCCAACGAGAAAACGCCAGAAGAATTAAGGGAATATGTTGAGAAGAATATTAAAACAAAAGTAGCTCGAGTCCTGGGGGTGGCTTCCGTAGATGTGTTTGGTGGACGAGAGAGAAAAATTTTAATTGAATTAGATCGTGACCGTATGTTTGCTCAGAATGTAACCGTTGAGAAAATTATGGAGAATATTGGGGCTGCAAACGTTAACTTACTTGCAGGCGACTTAGAGACGGGGTCTAAGAATATAGCTATACGGATAATAGGGGGTTTTACAGAAGTAGATGATATTGGAGAAATTGGTATTGGGACAACAACAGAAGGTTCCATTATTCCGCTTAAAGAAGTAGGCACGATTAAAGACGCTTACTCCGAGCCTAATGATTATGCCCGACTAAATAACCAAGACAATTGCTCTCTTCAAATTAAGAAAGTGAGTACAGCTAATACCATCAAAGTATCTGAGAATGTGCAAAAACAGATTGAGATAATTAAACTAAATGTTGATTCGGATATTAATATTACGGTCATTACTGACCGTGCGCGTTCAATCCAAAAAGCCATTGGTGAAGTGCAGAACTCTTTATTTCTAGGAATGTTTTTAACAGTTTTAACAATTTATGCATTCTTACGTAAGCTCAGTCTCTCCTTAGTTGTTATGTTATCCATTCCAACAGCTGTTATTTCTACGTTTATCTTTATGTCGGCACTGGGTATTAGTATTAATGTAATGACATTAACAGGTTTGGCTTTGGCCATGGGTATGCTTGTGGATAGTTCTATTGTGGTCATAGAGAATGTGTATAAGAAAAAACAGCAAGGGTTAGCCCACAAAGATGCTGTAATTGTAGGGGCAGAAGAGGTGTGGTTGCCGTTAGCCGCCTCAGCTGCAACTACTATTATTGTATTCCTGCCAATCATGTTTATTGATAAAGAAATCCAACTGATGTATCAAGGATTGGCTTTTACCATTAGTGCTTCATTAATATCTTCTTTATTTGTGGCTGTGATGTTAATTCCCATGTGTCTTTCAAAAATTAAATTTGATTCCGGAAAAGGTGAGGAAGAACTTAAGAAAATTGAAAGCGGAAAATTTTATTCTGGTTATCGTTTTCTATTAAGAGGGGCCTTTAAAAGTAAATTTATTGTTTTATTGGTGGTTATATTGTCATTTGTTTACGCTTCTGGTGAGATTGGAAAGAAAGACATGGATCTCCCAAGCAGCTATGAGGAAAATGAGTTCGCCGTTATTGTGTTTCCTATAGCAGGAGCTGAATTGGGTGTGAATGATCGAGTAGCAAAAATCATTGAAGAAATGTTAAATGAATTTCCTGAAGTTGATACCATGAACACAGTGGTTCGAAAAGATGATCTTAAAATTTATGTTAAATTATTACCAAAGAATAAGCGGCAAACCTCCAAAGATGAGATTATTGAGTACATCCGTGAAAAGGGGGGTGAAGAAGCCAAGACAGTCCATGAAGATTATTCAGTAATTGTCGATAAGGGAGTTGCTGGGGACGAGTCGACAAAATTAGTTGTTGATATTTATGGCCATGAGAATGATAAATTAGAAAAGATTGCCCATGCATTTTCAAAAGCCATGGGACAAATCGATGGATTATCCAATGTTGTTATGACGGACTTAAGAAAGAGACCAGAGTATAGCTTAGTTGTTGACCGAGGGAGAGCCGCTTACTATGGGTTAACTGTTAAAAATGTTGCAGATTCAATTCATGCACAAGTTCGTGGTATGCGCCCTACAAAATTTCGGGAGCAAGAAAAGGGAGAAGAGGTAGAGACAATTACACGTCTTCAACCAATTTATAGAGAAAAGTTAGAAGATTTACGACAGATATTTATTGGGAACAAAGATGGCGACCAAATACCTTTATCTCAGGTGGCCAGTTTTTTTCCCGCTCAGGGGCCATCAACAATTGACCGTAAGGATAAACATCGTTATGTTTTTGTTAAAGCAGATACTTCAAGGCCTATTGAAGCTGTTGCGAATGATGTGAGGGTTGCTGTAAAGGATGTTAAGTTCCCCAAAGATTATTATTATAGATTTGGCGGAAAATATCCGGAGCTTATCAAGGGAAGAAGTCAATTGTCTCAGGCGATGGGAGTCACCGTGGTTTTAATTTATATGCTATTAGCTTGTTTGTTTCAGTCTTTTTTTCAGCCGTTATTAATTATGGTTGCCGTCCCATTAGCCTCTATTGGAGTTTGGGCAGGTCTAACATTAACAGGTAAGCCGTTAAGTCAGTCTGTGTTTATTGGAATGATTATGTTGGCTGGTACAGTGGTGAATAGTTCTATTATCTTGATTGATCGTATTAATATGCTTCGAGAGGATTATGATGACATTGGGTCTTTACTAGAGAGAGCATGTCAGGACCGTCTAAGACCTATTATGATGACTACGACTTCAACCCTTTTGGGTTTCCTTCCCATGGCTATTAGTTTTGGTCAATCGGCTGGTCTTTGGTCTCCTTTGGCTATTACGGTTATGGGGGGTCTAATTAGTTCAACAATTCTTACCTTATTTATTATCCCCTGTATCTATTATGCTGTAGAAGATGTAAAGGGGTATATAAGGAAGCTAAAAGAGCTAATAATGGCCAAAATAAGACCAAAAAGCTCACAAGTTGAGTCTTTGTAAGGGTTTAAGTTAAATCTCATTTAGAGTTAAGTATTAGGTGAAAAATAGAGATAGAGTTAAGTATCAAGAAGTGCATTGGGTAGGAGTTACCTTATTAGGCGTTTAATTGGGTGGGTTTTAAAGAAAAAGTCCTTACTTAACTCCATCTTCTTGCTGTTGTCAGAACATAACTCCTTCCCAATATGAGACCCTGATATGTAACTCCGTATTTTAACGACTTCAAAAAAAGCACCCCCAAAAGTTGGCTTTTTGACATATCCCTAACCACCAGGTAGACTTATATCAGAAGCAAAATATTTATTTTCCAGTCTCTGGGAACTAGTTAGGCAAACTAGGAGGTCCTTAGAGATATGGAGAAAAATATAAATAAGATTTTTCCTACCAAAAAAATAAAATCAAAGAGCGGGTATTTCTGTGCTAAAAAAGTTATAGCATGGTTTGTTATTTTAACTTTTCTGTTTACTCAAAATGATATCTTGCTTGCATACTCTGCTTTAGCAAATTCCCCAATTCAAAATTATAATAATCAATCCACTCAAAAAAATAACATTCGATATCAACAAGATCTAATGAAAATATTAATAGCTCCTGTAGAAGAAGAGCCTGCTCCAGAAGTTTTAGCGGAAGAGGCTATTAAAGAAGCTGAAAGAGAGAAGACTGAAAAAACTACAGACGAAAAAATAATTGAAGAAGAGAGGTTGATTAAATTTTATGAACAAGAAATTGTTCAGGATGCTTCTGAAGAAAAAGAAGAAACAGAAGGAGTTAAAAAAAGAGTTCGTGTTACAGATGTTGATTTTAAAAGTGATCAAATTAATGATGAGGAAATCACAAAAGAGAGCATCAAAGAATTTGCTGAAGCAGATCCAGAACATTTTGAGTTTTATACTGAGTTTTTAAATAACAATCCCAAAATGACCATTTCTGTAACACTCTTTGATGATAATGTAGCAGAGGTTCCTTACGAAGAGGTGGCCTCTCAGATTCGTACGATTCGTGATAATTCCTTGAAACTTATTTCTCCCTTGAATGAAGTTCAGCAACAAGTTCATGCAAAACTTCTCAATCGTTTTAATCGCCTTTTCTCAGAAGCATATACTTCCGAAACAAAGGCTATTCCTAAAATGGTAGAGATGGCGGATGGAGACATCATGATTGTTTCCGAACATAAGACCATTACCATTGACCCAAGACAAGACGATAAAATATTAAAAGTAGAAGTCGAATCTATTGATTTTGGCGAAGGAAGAGAATTAGAACGTTACCAGGGTATTGAAGAAGCATTAGATATGGGTGGTTTTCGTCCTGATCTTGCAGCAGCAGCTATTGTTGATCCTGCGTCAATAACGCCTGAAGGAATACAAAGTTTATTAAATTTAGAATATGAAGTTTCTATTAGTGTTGTGGAAGGAGAGGTTGTTGTTTTCTCTAGTGGGCAAAAGAAAGAGATATCAGCATCTGAAGCCGTTGCTGGCTTATTAAAGAGTGCTTCCTTTGAGTCTCACACCCATCCTGTTTCTGCAGGTTTTGTAAACCCTAGTCTTCGAGATCTTCAACAAGCTTCGTCTGCAAGTGAATTTATTTTAGCTTACTCCGATGAGGGCCCTGTTGTTGTTGAGTTTAATGATCAAGGAGTGATTAGTAAAAATGCTAGTTTAGAAGGTTTCATTCAAGAGTTGCAACGTCAAGCAAATGAAGGACGATTGACTAATGACTATGATCCTATCAATGCGCGTCGTGCTCTTAGTGATTTTTTGGTTAATGTGGAGCTGGAAAATAAGTTAGACCTTAAAAAAGAGCAGTTGTATGCCTCTGAGGATCCTGTAGCTGATTTAACAACACTAGGTATCGTGGATAAACTATTTACGATGTCTGATGTTATGGAAGGAAGTTATCCGGGGATGGTAAAGCTAGATAATTTAAATAAGATACTAGCCATGATTAATAGTGGGGCCATGAGTGTTGAATCTATTAATAAATTAATTAATGCTGATATCGATATCAAAACGGTTTTAATGTTTGATACGAGTGCTGAATTAGAGCAACTTTATGATGTTGTGATGAACACCTATGGAAATAACGTGGATTACTATAAAAGAAGAAAGGTTAATGATTTAGTAAGTAATTTAGTTAACTTTAAAGGTGATTTGAGTGATGTCGCTGATATTAAAAAGTTAATCAAGGAAACTATTTTTGATGTTGATTATTTGACTACAGCACAAAAAACAGATCAAACATATCTAGCTTCTTTGGATGCTACAACCAAAACTCGACTAGGCGTGAAGGATTCTGCTGGGTTACTATACGTAGATGCAAGAACTTATGCTGGTAACAGAAATAACGTTTTCTATAATCTATTTAAAATAACAGATAGTATCTATTATGAGAAAGGTGAAGCTGTTGAAATATTAGCTAAATTGTATAAGGGGGGTGTGGCAGTAGATATTTTGTATTCTAGAGACACCAGGAATTATGCAAAGTTAAGGTACATTAATGGGATACGTGCTTATGGAAAGGCTTTTGATGCAGCAACAGATAAAGCAAAAATCATTAATGTGTTTAATAAAATGGATCCCATTATTACAGATGCTAATTCTTTGAGGAATGAAGAGGATTGGGCTTCGTTGATTACTCAAGTATCTGAAATCATTGATTCTGGATACCCTCTTAATATGCAAGATGTTATCACAACAAGACGTATTCATTCTTTAATATCAAACCCAGAAACAATAGATAGTGTAATGACTCTTTCACAACTGGGAGTATCTTCCCAAGTTATTGCTTTAGCAGCAGAATCTGAAGAAAAATATCCTGAAATGTTAGCAAAAGATTCTTTGACCCATTTGATTAGCTTGATTCAAAATGGTCAGTTATCAGTTAATAATACTTCCACACAAACAGATGTAACAGGCTTGGGTGTCAATTCTATGGTGAGTTTTGGATTTAATTTAAGAACAATTTTTATGTTTGATTCTACCCAATCTTTAACGTATTTGCATGATTTAGTTAAAAGTTCCAATGGTATGGGGAATGGTTACCCTACAGAGGTGACTAAAAGTAAAATAGATAAAATCAATGATATGATTGATAAATATTTAACTTTTAAAGGGGCTGGAGATTGGAAAACAAAATTAAAGGAAGTTCGGCCTCTATTAGATAATTTATTTTTAGAAAAAAGTTATTTACCTCCTGCTAGAGCCTTATTAGCAACAGGACAAAATGATAGTAATGGAAATCCTGTTATGGGGCTTTATTTGGTTTACCGACTTTCAGGTGATGAAAATTATGGGATGAGTTTTATTATGCCAAGGGATTATTACACTAGAAGATCAAAGGTTTTTGATGATTTATTTAAAATTATGAATACCTTATACAATGATAAAGGAGAGGGGCTTTCTTTGCTGAACTCTATTTATGAAGAGGGTGTTCAGGCCAGTACTATTTTAGCTCAAACCTTTCGAGGATACTCCAAAGTAGATTCTATAAGTCAGATAAGAGCCTATCATAAAGCTATCTCGGACGCTACAGATGAAAAACAGAAACAAAAAGTTGTTATGGTGTTGAACAGTTTGACTCCTATCATTGAAAATTCTTCAACTTTGAGAACAGAAGAGGATTGGGAAACATTTATTTCCCAGGCAATTGATTTAGTGGATTCAGGGTTTGGACTTTCGAATATAACTCAGGTTGCAACTCTTCAGAGAGTTCATGCCTTAATGATGGCTGATGTTCAAACAACCAGAGATATTGGTGCGCCGGTTACCAATGAGGCCCCCATTGTTACAGCAGATGGAGACACGATTATATTTAATACTTTGGGGAAAATAGTTAGTTTGCTGAAGGCAAGTGGCCACAAACAAACCTACACCTATAATGATAAGGGTGACTTTGTTGAGATGATTCTTGAAGCGCCTAATGGCAATAAACAATTTTACAGTGGTAAGCTCAGATTACAACGTTTTGAAAGAACAGATGGGATAACCCATGAATATATTTATAGTGAAATTTATTCTAATCATTTAGCTGATGTCATAACAACAGATGCTGATGGAAATGTTACTATGGAAAGCAATTTTATTTTCCCCGAAATTTCTTATGGCAATCGATATCTTGGTGGGCTTATTGAACAGCCTTGGAGTGTAAACCCTGGAGTTGATGATGAAGATAGGACTTCAATTAATACGCTTTTAGTAAATCAGGGTCTTATTGCGGATGGAGATAATTTTGATGTTACCGGAGGGCGGTTAATACTTAGTTATGATGACGGTAATTTAAACGATGAAACTAAGGTTCGAGACACTGTGTATGAAGTTACGTTGACTAATGGTGATAAGGTCTACATTGAAAACCACAAATATCAACCATATAGTGTTGGCCAGTGGTATAGCAAAATGAGACTTAATGAGGGACAATATTTGCATGCTAAAAATATGCTTACTGAACCCTTGAGTGTTCCTAGACCCGTTGTGGCAACAACAGATGCAGAAAAAACAACAATTATTAATAATAAAGTCCAAGCCCTATTAATTTCTGAGGGCAAGGTAGATGCTGAAGAAGCAATTGTTATAAAAAAAGTTTTTACAGCCTCCGAATCCAAAACAGACCCTAATACTGGAGAGGCAGCATTACATACAGTCTATGAGGTGACAAAAGCAGATGGAAGTAAAGTCTATTTAAATGTTGAGGAGTTTAATGTTGCAGAGGGAATGTCAGCTGTATTAGTTGAAACCACAAAAGTGGCATTAGCTTTACGAGGTATTGGAGTGTCCCCCCTAGTTATTTCAATGGCAGAAGAAATGGAAGAAAAATTTGAGGGAGCTAAACCTTTAGAAATATTATCAGATCTTATTAATAGGATAGGCGATGGTCGATTTGCTGTATCTGGCCAATACCTTAAATATGTTGCCTCAACAGGTGGGGGTGTTTATCAAATGGGTGGAAATACTACTATGGGTGTTAATGATATGGCAGCAGCTGGCTTTGATTTAAGTACTATTCTATTATTTGATAACTCAACAGAGCTGTATCAGCTTTTTGATTCAGGAAGAAATTATCGGGGTGATTCTGATATCAATAAAGTAAACAAATTTAATGAATTGATTGACGCCTATATAAAGTTTAAAGGTGTTGATAAGGCATTTGAAACCAATAGTGACGTAAAGAATAAGTTGATGAGTTTAGTTGTTGGATCTGCATTTATTCATCATGGGACATGGACAACTCAAGATGCTAATCCAGTAGTAGGAATTACTGAAACAGGATTAGGTAAATTTTTTGATCCCAATGTTTATTATAGAAACAGAGATAATCTGTTTAAGCAATTTTTTACTTTGTTTGATAACACTCGATATGACCGAGGGGAAGCTCTTACCTTAGTCCTCTCGTTGTTAAATAATAATGTGGAAAAGAAAGTTATTTTTGGTGATTTAGACTATAGAGGTTATTTAGTTCGGTATACAAATGTTGAGAACATCAAACAATTGCGTGGTTATGAAATTGCGGTAAGTAATGCGGGTGATAAATTAGAAGGAATTGTTGCTTTATTAAACACAAATAGATCCCTTATTACACGTTTTAAATCGGAATATCAAACAGAGCAAGATTGGGCAGATTCTATAGGTATGACACACCAGTTACAGAGAACCGGATTTCCAGTAGAGGATATAGAGAATTTTGCAGCTTTAAAAAGTAGTTTTGAATTATTAGGAGATGAATCAACAGCGGATAAAGTAATTGAATTTAATCAAGTAGGTCTTTCTTCAAATGTTTTGTCAATGGCAAACGAAATGGAAGAGCAATACCCTGGACTAAATACTATTGATATATTAAATCGTGTGTCTGTAGAACCTGAGATGGTTGCTTTAGTGAATGAACTTATTGAGAATGGACTTCATATAAGAGTTCTCACATTGTTTGATACTGTTGATGAGTTGAATCAATTGAAAGATGGGTTAATGAATTACAATGGCAGTCGATTGGATGGGAATAAAGCAAATAGATTGAATGCGGCAATGGACAACTATTTTAAATCAGTGGGTGGTGAGAATGCAATTGCTCAGATCCCTTTAGTTAAGAATTTTTTAATGCAAGAACTTATTGGAAAAGGTTTTGTTCCATTTGATGAGAGAACTCCCATACTTAATTATTATGGTAGCCCAACTCGATATGATGTTGTTGTGGATGGCGAGACAACAATTTATGATTATCATAGAACTCGACATGTGAATGGGGATTGGTTTTTTGGGTATTTGAATAGTTTAGGAGAGTCGGGTCTGTACTTGAGAGCAAAGCTTAGCGAAAGCGGAGTTGATACTAAAGCATTTATGGGGCATTTCACTCCACCTTCCGAAGCTAATCGTTACGGAACTATTGATGATTATGGTTTTACAAATGAAAGACAAATAGTAGCTTTTGAGCAAGCAATTCGTGAATTGGGAGATGATAAAGGTTCTGTTGTGGATATGATGAATAATAGTCCTGAAGCGATAACAAAACTGCATAGTATTGTTTCTTATTACCTTACCGTTGAAGATTATGTTGCTGCAATTAAAAAGATGGGGGATTTGTTTCAAATTGGATTTTCCCCAGATGATATTGATTCTTTGGAAACATTGAACAAGGTTCATGTTCTTGCTACAGATCCGGCAAGTACAGAAACAGTAAAAGGTCTTGTGGAACAAGGGGTTAATGCAAAATTGTTTTCACATATTTCAGGGACTTTAGAAAGACATCCTGATTATACAGCCGAAGAAATTTTTAATAACTTACAAAACAAAATCCAATTTGCAGATTTATTGAATAAGTTATCAAATGCACTTGTGGATATTCCAATAATTATGCTTTTTGATACAGAAGAAGAATTAGAACAATTATTTGAATTAACGCAAAATGGTTCTAATAGTCGATATTCCAACCTATATCAAAAATATATTAAGATGAATGATTTGGTGGAGAATATGATCAAAGAATTAGGGGTTGAAGAATGGAAAGCTTTTGCACCAAAAATTAAAAAACTTCTTAAAGAAGTAATGATGGAAAAAGATTATTTGTCTCCAGTAGAATTTGAAGCGCTAACAGAAGAAGAGAAAACAGATTATATCAAACATAGAAATGTGATTTTTGAACGATTTTTTAAGGCAATACAGTTTTATCGAATAGATCAAGGTGCTATGTATTCAGCTGTAGCTAAATTGTATTCTTTGGGGGTTAATGAAGATCAGCTTTTTGGTTCTATAAAGCCCGCTACAGAAGACTCCGTAGAAACCTATGAGAGAAGTGTTATTTCTTCTCAGGACCACATAAATGCTGTTTTGAACATCTATGAAGCTTCAGAAGAAAAAGAGAAGTTTCTAGAGTTTATGAATGAACATTTTTCAAAAATACAAGCTCCTTATCGACCTGATTTAGCAAAATGGGTAGGTCAGTTAGAAAAAGCTTATGATTTATGGGATTGGGGTTTTCCTTTAGAAGTTATAGAAAGTGAATCTCAACTCAGAGCCATGCATGAGATTTTTGAAAACCCAGATAATAGAGAAGGTGGGATTGCTGCAATTCAAGCTGGTTTATCTATGGATATATTAGAAATAATTAATGAATCTTCTATTAATGCAATGAGTGTTGCAGATGTTTTTAATAATTTAGCTGGAAAAAAAGAACTGTTCACGTTATTTAATGAAATGAAAAGTCATGGGTTCAATCTTAATCTTATGATTGCTTTTGATCAAAAAGAAGATTTTGAGCAGATGTTAGATTTTGTTAAAGATTCTAAGGGGAATGTGAATACTCGTTATTTTAATCCTTATCGGATGAATGATGTTGCATATGATTTTATGAATTCGCGGGGTAGTCAATGGCCTGGATTAATTGATGAGTTAGTTACATTTGTTCGAGATGCTATGTTGTCTATGAATTATGTTCCATTAGAAGATTTAACGCCTATTATGGATAGTGATGGCAATATTCTTCGTTATGAATATCAGGTTGATGGAGAAGTTGTTATGTCTGATTATTTTAACGAGAGAAATCAAATATTAACAGATATGATGACTTTTACGAGGACATTTCGGGATCCTGTAACCCGTGGTACATCATCAAACTCTAGGTCGAATGCGTATGTCGGTGCAGCAAAGCTTTATAAGGGTGGTGTTTCCATGGAAGGCATAAAAGCAATTAATAAGTTTGAGCAATTGGATGGGTTTAATCTAGCTCTTGAAAACGCAACTGATGATAACCGAGATCTGGTTAAACAAATGATTGAAAGTAACTTGGAGCCTATTTCAGATATGTTATCTAGTTTAAGGAATAAAGAAGAGTGGTCTCAGGCAGTATTAATTGCTGCTGATATGGGTGGGTTTAACTTCCCAACACAAAACATCTATGGTTTTGATGCGTTGAAAAACGTTCACTCCTTTTTAACAGATCCAGATACCACTGTGGAATTTACGGAAGGCCTAGTAATTGATCAATTTACAAATCTTAATTTTGGTTTGTTAACTAAAGATCAAGTCTTCAAGATAATAACTCCACAAAATTATGATATTACCAATACAATAGCAGCATTAACAGCAGCCCATAATGAATTAGTTCTGTCAAAACAGGAAACGATTGATTTTCTAACAGAAAGAGGTTTTAGCGAAGAAGAGGTTAGTAGTGCCATTAGTGAGTTAAGGCTTGATTTACCTCCATCAAACCCTGAAATTAGATCCATAGTAAGACCTCAATTAAATGGAATACTACGTTTGGATGGTGTCACAGACACCGAGGGTGTAACTAATCATCATTTTACAGCAATAAAAGCGACTGAAACTGGAGAACCTTTGGTTGTTACCTTAATGAAGAAAATATCGGGTGCTCTAGCCACGGATGTTTCATCCACATCTATTCAAACCGTAAAAGTTATAGTCGACGCTAGTTTACCTGTACTGGAAGAGGGAACCATTGTTTCTGTTCAGCCTGGAACAGAAACTATAACTGTTCCTTTAGGTGCGTACCTCAGTGTTGATTTACAACCCACGCAGGGAGAGCTAAGTAATCAATGGACATTTCTACCGTCAGATCAAGTAGGTGTTTATCAAGCTCCGGTCACGCAAAGTTTATTGCCGGCAGAAACTCGAATTAATGTAATTAATCAATTAGGAACGAATTTGCGATTTGATGGCAGTATTGATACCACAGTGAATAATATGAATTACTCTCAATTTCATTTTAAGGCACTCAATGAAACTGCTGTAGATCAGCCAATAGAATTAACATTGATGGAAAAAGTTCCTAGTAGTACTCGAGGAGATCCTTCTTCAATTAATTTTAAGACCGTAAAAATATTTGTAGATCCAACCCTTCCTCCTCAACCTGCTGGTAAACCCATTATTATTTCTCCTGATTCTGATGAAGTAAGAATTCCTTTAAATGCCGATGTTATTGTCAATTTACCAACAACGGAAGAAGAGAAAGAGCATGAGTGGAATTGGTTGTCGAGTGCAGCTAAAACTGCTTTTGGAAATGTTCCACAATCCATTTCTGTTGATCCTGTTGATTTAAATACAGCTGAATTAAGATTAGGAGACGCTCTTCGGTTAGATGGTATGAGTAAGCCGGTTTCTGTTGATAGTGATATTTCTAATATTCACCTAACTGCTCTAAATGCGACAGCAGTAGATCAGCCTATTGAAATAAAACTTTCTAAAATTATTCCTAGTCAAACAGAAGGGGAATCTCCAAGTCTTCGATTTCAGTCCATTAATATTGAAGTGGATGATACTTTACCTCTTCCAGCTAATGGAGAACCTATCCTTATTATTCCTGACGATTTAAAAACAGTAAAAGTGCCTGCAGGAGCAAATCTTATTATTCAGTTGGAGGATTCATTAGACGGAAAGGGCCAAAAATGGTCTTGGGTGTCTGAGGCTGATGAGGCTCTGTTTGGTGATTCTCCACAAGCAATTGACTTAAATGCAGTAGCTGTTAACACAATTCGAAAAGAAGCTGGTGAGGTTTCTGACTTTGATGCTGTACTAAGTACAGAGAGGGATGGTAAGTTAGAACAGCAATATCACTTCACTGCAAGTACGGCAACGGAAGTAGGGGCACCTACAGAGTTATTTTTCAGAGAAGTTATTCCTGCCTCTGTTGTGGGTAATCCTTCAACAATGAATATTCATTCAGTAAAAATTACGATTGACCCAACACTACCCAAACCTTTAGATGGACAACCCATTATTATTATCCCTGGTCAAACAGATGAGGTGACCATTCCTCAAGGAGCACGTTATGTTGTTCAGCTCCCTCAGGTAGATGAACAGGGGACTCATGAGTGGAATTGGTTAACAAAAGATTCAGTAGCAGCTTTTAGAGCAGACGCTGTAATCACTGATGTAAGTGGGGGTGCTAAGAGCATTATTCAATCAAAGCTGGGAGACTCATTACGTTTGAATGGGGCCTCAAAACCCTCATTAGAAAATGCAAATTTAGATTATGTGAACTTTACTGCATTAACCCCAACCGACCCTAGTAGCCCAATAGAATTTAGGTTTATTGAAAAGATTCCTGCGAGCGTTGAAAGTGGAGAGCCAACGTTACGATTTAATAAAACTCGTATTGTGGTGGATGAAAGCTTGCCTCCTGTTGAAGATGGAAAACCTATTATTATTTCTCCGGAATATTTATCCACTACGAGAGTTCCTGTAGGTGCTGAGGTTATTGTTAGTTTATTGGCCGAAAGTAATGGGGTTAAACGAGATTGGAAGTGGGTCTCAGAAGGAGATGTTCAGGTTTTTGGTCAAAATCCTCGCCAGGTTATTTTAAGTGATTCTCAACGAGAAGGCATTCGAGGTCAATTAATGCCAGGGTTTAATTATGATGGAACAACAACACCAAAAATATTTGATGAAGATTTACTCAATTATAATTTTTCTGTAGGTGCAGCAGCGCAATCTCCAGATCCTTTGGTTTTGTCTGTTATTGAAACATCAACCGATAGAACACAACAGCCAGCAGAATCAGTGGATGTAACACATAACATACAGATTATTGTTGATGCTGATTTACCTCAAACCGGAGAGACTATTGTTATTGATCCTTCGGTAGATACGGTGGTTCGTGTCCCAGAAAATTCTAGCTTTATGGTAACAATGCAAAATGGTGGAGAAACCTCTGCTGTGAAGAGTTGGAAGTTTGAGGAGGGAATTGTCGCAGCTCCAACGCCTACACCAGTCGTCATTGACCTTCCTCAAGTAGAGCAAGCTGTTGATGTTGCCACAACACCAGAAGAAAAGGCTCAATTGTTAGAAGATACAATGAGAAATATATTACTTAGTGCTGGAGAATTATCGAGTGCTAATGAGAGCTTAGCTTTAAGGGTTGTCTACACTAATGATGCTATATCTCCTAGAGCAGCAAATGGGGAGCAAAAGCTTAACTACATCTATGAAGTGACAAAGGAAAATGGCGAGAAAGCATTCTTTGATGTTAATACCTTCAGTGTTACGGATGGTTATAGCCGTGTAGAAGCGCAAACCCGGGCTCCGTTTATATCACAAACTGAAACACCACCAGCACCTATTATTATAAAACCTATTGACCTTGTTACGGAAGGTGTTAACGAACTAAATTCAGATCTTGCTGACAGAAATCTTAACGAAGCAGTGATAGAGGTTGTTACTAATTTTTATCAAGATGAGCTTAAAACGTTAAATTCTAGTTTAACTGTTAATAATGTCTATCAAACCAATGATAAAGTTTATGTCACAATCGATTTTCCTCTATCAACTAATATAACACGCCAAGTGGTTCAGATAGACAAAGTGGATATGGAAAATAATATTTTTAGAATTACTGATATTCGGGATTTAAATATTCAGGACAATAAAAACATTGGAAGAAGAAGCTTTACCTATGATAGTAGTAATCAGTTAAGAAAATTTACCAATGTGGTGGATAATGGAAAAGAAATTCATGAGCAAGAGTTTAATGCTGATGGAATTAAAACTTTTGAAAGAGCCACCCTTAATGATCAAAATGGACCTTTAGCCTCTTCTTGGAGTAAGTATAGTGCTGATGGGAAGGTGGAATTTAAGGGAGATATTCAGTATTCTGTAAATACTGTAGGATCTCGTGTTCCTTCTCAATTTACTTTCGATTTTTTTGATGCAGGTGTGCTTTTAGTAACCAAAAACTACACAGCTGACAGGGATGGTTTAGTAACAGCAACAGACACTGTCTTTGATGTGGATGGAAATGTGGATGGGGATCCTGAGATTAAAGATGACGCTAGAACCATTTCTTCAATTATTCGAGAAGATACTACAACCTTAGTTGGTGAATTTTATTTAATTGATCTACAAATTGAACAAGCGGACATGAATATTAGTTCATTAGAAATAGAATTGGCAAATAAAAAAACAGAAGCACAAAATAAAATAGATGATTTCAATATATTATTTTCTGAGTCAGACACACTTTCATTAGATAAATACAATGAACTTGAGTCTTTTCTTGTTGATTCCAGAAATAGCCAGGCTATTATTGACTCAGAATTAAAAATAGAAAAAGGAATTAAGGGCGACTTAACTGGTAAAAAAGCTTCCATGGAACGTCAATATGGTATCCCGTTTGATGCGGCCGCTCCTTTAATGCAAATTAACCCTCTTATTCGTCGTGATGCTCGTGTCCAACTTCCTTATGACTCAGATATGGACACCCTATTTTCAGGAAAAGATATTTTGATGAATATAGGCGAGAGTGCTAATGTTAGTGTTAATTTAGGTAAACTTATTGCTGCTTTAAACTCTACCTACTTTGAATCGGGAATCATCAGTGGTGTCGAAGGTCAGATGTTTTATGGGCGTCTTCCAGGTTTCCCTAAAGAAGTGTTAGAGGGAGTTCGTGGAGAAGGTGTTTATGGTGAATATTCCAGTCGTCAAATGAGAAGGATGGCACTAGATATCGTTGAATCTTATGGTGAGAAGATTGTCAGTAATGGAACTATTGATATTGAAGCCTTCAAAAAAGAATTAGCCCCTATTTCCATGCGTCAACAAAGTATAGAAGAACCGCTTCCTTTGGTAAGAGTAATTGAAGCCCCTGTTGATGAAGGTCAAGCCACGACAGTTTCAGTAGATAAAGCCTCTAATGTTAATCAAATTTTAGAAAACTTCAATACACAAGCGGCTGAGGGTGCTGATTACAAAGCCTTTCTAGAACAATATGGAACTATCTCGGATGCCTTTTCAGATGGTGCTGGAAATCAATTTAATATTAATTATCAACAAGTAGCGGATTATTTTGCTCAGTTAGATACGGGAGAGGCTGCAAGTTTTGGTGAAATTGCTCCAGAAGCCATGTTAGCGGCTCATGACGAATATTTAAGTCGTTATAGTAATTTTAAAGGAGTAACTCCTACAGAAGAGACCTCAGATATTAAAGAACTCAGAGATCAGTTAGGAGCTCCTGAGCTAATAGTGGCAGCAGAGGCCAAAAAAGCAGTGCTTCCACAAGAGGTTAATCAGGATTTCTTTGAAGGTCGACTAGGAACAACTGATTTAGATAACTTTAGAACGTTTCTAACAAATCCTCAATATCAGCATGTCGCTGGAGTTACAGTTGATGGAAAAGAGATTAGTTACCAGGAAGTAGAGGACGGAATTGCTGCGATTAAAACTCAATTAGATAATAATCAATCCGTTGAATTGTCAGATGGTATGAAACAAGCTGTGTCTCAATACTATAATCGTTACCAAGCCTATTTTTCTGACTACTATACGGAGGATTACGGAGAAGGAGTAGAGTATCCACAAATTCAAATTTTGGATAACGGCTACATTAGTATCACTAAGCCAGAAGGAGAAAAAATCACAATAGATCCCGCAGTTAATGACCGAATTGTTGAGAGAGAGAAGTCGGGGGATGTTCGTGATTCTTATCGAGAATATCAAATGGATGGGATTAGAACAGCGATTAGACAACGATTAGCCATTTCAGATGATCAAGAAGAAACAGTTAAAGGGTTGTTGGAAAAAATTAAAGCACTGAAGCAAGAAGGTGATTTGAGTCTGGATGAGTACCTAGCAGCTCAAGAAATAATCTTAAAATCTTCTGTGGATAAAATGGGTAGAAATAAGGTGTTGCCTAAGCTTGTTTCTCGTTTTCCAGAAGGTAGAGAGCTAACCCGATACAACATTGAAGATGCTTTAGCTATGGGAGGTTTTTCTCCAGGGGTTGCTGCCGCGGTCATTTTGGATCCAGCGCAAATTACGCCAGAAGGAATCAATTTAATTTTGGCAGAATCCGAAGAGTTTACCATTCTAAATATTGAAGGTGAGTTGGTTCTGTTTTCTAGTGGTCAAGAAAAAGAAATTACAGCTTCCTCTGCGGTGGCCAATTTTATGAAATTTGCTGTAATAAAATCACACACACATCCCGAAGGAGTTGATGCAACAGAACCTAGTCTTCAGGATATTCAACAAGCAGGCGTAGAGGCCGAGTTTGCTTTAGCTTTTTCTCCTGCCGGAGCTATTGTTTATGAATTTAATCAAGATGGAATTATCAGCCAAGACAAGACGTTAGATCAATTTATCACACTGTTTCAAGATTCAATTAACGTTGAACGCCAAAAAGAAGGTTATGATGAAATAAATGCTAGACGGATGTTGAATCGATTTTTGGTTCAAGTAGATTTAGAAAATAAGATGGATCGAGAACGGGAACAGTTATTTGCAGGACAAGCAAGCTTTGTTTATACCGTTTATGATGGGGAATTACAGGGCTTGGTTCAGCAAGGTTACGATGGAGCCCTAGAGGAATTGGATTTAGATGATTTAGCTAACCGTGCTTCAATATCACTTAGTGTTCCTGAAGTAACTCAAACGGAGCACGACTCGTTAATAGAAAATATTAATATATTAAGAGAAACCTATTTCCCTCAGTCACAATCGTTTATTGACACGGACACAGGGTTTTTGGTTACAAACTATTCTAATGGAAATGTTGAAATAGTAGATCCTAATAATAATGATCGACTTGTTCAACGTATAGAGAGACAACTCAATCAAGATACGAATGAATTTGAGACCTTAAATTCTACTTTTGTTAATTATGGAGATAACAACCAGGCAGTAATAACGATTACAACTCCTGATGAGACTATTCCTGACAACACAATGACTGTAGATTTAGGAGCTGATGGGATCGCTCTAACAGCAGATGATGTTATTTTAACGACGGTTATTCAAGATGAGCAAACGGGATTTACTACTTATGCTAATACGGATGGGACGAGCCAAACAGTAGACCCAAATAATAATAACCGTTTGGTGAATCAGATCACTTTAGAGAATGGGATTCGTATTACAACAACTCATACATATGAAAATAACACATTGAGGATCACTCGTTCTGATACTGCAATACAAGAATATGACTTAGGTGCTGACGGAGCTTTGGGTGGAGATGATGACAAAATAATTTTTGTTCAGTCGACAGATGGAACCGGTCAACGCTTTGATCCAGGTAACAACTTCAGAATTATTGCCGATACGATCTTAAACCCTGATGGCCAGTTGTTAAATAACACTTATACCTATGAAGCAAATCAAGTAACGATCACACGAAGTGATAATCTAATTCAAACACTTAGTTTAGGTGCTGATGGAACGTTGGGTGGCGGAGATGATCAAACGGTTAGTATCCGTTTTGATGATGGAACAGGTATTACCAATGATCCCAACAATAACTTCCGGTTAATTCAACAAATTACGATGAGAGAAGGTTCTCTTTTCCAAACGGATTATGACTACATTGGCGGTAATCGTGCTGATGCTACTAATAGCAATGGTAGTAGTATGAGAGTTAATTTAGGTGCTGATGGAGTTGTTGGCGGAGGCGATGATCAAATTATTTCTATTCAAAATGCAGATGGAACAAGCCAGGTGTTTGATCCTACGGATGGTTTTAGATTGGCAGAACAAGTGATTGTTGAAAATGGTCAACTAATTACCATTTCACAAACGCTACAAGGAAACGTTTTAACAATTACCCGCAGTGATGGAATTCAACAAATCTATGATGTGGGGCCGGATGGTGCTTTAGGGGGTGGAGATGATCAGGTGATTTATTCTCGAAGTGCTGATGGTCAAAGTCAACGCTTTGACCCAGATAATAATTTTAGAATCACTGAAACCAGTGCATTAAATGATGCCGGGCAGATGATTAATTCAACTTATACCTATGAAGCTAACCAAGTTGCAATTATGACCAGTGAAGGAGCAACAACAGTATTAGATATGGGTTCCGATGGGTTGGTTGGTGGAGAAGATAATAAATTAATTTTCTTTGAGGGAACGGACGGTCAGAGTCAAGAATTTGACCCAGCCAATAACTTTAGAATAACCGAAACTAATGCGTTGAATGAAGCAGGAGAGATAGTTAATACAACATACGCATATGCAGCAAACCAAGTAACTATAGCTACAAGTGATGATGTTACACAAGTCTTAGATATGGGTTCCGATGGACTGGTCACTGGTGAAGATAGCACTCTCGTTAGCCTTAGTCTTCAAGATGGAACCGGTGTTACGTATGATCCAGACAATAATTTTAGATTAATACAACAAATTAATAAAAATGAAGCGGGTGATCTGAACACAACCAACTATAACTATATTGCTAATAATCAAGTTGTTGCCGGAAACAGTGATGGTAGTTCTACCACGTTAGATTTAGGTGCCGATCAAACATTAGGTGGAGGTGATGATCGTGTGGTAGCCGTTCAAAATGCTGATGGAACTGGAGCTGAGTTTAACCTTGAAGATGGGGTGTTGGCAGAACAAACAGTTGTGGAGAATGGAGAAATTATCACAATCATTCAAGATTTAGTTGGAAGTCAATTAACGATTACTCGCAGTGATGGAGAACAACGAATTGTTGATATTGGTGCTGATGGTGAAATAGGAGGTGAGGATGATGAATTAGTTTATTTCGTAGGTGCTGATGGTCAAAGTCAACGTTTCGATCCAGCCAATAACTTTAGAATAACCGAAACTAATGCGTTGAATGAAGCAGGAGAGATTGTTAATACGACATACACATACGCAGAAAACCAAGTAACCATAGCTACAAGTGATGATGTTACACAAGTCTTAGATATGGGTTCCGATGGACTGGTCACTGGTGAAGATAACACACTCGTTAGTCTTAGCCTTCAGGATGGAACCGGAGTTACGTATGATCCAGTCAATAATTTCAGATTAATACAGCAAATTAATAAAAATGAAGCGGGTGATCTGAACACAACCAACTATAACTATATTGCTAATAATCAAGTTGTCGCCGGAAACAGTGATGGTAGTTCTACCACGTTAGATTTAGGTGCCGATCAAACATTAGGTGGAGGTGATGATCGTGTGGTAGCCGTTCAAAATGCCGATGGAACCGGAGCTGAGTTTAACCTTGAAGATGGGGTGTTGGCGGAACAAACAGTTGTAGAGAATGGGGAAATTATCACAATCACTCAAGATTTAGTTGGAAGTCAATTAACGATTACTCGCAGTGATGGAGAACAACGAATTGTTGATATTGGTGCTGATGGTGAAATAGGAGGTGAGGATGATAAATTAGTTTATTTCGTAGGTACCGATGGTCAAAGTCAACGTTTTGATCCAGCTAATAATTTTAGGATAACAAAGACAAAGGTATTGAATGAAGCTGGTGAGATGATCAACACCACTTATGCTTATGAAGAAAATCAAGTCACGATTACAAGCAATGAGGGTATTGCTCAGGTTTTAGATATGGGTTCCGATGGAGTGGTTACGGGTGAAGATAATCGATTAGTATTCTTTCGGGATAGTGATGGACAAAGCCAACGTTTTGATCCAGCTAATAATTTTAGAATAACTGAGACAAATGCATTGAATGATGCGCGTGAGATGATTAATACCACTTATACCTACGAAGGGACTCAGGTTACTATTAATTTGAGCACCAATCAAATCCAAGTATTAGATGTGGGAGCAGATGGAATTGTTGGTGGTGAGGATGATCAATTAGTTTCTTATCAGCTTCCTAATGGAACGGGTGTCAGTTTTGATCCTGATAATAATTTCAGATTATCCCAACAAGTAAGCATAAACGCAGGTGAGCTTGTAGCAACAAACTATAACTACCTCGGTGAAAATCAAGTAACAGCAACAGATGCTAGTGGAAGATCGGTGACGTTTGAGATGGGTGCCGATGGAGTTATTGGGGGTGAAGATGACCAGGTTGTTTCAATTCTCAACCCAGATGGAACGAGTGTGGAATATGATCCGGATAATAATTTTCAGTTAGCTGAACAGGTTGTTCTTGAAGGCGACGAGTTAATCACAATAAACCGTGAGTTGGATGGAGATGAGTTAACCATAACCCGAAGTGATGGCATTCAACAAGTGGTTAATGTTGGAGCTGATGGAGAGATTGGAACAGAAGATGATGTGAGTGTTTCATACCAAAGCGTTGATGGTGAAGGAAATACTTATTTGCAGTTACATGATGAAAATGGAACTATAAGAGAAATTAGAAGAACAACCCCTGAGGGAGAAGCAACGATTGATTTAATGGATGAGAATGGGACTCTTAGCTCACGTACATTTCCTGATGGTGCTGTAGACACCTTTAATGAAGATGGCTATATCACTGAACGAAAAGACGCTTCAGGTTCTGCTCAGACTTTTGATTATGATGAAGCAGGCAATCTATTGTCTACATCCTTTCCGTTAGAATTAGGAGCAGCTGGAGAGAATGTGGTTATTACCTATGCAACAAATGGTGAGGTTAAAAGTCGATTTGACCCAACAGATGGAACCTTAACTGAGTTTTATACAGCAGCACCTGCTATTGGACTTCTAAAATCTATTAGTCAAGAAGGGAGTGCTCAGACTTATACTTACGACTTCAAAGTCGATGACAATGGAGATTATGTGCTTGATGAGGTTGGTAATTTCATCGCTGAATTCACTTACATTACGGACCCTAATGGGGTGGAATACACGCAAGATGAACAATTTAGAACTATTGAGGTAGATGATGGAGAGTTTATTACTGTCTTGGAGTACAGTGATGATGATGAAGTAACCGCACAAATTGTTAGGAACAAACTAACCAATGAAATAATTCAAGAGCAAAGAACGATAACAAATGAAGACGGAAGTACAACATTCACCTTTACAGATCATGAAAACAACTCAAGCGTTGAACAAATTTTTGATGCAGAAAATAATTTAGTTCAACGCAAGCAAGAGTCTGAAGGGATTATGCAGATCACAGATAGCCAAGAGCGACTCTTAGCACGATCAAATGAAGCTGGAAATCTTTCTCACTTTGATCCAGAGTCTCAACTATTAACCTTAATTGAGGATCCTGCCGGTGATGTTCTTCATGAATACAATATCCAAAGAGATGAAGAAGGAAGTATTATTGATATTATGGAAGTGGGAGCACCCACTATTCATAGTAAGACAGAGGTGGTTGACGGTCAAAAACGTTTAATTTTGACCACCGGTACTATTATTAATTATCAAGATGGTGTTCCTTTTGTTGTGACCAATCCGGATGGTCTCGTACAAGAAGTTCGAATGATTGATGGAAATACAGTAATTTATTTTGCTGATGGCCGAATTATTCGTCATAAATTTAATCCTGCAAACCCAGAAGAAGAAGTGATTGATACGGTTACAGATCTTAGAGGCCGAGTTGAGGTTCATCAGTATAATGATCTAGGCCAGAAAACAGGAATCATTCGACAAACTAATGCCAAAATTGGAGATATTTTTGTCTTATCTCAAGAGGTTTATTTAATGGATGAGACAGGAAATACCCCTGTAACTGATGAGCAAGGCAATCCCTTAACAGCTTATACGATTGATGCTTCAGGGCAAGTAGAAAGAAATGTATACAGCACTGTCGATGGTAAGAATGTTTTAGTGCGTAAAGACACCGAACGTAGCATGGAAGATAATACGGTTCTTTCAATGGTTATTCCCGATGATCAAGGAAGAGACAAATACACGATCTTAATGGACTCGGATGGCGCTAAGGCCTTAAGCCGCATTGAAAACATCTATGACGAAAATGGGGATTTGTCTGAGGTTAAAAATGTAGACGTTAGTGATTTGGCTATTAGCTCAGATGCAATTAAGGCATCCCAAGACATGGATGCAACATTAAGGGTGAATGAAGGAAACTTCATTAGTAGCAGTTTTTATAAAAAATTACCTAATTTTGGCACACCTATTGTGTTTAGAGCCTTGGATGCGGAAGGCAATGAAACACTTAGTGAATATGATGCTGCTGGTTATTTAGAAATACAAATAACTAAAAACCGAGATGGTGTGAAAGTTAAAGAAGCCTTTTTTGAAGAAGGGCTTCGTCGAAATGACCAGTTGTCATACGAAGTGTTTTTTGTAGATGATCTGAAGAGCGATAATCCTAATGATGTTATTCAAGATACAATGCGCCAATTTGAATATAACCAATCGGGTAACCGTTCTAAAACCAATACATTTAAAATTGTAGGAGCGTTAGATCCTATTGGAATGCCTATAGATGATGAATTAATTCGCAGTGAAACACTTAATGATTCAGGATTACCCGTAGTTTTATTAGAACAAGACGAGGCTGGTATGCATCGAACGGACTTATCCTATGACGGCCTCATTCCTACAAGAAGTATCCGAAGAAGTGGGATAGAAAAGGATTCTCCTTTTGAATTTATTGCTGATTTTGATTCTGAAGGCAATCCTGTAAGGACGTTGTATTTTGATGATCAAGGAAGAATTACGGATATTCTAGCTAGTGGCTTTGATGAAGAGGTTGGAATGAATTATCAGGATGAGTTCAATGTTATCGGAGGAGATGTTAGTGATCCAACGCAGTTGACGGATGATCGCTTAAGAAAAGCGCGTAGACGATATGTTAATGAAAAAGGTCGAACAGATTCCATAGAAGACTACAATGAAAAAGGAGAATTGGTTGGTAAAACATTTATGAAATATAACCAAGACGGAACCATTCGTTTGATCGAACGCAGAAAGGGCAAGGAGCCAGACAGCCCATTATCAACAATCACGGTATATGAAAACAATGAACCCAGAACCTCTTATTTCTTTAACGAAGAGGGATTTATCAGTGCTTTCACTGAGAACTCTATAGAAGAAGATACTGGGAATTTGATATCTGAAGAGTATAAGCCACTGGTCGAGACTAAAGACCCTTCATTTCTTTTAGAGTCTATGATCCAAAAAACAAGAAGAACCATATCAACTAAGGAGGGTAAAACACTTCAATCGGAAGAATATAATGCTGAGGGCCAAGTTATTGCGATGACAAACTTTGTTTACGAGCAGTCCACTGAAGTATTTACTAATGCTGAGGGCCAAGAAGATACGCGTAAGATATTGGGGGCGCTTAAGGTAGCTATCCGAACAGCTACGGATGGTTCTAAAGTCGTCACGCTATTTGAGGGATTGGAAGGTTTTGAGGATTCTTCAATTATCATTAATTACAATACGGATGGAGAAATAACAAGCATCACAAAACCCGGAGAAGATGAACGTGGACATCCAACTCAAGAAATTTATGATTTTATTGGCGATCTTGTTCCTCCAGAATTTATTACTCAGGCTCATTTAAAAATGAGACAAAAGAATTATTTTAGTGCTGATGGAAGCCAGTTGCAAAAGAGTGAATTTATGGCTGATGATGGAATGACAGTGCGATCCAACCAAAAATTTAAATATGAGGGAGATCGGTTAGTTGAGACAGAACGAAGAACAGGTGCTTCTGAAGACGGGTTACTAGAAGAGGTTGGTTTCTTTGAAGGTGCTGCTGGTGAAGAATTAAACACCGTCCGCATTTTATATAAAGAAGGTGTTATTGATCGTTCTATACATACTACTTATGACGCTGAGAGAAATGCTGTTGAGTTAAATGAGTACACCGTCGTGGGTGAACCGGATCAACGAGGGGCCGTGGTAGATGATGTGTTGCGCTCAACCTCAAAGCTTCAAGAAGATGGCCGTCCTTATAATGTGATTGGCTATAAAGATGATGGTTTTAGTGTTGCTTTCGACTCCACTTATACATATGCCGATGAGGGGACAGGACCCTTACTAAAAGAAGTAAGAAAGGAAGGGGATGACACCACAGTTATTGATTATCAACGAATTGGTGACGAGGACAAACCTAAATTAATGACTGTTTTTGATAAGGATATGGAAGAGACATTTCATCGAAAATATTTTTATGAGAAAGAGAAACTTGTTCGTCAAGAAGATTCCAATGGAAATACAATTTACTTAAAGGAAGACGATAAGGAAGCAATTATTACGGATTATATCGTTAATTCCCAGGGAGATCGTACAGATTACTTCTATAAGAAAGATGAAGAGGGTAACTCCGTATTGGATTATACAGTGGCTGCAAATCACACGAAGTCTACCTACAGAAGGTTTATGGTTGGGGACCGAGAGGTAGAGGTTGTGGATTATGTGGATGAGCCGCTAAATTTTGATGAAGATGGAAACCCTATAGATTATAGACGTAGTTATAACAAGTATGATAAAGATGGTGAATTAAAAGCCACTGTTCAGGATTGGGACGGAGCTATAACTTTTAATGATGCAGAAAAAGATGAAGATGACAAGATTGTTAAAACAACCATCCGTAAGACACTACCCAGCCCTGAGGGACATACGTTAGAGTATGATGCTGATGGTTTTGTGACTGCCTCAGACCCTGGAACTGCCTCTTTAGACTCTACTTCTGTTTTAGATGCTAAAAACCGTCCTATATTAAGCATTGATCAATTTGGTGTTGCTGAGAAAGTTACCTATGATGATGATGCTAATATCACAACCAGAAAAGACAAAATTGGTAATACAATCGTTACAAAGCTTGATGACCACAATAACCCCTTAGAAGTGACTACAACCAATAACATACAGGGATGGACGCGAACGGTTACATTCACTAACGTGTATGTAAAAGATGAGGAAGGTGAAGAGACAGACGATTTGGAAAGTCAGGTGGAGGTAGGACCCGTCAATCGAGTAGAGCGTAAACACACTGATGGAAAGATGACGCAAGAAAAAACAATTAATATTGCTACGGGTAAAACGGAGACAAAGAATTTTAGTGAAAAAGAAGATGAGCGAGGAAATATAACAGAAAGAACTATTAGTACAGAAGAAACAGGTGTCTCTATTACAGAAGAACTAGATAAGAAGGGTCAAGTGACCCAGAGAGATGTGACAAAAGCAAGCGGGGTAACAGAGACAGAGACATTTCGTCGTTTTCGTAATGAGGATGGCACCCAAACTATTGTTCAGAAAAACCCAATTGGATTGGTTTCTCAGATGACTCAAAATGCGGATGGAGAAATAACGGATCTTATTGATGTTAATGGCGAACATAGCCAATGGTTTTATGACTTCTATGACTCCAGTGCTAAAAAATATTCAAGACAAGTTTTTGATGATGGACGAGTTTTTCAAGTTAATTATGATGAAGGTTTAGCGTTGCCCACAGAAAATATTGTGATTAACCCTGCGTTAAATGTTTATGCTATAACAAAAACAGCTTATCGTTTAAATAATGAAGGGTTACTTATTGAAAGAACAGTAACTGAGCCTAATGGAAATAGGACTAAAGAAACCATTAATCCAATAACAGAGAAAACGACAAGTAGTGAATTTGCTAATGCTGAAAAAGGCGTTACTTATACCACTCAGGCCCCAGAAGTTTTAGAAACTTATCCCGATGGTCGGTCTAAAAAAACAAAAACGACAGATCAAAATGGTGTTATCACTATTTCAGAATTAGACGCATTAGGTAGGGCGACGTATAGAAAAGTCACTAACCCTAATACAGGAAAGGTGGATGAATCAAAGTCTGCTTATTATGATAATTTTGATGGCCAGGGTAATTTAAAAACAGTAGAGTTGAATTTAATCACAAAAGAAGAAACAGCGCGTGTTACGGATAAAAATAATGACCTGCTTCAAACGATTGATTCCTTAGGAAAAGTCACTGTTTATTCCCATGTGAAGTATCAAAATGGATCAGAACGATTAACGACTATGGTGGATCCTTTAGGTAATGTCACCATGAATGGAAGTAATCCACAAGGAGACCAAACGTTGAACTTTTCTTTTGGCTCTGATACAGGGATTATTGCTTTACGTGCTTTTGATTATGATAATGACAGTAAAGGAAATAACACGGCATCCAGAGAATATTTGTTTACCGTTCCTGATGTGTTGAGTAGCCTTGCCAGCGGACTTGATTCTGGAGATACAGAGCAAATAAAAGCAGCAGCAAAACATATTTCACTACTCAAAGATTTTACTCAAATAGCTGTTCAAGCGTTAATAGATGCTAAGGTTAAAGTAAATCAACCTCCAGATGCGCCAGTTGTTATTACAGACGAGAAAATACAAGAAGCACAGACGGTATTAAGCAATATTGAGCAGAAAAAAATAGAGGCTGAAACTGTTCTGATGGCCTATGAACTAAAGAAGAATGCCACAGAGGGACAATTTAATGCTATCCAGGGTGAGGCGACGGCTCAGATTGCCGCATTAAAGACTAAAATAGCCGCTGCCATAACGAGCAATGACCGCCATGCGGCGGAAAGTGCAATCAGAGAATATGACCAAGCATTAGAAGATTTGGATTTAGTGGTTGCCGGCCTTAAGGGGTTGAATATTGATGAAGAAACTGTTGCAGCCATTGCATTAGCCAGAACGGGTTTTGCTGATGACCGTATGGTGATGATCGAACAAATAGCTACTTTGGCTTACGGAGAGAGAGCTCCTCCTGTAGAATCTCTTACGACAGAATTGGGAACATTACAAACAGATTTTAATAGTTTAGTTGTAAAATTTAATCAAGCTGTTGCTAATGAAACATATTTTGCGGCAAATAGCTTTCTAGCTCGCATGGAATTATTAGGTATGAATTCCGGTGAGACTCTAAGAAGGATTTTAACCCACCCCGATACGACCCTAGAGCAAGAAGTGTCATCAAAAACTACTCAGGACGCAATTAAAAATCAAATCACACAACTCCGTACTTCCCTAGAACAAGCTGCTGGTTGGAAAGTTGAAGAGGAAGAAGAAGGTATTGGTGTGCTTCCTCCTGAGATCTTTGTGGGTAAGGAGACTAATGCAGAACGAACCTTTAAAGATGGGGAGTTGTCTTCTTTAACTACAGAGGACGGAACAACAAATTTTCGTTATAAACATCACGCTGATGGGACATTCGAAACATGGGAAGAAAAAGATGATGGGTCTGCAATCCATAAAGTAGAGAAACCTTTAGGGGAACCTAAGCGTTTGAGAGTTGCTCTTTTTGAAACAAAAGAAAAAGGAGATGAAGGATTTACCTTTGCTCAGAAATACGACTATAGCTTTAAAGATGGGGTTTTAGATTCAACCCGCGCTGAAATTATAGTTGCAAAAGTGCCCGAGCAAATTGGTGTTGTTCAATTCAAAACACATTTAAGGGATGGGACTGAGCGAGTTAACACCGAAACAACTAGTGATGGTATTACAACCCAATACACTTACGTTCCGGATCCTAAAAACGCAGAACTCTATATGACTCATATGGAGATCATTACTGACCAGAAAAATGATGTTGAAAATAGTACTGTTGGCAAAAAAACAACATTAGATGCTAAGGGAAGAACATTACGAATTGCCGAAGCAAATGGGTCTTATCAAGATTTTACCTATGATGACGAAGGAAATATGACTGTTTCAGGGTATTTAAATGAAGATAAGATAACAATTGTTTCTTTGGACCCTGATGCAGAACCTTTAAGAGAACCTGTTCGTTATAAAATCACTTTTACTTTCGCTAAAAATGGGGATCTTACTTATCAGCGCAAAGATGAAGTTGGAGGAGATGGCGCATTAACAGGTAAATATGAAGAACATAACACAACATATGCGCGTCACCCTGTAACGGATGTTTTATTATCTACTGTAGACATCAAAACAGAATTTCCTGGAAAAACAGAAACAAATACAACTCAATATTATGCAGATAAAAACAGTTTAGAATTTGGTTTAACTAAAGAAACTACTGTTGAAAGTCCAGGAAAGCCTCCTAAAACATCTCAATACACCTATGATATCTCGGAATCAAAAGAAGTTATTAAAACACGTATTGCTTCTGATGGAAAAATTTCAGAAATTGATTCTCAAGGAAGGGCAATAGGTCAAGTATTAACAGCTTTATCTGAAGACAGAAAAGGTTGGGAGCGAGTAGAAAAAACTGTTACTGGTAGTGAAGCTCAATTGGTATTCAATCGCTATGGAACATCTTTAACTGTTCAACCAGACTCTGTGACTCAATGGACATTAGGGGGTGAATTAAAAGAGCAATGGTTTTATACCGACACAGAACGAAATGAAAAAGGAGATGTCGTTACCAGAAAGTTATTGTTTGTCTTAGCCCCGTCAATTAGTGGGGAGAATCAGATGTATATCCCCGAAGATCCTGAAGCAGAATTAAGAAGTTCTGCGAATCCAGACGACCCCAGCTATCGAAATGCCAGAGATCAAATTAGTGCCGGAAACTTTAGTGGAGATTTCTTTAGTTTTGGTGGAAGCGTTTCTGATGGGGTTGACCCTGTATACAAGCAAATGCGTTTAATGTGGCAAGCGACGACAGATCGTTCTCAGCAATCCGATTATTCGCCATTTGTCCCCAAAAATTTAACGGATGCCGAAAAAACACAGATGGTCAAAGAATTCAAAGATGCGCGAGGATTTTTTGCCGATAATCCCACAGCTAAAAAAGTTCTTTCTCGAGAATTAAAAGATGAGTTTATGAGAAAAATGATGGGCAAAATTGCTCAGCAAGCTTCTGTTTCAGTTGCTTATCAAAAAGTATCAGATACTTCTGATCAGATTGAAGACATTATGGATCGGGTTACGAATAGGAATTTCTTAAGAGAAGTTCCTTTATCTGCAAGTCGAGAATCTAAAAATGCATTAAGAGGCGCTAACTTAACTCGAATTAAACAAGAGTTAGATGAAATTACCTTGCTTTTGGGAGGTAATACAGCACTTCAAAATCAAAGTACGGTAATGAAAGATAAGAAAACAGCTTCCATTACTGATGTTAGAGCAGAAGTAGATGCTGCTCGGGCTTCTAGCAGACCCCCACAACTTAAAGGACTATGGGCAGAGCAAGAAGCGGCGCGCTTAGAGCATGATGCTGCAAAACAAGCTTATGAGCAAGCTATCAATCGTTATTCTAATGCAACCACTAGAGACGAAACTTTATTATTAGGACTCAGCATTGCTGAACAACAGTTTTTTATGAAAAAGCAAGCTTATGATGCTATTAATGATGTGGTTAGTATTTATGAAGATGCTTACACCTTTGTTGAAGAGATGAGAAAATCCTATGACATTGTAGAATTACAAGAGGGTAAATGGGTTTCTAAATTACCTAAGGACACAAATAAGGATGAAGATTTTAAAATTCAAAATACTTCCTATATTGAAAACAAAACTCATTTTGAAGCCTACCAAACATCTATGACTGCACTTAAGACTTTAACCGAGAAAAGCAATGGTGATTATAAGAAAATTGAAGAAAAGCATAAAACGGATTTAGGTGCTGTTTATGAGGAATATAAAACGGTCCTCGATTCTGTAGCATCGGTAACGATTGATAAGTGGTCTTGGCATTCTGCTAGAGGTAACAGTTATAAGGATAGTGAAGGACGCTGGCGCTGGAGAGAGACAGTCGCAGCTAGCTGGAAGAAGAACTTGCAATATCGAGGCTCCGATACACAAGATCCAGAGCAATCACCGTTACCCATCAATCCTCATACAATGGAAGTTTATGAAGATAATCTTATTGGTTTTGATGCAGCGGTTGGGCAGGAAAAAATAGCTCTTTCTACTTACCTTTCAAGATTAGAAGGAAAAATTGCTTCTGAAGGTTGGGATAAGGGAGCTTTGATTTCCAAAATGGATAATTTAGCAACGCAAATTTATAATCAATGGAGCGAGGCTAAACAACCAACAAATTTTGCTTCATATAGCAGTGTTGATGCTGAAGGAAATAGCACGTGGGTTCCTCAAGCTGGTGCTGAGACAATTAAAAACACCCTTAGACCAGATGACCCTAATGCTACGACAACGACTCCTCCTAATAATTTTATTTACTCTTGGCAAGATAAAGTTAAGAAGGTAGACAATGATTTTCTGAAGAAAACCATGGACTGGCAGTATGAAACAGCTGAAAAAATGGCTGATGAAAAAGCTAAAGCAGGTGGAGTCATTGATACTTATTGGACTCAAATCCAAGATGTTTTTGATAATAGTGTTACAGCTCAGAAAAAATTTAGAGACAGTTATTTTTATGATCCAGCTAATCCAACGAAGTTTACCGGAAAAATATCCAGCAATCTTCAAGAAATTAAAACAGAAATTGATAAAGTGATAACAGCTATTGATGACAAGGGCGCTGAGATTATGGACGATTGGGATAAGGTTTATGAAATGCAGGGCCAAAGTTCTGCAACAGATGCTGCAGCTAACGGAGCCACCAGTGATCTTCAGAATAAACCTCGAATTGACCAAGCAAATATTAAGTATGACAAGTTAAATACTCAGATAAATAAAGAATGGGATGACATTCGTGCCCCAGCTATTACAGAGTTTGGCAATGCCCCTAGTGACTATCAAAACAGAGTAGACCAAGCTAATAACAACAACTTAATGGAGAGAAGAACACTAGATAGTAATTTCTTAACAGACCAGGAGCAATTTTTAGAACAAAAAATTACTTTAGAAATTGAAAGAGACGCTTTAATTGATACAGCTAACACTAATTATGATGTTGCAGAGAAAAGTGCTAGAAGCATTAAAGATGCTGCTCTGGGTGTTTATTATGGAAGCCTGCAGACGACGTTAGTTAATTTAATCACAGCAGCAGGTGAGCAGAGTCCAATAACTTTGGAAGAATTTAATGGTTATATGACAGGGGATGACAGAACGCTTTACTTGGATCGTTATGCTGAAAGTTTTCTATCTCAGGCAAATAATATTGATGCCAACGTTATTACTGGAGAAGATTTTGATAGTCCTAATAATGAAGAGGCGAAAGCTTATAGAGGACTCTTATCTCAGTATAAGACTGATTTCCAAGGTTTGCAGCAACAAGGAAATGTTCAGTTAATTCTTGAGCAGTACAATGACTCGGTAATTAATTCAAAAGAACTTCGTGAAGATAAAATTAATCAAGCAAATACACAGTACAAAACAGGTGAGGTTCAGTTAGAGCTTAATTTCTTTAATGAGTTTAATGAATTTAAAAAAGGGGTTGCCTTAAGTGAAGATGCAAGGCTAGCGCTGAATCAAAAAGCGGATACGGCACTGGACGAAAAAATATCGAAGTTAACCGCTGAATTAAATGCTTCATCCGATGATTATGGAAAACGCATGATGGAGAATGTTCAGTCATGGCGTAGTGAAGTTTTTGAGGAGTTTGTTTTAGAAGGGGCTCAGTTAGAGTTTGGAGAATTTAGTTTGAGTGATGTACGGGCCCCAGCAATATTAAAAGATTATTTAGAATTCTCACAAAAATTAGATTTAAATTCCGAGTTATATGCCTCACAACTAACCAATAATGCTAGAGCGCTTCATGATTATTTAGATACTTCCTATGAATCTCTTCGTGCTAATGGCTTTCAATACCTGAAACAAATGATGGACTTAATGAGAGGACAGGAGAAGAATTTTAATAATCCATTTGGCCTTGATGGGTTAAGGCTTTCTCCTCAATCATTAGACCCAGTCATGGAAGCTCTGGATGCTAATGGGGAGACCCGTCCTCTTTCGGATGAGCTTAAACAAAAATTAGATACTATCAAATATAAGCTTAAAGATGCTGGGTTTTTAAGTTTTTATGATCAACCGGCATTAAGTAATATTTTAATGAAAGATAAGGATAATGAATGGTTACAAGTTGATGGAAAAGATTATACGGATTATAAAGAAGATACAGACTACGAACGAGTTATTATGGCTGCTGAATATGCTGCTTCCTACCAAGAAGCAGATGTTTTTGAATTTAAGCCAGAAGAGTTAAGAAAGTATTGTTGTGGAATGATGATTTTAGAGGTTGGGTTTGGAGATAAGAAATATTGGGATAAATACACAACATTTAATTCCTCCACAATTGGTGTACGCCCTATATATATGTTGGAAATGCTTTATGACGTTGCTTGGCGTCAACCCAGAGGCAGTCAATCGGAATGGGACGCCCTTCAAGAGCGATTTCCGCCATCTCCTGGATTTAAAAATGGAGAAGTAAAGGGATATGAGGGCTCTAAAGATTTATCAGAGTATGTTAATGGGAATCCATTGCAATTAAACCAAGCAATGGATATTGCCTGGACTCGTGATGAGTTTGCAGATAGTACCGACTGGGGTGATTATGATCGTTTTAGTTTTTATCCTTCGGAGGTTGCTGAGAAGTTGAAAATGTTTACGCGAGGGTTAGATGATTTTAAAAATAGACTACAGAATTTTGGTGAAGGAGGAAAAATTGAGCAGCTTATTTCTGCTTATAACACACAAAAATCAGCAGCAGAAGCAATAATCAATACCTCATTCACGGAATATACAAGCAGTGTAGATAAAGCTAGGAATGATTTTAATATTATTATGGGGGACAAAAGTGTAAAGGATATAGCACTTAAAGAAGGTCGTGAGATGACAGCAGTAGAAAATCGACTTTATACCGGTACAGCCAAAATTGCACGTGACGCACGATTCCAAACAATAGATGGTCAGCTTCAAGATGCGTTAGAGATTAAGAATAATGGTATTCGAGATGCTATGAAACAAAGACTTGAAAGCCAGGGGGAATTAAAGAAACAAAAGGATAACATGTCAACGGCTGACTATGAAGCTCAATTACAGCAAATAAATCAAGATTTTGTGGACACAAAAACAACATTATTAGCCGTATATGAAGGACAGAGAAACAATTTAAATAATGAACGTAAAGAAGCTGTTGCTAATTATCAGCAAGCGGTTGATGATGCCGTTGAAGCAAGAAAGACAGCTGAGCAACAAGCTAAAGAAAAATTAGATGGTGCTATGAATGATGATGCATCAGGCTATCGAGAAGAAGCAAAAACAGCTGTAGAAGATTTTTCTACAGGATTAAATGATTTATTACAAGAGAAAAAAACTGAAGAAGACGTTGCCCAATTTGATCTTAGAATTAGTTACGATGATTATATGGCAGATACTGAAAGCACTTTTGAGGATATCCATGATCGTGAGATGACATATATTAATAAGCTTGAAGAACACTGGTTGGGTGGAGATGGAGTTGATGGAGCATTTGAAAAAATGAAGGATGCTTCCCGGAAGTATGAGCGAGATGTGTTAGCTCATAGTAAAGATGTTTCTTCAACACTTAGACCTGCTATATCTACTAATGTAGATGCGCTAAGTGCAGAAAATATGTCCGCAAAAATGAGAACCTGGGTAACGTCTCATACTGCAAACGTAGGTGATGACGACCGTTATAAGCTAAATTATAACTACGAACATGGTTTTGGGAAATTTCAAAAAGTTGAAAACGCAAAGCAAGATATTATGGAAAGAACAGATAATAATAGTTTGACGCATACGATTAGTGAAGTTAAGCCTCGTTATGAAACCAATGAATGGAAAGATCGTGATGGAGTCTCACACATAAATACTTATATCACAACAACTAGTGTCGATGTGACAACAAGTGATACGGAGCAAGATACAAGCCGAATAGCTGATGCTAATGCGGCAATAGATCGAATTATTGCGGATATTATGCGATTAGAAGCAGAAGAAAGAGGTATGGATGATACCATTCAAGATCTACAAGAGGGGTATGAGGGTATTAATGCGTATACGGAGTACAGAGCAACAGTTAATGCTGAGGAAGATAGTACAGAAAAAACAGCAAGGTTAGAGCGGATAGACGCTACTATTGCTCGATTGACTGCAGAGAAGGAACAGAAAGAGGCTGCTAAAGCAAGAACTACAGCAGCAATAATGACGAAGCAACAAGAGTTAGAAACAAAACGCGCTGAGGTTACAACTCTGGAAGGACAAAATAGTCATAATGTAACGGCTCTTCGAGCTGATGTTCTTAACCAATATGTTCAGTCTTCTAGTAGGTATTCCTCAGCAAGTACGGGACAATATGGTGTTCAGGGAGCTTACAAAACAGAACAGTCTTTTATTGAGAAAATGGAGACACTTTTTGGAGGGCGTGGAAGTGATGTTCTCGATACGTATGAGCCTCAAATCTCTGCAAAGATAACTGAAATCCAGGTTGTTAAAACGCGTTTAGATACAGTGATGGAAACATTTAAAGAGGGTATGCGTGGAGCTGGTATTTTTAGTCAATGGCAAGCCTTAGATCTTCGTATTGACTATTTGGATGAACGAATTCAACGGATTAATAGCCAGGTAAGAATACAAAATGAAAATAAAATACGTCTGGAAGGACAAAAGGCTCAAAAACAGCAAGAAAAAATAACAGCAGAAGCTACGAAAGCAAGACTGGAAACAGAAAAAGCTGCTATTGAAGCATCTAATGAATATGCTGATGAGGCTGCGAAGCAGGTGGACTTGATATCTAAAACAAGAGCCATTGGTCGAGTTCAGTCACAGATAGATGATTTGACAGCAGCCATCACAGGGTTAACGAGTCAGATAGCTGCTATTCCTAGAGCCATTACTGCATTAGAGACAGACAAGAGTACTTTATATACAGAAAGAAATGCAAAGCAAGCTAAAAAAACAACTGTCGAAGAAAAATATTTTGAAGCAAATGGTGATGTTCAAACCCAAATACAAACTTTTAATACAGAAATAACAACTAAGGAAGCAGAATTAACAACATTAAAACAACAACGCAGAACAGCTTTAGATGCCACTTATCAAACGGATAAAGCTGCTGGTATTGTATGGAAAAATCATAAAAATACTTATCAAGGGTTTTGGAAAGAGGATTTATTAATAGCGCCTACCCGAGAACATGTTAATCTTTCTTATTCTTATGGGGATAATGTGCGTCTTAGTATTACAAATGTGGGTCGATTAGATCAAGGTATTGTGGATGGTGTTCGTCGTTGGAACACAAAACATGTTACGGATCGAGAAACCATGTTTTCCCGAGTTGAGATGATTGATGTTGCAAAACAAAAAGCGTTGATGGCTATTACAGCAAATCAATCAGTTGATGATTATCGTCATGATAAAGATCCAAGAACCGATAAACAAAAAGAAAAAGATGAAGCAGATAAAGCGGAGTTAGGACCCCAGGTTGCAGCATTAGAGGAAGAAATTAATGCCTTGAGAGCGAGTATTTTACCAGACCATGAACAAGTTAATCGAATAGCTCCTGAAAGAGCTTTGCTAGAAGCTGATGTAGCCAAGGCAACAGCAAAAATCGAGGAATTTGAAGCCCATAAAGCGTTAGTGGAAGTAGACGAAAACATATCTGATGAGACAAGAGTAGAGCAAATGCAAAATTTGCAAGAATATATTGATCTCAAAAATACGGAAATAACGACGCTAACTGAACAGATGGCTGCTAAAGATGCTGAGTTAGCACCCTTTCAAGCAAAAATTAATAGTGCGAATGAAAAAATAGCTCCAAAAATGACAGAGCTTACCTCGAAAAAAGCACAGCTGAAATTTATTGAAGAAAAAGCTATTCCTAAAGGAAAAGCAAAAGGAAAGATGGCTTTAAAAATACAGCATGCAAAAACAAAGTACGAAATGAAAGTAGAAGATTCTAAAAACACCGAAGAGGTTCAGCTAACCGCCCACAAAATGATTAAAAGTATTCATGAAGGAACCGAGGCCTGGGATAAAGCGTTAAAGAATGATGCTGCCTCAGCAACAGACGAACAATTAGAAGCTGTTAAAAAAGCTTATAGTGTTATGGGAGATAATGGTGACCGAATTAAGTATGGAACTCGTTTTAATCAAAAGCACGATTTAAAACAAAAAATAGCCGGTATTAATAGTTTAGTGTTACAAACCCACGATCAAAAAGGAAAAGCTCTCTCTACAATTACGCAAACCATTGAAACAGCTAAAAAAGATAAAGAAAAAGAAGCTTTTGAGACTTTATCTGTTGTAGAGCGTTTTGGTGATGAGATGCGTCAAACCTATTTTAAAACGAACGAAAAAGACAGAAAAGATCATTTAAGAGAAGCTTTTTATTATTACGGAGATGAAGGAAAGCCTCAGGGACAAACTACGATTAGTGAGTTTGGTCTTCAAGAGAGCCAGTTGTTAGATCAAACAACTGGTAAGATGCGCTCTATTGTTAAGGCTTTAACAGACACTAAGACTTTTGATAAAAAAGATAATGTTAGAACATTGATGTCTAGCGGAACATTAATGTTGGATGGAACGTTAGTAACAGGTAAGCGTGAAGATGTGAAAACCGGAATTATTGATATTGCTGAGAAGGGTCATGAATATCGTGAAGCCGCTAGAAAATATGCACAACTGTTTGGTAATGAAGTGGCTCGAGAAGCAGGAACCCGAATTGAAATTACGCGTGGATTTGTTGAACTTCAAAATGGTTCTATTTATAACAAAAACACAGGAATGGTTCGTGAGGTTGTAGGAAATATAGTGCCTGTTTTGGACGAAAATGGGGACCCCGTTTTAGGGGAAGACGGAAAGCCTTTAACAACCATTCAAAAAACAGGAGAAAAAATATTTGGTTTAGGGGGGCGCTCCGTATCGTTTGGTGGTGCTGATGGAAAACGTTTTGAATTAGCTTCGGGAGCTAGTGTGACCCGTTATGATGATGGAAGAATTATTTTAGAAAGTGGTTCTTATGTAGATCATAAACTAAATTTAAGATATCGACAATCACCCGAAGGCCATAGCTATCGAGTAGCTAAGAGAGATGGCCAAGGTAATGTTGTCCTAGATGCTTCAGGGAATGCTGTTTTAGAAACAAAAACGTCAAATACATTGATAGAAGCCTTGCCCGCTCAGAGAACAATACAACACATAGAAACTGTTACCCTTGCAGATGGAACAGTAGAAGCAACGGGTGTTACAGAAACAGTTACGGTCCAGGTTAGTTTTAGAGAAGAAAATGGACAGATTATTGCTATTGAAACAGAAACTAAAGCGGATGGGACATCTTATCAAAGTACGGAACGCACGGTTACTCGGGAAGAAAAAGAAGAGTTGCAAGACTCCTTACGGCTGGGAATTAGAGATGGTAATGGAGATCTTGTTTTAGAATTTCGTCCAGGAACAACTCTTTATGCGGATGAATATGGTGGTCTTGCCGGTCCTTTGGCTTCATCCTTACAGTCGGGAACCGTTATAGATCGTAATAATGAATTTACTATTTCTGTCGAGCAAGATGCTACCCGAGGCACATTCAAAAGAGTGCGGATGGGAATGCTTCAGGATGATGGTCAGTACTTTGGGGGCCAGGGGGATATTGATGGTTCTGTTGTGGGAATGCCCGGCATCCTTATTAAGGGAAACAATTCGTCGCGGGGTGTCACCGAAATTATTATTGGAACTCAAAATGCCTATGAAACCAGAAGAGTTCCTGTCACAGACGAAAGCGGCACACAACTGACAGACGATGATGGAAAACTGCTTTATCGAACAGAGAATGTTAGACCTCTTATGGAACCCGAGCGCCCTATGGTTTTGGACCCAGAAACAGGAGAAATGGTTCCAAAGACTCAAGCGGTTTTTGATGCAGCAACAGGAAGGACCACACAAGTTCCTTTGGTTATAGCTTATACCAGCAGTGGTCGTGTTGAAGTCACTGAGGCAGAAGCTAGAGATAATGAGATCTATTCAATTGTGTACAGTGACAAAATAAAACAAGTTCCTTTGATTGAATTATCTCGCGGTGCTTATGTCGATTTAAATCAAGATATACGGATTGAAAGATATGTGTCTGCAGATGGAACATTGGTAGATACTTATATCACCAGAGCGACTCGAGATGTCAGTGAATTAGACACCACAGGACTTCGAGGTGCCACCCGTCTTGATTTAGATGCCCTCATTAATGAAGTCTCCATTCAAAACTCGATTCCTGCCTCTCAGCTATTAGAGGGTGGTTACACCATTATAGGTAGGGATCCTATTACTAATGAAGTTCGCGAAACACATATGAGAAAAGAAACAGTTCCTGTTCGGAATCCTTCAACAGGTGAAGTTAAGTTGGTGACTGGAACTGTTTATCGATGGTATGACACAAAGGGTAATTGGGGTGGAGATGCTGCTAGTCCTCCTATGGTTGTAGACGCTGGCACTATGTTTGTCAGTCCTGATGAAAATCAAGATACCAGTGGTTTTGCTATGGGTTTCTTGCGTGGTGGGTATACCAATCTTGTTGAAAATATTCATACAGCAATTGATTTGGAAAATGATGACAGTCGCTTGAGACGTGTAGAAACAGCACTAACTGAAAATACATTTCTTTGGGAAAGAGCGCCTCAAGTACAGACGGATTATAATGGAAATGTTGTATATCAAAGAAATGCGGATGGAAGTCTTGTCTACACGCAGGATGAGGAGGGAAATCAAGTTCCCGTTGCCCTTATCAGTGATGGAAGAAAAGAGAATATTGGTTTTACGGCAGGAACTCGATTTTTTAGAGGAGAAATTGGTCCAACACCATTATCGGGTGAAGTTCAGAATAGGTCAGAAGGTTTTGTTATTACCGTTCCAGGGGTTAATGCTCAGAATCAACCAATTCAAGGTTCAACGAATATTAAATATACTCGATCTGGCGTGCGAATGATTAACCCTGTCAATGGAAGCCGTCTCAGAACACAGGCTAGAGAATTGCTAACAAAAGATTATGCGGGTCGCTGGGTTGATGCAGAAGGAAATCGTGTGGAGACGGATTCTAATGGAAACCCTGTTCTACCCGAACCTAATTTAGTTACTTTGGAGAGAGATACTAATATTCGATGGAGTTCTGAGGGGGGGCCCGTTTTAATTTCAGGAGCCTATGCAGATAATTCTAGGAATTTAAGTTTTACTAAGACCTCTACAACAAATGCAACCACAGGACTTGGAACAGTAACGGTAAGAGCTCTTAATGGACAGACCGTTGCTTATGGTGATGATCCTAATTCCGATGATCCTGCACGAAAGAATGGACTTGTGTTGTTACCAGGTTCTTCTTTAGTTTTAAATCAAGTAGATGGGACAAGTACGGCTAATGGACCCATTATTCAATGGAACCCAACTCGAAGAAATGCTCAAGGTCAAATGGAAGGGGGAATGCAAATTATCCCAGGAACTAAAACTGTTGGTGGAGAAACTGTTGCTGATATTCCAGGGACCATTAATGCAATTAGAAGCGCTGTTAATGCAGGTTATTTTGAAGGAGGAGAAGTTGAAATTAGAGGTATTGGTCGTATTAGTTTTAATGATTCTGCCAATCGAAATTTATTTAATAGAACAGAGAATATAGGCCCGTCAGAAGGAAGCTTAAATATTGGCGGAAGGTATATGGATAACGTAATGGCAAATAATTTTGTCGTTAAATCATTTGATGAGAGCGGTAATGAAACAGGTAATTTAATTTTACTCAATAAATATTCAGGAGAACGAACAGGCTATTTGGTGCAAGATGGAAATGCGGTAACAGTTCGTTTTGATATTAATGGAGACAGTGGTGATTACGTTACATTTACGACTGAGAATGGACTATTAAAGTCGGGCGGTGAATTTAATCGACATGGGCAGACGATTGGAAAACAATTCCTGATTGTTGGAGAAGATCGTCATTATCAATCCGGTTCTCAGATTGCTGTTGATGAGGATTACAATCCTATACAAGGAGTTGGATATAGGGTTGGAGGTCGTTTTTATCAGAACCGTGCTCAAGTTGAAGGAGATGACAATCTATCAGCTGCTCAAAAGGCTGCTATTTTAAATCCAGAGCCATTATTAGATGCACAGGGAAAACCTGTTCTAGACGCTAATGGAAGGCCTAGACAGGTATCAACGATAACAATTGATGGACAAACTCAATCATTTACTCGTGAAATTTATAACGTACGTGTAGGAAAAAGTGATGTGATTAAAACGGAAGCAACATTTATTGATCGGATGGGAGCAAACCTTGCTTATTTAACGGGTACAGAAGCAAACGTAGGGCTAGAGGATGCTGCAAATAATTTATATGTCAGACAAGCAATTTCAGATGTTATACCAACACAAGAGGGTGGTGGAGACCCTTCAGAACCACCTGAGGGATTAAGTTGGTTTCAACGTTTAAAAGCAGGTCAGGCACAGGGAGCCGCTTTAATCCATGCCCGAGACGACGGTAGTTTTTTTAGTGCAAGCAACGTTTATAGTGGAATACAAATTGCAACAACAATAGCAATAGTAGTTGCTGCGGTTGCTGCTGCACCTTTTACAGGGGGGTCGTCTTTAGCTGCTTTAGCAACTGGGTTAACTGTTGGAGGGGCTATAACGGGTGCTCTTACAAGTGCCGGTGTTTTAGGGAATTATGATAGCGAACTCACAGCCAATATAGTGAAATTATTAGGAACAGATGCACCTATGATTTTGGGAGCTGTCTTAGGTGTTTCAGGTCTTGCACAAGCTGGAGTAGCAGCAGTAGGGTCAAATGTAGTTGCCGCAGGAGGAAGAGTTGCTGCTGCTAGTACGGCTGGTGCCGGTGCTAGTGCTGCCATTCAATTAACAGGTAGAAGCGCTTGGGCTGTAGGTCAAGGCTTAGGATCTACAGCCGTGAGAGCTGCAGCTCCTAGCTTTTTTTCTCGTGCTGCAGGCTTTGGAGCTAGTGTCGTTGGAGGTGCTGCGAGGGGTGCTGTTAAGTGGGGACAATATGCTGTCTTAGGAAAGGTTGCTGACTCAGTTCTGGGAGCAAATTATGTTAGTGGTAGTGCTCTAAAAGAGCTTCGTGCTTCTGTTGAAAATATGGGGCTTACAGGCCCGTTAGGAAGCTTTGGCTACGGAGCAAGTCGGTTGCTTGCTGGAGGATTAGGTTTAATTCCAGGAACCGGTGCGAGTGACCTAACGAGTGCTTTTGGTAGTGGTGCTGCTATGGGCGCACTACTTGGTGGTGGTGGAAAAATATTAGGAGGGTTATTTCCCAATATAGGACGTGCTTTCGGAGAAGGTGCTGCAACTCAATTAGCAAAATTTAGAGGGACAAATTCTTTATTTGGTTCTGCCGCAACAAAAACAGCTTTAAAAGCAGAAGCTGCTGCACTTGAAAAAGTTGCAGCTAGTGCTGTTAGCGCTGAAGGAAAAGCTCTTACGGGAGAGCTTCTCACAGCAAAATTAGGACAATTAGCAGCAAAAGGTGAGTTGAGTGCGTTACAAGGCTTGGCAACTAAATTAGGAAAATCGGTTACCGATGTTGCACGAATGTCCTTAAAAGGAGAGCTAGGCACCAAAGCTCTCTTAAGAGAAATGGCTGGTGGTGCCGCTATGTTTCCATTATTCAATATAGGTTTAGGTTTACTCGGTGCTGGATATAATGGGATTAAAGGTGGTATTGCTGCAGTTCCGGATGGTGGTTTTAGTGGATTTTTAGACGGTTTTGGTCGTGAGTCTGTAAACTCGCTAAAGCAAAGTTTATTAGGGTTTTCAAAAAAAGATATTGAAGCAGGAAAAGAAGTTTCAGGTACAGGAGATTTTCTTAACAGATTATTTTTAGGTGGAGGTTTATCTAAAGCAGTCCAGGGACAAGGGTTGTTGGGGGCATCCCTTCATGGTGCATTGATGGGTCCTTTATTTAAATTTGCTGTTCCATCAGCAGGTTATGCAGGAGGAGCTGCTGGACGTGCTATAGGAGATGCTGCGCTTCATTTTGGAAGATCAGGTGGTGTCGTTCGTGCTGCTATTACAGGACTTTCTAAAGAATGGCTTCCAACACTAAGTAAAGCAGGAAATAGAGTCGCTGCAAAATTATATGAAACAGGAGCAATGGCTCGTGCTCAACAGTTCTTAGGAAAATCAGCTGAACAGAGTTTTGAGGCTGCATCGAGAAAAGGTGCTCGTGGATTGTTAGGACAAATAGGGAATACCATTGCTGGGGCAGCAAAACATGGGCTTTCTGCTATTTCCAATCCTGTTGCAGCAATCGATGGTTTATTGGGTTTCCATATCGCACAGCAACTAGTCAGTGGTGTACAAGAAGCGCATGATCCTATTACGGGAGCCTCTGCTTTTGTTCTCAATAAATTTGAAGAACATGTATTAGGCAATCTAGGTTTTGATGTCAATAAAGATCCTAAAACAGGAGAAGTTCACTTTAGTGGTTTAGCCAAAATTTTCTTAAAAACTGGTGCTAGTACAGGATTTTTTAATTTAGAAAAACAAGATATTGATGCCCTGAATGCTGTTGCAGGGACACTTTCCTTCGCAATTGTTCCTCATGCCAATCCAAAAGTGAACAAAGATATTATTACTAGTATTGCCAAAGAGCGTATGGGAACTGCTCGTGTAGAGCGTAATGCGTCATCCTTAATGGAAAGTCTTAGTCATTCTGAACGTGCTGAAATAGTCCCTAATTACGGGAAGCATGTGGTTGTGGACGAAGCTGTATTAAATAATTTTAAGGAACTCGCAAAAGATTTAAAAACCTATGAGGATGTTGTGAATAATAAAACATCCACCAAAGAACAAATTGCAGAGGCAACTCTATTAGCATCAGCTGTTAGAAAAACATTGGAAAGTCATCGTAATCAAAACCCTGAGTTGTCAGAATTGCCTTATAAATTAGAAGAAGCTTTATCTCGAGAGCTCGTTGTAACAAAAGAAGTAAAACAACAAAAAGAATTAGCTCCTGCTCAAGAAATTATTAGAAAGATGTTTTCTGAAGATTTAGAAGCAGGGGTTCTGAGTGGTCGTATTAGCATGGAAGATATGGTCCATATTTTAAGTACGGATATTCAATTTGAACATGGGCAAAGTACGGTTAGAGACTCTGTAGAAATGCGTTTAGGAAAAGAAGCTTCTTCAACATTAGGAGAAATTGGTTCTTACAGAATAAATTCTAATACTCGAATAGCAGCAAAAGAAACTTTGATGAGCTTTATGCTTAATAGTCAAAAATTATCAATTATGGAAGGAAAAAGTAGTTTTATGCTTCGAGGTCAAGAAGTTACTCTACCTGAGGCAGCGCGAAAAAGTATTTTTGATGGATTACACAAAGAAAGAGTTAAATTATCTACTGAAGCTTGGGCTAGGTTGGGAATGAGAGAGGATGGTACTACGGATCCTTTTATGGCAGCCGAAAAACTTTTAAGTGGAGGGGAAGTGAAGGGCTTAAGTGCTGCAGAAGCGCGTAATATTGGAATGGCCCGAGAAATTGCTCTTCGTCAATTAATTAATGAAGGAGCACAGAAACGTGCAGGCCCTGATGCTGAAATAATAGGTGTTTCTGCTGAAAAAAAAGCAGAATTTGTTGATGCCACGTTTAAAGATATTACGATTGTTACAAGAGACGGAAAAGCTACCTATGAATTATCTCCCGGAGCAAAAGAAGGTCCTCATACCGAAGCCGCTAGAATTCTTCTTGGTGAACTTAATGCAAAACTAAGTCAGTTTCAAAATAGTAATTCGCTACCTTCAGGAAAGAATGTTGCTGATGTTCGATTCTCAGCAGAAAACATCCTTGATGCCTTTCGAATCAGCGCTAAACGCAAGGGCGAGTTGGTTGCTCAAGATGTGGTTAACCAAGTTGGAAATTACAATAAAAAAGATCTCGCAGAAGCAGAAATGAAGCAAGAAATCATGGAAGTGTTTTTGCAAGAAACAGGGATTTTTTCAGGGGTCGTTGTGAAGTCTGTGTTAAAAGAAGCAGGTATTGATGTGAAGAGTTCAGAAGGTAAAAGAATTATTGAAGAATTAAGTGTGACATTAAAAGAGGGAGAGAGTCCTACACCGCTAAGAGAAGCATTTGAACGTGCTGTAGCAGAGAATAAAGATTTAAGTAAAACCGAAAATTTAGGAGAGATCCTTGTCGAGATTAATAAAATACTAGTAGAGGCTGGTAAACCACCTATTGCTGTAGAGGCTCTTGCAGCAAAAGCAGAAACAGTGGGTTTGTTTGATGGTCAAAAAGCATTTATGGAAGCAGCTATAGAAGGAGCTTTACTAATAGCGCCAACAGCTTTTGGTAAAACAAAGTCGATTATGGCTGCGATGAAATTTTTTAGAAAAATGAATGGGCGAAAAAATGCCCTTATTTTAGTTGAGGACCCTCGTGCAGCACATAATTTTATGGGGGATAAGCAAATTGCTACTCAAGGTGAAAATGGTTATAAAGAAGTTGTTGTTTTAGATATCCTGGTTGAAAGGAAAAATGCAGGCGATGTGACTGCTGCAAGAGAAATAGCAAGAGCTTTGGAAAATCCAGATGTTCTGGTTATTTCTACCTATAAGGAATATACCACATTGGGTCACAACAGAGGCGAGAGTAACGGAATTTTTGAGGCAATGACCAAACAAGATTTTATTATGGTAGATGAAATTCAACGCGTCTTGAATGATAAAGCGGATTCTGTGATTTCTAGTGGAGCTGGAGGAGAATTACCTCCTGGCTACAAGGAAGCAGTGGAAGGAATCTATAGAGGTGCTGAAGGACTTTTTGGAAAAAATAAACCTATTAAGCCCGTAGAAACTATTGAGGCTTTCTTTAAAGCTTCTGATAGAGGAGAAGCTGTTACTTATAGAGATGGGAGTGGAACAGTCCATTTGTCAGAGGGTGCTTTTAGAACTATTAGGGAAAGGGTCCCTAATGCAGAAATTCACTTAGCTAAAATTAATGAGGCTAAGGGGGTTCCTAATGGAAAGGGATCTCAAGATGCTGCAATAAGATCTATTGCTGAGGGTATAGTTGTTGAAGTAGGAAGACGTGCTGGAGTTGATCCAGCTACGGGTAAAATTGTCTTGCTAGATAAAGAACTGGGGCATTTGAAAGGACAACAAAGTCCTGATATCGAATTTATGATTGTGCAGGGGTTAAAAGCAGAAGCAACATTAGGTAAAGGCAAAGTAGATTTTAATAGTGTTGCAAAATCTCAAACAGAAAAAGGGCTATCTTTATTAGAAATTTTTGAGTTTGCCCCTGATGCTGTTGTTAGTGTGACTTCAGGAACTATTCCTAAAAATGCAGAAGCTATTGTAGGAGGAAAACGAATTGTATTTGACAGAAGTAAAGGAATTGTGGATCGATCAGCAGAGGTGGATTTGCAAAATAAATTTTCAAGCTCAGAAACTTACACAGACCCAGCTACTGGAAGAACAGAAAAAATAGAGATTGATGTAAGGAATGGTGGGATAGAAGCATTAGCTGAATATGTGTTGAGAAATAATATTATGGAAGGAAGAGGTTTTCTTTTGAATATGGCAAGCCCTAAGGCAAGGGCAGAATTTATGAGAGTTTTAGAAGCAAAAATAGAAGTTGCTAGAGAAAAAGGGGAATTGCCAAAAGAAGTAGAGGGAGGTGTTGAGGTTCAGGAAATCGCTAACTTTGCTGAGGGTGAGGCAATTGCTAAAGCTGCTGAAACCACTTTTAAAGAGGGTGGAGTCAATACTGCTACTAAAAAAGTAAAAGCGATTATTAGTACAGATCGTACGGCTACGGGTGTTGACTTTCAAGGAAATAAAATTGACGTGATTATGCATGATGCTCATCTGGCTAAAGCCGATTTGGTCAACCAACTTGTTGGAAGAAATAATAGAGGAAGTTATGAGGGGGGTAGGCGTGTCTTATTTGTTAATGAGGGAGCTCTGAGAAATTCTTTGGCTCGGGAACGAACGGGAGCTGATTTTAATTTATTGAAAGGAATTTTTGAAGGAGATGCTGTCACAGGAAAAACTGGGGAGTCAGCCCATAAACTATTAGAAATAGTGGAAGCAGGAGGTGTTGAATCAGGAAATATCAGCCGTAGAGATGCTCTTCGATTAAGTTTAGAAATAAATGGTGCTCGGGAAACAGCACGTAGTAATGAATCTTTTGCTGATAGGGGAATTAAAAACAAGATAATAACGCGCCGTTTATATTCTGGGCGTGATGGATATTCTCGTAAGTATGATAAGCCTTCTGGTGAGCCAAGAGATATGAATGAATTATATACAAGTGAAATTGGAAAATTATTTAGAAATGAAGGAGCGACATCAACTAAACCAGAACTTCATCGCTCTGGAAAATCGGGAGCAGAATTTGTTAAAGATTCTTTTATTAGAAATGCAGAATCAGTTTATAAAACAACAAAAGATGCTAATGGAAAAATAATCCAAGAAAGTTTAATCGACGTGATGGTTAGAAGAGCAGTTGAATTAAACTTGCTTGGAAAAGAAGGTGCTCCAGCAACTAAAGAGGCGTTTAGAAGAATATTAGAAAAAGAATTTAGAGTTGAAGAGTTGCAGCAGGCCGTTGCTAATTATGATTCGATCGCCGCAGGTGGAAGTTATCGGGAGGCTAGAACTGTAGAACAGGTTGTTTCTTTTTCTAAAGAATTATCAAAACGTATGTTAACGAATTATTCTTCAGGGACTTCTAGAACGACAACCCGCGCTACAGAATCTCAGTCTGCAGGTTCTCAATCAGGTACTATTCCTGAAGTTTTGTCTGGAGCTAATAGAACAACAACGGTTGCAGAGTCAAAACGTTCTCCTCAATATCGCGTTGCTGCAGCTCGGGCGAAAGCACGCGTGGGTAAAATGGCTGAAACACAGGGTTTGGTAGCAGCTCTACTGTTAACGCAAGAAGATGGAGAAGCTTTAGACACTCTTGGTGATCCAGGTGAAGGTGATAAATATTTAGCTAAAAAATTAAAAGTTATTGAAGATCGAGCAGAAGCAGGTTTTGATATTCAGCATGATTTTGATTTATTAGATGAGTTAGTGAATAGTGCCACTGAAGACAAAAGGGATGTTGATTACTCTGAAGTGCGTCGTATCATGACTCGGATTGATGAAAAAGCAATTGCTGCTGGTTTATCTCCTGAAGGGTCTAGTTATGTAGCATCTATGATGATTAATATGAGACAGCAAATGGGCTCTAGTATCCAATTTACAGGGGACCTTGCTGCTGATTTGTCAGAGAACGCAAGTATTTTGAGAGCAGCTAACCAAGGTGTTGTTGCTTTAAGGAGAGATGAAGAAGAAAGAGATTTAAGAGTTGCTGTTAATATTTTTAAAACAGGTAATGCGGATCGATTACTTTCAGGAGACCCTCAAGATCTTGAAGAAGTATATTCTAGTTTGGTCCGTCAAGAAGAAATGGTGGATTCCTTAAAGGCATTAAGTCCTAATCTTTCTTATAATGATGCTTATAACTTAGCTTTAAATGTAGAGCTTAAAGCAGCGCAAACAACAGTAGAACGATTTGATCGGTTAAAAGCTCTGATTATTGTAGCCTCCAATGAACCAGATCATCCAATAGCAGGAATAACGGATATTACAAAGGCTTCTTTTGAAGAGGTGAATGAAGTAAAAGGTTTAGCAGAAGCATTATTTCCAGGACTTAGTGCTAGAGCAAAGTCTGGTATTGAGAATGTTTCTAATACTCTTGGGACAACCCATTTCCTTTCAGAAGCTACTTTTATGGAAGTTGTCTCGGTATTTAGCGAAGGTGAAACGGCAGGTTTTGTTGACTTTCTTGCTGAAAGAACTTCCTTTGCAGGTGTTAAAAATGTGTTATCAAAGGTAAGAGATGGTGGCAATCTTAGCGAATTAAGTTTGCAGGATATAGAAGATTTAGCTAATGAAGAAGGTTTGACTATAGAGGAAAAGAAAACGCTATTTGTGAATCTTCGAATGGTAATGGATTTTGAAACAGCTGCTAAAGATGGATTTCAAACGTTTGGTATTTCAAATTTTAAGGCTGCAGAAAACCAGTTTGAAGAAACTCGTTTAGTGATGGGTCTTCCTGCGTTTGCAAATGTTCCCCTTGAAAAACTATCTCTATACTTGAGAACACAAGAACATCTTGCTTTGTCGGGTGTTGAAGATTTAAAGGGTGCTATTCTATTAATTGCTGAGGCTTTTGGACAGGCAGGTAAAGAGTTTGATATTGATGATGCTCTTAATATATTAAGTGCTTATGATCAATTTACTGAAGTTATGTCAAACTCGGAGGTTAGAAAAATTGTTAAGCAATTATACACCGCAGACCTTGTGTCGTTAGAGCAAGTGAGTGTGAGTCAACTAGAGGAATTAGCGGCTTCTTCAGATCCCTTAAAAATTGTTAAGTTCTTAAAGCAAAATGTGAGTTTAAGAGAGACTGCAGAGCAGCTCGTAAATGCTGTTATAGAAAAGGGTGAGGATGTTACGATAGATGACTTAACAGTCATTGCCAATGATTTTGCTGAAGGTATTGCGGAAAGGGCTCACGAAGCTGGGGCTAATGTTGAAGAAAACAGAACGGCTGCTTTCCTTTTCGCTATGAAGAAATTAGGTTCTCTTATTTTTGTTGAGGATTTCTCTGAAGGTGCCTACTTTATTATTGATCAGTTAGTTAGTAATGGTGAGGAGAGAAAAACGATATTAAGAAATCTTAAGGTAAAAGATTTAACAGAAATCTTAAGTCAAGCAGATAGTAATTTTTCGGCATTAAAAGGTGTGCTCGAATCTCAGCAGGAATATTCGGGTCAAGCACAAGAAATCTTAGCTGTTATGAAAGCCTTGGAAGAAACAGATGATTTAACAGAATCGGAGATAGAGAATTTAAGCAAAACATACAATATTGCTAAGGAAAACATGTTTTTGCTTATTCGTTTAAAACAGCAGAATGTAGCTGAGGTATCTGATTTTAGTCAATTTGAGGATTACAATGAACATTTAAGAGGATTGGTAACAACAAGTGAAGCTTCTGAAATAGCAGGAACACAACGTGCTGATGAAAAGCTGAGTTTGATTATTGAGTTAATGAAGAAAAACCAAGCAGCATTAACAGGAAAAATGGGTAACGATGATTATGTGAATATGGTTTTACTAGCAGAAGCAGTACTTCTTTCTTTAGAAGGTAAGACAGAGTTTCCAACCACAGGAGAAATCTTTGGTTTGGCCAAACAATATTTAGGAAGTGATAGTGAGGCTTCAGTGAAAAAAGCATTGGTTTTTCTAGGTCTTGGTGCTATAGACTCGGATATGATCACGCAAATTCGTAACACCCGTTTAATGATGGAACGCTTGGGAATTAATAAAGAGGTTGTAGATGCTTACTCTCTCCAGGATTTGGTCTTATTTATGCAATCTCCTAATGGTTTGGTAGATCATTTGGTAGATGATACGAATCCATTAGGTGTGGATAGTCCTGAAATTATTTCTATTGCTAAGTTATTGAAAGCAAAAGCAGCAGAAGATGGAGTTGTTGAAGTGACATTTTCTGAATTAACCGCATTAGCTGATTTAGAGGGTGTTAAACTTGTTGATGTGCTTCGTCTATTGGACCCCACAGTAACCGAAGGAAAAGTAAAAGAGTATCGGGCTATTCTTTCTAGAATCCGAAAAGAATCCCCTCAAGGTGCAGAGCAAATGGATTTCTTGCAGTTAAAGAATATGGCTAATGCGTTAGTGAGCTTAAAAAGTTTAAAAGCACAAGGTCGGTACAGGGAGATGGGGGAAATTGTTCAGTCATTTGATCAAGATTCAGCAGTTGTATTAGCTGAGTTGGCTGGACATGAAACGGTGGAGAGTAGAGGGCTAATTCATGGGCAGAGAGATTCTTATGTATTTAGAAGTACTAATAATTTTGAAGGTTTGATGGAAGAAATGGCAGAAGAGTTAGGTCTCGATGCACAAGATGCAGAAGATAGAGCTGCTGTTAGAAAAGCGTTAGGAGAATTAAGTGCCGTTGGAGATAGAACGCTGTTGGGTATTAATGGGGATGTTGGTCTACGTGCTGTATTGATAAAGTTAATTACGAGAGAAAAGAAAGTTATGGAATTGGGAAGTGACACTGCTGCTGGAAGTATTTTAGATCAGATTGATATTAATGAGATTGCTAATCCAGCGACAGATATGGATTCAGTTGTTGTGGCTGTTACCGCTCAATCTTTAGCTGTTGCTGCCAGAAGTGGAAATGCGAATCACTTTATTTCAGGGGTGACAACAAATCATGTTTCAAGCAGTACTGAAGTAGCTGATCATGCTGCTTTTGTGGACGGGAATATTGCGACACTAGACCAATTAGCAGAAGCAGCAACAGAGTTAGGTGTGACAACCGAAGAATTAGCCAATATGGTTTTTATTGTGGGTCAGATGGAAACAGGTCAATCTGCGATTACGTTAAATTATATTTTAAATACAGTAAAGAAATTGGCTGCCAAAAATAAAGATACAGCTAAAGCCTTCTTGATTAACATCTCGAGCTCTAGCAAAACCAATATGGACCTTCTTTCTAAAGTGGATAAACGATTAATTCCAGCCATTATCCAAGCGCTGTCACAAGACCAGTCCGCTGTAGAAATCGCTTCATTTGATCTTATGACTACAGGATCAGCTCGTATTAGTTACCTTCAAGCAGATGGATCCAAATCAATTCCAAGAATGCTTAGTTTAAGCAAAATTGATGAAACACAGACAGCTATTCCTGTGGAGTTAGCGGGTGTTACTATTGAAGCCGCAGAGGGTGTTCAGCAATCACGTCCGGATCGCCAAAATCAACCTGATTTATATCAATACCAGGCGGTAGGAGAGTCTGATGTTAAATTAAATGTAAAGGTGGGACGAACAACCGTGGATGCTCAGGGAACGATATCTCAAACACCCGGAATAGTTTCTGTTAGAAGGGTTATTGGAGAAATTAATGGAGAACCTGTGGAGGTAGAAGTACCAGTGATTAGTCTTGAAGAAGGGATTGCCAACACGGATGTAAACAAGGTTGGAGATATTTTATATATTAATGTGCTCACTCGAAGCGGGCGAACAATCCAAATTTCAGTGAACAACGATGGTTCTTTCACAACAAGTGAAAACAAAAAAATCACACTATACAATGCCGATGGTGTTGAGACAAAAATAATTGGTGTCCCTATTAAAACGGACCAACCACAAGAAAAAGCAATATCTCTAAATAAACTATCGGAAGAAGAATTAGCTGCTGAATTACCAACCTTAATTACCGATGGAGTGATTGATACAGAGACCTTGCTAGATGATTCCTTCTTATTACGTGCTGATCCTAACGTGAGCGTTACTACGATTAATGCTTTGCTTGAAAGTCAGTTTGGTAACAGAACCTTATCCGAGCAAGATCTGAAAGATTTAATTGCGCTACACAAACAGCTCACCGAAAAAATTGATTCTAAAGTACTGAATGAAACCACGGGAATTAATCAATTAATGGCTCGGTTATCCACAATTATTAACGAGTTTGATGAAATTAAGAATTTAGCCACTAATTTAGAGACAGCAAGTAATGTTGTTCTATTAAAAACTTTCCAAGAACGCTCCACAGAGATGTTAAGCGCAGTGACAAGCGCTGAAGAAGCGCAAACGTTAAGTGTTACCTTAGCGGCCTTTGCTGAAGAAACATCTCGTTTGTTACAAGAATTAGAGGGGAATGTTTCTGATGAGGTTTATGCTAACGCCGTAGCTCAGCAGCAAGAGGTTGAGGCAACCTACAATGCGGTAACAGCCGTATTAAGTGCGTTTAATGCTAGTAAGTCTGTTGTGGATGCCGGTAGTCTTGCCGATTCATTAGCTAGCCTACAGGAAGTATCTTCATACTTAGCAGAATTGCAAACAGCAAATCCTGCGCTATTTGAAAATACTGTTATGAAATCATTAGCGACTCAGGTTGCGGCATTAACCCAAATCACCCAAGCACAAAAGCAAAACATTGATGCTGTCGAACAAGCCTCTTCAGCTGTTGAAGGTTTGTTAGATGAAATTGCTCAGGCTGTTGAATCGGGTAAAACAGAGGTTGAAATCAAAGCATTGATTGACCAGTTGGATTCTCATATTGCAATAATGGAAACAGTGAGTGGGGAACTTACAGGATTAAGTCCTGAACAAAGAGCATTGTTTGGCTCCTTACAGATCTCTGTGAGTCAACAGCTAGCTAATGCTAGAAATTTAAAAGCGGTTGCTCAAATAATTTCAGGGGACTTTAGTGAAGCTAGCAATATTGCGACCAACATTGAATTTTTATCGACGAATGCAGAGGCTAGTGAAAATGCTAGTGTTGCTCGGTCTAGTGCTGACCAAGCTGTCAGTGAACTCGAGAAATTAATAGCGCTCAAAGAAAAATTAGAGTCGATGAATAAACAGGAATTGCTAGGAGATATGATTACCTCTTTAGAATCTCAAATCGCTGTTGTTCAGCAGAAGGTGGAAGCCATAGAAGCGATTGCTGTTGCCTCTGAAGAAAGCGAAGCAGCCTTGAAACATGGCGAGGGATTATCATTAAAAGCATTATCTTTAGTCAATGAAGCTAGAGCCGCAGGAAAAGTTAATGCTGCTGAAGAAAAATCTCAAGCTATTCTTGCTTCAATTAATGAAATTAACGAGGCGATTACTTCTGTTGAAGCATTGTTAGTAGCTAATCCTAATAACAAAGCTATAGCGTTTAATCTTCAAGGGTTAAAGGCCGCTAAAACGCAATTAACGCAGTACTTAACTCAAGTATCTGAATTAACAGCAACACTTCAAGAAGAAAATGTTGAGGGGCATTTAAATAAATTAAACACCCTAAAAACAGATGGTCAGACAGTTAGCGACACCGTAGATGAGACCACGAATTTAGATAACTTAAAACTTGCCGAAAGAAATATGCAAACAGTTGTTGATAGCATGAGAACAGAGGTTCAAGCCTTGTCTGAAGCAGGAGCTTTAACAGAAGACATGGCAGCTGCTATCCAAACGCTTGAAACAGCAAAAGACCAGTTGAAAGAGATTAAAGGGCTTATTGCCGCTCAAGAAGCACAACCTGAAAAACAATTAGAAACGATTACAGAAATGGCACAGATAGCTGATAACAGTGCTAATACAGCAATTCAATCAGGATCCGTGGCTGTGCTTAAGTCTACAGAAACTCAATTAAAACAACAGTTGCAAGAAGCTGAAACTAGATTGAATGGTATTCCTGAGACCGCTGAAAACCAACCCTTTATTGACAATATACAAAGTCAGATTGATAGCATACAAAGTAGTTTGGACAGAACAAGTGCTAAACTCAATGAGACTCAATTAACTCAGGTGACCACCTCTGCAGATAAAGCTTTAGATAATGTAAACACCAATATTGATGCTGCAGAGGCGGGCGAAGATGTTACAGGTATTAATCAAATATTGGTTAATTTAAATAAGGCATTAAATGAGGTTACAGCCGTTATTGATGCGATGGCCGAGGGGGATAGTCAAACTAGCGCTCAAGCCAAAGCAGCTCAGTTGATTGCAGCTATTAATAAAGCAAATGCCGTTAAAGTAGGTATGGCTGAAGCGGTGGAAGCGCAGAGAGTTGCCAAAATTAATACCGCACTTACGGAGGCAACTAACATAATAGAAGAAACCAATGTTCGTACGATTCAAGAGGGTGATGCTGCTATTCAAAGCACTGAAAATAATATAGCGCAATTACAAGCAGCGAAAGCAAGTGCAACTGCTGCAGAAATTGTTCAGATTGATGCAAAGATAGCCGAGTTAACTCCCTTTTTAGCTGAATTAAAAACAGCTGTGGAAACCATGAAATTAAATGAAGGTCAATTAGATAAAGTAACACGAGTTGCTGATAAAGCAGTCGAAAATTTAGATGCAACAGTAGCAGGAGCTGAAGCGGTTAGTGACATTAACACCATAAACGAATTATTAGCTTCGTTAAATGCTACATTAGCAGAAACAACAGCTATTGTGACTGAAATGGAAGCGGGGGCTAATAAGGATGTAGCTCAGGCAAAAGTGGCGGCTATTCAAGCAGCAATTGATACTGTTACAGCAGCAAAGACGAGAACAGAAACAGCTGTTGAAACAGCAAGAACCGCTGAAATTAATGCTTCACTGTCTGAAGCAACAACACTTATTGAGGAAACAAATGTTCGAACCATTCAAGAAGGTGAAGCTGTTATTGTAAATATAGAGACAAGTAAAACGCGATTGGAAGCATCTAAAGCAAACGCTAATGCAACAGAAATAGTAACTATTGATGCCCAGATTACTGCGCTAACAGCCTTTTCTACGCAGTTACAAACGGCTGTTGAGGCTATGAAATTAAATGAGGGACAATTAGATAAAGTGACAAGATTATCGGATACGGCAGTAAATAATTTAGATGCTCAAGTGACAGGGGCAGAAGCGGTGAGTGATATCACTGCTATTGACACGCTGTTAACTAATTTGAATACAGCATTAGCAGAAGCAACAACGGTTGTGACAACAATGGAGGCGGGCGCTAATAAAGACGCTGCTCAAGCTAAGGTGGATACACTCACAGCAGCAGTGACAACTGTTACAGCAGCAAAGACAAGAACTGAAGCAGCAATTGAGACAGCGAGAACTGTTGAAATTACAGCTTCTATTAATGAATCTCAAACCCAATTGACTACCGCTAAAGCAGAAACAATAGAGATAGGTGAAACCTCAATTGCTTCTATCACACAAACCCAACAAAGATTAGAAACAGCAAAGGAAAAAGCCACAGCAGCAGAAATAGTTACTATTGATCAAAATATTACTGCCTTAGAGACATTAAAAACACAATTACAGGCAACCGTAGATGGAATTAAGTTAAGCAATAATCAGTTAGCTCAAGTAACAGAAGTTAAGGATAAAGCCATAGAAAATGTTGCGGCCCAAGTCAATGCAGCAGAAGCTGCTCAGGATGTTGCTTCATTAGAGACATTAATTGCTAATTTAAATACTTCTTTAGAAACAGCTCAAGCAGTCGTGGACGCAATGGCTTTGGGTGCTAATAAAACAACGGCGCAAACTCAGGTAGATGCAATTCAAACAGCTATTGATACAGCAACGACAGCAAAAACAGCTACCGAAACAAAAATTGAAACGGCTCGAGTAGCTGTGATTAATTCAGCCTTAGCCGAATCCCAGGCCAGTTTAAAATTCACATCTGTTGAGGGGTTGGAAAGTGCTCAGACAGCGGTTACAGCAGTTAAAAGCGCGCAAGAATCTCTGGAGAATGCTAAGGCAAATGCTACAGCAGAAGAATTGGTTCAAATTGAAAGTAATTTAACCGAATTAACAGCCTTAGAAACGACTCTAACAACTCTTGTGAGTGATATTAAGTTATTAACAGGATTAAGCGAATTTGCTGAAGAGTTAGCCACTAGAGAAGAAGTAGTTTCTCCAACAGAAGTAGTAAAACAAGCTAAAGAGGTGCAGGATAAGATAAACCAAGTGAAAGATGCGTTAACCCGACTTCAGTCTGATGAGGTTAAAGCGCTTGTGAGTGATAATGTATCCGTATTAATTCAAGCTGGAGTAACACAACAAGCTAGCTTAGTGAGTCAAGTAGCAGAAGCAATTAGTGAAGAGGCCTTGAATGCGGCTTTGGATAAACAAGCAGAAGTTGTTAAAGGTCTTCAGGAATCACTGAAGGATGCTACGACTCTCAGTGAAGTTCAAACAATTACGAATCAAATCCAAGAAGAGCTAAGCACAGCTCAATTTGTTAAAGATATTATGGTGTTAGAAGATATCGCGACGAGTGAAACAAGTGAAACAAACACTACTTTAAATACAGCACAACAAACAGCAAATACGCTTCAAGCACAAATAAATGCTATTAATGAAGCAACAAATCAAGTAAACACCTCTGTGGAAACATTAGCAAAAGAAGTGACAGCGGAGAATGCTACAGATGTTACAGAAAAGATCACGGAACTTAGCAACCAAATTGATGTCTTAAAAGAAATTGAAGGATTAGAGCAAGTTGTTCAAACGTTAGAAAACACAAAAGATAAATTGAACCAAGTAAAGGAATCTGTTCAGAACCTTAACCAAGCAATGGAAAATGCAACTAATTTTGTCCAGGGTCTTAATGGAACGGAAGATATTACAGATGTGACTCAGTCAGCGACGGATGTAAAAATAACTTTGGATGGATTAGCTAAAGCACAAGAAGCTGTTTTGGCAGCATTAGCGGAGTTAGATGGAACCGAAGGAACTCAAGCAATTTTAGCTACCCAAGTAGAAGAAGCAACAAAGCAATTAGAAGAAATTACCACAATTACCCAAACCTTAGAAAGTATCGCTGAGAACGAAGCTGCTTTTGAAAATTTAATCACTCAAGTGAAGACAAATACGGATACGACGATAGCGCAACAACTAGCACAAGATGCTGCACAAACAATAGATGCTCTAAAGACAGAGTTAGAGTCTCTTGGGGATAAGGTTACAGATGCAGCTAAAACAGCAATCCAAGATAAGATTACAGCTCTTGAAAATACCAGTGGTCAAATACAACAAGTGGCAGATGTTCTTCAGCAAATAGATACTTCGAGTACATCTGTTAATAATGCTTTAGATCAAACCCAAATGACGATTAGTTCTGAGCGAGTAGAAAATATTGCTGCTGAAAATAAGGTTACAGAAAATACTACTGAGGCTGAAAAGGCTAAAGAGACTTTAATTAATGAATTAACAAATCTTGTTGGTCCTGAAGTGTTGCAGCATGTTAATGACACTGTTTCAGAAATAAATAAAACTAATGAGGAAATAAACTTTATTCAAGATAAGGCAAATGAAATAAATAATCTGCAAAATCAAATACAAGATGCTTTAAATAAATTGGATACAGCCACAACGGCTGAGGAGATGAAGGTTGCTCAAGAAGAGGCTGAAGCTGTTAAGGAACAATTAGATGCTGTTCAGAAAGAAGTTGAAGGAAAATTAGATAAAGAGGGACAAGAAGAATTAAATATGCTGGTTAATATTGCTGAGCAAAATACGGCTGGCATTGGAACAACAATAACGGTTGTTAATGAGATTAATGAAGCCCTTGGACAGGTAGAAACAGCAACGGATGCGGCCAGTGTTCGAACGGCTGTTAAGGCATTGGTTGATTCTATTAATAACGCCAAAACACAAATGGAAACCTCCATTGATTCTAAGTTATTCACCCAAGTGATTAGTCAGGTTAAAACAGCTCGGGATGCCTTAAAGACATTAACAGAAAATCAGGCGATGATGGGACTGTTTACAGCCCAAGAGCAAACCGGTTTTAGAACAAATCTTACGGAAGCAAGTGCTGTGCTCTCTAGGATTGAACGATTAAAAGCGGGTTTCGAAAAATATGAAAATTGGGTTAAAGACATACAAAATAAGGAGATGAGCACCAAATCGCACATGGAAAATTACAACAATATTATTGATTTGGCGAACGATTTAATTAAACAGGGAGATATGACAGAAGCACAGAGAAATCTAGTTTTAGAATCAGCCAGATTTAACTTTATGTCTGCTTTATCCACAACTAGCTTAGACAGCGCACTTCAGCAGTTTGATGTCAACGCCCAACCAGGAAATCAAAAGCCAATGGCATTTGTTTTAGAAGCAACAGAATTAACTACCGAGATGTTAGCTAAGATTAGATCGATTAAGAATTATGAGTTACTCGTAGTTGTTATTGGTGGACGTTATGTGGTTTACTCTACAGGAACAATTAATGAAGTAAGGGTTTCTGAAGAGGTTCGTGCGATCTTAGATTCTACCGAAGTTACTTCTGTTTTCCATAACCATCCTGAATCTTTAGTTCCTAGTGATGAGGATTTTATTGGAGCGGCACGACGTTTTGATAATTGGGCCTCTGAGATTTCTAAGGGAAATACTCCTTACGAGTTTATTGGGCTACCTAATGGAACCTATTTATTATTGAGTCCAGCTGCGGATTTTGCTACGAGCAGAAATGTAGTTGTAACGACACTATCAGAAGCAGATTATTTGAGTCTTCAAAATAAAATCCTATCAGAAACCCCAGAAAATGTTCAGATTATTATGGATTTATTGATGTTAGTAAACCAATCTTCATTAACTAACATTACCCAACTAGCAGCATTCAGGGCTCAAACAGTTTCTGCACAATCGTTAGTTAATAACTTAAATAGTTCTGTATTGAAATCTCAAGTTCGAGACTTAGAGACGGCTTTAAATAGTTCTTTTGAAAAAGGAGAGGGTTTGGAGGGTATTGAAAAAGATATGGTCGTTAAAACAGCTTTAGTTAGAGAATTATCAAAAGTATTAAAACAAACAAAACAAGCAAATTCTACTTTCAACCACCAAAGTGCTATTAATTTATTGCTTCAATCGTTGATGCAATCTGTCATCGAAGCTCAGGAAAGCTTGGTGGTTCAAGAAGGTTTAACGGATGAAGCTATTGAGCTAAGCCAACAATATATAAATGAAGCCTTGATCGTATTTTCTGAAAGTATTGCTGATAGTTTGCTGTTGAATAAAGGAATAGAGTTAAGTGAAGAAATGATTGCAAAAATTCCTGGGTTACTTTTTCCAACGGCAGCTATTGATGGAAAAATTGCTAAGGGTGGACGTAAAATTCCATCGGAGATGGAACAGTTGATAAGCCAAGGAAATTTTGATTTGGCAATGAATATACTTCAAGATCTAGTGGTGAATAATAACGTAGAGGCTTTTGCCTTAAGTTTACTTTCTATTGAACTAGGAACAGTTCTTACCTTAGATACCAATGAAATGACAGCAACAGTGGATTATGTTTCTGAGAAACATGCTTCAAAGAAAAGAAGGATTCAAGAAACATTTCAAACAGTATTAAGTAAGCTTTCTCCGGAAATTAATATAGTGGCTGCAAAGCTAAAAGAATTAGGCGTAGAGATGGAAGAAATTGCTGTGTTTGTATTAGCAGACAGTGCTTATGAGCTACCCACAAGTAGTAATGTTATTTACTTAGCAGATAGTGATTTGCTCGATAAAGCAGCAATTGAAGCAAGTATACGCGACTTACTGGATAGAAGAGGAAACTTGGTGGATAAAAAATTCACTAAAGGTATTACACCCGTAAGCATGAAAGAAAAACTAGAGAAATACAATGCTGAAAAGTTTGCTGAAAGTTTAATAAATAAGGATGTTTCTACTCAAGTGGCTCAAACATTAGCAGCTAAGCTAGCCAGTGCTAAAGAGGTGGATTTGGCCCAATTGGCAGATGCTCTTAATGAAGAAAAAGCAATTGTGTTAATTGAGTTACTCAACAACGATAATTTAGCTCAGGAACAATTAATTGATTTCTTTAAGAATGCTTCCGAAGGAGAATTTATTAATGTGATGGCTATGTTTGGTGAAGCTAAAACAAGCACAGAAAAGAAAGTAGCTGTGCTCGATGATTTCCCTGTCTTGACGGTAGCTAAGGGCATTACTCAAATTAGTTCTGTCAGTGAAAGAACTTTAGCTATTGGTGTTACGGATGGTATTTCTACAACCGTTAGACAAACCGATGAAAACATTCAGATTGGGGATTCCGAAGGAAAACCAGAATTAACGTTAAATGGAAGAATAGTGGGTGTTGAAAGCCGAATTGATAATGGACGATTAAATGTACGAATTTTAACTAGCAACGGAGAGCTCGTTAATATTCGTTTTGATCAAAATGGAAAAATGGATCAAGTTCAAGTGTTTAAACGAGGTTCTGCTGCTCAGGAAACAAAAACAGGTAAAGCCGAAGCAATTATAACATTGAATCGTACAGAGACAGGATACTCGATTACAGATGTACAAGGAAACCTCATTTCTACTGTGGAAGGTCTTACGGGGCTTAAGGTCGATTCTAAATTATCAGACAATGACACCACAGTAACCCGAATTCGAACAGATGTTCATACGGCAACTATTGTGACTCAGAATGAATTGGGTAAATTACTTCTTTTGGGTAAGGCAATCAATGAGCGTCAAATGGAATTATTTGTGGGAGAAGAACAACGAAAATTAGATCGTGTGGTTGAAACAGCTATTCCTATTAATGAAGCTGTGATCGATGTGAGTGAAGATGGTCAAATTCGTTTAACGCAATATGAAAAAGATATTGTTTCAGGAAGACAAAAATTGGTTGGCGTAGAACGTGTATTTATTCCTGAAATGACCGAAGCTGCTCGAGAGGCAAGAGCGGAAAAAGCCACTGTCGATGTTTATGAGGTTCTTGGAAGAAACATTCAATTATTCCGAAAAGAATTAGCAGATATTGATGCAGAAATAACTCAAGCACAAGAAAGAGAAAGAAAAGTAACACAAGAGTTAGCCTCTATTGCTAAGAAAGAATCAGCTTTAAGAGAGCAAGCAGGTAACTTGCAGGCAGAGAAAAAATCCTTAGAAACAAATTTAGCGGAGCTGGGTGTTCAAGAGGGGGCTACTTTAGAAGGAACTAACTTTACTTTAGGAAAGCCTATGGAAGTAGATGCTGGAGAGGTGGGTAGTGTTTATCAGACTGTTTCTGTTGTGGATGGGAAAACTCAAACTGTTTTACATAAGAAAATTAAAATTGCGGACAAAACAACGGACGAGGAATTGCTTAGGGAGAATGTTTCTAGAAGAAGAGATGGCGCCGGGGCCGCAATATTCACACCGCAACTTCAAGGATTAGTAGCTGACTCTAAAGTTGTTTCTGTTCTAGAAGCTTATAATTTGGGACTTCTATCAGCATCTGAAATCTATAGCTTATTAGGAAAAAATGATATGACAGCAGGAAGAAGTAAAGAAGCTGTAACGGAAGCTCTTAAAAATGGAGAATTGAATCAAGAATTAGATCAACTAAATGATCTATATGCAGGTGCTTTTATGAGTCAAGAACCCATTATTCCTTTAGACAAGGCTGTTGCAAATAATCCAGAATTAGCAGAACAAATGATCCAAGACTTGATTGCTTTACAATTAAGATTAATGAATGTTCGTTACGTGGATTCTGCTGGAGTGGAACGCATTGGTTTCTTTGATGGAGATGCTAAGTTAGACAATTACGGGTATAACGCTAAGGGTGAGTTAGTTCTTCATGACTTTGATTATTTGGTTCCTCTGGATAGTTTGGAAGCAATGAGAGAAGATGAAATTCTTCAAACTGAATTTTTGCAACGAACTGTAGGGCCGTTCATTTTAGGAAATATCAGTTTTTTAAGGGACATTAATCCTGCTCTAGTGAATGTGTTTATCAATCAACTTAAAGAATCAGGTTTGTTCTCAGATATTCAGAATTGGGAAGAGTTAATTAAAGCATCTGAAAAGGGAACGGATGTCTTTTCTAGAAATATTGCTTTATTTGAAACGGGTGTAACCGAAGGGAATTTCACTTCTCGTATTTATGGTTACATTACAGCGTCTCAACAACGTCAACAGGCATTAAGTGCTGAACAGCAAGCAGTTAATGCAGAATCACAAACATCTTTTCGTCAAAATATAAGTCAACAACATGATGCTTTAGCCCCAATTAGAGGTAAGGTGAATGGAGTGGTTGAAGATTTGGTTCAAGTAGCCTTAGCACAAGATACGCTATCTCAGCTTGGTAAAGTGAATGCTCAATTATCCTTAGCTGGAGGAGCTCAAAGCACATTAAGTTCTAGAAGGTCTGCTTTAGAACAAGAAGCAATGTTGCTATCAGAGCAGGTAAGTGGTTTGAGAAACTCTAGACAAACCATTCAAGAACAAATTGGTTTACTTACAGAGCAGGCTCCTCAAGCACCTCCAACAGTGGAAGATATTCCTACATTAGAAGCAAATAAAACGATTATTGAGGAAAAATTAAAAACAGCAGAAGCAAAGATCGCAGAATTAGCACAGAGAGTAGAAACAATCCCATCAGAAGAAGCTATAGCTACCCTGGAAACCCTTCAGACAAAAAATTCTAGAGAAATTCAAAAACTTGCAGGTATCAAATCAGAATTAGAACAACAATTAGAAACAACTGTTGAAGAAACAGTTAGAGCTGAGCTTGAAGCTAATATAGCACGATTGGACGCCAAAATAGCGCCATTACAAGAAGAATTAACAAAGGTTGAGACTGCAATTAAAGCGGCTAAACCTTCAACAGAACAATTGGCTGCTTTAGAAAAAAAATTAACAGAAGCACGATCAGAGGTTGAGAAATTAACAAAGCAGTTTAATGAAGTAAATGCTAAGTTAGTAGATGCAAAGAGAGACGGAATTAGAGCTCCCCCTGAAATTTTAGATCGAGAACGATCCAAAATTTTAGAAGAGAGAGAGGTTAGAAGAGAGGAGAAGGTTGAAAAAATTGTGGGTGAATCCGCGGTAGCCACTCATGAAGATATTATCAAGGGTTTTGTGGGAGAAGGAAAGCCTTTAGGTGGTGTTGTTTTTGAAAAAGTTAATGGATTAACAGTTGTTCGTGCGGATGAAAAATCAGGTAATGCCGAACAAAGAGAAATAGCAAAATTTATTAATGATGCACTCAAAGAATATGTCAAAATCCGAGGAGACCGTGTCTTAAACGAAAGAAATAATGTAGAGCAATTTATTGCCGTTGTTAATTTAGTATTAACCAATAATACCTTTCATCTCATTCCAGCAGGTACGGGTAAAACAGATGTGCTTTTTGCTGTTGCTGCAGTGATTAATTCTAAAATTCGTAAGAATCCTAGTATGGAAGCGCTATTAGAAACTTATGGAAGACGCTCTGGAGGTTTAACTATTTATGCTCCACATAATCAGGTGTTACTTAATGAAACAGTGACGAATGATAAATTAAAGACGTTGCTTTTAGAAACAGATACTCCAAGAATATTAGTAACTCAGGAAGATTTAAATAATCTTGAGAGTAGTGATTTAATTGAGCGAGTTATTGAAGCGAAGAAAAAAGGGGGCGTTATTATCCTTGAAGCAACAACTATAGATTTTATTAATCTTTCAATAAAAACTACAGCACTGCCCTCGGAAGCAACAAAGAAGGATTTAGAAAAACAGAAAAAAATAAGAGAGTTTCACGCCCTTGTTTTTAAGGGTAATAGAGTTATTTACGACGAGGCCGACACAAATTCTGAAGCAAATGGGGTTCAAACGACTTCTGATTCTGAAGGTGAAAAGGAAACCATCAGTGATAATATAGTTCATTCTGTTGAAATTTTAGATGATATTTTGGGAAGTCTTGACATTAAGGGTATCGGAATTATTGAAAAACAGGGTGAGAAGCGTTTGGAGGCAGAAAGAAGCTTGCTTGTAGTTAGAACTTATGACTATAAAACGGATACGGTGAGTAAGCCAATGAGTTGGTCTGATTATCTAAAATTTAAAGCAAAAGGTACAGCGGGAGTCATTCTAGATGCTAAATTTGACTTAGCTAAAGACAATGAGATTTCTAATCAAATTAAACAGGAATTGGTTAAGAAGGTACAGGAATACTACAATGTAACGATTGCCCCAGATGATTTGACGATGAAAGATTCGGATGTGGATAATTTACCGGCTGAAAAAAGAGAAATTGTGAAACAGATCAGGGCTTCTTTAGTAGGGCGTGCTAGTGCCTTAAAGCAATATGAAGGTAGGGATGTTGGGTATTATGCAGAGATGGTACAAAAACAAGATGCGAAGTTATCTAGAAATTTGACCCAAGAAGATAAAGATTTGATACGGCCTTTATTGCTAGATATTCGAGATATGGAATTCACACAAGAGCAGATAGATGTTTTGATTAGTGGTAAAGAAAGTAGTGATCCAAAGGTTGTTAAATTAAGATCTAAGGCATCTTTCGAATCAGCAAAAGAAAAAGGTTTGTTAGAATTTATTTCTGCTTTTGAATTAAAGGATAGTATTAAAGTCTTTGCTGTTCACGCCGTAGCTCCTAGCTTACAACAATCAGATCCTTATTTAGCAGCTCATACCGAGTTGGCTTTCTTGCGATTTTATGGAAAGAAAACTAAAAAGGACATCGATTCCTTACTAAGTGATAAGGAATACCGTAAAGGGCTATTAAAGAAGATTTCAAAACAAGGCGAGTCTATACGATCTAGCCGTTTAGAAACAATTCAGGCATTAAAGAATGCAGGATCGGATGTTAGTGGATTTTCAGGAACTTTACTTCATATGCGTAATATTTTAGGTGATGTCTACGGTGTAAATATTGCGGAATATACATCGGCTAACCTTTTTGATCAAGGGTGGAGTAGAAAAGACAACTTAAAGCAAGGGGCTACAGTAAAAAATGTTATTGATAAGATTAAAGTCAAACGAGGTGAATCAGCATTTCACCATATTTTCTTAGATGCTGTTGGCGGCATTGATGAAACAGCAGACGTAGTGAATCCCTTAGTTGATAAACTTTTGAAGACTGGTGAGTTTGATACTTTTATTGTTAAGGATCAAGGCACTAAGTGGGTTGTGATGAAATATCAAGATGGAAAACTGATTAAAGAAACCAAGGGGCTTCAAGAGGGGGTTGATGACTATTTGATGGATGCCAAAGCAAGAGGGGAACGCACTGCCGTATTCTTTAACTTAGGAGCTACTCGAGGTGTGGATCTCTCAGCAAGTGAAGATGTGGCATTTCACGCTTTGGTAGATTCTCAAACGGTTATGTATGACTTTGAACAGTTGGCCAAGAGAGATAGAGGGGTTAAGGTCCGCATCAATGGTAGCGATGAAGTTATTTTTGCACGCACTCAAGAGGCCGCCGAAAAGTTTAGAAGTGGAGAAATTACAGCACAAGACTTACTTGAAGAATTAAATAGAGGTGAAGATGGTCTTTTTACCACCAAGCCCAGTGAAGATGGAGTTGGGAACATGCAGTTGTTTCACCAATTTGATATAGGTTTTGTGGGTGAAGTTAATTTTAAAGACAAAGATGGCACAAAAACAACTTTTGAAACGGATGAGGATATTCAAAACAGTAAAGATGTGATTGTGGATGAGAACTGGAATGTAATTCGAGACGCTTCTTTAGCAGATACGGCTGATTCATTGCAGCTTCAGGGATTAAGGAAAATTTCTTCAGCCGTTGTTGGTTTAAGAACAATGATTCATGAAAACGAAGTCTATGAAGTTCAGAAAAATTTACACAAACAACTTATTGATGCCCAAGATTCAGCACTTGTTGCAACTATTGAAAAGGCAAAAAATAGAGTTATAGAAGAAATGGCCAATGGAACGATATCTGAAGCAGACGCAACAAAGTACTTGAAAGCTTTTGCCGCAGAGAGAAGTAAATTCCAAGAACAAAAGGGTATGAATACAGATACATCGATAGGGGATGCTCAATCAGGGGTTGAAGCGCTAAGAAACAGCTTAAAGAAAAACAAACAATTCTTAGAAGGGTTAGTCAAAACAGAACGTAGAAGTGAAGCTTTACCTTCTTGGTTTATTGAGGAGCTTCAATCTCAGGTGGATGAATTAAATGAAATGGGTGATTTAACCTTCCAAGATACGAGCACAACACATTATCTGAGCTCCGATGGAAAGCAATATGTTATTGTGGATGAAAATGGGAAGATAACAAAATCGACTTTAACGGATAAAGCGCTTGCTTCTAAAATTAAAGTGGGCATTTATCTAGAAGATGCAGCGGATTATTTAAAAGAGAATAAAGTGCTCTTTATTGAGCATGGTATTGTAGAAGCCACAACCTTGGCTGAAGCAGCACGATTGATTAATCAAAAAATCAGAGAAGAAGAATTACCAAGAGTTGCGCCTCAGGCAGGTGCTAAAGCTTTTATCAAACAAAAAGCGATGACGGTTAAAGAAACAGTCAGACAATTAGTTGCAGATAAAGAAATTAAAGAAGGGGATATCTCACAGGAGAATTTAGAAAAATTAGTTGAAATTGCAAGAAAAAGAAAGCTGGTGGATGCTCAAGAACGTTTAACGGAGACAGGCCAAAATTTAATTCAAGCTTTTATTACCATGCAACAGGTTCCTAGCACCTCAGGTACACCCGGTGGTGGTAGTGCTGGGGCAAAAGTAGCTTTAAATAGTTTGCTTGTTAGTTTAGGACTTCCAAGACAAGACACAGACGATGATGACGCAGACATCATCAATGCCTTAGATAAAATCTTAGAAGACGGAACAATTCCTGCTTGGATGATTGACCAAGATTTTCTGAAGAATATAGCCCCTGTCACAGGATTCTTGGATAAGATTAATTCGGCTGGTGTTAACACTCGTAGTGCTGATGTTAAGAAGAAAATAACATCTACTTTGACCCAAAGAAACCGTAAGCTAGCAATGGCTGAATTAATGAGCTCTTTAGCTGAGGAGCTTCCTGTGAGTGCTGGGCCATTGAGAACTGAAAGTAAAAAGCAAACAAGTAAGATTATTGCCTTTGAAAAGAAACAGGAAATTAAACAATATCAATTGATGGATATTAAAGATGCCACAGATAAATTAAAAGAAAAAGAAGAAATACAACGATTTAAGTCAAACGAATGGTTTAAAGGTGGATTTGTTGCTCGGTTCCCTAAAGTTAAAAACTTTTTAGTGAACGCTCATGCGCGTGTAATTAGTGGCAATGGAAGAGCAATTATCGGCAAATTAATTAAAGAAAAAACAATTCAAGCAGTAACAGCGTTCAATAGTAAATTCAGAAATCCATCGAAACAAAAGCTTGAAAAGTTTGAAGGCTTAGCTGATGCTTTAGCGATAGCTTCAAAGACATCAAAGGGTGAAGCTTTAGCTAATGTAGCTCTTCTATTACAGCAAGAGCCTATTAGTTTAGAATCTCAAGAAGCTTTTACAGCCTCTTTAGAAAAATCAGGAGCGGCTAAAAATTTACGTCTCGAAAATATAGGTCAAAACTTTGCACGACTAGCAGATGCCATGCTAGCTAGCCGTGAGTTCCAGACAAAAACGCAACCTGATTCTTATGAGGGAATCCCAGGATTAGAATCCGATAATTTAGATTATGCAGCAGTTGGTGAAGCGGCAGTAAAACTTGCAGAGCAACAGGACAGAGGTCTTGTTCGTAGTGCGGTTGATGGTTTATTCTATTTTGTAGGTTCCCAAGTTTCAACATCACTAGCATCTGCTCGAATCTATCGTGATTTCGCTAAAGCACTTCAGGATAGAAAAGCAGCGTTAACAGATGAACAGAAGAATTTTGTTTATGGAGCAACTCATTTGTTGTCATACGCGAATGCTAACCCACAAGAAGTAGATTCTAAGCAAGTCACTAAAGATTTAAAGAAGGTGCTAAAAGCAATTAAAGAAGCTAAGAAGGCAGATAAGTTACTGAGTAAACATGGAACCTATGACGGTATTCAAGAAAATGTTATTGGAAAATTAGATCAGTATGCAGATGCTCATGAAGATGGACGTAAGCCCCAACAAACTTTATTTTTATTAGAGAGTAAACTAAAAAGCTCTTTGGAATCTTTAGAAATTTCAGGTTTTGGTAAAGTAGGTGTTGCTGGTATAAGAGATCTTGGTGCAGCAAGTGTCCGTAAAAACATGCAAATTAAAAAATTAAATCAGGCCATAGCTCATTTGAAAACAGTTGATGAATTACAAGAACAGCTTGCTAAAGCAAAAACGAAGAGTGAAATAGAAAAAATAAAAGCAAAAATTAGAGCAGAAATCAAATCAGCAAAAACGATTATTGAAACGGCTAAAAAAGCAACTGAACATTTAGCTAAAAAGCTTAAGACTGCTACAGAGAAGAAATTTAGCGGAATAGATACAGTATGGAAAGAAGTTGCTAATAATACACCTCAGCTATCTCCGTTAGTTCAACCTTTTATTTCTATGGCAATACAGGCTGCTCGCGCACAAGATTACCCAATAGAAAATGGAGATGCTGATTTTGACCGACTAGCTGAACTAAAAGAAAAAATTGAAGAAACACGTAACTATATAGAGTATAAACATCGAACTGATTTGCAAAAAAGAACAAAGGAAATTGAAGGAAAAATTTCTGCACTCAAAAAAGATAAAGCACCTAAAGCCGAGATAGAAGCTTTACAAGCTGAGATTAAAGTTAAACGACAAGAAGTGGATGCTGAGATTGCCAAGAAAAGAAATGAATTAAAAGATTTAGAGGGAAAATATGATAAGTTTATTAAAACATCTGAAGCAGGCCAATTATTTGCTGATATTGAACGATTAGCACAAGAAAAAGCAAATCATCTATTACATGATTCAGGACATCAAGACCAGGTGTTCCGTGTTCGATTTAAAAATGATATTAAGTCCTTAAATAGTCGTGATTCTTTAGCTGTTGGAACAGAGAATCAACGAGATGAACAGGGCCGCCAAATATTTTACGTGGATGTCCATCGCCATTTCTTAGAACGAACTGGTGAGATGAGAGAGGTTCACCCAAGATTATTCTGGCAACAAATTGATAATGACTTAGAAGAGGAAATTAGAGGTCATAGTATCTTTACGGATGATCGTCCTGACTTAAGATTGTATCAAAAGGTGCACGATATTGAAGAAGAAGCACAAAAAGGAAATAGACTAAAACAAATAGCGCTTAAGTTTGCACATCGCTTTAAAAGCAAACAAGAGTTAGATGATTTTCTGAAAGGCTTTAATTTCAAAAAATTGAAAGAATTTGAGCAAGCACAGAGAGATGCAGCACAAGTAGATGAAGGAACTAATCCAAAGTTGTATAAGAAATTAAAAGAAAAAGCAGACAAGTTACAGCAAGAGGTGATGGGTAAATTCCAAATGCCGGTATATATGTACTTAATGGATTTAGTAAAAAATGGGGAGCTAAAGAAAGAAGAGGTTGGTTCTGTGTTTCAACCCATTCTTATGGATGTGATTCATATCACCCTTAGAGATAGAGTGATTTTTGACACCTTTGGTATTGATAGAGAAAAAATGGATGCTTTAGAAAAACAACTTGTGGAGCGCCAACAAGAGTCTATTCGCCAAAATCTATTAGAACGACATAAAGAATTAGCTAAAGATAAAAAGAAGTTAGAAGAGTACGTAGCGCAATCTTATGATGATAAGGTCAAAAAAGGTGAAGCTTGGACATTTGACTGGAAAGAAGCTTATGCTCACTACACTCGTGGTGGTGAAAATAATGAAAACTTAATTCGAAGTATTGCAGGTATTATGTTCTACGCCTTATCTTTTAATATTGGTAAAAACGAAAATATGCCTGAAGAAGTTATTAGAGAAGAAGTTCAGAAATTGATCCGTAATGAGTGGTACCAATGGTGGTGGGCAACCGAAAAACAATATGACGACCGCACCTATGCTCAGGCAATCGAAGATGAAGTTATTCTCTTGAATAGAGAGTATGCCGAAAAGAAAAAAGATCATGAAACATTAACGGGTAAAGAAATAAAAGCCAAAGAAAAAGCTACCATACAAAATGCTTTATTAAATACACCTGGTGTTAAAGAGGGTGTGTTTGTTGGCAATCTAACTTTGAACACCAACCAAATCCCTATAACGGCATTCCGTGGGAGAGATTTCTTTGAAGAAGTGGTGTTAGATGAGTCTGGAAAAGAAGGTGTTGATTGGTTAAGTCTTGATGATGGTCAAAGTCATGTAAAATTTAATTTAGATGCAACGGGCACAAAAATCATTAGCTATAGTGTTTTATCTCCTAAAGATATTCAGAGTGAGCTTGAAAAACAATTAGCTGTAGACGTAGAACATGCTGAAGCTGTTGTAGAAGAAGTAATGGAAAATATGGTCTTAATTGATCCTAATACAGAGTCTGGCAAACAACATAGGATTGATTTTGTTAATACGCAACGGTTGCTTAATAATCAATGGGGATTTGATCCAACAAAAGCAGCTGGTTTATTTATTAACCCAGAAGAAGTAAAAGAATACCAATCCTATATAGGAGAGCCTTTTATTTTGAGAAGTCGATTGATGAGAGAAATACCTCAAAAAATTCAAGAAAAAGAGGCTGGTATCATTGACTCAATAATAAGGGGAATGAATTTAGCTAATAGCTTGTTTACTTCTACAGAAGGAACTGGGTATATTAAATTTTCTAGTGAATTTCACTTAGATTCTGAAGGAAAAGATGGTGTTTATAATGCTGTTCACGAAATAAACCATGCACTGTTCTGGTCTTTATATGAAGAAGATAGAGAAGATATTACGAATAGGTTAACAGAACTTAAGGCTTTTGCTGAAATTAAACAAGCCATTATGGATAGAGGTTATGAGGGGTTTGTTGATAATGATTTAAGAATTATTGAAGAGTTTATTGCTTACTACAGTCAGGGTGATAACAGTATTATTAATTTACTTTCTTTGGAAGATCGTAAAATAGTTGACCAAACTCTTAGAAAATATGCTTTTGATGTACAAAAAGATAAAGTTATAGAGATTGCAGAGCAGATTGAGAAGAATTCCGATGACTATCTAGGAGCTAGATCTGTAGAAGACAGGTTAACAGGAGTTGTAACGGAAGAAGTAACAGCTCAAAGTCTTGGGGATAATATTGATCGATTAGTAGAAAAAGTTTCTCCAGACAGCAGTGACTTAATTAGAAGTATTCTTCTGGGAGCTAGCCAGGCTGATTCAACACTTGCTTTTGACTCCAATACTGTAAAGGGAATAAAAGTCAGTAGTTTTGATCGAAGCTTAGAAAATGTTATTGGATATGCTGACCTTGATTCTCGTGAAATCGTATTAAATCAAAAGCTTGTTGAATTAGCTAGGTTAGGCGACAAAAAAGCAATTAATACATTAATTGAAAATGTTTCTCATGAAATTACGCATTTAGAAAACATAGGTCAGTTGACTCAGTTTGATAACCCAATTCTGAATGCAGCTTATGATGAATTGTTAGCTTACGAAAGAACAGTAAAAGTTGCTGTTGAGTTAGGGGATAACGATTTAGCAGAGTTCTTAGATGTGTTTAATCAGGCGCTAAGAAATGTACTGATGTCTGATAGCCCTGATATGAATGATCCATTCATTAAACTTGCTTTGAGAGACAGTGTTACTACAGCTCTAGACATCCAAAGTAATTTAAGTAGAACAAGATTTAATGTATCTAACGAAAGCAAAGCTGCAGGAGCTGCTTTCTTAACACAACAAGCGGGTCAGGTGGCTAACTTAGCTAACGTTGAGTTATTAAAACAAGTTTCTCAGTTTGGTGGCTTAGCAGAAAAATCACCAGCACCCGATATGGATTCTCAAGGATTTGTTACAGTTAGCCAATACGTTAATACTCTGGAAGAATTTGAACAATTAATTCAGCCATTAACTGTTGAAGCTGGAATCGTTCATTTTATTCATGTGGAAAATGCTGAGTTAGCTAAAGATATTAATGCGAAGTTTTCTAACCACCCACTCTTTACAACAAAAGTAGGTCAAACACCTTTCACTGTTGTTAAAATTGTGGCTCAATCTATTGAAGATGCAAACACAATTGATTTCTTAACCGATGAAATTGGTGCAAATGCGGATAACATTGTTCATGTTAGTCGAGCACAAGCACAAGGTGAAGTTGTTAATGTTCTATACCAAGCAACAGACGGTGTCGATGAAAACCTATCCATAGAGAATAGAACAACCGTTAATAAATTCATCTTTGAAACAGGCCGTTACTTGTCTCGTAATGGTGTCGATAATATTCTGCAGGTTTCTCCGGAGCTAGCTAGCGCATACAACGGAGAAACCAAGCAGTTAAAATTAAACTTTAGCATGGTAGTCGCCTTAGCCAAAGAATTCCTCAAAGAATTCAAAGCCAAAGAAAAAGCCAAACGCGCCGCATAAAAACTCGTTGTGCGAATTGCGGAATGCGAATTGCGATTCCCCTATTCTTCCTTATTAAAAACAAATAAAAATGGGGGACACTTATGGGGTCAGTTCCCTGCCTGCCGGCAGGTAGGTAATTTGTCCCATTCTGTCATTCCTGCGAAAGCAGGAATCTAGGACAAATAGTGACTGTCACCGTGGTGACTGTCACTGTGGGGACACCCATTTCTTCTTCGGTTTCTGGACTCTGGTTTCTGGTTTCTCTCACTCATTTCCCGTATCCTATTATGAATAAACCACTTACCATAATTCTTATTAATTTACTCCTACCTTGATTTCTTATATAATAGCTAGTTTTATTAAGGACCTTTAGGGAAAGACTATGGAATCTATAGAAGAGCTTAAAAAGATCTGTCAAAAGCCTAATTATAAGAAGCCGGGTTACGGAAATTGGTATGTTCGCCATATTATTCGTGATTTAGCCCTTTATGTAACTAGACCTCTGCTTAAAACCTCGATTACGGCAAACCAAGTTACTTTTATTTCTATTTTAGTAGGAGTAGCAGCTGCCTTTTTCTTTATGATTCCTTCTAGTTTTGGATTAATTATGGGGACTCTTTTACTACAGTTTTGGTATTTGTTGGATCATGTGGATGGGCAAATAGCACGCTACAAGAAAACATCATCAATTACAGGTGTGTTTTTTGATTATATTACGCATTATTTAGTGCACTCCATTGCTTTTATCGGTTTAGGAATTGGTGCTTATTTGAGCCAAGGAATTGTTCTTATGTTGGTTTTGGGTTCTATCAGTGCTTTATTTATGGCCTTTGTATCTATGTTCTATGATGCGAAGTGGAAAGCCTTCTTCCACTATATTACGTTTAATCATTTAGGATCAGTGGAATTTCTAACTACGGAGTCCGGAGTCCGGAGTCCAGAGTCCGTAAATATTTCGCTACCAAAAAAAATATTTATGTTTGTCTGTAAGTTAACTGAAATACACGTCATTCTAAATATACTTACTTTGTTGGCTGTTGTGTCTATTTTTTCTTATTCATTTTTTGGGTGGAGTATTTCAGAGCTATTTATAGTTATCTATTCATTTATGCTTCCTTTGGTGTTTATTGCGCGATGTTTCTATGCTGTAAAAAATCAGCAGTTGGATAGTGAATTTAAAGAAAAGGTGAATGTAACTCATGTTTGATTATGTTTTTAAACGAAAAAGAACCTGGATAGGCGTGTTTTTCTTAGACTTGATTGGCAGTCTTTTCTTTATTTTTAAAGCAAAGACAGTGCCTAAGCCAGTTAGGAAAATTCTTGTTATTCGTTTAGATCATATAGGTGACTTGGTTCTGAGCACTCCTTTTATTAAAAAGATTAGATCTATTTATCCGGCTGCTGAAATTGATTTGCTTTGTGATTCTAAATACGCAGAACTAATGAAGAACGAGAAAGAGATTGATCGAGTATTAACTCTTGAAGGTCACTGGTTAGATCGTAAGAACAAAGCTAGTTTTAAATCAATTATAGATTGTGTCAAAAAAATTAAAGAGGGGCAATATGATTTAGGTTTTGATTTACGTGGTGATATCCGAAGCATTTTTTATTTTTTACTGATACCAGGGGTTAAATTTAGAGTTGCTTATGGGGTTAGAGGCGGTGGTTTTATGTTAAATCATAACCCCGTTTATCCTGCACATATCCACCAAGCTGAAAAGAATACTCATTTGATCTCAACATTATTTTATCGAGAAGAAAAGTTGTTGTTTCCAGAATTGACTGTTGGTGTGGAAGAACAAAAAAAGATGGAGAATAGATTAATTGAAATGGGGAAGGATCCCAATAAAAAAATAGTCATTGCTCATTTAGGGGCTGGTTATGCATCAAAACAGTGGCCCATTGAGCGGTTTGTTAAGGTGCTTGAAGCTATTGTGGATTCTGGTAACTTTCAAGTGTGTTTGGTTGGCACAAAAAATGAGTTAGAGTTGACTGAAGATTTTTTAACAAGACCTAATATTTATAATTTTATAGGTAAGACAACTCCTTTAGAGTTGTTAGGTCTAACTAGTTTAGGAGATATATTTATTGGGAATGATTCTGGGCCAGCTCATTTGTCTAGTGCTCTCAACATACCAACACTTACTATTTTTAGTGGCACCAATAGACATCAGGAGTGGAGACCTCTTGGGAAGCAGACTAAGATTATTTATAAAGATGTAGAGTGCTCTCCTTGCGAAGAACAGGTTTGCCCTTTAAAACATCATCATTGTATGGAGTGGATTACCGAAGAGGAAGTTTTGGAAACATTTATGGATTTAGCTAGGGATTCAGTATTGGTGTAAAAGGAAGCCTTTAATAAGAAATGTTTGTCATCCCGGACTTGATCCGGGATCAAGTCCGGGATGACAGTGACTTAAAAGCGTTTATTTATTAGATCCTTCGCTTCGCTCGAGGATGACAAATAGAACAGGAAAAAATGTTTTGCGCAATTCGCATTCCGCAATTCGCACAACGGGACAAAGGAATTATGTTATGAAAATAGGTTTTGATGCACGTATGATTCATCATTCGGGTATAGGGATATATATTGCTAATTTGCTTCGATCTCTTTTAGTCTTGGGGAAAGAGCATTCCATTACGTTATATGGGCCTAAGGAAGAGTTAGAATCTTTGGTTAAAGAAACGGGACACTTGAATGCAACCTGTGTTGAATGTTCGATTCCTATTTATTCGATTAAGGAGCAATTCTCCCATCCTGCATTAAAAGAGCAGTTTGATGTACTTCATATTCCGCATTACAACATTCCTGTACGGTATAAAGGGAAAATGGTGGTTACAATTCATGACATAAATCATTTGAAGTTTACTGATTTTTTACCCAATCGTTTAGCGCGTCATTACGCACATTGGATGTTAAAGCAATGTTATAAAAAAGATGTTATTGCTGTTTCTGAAGCGACTTCAATAGATTTGAAAAATATGTTCGGAAAGAAAGGGAATGCCCCAACGGTTATCCATGAGGCTTTAAGGGGTGATTTCCAAGATTTAGATCCAAACATGTCTTTGGATTATTTAAAATCAAAACACCGTTTACCGAAACAGTTTGTTCTTTTTGTTGGGAACTTAAAACCTAATAAAAATATTATTCGGCTAATTGAATCATATCGCCAAATTAAAGATGCGCTTCCAGAAGGTTGGGGCGTTGTTCTGGTAGGAAAAAAATTTCCTCAACATCCTGAAATAATCCAAGCTATTGCAGAGGCTGAAAAAGAGGGTTGGTTACGTTACTTAAGTGAGATTAGCTCAGAGCAGTTAAGAGGAATATATGAGCTAGCTGAAATATTTTGTTTTGTCTCTCTTCAAGAGGGTTTTGGGCTTCCTCTTCTTGAAGCTTTTGCAACAGAATGTGCTGTGATTGCTTCTAAAGTTTCTTCGCTTCCAGAAATTGCCGGGAATGGCGCTGTGTTAGTGAATCCTTTTGATATTGAAGCAATTAAAGAGAGTTTGTTAGCTTTAATTAAAAATGAAGATTTAAGAGCAGATTTAATCCGAAAAGGGAAAAAAGAATTAGAACGTTTTTCTTGGGATAAAGCAGCACTTGAAACCTTAAGGGTTTATGAAAAAGCAAGAGTTAAGGGTGAAACAAAAACTCAGGTCATTCCTGCGAAAGCAGGAATCTAAGTTTTGAGATCCCTGCTTTCGCAGGGATGACAGCGTGCCTAACTCTTTATAAAAAAGGTTATTATTATGAAAACAGCAATTGTTCATGATTGGTTAATAAGGCAAAGGGGTGGTGAAAAGGTCTTGCAGCATATTGCTGATCTTTACCCAGAAGCAGATATTTATACTTTATTTTGCGATAAAAGTAATATTTCGTCTGATTTAGCTTCTAGAAAAATTTTCACCTCTTGGCTCCAGTACATTCCTTTTGTTGAAAAGATATATCCCTTTTTGCTCCCATTTTTTCCGGGGGCTATTCGTCAATTTGATTTGTCGGATTATGATTTAGTGATATCCAGTAGTCATTGCGTGGCTAAGGGATTTAAGAGAGATAAAAGTAAAATTCATGCTTGTTATTGTCATACCCCTATGCGTTATGCTTGGCAATTTCAGAAAGAATATTTTAAAGGGAAGTGGTATGGTGGTTTTGCGGTGTGGTTTTTAAACCGTTTAAAGTCATGGGATTTAAAATCAGCTGAAAACGTAAGCTACTTTTGTGCTAATTCTCAGGAAGTCCAAAAGAGAATTAAAGACATCTATGGGCGTGATTCGGAAGTTATTCACCCCCCTTTAGATTTAATATCAGATAACGCTTTAAGTGAAGAAAGAGAATTTTATTTAGTTATTTCAGCGTTAGTGCCTTATAAGAGAATTGATTTAGCTGTAGGTGTATTTAATGATTTAGGATTACCTTTAAAAATTATTGGAACAGGTCCTTGTTCTAAGGAATTAAAAGATAAGGCTAAGGCTAATATTGAATTTTTGGGTTGGGTGGATGATAAAACAATTGAAGATTATTACAGTAAAGCAAAAGCGTTTATATTTCCTGGATTAGAAGATTTTGGAATTACACCTTTAGAGGCTCAGAGTTATGGTTGCCCTGTTATTGCCTATGGGAAAGGTGGCGCTTTAGAAACAGTTGTTCAATTAAAAACGGGTGTGTTTTTTAAGGAGCAGACCATTGAAGGATTAAGAGAGGCTATTAACACCGCTGAACAAACCTCGTTTGATAAAGAATTGATTAGAAAGCATGCTTTGGAGTTTAGAGGAGAAGTTTTTGACGAGAAGTTTAAACAGTGGATTGATGGAATAATAAGTAAGGAAACCAGTCGCCAGACGCCAGAAACCAAAGTTAGAACAAAATAAGTTTTTTGTGTATTGTCATTGCGAGGCTCAAAAATTGAGCCGTGGCAATCTCATAACAAGAAAGAGAATTAAGCAGTTAGATGATTTGGAAAAATAAAAGTGGTATTAGATTGCTTCGGGACATTGAGTCTCTCGCAATGACTAGACTTTTCTGGTTTCCGTATTCTGGACTCTGGTTTCTATAGAATTAAGGGTTTATTATGAAACGTACTAAAAAATATTATTTTCAATTATTGTGGTTATGGTGCACAGATATTGCTTTAATGTGTACATCTTTTGTTGTGGCCTATCAGATTCGATTTTCACCTTTGATGCCGACTCCTTTGGGAAGACCACCTTTGAATATTTATTTAGAAGTATTGCCCTTTTGTGTATTTATTTATTTTCTTGTACTTCGTTTTTATGGTGCTTATAGATTAGGTCGGCATTCTAGTTTACCTGAAGAATTTTTTGTCATATTTAAATCTGTATTAATGGGCTCTGTGATATTAATGGCTGGAAGTTTTGTTTATCGAGAGTTTAGTTATTCCAGAACAATGCTGATTCTTTCTGCTGTTATCATTATTGGGTTTTTATTCATTAATAGAATTATGTTTAAGTTCTTAGAGTCACGAATTGCAAAGATTAGAGGGGTTCAACGCAGAGTTTTGTTAATTGGTAGAGGGCCAGCTATACGAAGTTTGATTACAGGTTTAACGAAGAACAGAAAAGGTTTTTATGCCATAAAGGGTGTTTTGTCTCAAGAACAAGATCATGTTGGAACACATGTAAACGAAGTTAGTATTATCGGCACTGTAGATGAATTAGAAGCTGTTCTGGAAAAACACAAAGATATTGATGAGGTGATTTTGGGTGAAAATGATTTACCAAGGTCGCGTGTTCTTCAAATGATTCTAAAATGTGAAGAATACATGATCGATTTTAAAATGGTTTCAGATATGTTGGGTTTGATGACTCGAAGTTTAGATATTGAAAATGTGAATGGGGTTTCTTTAGTTGGAGTGAGTGAAACACCTCTTCATAGGCCTATTAATCGTTTTATGAAACGTCTGGTAGATATCTTGGGTTCTTTGGTGGCGCTTGCACTATTTTCCCCTATTATGTTAATAGCCGGTTTGTTGATCAAGTTATCGGATGGTGGCCCTATGATTTTTAGCCAAGAACGTGTAGGAGAGGATGCTGAGTTATTTAATATCTATAAATTTAGATCGATGAAAGTAAATGCAGAGTCCGAGTCTGGACCTCAGTTTGCAACGGATGATGACCCTAGAAAAACTCGCTTAGGTGATTTTTTAAGGAAATCGAGCATTGATGAATTGCCCCAATTATTTAATGTTTTAAAAGGGAATATGAGTCTAGTGGGTCCTAGACCCGAAAGACCTGTTTTTGTGGATCAATTAAAAACAGATATACCGCGGTATATGGCAAGGCATAAAGTTTTAACAGGAATAACGGGTTGGGCTCAGGTGAATGGTTTAAGAGGTGGCCCACCAAGTGAAGAACGAATAAAATACGATTTGTTTTATATTGAAAACTGGTCTATTTGGTTGGATATAAAAATTATTTTAATGACTCCCTTTTCATTTAAAGGCGCTAAATAAAAAATCGTGAAGTGGACTGCGAATTGCGGACTGCGCAAAACAAAAAAAGGAAAGAAAATATGTCGCTAGTTTCAGATAGTTCTTTTTACAAAAAACTGTGTGTGTTTATTGAGATTTGTTTAATAACACTTAGTTGCGCTTTAACATTTTCGATAGCAATTTCAGAAATATCGTTTACTTTGGCGCTGCTTGCTTGGGTCGTAAAGAAGGTTATGGATCGGGACATTGCCTTTTTAAAGAATCCTATTTATTTAACTTTAACTCTTTTTGTGGCTTTTGTTGGGCTTTCAATAGCAAATGCAGAGTATTTTTATATTAGTTTTAGAGGTGTGATAAAAGTAGTAAAACCTATTTTGATGTTTTTGATGATTATTGATACGTTTAAAACAGAAAAACAGGTGTTCCGCTGGATCAAGATTTTGTGTCTTCTGTTCCTTGTGGTTTGTATTAATGGTATGTGGCAATACTGGTCTGGGACAGATTTTATTCGTGGTAAGGAAGTTGGGTTCTTTAATGAGGATTTTAGAAGACGAATAACATCATCATTTGGATTTTATAGTCAGTTAGGAGCTTTTCTTCTTTTAAATGTAAGTGTTTTTGCTGCTTTACTACAAAGCAATGCTATAGGACGGATAAGGGAAAAAATAGTTTTTGGTATTATGAGTATTGCTGGAATATCTTGTTTGTTTCATACCGGTTCTAGGGGGGCTTGGTTAGCCTTTGTAGGAGCACTATTTTTCTTAGCCCTAATCAAGAGAAGTAAGCTGATTATTGGATTATTAGTTTTATCCGGTGTTGCGGCTATTTTTGTATTGCCAGACTATATGTTGGTTCATTTTGATCAGGGTAGAAAAGAACAGTCTGTTAGTGAACGGTTTATGCTGTGGGAGAGAGCGACAGACGTTATTAAAGCAAAGCCCTTTTTAGGTGTTGGTATTAATAACTATAGCAAAGTACATCATAAATACGATACTCGGAAGGATACACGTGTTAAGGGTTACTATGCACACAATGGGTATCTTCAGTTGGGAGCTGAGATAGGGTTAATAGGGCTTAGTTTTTTTATGTTATTTTTATTGCTGTTTTTTAGGAAGGTAATTACGCAGTTAAATCAAGTCCCCAATAAAGTAATTAAAGCTTTAATTGTTGGCTGTTTAAGTGGTTGTTTTGGGTTTCTTTGTTTGATTGTCGTTGATACTGTGTTGCAATCATTTCAGACTAGTTTTCTGTTTTGGGTTTTTATGGGACTAACAATGGCTTTACTTCAAGTTGGATTAAAATCAGACAAGATAGAAAAAGGAAATATTTTATAATTAATTATTTAAGAGGAAAATAATATGTCAAAAACACCTTTAAGTATTTGTATTATTGCTAAGAATGAAGAAAAACGATTGCCAGATTGTTTGAAAAGCGCTGAATTTGCAGATGAAATTATTGTCGTAGATGATGAAAGTACGGATCGTACCATTGAAATTGCCGAAGCAGCTGGCGCTAAGGTTTTTAAGAGGAAAATGGATATAGAAGGAAAACATCGTAACTATGCTTATTCTCAAGCCAAAAATAAATGGGTTTTAAGTTTGGATGCTGATGAGAGAATTACCCCAGAGCTAGCAAAGGAAATCGATGCGGCTATTACTAGCGAAACTAGTGAGCATACAGCTTACTCTATTCCGATTAAAACCTTTATTGGGGATCGTTGGGTGCAGGGAGCTGGTTACTATCCAGCACCTAAATTACGTATTTTTCAGAAAGATAAATTTCGTTATGAAGATGCTAGTGTTCATCCAAGAGTTTTTTTAGAAGGATCTTGTGGTAATTTATCTAAAGATATTCTTCATTATTCATGTCCTAACTTTGGTGTTTTCTTGCACAAAATGAATAGAGAAACAGAACTAGAAGCTAAAAAATGGATGATAGACGGAAGAAAAGTGAGATTTCTTAAAATTTTCAGAAAAGTAATTGATCGGTTTTTGAAAAATTATTTTATTAAAAAAGGTTATAAATACGGATTTCAGGGTTATTTAATGTCTTGTTTTCACTCCCTATACCAGTTGATGAGTTATGCGCGTTATTGGGAAATGCAGCAAGATGCTAAATCAGAACAGAGTAAACAGACATCTGATGTTAGTTTGCAGTCAAAAGCATAAATAGCATCTAGGTATTGTCATTCCGGATCTCCGCCAAAGGTCGGATCAGTCCTTCGGCTGGAAGTCCGGAATGACAGGGTTTTTAGGCTAAAAGCCAAAAGCTAAAAGCATAAACAGAGGAAATTTAATGAGCGATAAAGTGATTTTCATTGATAGAGATGGTGTTATTAATAAAGACCCTATTGGCGACTATATTAAGCGGTGGGAAGATTTTAAGTTTATGCCTGGAGCTGTTTCTTCTTTAAAAAAACTTTCTGATAATAATTTTGAGATTTGTATTATTTCTAACCAGGCAGGTATTGGAGATAAAAAATACCCAGAGAAGAATTTGAAAGAAATTACTTTAAATATGATTAACTATTTAGAAAAGAAAAAAGTGAAACTGAATTCTTGTTATTTTTGTCTTCATGGTAAAAAAGCTGGGTGTGCCTGTAGAAAACCAAAAACGAAGCTGTTTGATTATGCGAGTGAAAAGTTAACTTATAGTAAATCGAAAACATTTTTTATTGGGGATAAAGTAACAGACGTGGAAGCTGGAAATCGTTATGGTCTTAAAACTATTATGGTTTTAACAGGACATGGTAAGTTAGATAGACCAAAGATAACAAAAAAATCGAAACCCAATCATATTGTTCCATCTATTAAAGAAGCTGTGGATATTGTTTTAAAAAACAGACGTCAGACATCAGATGTCAGCTTTCAGCTAAATGCTAAAAGCCAAAAGTCAAAAGCCAAAATACTATGATATTTATTATTTACGCAAATGCTGGATTTGGTCACAAAAAAGCTGCCGAAGCAATTGAAGATGGGTTTAAGAAGAAATCTTCTTCTGTGGAAACAAAGCTTATAGATATTTTAGAGTTTACCCCGAAGTGGTTTTCTTATACTTATAGTGGGAGTTACCGATTTTTAGCCACTAAAATGCCTTGGTTATGGGGAGCGGGCTTCCATGTTTGTGATTTTCGTCCTTTGTTCTATTTGATTTTCTTTTTCCGTAAAATTATTAACCGAATGCTTTTGGGTTCTTTTATTCGTTACGTTGAAAAATTTAACCCAGACACACTTATATTTACGCATTTTCTTGGTATTCATACTTCTGCAATGCTTGTGAAGAAAAAAAAGTTGTCCGCTAAAATATATGTTTCGGTAACAGACTTTTTTGCTCATTCATTTTGGATTGATTATGATGTTGATGGCTATTTCGTTATGGATAAGCATTCTAAGGTAGAAATGGTGGATAAGTGGAAGATTGCTCCTGTTAAAGTTTTTCCTCATGGGATTCCTATTTCTAGTAAATTTTCAGTGAATCACCGACCAAAGGAGGATGTGGATTTAAGCACTCGGCCACTTCGAATTCTTTTTTCGAGTGGTTCTTTTGGCCACGGACCTATTATTCAGACATTAAATTTTCTTAATCCCTTTAAAAATAAAATTGAAGTTACTGTAGTTTGTGGAAATAACAAAAAGGCTAAAGAAACCTTAAGTAAAGTAAGTTTTCAGTTTCCAGTAAAAGTTTTCGGTTTTGTGGATAATATGGATGAATTAATGAGTCAGACAGATCTTCTTATTGCTAAGCCTGGTGGGATCACTACTTGTGAGGCATTAAGTCAAAAGGTTCCTATGATCATTTCCTCTTATATTCCTGGACAAGAAGAGGGGAATTTAAGAATTTTAGAAGAATATGAGGTTTGTTGGAGGCTTAAAAAACCGGGAGATATACAGCGTATTATCAGTGAAGTTTTAACTAATACAGAAGATTTAGAGAATAAGAGAAAGATAATGAATGCATTAGCAAAACCTAACGCAACAAGCGATATTATTGATCATATAACCAGAGAGAGATAAACGATACCTGCCTGCCGGTAGGCAAGGAAACGGAGACAAGGGATATGGCAAATAGAGATGTTACATTAAAAAAGGCAGAAGAGTTTTTAACTTATTTAAAAATGGCAGGTGTGCGAAGTGTTCCTGTTACCAAACAAGCAATTGAGGAAAGTGTTGTTGAAGAAGTAAAACAAACAGCTGTTATAGAAGAAGATGCTACTGATAAGCGCGGGCAAATGCTAAAACTCTATAAAAAGGTGAAGAAGTGTGTTCAGTGTCAAGATTTGGCAGAAACTAGAACAAATATCGTTTTTGGTGCTGGAAATGTTAATGCTAATTTAGTCTTTATTGGAGAAGCTCCTGGAAGAGATGAGGATATGGAAGGTTTGCCATTTGTGGGACGTTCAGGAAAATTATTAACTAAAATAATTGAAGCAATAGGAATTAACAGAGAAGATGTTTTTATTTGTAATGTTTTGAAGTGTCGACCTCCTGAAAACAGAAATCCTTTGCCTGAAGAAATAATTAATTGTCAGCCTTACTTAAAAAAGCAGTTAGCTATTATTAAACCCAAAGTTATCTGTTGTTTAGGTAAGTTTGCCTGTCAGACATTATTTCAAACAGAAGACCCTATTAGCAAGTTTAGGGGCAAGTGGCATACCTATGAGGGTATTAAAACAATGCCTACTTACCACCCTGCTTATTTACTAAGAAACCCCAAAGAGAAAGCAACTGTTTGGGAAGATATGAAGGAAATTATGAGAGAGTTAGAGAAGAACTAGTTTTTAACTACTAAGTAAGTTTGTCATTCCCGAATGTTCCTGTCGGGAATCCACTTCCTTAATCAAATGCTATTATTTTTAATAATGTGATGGATCCCCGACTAAACCATTCGAGGATGACAGAGAGCTGATAATTATGACAACATCCACTACTGTAAGAACAATTTTACGCGCGCAAGTTGCCCTTCCTATACCTAATTCAGAACCCTATGACTATGAAGTTCCTCAGGAGTTAGTATCTAAAATTCAGGTAGGTGTACGCGTTAAAATTCCCTTAAGATCTCGAACTATGATTGGTGTTGTTGTTAATGTCATAGAGGGTGAAGAATTTAAAGGAATCCGTCCTATTCAACAAGTTCTTGATGAAGCTCCAGTTGTACGCGAACATGATTTAGAGTTAAGTAAATGGATTTCAGATTCTTATTATTGTTCTTGGGGTGAAGCAGTTAATCAGATTTTACCAAGAACTCTTCTGTCTAAGGATCTTACAGTAAAAGATTTATTGAAAAGATATAAAATTTTAGACGGTGAAGAGATTGGAAGTCCTGAAGTTAATCAACCCTCCTATTCAATGACAGAGGAACAACAAGTTGCTTATGATGCGATTATCTCTGATGATTCAAACTCTTATTTACTTCACGGAATTACGGGTAGTGGTAAAACAGAAGTTTATCTACGTTTGATAGAAAATACTCTAAAACAAAATAAAACAAGTATTTGTCTTTTTCCTGAAATTGCTTTAAGTGAACAAATAAAACACCAGTTTATTGAACGGTTTGGAGATGATTTAGAAATCTTGCATAGCCGATTAACTCCGGTTGAACAATTAAAAGCGTGGCTGCGCATTAAATCAGGGTTAGTTAAAATTGTTTTAGGACCTCGTTCAGCGTTGTATGCACCCTTTGATAATTTGGGTTTAATTATTATGGATGAGGAACAAGAGTTTACCTATAAACAAGATCAGGTTCCTCGGTATCAGACCAGAGAGGTTGCTAAGAAATTAGCTTCTTTATATTCTGCAAAGTTTGTTATGGGCACAGCGACCCCTTCCTTAGAAACACGTTATGATTGTAGTAATAATAAAGTTGATCGTTTAGTTCTGTCCAAGAGAGTTGTTGATCGAAGTTTACCTTCGGTTGAAATAGTTGACTTGAGCGAGGAGTTTGAGAGAAAAAGAAAACCAATTGTTTTCTCAGATCGATTAAAAGAAGAAATTAATAAAAATATTGAAAATAACCAAGGTAGTTTAATATTTTTAAACCGTAGAGGTTTTTCAACATTTGTTCATTGCTTGTCTTGTGGAGAAATTCTCACTTGTGGGGATTGTGAAGTTTCATTAACGTTTCATATGGGTAGAGGTGAGTTAATTTGTCATTATTGTGAGTATTCGAGCAAAGTTGTTTTAAACTGTCCGGATTGTAATAAACCAACGTTGAAATATGGTGGTATGGGTACTGAAAAACTAGAAAGTGAATGTGCTAAAATTTTTCCTACAGCAAAAATTGCTCGAGTGGATTCGGATATTGCTAGAAAAAAAGGGCAGGTTACAAAAATACTCAATGATTTTAAGCTAGGAAAAATTGATATCTTAATTGGAACTCAGATGATAGCTAAGGGTTTTGATTTTCCTCAAGTAACATTGGTTGGGGTAATATTAGCTGATGTTGGACTAAGTTTGCCTGATTTTCGATCTAATGAGAAAACATTTCAGTTATTAACCCAGGTTGCGGGGCGTGCGGGACGTGGAGATATTCCTGGGAGAGTTATTATTCAAAGCTATTTACCCGCCCACCATGTTCTTCAGTCTGCTATTACGCAGGATTATGAAGCTTTTTACGAGATAGAAATAGAAAAAAGGCGTGAGTTAAATTATCCACCCTTTGCTTATTTAGCTAATATTATTTTTCGGGCCAAAACAGAGAAGAAGCTATTTGATTTTTCGCAGGAATTAAAAAATGCTATTGAGAAAAATAGAACAGAGTCCGATATTATAATTATAGGCCCAGCACCATTACCTATATATAAACTACGTGGTTATTATCGTTGGCATCTAATGCTTAAAGCAGATAGTACCCAAAAGATAATTCCTTTAATTAGAAAAACATTAACTAATTTAAAGCGTTCTTCAACAATACAAGTACAAGTCGATATTGATCCCGTAAGCGTGCTTTAAAAAAGTGTATAAGCACTTTTTGAGTTAAAGAGTTAAAGGGAACAAGAGTTAAGGAAAAGACGTAAGATCAAGCTTTTGTTTTTAAGTTTTTCCTTAACTCTTTAACTCTTGTTCCCTTTAACTCTGATTTGGAATAAGGTATACTTATAATGAATTTAATTGAGGTGATTTGTTATGGCTAAGTTAAAAATTGAACAATATCCTAGTGATGTCCTAAGAAAAATTGCAGAGCCCATTACTGAGGTTAATGATGAGATCCATAAATTAGCTAAGGATATGATCGAAACCATGTATTCCGATGATGGTGTGGGTTTAGCCGCCCCTCAAGTGGGTGTGTCTAAACGGATTATAATTGTGTCCCCTGAAGCAAAGCCAGGTACAGAAATGGTGTTTATTAACCCTATAATCTCTGTTTCAGAGGGTGAGGAATTAGGGTATGAAGGCTGTTTGAGTTTGCCCGGAATTGCTGCGGAAGTTAAGCGAGCTAAACATATTAAGTTTACTGCTTTAGATTTAGAGGGAAATGAAATTGAGATTGAAGCAGATGATTTTTTTGCTCGAGTTGTTTTGCATGAAAATGACCATTTGGATGGGAAGCTTCTTATTGATCGAGTTTCTTTTACAGAACGTTCTGACCTAATTAAGCAATTGAACAAAAAAATCATGATTGGCTAGCATGAAAATTATATTTTTTGGATCCAGCACCTTTTCGTTACCTACCTTAGAAAAATTACTTTCCATAACAAAAGAAGTTACTGTTGTTTCCACTCCTGATGAAAAAAAAGGGCGTGGTCAAAAACAAGGGGCGACTGTTGTAAAGGAATGGTGTCTGAATAACTCTGTTTCTTGTATAACTCCTGAAAGTTTAAAATCTGAAGACGTTCAGAAAGAATTATCTGATATTGCTCCTGATTTTTTGGTTATTGCCTCCTACGGAAAGATTTTACCTCAAGCTATTTTGGATTTACCTAAAAAAGGTTGTTTGAATGTTCATCCCTCACTTTTACCCAAATATAGAGGGGCTGCACCTATACAGAGGTGTTTGTTGAATGATGATGAGGTTACAGGGGTCAGTATTATGAGACCTGTTTTAAAATTAGATGCTGGAGACATTATCGTTCAGCAGTCAGTTTCTATTGAGCCTAATGAGGCAGCTTCTGAGCTTTCAGCACGATTAGCAAATTTAGGGGCAGAACTTGTCTGGAAATTGATTCCTATTCTATGTTCAACACCGGAATCTATTCAGTATTTGCCTCAGAAAGAGGATTTGTCAACGTATGCAGAGAAGGTATTAAAGGAAGAAGCAAGTTTTGAGTGGAGCGATAGTGCTATTAGTATCCACAAAAAAGTTAGAGGTTTGGATGAATGGCCTGTGGCATATACAATATATAAGGAAGACCGATTACGCGTGTTATCTGCTGAATTGGGAGGAGATGCACCGATTAGTACTGTTCCAGGGACAATTCTTAAAATTGGTAAGGTGAAGGGGGTTCGCATTCAAACAGGGGAAAATACCTTATGGGTAAAAACCGTTCAAATGGCAGGAAAAAAGCCTATGCCGTCTTTCCAATTCCTTTTGGGACAAAGACTTAATGAAGGTGACGTTCTAAGTTAGAGGTTAGTGGTAAGTAGAAGCTTTTACTTAACTCCTAACTCTTAACTCCTAACTCTTTTTCCAACCTTGACAATCCTATTAATACAGCTAAAATACGCTGCTTCAGTACTGGTTTTGTTAAGTTCTATATATATAATTAAACGCATTTTTCAGGAGGATAATAGCATGTCGTTAAAAGTTGGTATTAATGGTTTTGGGAGAATTGGTAGGAACGTTTTTAGAGCAGGCTTTAAGAACGCTGACATTGAATTTGTGGCAGTTAATGACCTTTTCCCAACAGACACTTTAGCTCATTTATTAAAATATGATTCTACAATGGGTCGGTTTGACGCTGACATTGAAGCTGGAGAAGGCTTTCTTAAGGTTGATGGTAAGGAAGTTAAAGTCTTCAGTGAAAGAGATCCTAAAGATATCCCTTGGGGTGAATTAGGCGTAGATATTGTTATTGAATCTACAGGTATTTTTGCTACAGGTGATTTAGCTAAAAAACATATTGAAGGTGGCGCTAAGAAAGTAATTATTTCTGCTCCTGCAAAGGGTGAAGATATTACTGTAGTTGTTGGTGTGAATGATGATCAGTACGATACAGAAAAGCATAACATTATTTCAAATGCTAGCTGTACTACAAACTGTTTAGCGCCAGTTGCAAGTGTGCTTCACGAAAAGTTTGGTATTGTTCATGGTTTAATGACAACAGTTCATTCTTATACCAATGATCAAAAAATCTTAGATTTACCTCACTCAGATCCTAGAAGAGCACGAGCTGCAGCTCTTTCTATTATTCCTACATCAACAGGTGCTGCTAAAGTAATTGGGCGCGTAATTCCAGAGTTGAATGGTAAGCTGGATGGTATGGCTATGAGAGTTCCAACACCTAATGTTTCTGTTGTTGACTTTGTTGCTGAGGTAGAAAAAGAAACTAGTGTTGAAGAAGTTCTTGAAGAATTAAAGAAAGCTTCTAATGGTGCGATGAAGGGTATTTTAGAAATCTGTGAAGAACCTTTGGTTTCTCGTGATTTCAATATGAACCCAGCTTCGTCTATTGTAGATGCTTCTTTAACTCAGGTGCTTGATAAAAAAATGATTAAAATCATTAGCTGGTATGACAACGAATGGGGTTATTCAAACCGTTGTGTTGATCTAGCGATTAGCATCGGGAAAAAGTTAGCAGTTACAGCTTAAACTGATTCTATAAAATAGGATTTGGGGACATGGTTTTTTGATACTCCTTAAGGTGTGTCAGAAATGCGTGTCCCCTTTTTAATTTATGACCATGGATGAATCCTTTCTGAATTCCATTTCTAAAGCTCAATGGCAAAAAATCGGCACCCAAAAACGTTCTGGGGTTGCCGTTCCGTTATTCTCTATTTACACTAAAGACAGTCTTGGTTGTGGGGAAATTCCTGATCTAATTTTCTTAATTGATTGGTGTCGAAAAGTAAATTTAAGTGTTATTCAATTACTCCCATTAAATGATATGGGGTACAGTTTTTTTCCTTATGATTCTCAAAGCGCTTTTGCTTTAGACCCTATTTATATTTCACTAAATAAAATAAAAGATATTGATGTGGGAAAATATCACAACGATATTTTTGCATTAAAACAGCCTTTTTCTTTAGGTGGTGAAAGAGCAAAATACGAAGCAAAAGGAGCTAAGTTAAAGTTGTTATGGGAAATTTTTCAGGAACACAAAGATAACTTACCAGAAAAATGCCAGTCTTACATTGAGGATAATGCTCATTGGTTAAATGCTTATGCTACCTACAGAGTTCTAAAGGAGCAACACAGAGAAACCTCTTGGGAGCAATGGCCAGAGCAGCACAAGAATTATTCTTTAGAATTAATTGATAAAATAAAAGAAGAGTTTTCTCTGAGTTTTCTTTTTCAGCAGTGGGTTCAGTGGCAGTTATTTGAACAGTTTGTAGAAGTAAAAAAATATGCGCAAGCTAACAAAGTTTCCTTGATGGGGGATATCCCTTTATTGGTTTCTAGGGATAGTGCTGGCGTATGGTCACAAAGAGATTATTTTAAATTGGATTTTGCTGCAGGATCTCCACCCGATCGATATTATGCTGATGGTCAGCGTTGGGGGATGCCGCCGTATAATTGGAGCAATATTGAAAAAGATTCTTTTATGTATATTCGAAACAAATTGAAATATGCTGAGAATTTTTATGATCTTTATCGAATTGACCATGCTATAGGGCTATTTAGGATTTGGGCTATTCCTACTTCTGAGCCTGAAGAAACCTTGGGAAAGAATGGATCTTTTGATCCTGTTTGTGATGTTGAGTGGGAAAAACAAGGAAGAAGGTTAATTGCTGGTTTTTTAAATTCAACAACAATGCTACCGTGTGCAGAGGATTTAGGTCTTGTGCCTGAATGTTCTTATCGCATGTTAAAAGAGTATGGAATTCCTGGAATGGATATTCAGCGTTGGCTTAAAGATTGGGGGGATTCTTATGACTTTAAAGGTGCCGAAGACTATCGGGAAAATGCAATTGCATCTTTATCTACCCATGATACCAGTTCATTAAAAGGTTGGTGGGATTATGAATGTGAAACAGTTGATGAGATTATTTTCTATAATACGTGTAAACGAGTTGGGTTAGATTTTGAATTAGCTAAATCGTCTCTTTTTGATTTATCAAAAACCCATAAGAAAAAATTTTATTGGAAAACAGAAATTAACTCTGTTGATGATTTACTTAAAGTAACAGAGAAAGAAAAAGGAGAGGTTGGCGAATTAATTGACTTATTTCTTTCAAGTAAAAATGAAAGAAAAAAATTCTTATCTTTTTTGGGTTTTGAGTCTGAGGATTCCTCGTGTGCTGTAAGTGATATTATTTTAAAATCTATAGAGAGTATTAATAAGACAAATTCCATTTTTTGTATTTTGTCTTTATTTGATTGGTTAATGCTGGATTTAAACTTATTACCTAAAGATTCTTGGGAATATAGAGTTAATTTTCCGGGTGAAAAAATGGATAAAAACTGGTCATTGTTAGCCCCTATTTCTTTAGAAGAGCTATTGAATTCACCTATAAACGATCTAATTAAAGGTATTATTAGTAGCTCTAGAAGAGCATTGTAAGCTTCTGGCTCTATTAATATTGACATTCCTAAGGAATTCGTTAGAATAACCGGCTCTAAACCATCTAAATACTTACTTAAAGGGTTCTACCGATATGAAGACAATTAAAGATTTTAATATAAAAGATCAGAAGGTATTAATACGCGTTGATTTTAATGTTCCTTTGAAAGATGGTGTTATTCAGGACGATGCCCGTATTGTTAAAGCAATACCTACAATAGAGTATGCGTTAGAACAAGGTGCAAAGGTAATATTAATGTCTCACTTAGGTAGGCCTAAGGGTGAGCGGAATTTGGAATTTTCGTTAAAACCAGTAGCTGATCACTTAAGTTCTTTGTTGAATAAGCCTGTTGAATTCTTGAATGATTGCATTGGTAAGGAAGTTGAAGAAAAAGTTGATTCTATTGAGGTTGGCCAGGTGTTTTTATTAGAAAACCTTCGGTTTCATAAAGAAGAAACTCAAAATGAGGACTCCTTTGCAGAAGCCCTTTCTAATTTAGGGGATGTATATATTGATGATGCTTTTGGTGCTTGTCATCGAGCTCATGCATCAGTAGAAGGTGTAACGCATTATCTGCCATCGGCAGCTGGTTTTTTACTCTCAAAAGAGGTGGAATATTTTGGTAAAGCATTATCAGAGCCTAATCGGCCATTCGTTACAATTTTAGGCGGGGCAAAAGTTTCTGATAAGATTAAGTTAATTGATAATTTAGTAAATAAAGTAGATGTTCTTTTAATTGGTGGAGGTATGTCTTATACCTTTCAAAAAGCATTGGGGTTTAGTATTGGGGATTCTCTTTTAGATGAGGCTGGAATTGAAATAGCTAAACAAGCTATTGAAAAGGCAAAAGAAAAGAATGTTCAATTGTTATTACCTGAAGATTATCATGTTTCTACTGAGTTTAATGAAACTTCAGATTCAAAGGTAACTGAAACTCCTGCTATTGAAGACGGTTGGGGAGGGATGGACATTGGCCCTAAAACAGTTGAAAAATTTAAAGAAGTTTTAAAAGATGCAAAAACGATTGTTTGGAATGGCCCAGTGGGTGTTTTTGAAATGGATAAATATCAGGTGGGTTCCCAAGCTATAGCAGATTTTATTGGCGCACTAGAAGCGACTTCAATTATTGGTGGGGGAGATACGGCTAGTGCAATAAAGAAATTTAATTTAGAAGATAAAATGTCCCATATTTCAACAGGTGGTGGCGCTAGTTTAGAGTTGCTTGAAGGAAAGGAATTACCTGGGATACAGGCAATTCTTAATCAATCATCAAACGCACAAGTTTAATATTAAAAGGAAGGTAGAAGAAATAATGAGAAGACCCTTAATCGCTGGAAATTGGAAAATGTTTAAGACGACTGAAGAAGCAATTAATTTGGTGAATACGATTAAAGCTGGAGTTCATCAGATGGATCATTGCGATATTATCGTTTCACCCCCATTTACAGCTTTATCAAAAGTATCTGAGCTTTTAAATGGAACTCGAATTCATTTGGGCGCACAAAATATGCACTACGAATCAGAAGGTGCTTTTACAGGTGAAATTTCTCCTTTGATGCTTAAAGATTTAGGATGTCGATATGTTATTTTAGGGCACTCTGAAAGACGTGCTTATTTTAAAGAAACGGATAGCTTGATTAATAAAAAGCTTGTTGCTGCTTTATCTTATAGTTTACTTCCCATACTTTGTGTGGGTGAGACTCTTGAAGAAAGAGAATCAGGTAGAGCCAAAGATACTGTTAAAGCACAGCTAGAAGGCTCTTTACAAGGGATTGAAGCAAGTCAATTTGATAAAATTATTATTGCTTACGAACCTGTTTGGGCTATTGGGACTGGAAAAACAGCTTCTCCTGAACAAGCTCAGGAAATGCATGCTTTTATCCGTCAGTTTATCTTGGAAAAAACTAATCAAGATGTTGCTGCAAAAATCCGTATCTTATATGGTGGTAGCGTAAAACCTGAAAACATTGCTACATTAATGGGTCAAGAAGATGTGGATGGTGGTTTAGTTGGTGGTGCTTGTTTGAAAGCAGAATCTTTTATTCAAATAATTTCAGGAACATTAATCAATGATAACGCGGGATCGGTAAAATGAGCATTTTCTTAACAGTTCTACACATAATTGTTTGTTTAGTTTTAGTTACAGTAATTCTGTTCCAGGCAGGAAGAGGCCAAGGATTAACAGGGTCTAGTTTTGGAGCTAGTGGGGGAGTTAATACTCTTTTTGGAACTAAAGCAGGTGATTTTTTCACAAAAGCTACTTCTGTTTGTGCTATTTTATTTCTAGTAACTTGTATTTCATTAGATATCGTTGAAGCACGTCGCTCTCGATCTTTAGTCGCGCCAGGAGGAGAGAAAATTACTCAGGCAGATATGGATAAGATTAAAGAAGCTTTAGAGAAGTTAAAAGCTGAAGCTAAAGAAAAAGAAGCTAAGGTTGAAGGCGTTGTTGATGAAGCTGAAACATCAGACCTTGTTAGTGATGCTAAAGACGCTTTAGATAAAGTAGTACAGTAAGAATTACATTTCTTAACTAGTAGTTTAAGTGTAAGTGCCTATCGTGCTAGATCGCTCAGTCTCTCGTCTAACTATTATTGTTTATTTTATTCAAGGTGCTTTAGGCATTGTTGCAATTGCTCTTCCTTTATACCTTAAAGATTTAGGTTTTAGCATCTCTCAGATTGCTTATTTAACTTCTTTAAGTTCAATCCCTTGGTTTTTTAAAATTATTTATGGAGCTATTTCAGATAGTATCCCTCTTTGGGGTTTACGTCGTAAACCTTATCTGTGTATTTGTTCATTGCTTTCTACTGTTGGCTGGTTGTTTTTAGCATTAGAACCTAAAAGTTTCCCTGTTATTTTATCCTTACTGTTTAGTATTAATATTGGGTTTGCTGCTACAGATGTAATTACAGATGGGTTAATTGTTGAAAAATCAGATAAGGACACGGTTAGAAAATATCAAAGTCTTGCTTGGGGTTTTAGAAGTCTTGGAGCAGTTTGTAGTGGTTTGTTGGGAGGTTATTTAGCGACACGGTTTTCTTATAATTGGGTTTTTGTTTTTACAGCTATTTTGCCACTAATGACACTCATTTATTCTTTTTCTGTTAATGAGGATAAAGCCCATACTAAGAACGAAGTTATTTGGGAACCCATGTGGAAAAGTTTATGTTTCTTGGTCAAAAAGGAATATATTCTTTTTTCATTATTACTAATTGTTTTAACCATGACATCGGCCTTTGGAACTCCTTATTTCTTTCATTTAAAAGATAATATAGGGTTGTCTAAAAATATTTTAGGTTTAATATCCAGCATCACATGGATTGGGGCAATTATTGGAACGTTTATATTTGGAAAATTTTTATCCCGTGTGCCACTAATTAAAATAATGCTTATTGGAGTTGTTTTAAATGTAGCGGGCACATTCTCCTGTTTTTTAGTGTTTAATGCGTTATCTGCAGGGATCATCTTTTTTATTAACGGAATCCTTTCTTATATTATTTTATTACCTATACTGGCTACGGCAGCAAAGATGTCGCATGATACAGGAGTAGAAGGTTGTTTATTTGCTGTGATTATGAGTATTCATAATTTAGGCTCAATTTTGGGTGGTTTGATTGGAGGTCTATTATTTCCTTTGATTGGCTTAAATATGTTAATTACTCTTTCTGCTTTATTTGGATTATTAGCCTTTCCATTACTGCTTAAATTTAAAACAATTATAAATCTAGAATAATAAGGTATAATTAGGCTCAAAATATAACGAGTAAAGGAATTATTATGGCAGAATTAAGAAAAGATATTGTAACGGGCCGCTGGGTGATTATTGCTACTTCTCGTGGAAAAAGGCCCACAGATTTCTCTCCTGAAGATCAACTTATTGGTGATACAAGTAATTGCCCATTTTGTTATGGGAATGAAAATAAAACACCTTCAGAAATCTATGCTGATAGACCAAATGGGGGTCCTGCAAATTCTGCTGATTGGACTATTCGAGTTATTCCCAATAAATATCCTGCTTTAAGTAGTGAAGAACTGCTGAGTAAAAGCGGGGAAGGAATTTATGACAAAATGTCTGGTTTTGGAAATCATGAGGTTGTTGTTGAGACGGGCGACCATTACAAGGTGTTTCAAGAGTTGACACTAGGTGAAACTCAAAAAGTTTTAACTGTTTTTCAGGATCGCATAGAAGATTTGCATAGAGATGAACGAAATAAATATGTTTTAGTGTTTAAAAATGAAGGACCTAATGCCGGAGCTACTTTAAGCCATACTCATTCTCAAATCATAGCAACGCCGGTTACTCCAAAACGAGTTATTGAAGAGATTAGCGGTTCGAAAGATTACTTTGAAGATAAAGAGAGATGTCTTTTTTGTGACATTATTGCTGAAGAGAAAAGTTCTGGAGAGCGTATCGTTTATGAGAATGATCACTATATTTCTTATTGTCCTTATGCTTCCCGTTTTCCATTTGAAATTTGTGTGCTTCCCAAGTATCACCAGATGGATTTTTATGGAAGTAGAGCCCATATTACAGATATGGCAAAAGCGTTAAAAATTACTTTAAGTAAGTTATCTGTTGTTTTAAATAAGCCGCAATATAATTTTATTATTCACACATCACCTAATAGAAATAATCCTCAGGGGCTATGGCACAATATTTCGGATTGTTTTCATTGGCATTTTGAGATTATGCCTCGTTTAGTTAAAGTGGCTGGATTTGAGTGGGGATCTGGGTTTTATATTAATCCAACCTCACCTGAGGATGCGGCTAAGTATCTTAGAGAAGCAGTCGTCGAAGAAGAGTAAAAACCTCTTCATAAATAATATTATGTCATCATCAACTTCACCCACACCCACACCTCAAACAACTGTCCAACAAGATGATTCTATCCAATATTTAAAAGGAATAGGTCCAAAGCGTTTTACGGCTTTGAAACGACTGGGTTATGAGACTGTAGGCCAACTGTTTTATTTTTATCCTCGGCGCTATGAAGACCGGAGTCACTTTTGCCCTATAAGGAGAGTTCGGATTAAGCAGTTTGTAACCATTCAGGGTCAAATATTAGAAATGAATACGAGGAGAATCAAACGATTAGAACTGTTTGAAATGACTGTAGGGGATAGTTCGGGTACTATTATTGCAACTTGGTTTAATCAGGGGTATTTAAGGAAAACATTTAACATTGGCGACACTATTATTCTCAGTGGTAGAGTTGATTATTATCAGCGTATTCAATTAAGTTCCCCAGAATATGAGGTTCTGATCAATGACGAAAACGAAACTATCCATACAGGACGTATTACACCAGTATATCCATTAACAGAAGGTTTGTGGCAGAGGGCAATGCGAACGGCCATGAAGCAATTAATAGACCTTCATGCAGATAATATTATTCATGAATTCTTACCTTCACAATTAATACATAAATTAGATTTATTAGATTTGCCAATGGCTATTAAGAACATTCACTTTCCTGAGTCATCAGAGCTTTTTGAGCGGGCACAGAAAAGACTAATTTTTGATGAGTTGTTTTTATTCCAGATGGCGTTAGAGGAAAAACGTAAACATGAAAAAGTATTGCCTGCACCAACAATGGATGAAAGTAATAGCGATGAATTTATAACAAACTTTGAAAAGACGCTTCCATTCAATTTTACAGAATCTCAGAAAAAAGTAACGCGTGAAATAATTAATGATTTCTCTAAAAAATATCCTATGAGACGATTGCTTCAAGGGGATGTTGGGAGTGGTAAAACTTTAGTTGCTGTACTATCGTTATTAAAGGTTGCTCAGGAAGGTTTGCAAGGCGTTCTGTTAGTGCCAACAGAAATATTAGCTGAGCAACACTATAAAACAATTAAAAAAATATTAGAGCCTTTTGATTTAAAAATAAGGTTATTAACAGGGAGCCAAGATAAAGCTGTAAAAACCAACACGAAATATGAGATTAAAACAAACACCTGTAATATTGTGATTGGTACGCATGCATTGTTGCAGGAAGGAATAGATTTTCCTAAGCTTGGATTACTTGTGGTTGATGAACAGCACAAGTTTGGTGTTCGTCAAAGAGCGCACTTAATTAAAGAGTCAGCCAAATCCCCTCATTTGTTGGTTATGACAGCCACACCCATTCCTAGAACGTTAGGATTAACTCTTTATGGTGATTTAGAAATTTCTACTATTAATGAAATGCCAAAGGGAAGACAACCTATTAAAACCTATTGGATTACAAAGAAAAAAGAAACAGATGTGTTTAAATTTATTGCAGAACGATTAGATCAGGGCCAGCAAGCATATATGGTTTTTCCGGCCATCGAAGAGAGCGAGAAATTAGAAATAGAAGCTGCGGAAAAAGCATTTAAGAAACTTCAAAAAGAAAAAATATTTAAAAATTTTTCCATAGGGCTTGTTCATGGACGTTTAGATTCTATAAAAAAAGATACTGTAATGAAACAATTTCACAGAAATGAAATACAGGTTTTAATAGCAACCTCTGTAATTGAGGTTGGGATTGATAATCCGAATGCAACTATGATAGTTGTTCAGAATGCGGAACGATTTGGGTTGTCATCATTACACCAATTAAGAGGGCGTGTTGGTCGGGGTGATAAGGAATCTTTTTGTTTTCTTTTTGGAAACCCAAAGACAGATGAGGGTAAAAGACGTTTGCGAGTTTTAACAAAAACAAATGATGGTTTTAAAGTAGCTGAAGAAGATTTGCTTATTCGTGGTCCGGGAGATATTTTGGGGACGCGTCAGCATGGAATTCCTCAATTTGTTTTAGCTAATCTTATTCGAGATTTTGAAATGCTTCAATTGGCAAGATCAGAAGCAGAGGTTATTACTAAGAATGATCCAGAATTGCTTTCAGATTCCTTAGGACCTTTAAAATATCGTTTAGAGGGTTACATGACTTATTATCAAGAGAACTATAAATCATAAGAAAGAGAATTTATCTGTGAGAATTACTACGGGCATTTATAAAAATCGAAAACTGTTCTTTCCACAATCTAAAGATATTCGTCCAGCAATGGATAAGATAAAACAGTGCATATTTAACGTTTTGGGGAGTGTTGTTGAGGATGCTGCTATTTTAGATATTTATGCTGGTTGTGGCAGTCTAGGCTTTGAGGGGTTAAGCAGGTATGGTAAAAGAGTTACCTTTATAGACAATCATCCTTTAGCCATTAAATCCATAAAGAAAAATATTGAATTACTGCAAGTAGAGGATAAGACAGTAGTTATGGCTATGAGTGCCTCAAGAGCACTCAAACTAATTGGCAGTAAAAATGAGCAGTTTAATCTTATTTTTCTGGATCCTCCTTACGATAAGTCCGCTGTTAGAAAGGCCTTGAGACAAATTATCGAATTTGATATACTTAGCACTTTTGGGTGGGTCGTTATAGAGCATTCTAAGAGGGAGCAACCTGAGATTTTCGAGGGGCTTACCTTGAAAAATACACGAAATTTTGGAGCTACTTACCTGTCCTTTATTCAGAAAGCTGAGAATTAAGCATGTCAGAGAAACGCGTAGCTATATATCCAGGTACATTTGACCCGATTACCTTGGCTCATATTGATATTATTAGAACTGCCTCAAAAATGTTTGATGAGGTTTATATTGCAGTGGCCCAAAATACGTCAAAGGAACCTCTTTTTTCAACTGAAGAGAGAATACAGTTTCTCACTGAAGCTATGAAGGAATTCCCAAACGTAAAAGCAGAACAGTTTAACGGTCTTATTGTTGATGTTGCTAAAAGTAAAAAGGCTTCCGTTCTTATTCGAGGAATTAGAGCTGTTGCTGATTTTGACTATGAGTTTCAGATGGCTATAGCTAATCACAAGTTGGCACCTAGTATTAATACAATTTTTATTATGCCTTCTGAGGATTTATTTTATATTTCCTCAAAATTAATTAAAGAAATTGCCTCTTTTGGGGGTTCTTTAGAACAATTCGTTCCAAGTTTTATTAAGCAACCCATTAAAGATAAGTTGCTTTCTAAATCCAAATCTTAGTTATAAGGTGGTATTTGTAGCATGTCTCAAAAAATAATTATTAGTTTGGCGCACCTTTCGGATGCTGATGGTTTTGAAATAAAAGAAAGTTTAGATGCAAGCCAAATTGATTTAGAATTTGATGATTTAGTTTATACAGCTCCTCTTCATGTGGATGGGGTAGTAACTAAAATGTCTTCTGTTTTGACTTTCAAGGGGACATTAGCTAGTGAAGTTAAGAAAACCTGCTCGCGTTGTTTAAATCAATTTGATGATAAATTTATTGTGAGCTTTAATTATAGCTTTGATATTAAAGATAAATCTGAAGTAGATGCTACAGAAGATATCAGAGAAGCATTAATCTTTAAACATTCGCAGCAAAGTTATTGCGTTGCTGATTGTAAAGGGTTGTGTTCTCATTGTGGTGTTGATTTAAATCAAAATTCTTGCACTTGTAATAAAAATTTAGAAACAGAGAGTTCCAATTTAAAAGAATTGTTGGAAGAGAAATTCAATAAGTAAATAAGGAGGAAAAGTAGTGGCTCATCAAAAGAGAAAACATTCTAATGGCAGAACAGGGAAAAGAAGAGCACATGATGCTTTAAGTTTAAAATCTTTAGCTGTGTGTTCAAACTGTAATGCTCGTGTTATGCCGCATCGTATTTGTCCCGAATGTGGTCATTATAAAGGACGTCAAGTAGTTGTAATCGCTTCTAAAGAGGAGAAGAAATAGTTATGATTCGTATTGCCATTGATGGCATGGGTGGGGATCGTGCTCCAGGCGTTATTGTTGATGGCGTAGTCCAAGCAGCAAATGACTGTGATTACGAACTAATCTTAGTGGGGGATCAGTCTGCGTTAAAGCATGAGTTGAATAAATACCAAGTAGCGGGTGGGAGATTGTTTATTCATAATGCCTCTGAAGTTGTATCCATGGGGGAATCACCTGTTAAAGCTGTTAAAAGGAAAAAAGATTCTTCAATTAATGTTGCCATAGATTTGCTAAAGCGTGGCGAAGTTGATGCTGTAGTAACTGCAGGCAATACAGGGGCTGCTGTGGCCTCTGCGACATTAAATCTAGGGCTTTTAAAAGGAATTAAACGACCAGGGATTACCGTCAGTTACCCTTCAGCACATGGCATATCTTTAGCTGTCGATGTTGGTGCAAATTTAGATCCGTTACCAGAACATTTACTTCAATATGCAATTATGGCTGAAATATATTCTCAATGTGTATTAAAGAAAAGAAATCCTTCAATTGGTTTACTTAATGTTGGAGAAGAAGAAGGAAAAGGTACAGAAAAAGTAAAAGAGGCTTACCGTTTATTAAGAGATTCTGGCCTTAATTTCATCGGTAACATAGAAGGTCGTGATTTTTTCTCTGGGAGAGCTGATTGTGTTATATGTGATGGTTTTGTAGGTAATGTTGCTTTAAAAACTATTGAAGGAATTACAGATGTTGTTGGTAAATTATTTAAAAAGGAAATAAAAAAGAATCCTTTGTTTAAAATTGGTGCTTTTCTTTGCAAGCCTGCCTTAGAAGCAATAGTAAAAGATACTAACTATGAGCAAGCTGGTGGAGCTCCTTTGTTAGGTATTGATGGCGTGGTTATTATCAGTCATGGCGGTTCATCTGCAAAAGCCATCCGAAATGCTGTTCGAGTTGCAGGGCAATCTGTTCAGCAAAAAGTTAATGATCAGATTGTAAATGAAATCTCTCAACGAGATAAAGATAAGAAATTAACAACCCCATCTGCCTAATTGTGATAACCCTATAGAGTATTCAAAAATGATGAAGAGTAGAGCACGTATAATTGGTATGGGTATTGGAATACCCAAAAAAGTTTTAACTAATGCTGATTTAGAAAAAATGGTTGAAACTACCGATGAGTGGATAAAAACCCGAACCGGTATCAGTGAAAGACATATTGCTGGTGAGGATGAAAAATGCAGTGATTTGGCCACAACAGCAAGCTTGGGTGCCCTTGAGCAAGCCAAGCTCTCTCCAAAAGATATTGATTTAATTATTGTTGCTACAATTAGTCCTGATATGTTTTTTCCTGCTACCGCCTGTATAGTTCAAAATAACATTGGTGCCGTTTGTCCATCCTTTGATATTGGAGCAGCTTGTTCTGGATTTCCATTTGCTTTAGCTACCGCTGAATCTTACATAGCTACCGGACAATATAAAAACATTCTTGTTGTTGGCGCTGAAAAACTATCCAGTTTTATTGATTGGAAAGACAGATCTACGTGTGTGTTATTTGGTGATGGTGCAGGGGCTGCTGTTATTTCTGCTACAAATGGTAGTGAGGATGGGATTTTAAACACCCATCTGGGCTCTGATGGTTCTAGTGCTGATTTATTAAAAATACCAGGGGGAGGTTCTACGTTGCCTCCGTCTTATGAAGTTATTGATCAAAAATTGCATACATTAAAAATGCAAGGTAGTGAGATTTTTAAGTTAGCTGTACGAAGAATGGGTGACTCTGTTTTGAAGGTTTTAGATGAAGCAGGTCTAACTTTAGATGATTTAGATATGTTAATTCCACATCAAGCTAATTTAAGAATTATTCAAGCTGTAGGTGCTCGAATTAACTTACCAGAAGAAAAAGTATTTGTTAATCTAAATAAATACGGAAATATGTCCAGCGCCTCTACAATTGTTGCTTTATATGAAGCTGTTCAAGAGGGTAAAATTAAAAAAGGGTCTAATGTGGTTATCGTTGCGTTTGGTAGCGGTCTCACATGGGCAGCATCGGTGTTAAAATGGTAAAACAAGCGTTTTTGTTTGCAGGACAAGGGGCTCAATTTGTTGGTATGGGAAAAGATTTGTATGAGCATTTTCCTGCTGTGAAAAAGATTTATGACGAAGCAGATGAAATATTAGGTTTTTCAATCTCTCAGCTTTCCTTTGAAGGCCCAGAAGATAAGCTAACACAGACTTCAATCTCTCAGCCCGCTATTTTTACTATGAGTGCCGCAATTTTAGAATTATTGAAATCTGAAGTTACTGAGCTAGTACCAGCAGCTGTTTGCGGATTAAGTTTAGGAGAATATAATGCCTTGGTTGCTTCAGGGATTTTGAGTTTTCAGCAAGCGCTTCGTTTAGTTCAAAAAAGAGGTGAATTTATGGAGAAAGCAGCTACTGAGAATAAAGGGACTATGGCTTCTATAATACGCCTAGATCAATCAGTTTTGGAAGAAGTGGTTCAAGAGGCTGGTTGTGAAATTGCTAATATAAACTCTAAAGAACAAATAGTTATTTCAGGTACCGTCGAGTCTGTTGAAAAAGCATGTGAGTTAGCAAAAGAAAAAGGTGCTAAAAGAGCAATTCCATTAAAAGTAAGTGGCGCCTTTCATTCAAGACTCATGAAATCGGCTAGCGTTTCATTATCCAAGGAATTAGACAATTTTAGCTTAAATGAGCCTAATATTACGTTTTGGGCCAATGTTTCTGGTGAAGTAGAAAAAGACCCTGAAAAAATCAAAAATCTTCTTGGAAAACAAGTAACACATCCTGTAAGATGGGTCGAAACAATAGAGGGTTTAGTTCAGTCAGGAATTAACCAAGCGTTTGAAATTGGGCCTGGAAGTGTTCTTAAAGGTTTAGCGCGTAAAATTAATCCTGATTTTGTTGTCACCAATTTAGGAACTGCTGTTGATGTTGAACAGTTGCTTAATTTGCAAAAGTAAGGGAAATTAAAATGACAGATACTATTCAGACACAACCGGAGACTAAAGGGGGAAGTAAGATGCTTCTTAAAGATCAAGTTGCTTTGATTACTGGCGGCGCACAAGGAATTGGGAAAGAAATCGCGTTACTATTTGCACAAGAAGGTGCTCATGTGGCACTTGTTGACATTAATCCAGAAGTTTTAGAAAAAACAAAAGCAGAAATCGAAGCCGTTGGTGTAAAATGTATTGATATTCAAGCTAATGTTACAAAATCTTCGGATGTTGATGAAGCGATTAAAAAATGTGTTGACAGCTTAGGACGTATAGATATACTCGTCAACAATGCAGGCATCACTCGAGATGGTTTGATGATTAGAATGTCTGAAGAAGATTGGGACCTTGTTCTAAATATCAATTTAAAGGGAACATTTTTATTTACAAAAGCAGCAGCAAAAATTATGATGAAGCAGAGATCAGGAAGAATTGTTAATATTGCTTCTATCATAGGTGTGATGGGAAATGCTGGTCAAGCAAACTATGCAGCTTCTAAAGCAGGTGTTATTGGTTTAACCAAAACAGCAGCTAAAGAGCTAGCTAGTAGAGGTGTTAATGTAAATGCTATAGCACCTGGTTTTATACAAACAGCTATGACCGACAAATTACCAGAGAATGTAAGAAATTTAATGTTAGACCAAATACCTTGTAAGCGTTTTGGTCAACCTGAAGATGTAGCAAAGACAGCTTTATTTTTATCGTCAAGCTACTCAAGCTATATCACCGGTCAAGTTGTTCAAATTGACGGTGGGATGTTAATGTAGTTCTTTTTTAACCTAACTAAGGAGGAAAACTAGATGGCAGTACAAGAAAAAATTACAGAAATCATCGTTGAGCAATTAGGTGTAAAACCTGAAGAAATCAAATCAGAAGCTTCATTTGTTGATGATTTAGGTGCTGATTCTCTTGATACCGTTGAATTAGTTATGGCATTGGAAGAAGAATTTGGTGTTGAAATTCCTGACGAAGATGCTGAAAAAATCGGTACCGTTGGAGATGCAATTAAATATATTGAAGAAAAAAAGAAATAATTAAAACCAAGTAAAGGTAGAGCTGAGTAAATGAAACGTAGGGTTGTTATTACAGGAATGGGAGTGATTACTCCCATTGGAATGTCTGTTGATGAGTTTTGGAAATCCTGTTTAGAAGGAAAAAGCGGTACGGGACCACTAACTCAATTAGACCCTAATCTATTTTCTTGTAAGGTAGCCGCAGAGGTAAATGATTTTGATCCAGCTGAGTGGCTACCTCCTAAAGAAAGAAAAAAGAATGATCGTTTTGTTCAGTTTGCTTTAGCTGCTGCCAAAATGGCTGTCGAAGATTCAGGAATCGATTTTTCACAAGAAGATCCTAATGTTTGTGGCGTATATATCGGTTCTGGAATTGGTGGGCTTCATACCATTGAAGAACAACACCGCGTTTTAATGGATCGCGGTCCTTCCCGTGTTTCACCTTTCTTAATTCCTATGTTAATTGTTAACATGGCTTCTGGAAAAGTCTCTATTGCACATAATTTAAAAGGTCCTAATAGTTGTGTTGCTACTGCTTGTGCTACAGGAACGCATGCTACTGGGGATGCCTTTAAGATTATTCAAAGAGGAGAAGCTGATGTTATGGTTGCGGGTGGATCTGAAGCTTGTATTACCGCGCTAGGTTATGGTGGTTTTGCTGCTCTAAAAGCACTATCTGGAAAAAGTGATAGCCCTGAATCTGCTAGTCGTCCTTTTGATGCGAGTAGAGATGGATTTGTTATGGGAGAAGGTTGTGGAATCTTGGTTCTAGAAGAATTGGAACATGCTAAAAAGCGTGGAGCGCGTATTTATGCTGAAGTGGTTGGTTACGGTATGACATCAGATGCTAATCATATTACAGCTCCTGACCCTAATGGTGAGGGTGCGACTCAATGTATGCTTCGTGCTATGAAAGATGCTGGAGTTGAGCCTGAAGAAGTTGATTATATTAACGCACATGGAACAGGTACACCATTAAATGATAAAATTGAGACTATAGCTATGAAAAGAGCCTTAGGTGAAGAAAATGCCAGGAAAGTCTCTATCAGTTCAACAAAATCAATGACAGGGCATCTTTTGGGTGCTGCTGGAGGTGTTGAAGCTGTTGCTGTTTGTAAAGCAATTCAAGAAGGAATTATTCCTCCAACAATAAATCTACACAACCCAGATCCTGAATGTGATTTAGACTATACCCCTAATGTCCCCAAGAAACGTGAAGTAAATGTGGCCCTATCCAATTCTCTTGGTTTTGGTGGTCATAATGCTACATTGTGCTTTAAAGCCTACAAAGACTAGTTATACCCTCTTTTAAGTCCTCAAAATAGCTTTTCTATGTAATTAAAATAGACGAATTACCTATAGAATGCTAAAATCTACAAGTTATACACAATTCACCAATTACTTAGAGAACCCCTATGAGTTTAAAAAAATTAGAAATCTTTGGATTTAAATCTTTTGCCGAGAGAACAGAAGTTGTCTTTGAGCCAGGAGTGACCTGTATTGTTGGTCCTAATGGTTGTGGTAAAAGCAATGTGTCAGATTCTATCCGTTGGGTTCTTGGTGAAAGAAGCGCAAAAATGCTGCGTGGATCTAAAATGGAAGACATTATCTTTAATGGTACTGATTTTAGAAAACCATTAGGATTTGCAGAAGTCCATCTTACCTTTGATAACCGAAATCAAATTATTCCTATTGAATACGACGAAGTCGTCATATCTAGAAAATTATATCGCTCAGGTGAAAGTGAATATTTCATCAATAAAACCTTATGTCGTTATAAGGACATCCAAGATTTATTAATGGATACCGGAATTGGTTCTAGTTCTTACTCGATGATTGAACAAGGAAGAATTGACTATATTTTAACTGCAGATCCTGACAAAAGACGCCAACTCATTGAAGAAGCTGCTGGAATAAGTAAGTTTAAATCTAAAAGAGAAGAGGCCGTAAGAAAATTAGAGAGAACAGAAGGAAATCTTCTTCGTTTAGGAGATATTGTTGCTGAAATAGAAAAAAACATAAAATATGCTGAGAGACAAGCTCGAAAAGCAGAAAAGTATAAAGAGCAGTTCGAAGAACTTAAAAGTCTTGAGATTTCCAAAGCAATTATTGAGATTAAAAAACTTAAAGAACAGTTAGTGGATTTTAACAATAAAAAATCAGAGTACGAACGGTTGTTGTCTGAAACACAAAAAAAACTACAACAAGTGGAAATCCAACTAAATGAAAAACAGCGAACAATTAAAGAATTAGAGAGCGAAGTTAATGAGGGTGAAGTTAAAAAAGTGGAATTGTCTTCAAAAATCAATTCCCTTAAAGAAAAAACATATTTCAATACAGAGCGCATTGGCTCTTTGAAGAACCAAAAAGAAGAAAGTGATAAAGAAATTTTTTCATCGACTGAAAGAATTGAAATTCTGAATAATGAAATTAAGGTTTTAGAACAAGAACTATCTAAAAGAAAAGAAGAAAATGAAACATTTGAAACAAGAGTAAACTCAATTAATTCCCAAATCACTGAGAAGGAAGCTGAGCTCAACAAGAACAAAAGTTATTTAGATGATTGTCATAGTAATCAAAGAGATATTCATTCACAAAAATCTCAAATGGGACAAAGTAGATCCCAAATTGAATCAAGAGCAGCTAGTTTGAAGACAAAAATTGAGCATCTAGAAGATGATGTTATAAAAATAACTTCTCACACAAGTGAAATTGATAATAAAAAAGCTAATGCAGACACTGTAAACGATAAGCTTAAGCAAGCCATTCATGAATTTGAAGTAAAGGTGAGTGCAACTAAAAACGAGCTTTCAAAAAAGGATGTCGAAATTGACGAGCTTCGTAAGCTAGTTATTCAGACTGAAGGAAAATTAAAAGAAATTGAGACTCAAACAGAATTGCTTACAAGTAATAATCAGGAGGAGTCTTCTAGGAGTTTTAAAAAGTTAGTTAAAGAAAAACAAGTTGATAAGGAATCGCCTCTTTTTCAGAAAATATTCTTTGTTCATGAAGTTTTCCAGCCTAAACCTGGCAGTGAATCAAAATACAATAAGTTAGTACGTTTATTCATGAATGATGAAATGCTTTTGGATCAGTGGAAAAGTGTTTATTCTTTTAAGCAGCTTTCAGAAGGATTTCGAAGTTCTCCTATTTCATCTTTTGTGAATCGGAATAGCATTAAATTATTTGCTGGTAATATTGAAGTTGCAGGTGTTCCTTTGTTTCCTATAGTAAATTCGATTGATGTCAAAGAGTCATTCTCAAACCATCTATTAAATATGTTTAATGATATATACTCTTCTGATTTTACTCTTGAAGAATTGTTGTCAAGAAATGTTCATTTGGCTCTTAATCAAAAACAAGTTGTTACTCAGGACGGTTATTTATTAGGTCCTGGTAGTAAAGTTACATTTCCAGTTTCTGGGGAGGTTGATGCGCGTCTTCCGGAAGAAAAGATCTCTGATTTATCTTTGGCTAAAGAAACAACAATTAAAAATTTAGAAGAATATAAACATAATGAATCAGCAGCTGTTTCTGAGCGTAAAACTATTGAGAGCACACTTACGAAAGAGAACCAAGAACTTTCAGCCGCTTTAACCAATTATCAAACAGAGTTAAAGCTTTTTGAGCAAATTGATAAAAACAAGGAAAGCTTGTCTGTTCAATTGTTAACCTTAGAGCAAGAAATTAATAAATCTAAAATTAATCTACAAGAAACAGAATCTTCTCTTCAAATTGAAAATGAAAAATTAAAAGATTTAAACCAAAAAGAAGTAGAGCTTAACGAGGTTATTGGTCAGTATAGGGAAAAGGACGGGCTTTTATCAAAAGAACTAGAGCAAATTAAGTTAAGTAGAGTACAGGTGGAGGCTGATTATAAGAACCTTGGTGAACGCATTAACTTTCTTAATGAGAGTGTTGAGCGTTCGAAATCAGCTATAGTCGAAGATAATAATCGTATTGAATCTAGAAAGAAATCCATTGAAGAAGGAGAGTCTTTTATTCAACAGCTTATTCGAGATAATGAGTCTTTCCAGCTACAGATTACAGAGCAGAATAATGTTTTTATTGAAATAGGCCAAAGCATTAATAGGATTAAAGATGTCTTGGAAGTTCAAACGGAAGAAGCGAAAAAAATCCATCTAAATGTTGAAAGTACTCGTAGACAATTAGAGGAGACAAAGGAAAGTCTTCATTCGAATGAAATGCATGTTCTAGAAGCAAAGCATTCAGAGTCCGCTATTATTGAACGTATTCGAGAGGCTTATAAACTGGATATAGCTAATGATATTAAAGAAGAAGATCAGATAACTGAAGAGACTGTTTCTGCTGAAGAATTAAGTGTTCAAATAGAAAAATTAAAGCAGAAAGTGGAAAATTATGGTGCCGTAAATCTATTAGCTGTAGAAGAATATGATGAGCTTAAAGAGAGATTTGATTTTTTGAATAAACAGAGTGAAGATCTCGTCCAATCTAGAGACTCTTTATTAAGTGCTATACGTAAAATTAATAAGACTACTAAGAAGTTATTTGAAGATACATTTAATGCTGTGCAGAGTGAGTTTCAGAACTTTTTCACTACTTTATTTGGGGGTGGTAGTGCAATGCTTACCCTGATAGATGAGGATAATCCTCTGGAATCAGGCATTGAAATTTTAGCTAGACCTCCAGGAAAAAAATTGCAATTAATAACTCTTTTATCTGGAGGAGAAAAAGCGATGACGGCTATCGCCTTGTTATTTGCTTTGTTTAAAATTAAACCATCTCCGTTTTGTTGTTTGGACGAAGTTGACGCACCTTTAGATGAAGCGAATATTGACCGTTTTCTTTCTGTTGTTAAGTTATTTTTAGAAACATCACAATTTATTATTATTACCCATAACAGAAAAACAATTAGTATGGGGGATGCGTTATATGGTGTAACGATGGAGGAAACAGGTATTTCAAAGCTTGTTTCTGTTAAAGTTAATCAAGATGAAAAAGATTCAAAGTTGCTGGAAGAAACGGTAACTCAATAGGAGGAATAAATAAAAATGAAGAAACATAAAGTTTTAGCTTCTATATTTGTATTAATTATGGCTTTGGGTGCATCAGGTTGTGAAACTACGCTTAATGAACCTGCTGCTGGTGCTTTAGGTGGTGCTGCTGCCGGTGCTGGTTTAGGTGCTATCATTGGTAATGCTAGTGGAAACACCGGAGCTGGAACAGCTATTGGAGCTGGTTCTGGGGCATTGTTAGGTGCTTTGTTGGGTGAAGGAATGAGACGTTCTAAAGAATCTGCTAAAAGAGAGATTCGTGAGGAACTAAGAAGAGAAGGGTTGGCTCAACAAGGTTATACTGCTCCTCAAGCTCAAACATCAACACAACAGCAACAAGTACAAGAAGTTCATACAAAATACAATCCAAAATCAGGTCAAACCTTTCCTGAAAGATTTAAATTTGATCCAGCAACAGGGGATGAATTAAAATATTTGCAATAAACTTTTAGTCGTCCATATATCTTGATGGTATGTGGACGACTAATGTTTATCTCCATAGGCTGAATCTCATGAATCTTGCCAATGCATTAACATTACTCAGAATATTTTTAGTTCCGGCATTGATAATATCTATTGTTTATTATCAGCCAAATAAAGAAATATATCGTTATATTGCTTTAGGAATTTTTACTTTAGGAAGTTTAACAGATGCTGTTGATGGTTATATTGCTCGAACCTTTAATCAGCAAACAAAATTAGGTACATTGTTAGATCCATTGGCAGACAAGTTAATTGTTGTTAGTGCTTTTCTGTGTATTTTTCTACAACCTCATTTTGATTTAAGACCCCCTGTCTGGTTTATTATATTAATTGTATTCCGTGATAGTTTGATTGTTATGGGATTAATTATTGTGTTTTTTACAACAGGAAAAATTCATGTTTCACCTAATTTTTTAGGAAAGTGCACAACATTTTTTCAAATGGCTACAGTTATTTTACTCTTACTACAGAATTCTATTTCACCCATATTTTGGAACCTTACAGCTTTGTTAACAGTTGCTTCTGGTATGACCTATGTTGTAAGGGAAGGAAGGCGTTTACGTGAGCACACAAACTAATAATCTTCCTCTTGTCGCTATTGCTGGTCGACCTAACGTAGGTAAATCTACTTTGTTTAACCGTATTTTAGGTAGAAGAAAAGCGATTGTGCAAAAAGAAACAGGGACTACTCGAGATCGTATTTACACCACGATTGAGTGGAATGGCAAAAAATTTAAGTTAGTAGATACAGGTGGTTTTCAGTTTGCTAAAGAAGAATCTATGGACGGTGCCGTGGATAAGCAGGTTCTGAAAGCTTTAGAAGAGGCTGATCTTGTTTTGTTTTTAGTAGACTGTATCGATGGTTTAACGGCTGTTGATGAACGATTTTCAGATATTTTAAGAAAAACAGGCTCCGATATTTTTACGATTGCTAATAAAATTGATGATCATAAGGGAGCTCTTCAGTCCTCAGAGTTTTATCATCTGGGTTTTGATCAACTATTCGGTATATCTGCTGAGCATGGTGATGGTGTTTATGAGCTGTTAGATAAAATTGTTTCAACTTTACCAGAACAGCATGAAATGAAGGAAGTTTCCCCATATAAGTTTAATCTTTCTATTATTGGAGAACCTAATGTAGGGAAATCAACCTATTACAATCGATTAATTCAAGAAGACCGAGTGATTGTTTCTCCTATTCCTGGAACGACTAGAGATATTGTTGAAGAATCTTTCAAATATCAAAATGATGAAATTCTGCTTGTGGATACAGCTGGATTACGTTCAAATAAAAAAATGAAGTCGGCTTCAGAATTTTTTAGTTTTAATCGGACAAAAGAAGCTATTAAAAATTCAGATATTGTTATTTTGCTTTTTGATTGCATTCATGGGTTAAGAAGAGATTCTAAAAATATCTTAAAATCAATTTTAGAACAAAATAAAGGAATGGTTTTAGTCGCTAATAAATGGGATTTAGCAGAAACTAAGGAATGGGAACTCTTCCAAAAAGATTTTTACAGCCAGATGAATTATCTTTGGAATTATCCTGTTTATTGTACTTCTGCAATTAAAGGTAAAAATACGTTAAAACCGATAAAAGCAGCCTTTGAAATTTTTGATAATTATAATAGAACTATAGCTACTAAGGATTTAAATAATTTCTTAGAAAAAATAAAAAGAACCAAGCCTCCTCAAGGAGGTAAGTTGAAATACTTAGTGCAAGTACATAAAGCGCCTCTTAAGTTTAATTTATTTCTTAAAGGAAAGCATAGAGTTCCTGCAAATTATTGGAATTATCTTAAAAATCAATTATTAACTCACTTTAAACTTTCGGGTGTAAATGTCGACATTCACTTAAAGGATGAAAAAGACGAATAAGCTGTAAAGAGTATTAGGAGATCTCATGTTAATGTTAATTTGTTATTGTTTGGTATCATATTTAATTGGTTCTATTCCCACATCTCTTTTGATTACGCGCTGGGTGCGCGGGATTGATATTAGAGAGCACGGTAGTGGTAATATTGGTGCTACCAATGCTTTTAGAGTAATTGGTAAAAAATGGGGAGCTGTATCTCTTATAATTGATGTGCTAAAAGGGTTTATACCTGTTTCTATGCTGGCAAGCAGCAATCCTAATGGCATGTCTTATGTTGTTGCCGGGACTATTTTAGGGTTTTGTGCTATAGCAGGGCATAATTGGCCAGTTTGGCTTAGTTTTAAAGGTGGAAAAGGGGTCGCTACCTCCTTAGGGGTCTTTCTAGCAATATTGCCTAAAGCAGCCCTTAGTGCCTTAGGCGTATTTGCTATTACGGTTTTAATAACTAATTTTATCTCTGTAGGTTCGATTGTAGCTAGTTTCGCTTTTCTTATTTTCACTATCATTTTCTATTCTAAGCTACCAGAATTCATATTTATCCTTGTTTTGGCCTTGTTTTTAATGATATTGATCGTTTATATGCATCGACCGAACATACAGCGCCTCCGTTCCGGAACAGAGAATAAGGTCTTTAAAAGAGGCTCTAATCCATAAAAGGTAGACTTATCTAGATATTTTACTCAATTATGTATGTGCCAGGTCTAGAAAACCAAGCACACTGGGCACATAACTATATCGAGCTAAAATAGCCCTCAATTTGAAGCCTAATAAATCTGATCGCCTTAGGTTTTGGTTATTTACATTACTTACCATTCTGCTTATAATATTAAGTTGGGAAAACTCTAGAAACGCAATTATAGGAGCATAATCATGTCTGAAAAAACAAAAAATACGGTAAAAAAAGAAAAAACAACAGAGAAACCAAAAAACGGTAAAGAACCTTCACAGAAGCAGAAGAATTTACAACAAGCACTTCAAAGTATTGAAAAACAGTTTGGTAAAGGCTCCATTATGAAAATGGGGGATGGCGCTGATGTTGGATTAGAAGTAGACTCTATTTCTACAGGTGCTTTAACTTTAGACATGGCTATTGGCGTAGGTGGTATTCCTAGAGGGAGAGTTGTTGAAATATTTGGCCCAGAATCTAGTGGAAAGACAACATTAACGCTTTCAGTAATATCTCAATTGCAAAAAGAAGCAGGAGTCGCTGCTTTTATTGATGTGGAATATGCCTTTGACCCAATTTATGCTGAAAAGTTAGGTGTAAAGGTTGAAGACCTTATTATTTCGCAGCCAGATCATGGTGAACAAGCATTGCAAATTGTTGAAATGTTAGTGAAATCAGAATCGGTAGATCTTATCGTGGTGGACTCTGTTGCTGCATTGGTTCCTAAATCTGAGATAGAAGGAAACATTGGAGACCATACGATGGGTGCTCAGGCACGTTTAATGTCACAAGCACTTAGAAAGTTAACAGCTATTATTAGTCGGTCTAAGACAGCTGTTATCTTTATTAACCAAATTAGAGATAAGATTGGTGTTATGTTTGGAAACCCTGAAACAACACCGGGTGGAAGAGCTCTTAAATTTTTCTCTTCACTTCGTATGGATATCCGAAGAATCGGTTCTATCAAAAAGACAGATGAAATCATTGGTAATCGAGTTCGCGTTAAAGTGGTTAAAAATAAAGTTGCACCTCCATTTAAAACAGCAGAATTCGATATTATGTTTGATGAAGGCATTTCTCGTTCAGCCACAGTGATTGATTTAGCAATCAAACACGAAATCCTTGAAAAGGCTGGTTCTTGGCTTTCTTATAACGGTGAACGTATAGGACAGGGAAGAGAAAATGTGAGAAGTTTCTTAAGAGAAACACCTAAGGTTTTAGATGAAATAGAATCTAAGGTTAAAGCAATACTATTTGAAAAATCTGAAAGTGTTGCGAAATAATTAAATACTGTTATTGGATCGGCTCCTTTTTCTTATGATCAAGGGGCCGTTTTCTTTTTTATCAACCCCAGGTCCTAGGCAGAACATGAGTGCCGAGTCGTAAAGATTGATCTTGAGATAAGATTGAAAAAAATAGAGGTGCACCTAGACGGTGCAGTGATTTTTTTTTGAAATCTTAGATCTTGGCAAGCTTTATGACGAACACCATGTTCTGCCTAAGATTTGGGGTTTTAAGGGCGGTTTTTTAACCGCCCTTCACTATTTTTACTATGGCACATTTATATGTCTGAAGAAAAGAAGGAATCAAAAGATAAAGCAATGCTTTACGCCCTTCGGGTGCTAGGTATGCGTATGCATTCAGAGGCAGAACTGAGAAAGAAATTTAGAATAAAGAATTTTTCCAGATCTGAAATTGAAACAGCTATTGAGAAATTAAAAAATAGTAAATTAATTAATGATTTAAAGTTTACAGAAGTTTATTTGGAAGAACTTAGAGCTAAGGGGCTTGGAGATATTCAGGTAAAACAAAAGCTGAAATTAAGAGGCTTAAAAGATGATTTAATTGACTCTGTGTTTGAACCAGAACCTTATGAATTACAGTTAGAAAAAGCTTTAGATTTAGCTCAGACTAAGATTGATATAGATAAACCGATAAATGCTAAAGACAAAAATCGCATTTACTCCTTCTTAGCGCGTAAAGGATTTGATTTTGAAATCTGCAGAAGTGTAGTTGATAATCTGAAAAGCGAACAAGAGTTGTTATGAAAACAGATGATATAAGAGAAAAATACCTCAATTTTTTTGAGTCAAAGAAACACAAGAGAGTTGAGTCTGACTCCTTAATACCTCAGGATGATCCAACACTGTTATTTAGTGGTGCTGGAATGAATCAGTTTAAAGACTATTTTCTGGGGATTAAAAAGGATATGACCCGCGCTACGAGCTCTCAAAAGTGTTTAAGAACGGGTGATTTGGATAATGTGGGAAAAACTCCCTATCACCACACCTTTTTTGAAATGTTGGGAAATTTTTCTTTTGGTGATTACTTTAAGAAAGATGCTATTCATTGGGCTTGGGAATTTTTAAGCAAAGAACTGTCTATTCCTGAAGAAAAGCTACAGGTTAGTGTCCATCAATCAGATGATGAAGCCTATGATATTTGGTTGAATGAAATAAAGTTACCTAAAGACAGGATCTCAAAACTAGGAGATAAATCTAATTTTTGGCCTGCAAATGCTCCTGAAGATGGCCCTAATGGTCCCTGTGGTCCTTGTTCTGAAATATTTTTTGATCAAGGTGAAAACACCAACTGTTCTAGTAAGAAATGTGATTTAGAATGTGATTGTGGTCGATTTGCTGAAATTTGGAATTTAGTATTTACCCAGTTTGATAGAAAAGCTAAAGGAAAGCTAGAACCGTTAGCTGCGAAGAATATTGATACGGGGATGGGATTAGAAAGATTAGCTTGTGTACTTCAAGGTAAAGGCAATAACTTTGAAATTGATATTCTAGCTCCATTGGTTGAAAAAGTTATCTCACTATTAAATCTTAAGAATATGGAATCAAAGCAGATTAGCTATACTCGAGCCATTGTAGACCATATTCGTGCTGCTATTTTTTCTATCAATGATGGCGCTATTCCTTCAAATGAAGGGCGTGGATATGTGATTAGAAAGTTAATCAGAAGATCCGTTTGGTTAGGAAAACAGTTAAGAAAAGATCAGAATATAAGTCAAAATTATTTTTTAAATGGGTTAGCCGAAGAAATTATAAGAATAATGAAGCTGGGATATCCTGATTTAGAAGTAAATAAAAAAGCTATTCTGATGACTTTAAATTCAGAGGAAGAAAAGTTTTGGATAACGATTGAACAGGGTGAGGAAATATTAAAACAAGAGTTGGAGGAACTGAAAAAGAAAAAGAAGAAACAACTTCCTTCAAAAACTGTTTTTAAACTTTATGATACTTTTGGATTTCCTTTAGAGCTAACAAAGTCTTTTGCAGAAGAATATGATGTGAGTATTAATATAAAAGAGTTTGAGGGGTTAATGGACAAGCAAAGAGAATTATCTAAACAAGGGAGTGATATTTCTGGAAATATTTTTAATGTTTCAGAATTAGATAAGATTGTTGCTGATATTAAAGAAACTACTTTTGTTGGCTATGACAACATGGAGTGCAATTCCAAAGTATTATTTGCAGAACAAAAAGAAAACCAACTTATTGTTATATTAGAAAAAACCCCTTTTTATCCTGAAGGTGGTGGTCAAGTGGGTGATAGAGGAATTCTTTCAAATGACTCCTTTAAGGGTGATGTTATTGATACTAAAGCTGTTAATAAACGAACTATTCATTTTGTGAAAATCATCAGTGGATCATTACAAGAAAAAGATACTCTAACTGCTTCCGTAGATAAGATAAAAAGAGAAGCTACTAAGAAGAATCATACGGCTACACATATACTCCAGGCTGTTCTTAGAAAAACTCTTGGGGATCATGTGCGTCAATTAGGGTCATTAGTTAATGAAGATAAATTACGTTTCGATTTTTCTCATCAAAAAGCATTAACACTCGATGAGATAAAAAATATAGAAGTAAGAGTTAATAAAATTATTCTTTCCAATATTCCAGCTCAGGCAGAAGTGGTTTCTATATCCGAAGCTAAGAAAAAAGGGGCGTTAGCTTTTTTTGGTGACAAATATGGAGAAAAAGTACGCCTATTAAGTGTTGGTGATGTTAGCTTAGAATTTTGTGGTGGAACACATGTTTCTAGTACAGGCGATATTGGTGCTTTTATTATTACTACCGAAAGTTCTGTGGCTAGTGGGACAAGAAGAATTGAGGCTGTAACAGGTCTTGGAGCTATTCAGTTATTGCAAGAACAGAGATCTCAGCTATCTCAAATTGGGTCTCTATTAAAATCAACATCGGATGAAGCTGTTGACCGTATTAAAAAGATACAAAGCAAGGTGAAGGAATTAGAGAAAAATAAATCTCAAAATAAAAGCAGTTCTATAGATTTAGATAATTTAGTTAAAAATGCTTCAAACTGGAATTCTGTTAATGTGATTACATCCAAGTTTGATTCATTGAATATTGCTGAATTAAGACATCAAGTTGATTTGTTAAAGCAGAAATCAAAGAAAAGTTTGATTATTGTTTTTTCTCAAGATGGCAATAAAGCAAATACGATTGTTTCATTAACCAAGGATCTTGAAGGAAGTGAAATTAGTGCTAATGATGTCATTAAGAAAGTGCTTAAACCTTTAGAAGGAACTGGTGGGGGTAGGAAAGATATGGCTCAGGGTGGTGGTAAGAACCCAGAGAAAATTGATGATATTATCAGCAACATAACAACCGTATTAGATAGTTAAGGATCAGTAAAATGCAAATTACAAATTGGGATAAATCAGCATTAAAAAAGTTAAATCGCCTTAAAGAAGCAGAGTTTGATGATGCTTTATTTAAAAAAATACACCGCATTTTGCAAGAAGTTAGAACAAATGGGGATGCTGCTTTAAGACGTTTTACTAAAGAGTTTGATCGTGTGGATATTCCTGTAAAAAAACTTAAGGTTACTGAGGGCGAGATTAATAAGGCTTATGAAAATGTTGAAGGGCAAAACCTTGTCCCTATCCTCAAAGAGTTTCAAAGTAATGCAAAACAATTTTATGAAAAAGATGTAAGAAAAAGTTATACCGCTAAAGGGTGTGATGGAGCCAAACTAAGTAAAAATTATTCCGCTTTGGATCGAGTAGGTATTTATGTTCCTGGAGGACAAGCTCCTTTGGTTTCAACTGTTTTAATGACAGCTTTACCCGCTAAAATTGCTGGTGTAAAAGAATTGGTTTTAGTGACACCTCCGCAAAGAGATACAGGGGATATTAACCCTCAATTATTAGTGATTGCTAATCTTTTAGGTATTAAAGAGATTTATCGCGTAGGTGGCGCTCAGGCAATTGCAGCGCTTGCTTTTGGTACCAGAACGATAAAAAAAGTAGATAAAATTGTAGGACCAGGAAATCCTTATGTGACAGAAGCAAAACGTCAAGTTTATGGTTTTGTGGATATTGATATGATTGCTGGCCCTAGTGAAATATGTATTTTGGCAGATGCCACAGCAGATACAAATTTTGTGACATGTGATTTATTGGCGCAAACAGAACATATTGGTGGTACGGGTGTGTTGATTACTAATTCAAAGAAACTTGCAGAGCAGATTAAGAAAAGAGTAGAACCGGGATTAATTATTATGGTGAATTCTTTAGAAGAAGGTTGCGACATTATTAATGAATTAGCGCCAGAACATTTGGAGATTATGACTAAAACCCCTAACAAGTATTTGAAGCGAATCAGACATGCTGGAACTATATTTATAGGACCTTATTCTCCAACCGTTATTGGGGACTATATTGCTGGGCCAAGCCATGTTCTTCCAACAGGGGGAACAGCACGGTTTTTTTCACCGTTAAGCTCATCATCATTTATGAAAAGCTATCAAGTTGTTCACTATACAAAAGATGCTCTCCATAAAGGACGTGAGTTTGTTCGGAAATTAACTGAAATTGAAGGACTTGTGCTTCATAGAATTTCTATGGAAGCAAGATTTGCGGATAAGTAAATTTTTATCTCAAGAATTAATGTTAGATTCAAATTGAATGATTATATTTGGCACCCTCAGTTGGGTACCTAGTGTGCCGGGTTTACAACCTGGCACACACTAATAAAAGGACATGTTTTTATGGCTACTAAAACAAAAAAAGTAAGACAGGCTGGTTTTGAAAGAAAAACGTCTGAAACAGATATAAAAGTGAAATTCAAAGTGGATGGAACTGGAAAGTCTAAAGTAACTACGGGTGTACCTTTTCTTGACCACATGTTGGAAGGTTTTTCGAAACATGGCCTGTTTGATATAGATGTTAATGCCAAAGGAGATATTCACATTGATATTCATCACACGAATGAAGATGTGGCTATATGTCTAGGAAAGGCATTACACAAATCATTAAATGAAAAGAAAGGTATTCGACGTTATGGCTTTTTTATCCTTCCAATGGATGAAGCTCTAGTCCAAGTGGCATTGGATATTTCAGACAGACCTTCTTTTCACTACAAGATGGACCGTTCTGTCAAATTAACAGAACGTAAAAATGCTTATCTTGTTAATGATGCCAGAGAGTTTTTTAAAACATTTTCTCAGCATGCAGGCATTAATATGAATTTAAGCATACAAGAGGGTACAGATCCTCACCATGTAATTGAAGCTGTATTTAAATCAACAGCAAAAGCATTAGACATGGCTACTCAGATCGATGCCCGAATTAAGGGAGTTCCTTCTACAAAAGGAACCTTAAAAGAATAAGAGGGTAAGTAAGTCATGATTGCTGTTATCGATTATGGAATGGGGAATCTGAGAAGTGTTTCCAAAGCGCTAGAAAAATTAGGCGCTGAGGTAGTGGTTACTTCGGATAAGAACAAGATTTTAGAAGCATCAAAACTTGTTCTTCCCGGAGTAGGCGCTTTTGGAGATGCTATGTGTGAGCTTAGAAAGAGAAGTTTAATCAAGCCAATCCGTGAGGGTATTCAAAATAAGAAGCCCTTTCTTGGTATTTGCCTAGGATTACAGATTTTATTTTCCTCTAGTGACGAAAACCCTAATATTCCAGGTCTAAATATTTTCAAAGGAACAATTAAACGTTTTCCAAAAGACAATGGGCTTAAAGTTCCCCACATGGGTTGGAACTCTGTAAGTTGTAAGAATTCGGAGTCTAACAATTTAAAAGATGTAGAGAGTGATAACTTTTTTTATTTTGTACACTCGTATTATGCAGATCCTGAAGATAAGAGTTTAATTTTGGGTGAGACAGAATATGGAGTTCAATTTCCTTCTGTCATAGGAAAAGATAATGTTTTTGCAACACAGTTTCACCCTGAAAAAAGTCAGGAAAAAGGTCTTAAAATTCTAGAAAATTTTATAAAACTATAACAAAGAAAGAAAAGAACAATGATTATTTATCCATCAATTGACATTCTGGATGGCAAAGTAGTACGCCTAAGAAGAGGTGATTTTTCTCAAGTAGCTGAATATCCTGGTAAACCTGTTGATTTTGCTACTCAATGGCAAGAAGCGGGTGCTGAGTTTATTCATGTGGTTGATTTGGATGGGGCTGTGCATGGGGAATTTAAGAATTTTAACTATGTTGAAGAGATTATTAAGAAAACACAAGTTCCTGTTCAATTAGGAGGTGGAGTACGTACTGTAGAACAAATTCAAACAGCATTAGATATCGGGGTATCTCGAATTATTGTCGGAACAAGAGCAGTGGACCATGATTTTGTTCAGCAAATAGTCTCAAAATTTCCTAATAAAATTGCTATTGGTATGGATTGCCGAGATAAATTAGTTCAAACACATGGTTGGAAACAAGGAACAGGTGTTCATCAAGACGAGTTTTTATCTAATTTAGCGGAGATGGGTGCTTCGTATGTGGTTTATACAGATATTTCTAAAGATGGAATGCTCCAGGGCCCAAATTTCGAAGGTTTAAAAGAAGTACTAAATCTTCAACCAACACTACAATTTATTCTTTCTGGCGGCATGTCTTCATTAGAAGATGTAGAGAAATCCTTAGCGGTTACAGAACCTAATTTTAATGGCGCTATTATTGGCAGAGCTTTATACGAACACAAAATTAAGCTCAAAGATGCTATAAAATTAGTTCTAAGTTCTTAGTTGAAAAAATTAAAAAGAGGAATTTTATGTTTTTGATAAAGAAAACTCAGAACTCGGAACTCGGAACTCGGAACTATAGGCATAGGAGTTTTTTTGATGCTTACTAAACGAATAATACCTTGCTTAGATGTTCAAGAAGGACGCGTTGTTAAAGGAGTCCAGTTTGTAGACCTTGTGGATGCTGGTGACCCTGTGGAATGCGCCATTGCCTATGATAAGCAAAAAGCAGATGAGCTGGTTTTTTTAGACATTACCGCTTCACATGAAAAACGTCCCATCTTGCTTAAAATAGTGGAGCAGGTTGCTGAATCTATTTATATTCCTTTTACCGTTGGTGGTGGAATTCAAGGGGTTGGGGATATTCGAGATTTACTCAGTGCTGGATGCGACAAGATATCTTTAAACACGCAAGCAGTACTAAAATCAGATTTAATCTCAAAAAGTGCTGATCGATTTGGTTCGCAATGTATTGTGGTTGCTATTGATGCAAGACGTAATGATTCTGGTGGTTGGACCGTATTTACGCATGGCGGCAGAAATGAAACAGATAAAGATGCTGTTGCTTGGGCAAAGGAAGCTGAACGACTAGGCGCTGGAGAAATTTTATTAACCAGTATGGATTGTGATGGCACGAAGAACGGGTATGATATTGAATTAACTAAATCAGTTTCTGAGGCTGTTTCAATTCCTGTTATTGCTTCAGGCGGTGCTGGAGAATTAAGTCATTTTAAAGAAGCCTTTACAGAAGCAAAAGCGGATGCTGCACTAGCAGCAAGTTTATTTCATTTTGGGGAACTAACTGTTACCCAGGTTAAAGATTATTTGATTGAAGAAAAACTACCGATTAGAACTTAAAAAAATAATTTTTCTGTCATTCCGGACTTGATCCGGAATCCACTTTCTTAGCCAAACACGATTGTTTTTAACAAGAAGATGGATCCCAGATCAAGTCTGGGATGACAATATTCTTACAAAGGAGTAATTCAATGCACGAGTTTAAATACGACAGTAAGGGCTTAATGCCAGCAATAGTTCAAGATAATACAAGCAATGAAGTTTTAATGTTAGCTTACGTAAATCAAGATTCGCTTAAGAAAATGTTGGAAGTAGATAAGACTTGTTTCTTTTCTAGATCCAGACAGAAATTCTGGATTAAAGGAGAGTCTTCAGGGCATGTTCAAGAAGTAAAACAAATTTTAACCGATTGTGACTCAGATACTTTGCTTATCAAAGTAGATCAAAAAGTTGGTGGCGCATGCCATCTTGGATACAAGACCTGTTTTGTTCACCTGCTAGACAAAGAAGGAAATAAAGCGGGTATAACTCAAGATAAAGTATTTGACCCCGACGAAGTTTATAAAAAATAATAATTTATTTAAAATAGGATAAGCGTTTTTACGTATTGCGCAATTCGCAGTCCTCAATTCGCTTAACGCATATTTTTATGATATCCCCAACAGTAAACGAACTTAAAAAATATAAAGCAGGTTCTATTGTGCCTGTTTATAAAGATATTATGGCTGATTTAGAAACACCCGTATCCGTGTATCTAAAACTGGTGGGAAATAATCAAGACGCTATCTTATTAGAATCTGTGGAATTAGGAGAACAGTTAGGTCGATATTCTTTTATCTGTTTGCACCCTAATCAGATTTTATCCTCAGATGGTCGAAAAACCACACTAAACGGCTCAAAAAAGCCCCTTTCTGACTCAGATATCTTAAGTGTCATTGAACCTGATTTAAAACAGAAAAGAAAGCATTTTCAAAGAAGTAAAAATCTTCCCGCATTTCAGGGCGGATATGTCGGTTATTTATCTTATGAGAATGTTAGACACTTTGAATCAATTAAACTTAATCCTAAGAAAAAAGGTTTAGGCATCCCTGAAAGCGTTTTATTTTGGATTGATACTTTTGTTATTTTTGACCATATTAAGAAAAAAATAAGATTAGTAAAACTAGTTGAATGCGGAAAAAATATTAATAAAGAATATAACGCAGCAATTAAAGAGTTTAATCTTATTGAATTGAAGCTTGAGAGTAAAATAAAGAAGTCAAAGGTTAAGAAAAAGAAAAGCTCTGATAAGTTAAAGTCAAATGTAACAAAACAAAAGTTTACTCAAAATGTAAATAAAATTAAAAACTATATTAAAGCTGGAGACTGTATTCAGGTAGTTTGTAGCCAGCGCTTTGATATTGGTCCTATTCAAGATGAGTTTAATGTTTATCGTGTTCTTCGTTCTCTGAACCCATCGCCTTATATGTTTTATTTTCAACACAAGAATTTAAAGTTAGTGGGGTCGAGCCCTGAACTTTTAGTAAAAAAAATGGGGAATAAAGCAGAAGTCAGACCTATTGCTGGGACAAGACCTCGAGGAAAAGATAGTAAGGAAGATAAAAAATTAGAACATGACTTAAAGCGCTCTACTAAAGAGCTAGCAGAACATCTTATGTTAGTTGATTTAGGTAGAAATGATTTAGGTCGAGTGTCTAAAACAAAGTCTGTGGAAATTGATAATTACGCTAGAGTGGAACGTTACTCTCATGTAATGCATTTAGTTACAGATGTTAAAAGCACTCTAAACTCTGGCTATAATGACATTGATTTACTAAGAGCTACTTTTCCTGCAGGAACTGTCTCTGGAGCTCCTAAAATCAGAGCTATGGAAATTATTGATGAAGTAGAGAATGAAAAAAGAGGTCCCTATGCAGGAGCTGTAGGATATTTTAGTCTTACTGGTGATATGGACATGTGTATTGGCATAAGAACCGTAGTTGTTAAAAACAAACATGCTTACGTACAAGCAGGAGCTGGCATAGTATATGACTCTAATCCAGCAAAAGAATATCAAGAATCTATTAATAAAGCCAAGGCGTTAATTCATGCAGTGCATCTGGCTGAAGGGGAGGATATCTAATGAATGTTTTAATGATTGATAACTATGATTCCTTCACCTATAACGTAGTTCAGTATTTGGGAGAACTTGGGGCGAAAATCAAAGTATATCGCAATGATGAGATTAGTTTAGCTCAAATCAAAAAGTTAAAACCTCATAAAATCGTAATTTCTCCAGGACCTTGCACTCCAAAAGAAGCTGGAATTTCTAATGCTGTGATTAAAGAGTACAGCGGGAAGCTCCCTCTCTTGGGTATTTGTTTAGGACACCAATGCATTGCTTACTCTTTTGGTGCAAAAATTGTCCGTGCTAAAAAAATTATGCACGGAAAGCTTTCGGATATTTATCATTCTAAGGAACGACTTTATAGCAAAATAGAAAATCCTTTTATTGCGACACGATATCATTCCTTATTGATTGACCCAAAGACCTTACCAAACACATTTACTGTAAATGCTTGGACTAAAAACAAAGAAATAATGGGAATTAAGCACAAGACTCATCCAACGTGGGGAGTTCAATTTCATCCAGAGTCCATCATGACTCAAGAAGGAAAAAAACTGCTTAATAATTTCCTGAAGGTTTAAATCTCTATCATACGAAAATGACAGTTTTTTGAGTCTTTGTCATTGCGAAGCAGTAACAAAGAGGCTGTGGCAATCTCAAGTAAAGGATAGAGGTTAGACTTTAGTTACACTTTCACCATTTGTTTTAAATGCAGACGATTTAGTTTGAGATGAAAGATCTAATACTTGTGGGGAAGAGAAAACTTCTTTGATAATTTGAGGCATAATATCTTGTTTGTTGTTAACAGCCAACACATCTGTTCTTAAAGCCATACGACCATACTGGTTCTTCATATTTTTAATCAATGAAATTGTAAGGTCCGGGATAAGAATAAAAGAAGTTTTTCCTGATATAAACTTAAAACTAAGACGTGTTTCAAAGTCATAGTTTTCTTTTTCAGGAGGCGCTATACAGATTGCTTCAGCATCCTTTAAAGGAATGTACCGACTTTGACGCATTCGTCTTACATCAATTTTTTTCTTCTTTAATTGCTTAATAAATGCTGAAAGGTATTCTGGAGGTTCATTAATATCCGGATAATGAAATTCTTCTACTTCTGAAACATGCTTTGACTCTTTGGCCCAGTCAATCAGTTGTTTATTAATTAAAGCTAAAATAAGTACTTTTGGAGCTTTGTTCTCATTTTTCCACTGCTCAAACAAAGAATCCCACTTCTTTGGAGAAGTTGTACTTTGAATGACAAGAACAGGCTCTTTGCGTGAAATTTGAAAATAGGCAAGATACCCTTCATTTTGAGGATAAAAAGTAACATCTAGTGTTCTAGGTGGAAATAAAGCATCGCAAGAAGAACAAAGTAATAATAATATTAATAGTGAAATAAATTTGTATTTAATCATAGGAAACATCCAATGGATAAAGAATATCCTTTATTAACAAAATTAGTTACAGGGAATAACCTGAGTGCTGTTGAAGCTAACCAGCTTGTAACCTTGTTTTTTGTTAAGAACAAACAACAGTTTACATCATCTGCATTGCTCTTGTTAAGAAAAAAAGGAGAGCATTTAAATGAGCTTGTTTCTTTAGTTCAGTATTTACGTAATCATCTTCTTCAGGTGAAAGTTACTGCGCCTCATTTGGTTGATTTCTGTGGTACGGGAGGCGACCAGAAAGATACTTTTAATATCTCAACACTTTCTGCCATTGTCGCCGCTGGAGCAGGGGCTAATGTTGTTAAGCACGGAAATCGCTCTGTTTCATCACAGTGTGGGAGTTCTGATATATTATTGTCTTTAGGTTACAACTTAAATATTAAACCAAGTAAAGCTTCTAAAATATTAAAAGAAACTAATTTTACGTATCTTCATGCGCCTTTATTTCATCCTGTTTTTGCACAAGTACAACCTATTCGATTAGCCTTAAAAACAAAAACTATTTTTAATTTTCTTGGCCCATTACTTAACCCAGCTAAAGTTCCCAATCAAATTATTGGAGTATCAGAACCTTCATTATTAAATTTATACCCACAAATTCTTAAACAAATAAAAAGCAAACATGCTTGGGTATTTATTGATGATGCCGGGTATGATGAAATTTCACTTACAGGGTCTGTTCAAGCAATTCAAATTAGGAATGGAATAATTAAAAAGCACAAACTTACAGCAAGTAGTTTTGGGTTAAAAAAGATTCGTTCTTCTTCTTTGGTGACTAAGAGTAAAAAAGAAAATTTACAAGTAGCCAATGCTATCCTTTCTGGTAAAGAAAAAGGGGCTAAAAAAGATGTTGTTATAGCTAATTCTGCTTTAGGTTTATTTGCCTCAGGAAGAGCTTCTAGCCTTAAAGAAGGTGTTGCTTTGGCTCGTTTTTCCTTAGAAACTGGTAGAGCCCTCCAAACACTTAAACAATCCATTAAATTAAGCCGATAATAAACATTTGGGCACTTTGTCATCCCGGACTTGATCCGGGATCCAACACCGTATTAAAAACAATTGTATTTGAATAAAGAAATGGATCCCGGATCGAGTCCGGGATGACAGGAAATACAGAACGCATAGGAATAAGGAAAGTTATGATTTTAGATGATATTGTTAGTCATAAGAAAAAGGAATTAGCTGAGTTAAAACTAAGGTTTCCCGAAACACGTCTCATTAAAGCTATTGAAAGAAATGATGGTGTTAGTGAAGGGTATTCTTTTAAGAAAGCTCTTAGTTCTAATAGAGGCACAAATATTATTGCTGAGATCAAAAAAGCTAGTCCATCTCATGGATTAATTAGAGAAGATTTTAATCCTCTAATGATAGCCGAGCTTTATGAATTAGGTGGTGCAAAAGCATTATCAGTTCTTACTGAGACAAAGTATTTTTTAGGACGTCCTAGTTACCTTAAAACGATACGTAAAGTAAGTAAATTACCTATTTTGCGAAAAGATTTTATTTTGGAACCCTATCAGGTTTATGAATCTAAAATATTATCGGCAGATGCTATTTTGTTAATTGCCATGCTTTTAACTAAGGAAGAGTTATCGGAGCTGAATAGTTTGGCAAAATCTCTTAATATTGATACTTTGGTAGAGATTCACTCTGAAGAGGATTTAGAAAAAACACTTAGTTGTGATTGTGAAATTATTGGGATTAATAATCGTAATCTGAGCACACTGAAGACTAGTTTAGAAGTTTCAGAACATCTATTAACTAAAGTACCAAAAGATAAAATTGTTGTTATAGAAAGCGGAATTCAAAAAAGAGAAGAAATCGAATATTATATTTCATTAGGAGTTCATTCTTTTTTAGTGGGTGCTAGCTTACTAAAATCTGAAGATATATTAACAAAGCTAAAATCATTGGTAGGAAACCATGCCTAAGAAAATATTTACAGACAAAGTACTCCAGCGACTAGATAAAATGGATAAAGAAGCTATTCAAAACTATGTCTTATCCTTAGAAGCTGAAAATAGTCAAAAAGAAGCTTTAATTGATGAGTTACCCGTTGGTACTTTGCTGGTAAACAATAACCTGGATTGTATTTGGTCTAATAATGTTACTCAAAATCTATTGGGCTCTAGAATTCCTAAAAATAAAACTATTCCACTAGAAAATATTATTTTAGATGCTGATTTTTTATTCTGGATTAAAGAGATTATCCAAGATAATCGGGGCGCTTTATATGAAGAGAAAGAAGTGTTTTTTCCTAAACACAAATATCTGATCTGCACGTTGCGACCCCTTGAAGATAATTTTTTGATTGTTCTATTGGATATCACAGCAATTAGACAAAAAGATAAGGAAGAGGGACAATTACAAAGAATTTCTTCTTTAGTCAAACTATCTCAAGGAATTGCCCATGAGTTAGGCAATCCTCTTAATTCTATTGGTATTCACTTACGTTTGTTAAAAAAGATGTGCGAATCTTTACCCAATGAAGGAAAACATAAAATTGATGACACCCTTAATATTGTAATTGAAGAAACTAACCGATTAGATGAAATTATTAAGAACTTTCTTAAAATAACTCGTCAAAAACCCGTAGTTTATAAGTTGGGAACAATTAACACACCCTTAGAAGAAGCAATTCGATTTTTAGAACCTGAATTAAAAGAATCTAAAATCAAAACTATTCTAGAACTGGAAGAAATTCCTCCATTCCTTTTTGATCGTAATAAACTATATCAAGCCTTTTTGAATATCATAAAGAATTCTATTGATGCTATGAAAAAGGGTGGTGAGCTTAAAGTTAAAGCGGTCTACAAAGAAAAGGTTTGTTCTATTTTATTTCAGGATTCTGGAGAGGGAATAGATATAAAGAGCTTAGATTCTATTTTTGAAGAGTATTTCACTACTAAGGACGAAGGTTCTGGTCTTGGTTTATCGATTGTTTATAATATAGTAAAGGAACATGGGGGTAAAATCGAAGTAAAAAGCACCCCGAAAAAAGGAAGTAGCTTTATTCTTTATTTACCTATGAGAACAGAAAAAAGACAACTACCAGCTAAAAGCTCGTAAAGCGGATTGCGCAAGACTAAGTATTATTGAAGTATTTGTTTCGCGCAATCCGCACAACGCGATTCGATTACCAAGGAGTATTTATGCCAAATTGGGAAAGTATTTTAATAGTAGATGATGAAAAAAATACCAGAGAAGGTCTTGGTAAGTTTTTAGAATCGCTAGATTATGATGTTTTTTTAGCAGAGTCTGCTTCTGAGGCAATTGAAATTGTTAAAAAAGAAAATCCAGATGTTGTTTTATCGGATATTCGTATGCCAGATACAGATGGAATTACTCTACTACACCAAATCAACGAAATAAGCCCTCAAATTCCTGTTATTTTACTGACAGCTTACGGTTCTGTTGAAAATGCTGTTCAAGCCATGAAAGCAGGTGCTTTCCATTATTTAACAAAACCTGTTAATTTAGATGAATTAGAGTTTATGATTAAAAAGGCTCTTTCTAGTAAAAAACTCCGCCAAGAAAATCAAGAATTAAGAAAAGAGTTAATCCAAGAGAAGTATCAAGATCAAACGATTATTAGTTCCTCTCCAAAAATGAAAAATACTTTAGATATGGCTTCTAAAGTAGCTCAATCGGATTCCTCTGTTTTACTTCAGGGTGAAACAGGAACAGGGAAAGAACTAGTTGCCCACCATATTCATAATCAAAGTGAACGACAAACAAAACCATTTATTAGTGTTCATTGTGCGGCACTTACAGAAACGTTATTGGCCAGTGAGTTGTTTGGCCATGAAAAAGGCTCTTTTACAGGCGCTCACGAACGTAAAATTGGAAGATTCGAACGCGCTGATCAAGGAACTTTATTTTTAGATGAGATTGGAGAAATTCCTGAATCTATGCAAGTTAAGTTATTACGTTTTCTTCAAGAGGGTGAGTTTGAACGTGTTGGTAGTACTAAAACAATTAAAGTAAACGTTCGATTAATTGCTGCTACAAATAAAAAATTAGCTGAAGAAGTTAAAAAAGGGAATTTTAGAGAAGATTTGTTTTATCGAATTAATGTCATTTTGATTGAAATACCTTCTTTGAAAGAAAGACATGAAGATGTAAAACCTTTGGTGAAACATTATTTAGATTATTTTTCAAAACGTAATAATAAAAAATTGATTCAAATATCTTCAGAAGCTCTTAAAGCATTGGAAGCTTATAAATGGCCTGGTAACATACGTGAGCTTAGAAATGTTATGGAGAGAATTGTTGTTTTGTCTAGTGATGGAGCTATTGATGTGAATAATTTACCTGGTGACATATTAGGCTCAGGAGTTTCTAGTGAAACAGGGGGTATTTCACAAGCTGTCTCAGGAGACATTTCATCCATGGAGAAAGAAATGATTCGTCAGAAGCTGTTAGATCTAGATGGAAATAAATCTAAGGCTGCTAAAAGTCTAGGTATCTCAAGAAGAACTCTTTACAGGAAAATTGAGGAATACGACCTATAAAACTGTCATCCCAGCGAAAGCTGGGATCTCATGGGTAGATGCCTGCTTTCGCAGGAATGACACAATGTGTCACACCTACTGTGTCATAGATAAACAAGTCACACCTTAATATTCCTAATTCTAAAACCTCATTAATTCCATAAAGTATTAATACAAAACAACTTAGATCTTTTTTGTCTCTATATTTCTACTTGGCACGTAGTTTGTACTATTAAAGGTATGTTTTTATACAAAAATTTAGAACTATAGAAAAGGAGTAATACAATGGGAAAAATTATTGGTATCGATTTAGGAACAACAAATTCTTGTTTTTCAGTAATGGAAGGTGGGGAACCAAAAGTTATAGCAAATAAAGAAGGTAATAGAACAACTCCTTCTATTGTTGCATTTACTAAAACAGGAGAACGTCTAGTTGGGCTTCCTGCTAAAAGGCAAGCTGTTACTAATGCAGACAACACTATTTTTAGCTCCAAAAGATTTATTGGAAGAAAATTCTCTGAAATTGGTAGAGAATCAGAACTTGTGCCTTTTAAAGTAAAAGAAGGTAAGGGTGGAGATGCTGCTATTGAAGCAAGTGGTAAAGATCATACCCCTCAAGAAATCTCAGCAATTGTTCTTCAAAAGATCAAACAGGATGCTGAAAGTTATTTAGGAGAGCCCGTGACTCAAGCAGTTATCACAGTCCCTGCATATTTTAACGATAGCCAAAGACAAGCAACAAAAGATGCCGGTCAAATCGCTGGACTAGAAGTGCTTCGTATTATCAATGAACCTACAGCAGCTGCATTAGCTTATGGTTTAGATAAGAAAAAAGATGAAAAAATTGCTGTCTACGATTTGGGTGGTGGAACATTTGATATTTCCATACTTGAAATTGGCGATGGTGTTTTCGAAGTTAAAGCTACCAACGGAGATACTCATTTAGGTGGTGATGACTTTGATCATACAATAACAGAACATATTTTAGAAGAATTCAAAAAGCAAGAAGGCATTGATTTATCTAAAGACAAATCATCTCTTCAACGTTTGAAAGAAGCTTCTGAAAAAGCAAAGTGTGAACTATCTAGTTCTATGGAAACAGAAATTAACCTTCCCTTTATCACTGCAGATGCATCAGGTCCTAAGCATTTAGTGATGACTTTAACGCGTGCTAAATTAGAGCAATTAGTGGGTAATTTAGTAGATAAAACAATTGGCCCCTGTGAAAAAGCTCTAAAGGATGCGGGTCTTACAGCAGCTGATATTGAAGAAGTTATTCTTGTGGGTGGGCAAACACGTATGCCTGCTGTTCAAGAACGAGTAAACAAATTCTTTAACAGAGAACCTCACCAAGGAGTTAACCCTGATGAAGTAGTTGCTATTGGAGCGGCTATTCAAGCAGGTGTTCTTCAAGGAGACGTTAAAGATGTTCTTCTGCTTGATGTCACGCCACTTTCTTTAGGAATTGAAACCCTAGGTGGTGTAATGACAAAATTAATTGAACGAAACACAACCATTCCTGTTCGTAAGTCAGAGATTTTCTCGACAGCTGCAGACAGTCAAACAGCTGTAAGCATTCATGTTCTTCAAGGAGAACGAGAAATATCTACAGACAATCGTACCTTAGGACGTTTTGATTTGGTTGGACTTCCAGCAGCACCTAGAGGTGTTCCTCAAATTGAAGTAACCTTTGATATTGATGCTAACGGAATTGTTCATGTTCATGCAAAAGATCTGGCAACAGGCAAAGAACAAAAAATTAAAATTGAATCTTCATCAGGGTTATCTAAAGAAGAGGTTGAAAATCTAGTTAAAGAAGCAGAATCTCACTCTGAAGAAGATAAGAAAAAACACGAACTAATCCAAGCTCGTAATAGCTTAGATACTCTGGTTTACTCTGTAGAAAAGACACTTAAAGAAAGTGGTGACAAAGCTACAGACGAAGAGAAAAAAGCAATCGAAGACGCCATTAAAGAAGCTAAGGAAGCCTTAACTAAAGAAGACAAAGAAACATTAGATAAGGCAACCGAAAAGCTAACACAAGCATCTTCTGGCTTAGCTCAAAAGATGTACGAAGAAGCAGCTAAAAAAGCCCAAGAAGCCCAAGCTGCAGCTGGCGGAGCTGAAACTCCTGAAAACCCTGCAGAAGAAGGCCCATCGGGTGAACAAAAAGCCCCAGAAGCCGACGTTGTCGATGCCGATTACGAAGTAGTCGACGAAGAAAAGAAAGACGAAGAAAAGAAATAACTATCCTGAATGTCATCCCTGCGAAAGCAGGGATCTTCGGGTTTCTATCTCTATTCAAAAAGTTATCCACAATTAATCAACTTTTAAAAAAGATTTGACTTTAAGTTATTAGTTTGATATATTTTGAGAACTTTCAACCGGATTGAAAGTGTCTTGGATTTGCTGTCCTACCAAAATCCTCCATATCCAATGATGGATCCTTATACAATTTAGAGTAGCTTGTAAGCAGTACCGTACTAAAAATATTTTTACATGAATCGAGCTTACTAAGCAGTATGAAAAAAAGTTTACTATTTAGATTAAAACCATTTCTTAATTACTTCATTACATTACAATCACTTCAAACATTCACTTCAGACTTTATTAAACATATTAATAAATATTTAATTAACACAGACTTGGGTATTTTTGTGCCCAAATTAGTAGCAATACCTATGCAGCAAAAAATTAATCATAAGGAGATTTTAATCCATGGATAATAATAAATTAAAACTTGTATGGAAAACCGTTAACTGGGTGGTTCTTTTTGCATTCACCACAACAACACTATGGGCAACGCCTGTAGACTTGAACTCTTTAAATGTTAAGAAAGAGTTAGGAAAGGTGAAGGAGGTCTCTGTCTCTAAAGATAAGCAGAAACCTAGCGTTATCCTTATTCAGGATGCGCATAACAGCCTAGAAGCTCAAAAGAATCTTTCTCAGATTATCCAGGATTTAAATAATAACTACGATATTGATATGATCGGAGTCGAAGGTGCTTTTAATTCGGTGAATTATGAGGAGCTTCAAAAATTTCCTGTTAAGGAAGTGAAGGAGACCATTTCTAGTTATTACTTAAAGAAAGGGTACCTTACCGGTGCGGAATACGGCTCTATTGTTTCAGATAAAAAGATTGATCTTCGTGGAATAGAAAATGAAAATGAATTTAAGGAAAGTTACAAGTCTTTCCTTAAAATTAAAAGCCATGGTCACAAGCTATTAAACTTCATTGCTAGTTATAACAACTTTTCTAGTGATTTGAGTTCTAAGGTATTTAACAGCCAACTGAAACAATTGGATAAAGTAATTCAAGTGTTTGAAGCAGGCAATACCTCTCCTTTAATTTTTGTCGAACAAATTCAAAAGCAATTAACTAAAAACGATATCAATATAGAAATGGGTGAGAGTACTCAAAATCTTTTTACTTTGCTAAAGGATATTGAGCAAGTTGATGTTAATGCCCTTAATAAAGAAGTAGAGTATTTAGTAGATAATGGCATTGTTGAAAAAACAAGCTTACCCTCATTGGATAAGTTCGCTGCACTTTACGAAGCGACCCTTATAGCTCAGTCCGCATTTGCTGCTGAAGTTGTTTCTTTAGTTGCTGATAAAAATAGTGCTGATCAAACCCCAAATTTGCTAGCCCTAAATAATTTCTTTAATCAATACGAAAAAATAGATTTTTCTTCCGTAGATAGTGAGTTGGGTGTTTATATCCAACAAGCAAGATTAGCTCTCTCTTCAAGCGATTTAGAAAGAGAAGTAATTAATAATGAATTTGCTATCCAAAAATTAGAGCGTTTAGCAGCATTACAAGCATTGCCTGCTGATGTTTCTCACTTTTTTGCTAATCCTAAAGATTTTGACTTAGACTATTTGATTTTATTTGCTAAATCTCAAGGAAAACAGTTCTCTATACACTTTCAGTTATCTGAAAAAGATTCTGAGCTTAAAAGCTTATTAAAGGAAGCTGCTCGCTTCTATAGATTAGCTAACAAACGTGACATTATTTTCGTTCAAAATGTTCTTAAGCAATTAGCCCAAAAAAGAGAAAAATCTGCCATCATCGTAACGGGTGGTTATCACACAAAGGGTATCGTCAAAGAATTAAAGAAGAAAAATATTTCCTACGCCGTTATTACTCCAAATATCAACCAAGCAGAAATTGAAGTTCCTTATCTTTCTCGTTTAACCGGAAAATTAATTCCCGTAGAAGCTGTTCAGGTAAATTACTTTACAGGACTTCTTCCAGCAATTAGTACTACAGCACAAAGAATTTTAGGTGATCGAATGAGTTCTCAGTTTGCTTTAGAAGCAACCCGCAGTGGAACTATTACTGGTTTAACTTCAGCTAACACTGGTTTAACCGGAGATGAATTATCCGCCATTCAGAGTGTTAGCACTCGCCTAAACGAAGATCCTTTACTAAGAGCCCGATTAAGAACTGGGGCATCTGTTGAAACAGTTGTAGAAGAATTGCTTCCTCAGGTTGGCGATATGACCCGAGGCTCTGCCCTAGAAGCAGGTCTTAAACGCGTTATTTCAAATGTTATTGACGGATTAACACAAAGAGAACTTATCAAGGCTGCTTCATTAGGAACAGAAGGAGTAGATGACGATCCTGAGCTAAGCACAAGTAGGGAGTCAGCTATTACAAGGTTAAAAGACGCTATCTCCAATGAAGCTGTGGTTCAATCTATATTGGATGCCGCAAGAGAATATGGTTTTGACTTAAGTCAAGTCGAAGTAATTACAGGAAAAAAAGAACAGCGTCAACGTTTACTTGAAGAAGGTGTAGAAAGAAACGAAGTAATTGCTCTTAAAGGTTCTCAAGAGGGAAACTATTTATTAAAAGCTAATCCGAAAGACACAGTAAGAGACCCCAACAGAACTTTTGTTGTGAACAGCACCGATAATCATAAAGAACATTCCAAAGTAGAAAGATTATTAAAATCCGCAATGGCTGGTAAAAAAGTTTATGTTGTTCCTGGATTATTAGGACCTCCCAGATCACCCTATGCACGGGTTGGCTTTCAAATCACAACAAGCAGAAAAACTGTTTTAAATGAAGATAATCTTTATGCTATCGGTCAAGTTGCCTTAGACCATTTAGGAGGCTCTACAGACTTTGATATGGGTATTCATGCACCTGGTGACATTGATGCTATTTTTGAACAAATAGACGATACGGGTGAAAACGATCAAACCTTTGTTTTGCTGAAAGACAAAAAGCTAGCTTTGTCTTATGGTTCTGATTACGGTGGTAATGCCATATTATTTAAAAAGTTTATGGGTTTAAGATTGTCACAATATCAAACCGTAGTGAATGGTGATGGAACTCAAGAAGCGGCCCATATGGGTCTTATTGAGAGAACAAATAAAACAACAGGTGAAAAAAGATATTATGCATATGCTGCACCTACAGCCTCAGGAAAAACAAACTTTGTAATGATGCAAAGCGAGGATGCTAATGTTCAATTTAGAATTATTAGTGACGATATTATTTGGGCTCGAGCAGAAGATGGTGAAATGAGGGCTATTCCTATTGAAGCTGGTATGTTTGGTGTTATCAGTGGAACCAATGAATCTGAAACACCTAAAGCAGTTCGTGCTATTGCGGCCAATACAGGCACAATTTATGCTTACACAGCCTACAACCCATTAACGGGTGAAGTTTGGTGGCCTGGTAAAACAAAAGATCTTCCAACAGATGAAGGATGGTTAACTTATAGAGGGGTACCTGCTTTAGGGAAAGACAAAAAAGAATGGGCTGCTCCTAATGCACGCTACGCTGCTACATTAAAAGCAGATAGAGCTCCTGAAGGTCTTACCTCTGAAAATTGGCAAGATCCACAAGGTGTTCGTGTTGACGCTATTCTTTTAGGCGCCAGAAGAACAACAGGTGAAGTTTTGGTTCGTGAATTAAGAACTCCAGAAGAAGCTGTTTATGATGGGGCTTTAATGAGAGCTGAAAAATCAATTGGTGAAAGAAGTGGACAAGGAAAACTAGTTTGGGATTCTTGGGCAATGCGTCCTTTTTATGCTGTGGCCAAAGCATTACATTGGGAACATCTTTTAGGCTTTTTTAGAAAAATGTGGCCTAGCAATGAATCTGCAAGAAAAGATAAAGGTCCTCGTGTGTTTCATGTGAACTGGTTCAGAAAATCCACTACAGGACAATATGGTGGTTACATATGGCCAGGGTTTAGTGAAAACCGAAGAGTTTTGGATTGGATAGATGGCCGTCTGGATGGGGAAGATAATTTTGTAGATACACCCATAGGTCGTGTTCCAACAGTTGATTCTATCGATTTAGAAGGTATTAAAACAACAAAAGAAGAATTAGGTGAACTGTTAAAAGTTGATTTCGAATGGTGGAAAGAAGAGCTTAAAGCTAGAAGACAAATTTTAGAAGACGAACAAGAAAGAAGTGGGGAAGAGACTCCTGTTGAAATTTGGAATGAGCAAGAACGTATGGAAAGAGAAATTGCTCGAGCAGCATCTTTGGGTGCTGATGATGTAGCATTAACCATTGATGAAGGTATTGCTTCTATTACACTAAATAGAGGCAAGGTAAATGCAACAACTTTAGAGATGATGAATCTTATTGATGGATATCTAGATCAAATTGAATCTGATGAGTCTGTTAAGCTTGTCATTTTAAAAGGTGCGAATGGAAAATTTTCTGCAGGTGCAGATATTAAATTATTGCTTAAAGAAATTGAGGACGGTAACCCAGAAGCCGCTGATGAATTTTATCGTGTGGAATATGCTTTAGATCAACGATTGGCCGCTTTTTCTAAACCCATTATTACTTTTGCTGATGGTATTACTATGGGTAGCGGTGCTGGTCTTGCTTTTGGCAGTGGATTAATTGTGGCTACTGAACGCACCAGTTTTGCTATGCCTGAAACAAAAATTGGTTTATTTCCTGATGTGGGTGCTACTTACTATCTACCAGCTCGTATGGGCTTAGTTAGAGCAAAATATTATGGTTATACCGGTGAAGCTTTAACGGGTGAAGAAGCCGTTAGAACAAATGCTGCTGATTTTTTCACACAATCTTCTGATTTAGAATCTTTAGAAGCTCAAATCAAAGAATGGGTTGTATTGAAAGTAAATATAACCAAAGATATGGTCCGTGAGCTATTTGACGATTCAACGCTGGCTAAACGTGGAGATGATTTTGCTCCAGATGATTTTTCTAAAAAATTAGGCCTCATTGACTCTCATTTTTATGGACAAAACCCAACAGAAATTAAAGCAAAACTTGAAGCAACAGTCGCTAGAGGAGATGAGTCTGGATTTGCTCAAGCTGTTTTAGATACTTTATCTGAGCGTTCTCCTCAATCTGTTTTCTTAACCGATTTTCTTCTTTCAACGCATAATGATTATTCCCGTAAAGATCTTGCTAGAGTTTTTGAAAATGAATTAGCCATTGCTAAATTACTAAGTCGTGACCCTGAGTATGTTGAAGGGGTAAGGTCTTTACTGATTGAAAAACGTGCTCCAGTTTGGCCATCAGTGGTTACTGAGGGACGTCGTTTTCGCGTACCTGGAGATGCTGGAAGAACACACGAATTAGGCATTATAGCTAGTATGTTTCGTTCCAAGACAGGTTGGGATATGTTAGAAGCTCTCTATGATATTAACCCCAATAAATTTGAATTAGACAATGCAAGAACATCTTTAGGCTGGATGGGTAAAGAAGATAATAAGCCAACCAAAGGATTGAATACTGAAAACGCACCTAATGTTCGTTGGTTTGAAGATGGTGTTACTAACGCATCCTGGGAAGCTTTAGACCGTTGGGTAGAAGCCGGCCTTGGAGAGAAAACAGCTTTTATTTACGAAGGACCCGAGGTTGATCAATTAGGTGAGCCTAAAGTTGTTGAAAATATCACTTATTCTCAATTGTTAGACCGTGTTCAACGTATTGCAAATGTCATGAAAGATTTAGGTCTTAAAAAAGGTGATGGTATTGTTTTCTATATGCCTAACACTGTTGATATTTATGCCGCTCAATTTGCTGCAGCTCGTATGGGCGTTAAGTACCACCCTGTATTTGCGGGTAAAAGTAAACAAGCCTTAAGTGACGCTATAAGCATTCTTGACGCTAAGGCTGTTTTTGTTGTGGATGGAATTTTTAGAAATGGGGAAGCAAATCAATACCTCTCTGAAAAAGTAAACCCAGTATTAGACAACTTTCTTCCAACAGAAGTTATTCTAGAAAGAGTCAAAATTGCTTTATTAGCTAAAGTTAGTGATCCTAGCGTTGTGGATATTATGCTAGGTCAAATAACCCCACGTATTTCAGCTAAACTCACGATGGATAAAGCTAAAGCCCTAACTATTATTAAAGAAGAATTAAAATGGGCTGATGACAGTGAATTACTTGCCTCTGTTTCTAATGAAGTAAACAAAGGTTTTAAACGAGTAGAACATGTCGTGATAAAAAAAGAACTTAATGAACGTTCGGATGCAACCCCAAGAGATCGTGACCGCGATTGGGACACACTTGAAGCAAGGGCTTCTAATAAATTTGCTCCCGTTCCATTACCTGCAGAACATCCTTTATTTGTGATGCTTACCTCTGGTAGCACAGGACCTCCTAAAGCTTTGGTTCACACCACAGGTGGTTACCTTGCTATGTTGGTTCGAAACCTTAGAGATAACTTTGGTTTAGATCAAGATGATCGTATTTTTACGGTTGCCGATCCCGGTTGGATTACAGGTCAATCCTTTACGGGTTTTGGTCCTTTAGCTTACGGAATGACTTCTATTGTTTATGGGGGAGACCCTAGCAATATTTGGAAAGCTGTAAAAAGACACAAACCTCATTTCTTTAAATCAGGAGTTACTATTTACCGTGCGGCCATTAAAGGTGGCGTGGAAGTAATTACAGATCAAGGTATTTTAGACATTCCTGAACTTCACGAACCAGGGAAAGTATTTTGTGCTTATTGTGCGGAACCCTCCGATTCACGTTCCATTGTTTTCGTTAGAAATAATTTAGCGGGTTGGTATGACCCTCAGACTAAAGAAGTAATTACCGATATAAAAGAAGCAACCAAAAGATTAGAAGCTGGTAAAACTTTATATGGTAGTGACGCTAATATGTGGTGGCCTACAGAACAGGGTGGTCCCATGACTTCTGCAAACCCTATGAGTTATCCTCAAGACAAGGATGCTAAAGTTAGACAATTACCATGGATACGGCATAAGGTTTTTGTTCACCGGGTTATGGTGACTAAAGAAGTTCTAGCAAACAGTGAATTATCAAAAAAACTAGTAGAAAATCTTCCACAAGGGGACCAATTATCTGATTATGTTGGTGAATATGTTGACTTAGGCAAACACGCTTATGAAGCTGCTCCTGGAGAATCGGGTGGTTGGTTTATGCAATATCAACCGGGTATGGTTCGAGGAACAGAGCCAAGAACAGCCGAAGCTCGTAAAGAAGGCGAAACCTTTTGGACAGATCCTAAGTTTGGAAGTGTGTATTATTCTAAAAGTGGTGCAGCCGAAGGTTGGCACTATACAGGTGATGGAGCCGAAGTATATGTAGACGATGATGGCAAAAGAATTTATTTTCTTTTAGGTAGAGAAGATGAGGTTATTAATACGGCAGGACATCGAATTGGAACTATCTCTATAGAAGGTTCGTTGCGTGGTTTCAGAGGAATAGGAGACGCTGCTGCTATTGGTGTTAATGATCCCACAAAGGGGCAAAGACCTGTTGTTTATGCAATTCTTCAAGAAGGCGTTGAACCATCAGCAGAGTTAATTGCTGCTGCAAGAAATCAGATCAAAGATGAAGTTCATGAAGCTGGCGCTCCTGCCCCTAATGATATTTTCTTTGTTAAAGCATTCCCAACAACAAAATCAGGAAAGTACTTAAGACGCTTTCTAAAAGTTGTGGCATCTTGGGAAAGAGAACGTATGGAAAAAGCACTCGAGTGGCTTAATGAAAACCAAGCACTTATTGATGCAAACGATGACACTGTTCCAGATAGTTTTAAAGAATCGTTTCCTGAAACAGGGGATCTTTCGACATTAAATGATTTTTCAGTAGTCGCTGATACCATTCGTTCAGTGGCAAAATCCAGAAAAGTACTCGTTGAAGAAGTTAAAAAGAGAATTCGTGCTGATGTTCGAACAGCAAGTATTCCTATTGAAGTACCCGAAGGTGCTACTGTTGCCAAGTTCGGGGACAATTTAAGTCCAACAGCACCTCTGCCTCTTGCCACAGAAGCTTGGGCAATTTTAAGAGCAAAAGAAGATGGCGCTCCAATTTTTGCAGAACAAGAAGATAAAGTTACTGTTGCGGGTGCATTTCATAAAATTGTTCTCCCCATAGATCCTAATGTTGGGGATAACGAAGTTCTAGCCGAAGTTCTACTTTCAGGTATGACGCATAATACATTACATGCTGTTTTAGAGGACCCTATTGATGTAATGGCTCAAGGGGATGATTACCATGTTCCCGGATCAATTGCTGTGGTTCGTGTGCTTAGAAGAGGAACTGCTGTTGAAGCAGAAAAAAGAGTTGAAGATGGTGAGCTCTATTTAGCTTTCCCTGCAAAATATAATACCTTGGGGCTAGATGTTGGAGAGGATCCAATGCATTCCGGTTACAAAATAGAAGGATATGAAATTTCTGGATTACATTCAAAAGTTGTTCGACTTGAGGGTTATCAATTAATTCCTTTACCAAAAGATTTTGACTTAGAAAAAGCAGCAGGTATTAGTCTCTTAGATTATCTAACTTCTTACAAAGCAATTAGAGATGTCTTGAAAGTTAGAAAAGGGGACCGTGTGTTTACCGTTGGTGCTGCTAGTGGTACGGGAGATTTTAATAATCACATTGCTTCTCGTATAGGTGCTGAAGTAACAGGATTAGTTTCTAGTACTGATAGAGGAGCCTATGCTAAAAGCCGAGGTGCTACAAATACAGTCAATAGAAAAAATCCTAAATTTGAGGGTGTTTTCACACCTGTTCCCGAAGATCCTTCTGAGTGGGAAGCTTGGGAAGCTGCTGGAAAACCTTGGGTTGAAGCTATGACGAATGATGACGGATTAAAACCTAATAAGTTAGTCGACTTTTCAGGAAGACCTATGTTTGCTCGTATTGTTCAAGCAGCTGCAGATGGGGCAGATATCACTTTTTATGGCGCTTTCCTTGGTTATAACCAAACATTTATAGGTAAAGATGTAGACTCCACACCAGAAGAAGCTTTTGATAAAGCGGATGTCGTATTAGGTGAAAGTGTTCTCATCTATTACGGTATGGATGGAGATAATGATAGTAATGGTTTGGAAGCTATTGATGAAGCTATTTCAAGAGGCGCTCGAATTGCTGTGGCCGCAAGAACAAAAGCTCAAGCAACCTTTCTTGAAAGTAAATACGGCAACAAACTTGTTGGCATTATTACTGTAGAAGATTTAGAGGGTAGCGGGAGTTTTAAATGGCCAACACAAGTTCCTGATTTTGATGTCATTGAAGATAGAGACGAAAGGGATAGAACGCGCAGTCGTTTTGAGGAAAAAACTCTTAAGGTATTTGGAAAAGCTGTTCGAGACATTATTGGAGACCCAGATGTTGTTGTCGAGCGTGCTAGCCAAAACACATTGGGGATGAGTTCTTTTATTGTTAAAAAATTTACTGGTCGAGTGGTCTATTTTGAAAACATGAAAGGAAGAAGATATAATTTTTATGCTCCTACTGTTTGGATGAATCAAAGAAAAATATTAACCCCAGGTTTTAATATTATTTCAACTCATTTAGGAAATCCAGCTCAAGCTGTAAAATTAATTAGAGATTTAAGTAATGGAATTTTAGAACCAGCTCAAGTAGAAATCCTTCCAACGGCAGACGGTTTACCTGCTGGATATGAAGCTCAACATGAAGGAACAAGGGTAGGAACTACTGCTGTAAACTTTGGAACCCCTGATTTGAGTATTACCAACGCAACAGGCCATGATACTGCTTTAGGTGTTAAATTTGAAAAATTTGGCACATACGTTACGGTCCGTTGGGATGAAGTTGACGGGGGAACTATAGCTCGAGTTATATTCTCTAATGGAAAAGTGAATTCGTTAAAACGAGATGCTATTAACCAACTTCGAGATGCTTTTAGAAAATTAAATGCCGACGATAGTGTAAAAGCAATTGTACTTATTGGTAAGGGAAACACGGCATTCATGGCGGGTCAAGACCTAAACCAGCTTTTACGAGATATGACAAAAGAATCAGATGCTGTAGAGCTAGCGGAAAAAGCTCAATCCGTTTTTAATGAAATTGAAGCTTCAGATAAACCTGTTATAACGGTGCTTAATGGTATTGCTCTTGGCGGTGGAAATGAATTAGCCCTGAGCACTCACTTTGTCATAGCTCCTCCACATGTTTCTGTTGGTCAACCTGAAATTCGTTTAAATCTTCTACCAGGTTTTGCTGGTACTCAACGTTTAGTCCGAAGAGCAGCAGGAATATCAGGAAAAAATGGTATTTTGCGATCTACTCAAGCTTTGCTCACAGGCAGAGAAATTCCTGCTATAGAAGCACAAGAATTAGGAATTATTGATGAAATTGTTCCTCATAGTGCCTTAGCTAGAGCTTATGAACTAGTTAGAGAATTTATTGAATCTGGTAACACAAGTGTTTTAGGAAAAGCGTTCACTAAAAGGAAAATAAGTATTTTAAAAGCAAATGAACCACTTCCTCATGATGTTTCTGTATTCGAAGACCTTTCAATTACAGAAATCCTAGCATCACAAAAATTGCTAGGAAGAGAAGTTCCTGCAACGTTTACTCTTGAGGCTATCCGCTTAGGTCTAGATCAAGGAATAAATGCAGGAAGCGCCTTAGAAGCAAAGCATTTTGGCACGGCCGTAACCAGAGAAGACCTTGGCCGAACAGGTATCCAAGCTTTCTTAGAAAAATTCCCTAATCAACTTCCAGCAAGACCAACTCAACTAATCTCTCCTATGGGTCTTGGTAGAGATGACGTAAGAGGTTTGTCTTTAGGAGAAGAAATTAATCCTATCCTAGGTTTGGCAACAGATCGTTTAAAAGGGAAAGTGGTTATGATTTCAGGGGGTCACGGGGGATTAGGATTAATTATTTCTCATCGTGTCTTAGCTGCTAATCCTGAAGGATTGGTTATTATTGGTAGAGATCCAAAAAAGATTAAAGAGAATGTGGATCAAATGCGAGAAACTTTTATCGAAGCTGGTTTTAAGGTTAAGATTTTAAATGATGTTGAAGATAATCGATATGCCGCAGATGAAGAAGGTGTTATAAAAATCATTACCATTCAAGGAGATCTTAAAGATCCAAAAACTATTGAAGCAGCTATGGCTCAAACAAAAGATACGTTTGGACGATTAGATGTATTGGTGAACAATGCGGGTACTGCGGGTCCAATGGACTCACTGCCAAACATTGCTATTAATCCAGGGGATCCTGACTCTACTGGAGCAGTTAAAGAAAGTCTTGTAGATGCGTTTGGTAATTTATTTGAAAGCGCTTGGGCATTAACTCAAGCAGCAACACCTTTGATGGATGCTGGCAGTAGCGTTGTAACCATTTCTACGATTTTCTCCGAAGTTGAATACTACTATGGCCGTACGGGATATTCAGTGCTTAAAGCAGCTCTTAATGGTTTATTTGAACAGATGGTTCAGGAATTAGGAGATAAGGGTATTCGCAGCAACATCATTCAACCAGGCTTACTTAAGACTGCACTCCCAACTGAAAGTGGGGTCATTCCTAGATTTCAGGCTGTTTTAAACGGCATGGGTGCTAGAACAGCATTAGGTCCTGTTGGTTTTGGTGACATTATTAAAGATGAAGTTCGTTTATCACAAACTGGAGCAGATGGACAGCTTGAATCTGATTTCATTAATCAATTAGATATTGCAGACACTACTGTTTTCTTTGCTGCTGATGAATCTAAAGCTACCTCAGGGCAAACAATACAAGTCACCAATGGTCAAGATGTGAACACTTCTTTAGATTCTACGAACCTAGAAGTGATTGGTAATTTTGATCTTACAAAACTAGCAGGTAAAAAGGTGTTGATTATTGGCGATAAAATGGGGAATTCTTCTTCAGCAGTAAGTACCTTAGTCACCACATTAAGTATGGTAGGGGTAACTCCTATCTTAGCTACCCTTGATGGGGAAGAAGCCGACTTTACTGTCGATACAAGGAATCCTAATTCTGTAGAAAAGTTATTTGAGTCCGTTGGTGATATTGACTCCGTTATTTCCTTTCCTCAATTTAAATTACCTTCTAAACCTGTTCTTGAATTAACAGAAGAAGAAAGAGCTTCTTTCATTAGAGAACACTTGTTTTCTCAAATTGTTATTGGGAAGTATGCTTCAGCTCTGTTCGAATTTCGAGAAGGAGATATTGGGAATGGTGGAACGTTATTATTTGTTGGCCCAGAACAAATCACACCTACAACAGGTGTTGTCACAAGTATGTTAACGCAGTTGGTAAGAATACGGCGTGCTGAAGTTAAAAGGGATATTCCGAGGAGCGATAAAACAAACAAAGGCCCTTTAACAATTTATCAGATTGTTAGAGCTATCAAAGATGTTGATGACTCTATAACAACCTTACCTCAAGGAATTGCTGCCGTACTTTCAGGTGAATCTCAACCTACAGCGTTAAACTTGCGCGTTCCACAAAAAGCTTCTGCTTATTCTTTAGGCGAAGAAGTAGACCCAATTTTAGGAAAACTATCCGACCGATTAGAAGGAAAAGTAGTGATGATCACAGGAGGACATTCTGGACTGGGAGAAATTATTTCTCGTCGCGTCCTAGCTGCTGACCCTAAAGGTTTGGTTATTATTGGCAGAAATCCAGACACACTAAGAGATAATGTGCAAAAAATGCGAGATGACTTTGCTGCTGTTGGACGCACAGTAGAAATCATCACCGTTCAAGGAGATATTAGTAACCCAGAAACCATTGAAAAAGCTATCTCTGAAACAAATGATGCTTTCGGTCGCCTTGATGTTCTAATTAATAATGCGGGTACTGCGGGTCCCATGGATTCACTCCCTAATATTGCTTTAAAGAAAGGTGATCCTAATTCTGCAGGAGATCCAGTTAGTGAAGGGCTTCAAGAAGCATTTGGTAATTTATTTGAAGGAGCTTGGGCATTAACTCAGGCTGCTGCACCGTTGATGCAACCCGGTAGTAGTGTGGTAACTATTTCTACAATTTTTTCAGAAGTAGATTACTACTATGGTCGTACAGGATACTCCGTACTTAAATCAGCATTAAATGGTTTATTTAAACAAATGGTTACCGAGCTAGGGCAACAAGGTATTCGTAGTAATATTATTGAGCCTGGTTTATTAAAAACCGCTTTCCCACCAGCTCCAGGAGAAAAACCAAGATTTGAACGTGTTTTAGATGGAATGGGAGCTAGAACGGGATTAGGACCTGTTGGTTTTGGTAACATTATTAAAGATGAAGTTCGTTTATTACAAACCGGAGAAGATGAACAGCTTGAAGCTGATTTCATTAATCAACTAGATATTGCAAACACAGCTGTTTTCTTAGCTGCAGATGAATCTAAGGCAGTAGCCGGTCAAACCATTCAAGTAACCAATGGTCAAGCGGTGGATACCTCTTTAGATTCTACCAGCCTTGCAGATACGGCCAAAATTCACACTCTTAATCTTTCAGGTAAAAAAGCCTTAATTATTGCGGATGAATTAGGCGAAATTGGTAGCGAAGTTTTACAATTGGCTATTGATTTTGAAGGTCGTGGAATGAAAGCAGTTATTGCTGTTAGAGAACCCTCTGAAGATCAATTGAAGGTTGATACAAGTGACCCTGCTTCTGTAGAAAAATTATTTACAGACCTTGAAGAAGCGGGAGATATTGACTTTGTGGTTTCTTTCCCTCAATTTAAATTACCAACCACATCAGTTCTTAAAATGACAGCTGAGGAGCGAGCTGCATTTATCCGCCAACATTTAATGTCTCAGATTGTTGTTGGTAAATTTGCTTCACAGTATTTAGAAAAAACTGAAGAACAAAGAGGGAATGGAGGAGGGTTGCTATTTGTTGGTCCAACAGAAATAACTCCTACTACAACAACTGTAACTGAAATGTTAAAACAATTAGTTCAAATTCGTCGAGCTGAAGTATCAAGAGATATTGGTCGTGAAGACAAAACAAATGCAGGACAACTAGTAATTTATCAAGTTGTTCGTGCTGTAAAAGATGCTAACAGAAATTCTGGAGTTCTTGCTGAAAATATTTCTTCTATTCTTTCTGGAGCAAATAGACCCACAGCACTTAACCTCCGCGTCCCACAAAAAGCCTCTGCTTATTCTTTAGGAGACGAAGCTGATGTCCCAGCAACGGAAACCTCTCCTGAAGCACCTAAAGATGGCACAAAAATGACAGACGATGAGTTATTAATGCTGAAAAATCTACATTTTGATCGTGTTGCTATCGTTACTGGTGGTGGATCAGGAATTGGTCGCTCTATTGCATTAGAACTGGCTCGTTCTGGAGCTAAAGTAGTTATTGCTGCTCGAGGAAGAGAAAAGTTAGAAAAAGTTCAGGCAGAGATGGACGAAATTAATAAAAGATATGGTTATGGTGAAGATCGTGTTCTTGTCGTCCCTACAGACGTTGGTAAGCCTGATCGTCTCAAAAATTTAGTTGATTCAACAGTTGAACGATTTGGAAGAATTGATTACTTACTTAACAATGCGGGCGGTTCAGGTGTTGAAAAACCTGTTCGATTGGCTGATTCAAAAGCATGGCAAAATGCTGGTAATGTTCTAGTAAGAAGCGCTTACTTGTTAGCCTTAATGGTTGGTCCTCACATGGCAAAACAAGGTTACGGCCATATTCTTAATACGGGAACATTTTTTGCAGGTGAACCGTATCAAGCTATTGCTTATCCAAAACGTTCCGATTATTCAACCTGGAAAGCTATTATGGCTGGTTTAGCACGACACTGGGTATTCCAATTTGGAAATGATGACATTCGTTGGAACACGATGTCTCCGGGGCCTGTGGATGGGGATCGATTAAGAGGCTCTGCTGGAAATCCTGGTCTATTTGAAAGAAGAGCTCGTTTAATCGTTGACGATAAATTAGCTTATGGTGTTGTTAAAAAGATTACAACACAAAAGCGTGAGGGTAAAGACATTGATTTTATTGTCAATGGATTAAAAAGTGATGAGAAAATTAATACACATATCATCAATATTGTTCTTGAAATTTTAGCGACCCAAGACACATTCTCTTTAGAGGCTATAAAGAATATTGGGGAAGGTTACGGAACAATTGAAAGAGATATTTATCCAGAAGATCAAATTAAAATATTAAGCGGGAAAGTTGAAAGCAATGTAATGAAGCAGCTATCTCTTAAGAGAATGCCTACTAATGATGAGGTGGGTCGCTCTGCTGCGCTGTATTTAGCACTAAATGCTCAAAGCGGGCAAACACTGCAACCTTCTAATGGCCAAAGAAATGCTAAAGATGCCATGACTACTTATGCTTGGGGTGTTCTTCCTGACTCAAGCAAGCGCGAACTATCTGGAAAAACAGTTATTATCACTGGAGAAGAGCAAAGAATCAAGTTAGCTGCTGTAGCAAATGGCTATGCTCGAAATGGCGCAAATGTACATCTTCTAGTCCGAACAGAAGATTCTAAGGATGCTATTAAATCCCAGATAAAAAAAGAATATAAAGACCGAGTTTCTATTACAGTTTTTGACTTAGACTCTAAATCTGATTTAGAAATTCAGGATAAGTTTAAATCTATTAAAACCAAACATGGCAGTCTGGACATTGTCATTAGTGCCCCACAGTCAGGCATAAGCACAACAGACATGTTTAACTTTAAAGCTGGTGAAGAAATTTCTACTGGAAAGCTAAACCTAGCCTCTGATGCTTTTGATCGACTTGGTTGGCAACAAATTACCCACCATGTACGTTTGGGTAAAATTGGTGCTAATGTAATGACTGATGAAAATCGTGGAGGTTCGTTCTTAATTTGGGGCCCTGAAACTCAGAGAGCTACTTCTGATGAAACAAGAAGAGTAGTTAAATTAATACAAACAGCTTTACGTCAATTAACAGTAACGTTTGCTGCCGAAGAGCTATCTGCTTTTCGTTTTGGTCAAATACCTCTTCCTGTTCGAGTGAATCAACTCTATTTAGGTAGTCCAAATAAAGGTGACGATGCTAGCTCTGAAAGAGAGGCGCAAGAACAACTTAAAGATTTTGTTACTGCTGTTCTATTAGCTACTGCAGATACAATTACTAGGGATTTGACTAAATCTAGAAGAGAAGCTATGACAGGGAAAGTAATTCTTCCTCATGGAATAAGACAAGCTGTGGAAGAAAGAAGTTTAATTGAAATCTACAAACTAGCTACTACAGCTTTAGCTGAGGGCAATCTATTAGAAGCCTATAGAGGATTTAGAAGAGTTACAGATCTTGGAAAATCTGAAACAGACGAAGATATTAAGCTAAGGGCCTTTGATCAAATTGCTGCTATTCGAAAAGAGGGTGTATGGAAATCTCTTCAAGCTCCTCTTGCTGAAGGAACTACAGTATCTGATGTTCTTTCTCGAGTAACGCAAAGTGATGGCAATGCCAGAGAAGTAACTGTTCAGATATCAGCTACTACTATTTTAGAGAATCCTTTTAACTTTATTGTTAATAATGAAGTTCTTTCTTTAGATAAATTGCTAATAGGCACTAGAACTAAACTGGAAATTACCACCGATGACAATACGCAAATTGATGCTGTAAAGCTAGCATTAGGAGTTAATTCAACTAATGAAGCCTTTATTAGCTTCAAGCCAGTTAGTGCTGTTGGTACGAGAGATATCATCATTAAAAGAGATGATGGCAACCTGGTTATTCCATCAAATCCAAAATTGTTTAAAAACTTAACTCTTTTACTCCCTCTATTAATTGACTTAGGTAAAAAAGAAGGTGATTTTGATTTAGCTTCACAACTTAACACAAAAATCTTTTCACTGAAACAAGGGAAAATAGTGGTAAACAGAGATGCTTTAGAGGACTCTGCATCAACTCTTAGATTTATCACCAACGACTTCAGGCATTTCCGTGGAGCAAAAGATGTTCTTAAAAGAATAGAAGAAGAAACTGGTGAAGTTGCGGCCTCAAGCCTTGGTTCTGCTATTTCTACACTAGCGGTTAGTGATGAAATTAAGGTAGGTACAATTGGTCAACGAATTGCTTCTGCTCTATTGAAGAATAAACAAATTTCTTCTTTAGTGATTCAATTAGACGACCCAACTCAATTATCAGATTCTGATTTTAGTAAGCTGCTTTCAGTACTGCTAACAGAAATTAAAAAGGGTAGAAGCGCTCTTAAAGAAGTGGTTCTAGCCATTGAAGGAGATGTTGTTTTAACTAATTCATTCTTACAAGCAGCTTCATTAGAAGGTGTTCTTAAAGTTGCCGCCTTAACTTCTGGGGCAAGTAGTCTAGAGCTAGGAAAAGCAATACAATCAGCCGCAAAACGTTATCAAGGATTAGATCACGTTGCTGTTGTTGCTGGTTCATCATCATTAGACAATCGTAACTTTTCTAGGGAAGCTGTATCAGATTCTTTCTTAGTATATAGCGATAGGTTATCTGACCAAGGAAGGGCTATAAAAAATAATGTGCTTACTCTTGCAGGTGTAACGTTAGCTGTTATTGAAAAAGCTGTTGCTTACTCGGGTCAGCAGATTCAAGATAGTGAGTTAACCGTAATCAAAGGCATTCACTTGATTCAAGAAGGTTATGCTAATGAAATTGATGCGATTGTTGCTCACATCATGACCGAGGTTGCTTCAGCACTATCACTTGGAACAGCTGCATAATATATAGCATCAAGGGTGACTGTCACTTTAGTGACTGTCACCCGACTATTTAATATGGAGAGCTTGTCATCCCTGAATGTTTTAATCGAGGATGACACGCCTATTTAAAAGGAGAAATGCCCCCATGAAAACACTCACACGTTTTTTTTCTCTTGTTTTAGCTCTATCTTTAGTTCTTCCTCAGCCTGGTTTACTAGCCCAGAACAACATCAAACCTAAAACCATTCATAATGAGCTGTCGCAGTCCATTGGCCGGATTAAAGAAGTAAGTCAGACTAATCCTGATAGTAAACACGTCTACATTATTGAGGATGCTCATACTTCGATAGAAGCGCAAAGAAATATTGCTCAAATCATCCAACAATTATCCGCAGAGAAAAACATACAACTCATTGGCCTTGAAGGATCTGATCGTGAAATCAGTATCCCTCATGCTTTTGATTTAATGTCTCTGGAACTAAAAGAAGATGTTTGTCATTATTTAATGAATAGACTACGAATTAATGGTGCTGAATACGCAAAAATTAATAACCCAGACCTTAAGTTAATGGGTGTAGAGAACAATCAAGCATATTTAAATAATCTTGATCTTTACCAAAGCACTGAAGAAACAATCCGTTTTCAAAAAAATCTAATTTCATTAAGAACTTCTCTTAAAAATATTGTCCGCATAGCGCTACCTAAAGAATTAAAAGATTTCTTACTGTTAAAAGAATCTTATTCCTCACAAAAAAACACCTTAGAACAATATCTAAAACTACTTTTGAAACAGGCAAAGAAGTACGGGGTTAAGTTAAATCCTAGTTCTGAACTAAGCAAATTAGAATCTTTGCTCTTCTCAGGGAATAATACAGCTATTAACGCCTTAGCCTTATTTGATGAAATTAGTGCGTTAGAGCAGAATCTCAAAACCAAACTAGCTGTTAATAAAGATCATAAGAGTTTACTAGATGCCTATGATTTTTTTAGTCTTATCTATAAATTATCCCATTATCGATTAACCAGAAAACGCTTTATTCAATTAATTGAAAACTCGGATGATATTTACAGAGACTTTAAGAAACACACAAAGGTTGTTGAGAAACAATCAAAAAAACTGAATTTAAATAAGACTTCTATATATTTCTCAAAGCAAGATGTTAATCTTCTCATCAACAAGGCAAAGCAGTTCTATGATGTCGCCATCGAAAGAGAAGGTTGGATCACAAAAAACTTAATCCATGAAATGAAACAAACTTCACAGAACCAAGCTTTGTTAGTAGTGGGTGGTTTTCACTCTGAAGGAATTAAGAAAGCGTTACAAAAAAAAGGCGTTAGCTACACTTTAATCCAGCCAAACATCTCAAAGCTTGATCCCGCAGCCGAAATTGAATATTTAAGGTTGATGAACTCCCAATTGTTGCCCTTAGAACAATTTGCCATTAATGCCCCTGCTTTATCCGTCCCCTCAAAAGATTATTTAAGAGATCTTGTATCAAAGCAAAAAGCTGACTGGCTAATTACGTTGATAGCTCTTTCATTGGCCTCTGAAAGAGGTGATACAGTCTCTGAAAGACGTTTATCCGGTCATTTAGTACAGATAGCCCCGGAATTAGCTATACGTCGAAAAGGAGCTTTAAAATACCCTTCTATAGTTAGTGCTAGATCGTTGGGGGAAGGTGTTGTGGCAACAGAATTAGCAGATGATGTAGATCGACCTTATATAGCCGTTGTTGGTTCGGGTCCCACAGGTATTGCCTTAGCTAGGAAATTAGCGGATGAAGGTGCTCAGGTAGCTTTATTTAGCAGTGAAATTTTTCCTGGGGGTATGGTTTCTGCTGGTAGTAATCGGCCAGTAGACCCTGAATTACGACAGTTTTACTCAGATACGCTTGCTCTGGATAACGTGGAATATTATGGTGGAATGAGAATGCCTAAATATAATTTTGGTGGGATTTTGTCCACAATGAAATTTTCGGCAGTTATATTTGCAGACCAGGTTGAAAACAGTGGTGAAATTAAAACGCCCACAGAAAAATCGTCTCAGGCGGTGTTCTATAACTTCAGAAGAATTGTGTATTATATTGATGGAAAACCATTTGTTGCATCATTAAATTTTCAGTTAGGGGAACATATCACCTTAGTCAGTGATGGGCTATTAGAAACAGAAAAAGCATTTTTAGAGCTGTTAAAATTCTTAAAATACAGAAAAGAAAAAGTTAAGTCTGTTAAAATTATTAGCAAAAGTGATCCTAAAGTAGAAATTGATACCAGCCTATTTTCTTTCGATTTAAGTTTTGAAAAACGAGCATACACATCAATGAAAGATATAAAATTTCGACAGGAAAGAATACAAGACCGTGGGAGAGTTGAGGATACAAGCGTTATTATTGCTGATACTGTATTGCTGGCAGATAATCCTGAAGAGGGGCATCTATTTACTGCGGCTACGCCTTTACCTTATAAAGAGTCTGATGAAAAAACTTATTTAGTTCGGGGAAGTAAAAAAAATTACTACGTGGTTGGAAATTCACGAAATAGAGAGATTAACGGTTTTGATGAAGCACAACAAGAAGCCGGTGAAGCAGCGACTGCTATATTGGGCTATTTACCACCAACAGGAACTTTGACACCTGAAGAGAGAAAACACAAACGTACTCGACTAAGAAAAAAATTATGGAATGCAGATGCTAATGGTGTAGACAAGGAAGGCTTATTAATATTATTAGAAAAATTAGAAGAGCTAACCTCAGAAAATGCCTTAAGTCATGGTCGAGCTGTTAGAGCTATTGAAAGAGAAAGTAACTCTGAAATAACAGACCAATTATTAGAACTTTTGCCTGTTGAATTAGATTTTAATCTTCCAAAGACTAAGCTAGAGTCAAGGTTAATAAAAAACCATAGAGAAGCTTTAAAAGCATTAAGAGAAAATGAGTTTTACTCAAATATGGATGTTATAGAACAACTACCTATCGATTGGTTTGTAACTTTATTAGTGGGTATTTATATTAAAAGCCCAACACCCCTGTTAAATAAAGTTCTCGAATTCAGAAAAGGCTTACAACCGCTAACAGGTATGAGTATGACTGATATCAAAAAAGCTAATAAAAATGCAATTGCAGCAGCAATTCGAAAAAAGAATGGGCAACGTAAGGGCACCGACAAGTTATCTGAGTTAGGGTTAACCCGTCTAATTGCTCAGACGAGTACTCTTGTAGAATTTATTGAGTATTTCGAAAGTGAAGCTATTAAGTATTTTGACAGAAATAAATCTCCTCAAACCTACCCATACACGCTTTTTCCTGAACTGCTCAGCCAACAAGAATTTGCACAAACTGTATTGTTATTCTTCTATTTGAATTATTCGAGAGATAATGATGAGGCAGTTAAAGCGATACAAGATAGATTAAAAGAAAAAGCTGCTGATTTAAGACAAGGTTTTGCACGAGGACCAGATGAAAAATTTGATAGTCCTGATGTAATAAAAAGATTAAATTTTGAGAACATGCAAGTTATTGATAACACACTCCAATCTGGTCATAGACTGGCGGACAGACATACAGCTACTCTAAGTAGATCTGAAGAGAAAAAATTGGATGGGAAAGAGGAATTAGGGAAGTTAAATAAAATCGTTCCTTATTCTTATCCTTCACCCGAACTTTTATATTTTATTAAAACAAAAAAACAATTGGATGAAAAAAAAGAAGATTTGTTAAATCGACTATCAGATTTATTAGATGTAAGTCCTGATGAGATTAGAAATTTAAATTTCGGAGAATTGATTTCTGCTGCTCAAGAAAAACATAAGGAGTCGGACACTGATTTAAGAGCATTGGAAAGTTTAATATTATCCTTTTCAAGCTACAGCATGCTAGTAACTGATCAGGATCCTGAAAGGGATGAGTTGTCTAAAAAAACCGTCAATCAGATCTTGATTGAAATGGATAAAGCTTTCAGACCAGAAAGTCTTTTAGTTGTTGGGCCAGGAACTTCAGCATTTCAATTGATTTCTATTTCTGAACCAGGAACAAAAATAATTTTTGTGGAGCCAAGCCCCATTATGGCATCCTTAATTGTTCATTATGCTAAACTGCTTAATAGAAATGGTGATATTGTTGTTGTTCCGAAGAGAATACAATTTTTAGATGAAGAAGACATGGCTTTCTTTCAAAGTTCTAATATTGGTGTTGCTACAGCATTTGGCGTATTTAACCACCTTAAGTACGGAAAGCACAGAGAGGTTGGTGTAAGTGATCTTGTTGATGCCGTGAAGGATGAAGGAGCTGTTATTGTCGCTTATAAAGCAGAAGACTGGAATCCAAATACGAGTTATCACAACTCTCCAGAAAAAGCACCCCTAGAAGATATTAAAAGTGCCAGTATTGATGATGATGTTGTTCTTATTACTGAAACCAGTGACGCTAAAAAAAATATTTCACCAAAAATACAGGGACAAAAGGCCGTTAGAATAACTATCAGAAAAGTTCGCATTACAACAGAAAGCGCAGGTAGAAGAGTTGCTGCTACGGCTAGCTCCCTAGGAAGTACAACTATTGGGATTTCTGAACTGTCAGAATCTCGCTTGTTTGGAATAGCCTCATAAATTCAGGCATTTTCCCCTTGATTTATTGTAATGAAATAGTGAAAATAGCTCTTTGAAATACTAACTAACAGGTAACCTATTGCTATGTTAAGAGTTATATCTTCATTATTGCTTATTTTATTTATTTCTTGTCCGATTGCCTTGTCACAAGAAAATTCCAACCGTTTAGAAGTAAAAACATCCCTCAAATTTAATGAAGAAACACCCATTGTTGGTTCTTTAGGAACTTATTCTGTAACCATTGAGTGGATGGGGCCAGAAGATCAGTTGAAATTCATCCCACCCGTATTGGAAATAGAAGGAATGAAAATTGAAAATACAGGTGTTTCTACAGAATCAAAACAATCAGAGCAGGGTTGGTTAATCCAATACAGAACTTTCTCTTTTGATTTAATTCCAGAAAAAAAAGGGAAAGTAATCATAGAATCATTCCCTATACAATATATGGATAAAACCGGCGGTGCTTTAAATCAAATTGAAATACCCGGAAAAATTATTCATGTTCGTGGCAAGCCTTTAAACATCCCCTGGAAAATTGTTTTACCTTCCGCTGGCGCCCTATTGGTTTTATTCCTCTTTTTTGTTCTAAGAGTTCGTAAGAAAAAAAGACAAGAAGAAGACGCTCAGTCAAAAGAAATTGATCCTGCTGTTGAAACTTTAAACAGAATTGAAAGGCTTAATCATTTACTCGAAGAGGCTAACTTTAAAGAATACATAAATTGCATCTCAAAGTTTTTTGATGCTTATATTTCAGATCAAAACAAAGAACATTATACTAAAGGAGACAACGATCTTCTTTTAGATATTAACCAGGATGTCGAGCACTTAAAATATTCTCAGAACAACCTTACTCATATTGAAGTAACCGGTTTAAAAAGAAAAATTGAACGTTTTCTCGAAATTAAACGTATTAACATATTAGAGTAAAGCTTGTCATCCCGGACTTGATCCGGGTTCTGCTTCTTTAGTCTAGATTCCTGCTTCCGCAGGAATGACATATATTTTTTTAATAATGAACTGGATCCCGGATCAAGTCCGGGATGACAAACCAGGAGGTACCCCAATGGAAGCAGTGATCAAGGAAGTCACAGAAAAGGTTAAAGCAGAGCATAAAACAATTGAAGCGCTAGTTAACGAAATCCATAAGGTTATTGTAGGTCAACAATACCTAATTGAGCGTTTACTGATTAGTATTTTGGCCAATGGCCACGTTCTTATTGAAGGACTGCCTGGTTTGGCAAAAACAAAATCAGTTCATACATTAGCGAACGCCATTAGCACCGATTTTCAGCGTATTCAATTTACTCCTGATTTATTACCAGCTGATTTAATTGGTACTTTAGTCTACAACCCAAAAGATGGTAATTTCACAACTAAAAAAGGTCCCATATTCTCAAATATTATTCTCGCAGACGAAATCAACAGAGCTCCCTCTAAAGTACAAAGTGCTCTTTTAGAAGCTATGCAAGAACGTCAAGTAACGATTGGGGAAAATACTTATAAGCTTGAAGAACCTTTTTTAGTTCTTGCGACCCAAAACCCCATTGAACAAGAAGGTACTTATCCCTTACCTGAAGCTCAAGTAGATCGTTTCATGATGAAGGTCAATGTATCCTATCCAAACAAAAGAGAAGAGCGGGAGATTTTAGAAAAGGTTTCTATGGATGATGAAATTAATGTTTCTCCTGTAATTAAACCTGCAGACATACTGAGATTAAGGGAAATTGTCAAAAATATTTACGTGGATGAAAAGATTAAAGACTATATTTTAGATATTGTATTTGCTACAAGAAATCCCGAACTGTATCAGCTAGAATCTCTAAAGAACTTGATTCAAGTTGGAGCATCTCCTCGCGCCAGCATTATGTTAACTCGAGCAGCTAAGGCACACGCCTTTATTAAAGGCCGTGCCTATGTTACTCCTGAAGACATCAAGCAAATTGGTTTAGATGTTCTGAAACACAGAGTATTAATTACTTATGAGGCAGAAGCAGAAGAAATGACCTCTGAAGATATCGTCAATAAAATCTTCGACCAAATTGAAGTCCCCTAAGCTTGTCATCCCGGACTTGATCCGGGATCCAGGTCATTAAAAAAATATTATATAATCAGGAGAACAGAATTGAAATTTTCCAAAATTACTAGTTTACTTATTTTTTCTATTTTTCTGCTCCAAAATACGATTATTGCAGCACCAACTTTGAGCGTTAAACCTAGTAACACTTTAAAATTATCTATCCCCAAAGAATTTGGTGTGATTAAAGAGCAAATAATAGCCTCTCCAGAAGCACCTTTATTGATTCACATCCAAGATGCCCATGCAAACCTAGATGCCCAAGAGAATATTCAGAATATCCTTTATTGGCTACAAGAAAGACATGGTATAAACCAGCTGTTTTTAGAGGGGGGAGTAGGAAAGTTAAATCCCGAATTAATGCGTCTGTTTGATAATCCAAAGTGGAATCAGGAATTAGCCGCTGATTTGATGAAGCAGGGGGAAATGTCTGGAGCTGAAGCGTTTTTAATTAGCCCAAAAGCAACAATGAAAAGTTACGGCATTGAAAATAGAGAGGATTACAGAAAAAATCGTGAACTCTTTAATAAAATTTTAAATCAGGAAAAACTTAGAGAAGAGTGGCGTAAACTCTCCGAATCAATATTTAATCAATTTATTTCCCAATCAAACAACAAAAACCTAAAGCTATTTTTAAAAGAGTGGCTTTTATACAAACAAAAACCAGACGAGTTATCAAAATTTATAGACTATATCTCAGAGGCATCAAAGCAGTATTTAGACATTGATTTTAGTGAATCAAAAAATCAATTTAGTTTCCCTAACCTTGTCCGGATGTCACATATTATTGAATTATCGAAAAACATAAATCCTGATTTAGCAAACTCAGAAAAAGAACTTCTTATTCAATCGTTATCAAAAGCAGTAAAACCGGAACTGCTTAATCTATTCAATGATATAGAGAGGCTTGAAAAACCCCGTCACTTAGTGGAACAATTATTTGAATTAACAGATGGGATGTTGGATTTCAATGCTTATCCAAACTTTCACAAACAAACAAAATACTTCATATTAAAGTCAGAAATTGATGCTCATTCATTATTCGATGAAATCCAGAGGGTTAATCAGCAGCTCTTTTCCAACCTAAAGCCTTCTAATAGAGACGTAGTGTTTTTTAATAATTTTAAAAAAATACTTCTATTAAAAGAATTATTTAGGCTTGAGATAACCCGGGAACAATTCAACAAGATTAGTAATAGCAGAAATAGTTTTAGCCCAAAACAAATACTAACAAATTTGGATTATGCCCATAAGAATAATTTAGTGACTTTCCAAAAATCTTTTTCAGAGTCACTAAATTTTTATGAGCTTGCCATTAAAAGAGAGAAAGCTTTTATTCAAAATTCAATCAAAAGAGCTAAACAAAATCGATCTGTAATGATTGCCGGAGGTTTTCACTCGAAGGGAATCAAAAATAAAATTTTGTCTAGGGGATATTCTTATATTGAAATCATCCCCAACATAGGCTCTGTGGAAAACAGTAGGGAAGTCTATCTTAAATCAATTCTTGGTGATACCTTCCGTTACTCACAGATATCAAATACCTCAGAACTTAATTCTGTTCAAACTCAGATAAGTTTAGGGGGTCTGATTCAACAACGATTAAAAGCAATCTTTGTTTCTGGAATAGCTACACTGAGAAATAGAGCGGGAAATTCGCTGGATTTAAAACAAGCTTTGGCTATTTTAAGAAGAACCCCTTTAGTTATTGATAATAATATTTCACTCAGAGCGAGCAGAGAAAAAAATGGTTTTTTTGCACAAGTTGATTCATTAGCAGCTCCCATTTTCATTCCTTTCAAAGAACCCACGTTTTCAGGAGCTTCATTAGGTCAATTGCCTAGATTAAGTGGTTCTTTCACTCAAACCCCAGGATTTGATTTTCAATCAGAAGAAGATATTACTTTGTTAAGAAATAGCCTTTTAGCGCTCAATGAAGGGAAGCTGCGTGACCTCCCTTTTCAAGGACCTTTGTCTGACTCTGAGGATAGCCAAAAAGCGCAATTAGTTTTTAATCGATTAATGCAACTAGCGGAAGATAATAAAGACAAAGAAGGCATGGAAAAACTTAAATCAGGCGAATACGGTCTAAAGCTTATTGCCAGCAACCCCTTGGGAAAACCTAGAATTGAAGAAGACATACCTCTAAAACAAAGAAACAAACAAGAGCAAGCCTACTTGAACTCTTTAGCTATTGTTTTTAAAGATGAAAGCGCTTCAACTTTAGTTAATCGGGATAAAATTAAATTTCTACAAAAAAGGGTTTTTATTGGTTTGGTAAATGATTCCTTTATTCTTAACGAGGTTTTGTTACGCAGCTTGCCCGTGAACTCATTAGCCCAAATGTTTTACCGATTAATTCAAAAGGAGCGTAAATCAATTTCCAGAGACAATGAATCTATAGACCATATCTTAGCTGAGCTATTAGAAGAAGAACTGTATGACCATATTTTTGGTAATGAGAAACTACTCGCGTCCATTGAAAAATTAAAACTAGCACAAGCGGGGCTTCTCAGTAGAGATTTAAATGAACTAGATCCTAACAAACCAATTTTTGGAATCATTGGGACTGGGGTTTCAGCACTCTCATCCGTTACAGAAATTAAGAAGAAATATCCTGAAGCACAATTTGTTTTTTTTGAGGCCAATCCACTAATTGGCGGGAAAGTTGTTTATGCCATTCCATCCCACAGAAGTAATATTAAAATCACTTATATTTCAGGAAAAAAAACGGGGATTGCTAATTTTATTGACAGAGAAGGACATCACCTATTTATTGATTTTGAAGTAGGGAATAATCCACTGATCTCTGCTGAAGAATTTTTCAAACTTCCTTTTGATGGGCTTATTTTTGCTGCAGGAAATCAAGAAGCGAGTATTGATACTTCTGTGAAGCGAGTATTTATTCAGGGTAAATTAGGCCCTGGAATTTATACTTCAACTCAGATATATCGACCTTTTAACCGGGAGAAAATGAATCTTCCTGATAATGAAGTCTTATTCCCTGATCTTAGCAAACAAATTATTGGGAAAGATATTAGTGTTATTGGGGGAGGGAATGTTTCTTTGGATATCGTCCGATTCTTGTTGGAAAATGGGGCCAGAAATGTGCGTTTGATCTACAGGAGAGGTCAAGAAGTCTTTGATAAATCAAGGGATCCCTTTTCTAACGCCTCACAAACAGGAGGGGCGGAACGTAGAGGAGCCTTAGGAACCGGGGTTCATTACGAAATGCTTTCAGGAGCAAAATCGATTATCCGAGATCAAGAAACAGGCGATATTATTGGGATCAAATTGGCTCAATTTGCCTATAGCAGTAGTCAAGTAAGACGCGTAAAAACAATTCCAGAATTGGCTTCAATCACTGACATGAATAGCTTTATTACCCAATTAGAGGAGCTGAAATCTGATGATATTGAAGAAACCAATACTTCAACGGAGCTTCTTGGTGATGAAGAGGAAGTTATACGAGAAATTAAGGATCTACTCAAACAACGTGTTAGTCAAACGGGAAGAGCTCGATTCACTCCCTCAAAAGTATTTGAAGCCACAAAATTATTTTTTGATTATGAACGTGAGGATGGCTTTAAAACATTGAAAGGAAATGTAGCCCGTCGAAAATTATTAAAAACAATTATTGAACATTGGCTTGTTTTATTAAAAACCTCTCGCTTGAATGAAGTAGGAGATAAAATCGTCGATACGGATATCGTTGTTTTTTCAATCAGTGATTCGATACCAGCACCGTTTGAACGAGTTACTATTGATAATACATCATACCCTCCAGTTGCTATGGTCAATATCAAAAGTTCCGCAACAAGCATGATGATGGCGGTTGGTGATTCCGCAACGGGGGGAAGTAAAGCGGGTTTTGCTCGCACTTCCGCAACAACGGCAATGAGAGAGTTTTTGAAACCCGATTCACAAAGAAATACCTCTATTAGTGGCGTTCTAGATAGATCTCCTGAGGAACGGGAAGATTTAAAGCAAAAACTAACGGCGCTAAAAACAAAAATAACAAAAGCTCAAAGTCTGGGAAGAGGAAATGCTTTTTATCAAGAGTTTACAACACAGCTGTTTTTGAATGGATTAAATGACCATGAAAACTCAGAAGGAAATTCTTTGGGCTCGAACACATTTTATGGAGCTCAATCAGCTCTTAGTCGGTTATTAAATAATGCAGCGTAACTCAATGGATTGGGTTGAATCATGTTACCTAAAGAATTATTAAAAAAAGTTAAACATATTGAGATTAGAACCAATCGGCTTGTTAATGATCTGTTTGGTGGAGAATACGAATCTGTATTTAAAGGCCAAGGTATTGAGTTCTCAGATGTCCGTGAATACGTTCCAGGAGACGATATTCGTACGATTGATTGGAATGTGACAGCCCGCAGTGATAAACCCTTCGTAAAACAATTTGTTGAAGAAAGAGAACTAACCATTTTCTTTCTGGTGGATGCTTCCTATTCTTGTTTTTTTGGTTCCGGAGAAAAATTAAAGTCAGAAATTGCTGCTGAAATTTGCTCTCTTCTAGCTTTTTCTGCCGTAAAAAATAATGATAAAGTAGGTCTTATCTTCTTCACAGATCAGGTGGAGAAGTACATTCCCATTAAGAAGGGGAGAATGCACGCCCTTCGTGTCGTACGAGAAATCCTTAGCTACGAACCCAAATATAATAAGACGGATATCTCCATGGTTTTAGAGTATCTACACAAAGTACTTAATCGTAAAGCTGTTGTGTTTTTAATTTCTGACTTTATTGATTCAAATTATGAAAAACCCTTAAAAATCCTCTCTAAAGAACATGACATTATTGGTGTTCACTTATTTGATCCCAGAGAACGCGATATTCCTAAAATTGGCTACCTAACTCTAGAAGATTTGGAAACTGGGGATGAAATGATTGTGAACACAAAAAACAACAAATTCCAAAAGCTATTCAAAAAACAAACCCAGGATAATTTAGATGGGATTGACACGCTATTTAAAAAAACGGGGGTTGATAAGATTGAGATTGATATCACACAATCCTTTGTAGAGCCTTTAATGAAATTTTTCAGAGAACGAGAAAAAAGAATACGAATGCGATAAGAAACAACTGGAAGTAATGTCATTCCCGAATGTTCCTGTCGGGAATCCACTTCCTTAATTTAATAATATTTTTTATAATGAACTGGATCCCCGACAAAAGATTTCGGGGATGACAAGAGATACCATGTTAAAAAAATCCTTTCTCTTAATTTCACTATTTCTTATTTTATTCTCATCCTACCTTTATGCAGACAGCCCCATTAGTGTTAAGGCCTCTATCAACAAAGCCTTTATAACAATAGGGGATCGAGTAGAGTTCCGTGTTGAAATTAAATATTCTCCCGAAATTGATATTATCGGGCCTATTAGTGATAATAAATTAAGATTCTTTGAAATTAAAAAGACCAAAGATATCCCCCCAAGAAAAGAAGGGAGTGAAGTTATCGAAGGGAAAATATTTGAAATTACGAGCTATTCTTTAGGAGAGTATGTAATCGATCCTATCAAAATAAGGTTTAAAGATAGTGATGGGAAAGAAAAAGAAATTAAAACAAATAAACTCTATATTACGGTAACTTCTATAGATAAAAATAATACAACTCAAAAAGATATTAGAGGAATTAAAAATGTAGCCGACATACCTTCTCAAATAATTAAAATCACTATTTATTCAGTTGTTATTCTATTAATTATTATTGTTATTGTTTTAATGTATCTCTATCGAACAAGAAAAGATTTATTTCACCGATTTAAAACACCTCGCTTAAGCCCTCATGATGAAGCGTTTCAATCACTAAACAAACTGCAAGATTTAGGGCTACTAGCACGAGGGGAAACAAAAGAATATTACTTCTGCATGTCTGAAATTATTAAAAAATATTTCTTTCGCCGTTTTGACTTCAATGCCTTAGAGCAAACAGCGCCTGAAATACTTAAGGAAATGAATAGACAGCCTATCGGAGAAGGTGAGTTAGAATTAATTCAAGAGTTTCTAGGAGCTTCAGAGCTCGTAAAATTTGCTAAATATTCCCCAGAGACAGCAGAAATTCAACGAGACTACCAGAATGCGCGTAAAATCATCGAGCGAACGTTAAAAAAAGAAGTGCCAGAAACCGAAAACCAGAGTCCAGAAACCAGAGAAAATGCAGAACAAATAAAATAACAAAGTTTGTCATCCCGCGCTTGATGCGGGATCCAGATCATTATTAAAAACTATTGTATTTGATTAGTGTAGTGGATCCCGGATCAAGTCCGGGATGACAGAGTTAATAAGGAGTTATATTTTGCACTTCGAGAGTCCTTTATTTTTAATATTACTAGTTATTCTGCCTATTGCATTCTTTTTTGCTAATAAACGTAAAGGAAGCAGCTTACGTTTTCCTACGTTAGGCGTTATTAAAACAATTAAATACCCAGAAGCCCAAAACCCTGTGCGATTTCTTTCACTCTTACGTATTCTAGCTTTGGTTTTAATTGTTATTGCTTTAGCCCGCCCACAGGCAATAGAAAGCGAAAGAGAACTGAATACAAAAGGTATTGATATCGTCCTAGCTTTAGATATCTCTGGGTCCATGCAAGCAGAAGACTTTGCTCCAGAAAACCGTCTAACTGTTGCTAAAGAAGAAGCAAAGAAATTTATTTTAGGTAGAAAAAGTGATCGCATTGGCTTGGTTGTCTTTGCTCGTCAGAGTTACACCCAATGTCCTTTAACCTTGGACTATGATGTCTTAATCAACCTATTAGAAGATATACGCATTGGGATGATTAAGGATGGCACCGCTATTGGACTTTCAATAGCCAATGCCATTAATAGACTTAGAGACAGTGAAGCAAAAAGTAAAGTGATCATCTTAATGACAGATGGAGAAAATAACTCTGGAAACATAGATCCGATTACTGCATCGGAATTAGCCAAAGGATTTGGTATTAAGATCTACACTATTGGTATTGGTCGAGAAGGTATGGTTCCATTTCCTGTAGACGACCCTTTATTTGGCAGACGCTATGTTCAAGCAAAAGTTAATATTGATGAAGGTATGTTAAGAGAAATTGCTACCATGACTGGGGGTGTTTATTTTCGAGCCCGCGACGAAAGAAGTTTGGAACAAATTTATAAAAAAATTGATGAATTGGAAAAAACAGAAGTAAAAGTTAAAGAATACGCAAACTATAAAGAGTTATTTCATTATTTTCTTTGGCCAGCTATCTTTTTACTTCTTTTAGAAATACTATTGGGTTCAACCATATTAATGAAACTCCCATAATAGAGTTTTAGAAGAAAAAAATGTATTTAACAAAAGAAACTCAGAACTTAGAACTCAAAATTCAGAACCACGAGGTTTTATGCAATTTTATAATCAAACCATTCTTTTTTTATTATTTCTTCTGCCGTTTATTTTCCTCCTATTTTTATGGAGAAAAAAACGCAAAGAAAATCTACTGAAGCAGTTTGCCAATTTAAAACTTATTCCTAAGCTAACTCCATTTTCTTCTCCTAAAAAATCTCGATTAAAAGGTGTTTTTATTCTTGTGGCTGTGCTATTCATTGTCCTGGCTTTAGCTCAGCCTCAATGGGGAGAAGAGAAAAAAACAATTCAACGTAAAGGAGTCGACATTGTTTTTGTGTTAGATACCTCCTTAAGTATGTTATCTGAAGATTTGAAACCCAACAGAATTGATAAAGCTCGTTTAGAAATTAGAAATTTTATAAAAAAATTAAAAGGAGATAGAATTGCTCTGGTTGCCTTTGCTGGAAGCGCCTTTCTCCAGTCGCCACTCACCATCGATTATAGTGCCTTTTATCTCTTTCTAGACGCTGTTAAAGTGGGTTATATCCCTGATCCAGGGTCATCCCTAGCAAATGCTATAAATACGGCTATAAGGGCATTTCCTAAGGAAAAAGGTAAATATAAGGTAATTATTCTCTTCTCCGATGGGGAAGAGCACCAGGGGGGCTTAAATTCCGTTATAGACAAGGCTAAGGAAGAGGGTGTTCGAATATACACCATTGGTGTAGGAACTAGAAAAGGAGCTCCCATTCCACTCAGAGCTGGTAAAAATTCAGTTAGCGGGTTTAAAAAGAACCGATTGGGTCAGGTGGTCGTTTCTAAACTTAATGATAAGGGGCTAGAAGAATTAGCCAAGGCAACTGAAGGCTTGTATTTTCCTTCAACTGCTGGTCAAAAAGAAATTGATTTGATTTACTCAGACATTCAAAGCGTTGGTAAAAAAACATTTAAAGAGCGTGAGATCACTCAAAAAGAAGATCATTTTCAATTTTTTCTTTTAATAGCATTTTTATTCTTACTTGTAGAACTCTTTCTAACAGATCGAAAGAAAATTAAGACATAGGACAGTTTGTCATCCCGCACTTGATGCGGGATCTAGAGAAATCATTGATTAAAAACAATTCTATTTAATTAAGGAAATGGATTCCCGACAGGGACATTCGGGAATGACAGCAGAAAAGACATTATGAAAATAATAAACAAAAACATCACACAGCTACTCATCATAACTTTGATTATTCCTTTATGTTTTGGATTTATTCAAACTAAAAGATCTTTGAATAATAAAGGAAATGAGCTCTATGAAGAAAAAAGATACAGGCAAGCATTAGAAAATTATAAAGAAGCTATTGTGAAAGACAAAGATAACCTAGAGCTTAATTACAATATTGGGAACTCACTATATCAACTCAACCGTTACGATGAAGCCAATCAAGTCTATGAAAAAACATTAAAAAATTTAGATAAAGAATCAGAATTGTCTTCTCAAGCTATTTACAATTACGGAAATGCTCAATATCGTCTGGGTAATTTTGATAAAGCTATTGCTGCTTATAAAAAGGTCTTAGACATTAATCCAAAAGATAAGGATGCCAAATATAATTTAGAGTTTCTTCAAAAGAAAAAAGAAGAGCATGAGAAAAAGCAAGATGACCGAAGAACCGAAGAGGAAAAACAAGAAAACCAAGAACAACAAAAACAAGATCAGCAACAGCAAGAACAAGGCGGGCAAGGTCAAGAACAGGATCAGCAACAAGGTGGCGGGGGGGAACAACAACAAGACCAAGGTCAAGGAGGTCAAAGCCAACAGCAAGAACAAGGTGGGCAAGGCCAACAACAAGAACAACAACAAGGTCAAGAACAACAGCAAAACCAACAACAGGGTTCCCAAGGTCAACAAGAAAGCCAACAACAAGGTCAAGAAAACCAAGAACAACAGCAATCTTCCCAAGGATCTCAAGGAGGTCAAGAACAAGATCAGCAACAAGGTGATGAAGAGCAACAGCAAAGTGGTAATCAAAGTCAAGATCAGAAACAGGATAAGGGTGACGAACAAGGCCAACAAGATCAGAAACAACAAAGTGGTCAAGATCAACAAGACGAGCAGCAAAAGGGTCAAGCCCCTCAAGAAGGCGACAAAAAAGAACAAGAAGGAGGACAACAGCAAGAAACGGGAAAAGGGAGAGACGGAGAAAGGGAGAAAGAGTCTCAATCACAAAGTCAAGGTGAAGGCGAAGAAAAAGACCAACAAGGCGAGTCTCAAGAAAAGGGAGAGGAAGAAAGCCTGGAATCTGGAGATCAGCAATCTCAAGATAAATCTCAAGAACAAGGGGAAGAACAGTCAGAGAAACAAGGAGAAAAGGGTGATGAAGAAGAAGACAGGGAAGATGGAAAAGCAAAAACCCCAACCCCTTCTGAAGAGGCTTTAGATAATCAACCTATACCAAATCCTGATCAGCAGGAAGCCGAACAAGAAGAAGGTGACCAGCAACAAGGAGGTCAGTCCTTAGGCCCTCAATCTCCTGAAGAAGTAAGAGAGGAGTTAGAAGATAGTGTTGGTGGGGGTGGTTCATCAGGAAATAATCAGCCCGGTCAACAGCAGTTACCTCAAGCCATTGGAAAAAGTGGAGGTTACCAAGAAGGTTTAAGTAAAATATCAGAAGATAGTGCTATGCGTATCTTAAATGCTTTGCAGGAAGCCGAAAAAGATTTACTATACTTAAGAAGACCCCCAGAAAAACCCAGAAACCTAGAAGTAGCCAAAGATTGGTAACTCCTGTAAGGAGTATTCCAATCTTTGGCCGGGACAGTCCTTTAGGCCTGTCCCGCCAAGCAAGTGTTAATATGTGAAGTAAGAGACAGTGCCTGTCCCGCCAAGCAAGTGTTAATATGTGAAGTAAGAGACAGTGCCTGTCCCGCCAAGCAAGTTTTAAAATAAGGAATGATAAATGAAAATTGGTATTATCTCAGACACTCATGATGCATTTTTAGAAATTCAAAGCGCTATTACTTTCTTTAAAGCAAATAATGTTGAAGCCATTATTCATGCGGGTGACTTTACAACTAAGGAATCAGCCTTAGAATTTCTAAATACTAAAATTCCTTTCTATGGCGTTTTAGGAAATGTGGATCAAACCATAGATGGTCCGAGAGAAATTTCTAGAGGCTCTATTAAAGAACCTCCATACACATTAGTATTAGGCGATAAATCCTTTATTATTGTCCATGACACCAATACCATTGATTTAGATAAAGAGTCTCTCGTAGTCGATGTAATTGTCTGTGGAAATACGCACAAGGCCTTAATTGAGCCCAAAAACCGCGCCCTAATGATTAACCCTGGAGAAGGCTGTGGCACCAATACAGGAAAGCCCACAGTAGCCCTTTTAGACACCGAAACGATGAACGCTGAAATACATGAATTAGAGAATAACTATTAACCTCAGAACCTCTTAAAGGAGACAAATAAGATGTCATTAGACCAAGAAATTAACAAAGATTATGTTGCTGCAATGAAGGAAAAGGATGCCGAAAAAGTGGGCACTTTAAGGATGTTAAAAGCGGCTATTAAGAACCAAGTTATTGACAACAAATTAGACTCCGTTAGTGATGAATTAGTCATTCAAATTGTTTCAAAACAAATCAAACAACGAAATGATTCTGTGGATGAATATAATAAAGCCAACCGAAAAGATTTAGCGGATAAAGAAATAGTTGAGATTAAGATCTTAGAAGTTTATCAGCCGGAACAAATGTCGAAGGAAGATTTAGAAAAAATAGTGGATAAAGTACTCGCCGAAAACAACATTCAAACCAAGCCTCAAATGGGTCAGGCTATGAAGCTAATAATGGCTGAAGTTGGAGGCCAAGCGGATGGTAAAGTGATCAATCAGTTGGTTGCAGCAAAGCTGAATTAGAGGCATTATTGGTATATTAAAACTTAACATAAGATACATTATAGGACATTATAGATTATTTCAATTATCTCTAATAATCTATAATGCTCCTATAATGTGGCGGATAATATACGACGTTTTCTACCCATTTTCCTCTAGAAAACATCCTATATTATCCTTCTTGCGAGCCTCTTTTGAGGCGTGGCAATCACATTCTCACGCGTCATTGCGAGCCAGACATAAGCGGCGTGGCAATCACTTGATAAAGAACGTTTTTCTTCTCTCATAAAAATCATTAGTCGTCGTGCTGTGGAGCCTGTGGTTAACTCGGTTCGAGTTATCCAAGCGTTGTGGGAATTTTGGCAACGTTTAGCTTTGGGTTATCCAGCATTTCCACATCGTGTCAGAATCAACAGTTTTTAACTTTAATATTTAAGTATTTTTGGGCTTAGGGATGGTCGTTTTGGTGGTCGATTCGTTCACCGCTCATGAGGTCTCTTGAGCTGATTCCGGAGTCAAATAAATCAAAATCATCCATGCCATCAAAATCATCCAAAGGTTCGGTGGTTTCGGTGATACTGCCGTCGGCATTTCGGGTTCGGATGGTTCGGGTTCCTGATTCGTAATCATCAGTTATATTGGTTACTGATCCGTCTGGGTTTACGACACGGCTTGTTTGTGATGTCACTTCACCATCTGGGTTTGTGGTTTGGGTTGTGGACATGCCTGGAGGGACGCTTACATTAGTGGTTGTAGAACCATCAGGATTTGTGGTTTTAGTGATAGTTGTTCCGTCTCCGTAGGAGGTTTGGGTTTGTGGATTTCCATTATCATCTGTGGTCTCAAAAGTTCTTGGGTTCCCCTCCCCTAAAGGCGGGATTTCTTGACCGTTTTGGTCTGTTCGAGTCACAGTACGGGTGCCATCTGGGTTTGTTGTGGTCGTAGTAGTCGTCCCATCCCCATCAACCCAAGTGGTGTTGGTTGTCATATCATCGCTGCTAAAGGATGATGTTTGAGAGGTTCCATCCCCATAATCTGTTGTTACTGAAGAGTTTCCACTCGGATCTCTTGTGGCTGAAGAAGAATCACCAAACGTCGTTGATGTACTCCCATCTGGGTTTTCTGTAACGCTTGACCCATTTCTATCGTAAGTGGTGGTTGTGCTCCCATCCGGATTTCGAGTTACACTTGTTTTATCTTCACCATTATGAACAGTTGTGGTTCCATCTGCATTTTGAGTGGTGCCATCTCCCCGTAATGTTTTATCTGTAACAGAACCATCAGGATGATTAATGGTATAACTTCCATCACTGTTTCTTGTTGTTCTAGTTCCATCCGGATCTGTCTGAACACTACTACCATCCGAGTTGGTTGTTAACGTATTCCCACCCCCATAATCAATAGTTGAACTTCCATCCGTATTCGTTGTCGTCGTCTGACCTGTATCTGGATTAAAAACAGATTCAGCACCATTAGGGCCATAATTTGTTATGGTACCATCCGTCTGTGTTACTGTTCGAGTACCATCCGCATTTGTGGTTGTTTGAGTACCATTGCGACTCGTAGTTGTCCGGGTTCCAGTGTTTGGATTGGATGTTGTCGATCCGCCATAAGTATTCGTTGTTGTAATAGAACCATCGTCACCTAATGTTACAGAGGTTCCATCCGCACCACCTGTGAGGATTACATCATCGTTGGCATAGAGATTAAGAAGTGAGAAAGAAATAAAAGAAAAAAGAACGACAGCAAATATGAAACTAACCTTTTTCATAAAAAACTCCTTAATACTTTTTTATTATCTAGAAACTTTTGTAGCGTCTCCTACAGTCTGAAGTCTTTTTTTGGCCATCTTAGAATATTTACTGCTTGGGGACTTTTTAATCATTGCTTTTAAAACATTAACACCAAATTCTTTTAAATCAAAAAGTTTTTCTGAGAAATGAAAACCTACATAATAGTGATGTTCTAAGCCAATCGCTTTTTCTTTTTTAAGTCGTTTAAGCGCATCTTTGGGATCTGATTTAATAAACCCCTGAATCAAGTGTAAGGATCGATCGTTATTTCTTGAAAGCACAGAAACTTCTCTCGATGAAGCTAATAAATAGGCCATCGTTAACTCCCACTTGGCATCCTTGTTAAAAGCGGTGCTTTTAGATAGAAGCTCTAATAATTTGATCACTTCCCCATACTTCTTCTTCTTTCTTAATAAGGCTGATTCCTTAAGAAAAACTTGAAAGGTATAGTCTGGGTTGATCTGTCTGAGGATATTAAAATAGCTCAGAGCCTTTTGTTCTTGCCAATCTTTTAAAGCTTCTTTCATGAGGTCAAAAACAACCTTTAAACGTAGTGTCGTCACTTTTTTGCGATGAAAGCTCAATATGTTGGAGATAGAACTAAGTTCGCTTATATCCTTCTTTTTAGTCAATATATTGAGTAAATAAGGAACACAGGTTGGCATGCTTTTTAAGGCCTCTTCAGCAGACTTTCTAACCTCGTAATTCTTATCAAATAAATAATTCACTAATAGAGTAACTGTTTCTTTACTCTCTAAACCTTGGATTTTGCTCAGCGCTAATCTCTTGATATCCACCGAAGAAGATTCCACTAATTTGATCATTTTCTTCTGATACACTTTTGTAAAATCAATATCCATTAAAATATCTGAGAGTGTTTTATAGAACCCCGCAAATTGGTGATTATCTAAAAATGGAATTAATGTCTTCACAACATCTTCATGACCTTTTCCTTTAAGACCCATTCTAGCCATAGAAAACAATACGTTTCTTCTTAAAACAAAAGGGAATTTTTCGTCTAAAAAAGGCATTAATACTTTTTTGTATTTTGGGTCTGCTAAATATCCCATAATAATCACTAAAGAAACCAAAGCATTAATGGCTTTTTTAGTTTTTGCTTGTCTTATCTGAGTTGTTATTACTTTTCCAATAGCTGTTTTTGATTTTACATCCAAAGCTAAAATTGGATTCCTAATCTCGTAACAAATATGCTTCAAGACTTCTAAATTAGTCTCATAAAGATTATCCAATAAAGCATTATTTGCTTTTAATGATTTAACTTTTGCCAAAATAGAAATTAGTGCTTTTTTATAATGAATATCATTTTTTGAAGCTTTATATTCTTTTTTAATTTGAGGAATCACCGAATCACCGATTTGAGATAAAGACCTACCTGCCTGAAGACGGAATTGTGGTTTTGTTTTAAAAATATTAAACAAAATAGGAACCGAATCCTTACCACCCAGTTCACCTATAGATTCGATGGCAATAGCTTGATAATCAGAATGCTCATTTGATTCAATATATTTCTTTAGAATTTTGACCATTCCGGGGTCTTTTAATTTTAACGCTCTTGCTACTTTTATTGTTGAAAGTACTAAATCTTTATTTTCTGAAGTTAACAACTGTCTTAATTTACCAACAATAGGACTTGTTCCCATTTTATTACTCCTCTGTCTGTGAAAGAATTGGATCCCCGACTAAAACATTCGAGGATCAATTTGCACTGATAATTTAGATTTATTTCATAATCTAGATTATCTGCTCATTGACTTTTATTACTTTAATTTTCTTTAAAATCTTTTTCACTTCTTTTGGGTCACATAATTCACTTGCGTGTGTCATGGCCGTGTGTGTTCCACAAGCCAGACCAAACCTTAACGCTTCTTTAAAATCTTTCTTCTGATGTAATTTATAAACAATCCCTGCTAAAAAAGAATCTCCAGCACCAATCGTTGAATGAACTTTAACAGGCACTGAAAAACCACGCCAACGATTTCCATTTGAGTCTAACAAACAAGCCCCTTTAGAACCCAAAGATAAAGCAACATTCTGAGCTCCTAATTTCTGAAATTGCCTGGCTGCTTTCCACACATCCTTATCTGATTTTATCTTAGTTTTAAGAACTCTTTCAGCCTCATGAACATTAGGTTTAATTAGAAAAGGTTTTGCCTTTAAAGTCTCTTTTAAGACATCGCCATCAGCATCCACAATCCAATGGGTAGAACCGTCTTTGTTCTTCAAAATTAGCTGTTTATACCAGTCCTTTTTCATATTGGGTAACAAAGAGCCCGAAATTATAAAATATTGCGATTTAAGCGCTTTTTGGTGAGAGAGTGCAATTAATTGCACCTCTTCTCTTTTAGTGAGATTTGGCCCTTTTTGGTTAAATTTGGTGGTTTTATGAGCTGTTCTATCAAAGGCTACAACATTGACCCTAGTTTCGTTTTTTATTTGAACAGGAGTCAATCGAAGACCCTTTTGAGATAAGAGTCTTTTGAATCGGAGACCTCTCTGCCCTCCCAAGAGCGCTAGAGTATCAAGCTGTTTTATTTTAAATTTATTCAGCACAAGTGAAACATTAATGCCCTTACCACCAGCTACTTCAGAGTATTCCTGAACTCGATTCACATCCTCAACAATCACAGAGTCCACTTCTAAAGTTAAATCAATGGCAGGATTAATGGTTAGCGTTGTAATAGCCATAATTAGCCTATAACAAAGGAATCAATACTGTAGGCACCTTGTTTGCTTTTTAAATTATTTCTTTTAACAGCAAACGAAATCTTTGTGATTTTTTCCACATCCACATCTGTTTCGCCCAATAGTTTTAAAGGAAGCTTTTTATAAGCCCAATACTGCGTAATTGCCAGAGGAACTTCTACGGAGTTATTATTGGAATCCATTAAAATTACTTTTATTTTAGGTTCGAATCCCACGTTACTTCCTCGAATCCAAAATTTCAATTCCATATCTTTGGTAATTTTTGTTTCAGGGGACATATTAAAAATAATTCCAAATAACTGCTCTAATTTATCCCGTGCCTCAAGTGTTTCAGCAAAGCTATAACTCAAATTCATACCCAAACCTTGCTTTCCTACTCGATCTTCTTCGTTATATCGAATGTCTACAATCGTATCTAAATTATTGTCGCTTCCAGTAAATACGGTTAAACCTTTTCTCACATCCGGTTGGGTTTTAACAGTATCAAAGTCATAACTAATTGCAGCTACTTTTTTTGGTTCAACGACTACTGCTTCAGATTTCTTAATTACCTGTTTAGTTTCTTCAATCACAGTTTCAGTCTCTGCTAATTCCACCGTAGTTTGAATAGATGTAGAATAATTAAGCATACCCTTCATATCTTTCATGATCTTACAGGTGTATACGAATAAGAAAAATTGTATTACTAATAAAACGGTTACAATAGTTAACACACGCTTAGTTGCTTTTCCCATGCTGTCCGGTTGTGTAAATTCAATGTGATCATCAAAATCTGTCATTTCTATTTCTCCCCTAACTTAATATGTCATATAAAATGTTGCTTCACACTTTGATGTGAGCCAGGTCTAAAAACCCGGAACACTGTAAACTCTAAAAACTATTCTACAGCAGAAAAGAAAGTGCTGCATTTGCACTTTGACGTGTGCCAGGGCTACAGACCTGGCACACTTGGCACCCAACTAAGGGGTGCCAAATAAAAATTATCAATTTCCCGCCAAAGGACGGATCCGCCTCGGGAGGAGAATCAAACTAGATCATGTGAGATAAACGGTTAGTGCAAATATCTTTTTCGTCTAAAAATATCGGTTTTTGCCGATAACACATGATCTAAAAACAGCCTGCCGTTTAAGTGGTCAATTTCATGCTGAATACATATTGCCTCAAAACCTTTTGCTGTATAAGTAACAATTTGTCCATTTAAATCAAGCCATTCAACATCTACTTCGTTAGCTCGAACTACGTTAGCCGTTAACTGTTGTACACTGAGACATCCTTCGCGGATAACCTTATTATCCCTACTCCCGACTATCCTAGGATTGATCAGCACCTTGAGCTCAGAATTAGGTATTTTACTTGAAACGTCAACAACAGCAATACTTAGTTTTATGTCTATTTGATTGGCAGCCAGCCCCACACAACCCGGGTAAGAAGCCATAGTTTCTTTTAAATCCGTAATAACCTTCATGGAAGTGCTATCCATAGCGGATATTGGCTCGCAAGAAGCTCTTAAGGAGGGATGAGGATACTCAACAATAGGACAAATAGACATATTATATTGTGATCGAATCAATGGGTTTGATAGTGATATCAACAGATAGTTGTTTGCTAATTTCCATTAATTCTTTTTCTATTTCATTAATATTTATAGATTCGGACAAAACCGCTTCAATAATCATGGCATATACTGTTTTGGTACCTTCACCAATTTTTTTAGTTTCAACGTCTGTAATATTAATTTTTCGGTCTGCTAATTGTTGTGACACCTGATGAACAATTCCCGGTTTATCAGCACCTATAACTGAAATAATATAATTTTTAAGAGCAACTTTTTTATTAACACCTTTAACTTCATATTTCCTAATATTGACATAAAGACCTTTTGATTCCAATTTTTTCAAATGTTCCTTGAGTTTTTCATTGCTCATCTCTTCAGGAATAGAAACAATAACTAGCATGGCAAATTCACCTTCTAAAATAGTCATACTAGAATCTTCTAAATTACACCCAATATCAAAAAATAACTTTGTTACATCAGCAACAATACCTGGTCGATCTTCACCTAATACAGTTAATATTATTTTATTCATATTATCCCCTTATTCTTTTATCTCACTTAAAGAAGGCGGTAATAAAAAAACAGACTCTTTAAACTGTTTTTCTTCAATTACCTGCACCTTTTCAATTTCTTCATAATACTGATCTTGAAACGCTTCAATACGAGTTACTTTTTCCATAGTAAAGCCAGGTAACTCCGACAATATTTGATATTGTTGTTTTAACTCAGGAAAAGCATTTAATTTTCCAAACACATTACGATAAAAAGCACTCCAAAAATATCGAACCTCTTCAACAAAAGGTAAATCATCTGTCACCCACAAATGTTGATAATGATTTTTACTTAGATCAACTTGTATTAAAAAACAATTCTGACCATTAATTTCTTTTTTCTTTTTTGTTGTTTTCCATTCACCATTCACTTCAGGAGTTTTTGGATTTTGCCGAACAGTTTCTCCCTCTAATAATTCAGCAATCTCATTATCTGGCAAATCATCCATTTGATTAACACCCTTTTTAAAGGCATCTAATTCCCTATTAATCTCTGGAAAGCTAATCACATAATAGGTCCCTCTTTTTAAATCATAATCCCACATTTTACCCTCAGCTAAATCAACTAGCCAGCCATGCTCACCATCAATCAATGTTTTCATTTTAGTTCCAGAAATATAAGTTTCTTCAATTCTCTGGTCGGAATCCATATTTGATTGGATGATAGCTTTATAATAGACTCCAGCATTAGCACTACAGGGAATCAATGTAAAAAGGAATAGGGGGATAAGAACTTTAGCTAGGCTCATTATTCTTTTCCTGAATGAGCGCTAAATTAATGGGGTAATACCGAAAAAGGTCATTATTCAATAAAATTTCCACAAAATATTTTCCAGGCTCCGGAAATTTAATATTATTAAATTGAGATATAACAGTGTGGTGAGTAGAAAAATCTTTTAACTTTACGTCGATCTCTGTGCTTTCAGCTATTACTTCTTTAGTTTCTGAAAAAACAATTCTCGTTTTTTCTTTAAATTCTCCATCCCATTTACACCAACGGTTAGCAATAAACAATCTTGGGTGAGTTGCTGGAAACACAGCGCTGCCTATTGACTCAAACAAGCCCATAAAAATAAACTTCCCATTGTCTTCACGACGAATATCATCACAAATCACTGAAAATTGCAGTTCCGGTTTATCCATAAGATTTAATTAAGCAGCAAAACTAGCGTAGGTCGGATGGACTAATGAATCAAAATCAGAAAAATGCATTAAGATTACATCCGAATGAGTCCCCGCATTGAATGCTATATCCTCATCCTCTTTTAGTTCTTGGTCAACAAATGTTTCCAATCCATAAATATTGCCAAAAGGAGGCATTGCTCCTAATTCACAATCTGAAAACATGGTTTCAAAATCAGCCTCATCAGCTAAATCAACATGATGCGTGTTAAGCAACTTTCTCACTTGAGAAAAATCAACAGACTTTGTAGCCGGCAAAACAAACAAATGATACTTATCTCCATCCCGAATAACAATACTTTTCGCTAACTCTTTACCCGGAACATGGATTGACTCTGCTACTTCTTGGGCTGTAATGACACGATCATGGTTCTTAGTTTTATATTCTATTTTCTCTTTATCTAAATACTTCTTTAGCTTCTTTGAAATAGCCATTTCACCCACCTCCTTATATCTCCTATCTAATTCTCTCACATATAGATATGTTTGCAAGCATTGGAAAACAAGGCTCATACCTTATCTGGGAAAGTGCTTTTTCACCCAGGAAATAGCTTCTTTTTTAGCTGTTATCTTATTCTCTAATTGAGCCTCATAACACTGCTCTATAATATCTCCCATTACAGGCCCTGGGGAGTACCCTAATTTTATTAAATCCCCTCCCATAATAAAATGTTTGGGCTTTAATTCTTCTTTTTTGAATTGTTTTACTTTTTTCTTCATAAAATAATAGTTATCTAAAATTTCATGACAGGACATACAATCAATACGATGCAATTCCAATTCATCTGAAAAAGTCTCTAAAGAAATAAGTCTCTTTAATTTTCCCTGCCTCATTTCTTGAACAGCCGCAAATTTCATATGATTAGCAACCAAAGAACAGATATCTTTTATCTCATTATTTGAAAATTTTAATTTCTTTAAAATCTGTTCTGACATTTTTGCTCCAAGCTCCGCATGCTGATAAAAGCAAATTCGACCTTTTTGAAAAGATTTGGTCGGTGGTTTGCCAACATCATGAAGTAAGGCACCAAATGCCAAGACCATACTGGGATCTTTTAGCTTATCCATTAATAGCTTGGTATGAATAAAAACATCTCCTTCAGGGTGAAACTCGGGTGGTTGTTCCACACCTTTCATAGCTTGTATATCCGGTAAGACTTCCTTCAACAAACCACTTTCTTCTAAGAGAATTAAAGCCTCTCCCGCATTAGGACGTGTGAACATTTTTATTAGCTCATCTCGAACTCTTTCTGCACTTACTTTCTTAATTAATTTTTTTGAGCATTTAATTGCTTTCCATGTATTTTCATCTATAGAAAACCCTAAATTAGCGGCAAAACGAATAGCTCGCATCAAACGCAAATGATCTTCTTCAAATCGTTTAATGGGATTCCCTACTGTTCTTATTAATTTGTTCTTTATATCTTTTCTACCATCAACATAATCAATAGTCTTTTTCTTTACAGGGTCATAGTACAAAGCATTAATAGTAAAATCTCTTCTTTGAGCATCTTCAGATTCTTCTGTGAATTTCACTCCAATAGGATGGCGACCATCCTTGTAACCCTGATCTTTTCTAAAAGTAGCTACTTCAAATACATGTTTACCCTTCTGAACTAAAATCACTCCAAATTTTTTCCCTACCGGAATTGTTTTTTTAAATAAACCTTCAACCTCATCTGGTAAAGCAGATGTCGCAATATCAAAATCATGAGGTTTTTTGCGCATTATTAAATCACGCACGCATCCGCCAGCCCAAAGTGCTTGATATCCAGCAGATCTCAGTTTCTTTATTATTTGAATTGATTCTTCTCTTAACGTCATTGTTTTCACCTAATTTGAAAAATATTAAATCGAGCCTGATAAGGCTCATAGAAAACATCGATATTCTTAACTCGAGCTGAAGTAGGGCCTTGCTGTGCCCACACTGCAAATTCCTCTAAATTAATTTTTTCTCCTTCAGCAACAATTTCGACAGAACCATCACTTAAGTTTCTAACCCAACCTGTTAGATCCAATTCTCTAGCCTTATCACATGTTGAAGCTCGAAAAAAAACTCCCTGTACATGGCCGGAAACTAATATGTGAATATATTCTTTAGACATAGAAATGAAAGGCTTTATTTTATTTCGGAGATATTATTTGAATCATTCTCAACCAAAGGTACAAATCGAACTGGGATTATATTTTCAACCTTTATTTCTCCATCGATTTTGGTTCCTAAAATTAATTCCTGCTGCCACTCCCCAACAGGAATAACAATTATCCCACCTTCCTTTAATTGATCAGATAAGCTTTGTGGAATACGGGACAATGCAGCAGCTGTAACAATAATCTTGTCAAAAGGAGCTTTTTCTTTCCACCCTTTAGAACCATCCCCTAATTTTAAATAAATATTGTCATACCCTAAATTGTTTAACTTCTCTTTAGTCTCAACATATAAATCTTCAATAATTTCAATACTGTAAACTTCATCAATAATTTCAGCAAGAACTGCTGCTTGATATCCAGAACCGGTTCCAACCTCTAAAACCCGATCGCTTTTTTTCAAATCCAATAACTCTGTCATTAAGGCAACAATATAAGGTTGAGAAATTGTTTGTTCCTTACCAATAGGTAAAGGGCCATCATAATAGGCAATATCTTTTAATTTTAATGGCACAAAAAGATGCCTCTTCACTTTAAATAGTGCATCCAAAACCAGAGGGGACTTAATTCCACGAGCTTTAATTTGCTCCCTCACCATCTCTTTACGCTGTTTTATATACTCATCTGAGTTCTTCATATCATTTTTATTAAGGAAATTATAGGCAGAATAAAGGCAGATAAATACAACAAATAAACTTATGAGACCAATCCATTTTCTCATTATTAAGAATTACTCGAAGACTCTGGCTTATTTAAAGGTTTAAAGACAAAACGAAAGCCGCTACCAACGGTATCAACAATTAAATCACATCCAAATCCAATAGCATCTGAAGTTCCTTTAATTACTCCAAAAATAACACTTTCGGTAAAATAGAATACATTCCCTGGAAATTTTCTGTCTTTTGCTGGAACCGGTGCTACCTCTGTTACAGGCTGGGTAACTTGACTAAAAATAGATAAATCAGGAGCCACGACACGATTTGGTGGTGTAGCGTCCGCTTGAGCATAAAGCAAATTAGTATTTAAAAAAATAATAAGAAAAAACACAACAAACTTTCTGATCCCTGCATTAAAACATTTACGCCAATTTTTCATAAGTAGCCTCTTTGTTCAATTCATCATTTTGATCATCTTGAATAATAATATTAGAGGAAAGCTCCTCATTTGTAGATTCAGTAATTTCATCCTTACTTTGATCAATATTTGTCAATCGTTGATCAAATTTACCTAAGGACTTTTCTGCCTTTTCATAGGTCTGCCTAACATTTTTAATATGAGTACCAATCAAACGATAATCAGAGGTAAACTTCACGAAATCTTTCCTGATTTGAGTTAGTTGTTCTAAAACATCCTTGGCACTTTTCTCTATATGCATTCCCTTTAAACCCATGAGTATTGTTTGAAGGTAAGAATAAAAAGTACTAGGTGAAACAGGAATAACCTTGTTCTTACGAGCGTAGCCATCAATATCCTTGTTTCGTATATACTCATCTTTTCCAGAAAGAATTTCATAATAGACACCTTCCGAAGGAATATACATAAGGGCAAAATCAAAAGTACCCTCACTCGTCACAATGTACTTATCTCGAATATCATCAATATGTTTCTTTATGTTATTCACAAATTGCAATTTATGTTGTTTTCTCTTAGATTCGTCCACTTCTTCTATGATTTTTTTAAAATTTTCTAAAGGAAATTTGGCATCAACACAAACAGTACCATCTCTTAAGTGGATAGCAGCATCTACCTTTTGACCTGATTTAAATGTGTACTGTAAGGAGTACTTATCTTTAGGGATTGTTTGAGCCAATAACTCATCTAAAAACAGCTCACTCCAAACACCCCTTAATTTAGGCGCTTTTAATGTATACTCAAGCTCGCGAATATCTTTACCTAACTCAAAGATCTGCTGAGAAGCTGTTTCTAATCGCCCAAGGCGATTTTGAACTTCTCCCACTATTTTGTTAGAACCCTCTAAGCGTTCGCCCATCTGCTTTTGAGTTTCATTTAAAATCGAATTCTGGTCCTTAATATTCGTATTTTGATTTACAACAAAATTTTCTAGTCTACGATTTAAATCCGATAGATCTCGCTTAAATTCTCTGTTAACATAGAAAAAGGCTATGCCACCTAGAATTAAAATAAGTATAATTAAGATAATTTCCACAATCGTTCCCCTTTATTCAGTTACTGTGTATTATATGATTCAGGAGCGTTTTATTCAAACCCTAAGGTTTATCTCAGAAAATATGTCATTTAGGAAAATCTATAATTTATGCAAAAAAAACAAGATGATCAAATACAATTTGAAATAGGTTTTTTTGAAAAGATATTGAAAGAAGACCCCAATTTTATTGAGGCTTTACAAGCGCTTGCTGGCATCTACACATCTATAGGAGAATATCAAAAAGGGCTTCAATTAGATAAAAGACTCTCATCAATCCTGCCCGAAGACGAACTAGCTCATTACAATCTAGCTTGTAGTTATAGTTTAACTGGAATACTGGATAAAAGCCTTCAAGAGCTAGAAATATCTTTCAAACTAGGCTATCAAGACTGGCATCATTTAAAGCAAGATAAGGATTTTGAGAACCTAAGAAAAAACGATAAAACAGCGTCTGTCCTCAAAAAATTAATAGCAACTTATATTAAAAACTAAAACTGCTACTTGCTTGAAGGTGAAAAAATCTTAAATCTAGAAGGCGCTTTAGCTACTTCAATTTTGACTTCTTCTATATGTAGTGATGGTTTAGCTACAATAACAATCTTACTTCGATATTGTTGTTCAATTTCTTTTAATATTCTCTTCTCCTGAGCAACAAGTTTCTCAGCAACTTCTGGGTGAAGCGAGACATTAATTGTTTTTCTTCTAGAATCCCTAAATGCTTTTCTGATTTGTTTAATAGCAAAAATCATCATTGTAGTTTGAGATTTAACAATTCCCTTACCGCTGCAATAAGTACAATTACGATATGAAGTACTTTCGGTAGATGGGCGAACTCTCTGTCGTGTCATTTCTACTAAACCCAGATCAGATATTTTAAGAATATTAGTTTTTGCTCTATCGTGCCGCACTGCTTCTTTAAAAATACGGAGCAAACTTCTTTTATGCTCCTCTTCTTCCATGTCGATAAAATCAATGATAATAATTCCACCAACGTCTCTCAGTTTAATTTGACGAGCAATTTCTCGAGCAGCTTCACAATTAGTACGATACACTGTTTCTTCTAGGTTTCTTTTACCGGTAAACTTTCCTGTATTCACATCAATAGCCACCAAACTCTCTGTTTGCTCAATCACAATGTGGCCACCAGATTTTAAGTAAACACTATTTTGAAATGATTTTTCAATCTCTCTTTCAATATTGAATTTTTCAAATAATGGAAGTCTCTCTTTGTATAAGCTTAGCTTAACTTTTTCCCCAGGCATATATGATTTCAAAAAGTCTTGGATTTCTTTTTGGATATTTTTATCATCAACAATAATAGAGTCCACTTCCTCTGAAAAATTATCCCGAATAATCCTTTGAACTAAATCAAGTTCTTGATGGATAATAGTAGGTGGTTTTTTAATATTAATGTCTTTATTAATTTGATTCCATATATCCAGAAGATATTTGACATCTCTTCTAAATTCTTTTTCACTTTTTCCACTTCCAGCCGTTCTAACAATAAAACCAACATCACTAGGAATCTCAATTCGACTAAAAATTTCTTTAATTCGTTCCCTCTCCTTAGGATTATCAACTTTACGACTTACCCCTAATTTTTTCTCACCTGGCATCATAACCAAATAACGGGCAGGAAATGAGAAGAAAGTGGTTAACCTAGGCCCTTTAGTCCGTATGGGTTCTTTTACTACTTGGACTATAACTTCTTGCTTCTCTTTCAGTAGCTGGTTTATTGTTACTTTCTGTTTTTTACCTTTAAACTTATCTCCAGCAGACCAATCTTCGTCTTCAACACTACCACCAATGTCAGGCTCTTCTTCATTATCTAAAGGATTTCGAACTGCATCAGAAACATAAAGAAAGCCATCCTTTTCAGATCCCACATTGATAAATGCAGCCTCAATCCCAGGAATAATTGTCCTTACTGTTCCCTTATAAATATTACCAAGCATATAACGCTGATCAGCACGTTCAATATAATAATCTTCCAAACGGCCATTTTCTAAGATAGCTACTCTTTTTTCATTTGCTTCTAAACTAATTAGGATTTGTCTTTCCATAGCATTTATTCTCTCTTTTTATGTTCCCTTATTCTGAATCAATTAAAGCAAGAAACAGAAACAAAGGAAAACAGATTAAACAAATGAATATAGGGTTGGATTATTAATCAGGATGGTTTGGGAACCATCTATATGGAAGTAATTACAGACTGACATTATGTATTAACTCAACATCAATTTAATACTATGATCTCAATTAGAGATCAACTCTTTGCCCTTCAGTATCAACAATATTTACAGTAATAAAGAAAATCGTTTCAATTTTCTGGTTACCTACTCCCCCAACCTCTCGCTTAGAGCGAAAAGCTTTACCTACCCAAGGAATATTCCCCAAAAAAGGAACTCGATTATATGTTGTTGCTTCATTGTCAGATAAGAGACCACCAATGGCTATTGTTTCACCATCTTTAATTAATACTTGTGTCTCAGCCTCTGTTGTTGAAAACTGTGGAGCTGTCAATACACCAGGGATAATAACCCTGTCAGCCAAAAAAGTCACTACTTCCGGTTTAACCTCAACCATTATTTCATTTGCCGTATTAATATGTGGAGTAACATTCATAATTACTCCGGTATCACGAACTTCAAAATCGTTTACTACATACGCCCCCGTTTGTTCATTCAATTCAAATTTAGGAATATATACTTCTTGGCCTACTTGAATCTTGGCCGTTTCATTATTCAAAACCACAACTCTAGGATTTGAAACAATCTTTGTATTTGTTCTTGCTTTTAACATTTGTAAAATAGCGCTAAATTGAGAAAAGTTTAAAGCGCCTAAAGTAAATGTGTTATTTACAATATTTGCAGCTGCTGCATCCAAATTAGGAAAATCTCTAGGATTCACAGCGTTAGGAAGAACCGCTCCACCTGCCGCTTGAATGGGTAGAAAACCCGACAAAGGGCGACTAGATGCAAGGGATGAATTTGTACCAGATTTAAAAGGAAAAGTTGTTGGTCTACTAGAGCCTGTTATCGACCCTATAATATTCCAATCAATTCCTAAATTTTCTGTATCATCCAACTGAGTTCTAACAATTTTTGCATCTATAGAAGCTTGAGGTGTTCGCTTATCCAAATTTTTAATTACCTGCTTTATTTTATAAATATTAGCCGCTAAATCCGTAACAATAACTGTATTGGTTCTATTAACTGCTTTTACTCGACCTCTTTCGCTTAATAGCTCACTCACTGCTGATGCTATTTCATTCGACTTAGAATAGTTAAGAAAAAAAGCCTCTGTTTCTAAAGGTTCTTTTTCTAAATTTTCTATCGTTGTTACCCGAACAATATTTCCATCTCTCTCAAAAACATAACCATATGTCTTCAATACCACTTGTAATGCTTTTTCCCAAGGAACATCTTTTAATCGAATTGTAATTTCTCCAGCTACTTCAGGTCCTGAAACAATGTTAACGCCACTTTTTAAAGCAATTACCCTTAAAACACTTTGAATATCAGCGTCTTTAAAATCCAGACTCACATATCCATCACTTACTTCACCGGGAGCTTTATTGTCTTGGTTAACAGGGTCTACAGCATCTGCCATTAGAATGGGTTGCGAATAAACACTTATGGGAGATATAAGTAACGCAAAAATAACTAATAAAACAATCTTCTTCAAAGATTTTGCCCTTTATATTTGTAAAACAACTACTCTTCAAATTGTAGACGAAAATTTTGTCCATCAAATGTCACAATAACAAAACTCTCATTTATTTGAGAAACTTCATAAGGTCCAATTTTATCACCTGTTTTGAAGATCTCGTCGTCGACCATTATATAGGAACCCTTTTCAGGATCAATAATAATCCCCTCTAGTTTAATTTCTTTCCAAGAAAAGTCTGGTTCAAGCCTCTTAACTTGTTTGTCTTTAACCACTAGCGGAACAAAAGGATCTCTAATATTGGTGCTATCATACAAGAATTTTTCCTCAGATGCTATCGAAATTTCTACTTTTAGGAAAAATAAACAGAGGGATAAACAGGTGAATAAAAACAATGTTTTTATTAAAAAATGTATTTTTTGTCCTATATTATTCATTAAAAACACCTATTTACTTTAAAAAAGTAAGAATACTCAATTTTATATTTAAATTCTCTTCATCCTTATTAAACGGTTGAATATCCATATCTGAAATAAAAAATAATTTTTCATAATTCTCTAATAAATTAATAAATCTGCCCAAATCGTGGTATTTTCCTTTAAGCTCAATATATATCACCGAAGGCTTATAGTACCCATTATTCATCATTGCTTCTTCCCCATCATATTCTTTTGGTTTAGAGGATAGAATATTTAAGCCTGATTCACTTGCTAATTCGGATACAACACCCATTAAATTTGGAGATGAAACACCATCATATAAATAGGAGTCCATCCTTGATATAGCTTCAGAATATTCCTCTTTTTTATCCTTTAATCGAGGTAGATTTCTAATTTTCTTAAGAGCAGTCTCTGTTTGATTTTTAATAGTGCTAATTTCTGAATTTAGTCGAATAAGATAATAAGAACTCGGGATAACACCAACAACAAGCACACCAATCATAATGGAAGCAAATACAATAGAAGCCTTATTGTTTTTAATATTTGCAATTAGGTTAGTTTTTCTTACAGGGTTATTTTTCATTATCAACACCCTCTTCTTCCATTAAATACCAAGTTTTAAACTCGGTAACATCGAAGCCTTCTAATTCCTTTTGATTAGTAACTGTTTCAACACTTAAACCATCGAAATTTTTTCTTACTTGTCCCCTCTGTTCATCCGTTAACTCTCTGCCATATGTGGAAGAGAGTTCTAAAACCCCCTTAACCTTTCTCACATATTCACCAATGGTTTTTATGGAGGGCTTATTTTTTATCTGCTTTGAAACACCCCGGATCATTAACTCCCAATTTTGAGGACCTTTTATTTGCAATCTAATTTTTTCAAACCAAACAGTGTCAGGAATTTGTAACGATAACTCATTTAACAATAATGCCCAATTACCATTAAAGGATTTAATTTGTTGAACCACATTATTTTTTTGGACATAATTTTGATTTATTTCAGAAATAATTCGATCTGCCTGCACGGACTTAGACTGTAAGTTATTCCATTCTAATTTAAGGTTATTTAAATTAACCTTTGTGGTGCCTACCATAAATATTAAAGCAAGACAAATCAACACAGAAGATAAGCATCCAACAAAACTCATAAATCGCATAGAAACCAAATGAGTCTCTTCCTTTTTAGGTCTGAATTCATCTGGCAATAAATTTATAATAAACATAACGGCTATTTAGCCAAAGCCAAGCCAACAGCTGATGGCAATACTCCTTTGATTAATTTTAAATCCTCATCATTAATTACGGGGTTCACAATAACACCCTTTAATGGATCCCACGATTTAAGAGAAACTGAAAAATTCTTCTCAAAAGCTTCCACAAACAAAGCATTTTGAGAAATTCCTCCAGCTATATACATATTCTTAGTACTTAGAGGTCTTTCTCTCTGCTCCTCTAGGTAGTCCATAGTAAGTTGAACTTCATTCATAATTTTATCAATAGCTTTTCTTAAAATATTTTTAGAATTATCATCATACTCTGTCACATCTTCTGTTAAAAACTTCTCCGCATCAGATTTACTAATATTTAACTGTTTGGATAGCGATTCCATCAAATCTATCGTCCCATAAGAAATATCACGGATAAAAGATAAATTACCTTCTTCAAAAAAACTAAAATGGGTGATTTTAGACCCAACATCTAACAATATCTGAGTTTGTTTTTTATCCTCTTTGGATAAAAAGCTAAGAAAGGCATTTATTGTGGCAATAGGCGCTAAATTAACTACATCCAACTGGTAAGACGATCTTTTGACTAGTTCCATCGACTTTGCTATAGCTTCTCTTTTTGAGGCAACCAGCAAGACCTTAATCTGCTTAGAAGCCATTTTTGGGGTTTGGATATAAATAGGTTGGCAATCGAAATAAATATCCGATATAGCATAGGGCAAATATTTCTCTGCTTGAAAGGATAAAGAATCTCGAAGTTGTTTCTCGTCCATCATGGGATAATTAATTATGCGAGCAATTCCAGAGTCCGAAGAAAGAGCTATTGAAAGGTTTTTACCCAACAAACGATTATCATTAAATATTTTTTTAATTATTTCTTCATCCGTTTGTTGGGCAACCCGTCTATGTTGTGCTACGCTTAACAAAATAACTTGTTCTTTGTTAATTTCAAATTCCAATAAAACAACACAAGAATTTCCTATATGTAATGATGCCGAATACTCCGATGGTGTTGGGCGAAACCACTCCCTTATTTTATTTGACCATTGATTCATAGCAATCACGATCTATAGGTTTTTGTTCTCTGTTAAAACATAGTTATTTTATTAAGTTAATACTATACCCAATAACTACTACTAAAATTCTAACTTTAGCCTTCTATTGGATTACCCGCTGCATTGTTAAAGCGAATAACACCTGATTCATCACAAAAGAAGGTATTGACCCCCGTTATGTTTGCCGTAGTCGGAGCAGCTGTTACCGTATACTGATTTGCATTTACTAATGCATAAGTAAACGTGTAACCTTGTTTAGCACCAGCACCCAAAGTAGTATCAATATAAGGCGGAACTGCGCCTGACATTGCTGCTAAATTTGCAGGGTAAGAAGGTGGATTCTGAGCTGCACGAAAACTCTCTGACGCACTACTTAACGTGCGTAATGAAGCCTTCGCTGCCGATTCATTAGCATTTAAACGAGCTCTTAATAAGTTAGGTATAGCAATAGCAGCTAAAAGAGCAATAATAGCTACCACAATCATAATTTCAACCAGGGTAAAACCCATTTTTCCTCTTTTTTTTGAATTTAATTTGCACAACATGACGTGATCCTCCTATTTATAAAGTTAGTCAACAAACATATTTATATAAGATACAAGAAATATGCCAACACAACATTTAATTTACGGTTTATTTATTACTTAACTAAAGTAAATTATTGACTCTATTTGACACATTTTGATTTATTTGCAATTTGTATTGTAAAAATATTTTGCAATTTGTAAAAATAGTCATTAATTTAATTCCTTAGTCTAAGTTATATTTCTTGATCTTATATTGCATTGTTTGACGACTAATATGCAATCTTTTGGCTGCCTGAAGTTTATTTCCATTTGCTTTATTAAGCGCTTCCTCAATTATTTTTCTCTCGAATTTCTCTGTTTCATTTTTTAGCTCAATAAGCATAGTACCACCTCGGGTCATATCTTTTTCAGACTTTAATTCCATACCCAACAAATCAACAATTGCTTGTTTGCCAACTTCATCATTTTCAGACAGCATGTAAATACGTTCTACAAAATTTTCCAGCTCTCGAATATTACCAGGCCAATGATATTCCATTAAATACTCCACTCCATCCGGTGAAAATTTAAAACTCTTATCTATTTGGTGTTTTACCTTAATGGATTGAATAATATGATCCACTAATAAAGGAATGTCTGATCTTCTCTCCCTCAAAGGAGGCATAAAAATAGGAATTACGTTTAATCGATAATACAAATCTTCCCTAAACTTTTTATCCTCAATTTCCGCGGGTAAATCTTTGCTGGTTGCAGCAATAATACGGACATTAACAGGAATATTTACTAATCCACCAACACGCTTTATTTCTCTTTCTTGTAAAACTCGTAATAACTTAGCCTGAACACTCATGGATGTTTCCCCAACTTCATCCAATAAAAATGTACCCTGGTCTGCCATCTCCATTAATCCCTGCTTTGTTGAAACAGCACCCGTAAAAGAACCCTTTTCATGCCCAAAAAGCTCACTCTCCAATAACTGATCCGGTAAAGCCGCACAATTAACACTCACAAATGCTTTTCCCTTTCGTTTTGAGTTATAGTGAATAGCCCTGGCAACCAACTCTTTTCCGGTGCCACTTTCCCCTATAATAAGTACGGTACTATCTGTTTTTGCTATCTTCTCTAATAACTTATAGATCTCTTGAATTTTTGGACTCTTACCAACTAAATTAGAAAAACGATAAAGCAATTGGGCTTTCTTCTCAACAACAGGATCTTGTGGGGACAATCTCTTTGAGCTTAAGGCCTTTTGAACTGTCAATAAAATCTCATCAATTTCAAAAGGTTTAGTTACATAGTCATACGCTCCACCACGAACAGCTGAAACCGCCGACTCCACAGAAGCATGCGCTGTAATCAAAACCACATTCGTTTCCATATTATGTTCTTTAACAGCCTTTAACACTTGAAGACCATCAATCGGATTCATTAAAATATCCGAAACAACTAATTGAGGGCGAATAGTGTCCAATTTTGCTAAAGCTATCTGTGGATTGCTATAGCAATGCACGTCATACCCTTCCTTTTTAAAGAGCTTGCTTAAGAAACTTAAAATACTCTCTTCATCATCAATAATCATAATTGGAATTTTTTCTTTTTTGTCCATTTTCTATCCTATGTATTCTGGTAAATTAATCGTAAAACAAGATCCTGATTGGTCTTTAGTTTTATACGAAATTGTACCATTATGTGCTTGTATAATTTTATACACAAGAGCTAACCCCAGCCCTGCACCTGATTTCTTTGTTGACTGGAAAGGGTGAAAAATATGTTTTTTAATTTTTTCCGGAATGCCTTTCCCATTATCTTTTATCTGAATAACCAAGTCATGTTTATCATATTCTGCTTGAATACATATTTTTCCATCTTCACCAACTGCTTCAAAAGCATTCATAATTAAATTGTGCAACATCTGTTTCACTCGATTTGCATCCCCATGAAAAAAAAGTGGGGTTTTAGAAAAAATCTTTTCAACACTTATTCTCCCATTATCTGGAGACATATTTTGTATTACAGGTAATATATCGTCTACTGTCTGAACAATATCAAATTTTTGATGCTGAGTTTGTTCATTTCCTGAATAATCCAGTATCGAAGTAAGAAGCTCTTTCACTCTTTTACTTTCCTTTAAAATACACTGCATTAGCTCCTGGTCTTCGTCAGACAACTTTACATCTAAATCTTTTTTCAATACTTCTATAGAACCACTAATTGCTGTTAATGGATTTTTAATTTCATGAGCTATATTAGCTGTAATTTGACCTAACATAGAAAGATGTTCTTGATTCCTAATTTTTGACTCTAACCGATTTATTTTAGATGAAAAATATACTCCAAAATAACCAATAACAAAAAATAATACGGTATATATAATTGTAATATAAAAAACGCTAAACCATTCTTGGACACTGTACAAAGCTTGATGATTAATATTTACAACTGGAATTCTAAAAGACAGAAATTCAAATGTCACTAGAGAAACAAAAATAACACTAGCTATTACTGAAATCCAGAAACTAGAATTATAAGGCAAAACAAAAAAAGCAGATAAAACTGTTAAAACATAAAACACAATAAAGATGCTGTAAACACCCCCTGTTTGATGGATTAAATAACTTTCCCAGATAAGATCAATGGCTATCTGCATATACAACAAAAGGGATATTTTTTTAGCAAAAATAAACCATAGAATATAGATCAGACTCATTATCGATAAGAAGACAACCAACCCCAAAAACAAACTTCTATGTTGTCCATATCTCCAAAACCCAAGACACAATAAAATAGTTGCTATAAACAACCTTGCCATAATCAGTGTTCTAATATTAATCAATAATAATTTACTTAACATAAGTACCTACATAACAGCTTGGGTTAAAGTTAAGATTGGTAAAAATAAAGAAACTACAATACCCCCAATAATACCCCCTAGAAAAACAATGATTAAGGGCTCTATTAAAGATGTTAATGCGGACACTGCTGTATCCACCTCTTGATCATAAAAGTCTGCTATTTTTGATAACATTAATTCCATTTGTCCTGTTTCCTCTCCAATAGCAATCATTCTAGAAACCATGGGTGGAAAATGTTTGCTCTTAATTAACGGCTCTGCAATACCACCCCCTTCTTTGACAGAGTTTCTTAATCCATCAATAATTGTTTCAATTAATTTATTTCCTGATGTTTTAGCCACTATTTCTAAAGAAGCTAAAATAGGAACACCACTTTTAACTAAAGTGGATAGCGTTCGACTAAATTTACTAACCGCTACTTTTAATAGTAACTTTCCAAAAATGGGCAAACTTAGCTTTGATCGATCAAACCATAATCTTCCTTGAGGAGTTTTAATTATTATTTTAAACAATAGGATAAAGGCAATCACTCCTCCAATAAGTAACAAGGAGTTATCTCGAATCAGATAACTAATATTAATTGCTATCTGAGTAGGTAAAGGCAATTCTGCGTCTAATTGTGTAAATATTTCAGCAAACTTTGGGATAACAAATGTGAACAGACCATAGGTAATCAACATAGCAACGGAACTAACAACAGCGGGGTAAACCAGTGCCGCTTTTACTTTTTTAATCAGAATATTTGTTTTTTCTAAGTAGGTAGCAATTCGATCTAAGATTTCATCTAATTTTCCACTCGATTCCCCTGCTCTGACCATATTAATAAATAAAGGTGTGAATACTTTTTTATGTTCCTCCAAACTCTCTGAAAAGCTTTTCCCTCCTTCTACAGCAAATTTTAAATCTAAAGAGACTTTTCTAAAAGCAGGATTATCCATCTGCTGAGAAAGAATATCCAAACTTTGAACCAAAGGAACACCCGCATTAATCATCGTAGCTAATTGTCTGGAAAAAACAACCATCTCTTCTAATTTAATTTTTCTTTTTAACCCACGAGTTTTCGTTGTACCTGAAAGACTCATAGAGAAAAACTGGGAAGTTTCCTTAACTTCATTAATTTTTACAATGGTGTATCCTTTTTGATGAAATGTTTCAACTAACTTACTTGCTTCATCAGCCTCTTGAACTCCCTGAATATCTTTCCCCGAAGGATCTTTTACAAGGTATTCAAACTTTGGCATCACGCACCTCATGAATTAAATAAACATTAAAAATTCTCTTCTGAAGTTACACGTATAACTTCATCAAGAGTTGTTAACCCCAAACTAAATTTATAAACAATATCATCAAATAAAGTTTTCATTCCTTTTTTAACAGCCATACTATGAATATCAAAACTAGACTTTCGACCTAAAATCATTTCTTGAATTTCGTCATCAACCTCTAAAACTTCACTGACACACATTCGACCCATATAACCCGTACCATTACAACTATTACACCCTTTTCCATAAAAAGCTTTTCCTTCAGGAATCATTTTTTTAGGGATATTAATTCTAGCTAAGGTTTGATCGGTTATTTCTGTAACTGTTTTACAATTTTGACAAATCTTTCGACACAACCTCTGTGCCACAACAATAATAAGAGATGACCCTATTAAGAACGGCTCTACACCCATATCCACAAGACGTGTTACTGCGCCTGAAGCGCTATTGGTATGAAGTGTACTGAATAATAAATGTCCCGTTAAAGCTGCTTTAACGGCAATATCCGCTGTCTCTGAATCTCTAATTTCACCTACAAGCATAATGTCTGGATTTTGTCTCAATAATGAACGTAAGCCACTAGCAAAGGTAAGTTTTATTTCCGGATGAACCTGAGTTTGAGTAATTCCCTCAACCTGATACTCAACGGGGTCTTCTATGGTCATAATGTTTCTTTCAGGAGTATTCAATTTATTTAAAATAGAATAAAGAGTTGTAGATTTACCACTACCCGTTGGTCCTGTAACTAAAATCATTCCATAAGGTATTCCCATTGCATTCTTCATTTTCTCTAGGTTCTCATCCGTATAACCCAGGTTTTCTAAACCAACTTTTAATGAGGATGGATCTAAAATTCTAAGAACAACTTTTTCACCAAAATAAGTTGGCATTACTGAAACACGAAAATTTATTTGTTTTTTATTAACAATTATTTTAAACCGACCATCTTGAGGGAGTCTTTTTTCTGTTATATCTAAATTAGATAAGATCTTTATTCGAGCAACAACTGTTGGGTGCATTTTAATTGGTGGCATTAACGCTTCTTTAAGAAGACCATCGATTCTATACCGAATCTGAAACTTACCTTCAAAACATTCAAAATGAATATCAGAGGCCCTTTGCTTGATAGCATCTTGTAATATCAAATTCACCATTCTGATCAGAGGAACATCTCCCTCTCCATCATCTGTCAGATCCCTTTCTTGACCTTCTTCAACAACTTGAATATCAGCATCTTCATCGACAGATTCTATTACCTCCGCTAAATGTTCGCTTACTTGATAGTACTCATCTAAAGCATTTTTTATTTCGGAAGCACCACTAAAAATAGGAACAACTTTCATCTGTGTTGCTTCTTTCAAATCATCTAAAGCAATTAAATTAGTTGGATCTACCATGGCAACTGTCAATAGATTAGAAACAAGACTAATAGGAATACAATGGTATTGGTAAGCTAACTTTTTAGGGATGAGCTCTATCATCTCTGGAGTCAATTGGATTGAAGAAAAACTAATGTAAGGAATATGAAAATGAGACGCTTGGAAGTTCGTAAAATCCTTTTCTTGAAGAATCCCTTCCGAGAGCAATATCTTAAGCAAACGATCTCCTGTCTCCTGCTTAATTAAACATGCTTTTTTCATAGCATTACTGCTCACGTAACCTTGTTCCACTAATAATTGTTCTATTTGTTGGTCATTCACTATTCTCTCCCCGTACGTTTTTCAATATCTGCTGCTGTTACTCGAATCACTTCCTCTAAAGAAGTATCTCCATTGATAGCCTTTTTAATCCCCGATTCTCTTAGTGTATCCATTCCTTCTTTTCTGGCTTGTTTTTTAAGAACATCCATCCCTCGGTTCTCCAGAATCATATCTCTAATCTCAGGAGATAAACTCAAGACCTCTGTCAATAAAGTTCTACCCTTATAACCTTTTCCAGAACAAAAATTACAACCAATAGGCTTATACAAATGCTTATCAAACTCAAAATTTTCTAAAGAATAACGCTTTACGGTTTTAGCATCAGGTGTAAACCGTTCACGACACCGTGAACACAATTTCCTAACAAGTCGTTGGGCAGAAATCATTAATACCGAAGAAGAAATCAAAAAAGGTTCCACTCCCATATTTGTCATTCGAACTAAGGCGCTAACCGAATCATTCGTATGTAACGTACTTAACACTAAATGCCCTGTTAATGCTGATTTGATAGCTATATCCAATGTTTCTCCATCTCTGATTTCTCCAATCATAATAATATCGGGATCTTGCCTTAGAATTGCTCTTAATGATTGCGAAAATGTTAAACCAATCGAATCATGAACATTAATTTGATTAACTCCATTAATTTGGTATTCCACAGGATCTTCAACAGTTGTAATGTTTTTTTCAGAGCTATAAAGCATATTAAGAATGGCGTACAAAGTGGTCGACTTACCACTTCCTGTGGGTCCAGTAATTAAAATCATACCGTGAGGCTTTAAACAATTTTCCTGAACCAATTCAAGCTGAGTTCCATCAAAACCTAATTTCTTTAAATTAGGAACATTCACTGTTTTGTCTAAAAGCCGTAAACACACTTTTTCACCAAAACTAGAGGGTATAACAGAAACACGAATATCAACTTCTCTGTTTTGCATCTTCACTTTAAACCTTCCATCTTGCGGAATTCTTCTCTCAGCAATATCTAACTGACTCATTACTTTAATTCTTGAAACAAGTCCATTGGACATTGATTTAGGAGGAGCTTTTAACTCCTCTAATATTCCATCAATTCTACATCTAATTCTTACACTTCTCTCCCAAGGCTCAATAAATAAATCGCTTGCTCCTTTTCGAATTGCTTCAGCAATTAATAAATTAGCGACTTTAATTACAGGTGTTTCTGAAGCTGCTTGTTTTAACTGATCCACATCACTAATTTCTATATCTTCATCTTCCTTCTCAATAACGTTCAACAATTCTTCAAAATCCTCTTGTGGTACTTCTGGAACCACCTCTTCAGAATAGTTCTTTTCGATAGCCTCACTGAGTTTTTCAGGAAGGCTTAGTACAATATCAAATTTCAAGTCTTGTTTAACTCTTAAATCATCTAAAGCAACAATAGACGTAGGATTGCAAGTAGCTACAGTAAGAAGGTTATCAATTTTAAATAGTGGAAGAACGTTATTTTTTTCAGCAATTTGTTTTGGAATAAGAACTAGAACATCTTGAGAAATTGTAAATTGGGTTGGATCGACAACAGAATATCCATATTCTTCCTTCAGAAAATCATATATCTTTTGTTCACTAAGCAAATTCTGGCTAACTAGAAGATCAAACAAATGAATACGGTCATCTTTTCCTTTAGAGAGAATCATCTGCAAATCACTATCTCTAAGCAGCCCTTGCTCAGCCATTTTTTTAATCATTTTTTGATTCAGAAGATCTTTTTTCATAGTTCACTACCTCTAAATACTATTCTTTCTTTTTTTTAGCCTTCTCTTCTGTTGCTTTCTTAAGCAAAACTTCTGTTTTAACAGCCTCTATCTCTAGCATTTTTTTATTTAACTCCGGTAAATCAAATACTTTTCTGATCCATTTTTCAATTTGATTCACACCTGAAACAAAAGCTAAAATCTTACAATTTATTTTTTTCTCTAGTTCTTTAACTTTTTCATCATCTGAGGGATCAGCCATAGCAACTGTAAGCATATCCTTAGATTTTTCTATAGGTATAAATAAATATTCGAGAAGTACTTCAGAACCAAACTCCATGACAAGGTTTCGATTTACCGTAATAGTTTCAAGAGAAAGGTATGGGTAATTGAGTTGCTTAGCTAAAGCAAAGGAAAGGTTATCTTCAGAAACATAATCGAATTGAACCAAAATGCTACCGATCAGCCCTCCCTTTTCTTTTTGAATTTCGAGAGCCTCTTCAAGTTGCTTTTGATTAATCATTCCACTATCGATTAATATCTCACCGATACGTTGATATTTATACTCACCAGAAGACATAACTACCTCATGATGATTCTTCATATCTAATTAAAATTAAATAACTTACATACACGTATTAAGTATAGCTGGAGGGTAAAAAGTATGCAAATAAAGTAGAAACAGCTAGAAAGGGCCTTTAAAGGCAAAATAAGGGTGTTTAAATAGGTATAAATAAGGTAGAAGCAGCACTATTAGCTTATTCTTGTAAGACAGCTTCTATCTCTAATTCTATAGAGACATTTTCTCCTAACATAAGGCCACCTGCCTCCATCAGCTTATTGTAAGATACACCAAAATCATTTCGATTTATTATTGCAGTAGCAGAAAATCCAGCACGGGTTTTTCCCCAAGGATCTTTCATCACACCAGAAACCTCAGCATCCAGAACAACTTCTTTTGTAATACCATGCATAGACAAATCACCAATAATCTTGTTTCCTTCAATCCGTTTACTCACAAAAGTAATTTTAGGAAATTTTTCAACATTAAAAAAATCTTCATTTTTTAAATGACTGTCTCTCTTCTCATTATTTGTGTCAATTGATTTTGATGCAATTGAGGCTTTTACTGAAGATTTACTTATATCATCCTTATTGTAAATAACTTCACCTGAGAAATCACTAAATGATCCTTTTACATTTCCAACTAAATGTCGTATTTTAAAAGCAACACTCGAGTGGGAAGCATCAATTTTATAAGTATCTGCTTGAACTTGTCCTATAGCAATAAAACTAAATAAGATTAAAAATAGCATTTTTTTCATAACAATTCCTCCAAATATAAATTAATAAAGCATGCCTTGGCGTAAAGAAACAGCTGTTTTGATATCCACAAGTTGTTTCACCAAAGTCAACGCAAATTCAAAAGCTGTTCCAGGCCCTCTGCTCGTTATAATATTCTCATCAATAACAACAGCTTCTTCACTACGCTCAATAGAATCTGAAAAATTATCTTCAAATCCAGGATAACAGGTTGCTTTCTTCCCATCCAGAACACCTAAAGGAGATAAAACAACTGCAGGAGAAGCACAAATAGCTGCTACTATTTTTTTATCCTCATACACTTTCTTAATCATATTATTAACCTCAGAAGACGCCTTTAAATTATCCGCCCCTGGGAGTCCTCCAGGTAAAATAACAACATCGGGGATATTCGTGTAATCAGACAAAATCAGCTCAGCCTCAACCTTCAATCCATGAGCCCCCGATATGATTTTCCCTTCAACGCCAGCAATAATTAATTGAACCCCCGCCCTTCTTAAGACGTCAATAATTGTAATTGCTTCAATTTCCTCAAACCCTTCAGCTAATAATATCAATGCCTCTTTTGACATAAATTCACTCCTTCAGCTAACGATTAAACGATTTAATAAATGATTTCCATTTCTGACTTAAAGGTTTACGATTATCTTTCCACATCCCTATTTTATTTTGCTTGGCCTCATACTCTAAATCTAAAAATTCTTGTTTATATTTGAATGGGAATCTTCGAAATGTTTCTGCCAAACCTAGCCTAACCATCATTCTATTAACAAAAGTTTCATCCTCTAAAAAAACATAAGCTAATCTTCTACTATACTTATCATAGGGTTCTTTCCCACTTCTTAAAACAACATCTTTTCCTTGTATTGTTTGTTTCAGCAATAATTTAGATTCAACACCAAAAGGCTCTCCAATTTTTTTGTATTTTTTATTATCGATCTCCGGAGCATCGATTCCAATCATTCGAACTCTTTGGCCGTTTTCAAGAATAAACGTATCTCCATCAATAACTCGGTGAACTTTTTCTCCATAGGCAACGGAAATAAAAAAGGGAATAAAAACAAACACAGATAAATACAATACACTCTTTTTTATTTTCATTAAGATATCTCCTTATTTATCTTTTTAGTAAATACACCTATCAATAATGCGAAAATTGTTGCTACAACAATGGATAATAACATGAACCACAAAGAAAATTTCATCAGATCTTGAGATGATAAAAACCTTCCCATTAATACAGGGAGAATTGCGGTAGACAATACCATTAACGAAGACATAACACCTTTGATTGAACCTAACTGCTTTGTCCCATACAGCTCTGCATATACAGCACCCTTTATTGTCATATCAATCCCAATGGTTATTCCGCACAAAGAAAGATAAACAAATCCCCAAAAGATACTATTCCCATACATTAAACATAATAGACCAAACCCCATAGGAACTAATGCTAATGGCAAAAGACGTACAGCTGAAAAACGATCAATTAAAGGACCTACTAAAAAAGAAACACTCCCCCGAGTTATGGCGTATACAATAAAAGCAACCGATATCATTGACATTGACCATCCCTTTAATTCCATTAAATACGATTGATGGAAAAATAGTCCTGTTAGAAGTGCTGGTGCAAGTATTGATGGGAGAATTAATAAATAAACTCTCCAATCTTTAAAAACTTCTTTTAAGGACCAATGGGCCGTCATTTCACGAATAGATTTGGAAGACTCATCTCCAATCTTTTTTTCAGTATATTCTTCTAATGCATTCTTTGATAACTTAGAACTATTTTTTAATAGGATTAATACACAAGGGGAAAAAAACAGCAGTATTAATAAAGCAAGTAAGACCCAGCCAGACCGCCAACCAAAATTCATGATCCATAGCGTAATAAAGAAAGGAAAAATAGCTTCACTTAAAGGGTAACCCAAATTAGAGATCCCAAGGGCCTTACCTCGTTTACTTCCAAAAAACCGAGCCATAGTTGTTGAAGAGATCATGCTTAATGTTCCTTGACCTAAATTACGCACAAGAAGAAAACCAAAAAACATCATAATAATATTTTGACTTAAACTCAGAGTAAGACAGCCTATTGTTAATAAAATACCTGCAATAAGAGTAAAAACAGCTAAACGAGCCCGGTCTAAAATATAACCGGTTAGAGGAAGAAAAAATGCAGAAACTAATGTAGCAAAGGAATAAACAGTAGCAATTTGTGTCGGATTTAATTTAAACTCAATGGCCATAGAAGGAATAAACAGAGAAATTAAAAAAGTCTGCCCTGGACCACTAAACATTGCTGTTAAAATACCAAACAATAATAACTGAGAATGTCTTTGAATAAGTTGAAACATAAAGATGGCTCTTAGCTCTTGGCTCTTGGTTTTTGGCCTTTGGCACTTCTCTTTTCTAAAAGCTAAGAGCTAAAAGCCAAAAGCTGATTTTTATTTAAAATACTTTGGGTTATTTCCCTTTTTCCATTTAATATTACATCCAATACTAGGCTTTTGATTCGAATCAACTTTCTCACCAGATATTACTACATCTATAGCTGCCCTTAAATCTTTTCCACTTACAGCTTTGTTGTTCTCAGGCCTACTATCATCTAATTGCCCTCGATAAACTAACTGACGATTATCATCAAATAAAAAGAAATCCGGAGTACATGCTGCTGTATAAGACTTAGCAACCTCTTGAGTCTCATCATAACAAAATGGAAATCTGAAATCTAAATCCTCTGCCATTTTTTTTAAACTTTCAGGAGAATCATCAGGATAATTATCTGCATCATTAGAACTAATCGCCACAATGCCTAAATCTTCATTTTCATAATCAAGACCTATTCTTGTCAGCTCTTCTTGAATGTGCTGAACATAAGGACAATGTTGGCAAATAAACATGACTAGAAGTCCCTTTTTCCCTGAAAAAGTTTCTAATGCAATTTTTTTATTTGAAACAACATCCTCCAAAACAAATTCGGGGGCTTGAGTTCCTAATTCCAACATTGTAGAAGGTGTTAATACCATCATAATCTCCTTTTTTATAATTGCTCAAAATTAATTTCTAAATTACCACCCCAAGATTCTCCTGGTGGCAACATCTTAACTCCTGTATTTTCCCAACCTTGTTCCTTAAAATTAAACCCATTAACCATATGTGTTTGTGGTTCAACGGCAACAAAATCTTTAGGATTACCCGTTTCGTCGTTAGGAGCATAAATAACTACATGTTTAAAAATAGAATCTAATTCTAAACAAATTTTAACCCCACTCCCTGAATAAATAAGCTCTATTGTTTGATCTTTCAACTGAGTAAAATTATCATCTAAATGAGGATCCGCAAATAAATGGGGTTCCCTAAAATCTCTTCCTCCAGAAACCTTCCTACTCTTCTCTGAGGGAATCTGATTTAAAGAGGGGTAATACTCATCAGCCTTCATATTTAAAGTTATATCTTTGTCTTTATTTGTAAGGCAACGCTTGAAAAAAGGATGATAACCAAAGCCCACAGGAACAGAACGACTATCTAAATTATTAATCGTCAAATGAACCAACAAACCATTTTCCTTTATCTGGATGGAATGAGAAAAAGATAAATTAAAAGGGTAATTGAAATCAGGTTTATCCTCAGTTTTTAGTGATAACTCTAGAGAACACTTATTCTCATTCTCAATTTTCCAAGACTGATGACGCACATCGCCATGGATCGCTGTCCCATCCGGGAAGTTATTCTTAAGCTTATATTTATTACCTTCACTGATAAAACAGGAGTTCTCTAAACGATTAGCCCAGGGGGCCATTAAATAAGATCCAAAAGGCTCACGCATCAACTCCTCTTGATTTGGTATTGGCCTAAGCACATCGACCCAGTTATTATCTAATTTAAATTTTAATTGCGTCCAATAACAACCATAATCGGGTAATAAAGTTAATTCAACAGTATCATTCTTTAATTGATATTGTTGATAAGAAAATTTATTGTTCACTATCTATTCCTAACATTTGTTTGTTGTTTATTTTATTGCTGCTCCATATTTTTGCTAAAATTATTCCAGAAAGGTTGTGCCAAAGGCTAAAAACAGCTCCAGGTAAAGCACTTAACGAAGAAAAGAACTGCGTCGCTAAAGCAACTGCTAAACCAGAATTCTGCATCCCAACTTCAATAGCTAAAGTCCTTGAATCAACTTTACTAAATTTAAAAAGACGAGAACCCCAATACCCCAAGCTAAGGCCAACTCCATTATGAAGAATAACTGCAGCAATAATTGCTATAGGGAAACTAAGTATTACGGACTGGTTTAAAGCCATAATACAAGAAATTACTAATATAATACAAATAATTGATATGGATGGGAAAATAGTAGTCACCCTCTTAAAACGTTGCCCTAAAAATGCACGGACAATTAAACCACTAAGAACAGGCAAAGCTACGATGCAAAGAACAGAGAGAAACATTTTCTGAAAAGGAACCTCTATAGACTCTTTTAGAAAAAAATAAATGATGGCTGGTGTTAGCAAAGGAGATAATAATGTTGAAATAAACGTCATCATGACAGATAAAGCAACATTAGCCTTAGCCAAATAACAAATTACATTTGAAGCTGTTCCTCCAGGGCAAGCCCCAACTAAAACCATGCCAACAACAATCTCTTTGGGGAGAAGAAATAAATGAGAAACACCAATAGCTAATAAAGGCATCATTAAATACTGAAACAATACACCCGCTAAAACAACTTTCTTCTTATTCCATAAACCTCTAAAATCAGAAAAATGGAGTGTTATTCCCATTCCAAACATAATAATACCCAAAAGCAATTTGATGTGGGGTTTAATCCAAAGAAATACCTGAGGATACAACAAAGCCATAAGAGCTCCAAAAATAGCCAAGCTCAAAAAATTCTTTTCTATCTGTTTAAAAAAATCCCTCATTTAACATCACCCAAATTAAATAATTCTTTAAAAAGAACCTTGTCTTAGTTTTTTCCACAATAAAAACAAAGCTTTTTTTGCTGTTATATTTCTAATTCTTTCTCTGCTACCACGCAGAAGCAATTCATACGTATAGACAGAGTTCTTATTAGCTATACCAACATAAATTAACCCGACAGGTTTAGCCTTTGTTCCTCCTTGAGGTCCAGCTATACCAGTCACACTAATACCGTAATCTGTTTTAAATTTAAGCCGGATATTTTTAGCTAATTCATAAGCTACTTGCTTTGAAACAGCCCCATGTTTCTTTAATGTCTTTTTAGAGACATCAACTAAATATTCTTTTATTTCATTGGAGTATGCAATAACACCCCCCTTAAAATAATCAGACGCCCCAGGAATATCTGTTAATAATTTAGACATCTGTCCTCCTGTGCAACTTTCAGCAACAGAAAGTGTTTTTCTTTGTTTTTTAAGGGTGTCACAAAAAACCTGCTCAAATGTTTCTTCTGAAGAATAACTATAAATATAAGGATGTAAACCTTTATCCATTTTATTTCTTATTTTTTTAATTCTATCCTTAGACTGTTTATTAGAACCCTTGGTTGAAACAACAAACCTTAAAGATCCTTCTTCAGGATAAATACCAAAATGAAAATTATTATCTTTTGGTAAACTTCCTAGTTTCTTTAAAAAATCCAATTCTGATATGCTTATTGCTTTTGCTGTTATAGAGGTCCTTACTTCTTTTTTTGCGTTTACATCAAATAACTTTTTCACTGACCCTTTAAGCATCCCCTCAAACTCTCCAGGAACACCTGGTAGTGAAAGAATCATCTTATTATTATGCTTAGCCATAAAACCTAATGCACTACCAATTTTATTATTAATTGGTTTGGATTTTCTAGGAATATAAAACTGTTGCTCATACTTATCTTTTTCATATTTTTTAACAGTTCTTATCTTGCTTATTCGTTTTAAAAATTGATCAAACAAGTTCTCTTGAAAAATAAGAGGCTCTTCTAAATATTCAGAAATAACATTTCGAGTAATGTCATCAAAAGTAGGTCCTAAACCACCTGTGGTAATAATCCAATCTGCTTTTTGTAAGGCATTATCAATAGAATTAAAAATTTCATCCGAGTTATCAGGAACAGTTCTTTCCCCAACAAGAACCATACCTTGAGCATAAAGAAACTTTCCAAGGGTTGAAGCATTTGAGTTTAATGTTTCACCACGGATAAGTTCATTACCAATAGAAATTAAAAATACTTTTGGAGATAACTTCATATGGGAGGACCCCTAAATGAATAATAAAACTATATAAATAATGATAAGACTATAAAGACCAGCAACTAAATCATCTAACAAAACACCTATAATTCCTTCAGCTCTTTCACAAGCACGTATTCCAAGGGGTTTAACAATATCAAAAAATCTAAATAAGACAAAACCAGCTAAGGCAGTTTCCCACTGAAATGGAATGACTGTAAATATAATAAAAACACCTAATATCTCATCCGCTACAATCCATTGAGGATCTTTGGTATTTGTCGCTTTTAAGTAATACTGGCCAAATACTATAGATAGGAGTAGATATGTTATGAAAATTGACCCAAAAGAAAGCTCATAGATATTAATTAACACTAAAAAACCAATAGCACCCAAACTTCCCCATGTACCAGGAGCTTTCGGTATATAACCTAAACCAAAACCTGAAAGTAAAATTCGAGAAATAGATTTAAGCACGAATTTTACTCCAGTTATTCTTAAAGAACTCTACTCCAGAATAAACAGTTAATATCACAGCTGTTATCAGAAGGGTGTACTGAAGAATATTAAAAAACGGGCTATACCATGATTGCCACAGAAGATACACTTGGCTAGTATAATCTCTTTCCATCAAGTATAAAAAGCTAACATAAATTGAGGATAGTTGAAAAACCATTTTTATTTTTCCACTTTTTTCAGCAGCAACAACAATCTTTTTGCTTAAAAGAACAAATCGAATAATTGTGATTATTACTTCCCTTAAAATAATGGGCACTACAAACCAAAATGAATAAACGTCTAAATAACTATACGAACACATCATTCCAATAATTAAGAACTTATCTGCAATAGGATCTAATATCTTTCCTACCGTGGTTTCCATACCATATTTTCTGGCTAGTTGACCATCCCAACGATCTGTTAATCCAGCTAAAACAATAAGCGCTAAACTAATCCAACGACAGATCACCATTTCATTAAAAACAAGTATAACGGCAAAAAAACAAAAGAATATCCTGAGATAGGTTAAGCGGTTGGGGGTAATAAGCATTATGAATTCATTCCTGAAGTTATCATATCTCCGTACAAATCATATTCTTTAGAGCTTTTAATTTTTGACTGAACAAATTGACCTGTCTTTAACTTAACACCTTCGGGTGCTGTTACAAAAAATTGACCATCTACGTCAGGAGCATCTCTATAAGTTCTTCCAATATAAGTATTTTTGACTGTTGATTCACCCTCAATTAATACTTCACATGTTTTATCTATCCATTGCTCATTCATTTTCTTTGAAATATCTCTTTGAAGACTCATTAATTTATTAAAACGTTCTTCTTTCACTTCTTCAGGTAGTTGATTAGGCAATTTAGAAGACTCTGAAAATTCTTCAAAGGAATACTGAAATACTCCCAACCGTTCAAATTGGGCTTCTGCTATAAATTCCATCAACTGATTAAAATCATCATCTGTCTCTCCTGGAAAACCAACGATAAATGTAGTTCGGATGGCAACTTCAGGAATTATAGTCCTAATACGATTAACTAATTTTTTAGTGAATTTGGAGTCTACATGACGATTCATTGTATTAAGCATATTATCACTAATATGTTGTAAGGGAACATCGATATAGTTACAAACTTTTTCTGAGTCTGCAATTGCTTTTAAAATATGGTCACTTAGATGCACAGGATAGGCATACAATAATCGAATCCATTTAATAGCTTCAACTTTATTTAAATCTCTTAAAAGGTCTGGTAATACAAATTTATTAGCAAAATCCTTACCATAAAAAGTTGTGTCTTGACCTGTTAAAATAACTTCTTGAACACCTTCTTTTCCGTGTTGTTCTACTTCCTTAATAACGTCTGGTATCTCTCGAGAGCGATGCAATCCCTTTAATTGAGGAATGATACAAAAAGAACATTTATGATTACAGCCTTCAGAAATTTTAACGTACCGATAATAAGATGGCGTTAAAGAAAATCGAGGGGATTCCATATCATATAAGAACTGGGGAGAGCCAACAGCAACAACTTTTTTTCCTTCTTGAACTTCTTTTAAAATCTTAGCAATTTCCGGATAGTCTCCAGTACCCACAAAAGCATCTACTTCTGAAAGCTCATCTTTTAAATCCTGGTAATATTTTTGCGGCAGACAACCCATCACCACTACTTTTTTTATAACACCCTCTTCTTTTAGCCCTATCAACTCGACCACTTTTTCAACAGACTCTTCTCTCGCTGCACCAATAAAAGCACAGGTGTTTACAATAGCAACATCTGCATCTTGAACAGTAGGAACAATTTCATAATTACTCTCTTTTAAAAACCCAAGGGCAACTTCACTGTCCACAAGGGTTTTTGCACAACCCAAGGAAATCATACCAACTTTTACTTTTTCTGTATTTTCCATGATCAATTCTCTTTGTGTGTGTTATATGAAAGGCAAAATTTAGGAGGGGAATAAATTAAATACTTAACTAAGATGCTGATTCTGTTTCTAGTGAATCTTCTTCTAGATAACTATCACGAGAAACTAAAATTTCGCGCGGTTTACTTCCTTGCTGTGGTCCAACAATTCCCTCTTCTTCCATTGCATCAATAATACGAGACGCTCTTCCAAAACCTAATCTTAATTTTCTTTGTAACATTGAGGCTGATGCTTGGCCTGTAGCTAAAACAATTCGAAGGGCTTCATCATAAAGCTCATCTTTTTCAAATTGTTGAGATGAAGCTTTTTGCTCACCCACATTAACTAAACTTTCAATATATTCAGGTTTTGATTGGTCTGCAATAAACTTAACGACACCATCAATTTCATGATCCCGAACAAAGGCAGCTTGTGCACGAATAGCTTTAGGTTTACCCGGTTCTAAAAATAACATATCTCCTTTACCCAATAAAGCATCTGCACCATTGGCATCTAATACAGTTCTTGAATCTACTTTTGATGCTACTTTAAAGGATATTCTAGCTGGGAAATTTGCTTTAATAACACCTGTAATAACATCCACAGAAGGTCTTTGTGTTGCGATAATCACATGAATACCTACAGCTCTTGAAAGTTGGGCCAAACGAGTAATAGCCCCCTCAACCTTATCTTGAGCCACCATCATTAAATCTGCTAATTCATCAATAATTAAAACGATATAGGGTAATTTCTGAGGAATATCAGCCCCTTCAGTCTCTTCATTAATTGTACGGCTATTAAAAGAAGCGATATTTCTCACACCAACCTTAGCTAATAATCGATAACGAGATTCCATCTCGCCAACAACCCAGTTTAATGTGCTTGAAGCTTTTCTCACATCTGTTACCACAGGAGAAATCATATGAGGAATATTATTATAAATAGCCAATTCCACCATTTTAGGATCCACCATCACAAACTTTAATTCATCCGGAGATAAAGCATAGGCTAAACCTAAAATGATAGCATTCACACAGACAGTTTTTCCAGAGCCGGTAGTTCCAGCAATAAGCAAATGAGGCATTTCTGTTAAATCGGCAATTAAAGTTTTTCCACTAGAATCTTTTCCTAAAACAAGAGGCAGTTTCTGTTTTCTTCCTTGGAAAAGACTTGTTTGCAACAATTCTTTCATATAAACAACATTGGTTGTTGAATTAGGCAGTTCAATTCCAATAGCTGATTTTCCAGGAATAGGCGCAATAAAACGTAAACTTGTTGCTTTTAAAGCCAAGGCTAAATCATGCTCTAAATTCACAATAGAATTAACCTTAACGCCGGGTGCTGGTAAAATTTCAAAACGAGTAATCACAGGACCCTGCTCTACTTCCACAACTTTTACTTGTATGCCAAAATCTAATAATGTTTTTTCTAAAATTTTCGAGGTCTCTGTTAGATCTTCTTCTGATTTACCTCCACTTGCAGCCACAGGTTCTTCTAATAATTCAAATTTAGGCTTTATGTATTCAAAAGAATCACTTTCTTTATCAACAGAGATTGAAACACCAGGATCAGACGATGGAGGAGTACTTGGAACTTCAATATTTCCTTGTGATTGTTTGCGTGGAGCTCTTTCTTTAGGAGCTACTTCACCCTCTATTTCAGCGCTCTCAACTTTCATTAGTTCTTCTGCTTTTTTCTCTATATCAGGATCTTCTTTTCTGGATTTAAACAGTTTTTCTAATAGCGGTTTCTTTTTAAGCTCTTCTTTTACAGGCTCCATAAACGCTTGTTTAGCCTTATTAGCCTCCTCTTTTGTTCTAGGGTCATATCTTTTTACTTTAAGAGCAATATTTTGAAAAGGAGATAATTTAGGTTCTTCATTAAACTCTTCTTCAAGAACAACTTTTTTCTTTGTTAATTTTTGTTCTTTCTTTAACTGCTTCAATTCCTGTTTTTGACTAATCTCACGTTCTTCTACTCGCTCTTGATGCTCTTCCCATTTTTCTTGAAATTTTTCTGAAAGCCATTCATAAGTGTTAGAAAATATACTTTTCAATAAGGGGTAAAGCAAAAATTCAGTTGCTAATAGAAATGAAAGAATAAGGCAAGACACAGAAAGGATCATTCCACCCAATTGACCAAAATAGGTGTGAAGAAAATTGGATATTAAATAACCCAACAACCCTCCAGCACTCACCTTCTGTTCTATGGATGAAGAAAGAGTCACTATCGCAGTAGCTGAAACAATAAAAAATGCTAATCCTAAAAACTTAAACGTCTTTTTGTTAGGAATATTTTGCATAAACAAACAACTCGCTAAAAAGAAAAAAGCGACAGGAATAAAATAAGAAGAAACACCCAGTGTTAGTAGCAAGTAATGCGAAATATAAGCACCAGCTATTCCCGTTGGATTTTGGATTACATGGTTAATTTGAGAGCTATAAAAAGGATGGTCTTCAGGATGGTGAAAAAATAAGCCTGCAAGCAAAAATGCGCCTACAAACAAAAGAACAACTGCTATTATTTCATTTATTCTTTCTTTTTTCATAGTTTATACCCCAGATCCTGGTTAGAACATGAGTACCGAGCTGTAAAGATTGTTAGGGGATAAGATTGAAAAAAACACAGGCGCACTGGAACAGTGCGGCGAGTATTTTTGAAACCTTAGATCCTATCAAGATTTACGGCGAATACCATTTTCTAATTAGGATTTGTGGTTACACTCCAGTATGGCCAAAACCGCCAGCACCACGCAATGTTAAATCTAATTCCTCTTCAAAGACTAACTTTGCACGCGTAACTTCTTGTATAACCATCTGGGCAATTCTCATTCCTCTTTCAACAGAAAATGTTTCTTGTCCTAAATTTACTAATATTACTTTAATTTCACCTCGATAATCAGAATCGATTGTGCCTGGCGTATTTAAACAGGTAACACCCTGCTTAACAGCCAAACCGCTGCGAGGACGAATTTGAGCTTCAAAACCTAAAGGCAATGCAATAGAAATCCCTGTTGGAACCAAAACACGTTCGCCAGGCTTTATTTCTACATCCTCATTGCAAGCTGCTCTTAAATCCATACCACTAGCACCTTCACTCATATAAGAAGGGGCTTCTAATCCTTTGGCATGATCTAAAACTTTGATTTTGAGCTCAATTTCTTTCATTATTTTTCTTCTTTAACTTCGTCTTTAACTTCTGCCTTAACCTGCTTAGCACTAAGGTTAATTTTTCCTCTTTCATCTATTCCAATAACCTTAACAGTAATCATGTCACCTTCTTTAACAACATCTTCGACATTCTTAACATATTCACTTGTTAATTCAGACACATGACACAAACCATCTGTTCCAGGAATAATCTCACAGAAAGCACCAAAATTCATAATTTTACGAACCTTTGCTTCATAGATCTTACCAATCTCAGGCTCTTCAACCATTTGGTTAATTTTTTCAATAGCTAAGTCCATTGATTCAGTGTCAGTTGCTGCGATACAAACTTTACCCGTATCATCAATATCAATTTTAGCTCCGGTTTCTTCGATAAGTTTTTTGATATTCTTTCCACCTGGGCCAATGATATCTTTAATTTTCTCTGTCTTAACCATAATGGTATGAATTCGAGGTGCAAATTCAGCAACATTATCTCTTGGTTTATCAATGGTAGATTCCATGATATCTAAGATTTTGAATCGAGTTTCCTTTGCTTTTTGTAAAGCAAATTCCATAATCTCAGGAGTAATTCCTTTGATTTTAATGTCCATCTGAAGCGCATTAATACCCTCACGTGTTCCAGTAACTTTAAAATCCATATCTCCTAAATGATCCTCTACACCTTGAATATCTGTAAGCACTGCCCAATCATCACCTTGTTTAACAAGCCCCATAGCAACACCAGCAACGGGCGCTTTAATGGGAACACCTGCATCCATTAGCGATAAAGAAGCACCACAAACAGATGCCATTGAGCTAGAACCATTAGATTCCATAATTTCAGAGACCACACGAATCGTGTATGGAAAATCTTCCGCGTCAGGAAGCACAGGCAACATAGAACGTTCTGCTAATGCCCCATGACCAATTTCTCTTCGTCCAGGACCACGATTGAAACCAATTTCTCCAACGCTGTAAGAAGGAAAATTATAATGCAACAAAAACTTCTTATAATACTTCTCTTCTAGACCATCGATTAACTGTTCATCCATTCGTGTTCCCAATGTTGCTACAACCAACGCTTGGGTTTGACCACGAGTAAACAAACCACTTCCATGAGTTCGAGGAAGCACGCCAATTTCACATTCGATAGGTCGAACATCATCAAAGCCTCTACCATCAGGACGTTTTTTGTCCTTTACGATCATTCCTCTAACTTCTCTTTTTTCAACTTCGTGAAAAAGGTATTTAACATCCGCAGCATTAAAATCATCACTGTCGACATCAAATTCAGCTAATACTTTCTCATTAAGAGCATTGATCGCTTCTTGGCGCTCAATTTTTTCTTGAATAAGATTAATTTTACTGAATTCACCTTTACATACTTTTTCTATTTTTTCTTCTACACCTTCACCGAAGGTACGTTTTACTGTAGGCCATTTTTTCTTTCCACACTTTTTGACCAGTTCACTTTGAAGCTTCAGTAATGTTTGTATTGATTTATGAGCAAATACAATCGCTTCTAACATTTTTGCTTCGGAAATCTCAGTAGAACTTGATTCAATCATCACAATATTCTTTTCACTTGCTGAGACAATCAAATCTAAAGAACTTTCTTCAAGCTGTTTGTATGTTGGATTTACTACAAAATCATCTCCAACTAAACCAACACGACAACAACCAATAGCTTCTGTAAATGGAATTTCTGAAATCATTAACGCTGCAGAAGAACCAAGCATTGCTAAAACATCAGCATTGCGTTCACAGTCTGTTGAAAGCACAGTAGCACTAACCTGTACTTCGCTAGAATAATCATCAGCAAACATAGGTCTAATAGGTCTATCCATCAAACGAGATGTTAATGTTTCCTTATCTGTAGGGCGCGCTTCCCTCTTAAAATAACCTCCAGGAAATTTTCCTGCCGCATACGATTTTTCACGATAATCACATAGTAATGGGAAAAAATCTGCTCCTGGCTTAGGATCTTGATAACCCACAACTGTTACTATTACAACGCAACCTCCGCATTTCACAAGCACGGAACCATTAGCCTGTTTAGCCCATTTTCCCGATTCAATCGTTATTGTTTCATCACCAAACTTGGCTGAAACCTCATGTAAATTCTTATTCATTATAATTTTATTCCTTTCTTAATTACACTTATCTATAAACCCCATTTAGGGCATAACATTAAAAATAACAGGGGCACGGTGAACCGTGCCCCTATAAACTAATACTTAACACTAATTTGTTAAATAAACTATTTCCTTAGATTTAGTTCTTTAATCAACTTCTCGTATCTATCTTGAGCTTCTCTTTTGATGTATTTTAAAAGTTTTTTTCTCTTACTTACTAACTTAATTAGCCCGTATCGAGAGTGATTATCTTTTTTGTGAAGCTTGAAGTGCTCTGTTAATTCATTAATTCTATTGGTCAATAAGGCTATTTGCACTTCAGATGAGCCTGTATCAGTAGAACTATGTTGGTGTTTTTTGATAATATCTTGTTTTTCATTCTTAGTTGAAACCATGTAATTAAACTCCTTTAACAAATATTCTTTTATTTATCTATGTACTTATGGTAAGTCTTTGCAACTAAATTGGTTATGCAAACTAAGCATTATACGTAATTACCCAAGGAAAATAAAGGATATTCTTAGGTTTTTAAGGTAATTCTAAGTTCATTTACCTTATGAAGTTACATCAAATAGGCTAAAACTCAATATCTAGATTATATGTTTATCGGCGTATTTGACGTCTTTTTTAATCTGAATTTTCAATTTATCCACAGATGAGAACTTTTTCTCATCACGGATTTTCTTCTTAAAAGTCACCTCAATAGTCTTTCCATAGAGATTTCCCTTAAAATTCAGAATATGAAGTTCGGGTATTAAATGTTTTTTCTTATGTATTGTTGGGCGATAACCAATATTAAGCAATCCCCACAATCCGGCCTTCACTTTCTTATCTTTTAGCAAATGCTGGCCTTTTATTTTTGTTTCTTTAAGTCCTAAATTTAAAATATCTAACTGGACCAGATAAACACCTCTGGGTGGAAGCGCTTCGCTGTGCGGATTTAAATTAGCTGTAGGAAAACCTAGTTTTTTACCCATCCCACTTCCATGCACAACATTACCTAAAATAGAATAGTCTCTTCCTAAATACTTTGAAGCTTTTTTTAAATACCCTTGTAATATCAATTTTCTAATAATTGTACTACTCATAGAAGCATCTTTTTTGAAATACTTCGGGCCCAACTGAGTGAATTTGAAACCATATACTTTTGATAACTCCAACATCTTATCAGCTGTCCCAGCTCTATCTTTACCAAATCTAGAGTCATAACCCAAAACAACTTCCGAAACATTTAACTGCTTCACTAATATCTTCTTCACAAAATCTTCAGGTGTTTGCTTACTAAACATTGAAGTGAACCGAATTAAAAAACAACCATCAATTCCAAATTGTTTAAGCAATAATAAGCGATGTTGGGAAGAAGAAATAAGGGCTGGTGGAATTTTATGCTTTAAAACATGCAATGGGTGCTGAGTAAATGTTAGAACAACAGCTTCTCCATTTACTTTCTTGGCTCTTTTTTTAACATAGCTCAACAAATGTTGATGACCTAAATGCAAACCATCAAATGTTCCTAAAGTTAAAACTAAGGGTTTCTTCTTTTTAGATTTATAAGAACTTAGCTTTGTAATAATCCACATATAAATTATTTTGGAATATCTATCAGATGTGGCAAAACATCTTCTAAAGAATCCATCTGTTTAATTTGGTCTGTTGTTATGGCTTGCTCAATATTAAAATCACCGGAGGAAATCCGACGTAGCTCTGAAAGAGATGCTGGGATGTTTATTTTTTCACCGATATCCTCTGCAAGGGTTCTTATATAAGTCCCCTTAGATACGTGGGCTCTAAATCGAACAAACGGAAATGTGTTTTTCATTAACTCTAATGAGAAAATTTGAATTTTTCTCTTTTCTCTCTCCACAACAATTCCTTTTCGAGCTAATTTATATAAAGGAACTCCATCTTTTTTAATAGCAGAAACCATCGGAGGGGTCTGCCACAGTTCTCCAACAAATTGATTAAACACATCCGTGACTGTCTGATCAGAAACAAGCGAAACTTCTTTTTCTTGAATGATTTCACCCAAAGGGTCTCCTGTTGAAGTTTTTACTCCAAAACGAATAACACCCTCATAAACCTTAGAATCAGAAATGCTTTGGCTAGCTAGTTTCGTCGCTTTATTTAGATATAAAACTAAAAGACCTGTCGCAAAAGGATCTAATGTTCCACCATGTCCTACTTTTTTTAATTTAAAATAATGTTTCACAAATTGACATACATCGTTAGATGTCCAATCATCATGTTTATCAATAAGTAAGATCCCAGAAGGCTCTGCGCTAAGAACTGCTTTCATAACTCTCCTAAACTCGGATTAAGTAATTTTATTTTTTATTTAGTTTTTTTAATAAAATTTAATATCTCTTTTTTGGCTTCCATAGGCAATAATTTAATAGTACAACCAGAGGCTTTAACATGGCCTCCACCACCAAAATTCTTTGCTATTTCACAAACATCGTTGTTCCCTATAGCACGAAATGAGACTTTTGAACTGCCTTCAAATTCTGTCATCAAGAATGAAATCTGAACACCTTGAATAGATCTCATATATTCTACAAAACCTTCTAAATCTGCTTTTGTGGATCCAGTACCTTCTATTTCTTTATTAGATAAATAAGCACAAGCTATTTTTCCTTCTTCTAAAATCTCAATGTTATTTATAAATTTTTTAAATAAATTCAAACGTCTCTTAGGAACATTATCATATATTTTTTCGTTTAAAGTTCCAACATCAAGCCCGCAGTCAATCAAATCAGCAACTATTTTATGTGTTTTTGCTGTAGTGTTTGAGTACTTGAATGACCCTGTGTCTGTAGACATAGCTACGTAGATTTGATTAACATCTTCAATAGATAATGAGCAATCAAATGCTTTAAAAAGCTCATAAATGATTTCACCAGAAGCCGCAGCTTTCGAATCAACATAATTAATATCACCAAAAAAACGATTACTCACATGATGATCTAAATTAATGATAAAAAGAGATTTATCTTGTATTACATTTTTTACTTTTCCAATTCGTTCTAAATCACCACAATCAGCAATACATGCAACATCCCATTGTAAATCAGGAATACCGTCATTCAATGTATGCCAGCAACCATTATCCAGAAAACCAACAGATTCAGGAATTGGATCTTCACAAAGAATGTAAGAGTTTTTATTTAATTTTTTTAGAAGACCATCTAAGGCAAGAATAGAGCCAACACAATCACCTTCAGGACTTACATGGGCGGATAATAAAAAATTATTATGTTCTTTAATAGCAGCAACAGCTTGGTCTAATGAATGAGATTTCATAGTAAAGATTTACTCCGACTCTGAGGGAGTATCTTCATCCTGAATTTTTTTAAGAATTTGTTCAATCTGCAAACTATGCTCTAACGAAGTATCAAACTGAAAAGTAAGCTTAGGAGTTATTCGCAACTTAACGTCGCGAGACATTTCTTTTTGAAGGAAACCACGAGAAGAGTTAAGCGCGGCTTGCGTAGATTTTCGAATCTTTTCTTCACCAATAACACTATAAAAAACGGTTGCATTAGTTAAGTCTGGACTCACAGTAACACGAGTCACTGTAACTAGTCCTAATCGACTATCTCTTAATCGTGTAATAATAATCTGCCCTAAAGACTGCTTTAATAACTGAGCAACACGTTCTAACCGTTCTCCTTGCACAATACACACCACCCCGATCTAAGATAATTTTGTCGCTATTTTTTCAACCTTATAAGCTTCAATTGTGTCACCTTCATTTAGCTTATTAAAACCATCTAAAACTATTCCACACTCAAAACCTTCTAAAACTTCTTTAGTATCATCTTTATGTTTTTTCAAAGAAGTCATTTTTCCATCAAAAACAATAATAGCATCACGAATAACTCGAATTCGATGATTTCTAGAAATCCTACCTTTGTTAACCATACAACCTGCAATAGTACCTAACTTTGAAGATTTAAATGTTTGCTGAACAACAGCAGTTCCTTGAACAGCCTCTTTAAGAGTCGGCTCTAACAAACCTTCCATAGCTCTGGTAACATCCTGAATCACTTCATAAATAATATTATATAGACGGACATCAACACCTTCTTTTTGAATCAAGACTTCTGCTTTTGGATCAATCTTGACATGAAAACCAATAATAATAGCATCTGAAGCCGTTGCTAACATAACATCAGATTCATTAATGCCACCCACACCTGAGTGAATAGTTTTTAATTTGATTTTTTCAGAAATAATTTTTTCAAGAGATTGTTGAATAGCTTCAATAGAACCTTGCACGTCTGCTTTAATAATCATATTTAATTCTTGAATAGTTCCTGATTCAATGCCTAAAAATAAATCATCTAACGTAATATGCTTTGTTAGACTGGCCATCAATTCTTTCTCACGAATTTCTAACATTCTTTTTTCAGATATCTTTCTTCCAGTCTTTTCGTCAGGGGCAATAAAAAATTGATCAGCCGCCTCAGGAACACCATTTAATCCAAAAATTTCTACAGCTCTTGACGGACCAGCTTCTTTAACATTCTTACCACGATCATTGTGCATAGCTCTTATTTTTCCATAAAACCTTCCACAAATAACAATATCTCCAGAATGTAAAGTCCCATTTTGAACCAGCACAGAAGTTACGGCACCATGACTCTTAGTTAACCGACTCTCAATAACAGTTCCTTGGGCTAAAGTATCCGTATTTGCCTTAAGCTCTAAAATCTCTGACTCCAACAGTAACATTTCTAGTAACTTAGGAATCCCTTCTCCCGTCTTTGCAGACACAGGAACAAAAATAGTTTTTCCACCCCATTCTTCAGAAGTGAGACCATGAGATTGAAGTTGTGTTTTAATTTGATCTGGATTTGCTTGAGGAAGGTCAATTTTGTTAATTGCCACAATAATAGGAACTTCAGCAGCACGAGCATGATCAATAGCTTCAATAGTTTGAGGCATAACACCATCATCAGCAGCAACAACAAGCACTACGACGTCAGTAACATTTGCTCCTCTAGATCGCATTGATGTAAAAGCCTCATGACCTGGTGTATCTAAAAATGTCACAAATCCTTTTTCAGGAATCTGAACTTCATAAGCGCCAATATGCTGAGTAATTTTACCACTTTCTTTTGAAGCTAAATTACTTTCACGAATTGCATCTAATAAAGAAGTTTTTCCATGATCCACATGACCCATCAAGGTGACTACAGGGCTACGAATTTCTAAGTTCTTAGAACGATCTATTTTAATTTCTTCTAAAAGATTTTCTTCCTCAGAAGGCGCTTTATTAATTTTATAACCAACATTTTCACCAACAATTTCACAAATACGTTCATTTAATAATTGGTTTACATTAGCAAAAATACCTACTTTTATTAGAACCTTGATCAAGGCTCCCGTTTTCATATTTAAATGAGTTGCTAAGGCACCAACTGTAATAGGCATCTTAACAGTAACTTCTTCTAATATTTCTTCCGGTTCCTCAGAGACAAGTTCTTTTTTCTGATCTTCTTCTTGCTGAACAACATCTGAAGGAACAGCACTAGCGGATGGGGTTTCTTTTGACTTTTTCAAATTTAAAACTAGACCAGGTTTTTTAGGAGTCTCCACTTTTTCAGGCTTAACCTCTTCAGAAACAACATCTGGTTTTTTAGCTTCAGGTTGATCTCCACCTTTAACTTTTGCTTCGAGCACAGGAATTTCTTCATCTGCTAAAGCAGACATATGACTTTTCACATCAATATTCAGCTTCTTTGCAATTTCCACAAGATCTTTACTAGGGATGTCTAATTTTTTTGCTAGTTCATGGATTCTCATATTAACCTTTTTTTATTCCTTATCTTCTTCATCAGGCACGGTTTCTTCTGTTCCATCTACTTCTTCTGCTTTTTCTGTAGAAGGTTGATCTGTAAAAAGCTCTGATCCAGGCTTATCCTCTTTTGACTTTGCCTCTTCTAATTTTGCTGCTTCTAATGTTTTTTCAAAAAGATCATCTACCTTAGACTCAGTCTTCTCACTTTTTAAATTTTGAGCTAAATCTGTTAAAGAAGGGAGTTTCTTCTCTTCTGATTTCATCAATACTTGATGAGCAGAATCAATGATTTTCTGAGCTGTTTTAGGCCCTAAGCCTTTTATTTCAGAAAGCTCTTCAACAGAAGCCTTTAATACATCTTTTAATGTTGTAATACCTGCTGCTTTTAATAAACCCTGGGTTTTCTCTCCAATTCCTTCAAGGTCCGCCAAACTAATCTTTTGTGAAGCACTTCTGATTTCTAATTTCCAACCCGTTAGCTTAGAAGCCAAACGAACATTTTGACCTTTTTTACCAATAGCTAAAGACAATTGATCATCAGCAACTAAAACATTAGCTGTTTTAGAATCTTTTTCTAAATTTACTTCAGATAATTGAGCTGGGCTTAATGCATTTTTAATATAAGTCTCTGCATCATCAGACCATCTAACAATATCAATTTTTTCACCCTGAAGCTCTCTAACAATATTTTTAACTCTCTGCCCCCTCATACCAACACAAGAACCAACACAATCAATTTTTTCATCATTGCTAGTTACAGCAATTTTAGTTCTAGCACCAGCTTCACGAGCAACACCTTTAATTTGAACAATATTTTCACTGATTTCAGGAACTTCAATTTCAAACAAACAACGAACTAACTCTGGATGAGAACGAGAAAGAATAATTTCTGGCCCTCTTGAAGTTTTCTTTACATCAACAACATAAACCTTAATCGGGTTCCCTTGTTGAAACTGCTCCAGATAGCACTGTTCCCTTTGAGGTAAAATTCCTTCCGTTTTACCAAAGTCCACCAGTACAGATCTTTTTTCAATACGGTGTACAGTACCACTGATGATTTCATTCAAACGCTTTGAATATTCGTTATAGATAGATTCTCTTTCAGCTTCTCTAATCTTTTGAATAATTACCTGTTTTGCTGTCTGGGCAGCAATACGACCAAATTCATCCGACTGCACCTGTTTGCCATTCTGAATAAGCTTAAACTCACCTGTTTCTTGGTCAATTTGAACATCAAATTCTTCAGTCTCTGATTCAGAAAATGTCTTTTTACACGCTGAGATTAAGGCTAATCTCAAAGCTTCAAACAGAACCTCTTTGCTAATATTTTTCTCTTTTTCAATATTTTCTATACTACGCAACAACTCAGAATTCATTAACTTATCTCCAATATACAATTTGCCCCTAAAATAAAAAAATGGGCCACGAAGGCCCATTTCTTTTGAGCTATTAAATTTGAGAATATTATAGGGGCATTTGCTACTAAGGTCAACTCCAGAATTACCTAGGGACTCTTTAATTCTTTGATCATATTCTGAATTTTATCATTCCATTCAGGGGGTAATTGCTCCTTGGGAAGCTTTTCCAACTCAGAGGCAATTTCATTCTTTTTTTGCTCATCATTCCTTAAAATAGCTAAAACCACATTAATTTCAGCAGCTACATTTTTATAGAAGTCATTACTTCTTAGACTGATATCTCTAGGAATGCTCCCTTTAGCTAATTCCTTAAAAGCAACTCGAAAACGATAAATAGGACCACCCACACGGTGTAAGAACTTAATGCTTAAGAAACTAGTCGCGACAATGGTAACAATAAAAGCTATGGTTATCCTAACTGTTATTAAATAGTTAATTGTGGACATAACCTCATAAGGGCTAACCTTTCCCATACGGTAAGGGCCACTTAGCATAGTATCTCGAATTGTCCAGTTAACTAGTATAGAAATAACTATTGCAGCCACAAAAAGAACTACCACCATCAAAAAGGTATATTCCTTTTGCATCTGAGGGTCAATAAGAAGAGTCTTAATATTTCTTTTTTGTTGATACTTTGGCATACATCCTCCAAATGTCTTAACTCAAGTATACTCTGTTTTATTCAATCTTACAAACCTAAGTTTAGCTCATAGACTGACTTAGATTCTCCTCCCGAGGAGGATCCGTCCTTTGGCGGGAAATTGAATTACTTTAGTTGGCACGGCTTAGTAGCGTACCGGGTGTGCCGGGTCTAACAGACCTGGCACACTAAAATACCGAAACTCTATTTAACTCTAGATATACTGTATCGACAAAAAAGAGCTTTTTTGTAGTATCTCAGGGTTAATAATTATTTTTGTTCAACCTAGAGGTTTATGCTATTATCCATACCTTATTAGCTAAATAACAGTTAATAACAACAGAGAGAGACATATTCATGAGCGAAACACCTTTAGTCAGCTTTATTATTCCTGTTTATAATGAAGAGTACAATATTCCTAATGTCCTTAGAGATATCCACGTTGTAATAGAAAAACATCCAGAGTGGAATGCTGAGGTTATTGTTGTCGAAGATGGCAGTAAAGACAACACCAAAAATGTCATTATTGAAGAAATTAAAAAGTACACTTCAACAGAGGTTATTTTCCACAATGAAAACAGGGGATATACCCGATCATTAAAAGATGGGATTGAAAAATCTAAGGGCAAGCATCTAATGTATGTGGGTGCTGATGAAGAGTTCGACTGCTCTGAAATCCCCAATTTTATCGAATTATTAATTAATAATAAGGCTGATATCGTTCTAGGTGTTCGCTGGCAAAGAAATGCTTATAAACTCTTCCGCTTTTTCCTTTCTGTAATCTACATATTTTCTCTTAACTTTCTATTCAAACTTCGTATTAATGACTACAATTGGTCCCAGGCTTGGAGCCGTGAAGTGCTTGAAAGTATTGATTTAAACTCCAAATCTCTTTTTGTCCTCCCAGAAATAATCATAAAAGCACATGATTTAAACTTTAGAATCAAAGAAATCCCTTCCAACCACAGAGGTAGACAAACAGGAAAATCATCACTCAATATGGGAATAATGGGAAATGCTTTATGGGAATCTTTTGTCTTTTGGAAAGAAAGAAACTCTAAAAAATATCAGGCAGGTAAGAAGGCGATAGATAAACAGGTAATTTAGCTCTCTCTTCCCCGTTTTTCCATCTCTCCGCTTCTTGTTCTTCTATGTATCCAACGAATATAAATTAAATCTAAAAACATTTTCATAGAATCTCTAACAACACGAACTTTGCTTTGTGCCGTATTATACCAATTCACAGGCAATTCTTTAATTCGATAATTTTGTTTATTAGCTAAAAACAATATTTCTCCATCAAATGAAAACCCATTTACCAGTTGTTTCGAAAATATAGTTTTTGCTGCTGCATTCGTAAAACATTTAAAACCACACTGAGAATCCATAACCCCCGGAAATAATAATAATTGTCCAAAAGCATTATAAACACGGCCCATAATTTCTCTATACCACAACATATCTCTCTCGCAAGATCGGTCAACTAGAGCCCTAGAACCAATCACAATATCATAATCACTTTTTAAATGAGGCAGCATCTTTTCTAACTCTGAAATAGGCGTTGATAAATCCGCATCCGAAAATAAAACATACTCCCCCTTAGCTTCCAAAACACCTCTTCGAACACTATAGCCCTTACCTCGATTACCTTCATTTTTAAGAATGGTGCAAATTTTAGAGTCTAAAACCTCTTTAGCAATATCACTTGTCCCATCCTTACTCCCATCATCAACCACAATGATCTCAAAAGTATAATCTTGTCGATTTAAATACTTATAAATCTGCTCTAAGGTTTTTGGAATTCTTAAAGATTCTTGATACGCTGGAATGACTACTGAAAGAAATGGATTACTCATCTTAATTATTTGAATCCTTATCTATTTTATCTTTAACAACATATTTACTAAGAAAGGGTAACCCTGCTACCCCTGGTATAAGATATCTTAAAGTGATTAATACAGATGCTGCAAACAATAATGCTTGTGAAGCATAGGCCTGAAACAAAAATATTAAAGCTCCATCCCGTAACCCTATACCAAATAAAGTTAATGGGAGTAAACCAACAAAAACAGCAACAGGCGCCCAATGATAAACAACCAGAATCTCAGGAAAAACACCTACTGCCTTAAAAAAGAAGAATACCTGAGTCATGTGTAAAAACCATAAGAAAACACTTATTCCAACAATAGCTATTATTTGAACATTACTTTCTCTTACATATTGAATCAGTAATTGCCCTTCTTCAAAAAAATGAGCTACCTTATTTAAATATTTTTTACCCCCAGCCCATTGAACAAATCGTCTATATCCTGGAATTAAATTAAAAGGCACAAAATAAATAAATGCTGTCATTACAATAATGAATAAAACTAAAGCAAAACAAATTAAATCAGCTTTTTGCATCGTTATTAAAACAGATGATGGCAAATCACCATTAGTTGATCCAGAAGTTACATAAAAGAATAAACCGACTAAAAAAACAACTCCCAAAGAACTTAAATCTAAGAGTTTTTCGAATACAACAATATTAAATCCTTTAGACAAGCTAGTCGCCCCTGTATTTTTTAAGAAAAAAGCTTTTGATAAATCTCCCATTTTTGATGGTAATATCAAATTCAACGTATTTGAAGCCAAAATTAATTTTACTGCCTCAAGAAAAGTGCAATGGCATGTTTTATGAACAAGCACTTGCCAACGAATAGCATTTACAGCAAACAAGGGAATAAACAATAAAAGTGCTATAGATAAATTAAACCAATCTGGATTAGATAAGGCTTGAATAAATTGATCTACATCAATTATTCGAATAATTAAAAATAGAATTATAATAGTTATTACTAAAGCAATTATTCTCTTCATGACCAATTTCTAACCAAACCCACTTTTTTAGTTTGGTTTATTTCCTTTACCTCATCTTCATATAAACGCCATGGTAAAAGCCCTGAAGCTTGAAAGGGTTGACTCGTAGCCACATAAATAGATGTAGCATCTGAAGAGGTGCTAATCTTGTCCAATTCCACCTCTGATGAAACTAATCGCAACTCATCTTTAACCTTTAATCCATTACCAAAAGAAAAAGTTCTTATAAAATCAACCCCTCCTTTTTCTTTTTGATAAATAATTTTTCTTTGAAGCAACCAACGAACTAAATCTCTTGAAAACCTTCCAACTGTAAGCATAAACAATCTGAATAATACGAATTTTTTTGTTTTTAACAATATATGTGAACGAACACAAAAAGTCCCCTTAACAACGATCTGACCTTCTTCGATTTTAGCTTCTGATGTATTCATCATATGGCTAACAAGAACTTTATCTGATTTTGTTTCCAGGATTAAACCCGTATCGGAACAAACTAGTTCCTTATCAACAAAATATTTAAACACTCCACCTTTTTTAACATTAATAACTAAATATGTTTCATCCGTTTTTTTAATAAACAGACCTGATTTTTCAAAATAATAGTCTCCAGAAATAATTTCTTTATTCTCTGGTCTTACATCTTTAAAATCTAAATAAGCTTGCATATAATTGTAAACAAGATGTCCAAAAATACGATCATCATCCGTATAAGCTCTTTTCCCCTGAATAGCTCCTGAGACACTTCTAGAAGATAAAATAAGAGCCTCAGAAATTTCAGCACCTAAGATTTCAAGTCCATGTGGAAAAAAATGATAAGTATTACGACTTCCGTATTCCCCACCATAACTACCATCTGGATGAGAAAAATAAGTCATAAAATTAACAGCCTTTTTTAAAGGCTCTATCAAACTTGAATCCTTTGTTTTCTGATAATACTTAGATAAGAAATCAACACAAATACTTAAATATCCTGGATCACAACCTTCATACTCAGGAAACCAACCCTCATCTGTCTGCCAAGATAACAACTCTTTAACTTTGTTCTGTGCCCCTTCAATAAAACGATTATCTTTAGTGATTAAATAAACATTTTGCAAACAAAGAGCTACCAATGCATGATGATTTGACAACCGACCTGTTTCATCATGTTTCATCAACCAATCAGCCCTTCTCGTAAAAAAAGCTTCAATCTCTTCATCATCCAAATCAAGTACTAGATAAGCCTCTGTAGCTGCATATAAAGCAAATGCTGCTGCTCCTAGAGCTTTCTCAAAAGGGTAATAATCATCACAAGAAGCATCTGGATGACTTGATTTCATTGCAAACTTTATTCCAGCAATGACCCAATCTTTTATTTTTGATTGTTGATAATAAGGATTATTAGGAAATGAAAATTGATATACCAAAGCAAGAGGTAAAACATATTCTTGGTACATTCCACTGGGAAAATCAGCAGTTCGATAATGCCAATAAGCTCGATCAAAACAACCATAGGTCTCAGAGAAAGGATTTCTGTCAAGAAGTTCGATAATCTTAGGCAGGTAAGAAATAGCTTCGTTAGCTAAATACTCTTTTTGCTTTTCAACATCCGAGTAAATCATAGGTAATTGGGATAGTTTTTCTTTCATAATTAGGCTTTAGGGTTTTAATTATTTTTTTGGTAAGCTACAATTAAATCTGCTAACAAACCAAGAACAACAACAATAAATGCCCCTAATAAGATAATAACGTCTGATTCTTGCAAAGAATAAGTTTTTGAGATGCTCACAAAAGATTTAATAACACCTAAAACAAATAAAGCTCCTCCCAAGGGCAAAAACACTTTCATAGGATCAAAGTACATCACCATTCGAACAATCGTCTGAATATAGTTAGCAGCATCTTTTATTGGATGGAACTTTGAGACACCAATTCTTTTGTGATACGCTGATGGAATATACTTCACTCTGTAACCATTCACTAAAAAAGCTAATGTAATTGTGGTTACACATGAAAAACCGTTAGGCAGTACCCATAAATACTTCATCATGACATCTTTTTTGAATGCTTTTAGTCCTGTGTTTAAATCAGGAATTTTAGTCCCTGTTAAATAACAAGCAAATTGACGAATTAACCATTTTGCAGGAGTTCTCAACCATCTCAATGTTCCTTTTTCGCTTGTTCTTGCTCCATTAACTTGATCATAATCAGGAAAGTGTTCTAACAACCTTGGAATATCTGCAGCTGTATAAGTACCATCCGCATCTAACATCACAATAATTTCGCCCTTAGCGTTGATTATGCCTGTCTTCCGCGATGCTCCAGAACCTTGTCTTACTGGACGTCTAACAATACGGCATTCTTTTTCAGATGCTTTTTTTACGGTATCATCCGTAGACTCATCATCAACAACTAAAATCTCATATTGATATGAGGTATTCGCCATTGCTGAATGAACATCATCAATTACTTTTACGATAGCTTCTTCTTCATTAAAAGCAGGTAAAACGATAGTAACGTCTATTTTTTCCATTCCAACACACCCTGTTCTTCTTTTAATTGTTGAAAATATTTTATTGTTTCTTTTAAACCGTCTTCCAATTTAACTTCTGGCTCCCAAGACAACAACTCTTTTGCTCTATCGATATTGGGCTGCCTTATTTTAGGATCATCTTCGGGAAGATCCTTAAAATCAACTTTGCTTTTTGATTTGGTTAGCTCAATAATTTTCTCCCCCAACTGAAGCACCGTCATTTCTTTCGGGTTGCCTATATTTACAGGATTATGATAATCCGTTTGAGCTAAATCAAAAATACCTCGGACTAAATCAGTAATAAAACAAAAACTTCTAGTTTGAGAACCATCGCCAAAAACAGGTATATTTTCTCCATTTAATGCTGAAGAAATAAATGCTGGAATAGCACGACCATCATTAGGTTGCATTCTAGGTCCATAAGTATTAAATATACGGACTATTTTAGTGTCTAGCTGATGCATTCTGTGATAAGCAAGCGTAATTGCTTCAGCAAACCGCTTTGCCTCATCATAGACCCCTCTAGGCCCAATAGGGTTAACATGCCCCCAATAATCCTCTGTTTGAGGATGAACTTGAGGATCTCCATAAACCTCTGATGTTGAAGCCAAAAGAAAACGGGCTCTTTTTGCCTTAGCAAATCCAAGCATATTATGTGTTCCTAACGCCCCAACCTTTAATGTTTGAATGGGAAATCGAATATAATCAAAAGGACTTGCGGGAGAAGCGAAATGAAGCACTAAATCTACTGGATCAGAATAATTAAGCGTTTGACAGACATCATGCTCTAAGAACAAAAAATTATTATTATCCTTGAAAGACTCTATATTCCGAGGACTCCCTGTAAGAAAATTATCCACACATATAACTTTATAATTTTTTAATAAATAGTATTCACATAGATGAGAACCTAAAAATCCAGCACCCCCTGTAATTAAAACGTTTTTCATACTTCTAAACCTTCAGACTTAAATTTCTCAACAAACCAATTAATTGTTTCTATTAAGTCTTCATCTAACTTAGCATTAGGTTGATACCCTAAATCTTTTTTAGCCTTTTCAATATCAGCTAATGTTTTACGTACATCCCCAGGTCTTTTTGGAGCAAAATTTGGCTTAATATCAGTCACATTCATTTGTTTTGCTATCAGATTAAATAAATCTAAAACAGAAATATCTTGACCGCTAGCAATATTATAAACTTCACCGTTAAAATCATCATTTCTCATACAAGCAAGATTAGCTTTTACAACATCTCCAATATAAACAAAATCTCTGGACTGCTTCCCATCCCAATGAATTTCAGGAGATTCTTTTTTTAAAAGACAATCAATAAACACAGGAACCACAACTGCATATTGAGACTCGCGGTTTTGTCTAGGGCCAAACACATTAAAATATCTTAGTGAAACAGTATCTAAATCATAAATTTCTGAAAACAGGCGACAATACTGTTCGCCTATTAACTTAGATAACCCATAAGGAGATTGAGGGTTAATATCCGGCTCTATTTCATTTACTGGAAATTTAGTAATTTCACCATAAATTGCTGAAGAAGATGTAAACACAAATCGTTTTACTTTCTCATCTCTTGCCGCAAGAAGTAAATTCAGAGTCCCTGTTACGTTAATTTCATGAGTATAATCAGGATATTGAACTGATTTTTCAACAGCTCGACTAGCAGCTAAATGGAACACATATTCAACATCCTTCATAGCCCTCTTCACAACGTCTTTATCTCTAATATCTCCTTGGATAAAATCCACTTCTTTTTCAAAGGGTTTAATATTTTCATTAAGCCCAGTAGATAAATCATCTAATATACGGACTTTTCTTCCTTCTTTTAATAACCCTTCAACAATATTAGATCCTATAAATCCAGCGCCACCTGTAACTAAACAATACTTCATTCTTATTCTCCCAAAACCCTAAATCTTAATTAGAATCTGGTGAATTTTCTCTCTTTTTGATTCTGACTGCGTTATGTTCCTGAAGCTATCCTCATCGTAGCGCTACGACTACGACTGCGGAATCTTCAGCAACATGCCTTGTCAGAACAAAAAGTAAAAAAATTTCCTCAAATCCTAACTAAGATCTAGGGTTATAATTTTATAATCTTTTTAGAGCGTATCGAATTTTTTTCTAAAACATTACGTGTATCAAATATCAACTTTGAATGCTTAACAACCGAATCATATGGGACGTTATCATGATCTGTTGCGATAATAACTAAATCAGAATTATGTAAATTTTTTTGCGTTAAACTTTTAGAAGTAATTTTCTTTTCATCCATAAAAACCTGAGGAACATATGGATCATGATAGGAAATGTTAGCCCCCTTTTCAGATAAGGTTTCAATAATTTCAAATGCTGGAGATTCTCGAACATCATCAATGTTTTTCTTATAAGCAACACCCAACATCATAATTTTTGACTTCTTAATCGACTTCCCTTTTTCATTTAAAATCTGAGCTACTTTCTCAACAACAAATTGTGGCATAGAACTATTTACCTGTCTTGCTAATTCAATAAATCGTAGTTCCTGACCATGAAATTTAGCCTTCCAAGATAAATACATAGGGTCTACTCCGATACAGTGCCCCCCAATTCCAGGACCTGGAAAAAACGGCATAAATCCAAACGGCTTAGTACTTGCTGCTTCAATAACTTCCCAAATATCAATATTTAATTCCTTGGATGCTTTAGCCAATTCGTTCACTAAACCAATATTTACAATACGAAAAGTATTTTCTAATAATTTTGCCATCTCAGCTACCTTGGGTGAAGAAACTTTAACCACCCTTGTAACAACCTGGCCATAAAGCACTTCTGCTAACTCCGAGCATTTTGGTGTAACCCCACCAACTACCTTAGGGATATTTGTAGTTCCATATTGAATATTACCCGGATCAATACGTTCTGGTGAAAAACACAAATAGAAGTCCTTACCGACTTTCAGTCCATTTTGTTGAAATTCTGAAAGCAAAACTTCTTCAGTGGTTCCGGGATAAGTTGTGCTCTCTAAAACAATGAGCTGCCCTTTTTTAAAATTTTGAGCAATCGCCAAAGTAGCACTAATAATAAAAGAAAGGTCTGGGTCCCAACTCTTACTTAAAGGTGTTGGCACGCAAACAATAACAACATCCAATGAGGCTATCTTTGAATAATCAGATGTTAGAGTTAATTTTTTAGACGATACCAAATCAGAGACTTCATCATCTGTAACACCCTGAACAGGGGACTTCTTTTTCTTAAGCATAGATATTTTATTTTTAGAAATATCAATACCAACAACATTAAATCCAGCTTGACCAAAAGAAACAGCTAAAGGCAAACCAACATATCCTAGACCAATAATTCCTACCTTGGATTTTTTTGACTGGATTTTCTTTTTTAATTCCGAAAAACTATTTTGATTCATATCAATTTCCAATTATATTATTGAGCTAAGTAATCCTTTAGCCCTTCATTCCAAGATCTTAATCCATAACCATATCGACTTTTAAACTTACCATTGCTTAATAATGAGTTTTTAGGTCTCACAGCAGGACGATCACAATCTTTTGTCTTTATCGGCAAAACCTTTACAGTCGATTTATTTTCTATTTTAAGTATTTCTTCAGCAAATTTTTTCCAGTTTGTTTTTCCAGATGAAGAAATGTGGTAGATAGAATTACTTCTTTTTCTTTTATTTTCTATAAGTCTTTTTATTCCTTTAGCCAAATCAAATGTATTTGTTGGCGCCCCAATTTGATCATCAACAACTTTAAGCACTTTTCTGCTTTTGCTTAAGTTTAAAATAGCCTTAATAAAATTAGGCCCATTAACACCGTAAAGCCAAGACGTTCGAACAATGGCATAATTAAGTGAAGAGTTCACAAGCAGTTCTTCAGCAAGCCATTTTGAAGAACCATACACATTTACCGGAGAAACTTTTTGAGTCTCCTTTATAGCTCCCTTAGAATTACCCTCATATACGTAATCTGTGCTAATAAAGACAAAAAAAGGTTTTATTCTCTTACACGCTCTAATCAAACAATGAGTTGCTAATACATTTTCAGCATAAGCCTTATTAGGCTCTAATTCACAATCATCAACCTGAGTCATTGCGGCTGTATGAATAACAACATCGGGTCTAATTTTATTTAAGTAACTTTCAATTACTTTTGGAGATTTTAAATCACAACTTAAATACCGAACATCGGATAGTTTAGCTTTTCTTCTTCCAACACCATAAAGTTGGTGCTTATCCTTTAAAACACGCACCAAATCAAACCCAAGCATTCCTGTTACACCGGTAATTAATACTTTCACTATTCTCTCCAAAAAAAACTATTTAATAGTAAACTTGTCCTTTTTTAAGGGTTGCCACCAATCATCATTATCTTTATACCACCCGATTGTCTTATTAATTCCTTCTTCAAATGAACAAGTGGGTTTAAACCCTAATTTTTCTATTTTTGAGAAATCTAAACTGTATCTAAAATCATGACCTAATCTGTCTTCAACTCGTTCAATCCAAGAATCATCTAAGTTGAATAGTTTTAATATTTTTTGAGTTAAATCAATATTTCGCAACTCATCTGAAGTTCCAATATTATAAACTTCACCTCGGATACCTTTTTCAATTAATAGATCAATTCCCAAGCAGTGATCTTCTACATAAATCCAGTCGCGAACATTCAAACCTTCTCCATAAAGAGGGACTTTTTTCTCTTCAATTAAATTAGTTACAAAGAGAGGGATAACTTTTTCCGGAAACTGGTTAGGACCATAGTTGTTTCCACAACGACTAATAATTACTGGAAACTTATATGTTTCAGCGTAAGCTAACACCAAGAGATCAGAAGAAGCCTTACTCGCAGCATAAGGGCTATTGGGTTGTATAGGAGAATTTTCTGAAAAAGATCCGTTTTTTATAGATCCATAAACCTCATCCGTTGAAACATGAAAAAATAATTCACAATCAGCTTTACGTACTGCATCTAGCAAGGTTCTAGTTCCCTGAACATTTGTTTGAACAAAATCATGAGCAGAATCAATAGAACGATCCACATGACTTTCTGCGGCAAAATGAACCACTATATCTGTACGGGAAATTAATTCTTCAACAAGCTTTTCGTCACAAATATCTCCTTGAACAAACTCGTATCTTTCATTTCCTTCTAAATCACTTAAGTTTTTAGGGTTTCCGGCATAAGTTAATTTATCCAAATTAATAATATGCCAATCCACATGCTTATTTAAAGCAAGACGAATAAAATGACTTCCAATAAACCCCATACCACCTGTAACTAATACTTGTTTCATCGCTTTTTACTTTCCTTCTTGTGAACGAGCTCATTTGCTCTCCATAAAGATTCAAATGTCCCAGCATCCGTCCAATAACCTTTAATAGTGTCGTATTCCATCTGGTTCTTTTTAATATAGGCGTTATTCACATCAGTAATTTCTAACTCACCACGCCTTGAAGGCTTCAAGTTTTTACACATTTTAAATACTTGATTGTCATACATATATAAGCCAGTTACAGCTAAATTAGATTTTGGCTTTTTAGGTTTTTCAGCAATACTAATAATTTTTCCGTTTTTAGACTCTGCAACACCAAACCGTTCAGGGTCAGCAACTTTTTTAAGTAAAATTCGAGCCCCAACTTTTTGTTTCTTAAACTTTCTAACAGAAGGGCCTATATCACTTTCAATAATATTATCTCCTAGAATTACAAGGCAAGGGTCATCTTTAACAAAATGCTCTGCCAAGCTCAAAGCATGAGCAATACCACCTTCTCCTTCTTGATAAGCATACTGCAACGATTTCAAACCAAGGAATTTTCCATTTCCTAACAACCTTAAGAAATCTCCCGAAGAATTTCCACCCGTAACTAATAGTAATTCAGTAACACCTGCTTGAACCAATGTTTCAATAGGATAAAAAATCATTGGTTTGTTATAAACAGGTAACAAATGTTTATTTGTAACCTTTGTTAATGGATTCAATCGACTCCCTAATCCACCAGCAAGAACAATACCCTTCATCTTTCACTCCCCGTTAACGAAAAAACCCTAAGCTCTCTTTTATATTAAAATAAATTACTGAGCTTAGGGTTTATTAATACTTTAATTAGTAACTGCTTTTCTTCCAATAGAAATATATTCAAAGCCTAATTCTTGCATCTTTTCAGGCGAATAAATGTTTCTACCATCAAAGATAAGCGGAGTTTTCATCAACCCCTTAATTCTCTCAAAGTCTAGCTGCTTAAATTCATTCCAATCTGTCAAAATAATCAAAGCTTCAGCTCCTTCAGCAACTTCATAAGGGTCCTTAGCATAAATTGTTCCGTTCAGTAAGCTTCTCACATTTTCCATTGCTTGTGGGTCAAAGGCTTTAACTTGGACACCTTCCTTTTCAAGCATGCGAATAATATCAATAGAAGGTGCAAAACGAACATCATCGGTGTCCGGCTTAAAAGAAATACCTAAAACACCCACCGTTTTGTTCTTTAAATTCCACATGTGTTTTTCTATTTTCTTCACAAAATACTTCTTTTGAGTTTCGTTAACATCATTAACGGATTGAAGCATGGTCATATCAATACCCAACTTCTCTCCAATACGAACAAAAGCAGCCAAATCTTTAGGAAAACAAAAACCTCCAAAACCGACCCCCGGCTTTAAGAATTCTTTTCCGATACGTTTGTCCAAACCAATTCCTTCTGCAACCTTAGTAACATCAGCACCTGCTTCGTCACAAATTCTAGAAATTAAGTTAATAAATGAAATTTTAGAAGCTAAAAAGGAATTAGATGCATGTTTGATAATTTCGGCACTTCGAATATCTGTGACAACAACCGTAGTAGATAACGGTTTATAAACATCTCTAAGTATTTTTTCTGCTCTTTCAGACTCCACACCCAACACAACTCGGTCTGGATTCATAAAATCATAAATAGCAGAACCTTCTCTTAAAAATTCTGGGTTTGATGCCACATCAAATTCAACACCTGGCTTCACATTTGCTCTTATTGTTTTACGAACCCACTCACCTGTTTCTACAGGAACAGTACTCTTCTCAACAATAAGTCGATAAGAATCTAAATGACTAGCAATAGACTCAGAAACATTCTCAACAGAACTTAAATCCGCTTCACCATTTTCTTTTGGCGGTGTATTCACACAAATAAAAATAACCTCTGATTTTTCAACAGCTAACTTTATATCTGTTGAAAAACTAAGCCTGTTCTCTTTTACATTAAGTTTTACCAATTCATCTAAACCGGGTTCATAAAAAGGCATATCTCCACCCAGTAAACGCTTAATCTTTGCCTCATTATTATCAATACAAATAACATCATTACCCAAGTTAGCTAAACAAGCACCTGTAGTTAAACCAACATAACCTGTTCCAATAATAGCAATTTTCATATGTTTTCCTATCCTTCTAAATAGTATATTTTTAACTTAGATATTAATATTGAGCTGTTGAGGAAGTGTTGTTAAAAGCAGAAGACTCATTTGACCCAGAAACAAAACGGCCAATACGAGGGCGTGAAAACGTTGCTCTATTCCCTGCTTTTAGAGGGAACTGAGGAAATGCTTTTAATCGAAGCTCAACGAATACCTCTTTATTAGATTCATCAATATCTGAATTTCTTTCGTTATAACCAAAATCAAAGAACCAATCATGCAAGTCACGAGTAGCACGAATTTCCCACTCCTCAACAGTACTAGAGTCAAATTCCATTCTCAAGTAACCACCAACAGACCAAAGTTTTGATAATTTAACATTTAAATCTGCTGTTAATAAACTACTACCTCCAAAACTATCATCTTGTTTGATAAAACGATGACTTAATAAAAATCGAATAGGATCTTTTTCCAAAATCACATCTACTTCTGCAAACTGGAATTGATCACTAACCATATCGTATTCCCAAGATGTTTGGTTAATCAACCAATCATAAGGACGAAACTGTATTTCTTGACGAAACTTTGTCCAACGACTTGCACCCAAAGTATCATCATCATAGCTATAGGTTAGAAATGATCTTAAACTTAATAAATCAACCCGATTCCAAGCACCGTCTCTATATCTTTTTGTTTGAAATCGATGTTCCATTCCGAAAATAAATTCATCTTTTCTGAAGATATCATCAATGTCATCAAAGATCTGCATTGAGTCTCTTTCAACAGACGCATGACGAATCGAATCATAACGTATGCTAGGCTCAAAAACGTGTCTTAGTTTATTAATTTCCAAACCAAGAAAATCTGTTTCAACATCATAAACTTTGTAAAATCGAGTACTCAAATCAAAGCCGTAACCAAAAACATAACGGCTAATGTTTTCTTCACCAAACTTATCTTTACTAAAATAAGTTTCTCTAAAATTAGCAAAAGGCACTAATTCATAATTATGAAAACGAATAGGGTAAGAGAATTCATGAAATGTATCTGCACGAACAACATCTTCATCCTCAGAACTATTTGCTATTTTCTTATTAAAATTAACAAATTGATGTTCTGCTTCATAAAAAACATTCGTGTTCATTATCTCTCTTCTGTTCCACGTAAATTTAACTTCGGGTAAACGCTCTATAACAGAAAAGAATCTATTTGTTCGTTTTTGCACATCCACTAAAAAGGTGTAATTAGGAGTCGTTTTAGTATATGTAACAAATGACTCGGGTTCGACTTCTCTTTGAAACTCTCTTTCAAAGTAATCTTGAAGAAAGAACTCATCACTAAAATAATTCCACTCAGCAATCACATTTGAAGTTTCATCAATATCTAAACGATGCCTAAATGTAAAACGGCCACGAGTATCATTATCTCGATTTCCAATTTCACCAGCACCATCTGGCGTTCTATCATCATCAGCAATATAGGTTTTAATTTCACCTTCACCTAATTTTTCAAATCGATAAAAAGCATCCAACCCACCAGCGATTCCACGTTTAGATCGATAATCCAAATGAGCTTTTACTTTAAGGTTTTTACTAATCGATGTTGTTTTTGAAGTTAAAACATAAAAACCATCATCGCTAGAATAACCGGGTGCAATTTCAAATGGAGGCTCATTAGTATTTAATGGTAAAACTAAATAAGGCCACCATAATACTGTTTTTCCTAAAACACGAAAAGTAACATCTCTGGCTACAATTTTATTTCCAGGATACACATTAACTCTTTTTGCTTTAACATCGTAATGAGGCCTATCATAAGCACAAGTTGTTATCTTTGCGTTATATATCCTTATTTCGTCTTTTGATATTTGTTCAATTTGCTCACCAGAACCATGCCACGGTTCACTGATTACTTCCCCATTTGGGAAAGAACCCTGGCTATTCTTAAAGTCATAATAAACTTTTTCTCCACGAACAACTTCACCGGACTCTTGGTAAATATAAACATGGCCTTCAGCATAAGCTTTTTTGGACTCCGAAAAGACCTCAGCTCGGTCACAAGTCATTTTTACATTCTTATAGGTAATAATGACGTTTCCTGTGGCAACAATCTTACTTTCAGGACGAACATACTCTAACTCGTCACCTGAGACCTCAATAGGCACATCTGTCTCAGTTTGGGCCAATCCACTAATGGGAGCTGAACATATTAGTCCTAAAAATAAGGCCCCTAAAAGCAATCCTTTTGCTTTAGAAAATAACAATTTACTCAATGTAAACCTCAATAGGTAAATGGTGTTTAAATGATACACATACAGAAGTTGGGAGATTCTATCATAAGTATAAGAGCATGTATATAGGTAGGTTAATACGGTAGAAATAGCTTAGAAAAAACCCTAAAATAAGCAAAATCAGGGCTTTTTCTAAAGAACTTCTTAAACTAGCTTATTTTCAGGTAGTTTTTTCCAATCATTTAAAAATTGGTCTAGCCCTTTATTAGTTAAAGGGTGTTTTACTAGAGTTTCCAGCACTTTATAAGGCACTGTAGATACATGAGCCCCTATTTTTGCTGCCTCTATAACGTGCATAGGACTTCTAATACTTGCTGCTAATATCTCTGTCTTAAAACCATAATTGTCATAAATAGTCTTAATGTCATAAATCAGCCCCATTCCATCTTCGCCAATATCATCTAATCTACCTATAAAAGGGCTCACATAATTACCCCCTGCTTTTGCTACTAAAAGCGCTTGGTTTGCAGAAAAGCATAAAGTAACATTTGTTTTAATTCCTTCTTGAGAAAAAACCTTAACAGCTTTTAAACCTTCTTTGATCAGAGGAACTTTAACAACAATATTGGAATGAATCTTTGAAAGAATTCGCCCCTCTTTGATAATGCTTTCCGCATCCGTAGCAACAACTTCAGCACTAACAGGACCATCCACAATATCACAAATTTCTTTCAGCATATCCGTAAAATCAGTTCTACCTTCTTTTGCAACTAACGATGGATTAGTTGTAACGCCATCTAAAACACCCCAAGTACTCGCTTCTCTAATTTCGTCAATATTAGCCGTATCAATAAAAAACTTCATTTTACGCTGTGCTCCCTTCTTAGGTAAGTAATTCGATTAATTGTTAGAACCAACCGCTAAACCCTAGTTAGGATTATAGACAACAACTTGGTTTCTACCTTCTTCTTTTGCTTTATATAGAGCTTGGTCTGCACAGGAGAGCAATTCTAGCATTTGGTCCTTATCAAATTCTTGAATTTCTCCCGCTGCTTTTAAATCATGCGGAAAAGAACTGGCGCCAATACTAACTGTCACCTGAGTTTCTTCATCATACAGATGGAATCGTTTTTTCGCAATAGTAGATCGAATTCTTTCAGCAACTTCCTCACCACCTTTTTTGGTTGTTTCTGGAAGAACCACAATAAATTCTTCTCCCCCATACCGAGCTATAATATCCACACGTCTTACAGCTTCTTTAATCAATGAAGCCACTTGTTTTAATGTAACATCTCCCACTAAATGTCCAAAAGAATCATTATATTGTTTAAAATGATCAATATCTAACATTAAAACACAGAGTTCAAATTTATATTTAATAGATCTTTTTAACTCTTCCTGAAAACGTTCTAAAAAATGTCTGCGAACAAAAACCTGTGTTAAGCCATCTAAAATGGACAACTCTTTAACGGTTTCATACAATTTTACTTTTTTAACCTGTAACGCTAATTGAGCTGATACAATTTCAAACTTTGGATAATCATCCACCTGAGCATTTTCAACAACAAAAGCAGCAATTATTTTTTCCTCAACAAACAATGGGAATATCCAAAATGGAAACTTTGTGTTCTCACCAATAATTTCTGATTGAGCATCTATGTCTTTGTCTGTATCCCAACGAGTGATGTAAGGCTTCTTAGATAAATAATTAGCAATCCTAACTTCAAGACAATTCTCAACGATCTCATTGTTTTGTTGATAACTTGCCTCTGAACCATTAATACTAAAGGAGGTATTTACATTTAGTTCATCATCAAATAAAACAAGTAGCGCTTTTTCAAAATGAACTTCTGATAACACTTTTTGAATAACAACCTCCACTAATTCACTATAATACAAGCATTGGTTAAATTCTTTTGCCATTTCAAATAAGTTAGCAATATCAGCAACCTGTTGTTCTAAGCGCTTAACGCTTTCTTCTTTAGATTCAAACTTCTCCTTCAAACCCTGAATCTCTTCAAGAGATTTATCCCGCTTATCCGTACTTAATTGCGAACGAGAACGCCAAATAACAAAATCAAAAGCACAGAAAAAAACAACAATCGCAATTACTAATAAAAGCAACAAATAACTAAACTCATGAGAAAGAGTTACTTTAATTACAAGATTTGTACACAAAAAGAATAATGCCATATAAAAAGAAACCATATCCTCTAAAAAATAAAAATAAAGGATAAAAACAGACATTAGAGAAAACATAATAGGATAATAAATTGTTTTCTCCGCAGACAAAGCGCCTGAGAATAAAAACAACATCAAAAACAGACTGAAACCTATGATTCTTTTGAACATACTCTATTTCTTCCTTCGCCTTTAGCTACATAAAGACGATTATCAGCTACACGAATTAATTCTTCCATTTCCAATGTATCTTCTGGAAAAGTTCCCACTCCTACAGATGTAGTAATATGCGTTTTTTCATTACGGAGCATAAATTCTTTTTGTTGAATTTTTTCTCTTATTCTATCCGCTAATTGTGTTGCAGAAGCTTTATCAATATTAGGTAATAAAACAGCAAACTCTTCACCTCCATAACGAGCAACAATTCCATCCTCGCCAACAAGGTCCGTCAATACTTTGGCAAATCCTTTAAGCACAAGATCTCCTGCAGCGTGACCAAAACGATCATTATAAGTTTTAAAATAATCCAAATCATACATCAGTAAGGATAAAGAAGAGTGATTCAATAAAGCTCTTTTATGTTCTTCTTTTAAACGTTCTTTAAAATATCGATGAATATATAATTGAGTCAAAGAATCTCTAATAGCGAGCTCTTCTGTTTGCTGAAACAATAAAGCGTTTGCTAATGCTGAAGCAGCTAAACCAGATATTAAATCTAATAGTCTTAAATCTTCTGTTGAAAAAATCTGTTTTTCTTTTGAATTAATACGCAACAGACCTATCACCCTTCCTTGGGCTAATAAAGGAGAAATTAAAACCCCCTCTGATTCTATTTCCTCTTCTTTAACATCAAATCTAAAATCATTCTTTATTTCAGGAACAACTAGATGTTGTTGATTTTTAACAACCCACCAATCGAATAAATCACCCTGCTTTCTTTTAAGCTTCTCTCCTTCGACCAAAGATTTAGAAGATACTAAAGACAAAGCAGCCCCGTCTGCATCGAGTACATAGAGCAAACAATTGTCCCCTTTTCTCACAAAACTCAAACAACGCTCAACAATTACCCCACCTAAAACCTGTAAAGATAAAGATGTCGCAAAATCTTCTGCAACTCTTCTTAAATTATAAAAACGACTGTATCTATCGAAATAAGAGTTAACAGCTTCTGATTTTTCTTTTAACGTTATTTCCATTTCATTTTTTTGGGACACATTTTTTTCCATATCCACATTGTGAGATAAAAGAATGGCTTGTTTACGTTTGCCACCCCACCAAAAAAGGAGGATAAACACCGAGCAAACAAAAAAGATAGCCATATAAAAAAAGTAATGCGTCACAGCAACTTCTAATAAAAGTATTAAAAAAATTAACGCGACAAGAATACACGACGAAAAAACCCCTAGGGTGATTCCAAAAAAGATAACAGGGATAAGATACAAAGAAGATAATATGGAAAGAAAAATTAATGTTTCTGATTCTGCTCTTAAGATAGGATTCTTAAGATAGTAGATAAGCAGATATGTAAGCAGCAAATAAATTGCTACGGCAAATGAAGCTAAAACTTGTTTTAATCGATGTGAAGGCATAATGCTTCAAACTCTAAGAGGTTAAACAATTTTTTCTTCTGTTTGAGTATCAAAGAAATGTGATTTAGTCATATCAAAGACAACTTGTAAATCTTGATTTACCTGTGCCGTATCATGAGCATTGACTCGAGCCACAAAAGAGTTAGGACCCGCCTTTAAGTACAGGTAAATTTCAGCACCCATAGGCTCAACAACATCTACTGTCGCTTTTGCAGTAAATTCTTCTCTCGCATTTTGAGCAAATAACTTATCATAAATATTTTCTGGTCTTATTCCAAAAGTAACTTCTTTACCTTCATAAGGTGCAATTTTTTCATAATGTTGATCAAATAACTTAATGCACATTTCTTGTTCTTCGAAGTAAAAGTCAGAATCCTTCTTAATAATTCGACCATTAAGAAAGTTCATAGGAGGTGACCCAATAAACCCTGCAACAAAACGATTACAAGGATTTTCATAAAGCTCAATAGGAGGGGCTACTTGTTGAATCAAACCATCTTTCATCACAACAATTCGATCTCCCATAGTCAACGCTTCGATCTGGTCGTGCGTCACATATATCATAGTGGTCTGAAGTCGATCATGTAGCTTCTGTAACTCCATACGCATCTGAACCCTTAATTTTGCATCCAAGTTACTCAACGGCTCATCAAATAAGAATACCTTAGGCTTTCGAACAATCGCTCGGCCAACAGCAACCCGCTGACTTTGGCCACCAGACAAAGCCTTAGGTTTTCTTTGTAACAACTCAGAAATACCCAAAATTTCAGCAGCTTCATGCACTCTGCGATCAATTTCTTCTTTAGGATATCTTCTCAATTTAAGCCCAAAGGATAAGTTTTCATAAACACTCATGTGGGGATAAAGAGCATAATTCTGGAACACCATAGCAATGTCTCTATTTTTTGCCGGCGTATGATTCACTAAGTCGTCCCCAATAAAAATTTCTCCATCTGTTATCTCTTCTAAACCCGCCACCATACGCAAGGTAGTTGATTTTCCACAACCTGAAGGACCCACAAGAACCAAAAATTCTTTATCTCTAATTTCAAGATTAATGTTATTAACAGCAACAATATCTTCAGCATACACTTTATATAAACTCTTTAACGTTACTTGAGCCACAATATTTCCTCCAAAATAATATTTCTTAAAAAAAGAATTTCTAGTTCAAATAATTTAATAATTCAGCTAAACAATCTTTCATATTTTTTCGATCGACAACAATATCAATCAAACCATGTTCTAACAAAAACTCGGATGTTTGAAAATTCTTAGGTAATTTTTGTCTTATTGTCTGTTCAATAACACGAGGCCCTGCAAAACCAATCAATGCCTTAGGTTCGGCAATAATCAAATCCCCCAAAGCTGCAAAGCTAGCCATAACGCCACCCATAGTTGGATTTGTTAATATAGAAATATAAGGCAGCCCTGCTTTACTTAACTTAGATAAAGCCGCTGAAGTTTTTGCCATCTGCATTAAACTTAAAGCTCCTTCATACATTCTTGCTCCACCACCCGAACCTGAAACAATAACCAAAGGAAGTTTCTTCTCGATAGCATATTCAATAAGACGTGTGATTTTTTCACCAACAACAGAGCCCATAGAACCCATAATAAATTTTGAGTCTGTTACACCAAAAGCTAATTTCTTTTTATGTATAGTTCCTGTCCCTACAAGACAAGCTTCTTCAAGCCCCGTTCTTTTCTGGTCATCTTTTAACTTATCTATATAAGACTTAGCCCCTTTAAAGGTTAAAGGGTCTTTAGATCTCAAGTTAGAAAAAAGCTCTGTAAAAGATCCTGGATCTAAAACCTGTTCTAAGCGTCGCTTAGCTCCAATAATAAAATGATAATTACAATTAGCACAAATATTGAAATTCTCTTTCAAAGCTTTATTAAAAAGAGCATCACCACATTCAGGACACTTTGTCCATAATCCAGGTGGAATATTTGTTTTTCTTGCTTGTTTTGAAGGGGGTACTATCTTATTAGATGGAACAGCAGCTTTAGAGGATGGTTTCTTTTTATGAGTAGCTTTAGAAGATTTTTTGGATGATCTGGGCATAGTTTCTAGTTTCATATAAAATAAAGAGTTAAATAACCTTTAAGCAATGCGTTAGCGATAGACAGATTGAAGAATTATACAAGCTTGGGGTGTTAAGTCAATAGCTATAGTGTGCCAGGTACATAACTTTTGTGAGGCTACTATAAAACCTCAATTTGAAGGAAACTTTGATCTTCCATATAAACTTTGGGTCAAATAATTTGACTACAAGTTTTCTAAATATCGACTATAATTGTAATGAAGCATATATCGTGCCACAAACATTAGATATATCATTTTTCATGCTGAATTATAGCAAAAAAGAGATAAACTATACATATAAAAGGTGGATTTAATGGATCAAAAATTATCTCAAAATCAATCACAGAAGCTTATCTTATCCCCTCAGGTTAGGCAATACCTGAGATTTCTCCAACTCCCTCTGCAACAGTTAGAAGATGCCATTGAACAAGAAATCACCGAAAATCCTGCCCTTGATGAGCCTCAAGCTCCTGAAGAGGAACAAGTTTCTAACTCGGATGATTTCTCTGAAAACTCTACTGAAGAAAAGAATAAAGATGAAATCAGTGAACTTGATTTTCAAGAAAAACTAGAAACATTAGACCGGTTAGATGAAAACTTAAAAGATTCTTTTTACCCTGACTTATCCAAGTCTTATTCTAAATCTAATTCGGATGAGGATTCACAAAAAAGAAACTACCAAGAGACATTATTAACTCAAGAAGAAACTCTTAACGAATTTCTCACCTTTCAAATGAATTTACTTTCACTCAACAATGAAGAAAAAGACTTTTCAGAAGAAATAATTGGAACCCTTAATGAAGACGGCTACCTCAGTACTCCTATAGAAGAAATAGCAAGAACTAAACAAATCCCTTTTGACAAAGCACTCACTATTTTAAAAAAATTACAAACCCTAGATCCCCCAGGTATTTGCGCACAAAATTTAGTTGAATGTCTCTTACTTCAATTGAGAAGATTGAATATCGACACACACATTGAGGAAACAATTGTCAAAAATCATATTGATTTTTTAGAAAAAAAAGATTTTATTAAATTATCTCGAAAAACAAATACTTCTATTGATCGAGTTAAACAAGCTTACAAAATCATATCTCAATGTGAACCTAAACCAGGACGTTTATTTAGTCCTAATGAGTCCATTGCCATTGTTCCTGATTCTTATATTTTCCGTGATTCGGATACCGGTGAATTAGTCATTGAAATGAATGAGGAACCACTTCCTCGAATTAGAGTTAATCCTGATTTCAAGAAAATGCTAAGAGATAAAAACTTAGATAAAAAAACTAAAGAATATGTTAAAAACAAAGTAGACTCTGCATTTTGGTTAATAAAAGCCTTAGAACAAAGACAAAGCACCCTTAAAGAAATTACTCATAAAATTGCTGAGTCGCAAAGTGAATTTTTTGATCAAGGGTTTTCATCGTTAAAACCATTACGTTTAAAAGATATTGCAGAAAAGATTAATATGCACGAATCCACAGTATCTCGAGGCATTTCGGGGAAATATGTAAGGACTCCCCAGGGAACTATTCCCTACAAAAGTTTTTTTTCAACAAAAATGGATAGCGATACAGGATCAGAATCACAAAAAAGCATTTTAGAAAAAATAAAAACCTTAGTTCAAAAAGAAAATTCAAAGAAACCCTTAAGTGACGAAAAATTAGTAGAAATACTTAATGCTGAGGGAATTAAAATAGCTAGAAGAACAGTAGCAAAATATCGAGGTCTACTCAAAATGCTTCCTTCTCATTTACGAAAAGAACGCTAATCCTTATCCTACTAAAGTAGCACGACCTAAATCATAACCTTTGCTCTTTTCACCTTCAGTAAACCACCATATGAGTTTAGCCTCCATCCCATCTTTATCCACGTCATGGACTCCTGGAGCAAGTTGAAAAGTAAGACCTTCTTTAGGTGTTAACTTTATTAACTCCCAAGGAATTGCAGTCTCGACCAAATACCCACTCGCTGTTTTCTTAGTTGCAACAGACATAGACTTTTTATTTTTAGGATTATAGTTTTGGGGCCAAAGCCATGATTTTGTTTTTTTCTTCTTAGGGTCATGGGCAAAACCAAACTGAAAATCACTTTTGTTGTTCCAGAAAAACCCATTGTCATCGGGGTCAATAAATAATTCCACTAAATCCTTTTTGTGCAATAACTGCTCTTTCTTTTCAACAATAGTTTCATCATCAAAAACTTCAAATAAAGAATATAAATATTTTTCATCCCATTGAAAAGAAAAATTCATATTTAAATCTTTAGCAGATTTAATAGTGCCATATTCCAAAAATTTCTCATACCTTAATGTTACTGATGGAATATGATTCCATTCATTCTTCTTTCCATCAATAACCACAGCTTCCTTATTATAACCAATATTTATCTTAGGCGCCTGAATAGGTTTTGGAAACTCAATACTTCCATTCTTAAAGCCTATCCGTTCTAAAGCTATTTGGATAGGTTCAATTCTCATAAATTCATTCCAAACAAAACTCTTTTTATAGTTTTCAATCATAAGCAACATAGGTCCCAGATCAATTCCTAAGACATATTTTGATTTCCAGTTTTCCTCAAAATTAAACGCATCACAAAAACCATATCGACCCCATAGCTTCTTTTTATATCTTTTATATAAAATCTCAGCAAATTTAATTGAAAGATTAGGAGTAAAAACAATAGAGCTAATTGCAGCCGTTGGCGCCACAGTCCCATCAGATACAGCATTTCCAGGCTTAGCCCCATATGCTTTATATCCAAACGGGCCATCAGAGGCCGTAAGCCCCCAAATATCTTTAGAATATGTTTTATACTGGTTCGCATTCTTAACACAAAACAAACGATTGGTTATAGTAGCTCTTTTAGAATTTTCAAAATAATCAGCATACCCATCATGCTTTCCTCTGAAATCAATCCAACAATGAGAATATTGGTGCGTAAACAAAGGTGGGGATGCAATCAAATCAATCCCCTCATAACTTTTAACTTCTCTTTGAACTTTCTTCCAAGATGTTGCTGGAATAGGATGAGTAGGAGAACCAATTGCCAAGAAGTATAAAATCATACTCTCATCATAAGAACCCCAACGTTCTGACAGAAAACCTCCCTCAGGTTTCCATCCCATGGATAAAGTATCACCTCCATTCATCATCCATTTAAAATCTACTCGTCTATATATCTCATTGACTAACTTCTTTATTTCAGCATCTTTAAAGTATTGAGCTGCAAATAAAGCGCCAGCGAGAAATATTGCTGTATCAATACTTGATAATTCACACTGCCAAACTCTTTTTCCTGAAGACATATCTAAAAAATGATAAAAAAATCCTTTTTGATGCTCTGCCTCTTTAGAAAAAAAGGTTAATGTGCTTAATGTCCTCCTGTATGCTTCTTGCTTTGAAATCCACCCGTATTCAACAGCAATAGGATAAGATGTTAACGCAAAACCTACTGCCGCAATACTGGCAACATCAGGACCTCCTGCCTTAAAGTTAAATGCTTTATCTCGTACAAGACCATTTTTAGGATTAACTTCGTTCCAAAAATATTTAAAAGATTTTTTTTGAATAAGAGTCAGTAATTCATTCTGCTTTTGCTGATCTGCATAAACAAAAGAATAATTCGAACAACTGATAAACAGGAAAGAGAAAATCAGGAAGAATGACAAAAATTTATTTAAGAAATTACGTATCAGTGAATATGTCATGGTATTTAATATCAGCCCACGAGCGGAGTCGAACCGCTGACCTACACTTTACGAGAGTGCCGCTCTACCAACTGAGCTACGTGGGCAGTTAGTTAATTTGTTTTCAAATCATTAAGTAAATCTGTGGGGGGTGCACCCATAATTGAGTAACCACAATCCACATGAATAGTTTCGCCTGTTACACCACTGGATAAATCTGAAAGTAAATATAAAGCCGTCCGCCCAACATCAACCCCATCCACATTTCGTTTTAAAGGCGACGCTTTAGAAGAAAAATCAATCATATCATCAATCCCACCCACAGCAGAAGCTGATAACGTCTTCTGAGGACCTGCTGAGATAGAATTCACTCTAATGTTTTCAGAACCTAAATCAAAAGAAAGATATCTCACAGAAGCCTCTAAAGCAGCCTTAGCTACACCCATAACATTATAGTTAGGAATTACTTTTTCAGCTCCTAGGTAGCTTAAAGCAATAATATTCCCACCCTGACTCATTAACTTAGAAGCTTTCTGAGCCATAGATACCAAACTATAAGCACTCACACTTAATGCCAGATTAAAGCCTTCTCGACTCGTATCCATAAAACGCCCACTTAAATCTTCCATATTGGCAAAAGCTATGGAGTGAACAAAAAAATCAATAGACTCAAAACTTTGACCAATTTGGTTAAACCCTTCAGCAATGGACTCATCGCTAGAAGCATCCATTGGAAACAAATGTTCTATCTTGTTTGCTTCAGCTACTTTTTTAACACGTCTTTCCACAGAGGGTACAGGTAAATAAGCCAAACCAACTTCAGCACCTTCTTCTAAAAGAACTTTTAAGATATGTGTTGCATAGGAGTATTCATTAACAACCCCTGTAACAATTCCCTTTTTACCTTTAAGTAATCCCAATTTCTTTCCTCCCGAGAATTTATCTGATGTTAATTCTTATGTTCGATAGAATTAAGGGTAAAGTGAATAATATCTCTAACAAAATGATTAGGAAAGTGATCCACCAAAGTACATTCGGATAAAACAGATTGAAGTTTAAATCTTCCCATAATAGTAATACTACTAATACTATTCCATAAATTATCTGAAACTGCATTTACCTTTAAATATCCAAATGCCTTTGTTTCATTCCAACTATAATCCCGTAGCCCTTTCTCCAAAATACGATGTAAGGAGTCTTCCCCGTCCAACACGGATAATACAGGGCCCCTTACCTTAGGTTCCAGCAAATTATCTAGCAACTCAATTGCATTAGCACGCACATACTCGCTTTTATTTGAAAACCCCTGGTAAACAATTTGAATGTCCTCCGGCTCTGATAATAAAGCCAGCAAAAGAAACATTCTTTGAACAATTTCATTCAATCTATTTTCTTGTACTTTTCGAAACAAATCACTTTTACTATTACTTATGTTAGAGCTCTTTGATAACCATACATATAGACTTAAAAATTTTAGAATTTTTTGATACTCACCCACTTGAAGCAATATTTCTTTTTGTATCAATTTTTCATTAAATATCAACTCTGGATTTTCAGCTCTAATTTTGTTAAGTACTTCCAAATTGATATTTTTCAACTCTCCATTAACACATAATAAAGTATTCTCTAAAATAGAAACAGAAGGCTGCTTTGGTATCATACCTAAAATCTTAAACAATTTTTTTCTACTACTAAGAGGTAAGTAGTCTTCTTTAATTAGTTTCTCAATTTCAGACAACAAAATTTCTTCATCTAACAAAATATCTTCCATCATTTCAAAAACATTATTACTGTTATCTGTAATAAGATATTCTCTCAATCTATTTTTGATCTTTTTCTTAAGATCATCCTCCTCACCTTGACCATTTGCATCCATTCCTTTACTTTCACCAATAAATGGGTGCGCTTCTGCTAAATTCATTTTTAAAATAAGCTTTAATGATTCAGACATATCATCACATTTAAATGTATTGAAATTTAACAGTAACAGTAAAAACGATGCTTTTTGAATAACAGGATAATGGCTACTGAGAAAATTCTTTAGGTCAGACTGAGTAATTTTTGAATGAAAAGAAGTAATAAAACGAACTAATTCTTCAATATCATTAATATTGGAATGTGCAAATAAAACCTTTAATTCCTCGCATATCAATTCATCATCAACATCTTGCTCTGGCAATTTAAAATAAGGTTCAATCTTTGCTTTTAATACCGCTATTTTTTCATCATTAACTTCTTCAAGAATAAGATTAATTTTTTCATCCCTACACAGATTTAATGCATGAATAGCCGTATATTGACTTTTATTACTCCCTTTAGAAAAAGTATTGATAAACGAGCTTAGCAAACGAACTTCACTAGGCTCCACAATAACCTTAGATATATCTCCTTTTTCTTTTAAAAGCTGTTTCCTCAGCTCTCTTAAGTAATGTTTCTTCATCACGACAGCTATCAATATCCAGACTCCTATTAGGGCTAGTGTGAAATAACTCAAATTTTTTAAATCCGTAATTAAAAATGCAGAAACAAAAAGAATAATTAAACTTCCCAAAGCTTTAGCAGAACGATATCCCACCATATCAATAAAAGGTTTCACCTTATAACGAATATTTCGTGGAATAGGTAGATATAAAACTTCTTTAGTCGCTTGGTTTAAAGAATAATTAAGACTACCATCGCACATCATGGTAAAAATTGAGGACCAAAGTACTGGGTTTAAAAGAATCGCAAAATTACCAAACAATAACCCTACAGGAAGAATCAATAATGAAACTTTAACACCCAAATGTCTTAATACCTTACTAGTAAGAAAAAACTGAATAGCAAAAGAAACCATATTCAAGGTTCCCCAAAACCATCCAAAAAACTTTGTTTTTTCATCAATGCCAACAAAAGCGTCCTGAACAATACCATTAAACTGATACTCCACTAACGTAGAAACTAACTTGGCTAAAAAGACAACAGACAGTAACATTAAAAGGTATTTTGATTTCCATATATCTTTTAAATGAACTTCTTTCTCTTCTACTTTACTTGCAACTTCTTCTTTTACCTCAACCTCTTCGGCATAATGTAACTTTGTATCTTTATTAGAATTCTCAAGAACCCAAACCCACTGAATCAGAATAATTGAAAAGAACAAAATTCCTGAAGCAATTAAAAGAAGATTGGTGGTTCCAACATTAGTGACCATTAATCGAGTTATAAAACCTCCAGTCATACCTCCTAAAATCCCACCACTTCCAATAATGCCAAATAGGCGTTTTGCTTCCCTAGAATTGAAAATATCATTGGATAAAGTCCAAAACTGGGTAACACTCATAATTGAAAAAATAGAAACCCAGATGTAAAAAATAGCGGGTAAAGACCAAAGGTTGAAATTATTTAACAACCACCAAAAAAGCACAATATTAGATATAAAGAATCCCACTGTCCCAATCAACAGATGGTTCTTTTTAATTCTGTCTGAAAAACGCACATAGATATTAACAACAATAATTAAAACAAAAATGGTGATAAACCAAACATAAGGAAGTTTTTCAAAACCAGCTTTTTCTAGAAAGATAGCGCTACGAACAGGCTTTAAAATATAAAGGCAGGTTATCGTTATAAAGAAATAGAAAAACATCAGAATGGTCTTTGGCCATTCTTCTTTTCTAATTTTTACAATAGGTTGTACTAAATTGGTTATAAAGTTAAGCATAGTCGTCTTTGGTGTATAGAGTTAAGCATAAGCTGTTTTGTAATCGCGTAGTTTCTCATGTAATAAGCAATCTTTCAATAAGTTAAATCCAAACTCATTCAAGGTAATAGCGTTAGATTCAAACTGAAAAACTATATTCGACACCCCTTAGTTGAGTGCCTGGTGTGCCTGGTTAAAAACATGGCATACATTAAAACTACGAAATAAGAAATAATCTAGATTTAAGAGAATATTTTAGATTTAGTAAAATTACGAGAATGGATAACTATTTATCTTTATGGCAAATCTTTTCAAGCTTCAATTGGCCATCAACCTGAGATAAGGTAAGAATAACAGGAGGGTTCCATTTATTCTTTTGAGGGTTCCATTTTTCTATAGAGATATCTGTAACTGTAGAATTTAAATCAATTTCTAGATCAGAAGAAGTAAATTCCTGAGATGTTTTCTGATTTTCATTCTTAATTATATATCTATACTTCGGAGCATCCTTAGACAAAGAGTAAAAAACCTCCAAGTCATTAAATGAAATCTGAGCTCCAGAATCGGATGCATTTATAGAAAAGTCATCTAAAGGGGTCACTCTAGAAAACCAATATTGGCCAATCAATTTCTGCCGCTCTAATAACACACTATATAAATATTCTTTTGCTTTAGGTTCTGTATATTCTCCAACCTCAATCAACCCCCTTATATTTTCTGGAGTAAATTTCATAATAATTTTAGCAGCCCAAAAAGCATCAGCTAAAGACATGTCATCAAATGCATAATAAGGTAATATAGTCTTCCACTGACCTGGATCAAAATTAATATTATCAAAATAACCAATAGATTCATAAATAACTAAAGGAGTAGGATCTTTTCTTCGTTTTTCCCACTGCCTATCGTAAAACCCTAAGCTAAGAATTCTTTTAGCCACTGTAGCATAGTCTACAAAAGTATCGTAACCCAGGTGATCATCTTTTACTCGGGAACCAGCACTACCAAAGCTGGATCCATAATCAATAAAATAATTATTCAAATAACCTTGGTTTTCATTTTCAACTAAAGCTGAAAGCGTATTTCCTGAACGTAAATCAACATCATTAATCCAGCTGCCAAAAATATTTAGCGCTCTAAACTCTCTACGGTTAAGATGCTTAAAATAGTCATTAGGATCATTTTTTCGGTAATCATCAAAAGAAATAACCCCTTTTATGTCTCCTTCAAGCTTAGCACTAGCAGAAGCTCGAATCAGACCGCCAGACACCTTGTCTACATTTTTAAGCAAACGCTTAACATCTTCCATCATCAACGACTTTTTAAAACCATCCTGATTGTAATAAGTAGCTGTATCAGAAACTGTTAATATTGAAGGATCAAAATAAACAATCGAATATTGAGGGACATTAAAACCTAAGCCATAAAAAATACGGCTAGCTACTGCCTCTGCTCCCGAAGAAAGCTCGTTATAACCAGTTGGATCAAATTTAATTAAGAATTCAACCCCCTTTGCATCTCGAATAAAAAATCCAGGATTAATTCCATCTACTTTCCCTTTAGTAATCACCCAAGGACCTTTGGTTTCGGGACCGTCATTTACTTTTGTTGCTGAAATAATTTCTTCAGCACTCATAGGTTTTTTTCCTATACGATTCACAAAAAATGTGGAGTCAGGAACCTCATCAAACACATTAACATTGTGAGCTGGGGTTTTTCTTCTCGTCAATTTGTTGAAGGCTCTATCTAAATAAAACCATTGGGCAAGACGGCCATAAAAAGCATTATTAAAAAAATCAGAGTACATTCCCATAGACTGATTCTTTAACGCCTGCATTTCAGCTGGGTCTAAAGTCTTTTCAGCCTGAGCGAAAACACTTGAGCTTCCACTAGAAAAACAAGCTAAAGTAACTGTAATAATAAGGATTCTAAAAAACTTCATTAATATTCATCTCCTAAAAAGGGGCTTTTGATCTTAAATAAACTTCAAAACCATCGTTGCTTTTTGCTACTTCAACATTAAAAACAACTTTTTCAACAACTCTAAAACGAAATGCACCACCATAACTAAATTCTGCATTAGAAAACTCGAAGTCATCTCCTTCTCCAAAAATAGTTCCCATATCTAAAAAGGGTGCAAAATTAACTTTAAAATCTCTGTATTTCCAAATGTTATAACGGTATTCCAAATTAAGCCAAACTGCTGAATTATCAAAGAATCGGTTATATTGAAAACCACGAAGAGTATCACTACCGCCCAAACGAGCCATATCAAAAAATGGAAGCGTTCCACCGTCTACTTTATCGTTATACTCACCAGCTACACGTAAAGCTAAAATATTTTCAGGTTTAAGAATAGAAATAAACTGGGCGACCTCAAATTTATATTTCGCATATTCAAAATCAGCACCATCCGTACCCTGATTATAGTCCATGCTAAATTGACGATATCCACCCCGAGTTGGGTTGTTTTTATTATCTCTATCATCATGAAACAAATTAAACCCTAGAGTATGATAATCTCCACCATTCACACCAGAAAGAGCGCTCTCTTGAAAAAAATCCTGAATATCTCTTTTCCCTGTATCATGACCATTAGAAATCTTAACATCATTAAACTTATAATTAGCTTCCAAAGATAAACGACCCCAAATAAGCTCTATTTCTTTACTAAACTGTGTTCCATACTGCATTCTTTGATAATCATAAGTGTTACTATCACCCAATGAAGATCTTCTGCCTACCCCAAAAAAGTCTTCTCTAGGTCTATTTTCATACTGAAATGTTTGATGCGCATCTATGCCTGATTTAAAAATGTTATCTAGAACTATCTGGCCACCACTTTCATTATAATTTTCTGTGCTAGCACCTGTCCAAGCAATAAAACCGGCATTTTCAACTACAGGGTTTAATTGAAATAGTTTATCTTTTTTCAAAGTAACTCTTCCACCAATTCCCTTTACGTGTTTCCCACTACTAGGAGATAGATAAATATCTCTAGAGGTAAACTCCTTATAAAGCCAAATTGCTTTTTCTGGCACGTGATACTCTTCAAGAAAACTTAATGTTTTGTCAAAGCCGTAACGGACTATTTCTAAGGGGGTAACAGGTAAAGATAACGCTCTAGAGGTGAGAGTGGTTTTCTCTTTTATATAATCTCCATCTCGAAGAACATCACCATAGCGATCATAGTCTATATTCTGAGAAAAAGAGTTTGGAATAACTAATAAGAGTAGAAAGGTTAATAAACAAAAAACCTTTATAACTGAAAGTTTTCGATCCATTAAGGTATACCTGTAAATTAATAGTGGAAAATAAATGGGTGAAACGAGGTATACCTTAACACAAGAGGAGGTCTAAAATCAACAAAGTTAAACGGCGCCCGACCCTTTAAGCTTGCGATCTTTATGGCGTTTATAGAAAACCTTAATTTCATCCACAATATCTTTAGGGTCATCTAAAACCTTAAACAGACGCATATCTTGAGGGTCAATATACTTATTTTTTATCATTTTATCTTTCATCCAATCAATAAGTCCTTCCCAATATTCAGAACCCACCATAATAATCGGAAATTTCTTAATCCGTAATGTTTGAACCAATGTTAAAGCTTCATAAAGCTCATCTAATGTCCCGAAGCCCCCTGGCATAATAATAAAGGCTGTCGCATGCTTTACAAACATTACTTTTCTAACAAAAAAATAACGAAAACTAAATAAAGAAGTAATATATTTATTGGGGTATTGCTCCATTGGTAATTCAATATTTAAACCAATTGAGTTTCCATTCCCCTCTTTAGCTCCTTTATTTCCAGCTTCCATAATTCCACCACCACCTCCGGTAATCACGCTAAACCCTGCTTTTGTTAGACGATTAGCAATCGTTCGGGCTAACTCATAGTACTTTGTCCTCGGAGCAGTTCTAGAAGAACCAAAAATTGAAACTGCTGGGGTTAATGATGGAAGCATCTCTAAACCATCTACAAATTCTGACATAATCCGAAATAATCTCCAGGGTTCCGCAGCTAAGTATTCATCTTTATCTGTTTTAATTTTTTTTCTAACCATAATATTAACCTTCTTCCTTTAAGCCTAATCGAAAAGACCTTCTCTTTTTTGCATTTTCATTTCTTCTTTTATCTTCTTCTGTTTCTAATGCTAATTTTGGAACAGCTTTTTTCTTACCCTTATTATCAATGGCTACCATTGTAAAATAACAAGAATTAGTGTGACGCTGTATTCCAGTTAATAAATCTTCTGCAAATATTTTTATCCCAATTTCCATAGAAGTAGTGCCCACAAAGTTTACAGAAGCTTTAAACAAAACTAGCTCTCCCAACTTAATAGATTTTTTAAATACGACATGATCTACAGAAACAGTCACACAATAACAGGATGCATGACGTGCTGCACAAACATAGGCAACCTTATCAGCAATACTCATAATTACCCCACCATGAGCAAAACCAAGATGGTTAGCGTCATTAGGCATCATCAACTGTGCCATCTCTGTTCTAGACGAACTAACTGGCTTTTCTGACATAAAACACTCCTTAAAGTAATACAAGCCCCCTATAGGGCTCATAAAAGAATTATAGCTTAAGTAAAAATATCGTCTAATTTTGAAGAAAACTGAAGAGGAGTTAAATCTATGTGAAAGGCCCTTATAGCTAGGATTTTGGCTATAAAAGTTTTATATGATTTTTTTTAATTTTAACCAGGAATAGGCAAGAATTGTTTTGGCATCTTTAATCTTATGGTTTTGGATCATAGACTCAATTGTGCTGGGTTTGAAACAGTAAACTTGAATATCTTCATCCTCATCAGGAACACCTTTCTTGGGCGTCAATTGAGTGGCTAAATATAAAAACATCTGCTCTGTACTAATTCCTGGGGTCGGATAAAAATCAAATATTTTTTTAAAATGCTTTGCTTGAAAATTTGTTTCTTCAATAAGTTCTCTTTTAGCACAAGTTAAAGGGCGTTCAGCACCATCACAAGTACCTGCAGGAAATTCCCAGAAATATTTTCCTGTACTATATCTAAATTGCTTAATTAAAATTAAACGCCCATCATCTAACACAGGAATTATGACTGCAACCTTAGAATGAAGAATCACTTCTCTCTTAAGTTGTTTTTCAATCCCCTCTATTTGAATGGTATCCACTGCAAAATCAATCCGAGAGCCTTTATAAACCCATTTACGATTCAGTTGTTTGTGCTTTGCCATATCTTTTCTCCATTTCTCCCCATCACCGTTTCTAGTCTTTATGGTATGGTCCCTTATTTATAATATCAAATGATCGGTATAATGCTTCAATGAGCAGTAAACGAACCAAACGATGCGGAAAAGTTAAATCAGAAAGCGACCACATAAAACGAGATTTATTTTTAATATTTTCAGAAACTCCCTGTGGCCCCCCCACAATAAAACAAATCTCTTTTATCCCCTGGTTCATATAACCAGATAATTGCTGAGAAAGAAGTTTGTTCGTCATTTGTTTGCCCCGCTCATCTAAAACAATCCAAAGAGCGTTCTCTGGCAATTCTTTTAGCAATAACTTCTCTTCCATTTTTAATGTCTTCTGCTTTTCATCCGCTTCTATTTTTGTTTTAATATTACAAATTTGGATATCCGCATATCGTTTTACTCTTTTTAAATACTCGGCCTCTAAAGAAATAACCTCTTTTTGCTCATGCCTTTGAATTGAAATGATTTTAATTTTCATTTTTTCTCTCAACAAACTCTGATATCTTTTGTTTTAAATCATCAACACCATCCCCATTCAATGCTGAAACTAAAAAAGATTCGGATGTATATTGATGGTCCTTTAATAATTCAGGGACTAAGTCTCGTTTATTATAAATATGCCAGCAAGGGATTTTTTCACACCCCAAATCTTTTAGAACAGATTCTGTAACTTCTTGGTAAAGGCCTATATCTTTATTTGATGAATCTAAAACATGAAGAATTAAATCAGAATCATTAATTTCCTCTAATGTTGCTTGGAAGGATTCTATAAGTTTATGGGGTAAATCAATAAGAAATCCAACCGTATCTGTAAAAACAATAATCTTTTCATTTCTAGCTTTTATTTTTCTTGTTACGGGATCTAATGTAGCAAATAACTTATCTTCGGTTTTTACATCAGCTCCGGTCAGCTGATTCATCAACGTAGACTTCCCCGCATTGGTGTATCCCACCAAACTCACAACAAAAACATTATTCTTTTTTCGATTATTTCTTAAAAGAGTTCTATGCACCCGAAGCTTTTTAAGATCCTTTTTTAAATGACTAATACGATCTCTGATTTTACGACGATCTACTTCAAGTTTTTGCTCACCAGGCCCTCTTGTTCCAATACCACCCCCAAGCCGAGACATGATTACACCCCGCCCCACCAAACGCGGTAAAAGATAATTTAACTGAGCTAACTCTACTTGAAGCTTTCCTTCTTTGGAAACAGCTCTACGAGAAAAAATATCTAATATCAAACCCGTCCGATCCACAATTCGAGTTCCATCAAAAGCATCTTCTAAATTCCTAGCTTGACCAGGATTTAAATCGACACCAAAAACACTGATAGTTGCCTGTTTTTCTTTTATCTGCGCTGTAACATTCATTAAGTTTCCCTGTTTAACATAAGTAGATGCGCTGGGTTTATCAATAGCAAAAGAAGCATACCCCACACATTGCCCTCCTGCCGAACGAATTAACTCCATCATTTCATTTAAACGTTCTTCACGATCTTGCAATGAAAGACTCTTTTTGTATGGGAATACTAAAAACACCTTTTCCATCTAGACCCAATCTTTTAATTTATTTTTCATTTGAACATAAATATCACTCGAAGAAACACCATCCACATCAATCCATTCAATTCGGTTTTCAGCATTAAACCAAGTTAACTGTCTCTTAGCAAAATGGCGCGTATTCTTCTTTAGTTCATCCTGAGCTTTTTCTAAACTACACTTTCCCTCTATATAATCTAATATCTCATGGTAACTCAAACACTGAGCAGCCGTTAAAGATAGTTTCTTCTTGGATAACTTCTCCACTTCTTCCACGAGTCCATCGGCTATCATTTGATCCACTCGATCATTAATGCGGTTATACAACGTCTCACGATCTTGACGCAATCCAATAATTTTAAAGGAGTAACCTTTGTCTAACAACGTTATTTTCCCTGAATTTAAGTCCGTTCTTGGTTTCCCTGTTATTTGAACAATCTCTAAAGCTCTAATAATTCGCTTGTGATCATTAAGGTGTATTATTTTCGCGCTCTCAGGATCTTTCTTCTTTAATTCTTGATATAAATGATTCCAACCCTTACTTTCAGCTGTAGCCATTAACTCACTTCTAACACCTTCATCTGAAGATATTTCTGGAGAAATCCCATCAATAAGATTCTTAATATAAAAGCCAGTTCCACCAACAACAATAGGTAAACGGTTTTGATTTATAATTTCTTCTATATAAGTTAAAGATTGGTGATACCAATCAAAGGAAGAATAATCTTTGGTTGGAGGAATAATATCCACGAAGTAATGAGGAATTAATTCTTGTTCTTCAGAAGAGGGTTTAGCCGTACAGATATCCATTTCTTGATACACCTGCATGGAATCTGCTGAAATAATACTTCCAGTTAGCTGTTTTGCTGCAAATAAAGCAAGTTGAGACTTACCACTTGCCGTTGGTCCTACAATAAATAAAATTTTGTTTTTATTCATACAAAATTAACCCGCACCCTACATCTTTTCAGGAGCATCAACACCTAAAACGGATAATCCATTTTTTAATACTCTTTGAATACAGGCAATGAGAAATAAACGAGATTGAGTTAATGGAACGTCATCATCATTAATGACTCTGTGGAGAGTGTAAAATTTATGAAACTTTGTTGCTAATTCTCTTAAATACTCTGAAACTCGATAAGGTTCTAAAAATTCTGCAGCTTGGTTCAAAACTTCTGGAAGATTACTTAAATGTTTAATTACTTCAAGTTCTTCGGGTTGATTAATTAAATTCAAATCAACTTTCTCTAAAAAAGCTACTTCCGCCGATCTTAAAATACTTGCGATTCGAGCATGCGCGTATTGCACATAATAAACAGGGTTTTCTTGTGACTTTTGTTTTGCTAACTCTAAATCAAAATCTAAATGACTCTCAATCCGTCTCATTAAAAAGAAAAAACGTGTCGCATCAACACCAACATCATCAATAAGTTCTCGTAGAGTTACAAATTCCCCAGCACGTGTTGACATCCGAACAGGTTCTCCAGCTCTGAAAAGCGTGGTCAATTGAACCAACAAAATATTTAACTGTTTAGAATCATGTCCCAAAGCTTCACAAGCAGCTTTTAAACGCGCAATATAACCATGATGATCTGGACCCCATAAATTAATCAGGCTATCAAAGCCACGATCAAATTTCTTTTCATGGTAAGCAATGTCTGGCGTCAAATAGGTGTACTCTCCAGAAGACTTAATTAAAACCCGATCTTTATCATCTCCATATTGCGTTGACTTCAACCAAACAGCACCATCTTTGTCATAAGCCACACCTAAAGATTTTAATCGCTCAATAACCTTTTTAATTAAATCATCATCATCTAGGGATCGCTCTGAAAAATAAGCATCAAATTCACATCGAGAATCTTTTAAATCAACTTTTATCTCATCTAATATTTTGGTAGCCGCAAACTCTGAAAAAAACGGGCAAGCTTCTTCTTCAGAAACATCTTTAAATCGCTCTCCTTCATTATCAAGAACAACCTGAGCTAAATCTTTAATATAACTTCCCTGGTAACCTGCCTCTGGAAATTCCACATCCACATTTAATAATTCTAAATAACGCGTATAAACACTTTTTCCTAATAACTGGATTTGCAACCCTCGATCATTCAAATAATATTCACGGCAAACTTCATGTCCTGTAATCATCAAAAGATTAGCTAACACATCCCCAACAACAGCCTGTCTTCCATGCGCAATTGTTAAAGGGCCTGTTGGGTTTGCACTTACGTATTCAATAATTACTTTCTTACCTTTTCCTAAAGTTGTTGTTCCAAACTTGTCTGATTCACTCCAAATTTGTTTTAATAAAACGACTAATGACATAGAAGATAAATGAAAATTTAAAAAGCCAGGGCCAGCAACTTCAATTCGTTCAATAGAACTTTTTAAGTCTTTATTTTTATCTACAATGCCCTTTATGATGTCCTTGGTCTTGTTAGCCATCTCAACAGGATTTACTTTAGCTAATTTAGCCATTCTAAAAGCAACATTACAAGAAACATCCCCATGCTCTTTTTTCTTAGGCTGGTGAATATCGTAGACAAAGTCCTCTGGCAAAGAAACAGATAATTCTTTAGATAGTTTTTCTAAATTGGAATCAATAAGATTGCGGATTAACGATTTCATAGGTTGTTAATTAACTTCTCCAATAAGCGGCTTTGCTTCTCCCCACAAACGCTCTAGGTTATAAAACTGTCGAGTTTCTGGGTGGAATACATGAATCATGACATCACCATAATCTAAAAGAACCCAATTAGATTCCAAGAGGCCTTCTTTATGGTTGCAGTCCACTTTTTTCTCATCTAAAAAATCAACAACATTCTCTGCGATAGCCTTCACATGACGACTAGAGCTCCCTGAGCAAATAACAAAGTAATCCACTACTGTAGACAACTTCTTTACATCCAGAACAAGAATATCCTCGCCTTTTTTATCTTCACAGGCATCTTTAGCTAATAATGCTAATTGTTTTGCTCTCAAAATGGTTCTCCTTATAAATACTCGAATTACGGACTGCGGACTGCGAATTGCGAATTGCGCAAAACATAAAAACACCATAGCCCCACAGATAAGCCGTCAATTATAGTATTGTTAAGGGAATATGGGAAGAAAAAGGATAAACAAAAAAAGCCCTAAATCTTGATTGGAATTTGAGAGATTTTTTTAATTTATTGTTCTGGGAGGACAGCTTTAGGAGTATAACGCAGTCAGAATCTAGAAATTAAGAAAATACGCCAAATTCAAACCAAGATTTAGGGTCAAGCAGGCCCACTAGATAAATCTAGCAAACCTGCTTATTCCCACTCAAAAAGTACATCGTCTAATCACAGCAGAACTTTATTATTTTTCTATTCTCTCTAACGAAAGTAATTCTTTTTTAATATTTAAACCCTTAGCAAAGCCCCCTAAAGAGCCATCTGTTCGAAGCACTCGATGACAAGGAATAATAATCAGAAAAGGGTTTTTATTCATTGAATTTCCCACAGCTCTGGCAGCACCTTCTGACTTAGCACGCTTAGCAAGTTCTCTATACGTGACTACTTTTCCCCATTGAATTTTCTTTGTCTCTAATAAAACTTTTCTAGAAAAAGGAGGGCTTTTACTTAAATTCAAAGGTGTGTCTAAAAACGAAACTTTTTCACCTTTTAAGTATCTATGAATTTTTTTTCTTAAAGTTACAATATACGCGGGTAACTGAGACTGACGCATTAATTGGCAAGCAACCTTCTTTTTCTTTTTACTAAAATCAAAAGAGGTCAAACCCAAATCATCACCATATGCTTTAAATAACCAACCAGAGTCCCACCATTGGTATTCAAATGATGTTGATTTAGAAAGGGATTCGGACTTGTTTTTCATCGGCAACCGAAATGGTAGAAGTAACTCCACCTGTTGTTATTTGTTTTTCTTTTACAATTTCTTGGATTACCTCATCAACTGGCGCTGTTATAGGGGTCAATGGTTTAACTATAGTATCTGTTGGCGCACAACTTACTAAAGTTAAACAAAAGAAACCTAAAAATAAAACGGATGATAATCGACTAAACATTCAAACCTCCTTGTTAAACTGCACTATCTATGAGTTTCAAACAATAATTTATGAATTTTTGCTATTTCCTCATTAACCACTTTTCCGTTAATCAAACTCACCCCTGATTTTAATTCTGGAAATTCAGAATAAGCCTCTTTAGGATTTTTAGCTAATGCCATTACATAAGGAAAGCTAACCTTCTCTAGTGCTTTTGTAGCATAAATAGGGCACAAAGTTGGAATATTAGTAACACCAAACCTTAAATTATCAAACGGATCAATAAACACCGGGTCATGGCAATCTGTCGCATGAGAACCATAGACATTCCCTCCTTGATCAATAGCGACATCTACAATTAATTTCTTTTGATGTGAGGAAGAAGCTAACGTTTCTTGATCAATTAAAATAGGAGCTCGACGACCAACGACATATACCGTCCCAAAAATCATATCTGCTTTCTCAAATAAAGAAGGGATGCTTCTGTCCTGGGCGTCCACAACAATCATATTCATTTTGTGTTTTTGTATGTAAGCCTTAATTTCTCTTTGTCTCGGAGCATCTTTTTCAGTAATCCAAATATGCGCCTTTGTCTGAGCTAAACACAAGGCTATTTGAAGCCCCACATTTCCACCACCCAAAATTAATGCTTTCCCATCATAGGCTGGATATTTTAGTTTAGGGAAATTTTTTTGAATAGCGGCTAAATCTTTATCAAAAGAACTGGGATAAATAATAGCCCCTGAGCGTACTTTTACTTTTTTATTAATATAACATGCTAAATACGTTGAAAGCTGCCCAGCAATCTCAGACATGGGTTTCAAGAGCGGAGTCTCACCCTTTTCGTTAGCGACTGTTTCAAAAGCTATAGCTGTAGCTTTTGCTTTCATAATTGCTTTAATTAAATGAGATTCATTTTTAGAGGCTAAATGAAGAAAAGAAAATAAAATATGTTTTTTTTGAATTAAACTAAATTCTTCTGGTTGTGGTTCTTTAACCTTAACAATTAAGCTCGCTTTCTGCCAAACGTCTTTATGTTGATCTAATATTGTTGCACCTGAATTTACATACATTCGGTCAGAAAATCCACACCCCTCACCCGCTCCCGATTCCACAAACACAGAAATACTTTCCTGAGTCATTTTTTTAACGGATGCTGGAGACAAAGAGACTCTTTTTTCACCTGTTTTAATTTCTTTAGGAACACCAACAGCTAAGGGTTGCGCTTTAGAACTCATACTTCCCCCAAATCAAATCGGTTAGTAATAGGCATTCTTCTTCCAAACCATGCCTTTTCTGTCACTCTTAAAATAGGCGCTGCCTGACGTCGTTTGTATTCATTATGGTCCACTTTCTGAATTAACTCTTTAATTAACTGAGTAGATGCTTCAGGCTTTAGCTCTTTTTCTATTTCAGCAACAGTTTTATTTTTTTCAATATACAATCTTAAAATCTGATCTAATAATTCATAAGAAGGTAAAGAGTCTTCATCTTTTTGGTCTGGTCTTAACTCAGCAGAAGGCGGCTTCTCCAATGTGTTTTCTGGAATAACATAAGAAATTTGATTTCGATATCTAGACAAACAAAAAACTTCTGTCTTATACAAATCTCCTAAAACGCAAAGACCTCCACACATATCTCCATAAATAGTGCAATACCCCATGGCTAACTCTGATTTATTTCCTGTTGAAAGTAACAACAAGCCCTCATCGTTAGAAATATACATCAATTCAATCCCACGTAACCGAGCTTGCAAATTCTCCATAGCTAATGATATTTTTCCCTTTTCAGGAATAGGAAAACCTTCATTCTTTTTATTTTGATTAATTTCTTTTATTTTAAAATCGTAAATCTCTTTTATGGAATGTTCTCTAAACTCAATCCCAAGGTTATCGGCTAGCTCCTTGGAATCTGAAACACTTCCAGGTGATGAATACGGTCCTGGCATGGTTACCCCCAATACCTGTGATGGGCTTAAAGCATCCACTGCAATACAAGCAGTTAAAGCAGAGTCAATACCCCCACTCAGTCCAACTAAAACACGTTTAAAACCATTTTTACGAACATAATCACGAACACCTAAAACTAAAGCATTATAAGTTGCTTCTACACCTTCTACATTCTTACTAATAGAAGCTGGTTTTCCATCAGGCTCATTTAGATCTAATACAGCTTCAAATAAACCTTCTTGGAAAGAACTAGCCTCATATACAAGTGTACCATCTGGAGACGAAATTAGGCTGTTTCCGTCAAAAATAAGCTCATCCTGAGCACCCACCTGGTTACAATAGATAATAGGCAAGCCATATTGCTTAGATTTCCTCTGAATTAACTCCGAACGGACTTCTCCCTTATTTTTATGGTATGGCGATGCCGATATATTAATAATCACCTCGGCTCCCATTTCTTTTAATTTAGCCAAAGGTTTTTGATCATACTCATCTTCCCATAAATCTTCACACACACTTAAACCAACAGAAACTCCGAATAAATCGATAACCGTTTGATCGTTTGCTGGTTCAAAAAAGATCTGCTCCAGAAAAACATCATAATTGGGCAACAAACTTTTGTATTGCTTTGCCAGCAACTTACCCTGATGAATAACGGCTATTGCATTATGGCTACTATTATTTTCACCTCTATCAATAAACCCAATAACAATAACTGAATTGATTCCTTGAGACGCTTGAATAATAATTTCCAAACAAGTTTTGTTTTTATCTAAAAAAGAACTTTTATTAGCCAAGTCCCAAACAGGATAACCAGATATTGCTAGTTCAGGAAAGATAACCAGATCTAGTTTTTTATCACTTGCTTGTTTCGCAAAGTTAAGAATCTTTTTAAGATTTTGGTCAAAATCTCCCACAGTTGGGTTCATCTGCGCAAAACCTACATTAATTTTTGATTTTTTTTGATTCATTTGTTTAAACAACCTTACTAAGGGAAGTAAAATTAATACTGACGCGATAACCGAAAAGGAATTTGCAGATTAAAAATTTCTCCAGTCTTCTCAGACTCAATATTATTAATAAATAACGTATAAGATTTATTAAATGTTTGATTAATTGTATCTTCATCATCCCCTAATTCAAAAAATAAAAAACCTTGAAATAAAGATTTTGAAGCAATGCCACTTTGTTTTAAACGTTTATCCTCAACATCCTGTTTAATAGCTTTATTTGCTTGATAGGAATCAATTCCAGCACCCAGAGCAAATGGAACGGTTAAAAAGATAAATGCAGAACCTAGAGCACCAAAACCAACCACTCTTGCTAAAGTATTTTTTTTCAACTTTTTTGAAATCATATCTGGAGGAATTGGGCTATACTGCATTCCATCTAATGAGCGGATAATAATATTAGACTGACGTAAATTATAATCAAATAAATCATTATTCCACGCCATGATATGCAGCGGCAAAATCCCCCCATCAGTTAAATCATCATTAAAAATATACTCTATTTTATAGGGGGCAACATAAGGATCTACAACAACCTCAAGGTTTCCTACCTTATTTTTATAATCATAAAATTGAGGAATTTTAATTAAAGGCTCCCACTTAGGGTGATAAGCACATGAAAATAAAAATAGGGTTAAAAAGGGGAAAATAAAATATTTATATTTAATTCTCATCATTATCTACTCGTTTATATATTTCATTAAAAAATCTTTAATAATTAAATAAATCTCTTCATAGTTTTTTTCTCTCAATAATTCATGATAGGACTTTTTGAATACATGTACAGATTTATCTACACTCCCTACATTTTCATAGAAATCAAAGGCCTTTTGAGAATCAACCACCAAATCTTTATCTGGCATTAACATTAACAGTGGGCAATTGATAAGTTGTGCCTCTTTCAGAGTTTGCGGCATTACAGACATCATATCGCCAAACAGTTTTAACGTAACATCATTATGAATCAAGGGGTCAGATTCATGTTGTTTCCACTCTTCAGGATCATGCGTTAATTGCTGTGATCGAATTAGTGAATGAATAACCTTGTTAGGTATTATATGAGAAAGAAAACCATAAAAAAGATCCAACCCTGGGACAGGGCTCTTAATATCAAAACAAGGGGAAGAAAGAATGACTGCTTTAAAAACATTTGGGTTCTTGATTAGAAAACGGATACCCAGAAGGCCTCCAAAACTATGGCCAAGAAGAATGAATTTTACTTTTTTTTGCGGATACCATCGGCTAGAAACAAATTCTGTAAAGGTTTGTATGTCTTGAACTAAAACATCAACCTGTTCAGCATGCCCCCTCTTCCCCTCAGAAAGACCATGACCCCTTAAATCAAATGTAAAATAAGAAAATTGAGAGAGCTGAACTCGATTAACAATCTTTTCATAACGCCCTGAATGCTCTAGAAGTCCATGGAGAACAATAACAGGGTTTTTAAAGGAATTATCAGACCAGACTCGATAATGAAGGTTAAGCCCATCAAAAGTTTGAAATTTCCCTTCTTCTTTATTCAAGGCTACCTCAAATATCTATGAAGCATTCAGATATAGGTTATCAATCACTTTTTGATATTTTTCAAAAACTTTTTTACGCTTCATTTTTAACGTAGGAGTAAGATCCCCTTTTTCTAAACTTAAAGCTTCTGATAACAATTTAAAATATTTAATATTTTCATAGTGAGCTAATGAACTTAACGATTTTTCTATTCTTTGATTTATCAAATCATAGAGTTCCTTGTTTTTCAGTAACTCTTGTTGTGAGGCGAAAGATATATTTTGTTCCTTAGCAAACACTTCAAGTTTTTCAAAATTAGGGACAATTAAGGCAACCAGAAATTTCTGTTTATCTCCATAAACAAACACCTGATCAATTAAATCATCCGTTATTAACATACCCTCTATCTTCTGAGGAGAAATATTCTTACCTCCGGCTGTTACAATAATATCTTTTTTTCTATCTGTTATATGCAGATAACCTTCTTCATCAATTCTTCCAATATCTCCAGTGTAAAACCAACCATCCTTAATTACTTCTTGAGTTGCTTCATCATTTTTAAAGTACCCTAACATTATGTGTGGACCTTTGGTCAAAATCTCACCTTCCTCAGAGAGTTTAATCTTCACACGATCGACTGGGGTTCCAACAGAACCAAATTTAAACCCACTTTCTTGGTTGCATGAAATCACAGGTGAAGTTTCAGTTAAACCATACCCCTCTAGAATAAGAACTCCTAAAGAATGGAAAAACTCTGCAATATTTTTGGGTAAAGGAGCTCCACCAGAAATAAAAAAACGTATCTTCCCACCCAATCTATTCTTAATCTTATTGAAAACAAGTGTCTTAGCTAGGCTGTATTGAGCAGACAAAAAGAAAGAAGGAGCTTTTTTAGATTGTAAGCACTTTGAATAATGCATACCAACATCAATAGCCCAAGAAAAGATAATCTTACTGAGGCCACCTCTTTGATTCACTTGATCTAATAATTTGTCATAAAACTTCTCAAAAAACCGAGGGACAGCTGTAACCATTGTTGGACTTATTTCTAACAAATTCTCTGCAATCGTATTCATATTCTCAGCAAAGGCTACCGTAGTCCCTGTGAGAATTTGCAAATAATAACCTGCCATTCTCTCAAACACATGGCTCAATGGAAGCATCGAAAGCAAGGTATCTCTTGAAGTTAAATTCATAGCTGCTCTTGAAGCGATACAGTTCGATAGAAAATTAGCATGGGACAACATAACACCTTTAGGCGTTCCTGTTGTTCCAGAAGTATAAATAATTGAAGCTAAATCATGACCAGAAACTTGAACTGCACCTTCTTCAATTTGCTGTCTTTCTTGTTCCGGACAATTATTAAACTCATCCAAAGTAACTGACAAACTTTTAATTCGCTCCTTACTTTCAACATCATCAAAAACAATGATAGAAACATCATCTTCCCACTGATTAAATTTGGGGGATAAACGGTCTAATTGTTCTTGAGAAGAAATAAAAAGCAACTTTGCTTCACTATGTTTAGCAATATAATCAAAATCTTCTGGAGATGAGGTTGGATAAATAGGAACAGAAGCGGCGCCTAAAGATAAAATAGCCATATCTGCGTAAAACCACTCGGGTCTACTCTCTGAAAGAATACATACTTTATCCCCATGCTGAATACCTTTATTCTTTAAAGCTGCAGCTAAGATAATAACTTCTTTTAAAAAATGATTGTAGGAAATAGACTGATAGGAACCGTTCAGCTTAACTTTTAAAGCTGTTTTTTCTCTCAGTTGTTTAGCACAAGCAATAAACATTTGAGCTAAATTATGAGCATGAAGCTCATTTAAACTGGTCTTTTGAAGTTGGGTAGTTTGGAAACTCATAATATAACTATTGGTTTAAGAAGGGTTTTGTTTACTTTCACGAAGTGATTGCAGTAATTCTTGATTTCTTTGTGCTTGTTGAGAAATTAAATTTAATTTTTGCTGTCTCATTGAAGACTCAATACCTGGTGAATTTATAGGTTGTTGTACTCGAATTTTATCCAGAATTCTTTGATGAATCTTTGCCTGAGTTGAAATGGCCTTAATTTTCCGCATCCTTCTTACATAATCCTCTTGCAGACGCTGATTTGCTTGTATCACATTCTCTAATTGTTTTTGTAATTTGGTTAATTCTACAGCCGAGGAAACCGACTGAATGTCAATTTGACTAATAGGACCAGCACCTGAAGCAGAAAGTTCTGCCTGCGAAGATGGTGAAACAGACTGAACTTCTTCACTAAAAGAAGTGCTTGATAATAGAACTAAAAATAAAGGTAAAACAACAATTGAACGTGTAAAGGCAACCATTCAAGCCCCCAAAAATTTTAAGGATAGATTAATGTCATTTATGTTTGAATTATAGCATGATTTGAAGAGTTCAATATACATTATTTACCTAAACATTTATGTCATAAAATAAAGTTGGATTCAAATCTAATACCTTTGTTTGGCACCCTCAGTTTAGTACCAGGTGTGCCTGGTCTTGCAGACCTGGCACACTATGATTTTAATTCTTCTATCAGAATAGGAATAACCTCAAATAAATCCCCGACAACGCCATAATCACAATGTTTAAAAATAGGAGCTTCTTTATCCTGATTAATAGCAACAACACAATAAGAAGAAGACATCCCTACTAAATGCTGAATTGCTCCGCTAATCCCACAAGCAATGTATAACCTAGGAATAACCACTTTGCCTGTCTGACCTATCTGCTCCTCATAAGGTCTCCACCCCAGATCCACAACAGCTCGGGTAGCGCCAACAGTCCCATGTAAAATTTCGGCTAAATCTTCAATAAGTTTAAAGTTTTTTGCAGTTTTTAGCCCTCTACCCCCAGAAACTATAATTTCAGCCTCCGTCAAATCCATAAATTTTTTAATTTCTCGGCTTATTTCCATCGCTTTAAATCGAAGGTTGAAGTTATTATCTTCTTTTATAGAAATAATTTTTGCTGATTTTCCTGTTTCTTTTTTTAGCGGAAATTGATGAGGTTTTATACTTACAATAATGGGTTTATCCTTTACTTCATATTGAGCTAAAACTTTTCCCGCATATATAGGCTTTTCAATAATAAAGGAGTTTAATTCGCCAATTTCAACCCTATTCACATCATTCATTAATGTAACATCTAATGTTGCTGAAAGTTGAGCAGCTACATCTTTACAAAAAAAGCTAGATTCAAAAATAATAAAATCAATATCCTGTTCTTTAATTACTTTCTTTAACTGAAAGACACACCATTCTGGATTTATATAATCAGTTTCTTTGGCATTAGACTCCATAATTGTACTAGCTCCATAAGAAGCCAACAAAGAATGGAATTCATCGTTCCTCTTTCCTAAAATAAAGCAAAAAACTTCTCCTTCATTTTGTGTTAATTGTGAAGCCAAATTCAGAGATTCGAAAGTTACATTCTTAAGTTCTCCAGAAAAAGTTTCTGCTACTACTAGAGCTTTTTTCATGAAATAACTCCAGAATCACTTTTTAATAATTTAATCAACTCAAAAACATTTTGTCCTTGATCCAAGTCATCTAAAATTATTTGTTTTCTAGTCATTTCTGGAAACTTAACCGACTTTAATACAGCTGCTTTTTTTAGATCTAGATTAAACTCAGATACTAGCACCTTTTTTATTTCTTTTTTCTTAGCTTTCATCACCCCAGGTAAGCTAGGATACCTAGGATCGTTCAACCCTTTTTGACAAGTCAAAACACACGGAAAGTCTAATTTAAAAATTTGAGTTCCTCCTCTATTAAGAACTCTTTCAACTTTGATCTCATTATTATCAACTTCTACCCTACTGACAAAAGCAACTATGGGGTAATTGAGTATAACACCTACCCCACTTCCGACTTGAAAAGCGTCATCATCCACTGCTTGGCGACCACACAAAACAATATCTGCTTTTTTAGATTTAATAACTTCTGATAGGATTTTTGACACATCCAAAGCACACAAATGTTGATCAGCTTGTTTAAGAACATGAATTGCATCATCAACACCTAAAGCCAAAGCATGTCGTAGTACTTGTTCTGAATCTTCAGAGCCTAAAGTGATTGCCGTTATTATTGTTGAAGGAATTTGTTCTTTAATTTGGAGAGCTTCTTCTAGAGCGTACTCATCATAAGGATTAATCACATAGGAAAGTTTACTTGGATCCACATTCTTTCCATCTGAATTTAAATGAAGCGGTAAGTTTGTATCTGGAACCTGTTTCACACAGACAACAATATTCATAACGTCCCTTGCCCATAAATTTTAAAACTGAAACTAAAAGCACTCACTTTTATTCATCAGCAAACTGAGGTTGTCTTTTTTCAATAAAAGCAGTTAATCCTTCTTTCATATCCTTAGACTCACAAACCTGGCCAAAAAGTTCCGCTTCAACAGCCAAACCTTCCTTTAGCGGTTTTTCAGTACCAGATCGAATGGCTTGAAGTATGTAAGAAATGGCCACTCTAGATTTTGAACTAATTTTTTTAGCAAAACCAAGAGTTTGTTTAATTAACTCACTATCCGGAACCACTTGATTCACTAATCCTATTCTCAAAGCCTCCTGCGAAGAAATAACATCCCCTGTAAGATTTAATTCGATAGACTTAGCAATGCCACAAATTCGAGTTAAGCGTTGAGTTCCCCCAAACCCAGGAATAATTCCTAATGAAATTTCAGGCTGCCCAAAACGAGCCTTATCAGAAGCTACTCTTAAATGACAAGCCATAGCCAATTCATTACCACCGCCCAAACAAACCCCATTAACAGCCGCAATAACTGGCTTATTTAAATTTTCGATATAAGACAATACTTCTTGCCCTTTTAAAGCAAGTTGCACAGCTTCTTCTTTTGTTGAAATTTTAATTATTTCTCGGATATCTGCACCCGCAACAAAAGAAAAGCTTCCCTCTCCTGTAATAATCAGCACTTTAGATTCATCATTCTTTTCAAATTCTTTCACTGCAGAATCTAATTCCACCATGAGTTTAGACGAAAGCGTATTTGCTGGCGGATGATTAATAGTTAAAAGAGTTATTTCTTCTTCTTGACTCATTTTGATGTATTTCATTCGATTCTCCTTAAATTGTATTATTTCTAATGATACTCATAAAAACCTTTACCTGATTTCTTACCTAAAAATCCTGCATTCATCATTCTCTTTAGTAATGGTGCCGGCCAAAAACGTTGTCCATATTGATCATAAAAATCCATCAGGCCATTCCAAACAACATCAACACCAATAGCATCTGCATATTTTAAAATCCCTTGTTTTTCTTGAGGAAAACCAATTCCAGCCATAACCCCTAAATCAATATCAGAGGCTCTTGAGATTTTTTCTTGGAGACATAAGACCGCTTCATTAATCATTGGGAATAAAACTCTTTCGACAGAAAAAGTGGATTTTTTCACAGAACCATTACCATTCTGAATTTTCTCTACTATTTCTTTAAGCGTCGGATCATTTTCATCTTTAGGATTATAAAATCCTTTCCCCACCTTTTTTCCAAATCGTTTTTGTTCATACAGCTCATTCCAAATTTGAGCAGGAACCATTCGATTCCCATACTCTCCCAATAACACGTGTACTACATCCGTACAGATATCTAAACCGACATTATCCACTAAAGTAAATGGGCCCATAGGAAAACCAAACCCCTCTATTTGCTGATCAATATCTTGAATCGTAGCCGAGCCTTCCTGCAAACAAAAAGCAGCTTCGTTTAAATAAGGCATGAGTAAACGGTTCACTAAAAATCCAGCACACTCATTGACACGAATAGGTAACTTTCTTAATGATTCTGAAAATTGAATCATCTGCTGAACTGTTGTTTCATCAGTTGCTAGACCAGGAATTACTTCTACTAATTTCATTACATGCGCCGGGAAAAAGAAATGTAACCCGACAACTTTTTCAGGTCTTTTTGTTACGGATCCAATTGCAGAAATAGGTAAACTTGAAGTGTTTGTTGCTAAAATTGTGTGTTTCGGTAATATTTCATCCAACTCTTTAAAAACACTCTGCTTTAATTCCATTTTTTCGGGAATAGCTTCAATGATTAAATCACATTCTTTCAATTCCTTTAAATCCACAGCTCCACTAACTAAAGACAGCTTCTGCTTCATTTCTTCCGGAGACATTTTTCCTTTTTCAACACTCCGCTCGTAAATATTTTTAATTTTATCTAAACCCTTATCCACAAATTCTTGGTTTATATCCCTTAAAATTACAGGAATATTAGAATAAGAAACTACTTGAGCAATTTCAGCGCCCATAGCTCCAGCACCAATAACACCAACACGATAAATATACATGATTACCCCTTTATTATTCTTGTATTAAAGCTTTAATCTCGTTAACTCTCTCCATAGCTTTTTCTTCGCCATTTTTAATATATTTTTCTGCATCATAAAATTCAGCCCAATTTCCATCCACTAACACAGCTCTAATCTCAACATCTGATTCCTGTCCTGCCGTTGATGAGATTTTATATTCCATAAACTGTATCGTATTCATTAGAACATTAAAAATATTTGCCATATACCTTCTCTCAAACCTCATTTTGAATTTAAACCAAAAACGAAAAAATCCATTCTTTTGTTTCCTGTATTTTTCCATTACGGCTTCTTTTTGTCTTAAAGCAGCCTCTTTACGCTCTTCAAACTGTGAAGGCCCCGATAATACATTTACGGAAATAATTTTACTCACACCCTCCTGAGCTAAAACTTGAACGGGAAGAGGGTCAATAACTCCCCCGTCAATCAGATATTTTCCAGACAATTTATAAGGACGAAAAATTCCAGGGATAGACATAGTCGCACGCAATGCTGTCGAGACATCACCTTCGGTTAAAATAACTTCCTCAGCACTAAAAAGATCCGTGGCAACAATACGCATTGGAATATTTAGATCTTGAAAAGTTTTTTTTCCAAATAATGAACGAATATACTGCAACAATCGATGCCCCTTAAAAAACCCTTGATGGGCAAGCAAAAAATCCGTAAACCCTAATAATTTAAAAAATGCCGACTTCTTTGTTATCTTAATCGCAATTTTTTCAATATCAGCTGCTGAATACCCTGAAGCCCAAAGAGCCCCAATTAGCGCTCCTATACTCGACCCAGCAATAATATCAATCGGGATATTTTCCTTCTCTATAACCTTCAATATTCCGATATGGGCTAAACCAAAGGCAGCACCACTGCTTAACACTAACCCTACTAATTCCCCTGTCAATTCTCTAGCTAAATAACGAACAACTCGACTGTAAGGCGATTTCTGATTTTCATTCACATATATAGAAGAGCTATCAATTGAATAATTTTTCATCTCTAGAACTTCAGGAAGAACAGCAAAAACCTTTTTTTGAAGAATCCGTTCCATTTGCTTTTTTTTCAACAAATGATATTGGCTCCTTTGAACAACTACTAATCGAATATCTGTACTAACAAATTTAAATGATTGTTCTAACTCTAACACCATTGATTTTGATTTTTCTAAACTCTCTCTCTCACCCGTAGTTAACATATAAATATAGTCTGATTGCGCCAAAACTTTCAAAGCAAGATCATGAAGCTCTAATGGAATATCCACCAAAACAACATCATAATGAATTAACAGAAAAGTTAAAAAAGATATAACATTTTTTTCCTGGACTTGGTCAACTTCATTTTTAAAATACATAAAATCAAAACCAGCTGAATGAGAGTAAGTGTAGTCATTCATTATCTTTTCATGCTCAAAATCAGATTGGCTAAAATCCATGGGGCGAATTTCAGAACCTTTGTCAGATCGAACAATTCCTTTTGCTACATGTTCAGCTCTCTCACTTAAATCAACAACAACAACTCGTTTTCGAGCATAATGATGAAGACTGGATGCGAAATTAACCATAAAAGTTGTCTTCCCCATTTCATTCGACATACCAAATAAAGAAACTATCTTGCTTCCTGTAACTTTTTCAGATTCATCTTTCTGCTTTAAGCGATCACTCAAAGAACGACTTAAGTGTAATGACAACGATGGCATTTCTTTTATTAATTTCAAGAAATCTTCTTTATCAAATTTGAATATAAGAGCATCATTCATAGCTTTGACAGAAACTGTATGAGGTCTATCTGTTAGAAGGGATTGTTCACCAAAATAGTCTCCTCGATGAAAATAAGCGACAGACTCTTGCTGTTCTTCTTCCTCTGTTGTTTTATAGACATGAAATCGGCCTGAAATAATCACATAAAAAGCATCCCCCTGAGTAGCTTGTTTGTAAATCAAGTCCCCTTTTTTACATTCAATCAACCGGGCTAATTTTTCAATTATTTTTATTTCAGAGGAGCTAAGAGGAGAAAATAGAGGAATGTTTTGTAAGGAGTATTCTTTATTAAAATTTGTCTTCTTTCCGAAAGAGAAAAATCCCACAACATTCACCTATAAATTAAAGAAAGATACTAAAATCAGAGACCCTTATAATTATCGACAAATATAAAAAGAAACTAAAGATAGGTAATTAGACTTAAGGTTTATGTAAAATTTCTCTAATTTTTTCGGGCATATCTGTAATAATCCCATCAACCTTCATTTCCTTCCATTTTTGGGCGGATTTGAAAGAATTAATGGTCCAAATATACACCTTCATGCCATATGAGTGAATAATATCCACAAAGTTTTTCTTCATTATTCGATGATGTGGATGAATTGAATGAAATCCATGTTGCAATGCCAAATTTAAACTTTTTTTAGGTTTATTTCTAAATATAAAACCTAAGCTTAAACTTTTATTTAAATTCTGAATTTTTAATAGCAAGGGTAAACAGAAAGAACAAACAACAATCTGAGAACTAAATTGTTCAAACTGCTCTAAAACCTTGACTAATTCAACAGCCATATCTTTGTATGTTTTTTTATGTTGTTTTAATTCTACCATTACTTGAACTTCAGGAAGCAATATAGATAAAGCCTCTTCTAACAATAAAAGTTTTTCATAATGTTCTTCATTAAACGAATAACCATAATTAAACTGACTTAAATATTTATAAGTATGTTCGTGAACCTTTCCCTTACTGTTAGACACAGACTTGATGTCGCTATTGTGAATCACAACAAGCTTCTTATCTTTAGTCAGTCTCACATCAATCTCAACCATAGGGATACTGAGAGCAACAGCTTTTTTGAATGTTGTCGCTGAGTTTTCCTGAGCTTGTTGTGGAAGCCCTCTATGTCCAATAAGTAAAAAGTCATCTCTCTTACTCATAATAGTTACTTTCCGGTCAAAATACGCTTTACTTGACCTTGCCAATTTTTATATAGCTCAGCCCTATTTTTAGAACTCATTTTTGGCCTAAAACAAGTATAGCTCATTTTGGAGTCTAGTTGTTTTGGGCTCTTCCAAATACCTGAGCGAACACCCGCTAACTTAGCCACACCCCAAGCTGTACTTTCTGTCTGTTGACTCCTTAATATTTGAATTCCAAGCAAGTCAGATTGAAATTGGGCTAAAAATAGGTTTTTAGATACCCCTCCGTCTACCTTCAAAGAGCGTATCGGATACTTAAACTCTTTCTTAATACAATGTACTAAATCAACTGTTTGATAGGCAATAGACTCTAATGAAGCTCGAATAATATGAGAAGGGGTTGTGGACTGAGTTAACCCTAAAATAGCTCCTCTAGCTGAGGCATCCCAATAAGGGGCTCCTAAACCTACAAAAGCTGGAATAACCGTAACCCCACCCGTATCTGAAACACTATTTGCATGCTTCTCTGTTTCTTCAGGTTTTTTAATCCATTTCATAGAATCTCGAAGCCACTGAACCAAAGCACCTGCAATAAACACAGACCCTTCTAATGCATAGGTAGGTTTTCCCTGCTCATCACAAGCAAGCGTTGTTAATAAACCTGATTTAGAAATAATTTTTGATTGACCTGTATTAATAACTAAAAAACAACCTGTCCCATAGGTGTTTTTCATTTCCCCTCTTTTGTAACAGCCCTGGCCATATAAAGCTGCCTGTTGATCCCCACAAATAGCTTGTATAGGAATTCCATCAGCAAGCTCTTTAAAGTTTTTAGTTTTCCCAAATAAAGACCCTGAATATTGAACCCTAGGAAGAATGTTTTTAGGAATATTTAATTTTTTTAATAATTGGTTATCCCATTCTTTTTTATGAATATTAAATAATAAAGTTCTTGAAGCATTCGTATGATCTGTTGCATGTTCTCCTGTTAAATTCCATAACAACCAACTATCAATCGTCCCAAATTTTAAATTACCTTTTTTAGCCTCTTCTTTTAATTTGGGGTTTTTCTGAAAAAGCCACATCAGTTTAGTTCCTGAAAAGTAAGGATCCACAACTAATCCTGTTTTTTTACGAAAGAGATTCTCAGCACCTTGTTTCTTAATTTTTTCACATATATCAGTTGTTCTTCTATCTTGCCAGACAATTACCCTTGAATAAGGCACGCCCGTCTTCTGATTCCACACAACAATAGATTCTCTTTGATTTGTAATACCTATGCTTGAAATTAATTTAGAGGAAATTTTAGCTTTTCGAATAGCTAATTTGATTGATTTACGCACTGAAGACAGAATATCCAACGCATCTTGCTCTACCCAACCCGGCTTAGGAAAGTACTGCTTAATCTCTTGATAACTCTCAGCAACCACATTACCTTTACTATTAAAAATAATAGCTCTACTTCCAGTGGTTCCTTGATCAATTGAAAGTATATAAGTCGACTTCATATAACCTCATTCCGTTGAAGGTTTTATATATAAACATTAACACATGTCTTAATGAAAGAACAATAAATCTAATCAAATAAACTATAGTGACAATATTTTAAATATTTTGGGGTGTAATAGAAAGGTTTTTTAATGATGAAAAAAAGTGTGGTGTTTTTAAGGAAAGGATATAAATAGGTATACTATAATCCCTTTAATTCAGGGATTTCTTCAGGATCTGCAAAATCATTGATTTTTTCTTCCAACCAATTGTTATATGCAAAATCCAATGCTCTAAATTTATCAACGGGATCTACATTTAAAAATTTAACACCATATTCATAACCAGATTCTTTTCCCTTAACCTTTTTAGCCCATACTACTTGGCCAGAAAGATCAATTGGACGAGGATCATCAGGAATACTAATTTCCAGATCCATTAACTGATTAACTTTTAAATTTTCAATCGTAGAAACTTTTAAACCTTCTCTTGATAAATCATGAGTCAAACAAGTCACTTTCTGACCTGTCTTTGGAGAGATGAATCTCAAAGTCATAAAAGCATCAAAACGCTTGAATTTTCTTTTCTCCTTAATCATGAGTACCTCCTTTCATCAATTCAGTGTGTATATCCAAAACTGAAGAATAATTTGTTTATAATTAGGGAATCATTAACTTATTCTTTGCTGCAATTGCGTGAAGTATAGCATAAGGGTTTCACCTTTACAAGAAAGCAGAGAAAATAAATGTAACCTGTTGAAAACAAACAAGTTATGGGAATTAAAGGGATTTTTTTTACTGCTTGATTACTTTTTGAACATCTGGATTTTTTAGAAATTCTTGAAATTTTGACATCATCATCAATTTCATAAAGTTTTTTTCTTTGATTGCCTTCATAATCTCAGGATCAGACATTACTTCCTGAAACTCTTGAGATGAAATCAAGTTCTGAACATTCTCATCATCTTTATATTTTTCTATTAAAGCTGCAAAATCACCCGGGTTATCACCACCGGAATTAAACAAATCTAATCCAAACATATATCACCTATAATTAGTAAATTGCAAAGGAATATCAATTTCAGACTCTTTTAAACGCTGAATTACTACCTGTAACTCATCCTTCTTATTTGAAGAAACGCGAACCTGATCCCCTTGAATTGTTGGTTGAACTTTAAGTTTTAAATCTTTTATAATTTTAATAATCTTTTTAGAATATTCCTGAGCAATCCCAAAAACAAGGTCTGCTTCTTGCTTCATTCGACCCCCTAATGACCCTTCTTCTTTTCCATACTTAATAGCTTTAAGTGAAATGCCCCTCTTAGCAAGCTTTGTAGATAGAATATCTCTTAACGCCCTTAATTTCATTTCATCATCAGAAATTAAAATCAACTTCTTTTCATCTTGTTTAAAATCAACTTCTGTTTTAGATCCTTTAAAATCATAACGTTGAAGAACTTCTTTCATAGTTTGATCTGTAGCATTATTAATTTCTTGCATATCTATTTCAGAAATAATATCAAAAGAAAAATCTTTTCCCATAATTCGTTAAACCTTATCTGCTATAAATTGTTGGATTAATTCTTTATCTTTTGGTTTTATATCTAAAAACTCAACACCTGTGTCAAAACAAGCATTATCCTGAAACAACACCTCACTTCGAATACACCACACAACTTTACCAGCACATTCAATAGTATTAATCCCTGTTTCATCTAATTTTAGCTTTATATTAACTTTAGAGAATGGGGCAATAGAATCCTTAAGAATAACGCAAACCCCACCTTCTCCAATATTTTCTGTTTCGGTAACTACTTGAGGGTTGGTGTTTTTTTCTTCAAAAACCACTTCACACTTCACTGGAATTCGAGGAAACTTTCTTTTATCAAACGTATTCCACATAGATACCTCTTTTAAGTTTAAGGTTTAAGATTACGAATAAAGCTATCTTGATAGGGTTCCATCACGCTCAAATTTTTATAACGAGCTAAATCTGATTTTGACTCTTTAAAATTTTCATATTTTCCAATCATTACGCGATAGATTTCTTTCCCTCTTTGATTTAAGGTAGGATCAACAAAAGCTTTAAGTTTTTCTTGCTTTAAATTTTGGACTACTTTATTAGCACCTTCTTCAGTCTGAGCAACGCAAATTTGAATGGAAAAGTACTTCTTTATTGGAGCAATAACCGACTTTGATTCCCTCTTAACGGACTGTTGTTTCTTTACAGGTGCTTTTGGCTTTGAAGAAGCCCCACTACTAGTAGTTATCACTGTGCTTCTCTCAGCAACTATCTTCTTAGAAGAAGTAATTTCCCCTGAATCCTGCTTACTCGTTTGCCATAAGTTAATAACCAATAATAAGGTTCCAATACCAGCAAGTGTAATTAAAATAGCTTTTGTTGGTATTCTTCTAAACTCTACTCTACTCTGTCCTAATTTATAGAAAAATCCTGTTACACCTTTTGATACTACTGAAAAAACAACCTTAAAAACATCAATGGCTTTTACAACAATAGGTTCTACTTTTTTCTTTAGTTCTTCAATCTGATTTTTCTTTTTTTTCCTTGGTTTTAACTTCTTTTTAACAACCTTTTCAACAACAGGCTCTGTTGATGGAATAAGTTTAGAAAAAACATCTTGATTAGCAGAAATTTGATTTTTAATTTTAGGTGTTGGATAAACAACAGGTTCTGGTTGAGAGACTTGCTTATAAGGCGCTTCTGGAGTTTCTGAAATTTCAGAGTTTTCAATTGCTTGAGTTTGTTCTGGCTGCTTCGTAGCTTCCTCGATATCAGGATCGTTAAAGATTTCTTCTCGAACTGGTTCTAAATTCAATTCATCGTCAATAGAAACTTCAAAGTTCTCAGGAAAGGAGTTCAGTTCTTCCTCATTCAAAACTTCTTCATTACCAGTAGTAGGCGTATCTTCAGTAGAGGTTTCTTCAGCGGGAGTTTCTTGACTTGAAGTATTAAGGAAATCTTGCTGAACCATACCCGCAGGGGTAACTTCAACAGACTTTAAATCAGCTATCTTTTCTTTTTCTTCAGAACTCTCTTCTTCAGGCTCTTCAGATTCATCATGGTGATAGAACCCATATAGTTTTTCTTGAATCTCTTTTTCAGACAGTATCTTAATATTATCTTTTTTGTTATTAGGTTTATCGAAAGCTGACATTCAACTAAATTCCTTTCTTACTTCTAAATTTTAGTTTGAATCTTGAGTTAACTATCGCGTATACGGAGAGTTTTCTCGGATAAAATAGGTTAATTTATAAAGATCAATTTCACCCAATTTTAAATGCGCTTTTTCATGAAAACCGCTGTTTTCAAAAAGACGAATAGCATCTTTCATTTTAGACGTAGTCTTAAATACTAACTCTTGATAACCAACTTCTTTACAAAAATCTAGAGCCTTCTCTAAAAGCTGCCCTCCAATTTTTTTACCTCTAAACTCTGGAGAAACAAATATACGTCTGATCAAAGATGTTCTTTCATCCTCACGCTTAATACCAATACTACCAACAATACTTTCGCCCATTAAAGCAACGAAAAAAGCTTCTCCAACTTTTCCATAATAATCTGAAATATTCTCTAAATCATCTGTAGGATAAGCTCCTAAGACGTCAGAAAACTCAGAGTTCATAATATCAGAGATTAAATTATTAACTTCTTTAGAATCTCTTTTTTCAAATTTTCTAATTTCTAGACCTTTTGTAGTAGTCACGAGATAATCCTTTCTGGTGCAGGTACGGAAAATTTAGTCAAAAAATAAATTGCATAAGACTATCGATCGCTAGAAAATACTTATAACCTATTTTTCTGGTTCAGCGCCTTCTGTTTTCTCTTCAGCCTTATCTCCAGAAGGAGCAGACTTCTTAACTTTAATCTTTTGTGACTTTACTTTAGGTAGACCAAAAACAGACATTTCATCTTCCCACTTTTCATCGTGTTTAAGACGTTTGATACGCTCAAAACGCTTAAGAACATTTCTATGCCTAACTCCTACGCCACCAACTCGTAAACTTGGATGTTGACTCACTGTACTTCCTCCTTAAGTAATTAAATCTTTTAATGCAAGAAAAGACATTATACGGATTATTTTCTGTTTTTACCACAAAAAATCGCGTTACATAAGTCATAACTTCAATAATTATAACTAGTTAGATATAATTTGAAGATTACTATTTTGAAGAATTATTTTAGAAAGGCATAGTCCAGGGGGAAAATAAGAATTTTATCGAACAAGAGAACGAACAAAACCATCATTTTTAAGACTTAAATCTTTTCTTAGCTGTGTTAAAACTGCTTTAGCATCATTCTTACCTTGGAAAGGGCCTACATTTAAAACAAAGTATTTTCCGCTCTTCTTAACAAAGGCGTCATACCCCTTTTTAGCTAAGCTTGTTGCTGTTCTCTCTGCTGCAGAATCGGTAACATAAGTTACCAACTGAATAATAAACTGAGGATTACTGGAAATCAATTCAACAGGTCTATATAAAGAAGATTTGTCGATTTTAGCTTCAACAGCCACTTCCGCTTTGTCTGTAGACTCTGCGCTTAATAATTCAGGAGTTTTAGGATTGACTTCAATAGCAGCACCTTCTTGAGGCGTAATTCCTGTTTGAACTTCAGCAGTATTATCAGAAGTCCATTCTTGCTCTATCATCTGAGTCTGTTCTGTAGGAGCAAAGTTATTTAAATCATACTCTGCCAATTTATGCTTACCTTTTTCAACACCCAAGGCAAATGTAACGGCAAATAAGACAACCAATGAAATACCAGAAATAACCAATTTATCAAAAGATAAGGTAATTTGAATAGAATCAAACAATGAGCTTTTTTCCTGAACTTCAGGTTCATCAAAACTCTGTGTATTTCTGATTATTTTAGATGGGTTACTGCCGAAAAGATCGTCTTGCATAATTCCCCTTTTTAGTACTAAATTATCTATTTGTCGTCTTATTAAATATCGACAAAAAAACAGATTTTTTTAGTTTTATTTTGAGAAATAGGCAAAAAATGTGGGTTATGAACTAAAAACAGGAAAACAGGAAAGACTACTCTATTAAACCAATGCGTTTTGGGGGCCACCAAATAACAAAAGCCTTCCCTAAAACGTTCTTTTCGGGCACAAATCCCCAATTACGACTATCGCTAGACTGAGCACTATTATCTCCTAGAACAAAATAATTTCCTTCAGGCACTTTGAAAATCTGACCATATTTACCATAAGGCCAATCTTCTCGATTATAGTAGTAATTATTCAGTACTAGATTGGGTTCTGAAAGAACTTCACCATTAATATATACCGAACCATCTTTAATCTCGACTTCTTCACCACCTTTAGCAATAAGTCTTTTAACGAAGTCCTTTTTTGGGTCTAATGGATATTTAAAAACTACAACATCTCCTCTTTCAGGTGAATTAAAACGATAACCAATTTTATTAACTAGTATTTTATCGCTTTCAATCAAAGTCATTCTCATTGAGCCTGTGGGAATTTTATACGCTTGAATGAAAAAGCCTCTAATAATCAGCGCCAATACCAAAGCGATAAGAATAGGCTTAACCCATTCTTCAATTAAGTAGTGAGTTACCTTCTTTTTATCCCAACCTGATTTCTTAGAAGAATGTTCTTCCTTTATATCTTCTTTATTTTCTTCAGTCATAACCAATTCTTTATCTCCCATTAATCTATTCTTAAAATACTAACAAAAGCTTCTTGTGGTAAATCTACCCGACCAACACGCTTCATACGTTTCTTACCTTCTTTTTGTTTCTCTAATAACTTCCTCTTTCGAGTAATATCACCACCATAACATTTTTCAGTTACATTTTTCTTTAAAGCAGATATGCTTTCACGCGCTATTACCTTTGCCCCAATAGCAGCTTGAATAGCCACTTCAAACATTTGTCTTGGTATGACCTCTTTCAGCTTTTCAACTAATTGCTTGCCTCTAAAATAAGCATCTTCTTTTACTACAATGCAAGATAAAGCATCCACAGGTTCAGAGTTAATTAAAATATCCAGCTTAACTAGTTTTGTTGATTTATAACCAATGAATTCATAATTAAAAGACCCATAACCACTGGTAATAGACTTTATCTTATCATAGAAGTCCATAACAACTTCAGACAGAGGAAGTTCATAAATCAAAAGCACAATTTTTTCATCTAAATATTCCGTGCTTTTATAAACACCTCTTCTCTCTTGTGCTAATTTCATAATAGCTCCCATAGAAGCTGGTGGTAACATTATATTAGCGCGAATATAAGGCTCTCCGATTGAAACAATACTTCCAGGATCTGGTAATTTTGTTGGGCTATCGATATGTATTGTCTGACCATTTGTTTTTTTTATTTCATAAACCACATTAGGCGCCGTAATAATCAAATCAAGATTAAATTCTCGTTCCAAACGTTCCTGAATAACATCCATATGAAGCAATCCTAAAAAACCACATCGAAAACCAAAGCCTAAAGAAATAGAAGTTTCTGGCTCAAAAGCTAATGAAGAATCGTTTAATTTTAATTTTTCCAAAGCATCTCTGAGCACTGTGTAATCTTTAGAATTAACAGGATACATCCCTGAAAACACCATTGGTTGAACATCTTTATAACCTGGGAGAGCTTCTTTTGTTGGGTTATCTTTTAATGTAATCGTGTCTCCAATTTTCACTTCGGATACATCTTTAATATTACAGGCCACATAACCAACTTCTCCTGCTTTCAACTCTCCAATTTTTTCTGTGCGGGGATTAAAAAACCCCAGTTCTGTTACTTCGTATGATCCCTTAGTCTGCATCATTTTAACTATGTCGCCTTTTTTAACAGAACCATCAAACACACGAACATAAGCAATAACTCCCTTGTATTGATCAAATATGGAATCAATAATTAATGCTTTTAAAGGAGCTTTTAGCTCACCCGTAGGTGCCGGAATACGATCAATAATGGCCTGTAAAACATCAGCAGAGCCTTCTCCTGTCTTTGCACTCGTAAAGATTATTTCTTCCTGATCAATATCTAATATGTTGGTGATTTCCTCGATGACTTTCTCTCGATTAGCTGAGGGTAAATCCATTTTAGTCACCACAGGAATAATCAACATATCCCGCTCCATAGCCAAATAAAGATTGGTCATTGTCTGTGCTTCAACACCCTGTGCTGCATCCACAAGTAAAAGAACTCCTTCACAAGCAGCTAAACTTTTAGAAACTTCATAAGTAAAATCAATATGGCCCGGAGTATCAATTAAATTCAACATATACTCACCGTGCATAATCCGAACAGAACGAGCTTTAATTGTAATTCCTCTTTCTCGCTCTAAATCCATATCATCTAGTATCTGTTCTCTAAATTCTCGTTTAGAAATAGCTCCAGTATCTAAAAGCATCCTGTCAGCAAGAGTAGATTTTCCATGATCAATATGAGCAATAATTGAAAAATTTCTAATATTCTTTATATCCATAAATGTCTTATTTAGCCTCTCGTAACTCTTTAATTATTTCTGCGCGATTCTCATGTTTAAAAATACTTGTCCCCGCTACAAGAATGTCTACACCAGCTTCTTTAGCAATCAAAGCTGTTTCTGAATTGATACCACCGTCCACAGAAATTAGACCGGAGAACTGTGGTCTTAAATCTCTAACTTTCTGAATCATATCTTCCATAAAAGACTGACCTCCAAAACCAGGCTCCACAGTCATAATTAAGATGAGATCAATTTTATCTAAAAAAGGAATTAAAGAATCTATAGGTGTTTTAGGTCGAACAGACACACCAACCTTGGCCCCAGTTTGTTTTATTTGTTCAATAATTTTTCCCATATCCGATACTGCTTCAGCATGAAATGTAATCCAATCAGATCCAGCCTTTCTAAAAGACTCTATATAATCCTCAGGGCTCTCTATCATTAAATGAACATCTAGCGGTAATGTTGTTTCTTTGCGAATAGCTTCAACAACACAGGGACCTAAAGTTAAGTTAGGCACAAAATGTCCATCCATCACGTCAACATGAATCACATCACAACCGTTTTGTTCCACATTTTTAATTTCATCAGACAAGTGTCCAAAATCCGCTGCTAGGATACTTGGAGCAATTAAAACTTTTCTATTGTTCTCTGACATGACATTTTCCTTATTTAAGTCTGAAATTTTTTTTAATATTATTTTTTTGTTTATCACTAATGGGTCCAATTAATGCTAAATTTAAACGACTATTTTTAAATATTTCATTCGCGACATCTTGAATATCCTGAACAGTAACTTTTTCCACATGTTGTTTAATTTCCTCCTGAGTAGGGACTGACTTCCCATACAATGCTTTCTCAGCAATCCAAGTCATTTGATCTAACGTGTCTTCTAAAGACATACAAAATTGCCCTAACATATAATCTTTAGCTCGTTTTAATTCTAACTTTCCTACAGGCTTATTCTTTATTTTTTCTAATTGCTTTAAAATAAGTTCAAGAGAAGCTTCTGTTTTCTTTGTTTCAACTCCTGCAGAGATCGTAAATGAACCCGTATCTTCATAAGTACTTAAACCCGATTTAATTTCATAAGCCAACCCACGTTTTTCACGTAATTCATCAAACAAACGACTACTCATATTCCCACCTAAAATGACATTCAATAGCGCAGCCTTGTACCGCTTGGGGTCTTGCTGAGAAAACCCATGAAAACCAATAGCAAAATGTGTTTGCTCGGTTTTGCGATGCATAAATAAAGTCTGTGGTTTTTTTTGACTCACAAATGCTTTTTTAAAATTTGATTTTTTTCGAGCTGAATTTTCAGGAAAACACTTTTGAATTTTTTCTCTAATTTCTTCAAACACGAAATCTCCACAAACAGAAACAATAAAGTTTTTTGGATGGTAATTCTGTTTTACAAAATCAACTAAATTTTTTTTAGTAATACCCGAAACTGTTTTCTCATCACCAGCTAATAATTGGCCCATTGGTTGGTTAGGCCAAAGCAGCGTTCCTATTAAATCATGAACATAATGACTTGGGAGATCTAGATACATTTTAATTTCTTCTAAAACCACTGTACGCTCTCTGGATAATTCTTTAGCATCAAATAATGGGTTCTGAACCATATCGCTCAATACTTTTAAAGATACGTCCAGATGCTCTTTCAACACCTTAACAAAATAACAAGTTGCCTCTTCATCTGTATAAGCATTTAGAACACCACCCACACCTTCGACACTCTCTTTAATTTGTTTTGTTGTTCTGTTCTTAGTTCCCTTAAACAACATATGCTCAACCAAATGAGAAATACCTGCTTGTTTTGGGGTCTCATATCTACCACCAACACTCACCATTACCCCTAAACTCAAAGAAGCTTTTTCTGGCATTCGAGAAGCTATAATCTGTAAACCGTTATCTAACCGATCATAATAATACATGGATTAAACCCTTCATTTTTTGGCTTTTGGCTCTTGGCTTTTGGCTTTTAGTTTAAAAACTTTAATGAGTTTTAGGCTAAAAGCTAAAAGCTGTCTTTATTTTTGTCTAAATAACTTTGTAAAATTATTTGAGCAGCCATAGAATCTATTTTCAGTTTTCTTTTCTTTCGAGACATATCGGCTTCATCAATCATCATTCGCTCTGCTTCTACAGTGGATAATCGTTCATCCCAATAACTAACAGGAAGTGCCGTATGCTGTTTTAACTCATCAGCAAAAGCATGAACCATTTCTACCGACCCACCTAAACTTCCATCCATATTTTTAGGAAGCCCCAATAATAAAATCTGAATATTTTCTGTTTCAATAATTTTTAACAACTCTTTAAACTCTTTTCTGTCTTTTGTTCTTAACACAAAAGGATAAGCATATGCGGCAACACCCAAAGCATCTGATTTAGCAACACCTATTCTCTTTGTCCCCACATCTAAGCATAAAACAATTTGTTTATGTTCCATTAAATTTATCCCGGCCAAGGAAGCTGTTAGTGACAAACATTAACTAACTGTTTTAAGTATTTTTTTACTGAACCATTCTTTTGACCGCTGTTTTTAACAGCAGAAATCAAAGAACTTCCGACAATAACACCATCTGAAGATTGAATAAGCTTTTTAATCTGTTCGGGTTTCGAAACACCAAAACCCACCAAAACAGGAAGTTTAGTATAAGCTTTTATTTCCTTTACTTTCTTTCCTATGGATTGACTCATTTCGGTCTTCTTGCCTGTAACACCTGTTCGAGAAACATAATAAACAAACCCACTCGATTTCTTTAATATTTGTTTTAATCGATTTTTATTTGTTGTAGGCGCAATCAAATAGATTTGGGCTAAACCTTTTCTCTTTAACTCTTGTTCCATAACATTGTTTTCTTCAGGAGGTAAATCAGGACATAAGACGCCCTCAAACCCTGCCTGTTTAATCTCTTGAACAAACTTCTTCACACCCATTCGATAAATAATATTAAAGTAAGAGAAGAAAATTATTGGAACTTTAACACCTCTTTTTCGTAACCTTCGCACTAAATCAAAAGCTTGTTTAATCCGAACCCCTTTATTTAACACATACTCAGATGAAGCCTGAATCACAGGACCATCCGCTAAAGGGTCTGAGAAAGGAATTCCTAACTCAACAACATCTACGCCTAACTTATCGCAAGAAACAATAAGTTCTTCTGTCTGTTTCATGCTGTGATAACCCAAAGTAAAAAACGCACAAAATATTTTTTTTCCTTGCGAGAGTTTTTGATTTAATTGTTTTTCTAATGGATTAATCATTTCTTTTTATCCCACTCCTGAATCGTATTAATATCTTTATCCCCTCTACCAGACAAACAAACAACGACAGATTCTGATTTTTTTGTTTTTGGCATAATCTTTTTTAAATAAGCAATCGCATGAGAAGATTCCAATGCAGGCATAATCCCCTCAACTTTTGTTAGTAAATGAAATGCCTCTACAGCTTCCTTGTCTGTCACAGAACCATACTGAACCCTCTTTATTTTTTTCAAGTAAGCGTGTTCAGGCCCAACAGAAGGATAATCTAAACCAGCAGAGATAGAATGAGCTAGCTGAACCTGACCATCAGCATCCTGTAATAAAGCACTTTTCATTCCATGAAGAATGCCCATCTCTCCTTTTTGTAATGGTGCTGCATGACGCTTTGTATTAACACCATCACCAGCTGCCTCAACACCGATCATCTTAACTTTATCATTAACAAAGGAATGAAAAAAACCTATCGCATTACTACCCCCTCCAACACAAGCAATCAAATAGTTAGGTTTTTTCTTATTTAAACTCATAAACTGTTTTCTTGTTTCAGAACCTATCACAGATTGAAAGTCACGAACCATCATGGGGTAGGGATGAGGCCCAACACAAGAACCAATTAAATAATGAGTTGACTCTACATTGGTAACCCAATCACGAATAGCCTCATTAGTTGCATCTTTTAATGTTTTAGAACCAGAAGACACGGGTCGGACTTCAGCACCCAACAACTTCATCTTATACACATTCAATGCTTGTCGACGAATATCTTCTTCCCCCATATAAACGCAGCAATCCAATCCAAACACCCGAGCTGCTGTTGCTGAAGCAACACCATGTTGTCCAGCACCCGTTTCAGCAACAATTCGTTTTTTCTTTAAACAAACAGCCATCAATGCCTGAGCCAAAGTATTATTAATTTTATGCGCTCCGGTATGACACAAATCTTCTCTTTTTAAATAAATTTTAGCTTTCCCAAAATGGCGGGTTAAATTTTCAGCCAAATACAAAGCCGTTGGTCTTCCTGCATAATCTTTTAGATATTTAGCTAGATCTTTTTTAAATTTTGGATCTTTGGACAAACGCTTATAGGACAAAGTGAGATCATCCAAAGCTTGTATCAATGTCTCTGGAACAAATCGACCTCCAAAATCGCCAAAATATCCTTTTTCATCTGGTACTTTATGATTTTTTTTCATCTTTAAATAACTCCCGCACAACATTGCCTGGATTAACTCTTGGCATTAAACTTTTATTATTTCAATATCCTCTTTTGAAATCCAACCTCTATCTTCGCTCATTAATTGAATTTGATCCCAAGAAGCCTGCTCACTTAGTATTCTTACCCTTAGCCCCTCTGACATCCTAAATATAACTTTCTCATCTTTAGAAGGACCATAGCGCACTTCAGAATCTGAACGAACCACAATACCGTAAACATAATTATAACTTACAGAGTAAGTTAACGCTGTGAATAAAACAGAAATTAGTGTTACAGAGACTAAAAAACCAAACACCTTACCTCTAAATGGATTTCTACGAATGATCAACAATAATAGCATCCAGATCAGTAATAAAAACAAAACAATTAAACTTATTAGTAAAATCTCTGAAAAGGTTACTGTAGAAATTAATTTATTGGATAAAAGTTCATGCCACTCTCTTTTATCTTCAACCTTTGTCTCAATTAGCCCTCGAACAAATTTTAAATTTTTATTTACATCTTGATCTCTAGGAGCTAAAAGTTTTGCTCTCTCATATGATGCAATTGCATACCCCAATTTCTTCTCTTTATAATAGGCGTTTCCTAAGTTATAAAAAGTCTCTGCTGTAGGATCAATTAAAGATAACTTTTGGTACTGACTTAAGGCTCTATCATATTGAGACCCTACATAAAGCTGGTTTGATTCTTTAAACTTATCCTCGTAATCATACTCCATACTTAACGCAAACAAAGAATTTGTCATCAGCATTAAAAATATAAATAAAGCTGTTATTTTTCTTATCATCATTATTTCTTTTCCAATGTTTGAATAACCAAATCAATTGTTTCTATCATTTCTTTAACTTTTTCAGTCTCTGGTTCATACCCTGTAAATCGCGCCATATCTGCAGCTTCATAAAACCCTTTTATTCTTTCAATCAAATCAGCATTAACATTTGATTCCATTAACTGATTTTCAAGAATTGTAATTGTCATCCCTTGAGCAGATAAATTAAATCGATCCGCCAAATATTGGTCCAATATCTGACTTGCTTCAATACAAAATTCTTTTTTAGGTTTTGTTGATTTAGAAACCTCTCTAATCAGTTTCTTATAACGTTTTCCAGCAAATTTAGAAGCAAACTTTCTCTTCTTAAGAGGTTGATCATTTTCATAAGCATGGGACTTAATTCTAAAGAATAACAAGAGAAGAAAAATACCTGCTAATATCCCATTAGTCCAAATAAGCTTATTTTTGACTTGTTGATACATCCTATTTTTTGAAGTAATGCTCAAATCATTCTTAATCGAATATATATCTACAGTTTCTTTCTTTAAATCTTTCTTTAAATCCTCTTTCTTTTCAGAAGGTACGTATCTTAATTCATCCTGAACTTCTCCTGGCAACACATTAACCTTGAATTCATTGGTACGAATAGCTTTGTAGTTTTTACTATAAGGATCAAAGTAATTGAACAGCAATGAAGGAATAGAAAAAACACCTGCTTTTTCAGGGATAAATATGATCTCGAATTGTTTTGATCCCACAATAGTATTATTTCTTTTTAACAACTGAGATTCCGTTTCACCTTCATAAATTTTAAAATTTTCTATTTCAGGGATTGGCGGATGATCTAAAGTTTCTATATTACCCTCCCCTTCAATTTTCAAACTAAGAGTAATGGGCTCGTTCTGTTTTACTTCTTTTTTATCAATCGAAGCCGTAAAATTAAATCGCCCCACAATCCCACTAAACTCTTCAGGACGTCCACGATCCGGCAATTTGTTCACCCTAATATTAATATCAGGAACTGTTAGATTTTTATTCACACGTTTAGAAAACAATCCGCTTCCACCAAAAAAACTGTCATTAAAAAAATCATCAAATCGACTTTTCGAATCACTTCTTTGTTCAATAGAAACCCGTATTGATCCAGGCTTAATTTGAAAAGCGCCCGAAGCTGTAGGAAATACAACCATTTTTCGAATATCCGCTTTAATATACCTTCTTCCTTCTACAGTAACCGTGCTTTTTTGAATATCTCTACCCATCGGTAATTCTTCAATCCAAAAACCAATAGCTTGTGGTTCTTGACTAAAACCTTCATAACGCGTGTCTGCTCGTGCATATAAAGAATAAGTTAATAATATTTGCTGACCTGGATACACCTGAGTTTTATCAACCCAAACCTTTAAAAAAACAGGATCTCCTGGGTTGGAAACAGGACTAATCCCTGGCCCCTGCTGTTGAACAGGCGAAGAATAAGTATTTTGCGAAAAAGTAGACGGTGTTGAAGGTATCGTTGAACTCTGAGTCTGCTGATTGGTAGTGCTCTGCAAAGTATTAGGAATTGTTGACTGCTGAGAAAACCCTCCAGGAGTTCCTAAAACTTCAATCTGAATGGGATCCGTCCGGTAAACATCATCATTCACACCTACTTCTATAGGACCAAAGGTAAAGATTCCGGGCTGTTTAGGCACTAGGACATAACGAAACTCTGTAGAAGACTCTTGTTTGCCATTAATAAATGAAAACTTGGAGGCTCTGCCGGAGTAGAAAGAATCAAAACTCGTATTTACAGGAATTCTTGGTCTCTGAATATTTACTTTTTTTCCTGTAATTCTAATGGTTAGATTAAGCTGATCATTTACTTGCAGGGTTCTTTTGTCAAAAATAGTAGACACCTGAACCCCCAGATCTTCAGCAATAGCAATTCCAGGAATAATTAAAGAAAATAACAATATAGGTATAAATAAAGTAATCTTTTTCATAATGGATATAAACACACTAAATAGGTAATTTTGAGTTGATTAATCGTATATTCTATCAGGGAGAGGTTGAAAAGTCTTATGTTTTCTACCTATTCTATACTATAGGCTGTATTACAAAATTTCTTCAATTTGGGCCTTTTTCTCTTCCAACTCTTGAATTACTCTACTCAGAGAAGATTTATCTGTAATTCTAGCCCTCAGCTCCACACCTTCTTCTTCCATAGACTCTGATTTATGGATTTGGATCTTTGAATCAAACTTCATTCTAGCAACCTTTGCTTTATGCTCTTTTTGAGCCGCAAAATAAGTGGGATAACGAATTCCTCTTAACAGATCTAAAAACAAAGCTGCTCTCAACTTCTCATCTCTATTTTTTGTTCTAGCCAACAACTCTTTTATCGTATCCACTAATAATAAATCTGCTATTTTTTTCCCATTCAAATGAAAAACATCATTCATTAAATCAAATAAATTTAACATATCAGAACTTGAAAAATGAAAAACACTTAAAACTTCTTCCAACAAAAGTAATTGATCTTGTTTTGATAGTTCTGCCAAACGCCAACTCCCTTTAAAAGGAACGTTGTTTTCATAAATCTGATCCAACAAACGTTTGTCCAATTTCTCAATTTGTTGATAGTTCTTAATATGTTTCTCAGATAGTTTCACGCCTAACTTTGGCAACAACTCTTGTAGCAATACTTTATTACCCACACGACCATCATTAGTTAGTTTCGAAACCAATACAGCAATATCTAAATCATGGAACACTTGCCCATGGTTCAACTCTAAATTTAATTTTAATAAATCTAAATCAGATAAATTTTTTTCACAAATTGAAATAGGAATATCTTGAGATTTTAATTCTAATGCAGCATAAAAACGCTTAAACCCAGAAAAAAGCCCCCACCTCCCATTGCCCTGAGGAATCACACTTAAGGGAACCATTATTCCAAACTGCTTCACAGATTGAAGCAAATCATCGTCCTTTAAAGTATAACGAAAACAAAAGTTACTTTCTAAAGGCTCAATTTGTTGTATAGGTACTGTTTGATACATATTCTTTAATCTTTCTTATCTCTTAACCAAACTTTCCATCTTTTATCTACTTGATTTAAAGAAGAATTAAAGACCGCTAAAAAAGCAGCCTCTATATCAGGTGTTTTTCTTAACTCTTTTAAAAGCTCTACTATTTTATAAAACCCATACCGTTCTTTTAAGTACTGGATAAACATATACGATTGCTGATAAAAAAGAGCAGTAACTTCACTAGAATCAAATAGCTTCCTACCTTTATTTAACTCTTTCATCGACAATAACCTATTTTGATAATAAGCAGACCAAAATAGTTGAGGTTTAACCAAACTAACGTCTGATTCAATAACCTGCGCAATTCCTTCGTTTAACCACAAAGGCACATTTGATCCTGCCATCTGATGAATGAACACATGGGATAACTCATGCCATATTAAACGCTTCATTTCTTTTTCAGATTGCCTAACTTCAGATGATAATAAAGGCATCCGTATTTTACCATCATATAAAGCTCCTGTTAAATGCGAGGTTCTAACAGAATTCTCAAACACTTCTCGCTCATACATCAAAACAACTGTTTTACCTTTAACAGAAACACCAAATTTCTGATATATAGCACGGTAGGCCTCTCTTAAAAGCTCTTTTAGCTCATAAGAAGAATATTCAGCCTCTGTATTGGCATACATAATAATAAAGTGTTCTTCATCTGTTTTTTTCAGCTGTTTCTCAAAAGGTATTTCTTTTTTCAACTTATTTAACTTCTTATTAACACGCACGAGATTTTCACGGGTAATAGATTGCTTCCAATGGAAATTAGCACTATCTAAATCTTGTGTGGAATAATAAATATCTCCTAACATTTCATGAGCATATTTATTACTAGGATCATATTCTAAGATCTGCTTAGCTTCTCCTTCTGCTAATGAATAGTTTTTATCTTCAAAATACTGTATGGCCTTTTTAAATAAAGTATAAACGGCTTGTTTTTCAATAATAAAAGCAGCACTTTCTTTCTTGCTCAAACCTCTAGAACTTATCATTTCCTTCAAACTTTGTTTCTTAATCTTTTTTTGTTTTTTATTACTAATTTTATTAAGGGCTACTAACTGCTTAAGTTGTTCATACTTCCCACCACCAACACCAAGACCTTGAACAATATCTAAATATTCCTTAGCATCTTTAAATCGATTCATTTGAATCAAATATTCGCTATACTCCATATATTTATTTGCCAATTCAAATTCAAATTCTTTCTTGTAATTGCTTTTGTAAACCAAATCTTCAAGCCCTCTAATTTCTTTAATCAAAGACTCCTCTTGTTGATCTTGGTTGGATCCATAAATCTGAATTAATTCTTCTTCAGAGTTATTGGAGTAAACATCCAAATCTTCTGCAAAAGAACTGCTCGTCGACAGGAGGATTATTAAAAAAGTAGAAATAATAGAAAGATACATAATTAATCTTTTTTTGATTGAATTTTTTCTATCCGATGCGCTAAAGAAGGGTGATCGTAAAGTAAAAATTCAATTACAGGATGAGGATTTGGATTAGCAAGATTCAACTTCCCCAACTTTTCCATCAATGAGGCAAAAACTTGTTTGTTTGGCATCCATTGATAAGCATAGTCGTCAGCCTCATACTCATGTTTTCTAGAGTAAGCATTTTCAATCGGAATCAAAAACAAACTCATGGCAAAGAAAATAAGAAAAATAAGGGGTAGAACAGCCACGTCTTGAATACCTTCAAAACCAAATTTTGTATCCCATTGATTTAAAAAATAGGAAACTAAATAAAACAACACCAAAGAAACCAGCATACCCGAAACAGTTCTCTTCCAAATATGTTTTAAACGGCAATGGCCCATTTCATGAGCCACAACCATTTCAATTTCTTCTTCCGTAAAGTTTTCAATTAGGGTGTCTGCTAAAATAACTCGTCTTGTCTTCCCCATTCCACAAAAAGCAGCATTTGCTTTTTTTGTTGTTTTACTCATGTTAAACACATAAACATTTTTAAGAAACAAACCACCTTTTTGAACCAAATCAAGTATTTTTGTCTTTAAAGAACCTTCTTCTAAAGGTTCAAATTTATAAAACAAAGGAAAAATTAATACAGGAGCTAACTTACCTAACACTAAAGAAATCACAACCCAAACAATCCAAAAAATCCACCACCAACTATCCCCTGAAATTCTAATAACACAGAAAAATACTTCGAGTAAAACTAAGGTTAAAGCAAATGACAATATACTTTTTTTAAGCATCTCTTTTAACCAAGCTCCTACGGTCTGATTGGTTAAGTCATATTTCTTCTCTAATACATACCCTGTATAAAAAGACAGGGGCAAATCAAAAATCAGAAAAAAAACGGAAAGCAAAGAAAAATATACAGCTACTTCAAAAATCCAGAAAGAGGAAATGTTCTGAGCTACATCTCTCATAAAAACAGACAAACCAGAAAAGATAACAATGGATAATAAAATAAAGGTCTTTAAATAATTAAATAACGAAAACCAAACTTTAACTCTTTGATATGATTGTGCATTTTCTTTTGAATGTTCCATATTTAATCACTTTCCATTTTGACTTATTCGTTTTTATTTGTTTTTACCCAATCTTGAATATAAGTTACAGCTTCTGCCAAAGGGGTCCCTGGGCCAAAAATCTGGCCAACACCCATACGCGACAACAACTCTTGATCTCTCTTATTAATAATACCACCGCCCGTCAGTAAGACGTCTTCAAGATTATTTTTCTTCATTAATTTAACCATTTTCTCAAACAAATAAAGATGGGCACCTGATAATACACTTAAAGCAATCACATCCACATCTTCCTCTACCGCTGCTCGTATAATGGCATCTGGAGTTTGATGAAGACCTAAATAAATCACTTCCATTCCACTGTCTCGATAAGCACGAGCAATAATATTCATTCCTCGATCGTGACCATCCAGCCCTGGCTTAGCTAATAACAAACGAATTTTTTTATCCACACAACCTCATTTCCTAAGAGTTAAAAGAGTTACATATTCAGCTTAGTATCTGGAGGGAGTTATGTTCTAAGAACAGCAAGAAGCAGGAGTTAAAAACACTTTAACGCCTCCCTATTTTTACCCCAATACGTAACTCTTGCCAGATACTATAGCAGATACATAATTCTTAGCTCAAAAAGCTATCACAAAAGGTGATAGGCTTTTTTAAACAACGGCAGGAGGAATATATTCTCCAAAGTGTTCTTTTAAACAATCTACTATTTCACCCATACTGGCATAAGCATGAGCACAATCAATTAAATAAGGAATTAAATTGGCTTTTCCTTTAGCTGCTTTAGATAAAGCTGCCAATGATTGTTTCACCTTCCGTTGATTCCTATTTTTCTTTAGTTTCTTTAAGGCTCTTATTTGAATCTTTTGCTGCTCTTTAGTTATTTCCAAAATAGGCGGATGAAAAATTTCTTTTTCCAAAGTAAATTTATTCACACCCACGACCACACGCTCTCCAGACTCTACTTGTTTCTGAAAGTGTTCAGCGGCATCTGATATTTCTTTCTGATAATAACCCGCTTCAATTGCTGAGACAACTCCACCTAAAGCTCTTATCTTTTTAAAATACTCTTCTGCTTCCTTCTCAAAGGTATCGGTTAAAGCTTCCAAATAATAAGATCCTCCTAAAGGATCCGCTACATTTGCTACCCCTGTCTCATTAGCAATTAACTGTTGAGTTCGCACAGCAATGTGAGCAGCTAGTTCACTAGGTAGAGCAATGGTCTCATCCAAGGAGTTGGTATGTAAACTTTGACATCCGCCAAGCACAGCAGAAAAAGCTTCAATGGCTGTACGTACAATATTATTTTCGGGTTGTTGTTCTGTGAGTGACACACCTGCTGTCTGAGCATGAAATCGAAGCCAAAGAGATTTAGGATTTTTGGCTTTATATTTTTTCTTCATGTGACGCGCCCAAATTCTTCTTGCGGCACGATACTTAGCAATCTCTTCAAAGAAATCTAAATGAGCATTAAAGAAAAAAGATATTCGAGGAACAAAGTCATCCACGTCTAAACCAGCCTTAATTCCCTCTTCTACATATGTAAACCCATCCATTAATGTAAACGCTAATTCTTGAACAGCTGTAGAACCTGCTTCACGAATATGATAACCACTCACACTCACAGGATTAAAAGAAGGCATTTTCTTTGAGGTGAATTTCATTAAATCTACTATTAAACGAAGGCTCGGGTCTGGGGGAAAAACCCAAGTTCGTTGAGCAATATACTCTTTTAAAATATCATTCTGTAATGTGCCTCTTAAATCTCTAATTTTTGCGCCTTGTTTCTCAGCACAAGCAACGTAAAAGGCAAAAGCGATAACAGCTGGGCCATTAATTGTCATGGATGTTGAAATTTGATCGAGAGGGATTCCAGAATAAAGATCTTCCATATCTTTAAGAGAGTCTACTGCCACACCACATTTTCCGACCTCCCCTAAGGATCGCTCATGATCAGAGTCATACCCCATTAGTGTCGGTAAATCAAAAGCCGTGGATAAACCTGTTTGACCTGATTTAAGCAAAAATCGAAATCTCTTATTTGTCTCTTTTGCTAATCCAAATCCTGCAAACTGTCGAATAGTCCAAGGCTTTGTACGATACCCCTCAGCATATAAACCTCGTGTGAAGGGGTATTCTCCTGGCGGCTTCAGATCTTGCTTTACCTTTTTAGCATCTAAATCTTTAGCCTCATAATACGCTTTTAATGGAATACCACTCATAGAGTGGACAGCTTTTGGCTTAGAAAAAGAGGCTCTTAGCTTTTGGCTTTTGGCTTTTGGCTTTTTTTTGTTTTTCTTCATAACACCTCTGTCTTAGCTAAAAGCCAAAAGCTAATAGCTAAAAGCTAGAAAAAAAGACTAATTTTTTCTTTTTTTCATTCCTATTCGTAAAATTTGTTCTGCAGCAGAATAGGGGGAACAACTTCTATTTCTCACTTTAGGAATTAACTGCTTAATCTTCTCTTCTACCTTTGGCTGTGATAATAACTCATCCCGAAAATATTCTTCTAAACATGCCCGAATATCCATCTCAGCTTTAAGCTTTTCTTTAGCTAACTGTTTTTTAGCTTTAGATTTTTTCTTTTTAACATCCAACAATCGTTGCGTTAAAAGGTCCACACCTTTTCCATAAAGAGCTTCTAAGGGGACAACATCCACCAGATCGGTTTGTCTTGCCTCCGAGTACCACTCCAAACCCTTTTTAATACGGCTAAAATATATTTTTTCTTTGTCTCTATCCATTTTATTAATCACAAAAACATCTGCAACTTCCATTAACCCCGCTTTCATCGCTTGAATTTCATCACCAGACTCTGGAGTCATTACTACGAGCGTTATATCCGTACTGGTTGTGACATCAATTTCTAACTGCCCAACACCTACTGTTTCAATAATAATATAATCAAAACCAGCTGCATCTAAAATATCTGAAGCGTAACGAGCTGCTAAATTCAAACCACCCAAACGACCCCGGGTAGCCATAGAACGAATAAATACTTTTGAGTCCACCTGTGCTTCTTTCATACGAACACGGTCCCCCAACAAGGCTCCTCCTGTAAAAGGACTGGATGGATCCATTAAAACAACACCTACTTTTTTACGCTTTAAAACTAACTGTTTTACGAGTTGGTTAATGATGGTGCTTTTTCCGGCACCAGGAAAACCCGTTATGCCAACCCGAACTGCTTTGCCTGTTTTGGGAAAAAGTTTTTTGAGAATGGGAAAGATTTCAGAATCATGATTTTCTAGCTTAGTGATAAGCCTTCCAATAGCTCGACGATCCCGTTTAACAATCTTTTCAATCCATTGTTTATGGCTGGTTCTTTTCATTTTTGTTCTTTTGGCTCTGAAGGGTTAAAAAAACACAAAGAATAAATCCACCAAAAATAATACCACAAACAATAATCATTAATATAATGGAAGAAATATGCATATTATTCTTTTATTCTCTTTATCAGTCTTGGACTTATCCACACAAGAAGCAAAATAGCAATTCCCCATTGGAATAAACACGTACTAATACTGTAGGTTCCAAAGGGATGCCACCAGTTTCCTGGATTATCATTTATCGACTGAAAACCCCACCAAGTTAAAAGAAGAATGAATTCTAAAGGAATTACCCACTTTACTATGATAATAAAGCTGTTTTTAATCAATTTAGGGGCATTTGGGAGCATTTCACTCATAAAAGACTCTATCCCAAAGCGATGAACTAAAATTGCAAAAAACAGCCCACTCAATAGGAGTCCAAGTCCCCAAACCCAATCTTGATTATTAAGAAAATTAATATTAATTGCTGAAGGAGCTCCAATAACTAAACCCAAAGCCAACATAAAAAAAACAGACGTGGAACGTTTAACTCCAAAATCTCTTAAAAAATGAGAGCCTAATTCAATCATAGAAACTAAAGATGTAAAAGCTGCGCAAAAAAGAGATAAAAAGAAAAAAGTCGATAAAATACGCCCATGGGCTAAGTCTTGAAAAATATGTGGAAGAGAAATAAATGTAAGTCCTGTATTACCCGATCCTGCGATGCTTAATGCTTCCGGTTCTGGTAATGCTGAAAATAAAGTGGCTAGAATAATCACTGAAGCAAGAAGTGCTGCAGAACTATCTCCAAAACCCGTAGTAAAGGAGTGTTTTAATGGATCTTCTTTGGAATGAGAATAAGCCGCATAAGACAAAATAATTCCCCATCCTGCTCCAGTACTCCAAGCGGCTTGAGACAATGCTTCAATCCAAGTGCGTGCGTTTAACAACTTACTCCAATCCGTATAGAAAAGGAAATCTAAACCAACGCTCGCATTGGGTAAATTAATGGCAAATAAAGCCAGCCCAATCAAAATCAAAAAGAAAAGAGGCATAACAAATAAATTAACTCGCTCAATTCCTTTAATCACTCCCAATAGAACAACAAAACAAGCTCCACTAATACATAACACATGGAAAAAAAGAGGTTCCCAAGAGTTTATTGTGAACTGAGTCCAAACAGACCCTGCATCTATCGATAGTAAATTCCCTGAAAATGAAAGTGTGAAATACTTTAAGCACCAGCCAACAACCACGCTGTAATAAAACATAATTCCCAAAGTACAAAAAACAACAAAAGCACCCATCCACCCCCAATGCTTACCTAACATTTGAGAGAAAACAGCAAACACACCTTTTTCATATTTTTTACCACAAGAAAATTCGATAAGAATAATAGGAATAGCCCAAGCAAACAAACCGATCAAATAGGCTATTAAAAAGGAACCACCACCATTTAAAGCAACAACACGAGGAAACCGCCAAATGTTGCCGGTCCCAATGGCTAATGCTAGCAGAGATACGATAAGACCCCAAGTAGATCCAAACTGTTCTTTTTTCATAAGCACCAATTTTAACAAAAAAAAAGGGGACTGTCACTTTATGGGACTTGCAGTCACCTTTTTCTGGCTTTTAGCTATTGGCTTTTCGCTCTTGGCAAAAAACTAAATATAATTTATTGTCATCCTTGAGCGAAGCAAAGGATCTATACATAATCTTCTTTAACACAAAAAGTTTAGATCCTTCGCTAAAGCTCAGGATGAGAGACATAAAAAAGGGGACAGTCCCGAAGGGACAGTCCCCTTTTTTAATACTAAAAGCTAAAAGCCGTTGTTAGGCGGAGGAACCGAGGCTGTATGCGGCGGCGACTTCAGTCATGAGGCTGCGAATTAAGCTGGCTATAGGGATTAGTTCAAAGGTTTGTTTTTGTGGGTTATAGCCAATAAGAAAATTATCAATTTTGGCTTGGTCCCCTTCAACAGAACCAATACGACGCGCTAATTCCAGAGCAACTTCTGGAGGGAGTGTTCCTTCCTTAAATAATACGCGAATCAAGTCATTACTACCGCCAGAAAGCTTTTTAATCACAGACTCATCGGAGTTTAGAACTACAGGAATAGTTGATCCTGATTTCACAGCAACCTGGTTTATGGCTGCGTACAAAGGCTTGGCAGCACTAAATGCATGAACACGAACGGAACCTGGAATAACCCCCTCGACAAATCGACTTTGTGTTTTAGTTCTTGCCTCTTCATTGGATGAAGCCGAGACAAAAAGCTCCAGCTCTACTAACTGCAATAAGCCTTTTAAAAATTCAGGATTCTCTGAAAGGTCTTTAAGCTCTGAAAACAAAACCACATTTTGTTCACCCGTATTACTGGGGTCTAATGCGGTTAAACCTGATAATCTTTGACTTAATAACTCCTGAAAATAAACCCAAGCACTTTCACGAACAAAAGAATCCTGGAATTGCTTGAAAAAAGACTGTAATAATTCAAGGTGAGTTTTCACGACCTGAGATTCAACACTTTCATTATCCTCAAAATCCAACTCCACCTGAGTTTTTTTGCTGTCTTTCAAAGCACTTCCAAGTGAAGACCCGCTAGCTAAGCTACTAACAGTAACTGTTCGCGTTTGAATATTCATCGCATTCGGTACAACAGCCGCTCTTGCTTGTTTAATAAAGAATATTCCGTGTTGAATAAATGTCGCACCATGTCTAGCTTCTTGTGTAGAATCTTCATCAAAATCGCCAATCCCCAAACTCTCCAAACTATCATTATTCCCCCAGCTAGCGCCTGATCCACTTGGAAATCTAAAATCCCTAATGGAAGTAATTAATGATTCCTCTGGAATAACTGATTCCCAAGCAATCCACTTATCTTGATGCGCCATCCAGAGGCCAAGACGAGCTTCTTTTGCTACATTAATTTCTCGCTGTTTAGCAAAATCATCCAGCATTGCTTCAACGCCCGACACAGGAGAAGTTCTTAACGTCAACAACTCCCTTTCTTTTCCTTGAACCACAGATTCCGCACGGCCTAAATCAACTCCTGCTTGAGTTAATTCAAGATCAGCTGTAACTATTTCTAAGACTTTTTGATTTTTAACAGCTTCCAACGTTCTTCGTTTTGATTGTAATAGGGCACGAACAGCATCCCCATTTCTGTTGGACCATAATTGAATCAGATCCGGAAATAAAAAGTAGGCTCCTAATTCATTAGGATCTGAAACATTGGTATTCGAAACATCATCCGTCCAAGCCTGAAACAACTCTGCTCTACCCCGATGGATATCAAAATTAATCTGTGGAACAGCAAATCCTAATTCAACTAACTCTTGTTGAATCCCTGCTGCTTCAAAAACATCAATAGCTCCACGGTATTCTGGGCTTAAACTAGCCATGTGCCGGATAACCTGATTCCGCCGCAATCTTTGTTCCTCATCTGTACCCGTTCCAGGAATACGAGACACTTTAACCCGTGAGGTATCATAAACACCCGCGATCTCTAATTGAAAATCACGAGAGATATTAATGCCCAATTTAACTTTTTCAACTTTAAGAGCACGAGCCCTCCCCAAGTCAGCAATTTCTGTTTCTCTTGTTCCTATGGCAGACTCCACTGCCATTCTTCTTGCGGATAACATTGTATTAGCGCCAGCAGTTAAAACCCGATCAATAAAAGTTTTCTCACTTCTTAAAATCACAACATCCGCCATCTTAGACGCAATCTGTTGATCAATATACCAAGTTCCTCTAATCAATTTTTCGACGGCATCCATACGGCCAACAATGGCCCGATCAAGATCTGCCACGGCTGCCCGATAAGCAATACGATCCAATCCACTATAATCCTCACTCACATTAAGAATAATTGCTTTAACAGATATTAAAACGGCTATTAAACTTTTAATTCCATTCGCCTGCAAACTATCGCCTACGGTGTATTGAAACGTTTGTCCTCCCCAACGTTTAGGCATTGTAATCACAAGAAAACCACCACCTTCAACATTGTCCTCAGCATCATCCCCTTCGACATTCCGTGTGAAACCACCCCCCACCTGAAGTCCAAAATCAGATAACGCTAATCCACTCACCTCTGCTTCGGAGCGTCTATACTCTGCTTCCATAACGTTATAGCCTCTTTCACCCAAAACAGTTCTTAAATTTTGATTTTCAGCATCCTTTAAACCTCTAATCGTAATAACATACTGCCCTGCTACAACTTCGATGCGAACAACAACCCTAGAGTTTGCTGGAGCTGATTGGCTATAAGAATTAGGCACTTCTTCAGTTTCCCTCACCTCATCACGAATACCCCCAGTAACACAACCAACAAGTCCTGCTAAACACAGCCCTAAAAACCCTCGTCGGCTCAACTCACCATCTTTGCCCCCCAAGGACTGTGCTGTAACAAGGACAGCATCCGCACTGGATCCACCGGCAACACCACTATAACCTCGAATAGAGAAAACAACCTCACTTAGGCTGACACCTCGTCTATTACCACTGTCATTTACACTCGTTAACTCAGCACGAATATGTATAGGCCCTACGCGAATAATATAATTTCGATCTACAGTCAAACCACCAGCATCAATCTCTGGAATAGTTCCGCGAAAAACAGCATCTGAAGCAAAACCAATAAGCTCTTGTCCAACCTCAACTTGAACAACCCCTGAAGGCGCTGGTTGACCAATACGCCCAGCTCTACGAGCAACTAAAGTTAACCTTCTAATATTCTCTCTTAAAACAGCTCTTCTCTGACCTAAAAGATCAACTTGTCTATCCATCGATGCTTCTGTTACTGCCACTGTATCAGCCATCAAAAGTAGCGTTCTAACTTCTTGCTGTAACCTTTCGACAGTTCTTCGAATACCCGCAATCTCACCATTGATTCGTCTCGTTTCTCGTTGAACATCCTGAGTTGAAACAGCTGTTGTTGGTGCAGCAGAAAGGTCAATCGAAAAAAGTCTTCGGCTTCGATCCTCTAAATCAGAAAAAGTAGTTCCACTATAAGCACCCCCTTCAACTTGTAAAATTAACCGAGCTAAACTACCTTTAATTGCTTCTACTTCTCTTCGCACAATCCCACCGGATTGCAATGTGTCTACAAAGCTATCCAGCGCTGTATTTGCATCTTTCAAAGCTTGTAAATGAGGCGCGTGGCCATCAATCGACACATCTCCCAAAACACGCATCATTCCTCTAAATTGCTGATTTTGTCGGACAGTTTGAAGATCTGCCGTTTCTTGATTGCGTGAAATCTGAACTGCTAACCGTCCCCGCTCATCCTCTAAAGGTTCAATCCTTGTCTCCTGTTCTCCAATTTGCCGAAACCGATCTCTTGCTGTTCGAACGTTTTCTTCTAAAGTTCTTATTCTTTGTTCTATCTGAGCTTGAGTCAAGTAAGTTCCATCAATGGTAATTCCTTGGTAAACACCAATCGTCTGTCCCACAGTAACCATTCTTCCTGCAGTTTGAACTGATGGATCGAACTGGATAGGGCCTTGAATTTGTGCTGTTTCAAATTGCATTGGCATAAAGCTAATTCTTCCTTGTGCAAAATTCAAATCACCTCCAGGGACTTCAACAATACGTCTATCTGTAGGCGACACAGAAATTCTTGTTGAAATCCGCCCTGAACCCTCTAAGTCTGAAGGATCCAAGTCAAAAAAACGCAATTCAACCGTGCTTTCCTTTCCATTCCTTCCTTCTCGGAAACTATCCGGAACAACACTCGTTGATAAAGCAGTAAATGAACTTCCATCATTCTTTCTAACTCGAACCAAATTATTTACAATTAAAAAAGCAAGACTTGCTGGAATACGTTCGGTGATTTCTCTACGTCCAGTAAACTCCACAGTTCCCACAGCTTGACCTCTCCTAACAGTATCTCCAATACTTAAATTTAAACGAACAGTCCCGCCTGAAGGAGTAGAATCTCTTAAAGTTTGAGAAGAAACACGCAATATCCTTAACAACCCCTCTAACTCAGTTTGTCTTCGAGTTAGACGAGTCAAACTTTCAGGGGGTTGTGTTGTTCTGCCTAGATCTTCAGCAGCTTGTCTGAGAACTTCCCACTGACTGCTCTGTGCTACCACACGAGGACGAAGTGCCGATAATTCTTGCTCAAGCTCTGCATGCCTAGGTGTTCTAATAACAAACAAAGTACTTCCTGAATCAACAGAAGCAACAGAACCCGAAATAGGGGCTAGAATTGGTTCACTCATAACTGAAGTCGAACCACTAATCCTATAGGGCTCATCATCAGACAAACTATAAGGACTTGTTGCTAAGGGGTTAGCGACAGCTACAAATTCATCAACAGCCCCTCCTTCATCCTCATTCAATCGATTATTCACAGCTAAGGCATGGCCCATAGCCCGACTAAATTCCAAAGGCGAATAAGGCAGTCTCTGTCGCGGTAAGGTAGCTTGAGCAGTAAAAGGAACTTGTCTTTCAGAAAGGGTAAACTTTTCTTCTGTAGAACTACTAAAAGAAAAGAAAAAAACTATTGATAACAACATTAATACACCACCAAAAACAAATGCAGACCAATACGGAGCGTGTAAGGGTAAAAACATTCTTCTCGTTAACAAAGCTTCCCATTCAGAAACGACGCTATTCAATGCACTCACTGTAATTAGATCTTGAATCCGATTAACAGCTAAAATTGGTCTATAATGCCCTGGCTCATTTCCTAATGGGACAATGCTTACACGACTCGTAATTAAAAGTCCTCCAGCAGTATCTTGATCTACATTCAGCGACTCAGCTCCTGGAATCTCTTCATTCTCATCTAAATCTTCACCTGTTTTTCTAATAAAGTTAATCATACCTTCTTCATTTAGAGTAAGTGCCAACTTATGGGTCAATTCCACATAAACAACATCCCCCGATCCGGAGCGATTTAAATCGTTTAAAGCTAAAACTTCACCACTTCGGGATGCAAAACGTCTTGTATCTTGAAGCTCTCCTTCCTCTACGTAGGCATAACGAATAGGTTTTGGGCTGTACACAACATAAACACCATCGTCTCTTTTTCGAATATGCAAATGAACAATACTAGGTATCAACTCCTCAGCTAAATTCACCTCTTCTAAAGGCTTGTGGACAGGTGTCTGACCCGAATAATAAACGGTATCTCCTTCACGATAAGCGTTTTCTATGCCAATTTCTAAAGGTTCTAACGTTGCGCCTGAAATCACAGGGGTTAAAGTAAGCTGATCATTTCTTAATAATTGCTGAGACTGCGCCGGTCCTAATCGAAGCTTCCCTAAATTTTGTTCTCGAAACCTTGGAAATCCAAACAAAGCAGAAATAGTTCCAAAAAGACCTAGCATAAGAGAAAGAAAAATACCCGTTGGATTAAACCGTTTAACTTCTTCTCTTTGTATTGCCGGAACGGTAATAGGCCTCTCTGAATTTATAGGAACTTGGGTTGTACCATCCCCAACATAGGCAGGACTATTGCTTAATCGATGATCCTGATTTTGTCTACGTAAATATTCTTGGATGGCTAACTGAAGATCAAGATGACTAGCAGTAGAATGCACCCGAACAAACTCCCCATTTTTATAACCATCTTCTAATTCAGCATCAAATAACCTTCCTAGCAGATTCATTCGCTGTCTGACGTCTGACTCACTCAAAGCACGAGTTAACACTGATTGAAACTGAGTTCTATTACTAATAGCTGAATCTTGAGCAAAGGAAAGAGAGGGAAACAAAACAAACATAAACGCAATTCCAACAATCAGTGAAAAAGTTGTTGAAAACAAATTTCCTCGAACAGAACTTAAAAGGCCCTTCTTTTTATCCTTAGCTTTAACTTCTCTACCCAAACTATTAGAATCAACCGTTAATGGGCTTAACAGGACCTCTCTCTCAGAACGATCACCCAATAAACTAACCTGAACGCCAGAAAAAGGACCTGCCTCTCCCAATAAAGCAAAATTAAAACGGCCTGCTTTACTAGCCAAAGGAATCAAACTAAACGATCCTGATTGTGGGAGAGTTATTACCTGAGAACTCCCACCAAAACGAGCTTCCAATAAAGTGAGCCTGCTTTTAGATGTTGGTTTCTCAGAAAAAAGACCAGGATGAAGCCACTGGTGTTGCATTAAGGCTTGGTCTAGAGACTGAACCCAAGAATTTTCGTCTATGGCCTTTGTGTATTTTTGATGAATATTAAAATCAATCTCAGTAAATTTTGGGTTTAATAATTGATAGGAAATATTATTCGATTTTAACTGCTGGGCTAATTGTTCTCCATGAAACCCCCCAGCCACAAGAACAAATCGCCCTGATTTCTGTTGAGTTAAAGAATAGACAGTATTAAAAATAGATTTGTCTCTTTTTTGAGCTAGTACATAGTAAGCTTTGGAAGCGACTCGATTTTCGTAAGCAAAAAAAGATATCTGCTTAAAGTAATTTTTAATCTTCCTTGTCTTTCTTAACGAAGTCAACCAAACCAAGCTTTGTTCTATAGAAACACTCTCTTCAAGAGTCAATAATTCTTTAAATAAACCGGGCGTGAGTTCTAAATGCCAAGATTTCTCTAATAAGCTTAAGTACTGGCTTAGCTTAAATAACTCTTTAACCTCATCCTGATTCATCCATTGAGCAACCATTTGTCGATACAACATGTTTATTTGGTTAAAGAAAAAATCTGGAGAAAAAGAAGTAAGCAAAGTCTCAAACTCTAACATTTGAGCCAATTGTTGATAGGGACGAAAAATAGTAGGCTGTCTAATTAACCGTTTAATAAAATCAGCATTGGTAAGCCTTTTCTCATCAAGGCTTCTTTGAAACCATTTCGTAATCGACTCTCGAGCAAAAGAGTCTATAGATGTATCTTGCGCAAACCGCCTCAACTCTGTTTCTAGTAATGCTGGAGTTACAGAATAATTTTCTAATGAAAGTAAAATAAACTCTCTAAATTCCGATTTTAAAAGAGATAAATCTAGTTTCTTAATCTGATGCTGATATTTCTTTAAAAAGAAAAGAATCTTCTCCCCTTCAGAGTAACTATTCCAATCATTTTCCATCTGTAATAAATGAGTAGGATAAATTTTTAGCTTTAGAAAATTAATTAATTTTCTTAACTGATTCAAGCTTTTAAAAGCATCCGACTGATTGGCTAGCACATACTGATAAGCATTTTTGTGAATTACATAAAGCTCCTTTTCCTCAGCCCCTAAAAAAGGCACCTTGGGGTTTTCAATGGCAAAACGTTCTGCGCCACCCATAGAACCTTCTTGAACTAAATCATTTAAAATAGGTTTTTTGACTGAAGAATCAACAGATTCCCAACTGGATAAATCGATAACTCCAGATGCTCCCTCTTGAATAACACCCTTCAGTTGCCCTTGACTGTTTAGAGCATTTAAGTACTGATAAATACTTTGTTGCGTTTCAAAATTACAGTGAAAATCCTGTAAGATATCTACTTGGACCTTTGAGTCTGATTTAAAAACATCCTGAGAAGAAACTAATGAACTTAAGACATCTTTTGTTTGTAATGATGAAACTTGTTTATTGGCTTGTAGAGATGATATTTGGGCCAAAGGCAGTCCCTGAGCGTAACCCAAATCCATAAATGTAAAAGCTACTACTAATATAGTACTGATCCACTTTAAACCAAAAAATCGAGTCAATGACATCCTATTTCTCCTTAAAAGATTATTTTCAACCCTACCCACCATAGATATGACTGTTTGTGCAGAAAAAAAGACAAACAGAATTGAAAGTAAAAACTACATATAATTGGCCATAGACAGACGAATATGTAGGTAATTTACATTTTTGTAAACAATTCCATTTGTCTTAAGGAAATCCGTTTAGATGGTACATATATAACAAGATATATGCCAATGGGAATAAACCCGAGAAAAATACCTAAAAAAACCTAACGGCCTTTTTTTACTTGCTGCCAAAACTCTTCTAGCTCTTCTAGAGAAAAACTCTTCCATTCTCTTTTGGACTGGATTACTTTTTTTTCAACCTGGTTAAATCTTTTTCTGAATTTTAAAACACTCTCTTTTAAAGCAATTTCTGGATCAACATCTAGTTTTCGAGCTAAATTTACTGCAGAAAAAAGAAAATCACCCAATTCTTCTTTTACTTTCTTTTTATTCTTATTCTTTATTTCTACTTTTAATTCATTTAGCTCTTCTTGGATTTTGTCTATCACCTGGCTATCTTTATCCCAATCAAACCCAACTCGAGCTACTCGCTTTTGAACTTTATAAGCTAAAAGTAAGGATGGGAAATAAGTCTTTATATCCGAAAGCAAATACTTCTGTCCCTTATCTTTTTTTTCTTTATCTTTTGCTTCTGCCCAATGAGAAAGTGCTTCAGAAGCTGTTTTTGCTTTCTTGCCTCCAAAAACATGAGGGTGACGATAAATCATTTTATCTACAGCTCTATTCAATACACTTTTTTTACTTAATAACTTTTTTTCTTCTCCCATATTAATCAACATGGAAACAACAACTAACATATCCCCCAGCTCTTCTTCTATCTTATCTTTATCTTTAAGACTAATAGCCTCTATAACTTCGTGAGCTTCTTCTAAAACACAACGCCTCAAAGACATCATGGACTGCTTTTTATCCCAAGGACACCCGTCTTTAGACCTTAACTGCTTCATAATATCAATTAATTTTTGCATAAATCTCTTTTCTTGAATTGCGAATTGCGCAAAACTAAAACATAAAAATAAACTTTCCTTAGTTTAAGCTTTTGTTCTGCGTAATTCGCATTCCGCAATCCGCTTCGCGATTAGTCATAACTATCTTGCTTATGAATTTCATCTAAATCCATATCAAACTCAATATCATCATCAAACTCTGTCTTTCTAACTTGTTTAATCTCAGAGTCAAAATCAAAAATGCGAGGGATATATTCAAATAATTCGGAAGGAATCTCGTTCAGAAAACGAGAAGGTAAATTTTGTGAAGTAAAACCATATATTCTTCGAGTAGATGCGTAACTTAAATGAAGCTGTTCCATAGCACGAGTAATTCCAACATAACAGAGCCTTCTCTCTTCTTCAATACCATTCTGATTATCTCCGTAAGAATTTACGTGTGGAAAAATTTCTTCTTCTAAACCTACAATAAAAGCATAAGGAAACTCTAGTCCTTTTGCTGTATGCAATGTCATTAATGTCAGCATATCCTCTTCTGCATTCCAACGATCCACTTTTGTTTCAAGGGTTATACTTTCTATAAAATTTTCTAAGGAATTTGTTTCTTCTTCCCCATTTTCTTCATATTCTTGGACAACCCCCAAAAACTCCTGAATATTTTCTATTCTTGCTTTTGCTTCTATTGTGCCTTGTTTCTCAAGCTCAAAAACATATCCTGATTGATCTAAAATTCTTCGAATCAATTCTTCAATACTCAACTTTGTTTTTTCACTACTAAAGCGTTGAAGGAAACGATGGAAATCAAAAATTCTTTTTCTAATTTTAGGGCCAATACCCGTTATTTCTTCAACACGTCCTAACGCTTCAAAAAAAGTTATGTTCTGGATTTGTTTAAAAGTATCTATAGCTTCTATACTCTTTTTTCCTATTCCTCTTATGGGAGTATTAATAATCCTTTTCAAGCTAACTTCATCTGCTTGAGAACAAAGAACTTTTAAATAAGCAACCAAATCTTTAATTTCTTTTCGATCATAGAATCGAACACCTCCAACAATCACATAAGGGACTTTATATTTACGTAACGCATCCTCAATAACACGCGATTGTGCATGAACCCGATAGAAAACAACCATCTCTTTTAAGGAGTGCCCTTCAGAAAGATATTGTTGAATCTGTCGAACAATAAACAAACCTTCCTCCTTTTCGTCCGCAGCTTCATAAAGCAAAATAGAATTTCCATCTTCTCGCTCAGACCACAGATCTTTGGGCTTTCGATCTTGATTTCGTGCTATTACATTATTAGCAGCCTTTAATATATTATTAGTCGAACGATAGTTTTGCTCTAACTTAATTAATTTAGCGTCTAAATAATCTTTTTCAAATTCTAATATATTTCTAATATCAGCTCCACGCCAAGCATAGATAGACTGATCAGGATCTCCAACAACAGTAATATCCCCATCATCTCCTGTTAATAATTTCACTAAAAGATATTGAGCTTTATTTGTATCTTGATACTCGTCAATTAAAACATGTTTGAAACGATCTTGATATCGCTCACGCACCTGCTTGTCTTTTACCAATAGCTGAACTGTTCTAAAAATTAAATCCCCAAAATCAAAAGCTTTAAAATCATTTAATTTTTGTTGGTATAACGTATACACTTTAGCAACCAAACTTTCATAATAGTCATTAGCTGCAGCCTCTACATCTTTAGGCGTTAAAAGTCGATCTTTGGCCTTACTAATAGCTTCTCGAACTGATTTAGGATGGAGTTGTTTATCATTAATGCTTAACTCTTTAAAACATTCTTTTATCAAAACAAGCTGATCAGAATCATCATAAATATTAAATGCATTTGGGACAAGCTCATGCCCAACTTCCATTCTTAATATTTTTAAACAGGTGCTATGAAAGGTATTAATCCAGACTTCTTGTCCAACCAGCTTCTGTACTCTGGATCTCATTTCATTAGCAGCTTTATTCGTAAAAGTAACACCCAAAATACTAAAACTAGGCAGTCCCTTGGATATTAGATAAGCAATTCGATGAGTTAAAATACGAGTTTTTCCACTACCGGCACCGGCTAGAATTAACAGAGCTTTGCCGTCATAGGTAACGGCTTCATTTTGCGTTGGATTTAAAGACTGTGTGATAGACTGAATTGTTGACATAATTGATTTAGATGGTTGCTTGCCATGAACCCTTGTGGTGCGTGGGCATAATGACTTTTATATCTGAATACCATGCTTTTTATATCACATGGTTCCCTTCATTAAAATTGTTCTAAAGAACGCTGAAAACTTTGCTGAAAAACTTGATCTAATTGAAAAACGTTTCTAAAATCTTCTAAAGAATCTTTATTTGTTTTTCTTAATACTCCCATTTCGACTAGACTAAAAACAATATGGCCAAAATCAATTGTTTCTGTAATTCCCCAACTTTCAAAAACAAGTGGCGCTAAAAACCCAAATTTTTCGTCCCCAAGCTTTTTTACAGAATCTAATAATTCCACACCAGAAACATGCCGCTGAGCATCCATTTCTTTGATTAAAATCCGAAGGCTGTCTAAAACAAAGATATAAGCTTCCATATTGTATTTAGGGTTTAAAACTAAAAATCTTCTAATTTTATCTATATCATTATTCATAGTAAGCAACTTTTAGATTTAAAATTATTATAAAAAATTAAACGAGGGGGACACGCATTTTTGACACACCTGAAGGAGTATCAAAAATCCATTTCCCCAAACTAAAGGTGACATCGAGCCCCCTTTAGTGTTAGCTGGAACTTTAGAGACTAGGTTCTAAAGTTCCAGCTAAATGCTTGGTATTTATCTTTATTTAATTTCCTAGCTTCTTCCATATCTTTAAGCGATAAATCAATAAGCACAAACTCTACTTCAAAGACTTTCTTAAATCCTTCAACGACTGCTTTTTTAACTTTGTTAAATACGTCAAAAAAATCTTCTTTTGGTTTACGGATTAAACTCAAATCAATACTTCCTTGGTGAAGTAAATAATCAGCAGATCTTTTTTGAGCTCCACCACCCAGTTTTTGTTTTTCTAACATCAAATCATCTGGAACCGGTGAAGTAAAACACAAAGAAGCTGCCTTGTGACTTCCCTTCTTTTGAAGAGATGCCTTAACACCAATCATTTGAAATCCGTGCAAAAGAGATTCATGGATAAGACGGTAAGATTTTAAAGCAGAACTAAATTCAGGAAATTCTTTTGTAGGAATAATAAGAGAGTACGTTAAATCTTGACCATGAAAAACAGCTCCACCGCCGGTTAAACGACGACATAACTCATAACCTTGTTTTTGATAGCCATCCAAACCCACTAATTCTTTTATTTTTTGGCTATACCCTAAAGTTAAGGTGTTACGATAAAAACCATATATTCTTAGGATGGGATATTTTTGAACTTTAGAAATAGCGCTATTGAGCAAAACTTCATCAACAGCCATGTTATAGGCACCCTCATTAAAACCACTATCCAGAAATCCCCAGGAATTCTTTTTATTAAGCATTAAGAGGGACCTCTGTAGCACTTAATGAGGAATTATTGTCTTTTTTTTTCTGAGCTTGATAATCCTTATAAGTAAGAACAGGCTGTCTGGCAGCTTGAACTTCATTAGGACGAGATACAGGAAGAGTAAATGGAGCTTCTGTCAAACGATCCGGAAACTGCTCCGCCTCTTCTGCAATAGAGATCATTACTTGAACAAATCGATCTAAGGTTTCTTTAGACTCTGATTCTGTAGGCTCAATCATTAAAGCTTCAGGGACAATCAAAGGAAAATAAATTGTTGGGGCATGAATACCATAATCTAATAATCGTTTAGCAATATCTGTGGCATGAATACCTAGATCATTTTGTTTTACTGCTTGAGCTACAAATTCATGCATACAAAAATCTGTAAAAGGCACTTCAAAATGTTTCTCTAATTTTTTCTTCAAATAATTCGCATTGATAATGGCATCTTTGCTTATCTGCTGTAGTCCCTGTCGACCTAATTTTAAAATATAGGTGTAAGCACGAACCAAAATGCCCACGTTGCCATAAAAAGCTTTTAACTGACCAATACTATCCGGAGCAGATCGATTCCAAACGAATTTATCACCTTCTTGTTCTAATATTGGCGAAGGAAGAAAAGGAATAAGACGTTTCTTCACACCTACAGGGCCAGCACCAGGACCGCCCCCACCATGAGGTGTAGAAAATGTTTTATGTAAATTAAGATGAACAATGTCAAAGCCCATATCTCCTGGACGAGAAAGGCCCAATAAAGCATTCATATTAGCACCATCGTAATACAACAAACCTCCAGCATCATGAACAACTTTCTGAATTTCTTGAATCTCATCTTCAAACAAACCAAGCGTATTAGGATTGGTTAACATCAAACAAGCCGTTTCATCGTTAACCAACTCTTTTAACTGTGCTAAATCCACACGCCCTCGAGAGTCAGATCGAACTTCCACAACATTAAAACCAAACAAAGCAGCACTTGCAGGGTTTGTTCCGTGACTCGAATCCGGAACAATCACATTCTTTCTCTTTCTATCCCCTAACTTATCATAGTAAGCCTTGACCAACATCATTCCACACAGCTCACCGTGAGCACCTGCAGCTGGTTGTAATGTAAATCGATCCATACCTGTAATGTTAATTAACAACTGTTCTAAGCCATTCAACAACCTCATAATCCCCTGCTGACTATCTTCTGTTTGATAAGGGTGCAGTTTAGAAAAACCTTCAAAACGAGCGACATCTTCATTTACTTTAGGGTTGTATTTCATAGTACAACTACCTAAAGGATAAAAATTAGTATCTACAGAAAAATTTCTTTGGGATAAACGAACAAAATGACGAATTACTTCTGGCTCACTCACAGAAGGAAGCTCTGCTGCTTCTTTACGTTTCAAATTAGCAGGAATGGTGTTTAATAAATCAGAGTCCGTGAAATGTTTTTCAGGGATACTATATCCTTTTTTGCCTTCTCGACTAATTTCAAAAATTAATGGCACGGATTGGTTCATGACAGTATTTCCTTTACCGTTGAAATGTAGTAATCCAAGTCAGCTTGAGATTTCGTTTCTGTAACACAGACCAAAAGAGAATCTTCACAATCTGAGTAAAAATCTTTCAGCTCGACACCACCAAATATTTTAGCTTCATAAAGTTTCTTATTTAATTCTGAAGCAGAAATCTTATTTGATTTAAGAATAAATTCATTAAAAAATGTTCCTTGATAAGGAACTTCTAATCCATCAATCTTTGCCAATTCATTCTTTAAATAAGAAGCTGATCGATAATTAAATTCAGCAACATCTTTCATACCTTCTTTTCCCAAAGCAGCTAAATACACACAAGCAGCTAAAGCAAGTAAAGCTTGATTGGTACAAATATTAGATCCTGCTTTTTCTCGACGAATATGTTGCTCACGAGCTTGAAGAGTTAATGTAAAACACCTCTTTTCATTACGATCTAAAGTAAGTCCTACTAAACGACCAGGTATCTTTCTCATTAATGGTTTCTTCACAGCAAAAAAGCCTAAAGAAGGGCCTCCCAAAGACATTGGAACACCTAACGGCTGGCCTTCACCAACAGCAATATCAGCACCCCATTCTCCTGGAGATTTAAATAAACCTAGGGATGTTGGGTTTACAGCCATAATGAATAAAGCTCCTACCTGATGAACTTTTTCACTTATGCCTTCAAAATCCTCTACCAAGCCCAAAAAGTTTGGTGTCTGAACAATCAATGAAGCAACAGAGTCATCTAAATTCTGCTCTAAAAATGTTTTATCTAAAAACCCTTCAGCCGTAAATGGAATCTCAACAATTTCAAAATCAGAACCCGATAAATAAGTTTCAACTGTTTTTGAATATTCTGGATGAAGACTTCTAGCAACTAGGATTTTATTTCGACCTGTATGCCTTAAAGATAAAAGAGCTGCTTCGGCCGTTGCCGATGCACCATCATAATTAGAGGCATTCGATAAATCCATACCCGTAAGTTCTGACATCATAGTTTGGTATTCAAAAATTGTTTGTAATGTACCTTGAGATGCTTCAGCTTGATAAGGGGTGTAAGCCGTATAGAATTCACTTCGACTAAGAACGTGATTAACAATACTTGGTGTAAAATGTTCGTAGCAGCCAGCCCCTAAAAAGGATAAGAAATCCGCTGCTGACTTATTTTCTAAAGAAAGTCCTTTGGTGTGTTTGATTAAATCTAATTCATTAAGCGCATCCGGTAAAGCAAACTCCTTCAGCCTTAAGCCACCAGGAATAGCCGCAATCAACTCTTCAAAAGAATCGACACCAATATCCTTTAGCATGGATTCTCTATCTTGTTCTGTTAACGGAAAATAATTCAAAAAATACTCCTTCGTCGCAGTTCTGAGTTCTGAGAACTAGCTTTTAGTTTCTTGAGCAAGCATTTGTTCATATTCTGTATTAGACATCAACGTTTCTAACTCACTAACATCGGAAGCTGAAAGAGAGAAAAACCAACCTTCTCCATAAGGGTCCTGATTCACAAGGCTAGGGTCTGTTTCAACCTGACCATTTGTTTCTAATACTTTGCCTGAAATAGGCGCATAAATATCAAAAGCAGCTTTTACTGATTCGACAATACAAACAGCTCCAGCTTGTTTTACTTCTTGATCCGCTTTGGGTAACTCAACGTAAACAACATCGGACAATTCTTTTTGAGCATATTCGGTAATACCCACTACGCATTTATCACCCTCTTGACGAACCCACTCATGGGATTTTGTGTATTTTAAATTTTCAGGAAAGTTCATTGTTTCTTTTCTCCACTTGTGTTTAAAATTTAGACTGTTTTATAAAATGGCATTTTTACAATTTTAGCTTTTTGAGCTTGATCTCGAATCACAATACTAATTTCATTATCAATTTTAGCTTCACTGATATCAATTAAAGCTAAACCAATTTTTTTATTTAGAGAAGGACTATGGGAGCCACTCGTAACAAAGCCTATCTCTTTCTCATCCTTTTTAACAACATAGTTTTCTCTAGCCAACCCTCGGTCAACCATCTCAAATCCAACAATTTTTCGCTGAACACCTTCTTCTAACTGTTTCAATAAAGCATCTTTACCAATAAAATTTTCCTTATCTAAATCTATAGTCCACTTTAAGGGTGCTTCCAAAGGCGAAATCGTATCAGACATATCATGCCCATGAAGCAACAAACAGGATTCTAATCGAAGCGTGTCTCGTGCGCCAAAACCAATAGGCTTAATTCCCCAAGCTTTTCCTGCTTTAAAAATTTCTTCAAATAAAGGTTCTGCTACTTCGTTATCAATAAAAAGTTCAAACCCATCTTCTCCGGTATATCCTGTTCTAGAAACAACAATGTCTTTTCCTTGAAATGACCTCAAACGAAACTCAAAGCGAGCCAGAGAGCCCAGATCTTCCCCAAAAAGCGCTTTAACAACATCAGGGCCTTTGGGTCCTTGAATAGCCAAAATACCGCGCTGTGCACTAATATTTTCGTATTCAACACCCTCTTCAGGTAAATGGGAGGTAATCCACTGATGATCCTTATCCACATTTCCAGCATTTATAATAACTAAGAAATTATCTTCTTCCAATTGATAAACAATTAAATCATCTACAATACCACCCGATTCGTTCAGCATGGGTGAATAAATACCTTTTCCCGGGCTTAGCTTATTAATTCGATTAGGCAGTAGATAGTTTAAGAATTCTTTAGCTTTTGGACCTTTTAATCTCACTTCACCCATATGGGAGACATCAAACAGACCAACTCCCTTACGAACAGTTTCATGCTCGTCAATAATGCTTGAATAGAAAACAGGGACTTCCCAGGAGGCAAATTGAATAAATCGGGCGCCAGCATCTTGATGTTGCTTATGTAAAGGTAAATGTTTCACAGCGGTTTCAGTCGTCATTAAGTTAATCACCAATGTACTAGTATTTAATTGAATGGAACAAAAGAGAAAGCATTATATCGATATTTCAAGGTAGAGTCTATAGTAATTAGATAGGGGTAATTAGAAGTATTTACGAATAAAAGTCTTAATTGTCTTAAAGACTCTAAGGGGTAATAAATCACCTGAGAACAATGCTTTTTCTTGGGAGTTTTGCTCGGAAATAAAGCGCAGAGCCCCAAAGAAAGCTGCATATTCGGGCTGAATAAGCGATTGATCTCTCGTTCTAATTCGGGAAGGTTGGGTTAGGCGAACAGGTCGATCATAGAATTTATAAAAAGACTCCAATAACCCCTCTAGGCGAGCCCCACCGCCGGAAACAACGATCTGCTCTACTTTAGTCTCTAAAGACTCAATACGGTCCAATTCCACCTGAATAAGTTCCATAAAATCATTCAAACCATTAATTAAAATAGGATGTAACTGCTTTTGAGTCAGCTCTGTAAGTGTTGCTGTGGAATTCTCTGGAGAAAAAGTTCGAGGAATAATTTCATCATGAAAAACATCTTCATGATGTTGCACTGTCCCAAAATGCTCTTTAATATAATTAGCTTCTTTTTTTGTTACGCCTAAACCATCTTGAATTCTTTGGGTAAAACTTTCGCCACCAAAAGACATCCAGGATGTTCTTCGCACATTCTTATTTCGAAAGTACACCAAAGATGTAAGATCTCCGCCAATATCTAAATACAAGGTACTTCCTTTACGTTCATCTTGAGTCATTGCACCAAAACCACCACAAATGTCTTTTGAGAAAATATTTTCAATATCAATACCATTCTTTTGAAACACCTGATGGAAACGCTTCCAGTTTTCCTCATTCATACTTCCAATCAACAAATCGACTGCTAAGCGAGCTCCATCCAACCCAATAGGGTTTTCTATTCCTTCTAAATCATTCACTTTAAAACTCTGAGGAATAGAAAAGATAATCTGTTCAGACAAAGGTAAAGTAGCCACATCTTTTGTTTGTTGAATAACTTTTTGAACATCCGAAAAACGAATCTTTTTTAACTTATTAAAATAAAGAGATGTGTTTAAAGAATAAGTACTGGTTAAAGCACTTTCTAAAACAACGTAAGTAGGAAATCTTAAAAACTCTTTTGAAGAACCAATACCCGACTTTAAATGTCGAATATCCTGCATGGCATGTTCCAACTGAACAACATTTCCCTTTTCAATACCAGAAGGTTGAATCTCATTAAAACGCAAAACCTCAAAGAAAGTATTATCTTCTTTTTTAACTTGAGCTCCGCACATTTTTGTAGAGCCTATATAAAACAAAAAGAATCGTTCTGGTAATGGAAACATGAAACTCCTTAGTTTGCTAGCGTAGAGCGTTTAGCGTGGAGAAAAGAGTCTTTTGTCTTTCCTATCTGCTAAACGCTCTAAGCTTCACGCTATTTGTTTTTTACGACAACGTCTCTATATTGAAGGTCTAAATATTGAATTTTTTCACGCTCTCCTGGCGAAAGAATATGCCGCACATTATTCATCTTCTTTAGATTTTTCACATACGCTTTCCCTAAACGAATCTCAAGGCCATCCGCTAAAAAAACAGTGAAACTTCCAAATCGATCTAAAGTCATCTTGGACATCTCCTCATCAGCAAGAAGACTTTCAATGGTTATATATTGATAAACCTCTCGGAACAAAGCCAAATCTTCAGATGGGTATATATCTCCTATAGAATATCCCCCATTGATAATTCCCTCTTCTTCAATTAACACTAAATTAGGCAACGGCTTTATGCTGGTCTTTGGAAGAATCACCCCATTTTCATCAATAGCATAGAATCTATTTTGATCATCCGTTTTAATCTGAAAGACCTCAAACCTTCTTAATGCTAATACTTCAATCGTACTCGGAAGAATTCTTTTTACCTGAGCATATTTAATCTGAGGGTTCCGCTTAATCTTTATCGCAGCTCTTTGAATATCCGCTGTTAAAATATTTTCCCCTAAACGAATCCCACTCATTTTCTCAATTTCTTTTGCTGTAAAAGGCAAATCTGTTTTTACTCGAATGGTACTAACCTGAAAATGAGGGTCCGCATATAAGTTCTTTTGAACACCGTAATACACACCCCAAATAACTAAAAATGAAATTATCAGTGGAGATAATTTAAACAAAAGAATAGCAACAAAGCTTATTGTGCTTTTAATTGCTCCCCAAATATTAGAAAAAAATGAAGATTTATTATTAGAACGTTTGCGACGCTTTGTTTTCCGAGCCATTCTTAGTTTTCCTTTCTGTGCCCAAAATCTAACTAGACTTTACGGCTGTAACCAATCTTAATATTTTAATACATAAAGAACCAAAATCATATCCAACCAAACCTGCTGCTTTGGGCAATAAACTTAAATCAGTGAATCCAGGAATTGTATTCACTTCTAAAACAAATGCCTGATTATCAGAATCCAAAATAAAATCTACTCGAGAAAAATCACTTAACCCAAGACTCTCATGAACTAAAAGAGCAACATTTTGAACTTGATCACTCACCTCTGGAGATAAAGGCGCTGGAACTAAATACTCTGTTTCTCCTTGAGTGTATTTTGCTTTAAAATCATAAAACCCTTGTTTTGGCCTCAATTCAATTACAGGTAATGCTTCAGCCCCTAAAATACCTGCCGTAATTTCTCGACCTTTAATTTCTTTTTCAACAAGAAGAACTTCATAATTTTTTAATAATACTTTTAACTTTTCTTTTAATTCCGCCTTATCCTTACACCGATAAACATCCACACTAGAGCCTTGGCAAGGAGGCTTTAAAAAAACAGGGAAACTAATTTTATCTAGATTTTCATCTGTAAAATTCTTAGAATTAATTTCCCAATATTCTGGTGTTAAAATTTGAAACTGATTAAAAACTTTTTTTGAAGCAATTTTGTCATAAGCTATGAAACTAGCTTTCTCGTCACTTCCAGTAAAAGGAACATTCAGCTCTGTTAATACTTTCTGAATATGTCCATCCTCACCACCAGTTCCATGTAAAGCAATAAATATAATATCTAAGGAGTTCTGCTCAATGATTGATTGAATATAATCAAATTCCAAAGAAGTAATATCAAAACAATGCACATCACATTCTTTTAACTTTAAAGCTTCAAAAACAGCCTTACCCGATTTTAAAGAGATCTCTCGCTCTTCGGAAATACCTCCCATAAAAACTCCTACACGACCTAGACTCTCCCCCAAATTACTCATCGAATGCAACGGACCTCCTCCTCCAACCAAACACCAAACTCTTCAAACACTTTGTTTTTAGCTAACTTTATCAATTCCATCATTTCGCTAGCTTTGGCATTTCCAATATTAATAAAAAAATTAGCGTGCTTTTCAGATATCTGTGCCCCACCAATACGATGTCCTTTAAGCCCCACTTTTTCAATAAGTTGTCCCGAAGAAAAATTAAGCTCCTTTGGATTTTTAAAAACAGACCCTGAAGTAGGGTGTTGCAAATCTTGAACACGCTTTCTATATTCGAAATTTTGAGTACTTTCATTCTGGATTAATTCTTTTTTACTCTTAACCCCTTTGAGTTTTACGCGGATCACTATATAGTCTCTAAGGTTTGAATCACGGTAAGAAAAAGCTATGTCTTCTTTAAAAATATTTTTAAGCTCTCCACTTCTGGTGATAACAACAACTTCTTCTACATAATCACCTATTTCATTACTCTGACCTTTAATTCGACTAAACCCCGCATTTTGAACCACAGAACCTCCCAAAGTTCCTGGAATGGATGCCAAAAACTCTAAACCACCTAAACCGTGTTCTGCACAATTCTTTATAAACACTAAGTTACTCATTCCTGCTGAAACTTCGACAGTTTCTCCATCAATTTTAAAGTAATCTTTTTCAAAATTTGTCATATTGATAACCATTCCAGGAAATCCTTCGTCAGGAAATAAAACGTTACTTCCTTTCCCCAGCAAATAATAATCCACATTTTCCTTCTGTACAAAATCAAGCATTGAAAGCAATTCCTCAGAATTAGTTGGGGATGAAAAAAACAAAGAATTCCCGCCAAGCTTCCAAGTAGTGTGTTTGGAAATAGGTTCGTTAAGTTTTATTTTAAAGTTTAAATTGTTCTGTGAAATCATTCGCCAATTCTCCAATATCACCTGCTCCCAAAAAAGCAACCAAGTCATATTTTTTTCGTTCTTTTTCTAAAAAATCCAGGATACTCCCTCGATCTAACACACGCACATCGGGGTGAGCCTCTTGCTTTATGGCATTATAAATAACACCCACACTTCCCTGTGGCGTCGAAGCTTCCCCTGCGGAATAAACATCCATTAAAACAACACTCTCTGCTAAATTAAATGCCGCTCCAAATTCTTGAGCAAAGTGCTTCATACGAGAATAACGGTGTGGTTGAAAAACAACACACATTTTTCTACCCGTATGCTTCAAAGCAGACAAAGAAGCTTTAACCTCTGTTGGGTGGTGAGCGTAATCATCCACTATTAATAATTCCGAAGTATTATATTTAACCTCTAACCTTCTCCCTGTTCCCACAAATTTACTTATGATAGAGCTAATAGCTGTTACATCATCATATCCTAACGAGAAAACCATAGCGATTGCTGCCATAGAATTTAAAATATTATGTTCTCCTGGAATCGCTAATTTTATTTCAGAAAGAAATTCTTTTTTATGGTAAAGGCGATAGCTGGATTCTAAAACACCAAACTTTATATCCTGAGCATAAAAATCAGCCTCCGGTGTCAATCCATACGAAAGAGCTTCTTTATTTAAGCTTTTAACTATATTGTTTAAATTCTTATCTTCATAATGATAGACCAATTTACCTTTCGGCTGAATTTGATTTATAAACCGTTTAAAACTACTCAATAAATCATCTACGGATTTATAGTGGTCCATATGTTCTTTTTCTAAATTAGTTACTATTAAGTGTGTTGGGTTAAACAACTCATGAGTTCCATCACTTTCATCAATTTCAGAAACAAACAAACTTTTTAATCCCAAAATAACATTATCACCTTCATTTAAAATTTTTCCACCCACTAAACAGGTTGGATTAACACCCAATTCTTTTAATAAAAAGGAGACCATTGCAGAAGTTGTCGTCTTACCATGAGTTCCCGCAATACCAATAAAAGCTTTCTTATTTAGTATGTAACTTAATAACTGGGCTCGATGGAATAAAGGGATGTCATTTTGGTTTGCTTGTACAATTTCTGGATGAGTTGATTGAATAGCAGAAGAAAATATAACCATATTTGTATTTTTTAAATCAGGTTCTTTGGAATTAAATGTAATGGGAGCTCCTAGGCTAATTAAAGAATTAAGATAAGTACTTTGTTTTGCATCAGAACCCGTCACATGGTGACCCATATGAATTAGAGTCTTAGCCAAAGCACTCATACCAACTCCACCAATTCCTACAAAATGGATATTTTGAGGAGTTACCCAAAGTTCATTTAAAATATTTAACTTTTCATCAGATAAATCTTTCAACACCTTCTCCTTATGTTTGTAAACTTATTTCCTCTTTTGGAGTCGTTGACTTAATTAAAGAAATAGCTAATTGGACTAATTTCTCACCACCATCAATCTTAAGGAAGTTCTTCATGCGGTGCTCTACGGCTTCTAGTTCTGACGGGTTTTGTATCCTTACCTTTAATATATCGGCAAAATCCTCTGGTTTTGAAAGGGTTTCGTCATAAATCCATGCATTTCTAGCTTCTGCCAATACTTGGGCATTTGCCAGTTGATGTTGTCCTGCATAAGGGTAAGGAATCAAAATAGACGGCTTTTGGTATAAAACAAGCTCAAATAGGGTTCCTGCGCCAGCTCGGCAGACCACTAAATCAGCCTTTTGATAATAATCCTCTATGTTCTCAGCATAGGAAACTAACTCTGGATTTAATCCTAATTGTTGATACTGCTCCCCCACCCAGACAAAATTAGACTCCCCTGTGATGTGCGTGACTTTTAACTTTCCAAGAAAACCCTTATCTAAATAAGGCAAACTATGAACAAAGGTTTTATTGACTCCAAAAGAACCCTGAGACCCTCCAAGAACTAAAATATGAAAACCTTCTTTTTCAGAGACTGATCTTCCCTGTAAATTAAGTTTATCCATCAACTGCTGTCGAATAATATTTCCTGTCCAAATTAGCTTTGTGCTATTAAACTCAAATTTAGTCTCGCAAAAACTCACAGCAATTTTATCCACAAAATAAGAGATCAGTCGATTAGCTTTTCCCATAGTGCGATTCTGTTCATGAATAACTGTAGGAATTCCTTTAAAGAATGCTGCTAACAAAACAGGAAAACATAAATAACTTCCAAAACCAACAACCAAATCAGCTTTTTGAGTTTTTAGTAATTTCAACGAAATGAGAAAAGCTTTTACTAAAGAAAACATAAAACGAAACACATACAACCCTTTAAAGCCTTTCCAAGGAAAGTAAGGGAAAGAATGAATCTCACCTTCATTAAAAACAGAGTTTTCTTCTGAAGAAATATTTGGAAGAGTTTTTTCGCTATATATGTAATGTATTTCAGAATCTGGGTATTGCTGTTTAAATACCTTCGAAAAGGTTACCGCAGGAAAAAAATGACCACCCGTTCTTCCTGTGACAATAAAAATTTTCAATACTGTGCTCCCAATAAAAATAAAAACTATGCTTTTTCATTTTTATTTTTTCATTTTAAATTTCTTTTACGGCACTCTGACGATCGATTGCTAGCAAAATTCCAACTGCCATCATACTACAAATCAATGAAGATCCTCCATAACTAATAAAGGGCAAAGGTAACCCCTTCGTTGGAATCATACCTGTAGAAACCAACATATTAATAATTGCCTGAAGGCTAACAATCAGAACAATCGCATAAGCCAATAACTTACGAAAAGCATCAGTTTCTCGTTTAGCAATTCTCAATCCTTGAAACATAAGGAAAACAAAAATGATCACAACAAATAAAGACCCTATCAAACCTAACTCTTCTCCAACAATAGAAAAAATAAAATCCGTGTAGCTTTGGGGTAAATAAAATAGTTTCTGAACACTCTCGCCTAATCCAACCCCATGAATTCCTCCCAAACCGAAAGAAAGAAACGACTGAATGATCTGAAAACCAGAACCCTGGGGATCAGCCCAAGGATTTAGAAAAGAAAGCACACGTGCCATTCGATACGGCGCCTGTATAACAGCAAAAGCAAAAACAGGTATAGCCGCTAATGCTCCAATAATAATGTACCGCATTCTAATTCCGCTTAAAAAGAATAATATAGAAGAAAGCAGAAACAAGAAAACAACAGAACCCAAATCAGGTTGAAGAATAATTACTGCAAATGTGGCTCCTAAGATTAATGCAGGTGGTACAAAGATCAAAATACTCCCAGATTGAATCCACTTTAGTTTTCTTGCTAAATAATCAGATAAATAAATAGCCATACATATTTTAACCAATTCTACTGGTTGGAATGTAAAACCCAAAAGCGTAATCCATCGACGAGCCCCACCACTTGTTTTTCCAATAAAAGGTAAATAAACGGTTAAAAGCAATAAAAACGAAAGCAATAAAATTAACTTCGCATTCTTTTGTACCCATTTAATATCTAAAGAAGCTGTTAAAAAAAGCCCAATAAGGCCTAAGGACAAATAAAGACACTGCCTCTTTAGAAAGAAAAAACCATCAGCATAGTATTTATCAGCATAAACAGCACTAGCACTAAATATCATCACTGTCCCAATAATATTCAAAATCAAAACAGCTATAAAAACACTGGATCCTTCGCGACTAAACGGCATAAGCACCCCCAAACAATTCTTTGCACCTTTGTTTAAACTCTGTTCCTCGATGTTCATAATTATCAAACTGATCAAAACTAGCACAACCTGGAGAAAAAAGAATGGGATACTTCTCTGTGTTTTTTTCTTTTATTATTATTAAAACCTCTTGTAAATTATCAGCATAAAATGTCTCACAATTTTTCCCTAAATCAGACAACAATTCTTCGCCTGATTCTCCAAACCCTATTACAAGTTCTACTTTCTGTTTTATTTTTTCGGATAAGCTTGAAAAAGAAGCCCCTTTATTTTTTCCACCGCAAATCAAAACTACTTTTTCCGTCTGTTGGTCTAATGCATAAGCTAACGATGAAGGGTTTGTTGATTTAGAATCGTTAATAAAAACCTGGCCATCAATCTCGAATTTTTCTAATCGATGTTCAATTCCAGGAGAATCTCTTAAAAAGGACAAAACCTCTTTTTGATTCCAACCATATATTTCTGAAACTTTAAGCAAAGCATTCCAATTAGGATTCTCGCATTCCTGTTCTTGATTAAAAAACAACTTCTGTGCTTTTATGTTTTGATGATTATCTTGAATTACTTGATCCTTAAAGTTAATAACAGCCCAATTATCATCCGTCTGATTATCAAATATTTTCAACTTTGCTTTTTTATAATTTTCAAAATTCTTATGCCAATTCAAATGATCGGGTTCACAATTAAGAAAGATACTAATATCCGGTTTAAATCGATAAATATGCTCTAGCTGAAAAGAACTTAATTCGATTACAGCTGTGGAATCAGCTGAATGTTTTTGAATTTCTAAAATGAAAGGACTCCCAATATTTCCGCACGAAAAGGCATTCATTCCAAAATGTTTTAGTAATTGAGTACACAATGTTGTGGTGGTGGTTTTCCCATTAGTCCCTGTAATCCCTATTATCTTTCCTTCAAAAAAACGGAAAGCAAGCTCGATCTCGCTAATAACAAGTTTATGCTTACTTTTTGCCAATCGAACAATCTCTACATCTGGGGGAATTCCAGGAGAACAAACTACAAAATTACAATTAACGACTTCTTCTTTTGGATGACTACCCAAAGTAACAACAACTCCTTTTTCTTCCAACAACTCTTTCTCATCAAGCAAGTCCAGACTCATATCACTAGCAAAAACTAAAGCTCCTTGTTTTTTCAGGAATAAAGCAGACTCCACACCTGATTTTCCCAAACCAAGAACAACAACTTTTTTACCGATTAATACGCCCACAATCAAAGCCTTTCTTTACTGTATTTTCAACGTACTCAAACCAACAATAGCAAGAATAAACGCAACTATCCAAAAACGTATGGTTACCTTCGACTCTGGCCAACCTAATAATTGCAAATGATGATGAAACGGGGACATTTTAAAAACTCTCTTTTTAAAGACTTTAAATGAAAACACCTGAATCATTACAGATAATGCTTCCCAAACAAAAACACCACCAACAATTAATAACAACAATTCTTTTTTAACAAAGATAGCAATGACACCCAAAGCTCCCCCTAAGGATAATGACCCTGTATCTCCCATAAACACCGTTGCTGGATAAGAATTAAACCAAAGAAAACCAACACTGGCCCCAACCATAGCAGAACAAAAAACAGCTAATTCACTGCTGTAAACCAAATGTGGAATACCTAAATATTTAGCAATTGTGGCATGACCAGAAACATAACAAACCAGAACAAATGTTCCTGCTGAAAAAACCAGACTGCCAATAGCTAAACCATCTAGACCATCTGTTAAATTAAGTGCATTTGAAGTTCCTAACAAAACACATAGAATAAACGGGATTATTAAAATCCCTAAATACATATAATAGTTTTTGAAAAATGGAACATAAATACCATTTCCAAAACCTTGATCCAAATAAAGATATACACCCAAACCAATACCTAATAATAGCTGGCCAATAATTTTAGTATAGAAAGCCATTCCATTAGAGCTGCTTGATCTTATTTTTAAATAATCATCAATAAAACCAACAACACCAAACCAAACAAGTACTAATAAAGAAAGAAGAACGTATTTATTAGAAAAATTCCCCCAAAACAACATAGATATCAAAATACTAGCAATAACAAGAACTCCGCCCATTGTGGGAATATTATCTTTCTTCTCATAAAAAGTATGTATCTGCTCTGCATGCTCTCTTTTATTAGAAGCCACAGCATTTAACCTCTGCAACCAATTAATAATCTTAGGGCCAAGCCAAAGGGTGATCAAAAAGGCCGTAACAGCAGCACCGGCAGATCTCACTGTAATGTATTTAAATAAATTAAAAAATATTGATACGTCTTTTAATGGGTAGAGCCATGCGTAAAACATTGGATTATTTCCTCTAATTTTGTAGACCGTGATCCCTTAAATAACACTAAGTCTTTTTTTTCTAAAAAACTTTTTAAAAACTCTACAGCTCTTTCATTATTAATAAAATAGTGATGATCTAAATCACAAGGCTGATCTGTTTCTATTCCTTCAATAAACTTTTTCATTAAGGGGCCGATAGCTACCACGGTATGAATGTCATTTTTTTTAGCAATTTCTTGCCCTAACTGAAAGTGTAGTTTCGCCTCATCTTTACCCAGCTCTAACATATCAGCACAAACTAAAATCTTTCTTGAAGTTATTTTCATTAACTCTAAGGACTCAACTGCCAAACGTAACGATGTAGGATTAGAATTGTAAGCATCATGAATAATTCGAATTCCACGAACCCCCTCTATCTCTTGAAAACGAGAATCGGGGAAATGAAACTGCTCTAAACAAGAGCATAAGAAATTTAAATCTAGACCTAACTCTGAAGCTACTATTAGTGCACTCAGCACATTGAACACATTAAATCTTGCTAGTGTTCGAATAATAAATTTAAATTCGGAATTAACCTGAACTAAAAAACCATCTGAAGCTTGAGTCATTTCTGTAATTCTATAATCACAATTCTCACTAAAACCAAATGTAAGGAAACGTCCTTTTAATTTCCTAACCCTTTCTACTAAATCAGCATCATCTCCAAAAACTACCATTGTCCCATTGTTAGCAAAAACCTTTTCTGCTAATGCTAACTTTGTTTTATAAATTGCTTCAATATCTCCAAAGCCTTCTAAGTGACATGGATAAACATTAGTTATAATTCCAAAGTTTGGTTCCAAAATCTGACACAATGCTCCAATCTCACCAGGATGATTTGCTCCTAACTCTCCAACAACATACTCCTGCTCTTCAGACAAATTTAATAAAGTTAAAGGGAGTCCAATAGCATTATTTTGATTTTTATAATTAGAAACACCATTCCATTGTTGGCTTAATAAATAATTAAGAGCTTCTTTAGTGGTTGTCTTACCTGAACTTCCTGTAACCCCAATGCAAGGCCCTTCAAATTGCTTTCTAAAAAGAACAGCCAATTTCTGAAGTGCTTTTAATGTATCCTCAACCACAATCACTGCCCCTGAGGAACCCTCTAAATAATCTTTATCAAACCAAACCTTATCTACTACAGAACAAACAGAGCCCTTTTCTTTAGCTTGGTCAACAAAGCAATGCCCATCCAACCTTTGCCCTCTAATAGCAACAAACAGACTTCCCCGTTCTATCTCTTGAGAATTAATAGAAACATTTAATGGAAAAGCTCTTTGACTATCAGAACCTCCCACCAACGGTCCTTCAAGATACTTTGCGAGATCTTCTAAACTTATTTGATTACTGAGCAGTTTTGATTCCATTCCTGAATAACCTCTTGATCTGAAAAATGATGTTTTTTATTTCCAATAATTTGATAATCTTCATGCCCCTTACCCAAAACCAGAATAATATCTTCTGATTGGCTTATCTCTAGAGCTCGAACAATAGCCTTTTTTCGGTCCTTAATCACTTCTACCTCTGAAGAAGATTCTTTCTCAACACCCTTTAAAATGTCTTGGATAATATTCTCAGGATCTTCATTGCGAGGATTATCATTAGTAATAATAACGATATCTGAGCCCCTACTGGCCCACTGAGCCATAATAGGTCTTTTTGTCGTATCTCGATCACCCCCACAACCAAAAACACTAATAATCCTCTTTTTCTTTAACGGCAAAAACGCCTTAAATATTTGGTCAAATGCATCCGGAGTGTGTGCATAATCCACAAAAACATGGGAGCCTAAAATATGATTCATTTTTTCTAACCGTCCTGGCACCCCTTTAAAATCCTCTAAATTCATAATGAGCTCATCAATCTCACTTCCCAAACTAAGGCAAGAAGCAATAGCTGCCAAAATATTATAAATATTATGTTGGGCAATTAACTGAGTCTTGACTTCATATTCTTTTTCTTTAAAAACCACAACAAAACTACTTCCGTTAAGTGTTGACTGAATTTGATTAGCCTTAAGATCAACCCCTTTGGACTCAATACCATAAGTAATAAACGTTTCTTTTTCTGGGTGATTATTCCAAATTCTCCTTCCATAGGAATCATCTAAATTAACTACCCTTGCTGCTACAGATGGAAAATCTGTAAATAACATTTGTTTAGAATTAAAATAATCATCCATTGTCTGATGATAATCTAAATGATCTTGAGTGAGATTAGAAAAAACAGCTACATCAACATCTATCCCTTCAATTCTATTTTGTTTTAAAGCATGGCTAGAAACCTCTACAGCACATTCTTTAACTCCATCTTCTAACATTTCTCTCAAAATTTGATTTAATTGAAAAATACCTGGTGTCGTATTCATTAGAGGAAGATGTTTCTGTTTCCACAGAGCCTCAACTGTCCCAATAACTCCAACATTCTCTTCTTTATGTAATAACTTCTGAATCAAATAAGCTGTTGTAGTTTTTCCATTTGTTCCAGTAACCCCAACAATCTTCATTTTTTTAGAAGGTTGATCAAACCATAAATCCGCCCATAGGGCACATGTTTTTTTTGTGCTTGGCACAATAACCTGAGGGATATCTTCTGAAATTTCTTTTTCAACAACAACACCGCTCACCCCTTGGCGGAGCAAATCAGGTATAAAAGAATGTCCATCAGATAACTCACCTCGAACAGCAATAAACCAACTTCCCGATTTAATTTGACGAGAATCATCAGACCAATGATCAATCTCTGTTCCCAAAGAAACATTTCCTTTTAACTCATACTCTACATTCTTCAACAGTTCACTTAATAACATAGATAACCTTTGTAATTACCATTCAAAATGTCTTAAATCAATTTCAGGTTTTAAAGTTTGAATTTGTTTTAAAGTCTGAACACCTAAATTCACATGATTAGAGGAATACTGCTTAAATACTTTTTCGGAACTTTTATTCGTTTTAATTCCTTTTTTCTTTAATGGCAAATCCGAAACTAATAACAAAGCGCCAACAGGAATTTTTCTTTTAAAACCCACAATAAACAACGAAGAGCATTCCATTTCAATACCCATAGCTTTTTCAGTTTTTAAACTTTTCTTAAAATCAGCATCAAATTCCCAAAAACGATAATCCGTCGAATGAATAACCCCCGTTTTATAAGCCACTTCTGATTGGACAAGCACTTGGGACAAAATCATCTGAACTTTAAATGTCGGTAATGCAGGCACTTGAGAAGGCATATAGAACTGACTCGTTCCCTCATTACGTATAGCAGCCATAGGAAGAATAAACTCTCCAACTTTCACATTAGGATGCAAGCCACCACACATTCCAAGCATTAATAAAGCCTGCGGATTCAGATAAGATAAAGTATCCATGACTAAAGCTGCTGTAGGAGCTCCCATACGAAAGTTAACCATACTAATATTCGCAGTCGCTGAATGAGCCGTCTCCATAATACTACCGGTAGTCTTCACAGCTTTGTAGCTTCGAGAAAATTCTTCAAAATAGGATTTGAAATTGGTAAGTAAAATAAAAGGATAGAATTGCTGAGGTTTAGAGCCCGTATATCGCTCAAGCATACTTTTTGCAATTTTGATTTGAAAATTATTACTCTTGGAGCTTTTTGGCATTAGCATCTCGCGTTAAAGCCCCAAATCCTAGTTAGAACCTGGGACTAAAAGTTATAAAAAATTCTCCTCCGTGGGAAAAACTACTCAACAGGTTTTGCAGTTTCAGTTAAAGCAACAATCCTTTGTATCTTACTTGCTCTAACCATGTCCATAAGCTCGACAATAGCACCGTATGGAACATATTCATCTGCTCTTAAAACAACAGATGCTTTTTTATTTTTTTGGCTAATTAACTTCAGCTCTTCAAGAAGACTCTCTTTTTTATAGCGCTGATCGTTAAGATACAGAGCTCCCTCTTTAGTTACCGTAAGAACATGATCTTCCAAAACAGCGGAGCTAGCTGTTTGAGAATTTGGGAGTTCAACTTTAATGGCTGGCTGCTCTTTAAATGTTGTTGTGACCACAAAGAAAATAAGCAACATAAACATAACATCAATCAAAGAAGTTATATTGATATTAACACTTTTTCTCTTTTGTCTTAGATGGTTAATCTCACTTAACATAAGTAGTATTTAACCTAAATAAGAATTTTTGACTAATTTCCTCAATTGCTGTTGCTTGAGATTCAATTTTCCTTAACAGCATCCCATGAAAAATTAAAGCTGGAATTGAAACACTAAGGCCAGCAATTGTTGTGATTAATGCTTTAGCAATACCTGCAGAGAAAATGCCAGTCTGACCCAAACCTTCTTGACCAATTGTATTAAAAACATCCACCATACCCAAAACAGTACCTAACAGTCCAAACAAAGGAGAAATCGCTGCAATCACCGATAAAACCTCAATGCCTTTTTCTAAATAATGGATCTCCTTTTTAAAAGAGGTCCCTAATACTTTATATAGGGTATTAGAGTCTTTATCTTTATTTTCATTTAAAACAAGAACGATATTCCCTAAACAAGACTCATTAAGCTTTGCTTCCTCATTCATCAACTCTGGTTCTGTATTCGGGTCTTCAATAAGCTGGGTTAAACTTTCAGGAATAACCCTGTCCTCTTTTAAAGAATTGTAACGATCTATCAAAATAGCAATAATCAAAACAGAACAAACAAGTAGTGGCAACATCATGAAACCACCCTGAGTTAGATAAACAATCATAAGAACATCTCCTCTGGAGTTAAAGAGTTACATATAGAGTAACGCATGGGGGTAAGAGTTACATTCCTACAACAGCAAGAAGTTGGAGTTAAGAAAAAACTTATCCTCTAACTCCTACCCTATTTTTTACTCAATAAGTAACTCTCTCCCAATACTTTCCTAGGCACATAACTCTTAACTCTAAAAAAGTGACCCATTGTCACTTTTTTAGTCATACTTAAATGAAAATGAAACAGACAAAGTTTCTTTCTGTAACTCCTCTTTAATTTCCAGAGGAATAGGGTCAAACGGAGCTGCATTTTTAACTGCAGCCTGGGAAAAATCCCTTATCAAACGATCACCTTCGCTATAGGTAACGTTCACAATAGGCACAGAACCATCGGATAAAATACTATATTGTACTACGACTTTACTTGGGTTAAAACTATTGAATTTCAAACTAATAAATGGAAACCACTGCTCAAATATCTTAGCCCTCATTTTAGTTAAATAAGGCACTAAAACATTCTCTCGGGTCTCAATGGTCAGCTTACCTATCTGATCTACCTGAGCACCCAAATTTTTCATAATATTAGCTTGTTTAGCACGCATTACAGAATCTTGTTGGACTTGTTTTGGCTGTTGACGAATTATCTTCTCTTGTTCTAACTGAACTTTCCGAACACCAAACAGGTCCTCTCTCTCTTCCAAATCTGAAGTTAAATTAGCTTCCACATTCTTTAAACGCTCATACTCTTTTTTAAGTTTCTCCAATTCATTTTTTAGAGCTTCTTCTTTTTCTTCTACTTTTTTTTGTTCTTCAGATATTTTTTGTTCTACTTGCTTTTGAGAAGGCGGAGGAGCGACAACAGAATCAAGAGAGTTTCCTTTCGAAGCTATTAATGAATTCTCAATAGATTCGCCTTCAAGCTCTGGCGCTTCGTCCTGACCCAAGTCTTGATTTAATGATTTAGCACTTTGATTAAACTGACTTATTTTTTTTGTTTTAACAGCCTCTTTAATTATCTGTTTTTCCTGCGGAGGTAAAGAAGTATCTACAAATTCTAAAGCCACCTTTTTCTCGACAGGCTTTTGGACACTGAATTTAAGAAAAGGCACTGTATTCAAATAAGAGATAGTAATATCCCCAGCAAACACGGCTCCAACATGTATTAAAAAAGATAGGACTAATGCGTAGATAAAAGGTTTGTTTGATGATTTATTTTTCATAACGTTTAAAACTAATTTGAACCAAATCTGATTGGAAATTAATTGAAGGCTGATACCAATCACCATTTAAGCTAAATTGTATTTTTCTTAAAGGCGTGGGGTTCTCTTTAAATAAATTACTTTGAAAAAACTCAGGTAATTCATTCAAAAAATCCTTATAAAAATAACAAGAGATATTAAGGTCTAATTTTTTATACTTTTCTAAATCTCCCGAAGCATAAATGTGTCCAAAAGGTCCTGTGAATCGCACATACTTCAACTGAGCTTTCTTTCTTGTAATTAGTTTAATATCCGCTTCAACTCCTTCTATGCGCATAGATTCATTAATATATCGGCTAACGGTTTTAGAATTAAACTGATAACTAATACCAGAAGCATTCAGATTTAACCTTAAATGCCCCAACAAAATATTCAATAGATTATACTGAACCCTTACTTCCCCCAATTTAACCAACACAAGTCCATCTTGAGATAAAATCAAGTCCGATAAAGAAACATTAAAAACACCCCTAGGTATTTTTTCAGAATATTCTATTTTTATTCCAACTCTATTTTCTAATATCTTAATAAGTAATGTGGATGTTACATGAGGAATAATAGTAAGAAAAATAGACAGAGCAATAATAATTGCTATAGGAGTAAGAATACGTTTTTTATTTATTGGGGGTGATTTAACCATTAAGAAGCTCTTGGCTCTTGGCTCCTGGCTCTTGGCTCTTGGCATTAATACTAACAGAAAAAAGGTGACCATCAATAAATGATAGTCACCTTTTGAAAAGCTAAAAGCCAAAAGCTAAAAGCTAGAAGCTGTTTGTTTAACTTGCTAGACCACTTACTACAGGTGCTACAGATTGTTGACTTTGATTAGGAAAAGATGTTTTCATTTTCTTAGGTGAAATAAGAACATCCACTCTTCTATTCTTAGACTTATTAGGTCTTGTATCATTAGAAGTAACAGGATTAAACTCTCCATAACCCGAAACAACAAACTGTTTAGGATTTAACCCTTTGTCCTTAATAAAGAAATGAAGCACTTCTAAAGCTCTTGCTGCTGACAAATCCCAATTAGATTTAAAAGTTGAATATTTAATAGGATCTGAATCTGTATGCCCTTCCACAAAAACTTTATTATCAGGTGTTAATTGAGTAATAGCTAAAGCTAACTCATCTAGCGTAGTCCTTGCCGATGATTTTAATTCCGCTTTTCCAGAATCAAAAAGAATTTGATTTAACAATGTAACAATTAAACCACGATCACTCATACGAACAGAAACACCTTCTAGACCAATACCTTTTTCTAACCTTTTCTGCAATTCATTTTTCACACCTCTAAGCTCATCTTCTGCTTTACGAGATTCTTCAATTTCTTTATTTAGTGAAGATATCTCATTAAGCAATCGTTGAATCATAGAAGATTGTTGCTGATTTATTTTTTCTAGTTCTTTTGTTCTAACACAGCCAGAAGCTAACAAGGCTGGAATAAGAACTGCTACCAAAAGCACAGATAAATTAAACTTTTTCATCTTTTTCTCCTTTATGTATCAATAATATAAAAACTAAATCAAAAACTTAATCAAAAAATACAAAGAAATACCAACCATTAAAAACGAAGATAGTAAAAGAACAACAAAAATTTTTGGTAAATTAACTTTTTCTTCTGGTGCTTGTATTTTAATCGGCATAATTAAACTTCCTTTCCATTCAAAGCGCTCAATCAACCCTAATCCTAGTTAGGATTCATGGTTAGATCAACTTAACATCTTGACTATCACCTTGCTCAAAAGATACGGCTTTATTTTCCCGAATCCTCTTCTCCACAACTTCAACAAACTTATCTACAACTTCAGGATCAAATTGAGTCCCCACATTCAACTTTATTTCATTAATTGCTTCTGTAACACTTTTCTCTTTTCGATACGGTCTTGGTGAAATCATAGCCACATAAGAATCAACCACAGCAACAATACGTGCTCCAGAAGGAATATCTTCTCCTTTAAGACCATTTGGATAACCCTGACCATCATATCGTTCATGATGATGAAGGATAATTGGTATTAAAGGCTTTAATGAGGGTATTTTTCTCAATAGCTCAGCACCCAACTTTGGATGCCTTTTAATCTTCGCTAATTCTTTACGAGTCAACTTAGACTCTTTTTCCAAAATATCTTTAGGTGTACCGACATGCCCTGCATCTAATAAATAAGTAGCTCGGTATACATTTGTTAGCTCATCACTTCTTAAGTTAAGCGCCTTACCTAGTTCAAAGGTTAAGTCTCCTAAAAGCTGGTGATGCTTCTGGTTTACATTATAACCTAAACTCATCAATTCGTTTATTGTTTTAATACTACCTAAGGTTAATGCTTCACTTTCTTCATACAACTGAGCGTTTTTAATAGCAACAACGGCTTGCTCTGAGAGGGTCTTAAGAATTTCTAAATCAGCCTCACTAAAAGGGTTATTATCAATTTTATTATAAACAGATATCACACCAACCAAATCATCCTCAAACAAGGGCACACACATACATTTAGACGTAAAATAGAATTCGCTAGTTTTTCCGACCTTTCCTTCTACTCCATGCCCAACTCTGTGCTTAATGTGTTTTTTATTTTTAGTCCATGGAGAATCCCCCAAAACAACTTTAGGAATTAAATACTTTCCGCTAACATCGGCTAACATAATCGCGCAACCTCTAGCTTTTAAAACCTGCGCGCAAAGCCTTGCAACCCTAGGTAATAAATCATCTAAACGTAAAGAAGAACGAATAACACGATGCAACGAATGAAGTGTTGAAAGAGCTAAAGCTCTAGGGTGAACCGTTTCATAAAAGTTATTCAACTCAAAATTTTTATAAGCCAAATTAACCAGATTGGAAATGAACCCTTCAAAAGCAATATAAAGATGACTTTTTTGCTTTTGCCTTATATTGACATTAGCTAAAGCTATATATCCTTTAAGATGATTTAAATATATTAATGGAAATAATATACAATTTTTACAGTGGGTTACTTTTACTTCAAATGGTTTATCTTTGGAAGGGTCTAAACTTTGATTAATACAAGCATCATACAAACTATCCTTAGATTCTTTTTGCTTTTTTCGTGATTTTAAATTGGCAGGCCAGCCATTTTTAGGACTTAATAATTTCATCTTCTCGGTAGGCATTTCAGAAACTAAAACTAACCAAACCATGGAGTTTCCAAATAAAGATGAAAAAGAGTTTATCCCTTCTACCCAATCTTCATTCTGCTCAAAATACTTCTCAAGAACGTGTTTAGGCTTTTTTCTTGTCATCCACCAATCCCCAGAACATTATAAAACTTCTAAAATACAGTGTTAAGTAGAACATTCTATCACCAAATCAGCTCTACAGGGTAGGTTTTTCCAAGTATAACGGAAGTAGAAGGTTGAGAGATTTACTTTACACCAATTAGTTTTAAGGAGAATTTTTCAATTTTTTGTCCTGACAAGGCATACGATCAAAGCTCCCGCAGCCGTAATGGAAATTACGGCGAGGATAGCTTTGTGAGTATAACGCAGTCAGGGCGAAAAATTGGAAAATTGAGCGCCTTATTAGACTCGTTCAAAGGGGAGGAATAGCTTAGCATACTCTTCTAAAGCATATCGATCTGTCATACTAGCAAGATAATCACATAAGGCTCTATAATTACCCTCAGACTCTGCTCTCTTTTGAACTTGCTCAGGTAATTGTTGAGGACACTCCTCATAAACACTAAATAACTGCTTTAATATTCTCTTACCTTTATCCGTCATTCGAACCACACGATAGTTTTGATAAAGATTCAATTTTAAAAAATCTTCCAGTTCATTTTTAAGCTTTTTAAATTCGCCCGAAAAAGCAACTACTGAATTTCCTGTTTTTCTTAAATCATCCATCGATTTTATAGACATCTCCTCAATATTCTTATTTGTCTGATCTAATAAGTCTCTCACCATCCTATTCATCAACAAACGGATAATCATCCTGTTTCTATGAGAATCATCTAAATCTGGGTATTTTTTATCTGTATAGTCAGACAACTCTCTCCACAAAGAAAGTTGATCAAGCATTTCGGAGTTGATCAATTGAGATCGTAACCCATCATCTAAATCATGACAGTCATAAGCAATTTCATCGGCACAGTCAACAATGGCTGCTTCAAGCAAAACAATATCTTTATGTTGCTCATGTTTCTGAATACCAATACGAACTTCTTTTGTTAAATTAAGTCCTCTAAAATTAGGGTAGCTATCTTCCAGCTCTTCAATAATTCTTAAACTTTGTTGATTATGCTCAAAACCACCATGGTTTAACATGAGTTCATATAAAGCATCTTCACCCGCATGGCCAAAAGGTCCATGACCTAGATCATGAGCCAAAGCAATAGCATCCGTTAAATCTTCATTAACCCTCAAAGCCCGGGCTAATGTCTTAGCAATTTGAGATACTTCCAATGTATGCGTTAAACGCGTACGATAATGATCTCCCTCATGATTAACAAATACCTGAGTTTTATATTCCAGTCGTCTAAATGCTGAAGAATGAATAACGCGATCATGATCGCGTTGAAAAGCAGTTCTTAAATCATGCTCCTTCTCTTCATACTTTCTTCCAGCACTTTCAGAGCTTTTAGCAGCAAAGGGCGCTAATAAATCATTTTCTTTTTGTTCTAGATAATTTCTTGTCTGCATCAATAAGTCTTTCATGTAAGGATTCCAATGATTGTGAAATAACTTTTGTGTTAGAAAATAAAGGCATAAAATTAAAATCTCCTACCCAACGAGGAACAATGTGGTAATGAACATGGCCAGGAACTCCAGCTCCAGCAGCACGACCTAAATTAAGCCCCACATTAAAACCTTGTGGTTTCAAAACTAATTTAAGACACTTTTTAACATAAACTAGGTGTTGCTGAACATCCAAAAGCTCAGCATCATTAAACTTATCTAAATCATTTAAATGCTTATTGGGTGAAATTAAAATATGACCATTTTGATAGGGGTAAATATTGAGGATAGAAAAGGAATGTTTGAACCTGAATAAAACAAAATTTTTCTGGTCTTTTTTTGAACGAAAAGCTTTACAAAAAACACAGCCTTTCTTTTCTTTATTATCTTGTCTTACATATTTGTCACGCCATGGTGCCCAAAGCCGATCCATTAATTACTCCTTATCTAGGAGTTAAAGAGTTAAGAGTTAAGGATTTTTTAGTTCTTTCACTAACTCGTAACTCATAACTCAAAAAAGTAACCAAAAGTTACTTTTTATAGTATTACTTTGGGTCGATCATAAATATCCAATAATCGATTAAGAATCTTTAAGTCCCATATGTTAATTCTAGCATTTTTTGCTATTAATACCGCATTTTGGTCAATTTCTTTAAGAGAAATTAATATCTTTTTAACTATTTTCACACGTTGCCCCTTAATATCTGATAGAAACGTCTGAATATCATCTTCTTTAATTATCTTTGGTGCTATCTGACATATCCATGCCCCCTTATGGGAATGGGCCTTAACTGGAAACACACGTCCATTTGATGGTTTTGAAACCACCGTCTCAAAAGAAGGGCAAACAACTCTTTCATTCCCTACATTGATAACTTCTCCCTGAAACCCCTTAAACAACTCTTCAATTCTCTTAGACAAATCTTTCGTAGCTTCCTGACTAAACTCTTCAAAATACAAGTCCAGCTGCTTTAAAAAATATTCTTTACGTCTATGGATATCTGTTTCATAACCCAAGAAACCTATAGTCACCACCTGCTTTAACCAAAATTTTAAAAAAGCATCTGGAATTAATAGAAGATTCCCTTCCTTATAGATAATCTCGCCATCAATTAGCTTTTGGACACCTTTCTTAAGATCAACCAGTTTCACCCCAACGTATTTTGCTAAACGAGATATCTTTCGATGCCCCAAAGCAATCCCTACTAATATTTGTGTTGGGTTAATAAACTTCTTTGATTTGACTTCTAAAGCATAAAAGCTATCAAAGTATTGATGAATCTTTCCTGAAGAGCAAAGAACCTCTTCGACACATGCTTGATACAAAACATCTTTGGTAACTTCTGTTTTATTCTGAACCATCAAAATCTCACGGATTCTATTTAAGAGAGTAATTAAATAAAAAGGATGCGCATCCGTAAGCTGAATCAAAAAGTTCTTTAATAAAGGTTCCACTGCAAATGGGTTTAATTTTTCATCAATAATTCTTCTAGCTGATTCAAAATCAAAATGATTAACCTCCAGTATTTCAAAATTACCAAATAATAGATTTAGCTTTTCTCTGAAAATGGATCTTGCTTTAACAGGAAGTGAGCTAGCAACCAGATACATCGTATCTTTATCTACCATAATTTGTTTTCCAAAAGCTCCGAAAGGATTCCTAAGACCTAAGGAATCTAAATAATGGAAGGAATCCAAAACAAGAACTACCTGCAATCCTGTTTCGGACTTTAAAATCATGGGGATTTCCAAAACTTTCTTATACCCCTCTTCTGCATGACCTTGGTTAACTGACTTTAACGCCCCACGCATGTGAACAACAGTTTTGGGAACAAAAGCTTTAGCCATTTGAATCAATTGACTCACGTCCCAAGGAATCTCTTTTTGATTAATCTTCAACACACTCATAAGAACACTTCCCATGAATCGTTTTATAAATAATTCAATAGAACCTTGAGGGATATCAAAAAAGATGGGGATAGTTGTTTCGTCTTTAATCTCGGAAAGAAACTGACACAAAGCTGAAGACTTACCGACACCTGGCGAACCAACAAGTGCCATATTTTGTCTGTAACCTTGTTTGAAAGAAGAATATCGTTTATGAAGTAACGATAACGTTTCTTTTCGTTCTAAAAATTCAGAACCACAAACTGGATCCGTCGCCATAAAGAGCACCTAAAATTTTTAAAAAACTAAAATTAAAATAAAATGAGCTAATCCTTTAACCAAAGACCACAAAACTCGGAAACAAAAAAGGGCTAACTTTATAGCAAAATAGAGTTAGATAATCAATTGTAAATTTGATATCTTTTAGGTAATGACTATATAGGTGGGTATATCCATTTCGAAGACACAATATCTAGACAAATAAAAAAGGAATATTTATTCTAAAATTACTGAACTGCTTTTTTAATCAAATCTAACAACACTTGAGAATCAAATGGTTTTTCAATAAAACCCTGAATATTTTCTAACTCAAACAAATCACCAATCATCTTTTTTCTTTTTGCCGTTAAAACCAAAACAGGTAAAGTTGAATTAGTTTCACTTTTTCTCAACTTTTTCAGAACAGTTAAACCATCCATTCCGGGCATCATAATATCCAAAATAAGCAAATCCGGTTTCTCTTTCTCAATCTTCTCTAAGGCCTCTTCTCCAGAAGCAGCAGAAATAACTTCGTACCCATTTGATTCTAAACGGATCTGAACAACTTCTCTTATATCTTCTTCATCATCTACGAATAAAATCTTTTTATTCTCAGCCATAGAACACCCCGCATTGTTTAAACTAATTCACCTACACATAGTTAACGACCAATAAGCAACATTATTAACATAAAACACCTTTAGAGTCCTTTTAAAATTTTACCCCTTCTGGGGAGAGGTTGCAAATAGAGCCAATAACACAAAGCTGCAAAACTCATTTCAAGAGGAATAAACACTAGAAAATACAGCATACCACCAGAAGGCTTTAAAGTAGCTGGGACTAGAGAAAAACCATATAAACTAGCAAAAAGAAGCATGTGAAAAAGCCCTATATTAATCATTAAAAAAAGATGCTCAGTAACCCGATTAATTAGCCTTAAATGCAAGTTAATAGAATAAGCTAAGATAATCAATAAACTCCCTACGTACTTTGCTTCTATACCCCAAAACTCCCCTAATAGTTGCCTGTTCCATAAACTAGCTGAAATAACTCCAAAAACATATCCTAACAACCCAAATCGCAAAAGTTGAATTAATGAGACGTTAAGACGTTTATAATTATCATTGATATCTTTTTTTAAGAAAAATAACCCCAACAAACAATGAGAGATGAAGAATGTAAAAACAAAAGCTGCATAAGCAAAGGTTAAAAAAGAAACATGGAAGGAATACAAAAGATTTGTTAAATGCAATTGCTGAAAAGCTTCCATAGGAAAACCATACTCTAAGGACATTGGGATAAAAAACAACAAAACACACAAAGAGATGATAGCCGCAAAAAAACAATAAATCATTTCTCTGTCTTTAAGTGCAAACCATAAAGCTAACACGCTGCAACACCAAGAAACAACATTAGCAAAATCACACAAATTAGATAACGGAAAATACCCTAATAATAAAATCACTGAAAAGCCCGTAAACGTATAACTAACAAAAGCCAACATAAACAGAGGTAAAAACAGCCAAGTTCTTTTAATTATAGGGAAAAATAAAGGGACAAAATAGGCCAGAACAGCAAAGGCAAACAGCTTCCAGACTAAATGAAATGGTTTAAACTGATTAAAGAACAATTCCAATTGAATCAATTTTTCTGGAATTAAATTTCCTGAACTTTCTCCAATACTTTTTTGGATTGATATTAATGTTTTAGAAGACTGCTTAAATGTTTCAATTTCTTCATTTTTGAATGACTGAATAACCGTAGCCATCACAGCTAAAAAATCGTACCTAAATTTATCACTCATGGACTCAGCCCTCTCACTACCAGGAATTAAATCAATGGGGGACAACCATCTATTGTTCTCCACATCAAAAGGCACAACATTTAACTGAGTTCCTTGAGCAATACCATAAAAACGATTCACCTGTTCAAATAAGGCCACAGCTTCTTTTTCAGTAGCATTTAAAGTAACACCTTTATCTCTTCGAACATCTATTTCATTCAAATATTTTCTAAAGACTTCATTATGAGCAATTTGGAAAGGTGAAAAATACACTTTATCCAAATCTAATTGAATTATTTTCTTTAAATTTTTAGACTTTAAGTACATTAAGTCTGCAAGCTCATATTTTTCTGGCTGACTTAACCAAGAAAGGCAAACTTGAGTAGGATTATTTTTTCTTGAGGTTAATTTTTTAGAGATTAAGAAAACGGAATCTTTAAAAAAAGTTTGCAGAGGTTTTATTCTACCCTGATCCTGAACTGCAATTTGATTAATAAATTGATAATCAAATTCTGTGTTTTTAGCAAAAGCAAAAGAACTCAGAAATAAAAACAGACCTAAGAAAAAGAGGGTTGTATTTTTCATTATTCTTTAACCAAAGCCTCTTTATTTTCATTAACTTCAACATGTTTCAATTCTTTCGCATACGATTCTGCTTCCAGGGGCCCTCCTAATGTATCTGTAGTAACTCCAAGGGGTTTTTCTAAACTAACCCTAAATCTAAATAACAAACCTCCCCCCAAAGCTATTAAAAAGCAAGCTAAGTGCTTTAACCAATAACCAGGATCTTTATTCATAAATAATTTCTGACTTTCCGGTTTGTAATTATTCATCTTGGCGTAGGGATTAGATATCAGATAACTATTTATCTTTATAGGGTAATCATACTTCACAGACTGTAATTGTGGTCCCAGAGAAGAATTCATTGTTTCAATAATTGTAGAATAATCCTTAAAAATTTTTGTGTTTGGGTAAAATTCTGGAGAAAATTTTATAAAACGGAAAGAAAAAGGGAGCTTTTTTACAGGATAATCATAAGTAATATTTATTTTCTGCCCCTCTATATCAATCTTTTTCTTTTCTTCTAACTCCAACCAAAATGTCTGATTGGATTCCTTAGAATTTAAATTAAGCTTTAAAACAGCTACAGCATTTCTGACAGCTTCACTATTTTTCTGTACAGGCTTATATTCTTTTTTGATATCCATATTCTTTCGATAACCATCAACAAAAAATTTAAAATCTTCCCAACCAGTCCGAATAGCTTTATCCCTTAGAAGAGGGCCATGCTGGGTATACTCTCCCCTATTCTTCAACTTATAATACAAGCTATCTTTAGGTCCTAAAATTACCCACAAAACATTCTTCTCTGAAGAAGGTAAATAAGAATCATCCTTCAATAAATTCCTTAACTCTTCTCGCGAAGTAGCTTTTTTAAAAACAACCCGGCCAAAATCTTCGTTAAGCTCCTGGAACTCCATTTTGCCCATCAACAACCACTGACTATAAGTTTCACGAGAACTAACCAGATTAATATGTATCCCTGTAAAACCCGGGTTACTTTCTTTAATTATGAATGAAGGAGCTGCTTGAGCTAATTTTTTAGTAATCTTTATATTAGCTTTCTTTTTCCCGCCATATCTAAATCGGACCTTCTCTCCTATCTTAGGATTCAAGATATATTGTTTATTCCCACTAACATTATTTTTAGAAATAAGTAATTTAGGTTTTTCTTGAGAATAAGAATTAATTAAATCAGAAGAAGACAACGGAATATTCCCTCTCTCAGAAAATAACAGAGATACGAAAAAGGCAAAAAAAAGGGAAAAAACGCCTAAATATATGAGAGTAAACCCTAGGTGAGGAACACGAAAATAAGGTCGCAATGACTGAATAGCTGGAATAAGAAACTTTAAGTTTGAAAAGAAAGGTGGTTTTAAATTAATCATGAGAGGAATAAAGTTATTACAGCATGGGTGATTAGAAATAGATTAAATATAGTGTTGCCGGCCTGATAGACCCAGCACACTTGGCACATAGCTTTTGTTGTGCTAAGACGGACATCAATTTAAATCAAACTTTAGCGAATCACTCTTAACTTTGGACAGGTAAAGGTGCTTGAGAATGAGACTCTAACCAAGTAACGTAATCTTTAACGCCTTCTCGGAAAGAATATTGGCTATTGAAACCCAATAATTTTTGAGCTGAATCTGTAGCAGCACATGTATCATTTTGATAGAAGTCGTATGGATTATCAAAATATTCTGGTTCATATTTTGTACCCAAACTATCATTGATTGCTGCAATTAACTCATTGAAACTTGTAGCAACACCTGTTCCAACATTAACAACACCACTATGCTTTGCTTCTAAACCAAGTAAATTAGCTTTAACGACATCCTTAACATAAATATGATCTCTCTTTTGTTCACCATATTTAAAAATCCTTGGTTGTTTACCTTCTTTCATCTGAAGGTAAAGCTGATAAATCATGCTAGCAGCTGATTTTTTATGTTGCTCATGAGGACCAAATACATTGAAGTATCTTAATCCCACAATTACGTTAGGATATTCCTTCATCACATCAAAAACATATTGATCCATCAGATATTTAGAAAATGCATATGGATTTAAAGGAGTTAATCTCTGATCTTCTTTCTGCGGAGCTGGTTCATTTCCATAGACACCGGCTGAAGAAGCATAAACTACTCGACATTTATTTTTCTGACCATACTTAAGCAACCGTTGAAAACCTTCAAAGTTTTCAAAAACCATTTTCTGTTGGTCCATAATGGTGGTATCCGTAAGAGCTGCTTCATGATAAATGACATCTGGCTCAGGGATTCTCTTCTCAAAATCTACATCTAACACATTTTGGGCAATTACTTCCCCTTTAAAACTAACTAGATTTTTAAAACTCCCTGAAACAAAGTTATCAATAATTGTAACTTTAAATCCTAGTTGTTCTAATTCTAAAGCAATACGGGATCCAATAAAACCTGCTCCACCTGTAACCAATGCTTGCATAGTATATCTCCTTTAAAAGTACCAAATTTGGGGCATATTCTACCCTATTTCACCTATTACTCCAATAAAAACATGTGATTATAGGCTATTAGAGAGGGGTTGCCCCACCTCGGGGTATGCTTTTACTGCCCTAACACGGGCAGCAAAAGCATACCCGCTCGGGGGGACCCCATTCTAAGAGCAGGATGTGATTTTTTTTCGTTTGGGAGGGGAGCCGCTTGCTCTAGGTCGACAGAGCGCGTCTCAGCAAGGACAGCTAACTTCTCTTTGTTTCGCTGCCAGAATAAGGATGGGACCAATGAAATTGGTGTCCCCTTATTTATTTTGGGTAATTGGTATTAACACTTGGGACGGTTCTATTGGAATCTACCTGCCCCCTCTTATTTTATTTCTAGAATTTGGTGATATTACTCATTGATCGACCCTAAGATAATAGACAATTGAATCTTAGGAGTCCTTACATCCGACGGTCAGACTTAGATATTGACCGTCCGTGCTGGCAATCTTCTTTTTCGATATTAGAGATGATTGCCTTCCTCCCAATTACACACTTTCAAACAACCGTTTACCCTCAACTCCACTCATCATGGATCAAACTTGTAGAATGGGGTCCCCCCGAGCGGGTATGCTTTTGCTGCACGTGTCAGGGCAGCAAAAACATACCCCGAGGTGGGGCAACTCTTTCTTAATTATCCTGTTTTCTAAATGGCAACAAGGCTTGTAGAAGTAGGAAGAAAGCTAAGCAAGGAAATAGAAAGCCTACTTTAAGATAAAAGGTGTCTTTAACAGCTAAAGGAATAGCTCGGGTAATTCCGCCCATAACAAATATTTCACGGCCCGCTTTATCTTTAATAGAGTCAACAACCTCTCCTTTTGGAGAAATAAATGCTGTGACTCCTGTATTAGCGACATGAAACACCCAACGGCCTGTTTCAACAGCCCTAAGGATGGATGATTGTAAATGTTGAAAAGGTGCCGCGCTTTTTTGAAACCAAGCATCATTTGTAATGACGCATAAAACTTGAGCCCCTGCCAAGGCTAGCCTTCTTGATAACCCAGGAAATATATTTTCAAAACAAATGAGTGTCCCTAAAAGAAAGCTATTATTATCTGAAGAATCTAACTGTGAAGTATTGGATAAAGGAACAGAAAATAGTTTAATTTCATCTCCACTAGAAAAATCACTAACCCCCAATTTGCTTGCTAAACTCTCCAAGAAAAATAAAGCTGTTTTAAAGGGTAAGTACTCTCCAAAAGGAACTAACAAAATCTTGTCATACCGATTAACAATTTTTCCTAATGAAGAAATAAAATAAGCGCTATTGTAATAAACTGTTTCGCTTTCCTGTGTTAAAGCTCCAACTAAAAAAGGCACTCCAATAGCTGCAATCTGAGATAAGAACTCATCATTTTGTTCAATATTTAGATAACCCGGATATGCTGCTTCAGGCCAAACAATTAAATCAGGGCCATCAAAGTCAGCTAGTTCTGATAATTTAATATATTTTTCAATAATTGCTTTTTTAATTCTGGGATCCCATTTTGATTCTTGAGGAATATTTCCTTGAATCAGTGACGCTCGAACGATTCTACCTTCTATTCGCTTATTTAATTGCGCTTCCCCATAAGAAAAAGCTCCAAACAACATTCCTGCAGTGAATAAAGAGATAAAACCAACAATCAGAAATCGATGCAAAGCTGATCCCGATGAAGACAATAGTCTCCATAACATAAAAATAAAACTATTTCCTAAAGCAACAAGAAAAGATACTCCATAACCTCCAATAAGCTGAGCATTTTGAAGCAAATTCAGATTATCTGATTGAGAGTGAACTAATAAATTCCATCCAAAAGCGATAATAGGAAATTCACCACGAACCCATTCCACAACAACCCATAAAGCTGGCAACGCAAGAAAAAGCTGAAGATTACTCCAAAAACATACTTTACAGTGATGTCTTAAAAACAACTCTTTAGCTAACAAACACATACATGCATAAAAAAGACTTTCAAAAATAAGGCCAACTACCCAGGCAGAAACTGTTACATAACACATCCAGTTAGTTGAGATACCGAAAAAAACAATGGAAAATAAAAATCCACCTAAAAAAGCTTGCCGTCTTCTAGGTACAGATTGAATAAAAATAAATAGGGGCACCAAAGCAAACCATGCCAAAGGCCAAAAATCAATGCGCGGAAAGGAAAAACTAAGAATAACCCCCGAAAGAATAGGAAGCCAAAAACTAGAACTCCAACCTTCTCTTTGGGGTAAAAAAAGAGGTAAGTTTTTTATTGAAAAAATTTTATTCATAGGATATTAGCCCCCGTGACATTTTTTATATTTCTTACCACTACCACAAGGACATGGGTCATTCCGCCCCACTTTAGGGCCTGATTTGTGCTGAGATTGTTGAGGTGAATTTTGAGGCAGCGTTGAAATGGAAGCTTGACTCGTTTCAGATGTTTTTGGCTGAAATGAAGTAGATATGGATTGCGCATCCGGATGCGTAGACACTTGATTTTCTTCACCAAAAACCCGCGCCATTTCTTGAGTTTGAGTAGCTTCTGCTTTAAAAATATATTCACTGGCTTCTTGTTTAATTGATTCAATCATATCTTCAAATAATTCAAAAGCCTCTCGAGAATATTCAATTAAAGGATCTTTTTGCCCATAAGCTCTTAAATGAATTCCTTCTTTTAAATTATCCATAGAATGAAGATGTTCTTTCCACTTAGAATCAATTAACTGAAGTAAAATGTATTTTGATAAATAAAGCATTACTTCAGGAGTAACTCTTTTTTCTTTCTCATCATAATAAGACACCAAACCCTCTTTTAACTCATCTTCAATGGCATCCATAGATAAAGCAAGTTCTTCAATACGAGAAGGTTGCACAACAACATTAAATTTATTTTTAAAGGCTTCTGAAAAACGATCTAGCTCCCAATCACGAGAATCTATGTTTGCATTAAAATATTCTGGAAGCATTGTCATCAAAACATCGTCGATCATTTCCATTAAATGTTCTTTAAGATTTGTGCTTTCTAATACTTTATTTCTCTCCTCATAAATAACTTCTCTTTGTTTGTTCATTACGTTATCGTACTCTAACAACATTTTTCGAATATCAAAGTTTCTAGCCTCTACTCTTTTTTGCGCCTTTTCAATTGCCTTGGTTACAAAGGGATGTTGAATTTCTTGTCCTTCTTCCATTCCCATACGTTCCATCAAACCTGCTACACGTTCTGATCCAAAAATACGCATCAAGGAGTCTTCTAAAGAAATGAAGAACTGTGTAGAACCAGGATCTCCTTGTCTACCTGAACGACCTCTAAGCTGATTGTCAATTCGACGTGATTCATGACGTTCAGTGCCGATAACATGTAGGCCACCTTTTTCAGCAACACCTTCTCCGAGAACAATATCTGTTCCCCTACCAGCCATATTCGTTGAAAGAGTCACTGTTCCTTCTTGACCCGATCTTGAAATAATTTCAGCCTCTTGCGCATGATATTTAGCATTCAATACGTTATGAGGTAAATTTTTCTTTTTGAGTAAAGTACTTAAACGTTCCGAATTTTCAATCGAAATAGTTCCCACAAGAACAGGGCGCCCCAATTTGTGCATTTCGATAATCTGATCAACTACAGCATTAAACTTTTCTCTTTCTGTTCGATAAATACAATCCGCCATATCTGCTCGCACATTTGGTTTATTTGTTGGAATAACAATAACTTCGAGTTTATAAATTTTTTCAAATTCGGAGGCTTCTGTTTCAGCAGTACCTGTCATTCCAGATAACTTGTCATACATACGAAATAGATTTTGAAAGGTCACAGTAGCTAATGTTTGGTTCTCACGTTCAATCTGAACATTTTCTTTTGCTTCCAACGCTTGATGCAAACCATCTGAGAAACGTCTTCCGGGCATTAAACGTCCAGTAAACTCATCTACAATCACAACCTGATTGTCATTAACCACATAATCCACATCCAATTTAAATAAGGTATGAGCTTTTAACGCCTGATTAATATGATGAATTAAATCAATTTGAGTGTTTTCATACAACTTTACTTGCCCCAATAAGGACTCACAATTTTTAACACCGTCTTCTGTCAACGTAACCGTATTTGATTTCTCATCAATCGTAAAGTCTTCATCTTTTTTTAGTTTTGGAATAATTCGATTAATTTGATAATACTTATCTGTAGATTCTTCGGCAGGGCCAGAAATAATAAGAGGAGTTCTAGCTTCATCTACTAGAATAGAATCCACTTCGTCGATAATTGCATAATTCATTCTCTTCAATCTTCTATTTTGGGTCTGATATTCCATATTGTCTCTTAAATAATCAAATCCAAATTCATTATTTGTTCCAAAGGTAATATCACAACCATAAGCAACAACACGGTCTTTAGCATCCATGTCATGCAATATGGCTCCCACAGATAAACCTAAAAACTCATAAACAGGTCCCATCCACTCTCTGTCTCGAGTAGCCAAGTAATCATTTACCGTCACAACATGAACACCTTTACCTTCTAAACAATTCAAATATACAGGACATGTTGCAACTAACGTTTTACCTTCACCTGTTCCCATTTCCGCAATTTTACCCTGATGCAGAAAAATTCCGCCTAACAACTGAACATCATAATGTCTCATATTCAGTAATCGCTTTGATGTTTCACGGACAACAGCAAATGCCTCTACAAGCAAATCATCCAAAGCAGCACCTTTAGATAAACGATCTCTAAATTCTTGCGTTTTACCTTTTAATTCATCATCCGAAAGGGCCTGCATTGCGGGTTCTAACGCATTAATAGAATCCACCATAGGTTGAATTACTTTAACCTTTCGCTCGTTCTGAGTACCAAATATTTTCTTTAATATTAAACCTATCATTTGATTCCTTTGTTTAGCTTTTGGCCTAAAACCTTCTACAATTTTGCTAAAAGCTAATTTATTTCATTCTATTTTTTAAAAATGCTTCGATAAATAAATCTATTTTCCCATCCATCACACGAGTAACATCCGATGTTTCTACATTTGTCCGATGATCTTTAACCAAGGAATACGGTTGAAATACATAAGATCTAATTTGAGAACCCCAAGCAATTTCTTTTTTATTGTCGTACTTCTCTTTTGTTTGATCGTCTTTTTCTTTGCTCTTTAACTCGTACAAACGAGCTTTAAGAACTTTCATTGCTGAGGATTTATTTTTAAACTGAGACCGCTCATTTTGACACTGAACAACAATACCAGTCTCTAAATGAGTAATCCGAACAGCACTGGATGTTTTGTTCACATGCTGTCCACCAGCCCCACCAGCTCGAAATGTATCTAATCGTATATCAGCATCCTTTACTTCAATTTCAGAAATATCTTGAATATCAGCTACAACATCTACTGAAGCAAAAGTTGTATGCCTTCTTTTATTACTGTCGAAAGGAGAAATTCGGACTAATCGATGAACTCCTGTTTCTGCCTTTAAATAACCATAGCTAAATGGGCCACGAATAAAAAAAGTGATGTTTTTAATACCAGCTTCTTCACCATCTAACTTATCAAAAATTTCTAACTTAAAACCTTTATCTTCTGCCCACCGGCTATATAAACGAAACAACATTTGAACCCAATCACAAGATTCTGTTCCACCAGCTCCAGCATTAATACTAACAATAGCATCATTACTATCTAAAGGACCTGAAAGTAATTGCTTAAATTCCAGAGCATCAATATCCTTCTTAAGCTCTTCATATTCTTCATGTACTTCATTTAAAGATTTTTGATCTTCAGAAGAAATCACCTCCATCAATTCAATCAAATCTTTGATATGAATCTCTGCTTTTTGGACAGGTTCTACAACATTTTTTAGTAGTTTGAGCTTCTCTAACAGCTTCTGTGCTTCTTTAGGGTTATCCCAAAAATTTGGAGCTGAAATAGTCTTATTTAACGCTTCAATCTCCTTTGATTTTGCTTCAACATCAAAGACACCCCCTAAGTTCTTCTACTTGGGCCTTTATTTGCGTTAATCCTTGTTCTAGCTCGTTAACATCAATCTCTAGCATCAAATTCCCCCTATACCCAAAAGGAGGTATTATAAGCTATATACAAAAAAGGAGCTAGTACCCTTTTTGAGATGCTTGTCATCCCGGACTTGATCCGGGATCAAGTCCGGGATGACAGAACATCAGTGGAATTGCTTATAAATCTTATTGGCTAATTGATCAGAAACACCCTTAACTTGCTGAATATCCTCTAACTTAGCTTCCTTTAACTTTTCTATGGAACCAAAGTGATTTATGAGCACCTTCTTTTTAGCTTTCCCAATTCCATTAACTTGGTCCAAAACAGAGACTGAAACTTTCTTATCTCTCAGTTTTCTATGATATTCAATAGCAAACCTATGGGATTCATCTCTGATTTTTTGAATCATATGAAGATAAGGAGCATCTTGCTCTGGAATAATTGGTTCTTTAATATTAAAAGAGTGAATTGTTTCAAATCTTTTAGCAATAGAGACAAGGGGAATATCTAAGAAATCCAATTCCTTCATTACTTTCCTTGCTGCATTTAAATGCCCTTTTCCACCGTCAATAATAATCACATCTGGGATATGCTCTTCTTTCCCTTCTTTAATTCCTAACAACATCCTTCTTAAAGCTTCTTGAATCATAGAATAATCATCTATTTGCTGAACCTCTTTAATCTTATACCGGCGATAATCAAACTTATCTGGCATTTCTCGATAAAAACTAACTTTTGATGCTACAGACTCCTGTCCAAAAGTATTTGAGACATCAAAACAAACTATCCTCTCTGGGTATTTCTTTAAACCCAAGATTTTCTTTAATTGAGAGGTTGCCGATAAAGTTACTGATTTTTCTGGTTTCTTTAACTGATATTTTTTCTTTTTTAATTGAACCAACGCCTGTATTTGTTCTTTATATATCTGAGCTTCTTCGAAGTGTAAATCTCCAGCAGCTTGGTCCATTTTATCTGTTAAATAATCAACCAAACTTTTCTTACCTCCTCCCAAAAAATCCATTACCTCTTTAAGCAATTCTTTATACTCCGATTTTATATCTGGGAAAATACAAGGAGCAACACATTGACCTATGTGGTAATAGAGGCAAGCTGTCTTAGGGAGCATCTGACATTTGCGAATAGGGAAAATAGTATGAATTAACCTTAATGCTTCTCTTAATAATTTAGCATCTGTGTAAGGACCGTAATAAGTGGCCTTGGAATCTGATTTTTTTCGGGTCAGCACTAATCGAGGAAATTTCTCATTAGTAATCTTAACTAAAGGATAGCTTTTATCATCTTTTAATCGCGTATTATATTTGGGTTGATGTTTATTAATAAGCTGCGCTTCAAAAAGCAACGCCTCAACCTCTGTTGGCGTTTCAATATAGTCAATCTGCTTCACTCGAGTCATCAACACTGAAATCTTAGGGGAATGAGCTCTGTTAACAAAGTAAGAAGAAACTCTCTTTTTTAATGAAGAAGCTTTACCAATATAGATCACTTCTTGACCCTTGTTCTTCATTAAATAGACGCCAGGCGTCAAAGGGAATTTTTTTATTTTTTCTTTAAGATCCATTTCCAAACACTCCGCACTTCATGAATACGAAACAGAAAACATAATATAAAATAAAAGAAAACAGCCATTAAAATAATAGAAAATAAATGGGTTAGCTCATTTAATATCAATGTGCCCCATAACTGAATTTTAAACATATCATAAATCCAATAGACAAAAACACCCATCAACAAACTGACAACACCTACTTTAAAAAAAACATTTATGATTACACTTAACTGTAACCCTTCAATTCTTTTCCTAATAGCCAAAAATAGTAAGACAAAATTCAGAAAACCGCACAAAGAAGTAGAAAGAGCTAAACCTAAAGTTCCCCATGCGTTCAAAAAGAAATAATTAAGAAAAAGATGAACTCCGATACATAAGAGTCCAACACGTAATGGAGTTTTAATATCTTTCATTCCCAGAAATGCTCCCACCAAAACTTGGGTGCAGGAAAAAAAGAAAAGACCTAAAGAATACCCACAAAGAATTAATTGCGTCTGTGCTGTGGATACATCCGTAAACTCACCTCTTTCAAAAATAACTTTGATAATCGGGTAAGCTAAAAGGATTAAACCAACACTTGCTGGAATAATAATAACACTCATCATTCTTAATGAAAAAGACAGTGTATCTCCCAGTTGTTTATAATCTTTTTTTGTCGCACTTTGTGCATACTCAGGCAATAACACAGTACTTAAACCTAGAGTAAAAATACTCATAGGGAATAACATTAAACGACTTGCATACCATAAACTAGAAGTCATACCTTCTTGCAGAAAAAATCCAAACACAAAATCTGCCCAGAGATTAATGTGAAGCACGGAAATACCCAATACCGCGGGTATAAGCCATTGCATATATTTTTTAGTTGGTTCTATCCAACCCTTTAAAATTAATTTAAAGGAATGCCCTCTCCCTCTGAGAGGAAACCAAATAAGCAAACCTTGAATAAAACCTGAAAAAACCACAGCAACACATAAAATTCTTCCTTGAATTAACAGATCTTTGGATAAAAAGGGACAAACAATAAGCACGGCAATAATCCAAACAACATTCATAAGAATGGGAGACAAAGCTGGAAACAGAAAGCTTTTATCACTATATAAAACACCAATACCTACAGAAACCAAAAGAATAAAAACAACATAAGGGAAAAGAATAGACAAAAACTGGATAGCAAACAGCCATTTAGGTGGGAACACAAAAAATAAATGAAAAACAGAAATAAGACTATAGAAAATAACACACAGTGAAAGTGCTGCTATTAAGAATAAACTCCCCACTTGCCTTGCAAATAGCTCAGCCTCTTGCTCCCCCTGTTTCTCTTTAACTTCTGCATACAAAGGGACAAATATACTAGACAAAGCTCCTTCAGAGACTAAACGTCTTAATAGGTTAGGAATCATAAAAGCGAACACAAAGGCATCCCAAACTCGAGTAGTCCCAAATAAGCTTGCACTAACAATATCCCGAACCATTCCCAATATTCTTGAAACAAGGCTTAACAGGGATATTATTCCAACTGAACGAAGCCAGCTTCTCTCTTGATAACTCACAGCGAATCTCCTAATTGTCCTAAATAGCTCCTATAATACACGTTAAATAGGCTGTTTCCATCAAAAAAGACCCTCTCCTGGAAGGAATGGTTGCATTGAGCTCTAACCTATGCTAAATTACCACTCTTTTTTATAGGACTGCCTGCCGGTAGGCAGGGAAAAAGATTTAATAGATTGAATAGATCAAAAGGAGTTTTTTAGAAATGCCTAATACTAAATCTGCAATTAAACGCATGAAAAGTGATGCGAAAAAGAGAGACAATAATCAAGCTGTTCTTTCTGAAATAAAGACATTAAAGAAGAAGTTTAAAGTTTTGGTTCAAGAAAATAAGAATGATGAATCAAAAAAAGCAGCTCAAACATTAACAGCTAAATTAGATAAAGCTGTTAAAAATGGAACTATTCCAAAAACCAGAGCTGATCGCAACAAATCACGCATACAACTTGCTATTAATAAAACCGCAAAAGCTTAAAAGTGCCAGGCCCATGGGCCTGGCACCTAATGCAAATTGCTAAGCCAACCCTATCTTCAATAACAACATTTCCATTGCAGCCTTCACTGAGACCTTACCTGTCTTAATATCTTTATCTGTTTCGAAAAGAAACTGAATACAATCTTTTAGATTATTTTCTTTAAAAGCTGCTACTTGAGATAAAAAACGATTCAAAAAATAAGGTCTTAACTTTAGCTTCCGAGCAATTTCATCCTTCTGAACACCCGCTATCATTAATTTTTTAGCTTCATAAATTCTCTTTATCTGCCAATTTAAAAGCCCTAAAAGCTCAGCGCTCTGATACGGATTCTCTTCATATAATTCAAAATAAATATCCAGAACCTTTTTTAAATCTTTCTTGGATAGCGCTTCAGCTAAATCAAAACCAGAATAATCATGGCATTCATCGTAAAGCTTCTCCACATCAGCTTCATCAATCACCTGCCCCTCATCACTCAAGAGACTCAATTTCTCCATTGTATTATTTAAAAACATGAGGTTATCTCCACAAGCGTTAATGAGCAACTGTATGGCAGGAGAACTTAGTTTTAATTTTAAGGTTTTAGCTTTCTGTTGAATAAACAAGACAACATGATCTGATTTATTTTTCCACTTGGAAGAAGAGCTGGAAGAGGAGCCGTCGAGTAAGTGATATTCTCCACCCATATCATTAATCGCCTGATAGACTTTTTTTCTTCCTGTAACCAGTTCTCCTTCGAGAAAGAAGAACGAGAAAGGGGTTGGATTTTCAAAGTATTTTTTTAATAAGGAAAAATCCTGTTCTTTAAACTGCTCGGCTCCCTTAATCCAAAATATTTGTTTCTCTGTCAAAAAAGGAAGAGTTTGGGCCTGGTTAATAACACTTTCCCAGGAAATATCTTTAGCAAAAAGTTTTTGGATAGAGTGAGTGTCTGAGGTAGAAAGTATTTCTTTTGATTTTTTTTGAAGAAAATCTTGCGTTAAATAGGGGTCACCAACAGCAAGAATAAGTTGTGAAAGTGCTTTTTTCGAGTTCATTACCAATCTTCAACGATACGGTCAACAATATCGCGAGCGAGTCTATCAATAGCCTGCTGAGATGCCTGACCTTCTGAAATTGATCCTGGACCTTTTAGACTATAGATAACATTTCCATTAAAGTTAGGTTCTTCCCAAATAACTTCATTTGTTCTCATATCGGTAAGGGTTATGTGAACAACAACAAATAGACGGAACCGGTCAACACGTTCGAGCTCATCAAACCCCACAGCTTCTTGTTCAAATCGAATTAATTTACCTAATAAGACAGAATCTGCCTTAACCTGATTCTCTAAGCTCAAATTACCATCAAAGATAACTCTATCTCTAACAGCATTGGTAATTTTAGTTTCTAAACCAGCTTCAAAGGTAAATAGATTTCTTGCTTCTAGTTTATTAATAAATGGAGGAACTGATATGGACTGAATACCATTCGGTAAATTAGCTTTTTGTGTATATCCACAACCAGCAATGCTAAATGAAAGAACTAAAACTAAACAAAGAGAAAAAACATTTTTCACTCGAACCCCCTAAGTAAACTACTTTGCTAATAAACTCTTTTCTGTTTCTAAATTAGATAAGGATTTTGAAATCTGAAGCAGCTGAGTGTTAATTGTTTGTTTTTCTATAATTAATAATTGGTAGCGATCATCAGCCTTTTTCTTCATTTTTTCAATAACACCATTCAACTGTTCTAACTTTTTACGATAAACATCTTGTTCTTCTTCAAGAATCTCTTGTTCTTCTTCGATCACTTTAACTAAGTCTTTTTGAATCTCTCTAATTTCACCCGAGATTTTCTTTTTGTTTTTTAAGACCTTTTTGTTTTCTTTTTTATCAAATTCTAAAGGGACCCCTTGAGAAGCAAACCAGGTTTGAAGTTCACTTTGCATATCACTTTTTAAATTTAATAACCGCTTATTTTTCTGAGCAATAAGACCCTGAACATCTTCTCTTTGTTGATTAAGACGTGTGATTTGAGCTTTTTTCATATCTCTCTCAACATTACTTACTTCAGGAACAACAGATGTTTGTTTCTCAACAATAGCTTCTTTAACCGCCTGTTCAACTGTAGCTGATTCAATTAACTGCTCTTTGGTAGAAAGGTTTTCTGAAGCAACAGAGCCCACCTGAGTTAAACCCTTAATTGCCGTATCAACCTCAAACTGTTTTGCTTGTAATAAAGATAATTTCTGAGTCTCTTTATCTAATCGATTAATCAAAACTTCTTTTTTATCTTTTTTAGGAATAATTGATGACGCTTCTTCTACCGTACCTCTAATTAATTCTTTAGATCTATCTACTAAAATTGATCTGAATTTAAAACCCCTAAAAGAACTGGCCTTACGTTTTGTATCATTAAGTTCTTTTTCTAATGAACTAATTTCACGCGCACGCGCTTCTATCATAATATTATCTAACTCTATAGATTCTCTTAACTCAACAATTCGACCTGCCTGATCATCAGAATCACTTTCTACTTCAACTGCCTGTTGATCAATCTGTCTTTCTTCACTACCCATACCAAAGAAAAAGTATCGAACCCAAAGACCTGCTTCGCCAACACTACCTGTTACAGGGCCCAACAAACCTTGTCTTTTTCTTTCTTTTAAAAACTCTGCCAATTGATTCAATTTCACAGCCTTTTGACTCTTGCGATCTTCTATTTCTTCATAACGAGAACGTATTTTTCTTTCAATGTTTTTAATATCCTTCTTCATCTGAATTCGTTCTCTTCTTTGCTCAGCTGTTAAGTTTCTCATTTCTTCTGTTAACGTCTGAGGTTTCTGGTCAAGAACGACAGGAACTTCTTCAGAAGAATTAAGTTCTTTCTCTTCGATTTCAGCTAAATCAGAAAAAAGTTCTTTTTCAAATGTTGTTTGGATTGTTTGAACAACATCTGCAGTAATTTCAATCTTAGATTGCAATTGATTTCTTTGTTCTAAAAGAAGTTTCAATTTTTCTTGTTCTGTTTGAGGAAGCTTTTCATTGAATGGATTTATTTGACCAATAGCACCACCCACAAAACCTGCCGGAACTTTTGCTAACGCAATTGGGCTCGTTACAATTTTACTTACTGTCTTAATAACAGACCCACCCAAACGAGCAAGTTGCTTTTCCAGTTCAATCACCTGGTTGGTTAGTATGCTTAATTGACCATTTTCACGACCAATCTTAGACTCTAGTTCTGTAACCTTAGGATTATTTGCTTTAATCTGCTTTAACAACTCTTCTTTATTGCTTAAGCCATCTAACCCAACAAGGCTTTGAGACTTTAACTGAAACTCTAATTGTTGTTTTTGAATAAACAATTGCTGCTTTTGTTGTTGAATTTCTTCATATTCTGCAATTAGTTTATTTAAATCTTTCTGTTTAAACTGAAGTGTCTCACTCATCTCAACTCGCTTATCAACGAATGGGAGGCTCTTCAACAGTCTTAGCCGATCTGTTTTAACACCAAACTGATCTTCCAAGCGAATAAGTTCTGACTCTCTTCTGGCTAACGAATAACGTTCCGCCTGTAAACCATCGTCCCAACGATCCAAAGCTCTACGTAAATCGTCTGATGGATTCTTCTTAAGCAATTTTCGTTTTTCTTTAAGCTTCTTAGCCTTAACTTTCAACTCAACCTTATCTCGATCCAACGCTCTTCTGCGCAATACCAAACTCTGTTTTTTATTCTTATCAAAACGAGATTCTTCTTTTTTCAATATTTTTTCTAAATCTTTTAACTGTGTTTTTTCTGAATTTAATTCACTCTCCAATTGAGAGCTTTTTGCTCCCTTAAGCGTATTCTCTTTTGCCAGAATAGCTGTTTTTCTCATTTCAACATCACGTCGTTTTGCTTCAAGCTGTTCTAAACGTTGCTCTAAGAATTTACCAGGTTGTCTTAACTGATTTATTTTCTTCTGAGCTCGCTGCCCCCATTCAGTGTCTGGGTAAGAGCGAACAACATCCTCGTAATAAATCAAAGCACTTTCTGCAAAGTTATCTTTCTCGTAATATTCTGCGATCTTAAAGTTCTTTTCTGCTGTTTTAAGATCAATCACATTTTTTAACTTCTTAGCTTTGTCAATAATAGGACTATCTGGAAATTCTTTAACAAACTGATCAAAATTCTGAGCTGCCAATTCCAAACTACGAAAATCTCTATCGGGACTACTAGATCTTAAGAAAATTGTCTCAGCCATTTCATAACGAGCATCATCTACTAAAACACTATCCGGATAATTATCAATTAGTTTTTGGTAAGATTCTCCCGCAAGATTCAAATTCTTAGCTGCACGATAAGCTCTAGCTAATTGATACTGTGCTTTATCTCCATAAGCACTATAAGGGGAGGTTTCAACGATTTTTGAAAAAACTTCGATAGCTCTTTTAATTGAAGGAACAACACGAAACCCAAGAAACTTCTCTTTTGTTCCACCCATGTATAAATTACCAATATCGTACTGCTTCTCAACAACTTCATCCACACGTTCGGATTGAGGATATTTCTCTATAATCTTCTGATAATCTTTAAAAGCTTTATAGAAATCGGCATTCGCTTGATGAATTAAAGCTTTATAATAGAATGATTCTGCTGCCAAAATTGATGATGGGAATTGTTTAATCAAATTCTCAAACTCTTCTTCTGCTCGTTTTAAGTTATTCTCCTTATACAAAGATAATGAAAATTTAAACTGCTCATCAGCAGCATCCTCAATTTGTGACTGAGGATTAATAAATTTACCTTGTTCTGGAGACCAAACCCAATAGCCAAATCCAATATTGGGAGAGACAAAAAGAAACGCTAAAATAAGAGATACTAGTTTGAGTTTTAAATTCATATTCAATTACCACCTTTAAAGGGAATTTTTACCAAACTTATGTGGCTGATTATAGTTAGATTCTCCGCCTAACAAACTGGCGGATCCGCCTCGTTGTTTGGCGGAAAATCAAGACCTACACCATCACCACAAAAGCTATGTACCTGGTGTGCCGGGTCTAGCAGACCTGGCATACTCATACAGAACCTGTAGTTTAGCACACTGTAAATAGGCAGTCAATGAGGGGGATTTACCTAGGAATACTATAGAAAAGCCTCCCCTTTTAAGGCTCCGGTTTGGGACAAATCAAAAATCTGCAACCTCAATCCAGATAAGGACTTACCTATGATTTGAGCCTCTTCATGGGTTTTACTGGAATAAATCAGTGATTTAGCCTTAATTTGACTAATTTGTTCTACCGTCTGTTTGGAGTGCAATATACTGGAGTCCACATAAATGGCGTCTATTGGGCCGTACCCCGAAATATCACTTATAAAGGGCTCACTGTTTTTGGATAAAACCAATATATTTTTTCCATAATATTGAATTATAAAATCCAGAAATAAGTATTTTTCGCTTAACTGTTCCTCAAACAAATTTAAAATAATAATTTTGATATTTTTAGATATTATTAATTCATCTCCAGGATTTAATCTTTTTAACTTTTTATCATCATCACTTATTACTTTTCTAAACTTAACCTTCCGCATTAAGAAGTTAGGAAATAACCACTGCTTAATCTGAGCATATTGCTCTAATGTACTAGCCCCCGACCAAAATGATCCTTGATCTGATGTTAAAAGTAAATTAAATATCTTTGAAACTCCCTGAGACTTCAAATAAGGAATTGTCATCCAAGATGTATTATTCTTTGGTTTTCCCTGCCCTGCATTAATCAATAAATTATTATTTTTATTCTCTTGAACATAAACAACCATAGTCTTTGGGATTTGAAGAAAAGTAATTTCATGCTTTGAATAAATTAAGGGCGCTAACATAACAATCACACTAAACAAAAATATGGCTGCATTTAGATATAAGTATTTTTTAAGCTTAAACAAATTTAGAACAAAAACTAATAAAGAAACATAATAAATTAAAATCCAAATTAAAGAAGGTGATGGGCAATACAAATACCCAAAAGGGATCTTCGCTATCCAATGAGCAATAGAAACAGACCAATCGATACAAAGGCTAGGGAAAAACATCAGCAACTTCGCCAGAGGAAAACATATCAGCGAAATCATTAAAACAAAGATCAGCATAAATAAAGCTAAGGTTGTTAATGGCACAATAAACGTATTAGCCAATACACTCGTAAAACTAACAACATTGAAGTAATAAAGGATTAATGGCCAAGTCCCTAAACTAGCCGCCAGTGTTGCTAACAAAGTTCCTTTCACAACATCAATAGACTTTTTAATAAATGATGGTGCTGGCATAAGAGCATCATTAATATCTGGAAGTGGTAATAAATTTTCCAAACGAGAAACAAAACAAATTAACGAAACAACAGAAATAAAAGATAGTTGAAAGGACACAGAAAATAGAGAGTGTGGATTTATTAATAACAAAACAAACAATGCCAGAAACAAACTAGAAGTAATATCGCTGCTTCGTTTTAATCCAATAGACCCCATCACAACTAAACCCATCACACCAGCTCGTTGAACAGGTAGCTGCCAACCCGCTAAGGGGACATAAAGTAAAAGTACAAAAGCAGCAAATAAAGCTGCTACGTGTAAAGAACATCGGAGTTTTAAAAACAAGACAAAAGTAAACCCAGCAACCAATGAAACTTGAAAACCACTAATTGCTAATACATGAATTGTTCCAGTCTTAACAAAGTCTTCAGAAATTTCTCTAGGAATATTCTTCCTCTCTCCCGTAATCAAAGAAAGCAAGATATCCCTTTTAGGACCTTGTATTAATGCGTAAACCTGATCATGAATAGCCTGTCTTAATCTAAAAACATTCCGCAACACAACAGACGAAGAGCAATGGGAAAGAATCAAAGGATTCTTCTTCCCCACCCCTAAAAAAAGTGCTTTAATATTTTTATTATTTAAATAGTTTCGATAATTAAATTCTCCTGGGTTCATTCCTTTTTTTGGTAAATCAAGTTTACCCGCTACCCGAATTCTGTCTCCATACTCCGGAATACTTCTAGGATTAACTAAACTAATCCGAACCTTGCCCTGGACAGAATATTCTTCTAAGGATGAAACATTTTCTTCTTGATCAGAAAACTCTTCTGGAATCCACCAATAATACGCCTCAACCACAAAAGATATTTTTCGTCTCTTCCCTTTAGTTTGCTCTTCTACAGGTGAGATAACTTTTCCTTCTAAATATCCCTTTTGATGGAACTTAGGATTAGCAACAGAATGTATAGGATTATTTTGATATAACCAAAAATAGATTATTCCAAAAAGAACAACAAAAATTATACTAAGAAAAGAAAATAGATGTCGCTGTCTAAAATAAATAATAAGCGTAAGAGTAAACAAACTTAAAAGAATAAAAATTGGAAAGTATGTGGAATCAAAAACAAACTTAGCTAAACTGATTCCAAGAATATAACTAGTAGTAACCCACACCCAAGGTCTAAACAGAAGAAAAGCCACACAAAATCTCCATAACGCCTGGGAAGCACTCAGATCCTGGTTAAAACATGAGTACCGAGCCGCAAAGATTGATCATGAGATAAGACTGAAAAAAACACAGACGCACTGGAACAGTGCGGCGAGTATTTTTGAGATCTTAGATCCTGTCAAGATTTGCTGCGAATACCATGTTTTAACTAGGATTTGGGTGTAATTAAAAAAACTTTAAAACATATTGGCTAATAAATAGTAGCCCTAAAAAAGAAAAAACAACCAAACAAATTACTCGATAAAAAATAAAATCTTTGTCCATAGTGAAACTCCAAAGGAACCGCCTTCGGCGAGATTGCCACGACTTTTTTATCACATGTCTCGCAATGACATAAATTGTTTTGAACATTTTTCATTGCGAGCCACTAAGCTTTGAGGCGTGGCAATCTCAAACAAAGGGTTTATTTTTTCATAGCCTCTTCAACCTTCTGAAACCCTTCCTTCAAATGCGTACAAAACTCCGGATTAAACCTCAAACCTCTCTTAGAGGGCACAAATCGATCCTCCCCCTCAGGTTTAAAATAAACCCTCTGGTCTAAAAAGTTCTTACCCTTAAATTCCCCAATTGCTATATGTAACTCCTCATGATCATTTAGCTTAAATGTATGAATAGTTTTACCTTCCATTGTATTCTCCTGATGGTTATTGGTTAATAATATTAACAATTTATATATATAATATTAATAATAAACATATATGGCAAGAGAAAAATGCATGTCATCCCGGACTTGATCCGGGATCCATATCCTTATTAAAAACAATTGTATTTGACTAATGAAGTGGACCCCGGATCAAGTCCGGGGTGACAGGCATTTCTTTTAAGCCATGGCGGAGAGGGATTTAGTGAGTTGGTTCTTTTGAGTAATATTATTCATAAGAAGTTGAATGAAGTCTTTCGTGAAAACGTAGCGACCATCTGTTTTAGCTTGAATATGGCCTTCTTGATGTATAGCGGAAGGGTTTTGAGAGAGTTTTACAGCACTAGATAAGAAGAGTGCTTCTGCGTACATTCTCACACGAGCACTGTCATAGTTCATATTGGGTATTTGGAGTGGTAAGTTATAACCAATAATCATCTCATCCATTACAGCATCAATTAATTCCTGATCCCCTAACCAACTAACAAGGTCTGTAATAGATAAACCTACTTTATGTTTTATCCAGTTTAAATTCTTCCAGCCGTGATCATCTAACTTAAATGTTCGCCCTTTCAAAAACTTAACCAGAAAATCTTTTTTGTTCATCTCAGATGGAATGGGTAACCATAAAACTCTATTATCCAATTGTTCTTTAGAAAGAATTCCTCTCTGTGTCATTTTGTCTGCAAAATGCAAGAAATCTTTTCTATACTCTTCATCCTGGTAGGCAATAACAGCTGAGACTCCTCCAGCCTCCCGTGCTATCTGTAGTAATATTGACTGAGGACTACGCTCACCTGTTTCAATAATCAACCCTTTGGTTTGAACATCAACAGCAGCTGCATAATTTTTAACAGGAACTAATTGATCAAATAACTCTGGCTTAATTCTCCTTAAAGTTTCACTAAAAATTTCCTGTGTTGCTAGTCCAATTACTCTTATTGAATCCAACGAATTTCCATATAAGTTTTTTAACAGACCTTCACTTCCAAGTGACCTACCGGAAATTTGCCAATTTTCTCCACTAATTTGTAAATTTTTACGGTTGGGATGGTTTTCCAGAAATGCTTCAGCAGCTTCTAAAGTAACAACTGTTAGAGAAAGATCAAGAAAAGTTAAGCTGGATAACCCATTTAAATACTGAAGACCTTGATCCGTGATTCTTGTACCAAATAGAGAAAGCCGTCTCAATTTGGATAAGTTCTGCAAATGCGTTAATCCATCATCTGTAATAGGAACATGAATGAGCCTAAGTGAAGTCAATGCGTTTAAGTTTGATAAATCTTGTAATGCTTCATCTGGAATATTAACACGCGACAAGCCAACCTCCACGCTCAACTCTTTGCTATCAATCACAAGGTAGTGGTAAGAATTTTCAGGGTCAGCATATTGATTATAAAAAGGTTCAATCTGTCTATGCACCTCTTTCTCCCAATCACTCAGTCTCTTTTTTACCCAAGGTACCCTAAGCACTTTGTTTCTCTTTCGATCTATGGTTACCATGTTTACATCACGAACAAATCTAAGTAAAAAATCTAATGCTTCAACATTTCCTGCCATCACCTCATCAACCAAAAGATCCACATATTCCTTAACCGCTTTCCACCGTTCTCTCAAAAAATCATACTGCGTATAATCATCTGTATTATCAAAACCTGCTAGTCGTAATAAATTATCCGCCTTTCTTATTTCTCCCCTCCTAATCAATTCAGGTATTAATAAACGCCTATTATTAACATCATCTGGATTTGCATCTAGTTTATGCCTCATTTCATCGATAGGTCGTCCTATTGCATTTTGCGCACTACCTAAACTTTTTGCATCTGCACTATCAGATTTTTTTGTTTCAGGCCATTGTTTTTGGATGAATTTTAAGAGAAGGTTATTTTTATTTGTGGCTAGATCTGCAATTACAGGTCTATTAATTTGGGTTAAAAGGCTTCCATCTTCTAAAATTATTTTTTCACCTCCAATAAAACCAAACGCCTTTAACTTATTTATTACTTTCCAACCATAATCTTTATTTGGTTGGAAAAACAATACGCGTTCAGCTTCTCGTATTTGATCCATCAAAAAAAGAACAACTAAAGCTACGAGTCTTTTTTGTCTATGTTGAAGTGAAAAATTTCTCAAGTTTGCAATTTCTAGTGTATTTAAAAAACTAACCCCATCCAGTGATTCAGCTTTGGCTGTATATTCGATCTTTGCAATTAACTCATTATCTCCATCTCTAATGGTTAAAACTCTATATGAGGCGGAAAAATCTTCAAGTCCGGCCAACTCAAAATTTTCGGTATCCACTTCTGGCTCATCCTTAACTTGCAAGATACCCACTCCATTTACATCGGCCCATTCATTAAGCCAGTCCTCTAATAAAGGAATATCTATGCTTTCTCTCCCTAAACTTGAGGCTTCAGTTATTTTTTTGAAGACTATAGCTCGGTGGGTGTCGCTTTCATCATCAGAACCATAACCATAACTGCCATATTCATAAAAAGAGCTATCGTCAATAGGTTCTAGCATTGGACCAATCAACTCTTTTGAAGGTAATGCTGTCTGATGATCAACAACCACAAACCCTCCTTTATTTAAATATAATTGGGTAATCGAATCTGTTAATTGTTGAGCTTGTCTTAACCCTGCCTTATGATGTTCAGGATATGGATATTCCCCTGCTTTAAACATGAGTACGTCTAATCCCGGTTCCAGAAAAACACGGTAAGCATCTAAATCATTTCCATCTGTTTCTGAAATATAAGTCAACTTTCTTGGAATTCCTTTCCAAACAAACTCCACTCTAAAAACTCTTGAATCCGAAGAGTCAACCTGAGGCTCTTGGATATTTTCAGCACCCATAACTTCTAATTCTGCTTTCATAAATGGCCACGCAGCACCTAGAGATCTAAGGTCTTTACCTAACCCATACCGAACATATTCTTTTTTGTTTAAATACCTCACTACATTTGAACGAATTCCCTGCTCTGTAACGCCCTTTGTTGTTCGATCAAATCTTAAAAGATCAACAAAGATAAGTTCTGTAGCTCCGGTCAAAACAAGAGCTGTTGAAATATCTGCACCAGCACCCACATATAATGCCGTTTTTAGGGACGGTTCTTGCTCTCCAGTCTCTCCTGATGCTAAGAACCTTCCCTGTTTTTTTGATGGATTAATCAGAGTTCTAATACTTTCAAGATATCTAAAACCGTACTTTTCCCCCACCAAATCTTGTGGCTCAAACTCACTAATATCTTTTTTTCTATTCATCACTTGTTCCTCTAAACTCCAACCTAAACTTGAACCCTTTGCGTCTGTTTTTGTTTCTGCTAAGGGTTGCACACCTAACCACCAGATAAATCCTAAAAAGGAAAGAAATAGTCTGCTATCCCTTAGCCTTTTATTCTTAATCATGAACCCTTCTTTATTAACAGACCAGGAATAAAATAGCTGGAAATATTGAGTTACTATTCCTTCAATAATTACAGCAAGGTGTGGAGGAAAAAACATCATCACAATATAGTTTTTAATAAAGGAGGGCACACGAGACATCCAAAAAGATTCATATTGTTTTTCTTGAGCGTCTAAATTTTGGGTTGTTTCACTTTGCATTTTATCGACTAGCCAAGCATACGGAACTGTCCGAGCACGAATCACAAACCACGCGCCTAATACACGCATCAAGCCAATAACAAATTTCGGAACAGGTAATTTAGAGTCTTGTGGAACAAGATAATCAATAATGCCATACCCTACAAAAGTCATAGCCCCTAGTAGAAACCCTATTGGAAAGAAAGAATACAACGTTTGTTTCAAATTAAATTTTGTTCCTGAAATCCATTGGCCCAAAACATCAGCAAGCCCAACAAAAAATGCAAAAATCGTAATATTATTAATAAATGAAGTTACAGGATGAGTAAAGTAATCGGGGAGACCCGAACCAAACAAAATCGCTGCAGCTACAGTAATTGCCGCAACCCCCATAGGCACCTTAAACCAAAGAGGCGCCTCCCAAAACATCTCCCTCAAAACCCGTCTCTCAAGATCCTCTTCATCTCCTAAACTAGAAGCTGTAGCTTTGGGTTGGATGAAAAGGTGGGAGGTGTTAGGGTCTCGGTACAGTTGGCCAAAGCGATCGCTTTTTGCTTCTTCTAATAATTCTAATTCGCTAGGGACAGGGCCTTTGGGTAAAACGGAAGTAGGGACTCCTCTAAAATGGATTATACCCCTTGCGATAACAAAATCACGTTTGGGTACAGAGGTGTGAATTACATGATGTTCACTATCCTGGTCCGGAGTTTGTTGGTAAACGTGATCAGCAATTAATCGAAATTCTTTTTCACTAACAGGCATTAGTCCTTCTGCTAGATTCTTTTGATTCGATACACTTAGAGGAAACATATATTTTATTTCTAGAGTCTGATTTCCTTCAAGATGGATTAACCCAACATTATCAGCAGCATACCTTCCATAGGTATCGGAGTAATCCCACTCGGAATTTCCTCGCCAAAGATTAAACTTAACTGTTGTTAGAGTTGCCCCTTGATTGGATTGATACTCAACAGTACCTAACCCACCTAAACTTTGAGTTAAGTCATATGCTAGCTTTGCTAATGTTTGGGCTATAGGTCCATCGTATTCACTAGCACCATATAAGGGTTCTTTAATTAAGATAAATTCTCCCTTTTTTGTCAGACGCAATCGAACAATTCGTCTTGCAACAAACTTTCCGTTATCATCGTAAACCACAACAGCCTTGTTCCATCCATTAGCAATGATTCCAGCCAAACCACGGTTATAAGCGGGTTTATAACAAGCCTGACACGAATGAAAGTAATCGGGATTCCCTAAATTGACAAGTGTTGCAAAATTATCTGTAAATCCAATATATCGATTACCTTCTGCTTGTTCATTCCTCTCAACAAAGTACCGGTTACCTTCCCACACGGCTTTTATTCTCTTCATAGCATCATCTGCTGCCCGAACTCTTTCTTCACCATCTTCTTCATTAACACCAAACAATTGAGTTCTTCTCCACTCAGCCAACATTCTTTGATAATCTGGTGATTGATAACGAAACTCTTTAAAATCTCCTCTAGCTTCATGAATTAAAGCTTTATGTAGAACCTGAACCACTTCAGACATTTTTTGATTCGAGCGTACCAGCTCCACCATGGAATCAAAAATATTTTTTCCTGCTTGATTCATGGGTAAATGGTAGGCATAACGCTGCAACGACTTTAGATTCGTTACTCTTACTCTATCTTCTTCACTGACATGCAAGCCAAACAGATCATAAAGAATAGGTAATTTCTGGGATTTATAAAACTCTTTAAAGTGAATAATAGATCTCATCAACCGAGCATATTCTTCTTCACTTTGATCTAAGTTAGCATCAAGATATTTTTGGAATTGTCTTAAAATACGCGGTTTCCACTCGAGAGCATAGTCCTTAGCTAAAGGATCCTTTTGCTTTCTACTGACCGTTGTTAAATCAATCGCTAAATCAATCCAATCAACTAGTTCGCGTACCATTTCAAACGAATGAGGGTCTCCAGCATCTTTTTTCTGATTCATAGATTTAGAAGTAATTTTCCCTAAACCAAAGCGCTTATCCAAAAGAAGTAAACCGTCTCTAAATAAGCGAGCTGATTCTTCTGTCGGAGATCCATCTAACAAGTCTGCTTTGACTCTCATCACTAGTTTAAGGGTTCTCCAAACATGTAGGTTTTTAGAAGTAAATAATTTAAAGAACAGTTCTGATTCAAAAACTGTCTGTGTGGTTTTAGGATCTACTAAATTAATCATGAAAGGCACAAAGAAATTGTAATCTAGTTTTCTAGACTGTTGCCGGTGGATTTTTCTTAAAGAAGGTTCCATCACCACATAAAAAGCCCCTGGGTTTTTACTTGAAAACCGAAGTTCGAATCGGTCAATCTGCTTATGAGACTTTTTATCTGAAGAATTAAAATAAATGTCAAAAATAGCCTTTAAACGGTGAGGGTCATGAATAGAAGAAAACAAATAGTTTTCTATAGCAACTTTGTCATCCTGATTCACTAAATCAAAGTCCGTGTTCTGAGGCTGACGTTTTCTAACTTCCCGAAGAATATGATTAATCGTTTTTAAATAATCAATCAACGCCTGAAAATTCATTTCTTCTGGGGGCGCATTTGGCAAACCTTCTGTGAAAAGTTTTTTTATAAAACCAGGAACATTTGTCGTGAATACATTTTCACCGCTTTCACCCAGAATATTTTTTAATTCAAAAATCTCATCCGTAAAAATCAATAACCGCTCTACGTTAATCTCCCCAGGCCTATCTTTAGTAATTTCAGGATTATTTTCACGGATAACATTCACAGCTAAGGCCATATCAAAATAAAAATCAGAAGCTATAGGCGAACGATCTGTTAAGGAACCAAGAGCTCTTAATGTATCCAGCGACATATTATTCCCAATTCTATTTTCGCTAAATCCTTTAATAGCCTGAACAGCAACTTTATACACCTCTGGTGCAATGCCTGGTGTATTTAATATTCTTTCATAACCCCTAAAAGCCTCTTCAGAGATAGAATAGCCATCTTCAGCAGCTATTTGTGCCATAACAATTTCTTCTATAGGGTTTGAGAATAACCTAACCTCATTAACTTCAATTTCAGGATCAGCAGCAATTAACATTTGTTCAAGAACAACCAATGCTCTCCTTGATATTGAATTCCGGTCCTTAGGATTTACATTAGCTAAAACAATTTCTTTGATATCCTCAGCTGCAAGCTCTTGTATTTGTTTATCATCTCCCGGGTTTCTTAAAGCATTCCCAAGCACATTTAAAGCAATTCTAGAAATAGATTCCTCATTTTCTGGATCAATATTTGCTATTGCAATCGCTACTATATTTTTAGCAGCAGACCGAAAAATTTTATGCGACAAATGATCAAAAGAACCCAACCGCCTTCTCACCATCACCGTTTTCAAAATAGCAATATCCTCTGTTGTAATTATCCTCACATCTTTTTCAAACAATGCCTTTATTGTTTCATTCGCTTTAGCTAAAACACTTGCGCTGTTTTTTTGTTTCCAAAATTGATCTTCAAAAACAGCATAGGCTTCTACAGCTATTGATGATGAATTTTGAAACTCTAACCCTTGAGCTACTATTTGAGCTACAGAACTAAAAATGACTTCATGGGCACTAGGGTTAGTATAGTGATCTTGTAAAAAACGATTTTTAGACATACCAAAAACTTTCTTTAGTCTATTAAAAGCCCTTCTTGAAACTGACTTTTTATCTTGAGGCCTATTATCCGCCTTTACAATTTCTGCCAAAGCTGCTGCTGCTGGCCCAAAGTTACTATGAACATAATCTATTTCTAGCAATACACCATTTAATCTATCCACAATCTTAGGTGAAATTAAACTGATATCCCCTTTAGCCAACCTTCCAATAGCTTCATAAATAGTAGAGTTAGGAGCTACGCTATTTTCTCTATCTAAAGTTAACGATTCAAATATTCGGGTTGTTTTTGAAGAAATTAGATCAGGACGTATTTCAGCAATAATTCCTAATGCGTAAACGAATGAATCTTTTACATCATCATTTAAAAGCGCTGATGTGACTTTTCGCTCCAGAATTTCTGTAGTCTTTCTGGTCATTAAAGTAGGTTGTAGTGCCGCTATCTTTCCAATCGCATAAGCAGCGTCTCGGTAAGCCCTTTGATCATGCGCTAAAGTATCAATAACACGCTCTAATGCAGCCATAGTTGTCCGAGACATAGAATACTCCTCTAAAGGATTCTGCTCCAACTCAACAATACTTGCTAATTCTTGCCAAGAACCACCACTGACTCCTACACCATTTAACAAACGAATTAATTCCCTTAAGGCCATTCTAGAAACGGAGCTAAATTTTTTTGGGTCCATATTGTGACGAGCAATTTCAGCCAAGTCACGCGGGATTCTATGTGTGAATATACGCTCACCTTTTTCTCTAGCCTTTTTGGCTAAAAGAACAACAGCATCTTTAGACATTGAAAATATATTATCCGATTCCACATTCGCCAAAGCTATTCTTTGAAGCGTATTGCCAATACCATCCACCCTATCATGATCCGGTTGTGTTTCCAGAACCCATCTCTTTAAAATAGCATAAGCATATTGAGATACTTCTCTTGGATAAGATTGATTGATAGCTATATTGGTTAATACAACATAAGGAGCTGAATCTGACCTCCTTGAAAAATCATCATTTAACTCTAAAAGTTCATCTAAAAGATCCACATCTTCTCTAGAAAATAAATTATGGGTATCCTTATACGATAAAGCGCTAATATCATTAAAGAGTTCTCTCTTGGAAAAGTAGTATTTGCCCTCACTAATGGCAAATTTCAAAAGACTAGAAGCAGCATACCTGGATATGGAGTGTTGTTGATCTACATCAATTGACTCAGCAGCTAATCTATCCACATACTCTCTACTATCTCTAAAAACTCTACCCACTTCTGATCTACCAGAAAAACGGTCCTTAGCTTCATGCCACTCAATCATCTTTCCAGCTGCAATGGCGTAAGCATCCTCTAAAGCTTTTAATGCCTGCCTAGAGACAGAATCTGGATTAGCAGAATCTATATTTGCCCGAGCAATCAAAGACAAAACATACAAGCTACCATAAGTTTTAGAATCATATCTAAGGTCTTCCAGAACTTCCGGAGCAAGAAAAGCAGATTCAACATAACGAATCATCTCTAAAGTAAAAACAAGCGGCAACTTCTGAACAATAGATTCCATGCTCTTATGAGCCCATTGTCTATCATGATAACCATCGGTCAAACGAACAACAGCAGCATAAGAACTTTCAAGCTCTTCTTGGGTATATCTAACCCCTCCTAGACTTGAAGCCTTAACAGGTACTTGATCCTTGTCTTTATTCAGAACGTTTCTTAAAACAGCAGCAGCTAGGAAGATTGAGGTGTAAAAACGTGTTGGAGGAATTATTTCGTTATCAAATCTTTCAATTGCTTTTTTAGCACCTTCTGACATTTGAGTGTGAATATCATTTTGATTTGTTAATATTGAATTTATTTGAAAAGCTAATTGTGAATCTTCAATTGAAGTAGCAGCCCCAGACTCTACAACAAGGTCTTTAGCTAATTTATTAATGGGCCATTCATTATCATTACCAAAAAAAAGAACAGGAACACCTGTGCTTGCTGGTTCAAAGATGTTCCTATCAACGCCAATAATGGCAAGGTCAGCTGCTTTTAATAACTCTAAAATTTCACCTCTTAAATTCAGAACAACAACATCTAAATCACCAAAAGGAACTCCCTCAGCTACTAAAAACCCATCTTCTCTTTTATCAGATTCATTTCTATTCCGGGTTCTAAATCCTTGAAAACCCTTAGACTTTTTAAGTTGTTCGTCAAAAACATCCAATCCAAATATAATCAAAGGCCTCTCATCTACACCAACAGCACTATAAGCTTTTGAATAAGCCTCTATTAGCTGATGGATATTTTCATGAGTAGGGCTAATAGCAAGTATTACTTTTCGATTTTTAGCTATTCTCATTTTTTTTCTAACAAAGCTTTTGTCCTCTGTATTAGCTTTTAAAGGTAAAATATATTTAAGTGGTATTAGAGGAAGGTTTGATTGTGCGCTCAAATAAGCCCCCCACGCAATGCTCACATTAACTACCTTACCTGTAAAATGTTTATCTGCGTCATCCCCTGTATCTAAAAACTCTAAATTAGGATAATTTTTCTTAGCATTATCTTTACTTACACCCTCAACAAGTTGGATATCATAATTTTCATTTTTTAATTCTAATAATTCAATTATTCCTCGAACAGCATTTAACTCAGCAAATCCACTTACATAAAAAAGGAGTTTTTGACCAGTAACTTCAAGAATTAAATTTACATCAAATGTTCCATCTTCACCAACAAACTTCTGAAGATCTTCTATTTTGTCAATCGATGCATAAAGAGCTTTAATTGCGTAGAGAAAATTATATGGTGATTCAACAAAGTATTTTCTTAACAAATTAAGTATTTCTGGAGTTTGTGCAACAAACCTGAAAACGGCAACAATTTCTTCTAGATGATTTTTATTTCCTGTCATTACAGAAAGTCCTTCAAATAAAAAGTGCGGATTTTTACGAAAAGCTTCTCTAAAATATTTAACACCAATTAAGTCAGCACTACTTAATTTATTTATAATTGGCAAAATTTCAAAGCTCGAAAGATTCAATAAAATAAAAATAAATTTTAAAGGATCCTTTCTTAAGACACTTCTCACGTCCTTCATTTCTATTGCCTCATGGTTTACTAATTGATCAAAACTCTCCTTATACCTATAAATACCTCGAATGACTTGATTAAATTTTTCTTTTACTTGGGAATGAATTTCTTGTAACCCTTCTAAGCCCAATAATTCTGGTTGTACTAATTCATCTAAAAGCTCTGAATAACCAGCAATTTTCTTCATTTCATCAAGTGTAATGGAATTAGAGGACCCCAAACTTGCTGCACTAAACTTCAAAATAGTTTTTTGAGCAGCCCTCCTTAGTTTATCTTTATATGGTTTAGAATAATGACTCCCTAATGAACCTGCTATTGCAAGCGCTGTGGTGGACCGTGAAGTTTGAATTCGTTTTTGATAACTTAACTTGTGATTAACATTTCTAATAGCTGGACTAATAACAGCATAGCCCATATTTTTATCCTCTAGAAGTTGTTTGATTTTAGAGGTATGGAACCCTCCAGTGACAAGTGCTACCTTTTTCGGTTTAAACTCTTTAATATGCTCCACAGCTCTTTTAGAGAGGATTTGATCTCGTTGTTCGACGAGTTCGTAGTTATAAAATGCAGCGCGATATAAGAATTTAAAATTATCGGGGACACTCTCCAAAAAACTGGCGGGCAGGCGCATTTTTGACACAGTTTCTTCTGAAACAGTATCAAAAATCCATTTCCCCTTGTTGGCTTTTAGCTTCTTCCATTCTTGGCGAGTCAAGCGTAAGGAAAATAGTTTTTTTAGGAGATTCCATTCGTTTTGTAGCATCAAGGCTTCTTTAACCTTTATATCTTTAACTAAAGCATTCAATAATTTTTCTTCCACCCTCTTGAGTTCACTGAAGAGATCTTTAGATTTGAGTTCGTCTTTTAGGATGTGGAAGCCTATAAAAGCTCGAATGTGCGGACTCCGAACTCCGGACTCTGGAATAAGACCATTATCAAGAGCATATTCGAAGTACCAGCGGAGGTTACCGCGGGCACGCCAATGTTGAGAGGGATCCCAGAGGAAAGATAAGCTAGAACTCCGAACTCCGAACTCTGAACTCCGCAATAATTTCAGAGCTTCTTCAATCACCTCTTTGTTTCGATGAACTTCCTTTTCTAATTCTACGAGGTTTAGGAGGCGGACTAGTTGTGGCCAAGCAACTTGATTGGAGGAATCCAACAAGTTCAAACCCAGGATTTTTTTGGACCACTTTGAGAGTTGGGTGGTGTATTGATTTAAATTAATTATCTTCTTCTCAAAAGATTGTTGGGTGTCATAAATTTTTTTAAGGTCTCCTGTGAATAGTTTTCCACGGATTTTTGAAAGGGCTGCATCTACGGTATGAATTGATTGTTGAGCCTCGCTTTGCAATTCATAAACTTTTTGAATGGTGTGGATGTTTTTAAAATATGTTTCTTCATCTTCAACCCCGAAGAATTGAGTCTCTTTAGGTGCGCGTAAAGCGTAATTCTCTAAACCACCAATTTCTCCCTGCTTAAATAATTCCTTCCACACTTTCTTATTTAAATTTGAGTCGGAAGTAAAGTCATAAAAAGTACGGTCTAGTTCTAAAGCTCCCCCTTCAAACAACACCAATGAGACACCCTCTTCTTCTACAAGCTGATTGAGAATGCGGCCGATATTTTCTTGAGCATCTAAACTTTCATGAGCATCTTGAATTAGGTAAATAAAAGGAGAGTTCTGAGTTCTAAGTTCTGAGTTCTTAGAAACTCTATACACATTATCAATCTTTCCTATATCTGTATTGAGATGAATGGGTGGTAAGGGAACGAAAGGTGGAATTGGTAACGAATTTTGAAGATTGAGTTTAGGGCTATAAGCACTAAAGGAAGCAATAAGATCGGCGCTCACTATACTCGTTGAGGTAAATAGGCAGACTACTACTAGGGCTATGACTCTTAGAATTGAATAGAATTTATTGGATAACACAGATAACATTCTGTTAAGTTAAACCTTTCTAAAGCAGGATATACACATTAGATTAAAAGTACCACATAATTGGGGAATTTCAAGGAGTGTAAGTGTATGGAATACAATGGGTTAGGAATCTCTCTAGGGGGGAACTTGTCATTCCGGACTTAATCTGGAATACACACCCTTATTAAAAAGCATAGATTTGGGTTAATGAAGTGGATCCCGGATCAAGTCCGGGATGACAGCAGGTTAAAAACATACTATTTAGTGGTGAGTTTTTCCCAGAGGATGATGACGAAAGAGATGAATGAAAAACCTAGGAAGAAGTCTTCGATTGGGACTGTGCGTAGATAGATTCCAGAAACGAATTGTTCTCCGTATAAGAAAACAGGTACAGAGGTTAGAAAGCCATTAACAATAAATTCAGCCAACATCATAATCGTCATGAAAATCCAAAAATGAATACTTAGAAAAATCCGAGTCTTTAACAAAATATCTAAAACTACTGCAGCAATAATTGAAATAATTGAAATGACTGTATACTCTGGCATTAGCCTACCTTTTTATCTTAACTCTTAATTTAATGACTTCGTAAGTAAAAATAGAAATAAAACCAACGCATAAAAAGAAGAAAACTTCTTCTATCGGCATACCAAATAAATTTACTCCTAAAATATAATCTGGATTAAAACTCCAATGGCCTCTATCTGTTGCCCAAATATCCCACGCCACATAAACAGTGGCTGGAATTAATAGGGCTATCAAGATAGATTTAGATTTCTGATACAGTTTTAAATCTCGATGATTTGCTACAATCAAAGGAACTAAGCTGCATAGAAATAACACTAGGATATAAAGAATCTTCATCGTTCCTGATACACTCTCATTTTTATAATTAAAAAATATAGAACAATAATAAAAACAAAACTAATTAATACAGGTAACCAAATTCCATTAACTATGTTGGTTAACGAAAATAAACTCCAAGGAAGAAAATAAACAAGCACAGGAATCCAACTATTCTTTCGGACAACCTTCTCTTCTGGGGACTGAATAAACAGTAATAAACAAAAACCAAAAACTAGCCAACTAATATAGTTCTCTTTTGGAATAGTCCCAGAATCCCAAATCCAATACTGATTTACTTGTGTCGCAAAGGGCTCTAAAACAATATCAAAGGCAAGAATAAAGAAAGCGGCAAAAAAAGCTAAAACAAGTGGATTGAGGTTTTTTCGAATAAAAAGAACAAGGCCAAAACTACTGACCACAACCTGATACCAAGCAAGCCCTATGATGATAGGGGCCCCCCAAACATGAAGTCCCAACTCCCGAGTATATTGATACTCCCCAAAAGGCATACCTGTCTGAACACCAAACACCTCTAAAATAAAGGCGCAAGAGAAAATCAGCAGAAGATGAATAATGCTTTTAGAAAACCCAAAGTTTTGCATCATCCACAAAAATAAAATAAGGGAATAAAGCCCTAATGAAATTTGATTGGCTGATTGCCAATCTACAGGCAATTTATCAAAGGCAACAAAATAAATGCTGAAGGGAAAAAGAAAAAGAGCGGCAAAGCCTAAGAAAAGCAATACTCTATTTAGTAACACTATCTGCTTCAAGCTCCTCTGTTGAATTAACAATAAACTCATTTAACATTTTATCCAACATCTCTGTTACACGGTCAGAGAGAAAAGCTTCGCCAACCAATGGCGCCATCCAATGAAACTTTAGACCGTTAGAACGAGTAAATTTTAATTTCATAGAGATATTAATCAGGCTTTCGTTATTCTCTTGAGGCTCTACAATGATCTCACAACGCATATAATCTTCAGCCCCCTCAGGAGAAGAAAAGACCATATGGTTTTCGCCTAAAACTTGTTTTTGAGAGATAAAGCTACCCTCCATATCTCTAGACATAGGGACATCAATTTTTAAATCCCAAAGAAAGTTATTCTGCTCTAGAGGCTTGATGCTGGTAATTCCAGGAAGGTTTCTGGATATAAAATCGGGGCTATCAAATGCCTGTAGCTCAGCTGATGATTTTTGAATGGTATATTCCACAGAGGTGGAGGCATTCACCACAAAATCCTTTGCATAGGCACTAGTGGGAATTAATAAGAATAGTAAGATTAGCATGTGTTTTTTTAGCATTTTAACCTCTATTATTATTGTCATCCCGGACTTGATCCGGGATCCATGTCATTATTAAAAAACAATTGTATTTGGGTTAAGGAAGTGGATCCCGGATCAAGTCCGGGATGACAAACACAAGTTTCATTATATGCTAATTCTTTATATTTACGAACAATTTGGTCAAATAGTTTTAGGGTATCTCCGGCCCTTCCAAGAGGCTCCAGGACCGAACAAGAACATCCTTGAAGAGTTTAGGGCTATTAATATAAACAAAGAAATTGCCGGTAAATGAAGAAAGCAAGAAAGCCAACCCAAGCTAAAACGATAAGCCAAAATAAATCGCATCATCAACGCGACACTAACTTGAATTAGGGGTAAATAGATCCAATTTACTGGGTCCAAACTAAAAACAAAACCCAAAGTTAAAGCAATATAGGGATAAATATAAATAAGAAAACAAAATGAAATCAGAAAAATTAATCCAACAACAGAATAACCTAAGCCCGGAAATATGTTTTTAGTAAACCCTTCAACGATTTCTTTAAAATTTCGGTACATGCGGCAATTCACCAAATTAAAACCATCTTGAATTTCCAAACCTAACCCGTGCTTTTTTATTTTCCTAGCCAAACTCACATCTTCAACCAGCTTATCTTTAACAGATTCATGTCCCCCTATAGCCTCATAAGCTTTTCTCGAAAAAAGCATAAACTGACCATTACCCATAGATAATTTTGGATTTTTTAATTTTCGAATTAAAAAGAAGGGTAAAAAAGTATACTCCACAAAATAAAGAAGCGGCATAAATAATTTTTCCCAAAAACTTTTTCTCTGTACTGAAGGTAACAAACTAAGCAACCCAACATTCTTATGTTGAATTTCGGCTATACTAGCTTGAACACTGTCTTTATTATGTTCCGTATCAGCATCTGTAAATAAATAAAACTCTCCAGAAGCTTCTTTTGCTAGCTGGTGACAAGCAAAACACTTCCCTAACCACCCTTTGGGCAATTCCTGGCCCTTTATTATCTTTAAGTTGCTAAATTTCTGTGACAATTGCTCTAAAACATCAACCGTTCTATCTGCTGAACGATCATCATAGACAATCAACTCATAATTAGAATAGCTTTGTTTACATAATGAATTTATGCAACGTTCTATATTCTCTTCTTCATTTCTAGCTGGAACGAGTACAGAAACTAGAGGGAAACTTTCCGGGGTCTTATGAACAGAAGTGCGATTAACAGTCAGGGTATTTAATATCAAAAGAACCAGCAAAGATAAAAGAATTAATAAAATAAAAGAATGAAAAATAAACATAAACAGTTAACCTTTAGGTGTTGTTTCAGCAACACTATTATTTTTAGAAGAAGAAAAATCATAGCTTTGACTAATAGACTTCTGTCCCTGTTGCAGCGTTGTAAAGTCAGATAAACGTAAAGTGATAACATCTTCTTTTAATGCCTCTAAATTAAGTAATAACTGCTGCTGCATTCTTTCTGTCACTATTTCGGAATCAATGGATTGTGTATTATCAATTAATTCTATAGGTGAAAAATGAGTAAATATTTCTGGTCGTTGTTCCTTAATAAACTCGTAACGATGAACCACAGAAACTAATTGGACCTGTTTTAACCCTTTTATTATATGGGCAATGCCCGGATAAAAACAAATAGGTCTTGTGTCGTTGGGCAACATCACACCCTGAGGATAAATCCAAAGCGCTTCTCTTCTTTTTGAAGCTAATTCACTAATGCAATACCGAATAGATTCTAAGGCTTTTCTCTTATTCTCACGATCAACACTAAAAGCTCCAATCCATTTGAAAAAGGGGTGTTTTCGTAATTGCAAAATATCCATCATCAGCATGGTATCGATACGAAAGATTTTATACGTAAAATAAAAGCATAAAAGGCCGTCCCACCAATTACTATGATTAGCATAAAACACAACAGGGATATTGGGATTTAACTGCTTAATATTTTCCATACCCCGAACGTGATGAGCAGCAAAAAGTTTTCCTAGTGTTCTATGAGTCCACCAATAAAAAAAAGCTTCTACTAGTTTGTTTTTTTTCACTTTAATCATAATTTTTTAACCTCTGTCATCCCGGACTTGATCCGGGATCCATTTCCTTATTTTAGATTCCTGCTTTCGCAGGAATGACATATATTTATTTTAAATAATGTGATGGATCCCGGATCAAGTCCGGGATGACAAACTAACTGCATCTGCGACCATTTTACCAGATAGGAGAACTAGGGGGATGCCACCGCCGGGGTGGGTGCTTCCACCTACAAAATAGAGACCCTTGATCTCTTTACATATATTAGAAGGTCTTCTGAATGCCGCCCAAGGACTGTTTGAAGCTAATCCATAAATAGAACCTCTAAAAGCATTATACTTTTGCTTAAAATCTAAGGGGGTCCAGATATTTTCAACCTCACTATTCTCATCAATTCTCTCTATGCCATAATCCGCTAAACGGTTTAAAATCAAATCTCTGTAGGATTGTTTATTCTCTTCCCAATGAGTGTTATCTTTTAGACTAGGAACATTCACCAAAATAAATAGATTGCTACATCCTTCAGGGGCTAAGTCAGGGTCCGATTTACTGGAAATACTTAAATAAATAGTTGGTTGCCTAGGAGGAATCTTTTGAGTAAAGATTTCATCAAATTCTTGCTTATACTCCTCTGAAAAGAAAATATTATGGTGGGCTAATTCTGGAAATTTTTTCTTCACACCCATTTGCAGCATAAAACCAGAACTTGAGATATCACTTTGACTTGTCAGCTGGTTTAATTTAGATTTTATTTCTTTACTGTTAATTAAGTCTTCATATACCGATAACACATCCTCATTCACTATCAATCTACTCGTTTTATATTTTTTTCCACTTTTAGTTCTAACACCTTGAACCTGGTTATGCTTAAAAACAATTTCAGTCACTTCCTCGTTCTTAATAATTTCTACACCCAACTCCTTTGCCAGCCTCTCTAAGGCCATACTTATCTGGTAAATACCACCATCCACAGTCCAAGCACCCATACCTAACTCAATAAATGGAATAATAGAAAATGTTGCTGGAGTTTTATAAGGCGAAGATCCATTATAAGTAGCAAATCGATTAAATACTTGTCTCAGCCTTGGATCTTTAAATGTTTTTTCTACCAGCTGATTCAGTGTCCGAAAAGGATCCAAACGCCAAACTTGCAGTAAAGATTTCCAGTGCTTCAGAAAAAAAGGAATATCCCAACGACTCTTATTCTCAAACAGAAAAGGTTTGGCAGCAACATCATAAACATTTCTTCCATGGGCTATCATTTTCTCAAAAGCTATTTTTTCTTCACTGTTAAATTGCTCTAACTCATTTAATGTTTTAGGCAGATCATTAAATATATCTAACTGAGATTTATCTGAAAAGAAATAGCGGCAAGCTGGAGAAACAGATTTAAGAGATAAATAATGATGAACTTCACGTCCTGTATCCGTAAATAAATCAAACAACACGGATGGCATTGTTAATAATGTTGGCCCAGTCTCAAAGTAGTAACCATTCTCAACGGTTAGATTCAGCTTTCCGCCCAGAACGCTGTTTTTTTCTAGAAGAGTTACCGAATGTCCTTGATGAGCCAAACGAATTGCTGAAGAAAGACCTCCTAGGCCACCTCCAACAATAATGATGGGTTCCATATTACTTTTGCTTAATTGAGCGAAAATAACGCTCTTTTAACTGTTTAGGAACAATAGGAAAAAGAAGTCCGTAAGGCTCACCACCAAAGGCGTGATGGATTCTATGTGCATGATAATGCCAAGGAAACGTATCCGGTTTCATACGAATAAAAGAAAGTCGTTCATGGATCACCAGATCATGAATGAAAAAATAGGACATCCCGTAAAGAGTTACTCCAAAACCAAATGATTTAAGTATATGCAAACTGGGAACAAATATGCCCAAAGCAATAATGGACATGGTTAACAAAGCAGAAATTCCAGGGTAAAAATCATTAAACTCAAACCCTTTAAAACTTTTTTGTTCATAGGCATGATGAGATTGATGAATCCGAAGTCCAAAACCATGAAAGATATAACGATGAGATAAGTAAGTAATGGGTTCCATAATTAAAAACCCAACAAAAAAAGATATAACTTCTATCATTAACTTCTCCGATCCAATAAAGATAAGGTAAATTCTTTAAGAACTTCTCTTTTCTCAGATTGAGGGGTTTCGCTTAAATACTCTAAAGCTTTATTAGTAAATTCTTTTACCTTTTGTTCTGCATAGTTGATTTTATCTTCAACAGAAGCGTTACTTCGGTCATCTAGCCGGATAGATTCCATCCAAGTAACTTTCTTGTTTTTTTCATCCTGAGAACAATCTTTTCCCATTTCTTCCTCATCACCAATAATATCTAAAATGTCATCTTTGATTTGGAAAGCATAACCAATATTTTTTCCAAATTCTGAAAAGCAATTAACTGTTTTTAAATCCACTCCACTCACCACAGCACCTGAGGAAGTAGCAAAATCAATTAATACAGCTGTCTTTTTCTCAATTACCTCGAGCAAGTCTTGAGAGGACACATCACCCTTCTCATTAATATATTCTTCTAATGCTTGCCCCTCACAAAGCTGCCTGTAAGTTTGATTCATCAAATTCCAAACTTTTACCTTTACTGCTTCAGGTAATTTATAAATTTCCTCGTACGCTAGTGAAACTAAAAAATCACCGCATAATAGAGCTACTTTATTTCCATAGGCTGTATGAATCGTTGGTTTCCCTCTTCTTTTTGAAGAAGCGTCCATCATGTCATCATGAATAAGAGATGCTGTATGAAGCAATTCCACACTTAAAGCCGCTGGAACAGCATCTTCAGCTTTTCCACCGCCAGCCTCACAAGCTAAAAGCGTCAATAGTGGACGAACACGTTTACCCGAAACCAGCAAAGATCCAATGGGCTCTTTTAATGCTGGAGATCGAACTCCTTCAACAACAGATTTCCATTGTTTATCAATAAGTTTCAGGTATTGCTCAATTAAATTTTCACATTGTGTTGTCATTATATTCTCCAAAATTCACAAGTTTTTGAGCTTCTGTCATCCCGGACTTGATCCGGGATCCATTTCCATAGCCAAGTACAATTGTTTTTAATAATGAGCTGGATCCCGGATCAAGTCCGGGATGACAAACTTTAGCTAAGCCTTAATTATTTCTTGGCTCGCAATGACAGCATTGCTCAAGGATGACAAACTTTAGCTAAGTCTTAATTTTATCAAATACAGGATTTTTTGCCATAAAGGAACGTAAACCCTCTGTTTAAACACGTCATACTGCTTTTTCTGAATTTGGTCTAATATTCGTTCATAAAGACCTCCCATAACACGTGCGCAAAAACGTGCTTTTCGATCTGTGATCATAGGAATACCTAAATCTGCTTCTCGATAGAAATCTCTGGCTCTATCTATTTGAAATTTCATTAACTCGATAAAACTATTGTCTACCTGCTTAGACTTTAAGCTTTCTTCAGAACAAGCAAATTTCCTCAAATCTTCCTGAGGTAAATAAACTCGATTCATTAAATAATCTTCGTTTATATCTCTTAGAATATTAGTCATTTGCATTGCTTTTCCCATACTAACAGCATAAGGTAATGCTTTTTCACTTTCCACACCAAAGATATGACACATCATTAAACCAACAACAGAAGCTACTCGGTAACAATACAGTTCCAAATCAGACCATGTTTCATATCGGTTAATTGTTAAATCCATAGCAATCCCTTCTAATAAATCGAGGAAATGCTGCTTAGGAATTTTGTATTGTTGAGTAATCAATTGAAAAGCTTTAAACGGAGAGTTTTCTTCTAACTGGTTCGCATATGTTTTTTCAAGAATTTGTTTTAATTTGTTTAAATGATTCTTCTTATTCTCTAAAGACTCATGATTATTACTATCTAAAACATCATCCGCATAACGACAAAAACTATAAATAACATACGCGGCTTCTCTCTTTTCTTTAGTTAACATAAAAGAAGCAAAGTAGAATGTTTTGGCATGATGTCGTGTATAAAGCTGTGAAGCTTTTAATAGTTCTATATTTTTATACTCTTCTAAAAATTTTTTCATATTTACATCCTTGGCTTCCTGTCATCCCGGACTTGATCCGGGATCCATCTCATTATTAAAAACAATTGTATTTGACTAAGGAAGTGGATCCCGGATCAAGTCCGGGATGACAAACTTTCTATTTTTGTTTCAGTGTGACAAAATTCAAAATCTTCAAGAATACACTTTTCTGTGGCTTCTGCTGTTAAAAGGACTCCAGGGACACCTCCACCTGGGTGAGTGCCCGCTCCGACAAAATAAAGGTGCTCAACGTCTTCACTACGATTATGTGGTCTAAAATAGGCGCTTTGTGTCAACCTAGGCTCAATAGCAAAAGCGTTGCCTAGATGAGAATTTAACTCATTTTTAAAATCATCGGGTGTAAACACATCCAAAAAGTCGATATTTTCTTTTAACCCTTCTAAACCAAAGTGGTCTTCAAGCTCATTTAAGATTGCTTCTGTCATTCTAGGTTTTTCTTGAGTCCAATCCGTATTACTTTTTAGATTAGGGACTGGAACTAAAACATACATGCTTTCACATCCTTCAGGAGCTAAAGACTTATCTGTTTTAGTCGGCGTATGCACATACATAGAAAACTTTTCAGGGATTACTTTGCGATCAAAAATATCTTTAACTAACTCTTTATAGTTCGGGCTTAAAAAGATAGTATGATGTCTTAATTGAGGGAATTGTTTTTTTACTCCAATATAAAGCAAGAAACAACTCATCGTCATATGTATTTTGTCCACCTTCTTATCCTTCCATTTCTTTCTCCATTGGGGTGGAATCAATTTTTTATAAACAATAGGAATATCTGCATTACAAACAACAGCATCAGAGAACAGCTGTTCTTCTCCACAAGCCACACCTTTTGCTCGCCCATCTTCAATAAGTATCTGAGTTACTTCTTTATTCGTTTGAATTTGCCCGCCAATTTCGGTAAATACTTTCACCATTGCTTCAACAAGACTATACATGCCTCCCTTTGAAAACCAAACACCTCCTACTTTTTCTAAGTAAGGAATCATCATATAAACCCCAGATGCTTTCCAAGGAGAACCTCCAATAAATAAAGGATGAAATGAAAACATAAATCGGTGATGAGGATGCTTGAAGTAACGTGCGGCAAATTGATAAACAGGAAAAAATGCTTTTAACTGAATAGCTTTAGGGGCAAAACGCAACATAGAACCCCAAGTCATAAAAGGTTGAGACCCTAACCCATCCGTAATAACAGCATCATAGATTCCTTTGATATCTCTAAAGAAATCATCATAACGATCAGCATCTTCAGGACAAAGGTTTCTCATCTCTTCTTTTACATGGTCCCCATCTCCACTGTAATCAATAAAATGTTTATCATGAAAAAAAATTCGGTAAAATGGATCTAAAGATTCTAATTCCAGGTAATCTTCTAATTTTTTTCCAGCCTGTTCAAAAAGACGCTCAATAATAAAGGGTGCCGTAATTAAAGAAGGGCCCATATCAAAGGTATATCCTTTTCCCTTTAGCTGATAAGCACGCCCTCCCGGCTTTTCTCTTTTCTCTAAAAGCGTGACCTGAAAACCCTTCGATTGCAGACGAATAGCCTCAGCTAAACCACCAAAACCACTTCCAACGACAATAATATTGCGCTTTTTTGACATGATAAATTTACTCGAATTTTAATAAAGATTTATGACATATAACGGGGATATAGACTATAAGGTAAGAAACACTTCTTGACCATCATCCAATAGAGTCACACCCTTTTGATTAATACGTATCACTGTTGCTCCTTGGATTTCTTCACCCAACTCTACAATTCTGTTATTAATAATAACGGCAGGACTTTCAGGATCATCAATGACTCCTGTAACATTAAATTTCTTTTTTAAGCGTTCATTTTTTATTCTATTTTTCTCAGATGACGATTTTAAGGGGTTGCTTTGAACAACTATCTCTTGAATTCGATTCACTGTTGGTTGAAAAATATTATCCTTAGGTGCAGATAAAACTTTTTCTTTTTCAGCAAACTGTTGAGAAGTATTTTTTTGAACAAGTTCTTCTTGTTGCTTCTCTTGCTTAGAGGTAACTAATACCCAATCTGATTTAGAAAAAAACTGAAAAACAAAGAATCCGGAAACAGCCAGAATTAATAGGATAAACCCTATTAAAAACACAGCTTTTACTGGGAATTGTTTTTTCTCTTTAAACACTTTCGTAGGGGGCTCATAAGGAACAGGTTGAGATCTTGTTTCTCTTTGAGAATTTAACGAGACGGTCTCTGGTTCTTTCTTCTTTATTTCTTGAACAGCTTCAACAGCTTGGCTGCTTTGCTCCTGACTTTTTTTGCTATTCTTCTCGTTTTCAGCCTTTTTTAAAGCCTCTGTAATAATACTCATGTTTAATTCCTCTTTTTTTCCACTACTTAAGTATATGTCATCCTCGAGCGGCAGCGAAGGATCTATGTTCTTTGCCTTAAAGGATCTTATTTATTAGATCCTTCGCTTCGCTCGAGGATGACAAACATTCTTCCCTACCTTAAACACTGGCTAAGGTTTCTTCAGCCTTAATCTCTTTTTCTTCTACTTTATGCTTTATATCTTCCACAGCAGCACCCGACACTTTTCCTTCAACTTCATCTCTTGCCTGTTCCATTAATCCTTTATCAATATCTTTTCTTTCTTTAACGAACGCTGCTAATAATGCTTTATCACATAGAACATTGATCAAACGGGGAGTTCCTTTGGTGTAAGCAAAAATAACACCTAAAGCACCTTTATCAAACAAAGGTTTACCCTCATGACCTGCGACCTTAAGTCGATGAACAATGTATTGATCTATTTCATCCCGATCTAGAGAGTGGAGATGATATCGAATACTAATTCTCTGCCTTAACTGAGTAAGTGAAGGATTTTTAAGATGCTCTCTTAGCTCAGGTTGACCAACTAAAACAATTTGTAATAGCTTCTCACGTTCTGTTTCTAAATTTGATAATAAACGAACTTGCTCTAAAGCTCTTGGCTTTAAATTTTGCGCTTCATCAATAATTAAAACAGCATTACCCCCATTTCTTAATTCTTCTAGCAAGAATTGATTCAAGGCATCAAAACAACCTTTTTTTGTTTTATTTTTTGGGGTAATACCAAAATCCTCAACAATTGCTTGAAGTAGTTGAGAATCTGAAAGATCAGAATTAAAAACAAAAGATGTTTTTGCTTTTCCTTCTAGTTCATTCATTACTCCACGACAAAGAGTTGTTTTACCAGCACCAATATCACCGGTAATCTCTAAGAAACCTTTTTTTTGTTCTATTCCGTAAAGTAATGAGGCAAATGCTTCTAAATGTTTTTTTGAAAAGAAAATAAAACGAGGATCTGGAGTCATGTTGAAGGGGCTCTCTTTAAAACCAAAAAAATCGTTATACATAAAAAGACCTCCTGAAGTGAAAGTTAACTAATCTCAAAAACAGCGCCATCTCTGGCTGGAATCTGAGTCACAAACTGACCAAATTGCACTTTATTGCTTGTATTATTAACTAAATTTTTAGCTTTGGATAGTGATTTGCTTTTTGCGCCTAAATTCAAACTAATCTGGACACTTTGCTCTTCATCAGTAATATTGACGGCTATTAAGAAATGTTTGCTTCCCCTTTGAAAAAGGGCTGTTTTAATCCCCTGACTACTGGATTGAGCATACTCCTGAACCCCAAAATAATCAAGCAGTTGTTTGATTAAATCACTGTTTGGCTGGACACCTAAATGACAGACTTTCCCCTTACCAATTTTCTTAATATAACCTATAGTTTTTTTACCATACTTCCCTAGAGTAGACTGTATTTTAGTTCCTGTAACATTCTCAAAAATCATGGGCTGGCTTTCAACAGAAACTTGATGAGTCTTATCTAATTGAATATGAACATTTGTCTTAAATTCAAAAAGAATAGAAGAAGGTTCTGATAGACCTAAAAGATTTAGCGCATTAAAACTATCATCTTTTCTTGGGAAATCCTGAAACAGGACTAATGTTCCCCCTTTTTTTACATAATCCAATAAATTCTTCTGTGCCTCTGAATCTAACCACTGGTTTCCTGAATAAAACACAATATCCTTTTTGATACTTCCTGTTTTTGTATCAAAAAACTCATAATCCACATCAGATTGGTATAGCGAGTGTAATGTAGGACATTTAGATGAAATAGATTTAAGAGTGTATTGCATTCGATTGTAAGTCACAGCAACACGACTTAATTTTTCACAGGCTGTAGCATCAATCTTCTTAAACACGTCTACCATTTGCTGAAACACATCATATAACTCAGGTCTTGCTTCAGCCCATTCATTAATAGGAGACATATACCAATTATCACGATTAACTAACATATACCAGTTCCAACCTTGGCAACCGGCTAAAAGAACTGACAAACATAACATTCTGTAATGTTTAGGCGTTAATGGACCCACTTCATAATTACGGTTATGCCAAACACCCGATTGAAATTCAGCAATATAAGCCACCTTCGAAAAAGTTCTAAGATATCTGATTTTATCCATGACTTTACGAGGCTCGTAAATATCTTCTTTTAGTTCGTTATTAGGATAAATATCAATTCCTACCAAATCCACTAACTGGTTCATTTTTTCCCAGTCATGCGCATACAGAAAAGGATAAACATTTAAATACATAGGAATATCTACACCTAATTTTTTATATAAACCCACATTCCACTTTGCATACTCATAAGAGTATTCATGCTTAAACTCGAAACCATCTAATACTCTCTTGGATTCTTTTTCACCTGTAAGAGGGTAATTTCTTTGATTCTCTAAGGCTTGAGAAATAAAAACACGCGCTTTATTAAAACTAGAATATTTTGTTCCCCATTGCTCGTTAAGCTGAGCAATATTTTTATACTTCTTTTTTAAGAATTCCTGAAACATTCCTGGTTTATCACCAAAACCATACTGATTTCCAAATAAATCTGGCCAAGGATCAATTTCATTATCTGCCTGAAGTAACACAATATTACCTTTAGGGTTTGTAGAAGCAAAATAAGGTTTAATTACTTTTAAAACTTGGCGGATATATTTTTCGGAAAATTCTTTGAACTTCGGGTGAAGTCGATGGTACTTATGAGCATAGTCAGGAACACCATCATTTTTCCATTCACTATAAATGTAGGGGCCAGGACGAATAATCAGATATAACTTTTCTTTTTGAACTAAATCTAAAAATGCCTTTAGATTTCTTTGGGCCTCTGTCTTACCATGAAAATCAAACTTCCCTCGAGTTACTTCGTGATATTGCCAAGGAATGTAGGTAGCAACAACAGATAAACCCATGGCCTTAACTTGCTTTAAAGCAGCCTGCCAACGATCTGGACTCAAACGCCAATAATGAACTTCTCCCGAAAGAAGAGATATAGACTTGGATCCAATTTTAATTTTGTGATCAGAAACAGTAATTTTTGGCATTTTTTCCTTTTACAGGGACGGTTCTAAGTGTTACTTAGAACCGTCCCTATTACAATTTACACAACAATATTAACTAGCTTTTTAGGGACTACAATTATTTTTCGCACTGTTTTTCCATCAATCCATTCTTTAACTTTTGGATCTTCTAAAACTTTTTCTTTTAGTTCTTCTTCTGAAATCTCAGCAGCTACTTCTATTCGTGTCCGTACTTTCCCTAAAACCTGCACTGCTAACTCGACACTTGTTCTCTCTAAGGCGGCTGGATCAAATTGAGGCCACTCTGATTGAAATACACTCACTTTATTCCCCAACCGGCTCCATAACTCTTCAGAGATATGTGGGACAAAAGGGCCAATTAATAAGGTTATTTTCTCTGCTATTTGTTTGAGTAGTTTTTTATCTTCATCAGAACTAGGTTGAAACTGATAACAAGCATTAATCAATTCCATAACAGAACTAATAGCGGTATTAAAATGGAAATCACCTTCTAAATCTTCTGTTACCTTCTTAATCGTTTGATTCAAAATTCGATTTAAATCTTCTAGTTTAATAGTACTTTCACCAACGATCTTCCAATCCTCTGATTGTGTCACAAAACGCCAAACACGTCCTAAAAATCGATAAGATCCTTCAACAGCTCGATCGTTCCACTCGGCATCTTTTTCAGGAGGTCCAATAAATAAGGTGTATAACCGAAGCGTGTCTGCTCCATATTTTTCAATCAATGGATCTGGGCTAATCACATTCCCTTTAGACTTAGACATCTTTGCGCCATCTTTAATAATCATTCCCTGAGTGAACAAACACTTAAAGGGTTCACTAAAATTAACTAAATCTAAATCATTAAGCACTTTGGTAATAAATCGAGAATAAAGTAAATGTAAAATAGCGTGTTCGACACCACCAATGTATTGATCTACTGGCAACCATTCATTAACTGTCTTCTTATCAAAAGCTTGAGTATCATCGCCTGAAGATAAGTATCTTAAGTAGTACCAACTTGAATCCACAAAGGTATCCATAGTATCTACTTCTCTTCGTGCTTTCCCTTTACACTTAGGACACTCTACGGACATAAAGTCAGCATTGTCTGCCAAAGGAGAAACACCTGTCGGCTTAAATTCAATATCTTCAGGAAGTAAAACAGGTAAATCTTTTTCTGGAACCGGAATAGCTTCCGAACAACTATCACAATAAATCATTGGAATCGGAGCGCCCCAATAACGTTGTCTAGAAATCAACCAGTCTTTTAAACGATAATTAATAGAACGTTCACCAATATTATTCTTCTCCATAAAATCAGCGATTAAATCCCAACCTTCTCTATTTTTCTTACCCGTGAAAGCACCCGAGTTAATAAGAACACCCTCATCCACATAAGCTTCTGTCATTGTTTTCTCATCGAGAGCTTCTTTAGGATTATCAATAACCACTCTTAACAGTAAATTGTATTTCTTCGCGAAACTATAATCTCGTTGATCATGTGTAGGAACAGCCATCACACATCCACTACCATAGTCTGGCAGCACATAGTTAGCCAGCCAAATAGGAACTTTTTCTTGAGTCATTGGATTAATGGCATATTGACCTGTAAAAACACCCTCTTTCTCTGCATCATCCGACATACGGGCAATTCGGTCTTCAGCCTTCACTTTATCAATAAAGGCTTGGATTTCATTTTTGTTAGAAGCATCTTTTATTAATTCTGGAACCTTAGGATGTTCTGGAGCTAAAACAACATACGTAGCACCAAAAATCGTATCTACGCGAGTTGTGAAACAAGGAAGTTTTTCATCACCCTTCTCTAAAGGGAAATTAATGGTTACCCCCTCACTTTTACCAATCCAATTTTCTTGCATTGTTTTAACGCGTTCTGGCCAATGATCTAATAATTTTAAATCTGCTAATAATTTTTCTGCATAATCTGTGATTTTAAAAAACCATTGTTCTAATGCTTTAGTGATCACCGCAGTCTCACAACGTTCACAGGCATCATTCACAACTTGTTCGTTAGCTAAAACCGTATTACAAGAAGGACACCAATTAACTTCCGCTTTCTTTTTATAAGCTAATCCCTTTTCATAAAGCTTAAGGAATATCCACTGAGTCCATTTATAGTAATCAGGATTACAACTAGCAACTTGTTTAGACCAGTCATAGCCAGCACCCCATTGATTGAGCTGTTTTTTCATATGAGAGATATTATTTAATGTAGAAACTTTTGGATGGATATTTGTTTTTAGCGCTGCATTTTCGGCAGGAAGCCCAAATGCATCAAAACCCATAGGAGATAAAACATTAAAACCACGCATTAACTTGTAACGAGCAACAGCATCCCCAATAATATAATTACGGCCATGGCCCACATGAAGTGCCGCTGATGGATATGGAAACATAACCAAACAGTAGTATTTGGGTTTATCGCTATTTAAATCAACTTCAAATAGCTTTTCTTTATCCCAAGATTCCTGCCATTTTGGCTCAATTTGATTGAAAGGATAGATCCTATGGTCTTCTTCTTGAATGCTCATAAGCCCCATATTCTATAAGTAAATACGCCTACTATCAAGATCTTAAATGGGACACTTCTGGGGTCAGCTCCCTGCCTGCCGGCAGGCAGGTAATTTGTACCATATTGACAAGCAGATATAAGTACTGTGGCGACCTCAAGCTTTTGTATCGAAAATAAATAGGAAGTATTAAAAGATGGTGCCGGGAGTGGGACTTGGCGCCATGACTACATAAACACGAACTAAATTGCTCTCTCGCAATTGATTTCGTATTTCGCCATGGTCGGCCACTCATCGCCTCAATGGAAGTCGACACTCCCATTAGGTCGTGTCTCCATCAACTGGTTCGGCTCTTCACTTCAAGTCCCTACTATGATGGTGCCGGGAGTGGGACTTGAACCCACAAGAGCTTGAGGCCCATCGGATTTTGAATCCGACGCGTCTGCCAATTCCGCCATCCCGGCAATAAGAAATACAAATATGTAATTGTTCTGGCTAGCCATGCACTTGTCTATGCATCGGAAGATGCCTATCTAGCATAGTGCGTGGTGGACCGAAGGGGGATCGAACCCCTGACCTCATGAATGCCATTCATGCGCTCTCCCATCTGAGCTACCGGCCCGAGAGCAAACAATTGTAAATAGCATGAACACTTAAGTCAAGGATTGTGTTAGATTTTATGGTTGTGCTTTTTGGATAACAGGAAAAGGAGAAACTAAAATTCTCCACATTCCTCTAACTACAGAGTCAGATACATTAATGATTGAAAGCAAAAAACCCTGGCCTTTATCTGATCCTGGTAGTTGCCAAGTCGTAATCTCTGTTTCTTCATAGCTAGGTTTTATTCTCTTAGGGCTCGAGGTAATTTCATCAAAACCTTGATTTAGATTATGCTTCATTTGATCCACATAGCCAAGACCATTATTAAACCCTCCAATAGGGGGTGTCTCAGAGGCAAAAGCTGCTGTAGTGATAGATAAGGTTAAAATGACTAAAAGTATAATTTTTTTCATACTTCCTCCCTTTATGTGTAACTCTATTGTAACTCAATATATCCGCTTTCTACTAATACTAATCCTATAGGTAGTTTTAAAACTTAGAGGGTGTGGATAACTCTACAGATGCAGTACTCCCTCATTTATAGTTTCGGTTAAAGTCATGATAATCTGAGCCGATATTTTAAATCACGAATAAAATAAAAATGATACTTAACAGACAGCTAAGGAGAGCTAATCGTGAAACACCAATACACTTGTTCCTCATGTCAATTGTCCGGAGATGAAGATTATTTTATCATCCGAATTTTAAGTATTATCTACCGCTCTAAACACGACAACATTCAAGCCTTTAAACAAGTCAAATGTCCTAATTGTCATAATTTAGTTACGATTATATTTGAGACATTAGACAGCACCCTAGCGTTTTAATTCTCTTCTCTTATAATTCTTTAAAGCATTGATCTAAAATATCTATGGCTACATCTATGTCACTTTTAGTTGCTACTAGAGGTGGCACAACTCGGAAGGCACAATCACCTGTTCCAATAATAAGCAAACCTTTCTTAAAAGCCAAATCTACAATTTTATCTCTTTCTTTTATTGCTCTTTTTTTACTCACCCGATCTTTTACTAATTCAACTCCCCACATAAACCCTTTTCCTCGCACATCTCCAATAATCTCATACTGGTCTTTAAGCTTCTCTAATTGATTTCCTAAATAAGGCCCCAGCTTTTTTACGTTCTTGATTAATTGTTTTTCTAAAAGTTGGATTGTTGCTAAAGCGGCAGCACAACTAATAGGATTTCCACCAAATGTTGATGCATGAGACCCTGGTTTCCAATCCATAATCTTTGCTGTTGTTATTAATGCTCCCAAGGGCAAACCTGAAGCGATTCCTTTAGCGGATGTCACCATATCTGGTTTTACTTTCCAATGATTAATAGCAAACATTTCTCCTGTCCTACCCATCCCCATCTGAACTTCATCTTCTATTAACATAATGTTATATTTCTTAGTTAATTTTCTTAAATACGCATGATAGGTTGGTGGAGGCACATTAATACCACCTTCTCCTTGAATAGGTTCTACAACAATAGCAGCAACTTCTTCAGGAGGTAAAACTGTTTTAAAATATTCCTCTTCAATTACTTTGGCACAATGAAGATCACAAGAGGGGTATTTTAGATTGTAAGGACAACGATAACAGGTTGCATAAGGCACATGAGTCACACCCGGAACTAATGGGCTAAATCGTTCTTTCTGACGCGACTTGCTTCCTGTGAGAGATAAAGCCCCCATGGTTCTTCCATGAAAAGCTCCTAAAAAGGCAATTATCTTTTGGCGCTTGGTATGATACCTTGCGCACTTCAACGCTGCTTCAACAGATTCTGCTCCTGAGTTACAATAAAAAACTCTCTTTTTTCCTTTTTCCAAGGGGGCAATTTTAGCCAACTTTTCTGCTAAATCCACTTGGACCTCATAATAAAAATCTGTACCAGACATGTGGATTAATTGTTCGGCTTGCTTTTGAATAGCTTTTACTACGGTTGGATGGCAATGCCCTGTGTTTGTTACGGATAATCCACAAGTGAAATCCAGAAACTGATTTCCATCAGGATCCGTTATCCAAGGGCCTTGAGCTTTCACAGCCACAAGAGGATAAGATCTTGTCATAGACGGAGACATGATATTTTCATCACGCTGCACAATTTGTCTCGCTTTTTTTCCGGGTAGCGTTTTACTCTTTATCTTAGGTCGACGTTTTTTCATAAACAGCCCTCCCAATTCTGAGATTGCCACGGCACCTGTACCCACCTCGCAATGACAGCAATACCTTCTCCGTTTCTCCCTCTCTCCATTTCACAGTTTCTTGTCTTTATTCGTCCATCTGTGCTTTTTGAAGCTTACCACTATAATCCACAAACACGGATTTCCACTCAGTAAAAATATCAAACACCGTTTCCCCTGCTTCCCGGTGACCATTCCCTGTATTTTTAACACCGCCAAAAGGTAAATGAACTTCGGCGCCAATCGTAGAACTATTAATATAGGTCAATCCTGCTTCAAGCAGATGAATAGCCTTCATTGCTTTGTTCACATCTTTTGTAAAAATAGCTGAAGACAAACCATAGGAAGAGTTATTTAATACAGTAACAGATTCTTCAAAACTTTTAACTTTAATCATAACTGTTACAGGACCAAATATTTCTTCTTGAGCAATTCTCATATTCTGCGTCACATGCGTAAATAAAGTAGGTTCAAAGAAATATCCTTTTTTTAGATTTGATGTTGTTGGAATCTTCCCTCCATATTCTAGTTTTGCACCTTCTTGAACGCCAACACCCATATAATAAGCTACTTTCTTTTGTTGGCTCTCATTAATCAATGGGCCAATATCCATTTTTTCGTTAAGGCCATTTCCAATTTTTAACTTTTTTGCTACCTGAATCATTTTTCGTCTAAAAGACTCATAAACCTTCTGGTGGACTATAAGACGACTGGTTGCTGTACAACGCTGTCCTGTGGTGCCATAGGCACCCCAAACAGCTGCTTCCACTGCTAAATCTAAATCTGCATCCTCTAAAACAATCAGCGCATTTTTACCCCCTAATTCCAGAGAACACTTCTTAAGCATTTCACCACAACGAGAACCAATTATTCTTCCTACTTCTGCAGAACCTGTAAATGAGATTAATTGCGTATCGGGATGATTAACTATCAGCTCCCCCGTAGAAGGTCCGCCATGAACTAAATTAATAACCCCTTTTGGAATTCCAGCTTCTTCTAAAATTTGGACAAACATACAAGCTGATGCAGGGGTATCTTCTGCTGGCTTAAAAACCATCGTATTCCCACTAATTAATGCTGGATAAATTTTCCAGGAAGGTACAGCAATAGGAAAATTCCAAGGAGTAATCAAACCACAAACACCCACAGGCATCCGGATGGTCATCGCAAATTTATTTTTTAATTCGCTAGTTGTTGTTTTACCAAAAAGACGTCTTCCTTCAGAAGCCATATAATAAGCTGTATCTATAGCCTCCTGAACATCTCCTCGTGTTTCACGAAGAGGCTTACCCATTTCTCGAGTCATGAGTCGTGCCAACTCTTCTTTACGTTCTTCTAATAACCTTCCGCTTTTAAAGAGAATCTCACCTCGTTTAGGCCCTGTAACAGCTCGCCACTTTTCAAAGGCTTTCTTTGCTGCTTCAACAGCTTCCTGAACATCATTCATACCTGATTGAGGAAACACACCAATCACATCACTGGTGTCAGCTGGGTTAACATTGATAAAACTACGCTGGGTAGCAGACTTTTTCCAAACCCCATTCACGTAATTAAGATAAGGTTTTTTCATAGGAAATTTCTTAGCCTTTTGGCTCATTTGATAAAAATCAACTAGGCTTTGTGCACTCATAAACACCTCCGTTTGGAAAGGTTAGAACTGGTTAGGGAAGACTCTCCGTAGGTCAGAGAAATAAAAGAAGCAAGTATTGCAAGGCGTGCGAAGCAGGCAATGTCGAAGTACATTGTCGATGCAGCACAACGCAGCAAGATGTAGCTTATCTTATTTCGACGCCAGGCTAGTCTTAACTAGTCAGTTCATACCTATTCTTAAGTGTACATGATAATTAGGGATATGTAAAAAGAGAGAAAGGTTGTCATCCCCGAAATCTTTTGCCTGTCTGCCGGCAGGCAGGTCGGGGATCCATGTCATTATTCTAGATTCCTGCTTTCGCAGCAATGACAGCATACCTAGAAAAGTGAGGAAAAATAAGGGATTTCACTAAAATTAATTAATTTGATATTTAAGTTTTTTACTAAATTTACAGTGTTTTCATGAAGCAAAACTTTCCGTTCAACTTCTCTACCCTTTGAAAACCTAGAGATACGTCTTAATGCCTGATCACAAAACCCTGGATGAACCATTATTTCTGAAATACCCTTAGGTAGCTTTTTAAGACAGTGACTAAAGCTAGATAGCGTCCAATGATTTTCAGGGTCTAAATCACTAAACAAATTTTTATCTCTTCTATATTCAATGCCATATTCGAGAGAAAGCTTACGAATAACAGATAAAATCGTAGGGTTTTTTTGAATGTGATGATGTGTATCACAATGAGAAGGTAAAAAAGAAAACTTACTTTTAAATAACTCGATTTGAGCTTTAAACTCCAAATAAATTTTTTTCTTAGGAATACGATTTAAACAAGATAAGTTACTTCGTGAAAATTTCTGATTAAATTGCTTTGAAACAGGATTGCCTAGAGTAAGTGATAGGTGAACTCCTTTACCTAACAGAGGTCTTTTCTTTAAGGCATGAATGTCTTTGCTTCCTAATGGTAATGTCATTAATAATGTAGTGCTTGTTACAACCCCTTTATCATGACATTCTAATATGGCTTTTTTTGTTCCATAGGTTAAATTAAAGTCATCTGCATTTACTATTAAGTATTTCAATAATACTCCCCAAAAGGTACCAGGTACCTTTTACTTGTTTCAAAAGGTACCTGGTACCTTTTGAATAATCATCACATACCCAACAGCCATTTCTCGCTCATGGGCTAAACTAATAAAAATAGAATCTTCTGTTTTGATTTCCAAAGAATTCAGCAGATCAGTAGGGACTAAAAGAGAAGGGAAATTTTGACTATTTCGAGTAACAGCAATCTGATTTAAAGAAAATTGACTTACATCTTTATGGCAAGCTTTGAAGAAAGCTTTTTTAACTGCTAGACGCGCGGCATAATGTTCGAGCCTTTTCTTTTTACGGGATTCACAATACTCTATTTCTGAGGAAGAAAAATTATTCTCGAGGAATATATTGGGTTGGTTTTCAAACAATTCAGCTATTTCATCTAAAGAAACGTACTCACACTCAACACAAAGATTCATTACCGCTCAATTTTTAAAACTTTATATTTTAAGGTCCCAGCCGGAATGATAACTTCTACTTTATCACCAACCTTTTTTAGAATTAACGCTTTTCCAATAGGAGAAACTATAGATATTTTCTTTGCTGCTAAATCAGCCTCTTCCTTGGACACCAACTGATAATTAACTTCTTTATTGTTAACCAAATCTTTAAGAGTAACCTTAGCTCCGATAGACACCTTTGAATTATCAATATCCTGATCATCTAAAACAACAACATGGTTTAATGAATCTGAAAGTTCAGCAATACGCTTCTCTAAATGACCCTGTTCTTCGCGAGCAGCATCATATTCTGCATTCTCTCGCAGATCACCTTTTTCACGAGCAACTGCAATTGCTTGAATAATTTCCTGCCTTTTAGTTGTTTGTAAGTATTTTAATTCTTTTTGTAGCTTTTCAAGACCTTCTCTACTTAAATGTGTAGCCATTCAAAACTCCTATATAAGTCCTCAGACTTCCGAAAAGCCTGTCATCCCTGACTAAAACATTCGAGGATGACAAAACCTATTTAATTAAAAAATAATATAAAACGAAGAGGATTATTCCGACACTAATGATATAAACACCATAGAATTTGCAGAAATCTTGAATTCGGGACCAGACCCCATATCGTTTGTCTTTTTCTCGCTGAGCTAACTCGAGCCGAGCTTTTAGCTTCATAATTTGATCGCGTTCAAAACGGAGGTAAGCGCCACCAATTTTAAAAGCATTCAACTTGCCCTCTCGGACAAGCTTCATAACATCGTCATCATCCATATTAAGATGATATTTTACTTCTGTTATGTTTAGTAATTGCTCAGCCACAGATTTCCCTCAAACCAACTATAGAGTTTTCCTCAAAAAACCAATAATAGATTATTGATTTACTTTTTCTTCTTCAATCCAACGCTCTAAATCGGAACGCTTAAACTGCCAAACTCCATCATCTTCAATAGTGCCTGGAATTTTTTTGTTATTTGCCCATTCTTCAACTACTTCTTCTTCCACTTCTAAGAAACTAGCTACTTCTGAAAGAGTCATGTGGTCAAAGTCTGTATGAGAACCATCCGTATTCATATTAACAACACCATCTAAAACAGCGCCTTCAAGAACACTGAAAATGGGAGTGTGAATATTTCCCTTAACAACTGCTGGGGCTGCAAGAGTTAAACTAGTGTAAGCAGAAATATCACCGGTTACTTTTCCTGCAATAATAATCTTATCTCCATTAATGTTTGCTTTAACTTTAGCACTATCACCTATCGTTAAAATACCACGCGTATCCAATTGCCCTTCAAAAGTACCATTGATTCTTAAGTTCACTGGATCCTTGAAAGTAATTGTTCCCTGCATGCTTGCATCAACATCTAATATCTTTTCTTCTGAGTCTTGTCTATTTTTTTTAGCCATAGGACAGTCTCCTCCGTTTTTAAATTTGGTGTATTATACACTATTTTCTCAACTGTTCTACCCAGCTGGGCAGATTTTCAGTCAAATACTGAATTTCTGCGTCCGTGGTGTCAAAACCTATAGAAAACCGAATAGCAGAACGAATTCTCTCTGGGGACAATTTCATAGCTTCTAACACATGAGAAGGCTCCCACGAGCCTGAAGTACAAGCAGAACCACTAGAAGCACACACCTGGTTAGAATCTAAAAGAATTAATAGGGTCTCGGTATCCACACCTAAAAAGCTGATATTACTCGTATTAGCTAATCGAGGCTCTGCCTGCCCATTTACGAACACATCCGGAATATGTTTAAGAACTGCTGATTCCAAGCACTGTATTTTACACCTAATTTTTTCTTGTTCTTTGTCCATTCGCTCAAAACTGAGTCTTGCAGCTTCTCCAAAACCTACAATTGCAGGTAAATTTTCTGTTCCTGGCCTAATATTTTGCTCATGATGACCCCCTAAAAGAATAGGCTCTAATTTCTTCTTCTCTTTTACCCATAAAGCCCCTACACCCTTAGGGCCACCTATTTTATGGGCCGATATTGCTATAGAATCTGCTTTTAGTTTCGAAAAATCAAAGGGCATTTTGCCAAACACCTGAGCTGCATCCACATGAAAATAAATATTATTCTCTTTAAGGAAATGAGATAACTCTTCTACAGGCTGGATAACTCCTGTTTCATTATTAGCAAACATAACACTAACCATTAATGTGTTTTCATTAATATTCTTTTTTATCTCTTCTATAGTTACTAAGCCATCTGAGTTAGGTAATACCTTTACAACCTCATAACCTTTATCACTTAAATCTTCCAAAGGTTTTAATACCGATAAATGCTCAATAGCTGTAGTAATAATTTTTCTCTTAGATCCCGAATTATTTTTAAAAGCAAAACCACGAAGAGCTAGGTTATTTGCTTCAGTAGCCGAAGAAGTAAAAAACAAATCTCCTTCTTCATGACCTAACAATTTTAAAATAAGATTCCTAGAATCTTCAAGAGCTGCACGAGATTTTTGTCCTAATCGATGAAAGCTGGATGGATTACCATAGTGTTCTCGGAGAAAAGGCTCCATAACTTGAAATACTTCAGGCCTTAAAGGTGTTGTCGCATTGTAGTCAACGTAGATAGGGTGCATGAGTTTCTCATTCATGTATTGGGCAACGTGTCATCCCGGACTTGATCCGGGATCCATGTCATTATTAAAAACAATTGTATTTGATTAAGGAACTGGATCCCGGATCAAGTCCGGGATGACAGAAGGTTCTACCTTACATTTTGATCAATCCAATTGAGGTATTTTTTATTTGCTTCTTTAATTTCTATTGAAATAACTTCAGGGGCGTCATATGGATGTAATTCTTCTACTCTCGCAATAAGTTTTTTTAACTTAGATTGAGTGGTTTTAATATGTAAAATAATTTCTTTTGCTTGGTCAATTTTAGATTTCCACCAAAAGTAAGATTTAACCCCATCGGTAACATTAACGCAGGCACATAATTTTTCTTTTAGTAATTGTTTGCTAATTTTAGCAGCAATACGTTGATTAGGAACTGTACTTATAACAAGATAATATTTCATTTTTTACACCCGCTCTACGCTATCTACTCTACGCTTGTTTAATACACTTTCTAGAAACTTTGCTGTATGTGATTTCTTGGCTAGAATAACTTTTTCCGGTTTTCCCTGAGCCACCAAATGACCTCCTTTTTCACCACCCTCGGGGCCCAAATCAATAATGTAGTCTGCCATCTTTATTACTTCCATATTATGCTCAATCACAATAATAGTGTTCCCAGCATCTCGAAGAGCCACTAACGCTTTAATCAGATGATCAATATCTGCAAAATGAAGTCCTGTAGTCGGCTCGTCTAGCAAATAGATTGTTTTACCCGTAGCTTTTTTTGCTAACTCACTAGCTAATTTAATGCGTTGAGCCTCACCACCCGACAAGGTTGTTGAAGATTGTCCTAACTTGATATAACCCAAACCAATTTGTTCTAAAAGAAGAAGACGGTCTTTAAGTTGCGGAATAGCTTTAAAAAACTCTAAAGCTTCTGTCACTGACAGGTCTAATACTTCAGCAATACTCTTTCCTTTATATCGAATTTGCAATGTCTGCTCATTATATCGAGAACCATGGCAACTTTCACAAAGCACAAATAAATCAGGCAGAAAACTCATCTCTAACTTTTGATACCCTTCCCCCTGACAATCCTCACATCGACCCCCTTTTAAATTAAAGCTAAAACGACTTGCGGAATAATCTCTTAATTTAGCTTCAGAAGTTTCAGAAAAAAGTTTTCTAATATGCACAAACAAATCTGTGTATGTCGCTGGATTAGATCGAGGAGTTCTTCCTATGGGTGATTGATCAATTTGAATAACTTTATCCACATGTTCAATCCCTTCAATTTTTCTAAAACTTCCTACAGGGTAATTAGTTTTCCAAATTTCATTATGAATAGCTTTATATAAAATATCATGCACTAATGTACTTTTCCCTGAGCCTGAAACTCCGGTCACACAAACAAATAACCCCAAAGGAATTTTTACAGAAATATTTTTTAAATTATGCTCCTTAGCCCCTTTAATTGTTATATATTTTGCTGTGCGTGTTGATTTTCTCCTTTTTGGAATAGGAATATTAAGCCTTCCAGATAAATATTTACCCGTTAAAGAGTGTTCGTTCTCACAAATTTCTTTAATTGTTCCCTGCGCTACAACTTCACCACCTTCGATCCCAGCTTTAGGGCCTAAATCTAAAACATAATCAGCAGAACGGATTGTCTCTTCATCATGCTCCACAACAACAATCGTGTTATTTAGATCTCTTAATTGTTTTAACGTATTCAATAAACGATCATGATCTCTAGGATGAAGACCAATACTAGGTTCATCCAAAACATATAAAACCCCTGTTAAACCAACACTAATCTGAGAAGCCAGTCGTATACGCTGAAGCTCTCCACCTGCTAATGTTGTTACTGGACGTTCTAAAGTTAAATACCCTAATCCTACATTATCCAAAAATGTTAATCGATCTCTTACTTCTTTTAAAATAGGTTCTGCAATAATTGCTTTAGGGCCACGAAACTTTAATTGATCAAAAAAAGCTCTTGCTTCAATGACAGAAGAAGCACAAACATCAACAATATTTTTCTTATCAATTAGAATCCCCAAACTCTCCAACTTCAGTCGCCCCCCTTTGCAGGTGTGACAAACATCTTCTACTAAAAACTTTTTTATTTTTTCTTTTACCTTCTGGGAAGATGTTCTGTAGGAAAGATCTCTTAATTCATCAAAAAGACCAGGAAATTCGTCGTTACCCCAGAAAAAGGCATCCTGAACCTCTTGGGGTAATTCATTAAAAGGAAGTTTTAGATCTGATTTATAATATTGCTTTATCTCCCAAGTTAAATCTTCAATAAAATAAGAATTAAACGAAAAGAAAATCTCTTTATCTAAAGCACCTTTAAGTAATGGTTTACTTGGATCCACTATCACTAATTTAGATAAAATTTGAGAAACTCGGCCAATCCCACGACAATCAGGACAAGCACCGTAAGGGCTATTAAATGAAAACATATTAGGCATCAACTCACCAATGGATAAGCGACACTGAGGACATGTGCGTGCACTAGAAAAATACAGTTCTTTCTCTTTAGTTGTTTTTCTTTTTCTTAAAGGCTCATAGCGAACCAAAGCTTCTCCATTAGAAATTTCTAAAGCTAGCTCCAAAGACTTTAACATTCGGTCCCTAAAACGATCATGCACCATAAAAATATCAATCATAATATCAATATCATGCCTTTTAGCTTTAGATAATTTAATTTCGGCATCTAAAGAGTAAATCTTTCCATCAACTCTAATTTTACTAAAACCCTTCTTCTTATAACCTTCTATTTCTTTTTTATATTCTCCTTTTCTACCACGAACCATTGGAGAATATAAAACAACTCGAGATCCACCAGGCAAAGCAAATACTTGGTCCAACATATCCTGAGTATTTTGACTAGCAATAGGCACATTGCATTTATAACAATAAGGATCCCCCACTTTAGAATATAAAAGACGTAAAAAATCATATATTTCTGTTACAGTAGAAACTGTACTTCTAGGGTTATGTACTATGGATTTTTGTTCAATAGAGATGCTTGGGGACAAACCAGAAATATGATCCACTTCTGGTTTTTTGAGCTTTTCTAAAAATTGGCGAGCATAAGAAGAAAGACATTCAATATAACGCCGTTGCCCTTCGGCATAAATAGTATCAAACGCTAAAGAAGACTTTCCAGAACCTGAGAGCCCTGTAATTACTGTAATCTTATTTCGAGGAATCTGAACATCGATGTTTTTAAGGTTATGTTCGCGTGCCCCGCGAACTTTAATCATTTGCGTCATATAAGTTCCATGCTTTTGGCTTTTGGCTTTTGGCTTTTGGCTTTTGGCTTTTGGCTTTTGGCTTTTGGTGCCAAGCCCATGGGCCTAGCACCTTTTGAAAAGTTTCAAGCTAAAAGCTAAGAGCTAAAAGCCAAAAGCTGTTTTTTTATGTCCCAATTTTAATATTAGAAAATATTTTATCTAAGGTTGCTGCTAACGAATACTGTGCTAATGCACTGGTTTTAGGATTTGTCTCAGAAGGTTCGTTTTCAGTAACAGTTCGAATAGTTCCAAATTTACCTTCTGCAACAATCTCATGAGAGTTTCTCTTAAACTCTGGTGAAGTAATCACCTTTACTTGAACTTGGTCAGCACCCAAAGTTGCCATACTGAGCACAGCTGCAACGTTCACATTTTGAGGAAATGCTTTTACCGCATCTTGTGCTAAACCTTCAAATAAAATTACTTCTTCAGTGATACTTTCAACATCAATTCCTTTTTCCTTAAGAAAAGGGGCTCCAAGCAGACTCTGTATAGGTTTTCGAGTAACCAATGTCACCTTCTCAATCCCCTTTTGCATTGCCGCTGATAAAGCATCCACACCAGCAATAGCTCCTGAAGGAATATAAAGAGCTCCTTTAGAAGCATCTGATAAAGATTTTAAATCTTCTAGCTCAAGTAGACCTCCAACACTCATAACTAAAATATCTTTATTTAATTTTAATGATTGGGTCACAACTTCTTTGACGCAACTAACGTGGGCTGCTTCAATCACAAGGTCTGATTGTTGAATTAAATTAAAAAGAGTTGTGAATTCAGGTGGGTTTGAAACGCTCGAAGAAAGCGTATTTACATTTTTTTCTGAAATATCATAAACAGAGGTTAAAGAAGCGCTCTTAGAATATTTTTGCTCTATCAGTTCTGCAATATAAGTTCCAATAGCACCACAGCCAACAAGTCCTACTTTCATTAACTCTGACACTCCACTTTCTCTGTGAAAGACACTTCTGTAATTTGATTTTGACCATTCACACGAATCACTTTAGGCTTATGTTTAGAGACTTCTTCTTCATTCAGCTGAGCAAAGGTAAGAATAATAACCAAATCCCCTTCATTAGCATGATGGGCAGCTGCACCATTCATACAAACAACTCCAGAACCTCTAGGCCCTGGAATACAATAGGTTTCTAAACGCGCACCATTCGTAATATTGGCTACTAAAACCTTTTCCCATTGAACTAAATCTGAAACATCCATCAAATCTTCATCAACTGTAATACTACCTTCGTATTCCAAATTGGTTTCGGTAACGGTCGCTCTATGAATTTTCGATTTCATCATCTGACGCAACATATTTATTCTCCTCCTAAAACTTTCTGTCATTTCAAAAGGTACCAGGTACATGTACCTGGTACCCAATGCATCCTTTTTAACCAATAACTCGATTATCAATTAATCGGGTCTTACCAATAAAGCAAGCAATCGCTATTAAGGATTTGCTGTTTATTTGCTTCATGGGACTTAAATCTTTTGGGTCTACAATTTCAACATATTCTAGTTTAGTAACAAAGGGTTTTAAAAATTCTTTTATCTCAGCCTGTATTAATTCAGAGCTCTTTACGCCTTCTTTCACCAAACGTTCAGCAAACTCTAAAGACAAGTTAATCACTGGGGCTTTAGCTCGTTCTAGTTTGTTTAAATATTTATTTCTTGAACTAATGGCTAAACCATCTTTTTCTCGGACTGTAGGCAACACTTTAATATCCGTAGAAATATTTAAATCTTGAGCCATCTGTTTAATCACAGCTGCTTGCTGATAATCTTTTGCGCCAAAATAAGCTTTAGTAGACTTTACCTGATTTAATAATTTACTAACTACTGTGGCCACCCCACTAAAATGTCCTTTTCTCTTCGCTCCACACAAACCTTCGGATAATTCACTTACCTGAATTACTGTCTGATACCCTTTAGGATACATACTTTTTGCTGATGGTTGAAACAACACATCAACTTTTTCTTTCAATAACAGCTCTTTGTCCCTCTTTAATGTTCGAGGGTAGCTGGAATAATCTTCCTTAGGGCCAAACTGAATCGGATTCACAAAAACACTAACGACAACAACATCATTCTCACGTTTGGCTGCTCTCACCAAAGATAAATGGCCTTCATGAAGCGCTCCCATTGTAGGAACAAAACCTATTTTCTTCTTAGCCACAATCTGTTTATCGGACCAACGCGTCATCAAACTTGGTTGACTTATTATCTTCATGATACTGCTATAGCTTCCAAACTTTTGTTCAATTGATGATCCAAATCATCTTCCTTAGTCTTTAATTTCATCCATAACTCCGCAGCTGATTGCTTCAACTGGGGATGTTGCCAATCAGGCTCAATTTCAAATAAAGGTCTTAAGACAAATTCTCTGTCCTGAATTCTAGGATGTGGCAAAATCAAATGAGGATTTTCTGAAACCATTCCCTCATAATCCAAAATATCCAAATCAATTGTTCTAGGCCCGTCTTTTTCGGCCCGAACTCTTCCCAAGTCATTTTCTACTTTGTGAAGAAACTGTAACAAATCCCCCGAATTTAAAGATGTCTCACATTTCCAAACAGAATTTAAATACAATCCTTGTGGAGGCCCACCTGCTGGCATTGTTTCATAAACAGAAGACTGAGAAATAACCTCCACATCAGAAGATTGTTTAAAAAATTCTTCAACCCTCTTAATGTTTTTTAACCGATCTCCTAAATTAGATCCAAGAGCAATGTATGTAATAGGCATAAGGACTCCAGTGCAAGAGCTTGTCATCCCGGACTTGATCCGGGATCCACTTCTTTAGATTAGATTCCTGCTTTCGCAGGAATGACATATATTTGTTTTTAATAATGTGCTGGATCCCCGATAAAAGATTTCGAGGATGACAAACAAAATTATTTTAAGTTTTTTATTCGTTCTAATGCTTCGATAATACGTTCTTTAGGAACAGTGATGGCAAAACGGATAAAACCTTCTCCGTTGTCTCCAAAACCAGTTCCAGGAGTAACCACAATTCCTGCATCTTTTAACAACTTAGAGCACAACTCGGTACTACTATATCCTGCAGGGACAGAAGCAAAAATATAAAATGTTGCTTGAGGCTTGGTTACTTTCCAACCTAACTTCTCTAACCCATCACACAACAAGTTACGTCTTTCTTCATAAATCTTAATATTATCTTGAATTGCCTGGTCTCCATCTCTCAAGGCTTTAACTGCTGCTAATTGAACTGCTTGAAAAATCCCAGAATCACAATTAGCTTTTACTTTTCCTAAAACTTTTAATACTTCAGGATTTCCAGCAACAAAACCAACACGCCAGCCTGTCATATTGTATGTTTTGGAAAGAGAGTGAAATTCCACACCCACTTCTTTAGCACCTTCTGCTTGAAGAAAACTGACTGGTTTATAACCATCATAAGCCATCTCAGTGTAAGCAGCATCCTGAGCCACAATAATGTCATGCTCTTTAGCAAAACGAACCGTCTCTTCATAAAACTCGATAGGTGCACATGCAGCCGTAGGATTATTTGGGTAATTTAAATACATCAAACGAGCTTGCTTTAATGCTTCGGGATCAATGGTACTGTAATCGGGTAAAAAGTTGTTCTCTGGCAAAAGAGCAACATCACTGGTTTCTCCACCAGCAAAATAAGTTGCTGACTTATAAACCGGGTAACAGGGATCTGGAACTAACGTTACATCTCCTGGGTTTAATACAGCTAAAGGAAGATGGGCAATACCTTCTTTAGAACCAATCAAAGGAAGAATTTCTTCATTAGGATCTAGTTTGACACCAAATCTTCGTAAGAACCATGCGGCAATTTCTTCTCTTAGTTCTGGCATTCCTGCATCAAGCGCATAACGATGATTCGCTGGATCCTGGGCCCCCTTATAGAGTTCTTCTATAATAAAGTTAGGTGTGGGTAAATCAGGGTCTCCGACACCAAAATCAATGATATCTGCACCGTTTGCTTTAGCTTCACGTTTTAAACGGTCGATTTCTGCAAATAAATAAGGTGGTAATTTTTTAAGACGATTTGATGGTTCCACTGTTACAGTAGTCATAGGTATTGCTCTCCCTTATAGATTGATAATTTATCCAGTAAATGACCTTGTATAATAGCATAATTGAGCATATCAGGGCAAGGCTTGTCATCCCCGAAATCTTTTGTCGGGGATCCAGATCCTTATTAAAAACAATAGTATTAGGTAGGAAGTGGGTTCCCGACAGAAACATTCGGGAATGACAGAATTATGCGGCAATGAGGACGCGTTTGATGTTTTTCCAGGTGTTTACGAGCTCGGTGAGGATGTTTGAGATGAATTTGTAGTTATTGGAGCCTTCTACGCGTTCGAGGTAAGTGTTAAGGTTTGCTCGGTGATTGGCTACGTATAGAGAGGCTGCTATAGAGGCTGAGCGGTAATTTTCGTTGGTATTGAATGCAGCAGCATCTGCAATTTGAATTCGGATGGCATCTTCACCCCAACCTTGAGATTGAAATGATTCTCCAAGAAATACAGCTTGATCCATGCGTAATCCATCGGGAAACTCTTCAAAGAGATGACTTCTACTAATCCGATCCAACATGGTTTCTATTCGAGACTGATTTAAATCTTTTAGGGATCGTGTCGAATCAAACAACAACACACCATAATCTTTCCACAAACGGTTTACTCCCCCAAAAGCTTTTGCATAATTATAAGCGGCTTTCCAATCCTGAACCAATAACACAACCATATTCTTCTTATTACCTTGTCTTACATCGCGCTCAGAATCAGTCAACTGCTCTAACAACGAAACATTCGAGTCATTCAAATCTATAAACACAACCGTTGGTATTTTATTTTCTTCAACAAAATCAAAGACCTCTAAATCCTGAGCTGGAGTTTCAATAGCGCCCAAACTCTGTGCTTCTGTTGGTTCTTCAGAGCTCCTCAAACTTTGCATATGAAAAAGAAGTTGGCGTAAACTTGAAAATGTAACTTCTGTTTCGTTACGATACAATTCAGCTCCGCCCAAATGTTCGCTAATCGCAGCAGCAAGTTGCGGCCCATCATTATTTAAGAAAATCTGAAGAGGAATTGCTCTGAAATTTGTCAACTCAAAATGATTCGTAATATCATCAAGTGTTTCTGATGGATCCACATAAACAAGTGTTCTTACCATAATTCGGTCTAGTCTACCCGGAGCATCATGTAACCGTCCTGTAAACGCAGTAACCCTAATCCTTCTTGGATCATTAGGTTTTCTTGAGTCTGAAGGATTTGGTTTATCAGGTTCTCCTACGTAAAACTCTTCATATAATTCTCTAGCAGCTGCACCACTTGTAGACTCTAGTCCATTTACCGCATCAAAATCAGTATCATCCATTAAACCTAGTTTTTTCATTTCCTGAATTTCTTCTGCAGTTTCATACTGCCGATCCAAGGGTTCATCTAGTGACCCAGCCGGTGGGTGGTAAACTCCCTTCATATCACCGGAACCTTGCCCCCTTTGTCCAAAAACCAAACTCCATTCTCCTTTAATTTTTCTTAAGACAAAAACTTGTGAAACATTTATCTTCCTTTTTCCTTCTTCAGGAACCACCTCTGTCCAAGTTTGATGATTCCATGTACTACCATCACTAAGAGGCCAAGGCTCATTCCAGTTCATTAATCCTGTTTTAAAAACCTGAACCATCAATCCTCGAAATGCATCAACATCAAGCTCATTTAAATTAGGTTGACCAATACTATCTGGGCGCCGACCTAAACTTTGGCCAGTGATGGGAGGGGCGATGACGGTACCGGTACCAGCTTGGGATAGTAGATGGGTTGTGCGTCTTAAAAAGAAACGGAACTCGGATTCACCTGTGGTGTTTCCCAAGATACCAGGGACTACTAACAGATCTCTAGTTGTGGCGAATTGGGCGCGGACTGTGGCGTCACGTTCTCCGCTTTGCACAAACGGTAAGCGTCGTTTCAAGGCTCTACCTAAAGTTATGAGTGTTGCATCACCCCAAGGTGTTGCTGGATTTTGTAAAAGACTATCTGCATCCGTTGCAGATAAATCACCGGCAGTTATCAACGGTTGATTCCAAGGTCTTAAATCGGCAAGTCGTGGGTTTGTAGTCAACTGAGAGCCTTGAAAAAATAAACGAGAAAACTGGAAAGCAGGTGCAAAGGCTTGCCTCACAGGATCTCTACCTGTGTTTAATACAAAGCCTGTTATGTTCACGTAAGCATTCTGAGCATTTCGGGCAGAACGCCCTCTCTCAGCAACATTTGATTCATCCGTCTGACTGAGATCCAGAATTAACCCTTCAATAAAAGCTCCTTCAGCACCTAAGATTCTTAATTCATCGGTAGAGTTGGGGTTGTTAGCCATAGGAATCATAAAAGCTAGTCCTAAGTTCACATCTCTTGCACGAGTTAAAAGTCTATTTCTTCGATCCATTGCAGAACTGTAAGCATTAAGTGTACCTGCTCCTCGATGCCTAGCTTCATTAATATCCCTTTGACTAGCAAAAACAGCAAGTCCTCGCAAAAAACGCACCTCCACAAACATACGAACTACCCTAATTTTTAGCGTTGCGCTTGCTACCTCTTGAGGATCATTGGATTCGGGACTTCCAACAAAACGTTGAATCTCAGATTTTAAAGAAGCGCCTCTTAACCCTTGATTTTCCAACGATTCTCTAAAACCAGTAGTGCCTCCTAAATAAGTTATTAACTCAAACACCTTTTCTTCTGCTTCGGTGTAAGAAGATAAATTAAGCAGGTTTCTAATTTGAATAAAATAGGTATCCGTAACATGGCTTGAGCTAGGGTAATCTCTTCTAAATTGAGTTAAGCTTGTATTACTGGTTTGAAATTGTCCTGCCTCTCGTTGGGCTATAGCACGCAACCAAGCAGCCCTTTCTTTTCCAAGTAAAACGAACGTTCTAGCACCAACGGCTGCTGGTGTGCTGACATCTGTTGGAACTTCTCTCTCTGCGAAAGAACCAAAATTAGTAATCGCCAAAACAAAGTTTCTTTGAGAAGCTTCTAAATTTCTTGATGGTGTAGGATATCTTAATAATCGTGCATACCAAAGCTGAACCCAACCTGTTTGTAATGTGTTATCCGAAAATATATTCCCTTCAACATAAGACCTCAATAATGGGAAATAAGCATTTGAATTTGCTTGAATATTTTGAGGGCTCCTCACAAAACTGTTTAAAGCACTTTCGATTAAACTAGCCACTTCTTGTTTCTGTTGATTAGTCAAATGTTCTCGTTGTGTAATTAATCGATCTAAATGAGTTTTTGCGGATACAGGGCCGGGTGTTGTCTGACTTAATGCTGCTGTAAAAGCAGCTAGCTCAGCGCGTAAGATGACCGTTCGTTGATTTACATCCGATGGAATTCCTATTGTGTCCAATGTTGTATTTAAACCTGAATGAATTTGCCTCAAAACATCTCCTGAAGCCCTATCTCCTTTAGCCACTTCAGTATCAAAACGAGCCAATTGTAAATTAATTGTCCGATAACGATTGATAATCGCTAAAACAGGAGGAACATCTCTAAGCCCCTCAACAAAACCTCTTGCGAGATTTAATTTTTGAGTCGCATCACTATGCCTATTATGATTAATATCTATGATGGCCAAGTTTAATTGTGCTTGTGCTCTATCTATCTTTTCTTGTCTTTCAGCTAAAGCACGAATCTCAGCTTGTTTTTTCTGCCAATTACTATGTAACTTCATTCCTGTAGCAACCAAAGGCCCCATAACAACCAAAACTCCAAAAAATATACCTCCTCGAATTTTCCATTTATTTCTACTTAACGCTCGTTTGGTTCTAGTCTCTGCAGCTTTTGTTCGTTTACCATCGACAAAACGCTGGACATCATCAGCAAACTCTCCTGCTGATTTATAACGTAAAGACACATCTTTTTCTAACATCTTAAAAATAATAGCCTCTAATTCTTTGGGTATCCCTTTAACAATTTCCGAAGGTTTTTTTGGTGTTTGCGTCATCACATTAGTTAATAATTCAAATAGAGTATTTCCAGTAAAAGGCTGTTGTCCCGTTAACATTTCATAAAGAATCACGCCTAAAGCCCAATTATCAAATTGAGGGGAAGTATCACTACCTGTCGCCTGCTCTGGAGACATATAATTAGGAGTCCCTAACAGTGCCCCAGTCTGAGTTAATGCAACACGAAGTCCATCTTCTGAAGGATTTCCGTTTAATTTCTTAGCCAAGCCAAAATCCATCACTAAGGGGATTCTTCCCTCATGCATCATCACATTAAGAGTTTTTAAATCACGATGAATAATCCCTTTGTTATGAGCTCGTTGCATCGTACGAGCAAGTTCTATAATTATTTCACTTGCTTGATCAACAGATAAATGTCCCGCATTTTGCACTACTTTATATAAATCATCTCCGTAAACAAAATTCATAACGTAAAAATTAATACCATTCATAGTCCCTCGGTCCACAACATGAACAATTCCATGTCCGTCCAACTCGGCAACCACTTCAATTTCTCGATTAAAACGCGTAATTGTTTCTGCGTCGGCCAAACCTGGAAGAATAATCTTAATAGCCACATCTCTATCAGTTTCCGAACGCACCCCCTTAAAAACAGCTCCCATCCCTCCACGAGCTAACTCTTTTTCTATTCTGTACCCATTACCTGCAGCATTAAAATTGCGAATAAAATTACCAACAACGTCTACTTCAACAGGTTCTGTAACAGGCGCTCTTAAATCAACAGTTCTTGGGATTTGGGCAACGGCGGGTGTGGGCGCAGCCTGCTGGGTTACAACTTTCTTTTCAACAGATAATTGATAATATTGACCATTCGAAATCTGAACATGTCCTGGGCTTCCTTGAATATCACGCTCTTGGTACCCCGGAAATGAATAAAGCGTCTCCCACATTCCTCCTCCTACATGAGACCTAACAGTGAAAGCATATTCGCCAACATAAATTGGGTTCTGGATATTATTATTTCCGTCTCTTGGGCGCGTAGGAATGACCTGCAACAAACTATTGAGCCTGTTTGCTTCTGTAGGATTAGAAGTAGCCAAAGCTTGCTGATAAGCCTGGACCACTTCTATCGCAACACGGATATTCACCGCACCCAAACTCTGAGCAATAGCCCCATCTTTTGCTAATCTATCAATAACAAGTCCTTGGAAGGTCATAGGCGTATCAAAGTCAGGTCCCAACTCTCCCTCATAAAACCCTGTTCTCAGCCCTTGAACTTGTTCAGAGTAGTTGGCTGGATTAGCGTTACCTGCTGTTAAATTTATTCTTCGCTGTCCGAGAAAAGCCCCTAAACGATCGTCTATCGTTGGCGTTTCAATTTCACTTAGTTGTTTTGTTCCCTGTACCAGCCCTATAAATCTTGGAACTGCAGTTAAAGCTGTTTTTGTTGATTGTCCTAATGAGTCAAAAGCCGCGGCAATAAGTGCAAACTGATCATCTGTTTTACCCGACAGCTCTCTTTGTTTTGCAGCCCTATTAGCCAAATTCCCTAAATCTCCCATCTGAAGATCTGTGTTTAGGGCATAAAAAATCCAGGTGTCAAAAGCTTCTCTCAACACAGCTAAATCTTCCGAAGTTCGAGCATTTCTTAACCGTCGAATGGTGGAGTTAATTTCTGACTGCAGGTTATCCTTAAAATAGTCTTCCATATCTCCCGCTAAATTTTTCAGCAAATCATTATAAAGTCTTCCCAGCTCTGGACTGCCATGCCCCCCCATTTCAGGTGTCCATAAACGAGTTCTATAATCAGGCTCTAATATATTTCGATATCGAACCATCGCGTCTTGAAGCTGAAGGAAATAACTCTGCACCACAGCAGAACGAATTCTAAGACGCTCAACAGTCCCCTCTTGGCCAAACTGATCAGCTACTCTCAACTCATTACGGACAGCATCAAATGAAGCTTTGTAAGCCTCCAAACTATCCGTACTATAAGTTTGTAGAGCATTAGAATTACCCAGCATTGCTCTAAAGAGAACGACTTGACTTGATTTTGAAGAACTTGAAAAGCGACTTTGAAAACCTGACAGTGTGGTCCGAGCCTCTTCAAATTGTCCTGATTTCGCCTGAGCTACTGCTTTAAGCCATAGAATATCTTCAGGTATTGTATTGGTTTGATAATTTTGGTTAATAGCTGCTAAGGCATTTCCATATAAACTTGTCGAAGTGTTAGCGTCTTGCTGCGAACTGGGATAACCCAACCAATAAGCTAATTGAACTAATCGAGTCACACGCTGGTCGTTATTTAAATTGGCCAATAAGGGGTGATTAGGTAATGAATTTAAATCAATAGCTCCACTTTCTAAAAAAGGAAGTTCTTGCTTAAGCAAACGCACTAAGTTGGCTGACGCTAGAGTAGGCAAATAACGCAAAGGAATCATATTCCCAACCAAGTTTTGTCGTGCTTCAGCACCCCGTTGAGCATCTTCTCCACTTAAATCATTAGGAAGACCTACCAGAAGATTAGCACTTGAATTATAGTCAGGTTCTGCCGTAGCTAGGCTTGCCGTAACATACGCAATAGCGGATCTAGAACGAAATAGCTTTGCTCTATCACCAATATCTCCATCCCTTTCAAGAGCACCAAATGAACTAACCAACCCTCGTAAAACTTCCGTATTCGGTTGAGGTTTTCGGGTTTCTGAATGATAAAGCATATAAGCATCATCAAAAGACATCAACGTTTTTATCTTATTGGAAGTATCTTCATCATCTCCATCTTGAAGTTCTTTATTTGCTTCTTGAAGTTTTCGCCGAGCCTCTCCAAATTGATCTCTTAAATATAAAGCAATAGTTTCCACAATCTTTGCCTTGGCTGAAGCAACTCTGGCTAGACGATCTGTTTCTGCTTTTTGTGCCAAAGCAAGCTGTTGATTTTTTTTATAATTGGTATAACCAACCCCACCCAGAACAATTCCCAAAGAAAATAAAAGTCCGAATGTAATCATTAAAACTGATTTATTGGCTCTCATCCACTTTCTTGCTCTAGGGATAAAACGATTATCACTTAATGCCTCAACATATTCATCTCCATGTTGATATCTTAATAAATCTTCGGCCAGCTCTTTCACTGTGGGATATCTTAAATCTTTGTCTAAAGCCAAGGCGCGATCAAAAATAGCATCCAAGGCCACAGCTTCATCTCCTTGAAGCCCTAAAAGTACCGAAGCTTTATTTCTTGGCGTATTAGGATTATCCACTCTTCTAAAGTAGTCTATGGCTGTTTCTCCACCAATAAAATCCACAGGATATCTTCCCGTTATCATATTAAACAAGCTAAGAGCTACCGCGTAAACTTCCGCTCGGGCATCCACATGCTTTGTATCTCTTCGTTGTTCCGGAGCCATAAACATGGGTGTCCCCATAACATCTCTAGTCTGAGTCAATGTATCAATCGAACGTCCCATCACCTCTGAATTCACTTTCGCAAAACCCAAATCCAAAACAATAGGAATAAAAGTCCCTTGGATGTTTCCTTGATTAACCGTAATAAGTTGATTCGGATCATATTTACTCACATCTTCGGGCCTAACAAGTTTTAATCCCATATTTGCTGGTTTAATATCCCTGTGCAAAACTCCCTTTACATGAAAGGCATGAAGAGATAATGCGTATAAAGCGACAGACTGAATACCTAAGTCCATGTCAACTTTTCCACCATATGCCTTCTGTAAATCACCAAAATCACCAGCATTTTCTAATAATTCCATGGAGTAAGCAGGCATAGAGCCTTGATACCCAGGAATACTCAACTCCCGATAATCATAAGCCTCCGTCGTCAAATAAGAACTTTCCCCGTTTCCTAACTCAATCAAAACTTCTGCTTCTCGTTTAAATCGTTCTTTTAGTTCAGACTCTTCTAACCATTTAGGCTGCAACGTTTTTACAGCAACAGTGCGTCCTGTAGCTTTTTCCTCAGCTTTAAACACATACCCCATTCCTCCCTTAGCAATAAACCCCGTAATCACATAAGGGATAGAAGCATCACTTTGAGTTAGCTGGTTTAATTTTGGTCCAAGTTCATTAATAGCCAACTCTCTCAAGTGAGGACCACCTAAAGGGTGGCTGGAGGAATCTAAAAATAAACCGCCAGCTGCAGGACCCCCTCCCGTATCACTACTGTCATCATCAAGAACAAAGCCAGCACTTGCAGGGGTTGCTGAAGCAAAAGCATCTAAGGCCACTGTTGACGGTCTTCGTTCGGCCATAATGCGATAACGTTTTGAGCCCAAAATAATCTCAGGAATATCAGCAACACTGATTTCACTTCCCTTAGGAACCCATTTAGTCGCATAGTCAGGCCCCCAATTATTTGTGGAAGGGTCAAAAACCTGTAAATAAAAAGCGTAAGGATCTCCTTCGTGCGCAAATTGAATAGAAGATAAATTAACATTGGGGTCTGTCCCCAATTGAGCAGAACCATGGGCCGCATAGGACTCCAATAAATCTCTCCAGAACTTGTAATCGTCACCTCTTGGGATATCGGACTTATATTTATTAGTGACCCTTTGTAATAGTTTTACTGATAGAGCTAGTTTTAATCCCCGATGTACTAACAATCTAAACCTTTTGTTTTGAGAACCTACGACAACATTTTGAACTCCCCCTAAATAAACTGGATTAGGGATAACATTGTCAGGGGCCCAAGCACTTCCAGAATCACTGTAACGTTGAATCATTATTTTGTAAGGTACACCCTCCAAATTAAATTGAAATACAGGAAATTCTATTTGTTGTCTTCTGCCCGACTGAACTTCTAATAATTGTGTTCTTACATCCTGAATTAATTTACTAAGCGCAAAATTCCATAAACTAAAATTATCAATCCCAGCCAAATTTCTTTTGTATTCTTCTGCCACTTTAATAAACATTTGTGCTTTTTGCGGTTCTCCCAAAGCAGCAGCTGCATAAACTTCCTGAGCAACAGACATTTGCATAGTTACCACTTCCATACCCAATGCTATAAATTCAGGTTCTGTTGAAGGAGTTCTAACTAACTTACTGGTTAATTTTCGAGTTGATTTTTCAGCAAGCCATTTCTCTAGCCCTTGTCTCTCTCCACTAATTTTTTGCCAATATAAGGATTCATCTTCATCCGGATTCGCCATGGGTAACAACTGCAGATAAGAAATATTCTTTTCCTGTAAGCGCTGAGTTACTCCCTCGGTGTGAAAACCACCCAATACCACAAAAACCACATTACTAGTGGAGTCATCCAAAAGTTTATGAATATTCTCAGCTAAGACCAAGTCTCTTTTTAAGGCAACATCATAAAAATTAAAAACATGCTCAAAGTCACCCCACAAATCATTGATAACGGGAACACTTTTGAACTGAATATTACGTCGCTGAAACAAACTATCCAATTTCTCCCAAAGAGAAAAATTACTAATGTCTAAAAGATCTTTCTTTAACTGACCATAATTTTTTTGAGTTAAAGCAAAATCAATCATGCGTTGAAACTGAGACAAGTAAGGGTCTATTTGAACTAACAACTGTTCATCCTTAGAACGGACTAGAGATGTAAACAAATCCGTTTCCAGCGATTCCAGTTCTCCAAAAAAATCAGAAGCTATCAGTTCTTCCATAGCCACTTGTAACTGAACCCATTGTTTCATTGACGGGTATTTCCATTGTTGTTCAGGGTTCAATCCATCCCAAAATTGAATCACCAGTTTTTTCCAAACAGCTTCTTCCATCATCGGATCTCGTGCCATTCCAGACTGACTAAACTCTTCGATCAAAGCTCTTTCATCCAAACGATCTTGTTTTTCGAACAAGCTCATCATACCCACAACAGCTGGGGAAACTTCAGTATTAATTTCCTTTAACTTGGATAATTGAAATAACAAATTAAGGTGAACCCGCATCTGATTAATATCTTTTTCTAACACCTTCTTACTCTCATCTAACTTCTTAAGTGACTTAGAATAAACCTGTGATTTCAATGAATTAAAAGCGGATAATAAATTTGTTAAGATTTTTTTATTTTTCTGTTGAACAGGAAGAAATCTTTGGTAAGCACGGTCGTTATCCTCGTATAAAACAGGGTCATCAATACCATGTAGCCGAGCCTCTCGATTAACATTAATAGCAAAGTATTCTGCACCATCAATTTTACTGCTCTCTAAAAAAGCCTGGGACACTTCTTGAGTTACCTCTGGAAGCGGAAACGCTGTAAACAAATCTGTGTTAATTTTTTCGTAGGGATTTCCTTCGAGTCCAATAGTCATCTCCCTACCTAAATTAAGAGTCTCAAACCGTTCTTGGAAGTACGTTAACGTATCAATAATATTTTTTTGTGCTTGGTAATTCATATGTGCTTCTTGAAGAAGCACTACCAATGGGTACTCACCCAATCTATCCTGTTTTTGACTGGGCGCTTGCCAAACACGCTCAACCGCACAGACTTCAGGAGAAAGCTCTTTTAATAAAATATTGGGGGTAATTAAAGGAAGAGGAACAGGATTAGCAAAACCAAACGGAGTCGTCCCTAAAACAGTGGTCACAGAAAAACAAAACGCCACAATAAACGATATGAATTTTAAGATAAAAAATTTCTTAAACATCTTCTCTCCCTCAGCCCCAAATCCTAGTTAGAACATGGTATTCGCCATAAACCTTGATAGGATCTAAGATTTCAAAAATACTCGCCGCACTGTTCCAGTGCGTCTGCGTTTTTTTCAACCTTATCTCCTATCAATCTTTACGTCTCGGTACTCATGTCTAACTAAGATCTGGAGCTAAAAATATTAAGAAGTTATTTTAAGCTGTTAATAAGTAGTGATAGCAACAACTTACACTTCTCCCATCGAGAAAAGTATACCATATATTAGAGATATTGAGAGATCCTACAGAATAGGCTAAAACTAACCTATTTAATGAGAAGGGTTTAGAGAAAAACTAAATTCCCCTATAGCGATAATAAGGTAAATGGCGCGCCCGACTAGATTCGAACTAGTGACCCTCTGCTTAGAAGGCAGATGCTCTATCCAACTGAGCTACGGGCGCAAAGAATTGTTTTGTATTCGTGCGCCCATTGATACCATTCCTTATACTTGCACCCTCTAGGGTGCTACGGGCGCTTCCTTAAACAAAATTAATATGTTTATGAATAAAGGAAAAAGCACTATAGACGCTTCATTAAATGAAATTAATGAGTTTTTAAAAAAGCTCGCGTATTATAAAAGAAAACCGCTAGAAAGTGAAAGCATTATTGTAACCACCTGTCATTGCGAGGCAAACAGCAAAAAAGCCGTGGCAATCTCAAACAAAGAAGTTCAAACTTATATCCCTTTACTTGAGATTGCCACGGCTCTATTGAGCCTCGCAATGACAGTGTATCCAAAACTTTTTACGCCGCCCGTCCAATAACCAACCCTGTCTCATACTCCTGAACAAGACTCATAAGAGCCTGTCCCACTGAAGAGAAAAACCCATTGATTCGTTTAAGTCCATACTTCATTGAAAAGGCCATCTGATTCTTCGATTGCGTATAAAGTAACGCCACCGCTAGAAAACCACTCTCGTCATCTGGATATCTAAACTTATTGTCTCTAATTAAAGTGAACTCTTTTGCAGGATCCACTCCTATGGACATATGAAGGTTGTGCTCTGCTCTTCGTACAGTACGAGAAGCTTCTACTTCACTTTGAGGCGTAAATATAATATTGGGCAAATCTAACTCCGGAGGTTTTTCATAACCTAATGCATTCGCAACAACAATTGTTAACTTCTTTGGATTCATTCCTGCTAATTTAAACATCTCTTCTTTTTGCCCCAAAGATAATGCATTTATTTCTCTTCCATCCATAAACACATTTACGGGTTCTTCAAGGTTACCTAAAACAGAGATATCAATTTCAGTTCCTAAACTATTTGCATCCGCTTCGGCTAATTGTTTTTTATTAAAATTGATTTTTGAGTCACCTTTTAACACGCCAGCTGCAATCGTTATTGCGAGGTGAAGTTTGGCAACTTCGAAAAAATCCTGCTCAAATAATTTTATGGCACGGGTCACATTATCATTCACCTGATCACGGATACCGTCTTTGTCATTAAGTATTTTCTTCATCTGATCTTTAAGATGGTCCCTATCAATAGGCTGAACGGCATTATGCTTCATCATGAAATCTAGAACCCTTTGATTGTTTGGCCAATCCCCCTGAAAATATAGAGTAGGAATTGACAAGCTTACAGGTTCTAAAATATTTCGATCTCTTCCCACTAACACAAGATCCGCCGTCTTCATCAAATCAGCAAGTTCTCCCTGCGTATTTAGAACAACTATATCTAAATCTCCAAAAGGAATATTTCCTGCCAATCCATTAAAGGTCTTTGCTTGATCTTCTTCATTACGGTCAGCAATCCGAAAACCTTCTATCTTGACAGAATCGCGTAATTGTTGTTGCCATTCTTTGATACCTACGTATCTTAATCCTAAAATAAGTAGAGGCCTCTGATTCAGGGGCACTTCCCGCCAAGCTTCTTCATAAGATTTAAGAATCGTTTTAACATCATCCTTGTTTGGACTTGCAGCTACAATAATTTTACGCCCGGGGACTATTTTCATAGTCCTTCGTAGGGCTTCTATTTCATTCTCAGACTCCTGAGAGTGAACTTGCTTAGGAATCGCATATTTAAAGGGTTTCAAAGAAGTAATCAAAACATTGTTATCTCCAAGATCGCTTCTTTCAAACGAAGTAGGCATAAAAACAATTTCTAAATTACCATCGAGATCTCCCAAACCTTGAACTCGAAATCCAGGGAAATATTGTCTTGCCACTGCCCCCTCAACATCCATTAGAAATTGAATAACTGTATTTTTCGGCTGAATTTTCATCTGATGAATCATTCCACGAGTTGCATTAAGCGTCGGGATTCCCCAGTTTTTAAAAAATAATTTTTGTTTTTTTTCTTCGAGAAGTTTGTTCAGATCAACGGTTCCATCTTTACCAATATAATTGAAAAATTCTTCAAATTGATCCGTCTCCAAGCTCGCCAACAAAACTAATGAGTAAACCAAACTAAAAGGAGATTGTTCAAAAGCATCCTGTAATCTTTCCCTGCCAATAGGGGAATCCCTAAGAATCGTAAAAACTCGTGTAAAATTCACTAAACTATTTGGCTGAGACAACAAATTGATTGCGACATTAAAGCTTTTCGAATTTTTCCTAAGCATCCCTGATATTCGATCAGCTCCTAGAATAATAGATAACTCACGTACAATCTCTTCTCCTCCCAAACTCTGCGCACCTACTTCATCTTCTGCTCCTAAGGATGCATCGGTAATAACTTCCACCCCTCTTTCGCGCAGCTGTTTCACTATGGGATCGTCATTCGTTATGGGGGTTCCTCTCAAACTAACCACCTCCAACTCTCTTAAATCTTTTAATGCTCTAATATCCTTAACTTGGGTTCTGCTCAAACTAAGATACCTCAAATACTTTAGCCCCTTTAATGCGTTTAATGATTCGCTGTTGATATCTCCTCGAGAATAAAAAACAACCATATGCCCCAAAACTCCATAGTGAGTTTCATCAATTCTTGGCTCAACATTCAGGCCCAATAACTGCGCTCTCACTCCTTCCCGGTATCTTTTAACCCACGCTCTCACTCTCTCGTTTCCTGTTAGAACTTCTATCTCTTCCATCACCCCCTCTTGCCCCTCACGACTCCAATCCAGCATCACCTCATCCGTCAGGTAAAGCGCATTCTCGATTTCTTCTTCTCTTCCTTCTGCCAACTCCAACATTACCTTCTGAAGATAATCCTTAAGCTCTTCTGCTATAACTTCTTCATCTTTAAGCTCTCGTAACACTACACCCGCTTCCGCTAACCTTGCTCTGCCTGCTCTCAAGTATTCATGGACCTCTCTTAGTTTCCCTAGGACATCTCCTTCTCTCGGATCCCCTAAACTTGCAGCTTCGACTCCGTATATTCGCAAACCATTTCTAACAAGTTCGTCTAAACTGCTCACATCCTCAACTGGGGTAAAGCTCAAATAAAGAACCTCCAATTTCACTAACGCACTTAAACCACTCACATTTTGAACTAGAGTGTGGTTTAAATTAAGCCTCCTTAAATTCACTAGAGCACCTAAACCACTCACATCCTGGACTGGTGTCGCTGCCAAATAAAGCCTCTCCAAATTGATTAAGTCTCTTAAACCATTCACATCCTCAACCTGGGTTCCATTTAAACGAAGCGTAACTCCTAAAGTATCTTCATCAATTTCTAATCGAGGGTTTTGCTCACGATCCATCTCCTCTATCGGGATTCCACTAGCCAGAAATAAGGCCCCAACTATAGCCTTCACCGCCTCTTCATATCTGCCTATTCTTTCCCTCCCCCCTTCTTGTTTTCTCACATCACCAATTACGTCCCTAACCGTGGTTTCATAATCATCCGGTCTTGTCGGAAATCTCCAGCCTGCTTCTATCAGCTCAAAAGCTCTATTAAAATTCCCCTTCTGTGTATAAGCCCCAATCATTGTCTTCCTTAAACCAAAATTATCCGCTTCAGCCTTAAGCCGATGTTCCATCACTCCTAAATCCTGATCCCCTGTTCTTCCCAAACTCTTCGCATCGGCTTCATCTTCAGCTCCTAATTGTTTTGCAACAGCATCTTCCATCTCTTCTCGTGTAGACTCTCGGCCGGTTCCGTTTGAAAGTTCAATAACCCATACATCAATTTGCTCTCCGAGATACCCGTGACCAATAAATATCTGCGTTCGGTCTCTGCTTATGAGAACACTTGCTACCCATGAAGCTGGGAAAATTTCCCTAACATCTTCAGTTCCAGTACGCATTAAAATATAATTTTCATAAATAAAATAAATCCTATCTTCTCGAATGATAATATCTGTTGCCCACTCCTCCGGTATTTCCTGAACGAACGAAATTGGCTGTCCACCATGGAGAAAGATGTCACCTATCCTCTTGTCAATTCGTTCCACTTTCTCTGTATTCCCCAAATACCGCCATATTTCTAAAGACTGGGTATAAGCAGCCCAGGCATTGGAATTTGCTTTCTTTCCCTGATAAAACCTCCCAAGCTTTTCATAATATTCTGCCCAACGTTGAGACATTCGGGGTACCTCTTCTTGTTGTAACCTCTTAGCTTCAGTACGCAATCGATCATCCGTTCCCAAACTCTGTCCAACAATCTCAGAATCATCATCAAAAAGCACATATTCTTTAGGAGGCTCTGCTACTTTTGGTAATTTGTCTTGCGCTGCTGCTATATCAAAAACAATAAATGTAATAATTCTATGACTATTTTTACGAGTCGTATGCAGCTTATTTAAAATTGGAATAGTTTCCCTTATTTCTTTTCCAAGCTCATCTCTTAATCTACCCACTTCTCTTGTATTACTAATTGATTCTAAAAAGGTAGTCTTTTTATATCTTTCTTTCCAAGATTGCAATAAATCTGAATCAAGAGCCTTGACAGCTTTTTCCAAATCATCAACATCTTTCTCTTTCCAACCTTTGACTTTAGTAAGAGCTTGATAATAATTTTCTCCCTTTCTCAATGCTTCCCATAAATAAATAAGTCCATGTTTTTGAGCTGCAACTATAACCTTTCTTCCATCGGGGCTAATAGCAACAGCCCTACCCATACGATCAGAGAATTCATTCTCAAGTGTTGCTATTCTAATTCCTGTTGTTATATCCCATACTTGATAGCTTGAATCAACTAGCATATTTCCATCAGGACTAAACATTAACCCATACGCCAAACCACCATAAGGACTTGCCACTTCATTTCCCAAGTGCATATCAAAAATTTTAATCCGACCACCCTCACTCCTTACTAGAAATTTTCCTTGTGAATCAATAGCCAGTTCAAATATCTGATGAGAACTTTCTATAACGAAATCAGAAACATCTCCACTTGAGATGTCAACTATTTGTATCCCTCCAATGCCTCCGAATCCATCTCCCATTCCAACAACAACTTCAGATCCGGTAGGTTTAAAAATAATAGAATTAACATTTCTTAAACTCACATTAAAACGTTCAGGATCCCCATTTTCTTTTAAATCCCATGACAATAAACTGTTGGGCCCAATCATGCCAGCAACTAATTGATTACCATCGGGACTAAATGCAATAGATGCTATTGGATATTCACCATTTAATACATCTGAAGTTTGAAGCACTCGGATAGGTTGTCTTGTTTGGAAGTCAATTAGTGTGATTGTAGAATTTTCTAATCCTAAGGCTAATAACTTTCCATCAGGACTAAAATCCAAAGAATTTATACTCCCCCTATAAGAAACTAATTCTTGAATAAAATCTCCTGTCTCAGCATCCCGAAGTTCAACAGAACTAAAACTTATTTCTGAATTTTCAAGCACTGCCACAAAAAATCTTCCATCGGGACTAAAAGCTAGATGTTCTACCCAAATCGGCCGGGTACGTATACTAATTTTAGGTTTAACATTGGAACCTCTAAATTCATAACCATGGGATTCATAGGCATTCAGTAACCTCAATCCATAAAAAAGATTTTGTCTCGTTGAATTACTCAAGTCTTCTCTTTTTAAAATTTCTAAAAATAAATCTCGTACTCGCTGAAAATGAGTTGATTTCTGTGCTAACCAAATAACACTCTCAATCAAACTTCTATCTCCGGGCAAATCTATCAGCCTACTAATAACTTTCTCTAAATCAACAGCAACCCTTTTCCCCAAACTCTTCGCACCGACTTCACTTTCTGTTCCCAGAGATTCTCCACTAACTCTCTCTGGAAATACTTCGTTAGGGAAAAGGCCTTGTTCGTATTCAGTGAAGGCGGGGTTGATGTTGGCGTATAGGGTGCGCATAGTTCCGTCCATTCCCACGGTAATAATTTTTCGTCCATTGAAGGTTATTTTAATATCATGGATAAGACCCCCCTCAACGAGTATTGGACTGTCAGGAGGAAGATTGCTGGATGGAGTAGGTAAATACTGTTGAATCTTGGCACCAGTACGAATATCCCATACAGCTATTCCATTTCTATGGTTAGTTACTATCTGTTCCCCATTAGGAGTGATTGCAACACTAAACCCCTCGTTGAAATATGCAACACTCTCTAAATCTATTCTAAAATTGCGAATCTCATTCCCTGTATTGATATCCCAAACACGTACTAGTCCTCCTGTCTGAACGGTTATAAGCTCTTTACCGTTTGACGTAAGATCTGCTCTGAAAAATCCACTATTTGAATCTAATTCAACAAAAAAACCAGGAATGCGCTCCATCTTTTCCGTGTCCCAAACTTCTAAATAAGTTCTATTCAAAGAAAATCTATCGCCAAAACCTTCATTACCCATAAGGTCCGCCATTATTACTATTCGCTTGTTGTCAGGACTCATCATAATTTGATGTATTTCGTATCCGTCAAAATTCTCATCTTCCAGTTCAGTAATTCCCAGTTTTATTTCGTAAAGTTGTTTCATGGTCGCCCAATCTAAAACATTTACCTTTTCAAAGTTTCCTCTGGTCCTTGTCATTAAAAGACTGCCATCTGGACTAAAGGGGCTTTTTCTTGAAGCAAAACTCATATTATCAATATCCCTTGGCCGATTTCCAAGCTCTCTAGAAAAGGGCATCATACATGCTGCTCTATCATGATTAAATAATATATGGCTTCCCTCCGGAGTAAAACTAACGAAATCGTTTCTTGGATATCTACCATATGACACTATGTTTCCACCATATGGGCCCGACCTTTCACCATTAAATTCATCCCATAAATATATATGGCTATTCCCTACAGCGGTTATTTGCCCTATGCGAGAATCAACAGATACTCTCTCCAACGGCCCCCCATTTCCTTGCCTAACTCGAACCCTTAACGGCTCTCCCTCCCAACTATAAAGACTATTTACCATCTTATTTAATGTGTCTCGTTCTTCTCCCTCTCTAGTTACTACTTCCACGCCACCCCTTCTTGCCACTACAGCCATCAAGTTATCTAAATGTTCCTCACCTCCCTCTTCAGAATATTTCCTCATAAGTTCTTTAACCCTATCTCTATCATTCCCTAAACTCTTCGCATCTGCGTAGTCTGGCTGCTGAGCATCACTAGCTTTTAATGCTGCTTCTTCGTAAACAGACTGTGGTCTGGCCGCATACACAGGAGTTGCATATTCAAAGACATTAAAAAGCATGAAGAAAGTGGATACAAAAATAGCGGTGGTTTTATGGAATATAGGTAATCTTGACTTAGACTGAGACTTCATTTAGACAAACTCCTCTTTGGGTAAAGGATACCATATTGAATTATATTACAGAAATACCTAAAAATTCCCCGCCACGTGAGAGTCATTCTAGTACCAATACCCACCCCTGGCACCCCCCGAAACGGGGACACATTGGGGGAACTTATAAAAGAAAACAGGTGGAAATAACATGAAACAAGATGAACTAAGAAAGAAACGTTAATTGTAGGTGTGATAAGAAATTATGAATCGTAATAAGGAGTTAGAAGAAAGTGAAAGCATTATTGTAACCACCTGTCATTGCGAGGCAAACAGCAAAAAAGCCGTGGCAATCTCAAACAAAGAAGTTCAAACTTATATCCCTTTACTTGAGATTGCCACGGCTCTATTGAGCCTCGCAATGACAGTGTATCCAAAACTTTTTACGCCGCTCGCCCAATAACAACCCCAGCTTCATACTCCTGAACCAAACCTAACAGAGCCTGTCCCACCGAAGAGAAAAACCCATTGATTTGTTTAAGTCCATACTTCATTGAAAAGGCCATCTGATTCTTTGCTTGCGTATAAAGTAACGCCACCGCCAGAAAACCACTCTCGTCATCTGGATATCTAAACTTATTTTCTCCAATTAAAGTGAACTCTTTTGCAGGATCCACTCCTATGGACATATGAAGGTTGTGCTCTGCCCGTCTAACACTTCCTGCTGCTTCTACTTCACTTTGAGGTGTAAATATAATATTGGGTAAATCAAGTTCTGGTGGTTTTTCATAACCTAATGCATTCGCAACAACAATTGTTAACTTCTTTGGATTCATTCCTGCTAATTTAAACATCTCTTCCTTTTGTCCCAATGATAATGCTTTTATTTCCCGTCCATCTATAAATACATTCACAGGTTGTTTAATGTTCTCTAAGACGGAAATATCTAAACCTCCTAAACTACTTGCCTCTACATGTGTTTCACCTTCTACTTCTATAATCCATCCTTGTCCTAGAATTCTTAACCGTTCTCGATTAGGGTGCTCTATAAAAAATGCTTCAGCATCTTCACGGCTGACATTCGTATTTCTCAAGTCAAGATGTCTTAAATTCATCAAACCTTTTAAGTGCTCTAACGCTTCATCCCCAAGTTCACTATGTTGAAAATGAAGTCTTCTCAAACCTGTTAAGGCTCCTATGCGCTCGAGTGCGCGATTATCTATGTGTTCCTGATCAGTAAGATAAAACTCCGTTAAATATGTTAAACCACTTAATTCATCCAAGTACTGGTCGATCTCACCTGTGGTAAGCACAAGTACGGGGTCTATTCCCAATTCTAATGTTCTTCTGTTTATGGACAAACTACGTCCTAGACCCACAACCTTCTCTAGAACCTTGGTAGAATATCTATTAATAAATACTTCCATCCAATCTTCTTCTAATATTCTATTCTGCAATTGACCCAATGGACTACCTGCTTCTCTTCCTTCTACAGATAACCCTATATCAAATAGGGTCCTTTCTATTCCCTTTCTATTTTTTGATCTATTTTCCCATAAGAATCTATCAAAAAGAAATTTCTCAGCTTTCTCCTGTGTCATTTTTAACATTTCTTCCTGTGAGAGCCTTGGCTCATTTTCATTTAACCATCTTAAGCTTTGCAATAACCGTTCTTCAATTATTTCTCTATCTTTTTCATCTAAATTTTCATATCGAGGCAATACTTCGTCCACAATTAACACTCTAGCTTCTTCTATTAAGTCAGAGTCACCGCCTTTTCTCACCCCTTGACTCATTTTTACTCGGATATCCTTCATTACTTCTGCTAGTGTTCGTTCTCCTGAGATGCTTTCTGCTCGTTCTATACCCGCTCTACGTCTTCTTTCTTCCTCTCCAAAGCCACCGCCTACTTTTCTGGTTACTTTAGGACTAACTGTCCGTTCTCCTGTTAAGGAGGGTTTAAATGCTATAGAAGGATCAAACAGTTCAGGAAGAGGGCTCACTTGTAAAACTGCTCCCAAACTCGAAGCATCTGCTTTGCCATCATTTTTCTTTACTCTTTTTTTAGTCGGTATATGTCGCCTTCCTTGACTATTGATAATGATCAAGTTTTCTTTATTTGAATAAGTTCTTCTCAGCTCTTCTATATCTGCGTCGGTTATTTCAGTTCCAGTTAAATCAAGCATTCTTAAATACTTTAAGCCTTTCAACTCTCTCAAGATTTCTTTTAATGCTATTGCATTTTCAAAACTATCTCCATACACGTAAATACCTTCATGAATTTCATCAAGATCTAAACCTGTGTATTCCCTTCCATCCTCATCTGTATTAATAAAATCAAGAAAGTCTTCTACTTTAGTAGGATCGCCCATAACTTCATCCAGAAAATCATTGTTATCCGGTTCAAAAACAAAATTACTTAAATTAATCTCGCTTAAGAACTCTAAATTCATTAATCTAACCACATACTCTTTTAGAGTATATTCCATCAAAGACAAATTATTCCAATCAACAGTTATGTCTAAACTTTCTCTAGAAATGGTTACTTGTTCTAAAAATTCCTCGGAGGGCATCCCCAGTTGCTCTTTAACTCTATCTTCGTATTCATCAATCCAAGCTTGCACCCAGCCATACGCTAAGACCTCAAGTCTTAAAGCTTCCAACTCTTCTTTTACTTCATCTTTCCAATTCGTCTCATGAATAATTCTAAGAAAAGCTCGTGTGAAATATACATTTTCTTTCTTTTTCAGAAGCTCTGCTAATTGGATCACATAATTTCTGAGCTGGTTTTTAACTTCCTTATTATTGGTGGAGGTGAGATTTCTTTGCACCATTTCAAATCGATAGAAAATATCCAGTGTTGTTTTGTTCTCTCTCTCCCTTGATGATATATATCCTCCAAGAAGAACCTCTCTCACTTCCTCCATCAACTCAAAAGCACCGCCCTCAACAGCACTAATCAATTTGTTGGCTAAATTCAATCTCAAATCTAAGTTTCCAGGCTCTGCCGCTAGGAGGGGCCGTAAGCGTTGAATGCTTCCCATCGTTCCTCGAACATCTCTTCCATGTCCGCCAACTTCTCGTGTTACTTTAGGACTAACTGTCCGTTCTCCTGTTAGGTCAGGTTTAAATAATATAGAGGGATCAAACAGTTCAGGAAGAGGACTAATTTGTTGCACTGCTCCCAAACTCGAAGCATCTGCTTCATCTTCTGCTCCTAAACTTTGGCCTGAAATCAGTATCCTTTCTCCATTTGGATGGGATTGTCGAAAAGATTCAATAGCTTCATTTGTGAGTCCAGAATGAAAGAGCTCAAGATATTCCAAATGTTTTATTTCTCTTAAAGATTTCAGATCTTCGTCTTCTAACGTTCTCCCTGCCGAATCAAAAGACACTCCCAATGTCTCATTGTTAATGAGAAAATTGTTTGTTCTCATTCTATGCCTTTTGAATATTGGCATAACTTGTTGTCTTACCCTTTCTCTGTACCACAAAATCCATTCTTCAACCCATTCAAGCTCTAACAGCTCCCCTCTTAAACGCTCCATTCGTCCCCTCTCTCTTTCGGACCATTTTACTATGGTTATCATTCTGAGAATAACTTCTATATTTTCTATTTCCTCCCTTTTTCTCAAATCGTCACTCAGCATAAACAGAAATATCTTTATAATGCCTCTCCATCGATTATCATCTGCTAAATGTACTATTCCATATAAAGCTTCTTCGACAACTTCATCGTTTCCTCTTTTAAATTCCCATCTTAAGATCTGGAACAGTCTTTCTCGGATTATTTTTCTACCAAGCTCTTCTAACTCTTCATATCTTGGTAACACTTTTTCTAGAATTAATACTCTCGCTTCTTCCATCATCTCTCCACTCATCTTTGTTCTAATTTCTCTCATCACTTCTGCTAGGGTCTCATCTCCTTGTAATGGTGGGGTTGATACTTCCTTACGGGCTTTGCGTCTTCGGGCTTCGTCTCCATAGCTTCCACCTGCTTCGCGTGTTACTTTGGGACTGATGTCTTGTTCTCCGGTTAGATCGGGTTTGAATGCTGTAGACGGATCAAATAGTCCAGGGAGGGGTGGAGATTTGAGAACAGCTCCCAAACTCTGCGCATCGGCTTCTTCGAACTTAGAATCCCTACCCCCAAATCCCGGCTTTACCCCAAAACTATCACCTAATACAATTTTTGTTCCTTTAATATTAACTGAATCAATCAGTTTAGTACTTTTTTTTGTCCATTTCTCGCCTAAGGATGTTATTTCCATTAATTTATTATCACGAGCTAGCACTCGCAATGCCTTATGCTCATTACCATAAACACTGAATGAATCGCCTCGCACCGCACCCGCAAGATCATCAATACCACTGCCATTATCTAAAGAGATGACATAATGAGAATTGTCGCTCTCATCATGAAAGAACATGACAACTCCCCATTGCCCCTCAGTTCTTACAACATGTTGATACAAATTTTCTAAAAGAAGATGAATATTAGTATTTGGTTGAGTTCCATCTTTTGGAAGGTCTCTGTAAGCAAAGTCAAAAAAAGCACGCCTTAAGAAACGAACCGATCTCTTCTGAGGGTTAATAAACATCTTTAAATCAAGACCTCTTGATACACTTGTGTCATACAGCTCTTCTACCATCTTTTTCTGAACAAGGTTATGCTCTTGAAAAATAGATAAAAACTTTGCGGCCAACTCTTTGAATGCCTTTTGTAATGAAATTATATGAACTTGAACACTGTCTAAAACCGCCTCTTTCTCAGAAAGTTTTTTTACAGGAAAATCTGATATAAACTCCTCAAGACTCATCTTTTTTTGTTCGTTTCTTTCAAGATAATCCGTTCTCTCTTCATCAGTAAGCCCGTAAATCTCTTCCAGTTTTTGCAAATAGAACATTTTTAATTCCTGAAATCCAGACCCGCTAATAAAAGCACTTTCAAATCTTTCCTTAAAGTCTGTAAGTCTAGAAACCAGAATATCTAATTCAGCCCTGTTTTCACTGTCATTAACCCCTTTTACCCCTCCCATAGAATCTATGCTTTTATTCAACACAGTAACAAAAGCAGAATAGTCTGCTATAAAATGATCCCATTGTTCTAGAAATGGAAAGCCCTCTACTTTGATCAGCAATGTGAGTCCATGCACCTCTTTGAGTTTCTCAATTGCTGCTTCAAAGTCTGGTTGATTATTCTCCCCCATTGCTTTCCATGCTAGGTTTACCATAACATCAACTTCTTCAGCACGTTGAGCTCCACTCCCTAAACTCGCTGCCTGAGACTCTGTTTTTAAATCTTCTTGTCCCAATGCTTGCTCATAAAAAGTTTCTGGCCTCGCTGCATAAAGAGGTGTTGCATATTCAAAGACATTAAAAAGCATGAAGAAAGTGGATACAAAAATAGCGGTGGTTTTATGGAATATAGGTAATCTTGACTTAGACTGAGACTTCATTTAGACAAACCCCTCTTTGGGTAAAGGATACCATATTGAATTATATTACAGAAATACCTAAAAATTCCCCGCCACGTGAGAGTCTGTCTAGTACCAATACCCACCCCTGGCACCCCCCGAAACGGGGACACATTGGGGGAACTTATAAAAGAAAACAGGTGGAAATAACATGAAACAAGATGAACTAAGAAAGAAACGTTAATTGTAGGTGTGATAAGAAATTATGAATCGTAATAAGGAGTTAGAAGAAAGTGAAAGCATTATTGTAACCACCTGTCATTGCGAGGCAAACAGCAAAAAAGCCGTGGCAATCTCAAACAAAGAAGTTCAAACTTAAATCCCTTTACTTGAGATTGCCACGGCTCTATTAAGCCTCGCAATGACAGTGTATCCAAAACTTTTTACGCCGCCCGTCCAATAACCAACCCTACTTCATGCTCTCGCACAAGTCCAAGAAGCGCCTGCCCTACTGCAGAGAAAAACCCATTGATTCGTTTAAGTCCATACTTCATTGAAAAGGCCATCTGATTCTTCGATTGCGTATAAAGTAACGCCACCGCCAGAAAACCACTCTCGTCATCTGGATATCTAAACTTATTTTCTCCAATTAAAGTAAATTCTTTTGCAGGATCCACTCCTATGGACATATGAAGATTGTGCTCTGCCCTTCGAACACTTCCGGCCGCTTCCATTTCACTTTGAGGGGTAAATATAATATTGGGTAAATCTAGCTCTGGTGGTTTTTCATAACCTAAAGCATTTGCTACAACAATTGTTAACTTCTTTGGATTCATTCCTGCTAATTTAAACATCTCTTCCTTCTGACCTAATGATAATGCATTTATCTCTCGTCCATCTATAAAGACATTTACGGGTTGTTCTAAATGATCCAATGTATAAATAAGAGCTGGATCACCTAAACTACTACCAAATAATCCAAACATAACTTTTTCTTGCCCCATCTCTTCTTCACTAGGAACAGAAATTAATTCTGTCTTTAGATTTAATTTTATTATCCTGTGTTGCAGCTCTTCAACTCTAAATTTTAAGAATAAGTTCTCTCCATTCTTACTCAGCGAAACACGATCGTAAGAAAATCTTGAAATAGGATAGAGTTCCTTAAAAGATCCATCCCCTACGTGAAGCCTAAGAATAACTCGACTAAAAACATAAAACACCTTATTTTCTCGTACAAATCTTCCCTTAAGAGGACCATATCTTCTTATATCATTAAAAGCATCAAGTAGATGAAAATCATCCATATCTTCTAATGACTGCATTATGTTGAATAGCCGCAAACTTTCTTCTTGCTCATTATCCGCCTCTAACCCTAACTTATGTTTTTTATCTGCTATGTATAGGAGTATTTCCTCAGCCTGATGATATGCCATCCACGAATATTCTATTTCACCTATTTTTGAATACGCTGTTCCTAACCGCTCATAATGATTAGCCCATTCAGTTGAAAAATAAGAGACATTTTCTTTTTTCATTCTTCTAGCTTCTCTTTCTAAACCTCTAATTTCCATATCACTAAATCGCCCCAAACTCTCAGCATCTACTTCACCTTCTTTATCCCCCAAACTCGCCCCTTTAGATTTCTTCTCTTGAGCTAATACTTCAAGCTTTTCTAATATAGGAAGAACAATAGAAACATTTTGGTCATAGTCTTCGTGTGAAACGATTCTTATACTATCCCTCTTATCTGGATAAGGATATTTAAAACTAGTCGGGAGAAAAGCTTCTCCCATTTGAAGCTCAGGAACCGTCCCTGCCCGATACCTGGGAACAAGAATGACCTCCCCGGCATCTAATCTTGAGTTTAGAGAGATGATGGCTTCAGCAGTTATCTCATTATCTTCGATGAGGACATCTACACCATGTGCTTTAGGAATCTTGAATGCGACCGGACTAATACCATTATAATCTGAAATGGAAATCTTATGTTCTTCCCTAAAAGCTGCTCCTACATTAATTATTTCTTCTCCTGTTACGAGGGGCACGCTTCCAGAGTTCAAGAGATCCTCTAAAAACGGAACAAAACGGCTCCAATCTAAAACCGAATCTCTACTTCCTGCTGTGATCACCTTGATATCATTATTCATTAATAAGCCGATAATCAAAGGCAGCATTCCAGCTGCAACCAGACGGCGCTGGAGGGCATCTATATCAATCACCGTAGAACTCAAATCAATACCTGGATTTTCTCTTAATAAAGATTGTTCGATTCCCTTTCTTGAATAAATGTCCTCACCATAAACTAGAACATCACCACTGTGAGACGTGACAGTGTTATCCAAATCAAAACCAATTCCGAGACCTTTAATATTTAAAGCTCGTTCATAGATTTTCCTTTCTTCAAAAGTAAATAAGCTAATGTAAGACTTGAAAGACCGAAGAACTGCATCTTCTCTCTCCGAAGGAGTCATTTCTCCCAAACTATTCGCATCCACCCCATCTCCTGTTAAAGGCATTTCAGGTAAAAGCAAGAGATCATCCATAACAAACGTTTCAGTTCTTCTTTCGCTCAAAAGGAGTTGGATTTCTTCCCAAGTAAGAGCTAATGTTTTTGTTGTTTCTTTGGTGGGGACCCTGCGGTTATCAAGCGTTGGATATCCAGCACTAATAACAAGGCCCTCTTCCATTACAAGAGCTGTTTTCAGCCATCGTTCAGGCTGTTTAGGCACTAGAATAAAAAGAGCCTTGGCTTGAGAAATTTCTTCCTCTATATACTTCTTAATACTTTGATATAGAGCAGAATATTTTTGATCATAAGCAATAATAAAAGTAATATCCCCACCCCTCTCAATTCCTATTTTTTCAATTTGGCTTCTAAAACTTTTCACTTGCTCCTCTGAGTCTTCACCATGAGTAGCAAAATGAATCAAATGATTCTCGACCCCTTCTGGCCGCTTCACTTGCGCAATAATAGGAGCACAGACAAAACAGCCTGTGGTGCCTTGTATCCATGATGTTTCAGTGAACCTATTACCTAATATTGCATCCACAACTCTTCGTCCATTAATCATTCCACCTAAATGATCTTTGCTAAAATTCGAATTTTCTCTAAGAGCTTCCAGGAACTCATCCATAAAAACTCTCATTTGAGCTTTGACATCGCCCAATAACCCTGCTTGGACTTCTTCTTTAGACCCCAAACTCTTCGCACCGACTTCACCTTTTGCTTCCCCTATTGGCGTTGCAATTAAATAGTTCTGTTCTAAACCAAGAACCTGCTCCTCCACGTTATACCCATCTTGTCTCAACATTTCGACAAGATCAGAGTCGGAAGGTGTGATCATAATGCGAACATCTGGAGATGACACTTGGCGTATTTGTCTGAGGACCCTTAACACACGGCTCTTTTCCTTTCGCAACTCTTGTTCTTCACCCAACAACCATGGAATAAACACAAAATCATAGGGTTCTCTCAAAGCAAGATCTCGAGAAATTTTTTCTACCTTTCCTTTGCGGAAAGTAATGTTTCTATTAAGTTCTGTGCTGAGAATTCCTTTTTCAGAACGCTTCTGGGGATCTGAATAATAAATATCTATAGCCTGTTTGATTAACTTCACCATATATCCAGTGGTCGTAAGTGCTTTGGGAAGTCTGCCGGTTGCAGAAAGTTTAGATGTTGTATTTAAGTCCGCATTAGCCATAAATGCCTCCCCAACAGAAAGCATTACATGACCACTTTTTAGCTCTCTATGATGCCAAAACTTTTTAATGGCTTTGAGCCAAGCAATGGTGTTCGGATCCGCATCATAAACAGTAACGGACTTTGCCCCTTCCTCCGCTAAAATAAATCCATTAATACTATAGCCTGGAATCACAAGAACGTTCTTATCTTTTATTTCCAGATCTAGCTTTTCTTTTATTTTTTTATCATTTACGAAATCAGGATGTCTTGCTTGAAGCCGTGCATAAAGATCTAACTCAGAACTAAAGGGTTGAAGTAAAACATCACCTCCGTCAGCCCGTTTAAGTTTCCCTAATGCCCCTACGTTGGCTGACTTAATAATTTTAATTTCTTTTGGAGTTAAATTGATAGGAATCATTTTACCCACAGCTCGAGCTTCTGGTTTCTTTATTCCTCCCAAACTCTGAGCAGCTGCTTCTGAATCATCTCCTTTTGAAATGAGGCCTGTGATAGCTTCCTTAACTTCAGTGTCCCAGGCTTCTAAGAACTTATTTATGGGTAATTGGCTGCTCTTCCATAAAAACCCCCAAGAGTCCCACCAATGACCAAAAAGGGTAGGTCCAGCATGAACAAAAACATCCATTTCTTCTTCTGGATCAATCACAATGGAACCCTCTTCAGAACTCTCCATAAAGTTTTCCAATGGTTCACGATTTTCATCACCATAAGTATCTTTATGAGGCCAATGTTTAAATTGATGAAAAAGCAACACACCTAATGCCATCCAAAGCCCTTCACCCTGCTTTTCTAAACTTGTGACAATGCGGACTCTCTTCTTAACTGTCTTACGGACTAAAAATTTAACAAAAACTTCATACTCCCCATTAGGAAGAGCTTCTCCCAATTCAAATTGAAATGATTTTATTGGCTGAATTTTCTTGTTTAATTTTATAGAGACTTTCTTAATCCCCAATGGTTTTAACTTTTTTAAAGTAAACCATTCGTTGAAAGCAGCTATCAATTCACTAGCATCCTTTTCTGGGACCCTTCCTTCATATAATTCCTTCATCAGTGGGAGATCACTAGGCAGTGAATGCCAAAAGAAGGGGCGCTCTCCATGAACTTTTTCTAGATAACTATGGGATTCAAACCTTTCTCTTGTATCCTTTTCAAAAACATCCTCAACAAGGATTGCTTTATTCTCATCAGGGGTCACACTGAATTGTAAATTACCACCTGGGCGTTCTGGTTCTCGTGGTATTTCAAGTCTTTTTGAAGCTTCAAAAATTTCCCTCGATGTTGTGAACTTTCCAGAGGACTCTTCAATCAGTCTTTCTTCAAGAACAGACTCTACTAATGCCTGAATCCCTCTTACTTGAGATACATAATTCGGATGAAATAAATCTAAATAATAACCCGCCTTCAACGATAGAGGCTTCCACTCCAGATCCATCTCTTGACTTAATTTGTGATTATAATGTTCATACACCAAAAGGGCATCCAGTCCCCGTTGATCTAACCCAGGAAGGGTGAGTTTTGTTTTTAGCCTTGCAATTAAGTCCGAGCGATAGCCATCTGGGAATTCTTTATTTTTTGTTGCGATAATTCGGAGATCCTTAGTATTAATAATTCCTCCCCCTGGTAAATCAATTGGCTTAGAATCAAAAAGTTCCAACAAAATTCCCTGCATTTCAGCATTAGCGTCTTCAATTCCATCAAAAACAAAAATTCCTCTTTTTCTATTATGCTCTAATAATAATCCAGGATATCCACTAGTACCAAACAATGTTTCTTCTCGCTTATCACCACTCATTGCATTAAACCGATTAACATTAATTACAGTTACTTGTTTATCTCTCCGATTAGGATTAAGCCCATGAAGTAATTTCCAAACAAGCTCTTTACCACTTCCTGAGGGTCCATCAATCAAAATAGGTCGTTTAAAATCCCGCAAGGCTAAAGCTTCAACCTTTTTCAATAAAGCTAAAACAGGTTCAGAATTTCCGACAAACTCAACTCCACCATCACCATAACTTTCCGTTGAATCCCTCAATCTCAAAAATGTTTCCGTCTCCCAAGGCAATACCCCATCAGATGGTTTTAACACAGTATCGGTATCGCTGTTACCCCCCAAACTGAAAGCGTTGGCAAAGATAAGATCTGATTGTTGTAAAGGTTGTTCTAAAGCTTTCTCAAAAAAGGTTTGTGCCCGTGCTGCATAAGCAGGAGTTGCGTACTGAAGGATATTAAAAAGCATGAAGAAACTGGACAGAAAAATAGCGATGATTTTATGCAAGGAATGTAGTTTTGATCTTGGATGAGACTTCATGCCAGTAGTTTTCCCCTTTAGATATAAAGAAGAAATATAGCATATATTGCCCTAATTACCAGTGAATGCCCTTTAAAGGCTATGTAACTTTATATAAAGTAACATGTTAGGTTTGAAATAGAAGGACATTAACTATACTCAAGCCTTGAGATTGCCACGGCTCTATCGAGCCTCGCAATGACAGCTTTTTTCCAAAATCCTTAGATCTGCCCGCCTGGATGGCCAATGCCAATTTTATGTCATGGATGACATGTCTTTTATTGGCCTTCGCTTCGCTCGAGGATGACAAACTTTCTTTTTCGGAGATTGCCACGGCTCTGTTGAGCCTCGCAATGACGGTGTGTTCAAAACGCTAGCCTGTCATTCCCGTATGTTTTAGTCGGGAATCCACTTCCTTAATCAAATACAATTGTTTTAATAATGTAATGGATCCCGGATCAAGTCCGGGATGACAAAGGTCTCAAGCTGATCGCTGAATGCTTCCGTCGTAAGACGGATCTGCTTTAGCAGAGAGTGCTGAGTGCTAATTAACTGGAGTAAGGACAGAAACTGACTTGATGTAGGCTTCGGATTGGGTTTTGGTGTTGTCGGAGTCGGACATGATTCCGATGGCGACTAACTTGCGTTTGGGTTTTTTGCCGTAGAGCATTTCGTAGTCTTTCACAATATCTCTTGTTTCGGTAAACCATGTTGCAGAATCACCTTTTTTATCATTGCGAACCACAAATGTTTTTACGCGATCCGTATAAGGGCTTCTAGCATAGGTTCCTTCTGCGAAGTGATCATCCCAAACGTATTGAATAATATCTGAGGTAAAAATGGTTGCTCCATCAAAAATAGCGTAGATACGAGCGCCATAGTCATTATCTGTTTTAGCAGCAAATACCTTATTCTTTTTGTTTGAAGGAAACTGGGTTACTTTCCACTCCCATCTTAAAACAGGGTTGTCCTTCATTTCCACTTTCACTTTCTTGAATATTCCGGAAGAAGTACCATCACTAGCACTTTTAAGCACTTTTTCACCTGAAGCCTCATCGGTGACAACTTCAAAAGTACCTTTTCCCTTAAAAACTTTTTCTTTCCAAGCTTTGATAGACCTTGGTTTATTAAATCGATACTGGAATAGTGTTTTAAATTGATCAATAGGCTGCTCTGCTAAAGACCCAGCATCTACATCCACTTTCTCGTTCACTCCAAAAGGTCTAAAAAAACAGACAACCAGAACAAGTAAAAGAGCAATAACCCCGGCCCCGCTGTAAGCTATTTTTTTCATATTTAAAGGTTCTTTCGTAATCATAGTTATTATTTTCCTTCAAAAATTATATGTCTACCTTATATATCGGCAAAACATCTAACAATTAGTACCACATTATTGGGAATTTACAAATTAAAAAAGGGGAAAAGGGAAAAAGGGGGAAAGGGGACAGTCCCAAGGGACAGTCCCCGTTTCCCCCTTTTTCCCGTTTTTTTCCTTTTTATCATATCTTCTTTATTTTAATTACCTTAGAAGGTTTTTCAGCAAAAGAAACACCTGGTTCATAAGACATTTTTCGATAACGGGGTCCTGCTTTTTGAATAATATCTTTCCATCCATTATCCCATTGGATGTATACCCGATCATCCTTAAATCGCCATGTTCCAACAAGCTCCTTGTCTTTATTGGTTGTTGCTGTTCCATCCATATCTAATGTAATTAAACCCGGTTTACGCTGGGTATCTCTGTACTCATATATACCTACGTAGTCAGACCGCTTTTGGGATTTACTTCTCCGCTCTGATTCTTGCAATAACATAGACTGATTAATAACGCTTTGTGCCGAAACAGGAGCAATTAAAGCAAACATTAAAATACTAAAAATAGGAAAAACTAAAAGATTTTTCATATTAGATATCCTTTAATAAAAGGTTATGGTCCGATTGTGAAATCACATCTCTAAAACCAGTAACACAGGATGATAATTTTGAAAATGCATCTGATTCCATTGTTGGAATATTATTAACCCCAGAATCATCCAAAGCATCTAACACTTTACGCACTGTCAACATTTCAACAGGACATCCAGGTTGATAGGCCCCAACCTTAGAATCCTCTGTCTTGGTCTCTGAAAGCATTCCTGCCTGCGTTAAATCAAAAACAACCTGTCGAATTAACCGAATGGGTAACTCTAATGCATGAGACAACTCCGTAGCCGTCAGCGGTTTTTTCTCTTCTGAAAACCGTTTGACACAAGCATGAACAATCCAAAGTGAAATTAGTTTTTTATACGACAAACTAACTTTTAAACAATCAGATTCAAACTCATAAGTCTCTTCGTTCTGAACAGCAAAGGCAATTTCACATCCCAAAAGAACAATCACCCAACTGAGCTGAAGCCAAATTAAAAATAAAGGCAATGCCGCAAAACTACCGTAAATAGCACCATACTGACCAACACCAATCTGAAAGTGAATATAACCAAACTGAACTGCCTGATAAATACTTCCCGCAATAATTGCTGCTATTAAGCCAGATTTAATATTAACTTTGGTATTAGGCATAAAAACATAAATAAATGTAAATAAAACCCAAAGCACACAATAAGGAAACAGTTTTAACGAGGTAAATATAACAGGGCTAAAAAATCCCAATAAAGAAACTTTTTGCGTAATCATTTCTATCTGAGAAGTAACAAATACGGTAATGGAACTAGACAGAATAAACAACAACGGACAAATAAGCATAAAGGAAAGATAATCACTAAATTTTCGTGCCAAAGTCCTAGGTGTTTTAATTCCCCAGATATCATTAAAAGAATGCTCAATATTTCCTAACATTTTAATGACTGTCCAGAAAAGAAAGGCCACACCAATACCAGCCACAATACCCCCACTGGTATTTTCAAGTAAGGTTTTAGAAAAATCTAATATGCGGGTCATTGCTTCTTCTTGGCCTTGGAGGTTGGTCATAACCTTCTCTTCTAACATTTTTTCAAAGCCAAATCCCTTAGCAATACCAAAAGCCATCGCAAATAAAGGCACTATAGAAAGAAGAGTAAAAAACGTTAACGCAGAGGCCCTCAAGAAACAGTTATCTTCTTTGAATCCTCTAATAGCCAGCAAAACGGCTCTTAAGTAACGGATTCCTATAGATTTGTTGCGAGACAAATCCTTAGAACGGATCCGCCAAATATCTGTGGTTAAAAACTGAACTACTTTGGAAACCATGTTTAGTCCTTGGTTGAGTTGAGTTATCTTATTTCTGTATATAATGTTAACAGCTTTTACGTAAAACGTGAAGTGTGAATCGTAAAACGGTGTCATTGCCCTTTGAAGTAAGGATTTTCATCAAGTGATTGCCACGACCTCTTTATTGCTTGTCTCGCAATGACAGTATGTTCAAAACAAATATGGCATCCAGACTGGTGGATCCCACATCAAGTGCGGGATGACAAGCTTAGACAAGCTATACCAAATCAAACTGTTCCCAGAGGCTAATTACGATTCCCTTTTGTATAACAAGCAACTCTGGGGGATCCGACTCATGGGTTTCTTTTACTTGGGTTAGGAGTTTTCTTAGTCTATCGGTTTGAGTCTCATCGCCAAATCTAAAAACACCCTCTCTGCTCAAATCATGTAAAACAATTATAGAAGAACTGTCTTCATTGGTTTTATTGATTATTTTCTTCAGGAATAAATCGAGTTTAGAGACCTCTTGGTTATACACTTGTACCGGAAAACTACAATCAATTTTACCGTAAGACTCGGGTATTTTTTTTCTAAATTTTACAAAAATACAAGCAAAGTGAATATAACGTTCTTCTCCTACCTCCATTTTCTGAGCATGATTCACAATTAAAGAGATAAAAGCATTCCAGTCAAATTGTTGTATCCCATCACCTAAATCAACAGACAATACATCAAAACTAAAAAACCCACGAATTATTGCAGCTGTATCTTTCATTGATCGCGTCAATAGGTCTTGAAATGATTTCCATATATCGGCTTCATATTTGGAAATGATCTGCGCGAGAAGAACATCTATAGGATTTCCTTCTCGAATACAGTTAAAGTTAAGTACTTTAGGCAGAAGTTCACCCGAAAAGTTTACAGATTCAAATTTAGGTAATTGTTTGAAAAGAGACATGTTTTGAAAGGGGTGCATTCTTTTCTCCAAATTGTCATTGCGAGACAAGCAATAAAGAGGTCGTGGCAATCACTTGATAAAAAACTTCTTCATATCCTACTCACCTGAGATTGCCACGGCTCTATTATCGATTGCCTCGCAATGACAAGGTTCAATAATAACAGCTACTCCCAACAACTTTTATAAGCACCTATCGATTCGGTGTATTGTATAAAGTCTTTATAGAAAGGGATTGAAGCTAGGGTTGCACCATCACCAATGACGATAAGTTTTCTTTTTGCTCGCGTCATGGCCACGTTCATACGTCGAGTATCATTCAAAAATCCTAATTCTCCTTCAACATTGGAACGAACTAAAGAGATTAAAACAACTTCCTTCTCTCGCCCCTGAAAACCATCCACACTTCTTACTTCAATATCTCGATTATCAATTTTTCGTGTTAACAGCTGAACCTGTGCTTTATAAGGACTAATCACACAAACATCTTTTGGGTTAGCACCCAGCTCTAAAATTTCATTTAATTTTTCTATTAACAAAACAGCTTCTTCATCATTGTAACGACTCTCACTACCGGGCTTCATCTGCTCTTCAAACCCCTTACCTGCTGTATCTAAAAATAAAACTGGGGTTGAACTCATATCCGAGTCCTTCACTCCATCTAAATCTTTTAATAAATGCCCTTTTACAGAATCATCAGCAATCAGTTTATTATCATAAAATTGTTTTGACGGGAAATTCATAATATTCTCATTCATTCGATATTGAACTCGAAGCAAGCTCTTGTGATCTTCATCTAACACAGCAATAAGACGCTCAAACAAACTAATACCTAAGCCTTTTCGCTTAGCTTCTTCCGAAAAAACAGTAGGTGATAATTGGCAGTGATCTCCCGCCAATATGATTTTTTTCGCAAATAAAATAGGAACCCACGAACTAGGCTCAATGCCTTGAGTTGTTTCATCCATAACCACTAGATCAAATTGTCTATTTCTAAAAATTGGATCCATAGCACTCGTATGCGTGCCTACAAACACATGATCATTGCTCACTAATTGTTTTCCAATATTTTTCTGCAACTCTTTAATTTGCATTTTGAAAAATCGGACTTCATCCCTAGTTTGTTTCATCTCGGAACGTTCAATCCAAACACGCTCTTTTCTTCGATCTTGTTTTTTAAATTTATGGTGAATTTCAGACTCATATTCATTAATCAATTCTGCATAAGGGTGATGCGCTAGCCAGTAATCCAAGGTATGTTCATGTAAATGCTTTTTAACCCGCGCTGGATGACCTAGACGTAAACAAGAAACCCCTTTTTCTAACATTCTCTCTAATAATAAATCACAAGCTGTATTACTTGGGGCTGTGACAAATACTGACTTTTTCTCTTTTAAGGCCTGTTGAATAATCTCAACCAATACAGTCGATTTTCCCGTTCCCGGAGGCCCATGAATCAAAGAAACATCTTTTGAGGAGAGAGCTTTCTGCACGGCTTCTTTTTGCCACTTATTTAAATCTGTATTAAAGAAATCAATATCTTTAACTTCAATGGAAGTGACTGCATTAGGCTTTTTTATCCCTAAACTTAAATCACGAAAAAAAGATAAGTCATCATTCACAGCACTTTCAACTATATCTAATGTTTTTGACATCTTTTGATAAATGGGTGACATGCCAGCGCGATTTAAGTGATAAATACTATTTTCAGTGAGCCAACTGGGCAATCTTCTATTAAAGGCCAGAACTATTTCATCCTTAGATTTCTCAAAGACAGTTCCAATAGGAAGGCCATGTAATTCATTAGGATCTTCTGAAACAGTAACCACATCACCCACATCTAATGAAAAGACAGGTAATTCTTTATTCTTATCACTGACAAATGTAATTAATTGATGTTCTGCAGGACTGAAATGAAACTCCGCAGCACGCATATTGAGCAATGATTTTCCACTTTCTTCTCGTTGCTTTAAACTTAGATTGAGAAAACCTTCAATATAACGAGCACTCTCCTGCTCTTCTTCAAGTAATAACAATTGTCTAATTTTTGAGAAATGGGATTGAGGCATGTTTGTTTAGCTTTCGAGGAAATGTTTTTGAAAAAACCTGTCATTACGAGACATGTTATAAAATAAGTCGTGGCAATCTCAAGACAATAAGAAAAAAATACTATCCTGAGATTGCCACGGCCTAATTGTTAACTGCCTCGCAATGACTGTTCTGCTAAAAACAGTTATTTTTATATTTCTTTAATTTCTTTACCAATTTCTTCTAAAGCTGTTTTGGCGTCGCTGTAGAATAAATAGGTTTTTTCGTTTTCAAATAAAGGGTTTTTAATTCCGGCGAATCCAGGGCTAAGACTTCGTTTAATAACGACAACGCTTTTGGCTTTATCTACATTTAAGATAGGCATACCGTAAATTGGGCTACCTTTATCCTCGCGCGCCTCGGGATTAGTCACATCATTAGCGCCAATAACCAAAGCAACATCCGCCTGCTCGAATTCAGAGTTAATTCGGTCCATTTCATATAATTTGTCGTAAGGAACATCGGCTTCGGCTAGTAGAACATTCATGTGGCCTGGCATACGCCCTGCTACAGGGTGAATCGCATACTTCACACTAACGCCTCGTTCTTCTAAGTATTTTTCTAATTCCCGAACCACATGTTGAGCACGAGCAACAGCCATTCCATAACCCGGAACGATAATAACGGATTGAGCTCCATCCATCATCATAGCCACTTCTTCAGCCCCACAGCTTTTTACATTAGTGTATTCTTGTCCCTTTGCTTTTCCACTATCATCCGTTTCTACTTTACCAAAGGTTGCAAAAGCTACATTAACCAAAGATCGGTTCATCGCCTTACACATAATTTGCGTTAAGATTAAACCAGCAGCACCCACTAAAGACCCGGCAACAATCAATACATTATTCATCAATACAAACCCAGTCATTGCAGCAGCAATACCCGAATAAGAATTTAAGAGAGAAATCACCACCGGCATATCTGCTCCTCCAATAGGAAGAACTAATGTAATACCCAAAAGTGCTGAGAAAGCAGCAACAAACCAATAAATATTAATCGAACTGCTATCGTAAACATACCAACCAGCTAAAACAGTCAGTAAAAGAAAAATAAGTAGATTAATTGTTTTTTGAAGAAAATAGGTAACTGGTTGTTGTTTAACAATTCCCTGCAGTTTTCCAAAAGCAATAAAACTACCTGTCAGTGTCAGAGTACCAATAAAGGTGCTTAACATAACAGTAATTAAAACAAAGGTTGTCATGGAATAACCAACACGCAATAACTCAGAACAAGCTACCAATGCTGATGCCAGCCCACCAAAACCATTAAACACAGCTACTAACTGCGGCATAGCTGTCATTTGAACAAAATAAGAAAATAGAATACCAATGAGTGAACCAATAATTACGCCAATAAGTATCCATTGGTAATTTAATACACCCTGATCCAAAAGGGTTATACCCACAGCAATCAACATGCCTAACGCAGCAAGAAAATTACCAAAACGAGCTGTACGTACTTTACTCAGGTTTTTCAAACCTAGGATAAATAGAATTGCGGCAAAAATATAAGTTATGTGGATAATCATTTTGTTCCTTTGTGTAAAAAACGCACAATACCGGGACAGTCCCAAGGGACAGTCCCGGTTCAAAAAGAAAAAAAGTTTAGGGGACTGTCCCTTGGGACTGTCCCCTAAACTTTCTTTTTAAACATTTTCAACATGCGGTCTGTTACTAAGAATCCGCCTACTACATTAATGGTGGCGAAAACAATGGCGGCAAGACCTAAAATGGTGCTGAGCTCGGTATTTTTAGCGCCGGCACAAATTAAAGCCCCAACCAAAGTAATCCCTGAAATCGCATTTGCCCCAGACATTAATGGCGTGTGTAACGTAGGTGGCACTTTGGAAATGACTTCAAAACCAAGAAATATAGCCAATATAAAAATGAGTAATGCTGTTAATAACGGATCCATGTAACTCCTTTGTTGATAGCTATTGGCTTTTAGCTCTTAGCTTTTAGCCTGAAAACGTTTGTCATCCTGAACGAAGTGAAGGATCTAAACCGTTTGTATTAAAAACTTTTATCCATTAAGATCCTTCGCTGCGCTCAAGGATGACAAACTTTTTCTAAACCTTTTCTCCATTCCAACTAACTAAAGCGCCTTTAACTATTTCATCATTAATATCAATTTCGATATTGCCTGCCTTATAAATTTCGAAAAAGAGGCTCAAAACGTTTCGAGCATATAACTGACTCGACTGAGCAGGAATTAAACTAGGCACGTTGGTATGACCTATTAATGTAACTCCATGCTTAACAACTTCTTTGCCTGCTTCTGTGAGTTCACAATTCCCGCCACCCTCTGCTGCTAAATCTACAATGACAGCACCTTGTTTCATCTTTTGAACTGTTTCTTTATTAATTAGAAGTGGGGATTTTTTTCCAGGAATGGCGGCTGTCGTAATCACAATATCTGCGTTAATAACATGCTCTTCTACCAACAACTGCCCTTGCTTCTTAGCTTCCTCAGATAACTCTTTAGCGTATCCACCTTCAGTTTCTGTGTCCTCTTCTATCTCTAACTCGACAAACTTAGCACCTAAACTCTCTACCTGGTCGCGCACCACAGGACGCGTATCATACCCTTCAACAACTGCACCCAAACGTTTTGCTGTAGCAATTGCTTGAAGTCCTGCTACTCCTGCTCCAATAACGAATACCTTTGCTGCTGAGACAGTTCCTGCCGCAGTCATCATAAGAGGCATCATTTTTCCTAAACTATTTGCTGCCAAAAGAACGGCTTTATATCCGGCTACATTTGCTTGAGAAGAAAGAGCGTCCAATTTTTGGGCTCGAGCAATACGAGGCACACTATCTATAGAAAGAGCGTTCACCTTCTTATCTGCCAATTGTTGAACTAAGTCCGCATTAACTAGGGGTTGAATAAATGAAATAAGGTAAGAATTCTCTTTAAATAGCTTTAACTCTTCATCATGAGGACGCTGAACCTTTAAGATAAGATCAGAATTAGCATAAAGTTTGGAAACATCCGATTCTATAGAAGCTCCCGAAGCTTCATAGTCTTTATCCTGAATAAAACAAGCTTCTCCAGCACCCTGTTGAACAGAAACAGAAGCCCCAGCTTCTATATATTTCTTTACTGTTTCAGGAGTGGCTGCTACTCGCTTCTCAAACTCCGCAATTTCTTTTGGAACACCAATATTCATGCATAATCCATTAAGTTAACGTTGAACACACGGTAAGAAACATGAATATTAGCATAGTCTGTCATTGCGAGGCAAATAATAAAGGAAACTTCATTATTTAGCAATTTTGTCATCCTCGAGCGTAAGCGAAGGATCTATGTTTTTAAATTTAAGAGATTATTAATCAGATCCTTCGCTGCGCTCGAGGATGACAAGAACTCGAAGAAAACCCCTGGTAGGAATCAGGCAAAGGTTTTTACTTAACTCCAACTTCTTGCTGTTGTTAGAAAACAACTCCTTCCCAGAACCTAACCTAATACGTAACTCTTAACTCTGAAGAATTTTTTATGATATGATGGCACAAAAGAAAGGAAATACTATGGAAACTAAAACTGTTGCTGAAGGTGTTCATTGGGATTTAGGGGACTTATATAGCTCTCATGAGGATCCTAAAATATTTACCGATTTAAAGCTTGCTGAAGAAAAATCGATTACTTTTGAGAAAAAATACAAACCTTTATTGGAATCCATAGACACTCAAAATCCATCTCTTCCTTTGTCAGAACTTTTAGAAGATTTTAAAGAGATTGTTACCCTAGTTACCAAACCAGGTGTGTATTCTCACCTTTGTTTTGCTACCAACACAAATAATCAAAAAATTGGTGCGTTTATGCAGAAAGTGCAAGACATCGGTACGGATATTGAATCTCACCTTCTTTTCTTTGATGTGATGTGGAATAAATTTGATGAAGCTGTGATACAAAAATTAATTAATAACCCCGAATTAGCAGAATACAAACATTACCTAGAAAACATTCGCATCTATGCCCCTCATACACTTCAAGAGGGTGAAGAGAAAATCATGTCTCTTAAATCAAACACCTCTTCTAGTGCTTTTTCTCGTTTATTTGATGAGATCATCAATAACATTGTATTTACCGTTAAACTTGATGGAAAAGAAAAAACCATGAATGAGTCTGAAGTACTCAGTCTTCTCCACTCAAGAGACCAAGAAACACGTAAAAGCGCTAGTGACAGTTTAGCCCAAGGACTCGATAAAAACTCTCACATACTTACTTACATTTACAATATGATTTTAGCGGATCACCGCAATGGCCTTAAAATCAGAAAATACAAACATCCCATGGATGCCAGAAACCTTTCGAATGAAACCGACTTAGAAAGCATTCAAAGTTTAATCAGCACTGTCAAAAAAGCTTACCCCATAGGACAACGATATTATGAATTAAAAAGAAAGCTCCTTGGCTTAGATAAACTTTATGACTATGACCGCTACGCTCCTCTACCCAGTGATGATTCTGGAGAAATTAGTTTTGAAGAATGTAAGGAAATAGTGCTATCCGGTTATTACGGCTTTTCTGAAGAAGCTGGTAAGCAAGTCGAACAATTTTTTACTAAAAACTGGATTGATGCTGAGGTTAGAGATGGAAAACAAGGGGGTGGTTTTTGTTGTAGCTCGACACCTGACTTACATCCATACATATTAGTTAATTACACCGGTAATATTCGTGACGTAATGACTGTTGCTCATGAATGCGGGCATGGACTTCATGGTTTATTAGCTGCTCCTAAAGCAGGGGTTTTAGAAATGCATTCTCCACTGACTTTAGCGGAAACAGCTTCTGTCTTTGGTGAAATGATTATTTTTGAGAAGATCCTAGAAAAAGAGCAAGATCCTAAAAAGAGACTCTCTCTAATCTGTGGAAAAATTGACGATAACTTTGCTACTGTTTTCAGACAAATTGTTATGACTGACTTTGAATTACTTGCCCATGAAAACGGTTTAAAACAAGGGGAGTTATCCAGTGATGAGTTAAGTGATTTTTGGATTAAAGCAAACTCAGAACTTTATGGAAAGAGTGTTATCTTAACAGACAACTACAGACAAGGATGGAAGTACATTCCTCACTTTGTGCACACCCCTTTCTATTGTTACGCCTATTCTTTCGCACAGCTATTCGTTTTAACTTTATTTCATAAATACAAAGAGGGAAAAGAGGCTTTTATCCCTAAATATATGGAAATGCTTTCTCTTGGAGGCTCCAAGAAGCCTGAAGAAATTGCTAAAATTGCTGGACTGGATCTGAAAAAACCAGGGTTTTGGGAATTTGGAATTGAACTTCTGGATGACTTAGTCAAACAAGCTGAAGAACTAGCGGATAGCGTTTAAATACTCTGTCATCCCGGACTTGCTCCTGGATCAAGTCCGGGATGACAAACTTTCCTTTAAGCTCTTATCTTATACCCTATCTTAAACAACCACACTACTGTGGTAAAAAGACCTATTCCAAAAAAAGTAATCACTGCTAAATTTATAGTGATCTCTGTATCTGAAGATCCTAGCATCGTATAACGAAATCCATCAACCATATAAAAAAAGGGATTCAATTTAGTTATTTTTCCCATCATTGCTGGCACTATAGATAATGAAGTAAATACTCCGCCTAAATAAACAAAAGGCGTGATAACAAAGTTACTAAACATAGCTAAATGTTCAAACTTTTCTGAAATTAATGCTGCAATAATTCCAATAGAAGAAAAAATGATGGTTATCATTAAAACAAAATAAAGCAAAAGAAAAGGATGTTCAAGTGGAATAGTTTCAAAAAAAGAGGCTACCACATAAACACCTATAAGAATAACAACTCCTCTAGCTAAAGATCCCACAATAATCGCAACAACTAAATCAATATAGGATAATGGAGTTACTAAAAGCTCTTGAATGTACAAAGACCATCTAGAAAGAAAGAGTGATGAAGAAGCATTACTATAAGAGCTTTCAATCAAGTAAAGTGCCATTAATCCAGGCACAATAAAAACCAAATAAGGTACTCCTGCCATAGTCTCGATAGATCGACCTAAAGCAAACCCAAAAATAAAAATAAATAGAAAAGATGAGATAACCGGAGCAATAATCGTTTGTGTTACTACGTTTGTGAAACGATAGATTTCTCTCTCGATTAAAGTGATTAACCCACCCCACCGTATTAGTTTCATACTCTGGTTCCAGTGATAGTTAAATCTCTAAAAACATCTTCAAGAGTAACGGGGTCTATTTCAATACGTTCTATATATAATTTGGCATCCTGGATTTTTTTGAGAATGGTATTTAAAGTTTCTTTTTCTTCTCTAAACACTAAATGTTTTCCATCTTCTTGAATAGAAACATCATATTTCTGAAGATTCTTAGGAACTTCTGTAATTGAATCTCGAACTTGAATTAAGAGTGTATCTTTTCTAATCTTTTGTATTAAAGCATTCTTTTCATCACAAGCAATAAGCTTTCCGTGATTAATGATACCAATACGATTACACAGTCTTTCAGCTTCCTCGATATAATGTGTTGTTAAAATAATGGTTGTCCCTTGTTCATTTAACTCTTTAAGATGTTCCCACAATAAATACCTTAACTCTAAATCAACACCAGCCGTAGGTTCATCTAATATTAAAATCTTAGGTTCATGAACCAAACTTCTAGCGATTAATAACCTGCGTTTCATTCCACCTGAAAGATGTTTATACGTCAACTTTCTGGAATCTAACAGATTAAATTGCTTTAAGAGTTCAACGCTTCTCTCTTTGGACCTCTTACGGGTTAAACCATAATATCCACCCGTATAAAAAAGAATTTGTTCTGCATTAAGAAAAGGATCAAAGTTAACTTCTTGTGGGGCTAATCCAATAAGAGAGCGAGACTCCTTATAATTATCTTTTACATCGTAGCCCATAACACGAATCTCACCTTGCTGAAAATTAGCCAATCCCGTGATGGAATGGATAGTTGTTGATTTTCCAGCACCATTAGGTCCCAGAAGACCAAAGAACTCCCCCTCTTGAATCTCTAGACAGAGATCATCTACTGCTTTGAAGGAACCATAATATTTAGTGAAATTAGTAATAGATAGAGCTATAGACATGAGAACGGCTTTATTGGCTTAATAACTTACCTAAATCGCCACTTTGAGCCATTTCGATAACAACGTCACACCCACCGACAAACTCTCCGTTAACGTACAACTGAGGGATTGTTGGCCAATTAGCATACTCTTTGACACCTTGTCTAATATTTTCATCTGCTAATACATCTTTAGAAGCAAAAGGGGCATCAAGCTGAGACAAAACAGACACAACCTGTTGAGAAAATCCACATTGAGGTTCTTGAGGAGTTCCCTTCATGTATAAAAATATTTTATTTTGTTTAATATCATTTTCGATTTCTTGTTTTACTTGTTCATTCATTATTATTTCTCCTTAGTGTAACAGCTTTTGGCTTTTGGCTTGAAATTTTTTGCTAAAGGCTAAAAGCCAAAAGCTAAGAGCCGTTTTTAATATATTGATCTTTAACCTGATCCCACTTTTCAGGGGTAAAAGTTTTTAGTTGTAATGCATGAACTTGATCTTGAAACTCTTCTTTTAGCGCATTCATCACTAGCTGATGCTGCTTAACCAAAAGCATTCCTTCAAATTCAGGACTAATCACTATGGCTTCAAAATGCACTTGGTCACCCATAGGATTCTGAACATAGGCTGTACTACCTGTTAAAGCAGTCTCAATTTTTTGTTTAATTAAATCTGTCATTTATTTCTCCTAGTTTTTACCTCAGACCCTAGTTAGAACATGAGTACCGAACCATAAAGGTTGATTGGAGATAAGATTGAAAAAAACACAGGCGCACTGGAACAGTGCGGCGAGTATTTTTGAAATCTTAGATCCTGTCAATATTTACGGTGAATACCATTTTCTAACTAGGGTTTGAGGTTATGCTCAAACCACTCAATGATGTCATCAGACTCATAAAGAGCTTTTCCATCGATCACAAGACAAGGCACTTGGCTCGATCCACCAATTTGAATCAACTCTTGATAAGCAGCTTCATCTAAACGAGTATCTTTCATTGGAATTTGAATTCCTTGTTGCTCCAAATAATCTCTAACTTTGATGCAATAGGGACACGCCTCAAAATGATACAAAATAATATCTGTCATCTTAGTCCTTATGTCATTGCGAGGCAGAATATACGCGCCGCGGCAATCACTTAATAAAAAATAGAATCCTTTACCTGAGATTGCCACGCCGCTTTTGTTTGGCTCGCAATGACAGAATATTTATAAGAAATTCTGAAAATTCTCGACAAAATGAATCACCTCATCCTCTAGTTGCTGATCATACAAGCGATTCATTTCTTGAAGACAGGTTGGAGAGGTTACGTTTACCTCAATTAAGTAATCGCCTATTATATCAATTCCTACAAAATAGAGGCCTAATTTTTTTAAGTGTGGTTTCAGCAGATCAATAATCTTTAAATCATTATCAGAAATATCTGTTTTAACAGGCTTTCCTCCAGATAAAAAGTTATTCCGATGACCTTTCTCTGAAATACGTAAAACGGCTCCTAAAGGTTCTCCGTCTAATAATAATATTCTTTTATCGCCTTTTTTAGAAGCTTCTATGTACTGTTGAACCACCACATGTTTTTGGCCATAATGAGTAATCGATTCAAAGGCTACGTCTGCATTTGTATCTTCAACAAGCAAAGAAAAAACAGATTGACCACCAAAACCATCTGTTGGTTTTAAAATCACCTGTTTCTGTTCTTCTAAAAATTCTCTGAACTGTTCTTTAGAATGCGTAATTAATGTCTTGGGTACAATTTCTTTAAACTGGCTGGCCCATATTTTTTCATTAACCGTTCTAATTCCTGTAGGGTTGTTAATCACAGGGATTCTCTTTGCTAAGTCGTCTAAAAGCCAGGTGTCAATTAAGTACTGTTCATCAAATGGAGGTTCTGTACGGATAAATAAGGCATCCACCTGATCCTGATTTAATTGCAATTTTTGCTTTATCTGAAAAGGAGGGTTTACTGATTTATCAGGAACAACCTCTACAGCATCAAACAATGTTTGTTCTGGGCTGTGAGAGACTCCGTTTTTAGGCACATAATAGACTGTATGCCCTTTTCTATGAGCCCCAAGCATTAAGGCAAGGGTTGTGTCTTTCTCAGGTGATACTTTCTCTAAGGGATCCATTAAGAACAAATAGTTCATTGATTCACCACGCTTTTTAATTGCACAATCTCTCGGTGAGCAGCAATACCCGCTATTCTTGCCAAAATTCCGTAAACATCAAACATATTCTTCTCTGCTCTTACACCACAATCATAAAACTTATCATTGTGGGGACACATTTTTTCAAAAAACATTCCACGAGAATTTAAATTTTCCCTGTCTGATTTTTCCTTATTCACACGATAGAATCCACCCACAAATTTATTATCAATTTGATAAACACAAACCTCGCCCACCTGACCTTCTACTTGATGAGTGCTAGGAACTCCTTCTTGAAGTAAAAACCGTTTAATTAATTGAGAACCTTTTCCTTTATAGAGTTTGTTTTTCTCTCGCCGATTTAGATCCAAAACTTGCTTAGCATCATCAAAAGGCAATACACCCATTCCATAAGTACCACTATCTGCTTTTAAGAATAAAAAAGGTTTCTCATTAATCTTATGTTCATCATATTTTTTCTGAATTTCTTTTAATAAATCAGAGCTAGCATCTGCCAACCGAACTCTATCTTGTTCTTCATTAATATTAACTTCATCAATCACTTTATTTTCACAAGAAATAAACCAAGGATCTACGTTAATCATCGAAGCAAATTCATCAACCAAATCTTTGGTATGACAAAAATGGTAAGATTTTAAACGAGAATGCCAACCTGCTTCTATAGAAGGATATATTGGAATTTGTGTTTGTTTTAATATTTCAGGAATACCTTTGGTTAAATCATTGTTCATAATAATAAGACAAGGATTCATATCCCCGGCTTTAATATCCTTAACCATTTTATCCATCGAATAAACTTTAAGAGGATTACCACTAGCTGTTTCCAGCTCAACAAAATTACAATCCTGATAAACTGCAGGCTCCACATTTAAGAAAGTGGCTACTTTTGCATTAAAACCTGCTCTTTCAATAATTTTTTGTAACATCCAAACATTTTCTAAATAATAAGTATTTCGGGTATGCTCTTCAGCAATAATTAATACATTACGGCAACCCTTTACCCTAGATTCCACAGCTTGCTTAACAGCCTTAACAGAATCTTCAATACCATGCTCACACAAATTATTAAATCCTGCCGGAAAAATATTGGTATCGACTACAGCTGTTTTAAACCCAGAATCTCTTATATCGACAGAAGAATACAGAGGAAGCTCGTTACTAGTCTCATAACTAGAAAGCCAAGAATTAATCTCTTCTTGTTTTTGTTGAATTATATTTAGTAGGTGATCAATCATGACGTGCTGCTCTAAACTATGTAGCTACTTTCTCGATTATTTTCCATTCACTGGAAGACACAGGCTGAACAGACAATCGTTGTCCGCGCTGTAATAAAGGCATCTTATCTAACCCCTTAACATTCTTTAAATCATGAAGGGGTAATATTTCTTTAAATTTTTTCTGTAACTTAATATCCACAACATACCAAGTTGGTTTTTCTTTTTTGCTTTTAGGATCAAAATACTTACTCTTTTTATCAAAAGCACTAGGATCTGGATAACCCGACTTTACTACTTTAGCAATCCCAACAATTCCCATAGGATCAGCGTTACTGTGGTAGAAAAACACTTCATCTCCACTTTTTATTTCATCCCTTAAAAAGTTTCGAGCTTGATAGTTTCTAACCCCATCCCAATAAGTAACCTTATCTTGTTCTAAATCATCAATAGAGTAACTGCTAGGCTCACTTTTCATTAACCAGTACTTTTTGGACATCTACTTTCCTTTGCCTGAGATTGCCACGGCTACTTTGCAGCCTCGCAATGACTAATTGCCACAAACACTAATCGCTAGTTAGTCTCTTTCTGGGCCTGCGTATTCTAATATTTGTTTTTTCGGCTTATATGATGGCTTTAACTTCTTTTTCATTTTTTTGTAAATAGCAGGTCTCTTTATGGCTAAATAGTCATAAAGATCTTTTTCATTCTTAAACATGTACTTCTCTTCTGGATCTCCACCATATCGAGAACAAGACACAGCCTCATAGTCCCGACAAATTTGAGGGCGTTCTGGGTAATAACCACATCTTCTGTCATCCTGAAGCTTGTCACAAGGCGTATTAAACTGAATATACCATTCAGCTTCTTCATCCACATAAACCCAAACATCTTTATGAATCACATACCACAAAATAAAATTAAAATCCTTCTCGGTATTTGGCTTATCAATTTCTAAAGCGACATACTCACAACAGTAACTACAGCCCTGACAAGGATTCTTATCTTTGGGATCAAACTCTTTAAGTATTCCTAATTTCGGTGTTGGCATTTATGAAACCCTCTCTTGTTGTACCTGTTCTGGAAATTTTCCTTTTAATGCATCTCGAATAGTATTTTTAATAGAGTCACTAAAGTCAGATCGACATATCCACTCTAAATAGCCTTTATCTTTTTCAACCAAATCTTTCAGGCTTGATTTTCGTGCATGTTTACCAAACATCAAATACAGCTCCCCATTCCACCAACCAAAACGTTTCTCTTTATCAAAAAACTCCATAGGGCTTTGGTAATCAAAGTCTTTCATTGACTCTAAAGAACCTTCTTCATCTCCATACATCTTAATTTGGGCTTCTAATATTTCGAGTGTTGCTTCGGTATCAGCCATTGCCGAGTGAGCATTCACAAGCTCTTTTTTACAATAGAACTTATAACCAGCAGTCAGATCTCTCTTCTCATGAATATGAAATATTTTCTGGCAATCATAAACGGTTTTTTTTCTCCAATCAAAAGGAAAACCAGCCTCACCCAATTCTCTTTCTAAAAAAGGTAAATCAAATCGTTCACAATTAAATCCTCCAAAATCACTTTCTCCAATAAAGCGAAGGATTTCAGCCGCTATATCCTTAAACCAAGGTTTGTCTTTTACATCCTCATTAGTAATTCCAATCAACTCACTTACCTTTGGCGGAATGGGGATTCTAGGATTTACTCTTTCCAAATACTTTTCTTGTGTCCCATCAGGCAAACATTTAATTAAGGCAATTTCAACAATTCGATCTTTTTCTACCCAAGTCCCAGTCGTTTCAAGGTCAAATACAACAACAGAATTTTTTAGTTTCATAATAGTAATTCCTCAATTAATGTTAAACCAACCCCTTATTTAGGGTTAATCTCAGCTATAGCCTTCTTAAAGTGCTCCTTACATTCATTCATAAGGCAAGCATTGTACCCTATTGAAAGCCTACGGTAAATAACGTCTTCTTCCTTTTGAGCCATTTCATAGTCAAAAGCATACTTTATCTGCGCACGAATAATAGAGTTATGAGGGCAAACAGTCTCCTTAAGTGAAGCATCTTCCTTAATCAAGCGAAGGACTTCCTTATAGCGAGATCCGTAAAAACCCATTAAAGAACTCAATACTTCTAGATCTAAACCATATTCCGCCATTATTTCTTTAGGATTATCTAAGATACTTCCTCCCCCATATAAAGGATGATTGAGAGAAGGCTGAATATAAATAAATCGGCTTAAACAATCGAGAGCAACCTTACGATAAGTTGTGTATTTTCCGCCCACAACAAAAGTGATTTTAGAATTACTCTCAAAAATCATATGTTCTCGAGAAATTTTTGATGGATTCCCTTTTCGCTTAACCAAAGGTCTTAATCCAGCAAAAGTAATAAACGGTTCATTCTTATTAATATTCACATGTGGAAACACCCGTTTTGTTTCTTCTAAGAGATAATCAATGTCTTTTTCGTCCACAGTCACATTATCTAAATTATCGGAATAATCGGTTTCTGTTGTTCCTATTAGGGAGTTACCCTGCCAAGGAATAACAAAAAAGATACGCTTGTCTTTTGAAGATGAAATAACTAATGCTTTTTCTGTAAGCTTTTTTGGATAAACAATATGAATACCTTTTGTTGTTCTAACAACTTCTGTGGCGCTAGGATCATCCATTTTTAATAATTCATTAGTCCAAGGTCCTGCAGCACAAATAACTTTCTCTGCCTTTACATCAAATTCTCTCTCTTCTTCCAAAAGAAGATCCTTCACGCGAACACCCGTGACAACACCATCTTTTTTCAAAAATGATTTTACTTCACAATAATTAGCAACATCTGCTCCAGTTGCATGAGCAGACAAAATGTTTTCTAAACACAATCGAGCATCATCCATTTGAGCGTCATAATAAAGAAACCCTCCCTTTAGACCTTCTTGCTTTAAGGCTGGTTCCATTTGAATTATTTCATCACGTGTTAATTTTTTAAATTTTTGAATGTTATATTTTCCAGACATTAAATCATAAAGAAAAACTCCCAATTGAATAAACCATAAAGGGCGTTTGTCTTCAGAATAAACAGGAATGATAAAGGGAAGAGGTTTTACTAAATGAGGTACTTCTTTAAGATGAATGTAACGCTCTAACAAAGCTTCACGAACAAGAGAAAATTGAAAAGATTCTAAATAACGAATCCCTCCATGAACTAATTTAGAAGATTTACTGGAAGTTCCGCTAGCAAAATCCCCTTTCTCGATCAAGGCAACATTTAAACCAGCAGCCGAAGCTAAATAAGAAATAGCAGCTCCGTTAATCCCACCACCCACGACCAATAAATCATAGGTATTCTTTTTTAAGGTATCTAGGTTTCTTTTCACCCTGCCGTTTACCCCATATCCATCAGTTAGATTCTCCGCCTAACAAACTGGCGGATCCGCCTCATGTTGTTGCGGAATATCAAGAACTAACAACTAAATTTGGCACTACTTAGTCATGCACCAAGTGTGCCGGGTCTAGCAGACCTGGCATACATAAACTATTGAGATTATTCTATGCTGGTTTTCCAAAATAAAAACCTTGGCCATACTTAGCGCCAATACTTTTAATTACATTCAGGTCTTCTTCGGATTCAATTCCTTCAGCAATGACCTCTGCTTCAAGAGCCTTAGCCACAAGAATTATACGCTTTAATGCCTGATGACGCATTTTATCACGAGCAGCACCGCGAACCCACTTTTTATCTATTTTAATAATATCTGGCTCAAGAACAATCAGACTCTCTAAACAACTGCGGCCAAATCCAACATCATCAATAGCTATTTTAACTCCGGCTTTTCTTAATTCTTTAACGGGTTCCATGAGATAAGAAGGGTCACTAATAATTTGTTGTTCACTTATTTCAACACAATAATTTCCATTTTTATGCCCCTGTTTAATCTTTTCGACCAAATGCTGAGTAGGAACATCCACCATTGTTGATGGAAAAAGATTAATATGAAAAAACAATTCATCACTCAATTGCTTAGAAGCTTCAATACAAGCATTAAAGCAATAATGATCAACCAATGTTAATATATTCTCTTCTAAACAAAAATAGAAAAACTCATCGGGGCGCTCTAAACCTTCAAAACGAGGACGAATTAAATACTCAACACCAACTTCTTTCCCTGAAGACAAATCCATAATTGATTGTTTTGCTGAATAAAACAGATCTGATTTTTTATTTACAGCTTCTACAACACTTAATACCAGAGTTTCTCTCTTCTTATCTCCCTCTGAAATAACCTTATCCTTAGAAGTTCCATTTTTATCATTATCTTTCTTATGATGAAAAGATAAGCGAGTTTGACTTAACAACTCATCAAGGGATGAAGATTCTTTAACTTTGGTAAGACCCACACTTGCTGAAACTTGGATGTTTTCTGAGTTCACCATAATATTAACTTCAGCTATATGACTACGAATACGTTCCACAACCTGACTGCCCTCATCCTCTTTAAGGTTAGGAAAAAGAACCATAAACTCATCGCCCCCAATACGCGCAACGTAATCTGATTGCCCCACACTCATCGTTAATTTTTTAGCAATTTCTTTGAGAATAATATCTCCAGAACCATACCCTAAAGAATCATTAAGCTTTCTAAAATTATTAACACTAATTAATACAGCAAATAAATAAGTTCCTTCTTTACTTGTTCTTTGAATTTCATTGGATAGAGCTTGCTGCAACCCTCTATAATTATAAAGATCCGTTAATGGATCTAGTAAGGACAATTGTTTTAAGCGCGCATTTGCCACTCGAACTTCCTGAGTTGCAATATTAAGTTGGCTTTTAACACGATGTCTTTCAATCGCGTATCGGATAGAACGAGACAAATGACTATAATCCATGAAACCTTTAACAAAATAGTCTTGGGCACCCTTCTTTAATGATTCCATTGCTAAACTCTGATCCGAAAGACCTGTAAGAACAATAATAGGAATATCAGACAAAAGTTTTTTCATCTGCTCTAATCCATCAAGTCCTTTAACATTAGGTAAAGAAAGATCCAAAAGAATAATATCTACTTTTTGGCGAGCAATACAATCAATTGCTTCAGAAATGCAATCCACATATATAAATGAGAATTCTTGCGATTGACCTTCAAAAAGGATCTCTTTGATTAAATTAGCATCAGCTAAATCATCTTCAACACATAAAATTTGTATGACAGAAGTACTGTCTGGACTATCTATTTTCATTTGACTCGTCATCGTTGTAGGTTAATAAATCAATTTCATCCAACACTTCATTATCGACATATTTCCCTAATAACTTTGGTGTTTACATGCATATTATCGATTTTTGTTCATAAAAATAGAGGGGGTTGCCCCACCTCGGAGTAGGCTTTTGCCGCCCTAACACGTGCAGCAAAAGCCTACCCTCTCGGGGGGCCCCAGACTTCCATTGGGGCACACCATATCATGTGGCGTTGAGGGGAGGAGGTCGTTGGCATATAAAAAAAAGAGGAGGGGAAACACTTGTCCTAGGTCGACAGAGCGCGTTTCAGCAAGGGCAGTGATTATACTTTGCCTCACTGCTGGTATAAAGATGGGGACATGGGCTCGTGTACCTGCCCCCTCTTATTTATTTTGGGTATTTGGTGATATTACTCATTGATCAACCCTAAGATAATAGACAGTTGAATCTTAGGAGTCATTAGACCAGACGATCAGACAAAGGGTGTTGATCGTCCGTGCTAGCACGCGCTCTGTCGCAGTAGGCAAGCGTGCTCTCTACTATTTTTAAAAATCCCTCCCCCATCCTTTTCGCCTCAACGCCATATAATGCAGGTTATCCCAATGTGAGTTTGGGGCCCCCGCGTGGGTATAGTTTTGCAGCACATTTGTGCAGCAAAACTATACCCAAGGTGGGGCAACTCCCTCAAAATGTCAATATGCTATAATCTCTCTCCAAATTCAAACTTTTAGACGACGAAACGAAACCATTAAATTAGCAATAATAATATCAGGAGATTTTGTTGAATAAGAAAGCTGCCCTTTTTACTGTATTTCTTGCTGTACTGATTGATTTAATTGGTTTTGGGCTGGTATTACCTCTAATTCCTTTTTATGCCTCTGAATTTAAAGCAACACCTATTACGATAGGTTTAATTTACAGCATATACTCCTTTGCTCAATTAATCTGCTCTCCATTCTGGGGAAACCTATCTGACAAGATTGGACGTCGCCCAATCATGCTTATTAGCACTTTTGGTGCTTGTATTGCCTATATCGTATTTGGTTTAGCTGGTTCCATAGCCACATTATTTATTTCTCGTCTTTTTGCCGGAGTCATGGGTGGAAACATTTCCGCAGCTCAAGCTTATGTTGCTGACGTCACAACACACGAAGATAGAGCTAAAGGAATGGGTTTAATTGGGGCTGCTTTTGGAATTGGTTTTTTGTTAGGACCCGCTATTGCATCTCTATTAATTAGTCCTAAATTTTTAAGTTTGTTCCATATTAATGAGGCTTATAAATACATGATCCCAGGCTTCTTTGCTGCAGGATTATCTTTATTAAGTTTTATTTTTGTCTACTTTAAACTTCCAGAAACAGTTATAAAAAATCAAACACAAAAAACGGATCCTGAACGAATTAGCAAATCCAGTATTTTTAGTAAATCATTTTGGGCAAACATTCTTGCAGAAAGACCATCAGGCCCTAAATTTTTATTTCCCATATTAATTTTATGTGTTTTTCTTCTTTCTTTTGGTCAAGCAAGTCTCTACAGTTCCTTCCCTCTTTTTTGTAAAACACAACTCAATATCTCTGTTGAAAAAGTAGGACTTCTCTTTGCCTTCATGGGATTGATTGCTATCTTTGTTCAAGGAGGACTTATTCGAGTACTCGTAAAAAAATTTAAAGAAGAAAAGATATTTTTAGTTGGTAGTATTTTAATGGTTATTGGGTTTTGTCTTATTCCTTTGTCTGCGACAAAAAACCATCTTCTTCTGATGCTAATACCACTTGCGCTTGGCGGAAGTTTAACAGCGCCTACATTAACTAGTTTTATTTCTAAAGAAGCAGATCCATCCAAACAAGGTCAAGCCATGGGAACATCTCAAGGCATTTCTGCTTTAGGCAGAGCTACAGGACCTGCTTGGGGAGGATTTTTATATAGCATATCTTTTATAGCCCCTTTTGTTGTGACTGCTGGAATTATTGTTTTGACGGTTATTGCTGGAATTGTAATATTGAAAGTACGAGGAAAGACAGAAACCGGAAACCAGAATTCAGAAACCAGAGAAAAAACCGCTTAAGCCTTTTCTTTTCTTTCTTTATTCTGATTTCTGTTTTTAATCGTCTTTTAAGAATATTTCTTCTGAAAACTGATCTTCCATTTTAGCAACAACACAACTCACTGTTGCATCTCCTGCAACATTTACTGCTGTTCTCATCATATCTAATAGTCGATCGACACCAATAATTAAACCAATACCTTCCACCGGAAGCCCTACTTGTTTTAAAACCATTGCTAACATAACAAGTCCAACACCAGGAACACCGGCAGTTCCAACAGATGCTAATACAGCTGTTAAAACAACTAATAAAAACTGGCTCACATTTAAATCAAAACCATATGCTTGGGCAATAAAAACAGTAGCAACTCCCTGCATCACAGCAGTTCCGTCCATATTAATTGTTGCGCCTAAAGGAACTGTAAATGAAGCAATAGAATTATTCACCCCCAACTTTTTTTCTGTTGCTTGCAAAGTAACAGGTAATGTTGCATTACTACTAGCTGTACTAAAAGCAAACAACATTACATTTTTAAAGTTCCTAAAAAATTGAATAGGACTCACTCCCACGGCAAACTTTAAAAGGATAGGATAAGTAATAAATAGATGGGCTAATAAAACAAAAGAGACAACAAAGAAATATTTTGCCAATGGAACAATAGCATCTATTCCCTGTTTAGCAAAAACCTGGGCAATTAAACAAAAAACGCCGTAAGGAGCCAACTCCATAATAATCATAACCATCTTCATGATCACTTCATTTGCTGACTCAAATAGATTAAGAACAGGCTTACCTTTTTGTCCTACCATTGTTAGCGCAAGTCCAAACAATATGGCAAAAATAATAATCTGAAGCATATTACCTTCAGCCATTGCTTTTATAGGGTTGGTTGGGAATATATTTATAATCGTTTGAACCAAAGAAGGAACTTCTTTGACTTGAAAGGACATATCTGCTTGTAAATTAAACCCAACACCTGGTTGGATTAAAAAAGCTGCCAATAAAGCTAAAGAAATAGCAATAGCGGTTGTCGATAGATAAAGAACAAAACTTCTTCCCCCAACACGCCCTAGCTTTTTTATATCATCCAAGGCTGCTGTCCCACAAACTAAAGAAACAAAAACTAAAGGAACCACTAAAAGAGTCAATGAAGCTAAGAATACTTTTCCAACAATAAATAGAACAGTATCCACCAGAAAAGCATTCACTGGCAAATCCAACCCTAACAGATCCATCAAAGAGCCAAACAAATAACCCGCTGCCATACCAATTAAAATCTTAGCCGTTAAATTCATTTTTTTCATTAGGACACTTTCCTAAAAGTTAACCAACTAGTTTCTTTAAATAATCAAAACTATAAATACCTGAACCATGTCCATCACTCCATTGAAAAGACACCCCATAATTACCGACGTAACTCATATCTTTCACATGAACTTTAGGATCTAATAATTCTTTGGGAATATTTCTTTTTCCAGTCATTTCATCAACACATTTAGCACACATACAAGCAGCCCTTACATCCAGTGCTTTCAATTCGTTGACGGCACCATCTTTCCATTCAATTTTAATCAAATCTTCTGATGGTTGAGATATATTTTGTGGAATAAATTGGTTTTGTTCACTTTTATCAGGAGAGCTTTCTAAAATTTTGTTTAGATTTTCTGCGATACTCGTAAATGCTTTTGCTGAGTCTGAGTCTGGAGAAACAAAACAAACAGGCTTTCCTCTATCCGACTGAACCCGTATATCTACCGACAAAGGAATATCTCCTAAAAATGGAATTTCCTTCTCATTCGCATATTTTTCTCCATTACCTTTTCCAAAAACTTCACCACTCATATTTTCAACCAAACCAATAATAGGTGTTTTTAATTTATTAAACATGGTGATTGCTTTTTCAGCGACAGAAAAAGCTAAGTCTTGAGGGGTTGAAACAATAACAGCACCTGTCAAACGAATGCTTTGACATAAACTTAGTTGAATATCACCCGTACCTGGAGGTAAATCCACAATTAGATAATCCAACTCGCCCCACTCCACTAAGCCCAGAAACTGCTCAATCATTTTATGTAACATAGGGCCACGCCAAATTACAGCATCATCTTTTGGGAGAAAAAATCCCATGGATATAATCTTCACACCAAAACATTCTGGAGGGATAATTTTTTGTCCCTCTTGCTTGGGTTGTTCTTCAGCTCCCATAAGCATTGGGATACTTGGTCCATAAACATCCGCATCCATCAATCCAACTTTAAATCCCTGATTAGCAAGGGATACAGCTAGATTAGCACTTAATGTTGATTTACCAACCCCGCCCTTACCACTAGCTACGGGAACAATATATTTAACTCCTTTAAGAATAGGTTCATTTTCTGCCATCTGACTAACTCCTTCGTGTTAATAATGTTAGGCATTGTACCACTAAAAGGTTGCAGGATGGATTGAAATTGTAATTCCAGTAGTAAAGAGTTATGTATTGGGTAAAAAATGGGGCAGGAGTTACTTATCGAGAAATACATGGGGATGGAGTTAAAGGAAAAGCTTTTACCTTAACTCTCACATTCTTGCTGTTGTAGGAACATAACTCCTTCCCCATACATCTCCTGATACTTAACTCTTTAACTCCTTTTAGGTGTTATAATAACCTCATGATTAAACTTAAAAATTTAGAACTCAAGACAAGAATCATTCAATCTCCTATGGCTGGCTGCACGGACCTCGCATTTCGTGTTTTAGCTAGAGAGCACGGTATGGAATTTGCCTTTCTAGAAATGGTCTCTTCAGAATCACTGGTCCGAAAAAATGATAAAACATTTCGGTTGATGAAAAGCGTTGAATCGGACAAACCTTTAGGGGCACAGATTGTTGGTTGCAATCCTGAAATTATGGGTGAAGCAACTCAAATAGTTGAAGAGATGGGTTTTGATTTAATTGATATTAACATTGGTTGCCCTGTACCTAAAATCACTGGGCCTGGTGGTGGGTCTGCTCTCTTAAAAGAACCCAAAACCGCAAAACAAGTTATTTCCAGTGTTGTTAAAAACGCTAACAACATTCCTGTTACAGTTAAGATGAGAAAAGGATACACAGATGACTCTGGCAGTGAGGCGGTGACAATTGCTAAGATTGCTGAAGATGCGGGAGCTTCTGCAGTAACTGTTCATGGAAGAACTCGCGCACAGGGTTATACAGGTTTCGCTGATTGGGAAGCTATTGGAAAAGTAAAAAAAGCAGTAAGTATCCCCGTCTTTGGTAATGGTGATGTTAATTGTGGTGATGACGCAAAAAAACTAATTGAAATCAGTGGTTGTGATGGAGTTATGGTTGGTAGGGGTGCTTTAGGAAACCCTTGGCTTTACAAATCCATTGAAAACGTACTTAATGGAAAAGCAGCAACAGATAACCCAACCTTAAAAGAACAAAAAGCAGCGGCCCTTAAACATTTAGAATTAGAAGTTCAATATGAAGGCGAAAAAATTGGGATTTTAAAATCCAGACGCATTATCTGTTGGTACTTTAAAACACAACCAGGAATATCTCAGTTTCGAGGAAAAATAAATAAAGCGACCAAAACAGAAGAAGTTCGAGAACTGATTAAAAACTTTGGTGAATAACTGGTTTTGAACAATTTGTCATTGCGAGGCAATAAAAGAGCCGCGGCAATCTCATGAATAAAAGATTTGAGCAATTATGTTCTTTGAGCTAATTAACTGGTATTAGATTGCTTCGGGACATTGAGTCCCTCGCAATGACTAGTTTTCTTACTCACCCACTATTTCCTTCAACATCTTCTTTAATAATTCTTTCGGTAGACCAACCACATTCGAATAAGAACCCTCATACTCTTTCACTAACTTAGGCCCTTCCTGAATAGCGTAAGCACCCGCTTTATCCATCACATTCACTTTTTCGATATATTTTAAGATATCTTCTTCGGATAATTTCTTAAAACACACTTTTGTCTTTGACACTCCTGTAATCCAATGTTTTGTTTTTCGGTTAAACAATGCTAACCCCGTAAAAACAGAGTGAGTTCTTCCAGACAAAAGAGATAAATACTGAATGGCCTGCTTCATTGATCTTGGTTTTCCAAGATGTTCCTTCCCACAATACACCAAAGTATCCGCGCCTAAAACATAACCTTGAAAAGAACCAACATTTGCCTTCTCTGCTTTTCCCATAGCATGTTGTAGCACTAACTGGCGAGGTGTTTTATTCTTATTCATTCTTTCGTTATAAGAAGATTTTACTACCTTGAAAGAAACATTGAGGTTTTTAAGAATTTCTTTTCTACGAGGTGATTGTGAGGCTAAAAGCAAACGAGGTTTATTCTTTTTCATTATCTTCTTTACGCTTTTTCTTTCCGGCCAAGATAAACAAAACACCTAAAATAAAAAAAGACAAAAAACTAAATAACGCATAGGGAATATTTTTCTGAGAACCCCAGATAAAGGCGCAAATAAAAAAAATGGTTGCTGGTAAATAATATGGAACAAAATATTTCATAAATTCCTTTTTTGGAGTTAGAGAGTTAGTGCAAAGCTGTCATTCCGGACTTGATCCGGAATCTAGTTCATTATTAAAAATAATTGTATTTAGCAAAGGAAATGGATCCCAGATCAAGTCCGGGATGACAGGTTGTTTTATTTTTTCTTTAACTCCTTAACTCTTGTTACCTTGCTTTTCTATTGTCTAAAGAACTTTCCGATTCTTTTCCGAACTGATCTAAAGTCTGTAATAGGTTCTTCGTCTTCCCCGTCAAAAGGCACTCCCGCCAAGTAAGGAAGAACAAAAATAGTAGCTAAAGGAGACATCAAAGAACCAATCACAACACATAATCCAAACCGTTGAGTTGGAGGAAAATTGGATAATGTAAAAATAGCAAAACCACTACCAATAATAAACATGGCACAAATAATAGGTTTCCATAAACGTAACCTTGCCTCAACCCAACAATTCCACCATGTTTCACCTGTTTTCTTACGATACCGTTTTAAGAAAATAAGCATATGAATCATAGCATCCACACCCATAGCGATAGCTAGATTGACAGACGGGCTTGAGATAATATCTAAAGGAATTCTGAAATACCCCATCAACCCTAACATACTTAATGGAATCAAACTTAAACTTAAGAACATGGCCCACGTAATTCGAATTGAGTAAGAAAGAAAAAAGGTCATAAAAATAAATAGAATCATTAATACCGATAAACCCTGTTGAATACTTGAAACAATTAACTCAGAAAGTTTCTTCTGAAGCAAATAAACACCCCCGACCAAATGGGGTGAAAATCCTTTATCTCTAACGATGATCTTTATTCGATTAACAACATCTTCTCTTGCTTCAGTTCTCCCACCCTCTTTCATTCGAATAAAGAAAAAGCCTTTTCTTCGGTCCTTGGTTATAAAATACTTTGCAATTTCATCATATTTAGCTAATTCCATATATTTAAGTACGCGTTCCCAGCTCAGCCAATTAGCAAATGGAACTCTTCTGGCCTCAGCCATAATCAAAGGGAGAGAAATAACCATTCCCACATTAGGATCGCTTTCTAAAGCATCATGTAATGCCCATAATTTTTTATAACCCTTATCATCATTGAGTTTAAAACCATCCCCCGACTCAACCACTAAACTAACAGGACTACTTCCCCCATTATTATCTGCATAATCCAATCCCTTCCGAATCTCCCCTCCTTCTTTGAAATAAGAGAGCAAACTAGGATCTGTATCCACATGTTTGATTCCAAACATGGCCACAACACCAAAAGCTAAAGCAAAGAAAACAACGATTCCTAGCCTTTTAGAAAGAAAAACATGCTCTACTAACTTGTGTACCAAAGAGGCTTTTTTAGCTCTATAAAAAAGGGTTCCTAACTCCAAAAACCAGGGATAAACACTATAGGCAATAACAAAGGCCATCAACGTTCCTAAAGCACCTGAAATCCCCAATCTTCTTAACGGTGTAGCCTCTACAAATAACAAACTCAAAAAACCTAAGAATGTAGTTAACATACTCCAGAAAGAAGCTGTAAATGTAATTTGAATTGTTTTTAATGAAGAAAACCGAAACTTCTCTTCCCTTTTCATTAGATACTTCCAATTGAAGGTAAGAAAAATAATATGGGATAGCGTTAAAACAAAAACAATAGTTGAGAGATTTGCTGTTAAAAGACCAATTTTAAATCTTAAAAATTCATTTAAAATTAAAGTAAGCACACTTGCATTAATACAACACACTAATGTTCCCACAAAAAAACTAAATGATCTAAATATCAAAATAACAGCGATACCGAATACAACGAAAGCAGCTAAACTAAATTTCTTTAAATCATTTTCCAAGTTTTGGCGGATCAATTCATTAATATAAGGAACCCCAGATATCATCATCTGAAACCCAGGCTGTTCATATTCTTTTTGAAGCTTTTCTAACTTGGGGACCAAAACTTCTGGATTACTTCCTTCATTAATAAACATCAAAAGATTGGTTGCTTCTCGATTAGAAGAAAGCAGAATACGGCTCCACAAAGGACTCTCCAAAACATCCGTCATACTTTTAGGGCCACTGGTAATGGATTGGACCGATTGAATCTCTGGTAATGCCGCAATTTCGTTAGTCAATTTTTGAATTTTAAGAATGGTATCCGAAAAAACACTCGATTTAACTACAATAAGCATTTGCTCTAGCTGAGGAAATATTGCATCAATTTGTTTATCAATTTGGAATTGAGGATCATCTTCAGCAAAAAAGAAGTTTTCATCCACTTGAGGTTTTAAATCAACAAACCGAAACAAAAGAAATAAAGAGAGACAGGTAGCCCCAACAAGTAATAGAGGAACAAAAAAGGTAAAGAAGATTCTTATTTTCTTCATAAGTGCGTATTATAGCTTTAATTAAGTAAAAAAGCGACCAAAGTCAGCCCTGTACGTGTTCACTAATTCGCTGACAATTTTTATAGCTATTTGTCATTCCCGAAATCTTCTGTCGGGAATCCATCACATTATTAAAAACTATTGTATTTAGCTAGGGACCTGGATCCCCGACACAAATATTCGGGGATGACATACTTTCTTCTAATACAAAATCTATCAGTAAATTACTAAACTTTTACAATCCCAGATCAAGTCCAGGACGACAGGATGCACTATTAATCTAACAAATCAACAAATAAACTCTCAAAAATAAATCGGCCCTTTTGAGTCAGAGAGATTCGGTTATTTTCAAGCTTAAGAAAATCATTATCCACAAGTATCTTTATTTTTTCAGTTAGCTTATCTTTAATTTCTTTAAACTGCTCTATCTGCACACCTTGACTTAATCTCAAACCAGTCATTAAGTTTTCATACTCTTTTCGTTCACTACTAATTTTATCTTCTACTTCATTATCCCAATGGTGATTTAAACACTTATCCAGATATTGATTTACTGTTTTAGAAAACTGATATCGCAACCCGTTCTTATAGGAGTAAGCCCCTGGCCCTAACCCTATATATTCTTGATTATTCCAGTAAATCAAATTATGTTTGGATTCATATCCTGGTTTAGCAAAATTCATAATCTCATATCGATGATACCCATTACTCATCAGAAAATCTTCAACAAGCCTTGCCATTTCAAAATGTAAATCCTCGTTAGGTAATTCTAAAGTCCCTTTACGTTTCATGACACCAAATACGGTATAGGGATGAACATCTAAATCATAAACGGATACTTGAGAGACATTTAGCTGATTTAAAGATTCTAATGAACATCGAACATCTTCTAAAGTTTGTTTGGGAAGTTTAATAATCAAATCTGAACTAATATTATCAATGCCTGTTTGCTGAAAAAGCTGTACCGCACTTTTTATTTGATCTGGCGTATGCAACCTTCCCATTTGACGCAACAAATCATTATTAAATGATTGAGAACCAACACTCACCCGATTAACACCCAACTGGTGATACATTAAAACTTTCTCTCGGGTAACATCCTCAGGATTTACTTCAATAGAAAACTCAAAATTATCCTGAAAATCAAACTCCTCCCTTAAAAATAAAATGATCTCTTTTATTTCTGTAGAAGTCAAAAGAGATGGTGTTCCGCCCCCTAAATAGAAAGTGTCAAAGGTTAACTCTCCGAAAAGTTTTTTGACTTGTTTCACTTCTTCTTTAAGAGCCAAAAAGAATTGAGTTTTTCGTTCTTTGGACGCATTAACCGAAAGAACAAAATCACAATAGTGGCACCTGCGATGACAAAATGGGATATGGATATAGAGGCCTTGCTTCATAGATGAGTATTATAGGCCATAAAACCCCTCTTAGAAGAATCTAAATTTATTGCAGCGATGTATATCTACATTATTTTATTAGTCTTCTCCTCAACAAGAGGGGAATAATTATTAATTTGATACCTTTTTACTGCTGCTTGGATAAAATACTGGTTAACTGTTTCCTCCAAAATATCAGGGTCAAAAGGCTTCAACAACAAACCATCAGCAATATCATTTGCTAGCTCTGTTTGTTCTTCTGTTAAAACTTGGTCTGACATTAGAATTGTTCCCATCTTTGAATTGATTGACTTAGCCGTAAGAATACAAGCAAATACATCTGTTAATGGAATAAAACAATCCATTAACATCAAATCAAATTTGGGTTGATAAACCACCTCCAAAAATTCTTTTCTACTGGATGCCACAGCAACCTCATAGCCCAACTCTTGCAAAACCTTATGACAATAATCTAAATGCTTTAGATCTTTATCAACAACAAAAATTTTCTTCATAACTAAGTACCACCTTTATAAATATTTGAATAACTAATTGTCATTGCGAGGCAATTACTTTGAGCCGCGGCAATCTTGGATTTAAAAATAATAAACATTCTTTCTTTCCTGAGATTGCCACGGCCTGATTATTGCTACCTCGCAATGACGGCTCAAAACATAGAAGGGCAGATCTGAAATACAAGGAATGTATCGCGTCCCAGGCTTTTAATTCCTATCAGATACTGCCACTTCTAAACCTTTTTCTTCTTTCGCTCCCAGGAATCTCTCTGGATAAGCAAATGAATAATTTCTTCTACGTATTTCATTGTCTTTCCTTGGCACATTTGCCATTTACACTGGATTTCTTTACCCAATAACTCATAAAGATGACAAATCTTCTTGTGAACCTTCTCTGTTAAGACACATTTCATTAAAAGATACCCCTCAAAACCTCTTCTATTCCCTTAGTAAATTCTAATCCATATTTTTATTTACATTATTTTATTGTATATTTTAATTATTTTTAATAATTTCCATTTATCGGACAATTAAGTTATAGTTTAGGTATAATATGTAGGTAGTGGATTGTCAAGCTGATCAGATAAGTTTTATATATACAATAATTCACTGTATATAATTTACTTTATTATGAGTTATATACCCTATATCAATAAACAACTTAGGTTGATTTAAGGGTTTATTAACATAGAAGAAAAGTAAGAATATTTTTTAAGGAGATTGTTATGTATCAAGAAATTCACAAAGATCTTATCGCTCAAAACAAAGACAAAGCTCAAGACAGAAAATTAAACCTTGGGATGGCTCTAAGACAAATACTAAGGCAGAAAAGAATCGACAATAAAGAACTTCTAAAGAAAGCTAAGTTAAATGAAAGCACCCTAAAGAATCTTCTTCACTATGGGGAAATGAATACCAACCAAAAAAACTTTCTTAAGTTAGTAGATGCCCTAAATGTTTCTGTTGAAGAATTTGTTAATTTAGCCCGAGAAACATCCCAAACAAATTTCCACTATGTTGAAAAATCAAAGGGCCCCATTCTTAAATATGACACTCATGAAATTGAAGTCTATTCTCCACCTCAATACAGCAAAAAGGATTTTGTTTTATGTTTAGTTCGCATAAATCCAAAACAAAGAATATTAGTTCAGCCAATGGATCGAATGGAACCTGTCTGCGGAATTGTTGTTCACGGGCATCTTAATTTAACCTATGGAAACAAGTCTTCCCACATCCACACCAATCAATTATTTTTATTAGATCCAAATCAGAAACACAGTTATACTAATTCTGAAACAGCAGGTACAGTTGATTTTTATATTGTTTATCGATTAAAACCAGAACATCAATCTTTAGAAATTACAGAACCTAACACAAATGGCCAAAGCAATTTTTCTGTCTCTTCTTTAATTCATCAAATTAGAAAAGAATTATCTCCATCCCCAAACAAACTACTCTCTGTCCCTCATTTATCTGCTCTTTCAGGTGTAGATGCTAATGCTCTGAATCATCTATTATTTAGAAACACCAAGGTAATCCCTTTTGAAAAATTGGAACTCCTTGCAAATACAACAGACTACTCTTTTGAGCAAATTGTGCAAAAAACTCAAAATAGATATGAGGGTTGGATTAAAACATTTACCGATGAAGATAAAATCATTGTCGACTTGTCTTTACGTTTCGGCATTCGCTTTGTGAATCACTTTGGTATCGGAACCGTTCAACGAAGTTTTTCAGCTGCAGAATTTACTTTAAACCCGTACCATAGTGGAGATAGAAAATTAACTTGGACGTATAAATCTCCTGGGTTCATGGCTATTAAAGTAGAAAGAGGCGTTTTAGGTCTTCAAATAGGCAACCAACCTTTAAAGACATTAAAATGGGGCGATACGGTTTACTTTAATACGGATATTGGAATGTCTCTTGAAAATTTAATTTCGATTGAAAAAGGAAAAGAATTAGGTGAGTCTTCAGAGCCAAAAGCCATACTCTTTTCTTCCCCACCCTTGTTTTAAAATCTTGAGTTAGATATTAAGCAAAAAATAGGGCAGGAGTTACGTATCTAGAAATGCATAGAGTGGGAATTATGTATTGGGTAAAAAATAGAGCTGGAGTTAAAGGAAAGTTTTCTCTTAACTCCAACTTCTTGCTGTTGTCAGAAAATAACTCCTCCCTCTTGCTGTTCTAGGAAGATAACTCCTTCCCTACTCATTAACTTCATACTTAACTCAACTAAAAAATAAAATATATTTATGAGATATAATAACGAGGAATTGCTGAGGAAAGACGAGTTAGTATTTCATAAGGAATGGTATTTGCTTTCTCAGCCAATTCATTGCAAGTAATAACCTCTTCACCTTGCTGACCAATAAGCACAACTTCATCACCTTCTTTAATAGAATCATCGGAGCCTAAATACAAAAGCGTATAATCCATACACACATTTCCACACACAGGAAAACTTTTCCCCTGAATAAGAACACGGCCTTTTTGAGACAATGCGTACGGATATCCATGACCATACCCTACAGGAAGAACGGCTACATAACCATCTTTGGGTAAAACAAAATGACAACCATAACTAACGGACTGCCCCTTCTTCAAATGTTTAATGAGATGAACCCTAGTTTTTAAATTTAAAACCGGTTCAAGTGAAACTACTTTGTTGCTATTAACATTTGATGATACTCCATACAAAGACAATCCAGGACGAACCATATTAAAATGAGAATCTGGAAAATTAATCAAACCAGAACTATTAGCAGCATGCTGAAGCGGAATATCTATCCCCTGATTTTTTAACTCTTTAATTAGTAATTGAAACTCTTTAATTTGTTCGTTAGTCTTCGGATGATTCACTTCCTCAGCAACAGGAAAATGAGTCATCAAACCTTCAACGTCAAACGAAGGGTTGTCCACCAAAATCTTAATAGCATTTAAAGCCTCTTCTAGAACAAAACCCATACGGCCCATGCCTGTATCCACCTTAACATGAACTTTTAGAGGCTTTGAATAAATCTCAGCATATTCTTGTAGTTTTTTTGCATGATCTAAAGAAGAAAGAACTACTGAAAAGTTTTGTTCTAAACAAACAGCTACTTCCTCAGGTTGAATTCCACCAAAAATTAAAATAGGTGCCTCTTTAACAAATTCTCTTATTCTCTGAGCTTCTTTTGCATTGGCAACTCCTAAGTAATCAACAAAAGGAGCTAAACACTCCGAAATTTCACTGATTCCGTGCCCATAACCATTTGCCTTAACAACGCTGGTTATTTTAACGTCTTTTCCGATCAAGTATCGAATCTGAGCGAGGTTGCTCATTAAGGCCTTTAAATTCACATCAATCCAAAGGCTATCCATTACTTGGTTCTGTGTTTCTGTTAATGTTGTAGTCATATAAGGTCCATTGTCTCGAATTGCGGACTGCGAATTGCGGACTGCGCAAAACAAAATATAAAATAATTCAAGTTAGCTTTTCTTCTTTAATCTTGGTTCTTGCATATAAAAAGGCAATAATTCATGAGCAAGAACAGGTTGTAATTGATCTTTACGTTTTTGATAAATATCGATAAGCGATTTGCTTCGAGGATACCAGAAATCCTCTGAAACGAAAAGAGACTTTGCGAATTCAGCTTCAAATTCTTGATTATACCTGCGAAGCGCATTCCCTACGATGATCAATCCCTGGTCCACATAAGGCTTCAACGTCTCTATAGCTTCCTCTACTGAAATGCAGGCATATTCTCCTTTTTGCTGTATCCCAGAGCAATTAGACTCATAAATAGCCGTATAGATATTTCCTTGATGTGCATCAATAACAACGGCAATCACTCCAGAATGACTCTTAAAAGACTGGGCAACAACATCTAAGCTACATATGGAAAAAACAGACAACGGTTGTGCCGCAACCAAACCCTGAACTGTAGCAAAACCAACACGTAGTCCTGTAAAAGACCCTGGGCCAGAACCAATTAAGATGGTTTCTGTTTCCTGAATAGAAAAACCTGCCTGCTTAATGGCTTTTTCAAATAACGGAATAAGCTGCTCTGCATGCTGATATTTTCCTTCAAAATCGACCTCAACAATCTCTTTCCCATCACTTGTTGCAGCAATGCTTAAAAATTCTGAAGAAGTATCAAAAGCTAAAATGTTCATATTGTTCCTTTTTCTGGAGTTAAAAATAAAGCAAAACATATGGAAGGAGTTATGTTCCAAAAACAGCAAGAAGCAAGAGTTATTTTCTAACAACAGCAAGAAGTAGGAGTTAAGGTAAGAACTTTCCCTTTAACTCCAACCCTATGCATCGCTCTGCATGTAACTCCTACCCCATTTTTATCTGATACGTAACTCTTGTTGTTTCCTAACTCCTTAACTCAATATTTTACCCATTCAAATTTTTAATGAAACCAAAATTTCTTCCGCTTTCTTTCCTCGAGCAGAAAAAGTAATCACTCTTTCTGTTGGTTGTTCTCCATAATCAAAACTAATTTGCAAATAATCTTTCGGGAAAAACGTTTGTGCTTTTTCAGCCCACTCGGCTAAAACAATAGCATCCTCTGATTCTAAAAATTCATGTACTCCAATATCCACAAATTCACTCTCTGATTCTAAACGATAAAAATCATAATGATAAATATTATACTTACCTTCATAGATATTCATAATTGTAAAAGTGGGACTGGTTACCTCTTCAGGGTTAATATCTTGCTCTTCAGCAATAGCCTTTGATATTAATGTTTTTCCTGCACCTAATGGCCCTACAAGAGCAATAAACAGGGGGGGTGTTATTTTTTGACCTATAGCCTTGCCCAATGCTCTTGTTTCTTCTTCATTGTTTACTTTTACAGTTATACTACTCATAACTTTATTTAGCCTCTGTCATCCCTGCGAAAGCAGGGATCTCGTTTAATACAAACTTGTTCAACAGTCCCAGATTCCTGCTTTCGCAGGAATGACATTTTTTTAAAAATGAACAAAACCTTTTTTAGACACCTGAACATTCTTTAAATTTGATGGAGAACGAAAAATATTTAATTCTTTTTTCTTCGTAATAACACCTACGCACGTTACATGGGTTTTTAACAAAAAATTAGGAACCTTTTTTAACTGTGCTCTAGAAACAGTAAACAACAATTCAAAGTCTTCCCCATCTGTTAAAGCATGCTGCAGAGGACTCTTTTTAGTGCTTTTAGCTATTTTAACAGCATCTTGGGAAACAGGTACCCAATCCGCATAAATAGCAGCGCCCACCTTAGAAGCTTTTAAAATATGGTTTAAATCTTGTAACAACCCATCAGAAACATCAATCATACTACTAGGTTTTATAACTCCCATTAATTTCTTAACTTCTTTTACCCTTGGTGTAAATTCAAGGTGACTTCCCAACAGGGATCCTCCTAAAGAACCTGTCACAAAAACTAAATCGCCCGACTTTGCTTTACTTCTAGAAACCCAACCATTTGTTTTTGCTTTTCCTCTTAACGTAACAGAAGCCCAAAATTCTTTAGAACTTGTAATATCTCCACCCACAAGCTTCACTTTATATTCTTTAGCTAGTTTAGAAAAGCCCTTTATGAACTGCTCTAACCAAGTTGTCGTCGTAGAGGCGGGAACCCCAAGAGTTAGTAATGCTTGTTCTGGAACACCTCCCATAGCAGCAATATCACTTAGATTAATAGCCATGAGTTTTCTTCCAATCAGGTCAGGCTTTGCTTTTTTAATATCAAAATCAACCCCAGAAACAATAGCATCTGTACTTATCAACTCCACTTCTGATTTATTTTTTCGAATAACAGCAGCATCGTCTCCAATACCACATAAAACATCTTTGGGCATAGGAACAGATTTGCTTATAGCTTGAATTCGATCTATTAAATTAAATTCTCCAAAATTCTTTATCGTAGCCATAGTATTTATCCTAAAACAAGTTTTGGGACTTCAAATATTTGACAAAAAAAGTTAATTGATGGAATAACCAATCTCTGTAACCACCCTAAATAAAAGAGAATGAAAACAACAACAATCCCTATATACTCATTTTTCCATAATTGATTTGCTATATTATTGGGTAAAAAACCCATTAAAACCCGTGAACCATCCAACGGTGGAATAGGAATCAAATTAAATACAGCCAAACCAATATTAAAATAAATTCCAATTAATAAAATAGGCGAACCAAAAAGTTTATAACAAAGAACTAACACACTGGCCAAAAGCAAATTAGATAATGGGCCAGCAATAGCCACCCAAATCATATCTTGTTTGGGTTTTCGTAAATTCATGAAATTTACAGGAACAGGCTTTGCCATTCCTATCGGTGGAAACCCTAAAAAATAAAGAGTTACAGGAAATGCAATCGTCCATATAGGATCAATATGCTTCAACGGATTTAATGTCAACCGCCCCATATCTTTTGCCGTTCTATCCCCCAAAGAATAAGCCACTACTCCATGGGATACTTCATGAATCGTAACGGTCATTAAAAAGATAAAAATAAAAATTGCTATCGCTATTATCATAAAACTCTACCCTCCCATCAGAGGATCTATAAAGTTACGCTTTAAAAGAAAAAAGTACCCAATAAATATAGAATTATGAGTAACGTGGATAACAATTGAAGGAATTAAAGAATTCCTCTTCTCATAAACATAAGCTAGGATTAGCCCTAAAACAAATATTGGGATAAAAGCAAATAAAGAGCCATGAATAGAAGCAAAAAAAGCTGCTGATATCACCATGCCCCAAACAGATCCCCACTTTTCTTTAAACACAGGGTAACAAAAACCTCTAAAAAACATTTCTTCAATTACAGGGCCCAAAGTACAAGCTAGAAAAATAGATAAATAAATAATAATCGGTGTTTTTTTATCCTCTTCGACAAGTATTTCAACTAACGGATGAGGAGGGGGCTCGTATGAGATTAATTCTGAGATAAAGACTAATCCTGTTAAAACTAAAATGATTATAGGCAGCACTGCTGCATATATCGCTAAACCAGCAAAAAGATCTTTTTTTAACTTTTGAAACTTTAGACCTAAAGAAGTTAAATCACACCCCTTGGTCTTTGTTAAATAATAAATAAAGAAAAGAACAGAAACATCAATCATCAACGTATGCATTAATATCACAAAATTATAATGTGTTTTAGTATCGAAAAAGATATTAAGCACTACTACCAATAAAGCTAAAGCTAAAGACATAAACACAATAAAAATAACACATTTAATAATCTCTCGAATTCCCCAACCGATTGGAGGGGCTTTCTCATACCCCTTAGGGATAACTTCTTTTTTTTGAGACCATTGGTTAAGGGCATAAACATTTAATGCCACACCAATACAAGTTGCTCCAAATAGCATAAGTGGAAATAAAATAAAAAAGAAAACCTGAATAGGTTCTGACTCTTGAAAGAAATTAAGCAGCAACTCTACTTGATCTTGCTCCTTAAGTTTCTCTTCTACAACTTTTATATCCTGCATTGCTTTAGAAGGTTCTTTAGGTTCCGATGGATGAAGCATAAAAAAAGCAGCATAGCTGATAAAACAAAAAAGTAAAATAGCGACAGTCAAAGGTTCTTCTCTGACAAAAGAAATTATATGGGATCGAATTTGATTAAATTTGGAATAAAGATTTGCCATTATTAAGTATCAGTTCTTTCAGTTTATCTATTTCTGCATTTCTAACCTCTGCTATTTTCTTTACCGTATATAACATCCAAGCAGGTTCATTTCTCTTCCCACGCAATGGCTCCGGAGGTAAAAAAGGACAATCTGTTTCTGTTAATAAACGATCTTCAGGTACAGAGGCCGCACACTCTCTTAACTCTGTGTTCTTCTTATACGTCACAGGACCTGCAAAAGAGATATGAAGACCTAAATCAAGAGCCTGTTGCATATCTTCCTTTGTTCCAGAAAAACAGTGCATAATCCCTCTATGAGTGTTATCCACCTTTTTTAATACGCTAAAAACATCTTCATACGCCTCTCTGCAATGAATCACTAAGGGTAAATCTACTTCCTTAGCCAATCGGGCAAATTGCTCAAAACAATGTAACTGTTCTTCTTTTGAAGATAGATTACGGAAGTAATCCAACCCAACTTCTCCAATAGCCACAACTTTGGGGTTTTTAGTTAAATCCTTAAACTGCTGAAATAAATCATCTGTAAAATCTGAAGCATCATGAGGATGAAGTCCAACAGTTGCATAGATATCACTATTAGACTCTGCTAATGCAATCGATTCTAAGGAGGTTTTCATATCCGTTCCAACATTAATAAACAAAGATACTCCAGCATCATAAGCACGTTGAATTACATCTGCTTGATCTTCTGAAAAATCTTTAAAATTAATATGGGAATGGGTATCGATCATAAATCCTTTGTTGGGTTTTAGCTTTTGGCTTTTAGCTTTTGGCTCTTAGTGTCATCCCGGACTTGATCCGGGATCCATTTCCTTATTAAAAAATATTGCATTTAGCTAATGGCCTGGATCCCGCATCAAGTGCGGGATGACAAACTTACTGAAGTTATTTGCTAAGAGCCAAAAGCTAAGAGCTGTTATTTCTCTACTTCCACTTTTGGAAAAAGAGGTTTTCCTTTTTTTATTTCACTTCCTGATTTAATTTGCGACCAATTCTCTAAGTCACTTACAGAGGGCTTTTCTGAAATTTCAAACTGAGCCAATATCTTTTCAGATGTCTCTGGTAAGAAAGGGGTTAAAAGAACACCTATATAACGTATTGTTTCCAGCAAGTGGTACATTACGCAGGCTAATTCATCCATCTTTTCTTCTTTGGCTAAACTCCAAGGTTTGTTTTCTTCAATAAATCGGTTTCCTTCAACGATAAGCTCCCAAATAGCAGACAAAGAACCTCTAGGATCATTATTATTCATTGATGTCATAACCTTTTCTTTAACTGAAAAAGCCTTGTCTTTTAAAGGAGACTCTTTTGTTTGCTCGGGTTTTATTTCAATTTTACTCGAAAAATACTTCTCTAACATGGATGTCGTTCGATGAATTAAATTACCTAAATCATTGGCCAAATCATTATTTAATCGTTCGATCAATAAATCTTCAGAGTAAGTGCCATCCATACCCAAATTTATTTCTCTTAACAAGAAATACCGGAGAGCATCTCGGCTATATTTATTTACTAATTCATGGGGATCCACTCGATTTCCACGAGATTTAGAAACTTTAGCTCCTTCAATAGTCCACCAACCATGTGCAAAAACAGCTTTAGGTAAGGGTAAGCCCAACGCTTTTAACATAATAGGCCAATACACTACATGCTGTCTTAAAATATCTTTTCCAACAATATGAATATCTGCTGGCCATAAAGCTTCAAATTGTTTCTTATTATCCGGATAACCAATAGCACTAATGTAATTGGTTAGTGCGTCAAACCACACATAAACAACATGGTTTTCAGAAAAAGGAATATCAATCCCCCAATGGAGTCGATTTCTAGGTCGAGAAATACATAAATCTTCCAATGGCTGTTTTAAAAATCCTAAAACTTCATTTTTACGAGACTGAGGTTCAATAAACTTTGGATTATCTTGAATATATTGGATCAACCAATCCTGATACTTAGAAAGCTTAAAAAAGTAATTCTCTTCCTCAATTTCCTGAACTGCTCGATTACAATCTGGGCAATTATCTTCAACCAATTGTGCTTTAGTCCAAAAAGATTCACATGGCGTACAATACCAGCCTTGATACTTTCCTAAATAAATATCTTCTTTATCAAAAAGATCTTTAAGAATAGTAGCAACCGTATTTTTATGTTGTTCATCCGTAGTCCGGATAAAATAATCATATTGAATATCCAGAACTTCCCAAAGTTCTTTAAATCGAGGAACAATGCTATCCACAAATTCTTGAACAGGCACATTTTGTTCTTTTGCCGTCCGATCTATCTTCTCTCCATGCTCATCCGTTCCTGTTAAGAAAAAAACGTCTTCTCCCAGAAATTTATGAAAACGCGCAAAGGTATCACAGAGTATATTGGTGTAAGCATGGCCAATATGAGGCCGATCATTCACATAATATAAGGGTGTTGTGATGTAGTATTTCTTTGACATGTTAGTCCTTGTTATTTTTTAAAAACACAGTCATTGCGAGGGACTCAATGTCCCGAAGCAATCTAATACCAGTCAACTGCTCAAAACTTCAATTGCTTAGATCTATTCCTTTTTATGAGATTGCCACGGCGCCTCTGTCAGCCTCGCAATGACAATTAACTCAAAACCTTAAAACAGCTGATCCTGTAATTTCGTAGCACAATGTTGTGCAGCAATTTTTTGATTTAAATTGTTTTCTAGTGACTCTCGAATATTTAATAATTCTTCAATTAACATACGGATGTCTTCTGGAGTCTTTGTCTTATCTAAATAAGCTAGCTTTTCAACCTCTTCTCGATAAACCAAAGATTCACTACTGCCCTGAACTTTACTAATCAATAAATCCCGTAGAAAAGAAACCATCAAATCAATCGTTTCTCTTAATTGTTCTCTAGTCTTTGTTCCATACTGCTCTAAAAATTGCCAAGACCCAAGCTCAATCCACTCAGCAACAACTCCTCTACTGTGCTCTAAAACAGAATTATCAGCATACTCCAAAGCTTTGCCTAAGTTTCCCTGAGATAGTTGAACTAAAGCATCTAAATCTTCATCAGCACCCATCTGCTCTACAAGAATCTTCTGAATGATATCTGAGGGTAAAGGTTTTAACTTAATTTCAATGGAACGACTTAAAATAGTTTCTAATAATTTATTCTTTTGAGAAGATAACAAAATTAATTGAGAAAACTCTGGAGGCTCTTCTAATGTCTTCAGAAGAGCATTTTGTGATTCTAATGTCATTTTATCTGATTGATTGATAATAAATATTTTTGATTTTGCCTCAAATGGTTTTAATGAAATCCAACGAATCAGATCCTTAATATCAGCAATTTTAACCCGACTCTCCTCTTCATCAAGTCCGTACCATTTAACGTCTGGATGATTTCCTTCACTAATTTTATGGCAAGAGACACAAGTACAATCGTCAAAAAACTGACCTTCTTCGCAATTAATAGCCTTTGCCAAAAATTGAGCGAATATTTTCTTCCCTAACCCCGCATCACCTGTAACTAACAAACTATGGCTCAACGTATTCGTTTCTAAAGAGTTCTTTAGAAATTTTAATGTAGCTTCATTTCCATAAAATTTATTTAAAGACATGATCAATCACCTTATCTATTTCTTCTTGCACTTTTTCAATAGATTGAGTACTCGATATCACTCGAAATCTTTTTTTGTTTTTCTTAGCCAAAGCTAAAAAGCCATTTCTTACTTTATTATGAAAAGAAAGAGGCTTATTTTCCATACGATCCGTCTTTCCTGAACGAGACAATCCTTTTTTAGCAGGTAAATCAAGTAAGATGGTTAAATCAGGTTTTAAATTATCCGTAGCAAACTCCCCCATCTTTTCAATTAAAGAAGCTGATAAAGCTCCAGAAAATCCTTGATAAACCCAAGTGGAATCCTGAAAGCGATCACAAATCACAATCTTTCCTCTTTTTAAATCAGGAATGATCTTTTTCTCAACCAAGTCTCTTCTTGCAGAAAGAAATAAAAGAGCTTCAACTTCACTGGAAAGAGCTTCATCATCATGAAGTAAAATTTTCCGTATACGTTCGGATGTCACTGTACCACCCGGCTCCCGATAAACAGCTACAGAATAACCTTTTTTCTTTAACAGCTTTTCCACATAACGAATCTGTGTTGTTTTACCGCTACCTTCAGGGCCTTCAAAAGTTATAAACTTTCCACGTTTCATGATTTTTTAATCCTAATCCCATCCTTAGTGTCTTCAACAACAAAACCCTTTTCTGAAAGACCATCTCGAATTTCATCAGCTCGATTAAAATCCTTATTTTTACGAGCCTCTTGTCTTTCATTCGCAAGTTGAACAATCTCTTCAGGGATTTCATCTTTAACAAATAAAGCATTTAGTCCTAACACCTGATTAAAAGTTTCAAAAAATGAAACCATTAACTGTTTTGATTTTGAAGAAAATGTTTCTCCCATAATGGCATTATTTACATCATGCATTAAATCAAAAAAAACACCTAATGCTCCTGAAATATTTAAATCGTCCATCAGACATTTTTTAAAATTCTCAGTAGCTTCTTCAATTTTTACAGAGACCTTATCCTCTTCTGTTTTAGGAGAATATTCTTCAATTCTAAAATAAAAATCTTTTATTCGTTGCAATACATATTGAGCTTCTTCTAAACCTTTAAAGGTAAAATTAACAGGATGTCGGTAATGATGTGTTATCAGCAAATAACGAACAGCCAGTGGCTCATACCCCTTATTAATCAGGTCTCTTAATGTATAAAAATTGCCTAGTGATTTAGACATCTTATGGCCATCCACCAACAGAAATTTGCAATGAAGCCAAAAATGAACAAATTTTCTACCGGTGACAGCTTCTGACTGAGCAATCTCATTTTCATGATGAGGAAAAATATTATCTTCTCCACCCGTATGAATATCAAAAGTCTCCCCGAGATACTTCATACTCATCACAGAACATTCAATATGCCAACCAGGACGTCCTTCTCCATAGGGGCTAGGCCAAGAAGGCTCATCAGCTTCTTTCTTTTTTTTCCACAAAGCAAAGTCGGTTAGACTTTCTTTGTTATATTCATCCACATCTACTCGAGCACCGGCAATATTCTCCTCTAAATCTTTTTTGGATAGTTTTCCATAATCTGGAAACTTTTGGACTCGATAATAAACATTCCCTTCGCTTTCATAAGCATAACCTTTTTCAATCAGCTGTTCGATTAATGCAATCATATCTGGAATGTGTCTGGTCGCTCGTGGGTACATCTCTGCCTTTTCAATAGCTAACTCTTTCAAGTCATCATGAAAAGCATCAATAAATTTTTGAGTATAATCATCTAGGGAAATTTTTGCTTTTACCGCCTCACGAATGGTCTTATCATCCACGTCTGTGATATTCATAATCTGAGTAACTTCGTAACCACACAGCTTTAGTGTTCTTCTGAGCAGATCCTCAAATAAATAGGCCCTTAAATTGCCAATATGGGCATAATCGTACACTGTTGGACCACAGGTATACATTGAGGCCTTATTTTTGTTTAAAGGCTTAAATTCTTCTTTTTTTCCGCTATATGTGTCATGAAAACGTAGCATATATTTCTTTCTATTGAGTTAACTTTTCAGCTTCCTCTAACCTTTTTAAGCAAAGTTGTTTATCTAAAAAAGGAAGTATGCGTTTCATCTCAGGGCCATGGCTTCTAAAGGTTAACCCAACACGCAATGGCAAATAGAGCTCTTTTCCCTTTTTGCTCACAGACTCTTTTAACGTTGTATTTAGCTGACTAAAATCCATAGCTTCTTCTGCACCTAAACTCTGAATATAACCTCGAACAGTTTGAATTATTTCAGAAACACCCTCTTGTTTTAAAACAAATTCATCTTGAATGGGTGAATTAGGGTCATAAATTGAAAGGCGATCTGTTAGTTCTTCAAAACGAGTAATATTATCTTTAAAAATTAATAAGATTTGATTGAGCAAAGATTCCGAAGATTTTAAAAATTCTGGAATAAGGTTTTGTTCTTTTAGATATTGAGTTGCTTTCTCCACATACTCCTCATCTGTGAATCGACGAATATGCTCCCCACTAAGCCAATCAAATTTTTCCACATCAAATGTTGCTGAAGATTTTCCAACACGCTTTAAAGAAAATTCTTTTTCTAGCTGTTCTAAAGAAAATATTTCCCGATCATCTCCTGGAGACCAACCTAAAAGAGACAAGTAGTTATCAACAACCTCTGGGGTATAACCTAGCTTTTTATATTCTTCAATCGACTTGGCTCCAGAACGTTTTGAAAGAGGTTCTCCACCTCTAGAGGTAATCAACGATAGATGAGCATATTGAGGAGGTTCAAAACCCAATGCTTTGGTCAGCAAAATATGTCTTGGTGTGTTTGCTAAATGGTCTTCTCCACGCAATACATGCGTAATTCCCATAGCCCCATCATCATAACAAACAGCTAAATGAAATGTAGGAGATCCGTCTGGACGCACAATAATAAAGTCTCCAAATAAATTCATATCAAACTTTACTTCCCCACGGACTAGATCTTTAAACTGAACTTCAGGTTGATCAATTTTAAATCGAATTGCAAATTTCAATCCCTGAGTTTTTTTCTCATTCACTTCTTCTGCAGAAAGTTTACTGCATCGATTATCATAACGGGGTGGCAAACCTTTTGCTTGAGACTCCTTCTTCACTTGATCCAAAACTTCTGGTGTGCAAAAACAAGGGTAAGCATTTCCTTCAGACACAAGCTTGTCTACTGCCTTTAAGTGAAATTCTAATCGCTTCGATTGTTCGTAAGGACCTTTATCTCCACCAATATCAGGACCTTCATCCCATAATAGGCCTAACCATCTAAGGTCATTAAATATTTGTTCTACATACTCCGATTTCGAACGTTCTTTATCTGTGTCTTCAATTCTTACAATAAATTTTCCATTATTGCTTTTAGCAAATAAATAATTAAACAAAGCAGTACGGACATTCCCAATATGCAAATATCCTGTAGGTGATGGAGCAAAACGAACGCGAACAGACATAATCAATTATTCCTTTATTGTTTTCTCAATGAGAACAACTGCATCACAAGCTATAGCTTTCTCTTCACCTATAGGCCCAAGCTGTTCTGCTGTTTTTGCCTTGATATTAACTACTGATGAATCCACACTTAATAGCTTAGCAATTCTATTTTTTATTTTACCTTTATACGGGCCTAATTTAGGTCTTTGTAAATGAACCGTACAATCCACATTTTTAATCACTGCAGATTGTTCCTGAACCAAATTCATTACTTTAACAACAATCTTACTACTGGAAATACCTTTTATTTTAGAATTCTTATCTGAGAAATACTCTCCAATATCTCCAAGCCCTAAAGCCCCTAAGATGGCATCTGTAACTGCGTGTAACAACGCATCTCCGTCAGAGTGGCCTACAGGGCCTTTATTCCACTTAATCTTTTCACCACCCAAAATAAAAGGGCGGCCCTTCTCTAATCGATGTAAATCTGTTCCATATCCAATTTTTATTTCTTGTTTAGATTGAACTAACTTTTCAGCAATCTTCCAATCTTGAGCTGTCGTAATTTTAAAATTTGTTTTGTTTGTTTGAACTAGTTGAACAGACTTTCCAATAGACTCCACTAAACTACTTTCATCGGTTGCATTAAAAGGACTCTTAAAATAAGATTTATACGCCTCAGCCAACCAATCTTTACGAGAGACTTGAGGTGTCTCAGCATCCCAGAGAAAATCGCGAGAAATCGTTTTAGAAATACTATTACCCGTTTTACTCTTATGGGGTTGTTTAGACTGTTTAACTGTTGAGGAAACAGGTGAAGCTAATATAGCAGCCCCTTTTTGTTGAGCCTTTTTGATTACTTGTGAAATACTCTCTTCAGAAACAAAAGGACGTGCTGCATCATGAACTAAAACCCAATCACTTCCCTTATCTACTTTTTTAAACCCATTGTATACAGAATCTAATCGGGTTTTACCACCCTGTACCCACTTCAACTTTTTATTATTTTTACGAACATAAGGCTTTATATAATTTTTATATGAAACGTAGTCTTTCTCAGGTAAAGCGACCACAATCTCTGAAACTGTTTTTGAGTCTAAAAGAGAATCGAGAGAATGAATTAATAAAGGTTTATTCCCTAGAGGTAAAAAAGCCTTAGGTAATTCAGAACCTAACTTAGCTGTTTTCTTCAGTCGAGACCCAGAGCCTGCTGCCACCAAAATAGCACTTACTTGTTTGTTTTTTGTCTTCATCTGCTCTTTTCCCTAAAGGCCTTATGACCTCACTATACACCTTAAACAAAGTTGAGTATTTTACCACTTATCTAGAGGGTTGTTAAGGAAGGGATTTATACAAAAAAAGGGCCAGATCACAAGATCTGGCCCTTTTTAAGCTAAATTATTAGGTAACTGAACTATTTAAGCTTTCTGGAAAGTTAAAGTTTCCCCTTTAAGATCAGTTTTGATCTTGTCGCCTTCTTTAAAATTGCCCAAAAGCAACTCTTCAGAAAGTATATTTTCCACATATTTCTGTATCGTCCTTTTTAAAGGTCGAGCTCCATAAACCGGATCGTATCCTTTCTCCATCAAAAAGTCGATTGCCTTCTTAGAAAATTCTAAGCCAATTTTATGCTCTTCTAGACGCTTAATCACATCATTTAGTTCTAAATGTATGATCTGTTCTAACTCTTTACGTCTAAGAGGATGAAACACAACCATATCATCAACACGATTTAAAAACTCGGGTCTAAAAACACGTTTTGTTTCATCAAGTAACTTATGCTTAATTTCATCAAAAACAACATCATCGCCTGCAGGTTTAAAACCAAGAGCTGATTCTTTCTTTAAAAGAGTAGCCCCCACATTAGAAGTCATAATTAAGAGTGTATTTCTAAAATCAACTACTCTCCCAAAAGAATCTGTCAGTCGACCATCTTCCATAACCTGTAACAAGATATTAAAAATATCGGGATGAGCTTTTTCAATTTCATCTAGAAGCACAACACTATAAGGTCTTCTTCTGATTTTCTCTGTTAGCTGTCCACCCTCTTCATAACCCACATATCCGGGAGGCGCTCCAACAAGACGCGAAACATTAAATTTTTCACCATACTCAGACATATCAATCTGAACAATAGCGTCTTGATCACCAAACATAAATTCAGCCAATGCTCGGGCCAATAATGTTTTACCTACACCCGTAGGTCCTAAGAAAACAAAACTTCCAATAGGTCTTTTAGGATTACGCAATCCACTACGAGAACGACGCACTGCATTAGAGATAGCTTTAACAGCCTCTTCTTGACCAATAATCATCTTATGCATTTCATCTTCCATACGAAGTAAGCGTTGAGTTTCTTTTTCTTCAAGACGTTGTAAAGGAATTCCTGTCCATTTAGAAACAACCACAGAAATATCTTCTCCAGTCACAACAACTTCGATTTCAGATTTTGATTCTTTCCAACTTTTCTTTATTTTACTAAACTCTTCTTTAGACTTTCTTTCATCATCTCTTAACTTAGCTGCTTTTTCAAAGTCTTGCGCTTTGATGGCAGATTCTTTTTCCATACGAAACTGCTCTATTTCAGCTTCAAGCTTTTTTAAGTCTTTAGGGAGAGTGGTCACAGAAAGTCGCGCCCGAGAACCTGCTTCATCAATTAAATCAATCGCTTTATCAGGTAAAAAACGCCCTGTGATATAACGATCACTTAACTTCGCTGCAGCTTCAAGAGCTTCATCAGTAATCTTAGCTCTGTGATGAGCTTCATACTTATCTCTCAAACCTTTTAGGATATCAATTGTTTCATCAACCGTAGGAGGATCTACGTTAATTGTTTGAAAACGACGTGCTAACGCTGAATCCTTTTCAATATACTTTCTGTATTCATCGAGAGTTGTTGCTCCAATACATTGAATTTCACCGCGAGAAAGCGCAGGTTTCAAAATATTAGAAGCATCAATAGCACCCTCGGCTCCACCAGCCCCGACTAAAGTATGCAACTCATCAATAAAAATAATAATATTTTCATTTCTTCTAATTTCATCCATAACAGCTTTAATACGTTCCTCAAATTGCCCCCGGTATTTCGTTCCAGCAACCATTAAAGCTAAATCTAAAACAACAATACGTTTATCCATTAATATTTCAGGAACATCACCGCTAACAATTCGTTGAGCTAATCCTTCAACAATAGCTGTTTTACCCACACCTGCTTCGCCAAGAAGCACAGGGTTATTTTTTGTTCGACGACTTAAAATTTGAGTTACACGTTCAATTTCATCTTGACGATTCACCACAGGATCTAATTTCCCTTCACGCGCATGCAGAGATAAATCTCTTCCAAAAGAATCAAGGGCAGGTGTTTTTGTTTTACCTTTGGTCATTCCTCCCCCCATACCTGGAGTACCACTCTGAGCACCACCACCTTGAGGTGTGGAAGAACCTAACAACTTAATAACTTCCGTTCGAACTTTATTTAAATCTAAACCAACATTCATTAGAACGTGAGAAGCAACACCTTCTCCTTCTTTAATTAAACCTAATAATAAATGTTCTGTTCCAATATAGTTATGGCCTAGCCGTCTTGCTTCATCCATTGCTAGTTCAATAACTTTTTTTGCTTTGGGTGTAAAAGGAATATCACCAGAAACAATTGTGCTGGGTCCAAACTGAACAAGCTTTTCTACTTCAAGACGAATCGTCTCTAAAGAAAGTCCTAATGTTTGAAGTACAGCAGCAGCTACACTTTCACCCTCTTTAATTAAACCTAATAAAATATGTTCTGTTCCAATGTAATCATGGTTAAATCTTTTTGCTTCTTCTTTGGCCAGAATGATTACTTTTCGGGCTCTCTCTGTAAACCGGTCAAACATGACGTTAACCTCCGCTAGTAGTATAAATTTTCTCAATAAAGGTGTTTATAATTATCGAATAACCGGCTTGAATCCTTTAGTCCGAATCAAGCCCTGTGGATAGTTTTTCTATTAGTAGGACTATAAGTAATAATTAACACTATATCTGCTATATTTCAACATTTTTTAAACTAGACCTAATTAACCCAGCCCTCTCAACATCCCTCTCTGAAGAGCTTAGGGGGTGATCTTTCCTTTTCTGTAAGTGAGCTGGCTGTGAGGAGATAACGAGCTTATTCAGCTGTTCTCTATCTAGGTTTTTAATGATATTTAAGTCCACTCCTAATCGAAGCATAGATAAGAGTCCTGTGGCTTCCCGACTTGAAATAATCCGTGCTGACTTCAAAATACCCAACGCTCTCCAAATTTGATCAAAAAACTTATCTTGCTTCTTTTCGGTCAAAGTTTTTCGCGCTTCTCGTTCATTATCAATCACTTGTTTTATGACTCTAGAAAAACTATCAATAATATCTTGCTCGCTTTGACCTAACGTGGATTGATTCGAAATCTGAAAAAAATTACCACTTGCCTCTGTCCCTTCTCCATACAAACCACGGACAGCTAAATTTAATTTAGACATTGCTTGCAATACTTTGTTAATTTGTTTGGTCATTACCAAACTGGGTAAATGCATCATACACGATGCCCTAAGTCCTGTTCCTACGTTTGTAGGACAAGCTGTTAAATAGCCTAACTTGTTATTAAAAGCAAAAGACAATCTTTCTTCTAACTCCGAATCTAATTTATTAATAATTTTCCAACAGTTTTCTAAGTCAAAACCTGACTGAAGCACTTGAACCCGTAAATGGTCTTCTTCTAAAATCATAACACTTATAATTTCATTTTTAGTTAAACAAATAGCTGCTTCTTCAGATTTGATAGCATGCTCAGTGCTAATCAAATGGCGTTCTACCAAAAACTGTTTATCAATCTCCGTAAGATTTTGATTCATTAGAAAAAAAGTTTCTTTAAGCTTAGAACATTTAGCCATAGATTCTTTAACTTCTTTGATTAAAGAAACTCTTTCGTCTTTAGATAGTTTTTGAGTAAACGGATAGCCATTTAAGTTTCTAGCCAATCGGATACGGCTACTCATCACGATATCATTATCGGGTCCCTCACCTCGCAACCACTCACAAGGAGAGTTCAATAACTCATTCAGAGGCATCTGTTTTCTTCCTTTTCTGCTTTTCCGGCGATTCCATTTTTTTAATCTGATCTCTTATCTTAGCGGCTTGTTCAAACTCCTCGTGTTCTACTAGCTTCCGTAATTGCTCATGAAGTTCTCTTAACTCCACGTGATGTTGAGTTTCTTGAGATACATTCTTTGGATGCTTTCCCAAATGCTGAATAGAACGATGAACACGTTTGATTAAAGGAATTAAGGACTGATAAAATGTTTTGTAGCAATCAGGACAACCTAAACGTCCTGTCTTAGCAAAATCTTCAAATGTCATTCCACAAGTACTACAAGCTGATAGAGTTTCGGTTTTTTGCTTACCACTCGCTTTATCCGTTTCAGCAAGCCCCCCAAGCAATTCACTAAAGTTAAAATACTGTTTCACATCCGAGCCTTTTTCATAGGCACACTGCTCGCATAAATGCAGTTCTACCATTTTAGAATTAACAATCTCTGTTAAATGGATTGTAGCTTCTTCAATGTCACATATATTACACTTCATAAAAATCACCTCTATTGAATGATAACAGAAAAAACGGAGGGATGAAAAAAGCGACAGTTTTTAATTCTCTGTCATCCCGGACTTGATCCGGGATCCACTTCCTTAGCCAAATACAATTTTTTTAATAATGATCTGGATCCCGGATCAAGTCCGGGATGACAAGCTTTTGCTGAAGTCTGATACCTGAAAGCTATTTCAGTTGATACTTAACACCTTCTTTTTTTGTTAGTTGATGAAAGGTAGTTGATAGCTGCTGGGTAATCATTCCCGGCTTTCCATTTCCAATACTACGATTATCAATTTTGACTACAGGCATCAATTCGGCTGCGGTTCCTGTTAAAAAACATTCATCAGCGTTAAATAAATCATGACGTGTCAAAATCTGCTCGCTAAATGGAACTTTCTTTTTTCCAGCAATATCAATAATAGCTTGGCGTGTGATTCCCTTCAACGCACCTACGTGTGTTGGTGGTGTTAACAAAGTACCATTTTTAATAATAAAAACGTTAGCACCCGTACACTCAGCAACATAACCTTGATGGTTCAGCATAAGAGCATCTGAAAAACCAGAAGTAGACGCTTCAATTTTAGCCATAATATTGTTTAAATAATTTAATGATTTAATCCCTGGGTTCACAGCTTCAGGAAGATTACGTACTGTTGGTACAGTAATAATTTCTAAACCCTTTTTATATAATTTATCTGGGTACAGAACAATTTTATCGGCAATAATAAAAACAGTAGGTTTTTTACATTTTCTAGGATCTAAACCTAAATCACCAGAACCACGAGTAACAACTAAACGAATGTAAGCATCCTTCAATTTATTTAGCTGAAGTGCCTTAATAACTAATTTTTCCATATCCTTTTTGGTATAAGGAATATCCAAAAGAATAGTATGTGCTGATTCCCATAAACGATCTAAATGCTCTTTTAAACGAAAAACCAAACCATTATAAGAGCGCATCCCTTCAAACACACCATCTCCGTACAAAAGACCATGATCAAAGACAGATATCTTTGCTTCATTTTTAGGGTAAAATTCCCCGTCTAAAAAAACGTAATTTGTTTCAGCTTTAGTTGAGCGTTTTGATTTTGGTTTTGGCTTTGTTTTTAACTTCACTTTAGGACTCCTTTTTTACCCTAAGCCTGTAGGCTTAATCCACTACCCGTTAGGCTATAAACATTGGGTTTTCCTTGAACAAAACTCTGCTCGTGGGTCACCACACAAAAGGTAACACCATCGTCTTGATTCAGAGAATCGATAAGATCATATACTATTTTTGCGTTTTCTTCATCTAAATTACCTGTTGGCTCATCACATAATACCACCTGAGGCTCATTTACTAAAGCACGAGCAATAGCGGCTCTTTGCTGCTCTCCTCCAGACATCTGAGAAGGTAAATGCTTTACCCTGTGATCCAATCCAACTCTCTTTATTAACTTAGCAGCCTTTTCTTTGGCTTCTTTTTTACTCCCGCCATTCTTTGCTATCATAAGTGGCATCGTCACATTTTCTAATAAGGTTAATTCGGGTAATAAATGGTAAAACTGAAATACAAATCCAACTTCTTTATTTCGAAATTCGGATAACTCAGTATCATTTAAACCCAAAAGACTTTTTCCTTGAAACAGAACATCTCCCGCTGAAGGCTTATCCAAACCACCCAGCAAATGAAGTAACGTAGACTTTCCAACCCCGGACCGACCTAAAACGTAAGATATTTTTCCTTCGATTAATTGAAAATCAACATTCTTTAACACATCCACACTACCCGTGCTAACGCTATGGTAGGACTTCCCCAGCCCCTTTGTTTCTAAAATTAAATTATTCATAACGTAATGCTTCCACAGGATTTAATTTGGATGCTTTATGTGCGGGATACAGTCCCGCCAAAAGAGCCATTACAAGTGAAATAACAACAACTGCTGAAACATCCGAAAAATTAATTTCAGCTGGAATTTGATTAAAGTAATAAATATCACTTGGAAATACTTCAATACCAAAAACTTTTTCAACACCTGCAGCAACTTGGTTGACATTAAATGCTAATAAAAGACCTAACACTGCCCCAGAAAAAACACCAATTACACCAACAATCATTCCTTCTAAAAGAAAAATTCGTCTAATTCCACCTCGCGTTGCTCCTAAAGATCTTAGAAGCCCAACATCTTTTGTTTTTTCCATTACCAGCATAATTAAAGTAGAAATAATATTAAATGCCGCAACCATAATGATTAAGAAAAGTAAAATTGACATCACTGTTTTTTCTACTTTTAATGCAGCGAAAAAGTTACGATTCATATCCAACCAGCTACGAACAAAATATCCAGTGCCCAAAATTTCAAATAGTTTTACTTTAAATTGTTCTGATCGATCCACATCTGTCATCTTAATACCAATACCACTCACAGATCCTTTTAACTGAAACAATTCTTGAGCTCTAGGAATATCGATTAAAGCAACTCCTGAATCTATATCGCTCATACCCAACTCAAATACCCCTGTAACTTCAAAAGGTAATGACTTTGCTTGTGTCGGTAACAAGTTTTCAGAATCATTAAGTGTTGGAGAAATTAAATAAACCTTTCCTCCTACACCAACGTCTAAAATGTTAGCCAATTGCCAACCCACAACAACCCCAGGAAGCTTTCCCCCTAAAGGACTTTCTTCTTCACCGTTAAAACCTAATTTTCCTAAACGCATATACTCTACGTATTCGCCTAAATCATCAGACTCCTCATCCACGCCTTTAATAACAACACCCGTAGCATTTGATTTGGAACGAATAATTCCCTGACCTTGAACATAAGGAGCGACTGATTTTAAATAAGGATCATTGGATTGTTTAATTAGATTTACAGTTGCAGCAGGATCAGAAACACCGCCATAGGCTTGAACCATAATATGAGGATTAGCACCCACAATTTTTGCTTTTAAATCACGGTCAAATCCACTCATAACCGCCATCACAACAATTAGTGCCATCACACCAACCGCTATGCCTGCTATGGAAATAAAAGAAAAAATAGAAATGAAACCAGAGGTTCTATGCTTGAGCAGATGTTTAAAGGCTATGAAGTTAATATATGACATTTGAGTTTATTCAGCAGTTTCTTCTACTGTTTCTTCGATTGAACCCATACCTTCTTCAGGTTTCATTTGAGGAAATAAAATAACGTCCCGAATAGAACTTTGATTTGTTAATAACATCACTAGACGATCAATGCCAATGCCCAAACCACCAGCAGGCGGCATTCCGTATTCCAACGCTAGAAGAAAATCATCATCCAACACTTTGTGTTCACCAATCATCTCACGTTGTTTTTCTAATCTCTTTCTCTGTTCTTCAGGATCATTTAATTCTGAAAAAGCATTCGCTAATTCCATATTAGACACAAAAAGTTCAAAACGATCAGCAACATCCTCAGTGCCTTCTTTTTGTTTTGCTAAAGGAGACATGATCAAAGGAAAATCATTAACAAATGTTGGATTAACCAAAGTAGGCTCGATAAACTCATCAAAAGCTTCATTTAAAATATCAGCATCTTCAAAATCATCACCGATTTCTAATTTTATTTTTTTCGCGTTGGCTTTATAGTCTTTATCCTTCAACCAATCAATACCTGTTTTCTCTTTAAGCAAATCAAAGAATCCAACACGTTTCCAAGGACGTGAAAAATCTAATTCTTTATCCCCATAAGTTATTTTTTCAGAACCATATATTTTTTGAACCATGTCTGTAATCATAACTTCTGTAATTTCCATCATGTCCGTTAAATCAGCGTAACTTTGGTACAGTTCTAACATGGTAAATTCAGGATTATGTTTTATGGAGATTCCTTCGTTACGAAAGTTCCGATTAATTTCATAAACTTTTTCAAAACCACCAACTAATAAACGTTTCAAATAAAGTTCTGGAGCAACTCTTAAATACAAATCAATCCCCAAAGCATTGTGATGAGTTTTAAAAGGCTCGGCTTTCGCTCCACCGGGAATTTGCTGCATCATTGGAGTTTCTACTTCCATAAAATCACGACTATCTAGAAAAGAACGAATATCTTTAACAATCTGACTTCTCAACTGAAATGTCTTTCTCACATCATCGTTGGCAATCAAATCAATATAACGCCGACGATACCTGATCTCAACATCCTTCAGTCCATGCCACTTTTCAGGAAGCATTTGAACAATTTTAGATAAAACCCGAAAAGACTCGACTCGAATACTCTTCTCACCTCTTTTTGAAAGAAACAAAGTTCCTTCTACACCTAAAATATCGCCTAAATCCAAATGTTGGAAAAGGTCATAGTTCTCTTCTCCGACAACATCTAATTTAGCGTAAATTTGGATACGACCAGATTGATCCTTAATATCACCAAAACTGCTTTTTCCATGGCTTCTTTTAGCCATTAATCTTCCAGCAATTTTAACCTTCTTCTCTTCTTCAAATGGCTCTAATATGCTGACGATAGAATCGACAGGCAGAAACCGAGCTCCATACAGGTCAGTCCCTTTTTCTTTAAATTGTTTAATTTTTTCAGATCGTTCCTTAAGAACTTCGTTTTGGGTTTCCATTATCTTCCTCTTTTAGAATATGATTAAGATCAAGTCACAAAGGTAGGATTATATAAGAAAAGGCAGTAAAGTGAAAGGATGGAAAAAGGGGGAAGAAACCTTGTCATTGCGAGGGACTCAATGTCCCGAAGCAATCTAATACCATTCGATCGGTCTACATATCAAAACAGCTTAAATTATGAGATTGCCACGGCGCTTATATTTGCCTCGCAATGACAACTTTTAGAAACGATCAGCTGTGTACAGCTGCTTCACACTAGACATCATCGTTAGATACTTCTCCCGGTGGGTATTGTAGGTCACATTTTGAAATTCAAGACCATCAAACACTTTCCCAATATTTAGCATACGATCTGCACTCACTGGACGAGAACGGTAATAATCCATCATATAAGGCACCAACTGAGGCTCAGAATAAATTAATTTGTAAAGTACATCGACAAGCCCCTGAGGATCATATCCCGCCTTTTGCATGAACTCTAACGCTCGTTTATCTGCTATCAACACACGTTTATCTAAACCTTTTTCATCGGTTAAAACATTTAATGCTGCCACTCCTACAAAAGCAAGCATCCCAATAGGTCCAAATACGCCACCAGCCACACCAACTATTACTTCAACTACTTCTAAGGTCTTTTTGCTTGTTGAATATTTAGGATTTCTGTATTGAAGATGAGCTATTTCGTGAGCAAGCACACCAGCTAACTCTGCTTCATTATCCAAATAATTAATAAAACCTGTTGTGATGTAAATATAACCACCAGGCGCACCTGTTGCATAAATTTTATCTGAAGTTAAAACAGTGCATACATAAGGAAGGTGAGGTCTCTGTGAATGTTGAGCAATATTTTTTGAAACCTGATTTACGTAAATATTAACTTGTCGCTCGGTATATAACGAAAAAGAATTCATTATTTCACGATGAATCTTTTCACCTGATTGAATTTCATTCATATCCGAACGGCTTAGGTTTTCATTCCATTTATCTTTCAGATATGGATTGCTCGATAAATTTGCTGACGAAGCACAACTGGTAAGAATAGAAGCAATAAGAATAAGAGATAAAATTGATTTTAGTTTATTCATAAGGTTATTTATCGACAGAGTTAATGGTCATTCTAAACGTTTATTAACGTTACTAAGCGATACTGAATGGCGCGCCCGGAGGAACTTGGCGCTATGACTACATAAACACGAACTAAATTGCTAATCGCAATTGATTTCGTATTCCGCCATAGTCGGCCACTCATCGGCTCGTCGGAAGTCGTTGTGCCCGCCTGGATGGCCAATGCCGATTTTATGTCATGGATGACATGTTTTTTATCGGCCTCCCATGAGGTCGCGTCTCCATCAACTGGCTCGCCGCCTCACTTCAAGTCATTCCGGGCGTGAAAATGGCGCGCCCGGAGGGACTTGAACCCCCAACCCTCGGTTCCGAAGACCGATGCTCTATCCAATTGAGCCACAGGCGCAGAAAAGTTTAAAGTTTAAAATTAGAAATGATAAATTTAAATTCTAAATTTTAAACTATGTTTTTTTATTTTTTACTTTAAATTCTCAATTGCTAATGCAGCGGCTCCCAAAGAACCAACTTCGTAAGGGAACTTTGTCTGAACTAACTTACATCCTTTATAGGGCAACGTCCATGAATGCTCTTTGGCAGAACTAACCATAGACTTCCAAACACAGTTAGCAGCCTTCACAGGTGTTTGAAACACACCACCACCAAATACTATAACCTCTGGGTTCAATATATTTATCAGACTACCAACCCCAACCCCTAAATAATACCCAGCATTTTCTAGAATTTTTTTAGCCGGCTTATCTCCTCGGATAAAAGCAGCCTTTACTGTCTTTCCAGAAATTTTTCCATCTTGTTTTCCTAATCGCGCCAACACTGATTTTGGATGAGCTCTAGCATACTTTGTTGCCTCTCGAGCAATAGCTGTTCCACTCGCATAAGCTTCCAAACATCCTTTGTTTCCGCACTTACATCTTTCTCCATTGGGAACAATAGTCATATGCCCAATTTCTGCGGCATTAAAATTATGCCCTGAAAATACGCTGCCATTTAAAATAAATCCCCCACCGACTCCAGTACTTGCCGTAATATAAATTAGGTCTTTAACTTTTTTACCCGCCCCAAAATGTTTCTCACATAAAGCAGCCGCATTGGCATCATTCGTAATAAAAACAGGCACACCCAAATGACGTTTAATCATAGAACAAATATTAAAACCTTCCCAATCCGGAAGATTCGGAGACCAAGGAACTTTACCTGACTTAGAATCTACAGGTCCTGGTGTCCCTACACCAACTCCCATCAAACCATATTTATTCCCTAGCTTTTGAATTTTAAGAGATGACATACACTGACGAATCATCTCAATAATCTGAGCCACAGACTGCTTCGTGGAATTTTTAGAAGAAATAGGAATCGTCACCGAAATAAGACTCTTCCCCGTAGGCGTCACCAATGATATAGCCACCTTTGTCCCACCAATATCAACACCACAATAATACTTTTTCATCCAAAGACCCCTTTAAAACAAAAAAGGTGACAGTCACAAAAAGTAACGTCACCTTTTTTTGGTGGGCAGGGACGGAATCGAACCGCCGACACAAGGATTTTCAGTCCTTTGCTCTACCGACTGAGCTACCTGCCCAAAAACAAAATAAATTTTATATTAAAAACTAACCCCACCACTATCTTTTAAGTTCTAACTATCCTTGCGAAGGAGGGCACCGACGCTTTTAGAGCTACGATGTTAAGGATAACGAGTGTCGATGTTATGCCATGGATGGCATGTATTTAATCGACCCTGCCCAACAACACAACTTAAAAACCCAACTTCTTCTCTTCACTATTAGAATAATAGGTATCACGAGTGCCGAATTCATGTCATGGATGACATGCTTTTTTTCGGCCCTGCCCAGCAACACAAGTTAATAATTCTATCAAACACTCTTATGCTTACAATAACAAGAATAAGAAAGAAAATTTGTGCCACGGATGGCACTCTCTTTTTCGGCCCTGCCCACAACCCAACTTATAGTTGACCTGTAAACAGTCTTAAACCCTAAATACAAGTCACGTATTCTAAGCCGATTACGTTGAATGTCAATATTTTTCCCAGGTAATTAACCCCTTTTTTCTACTAAGGATTAATTTTGAGGTGAGAAACAAAAACCTAACCTAATCAAGCCCAAAAGCCTTCGTAATAAAAAATTTAAACCCCACCAAAACTAGAACTACCGAAATAAGAGAAACTAAAGCTCCCGACTTCAGCATATCTTTACTCTTTACTACATCCGTAGCAAAAGTCATTGCGTTTGGAGGTGTAGAAATAGGCAAGGCCATCGCAAAACCACAACACAAGGCTACAGTAACAGCTAACATAATAGGACTTTCTCCCGAAAAACTAATAACAATTGGAATAAGCAAATTGGCAGTAGCTGTATTACTCATAACCGTACTCAAAACAACCGCAAACAAACAAAAAATAGCAATCAGCATAAAACCACTACTGGAAACAAAAATGGGTAAACTCACAATCCATTGAGTAAGACCACTAACTTCCAATGCTTTTCCTAACGCTAAACCTCCCCACATCAACACCAAAATATCCCAATCAATATGCTTTAAATCACTTCGATCAATTAATCGAATAGCTGCAAAAAAACCAACGGCTAAAAGAGCAACCATCGATTCTGGAATTTTATGCCACCCAGAACTTAACCACATAAGAATGGTAAAAAGAATAACCCCAATAGCTAGGTATGAAGAACGATCTAATTTTCCATCAAACTCTATATTAAACTTAATCGTTTTGTTTTTAGGAGGGAAAAAAATTCTTAAAACAAAACTTGTCACGAATAAAAGAACTATGACTAAAGGAACAGCCATCATCATCCAAGATAAGAAATTTAAATAAATTCCATTTTGAGTCAGAATTCCGATAGCAATAGCATTCGGAGGAGTTCCCACAGGAGTACCAATACCACCAATATTGGCACTAAAAGCAATTGAAAGAGCCAATGCTGTTTTAAATCGATCATCAGCATCCAATTTAAAAAGAAGAGGCGTAATCATTCCTAACATCATTGCTGTAGTTGCTGTATTAGACATCCACATGGAGAGAAAAGCCGTGGTTATCATAAAGCCAAGCATAATTGCATAAGGTTTATGACCAAACAATCGCATAAGACGACTTGCAACAAATCGGTCAATACCATACTTACGCATTACAGCAGCAATAATAAACCCGCCAAAAAAAAGAATGATCACAGGACTAGAAAAAGGGGTGAAAAATTGGACATACCCTAACCGGTCCATATCTAAAACTCCACCGGGACGAGCCAACAAAAAAGTCTCAAGAAGCACAACTAATAAAGAAGTGGCATACAGAGGCATAATCTCAAATGCCCAGAAAAAAGCCGCCAGCACAAAAATAAAAGCTGTTCTCTTTGCCGCTTCGGGACAACTTTCAGGCAAGAAAAAATAAACACCTAAAGCCCCAATAAAAATTATGATGGCACACAAAACTTTTCTAGTCATTTTGATTAAACCCCTTCTCCAAAATCATTATATAAAGGAATGAATAATTTTAATAGAATATAAAAATTCCCTAATCTATAAGCTTCTATAATGCTTCCGTAGCAACTGAATATACTTGGGAATTGTTGTCCTAGCACACTCTTTAGGAAGCTTGAGGTGAGTTATATCCCTTAAATTTAAATAGGGGTAGGCGTGATGAAAATAGTGACCTCGAGGATCATTATGATTCAACATATTCCATATTTGATTACTCCAGTGGTTATCCGGCAAATTTCTTGTCTTGTAAATTCTTTCTGAAAGATTCCCATTATGAATAATTCCTAAATGTTCTATCCATTGATCATGACGCGTCACCACTGCTCCGATCCAAATAGATAAAACATAAATAATCCCAAATATGGGCCATGAGCCAGGCACGTATATATTAACCACAAAACAAATAACAGCAAAAATCGCTAACCGCAGAACCAAACTAACAGAATGTTTTATTTTAGAAAATTCTTTAAATTTCCAAAAACGAAACATTGCGTTAATTTCCCATCCCACATTTCCTAAAAAAAACTCAAACCAAAACTGAAATCTTCTCTTTTCACTACTCTTCTCATATCCCTCACAAAAGAACTCAAGATCATTAGTGGTGTGCAAATACTTATGGTGTGTCGCATGAGCAATACCATAAATTTGAGGATCTGAAAAAAGGCTCATAGCAACAAAGTTATACAATAATTTATTAGGAAGGCCGGGGAAATAATTATGCCAAAGTTCGTGTCGAATATATCCCATCCAAGAGACAATAAAAGGAGCACAAAGGAACATCAGAAAAATAGATAGCAGAGGTGATTTCATCCACAAAATAGTAGCGGATAGTAGATAGAAATACCAAAGAACAAACACCAAGAATAGATCACAGTTAGCTTTCCATGACATCATGTCCTTATCCGATGCCTTCAAGCCTAAAGCTTGAGCCTTAAACTGTTTTCCTGGGCTTAACCCCATGTCAAACGACGTTCCATCATCAGTTTGATTTTTTATACTCATGAAGCATCACCGCCTCGTAATAAGTAATAAACATCAAAATCTGAAGCAAAAACGTTTACTCAAAATTGGTCTTGTTAAAAGTATAACTGATAGATAATAAAGCTGCCAGGTTTGTCATCCCGGACTTGATCCGGGATCCACTTCCTTTACCAAATACTATTATTTTTAATAATGACATGGATCCCGGATCAAGTCCGGGATGACAGGATTTCTAAAAATAAATAACAGAGATTTTGGGCTAGATACCCTTTTGTTTACGGTGACTTTCAACGGTAGGATTAACAAATAAACTCTGAAATTTACCTGCTAAAAAAAGTTCTGATATTAAATAAACTAAGGCGATAAGCATCACCTCACAAACAAAAAGCAGTAAATAGGACTGAAACAACTGAGCCGTCACATCAACAGAAATAACATCCATTATTAAGAATACAATCATAAACAATGAAATTAAAGGCCAAAATATATATAAAAACAGAACACTAAAATAGTCTAAAAATGGAAATTTTATTAATCCTTTAAAACCTAAGGAAAAACCAGTCATTAATGTTTTAACGATTCCACCCGGTAAAACAAATAAAAATTTAACCAACGATTTTAAATACCCCTTTGTTGGAACAGATTCTCCTACGTAATGATGGGTTAATTTCATTTTACTAATTAAATTAGCAGCTTTTGATTTATCACTAAATACATCCACTGCTTTTTGCTTAGGAAAAAGACCAAAAACACGATTCTGTTTTATCATCAACAATAAATTACATTTAAAAGCCCCTAAGAGAGCAAATTCTTCGATAATAAGGTTTGCTAGTTTTTTAAAGGGATTTTTTGAAGGGTGTTGTATAAATCCCAACACAGACATTTCTTTGTCTCCTTTTTTAAGCCAATGATAAACCAATTTATATAATGACGATTCATTTAGCTTAAAAGATTCATTCAGAACTCCAATTAATGGATAACGTGCTAGTTTTAAAAATAACTTAATAACCAGCTTCATGTTCTTCTCTTCTGCTTTTTTTGTATAAACAATTAAAATTCTTCTTTTTCCCTTAACTTCTAATATTTCCAAAGGATCTTCTGTTTTTAAATCCGAAAAGTATAAAGGAGATCGATAACGCAATTGATAATCCTTTAGAGAAAGAGCATCATCATCTTTCTTTTTTTCGTTCCTAAAAACAATTAGCTCTAACTCATGAAAATCTAAGGCCTCAATAGATTTTATTTGAGCGACTAAATCAGTTCCTTTTCCACTGGATAACAATAATAAAGAAAGTGGCGGCACTAAACTACTCTTGCCATATAATTTTTCAGCATGAAGTTCTTCTGACTTTGATTTTTTCCATAAAGCAAAAAATAATTGAATAAGCCTTCCACCTCTCCAAAAAAGAGTTAATAACAAAATCAAAAAACTCCAAAATAAAATCTGAGTTAAAACTTCTTCTCTAGAGGGTAATGAGGCTTGTCTCCGCTTAATTTTCTCAGCTTTTTTCTTAGCTTCTATTTGCTTAAATTGATGAGATTCTTTTTCTGAAAACATAAAAGGAGCATCTCTTAATTGCGCCAGATTTTTAGAAAGCCCATCCCCCATAAATTCTTTATTATTGATGAAAGCTCTTACCTTCTCAACAAGCTCCCAAGAAATACTCATCTGAGGCATTGCTTTCCACCAAAAAGAACCCTCCTGAGACATAAAAAGAGTATTTTCTTCTGTCTTGCTGAAACTTTCTATTGTTTCTATTCTTTCAAGATTTACAACAGAAATAGGCTGTGTTTGTTTTAAAGGAGGCTGTTTGGTTCCTGGTGAAGCACAGGAATATAGTAGGAGTAAAATAAAAGAAAGGGAGGTAAATCGAATAATTGTTTTACTCTGAGATGTCATGTCTCAAATCCAGATCTTGAAAAATTGGAAAAACAAGATGACGATGCTCTTCTAAAATTGCTTTAGCTTTTAGCTTTCCTTCCTTACCCAAGAGTAACAGCGTTTCTAAAGCACGATAACGCACCCAAGGGTGTAAATGAGTAATTTGTTCTTCAACAAATGCGAGAAAAGATTTTATTTTGCACGCACCAATTACTTGAAGAATTCTAGCTGTTTCTTGCCAAGAAGCCTTCTGTAACTGTTGTTCTAAAACACCTTCTAATTTCACCATTATCTTGTCATTCAACTCCATGGCAGAAGAATTTGATTTAGCTTGAGGCGTACTCATAGAAACCAAAGCACTCAAAGCTTTCATACGAACATCAAGAATAGGGTCATCCACAAGCCGAAGCAAAAAGTTAACAAATTCTTTTTGTCTTAAACGCGTTATGATTCCCAAAGCTAAAATACGGATGTCTGGTTCTGGATGTTGTAACGACTCTTCTAAAGAAAATACTCCTTCTCTACCTAACTCATATAAATAAGGTTGTATCTGAACCAAATTGAATAAACTAACATCATGAATTGCTTCTAAGATATGCTGAATGCTTTTTTCATCTTTTAAAGAGAATAAAGCAAAAGCTGTAGCCCATCGAACCTTCTTTGAAGAATCTTGAAGATGACGTCTAATTTTAGATATTAAATCTTTTTGCTGAAATATACCCAGAATAAGAACAGCTCTAACTTTTCGATGTTCCGATCGAGACAATAGAAGCTTTGTGTTTTTTTGATTAAAACCTAACTTCTCCCAAAGAAGTTTGATTTTTTCAGCCTGATCCACATCTTGTTTAAACTCAACAAAAGCTTCAATAATAAAGTCTTCGAGAAAACCTCTAAAAATCCATGGAGTTTGATCGAACTCTTTTACACTATCTATAGAATCCTCTTCTGTTAAGTACTCTTCTAATTCTGCAATCCACTTTTTTTTCTGAATAGAATAAATATTTTGCTTAACTAAAACAAAAAGTGCCTTGGAAAACACAAGAATAAAAACAGGGCAAGAAAGTGCTAAAAGAAATATAAAGGTAAGCTGTGTTAAAAAATTAATATTAGAAATAAACATAAGATCAATCAGGTTCCTCTCCACCCAATAACTCATAAGCCTGTGAACGTCCTGTCCATTTCTTATAGTCATCAAAATCAATAAAAACTAGGTCTGGTCGTTTTCCTTTAATACGGCGAACCCAACGGTATCTCTCTGGCGAATTTCCTCTAGAAGAGCGAGATGAAATATATTTAAATGTTACACCACACTCAGGACAAGTCTGCACCGATTGATACGAAAGCCCCAAACACTTACAAGAGGCGCAATCTGCGGCTGAGTCACCAACAATCAGTAGAGATTTTTTTAGCTCATCTAAGTCATACTCTTTCCAAGTACGAAACCAGCTCATTCTCATAACTAACTCCTTAAATGGCTGTCATCCTCGAGCGTAGCGAAGGATCTACTTAATAACCTTTTTAAGCAAACAACTTAGATCCTTCGCTGACGCTCGAGGATGACAAACTTTCCTCTAGTAAAACATTCTCTTATCGCATCATTTTTCGGCCAAAAACTAAAACAAATAGGGCCATCATAAAAGCTCCCAGAAAAGCCTCAATTCCAGCAAAAGCCTTAGACATTCCTAAAGGAATAATATCCCCATATCCCAATGTCGTCAGTGTTACCACACTATAATACAAACTAAGGAAGAATTCATTTATATTCTGATTCCAACTATTAGAAAACTCGAACATAAGGATTTGATTTTTATACTGAATACCAAAAATAAAAAAGAGTACTGCATTTACAAATACCAAAGCGGCTGCACAAATAATAACTCGAAATGTTTTCTCCCCATAACCACACAGTATATCAATTGCTTTTGAACTTAATCGCTTAATAGAAAACAAGTTTAACTGTTTTCTCCGAGAAACCATTTCTCGGTAAAAGAAATCTGCTGCTTCTTCAAATACTCCAGCATTCATTAAATGGATGCGTATATTTCGATAAATCTCTTCAGCTTCTCTAAATTTTGCTTTAGCCTTTTTTCTCTTTCCCAACTTCTCTAAAGATAATCCTTGAATCTCATTGTTAACTTTTGACTGTGGGCCCCATTGAATTCCAAAAAGCTTTGTTCCATCTAGTTTTACTTCTAAAAGATTAGCCCCTGTCATATCTGATTCTTTAATATTGGCATTAGTTAAATTAGCATTAAATAAATCAGAGTTTTTAAAACTAGCCTTATACAGATGGGCTGATTCTAAATTCGCTCTCTGCAAATTACACCCATCCAGGCATGCTTCTACTAAACGAGCTCCACTTAAATCAGCATGCGATAAATCAATTCCTTTTAAAGACGCTCCATCTAAGTTTTCTTTTTTCTTAATGGCCTTTAAAACCTCTTCCCGAGTTTTAAAAATCCGCTTAGCAGTCATACATTGCTCCTTTGACACGTATTTTAGCCTACCTAACAAAAAGGTACCAGGTACTTTTTAAGGTAAAAAAAGTACCTGGTACCTATTGGCTTTGAGTATAATATCGTCTATTAGGAGAGGATCATGAATTCAAATAGTCAAAAGGTGGTGTTTATCACCGGTTCTTCAGCTGGAATTGGGAAGGAATATGCTAAGTTATTCTTCAGCAAGGGACATTCTGTTGTTCTTTTTGCACGTAGGAAAGAGAAACTTGAAGCTATTAAACAAGAGATGTCTCCCAACTCTGAGGAGCGTATTCTGCTTTGCCCTGGAGATGTAACGGACCGAAACAACATAAAAGCTGCTATTGATCAAACAATTCAAAAATTTGGACGCATTGATATTTTAATTAATAATGCGGGCGCTGGGCTCAATTCTTTTATTGAGAATTTAGATGAACAAAATGTACGTAATTTATTTGATCTTAATATTATGGGTGTTTTATACACCACCCAGGAAGTTATTCCTTGGATGAAAAAACAAGGCGCAGGTCAAATTGTTAATATCACATCTATTGCAGGAACCCGAGGACTTCCCTCTCGTAGTATTTACTGTGCTTCAAAATTTGCTGTTGAAGGTATTAGCCAAAGTATGCGTTTAGAATTAAAACCCTATGGAATAAAAACAACTGTAGTCCGTCCTACTTCTACGGAAACAGAATTTTTTGATGTGGAACCTAAAGGAAAAGAATATCTAGGCGACCGTAAATCAATGCGTATGTCCGCAGAAAAAGTTGCCCGTGTTAGTTACAACGGGATTATACGAAAAAAGAAATACATCACCATTAGTTACCACGGGAAAATGGCCGTTGTTTTAAATTTGTTTTTTCCTGGCTTTGTTGATTGGATTATTAATGTGATTTTTAAGCATATGGAAAGAAAGAAAACAGACTAGGATTTTGGTTTCTTCTCATTCCCGAAAGTCCTTGTCAAGAATCCACTTCTTTAATCAAAATATATTGTTTTTAATAATGTAATGGATCCCCGACTAATACATTCGAGGATGACAGACTTTTTACAAATAATCTTCTTTAAAGATATTCCCTCTCCCTAACAGGCCTGCTGGGTCAAAAGCTTTTTTTATTTGGACCATTTGCTGAATTACTTCTGGGCCATACATCATTTCTAAGTAAGGCACCTTGATTTTGCCTATCCCATGCTCTGCAGAAACAGTTCCTTTTAACTCAATGACCTTTTTCACCCAATCCTGATAAATAATTAACGCTTGGTCAAACTCTTCTTTATTTTTAGGCAGTAAATTAACGTGCACGTGATTATTTCCAATATGGCCAAAAATAGCCGATTCTAATCCCGAAGCTTCTATTGTGTTTCTATAATAGTTCATTAATGTTTTTAGGTGATTATCTGCCACAGCCATGTCTGTAGCTATTTTTCTCATCCCTCGCCGGGTCATTATTTCATTAATTTGTACTGGAAGTTCATGTCTAAACTCTCTTATTTGTTCTTGGATATCATGCGTTAAACCAGCCCAAGAATCTTCTTCTATGGCATTAGATTTCTCTAATAACTGAAACCACTTTTCCAATAACACTTCTTCACTTTCTGACGTTACTTCTTGCTCTACAAACACAGCACATTTTGCTGCTTTAGATAATTGAGGGAATTTATGACGAACCAAATCTAAAGCTGCCCAATCAAAATACTCTATAGAACGAGCTTCTAATCCTAATTTTTCATTCTTCCTTGTTTCATAAGTCATTTCTCTTGCTTGAATCACAAAATTAAAAGCCTCTTCTTCATTTGAGAAAAAGATTAATAAACTGATTGATTTTTCAGGTGCTGAAACAACAGTTAAATCCATTTCTGAAATAACCCCTAAGGTTCCCTCAGAACCTATGAGCAAATCAATTAAATCCATTTCTTTCGCTGAGTAATAACCCGCAGCATTTTTAATAGGAGGCATTACGTATGTTGGCGGTTCAAATTTTGTTATCCCACTGGATAAATTTAATTGGACTGTTTCTCCTTGTTTCATTAAGAACTTCCCTCTTTCAATATCTAATACATCCCCTGAAGTTAAGCAGAATCGAATTCGTTTTACATGAGGACGTGTGGCACCATATTTAAAGGTTCGACAACCCGAAGCATTTGTAGAAACAGTTGCGCCTACCTGAGCCATACGTTCTGTGGGATCAGGCGCGTATAAAAATCCTTTAGACTCTGCATAATCTTGAAGATCTTTTAATATAACGCCAGGTTCTACAGAGATAACCCCAGAATTAATTTCAGAATATTTGTTCAAACGATCTAAAGAAAGAATTACGCCTCCTTGAGGAACAGCACCGCCAGCTAAACCTGTACGAGCTCCTTGTAAAGTTATGGGAGTTTTTTTATCTGCTAGCTCTTTTAATATCTGAATAATTTGAATTTCGGAATGAGGAATATATTGGGAGGATGCCTCTCCTTTAAAATTAGAAGCATCTTTCAAACAATCTTCGAAAGAAGAACTGTCTTTTTTTATAACCACAGATGACAGCTGAGCTTCACCTTCTCTTTGTTTAGGTTTTTCTACGGGAATATTTAGAGACATGATTATTCCGTTTCGGTTGAGGACTTCATTAAACCTTCCGCTTGTGGAGGAAGAAACCCTTCATAACCGTGATGCCTTTCTGTAAGCTCTAGTACGGTGAATGGTTTTCCATCCTTAACATCTGCTTTGGTAAATATTTGTCTTAAATCACTTCCTTGAACACCCACAATATTTCCAGCAAATTGTATTCCAGATTTTCCTAAGTGTTCAATTGCTCCATCAATATCTTCTACGCGAATAGCAACGTGATGAACTAGCTTATCTGTAAAAGCTTCAACCCACTGAGGAATCACAGAACTCTTACCACGAGAACCTTCATGAGCTTGATCAATAAAAAGAGCAGGAAATCCTGGTTTTCTTAAAACCCGTGCCCACCAATCGTCAAATTCAATTAAGCCCTTTTCACCTACTTTATTATCCCAAGCAAATCCTAGCTGCTCAAATTCTTCAGCACGCTTCAGCACGTCTGTGGTTCTAAAAGTAATATGATCCACTATTGGAGCAAACCCAATTCCAAGCGAATACAGATGGTCAGAAACCACCTTTGCAGCCGCATTATTTTCAACAAAACTGTCGATATAAGCCCCTATTACACGTTCCACGTCATCTACAGCGTGATATTGTCCAGAAGCCATAATTCCCTCCTATTTGTGTCATCCCGGACTTGATCCGGGATCCAGCTCATTATTAAAAACAATTGTATTTGGCTAAGGAAATGGATCCCGGATCAAGTCCGGGATGACAAACTATTCCAAGTAAATTTCTTCCTTGAATTATTTAATTACTTAGGTAGAATGTATCCTCTTTGTAGCAATTTTAGATGACTTTGGTCATCAAAGCAAATTTCGTAGATAATTTTGGGGGCGTAGCTCAACTGGTTAGAGTACCTGACTGTCGATCAGGATGTTGCGGGTTCGAGTCCCGTCGCTCCCGCCATACACCATGCAAGACGTAGGCCTAACGGCCTTACTGCGAGGTGCATGGCGAGCCACAAACTTCAAAAATTTAGGCATAAAAAAAGGCAACCTTTTTACGGGTTGCCTTTTTTTATTATGTTTTGCGCAATTCGCATTCCGCATTCCGCAATTCGAGTTCTACCCTAACCCATTCACCATAACTTGAACGGTTCCGGTTTCACTTCCGGCTGGGACATTCGTATCATTGACGATGTAATTTAAGGATTGGATATTTGTTGAATTAAATCCTGGTGGTAACGCTGTTACAGGAATTCCATAATAGTTAATTGTGGAGCCTACCGTGGTAACTTCAACACGAGCAATCATTCCGTTATTATCCACTAACTCTACCATCATACTAATAGGGCCACCTGCTCCAGGTCTTAATAAACCAAAAACTAATTGTTGTCCTGGTTGCGCTGTTAAATCCAAACCTAATCCAGATAATGTTACTCCACTCCATGTTCCTGCAGCTGTTACGTCGTAACCTAAGTCTGCTTGGCCGGCTGAAATTCTTGCTACTGTTGTCGCTGCGCTAGAACCACCCGTAATTGCTGGTACTGGAAAACTAGGTAAGTTGGTTACATTTCCTGCACCCAAACCTGGGTTTGGAGGAATCGTTGGTGTAAAGTTCAAGCCATTTAAAGATAAATTAATTGTTACAGGAACACCTGCAGCAACAGTATCATCAACAACCGTGATTCTTATAATGTTAGCGGCATCAAGACCTAAACTTGCTAATAGAGCGGCTGAAATCGTAAAAGTCTGATTAACAGCTGTAATACCTGTTAATGTGATTGTTCCTCTATTTGCTGCGTTATCGTCAATTTGAAGCGAATAAGTACTCACTGTAGCTGCTTGTGGGCTAAAAAGGCCTAGAATCAATCCTCCGCTTAAATCAACCACTTCTACAGCTGGTGTGGCACCATTATCAATATCTACACTGACTCCAAAAAATTGGCCTGCAGCATTAATTGTTCCCGTTGCCGAAGCAGCATTAAACGCGGTTGTCGTTGATGACGAACCAGCAACACTTCCTGCGGTTAATACAGCAGCTCCTAAAGGACTTAATGTTGTTACCGTTCCGGCAACAGCATCTGGAGCTACGGAAGGAGTAAAATCAAGACCCGCAATATTTACGTTCACGGTTACAGGAACTCCTGCAGCAACCGTATCATTCACAACACTAACCGTAACTACCTGCGTCACATCTAAACCTAACGCTGTTAACGTTGCTGCTGGAATGGTAAACGTTTGAGCTGAAGTTAAAACATTGGATAATCGAACAGTAACTCTTGTTCCATTAATATCCTGAACATCTAAACCAAAATTATTTACTGTAGCAGCTTGAGGTGTAGAAACACCAACAACTAACCCGGCACTTAAATCAGTCGTTTCAATTGCGGGAGTTGCTCCATTATCTACGTTCGCTGTAAATCCAAAAAACTGTCCGGGAACATTAACTGTTCCTGTCGCACTTCCGTTTTGTACGGATGTCACATTTGATGTACTTCCAGCAACACTACCACCAGTTAAACCTCCAGAAGCTGTTGGAGCTAATGTTGTCACTGGCTGCGCCACGGCATCTGGATTAATTGTTGTTGTGAACTGCAACCCAGCTAAATTAATATTAACGGTTGCTACTGGCCCTACAGTGTCATTCACAACACTAATACGAACAATATTGGCTGCACTCAGTCCTAAACCTGTGAGTAAAGCACCCGAGATAGAATAAGTTTGATTCACAGCTGTAAGATTATTTAAAGTAACTGTTCCTCTGTTTCCTGCATTATCTTCAAAATCTAAATCTAATGTACCAATAGTAGCTGCTTGTGGGCTAGATAAACCAATAACAATACCCCCACTCAAATCGGTTACTTCAACGGCTGGCGTTGCTCCGTTATCTACATTGGCAGTAAATCCATAAAACTGTCCCGCTGCTGCGACAGTTCCAGTTGTTGTTCCTGAAGAAGCAGATGTAGTTTGTGCGGTACTTCCAGCGACACTACCACCTGTTAAACCTCCAGAAGCTGTTGGAGTTAATGTTGTAACTGTTCCTGCGACGGCATCAGGATTCACACTTGGTGTGAAGTTAAGTCCGGCAACATTTAAATCAATCGTAATAGGTGTTCCTACTGCTACGGTGTCATCCACAACTGTTATACGAACAATATTGGTTACGGTTAATCCTAAGCTCGCGAGTAACGCGGCTGAGATTGTGAATGTTTGGTTTGCTACGGTTACATTATTCAATGTGATAGTTCCACGGTTTCCTGTACTATCATCAATCTGTAATGAAAAACTACTCACAGTTGCTGCTTGCGGACTACTTAATCCTAATACTAAACCACCGCTTAAATCAGTTACTTCAACGGCTGGGGTTGCTCCATTATCTATATCTACACTCACTCCAAAAAATTCTCCAGCAGCTGCTACGGTTCCTGTAGACGTTGCTGTAGAGTTGGATGCCGTTTGTGCTGTACTTCCAGCGACACTTCCTGCGGTTAACCCTGCGGTTCCTAATGGGGTTAATGTCGTTACAGTTCCTACCACTGCATCTGGATTCACACTCGGTGTGAAGTTAAGTCCGGCAACATTTAAATTGATTGTTACGGGCGTTCCGGCTGCCACCGTATCATCTACTACTGTGATACGAACGATGTTTGTTACGGTTAATCCCAAGCTTGCGAGTAACGCTGCTGAGATCGTAAAGGTTTGGTTGGCTACTGTTACATTGTTTAATGTGATTGTTCCACGATTTCCTAGACTGTCATCCACTTGTAATGAAAAACTACTCACGGTTGCTGCTTGTGGACTATTTAACCCGATAACTAATCCTGCACTCAAGTCAGTTACTTCAACGGCTGGTGTTGCTCCATTATCGATGTCTACACTGACTCCAAAAAATTGACCAGCAGTAGCAACGGTACCCGTTGCAGTTGCTGCACTATTCGAAGTTGTTTGGGCCGTACTACCAGCAACACTTCCTGCGGTCAATAATGCTGTTCCTAATGGGTTTAATGTGGATACGGTTCCTGCTACAGCATCTGGGTTTACAGATGGTGTGAAATTAAGTCCGGCTACATTTAAATTAATTGTTACGGGCGTTCCGGCTGCTACGGTATCATCCACGACGGTAATTCTTACAATATTGGTTACGGTTAATCCCAAGCTTGCGAGTAACGCCGCTGAAATTGTAAAGGTTTGGTTTGCTACTGTTACATTATTCAATGTGATAGTTCCACGGTTTCCTGCGCTATCATCTACCTGAAGTGAAAAACTACTCACGGTTGCGGCTTGTGGACTATTTAACCCGATAACTAATCCTGCACTCAAATCCGTTACTTCAACGGCTGGTGTGGCTCCGTTGTCAATATCAACACTGACTCCGAAAAATTGACCAGCAGTAGCAACGGTACCCGTTGCAGTTGCTGCGCTGTTAGAAGTTGTTTGGGCCGTACTACCAGCAACACTTCCTGCGGTCAACAATGCTGTTCCTAATGGGTTTAACGTGGATACGGTTCCAGCTACAGCATCTGGATTCACACTTGGTGTGAAGTTAAGTCCGGCAACATTTAAATTGATTGTTACGGGCGTTCCGGCTGCTACGGTGTCATCCACCACTGTTATCCGAACAATATTGGTTACGGTTAATCCTAAGCTCGCGAGTAACGCGGCTGAGATGGTAAACGTTTGATTGGCTACTGTTACATTGTTTAATGTGATTGTTCCACGGTTTCCTGCACTATCATCTACCTGTAGTGAAAAACTACTCACAGTGGCAGCTTGTGGACTATTTAAACCAATAACTAATCCTGCACTCAAATCCGTTACTTCTACGGCTGGCGTTGCCCCGTTATCAATATCTACACTAACTCCAAAAAATTCTCCAGCAGTAGCAACAGTTCCTGTTGCCGTTGCTGCGCTATTCGAAGTTGTTTGCGATGTACTACCAGCAACACTTCCTGCGGTCAATAATGCGGTTCCTAATGGGTTTAACGTGGATACGGTTCCTGCCACGGCATCTGGATTCACACTTGGTGTGAAGTTAAGTCCGGCTACATTCAAATTAATAGTTACAGGCGTTCCAGCTGCCACCGTATCATCTACCACTGTGATACGAACGATGTTTGTTACGGTTAATCCCAAGCTTGCTAATAAAGCAGCTGAGATTGTAAATGTTTGATTGGCTACTGTTACATTGTTTAATGTGATTGTTCCACGGTTTCCTGCACTATCATCTACCTGTAGTGAAAAACTACTCACAGTGGCAGCTTGTGGACTATTTAAACCAATAACTAATCCTGCACTCAAATCCGTTACTTCTACGGCTGGCGTTGCCCCGTTATCAATATCTACACTGACTCCAAAAAACTCTCCAGCAGTAGCAACAGTTCCTGTTGCCGTTGCTGCGCTATTCGAAGTTGTTTGCGATGTACTACCAGCAACACTTCCTGCGGTCAATAATGCGGTTCCTAAGGGGTTTAATGTCGTTACGGTTCCTGCCACTGCATCTGGATTCACTGAAGGTGTGAAGTTTAATCCAGCTACATTTAAATTAATTGTTACGGGTGTTCCAGCTGCTACAGTATCATCCACAACACTAATACGAATAATGTTGGTTGCGGTTAATCCCAAGCTTGCCATTAACGCAGCTGAGATGGTAAATGTTTGGTTTACTACTGTCACGTTACTTAAATTAATTGTTCCTCTATTCCCAGCACTGTCATCAATTTGTAATAAATAGTTACTTACTGTTGCCGCTTGTGGGCTATTTAATCCAATAATTAACCCGGCACTTAAATCAGCTACTTCAACAGCTGGTGTTGAGCCATTATCAATATCTACACTGACTCCAAAAAACTCACCTGCAGTAGCAACAGTTCCTGTTGCCGTTGCGGCGCTATTCGAAGTTGTTTGCGCTGTACTACCAGCAACACTTCCTGCGGTCAATAATGCGGTTCCTAAGGGGTTTAATGTCGTTACGGTTCCTACTACTGCATCGGGTGTCACTGTTGGGGTAAAGTTTAATCCACCCACATTTAAATTTACGGTGACAGGTGTTGCCACAGCAACGGTATCATTCACCACGGATACACGAATAATATTTGTATTACTGAGCCCTAAACTTGTTAACAACGCTCCAGAAAGAGTATAAGTTTGATTTGCTACTGTTACGCCTGTTAAATCAATATTCGCTCTATTCCCTGCATTATCATCTATTTGTAATGTGTACGTGCTTACAGTCGCAGCCTGAGGACTATTTAAACCAACAATAAGGCCACCACTTAAATCGACTACTTCAACAGCTGGGGTTGCTCCGTTATCAATATCAACAGTCACACCAAAAAATTCACCGGCGGTTGCAATGGTTCCAGTAGCTGTTGCTGTACTATTAGAAGTTGTTTGCGCTGTACTACCAGCAACACTTCCTGCGGTTAACAATGCTGTTCCTGTTGGGTTAAAAGTCGTCACGGTCCCGGCTACAGCATCAGGACCAACTTGTGGAGTAAATGACAAACCATCTGTTCGGATCGTAACTGCAGAAACTCCTACAGAATCTTCTATAATATTTAAGAAACGAATCTGATTGGGTAAAAACCCAGCAATAGTTAAATCAGCAGTCGTAATTCTCCAAAACTGCTGCGTATTATTCATGCTAGAAAGTGTAAATAATCTACGATTGTTATTCACATCAATTAATTCTAGAGTTACATCGGTTAATGTTGGCGAATTTAACCCTAAAACGAAACCTGCTGATAAATCCTGCGTCTCAATTGCTGGTGTTCCCAAACTATCAAAAGCAAAAGTTGATCCACCAAATTGAGCTGCTGCATTATTAAGATTTAAAACAACATCTTGACTCGAGGTCTGATTAATAGTTGTAGCTGCTACCGAACCGCCTGTAACAAATGCTGTTGGCGAACCAGGAAGAGTTGTCACATCAGCTACTGTTAATGTGCCATTGGGTGAAATTGAAGGTGTGTTATTTAATAACTGAAAAGAAAGCTGATGTAATTTAAAGTTTGCTGTCGGAACACCTGTAACTGTAGGGTCAACCAAAACTCTAACCTGAGCCACATCACGTAAATTTAAATTATTGGGCAGCTGAACAGATGTCTGTCGAATCCCCGGTCCTGCTGTAACAGGAACCGTAAACGTACCTACTACTGTCCCACCAGTATTGACAAGCTCAATTTCAAATTGTTGGGGTGTTGTCGTCACGGAGTACTGAATATTAATTCTCTCACCTACAGCATCATGAGTTTGATCGAGTACCCAGAAATGCCCATCACGTGTTGCTTGTCCTGTGTAATTAAATGTAGCTCCCGCAAGATTAGTAGTAAGAGCTGGAAAAGCGGTTACACTTCCTTCAGAACTAAAATTATTAAACACGGTAAACGTACGATCTGGTACTGTTGGTGGTAAAGGTAATGGTTTTGCTATCGGATCTACGGGTGCAATATCAATGAAAAGCTGTTCATATAAATTACTAAAGGTTTGTCCTAAATTACGACTTGGATTGTTCATAAAGGCATCAAAATCATCTCCACCCGTATTAGCCAAACCTAAAACAATAGAAGATTGGTCAATCGCATAATAATTCCGATTAATCTCTGTTCCTGATCTAAAGGAATCAAAGAAACCATGCTGCCCTGTAAGAGCTCCACCTTGTTGCAATCTTAAATTATCTAACCATCCCAAAACAAATCCTGGATCAATCGCAAAGGCCGCTGCTAAAGCATACACCGAACCAATATCAAAAGTTAAAACATCTGTGTTTATTTCTGCAATATCTGGAATTCCTTGAAGTCCTGAATAAGCTCCTTCAGGCGTTGAACTAGCAGAAACAAATCCTGGAATATTGTTACGAACTGAAAAATCAGCATAGGTATAAAGTAAATTTCTTAAGGACTGTGCAATTTCCACAATATTATCTTCGTTAGTTCTAAGCAATGGCCAAAAAGCTTGGAAGGCCCCGCCATCAAATGGGGAAAAATTATTAATTGTGTCGCCTGCACTATCGGTATAGTTTCTAGTCGTTACAACTAAGTTATCCCAAACTCTCTGATCTATTCCATAAAAAGAAACAACAAACGCAACACCTGCTCTAAATTCATCTCCTAATCGATCCACGAAAGAATTAAATGTGCCTGTGCTTGTATCAAACGAATTTCTAAATAAATTAAAAGCCGGATCTACAAAAAAGTTAAATCCTGGCGCCATGTTCGTTAAATATTGAGATGCTTTTGTGATCAACGAATTAACTACTATTTGATCAGCAGCATTAAATGTTCCCCGTTCTAAACCACCAATAAAAGCCGCAAGACTCTGAGCTAAATTAGCATTATCCCCTAACCCAAAAACAGTTGTTGAACCTACTGGACCTGCAGGAGTTAAATTCATAAAGGGCAAGAAACCATTAAAACCAATATTAGTTTGTGCAGAAAGAAGACTATTTAAAACCAAGTCTGCTTCAGCTAATGATTGTGGTGTATTTAAATTAATAGCCGTACCATTAATGTTGGTATTGGCAATATTCGATAAAACCTGAAGATAAAAACCAATCGCAGTTGGTTGAGAGAATGCTTGAGGAGCACCTGTCTCTGGAATATTATCATAAGGAAAATGAGTTACAGGATCAACCCCGACACCCACTTCAAAAAAGCTTAAATTATCCGCAACCAAACTTTGGCGTAATGTTTCCTGCTGTGCAGTTAATGTTGGTTGTGCTAAACCAGCTGCACGAATTCTTAATGCATTGGTATTATCCGTAACCAAGTCACTATTCACAATAAAGTTAAAAGATCTAATTTGAGAAAAATCAACACCCGTAAACAATGCTTTATTTAACCGATAGAATTGTTCTGTTGTTGTTAAATTTCCTAGAAGAACACTATCTTTATTTCCGTTAATGTCCTCTACTTCAATACGAACAACATCTCCTGTTTGTCCTCTAAGCCCAAAAACAAATTCTGTTGTTGCTGTAAAATTCTGGGTTTCAACAAGAGGGTTCGTTGTAAAGTCATCAAAACTAATAAGACTTCCCGCAAAACTACCCATTGTATTTACGTTATAACTCAAATCTACTCTACTATTGGATACTAAAGCTACAGAAGCATTCCCACTAGCATTAGATACTGGCACAGACTGTGGATTTCCTGGTAAATTAGTTAAATCTGTTTCGGTGGCTGTAGCATCAGGTAAAATTAAACCTGTAATATCTAATCCATTTAAATTAAGCGCTACTGCGCCCATTCGATTAGCCGTATTATTAATTGGATCGGTGGTAAATCGGTTCTCTGTAAAACTAATTCCCTGGATCTCTGCCAAGTTAACTCCACTCAGCAAATTTAAGTTTAATCTAAAAAACTGAGCTGTTGTTGAAAGAGGGCCTAATAATAAAGAATCTTTATTCCCACTTCTATCTTGAAACTCGACAATAATATTAGAACCTGCTGGACCCGTCAAACCCACTACAATTCCAGTGGCTGTAAAACTGGTTAAATCCTGAACTTCAATATCAGCTGTGGTCATTGGATCATTATCATCTGTTCCAAAATCATCATAGTTAATCACCAAACTTGAGAATGCATTATCATTTGTTAAGTTATAAGTCATATTTGCGCCAGAAGAATTCGTCTGAGTCACAAAGCTTCCTGGTAAGTGACTTTGTCCCACCAAAACAGGGCCAGGACTACTTAAGGTCCCTCCACTAGAGATATCTGTCACATTCGCTATGGTTAATGCTGGATCAGGATTAATTTGTCCAGTTACATCTAATCCGTTTAAACTTAAGGTTATGGTACTTGTTCTGTTAGCCGTATTATTAATTGGATCTGCTGTGAATCTATTCTCTGTAAAACTAATTCCTTGAATCTCTGCTAAATTAATTCCACTTAAAAGATTTAAGTTTAAATTAAAATATTGAACTGTCGTTGAAAGTGGCCCTAATAATAAAGAATCTTTATTCCCACTTCGGTCTTGAAACTCTACACTAATGTGACTTCCTGCTGGGCCAGTTAAACCCACCACAATTCCAGCAGCTGTAAAACTGGTTAAATCCTGAACTTCAATATCCGCTGTGGTCATTGGATCATTATCATCTGTTCCAAAATCATCATAATTAATAACCAAACTTGAGAATGCATTATCATTTGTTAAATTGTAATTCATCACAGCGCCATTCGTTCCTGTCTGGGTTACAGCACTTCCAGGCTGATGGGCTTGTCCCACTAAAATTGGGCCAGGACTACTTAAGGTTCCTCCGCTAGAGATGTCTGTCACATTTGCTGCCATTAATGCTGGATCGGAATTAATTAATCCAGTAACATCTAAACCATTTAAACTCAATCCAATATTCCCTGTTCTATTAGCCGTATTATTAATTGGATCTGCTGTGAATCTATTCTCTGTAAAACTAATTCCTTGGATCTCTGCCAAATTAATTCCACTCAGTAGGTTTAAATTAAGATTAAAAAATTGAGCTGTTGTTGAAAGAGGCCCTAATAATAAAGAGTCTTTATTTCCACTTCTATCTTGAAACTCGACAACAATATTAGAACCTGCTGGACCCGTCAAACCCACTACAATTCCAGTGGCTGTAAAACTAGTTAAATCCTGAACTTCAATATCTGCTGTGGTCATTGGATCATTATCATCTGTTCCAAAATCATCATAATTAATAACCAAACTTGAGAATGCATTATCATTTGTTAAATTGTAATTCATCACAGCGCCATTCGTTCCTGTCTGGGTTACAGCACTTCCAGGCTGATGGGCTTGTCCCACTAAAATTGGGCCAGGACTACTTAAGGTTCCTCCGCTAGAGATATCTGTCACATTTGCTATTGTTAATGCTGGATCAGGATTAATCTGACCTGTTACATCTAATCCGTTTAAGCTTAAACCAACCACACCTGTTCTATTAGCTGTATTATTAATTGGATCAACTGTAAATATATTTTCAGTAAAATTAATTGTTTGAATTTCAGCGAAATTAACGCCACTCAATAAATTTAAATTTAATCTAAAATATTGTGTTGTTGCGCTTAAAGGTCCTAGCAACAAAGAATCTTTATTGCCATTCCTATCAACAAACTCCACACTTATATTAGATCCAGCTGGACCTGTAAGTCCTACAACAATTCCAGCAGCTGTAAAACTGGTTAAATCCTGAACTTCAATATCCGCTGTGGTCATTGGATCATTATCATCTGTTCCAAAATCATCATAGTTTATAGCTAAAACTGAGAAAGCAGTTCCTGTAGTTAAGTTATAATTCATTACTGCACCATTATTACTCGATTGGGAAACAACACTTCCAGGTTGATGGTTTTGCCCTACCAAAATTGGCCCAGGGCTTGCCAATGTTCCACCAGCACTAATATCAGTGACATCTCCTGCCATTAGTGTTGGATCTGGATTAATTTGTCCTGTTACATCTAACCCATTCAAACTTAATGATAAAGCTCCAGTTAAATTAGCTGTATTATTAATTGGATCTGCAGTAAAAACATTTTCTGTAAAAGCTATTCCTTGTATCTCTGCTAAATTAACTCCATTAAGTAAATTTAAATTCAGAATAAAAAATTGTTCTGTTCCGGATAAAGGCCCTAAAAGTAATGAGTCTTTATTTCCACTTCTATCCAAAAACTCAACGGTAACATGAGAATCCACAGGACCTGTAAGACCCACCGTAATACCCGTTGCATTAAAACTGGTTAAATCCTGAACTTCAATATCCGCTGTGGTCATTGGATCATTATCATCTGTTCCAAAATCATCATAGTTAATAACTAAACTAGAAAATGCCTGATTATTGGTTAGAGTATAATTCATAACTGCTCCACCCGAACCTGTTTGAGTAACAACACTGCCTGGCTGATTTTGAGCACCAACCAATACTGGACCAGGACGAGATAATGTTCCACCACTACTAATGTCGGTTACATTTGCAGAAGTTAAACCAGGTGTTGGATTAATTAAACCTGTTACATCCAAACCATTTAAACTAAGATTAACTGTTCCTACTCGATTAGCTGTGTTGTTTGTTGGATCTGCAGTAAATCTATTTTCAGTAAAATTAATACTACGAATTTCAGCTAAATTAACTCCATTAAGTAAATTTAAATTTAAATTAAAAAATTGTTCTGTTCCAGATAAAGGCCCTAAAGTTAGAGTGTCTTTAGCTCCAGAACGATCTTCAAATTCAACATTAATATTCGACCCGACTGGACCTGTAAGACCCACAACAATTCCTGAAGCTAGAAATGCAGTTAAATTTTCAACTTCAATATCCGTCGTAGTCATTGGATCATTATCATCTGTTCCAAAATCATCATAATTAATAACCATAGATGCAAAAGCATCATTATTTGTAGCTATATCATAATTAAATGTTGCACCATTGCCATTAGTCTGCGTGACAACACTTCCTGGTTGATGATCCTGACCAACCAATAAAGGACCTGGCATTCTTAAAGCTCCACCATTAGTGATATCAGTAACATCAGCTGCTGTTAAAGTAGGATCAGAATTAATTCTTCCTGTTACGTCTAATCCATTCATAAAAACATTTAAAGTTCCAACGTAATTTGCTGGAAGCGCTGAATTTCTATCAACAACAGTATTTATAGAAGCTATTTGTGTTAAATCTACGGTAGGACTTAATAAAGCTAAATTCAGATCATAGCGTTGAGGGTTACTATTAACTCCTGTTAATAGAAAAGAATCTCTATTTCCATTAATATCCACAATTTCTATTTTTACCTGAAAAGCACTAGAAGCAACTGCTAAGGTTAACGTTCCTAAACCAGAAAGATCATTAGTTTCAACTGCAGGAGTCCCAAAATCATCATAGACAAAACTTACTCCACTAAAAGCACCTAATGTAGTGATTCGATAATTCAATGTAGCTTGGAAATTATTTTGCATCGTAACAAAATCACCTGCTGGGGAACCACCGGTTGTAATCACATCGGGAGGATCTGTTCCTACGGGTGGTAAAGTAGTTAATGTAGGTAAATCTGTAGCTACATTAAAAACCGAAGTGGCTGCTACAGAAGCTCCTGAACGAAAAAGAACCAACTGTTCCGCTCTTTCTTCAGGTGAAAGAGAATTCAGGATATCCATCTGGGCAATAAAAGTGTTTAGGGTTTGTCTGGCTAAATAGGGATTCTCTTGGACCTCATCACGCTGACGAATCATTTCTGAGGCAAGAAAATCTAAAGAGTAAGGGTTATCTTCGTTGACCATTCCTTGATTGTTGTAAGCATAAACACCTTCGGGAGAAATAACAAACTCTATATTTTCAGAGGCATTGCGAATATCCATACCACTGGGTTTATAAATAGCATGACCTTCAGGGTGCGTGTGAATCACCATCGTTGCTTGGTCCAAAATATCTTTAGCACCTTGCAATACTTCAATTTCATTATTACCACTGGTGAATGCAACCCAGACACCATGTACTAAGGCTAACCCTACTTCAATACTTAAGCTAAGAAGTCTTTCTAGACTTTTAGAGTTCACATCCTTAAGCACAAATGCTGAGGCATAGTCTTCTCGTAACAGATCTCTTTCTATGGCCTCTTCGATGGTATAGCTGTCTAGAGCATTTAAAATGGATCGAGCTTTCTTCTCTTCCTCATCTTGTTGCTCTTGGGTATCCACTTCTGTTAACTCAACCAAAAACTCCGTTGTTTCTTCATTTTCCTCGACAACCTCAGGGCGTGTGATTTCACGCGCTTCCTCGGCCTGTCTAATCTCATATTCTTCTAAAGAAATAGTCCTAATTTGGGCAGACTCCTCTTCTGGAAGAGAAATAAATTGGTCAATTGTTTGCGCTTGAGCTGGAATAATTTGAGCAATACTGAAGAAAACAAGAATGGAAATTGAAATGAATTTTTGAAAACTTTTATTTTTTTTGTTGGCGATCATTAATTCGCCTCCTTTTTTACGGGAAATCTCTTCCCTTTATAATAGTACCCTACATAAATTTCTTTACCTCTGAATTAACATAAAGAAAGCTTGTCATTCCCGAATGCTTGTGTCGGGAATCCACTTCCTTAATCAAATACTATTATTTTTAATAATGACCTGGATCCCCGACAAAAGATTTCGGGGATGACACAGGTCTAAAAATATTACGCTGAAGTAAGTACGCTTTGTACGTATGCATTCCACTCACTAGCCATCGCAGCTAAGTCAGCAGCCACCATGTTAAGCGCTTGTAAGTTCTTACCTTGAAACTGAAGCTCTGCTCTTTCTTCAGGAGCTAACCCAGCATAAGACTTAACAGCTACACGACCACTACGCACACGAACTAACGTAATTTCAAAATCATAATTAGGATTATTATTTTCTTTAAGGTTATTAAACACGCGAACAGAATCCGCATAACCTAATCCCTCAATAACATCCTTATCTCCTAAGAACACTGTGTGATTCATTAATGCATTTGCATTAGCTAATTGGTGTCCCCGAGATCTAATTTCTTTATAAACCTTACCCATCAATTTATTCGTAATAAAGTTCTGAATTCTGTTGGCACGTACTTGGTGAACACCAAAACGTTGACCAATTTCTTTACCCGAAAAGTCTTTCTTTGCTTGAATACGAGAAACAAGCTCATCCATCGTCTCGCTATCGGTTCCGGTATAAATCAGTTGAATAGAAAGATCAGGATGCAATCGAGCATTCGCTAAAATACCCTGCATGTCACTCTCTGATGGTAATTCATTACCAAGAACTTCCACTTCAAGTCCAACACCACGACGAATTTGACTGAATACAGGAAAGGCTTTACTAAACGCTGACAAGTCCTCATCAATTTCTGCTTTAGGTGTTCTTAAAAGTTTTTCCTTATTTAACTCTAAAGCAATAATACGCGTTAATACATATTCCCTAGTAAACTCCACATCCTTTTCATCAACCCCAATAAAACGAGCAAACAACGCTTGTTCTGTAGGCGCAATACCATCTAACGCCAAAGAAGCTTCTAAAATTAAACTGTTATTTGGCTGAGTAATTGTTACTGTATCCGCAGTTCCAACGGTTACAATAGTTGTTGGCGCTTCATCAACCGTAGTTGTATTCCCTAAACTTTTACCTTCAACAGGATCTCTAGAAGTTAAATCAACCATTCGAATATCTTCATAAGGTTGTGCCATCAGGAATAAATCAAGAGGTGAAGCAGGTAGGTAGTGATTATCAGGGATACGACCAATTCCTTCCCAAAGATCAACATCTCCATCCAAATTCTCAACTAAATCCCCTTTTCCAATTTTCCACCTTTTCTCATCTACTCTAATACCCCTGAGCCTAGCGTACTCCTTAAGAGCCTTAGATTGTGTATTTCTAGCACTTCCCAAACTCTGAGCTTCGATGTTAGTATAATCCTGAGCAAACCTCTGCCCTAAACTCCTACCTTCCACTATTTTTCTAGAAATCAAATTATAAGCTCCATCATGAACATCATAAACCCAGGCAGTCTTACTACCATCCAAGCTAAAACTAAATCTCGTTTCTTTAACAAGACGAGTCCCTTCATAAAGTTGGGTTTCAACCAACATCTGATTATCATAAACTAACACTTCTTTTTTAATAATTTTTCCCGTTTTATCAAAATAAGTATGATGAATATCATTACTACCCCATAAATCATATTTATATTCTGTTTTTTGAACAAGACGAGTCCCTTCATAAAGTTGGGTTTCAACCAACATCTGATATTCATAAACTAACACTTCTTTTTTAATAATTTTTCCCGTTTTATCAAAATAAATATGATGAATATCATTACTACCCCATGAATCATATTCTGTTTTTTGAACAAGATAGCCTCCTTTATAAACCCTGATCTGCTCTACACTGCCATATCTAACATCAAACTCTTCTCTTTTGATAATCTTTCCACTTGCATCAGTAGTAGTGCGAATAACTAGGCGGCCATCATCTTCATATTTAACTTCTACTTGTTGAGCAGCAGCAAGATCTAGATAAGAAGAAGCTGTTTGAGTAGAAATATTAAGAAGCTCCTTGGGGCTGCCATTTAAAAACAACGAACCAAGGATAAGAAATGGTAAAAATCTATGAACTCCCAAACTCTGAGCGGTTACGTTTCTTACGCTTAGATCTAAGGTTAAGGTTATTGGGGCTGCAGCAGCACCGTTATGAATGGCTAAAATTTGAATAGAAGCGATCTGAGACATGTTTACGGCTGCGGGAGCACCTGAATCTGCATTGGTAAATGTTGTGCTTCCTACGGTTAAACCTTGAACACCAAAAAATCCTTCTAAATCAACTGTTGCACCAACACTATCTGTTAAACGAATACCAAAGGCAGGCGCAGGATTGGTTGCTGAAATACCTACGGCACTTTGTAATAAAGTATTTAAATCTAAATCTGGATTACTAGAAAGATCAAAAAATGTTCCTGCTGCTAATTCTGGAACAATCTCAACAGCACTGTTAGGTTCTGCTGTAGAAGTCGCTAAGACTACCCGAACTACTTCAACACCATTACCATTAGCCGCTACTTGAGTGGCTACTGAAGTTCCAGCAGAAGTTCCAGCTACCGTACGAATACGTCCAGGCTGAGTTGCTGTTGCTGTTTTTGTTGCAGCAAAGTTAAATAAAGTAGTATCAGCGAACTGAGCACCCACACTAAATTGTGCAGAAGCATTAGCACCCGAAGCATCAATTTCTAATGTTCCTATTTTGTCTACGTCATCCGATAAAACTAAAGAAGACAAACGAACATTTGTTAGATCAAATCCTGATGGCAATAAAGCAGCACTTAAATCTAATGGAAATGTTTGTTGAGTTCCTCCCTGACTGATAGAAGATGAATTAATCTGAACCCGATAAGGCAATCCATTAATATCCGTCAATTGAAGAACTACTTGGTTAGGGATCGTATTTGATCCACTCGTAAAACGAACTAGAATAGGTTGGCTACCACCTAAAGTTGAAAAATCCATAAAATCTGGGTTTTCTTGAACCCCATTATTATTATCTGTTGATAGCTGAATACCAGTAAAATTACCTTGTGATGTTCTGTAATTAACACGATAACGATTAGCTGCAATCTTTTGAACTTTGGTTCCTGAAAGAGCTCCACCCAAAGGTGTTACTCGAACTTCTCTTGGCGGTGTTGCTGCACGAATAGCAGAAGTAAAATCAGTTGTTGCTGCAGCAGCTTGTGCATCTGCAGATAAAGTAAATAAAACACCTCGGGTAGTCACACGCACAACACCGGTATGTGTTGTTGTGTCTCCAGGTGTTTGGCTTGAAGTAAACTCAATAGATGCTACCTGAGTTAAATCAAAACCTGCTGGTAAATTTGTTACTAATAAAGGAATTGAAATAGAACGGTTAGGATTAGTTGCATCAAAACCAGAAATATTAAAATCTTGTTTTAACCCATTTCTATCGGTAAGTGTAACTGTGAAATTCTGTGGCGCTTCTCCGCTCACAATATCTAAATTAAAATCTAATGAAGTTAACCCCGCAAAATTCATAAAATCTTCTGGGATTTTATTTGCAGCAACACCACCATCATTAAAATCATCAGCACTAATAGTCGCTGAAGAAAATGTTTGTAATGCTGTACTACTGGTAGACATATTCCAAAGAAACGTTGTGCCCGTTTCACCAAAAACGGTTGTTGCTGTACTAGATCCTGCAGTTCTACTAGCAGAAGGTCTACGGGTTGTACTAGCACCCGGAGTTTGTTGAAGTGCTGCAAAATCAGTTACATTGGCCACAGGAGCTGCCGCTGCTACTGGTACTCCAGCAACAAAACCTTGAACCTGAACCTCAAAACTTCCAGTCATTGTCTGAGGAAGAGCATTCCCATTAATATCATTAGGTTGAGCAACCACTAACTCAATCTGAGCTATTTGACTAGGATCAAATGCAGGAGAAATAAAATCAGCTGTTGTAATGGAATACCCACCACTTCCTGTAGCAACTAAACCTTGAAGTACGATATCTTGACGAAGACCATTGACATCCTGAAAAACAACTTTTAATCCAGGAGGTATTGTTCCAGTCGTTTGAATATTAAATTGAAATGGGGCCACTTCTGGAAGTGCTCCATTAATAAAATCAGCTGGTATAATGTTTGCTGGAATCTGTCCATTATTATCATTAAAATCGTTTGAAAATAAAATAGCTCCACTAAAACGATCATCTATAAGGTTTCCAGGAGTTGTATCTGGTTGAGTTACATAATTAACAATAAAACGATCAGAGCCAATTCGTTGAACACGGGTTGCTGCATTACCACCAGGAATCTCGGTAACCACGGGTCTTCTCAGTTGAGTCGAAAAATCAGAAGTCGCATTAGCAGCAAAGGCTGTTACTTGCTGAGCCTGTATAGGCGCTTGAACTCCTTGAATTTGAATCTCAACATCCCCTTCTTTAACTGAACGATCGCCTGTCTCATGAGCTGAGGTAATATTAATAGTTGTTATTTTAGTTTTATCTAAGGCAGCAACAAATTGATTCCCGTTAAATTCAGGGTGATTTAAATCAACTGTTAATGTGGCATTCGTCGTACTAACACCACTAACCGCAAAAGAAACCTGTGTTGTTGTTCCATTACTATCTTGAAACTGAATTTGTAAATTCTGAGGCAAATCACCAGAAAGACTTTTGATATTTAATACTAAACTTCCACCAAACTGTGTTAAATCAATAAAATCTTCCGGTGTTTTAAGAGAAGCATTTCCACCATCATCAAAATTATCTGTTGTTAAACTCAGACCACTAAAATCATTAATGGGTCCGTTAGGTCCAGGACGCGTTGATGAGTCATGTCTAAAATGCCACTGAATCGTATTGGGACCTGTTCCAAAAACAGTAGTTCCCACATTACTTCCACCCGTAACAATGGCGTTAGGTGTTCTTAATTGGTTTAACGCTAAATTAGTTGTCGCACCACTACTTACACCAGCTGATGAAGACAAGTTAATGTTAGGCAACGGAGGAGCAACAACACTACTCTCTTTAGCACAACCCTGAACTATAGCACCCAACCAACCCCCAAAGACTAAACCTCCTAAACCTTTAAGAACTCTCCTTCGACCAGGATCAAAACCTTCTGGTTTTCGTTCACCCAAACTATTTCCAGCAACAGCTAAAACTGGCTCTGAAATATTAACTTCTTTAACAACTTCAGCAGTTTCTTTTGCTTGGAAAGCTGTTTCAAGTAACTTTCCTAAAGAAAGAATACGGCCTTTTCTATTATATTGGGTTGTTAAACGAATACCTCGTTCTCCATTAGTACTCGCTACTGCAGAAACTTGAAGATCAGCTTCAGTCAATAACTCACTATTGTTGCGTAATGCCTTTTGAAGTAAACCAGCAATCTCTTGTTCATTAATAACGGTATTAGAAGTCCTTAATACTTCAATTGCTAAATCTTTAAAAGAAACCTTCACAAAACCTTCTAACCATGCGTTCGTTCGGTTTCGGTTTTGAGCTCCGGCGTTGACGAAATCGGTCAATCCCATCAAATAAAGTTCGGAGACAATGTTCGAGTTACCATCAAAGATGGTTTCTTGCCTGTTCAACATAACTTCTTCATATAAAGAAGCTACTTTTTCGGTCAATAAAGTTTCGCCACTCACCATGTTAGGACTTACGGCTGCGTAAGCAAAACCTCTTTGTTTAAGTTCTTGCTGGATTCCCAGGGTGTGATAACCACCCGCTGTAAAAGCTACTTTACTTTCTCCTTGTTTCTTCATTAACTCGACTAAATTATCTACAAATGCCACTTCTCGGTCTCTTGCCCCTGCATAAAAACCTGTTGCTAACGCATATTGATTCTTTAAGGCTATTGCATCTTCGGTACTTATCCATTGATACGCACGGTCAAGCGCTTCAATGACTTCTTTCATAGAAACTAAAAGACTTTTAAGTTTACTATTAATTTGATCAATATCATGACGGGTTGCTGTTAGATTAAGTAACTTCTTTAAAAGGTTAAATTCTCTTTCAAGGTGAATAAGGTCTTCTTCATCTTGATTGCTGGACATGTTTCGCTGAATAGCATAAACCAATAAATCTAATTCGTTAAAAAGCTCGATGCTTAATAATTCTTCTTCTAATACACGTTGTTTTAAATAAACACGTAGGTTATCAAAAGAAGTCCATTCTTGATTATTCTTCATCAAAAAGTGATGTAAGCTTTCAAAAAACGCTCTCCAAGAAGGGTAAAGCATATTCTCTGTTGCTTCTTCTTTTAATAATTGGCTTAATTGAATAGACAGATTCTTATCCGCTTTTTTCTCAGACAAAACTACGGATAACTGTTTAATATCATTCTTAATGGCTTTTAAATTTAATTTTGCTTCCGCGTCTATTAAATGACTAATACGAACTAATTGAGGATAACGTTCTTGATGTTTTACTTCACTCAAATCTAAAGAAAGAACTTCATTGGCCATATTTTTAACTTCTTTAAAGAAGTTAAGGATGTTTTTGTGTTCTCTATTCTGAAAGGATTGATAGCGTTGATCAAACTTAAGTAACTCATTAGCATAATAACGCGTTTTTAATCGACTAATCTTGTTATCCATATTGTTCAAGATAACGTTAACCGATTCTTTGTTTTGAAGACCTTTTCTGAATGTATAAAGATCTCTTTTGTATAAATCTAAATTTTCAATTCCTTCAAAGTGAAGATCTGTTGCTTTATTCTTTTCACTAGCTTCGAAAGCAAACAGTTCAGCACCAGTTAACAGACCTTTTTGAAGAAGATAATCAGCTACTTTGATATTAAGATCGGAATTTTCTAGTACCGAAAGAATAGAAGGGTCTAAAGTCTTATGCGCTCCTTCATAACCAAATAGCTTTACGCCATATTGATCTTTTAAATGCTCTAAAATAGATTTAATTTGTCGTTGGGTAAATTCATGACTATGCGCATCTTGAATATGTATAAAGAAAGGAACATCCTTATCCAAAGATTTTTGAGATGGAATATGAATCGAATCCAATTCTCCTAAAGTGTTTGGAAGATTTAGGTTCTTTGAAAAAGAAACTAAATTTAAATAGTCTGCTGATGGAGCTGCAGGCTTTGCTAAACTTCCCAAAGGAGCTTGAGCAAATACAGAAGTTGCTGAAAAACAAACTAGCGTAACTCCTACTACTATTTTTGTTGTTAGATGTTTTAAAAATTTAATTGATATCATTTATTTTTCCCTTTCGACAAATCGTATTATATATAAATCCTCTACTTTTTTAAAGCTTTTAATGAAATTTGCATATGGAGAAAACTTACCATCCACCCAGCTATTTGTCAAATCTACGAGTAAAATAGTTAAAAGGGTTCATTTATAGGTAATTACTTGAATATTTACCTCAAAATACCCTAATTTCCTAAAATAAAGAATTTAGAGCATTTCACCCAAATTAACCCTAACTAGTTATTAGCTATATAGTTAGGTTGTTTTTCATTCAAATAGTCATTACTGCCATTTAGCCAAGTAGGCGCGTCAATCAAAACTAAGACTATAGAAATCCCGCTTATTCCTGAGATTGCCACGACTTAATTGTTTTATGTCTTGCAATGACAACAAAAAAAGGGGACAGTCCCAAGGGACAGTCCCCATTTTTTTGATCCATCTCCAATTTAAGCATAAAAAAAGACTGCCTTTTGGCAGCCTGTTTTTATGGTGGGCGATGGAGGGATCGGCGCCTGCGGTTACGTAAGCAATTTCTTACTCGGCTTCTCGCCTCCTAACAAATACTTCTCCTTCGGTCGGCCACTCAGTTTCTCGATGGATTGTGATCGCTCCCATAAGGTCGCGCCCACGTCATTAAGGGCTCGAAACTTCACTTCGATCCCTCCTTTGAATCAGGCATAAACAAAAAAAGGGGACCGTCCCTTGGGACTGTCCCCTTTTTTTATTTATGGTGGGCGATGGAGGGATCGAACCCCCGACCTTCTGAATGTAAGTCAGACGCTCTAACCAGCTGAGCTAATCGCCCCACAATGAAAAGGGCCTATCCTGATAGGATGGCCCCAAACTTGAAAACATTATATTGTAATATAAGTAATTTAGCTAGAAGAAATCTATTAAAACGTGAAAGTAGGCTTAACTTTAAATTCTATAGCAGAAGCATCTACATTTTCCACTAAAGCAGGGCTTACAGAACCCCCTCTATCATTGTCTCTAAAAAATAGAATAACGCCTTTTCCTACACTCACAGTATTAGATGGTTGAACTTGAAATGCTGATGATAAATTGATAAGGCTTGGATTCTGTGCAAACCTTAAAAATGCAGCTTCTCCTACTTCATTAGATTTAAATGTAGTACTTCCAGCACCAGCTGTAGTCGTAAATTGAAAATTGCCAAAATATGCTCCCTTTTCGTTTTGGACAATAGGAGCCCCTACTGAAAAATCATTAAATAAACTTTGACCAATAGACAAACGAACTTTTAAAAATGATGCAAAACGATTTAAAGTTGGAGTTAGAGCGACATTGACCCCTCCCCATGTTTGAGGTATTCTGATATCAGTATAATGAACATTAAAAAAGTTAAGCACTGTATCGATAGAACGTGTTGTATCAGCAACTGCAGTTGTAGGATTTCCGTCTAATCCTGTCTGATCATAATCAATTTTTAATTCAAGTGCTCCTGAGATAAGTGAATAATCTATTGCGTCAAAGCCTCCCTTAATATCTAAAAAACCGTCTTCAGCATCTTCAGGATCATCAACCAATCCAGAACCCCCACCAAAACGAGAATTCACAGCTCCACTGTCATCATCAAATCGATAACCTGCATTTAAATTCAATCCGGAGCTCCCCCCAGCTCCATCATTAGCATTTGTTCCACCAGCAGTTACTGTTCCGCCACCAATGGTTGCTGCTGTATTACCGCTTTGGTCAGTAACGTCAGGAGAACCTGCTGATGTAGAGTAACCTCTTCCATCACTTGATGAGACGCCACCATCTTGTGCCATAGTAGAGCTCACAAGATCAGCAACGCTAGCATTATCAGCAAAAGAAATAGGGAAAAATTGCATTAAGCCAATCATAGTGACTAATGAGAAAATAAAAAATTTATTTGTTTTCATTTTTACCTCGTAAGCATATCAGGATTTACTTTGATATGAAATTTTGTAACAGCGTTGGTATCGCGAACTCGTATAATATTTCCAGTACTGGTATCTGTAACTGTCTTAACAAAAGAGTATCGAACTTCTACTTCTATCGGATAACTCTTACTAACATTGATGCTTTCTATAGCTGTTAATTTTAAATTGTTTTCCGTTAAACTAAAATCTTCTTGAAGACTTAATTCATAGTCAGAAGCTCTAAAACCACGATCATTAGTATATTTTTCGGACATGTATTTCATACTTCCATTAAGATTTCCTTCATTATAATTTTTAAACTGATGTTTCAATAGTAGAGTTGCAATTTTTTTAATTTTTTCTGGGTTAGCATATTTAGGAATATCTCTAGTATTTATTTTTGTTTTTGCATAGGTATTTTGACTTGGCAAGAAAACAATAACCATTACTAATACCAAAAAGAGCAAACTAATTTTTTTAATCATAGTTATTATCCTATTAACTTATGGAGTTACGCCAAACAGAACACCACCTGTTTGGTCACCTAGTTTAGCTTCTCCATCTTCAATTTCAAAAATAAACTGTGTAACACCCTGCATCAATGTGGGTGCAGGAGACAACATCCCAGTTGCTTGCCAAGTTCTATCCCAATGAAAATTGATAGCAACAACATTACCTTCCGCCTCTATATCATCAATAAAGTATTGTATCCGAGTTGCATCAAAACTCCTAAAATCATTTTCAACCATTCCCTTAAAATCTAAATAAGCTCTATCCATACGATCTGAAATAAGGTTGAAAAAATCAAAGAAATTCTCTTGCTCAAAGTTGTATACCAAGTCAGCTAAAGCTCTTTTGGCTGCCTTAATATTATCGGTCTCATTCGCCGTTACGGGATAATCTGTCTTATTCTCAGGCAGATCTCCCTTATTAGGCTGATTGGAAAAAGCTACTGTTACTGAAGCAGCACTGGCAATCATTACTAAGACTAAAACTACTCTAAATATATGTTTCATTTAAATACCCTCTATTTCTCGTTTGTAGTGAGTTTAGGGGACAGTCCCGAAGGGACAGTCCCCATAAATTCTCCATAAACTTTTCTAGTACTTATATTGTAGACGTAAAGAGCCCACATTTTCTTCAAAATCACTGACGCTTCTTTGGAACTCTTGGTCAAACTGTCTCCAGCTTAGGACCATCATTAGGTTATCTAAAATATCATATTCTGCATCGACATTCCAAGTCCTTCTAATAGAGTCTGAATCCACTATTGCTCGATCTGAAATATTGTAGCCATAATTAAAATTCATTCTTAATCTCTTCATTAATTCGAAACGTACACCCCATTGAAAATCTCTAAAAGTATCTCTACTAGGAATATCATCTAATCGGTCATTTCTTAATTTCATTCTAAAATAAGGAGAAATCCAACCATGATCAAATTTAAAAGTGTGGTTAACATGAAGCCGGTATTCATTTAAAGTCTCATCCGTCGCACCCACATCATCCGTTCTTTTTCTTAAATCGTAAGCCAACATTACGTTAATGCCCTTATATATTTTCTTATTTACTTCTACACCTGTTAAGTGCGTGTCCACATCAATCAAGGCATTACTAGATCGAATATGTCTATAATCATAATAAGGACGTATTACCAAATCAGGCATATCTTTAACGGGACGAATATCCATGCTAACTCTTGGATTTTGTGTTCTTGTTGTTGTTGCAATATCATCATCTAAATTATCCCGTAGTGTTCTTAACGTTGCCCTTAAAGAATACTCCCTGTTAAAGACGTGTCTAATTTGTGTGTAATACGCTTCTCTATCTGCAACAAAAGAACCTGAAAAAGATCTAAAATCTGGTTTCGTTCTTTCATAATCCAAATTAAAGTAAGATCTTCCATATTTAGACTTTAATTTATAATCTGTTCTAACCAAAACATCAAAACCGTCTAAATCCCCTAATATAACTTGTCTGTCTTTATCAGATGCCATTGTTTTTGCTAGTTCAACTTTTAGATTTAAATCTTTAAACAACTTCATATCCGTATTAAAACCAATAACCACATTGTTAATATCAGGAACACCTAAGTCTGTATCAATACTACCAGCACCATCGAAAGTATGAACAATTGAAGAGCCAATATCCCATTTCTTGATCCAGTTTTTTTCTGTAAATGGAATAGGTTGAAACCATTTTTTAGCAATCTTTTGATCCCAATGAAGCCCCCAAACATACCGAGTATTTCTCACTCCCTCAAGACCTCTAAATTGACGAGCTGCGACAAAATTAATTTTAGAACCGACTGCTGGCCATTTGGCTTTAAAGTTAAAACCTTCAAGAGAACGATTCAATGTGAGGTTAGTAAACCGCGTATAAAAATCACCAAAAGTTAATTCGTAGTTCTTATTATAAAGTTTGGTGGTTAATTGAAGCAAATGAACATCTTGGCGAGTATCTACTTGTTGGTCATCGGTCTTTCTGACACGAAGATTTGTGTCCCACTGCCATCCATATTTTAATCTTTTTCGGGCTGAGAAAATAAAATCATTAGTTAAACTCCAGCCTTCATCCACAAAAGATAAACTCTCATTTCCATCAACCTGAGAAAAGCTACCTGTTTCAATAACACTTCCTGAAATATCTGTGTTATTCAAAATTTCAACAAATGCCTGTGCAGGAGTACTAAAAAAAAGCATCCCAACAACTAACGGTGCAATAATAAAAGATGAAAATTTATTAAAACTCTTCATAAAAGTCACCACCTACCCTTGTAGCTCTTGAATTAATCCGTCGAATAGACGATCCACAATTTGTTGTTTGGTCATTTCGCTAAGCTCAGTTGATTCTGCCGATCCCTCTCCTTTTTCAGCATCGGTTTGTTCAAGGACCTGAATTTTCTTTTGTCCCAAACGAACAGCTTCAACTTTTTCGCCCTTATTAATGGTTACCTCAGTAGTAATCCTTCCCTGGGCATCAATCGCAGCAAAGTTTACTTTTCCCCCATAAACAAAGGTATCTGTTGTTTCTGCCCAAGCGACAGAACCCAAACAAAAAACTGAAATAAGAAATGCAAAAAATATTTGTTTCATAAATATCTCTCTAATATTATTTATTAACATTTACTTTAAATGAAGTTCCACGAGCACCCACGATAGCCGTTGGTGTCTTTACTTTAAACTGAGATCCTTGAGTAGGGTTGGTATCTATTAATATGTTTCCAATAGCCAAATCTAATAATGTGGATTCAACGCCTGTATTCTCATCTAAAGCTAAATCGGCTATTTTGACTTGGGTATTAGGGCCCACTTTAATTGTGGAGCCTTCAGCAACGCTGTCAACAGCTAATACGGCCGAAGCACCTGCTACAGTACGAATAGAATCATTCTTCTTCAGTAGAAGGTTCTTTCTGGCTGTTTTCCAATCGGTTTGATTTGCTGATAAATATTGAACATCTCCCTTTACTTCAACAATAGTGGCATCGCGTTGAACTAAGGAATAAGCATTAGGGTGGATAAGCATAAACATAACTAGAATAGATGTAAGGAAGGTACTTATCTTAAATATACTGTTTCTGATTTTCATCAATCACCTCTGTTAAAGAAGTAAACAAATAAATTATTAGACAAGTAATTTAATCGACTGCAGACATTTTAACCTTTAGTAAAATAATGTCTAGTTAAAATAAATAAAAACGACCCAATAGGTGGTATCAATTAACAGGCTTTTGTCCTTAATTTTGAAAAAAGCCTGTTATTCCAGAATTAATTGGGGATACAGATCTTTCATTAAAAACAATAATATTGGGTTTAAGGAAGTGGATCCCGGATCAAGTCCGGGATGACAAGCACTCCAGCTCAGGATGACAAGCACTCCAGTTCAGGATGACAAGCACTCCAGCTCAGGTTGACAGGCGCTCAAGTCCGGGATGACAGGCACTCCAGCTCAGGATGACAGGCACTCCAGCTCAGGATGACAGGCGCTCTAGTTCGGGATGACAACGCTTACACTGAAAGATGATAAATACTCCTTTTACAAATTCTTTGAAGGGCAAACTTTATTACGGCCACCATCTTTTGCTTCATACAAGGCCGCATCTGCACGTTTTACTAGTTCTCCTGACTTCGATTCTTTTCCAGTAAAGCAGGCGACTCCTAAACTAATGGTTACCTTATAATTATTTTTTCCGTCTTTAATAGGTCGAAGTTCTATATTTTTCCGAACACGTTCTGCCACAGGCATAGCTTCTTCTAGAGGTGTCTCTGGCAGCAATATAATGAATTCTTCTCCACCATACCGACCCACAATATCCAATTCACGAACACTCAGACGAAAACTTTTAGCACACTCTCGCAAAACTAAATCACCCACCTGATGACCGTAGGTATCATTAAATTTTTTGAAGTGATCAATATCCGACATAATGACTGAAAAGGGTTTTGCATTTTTATGCTGCCATTTTTGTACCTCGGCATCTAAAAATAATGTGAAATGACGAATATTAAACAATCCTGTTAACCCGTCACGCGTTGCTAATTTAAATAGCTTCTTTTTCTCAATCGCTAATTGAACTTCGGAATACAATGTGGCAAAAATAAAATTAGTCAAAATAGATAATAAAGGGGCAACCAGACTAATCCAAATTCCGTAAAAACAAAGGAGGACAAAAGAAATAGCAATATACACCACAAACAAACCAATAATAAAAATCATGCTTAACGCTGTTTTTTTTCTAAACAAACTAAAACTTGTTAAGAAACCCAAAAAGAGTACTAAAAGAGCATTCACGCCCTTCCCCATTGGGGTAATAAACTTTCCTTCTAATATGCTTTGAATTACATTGGCGTGAACACCAATACCAGGATAAATGGGTTGAAGAGGAATGATTTTGATATCAGATAGGCCAATTGCTGTTAAACCAACCAAACAAATTTTATCTTTAAACTCTTCTAAATCAATAACAGGTTCTATTCCTTCTTTTACTTGCTTGAATGATCTTATAATATCCACAAAAGAATAATGCTTAAATGTTGATTCCCATCGTCCTACCCAATTAATCCAAGTCCGATACCGTTTATCAATAGGGATCCTCATATTTTTTTCATCAGGCAACGGCACCTCAATCCATTTTCCTTTTCGGATAACAACATCCTCAAAGGAAACTCCCCAATGATCTAAACATGCTTGAAAAGAAATAGATGGATATATTTCTCCCTCCCTTTCAATAATCAACGAAAATTGGCGATTAACCCCATCATCATCAGACTCAATATTAATATGTCCACTTCCTTTAACCCAAGGCCTAAACTGTTCTATAGGTCTATATTGAGTTTCATAATGGATTTTCCCATTATCTTTAACTGCCTCAAATGCATAAGGAAGATAGGCGACAGGATTTTGTTTTAAGGCCACCTCAAAAATTTTGTCATCTTGAGGTTCTGCTGCCTCACTAAACAAAATATCAAAAAGAACTGCTTCAACGCTCAGGCCAGCTAATATAGAAACTAAAGCGCCATGATATTTACGGTCCCAAGGCCAGCGTCCAAAGGCTTGAATGCCATCATCTGCAATTTCGATAATAGCGATTTGAGGATGAGATACTCTTTCGGGTTTGATGCGTTGATAAAAATCGTAGGAAAGAAGTTCTAGAGGTTTTAAAAGATTAAATAAGAATAGAAGAAGGATCAGCAAACTACCAATCAAACCAATGAATAGCTTAATATCCCCTTTTCGAACTTCAAATCTCATAAGAGCCTTTAAAAGTTGCTGTCATCCCAGCAAAAGCTGGGATCTCTCAATAGATTCCTGCTTTCGCAGGAATGACACTCCCTTTCAGGAATGACAATTCCTATCTGAAAGATGACAAACGTTATACTAACGGTCTTAAAATATTTTTTACTTCGGTATAATTTTCAGCTTTATATGTTGGATGGACCTCAACAGATTTCGACTTTTCATCGTGTCGATCTCTCCAATGAAGATGAAGACTAAGAATATTAGCTTTCTCAGCTCCTAAAATATCTGTATCTAATCGGTCACCAATCATTAAAACTTCATCGGCTTTTAAATTTAATTGCTGTAAGGCTATTTCATAAATTTTAGGATCTGGTTTTGCCACACCCATATCTAATGAAGTTATTATTTTATCAATATAAGAAATAAAACCCAACTGCTCAATAAGTTTACGAATATCATCTTCTCTAGAATGAATTGTATTTGAGAGAATAACAATGGTAACTTGCTCCGAAAATTCTTTTAGAAAATCTTCGACCCCATTAACCGGACACAACTGCATATCTGAAAGTTGTTTTCCTTCTTCCTCAACAACAATAGTGTCTCCAAAATCCATCAATATTGCTTTAATCATAATAGGTCCTAAAACTTTCTGTCATTGCGAGGCGGTAAACAATTGAGCCGTGGCAATCACTTAAATAAGAAAAGAAAATTCGTTGTTTGAGATTGCCACGGCGCCTTGGCTCGCCTCGCAATGACCGATGTCCAAAATCGCCAGAATTTCTTTAGCTATTTTGCACGGTTAGTAACTAAAGAATCAAAGAATTCTTGAGCGCCCTGTTTCCATTTACCTTGAAGAACATAGGCCCAAGCTAACTTCCGTTGAATGCGGTTTTGATCATCTAACGCTAAAGCATTTAAAAATGACTTCTCTGCACTTTGTAATTGTTTCAACCTAAGGTAAGCCTCCCCTAGATTCACATGCGCATCAGAAGATTTTGGATTAATATCCACAGAAACCCGATAGCTTTTCTCAGCTGCTCTAAACTTCTTTTGCGCAAAATAAATATTAGCTAATTCATAATGGGCCAAAAATAAATTAGGCTGTGAATGAATTAAATTTTTGAGAATATCTTCTGCTTTATCAAATTCCTTTTGAATATTAAGTAAACGCGCTAAACCAACAACAGCTTTTTGATTGGATGGATCCCAATCAATAATTTGTTGGTAAGTTTTTACAGCAAAATCAATATCCCCTCGTTTTTCAGCAATACTTCCTATCTTAAAATAAGATTTCAACTGTTTTGGCTTTAGACGGATAGACTGTTCGTAAGCAGTTATCGCCTCATCCCATTCTTGAGTTTTTATTAAAATTTCACCGTATTGAAAAAAGTTCTCAGCTGATTTTGAATTACTTTCAGTAGCTTGATAAAAAGCTTCTTTAGCTTTTTCTAATTGTCCCAACTCTTTATAGATTAACCCCAAATCATGATAGGCTAAATCAAAGTCTTGCTTTTCTTGAAGAATAGCTTCGTAAGCTAAAACAGCATTATCAAAATCTTTCTTCTTAAATAACTCATACGCCTTTTCATACTCTTCTCGAACTTTTATTAACCGTTCTAGAGTTTTCATTGCCGATAAAATTTCGGGTTGATTAGAACGAATTCGATTAGCTGCTTTATAATGAAATAACGAACGTTTGTATCCATCTAAATCAGAATAAACAATCCCCAAATTAAGATGCGCTTCGTAGAAGTCAGGATTTAACTTTAAAGCTTTTTGGTAAGCATTAATAGATCGTTGATTGTCTTCTAGCAAAGAATAAGTTCTGGCTAAATCAAAGTAATAAATAGGCTCATCACCTTTTAGCCGAATAGCCTTTTTTAAACTCAATACTGCTTCATGATATTTTAATAACCGATTTAACAAAATTCCCACACGCCAATAAATCCGAGAATTATTTGGATCCAATTGAATGGCCTTTTCATACATTTGAATGGCTAAATCAAACTGACCCACATCACTATAAATGGTCCCTAAAAATAAATAACCCCGGCTGTCTTCAGGAAACCGCTCAACAAGCCCTCCGAAATAATCAACCGCTTCCTGGGTTTGTCCCGACTTTTCAAGAATCCAACCTTTTAAATGTAAATTTTCAACACGATCCGGATTAAGCTTAATTGCCTCATCTATACTTACTTCTGCTTCTTTCCATAATTGTTGATTAAAATAATTTAACGCTAATTGATAATGAACCACATCCACATCAGGCATTAAGCTAGCAATCTTCTTATATTCCTCTGTAGATTCCTCAACCTTTCCTTCAGCCCTTAAAACCAAAGCGTTTTTCATACGCTCTTCCATTTTCATCAAATCTTTTAATGCCGCTATTACTTCTTCAATTTCGGGATGATCGGGTTCAATCTCTAATGCTTTTTCATAATTTTTAATAGCGTCGTCATATTCATTTAACTCTTCGGACACAATGGCTAAATTAAGATAAGCTTCAAAAAAACGAGGGTCTACTTCAAGGGCCTTCTTATAATATTCTTCCGCTTTATCATTTTCTCTCATAAGAAAATATGTGTACCCCAAATCAAATATATAGAAGGGCTCTTCAGGATTAAGTTCTATCGCTTTATTAAACTGCACAATAGCAGCTTCGTATTGTCCAATCTTGTTGTTTACGATACCTAAATTGCGATACGCTTCTGCTAAACTCGGGTCTATAGTTATAGCCTTTTCGAAGCTTTTTTGAGCATAGTCTAATTTTTTTAATTGCACCTGAAGAACACCATGGTTGAGGTAAACATAAGGATTTTGTGTGTTTTGAGCCTCTAATACTTGGTACATCCCATCAGCATCTTCCAACTTACCTTCACGATGTACTTTTAAGGCTGCTTCAAACTGCTGATCTTCAATGGCTACAGGGTCCACTTCCTTGTCTTTATCTTTTTTAGCTAAAGCAGAAGAACTAGACAAAGCAGTCCATGAGAATATAAGTAGAAAAAAAATAGAAACTCTAAAGAAAGATTTATTCAAGAAATCACCTAGGCGTTTTTTGTACTAGAAGAAGAATTGTCATCCCGGACTTGATCCGGGATCCATTTCCTTAGCTAAATACAATTGTTTTTAATAATGTCCTGGATCCCGGATCTCCGCCAGAGGACGGATCAGTCCTTCAGCTGGAAGTCCGGGATGACAAACAATTCTATTTTACGACTAATAAGTATAACCAACAAGCACATTAAAAACACCTGAAGGTTCTGGAAAAACATCAAATCGCTTATAACCGTATTTTTTTAATACTGCTTTAAGCTTTTCTGGGCTACGATAATTTAAATAAAAGTTAAGAGATTTATTTAGAAAACGTTCGATCCCATGCTTTTGTTCAATAGAACTAATTAAAATAGTACTTGAGGGATCTCTGAATTTAGCCACAGAAGAAAATAACTTCTCCATAGCTTCATCCGATAAATACTCAACAAGGCCTATCATCTTAACCACATGGGGTGCTTGCTTGATCTTATCATCAAGTTCTGTGGCACACGAGTATAGATATTCTACAGAGTCAGCCAATCCCAACTCTTTACTTTTATGGCGGCCATAAGCCAACCCTTCTTCATTTAAATCAAAAAGCTGTGCTTTCACAGAAGACACTGGAACTTCCGACTCAATAATTGCTTTCAAAATATTATTTCCAGATCCCGAACCCACAGCTGTTAGATTTACATACTGTTTATCTCCAAAAGATCTGATTAGCTGCTTTAATATAGTTACCACTAACTGCTGACGGTTTCTTAAAGCCATAGGAAACGCATTTGCTCTATTAACAAATTTATCCATCCAATTCTTGCTCTTACCATCATAATGAGCCAACATAGACATCCAACTACCAGGGCCATCACCACCCAAATTTTTTAGTATGGAAGCACGGGTGATAAAAGCTAAAAAACGGATACTTCTCTTACCCAATATGTAATTCGTCAAAGGATCATGGAACAAAGGCTTAATTATGTTCTTCTCAATCCAAGTTATCTTTTCTAGTTTAAGAGCCTTAACATCAAACTTAATCTCTGGGGCGCTTGTTTCTGTTGTCTCTAATATTGCCTCATTTACATTTTTTTCCATTTGTTTTTCCTTTAAAGTAGATTTTTGTTTCTGACCCTATTCATGCACTGTCTTTGTATATCGTCACAAATACACCTACTATTAACAATCATCGAATTATAACAGCTGATTATGGATATACAAGGGACAGCCTATCATTCCCGAGCGACAGCTTGTCATTCCGGACTTGATCCGGAATCCACTTCCTTAATCCGATACAATTGTTTTTATAATGACATGGATTCCCGACAACAACATTCGGGAATGACAGACTTTCCAACAACACTATTATTACGCTTGAGAAGAGAAAAGCAGATTGTGTCTAAATTCTTTTAGCCAAATAGGGGCTATATCATTAGCTAAAAAGTTAGAACGAGGCACATAAATACCCGAAATTTCTAGATACTTCTGACTTTGTGCTTCTGGCGCTTGTTTTAATAACAAGTCTGCAGCCAAACCAAGAAGCAAACCATCTCTATTCTGTTGAAGCCAACTGCTATTTCCATCTAACTGCTCATACGAACCTTCATCTAACACATCACTAGCCATAAAAATCATCTCAGCTTCTTCACTATTACTTTTAACTAATTGAGCAACTTCATAATCGGTAACTAAAATAATATTTCCCCGAGAACCTGCTTGTAACTTTTGGTAGTCTTGTTTTTTTCTTAACGAGTTATACTGAATATTAATTCGATTATTAAACTCTGGATTTTTAATCAATAAATTTTTCTTTCGATTGAGAAAACTCTTTTTCCCTAAATCGCTAGTCACTAACTGGACTCGTGCTTTTGGATTAGCCACAACCGCTAAAGCAGATTGAATTAATGATTCAAATTCCGGTTCTGTCATTGCATCTTTGAGGTGATAAATTACTGTAAATGTTTCCTTAGATTCTTTTACAGCCTGAGCTCCCTCTTCAGCATCGTTTACACCCCACTCTATTTCTTCCATCAAATTTGTACCCAAGCTAGACGCCAATACTTCAGGGATAGGCACATAGTCTTTTAAAGCTAATACATTAACTCCCTTATATAAAGGTAAATAACCTCGATTCATAGCCCTGTCCCAACTATGTTCTGCCCGAACAGCATTTTCGACTAATTTTGTCCACACCCTGTCTGCTTTATCCGCATCCCCATAAGGATAAGATTTTAATGCTTGAGTAATCGTATCTGTCATAGCTTTAAGTGAAAAATTCTCAAAAAGAAACCCATAACCACGGCCTTGTTTTACTTCATTAATTTCACGACTTACCCACTGAATAACTGTGGAAATCAGCCCCCCTGTTTTTCGAGCAATAATAACAGCACCTGCTGGAATCGCTTCAATTTGCATCAGCCCTGCAGGCTCCCACTTAGAAGGCATTAAAAAGAAATTCGATGCTAAAAAGAACTCATCCACTGGAATAAAACTGGGCAAATAAACTACAGAATCAGGATAAGCTTCAGCTAACATTTTTGCTCGATAATCGAACTCGGAAAAAAAGTGGTCTGCTTCATCAGGAGGCCCTCCCAGTACTAATTGAAAAGGTCTTTTCTGACCCGATTCATCAGTTAATTGAAGAGGTTCTCCATCTTCCCAATCTTGTAATAATTGATCAAACCAATGACTCATCACCTCTATTCCTTTTTGAGTGGTAAGCCGACCCATAAAAGAAATCAAAGGAATTCCTCTTTCTTGCTTTAATCCATAATCGCGTTGTACTTTTCTCTTCGCCAAACGCTTGATGTACAATAACAGTTCCCGATAATTTTCAGGATCAAATTTACTACCATTATATCGATGTAAATCATTAATTTTATTTCGGGCTTCAATCTCCCAACCTTCCAATTCGTTTGCAGACTTACCTCTCAACGATTCAGCCAAATCTAAACCCATACCATAATACTTCTGCATCCGTTCTCTATACTTAATCCCATTACCAATACTTGTAATCTTATCAAAGTGGACAGTTAATAATTGATGAAGACCTTCACCTTTTTCAGGTTTTAACGATTCTTTTAAATAACCCTGACTCACAAAAACAACTTCATCTGCGTCTTGTATAGCTGCCCGGGTATTACTCATTCGACTTCGGTTAAAAACAATTCCTGTGTCCTCATCAACGACACGTTCATATACTTTTCCAGCATCCCAAGCCCCTTCACCAAACTCGTTTGGAAACGGACGAAATACATCTCTCATCCATGCAGCGTGTTCTCCATCCAAGTTTAAAAATCGGAAAAAATCAATTGAACGCTTATGGCCAAATTCCTCAACATCTTCTCGAAAACCAAAGGTTCCCTGATATTTCAAATTATGAATGGTATAAATATGTTTTGCTTTTGATAAATTAGGATCATCTACATATCGAGGATGCCTCTTGGCTAAAAAAGGCACCAATCCAGCCCACCAATCATGACTGGTAATAATGTCCGGAGATAAATTAAGTACTTTCATAATCTCTAAGGAAGCCTTTGCCAGAAACACTGATTTCTTAAACTCAATATGTCTCGATTCTGTATGATCTCTATACAACAAATCAGTATATACGGGATGGTATGGAGAAAAATATCGGATTCCGTTCTCCTCCTTATAAAGGACCTGCGCCACAACTTTTTCGGAGTCCATATAGAATTCAACTTCTCCTACTTGTATAAAACCAAATTCAGCAATCGTTTCTTCTAGATTTCTGTGCTGATAAGCAGGCACTTTTTTCTCTGTCCTCTCGCCAGTAACTTCATCAATTTTAATTTTCGTAATCAACGTTGATTTTTCTTCTATATAAGCAGGGACAATCACAACTTGCTCAATCCCGTACTGAGCTTGAACCTCTGGCAATTCTTTTAATACAGTTGCCTGTCCTCCCCCATTTGAAAAAGGTTTTGCCTCCGCAGTTACATGAACGTGAAGTCCAATATCAAATGTCTTAATCAAACCTGTTAGAAACCCAATAATTCTCTTCTTGTGAAGAACAGCTACCGTAGTTTCTTCCTCTTCGATACGTAGTGCTGTGTTTAAAAGTAATTCCACAATTATACTTTTATCAATTCGCCTAGCGCCTGTCTCACTATTGAGAAAATCATAAAGAATTCGTTTTAAAATTACAGGGGGTAATTTATTTTGATGAAGGTAATCTAAAGCAAAAATAGCGGCTAATTCAAATTGACGTAATCGTTCATCCAGATCCCCAATGTTTAAAATATTGAAAAATAAAACACCGGCCTTATTGGTATGTAATCGATTTTCCCCATTCCACTTTCCATACTCAAGTAACCCCTTCTTTATTGACGAAATGGGGATATCTTGCATTGAAGTAATCGCTTTCAAATCTATCTGTGTATCTATACTAATAGAATCATCCTCATCAACAACGCCCAAACTGCTTCCTAACGCCATCAGCAATCTATTCTCCACTTCTTGTTTTGTTCCCAAAGAAAATACTGTAGGTAAAAGTTCTATTTCAATCAAAGCACGTGTTGTCACAACTAACTCTTGATTAGCCGTCCCAAGAGAACTAATTCCTTCTTGAGGGATTGTTTTTAATGAGGTCAGCAATCGATTAATTTCAAAAGAACTAGGAACAATGGCTCGTTCTCCAGAGATCAACTCTCTGTAAACGGCCTCTTCTTGTCTTTTAACTTGATTGATTTTAGGAATGATAATGTCATAAGAAATACTTTCCCGTCTTAGAATCTCTGCGACACCTGAGGTATGGAAACCACCCACAACCAAAATAGCTTCTTTATCCTTCTCTAATTGGGATAAAGTATTTTTCACAAAACTCTCATCTCTTTGGATAGCCCCATCATAAAAATCAAGAGCTAACTCAATCCAAGAATCTAAAGGCACCAAGGTCTGAGGTCTATCTTCTGATAACAATTGATTAATGGTTACCCAAATATTTTCTTCTTTAAACAAGCGTAGTTGTTCTTCGGCCCTATCCCACATGTGTCGAGTCATGTTCCCCGAAATCAGTTTAGCAATAAGATCCAAACGTTGAGAAGCTGAATCAATCACTCTCTCTACTGTGGTCGAAAACAAAACTTCTTTTATTTTTTTAATCAGAAAATCTAGTTCTTTATAGATATGCTCCGCATTTAATAGGTCTGCATCGATTTCTTCTCTATGGTTATATTCAAAATAACGAAACAACTCTTGGATGTAAGGAAAATGATCTAATTTAATTTTAGTGTGAACGGTAAAGGTATAAAGCTCTTGAAAAAATTCTAGAGGATCGACTGTCCCTTTATTATGCCTAGTCAAAAGTTGGTCAAACTCTAATGCTTTCTCAAAGTAGTATTTCTTTTTTAGGCGGAGGATTTTATTCTCAATCTCTTGAATAGTGTTCGCAGGATCAATCTGGGTCTGCAATAACTTCCGAAAGGTAGCTAAATTCTGTTTATATAGTTTAGGATTTTCAATGCCTACCAAAGAAAAATCTTGTTTACCGGTAACATGGGCAAGCTCTGGCCCTGAAAGTAACAGTTCATCCACAAAAGATTCTGAAACAACTTGAGTTAATCTGTTATCCGAAAACCAAAAAGCATCCTTAATAGGAACTTCTCCAGACAAGCCTTCTATGTATACCTGATTAATATTCTTTTGATTCGTTAATGCAGAAATAATCTCAGCTATGTGGTACTGCGCCTCCGAACTAGAATGGGCATCTTCAATCAAATATATTTTTTTATTGGAACTCCCAGTCCAAGAATCTCTAACTTTACCTATATCTTTAGAAAAAGACACAGAGGTAGTTTCTTCTTGTTGAGGCGTTTGTAACGCAAAAACTCCCTGTGGACACAAAGTTATCCACAAGAAATTAACAAGCACAATTAGACTGAGTAACTTTCTGTGTTTTTTCATATAAATCTTTCTAACTCCAACCATTCTACTATTTTAGGGAAAATAATAGTGAGGAAAAATTAAACTTTGCCTTAAAAATACCTTTCTGTCAAGTAGTAGCTAAACTCTTTTAATAACCCATTAAATCTAAGTTATTATAGGACATTAACTTAGGTTACCCCTAGTTATCCACAGAAAAATGAAGTTTTTATATTTTCAATTACTTTTGACCAGTCCCCACTGGGGACAGTCCCCAGTGGGGACTGTCCCTATTTGGGTACGGACTTGATTTGGGATGAGAAATTTAAGACTACGCAGCTATGAGGAGTTGGTTTAACTCGAGCATATCTTGGGAGAGTCTTTCTGAGAATTGAGATAAAGCAAAATCAGAAAGTATCAACTGATTCGAACTATTCGAGGTAAGGTATTTCTTGAGATAATCCGGTAATTTTTCAAAACCACCATGATAAGCAATAGTAGAGGTCCAAATATAATTTAAGAATCTATAGGCTTCACCCTCTTCTACAGGAACATCTCTTTGGTTAACAGACACAAACGCTAATTGATGATTTTCATTAACTGCTTCAACAGCCGTTAAAACATCTGAAGAGGCCGTCACACTAAGTTGAGATAATATAGGATTCTCTACTAGTAAACTATGATAGGGTGCTTTAACTTTTGATTTCCATAACGCTTCAAGATTAAACGTTTTATTCCCCATCTTAAAATCCGAACCCGAAGCTAACTCCGAGATGCGTTCTGCTACGGATTGCCCTTTGTAAGTTGGCTCAATTAAAACAACCCGATTGATAATACTTTGTTGTTGAACCGCTGTTAGCGAAGATAAAGTCATCACATATTTCTTTAACTTCTCTGGCTTTATTTCTGCTGCATCGTTAAACACCAAAGCTAACTCGGCTTCATTAAGCAATAGTTCCGCGACAATTCCTTCCATAGAAACAGACGAAGCTGTTGAAAACACCACAGCTGGAACTGCAGGGCGACTCACATCCCGAACAACTAAACTGTTTATTGGCCCTTCAAGATTTTCCAACGCCCTCTGCTTTAAAAACTGAACCACCTTCCCTCTCACTAGTTGATCTCTAAACAACTCTCGCCACATCAGCTCGAACAATTCAGAATTTCTATCCTGCACCTCCAGGGAAATAAATCCCCCAACAAAAACCCTACCTGCTTCCAAACTAACTCCACCACCCAAAGAATTTGCTTTTGCTGTTTCAACTTCTCCAGAAGCCAATAAAACATCTGACTGTTCTCCTTCTAAACCAGCTTTAATTTCTTGCAATTGACTTATCAAATAATCTAAATTATTTTTTCCAGGTACGTGATCATCTAAAGTTTCTTTTAATTGTCTTAACTGAAAAGTAGCATCATTAATAGATGGATCTAAGTCATCAGGCACCGTATATTTCCATCCTCTGTTGGCAAACCAACCTCTATTCAGAAATAAACTTCTAATTGTTGCCGAAAGCATGCCCACAGCAGAAGCTCTCTTATTCATATAATCAATAAGCACTAATTGATTATTGGGTGTCCAAATCATGTCATCAAATTCTAAATCCCAAGGGCCTGGCAAATTATATTCGATCAACACTTCTGCTATTTGAGCCGCATTCACAATAATATCAATTCCACGAATTAAATATTCTTGATCCGAGACTTCGGTTAATGATTTAAGATGATCTGTAACAGTTTGTCCTGGAACATACTCGTAAACAATGGCCATTGCCGGCTCTAATGTAGACCAGTAACCTAATCCAAAAGAAAAATAGTGTGGTTGATAAATAGATCCAGAAATACCACGGCCCCTTAAAACCTCATTAAAATCAACATCTCCAAGAGCATAGTTAAATTCAGCCATAGCATTGCCTTCTTCTCGCTCATAATCTTCTCCGATTACCTTTTTAAATATATAAGGATTTTTTATTCCAGGAATACGCGTTAAATAAAGCAACTTACCTCGATGTTCCATAAGAAACTTCTCAACAAAAAATAATGTCAATTCGGGAAACTCTTCAAGATCAGAGCCAGTAGAAATATAGGAAAACACTTCAGGAATATCAGCTTTATATTGAATAGGATCTCCAACAAATAACGGTTCATATTCTAAGACATTCTTCATTTGAATTAATTTCAAAGCTAAATCTTGAATGGTTTCGTAAGAATCTAAATCAGGTATTAATTCATCAACCCTTCCTTTCATTGTGTCTCTAACTAGCTGTTTTAATTGTTCTATGGCACTCTTCTGAGGTGTTAGATAATTAATTAGTTTTAGATGTTTTTCTGAGGTAAGGATAATATTTCCTACTCGAAAATCCCAGCCACCCTCCACTCCTTGCTCTTCTAATACCATAGCAGCTTGAACTAAGGGGATCATAACAGTTAGCCAATAGGGCAAATGCTCCGCATTGCTCAAACCTTCTAGTGCTTTAAAATAATTATCTAAACTAACTCCGGGGGCAAATGGATAAGCAAGCATATCTGGCTTTTGTTCTTCTTTTCTTACACCTTCTTCTAAAAAAGTAAGTAAATGAGGCTCATAAACCCGAACACTGACATTCTTTTCTTTTAATATTTTATTAATGGCTGGAACACTACTATTTTTCTGCAAAACCCTAACTCCTTCCACTCTTTGTTCTTTTTTTGGATCATCATCCAAATCATTAACAGCAAAAATTCCTATGATTGGCATAATATGAGTAATATGCGTTTTTAGTGAGCCTTCCCCTACATAAACAGGACTCACAGTACCAAAAGAGCTGATCCCATGAACTTTATCTTGTTTAAAACCTAAATTTTCTCTCTGCGAAAGTGCATTTATTTTTTCTCTCGTATTAGAATCACTCAGCCTTCCTAAAGAAGCTGCTGCAACTCCGGGCTGTCCTTCAAAAACTCTTTCAACCTGCTCTAAATCTGCAATAAAATCAGAAACAGATCTTTTTCTTCCTGCTGGAGTAGAATACCCTTCCCTCATACTTTTCATTAAATCAAAAGCTGCTCTTTCATTGTTATTAGCATCTTCAGAAATAGAATAAATCTGAACCACACCCTCCATTTTAAACCAGCCCTTATTCACTAAAAAAGCCCTTAGCATTCCATCAATTTCTCCAACTGCCGATAATCTCATTTTTTGATAATCAAAAAAAATCAAACTGTTTTCGTCTTTTGGATCAACAATTATATTTCGATTCTTTAAATCCCAAACCCCCGGCAACTCTAATTCACTAAGTGTGTTTGCTGTTTTAGCAATTGTAATTATTGTGGATATCATGTAAGAAAAATAATCTGTTGTTGAACGTTCCTTAATTTGTTCTAAATATTCTTTCAATGTAAATCCAGGAATAAATGGATATACAACAGCATAAGCATTCATACCACCAGCCCAATGCCCTTTACCAAAATTAAGAACTTTTTGCTTATTCACGCTCGAAAGAACATTTCTTCCCTTTAAAACACCATCTATATCAACTCCATGTGTTTCCAGAGTCCTTTCTTGAGCTTTACGTAATAAAGAGGCTGCAGAAATCTCAACATCTTCCTCTCTCTCATCATACAATCGTTTAAACACCATAACCTGGCCAGAATTTCTTTCGATAGCTAAATCCATTTGAACCTGTCCACCTGTTTTTGCAAATTTTATTACTTTAATGTCAAAAATCCCTGGAGTTCCTTCTCTAGTAACCTCTTCAAAGGTAGCTATAGTTTCCTTAGACTGCAACAGTTCTGTGAGTTTAGGAAGGTCCGAGAGAGCTTCTTTAATGTCTTCACCCAATGCTTTGGCCAAAACCACATGATTCCCTTTGGATTTCATCTGATTAAAAGCATTTAAGCTTTCTTTTTGAACCCTTAACCATCGGGTTCTTTTATTAATTTGATAATGAACTACTCGGCTGTTTAACTGAACCCAAACATCTTCCTCAGATTGTGAAGTCCAGACTTCCAGATCCTGATTAACTAATATCGATTTTCTCAATTGAATTAAAATTTGATTTAACACATCAAACTGAGCATCTTCTTCTAAGCTTCTAGCCATAGCCTGAAGCCCTAATCGAGTTACTCTATTAGAGGCTCGAGACTTATTTTCCGGATCAATAAATTGGTCAAAATCTTGAAGTAATAGAGGAATCTCCACAGTTTGGTTTGAAGATTTCTTTATGAGAATACCTTGATATTTTTTATTATCTAACTCTGTTTTTACGGTAGGACTGATTAACACATAGGGGATCCCTTTGCTTCGAATCATTTGTGTAACACCCTCAGCGTGATAACCACCCGTAACTAAAATAGCATTCTTAGCTTCTCGTTGATGCAACGCATCCAAAGTGTTATTTAAAAGCACCTTATCTCTTTTTTCGGCTAATTGATAAAATCGACTAGCTTCGTTAAACAGCGCCGTCACAGAATGACCATCTGGCCTTGTCGCGCTTTGAGATAAGTTATTTATTCTTTTTTCAATTGTCTTTGGAGTTAATAAATTTAATCGATTTCTAAAATACGCAACTTCTTCCCGACCCGCTTCTAACTGAAATACTTGTCGTAATAAAGTTAAATCCTGAGATAAATCTAATAGTGCTTTTTGATTTCTGTTTAAATTAATATTCTTAAAAAGAACATTTTCTAATTGTCTAATCTCTTTAAATACTCGAACCCCATCTAATTCTTGAAACAAAATAGTGTGCTGAGCTAATGTTCGAAGCGAAGGAAAACGCTTCCAATCCATTGGCTTCTTGAATTCAGAAACTTCTTTATATAAAGATTCAAAAAAATCTCTCGAATTCTGCGGAACAATCCCTTCTCTCAATCCAGACAAAGATTCCATCCATTCCTTACTTGCCTTATTTTTCTTAAACAAGGGGATTAGCTGGTCTATTTCGTATGGAATAAAATTATAAACTTTATCCATCTTTGGAGAAATTTTCTGTAACGCTAGAAGTCGCGTTAACATTGGAAAGTTTTTTTGTTCTATCGGATCGTTTAAATCTAAAATAGCTTCTTTTAACGCCCAATCTGCTAGAAAGCTGACATATCCATCACTGGATAATTCAGTGTCGTAAAAAGCAGTTCTTCGTTTATCAAATATTTTTAATTGCTTAGAAAAAATCTTGGATTTTAAATTAGACATTGTTTGGTTTACAGCTGAAAACCAATCTTTAGAATCTTCTCTAAGCCCATAAACTTTTCTGTAACTTGCAATATTCTTTTGATAAAGCTCGGCTTGATCAACACCCTGATAATAGGCTCTTCTTGGATTTTCTAAAGCAAACAACTCTGCTCCGGTAAGCTCTCCCTTTTCACTGAGAAGCTTAATAAATGTTTTCTGAAGTTCGGGAAGTTCAAAAATCTGAAGATTCTGGGGTCTTAAAACACTATCCGCCCCCTCTAAAGCAATAACGGGTTTGCTTTTATCTATAGAAATAACTTTTTCGATTATTTGTTTAATGTTCTCTTGGGCTTCTGTATTGCCATGAGTTGATTTGATGTAAGTAATGAAATAGTTGGAGTCTGTAGACTCGGGGATGTAAATTTCTTCTATTTTACCTATAGCTTCAGGAATCTGAATTTGACTGATTAAACTAGGAGCTGAAGAAGCAGGCAGAGGTGTATTTGCATAAGATAGACTCGTAACGTCTAGTATATGTACCAAAATAAACACAATGCTAGTTATCGATGCGATTAAACGTATCTTCATAGTTTCTACCTAATTAAACCTTAATAAAGTATGCCTTATAAAGGGGTAAATAAAAAGAAAGTACTAGGGGATTACTACTGCTTAGAAAATTTCTTCCAACGGCGATGTCCCCAAGTCCATTGTTCAGGGTGGGTTAGGATATCTTTCTCTAATTGTTGATTCAATATATTAGTTGTGTCTACTTCCCAACTCTCTGTCTCGGATAAGGGAATTTCAGGCTTTAGGTGAATTTCATAATAACCACTGTCAACTCGAATACAATAACCAGGGACTAAAGCAGCTCCAGTTTTACGGGCCAACCGTGCGGGAATAGAAGTGGTTAGCGTATCTTGTCCAAAAAACTGACTTTCCGTTCCTTCTCTACCCGGCCATTGATCAATCGCAACACCCACCAAATGATTCCGTTTAAGTTCCGACAACACCTTCTTAATCGATTTATTTTTATTAATATTAATCAGGCTTGTTGATTCACGGAGACCCCAAATCCATTTATATACCAGTGGGTTTCGGATGGGACGTGCAATAACAGAACAAGGGTACTTCAACAAATTAGGCATAAAAGATAAACATTCCCAAGGCCCTAAATGCGAGATAACAAAAATAACACCCTTTCCTTTGGCAAATGCGGCATCCATATTTTCTTTACCATAAAACTTAACCCGCTTATCCGCATCTTTAAGCATCTTTGAAATCCTAAAGAATTCCATTAAGGACGTAGCTAAGTTACGGAAGCATTCTCGGACAATCTTTCGCTTCTCTTCAGGAGTTTTAGAACTAGCATAGGCAAATGAAATATTCTGAAATGCAATTTTCTTTCTCTTCCCTAAAAAGAAATACAGCATCCCACCAATTCTTCGCGCAATCCATGTCGAAACACTAATAGGAAGCAAATTAATAATTCCAGCAATAATCCTTAACAAACCATATTCCAAATGATTTAATCCAGGAATTTTATCTCTTAACCTCAAAGCAACGGTCTCCTTATAAAAAACCCTGTCATTGCGAGGGACTCAATGTCCCGAAGCAATCTAATACCAGTTTGATCTACTCAAATACTCTATTCATGAGATTGCCACGGCCCGAAGTATATGCCTCGCAATGACAGATTACTAAACAATATTCTACTTCTGTACTAACACCAAATTAACATTTGTTTCATCTAAACTATAGGCACCTGGAGCTAAAAGTCCAAATAACGGGATAAGAAATATAAGACCACCCACAATATCTAAAATTCCTGTGGTATTTAAATGTTTCCCTATATTACGCTGCGCAGTAATAAAACCATCTTTTTGCGCCATAACAGCAACATTTTGATTTCTCTTTACTAACATGTTTGCTGTACCCTGCCCTGCAAGATTTCCATTAATAAAAATCTTGGCATCACTTTGATCTGTACTTACTGAAAAGCTTTGCGTTTTTGGTGCAAATGCAGAACAACCAGAACTAATTAAAGCCACAACTAAGAATAGGGCTAAAAATTTATTCTTTATCATCTTTTTCTCCTTATAAAAACCCTGTCATCCCAGACTTGATCTGGGATCCAGTTCATTATTAAAAACAATTTTATTTAGCTACGGGTATGGATCCCGGATCAAGTCCGGGATGACAAACTTTGAGTATTTTCTCAAAATTTATAGAAGTTGCAAGGGATAAAGAGGGCTTATGCAGCGCGGGCAGTAACTAGATTAGATAGATGGGATTGAACGGCCTTCAGAAGTGCGGCTTCGACGAGGGAAATATAGTCCCCTACTCGAGCTAAGCCATATTTGAACATAAATTGAACTTTATCTTTGGCTTGGGTAAATAAAAGAGCCACGCCCAAAAGACCCTCTTGATGATCAGGGTATCTAAATTTATTATCTCCAATCAGTTTAAACTCAGAAGGAGGGTCAACTTTTATAGACAAATGAAGGTTATGTTCTGTTCTTCGAACTAGGCGTGAAGCTTCTATAAATCCCTTAGACGTAAAGTGAATATTAGGAAGATCTAACATAGGGTGTTTGTGGTGACTAGCATTAGCAACCACAACCTGAAATGCTTCAGGATTTTGATAGGCTAATGTAAACATTTCATTGAGCTGACCTAAAGAAAGACCTTCTACGTCTTCGCCATCCATAAAAACAGTGGTTGGCTGCTCTAAGCTATTTAAAGTTCCCACTAAATCTTCATTATTCCCCAAGCTGTAACCATAAACAGCTTCTCTTTGTGCTGCTTGATCCACATCATGAGGAACTAAAGAGCGATCTCCATTTCGATAATCGGTGGAATGGACTTCTAAAGAATAACCCAGATCAACTAATTGAATATCTAAGCTATCTTTTCCATCTAACGCATGAGATGTTCTACTTCCTTTTTCTTCTTTTAAAATAGTATCTAATTTATTTTGAGTTAACTTATCACTTCTTAAATCTTCTTCGCCTAAAGGAACCATGGCTATTACGATCTTATGTTTTTTATCATCTTTCCATGGATTTTGGTTTAATGCATCCAATGAATAATTAACAACCGCTCGAACTCGTTTTTCATTTTCGCTTCCCGTCAGATAAAAAGCTTGAATCTCTTGATTCGGATTAATTTTTAATAGTTCGTAAATATTAAATTCCCCCACATTCGAATTACCAACCCCCACATTCGAATACTGAACCAAAGCCCCCAACTTTCGCATAATCTCTTCTGTTGTTTTATGTCTAAATTCATCCGGAACAACCGCGTTTTCTGCTAACCTTTTATGTCCTATTTGTCCATGAACGAGAAACACAATCTGATCTAAGTTCAATTGATCCATTAACGTAAAGGCAAAAGCAATATGGCCCCAGTGCATCGGATTTGCCGTAAAAGGATAAACGCCAACTCGTGTTGGACCTTCATGAGTTACCACAGGTACTGGAATACTTCCACCCTCCATCTGTTTGGATACATTAATTAATCGGTTAGGTCTAATTCTTTTCTGATCAATCTTTCTATCAATCGACTGAAAAGTTCTTTGTAATTCACTAAAAATAGCTGGAATTACACCTCCGTCTTCATCCATCATTGACATACCTTGTTTTAGCATTTGGCTTGAAACATATTCCCAAGCCTGCTTTACTTCTTCAGATTTAAACTGATAAATATCTGAACCTAATCGAAATGGCCCCATATGTCCTAAACTATTTGCATTTACCCGCGTATAAATTCTTACTTTCCTAGAAGTCCCCACCTTTTTCATTTCAAAAGCAGCACCTTGTTTTCTGAAAAAGCCTTCCATCTCACTTGAAAGTCCATACTCCAAAACTCTTGCACCGGGTTTGGTCAAATGCTTATCCAAAGTTTTGGCTAACATTTCTGGATTTGACGTTCCTAAAGCAAAGTAATAAACAACATCTGCCCCAGCAATAGTAGACTCAAAGCTCTCTCCATTATAATCCCCCCACAGAAATTCTATCTGTCCTGGCCTTAAAAACCCTCTTTTTGTGGCAATGTCGAGAAGTTTTAGACTGTCTTCATATAAATCCAAATCATATTCCATACCAATAATTTTAAAATTGTTATTAGGATGTAACTGATTTAGGAGATAAGCCCATCGAATAGCATTCTCTCCCTGACCATGCCCTAATTCTACAATCACGGCATCTGGGTTATTTTCAACACCCATCGCAGGAATAACCCATGAGGCTACTGATTTTGGATGATCACCAACAACCACTGGAGTGGCATAATGAAGTCCTACTTCGGTATATCTATGTGCATTAGATACTCGATCTAAACCAGCACTCTCAAACAACTCGAGAATCCTTGTTTGTAACTCTAACAAATTAGGCTTACTCAAAATTTCTTTTTCTGTAGGTCTATGAAGTTTACCTAAACTATTTCCATCTGTCACATCTGAAATTCCTTGTAAACGCTTCTCTTTAGCCATTAATTGTTGGAGACCTTCAATTTTTGCATTGATCATGGGTTCATAAACTTCTAAAGGTAATCCCAGTTGCCCTGATGGAAAGAAACTGATGGTTCCTCCTTTAGATAATTTTTGGATAAACAAACGGGTTTCTGCTTCAAAATCTATGGCTTCATGCCAAAATGTTTCAAATCGAACTTTATCACCAATTCTTTCTTTGTCGCCATAAAATTCACTAAGACTGACTCTAGGAACACCTGTTAAAAATTCAACCCAATCATTAAAAATAGCATAAAAAGACTTATCGACATGTAAATCAACCTCATAGTGTTGCTGAGCCCTACTAGAATCCCTTCCTCTAAGATCTCTAAATTCATAGTAAACCTTTCCATTCCCAAACTCGACCCGAACATATTTTCGGTCTTGATATTGAAAAGTAATGCGCAACGGCTCTAAATCTGAACCTTCCTCTATTTTTCGCTGAGCTACTAGCACAAAGTATTGATCTAATTGCTCAACAAGCCGTCGTGATAATGAATCTCGTCTCATTGAATAAAAGCTACTAGGCTGCAACGCAAAATTCCACCATTGATCAAAAAACTCTTCCCTATCATTTTTTGTAACATCTTTTGACCAACCTAATAAATCTCGCAGCCTGACTTCATATTGATTAACACTAACAGAAGCACTCTTTATTTTAGAGCCCACTTTAATTAAGGGAATTGTCTTTAATAAAAATAACTGTACCCATATAGCTCCCCTAGTTTTTATGATAGGTTCCAAAACAGCCTCTTTTAACGACTCATAACTCCCTCCAGATTTTGCATCCGAATATAGAAAAAACAAAGTTTGAACCAAACTCATAGCATCTTCTTCCACATTACTGTTTTGGTCTATCCAGACATTAAAAGCTAAGGCTTTTTTTCCAGGAATATTTATTGCATCAGTAGGTAAAAACCTAAGACCTGCACCTCTTTTATAGAATTTTTTAGCTCTATCATTAATATAATCTAAATTTTCCACTCTATTCAAAACATTCCTTAGTTTTTGTTTATACAAGGAGTCCCCAGATCTCCCAGCTTTAGTAGCATTATTAATAGCAACCTTCACTAAAATATCTTCTAACATCCAAAGCTCTCTTTGGCCAAACATTTTCTCTTGAGACTTATCTTCTATTTCATCATTACTTAGTCTCAAGAAACCAAATTCAGCTTGGTGGAGTTGTTCTAAAAATTGAAACGCCATAGCAACCATTTCTGGTTTTTCTTCGGATGCTAATAAAGCAAATCGCCTGATCCATCTCGCTATCTCCTGATACGTCTCTGCTTTAGTTAAATAAATCAAGGCATCTTGATGCACGCTATGTCTTTCTTCTTCCCAGCGCTTAATGGCTAATAATCGATGAATAGGATTCTGTATTGCTTCAAATTGTTGAATATGCTCAGGGACAAATATCTTACCTAAGCTGCTACCCTCCCCACCCTTTTCCCTAAAAGCATTACCGAAAACTTCTTCCATAGAATCAACACCATATTGAAATTGAATGGCATTAAAGCCAGCATCTGTTGCTTTTTCGATATTAAAGCTACTATCATCTAGGAAAAGAATTTCATTGGGTTGGATATCTTTGAAACGAGGGTTCTGGCGAAGACGTTCTAGGACACGCTCAAAAATATCATCATTATTTTTAGAAGCTCCTACTTCCGTAGAAAGAAAATGAAGGTCTGGCTGAGTAAAATCATCGTACGCTCCCCGGACAAGTCCCAAAAAATAAGCTTCATCTCCTTTGAGGCGATCACTCAGAAAACCAATTTCATCAAATTGGAACTTATCCGTCTTTAATGAATCTAATGCTTGTTTAATTTTTTTAGTTGTTTCAACGTCTATTTGAGCTCGATCAAAAAAGTAAAGTTCCCACCACTCTTCTATTGTTAAATTAACAGGCTGCCTTGAATACCTCGTTAATCTTTGATTCACCCCTTGAATATAAGCTGCTGAATCTATGCTTCCATCTAATAACCTATTCAGTGTTTTAGACTTATCCCCATCGTAAACAATTGCTTCTCTTAACTCCTCTAAATCAACCCCCTCTGGATAAGTAAACTCAAACTTCCTGTTTAGCTCATCAACAATAATCATCCATCGTTCTGGGCTGCTATACCAGTTAGGCAGAAGCACCCCATCAATATCCAGAAGTAATACTCGTGGTCTGGGTAAATTTACTCCTAAAGAATCTGCACTCACGATTTGTGATGTCAAAGGATCATTGGTTAGTCGCACAGCCTTAAGTTCCAAAACACCCTCAGAACCAAATTGTCGTCGGGTAAGAGTAATAGAACTTAATGGTTTTGTTTGTGACTCTAAAGGAACTTGAATTGTATACCATTGGTTATCTGACCCTAATTCTAAATCAGCTTCTGCTAAACGAGTGTCAATGCGACCTTCTTGATTGTTCCATAATTCTAATAACCAAGTACTACCCTCCGATTGTATAGGATTTCTAAATTTGATATTGACGTATCGAAATCCAGAAGCATCAATAGGCGTTTCAAACTCAATTCTTGCTCTGGGGAAATTTACGGTAGGTTCATCCTGAGGATAAAAAAGAATTGTCTGTCTTACCGTTCTTGGTAAACGTGTAAAAAATCCTGATTTCATATCCATCGTATAATCAAAAATAGTTACATTTCCTGGAGGTAAAGAAACAGCCTCTCCCAACTCATAAACAGAATCAGATAATAACGCAGATCTTCTTCCCCCAAACTCAAGAAAACCATAAGGCGCCGTAGTCACCTCAGGAGTATCAGAATCCACAGAGCTAACAGCACAAGAAGCAAAAGCAAACATCCCTGAAATTGCCATTAATCGCAATGACTTAGAAACGATACCCAAACTAGATGCAGCAACCTGCTCATCATCTCCAGATAACCCAAACATAGATTTTAAAAATTCTGGGTTTTCTGTTCTCAAAACATCCATATCTAAACGCAAAACCTCTAGAACTCTATCTTTTAATTTCTTATGTGTTAAAACAACTGTTGGCAATTTAAAATTATTCTGCTCTATCGCTTCTAAATCAAGTTGACTAAATTCATTTCCCTCTAAATCAGTGGCTACTCCACCCATCAACTGAGTAAAATGAATACCAATGACAACATCCCAAATATAAGCATATCCATAAGGCATTAAGAACACGTGGGAGAAAAACTGGTTTTGTTGAACAATGGAATTGGAAGCAATAGCTAAAAGAGTCTGAGTCAATACAGATGAAGGAGCTTGTTTATAACCTCCAGTAAAGAGAGATGTAAAATTACTAAGTTTAGAAACAAGGGTTTTATGTCCTGGAAATGCGCCCATCAAACTTTCTGGTAAATTATATTCTTGAGTTAAAATAGATGAACCGTTAAGAAATAAATCTGATTTGGGATAACTCACCCCTTCAACAAGTAAACCTTCTTCGGACACTGCTGTATGAAAGGGAGCATAAAAAAGACTTCGAACAGGTTGCCCTTTATATAAAACAGAAAGAGCTATACCAAATAAGCCAACTTGATGAGGCTCTGCAATACCGACACCATGAGACTTAATGTGTCCTTTTCTTAAATCTTTCTCTAATTTTTCTAATAACTCAGGGGCTTTCGTTGGATGTTTTCGTAGATGATGAATCAAATACATTAAAAATGGATTAGTGCCATCAATAGGATCAATCACAAAAGTAACATCTCGTAACGCGTCATACGTACTATCTTCCTCCTCCCCAATAATATTTATTTTTTCAGAGCCAAAAGCTTCTTTGATCTTGCGCCTAATAAACGCCTCAACAGCCTTATCCACCGGAGTAACCGGACTAGCTTCTTTAAGCGCTTCATCTTTTAACTCTACAATTACTTTTTTAGGATCATCCAAAAAGGACTGAACTATTGCCTTACCTTCCGCTTTTGTTGCTTCAAAAACGGACTCAATCTTATTCCAAGTCTCAAGCGGAATATTAAGATCTTCCTCTTCAAAAGGTCTAACTCCCAAACTTTTTCCAGCTACACTCTTCTCGTGTAAATCTACTCGTTCCCACTCTTGGCCATAACTGATAACTCTTGGGCCATCAAATTCTTTAATCTCTATCATGTCATGCATACCAATCACTTCAGGAGAAACACCACGAGCAAGAACATACTCTGGCTCAAAACCAAGCACAGTGTCCTTCTCAATCACTTCCTCTAGTAATTCTATATTCTCTTTAATAACAGGTCTTGCTAGTTCTTTGAGCTTTTTAATAACATCCTCCAAAATCAACCCTTCACTCACCATTTCCTGAAGTCGGACAAACCCTAATACTTTTTGAACCTTACTGTAAATATCCCTTTCAGCTAAAACATCATCATGAATTACTAACTGCCCTTTTTTAATACTAACTCGAAATACCAAACCAACGTCAATATGTATTATTTTTTCTTTAGGCTTTACACGTTTAACCCTTAAATGCATATGTACTATCGGAACACTGGGGTCCTCAGTTTTAACTACATGCCAACTAAAGAAACTCTGCTGCTCAATATTTAGCTCTGTTTCAATATCTACCTTAATCCCTTCCCAATTAATTGATTCAAGACTAGCAAAACTCTTCGCCAAATCTTTTTTCACAGCTTTGGTTCTTACCCCCTTTTCCACACCATCCCCCAAACTATTACCACCAACTAATTCATCAAAAGTTTTTCTAACAAACTCTTCCAGATCACCTTCTGAATAAAACCCATCTTTATGGTTTAAAACTCTTTTGAAAACCTGCTGCCACAGTGCAAGAGAGGCATTACGAGGCCTCATTTCAGATAATAGATCTCTTGTAATTGCTATTTTTCTTTTAACGGGCTCTACCCTCTGCGGACTATTGTAAATAGCCATGGATGGCAAATTAATTTTCGCATCTCCTTCAAATTTAGGTTTTTTGCTAGCGATAATTAAATCACTACCAATAGCAAATAATTTATTTATTGTTAATCCACCATGAGCATTACGACGAGCTAAAAGAGTACTAGCTATGACTTCATCCGAAAATTCATAACCGGATCTCATTCTTTCAACAATTACGGGTAAGATAACTTCGAGTGTAAAATTAAACCGGGCAATATCATCAAATTGCTCCTCTTGGTCTTCGCTTTCAGTCGCAGTATACATTTGAAATAAATCATAAATAATTTCTCTATTGGGATAATCTTCTGGTAATTCTGGAAGCGCCTCAAACAATTTAACAATCGTCTCATAATTAACAACACTTCCTATAAGTAATAAACCTGAAGGAAAAGCTTTTCCCATAATTTCAAATGCTTTAGAAGCTAAACCTTGCCCTTGCGCTGAAGGAATAATTATTGAAGTAAAATCAGCAATAATAGGCTGATTATTTATAAAATTTATATTCCCTAAAAATCTCCCCCTACTTTCAACTTCTCCATCATCACCAGCAATATCAAATGAAACTTCAAAAACTTCACTATTTGGATCATCAATAAGGACATGTTCTTTTTCTTCAACAATAAATCGCTTTCCCGTTTTACTTCCAGCATGTATCACATAGTCTCTGCCATCTTTAGCACGAAAAATTTGACCAGGAAGTTCTTTACCATCTTTAAAAGCCTCTACAATTTGACTTCCAAATAGTCGAGTGTTTGTTGTCCCTAAACTATTGGCTAGAACATAAACAGATTCATTACGCTCATAAACGGAAGCTGTTTTTGCCGCATAAGCAGGAGTTGAGTATTCAAAGATATTAAAAAGCATGAAAGAAAGAGACAGAAAAATAGCGATACATTTATAGAAGGGATGTAATTTTGGTTTGGAATATTGCTTCACGTAAGTACTGTTCTCCTTAAGGAATATAAGCTAGAAATATACCACATACTGAACGTTTTTCCAGTCAATATAAGGAAACAAAACCCGAAGATGACTTAAGTTTATATTGTATAAAGGTTTGGGATGGATGGAACACTTATGGCATGCCTGCCGGTAGACAGGTAATTTGTTCTATTACAGTAGTGGGGCAAAAAGGCGGACAACACCTTCCAACACTTCTCTGACAGGAGTAGAAGGCTTTAAGTTTTCTTCACAGCCTTTCTGCAACTCTTCAACCCAATCTGAGATTTCAACTATTTCTTTTTCAGCATAAATAAAAAGCGCTATTTCATAATTTAAAGAAAGGCTTCTGATGTCCATATTTGCTGAACCCGTAATGGCTAGGTCATCATCAATAAGGATAAGCTTTGCATGAAGCATTTTTTTTGTGTATCTCAAAATTTTAGCCTTCGAAGCTTGAAGAGTTCTTAAATACCCTCTTCGGACAAGATCAGCAACGGGATGGTTGGATTTATTAGGAACAATAATTCGAACATCAATTCCATTTTTTGCAGCGATACATAATGCTTTAAGTAATATTTCATTTGGAATAAAGTAAGGCGTAAGAATCCATATTCTCTTTTCAGCTCTAAAGATTGCGGCCAATATAGTTTCTAGTAGAGCATCTCCCTCGACGTCAGGACCGCTAGGTATCGCCTGAAGTAAAACATCTTGAGAATGCTTTTCCATTTCTTCTAAACAAGCCTCTTTCAACACAGGTTGCTCTGCTGCAAAATTCCAATCAGATTGAAACACATTATAAAAATCAATAACTACTGGCCCTCTAGCCAGAAAAGAAAGATCCACCCAACGCGCTTTATCAGGAACTTCTCCAATATATTCTTTAGCTATATTCATACCACCAATAATAGCTGCTTTGTGATCGACTAAAATCATCTTTCGATGATTTCTTAAATTGGCTCTTCCCCAAAAAGGCCACGGGAACATAGGCATAAAATAAGCGACATGCCCTCCCGCATCTGTGAAATGTTTAAGGTATCCTTTTTTAATATAAAAACATCCCAAAGCGTCTAACAACAAACAGACCTCCACACCATCCTTAGCTTTCTGAGATAAAAGTTCTAATATTTTTTTAGCCGTTTTATCTTTACCTAAAATATAAGCCGTAATATAAATATTATTTTTACTATTTTTTATTAATTCGACTATCTCCTTATAAGCTTCCTCTCCTGTCTCAAGAAATTGCAATTGATTGCCTTTATGGACTGGGAATAGAGACGGATAATGAAATCGCACTTCATCTTCTTCTGTTATTTTCTCTGCAACGGCTTCTGTATATGTTAATCTATTTTTTCTGGAAGCCATTTTCTTCATTTTACGACCTCCATATAAGATATAAAGAGGGACCCCCACATAAGGCACAAGCAAAATGGCCAGTAACCATGCGAAAGTTGCTGCTGGAGATTGATCAGAACGTAGAAGATGAACAAGTAAAAGGATAGCTAACAAAAATCCTAATACCGTTAAAAAGTGAGGGGTAATTAAAAGAATATTATTCCACATAAACTCTTCTCTTCAGGGACGGTTCTTATTGAAAAGAACCGTCCCTAGTTTTTAATGTTATTGGATAACCACTTCTGATAATAAGCCTACATGGTCTGAAAGCTTTTTCCAACGTTTATCTTTACAAACATTAACTTGGTTAACCTTAAAACCTCGAGAATAGATTCTGTCTAACTTTAACAGGGGAAATTTAGCAGGAAAAGTACGAACCATCTTCCCTCTAGCTTCCATAAAAACATCGGTTAACCCAATAGGCTCTGCAAGGATGTTTTCTGCGTGAGATCTCCAATCATTAAAATCACCAGCTACGATTAATGGCTGCTCTTTGGGAATATTTTCATTTATGTAGTTCTTAATTAAACGCATTTGCTTTCTTCGAGACATGGACCACAAACCCAAATGAATACAAATATTATAAATAGACTGCCCTGTTTCAGGGATTTCAATCTCGCACATCAAAAACCCTCTATCTTCGATACGATTTGTAGAAATATTTTTGTGTTCTAAAGAACGAATGGGGAATTTGGAGAGGATAGCATTGCCATGGTGTCCCTTAGGATAAATAGCATTTTTTCCATAGGCATATTCAGGCCAAATAGAATCCGCTAAAAATTCATAATGAGGCTCTGTAGGCCAATCTTCATGCTTCTGTGCTTTTGAAGTGTTTTCACCAATAACTTCTTGTAAGAAAACAATATCTGCTTTTGTTTCTCGGATGGCTTCTCTTAATTGATGAAGAACAAAGCGTCTATTAAACCAAGAAAATCCTTTATGGGTGTTAATCGTTAATAATTTTAAGGTCGGTCTATTCATGAGATGAATACCCCTATATTAAAAAACGAAAGGGACGGTTCTCCTTGAGAGAACCGTCCCTAAATGTTTTGGTGCCCGTGAACCAGACTGATCACTTCGCTTGCGCTTCGTAGTCGGTACAGGGCTACCAAATTAAGCGCAAAGTCCTTAATTTGGTGGAGGCGGAGGGATTCGCACCCTCGTCCAAAGAAATTAACCTATGAGGCCCTACATGCTTAGTTTTTTCTTTTAGTTTAACCGCCTAAGCTCCGAAAAAACAGGATCTCAAACAGCGATTCTCTCTAAAGTTTTAAGATAATACCAGAGACCTGCATTATCTCTATCCTACAAGTTTACGTCTAAAAAATCCCGTAGGCTGAATCTAATAGACGTCGCTGAACCTATTAGGCAGCGAGTGGTAGAGCAACAGGTGCAAAGTTCACATTGTGAACTAAACCTCTGTCACCCAGGCTGATGTTATTTTCAGCATTTATTTTTTTGTGAGGTTTTTTGAGAGGCCTCCCCACAACCTCTGCATGCGCTCTCATCCATTAACATTCTCTGTCGATTCTAGTCGCCCCCATACTGCTACAGGGACGGTTCTAGAAAAATCTAGAACCGTCCCTAAATTAATTCCTGGTAGCGTTCTTGATACTGCGATCAATTTCGCGTTGATGGATTTTCTTCTTTAGCGATTCTCTTTTGTCAAAGTGTTGTTTTCCTTGGCAAATCGCTATTTGTAGCTTTGCCCAGCTACCCTTAAAGTATAGCTTAATTGGGATACAAGTGAAACCTTTTCGTGTTACCTGCCCCATAAGCTTTTGAATTTCAGCTTGGTTCAGTAATAGCTTACGCTCCCTATCTGGTTCTGGGGGATCAAAAGATACGTGAGAATAAGGGCTAATATGCAAGTTAACCACAAACGCTTGGGTTCCCTTAAAACGAACATACGCGTCCTTTATATTAACTCTTCCCTCACGCAACGACTTTACCTCAGAACCGACAAGACTAATTCCTGCTTCATAGCGATCTAAAATGTGGTATTCGTGAGAAGCGTATCGATTATTAACTACTACACTGGATTGATCTTTGTCTTTTTTAGTCATGGCCGTATTCTATAATAGAAATCTTGTCAAAGCGAGTGATTCGATAATTGTAAAAACGGATAAGTAAAAAACTAAATGGTGGAGGGAAAAAGACTTATTTCTCTATTCTTTTTCGTACTTCTTTTCTTTACCTAATTCTGAACGTAAAACATCTACTTCAACTTTCAAATCTTCAACCTGCTTCTTCCATTCTTCTAAATCTTTATCAAATTGAATGAATTTTCCAACCCGTTCTGCATTTTCAGCTTCTTTAGCTTTACGAGAAGTAAGGTCTCGTATAATTGCTACAGAGCCCATTACTTTACCAAATTGATGTAGGGGTGAGGCATTCACCTCAACAATACGAGTTGTTCCATCCTTATTTCTTACTCTAAACAAGTTATTGGTGGAATACTCTCCCTTGAGTACATTATAGAATAACTTAAATCCTTCTGCTAAATCATCTAAAGTCAGAAATACTCTGAAATGCCTATTTAGAACTTCATCTTTTTGAAATCCACACATTTTTAATACCGAATGATTACAGAATGTAATCCGACCCGACAAATCAATAATAAGAGCGCCATCTTTCTGATGCTCTAGAAAGTGAAAAAACTCCTTTTTTACGTCCTCCAGCTCTTTAATCTGTTTTCCCATGGATTTCTTAAGGCTAAGGTATTTTCTCTTTAATGCAGCATCATTAGTATGCTCTATAACTTCTTCTGTCGTCTTTTTGAACTTTTTTTCTTCCATTAGATAACCTACTTCCACAATATATTTATAAAGTACGTAAGATATTTCCCTACTTTAGTTTAATTGTACATGAGGGGTTTTATTATTACAAATTTTAGTCTTAAAAAAAGATTAGAGAAAAGGAAAGAATTGCGTATAACTCTTTATCTAGAAAGAGGTTACCAAGAAATAGCCTAAAGTTTGTCATCCCGGATCTCCGCCAGAGGACGGATCAGTCCTTCGGCTGGAAGTCCGGGATGACAGGCTTCTACTTAGAATTTCGGGATTTTAACCAGTAGTAGATCTTAGGGTAAACTTCTTTAGAGACATTTTTACCAATGATAATGTCATCATGGCCATAATCCACCTCGGCACCATTAATCTTGGATAGTTCTATATAGGTCTTGTCCTTAGAGCCTACAGCACGATACCCATAACGAACACTCTCTGGAGACACCAAGTTATCATCTCGACCTGCAACAAAAAGAATAGGGTTTGTTACGTTAACTAAATTCTCCGTATAATTAATTTTCTTATCTGATGAATAAAAGTACTCATCATCCATCTGTTGAATGAACTGGTTCACTACCCCAGGAGATACACTTTCCACAACCTCATTATAGATATGAACAAATGTGGATGAATCCATGTTTTCACTATTAATAAATAAATTTGCAAAAGGATCTTTAATAAGACCTCTAAATGGGACCAAAAATTTATATAGAGTTTTCTGATTAATAATCAAAGTAGCATCAACAAAATAACGATTCTCTTTAATAAATTCTAAGGATTCGTTTTGAGGTTTAAACATCACACACGCAGGAGAGATAGCAACAATATTACCAATTTCTTCAGGAAGTTCCGCAGAGCCTAAATAAGCTAATGCAATTAAGCTACCCATAGACTGGCCGACCCAATCCACTTTTTTCTTCCCTGTTATTTCTTTTACTTTTTTAATAACTGAAGGAACATCTTCATTAATATGATCATCAATGTTCCAATCCAACTTATCTGCACTAAAACTAAGATTACTAAAATCATCCGTTCTGAAACCAATAATGTCTCTAAACGCTAACCAACCTGCTTTAGTACTTTTACCAGCACCTCTTAATGAAACTACCCAAACATCAAAACCTTTATCTGCTAAATAAGCAGCAAAACTTTTATCTTCTTCAATATCCCAAAACCTACCGTTATAACCTAATCCATGACATAAAATAATGGGGTTCGAATATTCAATCCCACCAGGAATAAAAAATCGTTTTAATTCCAAAGTCCAATCATCTTCAGTATCTACAAAATGTGTTTCTTGGGTAATAGGAACAGAACCAGAGCCTCTCATAGAAAGACACCCTGAAAATATAAATAATAGGAAAAAGCTAGCTAGAAAAAATTTTTTATTCATAAAATTTAAGATTTTAGGTTAATCTAATTTCGACCTACATATTCTCCGGTATCTGTATTAACCTTAATCAACTCTCCTTCTTCTATAAATATAGGAACCTGAATTTGAAGACCTGTTTCCAATTTAGATGGCTTCATGTTATTAGAAACAGAATCGCCTCGCACCCATGGTGGGGACTCCACAACTTTTAAAACAACAATTTTGGGTAAAGATAAACGCACGGGAGAATCATTATAAAACTGGACCTCTAACTCCATATTCTCTATAAGATAATTCTTAGCTTCACCTACAAGATCATCCCCTAACGCATAAGATTGATAATCCGTTAAATCCATAAAATGAAGGCCTTCACTATCGGAATAAGAATACTGCATTCTTCTGGACTCTAAATGGGCTGTTTCTACTTCTTCGGTAGAAGAATATTTATTTTGAATAATCTTTCCTGTTTTAAGGCTTTTTAATGTTGCTTGAATAAAACCTCTTTTGTTTCCAGGAGTAGAATGATGATGGGCCGTAACCACATGAATTTCTCCGTTATAAATAACAGATACTCCTTTACGTAAATTTGTTGCTTGCATAAGACATCTCCTTAACAATCAGCTTTTGGCTTTTGGCCCTTAGCTCTTGGTTTAAATTTTTTTGCTAAAAGCTGTTCTTCGTTATATAAGAAATCATTCTTCCTGTTTGTTTGCCATCTCGACGATATGAGAAAAAGTCATCTCCTGAGCAGGAAGTACAAATTTTAGAATTCAAAATATTCGATTCTTTAATACCAAGTTGGATCAATTGTCCTTTTACTAACTCGGGAATATTTAAGAACCCTCTTTGATCTCTTTCTTCAATAAACGGTTTAAACTCAGGAACGTAGTCTTTAGCAAACTCATAACAACAAGAGCCGATAGTTGGCCCTATGAAACATTGTAGGTTTTCTGACGTTAATCCATATTCTCGATTTAATGCTTCAATGGTATTTTGAACAATTCCAGTCTGTATCCCTTTCCATCCTGCATGAATAAGACCAACGGCCGTGTTCGACTTATCATAAACAAATACGGGACAACAGTCGGCTGTCTGAATTGTTAAAACAACACCCGATTTATCTGTAATAACAGCATCCGCATCGGTAATCAAACCACCTTCTTGATAACAATGAACTCTATTTGAATGAGTCTGTTCTAAAGCTACCAATGAATAAAACTCAACACCAACACTATTTAAAAAAACTTCCCTTTCATCTTTAGACTTACCTAACTTAAAGTCTCCAGATGCTTTTAAACTCGTTCCCGCAGTAATGCCCGGAAAAGTATAAACTAAATGGGTTTTATGTTTTTCTAATTTAAAATCAATAGATGTCATTATTCTACAGCTTCAAACAACTTCTCTTCAGTGAGCAACGGCATAGCTATTTCATTTAAAGGGTCTGCATGAAAACGTTTTCGGATAGCATTGTCATTTAGATAATTATTAATAGAGACAAGAATCATTGCTTGATCTAATGCTAAGTAGCGATAAGCAACCGTTCCCGTTTCTGGATTCACAGCATCATAAAATCCATATTCTCCATAAATATCATAATTCTCAATCAGCCGTCTTAAATTTTCAGCAACAATCTCAGGAGCTATGATTATTCCTAAAACACTCGCATGCGGTGTTATGGCTCCTGGCTTATAACCTTTAAGACCAAATGGTTTAACTCCATACTCAGAGTAACCACCTTCTGGTATTGCTGAAGGACTCATTCCCCATACGGGATAACCCAATTCCGTTAATGTATAGTAAACATGGCCTTCCAAATGATGCTGAGCATTTAACCCTAAACTTTCTGGGGAATACTTCTGTTCATCAATAATTAAGTTAGGCATAAACACTTCAAAACTAGAACCACCCCAACTTGGAACATATTTCATTTTTCGGTATTCGTAATAACCACCATAATACTCAACCCCTAAGGTTTCTTTCATCTCATCTCGTTCTAAAGGTTCCTGAGATTGCCAAAAGAATTCTCTGGGAAAAGTTCGATACATATAAAACCAATGCTCAATAGGAACTTGTCCTAAACCAATTGCAATATAACTTCCGGCACGGCTTTCATTGTAAAAAGCGCCGTAATGATAATCAACATATTGATTCATATGGCCATAGTAACCATGAAACATCTGTCGAACGACTGGGTCATAAAAGAAATTAAAGTCATAGCGGCTTAAATATTCATCACAAAGTTCTCCCACCTCATCTGGGAAAGCATTTTTAGCAACAATAATACCTGCAGCCACCCAAGAACTATCTACAAACGAGACAAAGTAACTTGTTTTTTCACGCGTTGTTGTATCGTAGTAGTTATATGGAAAACCACTTTCGTGATGCTCTAATTCACTGAAGGAAGTAACGGTATTTTTAATTCTTTCGACAGCATCTTCTTTGGTGATAAAACCCAAATCATAAGCAGAAACAACGGTCATTAAATACATACCCACGTTAGTTACGTTGGTATAGTCACCAATCCAGCCACCTTCACCAATAGGCGTTTCTTCACCCATTTGAATGGTATCCAAAACTAAATGATTTTCTTGATCTACGACCTCATCAAAGTATCTCCAAGTGTCTTTGGCAATTTCTAAGAAAAACTCATCCATATCTTTTGGGAATTCTTTTTTGACAAGTTTTTGGGTTGGAAAATCTTTCAGTCTCTTGGATAAAAATCGAGCAAAATCAACACCCTCGATTTTTTCTTCTGTTTTCTCAATGGTTCTTTCGGGGCCTGCTAAAGGAGAAAGACCCGAATCTCCGGTTCGAGTAAACTTAATATTATCTAAGAAAATAGAACCTTCTTTTTTGTCCACTCTTCTATCTTCAAGGACAATTACAAACTCATCCAAGTTCTTAAAGGCCATTGCTGGGTTTTTCCAAATTTCGGGATCAGCAAAATTAAAAAGGCCTGTGAAATTATTTAAAGGAATGCTGATATGCTGCCACTCAGAGGTAATATCATCAATAACCCAAAACCCCGTAAGTTTCTCTACACGTTCGTCATTTTTAAACTTTTTAATTTCAATTTTAATGGTCTTCGTGAAACCTTCTTTTTCATCTCCCTTAATATCAAACTCCACATGATCATATTGGGAAACGTCTAAGTTTCTAAGTTTGGTCCAAAATCCATTAGAAGAAGGAAGCGGAGAATCCACATCATAAAAAAGCTGTAAAGAGTAAGTAGAATTTTCTAACCCCTCCACAGGATTTACTTCAGGATAAATAGTTGCCGTATCATCATAGGGATCAATATCCCAAGCGCCGCTATCCGCATCTAAGTTATTGAGCAACTCACCTGTTTCAAAGTCATGAATCATAAGCTCTGCTACATTAGCAGCTTCTTGGGTCGCTGTCTCTACAGATGCTGTTTGGGTAAAACCCGTATTAATAGAAAAAATAAAAGAAAATGAGATAAGTGTTATCGAAACACACTTAAATAAGTGTGAAATGGACATAAATGATTCCTTCTATATTTAGATAGATTAGTATTTACAGAAAATTTTAAGCAGTATAGCGAGATCTGGGAGATATTTCAATATGTATGGAACAACCTAAAAATCAGGTAATTACAGGTATCTTTTTAGAGCTTTTGCGGTACCGGGACCGATAATGCCATCCGGGTATAATTTCTTCTTCTTTTGGAAGCTATAAAGGGCCTTTATCGTCGTGTATTTAAACTCTCCATCAATAGTACCAGGGTTAAGACCAGCCTTTTTGAGTGCTCTTTCAAAATTCTTTCTTGTCGCTTTTTTATAGTTTTTCTCATTTACTCGAATTTCTATTAACTTCGATGTTTTAGGACCAATGATTCCATCGGGCGTCAAACCATTCTTCTTCTGAAATGCTCTGACAGCACTAACGGTTGATGTTGTCACATTACCATCGGCAGTACCTGGACGAAATCCTAAATTTCTTAAAGCAATTTCAAATATTTTTAATCGTTTTCTTTTCCAAAGTTTGTAATGAGCATTTACTTGCTTGCCACCTTTTTTAAGGGTTAACCTTGAATAATAATCGAGCATTTTCTTTAAATCAGACCAAGGCTTTAAACTACCCAATATAGAAACCAACATATCTCGACCGTTGTAAGATATTCTTCCAACAAAACAATAAAGTGCTTTTCGGGTAAATCCTGTTTTTCCAACAATAGGACGATTATCTCTCCACAACATTTTGTTATGATTTTTTAGATAATACTTTTTACCTGCTGTATTTTTAATCATGGTGTTCTTTGTTGCCAAAGTTTTCATAATAAAAGGATAGTCTCTTGCTTTTTTCATAATCAACGTTAAATCATAAGATGTTGAGTACTGTCCTTCCCCAGGTAAACCATGAGGGTTAATAAACCGCGTATTTTTTGCACCCAAGCTTCTAGCTTTTTTATCCATTAACTTAGCAAATTTTCTCTCAGACCCTGCTACCTGATAGGCCAAAATTGTAGCTACGTCATTTGCTGACTTAATTAATAAAGCCCGAACCAAATCGCGAACAACAAATCGTTCACTGGGTTTAATATAAAGTTTTGTGGGAGAAACATGATCCGTATTAACACCTACACGAACGACACTATTTAGTTTTAAATGGTCCAATACAACAAGAGCTGTCATCACTTTTGTGGTACTTGCCGCATGCCGTTTTACATTTCTTCTTTTAGAATAGAGAACTTTTCGGGTGGTGGCATCAATCATTACTGCTGAACGAGCAGATAAAGGAACCCCCATCTTGACAGCTGCTTGAGCTGAGGGCAATGGTGGTAGATAAACCACCGTAAATGCGAGTGTAATTGAAATAAAAACTGATATGAACCGCTTCATTATATAGAGAGATCTCCTTTAAATAAGGTTAGTATATTGTTATACGGCATATCCAGGCTTTTCTTAAGTAATAACGGCATAAATTATATCATGGGCATCTAGCCCCTAAATAAGGTATTATATTTCCATGAAAAAAGAACCCAAGATTATATTTGAAGATAGCCATTTAATCGTTTTATCCAAGCCAGCAGGATTACTGAGCCAAGGCGAAAAAACAGGGTCCCAGAACCTAGTAGACTGGTTGAGGAAATATTTAGGTAGAAAGTATGTGGGGTTGATTCACCGCTTAGATCGGAATACCTCTGGGATTATGGTTGTGGCCAAAAGGACAAAGGCTGCTCGACGACTATCTGAAGCTTTAAAGAAACGTGAAATTTCACGAACTTATTTAGGGTGTATTTTAGGAATAGTAGAAAAACCAGTCACCTGGACGCACTGGCTATTAAAAGATACTGAAAAAAATGAAGTTAAAGCAGTCTCTCAATCCAACCCAAAAGCGAAAAAAGCGATTCTTCATCTGACGCCAAAAAAATCGGGGCTTTGGAATCAAACGCCTATTACTTTAGCTGAGTTTGAATTAGAAACAGGACGAAGTCACCAAATAAGAATTCAAACATCTGCAAAAGGAAAACCTTTGTTAGGAGATCCTAAATATGGAAAACAAATAAAAGATCTTCCTTTGGACCGCCCTGCTCTTCACTCCTACCAAATATCATTTCCTCATCCGATGTCCGGAGAAATTCTGAAGTTCAAAGCTCCTCTACCCAGTGACATCAAAAAAATTACTGACCAGATTTAATTTTTTTCTTCTTTGGTGTTTTACTGTAACAATAAGGACAATACTGCCCTAATCGGAAGGTGTCTAAAGATTGTTCTTTGGGAGATAAGGGATGCTGACAATTAAAACACTTAATCAAATCTGTTTCTTCTAATTTACTATTCAATGCAATTCTTCGATCAAACACAAAACAATCACCGTCGTAATGGTCCGACCCTACTTTCTCAAAATAGTTAAGAATCCCACCATCCAGCTGATATACATTTTTAAAACCATTCTTTATCATTAAGGGCGTAGCCTTCTCACAACGAATTCCCCCTGTACAAAAAGTAACAATGGTTTTATCTTTCCATTCTTCTGGAAGATCTTTTATCTTTTTTCCATACTCTCGAAATTCTTCAAGCTTCATATCATGGGCGTTTTTAAAAGTTCCAATATTAACTTCGAATTCATTACGGGTGTCTAAAACGACAATATCTTTATCCTCATCCATCCATTTCTTAAATTCTTCAGGAGAAACTCGAGGGCCCGTAAACTCCTCAGGCTTAATCTCTAGGTCATCCACCGGAATCACTTGGGCTTTCACCTTCACCACCAAACGAAGAAAAGGTTGGTAATCAGAGAAACTTTCTTTAAAAAATAAATCCTCGTCATGAAGTTCATCTCTTAAAAATTGTTTGAACTCATTGATGTTATCTGACGTACCCGCAGCAATAATATTGACTCCTTCACGAGCAATCAAAATAGTCCCTAAAAGAGAGAGGTCCTTACACTTCTTTAAGAAGCGGGAACGCGTCTCCTGAAGATCTCCATCAAGAGTAATAAATTTGTAAGTGGCAATATTAACAATTTTTTCCATGAAATTATTTTATCACAAATTATCTATGAGAAAAAATCGGCTATGCGGAAACAGCCAGATGCTTTTCAAAGATATGATGTTGTTTTGATAATTCTCTTAGGTAGGTTAATTGATCCATAAACACGTAAACTCCTGAGCCTGAAAGCCTTAAATCTTCTCTTAATCTAGGGGAAAGTCTTCCCTCATTAGCTGCTAATTTACGCACGATACCCCATTGATAAAGCTGGGACATATCCAAGTTTTCATCTGATGAAATTGCTATGACTTTAGAAAACAAACCTTGATCCACGCTTTCTAATACCAAGGGGTGAGCCCAAACAACAATACGTTCTGTGATATCCACATTAGAACTTATAGTTGGGTCTAATGATTTTGCTAAATCATATAACTTTCTATCACGATCTCTTAATACACGGTTAATCAGTTCGGGTGACGTCACACCTAAATCATTAATACTTACTAACCGTTGATTAAAAACACCCGCTGGCACTGTCCTGTTTAATTGTTTTAATAATTCCTGATTCTTCCCATCATTAATAATTCGAACAATTAGCTTCTTTTGATTAATTAACGCCCAGACAATTCCCTTGATTAGTTTTTCTGAAAGTTCTGAAGAAGTTAGAACAGCGATAGACAATTCATCATTTTGTCCAAACAACTCTTCATATACTCCTGAAATAACTCCCTTGTCTCCAACAACAGCAAACCGAACAGCTTCTTCTTGAAACAACTGTCGCTTTGAACGCAACCACTGTCCACCTGCAGCAGACTGAAATTCGGCATTTCTTAAAACAAAATTTAAATATCCGGGCAACTCAAGCTCTTCTAATGAAACTACTCTATCCGCTACATTTAAGGTTACAGAACCAACACCGAGTAAGCTTCTTTGTCTTTCAGCAAAAAACTCAGCCCAAAAATCAATGTTTAAGGAAGAAACAAGCTCTGAAGGTTGTTGCTCAACACCAAAGCCTTGAATCAAAGCTTTGCCCAAGCTCTGTCCATCAAACCGTCGTCGCTCTCTTCGAGATGGAGGCGACCTCTTTCTTCTGATAAGCGGTGGAGGTTTAGGAAAACCTCTCATAATTGTTTCATCATCAAAAAGCTCCCTTGTTCTCCTCGGCGTCGGAGGCGGAGTTTTAACCGCAGATGGATTTCGAAACAACGTACTAGCCGAATCCGTACTTTTTGGCGCGCGATACGGCAACATCAATCTTCTTTGTCGACTTGGTTGGGGTAAAGGAACATTAACGCGACGATTTCCTCCAATGACTCTTCTTCTGTTTGGCTGTGGTGTCAATTGAGGTGGTTGATTCCTCTTGGGTCTCCTTACAGGACCCGATCTTGTTCTGTTTCCAACAGGTTTTTTAAATTTTCTAGGCGTTGCTGGCTTTAATGGATTTTTAACCACATTCTTCGGCTTCGGTTCTTTAGAAGATTCTTTTTGAACAATGCGACGACCTGCAATAATCGTTGAACCTTTAGCTGATTTAACGGAATTAAAAAATTGTCTCGCTTGAACTTCTTGAACTGCATCATTGGCCCGACGCAACACATTACTGGCCATCGGAGAAAATTGTCTTACCCGCGTAACTGGCGCCTCCTCAATAATCGTTTGCTGAGTATCTAAACCCGTAACCGAAGCATGCCATTGAAGAAAATTTAATGGCTTTAATCTCAATAACAACTCTTGCCAAGCAGAGTTTTGTTTAATAGCTTCAAAATAGGTTCGTATTATTTTAAATCGCGTTCGAGATTGTCCTAAAGCAACATCACTGTAATCATAAATCATTACTCTTTTTGATTTTCGGTTTATGGTTCGAGTAACTAAAAAGTGATAAGCTCTCTGAGGACCCCTGCTAGGAACCCTTAACTGAAACTGAGGAACATCACTACCAACATAAAACTCCCACTCGGAACTCATTAGTTTTATTCCCTTATCAATCAACCGTTGCCTTCGTTTAATCAGTTGACGAAAATCTCTAACTTGTTCTTCACTCCACCCAGAAATACTAACCATTTCAGAACGCTTAATTAAATCCTCAATCCAATTACGTTGCGATGCTGATAAATTATTTCCTGTCAGGTAACCCCGAATTAATCCACGGTTTGACTTAAAAGTCTCTTTATCTTCTGGTCTAGCAAAATCTTCTAAAAGATTGATGTAACTTTCAATAAAAGTAAGATGTTCTTGATAAGGGGTATTAGAAAAAGGTTTGTTAATAACTTCATAAGGTTGCTGAAAACGATTTCTCCACCGTTCAATAATTCTTCGCTTAGGGCCTCTTGCATGAACCTTATCACTCTTTCCCTTATCCACAGTCATAAGCATAGCTGCTATTTCAGTTCTTTTTCTTTTTACAGGTATTTCAAAAAACTTCGTTAATCGTTCTACAATTTGAGAATACTCAGTTGGATCACTGCCAATAATTTTTTCTATTTCTCTTTCAAAAATTTGCCAATGTGTTTCCCAATCAATAAGTTCCCCACGAACCCTCTCACTTTTAGGGTAATAGGCTTGTCTAACCTCTCTAGCAGCAGAAGCTAAAATCTCATTTATAAAATAGGTTCTTTTTTTGGAATCACCAAAAGGAGTTGCTGCCACACGTTGATAAAATAACTTCGCTAATTCTGGATCTATTTGATAAAGGTAGGCTGTGTTATTGAGAACATAATCCACAAAAAATTGAATTTTTCTTTTTAAATATACGGGCGGGCGTTTACGGTTTGGTACACGTAAAGGACCTTCAAAATCTTGATTTATTAGCAACGATCTAAACTTCGTTAAAACTAAATTTCCTTTTTGATTAAATCCCCAATTTGAAAACAAAGGGCTATGATCCACAAAATCCCACTCCCAAAGCGTTTCCATCCGACGCACAAATAACTCGATAAGATATTTTTTCTCGGTCTCTCCGCTGGCTTCTTTTAATGCTTGGGTAAAATCAAGTGTTGGCTCCTGAATTCTGGCCATATGGTCCGTATCACTGCCCATGTAGTTAAATCCCCAATAATGCAACGCAGCATTTCCTTCCACAAAAACTGTTTTGGCCACATAATTTTTAATGACCTCATAACCTCGACTTGGCTCCCTTGGATACACAAGTCGGTAAGCATTTAACTCATGAACCATCCCTCTAGCTTCATCCGTTACTCTAATGTCATTTGTGCTTTTTTCATATTTAGGACTAACCTCAGCAATGACTGGAAAAACCATTCCTTCTTCAGATGCGTTAGCAAGAAAACCTTTTGTTGTTGTTCTCTCAGCAAAAGTCGGATCCGCATAAATATTTTCTCCGGTCACATATTGCCCCACTAAATGACTTATGGGACTTTTCATTCCTCGAACAGATCTTGGAAGACGAACATTGAGTTCATATCGATTTTCTGCTATTTTTTTAGGACGCTTGATAGGAAGTATTCTTGCGTACTGCCCTAATAATAACGCTTGCTCAATTAATAAAATTTCTCTTTCATTAACAGCCCAACGCCCTCGTTTCGTATCCCGATCAAAACTATTTTCCCAATGCCTTAAAGGGACATTCAAGAAATTAACTCTCTCAATAACATTTCCATGTTCATCAATTCGGGCAATAACTTGGTCGCTCACATAATAGAAATCACGTTCTCCCACCTGGACAATGAGAGGTTCCTCTGCTGTTATAGCTCTAGGCCCGGTTAATATATTTGCATCCTTTTCCATAAATCCACGGATTAAGGGAGATTCTTCCGGCTCTGGCTCTCGTTCAGGTTCATCTTTTTTCCCAAAACCAAAATACGCCGTCCATTTTTTCTTCTTTTTCTTTCCTAAACTATTTGCCGAAACGTTTTCTGTTTCAAGAGCCATCCCTCTTTGCTGAAAATTAATAACATTTCCAAGTAACAAACTCCTACTATTGACCTCAACACCTAGATCTTTAGCTACCTCAGCAGAAACAGCATATGCCTGCCCCATTGCCTGAGACGTTTCAATATCTTCGGGATGCCGTCCTAGTATGGTTTTGATATAACTTTGGTTGGAGGAATTCTGAATTTTTGGAGAAACACCCACATAGTTCCATTCATTCTCTCTAAAACTCTCTCTTAATGCTTTAGAATGGAAACCACCTGTAATGATTACTGCCTTAAACTGCTTATCTTCAGGAAAATTCTTTTTGATCGTTTTAATAAAGGCATGTTCTCTTGCTTCAGCAAATTGATAAAACAACACGGCTGATTCAATCAACGGTTTAATTTTTTCATCTAAAAGATAAAAGGTAGAAACACCTTTTTGATCATTTTGTATTGCTAACCAATTCTGTCTATTTAATTTTAATAACAACAATTTCTCAATTAATTGAAATAGCTTCGCATTATGAACAACAGCTAATTCTTCTCCCTGTTTTGCAACATGATTAAACAACAGATCAACCCACCTGTCGATCTCATCAAAAACTTCACGACCATTAAGCTCTTCTTCATAAACAAACTGTCTTGCCAATTTCTTAAATTGAGGATAATCATTAAAATCAAAATTGAAGACTTCCAATGAAGCATACAAATGCTCTAACAAAAATCGGAAGGAGTACTTGCTCTTTTCCAACTTTTGCTGGTTATTCTCAAACAACACCTCTTCTACTAATACGTCTAATCCTTCTAACGATAACTGATTACTCTTCTCTAACAACCCTTTTATTTCGCTCCACTCTTTTTCAAGAGTTTTTACCTGAATATTACCTTCTTGATCCATCAACCTGAGAAAACGAACCAAGTTCGGAAAACTGACCTGCTCTTTAGCTTCTCGTAAATCGCGTCCTATTTTATCTACAGACAATTCATTCAGCGTTTTTAAAACACGAGACAAATTAGGGTTCTCAGATTCCAACTCAAAATAAATACGCATTAATTGAAGTAACCCTTTATTGTTTAAACGAGTCACCTCACTTAATAATTGTTCTTTAGCTTCCAAAACCCAATCAAAAATATTTTCTTCTTTGGAATAAACCTGTTTCAGATAATTGATGTTTTCTTTATATAGAAGCGTATTCTCTATTCCCAAAAACTTCATTTGATTTCCATATTCTGAAAGGTATAGGTCGGCAGCTGTAAATTCTCCTAATCGTGCTAAATGTTCTGCAACTCTTCTATTTAGCTCTGAGTCATCCGTAAACTGAAGATGCTTAGCATCTAAAAACCCACTGGCTCCCTCAACAAAAACAAAGTCAATATCTTGGGTTTCTTTAAGTTCAGCCAATATATTCTTAATATTTTTTTGAGCACTATAATTTGCATGCGCATCCTGAATATGGATTAATAGAGGTCTGTTGGAATCAATTTGGTTATATTCATCAATAGTCCCCAAATTATTTGGAATTGTAACTGAAGGGAGGGCTCTCCCAGAATTAGGTAGGATAACTTGAGACAGTCCCAGACTGTCAAAAGTGAATACTATAGCCAGAATACTAACAACTACTTTTAAACCCATATTACGGATCATCCTTTATCCCTAGAAGTAAAAGTTAATTTAAACTTGATAAATGATTTAAAAAATCAAAAGACGTTATTATAGAGCAGCTGTCAAATCACAAATTTAAAGAAACTTGTAACCCTATATTGTCAAACGCTATATATCTACCCTATACAGCTTCTACCTAATAACTTCTCTATTTTTAGCGATAAAAACCTAAAACATCAAAATCGTCAAAATGAGCCCTAAATAAAAATTTGTTAATTTGTTACTTTTAGGTGGTAATTAAAGTAGTTTTTGTATACAATCTATCGATTGTTCCGGTCACCGAATTCTCATTTTTGTGAGAAAGTTGTTCTGGTTCATTTTTTAAAAATTAATACAAGGAGTTAGTAATAATGGAAAAAGGTAGTGTAAAGTGGTTTAACAACGCAAAAGGTTTTGGTTTTATAGCTCGTGAATCTGGTAGTGACGTATTCGTACATCACACCGCTATTCAAGGTGAAGGTTATAAATCTTTAGAAGAAGGTCAACAGGTTGAGTTCGAAGTAACCCAAGGCCCTAAAGGCGACCAAGCTATTAACGTTGTAAAAATATAATCACAATATAAAAGCAATATTAAAGGGAACATTCGTTTTTGACGGATGTTCCCTTTTTTTTTGAATAAATTTAAGAGACGATTATGAGCCCTGAAGAAAAAGAACAAATCAAATTAGAAATTGAAAAGAAAATAAAAATTACTCTCCAAAATATTGAGAGTCTAAAAGATCAGGTCAAACCCGTTGCCCCAGATGAGGCCATTGGTCGCATCACCCGAATGGATGCCATCCAACAAAAATCCGTTTGTGAAGCTGCTCTCAGAACAGCCGAAGAATCCCTAGTAAAACTCAAGAAAGCTCTCTCTAAGCTAGATAACCCCAATTTTGCCATCTGTATCAAATGTAAGGGAACAATCCCCTTAGGCCGTGTCCTAGCCATCCCAGAGACCACACTATGCGTTAAATGCGCTAATTGAAGCGGTCACCACCACCACCGGCCAACCTGCGGTTGGCCGGTGGTGGTGGTGACCGCAGCTAAAAGATAGAGCGGTCGCGGTGGATGGAGATTAGGAGGCCTAGAGAGGCAAAGATGCTCATCAGAGATGAGCCTCCGTAACTGATGAATGGGAGGGGTAACCCTGTGATGGGCATGAAACCGATGGTCATGCCGACATTGACGAATACTTGGAATACCATCATGGAAACAATTCCGACAACCAGTAGCCTTCCAGAAACATGGGTGGTTTGGTTAACGATAGAAATAGCCAACCAGAAGAAAACAAGGAATAATAAGATAATCGCAAGGCATCCTAAAAAGCCCCACTCTTCTCCAATAACACTAAAAACAAAGTCCGTGTGACGCTCGGGAACAAAGTGTAATTGGCTTTGTGTGCCCTGCTGCCAGCCTTTCCCCATGAGCATACCAGAACCTACAGCAATCTTAGATTGAATGGCTGAATACCCAGAACCCAACGGGTCAATATCTGGATTGATAAATACAAGCAGTCGTCTTTTTTGATACTCTTTTAAGAGAACCCAAAAAATGGGCATACAAATAAGTCCTGTTCCAATGGTTCCTAAAAGATATTTTAATTTCGCTCCCCAAACATATAACATACAAAAAAATACAGGCACAAAAATAAGCGCTGTTCCTAAATCAGGTTGTTTAATAATGAATGCCAAAGGAAACAAAACAATTAATGAAGATAAAATAAATGTTAGGCGAGGATTTTGATTTGTTTTTCTATTCCCTAAAAATTGTGCTAAACACAGAATCGTTGCAAATTTACAAAATTCTGATGGCTGGAGCGCAAAAAACCCCAGATTAAGCCAGCGTTGAGCTCCCTGACGAACAACTCCTGAAAACAGAACCAATACTAATAAAATAATGGCTACAAGATAAAACACATAAGAAAGATTTAAAAAAGAGCGGTAACCCACGAAAATAACAAATAGCATAACCAATATTCCTGCACCAATCCAAACCAGCTGCTTTTGCATGTAATCTACTTCCATGTTATTAGAAGCACTAGCGATAACTAACACGCCCACCATAGAAAGTAAAATGGCTATAAAAAATAAGGTCCAATGAAAATCTCTTAAATATCGACTAAGCTGCATGAGGTACACTCGCAAGAGGGGTTGGGACAGGATTTATTTGTTTGGCAACAATTTCCTTGGCTTGGGTTTCTTTTAATTTCTGAGCATCTTGAACTTCTTTCCAAGCAAGAATAACTTTTTTAGCTAAACGAGCAGCTACACCACCACCCGACTTTCCATGCTCCACAAAAATAACAAAAGCAATTTCGGGATCTTTATATGGGAAGAACCCAGAAAACCAGGCGTGATCTTCTCCTTGTGGACTCTGAGCCGTTCCTGTTTTACCAGCAACCTTCGCAAAATCAACACGAGCATACTGTCCCGTTCCATAATCAGATTGCACAACGCGATAAAGACCTTTCTTAACTGCCTGAAGATCTCTTTTATCAATCGCCAGAGATCGAGGACGAAATTGCTTATATGAACGTGTGAAATGAGGAGATATTAATTTATCTTCAACAGCAATTGAAGAAATCATTTTCAGAACTTCCATAGGGGTTACGGAGAGGAACCCTTGGCCAATAGAATAACTAATTGTTTCTCCTAAGTACCATTTTTCTTTTAGCCTTTTTCTTTTCCATTCACTATCAGGAACAATTCCCTTTTTATAGTCCAACTCAATATCCATAGGTTGACCAATTCCTAATTTTCTGGCTGTTTGGCTAATTTCTTCAGGGGTTAGCATACGTCCCAAGTTGTATAAAAAGACGTTACAGGACTGCTCTAATGATTTGTAAATGTTTACAGGACCATGCCCTAAAGAATACCAACATTTAAAAGGCCGCGATCTAGGGTTTAATTTGAATTGGCCACTACAATGAAACGTTGTTTTATTGGTTAATTTTCCTTTTTGAAAAGCAGCAAGAATTGTTACCATTTTAAAAACAGATCCTGGAGGATAAAGAGATTTCAATCCTCGATCGATCATAGGGAATGTTTTATCTTTTAAATATTTCATTCGTTCATCTGAACGGTGAGGGTCCACAAAAGAATTTGGATCATATGAAGGATGATTTACCCAGGTAATAACTTCACCTGTTTTAAGATCAATTAAACCAATTGTTCCCGTTGATTTATCTAAAATATTTTCTACTTTTGATTGAAGAGCTATGTCTAAACCCAAATAAACATCTTTCCCTTTTTTAGGTTTTCTTTCTGAAATCACTTGAGATAAACGACCTCTAGAATCAACTTCAATCTGTTTTCCTCCATTACTCCCTCTTAATGTGGTATCCAAACCCTTCTCAATACCGGCACGTCCAATCAAATCATTTCGATGATAAATTCCTTCATCATCATTATCTAACTCAGATTTGGATACCCGTCCCACATAACCCAAAACGTGGGCTGCTATATTTTTAAAAGGGTAATGTCTAACAGCCTCTACCTGAATATAGATACCTCCTAGTTCCGGCTTCATCTCTTCAAGAATAAAAAGTAACTTTGGCTCTACATCTCGCTTTAATACAGCAGGCATAAAAGGAACACGTTTGGCTTTTTTTATTTTGGCTTTAATATCTTCTTCTGAAATATCTAATAATTCAGCCAATTGAGGTAAGTCTTTTTTATTAAAATCTTGAGGTAGTATGGTTACGTTATAGGAAGGGCGATTCTGAATTAAAGAGACACCATTTCGGTCATAAACATTGCCTCGCGGGGCAAGAAGTTCGATTAAACGAATGCGGTTATTTTCACTTTTATGGTAATACTCGGAACCCTTTAAGACTTGGATTCGAAACAATCCAATAACCAATATCATTAAAAGCGTTATAACCATTATGCGGAAGAAATCAAATCGAAGCATAAATACCCTTTGTTATCGAATTACGGAATGCGAATTGCGCAAGGCAAAAGCTTAAAAATACTTTGAATATTTTTTTGTGTTTTATCATTGCGCAATTCGCATTCCGCATTCCGCAATTCGAGTTGTTTATACCATTGAAGCAAGATGTGCAGCTTTGGCGTAGACTCTTCTCTCTAGAAAGCCCATAAGCCAGAAACCTAATAAGGTTGTGTAGAGCGCATAAAGGATCCCAGAAGACCAAAAATGAGCAGATGCTACAGCCTCTTCAAGAAACAAGTTTTCAAGCAAGAAAAAGAAGCAGAGGTTTAACAGTGAAAAGATAAACAAAGCAACTGCCCGCATCCAAGGACTACTCTTAGAAACCTTTAAACTAACTAATGCAGCAAGACAACCTATCAAGAAATAACTAATTGTTTCAATACCAAAAAACCCTGTGGAAAATATATCTCTTAATAAGCCTAATATTAAAGCAATTTGTACCGTTGATTGACGATCAATACAAAATGCCCAAAAGACAATTAAAATCAAAAATAAATCAGGACGAACAGAAAAAATCTCCAGAGACCTCCCTAGAAAGATTTCGAAAAAAACTATAAAGATGAAAAGAGCGCTTGCTCTTTGAGGGTGCGGGCCAAACACAAGACCTCCTCAATATTAGAAAATTCAGTAAAGGGTTGAACAGTAGCCATTAAATGAAGCCCATCAGGATCTTCTTTAACGGAGTGAACTTTCCCTACAGGTATACCCTTCGGATAGATTGCTCCGATACCCGATGTCACAATGGTATCCCCTACTTTAATTTTAGAATCAAAACTTAAATACTTCATTTTTAACAAAGAACTGCGAGTTCCAATTAGAACACCACTATCTCTGGAATCCTGGGCTAGTACACTAACCCGAGAATGGAAATCCGTTAGCAAAATCACCTGAGCTGTTGAGGATGAAACAGAAATAACGCGTCCCACAAGTCCTTGATCACTAATAACAGTCATATTCTTTTTAACACCTTGATCTTTACCTTGATCAATAATAATCCCCTGATTCCACAAAGAAATATCCCTGAAAATAATCTGGGATAAAATAACTTTTTTGGGATTGGCATCAATTAAAGGAATAAGTTTCTCTAAACGCTCAACCTTCTTATTCATCTCTTTTAACTGATAAACCTGCATTTGGAGTTCATTTACCTTTTGCTTTAACGCTTGGTTCTCTTTGTGTATGGTAAAAAAACTTTTAGTGGTTTGGAATAAGTCAGTAATACGATCCGTAAATAGATTAGAGGCTTGAAAAACAGGTTTAAAGGTTTGATTAGATATAGAACGAATTGTTTCAGGAAAGGGTGTAGCAACTGAAGATAAAATCAGTGGAAAAAAAGCTAATAAAATTAAGATTAAAAATACTTTTGGTCTCACAAGCAAATCCCTAAGCTTTATCAGTTGAAGGAAGGAAAATAGTTTTGGGAATGAGCCTGTTTATTTACAAAAACAAACTGTGCGAATTTGAGGTATTTAATCTAGTGAAACAAAGTAACTAATTTATTAAACCTGGTGATAAACCTTAGTATGATTATTATTTACAGAAAGTTTCTTAAGAAGATTGATATCACTCAAATAACGCCCTGTTCCTAAGGCTATTGCTGTTAAAGGATCATCAGCAATATGAACAGGCAAACCCGTTTCGGCCGAAATTAAACGATCTAAACCTCTTAGAAGAGCTCCACCACCTGCTAACACAACACCGCGATTAAGAAGGTCTGCAGAAAGTTCTGGAGGAGTACGTTCTAAGGTAATTCGGATTGCTTCAAGTATTGAAGAAGTTGGCTCTGACAAGGCTTCTCTAATCTCTTCACTCGTAATAGTAATTGTTTTGGGAAGTCCTGCTAAAATATCACGACCCTTAACTTCCATGGTTAACTCTTCTTCAAGAGGATAACCAGAACCAATACGAATTTTAATATCTTCAGCCGTACGTTCTCCAATTAACAAATTATAGGTTTTCTTTAAATGTTGAATAATAGATTCATCAAATTCATCTCCACCAATACGAATGCTTTTTGCATAAACAATACCAGCAAGAGAAATAACTGCCATCTCAGTTGTTCCACCACCAATATCTACAATCATATTTCCAGAAGGTTCTTGAATAGGAAGTCCAACACCAATTGCAGCAGCAATAGGTTCTTCAACTAAATAAACAGGACTTCTTGCGCCAGCACGTTCAGCAGAATCTTTTACTGCTCTTTTTTCTACTTCTGTGATTCCACTAGGAACAGCAATCACAACACGTGGGCTAACTAATCTTCTGTGTTGATTAACTTTTCTAATAAAATAACGAAGCATGCTTTCTGTCATATCAAAATCAGCAATAACTCCATCTTTTAAAGGGCGAATAGCAAAAATATTTCCTGGGGTTCTTCCCAACATACGTTTTGCTTCACCACCAACTGCAACAATATTATTTGTTCCGCGCTCTACAGCGACAACAGATGGTTCACATAAAACAACACCCTGTCCTTTAACGTACACAAGTGTATTAGCAGTACCTAAATCGATACCAATATCATTCGAAAACATTCCTAAGACTTGTTCGAAAGCCATAAAACTTACCTCTAAGTTACAACAGTTGTTCTAAGGGATATACCCATAGATAATTAATAAAAATTTGATGGATGAGAAACCTGAGTATTTTATCTAAAACTGGCCTTTAGATCAATAGAAAAGCCTGAATTACTAGGAAGAAATAGCCTCTAAATCCTCAAAAAAGCCCGGATATGAGGTTGAAACACAGTCTATATCCTCAATTTCCACTCCATCCTGGCTTAATAAGCCAGCTATTGCCATACTCATTGCCGTACGGTGATCACCATAACTCTTCACTTTTCCACCCTGAATAAATGAGCGGCCATGAATTATACAACCATCTTCTTTCTCTGTTACTTGAACACCTAGGGCCTTCAAGTTATCACACATTGCTTTGATACGATCTGTCTCTTTAACTCTTAATTCTTTAGCATCTTTAATAATTGTCTCACCTTGTGCCATTGCTGCTGCTACCATCAAAATTGGAATTTCGTCAATCAAACGAGGAATCATACGTCCTGAAATAGTTGTTCCCTGAAGAAAGCTTGTGAAACATTTAATGTCACCAACAGTTTCGTAAGAGCCAGAATCCACCAAACGAACTTCGATTTTTGCTTTCATCTTTTTCAAGACTTCAAGAAAACCTGTTCTTGTTGGATTTAGACCAACGTTCTTCACCGTCAAAAACGAATCCTCTGAATGAATAGCTCCTACAATAAAAAATGCTGCTGAAGAAATATCATTTGGAACACTAAAATCCAAGCCAGATAATTTTTGTGTTGGATTAATCTTAACCGAATTTCTTCCTTGCTCAAAATCAGCTCGAAACAAATCAAATAAATTTTCAGTGTGATTTCTAGATTCAATTGCTTCGGTAATAGTGGTGCTTCCCTTTGCTTTAAGGGCTGCAAACATTAAAGCTGACTTTACTTGAGCACTCGATAATTCATTATTAAACTCAATACCTTTTAAATTCCCCCCTTTAATTGTTAATGGAGGACGTGTCCCATCTTCAGAGCCAACAATATCTGCACCCATTTTCCTGAGAGGTTCAATAATACGTTTCATAGGTCGTTGACTTAATGATTCGTCCCCAGTAAGAACAGTTTCAAAAGGTTGAGTAGCCAAAATTCCAGCTAAAATACGCATTGTTGTTCCAGAATTTCCAACGTAAATTGGTTTGTCTGGTTTTTGAAGGCCATCAAAACCAACACCTCTAACCTCTACTTCGTCATTTTCAACCTTAATAGGAACACCTAACGCTTGAAGCGCGCTAATCGTATGCATACAGTCATCAGCCTCTAAAACATTACTAATTCGGCTAATTCCCCGAGCAATAGAAGCAGCCATAATAGCTCTATGCGTAATAGACTTATCTGGAGGGGGCATATAAACACCTCTAATACCTGATTCTAGAGGTTTTATCATTTTACTGTTTGCAACGTTCTCTGCCATGGTAAACCTTCTCGCTTTAAGATCTTCTTGTGTAATAACGAACCTTCTTAAACTCTTCCGTCATTTGTTCTTTCATCTCTTCTTGATTATCAACCACTGTTTGTAATCGAGCATCCAATTGCTGTATATAAGCATAAAGATCTGCCATATCTATTTTCTCTTTTGAAGTAGACTGTGCCTGTACCGTGTGGCCTACCCAAAAAAGTCCTGAAAATAAAATAACAGTAAATAAAAAAACGATAAAAGTTTTCTTCATTGCTTCACCTTAAATAATTGTTATTCTTGCTAAATCACCTTCTCTAACACTTACATCCGTTTGATTAATGACATCGCAAGAAGACAAAGAATCATAAAGTTTAGAAACAACTACTTTCGCAATAGCTTCCCCATCACGAACAATTTCAAATTGATCTTTAAGCTTAACACCGTCTAATTTACCAACGCCTACAACAACAAAGCCGTATTCGCGGTTAACTAAAATAATTTTCCCTTGGACGTTCCCAATTTGAACAACTTCTGCTTCTTCAGTAGATTCACTCTGAGAAGCTGCCATTAGTGTTGACCCCACAGCTACTGCTCCAGCTGCTAATGCTGAAGTAGAAGTTTCTGGCTCGAATACTTGAAGACGTTGCTCAAGCTGCATTTTTGTTTTTTGAAGTATATTTAGTTTTTCAGTCCATTGTTTAGACTTATCTTGCCACTCTGCAAGTGCTGAACGGCTAGCTACTAATTCAGTGTTCTTTACTTCAACATCTGACTTCAATTGAGTAATTTGACTTTCCAAACCAGCAATTTTTTCTTTATTTGCTTTAATTGTTTCATCTTTAACAGTTAATCTTTCTTTCAATTCCTTAGTATCCCGCTCTAAAACAACAGTAACATTCTTCTCATTTTCTAATTGAGTATAGAAATACACTGTTCCAAGAACAGATGCGGATGAAAGTAGGAATAAGATGACAATACTGACATATAGTAATCTCATGGTACAGGCTCTCCTTTTGACCTAAATTTATGAATTAAACAGTTTTGTATACTATCACGGGCTGTCTCAAGGATCAAGAGAAAGCTAAGCTCTGAAGTGCCTATAAAATAAGGACTTACAACAATTAAACTGTGGAGTAAATATATTTCGTAATTTTGCTCTCTATTCTATATAATACTCGGCCTATGCTTAATATTCTAAGAAACAACACAAAAATCATCATTTGGCTTATTGTTGGCTCATTTTGTCTTTGGGGAACGGGTTCTCTAATCGTTGGTGGAACCTCAGGTGGAAATAAGGCGGGATACGTCTTTGGCAAAAAAGTCTCTTACCAAGAATTTAACCGTTACATGAAACTAGTTCAAATATTTGGTGGAAAACAAATGCAAGAACTTGATGAGGAAGTAATAGAAGAAAAAGCCTGGCAACAAATAGCTTTAGCGATGAAAGCTAAACAAGAAGGCATTGTTGTTAGTGACGAAGAAGTTAGCCATGAAATAGTTAATCAAATATCTACCCCCGAAACATTTAGTAATGCTCAATATCAATTGTGGATTAAGAATGTTTTCAAAGAAAGCCCTCGAGTATTCGAAGAAAAAATCAGGGATATCATTTCTATTGAAAAGCTAATTAGCCAACAAGACTACACCCCAAAAACAATTTCTGATGATGCACTACAAGAAAGATATTTAAAATCAAAACCTGAAACAACTAGTGAAGAGTTTGAAAAATTAAAAGGTGGATACCGATTAGCAACTGAAGAAATTTTAATGTTAGAAGAAAAAGCTAAGTTTATTGAGGATGTTGTTCGAGAAGCACAGATTAGAAGTATTATTGATGAAGAAAGAAAAGCAAAAGAGTTTAAGGAAAGCCACATTAACATGGCTAAAGCTGGCTCCCCTACCCCTTTATATGTTCCCGTTCCTGAAAAAGAATAGTTTGTCATCCCGGACTTGATCCGAAAGCCATGTCATTATTAAAAAACAATCATATTTAGATTAAAGAAGTGGATCCCGGATCAAGTCCGGGATGACAAGATTTCTTTATGCTAAAAGCCAAAAGCTAATAGCTGTTTTATTTCCCTAGTAAGACTTTTAATTCCTTCATAAAGTGACTCACATCTCTAAATTGCCTATAAACACTGGCAAATCGAACATAAGCTACTTCATCAATCTTAGATAGTTTTTGCATCACAAACTCACCTACCATTGGTGAAGGAATTTCTCGATCAAAGTCTTTACTGATTTTTTTCTCTAAATCAGCAACGATTTTATCTTGTTGTTCTGCGGTGATAGGTCTTTTTTCACATGCTTTACTAACACCCAGCAATACTTTTGTTCGATCAAACGGTTCTCTATCCCCATTCTTTTTAATCACTAATAAAGGAATTTCTTCAACACGTTCATAAGTGGTAAATCTTTTTTCACACTGAGAACATTCTCTTCTTCTACGAATAACCAATCCTTCATTAACAGAACGAGAATCTATTACTTTATCTTCATCAAACTTACAAAACGGACATTTCATATATTTTTCCTATCCTATTCGAATTGACTTCTGAGTTCTTTATACAATGGAAACTTCTCTGTTAATACAGAAACACGATCTCTGATCGCTTGTTTGTCTTCTTCGGTGTTGTCTTTGTTTAAAGTTAAACTAATTAACTCTCCAATTTCTTCCATGTTTGATTCTTTCATTCCACGTGCAGTAACTGCTGGAGTTCCCAAACGAATACCAGAAGCAACAAATGGAGAGTTTGTGTCAAATGGAATACAATTTTTATTAACGGTAATTTTAACTTCATCTAATAAGTTAGAGGCTTCTTTTCCAGTAAAATCTTTTGTTGTCACATCGACTAACAACAAATGATTGTCTGTTCCACCAGAAACAATTCTAAAACCACTATCAGCCATTTTCTTTGAAAGAACTTTGGCATTAGCGACGATTTGCTTTTGATAAACTTTGAACTCATCGGATAAAGCTTCTTTTAAAGCAACTGCTTTTGCTGCTATCACATGTTCTAAAGGGCCTCCTTGAACACCAGGAAAAATGGCACTATCTAATTTTTTAGCATACTTTTCCTTACAAAGAATTAAACCACCTCTAGGTCCACGTAATGTTTTATGTGTAGTCGTGGTAACAAAATCAGCATAGGGCACTGGGCTAGGATGTTCTCCAGTTGCTACTAAACCAGCAAAATGCGCCATATCCACGAAAAGAATTGCTCCTACTTTATCTGCTATTTCCTTACTACGTTTAAAATCTATAATTCTTGGATATGCAGATGCTCCCATCAAAATTAGCTTAGGTTTATTTTCAACAGCTAATCTTTCTAGTTCCTCATAATCAATTTGTTCTGTTTCTTTATCCACACCATAAGGAATGATCTTATAGTATTTTCCAGAGTAATTCATTGGATGTCCGTGACTTAAATGACCCCCATGAGCCAAGTCCATAGCTAAAATAGTATCGCCTAATTCTAAACAAGCCATAAACACAGCAATATTGGCTGTTGTTCCAGAATGAGGTTGTACGTTCGCGTGATCTGCTCCAAAAAGTTTTTTCGCACGATCAATAGCCAGCTGCTCTGTTACATCAACGTTATCACAACCACCATACCAACGTTTTCCAGGATAACCTTCAGCGTATTTATTCGTTAGTGTAGAACCCTGAGCTTCTAACACAGCATCCGATACAAAGTTCTCACTAGCAATCAATTCGATGTTCTCGTGCTGACGAAATGATTCTTTTTTGATTGCTTCATATACTTCTGGATCTTGTTTTTTTAGATTAGGATATAATCCTTTGTTGTCTTGTGTCATTGTAGCCATCACTTTCCCTCAAATTTGGTTATTTTTTTTATTCTTCGTTCATGGCGGCCGCCTTCAAAGGAGGCTTTTAGCCAGGCTTCTAATATTTCTTTCGTGTTCTTCTTAGGAACAAACAAAGATCCGAGAACAAGAACATTTGAGTTGTTATGAAGTCGAGACAATTTTGCCATTTTCTTATTAACACACAAAGCTGCTCGTACCCCTTTTACTTTATTGGCTGTAATAGCCATTCCGATACCTGACTTACAAATTAAAATTCCTTTGTTATCTTTATTTTTTCCTACTTGTTTTCCTAACTTTATAGCATAGTCCGTATAATCAACAGATTTCTCCGAATGCGTTCCTAAATCCTTCACTGAAACGCCCATTTTCTCTAACAACTTAACCACATGTGCCTTTAAACCAATTCCACCGTGGTCTGAGGCTATTAAGATTTGAGAACCCATGCTAACTCCTTTTGACAATTTTCTTTAATCTGATGATAAATATTTTTGTAACTTTCTTTTCCCATTCCTACAGGGTCCAAAATGTTTAATACAGCAATTTTACTTTCAGCTTCAGGATAAAAATTTAAAATATAATTTTTATGTTCTAAAGTCATAACGAAGATAAAATCAGATTCTGTAATCAACTCAGGTGTTAATGCACTCGAACGTTGATGTGAAATATCAATATCATCTTCTTCATGGAGAACATCTATTCCCTCTTGAGAAGGTGGAATCCCTCCAAAAGCAGCTGTGCCACAAGACTTCACTATAAATTGATCAGAATGCCCATTTTCTTGAAGGTAATTCCTCATCCATCCTTCACCCATGGGACTACGACACGTATTTCCTGTACATACAAATAAAATTTGTTTTTTCATAAAATTAAATTTCCCGAATTGCTCAATTGATTTTTTTACTGCTTCTGTTTCATTTCCTTCACGAATAATTTTCGGCGGATAACTTCTTAAATCTACAATTGTTGATGAAAGCTTAAAATCCGTTTCACCACCATCGATGTATAAAGGAACCTTGTCTCCAAATGCTTCTTTGGCCTGCTCTACTTTAACTGCAGGATCTTCACTGCTAATATTAGCGCTTGTCGCTAACAACGGCTCTCCAAGTGCTTCTATTAACTTTCTAGCTATTTTATGCTGAGGAAAACGAAAACCAATTGTATCTCCAGTTCGGATTTTAACAATAAGTGTTAACGCTCCTGGCCAAAATCGATGAGCTAAAAAACTCACAATATAAGGATAATAAACCTCATTAAAGTCAATTGCTTTAAGGTCTGCTATATGCCAAGTTAAAGGCTTATTTTGTTCACGGCTTTTTAAATCATAAATAGCCTGAATTTTATCTTTTTTTGAAAGCGCAATTCCAACACCGTAAACGGTTTCTGTCGGAAACACAACTAACTTACCTTCTTTTAATAATTGTACTGCTTCTGAAATTTCAGGTAATGTTTTATTCATATTTCAATATTACAAACCAACTGTTTTCAACGCACCTTGCAATTTCTCATTTTTTGTTGAAATCTTAGTCTCAAACCCTTCTCTATATTCCTTCATTTTTGTTTCTAAACTTTCATCAGAAAGCGCTAAGATCTGACAAGCAAGTAATGCAGCGTTCATAGCACCTGCTTTTCCAATAGCAACAGTAGCAACAGGCATCCCCCCTGGCATCTGAACAGTGGATAGTAAAGAATCCATACCACCTAAGTTACTGGTTTCAATAGGAACCCCAATAACAGGAAGTATAGAGTGCGCTGCACAAACACCGGCTAAGTGGGCTGCTCCACCTGCTGCAGCAATAATCACTTTTGTTCCTTGCTTATTCAATCCAGAAAGATACTTCTCTAATGTTTTAGGTGTTCTGTGTGCAGAAAGCACGCGAACATCATAAGTAATTCCAAAATCTTTAAGTGTTTGAACTGCTGGCTTTAATTGTTCTAAATCAGAATCACTACCCATTAAAATAATTACTTGTTTCATAATAACCTCTCTTTTTCACCTATCAGACTTCAGACTTCAACACCCTTTAGTCACCTCTAAAAAATCAGAGCTCCAAAGACCTAGATTTCTGCTTTCGCAGGAATGACATTATTATGCTGATGTCTGATAACTGACAGCTAATGACTAATTATTGCACTGTTTTTAAAATCTGATGACCAATATCATTTCTAAAATGCATTCCTTCAAAAGAAATGTCAGACACTGCTTTGTATGCATTATCTCGTGCGTCCAACAAAGTTTCTCCTAAAGCAGTTACCGCTAAAACACGACCACCAGAGGTAACAACCTCTCCAGAATCATTTAAAGTGGTGCCAGCATGAAATACAACAGCACCATCTTTTTCGGCTTCTTCAAAACCTTCTATTTTCTTTCCCTTTTCATAAGATCCTGGATATCCTCCAGAAGCTAACACAACACTCATTGACGCGCGCTGATCCCAATCCATTTTAACTTGGCTCAAATCTCCTTCGGATGAAGCAATCAATAAATCAAGTAAATCATTCTTTAGCCGCATCATAACAGCTTGAACCTCAGGGTCTCCAAAACGAACATTAAATTCGAGGACTTGAGGGCCTTGCTCCGTTAACATTAAACCACCATAAAGAAGACCTTTGTAAACAATCCCCTGCTTCTTTAAAGCTTGGATAATAGGAGTCATTGTTTGTTCTACTAACCCCAGGAGATCTTTCTCTAAAACTAAAGGAAAAGGCGAATAAGCTCCCATTCCACCGGTGTTTGGACCCTTGTCACCATCAAACGCTCTTTTATGATCCTGAGAACTTGCTAGTGAAATAACACGTTCTCCATCCGTGAGCCCCAAAATAGAAATTTCAGGACCTGTAATACAATTTTCTATTAAAACTTTATTTCCAGAATCTCCAAAGATTCGTTTTACAAAAATATCATCTAGCGTTTTTATTGCTTCTTCAGCAGAAGAAATAATAAAAACACCTTTGCCAGCACAAAGACCATCTGCTTTAATTACTAAAGGATAATCAGCATTAATGACATGTGTTTTAGCCTCATCTAAATCATCAAATATTTTATAATCTGCTGTTGGAACACCTGCCTGCTGCATTATTTCTTTTGAAAATATCTTAGATCCTTCAAGTTGAGCTGCTTTCTTATTTGGTCCAAAAACTTTAAGACCTTCTTTTTCAAAAGCATCCACCACACCGTCAACCAATGGCGCTTCAGGTCCAACAACCGTAAATCCAATTTGTTTTTCTTTTGCCAATGAAACTAAAAATGAAAAATCATGAATATTTCCAGGAACACATTCCGCCACTTGTGCAATACCTGCATTTCCAGGAACACAGTAAATTTTTTCAACCTTGCTGCTCTGTTTTAATTTCCAACAAAGCGCATGTTCTCTACCACCAGAACCAATCACTAATATATTCATTATGTTTCCTTAAATTGTCATTGCGAGCCGAACAATGCGGCGCGGCAATCACTTAATAGAAAATAAAAATCCTTTGTCTGAGATTGCCACGGCTCTTTTGTTGCTTGCCTCGCAATGACAGTTTATCTAAATCAACTCTACCTTCTTAGTTTTTGTTACTTGTCCAATTTCATAAGCCTTTAGTTTTTGAGTTTTAAAAAAGGCTACTGTCTTTGACGCTTGATTTTTAGGCACTACTAAAACTAATCCTATTCCCATATTAAAGGTTCGGTACATCTCAAGATCGTTCAACTTCGATCTTTTTTGAATCTCGTTAAAAATTGATGGCACCTTCCAGGAATCTTTATCTACTTGAACACCTAAACTCTTTGGAAGTACCCGAGGAATATTGTCATAAAAGCCACCACCCGTAATATGAACAATCCCCTTGATGTTAAACTTCTCTTTTGCTTTTAATACAGGCTTTACATAAAGCTGTGTGGGTTTTAATACTTCTCGTCCCCACTTGCCTTGCAAATCTTTCTTTGAAAATATTTTTCGAATCAAAGAAAATCCATTACTATGAGGTCCCGTGGAAGCCAAACCAATTAATACATCCCCTGCTTTTATGGACTTTCCGGTAATAACTTTTTTCTTATCGACTAAACCAACTGAGAAACCTGCTAAATCATATTTTCCATCGGGATAAATTCCTGGCATTTCAGCAGTTTCACCACCAACTAAAGCACAACCCGAGTCTTTACATCCTTTGGCAATTCCCTTGATAATTTGTTGAGCTTTATTTAACTCTAATTTACCAACAGCAAAATAATCTAAGAAAAAAATAGGTTTAGCACCGGTGACAATCAAATCATTAACACACATAGCCACCAGATCAATACCAATGGTGTCATGTTTTTTTTGTAAGTTAGCTACTTCTAATTTTGTACCCACACCATCCGTTGAAGAAACTAGCAAAGGGTTTTTAATTTTTTGCATCTTTGGATCAAAAAAAGAAGCAAAGCCTCCCAAAGACGAAACAACCCCTGGGATTTTTGTTGATTGAGATAAGGGCTTAATGCGTTTAACTAAAGCATTCCCTTTATCAATATCAACACCACTTTTTTTATACGTGACTGGCATTATTATTTAGAACCTCTCATACTATCCATTCGATTTTTATCCATACTATCTACTGGAGGACAAGGATATTCTTTGCTCCAACAAGCCGTGCAATATTCTTGATCTGTTCCATTAGCCGCTTGAAGCATTCCTTCAATACTTAAATACCCAATCGAGTCTACGTCTAAAAACTTTTTTATTTCTTCCATGCTATGGTTAGATGCTAATAATTCTTTAGAATCCGGGAAATCAATTCCATAATAACAAGGCGATACATGAGGAGGACAACTAATTCTCATATGAACTTCTTTAGCCCCCGCTTCTCGCAATGTCTTAACACGAGTTCTGGCAGTGTTTCCTCGAACAATCGAGTCATCCACAACAATAATTCTCTTTCCGGCAACAACTTCTTTTACTGGATTTAATTTAATCTTAACTTTAAATTCTCGTTGTGAAGCAGCAGGACTAATAAAAGTACGGCCCACATAGTGATTACGAGTAAATCCATTGTGATAAGGAATTCCGGATTCCATGGAATATCCCACAGCAGCAAAGTTTCCTGAGTCAGGCACCGCTATAACCAAATCTGCTTCGACTGGATTTTCCCGGGCAAGCTGTCGACCTAAATTTTCGCGAACAATGCCAACCGTTTGACCAAAAACTAACGAATCTGGTCGAGAAAAATAAACATACTCAAAAATACAATGAGCTTTTTTAGTCGATTCATCTTTAAATGGAAATAAACTTCTCATTCCATTTTTATCAATAATTAAAATTTCACCTGGCTCAATATCACGAACATATTTAGCGCCAATTAAATCAAACGCACAGGTTTCTGAAGCAATCACGTAAGTATCATTAAGCTTCCCTAAACAAAGAGGTCTAAACCCGTAAGGGTCACGTGCCCCTATCAAAGAATCCTCCGAAAGGATAACGATAGAAAAAGCTCCTTTAATTTTCTTAAAAGCTCCTTCTAACGAATCTTCTCGAGTTCTATAACTTGGTTTTGCCATCAAATGAATAATAATCTCTGAATCTGAAGTACTATTAAAAATGGATCCATAAGCTTCTAATTCATCTCTTAAGTAACGAGCATTTACTAAATTACCATTATGCGCTATAGAAATTTTTCCTCGAGAATAATCAACCATATAAGGTTGTGCATTCTTAATTGTTGAAGCCCCAGAAGTTGAGTAACGGACATGACCAATAGCCGCACTACCTGGTAATTTTTCTAATCTTTCTTCATCAAAAACTTCATTTACCAACCCAACATCTTTTTGCATATACAGAGTCTCACCATCTGAAGATACAATCCCAGCAGCTTCTTCTCCTCTATGCTGAAGAGCAAACAGTCCTAGGTAAGTTAACGGGGCTGCCTCTGGGTGATTAAAAATTCCAAAGACACCACATTCATCTTTTAGTTTATCTTCATTAGGATCCGCTATTACTTGATTAGACATTATTTTAAGACTCCATCCTTCGTGGTATAGCATTTTGAAACGTGTTTTCAATATCTTTTACGGATAACTCGATTAAAGATTCTATTGTTAACTGCTCACCACCTACGGTTCCAATTTTCTTAAAAGGGACGCCTGATTTGTTTAATACAGCATCTACTTCACTAGCTTTCGTAGGATCCAAACTTAATAACACCCGAGATTGAGATTCCCCAAAAAGAAGAGCATCTTTTCTCACTTCGTTTTCGTCATACACACCGCAGTTATCTATTGTTGCTCCAATGAATTTTCCTGGGCTAATCAAACAAGATTCACTTAAACTAACAGCGAGCCCTCCATCGGAGACATCATGACAAGAATTGACTAGTTTTTTGTTTTGTAACGCTCGAATAGCTTTATGTAAATCTAACTCTACATCCAAATTAAGTTGTGGCGGTCTACCACTACGAAGACCATGCACTTCCAAAAGATATTGAGAACCACCTATTTCATTAAATGTTTCTCCCAATAAGTAAATGACGTCTCCTTCGTTCTGAAAAGAAGAAGGGGTTCTTAACTCAATATCAGGAACAACACCCAGAAGTCCAATAGTCGGCGTTGGGTAAATAGCTCCCTGAGGACTCTCATTATAGAAGCTTACATTTCCTCCCGTGATTGGGACATCAAAAGCGTTACAAGCATCTTTAATACCATTAATAGCTTGATGAAACTGCCAGAAGATTTCAGGTTTCATAGGGTTTCCAAAATTAAGACAATCCGTAACCCCTAAGGGATCTCCCCCGACACAAACCACATTACGCGCAGCTTCAGCAACAGCAATTTTTGCTCCTTCATAAGGATCTAAGTAGCAATAAAGTCCGTTACAATCCGTAGAAACAGCCAAACCTCTTTTTGTTCCTTTAATACGAACCAAGGCAGCATCATGACCTGGTAAATAAACAGTATCAGTTCGAACCATATGGTCATACTGTTCAAAAATCCAAGACTTAGAAGCGATAGAAGGAACATCTAATAATTGCAATAATGTTTCATTAAAATCTTTGGGTTCTGAAATAGAACTGATATTAAAGCTCCGAGTCTCTTTTAAATACTCAGGCTCTTTCTCTTCACGTTCATAAAGAGGCCCATCATCGGCTAACGCTTTTGCTGGAATTTCAGCAACAAGCTTTTCTCCATCAAAAACGCGCATCATATGACCTTCACATACCTCACCAATCTTAACCGCATGTAAATCCCATTTTTCAAAAATATCTTCGACAACTTTTTCTTTTCCTTTTTTACCAATAATCAACATACGTTCCTGAGATTCGGACAACATGGTTTCATAAGGAATCATTCCTGTTTCTCGAAGAGGAACTTTTTGTAAATCAATTTCAACCGCAGAATCTCCACGACTTGCTGTCTCACAAGTAGAACAAGTTAATCCAGCAGCACCCATATCTTGAATACCCACAATATCATTTGTTTTAATAATTTCTAAACAAGCTTCTAGTAATAATTTTTCTTTAAACGGATCTCCCACTTGAACTGCAGGTCGATCTTCATCCGAAGACTCTGACAATTCTTTTGAAGCAAAACTAGCACCACCCAAACCATCACGACCGGTGGTAGCACCTACATAATAAACAGGGTTTCCAACGCCCGTAGCTGCTCCTTTAGCTAACTCATCATGTTTTAACAACCCAACACTCATGACATTAACTAATGGATTTCCGGTATAAGAAGAATCAAAATAAATTTCTCCACCAATGGTTGGAATACCAATACAGTTTCCATAATGCGCTACACCAGAAACAACACCTCTCAATAAATGCTTTGATTCTTTTTCATCTAAATTTCCAAAACGTAAAGAGTTCATATTTAAAATGGGACGAGCACCCATCGTAAAAATATCTCTTAAAATACCACCCAATCCCGTAGCAGCACCTTGGAAGGGCTCTACAGCTGATGGATGATTATGACTTTCAATTTTAAATACCACAGCATAGTCGTCACCAATATCCAGACAACCTGCATTTTCTTCTCCAGCCTTCACCATTACCTTGGGTCCATCGGTAGGCAAAGTTTTCAATAGAGGTTTAGAATTCTTATAGCTACAATGCTCTGACCACATCACACTAAAAATTCCTAATTCCGTAAAATTAGGTTCACGTCCCAAAATAGTTTTAATGCGCTCATATTCTTCTGGTGTAATTCCGTGTGCCGCAATTAGCTCTTTTGTGATTTCGGGTTCTGCTGTTTTTTGAGTTTTATCTGTCATTGTGTCCATAGTCTCTTCTTTTTTTGCTGTTTGGTTAAACCTTGGCTAATAAAGAATCCCAAATATATTTTCCGTCCGAACTTCCCAAAACATCTTCAGAAACTCTTTCAGGATGAGGCATCATTCCCAAAACATTTCCCTTCTCATTCATAATCCCTGCAATATGCTCTACACTTCCATTAGGATTAAATTCATCACTAACTTCCCCAGCTTCAGAGGCATACCGAAAGATAATTCTATTTTCATCTTTCAATTGTTGAACTGTATCCGAGTCTGCTGTGTAGTTACCTTCTCCATGCGCAATAGGAACCTGTATTAATTGCCCTCGATTCATTTGATTAGTAAAAATAGTTTCACTATTTTCACAACGCAACCAGACATTCTTACAAATAAATTTTAAAGAACGATTCGCAAGCATTGCCCCAGGTAACAAACCTGCTTCGAGTAAAATTTGAAAACCATTACAAATTCCAATAACTTTCCCACCCTTGTTAGCGTGGTTAATCACTTCTTTCATAATAGGCGAAAAACGAGCAATGGAACCCGTTCTTAAATAATCTCCGTAACTGAACCCTCCGGGAAGCACAACAAGATCTGACTTTTTTAAATCGCTATCTTTGTGCCATACAAATTGAACATCCACGCCCATTACCTGTTTCAACACGTGAAAACAATCGGTATCACAATTAGATCCTGGAAATACTACTACAGATGCTTTCATTCTTTTATCCTTTGTCTTCGTAAAACGAATTGCGGAATGCGAATTGCGCAAAACAAAAAATTAATAAAAAACTTTATTTTATAAAACTTATACCTTCTGCAAATTGACCGTATATTCTTCAATAACTGGGTTAATTAAAAGTTTGTCACACATGTTAGCTATTTGAGATTTTGCTTCATTCTCATCTTTTGCTTTTAATGACACTTCAAAGAATTTTCCAACACGTAAATCTTCGGTATCATTAAAACCTAGATGATGTAGCGCATCCAAAACCGTTTGACCTTGTGGATCTAAAACCGATTTTTTCAACGTTACATTAAGCTTTGCATTAAATGTATTCATCGTTATTCCCCTTTATACAAATTCTAGTTACGATCCAATTCTTGAAAGCATTTCTTGGTAGGCATCTTCAACACCACCCAAATCTTCACGAAAACGATCTTTATCTAATTTTTTTCCAGTTCCCTTTTCCCAAAAGCGACAGGTATCTGGAGAAATTTCATCCGCTAAAATTATTGTGTCTTTATAGCGACCAAACTCTAATTTGAAATCAACTAAATCAACATTTAGCTCACCAAAGAATTTCACCAAAAGCTCATTCACCTTTAAGCCATACTTCTTAATAACAGCCATCTCTTCGTCGGTAGCTAATCCAATAGCTTTTGCATGATCTTCATTAATCAAAGGGTCATCTAACTCATCTTCTTTGTAGTGAATTTCATAGACGGGTTCCTTTAATACAATACCTTCTTTAATGCCTAGTAACCGAGTGATTCCGCCTGCTGTAATATTACGAACGGTTACCTCTAAAGGAACGATCTCTACTTTTTTAATCAACATTTCACGATCAGATAGCTGTTTTTCAAAATGCGTTGGAATTCCTTCTTTTTCTAACCACTGAAAGATAACCGAAGAAATCTTATTGTTCACAATACCTTTTCCAACAATCTCACCCTTCTTCTTTGCATTAAATGCGGTGGCATCATCTTTAAAATCCTGAATAACCAAATCAGGGTCCGATGTTGCGAATACTCTTTTAGCTTTTCCTTCGTATAACAATTCTTGCTTTTCCATAATTTTCATCCTTTATAAAAATGCGTTAAGCGAAATGCGAATTGCGCAAAACTAAAACATAAAAGCCATCAATATCTCGCTTTATGCTTTTCAGGCCTTTGTCTTGCGCAATTCGCATTCCACAATTCGAACGACGAGTTATAGTCCTAAGCGTTTAAAAATAGCTCCCACATTTTTAGTGTGGTAAGAATAATCAAAAACATTTTTAATTTCATCTTCAGAAAGATGTGTTTTAATTTCACCATCTTCCAAAACAACAACATCTAAATTTTTACCTTCATCCCAAACCTTAGCTGCACATTGCTGAACAATACGATAACCATCTTCTCGTGTTAAACCCTTCTCTACTAACTTTAGTAAAAGGCCTTGAGAAAAAACCATTCCCCTACTTTCTTCCATATTGCTCATCATGTTGTCCTCATGCACATCCAATTCTTTAACCACTTGAATCATTTTGTTTAGCATATAGTCCAACAAAATAGTGGAATCAGGAAAAATAACTCGTTCTACTGATGAATGAGTAATATCTCTCTCATGCCAAAGCGCCTGGTTTTCAAAAGCAGATAAAGCATATCCTCGAATAGTACGCGCAAGTCCAGCAACACGTTCACAAGTAATAGGGTTTCTTTTATGAGGCATTGCTGAAGAACCTTTTTGCCCCTTCTTAAAACTTTCTGAAACCTCAAGTGTCTCTGTCTTTTGTAATAATCTAAATTCAGTAGCCAATTTATCTAAGGAACCAGCAATAACAGCAAGAGTCGCCATATAATAAGCATGTCGATCTCTTTGAACAATTTGTGTTGAAATAGGTGCTGGATCAAGATTCAATAAAGCTAACGATTCTTCTTCAATTTTAGGATCGATATTTGCAAAGGTCCCCACAGCACCAGAAATCTTTCCTACATTCATAGATTTCTGAGCTTCTATAAGCCGTTCTTTAGCACGTTGAAATTCTGCGTAAAAAATACCCATCTTTAATCCAAAAGTAATAGGTTCTGCATGAACTCCATGGCTTCGACCAATCATTAAAGTCATCTTATGCTTTACAGCCTGCTCTTTTAAAGCTTCTATTAACTGATCTAAATCGTTGAGAAGGATTTCTGAAGCTTGTTTTACCTGCAACGAAAGCCCCGTATCTAAAACATCTGAAGAGGTCATACCAAAATGAATATAACGCCCATCAGGACCAACGTTTTCAGAAACATTGGTTAGAAAAGCAATAACATCATGGTTAACTACTTCTTCAATTTCGGCGACACGTTTTACATCAAATTTTGCTTTAGGAATAACTTTGGATGGAATATCTTTAGGGATAACACCATGCTTGGCTTGTGTTTCAAGCACAGCTAATTCTACTTTTAACCAAGTATTTAGTTTGTTCTCTTCCGTCCAAATCTTTGCCATCTCTGGACGCGTGTATCGTTCGATCATTTGATTTTTCCTTTGTTAAAGCATTTCCATCAACTCTAGAGGTTCATGGTAAAAACTGGTAGCCCCTACGGGAGTTGAACCCGTGTTACATGGATGAGAACCATGCGTCCTAGACCACTAGACGAAGGGGCCCAAAACTAAAAAATATGTATTTTGGAACGAAATCAAAGGTAACTATATGTTGTGCTTATTAGGGTGAGAATTCACCATAAACACAAGATAATAGTATAACTTAGAGGCTCTTTGTTGGCAAGATAAATGAAATATTGAGCTAAAATATTAGGGTCAAATAAGGTAAATTGGCCTACTAGAAGCGGCAGCGGACAAGCCAATAGATGACAATAAAGAAGTGCCACCAATGGATTTTTTTGCCTTCAGAATAACCCCGACCACTATAGGAACAAGGGGTTTCATAAACACGATAATTTCGGTTTTTAAAGATCTTAGCAGTCATTTCAGGCTCTACTCCAAACCCTTTTGCCTTTAAATCTAATGATTGGGCAATTTCTCGTCTCATGACTTTGTAACAAGTCATCATATCTGTAAGAACAGTATCATACATAATATTGGTAAGAAAATTTGCGGCTTTATTTCCAACATAATGCCAAAAGAAAAACACACGGTGGGTTCCAATAAAACGAGAACCATAAACAACATCTGCTTTATCATTGAGGATCGTGTCTAAAAGATGTGGATATTCTTCAGGATGATATTCCAAGTCAGCATCTTGAATAATCACGAGGTCCCCTGTAATTTCTTTAAAACCAGTTCTGAGCGCTGCGCCCTTCCCTTGATTGCTATCATGATACAAAACTCTTATTTCATTTTTCTCATCCTTATAACCCTCAAGTGTCTTTAAAATATCTCGAGTTCCATCAGCGGAGCCATCATCGACAATAATAATTTCTTTATCGTAGTCCACTGCTTTAACACGCCCTAAGATTTCTTCTATTGTTTTCTTTTCGTTATAACAAGGAATCACTACTGATAATTTCATAAATCACTCCTGAGTTTAAAAATACGAAATAAAAATCAAAAAACTGTCATCCTCGAGCGTCAGCGAAAGATCTAAATCTCTTAGATTAAAGGAGCCTATTTATTAGATCCTTCGCTTCGCTCGAGAATGACAAACTTTCTTACTTCAATGTTGATTTCAAAAAAGAAATTGTCGAACTTGTAAATTGTTGAGGGTCTGTCTTAAATAAATTTCTTCTCCCTCTTTTAATTACCTCTTCGCGTTTTTCAAAATCATTTAAAACGCTTTTTATACTCTGTGAAATCTCATCTCTTTTATCACTAGAGTTGGTAATATTCTCATAAGTTTCATCTAATCGCAATCCTGATTTTAAACCAATTACAGGAATATCCATAGAAGCTGCATCATTGAGAACATCCGCCATCAACTCACTCCAAACCATAGGGTCATAAGTAGGGTCAATCAAAACATCCATTGCACTCAAATAATTTTTAATTCTTGGATAATCAAACTCCCCCACCAATTTGGTTCTAGAGTTCAAACCCAAAGCTTCTAATTTCTCCTGAATTTCCTTTTTATCATTACTTTGCCCTACAATTAATAAAGAGAAATTAAGAGGAATCCTAGCAAAAGATTCGAGTAAAATAAACAAAGCTTGTTTTGATATCTTAGGCTCAATATAACCAACAACCTGCTGATTGAGTCCTAATGATTTCTTAATATCTAAAGGTGATTTCTGTTGTTGGTCTTCATCAAATTGAAACTCGGATGGGAGCTCTATAATCTTTCCTCCAAACCCCTTTCTCAACAAATTATTACTCACAATTTTATTTGTAGAGAAAATGCAAGACAGTTGCTGATAATTCACTTTCTCTATTTTTTTCTTAGAGGCAGATAACTGTTTATAACGAGGATCTCTTGCTGTACAGAAAACTCTTCCCCAAGGCATAAATAATCTCTTGATTCGAATCCACTTTGTTAGCAAACGACTGGTAGGCTCATCGTCAACCCATAAAATATCAGGATGAAATTTAAGTGCCTGCCATACATCTAAAAAGAAAATCACTCTTCTAGAAAACCATTTACTCGAAAAACTCTTATACGTAACTGTTTTAAACTTATTATGTCCATTAACATTTTCATAATGAAACACACTTCCAGAAGAACGTTCCTTCCAAAAATAAGGCATTAAAATTTTAATTTGAACATTCGAATTTTCGGCAAGAAGTCTAAACTTATGTTGATGCCTAGGAATAATGGCCCGTTGGCTAATGATGAGTATTTTCATTAGGCTCAAGTTTCTTTTTTAAAAATAGAGCTGCCGCACCCCATAGCCCCAGAAGGAAAATCCAAGGAATAACTCCTCCATAATAGTCTCCCCCGCCATACAACCACTCCAGAGAAGTTCCTTTTGCAGCAAAAAAGTTAACATCTACCTTAAGGAATAAAACCACACCTGCATGAATACCAATAGCCATGTATAAAGATTTAGTCTTCACAAAAACATAAGACAAGATACAACCAAACAAGAGTAAACCAAAAAAGTTAGGGAGTACATGTTGCCAATCCCCTAAAGGTTTTAACCAACTAATCAAAACAGAAAAACTATCTGCAACTGAAGGCTCATCCCAAGGCTGTTTCGTGCCTCTAAAGAAATGAACTACCGAATACAAAGAGTTGGTAATAATAAAGCTCCAAAATCGAGTCATAACTTTACAGAGGGTCAGAAAAATAAACCCTCTAAAGAAAAACTCTTCAAGCGTTGCTACTAAAAGCCCCGTACACAATGCTTTAAAAACACGTTCAGGAATCCGATCCCATTTCACCCGAAGCCCAACATCATAAACACCCATAAAGGATTCAAATAAAGCTAAAGAAACAAGCGTTCCAATTCCAAATAAAAGTCCCCAACCAATCCAACGATAAAAATTTTTATCAGAAGTAAATCCGTATTGTTGAAAAATGCGCAAATCCTTTTTAATAAATACAGCAATAGCTATAAAACCAAATATCATGACCAATCGAGACAAAACACGTTCAAAAGGATATTTGCTCTCAACGAGCGGAAAAATAAGTGGTGCTAAAATAGCAGGAATCCCAATCACAAGAAACACGATAAATAAAAATTTCAATAGGATTTTCATAATTCCCTTTCTAACTAGTTATTTACAGCTAAAGTTAACTCTAATTCCACAAACGCACCTAGAGGCAAACTGTTTACACCCACTGCAGAGCGCGCGTGACGACCTTTCTCACCAAAGATTTCTAACAACAAATCTGAGGCTCCATTAATCACTTTTGGGTGCTCTTTAAATCCAGTTTCGCTTTGAACATAGCCCACCAAACGAACAACTTGTCCAACCTTGTCTAAGTCACCCAGAAAACCTTTAATAACACCCATAGCATTCAGTAAAGCAACTCGAGCTGCTTGCTGACCTCGTTCTACGCTATCAGCACCTGCAAAACCAGATAAAACTTCCCCATTGGCTAACTTAGGCAAAACACCACTTAAATAAACCAAATCCCCTACTTGATGGATAGGAACATAAGAGCCTAGGGGTGAAGAAGATTCTGGAATAACCAACCCTAGTTCTTTTAGCTTCTGTTCAGCACTCATAATTTCTTCTCCGCAATAATTAAATTACATATTCCAAAAGTTAAAGAATGTGGCTTCACATCAGAAAATCCAGACTGCTTTAGTTTACTGGTTACTTGAGATATATTATAAAATTTTTGAATAGAAGTAGATAAAAAACGATAAGCTTTACTAGAACCTGAAAAAAGAGCTCCTATTAAAGGTAAATAAATATTTAAATAAGGAAAATACAAAAGCTTCATCCACCACGCTGTGGGTCTAGTTAACTCTAATACGACTAACTTCCCGCCCGGTTTAAGCACTCGGAAACTCTCTTGAAAATATAAGTCTAAATCACTAATACTTCTTAACACAAAAGCGCAACTAACTAAATCAAAAGACTCCTTTTCATACGGAAGATTAGGAATCTCAACACGTTCAAAAGAGGCTCTCTCACCTAATCGCTTCTTAGCTTGTTTTAACATCTGCTCTGAAAAATCTATCCCAATAGCTTTTTTAAAAGAATGCTGATTGACGAAATCTTCTAAAAAAACTCCAGAGCCCGTTCCAACATCTAGTATCGAAGAAACATTTTCGTTTACCGATAATTGAACCGCTTTTTTTCTCCACAACTTATCTTGTTTAAAACTTAAAAGCTTATTCAAAAAATCATACTTAGGCGCAATCTCATCAAAAATATGATTAATCTCTTCTGCTGATTTGGAATAGGATTTTATTTGGGATGATGGCATAGAACTAGTCGATGTACTTTACTATTTTATAGTTGGTGTCTCGCTGAGCAGCTCGATTACCTGTTTTTTTAATCAATCGAATAAATTCGTTAGTGTCTGTTTCATTAGTGATTCCTGTTGCCTTAACCACACGTTCTTCCATTAGAATACCACCCATATCATTAGCACCAAAAGATAAAGCAATCTGAGCTAACTTAACACCTTCAGTAACCCAACCGGTCTGAAAATTTGGAATATTATCAATCATTAAACGGGCCACCGCCATTGTTCTTAAGTAATCTTCTCCACCCGCCATAGGAATGTGGCTCATTCGAGGAGTTCCTGCAGCTGAAAAACTCCAAGGAATAAAAGCTCTGAACACATTCGTTTCATCTTGTAATTCTCGCAGCCTTAAAAAATGAATAACTCTTTCTTCTATTGTTTCGACATGTCCGTACATCATGGTGGCTGATGCTTTAAGACCCGACTTATGGCAAGATCTCATAATATCTAACCAGCGATCTGCTGGAGCTTTTTTAGGACTAATTTGTTGCCGAACGCGATCAACTAAAATTTCTGCTCCCCCACCAGGAAAAGAATTAAGCCCTGCTTCCTTCAAAGCAGCAAAAACTTCTTCAGCCGTTATTTTTTCGCATTTGCATAAATAATCAATCTCTTCTGGAGACATAGAGTGAATATGAACTTGAGGGAAATGTTCCATAACTTTTTTAAACAAGTCGGTATAGTGTTTCATCCGAAGGTCTGGATTAATCCCGCCTTGAAAAAGAACCTGCGTCCCATTAATTGCTGTTAAATCCGTTAAGTTTTGATTAATCTCATCCCACTGTGTTACATATCCTTTATCTGTTCTTGGTGGCGTATAAAAGGCACAAAAATCACAATCCACAATACAAACGTTAGTGGTAGCAATATTACGATCAACAACAAAAGTAACTACGGGTTCTGGATGAAGTTGATTCTTTACTTGGTTTGCTGCATATCCTAACAAAGTAAGATCTGCATTAAAAAGAAGAATCCCTTCCTCAAGACTAAGTCGTTCACCATCTAAACGACGCTCTAAAATACTTTCAATTAATTTAGAATCTACTGTTTCTGTTCTCTGTATCATGAGGCAAACTCCAGTTTTTTTATTTGAGGAATAATTCCTAACCGATGTGCTTTTTCATAGAAAATATGTAAACCTTGCACTGTTTTTTCATTAAGACCAAAATCAAACAATGCTAAATACTCTTTAACTTCTTGTTCCGACAACCCATGCAATGTTGGGCTAAACTTTTCGTGTTTTATTCTTAATGATTCAAAGTCCAAACAGTTCTTTGATACTCTTTCACGCATCTGATGACTTAAAGCCTGAACACTCTCTTTGTTTTCATTGTAATAATCTTTACGAACCAACCATAAAGCAAAACAAAAAGGGCTTTTCATCCAAGCCCACCACAAAGAAGCTAAATCATAACAACGAACATTTGTATCTTTTAAACGATGATTTAGCAAAAGCGCTTTATCGCCAATAACTAAGCATGGCTTACCTTCACTAATTGCTTCAGCCTCATCTTGTTCTCCTAAAGAAACAAGCTCCACTTGAAGCTCAAAACAATCCTTTAATAAAATATCTAACAAAACTATAGAACTTGCTGTTTCAGAGGTATAAAAAATCTGTTTTTTATTTAGCGAAGTTAATTCTTCTTCACAAAACAAATTAACACTCAAACAATCCTCTTTGGCACTTAATCCAAGCCCAGGAAGAACAAAGTATTTATCTGGATTTCTTGCATACTCTATAGAGGACGCAAGCGTTACATCTGTTTCACCATTCTGAATCAACTGATTTAACTGCGATGGTGGTGCATCAAAAAATTTTAAATCAAAATCATTTCCTTCAGCTTCTAATCCCGAAAAAAAAGGAAGTGCATTAATATAAGAAGGTCGACCGAAATTGATTTGAGTTTTTCTTTTGAGCTCTACCATATTATTCGTAACTAGAATTTACCAATCTTGGCTTTCTATTAGCTGTTTCAATAATGCGTACTAATTCATTTTGTTTTAAGAATATAGGTGTTTGAGCACCTGCATTATGCATAATAGTTTCATCAATTGCCATCCCCCCTAAATCATCCACACCAAAGGATAAGGACACTTGAGCTAACTTCTCTCCTAAAGTTGTCCAAAATGCTTTTAAATGAGGGAAATTGTCTAAGAAAATTCGGGCAACAGCATAAATTCTTAAATCTGTATAGGCATCTACAAAAGGGATATGATCTAACTCCGTATTTTCAGGATGAAATGCTAAAGGAATAAAAGCATTAAAACCATTTGTTTTATCCTGAACATCACGAAGACGTTTCATGTGGTCCGCAATATCTTCTTCATTCTCGATATGACCATAAAGCATGGTGGCATTTGTTTTCATACCCGCTTCATGTGCATACTCGTGAACCTGTAACCATTTTTCTGCAGAAATTTTTCCTTTGGCAATTTTAGGCCGGACACGTTCTGAAAAAATCTCAGCTCCTCCTCCAGGCATAGAACAAAGACCCGCTTCTTTTAACTGTCGGATTACTTCGGTATGAGGTAATTTTGTTTGGCGAGCAAAATGATCAATTTCAACTGCAGTGAATGCTTTAATAAACACACCCAAGTTTAAATCACGGATGCGACTCATTATTGCTAAAATATATTCAAAAGGGGCTTTATACGTAACACCACCCACAATATGGACTTCATTAATTCTATAGTTTTCATATGCATCTTTAACACGCTTTTCTATTTCATCTAAAGACAATAAATAAGCATCCTCATCTCCTTCAACGCGCGAAAAAGCACAAAGCTGGCAACTTAAATAACAAATGTTTGTGTAATTAACATTTAAATAAGCGCTATAACAAACTTCTTCTCCGGCAATACGTTTTCGAACCGTATCCGCCAAAAATCCTAACGTATTAATTTCATCTGTTTTTAGCAGCTCTACTGCTTCTTGTTCTGAAATACGTTCTTCGGATAAAACTTTATCTATAATTGTTGAGTGTTTGGAATTCTTCCACAGTTTCATCTACAGTTCCCCATCGTTTATATAGTTTGTGATCAACATCAAAATAGTCCAACATCTTTCCAACCACAAAATCCACTAAATCATCTATCTTTTTAGGCTTATGATAGAAGCCTGGATTTGGAGGCATAACACAAACACCTGCTTTGGAAAGTTTTAACATATTCTCTAAATGAATTGAGCTAAAAGGCATTTCTCGGGGTGCAATCATTAACTTTCTACCTTCTTTAATGGTTACGTCTGCTGAGCGAGAAATAAGATTTGAAGCAATACCATTAGCTACTTCAGCTAAAGTATTCATTGAAGCAGGACAAATAATCATGCCCCGAGTTTTATAAGAACCACTGGCCACAGATGCCGCAATATCTCGGTAGCGAACCAACTCCACATGTTTAGCAATTTCATCGGTAAATAAAGACTGAAGAAATTCATCCGACTCTTGTGCTGGTAATTCTAAATCCAACTCTTTTTCAAACACAAGACGAGCTGCAGGTGAAATCATGAAGATTACGGGGATATTTGCTTCAACTAAAGAGCGTACTAATTTAAGTCCGTATATAGAGCCGCTAGCTCCTGTCATCGCAACAATCATAGGGTGTGATTTTTTCATCATTAATTCCTCAGTGTAAAATCTAATAAAGTTCCTAAAAAAACAAAAACACTAAAATAAACATTGGGCACAAAAAATATTTTGGGAATTACAGCTAAATTTATTTCCCGAGCCTGAACCTGCTGCTGAACAATTAATAGGAAGCCTGCAAATAATCCTATCCAATAAAAAAAGCCTAGTTGGTTAAACCAACCCAAGTAAACTAAACTTAATAATGTAATACCATGAAACAACCGAGATAAATTCAAACTAGTTGTTCTGCCAAACTTAGAGGGAATGGAAAACAACCCCTTACTACGATCAAAATCTTCATCCTGTAAGGAATAGATTATATCAAACCCAGCAACCCAGAATAATACAGCTACAACTAAAGGCAATGGCTCGAATGAAAATGCTCCACTAGAAGCTATCCAGCCTCCCATAGGCGCAACACCTAATATTCCACCTAAGTACAGATGCGTTACCCAGGAAAAGCGCTTAAACAAAGGATAAGTAAGCACCATAACAAATGGAATAACAGATAAAAGCAAACATAATGAGTTTAAAAATGCCGCACACACAAAGTACAAAAGGCTCATAGGAATGAGGCTAACAATGAGAAAGATTTTTGAAATCTTTGCCTTTGATAAGGGCCAATCAACTGTCCGGGGGTTCTCTACGTCAAAACGAAAATCAATTAAACGATTTGCCACCATCCCGACGGTACGAAGACCCACCATACATCCTGTAACTAACAAAAAAGTTTTTAATGTCGGAAAACCTTTTTCGGCCAACACCAAACCTAAATAAGCAAAAGGTAATGCAAATAAAGTATGTTCAAATTTAATGGTATCTAAAAAATATTTCAATTTTCCATTCATTAATTTTTTCTACCATTCGCAAACCCATATTCTTCCCAACGCTTAGTGACCAAATCTTGAATTTCATCCGTCATTTTCATTTCTTCTGGCCATTCGCGACCCATACCTTCTTCCGGCAATTTATGGGTAGCATCAATACCCATTTTTCCTCCCCACAAATGCTGGGATGCTGAATGGTCTAATTCATCTACGGGCCCTTCAGAAAAAAGGATGTCTCTTTTAGGATCTACGTTGGCAAAAACTTTAAAAGCTACTTCACTCATATCATGAATATTTACATTTTCATCAAAAACAAAAACGAATTTTGAAAACATCAATTGACCCAAACCCCAAACAGAATTCATGATTTTTTTAGCTTGATTAGGGAAAGACTTTTTTATAGAAATTAAAATACAGTTGTGAAAAACACCTTCCCAAGGCAAGTGCATATCACGAATTTCAGGAAGAATCTTTTGAACCATAGGAATAAAAATACGCTCGGTGGCCTTCCCTAAGTAACAATCTTCCATTGGAGGTTTTCCTACAACAGTCGTTATGTAAATTGGGTTTTTTCGATGAGTCATACAAGTAACATGAAAAGCCGGAAAATCTTTAGCAGGCGAATAATAACCGGTATGATCTCCAAAAGGGCCTTCTTCTCTTAAATCATTAAGATCCACATAGCCTTCTAAAACAATTTCACTTTCAGCAGGAACTTCCAAATCAACTGTTTTACATTTAACCAACTCCACTGATTTTTTGCGCAAAAATCCAGCAAACAAAAATTCGTCAATATCTTTGGGTAGTGGTGCTGTTGCCGAATAGATACTAATGGGATCAGCTCCGATAACAACAGCGACTTCCATTCTGTTTTGATTGGAATCTTTTAGTTTTCTAAAATGCTCTGCTCCATCTTTATGAATCTGCCAATGCATTCCCGTCGTTTTATTATCAAAAACTTGCATGCGGTACATACCCACATTACGATGACCTGAAACAGGGTCTTTAGAAATAACTAACGGAAGTGTTATGAACTTACCTTTATCTTTAGGCCAACACTGAATCACAGGAAGTTTATCCAACATTTCCCCTTCAGTAATAACTACTTCTTGGCAAGGTGCTGAAGAAACCATTTTAGGCGTTGCTTTAGAAAGTTCTAATGCTTTAGGTAAGAGTTTTAATTTATCTAAAAATGAAGTAGGTGTTTTAATCTCAACCATTTCTTGAATGCGATCAGCAATATCATCATAAGAATCAACCTTTAATGCATCTAACATTCGACTATGAGAACCAAAGGTATTAATAAGAAGAGGAAAGGAACTACCCTTCACTTTTTCAAATAAAAGTGCTGGGCCCTCATTTTTTACAATGCGGTCGTTTATTTCTGTAATTTCTAACTCGGGGTCTACTTCTTGAGAAATTACATGGAGCTGTTTAGAATCTTTTAGATGTTGGACAAAAGAACTTAGATTTTGGAAAGACATAGATAATCCCCTAGCCAAATGTGTATCTCACTGCTCGAAGTTAAATTCAAATTGAGTAACTTTATTTGGCACTCCCAAGGAGGGTACCTGGTGTGCCTGGTTGAAAACCTGGCACACAATATAAAAACTTGATTTTATTATAAACCTCCTAGTACTTAAAACAACTACATTAAGCAGTAAGAGAAAGCGTATATTACTTCTTCTATAAACTGAAATCAATGGGAGTGTCATCCTAGGTGGTATATCACTAGACAAAGTCAGCTTCAAATTGAATAATTTTGTTTGGCAAACCTTAGTCGGGGACCTGGTGTGCCGGGTTAAAAACCTGGCACACAGTAATATTCTAGGCTAATTAATAGAAGGAACAGCTGTTTGTTGAGCTTCTGGAACAGGCATATTCTCAATAAGCATTTGGAAACCAGACTCTTCCCTTAAAAGATCAAAGTTGGTGTCCTTTTTTACTAATTGGGCTAAATTGGGTTCTTGCCCTAAGGCAATGCCTAATCTCTGAATTGCTTCAAACTTCTTACCCTGCGCAGCCAAGACAGCAGCAAGACCATAATTCGCCTGAGCGGATGCTGGTTCGATCTCAAGGCTGGTTGTATAACTGCTAATTGCCGCATCTAAATCTTTAGCTAAAAACTGAGCTTCACCCATATTTTGATATGCAATACTATAGTTAGAATTAATCACCACAGCTTGTTTATAATATTCAATGGCTCTCGCATAATCTTTGTTTCCGTTAGCATAAGCAACACCTAAATTATTAAACGCTGATGCAATTTGAGGATTAATCTCAATAGACTTTAATGCGTACTCTATAGACTTCTCATAATCTTTTTCAAAAATACTAATGACAGCAAGATCATTATAAGCATTTGCATTAGGACTAATACTTACTGCTGTACGCAAATAACGATGAGCAGACAAATAATCTTTTTGTAAAATAAACATTCTTCCAATACGTAAATAATCAGAAACAAATTGAGGTTGGCGATTAGATAATTCAAAAAACATTTCGCTGGCTTTAACAGAACGCCCTTGCAGCAACAACAGAACGCCCAAATTATAGTAGGAGCGACTAAAGTCAGGATCTATTTGAATCGCCTTTTGATAAGATTCGATTGCTTCATCAACTAATTGTTTTCTTTCAAATAAATTCCCCAATAAAAAATACATTGTTGGTGAGTTTGGATTTAATGCCATACCTTCGTCTATCATCTTCTCTGCCATAACAACATCACCATCAGAAATTGCCTGTATGGTATAAAGCATATTTCTTTGTATTTCTTTCGCATCACCTTCTTGGGCAAAAGCTTGAGGACAAGCAGCACCAATGGTTAATGAAAAGAAAAATATAAGTACAGCTAAACTTGGGGATTTAATTTTCATTGTACAACTCCTTTATAATCAAAGCCTTACTCGGCTTAGTCTTCTTTCTAGTTGATCAACTCGGTCCATTTTTCGTTCTAAAGCATCTATCTTTGATAAACGTCTCTCCATCCTTTGTAGACGCTCTACACGATCAGAAATTCGATCCATTTTTCCTTCCATCCTATCCACCTTTGAATCCAGACGTTTTACTTTGTAATTTAAATTCTTTAATCTAAGTTTAACATCTTCTATATCAGATTTCTCTTCTATCGCAAAATTTTGTTGCGCAGACACAGGAGCAGCACTGATTAGTATGAATACCCCTAAAATGAATAAAATCTGAATCTTTTTCATAGACTCCTCTACTTGAAAAACTATTCACTTAATATATCGGCAAGTTTAAATATAAATAAAAGAAAAATTGTATTAACATTAAATCAGCCTGTGGATAACTTTTTTTAAAAAAAATAAAAAAAATCACTTTTTTGTTTTACATTTAATTAGTTATCCCCTACAATACGCTCATAAATTTGTGGAACGTGAATATTTGTATGTCTACTTGGCATGCTATTTGTTCTGTATTTTTTATGTTTTATCTCAGAAAGTAATCTTAATTATTAATCGGAACAAGGAGGGAAATATGATTCCGAATTTGAAACTGGTAGTTGTATCAGTTTTACTGGTACCGTTTGTTTTAGCAAGCACTACTCCTGCTATCGCTGGTGGTTTAGAAGGCAGTGGTGATGTTGCTAAGCAAATTTCAGCATTAAAAGATCAAATCAATCAACTTTCTTCTACAGTTGGTGACTTAAAAAAAGACAACCTATCTTCTCAAGCTAGAACTAAAGAGCTTGAAAGTGAACTTGCTACGATTAAAGGCCTTACACCAGGTTCTGAAATTGCAGCTAGTATGGAAACTCGAGTTAACTCACTAGAAGATAAAGTTGGTGCTATTAAAATTAGTGGTGCTATTACAGGTATCGTACAAAGTTCTGTAAACCACAAAATTAATTCAAGCACACAAGCTAATAACATTAATTTCACACCTAATCGTTTTGGTCAAACAACAAATGACCAAGCTATTGGTGCTGGGTCATTTGACTTATATCTTGAAGCTAAGATATTAGACAACACCCGCATTTACGCTAACTTGGAAGCTAATTCAACAAACCAAGTTTTCGGTTCACTTTTCGCTCCTAATGGAAACATTACCGTTAGTACCAACACAGCAGCAACCGGTACAGACGTATTGAATTTATTAGAAGTATATGCTGAAAGTGAATTCTATGATGGCCGTCTTGTTACTACCGTTGGTAAGATTGACTTAACCAACTATTTCGATGGTAACAATGTTGCTTGGGATGAGCATCGTCAATTCCTTGCTGGGGCTTTCTTAGATAACCCTACGTTCACTGCAGTACTACCTTTCAACACTATCGGTGCTAGAGCTTCTTACGATATTGGTTGGGGACTTACAGCTCAGATCGCTGCTGTTAGTGCTGACAATGCAGGAACAAAACTTTTCAACGACGCATTTGGTATTTTAGAAATTGACTACAATACCCAAATTTTTGGTCGTGAAGGAAACTATAGAGTTTATGGTTATGTTCGCCAAGCTGCAGACGTTTCTAGTGCTTCTCTAATTGCTGCTGGTGAATCTGATGCGATTGGTTTTGGTTTTAGTTTTGACCAAACAATCACAGATAAGTTTACCGTATTCTCTCGCTTTGGTTTTAACTCATCTAAACTTGCTATTTTAGGTGGCGTTGAAAACTCAGTAACTGTCGGTGGTGAATATGTTGGTCTATTACCTAATCGTCCTAACGACGTTTTTGGTGCTGCTTGGGGAACCATTAAACCAACAGACGGACCTTTCGTTTCTCCTGAAACACCTGACAACGAAGTATTTATGGAATTCTACTATAATTACGAAGTAGCAAATAACTTCCACATTAGTCCAGTATTACAGTTCATCAAACATCCTTTAGGTGATGACGATGAAAACTGGTCTTCTATTTTTGGTGGAAGAGCTTTACTTGAGTTTTAATTAGTTCTATTTTTTCGGAAGGCTGTCCTTCCTTGTACTTTCTGGGATCAAAAAAACCCTCCAACAATTAATCGTTGGAGGGTTTTTTTATGTCTAAAACACTTCTCTAGTTTAATACTTATCGCTTATTCGTTGCGCTTTTCTTGCTCTACTTTGTCTTAATGCTCGCTCTCTTCTAAGACGGTCTGATCGTTTTTCAAAACGAAGAGATTTCTTATGATCTTCCATCACACCAGCCCGTTTGATCTTAGTCTTGAATTTTTTTAGTGCTTGTTCAATATTCTGACCTTCTCTGAGAGTCACTTTAATCACAGATACCCACCACCCTTTTTTATAATTTAGCTTTCAATTGAAGAGTAGCTGATATAAGAAAACAAGTCAAACCCGTTTAAACAAGGTAGATCATAGTTGGATTCTCCTCCTGAGGCGGATCCGTCCTCTGGCGGAAAATTGAGGAGTTTTGTTCTCCCCACAAAGGTCCTGTACCTGGTGTGCCGGGTTGAAAACCTGGCACACATAAATACACACTATTCACCCAATTTTTAAGCCAAAATAGGCTAAATAAGCGTTTTATCTAGCCTCTAGGATGGAATTCCTTATGAATGCCCTTAAGTCGATCTTTAGATACGTGGGTGTAAATCTGAGTGGTGCTAATATCGGCGTGACCTAGTAATTCTTGGACAATACGTAAATCGGCTCCACCCTCAAGCAAATGGGTGGCAAAAGAATGACGCATTGTGTGAGGAGTAATACTTTTAGAGATATTGGCTGCTTTTGTGTATTTCTTGATAATGCCCCAGAAGGCTTGTCGGGTAAATTTCTTCCCCTGCTTATTTAAAAAAAGTTCTGAGGATTTCGTTTTTATTTTTTCTCGAATATTTCGGATGTATATTTGAACAACATCTCGGGCATATTGCCCTAAAGGGATTATTCTCTCTTTATCTCCCTTCCCCGTACATTTTAAAATTCCACTATTAAAATTAATACCTGAAAGTTTTAAATTTGCTAATTCGGAAACCCTCATGCCTGTGGCATAAAATAATTCTAGAATAGCCCGATCTCTCATTTTAGTTTTAGATCTTCCTTCAGTAGCTTTAAGCATTTTCTCAACTTCTTTCAACGATAAAAATTCAGGTAATTTTTTCCAAGTTTTTGGAGAATCTAAAGTAGTGGTTATATCAATCTTCAAATAACGTTCTCGGACTAAAAATCTGTGGAATATTTTTATGGAAACTAAATGTCTAGCAATGGAGGCAGAAGCTAATTTCTTCTTTTTTAACATTAGCAAAAAATTGTGAATTAAAGTGGTGTCTACTTTAGCTAAATTAGTAATTTTTTTCGTCTTTAAATAATCTTCATAATCTCTTAAATCGCTTTGATATGCTTTTAGACTATTCTTAGCTAGTAGCCTTTCAACAGATAAATACTCCATAAACAAAGTTATATAAGTCGAGATTTTTTCAGCCATTAGTTATTTCGCCCTTCCTCTAACATTTTATTAAATTTTTTCTCGTCTAATATCTCGACACCCAATTTCTCAGCCTTTTTCAACTTTGATCCAGCTTCTCTACCAGCAACAACAAAATCTGTTTTTTTACTAACTGAAGAACTTACCTTCCCTCCTAGTAAACGAACTTCTTTTTCAGCTTCAGATCGAGAGAGTTCTTCTAATGTTCCTGTAATCACAAATGTCTTATCTTGAAACTGTTTAGCTATTTTCCTCTTCTCTTTAATATCGAACTTTACACCAATTTTTTTAAGTTTTTCGAGAATCTTTTTTGCTCCCTTACTACTAAAATAATCAATAATTTCCTTTGCGACAATATCGCCAATTTCATGTATCTCTACTAGCCCGTCAAAACTAGCTTCTGATAACTCTTCTAGTGAATCATATTGATTTTCTAAAACTTGAGCAACATGCTCTCCTACTTCATCAATGCCCAGCCCAAATATGAGACGGCTCAAGGGTCTTTCTTTACTCTCTTCAATACCTTTCAGTAGATTCTCAGCAGACTTCTTTCCCATTCGCTCTAAATTCGAAATATCCTCTAAAGTTAAGTTATAAATATCAGGTAAATCCACTACCAGTTTTTTATCCACCAATTGATCTATAAGAGAAATTCCCATTCCATCTATGTCCAAGGCATCTTTCATTGCAAAGTGTCTAATTCGGCCCTTTAATTGCTCAATACAGGCTAAATTAGTGCAAAGAACAGCGACTAGCTCTCCTTGTTGAGATACCGGCTCATTACAGGCCGGACATTTTTGGGGAAACTTGTAACGGGGAAGATTATTTTTTCGTTTTTTAGACAGGACTTCAACTACCTTTGGAATAATCATCCCACTTTTCTCAACAAGCACATGATCCCCAATACGAACATCTAAACGTTCTATTTCATCCTTATTATGAAGGCTAGCTCTAGAAACTGTTGTCCCAGCTAATTGAACGGGTTTTAACATAGCAACAGGAGTTAATACACCTGTTCTGCCTACCTGAATTTTAATATCTTCTAAGATGGTTTCGGCTTGTTCTGCTGGATATTTGTAAGCAATAGCCCATCGCGGACTTTTTGTCGTAAAACCCAAAGCTTTTTGTGATTGATAGCTATTAACTTTAATAACCAGTCCATCCACATCATAATTCAAAGAATCTTTCTTTGGCTGAAAACTATTGATGAACTTAAATATTTTATCTAAGCTATTTACTTGTTTGCAATTTACAGTAGGAAACCCTAAATCTCTAAAATACTCCAGAGCTTCTAAATGATTATCTGAAAATTCTTTTCCTTCTAAAACACCACGGCCATGCACAAATAAACTTAGATTTCTCTCAGCAACTTTTTTAGGATCTAAGAGTTTCAAACTTCCAGCACAAGCATTTCTGGGGTTAGCAAACAGATCTTCTCCTAACGCTTCTCGTTCTTTATTTAGCTTTTCAAAGTTCTTTTTTGGAATATAAATCTCACCCCGAATTTCAATTTTTTTAGGCACTGAAATTTTAGACTTTGCTCCAGGTCTTGGGATTTTAAGAGGAATCGCTCTTATTGTTTTGATGTTCTCTGTAATATCATCTCCCTTTTTTCCATCTCCTCGAGTAACACCTAAAACCAAATTCCCTCCCTCATAAATCAAAGAAATAGAAACCCCATCGATCTTCTCTTCAATCGTGTAGCCAATTTCTTCTTTGCCTAAATTTTTCTTTACTCGTTCGTCATAGTCTCTAATTTCATCTTCGGAATAGGTGTTATCAATACTAAGCATAGGGAGTTCATGTTGAATGGTTTTAAACCCTTTTAAAGGTTCTCCACCCACACGAACGCTTGGGGAATCAGAATCAGCAAACTGAGGGTTCTCAGACTCAAATTGAATCAACTTTTTCATTAATTGGTCATATTCATAATCTGAGACGACAGGCTTATTCTGTACATAATAACGATAATTATGTTTTTCTATTTTTTCTCTTAATTGGGTTATTTCTTGTTTGATTTTTTGACTCATAGCTTTATCCCTTTAATAGAGTTTCCTTATTATAAGCTAAATAATTCGTTTTATTGGGATATTCTAGAAATGGGGAGAATACTTTTTTCATAAAGAAGTTTGGGCTTTGGAATAACTCCAAAGCCCAATAGTAAATAGCTTATTTTCCTGCTGCTACTTTAACTTCGTCTATAGTTTCTTTTCGCGCAGGTGCTTTATTGCTCATATAAACAGCAATCCCTAAAGCAAGAACCATCAAACCAACAACAATATTCCTTTGTAATAAAGAAATGCTAGCAATGGTTACTGGAGCAATAATAATAGCCACAAGATTCATTACTTTAATTAAGGGGTTTAAAGCAGGTCCAGCAGTATCTTTAAAAGGATCTCCAACAGTATCACAAATCACACCTGCTTTATGAATTTCGGTTCCTTTACCACCCATAAAACCTTCTTCAATTCGTTTTTTACCGTTATCCCAAGCACCACCCGCATTAGATAAGAAAACAGCCATTAGCTGTCCTGTGAGAATAGCACCAGCCAAATAGCCACCCAGTGCTGCAGCACCTGAAATAGGAGACTTATATCCTAAAGCAAAAGCAACTAACACAGGGGTACAAATAGCCAAAATTCCAGGAGCCACTAATTCTTTTTGTGCTGCGGCAGTCACAATATTCACACAACGAAAGTACTCTGGTTTTGCTTTTCCTTCCATCAGGCCAGGAATTTCATTGAACTGTCTTCTAACTTCTTCAACAACCATAAAGGCAGAACGTCCCACAGCACGAATTGCAAATGCTGAGAATAGAAATGGAACAGCACCACCAATAAGCAAGCCAACAAAAACTTCGGGTAAATTTAACTGAATTCCAATATCAATTAAACCAACTTCATCAATATAAGAACGGAATAAAGAAACAGCTGCAATTACAGCCGTAGCAATAGCAAAACCTTTGGTTAATGCTTTTGTGGTATTTCCAACAGCATCCAATTTAGCTACGATTTTATGAGCTCTTTCATTACCACTTTTTTTAAGCTCTCCAGACATTTCAAATATACCATTAGCATTGTCAGAAATAGGACCAAAAGTATCCATGGCTAAAATAAAACCTGTTGTGGTTAATAGTCCTAAACCAGAACAAGCAACACCATAAGCACTAAGAGCAAAGCTTCCTTCAAAAATAAGAAAGGAACTAATAATCGTAATAGCTATGGCAACAATACTCCATACACTGCTCTCTAACCCTAAAGCAAAACCACTGAGCAACATAGTTGCAGGGCCTGTCTTAGCAGAGTAAGCAACTTCTTCAACAGGTTTCTTATCTACTGATGTGAAGTATTCCGTCAAGTGACTAATCACCAGAGCTAAAATAATTCCGATTAAGGTCGCAAAAAAGTATCGATAATCAGGATTTCCATCCGCATCATGCATATAAAAATAATTTACCGCAAAAAAGCTAATAGTAGAAACTATAGCAGCAATCCAAAAACCAAAATTAATAGGTTTCATTGGATCAAAATTTTCGTCTTCACTTCCTCGAACAGCCCATGTTCCAATAATACTAGCAAACACACCTGCTGCTCTAACAAGCAAAGGATAAATAATCAATTTTAAAGACATAGCACCTGCTGCAGCAATTCCACCGTATGCTGCAACAAAGGTAGGATCTAACATAGCACCCGCACCTAAAATAATTGCTGCAACAAGAGTTACTTCATAACTTTCAAATACGTCTGCAGCCATACCGGCACAATCACCTACATTGTCACCCACATTATCTGCAATTACAGCAGCGTTTCTAGGATCATCTTCTGGTATGTTCTTCTCTACTTTTCCAACTAAGTCTGCTCCCACATCTGCGGCCTTGGTATAAATTCCACCACCAATACGCATGAATAAAGCCACCAAACAACCACCAAAACCAAAACCAATAAGAACTTTCATCGCATGGGGTCCAAAAATAAGAAAAATAATGGTTGCTCCCATTAAACCAAGTCCAACAACAAACATTCCAGAAACAGTTCCCGCTTGAAATGCAATTTCCAAACTATTCTTAAAACTAGTCAATGCCGCATGAGCAACACGACAATTAGCCCGAACTGCTAAACTCATTCCCACATAACCCGCTCCAGCAGAAGCAATACAACCTGCTAAGAATGCAATTGAAACACCCCAAGGAATATGTGGCAAATCTGCATAAATAGGTCTGTAAACGAAATATAAAGCAACAGCAATTATTCCAATAAATATAGACATCACAGAGAACTGTCTTATTAAGTACCCACGAGCACCATCTTGAATTGCCTTGGAAACATCAATCATTTCCTGAGAACCAGGACTTTTCTTCAAGACCTTAACTGAAAGATACGCTCCGTATACAAGACCAATAAATGCAGAAAACAAGACAAACCAAAGCAACCCAACTTCCAGCGGGCCTAATTCCGGTAAAATAATCGCATGTTCGCTCATAAAATCTCCTATTTTTAAATTTCTTATCCACCTTATAAAAATCTAAATTCTCATCGAGAACCCATGAACCAGACTAAACACTTTGCTACGCTTCGTAGTCGGTACAGGGTAATAATCGGGATGAGCGGATTTGAACCGCTGACCTCTTGATCCCGAACCAAGCGCTCTAGCCAAGCTGAGCTACACCCCGATTATCGAAATTTTTAGGGTAAAACTTTAACCGTAGTCCTAATTTTCCAATTTTTCGCCCTGACTGCGTTATGCTCTTAAAGCTGTCCTCATCGTAGCTCTGCTACGACTGCGGGAGCTTGTCATCGCATGCCTTATCAGGACAAAAACTTGAAAAATTATATTTAAAACTGTATTGTTTCCAATTTTCTGCCCTGACTGCGTTATGCTCTTAAAGCTGTCCTCATCGTAGCTCTGCTACGACTGCGGGAGCTTGTCATCGCATGCCTTATCAGGACAAAAACTTGACATTAAAACTGCCAGGGACGGTTCTTAAAAGAATTAGCAAGAACCGTCCCTATTCACGATTTCGTACAGACCCTCCGAAACTTTCTACTTATTAAACTCTACTTTATTCCCTACTTCAATTCCATTTTCATCAAACCAACCTTGATTCACCTCTAAAGCATACTTAACAGGAAATTGAGAACTATGGCGTTTTAAAGACAAAGGATCCATATCTTGAATCTTACGAATCAGTCCAGATTCATCAATAAAAGCAATACTCAATGGAATTGTTGTGTCTTTCATCCAAAAAGAAACCTGGGCCTGCTTTTCAAAAACAAAAAGCATTCCTTGCTTCTTTGGAAGAGAATCTCTTCCCTGTAGCCCCAAAGCTCTTTTTTCTTTTGAGGAAACAATTTCTACTTTTAAAAAGTTATCGTTAATTTTAATAGAAGAGATATGATCTCGATTTCCACAAATACCATTATGTGAAAATGAGAAAATGAGAGATATAACGAGTAGGATTAAAACAAAATAAATACGATTCATAGTATCTAGTTTTCTTGTTGTGGTTCTTCTTCCTCAGTCTGAGGCTGATAACCTAAATACAATAAAGATTTTTCCATGACGTTTTTAAATACGGGTGCTGAAACTGTTCCACCATAATACTTAGGCCCTGGATCATCTAAAACCACCATCATACTTAGCAAAGGTTTGTCTACAGGTGCAAAACCAATAAATGAAGAAATAAAATCAGAGTGCGAATAGCCTTTTCCATTTTCAAGAACCTTTTGAGCTGTCCCCGTCTTTCCTCCAACAGCAATTCCTTCAATACGAGCACGTTTTCCAGTTCCTTCTTCAACAACTTTCTGTAAAATATTTCTCATATTCGCTGCAACTTCAGGTTCAATCACAGCTCTTTTCCATTTAGTTTTGTTAGAAAAAATCTGAACCCCTTTATCATCAACAACCTCTGTTAACAATCTAGGCTTGTATAAAATCCCTCCATTAGCAACAACATTTAAAGCAGATAAACACTGCAATGCTGTAGAAGTCACTTCATGGCCCATAGGAATAGCAGTCATAGAAGTTTTAGACCATTTGGATGGAGGTCGAATAATACCTCTTACTTCCCCCGGAAATCCTATTTCTGTTTTATCCCCAAAACCAAATCTCTTAATATATTCGTATAGTTTATCTTCTCCTAATTTCTGAGCTATTTTAGAGGTTCCAATATTACTTGATTTGATCACAATCTCCGACAAGGTCAACATTCCATAAGGATGTACATCATGAAGCGTATGTCCACCAACTCGATACTCTCCTTGTTCACAATTAAAAGTCTCATGTAAATCCACAGATTTTTCGTTTAACGCAGAAGAAACTGTAACCACTTTGAACACAGAACCAGGTTCAAAAAAGTCCGTTACAATACGGTTTCTTTTACTATCTTTAAGCGCATCTCTAAAATTATTGGGATCATAATTAGGCCATGATGCCATTGCTAAAATAGAACCATCATTAGGATTCATAACCAAAGCCATTCCACCTTTTGCATTCCATTTTTCACAAGCAGCTTCTAGTTCTTTCTGAGCTAAATATTGGATATATTGATCAATGGTTAACACTAAATGATATCCATTAAGTGCAGGTACTAATTTCCGTTCTAAAGCCACAATCTCTCTGCCCATAGCATCTCGTTTTGTATAACGGTATCCTTTCTTACCTTTAAGATAAGAGTCATAATACATCTCCATTCCTTCTAAACCATTATTATCAATGCCACAGAAACCTAAAACATTCCCCATTAAATTTTCATTGGGATAAACTCTTTTGTATTCTGGAACGCTTCCTAAATTAGGATTTCTTAAATTTTGAATCGCCTTTGCTTCTTCTTCACCGACGCGACGTTTAATCCAAATAAATAGTTTATCTCGGGAAAGACGTTTTCTGACAAAGGATGGTTCTAAGGATAAGATTTGAGAAAGCGAAGAAACAAGACCTTCTTTTTCTTCAGTGCTCATTAATCGAGGAGCTGCATAAATAGAGGAAACTTGTATTGAAGAAGCTAATTCTTTTAAATTACGATCGTAGACAATTCCTCGTTTAGGCTCAATCTCTATAACTAGGTTATGTTGTCTTTTTGCTACTTTCTCAAGCTCATCTTTTCTAAAATAACAGAGGGAAATTAACTGGATAGCAATAACAACAAAAAGAATAAAGAGGACTATGCTAACAAAGCGAACACGAGCTGAGGATAGGTTTACTTCCATAATGAAAAGTTCTTGGTTGGGTTAATCTTTTGTGGTTTTAGCTTGAGCTTCTTTAATCCAATTAAGCCATCCACCATAATTGTTAGTAATAACTTCAGGAGGTAAGACATTAGCGTCTATTATAGCTTGTGGACTGACTTTAACAATCCTGATTTCTCTAGGAAGCTCAAAATCCACCTTGGCTGCAATCATCATTTTCTCTAAACGTCCGGGAGACTTGAGGTAAGCAACTTTAAACCGTAAGTGCTTTTGATCTTCAATAACCTGATGATACACCTTTTCCTTCTTCTCAATCTCATAGGACAACTGGACTAGATTCACCTTTTGAGTGACATAACCCAAAAGTAGCATTGTAATGGTTAATAATATAAAAAATGCCCGAATCATTATTTAGGCTTTCCTTCCTTGAAATTGATCTATTTATATCTTCTCAGCTATCCTAAGCTTTGCACTTCTTGATTTCGGATTTTCTAGTGTTTCTTTTCTAGATGGCTTGATCACTTTTTTATTGATTAAGCGAATAATATTTTCTTTTGCCTTATCTCTAAATATATTTTTAACAATTCTATCTTCAAGAGAATGAAAGCTAATAACCGCTATCCTTTTCCCTGAGTTTAATGCGTCTAATGCCTTTGGTAAAAATTCGTGAACAGCTCCTAATTCATCATTAACTTCTATTCTTAAGGCTTGAAATACTTTTGTTGCTGGATGAATCTTACCTCGTCTAGGAGCTAGCTTTTCAATAAATGTTGCTAAGTCTTTTGTCGTCTTAATAGGCTTTTTTCGTCTAGCCTCAACAATATGTTTTGCAAAATATCGAGACTTTCTCTCCTCTCCATATTCCCAAAAAACATTCGCGAGATCTTCCTCACTGTACCCATTAATTAAATCGGCTGCTGTAAGGTTAGACTTAAGACTCATACGCATATCTAGAGGAGCATCAGAACGAAAACTAAAGCCTCGTGTAGCGCTTAATATCTGATCTTGTGAAACTCCTAAATCTATGAGGATTCCATCTATGGCACTTATATTATTTTCAGAAAGGACTGAATCTAAGGATCTAAAATTAGATTCAACAAAAGTGATATGATCTAAATATTGAGATAATCTTTTTTTTGAGCGTTCAAGTGCTTCATGATCTTGATCAATGCCAATAACACGCCCATTAGGCAAAACTTTTTGAATTATTGATTCTGCGTGTCCGCCACTACCCAAAGTAGCATCTACAACAATATCTCCTGAATTTAAGTTTAAGAGATTAATGGCTTCTTCTTTTAGGACTGAAACATGCAAAGGTTTATCCCTTAAAACTTTTTAGGGCTTCTTCTTTTGTTGAGTATGTTTCAAATAAAGAGTTAACGCCCACCCGATTCATTACTTTAGATACTTCAGGGCGAACTTGACATAATTTAACTGCACCATTTCTTTCTTTAACTCGAATTAAACGTTCAACCAACATCCCAATTCCTGCAACATCTGTTTTACGAACCGATTTACAATCTAAAATAAGTGAAAGGTTTTTTTCTTTTTTGCTATTAAGGATTCTATTCATTTTAGTTCGTAATGAAATAACTCGTGAAGCACTTAAATTATCACATTTAATAACACGCACTTTTGTACTACGAGTTAATCTCTTTGAAAATTGCATTCTTACCTCCATGTATTAATGATTAGATTAATAAAAAATTAAATACCTGAATTGCCTTCTACCAACTTCTCTGCTAAAGACTCAAAAGATTCTATTGAGTCATCAAAATACTTCTTCCAATTTTCTTTAGACCAAATTTCAACTCGATCTGAAACACCCACCACCATTACTTCATTTTTGATTGAAGCATGATCTAAAAGAAATTGAGAAACTAAAATTCTTCCTTGTCCATCACAAATAACTTCGCTAGCACCAGAAAAATATAAACGATTAAATTTTCGAGCTTCACTACGGGTAAAGGGGAGTTCTTTAAATTTTTTTTCTTGCAACTTCCATTCATCTTCAGCAAACAAAAAGAGACACTTATCTAAACCCCGAGTGATATAAAACTTCTCCGTATATCTCTCTTTATAAATTTCACGGAATTTAGCTGGGACTATCAACCGACCCTTTTTATCAACTGTGTGTTCAAACTCACCATAGAACATTTACCACTTCCCTCCACTTTTCCCCACATTGTTAACTTGACGTAGTATATTTACTTAAGGAGGGTACGTCAAGGCTATTTTTATGGGATTTAAGCAATTTTAATAATTTGGGGACTCTAGAGGGTTAAGTGTGCCAGGTCTATGCCCCAGAACACCTGGCACATAACTATTGTGGACGTAAATTAAGTTCCTCAATTTGAGCATAACTAAGATATGCTCCATAAAGTTTGGACACAGAGGGATTTTGCTTGGTTTTTAACGATTTTTTGGGATTATTAGGAATTTAGGACCCTAAATCCTGGATAAGATTTAGGGGTAATTAGGCGTTTTCTTCATACAAAATGCGGGTACAATTTTCGCAACAAATAAGATTCTCTTTTAATCTAACTTCGTTGATTATCTGCGGTCTAAGATGAACATGGCAGGCACTACAGTTCTCATCATCCGCTTTAGCTAAAGCAACACCTTCTCTTTTCTTTAGGATTCTTTCATAAAGCTCTTTAGTTTCTTTTTCTACAGGTTCTAATATAGTCTCTTTTTCTTTCTTCAAACTATCAATTTTACTTTTTGCTTCAGATGATTCTTTATCTAACTCTTGTTTCTGTTGTTTCATTACAGCTTCTTCTTTATCGACCTTTTCTTTTTCTTCTTTTCTTTCTATATTTAACTTTTCAACTTCTTGCCACTCTGTTAAAACCTTTTCCTCCATCATGCTCTTATCTGCTTTAATAGAAGCAATCTGTTCTAACATAGTCTTGTAATCTTTGTTTGTTTTTAAAGAAGCTAATTGACTATCTAACTTTTCAACTTCTGCATCTTTTTTATTTAATTCTAACTCATCTTCTTTGTTCTTTAATTTAAACTGTTGTATCTGTTCCTCTAAGTCATTAAAAGCCGTCTTCTTCTCTTCAAACTCTTGATCAATTTTTCCTAGCCGCTCAGGTAACTCAATTAAAAAAACTTCCATATCATAAATTTCTTTATCTAAAACTTGAATTTTTTTTAATACTTCCAAACTCTCTGCAATTGAATTCATTTTAATTTACATCCTTTTCTTAAGAATAAATTTTTTTAACTTTTTCTTCTAGCTCTAAAAAATCCTCTAACTCTCCTTCAGAAAGCTTACCCATTTTATAAAAAAATGAAGTTAAAGAAATAGCATTATTTTTTTCAACACTCACTTCTTCTTTCTGGGGCAATTTTTGATTCGGTGGAACAACTTTCTTTTTATCAACAACAGGCTTAACTACAGGATTCGGGAATGCATGTGATTTCTTCATCCACTGCTGAACCATAACACAATCATCATTTTTTGAAACAATTAATTCAAGAATATCTACAGGAATATCTAAAGCCTTACCCATTTCAATAACCGCTTGTGGAATTTCTTGTCCTAAAATACAAATAATAATTTCATTTTCTTGTCCTAGACTCTCAACAAAATGTTGCCACTTTACTTTAAACTCAAGTAACGCTGTCATCTGATCTAAACTGTAATTTTCTTGCCAAACACAAACAAAGATAAGCGTATCTTCCTTCTCCAAAACCCAAGAGATCTCTTCTTTTTTTAACAATGCAGGCATATCTATTGCTTTAGAGCCTGGATACAAGTTAAACAGCACTTCCAAACAAACAGGGGCCACTTTACTTTCTTCTAATTTTGTTTGTTTAGAAAAATAAATCTGCAATTTAATTATCTCCTAAAACATTTTTTAAATTTCTCAGAAATCTAATTTGTTCCAATGAACCAACCGAACCGCTATCTGTCTTGGGAATTTTTGGATAAACAATACTATCCCAATTAATTTGTTTTAATTCCTTTTCAGGAAATTTACCGCCAGCTATATCTAAGTGAAAATTCCCCAGGCATCGAATAGGATACGCTAAGTGTTGAGAAACAATATCCGAAAAATGAGAAAAAATATTTTCAACTAATTGATTAGAAATAGAAGTATTAAATATCAAAGAAACATCTAAATCACGATTAATATATTGACAAGCTTTAATGATTTTATAAGCATTCTTTAAATCTTCAACCTCTGGTTTAATCATTAAAACAACGTGATCTAAAACCCGCACCATTGTTTCACACCCCAAATTAAAGTTTTTAAACAAGTCCGTTACAATCAAAGAATTGGAGACTAAATCCGAAGAGTTCTCTTCAGAATCTAAGCTATTAGGTTCACTTATATTCTTCTGATTTGAACAAGAAACCCAATAGAAATTAGGTGAAATTGTTACTGAGGATTTATTTTCAGCCAACGAAAAATAATCTCTCTTGGAAAAAAGAGATGAGGATTCCAACAAAACCCGCTCATTTTCACTAGGAAAATTAGTAGCTAAATAACACGATTCCGCATATTGCGATAAATGACTAGCAACGGCAGAATTCAATATAAATGAAAGTTGTTCATCGAAAGGAACCAGAAAACTAACAACTTGGCTCTTAGAATTGTTTTTTTTAGGTGCGCTTGATGAAGAAACTGGCTCAGGGGAGGCCTTTGAAAGATAAAGGTCTATAACGTGTTTTAATTCACTCTTTGATTTCTGAGGTTCGCTCATTAAGGTTCTCTTCTTTAATTTCAGAAATTTCTAAAACAGAATCAATACCACCGTAGGGATTTGGTTCTGTTAAATCATTAAATGGATCAACTGTCCATTCGCCATCAACAATAAATTTATAACGATAAGTTCCAGGAGCTAAATCAAAAAACTTTTCCCAGACACCTGAATTTCCAGATGTTTTCTCCATGGATTCATTTACCCAATTATTAAAATCTCCTGCAACTTGAACTAGCCGTGCCTCTTTTTCAATAAAACCAAAAGTAACACCTTCTTTTTCTAGGTGAGGATAAGAAGTAGGTGTTGTCTTGCCTAAAGTAATTGTTCCATTTTCTGTAGAATCAATTTTGAGTTCTAAATTCTCTATCGTCTCGGAATCATGGACTCCATCTTCTAAAAGTTCTGAAACAATACTTTCCGTATTATCTAGCTTATTTTCTTTTTCTAAATGATTATCCAAATAAACAACATTCGAAACTGTCTTCTTTTCAGCGTGCCTCTCAATTAACTCACAAGCACAGCTAATATAATCTCTAAAACCTTTACTCTTGGGGTCATAATCACAAATAGATTTACCAACTCTTATAGCTTCTTTTAGCTTTATATTCTGATGAATTACAGAGGTTAAAACTTCTTCGCCAAATAATTCTCTGATTTCACTAACAATACTTTTATTAAAATTAGATTGAGAATTATAAAGCGTCAATAAAACATGAGTCTTTATGTGATGTTTCAAAGTATCTCGAACTAAATCGACCGTCTCATGAATCTTTTTCAATCCTTGAATTGAAAAATGAGAAGGTTCAGCAGGAATAATGATTTCTTGTGAAGCCCGTAATGCGTTGAACGTTAAAAGACCTAAGTTAGGAGGACAATCAATAATAACATAATCGTACTGATCTCCTACAGATAAGATCTTTTCCAATAATTTTTCTTCTCTACCATAAACACCAGACAACTGCTGTTCAATGGCACTTAAAATTACCTGAGAAGGCACCAGATGATGATTTGAGTTTACGTGGATAATAATTTCCTCTAATGAGGTCGCCACCTGAGCAGGGCTTAAAACGTCATACAACGACTTTTTAATTTGATCTGCATCAAAGCCTAACCCAATAGTTGAGTGGCCTTGAGGGTCCAAATCAATAAGCAAAGCTCGTTTACCCAAATAAGCAAATGAAGCTGATAAATTAATGGCTGTGGTTGTCTTCCCACATCCACCTTTTTGATTAGCTACAGAAATAATTAACATAACACTCCTTAGTTGTCATTATGAGTTTATCTCAAAACAACCTAACGAATGTAACCCGATCTAGTAAAAGATACATCTATAATACGTCCGACAGTATAGCAAATATATGCTCAAAAAACAGTTAAATTGATGTAAATAGAGAGATATAGGGGGGTTATGTGGAAATTAGAGGAAATAACCAATTTAGGGGTTTTTTGTTAAAAATTAACCAGCTTTTCTATCACTTTGAATCCGAGACTCATAATAAGTCTTCATGTTTTTACGAAAAGCTAAAAGAAAAGCCTTCACAACCTCTGGATGAAACTGTTTTCCCGAGTTCATCTCTAGCTCTTTTATCGCAAAATCTAGAGGAAACCCCTTCTTATAACAACGGGAAGAGACCATGGCATGAAAAGCATCCACAACTGAAATAATAGCTGATTCTATTGGTATCTCATCCCCTTTAAGACCACGTGGATATCCAGACCCATCATAATATTCATGATGGCAATAAATAATATTAGCTACTTCTTTAAACTCTGCTAAGGGTTTCAAAATCTCAACACCCTTCTCCACATGTTGCTTCATAATCGCATACTCTTCTCGATCTAAACTATCTTCTTTTTTTAGAATAGAATCTGGAATACCTATCTTACCAACGTCATGAAGTGTTAACGCAGCTTTAAAAATATCTAACTTTCTTCTGGTTAAATTAAGACCCATTTCTTCTACTGTCATCACACCTAATTTTTCTACAGCTTCTGAGTGACCATAAGTTGAAGCATCTTTCATTCTTACTTCCTGAACCAGAGATAAAACAATTTGATAATAGGTATCCTGCTCTTTTTTTCTTAAACGTTTTATTTCCTCTAAATTTTCTTCTAACTGATGATTTCTTTGCAATAGCTGCATTTGAATTTCTTCGTTTTTAATTGCCATAGCCGCATCATCAGCTAAAACCTCAAAAAATGAAAACTCGTCTTTAGAAAAATTCTCTCCTATCTTTTTCTTACCTAAAATAAATACTCCCATTAGCTCATCTCTAAAATAACAAGGCATACATATAGCCGCATTCAATGTTTTCATTAAGTCAGAAATGTTTTCCAGCTCTTCTTTCTCTAATTCAGAAGAAGATTCGAGTAGTTTTTGAATAATGAAATTATCTAAATAATTTATTCTTTGATTTGCTAAAGATTTCTTATTAGCAAACCAAAGAATTAGAGGATGGTCAAAATCAACTCTAATTAACTGAGTAGGAATTTTTTTAGTTCCTTTAGAATCAATAAAGGAATAACTTCGTTTCGAGGGATTATAAGCTAGAACACTCGCATGAGTAAGCCGAGCCTCCCGAGATATAAAACGAACTATCATCCGGAGCAAATTATTCGGCTTCTTAAATCGAACCATACTTCTGGCTGCATTTTTAAGTGCTTCAGAATAATCTGTCATAGCTCACTTCTCTTTTCTTACCCCTAAAGCTTGGCTAGGAATACCCTAGCTAGTTTGCTTGTGTTAGCTTTTGCTTTACATCATTTTCCAAATATTCCAAGCTTAAGGGTTTTGTAATATAGTTATCAGCACCAATACGAACAGCTTCTTCAATCTTCTCTGTTGTTTCAATAGCAGTAACCATAATAACCTTCACTTTGGGATGCTTTGCTTTTATTTCTTTAAGCACCTCAATACCATCCATACCTGGCATCTTAATATCTAGCAAACAAACATCAGGAGGGTCTTCATTAACCTTTTTTAAAGCCTCATCACCCGATTGAGCAGTTCGAACATTAAAATCTCGTTCCTCAAAAAAACATTTAAGAAAATCACATATCTCTTCTTCATCATCAACAACTAATAGCTTCAACATATTTACTCCTCCCTATGCTAGTCTAAAATAGCTCCATGAATGTTGTAATCTGATCCCAAAGAGGTTTTATTATTAACATCTATTTCCTCTTCGCTAAAAATAGGCAATCGTATCGTAACACAAGTGCCTTGCCCTAATTCGCTACTCACACGAATAAATCCTCCGTTTCTCTGCACGATTCTCTGAGTAACAAAAAGTCCTAAACCTAAACCATTTTGTTTCGTAGTATAAAATGGATCAAAAATACTAGATACATTTTCTTTAGAAATACCACAACCATTATCTTCAACAGTTATTTCTATTAAACCATTCTCTTCTTCTAAATCGGCCACCCAAATTGAAATATTACCCTCCCGCTCAACAGATTGAACAGAATTAAGAATTAAATTCAAAAACACTTCTCTAAACTCAGAAATGCTTCCTCTGTAGGGGGGTACATTATGAGAAACTCTTTTATCAATTTTTATTTGATCTAACGAAGTCTGATAAGAAATCAATTCCAATGTATCATCAATAATTTGGCTAAAAGAAATAAGCTCTTTATATTCTGGACTCTGCTTTGAAAAAACAAGGAGCTTTCTTGTGATATCTGCCGCCCGCTTTGTCTGTTGGACTATATTTCTTAAATCTTCTTCTGTCTTTTCAGTTAAAATATTTTTATCCTTACTTAACAACAGCATCTGAGCCTTACCTGAAATAATCGTTAGTGGATTATGTATTTCATGCGCAATACCATTAGCTAAATATTCAATAGCTGAAAATTTATTGGATTGCATCAAGTCTGATTGACAATCTTCTAGCACATCAAACTTTAACTTTAACGCTTGATACTTAATTGCATTTTCTAGAGCGATACTAATTTGACTCACAAAATCATTAAACAATCTAAGCTCGTGTGGAAAATAAGGCATATGAGATGGTTTAGAACTCAAAGAAATAAAAGCAATTACTTTATTGGCACGAACCAAAGGAATTACAATTTGAGCACGTAATAACTCTAAGTCCGAATTAAGCTGAGAAGCTTCTGGCCAATTTAATTTTTTTAAAATCTCACCTCTTAAAATAGGAAAACGTAGCTTGCTTAATATTTTTATTAGTGGAGCCTCTCTTGAAAAAACAACCTTTTTAGTGTTCTTTAAATCAAAACCATGCATTGATCCCGAAACAAATTTTTCTTCTTCTTTATCATAAACAAAAAAAGTGGCGTATTTCACTTCTAATAGATCACAAAAAGTGTTCACAATTAAATTAGAAAATTCCTTTAAATCCAAACAAGCCGATAAATGTTTTACTGTTTGCATTAAAGAAAAATGATACCCCACTCTCTTTTTAAAGAAATATTCTCTAAAGACAAAATTAAGAAATCGATCAAGGGGTTTATAACCAATCAAACAAATGATAATAACTAAACCAATATTAGAACTATAATTAGATGTGACATTAAAGGGAAGAAAACTAAAAAAGATGTCTTTGACTTGCAAGACTGAAATAGACAAACAAAATAATCCCACCAGATGTAAGATTTTTTTTAGGGCTATTTTTCGTTTCCTGAGATATAGCATAGGCCTCCTTTTAGTTAGCCTATTACTACTAGTAGAGTCGACTAAAAGTAGAGAACTTATTAGCTTATTTTCGCCAAAATTTTCACTTCTTTAGGAATACAGCTATATTCTGTTTTAAACGAATATAGGGTAAAGGTAACTTATCTCCCCAATTGTGTCAAGTATCCGAGCTAAATTTTCTCAAATACTTCTCGCACAACATCAATACAACGCTCACAAATGGTGAGATGATCCTCAAAACTACCTACCTGAGAGGAGTAATTCCAACACCGTTCACATTTCTCTCCACTAACCCTTTTTACCTTAATCACTAAGGGGTGGGAGGATTTATCCGATTCAAAAACTACATTGGATGAACCTTCCGATGCGGAACCACCAAACTCAACTTCGACTTCAGAAACAATAAAAATGGTTTTTAACTCTTCTTTATATTTTTCTAACAATTCTTTTAGAGCAGCATCCGACGTTTGTAAATAAACTGCAGATTCTAGGGGGCTTCCAATAACACCCTCACTACGACTTTCTTCAAGACGTGCATTTATTTGATTCCTAACTGTCAATAAATTTTCCCAATCCTCACATTCTTTTTCATTAATTACTGAGGCTGCTTCAACAGGCCATTCAGCTAAATGCACGTATGAATTTTCATTATCACCACCAAAAGCTTTCCAAGCTTCATTAGTTGTAAAAGGAATAATTGGAGCAAGAATTTTAACCAAAATACTATAAATATGGTGTAAAGCTGTTTGAGCCGATCGACGTCTGACGTCATCTGCATTAAATGTATAGATACGATCTTTTAATACATCACAATAAAAATTGCTTAAAAATACCGTAGCAAAATTATGAACCAGCCGATAAATTTCATGAAATCGAAATTGCTCATAACATTTGGTAACTTCTTTTAATAAATTTTCTGCTTTAGCCACAGCAAACCGATCCATAGAAGTCATCTTATCTTGAGCAATACTATTTTTTGTTGGATCAAAATCGGCTAAATTGCCCAATAAATAACGGAACGTATTTCGAATTCTTCGATAAGCTTCAACCATACGTGAAACTATTTCTTTAGACATCCGAACATCTACACTATAGTCTACAGAAGACACCCAAAGCCGTAAAACATCCGCACCATATTGCTTCAAAATTTCTTGTGGCGAAATCACATTTCCTGCTGACTTAGACATCTTTTTCCCATCCCCATCAACAACAAACCCATGGGTTAAAACACTTTTAAATGGGGGGTGGCCTTCTAAAGCCATAGAAGCGATTAAAGAAGTCTGAAACCAACCACGATGTTGATCAGAACCTTCAAGATAAAGATCTGCTGGAAAACTCAACTGCTCATTATTTTTTAAAACAGATTGATGAGAAACACCGGAGTCAAACCAAACATCAATAATATCTAATTCTTTAACTAACTCTTCTCTGTTCTCAATATCACCCTCTAAAAAATCTTCTATCGGTCTCTGGAACCAGCCATCAGCTCCTTCTTTAGAAAAAACCTCTGAAACCTTCTGACTAAAATTTTTAGAATAAACAACTTCTCCCGTATTCTTATTAATCACCAAAGGAATAGGAACACCCCAAAGACGTTGTCGAGACAAACACCAATCAGGCCTAGTTTCCATCATAGCGCCAATCCGATTCTTTCCCCAATCCGGTTTGAATTGAATCTTCTCTCTAATTTCAGCTAAAGCCTTGTTTCTTAAATCATTATGATCCACCTTCAAGAACCATTGGTTCGTGGCTCTAAATAAAATAGGCTTTTTACAGCGCCAACAATGAGGGTAAGAGTGCTGATAATCTTCCTGAAATAATAAAATTTTAGATTCTTCTAGAAATTCAATAATCAATTTATTTGCTTTAAATACATGAATGCCTTTGTACGCTTCACACTCCTCTGTAAATTTTCCATGAGAATCCACAGGTGATAAAACTTTCAAATCAAACTCTCGTCCTACTTGAAAGTCATCTTCTCCATGCCCAGGGGCAATATGAACAATACCACTACCATCTTCACTAGAAACATAATCTGCGTGAACACCAACAGATTGTTTGTCCGTACTCAAAGGAGATTTTGCAATAATTCCTACAAAGTCCTTTCCTTTCATCGTCCCCATATTTTCTACATTACTCCAAGCAAATTTTTCACACATACTAGAAATAAGCGCTTCAGCAACAATATAAACTTTTTCATTTACTTTAAGTAAGGCGTAATCCAGTTGAGGATGAAAAGCCATAGCTACATTAGCAGGTAATGTCCAAGGAGTAGTCGTCCAAATAACAACAGAAACTGCATCCCTTTGTTTGGCAACTTCAAAAACTTTCTTATTTTCGTCGCTTGAAGAATCCAGTTCAAATGGAACAAAAATAGCTTTCGACTGTTTATCTTTATATTCTAACTCTGCGTCAGCCAATGCCGTTTCACATTCAAAACACCAAGGAACCGGTTTTAAACTTCGATAAATATAACCTTGTTCATAAAGTTTTAGAAAGCTATCAGCAATCGTCTTTTGATAAGAATAGTTCATGGTCAAATAAGGCTGCTCCCACTCGCCCCAAATACCAAAACGTTTAAACTCTTCTTTTTGAATATCTACAAACTTCCTGGCATATTTCCGAGCTTCTTTTCTAAATTCCAATGGGTCTACTTCTTCTTTTCGTTTTCCTAACTCTTTAAACAATTGATGTTCAATAGGCAAACCATGACAATCCCAACCCGGAATATAAAGAGCATCAAACCCTTGCATTGTTTTATACTTCACAATGATATCTTTTAAAACTTTGTTTAAGGCATGGCCAATATGTATATGTCCATTGGCATAAGGAGGACCATCATGTAAAACATACTTTGGCTTTCCCTTCATTTGGTTTCTTTGAGTTTCATACAACTTTTCTTTTTCCCATTCCTCTAACCAGACGGGTTCTCTTTGAGGAAGGCTTCCTCTCATAGGAAAATCTGTTTTGGGTAAAAACACCGTACTTTTATAACTTTTCTTTTCTTCAGTCATTTTATTCCCTGTTTCCTGTTCCCTGTTTACAGTTTTTTCAATACTTCGGTAATCAATTTATCTAATTTAGGTCCTGCTTGTTGTGCAATAGAAATTATTTCTTTAATATTTACAGGCTCTAAAGCATCGGGATTACAAATATCGGTAATAACACTTAAACCTAAAATACGGAGTCCTGCATGAACACCCACAATCACTTCTGGAATAGTTGACATGCCTACCATATCAGCACCCCAAGAGCCCATCATGCGGTACTCTGCTGCTGTCTCTAGACAAGGCCCTGTAACACCAATGTAAACACCCTTCTGAAGATTCAACTGTTGCTCTTTAGCCGTTTCTTCAACAATTTTAATCAACTCCCGATTATAGGGTTCTGACATATCCGGAAATCGAGGCCCTAGTAACTCATGATTAGGACCAACCAAAGGATTAACTCCCATAAAATTAATATGGTCTGTTATGGCAACAATATCTCCCTTATTAAACTTTAGATTAACTCCCCCAGCAGCATTTGAAACAATAAGTGTTTTAACACCCATGGCTTTCATAACACGAATAGGAAATGTTATATCTTTTAAAGAATGTCCCTCGTAATAGTGGAACCGTCCTTCCATAGCCATGACAGATTTTCCAGACAAACTTCCAATCGCAAGCTGGCCTGTATGCGATATAACGGTTGAAGAAGGAAAATGAGGAATATCCTCGTAAGGAATTTCTAAAGAATTTTCAATTTTTTCTGTTAATTGGCCAAGACCTGTTCCTAAAACAAACCCGACTTCAGGAACAATTCCATTAAGCTTATTTTCCAGAAAACTTTTTGCTTCTTCTACATCTTCTAAAATCGTTGGTTTTTCAATTGATTTTGAACTCATAATTTTATTTCCAAACTCTTATCTTAAGGCAACACTTAAATCAAACAAACTACCCACTAAAAATATTTGTGTAAATTTAATCAATAAAATTGCTATTAATGGTGAAAAATCTAAACCCATTGGTGGGACTACTCTTCTAATGGGTGAAAGCAATGGTTCTGTTACAGAATCTAAAAATCGAACAATAGGGTTATAAGGATCTGGATTTACCCAAGAGATTAAAGCTCTTATCAAAATAATCCAAAATAGAATTTCTAAAACAGCATTTAAAATAAACCCTACAGCTTTAATTAAATTGCTTAAAACAAACATTTAAGCCCCCTTCTTAATTTTCCCCAACTTTTCTCCACGTTTAATTGCGGAATCAATTGCTTTAGCGAAAATAGAATTAAATTTTTTCTGTTTAAATACATTTAGGGCTGCTTCTGTTGTACCACCCTTAGAAGTAACTCGTTCTTTAAGTGTTCCAGGATCTAAAACACTTTCAGAAGCTAAAATACTAGCCCCCTTAGCCGTCTGCTTAGCCACTAACAATGCTTGCTTAGAACTCAGTCCTCTTTTCCGAGCTTCTTTTGTGACTAATTCCATTAATAAAAAATAATAAGCAGGACCACTACCGCTCAACGCTGTAATCAAATTAAAAAAATCTTCTTTAAGCGTAATAACTTCACCACAACATTCAAAAACAGCACAAGCTGTAGAAAGAAGTTGTTTATCACCAGTAACAGCCGTCATTGACTCTCCAACAGTAGCGGCTAAATTAGGCATACAACGAACAACCTTACTATTTTTACCCAAACTATCTTTTAGAGTCTTTATAGTAACTCCAGCTAAAATAGAAATAATACGTAGTTTCTTTTTATTTACACTTTTTATTTGCTTAGCAATATCACTTAAATTTTGCGGCTTTACAGCTAACAGAATAACATCTGATTGCTGAACAAGTTTTTCTAGCTGCTTCACCCAGTTTATTTTCAGTTCTTTCTTTAGAGCAGCTGGTTTCTTAGAAATAACGTCATACACAAAAACCTTTGATGGAGAAACTAATTTTTCATTCAGGATTCCCCGAATAATAGCCTCCCCCATGTTTCCTGTTCCAATAACACCAATAGATTTTATCTTCATAATTCCCTTCTCTTTCCAAAAACAGCAGCACCTAATCGAATTATTGTAGCACCTTCTTCAAGAGCAATTTTATAATCTTCACTCATACCCATAGACAATTCTTTCCACTCAATATCTGGGTACAGCAAACATAATCTGTCTCTTAATTCTCTTAATTTCAAGAAACAACTTCTGATTTGCTCCTTATCTAAAACAAATGGGGCCATCGCCATCAACCCTTTAATACGAACATGGCCAAATTTAAAAATTTCAGCAACAGCATCTTCAACCTCAGAAGGATTAAAACCAAATTTTGAGGTTTCCTGAGCAATGTTCACTTGCAGAAGAACGTCCGTAGTATTATTAAATTTTCTAGATACCTTTTCAATTTCCTTAGCTAAGCGAATACTGTCAATAGAATGAATTAAAGCAATTCCACTATCAAGCAGGAACTTTACTTTATTTGTCTGGAGATGCCCAATAAAATGCCACCGGATATCTTCAGGTAAACTCTCTTTTTTGTCTAAAAGATCCTGTACTCGATTCTCCCCAAAATCTCTTACCCCAAGGTCGTAAGCTTGCTGGACGACATCCTTAGAGACTTTCTTGCTAACCAAAACAAGCTGCGGGTTCCCCCCACTACTTAAGCTAATTTTGCTCAACTCTTTCTTAATGGATTCGATATTTTCTATAAGGCTCATAAATAGGTCAAGTGCTTCACTATATTCATAATGATGTCTAAATCTTTTCTATCCAAGCTGAGTATTTTAGCATCATTTGATTCATTCAAACCAGAAGTTTGTATATATCCTAAAAGCTGATTATCCTGCTCTCCTATCCTTAATTCCAACTGTGGGCTCTCATCTTTTCTCAATCCATTAAAAAGCCTTATTTTCATCATAGATTTTGGTGAAAAATCTTCCCATACTTGTCGAGGCTGAACGTCCTCATACTTCATCTCAAATAATAAAGCCGCTAGATTTTCAGCCCACTGCTCTTCATTTTTATTTAAACGAACTTGATCATCTGATTCCCAATGCTCTAAAAGCTTCCAGAAAACCCACTGATTATCATCTTTTTTTATTTCAAATCGCTGAACAGTTCCAACATCTTCTTTCCAAACTCGACGATCTAAAAAGCTTTCAGGAGTTCTCTTAATTCGCTCTGCAAATTTAGAGTGAATCATTCCTAAAGGAATGAAGTTATGAACATGGACATAAAGCCCTGTTAACTCTCGAGAAGAATAACCCATATATAAAATTTGAGGTTTTTCGTTATCAATAGAAATGCTCACATAATCTCTCCTGTATTTCATCCCCCATTGATCATCTTTCCAGTTTTCATCATCGTAAAACTGTGCGACAGAAATTGTTTTTAAAAAGCTCAAATAAGCTTCAATATCTTTTGGCTCAATTACTTCTTCTCTGAATTTTGATTTTTCAGAAAAACGCCAAACACCCTCTTCTCGGATAATATCAAAATAACGACCATCAAACGCAATTCTAAATGACTTAACCTGATTTAAAGAAAATTTAAAAATAATCCTTTTACGCAATCTTATTAAACTTTTATCTATCGCGCTTCTAAGATCTTGAGAAATAGTAAATACCTCAGACTGATCTTCCCACTTAGCATAATAAGAATCTTTAAAGGACAATTGCTTACCAATCAACAAAGTCTTGTTTTTAATCACTCCATCCACACCCACAATAAGTTTTAAACTTGGTTTGTCAAAACCATAAGCATCTTTACTATCTTCTAACTTAAACTTTTCTTGTTTTTTTCCAAAAGAGAGAGAGGATAAAACACTCGAGATAATAAAAGAATCACAAACAGACTCCACAGGCTGAAATATCTTCCATTGCTCATTATCCTTTCGGATACGTACCGTAGGGCTGTCTGGACGCTCGAAACTCAGGTAGTTAATTTCATTTTTAATTGAAGAGGGAAAAATAACTTCACTATTCTTTAATAGTTGGTTTAACTCATTGGAATAGCTACTGTTTTTTGATTGGGAAAAATAAAAAAAATAAGCAGCAAGAACACAAAGAATAAATAAGAATAAAGTCCTAATCAGTTTCATTTTTCTTTGTCTTTCTATAACGTAAAAACCTAACAAAGCCGCCAAAAAGAAGAATTCCTGAAGGAAAGTAAACAGTAGGAAACCAAAACAAGACTTGCTGGTCCTGAGTCTTAAGCACGAGCGGGGTGTCAGGACGTTTCCGATCCTCAATCTGCACTAAAGATAATTCATTAATTAACCAAGCAATACACGTAAGCGCTAATTCTCTATTTCCAGAAACATTCACATTCGTATTAATAATAAAATCAGAATCTCCAAACACTAACATTTTAAAAGGAGTTTTATTTTCTTCTTCTACTTCATCACCTTTTTCCGTTTTAACGAGATCTAGAATACCCTCAACAGCACAAGCAACAGAAACAGGCCCCTTAACATCCTCTGAAGGATCTAAGAAGGCTTGTCCTCCTTCTAAACTTTCCACATCAAATTCAGCCCAACTCGTCCCACTGGTATAGGCTAGTATCTGAACACTTAACCCAGGAGGCACGACTTCTGAAATAGTTACGGACCGAGTTACAGGCAAAAGAGCTGCTAGTGAAAAATCCTTTGTAATCGGATGCTCTTCATACTGAGTAATTACTGGAACTAAATAATCAGCCCCTAAAGCTTTTCCTAGCTTATCAACAATGATATTTTCATCAACAGAAACCCCTCGATTGCGTATCCACTTCTCTAAACGATTAAGAGTCTCTGGATCCACAGGATCAACTAGCAATAGAATAGATCCACCTATTTTTTGATAATCTTCCATTTGTTTAAGTTCTTTTTCAGAAAAGTCTGTTTTAGGACCAACAACTATAAGGCAAGCGGCATCTTGGGGGACACCTTCTTCACTTAATATAATATTTTTCAACTCATAGTTCTCATCATGTAAGCGCCGGGCAAATAAAGAAAGACCTCTATTTCCTTCACTAGCAACTGATGACTCCCCATGCCCTTTCACAAAATAGAGTTTCTTTTTTTCGTCCCGCATGACCTTCAGCAAAGCGTTGGTCAGCTTCTCTTCACTTATCCCTTTAAAACGTTCCCTTCTATTCTTAAGCTCCACAATCACGGTTCCATATTCATCAACACGATACTTTTTAACCATAGAAGGCATACGATCAGGATCATAAATTATCACTTCTAATTTCTTTAACTTTAATTCATAGGTCTTAACCAACTCTTTAAAAACTTCTCTTTCAACAGTTCTCTGTCTTAAAAACGCCATTATTTTTATAGGCTCATTTTCTATTTTCTGCATCACTTTGTTACTTAATGAGCTTAATGTAAAAGCCCCTGTTGAAGTAAGATCCAAACGAGTGTTCCAAAGACAAAGAGCTCCGTAAATTAACAGAAGAATCCCTAACAAAAGTCCTATGTTAATGAATAAATTAAATTTGCCTAAAGATCTGAATTTTGAACGAGAAAATTTCATAATAGTTATTTCTTTAATGTCCTAGCTTCTAACTTAAAAATGGTTAAGTATAAAAAGAAAACCGTTACCAAAAAATAGTAGCCTACATCTTTAACATCCAAAACTCCTTTGGCCAAGCTCTTAAAATGGCTTAAAGCCGAAAGATGAAAAGTCATTTCAGCTAACGAAGATTGACTGTAATTCTCCACCCATCCGATCACCCATAACATCAATAATATTCCGGAGGTAATCACAGCACTCACAACTTGATTACTGGTTAAACTTGAAATAAAAACACCGATTGCTGAAAAAGCTGTCCCTAAAAGAACTAACCCTATAAAACCAGTAATCACAGTTGGCCACTCAAAAAAACCTCCTACAAACTGTATTAATAGCGGGAACATTAATAACGGTAAAATCATGAGTATAAAAATAGTTAAAACAGATAAATATTTCCCCAATACTAATTGATAATCTTTAATAGGTAATGTCAGCAATAATTCTAAAGTCCCTTGTTTCTTTTCCTCCGAAAAACTTCTCATTGTTAACAAAGGAACAAACAAAATAACAAGAACAGCTACATTAAAATAAAGATTTGAAAGCACAATATCGGTTAAATTAAAGGTAACGTCTTGCACTCCTGGAGTTGTTTTCCACTGCTGAGACATAATCGAAAAAGATGTCGTCAAAGAAACAAAGAAGTAACTTACGATAGCCACAAAAAAGGCTACCAAAATATAAGCAATAAAAGAATGGGAAGTGCTCTTTAAATCTCTAATATATATAGACCAAATAGTTTTCATAAAAATTCCTATACGCTAGACTTCTCGCCAGCTTGAACTAACTTTAAAAATATATCTTCTAACTTAAGCTCTTCTTCAATCAATTGAGTAATAGTCGTATCTTTAGCAATTAACTTTTCTACTAACTCAGTCGTAATATCCAAACTTCGATCAATAGAAAACCGAAATATAAGACCTTCCTCAACCACACGGCCTTCTTCATAAACATCAATACCTTTAATTGAAGCCAAAACTTGAAGAACTTTATCCTTATCCCCGCGAACACACAAACGGTACTTCCTCTTAACATCAATGCGACCATTCAAATCTTTAGGGCTACCACTTGCCACAATACTTCCCCGATCCATAATTAAAACACGATCCGACACACGCTCTACCTCTGAAAGTAAGTGGGATGACAAAATAAGTGAAGATTCTTTTTTTAATTCAGAAATTAAATTACGAATATGCACAGTTTGTTCTGGATCTAAACCAGATGTGGGTTCATCCAAAAGAATAAGCTTAGGAGAACCTAAAATAGCTTGTGCCAAACCTACACGTTGACGATAACCCTTAGATAAAATTCCTATCAGCTGATTAAAATGAGATTGGAGGGACAGAAACTCACCCACACGTTCTAATTCTTTTTTCCGATCTGCTTTTCTGATCCCTTTGACTTGAGCCACAAAATCAATAAACTCTTCGACTGTCATGTCCGAGTAAAGAGGTACATTTTCAGGTAAATAGCCCATTAATCTTCTAGCTGCAATAGAGTGATCAATTAAAGAAAGATTGGCTATCGAAATATCTCCTTCTGTAGGAGACAACAGTCCAGACAACATTCTCAAGGTTGTTGTCTTGCCTGCTCCATTAGGGCCTAATAAACCCACTATTTCATTCTGAGCTACATCAAAGGTAAGACTGCTAACAGCATTAAAAGAACCAAATTTCTTTTGTAGGTTTCTAACTTTAAGGATTGAATTTGATTGTTCATTAACAGCCATGATAGGATCACTTCATTGATTTTATTAATGGGTTTATTGTTTTGTGACTTTAGCAAATTTTCTTTTTCCACACTGGATAATAACTTCTTCTGACAATTGAATAGATTGGTTCAGATCAGTCACTTTCTCCTGGTTAACTTTGACACCGCCCTGCTCAACCAATCTTCTTCCTTCAGACTTACTTGGAACTAGCTTTAATTCATAAAGAAGTGGCACTATCTCCATTTCTCCAACACTCAACTTAAACTCAGGAATATCTTCTGGAATCTTTTTATCTTTAAACAACCGATCAAAACCTTCGTGAGCTTCTTCTGCTTTTTCTTTGTCATGATACAAAGCAACAATTTGTTTAGCTATTTTCACTTTAAATTCTTTAGGATGAATTTTTTCATTCTTATAATCAGCTTCTAACTGGCGACACTCTTCTTCACTCCATCCCGTTAAATACAAGCTATAACGCACCATCAATTTGTCTGGAATAGACATTATTTTCCCAAAAATCTCTTTGGGCTCTTCATTAACACCAATATAATTCCCCAATGATTTTGACATCTTCTGAACACCATCTGTTCCTTCCAAAATAGGAAGCGTCAATACAACTTGAGGTAATTGACCATAATCTCTTTGAAGCTCTCGGCCCACAAGCAAATTAAACTTCTGATCTGTTCCCCCAATTTCCACATCAGACTTTAGAGCTACAGAATCATACCCTTGAAGTAACGGATATAAAAATTCAATAAGCGCAATTGGCTTTTGAGATTGATATCTTTTTTGAAAATCATCTCTTTCTAATAATCGGGCAACTGTATATTTTGAAGTCAGCGTTAAAAAATCAGCAGGACTTAATGCATCTAACCATTTTGAGTTATAAACAACTTCAGTATTTTTTTTATCTAAAATCTTGAACACTTGTTCTTGGTATGAGTTAGCATTCTGCTTAACTTCCTCTTCAGACAAGGACTTTCTTGTCTCAGATACACCCGAAGGGTCCCCGATTCGAGCTGTAAAATCCCCAATCACAAAAACCACCTTATGGCCAAGCTCTTGAATTTCTCTTAATTTTCTTAAAGGAACCGTATGACCTAAGTGAATATCCGGCGCTGAAGGATCCGCACCATACTTCACTCGGAGAGGAGTTTTCTTTTTTGAGGATTCTTCTAACTTTTTTCCTAATTCTTCTTCAGAAATAAGTTCTTGCAAACCTCGCTTAATTATATCTATTTGATCTCTAACGCTATTCATGTCTGCCTCAAAAAGTTAATGAAACAAAAAAGGTCGCCCCAATTTCTTAGAGCGACCTAAAGACAAATACAAATTTATTTCTGTGAAACAGTACGATTAAGAATTACTAGAAACTGGTTGATCAACACCTAAAGCAATTTTTCTTCCTTCAATATCAACCTTAATAATACTTACTTCAAGTTCTTGATCTATTTCATACAATTCTTCAACGTTCTTATCCTGAGCATCAGAAATTTTAGAAACATGTAACAATCCTTCAAATCCGTTCATCAGCTCTAAGAACACACCAAAGTTCACAATCTTAGTTACTTTACCTTTAATCACAGCACCTTCTACTAGTGCTTCTGGTAAAGTGACCCAAGGATCTTGAGTTAATTGCTTGATGCCTAAAGAGATTTTTCTTCCCTCTACATCAATTTTCAAAATCTTAACTTTAACCTTCGCATCCTTTTCTAAAAATTCGCTAGGATGATTAATCTTTTTAACCCAAGACAGGTCAGAAATATGAACTAAACCACCGATACCAGGCTCTAATTCAATAAAAGCACCATAATCGGTTAAGTTTCTAATATCTCCTTCAATTTCATCACCATCTTTATACTTTTCTTTTACCTCTAACCAAGGGTTTCCTTGAATTTGTTTAATACCTAAAGCAATTTTTCTATTGTTTTTATCACAAGTAAGAATAATAGCTTCAACTTCATCACCCATCTTTAAGATTTCAGAAGGATGAGAAACACGTTTGGTCCAAGAAAGTTCACTAATATGAACCAGGCCTTCGATACCCTTTTCTAACTCAATAAAAGCACCATAAGGAAGAATATTAACTACTTTTCCTTTGATTCGAGTATCTACTTTATACCTTTCATCAACTCCATCCCATGGAGATGGCATACACTGTTTTAGGCCTAAAGAAATTTTCTCGGTCTTCTTATCAAAACCAATAATCATTAGGTCTAATTCTTGATTCAACGTAACAACTTCACTAGGATGAGAAATTCTTCCCCAGCTAATATCTGTAATGTGAAGTAATCCGTCAACACCACCTAAATCAATAAAAGCTCCAAAATCAGTGATGTTTTTAACACGGCCCTTAACAATCTGACCTTCTTCAATTTCACCAAGCATTTTGGTACGAACTTCAGCTTTTTCACCTTCTAAGAAATCTTTTCTAGAAAGAACTACATTTTTTCTCTTAGAATTAATCTTTACGATCTTGAAATTTCCACCCTGATTCAAAAATTGATCTAGGTTTTTTGTGGGTTTCAATGCTACGAGACTCGCAGGTAGGAAAGCTTCCATCCCAATGTCCACCATAAAACCACCGCGGACCTTTTTAAAGATTCTACCTTCAACAACATCGCCCTCTTTCATCTTAGATAAAATATCATTCCAGCACTTTACTTTATCTGCTTTTCTCTTTGAAACGACAACCATTCCATCATCATTCTCTTGGCTCTCTAAAAGAACTTCGATTTTCGTTCCAATTTCAACTGTTGTTGGATCAGAAAATTCGTCTAACTTTAAAACACCTTCGGATTTATAACCAATATCAACTAATACTTCTTTATCGTTGACGGCCACAACTTCCCCGTTAACTATTTCCCCCTCCTGAAAATTCCGAAATGTGCTTTCGTAAAGAGCAAACTTGTCCTCTTCACTCGTATTTGCCTCGATACTTATTTGACTTTTTTCTGTTACTTCTAGTTCAGTAGAAACCATTAGGATTAAATCCTCCTCAATTTGTAAAATTTAGTGGGGAGATTATATCATATCCCTATAAAAATAACACAAAAAGATTTTTTTCGTAACCCATTGAAATTAAAGGGGTTAGATTCTAATTGGGGATAAAATGAACTTTATGAATAGTATAGAATAAGCAAAAAAGGGCCTAAAACCCTATAAAATCAGAGAGTTATTTACCATCTGGGGATAAACCAGCAATAGCCTTCATTATTCTATCTAAAGCCATCTCATATTTTTCTCTATTTAAAGGAAATTCTAATAAATCCTCCAATGGAATAGGTTTTCCATAATGCACTTCAATACTAGCATAATTGATCTTCTTACTTCCCTTAGATAAAACTTTTTCTGATCCTTCAATCCAAGCTGGAATAACAGGAACTCCTGATCTTAATGCCATAAGAGCAACTCCTGGCTTCCCTTTTCCTAGTTCTCTTGTTGTACTTCTAGTTCCTTCTGGAAAAACACATAAAGCAAATCCGCCCAGAACAATCTGACAAGCCATTCGGACTATCGATTTAATATCTCCCTGAGACCTTTTAATAGGCCTTGCATTTAATCTTTGAATAAACCAACTAAAAAAGGGTTTGTTAAACAGAGTATCTCTAGCTAAAAATGAAAATATTCGAGGATTCCCACTTCCCAAAAGGATAGGGTCTAAGTGACTTCGATGATTACTCACAACAATAAAACCTCGTTTTCTAGGAATATTCTCTTTCCCAGTCACTTTAATACTCGCAAGAAAGATTCTTAAAACAAAAAAAGAAACATTTCTCACGAGGCGATATATTAAAGCCCAAATCATACGGCTTTGATTACATGCCTTTAAAACTTTTAAATGGATTTTTTGTTCATCACACCCTTGAGTATTAATTCTTTGTGATGAAGAAGAACAAATCTCCCTATTGGACGCAGATAAATACAAATCCAAATCTGGTTTTATTCCTAGCTGATCTACTCCATAATCTCCTTCAGCTACAGCAAATTTTCCAGAAAGAATTTTTTTATGAATATCTTTTATGTTCTGGTTAAGCTTTCTACACGCAGATAACTTCAACACTAAATCATAGATTGCAGAATTTTGTGTTATTTTTAATGGATCTCCTTCTCGAATCATTTTCTCAAAGTAAGACACCGAGTGTTTATTAAGCTCTTTAATTAAAAGATCAGTTTGGTTTAGATCAATTTTTTTTCTAAGAATAAACTCTGCGAGATAAACATAAATGAGGTGGGTGCACAAATGAAGCACATCTAATCTTTCAGATAATATTTGCGCTTGTTTAGTTCTAAGCTCTGAAGAGTTCCCTCTCAAGACTATAAGCATAAGAAAAAACTCCGTAAAATTATTTTAACTGTCTTCTTTTGGTTTCAGCATTAGAAAGTATTTTTTTAATCTGATTCCATTTTTTTTGATCGAGTAATGAAATGAATTTCTGCAGTTCTTTTTTAAATTGCTTCAGTGAACCTGATAAAAATGGGCTTGAAGAAATTATTCCCATCCAAAGATCCGGATCTCCTTGTGCCAAACGAGTAACATCTTTAAAACCACTACCACCACTCTTCAAGCTGCGAGATTGAACGCTCTGCATTAATAAAGATGAAACCATGTGAGGCATATGACTTATTTCTGCTGCTATTTGATCATGTGCTTTAGCCGTTACTACAGTTATTGTTTTAGCTCCCGACTGCTTCCAAAAAGAAGATACAATCTTTCTTTGTTCACTGGTTGCACCATCACTAATAACAAAAACATTAGAACCTTTGTACAAATTTTTATCAGCAGCGGACAATCCCGTATTATGACTTCCTGCCATTGGATGAGATCCAACAAAACAAACTTTTTTTAACTTAGCTTGTTTCACCTGTTTCATAATATCTAACTTGGTACTACCCACGTCCGTAACAATAGTTTTCTTCGTAAGCGTTTTTTCTAATTTTAGTAAGGTAGGTAAAATCTTAGGAACAGGCACACAAATACATATTAACTCTGTTTCCTGAGGGATTTGAGATAAAGACGTAGATCCTTTAGAAATAACTTTGGATTTAAGCGCTTGATTCAGTTTTGATTTATTTCTAGAAACACCAAAGATTTGAATTTTTTTCCGCTGTTGATTTAGGGCAAGACCTAGAGAACCTCCCATGAGACCTAGCCCAACAATTGTAATCAGCTTTTTTTTCATTGTTTCAACACCTTATGAATTGATCTCATAGGTCCTCTGTTGGCCAAAGGAAGAAGAGAAACAAGGTATACAAGAAACGCGAAGCAGACAATGCCAAAGCACATTGTCGATGCAGCGTGACGCTGTAGACCTCAGTTTATCTTTTTCCGACGACAGGTGTACTTATGAGATCAGTTCAATTAATTAAACTTCTCTTCCAAGTATTTCTGCGATTCCTCTTATTTCTTTCATCATTTTGATAAAGTTCTCTGGAAGCAATGATTGCTCTCCATCACTTTTTGCTTCTTCAGGCTTAGTATGCACTTCAACCATAACACCATCAGCGCCGGCTGCTACTCCAGCACGTGCCATAGGGGCCACATAATCCCAGCGACCTGTACCATGAGAAGGGTCCACTAAAACAGGTAAATGTGTTTCTGATTTAACCACAGGAATTGCATTTAAATCTAATGTATTACGAGTGGCTGTTTCATAGGTGCGAATACCACGTTCCGCTAACATCACATTAAAATTTCCTTTAGATAAAATATATTCTGCAGATAAAAGCCATTCTTTAATTGTAGAACATAATCCACGTTTTAATAATACAGGCTTTTTAACAATTCCGACTTCACGCAAAAGATCAAAATTTTGAACGTTTCGAGCCCCAATCTGAAGCATATCGGAGTACTTAGCTACTAATTCTACTTGGCGTGTATCCATCACTTCAGTGACCACTTGAAGTCCAACTTCATCAGCAACTTCTCTTAAATATTTTAAACCTTCTTCTCCTAAACCTTGGAAAGCATAAGGGGATGTTCTAGGTTTAAACGCTCCACCACGTAAAAACGTAGCTCCAGCTGCTTTAACTTCTTTAGCAATTTCTAGTAACATTTCCCGACTTTCAACAGAACAAGGTCCTGCCATAACAACAATCTTTTTACCGCCAACCTTGGTTCCATCAGACATTTCAAACTCGGTATTTTCAGGCTTGAATTCTCTGCTTACTAATTTATATGGGCGCTGAATAGGAACAACACTATCTACCCCTGGGTATGCTTCAAGAGGTTGAACGCGTGCTTTTCCCTCTTCCCCGATAACGCCAATAATGGTTCTTTCAACTCCCTTAGATATATTAGGAGTCAACCCTAACTGTTTAACTTTCTCAATCACATGTTCAATTTCTACAGGTGTTGCTGTGTGTTTCATTACTACTATCATTTTATTATTTCCTTTCTAATTCGAAACGTCCCTTTTAGAACAATTCCGGTTACTTTAAAACTTGCTTCAACTCTTTAATAAATAATCTATTTTCTGCCATTGTTCCTACAGTTACTCGAATCCATTCGTTCATTCCATAAGCAACCATATCGCGAACAATAATTCCTCTTTTTAATAAATCTTTAAACAACCTTTGGCTATTTGTCTTAACACAAACCAACACGAAGTTAGCTTGGCTAGAAACGCAAAACAAACCTAAATCCTTAAATTGCTTTTCAAAATAACATCTTCCTTCAATAACCACTTTCTGAGTCTGTTTTAAATGAGCCTTATCCGCTAAAGCAGCAATTCCAGCTTTTTGAGCTAACGTATTCACATTAAAGGGCTGTCTTATCTTATGAAGATACCCTATTAATCGCTCGTTAGCAAGTCCGTACCCTAAACGAAGACCGGCAAGCCCAAATGCCTTAGAAAACGTCCTCAGGATAATCACATTATTCTTTTTTAAATACTTCAATGTTTTAGGAAAATCGGGGGCATTCACAAAATCAACATAGGCTTCATCAATACATATAATAATATCCTTGGGCACTTTCTGAATAAGTTCTGCTAATTCTTTTTCAGAGATATAAGATCCTGTTGGATTATTAGGATTCGCAATAAAAATAAGCTTTGTTCGTTTATCAATAGCTTTCAAAATTCCAGCAACATCATATTTAAATGTTCTCATGGCTACCGGAGTGTAATCAGCACCTTGAGTTTGTGTTACCAATGGATAAACTAAAAAAGTAATATCCGATGAAACAACACGATCTCCAGTGGAAACAAATCCTTTTACCAAAAATTCGATGATTTCATTAGAACCATTTCCCACAATAACTTCTGTAGGTTTAACTTTGTGGTGTTTTGCAATTGCTCTTTTTAATTCGTAAACACCCCCATCAGGATAAAGTTGTACCGAAGCAGCTTCCAGTCGTAAAGCAGCAATCGCTTTTTTAGATGGTCCTAAAGGATTCTCATTACTGGCAAGTTTAATAACTTTTTTCAGCTTTAAATCCCGCTTAACATCCTCAATGGGCTTCCCTGGCTCATAGGGTTTTATCTTATCTATATTTTCTTTATAATTTTTCATACTTTTCGTACCACAAATACTTTCATAAATTTATTTTTCAAAAATTAAATACTCTATCCGCATGATTGTCTAAAAGAGGTTTATGGATTGATTATGGTTTGACGAAAGGGGTAAGAACCTAAGACTTTCAAAAAACGCACCTTACTTTCCATAGCTTTTAACATCTTCTGCACACGCACATCTTCTACATGACCTTCGAAATCAATAAAAAAGTAATAATCCCAAGCCTTCTTTTTTGAAGGACGTGATTCAATTTTAGTCATATTAATTTTATTCTTTCGAATAGGATCTAACATTTCATACAAAGCACCAACTTTATCTTTAATAGAAACCATAATCGATGTTTTGTCTTTTTTGGTCTTTTTAGGAATGGAGTTTCCGATCACAAGAAACCGTGTTCTGTTTCCAGAAACATCTTCTATCTTATCTGCCAAAACACTCAACCCATAAATGTTAGCCGCCAATCGACTCCCGATAGCAGCAGCACCTTCCTGCTCGGATGCTTTTTGAGCAGCTTGAGTCGTGCTTAAAGAATCAATCAACGCAACTTGAGGCAAATTCTTTTCTAACCAAATACGGCATTGACCAAAAACTTGAGGATTAGAATATATTTTCTTAATCCCTTTTAATCTAGATTTGGACATTAAATTGTGATTAATGCTTAATGTAATCTCAGAACAAATCTTTAAATCTGATTCTGTAAACATATCTAAAGTGTAATTCACAACACCTTCTGTAGAATTCTCTACAGGAATAACGCCATAGTCGGAGTTTCCTTTTTCTACTTCTGTGAACACATCTTTAATACTGGTGCATGGAACATAAGCAATGCTCGATCCAAATTTAGAGATAGAAGCTAAATGAGTAAACGTAGCCTCTGGTCCCAAATAAGCCACGGACATAGGTCTTTCTAACGCCAAAGAAGCGGACATCACTTCTCTATAAACAGATTTTAGAGCATCTGCGGGTAAAGGACCTCCCTTAGCTATTTTTTCAATCTTAGAATAAACCTGACTTTCTCGATCTGGAGAAAAAACCTCAACGCCTTTTTCTTTTTTATGATCCCCAATTTTCAACACAACCTTTGTTCTTTCATTCAGGTAATGTATTATTTTTTCATCAAACTGATCTATCTTACTTCTTAATTTTTTTAAATCCATTTTACTTCCTTTTGATAATAAAAATATTTTAGATTAATTCTCTTCGGGCACTTCTTCACTTGTTTCTTCTGATTCGTCTTTTTCTTCTTGAGGAACGACAAACTTTGTATTCGTGTTTTTAATCACTTCTGAAACTTCATCTAACACCTGGCGCCGTTCTTCAGCACTAGGCAACACGACTTCCGGTTCTTTTTCTTCAGACTGTCCTTCTTTATTAGCTTCTTTGGCCTTTTGTTCTTCTTCTACCATCAATTCTTCTTGGGTTACCATGCGCTGCACCAAATCTTTAATCTCACTAATATTAGGCAACTCCCCTAAACCCTTAAGACCAAAATGCTCTAAAAACTTATCCGTTGTTCCATACAGCATAGGTCTACCTGGAATTTCTTTTCTTCCCACAATCTTAATTAAGTTTCTATCTAACAAAGTGGATAGAATACCCGAAGCGTTCACACCTCTTAACTCTTCAATTTCAACACGAGTAATGGGTTGTTTGTAAGCAAGAATAGCCAAGGTCTCTAAAGTTGATTGCGTTGCTTGTCTTTTCTTCTTTTCCAACTCTAATTTCATAATCCATGGAGCAAATTGTGGACGTGTTGAAATTTCAAAACCACCCGCAACTTCTTGCAGAGAAAAAGAACTTTTTCTTTCATTGTACTCCCCAGCCAATTCATCAATAGCTGCTTTAATATCACCAACCTTAACACCTTTAATCACTCTTTTTAACTCGTTAAGACCCAAGGGTTTACTCGCAACAAAAAGAACAGACTCAATAATAGGTTTGATCATTTCAGGTTCTACTTCAAGAGGTTCTTCATAAACCTCAACCTTAGTCTTGCTGGATTCTCCAAACTCTGGAGGCAGCTTTTCACTAATCTTTGCTTCAAGCTCTCTTCTCTCTTCTTTAAGAAGCGCTTCTTTTTCTTTTTGTTTTTGCTCTTGAACGGTAGCCATTCAATTTCTCCCCTACAATCAATTTATTTTAAAATACTTAAAAAACGTCATCAGATGCAGATGTTGCTGTTTGAGGAACACCTTGATCTTGAATAATACGAATATCTCCAAACACTTTATCTTGAACAAAACGTATTGATTTTTTTCTTACGATTTCTAGAATTGCTAAAAATGTCACAATTAATTCATTCCTAGAAACACCTTCTCTAAACAACTGAGAAAACAGAACTTCTTTTCTCTCAGATAAAATATTATGAATATGTTCTAATTTTTGCTCAATAGAAATAATTTCTTCAAACACTTCATGCAAATCATCTTTCGCATGCATTTTCAATACTTTGTGAAATGCCTGAATCAAGTCAAACAAATTACTACTAATATCACTACAATCGTCATCATCTGGCCGTTCAACCTGTTCAAAATAGTAATCACTAATCTGTCTTGAGAATATTTGATTTCTCTCAGCTTCTCTTGTCCCTAACTCAACAGCGACTTCTTTATATGCCTGATACTCTAATAACTTTCTAACAAGCTCTGCTCTAGGATCGATTCCCTCTTCATCTTCTTCATCAATCATTTCATCTGGCAGTAACATTTTTGATTTAATCAACAATAAGGTTGATGCCATCACTAAAAATTCACCAGCAACTTCTAAATTCAATTGTCGCATCTGATCTAAATGATCAATGTACTGCCGCGTAATTTCCACAATAGGAATATCATAAATATTAACTTCATTTTGCTTAATCAAATCTAGCAACAAATCAAGTGGCCCTTCATACACCTCTAACTTCAGAGAAAGCGAGGAAGTTTCTTTTTTTAAAAAAGGAAGTGACTCTTCTTTTTTAACTTCTTCTTTGGTTGCCTCTAAAAACCCTTCTTCCGCAACATCCCGATTTGTTAGCTCATTATTTTCTTCAATCATTTTTTGTGCACCTAATAAAGTTATTTTGGGGACACACATTTTTGACACAGTTGCTCTTAGCAACAGCATCAAAAATCTATTTCCCCGAACTTACAACTAATTTATATTCCAACCTGTTCTTTTACTTGAGCGATGGTTTCCTGGGCAATTTTCCTAGCCTGCTTAGCACCTTCTTCTAATATATCGACCACTTCACCCTTATTCTTTTCTAACTCTTGGCGCTTCTCATATATAGGCTCGAGAAACTCTTGAAGAGATTTTATCAGTGTTTTCTTATCGTCCACACACCCTAGGCTAGCATCCCGACATCCCTTATCAATCTCAGACACTTTATCCGGATTGAAAATCTTCTGATAAAAATAAACGGGACAAATTTCAGGGTTTCCTGTATCTGTTCTCAACTTTCTTCCTGGGTCTGTAATCATTCCTTTTATCTTCTTTTCCACAACCTCTGGAGCATCCGATAAATAAATACAATTGTTATAAGATTTACTCATCTTTCTTCCATCCGTACCTGGAAGCTTTTTTACTTGAGTCATCATTGCTTGTGGCTCAGGAAATACTTCTCCGTAAAGATGGTTAAACCTTCTTGCAATCTCACGGGTCAACTCTAAATGAGGTAACTGATCTTCCCCTACAGGCACTTGATTTGCTTTGTACAACAGTATATCTGCAGCCTGCAATACGGGGTAACCCAAAAATCCATGTGTGTTTAAATCTTTTCCTTTTAATTCTTTAATTTGATCTTTAAACGTTGGGTTTCTCTCAAGCCAAGAAAGAGGCGTAATCATAGATAACAATAAAGCTAACTCAGCATGCTCTTTTACATGACTCTGAACGAAAATAGTACATTTACTAGGATCTAAACCACCTGCTAAATAGTCTAAAACAACTTCCGTAACATTATTCTTAATCTCAGAATGAGATTCATACTCCGTTGTTAAAGCATGCCAATCCGCAATCATAAAGAAAGCATCTTGCTCTTGGATTTTCTTCCAATTATCGAGAGCCCCTAAGAAATTACCTAAATGCAACTTCCCTGTAGGTCTCATACCGCTTAAGATGCGTTTGGCCATAGTACGATCCTGACGTAAGTGGTTAAAATGCAATATCTTATAATAAAGCGGGTATGAAGTCAAAATCTGAAAACCGGTAGGTTTTGTCCGTATTATGTTAACTTTAAATATATGAATTACTTACGAAATTATAATATTTATGCCATCGTAGCAATTAATTCAGAAGATTGGAATTTAGTGACGAACAGCTGCATTTGCTGACCAAACAGATCATTCATCTTATACTTTCCATTCTGAAGCCGATCCAAACCAAGTTGGGAAGCAATTCTTTGTTTTCCTATAGGGTCTTGAATGGCCATTAATAAACGTAAAGCAGATAAAACATATTCGGGTTTTAGTTGGTATTTCTGTAATATTTTCTCATCCCAAACAAATTGATCCAAAACTCGATTTTCGGTAGGGGTAAATTCTTCTCCATCAGCAATAGACTCAAGACCTATCCCTCGCACATACCCTCTTACACCTAAGCGTAATTGGCTAGGAAAGATACGATCTCTCATTCCTTTAACAATCACCTTTTTACCTTTAACCGTATTTCGCATTTGTTGCACAGGATTAAAAGCCGTTTGAGAATCATCAATCACAATCAAACGGTCACCTTCTCTTAAAATTGAAGTCATCGCTCTCATATTTCTGTCTCTATCTTTAAGCAAACTTTCAGTAATCACAAAAACAGCTGGTTCTTGTGGTAACTCTGCATTAATAAAACGTGCCCGTAAGAAATCTTGAAATAAGTTTATTTCTTGATTACTAACAGAATTGAGCTGTTTAAAACGCTCACTATCCTCATCTGCTTGGATAAGCATCCCTAATAATTCTCCAACCAAAGATCCATCGTACGGAGAAAAAATACGTTCCGTTACTTCAAAAGCGACAGGAATTACGCCTTCAACACTACGTTGACTCAAATTGGCCAAGTGGGTTAATTGTTTAAAATTAACATTCACACCATAACCATCCAACTGTTCTTCAATCAACTCAGGAAAAGCTATTTCTTCTGCTCTATTTTCTTCTCCCAACGAACGTCCTCCTGCAATTGTAGGTCTAAGCAAAGCTTTGTCCTCATCCGTAAGCACACTTGAGTCGTCCAACCAATTAAAAGTGGTGCGACTAAAAAAGTCTATAACCCGCCGCCCCCCAATCCTTGTAGACAGTAAAATTAACCGAGTCGCTTCAACTGGATTTAGTCGAGATCTTCTTTTCAATTCATAATATTCTCTTACCTCCTGTAAATAAGCTCTCCATGGATTCTCAGAATTATTCACCAATGCGTCTCGTAAGGAATTCATATAGAACTGAAAAGGATCAGATTCTACCCCTGAACGTCTTCCCATAGCTTCTACAATAGCCACAGAAATCCTTTTCTTAACCGACCTGGACAATTGATAATCTCTTACTATGTTTTCCATGAAAATCTCACCAAAAAAATAACGATTTAGGTCTGACTGGCTCAATTGCCCCGGACTTTTCCATTTATCGTAGATACCTACTCTAAAACTGTTTAAATTTTGGTCCGAATCTGGAGGCGTCGAATTATTTGTTACAGGCTCTAATACCAAAGATACAACATTTCCTGCCGCCTCTAATTCATAAATACCATCAGCATTCAACCGGTCCATAGTAGTAATTAGTCTCCCAGGACCTTGCTCAGAAATAACCCTTCTTATTTCTATCATTCTTTCTTGGCTTTCTAAATCTGCTATTTCTAAATCATTAATTACATTTTCTCTTAATAAACGATAAAAATCATTCATACGCCCTTCCATTAATCTGGTGATAAGCACAGATCTTAAAAATTTCTGTTTTAATTTTTTTCTCATAAGCGTGTAAGAATATTGCTGAATTATGGGTCGTGCGTTTAAATGCATTCCAAGCATTCTAAACATCAAATAAAATCCATAACTTGAATCTAAACCTGACAAAGACACATCGGTATAAAAACGATTAAAAGCTGCATCGGCAGACTCTGCCCTCATCAACTCTGGAATCAAATGCAAATTTGCCTCCATCCATGCTGTAGTTGTTGCTGTAGGAACATACCCATTCATCGAATCAAAGTAAGCGTGCATTTCTGTCTCATGTCTTTCAAAAACTTCATCAAAATCAGAATCTCCATAATAACGTCTTTCAAGTTGAAATAGATAATCAAAAGCAGCTCCGTATAACGGCGGAGGAGCTAATATCATAACGTCATTATTCGATCCGTTCACTATTCGAGTATGATTAGCTGCATCCTTTCCATAATATTGCACCAAACTTCGAGCATCATAAACATCAGGCTCTCCCATAAAAGCTAAGAGAACAACACCCGTTACTTGATTCCTGGCAGGTTGTGGATTAGAACCACTACTAGATTCCCCCTTATTCTGATTAGGCATTCCGTTGACATCCGAAGGAGCTTCTCCCCTGGTTAAAAATAAATTAAGTAAGATGATACTCCCAACAACTAATGTTGCCCAATCCCATACATTCCATTGTTTAAACGGTTTAATTCCAAGGAGTCTAAGTAACCATACCCACTTAGATTGAATTTGATCAACGTCTGCTTCAACCACTGGTTGAGCCGGAGGGTTTGTTGTCGTTGAATTCTTAGCCCCACTTCTCTTCTTTTTTCTTTTTTCCCGTCTACTTTCTTTTTTCTTTTTCTTTTTTGAGAGTACCGGTTTCCTGACATCTATTTTTTCTTGGATAATCTCACGAACAACTCTGTTAATAACATCATCTCTAGCTCTTGCCTCTTCAGCGGTTTTTCTTGCCTCTTCAGCCTCTTCACCTGAAACCACCAATTCACCCTCAGGTATCTTTTCAATAGAACTTTGGGTTCCTACACGACGAGCTTTAAGTTTATTGATTTTAACCAAAACATTTTGGACTTTTTGATCCAATATTCTTTCAGTTAATTTCCCACTAATATTTCCTATAAGCCCTTCTATTTTTTGGATGTTTCTAGGCCGAACACGATAATCCCCATCCTTCGAGACTTCCTTTTGTTCTAACTCTGTAATTTTATCTTTTAACTGTTGTCTTAACATTCCTCGAACATTAACAGCATTCACATGTTCCATCTTAAAGGAAAGATCCGAAGATTGTTTTTTGCCCTTATCCCCTTCAGATGGCGGAGTATCTTCTCGAGAATCTGCTAACGAATCACCAGAACGGGACGAAATTAAATCAATTCTAGAATCAGCCCCCACAACACTATCAATCTGGCCGCTAAAACTTAATAGTTCTTCAGCTCTGTCATCTTGATAAGCCCTAGCCAAGTCGTTGACCAAAAAAGCCCAACTCACTTGGTGTTGACTCAAATCAACTCCTGTCTCATAAATATCAATCACATCTATTTTTTTTAGCTCAACAATAAATCGATTTAAACTAGACCCCCTGTATTCTTCTAAACCAATTCTGTCCATTAGCTGCTCAATTGTTCTATAAGACTTTTTAGAATTTGCTCTATTAATCAACTCCCGCAAAACTTTATACAATTTTTCTCGATCTGTTTCATTAAATGATGCTTCTAAAAGCTCCACAGCCTCATCAAAAGCCTCGATATTACTCTTTCCCAAACTATCTGCTTTAAACAAAATCCTTTCTTCTTCTTGCATTACAGCTCTGCTTAGCGCAGATCTTCCTTCTACATTTACCTGCAATGAAGAAGCCTGGCTTTTAGATACAGCCCAATGAACTGAACTAATCTGAGATGAATATAAATCTGAAGAGTTTCTTCCTAAAACCGTCTTTACATAATTATTATTTTCATCAAACAAATTCTCTGAAGAAATACGTGGCGCAATCATATGGTAGGACCATTTGTTACCCTCATACCCTTCTATTAAACCCTGCGAGTGGAAACCTCCTAAAATCACAACTGCTTTATTCTTCTGTTTTTCTTTCAAATAAGTATTTATATTATTTAAAAAAGCTTCTTCTCTTTTTACAGCTCCTTCATAAAAATCATTAGCCTTCTGGATAACTTCTCTTATAAACAAATCATCTTCATCAAAAAACTTCTCATTAGAAGCCTGATACTTCATCCAATCTTTTCTGGTTAACTTAAGTTTTAGCAACTTTCGCAGTAGTTGAAACTGCTTCACAACATCAACCATTTGTTGAGACTCTACAGATGGCTGCATGGCGTAGATAATCATCTGAATCCATTGATTCAATTCTAAGAAAAGTTTTTCAGCATCCAACTCACTCTGAAAAATCATATTCCGTGCCAACCGAGACAAATCCTTGTATTCAGTAAAATGGAACTCGTTACCCTGATTTAAATCCACATATAGCTTTTCCAGCAAAAACCGAAGATTAGCTACTTCTCTAACATCTTGTTCTTTTGGTGATTGCGAAGCAGCTGCGTAAAACAGTATTCCTTCAATAGAATCTATTAAATCCGTTTGATTTTTTTGCGTGATAGAGCTTTTTAATGCATCCCAATCTTTCTTTGCTAAATCAATATTTAATTGTTTCTCTTCATTCTTTAATTTTAGGAGTCGTACTAAATTAGGAAATTGGATTTGTTGCTTGTAACTGGAAAAATCATTCTTTAAATACTTCTTACTAAACACATCTAGCTGATTAGCTGCTTGTAAGAGATTAAATTGGTTAGTCTCAAAAGTTAATAATAACCGTAACAATAAAAGTAAATCTTTATCTGAAATCCGCGTCAAATCACGATCTATGCTTTGCTCTTTCTTAATAAGCCATGAGGACACCTCTTTTTGGTTCTGATAAATTTCCCGAAACAACTGAATATTTGCACTATAGAGTTCCTTATTTTCAATTCCCATCACTTCTACATCGTTGCCGTGATCTAATAAGTATAAATCTGTTCCCGTCAATTCACCCATTGCTAATAAACGATTACCAACTTTTTTATTTAACTGTGGATTATCAGACCACTCCAGATACTGAGCATCTAAATTGCTATATGCTCCTTCAACAAAAATCAAATTCACGTTATGTTGTTCTTTAGCATAGCGAATCAATTTAGAAATATTCTTTTGAGCACTTACGTTGGCATGAGCATCTTGAATATGAAGAATTAAGGGTGATTCAGAAGTGTATTCTTGACCCTGGTGATAAGAATCTTGGACAGACCCCAACGACACAGGAATAGAAAGGTTATGCTGATTAGTTACGAGTGAAACATTTGAATCTACATAATTAGCATTAACAATTCCTTGTCCATAAGCTGTGACCTGAGTAAACGAAATACTCAAACACAGTACAATTGAAATTAATTGAATAAAATTTTGGGCGGTTTTATTTGAAAAAATCATATAACCTAACCTTTATATACTATTTTTAAATACATTTAATAGTACCTTACGATCCCCTATATGTCAAGAAAATCAGAAAAAAAACTAGGTTTGTAAGTGATTGTAATTGAATGGTTTACGAGAATTAATACTAAGAAAAGGGCCCATAATAGTCTACGAGAAACTAGCTCCACCCAAGGGCTAAGCGCTACTGGCTAAGGCTTCTTGGCCGAAGTACTCATTACGCAACATTGTTAGGTGAACAAAGAACTCAGGATAAATAACAATAGGCTGGTCCAAAGAGGCTTTAATCCCTAGAAAAGAGAGCAAAGAGGCTCTAATTTCTGGAGAATCATTCTCACCAATAGCTTTAAGCAAGGGAGCAAAATAAACCGCATTAAAGCGAATATCATTCGATTCTAGCTCTATTAAGGTTTCAAATGGAACTTGAAATAACATATTCCCATTCTGAGTAAACCAATCCATAATACTTGGGTTTATTCGAATCCGTTCTGAGTAAAAAGAAGCAACATGGGATATCCCCAACTTCTTAGTCTTCGCCTTTATTGAACTCACAACGGCTTCATCAATTTCATTATCATAGGTCTTAATTTGTATCTGCTGAGGAGACAAACCTCCTTTAACTAAATTCTGTCTTAATCTTGCCGCTTTCGATTTTTCTGGCTGCTGTACAGTTAACAACAAAACACCTTCTTCACCCAATACATTTTGTAACTTTTCTAAAGATTGTTGAGAAACCACAGCTTCTCGAGAATCTACTAAATCAAAATAATCCATAACCATTCCAAAAGAAAATTTACTATCAATGCGAACTTGAGGTACGTATTTTGAATGAAAAGCTAAATATTCGTCTAAAGGAGCATCTAAGGCTTGCGAATCAAAACCATTTTTTTCCAAATAACTCTCTAACCCCAAACCTTTCCATCGGGAATGATAAACACCTAAAAGCGATGTCGTCATCAACCGTTCTTTAAGGACGCTAAATCTCTCCTTAACTTTTGCATAAAACCCTGCCCAAGAAACATTTTCCTGAGAAGAACTAAATACAGAATCTCTTCCCAAAAGACTTTTTCCAAAAAGACTTAAATAAATCATAGAGTCCACTGGCTCAGAACCCAAACTAGAAGCTAAAACTTCCGATAAATCTTCAGGAAGTAAAAAAGCTGGATGAGAAACATCATCCCCCTGAGATCTCCTTTTAATAGCAAATAAAGAAGATATAAATTCTCTGTCTCCATAACCACCTGTTGTGCGTAACTCAACCTCAGGATGCCCCTGAATCACTTCACGAGCTAACCGAGCACCAAAAGCCCTTAATTCATCATATTTTGTCAAAGCAAAACCGGCCAAAATCTCTCTCTCAAAATCGTTACTACTTTGAAAAATAGGTCTCTCCACAAAAACCACAGGCTTTCCATCAAGCCCCTGTCTAACCTTTACCCGTGCTGCAGACAAAATTCGATCTCCTCTTCGCACAACAGCTAGCTGTGTATTTCTCGAACCCAAATCATCCACCAAAGTGCTAATCATCTCCGGATTTCCATAATAACTAAAAGGATCCATACGATGCGGAGAAATCATCCCTCGATATAAAAAATCATTCGGACGATTTACAAAATCAACTGTCACATGTTCTATTTTGTTTATTTTACTTCTTAAACTACTGAGTCGGTCTAACTCATCCAGTAAATCTTGTAAAACTTCTGTGTTTTCAGTCTGAACAGCTCGATGTCGTAATCGAATAACCAAATCCCTCATTTCTTTTACCTGTTTTCGATTAAGAGCTCTAGTTCCCCTTGTAGCTTTTTCAACAAAAGCAATAAATTTAGTCCAGTCCTGGGCCTTTGAGTAGACTTTTAATTTACTACGCAATCTTTGCACCAAGTCCCTTTTTGTTACATTTTCACCTTCGGACAAAACTCTTTCGCTAATCAAGAGACGCTGTCTTAATATCGTTTTCCACTCCCCTTCTTTCCACCGTCTATCTGAAATAGCTCCAGCCTTCAAAAGAGACTTTCTTAACTTTGTTTCTTTTTCAGTAATTTGTGCACCATTGTATCGCAAGGCTTGTCGAACCTCTCTACTATCAATCCGTTCTACTAGTGCCCTATCGTCCAAAAGAATCATCTGCAAAACATGACTTAATAACTTAGACATTTGTTTCTGGTTCTCTTGTGCCAATTGTGTTTTTGTAATAGGAACCTGAACCCTCTCGCTTCGAGTAAAAATTTTCCAAAACTCTTCTTCGCCTTCCAGATAGCCAACCTTGTCACCGCTTCGCCTATCTCCTTGCTGCAGATTTCTCCACTCAAAGTAGGTTCCATCAGCAATACGGGCAGCAATTTCCCGAAAACGTAATTTATCTTTTTCACCTTCAAAACCTTTTTCTTCAATTCTCCTTAACATCTCAACCATAGTTTCTATATTAGGAAACTCTAATAACTTAGAAGCCAACAGCGATGATAAACCAAAATGACGCATTAAAAGACGTTGATATTCTTTATTAATCCTATTTTTAAATTTTGTTTTTCTAGATCTTGGATTTAATAACTGATTAACTAATTGAGTGTCCTTATCTCCTAAAATTTGAATCGCATAATATAAGGATTGAAGACGTTCCTCAAAAGGAGCTTCTCTGTCCAAAAGATATTTTCTTTCTTGTTCAATAAATTGTCGGAAATTAGCCCAATATTTTTTATCTAAAGAAATTAACCTTAACAAGAAAATATTCAAGAATTGCTTCCTCTTACGATCATTTGTTATTCCTTCCAAATGCTCACTTAAAAATTCTTTTAAAATATCCAAAGCTGGCCCATCACGCCACCCTTCAACACTCATATATAACGCCAACACTAACCAGCTAGCCTCTTCTTCTAACCATTGTAATTCTTCATAGATGTCTTTCAACCGAACCCTTTCTTTTGGGAACACAGTTATCATGGAATCAATAACATTCCTTAACAATCGTTTTCTGGCATACTTATTAGGAATACTAGCTATAGATGAAACAATCCAAAGGTAATCAATATCGTCTTGTTGTAAAATTCTGGATAATTCTCTGGCCTTATCTTTATAAAGCTCAGGGGTACTCGCCCACTCTAAGGCAAATTCAATTACAGCCTTTTTTTCTTTCAAACTTCTAGCCTTTTGATATAACGTTAAAAATTCTTCACCCACATCTCTTAATAATTGTAATTTTTCAGGGATTCTTTTTTTACTATGACTAATAATTGGATCTTCCATAAAACCAGGGATCTGTTCCATTAAACCCTCTTCATTTAACACACCTTGTGCTAACAAATCAGCCGTTCTTAAAATAAATTCAAACTCCCCTTGCTGAACACCTAAACGTCTCATCTGAATTTCTGAAGGAGTTCCTCGACTAAAATAAAACTCTTCTGGGGTTCCCGAGTAACGTGCTAAAACACTTTCCGGAAATTTAGCCACCATGGTAATCTCTTCCACGTACAACCGTGGATTTTCTTCATCAGCTCTTAACATACGTCCTTGTGCTTGTACTCTTTGAGTATGTGTTTCTGGAACTTGAATATTAATTTCAAAACTACCTCGAGATAGCGTTAGACCCAAACCACCGCTTTGTTTATTTAAAGCTACTAGACGAGCATCTCCATGTTGAAACCGGTGTCTTTCCCATGTTTTAGCGGGAATGGTTCTACCTCTAGGACCGCCCTCTACTACTGGGTAAAACCGTCCATCCTGAGAAGTAAACCGGAGCGCATCACCAACATCATCTCTAGCAACGCCCGTAACAAAACCATCAATCCGAGCCATAGGATAATCGTCGCTAAATAAACTCATTACATCATCAATAGCAAATCGATTTTTTGCTAAAAGAATACCTCTTTTACCCTCAACTAATCGCTGATCTACAATTTCTTTGAGAGCCGGCCAAAGATTTCCCTCAGTGGTGCCCCCAACCTTAGTTGGATTAATCATCAACCAAAAAATAAAATGAAGCTTCATAAAGGGGTGAATACTACTTTCATTTATTCGATCTTCTGGATTCGAACGACTTGGGTTATAGACCTCTTCTACATAAGAACGAAAATCCCTCACCATATGTAAATATAATTTAACTTGCTCCTCATTTAAATAATAAGCTCCCTCAGGTTCCACAGAACCTGGCGCAGTAGTTTCAGGAAATTCATAGGGAACAATTCTGAGGTTAGGCATTCGTAATCCTTGCTGGTCCAAAGGAGTGCCGGTCTGATAAAAATCAAAAACCATTGGAATAGAACGAATCATACTAAAAGACCTTAATACTTCTCTAAGCCTTCTTAACCCTTCTATATTCCCTCTAGGAAAGGTATATCGAAACACATCATAAGTCTGGTAACTAGCTAATGCATCACCTGCTAAGCTATGTAACATAGCAAATAATTGCTCCGAAGATCGGTTGTAAGGCGTTGCGGATAACCACCAAATTCTTTCGGCTTCAATACGTTGCACTGCTTCTGCTTGCTCCGAATTAGTACTTCTATCATCTCCTTTAAAATTTGAAGCCATTTGTGATTCATCTAAAATAAATTGATTTAATCCATTATTCACCAATTCAAATGCTTCATCACTAAAACGTCTTAAGGTTTGAATAGACACCAGAATTAATGTTCGCTTTTGCTCTTTTGTTTCTTCTAATATTTCTAATCGTTTAGCTGGATTCATCGTAGAAGCTGTTAAGTCATAAAAATCCAATACGTTTTCATCAACATGTTTCTCAATTTCTTCTTTCCAATTATCTGCCAAACTAGCAGGAACAACCAAGAGAGTCTTGCCTTCTGGATTCATACCCGCTAAAGCTTGAATACTTTTTCCCAAACCTGTCTGATCCCCCAAATAAGCTCTATCTTTATTTCTTAAAAACCAGGCTCCTACTTGCTGATAAGGTCTGAGCTCTGATTTAATATGGGAGGGATTAAACACTAAACCTCGCTGAATTCTTTCCTTAATTGTATCTCGCAATAGTGTCAAAGAAGCTAACTGGGCAGCATCTCCCGAAAGCTCAGCAATTCTTTGATTTAAAATGGTAATAGCTCCGTCCGGATCTTGAATCAATTGTTTAAAAACCAATTTAATATAAATATCTACAAATAGCCTTCTTTGCTTATCATCCCTTAGACTTAAAAGCACTTCCTCATCCATAATGGCTTGTAATAAATGAATATGATTCTGATGACCATGACCTACTCCAGTCCTACTCGCTAATGAAGGGGCTACCTCTTTTAAATTTAATGTTCTAAAATAGTCTGCAAAATCAACAATCTGAAACTCGGTCATAGGCTCTTCTCTAAATACCTGGAGCATTAAATCTAGCAATTCTGCAAAATGCCCTCTGGCATGAGCAATCAATCGAGCTAAAGGATGTTCTAATAACTCTTCAAGCATACGCTCATTTCTAGTTGTTCTTGCTCGATCTGATTCCCAAATAATATTGTAATTTCGTGTCGTTCTATTTAATGCCGAGTCCTCACCCGTTGTAACTCGATAAGGTTCACCACTACGAAATTCAATTTTCACAGGCGCATTTTTAACATCTGATTTGGACAATATTACTCTCCCAGGAATAGCTAATCTCCCATTGTCATCGGTGACAAATCCTTCCGCAATAAAACTCCCCGAACTTGATTTCTTCTGCATGGCTCTAAGTACTTTGCCATCAAAACCTTCATTTGAAACCTGCCCCATCACTGCCCCCTCTTTCATTCCATCGGCAGCATCACTTCTCTTTTTCTTCTTCCCTAAAGAACTAGCAGAAACGAGAGCACGTGTTTCTATAATAGAACGTACTGTTATTACAGATGAATCAATCACTGGTTTACCTAAAGAAATTTGAGGTTCTTTTCCTAAACCTCTTAAACTAATCGAGGTATGGGGAATAATAGAACCTAAATAAGTCGCTGGAGGAGTTTTGCTTTTCTGTAACAAACTACTTTGCATGAAATCTAAATACTGAGAATTCTGACTCTTGCTTTCTTGTAACAGGCTATCAATCTGCGCCCATATTTCAGCTTGAATATTTTCTTTTTCTTCATCACTTAGCTGTTTTAATAACGAATTTTCAATCATCTCTAAATAATAAACACTCTCTGATAATTGACCGTCCAAAGATAGTTGTCTCATTAATTGTTGTGTCCACAAAGATATCGACGAAGTCCCATAACTTAATAACAACTGGCGCATTGCCTGATCCACAGAAGATTGTGTAAACGCCTCAAAAAGATTAACTTTCCCATCTTCACTTATATTAAAATAATCTTCCCAAGAAGCATTGCCTTGCATCTGAGACTGATAGAGGTTTTTAAATTGATTTTTTATTTTGGGTGCCATTAACTGATAAGAAATACCTGCAGCCTTCATTCTAGAAGTAAGCCCCAATGTGTGAAATCCTCCCACCACAAAAATACATTGGTCCAGCTTCTGTTCATCCAATATTTGATTCATATTTTCAAAAAGACTTTCATCTCTAGCCTCAGCAATCCAATAAAACTCTTCTTGACTCTGGTAATTAAATGAAACAACTCCCTTCAATGGCCCTAAAAACTTCTCAAATTCGGACACATGAAAAAGCGCGTATTCTTCTTGAAATTGATTCCATTGATCTCGAGTCAGTGCTAATTCAGATAACTTCTCTAGTATGACCAGTCGATCATTCAACGCATCTAATTCTTTTTCTTTATCGTTTCGAAATAAACTTTGCTTCGCCATTAGCTTGTAGGCTTCCCACTCTTTCATAACCACATCAAACGCATAAGGAAAAATTAATTTTTCATTCTTTTTTTCTTTTTCTGATTGTTGTTTTAATTCAAACATTAAAGGAAACTTACTTTTATCCGGAGAGGATACCTGGAAAAGAAATTTTAATAATTCCATAAACACTTTGGGATGTGATGACTTCTCAGCATGCGGAGCATTAAACTGTGTTAACAATAAGTCTAATTCTAATAATTGAGGTGAATAAAGCTTTTTCTTTTCAATGTTAATTCTTTTTCTTAAAATTTCCAGCTGCGTTTTGAACACAGCGCTATTCTGTTTGGCTCTATGGTAAGACTCTAACCCCTTTTCATATAGACTGTAATCTTCAACACCAAAAAACAGACTCTTCTTTTGGTTTAAAACACTGGCTGTCACTACACCAGGTAATTCTCCTTGTTTTTCATAGCCAGAGAAAAGATTGGATAAAAATTTCTGGTCAGGAAATGCCCGCCACAAAGCAGTCTGAAAAGCCCCATCTCCACCCTCTGCTAAAACCATCGGCATATTTTCTGAAGATTGATAATAATCAATAAGTTTACGAATGGATGTCTGAGCACTAGGAACTGAGTGAGCATCCTGGATTAGGATAACTTTTTTTGAACTATTCCCTTCATACTTCTCAAGTATGCGTCCATAATGTTGAAAGGCAGACGGCTGTTCTTCTACAGGAAGACTGGATGCTGTATATCCCATTTCTCCCAAGCTAAAAACCAACAACAATACGATGGCAATAGCCCGAATCCCAGATCGATTATTTCTAAATTGTTTCCTTGTTAAATACTTCATTATTCATAAAACACCTTTCAACAAATATTATGCTGCAATTCTTGTTGCTTCTTGATTCATCATCTCTTCGTATAATCCAGTAACAAACGCATGAAAACTTTCGGTAAAATAGTAATGTCCTTTTAGAGCATTACGCTCCAGTAAATCTTTAGTTTCCCAAGCCATTGCATCCCACTCACCAGCAACTCCAAATTTCAATGCAACACGCATTGCTAAGGATAAAGCTAAATCACCATCTTCAGACAATGAAACATCTGGAGCCATAACGGATTCCCAATAATGTTGGTCCGTTCCTGGCATTACCGCATCTGAGAAGAAAACTTTAATTTTACTCTTTAATAATTCTGAAGCTTCCTTTTCACTAGCTGCTGCTGAATGAGCCTGTACAAATGAAGTTAATCGCTCATAAGGTTTGCCCAACACCGTTTCAAAAGATAGATTATTCTGCGCTAGTAATGGAACTAACTGCTGTTGACTCAACCCTTTTTTAGGTCTTTTTACGATGGCCATACGATTCAAAAGATCCACTCTCTCTACAGTTTTAAATCCAACGGATTGCTTAATTTTCTGTTTTAACCTTACCTTCTCAAGGGGGTTCTCCACAGTTAAAATAATAACAGCTTTTTCGTCTCTTGAGAGTTGTTCCACTAAATCTTCTATTAATCCATCACTCTCCAATAAGAATTTTCCCTCCGTAATAATTCCACCAAAATCCATTGAAGGGGCCCCCAAACTTGAGGCTTGAAAAGGTCGACCGTTATTTAATGTTTTCTCTACTTCCAACCTAACAGAATCATTCATGTATACGTAACTTACCGCCTTATCAAAAATATTTGCTTCGAATGAATCATCATATAGTGCTTTTTCCATGCTCAAAAACCCATGAAGAAATCTCATTAAATGATACTTATAAACTCTTTGCACAGCTTGCACCATAGGACGTAATTCTTTAGCCCGAATCTGAAAAAAACTTCCTCCTAAAATTTCTTCTGCTGATTTCGAATTCTTAAATAGAAAACCGTGACCAATCATTACAAATGTCTCCAATCCTTTCGGATCATACCTAAGATTTTTTGCTAAGATTTTTTGGACAACATCATGCTTACTACTATGATCAACTACTGAAGCCCAGAAAGCTCTCGCCCCAGAACTTTTCCTATAATAACCATCTAAACTCTCTCTTAAACGTTTATTGGGGAAAGATGCAATAAATGTATATATTAGAAAATAAAAATAATCACTATTTCCACCTTCTAATTTCTCAGCGGCCTCCTGTGCGGCCTCTATTACCGTAAAGTAAAAATCAAGTTCCTTTCTTTCTAAATAAAACACACTATACTTAGCAAAAACATCCCTAAAGGGGCCATTACTTGGTACAAATAAAGTCCTATAGGAACCATCATCATCTGCTCCTTTTTTCCTTAACCCCCAACGAGCCATAAAATTATCTAATTCTGAATTATGCATTGGTATTACATCTTGTTTGGGGTCAGCTCTATAAATACTCTCTATTTTTTTGAATATACTCAACACCTTTATTTTCAACGATTGGACATTATCACTACTTATATCTCCATTTAATAACTTCCTTACATTGACTTCTACCAATTTAAAATCATCTTCAAGTTCATTTCCTACTCCAAATTTTGCTAATTTATAACGAACTGAAAAGACAATGACCTGTAACCCTAAAATCATACGTTTAGCAATATCAGAGGCAGCCTCTAACTCAGTTTCATCTATATCAGCCTGTTTAAATAAAAATCCTGTTTCATTTTTTCTTTTTAAAGTTAAAGAATCAATTCTACGGTTAATACTATATATAATTTTGGCATCAAACAACCCATCCCTTTTATACTTTCCTATACTGCTTCTTATACGTCTAATTAAATCAGACCTTGGCATTGAATAAACTAAAAGATTTCCTTTCAAGGATTCTAACTCTAATTTTAGTGCTTTAATTTTAGCTTCTAGCCTGTCTTCTACTTGTTGGACGGATTCTGCGAACAATCTTTCTTTTTCTTCTCTCTCTTCAACACCAACGGCTTCAGTATTAATTATTTCATTAGTAGTATGATGTGCTGGCTCTGGCAATCTTCCCCTTTTAGCTCTCTCTTCAGCCATTCTCTTTTGATCTTCTCCTTCTTCTATCCTCATTGCCACTAAATCTACAGCTCCTTTTATCAATTCATCCTCGCGAAAATTTTCTCTTTTTTCTTCTAACAATCCAAATAAATGCTCTAAAACGTCCATCCGAGGATAGTCTCCTCCAAATGGAAGGTTTGCAACAAAGCTCTCAAGAATATAAACAATACCTGATTCATCCACGTAAACATAACCTATTTCTGCCCAATCTTTAAAATTCACATTTTCATTTTCACGAATAACCATAACATTTCCATCTACATATCTCCGTCCTAGATCTGAAAGTTTTTCATACTCAACTTCTCTAACACCCTCAAAAGTATCTATGAACTTAGAAATTTCACCCTCTACCTTTACCCCCAAACTTGAGGCTTCGAAAGGCTGACCCTTATTAAGCATCCTCTCTACCTTTAACTGACGTTCATTAGTATAGAATGGATACATTCCTGCATGATCAAACCCCGAATCCTTCATTTTATATTTAAAATTTGTTTTAAGAGCCCCTTTTCGTTCTAAGAAAAATCCACCTACAAGGGACCTCTGTAGGTGGCTATCAAAACCTGAGACAACTGACCTCAGAATAGGCCATAGCTCCTTGACTCGTAATTCAATAAATGATTCAAAAGAAGCCTCAGTATTTCTGTCATCCCCCACTAGTAAGTTTTCATGAACAAGCTTCAATGTCTTTTTCCACTTTTCTTCGGAATAAAGCCTCTGTTCGTTTATGATTTCTACAACCAAATCGTAAGGAGGAACTCGAATATCTCGAGCTTCCCAAAAGGTTACCCTTCCACCCTCTTCTTTATACATCGCCTCTAAAGTTTTTAACATTTCTTCTGTATTAAAGTAATGAACTAAAACAGCCATCATAAAATAAAAATACTTACTGTTTCCACCCTCTAATTTTTCAGCAGCCTCCAGTGAAGCTTCCAGTAACGTAAAATAAAAATCCAGTTCTTTTTTTTCAAAATGGAATGCTTGAACAGAAGAAGCTCTGAGTTGGAAATTCGAGTCAATTGCATTGATTATCCCACCTATACGAGCTGCTCCAGACAGATCGGCATGCTCATAATCCTTTAAATACACCCCCCAAGTGCCCACATGCTGCGACTGATCAATAGGAGTATAAACCAATTTTTGATTCAAACTTTCTTTACGAGCTAGTTCCGTTTTCTGAAACAGATTATCTATTTCTTTTTTTAGTTCTTGGATTAGCACTTTGCTAATGCCACCATTTCTTAACTTTCTCACCTTATCTTCAATCGATTTAAAATCATCTTTAAATTCATCTTCTAATCCTAACCTTACTAATTGAAGTCGAACGGCAAAGACAATCGCTAAAAATCCAAAAAGAATTTTCTGACCTAAAACAATCACTTCCTCTACATAATCCTCCTGGATAACACCTTGCCCAAATAAAGGTAACGTCTTGTTTTTTCGCTTTAATTTTAGTTCTTGGATTTTACGATTAATAACCAGAAGAACGGCCTCATTAAGATCCCCCTCTTCTTTAAATCTTACTATTCTTCTTCTCACACCTTCTATAACTTTAGGGTTTGGCAATCTATAAAGAACAAGCTTTGCTTTGGATAATTCTAATTCTCGATTTAACTCCTGAAGCCTTCTTTCCAAATCTGTCTCAAGTTCTTCAACTGCTTTGGAGAATAACCTTTCTGCCTCGGCTCTATCCGCTTCAGAAATTTCGTTTGTTTCAACTGGACTTCCAGAGAACCTAGAAGACCTTACTGTCTTAGTTTGCTCTTTAGCTTTTTTCTCTTTTTCTAGTTTACTAGTAACAAGTTCAATCGCTCCTTTTATCAACTCATCTTCACGAAAATTCTTGTTCCCATTTTCTAGTAATTCGAACAGATAATCTAAAACCTCAATACGATGGAATTCCCCTTGAAATGGTAGTTTTTCTACAAAACTCTCAAGAATATAAATAATTCCATCTTCATCAATATAAATATACCCAATGGCTTTCCACTCATCCAAAGGGGTTTCTTCATTCTGACGGACCAACATGATGGCCTCATCCACATACTCCTGCCCTGGTTCAGAAAGCTTTTGAAAATCAACAGGCCTAATTTCTGAAAAAACATCCACAAACTCTTCTCTTAAACTATCCACCTTTATCCCCAAACTTGAGGCTTTTATTTCTGTGGTCTTATCTTTATCGCCTAAAGAATTTCCTCTAGCTCGTCGTCGTCTTCTTAAGACTTCTTGTGCTTGAACTTTTTCTAAGAGCTCTTGAGCTTGGCCAAAAAAGTGATCCGGAAAATTATCTCTATACCTAAGTATATAAGCTATCAGCTCTTCTTCTTTGTCACCAGCAGTTAACCTTCTATAACTTTTATATAAACCAGCTCCCTTCTGAGAAGCAAAATGTCCTTCCGTACGACTTTGAACATCACTCATGGTAAATACACCCTTCCCTCTAATTCGATTAGCAACATCATCAGGATTATCAAAGATTTCATCTAATATGCTTCCATCTCTTCTGATACGATTTACAGGTGCTGGTGCAGCGTCTCTTCTAGCTCGCTCATCGATAGCAAAGATAATTGCATCATATATATAGGCATATTGGGCTTGGTTCGCTACTAAATAAAGAACAGACAAAAGCCTTTTTTGGCTTAGAACAATGTGAGCAATAGCAATTTTTTGTCGCATAACTAGATTACGCGTTGTTGGACGAATATCAGCCATTCGTGCTAGAGCTCTTGAGTTTAAATAAGCTTCCATATTGGTAGTTGTTCTTAACTCGTTCACATTAGCTTGTTCGGGAGGCATATTAATTTCAGAAAGCAATGGTTTATCAAAATATTTTTTAAAGTCATGCAAAGCAAATTGAGGAAAATCAAACAATTCACTGTAAACCTCAAAGGATCCTTCTTCTAGAATAGTTTTAACAGCTTCATACAAGAACTGAAATGCTTCTTCTTCATTTTTAGGAGCTTTTTTAATTTCTTCCGCCTTCTTATCTGCCTCTGCTTTAAATTTTTTGTATTGTTCCTGAAACTCGATTTCTAAGTCATCTTTCTTATCTCCAATAATTTCAAGCAATTCATCCATCGTTGTTTTCTCTTCTTCTGTAAAAAGATGAACCCAATCTAAAAGTATTTCTAAAAATTTATCAAAAGAACCCTCTGAACTCAAAACGTCACGGTCCGATATTAGTATTTCCTTAATAAGCAGGCCAATCTCATTATTTCTTGTCGTTAATTTAGGTAAGTCTAAATAAGGAATACTACTTAGATTTTCATAGATCGCTCTTATTTTATCTATATTTAATTTTAAATTTCTCGAAACTTTTTCCTCAGTTGTTTTAAGTCCTTGATTTCGCATAAAAACTAATACACTAAAATGTTTAACATCAAACTTCCATTCCTTCAATATACGTTCTATCCTTTTTTTATCCTTTTGATGTTTAATACCACCAACTTCTAAGCTCTTCTCTAACCAAAGTGATCTACTATTAAAACCCTGAAAGCTCTCTTGATTTAATTCTTCCACCAACCATTCAACAGCAGCCTCATCACCAGAAAAATAAGGTTTAAGATACTCAAATGTAAAACCCAAGGCTTCAAGATTAGATTTGGCCTCATAAAAATCAGCTGCTTTTAAAGCCGAAGATGCTATCCAATCGTCATCAGAAGAAATTCTATCTTCGTCAAAACTCTTTAATAAAATAAATTCATTCTTGTTTACCTTTTTAAACAGTAAATTGACAGTTAAAAACACGATTTGTTCTGTATCTAATTCTAATTGTTCTTCTTGTGCAAACCATGCCATTACTTCTTTCCAATTTTCCATAGACTCAAAATGTTCAAACTCTTCAGGATCCTTAAAAGCATTAATAACATGTTGGGCGTATTCCTCCACCTCTAAAATAGGCACAAACTGATAATTGTTTTTCTCACGAAGCTTTTTAGTTTTAGAAAATTCTAAAGAAACCAATCCTTTTTCTGTTCTTTCTGTTTGAATTCTATCTAGAAAAACATCAAACTGTCCTCTATTAAGTCGACTAGCTTTAACTAACTCTTCTTTGGTCGGTAAAAAACCAGAATTGTTTTCAATTAATGTACGATAAACCCCAAAAAGAATAGCAGAATTAAAATAACGTTCTCCTAACTCTTTAGTAAAATCTTTTTCAATTTTTTCTGTTTTCAATAAATCCTTGGGATGCACGACAACAAATTCAATCACATGCAATAATTGATCGAGTAAAATATAATCAGCCATATTCATTTGAGGGAAAACATCCTCTTCTGTTTTAATTTTACCGACTTCTCCCTCTACTTTTTCATTAAATTTCTGCAGAAATGAAGTCAAATGTTCTTTGCTCATTGGAGAGACCATCAACGATCCCTCTGCATTAATACGATAAATAATATTGCTATCTTGTGTTGACGTTTCTTCTAAAAACAAATCATCTTTCCCAATATTGATATCAGCTGTTTTTTTCATCCAACTCTCAGGAATACTCATCTCGTTAAGAGCTGAAACCGTATCTTTAGCTCCTTGATTCCTTAAAAGCTTATGTCGTTTCAAAATAGCTAAAGCACGCGACAAAATACCTAAAATTATTTCATCTATCTCAAATTGATCTCCATTTGTTGGGTGAATCTGAATTCTTAAATCGTCTTGAGTAACAACTAATACATGTGATTTCACCACTTTAGCGACTTCCATATCTTTTTCCGTTAACTTTTTGCTAACTCTTCCATGCGCTCCTGGTTGAAGATGATGAATCTCTTTAAAACGATCATTAAAGCGTGTCATTAAAGATCTAAATCTACTCTTACTTAGGGGCTTTGGTTCAATGAGATGGCCACATTCCTCATAAGAAGGAATAGAATCTGCTTCGATCCATCCATCTCTACCTGAGTCAACAATATGAGAACGCAGCGTAAGCATTGCCTGGTAAGCTTGTAACGTTTCAAAATATGATTTAGAAAGAACTTTTTTCTCCTCAGATAATTCATCTGTATTCAATACCATAATTACTGGCGCAAAATGTTGAATTACTGGAACCTTTTTCTCTAAAGCTTCTTCAGACTCCCTCTCATCCTCTGGAACTTCAACAGGTTCAGGTTCTTCAATATCCTCTGGAACTTCAATAACTTCAGGCTCTTCAACATCCTCTGGAATTTCAACAACTTCAGGCTCCTCAATATCCTCTGGAATTATCTCAATAAACCTGATGACACCCCCTGGAACTTGACCTGTTTCTGTTTGTAATTCTAATAATTTTGCTTGAATATACTCCTGAATTTCGCCATCCAAACTAGTGTGAGTTAATTCTTTTTCAGCCAGCTCCTCTAAAGCCACCTTTTCTAGTTCTGTCGCAATAATTTTTCCAACCTCACTAGGAAAACCAAAAGTATCCGCGATTAGCAAACCTCCCAAGCTAGCTAATAAAGCAAATACGTACCGAGTATATTCCGCTTGGTCTTTTTCATTTAATTTATGGGCTAATTCATTATGAATATAAATAGATTCTTCTTCGGGATGGAAGTAGGCAATTAATCCTGATTCTTCAGATTTAAAAATCAGCTGAGTACCTTCGACTTCAAAACTATCATTAAAATCAAACAGGTAAATCTTCTTTTTATCACTCAATTCTCTTAATTTCTCTAATGCTAATTCTATTGCTTTTATTGGACTATTAAAAAAGAGTTCTAATCGCTCGTCTGAATCTACCATTTCTTGAATAGTCTTTAATGATTCCGTCTTGCTCTGCTCTCCTTCTACTTCAATTTTTAACCGAGATATAGTTTCACTAATACTAGCTTTGAGCGGACCTTCACCTAACTGATCTACTGTCTGAGCTAGAGTTTGTATTTGGGAAGTCATATCTTCCAATGTTGAACTGACAGTCCTTTTATCTAAATATTCTTCTATCTTATTTTTTAGCAACCACTCTGCTCCCCTCACTTGACTAGCTAACACACTTCTTACAGCGTGCCAAGTTAAAGGAGCCAGCCAATGATTAAGCCAATCAGCTGTTTCACCTGTAACAGGAAGTAATTTCACCTTTGTTCTATCTCCTAATATTACCTGTATTGCTTCCTCATCTAAGTGCTCTAAACCAAGACCTTTCATACCCAAACTATTAGCATTAACTAATTCTCGGGGGACAACGTTTAAATGATCTAGAATTCCTCGGAAAGCTTGTGAATAATCTGTCTGGCTTTGAGAAGAATGAATAAGTTGACGCAATACTACTGATGGGCGAGAGGTGAATCTTAAAGAGTTCAAACTCCACTGCTTCAGCATTTCATCTCTAGAAGGGCCTGGCACAAAGTTATCTCTAACAGCCAAAAATGATTCCGAAGCCGCATTTTCTTGAGAAAAAATCTTTTCTTGAATCAAAGAGTGATACCTAGAAGAATCAAGGGTCTCAACTATTCTAGGGGTAATAACCAAGACATTGTAATCTTTAGCTTTATAATAATCTCTAACAGCTTTTGTATGAAAACCACCAATCATAAAACCAATATTTTCTACCTGCTTTTGTTTAATGGCATTGTTCAAAATCTTTACCATAGGACCTTCACGTTTAACGGCTAATTCATAAAACTGAAGCCCCTCAGAAAGCAGTCCAGAAAAATCGGACAAACCGTTCCAATTGTAATTCAATGGGCCAACATATTTTTTTAAATCTCTAATTTTTAGTGATTTAATAATTTTTTGATTTTTATCATAATCTTCTCTGGTAAGTTTCTGAAATATAACTTTCCTCATTAGCTCAAGTCTTAAGACAAACTGATCTGTCATTTTCCACAACTTATTTAGTCTAATCTTCTCCCTTATGGTTTCTTCTGCAACGTTTAACTCTCCAAATAACCGCTCAGAAGATATCAATTCTAGTTTAGTGAGAATTTGAACGTGTCCAATCAATGGTTGAAAATCAGCTTTGTGATTTACTGGGATGAATTGGATGGCTTGTTTAAGAAAATCAATATTTAACTTTGCATCCTGATTTAATTGTTCTTCTATCCACTGTGAAACAGCCTGAAAATTCTCTGACTTGTTTAACAATTTAGAAAGCTGCTTTAACTGCCTTTGCAACATTTCAACAGAAGTATCACCCTGCTGTAGGTCGAGACGAGATAACGATGATAATAAAGGAAATTTCTTTTCAGAAAGATACAGTTGCTTTAGCGCCGTTCTTGTCGAGTGGATATAATCTAATAATTCTAATTCTTGGCTGTGAAAATAATAAACATCTCTATAAAAGCTAGCAAGCCAACTGGGCAGATTCTGTTGGAGAACGTAATCTAGAATACGTTCTAAATTAACAAATAATTCTCCAGCAGGCTCTCTTTGATTTAATAGTGAGCGGAATTGAGTTAAATGTTGATTATAAAATTTTTCATTGTCTATACCAATCACATCTGTGAACTGTCGACTAGCAATGGAATAATAATCAACAGCATTAATTTGACCTTTGTTCAATAGTTCATAAGCCATTTGCTTTCGAACATGAGGTCCTCGAGGGAAACTTCTAAAAAACTGATAATCAACTTCTCCCCAAGCTCCTTCTAACCCTATTAAGTCAAGTCCCTGACTTTCTTTTAAATGATCCAATATTTGAATTTGATTCTTCTGAGCTTCTAAGTTGGCATGCAAATCTTGAATGATATATATAGTAGGCTTATTCTTTTCGGACCGGTGATGCCATCTTACTTCAGCAATACTTTCGGGCAGAACAATACTATTAGGCCTTGCCACAACAGGCGAGCCAACAGGAAATGCATAAGCTGAAAATAGGTCTGTAATAAGAAAAGCGACCAAGACAAAAGCAGCTATAATTCTATGCAAAAATTTTGAAGTTTTATTTGAGGACATATGTAAATAAGCTTCCTTTAAAATGTTTTAATAAGAACAAAATATATCCTATAGATGGCTATTTTGCAAATAAATATAGGCAAAAATTAGAGGATTATTAAGAAATCAGGCTAAAATAGGCGTTATTACCTAAAATTTGACCTAACTTACTAATATTAAATAAGATAAGAGGATTATAAGTTAATAGAGGATATTTAATGCTTATTTTTGGAAAAAATGGACAATAATTGTCATTACACCCACAAAAAAGCAGTAATAGGAGAAAAGGTAAAAATTACCCTTCATGATAATCTTAGAAAGAATTTTGATAGCCAACAGTCCTAACACAAATGAAACAAAGGCTCCTACCAAGTATAAAACTAATTGCCCCATTTCTATTTTATTCATATTTTCAAGATCAAAAACAAAAGCGGCTAGAATAGTTGGAATTGATAATATAAATGAAAACTTAAATGCTAACTCTCTATCTAACCCTCGTGCCAATCCTGTCGCAATGGTCATACCTGAACGCGAAACACCAGGAAGGATTGCTAATGATTGAGCAACACCAATCCAAAAACTATCTCTTACTTTAAATTGATATAAATCTTTTCCTTCAGAAATTAAGTTCTTCGTAAAATAAACAATGACGCCTGTAAAAATTAATGAGCATCCAACAACAAGTAATGATTCAAATGATGATGTGATTAGATCATGAAAAAACAAAACAACAATTCCTGCAGGAATACAAGCAATCAAAGAAAATAAAAATAATTTTAAATTAGGATTTCGATAAAGAATATCTGAAGGGCGGCTTCCTTGAAACAATTCTCCCAAAGCACTAATACAATCAAAAAGAATATTGAGTAAATCTTTGAAGAAATAAACAATAACAGCCAACAAAGTCCCCATATGCAACATAATGTTTAAGCTTATATTTGCTTCTTTAAAACCTAAAATGTTTTGCATAATAACGAGATGGCCAGAACTCGATATCGGTAAAAACTCCGTCAATGCCTGAACAACAGCTAATATAATTACGTGAAAAAACTCTAACATGAAACTCCTTAATGCTGTCATTCCGGACTTGATCCGGAATCCATATCATTATTAAAAACAATAGTATTTTGTTAAGGAAGTGGATCCCGGATCAAGTCCGGGATGACAAACTCCTACAAATACTTATTCATTTTCTTTCTCTTTAATTCATCCGTAACTTTTCTAATATCTTGGACATAATCTTTATGGGTAACTAAAATAGCATCTTCAGACTCTATGACGACCAAATCATTAACACCGACTAAAGCTACTAACTTCTTATTACCTTGTACTATGTTCTCATGACTATTAATAGCTAATACCCCTTGAGGGCTTGCATTCCCTTGCTTATCTTTAGGCCACATTTCAGAAAACGACGTCCAGCTCCCTAAATCCGACCAACCACAATCGATAGGAATTACACAAACATTTTTAGCGCGTTCCATAATGGCATAATCGATAGATATAGAGTTAATTTTAGGATAACTATTACTTAATGTTTTTTTCCAAGCAGCTTTTCCATAGTGCTCTGTTATTTTTTTTAGCTGATTGTTCATTTTAGGCTGTAGCGTAGCAAAAGAGTCTATTAACCAATCTGCTTTCCAAACAAACATTCCGCTATTCCAATAATACTTTTTTGTTTTCACAAATTGTTTTGCTCGAGCCAGGCTTGGTTTCTCTGTAAACCGTTTTACTTTATAAACAGAAAACCCTTTTGTTTTTTTATCCAGCTTCGCTCGCTCAATATAACCAAAACCTGTTTCAGGAGACTTTGCCACAATACCAAAGGTAAGATGCTTTTCTCCCTTTCTGGCTTCGGCGAAAGCAACTTTTAACGCTTTCACAAATTGAGCTGGTTTATTGATGATGTGGTCCGACGGGAAACAAGCCATTACTGCTTTAGGATCTCGTTTATTAATAATATGAGCCGCCAAACCAATAGCGGGTGCTGTATTCCGACCCACAGGTTCTATCACATAATTTTTTTGAGGAATTTTAGGGAGAATTTTCTTAATCGCTTTTACTTGTTTCTCTTGAGTCAGAATGATAATACGCTGATGTGGAATTGCTTTTGCTATTCTCGACACCGTAGCTTCTAGCAAAGACTCTGAACCACCAAAAGAAAGTAATTGTTTAGGTCGCTCTAAACGACTTGCTGGCCAAAAACGTGTTCCTGCTCCCCCAGCCATTATCACTGCCCAATCCATACTTATCGCTCCTTTGTTAATGCGATCGTAAAGCGTTGTGCGAATCGCGAATTGCGCAAGGGAAAAACTCTAAAACAAAAACTTGAAAGCTTTTATGTTTTAGTTTTGCGCAATTCGCATGCCGCAATTCGCAATTCGTGCTTTTATTTTATTTATGTTTTTCTAAAATCTCGTTTACGCGATCTTCAATCAATTTACGGATTTCGCTTAGACGAGTTTCTGAATTTGCTTCAAAACGCATGACGAGCACTGGCTGTGTATTCGAAGCACGTATTAAACCCCAACCATCTTCGAAAGTTATCCGAGCACCATCAATATCATCCACATTCAATCCTTGTCGCTTAAAACTTTCTGTCGCTTCGCGGACTACATCAAACTTTGTTTCATCATCACAATCAACTCTAATTTCTGGAGTGGAATAAGCATTGGGAATATCAGACAAAATCCCCGAAAGAGTTTGGTCCGTGTTAGATAAAATTTCTAACAAGCGGGCTGCTGTATAAACACCACTATCAAAACCAAACCATCGGTCTTGATAAAAAATATGCCCACTCATTTCACCAGCTAACTCAGCCGATGTTTCTTTCATTTTAGCTTTAATCAGAGAATGCCCTGTTTTCCACATAATGGGTTTTCCACCATGAGCTTCAATATCTTCATACATTAAATTAGAACATTTCACATCACCTATGATGGTGGCTCCTTTTTTTCGAGACAATACTTCTCTGGCGAGAATAATCATTAAACGGTCACCAAACACAATTTCTCCTTTATCATCCACAACGCCAACACGATCCCCATCCCCATCAAAAGCGAGGCCTAAATCTACTTTGGATTTTTTCACCTTATCAATAAGCTCTTCAAGATTTTTAGGAACTGTAGGGTCTGCTGGATGATTAGGAAATGTTCCATCCGGATCTGTATACATCTCATCAACCTTACATCCAATTTTCTTAAACAACTTTGGTGCTACTAAACCGGCCATTCCATTAGCACAATCCACAACAATCGAAAGTTTTTTATTTAATTTAATATTATTGATAATCTCTTCCATATATTGATCTAAAATTTTTACTGAAGTGGCCTTCCCCTTACCTTCTAAGTAAGTCGCTCGCTCAATCAATTTATAAAGCCCTTGAATTTCAGAACCATGCATTGAACCTGTGCCCACACAAATCTTCAGTCCATTGTAATCCGGTGGATTATGACTCCCCGTAATCATAATACCGCCATCTACTTTTAAATGATGAATAGAATAATACAAAGAAGGTGTCGTAACTAAACCCAAACGCTTAACATCAAGCCCTGTAGAAGTAATCCCTTCCACTAAAGCTTTTTCGATACGCTCAGAACTCACTCGACAATCATGACCTACGGTAACCACTTTTTTCTTGGCATACTTAAGCTGTGTTCCATAAGCTTTACCAATAGCTGTAACCACTTCGGTAGTTAAATCAGTGTCCGCAATACCTCGGATATCATACTCACGAAATATCTGTGGGTTGGGTTTTATTGAGTCTGTCATAAGATTCCTTTTTGTTATCACTCCGTTACTAAAAAATATCTGTTTGAGGACTCGGCGCCATGACTACATAAACACGAACTAAATTGCTAATCGCAATTGATTTCGTATTCCGCCATGGTCGGCCACTCGTCGGCTCGTAGGAAGTCGTTGCTCCCATAAGGTCGCATCTCCATCAATGGGCTCGCCTTCTCACTTCGAGTCCCCCTCCCTGGGACGTGGTGCAGGGAGGGGGACTCGAACCCCCACGGCCTTGCGGCCACAAGCACCTCAAGCTTGCGCGTCTGCCATTCCGCCACCCCTGCTCAACCTTTACGATCACTCGCTCAAGTCAGATTCAAATTGAGAACTGTTATTTGGCGCCATTAACTGGCCTGCCATGCACCCCTCGTGGTGCGTGGCTGGGGAACAAGGACTCGGCGCTATGTCTTCATAAACACGAACTAAATTGCTCTTGAGCAATTGATTTCGTATTTCGCCATAGTCGGCCACTCATCAGCTCGATGGAAGTCGTCGCTCCCATTAGGTCGCGCCTCCATCAACTGGCTCGCTTCTTCACTTCGAGTCCTTGTTCCCCAGTAAATATAAGAAATAAAAAATTTCATTTTTTATTTTCATTAACTGGCTGGGGAACAAGGACTCGAACCTTGACTAGATGAACCAGAATCATCCGTGCTACCATTACACCATTCCCCAAAAATCTTTTTATCTTATTAAATTTGGTGCTACTGCGCCCTAGGCGCATCCGCCTGGGGCGGGCATTACACCATTCCCCAATTAACAAATACTATCCAACTCATTACGTCCAACGGCTGTTTTTAGGAAACCTTCTCTGTTTTTGGCTTCTCTTGGACTATCATAATCCTCAACATAAATAAGTTCCCAAGGTTTGCTTTCGCTGGTATCTGGGTAATCCCCCTGATTATGCTCTTTTAGGTTATTAGCTAAATCTGAAGTGCTTCCCACGTAGATGTCTTCAGAAGCTTTACTCTTTAACACATATACATAAGTTATCATAGACTTACACCATTCCTCAATAAGACAGGGACGGTTCTAAGTGTTACTTAGAACCGTCCCTGGTAAGCCTCGTATATTAAAGGGATTAGTGAATATTTTCTAGGGTTTTTTTAGGTATAGACAACTTAGGTAAATAGCTTTAATATCCTACATTTTGTGACTGAAACAGGCTAAATACATGAATGACATCTTATTACTGAAGAATAAAATCAAAGAATACGCTTGGGGCTCGACAAGTGAAATTGCTAGCCTTCTAGGAGAGGAAACTCCCTCTAAGAATCCTCAGGCTGAATTATGGATGGGAACTCATCCCAACGCCCCTTCAGAAGCTCTCTTTGATAGTTCTTGGATTCCTTTAGAGAACCTTATAGAAAAGTATCCTGATGATATTCTAGGGCCTGAAGTCAACAAGAAGTATAAAGGAAAACTCCCCTTCTTATTTAAATTCCTATCCGCCTCTCAACCGTTATCGATTCAAGCACATCCGGATGCTAAAAAAGCAGAAGAAGGTTTTTTAAAAGAAAACAATCTTAACATTGCACTGGATGCCCCTAACAGAAATTACAAAGATCCCTTTCATAAACCAGAAATCATTTGTGCCATCACCCCCCTTTTAGCGCTCGCTGGATTTAGAAGTGTCGAAGAAATTCTTTCTCTTTTTTCTGAAATTAATTCTCCTGAATTACAAACTCACACAGAACCATTAAAACAAAACCCAACCTCAGATGGGTTAAAGAGCATGTTTAGTAATTTATGGTCTCTTCCTAAAGATGATCAAATAAAAATTATTAACGAAGTTTGTGATTCAGCTGCTTCTGTCCAAGATAAAAATGAAGCTTATCAATGGATTATTAAATTAAATCATTTTTATCCAGGAGACATCGGGGTCCTTTCTCCTATTTTACTCAATCTAGTTAATTTAAAACCCGGTGAAGCTCTATTTCTTCCCTCAAGCGAATTACATAGTTATTTAGGCGGTGTTGGCATTGAACTTATGTCTAATTCCGATAATGTACTTCGAGGGGGGCTAACTTCTAAGCATATGGATGTGGATGAATTACTTCTAGCGCTTAACTTTAATGAGAGAAAAGTTAACACAGAACCTTATTTTCTAAATAATAATCAAGAATTTAGTTTTCAGTCCATGACAGATGATTTTTGTTTATCTATTATTTCTGTTTCTTCAGATTCTTCTCATGAAAGCGCTGAAAATAGAAATGTGGAAATTCTAATTTGTACTGAAGGAAAGCTTTCTATTACAGATTTAACCAACAACGCAACACTTCCCCTCAATAAAGGAATGTCCTTCTTAATACCTGCCTCTGTATCTAAATATAAAATTGAAGGGGATGGCGTAGCTTATAAAGCGAGTACTAATAATATTTAATTATTATTAGTACTCTTGTGTTGGAAGTTGAAGATTTCGATGAGGTTGTGATGGAGGTCTTCTTGAAACAGCATTATTCTCTCGAACCGTTCTCAAATCATCTTGGTCTTTAGCTAACAATGCTTTCTTCTCAACTAACTCCTTTTTTAACCCCCTAAGTTCACCGGATGCCTCAGCAATTTGATTTCTCAAGTTTGTTCTAGATGGATCAGCACTCAGCTGACTTTCATAAGCTAATAATCTTTGCTGTTTAGCATTCACTTTCTGCTGAAGCATCTGAATTTCTGACAATAAGTCTGTTTGCTCTTTTTGTACTTCGGGTCGATTTGATCCTGCATACAGAGAAACATCTCCCCCCACGAGAGAAAAACACATAACAAATAAAAACAAATAGCTGTAACGCTTAAATTTTTTAATCATAAAACCCTCACTATATTTTACTTTTAGGTCTAGCTCCATCTTGATAAGCTTTAATACACTGATTAATAATTACCATTGCTTCATCGTGATTGGCCCATCCAGTAACTGCTGTTTCTTTTTTTTCTAATTCTTTATACCGGTTAAAAAAATACTCAATCTCATCCAGCTGATGCTTAGGAAGATCCTGAATATCTTTTACTTTGGCATAAAAAGGATCTGTATAGTGAACAGCAATGATTTTTTCATCAGAGGTCTTCTCATCGGTCATCGTCAACATACCAATAGGACGACTCTCAATAAGACACCCTGTAAATGTAGGTTCCCTGGTTAATACTAAAATATCCAAGGGGTCTTCATCATCAGCATAGGTGGATGGTACAAACCCATAGGGTGATGGGTAATGAATTGTTGAATACAAGGTTCTATCTAATTTAAAAACCTCTAATTTAGGATCATACTCATACTTAGATCGAGACCCTTGTGGAATCTCAATAATTGCGTTTATTTTATTGTTTTCTAAATCTCCTGCTGGGATTTCTGTTAAATTCATAATAAGCTCACTTTGTTAAAAGTTTTTAGCTCTCTGTCATCCCGGACTTGATCCGGGATCCATTTCCTTAGCTAAATATAATTTTTTAATTATAATTTCTTTAGATCCCGGATCAAGTCCGGGATGACAAACGTTCCATACTAATGCTATTTTTTTATTTTATACACAACATCATTTTGACGTACTTGCGACTTTGTTTGAATTCCAATCTCCTGTCCCTTTTTAGCACTTTCAACTGGATTACGATCAATCTGCATGGACTTAATCTTTTGTTTGAAATCCGTCGTCACACCTCTAACTCTAATTTCATCCCCTACCTTAAGAACACCTTTGTCTATTTGGACTATTCCTGCTTTTACATTAGAAAAGTAATGGGTGATAATACCAACACGTTCCACATCCGACCCTATTTGAGGGCGCTTTAAAATACTTTCAACCTGAATACTTTTCTTTGTTTTCTTCTTTTTGACGATCTTTTTCTTAGTTACTTTCTTTTTAGCAACCTTTTTCTTCTTAACGGTCTTTTTCTTAACAACTTTCTTCTTCACTGCTTTCTTTTTAACCGTCTTCTTCTTGGCTACTTTCTTTTTTACTACCTTTTTCTTCTTAACAACCTTCTTCTTTTTAACAGTTTTTTTCTTCACTGCTTTCTTTTTCTTCACCTTCTTCTTAGAACTTTTTCGGGTAGTTACTTTCTTCTTCACTGCTTTCTTTTTCTTCTTAACGGTCTTTTTTCGGACAGCTTTCTTCTTACTCTTTTTTTTCTTCCTTCTTTTCTTAGGTGGGTTAGCCCCTAAAATCTCTTTGATTGTTTTGACTATCCCTTGAAATAAATCCATCAATAAATCCCTTTATTTTAATATTCTCCTTAACCTGGAGGCCAAGTAAAAGAACGTCCGCCTAAAATATGAAAATGCAAATGAAACACAGACTGTCCAGCAGGAGCCCCATTATTAACGACGAGACGATAACCTTTTTCTATTTCCTTCTCTTTAGCTAATTTACGGCAAACGAGTAAAATCTTTCCGAGCAAAGCCGCATCCCCATCACTTGTTTCACTTACTTTTGCAATATGCTTTTTAGGTATAACTTGAATATGGGTTGGTGCCTGAGGATTAATATCGTTAAAAGCACAAATATCATCATCCTCGTATTCCATAGTGGTAGGAATTTCTTTATTCACTATTTTACAAAATAAGCAATCGTTTTCCGTCACGTTATCACCTATAGGGTTACTATAAGAATAACAGATCTGCGTTATTCCTGCATCTGTCATCCCGGACTTGATCCGGGATCCATTTCCTTAGCTAAATACAATTGATTTTAATAATGAAGTGGATCCCGGATCAAGTCCGGGATGACAAACTTTTTCACAATACATTGTCGATCGTAAACTGTATTCTCTTGAGTACTATATCCTTACCTAATAGTTCCATCAACTCAAATAAACCTGGGCTTACTGAAACACCACATACAGCCACACGAATAGGATGAATTAATGCTGCTGCTTTAATATCTAATTTTTCTGCTAATTTTCGAACTAACGCTTCTATATTACTCGTCCTAAATTGTTCACATGATTTCAGTAATTCCAAAATCTGTGATAAGTACTGTTTAGAATTTTCTTCAGACAAATACTTTTCTACAGAATCTTTATCATAATTAATATCTTCTAAGAAAAAATACTCTGCTTGCCATAAAATATCTTTCCAGTTTTTAATGCGGCTTCTAAACAACAAAAGAATATCTTGGATTCTTTCCTTGGATAATTTAGTTATATTATATTGTTCATAAGCAGGATCTTTTTTTATTTGTTCTAAAAAACAGGTGCCTTTCTCTAAAAAATCACTTTCTTCCATCTGTTTCAAATGCTCACTATTCACATAATTTAACTTTTTCTTATCAAAACTGGCAGATGCCGAATTTATGCGTTTTAAAGAAAACTTTTTAATCAAAGCCTCTTTTGAAAAAATCTCTTCATTATTTCCTGGACCCCAACCCAATAAAGATAAATAATTCAAAATTCCTTCGGGCAAATACCCATCTTCTTGATAAGGCGTTAAAGAAACGTTTCCATGTCTTTTAGATAGTGGGGTTCGATCATCTCCAACAATTAAGGGTAGATGAGCATACTTTGGAAGCCTCCAGTTTAAAGCTTCATACAAAACCATTTGTCTTGGGGTATTGGAGACATGATCTTCTCCTCGAATTACATGAGAAATGCCCATTTCAAAATCATCCACAACACAAGCAAAATTATACGTAGGAAAACCACTCGACTTCAGGATAACTAAATCATCATATAAAGAAGTATCAAATTCCACTTCTCCCTTAACTACGTCTCTCATCATAATTTTTTTATGAGGCATTTTAAATTTTATTGCCTGGGTGTCCTGATCAACTCGAAATGCTTTACCTTCATCAACTAATTGCTTAGCATACTTTTGATATACTTCTATGCGTTTTGTTTGATACTCTACTTCTCCATCCCAGTCTAACCCAATCCACTTTAAACTATTGAGTATTTCATCGACAAATTCTTTCTTAGACCGCTCTTGATCGGTATCTTCAATACGAACCAAAAAATCCCCACCTTGATTTTTAGCATAAAGATAATTGAATATAGCGGTACGCACACCTCCAATATGAAGATGACCTGTAGGCGAAGGGGCAAATCGGACTTTAATAGGGGGCTGTTTCATAGAAACTACAGAGCCTTTGAAAGCTCTGAAGCATTTTGTGATGAAGGCTTCTCTTTAGATAAAATAGCGTTTACTTTTTGTTTTGCTTCTTCCATTTTAGGGTATCGAACTTTACGATATCCTCTCACCGTTTCGGGACATTCAAAGATTTGAACATAATTCTCGTAACTAATGCCTCCATTTAATGACAGAGTTTCTGTTAGCTTCGTATACCAAGAAGCAAATTCTTTTTCTTTTCTATGCCAAGCCGGTAATATTTTACGTAAGAACTTAAAGTGCTTCATCAAATTCAACATCCAGTCTTTTGTCTTTATATCAAACTCGATGTCCAAACCTAAGATAGTAAATTGAGGACGATTAATATGCGTGTACTGGGCTTTATCCCCACGAGTCCTCTCTATACCATAACGTTCACGGTCTCTACGATACTTCTCGACACTAGTTAACAGCTGAGCCACATAAACTTCATCTTTTATCAACATCACTTTAGCTAAATATCGAATAACAGCCTTCGTCACACGAAAACCATGTTCCTCTTTATCTTTTAAATACATAGATTTAATACGATCCAAATATTTCTCAGCATATTTCAAGTTTTCAAACTGAATCAAATCATAAGCTCTTAAAGCAATCTGTGAATTAATCTCATCATCTAACTTAATGAAATCAACTACCTCTTCAACTTTTTCTTTATACTGTTCCGCACATTTTTTTCCACCCAAGATGTTCATTTTATCTTCTAACATCTCTGCATAAGAACTAATTTCTTCTTTCATTTGTAAAGGAGCACTCTCCACAGCTAGCTTTCGACCTAAATTAAACGCACTCAAATTTTTCTCATAGCCTCTCTTGGTTCCTGTGTTTTTAATGGCCCAAGTAAGATTATCTAAAGTAACAGGGAGTTCTCCGCGTTGAAAAGCAACGCCTAACATCATCATATTTGAAAAAATAGTATTGCCTAAATATTTTTGAGAAACTTCTGAAACATTAACACCAAAATATCTTTCTTCTTTAGAAATATTTTTAAGCGATTGTTCTAGAGCTTCAACATTAAAACCTTCTTCTCCTAACAACATAGTGACTGTTGGTGTTTTAGCTGTATTGACAATCACAGAAGTTCTGTCTTTAGCAGAAATCCTTAAATTTAAATTAGGGTCTACACTGCGAACACTCTCAATAAGGTCTAAGCCCAAAAGTAAATCTGACTTTCCATAAGGCGTTAATGGAGACATTGTCTTTCCATCTTCATTAACACTAAAAGTGATATGGGAATAAACTCCACCATTTCTAATCGCTAACCCTTTTTTATCCAAAAAGTTCACATGGTAACCTTGCTTCACTCCAGCTTGAACTAAGATTGCTGTTACAAGACCAATACCCATTCCACCCACGCCTGCAAGATATGCTCTCCACAAATCTTTCACTAACGTTGGAGTTACTTCTGGGAGCAAAGATAAGTCTACACTATCCATCGGGTCGACTGGTTTTTCTTTTCGGGTAATTTTTATTTCTTCAAAAGAAGGGCAAGCTTTAACACGAGCACAAGCACCATCGGTAACACACAACGATAAATCAGTTTGAATTTTAGGACCATATTTTGTTTCTTCAAAAGTTAACCCCGGACAACCTGTTGTAATAGTACATTCCAAACAGTATTCACATACATCTGGAGTAATATTAATAAATGTCTTTTCAGGCAAGAAACCTTTTTCTTGTATTATTTTTTGTTCTCCACGGACAACATCTCGGTTATAAGTAATCCCACATTCCTTATCCGCAATAATAATTTTTACACCCTTCTGTAAAACAGTTTTTTCGAGTAGCTTTTTGTACCCATCTCGATAGGCAGGATTAACACGATAAACAGGAATTTCACTTTTAACAGACATTCCCTTCACTATCTCTTCAATGTTCTGTTTGAAGGTTGAACTACCCAAAATATCCACATCTTGACCCGGTGTTGGTTGGTGACCCGTCATCGCTGTCGTATCGTTGTCTAAGATCATGATCAAAATATCCTGACCATGCTTCATCGCATCACTAATCGCAACCATACCCGAATGAAAAAAAGTAGAATCCCCCATAAACACGACTTGTTTATTATCAATAAAACGATCGATTCCAGCACCTGTTCCGGCACCCAGCCCCATACCCGAATAGTTATGCATTAAAGAACTATTTGGAGCAAACATTAACATCGTGTAACAACCCGTATCTCCATGAAAAACTAAATCCACAGAACCATCTAACTTATGATTCTTTTTCATGTATTGCGGATCCATAAAACTCTTTTTAATTTCTAAGAAAACGCTTGAGGAATCTCTGTGAGGACAACCAGGACAAAAAGTAGGAGTTCTTGTGGGAGCCAAAACTTTATTTTTACAAGTATCGTCAATAAGACCTATTTCTTTGGCCCAAACATCGTTTAATGAACTAACTTGTGGAATTTCCATCTGTCTAAATAAAGGAACTAGTAAATTAATTAACAAAGAAGCATTTAATCCTCGGGTCTCAGGAATGCCACTTAAATTTTCAGGAAACTGTTTTCCCCAAATAGGATTCATTGTTTTAATAGTTTTATTCTGATGAGCATTTTTAAGGATTTCTGATATTTGAGATTCTAAGAAACTTCTTTTTTCTTCGATAACAACAATCTCATCCACTTGTTGGGCAAATTCTAAAACAATATCCTGTTCTAAAGGAAAAGTTAAACCTAATTTTAAAATAGGAAAGTTTTCTTCAAAACCTAAGTAGGCCAATGTCTGTTCTAAATAACCATAAGCAAGTCCTGAGCTCACAAACCCAATCTTCGGTTTTTTTCCACCTGTTTGAGGATGTAAAATTTTATCTAGCTTTTGAGAACGAATAAAACTAAACAAAGAATCATAACGCGCTTTAAGAGTTTCTTCTCGTTCAGCCGTTCTTGGAGAAAGAACCACGCTTTCTTTTACAGGGATAGAATCCGTATCCAAAGTTACTCGATGATGAATATTAATATTGGGATATTGGTTGGGAGAAACCTGAACTGTAGCACCCCCATCTGCTAGATTGGTTGTCACAAGGTAAGTAATATAAAGATCAGATGCTTTTGAAGCTTCAAAAGAAATTTTAATCCAATCTTTTAATTCTTGAAAAGTTGCGGGCTCTATAATGGGCATGTATAAATGTTTGGATAAAAATCGAGAATCGGTAGGAACCTGAGTGCTCTCAGACCAAGGGTCATCCCCTACGATGACAACAGCGCCACCCTTATGTCCTGTCTTAGACATATTTCCTAAAGCTAAACCATCCGAAGCAACATGCAACCCAACGCTTTTCATCGCACAAATACCGCGAATATCAGACATCTGAGAACCATTCAAGCGGGCAATACCCAAAGCTTCATTGTTAGCGATCTGAACTAATACACCCTTCTCCTTCAAAACAGGGCTAGCCTGTTTCGCAATATTAAAAAAATCAGCTATAGGAGAACCAGGGTAACCCGTAAGAAGACCAGCTCCTGCTTCTAAAGATCCTTTAAAGAGAATCTCCGTACCAGTATATACCTGTATTCCAGAGTCTTGTGTAAAACGCTTATCCATTCTATTCCTTAAATGTTTGTCATTCCGATTCAAGTGAGGATGACAGAGTTTCTGAGTCCAGAGTCCAGAGTCCGGAGTTCGAAATTTAGTGGGGTATTTTAAACTTTTCTTGCAGTGTTTGGAAGTAACTTCTTTTAGAGCTTTTAATTAATTGGATAAGTAAATCAGACTGGGTCACCTCAACCACGTGATTTTCGCCAATTTGAAGACTATTTTGGCCATCTGCGACTAAAAGAGCTGCTTCTCCAGGAGAATGGCAAATAATCTTAGCAACGATTTTTTCGCTACCAGGGACCACCATAGGTCTTAATGAGGACACATGAGGACATATTGCTGTAATAATAAGACTTTTAAGACTAGGATGAACAATGGGGCCACCTGCAGATAAAGAGTATGCTGTGGAGCCAGTGGGTGTGGCAATAATTACTCCGTCCCCAGAATAACGCGTTATGGTTTCTTTCCCAACTTTTAAATCAACGCTTAAATATCGCGTCAGCCCTTCTCTATTAATCACAATATCATTAAATGCTTGAAACCTTCTACTCTCATTGTTTTTTTCGTTCCGCACATTACAAGAAAGCATAATTCTTTCTTCAATCACATAGTCATTAGAAAAAACTCCCTGAAGCTCATCAAACAATTCTTCTTTTTTAACCTCTGTGATAAAACCTAAAGTTCCAAGATTAACACCCAAAATTGGTATCGATTTTTGTTTTATGTAATGAGTTAAATTAAGTAACGTTCCATCGCCTCCTAAACAAATAATCAATTCCGCATCAACAACAATTTCATCAATAGAACTAGCTTCGTTGTCTTTTACCGAACAGCCTCTTTTACTGAGCCATTCTTTGAGCTCACCTAATAAGGTTACAGCTCCTTCTTTATTTGGATTAATTATTATGCCTATTTGTTTCATGGGTACACCTATAGGGACGGTTCTAGGCAACCTAGAACCGTCCCTGTTTGTCCTTAAACTTGTTCTGAAATTTTTGAAATAGAAGCAGCAATGGATTGAGTAAGCTTTTCAGAACTTAAACCAACTAAATCAAAAATAATTTCTCTTTCTCCATGTTCAATAATTTCATCGGGTACCGCGTAACGATCCACATGAATATGATCTAATTTCTTTCGTTCACAAAATTCAAGCACTCGAGCCCCTAAACCACCCGAATAAACATGATCTTCAATCACAACCCATCGGGATAAAGAACCTGCTAATTCTAAAAGCAATTTTTCATCCAGCGGCTTCGCAAATCGCAGATTAACAACAGTCGCACTAATACCTTGTTTCTCTAAATTTTCTTTTACTTCTAAAGCACGCGTAACAAAAGAACCTATAGTCAAAATAGCAACATCTTCGCCCTGTGTTAAGATCTCCCCTTCACCAATCTGAAACGGTTTTTCTTCTTCTGTTCTCTCAAAAACATTAGCTTTTGGATAACGAATAGCAAACACACCATCATGGTCTAAAGACAGTCGAAGCATCTGTTTCATTTCAAAATCCGTCCAAGGACTACAAATGATAGAGTTTGGAACAACACCCAAATAGCCAATATCAAACAAGCCTTGGTGTGTCGGTCCATCGGGGCCAACAACTCCTGCACGATCCAAACAAAAAGTTACGTTTGCATTTTGAATAGTCACGTCATGAATCAACTGATCAAAAGCTCGTTGTAAAAATGTAGAGTAGATAGCACAAACAGGTTTCATCCCACCTTTGTTTAAAGCACCAGCGAAAGCAACGGCATGCTGCTCTGCAATACCCACATCAAAAAAACGATCCGGAAATTTATCCTGAAAAGGTCTTAGTCCCGTTCCTTCTCTCATCGCTGCTGTGATAGCAACTACTTTTGGATCTTCTTCAGCTAAATCAATTAAATTATTCACGAAAGAGTTTGTGAAACTTAAAGGAGCAGGCGTTGAGGAAGGTTTCTTCTTAGGCTTGCCTGTTTCAATTTCAAAAGGAGTTACTCCATGAGAAGTAACGGGGTCTTGCTCAGCAAATTCACACCCCTTCCCTTTTTTAGTAATAATATGAAGTAATATGGGTTTGTTAATTGTCTTAATATTCTGAAACAACTTCACCAACTCCACAACATTATGACCATCCGTTGGACCAAAATAACGAAATCCTAATTCTTCAAAAATAATTCCAGGAACAATTAGATTTTTAAATCCTTCTTCAGCATTTTTTACCATTTTTTTCAAACGAGGCAGGTTACTCAATTGTTCTTCTACTTTTTTCCGAACTCGATTATAAATAGGTGCTGTAATAATTCTATTTAGATAAGTGCTGATAGCTCCCACATTAGGAGAAATAGACATTTCATTGTCATTTAAGATACAAAGAAAATCTTTCTTTAGATGCCCCGCATTATTTAACGCTTCATAACAAAGACCACCGGTTAAAGCACCATCTCCAAAAATTGAAATTACTTTGTTTTTCTTTCCTTCAAAATCACGAGCGACGGCTAAACCCAAACCTTGAGAAGCTGCCGTAGAGGCGTGACCGACACTAAAATGATCATAGATACTTTCATTATGATTACTAAAACCGCTCAAACCTTTATAAGTTCGAATGGATTTCATGCGATCTCTTCGACCTGTAATTAATTTGTGAGCATATACCTGATGCCCCACATCCCAAACAAACTTATCTGTTGGTGCATCAAACACATAATGCATCGCCACAATTAAATCAACCGTTCCTAGAGAGGCACCTAAATGGCCGCCCGTTTCAGAAGTAATCTCAACAAGTTCTTCTCTAATTCCAGCACAAACCTCAGGAAGTTGTTCAATAGAAAGCTTTTTTAAATCGGATGGCATATTAATTGTTTCTGATAATCGAGACATAAATTAATGTTTCCTTTTTGTATTATTAAGTGATTGCCGCGCCGTTAGGCTGATGGCTCGCAATGACTTTTTGTGCTTTGTTTAAAAAGTCATTTTTTTCGATTTAAAACAAAATCCGCTATTTCACTCAGTCGTTTAGACTTAGAGTTTAAAAATTGAACGCTTTTCTTAGCTTGTTCCGTAAGTTGTTCTGCTTCTCGGAAGGCTTCTTGATGGGACATAATTCGGGTAAAACCATCAGAATCCATTATATCATCGACGACTTGAAACGAGAAACCCAGGTGCTTTCCATAATCATCAAAGGCTTTTTCCTTAGCTTTAGTCGCCCCAGCGATAAGTGCGCCTGTTAAACAACTTAGACGTATTAATTGGCCTGTTTTTTGGATATTTACATAAGAAATTTCAGGCATTTCTAATTTTTCTTTATGCTCAAATTCTTTATCGACCACCTGTCCACCCACCATACCCGAGGAACCAATAGCCTGTGTAAAAGAAGGTAATAATCTTTTTAATATCTTAGCGTCTTCAGTTTGAGATAAAACTTCGAAAGCAAAGGTAAGCAAAGCGTCTCCTGCTAGAACAGCATTCGCTTCCCCAAACTTTTTGTGACACGTTAATTTTCCGCGTCGGTAATCATCATCATCCATACAAGGCAAATCATCATGAACTAAAGAGTAACAATGAATCAGTTCTAAAGCACAAGCCGCTGGCAGAACATCCTTTACCTTACCTCCCAAAGCTTCACACACCGCAATAGCTAAAATAGGACGAAAACGCTTCCCTCCATTAAACACAGAATAATTCATCGCTTTATGAATGGTTTGTGGATAAGCGGTATTTTTAGGTAAATATTTTTTAAGCTCTTGTTCTACTAATTTTTTATTTTTAACAAAGTACTGTTTTAACGTCATTAAAAAAGACCTTCCGCATCATCTTCTTTTATCGTTTTCTTTTTTCTGGTTTTCTTTAAAGCACCGGTTGTCTCATCTTGATCTAAATCAAAATCTTCTGCTTTTATTTCTCCATTTAATGTTTTAGTCAAGATTTCTACTTTTCGTTCTGCAGATGATAATTTATCCGTACAAATCCGAGATAATTTAACCCCTTCTTCATACTTCTTAATAGCGTCTTCTAAAGATACATCTCCAGATTCTAAATCAGAGACGATTGTTTCTAACTTCTCAATAGCTTTTTCAAATTTAATGGTTTCAGACACGGCTTTCTCTCCTTCTTTACGTATATTGTATTGTTTTGGATCTAACAGGGACGGTTCTAGAAAATCCAGAACCGTCCCTATCTACCCTCTCGAAGGGCAAATCCATTTAAAATATTTTTTCTTTCTGTTCTACTTTTTCAACAGTTGATTCAAACACACCAGAGCCTAACTGGGTTCGAACCACATCTCCTTTTTTTAACTGCTTTGCTTCCTTAACTAATCTTTTACTCTTATCCACAGTAATACTATAACCTCGAGACAAAATTGCTAACGGACTTAAGGCTTCTAACTGGGCTACAGCTTTTCCCAACAACGATCTGTTATTGAGAACAATGTTTTCTACAAATTGCCCCATTTGAACCTGCGCCAACTGTGCTTTTCGATGGGAGACAATATTTAATAAGTAGTTACCCATCTGACGAACTAATTCATCCAGTCGTTGTCTTGATTGCTCCAACAAACGTCCTGGTTGAGTTAATGCATAACTTTCTTTAGAAGTTTCTATTCTTTCTCTGAAGTCATCAATAATATTTTTCATGGATAAAGAAAGACGTTCTTTGTTTTCTCTGACACGTTCCATTAACTCATCTCTACTAGGTAAAATAATTTCAGCGGCTGCGGATGGTGTTGGTGCCCGACGGTCAGCAACAAAATCACTAATCGTAACATCCACTTCATGACCAACAGCAGAAACCACAGGAATTTTTGAATCAAAAATAGCGCGAACAACAACTTCTTCATTAAAGGCCCATAAATCTTCTAAACTTCCGCCACCCCGTCCTACGATTAAAACATCACATAATTCCAAACGATTCATTTCTTCTATCGCTGCGGCAATCTCTTCTCGAGCACCCTCACCTTGTACTTTTACGGGATTGAGTAATACAGAAACACCTGGGAAACGTCTTTTGGTGACATTTAAAATATCGCGGATCACAGCACCTGTAGGGGAGGTGATAACTCCGATGCGTTCTGGAAGAAAAGGTAATTCCTTTTTATGTTCTTCTTCAAACAAACCTTCTTTACGTAACTTCTCTGTCAATTGTCGAAGAGCTAGTTCTAAAGCACCAACCCCCTTGGGTTCTACACGCTCAACAACTATTTGATAATTTCCACGTCTTTCATAAACAGTTACCTTTCCGCGAACAACAACTTGAAGACCATCTTTCATTTCAAAAGGAATTTTTTGATTTACGTTACGAAAAATAACAGCAGATATCTGAGCATCTTCGTCTTTAAGACTTAAATACATATGTCCCGAAGTATGATGAACTAAATTAGAAATTTCTCCCTCAATCCAAACAGAAGCATACTCTGTTTCTAAAGCTCTTCTAATTTGTCGAGTAATTTGAGAAACGGAAAGAACTGCCTTTTTATTTTCTTGATCTAATTCTAATGTAGTATCCATAAAATTAAGTTCTAGTCCTTTGTTGTAGTTCTGAGTTCTGAGTTGTTAAATTTAAAAGCTTTTAGTTTTCTTAACTAAGAACTTAGAACTATAGTTTTTCTTGTACACGTTCGATATGAGTTCCTTTACCAGTGTCGGCATCAATGTCGACAATAGCACCGCAAAGACGAACATCTTCGGTGGCCACATCATATTTAGTAGGTAATTGATTTACAAATTTATATAAGACGGGTTCTATCTCTCGTCCAATAACAGAACGGTGAGGACCTGTCATTCCCGCATCCGTTAGATAAGCAGTTCCTCCATTAAGAATTTGATCATCAGCTGTTTGCACATGTGTGTGTGTTCCAAAAACAAAAGAAGCTTGCCCATTTAAAAACCAGCCCATAGCCACCTTCTCAGACGTTGCCTCGGCATGAATATCCACAACAATAACCTTGGCTTGTCCTTTAATCTCTTTGAGAATGCGTTTTACTTTTCTAAAGGGGCAATCTAAAGGCTCCATAAACACACGGCCCATAAGGTTAATAATTGCGATGGGAACACCTTGAGGTGTTTCCGTAACCACATAACCTCTTCCAGGTGCGCCTTCAGGATAATTTGCAGGCCGAACAATACGCTGATCTTCTTCAACCAAAGCAGCAGCTTCTTTTTTTCTGTACGTATGGTCCCCTAAAGTAACAATATCTGTTTCCGCATTAAAAATATCTTTAATTGTCGAAGGAGTTAAACTAGAACCTGCTGCAATGTTTTCTGCATTTGAAATAACGAAATCAATATTTTTACTTTTACGTAATTCAGGAATTATTTTTAAACAAGCTTGTCTTCCTGGTTTTCCAACAATATCACCAATAACTAAAACTCTTAAATTTCCCATTTATTGCTCCTTAAAGAATTCTTAATCTATGAGATTGCAACGGCTCGTTTACTGAACCTCGCAATGACCTACTTCGTGGTCAATTATGTATTACTAAATCCATTGCTAGATCATGCTCTTCTCTTGGAAGTTCATCAACCAGTTGAAAGTCATAAGCCAAACCTACTTTCATTACTTGGTGTTCCAAGTGACTTAAAAAACGATCATAATATCCTTTTCCTCTGCCCAAACGATGATTTTTTTTATCAAAAGCAATAGCAGGAACAAAAACAATCTCTATCTGTTCCAAAGGAAAAACTTCTTCCCAATCGGCAGGTTCTAAAACACCATGCTTCCCTGGTTTTAAATGGTCTAAATTTTTAAGCTGAACCGGTAATAAACTTTCAGAGTCTGCTTGAACCACGGGTAAAATCACCGTCTTATTCTGCGCCAGTGCGTGTTGTATCATTTCACGCGTATCTAACTCTTCGGCCATGGATAAATAAAACATAACGACAGAAGCTTTTCTATAAGCCGTCAAGTCATGTACCAAACCATCCACAATCCGACTATTCTGAAACCGGTTTTCCTCAGACTGATGCCGTAACTTTTTTTTCATCGTATCTCGGACTGTTTGCTTATTCAATTTTATCTGATGCTTCATAGAACCGGCTATTTTAGCTAAGAATCTAGATTCGTCCAAGAACTAATAATCACCTATTTAGAATACAGAATAACCTATAAAGTGTATAATTAACCGTTCTACCCCTTATTTTACTAACTACAATCTATTTGAGGACTCTAGCATGAGAAAATCTATTTTAGTATTTTCATTATTGACGCTTTCTTTACTCCTAATTCAACCTGCCCAGGCCAGTATTATTGGTGCTTTAGAGGACGTAACTCGCCAAATAGACTCCGGTGGGTCTGGAGGAGCCAATAACTCATCGAACTCCTCAACTCCAGTAAATAGAACTCCTACACCAACAACATACGATAACCAATTTCCAACACTCACTCCCTCAGACGGAAGCCCTGGGTCATCTATAATCTCTGTAGACCCTAATACGGGAGAACTGATTCAAAGCACACTCAATCCGGATGGAAGCCGTACGGTAACTCAAATGGGTGCGGATGGAAACACTGCAGAAGAAACAATCCCCGAGAGTTCACCGGATAGCGCCTCATCAACAGATACGGAAACAGGAGTCACAACTACTTCTATTGAAAATGCCGATGGATCGAGAACAGTTGTTGAAACAGATGCTGAAGGAAATGTGATTAGCTCCACCCGAGTTCCAGCAACACAACCTACTTCTGCTTCAGCCACAGACACAGATACAGGCATCACGACAACATCCACTCGAAATCCCGATGGATCTCGCACAGTAACTCAAACAGATGCGGATGGAAATGTTTTAAATACACGGAATGAACCAGCTCGTGGTTCTGGCACTTCTTCTGCTTCATCCACAAACACAGATACAGGGGTAACCACTTCGTCAACACAAAATGCAGACGGATCTCATACCGTGACAGAAACAGATCAAGCCGGTAATACTCTTTCAACGCGTAACGAGCCGGCTCGGGGTTCTGGTCCAGACTCGGCATCAGCAACAGATACGAACACAGGTGTGACGACTACTTCTACTCGAAACGCTGATGGGTCTCGTACCGTGACAGAAACAGATCGTAGTGGTAATACTCTCTCAACGCGTAACGAGCCTGCTCGGGGTTCTGGTCCAGACTCGGCATCAGCAACAGATACGAACACAGGTGTGACGACTACTTCTACTCGAAACACTGATGGGTCTCGTACCGTAACAGAAACAGATCGTAGTGGTAATACTCTCTCAACGCGCAACGAACCTGCTCGGGGTTCTCGTCCAGACTCGGCATCAGCAACAGATACGAATACAGGCGTCACTACGACTTCCACAAGAAACACGGATGGTTCTCGTACCGTAACAGAAACAGATCGTAGTGGTAATACTCTCTCAACGCGTAACGAGCCTGCTCGGGGTTCTCAACCTTCCTCTGCTTCATCCACAAACACAGATACAGGAGTAACAACCACTTCCACAAGAAACAATGATGGATCTCGTACCGTAACAGAAACAGATCAAGCCGGTAATACTCTCTCAACACGCAACGAACCTGCTCGGGGTTCAAGACCAACTTCAGCTTCAGCCACAGATACGAATACGGGAATCACAACGACTTCCACCCGCAACCCTGATGGGTCCCGAAACGTTACTCAAACCGACCGTGACGGAAATGTTTTAAATAAAAGAACAGAACCCGCTCGTGGTTCTGGAACACCTTCTGCTTCATCTACAAACACCAAAACAGGGATGACGACAAGTGCTGTAGGAAACCCAGATGGATCACGGACAATCACTCAAACAGACGCGGATGGAAATGTTTTAGACACTCAAACACAAACAGATTCAGAGGAAGATTTTATTTCTTCTATAGACAAAAAAACAGGACTCAATACCACATCAAAACAAAATCCTGACAAATCACGATCGATTGTTAAAACAAATTCTTCAGGTGAAATTATTTCAGAAGAAACTATTTATGGCTCTACAGGAATTATTTCTAAAGTGGAATATGATAAAGATGGAGCTGCAATATTTAGACAAACGAATGGTTCAGGAGCTATTCTTATTGAAAAAAGTTTTCCTCTCCGCCAGGGGAGCAAAGATTCTATTAAAGCCTATATTAAAACCATGTTTATGGTCACCAAACCGCAAGTGTATACCTTACCCGGAATGATAAATGGTCCATTTGGAACGATTTCCCCAGATCAAACTCAAATCATGGACAGCCAAGGAAATCAAATAGCAAAATATGATGGACCCCCTAAAGATTATGATGGTTCTAATTACTAGAATTTAGGGTGTTACTGAATTTGAACTAAATAACCTTTCAAAGCTTGAATTAAAACCCAACTATCATTAGCTTCTCCGAAGTGGTCTTTCTCTGTGTAATACACAGGTCCTTTTACATTCACTCCTGGAATGGCGTTCAAATCTTGACTGCTAACCTTAACAACACCGTCCGACCAACTGCATTGAGTGCGTGTTGCGATTAAGGGACAACCACTACCAATAATAACAGCATACATAATATCTTCGGGTAAAGGCTTTTTCTCAAAGTCATTCAACCCTTTAATAACTTCAGGAACAATGCCATTCAAATTAATATCTTTATTTTTAAACTCTTCAGGGGATTCATCTTCATTTCCACCTTCTAAATACACACTCTTCGGTCTAAGGTCTCGAACAGCATCGCTTTTTAAATCAACCTCCCAAACAAAGTCTCTAAAAAACTTGGGGACTACTTTCAAGGTAAGTTTTTCTAAATCAAAATTACTCCCTTGATGTGGAGTTCCTACAGAAACAAAACCAGCGACATCATTTTTATAATAATCGGACTGTAAATATTCCCGTATGGCTAACCCCCCCATACTGTGGCCAATTAAAATGACTTTATCAACACGGTTAAACAATTTTACTTTCTTAATAATTTCAGCCAGCTCTTCCCCTTGCTGAACAATCGCTAATACTCCGGAAGAAAGACTAATAGAATAAATATCCGCTGGTTTAATAAACTCAGGCTTAACAACCCGTTTTCCATCTTTAACTTCAACTCGGATATCTTCTCCAGCATCCCAACCTAATTGCTTTAATTTTTTAAAGGTCTTACTATCCCTCCAATACGCTCCATCATAACCTAGGCCATGGACAAAAATAACGGGATACTTGGGAATAAAAACACCCTCTCCAAAACCCTGTTCTTCAAACTGTGCTTTTGAAGAAACACAACCTGTTAACGCAATACAAAATATTAGTAGTAAGATCTTTTTCATAGCAATCTCCTTCTATTAGAATATAGAAAAGCTTGTCATCCCGGACTTGATCCGGGATCCACTTCTTTAACTAAATACTATTGATTTTAATAATGACCTGGATCCCGGATCAAGTCCGGGATGACACAAGTTAAAAACAACTAATCTCTTAACATTATTACGTTACATATTCTGTTTTCGATTTAAACTCGCCCCCGACTGGATTCGAACCAGTGGCCTTCTCCTTAGGAGGGAGACGCTCTATCCATCTGAGCTACAGGGGCATAAAGAACTTGTTTTCTAGTTCGTATGCCTACATCAAATTAGGGTCCTTATTACTCGTGCCCTTCAGGGTAACAGGGGCATAAAGAACTTGTTTTCTAGTTCGTATGCCTACATCAAATTAGGGTCCTTATTACTCGTGCCCTTCAGGGTAACAGGGGCATAAAGAACTGTTTTCTAGTTCGTATGCCTACATCAAATTAGGGTCCTTATTACTCGTGCCCTTCAGGGTAACAGGGGCATAAAGAACTTGTTTTCTAGTTCGTATGCCTACATCAAATTAGGGTCCTTATTACTTGTGCCCTACAGGGTAAACAGGGGCATAAAGAACTGTTTTCTAGTTCGTATGCCTACATCAAATTAGGGTCCTTATTACTTGTGCCCTACAGGGTAAACAGGGGCAAAAATAGCTCCCTTATATGGGCTAGTATTTTAATAATGAGAATGTTTTGTGATCTTTAATTTTGGAACGTCCTTTTAGAAAAGAAAGTTCTATCAGAAAGCCAAATGCTTTGATTTTTCCACCTAGTTTTGTAACCAACTTAGCTACGGCTCCCGAAGTGCCTCCTGTAGCCAAAAGATCATCAACAATAAGTACGCGGTCACCTTTTTGTATGGCATCTTTATGAATCTCTAAGGCGTCAGTACCATATTCTAACTTATAGGAAACCGAAGTTGTTTTGTAGGGTAATTTCCCTTTTTTTCTAACAGGCACAAAACCAGCACCCAAACGACTAGCAATAATAGGCGCAAAAATAAAACCACGCGATTCCACACCCACAATAATATTGGCATTATATTTTTTAGCTTTTTCCACCAATAAGTCTGCAGCTAATTTTAATGAGTAAGGATCTTTAATCAACGTAGTAATGTCTTTAAAAACAATCCCTTTTTTAGGAAAGTCCTCAACATCGCGAATCATTTCTTTGAGGCGAGCAATTTTAACATTGGTAGATTTTGTATTCATAATAGAAGGGTTTTGTTTTAGATGTTGTTAGTAGACGTAATTCTCTAGCTTATCTTCTTCCATAAGCAACTTCTGTCTTATTTTTTGCAGTGCGATTACTTCAATCTGACGAACACGTTCTCGAGTAATACTAAATTGTTTAGCGGTTTCTTCTAAGGTATGAGGTTCATTACCTCTTAGTCCAAATCGAAGAATAATAACTTTTCTTTCTCTTTCATCAAGGCATTGCATCAACTTATCAATTCTCTGACTTTTAAATACGTCATCCGTATCTTGAAGAGGTCTATCATAATTTTCATCTTCAATTAAATCAATAAGTTCTGCAGATCCATCAATACTTAAAGGCGTATTTAATGAACTAGGTTTGTTCGCAATATTTTCAATCTCTTTAATTTTAGCTACCGGAACTTTCATAAGCTTAGCAATTTCAGAAGCAGTAGGAACACGATCTAACTTTTGCATTAACGCGTCTCTCACCTTTCTCCACTTCGAAACAATATCAAACATGTAAACAGGAATACGAATTGTCTTACCCTGATTTGAGAGACTTCGCATAATTGCTTGTTTAATCCACCAAGAAGCATAAGTAGAAAAACGATAACCTTTTTTATAGTTAAATTTATCCACAGCTCTCATCAGTCCAATATTTCCTTCTTCAACTAAATCAGAAAAAGAAAGACCTAAATTGGTATAACGCTTTGCAATGCTAATCACCAAACGAAGGTTACTTTGAATCATTTTATGGCGAGCTTGTTGAGAACCTCGAGACTTCGAGTTCATTTTCTTAGCGAGATCAACTTCTTCTTGTGGAGTTAATAGAGGAATTTTCTCAATTTGTCTGAGATATATAGACATTGGTGTCTGATTAAGGGTCGTCTCAGACTGCTTAGGCTTTTTAGCTCGATATTGCTTTGTCTTACCAGTTCTTTTACGCATGTACTCTTTCTCCCTCTAGATCAACTAAAATCTAGAAGAATTAATAAGGAAACAGAGTGAAAAGTATAATCAATGTTTCGGCCTATATAAGCTAATTCTTAACCTATAAGTGAATTAAGTGCCAGGCCCATAGACCTGGCACCAATTGCATTAAATTACTTCTTCTTACTGTTTAGTAAAGATGCCTGAGCAGCAGCTAAACGAGCAATAGGAACCCGGTAAGGAGAACAACTAACGTAGTCCATGCCTACAGAGTTACAGAAAACAACAGAAGCAGGATCTCCACCCTGTTCACCACAAATACCAACCTTTAATCCAGGTTTCGTTTTTCTTCCGAGCTCGATACCTGTTTTAATTAACTGTCCTACACCTTCAATATCAACCGATTGGAAAGGATCTCTTTCCAAGATTTCTTTTTGAAGATAATTGTCTAAGAAAACAGCAGCATCATCTCTTGAAAAACCATAAGTCATCTGAGTTAAATCGTTGGTTCCAAAAGAAAAGAAGTCAGCATCTTCAGCAACCTTATCTGCCATCAACGCTGCTCTTGGAACTTCGATCATGGTTCCCAACATATAATCAACTTTCGTCTTCTTAGCTTTAAAAACTTCTTCGATTACCTTTAATGATCTCTCTTTTAAGTAGGATAATTCATTCTTAGTTCCCACAAGAGGAATCATAATTTCAGGTAATACTTTAATGCCTTTTTTCTTACAATTAATAGCAGCTTCAACGATTGCTCTTACTTGCATTTCATAAATTTCAGGATAAGTAATTCCCAAGCGACAACCTCTATGTCCTAACATAGGGTTAAATTCACTTAGTTGATGAACTTTGTCCTGAATAGTCGTTAAAGAAACTTTCATCACTTTGGCCATTTCTTTTTGACTATCTAATTCATGAGGCAAGAATTCATGTAATGGTGGATCTAAAAGACGAACCGTTACAGGCAATCCTTTCATCACTTTAAAGATACCTTCAAAATCTTTCCGTTGGATTGGAAGTAATTTTTGAAGAGCTTTCTTTCTCTCATCTAACGTATCTGAAAGAATCATTTCACGCATAGCAATAATTCTGTCCGTTTCGAAAAACATATGCTCTGTTCGGCATAACCCAATACCTTCAGCACCAAACTTACGAGCAACCGTAGCATCATGAGGAGAATCCGCATTGGTTCTAACTTTAATTTTTCGATATTTATCTGCTATTTTCATCATTTTGTGAAAAGATCCACCCAACTCTGGATCTTGCGTTTTAACTTGGCCTAGATAAACTTCACCCAAAGAACCATCAAGAGAAATCCATTCTTCCTCTTTTACTACAAGGTTTCCTACGGTGAACTTTTTACCTTTGTAATCAATTTTTAGTTCACTACTACCAGCAACACAAGTTTTTCCCATACCACGTGCAACCACAGCTGCATGAGAAGTCATTCCGCCACGAGCAGTTAAAATTCCCTTAGAAGCATCCATGCCAGCAATGTCCTCTGGAGAAGTTTCTATACGAACTAAAATTACTTTTTCACCCTTCTTTGCTAACTCTTCAGCATGCTCTGCAGAAAAAACAACTTTTCCGGTGGCCGCTCCTGGAGAAGCAGGTAATCCTTTAGCAATTTTCTTTTTCTTTGCTTTAGGATCAAAAGTAGGATGTAACAAATGATCTAACTGCTTTGGATCAATTCGCAAGAGAGCTTCTTTTTCAGAAATCGCCTTCTCTTTAACTAAATCACAAGCAATCTTAACTGCAGCCATCGCGGTTCTTTTTCCAGAACGTGTTTGTAAGAAATAAAGAGTTCCTTCTTGGATCGTAAACTCCATATCTTGCATATCGCGATAATGCTTCTCTAACTTGTTCTTAATAGCAACTAGTTGTTTGTAAACTTTCGCATTTTCTTTAGCCAATGTGTTTAATGGCTTTGGAGTACGAATACCAGCAACAACGTCCTCACCTTGAGCATTCATCAAATACTCTCCGTAGAAATAATTGTCGCCAGTAGAAGGATCTCTTGAGAAACAAACACCTGTTCCTGAAGTATCTCCCATGTTTCCGAATACCATTGCTTGAACGTTAACCGCTGTTCCGATAAGTCCTTTAATATCATTTAACTCACGATATTTATTTGCTCTTGGATTGTGCCAAGATTGGAACACCGCATTCACAGATTTTCTCAACTGATCTTTAGGGTCACTTGGGAAATCTTCTTTTGTTTTTTGACGAACTAACTTTTTATAAGAAGAAACAATTTGCTTTAAGTCAGATGTTGTTAGGTCGGTGTCTTGACGAGCATTTACCTGAGTCTTTTTCTGCTCAAGAATATGCTCGAAATCATGATGATCCATTTCTAATACAACGTTACCAAACATTTGAATAAAACGACGGTAGCTGTCCCATGCAAAACGTTCGTTTCCGGTTTTAACAATCAAACCTTCAACAGCAGCGTCATTAAGACCTAAGTTTAAAATGGTGTCCATCATACCAGGCATAGAAGCTGCTGCACCGGAACGAACAGATACAAGTAGAGGGTTGGATGGGTCACCAAACTTAGCACCAAATGACTTCTCTAGCTTTACGATGTTTTCATCGATTTGTTTCTCTAAACCTGCAGGCCATTTTTTTCCACCTTTATAATACAAATCACAAACTTCTGTTGTGATGGTAAATCCTGGAGGTACAGGAACACCAATCTTAACCATCTCAGCTAAGTTAGCTCCTTTACCACCTAAAAGACTTTTCATTCCTACTTTTCCATCAGCTTTTCCATCACCAAAAAAATAAACATGTTTTGTTTTTGAGCTTTTAGCAGTTTTCGCTTTACTCTTTTTCTTCACGATTGTTTTACTCCTCTTTGCTTTTGCTTTAAGTACTGTTGTTGGCATTAAACTTTCTCCTTAGTTCGAAAATCAGCTTTTGGCTTTTAGCTTTTGGCTCTTAGCATAAAAAAATTGGTTTGCTAAAAGCTAAAAGCCAAGAGCTAATAGCTGTTTTTGGCTAATAGCCGTATTTATAAATTAGATATACAAGAAAGATCAGCGACCGAATCAACATAAAGAGAATTAATTTTTCTCATTAATGCTTGTCGGTTTCCTCTTACTTTTTGATCTTCCGCATTCACCATGACCGAATCAAAAAACTCATTAATCGGTCCATAAAAAGCATCCCCATAAAACTCTGTGGCCTTAGCATATTCTTTATTATCTAATTCCTTTTTAAACTGAGCTTCATGCGTCTGCATTACTTCAAACAACTTCCTCTCTAATGCTTCTTCAAATAATGATTCATTAACATCAGAAGGAATTTCTTCTTTTACACCTTTTAAAATTCTTCCCGTTCTTTCAACTACCTTAGCGGCTTGCGCAAATTTTTTCTTTTCTTTCTTCGCACATTGATTCAACAATTCAAACTTTCGGAACACATCACTAATATCATCAAAACCCGATTGCAAAATAGCATTTAAAATTTCATGCTCATTAGAACCTGGCTTTACTTCTAGCTCATAAACGATTCTCTCTTTAAAAAACTGTAGGAGTCTTTTAAGAGTTTCTTCGTCTAACGGCGAAATTTTATCCGAATAAAGTTTTTGAGATTCTTGGATCAACTGGGATAAAGAAAAAGAAAAACCAAATGCGTGGATTAACTTAACAATACCACCCGAAGCGCGGCGTAATGCGTAAGGATCCTGAGACCCTGTAGGAATCAGACCCGAACCAAATGCACCAACTAAAGTATCTACCTTTTCAATGATCGCAAGCAAACCCCCGATGGGATCTATACTCTTTTTAATATCCGCAATACTAATATTTAAACTCTTTGGCCAATAATGGGCATCAATCGCCCGAGCAACGGCTGGTGACTCTTTATCAAATAAAGCGTATTCACGGCCCATAATTCCCTGAAGCTCTGGGAATTCATAAACCATAGAACTCACTAGATCCACTTTACACAGCTGGGCAGCCCGACCTAAGTCCTGTTTATCCTTGTCTGATAAGGCTAGACAATCCGAAAAGAATACTGCAAGTTGCTTCAAACGTCCAGTCTTTTCGGCTATCGTTCCTAGCTTCCCTAAGAACACAATCCCCTCTAGTTTTGTAACCTTTTCTGATAGAGGTGTTTGCGTATCATCTTGATAGAAGAACCGAGCATCCCTCAGACGGCTCTCCAGTACATTGGCGTAATTATCCGTCAACAGCTGCGTCTTAGCCCGTTTCCCATTAATCACCGCTATAAAGTGAGGAATTAGCTTTCCCTTGGTGTCATAACAAGCAAATATCTTCTGATTTTTCTTCATACACGTCGCCAAAACTTCGCTAGGCAACTTCAAGAAGTTCTTATCAAAGTCTCCTGAAATCGCTGCTGGCTCTTCAACTAGTTCCGTAATCTCATCAACTAACTCTTCATCAATATGTTGGGTGCTCCATCCTTTTTTCTTCAGCAACTTACTGACTTGCTCATAAACCATCTCGCGCCGCTCGCCACGATCCAGAATCACACTCTTCTTTTTAAGTAACTCCGAAAAATTTTCAGGCTTACTGATAGCAAACTTCTTAGGGGATAGAAAACGATGCCCGTAAGAAAACGCTTCTGCCTTAACTCCAGCAAAACTCATTTTAACCAACTTATTTTGATAAAACGCAGATAACCATCGAACAGGACGTGCAAAACGAATTCCAGAAGATTCCCATCGCATATTTTTAGAAAAAGGTAATTTTTGAATCAGCTGTTGTAATAAACCGGGAAGAATCGCAGAAGTTGATTTAGAGTCTTGAGAAACCTTAGCAACCAGATAAGTTCCCTTATCCGTCTTCTCTTCTTTTGTTTGCTTTAACGTAATTCCTTTTGATTTTAAAAACCCTTCAAGCGCCTTCGATGGTTTTCCTTCCACATCAAATGCCTTATCCACCGAAGGTCCTCTAAAAACTTTTTCTTCACTTTTCTGTTTGGTGGGAACACCAAAAATCTGAAACACAATTCTTCTAGGTGTTGTATTAATCTTTACTTCTTCAAAACCAATTCTGTTTTCTTCAAATAAATCTTCACACACTTTTTGCCAGGTTCCGTTAGCCACAAATTTCCAATGACTTAAAGGAAGTTCTTCAACACCAATTTCTAAAAGGATATTATTTTGTTTGCTCATAATTTCTATCTGCGAAATGCGGACTCCGAACTCCGGACTCAGCAAAACGTCTGTCATCCCGGACTTGATCCGGGATCCATTTCCTTATTTATTTTTAAGTAGGGGAAACCCTAGTTCTTTTCTTTTTTCTAAAAACCCTTCAGCGCAACCCTTGGCCAAAGCACGTACTCGACCAATATAACGGGGTCTTTCGGTTACACTGACAGCACCACGAGCATCTAATAAATTAAATGCGTGTGAGGCTTTCATGCAGAAATCATAGGCTGGAAGAGACAGGTTCTTTTCAATTAATCGTTTTCCTTCAGATTCGTATTCGTTAAAGTGCTTTAATAAAATATCCACGTTTGCTTCTTCAAAATTATATGCTGAGAATTCTTTTTCACTTTCTAAATGGACATCGCCATAAGTTTCTCGGCCATTCCAATCAATATCAAACATCGATTTTTTATTTTGTAAGAACATCGCAATCCGTTCTAAACCATACGTGATCTCAATCGGAATCACATCTAAATCAATGCCACCGCATTGCTGAAAATAAGTAAACTGTGTGATTTCTAAACTATCAATCCAAACTTCCCAACCCAAACCCCAAGCACCTAACGTTGGAGACTCCCAATCATCTTCCACAAAACGTAAATCATAATTTTCAATAGGAATCCCGAGCATTCTTAAACTCTCTAAATACAGATCCTGAATATTATCAGGTGAAGGTTTAATCAATACTTGGTATTGGTAATAATGCTGAGTCCTCAAAGGATTTTCTCCGTAACGACCATCGGTAGGTCTTCGGGAAGGTTCTACGTAAGCAACACTCCAAGGCTCTGGCCCTAGAGAACGTAAAAACGTATGAGGAGAGAAAGTTCCGGCACCCTTCTCCATATCGTAAGGTTGAACAATAAGACAACCTTTGGAGGCCCAGTAGACGTTTAGTTTTTGAATGAGGTCCTGAAAGGATAAAGTATTTTTTGCCATAAGAGCTGGGTATTCTAGCAAAAACAGGGGGTCAAATCAAGGAGGCTAAGTACTTCGAATTTAACGATTTAGCTAATAAAAAGGTGAATAAATGGTGACTGTCACTTTACGTGACTGTCACCATTTATTTGGGAAAACCCGTAAGGGTTATTTTATATTTTAATCTTATCTTTGATTTTCTCGTAGGTCTTGGGGCCAATACCTCGAATATAGACTATTTCTTCCTTGGCATGGAAGCCACTATGCTTAGTTCTATACTCAATGATTCTCTCGGCATATTTAGCACCAATTCCCTTAAGACTCTGAAGCTCTTCAATACTAGCCGAGTTAATATCTACCTTATTCACAGTAGCTTGCGGTAAAGCAACATCTGGCTTAGAAGCACTCCAAGAAGTGTTCGAGAAAAGACAAAAGATGATTCCAACCATAAACAACAGTCTAGACCATCTCTTCATTGTGTTTCTCCTTCCTCCTGGGCACAAAAAGCATCATAATACAGTATTATCTTTTGTCAATTATTTATTTAAATATATGAATATGAAGATTTTGCACTCTTGCGTTTAAATATCTGAATGAGTATAATCATTTCACTTTTTTGGGGGGTATATTTAAATGTTTGATATTGGTTTACGCATTCGACAAGTTCGAAAAATCAGAAACATCACCTTGGTTGAGTTATCCAAATCAACCGGCGTCGCACAAGCTACTCTATCTCGGATTGAAACCGGAGACATGATTGGGACCATTGATTGTCATCAACGTGTTGCAAATTCTTTGGGTATGAGTTTAAGTGAATTGTACGAAGGTATTGATGAACGAAACAAAAAAACCAAACTCACCAAATCAGGTAATGGCGAGTTAATCTCTAAAAGAGATAAATCAATCAAGAGCGAACTGCTTACTTCCAAAGCTCTCAAGAAAAAATTATTCCCAGTCCGAATCACATTAAACGGCTCCAGCAAAACCGAATCTGAAAAAGCCGATAAGTCCGTTGAAAAGTTTGTCTACTGCATGGAAGGCGAAATTGTTTTACATCTAAATAAAGAACCCCACGAACTAAAAACTAACGACAGCATCTACTTCGACGGTTCCTTACCTCACTACTTCGAAAACAAAGAATCTAAAACAGCCTCATTACTTTCGGTGGCTTCGCCACCTGCTTAACGGGGCGCGAATTGCGGAATGCGAATTGCGCAAAACATAAAACCATTTGTCATTCCCGAAATCTTTTGTCGGGAATCCATCACATTATTAAATACAATTATTTTGAACAACTAGTCATTGCGAACGCAGCGCGGCAATCTCAAACTTTAACTCAACACCTTCTTATAAACTTCCACCGTCTGCTCAGCCGTTTTCTTCCAAGAAAAATCCTCAGCCCGCTTTAACCCTTTACTCGACAACTCCTCACAAAGCTTATCATCCCGAAAAAGATTAATCATCGCAGTCGAAATCTGCTCCACAGAATAAGGATTCACCAAATAAGCCGTATCTTTTCCCAACTCCCCTAAACTCGAATTGTTCGATGCCAACACCGGTGCCCCAAAATGAAATGCCTCCAACAAAGGCAATCCAAATCCCTCATAAGTCGAAACAAAAACAACCGCACGCGCACACGTGTATAACGAAACCAACAACTCATCCGACACAAACCCCGTCGTAATCACATCCTGCTCTAACTCCAACTCCCGAATCGCTCGCTCAAACTCTTTCGTTCCCCACTTCCGAGCGCCAACCACAACCAACTTCGGAAAATCATTATGCTGCAGCCGAGCTGCCCGATACGCCTTCAACGTCCGAATCAAATTCTTCCGCGGCTCAATCGTCCCAATAAACAAAAAGTAAGGATCCGTCAAATTCAACTCGTTCACAATATTATCCACCGCCACATCCATCGCAACCTTCTCACACCCCGGATCCACCCCCAAATAAGTAACAGACACCTTCTCCTCCGGAATCCCCAGATGCTCCACCAAATCCCTCTTCGAATGTTCCGAAACCGTAATCAAATGATCCGCCTGCTTATAAGTATGCGGCAACCACTTCCCCCAATAAGCCCGCGCCGTAAAAGACAAATTCTCCGGAAACAAATACCCAATAATATCGTGCGCCGTAATAATCGTTTTCTTACCCTTAACCTTCCTCACCCCAAACCCCGGCACATGAAACAAATCAGACGAAGCCTCATTAACCAACTTCGGCAACGTATTCATCTCCCACCAAACCCGCTCATAAGTCTTAAGGTCCCCAGTAATCCCCCCGTCAACCTTATGAACCTCCAGCCCAGAAACATCCAACTCCTCAACCCCCTGAACCAAATTCCGAACATACCGCGGAATCCCCGTGGCCGTCCCTGCTAATGTATGTGTATCAATAGTAATTTTCATAGGCGTGTATTATACATGGAAAAACTGGGGTCAGTCGTTGAATGTTGAAAATAAAAAATTCAAACTACTTACGTTCATTCAACTTTCAACGTCTGACCCCAATTTTAAAAAAAAAGCCCGTCAGCGATTAGCTAACGGGCTTTTTTAAATGGCGTCCCCAAGGGGATTTGAACCCCTGTCGCCAGGATGAAAACCTGGTGTCCTAGGCCGAGCTAGACGATGGGGACGCAATACTGCTCAAAACCCTAACTAGGCTTAGGGCTTGAAAAAGGATCGAAATTATAACTTCATTTATTCTAAATGTAAAGGCAGAACTACTTGAGATTGCCACGGCCCCTTTGCTACTTGCCTCGCAATGACAACGCTCCCAAAAACTATGAATCAACCTTAAGAATAGAGGTCTCAACATTCTTAAGATTCCTTATGCCGTCAGTGAAACAAAGCGACATCACTGACCTTGCTGAGACGCGCTCTGTCGACCTACGGCAAGCGGCTCCCCTCCCTAAAATAAAAAAATCCACCCCCACTCCATAACTTCCCTCGCAAGCTTGAGATTGCCACAACCTCTTTGCTTTTGTCTCGCAATGACAAAATACCCAAGTATGGGGTCCCCCCGAGCGGGTATGCTTTTGCTGCACGTGTTAGGGCAGCAAAAATATACCCCGAGGTGGGGCAACAGCCTACGCCTTATTCGTCACACCCTTTTGGGGGCAATACTTGATCAAGGGACACTCCGAACATTTCGGCTTCCGAGAATTACAAACCTGCCTCCCATGATAAATCATCTCATGACAAAACTGCGTCCACTTCTTTTTAGGAATAACGTCCATCAGATCAAATTCCACCTTCACCGGATCATTATGCTTGGTAAACCCTAAACGCCTACTAAGACGCCCAATATGCGTATCTACAGTGATCCCTGGCACCCCAAACGCATTCCCCAAAACAACATTAGCCGTCTTCCTCCCAACCCCTCTCAACTTCACCAACTCCTCTAATCTCCCCGGCACTTCCCCATCATATTTTTCTTCAATATCAATGCTGGATGATTTAATCGACTTAGCTTTGTTTTTATAAAAGCCAGTGGATTTAATAGCCGTTTCAATATCTTGAAGTTCTGCTTTAGAAAAAACCTTGGATGTTGGAAACTGTTTAAATAAATCGGGGGTCACAATGTTGACACGAACGTCCGTGCATTGTGCCGAAAGAATAGTAGCTACGAGTAATTGAAATGGCCCATCAAAATATAAAGCACATTTAGCATCGGGATATGTTTTGGAAAGAATACTGAGAATTTTAGTAACGCGATTTTTTTCGATCATTTTTCAGAAAAAAACTTCTGTTTGTTAATTTGCCATTCTTCTCGTTTGGGACGAACAATATCGCCTAAGGTGTGATTAAACGCTTTGTCTTCTTTGCTTAAGTGAAAACCTTTGTACTCTGAATCACAAATGTAACAAACCTTAATAAAGGGCAGCTTTTTGTACAAAATGGCATCGATTATAGCGGCAACGGCTAAACTAAGCCCATATGTCCAAATACTGAGAATAGCACCCACAACAAAAATAAGAACGCCTAAGGCACGGTTAAAATCTTTAACCAAATAAAAGTCCTCATACCCACAAAGACAACACTCTAGCTTTTCCTCAGAGCTATCAGGAACAGTAGTGAGAATTTCTTTATCACAATTACTACACTCCACCTTCTCCGCACAAGGTAAAGTCACGTAATTTTTAAACTCACAAAAAGGACAATAAAACCGAAATTCATTTACATCTTTATCTTCATTTTTATTTTTGCTCATAATGGAAACCCACCTAAGTGAAAAATATAACTGGCACATAACTCACCAATAAAAACAAAAACACAAGCAACATAAAGAATACCCGTAGCTGCTTGATTATTGCGGAGCCGAGCCGTTTCTAAAATCATAAACGATAAAATTAAAGGCCCAATAATTCCCCAAAAAACACGCATCACAAAAAACAAACCAAAATGATTAAACGAAACTATTCCCGTAATGATCTTTTTGGTTTCAACGCCTAACACCCAAAAGAAAAGTCCCATAATTAAACCCAAAACAATCGCACGAATCACAGAAGTAATGACCAAGAATCGTGAGGAACCAATTAAATACTTAAACGGTAAATCGGGTGTCGTTAAATACCAATGGCCTAAAACCATGGTTCCGTAACAACCACCCAACAAAAGAGCCCCTAACAGAAACGATACGCCTCCCATCATTTGGGAGATCATAGGTAATGAATCACTCACACCAATCATTCCCCGTGAGATAACAGCCGTGACTCCAAATAAAACGGAAAAGAACAATAACACCTTTGAAAGCAAATGTTGATTAATAACATAAGTAATATAGGAAAGAATTAAAATTAAGGAAGAAACAACAGTTATCCAACGATAAGAATCAAAATAAAGTACCTGCTTGGAATAAACTTCAGAATCAGAAACGTTGTTTAAGAATGTTTGAAACAACACAATCGAACAAATCAAAAAGAATAAAGCAATAAACCCATTCAACAAAAAGAAGGTTTGTTTTAGTTTCTTAAGCGGCATAAATAACATAAAGATAAGGACACCCACACCAAACTCAATAAAAAACAAACTAGATACTTGAGATAACATACTCTTCCTCGATCTGTATATTTATTTCCACTCTTTAAGTAGCTGATACAACAACTTCACGCCACTTCCGGTAGCACCTTTTCGGATTAATAGTTTGGGTGCTTCAATCCAAGCAGTTCCAGCAATGTCTAAATGAACCCAAGGAAAGTCCCCAACAAACTGTTCTAAGAACTTACCTGCGGTGATGGTTCCAGCAAATCCAGAACTTACGTTTTTGATGTCCGCAACATTAGAGCGAATTAAATCAAAATAATCATCCCACATAGGAAGTTCCCAAGTACGTTCGCCAGTAGCGGTACCTGTTTTAGTAATACGATCAATCAGTTTACGGTCATTACCCATTAGTCCAATACACTTGTCTCCAAAGGTGTATACACACATTCCGGTAAGTGTGGCTAAATCAATAATAGCTGCTGGTTTAAATTTTTGTGCGTAACATAGAGCATCCGCCAAAATCAATCGTCCTTCAGCATCCGTGTTAATCACTTCAATAGTTTTTCCGTTGAGTGCCGTACAGATATCTCCGGGCTTCTGAGCTGTTGAAGAAGGTAGGTTCTCTGTTAATGGTGTAATCGCAACAACATTCACTTTTAGCTTTAATTTGCTAATCGCTTTCATGGTCGAAACGGCAGCAGAGGCGCCTTGCATATCGTATTTCATTTTTTCCATATCCTTGGAAGGCTTAATAGAAATACCACCACTATCAAATGTCACACCTTTACCAACGATACAAATTGTTTTCTTAGCACCTTTGACTTTTTTCTCTAAAACAACCATACAAGGAGGCTCAGCGCTTCCTTTAGCAACACCTAGAATAGCACCCATTTTTTGTTTCTTAAGATCTGCTAACTTCAGAACGGAATACTTGATTCCTTCTTTAGCAGCCATTTTCTTAACACGCTCCGAAAAGATATTAGGGGTCATCATGTTTGCTGGCTCATCGCCTAATTCGCGAGCAAAGTTAATTCCACCACCAACAGAATCTCCAGATTCTCTTCCACGTTCTGCTTGAGACTTCTCAGAAGCAGTAGAAACAACAAGATCAATATCGGTTAATTGAGCTTGGTCACCCTTTTTACTCTTCTCTTGGTACTTATCAAATTTGTAATCTAAAATATTAAGTGTTTCTGTCACAATTTGTGCCGCTTGCTCAATAGAGATTTTTCCTTCAGCAAATGAGCTAACACAAATAGCTGCTTTCTTTACCTTCAGTTGTCCCAACTTAGTCACAGCACAAAGAACAGCTGCTTGAAGGTTTGCTGCTTTAACTTTTCCTTTTTTTCCTAAGCCAGCTAACAATACGTTTTTAGCTGCTGAAGAGTCTTCTAATACAGACACGAACTGTTCGCCATTTCTTCCAACAAACGCCCCTTGTTTTTGCGCTGAGGTAGCAATAGCCTGAGCTCCATCACTAAGACACTTTACTTTTTTACCTAAGGATTTATCTTCTTGTGTAGCCGCAATAACAACAACGGGATAAGCAGTTTTAATACTAGACTTAAGAACTGTTTTGATATTCATTGAATACCCCTCAAATAGTTGAAGAAACAAAAAAGGCGGACGCACTAGCATCCGCCGTAAAGAGATGGTGAGGGCAGATGGACTCGAACCATCGACACCCACCTTAAAAGGGTGGTGCTCTACCGACTGAGCTATGCCCCCAAAACTAAAAAACGCATTCTAATTCGGTCTGCACAACTTGTCAACCCAACGTTTTATCTCAAAGTAAATAAGTTCGATTCAAATTGAATAAATTTATTTGGCACCCTTAATTATGTACCGAGTGTGCCGGGTTGAAAACCTGGCACACAATAGCGTAAAACCTTCTCTAGTGTCATAATTATTTTTAATTAAGGATATGGATCCCGGATCAAGTCCGGGATGACAAATGGCTAAAAGTCAGGTAGGCACCTGGCACACTATAACCTTACTCTCCCATCTCTTTCACTATACTTGATCTTAAATTTTAAATCTCTCAGATACTCTACAATTTCTTCTGAAGAATAATCTGCAATAAAACTCAATACGGCCATTTCAGCAATGGATATATTTCTTCGCTTACCACTATAGCGGCCGTAATTCAAAATAAAATCATCCGCAAAATCTTTAAACACATAAGATAAAATAAGCTTCTTTTTTCCGAGATTTATCTTATTTTTAATTTGATCGTTAAGAAAAAATTTTATTTCATCGTTTAATTGAAAATCTAATTGGTCTCCAACATATGCTTCTGGTCTGATACGAGGAGAATTAATAGCTCCATCAAAAAGAGCTAAGTAAGTTCGTTCATCTCGATACTGAGCTCTTAAAATCTCATCTCTAATCTGAAGAGGTGAGTATTGATTACCTTTTATTGATAATAAAATATCTGTCGGGAAATTTTCATCAGAAATCCGAGGAACAACCTCAAGATCATGATCAACAACTGCTTTCACAATTAAAGCATTAAAACCATTAATCCAAAAAGCAATTTGATCTTCTCTACTCCAAGAATAAACGTCGTCTAGAGATACTTGCTTAAAAGATTCCAAATACTCGTTTAATAACGCATACTCGTTTTTTACTTCCATAAAATCAAAAGATTCTTGAGAGGACTGCTTCTTCATAACCTGGTCCCACAGAGAATGCCCAAAAGAAGCATTTGCGGAAGAAAATCCAAAAGTAATGCCTGAAACAAGGATTATAAATATGAGGGAAAGTTTATTGTTCTTCATAAATAAAAAAGGCCCTGCATTTTATGAGAAATGCAGGGCCAAATAAGTAATTGGTTTAAAACTTAATACCGTTCGTCTTTAAAAAAGCCATGTCTGTAGAATTTAACTCAAATTTCAAGTCTATCTCGGCATGATCTTTATGACCTCTTTCTTCAGTAGACATAATATCTTCAAAAGACTCTTCTAGGTCTTCCATTTCATCCATAGACATTGGAATAAAGGTAAAAAAACAGAGATTTAGATTGATCTGTTTTTGGCCTGAATTCAAAATACTGTTTAAATCAACCCCTGGAAAATCTTTTGCTGGTTGATCGCCTTGATTCTTTAAAATTTTTTGAAGCAACACAAATAATTTTTCTATGTTTTTACTGTGGTCGTCGCGTGGCTCCATGACTTTCTCCTTTCCTTTGATGAAACAAAAGGAAACTAGTTATTTGCAATTACTTGATTTTATCAAGGATTTCTATATTTACTATCAATTTTTTAAACAAGTTTCTCTCATAGATAAGGCTTCACGCTATTGTGTGCCAGGTTTTCAACCCGGACACACTCGGTACCCAGCTAAAGGTGCCGAATAAATTTGGTCAATTTGAAGCTAGCTATTTATGACGAGATCAATAGTTTGGTCGGGGAAAGAGTGTCCGTAGTACTGAATGTTTCCATCACGATCAAACAAAACATTCGTTGGTATACCCCGAACGCCATATTGATCTGCCACTTCAGCACTTCTATCCATAAGCACCGTGTAGTTTATTCCCCAATCGCGAGCAAAAGAGGAAACGGTCTCTATGGACTCATTTATATTAACGGCAAAAATCTGTAATTCATTCTCTCCATATTGCTGTCTTAGTTCATTTATTAATGGAATTTCTCGTTTACAGGGGGGGCACCAACTAGCCCAAAACACCACTAAAACAGGTGTATTGCCCAAATAACTATCTAAATCAACAGGTTCACCAGCTAAAGTATTTAACGTAAAACCAGGGTTCTCTGCTAACCCTACAGGGGCAGCATTCCCACCTTTTGGCTGAGAGGAAAAACCCAGAAAAAACACAACGGCCATAATAAGCATCAATCGGAATGTTTTATTTTTAACCATTATCCTTAACCCTCTAAATTTTCGATATAATGCTGTGCTGACAATGCTGCTGTACACCCTTCACCCGCAGCAGTCACTAATTGTTTAGTGGCTCCCTGACGAATTTCACCTGCAGCAAAAACACCTTTTCGAGATGCTTCTAAAGTAACCAAGTCTCCAATAACATAACCGTGGTCATCCAACTTCACAAAGTCTCCAATATATTTTGTTGCTGGATCATGTCCAATAAAAACAAAAAAACCATCGACACTAAAAGGTTGTTCCTCTTTGGTTTTTACGTTTTGTAATGTCACACCTTCTACTTTAGATTCCCCATTAACTCCTGTGACAACGGTATCCCAAATAAATTCGATCTTCTCATTTGCTTTTGCTCTATCCTGCAAAATTGCGGATGCTCTAAGCGCATCTCGACGATGAATAATGGTTACCTTTGAAGCAAAGCGCGTTAGAAACAAGCCTTCTTGTAACGCCGAGTCTCCTCCACCAACAACAGCAACTTCTCTTTCCTTAAAAAAAGCTCCATCACAAGTAGCACAATAAGAAACACCTTTTCCGGTTAATTCCTTTTCACCATTTACTTGTAACATTCTAGGGCTTGCTCCTGAAGAAAGAATAATCGTTTTTGATTTATATTCTGTCTTTTCCGTTTTAATAATAAAACGTTTATCTTGCTCATCTAGACTGACTACTTCTTCAAAAATAAATTGGGTGCCATATTTTTTGGCCTGCTCTTCCATTTTCGTGGCAATCTCAGGACCAGTAATCCCCTCAGGAAACCCGGGGTAATTCTCAACATCATCGGTTAACGCAATCTGTCCACCAGCTCCAATACGTTCAAACAAAGCTGTTTTTAAATTTGCCCTAGACGCGTATAAACCTGCTGTTAAACCAGCACCACCACCACCAATAACTGCTACATCAAATTCTTCCATGACTCAACTCTCCGTTATTTGAAAAAATTAAAAATGTTTGTCATTCTGAACCATATAACAATTGAGGTGAAGAATCTCTCTAGATCCTTCGCTTCGCTCGAGGATGACAAGCTATCCTTGTTCCCCATCTTCAACAACGCCCGCTTCATTAATGACTTTATCTTCAATATAAATGGGCATGTCTGCTCTTAGGGCTAATGCGATACTATCTGAAGGCCGTGCGTCTACTTTTATTTCATTTCCTTCAGCATTTTCAACTACTAACTTGGCAAAAAAGGTATTGTCTTCCAAATCATCAATCACAATAGATTGTAATTTCCCACCCATCTGCTTAATCGTTGATAATAACAAATCATGCGTAAGGGGTCTCGGAAGCTCCACGCCACTTAGTTTCAACTTAATCGCATTTACCTCAGCAATACCGATAACAACAGGTAACAAGCGATTCCCATCTTTTTCTCTCAAAACAATAATCTGCTCACTTCTCTTCTCATCAATCTTAATTTTTGCTAAAACCATTTCAATCATAATAACCTCAGAATTGAACTCTTAAATAAGTAGGCAAAGTGCCAGAGAGGAAAAACTATTCTTGCGGTGAGGAAACTTCTTTGTTTATGAAATTATCTTGCATCGGTTCTTCTTCAACCTCATCAACTTCTTCAACAATAGGTTGTTCTTGAGCAGATGACACCTTAGTTGTTCTTGTTTTTTCTTTTAACTTTGTCATCTCAATAATATACTTTAAGGCTTGTTTCCCCTTAATCATATCTTTTTCGATTTGCTCTTGGGTATCTAAAATTTCTTTTATTGCTTCTTGACGAGTGAAAAGTTCCTGTTCTAGACCTGATTGTTTCTTCACCAAATCTTTTAGCTTATCTTCTTTTGATTTTAAATCATTCTGTAATTTAAGCCTTTTATCCACAATTTCTTGTTGTTCCTTCTGAAGATAAATTTCTTTAATCTGTCTCTGAGCAACTTCAAATTGACTTTCAAATCGTTTTGATACTGCTTCTATCTCTGGAATTCGTTTTGCTTGTTCACCCAAGTCAGCATTCAATCGCTTTAAGTCTTCATTTTCTGCTTCCAAAGCACTAATTTTATTACAAGCTTGTTCGAAAGATGCTTGGCTTCTCTGTAATCGATCCTGAGTCTGAGTGTATTCTGTTGTTTGAGTATCAAAATCTAATTTTAATTGAGATAAAATATTTTTTGTTTCTGAAAGCTGACGTTCCAAGGACTCAGCAACAGTAGCCTTTTGAGAGTATTGAGAATTTAAAGACTCAATTTTTTCCTTTTGAAGTCTGCTTTCATTGGTTGTTCTATTTAAGTTTTCTGTAGCAACCGATAATTCTTTGGTTAAAAACGTAACTTTCTCTTCTAAAAACTCTCTTAACTCGCTCCACTCTTTTAAATCTTTTTCCCAACGCTGAGAAGATTGATTAGCGCGTTCTTCTTCTTGCGAAGCTTTAACCTTTAGCTCATTAAAGTTCTGAGATAAGCGTTCAAAATCACCACTCTTTTTCTCAAGAGCTGCTCTTAACTGGGTAATCTCTTCTGTTGTTTCTATACTTCTTTTATCCCAACTCTTCTTTTCAACATCATAACGTTCAGCTGTAAACTCAAGTTCTTTTTTGGTTTCATCGTACTGAACTCTTTTAGATTCTAATTCCTCTTCGATCTTCTTATAACGACCATGAAGATCTTGGTAAGAAATATTTCCCTGGTTAATCTTTTCACTCTGCTGTTGAATTAAGCTGGTCTTTTCACTAATTTGACTCTTAAGAATGTTTAATTCGGATTCCAAAGAACTACATTGCGCTTCAACATCCTTTTTGAAAGCTTCAAACTGTTCTAGCTTTCTATTTTGATCCGTAATAAGAATATCTTTTGCTTTTAATTGCCCTAAAAATGTTTTTTCACCAACTTCTTTTTCCTGCGTCAATCCATCACATTTAGCAGAAAATTCCTGAACCTGATTTTCTCTGTCCTTTAAAGATTTTGTGAATTCCACTTTTTCATTTTGAGCTTCATCATTCAACGCATTTAAAGAATTTTGCAACTCTTGATTTTTCCTAGTCAATTGCTCATTTTGCTGTTCTTGATTAGCTAAAGATTTATTTATATTTTTAATAGAAAATTGAGCTTGTTGATTATTTTCATCCGTTTGCTTTTTAGTATTCTGCAATTCTAACTCAAGTCGTCGTGCAACATCTTTTTGGCTATTTAACTCTTCTGTTTTCTCTGTTAATTGTTTTCTGATACTTTGACTGTCCTCAGAACTTTGAGATGCCTGAGAACTAATATCTTGGATCTGCTTCTCTTTTTGAGCTAAGTCTTTGTTCATGTTACGAACTCTAAATTCTAATTTATTTTTTTCTTCTTGGAGCTCACGAACAAATAATTCATATTCGATTTTTGTTCCTTCAAATTGCTCACGTTGAGAACGGTAATCCGAAAGTTGTTTTTCAAGCTTTTCAGCTTCCTTCTTCGTTTTTCTCAACTCTTCATTCTCTTTTTGCGAATCTAATAGAAGGTCCTGTACTTTCTTCTTTTCAGCATCTATTTTAGAAGCTTTATCTTGAGCTTGATTCAATGTGATTTTTGCTTTATCTAATTCATTAGAAACATCTTTGTTTTCTTTTCTTAAATCTTGTTCTTTTTTTCTTAAATCATCTAACTCAGCTTTGTTCTTTCTAAGCAATTCATTATTATTATTTGTTTGATTCACTTGCTTCTCTGGTTGCTTTAAAGACTCAATCTTACTGGTGTTAGGCGTAAAATTAGATCTTTTTGGAAAACCCTTCTGCACCTGAGGTTGCTGCTGTTGCGACGGTGTTGATGGATCAGAAGAAAAAGATCTATTTAAACTAGATACTTCATCCTGAGCTGCCTTACTTTTATTACTTTTCTGCAATAAAGAGCTTCCTCTTAGGCTACCCTGTTTCAAAATTTGTTGAGCAGAAGGCTCTTGTGGCCAAACAGCACGAAAACATTTTCTTTTTACTAAGGGTTCATTGGTTAAAACAACTTCTAGACCCGCATGAAGAAAAACCTCTCTGATTTTTCCTGCGGTTTCTTGATCTAATTTATCGATAAGAATGATAGGTGTATTTGCAATTAAATCTTTAGCCTCACTTTGAGATACTGAAAAGAAAATCTGAATTTTCTGAGCAGCAGATCGTTTCTGGATATCGTCTCTTAGGGGGTTAAGGATTACGCTCCATGTTTCCTCTTTTTTTGTCTTCTTAAGTAGTCCTAGTACCATGGGTTTTATACTTCCTTTCAAATCAATTTTTTAATTCTAAACTATAGTGAAATCTTCTGAGCAACATCATAAATGTATGGCATTTCCCAATACTCATTCATCAACACTTTAACAATTCCAATAAGGGAAAAAATACCAAAGATCACAAATGCAAGACTAAAAACAACATCTCCAACAATAGGAATAGATTTTAATATTGCTGCAGCAACTTCTAAAATAAACAAAACCAAAGCTTGTTTACCATGAAAAAGTGCAAATTTGTTTTCTTTTTTGAGTAACAAAGGAACAATGCAAAGTATCGAAATATAACCGATAAGCGCAAAAAACTTTCCTTCTTTGATCGTAGGATCTATAGGGGGGGTAGATTCACTATCTTTCGCTTGAACTTCTAAGTCGTCTTTCTTTTCTTCTTCCACGAGTATCCCTTTCAGGCAAAAATAATTTAAGCATTATAAGGGTCTGGTGGGACCGAAGTCAAGGTGGAATCAGTGACTATTTGGAGAGGAGTAAATGTTATACTAAAGCCAGCCTTTTTTCTTGGGTTTGGCCTCATTTTCTTCAGGAGCTGCTGCTTCTTGGACAATATAATCGGGGTCATAAGCCTTAGAAATCATCTCTTCGTAGGAGATAATCTTCTTCTTATAGAGCTCCATTAAATGGCTATCCAAGGTATTCATGCCATATTTGCCCCCCGTCTGAATTTCTGAGGTCAGACGAAAACTTTTTCCGTCTCGGATTAAACTAGCTATAGCAGCCGTCATTACCATAATCTCAAAAGCAGCTACTCTACCTTCTTTATCAATACGGGGTAATAACAACTGGGAGATAACCGTCAAAATAGAAACAGATAATTGAACTCGAATTTGATTTTGTTGATGTTCTGGGAAAGCACTAATTATTCTATCTACGGTTCTAGCAGAACCTGTTGTGTGTAACGTAGCAAAAACTAAATGTCCCGTTTCAGCAGCAGTAATGGCTGCTTCCATCGTAGCCAAGTCTCTCATTTCTCCCACTAAAATCACATCAGGATCTTGTCTCAAACCACGTCTTAAAGCTTCTGAAAAACTAGGGACATCCGTTCCAACCTCCCGTTGATTCACGACTGATTTTTTATGTTCATGAAAATACTCAATAGGATCTTCAATGGTAAGAATATGACACTCTCGCTCTCGATTAATAATATCCACCATAGAAGCTAAAGTTGTTGATTTACCGGAACCGGTTGGGCCTGTTACTAACACAAGTCCTCTGGGTTTATAAAGCAATGAATTGATTTGAGCAGGAAGACCAATTTCTTCTAACGACAAAAACTCTTTGGGTAGCTGTCTTAGGACAAGACCATAACAACCTTTTTGTTTAAATGCATTAACACGAAATCGAGCAACATCCTTGTAAGGATAACCAAAATCATAACCACCCTCTTCATTTACTTCTCTGATATTTTCATCAGAACAAAGTTCTTTAACGTAATTTTCTGTATCTTTTTCTGTTAAGGGTTTTTCTTCATTGATAGATTTTAAAGCGCCGTGAATACGGATGGAAGGAGGCCTACCTACTGTAAGATGTATATCCGAACCATTGATTTCAATACATTTATTTAAAATAACTTCTAAACTGAGTGCCATGAGCACCCCCATTACAGAAGTTCGAGGTCTGAGGTCAGTATCCTGACCTCAGTGTTCTAACCTCTGTATTCTATAGTAAAGCTTTTAATTTATCTTCAATGGCAGTCTTAGGTACAGCACCAACAATATCATCTACCTTTTCACCGTTCTTAAAGAAAATCAAAGTTGGTATACTCATTACCTGAAACTTTTGTGCAACCGCAGCATTTTCATCTACGTTCACTTTTAATACTTTTGCTTTTCCTTGATACTCAGTTGCTAACTCTTCAACGATAGGACCAATCTTACGACAAGGTCCACACCACTCTGCCCAAAAATCGACAAGAACAGGAACATCGGTTTGAATATCACTATCAAATGAGATCTCAGTTGCATCAACTACATTTTCCGCCATTGGAAACTCCTTTAGTTACAACCCAAACCCCTGTAGGGATTTAGATCTATATTAAGAATAACACATTAATTGAACCATTACCTAAAATAGGTTAGGCACCTACTACCTGCCCTTAGGCAGCATTAACACCTAAAGGTCTTATTTTAATACATCGATCAAGCCAAGGGGTAAATCCATTCATAATCAGAACACCCAGAAGCGCTCCTTCTGGATAGCCAATCCCACAACGAAGCAATTCTGCTAAAACTCCAGCACCAAACGCATAGATGATTTTTGCCTTCATCTGTAAAGGAGATGTCGCAAAATCCGAGATAATAAAAAGTCCAACAAACAGAATCATTCCAGATAAAACTTCAATTGCCGGATTTCTTCCCAAAAGAAAAGCCACCAACATTACTGAAAACAAATAAACAACCGAAGGCTTCCAAGAAATAACCCGTTTAACCACTAATAGAACAAAACCCGCCAACAACGCAATCTTACAAGTTACGCCAATAGCACCTGGATAATTTCCAATAACTAATGAAAGGAACGAAACAGTCTCCTCTCCATTTACCAGAGGTAATGCTTTATGAAAAGCATCAAATTGAATTTGAGATACCAACGTGTATTCTGGAAATACAGCGACCACAAACAACAGCCCTAACAAAACAGGATGAAACACATATTTATTGGATCGAGACAAACATTTGCTTCCGAGAAAAATCCCAACAAAGCTAGCCACCCAACAAAACCACCAAGGCGCTTCGGAAGAAAAATTTAACGCAAACATCAAACCTAAAGCCACAACACCCAAAATTGGAATGCGGTAAGAAAATTTAAATACCTGCCTTCCTAAAAACTCAAAAAATAAAGCAGAAACAATTCCATGAGCAACAAGCCACAAAGCAGAATAAGAATTAAAAAACAAAGCTACTCCAACAGCAGGTAATAAAGCAAAAATAAAAACACTCATTTTACTATTCACTGTTTTATTCGAATGAATATGAGGAGCTTGTTTAACAACAAACGGCTCTTCTTTTTTAACAATCCGATATGATTTTTTTGGAGGTTTTTGCATATCAACGTCCTTGGCTACTAGTTTTGAGTTCTGAGTTCTAGGTTCTGAGTTTCTGTGTGTCAAAAAATTGTGTTTTTTCTTTAACTAAGAACTTAGAACTTAGAACTAAAAATGGGATAACGATTTTAACGATTATCCCATTTTTTAGCTTCTCTTATCCATTCCACAATTGGGATATGAGAAGGACAACTATAATTACAATTTCCACATTCCACACAGGCAAAAGCATGAAGTTGATTTGCTTTCTCCCAATCAAATTTCATTGCTTCTTCAACAATCAAAGCGGGATTAATAGACACAGGACAAACAGGAATACAATCTCCACAACGAATACACGCCTCGGATTCAAAGATATTGTCATCTTCTTTAGGTAAGGCTAAAACAGCATTCGTATTCTCCACCACAGGAATCTCTATATCTGTTTGTTCAACTCCTGTCATGCCTCCACCAAAAATTAACTGTTTAGGAAAACGCAACAGCCCACCACATTCTTCTATTAAATGCCTTACTGGAGTTCCCATTCTCGCCCATACGTTCTGGGGTTGAACCACACAAGCACCAGAGATAGTAACAATTCTCTCCATATAAGGTTTTCTAAACTTCACAGCCTCATAAGCAGCATAGGCAGTCGTAATATCAATAACCAGAACACCGACATCTCTAGCTGATTTATTTAAAGGCACTTCTCGCCCACAAACCTGCGGCAAAATTAATGATTCATTATTTTGAGGATAAGTTCCTTCAACCAAAGCTGTTTTAATATGCGGTATTTTCAATGTAAATAATTTAGTTAGCAGTAACTCGTAACACTCTAATTTATTCTTATCTACGGCAACATACGATTCTCCAATACCAACAGCCTTAATGATAAGCTCAAACCCTCTTAAGATTTCCGAAGCTTTATGTAACATTAACATTGAATCGGATGTCACATAAGGTTCACATTGAGTTCCATTTAAAATAATAATCTCAGGGGATTTATTATTATCCGACAGCAATTGCTTATATAAAGGTTCACAAACAGAATTAAAATTATAAATTCCGGCGTCTTGAACTATTTCAATAATTTCTCGAGGTAACAACTCTTCTATTTCTTCTTTACTTCTTTCTGTTCCACAGTCCGTTGCCCAACGATCTTCACCACTACACTCAATTGTCATAGAACGAGAAATCCCTTGAATGGGATGAGAGTTTAAATCAATAGCTCGGACTACACCTGTAATTGAAGAATGAATAGAAAAACTTTCATCATCAAAAGCGTTGGCTATTTTCTGACCGGTTAATACGGTATCGCCTACAGAAACCAAGGGTTCAAATTGAAGTCCTGCATGAGAAATTAAAGGAAGATTTATTTCAGGAGGAAGTTCTGGAGTTCGAATCACAGGCTCTAAAAGACTCATGTCTTTTTTTAAATCTAATCGAATTCCATTCATAAAAAGCCTTTCATAATCCCTGATTGTGGATTGCTGATTGTGGATTGCGAAAAACCTTAAACAGGGACGGTTCTAGAAAATCTAGAACCGTCCCTAGCTTATTCTATCCAACCGCCAGCAATGACTTTATCCTTGTCATAAAATACGGCTGCTTGTCCAGGAGTGATTGCTTCTTGAGGTTCATCAAACATCACTTTAGCTAACGACTCAGAAATACACTCAATGGTTGCTTTAGATTGAGCATGTTGCGAACGAATTTTAACATCGGCTTCAAAGGTTTCTTTTCTAGGATTCATATGCCATATCAAACGATTAACTTTAAACTCAGGCGAACGCACTTGAGTTTTATCCCCCACAATAACTTCATTAGTCACCGGATTAATATCAACAACATAAAGAGGATGTTCATGAGCAATTCCTAAACCTCTTCTCTGACCAATTGTGAAGTGCTGGTAACCCGGATGTTTCCCTAAAACCTCTCCGGCAGAATTTTTTATATCACCCGTCTCTGTTTTAATATTAAAATTATTTTTCATAAACCCTGCATAATCATTACTTGGGATAAAACAAATTTCCTGAGAATCTGGTTTATTATGAACGGATAGCCCTATCTCTTTGGCAATCTTGCGTACTTCGTCTTTTGTTAACTCTCCTACAGGTAACAACAAATCCTGAAGCACTTCTTGTTTTAATGGAAACATCACATAAGACTGATCTTTATGATCATCTACTCCCCGAGAAATATGATAACGGTTGGTAAGTTCCTCTTTTCCAACCCGAGCATAATGCCCTGTTGAAACATAATCTATTCCTAACGTTTTTGCCTTCTTCCAAAACAATCCAATCTTTACTTTTTCATTACAAGCAATGCATGGATTAGGGGTTCTACCCTTTTGATATTCATCCACAAAATAATCGATAACTTCTGTTTTAAATACATCTTCCATGTTCATGACATAAAAAGGAATATCTAACCGCGCTGCTACTTCTCTGGCATCTCCAACACCCTTTGTTCCACAGCAAGAGCGTGTGCTCAACTCATCGCAATCATTCGGAGCCCAAGTTCGGATTGTCACCCCAGTAACATCATAACCTTCTTTTTTTAATAAATATGCAGCTACCGAGCTATCGACTCCACCCGACATCGCAAGAAGTACTTTTTTAGACATTTATTTTCCTCTTAAATCTAGTCGCCAAATATGGCATCTAAATCTACTTTTTCTGTGATTACTTTTTTTAATTTTCCAAACCGAAGACGTTCTGGAAACAAACCTTCAACGTGGGGCACCATTCCTAAAATAGGAACTCCACTCAAATCAGAAATAATACGAGGGCTGGTCCGTTCATCCAAAGACATTTCAGCCTCATTAAAATCATTAAAAATAATACCCTTAATGTTCAACCCTCTAGCTTTAGCAACTTCAATGGTTAACATCGTATGATTAATTGTGCCTAAGGTAGTTCTAGAAACAATAATGACCGGAAGGTCAAATTGCTTTACCATATCATAAACAAAGTAATCTTCAGTGAAAGGCACCATCAAACCACCAATTCCTTCCACAATCATAAACTCAAAACTTTCTTTTAAATCCTCATAATGACGCAAAATTTGAGAAGTATCCATAGGTCTTGCCTCTTCTCTGGCCGCAGCTAAGGGCGCTAAAGGATTTCGAAAACGAATGGGATTTGCCTGCTCTGATTCTTGAGACCCACTGGCCTCCAACAGAAACAAAGTATCCTGGCTAAATAACTGCCCTTCTTGGACAAAACAGCCTGTAGATACCGGTTTCATCACGCCCACGCGCAATTTTCGCTCACGTGCAGCCAAAGCCAACCCTGCAGCAATAACAGTCTTTCCCACATCCGTATCTGTTCCAATAATAAATACACCTTTGCTCATAGTCATCTCCTAGCCGGATATTATATCAAATACCCCTAGGCAAGGTATTAAAAGATATTTTGGGCATTACGCCATTTGGGAAATTAACCGAGAGGCCTCTAGCTGTAATAACTTATCCTCAATGAAGGCCGAAATGAAGTTTTGGGTAATAATAAACCGATCATCCTTAAACTCAATATACCCTTTATTAATTAAAAATTGAGGGTCCAGAGATAACCAATTCGCCACAGATAATTTAAGCATATCTAAAAATGCTTGTTCATTTTCATCACGATTATTTTCATTAGGAATTATATCCGTTAGTGCTTTTCCAAAAGCTAATGCCAGTTGATCTATCACATCATTAATCTGTTCTTCCGAAGCCATCCAAACAAGTCGATCTTGAATGTGAAGCTGCCCCTTAATTCCTGCTCGGGTTGCTATACTAGTAATACTTCTTTTTCCATTTAAAGTTTTTACAGACTTATTCCTAAGAAGCGCTTCATAAAAAGATTCTTGGTTATCAAAGCCTGCTTCGGGTAAATATACATGCGCAAATCTCTTTTTAACATCACCCTCTTTTAGTTGGCCTTTCTGTATTAGTTCTTCTAGGTATTGTTCTAATTTATTTTTATACTCCTCATCTTCCGATGTAATTACTAATGCTGTATGTCCCATTAACTGTAACGCAACAGCCTTAGGATTTATTTGATGACTAACAACTAATCCAGATTCATCTTTGGTTAGATAACTTAGTAATGCTCTAAACTTTGAATCCGAACTGAGCACTTCTAAAATTTTTGATAAATTAGACCCATTTTTCTGCTCGATATCATTAACCAGCTGACGATAAACCCAAGGAAAATACTGTTGCAAATCAATACTGATAATATTTCTAGTTACTTTCTTATTTACCCAGGAAATAATTTTTAAAGGCACACCATAACCAGAAATAACATCAGAATTTCCTAAAGAGTTCGCCTGAATACTAATTCTTAATGCTTCTCTGTCTCCTGACTGACGAAACTGTTGAGCAAAGGTCTGGTATGTAGAAAATTCTCTAATCCACACGCTTTCTTCTACAGCCAACTCTTTGACCGTCCTAAAACTAAATAAAAACCAACCCCATTCAGATCCAGTCAATGTATTATTAGCCTCATAAAGAGAATCAAGAATAGTTAGATTAAATTGAGGAACATAAATTGACTCCAAATACAAGCCCTGAGATTCAGCAATTCTCCTAACCCCCTCTTTTGATAAAGCATTCGATCTTATCTGTTCTACCTGCTGTACCTGTTGCTGAAACCCGCCACTGGCTTTTACGTTTAATAAAAGCCCTATTAAATCTTGCTCTGATATTGGCTGAGCTCCATTAGCTCCAACTAAAAGATCCGCTAAATAACTCATAATACCCTGAGTTGGAATTAAAACCTGATGTTCTCTTGCTAACTGTCCTACTCGCTGACGAAAAGCAAAACGATTTCTTATTTGCACATCACTCAAGCTTTGCTCGGCCCAATAGCTAAGATCATCATCGTTCATCTCTGGATAATAGTATTCATCGATACTCCAGAACCCATCTATTTGATCTACCAACCCATAAATAATCGCAAAAGATCGAACGTGTTCTATTTCTTCGGGTAAAACCTCATGACCACTTGCTACTTGCTGCTGCTCCGATTGTTCATAATCATCTCGGCCTGCAGCTCTACGAGTAAATTCACTACGAACTTCTTCCTCAGTTAATTCTCCATTTTGATAACGTTCTCTCCAATAAGAAATATCTCCTTGCGTTCTCAAACGAAAACCTGTTGCTTCTGCAAGTTCACGAACTTTTTTCCATGACTCTAATTCCCACATTAAATCTTGGTTAGACAAATTACGAGAAAACCAGTAATTCAAATCTCCCTCAGTTACTCCTGGAGAAAAATTCATATTATTCAACAATCCCCTTAATTCAAACTGGCTTCTAATTTGCTCTCTAGTCATACCAGATTCATTCTGCTCAGTTCTATTATCATTTGTTACAGTATCCTCTTCTGGGTTATTTACTACCGGAGGAACATCTCTTGACTCTGGATTTCGTCTTCTAGGATTATCATGATTTGGTTGATTTTGGTTATCAGATTGCTGAGTATTAGAATCCGTTTGATTGGAATCACTATTTCGCTGACCTTGTCCTGACAAATTGGGGTCATCAATTTCAACAGATTGTTCACCGGGTGAAGCACCTGACATTATAGCTGCAGGGACATAACTTTTTCTTAATTGTGAAGATAAAGAAACTCCTGTTTCTGGAATGAGCAACACAACAATACCAGCTATTGCCGCAACAACCATCCCTGACATTAAATAAAGAGGGGGCTGCTCCATTTTGTTCCCTAAACTAGCAGCTCCCATTTCAAAATCCTTATTTTTTTTAGTTTCTTCGTTCTTCAATTCAAATTGTCTGTTTTTCACCTCTTCTATAACTCTTCCGTTTAGCTTTTCAATGTCTACGGGCTTCTTATATTTTGATCCATAAACAATTCTTACAAAATGTTTATAATTTTCATTTTCGATCAATACTTTAGGCACTAAATCTTCATTAATCTCTTTACTAACAAACCACCCCGGAGGCGCTCGACTAGAAAACCAAACAACTATAGGTGAAAGTATTAAAGCAATAAGGTTATACCAAACAAATATATCCACATACTGGCTTACATTAAAAGCAGTAATCAGACCTAATATAGCTAAGATATGAATTTTCCAAATCTGATCATACATCTCTTGAAATGTTTCAAAATTTTTTAAACTCCCTTGGGGGACCCAATCAAAACTTTCTTTCTGTTTCTTGCTCTGAAAATAAGACAATAAATCTTTTAAGTACTCTTCTACCACCATTCGAGTAACTTGAAACATAATAAATGGCCCCATTGTGTTGATAAACACCAAACTAAACATAGACTTTTTAAATTGATCCCACGAATGATTATCTAAAAACCATGGAGCAAACATCTTGATAAAAATGGCCGCCAAGAAAGTTATTCCTATTAAATGAAATTGTGCATTCATCAAGCCCATATAACCTAATGTACTTATAATTAACAGGAGCACAACAGCAGGTGCTGCCATATAATTTCGTTCTGCATCAAAAATAAGATATTTGTGCGCCAAAGAACTATCATTTTTAACCATCTCACCGGATTCATTGGGAATCTTCGGTAAAAATAATTTAGCGGCTACTTTATTTCCCTTCCACCAACGTTCTAACTGTTTTACAATCAAAACAACATCTGATGGAGACTCTTCGTAAGAAACCACATCAGCAACTAAAGCAGTTTTTACAAAATAAGACTCAACAATATCATGACTGGGATAACCATCATTCATCTTTCCTGCAATACGATTCAAAAATATTTCTATATTCCACCCTGTTCCATGCCCAATATAATTTACTTGTTTTAATGCATTCCACTGAGCATAAATATGTCTTCCAAATAATCTGTAGGTGTAATCATAAAGACGAGTCAAATAAGTATCATTTTTATTATAAAGACGAACCCTTCCTTGAAATATCCCATACTCCTCATTATCAGGATGAGCAATTTTAGAAACCAACTTTTCAACAGAATCTCTAGCCCATATCGTATCTGAGTCTCCAACAAGAAAATTTTTAACTCCCTTACCTTTAAAACCTTTAAGCCCCTCAAGTTCCCCATCAATTAAACCAAAAACTTTCCCAGCAGGCATAGCTGGAAAATTAGGATCTTCTGTAATAGTTCCTTCGGGATTCATACCTTGCTTTAACCAATGCATTAGATGCATATAGCCACCCCTTTTTTTCTCCCAATTATTTTGAGAAGGCTCTCTTCTCATAAAAATGATCTTATTCCTTCCAAAACGTTCTTGAAGATTTCTAACTCTAGATTGTTCTAATTCAGCAATTTCATCACTGGACCCACTCAATACAATCCAATGAACATTTGGGCTATTATTTAACTTCATTGATGCCATAACATTTTCTTCAATAAAATCTAAATCACTTTCTGATTTAGCTAGAATAGGAAAGAAAACAACCGTCTTCTCTTCTTCAGGAATACCATTCTCAAAATTCTTCTCAGGCAACAATCGTACTGTTTTTCTTGAATACAAACTTAAAAACATTGTTTCAATGATATTAAAATTAAGAAAGAAAAATACTGCATGGGTTAAAAAAGCTAAAACAGGAGAAGAGGCTCCCCAGTTCGTACTAAATATAAATGATAAGGTCGGAATTAAACTCATTAAAAAAACTATCAAAAAATAACCATTAATACTTATTTGATCTAAAATAGCATCCAGCTTTTCTTGATAAAAAGGGACCTCTGTTTCTTTTTCCTGGTTAGTTGCTACAAAAACTTCTCGGTATTTAGTTTTACCCGCATCTCCTAACGCTTTTCCGTCAACCTTTTCCAGAGAAGAAAATACTAATTTATTACTTACCTGTTCCGCTGCTTCTTGGAGTCGATCGTGATACACTGAAAATCTTGCTCCTGGGTTCGCACCAACAATAGGTGCCATAACCTGTGTTTTAGAACCAGGAAAATCTATCTTTGATGAAGCTAAAAGAATGCGTTTTTGATAATCTGTTTTTTGCTGAATATTTTTTATTGAAGGTGCAAATACCACATAAGAGAGATTTATTTCTTTTAGAAAATCCGTTAGCGCTTTAGTGTGGAACCCCCCAGTAACAACAACAGCTCTCTTTACTCCAGACCCATTAACCCTCTGCTGAATATGACGGCTAAAGTCTTGGTCTCGCTTTTCCACAACACGATAGTTTTCCTTTGCCAAATTTAATAAGGTTTTAAGTTTATCTGACTGAACAAAAGAAAATTGTTCATGCTGAATCTCTGACCATTCGCGGTGAGTAATATTCATATGGATGAGCTTTTTAAATTGCTCATACTCATAAAACTCCTCTAAAAAACTCATTACCTCATTAGAGACTTGTAATGACTTTAAGATTTGATTTTCGATAGTTTTAATTTCGTTAAATAAATTCACTGAACTTAATTCATCTTTAAGAATCTGATACCCCATCCAACTTCTTAACTCTTCACTTAAAATCTCATCCCTCTCATTAATCAATTTAATAAAACTCTCAAAATACCACCTTAAGTGTCCTTGAGCTTTCCAGTGTTTTTCTGGATCCCATAAAAAAGAAAATGACTCCAAATATGGAACATTCTCTGTCCTAGATTTAATAACATGCAATTCCCTACGAACCTGCTCTTCATGAGTTTTAACTATTGAATCTAAATCAACCATATTCTGGTAACGCACTAACTGAGGATAACTACTTTGCCATTTCACATCTAAAAAATTAACATCAAGGTGTTCTTTACTTAGAGAAATTATATTTTTCAAGTAGCGATTTAAATCCTGGTGTTGATTCTGAAATTTTTCTTTATTTGAAATCACCTTCTTCAAAGGACCTTGAATCAACTTTCCTTTTTTCAATTTAAAATACTTCTCTGTTGATTTTAATTCCAATTCGCAATCCTCTACTGATTGATATAGAAGAGTTAGTTTTTCTAAATTTTCATAATAATTTTCTGGATTTTCAATTCCAATAAAAGGAATGTTTTTTTCTAAAGATAATGCTGCCTTTTCAATCCCGCCTAACATACCTGTTTTAAAAAGCTGGTCATAAATTTTTAAATTTCTCTTATCCTCTTCAATAAATCTATAAACTGTTTTGTCTAAAGGTTCACTCCCTCCTTCAAACAGAACCATTTCGACTTTTTGTTCATCAACCAATTTATTAATTAATTTATTGATATTTTTCTGTGCATCTAAACTTTGATGAGCATCTTGAATAATAAATAACTGAGGAGCTTTCTGATTCGAACTGTTAAAAAAGTCATTTACGACTGCTATATTTTTTGCTATATCCACTTGAGGAGGAGGGATAAAAGGAGGAAGCGTTGATAAACTTCTAGCAGTACTCAGATTTACTGGAGTATTAAAAACTTGTCCAAAGGCAAGATCCCCCATTGAAAAGGTTAATGAACAAGACATAAGCAGAACAACTGAGATAATTTTTAATGCTACTTTATATGAACTCCGTTTTGGGGTTATCATAATTAACACCTTTTTAAAGTAATTTAAAATATTCTTATTTATACCACATAATTGTGCTAATTCAAGCTATTTTGTTTAAATTTAGTCAATTTTGCTGAAATATAGGGAAATAAGTAAAAAACCTTAAGTATTATGCATTTATTGGATATAATGCTTAGCTTATGGAACTTCTTATATTACTGATACTTGCAGCAATAGTCCGAGCCCCTTTTGTCCTTCAGGGGATAAATCTCTTTGATTTTGATGAGGCTACTTTTGCCCTTATGGCACAGCGGCTTCTGGAGGGAGAGCTTTCTTTATTCATTTCGGGGCATTCTTACTCGGGTAGTTTCATCTCTTTTATTGCAGCACCCTTTATTGCCATTTTTGGCAACACTGTTTTCCCCATTAAATTAACCACTCTACTTTTTTTCTTATCCTTTATTGCGGTTAACTATTCATTACTGAAAAAAATCACTAATAAGTCTGTTGCTGTCTTTGCCACACTACTACTTATCTTTATGCCCCCTGCCATCTTTGATGTTAGTTTACGTTTCTGGGGTGGCCATGCTGCTCTATGGGTGTTTCAGGCTGGCGTGTTAGTTCTTCTTTATCAATACTTTGATGGACCTTCTAAATTTTTTAATGGTCGCCTTTTATTTTTTATCGGAATTTTATCGGGTTGTGCTCTTTGGATGAGTGAAATGGTAGTTCTGTTCTTAGTCCCTTTTGCTCTTTATTTCTTCCTTCGCAACCGTAAACCTAAAGAAGATTCCATTTTTTCTTGGGTCTTAAAATTCTTTAAACTCAGTTACTTTCGACTCCCTAAAAACATTCGTCTTATTTTTCAATGTTGGCATTGGTTTTTACTTTTTTTTATCTTCATCCATCTATTCTCTCTTGTTATTGCTAACAGTAGTTTAGTTGAAATTGCTTGGCTTAAAAAGACGTTAAAAATCTTTGGGGCAATTCCTCCATTTCAAATGAAAACAATGTTCAAAGTTGTTTTTGCTTTTTCTCTATCTACTATTGCCTTATATGTTCTTCATGCAAAACCATTTTCTAAATTACTTATTGCTGGAAACTTAGGGCCCTTACTCGGAGGTCTTCTGGCTGGTTACTTCCCTGCATTGTTGTTTAATGTTGCTGGTGGTGAAGGATTACGTATTTTTCAAAAATCAGGTATTTTAGGACCTGAAGCATTATGGAGTCGAGCTTCTTTAATTTTCACTCAAAAGATTCCTCAATTTATTTTTGGCTTTGGGGATACTTATTACTCTCCAGTTACAGATTTACAACAAATAGGTGCTTGGTGTTTTTTAAGCATTACTGTAATAGGATTGGTTGTAGTTATCTTTAAACTAAGAAAAGATTGGATGGTTTTATTTCAACCCACCAAGTACAAACTAAAACCATCTTATATATGCATTTTCTTTTTTGTCATTATTTTGACGCTTATTGCTAATCTAGGTAGCACTTTAGAAGCAGCTCGCTATTTAGCTCCTATTTATTTATCCATAGCTGTTATTTTAGGTTTTTTCTTTGGCAAAATCCTTTGGCAAAATCAAAAGTGGCTTTCTATAGTTCTTCTCTTAACCATTTCGCTGCACTCTGGGTTTTCTACGTATCAATACTATAAAGCCATCCCTCTTCAAAGAGGTCCTAGCTATGTATCCTTAATTGATTATCTACAAAAAAATGATATTCAAGGTGGGCACGCATCCCGAACGGTATCTCATATTCTTACTTATTTGTCCGGTGAAGATATTGTATTAAGCACTTATCTTCAAAAAGAAAGATATCTTCCCCACGAAGAATATACTCGTGACTTAAACAACAAAGCTTATGTTTTTGAAACAGATGATAGTACAGCCGAATTTTTTAGAAATAACCCAGATATGTTTCCTAAAGTAACCAACCAAAAAGAATTTGGTCGTTATGTTGCCTACCTTGTTCAAGAAAAACCTACCGAGATAGATAAATCTTACGAACCAAGAGAACATAAGTTTCCAATTTCACTTTATTTGAATGAATAGATAAAAAGAAAGTTATTCTCAAAATCCAGAGTTATGTATAAAGCTTAGTATCGGGACGGAGTTATGTTCCAACAACGGCAAGGAGCGGGAGTTAAAGGTTTTCTAACTCCTACTCTATTTTTTACTTAATACGTAACTCCCACTTCTTGCTGTTTGTAAATAGTAACTCCCTCTCTATACCGAACCCTATACATACCTCCTAACAAAAACTCACTACGGAAGTGGGAAAGTTGGGCCTACGACGTATATGCGGAAGGTTTTGTAGGTGTGGGTTTCTAAGGGTTTGAAATTGGGGTTTGCTCTTAAGTATTGGGCTTCGTTGGGCGAATCTGCCGGAAATATAAAAGCTCTTCGATTTAGCTTAGAAACAAATTCTTTGTACTGAGGTCTTCTCATAATTCCTTCTAGAGGAATAAAAATTAATTCTTCATCACTATAAAAAGTAAAACGGTAAGAATTATCATAGTCTGTAATACCCCCCTGAAGATCTTTTTCCTTTAAATAAGAAAATAACCCCTGAAGGTCCTCTGTCTGCGTTTTCCAAAGATCCATCTGGACATAAGCAGCTTTTAAATTAAAAATGAGAAAAGGGATAATGAGGATGGCGGCAAAACCTCGAGTCACGTGAGTGATACGAGATAAAAACACCCCAACAACTACAGCTGTAACCCAATAAAGAGCTATTAAATAACGATCCGCTGAAAGAGCACTAATAAACGTAATAGCTAAAACCGTAAGGCAAAGAAAACAAAAATAAAACCCAACATTTTGCACACCCTCTTTTCTGAAAAAAAGAGTATTCAACATATCCTTGGCATAAGAAAGAAAATAACAAACAAAACTACCCAGCGTTAATGTCAAAATAAAAACCTGAACACCCAACCACAGGTTAGTGTCATTAATATTCCATTTCAAACCCCATAAAACATTAGGAATCAAAGTCAAAAAAAGATAAGAAAATTTATCCCCAAACTCTTCTAAGTGAATAGCTCCAGAGCCGTGAAGCAAACGGTATCCTTCTCCACCAAAAAGACTATATAAAACTGAAGGGGCCACACCCAGGGCAAATCCGATGATCAGCATTTTCCATTTGTTTAACCACTGCAAACAACCTTTGATTTTTAGCACCACCAAAGAAAGCAGCAATACCTCACCAGACAACAGTAATAATATTTTCTTAACACCCTTCCACTTAAACGCAGGTTCTTTAAAAGCAAACCCCAAAACCTCAAAGTCTAATTCTCCAAAAATTAAAACCGTGATCTGCTGAGCCGCATAAAGCAAAACAAATAGATGAACCAAAATGAAGGGTAACTTGAGCCAAAAAGAAATCTTAAAATTTCTGAGGATTAAAAAATTCCAAGGTGCAAATAAAGAAACTCTATCTTTAAATCCATAAGTCCAATAAAAGGTCATTAAAGCAAAAGCGGTTAAATAAATAATAAAAAGAGAATTCAACCAAAGAGCCACACCTAAGGTAAGTCCTAAAGGGAATAAAAATTTATAGTTTTGATCTTGAAAGACTTTAATCCAAAACAAAAGACCCAAAGCTCCCAGAAAAAGAATTTCGGAATATCCTCCTAAGGCCCTAAAACTTAGCTGGAATACCATCATGGGCGCTACAACTAATAGCAAACTAACAAAAAATGCTGTATCAAAATTAAAGATACGCTTTATTAAGAAATAATTAGTCCCAATAAAAAGAGAATAAAAGAAATAACCGCCCAACTGAACAGTAACTCCGCTCATTCCTAAAAACAAAGATAAAAAAGCAGTTACGTAAGCTTCAATTGTTCCTAGATAGGACTGTCCCCAATAAAAAACTGGAAGCTCACCTTGCAGAATATGATTTCCCATAAGTCCAAACATAACCTCATCCCCTGGCAAAAGTGTTTCTCTTGCTAGAATAAAGGGATATCGGATCAAAAAAGCAGCAACCAGTAAAATCACAACAAGCGACCAATCCATCCACAAAGGACTGGATGAAGATCGAACAGGCTTCACAGCTTGCTTAGGAGCCTTATAGTCTTTTAATTGCTCTGTAAAATGAGATCGAATGTCATTCATAAATAATTTATATCCTGAGTTTTTAGATCTCTGTCATCCCGGACTTGATCCGGGATCCACTTCCTTGGCCAAATACTATTGTTTTTAATAATGAGCTGGATCCCGGATCAAGTCCGGGATGACAAACTTTTTTATGTTTCCGTAGTTTCACGTATGCTTTTTTCAACAATATCTAATAATTGATTTAATTCTTCTTCACTCATAGCTAATGGCGGCATCAACACCACAACATTCCCAAGGGGGCGAATAATCGCTCCCTGTTTTCGAGCAACCTCACACACCTTCATGCCCCGTTTCTCTGTTAAATCATAAGGGGTTTTTGATTCTTTATCTTGAACGAGCTCGATACCAACCATAACACCAATATGCCTTACTTCTCCCACATGCTCCATTTCAGAAATAACACTTAATCGCTGTGTTAACAACTCAATTTTTGGCTGAAGGTTTTCAATCGTATTTTCTTCTTCAAAAATGTCTAGATTAGCTAAAGCTGCCGCACAGGCAAGTGGATTTGCTGTATAGGTGTGTCCATGAAAAAAAGTTTTATACTCTCCATAATCTCCTAAGAATGCTTCATAAATTTTTTCCCTAGCCAACGTTGCAGATAAAGGCAAATAACCTGCCGTAATTCCCTTGGCAACAGCCATGATATCTGGAGTAACACCTTCTTGGTCACAAGCAAACATCTTTCCCGTTCTTCCAAACCCAGTAGCTACTTCATCACAAATAAGATGAACGTTATACTGCTCTGTAATTTCTCTTACTCTCTTTAAATAACCTTTGGGTTGAGCCAACATCCCTGCAGCCCCTTGCATTAAAGGTTCTATCACAAAAGCACAAATTTCATCGGCTTGTTGTTCTAATAAATTCTGTAATTCTTCACAAGATTTTTCTGCTGCTTCATCCAATGTTATATTTTCTTTTTTCTGAAAATCATAAGGAGGGTGAATAGAAAATGTTTCAAATAACATGGGTTTATAACACTCGTGAAATAAATCAATTCCCCCAATACTCACAGAACCTAATGTATCTCCATGATAAGCAGAGTTCAAATGAACAAACTTTTGTTTTTTTGAATCAGCACCTTCTTTTTGCTGCCAGTATTGATAAGAAATTTTAACAGCGATTTCCATGGCTTCGGAACCACTATCCGAATAAAAAACACGGGTTAATCCTTGAGGAGCAATTTTAATGAGGCGTTCTGAAAGTTGAATGGCTGGAACATTGGATAAACCTAAAAAGGTGGTGTGGGCTACTTTTTCAAGCTGTTGTTTTACTGCTTCATCCACTTTTGGATGTCGATGACCATGCACATTACACCAAAGACTAGAGACACCATCTAAATAACGATTTCCTTCCGTGTCAATTAAGGTACAGCCTTCTCCCTTTTCAATGACAATAATCTCTTCATTTTGCCAATCCCTCATTTGGGTAAAAGGGTGCCAAATATGCTTCTTATCTAAATCTTTAAGTGTTGAAGTGCTAAGCGTAGTATCCATAAGTCACGCATTTTATCATAAGATTGTCATTGCGAGACAGAAAACAAAGGAGTCGCGGCAATCACTTGATAATAATCATTTTTCTCAATCTGAGATTGCCACGACTCAATTTATATCTTGTCTCGCAATGATAAATATTCAATGTTATTTGGCTTTTTGAAGTGCTAGTAGCAACTGCTCTATATCTTGCTCGCAGTGGGCAGCACTTAACGTCAATCGTAAGCGTGCTTTTCCTGGGGGAACGGCTGGAGGACGAATTGCAGGAACATAAATACCCTGCTCATATAATCGACTGCTAAAATCAACAGCTTCCTGAGAGTCCCCGATCATAATGGGTAATATGGGCGACTCCGTCGGCGCCAACTCAAATTTTAAATCTCGAACCATCTCATCGCGTAGTGTAAATACATTCCATAATAATTTTTGGCGTAATGATTTTTCGTTTTCTATTAAGTCCAGAGCAACACGAGATGCTCTGCAAATATGTGGCGGTAATCCTGTTGAGAATATAAAGGGTCGAGCAAAATTAATCAGACTATCAATAAACTTTTTACTGGCAACAACAAAACCACCCTGAGTTCCAACAGACTTAGAAAGGGTTCCGGTAATTACATCTATTTTATCTGAACAATTTTTCTCATGAGCCAGTCCATTTCCCTTTAATCCAAAAACACCTACAGCATGAGCTTCATCCACTAATAAAATGGCGTTATACTTCTCTTTTAATCGAATTAAAGTTTCTAAATCAGCTAAGTCACCATCCATACTGAATACGGTATCAGAAACAATTAATTTTCTCCTCTTTTCCGTATTAGATTTTAATAACTCTTCAAGACGTTCATAATTCTTATGTGGGAAGACTCGGAACTCGGCTCCGGAAAGGCGACAACCATCGATGAGTGAAGCATGATTCAATTTATCCATAATCACAATATCATCTTTTTCAACTAAAGAACTAACCACACTCATATTAGCTTGGTATCCACTAGGAAATAAGAGACAAGCCTCCTTTTCCATAAACTGAATTAATCTTTCTTCAAGCGCCGCATGTTCTTCTGTATGACCCGAAACCAATTGAGAAGCACCTGACCCCAACCCGTATTCATCCAAGCAATCCTTGGCCGCTTGAATTACTTGTGGGTGTTGGCTTAATCCTAAGTAATCATTTCCTGCAAAAAGCAAAAGCTCTTTACCATCAATGGTTACATGTCCATATTTTTCATTTTCAAACGAAGACCGAGAACGCAAAAAACGGAGTTGGTTTTTATCTTCAGCTTCTTTAAGTTGTTGATCTACAAATTCAAATGTATTCATAACACTCCTTGGGTAAAACAGTTCTGAGTTCTAAGTTTCCTATGCTTTTGGCTCTTGGCTTTTAGCCAGAACATCTGTTTGTCATCCCCGAAATCTTTTGTCGGGGATCCACTTCCTTAACCAAATACTATTGTTTTTAATAATGATATGGATTCCCGACTAAAACATTCGGGAATGACATGCTTTTTTTACTAAAAGCCAATAGCCAAAAGCTAATAGCTAGGAAAAAGAAAACCTAACTTTTTCCAATTAATATTCCTGCCATATGCCCCCCAAAAGCCAAAGAGAAAGAAAGAGCTAAGTTTACTTGCTTCTCTCTCATTTTATGAGGAACAAAATCTAAATCAAAATTTTTATCTACATTTTCTAATTGAATCGTAGGATGAATCCAACCTTCTTTTATTGCCAAACAAGAAGCGATAAATTCAACAGCTCCACTAGCCCCTAACAAATGTCCTGTCATTGACTTCGTCGAGCTCATGGGAATCGTATCTGCTTTACTATTTAACCAATGTTTTAATTCACTAACCTCATACTCATCGCCTTCAACGGTAGAAGTGCCATGCGTATTAATGTAATCAATATCACTGGATTTGATATTTGCTTTATCGGTTATTTTACTCAGAAGTTCTGAGCAACCATGTGCTTCTTTAGAATAATTAATTAAAGACACTCCATCAGAGCCAAAGCTGGAAGAAATTACTTTAGCATAGGAATCAACTCCCCTAGCTTTTGCGGACTCTTCTGATTCTAAAAGAACAACACCAGCACCTTCACCAACTAAAAACCCGTCTCTGTCTTTATCATAAGGTCTCATTGTTTCTTTTCGGGAATAAGCCTTCATATTATAGTAGCCGGCTAACATTAATTCGGTAATACTCGCATCACTGGCACCAGCAATACAATAATCCACTTCTCCCTCTTCAATCATACGTGCGCCTTCAATAATAGAGTATGTTCCTGTAGAACAAGCTGTTGAAAAACATTTAGCGGGCCCATGAATACGATATCGTTTAGCCAACCATTGCGCTGCAATATTAGGAGGAAAACTAGCATAAAGTGCTGCTGTATGCAATGCCGAAGGGAGAGTATCTCCGTATTTCTTTTTTGTTTTCTCAAAGGTAGTTAAACCACCTTTACTCGAACCCAAAACGATCCCAACACGATAAGAGTCTATATCCCGAATTACAATCTGAGCATCTTTCACAGCCTGTTCTGCTGCTGCAAGGCCATATTGAATAAATGGATCTAATAAAGATGTTCTCCAACCTGGCTTAAAATCTTTTACTTCACAAGCTTGTTTCACTAGAAAAGAATCCGTATCAAAACGCGTAATTGGACCTTTTCCTGAGAGCCCCCCTTTAAGAGCTTTCCGAAATTCATCCAAACTATTTCCAATAGGAGTAACTAAACCCATTCCTGTGACAACAGCTGTTTTCATAACTATATCCCTTGGTTCCAAACTGCGAATTGCGCAAAACAGAAAATACTAATTCTTTGCTTTGTGCTGTTAAAGTTTTTATTTTGCGCAATTCGCGATTCGCAATCCGTGTACTTAATTTTTCCTAGTATCATAATGCCATAATTGGCCTGTCAATTTAGTCACATGGTCCGACATCATATAAGCCACTAATTTAGCTACTTCTTGCGCATCCGAGATGGAGTCCGTATAACTTTCTCTTTTTGCTTTATCTAATATAGACTGTGGTAACTTTTCAGTCATATCACTCATCACATAACCGGGTGTAATAGCATTCACTAGAATTCCATCCTCACCCCATTCTTCAGCCATAGATTTGGTCAGAGCAATTAACCCCGCCTTACTTGCCGAGTAAGCTGCTTGTCCAAAATTTCCTCGAACTCCATTACGACTGGTAACGTTAACCACTTTGGCTAACTTACTTTTTTTCAGTAATGGATACAATGCTTTTGTTAGTAAAAATACAGAGGTTAAATTAATCTCCATAGAAGCATCAAAATCTTGTTCTGGAAATTTTCCTAACGTATGGTCCAAAGACACACCTGCATTATGGATAATACCGTCTAACGAAGTATATTCTTTCGTTATATGATGAATAAACTCTTGTTGAGAATCTCGAGAACTTAAATCCAAATGAAATGCATGAGCGCCATTGGTTTGTAATTGCTCTGACTTTTCTTCTTGAGAACAAAAAGTAAAAAGAACACGCGCCCCAAGATCAGACAGTAAGTCTACGAAGGCTTGCCCTAGCCCGCCCGTTCCTCCGGTGACTAGAATTGTTTTGTTTTGGAGAGATACTTCCATTTTAATATGCTGTTTAGAATTTTCTTCTAAACAGTCTCGGGAATATCAGGGATTTTATAACCAGCTTCTAACATCATCTCACGATCATCCTCAACAGAACCACCAGGAGTCGTAAGATAGCCATCAACAATCAATCCATTAGCACCAGCATAAGCTGCTAGACGTTGGTAAGCACCTAATTTTGCTTCTCGTCCACCACCTAATTTCAAACAAGTTTTAGGTAAGATAAAACGAAATACAGCAATCGTTTTAATTGCTTCCATAGGTTCTATAGGATCTGCATTTTCTAATTTTGTTCCAGGGCGTGGATCTAAAACATTCACGGGCATCACATCCACATCTAGCTTTGCCAATTCAAAAGCTAATTGAATGCGATCTTCACGAGATTCTCCCAAACCAATAATACCACCGGAGCAAATTTCCATACCACATTCCCGTACGTTCTTAATAGTCTCAAAACGATCTTGGAAAGTATGTGTACTTACAATCTCAGGATAAAAGTTAGGGGATGTTTCTAAGTTATGATTAATTCGGGTAACGCCCTGTTCTTTTAATTTCAAAAGGCGTTCTTTGGACAAGCCTCCAATAGAAGCTTCTAACTTTAAGTTTGTTTCTTCTCGAAGACGCTTAAAACCTTCTAGGATTTGATCAAACTGTTCATCTGTCATGGTTCCAGTGGCTGTAACCATACAAAAACGATCAACGCCTTTAGACTCTGCTGCTTTTCCACCTTCTAACATGGCATCAATATCAATCATATCGTAAGTATTAATACCAGATTGATCATTAAATGAAGATTGAGCACAAAAACCACAGTCTTCAGTACAGTTTCCACTTTTGGCATTAATTAAAGAACAAAGGTCCGCATCCATTCCAGAAATTTTTTCTGTGATTTCATGAGATGCATGCATCAAATGATCTATCGTTTCTCTATCCGTAATAGGAATATCTATTAACTTCTTTGCTTCTTCAAAATTAACTCTTTCACCCTTTAATACTTTTTCTTTTAACTCCGTAATAAATTCCTTCATGAAAGCTCCTTTATGCTTTTAGGATATAGTTGTTACAGACCTTCTTCACCAATTGCATCTTCAATAATTACGCCTTGGGATTTAATTTGTTTTATAGCTCGTTGAATATCCAGCTCTTCGCCTTCTAATTCAATCGTGGCTTCTCCCGCTTCCTCAGTAATTCTTGCGCGACGAACATTTAATAATAAATTATGATCCCGTGCTGCCACATACATTACGGGTTCTTTAATTAGATTCTGAGCAAAAACAAGTTTATATGCTTGACGAACCATTATCAACCTCCGGCAATTGCAGGAACAATAGAAACTTCATCACCATCTTTAAGGGATGTTTCTTCTTTTTGAAGAAAACGAATATCTTCTTCATTTAAATAAACATTTACAAACCGTCTCACCTTACCGGTTTCGTCACAGATACGTTCTTTAATTCCGGGGTAAGCTTTTTCTAATCCATCTAATAATGATTGTACATTATTAGCATCTACTTCAACTTCACCCAAATCATTGGTTAACTTTTGTAATGGTGTTGGTATTCTAACTTTTACTGACATCGATTTTTCTCCTTTTATTAATCTTAAACCTTATTTTCCATCTTTTTACCCGGAAAGTCTACTCGCTCTTCAAAAGAACTTAACGTGGGGTCGATCACGTGGGGTCTGGATAAATGATCGGCAATAGCCTCCTGAGTCTTCAGCCCTTGCCCTGTAATACAAAGAACTATGGATTCATCTTTAGGAATAGAACCTTGATCAATCAATTTCTTGGCACAAGCTAATGTCACACCGCCTGCTGTCTCAGTGAAAATTCCTTCGGTTGAAGCCAACAGCTTTATAGAATCAATAATCTCCTGATCTTTAGCCACCTGAGCTCCACCACCACTATCCAAGCAAACATCCTTCGCATAATAACCATCAGCAGGGTTTCCAATCGCTAAACTCTTAGCAATGGTATGGGGTTTTACAGGCTTCATCACTTCAGCCTTATTCATAATCATCGTTGAGATTGGAGAACAACCTTCTGCCTGAGCACAATACATTTTTGTTTCTACAGGCCCTACCAATCCAAATTTTTCAAATTCCTTAAACGACTTATAAATTTTATTAATTAAACTACCACCCGCTGCTGGTGAAACAACATGTTGAGGTGTTCTCCATCCTAATTGTTCAGCAATTTCATATCCAAAAGTTTTAGAACCTTCGGCGTAATAAGGTCGAATGTTTACATTCACAAAAGCCCAATTATACTTACTAGCAATTTCTGCAGATAAACGATTTACTTCATCGTAATGTCCTTTAACCGCAATTAAATTGGGTTCATAAACAAGGGATCCTTGAATCTTGGCTAACTCTAAATCAGAGGGAATAAAAATATAACGTTTTAGTTTTGCCCAAGCCGCAAGCGAAGAAACAGAATTAGCTAAATTTCCTGTAGATGCACAAGCAACCGTATCAAAACCAAACTCAATGGCTTTGGATAAAGCAACAGCAACAACACGATCTTTAAATGAAAGGGTTGGATGACAAGCAGAATCATCTTTAAGATATAGTTCTTTAACACCTAGCTTCTCTGCTAAGTTATCTGCTTTTATCAATGGGGTAAACCCAGAAGTTAAACCCACAGTAGGTTCGTGGTCTAACGGAAGCAAATCTTTATAACGCCATAAGCTGTTAGGTCCATTTTCAATACGCTCCCGAGAAAGAACCTTACCAATAGCTTCATAGTCATAGTTTACCTCTAAAGAAGCAAAACAATACTCACAAACATAAATGGGCGAAGATTCATACTCTCGATGACATTCTCTGCACTTTAATCCTCTAACAAAACTCAATAGACTATCCTCCAAAAATAGGGACGGTTCTTCTTTTAGTAAGAACCGTCCCTGTTAATACACAAAAAAAAAGCCCCTTACTCAGGATTGAGAAAGAGGCTTATAAAAAAAGCTCCCATCTTCCCTACTTTCTATAGACGCAAAGTAGGCAGGATTTAGCACCTAAACATCCTTCTCTAAGAGCCGGACTGGTTGCCGTGGTTTCACAGGGCCTATTCCCTCAACCACTCAAAATGAGATAAGCGAGAAGTATACAAAAATGGGCATCTGTCGTCAAGGGAAAACCCAAGGTTTATCATCCCGGACTTGATCCGGGATCCATATCCTTATTAAAAACAATTGTATTTGGCTAATGAAGTGGATCCCGGATCAAGTCCGGGATGACAGACAATATTATTCGTCTGATTCGATGTTTTTGGAGGGTTGGGGGCTTGAAAGAGACTCGAAGAAATTATTACCTTTATCGTCTACAACAACAAATGCTGGGAAGTTCTTTACCTTAATCTTACGGACCGCTTCCATTCCAAGATCTTCAAAATCAACCACTTCCACACTCAAGATATTCTCTTTGGCCAAGATAGCTGCTGGACCACCCACAGAACCAAGGTAAAACCCCTTATGTTTCTTACACGCGTCCGTCACTTGCTGAGATCGGTTCCCTTTAGCCAAGCTAATCAACGAGCCTCCGTGCTCCATAAACTCATCCACATAAGAATCCATACGACCTGCCGTAGTTGGGCCAAAACTACCTGTAGGCATACCCTCTGGTGTTTTTGCGGGACCCGCATAATAAATGGGATGATTTTTAAAATAGTCTGGCATCGGTTCACCAGCATCCAACATTTGTTTAATTTTTGCATGCGCAATATCGCGAGCTACAATTAAAGTTCCCGTTAAACTTAACCTTGTTTTAATGGGATGTTTTGAAAGTTCTTTTAAAATATCTGCCATGGGTTGATCCAGATTAATCTCAACGGGTTTTGATTTTACTGATTTAGATTCGTCAGGAACAAAGCGGCCAGGATTTTTATCTAACTCTTCTAAAAAGATTCCTTCGGAAGTTATCTTAGCTTTAATATTCCGATCCGCACTACAGCTAACACCAATACCCACAGGGCAAGAAGCCGCATGCCTGGGTAGGCGGATAACTTTGATATCATGCGCCAAATACTTCCCACCAAACTGAGCTCCAATTCCTGTTTGTTGTGCTAACAAGTTAACTCTTTTCTCCCAGTCTAGATCTCTAAACGCATGGCCTTGTTCATTCCCTTTGGTTGGTAAATCATCGAAGTAACCTGCAGAAGCTAGCTTTACGGTCTTCAAATTCATTTCAGCAGATGTTCCACCAATAACTAAGGCAATATGGTACGGAGGACAAGCAGCTGTTCCCAAAGAAAATAATTTTTCTTTAACAAATTTTTCTAGCGATTTTTCATTGAGAAGAGATCGGGTTTCTTGATACAGAAAAGTTTTATTAGCCGAACCACCACCTTTGGCTAAAAACAAAAACTGATATTCCATTCCCGGAACAGAATGAATGTCAATTTGTGCGGGTAAATTAGTGCCTGTATTTTTTTCATCAAACATATTGAGTGGCGCCATTTGAGAATATCTTAAATTTTTCTCCTGAAACGTTTCATACATTCCATGACATAAAGCATCCGTGTCATTCTCTCCAGTCCAAACCTGTTCTCCCTTTTTAGCAAAAACAATATTGGTTCCCGTATCTTGGCAAGTAGGTAATTTTCCATCTGCTGCAATAGCTGAGTTTTTGAGTAACGTTTCTGCCACAAATCGATCATTATCCGTTGCTTCAGGATCTTCTAGTATAAGGGCCACTTTTTCTAGATGCTCTGTCCGCAAATAAAAAGAGATATCTTTCATTGCTTCTCGAGCGAGCAGCACTAACCCTAGAGGATCTACTTTTAAAATCTTCCCACCCAGCCCCTCTTCTATAGAGACGTGCTCTTGGGTCAAAAGACGATATTTGGTCTTGTCTTTACCTAGGGGAAACATGGGTTGATATGTAAATTTTGCCATAATAAATTCCATAGGGACGGTTCTAGAAAATCTAGAACCGTCCCTGTTTTTTATAATTGAGAGTCCATACTGATTTTCGGCTAATTATAGGAAAAACTGTAAAGTTAAGGTCTTAGCCTCTGTCATCCCGGACTTGATCCGGGATCCACTTCTTTAATTCTAGATTCCTGCTTTCGCAGGAATGACATATGTTTTTTTATAACGTGATGGATTCCCGACAAAAACATTCGGGAATGACAAGCGCTTTTGTTTTGCTGAGTCCAGTTTCCTAAGTTCGGAGTCCAGCTTTTTACGCCATTGTAGCAAAAAGTTGTTGGACTTTGGCGAGTAATACTTGGTCATTAAGGAAGGAATTGAAGAACTTCTCTGTGGGTATAAATCGGTTGTGTTCGAAAGAAACATACCCCTTTTGAAGGAGGAAGTTGGGGTCTAGAGATAACCAAGAAGCTACAGCTAGACGTAATGTGTCATAAAACTCTTTCTGCACGGGTGCCTGGCCTATGGGCCTGGCACCTTTGATGCTCGTGAACGAATCCGTAACTAACGGTAATCCAAATCTAACAATTAATTGTTCTAACACCGAGTCAATTATTTCATTGTCTTGCATCCAAACTACTCGTTGTTTTAACTCCTTAACATTTAAACCAGAATCAGTCGCAATGCGGGATAAAGTCATTAATCCTTGATCCGTTAATACTTTTTTGTTTTTTAATAATCGGGATAAGAAGTCTTCATGAGCAACACCTTCAGGGCGCTTCACAAAATAAGCTTTGCCGTCTAGCGCTTTCATCTCTTCTTCTGTCAGTTCTTGTTTATTGGCTACTCGTCTAAGCACCCGATTAAACTCTTCTACGTACCGTTCATCTTTATAATCTACAATCACCGATGTATTCCCCATCATTTGTAATATCAACGCTTTAGGTGAAATTTCTGGAGAAACCACTAATGAAGTCTGCTCTGTCCCTAAATAACTCAATAGATCACTTAAACGCTCATCTTGATTAAGCCCTTCTAATATTTTCTGTGCTCGATTTACCTTTCTAAACTTAATACTATCTAATAACTCCTGGTAAATATGTGGGAAATAAACCTTCAAATCTAATCCAATAATACTCCCTGTAACACCTATTATTTTTACTACTGCTTCTTTGGAAATTCCATAACCTTTAATTTCATCTCCTAAACTGGAAGCCTTCACAACATTAGAAACTTTTCTTCTCTCAATTAATTTTACATCTCTACCTAAGCTCGCTGCTTTTACTTCTTCAATCCCTCTACTTGCTAAAAATGCTTTAGCGGATTGAGGAGGAATAGTGTAACCATAATTAGCTAAACCTATCAGATCAATTTTAATTGCCTTAATTCGTTTTTTACCAATTAGTCGAATAATTTCATCAGCAGTTACCCCAGCTTTATCTGCTAAAGTAATGGTAGTATCCCAACGTTCCATCACAGCTTCTATTTCTGCTCGTGTAGAAATTGGCTGATCAAGGTATCGATTCATAAATCGGATAATTCTTTGGAATTTTCGATTTTCTTTAGCTTTAAATCTCTCAACTTCTTTTGGAGGGAAATACCATTCTTCTCTACTTGAAAAAGGGGTTCTTAATTTAGCTCCTTTTATTTTTTTCTGTTCAATCAATCGGAGCATGCTTTGTGCAGATTTTAAACCTAAATCTCTTTGTAATTCGGGGAGTGACTTCCAGTCCTTAATAGCAAACAAATATCCTTTCCAAGAAGAAATTTTTCTTTTTGTATATTTTTTTACTCTTTTCTTGTTGTGCTGCACTACTTCATCAATATGGGCTAAAGCTTTTTCAACTTCTTCGGGTGAAATGTAATATTGAGTTCTTCTGCCAGCAAAATCCTTTGGGTAGGCTGCTTTAATTTTCTTTTTCTTAATAATAGCCTGCCTGATAAGTTCTTCACTAACACCAGACAATTCTGAAAGCTGTTTAACAGTCACCCAGCTCTCAAAAACCTGATTCATTTCTTTTAATAAAATAACTATTTTAGCTGCATTTAAGAGAGTAATTCTTGTTTCATTGGTTAATCCATGGAAATCTGTGCCTGAAACTGAAGGCTCTAATAAATTATTTTTGTTAAATATTCCTGGACCAAAAATCTTTTCAGAATTTCCAACTATATTACGTAAGGAGTCATAACTAATTTTAATCCCATGTTGATTCAGCTCACTGACTAATAACCTTAAGGATATCAGTCTATGCTGTCTAAGCACTTCTCTTTGAACCCATAACCTCGGGACAAACCAATGCTTACTTCCTATTTTTGGGAACCCTTCTTTTTTCATTCTTTCTCTAATTAATGTTCGATTAGTCTCTAAGATATCAGCTGCTTCTGAGAGCTCATATGAATTTGCAAATTGTTCTAAGTCAGCAACAACAACCTTCTTCCCATTCCTACCAACATACCCATCTTCCATTAACTTTTGAATAGAAACTCTTCCTAGCTTTCTTCCCCGAATACGTTTACTCATCTTGACAGAATCATTGATAGTTCTAGTAGGTGGCTCTAAAGGAACTTCAACATAATCTCTTAAAGGCTCTGGTTGAAATAAAGATAGTAGTTTTAATGAAATAGTACTATCAAACATAGCGTCAATTAAATTAACCTTTTTTCCGTCTACTGTGACAACATAATCACCCCTTGTTCTTCCCAAACTAGAAGCCATTGCTTTATTATTATCTACAGGTAAATAAACACTTAAACCTTGCTGAAGTTTTGAACGAACCATATTTATAGCATCCAAAGAAGCGCCTGTTTCTAATAAAATATTTCGATCTGAATATCCTAATAAAATTTGAGATGCAATTTTCTCCTCTCTTACATTCATCTTCGATTTTATCTCAACCAACCGAACCAATAATTCTTTGTATTCTGCTCTACCTACCGGTAATAGAGCTGTATCTATAGCTTCAACAACTCCCCTTGAGTCTTCATATTTTTTAATAAAACCAGACCTAACACTTAACTCCTTTATCTGATCAACACTAACAACACCAAACACTCTTCTAAGGTACCCTTTTTCTGAACTACCCCCTTTAAGAAATCGATAAAAAGGGCCTATTTGAAAAGTTCTTTCTTTAGGCAAATGATCTTCTTTTGAAAATCTAATCCTTAAATAATAATAGCCATCTTTTACGCTAGCTTCTTGAATCACCCCACTCCAACCTTTTCCATGAAATCCTAAAGCAGGCCAAACATAAGAAAAGTTTTTGTATGGACTAAAAGGAATAACTCCTTGGGAAATAGTCTCTCCTAACCTTAAACCTTTTAGATTAGATAGATCGCTAGCAATTTTATTCCAATCAACAGCTTCAGGTTGGGTAACTAAAAATTTCATAACCTCTACCCCCATCCTCTCACTAATCAGAAGGACTTCCTTTACATCACCTCTACTATCTCTCCTGCCTTTTAACTGTTTTTTTAAGGGACCAACTTGAAAAATTTTGTTAATTTGTTTTCCGTTTTTATGCAAGACAACATGTAACTCATAATAACCATTTACTACGAACGCTTTTTTTACTTTTACTTCCCATCCTGAATCTCGTGAATTTAAAACTCTCCAATGGTATAAGTAGTTTCTAAAAGGGCCAAAAGCAATAGTTCCAGATGCATCAGTTATCCCGACTCTAAGACCTTCTAACTCACTTAAAAGTTTCTTAATTTCTAATTCATCATCATTGCTTGTAACAGATACGAGTTTGGACAAAAGTTGTCTTGCATTTTTATTTTCTTGTTTTATTAATTTTTCTTGAATTTTCTGCTCAGCACCTAAGCTAGCTGCAGCAGCTTTTTCGAGCTCGGCTAGTTCTTGATCAGCTTCTTGGATGAAACGTTGGTAGGTAGCGTCGTTGTAGTCAAAACCGATGAGTTTGAAACTTTCGATGATGTGGGTTAATTCTAGGTTGGAGACTTTTTCGAAAACTTTCGGGTCTTCTGGTTTTACGTAGGTATCTGCATCGGAGACAGACAATACTTTCAGTTCTCCATTCCGGATAACAATTTTATAATTCTGCATATGAACATTGCCTATTGTTTCAATGAACGGAACATGAAACACACCTTCTTCCTTCATGTGAGCCATAAACAAGGCAAGTTCGATTATTTTCTTCCCTTGCTCTTCTGTGATAAAACCTCGACGTTGATAATCTCCTAGAGCAACCAGGACTTCTTCTATAGCTTTCGTTTTCATTTTTCCAGAATCAATTCTACCCAGAATTTTGAAATGAAATTTAATGTCATCATTAAACCAATATGCATCTACAGACTCTTTTATTTTTTCAACAATACCTAAGCGTAGTAGCGTTTCAATATCAAGACCTATAGCTTCTTCAAAAACTTCTTTTTTGTAAGCAGCAATAACGAGAGCATCCACGTCTGGATTCCCCTTTAAATCGGTACTCCCCACATATCCAGATAAATGCATAGCCCGAACCGCTTTTATTGTTTCTTTAACAATACGTGACTTCACTCCTTCTTCTGAGACCCCTAACCTTTGAGTTAAATCACTCAGAGTTTTTTTTCGAACCTCAGGCTCCAGCAAATAATTAGAGAGGCGCATTCCGTCTTCATAATCAAAACCTATTATTCTCAAAGGAGCTTCTGTTGTAAATTCAACATTCTTTCCATAAATCCAATGTTTTTCTTCTGGAATAACCACTTGAAATAAAGGTTCTACCACCACTTCTCGAGCTCCAAACTTGCCAGAAAACTCTTCTGCTGTGGTGTATCCCCGTTCATCAATAAAGTAACGCGAATTAATATCTCCTGGGGTTTTTATTTCAATCGTACGAATACGTTTACCTGAATCTTTATCTGTTTCATAAATAATAAATCGGCGGAAGGAATGTGTGATAGGAGCAACAAAAACATTGGGTTGAATTTCAAAAACCCAACCCTTATGCATAGCCTCTTCTAAAGGAAGTCTTAATTGATTGTCTTTTGGTAATTCTCTCATATCCAAATCTTGATCATAAAAGACCATTCGGATAACCGATAAAATTCGAAGTAACGATGATCTGTTTAATTCATTTGAAAACAATCCGATTATTTTAGACTCTTTAAACAGCGCTTTCTTATCTTCACTAGCAAAAGAGATAGAACCATCATCTTTATCTTTGAAAAGAAAACCACCTAAATACTTTTTCAACACTTCAAACCCGTCTACTTCTTTAACATACAAAAGCAGCTCATACAAATAAGGTTCTTTTGTTGCCTCTTTAGCCTTATTATGTATTTGAACTTTCACATCCTTAACTTCTTCTATCCCATGAGAAAGCTCTCTTAATTCTTGTAACCGATTTATTACTAAGCCTAATAAATTAGCCTTATCTTCTGTACTGTCTCCCAGCTGAGCAAATTCTTTCTTAAAATGTTCTAATAATTCTTCAGGTGATTTTATCCGGCTAATACGTGGAAAAGTTTTAGGGATAATAGATTTCATCAATTTAAATAAGGGGTCATCATGTTGATGCAATGGTTTACCGGCTATTCCTAACTCCTGCATAAGCCTTCCAAGTTTTATGCGACTCATTCCCTGTCTATCCTCATATATATCTAAATTTTCCACTGTTACTTCTTCAGGATCTACATCATGAAAATATCCTTCTAAAAACACTTTTACTGTGTCTACTGGAATCCAATCTGCAGAAAGTTGATTTTCGCCATGAATTCTTTCCATCGTTTTATTAACAGCAATCATATTTTGCCAAACAGCAGATAATACTCTATTAAAATCGACTACTTGTCTGGAAAAAACTTCCGGCCAAGAACTGATACCTTCCTTTGCATACGCATCGGTAAGGTCATGAGTATTCACTAAATTCTCAACACCCGAACTCAAATTACCCATATGCATATTTCCATGAACAGCTCCTTGCCAATTAACTTGTACTGCTGGACCATGCAATAACCTTAAATGCCTAGCAGATTCATACATATAATTTTTTATAATTTCTCTTACTTTAGTTCCAAATTCCTGAATTTTTTGCGGAGTTCTCTCATCTGGCTTTAACTCCATAATTGGGTCCATATACTCTCTTATTAGAACAGCCTCCAACTGCTGATCTATTCGAAATAGATCTGGAACCCTTTGACCTAAAATAACAAACCCTATTTTTTGATTATCTTCTGGCTTCTCATTCTGAAACCAACCATAAGCAACAGGATAATTTACCGCTAAGCCATGAGTTAAAAAATAACGATGCATCATAAATTCTTGTTTAGCTTTGTCTAAAAACAGAGCTCCCTCAGGCTCCCATTCCTTTGGCAGAAAACCAACCCTTCCGTCTTCACTAAAAACTAATCTTATTGGTACTCCATCTTCTATTTCCAATCCAATTTTTCTATGCTCATGGGTCTGATTAAAAACTTCGGATAATTGGCCTGAATCAAAAACAACTCCTTTAATCTGAAAAGAAAATATATCAACACCCTTAATATCTAAAGCAGGGGTACCGACATCAATCTCCAGTGATCTAAATTGTTGCATAGAACCAATTTTTCTATCAAAATCTTTCCCTTCACTTAATTGCGAAAAATTACGTGTAACAACCTGCTTAATTCGTTCTAGCAACACTTTTTGATTCCCTCTGGAAAGTACTTCTAAAGCTGTAGGATCAAAATATACTCGAGCTTTCTTATCTCCTCTCCAAAACACTTCCGTTACAGGATTATCCGCTGTTGCTTTCATAATTTTTTGAGCTTTTAATAAAGAATCTAACTGCCTTGGTTCAGGAGTTTCATCAACAGATTGTTGATCATCTTCATTCGGCTGTTGGACTAACTGTAGAATTTCTTCTTGTAGTTGATGTAATACTGTTGCTAAGGGAGTAAAATCACTCACATCCATTCCTTCAGATAAAAGTTTTTGCATAAACACATAAATACTTTCTCCGACAAAGGACTTCCCATTAACAGCTATCTCAATCCAATCAGCCACAAGATCTACAGTAAAGGAATCTCTAACGGAAGCAGGAATAGAATTCATGTATCTTCTATGTAATATTTCTGCAGTCTCGCCCAAACTTGAAGCAGAAGAAGAATCTTTACCTAGATATGTATCACCATCCATAAATTTTCGATCATATCTAACTTTAACGAATAAATATCTTTCAAGAAAATGCATCAAAGGGAAAAATATGGCCATCATCAGTTTAAAAGCATCCGCAGAGGGAGCTAAAAGATCTATTATTCGAGCATAAATAACCATATAAATCATAACCAGAGCCCCTGTAATATAAATATCAATCCAGCTTTGGTTGTAAAAATATTGAATCAAAGTAAAGGGGCTTTTTAACAAGGCTGTAATTTTTGAATTAGACCCAAAAACACCCGTCATTATTCTATCTAAAACACCTTTAACCCAATTGATAAAAGTAATTTGATTTGAACGAATGATCAATGTGAAAATAACATTCCAAATCAGTCCGGTAACACTCATTAAAACAAAAACTACCGTGGGACTTTTAAAGGAAAGAGAGAAATAAAGAGCAGGCAACCAAACAAATTGTCCTAAAATAGTAAAATCAAATAAATTCTTTCTAATCTGACTAATTGTTTCATCATAATCTTCTCTCTCTACAATTATTTTTCCTAAAAAATAGTTGAGGGGGTTATGGAGAAAAACAGCTAAAATAAGTTGGTTAAATAAAGCTGATACGAGTTGAGGAGAAACTCCTTCCACCGGTGGTAATACTCGGAGAATCCAACCATAAATAATGAACCCATAGAAGGGCGCAAAAAAGATTGGGCCTAAAGCTGTTAATCTAAGTAATCTTCCCCATTCCAAATTCTCTCTTTGTTTAAAAACATTTATTTCAATTCGCTGTCCAATATATCCTGCAATATAATTACTAATTCCTGCAACAGGAAACATTGCCATAACAATAAAAGCAGGAGAAATCTTACTCCATTGCTGTTCTAACGGAACTAAATAATTAAAACTCCCCCAAACAAATAATCCGATAAATACTGCAGCAATAACAACTTCTTTTGCAATAGCGAACTTAGAAAACTTTTGCTCTTCCTCCACTCCTAAACTTTGAGCTTTGATGTCAGAGACTTGTTTTAGTTCTGATTCAGTGATAAGTAGGCGATGTTCTTTAAGCCAGGAAGGATCAGGTTTTATAATTCTTTCTTGGTGTTCTGAAATAGCCTTTCGAAGTGTTAGCTCTCTTAAGCTATAAACTTCTCTCGAGACTCTTATAACGCTTTCAACGGATTGTGTAGGATCCCATCGAATAAACACACTCCCCATATTATTCCATCTACTTAAGGAACTTGTCTTTTCGTAAGGGAGTTCCACAATTTCACGACCAAGATCAAATCTATGTTTTTCCATGAATTTGTTTGCCTGAAAAAAGCCATGAGTTGCATATAGCCATGCAAATTGTTGAAGCAGTGGTTTTCCTACAAGACGCTGTTGTAAAGATTCAGGTAACTGTTCTTCTAAATCAGAGGGGGCTTGAGGTCTATACCTTAACACTTCCAAAGCCATCTTCAGTGTCTTTAAAAGCTCTTTTCCTTCCTTAAATTCTGGATGATGCAGAAAAGGAAGTACTATTTCTTGTTCTAAAACATATTCCAGTAGTTCTCCTGAAGTAACACCTCTTCTTACTAGTAATTGATAATGACGTTCCAAAATAGGTTCATAAGGAGGCCTCGATGACTGCCCGAAAGAAGGCCCTGAAACACCGAATGGAACTTCTAATGGTCTATCAGAGTATCCCTGAGTTACATTTAAGTGTCCAGTTATGTAAACATGGAAAGGTTTATCTATTATTGCACTTCTTTCATGAAATGATATTTTCTCTATTTGTTTCCTCACCCAATGAAGTCGTTCGGACTCTGTCATGGATAAAAGATCTCCTTTTAACTCTTCATCAATTTCTAAAAGATCTTTAACTTCTTGAGGTGGACTTAACGGTAGTCGTTTTAGATCCCCCCGTAACTCCAATAGCTCATGTCTTAATGGTCCCTCTACAGCACTATTAAATTCCATCCAATCTCTTTGAACTAACGGATGTGGGCTCCAAAAAACATAAATAAACAGTCCAACAATATCCCGAATACGATCCAGTCGATGAATAAGAGAAAATAATCTTCGTTGAAAAGCCCAAGCACGAGCCCTATCCACTCTACGTGCCAATTCTGAAATTTGTCCTTGCGCAGCTATTCTCTGCATATCGTCATCAGGGTCATCCAAAGGCAGCATTCCATTCACATTAGGAACAAAGCGAAACCCATCAGCCTGCCTCGCTAAATCAAACCTTTCTTCTCGCTCCCCCGAAGACATTGCACCAGAAACGAATTGTTGGTTATCTGCGCGCGAAACATAACCCAAACTAGACGCTTCGCCGGTTTCATAGACTAAGCGATAGACTTCTTTTGCTAGGGCACGGTACTCCTGAGGGGTGCTTATGCTATGTTCAATATTTAGTCTTACATAAGTCCCTTTATCTTCAGTGGTGATATAAAATGGATGTTGTGCTGTGATTCTGTCTGCTAAATAATCTATTGATTTCTTTCGGTCCAAATGAATAACAGCTCGAATAATTCCTGCTTCAGATTTTGCTACTTCATTATTTACACTCATCCTAGATCTGGAGTTGTAAGCTCGAGCACGAAAAGAATCGGTTACCCTTTGATACACAACTCCTACAAAAAAACTTTTAAGGAAAAACCAAAAAGCTCCATCTTCTGCCGCTAAAAATAGTTTTGTTTCCTTCTTCAGCTGCGATAAAGAATATGCCAGTGAACCTTTTCCTGCTTCACTCTTTCCTAGAAAAAGAATAGCTTCTCCTTCAGAATCAATCATAAGATCAACTTTTCTAGACTCTAAACCCTCCAGTATCAAATTTGGAAATTCTTCTCGAATTTTCTTTATTTTTCTTCTAAAAGGCTCCCCTGCACTATCAACAATCTCTCCATAAACATGTGTAGGAACACTAGTATCTCCCAATTTAATAATTCGAAGCACTGTATGAACTAACCCATATCTAACATCAACTATTCTTCTTAAACTAACTGTTGATAACACCTCATCTAATGCATCAACAAATTGCTGGATACGGGCTTTATCTCCTAAGCTAGCGGCATTTAAAATATTGGGTTTTTTTAGTAGAAAAACTCCACCACGTCTATCTTGATCAAAATAACCAAACGTTGCTCCTCTTTTTTCTATTACTGAAAGCTCTGGGTCTGCGACTTCCCAACTAAGAACTGGGGGGCTAGGAAGAGCCTTGTGATCATCTAAGATCAGATAGCCCCCAGGCTTTAACCATCTAGAAGCTATTTCATCTGCTAAGTCACGTTCTTTGCGTATTCGTCTTAGTGCTCCTGAATAGTGCCCTGACTTTTGAATAAAGAAATCTATCTGGCCAAAAGAACTTAAATAATCTTGATATTGCTTGAAATTAAATTTATTCGTTTTCCCAATAAAAAGAATTGTCTTAGTTTCACCTTGCCACTGGAAGGAAATATGCCAAACATTTGGGTTTTTCTTATCTTGAACCACTGAAACATTTTCAGCTCCTAAAGCTAGAAGTTGAAAATCTAAAAAAGGTTTCACCTCACCCACTGTATGAAAATTACTTGTCAAACTAAAACCCTTTTTGCTGCGATTTAAAAAATCTCTAGCTAAAACATTAGCTGTTTTATCGTAATCGTTATATTCTTTAACAATTGAAAAAGGCATTCTATCTACAAAAATAAAATGGTCTGCATCGGTTGCTAACAAAGCAGTAAGAATATCTCCACCCGAAGCAACGTATAACACCACTGTTTCATCATCAGGATCTACACCAGTGTTGACAACTTCTCGAATACGCCTTAAATAATCTAAATTAGCTTCACCCCCAACAATATCTTCTATTAAACCAACAGGGGTAAGAGAATTAGCGACTCCTAAACTAGCAGCTTTTGCTCTTGGATTAATATCATCTGAGAATATTTGAGTTCCGACTTCAGCTTCTAGGTCAAAAATATGAGAGATATTTTCTTGAGTAGTAATAACAGCAGTACGTTTTTCTCCGCCGTTCACAAAATCAATACTGGCCTCTACTTTTGGGCCCATGCTTCCCGGAGGAAATTCTCCTCTGTCTAAATAAGTTTTTAATTCCTTTCGGGTAGGCCGAGAAATTTCCTTAGGGTTTTCTCCTCCATAACCAATTACTGCTTTGGGTTCTCCAGTAACAATTAATAAATTTTTAATATCCAGCGCATCTGCTAATACTTTTGAGCTCCGATCTTTATCAATAACTCCATTTATTTCTCGATCAATCCGATCATGTTGATCAACCACAACAGGCACACCACCACCTCCCACAGTAACAACAACCTTTCCTTGATTAAGTGAATGTCGAATCTTTTTCAAATCATAATTGTAAATGCTATAGGGTTTAGGTGAAGGAACAACTCTCCGCCATGTTTTAGGGTCATTTGGATCCTTTTTTTTCTGTTTTTTCACAACCCACCCCCGTTCTTCAGCTAACCGCTCTGCTGTTTTTTCGTCATACCAATCACCCACAGGTTTTGTCGGATTTGCTAAGGCCGGGTCATAAGCGTCAACAACAACTCTTGTTTCATTCAAAATAATTTGAGGAAGATCAACACCCATCTCACTCGACAACTCTCCCCAAGCACGTATCATAAAATTAAAAATCATTTTCTGCGTTTCCTCAACAATCTTGTGAAGAGGAGGAATAACAAAGTCAGGATGTTCTTTCTTTCTCGATTCATATTCTGCTAACAAATCACCCACTTGCGGCCCATTTCCATGAGCTAATAAGATTTGGTAGCCTTGCTGTTGCAATTTAATCACTTCATAAAGTGTGTCTTTTACATTTAAATACTGAGCCTCTGGACTTCTATCCCCTTTTCTGGGCCCCTCATCTGCAATAAGGGAATTCCCTCCCAAAGCAATCATCACAACTTTATCTAAATCCACACCCAAACTAGAACCAGAAACATTTGTCATCCCAGACTTGATCTGGGATCTGCTTGTAGCAACTTCTACTTCCACAGAAGTTCTGCTACTAATTAATTCTATTCTCCAAGCTTTTCTTCCTTTTCCTTGTTCTGTTCTTTTACCAGCAATACGTTTTCTCTTTGGTCCAATCTGAAATGTTCGGTAAATTGTTTCCTCACCATCTTTAGTTAATTGAAGTGTTAATTGATACTTGCCATCAACTACTCCACTTTCCGTAATCGTAGTATTCCAACCCGATTTCCTCAAACCCTGAACCTGCCAAATATAAGTGAAGTAAGTCCCTACATTAAAATTAATTCTTCCTTCTGCTTTAGTAAGTCCTAGCGGTGAACCTCTAAGGTCTGGTAGTTCAGCTTGATTTTCTCCCCAATTAAAATCTTTGGGCTTATTTACTAGCTCTGCTAAGAGTTTTTTTGTTGCTCTGATAGAATTCACACCCAAACTTGAAGCTTCTGAAGTTAGAGGGTTAGAAGCATTATCTGCAGAAATGTTTGTCATTCCAGACTTTCGGTTCAATAAAGGAGTAGATCCGCCACGTTGTTTGGAGGAGATCTGGGATCTGGGTTGAGAGATTCCTGCTTTCGCAGGAATGACAGGGGCCTGAGAAATAAAAGGGAGTGCTGACAGAAAACGGTTCTTAGATAAACTGCTAGTTAAAGCTCCTGGAATATCTAATGCTGTTTGGGATAAGGCAAGAATGCGGGATTGGTAATTAAGTTTGTTCTTAATATTTTGAATGTGGGGGCTAATGACGGTGTAATTAAAGTTTGATTTGCTTAAGGTATCGATAAAAGGTTGCGTATGGAAACCACCGGTGATGATAGCTGTTTTTTTGGACTTTAATTGTTTTATGCGGGATAGGGCATTACTCAATAAGATTTGGTCGCGTTTTTCAACTAGGTGGTAGTTGGTGAGAGCTGTTTGAAGAACAGTTCTGAGTTCTGAGTTCTGAGTTCTGAGTTGAGATTGCCACGGCGCTATTGTTTGCCTCGCAATGACTGATTGTTCAGAAACTTTTACATCGCCCCACTCTTCTCGAGTAAGTTTTAAAGTTATTAGTTTTTTGAAGAGGGTCCAGGAATTTAAATCATTCAGGTAATTCTGAACTTCCTCGGAAGAGTTAAAACTTTGGATGAGGAGGGCTTCAAGTTTTTCGAGTTCAGAAAATAAATCCTTAGCTCTGAGTTCGTCTTTAAGAATATGGAAAGCTATAGAATCGCGAATGTGCGAATTACGAATTTCGGATTGCGAAATAACTCCTTGGTCTAAGGCATGTTCAATATACCAACGAAGATGTCCTTTTCCCTTCTCTAAATATTCATCATTTAGGAGTAAAGGTGCTGGATTACTTTTGACTTTTTGTTCTAATTCTTGGAGTTTTCTAAAACGAACCAACTGAGGCCATTTATCTTGGAACTTTGCTTTCGATAAATCAAGATCTAACTGCTTCATGGCCCACTTTACTAATTGTTTGCCATACACATTTAAATCAGTTTTCTTTTCATCAAACAACTGCTTTTGGTCTAAGACTTTCTTTAAATCTCCAGAAATTAATTTTGTTCTGTGTTGATCAAAATATTTATCCACCTTATTTATTTGAGGGATTGCTTTCTGGTGCGCTTCATAAACATCTTGAATCGCTTTAATATTATTGAAGTAAATTTTTTCATTTTCAATGCCAAAAAGATTTATCTTTTTAGAAGATTCCACTGAAAACCGTTCTACTCCTCCCATTTGACCTTCAAGAAATAGTTTATCCCAAACTTGTTTATTTTTATCTAAGTCATCCATCACATCATAAAAGCTCTTATCTAACTTTAAGCTTCCTCCCTCAAAAAGAACCGTATCTAACTTTTCTTCTTCAGATAATTGGGTCAGAATATGGCGAATGTTTTGTTGGGCGTCCAAGCTGGCATGAGCATCTTGGATCAAATAAACCGTAGGGGCATCTGAATTACTGGACGTAGAAGAGATAACTTTTCCATGCTGATGATTTATATTGAATAACGGTAAATTTAAATAAGGAGGTGTTGGGGTAACAGAAGTTGCAAGCAGAGGGGCTGCTTCACATACAGTATTTAAGGTAAAAATAGTTACTGTAATTAAAGCGATCGATCGAATTAGTCTCCAAATTTTTTGGTTTAAAACTAGGTACATATACTAAGGAACTGCCTCTCTTACTGAAATATTTTACTCAGAAGGCCTTCCCTGGCACTTATTCTTGTCATCCTCGAATGTTTTAGTCGGAGATCCACTTGCTTAACTAAAAATCAATATATGTCATTCCTGCAAAAGCAGGAATCTAGAACAAAGATATGGATCCCGGATCAAGTCCGGGATGACAAACAAATAAAGATTAAGTCTACCTTATTCTAAGGAAATTGCAAGCATATATAGAGATTATAACCCTCTGTAAATAAAGGAGTTACGATATTTCTGTGTTTTCAGGAATGAATTGGGACTGGGTGATGTGGGTTAAGATGTGATCCATATATTTTTGATTAGCGCAGAAAGTTTCTTGAGCTGGGTTTACAGGGTCTCCCCAGCTTTTAGTGGCTAACATACGAAGCTTTTTTACTTGTTCTAACTGCTCGTAATCCGGAAGAGAATCAAAATCAGACTCAATGTCTTTCACAGCAGTAACACCAACAGCCTGAACACTTATCGAGGAATGAACAACACCTGTGGCTTGCCAAAGGTTTGTTTCAATTTTCATCGAAATAGCATCCGATTGTTTAGCTGGTTTAGGATCTAATAGAAAAGGGAATTTTTTTCTGCCAACATCAGCAATTTCTTCTAATTCTTCTTTAGATGCTTTTTTTAGACGATTGATAAATTCTTCATTCGTTTCTTGAATATCCTTATAAATATCTAAAATAAAATCGATACTTGTAATAGCAACAGCGTTATTAAACCAATAAGAAATTGAGTCGGGTTCTTCATTAAGATCATGAGAAACTAAAATCTGAGGATCTTCAGCAATTTGATGGTTTATATTTTCGACAACAATCAAACTCCCACCTTTTTGACCTTTACTACGAGCAGAAACTTCAATTTGCATATCTAAATTTTTTTGCAAGAATAATCCTAAGGTCACCAACCAATCTTCATCAAAGGTTGCAGCAGAATTATCAATATTACGAATACTAATCCACTTTATTTCTTTATTGATTAACTTTAGTAGAGTTCCACTAGAAACCAATTGGTGAAAAAACTCACCATGCCCTAATGGAGCCTCCTCCCCTTGAAGCAACACAGCTTCTTCATCCCCAGAAGATAAGGCCTCTTCTACTGTTTTTGAAATGGCCATTGCTTTCTCATAGACTTCAGAGTCAATTTTGCCCGTTTCTTTCAAATGATGCACATCTTCAGGACGAGCAATATACTGATGACCCAATTGTTGATGAAATACCTCAAACTGAGATCGGTGTAAGTCTAATAAAACTTGTGCTTCAATTTCTGCATCCAATTCCTTCTGATAAGTTTCACTAGACATAATTAAAACCGGAAGTTTCAATGGAGACTTCACACGCTGACTAAGCTGTTCTTGAAGGCGAGCAATATTCGTTAGGAAAGCCCCCATAAAGGTATATACTTGATCTCCCTTTTTCCCAATAGGAACAACCGCTTTTGATTGAATATTTCCACTACAGGTCATTTGTTTTATTTCTTCGGGGGCTTCCTGGGTATTCATACGACTACTAGCACCCGCTGCTAATGTTGCAATAACGCCCTCTCCTTTTATTAAAGAATTCACTGCTAGTGAAATCAGATCAACTCTTTCATTCTCAGAGATATTCTGAATTTGAGTTACATCAGATTGACGACTAGGTCTGAATGCATGTGGGATAGGAGTTGTTGTGAGCTTACCTTCAAAGTAAGCGACACCTTTTTCTATTTCACTATTCTTCATAATAATTCACTCTCGCAACTTACCTGTTTAGCTTTTTGAATTAAATCATTTTGTGCATCCTGAACAAATTGATCTACTTTGTGCTGTTCGGAATAACTACCCTTTGCTAATACATAAAGTTTAATTTTAGGTTCTGTTCCTGAAGGACGAATGATAATACGCGAACCGTCTTGTAATACATATTCCAAAAAGTTTTCTTTACCTAAATTCTTTCCATCTAAATCATTAAAGGTGTGTATTAAATTTCCATTTGGAAGTTTAAACTGACCATTATCACTTTTGTAATTACCATCAAATAATACTCCCCCATTTACATCTACTGCTTTTTGTTGGTTAAAATCTAAAAGAGCTACAACTGGCACCTCAGCAATCGCTTGAAGTGGTTCCTGAGAGAAACAGTTCATAACACTTTGTTTTAATTGAGCCCCTTTAGCACCTGGGGTCTCAAAACTAGCTGTGCTCTCTTTAAAATAGCCATAGGTGGCAAAAATACCCTCCTCACCACAAAGACGATCATAAATACTAGTGCCCTTCTTTTTGTAAAATCCTGCAATCTCAACAAACATATCGATGATGGCACATCCGTCCTTGTCCCGAACAACATCACCTCGATTGGCCCCATAAGACTCTTCACCACCAAATAATAAAACCCGGGCATACTTTGAAAGCAGTTTTTCTTTTTCATTTCTAGTTAACACAGAATATCCATTTGTCTGAATTTTCGTTTTTAACTCTTTGTCATCCAACTGTGAAAGCGCTTTCTGAACATATTCTTTCATTTTGTCACCAGCAAATTTAAATCCGACACGAGATTCAACAGTTAGAACCCCATAAGCCTTCCCAACTTCAGCTATAAGATCAGAACTCACTACTGATTTCCAAAAAACATAGTTTTTATTCAAATGATTCATTTGTTTTAATTGAGAAAGTAAATAATCGGCTATAACAGCCATTTGTAAATTCCCATTTAACACACAGTAAGAATTTTTATCTTCACTCTCCGGAACCAGAACAGCTACACGGTCCGCATCAGGATCATTAGCAACAGCTAAATCCACTTTTTCTTTCTCAGCTAATAGCCTGAGTTGTTCTAAAGCTTTATCTTCTTCGGGATTTGGCTTTTTAGCTGTTGGGAAACTACCATTTGGCTCCATTTGCTCTGAAACAGAAAGAATGTTTTTTTCAAGGATACCACGACGCATTAATAGTTGAGGAACGATACGGCTTGCAGTTCCATGCAGCGGTGTAAACGCTATTTTTAATTGCGTTTTTTCAATCAAAGAGGAATCATACTGCAAATCATCCTCTAGATGGATTCCATACTCTAAAACTTTGCGAATATAGGCATCATCTAATTCTTTACCAACAATCTGAATCAAACCATCTTCTTTAGATTGTTCATAGGCTATTTGCTTTACTTCTGAATAATCAGAAATTTGAGAAACTTCTCTGTTCAAACCTTCTGCATCTTCACCCAATAATTGCTGTCCAGACTCGTCGTAAGGTTTAAATCCATTATCAGTACTTGGGTTATGACTAGCTGTGAAAACAGCTCCTGATAGGCAATGTAAATGAGAAACAGAGAAAGAAAGTTCGGGAGTGGGCGCAGGACCATCAAAAATATAAACCTTAAATCCGTGTGCCACATAAATAGAAGCGGCCATTTTAACTAAATAACCAGGTCCTTTAGCACTAGGGTCATAGGAACCTTCTCTAGGGTCATAAGCCAGAACAACAGACTTTTGAATCAACACATTTTGTTTAGATTTAGCGTCATATATGGATACTAAATAACGCGCATGCCCTTCAACAAAAAGTCCCAAAGTAATATCATTAATTCGATTACTTCCAATACCTAAATGCCCACGAACTCCAGCAGTCCCTGGTTTTATTTTTTGAAAGAAAGCATCATTCAGTAAATCATAAGCTTCCTCATTTAACCATTTTTCTATTTGGTCATGAACAGGTATTCCTTGAATAGAAATATTATAAGTTGGACGGATCCACTCTAAGAGATTGTCTTTAGTGGATTCAAGGATTTTGTTTTCTTGATAGGTTTTTTGGATTTTATCGATCATGATCAAATCAGAGGCTCTGTCATCCCGGACTTGATCCGGGATCCATAACATTATTAAAAACAATAGTATTTGATTAAGGAAGTGGATCCCGCATCAAGTGCGGGATGACAAACTTTCCTTTGTCATAAAAAGCAGTTATTGTACCATATTAGGCCATGGTATCGATAAGCTGTTTTACCTCTAAAAGAGCTTGGACATCAGCAAAGAAATCTTGGATAAAACTAGATGTAAGACGGTAACGATCTTGTTCAAAAGTTAAATAACCCTTCTGAACTAGGGCCTCTGGATCTTTAGATAACCAAGAAGCAAGCGAAGCTTCAACCACATCATAAAGTTCTTGGTATTCTGAATTCACTTGTGCTGATTCTAGAGGAAGACCAAGACGCATAATCAATTTATCTAGAACAGACTCTATTAACTGCTTTGAACCATTCCAAACTAAACGATCCCGTACTTTGTATATCCCCGCATCATTAGCAATACGCGCTAAACTGAGTCGACCCTTGTCTTCAAATTGAACCTTCTTACCACTGAGCAAATTTTTAACAGCTTGGTCTCGTGATATTCCAATCCCTGGAAGATAAATAAAATAAGTTCTCTGTTTCACTTCTTCGGCTAATATATTCCCCTTACCAATCATCCGCTTTGCATCCGCTTCAAACTGTTTGCGATACTCGGGGTTTTCATAAGGAATAATCACACTGGTGTGCCCTTTAACCTGAAGCAGAACAGCTTTAGGTGATTTAGGTTCTGTTAAAACGAGAGACGGTTGTTCTTGATCTAAAAACGCTAATAAGTTTTTGATCTTTTCTGACTTTATGACCTGCTCTACTAAAGCATTAAGTCCAGCACCACCTTTTTGTTGAACACTCTTTAAGATCTGATTATAAATATCTCCAAAATGCACTGATAAATCAATCCCTACAATTTTTCTGGTGGCAGAAACAATAACTAATACTCCCTCTAAACTATTTCCGTAATTCGTTTCAAACTGAATGCGTTGTTGAGGTAACAGGCCTAAACTAGCACCTTTAACCTGCGTAGGAATTTCTGCAGCAATATCTCCAGACCCTCTTTTACCACCCTCCAAAACTCTGATTCGATCCGAAACGGATTGTCTAAATGGTTCTATCGAAATTAGTTTAGCTAATCTAGCTCCTTGGACATTAAGCCCTTCGGTTTCATAAAGACCTTCTTGGGTAACCATGTGATAAACCGATAACTTACTTAATTCTAAACCGGCATTAGAAATTCTACTGTCTAAATTAGAAAAATCAAAAGTATTACCCACGCCAACTCGCGTTAAAAATTGATAGATTATTTGACGAGCTTGCTTCTTAACCTCAGTCAAAGTCGCATAATTAGGGTGATCTCTTAGCATCTCATTTTTAGACCTTTCCACAGTCTTCTGAACTGCTAATGGTCTTTCTTGAATACCATACTGATCTCTCAGGAGTGCCGCTAGTTTACTTGGAACTAATTTTTTGTTGGTTATCTTAAAGCCATTCAAGGTTTCTAATAAAAGCTGCTCTCTTTCAGCTGAAACCTTAAGTAGTTTTTTAGGTAAATCATATGGGCTAAAATTTCTCATATTAGCTTTTAATACGGTATCTAATCGTTTTCTAGAAATAACAATATTAAATTCTTCATCTCTTAACCGACCCAACAACTCATTACGAGTTATTTTCTCACCTCTAGGGACTCTTTTAAGGATAGTTTGAATACCTCTTTTAAGAATTCGGCCGTACATATTGACGTACTGATATCTTCCGAAACCCATGCTAAAAACATCATCCTCTATTTCATCCAAATAAGCAGATACTTTAAATCTTTGTTGTAATTGTTGTAACAAATCAACAGGGGTAACTACTGTACGGTTTTGAATCGCCTCATCAATAAATAACCTAATTTTATCTCTTCTACTTTCTACGGGGACAATTCCTAACCCTGCTCGTGAATATACTGAAACAGATGGCCTAACTGTTTTAATTTCTTGGATAACGACTTCAGCAGGTTCTGCTGATATCTCAGCTTCTTCAACAACTTTTAGTTCAAACGTTTTATCTTCAGAATGACTTTGGGTAACAATTACCATTGGTTGTTCTTCAGATAATTCAACATTCTTAGGCCCCTTTACGGCTAAATATTTTAAAAATGGTTTAAATTCCTCTCGCTTCGTATCGCTTGTTACCTTTTGAAGAGAAACACCTCTTGAGTAAGGAGTTAATGCATGTGTTTCATTAGGATCTTTCCATTTCATAATGGCATACCATAATTGTCTTCGAGTTAATTTTTCATTTGTTTTTTCATGATGATCTTTCAATATTCGACCTAATACTTCAACGCGTTTCTGCACTTTCTTTTTCTTAGGATTTTCCTTAACTTTTCTCTCAATCTTTTTTGCCATAATTTCTAATACGGCTTGAATTAGGCGATCTAGTTTTCCATTTTTATTTATTTCCTCAATTTTATCTCCTTCAACCTTTTTCGATTGAGAGGTTTTTATAACTTTTCGTTGATCGATATCTAAATAAGGATAGAAAGGTTTAAATTCAGGATGTCTGGTATCACTAGACACTTGAATACTGTCAACATATTCGTAAGGTCTTGTTTCGGTTCCAGGAATTGTCCATTTAATCAGTCTATACCGCAATGTTCTTCTAGATATTTTTTCTTTTGTCTGCTCCCAATGAGCTTTCATAATTAGACATAATACATACACTCTTGTTTGACGAGGAGATAACTGAATAGATTCTTTACTTCTGGGTAATGTTACTTGCATTCGATAACCGTTTGATGATCTTCTTGAAGGTTTAACCATGTTTGCATATTTTTGAACAAAATAAGGATCCCTTATAATTCTAGTCACTTGACTCGATGTAGCGTTTTTGTAAGGCCGATTATAAGCCTTTGAATCTGTCCAACTTTTTAATAAACTTAATAAATGAGCTGTGGTTACAGGTTTGTAAGAATTATTCTCATACGCCCTCTTTAATATTTTCACCACAACAGCAAATCTTTTTTTTGTTTCTGGTCTCATTCCCAAACTACCCGCTTTTACTTCACTGATTTCTTCTTGGATAACTTTAATAGGGATACGTTGTTTAGTTTTTAATCTAAAAACACCTGCGTTAGTGCCTACTCTCATCTCTGGAAGAAGCTCAACATCTTTCATAGAACGAAGCGCTAACAACATTACGTGATGCGAAAAAACAATTCCATGCGCTACTGAATACGAACGAATAATTTCTTGAACTGTAAAACCTCTAACAGAGCCCATCATCAATTTACGAATATTTTCATTTCTAACTTTCCGTCTTTCTTCTCTTGTGGTTATTTTTTGTTGAATTAGCTCTACTTCTTCTTCTGTAAATAGCTCAAATATAAGCTTATAAACATCTTCGGCCAACATACTTAATGTTACTTTTGCTTTATACTTACGAGCAATTTCTTTTCTTACCTCGGTAAGCAACATAGGTTGATCAGCACTCTTCAATACTTCAATCATAAACTTTCTTCGCTCATCAGTAGTAATCTCTCGATAAACCTCTCCTTCACCTAACTCAGACATATCTTTAATTAAAGACATATCTTCTCTAACAACTTTTGGTGAAACAGCAATCCCATACTCTTCTAAAAGAAGTCTTTGAATGGCTTCATACGTCAATTGCTCCTCAGACTCTTTGACAATCTGTGCAATTATTCGTCTTCTCTCATCTCTAATTTGTTCTTTTTTAATTATTTTTTCTTCTAAAATTTCTTTTATATTTCTTTCAGCACGACTTAAAAGTGAATGATATTTATTTACAATTATTTTATAAGTCAATCGAACACCATATAATGAAACAATTGCATTTCTCAATTCACGAAGAGTTAATGGTCGATTACTTTCTTGTAATACAGCTACTATATAATCTATTCTTTTTTCTACTTCGATAACTCCATACCCCGTTAATGCTTCATGGTTAAGCAAATCATCATCTGCTTCTACTAAGACTCTAAAATCTGAAAAAGGAATCCAATCATTTCCAGGTAAATTCTTATACCAAACATAAAGAAGACGCAGGGTTGTATAGTTCCCATCAGTGGTAAGAGCTTTAAAAGCGTTTAGTAAATCCTTTTTAACACCCTCCTCTTTTTTACGCGTCCAATTTCTATGGGTAAGTTTAAAATAAAATGGTCTTTGAAATTGCTGAAGGTGTAATTCTGCTTGCTCTAATGGATAGTTCTTTCTGAACCCAGGGTAAGGTTTTACTGCAAAATAAAGTTGTTGGGCTGATGATATCTCACCGCCATCTAAGACAGCTTTCACTAAATGAAACTGTTCATCACGATAAGCAGTACTATTAGGGTCCAATTGATGAATTAATATTTTATTTGTTGCTCTTAAGGCTGGTAAATAATTTACAGCATTCCACAAATTTAAAATGCTTGCTTCAGGCATTTTATCTAAAACTCTTTGAGTCAATGCATAAAACGAAAGAGGCTTGTTAGCTTTTTTTATTATTTTTAACGCAACAGCTGCTTCCCTAGGATAGGAAACATACTTAGGTACAGTTCCATTATTACCCCAGAAGTCCACATGAGCAACAGCTATTGTTCTCTGTTTTATTAACGCTTCTAAATCTTTTTGAATTTGGAATTCAGTTGCATAATGTTTATTTGTTGTATTAACCAAATAGTGGAGAGCATCAAAAGTTACTGCTTCCATTCTTCCTTTAAATATCTTTCTTAAAACCCTCCTTCTTTTTCCTCTCTGCTTTTTAGTGATTACGCTTAATTTTCTATCTGTTTCAATAAAGTCAATCATATCATTAAGCGTCACTTGCTTAAATCTAGGATCTCTTAATAATTCCATAAAAATATTTTGATATGTTGGTTCAACCTGATCTCCTTTAATAAACACTTTACCTAAAACTCTTCTAACTCCACCTTGTAGTTTCTTAACAATACTTCTTTTTTTAGGCCTAATCAGCTTGTCAGATTTAATTATCTCAAGGTCATAAACAATATATTCTTCACCAACACTTTGAAAACCAGGAGCTCTCTGCACACGTCTAACAACATCCTCCACAGAAATACTTCCTGTGGCTTCTTTTATAATTTCTTTTATTAATTGAACTCTTTGCTCATCAGTGGGTTTTACATCCTCTAAAGCAGTACCTTGTAATAAATTGTTATGACTTCCAATTAATTCAAATCGATCAATATCAACAGCTACTTGTAAAAAAGAAATAGCCTTATATCCTCTGACCTCCGTTAATCTTTGCCACAGGGTATAAGGCGAAATTGGAGCAAGAGTGTTATTAAGAATTTCATTTTCTATATCTCTTCTAGCAATTTCTTTCTTGCTGAAAACAAAAGCAGGTGCAACTGAAAGTTTAGGGTGGTTACTCAAACCTTCTGACTCAATAAAACGTTTGATAGTTACTAGCAAAACACCTAACTGGCGAAGTCTATTTTCATAAAGATCTCTTACCTCTTCAGAAAGACCTTCAATACTTAAAGGAGGCCCTTCATAAGTTTCTAATACAACTGAAATAAAAGCTTTAAGTTCTTCTCGAGCATCTGGGCTCATTTGTCCTACCTGGGCACCCAAACTAGCTCCTGATGCAATTTGTGGTGCAGAAACGGATCCCCCTATTCCTCTCCAGCGTTGCATCAAACCTTTTTTTAGTATTAAGCCTTCATGACCAAAGAAAGAGCCTTCACCAGTACGATAACGACCATCTGCTTTAATGGCAGCTAAAACATGCTCTTCGGATAAATTAATAGCGTGCTTTGCTGCTAATTGAGCAGATATCACACCTGCGGGTATTGGCAAACTCAATCCTTTTGCCATTTCTAAAATTTCAAAAATTACATCTTGAACTTCTGTACTTACTTCCACTGCTCCCACTTCTAATTTCTCAGCATCCACTACTTTTATTGCATCAGCCAATCTTCTTCTTGGTCGTTCTTGTTTTTTTCTTCTTGGAACATAAACTAAATTTTCAAATTCTTGAAAAATACCTGGTGTACGATTAAGACGTGCTCTTAAAGAGCCTTCTGTCATCGCATAACCAGAGCCCCTTAGTTCATGGTGTAACTGCCTAATACTAATTTCTCTTTTCTCTTGTTTTGCTTTTCTTAAAAGACTTCTGATAGCTTCTTCTATAACGTTTTTCCTATCCGTTGCAACAACTACTTTTTTTCTATTTTCCTCTGAGAGCAATGGGCTAATTACTCCTAAATCATGTCTAAGCTCTCTTTTTTTAAGTTTAAGACCACCTTTAGAAACTTCTAGTAGTTTAGCGCGCAACATTTCTGGTTTAAATACTTCCAACTCTGCGGCGGAAATTAGTTCTATTAACCATAATCTACGTTCGCTAACTTGATGAAACTGTTTATGTTTCATAATTTTTGTGTTTGAACGAACCAAACTTCGAACTTCCTCTTTTGTAACCGTGAACCCGTAAACTTCTTTAAGAGTTGTATGCAAATCGTCTACCCGTAATTTACGTTTAGCATTTTTTAAGATCCAAATCATCACCTGTCCCATTAATTGATTACGTGAAACACGAATTAATTTAGGGTGAACAGCTAATTCATCATAATTTTCAAAAAGGTCAAAGAAAGGTCTTACTCCTCGAAAAGGAACATGCTTGAAACGCCCCTCATTAATTAAAACTCGCCAAGCAGAAAAAGGATTAAGACGCTGATGGTTTAATAATTGGGTTAATCTCTTTTTAATAACATCCTCTGTTAATGACTCATTAGCTCTTTGTCGACGCACATATAAATAATTTGGATGTTCAAAAAGATATGGGAATGTTTTTATAACATGGAGAAAACTCTCCATAGATAAGTCCTCATAATGGCCAGCGTAACTGTTTCTCAATAGCCCTAAATAATATTCTGCAGTTTGAGGAGAATTTTGAATATTAAACAATTGCACCAATTGCCCTGCTAACGTTTGGATTTCAATTTCACTTCTTTGTCTTCGTTTCGAAATGACGTCACTCTGAATTCTTTCTGTATCAATATCATTTCTCACATCAACGATTGTTACAGCCCCATCTCTGGCCCAACGATATCTAATCCGTAATTCTTCAAAAAGATCAAATACTGAAACGGTCTTCCATTGATTCTTTGCCTTACCTTGATTATTTGCTTCAATTTCATCTAGTATTTCAGCTAATGCTGCTACTCGCATCTGGCTAATATCTTCTTTTTTAGCTTTTACAAATCTTTGTTCTTCTTCTTCAATAACCCTAACTTTATCTCTTAATTCATCTAACTTTTCTTTTAACCCTTCATCCATTCTAAAATCATTCTCTAACTGACTCTCTGTAACTGTATAAAGAAAACTAGGATCTCGCATTTCAATTTCAGTTATTAGAGCACCAAGACTAACTTGAGTTCTCATTTGAACCGCTTCATCTTGTAACATTTCTATTAATATCCTAGAAAGCAAAGTCCTTCTTCTTTCAACAACTGTGCCAAATTCTTCAACAACACTTTTTTGTTTTTCTTCTAAGCTTTCTAAAGCCCTTTTTATTTTTCCCTGAAGTGCTTTATATTTAGAAGCAATCCAACCTCTAGTTAAGTCATACTCAAGAGAAAGACGTAAGCTTGATTTATCTAAACTATCATCTTGCTCTCTAACGGCTCTGGTTATGGCTGCTAAAGAAAATAGTTCTTCTACCTTAGTCAATTCTTCACGAGCTTGATTGACATCTTCGATATCAGAGATACCTGCTATGCGTTCGTCTACTTTAGGTAATAAGTCCGTTAAAATATTAGCTAATACAGCTCTTCTCCTTGCTCTAAGTTCTTTTTCTAACGCTTCTTTCTCATCTATACTTACTGAGGCAGCAGCTACTTTTTCGTTAAGCAATTGATGTTTACCTGCTATTCCTTCTTTAGTTAAATCATAAGTAATCGAAGCACTTAATCCAGGTCTTATTAAATTAGGAGCTTGCTTTCTAACAGTCCGGGTTAAGGCTTTTAGGGTAAACATTGCTTCAAACTGAGCTAATTCTTTACGAGCTTGATCCACACTATTCATATCCAGAATAGCTGCTATTCGTTCATCCACTAAAATTAATAATCCGTCTAAAATACTAACCACTACAGCTCTTCTACCTGCTGTAATCTCAGCTCTTTTTGTTTTTTTTGCTTCTCTTTCTTGCTTAACTAAATTAGGGTGATTCAGTCTATAAGAAAATATTTCTTCTTTAAGAAGGTTAATTTTTGAACTTATATCAGGATCATCTTCTTTATCTTGAAAAAGATCAAACCAACTAACCTTTCCAACTAATTCTGGGTTCACTTCATATATAGCTTTTAATAATGCTGGAGCTGCTATCGAATCTTCATTAACATATTCCCCTTGATCTAACTTTGCTAACAGATTATCTAGAACCGTTAAAAAAGCAAATCTTCTTCTATCACGATAATCAAATTCCCTTATAAGAGAATGTTCAGCAACTTGTAATTCTTCACCTAAGCTTTTTCCAGACATGCGGCGAACTAGTTGAGGAGAATCTTCTTCTTTGATCAATAGCTCTGGAGTAAACGTTCTTCTCATTCCGTTATAGTAATCAAAAACCTTATTACCTTCTAAATCTAAATAAGGAGGCATAAATCCTAATGGTAAAATTCTAGACTGTCTTGTCGATTGATTTTCTATGTATATTTTTTGTTGCCAAGCATAGGAATCTTCTGTTGTTCGTTCAATTAATAATTTTAAACGCAGACCATCTTTTTGAGTCCACCAATCTTGAACAGCTACGTGAGTAACACCTGTTTTAGAAGAATCTGGTTTTACCCAGTAAATTCGAGAAAGCAAATATCCCCATCTCGACATATGATGAGAAACAATCCCGAGTCCTTTTTCTGCATCAACCTTGTAATCTCCTGTAAAACGTTCTGAACGATTCAAGGATTGAATTAAAACCATCTCACCACCCACTTTTACAATTACTGATTTATGATTATCATCTTCATCCATCAGCAACTTAAATGGTCTTAAAGAATAAGACAAGTCACCCAATAACTCGAGTAAGCGTTTAATAAATTTTATTTTCGTGGCATCAAGATTTCCCCCATATTGCTCAACACGTACAGCCAATCTTCTAGCGAGAACATTAATTTTCTCAACTAATTGGATAATCTGTTCTTTATCCTTGCCTTCATTTTTAAGGTCATAAAGAAAAACATCTAAATCAGTTATAAACATCTTAGCTTTACCATCTTCTGTAGCCCATAAAGGGTCCAAAGCGGAATGACCAAAAGTTTTAACATATCCAGCTATACTCTCAATTTGATTAGATAACGGTTCCTCTTCTCCTAAACTACTCCCCATAAAACTCTCAATTTGAAAAGGTGTCAGCGCTGTAACAACCGCTAATAATTGTTCTTGAGGAACTCGAGCAAGCAAGGCTTTAATAATAGCTTGTTCTCTTTGTTGGAAAGGTAAAACTGCATAAGTACTTAAAGCTGCTTCTTCTGGAAGGCCTGTTTGAGAAAGAGATAACAATGAATCTAAACTTCTTTTCTCAAGAGACATAATTTCTTTATAATTTATTTTTTTATTCAAATCTTGAATAGCTGGGCTAATAACACTATAGCTAATATCTTTTTGCTTTAATCCTCGCTGAAGAGGTTCTGAGTGAAAACCACCGGTAATAACCGCTATCTTTTTGTTTTGTCCTAGAAAAGAACTAATACGCTTAAAAAAAGCATCATCTCGTTTTACCACCCACTCATAATTAGTTAATGCGATATCATAATTATCCTGGATAACCGATTTTTGTTCTTTTGAAAAATTAATACCATTTCCAAGAACACTTAGACTTAAACTTTTAATTCGAAGTAATAGAGCCGCAACAGAAAGAGATTTACTGTTTTGCTGAATACTCAACCAACCTTCTCGGGTCAACTTAAGTTCAATCAACTTCTTTGCTTGTTGCCAATCAGCATTTAATGCTAAATAAGCTTTAATCTCATCGGTTAATTCTTGTTTCTCTAATAACTTATTCTCCAGCTTATTTATCTCACTAAATAGTTGTTCTGAATTCATTTCATCCACCAACACATAAAACCCGATCCAATCCATAAAACCAGTAAAATCTTGTTCTATATCTATTCCACCCTCTTTAAGTTCATTGGATAAACGCTCGAAATACCAACGCAAATGCCCCCCAGCTTGATAATGTTTTTTTGGGTCAAATAAAAAAGAAAACTTTGAATTTAAATCTTCAGATTGCTGAAGTACTTTTATTTCTTTTTCTATTTGTTGGTTGTTTTTTTGAACATCCACTTCTAACTGCTTTAAGTGGATTAAGCGAACTAACTGAGGCCAACTTGTTTGATTTTTGACTTGAGAAAAATCTAAATTTAGTTTTTTCTTTGCTAACTTTGATAATGTATGCGCATAAACATGAAGGGAAATCTGTTCTCTATCTAGCCTTTGTTTATTATCTAAAAACTTCTTTAACTCACCATGAACCAATTTTGTTTTTAGTGAATTTAAAGTTTGATCAACAACTGCTAAAGCTTTTGATGTTTCGGACTCACTCTTATAAATACGTTGGATAGTATTAATATTTTTAAAATAAAGCTCTTCATCTTCTAAACCATAAAAAGAAATCTCTTTTGGGGCTTCTAATGCAAACCGTGCTAAACCACTCATTTCTCCATTAAGAAACAATTCATCCCAAATTCTTTTATTTAACTCCGAGCTAGGGGTAACATCGTAATAAGATTGGTTAAACTGCTGGCTACCACCCTCAAACAAGACTAAAGAAACATTTTCTTCATCAACTAACTGTTTTAAAATTTTTCGAATATTTCCCTGGGCATCCAAACTATCATGAGCATCTTGAATAATAGTTACAGAAGATTCTTTCTTATTGTTAGAAGAAACAAATACGTCTTGAATAGAACCTTGTTGATTGGAGATAGAAACTTTTGGTGTTACTGCAAATGGAGGAACAAAAATTTTAGTCGTTTGAATTGTTGTAGGAGAGGATAAAACAGGAGCTGCTTCTGCACTAAGTGATGAGAGAAAGAGGCTGAGTGTAAACACACAGACTGTTTTAATCATAGAAGTCTTATTACTTATCCAGTGAAAAAGCATAGTTATAAATTCCGTTCTTTAAAAATAGATTTTTTGTGATTTCTAACCCTAAAGTCTAATCGGGTAATAAGAAATCGATTTCACCTCCTCCATGAAGTTATTCGAATCCTGTTTGACTTAAGTAATAAATTACTTAAACGAAGGTAGAAATATACCACAATCGTGGAATAATGCAAATATTTTAAATGTATTTAATAAAGATTTTTTAATATCCTCTATAACTATATGAATAAAGGAGTTATGTGAATTTTGGCAAATTTGACTTTAATCAGCTCTATTTGGGGAATATAGGGGGTTTTAGAAAAAAGGAATACTTGTCATCCCGGACTTGATCCGGCATCCACTTCCTTAGCTAAATACTATTGTTTTTAATAATGAGATGGATCCCGGATCAAGTCCGGGATGACAGACATTTTTAGCTGAATGCTTTCGTCGAAGATGGATCCGCAGATAGCAGAGAATGCTGATTGCTGGTCGCTAAAAAAGCGACAATCACTTTTTTACTTTTCCCACATTATTTCATCTTCATCTGTCTTACGGGTAATCCAACGGGCAAAAACAAACAAGGAATCGCTAAGGCGATTAAGATAAGGAAGGATTTGAGGGTTTATAACTTCGATTTTACTTAACTCTACAGCTAGTCTTTCACTATGTCTAGTAACACTCCGCGCAATGTGAATCCAAGAAGCCAGAACACCACCACCGGGCAGAATAAATTCTTTTAGGGGTTCTAAATCATTTTGCCACTCATCAATATTTTTCTCTAACTGCTCTACATGCTTTGCTTCAATAACAACCATTTCTGGGGGCTGATCCTCTTTTAAGGTCGCTAAATCTCCACCCAAAACAAACAGTTCATTTTGAATTCGTTTTAAGAACAAAAGAATATTCTCTTTTACCTGAGAATCCATTTTAGACTCATTGGCTACAGAACGTGCCATACCCAATATAGAGTTCAGCTCATCAACACAACCAAATGTTTCAATACGTAAAGAATCTTTAGACACAGACTGGCCTCCTGCTAAACCTGTCTTTCCTTTATCCCCTGTCTTTGTGTATATTCTTGTGAGTCTGTTTTTCATAATTTGGTCCTTGGCTATTAGCTATTAGAAAACCTTTGTCATCCCGGACTTGATCCGGGATGACAACCTGCTAAAAGCTGTCTTTCATTATCGTCCTTAATCGATATACTTCTTTAATCTTCTCTCTAAATAATTAGCTATGGTAAATCCAAGAAAACTTCCCACAAAGAAACTAGCAGCATTCACTAATAGCCATAATAAAGTATACCAGATTGGAAAGTAACTATGATAAAAGGCAGGACTAACAAACAACCAGAAAAAACAGTTGGGGCAAATCCAATAGATTAAGGCACTTCCTAAAGCGGACCCTCGCGTTTTGCCATATCCGGAGTACAAAAACCAAATCTCTAAAGCTAAGATTGTTGGAAGCGTATAGGTCAAAAACATAACAATATCTAAATCAAAAAACATAAAAGACCCGATAAGAGTTCCAATAATTTTAATCATAGCCACCGTTCCTGCCTTAGGAACAAAACGGACGGCAATCATTAAAATTATAAAAAAATAAACACCCCACAAAAACTGGGTCAAAAAAGAAGATACCTTTAAAGCAGATAATAACGGTAAAACAAAAGATGAAATAGCATATATCGAAGCTAGAACAAATAGAAATACTAACTCTGGAAAAGAAAACTTTTGAATTCTATTGAGTTTCTTTATTTGGAAAGCAAAAAGCACTAACAGAACAAAGTAAAAAAACGACAATCCTAAAGAAGCTAAAGTAAATGAAGGTGACTTAACTTTAAAATTAAAATCTCCTTTTAACTCCTGAGCTCCCTCCTTATCGTCCCAAGATAATTGATAGGAAAGAGTTTGTTCTAAATCAGTTTTACTTTCAGGAGGTTCAAAAGTCACATCGAACTCACAGACTTCTCCGGACAAAAGTTGTTCTTTTTTATACTCAGCCTCTTTGTTCTTAAACTTAAGACTTTTTGGAATAGAAAAATCTATCCGTAAATTATTAAGAACATTCTCGGAGTCATTAAATACGGATACTCGTAATATTCGAGAACTAAAAGAACTTGTCTCCGAATAGTTTTTAGCTCCAACAATTCCATTTTTAAATATATTTAACCCATAAACAGAATCATAATTAGCAAAGGGAAATTGAATCTCCACTGTTGGAATAGCTTCTTCTTGCGCAAAAGCTGGACTCAATGAGAAAACACAAAATAATAAAACAAAGATAGTTTTTTTCATAATTTAAGACCCTTTGTCATCCCCGAAATCTTTTATCGGAGATCCACTTCGTTATCAAAAATAAATTTATGTCATTCCTGCGAAAGCAGGAATCTAAAACAAAGTTATGGATCCCGGATCAAGTCCGGGATGACACCCCTTAAAATTTCCATCTAAAGCCAAGCACGTATTCTCTAGGAGCACCTGGGGTAACGAATGTAAATGTTCCTGCAGGGACAATAGCTGTTCCAAAAGAAGTAGCTGAAACGGCTCGACCATAATAATTATTATCAAATACGTTGTTAACTTTCAAAAATACTTCATTCTCTCGCCATGCATAAGAGGCAACCATATTCCAAATAGAATAAGATTTTATAATATGTCCTGCAGAGCCCGTAGCATTTAGTGTTGCCTGAGCTGTAGACTCAAAAGCTGTGGGGTGCTGCTTTCCAGTAAACACTCCATTCATACTTAAACGTAATCCCTCAAAAGGCTCTCCAAGACGCTTTAAAGGCCAACAATGAAGCCCAAAAGACATTCGATTCTCAGGCACTTGACCTAGAGTCCTCTCATCAGCAAGAGCACCACCTCCATCCGTCTCACGAACATAGGCATGTGTCCACGTATACGTTCCATATAAATTTACTTCTTGAATGGGATTCATCTGAAGACTCGCTTCAACACCCGTACGTCGACTTTCACCAATATTAATATTTCGACCAAAAGGAGTTGCTGGTGTCAGCGAAGTAGAATCAAACACAATTTCATTTTCAAGGTCGATTAAAAAATAACTCGCCTTAAAAGAAGCTTTATCTCCAAAACGCAAACGCGTCCCAATTTCATAACTATCTGATTCTTCTGCTTGTAAATTTGCATTTAATCCAGCTGCAAAGGGCGCTAACTCACTAATAGTAGGAATACGAAATCCTTGCGAATAATTGGCAAATACATCCATATTCTCTCTTAACTTAAAAACAAGGCCTGTTGAGATACTGGATTTTCCTAAACGAATACTTTGATTATTGGTAGGGGTTAAATCATCCGTCGTTTTAAGACGGTGTAAATCATGACGCACTCCTACATGAGCAATCACTTTTTTGAAAAAATTTACTTTTTCTTGCCAAAAAAGGGAAATACTGGATGTGGACGAACTCCTCTCTGTCTCTCGAGCAGCCGCTTCATTGACATTCCCACCAAAAGCATCCTGTTGTAAGGAATATTCTGAAGCATCTCTAAACTCCATACCGATAAGACTTCGATGCTTAAATCCTTTAAAGGTATCTTCATAAGCTGCTTGCCAAATAAGATCTGTTTGTCGGGTTTTATTTGTGGTTAAATCCGTATCAGGATTAGAACCCGTAACAAAATCAACAAATGTCGCTGAGGTGGAATAAAAATGAATTAAGTTGGTTCGCCAACTGGCTAAAACTGAAGTAACAATTTTATTGTCCCAAAATTTCTTTTCTCCACCAAAAGAAATAATCGAATTTTTAAAGTCTCTTCCATCTAAGGGTTTAAGTGTTTGATCATTGGTTGCCTGATATTGGCTTAGCGTGAGTTCTCCAGGGTTAGAGATCGCATCATCAATATGTTTAAATCCAAAATGGAAACGTCCCGTATCTTCTGGAAGCTCGTAAGAAAGTTTTATATCAAAAGAAGTGATTCGATACTCCGAGTTTGTCTTAAATCCATTACTCACATTACGCCCTCCATTGAAGTAATATTTAAACGCGCCTCCCAAGGGTATCCACTTATCTTTTAACGTTCCACTAACCCCCTGGTTAAAACGAACGCCATCAAAACTAGACCAATCAAACCCACCAAAAATACTAATGGGTTTATCACTGGGTTTACCCGTCGTAATATGCACAACACCAGCAAAAGCATTACTTCCATAAACAGGCGAAGCAGACCCTCGATCTATCTGAACAGAATCAACATCACTCATCACCAATAAGGGGAAGTTAACAGCAGCACCATCCACTTCATTCACACGAACTCCATCTACTAAATAAACAACAGCACTACTTTCAGTGAATCCGCGTAGACCAAAATTAGCATCAATACCATTGCCAACCTGATCAAACAAAAGAGCCCCTTCAATATCTTCTACCGCTTCTTGAAAGGTGTTGGAATGCTTTCGAGACAAGTCTTCTCTAGATTTATGAGTTACATTATAAGGAACTTCATCAAGCTCTGTATCAAAACTCGGAAGACGAGAAACGAGAATAAAAAAAGGAGAAAACGGAATTTCTTCTGTTGAAAGTGTTTTTGCCTCTTCATCAGCAAAAACAGGTTTAGAAAAGAGGAAGACGGTGAGAATAAATAAAAACAGAATTTTTCGCATGACAACCTTTCATCTCTGCTCGGAGATTGGGTTACAACTTAAATGGCAGGTCTTCTGACTTGGTAAGTTAACTCTAATGTGTAACCCTTCCCGTAATTTACAGTGGGTTACAACTGGAGCTTACCGACAGCGGCGGCACCGTGGAGCAAACAGAGTAAAAACTCTATTCCTCACTTCCCTTTTAAAGGAAAATTACTTTTCCTCACCCTTCAAGTTTGAATCAGCACTACAAACAGCTAATTCGTTATTATGAAATATATGTTCTTTAACTGGCTTTCCACCAATTAAATGTTCATCGACAATTCGATCGAGTAACGCTTGATCGACGTGACTATACCAAATCCCTTCTGGATAAACAACTAATAAAGGCCCCTTTTCACAGACCCCTAAACACTGGGATTTACTTCTTCTTATGGTATCTGGAGCTTTCTCAGCTAATTGTTCTTTTAAACGTTTGTAAATTGCAGAAGACTCCTCACCCGGAGTACATGCAGAACCAATACACACAAATACATGTTTATTATATTTTTCCATAGGTTAATCTCACTTTATATAGTTAGATTCAAATCAAAAACATTTGTTTGGCACCACTTAGTTAGGTACCCAGTGTGCCGGGTTAACAACCTGGCACACATCAAGATTTCTTTACTCTGATGATTTTCCGAAATATTTTTTGATAAAAAAGCTGGGATGGACTGAAAGTAGCGGCACTATTACGTCACTAATTAAACAAGGAACAAAAATAGCCACAAATAAAATGCCCACTACGGGGGCTAATTCGCTTAAATAAACTTGCTCTGAAAAAGAAAAAATGTAAATTCCAGAAGCCGCGGAAGAAACAAAGATATGGAATAAGTGACTCCAACGTGAACAATGCTCAAAACCCTTTAACCAAATAAGTCCTAGGTTTGTTCCAAGCAAAGCAACTAACACAATAGCTACAGGATGCTCTAACCCACACAAATGAAACTCGGGTATCTTTCCCATCATGGAAACACCCCAATAAGGAATTAAGGTATCTGAAAGAGTACAAAGAAAAATTGAAGAAATCATTCCCACAACGACAGAACGCCCATAACTAGACTCATAATAAGTCATTAAAGCAGAAGCCGCTGCAGCACTAAAAAAGATGTGAAGGAAATGAGTAAAGTGGAAAGCTTCTTCTGAGAAGACAATATTAAGTTTATAGCTACCAACAATCATCAAAAGAATTCCAAAAACAAGACCAATTAAGGTAAAAGGTAAATGTCCTAGAACTTCTGTTTTTAAAATAGGAATTAAATCCCTACTCTCATCATGATGATCATGAGTGTGTTTATGACCTTTACGAATTTGTGTCATTAGCTTTCACCTGAACTTCTATTTCTTTTATAACGTAATCTTCCTGTTTTACCTCTTCAGGCTCTTCAGATTTCTCATTTAAATTTGGGTCACTAACTTCTGGAGTTGATTGAATCACCTCTACCTTTTTAGGCTCTGGGAAATCCTTAATCATATCTTTAGCCACTTTTTCCATCAATCGATCATAATATTCTTTTACAAAAGAAGAGACATCTCTTTGATGTTGACGCATTCGAAATAACTTCTTCTCTATCACCTTATCCCAAACCATCTCTCCATTAGCATTAATCATTTGAATCGTATAACCAATCCAAATATGGCCCGTATCATCAAACTTCTCTGGTTCCCAATAAGTTATATTGATGTACAAGTATTGGTCTGCACCAATCTCTTCATTCAATTTTTTAAATTCAATTTCTTGGCCTAAGTATCCTAACGTATTAAACTCCGCAAAAACATCTACAGGATTCAACACCCCCCATTTTTGCCCCTTCAATCTCCTACCTACTTCGATATAGATTTTTTTGGGTACAAAAGTAGGGTTTTTAGCATTGGAAATATTTTGTGATTTAAAATTCACTCCTTGAAGAATAGGGCCACCGTACTTAGTGCTTTCGAATTTATCAAATAAACTTTTTCCTGTTGGAGCTGTCAAAGGGCGTCCCGTCGTATGGCCTACAGGCAAAATAGCTAATGTAGCCTTGGGAGCAACATCTTCTACTTTTGGAGCTTCTTTTTTACCGAAGAAAAGAAAGCCTGAAAAAAGAATAGGGACAATAAGAGTAACAACTATAAGAATGGGGATTTTGAAAAGATTTTTCATAGTTAAATAGGTTTATCGGTTTTCTAGCGGAATGTATTTTAAATCTCTTTCACCCACGTAATCACATTCAGGGCGAATTAAACGATTGTTATCCGACTGCTCAATATCATGAGCACACCAACCTGCTGTTCGTGCAGCAGCAAAAATAGGGGTATAAACTTCTACAGGTAAACCTAAAAGGTAGTACAAAGAAGCACAAGGAAAATCTACATTAGGAAACAGATTTTTTTCTTCTTTGAGAATTTTCTCAACAATATCTGCTATTTCATACCATTTCATGTTTCCTAATTTTTCAGAATATTGTTTATTTAATTTTTTAAGCAAAGGAGCTCTAGAATCTTGAACTTTGTAAACACGATGTCCAAAACCCATAATCTTTTTCTTTTGCGCTAAGGCCTCTCGAACCCATGCTTCTGCTTTTTCAGGTTCTCCAATTTCAATTAGCATTTCCATAGCTTTTTCATTAGCACCCCCGTGCAAGGGTCCTTTTAATGTCCCAATAGAAGACGTAACACCGGAATAGATATCAGACAAAGTTCCCATCGTAACGCGGCCCGCAAATGTAGAAGCATTAAAGCCATGCTCTGCATATAAAATCAAAGATGCATCAAAAACTCGAACAGCCTCATCATCAGGTTCTTCTCCTCTAAGCAAGATAAGAAAATGTTTAGCCCAAGAGAATTCTGATTTAGACTCCACAAGATCTTTATTTTGAGGAACTAAAAAACTACCCGCTACTAAAGCAGGCATTTTCGCAATTAATCGAAAAGCTTTTCGAACATTAGCTTCATGAGAAGAGTCCCCTCGATCAGGATCAAAAAGAGCACTAAAAGAAACCGCTGTTCTTAAACGATCCATAGGATGAGCTTCTACAGGAAGCTTTGTGAAAAGCTCCATAACCTCACGTGAGACTTTTCTTTCATTCACCAAAGTCTGATTAAATTCTTTAAACTCTTCTTGAGACGGAAGATGTCCCATAACCAAAAGAAAAGCAACTTCTTCAAAACAAGCATTTTCTGCTAATTCATGGGCATCATAACCACGATACGTTAATTTGTCCCCTGTGGGGTCTACTTGAGAAATAGCGGAACTACCTGCGGTTATACCTGCTAAACCAGAGGATTTTAATGCGGATGTTTTTGGATCACTCATATTTTGTGTTACCTATCTATTATATTTTTGATACTGAACTAAACGATATAATTCCTTACGCGTCTGCATTTGCTTTAAGAAAGACTTCTGACTACCCTTCTTAGGCAATGCCTTTAGAAAACTTTCCGTTTGCTTCATAGAGAGTCTAAACGCGCTCAATGGAAATAGTACGATATTATACCTAAGCTTTTCAAACTGTCTAATAGAAATATAGGGAGTTTTACCAAATTCAGTCATATTAGCTATTAAAGGAGCCTTTATTTGGCTTCTAAACCGCTTAAATTCCTCTATCGACTGTAATGCTTCTGGAAATAGAGCATCCGCCCCAGCAGCAATATAAGCTTCACTTCGGGTTATAGCAGAGGCTATTCCCTCCACCGATCGCGCATCCGTTCTGGCAATAATCATAAAATTCTTATTTTTCCGAGCCTTCACTGCAGCTTTAATCTTCTCACACATCTGATGCGTTGAAACGAGTTCTTTGCCCTTTAAATGACCACAACGCTTTGGAGATTTTTGATCTTCTAAATGAATCGCAGAGGCGCCGATCGTTTCAAATTGTTTGACCGTCTTAGCCACCTGAGCAGGTCCACCAAACCCCGTGTCTGCATCACAAATTACAGGAACTTGCACAATCCGAGTAATATATTTCATAGCCCAAACCATCTCTTCTCGAGAAAGCAATTCTAAATCAGGAAGCCCCGCCAATCCATTGACAATTCCAGCCCCTGAAGCATAAACCCCAGGATAACCAGCTTGCTGAATCTGCAATGCTACAGCAGCATTAAACGCCCCCGGAAACACATAAGTCTTTCCGCTCTTCAATAATTGGCTTAAACTTTTTTTCTTTTTCATAACTCTTAAATACCTTTCAAAAGCATTGTCATTCCCGAAATCTTCTGTCGGGAATCCATATCCTTTATTAAAATCAATTGTATTTAGCTAATGAAGTGGATCCCCGACAGATACTTTCGGGGATGACAAATTTTATCCAATCCTTAGTAAATTAAATAATTGATCGAAATTTTTTATCTTTTCAATATTCCACAATAAGTCTAACACTTTATTTTGCTTTCGCGTGGGCAATACAAATTTTGTTAATTCTCTAAATTTATTTTCAACCTCTATATCTGACATTGGGTTTTTAAAATGTCCTTTGGGATAAGAAACAGAATGTTGAATAGGTTTTTTGTTTCCCTCTAACCAAATTTTAATTTGGCAAGTCAGTTTATTCGGATAATCCCGAGTCATTTTTTTATCTTCACTGATTTTTATTTTCTTCATTAGCTTCAACACCTGCAGATCTTTTATTTTTTTGTCCGAGTATTGTTTTAATGTCATTTTTCCATCCAATAAACTTCGTGCTACTACGAAAGGCAAACTATGATCTGCTGTTTCTCTTTCCTTAGGCTTCCACTTTTGTGGATCCTTCACAATTATTTCAAGAGCAACATCATAGGTTTTAATTTCAATTCGTTTTATTTTTTCTTTTTTGTTTATTTCTGATTTTAAAATTAGGGCAGCTTCAACAGCAGCTTGACTGTGATACTCCACTGGATAATTTTTAATATAGGTATTCAATATTTTATAATCTCTATTTTTAAGTTTTACGTTAAGAGGACCAGAGACAATTTTCTCCACCCCCTTCTCTCCCTCAACAATAGGGTTAGGCCCTGTAAACCCTGACTGAGCTAATAAACAAGAGAAAACAGCTTGGCTGGACACATGAGCAAAGGCTGAAGCTTTCCAATAAGATATCTCACCAACACGTGTTTGACGTAAAGCCATATTCGCTACAGCAGATAAACTCAAAGCATGTTGTAATTGAGCCGTAGACAGTTTCATTAACTTTCCGGCACCTAAACTCGCAGAAAAATTACCATAAGACACATGATCCCAGCCCTTTGTTCTTAAACTTTGAGCGTCACATAAACCACACTGTATTTCATAAGATAAAACAATTGCTGTTATTAAATCTTTTCCTGAAGCTTTTGATATTTCCGCGACAGAAAGCAAAGCGGCAATATTATCACTAGGATGAGCTGGTTCTTTAGATAAGTAAGTATCGTTGTAGTCCCAGTATCGTATTAGTGTTCCATTATAAAAAGCTGCTAGTGGAGGGAAAACTTTTTGAGCAGTCCCAATCAACGTAGCTCCTGATTTATCCAATGAAGTTTTATCAATTGTTTTTTTTACAATAGTTGCTGGTTTGGCACGGATAGCTGAAAGCGCACAGCCAAGAGAATCAATTAAGCGAACTTTCGCCTGATGAATTGCTTTTTTAGATATATGGGAGTATTTAAGATGTGAGGAGTAACGACTTAGTTCTTGAGCTAAATTTTTAGAATTTTTTTTAGGCATAACTAATAGTGGATTAAAAAAAGGTGACCGCCACTATAAAGAAACAGTCACCTTTTAAAATACTATAGAGCGGAACCGCCCTTTTCACCGGTACGAATACGGACTGCTTCATCTACATTAGAAACAAATATTTTTCCGTCGCCAATTTGTCCTGTCTTGGCTGCACTAGAAATTGTTTCGACAAGCTTATTAACTTCACCGTCATCAACAATTGTTTCTAACTTAATTTTATGAAGCAAACCTTCATGAGACTGTCCTCTATATTCTTCCGTAATCCCTTTTTGTTTTCCGTGACCTTTTACTTCAGATACGGTAACTCCAGGATAACCAGAAGCACTAAGAGCATCTAATACTTTTTGTAATGTACTTGGACGAATAATTGCTTCTACCTTTTTCATTTAATTTATCCTCCTAAGATTACAGGTTATAACCAGATTCACCATGTTGTGTTAAATCAAGCCCAGTTTCTTCATCCTGAGATTGAACTCGAACACCCATGATTAAATCAATAACTTTTAAAATAATTAATGTCATTACGAAAGCATAAACAATGCTAATGGCACAAGCAATAATCTGAACCATGAATTGATTAGGATTTCCGTAAAGCAATCCGTTACCTGCATCTGGATTAACAACAGCAGAAGCTAATAAACCGGTCAATAAAGCACCTGTTAAACCGCCAATACCATGAATACCAAATACGTCTAAAGAATCATCGTATCCAAACGCTTTAACCTTTAACAGAACTGCCAAGTAACAAACAACACCAGCAACAGCTCCAAGTAAAATAGATGCTACAGGACCTATGAAACCAGCAGCTGGTGTAATAGCAACTAAACCAGCAACAGCACCTGAAACAACTCCTAACGCTGTTGGTTTTCCTTTAATCATCCACTCCGTAAACATCCAAGCTAATGCAGCACTAGCAGCAGCTGTGTTCGTTACAAGAAAAGCATTAGCTGCTAAACCATTTGCAGCAAGAGCACTACCCGCATTGAATCCAAACCAACCAAACCATAGTAAGGCTGTTCCTAAAACAGTCATGGTTAAATTATGAGGAGACATATCCTCTACTCCATAACCTTTTCTTTTTCCAATAAGCAAACAAGCGGCTAAAGCAGAAAAACCAGAACTGATATGTACAACAGTACCACCAGCAAAGTCCAATGCTCCCATGTTTCCTAAGAAACCATTATCTCCCCACACCCAATGACATAAAGGATCATAAACGAGTGTAGCCCATAAAACAGTAAATAGAAGTAAAGCGCTGAATTTCATTCTTTCAGCTAACGCACCTGTAATCAACGCAGGTGTAATGATGGCAAACATTCCTTGAAAAGCAACAAATACAAAATGAGGAATATTATCTGCATAAGGGCCAGGTTCTTGACCAACACCCTGCAAACCTAAGTAGTCCAAACCACCAATTAATCCTGAACCGACATCTGGTCCGAAAGCAAGTGTGTAACCCCATAAAACCCACTGAACACTAATCACACACAAAATAATAAAACTTTTCATGATCATGTTAAGTACATTCTTTGTTCTAACCATTCCGGCATAGAACAAACCTAACCCTGGAGTCATTAACATAACCAAGGCTGCACACAACATAATAAATGTGGTGTCTCCTGTATCAATGCCAACTCCTTGGGCAAATACATTTGTTAAAGGGAATAATGAAAAAACTCCCCCAAACAAAACCCACTTCATCATATTAGACTTAAATATTTTTTTTAGTTTCATTTATATTTTCTCCTATGCACCCTAAACAACCGTCAGGGTTTTAATGATAAAAAATAAAGAAATTACCAGAAAAACAAGCAAAAATAACTGCTTAATATGGCCGATCCGAGGCTAATATACGTAATATAACTCTCAAATGCAACTGATTAATATAAAACCGGCTTTTGGCTTTTGGCTGTTAGCTTTTAGCCTAAAAATAATAGGGTTTTTAATGAAGTGTGTGCTAAAAGCCAAAAGCTAATGGCCAAAAGCTGTTTTTAGGAAAATTTTATTTTGACGGAACTACTGCAGAGTTAAGCGCTGGCGATTGAACGCCATTTTTGAACTGTTGCCATGGGAATTGATGACCTGGGCAGTCGGTGTTTTTACCCACCACCTGATTATGCTTAATAATATTTTCTGAAGCAATATTAAATTGTCTTTGGAGCTGAGAAACTAAAGTAGACAAAGCAGATAACTGAGAACTAGATGGAATTTGTTCATCAAAATTTCCAACAAGACAAATTCCAATGCCAACTTTGTTCATATTCATTGCATTACAATGAGCACCATCCATTTGTTTGACCCAACGGTGACCAATCTCTAGCTGTCCATCTCTTCTCCTTGATGAACCATTACCAATAACAAAATGATAACCCAGTCCATTCCAAAAGCCACGCTTTCTATGTTGCTTATCAAAAATGTCTGCATTACCTTTGAATGTAGCACTGTGATGAATAACGATATGAGTCCATCGAGGAGCAGGTTCTACATTAATAAATTGTTCAGCACCTGGAATAAATATTTTTTGGCCTACTTCAATTTTTGAAGCATCCACAATTCGATTAACCTTCATCAACCTTTCAATGTCTATTCGATAAGATTGACTGATACGCCACAAATTTTGTCCTTTATCAACAGTATGATAAATTCCCTTACCAGAATCAATGGGGCCACTGGTAGCACAGCTAGCTAACAAGAAGCTAACCATCACAATAAAGATTCTATTCATTACTAAAGTATTAGTTCGGAACAATGGATTAAGACTCCAATTTAATTACTTAAAAATAGATTAAATAAACACCAATTAGTGCTTCATGATAATCGACCAAAATAAGATTAACCTTAAAGACAAAAAGGGCCAAATATCATTAATGAGGTACTATAATATTTGGCCCTATCCTTAGGACTACTTTGAGAGAATTTCTTTTCTCTTTAATAGTTCTTTAGCGTAACGAGATTGTAATCCACCCATTTTCTCATCACAAACTTTTAGTTTCGCTTCAACTTCTTCTAAACTTAAACGGCTAAGCTTAATTCTTTTTTGTTCTCCATCTTCAGCAGGAGCCTCTTCAGCTTTTGGCTCTTCCTTTTTCTCTTCAGCAGGAGCTTCCTCAGCTTTTGGAGCTTCTTCTTTTACTTCTTCAGCCTTAGGAGCTTCTTCTTTCTTTTCTTCTACTTTAGGTTCCTCAGCAGGTTTTTCTTCCGCCTTTGGTTCTTCCTTCTTTTCCTCAGCTTTTGGCTCTTCTTTTACTTCTTCAGCCTTAGGAGCTTCTTCTTTTACTTCTTCTTCCTTCTTTTCTTCATCTGACATAATAAACAATCCCTTCTTTGAGTTCGTTAACGAGTGAAACATTATACAGGATATCGCATATTTGTATTCTATAAAAGTGTTCCCGGTCTAAGACCCGGCACACCAGGTGCGTAACTAACGGTGCCAAATAAATTTATTCAATTCGAATCCACCTAGCTCTTGCGAGATATAAGGCTGAAAATCAAGAATCAAGCAAAATGTAAGTTATTTACCTATAAGCAAATAACTTCAACTAGCTAACTCCTTATTCTTATTACGTTAAGAACCCTTTTTCTTTAACTCTAATTGAGTAATTCGATGGCCATCCACTTTCTTAATTTCAGCATTCACCGAACCAAAATCTATTTTCTCACCAACCCTAGGAACATGGCCTACTAATGAAGTTAAATAGCCATTAAGCATAATATAATCTCTTGCGGGTAAATTTGCTCCCAACTCTTCATTTACTTTTTCAATAAGACAATAACCACTCGTTACATAGGTATCTTCCCCAGTCTTTTGAATATCCGTAAATCGCGTGTCATACTCATCTTCAATTTCACCCACAATTTCTTCAATGATATCTTCTAAAGTGATGAGTCCCACTATTTTTCCGGCAGGGTTTTTAACAATTGCCATATGCGATTTTCCACGCTGAAACTCTTGTAATAAATCGCTAATCTTTTCTACAGAAGGCACAAATGTTGAGGAATCCATTACATCTTGAAGAATAATCAAAGATTGATTTTCCCAAAATGAAAGCAAATCTTTTATCTGAACAATCCCAACAATATTTTCTGCAGAACCTTCATATACAGGAAGTCGAGAATAACCAGCGTCAATAACACTTTCCATAATCTCTTCGTAAGTTGCTTTTATATTCAAAGAAACCATATCTGATAACGGGGTCATTGCTTCACGGACAGTCATATCACCAAAACGAAATACTTTCCGCAACATTTGCCCTTCTTCTTTTTCAATATGCCCTTCTTCTTCTCCCATCCGAATCAACGCTTTAATTTCTTCTTCAGCTAAAAGTGATTTACTTTCTCTTAATGGAATTCCAAATAAGCGTAAAACTAAGCGCGTAATTAACGTAAATATCCAAACAAAGGGAGTGAAAATCCAAATTAATATTTGCACAGGAATCACAACCATAAGAGATGTATTTTCAGGACGCTTAGCAGCAATTGTTTTTGCTGTCACTTCCCCAATAATAACTAATGTGGTAATAACAATAGTTGCAGCGGCAACAGCTTGCTGTTCATTCCCAATCAAATTAAAAGCTATAGCAGTCGCTAAAGAAGCAGCTAATAAATTGGCAATATTATTCATCACCAATACAGTTCCAAATAAATTTTCTGGATTTTCTAGAATCTCATAAGCTTTTTTTGCACGCTTAGATCCCTCAGAAACTCTTTGTTTTAATTTATTGCGATTAACAGAAATTAAAGCTGTTTCAGACAGAGATGTAAATATAGAAAGGAACAAAAGAATTGCTAATAAAATAAGCTCTGCGAAAATTTGTGGACTCACTATGAATCACCAAAGAAATAAGAATAGAAATAATTCGCGGAAGTATTACTGAAATATTTAGATTTTAGAAAAAACTGAGTTTTGTACATATTTGTATTTTAGAAAAAGACGACTGAGTAAACCAGCCGCCTTTTCTTAAATAAGTTTCCTTAAGATGTTGCCTGTAAATTCATTGCTTCTTGTCTTGCCTCATCAGCCAAAGCCGTACTTAAATACCGCTCTCCTGTACTAGGAATAACGACAACAATGGTTTTACCTTTATTTTCTGCTTTTTTTGCAACTTCCAAGGCTGCCCAAACAGCGGCTCCAGAAGAAATACCAACAAGAATACCTTCTTCTTTAGCAACACGTCTCGCAAATTCAAAGGACTTCTCATTAGATACTTTAACCACACTATCAATAATATTTCTGTCTAAAATATCAGGAATGAATCCAGCACCGATTCCCTGAATTTTATGTGGTCCTGGCTCGCCACCAGATAGAATAGGAGAATCTTCTGGTTCCACTGCAACACATTGAAATGAAGATTTCTTTTCTTTAAGAACCTGGCCCACTCCGGTTATTGTTCCACCGGTACCAACTCCTGAAATTAAAATATCTACTTTACCATCCGTATCATTCCAAATTTCTTCTGCTGTGGTATTTCGATGAACTTCTGGATTAGCCAAATTTTTAAATTGCTGAGGAACATAAGAATTAGGTGTTTGCGCAGATAATTCTTCTGCTTTTTTAATAGCACCCTTCATACCATTAGGTCCTGGAGTTAACACTAAATCAGCTCCTAAAAGTTTTAACAATGTTCGACGTTCCATAGACATTGTTTCTGGCATAGTTAAAATCAAACGATACCCTTTTGCAGCACAAACAAATGCCAATGCAATCCCTGTGTTTCCACTGGTAGGCTCAATGATTGTTGTATCTTTATTAATCTTCCCGTCCTTTTCTGCTGCTTCAATCATCGCATTACCAATACGATCCTTAACGCTGCTTAAAGGATTAAAGAATTCTAACTTCAATAAAATTTCTGCATCAATACCTTCAGCAAGCTTATTTAATCGAACTAAAGGGGTGTTTCCAATAGTCTTAGTAATATCATCAAAAACTCTCATTTAACTGTCCTCCTGTTTGAACTGTTTACAAGCACGAATTGTATCATTAGAGTACTGGTTTGTCATCCCGGACTTGATCCGGGATCCAACTCATTGTTTTAGATTCCTACTTTCGCAGGAATGACATATATCTGTTTTTAGTAGTACTAAATTTTTTAAAGATTCTCCCTTAAAAAAGTAAGCGTCTTATCCCAAGCGTCTAAATAAGCTTCTGGATCATAATGCTTATTACTAGGATTAGCAAAAGCATGGTCGGCATCGTAAGAATAAATTTGATGAGGTATACCCGCTTGAGATAAGGCTACATCGAAAGCCTCGACCCAGACAGGAGTAATCCAGCCATCTTTCTTAGCAAAAATTCCCAATACAGGCCCTTTTAATTTTTTCAGTACTTTAGGATCAGTCTCTAGTTTTCCATAATACACAATAGTTGCAGCAATTTTATCGGGATTATCCAAACTAGCTTGAAGTGCCCAACCCCCTCCAAAACACCATCCAAGAGTTGCAACTTTATCTGATGTTAAAGCTAAATAATTAATGGCTGCTGTCAATTTTTGCTTTGCTTGCGTTTTATCAACTTGATTCATAAAAATCTTAGCATCTTCTGGGTCTGATGCCATATTCCCATCATAAAGGTCAATCGCCACAGCATGATAACCTAAATTAGCTAACTGATCCGCAATCGCTCGAATATGGTCATTTAGGCCCCACCACTCATGAATGAGCAAAATAGCGTCCCCATTCCCATCTTTGGGTTTTACCTCATAAGCTATAAAGGGCAGCTTCTTTCCTGCCATGAGCACAATATCATTGCCCACCAGCCCTGTTGGCATATCCTTATTAAGGGGGTGATCTTTAGCTTCTGGCCCTTGAGCAAAGCTTAAAGGAGAATAAATAAGAGAAATAACTAAAGCAAAGCCTAAAAATTTACGAAAATATAACATATTTGTGTCCTTAAAATTATTGAACTGGATACGAGCCTTATAAAACCAATTCTTTTGAACCTATTATACCAGTACAAGCTAAAAGCTTAAGGGAAATCTCATGAAGCGAGAGCAAGTTATCACAGCGTTTTTTTTCGTCCTCTTCATATTTGTATTATTTCAACTTGGACTTATATTTTCTCCCTTTTTTAAAGCTATGTTCTGGGCTGGGATTCTTTCCTTTGCTTTCTTCCCTATTCACAAAGGAATCCGTTATCTCTTAAAAAATAATTACGATACCTTATCTGCTCTCATTACGACATTGATTGTTTTATGCATTGTTCTTCCTATAGCGTTTGTTGTCGTTAGCACAGTAGCTGTTCAGGGAATTAAATTCTATGATTGGGTTTCCAGCACATTCACAGTAGAAAAAGTAAAAGAAATTGTCGCTCAATTAAAAACCTTTAGATGGTTTAATGCCATTGAAGTAAATATTTTAAACTCAGAACAATTTCAAGAAAATCTAACATCCTATGTTCTCAATGCTTCTAAGTTCATTGGAAACTACGCCACAACCTTTTTGGCCAGCATGACTAAAAATGTTTTGGTAATCATCATCAATGCTTTATTGGTCGTCTTTTTTGTTTTTTATTTCTTCTTAAATGGGGAGAAAATTTTTAACTTTATTAAAAACTTCATTCCTATGGAACAAGAAAATAAAGAATCATTATTTAAAAAGTTATCAGACACCTTCTCTGCCGTGGTAAGAGGACAGGTTCTTACAGCATTAATCCAAGGATCTTTTGCTAGTTTAATTTATTGGTTATTGGATTTACCTGTACCTTTATTCTTTGGATTCTTAACCTTCTTGTCTTCAATGATTCCTGTTATGGGAGCCGCAACTATTTGGGTTCCATTTGCCATTTATTTCTTCCTTACAGGACAATACACACAAGGAATTATTCTTTCGGTTACAGGAACATTTTTCATCAGCCTATTAGATAATTTTTTAAAACCTTGGCTGATTGGTGGAAAAACAAAACTTCCTATGCTGCTTTTGTTCTTAGGTATCTTAGGAGGGTTAAGACTTTATGGACTTACAGGAATTTTTCTTGGACCTGTTCTTCTTGCCGTATTTTTTGCTCTAATGAAAATTTATGAAGAGCAATATCTAAAAAAAGTTTAATCACAGACAAAAAAAGAGGTAGTCGCATAAGCAACTACCTCTTTTCTCTTCTTAATAAAAATTTTTATTACTTAGAAACAGAATCAGTTCTAGGTACTTGAATATTTTTAGCAAGCCCTAATAAACCTAAAAAACGAATAGTTAGATAAGTAATATCAAACTCCCACCATTTCATTCCGTGACGTGCTGAAGATTGAAATGCATGATGGTTGTTATGCCACCCTTCTCCAAAACTAACTAAAGCAACCCACCACAAATTTCTAGAATCATCATTACTATCAAAATTTTTATAACCCCATAAATGGGTTGCGGAATTCACAAACCAAGTACTGTGATAAACAAGTACCGTTCGAACTAAAAATCCCCAAACAAAATACTCCACTCCAAAAGCTAATAAAATACCCGCGGATAATAATATTGGAACAAACTGAAAGTTATTCAAGAAGCGATGAACAGGATCCTTGAGTAAATCTGCTGCAAACTTCTCATTCAGATCTTTGGTAGATAATAAATTTTTATCAAAAAGCCAAAACATATGAGACCACCAAAACCCTTTTCTAGGGCTATGAGGATCCCCTTCTTGGTCCGAATATAAATGATGCGCTCGATGGGAGGCTACCCAAAAAATAGAGCTTCCTTGAACCGCCAACATACCAAAAAAAGCTAAAGTATATTCTACCCATTTGGGTGCTTGAAAGCTTCGATGGGTCAATAGTCGGTGAAACCCTAAACAGATGCCTAGGCCACCTGTAAGCCAAAATAAACCTATGCAGGTAAACAGAGCATTCCATGAAAAGAACCAAATACCCGATAAAGCCCCTAAATGGATAATAGCCATCCAAGTCCCACGGATAGTAGCACCTTTTTTTTCAGCTTTTCGTTCTACCTCAGAATTAACTGGAAATAGGTCCGAAATACTCTTATTAAAATTCTGTTCTCTTTTAGTCTTTTTCTCTTCAGAAACTAATGTCGTCGTCAAAATAAATCTCCTTTGGTCAACCTATATAAAGGTCAAATCCTATAAATGCAAAAGAGAACCATAGCATGGGGTATTAATAAAAGCAAGGTGTCGATAGTAAAAATAACACTACTCCTTGCTATGAAAGATGTTATAGCAATAAAAATGCTTGTCATTGCGAGGCAAATAATAAAGACGCCACGGCAATCTCAGATAAAGAATTTTATATTTCCTATCAAGTGATTGCCAAGGCTCCTTTACTGCTGCCTCGCAATGACAGACCTTTCTTGTTACCTGCAGATAAAAAGGTCTGTCATTTTTCTTCTCTTTGAAGACGTTCTATCTTCGAACCTAAAATAAAATCATTCTCTGAGAGGCCTCCGATAGCATGCGTTGATAGTTCAATATTTAAGTTACGATAACCGTATAAATGAATATCGGGGTGATGGTCTTCCAGCTCAGCCACCTCTGCAATTCGATTAATAAACTCTACTGCAGCAATAAAATTTTTCATCACATAAGATTTTGAAATTTGCTTTCCATTGCTTTCTAATTTCCAACCTTCTAAATCAATAATTGCTTTTTGAGCTTCATCCAGACTCATGGGGTGAACACCCCTCTCACACGGTTTACACTTTTTTTCTGTCCAATTCATTTTTACCCCCACGGAATTGTTATTCCTGATTCAACAGCTTTTTCTTTACCTTGTTTTTTTGCTCGAATAAAAAAATCTGCTCGTTTGTTTAAAATCTTTTTCGACAAAATTAATTCAATACCTAAAGGTCGATTTTTTTGATTTAATAACCCTAAGATAATTTCGTTTTTATTAGTTGGCCGATAACGAACTTTAAACTTCATTTCTTCAACTTCTCCCTTTTCATACTCTACCTCAAACCCTAAAGTTAACTTTTGATAAAACGTCCACTGACCTGTTAATACCACAGATCTAAATAATCGCTTAGTACTTCCATGAACTAAAACCCCTACACGAAACATAAGCTGGGCTTTATCTTTATTTAGATGACTATGTCCCACAAACTGCGCTCTAAACCTTAACCGTCTATTCTGATTTCCCCTTAAATAATAATCAATAAATGCTTTTTTTGAAATCTTCCAGTTTCCCCGAAGAATCAACACATGCTCTTTTTTTCTTCTCCGCGTTAATTGCTCTGAAGAAAACCGATAAATTAATTGATGCTGTTTATTAATCTCCCAAACAGATTGAAAAGCCAATCGATCCTGTCGAGACTTTCGATGAGTTAATCGAAAGGATAAACGATTCGATCGATCCACCTGCCATTTACCTTCAAATTGAAAAACACGGGTTCGAGAAGACAATTGATTATCTCTAGTTGTAACAGAAAATATTAGATGATTTTGATCCGCATCCATATAATCTGCCTTTAAAACCAATTGGCCTAAAGATCTATTTAAAATATATTGAAGCTTATGATCCTTGGTTAAGGACCACTTCCCTTTAAGAGATAAAGTGGTTTGAGTAGATCGAATATTTAAATCTTTTAGAATTTTGGCAGGTGTCGATAAGCGATAACGAAGCTGATTTTTATTAGCCAGCTCAAAAAATCCCTTTAAAACAGTAGGTTGTCCTAATAAACGGCCATTTTTTGCTTTTTCTTGGACAACTAAACGATTAAAATCATCTATCCAATATTGGTATCGAGGTCGATAAGCCATGAATGGTCCTTTGTTGTGGCTATTAGCTTTTAGCTCTTGGCTTTTAGCTGAAAATAAAAAATATTTTTTACTTTGGAGGCCAAAAACCAATGGCTAAAAGCCAAAAGCTAATTATTATATTATTAATTATTTTACCCTTCTTTTGCCTAAATATGAATTATAATAAAGCTATTATGATTAGTAACTTACTTTTCTTTCCAGAATCTAGATACGATCAAACTCCAGAGAAATTAGGCCTGTCTTTTGAAGAGGTCCAAATTTCTGTAGAAAAGGACATCTCTCTTTTTGGTTGGCACATAAAAGGAAACCCAGGCAACATCACATTACTTCTCTTACATGGAAATGCTGGCAATATTGCTGGCAGGCTCACTAAAGCTAAAGATTGGGTTGATCAAGGCGTCTCTGTCTTCTTGCTTGATTATCGAGGTTTCGGAAAAAGTACGGGTAAAATTAAACATGAAGAAGATTTAGTCACAGATGCTAAAGCTGCTTTAAAGTGGTTAAATGAAAACAACATCTCTAATGACCAAATTCTTATTTACGGTGAATCCATTGGCTCTTACCCAGCTATTCGACTCAACAAAGAAAATAAGGTCAAAGGACTTGTTCTTGAAGGAGCTTTTTCTGAGGTTAAAGACCTAGCTAAACTCCACTATGGCTCAATCCCCGAATTCGTTTACCAGGATTTTTTAATGAAGAACATTGAACACATTAAAGAAATTCATTCTTCAGCTTATTTCATTCATGGAGAAAATGACGAAACCTGCCCGAAGTGGATGGCTGAGAAACTACATGAACTAGCTCCTAATCAAAAGGATTTCCACATTATTCCTGAAGGAGAACACAACAGTACATACGAAGGTTATCCGGAAGGGTTACTAAAAAAAATTATTAGCTTTTTTTAGTTAGGGAGAGCTTAAAACAATTGGGTACAGTCCCCAATTTGTGCTTGAGGGATTGAAACAAAAAAGGGTGACTGTCACTTTACGTGACTGTCACCCTTTTTTGTTTCAATTACAGAATTCCATATCTTCTCTTGGTATTCTTTGACCATTCGGTGAGTATTAAAATGAGAGGATACCACAATACATTCAATCATCTTATCTATCCAAGACGAGGCAACATTTACTTTTTCATGTTTAAATGTTTCATTGTATAAAGAGGCCACTTCTTCTAGTGACTTATAGAGTTCTATAGAATCTTCTTTTAGACGAAGCTGTGATTCATCTCCAATTTCGTTCCCTTGATGCTCATAACCAAACATCCATCCCATTGGATTATCTTTAGCTTCACAAACCCAACCATCCACGGTACTCATTTGGACAACACCATTTAAAATAGCTTTCATACCACTTGTTCCAGACGCCTCAAACGGCGGCAATGGATTATTAAGCCAAACATCCACACTAGAAGCTAATAACTTACCAAAATACGTATCATAATTTTCAAACATCAAAATGCGCACATCATCGCGTTTATCATTTAATTTATCAATAGCTTCTAGCATTTCATCCATATGCGTTTCTGCTAAATTATCCATTGGATGTGCTTTTCCGGCCAAGATAATTTGTATTCCACCATGCTTCTTACCAATCTCTACCAATCGATCCACATCTTGTAAAATTAAGCTAGGTCTTTTATATGCTGCTATTCTTCTAGCCCAAGCAACTGTTAATACATCTGGTTTCATTTTCCACATACGCAGCAACCAACACAAATGTTTTTTATTTTCTTGATGAGCCTGCCAAAGATCAGCTCTAAAATCATTATTGGTTTTTAACTTTGCTACATTTTTCAGCAACGATGGATCTTGTTTCCAATCTCCAATTTCACTTTCATACTTTTCCAACAAATCATTAATTGATTGGCTCAACCACGTGTACGTATGAATACCATTGGTAACAAACTGCATCTTATCTTTATATTCAGGAAACTGTTTAGCCATCACTTCTTCATGTTTTTTAGAAACAGCATTTACCTTACTAGCCGTGTTTAATGTGAAAACAGTTAAATTAGCGACATCTTTATACTCAGGATCTTTTCCATACTTATAGAGTAAATCATAATCTTTCTTAGATATAACAGGTTTTAAAGCACTATCGTGAAATCGATCATGGCCTGCAGCAACAGGTGTGTGACAGGTATAAGCAAAATGATTAAATAAATCTTCAGGAGTTTGATCAGTAGACATGTTTGCTTTTTCAACAAAAGCAAAAGCCGCATGCCCTTCATTCAAATGACATAAAGAAATGTCATAGCCCAACTCGGCTAATAATTGAATTCCACCTTTTCCTAGAATTAGACGTTGAAACAATCTCCAGTTTTCATCATCACTTCGGTATAACTGTCCTGTAAGTTTACGGCCAAACTCCGAGTTCTCTGGTAAATTAGAATCTAACAATAATAAGGGAACTACATGCTTTTGATCAAAACTATAGACATAGTATTTCCAAGGTCGGAGTGAAATCGTTTCGTTTTTAAATTGAATTTGAATTCGATTGGTTAATGGAACTAGACCCGGATAAGAAACAGGATCCCACCGCATTTCTTGAGGCCTTTGCCCATCCCCAAACCAAAAATTTTGTTTGAAATAACCGGAGTTCCATAAAATACCCACACCCATAATAGGCACACGCAGATCGGCACAACTCTTTAATGTATCTCCAGCTAAAACTCCCAGTCCACCACTGTATATAGGTAAATCTAATCGCTTATCAATACGAATAGTAAAATAATGATCCATGGCACGAAGGTTTGAAAAAACACCATGTTGTGTGAATTTATTTTCAGGTCTTAAGGGTTCTTTGCTATGAAAGGTATGATAAATACTAGGCGCTAACCCGTATTCCATTGAGAAGTAAGCAATAGATTTCTGCTGTTTACTTCGAAGTTTCTCTTCGGCCTCGATAATAGCACTGATGGGATAACCAAAATAAAGCTTATCCGTAATATCATTCGTATACCGAGCACCAAAACCCTCAACAGGCACCAGTTCCAAGAAGTGATCTAAGTTAGTCTTTGCCATAAGAGAGGAATTATAGGCATACCCCATAGCTTTTACAAGTGAAATAGAGGTGGGGAGTTGCCCCACCTCGGGGTATGTTTTTGCTGCCCTAACACGTGCAGCAAAAGCACACCCACTCGGGTGGCCCCAAACTAAAATTGATAGAGGAATATAAATGTGGCGTTGAAGGGAAACGGTCGTTGGGTGAGAAGGGAGAAAGAGAAAGGCAATCATCTTAATATCGAAAAAGATGATTGCCAGCAAGGATGGTCCACAAAACAGGACCATCGGACTAAGGACTCCTAAGATTCAGCTGTCCTTATCTTAGGATTCATTCATGAGTAATTAAGCCAAGTTAGGACCTCTTTGTCATCCTCGAGCGACCCCGAAGAATCTAAGGTTTTTGCCTTAAAGGAGCTTATTAATGAGATCCTTCGCTTGCGCTCGAGGATGACAAGCATTTCAGTCCAAAACAGGGACGGTTCTAGACTATCTAGAACCGTCCCTAGTGTTAATAGCAATTACCCAAAATAAATAAGGAGGGCAATTCATTGGCCACATCTTTATTCCGGCAGCGGAACAAAAAGGAATCAGCTGTCCTTGCTGAGACGCGCTCTGTCGACCTACGGCAAGCGGCTCCTCTCCCCAGTTTTCTCACTCTCACACGACCGTTTACCCTCAACGCCACTCAACATGGAGTTAATCCCCCGTAGAATGGGGTCCCCCCGAGCGGGTATGCTTTTGCTGCCCGTGTTAGGGCAGCAAAAGCATACCCCGAGGTGGGGCCAATCTCTATTAATTATTATTCAATCAATTTTAATTTTTCGAGAAATTTTTCTGGAGGTAGGAAGCCAATAATTCTAGCTTCAGGAACTTGTTCACCACGGGAATTATAAAAAATTAATGTTGGCACTCCTCGAACTTGAAATTTCTCTAATGCCATCTTTGATTCAGGAGCATCTAAGGAAGTAACATCCACACGCAATTTTTTATAACTAGAAACAGCCTCTGCTACAGAGTTATTGGAAAAAGTAAATTTGTCCATTTCATGACAAGGAATACACCAGTCCGCAAAAAAATCAATCATAATAGGCGAAGCTTCTTCACGATAAACAGCTAACTTTTCTTCAGAATATTCTTCCCACACCATTGGCTCTGCCCGATTAGCTTGTTGGTTGAGAAAAAATATTCCTAGGGAAATAACAAGAACACCTAATCCCCACTTCACTCGTTTAAAGACAACAGATTGATTTCCGGACTTGTTTAAAAACCCAAGATAAAGACCACCCAAAACCAAGACTACAGGCATCACCCATAATAATAATTTAGGCACAAACGCTAAAGCAAGAAAGTAAACACCCGTTCCAAAAAGAAGCACCCCAAATAAACGCTCAACCCAAATTAACCAGGCTCCTGAGCTAGGAAGTTTTTCCATTAAATTAGAAAAAATTCCTAATATCCAATAAGGAGTTCCTAATCCAAGAGATAAAATAAAAAATGCAAAGAACCCATAGACAGGATCATTAATCGTTCCCACCAACGTCAGTAAAGCAACTACGGGTGGTCCAATACAAGGTGCCGCAAAAACACCCACAAAAAGACCTGCAATATAAATTCCTAATAAATTAGCATTTCTCTTTGATCCCACAAAAGCAGTAAATTTTGAAGGGAGTTGAAATTGATAAAGCCCAAACATTCCAAGGGCAAGAATAAACATCAAGAGACCAATGGTCATTAACACCCATTTATTGGCTAGCCAAACACCAAAAAAACCTCCGGATAAAGAAGCAATAACACCCAGAGTGCTGTACATGGTTGCCATACCAAACACATACATGGATGCTTTAAGTACGCGTTGCGCTAACGATGCTTCAGCACCACCTTTTCCAAACAAGGCCACAGTAACAGACAGCATAGGATAGACACACGGGGTCAAGTTAAGTGCTAACCCAGCTAAATAAAAACCAATAAAGGATATTAACTCCGACATATAAAGGCTCGCTGTACGGAATGCGAAATGCGAATTGCGCAGAACAAAGGCTTAAAAGCATAAAACAAACGCATTGATAGTTTCTATGTTTTAGTCTTGCGCAATTCGCATTCCGCAATTCGTATTTCGTATTTTAATATGGTTTGATGATGTCATTTTCTAACCAAGTATATTCATCGGACAAAATATCCTTAGCTATTTGGCAAGAAAACTTGTCATCTTTATTGAACAACCGTGAAAACTCCGATTGTATCTGAATTCGGGATTGACGGCAAAACAAATCAGCAAGATCCTTTGCTTTTTTGCCTTCATTTTGAGGATCTTTATTGAGGAGACGTTGTGCATTAGCGCACGTGGTGGCCATAGCAAATAGAAACGTACCTACATTTACCAACCGCGCTAAAATTTGTTGTTTCTTCTCTAACCCTTGTTGATATATTGCCATAACATGAAACAGATTACGCGCTAGTTTATGGGTTCTTTTATTCACAAATTTTAAGTGTTTGTTCAATACGGGATCTAACATTTGACTCGTAATCTTATTTAAATAAATCCACTGTTTGGGGTACCATAACGCGTAGAAAAGGCCACTCTTAACCGCAGACGTCATTCTCTTTAAGAGACTACGTTTGGGGCTTAAAATCATGGTAATGCGTCTAACATGAGAATCCATGGCTTCTCGAGAAATGAACAAACGCATAATCTCACTAGTTCCTTCAATAATGGTATTAATACGAGCATCTCTTAAAATCCGCTCAACAGGATATCCTGCTTCCCCTCTTGCTTTTAAAGAAGGAGCACTTTCATAACCACGCCCTCCTCGAATCTGAACTGTTTCATCCGCAATTTTCCAACTCACTTCGGTACAAAATAATTTAGCAATAGCTGCTTCAAGACGAATATCCATATTCCCTTTATCTGCAACTAAGGAGGTGTATTGATTAATACTTTCCATCGCAAAAATATCTGCAGCCATTTTAGAAATTTTTGAAGAAACGGCCTCATGCTCTCCAACGGGAGCACCCCACTGATTTCTTTCGGAAGACCATTTTTTACAAATCATCAAACAAACTCGACTCACCGCTGAAGAGGCAGCAGGAATGGTTAATCGACCCGTATTCAACGTGGTTAATGCTAATTTCAACCCCATTCCAACACCTAATAAAACATTTTCCTTGGGCACTTTCACATCTTTAAATCGGAGTAACCCATTTTGAATACCATGAAGCCCCATAAAACTACAACGGTGCAACACTTCAAACCCTGGAGTATTGGTCTCAACAATAAATGCGGTAATCTGTTTTCTCTCACGCCCATTAACCATTTTAGGAGGCGTTTGTGCCATCACAATTAAAATATCTGCCTGAACCCCATTAGTACACCAAAGCTTCTCTCCATTAATAATGTAATGCTCTCCATCTTCTGTAGGAACAGCTGTAGTTTCCATCTTAGCAGGGTCTGACCCCACATTAACTTCTGTTAATGCAAACGCCGAAATGGCACCATCAGCAAACCGAGGTAAATACTTTTGTTTCTGTTCTTCTGTCCCAAACAATAAAAGAGGTTGTGGAACTCCAATACTTTGATGCGCTGATAAATAAACAGCCGTTGAAGCACAGTGACTAGCCACAAGGCCAATAATACGGTTGTAATTGGACTTAGAAAAACCCAAACCACCATACTTTTTAGGAATTTTAATGGCAAAACAACCGAGCTCTGCTAATCCTTTAAGAATTTCATCGGGGATTAAATAATCTTGATCCACTTTGTCAGGATCTAAATTTTCAACAAGGAATTTTTCTAGCCGTGGAAGGAATTCATCTCCAATTTTGATATCTTCTTCGGATTGTTCTGGAAATGGGAATAAATGACTCCAAACAGGTTTTCCATTAAATAAATTCTGGGCAAAACTAGGTAGGGTCCATTCTGTTTCTCGGGAAGACTCTGCTAACTCTAAAGATTTTGCTTTCTCTTTACCAATCTTCTTCTCATCAATAATATCATCCATGATAGCCTCTTTTGTTATGAACTAAGTATAACACAATAATTAATCTTCATATAAATAACGGCAAATACTTAAGAGAAATGCAGAAATTAAATAGAAAATTAAGAGTTAGTTGCCCCACCTCGGGATATGTTTTTACTGCCCTAACACGTGCAGCAAAAGCATACCCGCTCGGGGGGACCCCATTCTACGAGCGGATAATACATGTTGAGTGACGTTGAGGGGAAACGGTCGTGTGGGTGTGTCGAATGTGGGAGGGGAGCCGCTTGCCCTAGGTCGACAGAGCGCGTCTCAGCAAGGACAGCTGATTACTCTTTGCTCCGCTGCCGGAATAAGGATGGGACCCATAAAATTACTGTCCCCTTATTTATTTTGGGTAATTGGAACTGAAAGGGTTGTCATCCTAACTTGGTCTAATTACTCATTGATCAACCCTAAGATAAAAGATAATTGAATCTTAGGAGTCCTTACATCCGACGGTCAGGCTTGGACAGTGACCGTCCATGCTGGAAATCGCCTTTTTCGATATTAGTAGGCGATTTGCCTCTCTCCTTTTTTCCACTACCCAACCCCACGCTTCCACTCAACGCCACTAAACATGGAGTTAACCCCTCATAGTATGGGGCCCCCCGAGTGGTAATGCTTTTGCTGGCCGTGTTAGGACAGCAAAAACATTACCCGGAGGTGGGGCAACCCCCTCTTAATTTTTAAATTATTCGAGGTTCTTCTAGGGGCAAGTCCACAGCAATCGGAGAATGATCTGATATTTTTGGAGAGAGTCTTGTATTCATTTCTTCTAAGGTGATAGCATAATGAGGAGCAAACCGATAACTTCCATAAACGTCTTTAGGATCAAACAGCTGAACCGGTTTCACAAAAATCCAGTCCAAGCGATATTTTCCAATAGCATTAAAAAAAGTTCTATCCCACTCAAAAGTCATTTTAAATCCAACAGAATCTCTCTCATTCGAGTTGGATAACTTCCGAGCCTTCTGATTTATAGATCTCTTTTTATCCCCCCTAAAATCAAATCGTTTTCCATCATAAAACTTAAACTGCTCTATCGCTTTAAACAATCCTTTTACTCTATTGGGTGCAATTATAGGAATATGAAAAGAAGTAGGATTTTGAAAATTTTTAGTCAAATTAGAAAAGGCACGTCCAATATTAAGAGCCATTCCCTCAGGAGTTAAATAGGCAACTGCCTGAGAAAACAAAAACGTAGGATCTGTCCCCATTCTTCTTATCTCTCTTTTCACCGATGTTGGGCTCATGTCTCCCCCCACAGAATTAAAATCTCCTGCCAGAACAACTGGGTTTTTTACATCATAAATGTAATTCAGAATTTCTTTCATCTGAACTTCTCTTTTCTTAGCAGTACACTTAACTTCCAAATGGACATTGATAACAGTAAGTGTTTCATTAGGAAGTTCTGGCACATGTAAATCCACACGCAAGAAAACACGGCCTCCTATTTTCATTTCTCGAAACAATTTCTCTAGGAATACATTTTTAGCTGCACTTCTTTTGACCTTCTCCAGAAATGGAATCCTACTCTTTTCTTCATGATACCAATCATAAGCCTGATATTTTAACTGAAACAATTCTACGTTCTTTATTGGGTAACGACTTAATACGGCAGAACCAAACAAACCTTTATATTGCTCGGAATTAACTTTAAATGTTTTATATAATTCCTCATTCAAACTTCCGTCTTCATACATAAATGCTTCTTTTAATCCTAAATTGACGGGGTCTATTTCCAGCTGTTCAACACCATAAACATAATTCATGCCGAGCGCATCAGCTAATTCTTTAACCGAATTTTTATACTGAGATCGTTTAACACCAATATCCATTTCTTGAAGCACAATAATATCTGCTTTCTCTAACCAATCACGTTGATCCATAATCTCTCTGAACTGTTTTGAACCGGGTGGATACTGATATGGATCAATAAGCCCCTGAAACTTTACTTCATCTGTGAAAGCAACAATTGCCTGCTCTAGTCCAATTGATTTTTCAATATTCCAACTAACCAACCGAATAAAAGGCCCTAACTTTGCCTTTCTCAGATTCCTGGGTTTCACTCCAGAATAATAAGCTTCATTACTAATGATAGGAGTTGTGAACAATTTATCGATTTTTGTTTGAAGGTTTGTGGAAGGATAAGGATTTTTTGATAAAGAAACTAATTCCTCATAAGAAAGAAGCTCGGGTTCTTGATAGCGAATATAAGTGGAGTCAGCGAAAATTGTTTGGGATGTAAAAAGAAAAATTACAAAAAGAGATAAAAGTGTTTTCATAAAGAAGCTCTTAGCTTTTGGCTTTTAGCTTTTAGCTAAAAACAAAAAAATAGATTGCCACGCCTCACAATCGGCTCGCAATGACAAATTATTCAAAACTAAATGAGTAGCTTTATCTTAAGGCTAAAAGCTAAGAGCCAAAAGCCAAAAGCTGTTATTATTTATTAAACGTAGATACTATTTTCTTAACTAATGTGGGCTCACCAAAAATAGAGTTTGGACCTTTAAAATCAGGCTTACCATTAAAATCAACCATAACACGACCTGTGCCTTCAGCAAAAACGGAAAAAGGAGCAATATCCCACTCTTTTACCATTTTATCCAACATTACATCAGCACTCCCTCTTAAAACCCAAAGGTAGGCATAACAATCTCCATAAGCTCTTTCCAAATAACATTGCTTTATCATTTTTTTAAATTGAGATCCATACTTTGAACTAAGAAAGTAATTAGCTCCACCATGAAAAATGATTGCTTCTTTAAGAGACTTAATTTTTTTAGGCTTAGGAAAAAACTTTTTTTGTTTCCCTATTTTTTCATAAGGCTTTTTTCCACGAACTCCCAAAATTGTTGTGTTTAATGCTGGGAAATCACAAGCACCTATTGTAGGAATCCCATTCTCCACCCGAGCTAGTAAAATCCCCCATGAAGGTAGCCCTCTGGAAAAAGCACGCGTACCATCAATAGGGTCAATAACCCAATAAGCATCTGCTTTCTTCCGAGTAAAGCCTTTTTCTTCCCCTAAAATACCGTCTTTAGGAAAGGCTCGGCCTATTTCTTTTCTCAGATAATCTTCTATTTTCTTATCTGCAATAGTTACCGGAGAGTTATCTTTTTTTGTATTTACTTTAAGAGGTTTTAAAAAATAACTAAGCGCCATTTTTCGACACTCTAACATTTTTTTCTCAACCCAAGGTAAGGGATCTGAAGATGACATAAATAATTCCTTTGTTGAAGCTACTTTAAACCTCTGTCATCCCGGACTTGATCCGGGATCTATTTCCTTATTAAAAATAATTGTATTTAACTAATGAACTGGATCCCGCATCAAGTCCGGGATGACAAACGTTCTATCAAGCAGGCTCCTGCAAGTCCTCCTGCAGTACAAGCCGCTATTAAACCTAATGATTTACCTGTTTTTTCTAAATAAGCAATTGTTTGGCTTAACATACGTGCTCCGGTAGCACCAAAAGGGTGCCCATAAGCCAATGAAGAACCCCAAGGGTTTAAATTTTCTTCACTGAGCTGTCCCGCATCATACGAAACACCATATTTATTACTTCGATAATCGGAACTATTCACTGCTTCTACGTTACAAAGCACTTGTCCTGCAAAAGCTTCATGCATTTCAATATAGTCTAAGTCCGACCATTTGATATTTTGTCGTTCTAAAATACGCAACATTGCTTTACCAGGGCCCATTAATAATCCATCTTGAGGATTAAAACCAACATACTCATAATCTTTCATATAAACATCTGGGGTTACGACTTCTTCTAGCGCCGGAGATACAACAAACAATGCAGCTGCACCATCTGTATACGGTGAAGAGTTTCCTGCTGTAATACTTCCTGCTTGTCGGTCAAATGCAGGCCTTAATGTTCCCAGAGCTTCCATAGAAGAATCATGTCGTATTAACGTATCTTTATTCACACCACAAATATCTAAAATTTGAGACTGAATTTCTTCTCTAGCCTTTGTAGCATTTTGATGAGAGGCTAAAGCAAAAGCATCTTGTCGTTTTCGATCAATCTTAAATTCTTTAACCATTAACTCACAATGTTCTCCCATCGTTAAGCCTGTAGAATATTCTCTTGCTGCAGGGGGAACTGGCATTAACTTTGAAAACGGAATACTCAACATACGTCCCAATTTCTGAAACACAGATCCCTTAAGAACCAATGATTTAAAGTAGTTTGAAGCTTGGTCCGTTAATACAGGGCGAACCGCTGAAAAAGATTCCACACCACCCACTAAAGAAACGGATTTTTCTTCAGGAAAACTATGGTAGTAACTAACCGCATTGGTTGTGGATTGTAATGAAGTTGCACATGCCCGAGAAACGCTATATGCTTCTATTTCATTCGGAAGCTTACTAGTTAAAACTACTTCGCGAGCTACGGAATAAATATTGGGATCAGGTACGACCATACCCCAAATAACATGTTGAATATATTCTTGAGAAATATCTGTTTTTTCGAGAAGCGCGTCAACTAACTGAGTCGATAATTCGACGGCATTTAAAGAAGAAAAGTAAGTGTCTTTTTTAACAAACGGAGTGCGAAATCCTTTCTTTAAACCAATAGGTCTTTCCATAGATACTCCTATATTTCGTTACGCGGATCGCGGAATGCGAATTGCGTACAACATTGCTTTATTACAATTAGTTATTGGATTCAGACTGACAGGTTTATTAAATAAAAATCTTTTCGTTTTTATCTTCTATCAACTTATCCAAATTGCTTTTCAATACAGGAACTACTTCATCATATTTGTAAGTTCCAAGAGTTTCTTCTTTTTTCTTTAACACAACTGTTGAAGGTCCACACCAAATACCTAAGTCCGCATCATCTGTTTCTCCAGGACCATTGACTCGGCAACCCATAACAGCAATTGTGAACTTATGTTCTTTAGCATATTCCGTCACTTTTTTAATTTTCTGAGCTAACTCTACAAAGGCATTGTTTTCTACTCGAGAACAAGAAGGACAAGAAATAATATTGAGGCCCTTACCAAAATCAGGCACTGAAATAAACTTCTTATTTTTAATGTCCTCTAAAATCTTTCTTCCTTCATCAATTTCCTGGTACTTTTCATCAAAAGGAACTGTCAATGAAACACGTAATGTTTGACCTATCCCTTTAGGAATTAATTTTTCAAAGGCTATTCGCGTTTTAATCACACCGTCCGGTGGAAGACCTGCCTCGGTTACTCCTAAATGAATAGGAATATCAGGTCGACGTGCAGAAAAGAGTTCATTACACTGAACAACTTGTGCAGGATCCGAATCTTTTAAACTCACAACAAAGTTATCAAAATTAAAAGACTCTAACAAACCAGCATGCCACACAGCAGACTCCACAATGGCATCCACATGACTAGCAGGATACTTCTCTAAAAAGTCAGGCGCAATCGAACCACAATTAACACCCACACGTAAAGCCAACCCAAAATCTTTAGCAACAGAAACAAGCCACTCTACTTTTTCTTCAATACTTTTATTCGTTTCTAGATGATGTAGATGGCCAGGATTGTATCTAAGTTTATCTACGAAAGGTGCTACCTGCTCTGCTAACGGATAATTTTCCTGTAAGTCGACAACCAGTCGAGCTCTTGTATTCTGACGAATCTCTTTAAGAGCTTCCACATCTTTACTATTATCAATGGCAATACGGATTAAATCTGCCCCATGTTCCTCAAGCAGACTAACCTGCTTCAAGGTAGCCTCAATATCCTGAGTCTTCGTAGCGCACATACTCTGTACCGATATAGGAGCATCTCCCCCAATCGTTAAATCCCGTACTAAAACCGTTCTAGTGTTCGACATCTATGTTTCCTTTCCTCAAATCGTAAAATATAAGCAGTGATGATACCACATACATCCTATGTAATAAAGGGGGTGATGGCTAAATTAAACAGAATATTAGAGCAGTATGTTGCCCCACCTCGGGGTATATTTTTGCTGCCCTAGCACGTGCAGCAAAAGCATACCCGCTCGGGGGGACCCCATTCTACGAGTGAGTAACCCACGTTAAGTGGCGTTGAAGGGAAACGGTCGTTTGGGAGGGGGAAAAATGAGAGGGGAGCCGCTTGCCTAGGTCGACAGAGCGCGTCTCAGCAAGGGCAGCTGGTCTTTCTTTGTCCCGCTTCCGGAATAAGGATGGGGCCAACGAAATTGCTGGCCCCCTTATTTATTTTGGGTAATTGGTATTAACACTAGGGACGGTTCTAGATAGTCTAGAACCGTCCCTGTTTTGGACTGAACCTGCCCCCTCTCATTTTATTTTGGGTATTTGGAACTGCAATATTACTCATCAATCAATCCTAAGATAATAGACAATTGAATCTTAGGAGTCCTTAGATCCGACGGTCAGGCAGAGGATAGTGGCCGTCCGTGCTGGAAATCGCCTTTTTCGATATTAGTAGGCGATTTGCTACTCCCCCACAAAAAAAATAACGGCGGGAGAAAATAAATAAAAAGTTTCGGGGCTTCTCGGAGAAATCGTAGAAACTCTTAGCGTTTCTTTTCTGGGGTGTCGGTGGCCCGCTGTTTTCTAGTGGGAACATCCGAGGGGCCCCTGAAAAAAACGCTTAGTGTTTCTAGATTTCGTAGAGCGGCCCCGAAACTTTTTATTTATTTTCGGCACTTCCCTTCACCACCACTATTTCTTTAATCGCTCTTTTAATTGATTATTTTCATCGAATAGTTCTTGAGGAACAGCATCTCCTAGCGAGGACAAAAATATTTCTCGAGACTCCGCTTCAGCTTTCCATTCTTCTGGATCAATATTCAGCAGATCATACATCTGACGTTGATTAATATCTAACCCTTCAATATCAATTTCTTTTGGCAAATAACCTAAAGGTGTTTCACGAGCATCTGCCTTTTCGTTAACTCGATCAATAATCCAACGTAATACACGAATGTTCTCTCCAAATCCTGGCCAAAGATAATTTCCATCCGAGTCCGTTCTAAACCAATTAACATAAAAAATCTTCGGTGGGTTTTTAATTTTTTTCCCCATATCCAACCAATGTTGGAAATAATCTCCAATGTTGTATCCACAAAAAGGAAGCATTGCCATAGGGTCTCTTCGGACAACACCCACTTCTCCTGTTTGTGCCGCCGTTGTTTCAGAAGCAATTGTAGAGCCCACATAGGTTCCTTGCTGCCAATCAAAAGATTCATAAACCAATGGAGCTACTTTGGCTCTTCTTCCTCCAAAAATAATAGCGCTAATAGGAACACCTTGTGGGTTTTCCCACTCAGGAGAAATTGAAGGGCATTGGCTAGCGGGCGCTGTAAAACGGCTATTAGGATGGGCTGCCTTCTCCGTACTTCGAACATTCCAAGAATTTCCTAACCAGTTTATTCCCTCGGGAGTTTGATCATCTTTTCCTTCCCACCAAACATCTCCATCACGCGTTTTTAGTACATTAGTAAAAATGGTGTTTTTCTTAATAGTTTCCATGGCATTTGGATTTGTTTTATAACTTGTTCCTGGAACCACGCCAAAAAAACCAGCTTCTGGATTAATTGCATATAATTTTCCATCATCGCCTATATTTAACCAAGCAATATCATCTCCAACGGTCCAAATCTTATAACCTTTTTGACTTTCGGGAGGAACCAACATCGCTAAATTTGTTTTTCCACAAGCACTAGGAAAAGCGGCAGCCACATAACTAACATTTCCTTCGGGATCTTCAATTCCCAAAATCAACATATGTTCTGCCATCCACCCTTCATTTTTTCCTAATGAAGAAGCAATCCTTAATGCTAAACATTTTTTCCCTAATAAAGCATTTCCACCATACCCAGAGCCCACACTCCAAATTACGTTGTCCTGAGGAAAATGACAAATCATTCGATTATCAATCGATAAATCTATTTTTCCATGAATACATTTTGTAAAATTATCAGAGTCCCCTAACTGCTCATAGGCAATCTTTCCCATACGCGTCATAATTCTCATATTCAAAACAACGTAAATACTGTCTGTTACTTGAACACCAACACGGCTGTACTTGGAGTTGGGCGGCCCCATAATAAAAGGAACAACATAAAGTGTTCTTCCTTTCATAGAATTTTGATAAATTTTTTTTATTTTTTGATAGGCCTCGTTAGGCACCATCCAATTATTTGTAGGTCCCACAGTTTCTTTATTGTCTGTACAAATAAAAGTTAGGTTTTCTGTTCGGGCAACATCATGGGCGGGAGTTCGTCTTAAATAACAGTTCGGTAACTTCTCTTGATTTAATTCATCCAAGCTACCTTCCTCTAAAGATAGTTGAATTAATCGTTTCCGTTCTTCTTCAGAACCATCACACCAAACCACTTGTTCAGGAGATGCTAATTGAACCATTTCTTCGACAAATTTTAAAACATGAGGATTTTGAGTCATAAAAAGGCTTTTGGCTCTTAGCTTTTGGCTTTTGGGCATCGTTGGTCAAAAACATTTTGTTCTTAGCTAAAAGCCAAGAGCCAAAAGCTGCTGTTATTAATTTACTCTAGAAACAAATTCACCCGTGCGGGTATCCACACGAACTAATTCTCCCTGATTAATATAATCAGGGACTAACACCATTTTTCCTGTTTTCAACTTTGCATCTTTAGGTCTAGGAGTAGCTGATTTACTCATTCCAGGAGGAGGACATTCTTCTACTTCTAACTCAACTGTAGTGGGAATTTCAATCCCAATAACTTCTCCATTATAAATCATGGATTGAATTCCTTCTAAATCTTCAAACAAATAACCAGCCTCATCGGACAAACTTTCTTCAGATAAGGAAAACTGATTATAATCCGCTAAATCCATAAAATTAAAATTTGACCCATCTTTATAAAGAAACTGAATAGCTTTTTTCTCAAAATCAGGTTCTTGAAAGTTTTCTCCACTGCGAAATGATTTGTCAGAACGTTGACCTGTTTTTAAATTCCGAACACGTATCTTGTATATGGTTGCAGCACCTCTTGCAGAGGGAGTTTGAACATTCACATGCTCAATCATACAGGGGGAATTATCCAACTCAATAAGAACACCTTTTTTAAAATCACTTGTTGAAATCAAGAACAGCTCCTTTGGTTTAACTAGGGACGGTTCTAAGTGTTACTTAGAACCGTCCCTGTTATTTGAGCAGCTAGCTAGGCTTTATTTAATTTTCTATCTATACTGAAAGGAAACCGGTTTATCACCAATAACAATCCAGTAAAAATTAATAATGTCAGATCTAATGCAAAAACTGTTTTAGTATTCAATTTCAAACCCATCTCTCCAAAACACCCACAATCTTTTGGTGCTTCTCCTCCAGAAAAAATAGTACTGGCTAATAGAACTAAAAAAATAACCAAAAATGCGGCTATTAGTTTAGCTGAAAAACGAGAGGCATAACCCACCACAAAAAATACTCCCAAAATCCACTCAAACCAAGGAACAATAAATGCTATGGTTGAATAAGACATTACTGGGATTAAGGAATACTGAGCTAAAGAAGCCTCGAAATAAGCTACAGGTTCTATTAGCTTCATAAATCCCGAATACATAAATACCCCACCTACAATCAGACGAATAACGAAGTAAAAATATTCAGAAAATCTCATTATTCAGACCTCTGCTTCTTAGATAAACTCATAATATAACTACGCATATTTTCAAACTGCTCAATGCCAATAAACACCTTTTTATTGACGATAAAAGTTGGAGTCTGATTAATTCCAAGTTCTTTCCCTTTTACTTTCTGAGCTTTAATTAATTTCAACACAGTTGAATCTGTTAAACATTTTTCAAATTTGGCCATATTAAAATTTAATTCTCGGGCGTATTTCATTAAATTTTTTAACGGTTGAGGTTGAACTGACCACTTAGCCTGATTATCAAATAATAAATCATGAAAATCCCAAAACTTTCCTTGGCGATCAGCACATTCGGCACAAGTATGAACAAGTATAGAATGGCGATGAGAATTTAGAGGAAAATGCTGAAACTTCAATTTCACTTCCCCATCAAACTCATCTAAAAGTTTTTCTAATAAAGGTTGGGCATCTTTACACATACCACATTGAAAATCACTAAACTCCACAATCTCGATAGGACTATTGGGATCTCCTTTAATCTTCTCTCCAACACCCGAAATAATATGAAACGGATTTAGCAAGCGCGCAATACCAATAACTAGTATAGAAACAATAATTAAAACAGCACCAACAATACGATAATTACTCATGAAATTCCTTTATTTATTGGCTTTTGGCTTTGGTTTAATAAGTTTTATGCTAAGAGCCAAAAGCTAATAGCTAAAAGCCGCTTTATTTAACTTTAATCTTTTGATCTTTAAGCCAGGCTTTAAACTTTTCTTCTGTCTCCGGATTCACCACGGCCCAAACCTTATCCTTGTCCACCAAAACAGTATCTCCTTTAGGTAAAACCAAACGATGATTCCGGTGAATAGAAGTTAAAACAACACCTTCAGGCAGAGCTAATTCTTTAATAAGTTTCCCGGAAATGGGTGACTTAGAAGTAATTTTAAATTGAATATGTGAAGTGTCTTTAGCTGAAACATCTTCTTGATCCATCTCTTCTAAAACAGCATCTCTTCTGGAAGAAATATTAGCAAAAGTATTAAAAATACTAGCGGACTTTAAAACACCAATAGGTTTTTTTGTATTGGTTGGATCCATAACTGGCATGACTGTAATTTCATTAATCGTCATAATCTTAGCTACATCATTAAGAGGCTCATCAGGAATACAAGTTTCGGTTATAGGAATGGCCACATCATCGGCTAACATTAAATTAACATCTTTCTCAAATAAAATTTCCTGCATCTCTTCAGGTCTAATCCAACCCACCAATTCGTCTTTTTGATTTACGGTAAAAAATGTTTTTCCTTTGTTTTCGCTAATTTTTTCAAATAACTCATTAGCAGGCATATCTCTTCGAACTATTTCTATTGCTTCACTCATCGCGTCCCGAACTTGAATAGCCCCAAACACCTTTGCTTCTTCAAAAGTTCCAATGTCTATTCCTTTTCGTTTTAATTTAATCGTATAAATAGATTCTCGATTTAAAAGCTGAGAAATAGACGTAGCAATAACAACAGCTACCATGATAGGAAGAATAATTCGATAGTCTCGAGTCATTTCAAAAACAATCAAAATAGCAGTAACCGGAGCATGGGCTGCCCCTGCAAAAACACTAGCCATTCCTACTAAAGCATAAGCCCCTGGAGGCGCTACATCAAATGGCATATTTTGATAAACCAAACGACCAAAACCACCACCCAAAGCAGCTCCAATAAAAAGCGCCGGGGCAAAAACACCACCCGAACTACCCGAACCTAAAGTAAATGATGTTGCCAAAATTTTCATAATTACTAAAGAAAAAAGAAGAATTAAATCCATTCTTCCATAAAGAGCATCTTCAATAGTCTCTAAACCCGAACCAAAAACTTGTGGAAAACAAAATCCAATAATACCAACAAATAGCCCTCCAACAGCTGGTTTTAACCAATCAACAAATTTCCAGTTATCAAAAATATCTTCTGCTTTATAAAGGGTCTTCACAAACAAAAGAGCTGTGAAAGCCGATAAAATTCCAAGACCCGCATAAAGAAATAATTCCCAAGGACTCCAAAGACTATATGATGGCGCTACAAATGCTGGAGACTCACCTAAATATATTTGAGAAATAATACTCGAAGAAACAGAAGCCACAACAACAGTACTTAAAGCGCGAGCTCCAAAATTTCTTAAAATTACTTCCATCGAAAACATAACACCTGCTAGCGGCGCATTAAACACACCTGAAATTCCTGCTGCTGCACCACAAGCCACTAAATTTTTAATTCTTGATTCATTCAATTGAAACCATTGGCCCAGAGTGGACCCAATAGCTGACCCCACTTGCACAATGGGACCTTCTCGACCTGCAGAAGCACCCGAACCAATTGCTAAAGCAGAAGCAATAGCCTTAGCCACAACAACCAAAGGACGAATTCTACCCCCTCTTAAAGCAACAGCTTTCATCACTTCAGGCACCCCATGTCCTTTAGCCTCGGGAGCCAAAAAAGTAACGATAGGACCCACAAGCAAAGCTCCAATAACAGGGATAAGAATTACATAGTACCTTCCCATAAAAGAAAATACTTTTTCTCCGCCACCAAAAAATAATTCCTGAAATATATAAATGATTTTGATAAAGCCAACAACGACAAACCCGGTAGATACACCCACAAGCGCAGCAAAAACCATGGGCATTACCAGTTGAGAGGTAGAAAGTAAAAAACCGATCTGTTTACGAAAAGGAATTCGATCCATTTGCACTATAGTTCTCTATTAGGTTAAAAATACAAAAGGGGCATTTTAGCAGATAAGAGTTACGTATTGGGTAAAAAATGGGGAGGGAGTTACATATCTAGCTTAGTATGAGGAGGGAGTTATTTTCCGGAAACAGCAAGAAGTGGGAGTTAGGAAAAACCATAAGGTAAGAGTTGAATATACTAGCTAAAAATTGGGTGGAAGTTTCCACCCCGTTGTTTGGCGGGAAAAAACCTTTAACTCCATCCTCTTGCTGTTGTCAGAACATAACTCCATCTTCTTGCTGTTTTTGGAACTTAACTCAGAGAATAAAAGTGCCAGGCACTTTTATTCTTCGTTTTTCGGGGGTTTTCTAAGCTGCTTTTTAGAGGATTGTTGCTTTTTTTGTTCCAGGATTTTTTCTTTAGCTCGTTTGGAGCGTTTTCTTTTTTGACGCCGTATTTTCTCTCGTTTTTTCTGCTTTTCACTCTCTCGACCTAATTCTCTCTCTTCTATCTTCTCCAGTAAAATACGACGAGCTAAATACCGATTGAGAGCGCGTGTCCGATACACTTGGCACTTCACACGAAAACGTGTTGGCGCGTGATACAACATCACACAACTAGCTGTTTTATTAACCTTCTGTCCTCCCTGACCTTGAGCACGCACAAAGGTTTCCTTAAGATCGTCTTCAAACACTTTCCACTTTTCCATTCGATCTAATAAATCTTTTTCTTTTTTAGGAGAAACAGGAAATTTGGACATAAAAAACCTCAAGGTTTATAGAAACCAGAAATAAATAAGAAATAGTTTGTCATTGCGAGGCAAAACATAAACGCCGCGGCAATCACTTAATAAAAAACATTCCCTTGCTTGAGATTGCCACGGCGGCTTCATCGCCTCGCAATGACAGCATTGCTGTTACACCTTAAAGTCATGTACGACATCAATAAGGTACTGGACATTTTCTACGGGGGTGTTCGGTAAGATCCCATGACCTAGATTAAAAATAAAACCCGGTTTATGAGCAACTTTCTTTAGGATATGTTCTGCTTTTTCTTTAATCACTTTTTTATCGGCATATAAAACCAACGGGTCTAAGTTACCCATTAAAGAAAACTCTTCACCAATAGAATTCCAAGCTTGATCTATTTCTATTCTAAAATCTGCACCAATAATATTTCCACCAGCTTCTTTCATTAAAGATAACAATAATGGATTACCTGTTCCAAAATGAATTACAGGACAATCAGGACATTGTTTTTTAAACGCTTGGATTAATTGAATCATGTGCGGCAAAACATATTTCTGATAATCTTCAGGGCCTAAAGACCCAACCCAACTATCAAACAATTGTACTACTTGAGCACCTGCCTTAACTTGACCGACTAAATAAGCAACTAGGTTATGCGTTACTTTCTGCATTAATAAGTCCCATAGTTCAGGAAGGGAATACATTAATGTTTTGGTCTTAGCAAAATTACGAGAACTCCCACCTTCGATCATATAAGAACATAATGTAAAAGGAGCTCCTGAAAATCCAATCAAAGGAACATCCGGACTTAAATATTGACGAGTCATTTTTATAGCATCAAATACATAACCCAAAGACTCTTCAGGGTTAATTTCTGGAATAGCTTTAATATCTTTCTCAGTCTCCAAAGAATTTCCAATAACGGGCCCTTGTCCACCTTCAAATTCCAAACTCAAACCTAACGGTTCAACAATCAAAAGAATATCTGCAAAAATAATTGCTGCATCCGCTCCAATTTTTTCCTGCGCTTCAACAGTTACCTGAGTAACAAGTTCTGGGGTTTTGCATAACTCTAGGAAAGACACTTTATTACGGATATCTCGATACTCTTTCATATAACGCCCTGCTTGTCTCATTAACCAAACAGGTATCTGATCAACAGATTCTCTTCGACAAGCTTTTAAAAATAAAGAATTATGAAGAGCCTCTCCATCTTGTTTTTTTTCAGTAACGGTTGGTTGAAATTTTTCTTTAGAGGACAAAGAAACACTTAAATGAGCTTGTTTTTTTTCAACTAATTCCTGAGAAGCTTCAGCAGCTTCTTTTACTAGTGGACCCATCTTAGGGTGAGACGGTTCAAAGTCCACAGGAAGCCCATTAGAAATAATCGTCTCGCTACATTTAGGTCCCACAGAAGCAATTACTACTTGTTGAAACGCTTTTTTTAATTTTTCTTCAAGCCCCCGTTCACTCGCTACTTTAAAAATATGATTAACTTGCATGGCTGTTGTAAAAAAAGCCAACTTCACTTCCCCCTTAATAATAGAATCAATGCCAAAAAGAAGGGGGTCCAAATTATCCGGTAATGCCCAACGATAAACAGGGACTTGTATTACATGAGATCCTCTTTCTTTTAAGCCATGAATTAATTGTTCATTGGATACTCCATACTCTTGGATCGCAATAACTTTACCTTCTAGAGAAACGCTGCGCTCGTTATGATCTAACTCATCCAAAATTTCATGCCACGTATTGGGTTCGGGCACGGTAATCGTAATAGGGACTCCAAGTTCTTTCAAAGGCTTCACTGGCTTAGGACCACGACAAACAACCATCACCGAACTCCAGGCCTTCACAATCTCTTCTTTAGCATATTGAGTTTCTAAAATTTGCAACAGATAACGAACGCCCACTCCCGTCATGAAAATAATAACGCCCACTTCTCCTTTGAGTAATCGCTCCATAAAATCAAAAGCTTCCGGGTTTTTATCCAGAGGGATTTCCTGCATCGAAGGGGCCGAGATAACCTTACCCTGATGGGTTTCAATCATCCGACTCATAGACTCAGCCATACGGCTTTCAAAACTAATCACCGTAAGCCCATTAAAATTAGAAATTGTATCCAAAGGTTGATTCATAGTGGAAGGATTATACATAAGAAAGAGTTACGTATATAGCTCAAAAATTGGGAGGGAGTTATGTATAGGGCCTAAATATCTGGAAGGAGTTACATATCTAGCTAAAAATAGGGCGGGAGTTAAAAAATCGTTAACTCCTACTTCTTGCTGTTCTTAGAACCTAACTCCACCCCTTTGCTGTTGTAGGAACATAACTCCTTCTATATTTCAGGCTCTGAAAGTAACTCTTTCTTTATTCTTCTAGGGCGGACATTAGGCGGGGGCTTTTGGAGATTAGCATTCTCCGGACAACAATATGCATCCAAACTAGGCATATGATAGCCACTAGACTTAAGAACATCCAACAGGTGGTCCAGATTCCTGTCCAATCCAGTAATAGACCAAAAATTTTTGGGCAAAAGTAACCCCCTAGACCGCCAATAACTCCCACAATACCACCAACAACTCCCACCTCGTCAGGGAAATAATCGGGGATATGTCTGTAGACAGCAGCCATTCCAATACCCATCGAAATACCTACAACAAAAACAATGATTGTAAAGATGGTACAACTAAACCCGAGAGAATACTTTGTGTATCCACGGGCTATCAGCTCTCCTAGAACAACCTCTTCCCCAACCTCTACTTTAGATTGTTGCCATCTCTTCTGATTTTGAGTTTTTGTGACCAAAGATTGTTTGATCTTTTCTATAGACCCATCTCTGGTTTTATATTGAAGCTGTATAAAATCATCCGCTACTTGAGCCACAGTGGCTTTACTCTCTGGACTGCCCACTTGAGAACGAACACCTTCCCCTTTACTGATCAACTCTGCATTTGGAATCGTCAATAAAAGACACCCTAAAAACCCAATACTCAGAATCCAATACATTATCTTTCGTGCACCCCAATGGTCAGACATCCAACCTCCCACGGCTCGAATCAATCCTGAGGGAAGCACAAACACGGTTGCTAATATTCCTACCGTAATTAAGTTCAATTCATAAACATTAATATAGTAAATAGGTAGCCACCCTGTTAATGCCACAAAGGAACCAAACACAAAAAAGTAATACAAACCAAATCGCCAGACTCGAATATTTTTCAAAGGCAATAACCGCTGTTTTAATGTTTTTCTTTCTTTAAGCCCTACTTTCTTGGAATGCGTAAAAACAAAAAACAAAATAGCCATCACAACAAGAGAAAGCGAGTATATTTTAGGCAACATTCTCCAATCAGATAAAACACTTAATAAAATGGGCGCAAATAAAGTGGTCATTGCTGCCCCTGTGTTTCCTACACCAAATATTCCTAAAGCAGTACCCTGCTTTCCTTTTTTAAACCAAATCGACGTGTAAGCAATGCCAACTGCAAAAGAAGCGCCCGTAAGCCCAAAGCCTAATCCGGCCCACCAAAAATCCATATAGGTTTCGGCTCGACTAACCCAATACATCGGAATAGCTGAAACCAACATTAATAACCCATACACAATTCTTCCGCCAAACATATCCGTAAGAATACCCATGGGTAATCTCAAAATAGAGCCTGTCAACACAGGAACAGCAACAAGAGCCCCAATTTGTGCTGCACTCCACTCAAACTGACCCGTATTCACTAAGTATGCAATTAAAATACTGTATGCCATCCAACAAGCAAAGCATACGGTAAATGCCAGAGTGTTCATGGTCAGAACAGATATTGCTTTCGTTGATTCTTTCAAAGAAAAGCTCCTTTGTTTATAGTTCTGAGTTCTAAGTTCTGAGTTCTGAGTTTAGTTTGTCAAAAACATGTTTTTTATAGCTTTTGGCTTTTACAACTTAGAACTTAGAACTGAAAAAAAGCGGTGACAGTCACTAAAGTGACAGTCACCGCTTTTTTTTAATCCGTTTCACCAGAGGTATTTCAGACTTTTCTACACGGACAGCACTTTGTTTGTAATTAGGTTCTCGACTTAAAGGATCACAATCACTTACTGTTAAATTATTAGCGTTTGCTTCAGCATAATGAAAGGGAATAAAAATTTGACCAGGAGCTACCGTTTCCGTAAGTCTTAAAATAACTCTCTCTACAGAACCGCGCCTTGAAACCACTCGCACATAATCCCCATTAGATAACTTTAACACTTGGGCATCTCTGGGGTTCATCTCAACCCAGGCCTCTGGAGACAAACGATTCAACATATCGATCTGCCCTGTTTTAGTCCGTGTATGCCAATGTTCTACCGTTCTTCCCGTATTAAGTAAAAAAGGAAACTCTTCGCTGGGTAATTCTGGAGGCCTTTTGCAATCAACAGTCCATAATTTTGCTTTTTTGTCTGTTGTTTGAAAAACTCCATCCCCATAAAGGCGAACGGATTCTTCAGGAGAACGAATATTTTTTTCCTCTACAGAATAAGGCCATTGAATGCCACCATGTTTTTCAATCAACTCATAAGTCATTGCCGAATAATCACACAATCTTCCTTGAGAGATTTTTTTCCATTCATTAAATGCATCTCCAGGTTCCGTCCAACCAGAAAATAAGGAATCATAAACACCTAATTGCTTGGCTACCTCAAGAAATATATCAAAATCTGGCTTTGCTTCTCCGGGAGGCTCCACTGCTTTATTAACCTTACTCACTCTTCGCTCCGAGTTTGTATAGGTCCCTTCCTTTTCTCCCCAAACAGCAGCGGGTAATACTAAATCCGCAACCTCACTGGTAGGAATAGGATGATACCCATCTTGAACTACTAGGAAATCAAGTTCTTCTAGTGCTTGAAGTAAATAATTTTGATTCGGAAACGAGACTAAAGGGTTCGTTGCAATAATCCACAAACCTTTTATTTTTTTGGATAACACCTTTTCAATAATATCGGGGTAGGCCAAACCACGGGAATCTGGAATATCACTTTCATTAACACCCCACAATGAAGCTAACTCTTTTCGATCCGACTGCTCTTCAAATTTTCGATACCCAGGAAGGCTTGAGGTGAAACCCGTTTCTCGGGTCCCCATCGCATTACATTGTCCCGTAATAGAAAAAGGGGATGCCCCAACCTTGCCTACATTCCCCTTCAATAAGGATAAATTACAAATAGCATTTACTGTTTCAGCACCCTGAGTACTGTGATTAACCCCCATCGTCCAACCAATAAAAGGAGCCTTTGCTTTGGCATAAAGCATTGCTACTCGTTTTATCTCGTCAACGCTTAGACCTGTGGTTTTGCTTACAGAATCTAAAGTAAATTGCTCGAGATGCGTTTTCAACTCATCAAAACCTGTGGTGTGTTTTTTAATATAATCAGGATCAATCAAATTATTTTGAATCAAATAATTCATGATGCCATTAAGTAACGCTATATCACTCCTCGGTTTAACCGGCAAATACACATCAGCCATCATAGCAGTTTTAGTCACACGGGGATCAGCCACCACAAGGGTGCGATTCCTGTTTTTCTCTAATCGATAACACAAAATAGGATGGTTATCAGCAATATTAGCCCCAATCAAAAAAACAAAATCCGACTTCTCCATATCTTCATAACTTCCTGGAGGACCATCACTTCCAAAAGACCTCTTATAACCCACAACCGCACTGGCCATGCAAAGAGTTGTATTCCCATCAAAATTCTTGGTATTGAAGCCTAACTGAACTAACTTCCCTAAGGCGTAGAATTCTTCGGTAACCAATTGTCCTGTACTAATGACAGCAAAAGATTCGGGCCCATACTGCTTTTGAATCTTTCGAATGCGCTCCACCATGGTCTGAAGTGCAAAATCCCATTTAATGCGTTTGAATTTATTTCCCTTTTGTCTCAGTAGAGGATACAAAGCACGGTTGGATGCCGTAATCGCATAATGCTCTGCTAAACCTTTAGGACAAAGCCGTCCTTCATTGACAGGATGTTTTTCATCCCCACGAACACTGACTGGTTTCCCTTCTTTTACACCAATATGCAAACCACAGCCTACAGAACAATAACCACAAGTCGTTGCCACCCAATGATCCGGGATTTTCTCTTTGGCCATCCACCCAAACTGCTCATCCAAGTCATAGGCATACTTATCTTTCTCAATGTCAATACCCAGACGTTTTTTAATTGGTTTGAATAGTGATTTCATTAATGACTTCCACCGTTTTGCGTAAAAAATCCACCAGGGATGTTCTTGGGCACAACCGTAACGAAAAATAGATATCGTCCTAAAAGCTCTCCACACAGAGAAAATATAAAACTAATTATAGATAAGCTGAGGAAAAACAAAAGAGATACTTTTCCACTAAGCAGAATCAAAACAATAGTGAGTGGAATAAAAAAGTTACCTACAATTAATAAACCAATTCGTAATAAAAACTGGTTTCTAAAATGATGGATTAATAACCATGAAGAAGCTTTTTGTTCATCCGTTTGTTGATCAAATAAATAAAACAAGCGTGAAATTAACACTATTAATTGAAAAAAAGCAGCTGTGGTTGAAACAATCAACCATAGAAAAATTGGCGCCTTATAATTTTGAGATAATATTTCAGCAGGCTGGGTCAATGCAAAAAAAGAAAAAACCAATAAAGCAAATAAGGGGCCCAGAATAAAACCACTAAGAAAAAATCTTAGTGGTGTCCGAAGTGTATTCCACGCAGGTCGTGCCGGAACTAAATAAATCATCGCACTAGCATAGACACCTGCTAGCCCTAATACAGAGACAACACCTCCAAAAAGAATTCTCATCTCTTGATTAAAAGGAGTTCCTAGAAAATGACTGGATAATAATAACCCTGCATACAGAGCTCCAAAAAGAGAAAATAAACTGAATAACAATACTTCTCGACTCAACCAAGAACGCCTCCACATTCTTAATGCTTTATACGCAAACAACGGTCTTCCCAAATGAAAGACTGAAGCCCCCAATGCAACACCCGTCACTGCCAACATACCACTAGCGCCAAACACTAAAAAGTTCTGTAATGGCTTCAATATATTTAAAACACCCGACATTAAGTCTCCAAACCAGAGGGTGAAAAATCCCCCAGCAGCTAATTGTGTTAAGACCGTCATAAAAATAAGTGACGCATGAGATTTTTCCGGTTTAATATGGTGATAATTTGCTTTAAAAGAATTTTGAGGTAAATCTCTGGGGGGTGTAATGCGAGTTGTTGAAAGCGTTATTTCAGACTCGGGTATGTGAGGGGCATTTGCCTGAGTATGGTCCTTACGCCATTCTTCGACATTTACTTTTTCAATTTGTATAGCTCCTTCAGGGCAAGCCGCAACACAAGCAGGCTGCATTCCATCAGCCAACCGGTTGTGACACATATCGCATTTTGTTACAATCCCACGGTCCTCGTTAAACTGAGGAACACCATAAGGGCAATTCCACGTACAATAGCTACAACCAATACACTCTTCAGCCTTGTGGGTCACAACTCCCGTATCTTCTAACTTAACATAAGCATCTGTGGGACATCCTGTTAAACAAGAGGGGTCCAAGCAATGATTACAGGCCATAGACAAGTGGTGTTTTTTAGTATTCGGGTAAGTACCCCCTTCAATTTCACCTACTCTTCTCCAATTAATTGTTGCCGGATTATTATTTTGCTCATTGCAAGCAACCACGCAACACTGACAACCAATGCATTGAGACATATCAAAGTGAAAACGATACTGCTCACCCTGCTGCAATGGTTCTTCTGGGATTAAAGGTATATTTGTTTTATCTTTATCTTGTGAAGGGTCAAAATAGCCATCGGGGTTAATTCTATTTTTTAACGGAAGATCCCGTTTATCCAACATATTAATTAATGAAAAATCAGCGGCATCCATAGTAATTAGTTTCTACATGTCATTGCGAGGCAAACAAAAGCGCCGTGGCAATCACTTGATAAAAAACATCCCTTTCTTGAGATTGCCACGGCGCCGTTAGCACCTCGCAATGACTGATAACCTCAAAATTAATTTTCGTTAACTACTACAAATTCAGGAAAATTACTCATATCTAAAATTGAAGTTTCATAAACAGTGTCTCTATTCAAAGCCAACTCAGAGCTTCCCTGAAATGAAACGGCCTGTTGCTCTAACATCCACATCTTAATTCTTGATTCTGCTAAGCGAAGTGAGGTTTCCATTCTATTCCTCCAATTTTTTTCCTTGTTTAAAAGCGATACATACTTGGTTATCAATTATTTTTACGGGATATTTCTTTACTTTCCCCTCACCACCATTAAGAGAACACCCTGTCTCCAAACTAATTTTTAATGTGTGTAATGGGCAAAACACACTTGTTCCTGAAACCATTCCATCAGCCAACGGACCTTGTTTATGCGGGCAACGGCTATCTACCGCCATAAAAACACCTTCCCCCAAATTAAAAAGAGCCACATCATATTTATCAAAAATAACTCGTTTTCCTTCTCTTAAAGGAATTTGATCTTGCTCCGATACGGGATACCACTCAACAGATTCAGTTTCCATAATAATCACTCATCTTTCTTTTAGACACTCTCCACCAAAGCTTCTTTATCTTTAGGTAATACAAAAGAATCAAACTGCATGGGATGAAATGGTTTCTTTGCTTCTGCTTGCCAAGGGTCTATGGCTTTAGCTTTTGATTTCTTTAAACGATCGAGTAGCTTTTCTTTCTTTTCATCCGAAGCTAAAATTGTTTCACGACGTATTTCTTCTAAACCAATACGTTCTACAAAATCATAAGTCCGTTCTAAATAATGTCCATTCTCTCGATAATACTGAAAAAAGAGACTTGCCGCTTCAAAGGCTTCTTCTTGTGTTTCAACAGTGATCAATAAATCAGCTTCTCGCACTGTTTTTCCTGCAGCACCTCCGATCAGCACCTGCCACCCTCCTTCAATACCCACCATTCCGATATCCTTTACCAAAGCTTCAGCACAATTACGAGGACAACCGACAACACCCATCTTCAATTTTGCTGGGGTATACAAACCTTCAAATAATGTTTCTAATTCGATTCCTGTTTTAATTGAATTTTGAGTTCCATACCGACAAAAATCTGTTCCGACACAAGACTTCACCATACGAACAGCTTTGGCATAAGCAAAACCAGAACGCATTCCTAAATCAGACCACATTTTGGGTAAATCTTCTTTTTTCACACCTAATAAATCAATGCGCTGACTGCCTGTAACTTTGACCATAGGCACTTTGTATTTATCTGCCACATCTGCAATTTTACGTAATTGTTCGGGACTAGTTACGCCACCTCTCATTTGAGGAATGACTGAAAAAGTACTGTCCTTTTGAATATTGGCATGAACACGGTCATTAATAAAACGAGCTGATCGATCTTCTGTGTGTTCTCCGCATAGAACTTCATCAACAATATAACTTAAGGCAGGCTTACAAACAGGACACCCCATACCATTACCATAAATATCTAAAATCTCTTGAACTGATTTAATTTTCTGTGTCTCAACAATCGTTCGCAGCTGTTCTTTTTCAAAAGGCACACATTCGCAAATTACATTTTTTTCTTCTTCTTCAAACTCAGCACCTTTAACAGCTTTGATAATTTTCTCTACAACTTCACCACAAGTTCCACAACCTGTTGAAGCTTTAGTACATCCCTTAATATCTTTTAAACTAGAACATCCCTCTTCTTGAATTGCTGAAATAATTTCACCCTTGGTGACACCAATACAACCGCAAATAGTTTCCGAGTCGGGTTTCGACATTACATCCGTAGGAGAACCGGCAACTTCTGGAGGAGTATCAAAAAGAAGTCTTTCTCTTTTATCTCCAACCTTCTCCTCTTTTCGCATCATATCTAAAAATCGATTAGCATCCTGGGTATCTCCAATTAAAATGGCCCCCACAACTTTACCCTGTTGAATAACTAACTTTTTATAAACACCAAAAGCATGGTCCTCGTAAGCAACAATTTCTTTTTCGGGCTCTTGGCTTTTAAAGTCCCCTGCAGAAAAAAGCTCCACCCCCATCACTTTTAATTTAGTAGCTAAGACAGAACCTTCATAAAGAAGGCCTTTATCTCCTGTAATTGTTGCTGCTAACACTTTTCCTTGATCCCAAAGAGGCGCCACCAAACCATAAACTTTTTCTCTGTGCTCAACACATTCCCCAACAGCAAAAATACTTGGGTCACTTGTTTCCATATAATCATTAACCACAATTCCCCGATTAACTTTTAACCCTGCCTTTTTTCCCAAGGCCACGTTGGGTCGAATACCACAAGCAACAACAACCATCTCTGCCGGGACAACTTCTCCATTTTTAAACATTAATCCATCAACCTTTTTATCTCCTAAAATTCGAGTGGTACTTCTTTCTAACAAAACTTTTATGCCCATTTTTTCAATTTCACGTTTAAGAAACAAACCACCTTTAGAATCTAATTGTTGTTCCATTAACTGGTCCATTAAATGAACTACTGAAACATTCATTCCCTGATTCTGTAAACCCCGTGCTGCTTCTAATCCCAACAACCCCCCTCCAATAACTACTGCATTTCCAGGGCGTTCTTTACACTGTTTGATAATTCCATTGGTATCTTCAATATTTCTGAATACAAAAACACCCTCTTTGTTTATTCCGTCAATTGGCGGAATGAAAGGATCACTTCCTGTAGCTAAAAGCAATAAGTCATAAGGAGTCACACTACCGTCAGAACTAACAACCAACTTTTCTTTTGCGTTAATATCTGTAGCTTCCACTCCTAACTTCAAATAGATATTATTTTTGTCATACCATTCCTTAGTATTGATATAGATATCTTCTACTTCCTTCTCACCAGACAATACAGAGGATAAAAGAATACGGTTATAGTTGTAATAAGGCTCTTGACTAAGAACCATCACTTTAAAATCAGGGTTTCGTTTTAAAATGGAATCTAAACAAGCCATCCCAGCCATTCCATTACCAACGACAACAAGTCTTTTCTGTGCCATTTTTTGCTCCTATCCACCAAAATTACTACAAAAATGTAAATTATCTACAATTAAGACAATTTTGTTAAATATTTCACCTAATTCATATTCTGGATCTATATATTGCAAGGTGTGTGCCAAGAATAACATCTGAGAGTTATGAATGGGGTAAATTATTGGGATGGAGTTATGTTCCAACAACAGCAAGAAGTAGGAGTTAAGTATATAGCCAAGTATTAGAATGGAGTTAGAAAACCTTTAACTCCTACCTCATTTTTCACCCAATATGTAACTCCGGCTAGATACTTTACTAGATACATAACTCAGTGGGCAGCTATCATTTTTTCTTCACAATTCTTGTTCTTTACGGATGCGCTTAAAAATTTTGCATATTCCTTGGCGGAATTGTTTTGGGGGGAGAATTAAACTAATAACTATGTAGGCTTCTTTGGGGAAATCATAAAAGTAACCAGGGTGAACAATTACTTGGTCTTGAGTTAAAAATTTTAACACCCAATCTTCTTCAGAGTAAATTTTAGGAATTTGTATAATAACTGACCAACCCCCTTCTACTGTTAATATTTGATTTTCCGGGTATTTAACCAGCTCTCGTTGAAGATAATCTAAATTACTCAAGACTCTTTTCTTTATCCCTGCCTGTATTTTATCTCTCTCCTTTAACCAAACAGGTAAAGCATTCTGTACTGGCGTGGAGACAGAAAGAAACGTATCAGCAATAACTTCTAAACGTTTCATGGCTTCTTCTCTTACTCTTTTAGGCCCTGAAACCACAATCCAAGATAATTTCATCTGTGGAAGCGCTAAACTTTTTGAAATACCACTCAGGGTAAATGTAAGTACTTTATTATTTGATGCAAGACTTAAAGGTGTTTTCGTTTTCTCTCTTAAATTAAAATCATGGAAAACCTCATCACATAAAAGAGCTGCTTTCTGCTTTTCCGCTAGTTGATTGATTAGTTTTAGTTCGCTTTCATAAATATAATTCCCTGTAGGATTATTGGGATTAATCAAAATCATTAATTTTTGTTTCTTGAAAGACTTCCCTATGCTATTAACATCCATACTCCAACGCTTTTCATAACCAAGAGAATAGGTTTTCACAGAAACATCGTTGAGTTTTGCTAAGTAATTTATTAATGGGTAACTAGGGGTGGGCATCATAACTTCATCCCCTGAATTTAACAGTAAACGAAAAATATAGGAGTAAGCTTCACTAGTACTTGAGGTAATAAAAATCTGATTAGCTTGAACAGAAACACTTTTTTCTTTGTAATACTGGGCGACTGCACTTCTAGCTCTTTCTAACCCTTGGGAATTAGGACTATAGTGCTTATTACTTATCTGATTCAGTGAGGACAAAATATTCCTAGAAACAAAAAACCCACACTTTGTGGGGTTAGACTCCGTCAAATTAATAAGAGCCTTGCCTTTAGAGGTCAATTGGCTAATTTTTTCAGATAATTTATTTTGAGTTAAGGACCATTGAGTACGCTTTGAGAACATAGAAACCTAAGTGTTTAAAGTATTGTCATCCCCGAAATCTTTTGTCGGGGATCCATTTCTTTATTATAAACAATAGTTCTAGATTAAGGAAGTGGTTCCCCGACACGAACATTCGGGGATGACAAACATAAAAAAAGCCTATGTGTGGTTTTACACACATAGGCTTTTAGAAGAATTAAACAAACAACTTAAAAAAGTGAAATTAACTGATTGCCATTTCAAATTCTTTAAGTGGTTTGTCTTGATCAAATTTCAATCCAACAGTTCCTTCTGGATTAGGTAATGCAAAAGTACCAATATCCATGGCTCCATCATAAAGACGGCTTAAGCCATGCCAGGTTCCTTTGAATAACCCAAGACCAGCATCTCCGGCACTTTCCTTACCACCTATCATCACGTGGCTAGGAATAGCTAATGGAGATAATACTGCATTTTCAATTCCTCTCATTGCTTTCATAGGAATTGGTTTTAATCCTTCTGCTAGATCTGGTTTCGTGAGTGAATGATAAGTCCCTTCATCCCAAGCATACTCAGCATCTAATGCTTGTCCATACCCATCATTACTGCTGTAATCTGCAGCCCAGAATCCAACCATATCACCTGCCCCGGATAATGTACGTCCGGCACCATGACTAACACCTCGGATCATTCCATAAACCGTACCTGCGGAGTGAGTCGTTGGTTTGTTTTCGATACCCTCAATTCCCCGATTAGCACCTTTAAGCGTTTGAGCTGGAACTTCTAACCATCCCGTTAAAAGATTGACGGTTCCAACAGCAAACTTATCTGCCATCCCTGCAGCGGCACTTTCGGCTGAAGCAACTGGCATTGGCATAAAAGCAAATGCCACAAATACAACCATGGTAATAGCTAAAATGCGGTTACGCATCATATTCTCCACCCCCTCGTATATTGAGCTAGTTTTATTGTGCCCATCTCGTATCTACAATAAGTATAACTGATCCCAGAAAAAAAGACAGAATGGCACAAAGAGAGAGATTGATTCTTCTTATAAACTAAGGGGGTTTAAAGCTATTTAGTCTTCTTGCGCTTCACCACAAAAAGGGCAAATATAATCAATTTTAGGAATGATTTTTCGGCACTTTAGACAAACACTATTGGTAGGGTCTGAACGTTCTTTTAACCAAGAAATATACTTGATTACTAGTTCTAGTAGTACATTAAACAAAAAACCAAAAGCAATCACCAGCGCCACTTCTTTTTCAGCAGGCTGAATAAACGCTGGAACTTTAAGAAATAAATGAGCAATCCAAAGACCATAAGCTAGGATACAAAAAAGGTAACTACGAAAAACAATTCTACTCCAACTTCCCTCCAACCAATCAGGGTCCGTCATTCCTCGCCAAAGAAAAAATACTAAGCCTAAACAAAAAACTAAAGGTAGTCCCGTAGAAATAAACTCCCTTAGAAAAGTACCTTTTTCTGTCACAAGTTGTTGTAATAATGGCACCTGAATATCTCCTTTAGCCATTGGGGGTTCAATACCAAAAGATTTTAACCGTGCAGAAACATAAAAAAGCAAAAATTCTCTTTCTTCGTATTTAAATGCTTCTCGAGCCATAAAAGGTGCTGTAGCACTTCTTTTTAAAAAATCAAGCCGGGCCTTATTAGCTCCTTCAATGTTGTTCTGTTCCTCTAATAACTCTGAAGCTAATAAATGAGCTATGACATTATCACTATACAGCTTTCTCGCTTTTTCTATAAGCTCAACGGATTCTTCTGAATTAATTTCATTAAAATAATAAGCTGCTGCCTCGACTGTTTTTTCTACAGATGTATTTACATCTTTTAGTTGAAAGGCTCTATCATTAGAGATTAATTGTAAGCGCTGGACTGCATTAAGAATAATTTCTTGCACAGCTTTTTTATTCTTTTCTTCTGAATTAGCATCGAATTTTTGAGCAAAAGCAGGCGTAGAAAAAAGAGATAAAATCAGCCCAAAAAATAATATATACTTTATTTTCTTCATAACTAGTTAACTCCTACTGTTTAGACTTATTATAGTAAATTTTGTTCACAAAAACTAAAATAATTATCATCCCCTATAATAATATGATCTAAAATTCCTATAGAAACAGAAGAACAAGCCATTTGAAGTTTACGTGTAATCCTCTTATCCTGTTCACTAGGAAAAGCTTTTCCAGAAGGGTGATTATGCACTAAAACAAGGAAAGCTGCTTCACAATCCAAAGCACGCTGAAGCACCTCTCTAGGGTATACAGCGCTTCTATCAAGGCTACCCTGAAACAAATTCTCATCAGACAATATTTCTTTTTTGCTATTTAAAAATAAAACCTTAAAAATTTCTTTTGCTCGATCTCTCATAGAAAGATAAAGATAATTAATTAGAGAATCCACCTGATTAAAGGATTTGCTTTTAATATCTTCTTTTATAACCCTTTGTGCAATTTCAATCACAGATCGCAATGTTGAAATTTTTGCTTCTCCAAATCCTTTGATCTTTTTAAGTTCAGAAACAGGTAGATGAAATATTTTTCTTAATCCTCCATATCTCTGGATAAGTTCTCTTGAAAAAGATAAAGCATCCTTTCCCTGAGAGCCATTACGAATAAGCACAGCTAATAACTCGGCATCCGACAAAGACTGTTCTCCTTGAGAAAGCAATTTTTCTCTAGGCTGTTCTGATCTGGGCCAATGTTTAATGGAATGACTATTTTTCATAATAACTATTAATTATATGAATAACACTATTTTGTGCAAGCAGAAAAAATAATAGAAACGGAGAGACGGCGAAATGGAGAATTGGAGAATTGGAGAATTGGAGAAAAAGAAAAGCCTGTCATTGCGAGGCATAATATAAGCGCTGTGGCAATCTCAGCCAATATAATTTAAAATTTTAAATTATGGTTTTAAATTTATTATTTTTACTTTTTAATTCCTCGGTCCGAGATTGCCACAGCATCTATGTCTGCCTCGCAATGACAAAATTTTCAAACCAAAAACTGACAGCCAATTAAACTACTTCAATCATTTGTTCGACAAGATTATTGGAAAGGTTGTTATCAATTACTTTTTGGTGGGTATTAACCATAGCAGTCAACCGATGTCTTCCAGGACGAATAAAAGAAGCTTTCATAGGAACTAGGATGGTTTTCCCGGCTTTAATCCACAGAGGTTGATTAAATAAAACTCGATTATCATCAGCAACAACAACTTCTACTTCGCCCTGTCCTCTACCTTCACTTTGAATCTCTAAATACCAGGAAAGCATTTTATCTGCACGGATTTGTGAGGATTCTAATTTAAAGGCTGTATTCGAATCTAAAAAAACATCAATAATAGGTTTATTTGTATCCACCTCTGAAAAAAGAGATAATTCTGGAATTATTTCTTGTTCCTCTTCATATAGCTTAGACTCTGAAGAATAAAGTTTTTTTAGTCCTGGATAAGCATTTATACCTTCATCCACTTCACCATCTTCTGGAATTGGCATAGGCTTTTCTAAAACAAATTCACCTCTATCTTCTACTGAAGATTTAAATTCACTCTTTACAGGTGTAATCACAACTTCTCTTTTTCCTTTATTAATCGGTGAATCGGTATCAGCTTGTATAATTTCTATTTCATCTTTATTACGAATTGCTTTAAGAACAGGCGTTTCTTTTAATGAAGCTTTTCTTTTAAAAACATTTTTTACAGCATGTCTTCTCTTAGACATTTTTGGAGGAGGGCCAGGGACATCAAATGATACAGAAAGCTGATTATTCTTTTTGTTTTTATCAAACAAATCACCTTCTGGCTTAATCACAAATTCTAAATAATGTTTTTTGGCACGCTCAACACGAAAGTTAAAACCCATATTAATTTTTCCTGATTTCCCAAATTTATAAAGGATAGATTTTCGAACATAACCGTTAACAAAAATTTTAACTGTAGCATTCTGAGACTTTTTACCTCGATAATGAACAGAAAGATCACAATAAATCTTCATGCCAACTTTAAGGTCTTTATCATGCCAAACTAAATCAGAGGGGTTTTTAAAATAGAAATCGACAACTTCGTCGGAAAATGCGGGAGATGCTATAAGAATAATAAGTAGAGTGAGAAAAAAATATTTCATACGTTATCTTATGAGTTTCTCAGGCAACACACATACCCTAGCAGTTCATCTGGGGTTGCTGCTGAGTCACACAATGAATTGCTCCTAACCCTAGAACTAAAGATTTACACTGAATTCCTCTAACCTGTTTATCCGGAAAAAGTCCCTCCAGTGTAGAGATCGCCATTTTATCATTCCTATCTTCAAATAGGGGAACTAAAACCTCTTTATTCCCTATATAAAAATTGGCATAACTAGCAGGCAACCTACCTTCAGGACCCATAACCTTAGCTGGCATAGGTAAGGTTACAATGTTTAATTTATTTCCATCCTGGTCGCTTGCTGATTTTAAACGATTCATATTTTTCTGGAGTAAGTCATAATTCTCATCCTTTGGATCTTCTTCTAAAGCACAAACAACCGTCTTAGAATTCACAAAACGGGCTATATCATCAATATGTCCATCCGTATCATCCCCAACAATTCCTTCTTCAAGCCAAATAAAATTAGTAACTCCTAGATAATCGGATAAGATTTTTTCTTTTTGTTTTTGAGATAATTGATTATTTCGATTCGTATTTAATAAACACTGTTCTGTTGTTAATAATGTTCCACAACCATTAACATCAATGGATCCTCCTTCTAAAACAAAATCTACAGAAAACTTTTCATAAGCAAGTTGAGCACTCACATTATCGAAAACATTATTATCTTCTGCTAAATCATCATACTTCCCTCCCCAAGCATTAAATATCCACTTGGTATAAGCTAGCTGAGTCGATGAAGTTAAAAAAATAGGCCCATAGTCTCGGATCCAACTATCCACTGTGGGCTGTTGAAAGAAATGAACTTGTTTTATATCTACACCTCTAGATAAAAGTTTTTCACTAACTTTATCCTGAGTCTGTTTATCATCGACAAGCAAACACACCTTTTCTCCTGAAGTAAGAAAAGTGATCATTTGTAAAAAAATTTCTTGAACTTGAGGGACGTGTTTAGGCCAAGTAATTTCATTCGTTGGCCATGAAAGCCAAGTAGCTTCATGCGGCTCCCATTCGGCAGGCATATGGTACCCGAGCGATAATGGCGTTGGTGCATTTGATATTTTTGACGAGTTTGATTTGTTTGACATATATTTTATTTAGAGTTAAGTAAAAGCCAAAAGCTAAGAGCTAAAAGCTGCTCTTTAATCAATGAATCGTTTAGAAAGGTTAGAATAATCTTCAACACGTCGGTCTCTAAGAAAAGGCCAGCTTTCTCGAACTTTATCTATTTTGGATAAGTCACATTCCACGTACAGTATTTCTTCTTTTTTAGTACTCGCTCGGGTAATTAACTTCCCTGAAGGATCCGCAATAAACGATTGCCCCCAAAAGGTAATATCTTTTTCTTTACCTACTCGATTCACAGCTGCTACATAAACTCCGTTAGCAATAGCGTGCGAACGCTGTATTGTTTCCCAAGCAGAGTGCTGAGCAACACAATCTGATTTCTTTTCATCTGCCAACCATCCAATTGCTGTTGGGTAAAAGATAATCTGAGCTCCGGATAAAGCAGTTAATCGAGCTGCTTCCGGAAACCACTGGTCCCAACAAACACAAACTCCTATTGTTCCATATTTTGTCTTAAAGGACTGAAACCCTAAATCTCCCGGAGTAAAATAAAACTTCTCATAATAACCAGGGTCATCGGGTATGTGCATTTTGCGATACTTCCCTGCCATCTTACCGTTAGCATCAATCACTACTGCCGTGTTGTGATAAACACCTTGAGCTCTTTTTTCAAACAAAGAAGCAACAATAACCACTTTCCGGGTTTTAGCAATTTGACATAACACTTCTGTGGTAGGGCCTGGAATTTTTTCTGCTAATTTAAAAAACTTTCGATCTTCGACAAAGGGGAAATAGGTAGATTTGAATAATTCTTGAAGGCAAATAATCTTAGCGCCTTTCTTTACAGCTTGACCAATAGCTGAAACAGCTTTTGCTAAATTCTGATCTGGTTTAGCCCCGCAACTCATCTGCACCAGAGCAACAGTCACTTTATTAGATTTTTTCTTTTTAATAGCCAAAACGCACCTCGGTAGTTGTTAAATTAATTGTACAGGGAAAATAAAGAAAAAACAACTGGGACAACAGGGACGGTTCTAGGGTAACCCTAGAACCGTCCCTATCTATTACGCTGAAGCTTCAGCAGCGGCTAGAGCTTTTCGGTGTTTGGCTAAGGTGTTGAGAAGGCTAACAATAGAGTTTAAGCCTTTTTTATTGACATAAATCATACCTGTTTCGGGATCTATTTGAAACTTACCACGTAAGTGTTGAGAGTTTAGAATTAATTTTGTTAATAACACAAAATCAGAAAAATTATGTTGAGATGGATGAGTCAACGAAGGATCAGCCACAACACCCTTCTCTTTCCAATCGGAACCCTCTTTCGAACCCAAACCTATCCCTTTTGGCAATACCATGATGGGTTCTGAAACAATAGACAGATTTTTCCCTCTTAACGTATTATCTCGATAAGGGGCAAGTCGAACCACGGTTCCAACCAAACTTCTAAGACCAATCGCGGCTTGTTGATTAAGCGCTTCTTGCCGCGAGTAACTAAGAACAACATCATCCCCATTTTCTATTAAACGATCAATAAAGAATTCTGTTTGTTCTAAACGAATATCACCCTCACGAGGTAAAAATGAAGCATCCAAGACAAAAGTATTTTGACCCTGTTCTGCCACATCATCCGCAATCACTATTCCCATTTGTTCTCTAGAGATTTCATTCAGCAACTCTAGGTCATTCAACAACGTTCTAGCTTCAAAACTGAGACGAACTAATTCTTGGGCAGGAACATCTTCATCAAAGACATTTGGACCAAAACGGCTTCTGATATCTGTTTTAATACCACTCACAATTTCTGGAACGCTTACAGCATCACTATCAGATCCCAAAGATTTTCCTAATGCCTCAGGCAATTGATTCGAAGCAACAAACTGAAGAATAGCTTCTGATGAAGGTTCTCGGGCAATCGTCTTTACAACACGATTAAAAGCAATTTCGACTCTTTCATCCAAAGGTTTCCCTAAACTACTTCCGGCTATTGCCTCTACAACTTCCCTCAACCCTACAACAGCATCAATCTGTTCAGGGGTCTGTTGATTAACACGAAGAAGCAACGCTCTAACCTCATCCGATTTTTTTACAATACCTGGTCTTTCAGCAATAATTTCTAAATCAGTGGCCACAGCTCTTATAGAGTCTGTTTTTTTCTGTTCTCCATTAATATCATCCATTAAATCAAAAAGCTTTTCTACGTCAACAACTGTTGGATCTACCAATTCTGTCATTACAGTCGGGGCTATCGTGTAAAGCGCTCTAAATCGAGGCCACAGTTCTCGCTCATTGGGATCAAATTTTAATCTAATCTCGTACCAGGGTTCGCCAATAAACTCCCTATAGTAAACAACCCCATCCCTTGGGTTACGAGCAAACTGAGGATCATCAGGGTCTTCCTTATCAATCAATTGGTCGTAATTATCTTCATTAATGTTGCTAATAATTTTCGTTAAAATCTCATCTATTTTATCAGGACTCACAAAAGTCTCTGTTAAAATTAAATTCAAAGGTATTCTTGAAGTTTGCTTTGCTTCAATAAAGGCATCTACAATTTGTTCTATGGAAATTTCTGACAACATATCTCTTGCCACTTCTGCATACATTGATGCAGGAACTTTCTTGTCACTAAGCCTATCCTTCCCAACTAAAGCAATGGCCATTTCATCATTAATCGCTTTAAATAAAAGAGTGTGATCCTTTGCCACCGTTATTATTTCAATCATAAAATCACGTTGTAAACTCTCACCTTCCACATGACTAATTAACACCTGAGGTGGCAATAGAGGAATTAAACTCTTAACACCTTCTTCGGCTCCTCCTTCAAATAACCAGACTGCTGGTTGAAATGAAGGCATTCGCACAGTAATACCTTGATGGACTACTTTTTCAGTCGTTGCATACCTACTGGTAACTCCTTCTAAAGCTGCAACCTTAGTCTGAACAGCCTCAGAAATATCTGTAAAAAATTTAAGAACCCCCAACTTTTTATCCTTTGAACCTTCAGAATAAGCCTTTAAAGCTACTTCATAAAGTTCCAAAGCCATTTTATGATAAGTACTATCTTGACCATCAGGATAATTCTCCTCAAAAAAAGCATTCATTTTATTTCCTTCAAGAAAACCATTTCGATATAAACGAAGAGTTCCTGTTTCCTTCTCAAAAATCAACACCCCCAACTCATCACCCACAGGACGTTTATACAGGTAAAAACCAGGAACAACTAAATCCATATAATCATCTAAAATAGCTTCTCCATCCACTTTAAGAAGAGGAATTTTCCCTTGCTCAACCAAAACTGATTTTTGTTGATTCCAAGCTTCCAGTTCATTTCTTTTCAGTACATGCTCTTTCCATAAACCAATCAAACCTTCAGCATCGGTTTCAGCTATTTCACTGATAGCTCTTAATTTATAAAATAATTCAAAACGAGGATCTCGATAAGCACGAATAAAAGCATACTCCAACATAAGTCGGTAATTTCGATAATGCTGATTGTACTTCTCTAACCGTTCCGTGATTACTTCTTCAGAGTCATTACTCCTTAATGACTCTACTAACTGTTTACGAGCAAAAAGTAATTTAGTTAAATACGAAGCCTTTTCTCTTTTTATTTCAGCTTGTCTTTCATATTCTTCTAAGTCTTCCTTTGGGCTATAAATATGATTTAAATTATCAACAAAACGCAACAATCGTTGATCAAAGAAATTAAGCGGTGGAGGCGTTTTCCCTCTTCCATCTTGAAACGCATGGAATAAAACAGCCAATAAATTCTCCCCCTGAACCCCATCCTTTTTTGCTAGAATTTTTATTAATTCTTTTTTAATGGCACTAATTTTCTCATCATCCATAACACCAATCTCTGTTGCTTTTTTATGATTGATCTCTTCCTGAGATGGTGTATCGCCATCTTCTCTATACTCAAAAAATACTTCATCATCAATAATTTGTCTTAAAGTGGGGTTTACTATTTTTTCAAAAGCCTCTAAACGCTCGTTTAATTTATTAACATGATCAACCAACAAAACATCTAAAAAGTGACTCGCATTTGCTCTAGACTTTGAAGCAAGTAGTTTTTCAATTTCAAGACGAATTGGTTCACGCCTTAGACCTTCTGCCCTACCCAGATCACGTCTTAATCTGCCCAGAGTTCTTTTCTCTTCCTCATTTTTCTTAAACCAATATCTTGCTGCTGAAGAAGTACGCGCTCTAACAGTTCTTAACGCATCATCATAAGCCACATAAAAATCATTTTGTTCGTTCTCGCTCTTATCTTGTATTTTTTTCATTTCATTCTGATAATCTTTTAAATCTCCACGATTTTTTCTTGTCACAAGCCCAGGGCGATGCACATACTCAGTCTGATTTACTTTTTCTTTATACATATGGACCGTATTATGAGAACTAAAAAAAGGCAATTTGCCAATAAGCATTTGAAACTTAGCAGGGTCTTTTCCATCAGCTATTTGCGTTGTAAACTCTTCCCTAATCCGTCTCTTAACTTCTTCCATAACACCTAATAACTTTTCAGCAAATACTGGAGACTTCCCAGCGTCTAACAAAACAATTCGGGTGCCCATATAAGCACTTTTTGATTGCCTTGTTTCTTTAATTTGCGCCATAGGAACGCCACTAAATTTAGTTTTCAAAACCTCGTTGACAACACCCTTTACAATGTCCGCAAAACCTTTTATTCCAAATTCTTTTCCAATCGTATTCGCTCCAGACATAGGAACCGAAACCATCCCCATCTCCACTTCTCCCGTCTTAAACATTTCATCTTTAGCCTTCTCCATCAACACATGAAAGGCTGTTCCAGAATCTGTCATCACATCATGAGCTTTGTTAAATACACCAATCATTCTTTCCGGAGAAAAACCTTCAAACTGACCTAATAATTCTTCACGCCTGTCTAGATCTAAAGCTCCTTCATTCAGTTGTTGATGAAATCCATCATGAGCCATTTGAAATTTCAACGAAGCTGAAAGAGAAGGAACATCCTCCCCATCAACAGCTGTTAACACATCGGATAAGCCTGATATATTTCCAAGAGATTGAGCTGAAACAGTCCCAACAAGAAACTCTTCTATGTCTGCTGAAGATCTTGAAGCATCTTTACCAGGAACTACCAACGGATGCGCCTGAGGATAAATTACCGTGGCTAAAACACTGGAAATCACTCCGGCATTAGGGTTATTACTAAACATACTTTTTTGGAAATTTGAGAAACTTGTTTTAATTGTTTCTATTAAATCTTCTTTATCAATATCCAAACTTTCAGAATCTAAATACTGGGTATATTGTTTTGTATTGACCAAACTTTTCTTTTTTGCCAAAGATCGAATAATCTCATCTCTCCAGATTTTTACCTTCACTTTTTCCTCAGAATCAGGTATCTCTTGCAATAAATTCTGTGTCACAACATGAAGAAAAGAATCATACAAATTGGATTTAAATTGATCTCGATAAGAATATTGACCTTGCATCAACGACGCATAAAGTTCATGACCCGCTAAAGACTGGATTCGAGGCGCAATAATTCCGTAAGAATAACCTTGTTGTTTTAACAATGCTTCAATACCACTCGAATGGAAACCACCAACAACTAAGACAGCTGTTTTTTCACCTCTTTGATCCATCGCCGAAATTACGTTTTGAATCAAGACTGCATCTCTTTGTTTTGCCAGGTTGTAGAAATCCACATATCGGGTTAAATCTTTAACGCCTATTTTTTTGGCTAAATGTCGGTAGGTTGTTGGACTTTCTTGATACTGAGCATATTGATCTGGAGTCCACTTTAACGCCAATAACTTCTCCAGTAATGCTGCTTGGCGATATTGACGAGTTATCTCTGTTTCTTCATTCTGTGTGATCAACTGTTCTTCTGTTTGTTTAATAAATCTTCTTAGTTCCTCAAAAAGAACAACACCCTGAACCTGTTCAAACTGCTGGCTCCACTGAAGGACATCTTCAAGACCCGGGGTTAAAACTAAAGGAATTTGATTTTTCTCACAAAACTGGGATAGAAACGCGAGGAAATTTCTTGGCAAAATTGATTCTGTGATTAACTGTTGAAACGCATGATTAAATTCTTTTCTCATCTCAGCGGAAATTTCAGACAAATGTTGACGTTTTACTTCATTCGCCAAATCCACAACTTCGTTCGTAATATCATTTTGGTTTAAAACTTTATCTTTTTGAACCAAATCAAATAATTGTTTTAATTGAGGATAAGAACTTAATTGTTTGTCCACCCCCTCTAATGAAGATAGATAACTTAACAAATCAATTAAATTAGAACGGTTATCAAAAAATTCAGATACATTCTTATGAAACTCATTTAGTTCTTTAGAGTACACTTCTTCTCTTTGTTGATCCAGTGCCTGATGAAAAACTTCTAACTTTTTATTATCTTCTGCCTGAGACTCTAAAACCTTTTGGTAAGCAAAAAAGTTATCTGCATATAACTTTAAATTCTCTACACCCAAATAATCAGCTTCATGACTACTAAATATTGCTGCTAATTCAATTCCTGTAATTTCACCTCGAGATAAAAATTCTCCCAACACTTTTTGTTTTATTTTCTGGTCTGGAAAAGCTCTCAGTAAAGTCGCATCCACTTTTCCTTTGGCTCCTTCAAAGGTAATTAAGTTCACACCTTTTTCTTGTTGAAACCATTTGATCAACTCATACATATTTTCTTGCGCTTGAATTACAGCATGAGCATCCTGAATAAGAATAATGGACTTATCTGATTTTGAATTAATGTGTTGAGATTGTATCGTTCCAAATTCTTGAGGAATCTCTAAAGAGATTAATTGACTTGCTTTCTGTTTTGGGGCAGACTCCGCTGCTGTCGCAGATACTCCACCTAATGGAAGTATTAACGAAAAAATTAAAAATACGCTTATAGAAGACTTCATTAGATTTTTAATATTCATCATCCCCGTCTTATTTAACCTCTCAACATCAATTTTCACCCAAAAAGCCTTAAAAAGAAAGGCTTTTTTAATAAATTTATAAAGGTTAAATATTCATTAAATTTGCCATACAATCACTATATTGTCAAACTTTTTTCAAAGAAAAATTAAGCTCAAAAATAGTATTCTACATAAGTTATTTATTTTAAACAAGATACACACATTAAAGGCTCAGAAGTGTGCCAGGTCTACCAGACCAGGCACACCAGGTACATGACTTCTGTGGAACTAATTTAATTCATTAATTTGAAGCAAACTTTGATCTTCGATATAAAAGGCTAGGGCTTTAGGAGAATTCCAACAGGACAGTGGTCAGAACCCATCACCTCAGGCATTATGAACGCGTCCTTCAACCGAGGTTTTAGGTCCTCGGTAATAAAATGATAGTCTATTCTCCAACCTACGTTTCGATCTCGCGCCCGAGTCTGCATATCCCACCACGTGTAATTATCGGGTTCTTTGTTGAATAAACGGAAGGTATCCAGATAACCCTTACCAACAAACTTATCCATCCAATCTCTTTCGATGGGTAAAAATCCAGAATATTTTTCATTTTCTTTAGGTCGTTTTAAATCAATAGCATTGTGTGCTGTATTGTAATCCCCACAAATAATTAACTGTTTGCCCTTTTTGCGTAACTTCTCTGCATACTTCAATGTTTCATCATAAAAGTCTAACTTGTACTTTAATCTTTCTTCTTTTGCTTTTCCATTTGGGAAATAAATATTAATAAAAACAAAATTCTTAAACTCGAGCGCAATCATCCTTCCTTCAGTATCGAACGGCTTCACACTAAAACCTCTTTTAACTTCAATAGGTTTTATTTTCGTAAAAACAGCAACACCGCTATATCCTTTTCTCTCAGCAGAATTCCAATAAGCTTCATAACCTGGAGGATTTAACAGAGCATCATCTAATTGTTCGGGGAGGGCTTTTGTTTCTTGAATACCAATAATATCAGGGGATTCTTTTTGTAACCAATCGAGAAAACCTTTACGCTGTGCCGCACGCACACCATTCACATTCCAAGATAGAATTTTAAGCATTGATACTCCGAATCAGATAATCTGTCATTGCGAGCCAATAAACTTTGGGGCGTGGCAATCTCAAGACAAATTAAATTAACAATGGGGTTGTAAATTAAAAAGGGTTAGGGGTACAGTCCCCTAAAAAACGGGTACAGTCCCCCTAAAAGAATAACAAAGGGGCAAAAAGCCCCTTTGTTATTCTAAACTCCCAAAAACTTGAAGTTCGTGAAAGTAGCAGTAATACATACCATGGGTTGCTTTAACCACTACTTTTAAATATTTTGCTTTTACAGGTTTTTCAAACTCAAACTCTTGGTATGGGTTTCCTGCAAAAACTAAATTCATTGTGTCAAAACTACCAATAGATTCATATCCTGAAGTTGGATTTTTTTCAGAAACGAGGAACTCAACAGTCTTCACATTTTTTTCGGAACTTTCAAGGATAGGAATAGCTACTTTATTCAACGTAGCCACCCGCCCCCCTTTAAATCCAAAAATAGCTTCTTGAACCGGTTGAATCTCAACAGACTGACCATGAGACTGTTCTGTTCCATCAATCAGGTATTTAAAATTCATATTACTAGCCGCTATCAGTTGACCGCCATTATTAGCTGCTAGAATATTTTTCTCCCGCTTTTCTTCTTTAGTAATATATTGAGCAAATTCTTCGTCCGTTAAATATTTTCCGTAGGCTTTCCATTCGGAGTTATAAGAATGGCCACCCGTCGACCCAGGACCAATGATAGCTTTTAAATACCGTAAAGCCTGAGGAGGATCAATTGTAAACTCTTGATAAACATTACCAAAAAACACTCGGTTCTTTACTTGAATAAGCCCAACCGAAAAATATCCTGTTTCAGGATCCGTTGCTGAACCAAATAATTCAATAGTCCCAGGGTTATATTTATATTGTTTGAATATAGGGACTAAAAATTTTTCAATCAACACCGGTTGGTTGTCTTTAAAAGAAAAAACCACTTCTTGGCCAGCATACATAGCACCGGTACTTTCTTCCTGACCATCAATCAACTTAGCAAAAGTCTCTGTGCTAGAGAAAACAATCCGAGTTCCACTAGAGGCCGCTAAAATATTCTCACCACCCACACGTTGAGGTGCCAATAACAACTTTGCCTCTTCGGCTATATCTGTAAGAGATTTCTTCAATTCTCCGGCATTACTCGCATTGGCATAAGAACCGCCCGTCACCGTTGATATTTGTTGCAGTTGTGCACGTGCTTGTGGGTTCACACCAAAACCAATGGTATGAATAACCATATCAAACCCTTGGGCTTTTAAACCCTGAATCACATTAAGAGGATCTACATTACAACTCTCTTCTCCATCACTAATTAAAATAATTGTTTTTTTCACTGCTGCACCCGCAGCAAAGTCATTTGCTGCTAACTGTAAGGAATACCCAATAGGTGTTTGGCCATGTGCTTGAAGGGTACTGACATTAGCAATCATTTGTCCTTTTTGGAAAGGCTGAATAGGAACCACTAATTTAGAGTCAGCGCAAGACTGGCTAACATTCCCCACTACCGGTGTTTTTCCAAATACACGAAGACCCACTTGGGCATTAGGGTCTATTTGATTGAGGATAGTAATAAGAGCCTTCTTGGCTACTTCTAACTTACTGCCTGTGCCACTGCTTTCATTCATACTACGAGAAGCATCAAAGATAATCTCAATTTGAGCAGCTTGCTGTGCCTGAGCATTAGGGGAAAATACAATAAAAGATAAAATGATTAAACTGAAAATGAATGTTCGATTCATAGTGACGTCCTCCTGTGATATTTGGACGTATTATACATGAAACGTGAAAAAAAGGTGACTGTCACTTTATGTGACTGTCACCTTTTTTAAGCAGCCCGCAGAAGCTGCTGAGCGTTTTTAAATTGGGTTTGCCAGGTTTTATTGGCTAGGGAGAGAAAGGACGCATGAGCTAAGAAAACCCCGGCCTCATCTGGGTTAATTTGACCTAAAATGCCAAGAGCTTTATCGGAGCCCATCAAATCCCAAGATTTATCCAGTAACGTCCAAAGAACGGCTTCCGCATTCAGCTCTTCAGAAGTACCTTGACGGCCAAAAGCAACATTATTGGCAATGGCAATGGAGTCTTTAAGATTTAAATCCACCAAAACATCATACCCCGCAATCACAGCTACATTTTCCACATCTAGGGCTTCTAAATATCCTGTTAAATCATAATTGGACTTGGGTGAAGGTGTGAAGGAACGAAAACTGACCTTGCTTAATGCCTTACTAGAAATCCCTAATTTCTTTAGTCGTTTTCTAAGAACCTCATCCTGCTGATTACTGGGAATCAAAAATCGAACATTTTTATGTTCTGTCTTCTCTAATAACTGAATCAGTTTTTTGAGAAAATAATCGCTAAGGTTTAACGTAGATAAATCTACTATAGCTAATTTGGTCTGAGTCTGTTCTACAGTTGTTGTCCCTAAACTACTAGCAGCTCCTGCTTCTTGCTGTGCAATATAGCTTCTTAAATCCTCTAATTTATCATCAGGAACTCCTCGAAAATCTTCTGGTACAGAATGAACCAAATTATCCATAACAAATCTAAAAGGTGCAGCCGTCCCAAGAGTAGCTATTTCCGTAAATTGACCTTCTTGGTCTAAAAATCGAAGTTGTAGTAAAAAATCTCCTAATTTTTCAAAAGGAATAATATGCATTACATTGTACAGAATTGGCAACATCACATTTAATAAATGGGGGTATTGCTTGATCAGCTCGATCAGCTCCTCTTTCTCATCAAATAAAATAGAAGCTACTGCAAAACCCAAAATTTTAACTTGAACACTATCGCTTTTATCATCAGCAGAAACCACACCTTTTTCAATCAATCTAAGGACTGCTCTTCCTTTAAAGAAGTCTTCCAGAGCTTGAACTTGCTCTCTTATTTCATTATTAGGTAAAGCTCTTAACCCTTCTAACTCTTCTCTTATTTGATCGTTGATTGGAATTTCAGAAAAAATATCTAACAATTTAAAATAAACACCTTCTTCATGAAAAAGGTCATTGATAAAAACTTCTTTTTGTTCTAAAGACTGTTCTTGAGCCCTATCTGCTACACTTTTAAGGTACCCCAATAGAGAATATCTTTCCACAGAAGCATCATCCCCAAATTGAATTAACCGTTTCTTAATTTTCTCATTATCCAAATAAACCATGTATTCATTAATGTCTTGATTTGTGATTAGATACAAGACACCCTGAATCAGCGCAAATAACTTCACCAATACTTGATGTTGACTTAAATCTCCTAGGTAACTCCCCCAGATAATTTCTGAAATCACAGAAGAAATAATATTGGGGTAATTAGCAATATCAAAATCTAATACAATCTTTCTTCTCCCTTCCTCATCCAACCGCCCTGCAACGTTTGCATTTTTTACAAAAACAACCTCGGTATTAGCAAACATTCCTGGGTACTTCTCTTCAAATGAAGAAGCTGCTTTTTGTAATCCTGAAATAATTTTTTTGAATCTTAGTTTTTGACGAGAAACAACAACTCTAAGCTCTTCTCTTTTTGTTTGTCTAAAATCTGCAGGAAGCCCTCCTGTGGAAAGCCCATCAAGAGCTGAAAAGTCTATTGAAGAACTAGCATCGGGAAAATCTTGCTGAATAGGATCATACTTACCTAAATTAATTGAAAAAGGAATCTGAATTTCTACAGGAGTTTCTTCATAATTAATTTCAAGACCATATTTTACATCTGTCGGTTTTGATCTAAATTTTAAAGGAATCGCAAATTTTAAATCCATAACTTCTGCAATTAGACTTTCATTAGTAAACGTTCCTTCCCGATAATTAAAATCCCCAAACCGAACCATAATAAGAGTTTCCTCTTCAACATCTTGACGACTTAAATCAGGGGGGATTAAGTAACTAATATTAATAGGATTTACACCTAAACTTTTTGCTGTAGAAACATCTTCTGGTTTATAAGAAGGATTAAAGACTCTTTGTGTTAATCGGACTAAGCGCGGAGTAAAAGGAATTCGGTAAGGTTGTTTTTGGGTTAACTCATCTTGAGCTTGTAAGACCATCTCTTGCGCTTGTTCTGTAGATAAGTTCAATGCCGTTTTCTGTCTTAATGTGGAAGAAGAAATTTCTCCTGGACAGGCACTGGCCAATGAAGTCCCTAGAAAACAAAAAAGCACGAATGTGGTTAATAGTTTACCCTTTTTCATAAGGGGTAAACATACCCTATAGTAGAGGAATTTGCAAGTTTTAGCCTTTTGTCATCCCGGACTTGATCCGGGATCCAGCTCATTAGCTAAATACAATTGTTTTTAATAAGGATATGGGCCCCGGATCAAGTCCGGGGTGACAGACAGATGAAATTAGGCGGCTTTCTTAGCGGCTTCTCTGGCCTTATAATTAGCAATTAATCGGGCTGAAATTACCCTAATATTTGGAACAATCCTGCCTTTGCTATCTTTCGTTACAAAGTCCTTGAAATCGTGAAGTATTTTGTCTCTCAGCTCCTTATTATTACCTGCTTGAGCTATGAATACAGCCAATCCATTCAGCAACGACTGTACTTCCTCCAATTCTCTTAAAAACTCCCTATCATTTAGCATTTTATTGGCTTCTTTAGCCGCATCCAGTGCTTGCTGATGGGATTTATCAAAATACGCAATCGTACCTTGTCCTTTGCGTTGAGCCTGTAAACTATATCGAGATATTGTTCGGTCTGAGGGTTGCTCACCCACGTAACGTTCTCGTTTAATTTGACTTCGAAAAGGTCTTAACAACGAACTGCTTAACGCAGTTTGAAGAGCTCTGACCACTTTAGGATCTGGAGGATGATGAATGATTAACTTTCCGTTCTTTCCCAACGATGCAGCAACAACCAACTGATCCTTTGCACTTAACGCTAAAAAGGTTGCTGCATCATATTGAAATATAGACGACACCGCTAAATCACTTGCCTGTCGCAACTCGTTTAACGCTTCGTTTGCGGGACCAACTAAACCTTGAACGGCTTCGTTAAATGTTGCTTTAAAAGAAACGCCAGCGGGGGTTTCTCGTTCTAACAAAATTAAAGACGCCTCCAAACTAGCTGTAGCAACAGCTCCCCTAACACTTCCTAAAACATCTTGTCGTAAAGCTGTCAACGCATCCCCCTGCGGAATAAAATCTTCAGACAATCCTAAATCTAAGAGAATACCCTGCAACGCCTCGTTTGTTTCAATATTTGTTTGTTTAGATAGTTCTGCAGCAATCTTTTTTAATTCAACGTCTTGAACACCTGATCTATTATTTAAAAAATTAGTGATCTGTGTTTTTAAATCATCAAAAAACTCTTCCCGTTCTTCATCTGTCAACGCAACAATAAAACCAGTAAATTCATTAATGTTAATTTCAGAAACATTTCTACCACTCGGTGGAGATAATCCTAACAGTGCAAAACCAAAATCAAAAGCATTACTTAATCGTTGTTGATTCGTCAAGTCGACTTTCTCTACATCTTGCTGTCCCAACGAAGCAGCTAGGGCTGTCTCTGGAACTAGATTAGGAATTCCTCTGAGTACTATTTCGGATAGAGCTTCTTGTACCACTTGTTCTATAAACTCTGTCCCTACAGAAGTCAATCCAATCTCATTGATAAGCTTAGTAATTTTTAATGCATTTGGCACTTCATACAGAGCATCCAGTGACGTGGATTCAAAAGCATTAATAAATGCTGATAATTGGTTTACTGTAATAGGCTTTTCCAAAAATCGTACTAGGGGGGCAGCAGAAGTTAATATTCTAGCTCTATCCTCAGCAATGACACCGACAAGTTCCAAACCTTTATCTCTAGCAACTCCTGTAAGAACAAATTCTAATAATTCAATCCGCTGAGGATCCCCCTCTGCTCCACGAGGAAAATCAAGAAAACCGAACTCCGTTAAAATATCGGTTAAGTCTTCATTCTCTATACCAAAAACATCCTTCTTCAAAAACTGAATATGGGATGCAATCACTGAAGGAGAGAAATCTTTCCGTATGGCATCAAACACTAATGTTAAATCATCTAAGTCTTGCGACTCTTCTACCTCTACTTCTTGTTCAACCTCAACCTCTTCTGTCTGTCTTAAACTTTCTATTGCCAAAAGAATAGCCTCTAGTAAATACGTCAGTAATTGCTGAAATCTCCCCAGCAACGTTGGTCTTTTTAATACTTCTAGTATTGTAAAGTCTAATTTAATATCCGGAATTTCTAATTTGGAAGCAATTGATTTAATTATTTGAGGATCTAATTCCTGACTCTCTAATAATCCCTTGAATAACCCTTTGAGAACATCCGGGTCTATCCGTTCTGTCTGTGATGTGTATTGAAAAGCAGCCCTAGTTTGACCAAAAGCTTGCGAAGCTTCGGCGCTGTCAAATGCTCCTGAAAACAATTCGGGACTTTCTTGAGAAAAAGCAGCTATTTTTCCACTAGCCTCTTTAAGAATTTCAGCATTCCTAGCAGCAATAGCTCTTTTGGTTTCCTCAACAGTCTTTTCAAACTTTGCTCCCAGAGGCAACACAACACCCGGTTTATTAAAATCAATATGCTCTCGTCCTGAATCTAAGCCTGCTAAACTCTTTAAATCTGTCCGAGATGTAATATAAGCTTCCATTTGCCGTCCTAAAACAGACTCTATCTCTGTGAATTCAGCGTTTCCCAAAGAGGCTCCTCGAGCCGACTCTCGTTCAACAGGACCCATAGCATATTCAATTTCTTTATCTGCTAATAATTCACTAGCCGCTCGAATAGACTCTTCAATAAAAGCCATATCTCTAAATACATCTAAACCAGAATTAACAATTATCTCAAATATTTTTCTGTCTGTGGCATCTTGGACAAGGGCTACATCCTCTGTAGATTCTAATTTTTTAAGAAAGGAAGCTACACTTTGCTTTGAAATTCGAGGTTCGATAACTCTACGAATAACACTTCTAGAATTTTCTACTCGTAAATTCTCTTGTTCAAATAATCCGATAAGTTCTTGTCCCTTTTGTTTTGCTGCTTCAGCTAAAGCTTGCTCTAAAATTTCTATCTGTCCTTGCGTTGTTTCTAACTTTGGTGCAAATTTAAGATAAACAGGACGGGTAACATAAGTAGTATTCAATTGTTTAAATCCTTCTAATTCACTCCTACTAAGATCAGCGGCGCTCTTAGTATCCTTCAGGATATCTATATAATTCTGAATGTCTTGGCGTGAAAAGTTTTTACTAATGGATTTCGCCGTATATAATTGGTTCTTCTCAGCCTTTTCTGCTGCACTTTCATAGCCAACAGCTGTTTTCAACGCCAATAATATCGCCGATAATAATTCAGCAATTAATCCTTTTAACCGCTTTAGAACACCATCTCTTCTTAAAATTGTTAACTGAGATAAATCCAACAACCCTTCGGGGATATCAACTATTCCCTGTGAAACCTTTAATAGCTCTGGGTCTAAATTATAACTATCTAAGATAGCCCCCACAGCTTTCTGAATATCTGACGTTTCAAGACCAACCTCTCGAGCGGTAAGATCAAAACTAATTTGTGCTCGTGTAGCCGTATCGGTCAAATCAAGATCTGCTAGTACTTGATCCAATATACCAGGATTTGCATCGATTATTCCGTCTATTTCTGCATTAATGCTGTCAATTTCTTCTGAACCTAAAGAAGCGGCTTCGGCAACTTCAGTGATTGAAGCTTCTAGTACAGTACCCCTTCCTCCCCCAATATCCGTCATCTTTTTCTGAAGGCCATTCACTTCTCCTAAACGATCAAACTGTTTACTTAGATCAATAATTGTTCCATCACTACCAATCAGTGAAGTTGCTGTATCTGGAGTAATTGTCGCACCTGTTGCACCATCAATAGCAGACAATGTACCTTTAAGATCACTGTAGTCCCCAAGATATTCTCCTTTTAAATTTAAAATTTTAGCTCCATCCTTAACAACGACTTCCCCTGTTTCAGAATCTCTAAATGTAGGCAACCTATTCCCCAACACCTTTTCTGTATATTGAAAATTAAGATCTCCTAACAAAGCCTTGTCTCCTTCTTGAATCGTTGTGATCACAGTGCCATCAGCCCGTTTTACATCCAAACCTCCCTCATAAGCAGCATCCGTAAATTCAATTTCACTCTTTGCAATGACCTCATTAATTTTATTGAGGAATGCTTGATTCTGCTCGGCCGTTATTCCTTCATTAACACCAAACTCTTGAATCGCCAGGTTTCTTATGGATTCTAAAATTCCATGAAAATAACTATCTTTGATGTCTGGAGGAAAGGCTTCATTAAAAGCATTAAATTTATCTAACTCTAAAAATGTCATAATCAACTTCCCATCCACGCGATAGACTAAACCAATTTCATCACCCAACTTAGTCACATGAAAACCTTCTTCAGTATCATTTAATAACTGCTCCATTTGTTTAATAATATGATTATCTAAATCAGCACTTTGAATATGGCGGCCGATTCTCTGACGCAAACGACTTAAGCTACCATCCACATCCGCCTTTACAATTCGAGCAAGCCCTCCCGAATTTAAATTATAAGAACGGGTGTAACGAACATCTTGTAATGATCGAATAAAAGCCTTGTCATAAAAAGCTAGGAATGTGGCATAATCTCGATTTAAACGTCTTAAACGATTTTCCACGGTATCCTTCCCCCTATTAAACTTTATTGCTAGCTGAACCTGCTTCAAACTGTTACGCAATCGATTTAACCTTTGCTTAACACCACCCACTTCATGGTACACACGTGTGATTAAACCGGTATCAAAATTGGCTTGAGGAATATATTTTGCTTCTCCCTTACGAAATTCTTCTGGAGGGGCTCTTTTTCCACTATCCTCCCCCAACACTCCTTGCTCTTTATAATATTTTTCCTGCAATTCAGCGCGAGCCGTCACTCTCTTAATTTCTTGGGCTAACTCTTCTTCTATAAGCAATCGGGCGTCTTGAGCTTTATCTTCATCTAACAATTCTCTAACATCAGAAACAATTCCTTCTCCATTAATGAGCGTATGGCCTCCAAAAATATTTAATGCATCAATTTGTAAATCCAATTCGCCTGAGGATAACCCTTTCTCCACTTCTTTTTCTCTAAGCCTTTCAGCAAATTGAAGTTTTAATGTTTCTTTCACAGCATTAAAATCAGATTGGACTAACGTACTTAGCTGACTAGGATCTAAACCTACAGCCACAATACGGGTTCCAGAGTAGGCTTGGTTAGATCCACTTTCTCTATTAATCTTCACATTCCCACCCGCATAAGATTTCACCTTCTCCATCATTAATTGTTTTAATGCAGATCCCATTTCTTGATTTAATAATGAATTTGCTGCACCCACGGGTAACGTCAATAAAGATAAATCAATATTTCCATTAATTTTTCCCTCTTGTGTCTTAGTTAGCACTTTCTGTCTAGCTAATTGAAAATAATAATCAATCGCCGCTTCGTACACTGATTGAGAAATGCTTCCACCACTGGTATAACTATCTAAAACTTCTGGAATCAACGATTCTTGAAAATTAAGGTGTGCTTCAATAGAAGGTAACAGTTGTTCAAAGTTTTCTACGTTTGTAAGCCCTAATATTGTGGCCAATTGATCTGAAATATTGACATAATCCTGAACAGATGTTGATTCTCTTTCCGCTGGGGGGGCTCTTTCTAAACCTCTTGTTTTTTCTTCTACCTGAGCTTTAAGGCCTGGAGCCTTCGACAACAATAACTGGGTAACCAACTGCTCTGCTGCTTCAGCAGAATAGCTAGATGCCCTTTCTCCTAAATCAAGTCTTCCAAGAAACCCGCGAAAAACACCTTGTCGTTCTTGTGTAGAACCTTTTGCAAACCGAACTAAATCTTTAATATCAACTTCCCCCGCTAATCCCTCAATGAAAGCAATTTCTTCTGATGCTTCTTGGCTCCCCAAGGAGGCGCCACCAACCTCCTCTCTTGCTTGTTGTAATACATATTGAGCTAAGGCAACATCTTCAAATATAAATCGCTCATCCTTTACTTCTCTATATGTCTCCATAGCTGGTAAAGATACGGTGTAACCTAGACCTGCATCTTCAAATATTGCTTGAACAGTGAAAAAAGATGAAATACTCGGTTGCCCTTGCATAACAGCTAAAACACTCCGTTCAAATCGTTGTAATCTACTCAAACCACTCTCCACTCCTTTAGATTTCACAAACTCCACCAACTCGCTAATAATAGCTCCTGCAGAAACTCTGGCTATCGAAGATTCAAAGGAAGACCCTACCTGAATATGAGGTTGTAATTGTCGCAATAATTGAGCAATTTTTTTTCGTTGACTGACAACACTTTCCACAACCTGAAGAGTCCTTTCATTACTTGAACGAAGTCTAGCTGATTCTATTACGTAATCTGCTTTAGATATGGCTGGCGCTACTTCTCTTGCAGAAAGCAAACCGGCCTTTACTAGTTGTTGTATAACAGAAACAGCTCCAAGAGAAATTTGATTGTAATCACCTGTTGGATTTTGTAATAGTTGAATAGCTTGACCTACTTGATTAGTATAGGGTGCCAAATCTCCAACCAGCAATGAAAGTTTGGCTAACTGTGCTGCTTTAAACTCAGCTATTTGATTTAATGTAAACCCCTCCGCTATTAATTGTTGTTGAGTAAAATTCTGGTTTTCTGATTCATTTCTAGCAAATAGAAACATGTTAGTTGGATCATAACCTAACTGTTCTAACACATTTTCTACTTTAAACTCTTCACTGGGCCTCTTTGCTCGATCTAATAGCAAATGTAACGATCCCTCATTAGTATCCAAAACTCTTACCTTGATTTCAGTAAAAGTCCAATCCTGATCTCGAGTAATGATTCCATCAACACCTTGTCTAGTTACTTTATAAACAACTTCCCCACTGTCTAATTGTTGAACACCATCAATTTCACGAATGGCTCCATTAGGTGAAGTAAAACTATCTCCAACCCCCAAATAAAGTCCAGATTCCTTTTGCTTTTGCTCAATAATTTCAACAATCAGTTTATCTACCTGTTCTTTAGACAAACCTTTTCCTGCAATATCTGCATTGATTCCTTCAATACTCTCAAGTAAATAAAACCGATTACGTCCCTTAAATAAACTTAACCTTAGATCAGTCACCCCTTTTTTGCTTAAACCTAATTTAATACGATCTAAAGCTCCTGCATCCTTTTTTATCTGCTTTAATTGTCTTCCTTTTCGGTTAGCTCGATCAATGATATTTCTAAATACCGAGGCTAATTGATAGGAATTACTTCTGTAGGGGCTTGCATCCAACCGTTTTAAGAAAGCATCAAGCTGTTCTAAATTTAAACCTACCGAGGCCAAAGCTTTTTGAGCTGCAGAAAAACTTTTATTGGCATTATCAAAAAAATTACTTTCTGCAGCTCTCTCAAAATTTGTAAACGCTTGGGTCAGTGCTTTTGCCTGAGCTACTCTAGCACTTCCTGGTTTTACTCTTTCTGCTAAACTAATTAATTCTGCTCTTTTGCCTGAATCTTTACCCGTGGCTAGAGAATTTAACAATCTATTTGTTAATTGCGTCGTATACTGCTCTACAATCTCTATTTCAAATTGAGATAAAAAGGCTTCTGTTCCAGGAGTAATAATATTGGGATGTCTTAAAGAATTTTTTAAAGCATCATTACTAACAACAGAATGTCTAGTAATTTCAAATAGCCTACTATAAGCTCCCTCTATGTCCCCTTTTTGAAAATACTTCAAAGCAGCAGCTAATTCCGCTAACAATAAAACTCTATCACTCTTTCTTCCATTAAGTTGTTCTACTTGCTTATTAAGAAAGTAGGCTTGCCCATTAATACTTTTAATTAATTGACTAATTTCAGCATTAGAATCTCGGTCATTAAAATCAGCCCCTCTCTGCAACATATTATTCAGTTGGTTAAAAGAATTATTAAGCAAGGCATCAATTTGTTGATTAATTTCAACACCCGATAGTTGTTGTTGTCTGGGAAGAACTTTCCCTACTTCTTTTAGAATAGCATAAGATAACTCATTCCCAATCTTACCTTCTGTCATTAACATTTCTCGTTCACCTGAATCAAGCTCCAAGGATAATAGTTCTTGAAATATCCTAGCTAAACTTACAAAACCATAGGGTTTAAAAGCAGAAAACGGTGAGACCTTATGACCCGTTAATCTTAAATTTTCTAATTCAAGATAACCTTTTTCTCTATCAATTAAAGGGTCTGCTGGAATTCCAATTCTATTCTTATTGGTAGCAGGGTTTACAATCGAGGTCTCAGCAGTAGCAAAGTTTTGGATTAATCGAAAAAGCTCACGCGCAGAAAACTGACTCTGAAGTTGATTAACTGCTTTAAAGAATGCACCCACATCTAACTTTCCTTCATTTGTTAAATTTTCTTGGTCAATTCGTATAATGCTTAAATCATTAGCAATTTGGATCAAATCTATAATATTTTCTCTATTTTCAATAGCCGACCGAGCAATTTCTGCAGCTTCTTCTTTGTCCACTCCCGAGTTCTTTAAGATGGTATAGAGCTCTGTAGCTGCCGTTTGTAAAAATAGATCTGACTGCAGTAAATCACCACTGATGATTTCAATCAATTGCTGTAATGCATTTATCCGATTGGGTTGAATTTTACTAAATAACCCTCCCCGCTCAAAAGCACCGCCGATATTTTCTTGAAATAACTGTCCAATATCTTTTTGGGCTGCCCCTGGGTTCACATCTGCTTTAGCTCTTTTTGTTTGTTCTAAAGCAGTAGCCACATAAATACCTAAATCTTGTTCTAGCTCCCGAAAACCACCTTCTCTAGTTTGAGCTGTTTTAAGCAATTCGCCCACAAAGGTTGGAAAATTTTCTTCAGATAATCCTAGTTCTGAAACAACTCTACTTCCTAAGGTCGCATTTATTTTATCCACAATCGAATCCAAATACTGTTGTGTTGCACCCAAAGAGGCACCTTCCGCAACCTCTACAATAGCACCTAATAACTGTGTTGTTTGCTCGTTGAATTCTGAAACTGTTACATTAGCAATAAAGGTTTCTATATCCGATTGTGTGGAGACCGTTCCATTCAACTCATTGGTTACCTTTCCCGTATCTAGATTAACTAACCTTCGAATCGTAACACCAGGCTCTCTATTGTGAACAGAAACTAATCGAGATCCATCCGTGGTCACAATCAGACTACTGACTTCTGTTGGAATAAAATCTTCTATCGAAACAAAAAATCCTAAGCGAGGGGCAATACGTTTTGAATTTTGAGGATTACTTAAATCAACAAGATGAATTTCCCCATTAATATTCCCTGAAAAAAGCGTATTATTAGGGCCTACAGCAAATTGCGTTATACTGGAAAGGTTTGAAGAAACAACAGTCATCTTTCCCTGTTGAACAGAAACCACTTCACCCGTACTAAAACCTAGGACAGAGGCATCCGACCAATCAGCACTAAAACTATTGGCAATTCCAATTTCACCAAAAGGGTCCAGTAATTGCGCAGTGGGATTTCCCATCACCAAAAACTCATTTGTTTCTAAATCAACCATAAGTAATTGTTGGTTATTTGCTAGTAAGTACAAATGAGTTCCTGTTTCACTTAGTTGAGAGCCCACAATCGTTTCTGATGAAATTCCTGGATAGTCAATCGAACTCAGGACACGTTCTGTAATTCCCTCCAAACTTTGAACTATCTCCGTTTGACCTAACGAACTTGCTGAAAAAGCTTCGGCTCTCTGAGGAAAATTAGTTTTAAGAAATAAATCCACACTGTCTGAAGTTAACGAACCGGCTTCAGTTAAAGTTTCAATGCCTTTTTCAAAAGAATCTACTTTAGCAATAAAAGCACTTTCTTGAAGATCTACCGAATTCTGAAGTTCCTGGGCAATTTTGGATATGATATCTTCTGCTTCTGATTGATCTACTTTTCCAAGAATTAAACGATCTATTAATTGATTCATAAAACTGGCGTAACGATCCACCACTGATTTATCTTGCTCTTGAACACTCCTTAGCAAGAGGTCTTTCCACTGATTTAATGTTGAAGCAAGCTCCACCTTACTAATTTCTGCCAAATAATCTTCGGAAACTGCTTTAGATACAGCGTCTTTAAAGGCAGATAAAGCGAGTTCTGGAGACAGAGTAGATGTTTTGTATTTCGCATAAGAGACGCGGCCTTTCATCACATTCCAATAGATGGGGTCTTCCCCAAAATGAGTAATTCGGGGTGTTAACACCATATACGAAACTTGACTATCTTTCAGTTTCTGCTTAATTCCTTTTGCGTGAAATCCACCCGTTAAAACTAAGGCAAATTTTTGATTTGTTTGTTGCATGACATTCAACAGATTTTGATGAAGCACGTGGTCACGTTTTAAAGCAACTGCATAAAAGTTTTGATGCGGCTCAAATAATTCATCTAACTCAAAACGCTCTATTTTATTCCCTATAAAATCCCAAAATTTTACTTCTCTAAAATTCTCCTGATTATCTTGGTAATAAGCTAATTCTTCTCGGGTTAACTCTAATTTGGATAAGTTATTTAAAATCTTTAATTGGTAAAAGAAACGATCTAATGTTTTCTGATCCTCATTTTCAAACCACGCTTCTTTAATCTTCTTTTTCATTTCATCAATTTCGGAAAACAAAGCATCCCCTTGAATCTGTTCCATTTCTTTTAAATGTTTAATATAAATAGATAAATTAGGATAATAAGACCAGAGAGTTTGACCATTTATCACCTGAGTGGTTTTACCTTCAATCCATAACCAAGGATAAAATTTGTCTTTTTGAATTTTTTGTTGTCTAAAAGCAGTGATACGTTTGGTTAGAATTTCTAACCCTTCCTTCATTGCAGGATCCCGAGAATTTTTATAATAGCGTTCTAACTCTTTTTCAAGCCTCACAGCCTCACTTTGAATCAACCTAAAATCAGACTTTTGTTCTCTGTCTACGGCTACTAATAACGCATGAATATTAGGATAACTCCCCAAATCACCCTTCAATGCTTTCCACTGGGCTGTTAGGTATTCTATATATTGAAGTAAATCCAGAATCTCTTTGTCATAATCGTGAGTCTTACGATACATCTGCTTCAAATTATCCGAGTAAATCTCATCTTTTTTCTTTTTCAACCAACGTTCTATATTCTCCAACTTTGTTGTAATCCGTTTATTTTCTTCAATAGCATTTAAGAACGCTTTCTTGTTTTGATAATAAACATCCATATCTTCAATACCCCAAAAATCGGATGGGTTTTCATTTACAATAGCAGCATACTCAGCACCAGAAAGTTCTCCTCGTCTAACATATCGATCAATTACTTTTTCTTTCACTTCTTTTACAGGAAAGGATCTAAAAAGAACAGGGTCGACTCTACCTTCACCCCCCTCAAGAGCAACTAAACGAAGGTTGTTTTCTTTCTGAAAGTGGTCAATTATTTTTCGAATATTATTTTGAGCTTCATAAACACAGTGAGCATCTTGAACATAAACAATGACAGGGTCATTTGGTTTGGCCTCAGGATTTTGATAAACTTCTTCTAACAAAGCAAATTCATCAGGTACTTTAAGTTCATGTATTGAAGGTGGCTTAGCTGATTGAGAACCAACACTAGCATTAATTGTTTGAGCAAAAATATCCGCAGGATAAAAACAGGAATTAATTAGGAAGAAAAATAATACAACGATACTCCCCAGTCTCCACCTCAGTGGAAAAGAATATTGAGCACGTTGTTTTTTTGTTAACTCATTTTTTAACATCTCTTCTCTCCGTATGTCCGCTGCCTAGCTAGCCATAGGAGAAATACTCACACGATTTCTCGAGTACTATAAGTGTAGCAGGTAATATTGAGGGATGCTAATGAGGGGTGAAAAACAGGTCTAAGTTGATATAAATAAAAGAGTTAAGGGGTAATGGCCCCACCTTGGGGTATTCTTTATTGCACAAAAGTGCAATAAAGAATACCCACGCGGGGGGACCCCATTCTACAATTGTGAGTGCAGAAAAGGGGAGTTGAATACTCTCGGCGTCTATTCGTTGGGAGAAGGGCAATCACTGTTAACATTGAGAACAGTGATTACCAGCAAGGACGATCAATATCCACACCTCCCTATTGACCGTCGGCAATAGGACTCCTAAGATTCAATTATCTAATATCTTAGGATTGATTAATGAGAATATTAAGGAAAGAGGGACGGTTCTTACACAACTCTATGCAACATCAATAGTTATTAAGAACCGTCCCTAGTTTTAATATTGACCGTCGGCAATAAAAAATAGGGAGGATTTTTCTTAACTCCTACTTCTTGCTGTTTTCGGAAAATAACTCCTTCCCCATACTAAACCCAATATGTAACTCTTAACTCTTTTAAAGGTAGACGATATCTTTTTGGTCTTCTAGGGCTAGGAATAGGAGGAGGTATTCTTTTAGTTGGCGGGTTAGGAGGTAGTTGTTTCGGACGTGTTCTTTGGCATTTTTTCCTAGCCTGGCGCCGTATTCGGGGTCATTAAGAATTTGTTTTACGTAACGAGCTGTTCCTTCAATGGAGTGTGACAATAAACCACTAAATTTATGCGCAATTTGAAGAACAATGCCCCCAACACTGGAAGCAACCATCGGGCGCTCTTTCCACAAAGCCTCAGAAACCGTTAACCCAAATCCTTCTTTAAGAGATTTCTGCATGACTACTGCCGAAGCTCGCTGCAGCGCATTAATTTCAATATCACTGCCATTGGGTAATAATAAAACATGGATATCCGGATCATCTCCAGCAGCTGCATACACTTCTTCTAGAACCTGTGCCCCTTCAGGATCATCACTGGCGCCACCCCCAGCTAATATCAACTGGCAATCGACATATTTTTTAACTAACTGATAAACCTTAATCACGCCTACAGGGTCTTTCAAATAATCAAATCGAGAAATCTGAGTAATAATTGGCTTGTCTGATTTTATTTTTAATCTATGAAGCACAGCATCAATTTCTTCCTGAGTTAAATCTCGATTCTTATCACTCAGAGGATCAATAGAAGGAGAAATTAAGTATTGAGGAATTGATAACTGCTTCGCAAACGTAGAAGAAGAAAATACAGAAGAATCATACTGTTCAATATAAGGGCTTAGAAAATCCCACAAGGAAGGCATTGGGTTAGACACGTCAATATGACAACGCCAAATCCATTTATTGGCTAATTCTTTTTTCTTTTCAATCAACACAATGGGTTGAGGATCATGAATAAATAGTATGTCAGCAGAAAGATCCATTGACTTCATATTCTCACGACCTACTTCAATAAACCCTTCATACTCAGACTTAGAAATTTCTTCGGTACGACCGTGCAATGCATTATGAAATTTCTTAGTCACGACAAAAAAATCATCCCCTCCTTTAATCACATCCCAAGAGGCATCAATACCTAATTCCTTCATAAAAGGAATCATTCGATTTAAAATTTCAGCAACTCCACCACCTACAGCAGTAGAGTTAATGTTTTTAATTTTCTTTCCCTGCAAACGATCCGCTAATAAATACAGCTCGTCTATCGTCTCTTTACCAACAATAGGCTCATATTCCGCTAGTTTACGCATTGGTTTTCCTTTGTTTATAAATCTCTGTAATCTGCTTTTGGCTTTTGGCTTTTGGCTTAAAAATTTTATCATCCTTGAGCGAAGCGAAGGATCTAACAAATAAGCTCCTTTAAGTTTAGATTCTTCGCTAACGCTCAGAATGACAAGATTACTTAATCTTCTCTTCCACTAAGCTGATAATTTTCTTTCTCAAACCTTCCATGGTGTGAGTGTACGGATCTAAACGTTCTACCGCTTTTGCTAACTCCGCATCTCCTAGACAATGATCAAACCAAAGTGAAAAGTCATTACTTCTTCGCTGAACTCTTAATCGTGCTTCAAACACATGAAAATACAATGAGCTAGCAGTCACTTGCTCTAACGCATCTCTAAACTCTTGTAAATTCCACACTTCTAAATTGGTAGGAATAATAAAACTAATGGACCGGATAAAATTAAAATCTTCCCCTTCAGGAGCTTCTCGGTCCAACCACTTCTCGTCTTTTCCTTCCATATACTCTTTAATAATTTTTACAATTTTCTCACGGATAGCACGAATCGTGTCAAACTCACAAATATCCACACTATCTAACTGCTCGGCTAAACGGTCTTCTCCCAAAGCATCTCGAATCCAAAAAGCGAAATCATTAGGAGGTTCTGGAGTAACAAATTGGTGTTGTTGCAAAAAGTGGTGGGTATGATGATAGATCACAGAACCAGGCACTTTTTTAATATGCATCAATAACTCTTTAATTGTTCTAGCTCGGCATCCTGTTAGAGACTGAAGATGAAGTCGAGTGTAAAAACGAAAAGGTTTTGATGCCTTAGCTAATGCTGTTTGTGTCATTCTTTTGTCCCTTCATCAATTCTCTTCAACAATTCTAATACTTCTCCAGTATTGTTTAAATAAAAGCTAGCCGCACTTTTTGCACTCTTTTTATCAACAACCTTTATTGTTAAACCACTTTTATTTAAAATCTCAAAAGCATCCTCGTCTGTTTTATCGTCTCCAATGTAAATAGGAAAATATTTTTTCTTATTTTTACTATTAATTTTTTTCAGAAACCAACGCACGGCCAACCCTTTGTTCCACTGGACAGGGGGCCTAATCTCCCAAACCTTCTTCCCCTGAGTCATTCGGATTTGTTCCTTTTCAAGATATGAAGATAAAATTAAATGAACTGCTTTTTTAGCTTGTGATACTTTAGCTGGATTTAACTTTCTATAATGAACACTAAGTGTAAAGCCTTTATCCTCAATAAAAATCCCTCGGAAACTTTTTAATTGCTCCTCTAATAAGGGCACTATTTTTTTGAATATTTTTTTTGAAACAGTCCCTTTAGGATGAGTATAACGAAATTGTTTCCCTTGAATTTCAAATCCATGGTTTCCTATATAACTGATAGCGGACAAACCTACCTTTTTTTGGATATCCGTCAAAGACCTACCAGTAACAATACTCGATACTATTTTTTTGTTTAGGGAAATTTGTTTAAGCGTTTTTTTCATTGAGGGTGAAAGATTAGCTAATCGAGGGTGGGAAACAATACGAGTTAATGTTCCGTCATAATCCAAAAATAAAGCTATTGGTTTTTTTTTAAATTTTAATTCAATAGAATTCCAGGAGCGGAATAAATATTTCATTTACATGTCTTCATCAAATTCAAAGTTAAGTAGATTAGAAAGAACTCGTCCAGACCAACGGTAAATATTATTTTTATCTACGATATCTCTCATTTTCACCATACGCTTCTCTTTTTCTTCAGGAAGCATTGCTAAGGCTTGTGCAATAGAATCAGCAAAAGACTCTGTGTCATAAGGATTAATGATGATGGAATCCTCAAGTTCTCGAGCAGCTCCTGTAAATTGAGAAAGAAGAAGAACACCATCAAGATCAGAACGTGCGGCCACATACTCTTTAGCAACTAAATTCATACCATCATGTAGAGAACTAACAATACAAACATCTGCTAAACGATACAACGCCAAGATATCTTTATAGTCCATATATTCTCTAGTAAAATTAATAGGCATCCAAGAACCCTGAGAATGCTTCCAATTAATGTCAATCACCAGAGAATTTAATTCATCGTTTAATTGTTTATAGCGTGGAACCTGTATACGACTGACTTGGCCTAATTGAACAAAAACAAATTTTTCTTTGTACTCTGGTCTCTTTTCAATAAAACGATCAATAGCCTTAAACTTATCAGGAATTCCTTTGGTATAATCAATTCGATCAATACCGAAAATCATCTTTTTCCCTTTCAATCCATACTCTTCTCTAAGACGTTCCATTCTTTCTTCTATATCTTCTTCATCAGCACTATCCGATATTTGCTGAAAATCAATTGAAATAGGAAAGGGACGAACCAAGGTTTCATGGTTGTGAAAACTAACTGCTTTTTTTTCACGGTCAATACGACTCTCAAGAGATGCATCTACAGCTTTTAAAAAATTATCACAATGGTACTGAATTTGAAAACCTAATAAATCATGGGCCAGCAAAGATTCTAACAATTCATTTTTTTGAGGACAAATACCAAACACCTCTTCATTAGGCCAAGGAATATGCCAGAAAAGAGATGTAATGATATTTGGATTATCGGATTCCCTTAAATACTTAGCTACCATCATTAAATGGAAATCTTGAATCCAAACAAATGCTTTTCGATTACCCACTTCTTCCAAAATAGCATCGGCATACATTTTATTTACTTTTTTATATTGTTCCCAATCAGAAGCAGAAAAGTAAGGACGCTCATAAGCAATATGAGAAAGGGGCCACATGCCTTCATTGGAATATCCATAATAGAAGCCATCCATCTCTTCTTTGGAAAGAAAAACTCGTTTTAATGAAAAAGAAGGGTTTTCGGGAGGAAGTTGTATTTTATTGTTTTCATCAACCACTTGACGGTCATAAGGACTAGTTCCGGTACCAATCCAAATCCCATTCACGGTCTCCATCACAGGAGTCAAAGCAGTAACCAGACCGCCTGGCTGACGTTGACAAACAACTTCACTGCCTTTTTTTAGATGGCTGTAAGGTTGCCGGTTAGAGGCCACGATTAGAAGATAATCTTCCATCTTGGTTTGTACGGTTTCTTTAAGTCGAGCTTTGTCCCACATAACAACTCCTTAGTTGGAAAGCGTATTATACCATGGGGAGCAAACAGGGACGGTTCTAGAAAATCCAGAACCGTCCCTAAAAAAAAGGTACCAGGTACCTTTTTCTTTTGATATCATTAGTCTGTTCATAAAACAAGGAGGAACTATGGAGACGTTAGATTCAAACACGATGGCACTTTTTATTTTCCGTTGGATTCATTACGTTGCGGGAATTACTTGGATCGGAATTTTATACTTTTTTAATTTTATTAACGTTCATTTTGCAAAAACATTAGACGGAGATTCCAAGAAAAAAGTGGTTCCTGAGCTTATGCCCAGAGCACTTTGGTGGTTTCGTTGGTCTGCTATGTTTACTTGGCTTTCAGGATTGGGTTACATTATTTGGAAAATTTTCATTGCTACAGATGCTGGGTTTTCTGGAACCGGTGGACTATTCAACTCAACTTGGGGTTATTGGATTAGCTTAGGTGGGTTGCTTGGAACCATCATGTGGTTTAATGTTTGGTTTATTATCTGGCCTGCTCAGAAGAAAATTATTGGTTGGATTAAAGCGGGTGAATCTCCATCAGAAATGCCAGACTTAGTAAAAAGAGCTACTTTGGCATCAAAAGCAAATACATTTCTTTCAATTCCAATGCTTTTTTGTATGGGAGCTGCTAGTCACTTCCCATCATTCAGCTGGGTTACATTTATTGTTGTTTTAATTATTGGATTTGTCGTTGCTAAATTCTTAATTAGCAGTGGTGGGAAAGTTAAAACCGCAGTATAAAACTCGTACAACGACGTGCGGAATGCGAATTGCGTAAAATTTAAAAGGACAGCCTTTAATTGACTGTCCTTTTTTTACGTCTGTCATCCCCGAATGTTCTTGTCGGGGAGCCACTTCTTTATTTAAAATTTATTGTTTTGCGCAATTCGCATGTCGCAATTCGCACAACGTAGAATTAATAGTTTAATTCTACATTCTGATTACTTCCTGCTCCAATACTTACTTCTATTGTTTTAGTTCCTAACTTCTCATGCCACACTTCCAAGACGTAATCCCCTACAGGAACATTATCCATTGAAAAGCTTCCATCTTCGCCTGTTACAAAAAAGTAGGGATGAGAAACAATACCCACATACCCAATCATCCACGGGTGAAGGTCACATTTAAGCTTAACGGCTACTTCGGGCTCACTAAACTTCTTAATTTGCTTCATTCCTTGAAATGGCAATCCTATATTCCAACCTTTTTGGTTTTTAGCAAAAGAATGAATGTTATGAAAAGTAGCATCATTATTAATCAATTTAATAGGTTGATCTACTTGAGCACCTACTACATGAGGAAGGTAAATACAGCCTTTATTATAAATATCGACAGGTGTTTTTGGTGCTGGAAATTCATAGTCTTCTAATCCTTCTTTGATATAAACAAAAGCATTCTGTAACTTTCCGTCCTTAACTAATAACTCTTCAGATAAAATTGTATCATGGGCTTCAGCCACACATTCTGGATTTCCTTTGTAAGGAAGTTCAACCCTCTCAGGAACTTCTCCAGAATACAAAACACTTCCCTGCAAGCTTCCTGTTGCTTCAAAATCCATTTCTATTGATTCTTCAATAATTTCAATATCCACATCCTCTGTTTGTTGATTACAACCAATCACAGGCAATAAAACAAAAACCATCAATAAATATATATATTTTATTCGCATTTCATCTCCTCTTTCTTATACTCAAACTTACCTTCTAGTCCAATATTTTAAGCCGCCCAAAATTAATGCAATAATTAATAGGGGGATAAACAAATAAATAAACAAAGCAAACAGAAACAGAAATAAAATTGTTCCAATCGCTATTCCACCAATAACAATTGCCCAAAGAATAAGCTTCGCCACCCAAGGCTTCATTGGTTTAATGTTAGAAGAATGGAACTCATAGACTGTTTCTTCACCATCATCTTCAGGTTCCGGTTTAGGCTCGTAAATCGGTATGTTTTCATCATCATCAATCATAGTACTTCCTTTCAATGGAAGTCGCTGCTCCCATTAGGTCGCAGCTCCATAAACTGGTTCGCCTTCTCACTTCGATTCCCTTTCGTAAAAGCGAGCGATGGGAATCGAACCCACGTTCCAAGCTTGGGAAGCTTGTGTACTACCATTGTACTACGCTCGCATAGAAAAGATAGTATACTAAGCTAAAAGCCAAGAGCCAAGAGCTTAAAAAGGTGACTGTCACTTCAGTGACTGTCACCTTTTTTCTGTTATAATACATCTCTTATGAAAATTGAAAAAATTTCCGTACCCAATTATGAAGAAGTTTACCACGGCACAGATGACAAATCTGGGCTCAATGCGTTTATTTCTGTCCACAGTACTCGACTAGGCCCTTCTCTAGGTGGAATTCGGCTCTGGAACTACGAATCTGAAGATGAAGCTCTATTTGATGCTTTACGCCTATCTAAAGCAATGACGTATAAGGCAGCCAGTGCAGATCTTAAATTAGGGGGTGGCAAGGCCGTTATTATTTCCGATCCCCGAAAACCGAAATCCGAAGAACTTCTCAGAGCTATGGGGCAATTCGTAAACACTATAGAAGGACGCTACCTAGCCGCAGAAGATGCCAGCATCACTCCTGATGATTTAGCCATTATTCAGCAAGAAACCTCTTTTGTCACTGGAACCCATGAAGGAAGCGGAGACCCTTCTCCTGTCACAGCAGAAGGTGTGTTTAAAGGAATGCAAATCTGTGCTGAAAAACAATTAGGCCATAGTGATTTCTCACGTATTTCCGTCGCCATTCAAGGCGTAGGGCATGTTGGCAGTTTCTTAGTAGAACATTTGATTCAGGCTGGAGCTAAAGTAACGATCACTGATGTTCAGCAATCAAACATTGACGCCATAACACAAAAATTTCCTGTCACCGTGGTCAGTCCAGAAGAAATATTTCGTGTTGAAGCAGACATATTCTCTCCTTGTGCTTTAGGCGGTGTGCTTACAGCACAAAACATTCCCCATCTACCCGCAAAGATTATTGCTGGCGCTTCAAATAATCAACTAGCGGATGGTGAACAATGTGACTTTATGTTAAATCAAGAAAACAAACTGTATGCCCCTGATTACGTTATTAATGCGGGTGGTGTTATTAACATTTATGTTATTGATATTCTAAAAGAAACCAATGTAGCCCATTGGTTAGAATTAATCCCTAAAAATTTAAGTGAAATATTTTCAATATCAGAAAAAAGAAACATCCCTCCCGGCCAAGCAGCAAATGAATTGGTCGAAGAACGATTGAAAAGCAAGTAAAGACGCACACAGACTATGGTACACAGTACATAGTTAATAAAAGAGCAAATACATACAAGTCTGTAGTACATGAGTAGATTAATTTACCATGTACTGTGTACTATATACCGTGTACGTATTTGCTTTTAAACAAAGGAGTTTTTATGTCCCAACCAGTAACGCACCAACATTGGTCCTCACGATTTGGTTTTATTTTGGCAGCCGTAGGTTCTGCTGTGGGCCTAGGAAACATATGGAAATTTCCTTATATTGCCGGAGAAAACGGGGGCGGAGCTTTTGTTCTCATTTACTTATTTTTCGTCTTTCTTATTGGTGCTCCAATTATGATTGCCGAGTTTGTTATTGGTCGAGCTGGAGGTAAAAACGCCTTAGGCTCTTTTAAGCAATTAGAACCTAAAAAACCTTTTTGGCAAAGCATTGGTGGACTAGGTATTATTACTGCCTTCTGTATTATTTCCTTTTACTCCGTTGTGGGTGGTTGGGTTATTGGTTATATCTTCGAAGCCATTCGCTTTTCCTTTGCTTCCTTTACTACAGCAAAAGATGCCAGTGCGCATTTTGGTAATTTAATCAGCAATCCTACATGGACTTTAATGTTGCACGGATTATTTATGGCTCTAACTGCTTTTATTGTGGTTCGTGGAATTAAAAAGGGTATCGAATATTGGTGTAAAATTTTACTCCCCATTCTAGCCCTCATCCTGCTTGTGCTTATGATTTGGGGATTAACCATGCCTAATGCTTACGAAGGGCTTGTTTATCTATTTCGCCCAAACTTTTCAGAATTATCCTGGAATGCCTGCTTAATTGCTATGGGACATGCCTTCTTCACACTTTCTGTTGGTATGGGTGTTATGATTACTTATGGAAGTTATCTTCATAAAAATATAAACATTATTTCCACTTCTCTCACCATTGTTCTATTTGATACCTTAGTTGCAATCTGGGCAGGTATCGCAATTTTTTGTCCTATCTTTTCTTTGGGGATGACACCAGATGCTGGACCAGGTCTTATTTTTCATGTTCTTCCAATGGTGTTTCAACAAATCCCTGGGGGTTATATTTTTGGGATTTTGTTTTTTATCCTTTTAGGCATAGCCGCTGTTTCATCAGCTATATCTCTTTTAGAAGCACCTGTATCCTACTTAGTAGAAGAAAAATCATTCTCTAGGAAAAAAGCCACCCTGTTAGTCTCTATAGTTGCATTTCTTATTGGCATTCCCTGCGCTTTATCTTTCAGCAGTCTGAGTGAAATAAAATGGTTTTTTAACAGAAACTTTTTTGATTTTATGGATTATATCTCTTCAAATATCTTTCTTACTTTAGGGGGGTTAGGCATAGCCTTATTTATTGGATTTTCATGGAAGGTTGCTAATGCCTTTAAAGAATTAGAAAAAGGAGCGGGTCATCAAAAAGGTTTTATTAAACTTTGGGGATTTTTAATTCGCTGGGTATGTCCTATAGCGGTAGGAATTATCTTGATCGCAAAACTTATGCAATTTTAAAAGGTTGTTAAAAAAACAGGGACGGTTCTTACTAAAAGAAGAACCGTCCCTATTAACTTAAAAGTTAGTAATCTTTCGAAATAATTCAAACCGTTCTTGAATTTGTTTATCATCCAATTCTCTTAAACGATCCAAACTAAATTTTTCTACGGTGAAAGAGGCCATAATTGTTCCATAAGCAATGGCTTGCTTTAATGTTTCTGCAGTAACTTCTCCGGCTTTAGCCAAATAGCCCATCATACCACCCGCAAAAGTATCTCCCGCACCCGTAGGATCAAAAACATCTTCTAATGGGAACGCAGGTAATGCAAAAAATTGATCTTCAAAGAAAAGAAGAACGCCATGCTCTCCTTTTTTAATAACTACAATTCCAGGGCCTAATTCTTTTATTTTTCTAGCTCCTTTAATTAAATTAGTTTCTCCTGTTAATAACCGGGTCTCGCCATCATTAACCACAATTAAATCAACGTGCTTTAAAACATCTAACAGTTGTTCCTTTTTATTTTCAATCCAAAAATTCATCGTATCTAAAGCTGTTAATTTTAATCTAGGCTTATCTACTTGGTTTATCACTTTTAATTGAAGCTCTGGATCAAAGTTAGCTAGAAATAAAAATTCTAGATCAGAATTTGCTTGAACCTTTGGATCAAAGTCTAAGAGCACATTCAAATGAGTGTCTAAAGTAATAGCACTATTTAAGTCTGCCTCATACTTTCCTTCCCATCGAAATGTTTTTCCTTGCTCATTAACTTCCAATCCATTTAAGTTGATATTTCTTTCAGATAAAACATTGCGATATTCTGAAGGGAAATCATTACCCACAACAGCGCAAAGCTGGACGGGTGTAAAAAAACTAGAGGAATAAGAAAAATAGGATGCACTTCCCCCAAAACATTCTCCTCTTTCTCCAAAAGGTGTTTTTACGGAATCAACAGCTACTGTTCCGACCACTAATAAAGGTTGGTTGTTTTCTGATGTACTCACTGAATTCTCCTGTGTTGATTGTGTTTCACTCATTTTCTTCTCCTTATGAAATTAATTTTTTTAACCAAATTCTCTGAAGCTTTCTTTACATCTTTCTTTGCAAAGACAGCACGAACAACTGCAACTCCCCGTGCACCAGCTTCTATAACTTGCTCTACATTTGTTTGATCAATTCCTCCAATAGCGACAAAAGGAATGGTTACCGATTTTGATACTTGATTTACTAATTTTAAACCCACAGGTGTATATGTTGGTTTTGTGGGTGTACTAAAAACAGGGCCAACACCAATATAATCATTTCCTTCTTTAGCTGCTTTTACTGCCTGAGCTCTACTATGAGTGGAACGACCAATTATTTTTGTTTTTCCCAAAACCTTACGGGCTTGCTCGTAAGAAATATCATCCTGACCTAAATGAACACCATCGGCACCTGACAAAAGAGCTAAATCTATCCGGTCATTAATAATAAACAACTTTTTATGCCTTTGAACAAGAGGTGTTATTTTTAATGCTAACCTCAATAAAGCAGCGTCTGTAAGCTTTTTAGAGCGCAACTGAACAATATCAGCGCCTCCCTTTAAAGCAGCGTCTATCTTCTTAATAATTCCAGGGTCTTCTTTTTGAATATTTGTAATTGCATAAAGACTAAAATTATTAAGTATTTTCTTTTTATTCATTTTAAAACCACTGTCATCCCGGACTTGATCCGGGATCCATGTCATTATTAAAAATAATAGTATTAGGCTAAGGAAGTGGATCCCGGATCAAGTCCGGGATGACAAACACCTCAAATCAAAATAGCTTAATGGTTTCTTTCTCTAAATCATACAATTTGAAACGCAGGCGTTGGAATTTTTTACTACTAACCACCGAAAGTGTTTTAGCCCATTCTTCTAATACCCGGACGGCTTCCTGAGAACGCTGTATATTACTAAGAAAAATATCTTCTTGAGTAATTTTTTTCTTATCTAACTTTAAACTACTACGGCCAACATCCCCAGAAGCATCTCTTTGAATAATCATTTTTTTATAAGAAACCGGAAAAGATAAAAGGGTTGTTGTTAAATCGTGCCGTGCTCTTTTGTATTTAGCCGTTAAATTCTTCTTCTCTAAGATAAAACGGGCAACATCTTCACAAACGCGCAAGGCTTCTTTAGCACGGTTATAATTTGCATCAATAATACGGATAACTTTATTTTTTTCGTTACTCACAACTTAAGCCTTCATCTTCTTGATAATATTGGATGATGATCTACCTGCTTGAAATTTTATCAAACGAACAGAACCACCATAGCCTTGGACAAAAGAAGCTCCTGCAATATCTTTAATTGCCCAATCAGCCCCTTTAACTAAGACATCTGGTTTTAATGAACGAATCAATCTTTCAGGGGTTTCATCGGAGAAAAATATAATGGAATCAACAGAAACAAACTCACTTAAGACTTCGGCTCTATCCTTCTGAGAATTAATAGGTCTGGACGGCCCTTTGTTTTTTCTGACGGAAGCATCGGTATTCAAAGCAATAACCAGAACATCTCCCATGGCCTTAGCTTTACGCAAATAACTCACATGTCCAAAGTGGATAATATCGAAACAACCGTTAGTAAACACAACGGTTTTCTTTTGGCGTTTCCATGTAGCTCGCTGCTTTTTAAGTTGTGTGAGGTTTTTAATTTTTGACGGCATGAGACGCAAAATTTTCTTCTGCAATTTCAGAAACTGCATGGAGTGCTGTAATATGCATTTCTTGAATATGTGAAGTGATGTTTGTTTGAGCTTTAAAACAAAGGTCTGCTATTTCAGAAAGCTTTCCACCGGACTCCCCTGTAAAACCAATTGTTTTAATACTCATAGATTTTGCTTTTTCTACAGCTAAAACGACGTTTTTAGAATTACCACTGGTTGATATAGCAAACAGGATATCACCCTGTTTTCCTAATCCTTCAACTTGTCTTTCAAAAATAATGTCGTAAGAATAATCATTGGCTAATGCTGTAATAATAGAAGTATCCGTTGTTAATGCAATGGCGGGAAGACTTTTTCGTTCTAATTTAAAACGCCCCACAAATTCTGCAGCAATGTGTTGACTATCTGCAGCACTACCACCATTTCCACAAAAAAGAAGCTTGTTTCCTGACTCTAAACAAGCAATCATTTGTTCCGTGATTGTTGTGAGCAATTTCACATTATCTTCTTGGAAGGTTTGCTGAAAGGCTTTAGAGTGATCTGTAATAATTTGAGATAATTTATTTTGAATAGTCATTTTATTGTAATTTAGGTGACTGTCACTTCATGTGACTGTCACCGCCTTTTAATTAAGCTAGAAGCCTAAAAAGTGACAGTGGCTGTTTACCCAAAAAATGTCTTGGCCATATTATAGTAATCTGCAGGAACCGTCTTTAAGACACCAACAGCCTCCTTAATATCCACATCAACAATTTTATTTCCTTGAAGACTCGTCATTCGACCCCATTTTTGGTCAATAACTAAATCCACAGCTTTAACACCAAAACGAGTTCCAAGAACTCGGTCAAACGCTGTAGGAGTACCACCCCGTTGAATATGTCCTAAAACAGTAACCCGTGTTTCAAAACCTGTTTTATCCTCAATAAATTTTCCGAGCGTATTTCCAATCCCACCCAATCGCACATGACCAAATTGATCCAAATCCTCTTTCTGAGTCACATCTTGAGCTTCTAATTGAGCACCCTCAGCAACAGCAACAATACTAAATGTTTTTCCCCGAGAATGACGCTTTTTAATTAACTCACAAACTTCATCAATGTTAATAGGTACTTCCGGAATTAAAATCACATCTGCTCCACCCGCTAAACCAGCTTCTAAAGCAATCCAACCCGCATGACGACCCATAATTTCAACGACCATAACACGATTATGAGACTCTGCTGTTGAGTGAAGACGATCAATACACTCTGTAGCTACATTTAACGCTGTATCAAACCCAAATGTATAATCAGTACAGTTTAAATCGTTATCTATAGTTTTAGGAACACCCACTACAGGAAGACCTTCCTGAGCAAGTTTATTAGCAACACCTAAAGTATCTTCTCCACCAATAGCAATCAGTGCTTTCAAATCATTTTTTTTGAATGTTTCTTTGATTTCATCAACACTAGTATCATCGTTATAAGGATTAGTTCTAGAAGTCCCCAAAATAGTTCCACCCCGATGCAAAATTCCAGAAACAGCATTGTTATCTAAAACATCAAATTCATTCTTAATAATCCCTTTCCAGCCATTTCTAAAACCAATCACTTCCCAACCTTGTTGCAAGGCTTTACGAACTGCTGCACGAATTACTGCGTTTAATCCAGGACAATCACCACCACCAGTTAAAATTGCTATTCTATTCATTACTTGCGACTCCTATGTAAATGAGCTTTTGGCTTTTAGCCTTTAGCTTTTAGCAAAAAATGCCAAAAGCCAAGAGTTAAAAGCCAAGAGCAGAATTATTTATAATGCTTTACCAATACGAACTGTATCTAAATTTTCTTGTTTCTGTTTTTCTTCCATCTGCTGAATCTCAATGTAAATCTCAATTTCTTCTTCTAAATCTAAAATCTTTTTTAAGCGCGTTCGAATATCTGTTTGAATAGCATCTGAAAACTGTGGAACCTGAACATCAGCTTGCAGTTTCAAACGAATTTTAATTTCTGCCTTTTTCTCATACCCACGACATTTCAATGAGAAATCATTAATTTCAGGCTTCTTTTTCAACACCTTACGAACAATATCTTCAATAGCAAAAACAGAAACCGTTGTTCTTCCTTGAGGACCTGTATAAACAATCCCCCCGGCATACCGAGTTTGTTTGATTAAAATTTTTGCAAAAGCTAACCCCAAAACAACAAAAAATAACCCAACAAAAAATGTTTGGGCAGATAAAAAAGGCTCAGAATAAATACTACTAATATCTCGGATAATATCCTCTAGCCCAACAATACGCAATGAAACCATCAATAACAAACTTCCAATGGTTAAAAATGCGAATACTGAAAAAACTTTAAGGAATAGATCAAATATTTTCATATTATTTTTTCTTCTTTGGTTTTGCTTCTAAATTTTCTGTTGTTATCGATTGGTTTAATAACTTTTCTAAAAACCCAGTATTAATATCACCCTTTTGAAATAAAGGCCGTTGTAAAATTTTTAATTGTAAAGGGATCGTTGTCTTAATAGGATCCACTACCATCTCAGATAATGCGCGGATCATACGCTGCACTGCTTCATGACGATGCTCTGCGTGAACAATCACCTTTCCAATCATAGAATCATAAAATGGAGGGATATCATACCCATTGTAAACATGGCTATCCACCCGAACATGAGGACCCCCCGGAGGCAAATAATCCGTAATCTTTCCTGGGCATGGCATAAAGTTATTATCTGGATCTTCGGCATTAATTCGACATTCAATTGCTGCTCCCTTAATCTCAATGTCTGCTTGGGTGTAGCCTAACTTTTCACCGGCAGCAATTCGAATTTGTTCCTTAACTAAATCAATTCCTGTCATCATTTCTGTTACGGGATGCTCTACTTGAAGACGCGTGTTCATCTCCATAAAATAATAATTTTCATTGTTATCTACCAAAAATTCTATTGTGCCAGCATTCTCATATTTTACTGCTTTTGTGATTTTAACTGCCGCTTCCCCTAATTTTTTTCTTGTCTTCTTAGACAAAGCGGGTGAAGGAGCTTCTTCAATTAATTTTTGGTGACGTCTCTGAATCGAACAATCTCTTTCACCCAGATGAACAACATTTCCTTTACTATCTGCTAAAACCTGTATTTCAATATGCCTAGGCTCAGTGATGTATTTTTCCATATAAAGATCACCGTTAGAAAAAGAAGCTTCAGCTTCTGCTTTTGCCGTTGAAAAAGCACTGACTAAGCTACCATCGTTATGGGCAGTTCTCATTCCTTTACCACCACCACCTGCTTTTGCTTTAACAATGACAGGATATCCAATTTTTTTAGCAAACTTTAATGCTTCTTCAGGAGACTTTAAAATTTTACTACCGGGTGTGATAGCAACACCTGCTTTATCTACTGTTTGACGCGCAAGATTTTTATCCCCCATTAACCGAACACTTTCGGGTCTAGGACCAATAAATTTAATTCCGCAAGATTCACAAATTTCACTGAAGTGAGCATTTTCAGCCAAAAAACCATAGCCGGGGTGAATAGCTTCCACATCCGTAACTTCAGCAGCACTGATAATCGAAGGAATATTCAAATAGCTTTCTGAACTCTGTGCGCCTCCAATACAAATAGCTTCACTAGCCAATCGAACATGCAAAGAATCTTTGTCTGCCTTAGAATAAACAGCAACTGTTTCAATACCCATTTCTTTACAAGCTCTTATAATTCGAACCGCAATTTCTCCTCGGTTCGCAATTAAAATTTTATGAAACATATACGTCCTTCATCTCTAGCTTTTAGCTCTTGGCCTTTAGCTTTTGGTGTTAAAAAATATTTTAGATTTCAAGCTAAAAGCTAACAGCCAAAAGCCAATAGCTAATAGCTAAAAACTGTTTTTATCCCGTTTGCACTCTAAATAACGGTTGATCAAATTCTACGGAAGTTCCTGGCTCCACTAGAATTTCTATAACTTTCCCGGAGACTTCTGACTTAATTTCATTCATTAATTTCATCGCCTCAACAATACATAAAACATCACCAGATTGAATATTTGATCCCATACTTACGTAAGCAGGTTGATCAGGAGATGGAGTTGCATAGAAAGTTCCAACCATAGGGGAACAAACTATTGTTTCATTAGCTGCAGGAGCAGCTGGTGCGCCACCTTCTAATGGCAACTGAGCCTGAGCCGCTGGTGCTGCAACAGTTTGCTGCACCACAGGAGCAGCATCTTGAACAACAATATTCCCATTATTCTTTTTGAGCTTGATTTTTAAACCCTGCTTTTCAATCTCAATTTCTGAAAGAGCATGCTCTTTCATCATATTAATAATTTCTTTAATTTCTTTTAGGTTCATAGACCCTCCAAATTTAATTAGCCTATAAAAATTATTATTCGCATTCGATACTAGCGATCAATGCTTCTAAACCAAGTAAATAACTATTAACTCCAAAACCACCAATAATTCCAACACAAACAGAAGCTGTTAACGAAGACTGTCTAAATTCTTCGCGATTGTAAATATTGGATAAATGAACTTCCACTGTAGGAATATCTACAGCAGCAATAGCGTCTCGAATAGCAATACTTGTGTGCGTGTAAGCAGCTGGATTAATTAAAATACCCTCAACTTTTTTACTCTCGGCCTTTCCAATCTCATCAACAATTTCACCCTCATGATTAGACTGAACAATAGAAAGCTGAATACCAAAATCTTGAGCAACTTCTTTGAGCAATTTATTTATCGAAGCAATCGAGACTTCTCCATAAATATCTGGCTCGCGCTTACCTAATAATTGCAGATTAGGGCCATGAATTACTAAAATCTTAGGTTTAGTAGCTTTCTTTTTTTGAGCCATTTTAAGTAAATCCCCCACTAAATGCATAAAAAAGGCTGATATTTGATAATATCAACCCACAAAACAAACTTATTTGATAAAAATATGGGATAAAGCTACCTAGCTAAGTATTCTTACCCCTTTGAAACCAGTAATTTACAACTTTTCGGCCTTAATCACAAGTATTATTTATGAAATCCAAAAGTTTGTCGTCCCGGACTTGATCCGGGATCCACTCCCTTAGCCAAATACTATTATTTTTAATAATGTGCTGGATCCCGGATCAAGTCCGGATGACATCTTTTGTTGATGTCTGAAAGCTACTTTTTTATTCCACTTCTTCTCTAACGTGCTTCAATTCATCCTTAATCGACTCATGAGGAGTACGAATACTTTTACTGAATAAATAAATCAATCCGCCAACCAAACTAAATGAAAGCAATACAAAAAAGAATAACAATGAAAGCGCAAAGGCCTTCTCTGAACTAAAAAATTGAGAAAACAAATAAACGTAAGCTCCTTCACGAACACCCAAACCATTCAAAGAAGGCGCCATGCTCACAGAACTAATAATGGGCATAATCACAAAGAAAAGTCCTAGAGGTGCGGACACACCTAAACTTAACGCTAAAAAATAATTCATCACAATAAAGAGACTTTGTGAAAATATAGATAAAACTAAACTATATATAACTGTTTTGGGATGTTGTTTGTATTGGTAAATTGAATGATAAACTTCTCTTAATTTTTCCTTATGTTTCTGTGAAGGAATCATATGCCAAACAAATTTGAATAAACGAGCAATTCTACGACTGCAAAAAAAGAGCACTAAGCAACAACCCCCGCTGAACAACACATAAATAACACTTTTAATTCTGGGGTCAATTGCTTCTGATCGAAATAATAAGACGGCAAAAAAAGCTAAGCCTATCAAGGTAAACAAGCCAATAATGCGGTCCACAAAAATAGTTGAAAACGTTTCTAATTTTCTTCCTGTTTTCTTATAAAGATAATAACCTTTAACTGCATCTCCTCCCACAGCCGAAGGTAAAATGTTATTAAAAAACAATCCAATCATCCCTAAAAAGAAAACGGGTTTAAACTTAATATACATATTGTTAACAGTCATTACTATTTTTAATCGATAGTTAATCACTGCAATAGAAAGAATATAAAAAGCATAGGCTAAAGCAAAAAGCTCCCAACGGGTCTCTAATAAAATTGCCCAAACATCCACTAACTTAGACCTAAAAGCATAAAAAATAAGAAAAAGAGCTCCAAAACTAATTGCTAAACGCAGGATGGTCAAAAAGACTTTCTTCTTCTCTGACTTAGGTTCGACTAGAGCCTCTGATGATAATTGTTGTTGATTGGACATAATTCATTCTCTTCTATATATTTAGTAAAAATCGTAATTCGCCTTTAAACAAAAAAAAGAGGTTCCTAGCTGAGTGGGAATACATTATGCTAGAAACCTCTTAGTCATGCATCGAGGTATGAGCTACCTCTTAGGACCTATAATATATCAATAGCCCCCCATTTTGTCCATAAATAAATGGTCAAAATCTCCCATTTTTTATCTAGCATAATTTCTTTAAGTTGTTTATTTATAATTATTTACAGTTCATATTATAATTACGAGGCAAACGATAAAAAAGCCGTGGCAATCTCAAAAAAATGGGGCAAATTAGAACTGACCCCTGCCTACCGGCAGGCAGGCCCTAAGTGTCCTACGTCTTGGATTATGCGGCTTGACCCAGGGATTGGGCAGCAACAAATTCGATGGTCATTTGGGTTAGGAATGGGAGAATTCCATCAGAGACGAGCCAATAGCTTCCCTTATCCTTAAGACCTACTTGCTCAAATAATCTTCGTTGAGCAACCGGGTCGCCACTCATACGGGCTAAACTGGTAAGAAGTGAAATGACAACCTTGGATGAGATATTCTGCTCGGCTAACGTTACTTCATCTAATTTAAATCGTAATAAATTTTTAGCAGCATCTGGGACTTCAATAGTATCGTTTAATGCTTCTAAAGAAAACCGGTGAGTATATTTTCTCATCAATAAATCAATCTCGCTCTTATAGGGTTGATCGCTAACAATTCTCTTCACACGCACTTTTTTGCCTCGAACCATTTTCCTCACGCTAGCTGTCACATCTTGTTCGGGGGTTTTAGGGTCATCCGCCACAATAATTAAATCATCTTTACTCAACTGTTCGCGTAATGATTCTAACCCTTTAGGGTTATTCGCTAACATGGATTCCGTGACTAATACTGTAATGGGTTGATTGGGTAAAGTGTCCAAAATTAACTTCTCTAATATCAACTGACTAAATTGTTCTTCACTAACACCAGGAAGCACTTCAATAACTGGAGGAACCTGAGCTTGAGCAACTCCAACTCCTAAAATCACATTAAATAAATCCCCCAGCAAAGTGTGATCACCTGGAGCAAAAATTAAATCAGTCACACCCTTACCAATAGAAATCACAGAATCAAGATCCCTTGTTTCTTCTCGAACAACTTCTAAATCCCCTGTATTTGCTACAGTTAAATAATTCTCCTCATCTAAATTAACTTTAAGAGGCTTCACTCTATTACCTAAACTGGAGGCTTGAACATTCTCTTCTAACCTATATCTTGCCCTATCTTCATTCAAAGCTCTAGTTTTCGGAGTTAAAAATGATCTTTCTCCCTTGAGTAACCAACCAATAGCATCCACCAATAAATGCGCGGGGAAAAAACTGGTTATAAAAGAAACAATGATACCCAGGAATAGTCCTAAACTTCCTATATTTATAAATTTTGCAAATTCATGAGCATAAATAAAAATATAGTTCCTTATTAAAAAATCGGGAGGTGCTTTAGTAACAGTTGTAAACAAATCGTAAATCACTAACGAATAAGAAATAGCATAAGACCAAAAATATAAGAATGCTGGAATAAGTAACATGTAACCTATAAGTTCACGAACCTCTATATAACTATTCCTTAAAATAGAGTTTTCTTCCCCCAAAGATAAAATAGGAGGGACAAGTTTCTTTTTAGCCTCAATAAAATACTTACCTAATTTAAAAAACCCTAAGGCCACAACAAAATTAATAATCATCGGAAGGTTAATTATAAGAAATGAATGCTGCATTATCTCCACATTCATAGCTACTAGAGATTCTACCCAAAACGTTTTCCAAAATTCATACAAAAGAATTATTGATATTAAAACTGTATAATAAAAATATTCAACATGAGGATAAAAATTATTTAAAAGCAAAAACCCTTCCGGATAAGGTTCACGCTTTAAATACAAATAATCTCCATGAGAATGAATTAACGGATTCAAGAACTTAATTTGATCTATTACTTGAGGAATAAAAAATAAAGGAACTAGTGTAATTCCAGTCAAACCAAATATTCTTTTTATAATTGTCTTTTGTTTTTCTTCAAGAGTTAGATTAACTTCTCCATCATCAATTTCTGATTTCTCCTCTCCTAAACTAGAGGCGCTAGCAGCAGCTTCACCATTACTCATAGCTGGAGTTTTAGAGGTAAAAATAGAACCTATTTTTTTGAGAATCCAACCGACACTATGAACAAATAAATAGGCAGGAATAAAGTTCGTTAAGAGAAGAACTACAACAACTAGAAGTCGAACTGGGAGTGTAGCATTTATTGGCGGAAGACTAAAATCAACAAAACCCTGCGCTATAAAAGAAATATAATTTGCTAAGAAAAGATGTGAAGAGGTAAAATCAGAATAGATAAATAACTGAAGAAAAACTACAAAAAAAGAAACTGCATATAACCAAAAATACATATAAGAGGGTATAAGTAAAAGAAACCCTAATTTTTCACAAATTTCAAGATAAAGATCTCTCCAAACAGAACCTAGTTTTCCCGTAGCCCTAAGAGATGAGACATGTTTTCTTTTTTCACTAGTAAGTTTTTTGCCAATTTTAAATAGACTAAGTGCCACAATAAAATCAAAAATTATTGGAAAATTCAAAAATACACGTAAATATCCTTCTGCATCATTACCAAAAAGGGTTCCTTTCCAAAGTTCATATATGGCAAGGGAAGCATATATAATTTTCTCATAAACATAACCGGAACCTGGAGACAATCTAAAAAGTGGGTTAACCCAACTAGGAATCTTCAAGAAACCAAATAAATAGGTCCCAAAGAAAATAATTAATGGGTAACTTTGTGGAAATAAAGATATTGGCAGTATCATTAAACCTGAAAAATTAAAAATTCCCACATCAATTGCTACGTGTTTTTTCTCAAGCGTTTGTACAAATACATTTTCATCAGCAGTTACATCTTCTACTCCTGACTCCCCGTGACCTAAACTGGAAGCCGAAATAAAGGGAGTAATAACTTGTGTTAAATGATCCATCGGAACACCTAAAGACTGAGAACCAACAGCGGATAGATGTGCTTTCATGGCTGTTGAAAATTCTCGGAGCATGGCTTCTTTATAGAGAGCATGAGAGTTCCCTTTAATATGAGGGGAAACTAGGGCGTAGCTCCAATTGTTTTTCTCGTAAAATTCTTTTAACGCTGACGCATGGAAGCCACCCGTAATAACGAGGGCTTTGGAAATTTTCTTTTCCTTTAATGTGGTTTGGATTTCTTGAATAAAGGCTGTTTCACGTTGCTCAGCTAAGAGGTAGAAAGAAAGGGCGGAGGTGAAAATAGTTCCGAGTTCCGAGATGCTAGTTCTAAGTTCTAAGTTCTGAGTTCTGAGTTTTTTTAGTTCATTCCAGTCATGGCGTGTCAGTGTTAAGGTTAATAGTTTTGAGGTTAGGGTAAACTCGTGGATCTGGTTCACTAGAAACTTCTCTTCTTTGGATGTTGCTAGGGAATTTAATAAAAGAGATTTCCAAACTTCTATTTCTTGGAATAAACCGTTAGCTTGGAGTTCTTGTTCGAATATTTTTAATTTGGCAAATTTGGAAAAATTAGGGTATTGTTTGAAATCGATTTTTGTTTGGGTGTGAAGTTGTTCTAATAGAAACCTTAAGTTACCTTCTTTATTATTAAAAAGGATTTTTTCGATTTGAACTAAGATGGGGACACGCATTTTTGACACAGTTGCTTCTGAAACAGTATCAAAAATCCATTTCCCCGAATGACTTAGGTTTGTTGTAATGACAGAGAGTTCTTCTCTTGCTTTAGCTTCGTCGGCTTCCCCTTCTTCATCCATCATTTTTAGGATACGAATTAGATTTGGGAATCTAATTTGTTCTTTGGGATTTCTGAGGTTTTGGTTTAATTGTTTAAGGCTTATTTTATCGAGGACTTTTATAGTTTGAAGGAGGTTAAAGTCTTTTCTGTCTTGTTTCAAAGTTAAACGTAACAGCTGAATTAATGATTTGTTACCTGATAAAGTTAGCTCTCTATCCAGCTTAGTTTCTCCTTTTGTAATCCAATTATTTATTTCGCTCTCTTGTTTAATTACTTCTTTTAAAGAATCAATGTTTTCGCGGTAAAGTTCGGGGTTTTCAATGCCTACAAATTCAATTTCTGAGTTAGGATTATTTGATAAATACAAGTCTGATTGTGTTGCCTCACCTAACTGGGCTAACTTATCTAATATTTTTTTGTTCAACTCATCATTGTCGGTAAACTTAAGAAGTTTTCCATCCAATCCTTTATGAGCTGCTTCAACAAATATCGTATCAATTCCATATTGATTATTGAAATAGTCAATAATTTGAGAAGCATTCTTTTGACCAACATAATTAGCATGGGCGTCTTGAAGGTGAATAATTAACGGATTATTTGGTGTTGTGGCTATGGGAGCTATCTTCTTTTCGTTAATAGTTCCATAAGCATTGGGAATTGAAATTTCATTAATAAGTTTCTGATTATTCCTAGTTATCAACTGATTAACAGTAGAAGCAAATTCTGGCAAAGGAATAGCTCCGTAAGCAAACGTATTAATCGAAAACAAGATCAACGTTAATCCAGCAATAGATTTTAAATACCCTAGAATCATCTCAAAGAGAACCTTTCTAAACTGTTTTTAAATGTTGATACTTAAGGCTACACGAAGGTTGTTAAAAAGTCAAACAGATAGGTTCTTTAGAATAGATAACTCTTTATTTAATAGTAGGTTAGGTGGATTTTGGGAGTTTGCGTTCGGCGGCGCGCATTTCGTGGTGGATCTTTTCGGCTAGGTAACCGGTGTAGATATCATCTCGGGTTATTTGGAAAGCACTTTGAACATGTTTCATTTTGACAGGTTTGATGCTGGAACTGGCGCGGTAATGCTTCTCTAACTTTTTTTGAGTTCTGACTTTTTTTCTCATCAAATCACCTTTCTTAGCTATTTTCACCAAAACCTTTGATGAAATGTTGAATCTTTGCCTGAGCTTCAGGAGTAATTTCATAAAACTGAATACCAATACCTAATTGTCCTGCTTCTTTATTCACATGAAGAACTTTTCCTTTAGCATCAATCTCTTCTTCATCTGGGAACTTAATTGTTAAATCCAACATTTTTAAGTCATACGGATCTAACTGACTAGCATTTTCAGGAATATCATCCACATCTAGATACTCGGCATAAAGCCCACCTTCACTTAAATTTGTTACTATCGCATGGAAAACGATATTCTCTTTGGTATCTTCTTGAATGTAATGAAATTGTAGGGGTAACGCAGTTTTCAATCGAGTGTAAGTTCTTCGCTCTTCAATTAAAGGCCTATGGTCTTTTTCACTGACTAACTCTTCAGCAAAATGTTGTATCACTTCTTCTTCATCTTTAAAGAAACGAACCCCTGATTTTGTTTCAGTGCGCGTAAACATTTCATTCACAGAATAATTTCCGCTAATCACACCACATTTAAATTCTATGCTTAGGTTATCTACTATAGCGCGTACACCTAAACTATCAATCGTATCCACACTCTTCAAATTTATCAGTAAATTTTTGGGTTTTTCCCGTTCCACAAATTGTTGAATTTCTTCTTTACCTCGAATAGCCCACGGGCCCACAAAGTCACCCTTAAGGTCGATGATCTCAACTTCTCCAATTTTCCGTTTCGTCATCTGAGGTACGTAATTCATTGTTTAACTCCTTGCCTACTTATGATATGAGAAGTGGAGATGACAGTAAAATTAATTTTTGCTGCCCTCTCCACTTTCTCTGGGAGCTAGCTAGGCAACTACTAGATAATGCATATTACGTACCAAGTTGTAATAAAAATATTATAATTTCTATAAGTTGTTTATTTATAATGATTTACAACTTAAATATTTTTATTTCTAATCCAGCCATAACAATTTGAATAATGTAACAAATAGGTTATAGTAACAAGGAAGATTGTAACAAATATGAAACTAGGGTATCGAGTTTAGCATACAGAAAAAGCTTTTGATAAAAAACACCTATTCGCTCCACTCTATACGCTAAACGCTATTACTTAAGTGGTCGATATAATTAAGGATACCTAACCGTATTCTGGCTTGTAAATAACAAGGGAATTAATGAATAAATTAAAAGCATTTTTACTCTTTTTAGTCCTAAATTTTGGAATATCTTATTCCGCTTTAGCGCAAGTACTCCCACCCAGCACGGACGCTTCTGTCCTCTCTACTCGTGTCAGTGAAGAAGCCGAGAGAAAAGTCACTTCTATAGCTAAAGAAATAGATATTGAAGAAAAAGAAAGAAAAACTGCAGCGCCTTCAGGTAAGGATAAAAAATTCTTTGTTAAGGAAATTCAACTGGATGGGAATAAGCTCTTAACCAAGAAAAAATTAAATCCTATTATTGCTCCTTATGAAGGAAGAGACATTCTCCTCAGCGAAGCCAAAGAACTAGCTAAGGAAATTGAAAAGGCCTATCGTGATGAAGGCTACATAATGACTTATGCGTATCTTCCTCCTCAAAAAATCAAAGATCAAAAGCTAAAGATTGCCGTACTTGAAGGAAAAACAGGGAAAGTAATTATTGAAGGAAATAAATGGTTTTCTAAGAAAAACTTAATGCGCTACTCTCAAATGAAGGAAGGGAAACCGCTTAAGTATGAAGTATTAGCAAAAAGCGTTCAACGCATGAACGATAACCCTGACCGGGATGTTAAAGCCATTCTTCAACCTGGTGATGAGACGGGTGAAACAGATATCTACCTTAAGGTTAAAGATCGTTTTCCACTTCACGTGGGGGGTTCTTTTGATAATCAAGGAACAGAGTCAACAGGACGTCGGCGTTTCGGGGCTAACTTTCGTCACAATAACTTTATATTCCCAGATGCCTTACTTCTTTCTGGCGCCTTTCTGGGTAAGGATTTTGGTTCTGTTTATGGGCAATACCTCATACCCATCACACCTTTTGGAACCAAGCTAGCTCTTGGTTTTAGTCACTCTCGCATCTCACCAAAAAAGGAATTTAAAATATTTGATATTGATGGACGCAGTCAAAACTATACAGCTACTATAAGTCAACCAATTGTAGAAAGAGAACGATTCTCTATCAATTCCCATCTTGGTTTTGAACTCAAAGAGTCCGTAACTCATAATGTCGCTGGAACTTCTAGAAGAGATCGTTTGCGCGTACTAAGACCTGGTTTTGATATCCGCCTCGATGATCGTTTGGGTTCTACGGTATTGTCCAACGAAGTATCTTTTGGTATTGACGGTTTTGGTGCCACAAGTGTTAACAATCCTCTATCTAGTAAACGCGGTGCTCCTCCTAATTTTGTTTCTCTTACAGGTTCTCTTTATCGTAGTTTAAGATTACCGTTTAATACTTTTGGAACAGCTCGTTTTGACTACCAACTTTCACTGGATAAATTAACACCCCAAGAAGAACAATACTTGGGTGGTTTAAACACCATTCGCGGTTATCCTGAAGGAGACTTTTTAGCCGATCAAGGGTTCACATTACGCTTGGAATATTTTGTTCCTCCATTTTTTGTTCCCGATAATTGGCAAATTCCTTACATGAATAAACCACTTAAAGAACAGTTTCAATTGTTGTTTTTTAGTGACTTAGGATATGGTCGTTTACGGGGTGTTCGTGATGGGCAAACCCGATCCCGATATCTACACGGAATTGGTGCTGGAGTCCGTATTTTTTTAATCAAAAATCTTTCGGCACGCATTGAACTCGCACACGCCATTGGTAACGAACCCCTCACCGAATCGAATCACACACGCGTTCACTTTTCACTCAATGCGGACATATAGTTTAGTTTTTTATGCTTGTCATTGCGAGCCATTAAACTTGTAGGCGTGGCAATCTCAGGCAAAGAACATTAATTTATTATTCCTTTATTTTGAGATTGCCACAGCGTTTTTGTCTTGCCTCGCAATGACAGCTTACCACCCACTCTCTCCTCTATTTTCACTATTCTCTTTTCTTGCTTTATATCCATTTCCCTATTAAAACCAAGGGTTTACAACTAGTCTAAATTAGGTAGATTTGTAACCTATTTAGGTAGCATGTACACTTATTGTGTAGTAATTTAAAGGACTTTATTAATGTGTTTAAATTCCTGGTGGAATGGTGATGATGATGAAAAGTTTCTTTAAGAAAATAAAAAAACTCGAATTGCGAATTGCGGATTGCGGATTGCGCAAAACAACGGCAGTCCTTTGTTTTCTTTTTTTTATATTTTCCATTTCAACTGCATTGGCACTTCCTCAAGATCCTGAAATTGTTAACGGTTCTGCAAATTTTGAACAAGCAGATGCAAACACTTTAAATATCACTGCCAGTGATAACTCAATCATTCAATATTCCTCTTTTAATATTGCTCAAAATGAAACAGTTAATTTTATTTTGCCGAATGTAGACTCTTTTTCGTTGAATCGAATTTTAGATACTTCTCAAACACAAATTTTGGGTAATTTGAATGCTAATGGAAATTTAATTTTGGTGAACAACAATGGATTTCATTTTGCTCCATCTGCTCAAATTAATGTCGGGGGATTAATTGCATCGACAATGGATATTTCCAACTCAAACTTCTTAAATGGGCAATATCTTTTTGGTGGAATTGATCAAACATTGGAAAATAAATTTGCTCAATTGATTAACGATGGAACCATTCAAACGCGTGAAGAAGGTTTTGCTATTTTAATCGGAAGTTCTGTTGAAAATAATGGAGTTATTATTGCTCCATTAGGAACTGCTTCTCTAGCGGCCGGTGATGTCGTTACGGTTGGCATCTCACCCAACGGTATGATTTCTGTTGGAATTGATGAACCAACATCTCAACAAGTGTTGGATCATGAAGGTAATCCTATTAGCGATCAAATCAAGAACACAGGAACAGTCAAAGCCGATGGTGGTATGGTTATTTTAAAATCAGAAGCGGTTAGTGACGTATTCCATGCCGGAATGAATCTATCCGGTATTATTACCGCTGATGAAATTGTTGAAGAAAACGGAATTATTGAAATTGTTAGCTCCGGACCAATTCACTCAACAGCTGCCATTAGTGCTGAGGGAGGACAAATCTCCATTGAAAGCGAAAACGAACTTAACCTAGCAGGTTCTTATGAAGCAATGGATGGCACCGTACTCCTTAAGTCTGGAACGGATCTAACTGTAGCGGGTGAAACCATTGTCTCTGGGGATACCACCCTTGAAGCGGATCGACACATATCCATTGAGGCTAATATTACTAATACTAAGGGTAAAATTTCCTTCTTAGCAGACTATGACCAGGATGGTGTTGGCTCCTTTCAGCAATCTGTAGGCACAACAGTAAAAACTGTGGATGGCGATATTTTAATTAGCAGCTCTGGGCCTGGAACCTTAGGCCAAATAGACACTGGCAGCGAACTTATCCTAGAAAGTGCCGGAGCCCCTTTTAATTTTAATGGCACTTCTGCAACGCCTGCTGTTGACTCAGCTCCTGTGAACCCAGCCGTACTCAGTTTAATTCCAGATTCAACCATTCAAGTGTCTGAAGGAATCCATATCGGCGTTTCGGTCACGATGAATGCTGCCAATGGTCAATATTACATTGGAACGAACTGGAACAATTATGGTACATTTGTTCCTGGAACAAGTTTGATACAATTTGTTGGACTCGAACCCACGTTTGTGAGTGGGGATAATATCTTCCACGACCTCAGCGTTACTGAACCCGGAAAGTTGCTCCATTTTGAATCGGATGCAACCCAGAAAGTTGTTGGGACTCTCACCTTTAGAGGGACCCCTGGGAAGCTCATCCAAATCAGATCTACAGATTCAAACATTCCCTGGAAAATTGATCTTCAAGGAACTCATGCTATTTCATACGTAGATATGATGAATGGAACCAACGTCAATATCCACGGCCCACCAATTTTAGTTTCTAACAGTAAAAATTCCCTAAATAACTTAGGGTTTGATTTTTCTAATGCAGGTCCCGTCTGGATTGGCCAAGGAAATTCCCTTTATTGGTCTGACTCCTCTAACTGGAACTCTGGTTTTGTCCCCGGAAGTGGTGATATTGTCACCTTCAATTCTTCTTCTTTATCTAATTCTATAATTGATGCTTCTTTTCAAGGCTCCGTTGCTGGCCTTACATTATCCGAAGATTTCTCTAATTCCATATCCCTAGAAACTGATTTAACGATTCTTGGAAATGTCACATTATTGGGTGGAAATTTATCTGCTGGAAATCATGAAATCTCCGTTTCTGGCAATTGGACTCAATCGGGCAATCACTTCGATTCGGGCACATCAACTGTAACATTTATGGACAGTTCTCAGTCTAGTACCATTTTAGGCGACAACACATTCTATAATTTTAAGTCCATAACCCCCTCCAAATACATCTATTTTGGCGCTGGAGACACCCAAAATATTTTAGGTCATTGGAAGATTCAAGGTTCTTATGGTCAGCATGTTCGGCTCCTTTCGACACAATCGGGAGAACAATGGATAGTCAACCCCTCAGGACCCAGAGACCTTACCTATACCTGGGCAGCAGACTCTAATAACATCCACCCAGATATCATTATTATGACCGAATCCACGAATCAGGGTGGCAGCACTAATTGGGACCCTACAGGAACTTGGACTAACGGAGATGTTGGAAATAATAACTGGTCCGATCCTGATAATTGGTCTGGGTTAGGTGGGGCTATTCCAGGTGCTGGAGATGACGTGCTTTTTGATACTACTGTTGACGACTCAAATATGGACCAAAATTTTACTATTCTTTCTTTGACCCTTACATCTAATTACACTGGCACAATTAGCTTAAATGGCAATTTAACCGTGTCCGGAAATGTCAGCCAAAGTGCTGGAACTATTAATGGAATGGATGGCACGCATTCTTTTAGTGGCTCTACCACCATTTCGGGAGGCTTATTTAATTCAACAATTGATACCATGACTGTTAATACCCTAACTATTAACAATCCAGGAATATTTCGTATGTCCTCTAATGGGATACTAAAAATTAGCGGGGCTGGAACTCCCCTCACCGGCACAGGAACTTTAGATACAACAACAAACACACCAAACACCGTTGAGTATACCAACACAAACGCAACAGACATTACTGCAGCCGGACCAGCTACAGCGTATCATCATTTAAATTTAAACTCTCCCGATGTATTTGGTTTAGTCGACACTGAAACAACTCCCAACATTAATGAAATTAACTTTCAAGCCTCTTTTGTAGACACAGCTAATGACCTCGGTTATTTCGTTAGTACCGGAGATGGCAACAATGCCCTTGTCACCAAAATTCAACTTTCCACGAATACTCGATTAGCTGTCTTAACATTAAACGCAGGTGAAACAGCAACAGCAGAAGCCGTTGCGGATACTACTAATGGATTTGCTTATATTGGTTTCACGGATGGTACCGATCAAATTCTTAAAATTAATATTGCTCCAGCAGGTTTTGCTCGTGTTGGTGCTATTTCGTTAGCTGCCGGAGAAAGCCTAAACGCTTCAGACTCTGCTGTAATTGATCAAGCTAATGGTTATGCCTATTTTGTTACCGCAGACCCTGTTCTTCCCGGCTCTCAAGTAATCAAATTCGACATTGATCCTGTTAGACAAGTTGCTGAAACTTTTGATTTTAAGCGAGTAGCTACTCTATCCTTTAATGACGCTAATCATGACTCAATTGGTTCCGGAGTTATTGATACCGTCAATGGATTTGCTTATTACGGAACATCCTCCGGAAGCATTGATCCTGCTAGAGTCATCAAAGTTGACATTGAACCTACACGCACATTCCAAAAAATTGGAAGTATCACATTAGCTGCTACAGAAATATTCTTATTAACAGCCGTAATTGATACAAATAATAATGCTGCTTACTTTGGTGCTTGGAATGGCTCAAATACCCCAGGTCGAATTGTTAAAGTAAATACCTCACCTACAAACTTTAGTCGAGCAGGAGCTATTAGTCTTGCCGTTGGTGAAGTTACTCCTAATACTTCCTTTATTGATGTTGATAACGAATATGCTTATTTTATGGAAGACTTTTCAGATAATATTGACGTCATTAAAATAGATATTAGTCCCACCAACTTTTCTAGAGATGGTGCTTTCACCATAACAACAGACGGTCCAGCAGAAGGGGGACGCCAATCCTTCTTTAATCCTACAACCGGATTTGGTTTCATCGGCTCTTTTAATAGTCCTACAGGAGATATCTTTAAAGTGCAAGTTGATAACCCTAACAATTTTCGTTTAGGCACAGCTGCTTCTCAAACATTAACCGTTAACGGAGACTTTACTATTGGTGGTCACTTAAATGCAAACACCTTTGATCCTATTATTAATGTTACGGGAAATCTCACAGTGGACGACCGCCATTTTCAGGCACCCTCAGGAACAAATGTAACCGTTGGTGGTAACTGGACATTAACCCGGGCTCGTTTTACACACAATAGTGGAACCGTTATTTTTAATGGCACTAGCGGCACACAAACAGTAAACAATCGAAACTCTAGTTTTAACAATGTAACTTCTAACGGAGCTAGCACATTAAATTTAGCCAGTAACTTTTCACTTGCTGGTGCCTTAGTTCTTTCTGCTGGAAACCTTACTCAAAATGCCAACAATATCACTGCTGTTTCTTATAATCACACAACCACTGGAAGCTTTACCGGTGGCGCTGGTAATTTTACCTTAACAGGAAATACTTTTTTTGCTAACAATGGTACGTTTACTGCCCCATCAGGAACGCTTTCTGAAGCAGGCAACTTTACACTTACAGGAACAGTAACCTTTGTTCATAACAACGGAACTATATTATTTAACGGAACTGTTCTTCAGACAGTTACTTTAGATGTTGCTGTTCTCTTCAACAATATAACAGTTAGTAACGTTGGTGCTAGTGTTGTGCTTGCTGGAACCACTAACACATTAGATGTAGATGGAACACTTTCTATCACCAGCGGAACATTGGATGTCAGCACTAATAACGCTCCTGTCATTACTTCAGGGGATGTACTCAATACCGGCGGAACTATTTCTCAAGGAACTGCCAATTGGACTTTTGATAGTGCTGGAACTCAGAACCTAAACTCGGGTGGCTCTTCATTTATACGACTACTTCACACAGGAACAGGAACATTACAATTAACAGGCTCTGCTCTGACGGTGACAACCACTCTTAATCACAGTGCCGGAAATTTCTTTCTAAAAGGCCAAAACCTGACGGTAACAGGAGCTACGTTTACTAATGGTGCCACCATGCAACTTCAAGGCAATGAAACCATCACAGGACTTACTACAGGTTCTGGAACTTGGGAATATATTGGTGATGGAGATGGCTTAGGAGATCTCTTTAACATCATTGACTTTAGTGCCGGAGGCACCGACTATGCGGTTCTCATTGTCAATTCCACTGATGCTGGAGATAGTTACACTTTATTAGGAAATCTTTCTGTATCGTCAACGCTTACCTTAACTGCTGGCACAACAATTCAAAGCACGTTCACCCTTTCTGTGACTAGCAATATGTTAGTCAATGGCGGAACGTTTACGGGTTCTGGTACAGGAGCTCAAATGGATGTGAATGGTAACTTCACTGCCAGTTCTGGTGGCGTTACTTTAACTAGCGGAACATTTTTCTTACAAGGAAATTGGTCCCGCACCGGTGGAACTTTTAGTGCTAATGGAGGAACAGTTGATTTAGACGGAACAGACCAAAGCATTTTAGGTAACACAACTTTTAATAATTTAATTAAAACCGTTACTCTTGCCAGGACACTTACATTTCAAGCAAGCCAAACTCAAACCATTACTGGACTTCTCCGTTTAAAAGGTATTTCAGGACAATTACTATCAATTAGAAGTTCTACAAACAACGTACTTGCTCTTATTAATCCCAATGCAGGAAATTTAGATATTGAATTTGTGAACGTCAAAGATAACAGTAATCAAAATGGAACTTTCATTAACCCAGCCAATAGCGTTGATTCGAACAACAACTTCTTCTGGTTTCCAAAACAAAATGGAGGGACAGCAACTTCCGCATTTGCAGGCATCACTATTGCGCTATCTATTGGTGGTGGAGTAACGCAAACACAAATTGCTGGTGGAGATGGAAGTTACTTATTTACAAATTTGAATTTAAATAATGGAGATGTGGTCACAGTTTATGTGGATGGGCACGCCACATTCCGATGGGTTATTGTTGCTATTTCTGCTGGAAGCGATATGTTAGACATGAATTACACCAATAATGCTCTCACACTCCGTAGTTATAATGGTTCTCCAATAACAAATGCTCATTTAGATATTGCTAATAATTCTGGTCCTACGGGTGCTGGAGATAGTGATATTGATCAAGTTTTTGCCACATCAATTAATGGCGGTGGTACAACAGACTTAAATGTTGTCAGTAGCCGAAGCTTAATTATTCCCAACACAGGCCCCACAACAACCTTTACCCCAGGAAATGCTGTCACAGTTACTGCATCCACAATTGTGCTTCAAGATAATTTAGATTTGTCTAGCGCGACTACTTCTAATTCACTCACTGTTACGAGCACCATCAACCAATCAGGAGGAACCCTAACAGGTTCTGATGCTCAAATTGATACCGTAGCCTTAACCATAACTTCTGGAACATTTTCAGCACCTATAGCTCCAGGATTTTTAAAAATTGGTGGCAATTTTTCTTCTATTGGAGGTACCTTTAATAACAATAATGGGATAGTTGAATTTGATGGAGCAACAGCTACACTGTCTCCAGGAACTGTTTCTTTTCATAATGTTTTATTCTCTCATTCTAGTGGGACAAAAAATTTAGTGGGAACACTAACCGTTAATAACAACTTAACGTTGTCTGGATCTAGCGTCTCCTCTCCTGCAGCGGCTTCTATATTACTCGGTGGGGATTTATCCCACACTTCTGGTTCTATCGGAGGTAATGCAAGTACTACACTTAATTTTACAGCTACAACACATGAAATCTCTCAAACAACAACTGCAGGCATGCAACTGAAGTTTAATCTAGATAATGCTGGAGAAATTATTAATTTACTCACAAATCTTCATATTGATTCTAGTAACGGAGAACTTACTATTTCTGCAGGCACCTTTAATGTAGGTACCAATGATTTAATTATGAACGATAGCTTCACTCTTTCTGGAACAGGAATCTTTAACGCCTTAAGTGCCACAGCTCTAGATTTTAACAGTCCTTTTGCAATGACAGGTGGCACCTTTCAAGCACCTAATGCTGCTTCTGGAACAAGTATGTTTGTTTCTACCAACTCTTTCTCTATTACTGCTGGTACCTTTAATGCAAACACAGGAACTATTAATTTTGATGGTACAACAGCTACCCTAACCACTGCTGTGGGAGGAACGCCCATTAACTTTCATCACGTCACCTATTCTCATAGTTCTGGAACAAAAACGCATGCTACTGACATGAACATCACCGGAAACCTTACCATGAGCGGAAGCAGCATTGGAGCCAATACGGCTGTTATTTTTACCTTATCAGGAAATCTAGTTCACTCTAGCGGAAATGTTTCCTCTAGTGACAATATAACTCTAGATGTTACTGGTACATCCCATAACTTTTCTCAAACAACGACTGCTTCTTTCAAATTCAAAGTTCGTCTCGACAATGCCAGCGAAGTAATTAACTTAATTTCTAATTTCCATATTAATGGCGGTGGCGGTGAACTTAATATTTCTGCAGGAACTTTTAATGTAGGGGCTAATGATTTCACAATGAATGATGATTTCTTCCTTTCTGGAACAGGCATATTTAACGCCGCGAGTGCTACTGCTCTTGATTTCAATAGTCCTTTCGCTATGACAGGAGGAACTTTCGAAGCCCCTGATCAAGCTTCTGGAACAAATATGTTTGTTTCCACAAACTCTTTTTCTATCACGGCAGGTACTTTTAATGCTAATTCAGGGACGATTAATTTTGATGGCACAACAGCAACTCTTACTACTGCTGTTGGAGCAACACCTATTGATTTCCATCATGTCATCTACTCTCACAGTTCTGGAACTAAAACGCACACCACCGATATGAACATCACAGGAAACCTAACGATGGGTGGAAGTAGCATTGATGGGAACCCTGCTATTACGTTTACACTCACAGGGAACCTTTCTCATACCAGCGGGAATGTTTCTAGTAATGACAATATTACATTAGATGTTACTTCTACATCCCACAACTTTTCTCAAGCAACAACTGCTTCTTTCGAATTCAAAGTTCATCTCGACAATGCTCTCGAAATTATTAATTTAACTTCTAATTTCCACATTGATGCTGGTGGGGGTGAACTCAACATCTCTGCTGGAACATTTAATGTAGGGGCTAATGACTTTACGATGAATGATGATTTTACTCTTTCAGGCACAGGAATATTTAATGCCATAAATGCCACAGCATTGGATTTCAATATTAGCCCTTTTGTGATGACGGGGGGTACGTTCCAAGCACCCAATGCTGCTTCTACAACCACTATGTTTGTCACCACGAACTCCTTCTCTATTACAGGAGGTACATTTAATGCGAACTCTGGAACTATTAATTTTGACGGTACAACAGCAACACTCACGACTGCTGTGGGTGCAACCCCTATTGATTTTCATCACGTCATCTACTCTCACAGTTCTGGAACTAAAACGCACACCACCGATATGAACATCACAGGAAACCTAACGATGAGCGGAAGTAGCATTGATGGGAACCCTGCTATTACGTTTACACTCACAGGGAACCTTTCTCATACCAGCGGGAATGTTTCTAGTAATGACAATATTACATTAGATGTTACTTCTACATCCCACAACTTTTCTCAAGCAACAACTGCTTCTTTCGAATTCAAAGTTCATCTCGACAATGCTCTCGAAATTATTAATTTAACTTCTAATTTCCACATTGATGCTGGTGGGGGTGAACTCAACATCTCTGCTGGAACATTTAATGTAGGGGCTAATGACTTTACGATGAATGATGATTTTACTCTTTCAGGCACAGGAATATTTAATGCCATAAATGCCACAGCATTGGATTTCAATATTAGCCCTTTTGTGATGACGGGGGGTACGTTCCAAGCACCCAATGCTGCTTCTACAACCACTATGTTTGTCACCACGAACTCCTTCTCTATTACAGGAGGTACATTTAATGCGAACTCTGGAACTATTAATTTTGACGGCAGCACAGCTACCCTAACAACAGCTGTGGGCGCCACCCCCGTTGCTTTCCATAACGTCACCTACTCCCAAAGTTCTGGCACTAAAACACATACCACCGATATGAATATCACTGGAAACCTGACTTTTAGCGGAAATAGCGTTACAGGAAACACAGCAATTATTTTTACACTCACTGGAAATTTGGATCATGATTCGGGGTCTATATCCACAAATGGCACAATCACGTTAGACATAACTACTGGCACACACACTTTCACACAATCCTCAGCTAATGATTTTGAAATGAAAGTTCAAGTCCATACAGCTGGTGCCATTGTTAATCTAATTTCTGATTTTAGATTTGCTGCAACTGGAGGACAAATCAGTATTTCTGCAGGAACATTTAATGTAGGGGCTAATGACTTTGAAGCGGATGACGACTTTTTACTTTCCGGAACAGGCACCTTTGATGGCTCAACAGCCACACTACTCCGGTTTGATGGAACCGTCAATATTTCAGGAGGAATCTTTACTGCTCCTAGTGCTATCACTCTAGATTTCAACAATACTTTCACGGCGACCGCAGGAACTATCACCGTCAGCTCAGCCTTCACTAATTTTTCAAATACCGTTACCATGGCTTCAGCAATAACCTTGAATCACAATAATGGAACTATCTCTTTTGATGGCACCAGTACTCGTACCCTTGATATTGATAACATTAATTTTTTTAATGTCAGATTTAATGCCTCTAGCGGAACGAGATCCATAGTAAAAAGCTTTAATATTTTAGGGGATTTATCCGTTATTAATGGTCAAACTGTAAATGCAGACGTAGCCTCTACTCTTACATTAACAGGTAATTTCTCAAAAACAGCAGGAGGTTTTGGTAATTCTAACCTTACTTTACGTTTCGTTGGAAATCTAAGTCATGATTTTTCTGTTACCTCTGGAGATATTGATGCTCAAATTCTACTCGATGATGCCAATGAAACACTCACATTTACTTCTAGCGTTATTTTTAGTTCTACAGCCTCTATTACCATCTCTGGAAGCAATACTGTTTTTGCTATTGGAAACAATACTATCGATGTAAATACTTCCTTTACCATCTCTGATGGGCTTGTTACCGTCGGAACTGGAAGTTTAGATCTTTCTTCAACATTAAATCAAACGGGTGGTGTCATTAACGCTATTAATTTTAATGGTAGTGGCACTGTAATTCTTACTCAAGAGGCAGGTTCCATTGTTAATGCAACTTTCTCCCATACCAGTGGAGAACGAACCCTTGCCGTCAATGGAAATAAATTTATTATCACCGGGGATTTCACCAAATTGAATAACGGAGCTATTCGATCTGGAGCATCTACAGTAACGATGGAAATTGGAGGCAATTATTTCCAGTCTGGTTCTGGTGGTGTCGTTGGATCAGCTAACCTCACCGTTGAATTTACAGCAACAGCTCATACTATCGATCAAGATTCTGGTACGTTTGCAGGACAACTGCTGATAGATCAAGTTGGAGAATCTGTTAGCCTCATTGATAATTTCTTTATCACTTCTGTAGGCTCATTAACTGTTCAAAATGGAAGTTTCTCTACAAACAGTAACACTCTTCATATTGATGGTCCCACTAATGTTACGGGTGGTACTTACAACGGAAATAACGGAGATAGTAACTTTGATGGTGTTGTTAATATTACGGGGGGAACGTTTAACGCTAGCTCAGCAACAACTCGATTTGCAAATTTCGTCACTATCACTGCTGCAGCGACTTTTAATCATAATAGTGGAACAGTCCATTTTGACTTTAATGGCACTCACACTATTGACATTGATGGAAAAAATTTATTTAACGTTAACTTTGACGCTACTAGTGGCACAAAATCCATTGTAAAAAGTTTTAATATTTTAGGCGATTTATCTATTACAAATGGTGTAACTGTAAACGCTGGAGTAGCCTCTACCCTAACTTTAACTGGTAATTTCTCAAAATCAGCAGGAAACTTTGGTAACGCTAATTTAACATTACGGTTCACAGGAGATACCAATCATAATTTTTCGGAAACTGCCAATGATTTTGATGCTCATTTTTTACTTGATGATGCTAACGAAACAGTAACTTTCACATCAGATGTCAGATTCAACTCTACATCCACTGTCACAATTTCAGGAAGTAATACTACCTTTGCTGTTGGAAATAATACAATAAATGTTGATGTCTCTTTCACTATCTCTAATGGACTTGTTACCGTAGGAACTGGAAGCTTAGATCTCTCTTCAACATACAATCAAACAGGCGGTATCGTCAATGCAATTAATTTTAATGGTTCTAATACAATAATAATCACGCAAGAAGCTGGCTCCATTGTGGATGCTACATTTTCTCATACCAGTGGTCTTCGGACACTTGCTGTTGGTGTTGGTTTAAATAAATTCATTATTACCGGTGATTTTTCAAGAACAAGCAATGGTACTATTGGCTCAGGAGGATCAGCAGTAACCTTACAAATTGGAGGTAACTATTTTCAGGGAGGGACTGGAAACGTTGGGGATGCCACACTTACTTTTGATTTCACAGCTACGGCCCACACCATTGATCAAGACTCTGGAAACTTTGCAGGACAACTAGTAATCGACGAAGTTGGCGAATCTATTAGCCTCATTGATAATTTCTTTGTTAACAATATTGGTTCTTTAACCATTCAAAACGGAAGCTTCTCTACAAACAGCAATACTCTTCATGTTGATGGCTCAGCGAATGTCTCTGGGGGTACTTTTAATGGCAATAATAGCGTTAGTAACTTCGATGGTATTGTTAACATTACCGGAGGAACGTTTAATGCTAGCTCTGTGACAACCAGCTTTGGAAATACTGTTACCATTACAGCTGCAGCAACATTTAACCACAATAGCGGCACAACATTTTTTGATTTTAATGGTTCTCATAATATTGATATTGATGGCAAAAACTTATTCAATGCCACCTTTAATGCTACTAGTGGCACAAAATCAATATTAAAAAGCTTTAATATTTTAGGAGACTTATCTATCACTGACGGACAAACCGTAAGCGCTTCAGTTGCGGCTACCCTTACTTTAACCGGTGATTTTTCAAAAACAGATGGGGCTTTTGGTAACGCTAACCTCACATTACGTTTTGTTGGAGACACCAATCATAATTTTTCGGAAACTTCCAATGATTTTGATGCTCATTTTTTATTGGATGATGCTAACGAAACGGTTACTTTCACCTCCAACGTCCAATTCAGTTCTACATCTTCAGTCACAATTTCAGGAAGCAACACTGTTTTTGCTGTCGGAGATAATACGATAGATGTAAATACTCCCTTCTCCATTTCAGACGGTACAGTCACTGTAGGAACAGGAAGTTTAGACGTTTCTCAAACATATACTCAAACGGGTGGTATCGTCAATGCTATCAATTTTAATGGTACTAGCACAATAACCATAACTCAAGAAGCAGGTTCTATTGGAGATGCTACTTTTTCTCAAACCAGCGGCACTCAAACACTTGCTGTCAACGGAAATGAATTTATTGTCACAGGTAACTTTACTAAAAATTTAGGCAGCACACTCTCATCTGCTGGCGTTGCTTTAAACATTAATGTGGGAGGAAACCTTTCAATATCTTCTGGAAATTTTGGACAAACATCCCCTACTTTAACAATGACGGTAAAACTGACGGGTAATGCCACACAAACATTTTCACATACGGGCGGAAACTTTAGAACTCACTTAGAAATCGCTAAAACAGGAGGCGAAGCTACACTTCAATCAACACTGACTCTTCAATCAGGAAGAAACTTAACCATCACCTCAGGCATTCTTAATTTAGATGGACAAAATATCACTCTAAATGCCACATCTGTTTTCTCCAATTTAGGCACACTTCGCTTAAAAGGTTCTGAAACATTCACACCGGGTCCAGCCACTTTTCAGATGGACACGGATTCTGGAACTGTCGAATATACTGGCATTAATACTCTAGGCAATGGCATCCCTGACTTAGAAAGCCTATTAGAGTTCAATCCCGGCGGAAATAATTATCATAATTTAACTATTAATTTTGCAGACTCTGTAGACACCATGCAAATCACTTTCACTTTAAGTGTGAATGGCACGTTTAGATTACAAAGTGGCACGTTTAATCAAAACAGCAATCCAATGACCGTACTAGGAAACCTAACTTTTATGGTTGATCAAGGTACTATCTTTAATCAATCAGCTATTCTTAATGTTAACAATATGATTATTGATGGGGAATTTAATGGCTCCACTCATGCCATTAATAACTCTGGGGCTTTTACGTTGAATGGTACGGGTGATTTTCAATCCACTAGCGGCATATTCACCAACACGGGTAATTGGACAAACAATGGTGGCACTTTCACACATAACAGCGGTACTGTTGATTTAGGAACCGGTAGTCAACTCATCACAGGAGACACCACCTTCTTTAATTTAACAAAGGTATTAACGGCTGGAGGAGCTACTCTTACTTTTGCCAACGCCTCCACTACAACTATTGCCAACACTATGAATTTACAAGGTCAAGATGCGGCTAACCGTTTACTCATAAGAACTGCTACTGCGGGTGTGACCCATAACATCAATCCGCAATCAGGAATCACCACAAACTTCTTGGATGTTAAGGATAGCGTTAATCAAAATGGAACACCTATTGACCCTCCAAATAGTATCGACTCTGGAAACAACACCGCTTGGTTTACTCAGGCAGCCCAAGGAATTTTTCCTCTCGTTGGAATTGAAATAGCCTTAGGTATTAATGGTGGGCAAATACAAACAACCCTAACCAACGGAGCTGGCATTTACCAATTTACAGGACTTACTTTATCCAACGGAGATGTTATTGTTGTCTACATCAATGGTGAAAGTCAAAAAGCAGTATCCGTTGCTATCTCTGATGGTCAAAGTTTCACGGATCTTAATTTAGTCCAAGATCGATTAACGCTTCGTAGTTTTAATGGTACAGCAATAACCAACATTCATTTGGAAACCGCCGGTCTATCCGGTCCTACCGCAGGACTTGGAGATTCGGATATTGATGCTATTTACACTGTAGCTGATGTATTAGGTCAAAGAAACTTAACGGTTGCCGGCGGAAAAACACTTCACATCCCTGATCCTAATCCTAGCGCAGCTACCACCTATACACCGGGGGGAGATATTACTACTCCTAACATTCTCTTTGATGCAGGCTCCATGAATATGGGCACTCATACGTTTATCGTTAGCACTACCTATGATCAAAACAACGGAACCTTCAATATTGGGACAGGAACACTTGATTTCACCAACCTAATTATGGACGGAGGAACATTTAACACACCAACAACGAACACTTTCTCCATTTCAGCCAACTTCACTTTTAATGGGGGTACGCTTAATTTTAATAACACAACGACATTTTTAGATGGCAGTTCTGGAACGATTACCTCCAATGGGCTTAACTGGAATAGCGTGAACATGTCTCATACTTTTGGAGTTAAAACTATTGCAGATGATATGGTGATTACTGGAGACTTAACGGTAAATGATGCCGTTCGCGCTAACGTTCCCGTAACGGTCACACTTTCTGGAGACTATACCAAAACAGGGGCTGATATTTTTGATGATTTGAATAACAACATCACTTTAGCCGTAACAGTGGGAACGCACACCTTCTCTGAAACAGGTGGTACTTCTCGCGCTAACCTTTCTTTAGATAATGTTGGTGACATTGTTAATTTCACTACCAATGCAACCTTTGGTGCCGTTACTATTTCTAACGGTACTATTAATGTGGGTACGAATACACTTATTCTAGACAGAACAACTGTTGCTGCCACAATTTCAGGAGGAACACTGAATGTAGGAGCAGGGGGTGTTGGAACTCTTCAAGCCGAAGGAGATTTTAATCTTTCAGCTGGGCTTGTTAATGCCGTCAATGCGCTTCTGGTTGATATCAACGATCCCATTGATATATCTGGTACAGGAAATTTTAGCGCTCCTGCTCTGAACACTAACTTCTCTGAAAATGTTACGATCACGGGAACGTTTACACACAATAATGGAACTGTTAACTTTGATATAGGCGGTGCTACTATCTCTGCCAATGGAGTTAACTTCTTTAGTGTTAACTTCTCTCATACTTTTGGGGTTAAAGCTCTAGATAATGGTTTTAATGTTTTAGGTGATCTCACAGTAAATGACGCTGTTCGTGGTAACAATCCTCTAACTATAACCCTTACCGGGAACTTCACTAAAACTGGGGCTGATATTTTTGATGACCTGAATGACCGGATCACTTTAGCTGTCACCACAGGAACTCATACCTTCTCTGAAACAGGTGGTACTTCTCGTGCTAATCTTTCTTCCACGGTTGCGGGGGCTATAGTTAACTTCACCACTAATGCGACGTTTGGAGCTGTAACAATCTCCGATGGAAATATTAATGTAGGGACGAACACACTTATTCTGGATAGAACTACTACCGCAGCAACAATTACGGGGGGAACTCTAAACGTTGGTGTAGGGGGTGTTGGAACTCTTCAAACTGAAGGAGATTTTAATCTTTCTGCGGGAACTGTTAATGCAATAAACGCATTATTAGTTGATTTCAATGATCCTGTTACTATTTCAGGTACAGGCGTCTATAGTGCTTCAGCACTCAATACTAACTTCGCTGAAAATGCCACCATCACAGCAACATTCACTCATAATAATGGAACAACCAATTTTGATGTTGGTGGGGCTACTATCTCTGCTAATGGGGTTAACTTCTTTAGTGTTAACTTCTCTCATACTTTTGGGGTTAAAGCTTTAGACGATAGTTTTAATGTTTTAGGCAATCTCACAGTGAATGACGCCGTTCGTGGTAATAATCCTCTAACCATAACCCTTACTGGGAACTTCACTAAAACTGGGGCTGATATTTTTGATGATCTTAATGATCGCATCACTTTAGCTGTCACTACAGGAACTCATACCTTCTCTGAAACAGGTGGTACTTCTCGTGCTAATCTTTCTTCCACGGTTGCTGGGGCTATAGTTAACTTCACAACCAATGCCACGTTTGGAGCTGTCACCATCTCCGATGGAAATATTAATGTCGGCACGAATACACTTGTTCTTGCTAGAACAACTACGGCCGCTACAATCACAGGAGGGGCACTTAATGTGGGCGTTGGCGGCGCTGGAACACTGCAAGCTGAAGGAGATTTTAATCTTTCTGCGGGAACTGTTAATGCGATAAATGCATTATTGGTTGATTTTAATGATCCTGTCACCATTTCAGGTACAGGCGTCTACAGCGCTTCAGCACTCAATACAAACTTCGCTGAGAATGTCACCATCACAGGAACATTCACTCATAATAATGGAACAACCAATTTTGATATTGGTGGGGCTACTATCTCTTCCAATGGGGTTAACTTCTTTAGTGTTAACTTCTCTCATACTTCTGGGGTCAAAGCTTTAGACGATAGTTTTAATGTTTTAGGCAATTTAACAGTTAACGACGCTGTTCGTGGTAACGCCCCTCTAACCATAACCCTTACCGGGAATTTTACTAAAACAGGGGCTGATATTTTTGATGATTTAAATAATAATATTACTTTGGCCGTTACTACAGGAACCCATACCTTCTCCCAAACAGGTGGTACATCCCGAGCAAATCTTTCTTCAACAGTAGCAGGAGCCATTGTCAACTTTACAACGAATGCTACGTTTGGGGCAATCACACTTTCAGATGGAACGATTAATGTAGGCACTAATACACTTATATTAGATAGGACAACCACTGCAGCTACCATTACGGGAGGAACACTAAACGTTGGCGCAGGAGGGGTTGGTACCCTTCAAGCAGAAGGAGACTTTAACCTCTCTGCTGGATTAGTTAACGCAGTGAATGCCTTATTAGTGGACATCAATGATCCTGTAGATATTTCTGGCACCGGCAATTTTAGCGCTCCTGCGCTCAGCACTAATTTCTCTGAAAATGTTACGATCACGGGAACGTTTACACACAATAACGGCACGATTAACTTTGACGGTGGTGGCGCAACTATTTCTGCTAATGGGGTTAACTTCTTTAACGTTAATTTTAATCATACGTTTGGGGTTAAAGCTTTAGATAATGGTTTCAATATTTTAGGCAACTTAACCGTTAATGATGCTGTTCGAGGTAATAATCCCCTAACCATAACCCTTACCGGGAATTTTACTAAAACAGGTTCTGATGTTTTTGATGACCTTAACGATCGAATCACTTTAGCTGTCACCACAGGAACTCATACCTTTTCTGAAACAGGCGGTACTTCTCGCGCCAATCTTTCTTCAACAGTTGCAGGAGCCATTGTTAACTTCACAACAAGTGCTACTTTCGGGGCCATCACCCTTTCGGATGGCACCATTAATGTTAGCACTAATACGCTTACACTTTTCCGAACCTCTACTGCAGCTACAATAACGGGTGGAACACTCAACGTAGGTGCTGGGGGGGCAGGAACACTTACGGTTCAGGGAGACTTTGATCAATCTGCAGGACTCACTGATGCTGTAAATGCTTTACTCCTCGATTTTAATGATGTAGTTAACATTACGGGCACAGCCACCTTAAACGCTCCCGCTCTTAATACAAACTTTTTGAGTAACGTTACCATATCCGCTACTTTCACTCACAACAGTGGTACGGTTAATTTTGATGGAGGCAGTGGTACTATCTCAGCTAATGGTATTAATTTCTTTAACGTTAACTTTAATCACACTAGTGGATCAAAAACATTAGATACAAATTTCAATGCACAAGGAAATATCACTGTTGGTCGTCAGGTCGATGCTTCTACCCCACTTACTGTTTCAACGGAAGGAAACTTTTCTCTAACCGGAGGGTTCTTTGACAATGGAACTAACGCCATAACCCTCTCTTTTACAGGAAATGGGAACCAATCCTATACCGTTACCGGCGGAACGTTTAATGCCCATTTTGATGTTAATAAAACAGGAGGAGAAATTACTCTGGCACAAGTATTAATCATATTAGGAAATAGGAACCTCTCTATCACTGCAGGAATCCTCAATATTGATGGAAATAATGTTAGTTTAAATTTAACTTCCAATTTTTCCAATAACGGTGAGATAAAACTACATGGCAATGAAACCTTCTTCCCCGCCGCTTTCCCTCAAGATGTCAATACGGGTACTTGGAATTATACAGGAGACGGACCTGGCGGAACTGCTACGTATAACATTAAGAACTTTGATATTGGTGGTGGAAATCTGGATTATCACAATTTAACTATCAGTGGTACAGAAACATTTGAAATCACAGACACATTGATTGTTAATGGAACTTACACTCAATCAGGTGGCATAGTCAATCAAAACGCAAACCCCATGACGGTCAACGGAAACTTAACCTTTAATGTTCTTGTTGGTGCTACATTCAATCAAGCAGCTATCCTTAATGCCGTCAACATGGTTATCAGCGGTACGTTTAATGGCTCTAGTGATGCGATTAATAACACCGGTAGTTTCACCTTAAATAACACGGGTGTTTTTGTCTCTACCAGTGGTATTTTTACGAATACAGGTAATTGGACCAATAACGGTGGAACGTTCACACACAACAGCGGCACCGTTGATTTAGGAACAGGGAATCAACTCATCACAGGAGACACCACCTTCTTTAATTTAACAAAAGTATTAACAGCAGGAGGAGCTACTCTTACGTTTGTTAATGCCTCCACTACCGTCATCGCTGGAACTATGAACCTACAAGGACAAAACATAGCGAATCGTTTACTCTTACGCAGCAGTACTCCAGGAAGTACTTATAACATTAACCCACAGGCAGGAATTACCACCGACAACTTAGATGTTGAAGATAGTGTCAATCAAAATGGAGTGGCCATTAACCCTCCTAATAGTATTGATTCTGGAAATAACACGGATTGGTTTACTACAGGTGTAACCATATCAGGAAAAGCTGTAGGATTAGCGAATGGAATTACTATTACACTTATTATTAACAATGATGAATTGAAAGTATTTAGTACTGTGACCAGTAATGGCGATGGAACCTATAGCTTTGTGGGTGTTACCTTATCTGCAAACGACCTTGTCTTAACTTACATTAATGATAACGCAACGGATGGTAACTCTGTCACTATTTCCGATGGAGCAACAGCTATTAGCAATTTTGATATTTTGGCCAACACACTTTCCGTACGCAGTGACAATGGCGCAACTCCACTTTCAAATGCTAATTTATTATCCGCAAGACGAACTGCTGATACAGCGGATATGGTTTATACCGTAGCCGTAAATGACCTCACCATGAATGCCAGCCGAACGCTTAAAGTCATGACGGGAGGTATCTATACTCCAGGAGGTAATGTCACTATCCCACAAAACATCAATATTAGCGGCACCCTAAATATTGAAGACGACATTGTTGACGTCAACGGAACTTACACACAGGATGCAGGAGCCGTAACTGTCACCACAGGTGTTATTCGTGTTGCTAGCAACTGGATACAAACCGGAGGTAGTGCTGATGGAGTTAATTTAGATGCTAGCACTGCAAGCGTAAGCCAATCAGGAGGCGCTACAATTGTAAACCTAACAATATCTCACACTAGTGGTACGAAAAATATAACATCTAATCTTTCAGTAACTGGAAATCTTATCCTTACTAATACAAATAGTAGTATTAATGGATCAGGAGGCACTCGAAGAATCACGGTTAATGGAAATTACAGTCAATCTGGGTTCAACTCTACTTTTGGAAATGCGTCATTAGAATTAGGTTTTAGTGGTGATAGCACAGCCCATACGATATCTATTACTGCAGGCTTCTTCTCTGCTCAGCTCACTTTAGATGATCCTGGAGAAACAGTTACTTTAGCTAGCAATCTCACCATTTCTTCAACGGGTTCTTTTCGATTTTTAGCAGCTGCGGATGCTACTACTATTTTTAATGCGTCTACTTTCACTCTACAAGTTGATGGAGTTTATAACCAAGCAGATGGAGTCTTCCAAGGAGCAACTGGAACTTTAGATTTTAATGGAACATTCACCCTCTCTAGTGGTACCTTTGAAGCAACGACTGGACTTATGACTGCAGCGACCACCTTCACCGTTTCTGGAGGAACTTTTGATCCTAAAACAGGTGAAGTTCGTTTTGATGTTTCTACAGCTACAATCACAGCTACAGGCGTTACCTTTAATAATGTTCGCTTCTCTCATAACAGCGGAACAAAAAGTATTGCCTCTGATTTCACAGTCAGTGGTAATCTCATCCACTCGGGCATTAACAGTGCTGTTAGTGCAACAGGTGGCGTAAGAAGAATCACCGTGAATGGAAACTTTTCTCTCATAGGTGGAAACTCTACATTTGGAAACGGAACACTCGAATTAGGTTTTGGAGGCAATAGCGTGCTCCACACTATCACTCATACTGCTGGTTTCTTCTCCGCTCAACTCACTTTGGATGATCCTGCTGAAACAGTTACTCTAGCCAGTGATTTAACAATTACAGGAACAGGTTCTTTTAGATTTTTAGTTGCAGCAGATGCGACAACTATTTTTAATGCAGCTACTTTCACTTTAACTATGGATGGTACTTATAACCAAGCAGATGGTATCTTTCAAGGAGCCGATGGTACTTTGGATTTTAATAATACCTTTACCCTCTCTGCTGGAACCTTTGAGGCAACAACAGGTATTATGACGGCAGCTACCACCTTCACCGTTTCAGGAGGTACTTTTGATGGCAAAACAGGGGAAGTTCAGTTTGATGCAGCAGGAGCCACAATTACAGCAATAGGCGTTACCTTTAACAATGTTCGCTTCTCTCATAACAGCGGAACAAAAAGTATTGCCTCTGATTTCACAGTCAGTGGTAATCTCATCCACTCGGGCATTAACAGTGCTGTTAGCGCAACAGGTGGCGTAAGAAGAATCACCGTGAATGGAAACTTTTCTCTCATAGGTGGAAACTCTACATTTGGAAACGGAACACTCGAATTAGGTTTTGGAGGCAATAGCGTGCTCCACACTATCACTCATACTGCTGGTTTCTTCTCCGCTCAACTCACTTTGGATGATCCTGCTGAAACAGTTACTCTAGCCAGTGATTTAACAATTACAGGAACAGGTTCTTTTAGATTTTTAGTTGCTGCCAGCAACACCACCATCTTTAATGCTGCAACCTTTACACTACAAGTGGATGGTATTTACAATCAAGCGGATGGTATCTTTCAAGGGGCTACCAGTACTTTGGATTTTAATAATACCTTTACTCTCTCAGCCGGTACCTTTGAAGCCACCACTGGAATTATGACTGTTGCTGCCACCTTTACTGTTTCTGGGGGTACCTTTGATGGAACAACGGGTGAAGTACATTTTGACTTTTCTACGGCTACAATTACGGCTATAGGCGTTACTTTTAATAATGTCCGTTTTAGTCACACAGGTGGTACAAAAAACATAGCTTCTGATTTTACTGTCGGAGGAAATCTTATTGTATCTAATACCAATAGTAATATTCACGGCCTAACTTTAACGCGAAGAATTACGGTTAATGGAAACTACAGCCAGACAGGAGTCGGTTCAACTTTTGGAAGTAGCTTATTAGAATTAGGATTCGGGGGTAATAGCATTACCCATACTATTAATGTTAGTGCTGGTCTCTTCTCTGCTCAATTAACCTTAGATGATCCTGCTGAAACCATTACTCTTACCAGCAATTTAACGATTTCCTCCACAGGTTCTTTCCGATTTTTAGCAGCTGCCGATGCGACAACTATTTTTAATGCGGCTACTTTCACTTTAAGAATTGATGGCATCTACAACCAAGCAGACGGTATTTTTCAAGGTGCTGATGGTACTTTAGATTTTAATGGAACTTTCACCCTCTCTGCTGGAACCTTTGAAGCTACAACGGGTATTATGACAGCAGCTACCACCTTCACTGTTTCAGGCGGTACTTTTGATGGTACTACGGGTGAAGTTCGTTTTGACGCTTCTACCGCTACAATCACAGCAACGGGCGTTACCTTTAATAATGTCCGTTTTAGTCACACGAGTGGAACAAAAAACATAGCTTCTGACTTCACAGTCGGGGGGAATCTCATCTACTCGGGCACTAATAGTTCTGTTAGTGCTACAGGTGGAACTCGAAGAATTACCGTCAATGGAAACTACAGTCAATCAGGTTCTAACACTACTTTTGGAAATGCAACACTCGAATTAGGTTTCGGTGGAAATAGCATCACCCATACTATTAATGTTAGTGCTGGTCTCTTCTCTGCTCAATTAACCTTAGATGATCCTGCTGAAACCATTACTCTTACCAGCAATTTAACGATTTCCTCCACAGGTTCTTTCCGATTTTTAGCAGCTGCCGATGCGACAACTATTTTTAATGCGGCTACTTTCACTTTAAGAATTGATGGCATCTACAACCAAGCAGACGGTATTTTTCAAGGTGCTGATGGTACTTTAGATTTTAATGGAACTTTCACCCTCTCTGCAGGTACCTTCGAAGCAACCACTGGCATTATGAGTGTTGCCACCACCTTCACTGTTTCTGGGGGTACTTTTGATGGCAAAACAGGGGAAGTTCGTTTTGACGCTTCTACAGCTACTATTACAGCAACAGGTGTTACGTTTAACTCTGTTCGATTTAACCACACTTCGGGAACCAAAACTATTACTGGTAGTTTTGGTGTAAATGGTAACTTGAGTATCTCTGGTACAAATAACAATATCCTTACTTCAGCAGGAGCTCAAAAAAGAATTACCATCAATGGTAACTTTTCTCATACAGGTGTGAACTCAAGTTTTGGAGACGTAAGATTAGAAATCGAATTTAGCGGAGCCAATGCTCAAACATATACTAAAACTACAGGAACCATTAATGTGGATGTATTTGTTAATAAAACAGGAGGAGAATTACAACTACTCTCTACTCTCGCTCTAAATACCAATAGAGATTTAACCATCACAGCGGGTACTGTTTCCCTAAACGGCAACAACTTATCTTTTACTGGGGCAACACCACTATTTGAAAACTCGGGAACGTTAAAACTCTTTGGAAGTGAAACTGTTACGTTCTCGGGTACAGCAATTCAAGATGTCGACTCAGGAACTTGGGAATACACGGGTGATGGAGGTCTTGGCGCAACTTTATTCACAATTAAAAATTATGATCTTGGGGGTGAAACACTAGACTACTTCAATTTAACCGTTAGTGGCGATACGGCTACAGAAACGTTTCAATTAGGTTCTGCGTTAGTTGTTAAAAATACATTAACCATAAATTCAGGAACAGTTAGTCAAATCACCTTCTCTGTACTCGTTCGAGGAGGAAATACTTTTATCTTAAACAATGGTGTCTATAACCAAACAGCTCTTCTTTCTGTTTTAGGAAATGCTTTAATCACTGGAGGAATATTTAATGGTTCTCTCACAGGGGATAATATCGATATTGATGGTAACTTCACACAAACAGGTGGAACAATAACTCTCACCAATGGCAATACTAATGTCGAAGGAAACTTTGATCGTAACGGATTAGATGAAACAACCATTGATCCCAACGGCGGAACCGTCATCTTAGATGGTGCAGGACAAACCATTAGTGGAGACTCTGACTTTTTTAACTTTACAAAATCAGTTGTTGCTGCAGACACACTTACTTTTCAGGTTGGTTCGACTACAACAGTAACGAATAACCTCACATTACAAGGAGCTGCAGGACAACGCTTATCTCTTAGAAGCACAACTCCTCTAGTCGCCACTCCTTGGAATATTAATCCAACAGGAAATCCGGCAACAACACGCTTCCTTTCAAATTTAGATGTTCAAAACTCAACAAATACAGATGCGGATATCATGTCCCCAACAAGCAGTAAAGATTCCGGAAGAAATTCCAATTGGTTTTTTGCTGAAAATATAACGGGGAACGTCTTCACTGACGAAGGGACAACAAGCATAGGTGCTGGGGTTCCGGTTGCTGTATCCTTAGAGGGAGGTGCTAAAGTTACCACAGTCACCGACACTTTTGGCTTCTATGGTGTTGATGGTCTCACAACACTTAGCGCTGATGATGTGATAACTGTCTTTTTAGACACCAGCGGCGGTGCTCAAGCAGTTACGGTAACCATATCAGACACCACTGGGCTTTCTAATATTGATGTGTATCAAAATCATTTAATTATTCGCCATGAAAATGCAGGGCCCATTACCGTTGCTAATTTAGATACGGCAAATAACGTCGCTGATTCTGATGTTGACGATGTCTACACTATTTCTAGCTTGAATGTACTAGATGGATTTGAATTATTTATTTTTGCTGGCAGCACTTTTCAACCAGGTGATGTTGTTATTGTCGGTAATGGCGGCATGGATGTCCGAGGCCTTGTTGTTATGGACGCAAATAACCTAACCGTTAATGGAGATTATTCTCAAAGTGGCGCAGGCTCTTCATTTAATGGTGGGTCCGGAACAGTAGACATCAACGGAAATGTATCAGCAACTGCGGGAACCTACACTGCTACGAGCGCAACAACCACCATCTCAGGGAATGCAACCTTCTCTGTCGCAACGTTTAATAATAGTTCCGGCATATTCAATTTTGATGGAGCCACCAACGCCAATATTAATACAGGGGCCACTGTTTTATTTGATGTTATCTTCTCCGGAACGGCAACAAAATCCTTAGCTAGTGATATGACTGTAGGACGCGACTTAACGATCAACCAAAACAATGTCACAGGTCTAGTGAACACAGACGGAAATAGCAGAACCATTAATGTTTCTAGAAACCTCACATTTACTTCAAGTAGTGGTTATGGCACAGGAGGACTACTCACAACAGGTTTTATTGGCGACACGACACATATCTTAGATGCCTCCGGAGCCGTAGGACTTCAATTTGCTTCTCACCTTCTACTTGATAATCCTAACGAAATTGTAAACCTAGCTTCTAATTTAACACAACAAGGAAACTTTACCCTTTCAGCGAATAGCATATTCAATGCTGTAACATTTAATCATACGGTACGTTTTACTTACAATCAATCAGATGGAACATACAACGGAGGCACAGGCAGCATCCGAATTGAATTAGGAAATTTTACGCTTAGCGGAGGAACTCATAATGCCACCACGGGAACTTTTACCCTTCGCAATAATTTCACCATCACCGGAATCGGTGCGGGAACTGTTTTTAACCACAACAATGGGGATATCGAATTTGATAATTTCTCTAGTCCAACACTTAATATTCTTAATGCCGTTTTAGATGATGTAACCTTTCTAGCATCTAGCTCCGTCAACTATAGCATTCAAAACAGTTTCACTATTGAAGGAAACCTAGTTGTTAATTTAGATCAATCAGCCAACGATCGCATCTCCGCTAATGGACAACCCGTAACCATATCCGTCCAAGGAAATATTTCCATTGCTGATGGTTCTTTTGGCAACCCATTTGTTGATGACCCCAACTTAACCCTATCTTTAACCGGTGGTAATAATCAAACGCTGAACCTAGCCGCTATAGCTAATTTTAGAGCTAATCTGAATATTAATAAAACAGGAGGCGTAGCATCTTTAACTTCAAACTTTACTGTAGAAGGTGCTAGAACCACTTCAATCACTGCGGGAGTATTTAGCCTTAATGGAAACAATTTAACATTTGCCACAGCTCTAACACTTTCAAACGCAGGAACATTAAGAGTTCAAGGAATAGAAACCCTAACCAACGTCAATATTGATACCACTCAAGGTATCACAGAATTTGTAGGTCGTAATATTGTTGAAACCATTGATATCAACGACTTCTCTTTTACTTACTTTGATCTCACCGTCAATGACACCAACGTAAATAAGGCAACGTACCGTGTAGCGATTAACATCATCGTTAGTAACACAGTAAATGTTCTATCAGGAACCTACACGAACTCTCCTAACACCACATCGGCTGTTAATCTAATTATTAACGGAGGTATTGTAAATTTAACCGCCTTAGGGTCTATAGTATTAACGGGTAATCTTCAATTAATCTCAGGAACTTTCAACGGTTCCACGAATACCATTGCAACAGTTGGTGGTAATGTCCTTATTCAAGGAGGAACATTCACGGCTAACAGTGGTAATTTAAATGTGTCTGGAAACTGGACAAAAACAGGAGGTGTCTTCAATCACAGCAATGGAACCGTTAGACTTGTTGGCAATGATCAAACTATTTCTGGAAGCACCCAGTTTTTCAATTTAAGAAAAGTTGCTACTGCAGCTGCCACACTAACATTTGAAGCTGGCTCCACCCAAGTAATTAACAATACTCTTAGACTCGAAGGTCAAAATGCAACTAATCGGTTGTTGCTCCGAAGCAGCAACCCTGGAAATGCTTACAACATAAATCCTCAAGGAACAATTACAGTCAATTTCCTTGATGTTCAAGATAGTGTTAATCAGAATGGTGTTGTTATTAATCCACCCAACAGTATTAACTCAGGAAACAACACAGATTGGTTTCCTCCCTTAATAACAATTTCAGGGCAAGCACGTCTTGTTTTTGGAGGGCCTGTCTTGGGAGATGGAATTAATATTGTTCTTATCATTGGTGGCGCACAAGCAGGAGCCACAACAACAGGAGGTGGTACGGGTAGTTTTTCTTTTACCAACGTGGTCATTGCTGCAACAACTCCGTTTGGTGTCTATATTGATGATAATGGCACTAAAGGAGCAACCTTTAGTGTCACTTTAGATAATTCCTCAGACATTAATAACTTTAATGTTTTTGGCAGCAATTTATCCTTACGCCATGAAAGCGCAGGCCCCATATCTAATGCTTCTTTAGTAACGGCCAAAGGGGGTTTAACAGATACAGACATTCTCTTCACCAATATTGGAAACGACATTACTGTTAACTTTAATGTTAACTTACTTGTTCTTAGCGGTGAAACTTATACTCCAGGCGCCAATATCACAACTCAAGGATTAGGTAGTGTTGTTATTCAAAACGCAGCTTCTATGAACTTAGAAGCCAATACGGTAACCATTTCTAATGACATCAATAACTCAGGAACATTCACAGAAACTGGAGCAACTATCAACGTCACTGGTGACATCATTAACTCGGGAACATTCACAGCAACCGGAGCAACCATCGACGTCACTGATGACATCGTTATTGACGGAGGGACTTTTAACGTAGGGACTGCGACTATATCTTCTGGGGGCATTGATCTTAATGCCGGAATTTTAACTTCAACTTCAGGAACATGGACTATCAACAGCGGTACTATTGATTTCACGGGAACGGGTGTTTTTGTCCACAACAACGCTACAATTCTTTATCTCAAGAGTGATGGAGGAACCTCCGTAGTTAACTTCAACAATCTAATTGTTAATAATCTTACCTTTGATCATACAGGAGCTACCAATGGAGGTAGTATTAGCATCCCAGCAAACTTTACTATAGCAGGAAATCTAACCATTCAAAACTCAGCCACAAATCCTTATACGATTAGAGGAGAAAATGATAGAACCATCTCCATTCAAGGAAATCTTCTCTTCCCTGCTACCGCCTCTACAGATGATGTAAGTGTACTTTCAGGAACATCGGATACGTTAACTTTTGACTTAACAGGAGCAACCAGCTCCTATTCTCATTTAGATAATGATGTAAAACTACTTAGTTCCGTAACTCTTCGTTTTTCAGGTACAGGATTACAAACTATTACCCGTGTTGCAGGAACACCTTCTATAGGTACTCTACACTTAAATAAGGCTGGTGGAACCTTGCAATTATTATCTAGGACAGATATTGCCCTTTTCGATTTTGATCAAGGGACTTTCGACCAGAACGGAAATAATATACTAACAGCATCAAACTACAATCAATCGGGAGGAACATTTACAGGGGGATCTGGAGATATAACCTTTTTTACATTTAATATTAATTCTGCTGGAGTAATTTTCACATCGACCTCAGGAACCCTAACCATTAACTCAACATCCCAGACAAATCTTGATTTTAGACAAGCTACATTTAATCACAATAATGGAACCGTTCGATTAACCGGAACACAACAACAAACAGTTCTAGGTTCAGTAACATTTAATAACTTAACTATTGATACGGCCGTCACGAGAACTGTTCGATTTGAAGCAGGAGAAACCTATATTGTTGGTGGAACATTCACAGCAACAGGGCAAGATGCTGCTAATCGATTATCGCTCATAAGTTCTAACGCTGGAGTACAATTTAATATTAATCCCCAGGGTGCTATTGTTACCAATTTCTTAATTGTTCAAGACAGTAATAACCAAAACGGCGTTGACATTAACCCACCCAACAGTATTAATTCAGGGAATAACACTGACTGGTTCAGCGTAACTATAAATATTTCTGGGTTTGCTTTAAACAATGTGGGTGCAGCATTAGCCAATGGAATCAATGTAGTGCTGTTAGTCAACGGAGTTCAAGTAGGCATTGGCACCACATCGGGAGGAACAGGTTCCTTTAGTGTTACCAGCGTTGTCATTAACGCCGGCGAACCTGTTTTGGCCTTTATTGATAATAATGCAGCCAAAGGAAATGCCTTATCCCTTGCGCTCAACGACAGCTCCAATATCACTAATTTAAATATCACCGATGGCATTGTCAGTCTAAGCCATGCTTCTGCCGGCCCAATGACAAATGCCCTATTAAACACTGCCAAAGGCGGCTCTCTGGACACAGACATTCTCTACAGTGTGGTTGCTAATAACTTAACAATAAATAATGATGTCCGCTTACAAGTCGAAAACAATAAACTATTTACTCCTGGAGGAAATGTAATCACACAAGGAAACACGGGTCATATCTTTCTTCAACCAGGGTCTGTTATGAATATGGGAAATAATTCTTTAACTGTGGGGGGGAACTTTGAAAATTCAGGAAGTTTCACTGCTGGCAACTCTATCATTAACATTGCTGGACAACTCATTCAAAATGCAAATTCCTTCAACGCCGGCACCAATAATGTAACAGTAGGTGGCGTTGATTTAAATGGAGGAACAATAACCGCTACCTCTGCTGCCCTAACTGTTACGGGTGCCGTAGACCTCAGAGGGGCTGGAAACTTTATTCACAATAGCGGTACCCTCATATTCCAAAACAACACCTCTTCCGCTTTTAACATGTTTTTAAATAACGTGGTACTCAACACGTTAACGATGGAAAGAACAGCTGGAGCTGGGACTGGTAGTATTTTTATTGATAATGATAACTTCTCTGTTTTAGGAAATCTTACAATTCAAAACTCTGCAGCAGGAACTACACTACTTATTTTTAGAAATGGACTCCCAACCGTTACTGTCGGTGGAAACCTTAACATTCCAGTAACAGCGGGTAACGGTATTGTTAACGTCAATGATGGAAACACTACTTACGTACTTTCAGGAGCCACAAGCTCCCTCAACATTCTAGATCCTGAAGCCACATTCACTGCAAGTGTCCAATTCACAGGAACAGGTAACCAAACATTTAACGATGTCCCAGAAAACTCTACACTAGCGAGCGTCACAGTAAATAAAGTTTCTGGCTCGCTACAGTTGCTCTCTGATTTATCGGTTGGTCTTGGATTAACGTTAACTCAAGGAACCATTGATCAGAATGGGGCTAATGAAGTTGTTATCACACAAACATTAACTCAAACAACAGGAACTTGGCTTGGTGGCTCCGCAAACATAACTGTTGGTGGAATTAATTTAGATGCTGGAACTTTCACTTCTACATCTGCCACATTAACTGTATTAGGCAATCTAGATTTTTCAGGCACTGTAACATTTAACCATAACGGTGGAAGTTTAATTCACAGAAACAACACAGGCGCCCCCTTAGCATTAAACTTTAATAATGCTGTTCTCAATACATTAACTCTAGAACGAACAGGAGGAGCTGGTACCGGAAGCACTTTTATTGATGCCGGTAGTTTCTCAACCGTTGGAAACATCACTGTTCAAAACTCTGCAGCAGGTACAACATTGGCTATTACTCGTAATGGAACTCCAACAATTACTGTTGGTGGAGACTTAAGCTTTCCTGTTACTGCAGGAAATGGTGCTGTTACAGTAAATGACATTAATTTAACCTTTAATATTTCTGGAAACACAAGTGCTTTTGCTCTTTTAGATAATGAGGCATCTTTTAACGCTTCTCTCAGGTTTACAGGTGTAGGAAACCAAACCTTTACTGCCACTTCATCAAATCCTACAATTCCAAATCTAACAGTCAGTAAAACTGCAGGATCTTTAATTTTACTTTCTAACTTAGATGTACAACAAACCATAACAGTAACTCAAGGATTCCTTAATCAAAATGGCGCCAACACAATAACAGCAGCTAACTATGTACAAACAGGGGGAAGCTTTGTTGGCGGCAATGTCAGCATCACTTTCAGCACCATAGATTTTGACAGTGGAACTTTCACTTCCACATCAGGAACACTGACTATTTCTGGAGTAAGTGATTTTTCTGGAACTGGTAATTTTATTCATAATTCAGGGACTGTAAGAATCCTTGGTAATTCTAGTTATACTTTTGAGACAGCTGGAGCGGACTTTTTCACACTCACATTTGATCGAACGGGAGGTGCTGGAACAACTTCACTATTTATGGGTGATTTTGATGTAACCAGCAATCTTACATTTACCAACTCTTTAGCTGGAACAATTTATAGAATTAATAAAGCTGGCGGCAGCAGTACAGTAACCGTTCAAGGAAACCTATTGCTCCCAGTAACCGCAGGTAATGGTATTGTAGATGTCGGCGAAGATACAAACTTCACTTTTAATTTAAATGGGACAACTAGTTCCTTCTCTATGTTAGATCCAGAAGCTGTTTTTAGAGCAAACCTCACCTATTCTGGAACAGGTGCTCAAACACATAATGGTCAGATCAATGGCGGGAATTTTATTGTTAATAAAGCTAGTGGCACACTAAGCTTGTTTTCAAACATAACAACTTCTTCTCTAACGCTAACCCAAGGTACTTTAGACCAAAATGGTGCAAATTCGATTACCTCGGGTGCTTATGTACACACCGCAGGTAATTTCTTGGGGGGCACAGAAAATATCACAGTCACTAGTTTTGATTTTAATGCCGGAACATTTACTTCTACAGCATCAACTCTTACAGTTTCAGGAACAACTGATTTTACTGGAACAGGGAATTTTATTCACAATTCAGGTTCTGTAGTTGCTTTAGGTAATTCTGACTTTGTTTTTCAAACAGCAGGAGCTAACTTCTTCACACTTACATTGGATCGTACAGCAGGTGGTGCAGCAACAACATCCATGTTTATTGGTAATCTCACATCTACTAATAGCCTTATTATTAGAAATTCTCTACCAGGGACAACCCTAAGAGTTAATAGAGCTGGTGCCAGCACAACAGTAACCGTTCAAGGAGACATGTCCTTACCTGTAACTGCAGGAAACGGTATTGTTAATATTGGACAAGATGGCAACCTCACCTTTAATCATTCTGGGGCCACAAGCTCTTTTAGCTTATTAGATAATGAAACTATATTTGGTGCTAACCTTCAATTTACAGGTACAGGGGTTCAAACAATTACGGATACCCCCGGAAATAATACATTCCCAAGCATAATAGTTAATAAAGCTGCTGGGGATTTAGATCTACTTTCTAATTTAAATACAACCACGGTCACGATCACACAAGGAACCTTGGACCTAAATGGAGCTAATACCCTAAACGCGACCACAATAACAAACACCAACGGCACTCTCTTAGGGGGTATTGGAAATATTGTTGTGACGACACTTGATTTGGATGGTGGAACCACCAGTTTCACTACAGGAACATTAAATGCTACTAATTTAGTTCAAGATGGCGGCATTTTTAATGCAGGTGCCTCCTCCGTTTCTATTGGAACCTTAGATGTTAATGCTGGAAATCACACGGCTAGTTCAAATACCACAAATGTTAGTGGCAATATTGATTTAACGGGAACAGCTAATTTCAATCATGGAAATGGTACTGTTAATCTCAATGGAGGTAATAGCCAAACAATTGACTGGGCTGGTGAAACCATTAATAATTTAAGATTAAATTTAACTAACGCTTTAAGCAAAAACGTATTTTCTTCTCCTGTAAACATGATAGGCAACGCTATCTTAAACTTTGGTCAATTGGATACCGGCGCCAATGCTATTAATATTGATGGGGACTTAACCATAGCTGACTCAGCCAATACAGGAATCACCTCGACTGGTAATATTAATTTAGGCGGCAATGTTTCCATTGGTGACAATGCCGTGGTTGATTTAACAAATACCACCGTGACCTTAGATGGGGCTAATGACCAAGCTGTTAATTTTGGTAATCGTCCTTTAAATAACTTAACCCTTAACTTAGCAAATGCAGGTAATGATTCTATTACTCCAACAGGTTCTTGGAATATTGATGGTCTCTTAAATGTGCTTGATGGAACCCTTGATTCTTCTGTAAATAATCAAGATATAAACACTTCGGGAAGTGTTACTTTTGCAGCTGGAAGCAATTACACCAAAGGCACTGGCACTTGGAACTTTGATGGAACTGGCACCTCTACTCTAAATGCTAACGGGGAAGATTTGGGTAATGCCAATATTGATGGAAATACTAAAACACTGCAACTAGGCAGTACTGCAACTTTCGGAACATTGACTATTGGTGTTGATGATACGTTCCGAACAAATCAAAATGATGTTACCATCACCCAACTAAACAATAGTGGTTTGGCCAGCTTTGTTGGTAATGAAAATCTAAACATCACCACAGTCAATCAATTGATTGGTCAGATTGGGTTCACCGGACGAGGACTTGCTGAAGTTTTAAATATTAATCTAAATAATTTCAACGATTTCACCATCAATGATCCTACAAATTTAACCACATTCCAACTACCTAACAACGTGGATGTGGATGGAAATCTCAACATACAAAATGGAATGGTGAATGCCGGTACTAATATTAACGTTAAGAAAAACTTAACCTTTGCTCCTGCTGCTACATTTAATGATGGAGGAACAACATTAACCCTTGATGGGCTAGATCAAACCATTACAGGCTCTTTCACCGTGACAAATTTAAGTAAAGTAAACATTGTTGATCCTACTCTGACCTTTCAAGCAGGTTCCACAATAACAATCACAAATAATTTAACTCTTACCGGGGCTGCCGGGAATCCTCTACTTCTCCGTTCTAGCACTCCTGGAACTCAGTATAATCTCGATGCTCAAGCAGGGAGAGTTTTAGGTTTCTTAGATGTTCAAGATGCCAACAACATCAATTTAGCACTGATGAATGTTCAAGGAACCAGCAGTGTAAACTCTGGAAATAATTTTGGTTGGTTGTTCGACATTGCAGTTCCCCCAGCAGGAGGAAGTGGTGGTGGCCCTGGAAATACCAATACAGCAATCACAAGTTTGTTTCTATTACAGAATCCTTGTGGCAGTCAAGGTTGCGGAGGCCCCGGCGGGGGCACCAGTGGTGGGCCATCCATAATTATTGGTGGAGGTCCTGGTAGTGGTGGAACAGGCCCTGGCCCTGGCACAGGTCGAAGTGGTGGCCCTGGTACAGGTGGTGGCCCTGGAAGTGGAGCTTTTGGACAAGGCAGCATTAGTTCTCTAGGACCTACAAGCACCGTCAAACCTAGCTTAAGCTTCTTAACTCACCTAAACACCCTATTAAATCAAGGCGGCTTAGGGAGTGGCCTTGCACCAGAAGGCGGACTTGGTTTTGGCGATGGTAGCACAACAAGCCCAAGCACTAGCAGCGCCATTAATATTGGTGGAAATAGCTTTCAAGAAAACATAGCTGAGCTATTTCAACAATTCTTAGCAGGAAGTCATGCATCAGAAACGACTCAGCAATTTCAAAATGGATTTATTAGTAATGCCTTTGACCCATTAAAACAATCAAACACAAACCTAGGCACAGGAGATTTTGGTTTTGGTCAATCAAATAGCTTTGATTCTATTAGCACTAAGCACATGTCACTCAGGGACTCTTTGGGAGGAAAACTAACTCAATATTATTTAGAATTTAAAGCTTCTCCTCTAAGCTTTAGCGCATCACGAGAAGGACAAACTAATATGTTTGATCAAACCTTTGATTCTCTTTCTTTTCACAGTGAATCCCAAATGTTTAGCGGTGGTTTTGGAGCAACAGAAATAGAACTACTGTTTATGATTAATTATGTCGATCGCAGTGGAAAGAAAAAGAAAAAAGAAATAGAAAAAAAGAAAAAATCAGATGATTTAATTCTAATCTCCACTCGGGGACCAGGGTTTAGAAACTTAGAATAAAAAACCAATTGGTTTTTAGCATTCAGCACTCTCCGCTAAACGCGGACCCACCTTACGGTGGAAGCACTCAGCTATCAGCTTAAAACTTATAAACCCTGTCATTCCCGAATGTCTCTGTCGGGAATCCACTTCCTTAATCAAACACTATTGTTTTTAATAATGAAATGGATCCCCGACAAAAGATTTCGGGGATGACAAGATATTCAAAAAAATATTTTTAAGATGGATTTTGTTTCAAGCTGATTGCTGCCGCTTTAAGCGGGTTCGGCAATTAGTTTAACGCCTGCCTGCAGGTAAGCAGGAAGAATGCTGAATGCTATAAAAAAGGGGTTCTCCCTTTTTTATAATTCTCTACGATTGGCGAAACCTTCACCAACTTCATGCCAAAACTTAATTTCTGTTTCACCTAAACACCAACAAAAATAAACGACGCGTTCATCTTGCATACCAAAAAAATCAACTAACCCTAAATCAAGGTCTTTAATATAACCGCCCTTATCTTCAAGACGATTAACTATCTTCTTCACTTCATCAACTAGTTCATTAAATTGAGAAGATTTGCTAATTAACTCCTGCTGAGTTTTGGGGCTATTCTCATCTAAAATTAATTCTAAAGAATCAATCTCTACTTGCTTTGTTTCTATTTCTTTCTTTTTGGCAGATAATTTTTTAAGCAGAATAGTTAATTCAGGAATAAGTGCATTTGCTTCTTGGAGGGTTAATAATTTAGGTTGTTTAATCTTGTCCATGGGAACCTCGTTGTTTTGACACATTATATACAACAGATATAGAAATCGGCTAGTCTAATTTTTTAAGTATTTTTACAACCTTCCTCAAAGCCCTGGCCCTATGAGAAACAGTGTTTTTTCTCTTTAATGGGACCTGAGCAAAGGTCTTTTTAAATGGGGGGTAATAAAATAGGGGATCATAACCAAATCCACCCGTACCCGTAAGTTCTTCGGTAATCCGACCTCGAACCTGACCTTCAGCAACCCCAATCAATTTTGTTGGAGACGCAATAGCTATAGAACAATGATAATGAGCCTTTCTTAACTTTGAAGGAACACCTTTCAAGCGTCTCAGAACTTTTGAGTTATTCGCATCATCCCCTTTTCCACCAGCATACCGTGCAGAACGCACGCCCGGTTCTCCACCTAAAGCATCAATACAAATACCCGAATCATCCGCAATGGCTACTAGCCCTGTTTTTTTAGCAATATGCTTTGCCTTTTTAATCGCATTATCTTTAAACGTCTTCCCATCTTCACGTGCTTGTTTTAAATCAGGAAAAGCTTCTAGCGTAATAAACTTTACTCCAAGTTCTTTTCCAATAGACTTAAATTCTTTAACTTTATGCTTATTTTTAGTGGCAATAATAATAGTCTGACTCACGACTGCTAGACCTTTGTTTTATTCTGCATCGTGGTTAATTCTTTATTTCCTTTTTTAGCTAAGTCCATTAGCTTTTTCATCTCAGTTTCACTAAAAGGAGATCCTTCTGCCGTACCCTGAACTTCAATAAATTTCCCTTTACCCGTCATTACAACGTTCATATCCACATCTGCTGTAGAATCTTCTTCATAACATAAATCCAAACAAGCAACCCCATCTACAACACCAACACTGATAGCAGCAATAGAGTCTTGTATAGGATTCACTTCAAGATCTCCCTTTTTTAACAACTTACTTATCGCTTGAGATAAAGCCAAATAAGCACCTGTAATACTCGCTGTACGAGTTCCACCATCTCCTTGAATTACGTCTGCATCAATCCAAATGGTTTTTTCTCCCAACTTTTCTAAATCAACAATCGCTCTCAAAGAACGTCCAATTAAGCGTTGAATCTCAGAAGTTCTTCCACTAACCTTTCCCTTACTGGATTCTCTAGAAATCCGCGAATTGCAAGATGCTGGAAGCATTCCATATTCAGAGGTTAACCAACCTTTTCCTTGCCCCTTTAAAAATCGAGGAACTCCATTCTCTATAGATGCTGAACAAAGAACTTTAGTATTCCCAAATTCAATCAAACAAGATCCAACAGCATACTTTAAATAACCCATCTTAACTTTTAACTTCCTCATTTCATCTGCTTTTCTACCATCAAATCTCTTCATTATTTTTCCTTTACGTTGTTATGTTTTTAGTATTATTGTCATTGCGAGCCATTAAATATTAAGGCGTGGCAATCTCGCACTAAGCAAATGGACTGTAGAAGCATAGCTTTTTCTTGAGATTGCCACGGCTCTTTTTCCTTCGCCTCGCAATGACAAAAGGTCCAAAAACCTTACCATCCCCTCCACGCTATCGTATATTCATCCATTTATGTGTTTGTGGAATTGCTTTTACCGTAACTAAATGTCGTTTCGCTACAGAAACTAAATTTGCTAAATAGTCCCCTATACCAGGCTCTAACTCTTGTGTTTTTAAATCGGTAACCGGTTGCAAGACCAAAGGGATAGTCTTATCTATTCTTGAAATAATATCTACAGCTTTCAAAAATTCTTCTAATCGTGTCTTTGTGGACAAAACTATTTTAACAAACACCTGTTTTTGCTTAGCAATCTTTAAAAAAGCCTCATGCTCTTTAAAAAAATCTTTTTCGCCTGTAACACTGGGTAATTTTATATCCATGGAAATGAAGTCACAAAGAGAGATAACTTCTTCAAGCTGTTGATGTAAGATACCACTGGTTTCCAAATAAAGAGAATAACCTTCTCTTTTTAACTGTGGCATTAAATTTTTAAGATAAGAAACGTAAAGCAAAGGTTCTCCACCCGTTAAACTCACATACTCATGAGGACCACGCTCTTTATCTAATGTGTTAATTCCTTGCGTAAGCTCTGGAACAGATAAATCTTTAAAATCTACTTTGTCATACTCATCGCAATAGGTGCAAGCAATATGGCAAGAACGAAACCGAACAAACAGATGCTTCTCACCAACACAAAGACCTTCCCCTTGAATCGAAGAAAAGATTTCAGAAATCTGCGCCGTATCTGCTTTGGGTTTAAAGGGACTTTTAACTTTTAACATAAATAAGCTCCTGAGCATATGTCATCCCATACTTGATCTGGGATCCACTTTCTCAACCAAATACTATTGTTTTTAATAATGTGATGGATCCCGGATCAAGTCTGGGATGACAATTTCCTTAAAGGGTCTTTCACTTTGGCTTCTTCAAAACCCTTGGCTCTTAACAAACAAGAGTCACATTCCTCACAAGGTTTATCATCTCCTTGATAACAGGACCATGTTAATTCTAGAGGAACATTTAAAGATAGTGCTAACTTCACAATATCTGATTTTGTTTTTTCAACTAAAGGGGCTTTTATCTGAATTGGTTTTCCTTCTCGTCCTTGCTTAGTGCCTAGTCGATAAACATTCTCCATGGCCTCTAAAAAATCGGGACGGCAATCCGGGTAACCACTGTAATCAATCGCATTAGCACCAATCCAAACCGAATCTGCCTTTGCAACTTCCGCCCAAGAAAGTGCATAACTTAAAAACAAAGTATTACGAGCCGGAACATAGGTGGAAGGAATCCCTGTTTCCATTTCATCCACACTTCGGTTTTTAGGTAGACCTAATTCGGGATCGACTAAAGAACTACCCTTCCATGGCATGTTGAGCTGTAACACTTCATGCTGAATTTCTAACAAAGAAGCTATTTTCTTTGCAGATTCTATCTCACGCACATGCAACTGCCCATACTGTAGGGTTAAAGCCTGAACCTCATAACCTTCAGACCTTGCTTGATACAAAACCGTTGTCGAATCTAATCCACCTGAAAATAATACAATTGCTTTCATAATATCCTTTGTTGAGCTTTCAGTCGTCAGCTATCAGACCTCTGCAAACCCTGTCACCCCGGATCAAGTCCGGGGTGACAAACATTGCTGAAGACTGCTGTCTGATAGCTACTTCAACTTCACCACTTTCACATGCCCCATCTTATGCCCTAAAAACCGCTCTCCAATACGAACAAAGTTTCTAGGAAAATCAGTCACACAAATCTGAAGTAAATTTTTCTGTTTCTTTTTTGCTAAATACTCTTTGTCATCCAAAACACTTTTTAGCTTTTTAACTGTTGGACCTGCTGAATCAATAATGGTTACTTTAGAGCCCATAAATTTTTGTATTTTTTGTTTCAACAAAGGATAGTGCGTACAACCCAAGATAAGAACGTCTACATTTTTCTTCTTTAATGAGGATAAATACTTATCAATAGTCTTACCAGCAACACCATTACTACTCCACCCTTCTTCAACCAAAGGAACAAATAAAGGGCAAGCTACTGAAAACACTTTTGCACTTTTGTTAATACGTTTAATCCCTTTTTCATAAGCACCACTATCAATAGTTGCCTGAGTCCCTAAAACAGCTATTCTATTCTTCTCACTTTTATTAACAGCTTCTTCTACAGCGGGTCCAATCACATCCACAATAGGCGATTTAAATATTTTCTTTAAATGGGGGATCGAAACACTCGCTGAAGAATTACAAGCAACCACTAAAGCTTTAACCTTCTTAGCCTTTAAAAACAGAGTGTTTTCTTTAGAACACTCAATAATTTGTTTCTTGGATTTAATTCCGTAAGGAAGGCGAGCAATATCACCAAAATAAATAATTTGTTCATTTGGAAGGCGTTTTCTAAGCTCTTTAACTACAGTTAAACCACCTAAACCTGAGTCAAAAACACCAATAGGAAGAGAGTTCATACTAGAGGCTCCCTTATAGAGTAAGCACTTTTTCAATTCGATTCAAGGCTTCTTGCATGCGCTCTTCAGGCTCTACTAGAGCGAATCGCATATAACCTTCACCATATTCTCCAAAACCACTCCCAGGAGAAACAGCAACACCTTGTTCTCTGATTAGAAGTTCTGAAAATTCTAAGGCAGTATGGAAACTAAACTTTAAAGGAATCCGGGTCCATACATAAAATGTGGAATTAGGTTTTTTTGTTTCCCAACCAATTTTGTTTAGACCATCTACAAAAAAATCAATTCTCTTCTTATAGATATTAGTGATTTTCTTTACGTAATCTTGAGGACCAGACAACGCTTCAATAGCAGCTTCTTGTACAGCTCTAAAAATACCAAAATCACAATAACTTTTTGTCTTAGCAAGACCGGCTAGAATCTTTTTATTACCAACTGCAAATCCAATTCTCCAACCAGGCATGCTATAAGATTTAGACATCGTATGAAATTCAATGCATTGGTTGCGAGCTTCAGGAATTTCTAAAATACTATGTGCTTTAGCTCCGTTATAAACAAAATCAGAATAAGCTAAATCATGAGCCACAATCATATTCTTTCCCTTAGACCATTTGACAACCCGATCAAAAAATTCCAGATCACACGTAGCTGTTGTTGGGTTATGTGGATAACCAATAATCGTTAACTTGGTTAAATCTGTTGTTTGTTTGGGTAAAGACCAGAAATCGGGTAAATAACCCTCTTCTTCTTTTAATGGCAATGTATAAAGAATACCGCCAGCCATAATCACACCGTTAAAATGCACTGGATAAGCAGGAGATGGCACTAGAGCTAAATCGTCATTGTTCAAATAAGCTAACGCTAAGTGAGCAATACCTTCTTTAGAACCGATTAATGGGAGAACCTCGGTAGCAGGATCGAGCTTAACTTTAAATTTCTTTTCATACCAATCAGCAATCGTAACTCTTAACTTAGTTTCAATAACACCATCATTTTTGGAGTAACGAGAAATATTGGGATCTTTAAGAACATCCGTCACACGTTCAATCACATTGGCAGGAGGAGGCAAGTCAGGATTCCCCATACTAAAGTCAATGATATCCATTCCTTTTTCGCGCATTTCATGTTTAAGGGCATCCACAATCGTAAAAATATACGGTGGCAACCGCTTCATTCTTCTAGCTTCATCCACGACCTGTAACTCCTTTGTTAAAAACAGCTATTGGCTTTTGGCCCTTAGCTTTTGGCTTAAGACATCTTAATATTTTTTAAGTTTTAGGCTAAAAGCTAAAAGCCAATAGCTAAAAGCATTTTCTACTCTTCTTCAATCTCCGCAATAACTTCGCCAATTTCAATGGTTTGACCTGCATCAAAATATACTTCTGCTAAAGTCCCAGTTCCTGGAGACAACATATTATAAGAAGCTCCATTCAATGAGATCTCTACTAAATCCTGTCCTTTTTCTACATAATCCCCTTCTTCAACGTGCCAATAATTAATAGCTGCTTCTGTCACATCGGGAGATACACTTTTTAGTCTAACTTCTAACATAGTTTTTTATCCTCTGTCATCCCAGACTTGATCTGGGATCCGCTTTCTTAATTTTAGATTCCTGCTTTCGCAGGAATGACATAATATTATTATTGATTAGCTGTTTCCATAACTTCGCCAGCATGATAGGAGCTTCTGACAAAGGGTGCGCAATAAGCTTCTTTAAATCCCATTTTTTGTGCTTGCTTTTCTATTCTTTCAAAAACGCTGGGGTGAATAAATTCTTCCACGGTCATTTTGTGACCGGCTGGTTGAAGGTATTGCCCAACAGTCACAATATCACAATCCACTGCTTTTAAATCTTCCAAAAGAACATCGACTAATTCCTTGGTTTCGCCACATCCTAACATAAAACCGCTTTTGGTCAAGACACTTGGGTCTTGTTTTTTAATTACACTTAATAATTCTAAAGATCTCTCATAAATTGCTCGGGGTCTAACCTTGGAATAAAGGGGCTTCACCGTCTCCATATTATGGTTAAATACATCTGGCTTGGCATCCACAATTGAACGAACAGCGTCCCAATTACCACAAAAATCAGGCGTTAATACTTCAATAGTACAATTGGGGATACGCTCTCTTAATTTGTGAATCGTATCCACAAAAATCTCTGCCCCACCCGACTCTAAATCATCTCTATTAACTGAAGTCACCACAACATGACTCAAACCTAACTCCACAGCAGCGTCTGCTACACGATCAGGTTCGGTTAAATCTAATTCCCCGGGCTTACCCGGAGGCACTGAACAAAAAGAACAACTACGCGTGCAAACTTCCCCTAAAATTAAAAAAGTAGCGGTGTTTTTAGAATAACATTCACTGCGATTAGGACACTTTGCAGACTCACAAATAGTGGTTAATTGGTGTCGTTCTAAAATCTCATGCGTTTTCAACGTTGAGTGAGAAGGTAATTCCCTCTTTAACCAACTAGGAAAACGACGTCTAGTCTTTATCTCCATTTCTCCCTATCTCCCGCTCTCCGATTCTATCTTGTATTAATAGTCGTTTTCTTCGTATTCAGGAGCTTCATCTTCTTCAGAAGGAATAATCTCCTTAAGCTTAATTTTGAATTGTCCTCCAGTAACATCCGCACTTTGATATCTGCCGTTTGGACTATCATAAGCATCATTTAAGCCAAAATCTACCGTTTCACAACCTAAAAACAATATTGGAAACACCAAAAACAATAACCATTTAAACCTCATGAGTCTTCCCTCCTATGACTTGACCCATCTTTATATCGCGTTCCTTCTATAAATGCCAGTGTTTTTTTAGAGAAAAAGAAGCTTTTGGCTTTTGGCTATTAGCTTTTGGCCTACAACAATGATCTTCTTCCTCAAAAAACCGTGGCAGGAGGGCATAATTACAGTATTTCTCTCAATTTCTCTAGTGCTCAGCTTCTCCGTCTCATGCCTTTACGCTGCTCTTCCTAGGCTGTTGGCGGCGGCATACTCAGCATAAATAACGTCCAAAGCCTGGGTAAAGTTCTTACCTACAGTCCAATAATTCTGCTGTTGATTAAAATCAAAACCCACCGCATCAAATAGTCGCTGTTGGGCTTCTGGGTTTTCAGCAATTCGTAATACTAATCCCAAAACTTGAATTAAATCTATTCCCTGTTCTCGAAGATGCTGAATATTCATTTTAATTTTAGTCGCCCCCGGAATCTGAAGCTCTAAATCTCCTTCGTCCGATAAAGCGCTCATAATTACGGGAGGAGCCGATTTATTCATATCCTTAATCTCCGACTGCACACGTTCCTCAGAAACTAATGCTTTAAGTAAGGTGTTTAACTGAACTCTTCCTGACAATTGACGCTTCAGCTCATCATAAAGAGCAAAGGGTTTTCGGTCTTCTTTCACAAAGACATAACCATGCTGCGGTTTCATTAATGAGGCTACTTTCCCAGCTAATTGTTTATTATCTTTCTGACCAGCCATTAATACTGATTCATACGTAAACACCGGCATCCCTCGACTAACTTCTTCACTACCAGAAGTAATTCCTAAATGTGCCAACAAATAATCCAAGTTTAAATTAATTCCCAGAGCTCCCACACGGGTCGCGAGCTCCTCTACCACTCCTAGCTCCACCCAAACCCGCTCCATTTGCCCCACACTCAAATCAGCAATATCTTCGTTACGTACAATTCCCTGGCCCGGAAATCGAGCCACTGTCAATTGAGAAGCTGATAAACCTAAACTAGAGCCAGAAACTACATTACTTGATTGAGGGAGTACCGTTAAATTGGCGAACCCAGTTCTTGCCTTTACATCATTTCCATCAGAAGCAGGAAGTTTCTTATCTAAAAACTTCTTCATAAGCAATTCAGCAATAATAAAAACAAAGAAGTCTCGCCCTTTTCTTAAATTGGATATTATTTCAACAATCAGATCATCAGAAGCCCCCACCTTCTTCAAAAACCCCTCCTCACTTAATGCTAACGCTTCTCTAATTGCAGGTAATCTTTCTTCAACGCTATCTTTAAGTAAGTGAGGTAATTTTCTCTTTACTATACGAGGAATTTCTTGTTCGCCTCTTTCCCAAGCAATGACATCTTCAAGTTTAGTTGTTTTTTTAGCAGATTTAACTAAAATCAAAAAATCTTCCTGAGAAAGCCCTAAAAATGCTCGGATCAACAAAGAGTAATTTTTAGTTTCAATCTTATTTTTTCTTTTAACTATTCGTTCTAATCGATTAATCGTTGATAAATGTTCATCCGGTAATAGGGCTACCCCTCTAGCCCATAAAGATACTGTTGTTTGTTTAACAGGCTTAGATGGGTTAAGAACAGACCCTAAGATAGCTCCTGTAATATCTAAGTCGCTAATTACTCTGCTTACTCTCTCAGCACCTTTAGTTAAAGCCAATTGCTCACCGCGCTTTAAGAGTTTTAAATCCACGATTATTTTTCCACGTTCTAATTCTTTTAATTGAGCTTTATCAATTCCTAAAAGCCTGGAAAAGGCAATTGCCGAAGCCCCAACCTTTCTTCGATACCGTCGTAAACGCTCAGCCCCCTTTTTAAAAGCTGCTTTTTCGGCTTCAAAAATATAAACTCCCGGCATCTTTGTTTGTCCTCGTTCCCAAGAAGCAACACGATCTTCTCCACTATCCCTTTCTAAGCCCAATTCTTCAGCAAAATCTTTTCGATCCAAGCCTGAAACAGCTCTGTAGTGCACAAAACGTTCAACCTTTTTCTCTACCTCAGAATCAACAACAGACATAACGAGTTCTATCATTTTGACAGCCTCTTCATCTGATTGATTTATAACATCCTTTACTTCTTCAAGGCTCATTTCGATAAGTTCTTCAAATTTTTGTTTAGTTATTCCTGCCTCTTGAATCATCTCATCCAATCTTCCATCAAGTTCTTTGACAACAACCTGAAATGCTGCAGGAATAACCCATAATGAAATTGATTTTTCTTCTCTTTCCCAACCACCAATAATAGAATCATTAACAGCTCTCCCAGATTTTCTAAAATCTTTCAATACTTCTCCCATTTCTGGTTGGGTTAGCCCTAAAAATTTTCGAATTAATTTCAACTCATGTGCCTGCCTTACTTTCAAACCCTCTTCATACAAATGGAATAAAATAATTACTTTAATAACTAATTCTAAAAGAGAACCTTCACCCTTTTTAATTAAATATTTTGTTCTCTCTATAGACATTCCAAGTTTTTCCTCAAAATCCTGCCTCTCAATTCTATATTTATCTAAGTAAAAATCTATTCTCTCAGGAGCACGAGATTCTACTAAATCAATCAAACCCTCTTTATTTTCCTCTCTCATTCCTGATACGCCACCCTCCCAAGTCCGAATGGTTATAAAATGCACACCCATAGCACTAGCTAATTCTCTCTGTTTTAAACCTAAGAATTTTCTTAAAATCCTTACCCATTCTTTGGTGGTAAACATATTATTCGCATGAGAAGCCAAAAGATAGAAGGCAAACCAACGATCATAATTAGAATAAGTCGTTTTTCCATTAATAACTCTCAACAAATTTTCTTCCTTGGCACCCATTCGTTTGTCCAAATCTTTAGGACCTATTCCCAGCTTTTCTCTCACCCATTCTAAAACTTCCGGGATATCTGGGATTATAAGATTAAGCAGAAAATCAATTATTTCATCAGGAACTGTCTCTTTTTCATGCCTCCAACTAGAGAAATCGTGTTCTAAAACCGTAAATCTATTACCCTTTAAAACATCTAATAACTCTTCATCATCCCAACCTATAAATTTCTGAATCATAAAGAAAAATTCATTTAAGGATAAAACCTTAAAATGTGCTGCTGCTCTAGATAAGACTTCTAATTTTTTAAAATCTTTTACTGTAAGATTTGCAGAGCCCCTCAATAACTTTGATGCTACAGCCTCACTGGGAGCTTTACCATTCAAACCCAGCTTGTCAGCTATATGAATTTCTGCAAGATCAACAAATGTTGATAATTCAACATCCACACCCTTAACCAATTCCGAAATCATCTTTTTGCTTACTTTAGTTCTTTTACCTGAATGAGAATAGCTGAGTTCTTGTACTGCTGACATAAGCCCATCAGGAACATCCTCCCGAGCTTCTTCAATAGCATTTAATTGTTCTATTGTAATGACTACTCTAGATTTCAGAGCACGAACAAATCCTTCTCTATCAAAGCCCAAATTAAATCTTGTTTCACTAACCTGCTGTGCCCAACGATCTCTATCCACTTGTTTTTTCTCTTCATACATGCTTTCTGCTCTCTGAAGTATATGCTTAGGAACTTCTCCTTTTCCCCATTCTATTAAATCTGTATATGAAACCTTTTCTTCCTCTGTACTCAAGACAAAAGCCATCTGTCCAAGAGATAAATTAAGTATTGCACGAATATCCCTCAACCGCTCTCCAGAAGCCCCTAAACTTTTAGCATCAGCTTCTTCTTTTTGAAGATTCTCTAGTAGTCTTTTTGCTCGATCAAAATGTTGCTGAGAGATATTTCTTCTTCCTTTTCTCCATGCAGTCAAAGTTTTTCCAGCAGCTGTCTTCGTTGCTCCCAATTTCAACTGTTCATTAAACCAGGAAATTACATCAAACTTTTTACCATGTTTTTTTCGTAATAAACTGGTTATCTCTGAGGCAATTCCGACAAACTCTTCACCTCTTCGAATCCGTTTAATAATCAAATTTATCGAATTTTCGAAACCACCTTCTACGTAATAACCTTGGACATTATCAAAACGTTCCCTTATTTCTACTACTGTTGCTCGGATTAATCTTTTTCTAGGTGAAGGTCCCAGCAAATGCTCTACCATTTTTTCTAAATAAATTATCTTTTCTTCTAATTCACTTATTAGAAGTACATCAAAACTAAAATTTTCTATATAACTAATGAGTGTTTGTGCATTTAACTTAGTCGTCTTATGTTTAAAGGCTCTATGTCTTCTTGGATATTGCTCATAAAAGCTGATATTCATAACAATCAATCGCAACATCATATCCGCTTCTCTAAATTTATCTTTAGGATCCCCTGACATCCTGCTCTTATCTTCCATTAATCCATCTCTTTGATCAAAAACTCTTCCCGGTTTTCCTTTCTGCCCCAGACTTGCTGCAGCTACAACAGGTTTAATACCAATAATAATTTCTCTATGGCCTAATTTCTTATGCAAAGATATTGCTGTCGCAAAAACATCTTGCGGAATTTTTCTGGAGCCATTTTCCCAATTTCTAACAGCATCTCGATGATAAGGTTGTTCAGAATTTAAATTTCTAGCAAATTGAGGTTGTGTTATATTTAAATCTCTTCTAATGCTTGAAAACACCCTACTTCTAGCAACTCTTAAAATTTTCTTTGCTAATAGATAAATTCCAAAAGGGATCGTATTATCTCCATTAATCCACAAGGCAACCATTTCTGCTGTAATTATACGATTGACGCTAAGTTGATTAGCTATCTCTTCTAAACCTAGACCATAAGAACTGCTCAGTAAGCCGATTAATTCTTTTACTATTTTTTGTCTTAAAGCTTCTACTTTTAAACTAATTTCTCGAGGGACTTCTGTTAGCCCTTGTTCCCAAAACCGGATTGTTTCTCTTTCAAAAGGTTTCCCTGGTCTTAATTTTTCAGATAATTCTTTTCTTGATAATTCCAAATCAGAGCGTACTCTTTGAAAATTTTCTTTTTTTGCTTTAAACAAAATTAAGCGCAATCCCTCAATTTTATTAATTGGCACCTGATTCTCTTTACTTAGCCATTTGACAACAACAGTGCTTGATATTTCAGACCCAGAAAAGACAGATAACGTTTCAGCTATTTTTTCTTCATCAAAATCATAAATATCATATAAATCCCTTATGATTGTATACCCTCTTTCTCCCTTCCATTCTCTAAAGGCTCTTGAATTTAACTGAGATAAAACAACCTCTGGAACTCCTTTAAAACCTTCCTCCCACTCCCGAATCAAAGTACTATTAACCTTTCTTCCTTCACCTGCTTTTGTTTTATCCAACCATTCCGCTAGTTCTTTTCTGCCTAATTTGTTAGCCTCCCTAATAGAGAGAACTCTTTTCCCTGCCAATTTTGAATAGACAGAAACTGCTCTTAATAAAAACTGTAACGGAATCAGCATTTCTCCACGCTCCCATTGTTTCACTAATTCCTGAGAAATTGGTTCTTCTGGGTTTATCAACTTACCCCATTTCCTAGAATTTTTACCCAGCAATGTTCTTAACTTTTTAAAACGCTTAGGAACCATAGCTAATCTAATATCATTTAAGGTGGCAACAATTGCATCAGGAATTACTCTTTCTCCATTTTCCCAATACTGAACAGTTCTTCTGTTTAAGCTTCCCTCATCATCTAACATAGAGGCAAAATTCTCATATTCTAAATTTAAAATTTTTCTTACTCCCGTTAAAGCTTTGGCGTGTTCTTGTTGATAAAAACGTTGCATGACTAATAAGTAACGAGCAGAAATCACTTCTTGACCTGTTTCCATACGCTCAATTCGTTCACCCATAATATTTTCACTCAGTTTAAATTCTGCAGTAAGCCAGAGCCCCAACTCAACATAAGACAAATCTAAAGACTCTCTTATTTGTCGAAACCGATCCACACCCAAAGTCTTCATTAAATCAATTAATTCAGGGAACATCTTTTCTGGGATGGGTTTTTCTCCTGATTCTATTTGAGAATAGTGCTGCTGACGAACACCCGAAAAGTGCTTTCTAAATGTTTTTTGATCCAAATCAAGCACGGATCGTAAAGCAAAAAGCATATACGCCGGCTGATTACGATTAAAAGAATCTACTTCTTGCATAACTATTAACGGAATTAATTCTTTCTCAGTTTCCCATAAGTCTAACAAACTATCGTTGAGTGATTCTCTGAGATGAATTGACAAAATATTTGTAAAGGTTTCTTGGGATAATTCAAATTTAAGACGAATTCTTTTTAAACGTTTTGCACCTAACTTTATAGCCAAAACCTTTGCTTTACTCATTACTGCTTTTGGAATAGGCCTAAAACCCCGTTCCATGTCAGATACAGCATTAGCGGTATAACGAAATTGCGGTCTAAATAATAAAGCAAACGCTTTTTGACTTAGCCCAGCAACTTCACGATACCCCTTTAGTTCTATTCCTTTTCTAACATCTCTTAAAATTCTTCTTAAATCCTTAGTATTATTGGCCAAAGAAAGAATTCTGAAATTAATCTTAGCTCTTGGGTGCTTACGAATTCTTATAAACCGCTGTTCAACAGTATCAATCCTTTGTTCAACATCACTACCCCAAGCTCTTTTGGGAATCTTTTTCCATAAACTTCTTAACTGTGCAATGAAAGGTTCTATCTGATTAAAAGCAAGTGGATCAGAGTTCAATTCTAAAAATGTAGTGGCAAATTGAGCTGGTGTAAGCTCAGGAACCTTGACTATAAAATCATAAAACTCCAAAATAAAACTTAAATAATCTATCGCCTGATCAAAACTTGCTTCTGATCTTAAGTTGATAATTTGATTAATATATACTGAGTCCAGTTCATTCCCGCCCTGCTCCCCTAAACTAGCTGCAGCTACTTGTTCTTCAGGGTTTAGCACCTGCATTCTAAGGGGGAGAATTTTCTCTGCGGACATTCCCTTCTCAGCAGATAATCCGGCAATATTGATATAGACAAAAAGTTGTGTTCGTTGTGGTCCCTTGGATGCCAGTTCTTTAGCAGCCTCTAAAAGTTCATCTGAAGGCTCTCTAAGACCTCTCTCTATCTTAAAGTAATGGGAATAAACACCTGTTAACTCTGGGTCACCAATGGCTTCTATAAACTTTTCTCGAGACAATCCTGTTTTCATACGCTGCCATTTTAACTGGCGTGCTTTCATTACTATTGGATCATCCAAAGTTTTATTTCCCTGCTCTCTTTCTTCTGCGAGCAAGCGTGCCGCCAGCATAACAATAGGTGGTATTTCAGTTTTACCCGATTCCATTCGGGTCAATTGATTTGTATTTTTTAACTCTTCAACATTCACGATTTCAATAAATTTTTTTGGAGATAATCCCGTTTTACTACGATAACTTTTTAATCTTCGCGCCAAAGACTTCCTTCTTCCATCAACTAGTTTCCTTGCTTTGGATAGCAAACCTGATGGAAGCAGTTTTTTTCCTGACTCTAATCGTTCTAAATATCCCTCAACAGTAGATTTCTTTGGAATATGCGAGATTTTTAAATCTGAAGCAAATGTTTCTCGATCTAAATCTAGTTGAAATCTGAATAATAAAAATCGATAGCCTGCTTCAGCATGAAATTGCTTTGTTTTTTGAAATAAACTTAAAACCAAATCAACATCTTCTACTTTTCCTGATTCTAGTTTTAACAAAAACCGCGAGCTCACCCCTAATTCAGCTGCAAATACTTTTGTCGAAAGATCTAAAAATTCTTCACGAACTTCTCTGATTTGTTCTCCAGCCTTTCTTCTAAAAACATCTAAAGACCTCTCATAAAGGGGTCGCGGAATAATATTCTTCTGAGAAAATATTCTATCTAAACGCCCGAGAAGAATCATATCTTCTACAGTACTTAACTCTTGAGCTAAAGTTTTTTGATTTAGCCCTAAATCATCCCTGAGACGCAGAAAATGTTGCAAACGTTTAGCCTGGACATCCTCTTGATAATCGAAAGCTAATTCATAAATATCTTCCCACCACTCTTCAGGAACTTCTTCTTCACCCATCATCCATTGATTCCATTGTGTAATACCCACTCCCAACTCAACTACTAGTTTCTGTGAAGAACTTCCTGATATTGCCATTAACATCCTGAGTTGGTCTAAATGAGAAGCCCCTCTATCAATAACACCCTCACTAGCCCACTCTCTCACGCGAACAACATAATCTCTTAATTGCCCCAAGAGTTCCTCAGGAGCCTCACTTCGCCCCATTTCATAAAGTTTAAACATATTAGGACTAATCCCTAAAGCAATAGCGACTTCTTTTTGTGTCCAGTGAGGCAATTCTTTGTTTCTTAATCTTCTTAATTCAAGACCTTTTTTCTGTCGATTGAGACTTACCCCTTCTCCATTCTCAAAAACTAAATCATTTAACAACTGAGTGTCATAATCAGCCTCTAAAACTTCCAGCGCTGCATTAAGATCTTCCAACTGAGCTTCAAATTTTTTCTTCCACTGAGTTCCTTTTAAATTAATAAAGCGTTTAAAAAACCGAATTCTCTTCTTTATTTCAATAACTGTGATTGGTGTAACATCAAATGCTTTAGCAAGGCTAAAATACTTTCCAGATGTTTTAACGTCTTGATACAAAAACTCCATAAAAAAAGCTGTGACTCGATTTACATACTCTAATTCTTTAGCAAACTCATTCATTCGGTTGTAAGAACGGGGATTTTCTAAAGACTCTTCTCTTCTTTTTTGCTCAGAATATAGAGCTTTCATAATCGCAACTTGCTTTTTATTCTTCACTGCCCTTTCCAGCCGCTCAAACTCTTGCTCACTCACCATCCATTTAGGTGCGCGGAAAGTAACCCAAGATTCTTTTTTTGCTTTTACATACCCTAAAGCAATAAGATAAATCATTTTATGTTGAGATAACCCCGACAAGGCTCTAACTTGTTCTAAAGGAACTTTATTTGCAATTTCTGACTCCCGTTGATTTAAATATTCCACAAGGCGCCATAGATTCTCTATGGTTATTTCTGTAAAACGCTGTGGCCGTCCATAAACTTCATTTGCTTCAACAAGGTTATTTCTTCCATTAAAAAATCTTCGAGCAACTCCTTTACCTAATTTTCCATTAATATTTCTTATCAACTCATTAAAAGCATGCTTCTTGAAATCAAAACCAGCCTGAGCCAAAATCTCCCTTGCTTCATCCCCACTAACTCGTCTTGTTTTTTCCACGAGCCATTGTTGAGCTATCTCAAAAGGAATTAAGCGCACATTATCCGAGTAATGCTTTACAGGACTCTTAACTTTTTTTCTTCTCCTCTTTTCTAAACTAATAAAATGTTTTCTTATCTTGTCTGCGCTTACTCCTAATTTTCTTGCCAAACTTGTAATCGTGACAGAATTAATAAAGAGATCAACTACGTGTCTGGGAACTTTCACTATTTGACTACGCTCATTTACCCGAACTTTTTCAAAACCTTCAGCATCGACTATTTCTTGTATCGTATCAACAGAATACTCCCGACCAGCTCCCTTTAGTCGAGTTAAAGCTGCGATTTCTCTTACACTGTAAGACTCACCATCTACTTCTAATTGAATTATTGGGAAACCTTCTGTTGGTTGAATCATTTTAAGATGCTCATCATGAAATGTTCCAGAAACAATCATCTTAAGAGCTTCAGATCTAGAGAGTGATTTAGTTTGTTCTGCTTTTTCTTTAATTTCCTTTGCATCTTCTTCAAGCTGAGCTCTAACTGCAATCCCCACCATTGCTAGCGTTGGAAATAGGACAGGAGGTTGTTTTACATGGATGCTTCTTTTAATTCTTTTTATATCCTCATCAAAGCGAGGAAGCATCTCTTCGATAACAGATAACCTACTTTCAATTAACAATTGATATGCAACTATTCTTAATACCGTTGATGTACTTGAATCTACTTCTGGTATTCCTCTTTTAAATTCTTCTAATTCCCTCCTTAAAACTCTTAAATTAGTCTCTGCAATTTCTCTCAGCGCTAATTCTTCTCTTGTTCTTCCTTCATCAAAACCCATTAGAGATAAGAATGCCCAAGGGTTTAAATATTCTGAAACATCACCTTTTCCATTCAGAAGAAAAACATCAGGTTCTAACAAAAGACGCTCGTAAAAACCTAAACGAATCTCAATGGCTTTAAGCACTTCTGTTGCCTCAACAAAACTTTTCTGTTCAGTGCTTCTACCTCTGCCATTGCCACCACTACTTCTTTCAACCTCTACCGTAGCTATTCTTGATTTAAATCCTAAACTAGCCGCTTTGGCTGTGCTTCCAGCTTTTTTGTAGAGGGTTAAGCTTACATTTGTTGGGCGACCATATTTATTAGTTTGGTTGGCTTCTAGGCCAGCTAAAACCATGGCTAAATGATATTCGGGTTGTGGCATGATAAGTTGGCTGAGCCAATGGGTTCCCCAATAAGCAGGAGATGCTACGAGCTCTACTTTCATATACTTGTCGGGGTCCGCTGGAACTTCTTCTAATAATTCTGTTGTTCTTGGGGTATGTAAATCTAAAATTAAGAATCCGTGCTTGGTGTATTTGGACCAACGCTGCATAAACTGAATTAAATCGGCTGCCTGAACAACACCAGGAACTAAACGACCATTAGAAGAATAAGCCGTGGTGAATTGATCCACAATCAAGTCTAACCACTCACTTTTATCTTTAGGCAGTTCTACACCTAAAGGTTCTAATGCCACTTGAAGCGCTTTTGGGCTTATTTTTTTTAAACGTTCTTTAATTATCTGAAATGATTTTTCTCTTAATTGTTCTCTATTTAATCTGATTTGCTCACCCGTCTTGGCTTCAGCATCATAATTTAAAGTTAAAGCACGTTCGTGAGGAATAAAGTTGGTGATGTGCATCAAATCTTCAGCACGCACTTTGGTCCTTTTACCCGAAGTAGGATGTGTGTAATAAAGATCTAAGTCATCAATATCTTCAGCAAACTGATCAGGGTTGGTGATATCTCCAAAAAGAACATGCTGTTCCACATTTTCTGTAGCACTAAAAGCTGTATTCAGTGTTGCGCGAGAAAGACCTTGAGATTTAGGACTATAATCAGCAGCAATCACTGTTAGTAAGTAATTCTGAAGTTCTCCACCTCGCTTGGTATGTTTTAATATATAACGAACCATCTCTTTAGACATATCACCACTACCACTGCCCATATCAGACGTCCCTACGGGTTGTTGGTCTAAGGGTGAATCAAATTTTTGTTTTAATACTTTATAAATCGCAGGTAAGTAAGCTTTATGAGAACCACCACTACCCCAAATATCCATCACTCGATCAATATGTTCATCCTTCCAGAAATTAAAAATTTCGGGGTTTATAAACAATAACTCGGGCAGACGTTCATAAGCTTTAAGATAGGAGTTGGTAACTCCATACGCAACGGCTAATTCTCCCTTATCTTCTCGAGGAGGAATTGCTACAGTACGGCCTTTAGCCGTAAGACGAACAATATCTTTACTTTCAAAAACAACTAACCCTTGAGAGTGTAATAAATTAAAAGCAAGACGCAGAAAATCAATGTTATACTTTTCCGGATCTAAACTATTAAGATCTAACGTATATGTTTCTGGATCAAATTCTTGAAAAACAGATTTTCCGACAGGGCGAATTTCTTTTTGAGTTGCTTTGACTACTTCTCCATCTACAAGTCGAAGCACTTCAATATCTACTTCTTTGTATAAAGGCATGGCTAAAGCAACGATCGTGGGGCTCATCAACACACCATCTAGGTGTTTATGTATTTGCTTCAACACACGTGCTAAGACAGAATCACTATTTTGGTTTGGTTTGGGCAATATCCAATTTCTTTTACTTCTCTCAATCATAAGTTGATAGGATTTAAGAGCATACCCATCTTCTGGCGGAGCCCTCATATGCTGATGTAAATTCTTCAGATATCGGAGTTCTTCAATAGAAGTTTCAAAAACACCTTGCTGCGTTAATACAACAGCTCTTCTTCCTTGTTCTGTTAAATGAAAAACGGTATTCTCATCTCGCCCTTCCATCTTAAACCAGCCCTGCAATGCTAACGTTCGCATGGCTCCCAAAATATTACCCATATGGTGTTCGGGCTCACCTTCGACAAACTCTTTCGAAGCCATTTGGCTTAAAGAAACAGGCTGAAGCTCACTCTGTTGGTATTTAAGCGTATTTTTTTCTTTGAAAAAAAGACCCATAACGCCTCTTTTCCACAAAGTATTCATTGTGGGGCCTATCATAATGCCATTGATGTGATGAAATACTTCACTGCGAATTGCTTTTCGGGAATCCGAACTGAGCACGCGCATAACCACTGCTTTTTTTTCAGCCACATCCGGGTTTAAATCTTTGTGTTTTGCCACAAAAATGGAAAAGAAGTCTTTGGCTATTCCGGTTAAAGTCGAGCGGCTGGCTTCACCCTTAGCAATCAGTACGGGAGATTTTCCCCAAAGCTCGTTTAACTCGTCACTCATATAACGCAAATCAACACCACGGGAGCGAGACCCACTTGGAATAAGGTTCAAATTTTGTGTAGTTACAGAATTTAAATTTAAAAATTGTCTTACTCGACTATCTGCTAATAAGGCTTTTAAGTCTCTAATACTCACATCGTTGTCTACCCCTTCGTCCCGGACAATAATATTTATGGTATGTCCTTGGGCTAATAAAGCTTTAACCAAAGCCATGTCCTGAACTACCTCGATAGCATTATCTACGAAAAGAGCGACCTCTTTAGGCCCTCCTGAAAGTTCATTCACTAACTCTCGATGATCTGATACTGAAAATTCTAAAGGTTCTTTGAATGAACGAATATGTTCCTGAAGAGCTTCTTGTTCGCCAAAAGCATATTTTGTGAAGGTAGAAGAGCTAGCACGGTTCCCTGAAGCAGAAAAATATATTCCTTTTTCAAGTAAGTCACCACCGGTTAAATCCCTCATTGCCTTTTCCATAAAAGGAATTAACTCTTTAATAGCCTCTTCTCTTACCCGATGTTTCTGCTTTTTATAAGGCTGAACATTTCCCGTCATTTCCCGAATGAATTCATAAATAATTCTTTCCGTATCAAAGGCGGTTAACCCTTTAAGCTCATCTCTCTTTAACGCTTTCTCCAATATTCTTTTTGCAAAATGTTTTTGATTGGGATTAAGATCTTGAGTCGCTGCTTCCAAATACTGATAGAACTGAGGGGTTATTTTATCTAAGTAGGTTTTCTTTGGTCCTAGAGTATAACTTTCATTTCGAGGAAAAACTTCTTTGGGTGGAATAACTTCTGTGATGAGGCTCTTAAAAATCGAAGCCATTAACGTAGGTTCTAAAATAAATTCCCCTGTTGCCGCCCATCGAATATCTGCCTTTAAGTTTTCAACGTACCAAAGCGCATGATCAATATCTTTAATTGCTGTATTATCCGTGGTAAAAACAGGAAAACGAACGGAGAGAAGTTGACTCTTTTTTCCTTCAGCCTCTTTTAATTTTCTAATAAAAGCTTCTCTATCATATGCAGTTAGCTCACGAGAGCCATCAAGCAATTCTTCACTTAATGCGCGGGATAGTTCACCTGCAGGTCCTCGACGAAAATAATATTCTCCCTCTACACTTTCTACGGGAATTGGGTTGTTCAGTTTACGGGTTGATCTTCTTCCAAAATAAGCCTCCATCACAATTACAGGATTATGCGGATCTTCGTTGGTAATCGTATGAATAGCGCCACCTCTTCCTCGAGTTATGGCTTCTGTCTTTAAGGGAGCTACGAGACGCTTCCCTAAATTAGTTAGTTGATGGTATCGCTCTTCCAGAGGGTAGTAGCTGGGGTCTTCTTTCATCTCAAACTGTTCTTCAACAATCCCTTCTCTAAACGGAGAAACGACAGCTAAGAGACCTGCATGGTTGTGCATTCTAGCTTTTCCACCATTAGCCGCCCACACATGAGTGAAGATACGAATCCCTAATTTTTCATCTACCATCACAAGATTCCGGGCATAACCTCGACCTGGTTCAGGATAATTAATAAAAAAGGGGTATACCCAACGAAGCAACCACTGCTTCTTTGCTAGCCATTGTTCAATAGTTGGAGCTAATTTATCTGCTATTCGTTTTTGATGAGAAGAACTTAATTTACCAATATCTATTTTCTTTAATCGATCATTTAGTTTGCGTTTATCCTTCTTTTTTAAGCTGGTAATAATAATACGAATTTGCGAAGCATATAGCCTCTCTTCTGTAGGATCTAACTCATGTTTCACCTTTTGAATTTCCTCAACAAATTTACTTTCATCCAACTCATTCATATCATTAATGACATTCTTCATTACTCGGACAAATTCGGAATCTGATAACCCCATTACATTGGGTAAAGAAAATTCTTTATTAACAAGCCTCCTAATCTTCTGTAATAATGGGAAAAATACTATTTTTCTTAAAAGTTCTTTTAGTCCATTAGCTAACCAATTGGAAACTGTTTGCTGAAACCCCAACCACTTTGATCGTTTTGAATTTTGCTTAAACTCCTCTAACTGCTCTTTTAATGGGTCTAAGTCTTTTTCAGAATTTCCTAAGGCATTAGCAGAAAAACTCACTTCAAACTGATGAATCTTTATTGCAGGACCTGGTTTTAAAACCCTATCCGATGTTGAGATAAACTTTCCTAAAAGGCCTTCGAGTTCTTCCTGATGAAATCGAGAAAAAGAATTCCCCAGAGCTTCTTCGATCACAGGTCTTGCTGTTTTTCCTAAAGAAACTGCTGGAACCATGGAATCGACCATCGATTGAAGCAACATAGAGTGAATATACTTACTCTTATCTTCCAAGTAGGCCATCTGAGGTTGAACTTCTAAATAGGCCACATCAGCACTTTTCAGTCGAGATTGAATACCCAAACTGTGAAAGCCTCCAGTAATCAGGATTGCTTTCTCTATTTTTTTCTCTTTTAACTGGGAAAGCATATTCTGAAAGATGATTTCATCTCTTCTTTTGGCCAAATCATAAAAGCGCTTTACTTCACTAAACAAAGTGTTTACTTCAGAAGAAAGAAAGTCAACATCTGGCTTAAACTGTTTCAACTTGCTAACTACAGATACTGGGCTTATGGACTCCGAAATCTTTTCAGATTCCTGACTAGTTAATTCTAAAGAGAATAATTTACTTAAAAATAAATAGTTTTTAAATAAAGCTATGAGCTGGTTCTCTTTTTCTGAGGTAGCCAACACTGAAAGGATGCGATCGGTAATTTGAAGCACTTCTTGAAACAGCGCTGTGTTCTCTATTTCTTGAGAAAGCATTAAATACCCCAACAAGCGAGTTAATACGGGATACCCCTCAAATGAAAACCCTAGCGATTCACTACGTAAATAAAAATCTTCTAAATATTGGCGGACGTTTTCTGGGGCTACGGAAGCTTCTTGGTCTAGCAATTGTTGAAATAGAATTAAATCGTCTTCCAGCGAGTTTTGAGAAAGCCATTGGTAAAATTGCTGTTTTTGCTCTTCCAACTGCTTGTTTTCTTTAAGTTCCTTTTGTAGTCTTTGAAGCGTATAAACACGCACCAAATTAGGGTATTGAATTTGCTGAATAGGATTTGATAAATCTAAGTTCAATTCTTTCTTAGCTGACTTCGCTAACTGGTTTAAATGAGAAAGTAAATCACTACGCTTATCTAAAAATCTGTACCATTCATGGAGAAAATCTTTTAGTTTTGGATTAAAATAGAAATCTCCTAAAAATAAAATTTCCTTCTTCAGTCGAGATAAGAAGTTTTGAGCTAATTCTTGTTGAGAATGAATTGTTTGAAACGAAATAAGGTTGTCTCGGTAAACAGACGCCTCTTCAACACCATACGCCTTTTGTTTAGTCTGTGAGGACAGTAAATACTTTTCAGGGCCGCCAATTAGTCCTTTTTCCAAAAGTAATTGAGCAAAATTTTCATTACTCTCCTGAGAACTAAAAAACCTTAAAAGGTCTTTAGAAATGCCTCCACTAAGAGCTCCTTCAAAAAAGAAGTGGTTAAACCCATGCTCTTCACTAAGATAACTTAATAGAGATTGAATTTTTTCTTGAGATTGAATTTGCCCATGCGCATCTTGAATGTGAATAACTAAGGGTGCTTTTTTAGAACCAAAAAAGCTGTTCCTAGACTTTCCTAATTCCTGGGGAATGGAAATGGATTTAAAGGGACTAATTGCGTAAGAGGTTGTGTGAAGGGTGCTTATATCTTTAGCATAAGAAAAGGTTGAAAAAAGTGTAAAATAAAGCGCTAAAGCTAAGCAGAAGAATTTTTTTAGTTTTTGTTTTGTCATTGAATATGGTAAAAAGGCTTGATAAGAACTTATCTATAACAGGTCTCTAGAAGCCGTAATAATTAGATTTATGCTTACGCCCCAAATCCTAGTTAGAACATTGTATTCGTCGTAAAGATTGACAGGATCTAAGATTTCAAAAATACTCGCTGCACTGTTTCAGTGCGCCTGCGTTTTTTTCAACCTTATCTTCCCTCAATCTTTACGGCTCGGTACTCATGTCTAACTAGCATCTGGGGCTTGCACATAGAGCGTAAGTATTCCATATATTGAAGGAAAAATCAAACACTTAGGGACATATATTCTTAAGTTATTGTATAATAAGGACTTACATTGAAAAGGATATCCAATGAGTAAGAATTGGCTCTTAGCCACGACAGTTACTGAATTAAAGGAAAAGAAGGCTCTATTTACTGAAATTAATGAGCTAGAAATCGCCCTCTTCTGGATTGATGACAAAGCCTACGCCATGAACAACTTCTGTCCTCACCGAGGAGGACCTCTTTATCGTGGAGACATTGAAGAAGATCTTACTGTACGGTGCCCACTTCATGGATGGTTATTTCACTTAGACTCCGGTAAATGCATAAACATACCCGATGCCAAAGTCAACACCTTCCCCACCCAAATCAAAGATGGTAACGTCTATATTGATTGGCAGAGTTAAAAAAAAGAGTTACGTATCGAGCAAATCATGAAGATGGAGTTATGTTCCTAGAACAGCAAGAAGTTGGAGTTAAGGAAAAACTTCACCTTTAACTCCTGCCCCATTTTTCACCCTATACGTAACTCCCTCCAGATACTTTTCTAGATACATAACTCTTAAATATTAGAAATCAGTTTTTGAGGAAGCGAAATATCGCCAAGGATGACTTCGCCGACGAATTCGGGGCCTTGGTTTTCGAAGAGGCCTTTTTTGGGAAGGGCTAGGGTGACGGTTTTATCGGCTTTGATAGCAGCAGACATGACTTCTCCGTTTAGACCATTGAGGCCTGAGGGAATATCAACGGAAAGAATTTGTTTTTTAGAATCGTTTATGGCTTTGATGATGCTCGTAAAGGGTTCTTCTAAATTTCTTGAAAGGCCGGTGCCAAAAAGAGCATCGATTACTAAGTTAAACTTGGATAAACCATCTACAACTGAAGCTGAATCAGTAACGAATTGAAGATTGGCTCCCATGTTTTTTAGGATTTGATAATTAATGAGGGCGTCGCCTTTAATGTCTTTTTCTTCAACTAATAAAATAAACTGGACAGGCACTTTATAGTTTAACAAGTGACGGCCTATAACCATGCCGTCTCCACCATTGTTTCCTCGACCCACAAAAATCACTACTTGCTGCTCCTCAATAGGATCTTCTAGCATGGTAAAGGCAACTTCGGCAACACTTCGTCCTGCGTTTTCCATGAGGACAATGCTAGGGATACCATATTCTTCGATAGCTTTACGGTCTAACTCTTTCATTTGTTCCGGTGTGACTACGGAAAGGGCTGAGTCTTCCACTTAAACCTTCTCTCCAAAAAAAGTTTCGTTTCTTAATTCATTAATTTTAACATCGAAAATTTGACCTACTAAATCTGCGGGACCTGGAAAAACAATTTTTTTATCTGTCCATGTGCGGCCCAACAAGCCCTCCCCTTTGGGGTTTTCTTTTTCCACATATACTTTAAGAGCACTGCCGATCATTTCTTCACTGCGATTAACCGAAATTCGATCCTGCAGGTCTAATAATTCGCTATTTCTTCGCTTCTTAATTTCTAAAGGAACATCATCTTCATAGTTTTCTGCTGCTGGAGTTCCTGGACGAGCAGAATATTTATAAATATACGCCCCATGGAAACGAACATCTTGTAACACTTTTTTGGTTGCTTCAAAATCTTCTTCTGTTTCTCCTGGAAACCCAACAATAATATCCGTTGTAATCACGACACCCGGAATTGTTTTTCTCATCTGATCAATCTTCTCTAAGTACTGATCCATATTGTGATGTCTTTTCATTTTTTTCAAGATCCGATCAGAACCAGACTGTAACGGTAAATGAAAGCGTCTTGTAATTTGAGGGTTATCCCGCATAACTTCAAAAAGTTCTGGGATAGCATCACTGGGATGAGAGGTCGTAAAAGAAATTATTTCCATTCCTTTTATTTGTGCTAATTTTTCTAATAATTTAGGGAATGTAATATCATCATCAAATTCTTTTCCATAAGAATTTACATTTTGACCTAATAAGGTTACTGCTCTGTAACCTCTCTGAGCTAATTGGTTCACTTCTTCAATCACTTGCTCCGCTGATTTTGAAATTTCTGCCCCTCGGGTTTTAGGAACAATACAAAAAGTACACACTTTGTCACAACCTGTCATGATAGGAACCCAAGCATGATAAGAACTGGTATGTTGTGTGAACTCAGAAAACTCTATACCCACACCTTCTTGCTCCAACAACATCAAACGCTTTTTCCCAGAAACAACTTCTTTTACAATCCGGGGAACATCCTTCACATGGCGAGTACCCACAACAAAATCGAGCTCAGGAAACCGTTTAAACAAATCCCCTTTATAATTCTCCGACATACACCCCATCATGCCCAAAACAAGATCACGTCCTCTTTCTCTCTTCTCAAACGCCAGACGTGTTATACGGCCAAACACTCTTTCTTCAGCATGCTCTCGCACACTACACGTGTTAAAGATTGCTACATCTGCTTTATCTTCATCAGAGATAACCTCGTAACCCTCTTTTAACAGCAAGCCAGAGGCCAACTCAGTGTCATACTCATTCATCTGACAACCAAATGTTTTAATGGATATTTTAAGATTATCTTTGTTCATGTGGACGAATTCTAGCATAATTTTAAAGGACTAGATAACCTTTTACACCCCATCCCAAGCATTCCAAAAGGTACCAGGTACTTTTCTACCTTGAAAAAGTACCTGGTACCTTTTGGATACCTTTTTGAATGAGTAAAAATATATTAATTATTTACATTTTTTATATTATTTATATTAAAATACTTCATTATGCCTAGACCACGACGCATTTCCTATCCCGGAGCCATCTATCACATCTATAATCGGGGTGTAAACAAACAGCCGATAGTCCACGATATTTATGATAGAAAAATGTTTTTCAGTTTTTTATCTGAAAGCATTAAAGTTTATAATTTAAAATTATTTGCTTTTTGTTTAATGGACAATCATTACCATCTTTTCCTTCAAACTATAGAAACAAACCTTAGTAAAGCAATGTGGCAAATGTCATTAGGTTTTTCAAAATTTATTAATAATCGATATAATCGAATTGGGCCTCTTTTTCAAGGTCGATATCAGGCAAGAATTGTTCAAAAAGAAAGCTATGGAAAGGTGTTACTTAGTTATATTCATAATAATCCTTTAGAGGCCAAAATCACCAAATCTCCAGAAAAATACCCTTGGTCAAGTTATGGTAGTTATATTGGGAATTTTCCTCAATGGAATTATTTAGATATAAATGGTGGATTACTATTCTTTGATGAAAACCCTGGTAAGGCTCTCAAAGATTTTAAAAACTTTCACCTAAACACACCCTCAAAACACCAGCTAAAAAAACTAAAAAATATGAGATACCCTCTATTCTAAAACATCAAAAGGTACCAGGTACTTTTTCAAGGTAGAAAAGTACCTGGTACTTTTTGAATTGAATTGGGCCTCTTTTTCAAGGTCGATATCAGGCAAGAATTGTTCAAAAAGAAAGCTATGGAAAGGTGTTACTTAGTTATATTCATAATAATCCTTTAGAGGCCAAAATCACCAAATCTCCAGAAAAATACCCTTGGTCAAGTTATGGTAGTTATATTGGGAATTTTCCTCAATGGAATTATTTAGATATAAATGGTGGATTACTATTCTTTGATGAAAACCCTGGTAAGGCTCTCAAAGATTTTAAAAACTTTCACCTAAACACACCCTCAAAACACCAGCTAAAAAAACTAAAAAATATGAGATACCCTCTATTCTAAAACATCAAAAGGTACCAGGTACTTTTTCAAGGTAGAAAAGTACCTGGTACCTTTTGAATTAGTTGAGGGGGAGTGTTTAGGTGACTTTTTGGACTTGCCAATCGGAGTTGATCCAGAGGCCTATTATGGTAACTTCATAACCCCATTTTTGAAGATTGGTTACGGATTGTTTTATTTGTTCTATATGTTCTTCAGCTTCTGAGGGATTTGCAGCACATTCATGATGACCAACAATCGCTATAGTTTTAGAGTGATGAGCTACAAGAGAAATAGCGACACGACGTTTAATCGATTGAACAATAGATTGATCTTGATTTTCACTAAGAACTTTGTCAGGGCCAGGCTCAGTAATTAAATCAACATATTTAATATTATATTCTTGTTTGAAATAATCATTTAATGGACGTACAGTTCTTCCATCAATACAATTAATTGCTGTAGCAAATGAATTCTCTGTCATCATCTATCCTTTCATCTTTTCAAATATAGTTTCAGCAGCAATTTCTCCACTGTGAATACAATCAGGAATACCAATCCCCTTATAACCATTTCCTGTTAAATATAAACCTTCATGCATTATAGCAAGGGACTCAATATCTTTCACTTTATCACAGTGGCCTAGCTCATAATGGGGCATCGAAGACATAAATCGTCGTGTTTTGACAAAAAGAGGTTTTCCATCAACCCCCAATAACTGATTCAAATCTTTAAGAACCTTTTCCTCTAAGTCCTTATCGTTTAACTGCAACAACTCCTCCTGTAAGGCTCCCCCCACAAAGGCCCTTAAAAGAACATAACCCTCAGGAGCTCTGCCCTCATATTTCATATGACTGAAAGTACAACCAACCATGCTCAAGTTTTCTTTATCAGGGACCACAAAACCAAAGCCGTTCAAGGGATGCTGAATATCTTCCCGTTTAAAAGCAAAACTCATTGTCACAACAGATCCATAGTTAATTGATTTTAATTTTTGAGATAACGCCTCATCCAACCCTTCAAGCAAGGAACCTGTTTTATGGGCATTCGTCGCCATAATTACTTCATCTGCTTCTAAGGGGGCTGGAATTCCCTCCATATGTATTTCCCACTGATTATTCTGTTTATTTCTAATTATTTTATTTACCTTTTTGTCCGAACAAATACAATCGTTAGGTAGTTTTTCACGAAGGGCATCGACTAACGTCTGAATTCCTTGTTTAAAGCTCAAAAACATTCCGTATCGAGGACCACTCACCGAGTTCTGAGTTCTGAGTTCTGAGTTTTGAGTTTTACGATTTCTTAATGCAGAGATCACGCTACCATGTTTTTGTTCCATATCTAAGAATCTTGGGAATGTCGCCATTAAACTTAACTTCTCGGGATCAGCCCCATAAATACCGCCTATCATTGGTTGAACAATGCGATCAAGCGCCTCTTGCCCAAATCTCCTTCGGATAAAATGCGATAAGCTTTCATCATTTTGATTTTTCTTCTTAGGGACAAAAATTTCTAAACCCATTCGAATTTTCCCAAACCAACTAAAAATATGTGACTTAAGAAAGGGGAATACTTTCATAGGGGCCATCAGGTAAAAACCGTCAGGGACTTCCATTAATGTCTTTTTACGCACGACAAAGCTTTTACGAAATCGGTCTTGAGTATTAATAATTTCGGATTCAATTCCCAACCGCTTACATAAGTTGAGTGCCCATGGCTTCTCCGAAACAAAGGAGTCTGGACCTTCTTCAAGAAGAAACCCGTCCTGGGAAGAAGAAGCTATAGCGCCTCCAATCTGTTTCTCCGAATCCACTAAAACAAAAATTTCTATGGGTATTTGTTTTTCTTGAGATAGTTCTTGAAGACGATATGCTGCAGAAAGACCTGTGATACCAGCACCAACAATAACTACTCGCTTTTTCTGTTCCATTAATTTATTTCTTTCATATCTTTTTGTTCATTTACATTTAAAAATTCTTCCACTTCATCACATTGAATTAATTTTTTTTCAGAAATATTTTTCAAAAATCCTTGTAAAGACAATTCGTTATTATTTAGCTTTGCAAGCGCTTCTGAAGCAAGTTCTGGCTTATAAATACCAGGAAAAGGCTGGTATCTATCTTTTGTTATCTCAAATAAAGTTACTAATTTATCTTCATCAAAATTATCTTGTAACTCTTTGAGTCGAGACAATCTTAATTTAGGCATATCACACGTCACTATCATTACGGGTTCTCCCGAAAAATAAGATAACGCTGTGTAGAGCCCTCCTAAAGGACCTTTTTCTGGAATTAAATCTTCAACTGTAGGACACTCTAAAAAAGAAAAATCCTGGAATGAATTACGCACGATAATAGGGTTTAATTCTAACACTTCCAGAAAACGGACAGCTCTCTCAACAAAAGTGACTCCGTCAAATTCGACTAAACTTTTATCTTCTCCAAATCGTATGCTTTTTCCACCTGCTAATACAGCACCTTTCATCCTGTCAGCACCTTTTCTTTATTTATATGCCCACACAAAACCCATTGGGCATCGCCTTCAACATAGGTTTCTTTTTTCCAAATAGGAACGGTTTGTTTTATCTTATCAATCACTTCTCGGCAGGCTCTAAAGGCTTCATCCCGATGAGAAGCACTAACCCATATAGCAATGCAAGGGTCCCCCACATTCATTTCGCCTATACGGTGAATGACTTGTATATCCACAACACCTATAGTTTCTTTTGTTTGATTAATTATTTTCTGAATTTCTTTCTCAGCCATAGAGACATAACAGTCATATAACATCTTTTTTACTGATCGACCTTCATGATGATCTCGAACCACTCCCACAAAAGTAGAGACAGCCCCACAGTTTGATTTGGGTTGTTGGCTTAAAAAGCTATTTAAATTAATGGGTTCTTTTGTAATCATTTTGTTTTTCCTAACTCTTAACTCATAACTCGTAACTCTTTTATCCACCACACACAGGAGTCATTATGGCTAAAACATCTCCATCCTTTAATTTCTGCTCACCAGAAACATATTCTTCATTAATAGCAAAAAGCAGATATTGGTCATTAAAAGAATATCCCCCATCCTCTTTTAACTGAGTCCAAACATCTCTTATAGTTGTATTTGGATTCACATCAAGAGACTTCTTCTCAACACCAAACAGCTCTCTTAATCCGGCAAAAAATAATAGTTCTATTTTCATCATAATTCCTTCGGAAACAAGTGAACTTCCACTTTATTTCCTTTCTTTAATGTTTTTCTCCCTGGGGGAATAACCACCAGTCCATTGGCTTCACAAAGAGAAGAAAGCATATGAGAGCCTTGATTCGATAAGGGGGAAACTTCTCTCTTTTTTGTGTTTAATACAATGTTTGCTTTTAAAAATTTTGTTTTTTCCAAATCCACTTTTATTTCTTGAGTTAAAGACACTGTTTCCTTTTGAAGGTAAATAGATTCTCTTCTCATCATCTTGCGTAAAGCAGGATAAACATATTCATAAAAGCATGTAAATACACTTGCCGGGTTTCCAGGAAGACCAAAAACTAATGTTTGTTTTTTCTTTCCAAAATAAAGTGGTTTTCCTGGCTTTTGTTTAATTTTCCAAAAAAGTGTTTTTACTTTCTCTTTATTTAAAACATCTTTAACAAAATCATAATCGCCAACAGAAACGCCTCCCATAAAGAGAATCAGCTCACTATCACTCAAAGCCTTTTGGGTTACCTTAGTAATAGCAGCCATATTATCTTTAACACGCTTGATCTGAATAGAGCCCAAACCCATTTCTTCGAGCAACGACTTCATCATATGGGAATTAGAATCATATATTTTTCCTTTAGTGAGTGTTTTACCCAATGAAACCAGCTCACTTCCTGTTACAATCACCGTTATTTTTGGAGCTCGATAAACAGGAATTTTCTTTATTCCTAAAGAGGCCATAAATCCTACTAACGCAGGAGTAATGATTTTATTTTGAGCTAAAACAGTCTGTCCTTTTTTAATTTCCTCAGCTTTCCGGCGAATATGTTTTCCCTTGGGGAGTTTTTTACGAACAATCAACTCTCCGTTCCTTCGAATAGCGTGTTCTTTAATTAATATCGTATCCCCTCCCTGTGGAATAACAGCCCCTGTCATAATAGGATAAGCTTCATTTAATTTTAGTTTTTTCTTTGGATTATCGCCTGCTTTAATAGGCTTTTTAACTTTCAGTTGAACGGGTCTACTTTCTGACGCTAAATAGCATGCTTTGCTATTTAAAACATATCCATCCATTGCAGAATTATCATCCACTGGCAAAGCAATTGGAGATTTGATGTCTTTAGCCAGAATTCTTCCCAACCCTTGAGACAGATGAATCATTTCTGTATTCAATTGAGAAGTATTTTCTAAAATTATTTTTTGTGCTTCTTTAACAGTAATCATAAAAAACTCCTTAAAATGAAACCGCCTTCGGCGAGATTGCCACGACCCACTAATACAATGTCTCGCAATGACATTTATGTTCCTATCCCTATTAATCGAATACCTACATATAAAACAAAAATTCCTAATAACTGCTGCAACCTTACTTTAGGAACTTTATAAGCTCCAAATCGAGAACCTAACTGACCTCCAATAAATACGGCAATTGCTAGTGGCAGTAAAAAACTAAAATCAGGAGTTCCCTTCTGCATTTGTCCTAAAAGTCCTGCTAAAGAATTTGCAAAAATAAAAAAACTGGCTGTTGCTGCGGCTTGTTTAATATTACCCCAGTTCATCAATAGTAATAAAGGGCTTAGAAATATCCCCCCGCCAATTCCAACTAATCCGGCTAAAAAACCCAACAAAGCACCCACAGGAATTCCAACTAACCAAGCTTGCTTTGTTGATACCACCTTTTTTTCCTTAGAAGAAGAATTAGGGAGAAACATCCGAACAGCAACACATAAAAGAGATACCCCCAACAACAGCGCAAAAACTTGTTTTGAAATTACTAGAGTTCCGGCCCAATAAGCCATAGGAATAGATAAAATCACAAAGGGCAAAACAATATTTAACTTTAAATAACCCGCACGATAAAAATGCCAGCAACCTCCAGTAACAACGATTAAATTACACACCAAAGCAATCGGAGGAATACTTTGATAGGACAAGCCAATCAAAGCCAGAATAGCTAAATAAGAAGACCCTCCCCCAAAACCCACCATCGAATAGAAAAAGGCGACAAGAAAAAATACGGCTGGCAGCCATAAGGGTATGGACGTTAAGTTCTCCATCATAGTGTTTAGGACGTTGTTGCTTTATGTCCCAACCCTTTCATCATTTTGTAAGAATGCAAAACAGCTGGAAAGATAGCATTGAGAGATTCACGAACACCTGCAGAAGAACCGGGTAAATTTATAATCAATGTATTTCCTTTTTGTCCTGCTAACCCACGGGACAACATCGCATAAGGAGTTCGATTCTGCCCATAAGCACGGGCCGCCTCCATAATTCCAGGCACCTCTCTTTCAACAACCTCTTCTGTTGCTTCAACGGTGACATCTCTAGGGCCTAAACCTGTCCCTCCCGTTGTAACAATAAGTAATGTTCCCTGCTCACAAAGCTCCTCTAACTTTTGTTTAATTTCTTCCTTCTCATCCGGAAGAACATGGTAACTTGTTTGTATATTGTGTTTTTCTAATTCCTCTTGGATTATTTTTCCTGATTTATCTTCACGCGTTCCTTTGAATGTTCCATCGGAGCTCACGATAACAGCCGCCTGAAACCCTTTAGGCAATTTCTCATTAAAACTTGTCTTTCCACCTGTTTTAGAAAGTAGTTGAGTGGAAACAATTTCCATATCTTTATCAATAGGCTTTAGCATATCGTAGATTGTTAATGTCACAACAGCAGCTGCTGTTAACGCTTCCATTTCAACACCCGTTTTCCAAATAGCCTCCACACTAGCGGTCACAACGATTTGTTCTTTTGTGACTTCATATTCAATAGAGACAGAATCCACCGGCAATGGGTGACAATAGGGAATTAAATCCGGTGTTTTCTTTGCTGCATTAACTCCGGCGACCCGTGCAACAATTAAAACATCTTTCTTCGGTAAATCATTGTTCACTAATCGTTCAATAGCTTCTGGGCTCGCTTTAAGCGTACTAGTTGCTACTGCTTTTCTTAATGTATTTATTTTTTCTGTAATACTTTTCATTTTCTTCTCCTTAACCTCCGATTGAGCGAATCATGGGATTTGCTTGTAACAGCTCAACTGGGGAATCCTTTTCATTAAATTTATTTTCATGAAACCAATTTCCTTTAGGTTTTATAGATACTGCATGGCGAATAGCTTCAATAATTGCTTCGTCAGTTGCTTTGTTTCTAAGTAATTCTTTAACCGAAACCTCTTTATCGGAAAAAAGACAGGGGTGTATATTTCCATCAGCACTCAAACGAATTCGGGAGCACGCATCACAGAAAGACTCTGTTAAAGAAGCGATTAAACCGATCTTCCCCTTACCTCCATGGATTAGATAATTTTGAGCCACATCATCTTCTCTGTTCTTCTCTTCCGTTAATTCAAAACGCTTATGAATTACTTTACGCACATGATCTATAGGCAGCACCCATTCTGGTTTCCAGCCCGTACCACACAATGGCATAAACTCTAAAAACCGTACATCTAGAGGAAAATCATAAGCCATTTTGGCAAACTCTTCTATTTCGGTATCACTAATGCCCTTAAGCACAACCATATTGAGTTTCACAGGGAAACCTGCTCGAAGCGCTAAAAAAGTTGCATCTAAAACCTGGTAATAAAAGTCTGTTAGTGTTATTTCTTTAAACCGCTCTGGATCTAAACTGTCTAAACTAATATTAATGCGATCCAAACCTGCTTCTTTTAACGGTTGCACCAGAGGGCCCAAGTGACTTGCATTTGTGGTCAGTGAAAGATCACGAACGGTTTCAATACTTTTAAGAGATTTTACAATATCCAAAACATCGTCTCTTAATAAAGGCTCTCCGCCTGTAAGACGAATTCGATGAACACCGAGACGGCCCATAATTTTAACAAAACGCATAATTTCATCACGAGTTAAATAATTGGATGGAGGAGTAACAGGAACACCTTCTTCTGGAAGGCAATAGACACAACGAAAATTACAAAGATCCGTTAGTGAAATTCTAAGGTAAGATACGCGTCGACCATAGGAGTCGACAAGGATGTCTTGACGGTTCATTTTCCTCTCCTTCTCAATTCACTATGTAAAGCGTTAAAGTTTGGGTTTAAGTTTATAAGTTTGGGGACAGTCCCGAAGGGACAGTCCCCGAAACTTACCTGAAACTTGCCAAACTTCAACACTCTACATAGATCGGAAGGCTATACGGTTTCCCATACAACCCTAACGTTTTAGTTTCCATAGCCTAAAGGCCTTAGGTCCCTAAAATTGGAGTTTTTTTATTTTTTTGTTTTTTCTTCAGAATCTTTAACAGCTTTAGTATTCGAGATTCCATTTTTAAATTCTTTAATTCCCTGAGCCAAACCCTTTGCCATATCCGGAAAACGTTTTGCTCCAAAAATTAATATTCCCAACACCAAAATAATTACGAGTTCCATTGGCCCAGGCATTCCAAACAACAATAAAGTATCTAATAACATAACTGTACTCTCTTTCTGCATCAAATAGGGGTCGTATTATAGCAATTAATACCCCATCTCACTAGTAGCACCTCAAACAGGTTGGTACGAACAACAAGAATCTTCGGATAAATAATCCCCTGATAACGCATAAGCACGCGACCTGGATCCCCCACAAATATCCTGATAATGACATAACCCACAACGTCCTTTTAAGTTAGAGCTATCCCGGAGCGCCTTAAATAAAGGGGCATTTTGATATATATCCGAAAGGGAGTTTTTGCGAATATTCCCTGCGGAAATAGGCAAAAATCCACTGGGCATTGCTTCTCCCTGATGAGAAATAAACATAAAGCCCTTTCCTGAATTTACACCCTTGGGGGCACGGCCCATACTTCCGCGGGGTCCATGACTTTGGGTCAAATAGGAAGGTAAATCAATTTCTTTATGCTTAACTTCTTCTGGATTCTCTCCCTTCCGGATCATTTCTTGCTCAATATAGAAACGTCGATAATGAGGAGCTTCGGTCACTTTAATAATAAACGATGCCCGCTTACTTAAATCATATATTTTTTGAAACACCTCATCAAACTTTTCAGCAGTTAGTAATGGGATTTCCTGCCCTCGCCCGACGGGAACCAGAAAAAAAACTTCCCAAAAAACAATATCTAATCGCTCTACCAAATCAATTAATTCATCTAACTGGTCTGTGTTGTGTACATTGATTAAAGAATTGATCTGCACTGCCAAGCCCTGTTGATTGGCCAACCGAACACTTTCTAGTGTTCGATCAAAAACACCCTCAACACGACGAAATGCATCATGTTCTTTTGCGTTAGCTGCATCTAAACTAAAAGCAATTTGATCTAATCCAAAAGCCTTCAGTTTTATAATTACTTCTTTAGTCAGCGCCGGAGTTACTGCCGGAATAACACCTGTTCTCAGTCCTAAAAATTTTGCATATTCGATCAGTTCACATAAATCTTTTCGTTTCAAGGGATCGCCCCCGCTAAACACGATGATGGGAGTTCCCATTTCCTTTATCTCTCGAATCATTTGGAACGCTTCTTCCCTAGTAAGTTCGTTTGGACCTGGATTGGGATCGGCCTTAGCACGGCAATGAACACAGGCTAAATCACAAGCATGTGTGGTTTCCCAAATAACTAGAAAAGGTTGTTGATTAAAATCTATTTTATGCATCACTGTCTTATCTCAAAAGAATCAAACATTTTCCCTAAAATATCTTGTAAGCTCTCAGATATAACTGGAACTGGAATCTCCGTTTGATTTAACCTTTCATCTGTACAACCTTCAGGCTGGAAAGCTTGAACGACAAAACGTTTTGCTCCCATTCCTTCTAGCTCGGTGGCTAAATTAATAATGTCATGTTCGGACAAAAGATCAGGGTGTACCGTTGTTCTAAACTCATAATCCACGCCACTGTCTAGAAGTAACTGAGCACTTTTCCTTGCCTCTTTACCACTACCACCAACAAGAGTAATTTTTTCATAATCATCAAAAGGCGCTTTAACATCCATTCCTATCCAATCACATAAAGGGAGTAAATTTTTTAAACGGTCTGAAAACATTCCGCTGGTGTGTAAACCCACCTCATAACCCATTTCCTTTACATAACCCATCCACGAAGGCAACTCCTTATGAAGGGTTGCCTCACCTCCAGAAAAAACAATAGCGTCTAACTTTCCTTTTCTATCTTTGAGAAATTGTGACAATTTCTCAAATTCTAGAAGAGGATTAAAAACAGACCTTAACTCCGTATTATGACAATAACGACATTTCCATGCACAGCCCTGTGTATAGACAACAGCTGCTAAACGATTAGGGAAATCAATAGTCGTAAAGGGCGTCATTCCTCCAACGGGCAGATCCTGCCATTGTTTGCTATTGCTTTCCTCCGCAAGGTTCTTTAAAACATTGTCTTTCATCGTACTCCCCTTTCTTTCCGAGGTTATACTCTGAAACAGGACGATGGTAACCCATCACTCGTGTCCACACTTCACATTCTTGGCGTTCTTCATCTTTTAAAGTGACTTCCTTGCTCATATTTCCTCCTTTGTTAAAGCAGCGGGGACAATCCCCTTAGGCGACAGCTGCTGGTTCAGACGACTGACATTTTCGTTGTAAAATCTCCTCATCACATTTAGGACAATACTTATGTTCTCCTTTCAAGTAGCCATGATTAGGACACACCGAAAACGTAGGTGTAATTGTAATATAAGGCAACCGATGAGTTTCAAGAACACGTTTCACTAACTTCTTACAAGAATCAGCGCTAGAAATACGCTCCCCCATGTAAAGATGGAGTACGGTTCCTCCCGTATATTTAGTCTGAAGTTCATCTTGCTGATCTAATGCTTCAAATGGATCATCCGTAAAACCAACCGGAAGTTGTGAAGAATTCGTGTAATAAGGCCTTTCCTTGGTTCCTGCTTGTAAAATTTCAGGGAATCTTTTCTTATCTTCTTTGGCAAACCGATAAGTGGTTCCCTCAGCAGGGGTTGCCTCTAGGTTATACAAATTACCCGTCTCTTCCTGAAATTGTTTAAGTCGTTCTCTTACCGACTCCAACAATCGAACTGAAAAAGCATGTCCCTCAGGATGAGTAATATCTTGCTTTCCATGAGTAAAATTACGAACGCATTCATTAATCCCATTGACTCCAATCGTCGAAAAATGATTTGCCAATGTTCCCAAATAACGTTTGGTGTAGGGGAATAAACCAGCATCCATATAACGCTGAATTACTTTCCTCTTCATCTCTAAGCTGTCTTTACCAAGAACGGCAAGCTCATCCACTCTCTTGAGCAAACCCTCTTCATCTCCTGCAAATAAATATCCTAGGCGTGCGCAATTAACGGTCACCACACCAATAGAACCTGTTTGCTCTGCAGAACCAAAAAGCCCATTCCCTCTTTTTAACAACTCTCTCAAATCGAGTTGAAGACGACAACACATAGATCGAATCTGACTGGGTTTCATATCCGAATTTAAAAAATTCTGAAAATAAGGCAATCCATATTTTGCTGTCATCTCAAAGAGCGAGTTGGAATTAACATGATCCCAATCAAAATCTTTTGTAATATTGTATGTTGGAATTGGAAATGTAAACACTCGACCTTTAGCATCTCCCTGCAGCATCACTTCGATATAAGCCCGATTAATCATATCCATTTCAGGCTGTAATTCTCCGTAGGTGAATTCCATCTCTTCTCCCGCAACAAGAGGCACTTGATCTCTTAAATCTTCAGGGCACACCCAATCAAATGTCACATTGGTAAACGGAGTTTGCGTTCCCCAACGAGAAGGCACATTTAAATTATAAATAAACTCCTGAATGCATTGTTTCACTTCTTTGTAACTCAAATAATCATTTCGAACAAAAGGGGCTAAGTACGTATCAAAGGAGGAAAAAGCCTGAGCCCCTGCCCATTCATTTTGAAGTGTCCCCAGAAAATTAACCATTTGCCCGACCACTGAAGAAAGATGCTTTGGAGGACCTGATTCTACTTTCCCAGCAATTCCATTGAACCCTTCTTCAAGCAATGTTCTTAAAGACCACCCAGCACAATATCCTGAAAGCATATCCAAATCATGAATATGAATATCTGCTTTTCGATGAGCCTCTCCTACCTCTTGCGGATAAACATGGCTTAACCAATAATTAGCCACTACTTTTCCAGAAATGTTAAGCATCATTCCGCCTAAAGAAAAACCTTGATTAGCATTAGCATTCACACGCCAATCCAAACGGTCTAAATACTCATTAATCGATGACACCACATCCACAACTGTTTTTTTATCATCTCTTAATTTTTTGTGTTGCTCACGATAAACAATAAATGAGCGGGCTGTTTTAAAATAGTTAGAGCTAATGAGTACTTGCTCAACAATATCTTGAATAGTTTCAATTTCTAAAGTCCCTTTTATGTAACGATGCTCAATTACTTTTACTACTTGAAGTGTTAAAAGATCCGCTTCTTTTTCTCCAAACTCTCCTGTCGCTTCTCCAGCCTTTAAAATAGCCTTTTGAATTCTAGAGCGATCAAAGGCTGCATTTTTTCCATTTCTTTTTTTAACAACATTAACTCCGTTTGATTGCTGAGCACCTTCCATAAAACCTCCATGAGGTAAAAAACTACATATTGTGGATAAGGAAGTATTCTACACAAGATATAAGGTTAAAACTGTGACATACATCACTTGTTTTAATAATTAGACTATCCGGAGGAGGCCCCAATACCCGAATGCTCAATATTGGGGGTAAATATGAATTGCTAGGGATTAGAACTTTACTGTTGATTGCATATAGAAGAAGTTAGCATTGTCGCTGGCACCCGTATCCTTAATAAAAGCGCCTGCATTGAAATGAGAATACCCTAAAAATAGATTAAGGTGTTTATTCATATTCCACTTCAGTGTTAGGTCCAATTCTTGTCCAATTGTTTCACTAGCTCCAGGAGTCCGAGGACGAATTACTCCGCCTCCAGCATTAAACCAAGAACTCCCTGAAGTATCTAAGAAAAACCAATGATAGGCTGTAGTAAATTTAATTTTTTTATGAGGTTTAAAATCAATAGCAACTTTTATATTTTCAATATTTCTTAAACTAGCAAAATCCATATACCCATAATGTAGATGATTTGTTGGAAATAAATTATCAAAATTCTCATTCTTTCCATCCGTTGGGTCACTATCCCCAGAACCATGATTATACTCAAAAGATATTCTTGGTGACCAAGGACAATCCTTAAATGTATAACCTGCTTCTACATGTAAAGCCCAAGCATTAATTTCATCCCGTGCTCGTGAGCCAAATTGTAAAGCCCACTCTGCCCCGTAATCAAAGTTCCATTTCTTTCCTTTAAACCGATTACCAAAAGTATACTCCTTAAGCTGTCCCAACCTTCCAGGAATTTCTCCTCGTATCTCTCCATTTTTATTATGTCGAATAAATAAAAACGTATCGAGCAAATGATCTTTAACAGGTTTTAATGTTGTGTATATCCCATAAAAATTATCATCGTGTGCTGCAGAGTCCGGTTGACTTCGATTAATTCGAACTACTTGGCTAAAAAACAGATCCACATCAAACCAAGAAACAGGGCTAACCATCACTTTTACAGCATCAAAGACTCTGGCGACATTTGACCAATTAAAGGCTCCGACAAACCGCTGATCCCCATAAGATAACTCTTGTCTACCCACCTTCACCCGAACAGGGAAATCTTCCCAAGGGCTTTCAAATTCTCCATACAGCTGCCTCAAATCCAATCGGTTAACAAACGCACGAGATTTGTGTGCTTCTCGACCTGCAAAACTCTCTGCATCTTGGCCTTGTGCATAAATACTAATATGCTCCCCAATCTTAATTTTTCCATTAAGTCGTGTTCTCATTAAGTGGATATCATCATCTTCAAAGGTAGCATCATTAAAATTAAAATCATCTCTCAATTCGAGACGATAGCGATATTGCCCGCCCAGTTGAAAAGTGATGTTTTCATCTCCAAGGGAAATGGGTTGGGAAATAAAATCTAAAGGTTTCGCTAATGTTCCAACAGCATCATCTACCCATTGAACAGAGTTATCTATTGCTGTTGATATATTCTGTTTCTGAACCTCTTCAGATATCTGAACTACAGAACTCTCTTGTTGTGCATCATCAGCATATAAATTTGTTCCCATTGCAAAAATCATAATTAGAAATAAATGTACTATTTTCATGGCAGCACCTCTCTTGCTATTTAAACACCTTAATATCAACTTGAACTAATTTTTTGTTTACTAATTTTGCTATGTCATAAAGCCGCTTCTTACTCACAGCCTTTGCTTTTTCATCTGCTGGGGATCGATCAATTGTGTATAAATGAAGCTCTTTAGGTCTAATTTGCTCTATCTTTCCTAACCAATCACTCACCTGCTCCTTAGAAGAATTATCAACCGGCGAAGATATAAACATACTTTGAATAGATACATTCGGAATTTGTTTAAGCCCTCCCAATTTTTTATTCCACGATGTCCTAAAACGCGTATTGTTGATAACGCCCATCAAACGATCATCTCCTGCGTCCAATTTCATATAACAATCATCAAATTGTTTTAACGTTTTCTGAACATGTTTTAAATGAACTTGAGAAGAGTCTGAGAGAATAGATAATCGAGTTTGAGGAAAGTAAACATCTCTTAATTTCTTTATTCCTTTCACTAAAAAATCAAATTCGGGGTGAGTTGAAGACTCTCCATTACCACTAAACGTAATCGAGTTTGGCCTCAGACCACAGTTCTCGTATTCACTAAAACCCTGTTCTACTTTTTCAAGTAAGAAATCCGCAGATTTAAGCTGATTTCTGGACATTCCCTTAAAGTCTGTGAATCCGTACTGACAGTAAACACAGTTAGAAAAACAGTACTTTCTCTCAGTAGGCAATATATTAATGCCCAGAGATACCCCTAGACGCCGAGAATGAATAGGTCCATAAACAACTGAATTTTGTAGTGGAATAGACATAATAATCGTTAAACCTTACATAGATTCTAAAAATTGTTAATACTTAGTCAGCTATGCGGGCAGATTATCATGATGAAATAAAAAATTCAGTGACGCAGATCACTAAAAATAAATTTGCTACAAATCAACATTTAATCGAAGAATTCTTTCGATCATAATAATACCAATTCAAAATCAAACAAATTAAATAATAAGCCGTAAAACCATAAAGCGCATACTCGGCATGACCTGCTTTAATTTGTTGACCAAAAACCTTGGGGATAATAAAGGCTCCATAAGCTGCAATCGCAGAGGTCCATCCCAAAACGGGCCCTGCTTGCTCCTTGCTGAAAATATAAGGAATACTTCTAAACGTAGATCCATTCCCTACACCTGTAGCAATAAATAAGACCATAAACAGAGCAAAAAATGGCCACCAATAGACTTCGGGTGAGGCAACACTCTTAGCCTTTACAATAAAATAAGCTACTCCCAGAGCTGCTATTACTTGCGCAATGGTACTCCAAGTTGTTACTTTAGAGCCACTATTAACCTTATCTGAAAGCCACCCCCCAAAAGGTCTGATTAAAGCACCGAGCATAGGTCCTAAAAAAGCCCAAGTCATAGGATTAGGGGCGTTTGGATTTACACCACCACCCGGAAGATAGCCAAATACATCCTGGATAAGCTTGGGGAAAGATGCCGCATAACCAATAAAAGAACCAAATGTCATGGTATAAATAATTGTCATGACCCAATTATGCTTATTCTTAAAAATAGAAAATTGGTGGTTTAAACTACCCTTAAGTTCTCGTGGCGATAAAAATTCCATCAATAAAACTGTCACAACAACTGTCACAGGAAGAACTATCCACATATTGATTTTTAAACCAATTAATAACCAGGCTCCAAACCCTGCAGCAATAACTCCAAAAGCAATTAATAAGATAATTTTACTAAACTCTGAAAAGTAATTTCCTAATGCTGGAGTTGCATATTTTAAATTATTCATTCCAAAAAAAGAGGCTATCGAAGCCAATAATAATAGAGGAACCCAAACCCATGCTGCGTTCTGAATATAAACCAAAGTACCTACAGCCTTAGATCCATCGGCTTCTACCAAAGGTAACCCTACACCTGTTAGAGCCCCAAAGACTCCTCCGATAATCACCAAAGGAATCACAAATTGCATGACACTAACGCCCAAATTTCCTAGGCCAGCATTTAATCCAAGTGAGGTGCCTTGTACTCTTTTAGGAAAGAAAAAACTAATATTAGACATGGATGAAGCAAAATTACCGCCCCCAAAACCCGATAAAGCAGCAAGCAAAGCAAAAACAATAAAAGGCGTATTCACATTCTGTAGAGCCACACCTGCAGCAATAGCAGGGACTAACAAAAATGCCGTAGTTAAAAAGATCACATTACGACCACCCCCTATAGCAATTAAAAAGGAATTTGGAATACGAAGTGTTGCTCCGGACAAACCTGCAATTGCTGGAAGCGTCCACAATAATTCATTAATTCGTTTAAAATCCTCCGGGGTCTCTGCAGGAAACCCTAAATTAAAACCTAACTTTTTCATTTGAACAATAACCATACCCCACATCAACCAAACAGAAAAAGCTAGAAGTAAAGCAGGGATAGAGATCCATAGATTTTTTGAAGCTATTTTTTTACCCTTACCCTCCCAAAATGTATTATTTTCAACATCCCAATCAGAAATATTAATTTTCGACATCACGCTCTCCTAGGAAATAAAACTATTAATGATCCATTCGATGTTCTAATTCTGGCTGTTTTTTTCTTAACATTTTTGTAATCACATGATGCATCCACCAAAGACAAACAAAAGATAAAAGAAACATAAACATCCAGCAACTGGTCCAAAGCCCTGTCCATTTAAGCATATAACCAAAAATAATAGGACAGAAAAAACCGCCAAGGCCACCTAACACGCCCACCATTCCACCAACAACACCTACTTCTTCCGGAAAATAATCTGGAATATGTTTATAAACAGCCGCTTTACCAATACCCCAAATTGCTCCTAATAAAATTACTAAGACAGTAAAAATCCATACATTCGCCTGGAAATGAATGCGAGTAACTCCTTTAGCTAAGAGGTCTTTTCTTTTTACTTGTTGTCCAACTTCAACAACCGATTCTTGCCATATTTCTTTTGAAGGAAAGACTAAAACTTGGTCATCCAAATTATCAAACTTTTGTTCCTTTTTAATCATGGAATAAACCTTTTTATCCACCTTCACACTATTCTCCGTTACTTGTGTAACAACGCCTGATTTTTTAGCCATGATTCCTTGTCCTGGAGAATAAATATCCATTTTAGGAACAATTAACAACAAACAAATGATTGTTGAAGAAGCCAGAATCCAATACATTACTTTTCTAGCTCCAAATTTATCAGACATCCATCCACCCAAAGCACGAATTACTCCTGAAGGAAGACTGAACATGGAAGCAAAAATTCCAGCGGTCACTAGAGGTAAATAATAAACATTCACAAAATAAGGAACTAACCATTGAGAAAAAGCGACAAAACAACCAAAAACAAGAAAGTAGTACATTCCAAAACGCCACACACGAATATCCTTTAAGGGTCTTAACATCTGAATCCAACCCAAATTACTCGATGCTGGTTTTTTGTTTTTTGAAAAAACAAAAAATAGAATTGCTGTTGCCACTAACACCAAAGCATAGTACTTAGGCAACATTCTCCAACCTTCAAGAAAAACACCATCTTGAGTTAGTTTATTTAATATGGTTGGAGCAAAAAGAGTAGTCAATGCCGCGCCTGCATTCCCTGCCCCAAAAATACCTAAGGCTGTTCCTTGAAACTTTTTAGGATACCAAACTGAAGAAAATGCGATGCCAATCGAGAAACTTACTCCTGCCAAACCAAATCCAAAACTGCATAAAGCAAAGGTTAAAAAACTATTCGCATAAGACAAAAGAAACATAGGTACAGCACAAATAAGAAGCAGGATTCCATAAATAGGTTTCCCCCCAAACTTATCCGTTAGCATACCTGCAGGCAATCGGAATAAAGAACCTGTTAAAACAGGAATACCCATCAACCAACCAATTTCAACAGGACCCCAATCAAATACTTGATTAGCTGCTAAAAAGGTAACCAACACACCATTTAACATCCATACAGCAAAACATACGGTAAAAGCAAATGTGTTTAAAAAAAGAGCTTTATGTGATGCCCAGGTTGCTTCTTTCTGCATTTTATTTACTCTCCTTATATTGAATAAGAGTCTTCATCGTCGTGGTCATCATCTTCCTCTTCATCCCTTTTCCGCCCTTTAAGAGAAGATGTCTTATAATGAAGCCAATGAAGTAGATGATTAAAGCCAAAAAGTCCAAAAAAAGTAGCGAAAATAATAATAAAAATATCAAAACGATTAACCCAAAAACGATGTTTAAATAATTTCAATGGGTTTCCATGTTGATCATTTAGAGGATGTGTTCCTTCTAGAAACTCTTCCCCATCAGAAATTCCATCATCATCTAAATCACTGTTGGAATCCAAAGCGTCTACTAATCGTTCTGGAGTTTTTCGAAGCAGAAGAAATTCTTTCTTTCCCACTTGCTTAATAATTTCATTCCCAAATTCATTAAGAATAGGGCTATGAACATCCACACCAGGTTGAATAGCAGCACGCGCTTGATTCAAAAACTGTCTTTCTTCTTTATTCAAACTACCTACTTGCCCCGGTTTTATTCCCTCAGGGCCATCGGGATGAGCATGACACATAGCACAACTCACATAACGGCCTGAGTTTTTTTGAGAAAACTCTTGAAACTCGGAATAGGCATAAAGATCTCCGTTGAGAGAAAACACTAGGCTGAAAAAAAAGCTCGTGAAGAATAAACAATTAATCCATTTTATCATTAATGACCTCCCTTAACCCATTCATAAATAACCCCGCCATATAAGGTCATAATAATGAGATAGGAAGCAGAAAGGAGTGAAATAACCGTTAATATTTTTCTCGAAGTTCCTTTAAATATCCATGGAGTTAAAACCAAAATACCCATTACTACCATCAACCCTACTAGAACTACCCAAAAAGGAAGTAATTCCAGAGGATAAAAAAGAAACAAAAAATACCACTCGGGTTTAATCCCATCGGGGGTTGATCCCAAAGGATCATAAGCTTCAAAAAGTGGGAAAGAAAAGAAAGATTCAAAAGGAAGACAGAGTGCTAAGATAAAAGTAATTAAAAAAACCATCCCCCAAAGGGAGAAATCTTTAAGTACGAAAAATGGAAAAAAACGCTCTTGCTTTTTAGAAGGCTTATCTATTCCCTGACTCATTCCTTGTAATTGGACTGAAAGTAAATGAAGTCCTAATAATGCAAACAAACATAAAGGCAATATAACAACATGAAGCGCATAAAAACGACTAAGCGTTGCCTGCCCTACTGAAGGGCCTCCTTGAATAATTTCTTTTATTTTAGTGGGCCACTCCGCCATTATACCTGGCAAATAGTTTCCTAAATACTCAATAGACTGCAAACCCACTTTGGTTGCATTAACAGCAATTTGATGCCAAGGAAGTAAATATCCCGTAAATCCGAACATAAAAGTAATAATTAGAAGACCTATACCGGTTAACCAGGTCAGTTCCCTGGGTGCTGCAAATGCTTTCATAGCGAAAGTCGTTAGCAAATGGATCATCACAGAAAGAATCATTAAACTAGAGGACCAAGTATGTAAGTTGCGAATTAAATCTCCCCAAACAACATGCTGCGTAATGTACTCCACAGAGGCATAAGCATCACTCACCGTAGGCTCATAGTAAAACAAGAGCATAAGCCCTGTAACCAATTGCACTAAAAAGAAGAATAATGCCAGTCCACCCATATAATAAGCCCAACTCATTTTATGTAGTGGCACTTCTTTCTTTTGAATCATAGATCGAAAGCTTAGCTTCTCAATAGGAAACCGATCGGACAAAGCATCGATAATCGTTTGTAAACGACTCTGTTTAGCCACAACTTACTCCTCTTTTAATCTTTATGTTTCTTTGCTATATAAATACGATAATTCTTATCTGTCGGACTCAAAGTAACATCTCCATATCTTTTTCCTGATGGATCTTGCTCCAACACAACTTCACTTTTTCCATTCATCAAAACCCAACCCAGATGAGGTAAAGGATCTTTAGCAGGAGCACCTTCATTAGGCATTCCCGTCTCAATACTGAAATAGGAAACATGACAGGGACACAGAACTCGACCTTGATTATCTAAGGTACTTCCTACAGTACAGCCCAAATGGGTGCATTTTGCCGATATTAAATTGGGCAATCCGTCACTCCCTAAGAAAGCTAAGGCTGGACGCATCAAGTAATCAATAAAATACTTACCCTTATCTCTTTTCAGTTGATTCAAATGAGCCACATAAATAAATTGTTTCTTCATTCTTTCTAACTGATAAGTCTTTTCTTCAGTCGTTTGTTTTAATCTCTTTAGTTTTTGTTCTAATAATTTACTTTCTTCTTCCTGTGAAACTTCAGGTTTATAAAAATAACCCGCTAATTTATCTAACACTCCAATCGACAACAAGCCGCCTGCAACAGATAGTCCTACTGCCCCTTTAACAAAAGCACGCCTGCTTTCTTGAACAGGAATCAATGGTTCATCGTGTTCTCTTTTTCTTTCACTGGTCCATACCACCTTTTGAGGTGGACGAGCTATATAACGGAAAGGAAATGAAAAAACATGTACCAGTCGTGAAAAAGGAACCAGCATTAAAATAACCCATGCCATTACTAGATGAATCTGAATAAGCATCGGCATATCCTCTACATAAGACATATCTGGCTGTAAAGTAATAACACTCCAAAGATAAGGCGTTGTTGTTCCTGTAGACCATACGGCTCCCCAACGATGCGCAATAGCCATTGAAACACCAATGATAACTTGCATTAAGATCAGGAATAAAACCAGAATATCAATAACCGTTGTTACTTGCTGCAACTTACCCGATACAATTCTACGAATCAGTAAAATAGTCAAACCCACGATACAAAGAAAAGAGGCCATTACTCCCAACGTCTCAACCGTTAAAAGAAAAACAAAGTTCGCCGTCAAACTTTTCCATATTTCTGGAATAAAAAAAGCAGGCAAATGGCCCAACAAAACAATCAAAACACCCACATGAAAAGAGATTGTTCCCCACAACAAAGCTTTGTGTTCTAAAAACTGAGAAGATAACGCAGAATAGCTAAACGGATTCCATACAAATCGAATAATAGATCCTCCGATAAGAAGAAAAAGAGCTAAATAGGGTAACCCAATAAAAAGAAATTGATTAATCACGGCCCACTCCTACTGTGCATAAATCCTTCTGAAGCACTTCTAAAATAGAACTGATTAAAGGGTTAAACATATGCTTTGATTGATTTAACTTCTCTTTCATTTTTTTTACAGCATCAACCAAAACAAAACCCACCAATTCCTGCCAGTCTTCATCCTTAAAATTAGGGGCAAATCTTAAAATATTTCTTAAATGATCTGGCAACTCTTTCCCTGAATCAAATCCTTGTTCTGTATAAGACATGGCTAGCCCTGTCATTAATTGAGATCGTTTAAAACTCTCTTCTCCAAACAGATGAACGCTCACATAAGGAACACAAATGGGTGTTACATCAAAAGCAGCAGAGTATGTTTCTTGAATCTGTTCGGTGGAACAAATCTTAAGCGTGAGTAGGAATTCTTCCAGCAATTGACACACAACAGGATTCTTGCCTTGGAAATAGATTAAAGCTGTCTGAACTTGTGTTTCATAAGTTTCGTCAGGATAATCTAATAACTTCGCTAGCTGAACATAATCATATCTACTTGTCATTGTCTTATAATCCTCGCTTTGGTTCTTGTGTCTCACCCAAACCACAACTTCCTTTACAAGATTCTGGGCAAGCATCTCCACCCTCTATTGCTTCTTCTCTTTGAAGTGGTGGCAAAACAAATCGTTCATACGGTCCCGGACAAGTGGTTAATTGATAAATAGCTTCTGCTTCCTCTTTATCCATACGAGATTCGTGAAGAATTTTTCTCAAATAATCCGCATCCAGTTCTTTTCTGGCCTCAGCTCGCTTAAAATGCCGGATGGCCATCAGTTTTTTCATCACACTTCTTATTTCATCCATATTTCCAGCACTGAATAAAGAAGCTAAAAACTTCATAGGCAAACGAGCTTGTTCAATTGAAGCAAAAAAATCTTCTGTTTTATGCTCATAAATACCATCCCCAATTTTTCCCATTACAGGAAGTAACGGAGGAACATAATACAGCATCGGAAGTGTTCGAAATTCAGGATGAAGAGGTAAAGCTAACTTCCATTTCATCACATAATTCCAAACGGGAGAATGCTGAGCAGAATCAATCATTTCAGGACTGATATTATTTGCTTTAGCACCCGCAATTACTTCAGGATCAAAAGGGTCTAACAACACACTGCGATGAGATTCCACTAACGACTTATTAGGAGCTTTCATAGCCTCTTCAACACGATCTGCATCATAAAAAAGAACGCCCATATAACGAATACGTCCTACACAGCTGTGAAAACAAGCAGGGGGTTGTCCTGTTTCAATTCGTGGGTAACATAAAATACATTTCTCTGACTTTCCTGTTTTCCAATTAAAATAAATCTTTTTATAGGGACAGGCAGCGACACAATTTCTCCAACCACGGCAAACATCTTGATTAACCAAAACTATACCGTCTTCCCCTCTCTTATAAAGAGCTCCCGAGGGACAAGCAGCGACACAACTTGGATTGGCACAATGATTACAAATCCGAGGCAAATACATCATCGAAATACTCTCTATTTCAAAAAGAAGCTTCCGCTCATCCTCAGTCAGCTGATTTAAATTAATATCGCTTTCCGCATAGATTGTGGAGCCGGATAAATCATCATCCCAATTAGGTCCTGCTTCGATATTAATGGGCTTTCCTGTAATTTGAGAAATAGGAATAGCTGTTGGCTGATCTGTTCCCTGCTTAGCATCCGTCAGATGCTGATAATCATAAGTCCAAGGTTCATAGTAATCATCCAAAGAAGGTTGATTTGGGTTATAAAACATTTTTAACCAAAAATTTTTCTTACTTTGACTACGCAATTTTAATTCACGCTTATCTGTTACTACCCAACCACCCTTATAATTAACCTGATCTTCCCACAGCGTGGGGTATCCCGTTCCAGGTTTTGTCTCAACATTATTCCACCACATATATTCTGCACCGGGTCGATCGGTCCAAATATTTTTACAAGCAACACTACACGTATGGCATCCAATACATTTATCGAGGTGAAATACCATTGCTGTTTGCGCTCTAACATCCATTATATTTTTCCTTTTTTAAATTCTAAAAGTTTTTGTTTACCAAACTAATTTATCTAGCTTACGTATTTTTATAAAGGTATCTCGATTCACACCCTGAGGACCCCAGTAGTTAAAGAAGTATGAAAATTGAGCATAACCACCAATCATAAACAAAGGCTTCAACCGAGCTCGAGTTAAACTATTATGCCCTCCTGCTCTCTTATAATCTCGAGAAGGCGCTTTAGGCACACCTACTGTTCTTTCTACAGCATGATAAATAAAACAAATTCCTCTAGGGATACGAGCGCTCACGCAAGCTCGGGTAACAACAACACCATGGTCATTTGTTACCTCCACCCAATCATTATCCTCAACACCCACTAAACCAGCATCTCGATCATTCAACCATATAGGTTCTATCCCACGCGATAGTGTTTTCATTCGAAGCGTATCGCCATAAGTACTATGAATATGCCATTTCCCATGCGGGGTTAAATAATTAAGAACAAGACTGTCCGGTTCTTGTTTTGTTTTAACCAAATCACGACTCTGTTTTTCATCCATACGAATCTTAAAGGTTGGCAGATGTTCTCCAAAAGCACGATAAGCTTCATGATCCATATAAAAATGCTGTCTTCCGGTTAACGTTCTCCAAGGGATTAGTTGTTCTATGTTTTGACAATAAGCACTATAGGTTCGATTATCCCGAGTTACTCCTGTCCAATAAGGTGTTGTTAATACACGTTTTGGAGAAGCAACTAAATCATTAAAATTATATTTAACGGAGCGATGATCTTCAGCCAAATGGGTTAAATCTAACCCCGTTTTTTTAGACTCAGCTTCATAAGCTCGGTAAGCCATTTCTCCATTCGTTTCTGGAGCAAAAGCCAAAATCGTTTCACAAACATCTCGATCTTCTTTTAACGACGGGTAAACTTTCCCACCCCACTTCTCCACAGTTTCTTCCTGACAAAAACGGTCATATTCATCTGAAGCGTCATAACTCAATCCATGAACGGCTAGTCCTTTATCTCGATAATTAGGTCCTAAAGAAATAAATTTTTTATAAACGTCAGGATAATGTCGTTTGACTACCTGAATATTAGGCATTGTTTTACCAGGGATGGGTTCACATTCTCCCTTAGCCCAATCTTTTATTGTGGGTTGGGTAATTTCTTGTGGCGTGTCATGTAATAAAGGAGTCACCACAATATCTTCAACAGGCTCTGAAAAATACTGCTCAGACATTTCTGAGGTGGTTTTAGCCAAATCCCTAAAAATAGCCCAGTCACTTTTTGATTCCCAACAAGGAGGGACTGCTTCCTGTAATGGGTGAATAAAGGAGTGCATATCCGTAGAATTTAAATCATCTTTTTCATAGTAAGTAGCAGCAGGCAACACAATATCAGAATAAAGAGCGGAAGAATCCATTCGATAATTTAAATCCACAACTAAATCCATTTTTCCATGTTCTACTTTGTCATGCCAAACTATTTCTTCAACATCATCTTTAGCAACTTCATCAGAAATTGAATTATGATGTGTTCCTAAATAGTGCTTCAAAAAATATTCATGCCCCTTAGCAGATGACATCAATGCATTTCCACGCCAAATATACCAAACACGAGGGAAACTTGTTGGGTTATCCGGATCTTCCATTGAAAATAAAAGTTTCCGTTCTTTTAATTGCTGAACAACATAATCTTTTATTTTTTCCGGATCATCAGCACCTTTTTCTCGCGCTTCTTTAATCAGATCAAAGTTACTTTTATTAAACTGAGGAAAACATGGCAACCAGCCATTACGAACAGCTAAAGCTTGTTTATCTGCTGTATGCCCCGTAGCCATAGGATGATCCTTTTCACTCACAGAACAAACCTCATCAAAAGCATGTTCATAACGCCATTGATCGGAGTGCATATAGTGAAACGATGGAGAATTCTGAAGTCTAGGAGGACCAACCCAGTCTGTACCAAAAGCAATGGGTGCCCAAGATGCCTGGGGCGCTAACTTCTCTTGTCCCACATAATGATTCCAACCCCCACCATTTTTTCCAACACAGCCACAAAATATTAAGGCATTAATACAGGCTCTATAAATTAAGTTATTGTGATACCAATGATTAGCCCCGGCCCCAATAATAATGCTACACCGACCTTCACTCTCTACTGCTGTTTGAGCCCAATCCCGAGCAAAGTTAATTACTACAGAAGATTTAATGCCCGTAAATTTTTCCTGCCAAGCAGGTGTATACACTTGATCATTCTCATAACTATCGGGCCATAATCCTTTTGCTTCTTCGGATCGTTTAACACCATATTGAGTTAGCATTAACTCCATAGAAGTCGTTACATAAACATCTCCATCTTTGGTCTTTATCTTTTTTGCTGCCAAAGTGCGTTCTAAACCTTCAGTTTCAAATCCTTGAGAGAAATCATCTAACTGAACAGGGACTTGTTCCACACCTTTTCCTTCAAAAAATAAAAGAGGGTCTAATTTTTCTCCCGTTTGAGCATCTTCCATTTTCAGATTCCACTCACCCTTCTTTTCTTGCCAACGATGTCCAACTGTTCCTGTTGGCATCGCAGGTTTATTGGTTGTTTGATCCCAAACAAAAAGTTTCCACTCGGCATTATCTTCACCCTGCGTCTCTTTAAAATCAGAAGCTCTTAAAAAAGACCCTGGTTTAAATTGACCATCACTTTTCTTGTTGAGCACAACAAGAAAAGGCCCATCAGTGTATTGTTTTTGATAATCCAAAAAGAAGTCTGTTTTCTTATCCACAAAATATTCTTTTAAAATAACGTGGCCTACGGCCAACCAGAAAGCCCCGTCTTGACCTTGGTGAATAGGAACCCACTCATCAGCAATTTTTGAGGTTTGACTAAAATCAGGAGAAAACACAACGACTTTACTCCCCCGATGACGAACCTCCACTAAATAATGAGCATCGGGTGTTCGAGTCATTAACACATTAGAACCCACGACTGCAATCATTCGGGATTGATACCAATCTGCACTTTCTGCCACATCCGTTTGTTCCCCCCATATTTCTGGGGAGGCTGGTGGTAAATCACAATACCAATCATAAAAAGACATAGCAACTCCACCCATTAACTGCATGAAACGAGCCCCTGCAGCATAACTAATCATGGACATTGCTGGAATAGGTGAAAATCCAACCAAACGGTCAGGACCATATTTCTTAACCGTATAAAGATTCGCAGCGGCCATTACTTCACTAATCTCATCCCAAGAAACTCTTCTAAAACCGCCCTTACCTCTTGCTTGCTGGTATTTTTTACGAGATTTTTCATTAGTAACAATGGATTCCCAAGCTTTAACGGGATCATTAGGGTATTTCACTTTCGCTTTTCTCCACAAATCAAAAAGCACTCCACGGATAAGAGGATGTTTAATTCTTAAAGGACTATAGATATACCAAGAGTAAGAAATCCCTCTCTGACAACCCCTAGGTTCATAAGGAGGAATTTGTTTATCAATTCGAGGGTAATCCAAAGCCTGCATTTCCCAAGTAACAATCCCCTGTTTCACATGAATATCCCAACTACACCCACCCGTACAATTGACTCCATGGGTACTTCGGACAATTTTGTCGTAGGACCAGCGATTACGGTAAAGTTCTTCCCAAGATCTTTCTTTAGGTGAAAAAATATCTTTTATCCAGCTCATCGATTTATCCTTTTTTCTTTTTTTTAATTAAATTTTTACGTGTGCTCTTTTTAGCTTTTGGCGACATGAACATAAGACCCACTAAGAAAAGGAATGCCAAGCCTAAACCACCCCACACCACAGGATTAAACCCTGGAGCTTTCTTAGGCTCTTCTGATATTTTTTTCATAAACTCGGTTAGATGAATTGCTTCTTGTTTGGTAATAGGGTGATTCTTATACGCAGGTTTCATTATTTTAAAACTGGTCTTTTCGTTGGCTGAAATAAGTGCTGTCTCACCCATTTTTGAATAGGTATTAGACAAATCAGGCCCTAAAAACCCGCCATAATAATCTGAAATTCCATGACATGAAACACAGGCAAGTCCTTTATTCTTAAAACTCTTTTGTCCTAAAAATAATTGACTGCCTAACTCCGAGTCCGGAGGTTCCATTTGCGCCATCAGCTTCATGGCTGCTTTTTCTTCTTCTTCCTGAATTCGTTCTCGAGCATCTGGACTTTTTAAGAAATCCACCAAAGCCTGAATTTCTTCATTGGTTAAAGGCCCTACGTCTTTTTCCATTTTCTTCACAGCTGGGAATAAATCATCTTGTGTCCAAGAGGCCACATCAGCCAAATCAGGACCCGTTAGTTCTCCCCCACCAATAGTATGACACCCTGAACAGTTCTGGACATAGGATTGGGCAGAAGTATCGACAGAGACAACCTCTTCCTCTACAGCATAGACAGAGCCTAAAGAGATCAAAACAGATAAGAAAAATAGAGTGCTAAAAATTTTTGATAAACCCATGACACGGAACACCTTCAAGTTATCTAAACTGCTAATAGGTATAATGTTATCTAGGGTAGTATAGGATAATTACTTAGATTTGTTTGTGACGTAGGTCACAGAAGGCTTTCTAAACCTTCTTTATTGAGGATAATTACTTGGTGAGGCTTGATATCAATCAGATTATCTTGCTTTAACTGATGGAGGTTACGGGCCACTGTTTCACGAGCGGAGCCCAATTGTCGGGCTATTTCTTCTCGAGTAAAGGGCAATGTCAGCACCCCTTCTTCGGCAGCGCTCTTAGCTTGGTCTTTCAGCATATCCAGTAAAAACTTAACCAATCGCTCCTTTACATTCATTAACGAAATTTCTTCAACTAAGCTCCCTAATGAAGACAACTTATCCGTCATAATTTGAAGTAATTTTCGGGCTATTTTAGGACTTTCGTCCATCAATCGTATGTAATCTGCCTTTGAAAGGTACCAAACCGTGGTGGGAACTAACGCTTCTCCTGTGGTACTACAACTAAATACATCTGAGGCGGCATTACAGGCACATGTTTCCCCAGAACTAAGCATTTCTAATACCTGCTCTTTTCCAGAAGCTGATGTCTTGTAAATCTTAATTTTTCCGGATTCTACAAAGAAAATACGTTTACACATCGTCCCAGCTAAAAAAAGGACTTCTCCTTTTTCGTAGGTCTTTTCATGTAAACACTTCTCGACAGCTTGCTGTTCAGTTGCTGTTAGATCTTGGAATAGGGCAATGTCCTTAAGCATCCGCTTAGTATAGCAAAAAAACGGGTAATTCTGTAGAGAAGAATTAGGTAATACCTTAAATTACTCTTAGGATCGCACTACTAGCTGAAGACGGGTAGCTAATAGCCTCTGAACAATGAAATGAGTCAATCGTTTAAGAATCTCATAACCCATCTTAGGGTCTTCCTCACATTTCATCCTTAAGTATTTAGCGTCCAAAACTATTGTTTTTGTTTCCTTGTTAGCAATAGCATCATAATGCCAACAATGAGGTGGAATTAACCAAGACCAACCCAGAATATCCTTATCTTTTAATATCTGAAGACGTGAGAACTCTCCATCTCCAGTATCCGAACCCACTAAAACTTCTCCCTCTAAAATCAAAAAGAACTTATCTGCTTCTCCACATTCACGAATCAAACTATCATTAGGAGCAAATGTTTCAAATTTGGCATACCTCGCCAATTGTTCTAAATACCATTCATCAATACCTTCAAAAAAGGGGTGCTGTGAAATCACCCTCTGGATTTCTTTCATACAGTTCTCCTTCTAAAGTCTATTTACTATTTTAAACCCTTAGCTTCTTCACGAAATATTTGTTTGAGACACATCTTTCGAGTTCCAGCATCCACAAGGCACACTTTAAAAACAAGTCCTTTGATTTCAACAATTTCATCAACATCAAAAATAATTTCATCTTCAGACATACTAATAACTCCTATTAGGAAGTAAGAGTAGCATTGTGAATAGGTTTATTCTGTGATGTAAGTCACAATGAGGGGAAAGAAAAATGGTAATGGTGAAATAAAAAAAGGGAGAAAAGACAAAAAAAAGGGGTAAACCAAATAATGGTTTACCCCTAAAATATAAAACTACTACTTATCGTAAATGAACTACTTTTGTTCTTCTACTTCAACTACTTTTTTCATAGATAAGTTTTCATATAATTCCCACTTGCGATCAATGTCTTGCTGAACCAACTTAGCTAGCCGTTCTGCTTCTTCAGGCTTACTCTTGGTTAATACCTTAAAACGGTTTTCCATATCGAGAAATTCTTCGGCACCAATTTTTGGTTTCTTAGAGTCAATCACCAATGGATTTTTACCCTCTTCGATTAAAGCAGGATTATAACGATATAATATCCATTCTCCAGTATCCACAATCTTCTTTTGACTGTCCAAACTGTTACTTAGGTCAATTCCGTGAGCAATACAAGGAGAGTAGGCAATAATGATAGAAGGTCCATCATAAGCTTCCGCTTCTAAGAATGCTCTTAACGTATGAGCATCTTTAGCCCCCATCACAACCTGAGCCACATAAACATTTCCGTAAGTCATGGCAATGGCTCCCAAATCTTTCTTAGCCTGTTGCTTTCCACCCGTAGCAAATTTTGCTGTAGCACCACGCGGTGTTGACTTTGACATCTGACCACCCGTATTCGAATAAACCTCGGTGTCCAAGACTAAGATATTTACGTTCTCACCACTAGCAATAACATGGTCCAAACCACCAAAACCAATATCATAAGCCCAGCCATCTCCACCCACAATCCAAATACTTCTGCGAACGAAAATATCCACTAAGCTCATCAATTGTCTGACATCAGGCGTGTGATCCATCTGATTCAGTTTTTGTTTCAAAAAGGTTAAGCGTTCTCTTTGGTTATAAAAATCATCTTCAGTACGCTGAGGATCTGATAAAATTTCATTCACCAAATCAGAACCAATCTCAGGCTCTAATTTTCTTAGCAACTCTGAAGCAAATTCATGTTTCTTATCGACTGATAATCTAAAACCAAGACCAAATTCCGCATTATCTTCGAAAAGAGAATTAGCCCAAGCAGGTCCTCTTCCCTCATTGGTTTGTGACCAAGGAGTTGTTGGAAGATTACCGCCATAAATAGAAGAACAACCTGTAGCATTAGCCACAAGAGCTCTATCCCCAAATAACTGGGTTAATAACTTCAAGTAAGGTGTTTCACCACAGCCTGCACAAGCACTCGAAAACTCAAATAGAGGTTGTTGGAACTGTTGTTGACGAATGGTTTCAATATTAATCTTACGACGATCTAGTTCTGGAATATCTAAGAAGAAATCCCAATTAGAGATTTCTTTCTCGCGAAGCGGCTGTTGAGGTTTCATGTTAATTGCTTTAATACTTTTATCTTCTTTGCTCTTTGCAGGGCAAACATCCACACAAATAGTACAACCCGTACAGTCTTCGGGAGCAATTTGAATCGTATACTTCATGCCTTTTAAGGTTAAGTCACGAGCATCAATCGATTTAAAGGTATCCGGAACACTTCCTTCTAATATTTCAGGTTCATAAGCTTTAGCACGAATAACACCATGAGGACAAACCATAATACACTTAGCACACTGAATACAAATATCGGGTTCCCAAGCAGGAATTTCTTGAGCTAAGTTTGCTTTATCCCAACGAGAAGTTCCTGTGGGATAAGTTCCATCAAATGGAAGTGCACTGACAGGAAGTTCATCTCCTTCACCCTTAATCATGGTTGCTAACACGTCGCGAACAAATTCAGGAGCATCCGGAGAAACCGTAGGAGGCAACTCAACTGTTCCTTCAGCTGTTTGAGGGATTTTCACTTCTTTTAAACCACTAAGAGCATGGTCCACAGCTTTTAAATTCTTTGCCACAATTTCTTCACCCTTACGACCATAAGTTTTACGAATCGCATTTTTAATTTCTTCAATGGCTTGCTCTGGTGGCAATACACCCGAAAGAGAAAAGAAACACACCTGCATAATGGTATTAATACGTTTTCCCATTCCTGCGTCATGCGCTTCTTTATAAGCATCAATCACATAAAATTTTAATTTTTTAGCAATAATTTCTTCTTGAAGCTTCTTGGGTGTTTGATCCCAAACTTCTTCAGCACTGTGATGCGTGTTCAGCAAGAAAGTTCCATTTTCCATCACGTGCTTTAACATATCATAACGCTCAACAAACATCGGTTGGTGACAGGCTAAAAAGTGAGCATGATTAATTAAATAAGGAGAGCGAATAGCGCGAGGGCCAAAACGTAAATGAGAAATGGTCACCGACCCTGCTTTTTTTGAGTCATAAACAAAATAACCTTGTGTTTGGTTGTCTGTATTTTCACCAATAATTTTAATCGTATTTTTATTAGCTCCAACAGTTCCATCAGAACCCAAGCCATAAAAAACAGCTCGATAAACATCATCAAGTTCAATATCTAATTCATGATCATAATCAAGACTAGTGTGTGTTAAATCATCATTAACACCAATGGTAAAGTGATTTTTAGGTTCTTCTTTGGCCAAGTTTTCAAAAACAGCCTTCGCCATTGCTGGGGTAAAGTCTTTAGAACTTAAACCATAACGACCACCCACAACTTTAGGAGCCGTCTTCATCTTAGTCCAACCTTTATTTAAACCTTCGAAAATAGCACTGACTGTATCGGTGTATAAAGGTTCACCCACACTACCCGGTTCCTTGGTTCGATCTAAAACTGCAATTGATTTTGTTGTTGCTGGAAATTCACTAACAAATTTTTCAACATCAAATGGACGATATAAATGAACATTAACCACACCTAACTTAGCACCACGTTCGTTTAAATATTCAACAGTTTCCAGGGTTGTTTCATAACCAGAACCCATAACAACAACCACATGTTCAGCATCTTCAGCACCGTGATATTCATATAATTTGTATTGGCGACCGGTTAATTTAGCAAAACGATCCATGTATTTCTGAACAATATCTGGACATGCATTGTAATAAGCATTAACAGATTCTCTACCTTGAAAATAAACATCAGGGTTTTGAGAACTACCCTTCAGCTGGGGACTATCAGGATTTAATCCACGATTTCTATGTTCTATAACAAGTTGTTCGTCAATCATCTCTCGGATAACAGAGTCATCGAGCATTTCAATTTTTTGAATTTCGTGAGAAGTACGGAAACCATCAAAGAAGTGTACAAAAGGAACACGGGCTTCAAGCGTAGCCGCTTGAGAAATTAGTGCAAAATCAGTAGCTTCTTGAGGAGAAGCAGCTCCTAGTAAAGCGAAACCAGTGGCACGGACAGCCATCACGTCACTCTGGTCTCCAAAAATAGACAACCCTTGTGCTGCTAAGGCACGTGCAGCAACATGTATCACACAGGGCGTTAACTCCCCTGCAATTTTATACATATTAGGAAGCATCAATAACAAACCTTGAGAGGCTGTAAAAGTAGTGGTCAAGGACCCATTCAACAAAGCACCATGCACAGCGCCTGCCGCACCCGCTTCACTTTGCATTTCAATAACTGCAGGTTTTGTATTCCACATATTTTTCCTGTCTTCAGACTCCCAGGCCTCAGCCCATTCTCCCATAGGAGATGCTGGCGTAATTGGGTAAATAGCGATAACTTCGTTGGTTGCATAAACCACACCCGCTACGGCTTCGTTCGTATCAATTGTCTTATATACTTTATCCTTCATAATCATGGTTTGATTCTCCTGTGTTTCTTCTGTCATCGATGGCATATTAAAATATCCTCTATCTATCTGTATTTATAAACTAAATTTTTATGTTTGTGCTACTCCCTCAAAGGTATAAAACTCTAACTAGACTCCACAACACGAGTAGCAGAATTGGCCTATTATAGAGATTCTCTAGGGAATTTCAATTCATAAATAATAACAAGCACATTAATGTGCCATATATATACATTAATTACTTAGAACTAAATAATGAAATTTACTTTCTTTTGAGGATAGCATTTTCGATGAGTAATTCTTTTCTTGCTTGAATCCGCTCTAAATGCTCATCAATGCGCTTTTGAGGTATTTTTAGTTGTTTTAGCATGGTTCTATTAAGCTCATAACTAGCCTGAGACTCTTCTATAATCACAATATCCGCCCCTAAATCATACAATTTAGCTACATCTCGCTCATAACGAGTTCTAACAATTAACAATACATCTGGGTTCATATTCTGAACCACACGAATCGTCTGAAGCATCCCAAAGGGATCACTAAAACTAACTATGACCGACTTAGCCTTATGAATTCCTGCCCTTCTCATCACTTCCTGATTAGCACCATCCCCATAAATAGCTTTGATATTTTTGCTTCTAGATTCTTTAATACGCCTAGAATTCATATCCACCAAAATAAAAGGAACTTGTTCTTGTTGGAAGGTATAAGCCAAATCTCTTCCTGACTGACCATAACCACACAAAATAATATGATTTTCTAAAATAGTTTTTCGTTTTTTTCTCTGCTTCCATGCTCCCGGAGGAACTCCAAGAAAAGAAATATTTTCTGTTAAACGTAAAATAGGTGGCACTAAAGCAAATAAGAAAGGCGTCAGAAATAAAGTAATAAATGCTGTAGATAAAAGTAATTGATATAAGAAAGGGTCAATTCCTCCTCCATCTTGAGCAGCCTCAATAATCAAAAAAGAAAACTCTCCGATTTGAGATAAGATAATTCCAGCAGCCAATGCAACCCGTGGAGAAAAACCAAAACAAATAATCAACGCTGTCATTAAAACAAAATTCATAAATAAGACCATGCCAACAACAGAAACTATGAGCAAAAGATTATCTAGAGCAAATCCTGCATTAAATAACATCCCCATAGACACAAAAAAGATACTCACAAAAATATGTCGAAAAGGAACTACATCACCAATTAACTGATTCTTGTAGTCTGTGTTTGCAAACATAAACCCTGCTATAAGCGCCCCAACAGCAAAAGAAAGTCCTAAAAAATCACTGAGCCAAGCAATCGCCAAACAAATCACTACGGAAGTTAAAAAGAAAATCTCACGATTACGACTTAAAGCTACTTGACGAATAAACACAGGGAAAATAAACCGAGCAAAAAGAAAAACTACGGTCAATAAAAATAAGGTCTTTAGAACAGCAACACCTAGGCTGGATACTAAAAGTTCTCCCGACTGCCCTAAAGTCGTTGTAAAAATCATTAATGGCAAAATAGCCAAATCCTGAAAAATTAAAATTGAAACAGCAATACGCCCATGCTCTGTATCTAATTCACCCCGATCAATTAAAAACTTCAACACCAATGCCGTAGAACTTAATGCCACCACAGAACCCAAGATAAACCCTTGATATAAAGACCAGTCATACAGAAATGCAAATAAAAGCCCCAAACCAATAGACAAGAGAATTTGTGCTAACCCACCGAAAATAGCAATGCGCTTAAACCCTTTAAGGTGGTCTATTGAAAACTCCAAACCAATAGTTAACATGAGTAAAACAACGCCCAGCTCAGCTAAATTATGAATCGTTTCTAAATTTGATATGAGAGAAAAACTTTGAGGACCAATAATAAAACCAGCGAGGAGAAATCCAAGAACCGAAGGAAGACGAGCCCGATCAAATAAAACAGCAACAATCGTAGCTGCAATTAATACAATTAAAAACTCTGAAAAAAACGAGGGTCCACTCATTAACCATCCTTAAAACTCTAAATTGCGACTAAAAATTTAGGGTTAAAAAAAACCAAATTCTGGGTGCGTATTGTGAGAAATTTGAATGAGTTGTTCGGCTAATTTTTCATGCATTCGTTCTTCACGCACAAGCATCTGAAGCAATGGAATTACAGGGTGATCCTTATCTAATAAGGTGAGGCACTGATCCAGAAGTTCTTGGTACATCCAAGCAGCGTCCTCTTCCCCTTTTTTCATTTTTTCAAAACGAAGAACCCACAAATCTTTCAAGAAACTACTTTCCATTATATTCCTTTGCTAAATGAGTCATAATTTCTTTTACAACTAGTTTGTGCCTTTTACTGTCCTCTACAACCTGATGTAATATTTTTTTAATTACTTCTTTATCTTCGTCTGAAAAAAGCTTTAATTCCTCTTCATTTTGATAAAAGTTAGAAAACAGACTAATACTCACATCTTCTTCTTCAATACTTTCTAACAATTTATCTAACATTTCTTTTATTTGTTTTGTCTTCATGAGGGTTTTCCTCAAAATAAATTAATTTATTTGCAGGTAGGAATAAATTTCTATAGGTTTAAGATCAAGCAGCTTAGCCCATTGTTCTCTTTTCTTTTTAAATCCAGACTTTGCTTGGTTGATTTTTGTAATTGTTGCCTTACGCAACTCTAAAGAATGAACTGTTACTTTTTCACTCAGCAGCATTTTATATTCTTTAACTAAATTTTCCCAATCGACTAAATTCGCTTTAAGTGTTTCATGTTTAACTCTAAGTATTTCAATTACCTTAGCTAGTTTTTGAGAATTACCTATTTTTTGTAAAGCTTCATCAATTCGTTGATTTTCCGCACCAATTTGAGCATCTAAAATTTTGAAATAAGACACCCTTCTTAAATTAGAAGTTAAATTAAAACGCGTTAAAAGAGCAATTATCCATTTACTAGGATCCCACTGATACCAACGAACTCCATTTCGATAATCATTTGGAAAACGATGATGGAAATTATGGTAACCTTCTCCGTAAGTTAAAAAGGCCACAAACCAATGATCTTTGGCAGAAGCATGAATATCATAAGTTGATTTTCCAAATAAATGACATACCGAATTAATAAAGAAAGTAGCATGATGTACTATCACTAATCGGGTACAAGAAGCTAAAACAAAAGCGCCTAATATGTGTCCTGTAAGAGCTCCAATAATTAAGGGTACTATAAAACTAGAAGTTAACGACCATAAAAGGTAATGCTTGTCTTGGTGCATAAGCAATTTATCTTTTTGTAAATCCTTCGCATTAGAATAATTAATTTTATGTTCCCATAACAACATCCAACCCATGTGAGCATGAAAAAAACCTTTTTTTATATCGTAAGGATCTTTATCTGTATCTACAAACTGGTGATGATCGCGATGCTGAGAAGACCAATCAAGACAAGAACCTTGAAAAGCTGCTGCTCCAAAAAAAAGCAAAATGAATCGGATAACTGGGTGGGCTTTATAAGTATTATGAGAAAAAAGACGGTGATAACCAACGGTAATACTCGAACCTGTTGCCATCATAAAAAATAAAAACAAAACTAATTCAGAAGTAGAAATTCCATTCTTCATTAAGTACAGAGGCGCTCCAATAACAGCAACCAAAGTAGTCACTGAAAAGAAAATAATATTTGGCCAAATTAATTTTCTCTGCGTCTTTTCATAATTCTTCATAACTTTACTCCCTTTAAACTTTATTTATTACAAACACTACTGCTGCTCTGAACTATTAGGATAACATAAATCAGAACGATATGCTAAATCCTAGTTAGAACTTACATATTCAGCTGTCGTTTAAGCGCTGGGGACATTTTGGAGCGATCCCATGCAGGCTCAAACACTATTTCTACATTAACTTCGTCCACAACTGAAATACTAGAAACCCTTTTCTTCACATCATCCGCCAACCAATCCCCCATACCACATCCAGGTGCCGTCAACGTCATTTGAATATCCACTTTTTTATTTCCACACTCTAAAGAGGCTACATTACATTCATACACTAAACCTAAATCGACAATGTTGTGTGGAATTTCGGGGTCATAACAAGTCTTCAGCTGCTTCCAGACTTCCTCTTTAAGTTCTTCTTCAGTAAACTCTGTTTTCTTCTCTTCTTCTTTTTTTTCTTCTATTTCAATTCCTAAAGCATCAGCATCTTCTGCCGAAATACTCGCCATAGGGCCTTGCTCAGATACCACTGTATATCGTCCACCTAAATTTTGGGTTAAACGAACACGTGTTCCTTCAGATAAAGTAATCTCTGTTCCATCTGGAACGAGCACAGCTTCACAATCTCTAGATAAAATGATCATTGTTCCAATATTCATTTAATTTCTCCAAAATCCTGTCATCCCGGACTTGCTCCGGGATCCACTTCTTTGCTTAAATATAATTGTTTTTAATAATGAGCTGGATCCCGGATCAAGTCCGGGATGACAAGCTTCTACTCTTTCGTTGAAGCATCGTTTAAAGCATCCCGAAGTGCTTGCCAGCCAATAGTGGCACATTTAATGCGAATCGGAAATTCTCGGACTCCCTCAAATATTTTCAATCGCCCAATCTTATCTTTAAGCTCTGCATCTAAAGTTTTAGCCGTCATAAATTCTAAGAAATTGTTTTTAAGCGTCTCAGCCTCTTCTACTGACTTTCCTTTAACCATACTTGTCATCATCGAAATACACGATTTGGAAATAGCACAGCCAGCTCCCTGAAACCCTATATCTTCTATCAAGCCCTTCTCATCCGTATTCACATAAAGATGATAATCATCTCCACACAAAGGGTTAAATCCATGAGAATAAAAAGAGGGATTCTCAATCTCTTTATAGTTTCTTGGATTTCGATTGTGATCCAAAATAACTTCTTGATACAAATTATCTAACTTAGGTTCTGGAATCATCGAAATACCTTTCTTACTTGATCCAAAGCCTCAACGAACATATCAACATCTCTTTGATTATTATAAAAAGCAAACGAAGCACGTGCTGTTGCTGGGACATTAAAACGTCTCATTGTAGGTTGAGCACAATGATGTCCTGTTCGTACAGCTACTCCATGTTGATCTAATATTGTTCCAATATCATGAGGATGCACATCTTTCATCTCAAAAGATAAAACAGCAGCCTTATGCTTTGCGGTTCCAATCAAAATAATATCGTCCATCTCTGATAAACGACGAGTGGCTTCTTCTAATAACTCCGATTCATAAGCAGCAATTTGATCCAACCCTAAATTTTCAATGTAATCTAAAGCTGGTCCCAAAGCAACAATCTCGGCAATAGCAATCGTTCCTGCTTCAAACTTGTGTGGAACCTTGTTATAGGTAACCTTATCAAAGGTAACCATCTCAATCATTTCTCCACCACCCTGATAAGGGTCCATTGCTTCTAGTAATTCCAATTTTCCGTAAAGAACACCCACACCTGTGGGGCCATAAATTTTATGCCCTGAAAAACAATAAAAGTCACAATCTATGTCTTGGACATCCACTTTCGCATGAGGAGCTCCTTGTGCTCCATCAATTAATACTTTTGCTCCAACTTCATGGGCCAAACGTGTAATTTCTTTAATTGGGTTAACTGTTCCTAAAGCATTAGAGACATGCCCTACAGCAACTAATTTTGTCTTATCCGTCAGAAGCTTCTTGTATTCTTCCATCATAAGCTCCCCCTCGTCAGTGACGGGGATCACTTTAATCGTTAATCCTTTTTCATCAGCAAGTCGTCTCCAAGGAACAATATTGGCATGATGTTCAATCGTAGAAAGAATAATCTCATCGCCCGAGTTTAAAAACTTACGCCCATAAGAAGCGGCTACTAAATTAATGGCTTCCGTAGTCCCTCGGACAAAAATAATTTCGTGACGATCTTTTACATTTAGGAATTGGCCGCATCGTTCTCGAACCTGATGACACTCCTGCGTTGCATTCTGACTTAGAATGTAAACACCTCGACTAACTGTAGCATATTCATTTTTATAGAAATCAGTGATTCGATTAATAACAGATAAAGGTTTTTGGGTGGTTGCTGCATTGTCTAAATAAGCCAGAGGATGGCCATTCATCTCGGTGGAGAGAATCGGAAAATCTTTTCTTACTTTTTCTACATCAAAAGCACTTTTGGTTAACATAATAATTCACCTTATTACTAGCGTAGAGCGTTTAGCGTGGAGCGTATAGGAAAATCCTGTCATTGCGAGGGACTCGATGTCCCAAAGCAATCTCATGCCAGTTTATTAGTTCAAATACCAAAACGAGATTGCCACGGCGCCTATATTTGCCTCGCAATGACTGCTTTTTCTCTACCCTCTACCCTCTACGCTATTTTTCATCATCTTTCCTAGCTGAACGCGAAGTTCACATTCTAAATCTTTCTTTAATGAAGGAATTGTAATTCCCTCCAACACGTCTTCAGCAAATCCAAATGTCATTACAAATCGAGCTAACTCTTTACTTAACCCTCGGCTCTGCAAATAAAAGATCTCATCATCTTCTAATTGACCAATAGCCGATCCATGAGAACATTCTACCTCATCCACATCAATTCTTAATTGAGGCCTCGAATAAGCACGTGCTGCATCGGATAATAAAAGATTTCGATTCAGCTGATTAGAGTCACTCTTTTTTGCCTGTGGGTACACATGAACTAAACTATTAAATTCTGCCTGTGCTTTATCTGTCAAAACATTTTTAAATACTTGTTTGCTTGTTCCATGAGGTTTTCTGTGATGCATAACAACATGACTAAACGCCTTAGAATCTTGGGTCAGAACACCTAAAGAATCTATAGAAGCAAAAGCATTTTCTCCTTCAAAATAGAATTCAAAATCATCCCGACGAACAGATCCTCCCTGAACATAACAAACACCGTTAAAGGAACTTCCTTCTTGTAGATAAACGTGCGTCGTCAAAAAATGAGATGTTTGAAGTTTCTCTCGTTGAATAGAAAAAAAGTCTATTTTAGAATTCTTTCCAAGATGAACTTCAGTAACGGTATTCATAAAGTACTGTTCTTCATCAATACCAATATGATCTAGGACAAAACTTACCTTAGCCCCTTCATCCACAACAATCAAAATCCGGGGATGAGCAACGAAACTTCCATCCTTGTTCTTACTTCCAGCAAACAACGTATGAAATGGCAATTTTACCGAAGTATCTTTTGGCACATACAAAAAAACACCTTCTTGAAAACAGGCTGTATTAATAGAGACGAATGGATTTGTTTCTTCTTCAGTGCGCATACCCAAAAATGGTTTTATCTTTTCTTCATGCTTTTGAAGACTGGAAGAAATCTTCTCAAAGATAACACCCTCTGGAAGTTCTTTAACCGAAGATAGTTTTTCACAATACTGATTATTAGAAAAAGTCAGTGTACTACTTTGCGTTTCTTCGAAAAGATAATTCTTTATCAGCTCTTCTGGAACCTCACCCGAATTAACAGGTAAAACAAAATTGGTGTCTACCAAAGATTGTACATTTAAATATTTCCAAGCTTCATGAGTCGTTCTAGGAAAACCAGTTTTCCGAAACTGTTCAGAGGCCTTTTCTTGAAGTGTCTTTAGCCATTTTTGGGTAGCTGCCAGTTTACCTAATAAAACTGTGCTTTCTTCTGCCATTTTCATTTTCTTTTCCTCTGCCAAGGGTTTTATTTTGGAGGGACTGTCCCTCTAAAAGATTTCCTACCACTACGTTAAAAATTACATTACCACTTAAAACTGTTTTTCGTATTTTTCGGGTTTTTTGGGGACAGTCCCAAGGGACAGTCCCCGAAAAAACCCAAAAACTAAACAATCATAAAGTCTAAAAACTCTATGATTGTTTAGCTAACAACCAATCATAACCACGCTCTTCTACTTCTAAAGCTAGATTTTTATCGCCCGAATGAATAATTTTTCCGTCAAATAAAATATGGACATAGTCCGGTTGAATATAATTTAAAATACGTTGATAGTGAGTCACTAGTACAATTGCATTTTCTTTTGTTTTTAATCGATCAATACCCGTAGCAACGATACGTAACGCATCCACATCCAAACCCGAATCGGTTTCGTCGAGTAAAGCTAATTTAGGTTCTAATACTGCCATTTGCAAAATTTCGTTCCGTTTCTTTTCACCACCAGAAAACCCATGATTTACGGCGCGATCTAAAAAAGACTCCGGAATTTCTACTATTTTTGCTTTTTCTTGCAGTAACTCATCAAACTCTAAAGGATCCATTTCTTCCTGACCATTTGCTTTTCTTTTGGCATTAAAAGCCATCCGCAAAAAAGAAGCATTATTTACACCCGGGATCTCTACAGGATATTGGAATGCCATAAACACACCCGCTAAAGCTCGGGTCTCAGGCGCCATATCTAAAAGATTTTTTCCTTCAAAAGAAACATCCCCCGAAACTTCTTTAATGTGAGGGGCACCCGCCAATACTTTAGCTAAAGTACTTTTCCCTGATCCATTAGGGCCCATAATGGCATGCACTTCACCCGGATTGACTTGGAAATTAATTCCCTTCAAAATTTGTTTATCTGCAATCTGTGCTGATAAATTCTTAATACTTAACATGAATAACTCTCCTTTATAAATTAGCGGATAGCGTTTAGCGTGGAGCGTAGAGAAAAACTTGTCATTGCGAGGGACTCGATGTCCCGTGGCAATCTCATGTCAGTTTATTGGTTCAAACATTAAAAACGAGATTGCCACGGCATCTATATTTGCCTCGCAATGACTTCATTTTTCGCTATCCCTGCCTGCCGGCAGGCAGGCGCTCTACGCTAAACACTCCACGCTATTTTCTATCCTACAGAACCTTCAAGCTTTAATCCTAATAACTGAGTTGCCTCAACAGCAAACTCCATGGGTAACTCTTTAAATACGGATTTACAAAATCCATTTAAAATTGTAGTCATGGCATCTTCTGAACCAATGCCCCGAGAAAGAAAATAAAATAACTGATCTTCACTAATGGTTGAAGTCGTAGCTTCGTGTTCTAACTGAGAAGATGGGTTCTGAATATCTATATAAGGAAACGTATTAGCACTACACTGGTCTCCAATGAGCAAAGAATCACATTGTGTGAAGTTCCGTGCATTCTGTGCTTTTTTCCCTATCTGGACTAACCCTCGATAACTGTTGGTCGATTTACCTGCAGAAATACCTTTGGAAATAATTCGACTTCTCGTATTCTTTCCTAAATGAATCATTTTAGTTCCGGTGTCTGCTTGTTGATAACCTGTTGTTAGTGCCACCGAATAAAATTCGCCAACCGAATTATCTCCTAATAAAATACAGCTAGGATATTTCCAAGTAATTGCCGAACCCGTTTCAATTTGCGTCCACGAAATTTTAGAATTGTCTCCAGCACACTTACCTCGCTTAGTCACAAAATTATAAATACCACCTTTACCTGTTTCTCTATCCCCAGCATACCAATTTTGTACTGTAGAATATTTAATCTCTGCATTTTCTAAAGCAACCAACTCCACAATAGCTGCGTGTAACTGATTTGTATCAAACTTAGGCGCTGTACAACCTTCTAAATAACTCACATGGCTATTATCTTCACAAATAATAAGAGTTCTCTCAAATTGCCCGGAGCCTTCAGTATTAATTCTAAAATAACTGGATAATTCCATAGGACAACGTGTGTTCTTAGGAATATAAACAAACGAACCATCCGTAAATACAGCGGAATTTAAAGCCGCAAAAAAGTTATCCGTATGAGGAACTACGGTGCCCAAATATTGTTTTACTAAATCAGGATACTCCTGTAAGGCTTCAGAGAAAGAGCAAAAAATCACACCCACTTCTTTAAGTTTGTCTTTAAACGTAGTGGCTACAGAAACACTGTCAAAAATAGCATCCACAGCAACACCCGCTAGTTTTTTTTGCTCTACTAAAGAAATACCCAATTTATCAAAAGCTCTTCTCATCTCTGGATCAACTTCATCCATGCTTTCAAGCTTCTTCCCTTGTAACTTAGGTTCTGCGTAATAAATAACTTCTTGATAATTAATCTTTGGATATTTCACATGAGCCCAATTAGGTTCTTTAAGAGTTTGCCAATGACGAAATGCTTTCAGGCGATACTCCAACATCCACTCAGGTTCTTTTTTATGCTTTGAGATAAATTTGATAGTATCCTCAGTAAGTCCTTTGATGGTCATTCCGGGTTCGATGTCGGATTTGAAACCATATTTGTATTCTCGATCCACAATTTCTTGAATTGTCATCGTTTTAGCTTCAGACATTGTTTATACCTCTACTCCCTTATTCACTGTTCCGTTAACCAACATTTCCAGAGTCACGGATTCATAATAATCATCTAAAATCTTTTTTGTTGTTACCCAAACAGGACTTAAACCACAAAGAGAAAAATGATTACAAATAATTTCTTCTCGGGTTTTAGGCATACAAAAAACTTCAAATGTTTGCCCTTCTAAACAATCGACTATTTCTTTTAATGTAATCTTCGAAGGCTCTTTTGCTAAAACATAGCCACCACCATGGCCTTGATGGGACTCCACCAAATTGGCCTTCCGCAATTGCTGTAAAATCTTCTCTGTGAAAGTTAATGAAAAATGCTCTTCATTGACTATTTCCTTTACTGTCACAGGATGTAAATGACCATTGTTAGCCATATAAACTAAGCAAATTAAGCCATATTCTGTTTTAGTGTTAAATTTCATGACTAATCACCTCTCTCTAGGCATATCGCCAAAGCACTTTATATAGTCTACAACCCAATTGTAGCAAACTGGACTATAATAGTCCAGTTTAGGACATAAAAAAAGACGAGCTTAAAAGCCCGCCTTTTCCTATAATTCTTGTAACTCTTTTTATGCTATAAACTTACACTATTCGCTTGTTAAATGCTTTGAAAGTAACTTTGTCATTTCAAACATATTAACTTTATCTTTACCATCAAAAAGAGGTCTTAGCTTATCATCAGCAATAATATCTCTTCGGTTTTGAGGATCTTGTAAGTCTTTTCCCTTAATATATTCCCAAATCTTCTTCATAACTTGGCCTCTGGGTAAAGGACCTGCTCCGATTACTGCTTCTAAATCTGCACTCAATTTTAATGGTTTATTAATTGCTGGATTTCCTCGTGGCATAATAACTCCTCCTAAAGTGGGGTTCTCAGGTCCACCCTGAAAACATTAATTTATACTAAGCTTATCGGTTGATTTTCCTTATTCCTTAAGTAATTCTAGACTAAAAATTACTTTAGTCAATGGGTCTTTTATTACGGTTCCTTGGGGCCACATGGGTACATTCGTCATAATATGCCTCTGCACACTCCTTTAGGGTCTCTGAAAGGGTAGGATGAGGATGCACAATTTCTGCTAAATCCCTTGCTATTAGGCCTTTTTCGACGGCTAAAACGCCTTCTGCAATGAGTTCTCCAGCTCCATGACCTGCGATGCCAACACCTAATATTTTATCGGTTTCAGGCTCAATAATCAGCTTGGTCAGACCATCTGGACGGTCAAAACTATTAGCTCGGCCAGAAGCAGCCCATGGAAATCGGGCCACATTTACAGGAATATCTTTCTCCTTGGCTTCTTCATGAGTGAGCCCAACCCAAGCAACTTCAGGATCGGTAAAAACAACGGCTGGGATTAAGAACTCATTACTTCCCTCATTTCCAGAAAGGGCACCAACAGCAATTCGGGCTTCTTTAGATGCTTTATGCGCTAATAAAACACCTCCGCTGACATCGCCTATAGCATATATATTGGGATCTTGGGTTTGTTGTTGATTATTAACCTGAATAAATCCTGTATCCGTTTTCTGAACTTGTGTATTCTCTAAACCTAAACCTTCAGAATTTGGCACCCGTCCTACAGAAACCAATACCTTGTCGTAGAGTTCTTCCTTAAGTTCTCCGCTACCTTCAAAAGCTACTTTGACTTTATCGCCTTCCAGTGACATAGAAGCTACTTTAGTACTCAATCGAATATCTTTAAAATTTTCTTGAGCATAATTTAAAACATATCTCGCCAAATCAGGGTCTGCTCCAGTTAAAATTCCACTTAACGCTTCAACGACAACAACATTACTTCCTAACGCTGAATAAACGGTTCCTAATTCCATACCTATATAACCACCCCCAATTACAAGTAAATCTTTAGGAATATCATTAAGCTCTAAAGCTTCTGTGGAAGTCATAATATGAGGAGAACCTAAATCAAATACTGAGGGCAGTGCAGGTTTAGAGCCAGTGGCAATAATTGCTTTTTTAAAATTAATCTGACGATCGCCTTCTTCCGTCTTAATACTTACGGTGGTGGAATTTTCAAAATGAGCTTCTCCACAAATAACTTCTACATTTCGTTTAGAAGCCACAAATTGAACGCCTTGAGAGAGCTTTTCGATAATACAATTTTTCCAGTGCCTCATTTTTTCTAAATCAATTTTGGGCTCAGAAAAACTAACTCCGCGGTTTTCAGAGTCTTTAGCTTCTTTAATGAGTTTTGCAACATGAAGTAATGCTTTGGAAGGAATACAACCTTGATTAAGACAAACGCCACCGAGGCGCTTTCTTTTTTCGATTAGGATAACTTGGTGCCCTTGATCAGCAGCACAAAAAGCTGCAGCATATCCACCAGGACCCGCCCCAATCACAACTACATCTGTTTGTTTCATTTACTTACTCCAAAAATAGCTATTAGCTTTTGGCTTTTGGCTTTTGGCTAGAGACAAAAAACGGTGACAGTCACATGAAGTGACAGTCACCGTTCAATTGCTAAAAGCCAAAAGCTAAGGGCCAAAAGCTGAAAAAGTAAGTTAGACTTACTTTTTCTTCTCAAAAAATTTATTAAATGCTTTGTTGTCTTCTCCACTACCCCAATAAATAGTTTGGTGTGGGAAAGGAATTTCAATACCCAATTCATCAAATTTATTCTTAATTCTTCTTCTAAATTCTCTTCCAACACTCCACTGTTTAATTGGAATGGTTTTGACAAAAAACTTAATGGTCACTTCAGATGAACCAAAATCATCCACACCTAACATTTCTAAATCCGCTAAAATAAATCGACCATAATACTTGTCTTCGCGCAACTCTTTGCCAATTTCTTTGATCACTTCCATAACTTTATCTACATTTTCTTTATAGGCAACACCTATCGTAAGTAAAGCTCGAGACCATTCCTTGGTGTAGTTAATAACCGATTTAATTTCTCCATTAGGAATATAAATAGCTCTTCCTTCTAAATCTCTAAGTTTTGTGACACGCAAATTTACACTTTCAACTAAACCTGATAACTCGCCAATTTTAACTACATCATTAATATGATATTGCCCTTCCATCAAAATAAAAACACCCGTGATAATATCTCTAATTAAATACTGTCCCCCAAAACCAAAAGATAAACCCAAAATCCCAGCCCCCGCTAAAAGAGGGGCTACATTAAAACCAAAGCTCTCTAAAGCCATATAGGTCACGGTACAACCAATTGCTATTAAACCCACCCAAGAGATTAACTGAGAAAGAGTCCTAACTCTCTGAACCGTATCTGTTTCATAGATAGCATCTTTTTGAGTTCGAGAAATAAAATAATTAACTCGGTTAATGACAAACTTTAACAATAAAAATAATAATATACCAATACCAAAAATAATCCCAAGTCTCGCCAATTTAGACAGAACTCCTTCAGAGGCAATTTTCCCTTCTTTTAGCGTCGTATAAAACAGCAATTTCTTTTCTGCTAACTTTGCTTTATCTGCTAAGATTAACGCTTCTTTTTCTAAGGCTCTTGCCTGATCTTCTAAAAGTTTAAATTTTTCTTTAGCTTCAGAACTTCCACCTTCAGCCTCTTGCTTTAAAATAGCTAATTCATCTTTAGCTACTTCAGCTGCCTGAGATTTTAATTGAGCTTCTCGCTCTAAGGATGCTTTTTCTTCGGCAATATCTTTAGATTCTTCTTCAATGACAGCAACTGGCTTAGCCTCAACACTTTCTAAAGGCTCATTAACTTCTTGCGCAACACAAGAAATACTAACAAGCGTTAATCCAATAGAAAACAATGCAATAATAATTTTATTTTTCATAAGTCACCTATTTCTTTAAATCAATCTTTTCAACTAATTCAAAGCCCTTTTTAGCGTTACACGAAGGACACTGTTTTGGTTCACAACTTCCCATTTTGGGAAATCGCTTTCCACATTTATTACACTTAAACTTACATTTAAATCGAAATTGTCGTGGCATAACAGCTCCTTAAGCATGTTGTCATCCTCGAACGTTAGCGAAAGATCTAAGCTATTTAGATTAAAGGAACTTATCTATTAGATCCTTCGCTTCGCTCGAGGATGACAAACTTTAAGCTATGGTTTGTCATTTTAACTTTTTAACTTACAATTTACCAAGGGATTTGTGTGCGGTCTCGAAAAAAAGCACCGCTAGGGCCATCGTCTGGAAGCGTGGCTAGCCAAATAGCAGTATCTGCACCTTCCTCTACAGGTCGTGTAGCCCCTGAGCCACCCATTTCTGTCTTAACCCAACCAGGACACATGGAGTTCACTAAAATATTAGACCCTTTAAGTTCATCAGCAAGAATACGTGTAACGGCATTTAAAGATACCTTAGATAACCGATATCCTGTATAACCACCATTCATATCTGACAACTGACCCATACCACTGGATAAATTAACAATTCGACCATAAGTATTTCGGCGCATTAGCGGAATAAGTGTTTGGGATAAAAAAAGCGGACCTAATGTATTTGTTTCAATTGTTTTTCGAACATCGGATAGCTCTGCAGAAAAAACACTCGAGCCTTGTGGATTCTGAGCATCAATTAAAATACCAGCATTATTTACTAAGATATCTAAGCGACTTTGTTCTTTTTTTAACCAATCTCGAAATCGCATAACTTCATTAAAATCTGTAACATCTAATTCATAATAGGAAACATCTAGCCCTTGCTTTTTTAATTGTTCACAAGCGGCTTTTCCTTTTTCTTTAGTTCGACTAGTTAAAACCACATGAAGATCTTCTTTTTGAGCTAACTGACGACAAATTTCAAAACCAATACCACGGTTTGCTCCTGTGACAACAGCTATTCTTTTATCTGACACGAGTTTTTCCTTGTCTAAATTAAAAAGAAAAAATGATAAATGATAAATTGAAATTACAAATTAAAAAATTTTTTTATTTTAAATTTTGGTTTTTCATTTTGATTTTTTCATTTTAAATTTTTTATACGGTTCCGACTAAATACATAACACCATTAGGGGCGGGGTTTCCATCTTGAGGTTCTAGAGTTACTGCAAACTTACCAAAATTTAAATCAGCAGGAATAGACAATAATTTCATCGACGCATTTCCATTTTCATCGACTGAAAAAGCCCCTGCAGAAACAGGATCTTTACCATCTTCAATGGCCCAAAGCTCATAAATCTGGTCCTGAGCTTCTTTGGGTAAATCCTTCGTCATAATCATTCCTTCTTTTTTTGCATCATTCCAGAAAACTTTAGCCGAGCCATCCATTCCTTCCATCTGACTTTCTAACTCAACAACGTTAACATCGGGTGAGGACATCAGAGACAACATCTCTTCAGTTTCTTTAACACGTGTTAACTGATCCGAAAAATCTTCAATTTGTTCTGTTAAGCTCACTTCGGGGACTAGCTGAGGTTGTTCTTCATTAAGGTTACCCGTTAAAATATAAATAACACTCGCTGCTATAGCTAAACCACCTAAAGTAAGACCTCCAAGAACAGGCATGCTCCAAGTGGGTTTTGTTACTGCTTGCGCTCCACTAGACACATCTGTTTCGGGCAACGTCTGAACACCCCCTGCTTCAGTAATTTTTTGCATTAATTCTTGCTGAATATGTGCTGGCGGCTGTACTAAATCTAATGATTTGGGCAGCAACGTTAACGCTTCAGTAACTTCGCGTATACGCACTTCACACGTTGGGCTTCCATCAGCTAAGTAAGCTTCAAATTCTTTCAGCTCCTTACCTTCAAGAACTCCTAATGCATAAAGTTCTGCTTGTTCTAATCTTTGTTCTAAGTCCATTTACTTCTTCTCCGCCTGTTGAACACTCAACATTTCTCTTAATTTTCCTAAACCTGAACGAATTCGGGTTTTTACTGTCCCTAAAGGAATATTAATTTTCTCAGCAATTTCTGTTTGAGTTAAACCATTATAATAAGCCAACTCTAACACCTGTCTATGATCTTCTGAAAGTTCCTTCAACACTCCAGACACAACAATTTTTGTTATATTTTGTTCTGAAGCATTCGAAAAGCTTGCCGGATCACTTTCCTTATAATGATCCTCAACTTTCTGAACACCTTTATCGACTCTTTTCAACGAACGTAATTTATCAATGGCCCTACTTCTCGTAATTGTAATCACCCAAGCTTCTGGATTCCCACGTTCTTTCGAGTAGCGCGAGGCTTGACGCCATATCTGCAGAAATACTTCCTGCAACAAGTCATCACTATTCGTAGGAGAACGAAGCATTTTCATCGCAATGCTATACGCTAAAGAAGAATACTTTTCATAAAAAGCCTGAAAAGCCTTGTTATCTCCGTTCGCCATCTGTTGAATTAACTGTATTCCGTCTTGTGACAATGTTACAACCTCTATTAATGTATACGTTTATAAAATAGTTATGGTTTCATAAAAAAAGAGTTAGAAATTAAGAGTTACGAGTTAAGGGAAAAACATAAAGCTAAATGCTTTTGTTTCCAAACTAACTCTTAACTCCTAACTCTTAACTCGAATAAAAAGGAACAATCCCTTTTTATTCTTTGCTTCTCCAAGCAGCTTTTCCGATAAAGAAGGGGCCTAAAGATTGGATGTATTTGGAAGTTTGTTGTGTTTTGCGCATTTCTTGAATCAATCGAGACAAAGGATAAAGTTCTTTTCCCACCAGTCCTAAAAGGAACTCATTATCATTTTGATCTAGGCCATGACACGCAAGACGAATATCATAAGCATAACCAGACTCTCCATAAGAACGTCCAATCATCCCATGTTCCATCAAAACCTTACCTTGCTCTCTAGGTTCTAATAATTCAAAATCAGGTTTTCTTCTTAAAGGATACCAAATAACCCAAGGACACTCTTTGTCAAAAGCATATCGCTTTGGTTTTTCCATAAGCCAATCTTCTAAATCGGGTTCTCTGCCTGTAGAATAACTTCGTCCCATCATAGTCAAACCGGGGCGATGCGTTAATGCACTAAAAGGGCTACTTAAATAAAGTTCTCTGGCTCGAGTTGTAAAAATATCTGGGTTCTCTGCCAAAATTAAAACAGCAACACCTTTAGGGTCATTGACGTCATAATAAAGAACACTATCTAAACCAGAATCTTTTAATTGTTGGATTAAAGGTTGAGAGTCTTCACAGCCTGTGAAAACTTGTAGCTGACAGTAAAGTCGCTTATCAGCAAATTGAGGAGCGCCATCTTTCTCTGCGCCTTTTTCACGAATGTCGGGTTTTTCAATCTGAGCTTGATGAGGATGAGACATGTTGTCCTTTACCAACGGCTTTTGGCTATTAGCTTTTGGCTTTTGGCATCTTTTCTATTTGTTTGTTAAAAGCTAAAAGCTGTTTTTACCACTCCAACGTTCCACCGACTTGATATTCGGTGACACGGGTTTCAAAAAAGTTTTTCTCTTTTCTTAAATCAATAATTTCACTCATCCAAGGAAATGGGTTTTCTCCACCATATTGCTTAGGCAAGTTTATTTTTTCTAAACGTCGATCAGCAATATATTGAATATATTCTCTAATCATATTTGTATTTAACCCTAAAACACCACTAGGCAAACAATCTTCAGCATAAGCCACTTCTAACTCTACTGCTTCTTTAACTGTCTTAATTGTTTTTTCTTTAAATGCCTCTGTCCATAAATCAGGGTTTTCTTCAACAATAGCATTAATCATATCCAGACCAAAATTCATATGCATACTTTCATCCCGCAAAATATATTGAATCTGTTCACAAGAACCCACCAAACGGTTAGTTCTATTAAAAGAAAGTAGCATCACAAATCCACTATAAAAGAAAATTCCTTCCATAATGGCATAGTACCCAATTAAGTTCTCTAATAACTGAACTCTTCCTTTATCAGTACTAGAATCAAAAGAAGAATCGCAAATCGCTTCTGTAAGCTTCATTTCAAATTCGTCTTTGTTGTAAATAGAAGGAACTTCACGATACATATTAAAAATCTCACCATCATCTAATGATAATGACTCGATAATGTATTGGTAAGAATGAATATGAATTCCTTCTTCAAAAGCTTGTCGAAGGAGGTATTGACGGCATTCCGGATTATCAATAAATTTATAGATGGCTAAAACGACATTGTTAGCAACAATGGTATCCGCGGTAGAAAAGAAACCTAAGTTTCTTTTAATAACTCTTCTCTCGTCATCCGTAAAACCTTTTGGATCTTTCCATTGTTGAATATCTTTCTGCATCGATACTTCTTGTGGCATCCAATGGTTCGCACATGCATCTAAATAATATTCCCAAGCCCATGTATATTTAATCGGAACGAGTTGATTTATATCCACCATTTTATCGTTATTGATAATTCTTTTTTGATCAACTGAAACTCGGTCGGTTGTTTTTCTGATGACATCTGCCATGGGGTTCTCCTCCTGAATAACTAATTTTATTTGGTGTAGGCGATACAGTATATAACAAAAAAAGGTGACTGTCACATAAAGTGAAAGTCACCCATTTTAAAAGCCAAAAGTTAAGAGCCAAAAGCCGTGTTATTGGCAGGCTTCGCAGTCTTCGCCATTATCAATACGGCATTGTTCAGCTGCATCTGCGTCCTGAGTCTCTTCTTCTTCGTCTTTTTCTTTTCGTCCCAAGGGGTCTCCGTAACGATTTGCATCCAAAGTACTCTTCTCAATACGGGTAGCACCTAAAGAACGAAGGTAATAAGTTGTTTTTAATCCCCGTTCCCAAGCAAACATATACATATCATTAATACGCTTACCACTAGGCTTATCCACAAAAAGATTTAAGGACTGCCCCATATCAATCCACTTTTGTCTTCGACTAGCGGAGTCAATAATCCATTCATAGTCGACCTCAAAAGCAGTCGCATATTTATTCTTCAGTTCTTGAGGAATACGTCCAACTTCTTGAACACTTCCATCAAAGTACTTTAAGTCATCAATCATCTCTTCATCCCAAATGCCTAGCTTTTTTAAATCATCCACTAAAAATTCGTTCACTACGGTGAACTCTCCAGAGAGATTACTTTTTACGTAAACATTTTTATAAACAGGTTCCACTGTAGGAAACACCCCAATGATATTAGCAATGGTTGCTGTAGGAGCAATAGCCATGGTATTACTGTTTCGAATACCGTGTTCTTTTAATGCTTTACGAACAATATCCCAATCCATTCGAGAAGTTTTATCTACATCCATAAAACCGCCTCTTTCCTTCTCAAGGATATCCAGAGTATCTAAAGGTAATAATCCCCGATCCCACTTAGACCCTTTAAATGTAGAATAAGGACCTTTTTCTTTTGCTAATTTTATGGAACCCAAAATTGCGTAATAAGAGACAGCTTCCATACTTTCGTCAGCGAACTCAACACATTCATTAGAAGCAAAATTAACCCCTCTTTTATAAAGAGCATCTTGAAAACCCATAACACCTAACCCTACAGGACGATGTTTTAAGTTTGCATTCTTTGCTTCAATCGTTGGATAGTAATTAATATCTACCACGTTATCCAACATGCGCATTGCTGTGAAAACAGTCTTCTTTAATAACTCGTGATCTACTCCCTTTTCTGTTGTGTGAACAAAAAGGTTTACGGATCCCAAATTACAAACAGCTGTTTCATCTTTAGAGGTGTTTAACAAAATTTCAGTACATAAATTAGAGCTATGCACAACTCCGGTATGATCTTGAGGAGAGCGAATATTAGAAGGATCCTTCCAAGTAATCCATGGATGGCCAGTTTCAAATAACATCGTAAGCATTTTTCTCCACAATTGAATTGCTGGAATTGTTTTGTGGTTTTGAATCTTATCTTCTCTAGCCATTTGTTCGTATTCTTCATAACGCTTTTCAAATTCTTGGCCATAGATATGATGAAGGTCAGGTGCTTCGTGTGGGCTAAATAAAGTCCAATCCTTATTTTCCTTAACACGTTTCATGAAAAGATCGGGAATCCAGTTAGCCGTATTCATATCGTGCGTACGACGACGATCGTCCCCAGTGTTCTTACGAAGCTCTAAGAACTCTTCGATATCTAAATGCCATGTCTCAAGATAAGCACACATAGCACCTTTGCGTTTACCCCCCTGATTTACAGCAATAGCCGTATCATTAGCTACTTTTAAGAAAGGAATAATACCTTGGCTCTTTCCGTTGGTTCCTTTAATTCTAGACCCCATAGAACGCACGTTGGTCCAGTCATTTCCAATTCCTCCACTCCACTTAGATAACATAGCATCATCCTGTACTACTTTAAAAATATGATGTAAGTCATCCTCAATCGTACTGAGGTAACAAGATGAAAGCTGAGAGTGATGTGTTCCGGAGTTAAAAAGAGTAGGTGTTGAAGAAACAAAGCGGAAACTAGAAAGAAGGTCATAGAACTCAATCGCTCTCTTGTTCTTATCTTCTCCTTCTTGTCGGGCTAATCCCATTGCTACTCGCATCCAGAATACCTGAGGTAATTCCAAGCGACGTTCTTCCCAATGAATAAAATATCGGTCATACAATGTCTGCAAACCTAAGTATTTAAACTGAAAATCTCTTCGTGCTTGAATTTTCTGAGCTAATAACTCTAGATCAAAATCTAAAAGATCTGGGCTCAACAATTCTAACTCAACCGCTCGATGAATATATTTAGGAAAATACTCTGCATAAGAAATAGAAGCAGATCCAAAACTAATCTCTTCTCCTAAAGCTTCTCGGTATAACTTTAACAACAACAAACGAGCAGCGACATAACTATAATTAGGTTCTTTTTCAATAAGAACACGGGTTGCCATCGTATTGGACAAGCTAATTTGTTCTGGGGTAATCCCGTCGTAATAGTTCTTTAAAGACTCTTTTAAGATAACATCACTCGAAACATTAGAAAGCCCATCACAGCAACTTTGAATATTAAAGCGGAGATCATCCACATTCAGTTTCTCTGTTGTCCCATCTGCCTTCTTCACTTCAAAATCATCTGGGAAATCAAAAGGCGCTTCTTCGGCACGCGATTTCACTAAACGTGTTCTGCGATGCACTTCCCGATAAACCACATAACGTTTTGCTACATCAAAATGGCGCGAAAGCATCAAGGTCTTTTCAACAAGATCCTGAATTTCTTCAATTAAGACTTCTTTTCCTTCGGGCCATTGTGTTTTAATCTCAGTAACCACTTGATCGGTTAACTTCTTAGCTTCTTCTAAATGCTCAACAGCTAATAAGTCGTGGTTCACTGCTCTAAAAGCATTTGCGATAGCTCGGGTGATTTTCTCTGGCTTAAAGGAAACAACTTTTCCGTCTCTTTTAATTGTTTTGTACAATTCGTATAAAGCACGTTGCTTGGTGTGTTCTTTTCTGTAATTCGCATAAGTTTCTGCAACTTCCTTAAATCCACCTTCATATAGCTGGCGAACTACTTCATCTTGAATTTCTTCTACACCTAGAACTTCTTTTTCTAAAGATTTTTGTCTTAGGACACCCATAACTCTTTCAGATAACATTTTAACGTTATCTGCACAATCTTTAGGCAATCCCGCTTCTCTAGGAAGGTTTGCTACTTGTTTAAATGCATTACCAATAGCATTTTCAATACGCCCAACATTAAAACTTGTTGTTTGAGAATTTCTTTTTTCAACCAAAACTTCAAGGCCCTTATTAGATTCTTTAACTTCCTTGGCCATATATAATTCCTCCTAGTAATTCTGGAGACAGAAGTCCCCTTTTAAAAATAATAATTTTATATAAGCAACTTAATACTTTGCTTAAGTTCTAAATTGTTTAATTGTGTTCTACCGGAAGCGAAATAATGTAAAAAGAAAATCAAAGATACTGAAAGGTTACTGATTTTCACGCACACCTCGTCCGGTTATCGGTTTCTGTGAGAGGCGTTGGTTGTGGAATAAATCCATTCTTAATTCTTGTCCGTAAGAAATAAGAAAAGAAACACAAACAACAGTAAAAGCCCTTACTCTTGAGCGAGGAAAACTTTGAAACAAGGAAACTACGAAAAAAAGGAAACAACGTTTATTATAGGCAAAATCAAATTTTTTCTTCCTTGATCAAAAAGTCTTACTATTTGACCAAGTTTAAGAAGCTTTTGAAACTTAAAAAGAGCTCTCTATAGGCTAAAATTCCTTATTAAAGCAGTATATTTGGGCTATTTGGGTAACACAACCTATAGAAGTAAATTCAAAAACAACTCCCACATCTTGTGCATTTTATATAATGTGGGTTCCAAAAGTAAAGAGGTATTTCTGAAAAAATGAAAAAAAATTACCACAAAAATGTAAGCGTTTTGTAAACCCCTATTAAATAAAGAAATTTGAGTCAAAAAAAGTTTTTAGAAAAATTAAAAAGCTCTGTCATCCTCGAAATCTTTTGTCGGGGACCGACTTCTTTATTCAAAATCTATTGTTTTTTACAAGGAAACAAAAAAAATTGTCACCCCTGCGAAAGCAGGAGTCTTGTTTAATTGCTCGTTCTCGTCTAAGAGATTCCTGCTTTCGCAGGAATGACATGAGTTTACGCGGCCTTCTCCACGGCGCGTTTGGCGGCACGCGTTAGAGATAAATAATTAAACAACATCACAATATCATTAAACACTTCTTGATCCATGCGCAACAAACGTGACGACCCATCATCTTTTAATTGGTACCGCAACTTCGAATACAAAACTGTTTTAATAAAATTAATCAACTCGTTAATTTCCATGTTAGCGTTTGCAACTAATTGTCGATCCATTCGAATTGAGCTTTGTTTTAATTCCGAATCTTCTCGCAATTGTGTTCGAACATCTTCCGGAAATAAAGCAATACCATTTCCTTTTAACTTTCTTAATTTTCTTTCGGTTAATCCATTTCCATTATCTCCATAACTCACAATCACTGAACCCACAACTTCTCGAAACAACGCTAAGGCAATTTTTTGTGACGCGCGGTTGTAGGGAATCAAAATGTCTGATCTTTGACTTAACTTCTGTAAGAATTCAACCACCTCTTTTCTCTCCTGAGGTAACGATTCGATAATAGCCGTATCAATACCCACAGAGCGAATCTCTGGAGGCGCTTGATCAAAGAATCCACCTACTTCCAAACCTAAACGCTCCATCAAAGCAGTATCAAAACCTGGGGTTTCTGGCCACTCGGCAAAAGCGGCTTCTATAATAGAAGGGCTGGCTAGGCTTAAAAGCTGTTTAGCCTCTGGACTCAATGGCTGTACCACTAATTCAACTTCAGCCTCATCCGTACCAAAGATAGCCGCAAAATGAATATCTAGGACTAGGCTTTGAACAATTCTTGGATTTACTTGACTGCTACGCATCAATAGCGCCCCCAACATTGATCCAAAATCATCTGAGTACAACCACCGGATAATTTTAGGAACGGAATCTAAAGAGGCTATACGTCTTGTTAACTCACCGGAGACTTGCTCAAACTCTTCCTCAATCATCTGATCTATCGCTACGGATTTACCCAAAGACTCTGCTGTTACCGGAGAAATAATTGAGCCAAATGTTCTTGGCAAATGAATATTCTCATGAAAAATCTCTGGGTCTCCTTCTTTCTCAAATCGTTTTAGCACCCGAGCAAAAACATTTTCTCGATTAAGTAAATACGTCACAATCTGCTGAACCAACGGCAGTTCTTTTTGTGATGAATCAGAATATAAAACCCTCGAGTCATACAGACTAGCAGGAAGAACTCTTGAATCTGTTAATAATTTAGGGACAGCTCCTTCTGGAGGTAAAGGTTGTTTATATTCTTCAGGGAAATCATCATCATAGTACCTAAAAATACCGGTCGTTCCTCGAACAACTTCAAGAGCTTCACGGTTAGGATGTTGTGCAATAAACTGATAAGTTTGCTCTTCAGTTGCTGAAGCCTCAGATAAAGTTAACATTCTTAATCGAGGTAACTTTCCATTTAGAGCTGGTAGACCATTAACATTCAAATGTGGAATAGATAAGTCTACAATATGCGTCCATCTAGCTATTTTCTGTAAATCTTCTCTAGTTAATTTACCCGCTCGCAATTCTAGCAGCAAATCTTTAGAACCTTTTCGTTGAGTTAGAGATACAGATTCAAGGTTCTTTGCTTTTAGAAACTCTTGAATCTCACTGACTTGCTCGTCATAAGAAAGCTCTCTCTTAAACCTTTCAGGAAAATCTAGGTCTGTATACATAACTCCTTTTTCATTAGGCATAACTACCTGCAGCCGATGTAATTCGCCAGCTTCACGATTGGGGTGGTTTGCAATAAATCGAAATACTGATTCGTCATCCACATTCGATCCTTTTAAATGCAACCTTCTTAAATTGGGTAATTCACCATTAAGCACAGAAATGCCTTCTTCTCTAATATCTACATCCATAAGATCAAGGTAGCTTAAATTAGTCCAGCGGATCATTTTTTCAAAATCTGCTTTAGTCAGCGTAACATTTTGAAGTGTTAAAGTAATTTTTTGTTGTAAGGATTCATATCTACCATTTTTATCCATTAAAAAATCTTTAATCTCTCTTACTTGTTCTTCAAAACTAAGGGGCTTTACTTCTTCTTCATCAGAAAGCTCTCCGGGAGTTTCTGTTTTAAATTCTTCTGGGAAAGAGGGGTTGGTGTAGTACATGGATCCGTCTGAAGAAGCTAAACCCAGAGAGGGTCCCGAGGGCATGAGTACGGATAACGATGGGTTACCATCTTCACGATTGGGATGAGCCGCTATAAAACGGTAAGCATCTTCATTACTCAGCGCTGCATCAAAAAGAATAAGCTCTTCTAATTTAGGTAGTTTTCCATGAAGAAAATCCAAACTCGTGATAGGTTGGGAATTTAAATTAAGACTTTTTAAATTTGATAATCGAGAGAGAAATCTTATATCTTGATCACTTAAATTCTCCTGCGAACTGCTTCTGCTAAAATCCAAATCTATCGTTTCTGTTTTGTCATCGTAGCGCATCACCTCTTGAGAAATTCCCACGCGTCTCATAAATCTTACAATAACCCCTTTTTGTTCAGCGTAGGTCAGAGGAACATCTTCAGAGCTTTCATCCCTCAGAAGAATATCATAGTCTTCTGTTCCCATTTCAACTCCATCTCGTTCCACGGCAAGGGCCTCGTTACCAATTTTATTTTTCTTTTCATGGGCCAAAATAAAATCATAAACTTCATCTTTCCGAATCCGCTCATCAACACGCAACAGTTCCAGCGCGGGTAGCTTTCCATGCAATGGCTTCAGTCCAGTATCTTTACTTAACAGGTTAAGCTCTAGATTAAGAAATTCTAATCGCTTAAGAGATTGAAGTGCCGTGACATCATTAATTAAGTTATCACGCAAATTAAGGGCGGTTAAATACGTGAAATGAGCTAGCTCTTTTAAATCACCAGCTGTTAAATCAACGTCATTAAGTGTCAATTGAATCGTCTGGTTAACGTCATCAAAATCCAAATTGATAGTTGAAGTCCTAGACACTAACACCCGCTCTCTAATTTTTCGAATGAAACGTTTTAGCAAATATTTTTGTTCTTCAAAGCTATACTCATCATGACTATCCTCTACCAAAACAGAAAATCTCCTTGACCTTTCAGGACCAAGTGTAACTCGTAGATTATAATCTCCCTCAGCAGGAATCACACGGTGCGGATGACGACTTATTAAATCTGAAACAGCTTGCTCGTCTAAACCAGCTCCCGAAGCTTCTATATACATCAATCGTGGCAATTTTCCATAGATAAATTCTAGAGAAACACCCTCCTTCATATTATTTAACTCTAATCCAACCAAACGTGGCAAGTTAGCTATATAGCCTAACGGAGTCAACCCCGTCTTAGAAATATTCAATCGCTGCAAATAAGTCAGTCTTCTCAAAAAAACCAAATCATTATTAGAGACATCCGTACCACTTAAATCTAAATAAATTTCTTGATCCACTTCGTTATAATTCAAATGCTCTGACTCTTCTAATCCATTCTTACTTAGAAAATCTCTAACTAGCTGCACTTGGTCTTTAAATGATAACTCCTTAAATTCTTCTGGGAAATCAGGTGCGCCATAGTGAAGTAAAACCTTCCCCCTCATTTGGTTTTTCGTTATACTTATACTCTTATCTAAATAGTCTCGATACTCTACAGTTAAATCAGCTCTATTTTGGTGATCTCGAATAAAGGCAAAAATTTGATCCTTATCTCTATTATCTACTGGAGTCCCCATTACCCCCAATAAACTCAATGAAGGGTTTTTTGTTAAGGGGTATAAATTTCTAACCTTTGTATTTGTTAATCTAACAGTATGCAACAAAGGTAGGTGTGCCAAGGCAGAGATGTCTTCTATAGGGTTCTGAGAAAGATATAATTTTTTTAGTCGTTTTAGCTTCGAGAGAAAGTGAACATCCCTAATTCCAGAACCCCGCAAATTAAGCTCGGAAATAAAGGTTAACTGTCCTAAAAAAGCTAACGCTTCGTCCGTAACACGAAATCCTGTAAAATTAATTTTAATTTCCTGTGTTTCTTGACCAACAATAAACCCACCCTCTTTTATGTTGTTTTTCTCAAAAAATTCTTCTAATGCTTTGACTTGTTTATCATAAGTTAAAAAAGAGGCTTTTCGAGCAAACTCGGCCATTTTTTTCTGGCGCGAAAAGTCTTTTAATCCCGTATACACATTTGGCACCTCTACATCTGTCAAAGTTGCTCCCGTAAAATTAGTTACAGAAAAATTAGAAGGGTTAGGATGATGCTTAAATATTTGGTAAATTATTGTATCGGCAAGAGGTTTTTTAAAGCCAGATTCTACATCTATTAAATGTGTTCTAAAAACCTGCCCTAAATCTAACGTCATTAAATGAGGGCTTGTTAAGGTTATTTGCTTCAACCGTTCTAATTGCCCATCATCGATAGAGGCCCCCCTTAGATTTAAGTGTCTCAGTCGTGGGAGCTCTGGAAGACCGTAAATAGTTGAACTCCGTAAATTGAGTGTGGTGATGTAATCATAATTAAGCAACGTTTTAAAATCAGATATAGAAATCTCTGGCTGAGCTTTATGTAATAATTCAAAATTGACAATAAGACCCCGAAAACCTTCTCCTTCAGCTTGAATACTACGTTCCATTTGAACAGCTTGTTTAGCCAGATCTGCTTCATACCCCAGCTGAATAAGATCTGCAACTAAGCTTTCTTGTTGTCTTTCTATTTCTTGGGCTACCTCATCGATTTCCACAAGAGCCTCCTCTTTTGACTCCGCTTTATGCCGAATAACTCCGTAAAGGTAGGTTGACTGCATGCTTTCAACCAAATCAGCCACTGTAGTTAATTCATAATTTTCCTGTTGTCCTTCTTTCTTAGCTTGTTTTGACATTTCTTTGCGGGCTAAATAATCCATATACCGACGCATGGATCGAATTAATTTTGTTCGTATTTCTTGTTCTTTATCTTGGGCTTCTTCTTGCAACCATTCCAACGTTAAATCCAATTCTGCTTCGGTTGAATCTAACTGCCTCTCTTCTACCAACCTGGTATAGTCTTCGAACACATAAGGGTCTAATTTCAGTCGGTTCTGCAGTGTTTGTAAATTAGGTTTAATCGTACCCCTTAAATTGTTTTTATCCGGTGTCCGAGCGCGAACAACAAAATCATTCAATAGTTTTAGCTCTTCATCACTCAGTTCATTTTCGTCACGAAAAAACTGAACCAAATCATCCCCATCTAATTCCTGAAAATTAGGATTATAAGTATAAATGTTATAGCCTTGGTCTAATAGCGTATGGAGAATTTCACTCAACACAACATTGTTTTTGTTTAAAGGTTCTGAAAGCACAACAACAATATCTTTTTTACTTCGTTCTAAGGCTCCTCCCGTGCGGACAAAAGCAGTTGTTGGATCTTCGGTAATAAACCGTTGAGGGTCTAACACCCCTTCAGCACCAAAAATTTTATCAGGTTGTAACTTGAGTCGAACAAAATCGGATTGTTGTGCTTCTAATTCTTTTTTAAACTGATCGCTAATTTCACGCATGGTAGAGTCTCTTTGTCCTAACTCAGAACGAATCAGACGTTCTAGCTGTATCGGTTGAGGACGTCGACTAATGGGTTGAGAATTCGCTCCTTCAGAATCTTCTTTCGAGTGGGCCATAATATTAGGCGATGATGGTTTTTTAGTCTTTTTTCCTTCTCTACCAACACCTTGTATGGGCCCTTCTCCAACTCCAGGGCCTTTTAATTTCTTGAACAAAAACTTAAAAGGATAAAATATAAGGGCAATAATTCTTTGGAAAATACTCCCTATTTCCATAAAGAAAGCCATTAGCAATAGGTTCATAGTTTTAATTGAACTATAAATAAAATCTTTCGTTGATTCCAAGTTATCTCTTATGCGATAAGTCATCCGGGTCCATTGAATAAATAGGGGGCTAGGTCTTTTAATAACTAAAGGCTTTTCCTTGGATGGGGTTAAAAAAACTTCAGATCTAACGATGGGAGCTAATGCCTGAGGAACAGTTAAATCTAAGCGTTGAAGTTCTTGAACTCCCTCAGCAACACCTATTCCTTGCTCTTCTTTTGTTAAAACAACTTTTTTCTTGGTTTCTTTCGGAATACTACGATACGTTTCTCTCAATGTTTCAATTCTTTTTAAGGCGCGGTATTGTTGAAACAAAACTTCTTCTTCATCCCTAGAAGAAGGAATTGCTGTTGTTATTTCCTCCACTGTTTTTAAATGAGGGACTGCTAATCGCAAGGGGTTGACAGGAAACATGCCCTCAACCATATCCGAGAAACGTTCTATTTCTTGTGGCTCTACCAAGTTTTTGGCACTTGCCATCAATGTGTATTGAAATAAATCACGCAGGGTTAGTCTTTGCTTCGATTGCTTCATCCAAGCAAGTAACTCCACATAATCTAAATTAACAATAATTTGAGCTAATCGGACCTCACTAGGAGAGTATTGATCCAACCCTGAAAAGGGATACTGTCCATCGAATGAGCGCTCATGGCGTATATCCTCTAAGTCTTGGTACACGGGATTGATACCCCCTCTCTTCCCCATCCCCACATCACCAATGTCTCGTGTTACCTGACCATGACTTGCCTCATGATGAAAAACCCGCTGCCAACCGTCTGCTTTAAATGCTTTTGCTCTAAACGTAATCGAATTGAGAAGCCGTGTGTAATAACCTCCCGTTTGATTGGGGTCCGAAGCATCTAAAGCCATAGTCACTTCTCCTAATGCCCGAGGAATAATATATCCAGCCACTAATTGAAGCACTCGTATATTATCAACCGGATCCCGTTCTTTAAATTTGAGGATAAACTCTTCAGAAGGAATGCTCAGGCCATTAAGAACCCGCGTTAAAAAAATAGGGCCGTAAATCTGTTGAACCGCTTCTTGCCATGATACATCTCTATCCTTTTTATTCTCACTAAACCACTTTAAAGCACGCAAAAACTCACGGGTGGTGGGACGTTTATCACTCTGTTTGATTTCCCCTCTCAACCACACGTGAACATTCGTTAATAAATTAACTTCCCTTTCGGTTAAACGTTGCCTATTTTCCATACCTAACTCTCTAAGTTCTTCTTGCGGATAATCTTCAATCTGCTGGTAAATCACTCGGTTTTGCAGAGCTGTAGACAATTTTTCTTTTCCTGAAAAATCCATCGAGTTAATGGTCCCAAAAAAAGCAAACCCTTCATGAGCTGTACCCGTTAAGACGTCATTTAATTTTCCTTCGAGAAAAGCCGACGGTAGTAAATTCATTTCACTCAGGATAATAAGTGATCCTTCTTTTTGAGCTTTTCGAATCGTACGAATAATTTCATCGGCATTAAGAGAAGCGTTCAATCGGTAATATCGTTGCGTTGGGTGTTCCCACCCTTCTTCGCCTTCTTGGATCTCAGAGACATTTGCACCATCCACAAACTGTTTACCTTCTCTTAACACCTGCATTAAAACAATATCTTTTCCTCGACCGGATGGCCCTTCAAAAATCATTCCAGGCTTGCCCTGAATGGAGCTAGGGGAAGCTAATCTTTTTTCTCTTAACTCTAAAAAATCATTAATTGAAAGAGCTAGAGCTGTCGCAGAACCAACCCAATCCACACCTTCCTTGCTAAAGAACTCTTCTTGCTCTAATTTCTTTTTATCGTTTCTTCTTGCAATTAAGTCACTGATGGATACCCCAAATTTAATTTGAATTAAATAATCTAACGCATCACGTTGATCGACTGAAAAACCCCCATGATAGAGCTCCCAAGCCGAAAGAATAATTCCTTCCATGGTCGCCTCTTCAGCCTCTTGATAATTAATGCGGCGTACCAACTCTTGAATATCTCGAAGTGAAAAATCCTTTTGGGGGTCCATCTCTCCAAATAAGTGATGAAGATAAAGAACTAATTCCTTTACGTCTGCTCGATTGGAAACTTCGGGCCTCAAATATTCTTCCACGCGCTCTTTAAAAAATTCCTCGCTAAATCCAGGGAAATAAAAGGTGGGCATATACTCTTGTATGAGTTCGTGATAATTCCGACCAACCAAGAACTCTTGGTTTCCTGTAAAAATAACACGGTGTTTTTTAGATAATTTCATTCTTTTTCCATCAATCCAAATAAAAGGTTCCGGAGCAAACACGCCCTTAAGAAAATTCCAAAACTCTTGTTTTGTGAGGTTAGCCTCATCCACGATAAGAATCCCACCTTCTTCAGAGTCAGCCCAATGGGCTATAGCTTCTTTATGAAGACGAGTCCTCCCTTCTTCATAAACCCGTCGCGCAACCACATCCATATTTCGCACATCAACCCCTGTCGTTAAGGGGCCAAAAATTAAACGCTCTTCTAGACTCCACTGCTTTCTTAATGCTTCAGCAACACTCTTTGCTGTATGACTCTTCCCGGTACCGGGCCCCCCTTTAAGCATCACAGCTGGGCTAAAGGCCATGACTTCGGTGATTTTTTTCTCTATGCTATCGGGGTCAAATTCACCCACAGGCGTCTCTCTATCTATTTTGGGCATATCCGAAACATTAACCGCTTCCATTTTAAATCGATGACGATAAAATTCTTCTCGTTCACTATCCACACCCACATTTTGTTTAATCAATGCTTTTTTAATCACGTCAAACAACTCTTCGCGAGAATGGTTTTCATTTTTTGAATTAAACCCCATATCCTGCACCTCTAATTTTTGTTGCCAAAGTTCCAGCTGCTGAAGCACATCCAAACTTAAGGTGTCCATGAACTGCCAAAACTGAGTTTCCCAGGGCACGTGAGCTACAACTTTATTAAGAACCTGAGTTAGTTTTCGACCTGCGATACTATTCGATTTTCTTGAAGGGCCTTCCTCCTTAAAGGTTAGACGCACCAACGTTCGCATGTAGGCAACTGCTTCGGGGTTTTCTTCAAAATCAGCAATAAACGCCTGTTCAAAGGCGTCCACCCAACTCTCAAATTGATACAGCAAACGAAACTGGGCTAAACTGAAAGGTAGACTTTTAGGGTATTGCCCACTAGCTTCGGGTTCTGGAATCGATTCAAACATTTCTCTTAAGAAAAGAATCTGTTTAAAGTTTTCTTGGGAGAACTTTTCAGGAAATTCTTTTTCTAAAATACGGGATAACTCTTCATCTGAGGGCTTTAAATTTTCTTCCTGGGCCCACTGTTCTTCAGACACAAGCTCTTCTAATTCTAAATTAGGTTTGGAACTAATAATTATTTGACCCGGAAAATTTTCTAAATCAATGCGATCTCCTTGCACAATTAAATAAGGTTTTTCTTGAAACAATGTTTCTAATTCGCGAGGCAGCGATTGGTTGACATGAATTCCTTCTAAGATAACGGTATAACCGTCTAGAAGTGCTTGGAGAATACCTTTGTGCTCCACACTAAAGATTCGTTTTTGTTTACCCGCTTCCTCGGCTTCCGTATCATCCGCTGATGTAATGTCGATAGAAGCAATCAACTGCTGCATGGATGTTTCTGGAGTAATGGGATAGATCAGAACCTCCTGATTGGGGTTTGCCGCAATCACTTTTTCTCGCACCACCTCCAAATCTTCACTCTGCACATAAACGGCTTTTAACTCTTTAACTTCATCCCAAGATTTTTGTTTTTTCTTACGCTTAATTCTTTTTTGCTCTTGCTTAAATTCTTCAGAACATAATGATCGATAACTGGAAGGAATATAAACTCCTGGCAAAACTTCAATCTCTACGTTGCCACTCGAATGAATAATACGGTGCCATATCCAGTCCGGCAAATCTCGGGTGATTTTTAACCGTAAATTGGGATAAGACAACAACCCTTCTTGCTGAATCATCTGCCCTGATTCGTTAATCTGTGTTCTGGAAAAAAAACTATCTTGATTAGATTGGTTAACAACCCACAGCGGAGCATCTAATTGGGACTCACTCGGAAGCATAATATTTTTTTGTTTAATATTTTCTTGATATCGTCCGGGAAGAACATAAATGTGTTTTTCAAAATCTTCTGGGATATAAATGGTTTCCCCGTTAAATCTTACTTTTCTACTCAGGATGATTTGGCGTAACAAATGCGCCACATCAGAGTATGCCCAATCAGCTCCTTGGATTAATAAAGGGTTGCCCTTTCTAAGCGCCCGTATCAAAGCGCCTTCCTGGACAACTAAAACACCTTCTTCATCCAAAGAATAATTACCCAACAACGAATCTCTTACCTTTGGCGCTTCAAATAATTCTAATCTTTCTCCTTGAAATTCTCCTTCGATAAATAATTCTTCGGGCGGCGCTCGTTCTCGAATACCCTCAATAGGATCTTCGAAATCCACCGATACCTCGCTCGTTAATTGAAATCGAGAATAAAACGGAACCGAAAAATCCTGAAACTGATCATCACGCATCACACCCACAACATTTAACTCCCTCGAAACAAACTCCGCCCCCTGAAAGTAAGGATTCTTATCAAATAAAGAATTAAACCCTTCCACCAATTTGGGGTTGGACCCCGTATAATCAATTAACAAAATACCCCCACCTTCAATCAACTGAACCAAAGGCCCGTCCGTAACCAAAAAATTACCCTGACGATCTACCGCAACTTCTTTCATCAACCGATCCAAATCCGTCTGATCCCGCAACGTTAACCTTAAGTAAGCCTTGCCTTGGTTAGACGCCAACCCTCTTAACCGCTGATCAATCGCATCCACATCCTCAGAAAAAACCAATCCCCGTTTTGCATCAATCACCTCCTCTAAAACAGCCTCTCCCAAAGATTGTCCCAAAACATGAGTGATTATTTTTTCGCCTAAATCATTTATCCATTTTTCTATTTCAGGAGGCAGTGATGTATCAATAGCTTCTTCGTAGGCTTCTTCCTCTTCTAAAAGCAAATGAGTTAGTCTCCTTCTTTCTTCCTCTAACCCTTGTATAAAATCTTCTCGATCTGTTACAGCAACTTCATACTCTGTTGCACCCTCTACTAAGCGCTCCGTTTCAACAGAATGATAGACAATCCCCTCTTTTCCATTAACACGAACGTGACCCTCATTTACTTCTAAGCCCGCATCAATCATTAGAATTCGATTTGCATAGGACTCAATATTTGAAACTCGATTGTGTCCCACAACAATTCCCAAGGCTCCTAACTGAATTAAAAATTGATCTAATCGTTCAACATTATGTTCGGTTAAACTAAAATCTAAATCTAAATCTAATGCTTTGATAAAATCTCCGTATTGAATTAATATTAGCGGCCAATAAAATTGCAGTCTTTGTCTTATTTTTTCTTGTTCTTCCTCTTTAAGCTCTGAAACACCTAATAACTGTTCTAGAAAAGCATACAATTTTTCTGTATTCGAATCATCCACAAGACCTTGATAGGTATCTGCATTTATTTTTAGATAATTAAGCCATGTATTCTGTCTTGTCCAAATCAAAGAAGTCACATCTTCAACCCATAACATCAAGGCCCCTCGCACCTCCGGTGATTGAACCCATGCTATTTTCTCAGCAAGGGTTTCTTTTTCCTTTAATTCTTCCTGAAAGGATTCTAATTCTCCTTGCCATTCACTTATTTGCTTTAAATTTAGCACTGGATTGTTTTGGGCATCAAAAGGAATGCCTGCATGGACGTGGACATAACCTGCTTCATCAATAAAATATAATTTTAAATGTTCTAATAACCAAAGGCTTAATTCCAGCAATCGATGATTCTCTTCATCTGGAAAAGCTTGTTGAAATTCAGTAAACGTTGCGTCCCCTCCATTTCTTGAATCCAACCAAATCTCCATATTATTATCATTTTCAGGTTCTAAAAGTTGTGCTACGATCATCATCTCCTCATGGTTCCCTAACAACAAGTGGACACTGACATATGGGCTTACTTCATCAATTGACATCAATTCTTTTAACAATCCCCACATCTCAACATTATTCTTTCCTCGATCAAAAGTATCTCCATGGCCAATAATCACCAACTCTCTTTCTTCCCAGTGAGCCAGGCTAGCTTCTTCAACAATTTGTTTTATATCTTCAACTTCTCCATGTTTATCACCAAACCAAATCATATTTGGAAATGTTCCGGTCTCCAACATTTGCAATGTATCACTAATCAAATAAATTCGATCCCTAATCATTTGCTCAAATGTTGTCCCGTCATCCCCACGACCTCCCAAAGAAGCTCCTCTAGCCTCTTCGGACAAAACCTCCTCCAAGTTCCAATCCGAAAGTAATGTGGCTCCTTCATAAAAATCATAAATACCCCGGTCAACTTCTCCATTCATACTAGGAATTAATGCAGCGTGAGGAACAAAAGAAACCAACTGTTTTGATATCTGAGCCATTTGTATCGTTTGTTGCTTTGCTTCTTGAAAAACCTGCTTTATATTTTCTAATATCTGTTGTTTACTGCGTTGATTAAACCCTTCTGCTCCTTGCTGCTGAATAAATTGTTGAATCACACGATCTAAATAAGTTGTGTATTGTTTCGCTTGTGTAATTCGTCCAGCTTCTGACAACTTTCTAATGATGTTATCTCTCCACATCTTCAGATTAGATCCAACATCACTACTATTCCAATGAACTGTTAGCTGTTTAATCGCATCGTTAACAAACGCATCGTAAAATGTTGTGTTTAGGTCACCCGCATAAGAAACGTGCCCTTGCATGACCTTAGAATAGTTTTCATGACCTTCATCGGAGTGCATCGTAGGCATCACTACCGCATAAGAAACATTGTTTTCTTTCAAAATCTTTTTAACCCCAGAACTATGAAAACCTCCCAAGACCATCATAGAAGTATTTACTTGGTGTTTCTCCATTAATTGTTTTAGGTTTTCATAAAAGCTAAGGTCACGACGAATAGCGGCATTGTAGTATTGGATAGCAGGGGTTAACTGTTTCATCCATTCAGAGAAATTTGTTTGATTGAGTCTCTCGAGGAAAGATAAAACTGCTTCGCTCAAAGGCTGATTAACATCATTGCTCATTTCAACTAAATCACTCTTGCTCAGTTCTAGCTTTGCCAGATTCTTTAGTGTTTCCAAATCCTTAAATTGCTTCCATAAAATCTTTTGCTCTCTGGTCTTCATCCATTCTGTTTGAATTTCTTCCACATAACTGTCTATTTCTGAAAACAACTGAGTCCCTTTAATGGTCGAAAGCTTTTGGGATAGTACTATGGACTGCTCTAATTCCTGAGGCAATTCAGAACCAGCAATATTTCGCTTTACCATCCATTGAAGAAAAGATATACCGTCTGTCCGACCGACAAAAAACTCCTGTAAATTCGCATTAAACTCTATTTGTTCTTCCTTACTTAATTCCGGAAAAGAACTCTGCTTGAACTCGTCGATAAAAGACTTCAGGGCTATCTCTTGATTTGTTTGATTAACTTGATTCTGGATCACTGAAAACAGTTTGAATAGTTGTGGGTAAATTAATTCTCTTTGTGAATCAGATTTGGACGTGGGCTTAGCCTCCGATGGCTTTTCAGTCTTCCCACCTGCTTGATGAATAATGTGAAGAAAATCAATTAGTGCCAAACGCTCTTCTCGAAATCCTTGAATGGCCTCATGAAGTTGATTTTGAGACTCGGTGTAAACCTGTTTTCTTTCTTGATCTAACTTCCACCTGATTTGATTCAGTTGATTGAGTAAATCATCCTGCCCTTGAATTACTTTTAAATAAGCAAAGTAATTTTCTTGATAGAGCTCCCAATCCTCCATACCTTCATAAATTCCTTCTTTAGCATTAAATAAAGCTGCCATCTCAATACCCGTTAATTCTCCTTGTTCCAAATATTGAGTAAAAACCTTTTCCTTCCTGGCTTCATCCGGAAACTCTCTAAAGATTAAAGGATCTGTTCTTCCCGTAGCGCCCTCAAAGGCAGTTAACTGAATTCCGTGCTTCTCTTGAAAAAATTGGATTAACTGCTGAATATTGACCTGCGCATCATCTACGTTATGGGCATCTTCAATAAGAACTACAAAAGGGTTATCTTTTGAGACAACGTGATGTTCTTTGACGGTTCCCCACTGGGCAGGCACAGAGAACATATTTGTCATTAAAGAATCCGTATTTACAGACAACGGGACAGACTGAGCCCAAGACAAATTTACTGTATGCGGACTTATTAATAAGGAAGTCCATGTAAACACCAATAATGTAATTAATGACAATATTCGCTTCATATTCAACTCTCCCCAAAAGGTACCTGGTACCTTTTGGAAGCCTTCTCTACATACTTTTTTTAAGTACAAAGAAACCAATTAAACAAACTCCTTCCCATAAATTGTAACACCAAATTGACCCCTTATCTAATGACACCATCAAGATTTATGCCATGTTTGGGGGTAATTTAATAATTATACAGACTTTTGATGTTAAGTTGTTGATAATAAAGGAGTTAGGGGTTAAAAAAAGCATTGGGTGGGAGTTACGTATCGGGTGAAAAATAGGGATGGAGTTAGGTTCCAACAACAGCAAGAAGCTGGAGTTAAGTACAGAGCTAAGCATGGGGATGGATTTAGAAAACCTTTAACTCCTACTTCTTGCTGTTCTTAGAAAATAACTCTTTCCCCATATTCAGACTCTGAACATAACTCTTTCTCTACACTTCGCTTTCTATGTAACTCTAAAAAAAGGGTGAAACCTCTTTTTTTAGGCAAGTTCTTCAATAACTTTGAGGAGTTTTAGGGGGCTTTCATCTTTGAGGATGAATTTTTCGGCAGTAACTGCAAAGGGGGAATTTTCGTATCGCTGAAAACCCGTATAGATAATCACTTTAATATCGGGGTGAATACTTTTAATGGTATTAAATACCTCGGTTCCATCTTTCTGAGGCATCATTAAATCTAAGATAACAATATTAGGTTTATTTTCTCTAAGGTAAGCTATTAACTCATAACCATTGGAAACTGTATCTACCTGATAATGACTTTCCGTTAAAATATCTTTTAGGGTATGACGAATATCGGGGTTATCATCGGCAATCACGATACGTGTTCCCTTGCGTAGATCTCGCGGGAAGAAAAAGGTAAACGTTGTCAAACCACCCTTCTCCGTTTGAAAAGTTATATTTCCATGATGCATTTCTGTGATGCATTTGGTCAAGGACAAGTCCTTAAAAATTTCTTCACCTTCTTTATCTTTGAGACTCTCTTGTTGAGTAAAAATAAGAGATAAAACATCTTCTGGAATGGTTACTCCAGAATAAGAAACTTCAATATTTACTTCCTTTTCTTTTTCAATTAAGGAAACCTCCAGTGTCTCATTAGTATTTTGATAGAAAATAATATATTTACATAAATTCTGTAAAGCCGTTACAAGCCGATCTCGATCCCCCCAAAAAGATACTTTTTTCTGCGGAAATTGAGTTTTTATATCAATATTCTTTTTCTGAACATCTTCCGTTAATCCCTGAAGCATGCTTCTAATTAACGTTTCTAATTCCAACTTTTCACGACTTAAATGCTCATACATCAACAGCCCTCCTTTGTAAAAGAGTTACATAGAAAGCAAAGCATAGAGAAAGAGTTATATTCAAAGTTCGAATATGGGGAAGGAATTATTTTCTAAGAACAGCAAGAAGTAGGAGTTAAAGGTTTTCTAACTCCATCCCCATACTTAGCTCTATACTTAACTCCAGCTTCTTGCTGTTGTTGGAACCTAACTCCATCCCTATTTTTCACCCGATACATACCTCTTATTTCACCTAGGTAATTCAATGATGAAAAGGGTTCCTTTTCCTACTTGGCTCTCTACATCAATAGTACCACCTTGTGCCTCAATTAACAGTCGGACAGCCGAAAGGCCAAATCCAGCTCCTCGAGCTTTGGTGGTAAATAAAGGCTCAAAAATACGTTCTTTGTCCTCATCCTTGATACCAATTCCATTATCTTCAAATGTTAAGTGCACAAAATGTTTAAATGTTTTTGCTCGAATCCACAGATCTCCATTGCCCGCCATTGCCTGTATGGCATTAATTATTATATTGATAAAAATACGGCTCAGATGAATATCATCTGCTTTTACTTTTGGTAAATGCTCATCAATTTCCGTATGCACTTGGATGGTATCTGGAATTTTTATCTTACCAATACTGGCCAAAATAAGTTCTTTCAAGTCTAAAGATTTTAAAACAGGTTTTTTTGTCTTTGCAAAAGTCATGATATTTTCAATGATACGATCCGTCTCTTGTATTCTTTCCTCTAAAATATCTAAATGTTTCTTTATCTTGGGATCTCCTTTAGAAAATTTCATCTTTAGAAAAAAAGCAGCGTTTCTCATAACTCCCAATTCATTTCGGAATTCATGACTAATCATCCCTGCTAACTTTCCAATAGTCGCAAAACGCTCATTATGTACTATTTGATTCTGAGCTGATTTTAAATCTAAATGAGCTTTTCGTAATTCGGATAAAGCTTCAAGCAACCTTCGCTCATTACGAACTAAATCTTCATTAGATTCTTTTAACTTCCCCTGAGCTAACCGACGATCCGTTACATCCCGAAGAGAGCCTGCTATTCTCTTAAACACCCCCTTCTTATCCCAAATTCCCTGGCCCCGAGCCTGAAACCATCGATAACCTCTCATTTTAGTTAATAATCGATATTCAATGTCATAAGGAACTTTTCTATCGACATGATCTTGTAATGACTTCATCACATGCGCCTGATCTTCTGGATGAACAATTGAAAACCAACTGCCTAGTAAATTAGGAAATTCTTCTTTTTCATATCCCAACAACTCTCTAAAACGCGGAGAATACCAAACATAGGTTTTCATGGAACTCCAAAGAATTGGGGGAAACACGATACCATCCCACAAACCGTCATTCGCTCCATGAGCTGCTAGCTCAAAACGCTCAATACTCTCTTTAAGAGCTTCTTCTACCCTTTTACGTTTCGAGATATCAATTGTTAATAATATCGGGATAAAAACAGCTAGTACCATTAATACAAAAAGCCAAAAAGAGGTCTGTTGTTTTGTTCCTTCAATTTCGTTCTGAATTCTAATATTTAATAGCTCCTGCAATTCTTTAGCTGGCCGAACTAAATATTCTTTTTTATTAAAATATTCTCTATCAAACAATAACGACTCTGCCAATTCTCGTTTTTTATCTATAAGCAGCCCTCTATCTTTTTGCGTTAAAATAAATGTCACTAATTGAGGATGCATTAATTCTTGAGGGATCCCCCGCGCCTCCGCCATCAACCGCATAGCTCGAGCTTCTAATTGCACCATTTGATCACTTCGCTTCTTTGTTACCACAAGATATTGAACTTCTTCCTTCCTTAATCCCAGACGGATTATTTCATTAATAATTTTTTCTCTTTGTTGTATCGTATTTATATAATTCCAATACTGATTCACACTTTCTTCATTATTATTTTGAACATAATCCTCTGCATACTCCGAAGGTTGCCTCACAGCACTAATCAAATCATTAACCGTCTGATTCAATTGTATTACTTTCTTATTCAAAGACACTTCTTTTGAAATGGCAATATCCATAAAAAATATAGAAGCTGCTAGTGTCATTGAAATAAAGAAATACAAAACAGCTGATTGCACCCATGGATAACGATTCAGATTTTTTAACCACAAAGGATCTTCATGAATTAATTCCTTTCTCCTAGGAATTTTGCTTCCCTTAAAAACTAGCATAATCAAACTAAAACCAATAATCATAAACCCTAATTCACTTTGAAGTGAGAGCCAATCCAATTGTCCTAAGCGAAAAAGATGTTTAAATGTATCCGTAATACTGGAAGCAGAAAAGTAGGTAAGTAATTTAAAAGTATTAAATCCAATAATTAAGGAGCTAAAAAAAACAACACTTGTTCTAACTTTCTTAATTTTCTCCACAGGAATCACACTCAACAAAACAACCCCCACCAAAACAAAACAGGCTGCCGCATCTAAAGGAAAAATGTCTAATTGAAACCATTTTTGAAGAAAACTCATTCTAAGAATTTCAGGATCCATAGAAAACAGATAACGAAAATAAATAAGCATCAAGTTAAAAAGCCCAAGAAGAACTAACAAGAAGCTGAGTAAATAAGAAATAATTCTGTTTTGGATATTGAGGAAAATAATGGAAAGACCGGCAAGAAGAAAACCAACTCCTGTAAAAAAATTTAAGGATAGAAATAAAGGTATCTTAGGAAGCCAACCCGCTAATTGAAGCAACCAGAAGACAATGGTAACGGCTCCTAAGACAGCTGAGATAATCCCTGAAATTAGAGATAAATTTGAACGATATGTTCTCATACACATCCCCTAACATGCTTTAAATAAACTACTTAAAGTGTAACACATTGAGGAAAATGGTGAATTTTCACCATTTTCTGGAGTTAAAAGTTACGAGTTAGGTGGAAAACAAAAAAACTTGTCATTCCGGACTTGATCCGGAATCCAATTCATTAGCTAAATACAATTAATTTTAATAAGGGGATGGATCCCGGATCGAGTCCGGGATGACAAGAATAATCTATAAGAAAATTTAACCAAATTAGCTACTTCAATTCTCCTTTGATAGCCGATAGGAGTAGGCTTGTCCAACCTGCTAAAAATAATAAACCTCCGATCGGGGTAACGGCTCCAAAAGTCTTTATCTCCGTAAAAACAAGACATAAGAGACTGCCAGAGAAAACAAAAATACCTATAGCAAATAACCCAGCTGAAACACGAAGACATCGACTATTAAATTGAGTTAATGCAAAACCAATTATTAATAGAACGATAGTATGATAAAAAGCATAGCGGACAGCAACCTCAAAAACATCTAATAGCTTAGGCGTTAATTGATCTTTTAATGCGTGTCCTCCAAAGGCTCCTGCAGACACACTCAAAAAACCATAAATTGCTGAAATTGATAAGATAACTTTTGACATAGCATCCTCCTAAATAAAGACGTAAAATAGATTATTATACAGTCATTTTTTCAGAGTTACGAGTTATGAGTTAAGTAAAAGCTTTTACCTAACTCCCACTTCTTGCTGTTTTAGGAACATAACTCTTTCCAAATACTAAGGTTTCTATGTAACTCTTTAACTCAAGACAGAAGGATTTTATGTTTTTAAAGAAGCGAAGCTTACAAAAAGAGCTCATGGACGAGCAAATATTAACACACGATGAAGCATTTGAAATTTACAAACTACTCCGTCGTCTCAATCGATGTTTATTTGGTCGTGTTGGAATTCTTAAACATATTAAACAGTACGCCAAGAGTTGGGATAAAGAAAAAGTTGTTCGTATTTTAGATATTGCGGGTGGTGCAGGTGACACAGGTGAAGTCATTATTAATTGGGCCCGAAAAAATGGTCATCAAGTCCAAGTCGTTACATTAGATCTTAGTCTTCAAGCCTTGTATTACACCCAAAGTGAGTATGCTGATTACTCTGAAATGTCTCTACTCCAAGCCAACTGTTTTCAACTTCCGTTCAAAGAAAATAGTTTTGACTATGTTATCTCTTCCCTATTTTTTCATCACCTAACCGATAACGAAGTCCATCAACTATTAATTCAAATGAACACCCTTGCCAAACGAGGAATTGTTGTTAATGACTTGGTCCGAAAAGCAAGAGCCTACCTCTGGATTAAATTCTTCAGTCTCTTCACCCAAAACATCTTCTTCCGCACCGACGGCCCCCGATCCGTACGTAAAGCTTTTACTATCAATGAGATAGAGAAACTTGTAAGAACGACCGGTTTGGATTATCTAAATATCCACCCCCACTTCGGCCATAGATTTGCTATTGCAGGAGAGAAATAAAAGAGTTAGGGGGGAAACGTTTGTTTGTCATTCCCGAAATCTTCTGTCGGGAATCCATTTCTTTATTAAAAACAATAGTATTTAGTTTAAGGAAGTGGATCCCCGACACAAACATTCGGGGATGACAAAAGCACACAAATTATTCACAACACCCATCAATCTTCCTTATTCCGGCAAAGTTAAGAGTTAAGGGAGAAATGAGAAACAGAGAAAAACGTTTGTCATTCCCGAAATCTTCTGTCGGGAATCCATTTCTTTATTAAAAACAATAGCATTTAGTTTAAGGAAGTGGATCCCCGACAGAAGATTTCGGGGATGACAGAAGCTAATTACTCCTATTAGTGTTAAAGAGAATTTTTCAATTTGCTGGCCTAACAAGGCATGCGATTTAAAGTTACCTCGAAGCGTAATCATATTACGTTGAGGACTGCTTTATGAGCATAACGCAGTTAGGGCAGCAAATTGGAAAATTCTACCACACATAAAAAAACACCCCCAGGCAAGGTGGGGGTGTTTTTTATACGCTTACCCGTTTTCTCTCAGGTAAGCTGGGAATCCAGCAAGGGGACCAACCTCACTGGAACTGTTACACAAAGCAATGGGTGCCAGACCCATAGGCCTGGCACCGAGGCCTTTTCATTAGGCGGAAGCAGTGTATAGCTCGGCCATTCTGTCTTCAGATGCTAAGCGTCTGAGTAATTCTTGAACTGCGTTTCGGCCAATTCCGTATTCTCTTGGGCCTTTAATTTCGATGCCCATTTCAGAAAGAGCTGAAATCATTGTTTCTCCGTGTAACGCGACCTTCTTACCAATCTTAATAACTCTTGGTTTAATCCAATCAATACCGTCTAACTGTTGTTTATCGTAGTTGACTTCATAAATACGTGATCTGTAATCCGCATTAATACGGCTGGTATCGACAGATTCGGCAGAAAGAATACTGATATTCACATTTGCATCTTCGCTAGCTAAGAAATTAACGTATGCTGGAACATTCACAGCTTCTTCAACCGTTACCTGATCTTTATATTCTGCTGGTATAGTGTAACGCAAGTATCTTGGTGCGTTTACAATAGCTAATTTATGACCCGTACTATCTGAAAAATACTGTTCATAAAAGGCTTCGCTTTCTAACGTATTCGCATCCACAAGACCTGAAGTAAAATCTAATACTTGAATAGAAGCTAGAGCTACCGGAAGCGCTTCGTCTGTTGGAGCGGCCTCAGCAATGATCTGATCGATTAATTCATCTAAAAGTTCTCCCAACACTTGTTTTTCAGGGCCACCCAATAAAAAGTTTAATTTTTCAACATCCGTTGTTCCTGAGAAATCTTGAACACTTCGAATAGCTTGTGCCAAAGACTCTACTTGAACAGAATCCAGAACAGGAACACGTCCCAAACTAGCACCTTCAGTGGGGGCCTCTCCTAAACTCCTACCTCTATAGTCGTCCCTCAACTTTGTCAAAACATCTACTATAGCTGGCGACAAATCAACCTGGGCAGGTCTCTTTCGTCTTGGTTTCCCTTTCTTTAATATTTGACCAATACTAGCTATATCTAAATCCTGATCAGCATCATCCGTAGGTTTATGAGTTAATCTCTCTACGGCTTCTACCACTTCATCTGGAACCACTCTTTCGTCAAGTAAGGCCTTCAATTGCCCCCGTAATAATTTCCTACGCTCTATTGTTCCACTTGTAGAGGGTGACTCTTTTACTGTTATTGTTAGTTCTGAAGCAGAAACTGCTGGTGCTTGCACAACATCAATCTCTTCAAATTCATCCTTTTCAACTATAAGAGGAACACCGGACTGAGAAGTGTATTGATCCACGGCTGCTTGATAACGACTTCTTAACGCCACCATCAAACTGGATAAAACAGTTTGGTCTGAAATTACTTGGAGCCACATATTAAGAGCCTGAATACCCGCTTCATATTCATCTTGTGTTTGTGGATAACCCTCTCTTAAATAGCTGGCTACAGAATTATGGATGCTAGCAGGCAATAACCCCTCATCCACTAAACGCTGAAGCTCGTCTGTTAATTCAGGCATAAAAGCATTTTCTAAATCAATTTGTAACGTAATTTCAGCAGGAGCTGGTACTGCAGTGGGCGGAGACACTATCTTGATAACAACAGGTTGTCCCGTTAATCGCTCTAATTCCGATTGATAACGGGCTCTTAATGCCAGAATAAGAAGCAATGCGTCTCCTTCGAGGCGCTTGCTGCCAATCCATATGTCCATTGCATGGATGGCTGATCGATATTTTTCCTCATCATCTGGAGGTAGCATTGTTAAATGACGGTTTATAGAAATCCCAATTAGTTTAGGAAGTACACCATTGTCATAAAAACGTCTTAGCTCTACTCTTAATTCCGCTACAGATGCTCCGACGAGATCAATTTGTAACCCCATATCAACAGGAACAACTTGAGGGGCAGTTGGTTGTTGCCTTAATTCATCTAATCCAGATTGATAACGTGCTCTTAATTCTTGAATAAGAAGTAACGCGTCTCCAGAAACACCGCTGATGATCCAGAGATCAATTCTTTTAATGACCTTAGCATAATCTTCTTCACTGCCTGGAAAACTCTCTTCTAAATGAGTGCTTACAGAGCTATTCAAGCTACCCGGCAATACATTATTGTCATAAAAACGTCTTAGCTCTGTTCTTAATTCTGCTACAGATGCTCCGACGAGATCAATTTGTAACCCCTGACCAACAGAAGCATCTGGCGCAGGGAGAAAACCTGCTACTTCATCCTCATCCTCATCGTCATCCTCATCGGGAAACAGAGGAGGAGCCTCTGTGCCCCACCAGCTAACAACAGGTTCCTCTTCAGGTTCTTGACCAATACCTAACATTTGTATTGCTTCAGCTTCTGTAAAAAGAGAACTAAGCTGATCTGTATAATGTACTATTAGAGCTTCTAACAAACTGTCCACTGCTGCGGGTAAATCGGGAAGGTTATTTAAATTTTGCAAATGTTCTAAAACATCTCCCAAAACTTCTGATCTTGCTTTTCTTAAATCAAAATCCGTACTATGATCATAAACTTCAACAATACCTTGGTCTAGATTAATTGCTTCGATAACAGGCGCAGAATCAAAGTTTGAAGAAGTTCTTGGTGTTCGGATAAGCAAATTAGCAATTCTTAGTGTTCGGATAAGCAAATTAGAAAAAGGAACTCCTGTAAATGGTTTTAATGTTTCGAAGTTTTCATTAACAGTTTCTTCAAATCTATTAAGAGGGCTTCGGCCCACTTCACCACCAATAGAATACATATCTGAAACATCTTCGGCGTCTGCTGGCGGCACATATGCATTAAGTGGAACGTACTCGCCTCCAACAACAACAAACCCAGGCATAGGTTCAAGTGCCACTCCCTGATCCGAATCACCAAAATCAAAGCTCATAGGCTCTTGTGGTGCAGCAGCATCAGGATCAACACCTGATTCAATATCATCAAAAGCTGATAAAAGTTCAGCCCCAAGACTTGGAGTACCTAGATCATCAGGGCTTTCACTAATACCCATAGCCTGATCTGAACCATCGTCCTCACTAATTCCCATAGCTAGATCAGAATCATCATACTCAGCAATACCCATGGCTCTATCGGAATCATCAACAGGCTGCGGCTGAACGGTTTGAGGCTCATCAGGAGGAGTTATATCATCAAGGCGCTCTCTAGGTTCTTCTAAGGCTTCGGTTCCGTCAGGTCTCCACAAATCAAAGTAACGTAAAATTCGTTCTTGTTCTTCACCCGTTAAATCAAAGGTTCTCAACTTTTTAGTAACATAATCATAACGATCCTGAAAGGTCATTGCAGCCCAACTTGGAAAAATAAATGGGAAATAACCACGACGCACACGACGTAAGACTAATTCGATGGCTTGTGTAAACTCAGTCGTGTAATCTTCTAGAGCATCTACAGGACTTCTACCCTGAACTCTTTTCTGCAACTTAGCTAATTCATGCTTCCAGATATTTTCTTCAACACGTTCTGCAGCAATGGTATCTCCTTCTGCTTTTTTATAAATATGTCCAGGTCCTAATTTTTCTGGAAATCGTAATTTCATTAAACTAATTAATGACTGCAAATAGGGATCACTGTTATAAAGCACTGTAAAATCCGATTGGTTTTTAATTTCTGGATTGTAGTAAGCATAATGATTTAATACCGTAGCTACTTTTTCTCGATAAGAGTATTTGAACCAATCCCCCCCTCTTAAAAAAGGAACTAAAAGTTCTGCTAAGTTCCTGATTGTAAATCCAGTCTCCAAAACCTTTTTACCTGAATCTAAACTAACAGCAAAAGTAAAAAGAAAAAACAAGCTAATCCCAGAAAGCAACCCAATCCATCCAGAAAATAAGATGGCTGCAAGAGCACCAAAAACAACAGACCCCATAAAAATATAAGCATACATAATAGGCATTGTCATTCTGACTTTTTCAACCAAAGAATTCAACGTTTTCGCCAACTCATAGGAGCGCATTTCCACTTCATTTTCTTCATTTGGAGCAAACTGGAATATCTCACTACGCACCATAACTTCTTGTGCTTTCTTTGTAATAACACCTACGGTGTCACCAAAGACTGTTCTCTCACCCGAAATACGTTTCTCGATATCTGCCTTTTTAGTATCAAAACCAGGCATTACAAATTCACTCACCAGCTCAATATCTAACAATTTAATCAATAATTTAGTCACCACTTCTTTTTCGACAACACCCATTCCATCAAACACACGATAGTAATCTATTGTTTTCTGTACAGTCTCTAATTTTTCGATATAACTTAGTTCATACCAATTCCTAAGAAAATGTCCGAAAAAGATATGCTTGTGCTTGAATTGTTTGGATAAAGCTAGCAAGGCTTGAGAAAAACGTTCTGAAACGGGTGTTGGTGACTGAACTTCGTCATCTCCAAGTCCCAAACGTCTTTGAGATAGATACCGATAAGACTGTTTTGCGCGCTCTACGATAGGAGCTCGGTCCAAGCCAAAAAGAGCAATATTTGTAGTCGCATTAATAGCAGACTCATATAATTCTCGTTGACGATAAACCTCTATCAAACTTTCTCTAACTTCGTCATCATCAATAGGTAACAATTCTCTTTTGATTGACTCAGGGAGGGTTTCTCCAAGACGCTCCAATAACTCATCAATCCTTTTTATTCTCGAATCAATTCCTCTTACGATTGCTGCTTCTATAGCTATCGGATCATTTCCTGCATCCTGTATGGCCGTCTCATCCCTAACGTCTCCTAACTCTACGGCTTCTGGATTTTGTTCAACATACTCCACTAAACTCTCTACCTCACTGGCAAGCGTTGTTGAGAAGTCAGGATTATCCTGTAGTTCAAATAGCGCTTTTTTGATATTCGCAATCTGTGGAGGTGTTTTAGAACGATCCAAAATATCTAAGTCCGCATGAAAATCACTTTGGATATCTAACTTCATCAGATCCACATAACGATCTACTACTATTCGTGCCTGTCTTCGAGCTTCTGTTACAGCTATCTCTGCAGTACGAATACGCGCTTCAAGAGTCAAGACATCTACCATATCTGTTATTTTTCCTTCTCTAAGACCCTTTAACTCTTTCTCTGCTTGTGTCACCTCTCTCATAAGATCATTAATACCATCCACATTATGAGCACGAATTGTTTGGAGCACAAATTTTAATTTCTGGTCATAGGTCGGAAATCTTAATTTCCAATCTTCTTCACGAACAGACAACTCTTTTAAAGCTTTCATTTTACTAATTCTTTTATGTAATTCGGCTCTCGGATTATCTAGTTTATATAATGGAATGCCAAACTCATTGGTTAAGGCACGTTCTAACATTTTTCTTCCGTTCATACTATAGTAAAGATCGATAATAATTTCATAACGTCTCAACTCCGATAACATCTGCCAACTATTAGCTCGATATCTATCTTTTAAAGCCCAACGTCGTTTTAACAATTGAAGCCCTGGATTATTTCCTGAGAACGACCCTCCTATTTGGGCCTGAAAATACTGTTTTGCTTCTTCATCTAAAAGATCCGTGTCTAAAGGTATCGTAGTTAAATGTCTTAAATACAGTTTTGCTTTTTCAGTTCCGGCAAGAACTTCTCTTTTCTTATAAACGGCTTTCTTAATATTTTCTGCTTCTTCTCTGATATCGTCTAAGCCTTCTATTTTCATTTCCGCTTCTCGATCACCAGACATACGTCGACTAACAACACCAACACCTGTTGCATCTGCTTTTAACTTTCTTTCTTCCTCTTTTCTCCAAAATTCAAATTGATCTACCTGTCGTAACAGAATATTTGTTCTAAAATAAGGGTCTAACTTCATCCGCAATCCATGAGTTCCTTTACGCACGGTCCAAAGTGCCACAAAAGAGGTAAACCCCCATGACCAAATAATAATAGGGGCCCCTTTCCAAGCCAATGCCGTATCTAATCCAAAAGCAGTTACTAATCCAATAATTCCAAAAGCTGAAAGGAAAGGACGATAACCCAACCACCACGGTGTTTGCAACGTTAAATCAGAAGCCCTTGATCGATGAACCAAATATAAACTAAATAAGAATAAAGCTAATCCCATGTACTTTATCACCACATAGTATCCAGGAAAGAATCCACCAAAAAAGAACCCTAACACCCAAATCGAAATACCGGTCACATAAACAAAACTAGCTAACGTTCTTAAAATTGGAGGTGTTTTTCCTATGGTTGTTTTCCAATAAGACTCCCCTTCTCTCTCTTTTTCTAAATTAAGAATAGCCACACGATCCCCAGCAAAAATCCAGGCGGGTTTAATCATTTTTTGAACAAATCGCACACCGCCTGCAGTTGCTTCATTAATATAAAACCCCCAACTCAGTAACATGGAAGTAGATAAAACTGTCTCCCAAATCATCATCAGAAAAGCCTTTAAAGACCATAAACCAAAACTAAATGGGTTAATATTAATCATTCTTCTCAATCGATTACTTGGGGCAAGAAACTTCGCTAAAATCTTTTTATCAATCCAGTCAATAATAATTCGATCATAAGCAAATTTAGGTAAGTAGAAAACAGCAATCACTGCTGCTCCGTAAGGAATAACATAACGTAATGTTCCCGTCATCATACTGGTTACAAAATGCGCGGGGCTATTTTCACCCACCAATCGCTCTCCAATTTGATCAATCATTTGAGGAATTACTTCAAATAATGCTTCTACGTAGGACTTATTTTCAAAAGCTCTTTCAATAGCTCTCTGTAGAGTAATGATATTCAGTTTGCTTACCTTAAAAAACTCGGCAATTTGCACCAGAAAATTTTGAGTGGTGAATGTCTCCATAATGGTACGAATATGATTCATTGCCTCTGGTATAAAATAGGCAAAAAGGGCATAAAGCAATCCTAAGAGAGCCGTAGTGATTACTGCTTTTCCAAAAAGGTCTCCTTTACGATCTTTCCACGCATAAACATCCAAAAATGGCGCCCATAAATTAATCCAAAGAAATTTAAGTATTCGATAAGCTACGTAAGCTAATCCAGCACCTAAGGCAATACCCCCTGCCCAAGAAAACACCAAACTTGTCAGTTGCAAAAAACCACCCATGGCTAACTCAAGACCTAAAATTTCAGCAAAAGAAGATAAAACAACAGGCATAAAACTAATCAGCAAGGACGCAGAACCCAAAAGTAATAAGAAGTTTCCAAAATTTTTCCATGGTCCAGCACTCCACACATTCCGGGTAAATACTTGGCCAATCTTGCCATAAACAAAGGCAGTCAATTTATATGCTATAGCCACGACAAGAGCCAATTTCACTACTTTAACCCAAGTTAACATCACCGAAGAACCAATTAATGGCAATGTGATGGGTAAGCCTATAACCAGCATTCCAACAAATATAATGCTTAATTGGAATAAATTAAATTTTAAAATTGGGACTAAAACCTTTAGAACTCGGTCCAGCTTCTCGTTTCCTGTTTTAGCCACATGAAATAAATTTTCACTCCATGAAACAAAAAATTTCGATACAAATAACATAATAAACATCAACCCACCAAACAACCAAGCAGAGATAATCGGATGAGCCGCTGTTAATAAACCAGGAATAATTAAGGCAGGAACACCTAAAAATAATAACCACACGATAAAAAATTGCATGCTAAAAATATTGGAAATCATGACAGCCATATAGTTACGCATACCCACACTTGTTTTATTATAATCATCTCCCAAGCGACGGAGAGTTTCTCCAGCTTCTTCCCAACTCTGATTATGAACATGATCTAAAGCTGAGTGCAGCAAGCTGTTTCTTTCAGCAAATTGTCTTATAGCTCCCTGAACATCCAAACGAATTAATTTAATAACAGCACCAATCCATGTATCAAAATAATGCAAGTAAATATCTCCAGGAATCCAACCTTGACCTCTAGCAATAAATTGAGGGAAATCACTGGGGTTGTCCCCAATAATCAATTCTTTTTTATCATCTGGAAGTCCGTGCCAAAGCCTAGCTAGCCCATGGAGTGATTCCCAATGGTCATGACAACGCGCAATAAATGGAACAGCCGTTTTTAACACCACATTGGCCATATATAGATTCATGGCAAAAGCCATTTTTCCGTAAGCAATGGCTTCTTTATAAATAGAGTCCTTTGCCCGTGCTACGTAACGAAGTGCATATTGAGCAAAACCCTGCAAACTCACATTTAGATTTTCATATCGATTAGAAATAGCAATTTCCCATTGTGCTAAAGACATTACAGGAAGAGGGTTTTCTTCTCTTTTTCTCTCAAACCGTCCAACAGTCGCTAATAAAGTTCTCTTTAAAAATTCTTCTTCAGGGTCTGTCTGAATCACATATTGAACTGATCTTGGTGGGAAAACTCTTTTTCCGTTCGAATCTAAAACAACACTGTTTTTACTCAAATCATAACGTAGATCACTTGGATCTGTAATAACTTCACGAATAGACCCTTCTGACTTCCAACTGCCTACATAACTAAAACCATAAGGAATATTTAAACTAAAATTAAAATTGGGTTTAATCTCAACATCACGATCTTCATTTAAGTGAATCAACATATCTAAAGAGTGTGCTTTTTCCGTCATATAACCTAAAACTCTGCGCCGTACTAAATTACCCGAACGGGTATCGACAACTAATTCCATAGCTGCTGCTTCTTCTCCAGGACCTGGTCGAGGCAACTGATCCACACTGAACTGCTCCGTGAAATGTTTTGTGCTCCATAAGTCCCCAACAGCATCAATCACAACACTGTCTTTTTTTAGAGCAACTTTACGTAAACTTCCATCTGTATTCCACTCCACATCATAATGGTCATCATTAGGATCAAAACCTTCAGGCAAGTTATCTAAATAAAGGATCATTTGTTCTTCGTAACGCGTTCTCCCCGCCTCATCTTTAACACGTACGAGTTGAACAGCATAATGCTCTCTCGTAAGCACATGCCTTCTTAAGTTGTAAACATCCGCTTCGTGGTCTCGTACAAAGGTTCCTTTTAAACCTAGAACAATGTCTTGATTAATGGCTATTTGCTTTTTACCAAACATACGTCCCCAAGCAGCTCTCTTCGTGTTACGATAATCCAAATAAACATTTTGAATGTACTGTGTGGGTCTTCCGTCCTCATCGACTTGTTGTTCTACACCCACTTTTCCTCGATCCATCAAAGACTCATCGCCCCAATGTCCTTCTTTAGCAATGGTCTCGGTATCTTTTACTTCCATACCCCGACCGTAGTAATCCCCCGTTAAATCATCACGCTCAAAGGTTCCTTTGCGCGCAACAATAAATTCTTCATTTAATATAATAGTTCCTGTCTCTTTTAGCTCATAAAGAACATAAAAAAGCCCGTTTCGTTGAATTTCAAACTCCCCTTCTTTTAATGTTCTATCCAGAGATGGGACGTAAAGACTACCGTCATCTGGATCAGGGAAATATTCTGCAAGTCTAGCAATTTCTGTTCGCTCCACTTCTCTCGTATAAGCGCCCGTCTCTTCTTCAGAATAAATTTTTTCGTAAAGAATACCCGTATCACCAATTCTATATTCCCCAGGCTCTAAGGTCCTACCTGTTTCACGAATAAAAGCATACCCTCCTAAATGAATGCTATATCCTCCAGCCTCAGCCAGCTGTTTCTCTTCTATTTTATTTGGCGTTGTAATCACATTAACCAGAACTAAGGAGCCGTCATCTAAGATAAGGTAATTTCCTTTAGAAATTTCCATACCTGTTTTACTGATCACTACTCGTTTATTCGCCCAACCCTTTTGTTTATACTCTCCAGGACCCGCCACAATATTTCGGACAACTAATGTTCCTATCTCTAACCCAGTCTGTTGAGCCAAACGCTCATCAATTTCAATATATGCTTCCTCTGGAAGAAGATTAGATAATAAATCCCCCTCTTCACTAACAGAAAGCTGTTTAGACGTTCCTAATAATTGGGTTAACTCAGGTCTTCCTGATCGAATAAATTCATAATGTTCATCAAGTCCAACAGAGGGACTTCCTGAAATCCGATCTTTCCACTCTTCGATAGCTGCTTCATTAAAACTTCCATTTGAAACATGAAACGCTAACCCTCGTAAGGTACTGTCAACATCTTCAACTTCTTCTTCTTTAAAAGTATTATTCCCCAGTAAATGGAGAGTACGGACCGTTAAAGTACCGTCTCGATTTAAAATTAATTTGTATCGCTTTGTTAGTCCATCCTCTCGAATGGAAAGAAAAATCACTTTTTTCCAGAATCCCGTATTCAAATCAGGGTCTCCAATATCTGCTCGACTACGGTCTAAATTAGATGGATGGGCAATACCATATTTACCCCTTAAATCACTAGGAGAAACAGGCTCATCTCCTAAGCGATAAATCCACTCCGTGTCATCTGCCTTAGCCATCAAATTTTTAGCCGCTTCTTTTCCTGCTTTTGTATTATTAAACTGAGAACGATCAATGTTAAATCTTTGTTTTAAATCTTCAGAAGATATCTCCACATCCGAACTCTGCCCCGCAGCATTGTAAATACGCTCCTGAATAACTAAAAGTCCATCGCTATCTCGGCTTAACACCAACACACCTTGCTCCCGAGGTAAAATCAAAATATCCTTTTCTTTTACTTCCCGGATATCCCACTGACCACTGTCCGAAACTTTAGCCACTAAACGAGATCTCTCCACAAAAGTATCAAAATTTCTAGGATTTAAGTAACGCATTTTATGCGTTGGATAATATCGTCCCTCAACACCCACATGCCATGGGTTATAGGAGCCATCTTCAGCCATTCCATATTCTTTTTCAATTTGCTTCGCACTTTTCCACTTCGAGCGATCTACACTCTCAACAGGAATCATATATTCTAAATTCCTTACCTCTGCTAAATCTAACCCGGGCACCTTCGACTCTAAGTAGGTTTGCTGTACGTCATCCACACCAATATTATCAATGGATCCTACAGCTCTACCATTCGCATCAACAATGAGCCCATCTTTTCTAATTAAAAATACTTCAGGTTCGTGTTCTGTAGGGTTAATTACTTTTCCATCCTGAACAATTTTTTGAACAATAATACGGGTCTGAAAATCCATTCTAAGAGCAGGAAGAGGTCTTCCTTTATACTCAATACGCGTATTCTCTCCTATTTTCTCTCTAAGGTAGCCATGGTCATCCATAATCCACTCTTCACCCTCAATCACTAATTTTCCTTTATCATCATAAATATGACCTCCTGTTGTCATCTTAAATTGCTTCACTGGATAATCATCGTCAGGATCAATAGGTCTTAATGTAATATTGTCATCAAAACTAACATCTAATAATTCTAAAGGTGTCTTCTCTCGATAACGATGTTTCTTTCCCCTCTCTTCTGTTGGAGGATAAAGCGTTATATTAATTTGCTCACGCACATAACCCTGTTGGTCAGGATTCACAAGCGCAATGTAAGAAATATAATCTTCATCTGGAAGTAATTGTTTACGATGACTGGTAGATGCGTATTTTGGATCATGCTCATAAAGCACCGAATCCGGATCATTTCTGTATTCTTCTTTTAAGAATTCCTCTACTTTTTTGTGATCAGTGAAAAAGCTAGGTTCTTTTTGGGCCATTCTTCGGGCAACATCTCTTCGGATACGTACTTGGTGACGAAGGTCACTCTGCTTTGTCAAATAAACATTATGATAATTAATTTTGCTCGTCAACCATCCCATAACTTGCTGATAAGCTAACCACTTGGTGAAGTGAATACCCAATCGATTACTGACATTTGTCTTATGTTTCGAGCGGAAAGACATCATGACGCGATCTTTACCAAAATAGCGACGTCCCATTAATAAATTAAACATATCAAACATAACATCTTTCACAACAAGCGGCGCACCAATCTCAGGATCAGCAGACTCCCGATGGTCATGGGCAAAATGATAAGTAATTTGATCTCTCGTATCAAAGTTTCCAAAACGATCCGTCGGAAAATTATTCCAATAACTTCTCCAAACAATACCAGCATGCCCCCCCACGATATTTTCAACACCTGTGATAACAGATTGTAAGAAGAAAACTGTTTTTTGACTCGGATCAATTCTCTTACCCACATTCTCTAACATAGGATCTTCCTTCCACTCATCCGGAATAGAATAAGCTAAAAACTGAAGAAGGGTCCCCACCAATAATAACCAAACAATAAAAGTCATCGCCGGCATACCAAAAAATAAAGTCGAAGCAAAATAATAAGAAAGGCTATATTGTGAACTATATAAAGCAACGATTCCTAAATAAGTAATAATGGTAGAAGCCACCATAACTGAAACAGCCGCAGCATTATTAAAATACATTTTAAGTACGAAATAAGCCTGTAAGAGCAATAATTCTGAAATTCCTCTGTTTAAAAATTTGTACAATACCGTAGCGAAAGCTGCTGCAAATAGATTCGTGTTTTGTCCTGAAATGGTAACCATAGAATAAAGGGTGGTCACAATACCCGTTAACATAAGTTCAATGGCAAAAGTAACAAGAGCATTTAAACTTTGCACTCGGAAATTAGCAAATTGCCTACTCATTACCCGAAGCCAATCGGGAGAGGTTAAATTAGTGATCCAAGACCCTAGTTTGACAGTGAGATAAAGAGCTAAAATACCCAAAGGAATACTAACAGCCGTAATAACAGCAAATAACGGAATGGCAGCGCCGATCACAAACGGAAGGGTCATCAGAAAAACGGTTAACGATTGAATACCGATAAAAGCAGTCCATACAAGCCCCGGAACAAGAAACCACCAAGTTATTATTGGCGTAATCGTTTTAACTGCCCATTGCCAAACACTTAAATCCTTATCATCAAGGTCATAAACACTTTTTGTGATGGGCTTGGTAAAGATCTGAATAAACTCAGAACCGCTAATCACCACAAAATCAAGAAAGGCTTTAAATAAAGAATAAAAGATATAGGTAAAAGCTGCGGAAGCAACTAAAGGAGTCACAAAGGTCCAACCTAAAAACCCAATACTTAAACCTACGAAAGCTCCCACAATCACAAAAATGGCTGAAGTCCAATTAAATAAAAACTTCACAAACGAAGTGTCTGTAAAATAAGTATGAATAGTTCCTTTGTAGAAAAATTGTAGGAACGTATAAAGCCCAAAAGCAGCCAACGCTCCATATTGAAGCCCTTGCGCTGCTATCTGTGGGCCAAACTCATGTAAATAACCAAAGGTGAGTTGTTCTGAGTGAGAAAAGATAGATGCAAAGCTAAAGAAAACACCTAATAACGTAGTTAGATGAACAGCCCCAATAATTGTTCTGAATGTTCTTAATACTTCTCCACCCGTCCAAGAAACTAATAATTTACGTGCTGCTGGCAACAAGTCCCCTAGAAAAGTCCAATCTTTTCCTGTGAACAATACTGCTTCTGTCTCTCTAAGCTCTTCATCCGGTTTTAATTCAAAACGATATTTCTCAGAAACATTATATTTGTCAGCAATTTGATTCCATAAGTACATCAATCCTTTAAAACCCTTACCAAAAATAAATTTTACAACAAAAGCAAATCCGGCTCGAACAACACCAATGGTAGCCCCTAATTTAATACCGTAGAGGATAACACCCCCAAACATTCTGAGCACGGGCCCAACAATTTCAACCCGCTGAATAGACTCTATAATCGTAAAAGGAGAATCAAATTTAATGGAACCAATAGATCTCATCACAGAAGGAAAATCAGCGCTCTTAACCGCATCGATTAAACCACCCTGGTAGATGAGTTGATTAAAACCTAACCAGTTATTATCTAAAGTAAAATAAGAAAGAAGACCCACACCAATTAATGCACCTATCGTCCGGAGAAACCAATTAACCTTCTTCCAAGAACTTTCGATAAAACCAATAACTTTTTGAGCTTCTTCCATACTTTGCTGAACTTCGTCTTCTTCGGGTGGCGCTCTGTCTTGTTCTTCTCCCATAGACCGGCCTTCAACGCGTTCTTCTCCCAAACTTCGACCACGAACAGGTTGTATATTTAAAGGATTAATTTTTGTTTGTAATAGGGCTCCTAAATCTTCAGAAACATTGGGGTTTTCACTTCCCACGTAGGCACGTAAACCATTCAAATAACTTGCTTGGGAATGTTGTGCTGATAAACCCAATAAAGACATTCCGACGTTAACTGAAAAACGCCAACCCGTCGTTCCTCCTTGGTGATCCACAGCATCCGTAAATCCTAAAGGGCCAACTATATGTGGATTTGTTAACAAACGTTGAAACTGCCTTAATCCGAGTTCAGGATTAATAGACACAATTAATGCAGCAGCAGCAGGAGACGCCGTGCTTGGATTTGCCATTCGACGATTACCAAAATCAACACTTTCAGAAGCCAACCCTGGAATCCCTCGAATCCCATAAAGACCTTGTCTGCCTGCAACTCGAATATTATAACCTTGTCTTAACTCCGTTCCTTGAGGGGACCCTGGCTGAGCACCATCTAACATTCCAGCAGGAAGCCCAGAAAATAAAGCATATTGCTCTGCAGCTAAAGAGTAATTCCATTGAGAATTATGAAAACCGGGAGCCCCTAACTGATTCGCATTAATCCATAAATTAGGTTGTAAATGCTGTAAGGTCGTTCCCCACATGGTTTGAATCATGGTATTAACCGTTTCTTCTTGCCCTGAAACATTTGTTCGGGTTTGACTAATAGCTTGTAGCGGCATATTATTCCAAACTGCCTGCCAACGGCTAGCACTAGCTCCATATCCATATAATTGGACTAACGTCGGAACAATGGCTGCATGCTCATCAGAGGCAGAAGAAATCCAATAAAAGGAACCTTTGGCACTAACACCACTTTCACTCGTCGTGCTCATGACCCCTCTAAGAAGTAATCGTTCGGGCTGACCTTCTCTAGTCTCATTAAAATCTTGTATCATAAATTCATAACCTTCACGTTGAGCAGTAATCAAAGCTCTTACCTTGCGGCCTAACTCAGAATCCCTGTTACTCAAACTTCCATAAACACCCAGTAAACCCATCGTTAAAATTCCGTTATCCACTAAAGATACTTCTTGGTTCATATTGGTAACCGCATCTCCTTCAAGATTTAACCAAGGAAATAAACCCCTCCAACGAGGGGTACTACTATTGGACAATGTATTAATTGATCTTTCTAAATAAGTTCCTGCTTGTTCTTGGGAAAGCCCTTCAACAGTCACGGTACCATTAGATACTAACGCCATAAAGTGAACGTAAACACCAATATCGGAGGGTGAAGAATAAGGCGTTTGACCGGCCTCGTGATGGGGCGCTCCTGTGGAGTCCACAAAAAGTTTGTTGTAAGGAAGTCCTGTTTGCGGATGAATTCCTCCATTCGTCAAAAATTGAGCAAATTCATTAAGCAATGCTTGGCGTGCTGCAGCCCGACCTGTATTTGTAGCTAAATTAGTATTAGAAAGGGCAGCCCTTAATCGGTCATAACGGGTTCGAATATTAGAAGCTGACTGTACTTGAGCCTGAGGCAATATGTAAGAATCGACAATAGTCTGATCCGCCCCACTCAGTCCTGATCTAAAAGAACTTCCTCGTTGAGTGTAATCAATCATCATTGCTAATTCTCGATCAAATCGTGCTTGAGCTTCTCTTCTACTAATAAAGATACTCATCAGCCCTAAATCTTCTCTTCTCCCTGCATCAATTCGATTCACAAGACGTTTGGCATTTTCAAAAATAGCATTAAAATTAGAAATAGAAGAACGTCGACCAAAACCAAAATAAGATCTTGGATTCAGATAAACAGTTCCTCTTTTTACACCATTGTTCCCTGTCGTAACAACAACACGGTTTTCTCCTGTCGTACTCACTACTGAAATATTCTCCGCTCGAACATCTTGTCTTAGTAATTGTTCTCTTAGTGGCTCAAGAGCTTGCTCATAATCTGTTCCTTGATCAAGTAGAACAATCAGTACCCGCGGATTAATATAAACATTATTGCGACGTCCCTGTTCAATAATCTCAGCAGCTCTATCCAACAGTTGTAAGGTAACGTCCACGCGAGGGTGACGCACATAAGGAGCTCTGTTATAACCCGAAATCAAATGGTCCACCAATTGATGGAAAAGATCTGGTTCCACATGAAGACCTACTCGACTTAATTTTACATTCAATTCATCTCGTAAGAAAATCCGCCTTCTCTCTAAACTTTCTCGATTCCACCCTTCATCGTAATGGCGTTTCTCAGAGCTAATAGCTTCGTCACTCATATCTCCAACAGTTGCATTAAGAATTGTTTGTAGTCCAATCTTATTATTAGCCCCCAAACGCTCATCCACAGAAACTAAAGTTTTTAATAAATTCCATGCTTCCGTTCGTCTATCCGCTGCTGCGCCAACCCCTTCTAAGCTAATTTGACGTTGATAAAGAACATTTTGATAACGATCATTGGTTTGATCCAATAAGAAAACCAACATGGCCAAAGGGATTCTTCTAGAATTCATATGAGAACGTATCTGTTCAACAATAGTAGTAAACGTATTAGGTGAATCGCTTTGTAAATCAATAAATTTACTTCTAACATCCAGAAGAGCAGCATCACCTCTTAACCGTTGCTCGTCTGTTGGAGTTCTTAGCGTCGTTAAAACACTAACTATGTCATCATTCGAAATTGTTGTATGCGCATAATCTTCTGCTCGGTGTCTTCCAATATTAACCTGATAAATAGCATCATAAACACGCAATACTTGATTTGCTGAAATTTCCACATCACTGCCAAACCGTAATTGAAGAGCCCTCTTTAACTCCAAAGCATCATTCTTAATGCGGTTAAATATGGTCGAATTCACATTAACACTACCATCCGCATTAACCGAATAACTAAAAACACCCTGGCGTAAAAATTGCCCAGCTAAACCTTCTGCTTCATTCGCATTTCTTAAATCTGTATCTCGATTAACTCCAGCAGCCTCAAAAATGCCTAACTCTCGATATCCTTGTAAAATAGCATCCCGAACCCCTAAGCGAGCCTTAATATAAGTAATAGATTCCCCATCCCTCAGCAAACTAACATAAGATCTTCTTCTAGAAACTTCATCAGGCGTTAAATTAGCATTCACATCTGTTTTACCAAAAATTTCAACAGTCACTTGATTAGGATAAACAAATAAAAACCGAAGGGCATCATCTGCAGAGAAACCCGCTGTAACCATTAAATTTAAAGCTTGAGCTGTATCGGTTGCTGAAATTTCATCTTCATCAAAATAACGCATTCTTTCAATTGCTGCATGGATAGCTACTCGTTCTGGAACATTAGGAGGTCTAAGGTTAGTAATTGTAAAAGACAAGATCATTCTTTGCTCTAATGCTTGCAACCGGGCGTTTTCTGCTATATGAATTCCATGAATTGCAGCCCTTAACTGACCCACATTTGTTTGAACAAAGCCGGGCATACGATTAAAATAAGCTTCTCTACTTTCACCATCGATAGCACCAAAAATGACCTCCGCGGTAGAACTACGTGCTCGAGAAAAACGATCAATGGATAAACGACGCTTCTCAGCATCCACTGCTTCTCGTTGAGCTCTAAATAGGGCCCCATTTTCTAAAATAATACGATTGTAATCATTTTGATTCCAATCAAAAGCTCTTCTTAAAATTAAATTAACCGCCTGCGGATCAAAAGTTTCTAAGGCTAAATGCAAATCTCTATTTTGATAATTTTCATGCCTAAAAAGAGTAGGCATCAACCAACTCGTTAATGTGCTGCGAGCACCTCCAGCCAACTCCACTAATTCTAAAACACGACCATGTGCTTCTGATTCTGAATACCCTCTCTGCTGCAAAGCTCTCACCAAATTATTTCGAATAGCGTCAAACGATGAAACCGTACCTGTAGGTAATGCATATCCCCATTCAAAAAAGAGTCGGGCATCAAACTCAGATTTTCGCTCCACATTATTGCCCAATCCTTTGTAAGCAAGCTTTGTTGCAAATACGGAGGTAAATGCTTCAGATAACCACCACTGCTTTGGATCAAAATCTCGGGCCCAAGGAAGTTGAATATCCACTCGTGCTTTACGCAATTCCTCAATAACAGTGTACATTAATTGAGGGAAAGGCAAGTACCGGCCCGTTGTTCTAAAGGATAGAATTTGAACCTGCCGCGCATCTTTAAAAAACTCTTCAACATAATGCTCTGGAGTAAAGGGGTTATCTGAACTCCTGCTTTTTTCTGATTCTCTAAATGCTAAATCCACCAAACCTCGACGTTCTCCCTGAGTCATAAACGTTGGCATAGGACTTCCCTGGTTCACAAAATCCCTATTACTAGCTAATCCTTCGCGAATCACTCCATGGGCCATTGTTTGAAAGAAAAGAATCTTTCGTTCTAAGCGAATACGTTCATAGATATGCGCAAGCGATGTGTTAATTCGAATTCTTCTCATTTGCTCAATCGTAATTGTTCCATTGTTAGCAGCACGAAAGGCATCCATTTCCTGTCTAATCTTTCTACTCAGTTCAAAATCACGCAACGTGGATTCTACGTAATAACCAATCTCACCATCACTCACAAATTCTCTTAAACGACTAACAATAATTTGATTTTGAAGTGCTTGAATACGTAAACCATCTTGTACTGCCACCGAAGAGGCGACTTCTGCTCGCTGTCCTAAACCATCAAGAGCATTAAAGGTATATCCATGACTTAAATAATTGTTCATTTCATACACTCGATAGAAAAAGAATAAATCTTTTAACTGTCGATTTGCTTCCGTTCGAATTGGTTCTAAATTACTCGCTAACTGTGTTTGAAATTGGCTTAGTAAATGGCTTGCCGAAGATGAAGCATTAATATTAGCCTGAGTAGGATTAGCAATACCATATCGAGTAGCGATAATAGATCGCAATAACTGATCGCGCTGGGCCGTATCAGCATATAAATTATCAAATAAATTATAAACATCCTGTCTCTCAGATGTTATACGCTCAGACGTTGTTGTCCCTCTTCGAGCAATCTCTTCGGGACGCATATCCGAATAAATATCTTCAACAACCAAATTACTAGATAAGTATAAGAATTGGCCAGTCAATAGAAGTCGGTTATGCTGATTTGCAGCTCCCAAATCTAATTGTGTGCGCAAGCGATTAACCACTAAGGTTACCGAGTCTTCTGAGGCGTGCCCTCTTCTCAACAAAGCTGTTTGTCGACGCAAGAAACTTTCCTTTAAATAATCATACTGACTTGTGATTAAGTTCGTTAAAAAACGTCCAGCATCCACAGGGTCATCATTGCGTAACATAGCTCGAATAGATGTTGTTAATACAAAATTGTCCTGTAAATCCCTCCAATTCAATTGATAATTTTCTCCATATAAGTTGCGTAAATAGGGAAGTTGTATCGCAGGCAACATAAAATTAAAGTAAATTTCCGCGTAAAAACTAGCTTGTTCTGCAGGCAGAAAACGTCTTTGAGCTACTAAAGCAATATAACGTCTTTCTTCCTCTAATGCTTCTTCCAAACCTCTAAATTCTCGTAATTGAGATAGGCGTAACCGACTTTCCAAATCACTAATTGCTGTTAAACGAAAACGTCTTAAGTCGAGTTCTCGAGCCACTTCTTCTTGTTGCAATAATTGAATTTGTTGAACAATACTAATCAGAGAACCAATGCTCTTCAACGCCAGTTGGCGAGATTCCTCTGTACTTAACGCCTGGGTAATCGCAGCTAAATTATCACCATCCCCATACTTGTCAACTAATGACTGATATTCTGTGTTTAATTCTGTAACCAATTGTTGAAAACGTTCTCGATTACGAACAACACCCCCTCTTCTCTCATTTATCCTCATCTGCTCCAAAACACCATTTAAACCAACTTCAGCAGGCCTATTTCCTTCAACAGGTCTTCCATTAATTAATTCTCGAATAACGGATGCCATTGCTCTCCAATCATCATTCACATCTTCAGGCCTTACTTCAACAACAGCTTCTTGTGTATTTCTGAGTAAAATATCCGAGCTCATTTTTGCACGCTCAAACTTATTAAACAATTGAGTCCATTGAAACTGAGGACTCAAGACATCTTGAGCTACATTATTCCACTGAAACAAACCAGAAAGCAAGCGACGATCATTTCTCATCAAATCTCTTAATCGCTCTGCGTCCGTATCACTCATATCTGCAAAATTAATATTATTTAAGCGTTCGTCGAGCAAAGTACTCAAAAACTGCGTCAAACGATTCCCATCCGCACGAACAGGATTTCCGCTATTCGGATTCTGAATTTCATCAATTGCTTCAAAAGATAAAGCCTCAGCTCGTGACATATCCCGATAAATTGCTTCCATCGAAATTAAACGGTATCGTTCATCTGATTTAATTTCAATTAATGTCAATGCACGAACTCGGCCTAACTCACCCGCCCCAGCAGGTTCTGTTGAAAGAATATCGCGTCGGATAAGCAAAGCAATATACTGATCTTTATTTAAAGCATTTAACTCTTCAATGCGCATAATGACAAAACGAGGTTCTTCTTTAAGACGGGTTTCCCATTGTTCTAATTCCCCATAATCTAAAGGTCGATACACACGAACAGCAAGCCGTTGAATTTCTCGTTGTAAGTTCATGGAATCCGTAGCTTGTCGAACAAAATTACTACCTAATTGAACAATCTGACCAGGCGTTAAACTTCCCCAACGTTGGATCAAAGCATTTACGGTACTACTTAAAACACCGGAGAAATAATTATAATATTCTAAATCGACATCCTCTCTTATTTGATATCGAGGATCCGCCATCAATTCTGGAACTGTTTTTCCGTCTAAAGTAACACGAACCGCTAAAGAAATTCTCTCCTGAGCTACTAAGACATCCAAATATTCGGCTGTTGTCATCTCACTAACCAATTTAGGAAGATAATAACGACTACCCCGGCCATAAACCATTTCATCTAATAACGTCTCTTGAATCGTATAACGAGAATCTGCGCTGAGACGTTCCACACTCCAATTTCGAAGACCTTCTACTTCACGTTCATAGATACGGCCCGTTCGAACTAAAATAGCTAAATATTCTTCCGTGGTTAATAGATTTACGTTCACCCGATGACGATTCGCTTGAATAATACCTCTCCCCTCCAATTCCCGAACTAAATCATATTGCATTCGATCTCGATAATTTTGAACCCATAAATGGCGCAACCATTGAGAGCGTCGAATATCCACATTCCCCACAGAAATCTGAAAACGCACAAAACGTTTCATCGTAAACACATTTCGGATCACTTCTTCATTTAAAGGAATACGTCCCCGATCCCCTTGCTTTTGATAACGTAAGAATTCAGCTTGTCCTGAAGCTTCTGCTTCACGCCAAACAAGCGCAAACTGTTGTTGTGCTTGTTGCGTGAATCGAGCAACCAGCGCATCTTTTTCTGCTGCTGGTAAATCATCCACCACATAACCCGTCTGCTCATAATGTTGTTGTTTTAATTCATTGACGGTAAACTCCATATAACGGTTCCGTGACACAATAAATCGTTCAAACTCTAGAGCATAAACCATTCGCTCAGCACGTTCAAACCGAGCTGAGTCCACATAAGTTTGTTTTGTTAAGTAACCCAGACGTTCCATCTCTGTTAGCTGTGCTAATGTTTCTGCATAACGAGCATTTTGATAATCGGTCAAGTTACCAGAGGACAGAGCCGCTTCAACAGCCGTATTCACCGGAGTTACTCTTAAATACATCTCTCGATACTCGAGCATATTCATTAATCGAGCAATCCGTTGTTCCGGAGTCAAACCCCGTAACTCAGCAAATCGATCTAATAACGGTTTCAACATCGCTTCTTGTCCTATAGGAACATTTGGCTCATGCAACTCAACCTCTGTTTTAATCATATGAACCAATCTTCCCCAAACAGGAATCCACTGCCGCTGAGATGTTTCTCTGGTTACCGCATTATTTGAGAACATTCCCGTCAGTAATGTTTGCAATTTATCTCTTAAAGATTCGGTTGGTCCTAACAATCCTAATCGGCGGTAATAATTCTGAATGACTTGATATTGAGCATCATTCGTCAATAGTTGAGTAATATAGGTAACACGATTAGCCGTTTCGCTATACCCTTCTCTAAATCGTTCAAAGGTGAACTGTTGTAAAAAGGCTAATTCACTGGAATTGTAAGGATCAAATCTTCGGGTTGGGTCTTGAAACAAAACTTGCAGCAAACGCTCCACCTGAGCTTTGTTTTCATTAAACATAGTTAACATTCTGCGTTGTTCTGCAGGCGTAAAATTATTCCGTCTAAAATATTCACTCATGGATTGAACCAAACCAATTTCTCTAGGTTGAGTTAAATCAATCGGATGTCCTACCAATTGCTGAATACCCGGAATAACAACTGTCATTCGTTGGAATAAATCTCCTAAGTATCGGGAAATAACTCCATAAACCGCTCGGCTACGATTTCGGATATTTTCATGATATTGATCTGGCGTGATTCTACCTGTTTCTAATGCTTGAATTTGTGTTACCACATAAGCTTCTAATTCTTCAATCTGAGGTCGAATGCTGGCATGCGCAGGATCCTGCAATAAATTAGCTGTGGTATAACGAATCCAATAATCAGCCACACCCGTCTGAACACCTGTTCTTAACCCCTGAAGAATATCAGCTCGCTTATTCGCTAAATCAGTGCGTTGAGCTTGTTGACCTCGAAGCAGCCTAACTCTTTCACTTTGAATTCTAGAAATTCTTCCCTCTAGCCTTGTAAACTCTTCAGTCCACTCTCTTTGATTTCGCTCATATAGCCGGAGGGCCCTTTCAGTGAGAACTCCTTGTCGTCGCGCTAAACTTACTAATCTGAATTGCATTCTTAAATCACGAGTCATTAAATCATTAAATCTCCTATACTCTGCTCTTATTTCTGCCATCTTTTCACCATAAGAAAGAGAATTATCTAATTGAGCTCTAGGAGTTAGCACACCTGTTCTAATAAAACGATGCGATTGAATCAAACCAGCAATATCATCATATAAACGAGCCATTTGTCTTTGTTGAGTAACCGTATTAACAGCTTGATCTAACGCCTGAATCTCCCGATCAATTGCACGGAGTTGTCCAGAACCTGGTAAATTCGAGATATAGTCATCGGTTAAAAACGTAAAATTTTGATATAGACTTCTAAAATTAGCTTGAGCATCATCAAATAGATTGGCTTGAAAGAGTACTCGTAACTGATAACGCGCAAACGCTAAGTCACTAGAACCTGCTGTACGGGCTTGAAGACGTCGATCTACTTCACGACTCAACAACAGACCTCTATCTTCAGTATCTCCAAATAAACGAAGCATACGGCCATGCAGTTCGGGTCGAACAATAGGTAAAATAGGGGTTAATAAATGACGTAAACGCAACATTGCCCGCAAACGCTCATCATCATCCAATTCAAAAAATGCTTTTACATCAATATCCGCATCTATTTCTCTAACCCAACGTCTGAGTGCCGTTATCCTGGTGCTGGCTTCTGCCCACTGTGTTCTAAATTCAGCGGCGTCTGGATAAAGTGTTCTAAGCTGCTCCTGAACTAACGTTTCTAAAGAACGTGCAGCCCTACCCTCTCGCTGAGCTGCTTGTATTTCATGAATTTCCATCAACACATAACGGAAAGAAAAAGCATCCTGTGTCATTCTCTGGACAATTTGAGTTCTGCGTTGTGTAATCGGTTGAAGTCTCTCAGCCACTAAACTATCTAAACGTGCTTGTTGTTTCTGTGTACTTCGAGTATAAATATCATTTGAAAATGGGGTCAGCCCTGCATTAGCTCGATCTACTTCTTCCTCCGTTCCTTCCATAGGAATGACAGTTGGTAGAACAACCAACCTCTCATCAATCCGCTGCCTATTTCTCTCATTAATTGCTTGAATTTCTGCACGAAGCTGAACAATGTTGTCCGGCTCGGTCAATAACTCCTGAATATTTACCGGTTCATTCGAAAGCTCCATATCACTATAGAAATTAGCAATACCTAAAATACGTAAATCAATCATCCTATCTACGGGACTCGCTCTAAATTCATCAAAAAACCGTTCGCGAAGAGCTAGATTAGAAAACAATCCATCAAAATGACGATCCCAACCAATACCAAAAGAACGTAAATCTCTATCTGCTTGGTTAATACCAAAAATTCTAACCACCATAGGATAGTATCGAATCAACTGATCCATCTTTCGTAACATTTGAGATTGGTCTAATTGATGTCCCAAACGAAAACGCTCAAAAAACACTAATCCATCCCCTATGGTTATTGCATTTTGACTTTCAGTGCTTCTATCATAAGGACTTCCCGTAATCGCTTCCACCAACAGAACCACTTTGTCTCTCAACTGAGTTCGATACTCAGTGTCTTGATCCGCAATAAATGCCGCCTCATCCTGGTGTTGAACAACTCGTGGAGGTTGACTACTGGCTTGTTGAATTTTTTCTCTTAAAATATCATCCCCTGCACTGCGTTGAATTCTTGTTCTCTGTCGCTCAATAGTTTGATTTAATCGATCACTTCTTAACTCAATCTCAGCAGCCACATAACTTCTTTCATTCTCAGTTAAAGGCATAAGCCGTTGGATAAAATCTAATGTTCTTTGTGTTTGAGCCTCATCAATTTCAGGAATTCGAACAGGGTCAAAAGGAGGGTTGTCCGTAGCACTCAGAAGTATACCTGGAAGGCGCTGTAACCAAGTTAAATTAATATAAAGGTTAAGCAAATTCGTTCTTAAACGTAAGGATACATAACCATTGGTATTAAAATTCGTATCCGCATTCAATAAATTAAGAACCGTTTGGTTTTGGGTATTAACCCCCTCTTCCAAACTACCCACATAACGAAGAATTTCATGATTGAGCTGAGCAGAAACATGCGCATTTAAAGCACTCTCATAGGCTGTCTGAGAAGCTGCTGTAGGGATATTATTTTCTTCAATTTCTCTTCTTACTTGAAGCTGAGCAGCATGAATACGTCTTCGCTCCAACTGAATACGGCGTAACTCATCCGAAGCTAAAACGAATATCGATGACTCTGCAGAAGGGGCTGTATCTGCCACAGCTGTTGTGGATACATTCAACCAAGCTTGTATCGTTGCTCTAATCGTTGCTCGACGTGCACGTCTAGTTGTCGCTGCTGTGTCTGAAGAGTCAGACTCTAATTCCACCAACCTTCTGTCTACAGATTCTAAAAGATATCGAGCATGCGCTTCTAGAAGAGCTTTTGATCGACTATAACGTGTTCGATATTCATCTCTGGCTGTAGTTGCCCGAGAATACGCAGCAAATGCTCGATTTAATTGTCCAAAAGAAATCTGACCGTTCTGATACTGAGTTACCGCCCGCGTGTAATTTTCAAATGTTTGTGAAATTTCTACATTCATATTTCCATATTGAGTAAAAGCATATTCCCGTTCACGAAGCAAACGACCTAGGGTCCAGGCTGTGCGTAACTGAGCAATTCTTCGAGCACTGGCTCCTGCCTCTAATTGTGCTATTCTTTCTTCCAACTCCACTCTACTTTGTCCTCGATAACCGTTCCATAAATTAAGTCTTATTTCTGCACTCACATTAGGAATAAACGCTAGAAAAGCTTGAACAGAAACTTGAGGCGCGTGCGCTTGTATCCAAGCAAGTGTGGCTCGAGCTCCTCCGGCTGCTTGAATCGCATCCAAACGTCTTAACTCTGGAATATCTTCGGCAATTTCATTAATACCAAAAGGATCATTGATGTTTACAGGAACCACATCTGTTGTATTAGGATCTAATCCAAAATTGATACTTAAACTTCGATCGAGTAACTCAGAACTGGTGCTGCTTACGGGTAAGTGCTGGTTTAAATAAGCATAACGAGCCGATGCTGCATCTTTTAATCTTCTAATTTCTTGAAGGGCCGTAGTCGCTCTATTCAAATTTGCTCGCGCTCCGTCCAGACCCAACATATCCGTACTATCACTTCCCTTAGCTCGGACCAAAGCAACAATTTGCTCCATAAATCCAATATTTCGTAAAGCGCGTCGTTCCCTAACGGTTAATGCTCGTAATTCCTGTTCTAAACTAACAATTTGAAGCCGCATTCCATGCTCACCCATACGTCGATCTTGCTGAGACCGCTGGACCTGAGCTCGGGCCACATCCTCTCGATACATAGACTCAATCAAATTTGTCAAACGATAACTAAAATAAAATCCATAATTCAAGCCGGGAACATTTCCACTAACCGTATCACTCCCTCCATCTCCGGTAGGTTGTCCTCTCTGTCCTGTTCGATCTTGTGTGGTTAAGTGACGCCCCAAAATATCTCGATTCAGATAAGCTGGCGTTCTCGCATCTCTACTTCCAGCAGGTTCTTCATCAGGAAAAGAGCCCCCAAAAAGACGAGCGATATTATCTTCTGTTATATCTGGTGCTAATAAAGTGTTATCCGTATAGGAAACGAAGGCCCCCATTTGTAATGGGCGTAATAACGTCCATAACCAACTCTGTTCATGATTTAACTCCCGTTGACGTAACGCTTCTTCTGTTCGTGCAGGTCGACTATAAACATTGGCTAAATCCGCTCGAACTAAATCAGGGTTAATAGTTAAATCAGTTTGTGGCCCTAAAGGAATACTTAAAGCACCCAACCTTAATGTGGACATTCTTCTGGATTGCCTATGTTCTTCAATAATACGCGTGTACGCACTCAAAAGACCCAGACGACTATCCGTACCATTCAAAAATAAAGTAATTCTTGCTATCTGAGCGGTGCTTAACTCATCTCTTTCTAATTCTGTAATCCCGTCACTTCTTAAAGAATCAAACTCTCTTTTTAATCGTCGAAATGTTTCCGGTAAATAAATTTTTAACACCGATTCTTCATCATCAAAGAGATCCTCAATATCATCAAAGAAATCTTCATAATCATTATTATCATTGGTTACTTCATCTCGGAAGCTGTCTTGAACCATTGTTTGTTCATCAATTACATCCTGAACATCCTCGGTTCGCGTAACCCCTGCTCGTTCCGCTGCTTGCACAGCCCGCCTTACTCTGTCGGCAATAACATGTTCTAAACGACTGGAATGTTCGTTGGTTTCGGCTAAAAGAACATTTAATCCTTGCTCCCGAATATCAATTAAACTACCGGTTATCGCAATACCACCTAATCCAGGTCCAGCATATCGTCCTGCTCCAATATCAGCCCGCACTCTAACATTCGAAGCACTCGCAACACCCAAATTAACTCGTGCTGCTGCTGTCCGTCCTGTAAACACATTTAAGTTTCTCTGCGTTACTACTGGGGCTCCCACAGCACGATACAACAGTTGCGTGCGTGCAAACTTTGCTTCTTCTCGACGCATTAATGTCAAACGCGTTTGAAGTGTAATATCAGCTAATTCAGAAAAATTATAGTTAATTCTATATTCAGAGCTAATAATATTAGCCGCCAAAGAACGTGAGAGAGCTGTTCCTGTTTTAGCTTGTTCATGAAGAGCTGAAGCTAAATCCACAGAAGCATCTGCTTTTCGGATAACAGCATCATAGATATAACCTGTGTCCTGAATACCCCGAGCCGTATCCGTATAACCGGAAAGATAAGCTGCTATATCAACGGTGTCGCCCGGATTTAACGCAGGAATTTCAGATTCACTCAATCCAAAGTTAACTCTGGCATCATAGCCTAAAACAGCCTTATATTCTTCTAAACCAATACGTAATGCCGCCCTTAATTGAGCTTGTAAATTCTCTATTTCTAATAACTTGGTTCGTTCTTGTCTTAATGATTGAAGATAAGATCCTTTATTCCGATTAATAAGCTCTACAAAATTACCAATAATCTCAGCTGATTTGATAGATATCTGGGCAGCATCCAAAGCTTCAGATCCTAATCTTAACTGAATTTTTCCTAACAGTAGACTTATAATCTGCTCATAAGGCTGTGCTGCTAACGGATCCACATTTCCAAACCGAAGCGCAAATTGAATCATCTCTCGAGCTTCGGGTTCCGTAATACGAACACGGCTACCCAATATCCCGTAAGTTTCTTGTGAGGTCATCATCCGCACAAATTCCTGCTCCATCTCTCTATCTAACCTTTCTTCTTGGTGAAGAACAGCGGCTCGTTGTTGGCCTAAAAGCCCAACATTTGTGGAAGTTCCATCTCCTTGAATAGCTAAAATCTGTCCTCTCAACGATCTTAAATTAACCCATCGCCCTACAGCATTTTCACGAATGCTATTTTGTGTTAATTGATAGTCAGCAATTAATTTCTCACGGGTAGCAATAAGCACCAATAACCCAGCGCGTCTTCTCTCTTCCAGACCAATAATCGTATCTCGAGATGACGCACTCACCCCACCCGAAGTACGACTAGGACGACTGGTTAAACCTGAGATAGAAATTGTATCCGCAGACAACCAATTCCAAGGAAGTAGCCAATGACGATACCAAGGAAGTGTTGCCGCAAAAGAAGTTTTAATAAACTGAACAATCGGCTCCATCTTGGTTAACTGAACCGCTGTGTACGCTTCTAATAACGATACTAAGAAATTTTCAATCACTAGCTTGTCAGCAGCAGTAAACTCAGAAACTTCTTTCCCTAAAATACTGGGGCGAATCTCTCGATTAAATCTTCCCATTAACTCGCGGTGAACAGCAGGGGCTAAACGTGCCAAATAATAATTATCCGGATTATTAAAAGTAGAACGAGTAAATAAATCTTCAATATCAAAACCGGCGTCCGAAGTAAACGGATGATCTTTATCATCCACATTGGCAGGGTTAAGGTATTCATTAATATCAGCTCCAACACTCGCCATTTCTGATTGTAAATTATCTAAATCTTCGATGATGTTGGTTCCATCCTCCATCTCAATAGACAAACCACTTAATGCTTCTTGGATTAAAATATTATTTGCTGAAATTAAGTGCAATTGACCTCGTAAAAGTGGATGCGAATTGAAAGCTACAGCAATATCTTCCCGTAAATTCCCCGTTGATTCAACCGTACGTCGTTCACGCTCTTGATGCCGATCCAATATACGTTGTTCATTAGGTTGAATTGCAGCTCTACCCGTTTTTAACGCAACATAAATACGTTGTAACTCCGTTAGTTCTGTTTCATAACGCGCTTGGCCACGAATATAATTTGCTTGTGCTTCGCGAGCATCTTGAATGGCCCCTTCAAGCGTTTGATAATTAACCAGATTATTTTCATATCGAACACGAGTTGCTTCCAATATATTTGCTTTTCGATCCCGTTCGGTTCGGAGACGATTTGTTTCTCGTTGTAATTCTCCAATCACAAGTATTAATTGATTAAAACGATTTTCTTCTTGGTTAAGACGGTGAAGTGCTCGAGCAAAATGAGCCTGCGTCCAATGCGTAATAGCCCCCGGATGCAATTCTTCACTCCACTCTCCACGCAAATTAACAGGAATAGCGTAGCCACCAATACCTAAGCGGGCACCCGCAGTAAAAATCACCCGCAACTCACTGGCTACTCGTTTATATTCAACGTCTAATAAACGCAGAGCCCCTTGGGCTGCAATTTGGCGTTGCCCTAATCGATAAGCTTCGGTTCCTGCCTCCGAAGGAAGCCCCAAACCTTCTCTACGTAAAATAGCAAGCGCCTCATCACGCAAACCTCTTAACCCAGAAGACTGTAATAGTGAATCCGGATCCCGTAAGTTCGGTGTCTCTCCAATTTCTGAAAAAATAGTGGGTGAAAATAACAACTCCGGATCTTCAGGTAAATCAACTTCATCAAAAGTATATCCAATCAACTCAAAAATACGGCCCCGAATCCGTTGGTAATTTTGCTCTTCATCACGAATAGCTCGATCCACAACCAAGGTATTTACCTGAGCTGTAGACACCGCTTCTTCAATCCCAGCAGATTCTCTTGCTCGAACCAAAGAGATCTCTCTTCTACCTGATCTTCTTGCTTGACGGTATAACTGCACTAACCGATAAGACTCTACTAACTCTCCAAATAAGCCCATAAATTCCGCATTTAAATTAGCTTCTTGCTGACCAGAAACAATGGTGGCTAAATTGATGCGTGTCACTCCAATTTCGCGGGTAACTTGACGGGTAGGGTCCCAAATCTTCCAAGTTGCTTCTATGCCAATACCCACACCCACAGTAAATAGATTAGCCCCAACAACTAAGTCCACTCGAGGTTCCCACCACGGTTGGTCTGTTGCTGCAGCTCTAAGACGCGCAATCTCTTCTCTTAAGTTAATCATTTGTCCATTATCTTGTCTTGCCCGAATAGGTTGTCCATCTTCTCGAGCCATTGCTGTTCTAAAAATAGCTAATCGCCGTAACTGCTCATAATTCATCTCGCTCAATTCTATCTTGTTCCCCGCTGCATTCTCCACACGAATACGGAATCGGAATCCATCCGGACGAACAGGCGCTACTTCATTCAGTAAATTATAAGCGGGTTGAAACAAAGCAAAATTAGCGGCGGTATTTGCAGGAACAATCATCTGCTGTTGCAACAAGCCTAAAGCAGCTATTTGATTAGTATCTGTAGTTATATAACCGGCTATTACCTGTCGAATCATTTGAAACTTTCTGTCATCACTAAGTGTTGAACCTTGATCATAAATAGTTCTTAATTGAGCCACAATTGTTGTTGCCAGAGTAGCGCTTAATGCAGGATGAGAAGCAGGAATTCCATTTAATGTTCGGGCCATGGACTCTGTCATTTGGGTGTACTTTGTTTCACGGTTTGTTTGTAACGAATTAATTGTTTGAAATACCGTCGCAAAACGTGCTCGAGCCGTATCTTCAGCAAGTTGTCCTCGAACCCGCGCAACACCTCTTCGAATTGCATCATCAGCCCCTTGATAACCGTTAACAAATTCGGTAATAATAGCCCACTTACGATCGTCATTAACCTGTTGGTTCCGTTGATACAACTGATAGAAACGCTGCGATATCTCACGAGCTAATAGTTGATTAACTCCTGGAACAGCATTGGGCAAGCCATTTAAAACACGTTCCGTATCTGTCCGAATCAACGCGACTAATGTCTCTGCCGATTGAGATGTTGTTGGAGAAGTAGAACCAACAACACTTATCCTTTCTATTAATTGTCTGATAGCCTCTTGATTAATTTCAATTGAAGGTAAACCACCCACTGTTGTAAAACGAACAATATTTACAGGAAAAGGACTAGTTACTGAACCTAACGTTACTCGACGCGATGGGGCTAAAGCTTCATCCAAAGCAACCCAAACCCGTGTTAAATCTGCTGCGACAGAAACATCTCCTAACTTGGACTCCATATTAAGAACGGCAGCTCTTAAATGTGCTTGTCCCCGTAACCGCTGAAGCACCCGACGAAGAATTAGGAGTTTTCCTGCATGATCAGCATCTGCTGGAATAGCTGCATTGTTTCGAAGGTGTTCATCAAACACATTCATATATTCTTGAGCAATGGCCACTGAAATTTCTTGATTCACGGATGAAGAAGCACTGTCAATTCGATCTAAAACTGATTTGAACATGGCCGCCATACTATTGACCGCATTGCGTCCGTTTGTAGTTTGATCAACACCTAACATACTTAAGCGATTTTGTCTTTGTCGTTGCTGTTCTTGAAGCGTATCCCTATTTGTTTCAGCTGTTCCTCTTGCGATAGATGTAGCTTCAGCAGATTCACCAGCCTCGGTTAACTGTGCCTGCCCAGCCTCAATTATTGCCTCTGTCTCTTCAATCGTCGTTCCTAAACTAGTCACTAAATTGCGGGCATTACCTCTATCTTCACTGGCAAAGTTTTCAATACGACGTCTTTGAGCAGCAAGATCTCGTTTAGTCTGTTCTAAATTTTCTCTAAATTCTCTTTCCTGTTCCGCTCGTGTACGATTAATCTCACGCTGACGCCGAACAGCCTCTTCTCTTTCTTGCCCACCACCAAATCGATAACTATACCAATACTGGGCGTCATACCAAACCCCTCTTAAAGTGGTATAGGCTGAAGATCGAGATGTCCCCAACACCGTGGATCGAGAATCCGAGTTTGCTATAATCTGAGCCAATTGACGACGCATTTCTAAAGTAACTACTTCTGATCTAAATTGACCTGCAAAAAAATCTAAAGCCTTTAATTGCATTGTCTCGCTAGCAGGAATAGCCTCTCTCATTTCATTCAACAACTCATTTGTCATTCCAATCTGCAGGGCCATATCATCTGTTGTATTCTGAGTAGGCACAAAAGCAGCCTGTCGCGCAACTAATTGACGAGCAAAATTTTGTTTTACAGCATTGTAAGTTGCTAAATCAATTCGGTCTGCAGGACGAACTGTTTGGTTTGGCTCAGGAAAATCAGCAGAATTTAAAATGCCATTTAAATTTTCAATCATCAAAGGAATTAACAGTGTTTGCATATTTTCTGGTTGACGATTCAAAGCTCCCATCCGCCTTTGAAGTGTTAACCAATAAATGATTGGAATTTCTTCCGTAGAATCTAATCGCGTTGCATCCAGTAAGTAGTCCAACACATGATATCTCTCCGCCTGGTCCACACTGTCCGCTCTTAATTCAATCAGCACACGACGAAACAGATTTCTCTTTTCGTCAAAAGAAACCGTACGCTGAGAATCATATAAATCATACAGAGCCTGTTGATATCGGTTCGCTACAATGGTATTTACTTGCTGAAACACTTCATTGTAGGCCTCTATCTTTGTATCCCCTGGTTTTAATGGAAGCAAATCTAATAGCGGGTTATGAAGTTTGTTCAATTCAGCGGCCAAATTTTCTTCGGTTTGAATTTTAGGACCCATATCTTCCGATGCCAACCAAGCAGCCATAGGGGTTGCTTGCCCAAAAGAATTAACTGTTAAAACCAAACCGGTCACGGCTTTGGCTTGTAAAACAACATTACTCGCTTCATCATCTAATTGTTCTTGTAATTCTTCTACTTCTATTCGATGTTGACGGATGATGACATCTTGCCGTTCCTTAGTGGCATCAGTGTAAGGGTTCTTTGCTTTAATATCACCGATTATGCTATTTACAACTGAAAAAAAGCTACCATTTTGCAAAGATGCTCTCATAGCCCTCAAAATAATTTTCTGATCACCAACTTCTCTTATATTAATTTCTTCTCGAATCACATCAGCTATTCGAGCTTTTATTGCCTCTTGAGACAATCTCCTACCTAATAAAAACTGGCCTTCTGCTATAGCAATCATAGCTTTAGCCATGACTCGCAGCAAATCCTTTTTAATCCTTCCACTCCCCAAATCTTCCCAGCGATCTCGAATAAAAACATTTCTTCTACCACCTGACACATCTGAATCATCAGCTAAAGAAGGTATTGGTAAATCTTGTAATAAACGGTTCACAATCTCTTCTTCACGAATTACTTTTAGATCAATTTCATTAAAAATAGTTTCTAGTTGTTCATCATGAGCCCTCCCCTCATATGTAAGTAAAAGACTATTAATAATAGAAACATATCTTCGCGAGACCTTTTTCTGTTTTTTAAGTGTTTTGATAATTAATTTTCTTTTATCCTCAACTGTAATTACTTTCTTTGTTTTCTGCTCTTTTTCAAATAAAAGCACCATCTCTTCAGCTACACCTTGATAGATATGCCACAATACGTCCGATGTTGCATGCTCTTCTGTAACGTCATTCGTCTTTGCATAATCTTTTATTCTTTGTTGTGCCTGCTCTGAGAATTCAACCTCCACATTATCAATGAAGTATCGAATAAGTCCTCGAGCATTAGCTTCTCGTTGAATTTGACTAGAAACATCTTGCCACCAAACATCCGGATAATGAGTTACCTTAGGGCTCCAACTTATTCCACTAACAATAGTTTGATAAAAACCCTTTACAGCAATAAAAGCTACATAAATAGGAAATAAAAACAAGAAACGCAATGGGCGTAATATAAAACCGTTGATAATCCCAAACGGGATAAAAACAAAGGCTAAAGCTAAAGCTGTAAAATTACTTTGGTTCTCCCACCATTCAAGCAAACCTCGTGGTAAGAAAAATTCTCCCGAAGGAGTAAAGTTTTTCCAAGAAAAACTAAAAATATAACCTGTCACCCGAATAACAGAAGCCTTTACAGATCGTGCAAAAATAGGACTATCAGATAAATTCAATTCTCTCTTCATACCCTTAACACGGGATTCGATATAACCTCTGATTTTTTCCATCTTTTGGTAATGCCCTTGATTTTCTTTATAGCGCGAATAAAAAGGCATCCAGGTAGCCATAAAATAACGAATCAATCCACTGAGTCCATTGTATTTTTGAAATACTTCTGAGTTCAGAAGACGCGCCATCATGGCAATAAAAACAGAAGCTAAAAACACAACAGGAAATGCTAATGTAAGTGTTACAGGTGCATACAAATAAGAAAAGACCAGAGGACCGGCAACAAGCGAGACTCCAATTACCTTAGCTATATTGCGTAAAGTAATATAACGCTTCCACGTGTCTTTAAATGATTTCCAGGTATCTCCCTTTTTATTCCAAAGAGATAGAGAGCTGTTCTTGACCCAGGACACAAAGTGAAAACCCAGCCCATAAAGAAGAAATCCATAAAAAGTAATCGGGAGAAGCGCGTAGTGGTACCATCTACTTTCAGGAGAAATAATCTTCAAACCTTCTAACACAACAAGAGTTCTCATCCTAAAATTAGATAGAACAGACCCCAAAAAGCTAGAATTAACCTCTTCACTGCGATCAAGTCCATATAGAAGAAGCGCTATCGGTGCAAGCGTTAATGGAATTAAAGCTATAGCTAACCATGTTGCTATAAAACCTTGAATAATTGCTCCTATTAAAAGAACAATAGGAGATATCGTTACTGCAAAAGATATAAAAGAAAGAATACCCAGACTTAGATTATTGATTGCTGGCATCCAATAAGTTGTGGGTGTTTCTCCAATTGAAAATAATACTAATAAATAAACCGGAACTAAGGCTGTTATAACTAAGAGAGATGCAATGACTCCCATAGAAGCATGGGCTATTCCCACATAAATAATACCCATATAAACAGCCGTTGTAGCAAAAAATATAGAAAGCGGAACAAGATGTTTAAAAATATTTTTCCATTGAAATAAACGAGTTTCTTCTACGGTAGGGCCTTGGTCTGGTTTAGGAAAATAACGACGATATATCTGTCCTATTTTTCCAAAAATAAGCGCTGTAAATAACCCAATTAACATAAATGAAAATACAGCAAAAACAGCTCCATGAGAAAAAATCAATGCCGTAAATAAAACAAGCCCTTGCGTTAATGTGCTTGTGTCAAACGTTGAAGCTGCAGAAGTTAACTCACTGCCCTTATCTGAAGTAACTAATAAGAGAATAAAACCACTAAGCATGGCTAAAGGTACTAGCACACTCAAATGAACGCGTCCTGCCTGACGATCTTGAGGCCCTAAATCCCTGCGGGGAGATCCAAAAGATGGCCATAATTTAGTCTCTCCTAAAGCAGAAAATCTAGACCATAAACCTGCTTTTTTTGGTGGAGCTCTTTCTAATACGGTTGGTGTCACCGTAGGTTCTGGAATATCACTTTCTCTACTATTATTAATTACTCCCAGTAGCGCTTTAGAAACATAACCTTGATATAGTTCTGCAGCCATTCGATAATAAATATCTTTAGGCTCTTTCTTTAACATTTGAGCTTTTGTGCTTAAACTCGATTTTTCCCTCTCAATTGCTTGGAGAAAATAAGCCCAATCTCCCTGGAGAGCGTGAGCTAAAGACTGATTAAATGCTTCATTTTCCCGCCCCCCATCAGCGGCTGCTTTTAATTGGAATAATAATTTTATCTGCCTCTTTAACTTTAAGTCTTCCTCTTTCATTTTAAGCAATTGTCTAAAAAGGGAAACTAATTCATCTCTAGTTACAGTCCAACCCAATTCAGCCTTCAACTCTTTCATAACCGTTTCAGCAAAAGTTCCTTCTTCAAAGAGTTCTCCATGAATAATTGTTCCGGGATAAATCAACTCCCCACTAAAAACAGCTGCGTTAATTAAAGAACTAATAGCAGCTAACTCCTGTTCTTCTGTTGTAATTTCTTTCGCTACTTTTTGTTCACTTATTTTTCGATCTAACTGATTAAGGAAAACCTCTACAAGCTCAGAACCTTTTAATTGATCTACGGAATCTCTAACTTCTTCTTCTATTAACTCTGTTTCTGTAATTTGTGCCCATTGCTCCTTAAGGTGATTTACAGCTGCTTCATTTTCAAATAGTTGCTCAACAGTTAATTGCCCTCTTTCCATCAGAACCAACCTTCCGGCAAGAGAAGCTGTAAATAAACTTTCAAGCGTGCGTCCTGCTATGTGCGCTACAGCATCCACCCTTTTCTGAGAAACTTCGTGCACGGGTTTGTCGAGTAAAGAAATAAATAATTCTTTTTCTTTTGTGTGTTCAGAATCAATCGTTGTAATTTCATGGGCTTGCTTTAACTGATCCCAGTTTCTACCAGCCCGCGCTTGCTGAGCTTTTGCTACCTGTCGACGAAAATCCGTATGATCATCTCCGTATTGATTTTTTTTGTCCTTTTCAGGTTTAAATCGACTAATATTAAAAACCATTCGAGCTCGTTGAGCAATAGATGGAGTTACTGTTTGATATAACCGATCTCCACCAGCTAACCAAAGAGCTGTATCTTTTTCTTGTCTTAAAACCAAAGCTTGTAAAATTTCTTCTGACTTCCATTTCTTAGGTTCTCTATCTTCAGCTTTCATTGATTTTTCATAATCATTGACTGCCTCCAGAATCTGCAAACGAAGTCCATCACTTAAATTTTCTGGCCATAACGCTTCAATGACTCCCACCTGATTCATAATGCGTTCTAATCGACTAAGCGAACGTATTAACCCGGCATCAAATTTTCCGAACTGAGCCTCAGGGTATAAAGCCTTTAATCGTTTTTGTCTATCTTGAAGTCGACGAATTAAAAACCCTTGAGCCTCTTGTGTAACAGCACCCCAAGCACTGTATAGCTGAAAACTACCTACCCGATCTTCACCGCGCGCTGTTCTTCCTATTAATTGGATCTCAGACGCTTCATCTTGACGCTCTGTGGCAATCACATGAATCCCACCTGCTTTTAACACTTTTTGACGCAAACCTTCATGGTCTAGTTGTAAATACCCTCCATTCTGAATATCCTCTTCAGATAAATCCACATCCATATCATAAACACCACGCCACTCATCTTGCTTTGTTCCTCGATTTTTAGGTTTATTCATTAAATCCTGAATGTGCTGCATGGTCATTAATACTCGAGAATCTCCTCCTAAAGGAATATTCACACCACGTCCCACACGATTATTTCCCACAGTAACTACACGAGGCAATCCCCCGGCAGCCAGTTTTTTCTCAATAGACCAATTAGATTCTCCGGAAGTAATTTCTTGGACAGGTGTAAAATTATTCTCTAAATAACGGGTGAGAACCTCTCTAAATTCGGGACTCGACAAAATCTGATGTATAGCTCCATTTCTAGGGCTATCTGGAATAAAGCTAGCCAATAACAATTCCTGCACCTTTTCAGGTTGAAATGTTATTAATGGATGTTTGTTACTTAACAGTCGAAGAAGTTGTGCAGCAACTTTTTTCCAATCATCTTTTAACGCCAAGTACTGTGGATTTGCAAAACGCCCAGTTTCTTTTACCATTTGGGTTATCTGAAACGTTAAACTAGCTTCATCCTTTGGATTCACGCTATTTAATTTTTGATATAGGGTTGATACTAACAATCTAATTTCCCGATCATCAGGTGACCCAATTAAAATAGGTTGATGATCTACACCTGCTGCTTTTTCTTTCTTTCCTGTTCGACGATTAACCACATCTTGAACTAAAGCATCAATTTTATCTTCTCTCATCAAGAAGAATCGAGGGTTAAACTCTTTAACCTGCTTATTTCTTGTCTTCTTATCAGAACCTTCTTCCACAGCTCCTTCAAACTCAAAATGAGTTGGTACTTCAAATACGTCTAAACCGTAAACATATAAAAGATCGCGTCCTACCTGAGAAGCCGTTCCAGAGAGTCCATTACGCACATCAAAACGATTAACAACACTCATCATCGTCATGCTATTTTCAGTGACTGTTTCAGCACTAATAATTGTTCGATAACGCGACTCTAAAGCCTCTTGCAACCCTCCAGAAAAGCTTTGTCCTCGCATTGCTCGCCCACTGCTTGCAGAAATAGGAGAAATTTTTCCTTCCCTAGATACTTCAAAATCACGTCCTTCTCTCATAAATTCATGTGCAAAAAATGATTTCTTGATAGCATTAAAATATTTTTCCGTAAAAAGAGCATCAACCGCTGCATCACCTGCTTCTTTAATTCGTTTTAGTTTTCTTTCTTCTACCGTCTCTTCTGTTTCAACAAGAATAGTTTCAGCCTTTTCTGCTGTTTCTCGAGCCTGTTGTAATTCAGGTACATTTTTTTCCAAATGACTAACAAACCACCGGGTACCCGCAGAAGTCAGTTTTACTGTTTTACGCTCTAAATCTATATCAATCAAACGAACCCCATCTGAAGAAGGGTCTGCCAGAACACGGCGAACTAAAGTGTCCACCATCATCAATCGACGATACCGTTCTAAGTATACTGGTGCTTGTAATTTAATTAATTCTAAATACTTTGTTTTAAACTCATTTAAATCCCATCCTCTGGCCTTAGCCAAAAATTCTAATCCTTGCTCGGATATCGAAACCTTCGATTGTTCTAAATCTATCCGAACTAAGTCTTCGATAGGCATTCTATCTAACCCATATTCTCCGCCCATAGGCGTCGATTCCAAAGCTGCATGGATTAACAGGTCAACCAATTCTAGTGTTTGGATAGCAGAACCAGAGACCCTATCTCCAGCTCGACGAGAAAGAACTAAAGGCGTCAGTGCATTTACCGATAAACTCTCATCCAACTCATCAGAAATTAAACGTCCTCCTTCACTTAAAAGAGTGGGGCTCAAAACAGTATCTAAGCTAGAAATCGAAGGAGCAGCTCTTTCAGGTTCTGGAACCTCTACATCAGTAGGAGTTTCTCCTGAAACGTCTGCTTCCTGTTCTTCTATCTCCTCTAATTCTCTTACTATCTCCCGTTCTCTCTCACTCATACCTCCAGGCATAGATAAACGCAACTGATAGTCCCTTCTTTGTGATGCAGTTATTTGCGGGCCGGCTAATTGCACTAATTCTGCTCGAAGCTCATCAGCTCTTGATTGAGGGGCTTGTCCTTGGGGGGAAACAGTACTAATTAAAAGTGGTTTATTTGTCATTAAATCAAAGCCAAATTGGGTTAATGTTCCGTAAATAACATCGGAACCCTCATAGGTCTCGATCCGCTGTTGTGGTGTTGCTCCAGATTCATTCCCTAAAACAGGTTCTGCGGTTAACCCTAAAAGATTAAATAAAGAACCATAGCGTCTATGCTCCTGAAGCACTAAATCTTCACGGCCTACATCCATAAAAACTTTTTTACCCGTTAATGCGTGTAGATAGGCTACAGGAAGTTTAACCAAACTCTTACCTTCTCCTGTTTGTTGTTGAAGCACTACGTTGTCACGCGCCATCAAAACAGCTGAAATCAACTGAATATTTCTAAGTCCTTTTGGAAACTCTCCTTCAAAACGTAAAGCCATATTCATTAAAGCAATGGTATAAGCAAGATACTTATCATTAAATTTCTTTCGGGCCTCTGCTCGGACTGTTTTCATCTCTTCTTCATCTAGTTCTTGGCCCACAGTTAGCTTTAACCGCGCTCTAGCTTCATCTTTAGCACGTATTTCTATTGTTTGATACTTCTCTTTTAGCTCTTCTGTTGCTTGCTGAAGCATTTCTTTAAATCGACTCTGACTTTCTTCTTGAGTTAATCTACCGACGGTATCATCCACTAATTTATCCGCAAGTTCTTTTTCTTTTTCTCTAACCTTCACCAAAACGGGTAAAATAGAAGCAATTGTTCTTAAATGCCGAGCCGGAGCAACAACGGATAATCTTCCTTCCCGAGCCATAGCTTTTCGGTATTCATCCCACATCTGGCGAACATCATCTTCTATTTGTTCTATATTTGTGTTAGCTAGGGGAACAATCCAATTAAGGTTATAAACTTTATCTTTTTTAGCCTGTGATTGCTGTTCCTTAAATTCATTGAGTAATCGATAACGTTGATCCTCAGGCATACTTATAGGAAATAAAAGTTGGGGTTCCGGTGCTAAAGGTGCCGGCGCAGCAGCAGGTACAGCAACTACTCGAAGACCTCTTTGCTTAGGTACAACTGATACTCGAATACCTCTCTCTTCTAATAACCTAGCCTCTTCTCTTTTAAGTGGTAGGAGCTCGTCCAGTAATGCTTCTACTGCTAATCTATTTTCTGGAACAACAGGATTATTATCTAATGCTGTTGAAGAAAAAAGATATCCATTGGTCACTAATATTCCTCTAGACCATGGATTAAAACCTAAGGTTATTAATTCTTTTTGTATTTCATCAATTCTTGGATTGGAAATAGTTGTACTATCTGACCCTACTTGACTATGCGCTAAATCAGAAATGTCTCCTACCTCGAGAACGGATGGAGTTGAATCTTCGGGGGGTCCAAATACTTGGGAACTATCGCCTGTCCAACTGGGTTGTACGCCCGGTCCTACAGGGGCTGTGACAGGTTCTGCTGGAGGTGTAATGCCCGGTGAAGAGTCTTCAAAACTAGGTTCCAAAGCGGAATCGGAATCGGGTTCGGGTTCGGGAAGAGGTTCAGGAGTTGCGGCTTCTTCAGGTTGAGGAGTCACAACAGGTGTACGAGAGTAATGTTTATAAACCATAACAATTGCTCCAACAACACCGCCAGTAGCTAAAAGAGTTGCTATAACAGTGACTACTTGTTGAGCTATTCCAGTACCAGGTGCAGAAGCAGGAACAACAAACATCATAAGAAGTATAAAACCACTAAAAATACTTGCTGCCAAAAGTGCAAACGCACCACGTTTTAACCAATAACCTGCAACACCTTCAGGAGCAGGTGTGGCTGCTACGGGAACCGCTTCATCATCATCCTCTACAGAAGGGATGACAGCAGGAGGTTCTACAATAGTAGGAACAGGTAAAGGTTCAGGTGCCGGAGGAGCTGGTGCTGGCGCTGGTCTTGGTTCTTGGTCTCTGCTTTGTAATGCTCCAAATCGGGACTGAGCTCGTTCAAATAATTCTTGAGCCTGAGCCGCTAATGTCTCAGCACGACGCACGGTCTGAATGGCTTCTTGTTCTTCTTTCTCTGCTTGATTTCTTAAAAACTCTAAACGATCTTTATGAAGATCTGTCGTTAACTGTCCACGCCCTAAAGCTTCATTAATCTCGATCAATTTTTTACTAGCTTCAGCTAATTCTGTTCTCGCCTGAGCTACCAACCCTTCAATAGCCGTTAAACGTTGCTGAAAACCAACCTGTCCACTGCGAAAATCTTCTTCATTGATATCCCTTAAATCCTGAATCAAGCTTAAAGAATCTGGAAAAACCTGTCCTGCTTCTCCACGCGATCGGTAAACAAATTCTAAAGCATCATCTGATGCTGCACGCGACTCACCTAAAACCAATCGAGAATCTTCTACTTGAGTGTAGTTATCATCAATTTTTGCTTTAATCGCCTCTAAAATTGCCTTGATGTATGGGGCAAAATTAGTTACAGACGCCAGGACACGTTCATGTTTAGAAAGCAAATCAGCAACTTGTAATTGCTTGTTACCATCAATCGTAGTAACGGCAATATCTCCTCGAACCCTGGCCAGCTCTTCTAAATGCGTTAACATTCTTTTGCGATCACTAACTAACTTAAAAACATTTTTTGCCTGAATTAACGCGGCTCGCACCTCTACAAAAATAACTTCTGCCCCAAGACGCTCTATTTCATTTTTAATCGAAAATGCCTCCACTAACGGCTGGACCTCCGTATTTGGATCTGTTGGAATGGAAACACCTAAAAGAACTTTCAACCTACTCTGGGCCAATTTTAAATGTCTGTTAATGGCCTCTGCATCCGAAGCTAAGTTGTCATAAGTGGTTTTTAAAATTCGCTTTGCCAAGATCTTTTCTGTTTCGGCTAAGACACGATCAAAATCTCTTGTTTCTTGTTGAAATTCAGCTTCCGCTGCACTAATTATAGCGATAGCTTCACTGTCCCAATACTTAACTTTAACGCTTTCCTTAAACGCGGCCAATACTTCTCCAGGCTCCTCTAAATCTGCTCCCAGTTTCTGACGAACATATTTTCTCTGTTCAGCCATCTCGTCCCGCAGTTCATGCAATGATTTTAACGCTTTTTGAACCTCTACTGCTCTCTCTAGTGAAGTACTTACATCAAATTTTTCTAGATTACGAAGTAAAAGATAAACTTTATCTAAAATTTTTCTTTTTTCTTTGGCAACCGCATCAAAAATATCTTCTAATGCGATTTTATGTTCGGGATCCATACGCACTTGGTCAAAAAATTCTAATTCCAATTTATGCGCTTCGTCTCGAGCGTCAATAAGATTATAAACTTCAAGAATTCGATGCTTATAGGTTCGATAGCGAAACTTCCAACGACTATTAAGCTCAATCCCATCTTCATCTGGATTATTTGTTATAATTTCACCAACTTCTTGATTTAGACTCTCTAAGTAGTCCAGTGCTGCTGGGATAAAATCTTCGTCTTCTAAATCTAGAGCAGACTCATCTTCACTTGCATCTACAGGTTCTGCTTCACCACCTGCTTCCTCCACTACTAAAGCACCTTCTTCTTTTAATTCAGCATGTAGTCTTTTGTAATCCAAATCAGGGTCATAAGATTTCAATTCTTCAACAGTATCTTCATCTGTCTTTCTTATTGATTGAAGTTTTAACTTAGAGTATCTCCCCCAATATTTTAATTTATCTAATTTTCCTTCTACCTCTGCTAGAAGACTGTCCATAGTTCCTTTATGTTTTTTTTGCAATAATTCAACCTTTTCATGAATCTGGTCTAATTTTCCTCTTAAGTTAGGTTTATTAGGAATAAAAACATCCTCATCAATATCCTTTTTAAACCGATCCATAACTCTTTGTTTAATAACTGGAGGAATATCTTCATAAGCAACGCTGATTCGTTCTATCTCGTCGTCCCTCTTTAATTTTAAACTCATATATTCTTGTTTTAACTTGTGTTCCTTAGCCCATCGATTTCCAACTAATTCAGTTTGAATCTTATCGTAAGAATCTACTCTAGATATTTCGTTATAGGCTTTTTGAATACGATCCACTAGCCCAACATCAACCAAACTAACAGCCTCTAACATTTCATTTTTTAAGTTCTCTAATTCTTCTTCCAGATCTTGTTGGCGTTCTTTGATATGAGTAATAAACTGGAGTGTTTGGCCTATTTTCTTAGGAATAACCCCGTTTAAGTCTGGGTTATCGTCATTAGTCTTCACTAATTCTTGAAGGGCTACCCTCAAGGCAAGAACAGCCTGTTTAATTTCAGGGTGACCTTCATAGTTAACCACATTTTCATCAGCTACTCCCGTTTGGGGTAAAACAGCTACTGTTACTTCTCTTAATAGCTGATCTTCATCAGGCACCTGTAATTCAACTGCCATAATCTTACGTAGCTCAGTTAAAGTCTCTTCGGTGTTTCTAGGGTCATCCACTCTTAGGTCATCCACTCTTACCTCAAATGCTTTAAATTGTTCGCCTATCTCAATACGTCTTCTTAGAATTTCGGTTAGGACTAGGCCGACCCTGTAATTTTCTAGGTCGTTATTGTCTTGGTGTTGGTAACGGGCTTGGTGAACGATACCTTCTAAAGAAGTTATGCTTCCAGAAACAGTCCGTTGAGCGCGGGCTAATTGATCGCGGGCTTCACTCAAATCTAATTGAGGGTTCAGACTCTGAACAAACGTTAAACCTCTGCGATGCGCTTCAAATTCAATTAATTCAAAATTCAGATCCCCTAAAACTGCTTCAGCCTCTGCGATATCGGTTTCATTAGGCGATTGAAGCATACCTCGATAGGTAGAGACGTTATCGATAGACCTACTGGCTATCCTTCTGGCTAATTGAAGTGTCTCATGAATTTTTCGAGCAGCAAGTTGGTTCACATTCGTTGTTAATTCCTCAACAACGGCTTCTCTCTCTAGGTCTCTCTGGTCTAGAAAAACTACTCTCCTTGAGTCTAATTCTAGATCCCAATTACCTCTCCACTGCGAATCATCATCTTCCAGTTTTTTTCTAATATCTCCTATAGCTTGGGTATAAGCGTCTGTGAGGCCAGAATCTTTTTTCTGCTCGTCTAACATTAAAGCTTCAACCGAGTCCACAATTCTTTCTATATTTTCTAGTGTTACCCTTCTATTAATAACAAGCCTCTCTTGCGTGATACCACTGATGGCTGAGCTATCTGCATTTCTCAAAGAATCCACAGCAATATCTCTTTGCTGCTCCTGAACACGATTACTTATAACCTCTGAAGCCAAACTAGAAAAGTTAGTATTAAAATCAGCAGATTGTTCTCGCTGAGCCACAGTCGGTGCCGCAATTAAGGAATTTCTCCAATCCATTAAACCATCGATCAACACACGATCAGCTTGATAATAAGCATACTCGCTTAAAGCATTTATCCGCTCTTCACCTGAAAGAGTCTCTTGCAACATAAAATAAAGCATTTCTAATTCATAAAAATAATTTCTCTGTTGCCTTAAATTGGCTAAGTCAATCTGAGGAGTTACGGCATCCCGAACCAGATCCACATTTTCATCCCAAAAGTCGATAATGTTCCCAGGCAAAGGTTCCAGAGGAAAATCATCTTCTATTTCCTGAATAGTTTCTCGAATAAGTTGTTCTTTACCTACAACCCTATGTGTGGCTAAATAGCTTTCTAAACCTTGGCGAACCGAAGTTAAACGATGAATATATCCACCAACCTCGTCTTGAACTCGTCTTGATAATTCATCCGCTAATAGGTCTTTTTGTTCTAGAACATCTACACGGCTCCTCACCACAGTCGCATTAAAAGCTGCCTCATCCCCAAATACAGCTGCTTTGAAAGCAGAAACACTTTGAAGAACACCACCAGGCCCTTCTATAGATAAAGCTGCATGGCCAGCGTCTTCAATAGCTTCTAATTGCCCCCCAAAATCGGCTCGGACCTCGTTAGCTTCTCCTTCAAAACGCATAAAATTAAATTCGGTCTGAGCTGAAAGTCGATTAGCCTGACCTCGAATATCACTTAGAATTCGAGCCATATCCGTTTCATAACTATCAACCAAGCGCTCTAAAAATTCTCTACGTCTAACATCCAGCTTTTCTTTGAGTTCACCCTCTTTTTCTTGAATAAAATCTTGCACTCTAGCTGCTTTTTCTCTTGCTTCTTCAATGACAGCTCGAATACGAGTAATTGTTTCTCTTTCCTGAGCATCGACAACTCCATCTGCTTCGGCGACAACCAAAAATTTAGCTAATTCTTGCTCTCGAAAATTAATTTCATCATCAATAATTTTCTGTAACGCATCCCGAAATTTTTGAATACCATTTACTGGATCTTCATTAACTTGTCTAGAAAATTCTATCAACCCTTCTTCAAGTTCTCTAAACGCACCCAAACTATTCGCATTCACTGCTTTTTGAGGCATATGCTCTTCAAATCTAGGAGGTTCAATATCTAGGCTTAACGTTAATGTCGTCGTCGTTGTTGTGGCTGCAGGCGCTGCTGGAGGCGTTGCTGTCAACGGCGCTCTTGTTGCTGGTACCATAACAGGTTCTGTAACCTCAGCTCTCCCAATCAAAATTTCTTCTAAGAGTTCCAATCGTGTTTTTGGTCTTGCTTCGGGTTCGGGAGCAAATGAAATAACTGAGTCGATGGCATCTAATAAACGTTCTATTGTTGCTTCAACAGCTAGAAGCTTTTCAGTCTCTTCTTCCACTGCTCTTTGCCCAGAATCAATATGGCCTTCTAGGTTAGTCAATTTACTTCCTAAGTCTCTTCGACTATCCCAATCTTCACTCATCGCATTTAACTTATTTCTCAGAACCACTAACTCTCTTTGCTTCTCCAATAAGTCTTCTGTCCAATTTTCTAATTCACCTTTATTTAAGCCATCAACTTCATCATGTCTTCCGAGAACGATTCTAGCTTCATCCAGTAAGTCAGGTAAAGGAATAAGCACTTTGCGTAGCATACTTTCAATGGAATGTTTGAAGTGAAGTTCTGTTTGCGATTTGATTTGTCCGAGATCCAATCGTTGAGTTCTTCTGGTCGTACGACGTCCGGTAATAGGAGTAGGCACTATACTTAATGAAGGTGTCAAATACAGTCGAATGCTTCGTTTTCTATTTTCAAACAAATCCATCATCTTATTAAATAAAGTGCTTAACGAAATAACTTCAATAGAAGCTCCATCCTCGCGAACCGTACGGATATCTCTCGAAACAAAAGGAACAACTGTTAGTATTTCACCAAAAGCAGGATGTTCTGCTGAAAATTTCTGTAAAAATAGATTAGCTCGAGAATCAAACGGTTTTTGTGTTTCCATTAAAAAGCCTACTAGTCGCATCCCTTTGGTGCCTGGCACTTTTTCTTGAAGCACTTCTTCAGGAGCTTCAGATTTAATTCGGCTTGTGATAAAAGAAATACCAGAACCACTGGTTATCGAGGCTTGTAAATCTTCTTGTGCTAATTCTATTAATGTTCTCATCCAGGTATCGCTAAACTCTATCGCATCGGATGATCGTAAGAAATTCCCTTCTTCAAGGTAACGAATCGTTGCCCTTCGGACAATTTCTATGCGCGTGTATCGATCCTGCCAAGCATTAGGACCTGAAATAAGCTGACTACGATACTGATTAGCTAACTGTAACGCCGTAGCTTGGGACATTCTTTTTTGTTGCTGATAAGCATAAATCGCTTGATGAAGCACCATCGCTACTTCATTTTGCATTCCGGGAATTTGGTTCAAAAGATCATCCTTTGATGAATAGAATTTACCCAAATGCTCTGGTGGTACTGAAGCTGCTAAGTCTACTACTTCCTGAACAGACATTTGTTGAACAAAATCTACTAACTCAAAACGGTTAAAATTATCAAAATTTTCAGGAAGAGGATAAAGAAGAGCAACTATTTTAGTATTAATATCCGTAAATCGTTCTTGAGCATTTTGTCTAACACTTCTGTGTGTTTCTTGAATTCTAATATTCGCTAAACCAAATTCCGTTGAAGCATCTGGGTTTATACCCCGTATAATGCCACCTATAACCATCTCTCTTCCTGATATACTCACCCGGCCTAACGGTAATGCTCTTGGAGAAACCTGAGCTTGGTCTAAAACAGTTTGAAGGCGAACTAAATACTTATCATAAAGATCGGCCTGAATCTTTCTCAGGTCTCGAGCTTGGTTATCAATAAAAGCATTGGCTTCTGCCATTGTAGTAAATCGAGGATAATCAGGCGCCATTCGGGGCAAAGACTGCGTTAAAAACTCTTGTTGCAGTTGTACTAATCGAGCGGCATTAGTCTGACGTTCCTCATCACTTAAATCTCGTCCTTCAACTTTATCGCGAGCTTCGATAATGAAATTGATTCTAGCCACAAAAGCGTCCACTTCTTCTTTTGCTCCGTCCAAAGACTCTGTTTTTCCTATGGTCCAAGTATCATGATAAACTTTAGTAAGTCTCTCGTACTCCGTCGCTTCCCACTGATCTTTAATCGTGCGAAATAACGCAATGACTTCTAAACCTAATGTCTGATTCGTTGTTTCTAAATACCGAACAACTCTCTGGTCGGTTACATCTTCCATGCGGACAGGAAATTCGGAGTCAACAAAACTAGCCAATTGTTCCCAAGCCATTTGAAGCAAGATAGAACGTTCATTTAAATCACTAGCTCCGTCAATTTCTTCCTGAACCCAGGTTTCAAATTGCACTAACTTTCCTTCAGCCATGGTTCTAAGCTCATGGACCTCTATCATCTGCTGAAAGTGTTCTTGTTGTTGTTTTTTTCTAATAGCGTCTAACGCCTGTTGTTGCTTGGCTAATATCTTACGGCTTAATTCTGTAACCGCTGTTCTTTGGGGAACACCATCGCCTGTGTCTACGCGTACTTCTTTTAATGCCGTAGTTTTTGAAGTAATTTGAGACAATAATTCGAGGGCCTCCATCGTTATGGCCATAACCTGTTTCTTCTGCTCCTCTAAAAACTCATTTGCTGCAATAGGGTCATCAACAACTAATTGATCAATACGCTCTAGTGGAGCTTCAAGCAGAGCGTCTACTTCAGTTTCAATACGATTAAAAAGCTCTAAGGCTAAATCAGCCCATCGTTGGTTCATAATACCCATCTGCTGTTCAATAACACCATGCTCAGCTTCAGGTCTCATTCCCAATAATTGTAATTTAAATGTTTCTAATGTTTCATAATTTCCTTTAACCAAAGCTTCTAACCCAGAGATTGTTTCTGTTGATATAGTCAAAGCACCTAAACTATCTGCTGTGACCTTGTCTCCCTCACCACCTAATAATTTTTTAGCTTCTCCTAAAGCAGCCTCTTGTTGTTTCTGTAACGCTGCAAACATAGCCATAAGATCCCCTCCATCTCCTGCTGGAGCTGGTGCGGGTGTTGGAGCTGGTTCTGGTTCTGGCGTTGGTGCTGGCGGAGGGGTTAGAGCTGGCGCCGCTGGTTCGGGTTCGAGACGACTTAACTCAGCAATGCGTTCATCTAAACGGGCTAGTTGTTCTGAAATATTGTCTGCAGCTTGAATTTCTGAAAGTGCAGTTTGTTTTACGGGTCTTAAAGCCTCTACTACTTCATTTTCTGTTCCGGAACCGATTTGGTTAATGGCAGAAGGAATATTAAGGCGTCCATGTCCTGTCTGAACCGCGATACGGGTATCTTGCATCTCTCCAACATCACCCAATCGCAACGAATCTTCAACCTGCTGTGAAAACTCCCCTAGACGACGAATAATGTGATTCTTTTCGTCTTCAACATCATCTGTATGACTACGTATTTCGTATTCTCGCCCTTCTAAAACCCGAATCCTTTCTGTCAAATCAGCTTGTCGACCTTGATATACTCCATCTCTTTCTTGAATAGCTGTTAAAGCTTCATCTTTAGGCCCTATCAAACCAGCAATAACATCTGTAGGTTCATCTCGCCCAACAGAATTCACCTGAACATCTTCTTGTATGCGAGTACGCCCCTCACCAATAGACTCTTGTTCCGCGCGAGCTGCTTGACTGGTGTCTAATTGAAGAGCTGCATCAATACGTTCTATTAACGCATTGAGAGATTCAATAATTTCTCCTTGGATGATAGCTATATTACCCTTACCCACAGCAATTCGATTATCTCGTTCTAAATTTTTTATTTTGGGCCCGAGTAAGGCAAACTTTGCTTGATAAGCGGTTTGTTTTCCTCCAATAGCTGTTAAAGCTCTTTCCTTTACTCCAATAAGTTCTGCTTTAACCGTATCATTTTCACCATTGCCAATTGAATTAATTTTATCCTCAACAGAAAGAAGACCGTAAAGGCGTTCGATCTCTGATTGTTCTTCTCTTAAATGCGTAAAGTTTCCTATACTTAAAGCTTGATCGGCTCTGCCGATTAACCGTTCTATTGAAGCAATAATTTCATCCCGAGCTTGATTAATTTCTAATATTCTAGCTTCTATTGCTTGCTCATCGTTTGTGTTTTCGCTTTCTTGTTCTTCAAGGTCACTAATTCTTCCTTTGAATTTATCAAATTCTGTCGCATATTCTTCTAACTTATTACTAACTTCTACCATCGCATTCCGCTTCGGTTCAGATAATGCAGCCCGCACCGTAGCTGATTCTCTAGAACCAATTGCATCCATTCTCTCTTGTGGATCAAACTTACCATAAGCTTCTTCAATTGCAGCCCGCTCAGCTCGAACAGCACCCGATGTTTTGAATCTTAAAGCAGCTTGAATTCGAGTAATGAATACCCCTATGCTTCCAAGTAAATTTCCTTTAATACGTTCCACTTCGGCTGTTCTATCAACAATAGCTGCTTCTTGATCTTGAAGCGCACTAATTCTTTCTGCTAATTTGTCGTATTCTGTTGTGTAAGTTTCTTGCTTGGTGGCTACCTGAGCTAAAGCTTCTTCTTTGGCTGAAACCAAACCATCTAAAACTTCCGTGCCTTGACCTTGACCAATACCATTAATGCGGCCCCGTATATTTAACTGGCTATAAGCTGTTCTGATTCTTTCTTGCTCGGCGATGACTTCGGAACTTGTTCCTAATTGTAGCGCCACTGTAACTTGTTCCGTTAACTCTTGTATTGAAGCATTAATCGCATCGCGCATGCCGTTAATAGATTTTTTGCCAGCTTGAATCGCAGCTTCTGCATCTAATTCTTCTTGTTCTTTAGTTTTGAGCTTTTCATGTTTTCTGTTTAATTTCCCCATTGCTTCTTCATAAGCATTCTTAGCTGTTTGAATAGCCATTATGGCAGCTGCTTTGTTCTGCACTAAAGCATCCTGAACGGGTTGCGCCTGATCTTGAGCCACAGCATTAATTCTTTTCCCATCAATATCAATAGGGCCATAATCCATTTCAATATTCAATTGTTCGGTCTCAACTTCAAAACTTGTCGATAATGCTAATGCCTCATCAGCTCGATTCTTGAGTTTATTAATTCCCGCAATAACTTCATCCCGTAAACGCTCAATTTCTCCTCGAGCATCCTCAATGTTCTTCTTTTGGTTTTCAGCTTCTTCTGTTTCTAATTCTGTAATTCTTGGTTGTAATTTAGAGTACTCTGCTTCGTATTCACTTTTTACTTTTTGAATAGCTTCTATGGCCTCGGTTTTAGTTTGAGCTAAACCATCTTGAACAATTTTTAATTCTCCTTTGCCAACAGCATTAATATCTTCGGTAAAACTGTTGATTCCCTCTATCCGTTGATAAAGCTGTTGAAGAGCATCTCTCTCTTTTTTAACACCATCGCTTGTCGTTAACTTTAAAGCTTCCTGCGCACTAGATTTTAAAGCATTAACCCTTGAGGTAAGCTCATCATGAATTCTGCCAACAACCAAGATACCCTCGTCTATTTTCCCCTGATCCGACCCTGTGGCTTTTTCTGCTTCTCCAATAGCTGCTTCTTGGGCTTGTAACACTATCTCTGCTTCTTGAATAGCCCCCGTTACTTGACGGCTCGTTTCTGCTATTGCATCTCGAACATTTATGCGTGCTTCATTTAATACTTTAACCTCTTCTGTAAACCCCTCCGCTAATGTTGTTTTAATCTTAGCGACGTCTGCAACATCGCTAAAAATTCCTTTTTTGTGTTTCGCCACATCCTCCGCTGTCCAAATTTGCCTTTGGGCTACTTCGTGAAACTCTCGCTCGGAAGTTATAATGGAACGAGCGTCACTAAACCGTCTAGCACGAATAAGATCTTGGATAACTAATCTTCTCGCAGACATACTTTCTTCTACTCGTTTTTTAAATCCAGCTCCTCTTCCATTAATCGCCTCTAGAGCCAAATCTCTCTCTTTTTTTATAATTTTAAGTTCAGCAGAAAACAAAACATCCTTTGAATGGCGGAGAATCGCCGCCACGGCCTCTTCATGAAGAAGAACTCTATCTTTTATCCGGAGATTGACTTTAGATAAGGCTGCTCGCAAAGAGTCTATATCCGAATAACGGCTTTGTGATAAGAGCTCTTCGGAATCCCTGACCATATTCATACTAACAGCAGTAGAACGAACTTCACTTTCATATTTCTTAAGCTTATCTAACTCCGTTTTAGCTAAACCAATCCTTTCAGCACGAGCAAAATCTCTAATTTTTGCTAGACCCGCTTCTAAGGTAGTCTCAACACCACGTTCTTGGGATTGTCGTTTTTCTCCTGTAAATGCATTAACTAAATCAACCAATTCATTTAACTTTTTTTGTTCTTCAGCTACTTTTCTCTTAATTTCCTCATAATTTTCGCTTGTTTGTTGATAGGCTTCAGCCAACTCTTCCACAGCATCTGTGTAAGCCTTTTTAACAGGTTCATAATCCACAACGGGTGCAAAGAAGTCTGTTCCATTTAAGCTAATCGTTAAATCAATACCATCAAAAACGTAATCTCCTTCTTTAATTCTATCTCCTATCATGGCAAAGTTTATTTCATTACCAAGGGCTAGATTAGTCCTAATATCAGGAATAATTTCTCCATTAATTTTTCTCATCTTTTCTAAGGCTTCTTTTTTTCTTTCATTAATAAAATATTTTGCCTGCTTTGCTTTTTCTTTATATTCTTCAGCCTTAGTTAAAAGAGCTTTTATAATCCTAAAATCCTCTTCAAGAGAGCTCGCCATAGCCACCATAGCTTCACTGACAACCTCATTATTAACCGTCTTCAGCGGGACATCCTCTAAATCAATGGCTTCAAATTTATCACTGGCCTCTAAATGTTTGTCTGCTTCTACCAAACTTCGCACTTGTCCCAGCTCTTTAACAATACTATCTCGAATATTCTGTATCGTGATTAAATCCGCCTCTTGCAACCCTATGCCCTGTTCGGTGATTTTCTCTCTTAAAATTTGTGTTGCCCCAATTAAAGAAGCAAGAGATCCACTCAGAGAGGCCTCATAACCATCTTGAAGTTCACCAACCTTATCTTCTCCCAAATAAGTCTTCATCCCATCACTAAAATAAATAGTCCTAGGTGCGTTAGCTTTAACCCCTGAAACAAGCCCTAAAGACTTCTCCACAGAAAAAAGGATTACATTTGCTTTTTCATGCTGGCCGGCCTCTACTGCAACACGAGCTGCCTCATAGTCTTCTGCTAATTTTCTGATGACACGTTCATAAGATTCTGCTTTTACTTTTACTAATGCTTCTGTTTGTTGAACAATTAACTGATCGACTTGATCAAAAAGCCTTAACATTTCAGCTCTTTTTTCCTGAGCACCTTGTCCCACAACTTTTAAAAATAATTCATACAAACTAGTTCCGTCTTCTAATAAAACAGCTTGATACGTTTCTCTAATTGAATCGTCTACTGTAACGTCATCGATAGTGTCTAGAATAGATCTTAATGTTTCCTTCTGACGAACATAGTCCATTAATTCCGTTCGAGTCTTAGCTTTTCTAATACTAGCTAGAAGACCGTTCAATGGAGTCACCATTTCAGCTTCATATTGTTGAAGCACTTCAGAGGCTTGAGCGGCATAATTACCGGCTTCGCTCTCTAATAGGCGCTGCCATATTTCAAGGCGTAACAGAAGAGCTTCTAATTCCCTTCTTAATTTATTGCGAGGTTCCTGAATTTCAAGTAAGTCTCCTCGAGCTAGATCAATACTAGATTGCGCTTGTTGGTAAGGAGAATCTTTTTCCTGAGAAGGCGTGATTTCGCTGGTAAGTCCTTCACCCACTCTTAAAGATGTGGAGAAAGGCGCTAAGCCAAAAAAACTGGTTATATGTAAACCCGTCCGCTCGGTGATGGTCTGCCATTCTGGAGGATCTGCTTTATCATTGTATCGATAACCTAGGTAACGCATCATATTACCGTCAGGACCTCTCCTCTTTCCTCCTCCTGAAGTAGGCCTATCCTCTTGATCCATAATTTTTCTAATTACGGCGATCTTATCTGTTACATCACCTGCATCTGTTAAGGTAAAAGCAACATCAATTTCTTTTTTTGCTTCATTAAGCAATGCCATAGAATTGAAATCACCATCGGAAACAGCATTTCTAGCATAAACTCTTAATAGATCTAGAGACCAATCATAAACCGTAGCCATAGCTTTATCTAAAAGCTCTAGACGTTCATTCCGAGCTTCAATTAAAGCAGGACTTTCATCTTCAACCTGTTGACTAAGCGCAAGATTATCTCTAATCAACCCTTCTAATTCTTCCTGAAAATTTTCAGGCAAGACACCCTCAGCATCATTAAAAGCCTCTTGAACTTCCTTGTCCATCAAGAGCATGGCTATAATTGGGTTTTGAACAATTTCCGTTGAAGGAAGGTTGTCCATTAATGAACCACTTTTCTGAAACAAAAATAAACTTAATCTCAAACCCCATAAACGCTTTCTCTTTTTCTGCACGTTCTCTTTATATTTGGCTAAATTTTTGTTTTTATTTTGAGCATCTGAATATGAATAGAAAGGCTTTGAAGCAATCCTTGCACCGATATCTTCATCACTTGCTTCAAAAAAGTCCCTAACTTCATTGGCCACTGTTTCTAATTTACTTTGAATGACAGCGACTCTGGCTGTGGACTGACCAGCTCGATCTCTTAATTTTTTTATGGTTTCTTTTAATTCCCGGGTCAACTCTTCGGCTGCTAAGATTCGGCGATTCATCACTTTCCCTGAAACTACCATGAATCCTTCAGGCAGCTCCACATCTGCTTGGGTTGCTGCTGCTATAAGAGAACTCAATGTCTCATTCGTATTCCTTAAACCTTCCAAGTCTTCCTCAAGAGGACCCTCGTAAAGAGCCATACTTTCAAGGGCTAGTGTTAAACGCTCTGCATCATAACTATGCTCCACAGGATCTATTATTCGTCGTATAGCAGCCACTTTCTCATGAATATCTCCGTTTAAGTTACGAGCATTTAAGTTAACCTTTACAATTAAATCTAAATGTTCTGTTAGTTGCTTAGCTTGTGTCACATCATTTCTATTAATGATAGGAACCGCTCTAATATCTTCTAAATCTTCTGGAGCCGCATTTAGCTTTGTCTGATATAGCGCTACCTTTTCACTTAAAGCTTTAGCGATACGCGCACTATCTGGAGAGGGGTGCTCCTGTAAATTCTTTTTTACTGCATTAACTAATCGACCAGCCTCTTCTAAAGGATCCACGATTTTAGACTGAAGAGCTTCCCTTGCGTGGGAAATGTAACTAAATACAATACTATAAAAAAGCTCAAATAACCCAAGGCCCACACGAGCTGCAAATTCATCTTCAAGATCATCTGCAAATTCATCTTCGGGTTTATTAACATTAGTTTGAAAACGTTCCAAGTAACCACTCGTTTCTAGTGTTCCTTGTTCTGCTCTCGCAAACAAAGTATTAATTTGTGTTTCAAGTTCCACGACCTCTGCTTCAGCTTCGGCGCGCGCATTTAAGCTGCGTTGTAACTGTCCTATAGCTTTTCCTAATTGAGTTGCATAATCACCAAACACAACCACCAATGCTTCATAATGCTCTATTAACTGAGGTGTTTCTTTATCGCTAGATAAGTTTGCCATTATAATAAGATCTCGTCTTTGGGCCATTACATGGCTTAGGCGTTCTTGAAGGCTCGCAAAAGCTGCCTGAGATCCTCGTAATCGTTCTAACATTTCTGTTAAACTCTCCTGAATTTCAGTAGAAAACTCTTCATCTCCATCAATCAGAGATTGAATGGATGCTACTTTATCAACAGGCATTGCTATAGGTTGGTTTTCTTCATAACCCAACTCCCTCAAAAAGGGCAAAATATCTTCATCCAAAACACGTGTTAGATCCGCCTTTGCTGGATCCAGAGCTTCATCCTTAAACAACCCTATGGTTTGGACTATTTCTTGGGTTCGCTCACTCAAATTAGCGGTGATTCTCTGAATTTCTTTTTCTTTTTCAGCAATAGCCTGCTCGATTTTTGCGACACTATCTCCTTCTAATTCAGTAAAATAATCAGGCCCACTAAAGCCCTCTTCTGTAAGAGCTCTATCAGCTATTTCTCTAACTTCTCTAGCGTATTCAGGAGGTGCATTAGCAGGATCTAATAAAGCGCTCCTCTTTGTTTCATACTCTTGGCGCGCAGCTTCTATCTGTTCTCTTAATCCAACAATTTCTCTTCTTAATTGATTTCTTGATCCTAATGAATTCGCTTGGGCTACGCGAGCAGCTAAGCCAGATAATTGAGTTAGCTGAATGGTTGCAACAGCTTCAGCAGATCGGGTTAGTACTTCTAAGCGAGATCTTCGTGCTTGATAAAAAGCATAAGTTGCTTGCTCACGATCTTTTTGCTCACGAACACTTTCTATTCGATCTATCTCATAACCCAAATCGACAATTTCTGTTTCTTTTCTATTTTGAACTGCTGTTGAATCGATAGCAGGATTAAATAAAAAGGCTACTTCTTGATGCCTAAGAACATTTCTGACAGCTCTGATAACACCAGTGCGAATATGAGCCGTTTCTTTATTAAAACGTTCTGTTTGGGCATCTGAAATTTTATCATCAGGTGAGATTTTTGCAGAAGTCGACTCTAATCTTGTCTGATAGGTATCAATGCTAACAGGAAGATATGTTGATCTTACAACAACTCCGTTAAAACCATCTAAAGCTGTTTTAGCCTGTGTTAATTTAGCCCTGAGTGCAATCAAGTCTGTTACGTCGGAAACACTCTGTAAAGCATCACTAACTTCTTGAACCAGTTGTTTACGTCCTTGAGCCCTTCGAACAAGCTGTTGTACTTCATTAACAATCTGTGCTTTTCCTGCCTCAAGAATCTTTCTCTCACGATGAATACGGTCATCAACTCTCTTCTTATCAATAGCTTCGTCTAATTGAACTAAATTGGCTGTAGTCGCATCAATTAATCCTCGATGAAAAGGATAGGTGACCCGACTTCCCATAACTTCCCTTCTAGCTGCTTCAAGAGCATCTGTAAATGCTAGTTCTCCCCGGATTTCTTCCGGAAAAGCCACAGGAGCATCAGCTCGCTCAAAAATCTTACTCAGGTTAGGATCGATATTTTCTTCTGTCACATCACTTAAAAACTGGTCTACATTAAAAGTTTCTCTAAACTGTCTAATTTTATACGCAATCAAATCAGCATCAATAGCATCCACTTCTTCATTTCTTTGGCGAATAAAATCGATTAAACTCTCTAGTCTTGTCGCTAACTTTTCTACTTTCTCTACTCGGGCTAGCTTTTCTTCTTCCAGATGGCGTAAAGCAGTACTTAAGGCTTGTCTATTTCCAGCGTGTTGACGCTGCCAACGAGTCTCCATTCTTAACTTTGCGGCGCGCACAACTTCTAAGTTCAGTAAATCAATCTGAAAGCGTTTTACCTGCTCATTTCTTACAGGATCTGAAATTGTTTGTGCTGCTAAAACAGTTCTCTTTAATGTCCCAATAATTTCTAAAACAATAGGGCGAAGTCGTTCTTTAGCCACATCTGCTCTATTCGCACCTTTTTCAAACTTAATCTCATCATAAACTTTTACCAACCGAGAACCTTCTTCCAACAATCTCTCTACCTGCCCACCTATTGTCGCATGACGTAATCGAATACGAACTTCAGCATTTCTAACATTTTCTCTCAACACTAATTCTGTTTTTATTTCATCTTTGGTGACCCTTAAATCAACATCCTGTTGAGTTAATCTGAATTTTTTAAGAACTGCATTAAACACGCTTTCTTTGACCCCCTGAATGTCAACACCAGGCGTATAAGGAATTTGTTCTATTAAAGAAGCTGTTTGATCCGATAAAGAGGCCTTTCGATCCGAAGATTCCACAACTCGTCGAGCGATTTGAATTTGTTTTAACTTTTGGTTGATAGGAGTAGAAGCATCTTCAATTTCAGCAGAACCAAAAGCAAAAATGTTGGTAACCATGGCTTTAACGCGTCTTAAAACTTTTGCTGAGCCTTTTCCTAATCTTTTTTGAACCAAATCATGAATTCGTTCCATTTCTCGTGTCAAAGCAGATTTTGAGGCTTTATGTGCTATTAGAGGAACTTCTGCTCGATTAATTGATGTTAAAGCTTGCGCAGAATCCCTTAGGCGAGAATCTACTAATTGCCGATCCACATCGGAAAGGCGGTCTCTAATTTCGGTAACTTCTTCCTTTGCACTATCAACAAATTGAATCGCCAGGTTTGCAAAATTAAAAACTCGATAAAAACCATTTACGTTTTTTAGTTGTGTCTGAAGGGTCTCTCTAGCTTTTTGAAGAGCTTCAGCAACAGCCTCATTTTCTGAAAAATCAAAAGAAGCATACGCAATTAAATCTTCAAGTGCTTTTAGTTTCTTCTCAGCAGCAGCCAAATTTCTTCTTACTTCCTCCACAGAAGCACGCGTCTTAAATCCTTGACTGACTCCAAAAACAGACCCTGAATCAATCGACTCCACTTCAGCGACTGATGCTTCAAGCGCTTGTAGTACCCGCGCTTCAGCTTGAGGGTATAAAAAGGTCAACGTTCGAACATTCCCTACATTAGGATTAAAATTTTCTCTAAGAAGTAGTTGTGGATCTGTTGCATTATCTTTACCCATCATTGTGGTTAAATAAATTTTTCCCATACCACCAGTTTTTTTACCGACAGCATCCCTAAACGCGTCTTCTTTTCTATTAACTTCTGCTCGGGCGGCAGCTAACGCATCTTGAGGACCATCATCTAACGTATCTTGGACAAAAAATTTATCTGCACCTGGTTCTAAAATACGAACAACCACACCATAAGGGGTAAAAACATACTCCAGCTCAGCATTCATCTTAGAAGGAAGATTTCCTGTGTTCCATAAATGGAGAGCAACTTGATACAACGCAAAGTTATCTAAAATTTCAGAGGGGATTTCTAATAACATTGACGCCATCAAAGCCTTGGGTCCTTCACCCAAATCTGCAGGAATAGCTCCAGCGCCATCCAATTCAAGAACATCTCTTTCTTCGTAAGGTTCTCGAATTGATTCGTTAAGACTATCCGATAAAACACCTCTTATACCTTTAGTAGCCTCGGCATTATGCATCTGAACCATCACGCCGAAATCATTCATCTTCTCATCAGCCACTTCAGCTAATTGAAGTCGAGAAACTCTTTTGTTAATACTTTTTGTTTGGCCTAGAACATTTAATTCTCCAGTCACTCTCTGATAAGTTCTTTCAAGCTTACTAATACGGTCATTAATAGTATCAATAGACCCTGCACCATTCATAACAAATGTAGATATAGCCTCTCCTACTTCTCTAGGATAAGTCTGACCTTCTCCTAGCTTAGGTAAATCAAATCCTTCAATACCACCCGTAGGTAAAATTTGAAGCGCTTGCCATCTTAAGGCGTTCACACGGTGCCACTGTTTTAGGTCGGCATCAAAAGACTCTTCAGTAGGCTCTGATGAAATACGCTTTAGTTCCTTTTCTAATCGGTCTAATAAACCAACAACATCCCCTTTACCTAAAAGTTGTTGCATATGAGTTCTTTTGATTCGTACTTGCCTCCGCACTTCATCTGCTAAACCAAGGGGTAATGGCGTTGGCGGTAATGCTCTTGGAGCAGGTAACGGTGCTGGGGTTGTTGGTAACGGTGCCGGTGCAGCAGGCACAGATGGTAGAGGCGCTGCTGTTGGCAATGGCATTTGTTCTTTTAAACTAGCGATTTGTTTTTTCCAAGCTGTAATTTTTATACGTTTAATTACTTTAAGTCGTTTTCTTGCTATATTTGCGTAACGAGTACTAATTTGGAAAATATTGGTTCCGAGCTGCGCCTGGTCCATACCTGCATCTGAAAGTTGTTGTGCCAAATCACCAAAATCAGCTAACCCATTAAGCATATTCTCATCAATCAAAAGCTCTTCAATCTTTGTTTCAAAAGCTAAAACTTTTTCTTCAAATCGATTTACAAGTGGGGTACGATCCTTAAAATTAGCTTCAAAGATGCCAATAGCAATCTTAAGAGCATCTTCACCGTCTTCTCTAATCCATTGGTCATTAGAAAAAGAATCTGTTTGACCAAAAAACGCTCTGACATCTTCTACATCATTTTCCATTAAAAAGTCATCAAACAAAAATTGAACTAGATTGCGATGCCCCACACCCACATAGTAATTTAAATTAACTCCTTGTACACGCTTAGCACCAGCAAGCTCTGCTTCTGTATAAGCGGGTTGGAGGACTGTTTGAGGTACGGATGGATCACGAGGAGGTTTTACTCCGGGGACAGGAACAATAGTTCCTTTTAATTCTTGTACTCTTGTTTTCCATTGAGGAATAATTTTATCTAAAACTTTCTTTAAACGCGTTTTGCTAGTACTAACAAATCTACTTTTAACACTCCGTGTATTCCTCTCATCTGCTTGCTGCTCTAAGCCTAAATCTCTAAACTTCCCTCCTAAATCAGCAGGGAACTCAGCTCTTTGAATAAGTTGTTCTGTATTGTTTGGTTTAACCAACTCTCGAAGCGCTTTTTCAAAAGCAGCTATTTTACGTTCCACCTCTGCCAAAGTCGTTGGACCAGGTACTGAAGTTAAGTTCCGTTGTTCGAAAACAGCTAAAGCATCACTCAACCCATCAAATGTTTTTCCTGTTGAAATCCAACTATTCATTGCAGTACCACGACGACCTTTTGTTCTATCATAAAATGGATTTAAATCTTCATGTTCTTTAGCTCGATCTTTAATTAAAAACTGTTTGAATAAACCCACGACTAAACTCATATGCCCTTCATGAATAATACTATTAATATTACCCAAACTATTGGCAGCAACCATGACGCGTTCACCGGCTGCTTCTGGAAGAGTTGTTTCCCATTCGCTTAGGGCACCAAACAATTGAAAACTTAACTCTTCGGGGCTAAGGCCTTCGATCTCTGCTGCGTAACGAGGGTTTAAAGCAACTAACTCGGCAGCAAAATTAGCGGCTTCTAAAAATTGTGTGTTTTTGCCTACTTTAAAATTGTTGTAGTTTTGCATCGAACGATAAACTTGGTTAAAAGCATTTTTGAAATCAGCGCTTAGGGCGTTATCGCGTCTAACGGCGTTACGGACTTGCCCCATATGCTTGGCAGCAAGTAAGGCCACTAACATATTTCCTACTTCTTGGGACGCACTGTCTTTAACTTCAGGAACCATACCTTCTAATCGTGCTGTTTTTAACAGATAAGCAGAATCCAATAGCCCTGCTTCAGTAACCGGTGTTTGTCTCGCACTAATAGAATCAGGTCTTTTGGTTCTTTCACCAAAAATATATTCGTATTGTTCTGGGGTCACCACGTAGGCACGGCGAAAAACTTTTTGATCCCCAATCATCACACTATTTTCAGTTGATTTTTCATAACCATTCAAATGCAGCATGCTGCGTACATGAGGGGAGAAAGGTTCTTCCGAGAGAACAAAGATAACTCTCTGGCCTGCTCTATTAATAGAAGAAGCAATTTTAACCATTCGAGGGTTGGCGATTTGAACCATCTCCGAAGCGGGGGTTACTAAGTTCCCGGTATAACTACCAATGTCTGCTACCAAGGCATTAATAGAAGACGTCTCAACACCCGAAGCCGATAAACGGTCATCTAATGCTTTTCCCCAGAATTCTAAATTAGCTTCTAGGTCTCCTTCTTCAAAAACACTTAATGCCTGCATATCCGAGATCACGGTGGCTGTAAAGGCGCTAGAACCTTCTAGTTCTGTCCCCATTAAAACAATCATCAGCGTTTCAGCACCTAATTGATAACGAGGGTCATTAATAGCCGTATGTCTTGGAACATTGCGTGCTTCTAGTAAAAACTGATCTATTGGGGTTAAATCCTGAAGAAGAGCTCTTTCATAAAGTTGTTCTTCTTTACGGTGATCAATCGTATCTGAGATACGAGGCACCACGGTTAGATAAGAAATACCCTTCTCTTCTAATTGCTTTTCAAGGCCTGTGGTATGGAAACCACCGGTAATTACTACTGAAACCTGCTGCTGCATTTTCGTCATATTGGATAAGGCGTTATTAATTAAGGCATCATCCCGCTCAAGAGCGTATTTATAGAATTGCTCAATTTGTCCTAGATGACCATCAATCATCTGAATATCTTCAGGGAGTTGAGAGTTATTACTAAGGCGATTTTTGTGAGCATCAATAAATTTAGTGAAATTAGACATCTGAAATGCTTTTCGGTGCGTATAAAAGTAAAGGACGTCTTTTTTGGTTAAGGCAAAATTAAAAAAGTCCTTTAAGATGCGGATATGGCGAGACAACTCATCTAGGGTGCGCTGGTCTTTATTTTGGAATTCTTGGTCTTTAATGGCCTGAGATAAAGATTCTATTTCATCAAAGATAGAAATGTTGATGCGTTCTTTATTAATAGAATAGTCTAAATAGTTAATTACATTTTGATTTTCTTCTGTAGCGAGCTCTAATTGATTAACTAACCGTCTTAAATACTCAAAGAAATTTAACTCACTGGCTTTCTTTAAGCGAAACATCGCTGCCTGAGTGACAAAGCGACTGAGTTCTCGAGAAGAAAGTCTACTGCGGATATTTAAAATTAATGTTTCTAATTGTTGCTGGGCTAACTCAACATTAACTGATTTTCCTAGATCTATAATCTTAATAAAAGTTTTAACATTGGGGTACAAAGAAAGATCGATGTTTTTCTCTTGTGATAATTGGGTAAGAAAATAAATATAATCTCTTAACTTCTCGGTGCGTTCATAACGCTCTTCTTCATCATCCATTTCTAACAGTTCTTTAGAATAAATACGATTCTTAAGCGCCTTCAGCAATACTTCAATTCGGTTTAAGTGATCGAGGTCTCTTTCTTTAAATTCTAAAGCAGAAAGGAACGCTTCTCGGTTCTTTTCATATAAATCTTTATTTTCAATACCATGCAACTGAATCGGAAGGTCTTCTGTAATGGCTAAGTACTCGGGACCGGTGATTCTAGCTTCTTCGAGGAGGTTTTCGGCAACAGCTGTGCGGATAGGCTTACTAGGGAAAGCAGATAGGGCTTCAGTCAGGATACGCCCTTCAGAACCCTCAACGTTAATAAGGTCAACGCCATGGTTCTTAGATAAAAACTCGATAATTTTGGCAATATTCTTTTGGGCTTGTAAATTAACGTGGGCATCTTGAATATGAATAACAACTTTATCTGAACTACCTTCAAAGGTATTACGGATTTGCCCTATGTTGTCAGCAAGTTTGATATTGGAAAGAAAAACAGAAGGATGAATTTTGTTCTGACCGGAAGACTCGGCAGTTGCGCCAGAGACATCATTGATAAACTCTGCGAGAACATTGGTGCTACCCACCCAAGAAATAGTGGTAAGTATGAAAGTAAAAACAACAACCAATGCAATAGCTCTAATTGTCAGCTTAAATCTTTGTATTATACTCATATATTGGTCGACCTCACCTCTCGGCTATGTGGTATAACGCTTAAGATCTGCTTCCTTGCACAAGCAACCTTAAGAAACAACAAAATAAAAACCAAAACTTCCAAATGTGTTAAAAGCACCTGAACGTTCATATTTGTTTTTATCTCGCTTAAATCAAAGCTTAAGAAGTTATTTTCTAACGATTACTAACCTTTGCTAACTATTTCTAAATATTAATAAAGGTTTTTAAAATCTAATTCGAAAATTTTCCTAAACTTGAGTGAAAATTTACATTAACTTTTAGTTTTTGTCAAATATTAGTATTCTCAGCCACTACCTTTTACTCAAAAGAATTATAACATACTTTTTTTAACTTTGTAGTAACCCAGCCAAAAAAACCTATATTTCTTCAAAAAACCTTCAATATTTTACATAACTTATTTAGGGGAAATAACTTACGAAAATTGAGACTCTTTTTGCAGTTGCCCATCCCAAACCTAAACCCTTCACCCTGAGACAGATACATATAAACGACATATATACAAGCCACCTTTAGCCCCAAAGGGCCAGTCCCCCCTGGGGTCAGTCCCCACTGGGGACAGGTCACTTTGATAGCGTAGCATAAGTATGAATAGCCCCAAAGGGCCAGTCCCCCCTGGGGTCAGTCCCCACTGGGGACAGGTCACTTTGATAGCGTAGCATAAGTATGAATATGCATTTAAAAGATTGAATATTCATACTTATATGCTAATATTTACTTAGGAGGTAACTATTATGCTTAAACCTATTTCTACAAGGATTGATGAAGAGACTTTTTTAGCTTTTGAACACCTATGCCATGAAACTCATATTCCTAAATCTAGACTCATCCGAGAGGGAATCAAATATGTAATTAAGAAATACTCTAATTTAGACAAAAAACTAGAATTAGCACAAGCTATAGAAGAAGCAGAAGAAGACCTAAAATCAGGAAAAATCTATGATTTAAAAGAAGTAGATGAAATGCTCGATGAAGTAGCTGAGCCAAAGCCCCAAAGGGCCAGTCCCCCCTGGGGTCAGTCCCCACTGGGGACAGGTCACTTTGATAGCGTAGCATAAGTATGAATATGCATTTAAAAGATTGAATATTCATACTTATATGCTAATATTTACTTAGGAGGTAACTATTATGCTTAAACCTATTTCTACAAGGATTGATGAAGAGACTTTTTTAGCTTTTGAACACCTATGCCATGAAACTCATATTCCTAAATCTAGACTCATCCGAGAGGGAATCAAATATGTAATTAAGAAATACTCTAATTTAGACAAAAAACTAGAATTAGCACAAGCTATAGAAGAAGCAGAAGAAGACCTAAAATCAGGAAAAATCTATGATTTAAAAGAAGTAGATGAAATGCTCGATGAAGTAGCTGAGCCAAAACCAAAAAAAGAAAAGGATAAACCTTGGAATTAAAAGTAGTCTTATCCAAACAAGCCTTAAAAGACTTAAAGAAAATAGCCCTTGCTGATCTAAAAATTGCCAAAGTAATTCGATCTCATCTAGAACAAATACCTAATACCTACACAATAGATACACAATTAAAAGGCCCAGCCTTTAAAGGCATTCGAAGACACAGGGTCGGAAACTATCGAATCATCTATCGAGTGGAACACGAACAATTAATAATTTTAGTCATTAGGATAGGACATCGAAAGGACATTTATGATTTGTAGCCCACCTTTAGCCTATCTCATCCCGTAAAGGGGCCAGTCCCCACTGGGGACAGGTCATTTTATTCCTTTTGTTTCGTTTACAATGAACGCTGGGCTTCCTATATATGCACCCATTCCTACATTAAGACCCTCGGTAAGATCTATACCTGTTTCGTAACTTGGACTATCATAATTCGAAATTAGCTGATCTTTCTGCTCAAGAAAATAGTGTTTACTTGAACTGTAGTTCCAATGTTCCGGGCTTGTTACCATTCCAGCCTTCACAGGATTCATTTCAACATATAATCCGCAGGCATATAAATATTTTTCATTCTCTATTAACTGACTTCCAAACCTTCCCCACCAAATAGGCCCTTTATGATCATATTTTTCTTGATACCATTTGGCATACTTCTGCTTTATTTCTTTAATTCCTAAACAAAATTCTTCTAATTTATTTGGAGATATAATTAAATGGAAGTGAGTGTGCATCAAACAATAATGGAAAATTCTATATTCTTGTTTTTTCTGAGTTTCGAATAATAACTTCTTAAAATTATTAAAGTCATTATCATCCCTAAAAATATGTCGTTTTTCTAATGCTCTAGAATAAACATGTGCATAGCATCCATCGTATAAAACGTTACCTCTATTATGTCTTGGCATAAAAATACCCTCCTTTATTTTGTTAAATAGTGGAGGGTAAATCGTTATCTACTTTCTGGGATAATTTCCTCGGCAATACGTCCGCATTATTTCAGCGGGTTTCTCCGATCTTTCCGCTCGTCAACCTACCTGAAGCACAGGTAAGAAGATGTCGCAACCCTTTAATTAATTTATACCTATTGTAACACGCCTATCCACAGACCTGTCCCCACTGGGGACTGACCCCAGTGGGGACTGGCCCCTGTGGACTGTGGAAAGAAAGGGGCTGTTGGGGCCGTTTTTTTATTATTAGGCGGAGGTTTTGATGAGGCCTTTGGATTCGAATTGGGTTAAGAGGTATTTAGCGAAGGCTACTACGGAGTAGTAGTCTAGGCGTAGGGATTGGGTTTCTTCATTAATGGTGACGTCGTACTCGCGGGCGAAGGATAGGATGGCTTCCATTCCACCGTTACGAGAAATGTAACGTCCTGCCTCAACCATGAAGCGGTTGATGATTTGGCGATCCTTGCGGGATAGTTGAGGATCTTTGTTGTCATCGTAAAGGACACTGATGACTCTTGGGTTTAGGGTTTGTTTACTGACATAAATTATGTTGTCCGCAGAAGCTCCATCATCGACTAATCCAGCGATGGTTTGGGTTACGTCACCTTCAACCAGCTCAACCACAGGATTTTGTCCTCGTTCAGCAGTAAACAACATTGCTAATTCTGTGCCCTCAAACTCTGCTTTAGCTAACTCAATAACACCTTCAGGAACATGAACCATGTGCAACAGATCTGAGTCTTGTGGGATTTTCTCAAGTAAAATTTGAATGTCACTAAGACCTTCAACATAATCCGGATCCACAACCACAATTCCTTGGGTTTTAATACCATCAATTTGACGAGCTGCCGTAATACCACGAGCTATTTCTAACTGACGATCAAACTCTTCATCGCGAATGGCATAAAAGTTAGCCAAACCAATCTGATCGAGTTGATTGATTAAATTGATATTCGCAATAAATGGTGAGCTAACATGTCCACCCACACCTTGTAATACACTCGCTGTAGGCATATAGTCTGCTAAGGCCAATCCACGAGTAACAAAGTTTGCGGCTGCATTTTTAAAATTATTTAATGGAATTTCTCGAACCAATTCTTCAAACGTCTCTACTTCTTTCTCTGTAAATAAACCATCTTTAGATTCTTCAATACGTCTTTGATTGATTGCTTTCATCACGTTCACCTGTGATTGATAAGCATACATTTCGTCTAATGCAATTAAGTTCACTAAACCAAAAGTGTCTGAAAATTGTTGAACACGTGCATTCGTGATATTTTCAATATGCGTGGCTTCATGAACCAAGCTGACAATTAATTCGGCTAAGGCTCGGTCGCGGACAACACCCACGCTTTGTTGAATTCGATTTATCTGTGTTTGATCTAAAACAATAACTCTGTCTTTTAGATTAGCGTAAGCAACCACACGGTCTGTTAATAAGGAATCTTCTTCCCGTGTTCTAGTTTCAATTCGAAATGTTTCACCCAACTCAGCAATGGTACGGGCAAATTCGTCATTGAGTTGAGAAGCTATCTGGATAGCCTCATTAACAATTGCACCCAAACTAGAAGCATCAACTGCTTCTTCATCATCAGCATCCATCACAATAGGCGCTGGTGCTGTAGGCACTTGTGGTGCTTCAACTTCCTCAGGCTCATCACCTTCACCGCGGGCTTTCTTGAGTCGAGCATCAATCGAAGTAAATCCAGGCCATGTTCCATCAGGCTTAATTCGCTCTAACACAACTTCATTAGCTAAATCAAACCCAAACTCACTAAAGATATCTTGAAGTGTTTGGGTTTCTGCTTCACCAAATGCCCCAGCTATTGACTTTGCTAAACCTGAAGCAAATAGGTTTTCATCACCAAAACGTTCACTTAACTTACCGGAAACTTGAAACTCATTCCAATAAGCAAGTAATTCCGAAACGACCTGTAAATCATTACCCGTTTCTACATACCCTTCGTATCCACCTGTTAGTAAGGCTTGTTTTACAGCATCAAAACCTTCTAAATCCATTACGCGCCCTACAATCTGAGATTGTTCTTCACGAGATAAAGTTAAAAATTGTGTGTGATTAATTTCATGCGCGGCATTAGCTAAATAACCGAAGAAGTTTCCTAACGCACGGTTGCGTGTCTGGGAATCAGCCTCTGGATCAGGAGCTTGACCAAACTCTGAAGAAAAGGATACATATCCTGTTCCTTCTCTGTCATCAAACATTGCTAAAGGAATTTCAGCTCCACGAACAACTGAGGCTACGAATCGAGCTCGGGCTTCCCCAATCGATTCATCTTCTTGTTTATTTAAATACTGATTGGCCAACTCTGGAATCTGTGACTCAACCCAATCAGCACCCTTGTCCAAAATTTCTCGGTATTGAACAACTTCGTCAGGGTTTACGTAAAGACCGGCAATGCTCCCTGCAGCGTATTGATCATTGATAAACCGCTGTGTGTTCACAAAATCCTCATAAAACTGTTGGTTTCCTTCTTGTGTCTTATCTAAGGCCACTGCATTTTCTAATTCTTCATTGGCTTTCTTCACGGCAGCTGCCCAACGCACTTGCTGCGCATATTGAGTCAACACATCTCTTGCTTTTTCATCATTACCTGTTCTTCTATAAAACTCCGCTAACTTTTCAATCATATTTCCAAGCTGAAGCGCTTTTGCCTTTTTATTTTCTTCAGAAAGTTGGTGAAGCTTTAACGTAATCTCCAAGGCTGTTTCTTGATGATCGGCAGCATCAATGTAATCTCCTACTTCAATTGCTCCCTCAACAGCTTCTAAGTGAAGCTGTGCTTGCTTCTGAAGCAAACGAAGACGCCTAGTCTTTAATGAAGTGCTTGCCTCTAACTTTTCATCTATTTCTAAAGCACGGTTAGATAAAACTAAAGCTCTATCCAAGTTCTTAAGGTCCACTTCAATGTCTGTTTCTCCATCTAATTTTTTCAACGCTTTTTTAGCAACTTCCCTTGCTTCTTTGAGTAAATCTTTGGCAATAATCAAACCTTTAACGCTGGATGGAAGCACTAAAGAAGCTGGTTTATCAGAATAATCGCCAAGGCTTCCTTTTATCCCTTTAATTTTAGCTTCCTCATTTCCTTCAAGGGTAACTTTCAATCGATCCAACTTTGCTTGCCAATCCGTTTGCATCGAATCTAATAATCGTTCTTGTCTTAACACTTCTTCTACAGCTTCTACCCAATCAAACGTTTCTTGTGCGTCTAATTGTTCTTGGCGCGTTGGTGTTACGTTGTCCAACGTTAATTCAGCTGCTGTCTTAACATCCTGAATTCGATTTATATACTCTGGGTTAGCTAGCAATTGTTCTAACACAGGAGGTAATTCAAAAGCCCTAGGAATTCGTTTAGAATCTCTTAGAACACGGCCATATCCTCGACTAATATTTCGAACTAAACGATTTTGATCCTTCTCTGACTTTTCAACATCTTGAACCAAACGTTGAACAGAAACAGCCCAATCATAAACTTTTTCATGCTGTCTTCTTTGCGTTTGACTTCTTGAGACATCCTCTAAATCTACTGCCCGTTCTGCTTGACGAAGAATTTGTTGAGCAATAAATTCTTCTAAGGTGTCCGGAAGAGTAATGCTTTCATTAAGAAGCGCTTCATAAATCATCAGAGCTTCATTCTGATTTCCTTGTTCATAAGCATCTACTGCTGCTTGAATTCGAGCAGCTCTTTCAGAGGCTATCGCTGTTCTACCCGAAATTGAAGTGTACCCTGACCAAGAACCACTCTGGCCTACTTCTCTTAGCAGAACCTGATTCGCTGCATTAAACCCATAACCATCCATCAAAGATTCAATGCTAGTGCGATCTGTTTCTGAAAATGCCGAAAATACTCTAGAAGCTACTCCTCGAGATTTCTCGGAATTCGCTCTTTGATCTGTTTTATATTCCATCCAAGCAGCAATCACACCAACTTCTAGATTACTTCTAACACCTGAACGCATCATTTCAAAAGATGCTTTTTGCATCCCTGGCATTCTTTGCATTTTCTGCAAGACTTCTTTTTGTTGATCATTTGTTAAACCATAAAAGGTAGCTAAGGCTAATTGATTTGCAACACTGCGACGTTCTGCTGCAAAGCTATCTCGTTGTTCCCGAGTTAACGCACGGCGACCAATCTGATCTGCAAAAACCAACATCCCTTGGCCATGGGAATCTTCAAATAAACCAAGTAAAGTTGTAGCAGTTTCTACCACAGAACGAGCATAACGTGTCTGAGAAACACCCAGGTCATCACCAACACGTTTTTCTAATTCACTTCTAACCCAGCCAGAACCCTTTTCAACAATTTCTCGATACTGTTTTACCTTCTCTGGATCCATAAATAAAGCTGTCGCGGTTTGGCTTGATTGGGTAAACGCCTGCAGACGACCCATAGCTGTAATCAGCTCTCGATTGTCTAAATCTGAAGAATCAATTAACACCGCATTGGCTAATTCATTTCGCGCAGCCAAGCTAAAATCAGTAACAGCTTCTAGCCCCTGAGCTTGCTTCTGAGCAAACATCGCAACATCTTCAGCAGCCACTGTTCTCATGTGAGTCGTTCCATCTGCTTGTTTCTCAACAAAAACATGGTCTTCACCGTCATTAAACTCAGACCAAACTTGCCCATTCACCCAATCCATCAAGTTGGAGTCCTGAGCTACATCTTGAGCACGAACTTCAGTCACCGTTGTGGTTTGAGGTTGACGGGCGGCATAATTCTCAAAGAAACGCGCTGGAATAAACGCTCCTTTTTCTTCACTGAGCTTCTTACCCGAAACAAACCCAGCATCTGTATCTAGTTCATCTTCTAACAGAAGTCCTACTCTATTTGCTTGGCTTGTTTGCGTTCCTAATGCTCCGTTATACTTACCCACAAAATCTAATGTCTCTTCGACAACAACGTCTTTTAACGTACGGCCTGTTTGCGTGGTCAATGTTCTTAATGTGGCTTTCCAATCAGACGGCGGAACCTTTTTCCAATCTAATTTTTCTTTTTCCTCCGAAGATAATTCCTGATCCAATTTATCGATAGCAACCTTTAGAATATCCACATTTCGGGTTAATTCCAATTTTAAGTCTCGCGCTTGCTTCTTAATTTCTTTAACCGTGCGCTCCCACTTCGCTAAAGAAACCAATTCCTTCTTCTCTAAGAGAGAAATCATCTCATTAAGAACTACTTTCTTTTCATCTTGTTTTTTATCTTTAAGGATCATTTGAATACCATCAAATTGAAAACGACTTAGTAATGGAGACTCTTCATCTTTTTCCACAGATTCTAAAATCTGTTTTAACTCATTAGCTGTCACTTGGTCATTCATACGCCCAATAGTGGCATCTGCGATAACGGCTTCAGGCGTAACCATAGGATCATGAGCACGATCTAAAAACCACCATTGAAAATACTCATTTTCAATAAATTCTCTAATCTGACGGCGCATCGTATCTTGAGTTGCTGTGTTTAATCCAGGACGAATAATCAACGCATAAGCAAAAATTGAAGCAATGGCTTGAGTTAACCCTAAGTTACCCCTACCACCACGAAATAAATGAGCAAAAGATTCTTTAAAATCGATTTTCTTGCCACCTTTGGTCTCTAATTTTTTACTCACCCGTTCAATTTCAAAAGAATCCAAATTATATTTTTCTAATAAGCGATCTCGCAACATCAGTTTAATCGCATTTTCTATTGTCTCTTCTTTGGCACTCTTAATCTCAATGTTACGGTCACTAAAAATATTTGTGATACGTGCATTTTTAAACTCTTTATACTTATCTGGTTTAGATAAGTACAAGAGATGGTCTCTCAACGCAGCAATTGTTAAAGTTTCATCATGTTCCATTTGAATCGCTGCTAAGGCTTCTGCTTTATGTTTCTTGGCCTGCTCCTCTAAGCGCGCACCAAATTCAAAGAATAACAAATCCTTACCAGGCTCGGAATGTTTGTACTCCTCATTCAAGTCACTGCTAGCAGAAGCGCGCACTAATTCTTCTGAAACACCGATGGTTTCAGCTAATTCACCTAAATAGAGTGCGTGCATTTGGATTTCATGAACACCGCTAGAATAACTAATTGCACTGGTTTCACGACCCCAATGCTTAGAAGCAATTAACTCTAGCGTAAATACGGATTTCACACCTCTATCTTTGGCCAAGACCCTTAACTCTTTAACCAAATTAACATCGGAAACAAATGCATCAATAACTGTCTCAGGATCTTTCCCTGCTCTTAATTTCTCTGTTAATGCCTTTTGTGATGCCGCTTCTAGTAAAATCCTTTCGGCACCTAATGCCTCTTTAAAATCTTTAACCGTGGCTTCTTCTTTTTTTAATCCAGAATAGCGACTAAAAAATTCGTCAATTAAACTAGAAGCCCGTTTCTCTACTTGAGCTTGTTTAATTGCTGTGAACAATTGTCCTAGGGTTTCATCCTTTGCACTATTCAAACTTATTAAGAAAGAACTTAAATCATTGGCTTCTAGTCCCATACCCTCTGCATTAGTTCTCTCTCCAACAACTTTAGCCATATCTGCGTACATTTTTAGTACTCGGGCTTGATTTCGGGATAATCGAGGGTCATCTTTAGAAAAGTAAGTGGTTTCACCAGCATCCTTGCCTCCAGGAAGATCCTTAGGAGTCAATCGATCTTGAAGTCGTGGTGGTAACTGTTCGTATAATGGTGCCACCAAATCACGATAGTGGCGTCCTTTAGAACGAGCTTCTATCAAGTCCATACGGGCAGAACGTTCAAAGGTATCTGGAGTTGCCTTCCATGCTTCAAATTTAATTAAACCTCTTCTAAAATACATTTCGGGTAATAGAGAAGTATAAACCTCACTAACTTGATTTGTTTTACTATTATTAATTAATCCAATTGCTTGACCATACAGTAATGTAAGACCTTCCCTATCTCCTGCCTCTTTAGCTAAATCAGCTTTCATAATCATTTCACCTACCTCTAGGGAAGTTGATGTAACAGAGGTATTTGATAAGGACTTTGCTCGAGCAATTAACTGAGCAACAACCCCTTCTAAATTAGTTCCTGAAGGAATAGCGAGCGCAAGCTCTCGATTAATCCAATCAATCAGTTGCGTTGTGTCATTAGGATTATTAAGCGTTTCTAAGAGCAAAGAAGCATCAACATCTTCTGTTTTACCAAATATGCTAAATAGCTCATTAAAGAACACCAAACTCTGATAATGAGTGGTATCCCAATTGGAGTTCACCAAGCCGAGCAAAATATTTAAATTCTTTCCTTCAACACCATATTTCTTGGCCTGACTCATAATGCTATCTAGGCTGTATTTGATAACATCATCTTTCATCGCAAAATATAAGGCTTCTAGCTCTGCAATAGAAAGATTTTTTAATTCACTCAAATTAGTTTGTGCCTCTAACCAGCTCATAAAATCAGCCACATCTTCAGCTCGGGTTGATGGATCCATAATGCTTAATACACGATAAATAGAACTTCCCGCGTTTGCGGCAATGGTTTCAGCAGCAATAAAACTAATATTTCCTTTTAACGCTTCAGCATTAAACTGCCCTTCCAATTCTCGTTCTGTTAAATTATCTTGACCTGTTGGACTCACTGCACTTGGCAATACCAACTCTGCTTTAAGCACTTCTGTTAACTCAGATTGAATTTGGGACTCTTTTTGTGTTAATCCAGAAACCTCTCTAGACTGATTCCAAGCCAGATGAGCATCCTCCCAAGCTTGAACTTTTTCTTTTTTAGTTTTATACGCCCGTTCATATCTTTTTTTCATAATATAAAGAGATCTTAACTCTTGATCTGATTTTTCATCAATAGTGTCCCGAGGATTCTGACTCAATTCCACAATCAGAGATGCTGCCTCAGTTTCCCAATTCGCGCGGTGTTCATTGATATGTGCTTGACGATAAAAGGCAGCCTTATTAGAGAAAAGAGCCATAAACTCTAGATGAACTGCTTTAGCTAACCAGTAAAGATCTTCACTAGACAGATCTAAAGGAATACCCTCTCGCTCTAGTTCTTCGGTGAAATTGACCATAAGCACCTGAACTTCATTAAAATTCCAATTTTCTAAATTCGTATTTAAATATAATCTGTAAGCCAAATAGGCCTGAGCTTTCTGAAGCCTACGGCTAGCAATTTCATAATTAATTGTGTGTTGCTCGCTTGCTATCTTTGTCTGAGCTATAACTTGGTGATCCGTTTTAGCTGCTTCTTCTTTTTTAACCTCATCAATATCATCGCGAGAATATTGGAGAGCCTCAGCTTTAGTCACCGAATCTCTTAATTCACGGAAAGAAGCACTACTTTCGGAAGTCCAAGGAGACTCCGATAAACTCTGAAGCATTAACATCAGCTTCACTAATTTTCTTCTATGTGCCTCCGTGGGTGTTTCTTCCAGTAAACGGCTTAGTCTTCTAATCTGTTGTTCTACTCTTGCTTCACGAAAAAACACTGATTTGATATGTGTCGATAAATCACGAACAAAATTAAAAAGACCTTCAGACCCCTGCTTTGCTCTAACCGTATTTTCTTTTTGATATGCTTCAAGCCCATCAACGGTTAATACATTAAAGGAATGATTGATATCCTGAAATGCTTGCTGTGCCATTAAATAGACCCAAGCAAAACGTTTGAGGATCGGCATTCCTCCTAGTTTGGATAAGGATTCTTTAAATCCATCTATAATACGCTCACTAGTCCCTGGAGAGACTGCATCAATTATATCTATTGTGTATGCTCCAAGGATTCCTTTAACTAATGAAAGACCATAATAAATTAAGTTAAAATGAGAAACTATCTTGTATCCAAGAACAGCTACGATTACTGTCGCAATACCGCCCCCAACAACCATACCTACAGTAGCCGCACTAAAAGCAAGAACTGCCAGGGTTCCGCCAACAGCCAAAGCCGCTAGACCAAAACCACCCAATCCAAACTTACTGAACAAGCGAACAACAGGCAGTCCCAAACGTGCTCTGAGTGGCTTTGCTCCTAACCAATCTTCTGCTGCTTTAACCCAAGTACGTTCTTTAGTTTGAATTTCAACATTAGCTGCGTACTTAGCAATTTTATTTAATTCGGTTTGCTTGGCTCTTGACTCCGCATCCAGTAAATTAGTTGCTTCGATTTTTTTCTTTAATGCGGTTTTAAATTGTTTTCTTAGTTTTTCTTCTTTAGCAAAGAATAAACCAACGAAGTATCCGAATAAACCAGTAACACTTTCAATCAATTTTTGTAATCCCGACTCTGGAACTACGACCGTCCATGTGCGATTACGATATTCTTCAATCGAGGTGCGTTGAATTGAAGAGGCATCTTCACCAATTCTTCCAGCTACTCGTTTTCCGTAAGCCACTTCGTTATTCATCACGGATGCTTCAATGCCTTGCAAGAATACATCGGAGGTAATAGCATTGTCTCCCACCTGAATAGGCTGTGACTCAACGCCTACTAATGAAGAGTTTTGAATAAAACTATCTGCTCCAATATTGGCATGAATCAACTCCGCATTTTCAACACGTGTATTATCACCAATGATAGTACCCGAACTAATATATACAGGCCCTTTAGTCCCATCAATTTTTACATTATCTCCAATGATGGCGCCATCTTCGATAACCACATTACCCAAGAGAGAAACATTGTTCCCTATAGTCGACTGACCTACTTTAGCTTGTTGATCTACAAAGTTATTATTTCCAAGATTAGCCCCCTGAGCAATAGTTCCTAACACCATAGACCCGGCTCCAATAGCAACATCAGAACCTTGAGATCCGGCTCCACGAATAACTCCCTGGCTACTCATACTGAGCGTATCTGCTAACTGTTGATGATGTCTTTTCGCATTGTTCACTTGTTGTTCTCGAAGAAGTGTCATACGCTCTAAATCTAAACTATCGGGAATACCATAACGTTTTAATTCATAAATTTTCTTTGCTACCTCTAAATTAGGTTGGGTTCCAATGTCTTTCATACGGATTGTTCCCTTAGAAGAACCTGGTGCCAACAAAATATCATGCTCTCCAGCAGAAAGTAAATCAACAGGAGCGCGATCACGAGAAATCTCAGCAACTTCATCAATAGCCGCCACGTAATGGGAAGCATTCTTCAAGATACTTTGAAAGGCCTCAATTCCTAATTCGGCAGTCAATACATCCTTCGCTTTATTTTCATCATTATCATCTGAATTGGTTGTTGCTCGGACAGTGATAATTACTTTGGCATCGGAGTCAAAAGTACTAGGATCAAAACCTTCTCCACCAGCACCAATCGCGTTAGCAAAGGATTGACCAATACGTTGATCAGGTCCCACAAATGCATCTACATGAAGATTACCTAAATGATCCCTTTTAGTATTAATGGTCTGCTGAATTTCTACGGTCTTAGTTTTCCCTTCAACTTCTTCTCCGGCCCTGTTTAAGGCCTCTAAAGATAGGTCTACTTTCACTACAGAACGTTCTTCATCTTCCTGGATATTCACTGTTTCACTGAGTTGTTCTGCAGGAATAGCAGGCAAGGCTACCTCAAAATCTGTTTTAGCCTTTGCATCTTCTTTAGAAACTTGTGTCATGCGTCGTTGATAGGCACTACCCACAACACCTGCAATCGTACTATCAATCCAAAGCGCTGACATCAATTGATCCACACGCATGGCGCTACGCACCCAAAGACTGACAGGCTCTAGACTAATTACACCTTCTTCCGTAATCATCACTTTCCAGGTTTGATTAGGGAGAGCCAACCGGAGTTGATTAAATGTTTTTTGAACACGGAATTTTTCTTGCGAGGTTTGATCTTGAAGATCAATCGTTCCATCTTCGTTGCGAAGCACTTCATAACGAGCTCCATTAACAAGAATTTCTTTTTGGTCTGCAGCAATATTCAAGGGTTGTAAACGCGATAATTTTGCAGCAATGGAGTCTTCTTCATGCTGAAAGGCTTCGATCGTGCTCTTGGCCTCTTTAAGAAAATCTTTTTCTCTATCGCTGGCGCGCTTGGCTAGAATTTCTGAAATTCCTAACTTTGCATCCTTAATCGGTTCAAACTCCCGAGCTAAATCACGATTAATATCTTCATCAATTGTATCGGGCGTTTGTCTTTCATCTAAATCTTTTGCTTGAGCTGCCAAAGCTTCGACAATATACATCTGGGCCAAATCTTCAGACTGCTTGGCCTTCTCAGCTTCCAGCATATCCCGAAGAACTTCTTCATAGGCTTTTGCTTTTTCTAATGCTTTTATCTTGGCCTTCTTTAGAGACTTCCCTTCTTGTAAATCTTTTGGGGTAAACTCCGAACGTAATAACTGTTGTTTATCAATAAATCGACCATTCCATAAACCGATAGCATCATCCAACAACTTCTTATCCAAAATAGTGTCATTATCTTCAAGATGCTTCATCAAAGCTTTCTGAACCGTATCGACACTGGCATTATCCACAATCTGATTCATATAACCTTCAGGAAGTTTCACAATAGCGGCTAACTTAGACTTTAATATTTCTAAAGCACGCTGTCTTCCTTTACTGGCTTCGTCTAATTTATAGTCATCAAACATTTTCTCAATAATGCTCTTAGACAACACAAAAGCAAAGACACGTTTTTTCTGACGTTCCATGCGTAACTCAGTAATCATCGCCTGAACCGCGTCATCCCTTTGTTTGTTGGTTACGTCTTTCTGACCTAATAAGTCTTTGAGTGCGGCGACTGTTGGGAAATCTTTCCCTTCTTTATCTTTAGTAAATTTTCGCGCTTCTAGTGCCCGTAGTAAAAGTTCTGCATTGCCTTGAACTGATTTAGGAGGGGCTCTGAGGCGCACATCTCCTTTATGAGTTCGTGTGAAAGTAAACTTTTCTCCTGCTATCGTTCCAATAAAACCACCTAATCGAAGGGTTTCTTTCTTATCATTAAGTTTGAATTTTTTTCCGTCCAATAAAAGACCTAAAATTTTTCCGTCTTCTTGAGGGTTCTGACTTCTTAAAATACCATACTTGGTACCATGAATCAGCACGTCGGTATCTTTCTTTTTCTTACTTACTATCACCTCTAAAGAAGCCTCTATAGGTTGAGAGTTCAAGAATAGATCTCCAGCCTCATCCACTTCAGTGGAATAAACCCGACCGTCATCTAAAGTAATATTACCCTCTGGACCAAACTTTATTTCAGTACCATAGAGGTTGATTAGTCCTTCAATTAAACCTTCTTCATTACGTTTAACAGCATACGTGTGGCCATTAATCTTAAGAAGGGTTTTTGGACTGACATTTAATAAGGTTCGATTGTAACCAAACAGATATTGATTTTCTAAACGCGTAATTTCTTCTCGTTCTAATTGACTTAAGTCCACCCCTACTTCTAAGTTCTTTAAGTCATTCAACCCATCTGCTTTTGCGGCCTGAATGGCAAACTGTTTTTCATACTGAGAATCGGATATTACCAATTCATCTTTTTGAGATTGTGTTGTGTTCCGACGCGCTTCATCCATCAATCCAATTAATTTGGCCGTCATACGATTGAAGCGATAATTCTGAATCGGTTGAACAAATAAGAAATGAGGGATTGATCTTCTCACACGATCCATAAAACTAAGCTCTGCAAATGGTTTTCGGTTTAATGCTTCTCGTCCATCAATTATTTTCTTTAATACCGTGTACTTCTTCAGTAATTTATTAAACTTGGTGAGTTTTCGTTTTGCCCACCAACCTTTGATTGTTCCTGGCTTTGAAAAACCCCGTTCTAAAATCTCCGTGTGATCCAATTCTCGCGTGTAAACCTCAATCGAATGCGATGGGTTTTCACTTCGAGCACCCCGACCCCATTGCTGCCACAACGCCGATAAGGTTCTTGCTGCCTGAACGTTGACAATCATGTCCCCATAATCAACAGCACTACGGTACTCAGCTAAAAGGTCATGTGTTAAAGCTTCCTCAAATGCTTCGAATTCTGCCAAGTCTTCTCTGTCCGCTCTACCTGTAACCATATCCAAAGGATCAAGATCCAACTGGTTTCGTTTGATTTGTAAAATTTGATCCGTTAACTCTTCTAAATACTCATTCAAGTCTTCAACTTTTCTTTCTCTACGAGCATCAAATTTACGCAGACCAGAAATCCCTTTAAAGAAATTACCTAATAATTGGTCTTTATAATCTGCTAATGGATTAACCAATAAAAAGGCTTCACGCCAAGCAGCAGCCATATCCTCTAAAGAATCCACTAATTCAATTTGAACATTTCGGATAATTTCTAGAGCAAATAAATTAGCACTGAAATCTTCTCGAATACCATCTGCCTTGCTTTTAATTAGCTGGATAATCTCTGCACGCTTGTCTGCTATCTTTTGTTCATCTTCTAACTTTACTTCTCGAGATATCTCAGCGCTTACTTGGTTCACAATGTCATTAATCCTGTTTTGATATTCTCGTGTTTCAGGTTGACCTCTAAACATTTCTTTAAGTCTATTAGCTATTCTCTGAGTAGTAACTCCAACAATCCCCTGTTGTAGTGTTTCAATCGCTTTGTCTGCTTCAGAAATCTGAAGGTCCGTACCACGCCCTATCACCTGTGTACCGAAAACTTCACTGTTTAAGCGTCCACCCTCTAAAGCTTCTTCACGTTCAAACTTGGTTTGTTGATCATTCACCAAGAAAATACGGCCTAATTTAATTGCTGCTCTTTCTACACTTCTAAAGCTAGCTCTAATTTTTTTAGCTACCTCATAATCTTCTACTTCTTGATTTATTTGACGAATCCAAAGAGCTATAGTATCAGCAATCTTTTTTTCTTGTGTTTGCTTCGTATTTTCCTCTTTGCGAGCATCTCCAATCAGCCCCTTAAGTAACTCCTCCAATTCGCTTTTGTACTCATCTCTTCTTTCCTGAGAAATTCCTGGGATTAAATCTAAAGTTGTTTCTAATTGTTGAAGTGCAGCTTCCTTCACTTCTTGTTGACGGGCTGTAAATAGTTTTTTAGCAACATCTCCGTTACGCGCAATAAAACGAATAGCCATTCCCAAAGTAGAAGGACTGTCTTGCCATTCACTGACTGTCTTACCAATCCAAGATTTCAGATCACTGACTTTGTTTAAGAAAACGGAAGGTAAAACTTTACGAGCAGGTGCCACGTGAGGAGGAAAGTCATACACATAGTCTGTCCCTTCAAAAAGGCCTAACTCATTCAATAACTCTTTAAATGCCGTATCTTTTGTTTGATAACCTAGAAGAGAACCCATCCACTGTCCTGCTTTCTTAATCCAACGTATTTCGCTTTGACTTAAAGCCCAAGCTACATTACCAGCGATACCCAAGCCCTGAATCAAACGACTGTCATAACTCGCACGATCATTATCATAAACACCATTAGGAGAAACCGAACCGGTACCTCCATAAATTTTCATGGCTTTATCTTTAAAGATATCAAATCCACTCACCTCACCAGAGGTAAGCGTATCTCCAGAAACATCCAACACACCACCATTTTCTTGAACCGCACGGGTTAAGAACGCTTCTAAAATTGTGGCTCCAAAATCACTCTCACGTTGATCATTCATCTTACCGTCTTCCAAGTTAATCAAACGCAAAGTGTATTTAACTCGCTTATCTTTTGTTCTTTCTATTTCATCCTTTTTATCTTTCTTGACGTCTAAGATATACTCCCGACCATAGGTTTTTGTTCCAATCTGCTGTAAAGCCCTTTTCATCAAGTGAACAAAAGCTTCTTCGTCAGAATCGGTCACTTCTCCATCCACACGAACGGACATACGTCCAGCAATTCCCTGAAGCGCAGGATAATTTTTCTTAGCTTGATGGAATAACTCCCGAGCCAAAGCTTCAAAGGCCTGTGTGGTTTGTAGACTAACACGACCACCTTCAAAACGACGGATAAAAAACATGTCCGGTTTTTCATCTGTTTGAAGCCCAAATGTTTTTTCAATCTGTTTTGCGAAACGGGTCACATATTCAGGCACATCTAACATACGCCGTTCATAATCTGCCCCTCGTTGACCACCAAAGATATTCATGCTTAATGCCCCGATAGCTTGTAAGATCTCTAAGTCATCTTTATTCACGTTACGAGACCCTCGAGCATTCACATAACGCATTAAGTTCATAAACACGGCGTCAATTTCGTCAACACCAAAAATATAATTTTCTTCTTTCATGGCTCTTTCTGGAAATGGCTCTGATTGGTCATTTAAGAAAGTGAATTCCATATCGGCCAAACCAGAATAAATAACCGTTCTATGTTTCTTTCCTCTATTCTTACCTTTCTGATACTCATCTCGATCAAATAAATCTTTAATCTCACGGTTATCTTGTTTGCTTCGAATTAAACTTTTGGCTTGAATACCAAACAAGCCATACATATCCAACAAGTTTCTCTTATAAAGATCCGAGATCACAAAGTCCTCTTGGGTAACCAATTGCAACACAGTTTTCCCCGATAAGGCATTAATTAAGTTAGGAATAAAGTAAACTTCTGTTTTCCCTTGTCCTGTGGGAACACCAGCCAAGTTTCCTTGAGCCATAATGGCACCACTCATCTTCTGTGTAGGACGATATCCATATTGATCTGTATGCTGGGTAATGAAAGCTAGGTCGGCAGCAATCACCAATTGAAAAATAACATCCTGAGGAATCTTTCTATCTTCTACTTTTTCTGCTTCAACTGCTTCTTGAACTTTCTCAGCTAATCCTTCTGTTAAATTTTGCATTTCCTCTGAAAGTTTTATATCAAAAGAATGCGTTCTGATTGCATTTTCTAAAAACTTACGATCTGAAGCAGTTAATTTACTTAAATCTGTCACATCTCCCAAATTCTCAGTGAGAACTATCATCTTCTCTTTAAATTGCTGTAAGGTTAAGTTTTGATCCTTAAGAAAATCTTCAAATGCTTTTGTTTGCTCTAGATAAGCATCTGTATTTTCTAAAGAAGCATTAATCACAGCTAAAATAGCTCGATAACGCCCTGGCAAGAAATGTTCCTTATCAAACTTTTCCGCCTTTTCAATTTGAACTTCCCAAGAATCTGTAGAAGTAACACCTTTTTCTTTAAATTCTTGAGCAAAGTTTTGAGCCATTTGCTGAAAGGTCGTATCGTTATAAAGCAACGAATTAACACGGTCTGCTTCTTCAAAAATACTAAACTTTGTTTCGCGCCCAGTTAAATCCGTTGGATCTATTTCTTCTTTGGCTTTAGGACCTGCTTCATCCCGCTGTTGTTTCTTGAGATTTTCATATTCATAGTATTCATCTAAAGTACGCTTCAATATAATTTTGGCTTGTAAGAGTTGGCGGGATAACTCTTGTCGGCGACCTTCTAGCTGTCTTACTAATGCTGTTTCGTTAGCTTCTGTCGCCCGCGCTAAGTTTGCTTGATTGGTTCGAATAAAATACTTGATATCTTCAAAGCCTCGAATCGCATTGGTACGACGCTCAGCAAAATCAACACCTGCTACCGTAAGAATAGCCACATCCACCAATTTTCCTTGAGGATTAAAGGTTAATTCATATCCAGCCTCATCCACAATGATGATAGAACCATCTTGCGCAAAAGTAAGGTGTCCTTGGTACTGTGAAATATCGAGCGCCCTTCCTTTAGCTTGAACGGTCATCTCACCGGTTAATCGGTTTCGCGTGATGTCCTTCTGAGTTCCATTAGCTTCTACCAATCGATAACGAACACCATCCCGTACGGGTTGAATAGCATGGCGTGAGAGTTCATTTCCTTCTTTGGATAAAATAATAATTTCGCTCAATCCTTGAGGATCTGTTTTCTTTACCGAAAATCCTACAAATTGTCCTTGGGACTTCAACATCTCAAATTCGCCATCGGCATACGCTGGATTGGCTTTGATATCGGCAAATACTTGTTCCGTAGACTTGGTAGGAACAGCTGCTTTAGGTAGGGCCTTCTTCTCTTCGTCTGTTGCTTCAACGCGAGCCATTGCTTCAGGAGTTACTTGTCCAGCGGCAGCTTCTACACCGGCTAATTGTTGAATCAAAATAGAACGCTGTGTTTGAATGTCCCGAATCTTACTCGCCGCTAATTCTAAATAAAAAACATCCAATGCTGTTTCTGAAGGTTGAACTGCCAAAGGTTTATCTGGATCGAAGGTTTGACTTTCAATACGCTCTAAAGTTTGTCTTAATTTAAACAAACTTTGCGTTAACAATCTTCTTGCTTCAGCCTGTTCCACACCAGCTACAGGCTCTTGATCTAATGCTTGTTCGATCAATTGAATTTTACCCAACACAACACCCTTGTTCTTGTCGATTGTGGCTTGTCGCATTTTAGCCGTGACCTTAAGCTTCATTTGGTCTAACAAATCTTCGATTTGAGACTCCATCTCTCCTCTTGTTTTAGGCTGTTCGCTTTTGGGTATAAATTCCTCAAACATTTTATGGCCTATACCATGAGCAATCATACGCATCTTCTCTGCCTGAGATAATGTATCATAATCACTTCTTAAGAAGAGTGACGTGTCTGCTGGATTTCCGGAGAAGTTTCCGTAAAAAGACTCATCACTAGCAACACGGTAGTCTAAGTTTAGACTTACAGGGCGGCCTTGAGGGTTTCGTTGAATACTTACGTCGCCACCTCGGAAAATAGACTGTTGTGACTGACCCCAAAGTTGTTGTTCATTCATGCGAAATAAATTCCCCTCGGGATTAAAATCTTCTAAGGCTTTAATTAATGGATGGTTTCTTCCAAGAACGATTTGTGCCCGGTTAATCAAAAGCTGTCTCATGCTCTCAACGTCACTGATCACACTCGCATCTGCTTGGCGGGTACGAATCAAGCTTTCTCCTAAAGCAACATCATTCCATTTTTGAGTTTTATCATTCTGAACCACTTGGGATAATTGAGTTTCAAAAATTTGTTCTTCACCGATTTGGAAAGATCCTTGTGTCTTAACACGAGGCTCGGTTCCCAAGGCTTTAATACGCTCTTCATTTAGACCGCTCTCTAAATTAAGTTGAGGGGCTAAACGTTTCTCAAGTGAAGCAACTCTATTTTGCGCGGCTAGTAATTCACTGTCCAAACCAGCTAATTCGTTACGTAATAAATTTGCAACCTGAGTTAAGTCTTCTGAAGAAGCAACGTTCAATTGAAACTCATCATAGAACTGGGTTCCATCTATCCTAGTGTAACTTAACTTTAAGAAACCGCTTTGAGTGGTTTCAATATCTGCAGCTGTGATAGGGCTAGCTAACTCAACTAATTGTGTTTGCAGCCCTGATTTTGTTTTAACACTGGTAGGTTGATTATTCTCTCCATAAACCCGACCCGTACGAAAAGTGCCATCAAAAGCAATGCGTCCCACTAATAATCCAAATTTATTTTGAATTACGAGTTGTGCTTGTGGACGACTTACAGGACCGTCTCTTCCAACAAATAATTCTTTGGTGGAAACACGTGTAGCAGTAGTTCCATCTTCTGAGGTGAACGAAGCAATACGCAAATCAGTGGTCCCAGAAACATTAACAAGCTTCTTACCCGTCATATCGGTTAAGTTATAACCTGTTCCCGCAATATTTCGTTCCACACTCAAGATCGGCGTTTTAGTTCCGCCCACTTGGATCAAAGGAGATTTGGATTGAGGAAATACCTTAATCTGTTGAAGTTCTCCATCTCTATAGATAACTTCTTGAATTTCTCCGGTGCTCGAAACAACCTGTAACGTTAACTCTTGTTTATTGGCATCAAAACGTGAAATGAGTCCTGCTGGGTTTCCTTCTAAAATAAGATTAGGCACGTCTGGAGAACCCCCTATACGCATTTCGGGTCTTCCTGTTTCACTGTTAATACCAGAGCGAAACGCCACAATGGTTCCGTCACTAGCAATCACTTCGATTGTATCTTCGCTCATTCTTATTTCGGTAGCTTCATCATGGGCGGTCATAATCGGTGTTCCAATATCTTCCATAGTAGCCACTACAGCGTCCCCCACAACATCCCCTTCTGCTGTTCGACGATATTGAATTTCTGGATTCTGAGCCATAATCGTCATGATGGGTAATTCAGCACCTTCATATTGAGTGATTAATTGAACTAATTGTTCGATAGTCATTTTTTGTAAGAAATTAAGCATTGCATTTAAGTGTTCTGTCTCCACATTTGCATTAGCCACAGCATCTAAAAAGTTAACAACACTAGAAACAGCTGCTGGATTAGATACACTGGCACGAACTCGATTAGCAATAGCCGTTAATTCGTCTTGAGCTGTTAATCTCATAAACGTTGGCTTGTCTAAAACATCCGCTTGATCTCCTTGACGTTCTAAAGCATTAGTTATTTTTTTTGCAAGAGATATTGAATCGATTAAATCTTTTTCATTGAGGTACACCATGTTGTCACTGTAACTGGTTGGGTTATAACTTTGACCCTCAATAATCACTACCCCTAACGGTTTGGTTAATCTTAACCCAGTTGCTCTTAAGGCTTCTTTTAGTCCTGCTTCTAAAACCTTCTTCACTGCTTTTTTGTTTCCTCGTTCAATCACATAAGAAACATCCGCTTTTTTATCTACACCAATTTCAGCCACCGAGTAAATACCTAAGCTCAGACCTGCTAACGCAATAGCATCCACATTCCCTAAGAAAATATCGGTTAACAGCTGAATAATCCGATCGGTATTTTTAGGCCCGACCAGTTGTTCTACTAATCCAACTTGAAGGCGAAGCACTTGATCTTCTCCTAAATCACCCCGAGCTACCGATTCTGCTAGAGCTCTTCCTATTAGTCGCTTGATTAAGTCCTTAGAAGCACTGGATGATTTTAATTTGAAGGCATCAATTAACTGGCCTAAGATACCTCTTAAACCATCAGCCTCAGAATCCCTTCCTTGTAACTGCAATTGAAAAGCTTCTGCGTCGAATCGTTGGATTGAAGAAACCATCTGAAGCAAGAGGGATTCGAAAGACAATGAATTGATCAAATCAGATTGAAGGAGTTGTAACGCAACATAAGCTTGTTGTGCGGGACCTCTTAATTGTTTAAAGACATCGCGCGAAACAATCTCTTGATAAAAATCGGCTAACTTCTTGTCATCAGGGTTCACGTCTGTATCTTGACCTGGACCACTGATAGGAGAAAATGGGGATGGTAATCCACCAATGTTTAGAGGAACCGAAGAATTCTGAGCCCTCAAGATAACCCACTGACCATTTCTAAAACCCATAATCTGCGCTTGGTTAATCAAGTTTAAGAAATTAAGCACGAGTTGCAAGTTTGGAATCGAGTTTCGTTGAACACCATTAATTAAGTCCAATCCTTCTTGGAAGGAGATACGGGTTTCCATAATATTAAAGTTATTATTAGCATCAATCGCACTATGGGTTAACAAGACAAACCCGGTTGGGGTTAAGATCAACTCAAAAATAGAGTTCCCAGCTTTAATTGAATCAATTTGATTATTGATTCGTGCCGCGAATCCGTCAAAGTCAGGTTGACTCACCTGTTCGGACAATGCTGGATTGACAATATTTAACGGATGATTGTGAACCGCTAATTCTACTGCAGAGGAATTGACAAAATCTGCAATGGCTGGAGTTGCTGTCACAAAATGTTCTTGGGCACTGGAGATCATAACTAAACGACCACCAATCACAACTAATAGAACCTCAACGTCTAACGCATTCCACTGCTGACGCATTGCATCGGTGATTTGGTTTTCTTTTAATACAAATCCAACCAAGTTGCCTGGCAGGTTATTAGCAAACTGTGTCAACGCATCTTGAAAGCTCAATTCACTAAAAGAAAGCGGGAAACTATTAGATAACAACTGCTGTAATCCAACCTTTTGATTTTGAGATAGTTGAGCGCGAGCCCCAATTTGATCCCATGCCTCGTTATAGGCTTTAATACGTTCTAAAGCATTCATCGGATACTTACTCGAATCCATCTTGTCATAAAAACCTTCCCAGGTTTTTAATTCTTGATAAATCCCCTCAATCGTTCCCATTTTGGTTAAAGAACCTGTGCGAGAATTTAAAATCTGATCGCGAATATCTTGCTGGATCAGCCCACGAGTAAATAAATCTGTAATTTCTTGTTCTGTTTGATTGAGTGCAGTTCGAAGCGCAGCAATACGAGGCATTTCATCTGTATCCATATCACTTGTTTTTAACTTTTGACGAGCACTCGCTAACAACTGATCGATTACTGTTCGTTGACCAAGAACTTCATCTCTCTTAATAAACGCTGTGGTCGTTGCTTCAATTTTCTTAATCACATCATTCGCTAAGGTATCTGCCTTTGCTTGCAACGAAGCAAAGATACCCGCCAAGTTTGCATCCAACTGGTTTTTATCATTAAGTGCCTTCAGACGAGCAATTGCTGCTTGCACCTTGGCTAATGCATCTCGTGCTTCTGTCTGAGCCTGTTGGGCCTGTGTTCCATCGGTGGTTACCGTTAAGTCTTGTAGGTCTCTTAACTTCTGATCCACAATAACTTCATTGCTCGTAAACAAGGTGTTTGCGTCCGTCGTCTCAGTAACAATTGTTTGAAAAATTCCATCCACAGCAGATAACAATTGGGCAATTTCATCACGTTGACGAGTTACTAAATCAATCACCGCTTGTTCTGCTTTTAGAGTGGTTACATCTTGAACAGCAGATTGAGCTAAACCATCGGCTGTTCTTAAGGTTTGAAGTGCTGTCTCTAAATCAGCGTACGTGGAATCCGTGTTTTGATTCTGTCGTGCATTTTGAGCTTGCGTGAGTTGCGTTTGCGTCAAATTAGTTTGAACCGCAATAGCAGCTTCTCTGGTTTGCAGTTGTTGCTCAACCGTTTGTTTCTGACTATTCATTTGATCAATCTGTGATTGAACCGCATCTTGATCAATGGATGTCGCTCCCAAAGCTTGTAATGCTTGTAATCGTTGTTCTGCTTCCGTAATATTTTGTTGTAACGAATTGATCGCTAAACGCATATCGGTTACTGAAGAAGCATTGGTAACAGCATTAAAGGTTGTTAAAGCCGTTTGTTCTAACTGATCGACTGCCGCTCTTTCTTGAGAAACGCTGCTTTGACCAATAGCAATAAAACTGATCACTTGCGCTAGTTGAGCTTCTAAGTCTGATTTAATGTTCTGTGCTTCAGTCACTTCTGCTTGCTTTGCTCCGTTGGTATTCAACAAACCAATCGCTGTATCCAAACTCTGAATAGCTGCCTCTATCGCTGATTTGGCCTGATTCAACTGCGTGATACCGGAGGCAGATGTAAATACAGGAATAGTCGTTGGCTGTTGACGGGCATCTGTCATAATCTGAGTAATTGCTGTGTTCTTAGCCTGCAGCGTTTGTTCCATACTACTTTTCATTGATTGAATATTCGTTAAATCAGCAATCGCTAAATCAATATCCGTTTGATCTGCGGTAATGGTTTGTAATTGGGTTACCGCTGCTTGAGCTAATCCCTCTTGTGCTGTGACATCGGCAATCGCATTCTCTAAAGCTTCCACACTCACTGATCCTCCAGCATTGAGCAAAATGGCCTCGGCATCCACACGCGCTGTAATCGAAATTGCTAATTGAGCAATCACAGAAGCGGCTAATTGAAGATCCGAGATTTGTTGATTGACCATCGCTAATGCTGATTGAACTAAATTATTGTTTTGATTTTCGGGTAATAATGCTAACTGCTCTAAATCGCTTCTCAACAGCTGAGCTTCCAAAATAGCGGTTTGCACATCACTTTGCACATTCTGAGCTTGGTCTTTAGTCGCACCAGGCTGACGTAATGCATCGAGTCCTGCCGTAATTGTGGTCGCCTGAGCATCAAAATCCTGTTGGATGCTTGCTGCATTTTCGGCATTAGCCATTAAATCATTGATTTGTGTTACGGCTGCTTGTGCTCGCGTAATCAAGGGTTGTAATTGATCAACCGCTGTTTGAAAATTTTGTTCTGCTGTACTTCCAGGAACCTGCGAATCTCTTAAAGTAATTAAGTTATTTCTTAATCCTTCTAAATCACTTAAGTTCTGCTCTGCCTGATCTTTCAAGTTACGTGCTTGATTAATATCGGTTGCCGTTTGAATCTGGCCTACCATTCCTTCTGTTTGCGTTGTTGTTGCTTCGTAAGTAGCTAAATTACCAGATGCCACAACAGCTGCAGCTAATTGAAGTTGAATCTGATTTACAATAGCTTCTGCTTGATCAATAAAATCTTGGAAAAGCGCTTGCTGACCTCCATTTTGAACCTCTGCCAATAGTGCCGCTAACGCTGCTTGTGCTTGATTGAGTAAATCTTGAAGCTGTCCTGCAATACCCACAGCATTAATAGGATCAATTTGGTTAAATAAATCATCAGATTGCGTTTGTAACCCTTGCAAGGTATTAAGTTGCGTATCTGCTTCATTCAAGATATCAACAATCAAGTTTGTTTGTTGCGTTAACTGCGTTAACATCGCCAAACTATCCGTTAATAATCCTGTCACTGAATTATTTGCTAGAAGTCGGCCATTAATCGCTAAAGTTAATGCATTGAGTTGAGCTAATAACTGCGCTGCTAAATCAACTGCTTGCGTTGTGTCTCCCTGCTCTACAGCAACTGCTAAATTTTGTAGTTGCAACAATACAGCTCTAATATCATCTAAAGAAACTTTTGTTTCTCTTAATCCTAATAATAGATTGAGCAATGATTGATTGCTTGGATTCGCATCCGAAGCCGCTTGAACTAAAGTAATTTGTGCATCAATTTCAGTAATTTCTAAATCCATACCAGCTATTAATGCTGCAATTGCTTGGGAAGATAAATCAGAGTTACTTGTGATATTAGATGAAATATTACCCACAACTTCACTAATAGAAGCCACCATAACCTTCACATCAAAAGGAACTGCCAGGTTACGAACATCATTGAGATGATTGAGCACTAATTGAATATTACTTAACAACTGATCCAGTTCGGTTGTAGAGGTTAATTCCCCATTTTGAATCAACGTTGTCAGATTATTCAAAATATCCTGTAGTGTGTTTTCCAAGTCTGTTGTGATGACACCACTAAATTTCGTATTCAAGGCCTGAGTTAACACCTCAACAACCACGGCCGTATCTAATTCTTTAACAAAATTGGCATCGGTTAAGTCCTGAGGAGTTAACGCATCCGTATCGAACAAACGAACCACAAAGTTCGTGAACTCGGTTGGGCTTCCTTGATTCATCGTGTTCAGTAAATCAATTTGCTCTGGTCTACCTGAGGTGCGATAATCCAACACTGCTTGATCGACAGAACCCACAATTTGGGATTGGGTAATGATTGTTCCAGCCGCATCATAAACAGTCAGTGTTCCTGTATTTTCATGACGCACTGAAGTATTTAAATTAGTGTCCACAACAATCGTATAAATATCATCCGTCGAAGTTCTCAACTCCACAAATAAAGATCCCGACAAATTATCCAGTTTAATTTGACTCGTAATAAAGGCCCCTTGTAAATCAATCGTTTGGGCGCCAACTTTTAGTTGGGCATTCGCGCCTGTACGACCAATCGTGACATTCATTGCTGGATTTTTCAACTGAGTAACAATAAAGTCTGTTGCAGTACTCTGTGTTACGGCATTATCTAAACTGTAAAATCTTAGTCCCTCGACAGAAAGATCTGCTTGAGCTTCGGAAGAAGTAAAACCAAAATTTTTCACATTAACGCCTTGTTGCATCATCGAAACCTGTACTTGGCCATTAGCCAAAAAGGTTAGTGATGAAATTTCAGCAGTTGTGCCTGCCATACTTAATGCTTGCAGTGCTGCAGAACGAACCGTCTCGGAATCACTTCTAAATAATTTATGATTTAAAGAAAAGAAATTAGATAACCCTTGAATGAAAGCGGATTTATTGGTAAGAGATAAGGCGTTGTTAAATCCATCCACTACGTCGGTAATGAATGCTAGCCCATCGGTAACACCTAAACGAGCTACGGTTAAGGCCAGTTCACCAAACTGGGCATCTGGAATGCCTTGAGAACGCACAATGGTTAAGAACTCCAATAATTTTGCTTTGACGGAACTATCTGTTAACGCACTTAACACATCCCCTTCTAAGGCCAATGAGTCTAAAGAAATTCCAGTAAGAATTTCATGAAGTTCTTCTTCTGTATTGTCATCCATAATGGCTTGTCGGGCATTGATATTGGCTACTAAATTATCCACAGAAACACCCGAGTGAATTAAGTGTAGTGTATTAAAACGAGATAAATTTCTTCTGAGAGAATCGGTTGCTGCTGTAGTAATAGCTATTTCTCGCTGCATAAATTTACCTAATACAGCCTCAATATCAGAAACCGTATTTAATCGACCCGCAGCACTCGCACTTAAACCCTTTAAATAGGTTAACGCTTTATCCAGCAAAGCCCTATCGGCTTGTGGAACGGCTAATCGAGTCAATAAATCATTACGATCCTGATCAGCAGCATTGGTTGACAAGTAATCCTCCACTTGAATCTGCGCCACTGTTTTAGGTGCATTAGGATCTGCTTGTTTGTAACCCACTAAACCAAAAGCAATGCGAATCAGCCCATCACCACTGAGTGTGCTTTGTCTTAATGAGATTTTTTCTAAAATAGCTTTAAGCGCTTCATCTTGCACATTAATTTCTCCATACTCATCCCTATAACGGATTAAAATCTCTGTTAACGTACTAATGACACGCAAATCTTCCACGGATGTTTGTTGAGCCACTGATGGATCCAAACGTAAAATCTGATAAGCTATATCTGAGATTCGGGTAATATCATTCATGCCTTCAACACTAGGATTAACCAAGGTCACTAATGTTTCTAGCGTAATGGGTTGGCCATTGATAGTAACATTTTGTATTTTAAGCTGTGCCAATAAGTCCAAAACCTCAAAATAATTCATTTGTTCTGGATTCGCATTCCGCTCTGCTGTTTTATTAGCAATTGCTTCAGCAACAACTTTTAATTCTGCTTTTACCGTAGGAGGAAAATCCAAACGAGAATCATCACTAAGTAAATCAATAATTAACGCACCTGGTTCTGCGTACCCTGGTAAATCTAAAATGGAAACATCTTCTAAAGTGGATGAAGGAATACCTAAAGATCTTAAATTGTCCGATAGGGCGGTAACCTTCTCCCCACCCTCGCCAATCACTTTATAGAGATTCGCAATCGCAAATACTTTATTTAATTCTAAACCTGTTTGAGACGCAACAAATTCAAAATCAGCCAATGAAGGTAAGCCTGGCTTCCCTTGCGTTTCATGGTCATCAAATAACTGAACTAGCAAGTCTGCTGTTTGTTTGATTGCTGCTCGAGAAGGATCACTCATTGCCGACAACCCAGAAATAAAGGAGGCGAAGTCACGACTAAAATCTAAGGCCGTAACCCCCGTGGTTTGCAGCGCTTGTTCAATTTCTAAAACCGTAATGTCATCAGCTAATGTTGGGTCCACCTGATCAAATAGACTGAAGAAATCTTCAAAAAGAACCGTTCGCTCTTCAGCACTAACTAAAGCAAAGACCTCTTCTTCATTAATGCCCACACTCGCACCATAAGCTTTTAATTCAGCTAATGTTTTTGCTTGAACATTGATCACTAAGTTATTTTGAAGATCCGTAGCCACTGCTGTCTCTCCACCTTGATTGAGTGCTGCAATCAATATGGCTAAAATAGAATCTTGCGTTCCTGTTAAATCAAGTACGGATTGAAGGCTCACATTTTCATAAATAACATTTTTATCTGTGGTCATTTTGTTAATGATATGAATTACTTCTAAGATTTGTTGCACCGGTGCATTGGGCTGAATAAAACGCACCATCGCAACTAAATGAGTTTCACGAACAACTTGACGTAACGCTGCTTTTTGTTCATCGGTAAGCTTTGGATCCAACACACCACCCAATTGGGCAACAATGGCTTCACCTGCTTGAACTAAATCAGTTAAGCTAATGTCCGCTATTGGTTTTTGAGCTAAGAGTGCTTGCATCGTTTCAGCCTGAGTCTGAACTAAAATGGCGTCCTTTGTAGAAAGCCCACTAACCCCTTGTTCTGTGGTCAGAAAATCAACCAAACCTTGTTCTCCAGCAAATACCAATTCTTTTAGTTGTTTTAGTGAAATAGAACTTAATGCATCTGGGTAAGTTTCATCTAATAGTCCAATCACATCTAAAGCTCTACCTCTTAACGTATCGGTATTCAAATCACTTAAAGCACTGGACAATTGAACAACTGTTCCCAACTGATTGCTGGCAATCGCTGTCTCTTTCATTACTTCTAATACTTCACGAATAGTCATGTTCTCACCACGCGTATTCATCACATCAATTAACCCATAATAAGAAGCGGTTGTGAACACAGGTAACGCTTCTAAATCAGCAGGGGTCGTAACTGTTTTTAATTGATTATAGGTATCCACTAAATTTGTTAGATTAAGATCTGCATGCAAGTTAATTAAATCCAAAATTAATCTAAACTTATCGCCCTCAGGGTCTAAATTTTGGCTACTCAAAATTGTTTGTAAATTTCCAAAGGTAAATTCATCTAACTCTGCCTGTGTTTGGGGTAAATCATCAAATACATCCACTAACACAAGTTGGCTGATGGGGTCTAATTTTGTTGAAGCATACGCTAAAATACGATCCGGAGTCACCTCTAATAATTGGTGATCTTCCATATCCCTTAAACTAGGGACCGTGATTCCATGAGACCCAAAGAATCCCGTCAATCGATTCAAGGTAACTCTACGTTCCGGCGTTAAATCAAAAATTAATGCCTCAGCTAAATTAGGAATAGTCAAAACATCTAAAAAGGTTGTTGTGTCGCTATTTAAATTGGCAATTGTCTGTGTGATAGGAGCCGTTGGACTTAATTGAGGCAATACCTGCTTATAAAAATCTAGCATAGTGGCTGGGTTCCCTAACTGATGCATTAATACACTGCCATCAGAGACTACCTGATACACAGCATGGTACGGTAGATTGGGTAATAAGCTCTGAACCGATTGAGTAATAACTTCATTAGATTGTAACTCGGTAAGAACTCCTTTTAAAAGAAGATCCCGATCCTGTCCAGGGAAAGTAGCCATAATTAAATTATCGGATAACACATTGCGTTGACTACTTAACAGAAAAGCGCGTGCAATATAAAGTTCATTTTCTTTCTGAGCAAAGCCATCGCGTATAGCTCCAGTAATTTCTCCTAAAATAGACCCCACATGAGGCAGAAAACCATCAATAACACCTCCCGTTTCTTCTCGGTTACGAATCATGGTGCGCACAAAACTAAAATTTACAGGAACACCTTCTAATGTGTGGTCAGCTAAATTTTGTCTCATTAAATCATCTAAAGAATCAACTAACGTACTTACTTCAGCTTCACTAATGGCAGACCCTGCAGAATGATTCAAGCTTAATTCCTGTAATCGAATACGAATCGTCTCTAAGCTAGAAGCTACCTGATTACGATCATCTTCTAATCCATCTAAGTTTGCGAAGTAACCTGCTAGAATAGATTGTGTGTCATTCATATTCACATTGACCACATCCGTATCATCTTGAGGGTTCGTAAACCGTAAGATTAATTGAGCCGTCTCAAGAGGTGTTAACCTATCACCCGATGCAGTCACTCGTGTCAAACGAGATAGCGTCTGTAAATCGTTATTCTGAGCAGCTTCCTGAGCAGGGCTGGTATACACATCTTTCATGCTCGTCATTCTTCTATTAATAGTAGAAACAGAACCGCTACCCTCACTTAAAACCTGCGAACGTGTCACGGCTAAGGTATCACTCGTGAATTGCTGTTCGGCAAAACGAGAAAAATAAGACTCGTGTGCAATACGATTAAAACGAGACACAAAATCTATAAGTCCCTTGGATGAGAATAACCCTTGTCCAGGACCTACCTCTGGTTGCGCACCCCTTCGAAACGAAAGTGCTTCAGCCAATTCTCCAGGTTGAAAGTCAATCATCTCGGCTAAACGCTCACGACCGGCGCCATTCAACACAAAATCACCACTATCCGTAGTTCTATTTAAAAGTTCCAGACCCATTTCTCTAAAGGTTTCACCCACACGAAGCACATTGTCTTTCAGAACATCAATGGTTTCTCGACGTTGAACATACTCTACTTTTCCGGACTCAGAGATTCGAAAATCATCAAACTTCTCAACAAAACGCCCCGCTTCTCCTAATGCTTGATCGGCCTGATTTCCTCGGTTAAGGCGTCGGAATTCCTGACGAAACTCGGTAAAGTAATTTTTTTCAAATTGTTCCCGAGTTAACTCTGAGTTTTGAGCCTTTCGTTGTTGAAAAACACTATCTCTGTTGTTCATTCGAGTGACAACAGCGTCTCTCAAATTTCCAGACACTTCGATGGTTCTTTCGCGAGAAAGACTAATATCATGTCCCACAACTTGTTCGAATTCGGTACGCAAACGCTCTAAAGATTCTCTTGCCTGGGTTCCGGAAGCAAACTGAGATTGCAGCTCCATCAACGCACTGGAAACAGAGTGTTCTATGGCCTTCACACTTTGTTCTTGCATACGTGATTTATTAAAACCATCTTGATTTCGCTGTGCCATTTCAAAGAAGGCATCAACAAATTCTCTACTCGCTATTGTTTCTCCATTATCTAATGTAACTTCGCGAGGACCTTTAACATTAAGCCCTTTCTCTCCTAACACAAATACATCCATGGTTTCGTAAACACGTCGACCAAAACCCGTTCCCGTATTTTGTCCTAAGCGCGTGTTGTAAATAGCCCGTTGACGAGCCAAGGCTTGAATCACACGAGTGGTTCGACTTCCTTCGCCCACAATGACTTCAATCTTTACGCCTCCAGGAATCTTCGCGTCAAAACCGGTGAATGTTCTTGTGGTTAAAGCAATTTGACCATTCCCTAAATTAAAGTTTCCAGGTAAAATTTGTCCTGGAGCATCAACACCAATGACTTCTCTTGTAACCGCATCAATTTCTCGGAAGCGTAACTCCCCTTGAGAGAGTCGACTCAGGTCTAAGCTAACCTCTCTCTTAGCACCGCCTTGTTCAATCGTAATACGCAAATTCTTTGTACGCACATTCTGACCTGAAACAGCATCAAAGTTTTTAATTAATACTTCACCCGCATGTTCTCCAGAGGCAAACTCACCAATCGTTTTTCCAGCCGCATCCACTAAAGAAAACTGCCCCCGTTCGTTTTGAATTACCTTGATATGATCAGGTAATCTCGTATTTATAGATTCTAAGAAACGGGAATACCCCACTTCTCCTTCCAAAACAACAACCACATCTTTGTTACTTCCTGTTCCCAATTGTTCCCTAGCCCCATACTTACTCAACGATTGTTGATCATGAATACGCAACAAACGTTCTGGCATAGCTCCGTTAGCTTCATATCGATAAGGGGCTGTCATCTCACCTGGATTTTGAGCACGAATACCAAACATCACTTCATGAAGAATTTGAACATCGGCTAATGATCCTGAAGCACCATAAATATTACCGCCTCGGGCAAACACCTCGTTGACAACATCTTGAATAATCGTTTTAATGGATAAATCATTAAACGTTAAGTTTTCTAAATTGGCTTTAAAGTTTGGATCTCCAGAGGCAAGTTCATTATTACGACGTGCCTGAGCCGAAGCACGCGAGTGACCCAATAACTCATGCGCCATCGCTTCTCCAGGATTAGAAAATGTTCGTTGTAACTGCGCTTTTCCATCACTGAACGGCACCACACGCCCCATATCTACTTCAATCGTTCGACTAAAATTAGGGTTCACAATTTCTACTTCAGCACGCACCACATTACCTGCCGTATCTGTAATTTCTCGGACCACAATTTCATTCAGCGCCACATTTTCCCCACTAGATCTCAATTCACGTCCCAACACTCTTAACGCTTCAAAAGAAGAAGCCTCAAGCATATCTGCTGTAGACTTCGTACCTTCAGCAACCTGAGGACTGAAACGCGTTTTCAAGGCACCAAAACTAGCACTAAACCCTTCAAAATCCAACACACGCACAGATCCACCTTCTCCGTTATAAACCGTTTTTCCTACTTTAGAGAAGTTGTTTAACGCATGGCGCACCATATATAAAGGAGATTCCATCAACGGTGAGGTTGATTCTGCTGCTGCTTTAAACTCGGCAAAATCCTGATACGAGCGTCCTCGATAAGATCTTCCTTCAACTTTTGAGGTATAAAATGCTTCTAAAAAGGCATCGGTAAAGTCCCGTGTAAATTTTCCTTCAGCATCTCTTAAAGATTTATTTCCTAATAGTTCAACCCGCTCCAACCCAGTAGCAGGGTCATAAATATCATTAAGAGGTCTTATATTTTCTCCCTGCAGGACTTCAAACACTTCTCTGTAAATTTCAATGGCTTCTTTTCCATTAATTCGTGTTCCAAACACTTCTAAACCCTGTTGTTCGTTCAATGTTTCAACTTTTGTATTTCCACCACCACCTTGTTCTAGAGCTTGAATTAAATCAGGTAACTCAATTAAGGTATGAATTTCATCAATACCCACATTCGCTTTATCAAACATCACTTCAAAGAGTTTGGCATCTAAAGAAGATGTTCCTCTTGTTTTTCCATAATTGAGTAATGTGGATAAAAATACTTCAGGGCTTACCACCAACACATCCGCTTTTTTAATCCGAGCAAGCAACGCTTCTTTTCCTGCTGGAGAACTCAATAATGAAGCATCCGCTACAGGTTCTACTTTAATACCAAATTCTTCAAAGAAAGGTTTTAACTTTCCATCGGTAGACGTAGTGAAATCAGCAATCAACTCTCGTGGAATGGTTAACACCTGACGTTTGTACTGTGGCATTAATCGAGCAGACAACACTAAGTTGAGTGGGAAAATAGCCGATGTCTTACCACCCCCTGCAAAAAACTCGCGAGCACTCATACGGCCGGACATTAACGCTGCAACACTTTCTAACTGAGCCGGATTCAATTTAAAACCAGATGCTGTTTCTAAAGAAGCAATCACACGATTGGTAAAATTAGTCACACCTCCTAAAGAAGCTTCTAACTGGTTAGCTGTGGTCAAATCTAATTGAATTCCTTCTTTACCAAAAAAGTCGACTAATTCTTCAGCAGTGATTTCCCTAAATTCATATTTGGTATTATTACGAAACTGAATTTCAAGCTCCACACGACGAGCAGCCTCTTGTGTTGGAGTAAATGCTTCACCGCGTTTGGCTAAATCAATGCGTTCCAATTGAAGTTGTTGATCAATTTTTCTTACATCCGCAGGTCTGATAATCCGCGCACCGGGAACTGCTCTTAACCGCGGTTTGTTTGATATTTCAACTCCTCTTAAAGCTGCCACTTCTCGCGCAGCTTGGTTCGCGTGAAGACCAATTAATTTCTGATATATTTCAGCACCTTTTAAAGCTAATGCTTCTCGGGTTGCAGGAACATTAAAAGCATCCAAAGGGATATCTCGGCTAATGATTTCCATCACCTGATACGTTGCTTCCAGGGTATTTAATTGTTCAAAGGTAATGTAATCATTTGCGTTCTTTCCTGTGGGCATTTCACTTTGAGCTGGAACTTGGTCGACTAAAATCTTTTCATTTCCGTTCACTTTTATTTTTGTGTTTTGAACAGCAGTATTTTTTTGAAGACGTAATCTTATCAATGAATTTTGAATTTCACTAAAAGTAGCTGTCTCGAAATTAATCTCTCTGACATTACCATTAGAATCTGTTTCCTCAACAATATAAGCAGCACTAAAAGGACTGCTTCCTGAAATCTGATCTTTCATCAATGTTTGATAACGTGCTAACGTTGCTTCATTAAAGAATAATTTACGAGTAGCACCATCAGACCCCGTGTATTCAAATTCTAACCCACGAACACCATTCACTTCAGGTAAATTATTCATCATTTCTGGGTTGGTAATGACTTCTTGAAGAGATAAATTTGATTTTTCAATTTTTGCTTCTAATTGACCAGCAGCATTGCGTTCATAAATAACGCGGTCCATAGCCTGCGTGCTTCTTCCATCCACAACACGCAACGCCAATTGATCTCGAAAGGATTCACTAAATCGAATATTGGAAATCTCAGAACCATACACTTCTGCTAGTTTTTGAGCAGCTTCAGAATTAGCCCCTAACCGAATCTCTCCGGTAGCATTAAAAAAACCATCCGCCTTACCTAAGTCATAGATGCTTTTAAACACATCATTGCTTATTTCTTTTTGTAATGCATTAATAGCTTCCTGACTGAGTTGTGATTTTGCTTGATCAAACTTAGATTGAGACATCACATTATTTAGCGCTTCTAAGGCTATGTCTAATCGCTCTGAAGTCGTGAACTTGGCTTCAAACTCCGCTAACCTTGCGGGATCATTCGCTCTCACTTGAACTCCATCATTAAACGCAGTCTTATCTAAAATTTGTTTGGCATTCTCGCTAACTAAGTTATCGGTTATTTGTTGAAACTCCGTGTCTGTAATAATATCGAATTTTGTTTTCCCATCTGCAGAAGTCCGAGCGAGTTCATTAATATGTCCCTCTAAACCAGCCTCTCTTAAAATATTGACTGTATTGCCTCCTTCAAAAATACGCGCTACATTTCCTTCTTTAGCATATGAACGCAAGCGGGTCTCCACAAAAGATCTCATATTCGTTGGCGTAGGAACCAATAAAGGTGCTACCAGAGAAATAAGACCAGCATACTGTTCTCCTGCAGCATTTTTTCCACCCAAAATGGCAGATAACTGACCTTGATCTATAGACAATAAACCACGACTGGCCATACCACTTAAAAGAGCCCCAGCGCCTCTGGTTGCTCCTTCTGAAATAAGGAAAAACATCAATAGATTATCCATGGTCATGCGTGGATTTAAAAACGGATGAAACGCCGTAGAAGCAGCTTGCTTCAAAAAGCCTTTCTCAGCAACTTCCTTGGCGCTACCAAAAATAGTTCGTTGCAGAATACCCTCACCCAAGAAACTACGTGCTGCATTAGCCCCACGAGCGCCTCCTAAAGTAGCTGCTAACCCTTTAATCAAACCACCTTCTTGACCTAAATTAAATGTCAAACGGGATAAGAAACTCTTCCCAGGATTAAACACCCCTCCTTGAAGTCCCACAATATGCATTAAAGGTCCTAAAGCTAGACCCATCGTAAAGGCATGTCCTAATCCTTGTGTCGAAAAGAAATTTTTAAAACCAAATTCACTCGTTTTCTTATCATAAAGACCAATTCCTGCCGCAAAGTCATAACCTGCGTTAAGTGGGTTCTCGCCCTTAATCGCGTAACCAACAGCTCCTGCTGTTGCTTTGATTCCCTCAATAAACGTATGTAATGAAGCAAATGTTGCCCCACCTCTAAGCGACTGCAATCCTAACTGACCTAAAATACCGCCACCTTGTCTTTCAATCAACTTCCGCCCAACACGCATCGTGTATTGTTGACCACTAGCGCCACCAAACTTTGCTGTTCTAAAAAACAGTTCTTGCCAACGGGTTGAAACAGCTGTTGAGTAATTAGCTGCTAATGAAGCTCCTGTCATATTCAACCCACCTAAAATACCGCCTCCAATACCCCCTAAAATAGCTCCGGCTGCTGCTCCCTGTCCAATGGCTTGAAGACGCGAAGCCGAACCCAAACCAGGCACAAGACCTAAAATAGAACTGGCTCCGTAAAGAAGTCCTCCAATTCCGCTACTAATAGAATTATCGCCTAAGAAAGGAACATAAGAAAAAACTGAGTCTAAAGCACGAGTCACTGTATTTCCTGTAAAACTTGAAGCGTAATTAGTAAAGGCTGCATACAAGCTGCGCCGTCCTTGAGGACCACCCACACGCGACTCAACACCAAATAAATTACCTAAAGAACTATCCACATAATTTGTTGCTCCGGCAACAGCACCTAAACGAGCGCCTCCTCTGAAGGCACCTTTAACAGCGCCTACAGCAATACGTCCTAGTACATTACCGCTAATACGACTGGCAAACCCAGTCAATAAACCAGTAAAACTGGATCCTCCTAATTGAATGCCTCGATAAAGATCTGCTGCTACGTTCCCAAAACCTCCGGCAGCTCGACCAACACCTGCTGCAGCACGCGTAAACATTGAAGGAAGTAATCGCGTGGCTAAAGAACCACCGGCTCTTAAAGCGCCTGCACCTGCAGCAATACCCACACGTCCTAATCCTTGAGCAAATCCCGAAACACCTGAGCGAGCAAGAAGAGCCCCTAACCGGCCTCCTAGTCCAAGCGAACCAATCACATTCAGGATCTCAGCACCCACATGAAAGGCTTGTCCTAAACCTGATTCATAATTACCTAAAATGCCCAACCCACTTAACGCAGCAAAAGCTAATCCGGCTACGGCATATCCTCCTAAAGAAAGCCCCACTAAACCAACCGTGGCCATAACCTGTCCAACGTCATAAATTAAATTATCAATCGTATGTCCTAGAAGAGTTGTTTCTGTTCCACGAAGAGCTTGGACACCCTCTTGGTACTCTGACATAAAGTGTCTAAACCAACGACTAACAGAACCCTCTCCTCCGCTAGCAGCGCCTCCACCATCAACAGGAGTGTCAGGAATTAATGCAGGAACGGAGTACGTATCGGTGTGTCGGGTAGCTGCTGTATACATAGCAGTACGCCAATCACCACTGATGTCATCCGCCCATGGATTTAATGCCGCATTAAGGTCACTACCAAACATGTATAAAAATCCACCTACTTTAGTAAACATGGTTGCTTCACGATCTTCTTTAGCTATTAACTTTGTGTTGTCATTGGGATCAAAACCGGTAAACTCTACTCGATTACCATATTCATTGTAAAGAAAACTGTCAGGCATTAATCTACGATTACCTTCGGAATCAATGTTGATAAAACTTCGACTCCTCACATAACCCCCTTCCAAATCAAAACTGAATCCTTCATTAACTGTTTCGGAAAGTATTCGTGTTGCTTTCCCACCACTCGTGGCTAAAATAAAATTGAATGTTGTATTTCCATTTTCCGCAGTACTGTATGTACCAATAACACTTCCATTGGAACGATCAAAAATTCGATTGGTCGTTTCATATTGGCCCAATGAATTTCTTTCTCGAACAGTGATCACACCATAATCTCCACTGCGCGCACCACCAGACCGCTCTAGAAAATCCACGCCTCGTTCGGAAACTTTCCATATATCTGCAACTCTTTCTTGAACATTACTTCCTAAAGGCAGGATAATATTCCCGTGTTTAGAATCAGCATAAACTTGAGCCACAGCTTGTAAGATAGGACGAGCACTCCCATCGGCAACAACAAGTCCTTTAGCTCGATAAATAATGCCATTTTCTTGAACCGTAAAACCTTCATAAGTATGAGCTCCACTCCTATCTGTACCCGTAAATTCTAAAATAGGAACGACTCTTTCTGTATTTTCAGTGGTAACAAATCGTCCTGCAGCATCGCTTCGATGAAGACTAAAGGTTACTCGTTGATGCGAATGAATAATCCCCTCATTATTAGGAGCATCTGGATCATAATAAACGGTAAAAATACGACCACTATTGTCTGTGGGATAAGCAAATCGCCCAAATCTCGTTACCGTCTTTGGAGTTCCATCGGCATTTGTAGCTTGAGTTCCATCTGGGTTCATAACTTTGAGCGTTATGTTGCTATCCACACTTTCCCCAATAGCCCCTTGAATAGCATCGGGGTTTAAACGAATTGTTCCATCGGCATTACGGAAGTTAATTTCTGTTCCGTCACTTCGTTTATAAACAAAAGGAACAAATAAAGTTTCGGGTTTACCCCTTCCGGTGTTCGCATCTCGAATAAATTGTCCCGTAGTAAATGCTTCATAAATAATATTTCCATTGGCATCTGTATCTGTCGTCGCAAATAAAGCATGCTGGTAATTACCTTCGGTAACATAACTATCAGCCCACTTAGTTACATTACCGCTAGAATCCCATTCTTGCGCCATCCGTTCGATAGTAAATGTTCTGTTAGAACTACTATCGGCGAAGCGAACCGTTGTTGTTTGAGAATAAGTTTGAACACCTCCTCCAGTATTAATATCATCCACAAGCCCTAAAGGCCCTGAAAGCTTCCAAGAAATAAAAGTTCTGCCATTACTATCTGTTTCAATGGTTGAAACAAGATTATTAGCACTGACAGCATAACTAGTGCCTGTTTCTCGATCTCGGATAACATAATTCCCATCCGCATTGGGTTGTTGAGATGAAAAGAATTCAATGTCTCGACCATCCACATTGGTTTTACCAAAAAGACCCACTTGCTCTGCCTGATAATCGTCTTGTCCATTGGTCGTCGTTTTGATAGGGACATAACTTGAATTACGACTAATGTTATAAGCAATACCCGAATCACTCACAACAAAATCTTCAAAGCCTGTTTCTTGATTATTGTAATAACGCGCTGTAACCCACATCTCTTCTCCATTCACCAATCGACGCCGAGATGTCACATGACCCTGATCCGTTGGTTTCCCATCACTGCCTACAGGAATTTCCACACGTGTTTTATTATCTTGAGAAATAGCTACGAAGAAACGTTCTGTAGAGGTCGAACCGTCTCGAGCAGTTTTGGTTCGGGTTTGAATCGTGAGCCCTGCGGTAACAAAAAGCCCCATATCCGTACCTTGTTCATTTTTAAGACCTTCTACCACATAACCAATAGTTTGTTCATTGGTAGTGTGGATAATCCCTGCAAAATTCGTAGCCCAATTAAAGGTATAAAGAATTCCGTTATGAACGACCGAGGTTGCCAACTCATCATCTGTGACAATACCATCATTATTTTTATCATCCACAGGAATCATCCGGGTAGGTTGTCCTACTCCAGGGATATTCACCATCATTTCTTTAAATACGATGCGTGCTGTACTCCCATTAGCTCCTAATTCCAGAACTTCATTTTCATGACCTGGACGGGAATCACGAGCATAAAACTTGGTGGTTCCATCAGGAAGAGTTTCCTTCCGAAAAAACAGGCCTTGATCGACTCCACCCACATTAACTGAGGCTCGGAGACCAATTAAATCATTTAAATCCAATTGCCCTGACTGAACGTTATAACGATACGCATTGTCCCCTACAAATGAAATCCATTCATACGTATTAAAGGTAATACCAAAAACAGTATTCTGACCACTTTTATTTCCAATAACTTTTATTCTATCGGTTCCATCAGGGTTATAGTAAGTACGTTCAATCTGAGTTGAGTCTTTATTAATCACATCTTGATATTGGCCTACGCGGTCAAAACTCTTTCGAATCGTAGCGACCAAATCCCCTTGTTGCGCAATTCCATTAGCATCTAAGGTTCCTTTGAAAATCTGCTGACTTCCATCGGTGAGTATACGAATAATTACATTTTGCTGTTCGTTATAAATAGCCCCTGAAATTAATTCGTTTTGTTCATTTAATGTACCCGTTAAATTATGTGCTTGGATGACACGCTGCAGTGAACCGGCAACTTTATTAAACGTAACCTTCACGCGTCCGGTGGGGGTATTTCGATCAATACTAAATGTTCCACGAAGCAACTGATTGTTTTCTCCCAACACAGTCCCTGCTTCATAAAATTGTGTTACTTGCCCATCAGGGGTATCTGTTGTTCTCGTGATATCCACCATTGCTTCGGTGCGAGTCACATTGTTCAAATTATCGCGTGCAATTAAAAACCCTTCTGGGGTAATAATTTCACTTCCAGAGACAACTATTTCATCATGGTCTTCTTCATAAAAGGTTGCTCTGGATTGACCAAAACCACTACCTTGTGTGGTTCGGAAACGAGTTTCTAATAACTTCTCATCAAAACGTTCTTTTAAAATTGTATTTCTGTCTTGAAGCGGTTTTCCTTTTTCATCTTTTGCAGGGCCCGTAAGCAATTCACTCAATACTTCCCAAGCAGTATTAAACGTTCTCTTCACTTCGGTTCCATCGGTATAGGCTGTTAAACGAGCCAGCCCTTTGGCTTCCATCGCCATATTTTTATAATCTAAGAAAACACCCGCTTCGGTTAGTCGTTGATGCATTTCATCGGCCAAATCTAAATCTTCTTGGCTAGGGGGCTCATTAGAGGTTCGAACCCGATCAAAAGCTTCAGCCGCTTCATAAATAGCTTTGGTGAATCTATGCGTGGCATCAAACAACATATCCGTGCCACCCAGTTGACCCCCTTGATATTGTTGGAGGTGTGCCCAAATACCCCACCAGCCTCGGCTATCCCGAAGAGATTGATTCGCTACCTGAATTGGGGCGTTTTGATTATTAAGTTCAAACTTATAACGAAGGGCTCGATCAGCTACTTCTTCTTTAAGGCTGAAGAAATCTTCTCGATCTTCTTCTAAGGCATCATTCAAATCATGAAGATGGTCAATGATTCCATTATCCAAACGATCGGTTGTTAACACATCAACAACTCCTGCTACGTGTTTGAAATAACGAAATGCTGGAGCATTTTCTGTGGTGACTACATTATCGTATGTTCCAGGAACTGGGAAACCATTCGAATCATAATCTTCTGTATAGTCGGTCACCTGATCATATTCGGTACAAATAACCCCATAAGGACTGCTTGTATTGGCCGGAGGACATTCACGACCTCCAATTTTAGACTCAATGGCACGCGTCAAATACATAAGGCTTTGCGCTTCAGGTTTCATATTGCCTGATTTATCGTAATACAAGGTTTCAATTTCTGTCATTGAAGAGGTGTTATAGTTAGGATTATCCGTGGAGTCCCATTGATAATTTTCATCCCGAGCCCACTCTTTAATCGTGAAGCTTGTGGTTCCATCTTGCTCATTCCAATGATTCAGTAACTCTCCATAATTTTGAAATTTTCCCCAATGGGCATTGTGTTGAGAAACCCACTTACCCTTGAGAGGAAGTAAACTAGGATACATATTGGCCCCAAGAGCTGCCACGTTAGTTAAATAAGTTAATGCTGCCGGTTGAAACGCTGCCTGAGCGGCATTCAACAATGTCGTGCGTGTGCTTTCGTAAGTCGTAGCCGCATCCATAATCCGACCGAGAACTCCTGAAGCAGGATTAGCTCCGTCCCCCGTCATCATTTCGACCAAACGCTTGACCTCATCTCTTTCATCTCTGTGCATATCTTTATACGTTGTTTCCATCGTCGTGATATGCGTCTCATAACTCTGATGAATAGCGTCCCTCTGAGTATCATCAATAGCGACACTCTCATTAAATACTGTATCCAAATCAGCAATAAATTCTTCTTCAGCTGTTTTAACGGAATCTCTAAAGGCATCTAACGAACCATCCAACTCTAACTTAGCTGTTTCTTGAGCAGACTCTAATGCATTTTTAGCATTACTGATTGCTTGATTATAAACTTGAAGTGCTGATTGCCATTGGGCATTCACAATAGCCATCGAACCATCATAGGCAGCATTCGCATCCGTACTGCCGGTAACGTAATTGGTTAACTCTTGAACCATGGCCGCAACAAAATCAGGTGAGGTCATGTTTCCGGCTAAAAAGTCTTGTCTGAGATTATTAATATTGTTTCGACGAGCCTCTTCAAGAGCAAAAATGGCATCATTTTTTACATTGGCTGCAGCAATAGAATCATCGGTTCTTCGTTGAGAGGCATTTTTTAATTGTGTCATTGCTTGCCCATCAATTTGTTGTTGCTGAAGATCCGTGGGCTGTGCAGCACCCAGTTCTTGACGAAGTTTGTGGTCACCCGCAATTTGAATAAAGGTATCCCATGAAGCATCATCAGCAGCATCAAACACGGCAATAGCTGAGTCATAACTGTCAATTAACCCGGAGTAAGCATCATTACGATCATCTAGAACTTGTTGTAATTTTTCATCAATCTTAAAATTAGCATTGGCATAACGCTGATTAAAGTTATTGAACAAATTATTACCCAATAAATCAATCGCATTCTGTGCTGCTTGAGGACGAAACCCATAAGAACTCAAATCAAAAAGGTCTAAGGCATCCTCTTCGTAAATTTCGCGCCATAAACGACCATCTGGATCCCATGCCTCTGAACTCACCGCAGATTGTTTTGCCCGATTTTGAGCATCGGCCCAAGCACCCCCTTTACGTTCGGCACCTGTTCCCCCAATCGCTTTATATAAAATCTCTAGAAAATCAGAGGGCTTCATAACAACAGCATCCGTTTTTCCTAAAAGAACGGCTTTTGCATCCGCATGCGCCGCTGTTGGAATCGTAAATAAACTATAGGCCTTGTCATTATCTGCTGTAGTAGGCGCAAACAAAGAAGCATCCCAGAAACTATCCATATACGTGTCATAGGCCAAATCACTCCCTGCGTCATAATCTTGAACAGCTTGATCCCACAAATCACTAAGCCCTTGATTTAAATTAAATAGCTGTTGCTGAACTCCTTGATCGTACCAATTGTCTAAGTATTGGGCATTATCATCGTAGTTAAGCCCTGCAGATGTAAAATTAACAACAGAACCTCCACCAGCAGGGTTCCCCATACTGCCTCGATTTCTAAATAAACTGGGAAGCATTATGTCTCCCCCATGTAGGAATGGAGGATCTTCTTTAGAAAATGTGGCGCTAGATTTTCCCCACACACTGGCTTGAACAGATTGAACCCACTCTAAAGCTGTTTTTAAATATTCGTACCAGCCTTTTCGTTGTGTGTGCGTGAAATTATCTAACAACTGTTCTAATTCACTCGCATTGGTTTGTATGCGGTTTTCAAAAATCTTATTGGCATCGTCCTTTTGAAAATAAGACTGCATAAAAATCCCAAAAGCTCCAGAAGCTTGAACATCTGTTAATTTATAAGGAGGCCAAACATTCCCCCACTCCATATCTCCTTCATAATTAAAAGAGTCCCCTAAAATCTGATTTCGGTAGTACTCCACATTTTCCATGGATTGATTTCGGTAATCGTCATAGGTAATCTCCATATTTGTTTTATAACCCAACAATTTTTCATCCCATTCTTTTTGGGCTTCTCGGGTCACCCCATCCCGAAGATCCACAAGAACAGCGGCCTGTGTCAGATAATCTTGAAGTTGGGCCTGCCACGTTTGCTGAGCACTGAGAAGAGCTGCTTGATAAACTTGGTCGGCTTGTATCATTGCGTTATCACGCACGGTTTCGGCAGATTGAACAGTGTTATCATATGCGCCTTGAGCTGCAGGAACATTATGCGTTACTTGGGCAGCATCATAAGTTGTCTTAAAAGCCAAGAGTTGCGCTTTATAATTATCAAACTCGGTAGCATTCATATAATTTAGATCGGTTAAATACAGTAAGTCCCGATCTTTAATTCGGTCGTACTCATCTATTAAAGTGTTGGCGTAGTTATCTAAAAATTTCTGGCGATCGGGTCCCTGCATTTTTGTTTGGAACTGTGCAGGATCAATCAGGTTGGAAAAACCAGATTGTGAGGGATCCACTAGAACCTCTAAACTTGCGTAGTAAGCATTCAGGGTTGTGTACAGAACCGCTAAAGCTGCAGCATCAGACTGCTGATAAGCTTGATCGGCATTATAATGCGCTGTTTCTTTATTTTGCCTGGCCTGAACTTGTGCTGTCGCTAAAGTTTCTCGTTGTGCGTCTAAGGTGTCTTCTAAGCCCGCACGAGCGCCCACATATTGACTAAAAGCATTTTGATTGTCCGTAATGTAATCATTTAATTCCGTACTGGTTGCCTGAGAGGTATCTCCTCTAAGCGTATTCCAATCATCATTGATAAACCCTTGATACGTATCGAAGAAACTAACGGCTTCATCAATAATATCCGTTTGATAGCTGCCTTTTTGTTCGAACCAAAAATCGGCTGCCTCTTCATAAGCATTATCCGGAGAATCAAACTCAGGATCAAAACCTAGACTCAGGCTATCGTGAACTTTATTCATAGCCTGCTCCATTAAATCCTTCATTTCGGTGATACGATCATCAAACTCATTAATAGAAGCGGGGTTGTTATCATCGGCCAAATAGGTGGTTTTTAATAAATTAAGTTTTTCTTCGCCCTTCGTCACAATGTCTTCATAATTGGCCCAGAATTTATCGAGAATATCTTTTTCTTTAACCTCATAATCTTCCTGAGTCGCAAACTGAGTTTGTAACTGTCCGGTATAAAAAGTTAACCCAGAAGAAATCATATCCTGCTTAGCTACATCCAACATATTTTGAGACTTTGGAAGAATAATATTTTCTACTGGCGGATAAGGACTAATTAACACTTGATTAAAACCAGCACTAGCATTAATTGTATAAGCTGAGTAGTCATAGTACTGGTAAGTAGCATTATCTTGTAACTCTTGAGCAACAGCTAACATACTGCTCCAAGCTACTTCTTTATCTATAGCACCGCTATTCACCAAAGAATTTAACGAATTTAACCAAACATCTAAACCAATTAAGTCAGAACCTTGATAGTTCCAACCAGGGATATCTTGAGAGGGAGGGTAAGAACCTTCCCAAATACGTGGAGATCCTACGTAATCAGGGCTAATGGTCTTTGAAATTAAATCTCCATCACCGTTATAGTTATAGGTAATATTCCAGTCCGCTTTAATAGTCAATGCTGCAATCGTATCCAAATCTGCCTTTAACTTATCATAGAGAGCTTCCATCGTATTTCGATAAGTACTTTCATGGCCAACAGTCGCATTTTCATATTGATTCACAAAATCTCGATGTTCTTGCGCTCGCGTATCGTAGTTAGTTTGGTATTCATTGCTATTGATATAGGCAACATCCGCATCCTGCACCTTCTCTTGATCTGTGGTCAAAGTATCTTGTGGCCAGTTGCTCGTACTATAAGCATCGGGATAACGCGCCACTAAAGCTGGGGCGTAATCTTGGCCAGCCAATTTATGTAGCTTTTTGAGTTGTTCTCTAGCATCCCGTTCTGCTTTTCGAATTAAATATTCAAAGCGTGTTTCCATAAACTGGGTTAAGAAAGCAGGATCTCGCTCTGTGGCATTAATGTAACGATCTTTGTCCTGATCATACTTTGTTTCTAGAGGAGTAAATTCTGTGTCTGCATCAATGTATTCATCAAATGCTTGGGACTCTAATTCTTGTAGCTTCGTCTGAAACGCTAAGGCCACATTATGATTTCGAACCCGTGCATCAAATTTTTCACTCTGGTCCATATCGGATGTTTCAATAATAAAATAGTACGTATCGAAATCATTTGGATTGAAAGCATCCGACCCGGAAAACCCATCACTAAAAAATCGTTTGTCATGAACTTTTCCCATCCATCGATCTAATTCTTTAAGACCCGATTGAATAATTCCCTCATGAACCAAATCAAATGTAATCGGGTCATATTCTTCATCAAAAATATTTTTAGCCATGGCCTGCTTCTTTAATTGCCCAACAACAGCCGCCACAAATTGATTTTTGGCTTCTTGAGGCATAACTAAAGGAACATCTGGGTTATTGGTAAAGAAATCCTTTATTTCTTGAATTTCAGCCAACACTTTTGCCCGGGCTTCTCCTTGCAGAGAATCAGGGATATAACCCGAAACATCTCCTGCATTTTTTAAAGCCGCATAATAACTCTGAATCGGCTGAACCGTGTCTTGATTGGTTGAAAGATTTCCACCCGCATTCCAAGGCGCTGGAGGTGGAATTAAATCTGGATTGGTAACAGCGGCACCCGTTAAACTAATTAACAACTGCTGTGTCGTAATATCTGTACCATCTAAAATTAAATCTGTAGGGTCATAATAATCTACATTATTCGGTTGAATAGAATCGTACAAAGCTCCCTCGGCACCTTCAGGAATAATTGTTTTCCCATCCACGGTTTTCATACCCACAATCTGGCGTTGAGATATAATAGGCTCTCCAAAAGAGTCCAGTTGATCAATGTAATAAACAATTTCGCGAACGCGGCCATCAGGACTTTTGAGCACATCTTTCCTATTCGGCTGAACCAAGTTACCCGCTATACGGAATTGTTCTTGTCCTCCAGTCACAGGCAAATATTCTTCAACCCATCCCATTTGTTGGCGACGTAACCGTATGGCTTCAACACCTAATCGATTATTATCTTTATCATAGGTGTAACGATTATTTCCTTGATCTTGATGAATGAGAACGATGTCATCCCCTACTTTTTCGTACTGAATATCAACAGTGGTTGGCACCTGCCCTATTTTTTCAGTAATCATTTTGGAGGGATCTTCATTTTCATCATAGTAAGTCGTTGTTTTGGTGTAAACACCATCCACATAAGCTTCATTCACACTGGATAACAATTTTCGGTTGGCATCTTTGGTATAACTAATCGTGTTTTGTGTTGTCGATAATATGTTTCCTTGATTGTCTACTTCTTGGGTCAAACTGTAAGTCATATCACTGTCTTCATCAAACTCCCAGTGACCCACAATGCGTTTAGGCGTACCATTAAGGAAACGCGTGTTGGCAATCAGACGATCTCCATCAATAATAGTTTTAATAATTTTTCCGTTAGAACCAAATTCATAACTGTAATCAGAAGCCGTTCCGTCATTACGTTCTTGACGCGTTAAGTTTCCTTGCGGATCAAAGTAAGATTTATTGTCTACGGTGATTTCACCAGGGTCACTAAACGTATCTGCAATAATCGTAGCCACGCTTTGTTGAAGGATTCCGTGAATATCTCGAACATAGGCCCAAGCCGTGGTAATACCAATGGCATTGGTTTCTTCAATCAGCTGACCATCCAAGTCAAAACTCCGAAAACTCACACTGCCTACTTGGTTACGTTGTTCTGCAGCCAATATTTCACTACGATTGCCTATAACATTGCCTAACCCATCTCGGAAATATTCATAAACAATATGATTCCCCAAGTTATCTTGAAAGGAAAGTAGATTTCCATCCACATCAAACTTTCGTGTAATTTCTCGTCCATCCGGTCTAATCTCAACAGACTCGCTAACATTTCCTTTACTATCTTTAACATAAGTGAAGCTGCTAGGTCCTTCAGAACCCAGCACACTGACTTGATCAAGCGTAAGAATATTTCCATTACTATCAAAAGTTCGGTAGGTTCTTGGAGTGCCTGTAACCACAACCCCTTGAGAAGCTAATGTGGAAATAGCATCGGACCAACCTGCTTGTGTGTTTAACGTGGCTCGACTATTGTTCAACGCCACTTCAATTTCACCAATGAGCGCTGTAGCAGCTGTTAATTCTGCAGCTGTTACACCATCAATACTTTGAAGTTCAAAATTTATAGCTTTGGCTTGCCCTAATTGTTGTTCTAACTTTGAAACTTGGAAAGCCGCCACATAAAAATCACTTTGATTAATTTCTGCTTGAATCGTTCCTGCCGTGACCAACCCTTGATCTCTAAAACCCGTGATTTCTTGAGTCAGTTCTAAAGTCGTAATGGTTGCTTGAACGGTCAACGCTTGAACACCCGGTCTTAATGCCACTACTTTGGCATTAATTTGATCTACCTTTAGTTGTGCCGCAGCAACTTCAACAGGATCTGCTTCTAAGCTGATTAAAGAAGATAAGGCGCGTTGAGATTGTACTTGTTCTACTTCCAAGGCCGCTAACTTTTGAGAGGCTACTCGTTGGTCTTGAATCTGAACTGCAGCATTAATCTCTGCCTCAAAAACATCCGCAATCGTACGCGAAGCCGTAACCACATCATTCATCTGAGCAATAGAAACAACATCCGCTGCTCTAATGGCCGCAATGACAGACTGAGCAATGGATGCAGCAGGCTTAGACCAGCCCGAAACACTGTATAAATTATTTCGCGTGGCGTTGAGAGTTGTTTCAATTTCACCCACTAAAGCTTGTGCGGCATCGATTTCAGTTTGTGTGGATTGTTCGTGAGTCTGAATGTCTCGGAGTAAAGCCCTGGCTTTAACCAAATTCTTTTCTTGTTTGGTTACGGTGATTGAAGCGACAAAGTATTGTTGATTGGTAACTTCATCATTAGCCGTAGCGGCTAACGCATTTGTTTGATCTCGGTAGAGGGTTATTCCTTGGGTTAGTTCAGCAATGGATGCCACAGCACCAGCGTCTGTTAACACCAACACATTGTCTTCATATTGAAGAATAAAATCTAATATAGAAGCTAATACTTGAGTGGCACTAGCAATCGTAGCTGCATCTGCATTTAAGTTCTGGTAACCTGACAACACAAGACGAGCCACATCTAAGGTGTCTTCTAAGTTCTGAAGTGCTTCTGTTCCACCCTTTTTATCATCATTCGTAATTGCTGTAAGTACCGATTGCTGAAAACCATTAGCATCTAAATCGGCCTGATTTAACGTAGCTGTTAACTGGGTAATCGTAGCTGTTTCCTGCAAACGGAAAGCAAGGATCAGAGGATCTGCAGTTAGAATACTTTGATTGAGGTTAGCCAAGATAGCTTGAGCCTCTGTAATTTGTTCCGCAGTTGAATAGGGACTTGCCTGAAGTGCCGTTAACGATGTTTGTGCATTGTCTCTAAGAACAACTAAATTATTATAAGCCCCACGAACTTTGTTAACATCATTACTCTGAATTCCATCATTCAGGGTTTGAATCACACTACCTGTTGTGATGGAATACTCCGTGCTGGCAACAACATTACCAAATTGATTTTTAACGGTGTCGGTTACTGTCAAAGCCATAATACCGGAGCGAGGACTTAAATTACTGGTAAATACCACATTTCCATTGTCATCGAATTCACTGGTCAACACATTTCCATTTTTACCCACACGGGTCATGCGTAACGTATTACCATAATGATCTTTGTTATAGAAAAATACGGTACTTCCACCATCTTTATCAATTTCTTCAATAATATCTCCGTCCACATTAAATAAACGTGTAACTTTATTTTGGTTAGCGTCGGTCTCAATCGTTTTAAATAAATTCCCCTCACCATCCCTGAAATACTCGAACTCTGTTCGGCGAATATAATTTTCCAATACATTATGTTGTTCTGTAGCCACCAAATCCCCTAAAGCATCAAACTCACGAATCAATTTATTACCGAAATCATCCGTTTCTTCCACAATGGTTTCATTTCCAGCAGCATCACGAGTACGGGCAAACAATGTTGTTCGAGTCCAGTTTTCACTGGTGTTCGTGAACGTCACAGACAACAAACTACCATCTGTTGGTTCTAACGTTCGCACCGTAATATTTGCATTGTGATCAGTTTCCTCGATCTGAGTGATAATCCCATCAGCATTTCGGGTATACACAAACGTTGTCGTGGTTGAAAAACCGTAGAATTGATTTTCTTGTCTCAGTTCTAAAATATCGCCTGTTGCGGGATTGAAAGTACGAATAATTCGGTTGCCGTTGTGGTCAGTTTCATAAGTTTTAACCACATTACCAACGGCATCCAGCACGTAAATAAAAATACTTTTTCGACCGAAAGCGTCGGTGATCGACAAAATATTTCCATCCGGATCTTGTTCTCGGGTCACCAATAATCCACGAGCGTCATTCTCGGTCACAAATTTGATATTACCAACAGCATCGCGCAGATAAATAAAGGTTCGTTTACCTCCAAAAATATCGGTGACTGCAATTAAGTCCCCAACCACATTAAAATCCCGAACCGTATCATTTCCGTTCACATCGGTCTCTGTAGATTGAAGCGTGTTTCCTTTAGCATCCTTCACATAAACGAAAAGGCTTGTTGCGCCAAATTGGTTGATAACAGCTATCACGTCCCCATGAATATTAAATCGACGTGTGAATACATTATTATTTTTATCTGTTTCAATTTGGTCTGTGATATTTCCTTTAGCATCTTTGATATAAGCAAAGAGCATCACCCCACCGTACTTATCTGTAGCTGAAACAACATCCCCAAAGACGTTGAAGTTTTGATACGTAATATCAGCGTTTTTATCGGTTGTTTTTGTGATGACAATATTTCCCTTAGCATCCTTCGTATGAAGAAAACGGGCAATCCCTCCGAAACGATCAATAATAGCTATAAGGTCCCCATGGACATTCGTCTGACGACGAGAAATATTACCATTCGGATCCGTCACGGTCGTTTCAGTGATGTTTCCTAAGGCATCTCTCACGTAAGCAAACAGGCTTGTGGCAGACCAATTTTGAAAGGGGTTGGTAACCGTTTGACGAATCAAGTCGCCAAAAATATCAAATTCTCTTTCAGTCAAAATTCCATTTTTGTCTGTTTCTGTCGTTAGATTAATATTCCCTAAGGCATCCCGCCCATAGGCAAATAAGGTCGTATCCGTCCACCCTTGATCAGGGTTATAAATAGAAAGGGATGTTAAATCTCCCAACAAATTAAAGGTTCGTGTAATTTCATTGTTATTGGGATCTGTTTCAATACTCTGAGTAACATTTCCTAGCGCATCCCTCAAATAAGCAAAGGCCGAAACAGCCTCCCAACCTTGAGCACTACGACGTGTCAAGCGAACCAAATCATTTAAGGCATTAAACTCTCGAATCGTTTCATTTCCATTGTGATCTGTCTCCGTAATTTTTGTTATCTGCAAGGTTAGAGGATCACGGTCATAAGCAAATGTTGTTGTCTGACTCCACCCTTGGGCACTATTAAAGGTAAGACTGAGCAAATCACCTGTGGTGGGGTCAAGGGTACGAATAATTTCGTTATTATTTTTATCTATTTCTGTAGAACTTAAAACGGTACCCGAAACATTCCGTTGGTAAGTAAAGGTACTCACTCCGCCAAAACGGTCCGTGATACGAATAGGGTCTCCAAACAAATCTGATTCCACAATACTTTCAACAGCTGCGGTTCCAATAGAAACGTTAGTAACAAAACCATCCGCATCCAAATCTAAAACATGACCTGTTGCTTGTTGCTGCGAGGTGGTGATTTTCCTACCTGTTTGTTGACCATTCGCATCAAACACATCTTCAAAAATAGTGATAGAACCATTCGAGCTAACAATCGCACGCTGTTCTCCGTTACGGTCGTAATGAAAGGTATTAATCAAATAAGCACTAGGATTTCCATTCGCATCCAAAGCAATAGGTTGTTCGGTGCGATCTACCACATCGGTAATCTGTCCATTGATTAATAATTCTTTATAGTAAGTTCGTGTCCCTGTGGAATCTTCGGTGTAATCCAATCGTGAACGACTTCCTGTAAAATCGTAATAATACTGGGTAACACGTCCATCACGAGCAATAACCTTATCGACAATTGTGTCATTAGGACCTCCTAATGGATCTGGAATAAAGATTACCTGAGAACCATCGGAGTTATTAATTCCTGTTAATACGTTATTTGGATCATAAACAAAATCTTGAGTGCTACGCACATTACCCGCCAAATCTAGAGTAACAGATCGAGCAATACGGGCATCTTCTCCATCTCCCGTAAATTGAGAGATAACTTTTGTTCCATCTAAGTTATTTTGAATGATATAAGCCAACCCATCATCCGCTGCTTCATTCGCATCGAGCGCTAATGTTGGATCAAAGTCAGCTTCATCCCCATAATAGAAAAACTGTTCATTAACCACATCCGGATCGGTGTCCGCATCAGGGCCATCTTCTCTATAATTGGTTACTTTAGAAACCCTCGATTTTTCTGTATCAAATTCTGTTAATGACAATAATTGATCTGTAAATCCTTCGATGTCCGCACGTTCTTCATGAACAACACTATCAAATGATGGAAACTGAACACCCGACTGGATTAAATCTTGATCTTTTATTGAATAAGCTTTGATGTTTTCCACTTCATCTTCACTATTCAATGTAAATAAATCGATACGTGTAATAAATCCTGATGAATTTAATTGTGCTACTGCTTCTGTAGCTCCATTGCTATTTAAAAATGCTCGGGTATCTTGCGAACCTTTTAACGGAAGAATATCTGAGAAATTAATGACTGCTGGATCAAACGCAGGACGTTGAATACCCGACTGAAGGGCATCTTGATCCTGAACATTAAATCCATCCACATATTTTGAAGGCTCTGAATCTTGTGGGCCAAATTGATTAATCGCTGACACTTCCCCTAAGGCATTAATCTGTGTTGTTCCTAAATTAATTCCAGAAACAGGATCTATAAATACTCGTGAGTTAATGGCCCCTTTAAACCCTTCAACACTTGCCTTGTCATTATGATTCACCGCATCAAATAATGGACCTTGTATCCCTGGTGTGTTTGGATCTTGATCGGTAACATCATGATTGTCTAACCCATAAACATCTCCACCAAAAATAACTGAAAAGCTGAGTGCTGTAATTCTTAAATTATCATTACTATCTTTTTCTAATACAGCGGTTGCTAAATTTTGACCATTCTCATCTATAAATGTACGGCTTGCCTGATCACCCTTAAGCCCGAGAACATCTGCTAAAGCCAAAAAGCCAGCACTAAATGCAGGAAGCTGTAATCCCGATGTATTAGGATCTTGATCTTGCATATCAAAACTATCAATGTACTCTGAAGGATCTGCTCCAGTAGGTCCAAAAACACTTAAAGAGGTAATCTCATTATCTGAGTTTACCTGAACACTTCCCTCAGTGGCTCCGGAAACAGGGTTAATAAAAATGCGAGAAGTTGTTGGGCCAGCTAAACCCTGAACACTTGCTGTCGTTTGATGCGTCGCAGGATCAAACACAGGGGATTGAAGTCCCGGAGTATTGGAATCTTGATCCACTGGATCTTGGTTATCAATGGAAACTGTTTGATTATTACTATTAAATTGAAACGTCCCAAAACCAGTAAATAATAAATCTCCCGTCGTATCATCTTTGCTTAATGAAAAGCTTGCTATGGTTTGTCCCTCAGCGTCTAACAACGCTCTTGAGTTTTGATCTCCCACAAAAGGAGTCACGTCATCCATACTTAAAAAAGCATCATCAAAATCAGATAATTGAACACCCTCTAAAACAGGGTCTTGATCTTGCATTAAAAACCCATCCACAAAAAGTGATGGATCTGCATCAGGAGGTCCTAAACGACTAAACCCACTCATTTGCCCATCGACATTAATCTGAACACTTCCTTGAGAAGCACCTGTTAATGGATTTACAAATAAACGAGCGTTTCTATCTCCTTGAAATGGCAGTAAACTAGCTAAACTTAAATTAGCTGCATCATATAGAGGGAAATCAATTTCTGGAGTGCTAGGGTCACTATCAACAATGTTATGGCTATCTACAGCCGCAACTTGATTTTGACCATTAAAAACAATTCGACTTAAACTACTCATCACAAGCTCATCATTTTCATTTTTAGTCAGCTGCACGGTTGCTAAACTTTGTCCGGCATCATCTAAAACTGTTCTACTTTCTTGATCGCCCGCAAAAGGACTCACAGCTGAAGCAGATAAAAAAGCTTCATCAAAAGCTGGGAACTGTGTTCCTTGTGTATTTGGATCTTGGTCTTGCATTCCATAAGCATCCACTGCTTGGGCAGGAGAAACACCCACAGGAACAAACTCACTAAACTGAGTCATAAATCCATCACTATTAATTTGAACGCTTCCCTCAGTAGAACCTGTTTGTGCATTAATAAACACACGAGAATTTCTAGGCCCTTGAATACCCTGAAGACTCGCTAAGTCTTGGAAAAGTAATTGATTGTAAGCAGGAAGTTGTTTTCCAGGAGTATTGGGATCTTGATCCGCAACAGCTCTGTTATCGGCGGCAATTAAATTGTCATCATTATCAAAAATAAAAAACGTTAAATTATTAACGAAAGGATCTCCATTCTCATCCAATGCTAAATCAAAAGTTGCAACGGTTTGACCTTCGGCATTTAAAATAGCGCGAGAATCTTGAGAGCCTACAAAACTAGTAATACTCGAAACCGTTGTATGTACAGCGGCATCAAATGCAGGAAATTGATTCCCAGGTTGATTGGGATCTTGATCTTGCATGGTTAAGGTGTCAATAAATTCAAACGGATCTGCTCCAGCAGGCCCAAATTGATTTAAACTAGCCATTTGATTGTTTTCATTGACCTGCAAACTAGCCAATGTGGCTCCGGTAGTTGGGTCCACAAAAATACGTGCTAGCAAACCTCCGCGAATAGCTTCAACCTCTGAAAGCGAATCAAACGCATCGGAAGCATATAACGGTAAGTCAATTCCGGGAGTTGAAGGATCTTGATCTGCTACGGAGTAACTATCAATAGCAATCACATTCCCTTTATCATCAAAAACGAAAAAGGTCATTCCAGAAATTTGAGGTTGGTTGTTGCTATCCAACGTAATATCAAAAACAGCAACGGTTTGACCATCCACATTCAAAATAGCTCTATTGTCTTGGTCTCCAATAAAAGTGTTAATGGCCGCTAAACTGGTATGCGTCAACGGATCAAAAGCTGGGCGTTGAATATCAGGCGTATTCGGATCTTGATCCGCAATGCTAAATCCGTCCACATACTCTGCAGGGCTAGCCCCTAGGGGACCAAACTGATTAAATCGATTCATTTCGTTTTGATCATTAATCTCTAAACTGGCCACCACACTTCCAGTAGCTACATCTAAGAAAAGGCGCGCACCAATGCGGTCTTTGAATGGATCTAAACTACTTGCGGTTAAGAAAGACCCTGCTGTAAATAAAGGCCCTTGAATACCATCCAAAGCAGCATCCTGATCTATGAAAACAAAACTATCTATAGAAGCAAGCTGATCATTCGCGTCAAAATTAAAACCCGATGGACTGGCAATGCGAAGATCTCCATTGGCATCTTCCACAATATCAAATGTTGCTGTTGTTTGACCTTCGGCAGTTAAAAATGATCTCGTTTCAATAGCCCCCAACAAATTAGCTATTGTAGATAAACTGATATGAACATCTTCTTGAAAGTCAGGAAGTTGCACGCCATCAAGAACAGGGTCGGTATCTTGCATGCCGTAACCATCAATGCGCTCTGCTGGAATAACCCCAGGAGGTTCAAAACGATTCAAACTCGACATTTTATTATCACTATTTATTTCTAAACTACCCACGGCTTGTTGGGTCATTGGGTCTACAAATAAACGCACCGTTAAAGGCCCTTTAATCGCTTGAAGTGATGCCAAGCTAACAAAAACGGCCGCATCAAATAAAGGAGCTTGAAGCCCTGGTGTGTTAGGGTCACTATCTGCAACTTCGTTACTATCAATCGCAATGGTGTTACCCGTATCATCAAATTTAAAAAAGGTTAAGTTACTAACAACTATTTGGTTATTTTGTGTGGGGTCCCGTGCAATATCAAACGTTGCAACGGTGTTACCATCCGCATCTAAAACAGCTCGAGAGTCTCGGTCACCCGCAAAACCAATCACACTAGCTAAGGTTAAATGTTGCGCAACATCTAATTGAGGTAATTGAGTTCCTGCTGTATTGAGATCAATATCTGCCATAGGAAAACCATCCACAAATTGAAAAGGGTCTGCACCCTGAGGTCCAAATTGATTTAAACGGACCATCTCATTACTCGCATTTAATTGAACACTAGCTACTCCCCGTCCCGTATCGGAGTCAATAAATAATCGAGAATTGCGATTTCCTGTAATATTGTTCAATGTGGATAACGCGTTAAATACGGCAGGATCAAATCCTGGGAAATCAATCTCAGTTGTGCTTAAATCTTGATCCAAAATTTCACTAGAATCAATTGCGACAAAATTATCATCTGCGTCATATAAAAAGTAGGCAACGTTCGTCACTTCTAAGTTACCGTTACTATCTTCGGTTAAATCGATATTTGCTGCGGTTTGTCCATTGGCATTTAAAAAAGCTCTATTCCCTTGAGGGCCTAATAAACTATTAATTGCCGACAGGGACTCATGAACATCGGGATCAAAATCAGGAAGCTGAATTCCATCCTGAACAAGATCTTGATCTTTCATGCCATAACCATCGTTGAATAGGAAAGGATCTGCTCCAGCAGGACCAAACTTATTGAGACGAACCATTTTCCCATTCGCATTAATTTCTAAACTAGCTAACACTGCATTGGTTACAGGGTCGGTAAATAGGCGAGCGGTAAATTGACCTAAATACGGTGTGATCAAATCTTTAGTAGCAAAAATATTGGGGTCATATAATGGAAATTGAACACCCTCTTGAGCTGGGTCTTGGTCCACTACTTGATAAGAATCGATACCAATCGTATTCCCATCATCATCAAAGACAAAAAAGTTAAAACCAGAAACACGCACGTCTCCGTTATCATCTTTAATGATATTTACAGTACCAATATTTTGACCTGTGGCATCCAATAAAATGCGACTGTCTTGATCTCCTCTAATTCCAGCTAATGAAGCAAAATTACGAAACGCATTTGAATCAAACGGAGGTAATTGAATACCTGTTTGATTAGGGTCTTGGTCGGCAATAGCAAAAATATCTAAAAACTGTGAAGGATCAGCTCCCAAAGGTCCGAACTGACTCATTTGACTAATATTGCCCGAGTCGTTGACTTGTAAGTTTGCTAGTAGGGCTCCCGTAGCGGGATCCACATACGTACGTCCTTGGAAATCTCCCTTTAATGGATCAATACTGGCCAAATCAACCAGTGAGTTGCCATCAAATAGAGGCTGATCTAACTCAGGTGTTGAAGGATCTTGGTCCAGTGGCGCATAATTATCAATGCTTTCTGTTCGGCCGTCAGCATCGAGTAAAAAGAAGTTTAAATTACTCACAACCAATTGTTGGTTTTGATTTAGGGCCAAATCAATATTGGCAACGGTTTGCCCTTGGGCATTTAAAAAGGCTCTACCCAATTGTCTATCAATAAATGGATTCAAAGAATCAAATGTCTTATATTGATCTTTATCAAAATTTTGAAGCTGAACACCATCCTGTATTGCATCTAAATCTTTCATGCCAAACGCATCAATAAATTGAAAAGGACTTGCCCCGGGAGGACCAAATCGATTAACACGACTCATTTTCCCTTGAGCATTAATGTCTAAGCTCGCATACACTTCTCCGGTTGCCGCATCCACAAACAAGCGACTGGTAGGCCGATCAGCAATTAGATTCAAAGCTGCAAGATTAATAAGTCCAGCCGGATCAAATGCAGGCAAATCTAATTCAGGGGTGTTTAAGTCCTGATCTTTCACTAAATAAGTATCGATACCTACTTGGTTCCCGTCATCATCAAAAACAAAAAGGTTCATGCTACTAACAAAAGTGTTTCCGTTGGCATCGGTAAATAGATCAACGGTTCCAACAGTTCTTCCAGAAGTATCTAAGACAGCTCGGGTATTTTGACTGCCCGTAAACGCACTTAAACTCGCTAAGGTAATATAAGCAGGATCAAATGCCGGTAAATCAATTTCCGGAGTAGATAAATCCTGGTCTTGCATCGCCAATCCATCAATAAATAAGAAAGGACTGGCTCCAGGAGGACCAAATCGATTCAATCGACTCATATTACCGTTAGGGGTAATTTCTAAACTGGCAATCACTTCACCGGTAACCACATCCAAATACAAACGAGATGTTTGCGGTCCTGTAAACGCTTGAATAGCTGTAGGGTTATTCATGGTTTGTGTATTAAACTCAGGAGACTGAACTCCTGGGGTGTTCGGATCTTGGTCTGGAACACTAAACACGTCAATACCAACCGCATTACCATCGGGATCAAAAACAAAAGAACTGATTCCTCGAAGTCTTACTGTTTGATTCTGATCCACAAATACATCCGCAATGGCTAAGGACTGTCCTGATGGACTGAGGAAAATACGAGAATTTTGATCGCCCTGAATCAATGCCAAAGCAGTTAAATCTAAAACGCCTGCAGGATCAAAATCAGGAAGCTGCAACCCTTCAGTATTTGGGTCTTGATCTTTAACACCAAACACGTCGATATACTCAGATGGATCTGCTCCTTGAGGACCAAAATGGTTAATCCCACTAATTTTATTTTGTCCGTTAATCTCCAGTCGAGCTAAAGCTCTTCCTGAAGTAGGATCTAAAATAAAACGAGAGATGACCCTGTCTTGAATTGCTTGAGTACTGGCAAAACTGGTAAACGTAGCTTCATCAAATGCGGGTTGTTGCAATCCTTCGGTATTCGGATCTTGGTCTAACACTGAGATACCATCAATCGCCACAATTTGATCATTCGCATCCGTGCGTAAAGCAGTAATTTCGGTAATGGTTCTTTGGGTTGGATGAATATTAATGGTTCCTTGATTATTCCCGTTAGAATCTAAGAAGGCTCGAGAAACAATAGGCCCAATAATACCCGCAAGGCCTGCTAATGTATTATGTTGTGTGGCGTCATAATCAGGAAGATCTAACTCAGGAGTGGATGGATCTTGGTCCACAATAAGTGGCGTATCTACAAAACGTTGGTTTGGATCCAATAAACTGATGCTGGAAATCTTTCCTTGTTGATTGACTTCCAAACGGCCCACCAAGTTTCCAACAGCATCGACAATGTTCACATCACTCACTAAGGTTGGATCCGTAAAATCTAAAATGTTGTCCGATCCTGCTAGCGTGTGATGCAGCGCTGGATTATAAGCAATCGGGGTCGTTACCTCACGGTTGACTATGGCTAATACTTCTCCAAAAATTCCAAATTCGTTTTCTGTGATATTCGTGATGTTTCCGTTTTCAATGCTTAAAATTCTTTTTTGATTTCCATCAGCATCAAACAAAATAACGGCTTGGATTTCATCATCCACCAATCCAGCAATGGTTCCATCGGGATTGACTGAAATATCATCAAAGTCACCTACAGCATCATATTGAATAGCTGCTAGTGTTTTTCCATCAGCCCCATAAATATTGATTGTTTGCGCATCAGGCAATACGTCCAAAGGATTAGTAGAAGTAGCATCATCCACAAAAGTTTGAACCTTATTTATAATGTCGTTTCGATCAATACCTTCTTTAAAATAATTAATCTGTGTTATCGCTCCATCCACATTGGTTCGGGTTACTGTGGTGATAAACCCCGCGGCATCATAAACAAAGGTATCCGTGTTTCCTTGGCCATCGATAATAAAATCTGTGACCCGCCCTCCATAATTAGGCAATGTTTTATAAGTGATTTGAGCCTGAACATCTCCTTCTCCTTCAGGAGGTACTTGGCCTGAAAAAGCTCCACCGGGTTGTGTCAGCGATGCAGTATTCCGGGTCTCTTGTCCTATTAAATCTCCGGTATCTGGATCGTAGTTAAAACTAGTGCGTGCTACAACCAAAGTTCCTGTGGAATCATAGTTTGCAACAAAATCAGTATCTCGACCGTTGTCTAACATAACAATTTCTTGAGTCCGAACTATTTGGCCATTCGACAACGTCCGTTCAGCTAAAATACGGTCTAACGTATCTACGTCTGCATCATCGTCATAAAAATAAGTGGAAATATTTCCATCACTATCTTCGATACGTCCCGTTTTTGGATTATCCGTAGCATCGAGAACTGTTCTTCCATTTGCATCGAGCAACATAAATGTTGTTTGAACTGTTCGAATAGGGCCCACCGTGGTATTGGTTTTTTGTTCAATACGCAAAAGGTCTCCCGTGGTTGGCTCGTAAATATATTCGTCAATCAATCCTTTTAAATTTGTGATACTTCCAATAACTTCATTCGTTGGATCAGTTGGGTCTTCGATGAACCGTATTATTTGCCCATTGTTTAAAAATAAAACAGTATGGCCATTTTCTTGTCTGATTTCTCGAATCATTCCATCGGTATTTGTTAACAAGCGAGGCGTTTCTTGTCCCGTAATAGGATCCGTATCATAATAAATGATAGTTCCTGTCCCTAAGATAAGGCGTTTCTCTCCATTAATAACTTCTGTGTGAGAAAGAATGGGTGAGACGACAGGAATTCCAGCGCCATCCACTTCTTGGACATCAATAATATTATTGTCACTATCCAAAGTTGTTTGATATAAATGAAGGGGTTGTCCGGTAGGATCCAAAATTTCTGTTGGGAAACCGTTAGAAAAGCTTGTTATATTTCCTTGGTCATTAACGTGTCGAACTAATTCTCCTAATTCATTAAATTCTTCAATGGTTCCATCTCTTTCGACAATTCTTTGTATTTCGTCTCCAGCAGCATTGATAACTCGAGTCACTGTTTGCTGATTTTGAAAATCCTCAGCTAATATAGTTGTTTCTCGATTGTCCCCTGTACCCTGATAGGTAAAGGTTTGGCTTTCTAATAAATCACCGGTTAATGAATTAATAAAATCTAACTGCTTTAATTCTCCATCGCTGTAGTAGTCATAGTTCTGACGAATTCCCTCACTGGAGATAAAACTCATTATTTGATTAAGAGCATTAAATGTAGCGACTCCACTATCATCGGTAATAATGGTTTCTGATAATTCATCAGAAGAATCAAATGCATAATCATACATGCTGATATCCCCTAACGCATTCGTAACGGATTGAATGCGTCCAATAAAACGGGTGTCCGCTGTATTCTCTGAGGTATAGAAACTGGTAATATTCCCAAGAGGATCAATGCTTTCGGTAATTTCTCCATTGCTGAAGTTAAGTACCGTGGAACCTGCTGAGGCCCCAGAAGCATCCGGACGTTGGATCGAAACTAAATCTCCTTGAGCATCGTAATTTTGAATTTCAATAATTTCATTGGTGTTCAGATTAATTACTGTAACTGTGTAAGAATCATCTGCATTGTAATCATACTGATTAAGAATAGGATCTCCATCATCATTAATCGTTTCAGTACGGATAAAGCGATCGTTATCAACACCTTCTCCATCCAACTCCTGGTCTGGACCCATATCAATAACTAATTTTGAAATCTGAACGCCAGCAACGGTACGAACAATTTCAACTTGGTTAGTTGCATCATCATAGGTAAAGGTTCTTACCACTGTTTGGAACCCTTGAGTTAAATCATCGGGGTCTACGGGTTCTTGTGTTTCCGAACGAGTTACTCTTCCACCACTATCAACTTCTTGATTTACTGTTTGCCCATTTTCATCCACCTGAGAAGAGGAAATTAAGGTGTCATCATCAGCACCTTCTCCACCCAAACGACCATCAGCGCCCAAATCAAGCACTTGAGTATAAATATCTTGAAGAGAACCATCAGACAAGACTTCTCTTCCTTCAATAGTTAATTGATTTGCTTCAGGCGTATCATAAGTATAGGTATTATCCAATTCTTGAAGCCCTTGAGAAGGATCGCTAGCATCCCTCAAAACAAAGGAATGCGAATGAATAATACGACGGAGACTATCATAGTCTTGATCAAATGAATTTCCATCATCATCCAAACCTTCATAACGGCGCAAGCTATCTGCATCAACTCCATTACCTCCAAGAGCTCCGTCAGAACCCAAATCAATAACCTGAGTATAGAAAGGACTTAAAGATCCATCCGTATTCACTAACTGTGTCATCAATGTTGCTTGGTTGTTGGCATCATCATAACTAATCGTTGTGTCTGTTGTGGTATACCCTTGGCTTAAATCATCGGGATTCACGGGTTGAGAACTACGAGAATGAATTAAACGACCTTGAGCATCTAAATCTTGGCTCGCTACATTTCCACTGGCATCAAATTGTTGAGAACTGATTACAGAATCTGCATCGACTCCGTCTCCACCGATACGCGCATCACTTCCTAATTCCACAAGCTGCGTGTACAGAGGTTGCAAACTTCCATTAGACAGAATTTCACTGGCGTTAATGGTTGCTTGGTTCATTCCTAAATCATAGGCAAAGGTAAATTGAAGGGTTCTAAATCCTTGGGTTAAATCATTAGGATCAATTGGGTCACGACGAACAGATCGAACAATACGGCCTGTGTTATCAATTTCTTGAATCACTGGCTGACCATTTTCATCGACACTTTCTGAAGAAACTAAGGTGTCGTCATCAGCACCCTCTCCACCCACACGGTTGTCTGCACCCATATCTAGAACTTGGGTGTACACATCTTCTAGAGAACCGTTAGCTAAAACTTTTTTTGCTTGTACCGTCACTCGATTATTAGCTAAGTCATAGGTATAAGTAATATCTAATTGTTGAAACCCAAGCGACGGATCATCGGGGTCCACTAAAGTAAAGTTACGAGAATGGGTAATGCGATCATTGGCATCTAAATCTTGTTCAAAGGCATTTCCATTTTCATCAATTCCTTCATAACGGCGAAGTTGATCCGCGTTTGCTCCATCTCCCCCCAACAAACTATCTTGTCCCAAATCTAAAACTTGAGTATAAAGAGGGGTTAAAGCCCCATTTGCATCTACACGACTAGCTACTAAAGTTGCTTGGTTATTAGGGTCATCATAAGTAAGAACAGTATCGGTAACCACATAACCTTTACTTAAATCATCCGGATCCACGGGATCTGTGCTACGAATATGAATTATTCTTCCTTGAGCATCTAAGTCTTGAGCGTTCACATTTCCTTGAGCATCAAACGATTGATAACTGACAACCGAATCCTGATCTGCTCCGGTTCCACCCACACGATTGTCCGCACCCATTTCAACCACTTGAATATAAATAGCTTGAAAACCACCCCCCGCTAAAACTTCATTGGCTGTAATCGTAGCTTGATTCGTTGAAGCATCATAAACATAAGTTTGGTCTAATGTTTGAAACCCAAGAGATGGATCACTTGGATCTCTGAGTGAAGAACTTTGGGTATGTGTGATACGACCTTGTGTATCCAAGTCCTGTTCAAAAGCATTTCCATTTTCATCGATGCCTTCGTAACGCACTAATCGATCATTGTCAGAACCTTCACCACCAATTCGATTATCCGCACCCATTTCTAAGGTTTGAGTAAAAATATCTTGTAGACTTCCATTTGCTAATACTTCTTTCGCGGCAATCGTTACTTGATTATTAGTTAAATCATAAGTGTAGGTTGTGTCTTCTTCTCTAAATCCAAGAGAAGGATCATCTGGATCTCTTAAAGAAAAACTGCGCGTGTGTGTAATACGCCCATTTAAATCAAATTCTTGGACAAATGCATTTCCACTGTCATCAACACCTTCATAACGCGTCAAGATGTCACGATCCACTCCCGTTCCGCCCAAGGCATTATCAGCAGCTAAATTTAACACTTGAGTATAAAGAAGCGTTAAAGAACCATTCGCTTCTACGCGCTGGGTCACCAAAGTTGCTGAGTTGGTTGCGGCATCATATGTAATCGTGGTATCCGTAGTGATATAACCCTTACTTAAATCATTAGGGTCGATAGGATCCGTGTTGCGTGTGTGAATTAAACGTCCTTGAGCATCGATATCTTGTTGATTAAAATTTCCTTGAGCATCAAACGATTGATACGTTACTACTGTATCTGCAGCATCTCCGGTTCCACCAATTTTTTGGTCGGTTCCCAAATCAAGTACCTGAATATAAATATTTCGAGAAGAACCATCCGGAGCAATTTCATTTGCTGAAATCATCACCTGGTTAATGCTGGCATCATAAGCATAAATTTGTTCTAAAACTTGAAGTCCTTGTGCAGGGTCCGCAGGATCTCTGAATACGGTATTCTGAGATAAGGTAACACGTCCTTGAGCATCAAACTCTTGAATAAAATCATTACCATTGGAATCAATCCCTTGGTAAAAAAGAATATTATCCGCGTCAGTTCCTTCTCCACCCAAACTGTTATCAGACCCTAAATCAAAAACCTGTGTTGAAATAGTTTCTAACGTTCCGTTAGCCAACACGCGACGCGCCACAACCGTGACTTGATTATTAGTATCATAAACATAAGTGGTATCAATTTCTTCAAACCCCTGAGACGGATCATTTGAATCAATAAGAGAAAAACTACGGGTGTGAGTAAGGCGCCCTGTTAAATCAAAATCTTGTTCGAAGGAATTAGAACTTTCATCAATCCCCTGATAACGAATTAATGAGTCACCATCGCCACCACTACCCCCTAGCAAAGAATCTTGTCCTAGGTTTAATACTTGTGTGTATAAAGGAGATAAAGAACCATTCGCGTTCACACGTTGCGTCACTAAAGTAGCCGTGTTGTTTGCATCATCATAAGTAATGGTTAAATCTTGAATGATATAACCCTGACTTAAGTCATCAGCATCAACGGGCTCAGAACTACGACTGTGAATCAAACGTCCTTGATTGTCTAAGTCTTGGGTTACAGGATTTCCTTGAGCATCAAACGATTGATAACTCAATAAAGAGTCGGATGCATCACCTGTTCCGCCCAAAGCGTTATCTGTTCCTAGATTAAGCACTTGAACAAAGTTTAATCTTAAAGAACCATCGGGCAACAACGCTCTTCCGGTAATCTCAACGGTGTTATTGGAAAAATCAAACACATAATCCTGCTGAGTACCATCTGGTAATGTAATTTGTTCTAAGTTTCCGTTGGCATCCACAACCTGAGTCGTTACGTCACCATTTGGTGCTGTAACGGTAGTTTGTCTAAGGACATTATTCACATAAGTAAATTCTTCAATAGTTCCATCCGCACCAATGCGCTTTAGCAGACTCCCGGTTGTTAAACCGAACACTAAAACATCTCCAGATAAATTTACTTGAACGATTTGGTTGTTCAACGGTGCTGTTACTTCAGGAATTTGAGGAACTGTTGCACCCCGTTCAATATTTACTTGGTGTAAAAGGACATCATCTAAAGTTCCATACTCCTGATCCAATCCTAAATCAATCAGTTGTCGCTGGATCTCATCACCATCAACTGTGGTTGAAGTATTTACTTGGTTATTCACAGTGTAACTAAAAGTTGTAATAATAGTTTGGAGACCAAGAGATGGATCATTAGGATCAATAAGCTCTTGTCTCTCAACACTAAGGAGTCTTCCTTGACTGTCTAAAGTAGAAATGGTTGTTTGTTGGTTAGCAGAAAATGCTTGTGAGGTTAATAAAGAATCTGCATTGACTCCTGTTCCCCCAACACGATTATCCGCTCCCATTTCATAAATTTGTTCCGAAACACCTTGTTTGCTCCCATCAGAAAGTAATTCTTCTGTAAGGATAATTACTTGGTTTTGCGTATCATCATAGGTATAGGTGATTTCTAAAACACGAAAACCACTGGAAGCTGTGAAATCAGGACTTAAATAGCGCGCTGAAATAATACGACCCGTTGCTAAATCAAAATCTTGGACAAAGGCATTTCCAGATTGATCAATTCCTTCATAGTGAATTAAACGATCTGCATTTGCTCCGGTTCCACCCAAAAGTTGATTATCTCCTAATTCTAAACGTTGGGAAGAAATTGGAGTTAAAGAACCATCCGCTTCAACTCGACTAGAAACTAATATAGCTGTATTTTCTGCATCTATATAAGTAATCGTCGTATCGGTTGTGATAAACCCTTGAGTTAAATCATTAGGATCCACGGGTTCTGTGACGCGGGTGTGAATAATTCTTCCTTGAGCATCTAAATCTTGAGTAGAAGCTTGGCCTTGAGCATCAAAAGATTGGTAACTCACAGTAGTATCGGAATCAGCACCTGATCCACCCAATGCATTGTCTTGCCCTAAGTCCATGGTTTGAATAAAGGATGTTTGACCTGCAGAATCTAACCCCGTAATGGTTCCTTGGTTAGCCGCAAAATCAAACACATACTGCTGTTGTCTTCCATCCGGAAATTCAATACGTTCTAAAACTCCTAGAGCATCAAAAAACTGACTGGTTGTATCTCCATTAGCAGCAATTAAGTCTACTTGGCGAAGCGTACGATTAGCATCATAGGTAAACACATCACGACTGCCATCCGGATTAATGCGCCCAGAAAGAGTCCCGTTATTGATGTCATAGATCGTGACCGTTCCATCCACTTGAACAAACACTTGTGTTCCATCAGGAGGGTCGGTTACTTCAGGAATTTGAGGCACGGTAGCACCCTGATCTAAATTAATAATACTAAGCACAACGTCATCATTACCCAAAACCCCATCGGTTCCCAAACTAACATTCTGTACTTGCATATACAGCATGTTGAATTGAGGATCAAATACCTGGGTCATCACTTGGTATTTATTATTCGTAATATCGTAAAGGTAATTATTCTCAGTGAAACTTCCATCGACGTTAAATAAAGACCAACTTACTAATAAGCCGTTATTATCGTAATCATATTGCTGCCTCAGGGTGTCGACACCACCAATAACTTCTCCACGTTCCAAAATCGTATCAAAGTCAGGTAGACCATCAATGCCTTGAGCAAATTTTTCATAAGTATCATTATCTGTAGAACCATCCACATGACGACGAATAATAACAGTATTGTCATTGTCATCATATTCATAGTCACGGAATACTAAGTTTCCTTGTTCTAAGTTTACATTTTGGATAATACGGTTATTGTTAGGATCAAATGTCGTAGAGGTCCCATCACTACGATCAATCGTAATACTTCCATCAGGATTCGTAAAAATAGTCTCCGTTACATTAGGATCTGGAGGTGTGATAGATCCTCCTTGTAAAAATGAAGTCGTCGCGTCCGGCGGCACTGTAGGAGACGGAACGGGAGGAGCTCCACCGCCTTGTTGCGTTGGGGACTGAGATAACGTAGGATCGTCAAAGGGTGATTGTTGAAACCGGATATGGGATAAAGCATGTAAATCAAGACCTTCTCCCTTTTCCTGAATCTTTAGCTGAACTGGCACCACGACGGGTGTCATCTGGACAGAAAAAGCCAGAGCAATATCCACTGAAGTAAAAATAAAGACAGCTGCCATAACCCCAGCGACAGTCTTATTCAATAATCTTAGTTTACGTGATTGCGCGAATTCCATGTTAAATCACCCCCCTTTGAGTTTGGTTTACGCGTTTTGTCATACTGTTTGTCATCCCCGAATGTCTTTGTCGGGGATCCACTTCCAAAAAACCATATATTTGAATAATGTGATGGATCCCCGACAAAAGATTTCGAGGATGACAGGAATAGACAGAGAAATTCATTGTTTGAAAGTTGTTAAAATTGAATAGTTTGGAATATAAATCAGAAATTCCTGTATTAGAATATACAGGGAAATAAATAGAGTCATGCTTTAGGAAAGGGGAAATAAACAATAGAAGTTTAGCTATTGGCCCAGCCCTAATTTCAATCTCACTTAATTGTCCTTGAACATCATGATACTCAGAAAGAGTTATTGTTGTTTCTTTCTGTGGAAGCATTAATACATCTAAAAATGCATTTCCTTGATCAGCAACACTTGATTTAGAATTGAGAACAGCCCAATCCAGTCCTGATGGCAAGATCATTGACTGAGGAACAAAATTTCCTTTATCACTCAAAGAGTAAATAGTTCTTAGTTCTTCTTGTCCTGCAGCATCAAACTGAACACTATACTCTGCCACCGATGCTTTTTCTTCTTCACGGTATTGAGTCAATTCCCTTACAGGAGACTTTCCATCTTCATCATAACGTGTTTCTGATTGAACCAAAATTCCATTAGAATTCAGCACTAAATCATTTCGTTCAATAAAATCTCCTTCATTAAACGAAAGTACGTGATGTAATTTTTCACGCCCTGCTTTTCCAGAAAAAACAGTAACATATTCTACAAATTGTTTTTTTTGATCTTGGGTTTCAATCTGTCGTAAAGCTCCATCAGCATCATACTGATAATTAAACTGCGAAATAATTTCTTGTGTCTTAGGGTTTATTTTTTTTGCTTCAACTGGTTTTCCATCCTCAAAGGAAGTCACTTCCATCAAAGGAGCCTTTGAAGAAACACCATCACGAGTTTCAGAACGAACAATTTGATTGTTTTCATTAAAAAAGAATTGGGTTTTATTCATACCCACTAAATTATTTTGTTCATCAAACTGATAGTTAAATTGAACAAGAGGGGTAACTTCTCCAGCAACTTCATTAAAAAGTGTTCTTGCAATTACAGGTAATGATTTACTATCGCCTTCACGTTCTAAAATACTTTTAAGGGATCCGTATTGATCATACAGAAAATAAAGCACACGTAACACGGTGTTCCCGGACGCATTGTAATAAAGAGTTTTAATGGGTTTATCTGCTTGGTAAATAGTGGATTCTAATCGAACACCTTGGCTGTTTTCTTTATCCATTTGTTCTAACAAACCACTGTGAGGATGATAATGATAAACATCAACAGTTCCGTCAACGTTTGGCTTACGCACAACTTTAGGAGATGAAACATTCCCATGAGAGTAGGTGCTTGAAAATTCGGGTTGCAACTCACCATCTACTTCACTTAGTGTTTGAAGTGTAGTGCGATTATTCTTTAGATCCTTAATAATAACAAATGTGCTACGGTCAGCGCCGGTTCCTTGATAACCAAAAGTCGCTGTCTCTGTTAACTCCCCTGTCTCAGAATTCATTGTTTGAAACGTAGCAATCTCACCATTATCAAAATAAGAGTAATTGTATTGAAGCCCATTAGGTCCAATTAAAGAAATTAATTGGTTGTCGGCATTATAAATAGAAGTACCTTGTTCTGGGTCAGTGATAATTGTTGTTTCAATATGTCCTTGTTCATCAAAGGTGTAGTTATAAAGAGTTAAATTTCCAGCTGCATCTTCTTTATATTGGATATGTCCTGCAGTAACATCTTCACGATAAAAACCAGTAACTTCTCCAACAGAATTTTCTGTCTCAAATAAATTTCCAGCTGCATCAAAACCGTGTTTTTCTACCAACTGTTTTGTTTCAAAGTTAATTAAAGAAACAGTACAAGAACCATCCTCAAGATAAACTAAACGATTTAACATTAGTTCCCCTTGCGCATTTCTTGTCATGGATTGAATTACTTTTTTATCTTCCAGTGTTGTTTCATTAATAAGTGAAGTGGAAATTGTTTGCGAAGCTAAGGAAGTGTTTAAAGACACAGAATGTGTAGGAAGTTGAGCGGGCAGAAAAATAGCAGCTGCCGAACTGACGCCGGTTTGCATTAAAAGAATAAAAAAAACTAAAACACTAGAAAGAATTTTTATTCTTTTTCGACGCATCAAAGATGAGTTTACTTGTGTCTTTTTTTTCATAAATTTATATGTAGTTAATAAAAACTAACCACAAGATTTTTTTAATCTCTTTAAAAAGATTTAAGAGATTATAATGAAATATACCCTCTACTGCTATCTTTGTCAACTTTTTCGGCCTCTGTCATCCCGGACTTGATCCGGGATCCATTACCTTATTAAAAACAATTGTATTTAGCTATTGAGCTGGATCCCGGATCAAGTCCGGGATGACAAAACATTATAAGTCTTTTATTACCAATATGTTACATCAAATAACCTAAAGAGGCTTGCGATTTTGGTAATTATCGTTCACTGCATGCCAATATTGGACCTCTTTTTCGCCCTTATGCCAGCAGAAACAGACTAAATGTTTGTCTTTCACCGTAAAAAAGTCCACATATCCCTTATCAATATCCTTTAAAACACAGCCTCTTCCATTAATCTCCAGTATTTCGTCCTCAAAAGAGAGTACGAGCGCTTCTAGCTCAGCGGATTTCTCGACATATTCCTTACCTTCAGGAGTATCTTCTGTCTTTGAATCCTCCCCCACGAGTAAATCTAGGACCAGGAGCTCATCATGCTGTTTCTGCATCAATTTCTTCTTTTCGATGAGACCATCAATTATAGGCTCAATTTTAGGAATAATCTTATTGGCCTCTTTAAGCGTAAATATTCTTGGTTCCACAGGACCCCCTGAAAAACTCGTTAAGCGTTGTGCGAATTTCGGATTGCGCAAAACAAAAAAAAGCTTGTTGTTCTGCGCAATCCGCATGTCGCAATCCGCAATTCGTGCTAAAAAGTGGCTTTATCTTTTTTAGCGATTATGTTCTTCTTCTTCAGCTACTGCAGGGATTAAACCCCCTCCGTGAGCAATGTTAATCACGCTATCATCACTCAATCGGGACAAACAAGCGGAGTACCTCCCTTCAAAAACAAAGGGATGAATACTAACTTTCTTTAATAGAAACTGCATTTTACCATCTGAGACAATAGGAACGTTAAATTGAGGGATTCGGATAGCCTCCTGAATGACCCAATTATCTTTCATGGCTACATCAATTGTCTTATTCCATATCTCTTCAGTAGCATCGCTTCCTATAATAACGTTTTTAGCATCCGAGTCCTTTGAAGGCTTTAAAATTAAGGTTTCTTTTTCATCTTTTAGAAAATCAATCATATAAATTTTCTTAGACCCATAATATTGCTCTGCGTCACTCATACGCCGTGTCCAAGGAATCATTTCTTGAATAAATTTATTCTCCTCCTCTGTAAACCAATTTTGATGCCGCGGATTTGTCAGCAGAGATAAAACTCTGTTGTTGGCGACCAAAGGAGCTCTAAGAGAATTCACAACACAAACAGCTTTTTTTTCATAGGCTTTAATAAAATCCTGAACTTCATCTAATCGCTCTAGAATTTCTTTTAGAATACTTCTGCGATAAACAAGATCTATTTGAAAATCATCATGGTACAACTTGCCTTGTTTTAGCTTTAAATCTCTAGGGTCTGCAATACAAGTTGGACAACCTTGAGACTCGAAAAAAGATTTCAACGCTTCAAATTCATGTTTCGTTTTTACCGTACGCCAGTCCATAATAGCAATACGTGGATTTGAATTGGAACCTCCACGAAATTGGCTATAGGCACTAATTAAAGCTTCGTATAATTTTTGTGTTCGGCTTTCCCGACGAAAATGAAAGGCTTCAAAAAACTCCGAAAACTCATCGGTCTGAAAAAATAAATTCTCGAGCAAATCAGCATACCCCACACCCGCGGGGGAATCCGTATTCATTTCTATGAACTTTAAAGTTTCACCCTCTAAGAAACAATCGAATCTAGAAATAGGAACTTGTCTTTCGTACCCAGGGTCTATCTCCATCAATAATTCTGCTTCTTTAGATAACTGAAAAGCATGCTTTACTATAGGTTCTTCAAAATATAAGCGTATAACTTTTTCTAAAAGCGCATTAGCTATTTCTGTATTTTTTTTAATTAATTTTTCTTGATTAGCCGTTAAGAAATGAGGTTTTAAAAACGTAGGAATGGTGAAACGACCATACTTCAAATAGCTTTGATTTACTCGTTCTTCAAAATCAGAAACAGCTTTGACAAAGTTTGGACCTTGCTTCATTAAGTAAGTATCATAAGCAGCTTCTGCGTTATGGCCCAACGTATGAATGGGCGAGGGCTTTGTCATGACAATACCCCTATTCAATAAAACAGTCATTGCGAGGCGATAAAAGCGCCGTGGCAATCACTAAATAGAAAAAATTCACTGTCTTGAGATTGCCACGCCTCATTAATTCGGCTCGCAATGACAAGATTATTTCTTTGCAGCTTGCTTCTGGAGCAATAATTTTAACGTTTCCCCAATGGTTGCAGGGCTTCTTGAAACAGTAACACCTGCTTGCTCCAAACGACTGATTTTATCTTCTGCCTTACCACTACCTCCTGAAATAATAGCTCCCGCATGACCCATGCGTTTTCCTGGAGGCGCTGTAATTCCAGCAATAAATCCAACTGTCGGTTTCTTAAATTCTGCTTCTATATACTCTGCGGCTCTTTCTTCAGCATTACCGCCAATTTCACCAATCAAAATTACGGACTCCGTTTCGGGGTCCTGATTAAACAATTTTAAGCAGTCAATAAAATCCATTCCTTGGACGGGATCTCCACCAATTCCAATACAAGTAGATTGCCCTAATCCCAATTGAGAAGTTTGCCAAACAGCCTCGTAAGTTAAGGTACCACTACGAGATATGATACCCACAGAACCTTTTTTGTGGATGTATCCCGGCATAATTCCGATCTTACACTCCTCAGGAGTAATGATACCAGGGCAATTGGGTCCAATCAAATGAACCTCTGGAAAACCCTTTAAATACTGCTTAACATGGATCATGTCTAAGGGAGGAATTCCCTCGGTAATAACCACAATTAATTTAATTCCTGCCTCCGCTGCTTCTATTACAGCAGCCTTACAAAAGGCGGCTGGAACATAAATTACTGTAGCATTTGCCTGAGTTTGAGCAACAGCATCTTTAACCGTATTAAATACAGGAACACCTTCAGCCGTTTGCCCCCCTTTTCCAGGAGTGACTCCGCCCACTAATTGAGTTCCGTATTCCAACATTTGTTTGGTGTGAAAAAGCCCAGCCGAACCCGTAATTCCCTGAACAATTAATTTTGTATCTTTATTAACTAAAATACTCATGAATAACTCCTAACTTACTCGTTGTGCGAATTGCGCAGAACAGCCCTTACCTGGGCGGAATGCGAATTGCGCAAAACTAAAAAAAAATTGTCATTGCGAGGGACTCGATGTCCCGCGGCAATCTAATACCAGTTTATCGGTTCACATTTCGCAACTGCTCAGGTCATGAGATTGCCACGGCGCTTATGTCTGCCTCGCAATGACAATGCACAAAACAAAAAATGTTCTGCGCAATTCGCATTCCGCAATTCGCAATTCGAGTTTCCTATATTGTTTTAACTACTAATTCTGCGGCTTCTTTTAAATCTTCTGCGGCAATGATAGAAACGTTTGAATTCTTTAATAACTCTTTTCCTTTTTCTACGTTAGTTCCTTCTAAACGAACTACTAAAGGAACTGTCATTTCAATTTCTTTCAGCGCATCAATAATTCCTTGAGCAATCACATCACATTTCATGATTCCTCCAAAAATATTAACCAGCACTGCTTTCACTTGTGGGTCTCTTAAAATAATTTTAAATGCGGCAGCTACTTTTTCTGCTGTTGCACCACCACCCACATCTAAAAAGTTAGCAGGTTCTCCACCTGCTAATTTAATTAAATCCATTGTCGCCATCGCCAAGCCGGCACCATTAACCATGCATCCGATATTACCCGAAAGACCAACATAACTTAAATCGTGTTCTTGCGCTTCTAATTCGCGAGGATCTTCTTCATACTTATCTTGTAACTCAATTAATTCTTTGTGACGAAACAAACCGCTATCATCAAAAGTCATTTTGGCATCCAGCAATACTAACTCATCATTCCCTGTGATCACTAAAGGATTAATCTCAACCAAAGAACAATCTAATGAAACAAATACTTGGGCCAACCCAGAAACAACCTTCACTAATTGAGAGACAATTGAATCGCTAAAATTTTGAGAGGAAGCTAGCTCTTGAGCTTTCTCAGAAGACAATCCTTCGACAGAATCAAAATGAAGTCGCGTTATTTTCTCTGGAGAGCTAACTGCTAATTCTTCAATTTCCATTCCTCCACTACCAGAAAAAATAATAACGGGTAATTCTGCTTCACGATCTAACGTGATGGCTAAATACAGCTCTTGTTTGATATCTACTTTTTTGGCTACTAATACTTTACGTACTTTTTTCGCTTCACCCGAGGTTTGTATTGTCTTTAGTTCCATACCTAAAATATGATTGACTGCTTTTTTAAGTTCTTCTTCGGAACTAACTAGTTGAACACCACCACCTTTCCCTCGACCCCCCGCATGCACTTGTGCTTTCACAACAAGTTCAAACGTCCCTAGTTTTTTTGCAGCTTCTAAAGCTTGCTCTAAACTTTCAACCATAACCCCAGGAGGTGTTGGCAATTGATGTTGATCTAAAATTTCCTTCGCTTGATATTCATGTATTTTCATAACTTTTCCTTTGGTCCCCGAATTGCGAATTGCGGCATGCGAATTGCGCAAAACAAAAGCTTGTCATCCCCGAAATCTTCTGTCGGGGATCCAGCTCATTATTAAAATCAATAGTATTTGGTTAAGGAAATGGATTCCCGATAGAAACATTCGGGAATGACAAAATTCTAATTTTCCTTAAATTGTTTAAATTTTCCTTCTCGATGAGCTTGGGCTAAAGCGGCATACTTTCCAGCCCAATATTTATTCTGCGCCATTTCTTCTTCAGTTAAGTTGCGTAGCTTTTTTGCGGGGCGACCTAAATACAATGCCCCCGGCTCTAACTCTTTATTTTCAGTAACTAAACTTCCAGCACCAATCATTGTGCCTTTGCCTACACGAGCTCCATTCATAATAATAGAACCCATTCCAACTAAAACTTCATCTTCTATAGTACAACTATGAAGCAACACTTGATGTCCTACGGTTACGTAGTCACCAACAATACAACCTCGGTCATTTTCAACATGGCAAATAGACAAATCTTGAATATTACTGAAACGACCAATAACCACTTCATTAATATCTGCGCGTAAAACGCTTCCAGGCCAAATACTTGAATTTTCTTTGAGGGTAACTCTTCCAGCAACATAAGCAGAAGGAGCTACAAAAGCTGATGGGTGAACTTCTGGTTCGTAATTTTTTTCTGGGTTGGGCCAATATTCGTGCGTCACTAAATAATCCTAATTTTTTATTTTTTTAACATTCCAAACATTTCTAAAGTAACCTGTCGATTCATCTCAGCAATAGCCTCTGTTAAAGGGATATCCTGAGGACAAACTTCTACACAGTTCTGAGCATTTCCACAATCTTGAATACCACCTTTAGCCATCAAGGATTGTGTCCTATCACTAGCATTTCTCTGTCCTGTAGGGTGAGAGTTAAATAGCAAGGCTTGTCCAATAGCTGCTGGCCCAATAAAATCAGAATGACTATTAAATTGAGGACAAGACTCCACACAGCAACCACAGGTCATACATCTAGATAAAGCATAATTTTTTTGCTGCTGTTTCGGAGAGATTCGAGGGCCTGGGCCCAAGTCATGAGTGCCATCTACAGGAATCCAAGCTTTAACACGTTTCAATGATTCGAACATACTTGAACGATTCACAACTAAATCACGCACCAAAGGAAACTTAGTCATAGGTTCTAATTGAATAGGTTGTTCTAAATTATCCACTAAAGAAGAACAAGACTGGCGCACCTTACCATTGATAACCATCGTACAAGCACCACACACTTCTTCTAAACAATTTTGCTCCCAACTGACCGGAGGTGTTTTATTACCATCTTGTGTGCGAGGATTTTTTCTGATTTCCATCAAACAAGTAATCACATTCATCCCTGGACGGTAATCAATTGCAAACGTTTCCCACTGAGCTGGCTTTTCTGGCCCCGCTTGCCGTTTAATCTTAAGAATAATTTTTTTATTTTCTTTATTCATGTTTTTCTCTGCCTGTCATTGCGAGCCATCAACTTTAGGGGCGTGGCAATCACTTGATAAAAAACTAAACTTTTTGCCTGAGATTGCCACGGCCCAATTGTTATCTGCCTCGCAATGACAATTTATTCTGTACTCTGGTTTCTGTTCTCTCTCCGAAAATGTGGTCTAATATTTTCTCTCTTTAGGTTTGATTAAAGAGGTGTCCACATCTTCATAAGTAATTTCGGGTTCATCCGGCGCATAATTAGCAACGGTTGTCTTTAAAAAATTCTTATCATCACGTTCTGGAAAATCAGGTTTGTAATGCGCTCCACGACTCTCATCCCGCAATAAAGCACCCTTGGTAATCACATGCGCTAATTCCAACATGTTTTTAAACTGTCTTGCAAATTGAAGAGGTTGATTCACCCAATCAGCCATATCATTAATATTAATATCTTTAGAGCGTTCTTTAATTTCTTTCACCTTTTCTATGGTCTTCTCTAAATCTTTATTGTAACGGACTACGGTTACATAGCTTGTCATCCACTCTGCTAATTCTTCCCATAGCTGAAAAGGGTTTTCTTTTCCTCTTAAGTTCATTAATTCTTGGTTTTTTATTTGTTCTCGTTTCACAGAATCATCAAAAAGTTTTGATTTAATAGAAGCTGCATCATTCTCTTTTCCACTCAAATACTCCACGGTGGTACTTGCAGCTACTTCTCCACCGTAAAAACAAGAAAGCAAGGAGTTAGCTCCTAATCGATTAGCTCCATGATATTGATAGTCAGACTCTCCAGCAGATAACAGACCAGGAATATTGGTCATATGTTTTTGATCAATATAAATTCCCCCCATAGAATAATGCACTGAAGGAAAAATTTTCATGGGTAACTTAGTTGGATCTTCGCCCATGAACTTTTCATAGATATGAAGAATTCCACCCAATCGCTCCCTTAGAAAATCTTTAGGTAGATGAGATACATCTAAATAAACTTTATCTTCTCCATCCACACCCAATTTCATTTCACGACAAACTTTAAAAATAGCGCGTGTCGCAATATCCCGAGGAACAAGGTTTCCATAGTCCGGATACATTTCCTCTAGAAAATACCAACGTTCTCCATCTTTATAGGTCCAAACACGTCCCCCTTCACCACGAGCAGATTCGGACATTAATCGATTTTTATCTGTTCCGGGGATTGCTGTTGGGTGTACTTGAATAAATTCTCCATTGGCATACGAAACACCTTGCTGGAAAACAGCTCCCGCAGCACTTCCCGTACAAGCAACAGAGTTTGTGCTTTTTCCAAAAATTAAACCACAGCCTCCTGTCGCTAAGATAACTGCCTCAGCTTGAAAAGATTGAATACTCATATTATTAAGATTCATTGCCACAATACCACGGCAAACTTTACTCTCATCTAAAACCGCAGATAAAAATTCCCAACCTTCAAATTTTCTCACCTTTCCTTCAACTTCAAAACGGCGCACTTGTTCGTCTAGCGCGTAAAGAAGCTGTTGGCCTGTTGTTGCTCCAGAAAAGGCAGTCCGTTTAAATTTGGTTCCACCAAAACGTCTAAAATCTAAAACTCCTTCAGCCGTTCGATTAAAAGGAACTCCCATGCGATCTAACATATAAATATAACCAGGAGCCTTTTCACACATTCCTTTAACCAAAGTTTGATTGGCTAAATAATCTCCACCATGAATAGTTTCTTCAAAGTGAATTTGAGGAGAGTCTCCTTCTCCCTGTGTATTCACAGCCGCATTCATTCCTCCTTGCGCACAAGCAGAATGAGAACGCTTCACAGGAACAATGGAAAAAAGATCCACAGTGTAGCCTGCTTCAGCCAATTTAATGGTAGCCATAAGCCCTGCTAAACCACCACCCACAATAATTACTTTTTTATTTAAATTATTTTCTGACATATAAAATCCTTTGTTAGCTACCAAACTTTGTCATTGCGAGGGACTCGATGTCCCGCGGCAATCTCATTCCACTTTATTTGTTCAAATATTATTGCTGCTTAGTTCTTTTTCTTTAGCACGAGATTGCCACAGCGCCTATGCTTGCCTCGCAATGACAATATGTTCAAAACTTTCGCTCCCTATTTCGCTACCGTAATCATAGACTGTAATGCTATTAGAAATAAAACTAACCCGGCAGAACCCCAAATTAATCCAGAAATTTTTTGTGCTTTTTTTCCAACGGTAATGCCCCAAGTAATACAAAACAACCATAGACCGTTTGCAAAATGAAACATGGTTGCTACTAAGCCAACCACGTAGAACCAAAACTTCCAGGGGATACGCATTGCTTCTCCAACAGTGCTGTAAGTAACTTCAAAACCAAATACTTCACTCGCAATTCGAAAATCCCAAATATGATAACCAATAAATGCTAAGGCAATGAGTCCCGAAACACGTTGTAATACATAAAACCAATTCTTGGCATAATTATAGCGCTTAACATTAACAGAACCTGTAACTGTAATATAAATACCATAAAAGGCATGAAGAAAAATAGGAAGACCAATAAACAAGACTTCAATGGTAACTAGGTAAGGAAGACTGCGAAGCAAATGAATAACGCCATTGTATGCTTCAGGACCTCTCAAGATAAAAGCATTAGCAAACATATGCTCTACCAAAAATATAGAGACCGGAAAAACACCCAACAAGGAATGGATGCGTCGCATATAGAATTGTTTAACATCGACTTTTTCAGCCGCTAACTCAGACATAACACATCCCTTATTTTCGAATTGCGAATTGCGGAAAGCGAACTCCGCAAAACATAAAAACTTGTCATTCTGAACCAAAAGAAATATGAGGTGAAGAATCTAGCAAGATCCTTCGCTTTGCTCAGGATGACAATCATTTAAAATTACGCTAAAACCTAAAAGTGACAGTCACTGAAGTGACAGTCACTTTTAGAGAATAACTGAAAAAATTGGTGACTGTCACTTTACGTGACTGTCACCAATTTTTTCAATTAATTCTTTAACATGATTTGCTGAAGCTTGAAGCGCTTCTAAATCATTTTTCTCTAAATCTATTTCTATAATCTCTTGAACTCCTGATCGCCCTAACTTTGAAGGAACCCCACAAAATAAGTCTTGGATACCATAGGCATTCTTCACATAAGAACAACACGGTAACACACGTCCGGAATCCTTCAAGATAGCTTCGACCATAGCCACAGCCGATGAAGAAGGAGCGTAATAAGCACTTCCGGTTTTGAGAAAGTTTACAATTTCAATACCGCCATCCCGAGTCCGTTGATTAATGGCTTCGATTTTATCTTTGGGTAACAACTGAGTGATTGGAATTCCATTAACCGTGGAATAGCTAGGAACAGGAACCATCGAGTCTCCATGCCCGCCTAATACCATAGCGCGTACATCTTTAATGGAAACACCTAACTCCATAGCAATAAAAGAAGCGTAACGAGAAGAATCTAAAACCCCCGCCATACCGACAACACGATTGGGTTCAAAACCTGATTCTTTCCAAGCAATATGAGTCATCACATCCAAAGGATTACTAACAATGACCAAAATGCTATTGGGTGATGTTGCTTTAATTTCACGCACCACACCACCAACGATGTCTGCATTTTTCTTTAGCAAATCATCCCGGCTCATTCCTGGCTTCCGAGGAAGACCTGCAGTAATCACAACAACATCGGAGTCTTTTGTTGGGACATAATCGTTACTTCCATTAATACAAGCATCAAAACCTTCCACAGCAGCAGACTGAACCATGTCTAAGGCTTTCCCTTGAGGCACGCCTTCAACGATGTCCACCAAAACTACATCCGCTAAATCTTTTTCAACAATACGTTGCGCTGTGGTTGCTCCAACAAAACCAGCACCCACAACCGTTACTTTAGGACGATTACCTTTTATTTCAGGGAATATTTTTAACATGATAATTACTCCTTAAATACGTTGTGCGAATTTCGAATTTCGAATTGCGCAAAACAAAAGCTTTAAAAGCATAAATGGTTTTTATCTTTTAGTTCTGCGCAATTCGCATTCCGCAATTCGCAATTCTAAGCCTGTAACTTCTTTATAATTGCTTGAGCCATTTCTTGGGTTCCTACAATTGTTGGATCATTACGATCATCTTTTAAATCGTAGGTTACTTCTTTTCCTTCACGAATCACATCGGACACTGCTTTATCTAATCGTGCTGCAGCATCATGCTCCCCCATATACTCCAACATCAATTTTCCAGAAAGAATCAAAGCTGTTGGGTTTACTTTATTCTGCCCCTTATATTTCGGAGCAGAACCATGAGTTGCTTCAAAAATAGCGCCAAACTCTCCAATGTTTCCACCGGGAGCCACACCTAGACCACCCACCAACCCTGCACAAAGATCCGAAATAATATCTCCGTAAAGATTTGGCAGTACTAGAACATCATAGTCTTCAGGGTGTTGAACCAATTGCATACACATGTTGTCCACAATACGTTCGTCAAATTCGATATCCGTATAATCTTTAGCAACTTGTCCAGCCACTTCTAGAAAAAGGCCATCTGAAAATTTCATGATGTTTGCTTTATGAACAGCCGTAACTTTTTTACGATTCATTTTTCTTGCTGTCTCAAAAGCAAAACGCACAATACGTTCTGTTCCAGTAACCGAAATAGGTTTAATACTTATTCCGGAATCTTCTCTAATTTTTTTTCCATCATATAACTGTCCAATTTCATCAATTAATTTTAACGCTTCTTTGGTTCCCTTTTGAAATTCAATACCCGCGTATAAATCTTCGGTGTTTTCACGCACAATCACTAAATCAATATCGTCATAACGACTACGAACACCTTCATAAGTTTTACAAGGACGAAGACATGCGTATAAATCAAATTCTTTACGCAATGCAACGTTCACAGAGCGAAAACCTTTTCCTACAGGAGTTGTAATAGGCGCTTTAAGCGCTAATTTATTTTTCTTAATAGAGGCTAATGTCTTTTTAGGAAGAGGAGTCCCCTCTGTTTCCATTATATCTACACCCGCTTCTTGTTCATCCCAATTAATTTTTACACCTGTCGCATCTAAACAAGCTTTGGTTGCTTGTGCCAATTCAGGACCTGTTCCATCTCCAGTTACTAATGTAATATCATATGTTTTATCTGACATAACTTCTCTCCTTTTAGCATTGGGTGCCAGGCCCATGGGCCTGGCACCTTTTGAAAATCTAAACTCGCACAAAAATTTCCAAAAACAATAAACTATTTGACAAAAATCTCTATTTCTTCTAAAAATAGCTCTCTTATTCATGTGCGCCGCAACCCGGGTTAGGGTTTAAGGCATTAATAGAGATCAAGACTTTTGATCTTATCAAAAGGAGACAAGGCTTTCAATGGTTTCTTCAGAAAAAAAACACCTCAAACGCTGTGAAACAGTCATGTTAGCTGCCCTTAAGAGTTCGGGCAAAATTTTAAAGGATAATATCCGGGTAAAAAAGCAAATCAGAGATAAGGGCAACACAGGGGTAGATATTGTCACTCAAGTGGATTTGAAATCCGAAAAAAACATTATCGGACGTATTTCAAAGGCTTTTCCAGACCATGCCATAATGGCTGAAGAGAGCCTTCGCCAAGAAAGCAAGGGATTCAAATGGATTATTGATCCACTGGATGGGACTATCAACTTTTCTCATAGTTTCCCTAACTGCACCGTATCTATTGCTCTAGAAAACAAGGGAAAAGTCATTATGGGAGGTGTTTTTGACCCCTTTCGGAATGAGCTCTTTTTTGCTCAAAAGGGAAAAGGAGCAACTTTGAATGGGAAACGCATCTCTGTCTCAAAAGTACCCAAACTAAACCGAGCCCTCCTCTGCACCGGCTTCCCTTATGATTTACGTCAGGGGAATAATGCGGATCGCTACTTAAAGCTATTTAAAAAATTTCTGCTGAGCGCACAAGCTGTTCGCCGCTGTGGTTCTGCTGCGATGGATCTTTGTTATTTAGCTTGTGGCCGTTTTGATGGATTTTGGGAACTCAAACTGAATCCTTGGGATACCGGAGCAGCTCAACTGATTGTGACTGAAGCAGGAGGTCGCGTCACAACTTTCTCTGGAAAACCTTTTTCTCTGTACCAGGAAGAAATTTTAGCTTCAAATAAAAAAATTCATGCCGAAATGGTGAAAGTCCTTAAAAAACGATAAAAGCATTTGCTTTTTCTAGAGTTAAGCATCTAGTTCTCGATATAAAGATGGAGTTATGTTCTAAGAACAGCAAGAAGTTGGAGTTAAAGGTTTTTTATCTCCAGCCCCATGCTTGGCTTCTATTCTTAACTCCTGCCTCTTGCTGTTGTAGGAAAGTAACTCCAGCCCGATACAGAGCTGCATACCTAACTCCCCAAAAAGTGCTTCGCACTTTTTTATGCCATTTGGCTGATGAGTTGGGTGACTTGGCGTTGTAGGAATGCGTCTTCTAGGTAGGTTTGGATGAAATGGTCGGTGACGTGATAACGGTCATCACTGAATTCCACATAACCACTTTGCATTAAGAATTCGGGATCTAATGACAGCCATGCAGCAATAGATAACCGAATAATATCGTAAAATTCTTTCGAAAATTTACCTTGCGCAGAATACTCTTCCGATTGCAACGGTAAACCAAAACCAACAATAACTCGTCCCAATACTTCTTCAACTATTTTTTCCTGCCCTAACCAAACCAATTTATTTCTAATTTGTTTTACGGGATGACCTGAGAGTTGTGCCATCTTCGATAAACTCAACTTTCCTCTATTCGTTTGAACGCGGCGGCCCTCAAATAAATCCTCTAAAAATTCACTCGAAGCCTGTTCTTCAGGCAAACGAACAAAATAACCTCTCTTCTCTAAATCTTTTTTCTCTTCAGAACTAATCTTTCCTTTTTCTAAAGCACGCTGAACTAGAGAATCAAAGGACTGTTTGTAATCCTCTCCTCGATGGTACGCCACAACCGTACTGTGTCCCATCATTTGGAGCATCAATGCTCTTGGAGAAACTTCTCCCGTCACCACAAACGCTGAACTGTCTTGATCTAAATAACTCAATAATTGCTTTAACTTAGAATCTTGGCTTAATGTTTGAAGCAACTGACTTACTTTAGATGGCTTCTCTAAAAACAACTCCGCCCAAATCTGTTCATAGATTTGAGGAAAGTATTTTTTTAAATCTAAACCAATAACTTTTCGAGTCATCGTTGTAACGGTTAAAATACTCCCTAAAGAATTACCATAAGCAATATTAAATGCATCCGCAAATGTTTGTAGCTGTTCTTCAGTTGCTAAGAGTCCAATCGAATCAAAAAAATCAGTGGCTTGCTTAAAAACTTCTTTGTTATCAAAAAATACGTCCGAATCATGTTCATATTCATAAGACCTAATATTTAGTTTGTTCATTAAATAGTAAGCCCCTAATCGTGCGAACATCTCACTTAAATTCACTAAAGAAACATCGGGCTCCACACCTTCTTCAGAAACTGGATTATTAATGCCGAATAGCCCTATTTTTCTTATTGAAAACTGTTCATTCTTATCTGGTTCTTGAGCTAATTGTTTTTTTGCTTTTAAAATTATCTCAAGAAATTTCTTTCTTTCATCCAGAGTAATCGTTGTCAAGAAAACATCATGTAATATTTGATGGGTTAAATACCAAGCCCCATTACTTCTATTAGAAGCGTGAAGACTAATCGGATATCTCCGATATAAAACATCTAGACGATCAACCCCTTTCTCAATCATGGCTTTTACTCCTGCTCCTGTCCTCTGATTTCCTTCTTTATGAATTTGGGCCCACCAACTATTTTCACTCCCATCACGCTCAGCCCGATATCTATGTCTCTCTAATCTCATTCCAGGAGCTACACGGTTAGGATTAATACCAGAAGATAAGGCTTTCGCCTGAGCAAAATCCCAAGAAAGTTTACTATCGACAACCTCATGAAACCAAATAGGATTAATCCTTCTTTCTGTTATTACCTGCACTAATGCTCCCTGAGCACCTAAACTAAAACCCTTCACTGTTTCTTGGTTTTTTCCTAGAGAGTGGCCTTGAGCTGTTACAGGAATCACTGGTCTTCTACCAGAAGCTCTGTCAAGACGAGCTCTTATTTGCTCATGCTGCTCAAATGTTATTGCCCCTAAATCATTCAGTTTTTTCCTTCCCAAACTGTTTGCGGTAACCTCAATTTGACTATCTAATTCAGCAAGATGTCTTCCACCTATATAAGTTGATGATACATTTAATTTCCTTAATTTTTTCATTTGGTTAATTTCCGGAATGCTTCTCTCATCAATTTTTGTATCACTTAAATTCAGATCCTCTAACTCCGCAAGGGCCGACAAACCTTCTATTTGGGTCAAAGACTGGTTGTATGCCAACGTCAGTTTCTTTAAACTTCTAATTTCAGCAATTTCAGCAATTTTGTCATTTCCATATCTAGAACCCATCAAATTTAATTCTTCTAGATAGGGAATTTCTTTTAATTTGCTTAAATTAACACTTCGAAGATCCTTAAATAAAAAAACTAGGAGGCCTCCCGTACGCTTAATGATTCGAACAGAGTCATCTTCCACTTCACCCACAAGACCTCTAATAACTTCTAACGCTTTTTGTCTTTTCACATACTCAACATCTTCTCTTCCAACAAACTCCTCTCTTATCCCAGCCTTCTCCTCTTCTGCCATATCTGCTGCATTCAGTACTGCTAGCACCTCTCTTATACTCTCTATCGTGTAACCTTTTTGGCGTATCAGTAAATTAATATAAGCATTAGCAGCATCTAAATTCCCCCCAAGAGCTTGTCTCTTTAATTCAGACATACCGTTACCTAAACTTGAAGCTTTTGTTTGGGTTTGCTCTCCTGCTTCAACATCAGGATCATTCCCCTCAACTAGCTCTTTAACCTCTAATGCTTTTTGGAACTGTTGACTTAATACTTGATTGGCTAGTTCTTTTTCAATATCTTCCCCAGAAATTACAGTTCTTCCCACAGACACTGTCAGTTCTCTCCATTCTTCATGACGAAGTTTTCCTGAATTTTTGGGATCTTGAAAAAAACCTTCTTTAATATAATTTTTGCTTACCTGACTCGAAGAAACTTTCACTTCTCTTAAAGATTTAATGTTTACTAAACTATTCATGTCTTTGTAACCATGTCCAGTATTAGTTATGAATAAACGTTCCAACCTGGGGTGAGTTGATAATGGGTACAATCTTGCTATTTTCGAATTATTATTTAACCTAAGCTCCTTTAAACTTTTTATCTTAGAGGATACAACAACAGCTTGAACATCAACACCAGTCATGGCTAAATTTAGCACCTCCAAGTTTGGCATATCTGATAGAGCTAATACATTTTTTATTTTTGGATTCCCTTCTAGATTAAGCTCCCTTAAACTTTTTACTTTAGCAATTTCTTTAACATCTTGATCATTAATATCACAACCCCTAAGTGCTAATTGTTCTAATGAGGGAATATCTAAAATCGATTTCAATTGATCTTTGGAAAAATTTTTTGTAATAGCATAAACACCGGCCCCAGCTGTATCGTGATCTATGAATACCCTAATAGCATTATTTCTTACTGAAAAATAACCATAAATAGGAGAAAAGGAAATTTTTTCTTTAAGAAGTTCTTCTATTCTTTCCTCTTCTTCTTTCATCACTGTTGTAACCTCTTTGTTTGATATAAAGGGGTATCTTAAACTTGTTCTTTCGTCATCACTGATATCTGCTTTATTAATAACTCCTAATATTTCTCTAACACTTCCTATCGTGTAGCCTTTTTGTCTTATCAATAAATTAATATAAGCATTAGCAGCATCTAAATTCCCACCAAGAGCTTGTCTCCTTAATTCGGCCAGACCGTTACCTAAGCTTGAAGCTTTTGTTTGGGTTTGATCTCCCGCTTCAGCATCCGAATCATTCCCCTCAATCATCTCTTTGACTTCCAATGCTTTTTGGAATTGTTCACTGAGTTTTTGGTTGGCTAGTTCTTTTTCAACATCTTCCCAGCGAATCGTGCCTTCATCATGAATAATTTCTAAATCTCCCCACTCTTCATGACGGATCTGGCCAGGCTTCTCTGGATCCTGAAATAAACTGAAAACATCTTCTGTTTTTATTTTGGTATCAACTAGATGAAGTTCTTTTAGATTCTTCATTTGCGCTAAGATAGGAATATGTGGTTTTCCAACATTAGTATGTTCCAAACACAGAAACTCTAACTCCAAGTTTTTTAAGAGTTTTTCTAAACCTACTAAATTCCCTCCCACTCCTTCAAGTGTGAGTCTTTTTAAATGTTTAATTTTTGAAATTGCCTTGATCGTACGATTCCAGTCACCAAAAACAGAACTTAAATTTAAAACTTCTAAATCTGGAATTTTCCATAGTGCTCCTAAAGTTAGTTCTGTGTTTTCACTTAAATCAAGAGCTCTTAAACTTTTTATCTTAGCAATTCCTCCAATACTAGCGTACTTAATATCTGTATCTTTTAGATATAATTCTTCTAGCCCTGGGACTTTTGCCAACGCTTCAAACCTACTCAAACTTTGATTTTCAGCTAATTTAAGAACCCTTAAACTTTTTATCTTAGCAATTTCTGGAATATCTTGATTCCTTAAGGTCATATATTCTAAATGCAGTTCTTCTAAATCCCTTAGATTAGCTAAAATAGCAAAATCGTAAAACAGAGGATTGTCACTCAAACTCAACATTTTTAACCCTTGAATTGTTAATAGAATGGGAACAATTTGATTATCAAGATAAAGACCCCTTAAGGCCAAAGCTTGTAATTGAAACATTTGAGTTAGAGGCCGGTAGTCTGTAAGGGAGTCATTGTAGCTAATATTTAATGTTCTTAATCCTTCTATGTCAGCAACGGGTGTTAAATCATCAATTCCCGTTTCCGATAAGTCGAGCCACTCCAATCGTGGTAATTTGGGTAGTTCACTTAAGTCGTCTAAATCAAGATTTTGACTTAAATCAAGAACTCTTAAACTCTGTATTTGCACTATAGTTTTAATGTCCCCATTAGTAATTGCTGCCCCACTCAAATATAATTCTTCCAAACCCTCAATCTCTTTCAAAAAATTGAGGCCGAGCTCCTCCAAAACCACATCATTTAAATCAACACTTAAGTTCCCTGAGCGCCTCAAAAACTGCACTCGCTCATCCAACGATTTTCCTCCAAGAAGTGTTTGGGCGCTATCTAAGGAAAATAATTTTTCAAGAATTTGAACCGCTTTTTTTCTCTCTGTTTCTAATACTTGACTGACATCATCTCTATTTATTAATTCATTGATCACCGGATCCATTTCATCATCTGTCGCATCTGCTTGATTAAGAACAGCTAAAACTCCTCTAACATTTTTTGCTGAAACTCCATGTTGCCGAAAATATAAGTGAGAATATTTGTAAGCCGCTTCTACATCTCCCGCCAAGGTTCTTTTTTCAAATCCTTTTAAAACACTTCCCCCCAAACTTGAAGCTTTTATTTGAGTTTGATCACCACTTTCAGCATCAGAGTCATTTCCCTCAACAAGTTCCTTCACTTCAAGTGCCTTTTGGAATTGTTCACTGAGTTTTTGGTTGGCAAGTTCTTTTTCGATGTCTTCCCAGCGAATTGTGCCTTCATCATGAACAATTTCTAAATCGCCCCATTCTTCATGGCGAATCTGACCAGGGTTTTCTGGATCTTGAAAAAATGCTTGGATTTGCTCTTTTGTTAACCCAGCATCAGACAAACTAAGTTTCTTTAAACTTTTTATCTTGGCAATTCCAGCTATGGATTCATTTCTAATACTTGTTCTGTTTAAGCCCAACTCCTCTAAACTGGAGAGCTCTGATAAACCACCAAATTCATTTAATTCCTTGTTCGCAGACAAACTAAGTTTCTTTAAACTTTTAATCTCGGCAATTCCTGAAATTCCTGAATTTTTAATTCCTGTCTCGTATAAGTTCAACTCCTCTAAACTGGGGAGCTCTGATAAACCACCCACTTCATTTAATTCCTTGTTCCCAGACAAACTAAGTTTCTTTAAACTTTTTATCTTGGCAATTTCCCCGATGTCTTCATTCCTAATTCCCAGCCTTCGTAAGCTCAATTCCTCTAACACGGGAAGAGCGGATAAGCCGCCTACTTCATTTAATCTTGGGCTCCAAAACAAATAAAGTTTCTTTAAACTTTTGATTTCAGCAATTTCCCCGATGTCTTCATTTCTAATTCCTTTATCGTTTAAGTTCAATTCCTCTAATAGAGGAATTCGCTTTAATACACTCAGTTTCGCACCGTTCAGTGGCGCATTGTACAGCGGCCAACCGCCTGAATAAGCTGGAATGGAAAAATCAATGCTAATTCCTCCTGTTTCTTTAATTACTTTAATTTCAAATGTGTCTTCATGGAGAATTACAATTTTAATATTGCTTTCCATAAGAAACTCATCAAAAATTTTTCGTGCTTGATCTTCCTCAAACTTAAATATCTCTTTAACTTCTTCTCTTCCAACAAACTCATCTCTTATCCCCTTCTTCTCCTCCTCTGCCATATCTGCTGCATTCAGCACTGCTAGCACTTCTCTGATACTTTCTATCGTGTAACCCTTTTGACGAATGAGTAGATTTATATATGCATTTGCCGAATCTAGATTCCCTCCAAGAACCTGGCGTTTTAAGTCATGCATGGAATTACCTAAGCTTGATGCTTTAACAATTTGAATAATCTCTGAAGCTCTTTTCCTGGTAATTGAAGCATACAGATTTGCTTCTTCACCACCTAAGCTGGAGGCAATAGCCAGAGCTGTTTGGTTGTTTTCAAAGTTTGGATGTATGCGAGATTGGTAATTGAGTTTATGCTTTGGCTCTAGGATTGAGGGGTTAATGATGACATAGTTTATATTTTGTTTTTCTAATTCTTCTTTTATGGGTTCGGTGTGGAAGCCACCGACAATCAGGGCTGCGTTTTTAGATTTGAGTTCACGGATGCGGGATAAGGCGTTTTGGATTAGGATGGTGTCGCGTTGTTCTACGAGGGTGTAGTTTTGTTTAGCCAAGGAGATGAGGGGGTTGAGTTGGGTTGTGGGGACACGCATTTTTGACACACCTGAAGGAGTATCAAAAATCCATTTCCCCAAAACCTTCCACTCTTTACGGGTTAGTTTTAGGGTGATTAGTTTTTTGGTTAAATTCCAATATTCTTTTTCAACAATAAATTGCTTAACTTCTCTAGGCAAATCTAGGTTCTTGATTAGTTGTTTTTCTAAGAGTTTTATCTCAGTGAATAGGTCTTGGGTTTTGAGTTCGTCCTTCAGGATGTGGAAACCGATAAAAGCTCGGATGTGCGGATTGCGGATTGCGGATTGCGAGATAAGCCCCTTATCAATAGCCTGCTCAATAGACCAACGTAAATGGCCTTGGGCTTTTTTCAGGTAGGGTTGAATTTGTTCTATTTCTTTGGCAATAGTTTCTTTGTTCTTTTCTAAATCAGCCTCCATAGCCGAAAGCATCATAAGACGAACTAGTTGGGGGTACTGATTTTGATATTTAGGGTTGTTTAGATCTAAATCAATAGAAGTCTTTGCTTTTCTGGCTAAGGCGCGAGCATAAGAAAACAGGGGTAATCGTTCTTCATCAAAGGCTTGGCGTTGATCGAGAATTTTCTTTAAGTCTCCTGTAACTAATCGAGAGCGCCGTGACTGAAACTCTTTATTAATTTCTTCAATCGTTGACTGGTGTTTGATTTGTTCTTCATAAATATTTTTAATCGAATTGATGTTTTGAAAATAAACAGTTTCATCTTCAACACCAAATAGTTTCGTGTTTTTAGTTGCATCAATAGCAAAACGCTCTAAACCACTAATGAAACCCTCTTTAAATAATTGATCAATTACTTTTTGATTAAGGTTAATATCCTCCACAAACGAATAAAACGAACGATCCAACTGCCTGCTTCCCCCTTCAAAAGCAACAAAGTCCACTTGCTTGCTTTTAACCAACTCTTCTAAAATTAAACGAATATTTTTTTGCGCATCTAAACTCTCATGCGCATCCTGAATAAGATAAACTGTCTTCTTATTGTCTTTACGGATAAAACTATCGTGAACACTTCCAATAGAAGGAGACAATTCCAAAGAAGGAATATTTAAATACGCTGGAAATGATTTTTGAATAGTTAAAGATGGAGTCGTATTAATAGAAAGAGGAGCTGCTTCAAGAATAGTAGTCAGTGAAAATATCATAACCACAAATCCAGCAACGATTCGTAATAGCCTTGAATAATAAGGTAAAGAAGTGGAATTCATTAAATAGACTTAAAGCCTTTCTAAAAGATTTTAAGTAAGGAATCGTACCATATATATAGAATGATGCAAGGGTGGGAGTAAAAGAAAAAGCCTGTTTTAAGGGGGAGATGGTGTATGTTGTTGATTTAAAAAGAGTTAAAGTTAAAACTCCTGTCATCCCGGACTTGATCCGGGATCCACTTCCTTAGCCAAATACTATTGTTTTTAATAATGACATGGATCCCGGATCAAGTCCGGGATGACAAGCTTTTTCTTTTTACTTTAACGCTAAAGTATTTATTTAGAAAAAGGTTACCTTGAGAAAGCACTTTGTGCTTTTTTAGCACCAGAGGAAATGGCGCCCTGGATATCATCAAAGATGGTGTAGATACAGGGAATAATAAGTAGGGTTAGGAAAGTAGCAAATAAGAGACCCCAACCAATTGCGAGCGCCATTGGCTTTACAAAAGGATCACTTCCACCAATACCATAAGCTACCGGAGTTAAACCCAAAACAGTAGTAATCGAAGTTAAAATTACAGGGCGAATTCGCAAACGACCTGCCTGAAAAATAGAAGTTGCCCGAGACCACCCTCTTCTTCTATGCCTGTTAATAAAGTCAACCAACACAATAGAGTCATTCACAACCACACCACTAAGACCAATCAATCCTAAGAGCGCCATAAAACTCAAAGGTTGTCCGTGTAAATAAAAAGCAAAGATCACACCCAACACACCAAAAGGGATTGCTATCATAACAACAAGTGGTTGAACGACAGAATTAAACATACAGGCTAAAATAATAAAAATTAAAAATAGAGCCATAATCATCGCTTTAAAGAAATCACCCAATGCTTCTTGTGTCTCTTCTTGTTCCCCACCAAAACTAATGGCCACATTGGGATATTGTTTTTCTATTTGTTCTGTCGAATAAACTTCTATTTTAGATTTAACTTCTATAGGAGTTATCTGGTCTTCATTGAGAAGTGCTGTCACTTGAATTAAACGTTTTCGATCAAATCGTTTAATGGCATGAATGCCAGGAACTTCTTCCAGTTTAGAAACTTTGTTTAAAGCAATCAATTTCCCATTTTCATTAGGAACAAATAATCGATCAAAAACACCTTCCGCATTTAAATAGGATTCGGGATAGCGAACAACAACATCAATTTCTTCATCTGTTTTTTGAATTGTTGTCGCAACACCCCCATCAATAGCATTTTTAATTGTAAATGCAATATCACGAACAGAAATAAAATTACGTTTTGCTTCTTCCCCATCCACGACCACACGGATTTCATTCTTTCCTGGATCAAAATCATCTCGAATATCGTAAACACCCGTAATTTCTGACAATTTTTGTTTATATAATTCAGCCACCCTTTCTAGTTCATCAAAATCATCGCCTCGAATTCGTATATTAACAGGCTTACCTACAGGAGGCCCTGCCCTAACTTTTTCAAATGTAATTTCTTCAAAGAGCAGGTTTGGATTTGTTTCATCTGAAGAAGCTTCCATCACATAAGGTTCTACTTTGGTCCGAATCTCTTCAATGATCTCATCTGCTTTTCGTTCTCTATCTTTATCCGGTGTTAAATAGACATGCACCTGAGCCAAGTTAGTTCCTCGACTAGCATACGGATCCGATGGTTCATCTTGAGTTAAACCAATCTGAGTAACGAAGTTTTCTAATTCTCCTTCGCGAAGCTGTTTTACTGCTTCCTCAATTTTAACCATTCTTTGCTCATTATCTTCTAATGAAGTTCCTATCGGCGCCTTAGCACGAACAAAAAACTCTTCAATCAATCCTTCGGGAAACAAAATAAATTTCATGTGAAATTGGAATAACATCACACCGCTCACAAACACAGCTATCACAACAACAATGGCTTTATAACGATGATGCACAACCCAACGCAACACTCGTAAATAAAATATACGGAAATGCTGAAATCCTCGATTAAACCATCCCTTACGTTTTGCTTCACGTCCATGGTTCTTGGATTTACGCGAAAAATCAGCTAAATGACTTGGAAGCACAAAAATACATTCAATTAAAGATGCCCCTAATGCTGCAACGACCACAAAAGGAATTTCATAACAGAACTTTCCCATCATTCCCGTCATAAATAAAATAGGAAAAAAAGCAGCAATAGTTGTTAATACAGTACACAACACAGGAACGGCAACTTCACTAGCTCCTTTTATCGCAGCCTCTTTAGGCGAGTATCCCCACTGAAGATGTCGGTACACATTTTCAGCAATAACAATAGAATCATCCACAATGATGCCCATAACCATAATCAGAGTGAACATAGTAATCAGATTAATACTTAAACCCATAAAACTCATGAGTAAAAAAGTAAATGCTATAGCAATAGGAATGCCCAAAGCTGTCATCGAAGCGACCGAACGACTGAGAAAAAAGAGTAACGAAAAAAGGACTAAGACAATACCAATTTTTCCATTATTGACCAAAACATTTAAACGACGTTTCACATAATACGAAAGGTCGTCAAAATAAGAAATTTCAACACCTTCTGGTGCTTGTAATTGAAAAGCTTCTGCCTCTGCCTTCACTTTATTGACGACTTCAATAATATCAGCCGATTGTTTCTTAATAACCGTTAATGTAATTGTTTGTTGGCCTCGAGTTTTCTCGAGTAAATCGTCATCTTCAAACGTATCTTTTACTTCAGCAACATCTTTAACACGAATCCAATTCCCCACATCATTAGCACGAATAATCACATTTTCAATTTCTTTAGGGTCTTCAAATTCTCCGACAGTTCTAACTAAAACTTCTCCTCGCAACGCCGTATCTAAGGAACCCCCTGGCAAATTAAGGTTTCTCGTTTTTAAAGCAGAAATTACTTCCTCTAAAGACAATCGATAATCATCTACTAATTCGGGATCCACCTCTACCCAAATTTCTCGGTCTCGCCAACCAATACGAGATACTTTGGCCACTTCCTGAATATCCAAAATGCGCGTCTCCAACACTTTGGCTATTTTCTGGAGTTCGTGCTCCGAAAAATCTCCGGAGACAGACACATTAATCACAGGATAATTTTTAGACTCTACTTCCGTAACAATGGGATCATCTTCTAAATCATCCGGAAGATCATTAACCCGGTCCACAGCCCGCTGGATATCATTGACTACTTTAGGCTTGTCTTCATGATCCGGATCTAGTTTGATAATAATTAGAGAAATATTTTCTGTGGACACAGAAGTCAGCTCATCAATGCCATCAATTTCTTTAAGCTCATCTTCTATTTTAATGGAGATTAATTTTTCAATTTCTTGGGCAGGAGCACCAAAATAATCCGTGCGGATAGTAACTAAATCATAAGAGATATTAGGAAAGGCCTCTCGGCTCATATTCATTAACGCCAAGATTCCAGCTACAACCATAAAAACCGACATCAAGTTGACAAAAAGCGAGTTGTTCACCGAAAATCGAATTAGTGATTTCATAAGTTCCCTTACGCTTGTCATTCCCGAATGTCTCTGTCGGGAATCCATTTCCTTAATCAAAAAATATTATTTTTAATAATGTGCTGGATCCCCGACTAAAGCATTCGGGGATGACAACTTGTTTAAATCCCTTCTGCTAAATCTTTCCATTCAGGATTCACAGATTCAATTAATCTAACCTTCCAACTTCGGTTCCACTTTTTGAGCGCTTTTTCTCTGAAAATCGCTTCATATACTTCATTAGTATATTCAAAGTAAACTAATTTACACACATCGTACTCTTCAGTAAAACCTTTGAGTAATTTATTTTTGTGAGCAAAAATTCTTTTTTCTAAATTACTCGTCACACCAATATACAACGTCCCATTTTTAGAACTAGCTAAAATATATACATAATAATTTTTTGACATCTCATCGCTTTAAGGGACGCGATAAAGTTTTTTACAGTTTTACAGTTAAATCCAAGGCTTCTAATAATCGATTTTGTGTGAAGAGAAGAAGGTCTTTGGCAATTTCATATTCGACAAAGGCTTCTATTTTACCGGTCTCAGCATCAAGAGCATCATTTTGATAATCGATAATTATTTTACTGGAAGAACGGCCTACTCGATACTGTTTTAATTCTTCTTCTAGCTTTTTCTTCTGTAGCTCTGCAATTTTAATTGCTTGTCTTACTTTTTCATTAGAAATCGTTATTTCTTTATATACGTTTTCTACATCCACCTGGATTTGTTGAGTTAATTGCTCTAATTCCAATTTAGCCTTTTTTAATTCTAATTGAGATCGCTGCTCATCGGCTTTAGCCTGCCTGTTCTCTAAGGGATAACTTAATTCAAAACCCACATAGTAACGCGCATGATTAAACCCAAAAACTTCGCCCTGCTCTGGAACTAAATCTTCATCTAAGGCATTAGACCCATAGATTGCAACCCCATCCAATTGAGGTAACTTCTTCATACGATCCACTTTAATCTGAATTCCACTAGATTCAATATCAATTAGTTTTTGTTTATAATCTCTTCTATACTTCATTGCCGTATCCATTACTTCATCAAAAGAAACTTTAACATCCGTAAAAGTTAGTTCTTGTTTTGGAGCTAATTCATCATAATAAGATAACTGCAATTTTAATTCATTCATTGCAATTTTTACTTGGAGTTGCGCATCTAAAATATTTTGAATTTTTTCTCTTAAGTTTGCTTCTGCCGCATAAAAATCGGGAAGTTCGGACAATCCTGTATCTAATTGTTTTTTAACAATCTCATAAAAATCTTTTGAAAATTCATACCCCTTTTGCTGTGTCTCTAAAAATCGTATTGTTTCGACATAACTCCAAAAAGCAGTACGGGAATCAAAAACAATAGTTTCAATTTGGTCGAGTACTTCTTCTCTAAATTGAGAAACATCTAGTTTAACGAGATTAACTTCTGAGCGGTCAACAATACCAAAAAAGTTTTGAAGCAACGCCTGTCTTATTTCAAGACCCGCATGACTTTCATAAACAGGATTTATTGCAGAAAAGGCAGAGTTTGTGGAATTACGTTGAGTTTCATGAAACAGCTCAACTTCTAAACCAAACGGCGTTTTCTTTTTCAGACTAGCATCCAGATGACCTGTAATAGACCTGTTTCCTAAAATAACCGTCGGCTGCTCTTCTTCTTCCCACTCATAAAAAGCATTTGCTGTTAGATTAGTGTCATAACGAGCTAATGATTCCGTGATATCTTGTGTTTTGATAGAAAAATCTGTTTGAGCTACCTGGATATTTAAACTTCTTAAAACAGCAAAGCGGGCAACATCATCGGCTGTTAACTCAACAGCATCTTTGGAAGGGTATTGTTCTTTAATAATCAAAGGTTCTTCAATAAACTCAGCAAACGCTGATGATGAGAATAATAAAAGAATAAAAAATGAGAAAAGTTGTGTGAATGGTTTCATAATAGGGCCTTCTTTATTGTCTCAAGCTGACATCTGAGTGCTTCCGCCGTAGGCGGATCCGCCTCTAGCGGAGAATGCTGACTGCTAAGAGGGGACAGTCCGCAAGGGACAGTCCCCTCTTATTCTTCTTCAGGCAGGTTAATCACGTAATCTCTTAAGGCTACCATTTGTTTCATGGCGTCCCCTTCAAGAATATCTGGTAGTGGAGAAAAGCCTTCTGGAAAGAACGATGGCATTGTTGTTCCGGGCATCAAGCCTTCTGGATCAGATAACCAATCAATAATCCATTCATGCCGTAATCGGTCTCTGGATAATAACAGGTTAGGGGCTAACTCACTTGAAGAAGCTTCTTCCGAGACACCCTTAAGGTTATCTGTAATATCATGACATTGAATACAACTTAACTGTTCAAATATTAACTTTCCAGCAACTAAAGACTCTCTGGTGGGTGTTGCATATGTTTCTCCAAAGGTTTCTTCTACCTCATCTTTTCCTCGGAAATGTTTAATCACAACATCCAGTTCTTCTTCGGTAAAATCAAATGATGGCATACGATACTTTAGCCAAGGACGAATAATAGAAGGTTCTTCTAAGAATTCATGAAACCATTTTCCTTGAACACGCTTTCCTTCTCCTACTAAACTTGGAGGAGCCATAATGGGATCTTCTTGATATTGCTTTAAATCACCACCCATATCCGTTTCAACTTCATGACAACCCATACAATTACTATCCCGAATAATACGGCGTCCTGCTTCTGCTTGTTTCTCCATAGGACTCAACAAGTATTGTTTGCTTAATAGGACATCATCCTTCTTTAGTGCTAATAAATAAGTAATAAGCGCATTTCTCTCTTCATCATTAAGATTAAATTGGGGCATGCGTAACTTTTCTTTTCTTAACTTAATTTTTCCACGATCAAACACTCGAGGATTTTTTAGCTTTTCGTTATAAAAATCCTTATGGGTATGATGCGCTTCCACAAAACCAAAATCAAACTGTGCTATTGGCTTACCTGATTCTTCAGTTAACTCTGCACCAATACGGGAAGCATCTTCAAATCCAGCAATATCATGGCAAGCAAAACAACCATAAAAATTAATTAAACGTTCCCCTAAATAAAGTTTTTTATCTTCTTCAGACATTGTCTTAAATTTTTCTTCCACCTTCGCAGGAATCATCTTCTCTCTTAATTCCTCTTTCACCAATGCATCTAAAATTTCGGCATTGGATTCAGGCTCATCCATTGTTTCAAATTCAGTATTTTTTAGTGTCATTAAATAAGAAGCAATATCTAAAGCTTCTTGATCCGTTAACCGCAAGCTAGGCATATTCGTATTGGGGTTATAATGTTTTGGGTTTTTAATCCAATCAACCAACCAAGCAAAATTTACTTTGGAACCAATTTGCGACAAGGTAGGAGCAAAAGAATTAACCTCATTCTCTTCAACAGAGTGACAACCCAAACAACCTATTTCTTCAACAAGTCTCTTCCCTGTATCCACAACACCCACACCTGTTATTTCTTCAGGAACAAATTCTGTGGCATTTGAAAACAGATAAGTTGTAATCGCATCTATTTGAACATCTTCACTTTCAACAGACTCCGCATTAGAAAGACCAAAAAAACTAGGCATGGTTGTGTCCGGTCTAAAAGCTTTTGGATTCTTTAACCATTTAGCTGTCCAACCTGGATCAACCTTACCACCCAAACGTCTTAAATCAGGCCCTGCCTTACGAATTTCTTCAGTCCCCTTTACTTCATGACAACCAATACAACCCATATCTTCAAAAAGTCTTCTTCCTTCATTCACAATTGGGGCTTCAGGAATTTCTAATTGTTGATTGTGACACTTCACACAAGAAGCTTCTGTATTTTGAAGAGAAAGCATTGGATGAGCCCAATGTTTGATTGGATGCCAATCATATTTTTCTTCCCACTCATGAGCTTGTTCCTCGGAGTGAGGCTCGTGAGCCGTATGATAAAAATCAATGGCCTGTCCGTTACCACTATGACAGGTGGTACAACCAAAAGCTTCCATGGCGTGTGGGGAATCCGAACTAACAAATAAGTCTAATTTAGGATGAGTTCTAAACGGCTGAGGCGCATCTTCAAACCCTTTGGTATCAATGGCTAAATGACAAGTCGTACAACGATCAATTTTGGGTACCTTCACAAAACTTAAATCATCATGCAAATCATCTAAAACAACTTGACGGATTTTTAAGGTAGGTGAAATAAAATCAAATAAAGGACTATTCCGAAATGTATTAAAAATACCTGGTTTTAATGACTTCATCTTCTCTTTAATTGTTTTTTCTTCTAATTTTAATTTGTTCAGTTTTGCTTCTGCTTTTTTTCTTTTTTCAACCGTTTGATCAATTTCAGCTTGAATAACCTCTCTTTGAAACTTTAACTCATCCAGCTTAATTCCGTTTACATTTACTTTTTCTGTCCAAGCTTCTAGATCCTCTTTTAATTTTTTCTTCTCCTCACCACCTTCAACTAAATGATCCTCAGAGTGAGCCATATGTTCTTCATAAGTGTATCGGGCAGCTTCAAAGTTTGCTTTTTGTACTTGGTATGTACTTTTAAGTTTGTAGATATCTTTATCTAACTGAACCAAGGTCTTTTCTTTGGCTTCAATCTCTTCTTTGCTTTCTTCTACAATGGCCTGCTCTTCTTTTAATTGTTTTTCATACTTGGCAAGTTTTTTGAGGCGAGATTTTTTATTTAATTTCTCTAAGTCTTCTGCAGCTTGAGTTAATTGCATTTGGTTAAAAGAACGCTGATACTTCTTCCATTCCCGAGCATAGTCATCAACCACTAAACTAATAATAACAATAAACAGGACAATACTGCTAATACCAAAAATCACAGACAACTTCCCTGTATTATATAAATATTCGTTTTTTTTCTTTGGATCTGCCATGTTAACCTATGTTATCTCTGGATCAGAGACTGGTTTTAACTTCCTGTCATTCCGGACTTGATCCGGAATCCACTTCCTTAGCTAAATACAATTATTTTTAATAATGATCTGGATCCCGGATCAAGTCCGGGATGACAAACCTTGTTTAAATATTAAAAAAGAACTCAGGTATGGCCACAATGTATTTGATATTAAATAACCAACGCAAATACATCTTGATAGGAAGACCAACCGTTGTTAATAAAAGAACTACTAATATACAATAACGATTCATGCCTAGTTCGATAAAAAACTTTCTTAATAATGTCTTAGCTAAAATCAAAGGAGTTAACCCAAAATATAAAGCTAATAACATAATTCCAAAAAACTCTCGGAATATCCAAAACTTAGGAAGTCCTATATTCAACCACTTCACAAATATAACTTCCGAGAGGTTAATATTTACCAGAGGCACAACTTTATGAACATCCCATACTTCATAAGGGCCAAAAAAGTTCCAGTTAGGCCCTCGCATAAATGTCCCAATTAAAATAAGAAAAATCCAAAGCACTAAGAAACCAAATAAAAAGGCGACAATAGCAAATTTTCTTTCTTTAAACGTATAGTATCCACTTCCTTTAGGATTACGATCAATATAAGGAATAGCCATTAAACCAACCACAATTAGACCCGGTAAAACAACCCCTGCAATCCAAGGGTCAAAATAAACTAACATTTCTTGTAATCCTAAAAAGTACCACGGAGCTTTTGACGGGTTAGGAGAAACATTAGGGTTTGCGGGTTGTTCTAAGGGAGCAGGTAATGCTAATGCCCAAATAATAAGCACGACTGAGGCAAGGATCAAACATAAGAATTCGATATAAACAAGATTGGGCCAAACATATAATTTTTCATCAGCTTCTGATTTTTCAAAAGTAGGTTCCCCATTCTCTGTTCGAATATCATTATCAACACCCTTCTTCAAGGAAAACCAGGTAAAGAAAATAATCAAGAAAATCATACCTACAATAGGAACGTTATCGGGAAGCGCCACAATCGATCTAAAATGGTCGTCGGTTAAACTCACAAGAAAAAATACTATAAAAGTTCCAAGCATAACTAAAAACACAGGAGTTCTTGTAAAGAAACGAATGAACTTCATATAGACGAAAAACGCCACAATAGTAAGTGTGATTAACAATTGTGGCGATGAAATAGCATCAATAAAATTTTTAAAAGAATCCATTATTTCCCTTTATCCCTGAATTGCGGATTGCGGATTGCGACATGTGGATTGCGCAAAACTAAAACATAAAAATATCAATGCTTTTGTCTTGCGCAGTACGCAATTCGCTGTACGAACATTATACCGGCGTTGAAATTCCGCCATCTTTTCTAATGCGCCAAAAGTGAAGAGCCATAAGAACGGCTGCTGCTAAAGGAATCGCAACACAATGCAATACGTAAAAACGAAGCAAAGTTGCAGCCCCTACAAATCGTCCGCCTAATAAAGCAAACCGAACATCGTCTCCGGAGTGAACCAAACTCACTCCTCCCATACTCAGAAACTGGGCCCCTGGACCTTCATGTCCTATAAATGGAGTTGCTCGAGCCATATTCGAACCTACGGTAATTGCCCAAATAGCTAATTGATCCCAAGGCAATAAATAACCCGTAAAACTTAACAATAAAGTTAGTACGAGTAAAATCACACCAATGTTCCAATTAAATTCTCTTGGGGGTTTATAAGAACCTGTCATAAATACACGAAACATATGAATCCAAACAGCAATAACCATCGCATGTGCACCCCAACGATGAATTTCTCTCATGATTCCCAAAGGAACATGATCTCTTAAGGCCATAATATCCGTAAATGCGTATTCCGCTGTTGGACGGTAGTAAAACATAAGAAGCACACCCGTAATTACTTCGACTAAGAAAATAAAAAAGGAAAGGCCTCCCATGCACCAAGTGTAACTAATCCGGATACCTGACTTACGCGCAGTTACAGGATGTAAATGCAAAAACACGTTGGAAAGAATAACTAATGATCGGTTCCGTTTATCGGTTGGTTTACCATGACGAAAAATTGATTTCCAAATCTGCCCTGAAGTAAAATTTTCCCATAACGATTTTTTCTGAGGATTTATTGCCATATTAAACCTTTAGAATGGATTGCGGGTCGCTCCATTCCCCTTTCTCTTCTTGAAATTTTTTGCTTTTATCCACTAAAATTTGTCCATCATCTGCTAAACCAATACTGTATCGTTCTAAAGGCCTAGGTGCTGGACCTTCAAAAGCAATTCCTGCTTTATCAAAACCGCTTCCATGACAAGGGCACTTAAACTTATTTTCTCCAGCCATCCAAGTTGGTGTACATCCTAAGTGAGTACAAACTGTTGATAAGGCATAGATCCCTTCAACAGAACGTATAATCCAAACTCCAAATTGATTTTTAAAACGTTCATCAACTACCCCTAATTTAAACTCAGATGGTTTTCCTGCTTTAAAACTTGTGGGTGGTTCAAATAAAACATTTGGAAAAAAGAAACGTAATATGGAAGATAAAAATCCTGCCATTGCTGCTGAAAAAGCAATCCAACCAACAGCTAACCAAGAGATAAACTTTCTTCGAGTTACTCCGGGTTGTTGTGGCGGTGATGGTTTTCTAGGGGGAACACTAGCAGCAGGTTTTGGAGGAACCGGTGGTGTTGGTTCACTAGGCTGTTGTGGAGCCGATTCTTGTGGTTTTTCTTCTTCAGACATAGTTACCTATAAATTGTATGTAAGCTGTTACGAAAGATAAAATTAATGGTCGTAAACCACCTATTTTATTCAGGAAAGGCTAATTTCTCAAGGGAAATCTTACTTGTCATTGCGAGCCAAAAATAGACGGCGTGGCAATCACTTGATAAAAAACCTAAGCTCTTTGTCTGAGATTGCCACGGCTCCTCTGTTAACTGCCTCGCAATGACAGGTGGCCCCTACTTTTTCAAGGCCTCAATGGCCGTCTGTCGGACCTTTAAGCTGGAATCCTTCTTCGATAAGACCTCGATAAAACCTTGATGTTCCTCAATAGCCTTGATATTTACCAAGCCTGTAATGGCGTTTTTCATAATCTGATCTTTCTCTTCTTCCGCCAAATTAGGAAACGTCTCTAAATAACTTCTCTGTAATAACTGTATCAATATATCTTCACCGCTAGCATCCCCTAACTGGGACAAGGAAAGCGCTGCATTCCAAGTTACATCAGGAACAGAATCGTTTAACACCGATTTTAAACCAGGAATAGCTGAGTCTCCTGGGAAAACGCCTAAAGCAAATGCGGATATCTTTCGAATAGCCGGGCGTTTGTCTTTTAACAATGGAATCAGTGGAGCTTGAGCTCTAGCGTCACCCAGAACAGATAATCCCCAAGCACTATAAAGAACGATATCTTCCTCATCTCCTTTAAGCGCTTCTATTAATACAGGCACAGATTCTTTTTGTTTTAAATATCCCAAAGCTAATGCTAAATAAGAACGAACACGCAACTCGTATTTTTCTTTGTTCTTAAATAAAGGAATAATTTGCTTGGTTAACAACGCCTGTAGTTCTGGATCTGCTTTTTCTTCCGTCACCAATAAACCGGCCATACTATAAGCAGCTTGCCATTTCTTAGCTTTACTCCCTGCTTTAATTTCATAGAGATAATCTTCTACCGTTTTATTTTCAAAGGTAAAAAACCCAAAAGCATAGAAAAGTCCTACGGAAAATATCACGATAATCAAAGGAATTAGAAATAAACGAAAAACCGAGTTGTAAGGGGAGGTGACTTTCTCTTCTAAATCTGGTTTGTTCTCTTGTTCTGTCATAATTTTAGTTTCCCTTAAAAAAGAATAGCTGGATCGCAATAAAAAATAAAAATACGGCAAATACCTTCTGTAATATATAGGAAGGCAGCGTTGCATTCAACTTTACCCCTATAAAACTGCCAATCACACAAAGCACGGCAATCACTAAGGCTACTTTCCAGTTTACTTGTCCTTGAGCAGAATGGGTTAATGCCCCCATTAGTGCTGTAGGAATAATAACTGCTAACGAAGTTCCTGTAGCAACATGAATATCCATTTTCAATAAATAGATAAATATAGGAACTAATACCGTCCCTCCACCAACACCCAATAAACCACTCGAGATCCCTGCAAAAACACCCATTAAAATGATAAGCACTATTTTCATAACAGTCCTTTGCTTGTCATTGCGAGACAACAACAAGGTAAGTCGTGGCAATCACTTAATAAAAAACAAATTTCTTTGTCTGAGATTGCCACGGCTCCTTTGGAGCCTCGCAATGACAGTTGTTTCCAAAACCTTATTGCATCAACTCTTCATCTAACGCTTGGTTTACAAGCAAATCAGCAATTTGAATTTTAGGATGTGTTCTGGGTAAATGGGAGTATACAATTTTTTCAAATTTTTGTTCGATTAATTTTACTTTTTTAAACATCTCTAACATCTTAGGATGTTTAACACGATAAACTCCTGATAGTTGGCGCACTACTAATTCGCTATCTAAGAAAAAATCAACTTCTTTTGCTTCCATCTGAGACGCTAATTCTAATCCTTTTAAAACACCATTGTATTCCGCAACGTTATTAGTTGCTTCGCCTAAATAACCTTGATAACGAGTAATCTCTTCTCCCGTGTCATCTAATAGAAGAACACCGATAGCTGAAGGTCCGGGATTGCCACGAGCACCACCATCCGAATATATGGATACTTTTTTAAATTGGGATTGAACCATAAAGACTCTTTGTTAATTAAAAAGGATAAATGAGAAATTTAAAACCAAAATTTTAAATTTAAAACTATGGTTTTTCATTTTTATTTTTCATATTTGACTTTTAAAAATAAAGGGGACAGTCCCGAAGGGACAGTCCCCTTTATTTCTGTGTCCATAGTGTAAAGGCCTACTGTATGAAAATCAATACAAATTCCATTTTGTATTGATTTTCAATTTTTACCGAATGGAGTTCTCGGTTCTTGGATTATTTACTTCCAGCAACATATCGCATAATAAACACAATGCTTGCTAAAACAAACAATGGTAAATAAGCTGCGAGGTTGTCCATATACCATAATCCAATGGTTATTCCCAAGAATAACCCAGTTAGTAAGTTATGGTCATATTTCATGTCATACTCACCTCCCTTAAACCCATCCTAGGCAACATTACAGCGCCTCTTACTTGGTAGCAAAGTGACGAATTAACAACACTAATGCACCAATAATAAATATAGGTAAATAAGGAGCTAATTCGGCGCCATACCATAAAGCCACAATTACTCCTAAAAACATACCTGTTATTAGACTGTGATCTAAATGCATATAGCTCACCTCCATTCTCTAAAATAGGAGATTCTCTCCCCTACAACCCAAGCGTAGCACTATATAGACATATTGTCAAAAATATATAATATTATAGGATCTTAAGCTCTTATAGTTGACAAATAGTCAATTATCTGGTTATAATTTGATTAGAAAACAAGCAAACACAACCCCTTAAATTAGGGGAATTAATGAGGTCCTACAAAGACCTCTTTTTGGGGAAAGTGATGAATATTGGCACACGAATTAAAATATTACGAAGAAAAAAACGACTAACTCAGAGGAAGCTAGCAGAGCTGATTGGAAAAGAATCTAGCTTTATTAGTCATATTGAGCGAAATGCCCGAAATGTCTCTTTTCATTTATTACTCAAAATATCTGAAGCCTTAGAAACATCCCCCATCCAACTCCTCTCTTTGGGCGGCAATAGCGAGTTTGAATTAGCTGTACAAAAAATGAATGATTTGGATGAAGAAAATTTACACAAATTAAATGACTATATTGAGTTTCTGTTGATGACACAAAAAAAGGGGAATATCACGTAAAAGATATTCCCCTTTGGCAAAGCTTGTCATTGCGAGGCGCTAAAAGCGCCGTGGCAATCTCAAGTAAAGAGCTTATGTTTTTTATCAAGTGATTGCCACGACCTAATTTATAGCATGTCTCGCAATGACAACAAGTTTCCAGAGAAAACTTGTTGTTATTTTTCAGAAGTTGTTTTACGCTTTTTCTGCAAGGCCTTTTCTAGACCATCAATTTCTTTTTGCAAGAAAACAATTCGTTCGCGTAATTCTTCAACAGGATCTGGTAAATCACAATGATCTAAAGCGTCCACCTTGTTTCCATCACGGCGAACAACTTCTCCGGGGACTCCCACAACCGTGCAACCATCCGGAACAGGATGAATCACAACAGAACCTGCACCCACTTTACAATTTTTTCCAACAGTGATATTTCCTAAAACTTTTGCTCCGGCACCCACAACAACACCCGAATCAATTGTTGGATGTCTCTTTCCACGCTCTTTTCCGGTTCCGCCTAAAGTAACCCCTTGATACAAAGTAACATTTTCGCCAATTTCTGTAGTCTCACCAATCACAACACCCATGCCATGGTCGATAAAAAAACCACCGGCTATTGTTGCCCCTGGATGAATTTCAACACCCGTAAACCAACGAACAAACTGAGAGATTAATCGTGGAAAAATAGGAATTTTAATTTTATGCAGAAAATGAGCTAAACGATAAAAGAAAATCGCATGAAATCCCGAATTAGACAAAATAGCCTCTAACCAACCAAAAAAAGTTTTGGCGGCAGGATCCCTATCAAAAATAGCTTTAAAGTCTTTAATAATTGAAAACATAATAACTCCTATTATGAACTTAAGTATAAATTTGTCAACTCACTGGAGAACCAATAGCTACAAGAGCTTAAATAAAGGGAACAAGAGTTAAGGTAGAAACAAAAGCTTTTGTTTTACGCTTTTCCCTTAACTCTTTAACTCTTGTTCCCCTGTTACCTTTTTCCCCTATACATTAAACAGAAAATACATCACATTTCCATCTTTAACTTGATATTCTTTTCCCTCAACCCGCAATAGTCCCTTTTCTTTTATAATTTTTTCATCTTCTAGTTCATCAATTTGATTAAAATCAAATACTTCGGCGCGAATAAATCCTCGCTCAAAATCCGTATGGATCACACCCGCTGCTTGAGGAGCTCTCGCACCTTCTTCAACAGTCCAAGCACGAACTTCTTTTTCACCGGCAGTGAAAAAAGTCATCAAACCTAGCAGACGGTAACCTTGTCGAATCAATTGATTTAAACCTGATTCTTCTAGTCCCAAATCGTTTAGAAATTCTTGTTTCTCATCTTCTTCAAGCTCAGCTAACTCAGCTTCAACTTTACCTGAAATAACCACAACCTGCGAACCTTCTGCTTCAGCCCACTTTCGAACAGCCTGAACACTTTCACCCCCTTCAGGCAAATCTTCTTCACTGACATTACAACAATAAAGAACAGGCTTAAGCGTCAACAATTGTAGATCTTCTAGCCCTTCTTTTTCTTCATCCGTAAGATCGTGTTTACGAACAGGATGTCCTTCTTCTAAACCTTTTTTCACCTTTTCATAAACAGGAGCACATGCTTGCGCAACTTTATCTCCCGCACGCACTAATTTTTCATTACGCATGATTCTATTGGTAATGGTGTCTAAATCTTTAAGACATAACTCAGTATCAATAACTTCAATATCACTCACAGGATCTACCTTACCAGCCACATGAACAATATCATCATCTTTAAAACAACGCACCACATGGAGCACGGCATCTACTTCTTTAATATTCCCTAAAAATTTATTTCCTAACCCCTCACCTTTACTCGCACCGGCTACTAAACCAGCGATATCCACAAACTGCATTGTGGTGGGAGTTGTTTTTTGTGGTTTATAAATATCCACCAAACGATTAAGACGATGGTCAGGGACAGAAACAATACCGACATTGGGCTCAATAGTACAAAAAGGGTAATTCGACGCCCCGGCACCCGCTTTAGTTAATGAATTAAACACGGTTGATTTTCCAACATTTGGCAAACCAACAATGCCACATTTAAATCCCATAGTTTTCCTTTGTCCAAGAGTTATGTATCAAGCTTAGTATAGGGCTGGAGTTACGTTCCCACAACAGCAAGAAGTTAGAGTTAAAAATAAGGCTAAATATTGAGACAGAGTTAGAAAAACCTTTAACTCCTACCCTCTTTTTTTACACATTAAATCTAAAATGAACAACATCTCCATCTTGAATTTCGTAATCTTTTCCTTCAACCTTAAAATGGCCATTATCTCTAGCTTTTTGAAGGGATCCTGCATCCACTAAATCTTGCCACTTCACTACCTCAACACGAATAAAACCCCGCTCCATATCCGAGTGAACGTGCCCTGCCGCTTGCGGAGCTCTTGTCCCCTTAAATATTGTCCAAGCACGAACCTCTGAATGGTCATGTGTAAAAAATGTTACTTTCTCTAATAAATCGTATCCTAAATGAACTACTTTTGAAGGCCCCGAATGTTCTAACAAAAATTCTTCAATAATTTCACTGTGCTTTTCCTTATCTTCAATGCGAGACATTTCTTCTTCTAACAATCCACAAATAAAAACGATTTTCGAAGAATCTTCTTGGGCAAAAGTCACAAGATCTTTTTCCCATTTCCCACCTCCGGGCAAATCATCTTTATTCACATTGACACAGTACATCATTGGCTTAGCCGTAAATAAGTATGTGTCTTTTAACAACTTAATTTGATCTTCTGATAAATCGAGATGGCGAACAAAATGTCCTTCTTCTAAAACTCCCTTTACGGCATGTAAGAGCTCTAAAAAATCAGGGTTAAAATTAGGCATATTCTTTTTCTGTTCCAACTTTTCTATTCTTCGATCAACAACGTCTCTGTCCTTCATGATTAATTCTTTATTCACAATATTAATATCACGCTGAGGATCAATCGAACCTAAAAAATGAACGGCTTCTTCACTTTCAAAAGTACGCACCACTTGCAGTAATATGTCCACATCTCTCAGATGAGATAAAAACTGGTTTCCCATTCCTTCACCATGAGAGGCTCCTTCAACTAAACCAGCAACATCTAAAAAATCTAAATGGGCACGCACCACACGTTTGGGATCTAAAACCTTAACTAATTTTTCCACACGTTCATCAGGAACTGGAACCACACCCCTCTTGGGCTGAATTGTAGAAAATGGAGCAATAGAAATTTGTTCTTTTCCTTGCGCCAAAGCATTATAAATTGTTGTCTTACCTACATTAGGCAAGCCCACAATACCACAACGAAAACTCATGATTCCCTCCAAATGAATACTAGAAACAGTCAAAGACGTTTCTGTAGCTCAGCAGTTTATCAATTTCTTCATTAATTCTCAATGGGATTAACTCTTTATTTCATATTATTAATATTTATATTGACAATAATAAATATTAAGATAAACTGCTTTTCCCGTCCCAGCAACAACCCTATAAGGAGCTAACAATGACATTCATTAAATATCTTATTATCACTTCACTAATCTTATTCCAAACAATTCCTAGCATGGCACAAAACAAGGGCGCTACATGGGAAAAAATTTCAATGGGGATTTTTGAGAAAAATTTTAATTCTCTGGCCATAAGCCCAACATCTTCAAACATTCTATTTCTAGATGCCAAGCATAGAATCTATCGATCTTTAGATCGAGGGCAACATTGGCAACAAATATTTAGCATCCCAGAAAACTCTGAATCTCAACTCAACGAAATATTTTCTTCTCCGCATGACCCGAATGTGCTGTTTATTACTTCTACCCAAGGTTTATTTCGAAGTTCTAATCTGGGAGAAACTTTTGAACTTATTTTTAGTTCAGCACAAAAAGATATTAACAACTGTCATGGATTAGCATTTCATCCAACAAACTCCTCCATTTATTATTTAGGAACAGAAGCAGGGCTTTATTGGACAACTAACAACGGAGAAACTTGGGTTTATGAAATGTTTTCTACGGGATCCTCTCCGATTAAAAAAATTCTTTATTCCTCTAAAAATAAAGCCTCTCTTTTTCTGTTAACAGATAAAACTCTGATTTCTTACAATCCAATTTCTGGAGATACTCATATTCTTTTTGAAATTAGTTCTTTGCATACTTCTGAAGAGACAGAATTAACACCCGATAATTTTGAGGAACTTCCTCTGTCTTACCAATTGAAAGATTTTTCATTCACCTCAGAATCATCTCTATTACTTGCTACAGAAACAGCTTTACTCAAAAGTAATGACCTCGGAGAAACCTGGGAGCTTTACCCAAGCACTGGTTTAAAATCTCACCAAATCAACAACCTATTAGGATTGGATGAACATCAAATTTTTATTTCTACAGATAATGGCGTCTATCAATTCCTTCCTAAAGATCAACGTTGGCAAGAATTAATAGAAGGCCTCGATGAGAACCAAATAACAGATCTCCAAATTAAAGAAAATATCTTATTTTCTCTTACCTCATCAGGTTTGTTTCAACGCCCCAACAATTTCCCTAATATCACAATGGCAAACTTTGGGGAAACATACTCACTTCAATTACTCACCAATCAAATTCAGCGCTATTTTGAACAAGAACCTTCTATACAAGAAATTCATCAGGCTGCAGTTCAATATGCGGACGTAAGCGACAAAAAAATAAGACGTTGGCAACAACAATCCAGACTAAAACATTTACTTCCTACATTGTCTGGTGGATTTAAAGAAAATGGAGCTAAAACAGTGGACTTGGATCGCTCAGGCACGACAACACCCGATGTTTTTATTTTAGGCCCTGAAGAAAAAAACTGGGGATGGGATGTAGACGTCAGCTGGGATTTAACCGATCTCATCTGGAGCTCTTCTCAAACCTCCATTGATTCCCGAAGCCGCCTCACTGTAGATTTGCGTAACGAAATTCTAACCAACCTCACCCGCATCTACTTTGAACGCAAACGAGTAATCACAGAACACTTCATTAACTCTAATAACAGCAATCACACTTCATACAAAATCAAAAACCGCATCGAAGAACTAACAGCTTTGCTTGATGTCTATACGGGAGGGTATTTCAGTGAGGAGATGGAAGAACGAGGAATTGAAGAGCTAAAGTTAGGAGTTAGGAGTTACATATCAGGTGAAAAATAGGGAAGGAGTTACGTTCCAACAACAGCAAGAAGAGGGAGTTATATATTTAGCTTGGTATCGAGAGGGAGTTAAGTTATGAAGATAAAAACGTTTCGAGATTTACTTGTTTGGAGGGTAAGCCATAAATTTACCTTAGAAATTTATAAAGCTACTAATACCTTCCCCAAAGATGAACGGTTTGGAATTATTTCCCAAATAAGAAGAGCTTCTTTATCTAGCACAACAAATATTGCAGAAGGAAGCAAAAGAAAAAGCAGAAAAGACTTTGCTCATTTTATCAATATTTCTGAGGCTTCTCTCGAAGAATCAAAATATTTATTAATTGTTAGTAGAGACTTAGAATATTTAAACAAGACAACTTTTATCAAGCTATTTAATCTATCAAACCAAATCGGATCTATGCTATCCAACCTTAGAAAAGCTTTAAGATAAAAAAACCTTTAACTCCTGCTTCTTGCTGTTCTCAGAACATAACTCCCGCTTCTTGCTGTTCTCAGAACATAACTCTTAACTCTATTTACCGCGTTCGCGGTTGAGGCGGAGTTGGCCGCAGGCGGCGTCGATGTCTGAGCCGGAGCTGATACGTAGGGTGTTAATCACTTTGTATTGGTCTAGGAGCTGGCGGAAATGACGCATATCTTTTAGTAGGGGGCGTTCAAATGAGGCATCAGGGATGGGGTTGTAGGCAATGAGGTTTACTTTAGCGCCGACCCGTTTGGCCAACTTGGCAAGTTCTCTAGCATCTTTATCTCGGTCATTGATGCCTTTTAACAAAGTATATTCGAAAGTATATTCTCTTCCGTACTGGTGTTTTTCATTCACCAAAACATCCATGAGCTCTTTTAAATCATACTTTCTATTCATGGGGACAATTTGGCTCCGGACATCATCAAAAGGAGAATGCACTGAAATGGATAAACGAACTTGTCTTAATTTTTCTTGCGAGAATTTTTTTATTGCGGGGACTAACCCAACAGTAGAAACTGTAATATGTCGCGCTCCAATACCAAAACCCCATTCGGCATTAAAGATCTCAATCGATTGAATCATGGGATTAAAGTTTTCTAAAGGCTCCCCCATCCCCATGTAAACAATGTTATCGATATTTTCTTTGGTTTGTTGTTTTAATCCTGAAAATTGAGAAACCATCTCCGAAATATTTAGGTTTCGAATAAACCCATCTTTAGAACTGGCACAAAAAGAACAATTCATTTTGCAGCCTAGTTGAGAAGAAACACAAATGGTGTTTCGATTTTTTTTTCGTATAAGAACCGTCTCTAAGAAATGGCCATCTTCGGTTTTAAACAAACATTTAATGGAATCATCTTTAGACTGACTAGCTTCGACAAAAGAAATGTTAGATAAAAGAGACTGTTGTTTTAATTGTTTTAGGAAATCTTGAGGAAAATTAGTAATCTCATTCCAGGAAGAAATATTTTTTTGATATAACCAATCTGCTAATTGATCTCCACGATAGGAAGGCTGGCCCATTTCGACCACAAGTTTTTGTAGTTGTTTGAGCGTTAACCCACGAAGACATATTTTCTTTTCATTCATGTGTTTAAGGACTAAAACTTTCTTTCGTGCTGTGTAATTGGAAGTGGATCGGATTTGCCTTTGAGACTACCTTCTATAGCTTTATCACCTGTTCCAAGCTCATCTAAAATTCCACCTAAACCATTAAAAGCAGAATACACAAAGTTATAAATACTTTTGGGAAGGCGGACAAAAAAGTTCTTCTCTTTCTCTTCACTTTTAATTGCATCCTGAGCAGACTCGGGAGCTAACTTTATGCTTTTGCCCACACTTTGAGTAATGTTTTTAGGTAGGCTTTTCAACAACATCTCTGTATCTTCTTTTCTAGGTTCATATTGTGTGTCTGCAAAAGACACATGCGTAGAACCCATTAGCACAAACACAATTAGTAATAAGGTTAATTTTTTCATCTTGTTCCTCCTTGAAAGACCCTTGTCATCCTGGACTTGATCCGGGATCCAGATCCTTATTAAAAACAATAGTATTTGATTAATGAAGTGGATCCCGCATCAAGTGCGGGATGACAAACTTTCTTTTGATGACGACTAATGCTCCGCTATAAATTTGATAAAAACAAAACCACCTATTAATAAAACAACAAACAATATGGTTAACAACCCAAAATACTTTTCAATAAAACCTTTCATTCTTGAACCAAAATATTTCAACAACAAAGCAACAATAAAGAACCTTGCTCCACGACTTATAGCAGAAGCAAGAACAAAAATAGGAAAATTAATAGTACAAACACCTGCTGTAATCGTAAATATTTTATAAGGAATGGGTGTCAAACCCGCAGTAAAAACAGCCCAAAATTCATGTTGTTGATAAAGCGCTTTTACTTTATCAAAAGCCGCTTCATGAAAAATATGTTCAAAAAAGAAACTATCGACCAATAACCAAAACTGCCAACCAATCAAATAGCCTAACATACCTCCTAAGATAGATCCCAACAAGCAAATGCCAGCATCTTTCCACCATCTCTCGGGGGTCATAATAACTAAAGCTATTAATAAAAGGTCTGGAGGCACAGGAAAAAAGGATGACTCTACAAAAGCAATAAGAAACAAAGCCCACCGAGCATGTGCTGTTTCAGTAAAATGAAGTACCCAAGATTTTAGTCTAATAAACAAAAAAGCCTCCTTTTTCGAGGATTATAGCATAATGAAAGAACAAGAGTTACATATAGAGAAAAGATACAAGAGGGAGTTACATATCTGGTTTTGTATCAGGCAGGAGTTAAGTATCTAGCTTAGTATCAGGCAGGAGTTAAAGGACTTCTAACTCCATCCCCATACTTAACTCTATTTTTAACTCCCACTTCTTGCTGTTGTTGGAACATAACTCTTTCCCCATACTTTACCCAATAGATAACTCCAGCTTTATCTTTTTTTATTCGGGAGCAGGAATTTTAAGACACGTCTGAATGGCCGTTATCAATTCTGTAGTCTCGAAAGGTTTATAAAAAACCTGTTGAACTCCCAACTCTTGACATTGCTCGGCCACATTAGACGTATATTTACTTAAAGCGGTAATAATAAAAATAGGGATACTATCTGTTTTGCTATCTTCCCTCAATTTTTTTGTTACCTTATATCCATTCAAACGAGGCATTTTGATATCCATAACAATCAGATCTGGTATCTCAATAGCAACCTGTTCTAATGCTTGGATTCCATCTAAGGCTGTCATCACTGAAAAATTATTGATCTGAAGCCTCAATCGAAGCAATTCCACAATATCAATTTCATCGTCTACAATTAGAATCTTATAGTTTTCTTCCATAATAACAACCTTTCACTTAGGGCTGAAAACGAGATAAAGCCTCTTTTTCAATCCCTAAGAATTGTAACAGCTTTTCCTTGCTATCGCCATCTTCTGGGTAGGATGCCTTCACAATATGGTATCTCAACACATATTCCTGACGCCCTAAAAAGAAACTAGCATTTTTAAGTATTTTCTCCACATCCCTTATTTCACCATCTAATTCCTCTTTGACTGCATTTTTAAAAATTAAAACAAACCCTTGTTCTGGATTCGTTACCACATGAGACTGACTATCTGCCATACCCACTACTAGCTCTGTAAATTGGTCAAATAATTGGTTTACCTGTTTCTTCGTATTTTCTATTTTTAAAAACCCAAACCCTAAAATTTTAAATAAAACAAACGAAACATTCTTTTCTTGAACTTCGGCTTTTTCAGCCATCGACTGAAATATATCTTCAATATAACGCTCCGTAGAAAAAACAGGTAATGAAAAGGTGAATTTACTTCCCTGTCCTAACTCACTCTCAACCCAAACCTCTCCTTCATGAAGTTGAATAATTTTTTGACATATTGGCAAGCCTAAACCAGCCCCTTGATACCCAGGGCCTGTTTGTCTTTTAATTTGGTAAAACTTATTAAATATTTCAGCAAGTTCTTCTTTGGAAATCCCAACACCCGTATCTACTACAGAAACATGCACCGGTCCTTTTGGACTTTGCTGATAAACACCCACAGCAATAATTCCATTCTCCTGTGTAAATTTCATGGCATTAGCAATTAAATTAAACAACACTTGGGTAATTCGATGTTCATCAGCATAAACTTTGGGCAAATTCTTAGCAAAAGAAGTTTCAATTCTAATTTTCTTCTTCAGAGCAATGGTCTGCATGGACTCCACCGTTTCTGTAATAAGAACAGGAAGGTTTAAGGCCTGACGACTTAAATTCATTTGATCAGACTCTAATTGAGATAAATCCAAGATATCATGAATCAAAATATTGAGTCGCAGCACATTTTTTTCAACAATAGATAAAAACTTTTCTTGTTTTTTATTTAAACTCCCCAAGGCTTTTTCACTAATAAGTGCTACTCCCTCACGAATGGAGGTTAAAGGAGTACGAATTTCATGACTTACAGTAGAAATAAATTCTGATTTCAAACGATCGAGTTCTTGAAGATCCATATTTGCTTTTTCTAATTCTGCTGTTGTATTCATTAGCTCTTTTTGTTTGCTCAACATTTCCTCATTTAAAGCCTCTAACTCATTTTTACGACTCCCTAATTCATTCCCCTGATTTCTTAATCTTCGATTTACTTCTTCAATATTTTGCATTAATTTAAACAAAGATTCTTTAGCAATTGTTAGTTCTTTATTCTTTATCGTTAATTCTTCTTGTCTGTTCTCTGAGGTTGCTAATAAACTCTTCATTTGAACCGTCTTTTCTTCTAACAATAAATTTGTAGCTTCTAAATCTTTCCTTTTTCTGTTTAGGCGAAAAATAATGATGCTTACTAAGATCGCACACATCGCATACAAAGACAGCATGCTCACAATATTTCCAACATTTTGAGAGTGAACAATAGTAAGCGCAATGGGTGTTAATGAGGGTGAAGTGAAGAATAAAATCCCTTTCATTTCTAGAACAACAATCCCTAAGAATAAAAAGAAATTGATCGTTGCAACGATGATTCCTTTAACGGGGGACAATAAAATGATTAATTCTGAAATAGTTATAAAGTATAACCAATGGGCTGGACTAACAATACCCCCGGAGTAATAGATCACTAGTGTTTCAACAACAGTAACAAAACTGACATAAATCCATAGCAGGGGTTTAATAATAGCTTTTTCTTTTAATCTAAAACTAAGGAGGAAAACAAAAAATGTAATAGTAATGGCAATTATAGCTAGGGCAGAAAACTGAAGAATGGGAAAGGAAAGACCAAACTCCCATAATAATCCTCCTCCCAATAAACAGACAGGGACAAGACCCCAAGTGGTATAACAAAGCACTTTAAGTGCTAAAAAATAATCACCAGGTGTATTCTTCTCGCCTTCCACAAACGCTTTTTTAAGACTCACCAACAATTGCACCAAAGCCTCCTTAATTTAATCAGCAGGCAAAAACCACCTATATTTGCACCCAAATTGGGCACAAGGATACAAATGTGTTCATATATAAGTGTAACTGGTAAATTAGGTTAGGACAAATCTATAAGAATTTAAGCTTAGAATAGGGTAGGAGTTATATTCTGAGACCAAAAATGGGGATGGAGTTATGTTCCAAAAACAGCAAGAAGCTGGAGTTAAGAATAGAGCGAAGTATTGGGATGTAGTTAGAAGAATTAACCTTTAACTCCAGCCCCATTTTTTACCCAATACGTAACTCCCGCCTGATACTAAGCTATATACATAACTCCTACTTGAACCAATAACTCTCTCTTTTTATTTCCGTTTAAACTGCTTTTCTAGCTCAAATAAGGTGAATTTGAGGAGGGCTGGGCGTCCATGAGGGCAAGTAAAAGGAGATTTTGTCTGTTGCAGTAATTTAACCAATTCCTGCATTTCCTCTATCTGCAGCTTATCTTTTGCTTTAAAAGAGCGGCTTTTGCAAGCTAATAAAGCAGCAACCGATTCTTGTTTGTGTTCTAAAGGAGAACTTCCGGGGGCTAATTGAATCCGTTCCATAAATCCTTTAATCACGTGTTCTACATCTGCTTCTTGAATGAAAACGGGTGTTGATTGAACTGCGTACGTCCGATCTCCAAAAGGTTCTATTGTAAAACCAACCTGAGCTAAAAAAGGAAGGACATCCTTAAACAAATCTTCTTCACTCGATTTTAAAGTAAATGTAACAGGCATTAACAGCCCTTGTGTTTCGGTTTTCTCTTTAATCAATGAATTTAAAACTGCTTCAAACTGAACTCGTTCATGGGCAGCATGTTGATCAATAATAACTAATCCTTCAGAATACTCTCCAATAATGAAACTGGCATGCATTTGTCCCAGAACCCTAATTTCACCCAATAAGGCTTTCGCTTCATTAGCTGAAAGTTCTAATTGTTGAGATTCATCCGAAAAACTGGAAGACAACACAGGAGCACTCGCATCAACCCCTAATTTTCTAGTCGCTTCTTCTCCAAAAAACCCTGTCACACTATCTCGTACTTCATCCATTGATGGTTTTTCTGAAGGATTAAAAAATTGATTTGGCTGTTTATCTTTAACTGTAATCTGAGGATATAAATCTTTATCTAAAAGTATATTTCGAATTACTTCGACAAGAAAATTCTTAATTGCTTTTTCATTAGAAAGTTTTACCTCTTGTTTTGTAGGATGAATATTCACATCAACAGCTTTAGGATCCACATCAATAAATAAAATCCCTACAGGGAAACGCCCATCCATCACCAAGCCATGAAAAGCTTGTTTTAAAGCAAAACTTAAAGCGATGCTTTTAACGGGGCGTTGGTTCACAAAAAAGATTTGATCTCTTCGATGCGCTTGAGCTAATTCCGGCTTACCCACAAGCCCCGTAATCTGGACACCTGCTAACTCTCCCGAAATATCAATCATCCGTTGTTCATATCCTGAATCATAAAGCGACCGAACACGTTCTCGTAACGTTTGGTTTTTAGGTAAGTCAAAAATTGTTTTCTTCTCATCCGAAAGCACAAATCGGATTTGAGGGTTAGCTAAAGCTAAAAGACTTAGAGATTCTGTCAAACGACTTCCTTCGGTACGTTCTGTCTTGAGAAACTTCCTACGGGCAGGTGTATTAAAAAACAAATCCTTAATTTCGATAATCGTTCCCTCACGAACACCTACGGCACCTTGGGACGTGATCTTTCCACCTTCAATAACAAGCTCAAAACCTTTATCTGCCCCCCGAGCTCTTGTTTTCATTTTAAATTGAGAAACAGAAGCAATGCTAGGAAGCGCTTCACCTCTAAACCCAAAGGTGTGGATATTAAAAATATCTTCAATCGTTGAAAGTTTACTCGTGGCATGACGAATCACACTCAACTTAGCATCCTCTTCAGTCATACCCGATCCGTTATCCGTAATTCGGATAAAACTTAAGCCACCATGTTTTACAGAAATTTCAATTTCTGTAGCCCCTGCATCAATGGAGTTTTCTACTAATTCCTTAGCAACAGAAGCCGGACGTTCCACCACTTCTCCAGCTGCAATTTTATTAGCAACATCTTCGGGTAATACTTGGATTAAATTGTTTAATACTTTTGACATTGTGTTCTCCTATTGTCATTGCGAGGCGAATTGCAATCAAGCCGTGGCAATCACTTAATAAAAAACTAATCTCTTTGCCTGAGATTGCCACGGCGCTTATTCTTGCCTCGCAATGACAGAAATCCAGAAACGAAAGTTACTCTGCTGGGGAACGAACTAACTAAAAAGTGGCAGCTCTTCTTCATCTTGTTTTTTTATTTTTTTCACGTTAGGGCGTTGTTTGGTACCTTTTTGACTGGTGTCGTCTTTTTCTAGTTCTTCTAAAATTTCGTGGCTACGGGCAATAACTTCTTCAGGAAGGCCTGCTAACTTTGCCACATGGATTCCATAACTTTTATCCGTACCTCCACGAACAATTTTTCTTAAGAATGTAATCGCGTCTTCTCGCTCATCCACGGTAACGTTATAATTTTTTACGGTAGGAAATAAATTCTCTAATTCCGTTAACTCATGATAATGCGTTGCAAATAACGTTCTAGGCTTTGGGCCATCTTCTCGAGCTAAATGCTCACAAACACTCCAAGCAATACTCACCCCATCATAAGTTGATGTTCCTCGACCAATTTCATCCATCACAATCAAGCTTTTCTCTGTGGCATTATTTAAAATATTAGCCGTTTCAATCATCTCAACCATAAACGTGCTTTCACCTCGGGTTAAAAAATCTGAGGCTCCTATACGCGTAAATATTCGATCACAAATACCAATGGTCGCTTTCTGAGCAGGCACAAAAGATCCTATTTGAGCTAACAAAGCCACTAAAGCCACTTGACGAATGTAAGTCGACTTTCCAGCCATATTTGGACCTGTAATAAGTATTAGCTGATGATCTGTTTGGTCTAGCAAAATATCATTTTCAACAAATTCTCCTGCAGGTAAAACCATTTCAACCACAGGATGTCTAGCACCGGTTACCTTCATAACTTGTTCTTCTGTAACTTCCGGACAAACATACTCTCGGTTCACCGCTACTTCAGCAAACGAAGCTAACACATCTAAACTTCCCAAACTTTCTGCAGAAGATTGAATTTCGTCTAATTGTTTTTTTACTTCGGATCTAAAAAATTCAAAAATCTCAAATTCTTTTTCATTTGATTTCTCAGTCGCATTCAGCACTTTATCTTCATATTCTTTAAGCTCCGGAATAATAAAACGCTCCGCATTTACTAAGGTTTGTTTTCGAATATACTCTTCAGGAACGGAATCTAAATTTGTTTTACTTATCTCAATGTAATAACCAAATACTTTGTTGTATTTTATTTTTAACGATTTAATCCCCGTACGTTCAATTTCTTTCTTTTGAAGCTGTGCAATGTAATCTTTACCATGAGCAGAAATATTTCTAAGTTCATCTAGCTCTGAGTTGTAACCTTCCTTTATCAAACCCCCATCTTTTACGGTTACAGCAGGCTGATCTAGAAAAGCATTTTCTAAAGCAGCTACAAAATCTTTAAGTTCAAATAACTTTTCATTTAACTGTTTGAAAAATGGGAATTTTGTTTTTTTAACAACCTGTTTGATTGTTGGAATTTTAGATAAAGATACTTTTAACGCAACCAAGTCCCGCGCATTGCCTAAATTACAATTAAGTCGCGATACAATACGTTCAATATCTCTAATTTCATGCAGAGCCTCTCGCAAACCCACCCTAATTTCAGCTTCTTCTGTAAGTTCTTTAACAGCACCCAAACGTTCTTCAATTCGAGTTTTTTGAAGCAAAGGTCTCTTCAACCACAAGCGAAGCATGCGTCCACCCATAGGCGTTTTTGTTTCATCAATAGAGCTGAGTAACGTAGGGGCTTTTTTATCTCCGGTGAGGGAGTCTGCTAATTCTAGATTTCGTTGTGTCATGGAATCTAAAACCATGTACTCTTCTGAAGAATAGGCCTGAGGACGTTTAATATGTTCTAAACTTTTATGGAGATGGTCTTCTAGGTAATAAAGAATGGCCCCAACTGCAGATGTTGCTAAGGTATAGTCCTTTAATCCTAAACCATCAATCGATTTTACTTGGAATATCTTACTGATCTTTTCTACCGCTTTTTCAACATCAAACACTCTGGGTTCATAATGATTTAAAGAACACTGAAATTCTTTTTGTAAAAACTGGCCTAACTCCGACTCAGAGTCTAAAGATTCAGGCAAGACAGCCTCTACAGGAGAAACACGCATCAACTCGCTTTTTAAATCATTAATCGAAGTTACTTCGGTAAGTTTAAATTCACCCGTCCCTAAATCCAAATAAGCCAAACCAAAACTTCCTGTCTTATTAGGAAAACAAGAAACTAAATATCGGTTAGCTGAAATTTCTCCTTCAGACTCTTCAACATAGGTGCCTTGACTAATAATTCGGGTGACTTCTCTTTTGACTAGTCCTTTAGATGCCCGAGGATCTCCTACTTGTTCACAGATCGCAACCTTGTAGCCTTCTTCTATTAATTTAGAAATATAATTTTTAGCCGAATGATAAGGAAAACCACACATAGGAATTCGGCCTTGCTCTCCACCTTCTCTACCGGTCAGCGTAATATTTAAAATTCGGGAAGCAAGAGCAGCATCTTCAAAAAACATTTCATAAAAGTCCCCTAAGCGAAAGAAAAGAATCGTATTCATAGGAAGGCTTTTCTTAATATCGAGGTACTGCTTCATCATGGGTGTGATTTTCATGCGGATAAGGCCTTTCGAGGGGCAACACAAATATAAATAGCCCCTAAATTTTTGGAGAAGGATTATAGCATGGGAGTTACGTATGAGGCAAAAAATGGGGTAGGAGTTACGTATTGGGTAAAAAATAGGGTAGGAGTTAGAGAGTTTTTTAACTCCCGCCTGATACTAAGCTAGATACATAACTCCCACTTCTTGCTGTTGTTGGAACATAACTCCATCCCTATTTTTCGCCTGATATATAACTCAAGGAAGCATAAAAGACCCTGTGGATTTTATGCAGCAGCTAAAATGAGGAGGGAGGCTTTCATGGAATTGGACCATAAGTCTATTTGGTGCATGAGGTTAGAGATGTAGATTTTTCTGAAAAGGGTGATGTTTTGGGACTGGCTCCACTTAACGGCATCGGTGATGGCTTCGGGGGCTAAGCGTTCGAAGGCGGCTTGTATTAGGATGGCGGGGTTAATGTCTACACCATCTTGATAAGCACCTTTTTCGACGAGGGCGTCATCGGCGATTAACAGGACTTCATCGCTGACTTGTTGACGTACTGATGAAAGCCAATTGAAATTTCCCATAACGGCAATGTCGGATAATACCGCTCCGGCTTGTTGAGGTAATCGACTAAGTTCTGATTTGATTAAACGGTTGAGCTGTTGAGTCTCAGCAACACTATCGAGAACACTGACTTGCATGCGATTTAATCCAATCTCTGAAGTAAAACGAGATTGAAGCAAGAGTCGGTTCACTTCATCCCGCACGACAAAATGAATTCGTTTTTTGCCATAAGTTTCTAACATATTTTTTAATTGTTCTTCCGCTTTTTTAAAATCTTCAGTACCCATACCCACTAAGTCTGGGACATAATATATAAGGGATTGATAACGGTTGTTATTATGTACAGCAAGTGTCCCCTCATAAACCTCTTGGTCCAAACCTTCTCTATTTTGATAAACCGCTAATTCCATCTGCAACTTCTCAATTCCTCCAAAAAACTGCTGCTCGGGAAAAGAAAATACTTGGTCCAAACGAGTGATTAGTAACTTTAAATCTGCTTCCCACTCGTCTATTGCGGGACTTATTCCCATAGCCTCCATTCGGCGCCCTAAGCTTTCTGCAGTAACATTCAAGTCCATATCCGGACGTCCTAATAAGAAACTCACCATTTCTGATTTTCCTAAAGAGCTTGCAAAAGCTGTTCCGTTTTTCATCACTAAAATCTGAACATCTTCGGGTGGATCATCCATCGAAAAATTTAACGTTGAAAATGGGTTTAACAAATTAGCGGCCTGAACAAAACGTGTTGTGGGGTTATAATTTTTAACCACATATTTAATTTTCCCCACTCTAAGCAAAAGATCATTGTTCACAACAGGTGTCTCGGGAGATAAATTAATCCATTGATATTGAGTACTGTCATCAAATTCTCCTTGCTCACCAAAAAGCTCTTTGTTTAAACCTTTTAAAACTGATTCTTGCGATCCAAAATCATCTCTTTCCCCCCAATTCTCTTCAGTAGCTGGAACAGGCGTCTCTCCTGGTAAATAATAATCTTTTGGCATCCACATATTTTTAGCTTTATGCTCTCGAACCAACTGATGGTGGTTGTTTACCAAGCGAACTAACTCTGCTAATCGTTTCCTAAACTTATACTCTTTGTCACTTTCATTAACCTCATTAAAGAAAATTTCTTTTCCCTTTTGAATTTCTTGGTTTAAGGTGGTGATAGCTCGGACCTGAAGAATAATTAAGTTCCCATAAGGATCAAAAGCCCATTCCATATCCACAGGATAACCATAATGAGCTTCAAGCGCTTTAATTGCTTTGGCAATTAGCTTCGTCTCATCTTTAGTTAGAGATAAAAGAGTTCGCTTGGCTAAAGGAGTATCCACTTCTTTGGTAAACTCCTGACCTTCTTTCACGTCTTCGTCTTTTAAAACAACTTGAGTCTTCTTTTCTCCAGGCGTCTGGCTAAGTATGATCAGGGATTCTTTTTCCATTAAAATTTGGTCTGGATCCACCAAGCCACTCACAGCGCCTTCTCCTAATCCCCAAACACTGTTAATTCGAATACGGGATAAATCTCCCGTGGCCATATCCGCGCTAAACGCAATCCCTGCCTTTACCGCAGCAATCATGGGTTGGACCAACACGGCCTCAGCACCCGATGCCCAAACGCTTTCAATAGCCGCTATTCCTCTTCGAACGCCGACAACATTGGCAACGGTTGTTTTCTGCCCCGCAAAAGAGTCCAACTCCGAATCTTCTTTAACTCCTGAACTTCTAAATGCATATCCGGCAAAAGCTCTTAAAGCAGCTCCTAAAACATCTGAGAATTCTTCTTCTCCTAATCCTTTCATGATTTTTCGAATACCCCGTTTCATATTGCGAATATTTCTATCTAAATCCCTCAACGTTAAACCATCCCCATCATTTTGATCTTCTATTAAATCTTCCTGAAATTCAGTAAAGACATCATACAAAAGATCCTTGATGTTTTGTTCCGTATTGGGATCTTCTTCCACAAGCTTTACAACCTTAACTAAATCAACTTTTAGTAAAAGCAACAGCCTCTCCATAACCAAACTTTTATCTTGTTTTGGGAATTTTTTAACAACTTCTTCAGCACTGTCATACAACTGTGTTGTTACCACTAACCCGGGAGGCGCTTTTATTTTTGGGGTAAACATTTTTTCAACAATTTTTGTAATTTCTCCAGTATTGGATCCTTTTCCTCCTGCAATGCTTCTAGAAAAATAATCAACCTCACTTACAGAAATAATTTTTTTATCAGGATCTTTTTTTTCAGCGCTGGCCTGAGCTATTTTTTGTCTTCTTAGGTCTTTATAATACTCAAAAAGATCTGAATAATTTTTGAAATAAACATCATTAATCCCCATCAACTCTTCATACTCTTCATCCAAGTGATCCATCCCTCGAGATAAAAACTGCATTTGAAGCATCAACTTTCTTAATTCGTAAAGACTCTTTTCTTTCATTTTTAATTCATGACTCATCAAGTCAGAAAGCTCGCCATTTAACACCCTTAATTCCTTATCTTTTAATACTCCTGTTTCTACTAATAAACCATGAAATGCAGAACGAAAACTTACCTTAGGTACCCTTAATCCTTTTTCTCCTAACTGCTCTATCAATTGCGTTACCAACCCAATACGTTGCTTGGCTTCTTCAACATAATAAAATGCCTGTCGCAAATCATCTGTTTCGGTAATTTTAACCAAAACATCTTCCATAAATTTTTGGGTTTCGGTGGTCATCGAATTTACTAACGACAATAGAAAATTATTGGCTACATAATGTAACGTTTCATGTTCCAAAGCTGTTTGGATTATTTTTGATTTTTCTGTTGCTGTCAAATCCAAAGAAATCAATGCTTCTTGAAGCAAAAACTTCAGTTGGTTTGGCTCTTTTAAAGCTGAGGTCATTCGAAATAAGGCCAAAACATCCCTATCCATTGCTGCTTTAGTAGCCTCATCTTCTATTTTTTCCTTATTGGCTTTTATTCTTAAAGATATTTCTAGGATTGTCTGTGCTACTTTATCCTCTGCAGGGGCAATCCAATGCAGAATACCTCGATGCCCATCAATCGTAATAATATCTCCTTCTTTAATCTCGAAAATTTCTTCTTCATCATAACTTTTGGTCGTAAAATTAATTTCTTCTTCTCCAATACGGAGCACCAGAAACCCTTCATCTATTCTTGCTTTCTTTACTTTAAATACTAATTTACCATCCTTAAAATCAGCCGACTTAATAATCAATCCGGGGATACCAAACTCACGGGCTCGAATCGCCTGATGAGAAAGTGTTCCCCCTGTAGTAGTCACAATAGCCAGACTTGCTTCAATAAAGGGGTCATCGTCCACTTCTGCCGTGCGACTCGTAAAAACACCTTGGAGATAATCTTCAGGCGTTTGCCCGTCTTCTTTGCGCGGAATCATTTTTGCTGAAACAAAGCCACGCGATGTAATAACCCCTCGAATTTGAACATCGCTCACTTCTTCGCGCACAAAAAACTTCTGTTTTAATTTACTTAATACATCCTCTCGTTTCATGAACCCTTCAGGTTTCACTTTCGATTTATAGCCATTCAAATAAAAAATCTCTAATGTTTCTTTTAACTCATGTACCGTTCGTTTTTTAATCACACGATGACGAATCCGATCTAAAAAGGGAACATCTTCCACCACATCCTGTCCCCAAAGTGCAAATCCTAACTCCATTTTTCCCGTAGCTCGATCTGTAAGCACGATCAAACTAAAGTCGTGATGAGCAAACGGGAATACCAGCTGCTCCACACGATAGACCCCGACCTCACCCACCACTTTTTTCTCAATAGCTAACCCCTGAAATTCATTAGCTAATTGACCAATACGTTGCGCCTCTGTCCAATCTTCATTCTCCGCCAAGTATTTAATAAAATATTCTGCTGGCGCCTGTTTTTTTTCTTTATACTTCGTGTTTTCTTGAATATTTCCAGAAGCATCCACCTTCACCTTACCCGTGTGAATGGCCTCTACTTCCATGTCCATACGTTTATCAAAGAAAACCTGTCCTACATCGTCTGTGGGTAATTGTTTGATTTTAGCTTTTTCTGCCAAAGCTTCTCTCACATCCCCTTCTATGGCGCCCATAACGCGCGTGAAATCATCTTCGTAATCTCCTTCACCATCCCAAAAAATAGTATCTGCTGTAAACGGAGATGGATATTCATTTCCCCCAATTTTCTTTAAACTCATTTCTCCACGAATTGTAGCCATGCGTGCATAGTGATCGGCTAAGGCCTCTACTAATTTATCCATTTTTGATTGAGAGCCCGAATAATAGGTTAAGAAATGCCCCAACCAATAATCCATATCTAAAGCGTTGGCTAATATATTTAACGCAGAACGCGTAGCCGTTTGAATTTCTCTAAATGAAGAAGCTTGGTGATCCTTATCTAAAATAGCGTGCACTACATAGTCATTTGGTGTTTTAACTATGAATCCCAGCTTTTTAAGTGCTGCTGCAATAATTCGGGCTCGATACTTACTACCCTTATATGAAGCTCCTGAATCTTCATATTCAATTTCACTGCGCCCCCCCATTTCATGAGGCGCTATATTAAATGTTGCTCGCGCGCTATGCGCCCCTAGGCCCATCCAAATCTTAGCTTTATGCTCGGAAGCAAATATATTGGGTGTTTTTTTATCCGTCAAACGAAACGTGTTTACATTCTCAGAAGGGCCAAACGCTTCAGCAAGCATTCGTGCGGCCATAGGCACTTCTGAAACATCTCGATCTCTCCTCAAATCCAAATACTTCGGCTGGTATTTTCCTGTCTCAAAGGCAGCAGCTCCTTCAGAATAAGATAAAGTTCTCATCACAGAACGTGTCTCTCCAGAAAACACCCCGCTTGATTTTTTAATACCTCGTTGATGAATCACATTAATCAATTCCCCTAAACTGGTTTCTAAGTAATCTGCATTACCCCAAAAACTAGGCCAATTTTCAGCACCTGTTCCAATATAACGACTGGCCACGGTGGCATTGTATCGATTGATGGTTTTACTAAATTGTTTGCGCAAACGTTTGTTATCGGGCAATTCATCAATATTGTCTACGCCAAATTGTTCTTTTAGTTTTTGGTCCATTATTTCAAAGGTTCTTCTCGTAAGTTCTGCCTCAAACCAACCCTGCTGATAATCATTAGAGGCATGAGGACGACTTAAATAACCTGCTAAATCCGTTGGTGGACCTGCTCTAAATAACTCTAAATACAACAACACAAATTGTTCCAGAACTTCTTTGAGTTCTTTATAATCAGCCACGGTTTTCTTTTCTCTACTAATAATTTGAAGTGCTTTGTAATTAAGGTCATCCCACAAGTCATAACGTTCTACTTTTTCTATCTGTTCTTCTGTTGCCCATGCGGCTTTAGGATTATCTACGGTTGTGATGTGATAGTGTTTTTTCCCAACCTCAACTTGAATTGTTCCAAATTTTTCTGCTAAAGCATTGGCTTCATCTTCGGTCATATTCATTTCAATAAAGGCCTCATCGTCATCTTCCAAATTTTCTGACTGAAACATTTTAACCGTTCTTCTGATGCTAGCATCCGTAGAGGATAAAACTTCAGATAATCCAAACTCCTTAATCATCACCTTTAAATCTTTAGCGCCAAATCGATGGTAATAGAAAGCCAGCTTTTGTTTGGCTCGATCTAAATTACGCACATCTGGTAATGCTGTCACGTAGGCTTTAATAGCTTCCGGCCCCATAACTCCTATGTCATATAACTGCCCTGTAGATAAATGCTGAGCAACACCCTTAACTTGCTGTATCATTTCACTAACTCGAGTTTTGACTTGATAAGGGTCACGAAGAACCAACTCATATAGCTCGGGTAATTCCATCTCGGCATAATCTATTCCTGCATCCTCAAAAGGAGTATGAATTTTATCCGAAATAGCTTCAATATAATTTCTTGGAGTTAGTGAAAGGGTTTGTCCTTTTTTTAATTTAAAAAATTCTCCAGCATATTCTTGTAATGACAGTAATACCACATCTGTATCTTTAGAAAAATCATATTCTAAAAGCGCTTCTATAAATGCTAAAACCAGAGGGAATGTCCCGGGAGGAAAATCAGATTTTAAGCGCATATCCTTGATCAGATCTAAAAATCGGGCATCACGAAGAAGCATATTACTAATAAAGGGCGCTTCTTTGTTCGTACGTGCTAATAACTCAATTAGTTTTTGGAAGTATTGTTGATAATCATTAGCTTTAGCACTCTTAAACAACAATTGAAGTCCTGCACTTCGTCTAAAAATCCTTGTGCCAATGGGAAAATCACTGCTCTGCTCCCCTAAAGACGAAGCCGCAATTAAAATCTGCTCTCTTAATATTTTTAGTCCTTCAGGGGATGTATCTCCCGAAAACTGAATCCACGTAAGCGCATCTTCAGACAAAAGCACACCTAACTCTTTCGGTGTTAAATCACTCACCTGTGCCCCTTCAAGATTAACACGCGCTAAGGCAGGGTAATTTCTTAATTGAGGGATGAGTTGTTTGGGAATGACAGCTCCCGAAAAATTAAGACTTAACTGTTGTGACACCTTATCCTCTGTCAAAATATCGCTATCCAATAAACCTTGTGCTGCCATAAGATCATCTAGTGCTGCAAATTGCATACTAAAACTAGTTAACCCTGTTTGAAGAGTAGAGAGAATATCTGGGGTGGATGAAACAGAACTTGTTTCTCTGCCCACTAATCCTGTTTGGGCTTGCTGTTGCTCTTCGATCCATAGTTCCATAATGCTGAAAGGAAAGGATGCTTTACCTATACCTATACCTGTTGTTTTAATGTCGACAATACCCGACACATTAGTCATGTTTATCGATACAATACCTGAGGCAATCAATAATTGTCTTTCTTCTGGAGTTAGTAGAGGATCCTCTAATTCTATTAAAGAAACTTCTTCACTAAAAGAGTATGATTCACCTCTTTCATTTGTTCCATCCTCTAAATAAGAAACTCCCACTCGCTGTTCCTTATGTGAAATTGTAATGGACTCAATATGTTTATCTTTCCATTCTTTTATTTTCGTTAATGGAATTCCAAAAAAATCGAGTTCCTTCACAGGCTTTTCAACTGGAACCTCTTGTTGCTTATACTCCTCAGGAACCTCCGCCCAGGTGATTTTTTTTCCGTCTTTATTGGTTACTGTTAGCTCTTCTCTGTTTTCGTTAGCAACAAATAATTCATAAATAGATTCATCACTTACTTTTGTTCCTCGCAACCCAACATTTCGTAGTTTTTTTAATCCAGCAAGGCTTTTTATGTCACTTACTTTTCCAAAACTAGAACCTAAATAGAGGCTTTCAAGGCCGGTTAAAGCACTCAAGGAAATAACCTCCTTAGCTTCTACCCTCACACCTTCGTAGCCAAGCGTTTTAAGATTGGGTAAGTTATCCAAAATATTGATATCACTCACACGTGTATTATTTAAAATAAGTTCCTCAAGATTTGGTAAACCATTCAAGTTAATAACATTAGTTATATTTGTACTCGTTAAATCAAGCTTTATCCTTCGACCTTCTCCCTCTCCTATTATCTTCATTCTCTTTTCTTCTATTTTATTCTCTGCTAAAAATGCCTTCACGCGCTCTACCTGTTCTTCAAAACTTAACTTTTCTGACTGAATTTGTTGTTTGTATGCTTCGGGGACATCCGCCCAAGTGATTTTCATTCCTTTTTTATTCCGTACTTCCAAATTTTCTCGGTTTTCATTCTTCACAAAAAATTTATAAATGCTTACATCACTCACTTGCGTATCTTCTAAATTAAGCGTCTTTAAACTCGTTAAGCCACTCAAACTGCTTACATCACTCACTTGCGTTCCATATAAATCAAGCCTCTCTAAACTCGTTAAGCCACTCAAATTGCTTACATCACTCACTGGCGTTTCACGTAAATAAAGCTTCTTTAAACTCGTTAAGCCACTCAAACTGCTTACATCACTCACTTGCGTTCCATATAAATTAAGCTCCTCTAAACTCGTTAAGCCACTCAAACTGCTTACATCACTCACTGGCGTTTCACCTAAATAAAGCGTCTTTAAACTCGTTAAGCCACTCAAACTGCTTACATCACTCACTGGCGTTCCATCTAAATTAAGCGTCTCTAAACTCGTTAAGCCAATCAAACTGCTTACATCACTCACTGGCGTTCCACCTAAATAAAGCCTCATTAAACTCGTTAAGCCACTCAAACTGCTTACATCACTCACTGGCGTTTCACGTAAATAAAGCTTCTTTAAACTCGTTAAGCCACTCAAACTGCTTACATCACTCACTTGCGTTCCACTTAAATAAAGCATCTTTAAACTCGTTAAGCCACTCAAACTGCTTACATCACTCACTGGCGTTTCACGTAGATCAAGCATCTTTAAACTCGTTAAGCCACTCAAACTGCTTACATCACTCACTTCCGTATTAATTAAAGTAAGTTGCATCTTCCGGTTTCCTCCCTCTCCTTCTATTACCAACTTATCCTCACTCAATCCATTACCCGCTAAAAAGGCTTTCACGCGAGCTACTTGTTCGTCAAAACTTAAAGGTTTCTGAACTGGAATAAATTCTGGCACAAAAGGCTCTGCTGGCTGAACTTGTTGTTTGTATTCTTCAGGCACATCCGCCCAAGTGATTTCTTTTTCTTCCTTGTTCAACACCTTTAAATTTTCTCGGTTTTCATTAGTAACAAACAATTCATAGATGCTTACATCACTCACTTGCGTTCCTTCTAAATCAAGCCTCATTAAACTCGTTAAGCCACTCAAACTGCTTACATCACTCACTTGTGTTCCTTCTAAATCAAGCCTCATTAAACTCGTTAAGCCACTCAAACTGCTTACATCACTCACTTCCGTTTCACGTAGATCAAGCGTCTCTAAACTCGTTAAGCCACTCAAACTACTTACATCACTCACGTCCGTTCTACCTAACTCAAGATTCCTCAAACTCGTTAAGCCACTCAAACTGCTTACATCACTCACTTGTGTTCCTTCTAAATCAAGCCTCATTAAACTCGTTAAGCCACTCAAACTGCTTACATCACTCACTTGTGTTCCTTCTAAATCAAGCCTCATTAAACTCGTTAAGCCACTCAAACTGCTTACATCACTCACTTCCGTTTCACGTAGATCAAGCGTCTCTAAACTCGTTAAGCCACTCAAACTACTTACATCACTCACGTCCGTTCTACCTAACTCAAGATTCCTCAAACTCGTTAAGCCACTCAAACTGCTTACATCACTCACTTCCGTATTAATTAAAGTAAGTTGTATCTTCCGGTTTCCTCCCTCTCCTTCTATTTCCATCTTATCTTCACTCAGGCCATTCTCCGCTAAAAAGGACTTTACGCGCTTTACCTGCTCTTCAAAACTTAACTTTTCTGACTGAATTTGTTGTTTGTATGCTTCCGGCACATCAGCCCAGGTGATCCCGTCTTCATTCATATCTACTACAGTTAACTTTTCTCGGTTAGGATGCAACACAAATAATTCATAAATGGCTTCATTATTGAATTCTATTTCTCTCAAATCAATCCAAGTAAGGTTTGGCATGCTAATTAAACTAGATAAATCTGATATTGAAGTATTCAATAAATGAATCTCATGAAGAAATGTTAACCCTTCTAAACCACTTAGGCTCTTAACAGAAGTATCACTCAAGAAAAGCTGCATTCCCTTCTCCCCCACTTCTCCATATATAGTTAACCTTTTTGTACCATAAAGCTCTTCATCTGGCCCGATTGCATTCTTTGCTAAAAACTCCTTCACGCGTTCCACTTGTTCTTCAAAACTTAAAGGTTTCTGAACTGGAATAAATTCTGGCACAAAAGTCTCTGCTGGCTTAACTTGTTGTTTATACTCCTCAGGAACATCCCACCAGGTGATCGCGTTTTTGACTGTTTTCCAGACTTTTAAATTTTCTCGGTTGGGGTTAGCAACAAATAATTCATAAATAGATTCATCACTTACATTCGTATCGACTAAATTTAAAGTATGAAGACTCGTCAAACTGTTTAAGGCCCTCACATCACTCACTAGCGAACCAGCTAAGCTAACACCCTCTAAACTTTTCCATTTGCTTAAACTACTTATATCCTTTGTATCTGTTTTTCCTAAACTAAACATCTTTAGATTAATTAAACCGCTCAACGCACTTAGGTCACTTACGTTATGGTGCCCAAGATAAAGTCGCTCTAAACTAGTTAAATCACTCAAAATGTTTATGTCATATACTTTTACACCGTTTAAGTTAAGCTCCTTGAGACCTGTTAAACTAGCTAGATTACTTAAACTACTTATATTGCTGATTGTTGATGTCCCTAAATCAAGATCCTCTAGACTTGTTAAATTATTTAACCCATTTAAATCACCTACTGACCTACTTTTTAAATTAAGTGCTATAGTCTGATTTTTTCCTTCACCCTCAATTTTCATTAACTTGTCATCCAACCCATTCACCGCTAAAAACGCCTTTACGCGAGCAACTTGTTCTTCAAAACTTAATTCTTTAGCTTGTTGACCATCCTCTAAATTAAGATGTTTTAGGTTAGTCAAACTAGTCAAAGCACTGATATCACCGTCTACTGTTACTGTTGCAACTAGTTGTTTGTATGCTTCAGGGACATCGGCCCAGGTGATTAGTTTTGTGTCGCTACCCCAAACCATCAAATTTTTTCGGTTTTCATTCTTCACAAATAACTCATAGATAGCTTCATTGCTCACAGAGGTTTCCATCAAATCAAGATCCACAAGATTCGTTAAGCCATTTAAAGCACTTATATCTTTCACATCTGTTCCACTCAGATTAAGAATTGTAAGATACGTTATACCACTCAATACACTTATATCAATCAAAGACGTTCCTTCTGGCAAAACAAGTTCTATTCTTCGGGCTTCTCCCTCACCTGTTATATTGATTGAATCTTGATCAGAATTACTCTCCTTTAAAAAAGCCCTCACGCGCTCTACTTGTTCGTCAAAACTTAAAGGTTTCTGAACTGGAATAAATTCTGGCACAAAAGGCTCTGCTGGCTGAACTTGTTGTTTGTATTCTTCGGGGACATCGGACCAGGTGATTTTTCCCCCTTCTTTGTTCCGCACTTCTAAATTTTCTCGGTTTTCATTCGTAACGAAAAATTCGTAGATGGATTTATTGCTAACGTCCGTACCACTCAAATCAAGTCGCTGAAGACGCGTTAAATTACTTAGGGCACTCAGCTCATAGACGTTCGTTCCAATCAAATAAAGGCTCTGAAGACGCGGTAAGTTACTTAGAGTACTGATATTACTGATGTTCGTCCAAGTTAAACTAAGGGACTGAAGACTTGTTAACTTGCTTAGAGCACTGATATCGCTAACTTTGGTATTCCCTAAACTAAGCTTCTGAAGACGCAGTAAATTACTTAGGGCGCTGATATCACTAACTGGCGATCCATCCAAATCAAGGGACTGAAGACTTGTTAACTTGCTTAGGGCGCTGATATCACTGACTGGCGTTTGATACAAAGTAAGCTTTATTCCTTTTTGTTCTCCATCGATTATTCCTAGATTATCTTCCTTTACTCCTTGCACCTTCAAAAAGGTCTTCGCCTGCTCCACTTGTTCTTCAAAGCTTAACTCTTTTCCTTCTCCAGAAAAATCTGAAGCCTTGAGAAATACCGTTTCTAACCCGGCAGAGCCTAATGGGGGTAAACCCGTAGTAACAATTCCAGGATTCATATCGGGATCCGGTTGGGGTGTAATTACAGGAAATGTTGTTTCTAATTCTTGTTCATCTAAAATCTGTTGGGCTCGTTCCCAAGTCATGGGGTCATTATCAGAATAATGCACTACTAGTTTTTCTCGGTTGGGGTGATTGCGGAATAATTCAACGAGGGCATTTGCATTAACCTGAGCCTGTTCTAAATTAATAAAGGTTAAACTGGAAAACCGGGCTAATGAAGCCAGTTGTTCATCGGCAACAGTTCCCTCCTGAAGAACTACACTGATTTCACTCCCCTTATGAGGGCTCACTTCTGCTCCAGGAAACAATGACTGTATTTTGCTCATTTGAACAAAAAGCCAATTAATCTCTAGGCCGTTTTTATCGACCACTTCTAGTTTTTCTCGGTTGGGGTTTGCCATAAATAAGTTATAGATGGCTTCTTTACCAATTCCAGTGCTTCCTACATTAACCCCTGTCAGTTCTGGCAAATTATATAAAGGAGATAAATCTGTAATATTACTTTGACTCAAACGAACAAATCTAAGCCCTGTTAAACTACTGAGCACCTCCATATTACTGAGCACTGTTGTGTTCAGCTTTAGGGATTCAATTAACGTTAGGCCTCTTAACGGCTCTAGATCAATAACCCCTATAATGTCTGTCATATCAATTTCAATTCTTCCATCGTCACTGACATGGATACGATCTCCAGGGAACTCATCATAGTGAATATAAAATTCTCTGACCTTTTTTAATTGGAGTTCCAAACTTTCTCCATCATCAATGAACCATTCGTCTGGAACATCTTCTGGTTCCTCGTCATCATCTAGGAATAAATCGTCGAGATCATCGGCTTCTGGAACAAAGTCTGGCAGAACTGCACCTGATACTAAATTAACTGTCTGCCTTTTACCCCCTAGAAATTTTAATGCCGCAAATGCATTAGTGAATTCAATAGCCTTAACAGGAGATGCTGCGATTAGCTTCACATCCGCAGGGGTTAAGAGCACTCCTAAGGGGCCAGAGATTAAAGGCACTTCTGTAGGTATTCCTGAGGTATTTGAAAAAATTTGTGTTTCGACATCTCCACCAGGAGAAATTATATAATCCACACGAACAGAAGTTGCGGTATTAGAGATACGCGTAACTCCTATTGAGTTCCAATATTGGAGTCTATCTAAGGGGATTCCGTGATAAGACGATGAGGATGGCTTTTGGGTTCCCTCTCCAGCTCCTAAAGGAGGCGTAGAAAGTAAAGAATCTGCTGCTGAATGGAAGTCGTTCGAAACCAAAGGAGCACCAGAGAATAAAGAAGCACTTCCCGGATCCTCTGTGCGACGAGAAAGAGAAATATCAATGACTGTCCCAGGACCTACTGGAGTAGCATCCTGAACGGTCGAAAAAACTGAGGAAGCTTTGGGGAATGTATCATCCAAATCTCGCGCTTCAAGTATTGCCTTAGCTTTGGGCCAATCCATTTGTTGGCCAAATCCATAATTTACTGTTAAATTTTCTCGATTAGGGTGTTTGACGAATAGCTCGAGAATATTTTCTTCATCCTCTCCTGCAGGGGTTCTGGAAATATCTAAGGTTTCGAGATTTGTCAACGTCGAGAGAACACGGATGTTCGCAACGTCCTGAAACACTAAATCTAGAACTCGAATATGGGTCAAACCTCGAAATCCTTCGATATCATTTATCGCCTCACCTCCCAGATTTCCTGGCTTTCCTAAAAGAAAATACAAACCTTTACTTCCATCCTTCGGCACTCTTAAATGTGATGTTGTCATAATGGGATCATTTCCCTGAGCCACAAGAAGTTTTCGAACCAAGGCTATTTGTGCCCCCATCCAATTAAATTCTTTAGCTTCCCAATCTAAACCCATCATTGTTGGTGTAATTTGTGCGTCAAAAGGAAGCCCTTTAACAATTAAATTTTCTCGGTTGGGATGATTGCGGAAAAGCTCATATACAGCATCAATATTATAATTAGCACCCGTAAGATCAATTTCTGTTAAATCAGGAAATTGGCTCAGTGCCGCAACTTGTTCATCGGTTAATGTCTTTCCTTCAAAAAGCATCTCTGTTATTGTTTTTTGAATATTTACACTGGCTGTATTTGGAGCAAGAAAAACAGAGCTAACCTTTGTTAATTGCATTAAACGCCAATCACTGGAGTTCCCTTCAGAATCAATTACATTTAAATTACTTCGATTAGGATGTTGGAGAAAAAAATCATATATGGCTTGCTCCGTTACATTGGTTCCTGAAAGATCTAGGTTTTTTAAACCCGTTATAGGGAGTAATTCATCAAGAGTTTCATTCGTAACAGTAGAAGAGTCTGCCAAATCAATTAGATCAATAATTTGAGCTTGTTCAACAAATACAAATCCTGTTGCTAATCCTTCATTTCCGTCGTTATATTTCCTTGAAATGCTTTTAGCTAAATCTACTTGTTCCTGAAACGTTAACGGTTTCGGCTCTTTAGGAATATCACTGAGAGCCCACAGCTTTTTTGGCTTTTGGATAATCTTCTCTGCTCCATCTTCAGTAGCTCGGGCTTCAAGAATGACTTTGGCTTCGGCCCAAGTCATTTGTTGATTCGAACCATAAAGAACAACTAAATTTTCGCGGTTGGGATGTTTGACGAATAACTCAAGAACGTTTTCCAGATTATCTAGAGGTGATCCCCTCAACGATACTCTCACGAGATTCGGCAAGGAAGTAAACACATCCGTAGGGATAACCCTTGAATCACTCAGATATAACTCGGTAATATTAGATAAACCTCGCAGCCCTTCAATATCTTCAACTTTAACGTCTTGTTCAGAAGTAGCGTTTAAATTTAAGGAGTAATCAGTTATGTCTTTACCAAAAGCATTAACTCTCAATCCGAATTCATTTGTGTCATAACCTTGCGCTAACATATATTGTTTTATAAGCTGTTGTTGTGCTTGGCTCCAATCCATACTGTGCTTCATGTTTAATCTTACAGATAAATTTTCTCGGTTGGGATGATTGCGAAAAAGCTCATATACGGCCTCCCTCTTGTAAGTAGCAGCGGTTAGGTCAATTGTTACAAGCTCTGGGAATTGAGCAAAAGCCGCTATTTGTTCATCCGATAAATTTTTTCCCTTTAAGTCAAAACTTTCTACCCCGCTATCTCCTATCACTGTTTCAGCAGCAGTAATCTTGTCTGGAGCAAAAACAGAAGCTACTTTTGCTATTTGAAACCGTTGCCAATTCCAAGGACTTCCACCGGGGACATATACCTTCAAGTTATCTCTATTGGGATGCTTCATTACAAAAGCATAAATAGCATCCATACTTAATTTAGTATTAATTAAATCTAATTCCTGCAAACTACTTAACAGCAAAAGCTCGCTAAGCCCTTCATCCGTAATCGAAGAGTACCCTAAATCTAAGCGGCCTATAACACCCTTTGCTTTACTGACTCCAGAAATTCGTTCCTTTGGCGATCCAGGATATTTCACCTCAATCTTTTTAGCCAATTCTATTTGCTCATCAAACGTCAATGCCCTGGGTTCCTTAGCGATATCACTCAGGGTCCAACGTTTCTTAGGTTCTGTGGATTTTTTAGGTTTTTCTTTTTCCACGTCTTTCCATGTTTTACTTGTTCCATCGGGGTAAAAAACTGTGAGCTTATCTCGCTTAGGATGATTTTTAAAGAAAGCGTCAATTTCTTCCACAGAAATGGTGAGATCTTTCAGAGATAAATAGGTTAATTTTTTTGCTTGTTTTAAAGGCTCCAGATCCATAATTCCAGAATTGTCCAAGTATACTTGCTCAAGATTAGGAAATTGTTCAACCCCTTCTAAACTCAGGAATTGTTTATTCCCGTAAGCACTAATAGATAACACGGTTGGAAACTGATTGTCCCCAGACAAATTTTTAATCTCAAACTTGATGTCAGTTCTTGAAAGTATGAGACCATAAGCTTGCAAAGAAGGTCTTTTTATATCCGACTCTAACACAACACCTTGATGCACTTCTCCCCACTGAGTTTGCGGAATTTTTGTTGTTAAAAATTCTTCTAAATCTTCTCCTTCTTCCTGAAAGGTGCGATCTTCGGGTTTTCGGATGTCTTTCCAACGAATGGTTCCTCCTCCAGCTTTATAAATATTGTATACGAGAGTAACTTGATTACGGTTAGGATGACCTTTAAACAATTCATAGGCATTAGCATAAATTTGTGTTCGCTGATCATCAACACTTTTCTGAATGTCATCATCAACATAAACTTTTATTTGATCCCAAGTTAACTCAGTAGCATCAGGCATGATAACAGTCATGTCTTCCCGATCAGGATGAGCAGTGAAAAACTCATAGACATCTTCATCACTGATTGAAGAACCTCTTAAGTTCAACTTGCTAATATCTCTTATAGCCACTAAATCTCTAATATTTGTAATAGATTCAATACGCAATTTAATATTCCAACCCGGGTCCCCATCTACAGCATTAAGGGATGTCTCATTATCCTCATAAAATTTTGTAATTTGATCCCATTCTTCTTTCTTGGACAAAGCAGGAACATCCTCCCATCCAACAAAAGCTTTTCCAGGCATTTGCGTTACTTCCACTCGAAGCTTTTCTCGATTAGCATTTTGTCGCAATAAGTTCCAAACTTTTTGACGCAAGAGAGTTGAATAGCCATCAAACTTAATTTGAACAACTTCAAGACCCTTTAAACGATACAGAGGACGCAGATCGACATCTTCAGCAACTTTAACATCAATACGCTTTAGATTTTTCATCCCCTGGACAAAATTTAAATTTTCCATAGTTTTTTCTGACCCTAAATACAATTCCTTTAAATTCACCAAAGATTCTAATTGTTTTGGATCAAATTGGTATTGCACTCCAAAGGTTAATACTTTTAATTGCGTTAATTCACTCAAACCTAATGGGTTACTTGTTTCTGTGAGATAAAGAACCAGATTATTTAAATTGGGTAAATTTTTAAGCGGAGTTAAATCTGTAATTGGAGCCCCCAATAAATTAAGTTTTTTCAATCCGGTCCAGGCCTCAAGAAACGCAACATTCGAAAAATTTGATTTTCTCAAATTTAATTCTTCAACTAGAGTGAGGCCTCTTAATTCACGTAAATCGCTTTCTCTTATAGACAGGCCTGATAAGTCCAGCACATGGATTCGTTTATTTTCATGATCCACTCCGACCCTTTCTAAATAATCAATACCTCGACCTCTTAGAAAATTGACTATTTTTTCTAATTGCTCGTCATAGGTCATATCTTTTTCTTCTTCCTCTTCTTCAACAGTAATTGGAATTAAATCTCTTTTCTCTCCTCTCTCCTCTACCTTCTTCTTTTCTCCTCCTCCCGGCGGCACAACAACAAAATCAGAATTTGGGTGAGAAGCAACAAGACGATCTAGTTCGGATTCAGGAATAGGCTCAGGAAATAAAGAATCCAAATAAGCTGATAACGTATCAGGCGCCTGATTATATAGGCCCTGAAGTCTGAATTGAACAGCAGTGCTGCTTAGCTGATCCTTGAAGAACCCTTGAGCACGTTCTAAGTAAGGGAGAAATGTTTGCCGAAAACCCAAGCTTTGTGCTGTGACTGTTTGTCTTTGGGATTGGAGCACTTGGTACGTATAAGGAATTTCTTGGGTTAATGTTTCTACTGTCTGTCCCTCAGCCATGGCTCCTAAAGTAAAAGAGGTCATTAATACGGTTTGCGTAACAGAGTCCGTTATGCTGGGTAAATCATCCGACATGGTTTTATAAGAGAAAGAAGGGGTGGCTTCTTCTCTAAAAGACATGCCTAAACGGGTCCAGGCTTTAAAGTTTTTACGTTTAGTCTCTGGAGAATATTCCTTCAATAGAGGTTTTAATTGTTTCCAATGGTTAATTAACTTCTGTTTTATTCTCTTTATCGATTTTTGATTCCAATGGCGCTGGGCTTTATGCATTAATTGGGGAAGCTCTTCTTCAGAAGGGCTTAAGAGCAAGTCTCCATAACCTTTTAAATACCAACCCCAGTCTCGATAAAAGGATTGGTTAAACCAATCTCGGACGTGTTGGCGCCACACATCGTGAAAATACCATTGCTCATCCTCAGCTAGAAGTAATAAAAATGTCTTCAGTCGAGGGCGAAGCTTTAGGGGAATTCGCTGATTCAGAGTTTTTAGGGCTTTACCGATATCGTGCTGACGTTCAATAAGCTGCTTCATGGTTTCCTGAAAAAAAACATATTGATTCACTTCAACACTTTTCACCAACCGATCATACAATTTTGTCTTTAAGAGATAATTTTTTAAATCTTTTAAGCTTTTATCGGAACTTGCTGTTTGTGTTCTCTGCACAAAAAATTCCGTCCGGGTGTTCTCATTCTTCGTGTTAAAGCTTTTTCTGTTAATCTCTACATCCCCTTTGTGATGCGTGATTGCTTCTGCTTGTTTTAGTGCCCATTGAAACTTTTTCTGAAATGAAGGAGATGGATTTTTAAACGATTCTGTTGATTGGAGCCACTGACCTAAGGGACCGTGACGATGTTGAATGACATCAAAATAAACGGGCTTTTCTTCTAACTGATTTATCTTAGGCACAATCACTGCGTGAGAAACACCTCTACCTTCGAGCGACTGAGAAATACTAGATGTGTGGAATCCTCCGGTTAAAACGGCCAAGCCAGAGACAATACCCCGCTGAATATTACGGATGTTACTAATAAGAATCTCATCTCTTAGGAGAGCCATCTCGTAAAATAAGAACGGGGCTTTAAATAAGTGCTGCTCCGCTTTAGTGAACGGAAACTTTGCCATTAAATCTTGTAAGTTACTCCAATCTTCTGGAGTTAGTTTTAATTGACTGGTTTTCTGAAGCAAAAATTGGCGTTGTAATTGTTGATAAAGCTCTTTTTCTTTGGAGGTCTGAATCAACTTACCCTCTAACTGTTTCTTTAACTGACGCAACTCGGAGAAAACTTCGCGAACCGGGTATTCTTCTAAAAAATATTCCATTGATTCTTCATCTTCGTTTTCTTGTTTCATGAGGATTAATAGCTTCTGTAATAAAGGAGAATTTTTCAGACTTTCTTCATATTTAGATAAGATACTGGAGAAAAAAGCATAAGCGGAAGTTTGATCTTGTTCAAAACCAGAAAAGACAGATTCAAATTCTAACAGTTGAGGTGAAAACACTTGTTTTTTTCTCTTACTTAAACTTCTAACTTCTTCTTCCAAGTATTCCTGCATCTCTTCCTCTTGTTCTAATGTATCTAAGAAAGCTTTTCGGTTGGCATCATAAATATCTTTTTTCTCTAACCCGTAAAATTCTGCTCCTTGGCCTCGGCTCATGGCAAAGAGCTCGGCTCCACTCAGACGACCGCGCTTCATAAATACTTCTCCTACGGCTATCTTCATGGAATTTGAAGGAAATGCTTGGAGGGGTGAAAAATCCAAACTTCCTACACCACCTTCTAAAGCAAAGTGTTGGTAGTTCTCTTTTTGTTTTAACCAATGCATTAATTGAAAGATGTGCTGTTGCGCCGAAAAATTCCCATGCGCATCTTGAATTAAAATTACCTTGGGAGAAATTTGATTTTTATAAGAAGAAACAACCTGACCCATGTGGGAGGGAAAGTTCTGATAAAAAGAGTTCTCCCTTATGGGTTTGGTGCCTTGAGCAAAACTTTCTGGCACAACAAAACCTTGGAGACCAAATATAATTATAGTAAACCACGTGATTATTTTCTTCATAGTCTTATCAACACACAGTTCTCTTGATATAAATATATTAAATGTTATTAATAAGTGATAACACATTTTACCCTGTAGAACAACCTGAATTAGGTAGAAAAAAGCCGGATTGCGGATTGCGAACTACGGATTGCGCAAAACTAACAAACCCTAGGTGAAAACAGGGCTTTTGCCCTCTGTCATTGCGAGGCAAAAGTAAAGAAGCAGCCTCGCAATGACAAAAGCTCACAAGATTTTCGCAATTCGCATTCCGCAATTCGCACATCCAAAGGTCCAGCCCCCTAAGGGACTGGATCCTTTGCTAATAAAAGATGACGGCACTAAAGTGACAGTCATCTTACCTTCTGCTATAATCTGCGGACTTTTATAGGAGAGGAACAGGTATGGCAAATGAGATTCATGCAACAGCGATGGTGCATTCTAAAGCGGAGTTGGGGGACAATAATACTATTGGGCCCAACGTATGTGTTGAAGAAGGTGTGAAGTTAGGAAATGGGAATAAGATTATGCAAGGGGCGTTTATCGCTCAAGGGACTACGATTGGGGATGAAAACACAATTCATATGAATGCTGTTGTGGGTCACGAACCTCAAGATTTAGAGTTTGGAAACAAACCTACGTTTACGCAAATAGGAAATCACAACGTCATCAGGGAATTTGTTACGATTCATCGTGGAACCAAAGAAGGTTCAGCAACGGTTATTGAAAACCATAATTACTTTATGGCCTATTCCCATATCGCACATAATTGTCACGTTCATAATCATGTCATCTTGGTGAACAACGCTTCTCTCACCGGGTACTGTGAAGTGAATGATTATGCTTTTATTTCTGGATTTGTGGGACTGCATCAATTTACTAAAGTAGGTTCGTACGTGATTATCTCTGCTCTTTCAGCAGTGAATAAAGACATTCCTCCCTTTATGATGTGTGGTGGAAGACCTGCTGTGGTTCAAGGACTCAATGTGATTGGATTACGCCGTGGAGGTTTTGATCCTAAAACACGCGAAGAAATTAAAAAAGCCTATAAGGTACTCTACCGATCAGACAATAATGTCAGTCAGGCTCTAGAAATACTGGAAAAAGATTTTGAATCTAAAGAAGTAAAACAGATTGTGGATTTTATTAAGTCTTCCGACCGGGGTATTTGTTCTGGACAGCGGGATGAAAAAGAAACGCTGTTGTCGAAGAAGTAGGGATGATTCAGAAACAGGGACGGTTCTAGAAAATCTAGAACCGTCCCTATTAGTTTCTAAACTTTCCTCAAGATACTAATCGAATTTTTCCCGCCGAAGCCGAAGGAGTTTTTCATGGCTATGTTAATCTTTGCTGGACGAGCTTTATTAGGAACATAATCTAAATCACATTCTTCATCAGGGACATCATAATTGATTGTGGGATGAAGCATATCATTTTCCATACTCAATAATGTTGCTGCCAATTCCACACTACCCGCTGCACCAATTAAATGACCAACCATGGACTTCGTGGAACTGACTGGAATATCATAAGCACGTTTCCCAAAAATATTTTTGATAACCATTGTCTCGGTTTTATCATTCAGCGGAGTGGATGTTCCGTGGGCATTAATATAATCGACATCTTCCGGCTTTATATCCGCCATTGCTAATGCCTCGGTCATTGCACGCGCAGCTTGTTCTCCACTAGGATCGGGAGCTGTCATATGATGCGCGTCACAAGTCATACCATGACCTAAAACTTCGGCATAAATATGAGCTCCTCTGGCTTTAGCACTATCATAAGACTCCAAAACAAACATGGCTGAACCTTCGCCTAGAACAAATCCATCCCGGTTTAAATTAAACGGACGAGAAGCTTTTTCTGGCTCATCATTACGCGTCGACATAGCGCGAGCCGCACAAAACGAAGCATAAATGGGAGAAAACATAGTTGCTTCACTACCCCCCACTAAAACACAATCTAAATTATTATCTCGAATAGCAGCCATCGCATAACCTAAAGCATCATTCGCTGAAGAACAAGCGGTTGATAATGCATAGCTTGGCCCTTTAATGCCTAAATCCATAGAAACTTGTCCTGCACAAGCATCCGGAAATGACGCTAATGCGGTGAACGGACTAATTCTCATAGGCCCTGATTCGATAAAGGTGTCGTGTTGTTCTAAGATATAACCAATACCGCACATGGACGTTCCAATCAGAACTCCAGCGCGACTGGAATCAAGTTGTGAAAAATCAAACTTGGAATCTTCAACGGCCATTCGGGAAGTAGCAATAGCAAAGTGAGTGGTTCGATCCATTCGGCGAACAAATCGTTTTCCGACAACTTCTTCGGCATTAAAATCATCTACTTGTCCTGCTATTTGAGATGGGAATGGCGTGGGATCAAATCGATTAATACGGGTTACTCCACTACGCCCCGATTTTAACGCATCCCAATAATTTTCTTTTCCGATTCCATTAGGAGCAACAACACCCAAGCCTGTAATCACAACCCGTTTTTTTTGACTCATGTTTTCCTTTTCCAAGCACTGTCATCCCGGACTTGATCCGGGATCCACTTCCTTAAACTAAATACTATTGTTTTTAATAATGTTCTGGCCGATAAAAAACATGCCCTCCATGCCATAAAATCGGCATTGGCCATCCAGGCGGGCAGATCCCGGATCAAGTCCGGGATGACAAACTTTTTAGTAACGTTGAATATTCGGATCTACATCTGTAGACCAAACGTCAATACCACCGGTTAAATTTTTTAGTTGGGTAAAACCCTGCTCTACTAAAAATTCAATTGCTCGTTGACTACGGCCACCATGGTGACAATGAACAACAATTTCTTTTTCTTTAAATTCATTTAATTCTGAAAACCGATTAGGAATTTCTCCTAGTGGAATTAATTTAGAGCCTTCAATTTTAGCAATTTCATATTCAAAAGTTTCTCGAACATCCACTAAAACAAAGTCCTCTTTCTTATCCCTTTTTTCTTTAAGTTCTTGTACGCTAATCACACCATACGCTTTTTCTTGTGAGTCTGACACAGCTTCTTCTCCTTGTTGAGGAATTCCACAAAACTCTTGGTAATCAATTAGTTCACTTATCGTAGGGTTGTCCCCACACAAAGGACAGCTAGGGTCCTTCCGTAATTTTAGTTCTCTAAATTTCATTTGAAGCGCATCATAAATCAACAAACGACCAATAAGTGGCGCGCCTTGATCTGTAATTAACTTCACAGCTTCGGTTGCTTGAATTAGACCAATCGTTCCAGGTAAGATTCCAAGAACACCGCCTTCAGCACAACTAGGAACCATTCCGGGAGGAGGCGGTTCGGGGTAAAGGCATCGATAACAAGGGCCATCATGGGGTTTAAACACGGTAGCTTGTCCATCAAACCGGTAAATTGAACCATAAATATTTGTTTTGTTTAATAACACACAAGCATCATTGACTAAATAACGTGTTGGAAAATTATCGGTACCATCGATAACTAAGTCATAATCCTTGATGATATCCATTGCGTTTTCAGCAGTAATTTGTGTGGGATACTTATTTACTTTTGTATCCGGATTCATTGCTTTAATTCTTTTTTCTGCCGAATCTAATTTTAAATTTCCAATTTCATCATTGGTATGAATAATTTGTCGTTGTAAATTACTCAAATCCACAACATCAAAATCAACAAGCCCTAAGGTGCCTACTCCGGCAGCTGCCAAATAAAGTCCTAAAGGGGAACCTAACCCACCGGTACCAATAAGCAGAACTTTAGCGGCGAGTAATTTTTTTTGTCCTTCCAACCCAATTTCGGGCAAGATAAGATGCCGACTGTATCGTTGGTATTGTTCTTGATTGAGATCCATGAGAGTTTCCTAAAAAGAAAAAAGGGGAAAAGGGACAGTCCCAAGGGACAGTCCCTATTTCCCCTTTTAAATATAAATTAAATATTGAGAAGAATAGGTGAGATTATTCGCCGTCGCTACCAATAGCTTCAACGGGACACTCAGATAACGCTTGTTCACATTGCGTTTCTTCTTCAGGTGATCCTGGTTGCTTCTTTACGAAAGAATAACCATTATCACTGCGGTCAAAATTCTCAGGTGCTGTCTGACGACATAAATCACAGTCAATACATTGAGAATCTACGAAAAACTTACCATCTACTGTTTCTTCTACTTTATCTGCTTTATCTGCCATTTTTATACTCCTATAATTAACAAAATCTGCCATAAATATGAACGTATTATCCTGTATTTATCGGCTTTTTACAAGGGTTCTTTAGACCCTATTCTATACTATTCGTAAGTGATCCATTTATCGACTTTTCCGTCAAAATCAGAGTCTTTTTCAGCACTAATAATCTTGTCTTTTTTGACGACAGCCCACTCATCGATTTTACCATCCAGGTTGGTATCCGCCTCGATACGCACCAACGAACCTTTATCAAAGTACTCCCAACGATCTGGCTTAGCATCTTGATTGGTGTCACTGGCTACACTACCTATACGAGGAGATGTGCTTGGTTGGATTATTTCCGGCTTATTGTTGTTGTTTTCTTTTTTGTCTTTGTCCTTATCTCCCCAAGCAAAGACGGGGTTTGAAGAACTAAAGATAAAAAGAAATAATAAACTAAATACTAAAATTGATCGTATCATAAACACTCCTTTTTTAGTAATTATAGTCTAACTGTCATTGCGAGGCAAATATAAGCGCCGTGGCAATCACTTAATAAAAAAACAAAAACTCCTTAGTTTGAGATTGCCACGGCATTGATAGCCCGCCTCGCAATGACAGCTACTTCTGAACAAACCCTTCATCAAATAGTTTGTCTTCTTTATATATATGACGTATTTCTTCTAACATTTCTTCAGATATAATATTATCTTGGGAGGCTAAAATATTCTCTTTTACTTGGGACACTGTTTTACAGCCAGGGATTACTGTGGATATATTCTGGTTTTGTAAAACAAAACTAAGAGCAAACTGCACTGGGTTTGTTTTTAAAGAACTAAATCTCTCTTTATAAACAGCTAACTTTTGAAGCATTAATTTTAATTTTTCAGGAGACCATCTTCTGCGGTGATCGTTCTTAGGAAATTCTACTTCTTCAGAATACTTGTTAGTTAAGACGCCACAGTTTAATGGTTCTCGAGCAATGACCCCTAAGTTGTGTTCTTGAGAAAAAGACAAAAATTCTCCATCCACTCGCTGATCAATTAAATTATAAATGCATTGAATCACATCTACACCTTCTAACTTACCCCACTCCACTCCTTGCCAAGGAACAAAAATAGAAACGCCTATAAAACGAATCTTCCCTTCTTTTTGTGCTAACTTTAATTGCTCAAGTAAAGGCTGAGGGTTTTCTAAAATAACATCGGGAGGATTATGCAGTTGATAGACATCAATTACATCGGTATTCAATCTTTTTAAACTACTGTGAATGGCTTCTCGAATATACGCAGGATCATAATTGGCTTTGACAGCGCCTTGAGTGAAATCCCAACCGCCTTTGGTGGCAATAGTAAAATTGTCTCTCTGCCCCTTGATCGCTTTACCCACCAATTCTTCACTGTGACCAAAGCCATAAATATCTGCGGTATCAATAAAGTTAATGCCTTGATCAAATGCATAATTAAGTGCATTGATGGATTCAACGTCAGAGGTTGTTCCGTAACTATTTCCACTAATTCCCCAAGAACCAAAACCGACTTCGGAAATATTGAGTTGAGTTCGACCTAAGGTACGGAAATTCATTGTAGAACTTTCTGTTGTCTGAGATTGCCACGGCTCCTTTACTGCTTGCCTCGCAATGACAGGAAGTTTTTGCCTACACGCTTCACGCTAAACGCTCTACGCTAGTTTTATGCTTGAACGGTTAATTGAGATAGGGCATCGAGTAATAATGTGATATCTTTTTCTTGATTAAAAAATCCGGGACTCACACGAATGGTTCCCTGAGGAATGGTTCCTAAAAATTCATGACATAAGGGAGCGCAATGTAATCCTGAACGCACAGCAATGTTAAATGATTGGTCGAGGATGACCCCTACTTCTGCTGGCTCAATACCTTCTAATAAAAAGGAAAGTGTTGCTGTACTCTTCTCAACATCGGTTGCCCCAAAAGTTTTTATGCCCTTAATCGACTTAAGACCTTCTTTTAATTGTTTCATCAATTTAAATTCATGATTTCGGATATTATCCATTCCTTGTTCAGAAACAAATTTTAATCCTTCGGCTAATCCAACAATTCCTACGGTGTTGGGCGTTCCGCCTTCTAGAACAAAAGGAAAGTCTTCAGGGTGTGTTGGTTTTTCAGAACCCATTCCGGTTCCTCCCTCACGCCAAGGAACAATCTGCTCTACACGTTTACCAACATAAAGCCCCCCGGTTCCCGTTGGCCCTAAAAGTGATTTATGTCCTGGAAACGCTAATAAATCAATAAAGTCGTCATCCACATCAATTGGGAAAACACCGATGGTTTGCGCAGCATCCACTAAAAAAAGCGCATTTTTTTCTCGAACAAATTTTCCGATTTCTCGAATTGGTTGAATTGTTCCGATAACATTAGAAGCATGTGTTAATACCACCAAACGAGTTTTATCTGTAAATGCTTTCTTCACATCATCAACTTGAAGAAAACCTTCTTCATCTGGCTTTAAACGAGTTACTTCAATCACACCATCTTCTTCCAACCCATGCAAGGGTCTTAATACGGAGTTATGCTCTAAAACAGAAGTAATCACATGATCCCCTTGTTTTAAAACTCCTTTCATGCCCATATTTAAAGCATCCGTACAATTGAGTGCAAAAGCAATTCGTGTGGCATCTTTAGCACCAATAAACTTTGCTAACAAAACTCTCGCCTTTTCTATAGAAGCTTCTGCCTCAACAGACATGCGATGTCCAGACCGACCTGGGTTAGCAGCTTCTTCCCGTAAAAATTTTTCCATACGCTCATAAACACAGGGTGGTTTTGGAAATGATGTTGCCGCATTATCTAAATAAATAATTGAGTTACTCATTTTAATTTTTCCTTTGCTTATAGCTTTCAGACATCAGTCATTAGAACTGCTGTCATCCCGGACTTGATCCGGGATCCACTTCCTTAAACCAAATACTATTATTTTTAATAATGACATGGATCCCGCATCAAGTGCGGGATGACAAACTTTTTTTATATACTGATATATTTTGAATAAATGGTCTTGGCTCTGGAAATATCATTCGTTCCTTTAATAATCGCACGACCATCTTTAAACAATGTAATTTCGTAATCTTGATCAGAGTCTTGTAATTCACACTTCAATAAAAATGCGTTGGATGAAACTTTACCAACAGGTTGTAACTTTTCTGTAATAATTGAAAAATCAATTTTAGTGGGTTCATCACGACTAATCTGAACCGCATTACGTCCACATAAGGTTGTCGTTTTCATTCCCTTATCACCATTTAAATACTCAAAGTTTCCTTTTTGGCAAACAGGGCATTCGGGATCAATTGCTTGTTTGTTTCCAAACACGCGGGACTTTTTATCCCAAACATTAAAACTAAACAAACCTTCTGTGGTTTCGTCCGCTTGTCCTGAAAGCATTTTAATAGCCTCCATTGATTGGAGAGACGAAACAATATTTACTATAGGAGATAAAATCCCAGCGGTATCACAAGTCGGTGTTAACTCGGGAGGGGGTGCCGTTTGAAAATAACAAGAAAGACACGGTGTCTTCTTAGGGATTACAACCATGGTCAAGCCTTGGTCTCCCACACAACCGCCATAAATCCAAGGGATGTTATGTTTTACGCATGCTTCGTTAATAGAATAACGCACATCAAAATTATCGGTACCATCTAAAACTAAATCCACACCTTCAATTAAATTTTCGATATTCGAAAAATTGGCATCCGCAACAATAGCTTCGATTTTTGCCTGGCTATTAATTTTTTCTAACTTTTCTTTTGCCGCTACAGCCTTGGGTAAATTATTTTTTACATCATCTTCATTAAACAGAACCTGGCGCTGTAAATTATTGAGCTCAACAAAATCTCGGTCGACTATTTTAATATCTTCTACTCCGCATCGAACCAAAGTATTAGCGATAACGGTTCCCAACGCGCCACAACCAATAAGGGTCACACGGCTAGAACTAATTTTCTTTTGTCCTTCTTCTCCAATTTTAGGGAAAAGGTATTGTCGTTGATATCGAGTAATGTCTGTTGGCACTTCTGTTTCCTTTCTCTAGAGATTGCCACGGCTTCTTTGTTGCTTGCCTCGCAATGACTGCACACTGAAAACTATATAAGTGCTGCTTCCTTCTGAAAAGTATAGATCGTATCTCGTTGCATGGGGGTTTTTCCAATGCTTTTAATCGAATTTTCGAATTCTTCTAAGCTCGTATATTCTCCGTGAGTACCGCCGGCATTTCGGGTAATGGTCTCGGAGTAAAGTGTTCCACCCAAATCATTGGCTCCAGCATTTAAAGATTTAACTGCAAAATCAAAACCCATCTTTACCCAACTGGTCTGAATGTTTCGGATGTGGTTCTGAAAATAAATGCGTGCCACGGCAAGCATTCTTAACTGTAAGCTCTCTCTATCTTGTTCAATGCCTCTTTTTTCAAGAACTCTCCCTAGAGGAGCCTTGTCTGGCATAAACAGTAATGGAATAAATTCGGTGATCATTCCTGTTTGCTTCTGTAAATCTCTCAATTTACTTAAATGACGAACCCAATGAATTGGTTCTTCAATGTGACCAAAAAGAATCGTGCAGGTGGAATGCAAACCTAACTCATGACCCGTACGAATAATCTCTAACCAGGTATCACTATTTATTTTTGTAGGACAAACTTTCTTTCGAATATCATCATCTAAAATTTCAGCAGCTGTTCCACACATAGAATCCATTCCGGCCTGTCTGCTTTCAGTAATTATTTCTCGATAGGACTTCCCTGTCTTCTCAGAGTAATACGCAATTTCTTCTGGCGAAAAAGCATGGCAATGAATATTGGCATCATAATTCTTAACAACGCGTAATAAGTTAATGGCTGCTTCAAAAGGAACTTTGTCTGTAAGACCGCCTTGATAGGTAATCTCTGTGATTCCTTTTCCTTTGATCTTTTCCAACATTTGTTCTTCAGAGAGAATCATCGCGTCGTCCTCGTGGCCATCCCGACGAAATGCGCAAAACGTGCAATGAAGCTCACAAACATTCGTAAAGTTGATGTTCATATTGTGAACAAAACTAACCACGTCTTGATTTTGCTCTAAATTAATACCATTCGCTAAGGAGTAAATCTCATTAACTTCAGATTCATCCTGAATCTGAAACAAATAAAGAGCTTCTTCATCGGTGATGTCTGTATGGTTAAGAACTTTATCCCTGATAGTCTGTAGCATATTTAAAACCTCTGTCATCCCGGACTTGATCCGGGATCCAGTTCATTATTAAAAACAATTGTATTTGATTAAGGAAATGGATCCCGGATCAAGTCCGGGATGACAAACACGCCTTAAACAATGGAAAACATTTTTTCTAACGCTAAAAGCGAATCGTGTTTAACATCATCTTTGACAAACACTTCATTTACATTTCCTAAATTTTCTAAGGTAAACAGTAAATTTTTTAAATTAATTTTAAACATGTTGGGACATAAAGAACGTTCCAACTCAATAATGTTCACATGGGGGTTTCGAATAGCCACGTTTCTCACATGATTAATCTCTGTAGCGATAATTATTGTTGTGCCCTTCTCTGCCTTTTGAACAAAGTCATTAATAAAATGAGTGCTTCCGGCGTAATCGGCTGCTCTGACAACGGGCTCTGGACACTCGGGATGAGCAATCACAATCGCATCTGGATAACGCTGTTTCATTTGTTGAATCATTTCAGGCGTAAAGCGCGTATGCACGTGACAATACCCTTTCCATAACAACACTTGAGCTCCGGCAATTTGTTCTCGGGTTAATCCACCATTTTTTTGATTAGGATCGTAAACATGCATCTCCTCGCGTGAAACACCTAATTTCAAGGATGTATTGTGCCCTAAATGTTCATCAGGTAAAAATAAGATTCTCTTTCCTTGATCAAAATAATGTTTAAATACTTTTTCTGCATTTCCCGAAGTAACTGTTGTTCCACCATACTTTCCACAAATAGCTTTTATTAATACGGTAGAGTTAATATAAGCTACAGGAACAATATTTTCTTCTCCGATAATTTCTATAATTTCTTCCCAAGCAGTTTCAGCCTGATCAATATCAGCAAAATCAGATAAAGGACATCCCGCTAAATGATTGGGTAAATAAACATGTTGATGGGGGCCGGCTAACACTCGACTTGTTTGAGCCATAAAGTGAACACCACAGAAAACAATATGCTTTGCCTCTTTATTTTCCTTTCCTCTTTGAGCCATAGCCAAAGAGTCTCCCATATAGTCAGCAAGCTCTGTGATTTCGTAACGCTGATAATTATGCGCTAGAATAAGCAGCTCTTTGCCCAAGCGAGCTTTATGTTCTTTAATACGCTCGATAACAGCTTCATCTGTTAAATTTTGAATTTCTTCATCAACTAATGTAACCATTGTCACTCCTTTGTCTGAGATTGCCACGGCTTCTTTGCTACTTGCCTCGCAATGACAGGGACGCCTATTTTTGTCTTTCGTTTTTACTATGTCCTATAGACTATGTACTGTGTACTGCTTTTTTGTTATATTCCTCAACTTCTTTTGAAATTTTCATGGAACAAAACTTGGGTCCACACATAGAACAAAACTCTGCACCTTTAAACACTTCTTGAGGAAGTGTTTCATCATGCATGCGTTTTGCTGTTTCAGGGTCTAAAGAAAGTTCAAACTGCTTGTTCCAATCAAAATTATATCGAGCTTTGCTTAATGCATCGTCTCTATCCCGAGCCCCTGGACGATGACGTGCAATATCAGAAGCATGTGCTGCAATTTTATAAGCAATAACACCTTGTTTTACATCTTCTGGCTCTGGTAAACCTAAATGTTCTTTGGGTGTCACATAACACAACATAGCTGCTCCGGCAGTCCCTGCAGCCGTTGCTCCAATTGCTGAGGTGATATGGTCATAACCAGGAGCGATATCCGTAACTAAAGGTCCTAATACGTAGAACGGAGCTTCGTGACACACTTCAATTTGTTTTTTAACATTCATTTCAATTTGATCAAAAGGAACATGTCCAGGACCTTCAACCATAACCTGAACATCATATTCCCACGCACGCTTTGTTAATCCACCTAAAGTTTCTAACTCAGCAAACTGAGCTTTATCGCTGGCATCATGTAAACTTCCTGGACGCAGGCTATCTCCTAAGCTAAAGGAAACATCATACTTTTGAAAAATCTCACAAATTTTATCAAAGTGCGTATAAAGAGGGTTCTGTTTGTGATGATGCAACATCCACTGCGCCATTAACGAACCACCACGACTCACAATACCGGTTAATCTTCCTTCAACAAGCGGTAAATGCTCTAATAAAATTCCTGAGTGGATCGTCATATAATCCACACCTTGTTTTGCTTGCTCTTCAATGCCAGAAATTAAATCATCAGCGGTTAAATCTTCCACTTTATTTACCTGCTGAATAGCTTGGTACATAGGAACCGTTCCAATAGGAACAGGGCTAGCTGCAATAATAGTTTCTCGAATAGAATTAATATTTCCACCTGTAGATAAATCCATCACTGTATCTGAGCCTAAATGAACAGCGGTGTGTAGTTTCTTTAACTCATTTTCTACATTGGAGGTAATGGCAGAGTTTCCAATATTGGCATTAATTTTACAATTAAACCCAATTCCAATAGCCATGGGTTCTAAATTTTCATGGTTAATATTTGCAGGAATGATTCCACGTCCACGAGCAATTTCATCTCGAACAAATTCGGGTTCTAAACTTTCACGTTCAGCCACATACTTCATTTCTTCAGTAATAAGACCTTTTTTAGCGTAATACATCTGTGTACGAACTTTATCGTTCTTTCTTTTAGCTACCCATTCGCTTCTTAGCATGATTAAACTCCTATATTATTTGTTTGTCATTCCGGACTTGATCCGGAATCCATTTCCTTAGCTAAATACAATTATTTTTAATAATGCTCTGGATCCCGGATCAAGTCCGGGATGACAGAAAGCCAAAACCTGCTGGAGGTCAACTCCCTATAAAAAGACACTAATTCCCTAATAGAACCGAGCATTGTAGCAGATTTTCGGGGACTGTCACAGCTGTTTTGGGACTGTCCCCAAAATATAGAAATTATTAAGGGGAAACGTACTGTGTGCCAGGTTTTCAACCCGGCACACCCGGTACCTAACCAAGGGTGCCAAACAAAGCTATTCTATTTGAATCTAACTAGTTCGAGTGAGATCAAACTTTGGTTATTTCCCTAAGAACAATGGTGGCATAACAGCCTTTAGGAAGGAAAAAGGACAGAAGAACCCCCTCTTTTTTAGGGGAAATAGCTACCTCTTTTAAGGGAATTCGGTAGCTTCTACGGTCGCCCGAGAGCTTCAGCTTAGAAAAGGGGGAGTTAAACAGCTCTCTAGAAACTCCTTCGGAGGCCAAAACCTCTTCTTCTATCGTCTGAGGATAACCCGAAGGTTGTTTCATTATTGGTCCAAATAAAGGGCCTGTAGCACTAATTTCAAAATCATCCAGTCTGGGTTGCTCCTGGTCTGCGTCCTCAACATCAAATTGAGCATTATTGATGTACTTGGCTGCGACATCTCCCTTGTAGAGCGTCCCCATCTGATTCATTCTCTTAGACAAACATAAATTAAATAAATAAGATTGATAGGCAGAAAGATAAAAGAACTTCATCTTTCGAGGAAGACTAAAAATAACATCCTCTAAATTTTCTTTAAGTCGAATATAGTCAAATAATAATTTTCGTTCTAACCGATACATATGAGGCCAATAATTCAGTGCTTTTTCATAATCCCCTGCCTCAAAAAATTGTCTGGCTTGATACGTATTATCTTCTTTAGAACACTTCTCTATATCTCCCAGCAAATAGGAAATAGCTTTAGCATAATCTTTTTGAAATAATGCTTTTCCAATCCAATGGTTATTTAACCGTTGTCCAAAACGTTGTTCGCCAAAATAGTTAGGAATACCTTTCTCTTTCAACGTTTTTAATACCGCTTCAACTTTAGGGATATCCTCTTCGTTAATACCTCTCAATAAAATTTCAAACTGATTTCCTTTAAGATGGCCAATTCGAAGTTTATTTTTATGGCGAGATTGATTTAAGATTTTAATTTTAGGATGAGTAAAGCGCGCTAATTTTTCTTCGTCTAATAAACGGAAAGAAAACCACTGGCGGGAAACAGCCTGAGCATCTTTAAGGCCTGCAAACCCCACTTCACTTTCTTTGATCCCAAAAGAAGAACAGAAAGAACGAATCACTTCATGTGTTGTGATTTGTTCTTTCTGAATTTGAATATAGGTATGCTCTCCAGTCCCGACAGGTAAATAAGAAGGAATCTCATCGACAATAAAATCTTCGGGCTTTGCTTTTATTTGAGCAGGTATAGGAGGAATGGATTGCGTAATAAAAGGTAAAACGTTTTTCATAAACTAAGAGACTTTAAAGGACTCACCACAACTACAGGTTCCTGTGGCATTTGGATTAATGAATTTAAAACCACCATTCATCAACGCATCCAAATAATCGAGTGTCAATCCATTTACATAAAGATAACTTTTAGGATCACAAAAAACCTTAACCCCACCAACTTCAAATTCATGATCTTTTTCTTGTTTCGAATCAAAGTCCATATTATAAGACAATCCAGAACAGCCCCCGCCTTTAACAGAGATGCGTAGACCCTTCCCTTGATTCCCTTGTTTCTCTAGAACTCTTTTTAATTCTTCACTAGCTGAATCTGTTACATTAATCATTGGAATATCTCCTTCTACTTTAATTGTACATGAAAAAGCCTTATTTTTCAGGGTTTTTCAGCTATTAGTCTTCAGACATCAGTCATCAGAAAGAACTACCACAGGTCTGAGATTGCCACGCCTCCATTATTGGCTCGCAATGACAAAGGTCCAAAAACAGATTAGTTAGCTGATGTCTGATGACTATCTTAGTTTTTTTACCACTTCAATTACTTTCCCGGCTGTGTAATCAATCTCTTCCTCAGTACTGTAACGCCCTATACCAAAACGAATTGCAGAGTTTGCTAATTCATTCTTTAAGCCTAAAGCTTTCAAAACATAAGAAGGCTCTAATTTAGCAGCATCACAAGCAGAACCCGAAGAAACAGCAATTTGTTCCTGTAACCCCATCAACAAAGCATCGTTTTCTGTTCCTGAAAAACAGATATTTAAATTTCCTGGCAATCGATGGGATAAAGATCCGTTTAACAAAATCTCCTCTAGCCCTTCATTTAGCTTATCCCACAAACGATTTCTTAAAGCTGTAATTCGATTAGCCTCTTTATTAAGTGTTTTTTCTGCGACCTCACACGCTTTTCCTAACCCGACGATAGAGGGGACATTCATAGTTCCTGAACGAACACCTCCCTCTTGTCCACCCCCTTGTGACTGAGCAACCAAATGTACTTTAGGGTTTTGAGAACGCACCCATAAAGCCCCCACTCCTTTAGGCCCGTAAACTTTATGCCCCGACAAAGAAAGCAAGTCGATATTGAGCTCTTCAACATCGATAGGGATTTTTCCTACTGCCTGAGCAGCATCCACGTGAAATAAAATATTTTTTTCTTTCGCCAACTCTCCAATTTCCTTAATCGGTTGGATCACACCAATTTCATTGTTGGCGAACATCACTGAAATCAAAATTGTTTTTTCTGTAATGGCCTGCTTAAGCTCATCTAAATTTATAAGACCTTCTGAATCTACTGTTAGATAGGTAACTTCAAAACCCTTTTTTTCTAAATACTGCATGGGTTCAATTACAGACTTGTGTTCTGTAGTAACCGTAATTAAATGGTTTCCTTTATCGACGTATTGCTCTGCGACACCTTTGATGGCCAAGTTATTTGCTTCGGTGGCACCACTGGTAAAAACAATCTCTTTGGGTTTTGCTTTAATTAAATTAGCAACACGCGTTCTTGCAGCCTCCACATGTTTGCCGGCAACCCTTCCCCATTCGTAAGTTGTGTTAGAGGGGTTTCCAAAATCCTCTTTCAATACAGGAATCATTTCTTCTAATACTTCTGCATCCACAGGAGTCGTTGCATGGTAATCAAGGTAAATAGGTGTTTTCATAATGAGGAGATTATAGCATTAGAACCAAAACTATTGTCTGAGATTGCCACGGCTATTTTATAGCCTCGCAATGACTGATTGTCCAAAACTCATAATTGACGCAGAGCCATTTGTACTGATTTCAAACCAGAAAGAATTCCGTCTTCATAATTAAATAGACTGCTCTTTTCTAACTCGGGGAAATCTTGAGGGTTTCTTAAATCTTCAGGAGTAATATGAGGAATAATATCTTGAGCCAATTGCATCACCTTCTGTTCCTGCTTCTCAATCATTTCGCTTAACAATTTTTTGGGATCATTCATAATAATAAACCTAGGCTGTGGGGACACACATTTCTGACACGCCTAAAGACGAATCAAAAATCCATGGCCCCGAAATTAAATAATTTTTAATAGCTCAGAGAAGGAATCTAATAAATAATCGGGTTGTTCTTGCTCTAAAGAGGCTAACGACCCAAAACCATAAGTCATAGCACAGGTTTGAATACCTGCATTTTTTCCTGTCCGTACATCCACTAAGCTGTCTCCAATAATAATAGCGTTTTCTTTTTTGACTTTAAATTCTTTAAGCAAATAATAAACACAGTCGGGTTCTGGCTTACGCGGAAAATCCATATCTCCACCCAACACTAAATCAAATTTAGAAAAGATCTCAAAACTCTTTAAAATTTTTTCGGAGTAATAAAGCGGCTTATTAGTAACCACTACTTTAACTATATTTTGCGCATTCTCCAAATTATTGAGAACATGTTCCACACCCGGAAATAATTTAGTTTCGTCCAACATATGTTCTTCATAATCTTTTTTGAAGAACTTTAATGCTTCATCGGCTCGATCTTTATTTTCATGACCAATACAATCAATTAACAGATTCCCTAAGCCATGCCCGACAAAAGCAGCAATCTCTTTTTCGGTTTTTTGAGGCAAAGACATGGCCTTTAACATTCGATTGGCAGAATCAACAATATCTTTCCTAGAATCAATCAATGTTCCATCTAAATCAAATAAAATAAGCGAATAAGGTTTTGGCATAATTTGGCTTTTGGCTTTTAGATTGTTGTTATTTTTATGTTTTGCTAAAGGCTAAAAGCCAATAGCTAAAAGCATGTAAAACGAGACTTCTTGTTTTACAACATGAATTCATCATCAGACAAATTAATGTTGGCATTAAGTTCTTCATAATAATAGCTTCCCTTTAACCTATCTTTAGAATCATAAGTTTCAATTCCAATAGGGATGCCTAACGATTGATCAATAATAATGACGGCTCTTACATTGGGATAGTCTTTATTTGGAGGAACACGTCGTTCAATCTTCATAAGTTTAGAATCCGAGTCTTCTTCGATAAGCTTTAAACTTAAATCTCTATTCTTAAAAGCTTGTTGGGTAACCTCCCAAATACTATTCAACATATAACCAATGCCTGCTTGGCGAATAGATCGATTGGAATTATCTTTTGCTAATTCCCCATCAGGATCTAATCTTAATTTAGGAACAATTGTGCCAAAGACACCTCCTAATTTAATAAGAACCTTATTATCATTGTCTCCTTCGACAAATACTGCTCGTTGTCCCTTTTTAGGTCCAGCAATCCATTTGATTTTTACTTTGAAGGGTTTTTTGAATTTAAAATCAAGCGTCTCTTCAACCCACTTCCCATCAACAAGTTCTTTTTTTTGGAACGTAGCCGTGTAATCATTAATTTTTTTGTACGCTGGAAGAAACTGTTGAAATAAGGGATATAACTCTTTATTTGTTTTAACAACATCAGCAAACAATAAAGAACTTGGAATTAAAACGGAAATAACCAATATAAAAAGAAACTTCATGAATTGCACCGCCTACTCCTTACATACTAAAATGTCATTGCGAGGCAGTTAAAATTAAGCCGTGGCAATCACTTGATAAAAATTTCTTTGCCTGAGATTGCCACGGCGCTGTAATCTGCCTCGCAATGACAGAAGCCCTAACCTTTTATGTGCTTTTGAAAAAAAGCTAGAACTCGTTCTTCATATTGTTTGGGGTCGGATAATACTGAATCATTGTGAGCAGCATCAGGAACAATCCAGAGCTCTTTTTTGCTCTTAGATCGGTCAAATAGATATTGAGCGTGTTGTGGTCGGACATAATTATCACTCGCTCCATGAATCAAAAATAACGGCTGATGTGAAGATCTAATTCTCTTCTCCACTAAAATGATTCGGCTTCGTAACCTTAGAGATGCAAGACGAACACTTAAATAAGCCAATAAATGAATTAATGGGCCTGGTAAATTTCTAAAAATTAAATCTGGCATATAAATATTAGCCCATTTATTAATATAGTCTTTTATGGTTTCTACAACAGGCAACGCACCATCGGATATCACTGCTGTGATTCTTTTTGATTTTGCTGCAGCACAAATTGCTAAACCGCCCCCTTTAGAAACCCCAAAGATCCCTAAATCATTTGCGTCTACGTCATTTCTTTTTTGAAGGTATTCGATGGCTGCTAATAAATCCCGAAGTTCTTTTTTAGTCGACCATTGTTTAGGACTGAATCCCTTTTTATGCAGTTTTCCATCATCACTTGCTTTACGAAAATCAAACGTAAAAACATTGAACCCATTCTCTGGGATATAAGATAAATACTTAGCCCAAGAGTTTTGGTCTGATCCATACTCATGGCAAAAGATAATTGTTTTTTTAGAACCGTTGGGGGAAGAAATAAACTTTCCGTGAAACTTGGTACCATCAAAGGAAGGGAACTCAACATCCTGACTTTCAATAGTATTGGTGTGGGCATGATCCAAAGGGAAAGGAACATTTAAAATATTATCCGTAACAATACGAATATATTTCAACGAAATATAACTACAAAAAATAATAACTGTTAAGACAACAATCGATAATAAAATTATAAGAATCATTTTAATCCAACTTCTTGGCTATTAAGGTTACGTTTTGTCCGCCAAAACCAAAAGAGTTACTGAGAATCACATCCACATTCACCTCTCTCTTTTGATTAGGAACATAATCCAAATCACATTCAGGATCTTTATTTTCAAGATTAATTGTTGGTGGAATAATTCCTTCATTAATAACACATAAAGAAGTAATTAATTCTACAGCTCCTGCTGCCGCAATTAAATGGCCTAACATTGATTTAATGGAGCTCACAGGGACTTGATATGCATACTCACCAAAAACTTTTTTGATGGACTGCGTCTCAACCAAATCATTTACTTTTGTGGAGGTTCCGTGGGCATTAATATAATCTATTTCTTCCGGCTTCATCCCAGCACTTTGAAGAGCTAACTCCATAGACTTACTAGCACCACGACCATCGGGATGAGAATCCGTCAATCGATAAGAATCCGCACTGGCTCCATAGCCCACCAATTCTCCATAAATACGGGCACCACGTTTCTTAGCATACTCTAATTCTTCTAAAATTAATACCCCTGATCCTTCAGCAATCACAAACCCTTCGCGCTGAAGGTCAAAAGGACGACTTGCCTTATGAGGCTGCTCATTATTTGTAGAAAGAGCTGTTAATAGATTAAATCCAACAACCCCAAAGGGATGAATCATTGAGTGAGAGCCTCCTGTAATCATAACATCAGCATCTCCTCTAAGAATTGTTTGAAAAGCTTCTCCGATAGCTTGGCTGGATGCAGCACAGGCCGTTAATGCATTTGAGATGGGACCTCTCACATTAAATTGTTCGGCGATATGGCGAAGTGTCATAGCCGGTTCTAAACCTAACTCAACCTCACTTTTAAATATAGACTGACTATTTTTTAAATAATTACTCTTTTTAACAAGTTCCCCATTGTCTCCCCAAGAGGTACAAAGCGTTTTAACAAAATTAGATAAACTAGAACCGCCATCCCCTGCGGCAAAATAAATTCCTAAACGGGTTGGATCAAAGTCCAATTGATCTAACCCGGAGTCTTGAAAAGCTTCTTGTGTCGCACTTAAAGCAAAACGTGTATTACGACCGGCATGAGCTAAATGAGAATTCTTTTTAGTAAATGGTTCAAAATCTAGATTTTTAACTTCTCCGGCAATTTGTGTTGGAAAACTAGAAGCATCAAATAATTGAATCGTATCAATCCCTGACTTTCCTTCAATTAGTTGGCTCCACGTTTCAGAAACATTCAATCCCAACGGAGAAACCATACCCATTCCCGTAACAACTACTCTTCTAGACATAATTAACATTCCTCCCATCGCTTTAAAACAAGAGAGGCATTTTCTCCGGTAATACTAAACGCATTGGATAAAATATTATTTAAGTTATGTGCTTCTTGAAGCTCAGAAACAATAGAAAGAGGCATGTCTGAATTTTTATTTTTGAAATGAGTCGTTGGCAAAATTTTTCCCAGCTCCAGCATTTTTGCTGAGAGTATTGTTTGAAAACTTCCTGAGGCACAACCGGTATGGCCCATAACTGCTTTTGTTGCTGTAACAGGAATCTCCGAAGCGCATTCTCCAAACAAGTCACTAATCGCTTGAGCCTCTAATAAATCATCTTTTTTTATTCCACTTCCATGAGAATGAATACAGCTTACTTCATTGAAAGACAAGGATGCATCTTTTACAGCCTGACTCATGGCTTGTTTTCGCCCCTGGTAATCTTCCATTTTGTTGGGAATATAATTAAAATCACAGGAACTTCCATAACCTGTAACCTCTGCGTAAATTCGTGCTTTCCTTTTTAATGCATGCTCTAATTCTTCTAAAATAATAATTCCTGCTCCTTCTCCAACAACAAAACCTGAAGCATCTGCATCCATTGGGGCATAACGATTTCCATTTTTCATAAGCACACCAAATAACTGATATCGAGAAAGCCCAATCACATTGGTTCGACTTTCTGTTCCACCAGCAACCATCAGATCAGCATCTCCGCGTTCAATAATACGGGTAGACTCCCCAATAGCTTGTAAGCTAGAAGCGCAGGAAGTTGTAATGGTGTTACTGGGCCCTTGTAAATTATGAATAATAGAAATATGACAGGCAGGCATGTTGGGTAAATACTTTAGCATCCATAAAGGGAATAAGGACTCTCGTCCATCTTGTCCAAATTTATGGAGATCAAAATGATTAGCTTCATCTAATGAAGCTTTAATGGCTTGTGCAATTTCATTTACTTCGTTATCAATAAGCCCACTTCCCATATTGACACCAATACGTTCTGGATCAAAGGACTCCTCACTAATTCCACAATCAGCAAAAGCCAATTTACTGGCGGCACAAGATAACTGAATGTCTCTGGACATTACTTTGATAGCTTTACTTTTTTGAATATAATCCTTGGGATTAAAATCTTTTATTTCAGCAACTGTTGAACCAGGAAAATCACCACAATCAAAGGACTCTATAGGTTTGATGGAAGACTTTCCCTCGGCTGCCATTTGCCATAAAGGCTCCACTCCAACACCCGGAGCAGAAATAACTCCTAAACCTGTAATAACTACTCTCTTTTTCATTTAGGGGCTGCCTTTAACAGGTCTCGAACATGTAATGTATTTAAAAAATCTTCATTAAATACAATAGCTTCTTCGCTCGCTAACTGTTTTGTTTGTAACTTATCAATATGAATGAGTAGTATTGAAGCTTTACCCACAATTTTTCCAGCTGAAGAAACTTCTCCTCGAATACGAGTGCCTTCTTCATAAACATCTTCTGCCCAAGCATCAATCGTAAGCAATGCTGGAGGCTGGACTATTTCATCAAATTCTGCAGAATCAATTTTTCCTAAAACAACTTCTTTTTTGAAATCCATAAGTGCCCCTGCAAGCACGCCCCCTGTTTGCGCTATCATTTCAATTTGTATTGTCTCTGGAAGCACAGGATAAAGAGGGTAGTGTTTTTCAAAAAATCCATCACTTCGAGTAATTGCTTTTAGGGCTTGTGACTTTTTTTGTTGAACGTCAATATAGTTAAATGAATCGATAATGTACCAATGCATAAATGCTTTCCTTTGTTTCGAATTGCGAACTCCGGACTCCGGACTCAGCAAAACGTTTTTGAAACGATACTGTCATTCCCGAATGCCTTTGTCGGGAATCCACTTCCTTAATCTAATACTATTATTTTTAATAATGTGCTGGATCCCCGACTAAAACATTCGGGGATGACAAACATTTTCCATTACTCTTACTTGTAACTCGCGGCTCTTGCAATTACGAAATCATCTTTTTCTGAAAACAGAACTTTACTAGCGCTGATGCGGTCCTGCACTTGTTCTTGTATAACGCCTGATAATGACGCGGTTGCTTGCTGAGCTTCTATATCGACCATATCCACTTCGATCAAACGAAATCCATCAATTCCAAACCAAGCTAAATTTAAACTTTTAAATACCGATTCTTTAGCTGAAAATAAATAAGCTAAAAAACGGACCGGATCTGAAGACGCATTCATTTCATGCTCTTCTTTTTCAGTTAATATTTTAGTTAACCGAGAGCGATGTCTATTCATAAAATCTTTAATACGTGTTTTTGAAATAATATCGACGCCTACCCCTTGGGGAGTAGAATTAGATTGATTCATAAAAAGAAAACCTCTTCGAAAAATAGGAGGACTTTTGATAAAGGGCTGGATGGGAAAGGTTTAGAAATAGTTAACCACATCACACTTAGTGATGTTAAGCACTTGTGTTTGCTGATAATTTTGTGAATAAATAATTCACAATCATACCAACAGTAAAAACATCAGACAAACTTTTCAATTCCGGATTCTGTTCAAACTCCGCAAAATCAATATGTGGTAATTTTGTCTTCAGTTCTGTAATACCAGACTCCGTAACTTTTCCTTCTTTAACAAAATCAGGGTTTGTTAACAAACCTTCTGGGAAGAGGTCTCCTCTAGGTATCTTAGTATTAAAATTTTTCTCTAAACGAAATACAACGTCTAAAAAATCTATAGACTCTGCACCTAGATCTTTAACCAGAGAAGCTTCAGATGTAATTTCATCTTCTTCGACCCCTAAAGCGTTAATCAAGCAGTCACGAACACCTAAAAATATATCTTCTTTACTCTTTTCCACTTAAACCCTCCTCCTATATAATTGTACGCATACTACTAAAAATTATTTGAAGTTTCCAGTATAAAAACCTTATTCCTAGGTAATTAACACTAATTTCTGGACTGTAAGCTAATACCGCCATCAATACTAATAATTTGACCTGTAATATAGGCCGCTTCATCAGAGGCTAAAAAAGCCACCAAAGAGGCTATTTCTGAGGGCTGTCCAAACCGTCTACAAGGAATTCTCTTGGTTAAATCTCCTGCTAAATTTTTAATATTCTCAATCATTTCAGTCTCAATAAGTCCAGGGGCAACAGCATTCACTGTAATTCCCTTACCACCCAACTCAGTGGCTAATGCTTTTGTTAGAGAGTTAATCCCTCCCTTAGAAGCTGCATAGTTTGCTTGGCCAACCCCACCAATTTCACCAACAACAGAAGACATATTAATAATTCTTCCAGAGCGCTGAAACATCATCTGCTGGCAAACGGCTTTAGAGAAACGATAGGTCCCCCCCAGATTAGTAGAAATAACATCTTCCCAATCCTTGTCCTCCATACCCATAAATAAACCGTCGCGAATCATACCCGCATTATTCACTAAAATATCGATTCGTTCTAATTGTTCTATTGTTCGGTCTATCACCTGCTGAATTGTTTTAGGCTCCTGTAAAGAGCAAGCTTCAGCGATCACTTTTGTCTCATCATTAGAAAGTTCCGAAACTATTTTTTCTGCTAAATCTTTATTTTTATTATAAGTAAAAACCACAGAGGCGCCTTCTTCTACTAACTTTCGAACAATGGCCTCTCCAATACCACGAGAGCCGCCGGTAACCAACGCAACTTTTCCAGATAATCTTTTTGCACTCATTGTTTATGCCTCTAACTTATATTTTGAAATTTCGGAGTAATACTGCTTTAAATGTTTACGAACATGGTTATCTAAATAATCCGATGATGATGTATCGCCTTTTATGGGCTGTGGCTTTAAACTAAATTGAACACGCAGTGCTGAAGCTCCATCTAAAGAAGCTTTTGCCTTAAAATAAAACAGCCCCTCCTCTTCCTTCGTTAAATCTACTTTTATTTCTAAGACATCTCCGGGGCGCACAAATTGTCCAAATTTCACATTGGAGATTTTACGGACAGAATAATGGAGGGTTTCAAAGTTGTTTCCTTCACGTAATAACCATGAGGCTGCTTGAACTGCTGCTTCTAAAATCAAAACTCCTGGCATTGTCGGAAATTTAGGGAAATGATCTGTCAGGTACTGCTCTGTAGCACTTAGATCCTTTTGGATGACAATAGACTTGCCTTTATTTAATTCCAGAACACGATCAACAAAATGAAAATTCAACGGTTACTCCCTTTTTGATAGATACAGCCACAATGAATCTTAAATTGTAAGGGTTTTAGGCAAAATAGCCAACCCCAAAGATTTTTGGACTGAGGACCACGAATTGGGGACTGCGCAAAACAAAATATAAAAACTAAAACACACCTAACCCGCTGTCATTCCCGAATGTTTCTAAGAGCTTAATTTTCTACCTAGCTTCTTTTCGACGCTTTCCATTCTCTCACTAATCTTTTTCTTTTTACCCTTAGTTTGAACATCTATTTTAAGCGTTCCATAGACACGATTAGCATCTTTTCCCATAACATTAAAACATTGCTTAACCACTTTAAAGACATCATCCCAAGATCCTTGCAATGTAGTCCCCATGGGACCAAACTGATATTTCACTTTGCTCTTGTCAATAATATCGAGTGACTTTGCTACATATTTGGATAAGTGTTCTCCCTTCCCAACAGGAAAACCACTAAAATCAACTGTTACCATGGAACGCCCCCTTTGTTTTCGAATTGCGGAATGCGAATTGCGCAAAACATAATAAAAAAATCAAAATATAACTGGAATATTGTCATTCCCGACAAAAGATTTCGGGGATGACAAATGTTTTATTTTAAAGAACTACTTATTAACTTTTGAATTACCTTTTTGTTTGCCGGAGGTAATTCATATTCATTTAGGTTATCTATTGGAACCCAGTCTCCTTTGGTTACCTTCTGATTCCTATTTAATGAGCAAAGAAAAAAGTGCAGACTAACTCTTCGTTCTTTGTATTCAAAAAAAGTATCGTCAAATTCTTTATCAATCGTTAGACTAACACCCAGCTCTTCTTTAATTTCTCGCAAAAGACATTCTTCTAAACTCTCACCAGGCTCTTTCTTTCCTCCGGGAAACTCCCAAAAGCCCTCTAAATGCGCTCCTGACTCTCTCTGAGTTAATAGCACCCGATTCTTATCTGTCTTTTCCAGAATTATTGCGGCTGCGACTGTAACAACCCCTTCCATAGATCCCCTTTCTAACCATTGACGATTCTTGTACAATGGACATCATAACACGTATAAAATTAATTCAAAAAAAGAGCGAGTAATCCCATGACAAACCCTATTCTTTATACTGTAAAAGTAGAATCCCGTTTTGAAGCAGCCCATAATCTAAGAGAATATTATGGAGAGCCCGAACCTATTCATGGGCATAGCTGGCGCATTGAAGCAAGACTAACAACAAACCAACTCGACAAAGAAGATATTGCAATCGATTTTGTTAAAGTTGAAAAAGCGTTACATGCTTTAAGTGGACAGTTTGATCATAACTACATTAATAACATTCCTCCCTTCGATAAAATTAATCCGACCTCTGAAAATATCGCTAAATGGTTTTATGACAATTTAAACAAACCAGAGTTATTGAATGATGCTACATTAAAGGAAGTAACTCTTTGGGAAGGCCCTTTTAATACATTAACATACACCCCTGAGTAAAATTTCTTATGAAAAAATTTCTTATTTGGTTTGCCGTTATTGTTATCATTTTAATTGTTACATTTTTTGGGTTAACTGCTTATTTTTTGATGACTCCTTCGGGGCTAAGTAAAACCATTCAGTTCTCTTCTCGTTATCTTCCAGAAAACATTAAACTATCAAAAGTGTCTATCGGAGGCCTCGAAGCTTCTGAAAAAAAAGGCATTGTCCTTCGAGATACTCTGCTGGATCTTTCTGTTGACCAACAAACATTTGATATTCATTTAGGGAATATTAGCCTTCAAGCCATCAAAAAAAGCAGAGGCAACATTCCTTTATTGTCTGTTAATGATGTTAATGCCGATGGAAAAGATATTAAGATTCAAAACTTCAATTTAAAGTACAGTCCAGCCCCTAACCTTGCCTCCACATCAGGCTATGGTTCTCTTGATGTGAGTGAAGCAACGTTTCAAAAAATTTATAGTGCTACAGATGTTAAAGGAATCATTTCTGCCTTAGATCCAATTACTATAGATATCCTAGAGGGAAAGTCATTCAAAGGCTCAATTACAGGCAAAGCTATTGTGAACCCATTAAATAACTCCTTTGTCTTAAAAGCCCATTTAGCCGATGGAGATTTATCTGAATTAGCAAAATTGGGTCACGATTGGCTAAGTAATGCTGAAGGGAAATTTGAAGCAGATTTATCCTTTCTGCTGTTTGAGCAAGAAATAAGAGAGCTTCTTTTCTCAATTCGATCCATTAGCTCAGGCCAAATGAACTCCAATTTTGTTCGAATATTACTGGATCAAATACCGTCTAATCCAAAGACAGCAGAAATTCGTAGCATTATTGATACAGAAAACAGAGTTCCTTTTGACAATGTTGAGATTACAGTTAATAATAAGGATTCTTCTTCATTTCAGTCGAAGATTACCTTTAGAAGCAAAAAACTCAACATTGATTTAGAAGTATTAGTCGATATCAATTTTGAAAAGACTTTTTTTCTGAAATCATTAGCTAAATTATCGAAGTTGATAGGGAGAATTTCAAATGGATAAGAGTAAAAAACATAATAAGGAAAAAGGAGTTGGATTTTTAATCATTTCTTTCTCTCTTCTTCTTTCTCTCTTCTCCGTTTCTCTAACTGGCTGCACAGTAAAAGCCATTGGAGATCCAGAAAAACCTATCACAATTAAAGCTCATGTAGTTATTGATATTCGTGAACTTAAAGAAACGGCAAATACAATTGAAGATTATGTCAGTGGTGAAACTGACAGCCTAGAGGAAGTATAGGAGAATACCATGAAACATTTATGCCTATTTCTATTAACAATGATATTAATGACAGGTCCTGTGCTAGCTGACGGGTATGTCTTAAAGAAAATTACACCTGAAGTACAACAGGCCCTTGACGGACGCAGAGATCGCTATGATGAGCTTGAAAAATTAAAAAGCCAAGGCACAGTTGGTGAAGGAAAAGATGGATTTGTTGTTAACCTAAATGGAAATGGCAACGCAAGCGAATTAGTCGCTACTGAAAATAAGGATCGAAAAGTTGTTTATGAAACAATCTTAAAGCAAAACAAACTTCCTGTATCAGAATATGCCACCATTCAAAAGGTCTTCGCCGAGACAAAACGAGCTAAAGCAAAGCAAGGACAAAAAATTCAGCTCGATAATGGCCAGTGGGCTGTAAAGGCATAAAATTTCCTGTTGTAACTACCCCCTTTAAAATAAGATAAGTGTCATGAACCCAACATTTAAATTTTTAGCATTTACATTCCGTATTTTAGCTTCTCAGCAACTCGCTATTATTTTGTTGAGCAGCTTAGCACTATCTTTAGCTGCTGGAACATTTGTGGAATCTGCACATGGTGCTAAAGCAGCACAGCAAGTGATCTACTTTAGCCTTTGGTTTAACATTCTATTACTTTTAATCGGTCTAAATGTTACCTTAGTTACGTTCACTCGACTTCCTTGGAAAAAGAAACACATTGGTTTCCTTCTTACTCATTTAGGAATTATTTTAATTTTATTTGGTTCCTTAATCACAGCTAGGAATATGGTGGATGGGATGATTGCCATTGCCGAAGGAGAAAAAACCAGCCGAGTTGTTTTAGATGATCCTTTAATAGCTATTCAAACTCCCGGAAAAAAATCAGAAGCTATTGCCCCTATCTCCAGAAAGCCTTTTGAGTGGGAAGGAAAAGAAAAACTTCCTGTTTTTGGAGAAGCTGAAATTGGAGTGAATCAACTCGCTTTTTATCCCCATGCAAAATCGATAGAAAAAGTTATTCCTACAGAAAACGGAAATCCTTCTCTTCACATCTCTTTGTTTAATGACTTTACACAAACAGAAGGCTGGTTATTGTTAGGAGATAACGAAAAAGAATTAATGAATTTAGGTCCGGCTGTTATTCGCATTGCTTCTACTCCATTTTCTGAAAAGAAACCCTCCTCTAAAGGGAACATTGTTCTAAGTGTAGATAATAAACGAGTCTCAATTGCATTAGAAGAGGCCATGAAAAAGCCAACCCTTATTCCAGGAACTCCTTATACGCTTGAGGTATTACGCTACTTACCTCACGCTATTGTAGAAAACGGGAAACTAATTACTAAAAGCCAAGAACCTTTGAACCCTGCTTGTGAATTAGTTATTAAAGGAAACAAAGTTATTGAGAACCATACAGCTTTTGCAAACTTCCCAAAATTCACAACAAAACATGGGGCATCTCCAAGCCAAACAGATTTAAATATCATTTTTGAATCTTCGGAGGCTAAACAGCAAAGCTTTCCCAACGAACTTCGGATTATTTATGATGCAAACAAAAAGCTGTGGTATCAAATTAAATCAAAGTCGGGCATTACAGAACCCGAGAAATTAGATATAAACAAAGAATACGACACAGGTTGGATGGGTTTAAAATTTTTCGTAGATCAATTTGAAGAAAGCGCTCTTCTGATTTCAACATTCAAATCACTTCCTAACCCAACCGGTGGAAAAAGAGCTGAGTGGGCAACCTTATTAGAATTTAATAAGGGGGAAGAAAGTGAACAGCTATGGTTTACTCAGGGAGACAAAAAGATTTTCTTGCTCAAAGAATCTGCTTTTCGTATTAGTGCCGGAAGCCTGACCCAGCCTTTAGGGTTTGAGTTATCACTGAAAAAATTCATTGTGGAGTATTACCAAGGAACTAATAAGCCTGCAGCATTTAAAAGTGAAGTCGTCATGAAAGACAACTCTGAAGGAATCTATAAAGAACAATTAATCAGCATGAATGAGCCGCTGATTTATAATGGGCTTCGAGTTTATCAGTCGGGATATCAATTAGGCAAAGGGGATGAGCCTACCATTTCTATTTTTACGGTAAGTAGAGACCCTGGAATTCCTATTAAGTACGCTGGCTCTATAATTTTAATTATAGGAATCACTACTATATTTTTTATTCGTAAGTTTTCAAATCCAAAACCATTGTATAATGGAGAGAATTAAGAAATAGTGTCATTCCTGCGAAAGCAGGAATCTCTTGGAAATTAAAACCAGATCCCTGCTTTCGCAGGGATGACTAGAGAGGTTATTTATGAAGCCCCGTTTATTATTTTTTACTCTATTCTTTTTACTCACAATTCCAGCACTTGCGAGCGCAAGTTCTATTGATTTGTCTCAGTTAGATAAATTACCTACGCTTCATAATGGAAGAGTCAAACCCTTCTCTAGCTTTGCTAAAGAAACCGTTATTATTACGACCGGAAAATCGAGCCTCGATAAAATGTCTCCTTCTCAGGTATTATTCGAATGGTTTACTCAACCCGAGGTTTGGAGACAAAACGCTTTTCTGCCAATCCCCAGTAAAGAGTTAGCAACATCTTTAGGGTTAGATCCTGCATCAAAACACATTAGTCCTCATGATACCGCTACTCATGCAGGACTATCCAAAGCTATTTTTAAAATTAAAATTAAAGAAAAAGAAGGTGAAGAATTAACTTTCTTAGAAAAAAAACAAAAAGAACTGCACAATCGACTCAGTTATTTTTCTGCTAGTATTGAAGGGCTTAATTGGACATTAATTCCTCCGCAAAGCAAAATCACAGAAGAAACAGCTTGGTTGCCGGTACGAGAGATCGAATCAAACCCAACTCTGAGTAAATACAAAATTCCATTCCGAACAATGCTTTTAACATTTAGCGAAAGAGATTCTGATCGATTTAATCAAGCCTTAATGGAATTCCGTCTTATATCAGAAGAAAACCCCAGCTATATTAATGCGCTTAATTCTTACAAAGGCATTGATCCTTTACCCGTTGAAATTTTATACAACCAACTATCTCCCTTTCATTGGACTTGGATCCTCTATGGCCTAGCTTTTCTTTTATTGATCTTAAACTTAATAACAAAATTAAATTTATTTTCTCTGCTGGGTACGATTTCTCTAGCGAGTGGTTTTTTATTGCACACCGGAGGCATTCTTCTTCGCTGTATTATTGCCGGCCGACCCCCTGTAAGTAATATGTATGAATCTGTTATTTGGGTTTCTTGGGGAGTTGTCGCTTTTACTTTTGTTTTATTCCTTTTTAACCGATCGATACATCTCTGGATTGCTTCTAGCCTTGTTGCTTGCTTGGGTATTATGTTGTGCGACCATTTACCTGCCTACTTAGACCCCAGCATTACCCCATTGGTTCCTGTATTAAGAAGCAACTATTGGTTATCTATCCATGTGTTAACGATCACGCTTAGTTACGGTGCTTTAGCACTATCGATGGGTGTTGCTCATGCACAATTAATCTTGCAAGCATTTGCATCCAAGAATAAAGAGTTAATTGAAAAATTAGCACTTTTTGTTTATCGCTCGATACAAATAGGGGTCATTCTTTTAGCTGCCGGAACTATTTTGGGTGGTGTATGGGCTCATTATTCTTGGGGGCGTTTTTGGGGCTGGGATCCAAAAGAGACATGGGCACTCATTGCCTTAATTGGTTATTTAATTATACTTCATGCTCGCCTAATCAATTGGATTGGCGCCTTTGGGTTAGCCATTGGTTCTATTATTGCTTTTCTCGGTGTCGTGATGGCTTGGTATGGCGTTAATTATGTTTTAGCTGCTGGACTTCACAGTTATGGTTTTGGTGGAGGCGGACTTCCCTACGTTGCCAGTATTATTGGTATCGATTTAATTTTGGTAGGACTACTTGCTCTTCTGGGCAAAAAAAAGGTGACAGTCACATAAAGTGACAGTCACCTTTTTAAATACACTTCCCTCAAAAATAGGATTTACCCTCTTTTTGTTACCATCTTCGAATTAAAATATTTTTTATTTCCCATTGAGTAGCTCCAAACTCCTTAGCTACTTCAATAATCCCATGGAGTTCTTCATAACGTTCCTGAGATAACGCTTCTGTTAAATATGAAAGCGCTGTGATTTTAATAGGATGACCTGTTTTTTGACTAATCTTTGTAATTTCTTTAATTGGCGATAATACGTTTAACATCAAGCACCCCCTTTACACCCATTGAACCAAAATTTAGCTATATATATTTATCGACTAATACAGAAGGAACTAAAGGGCTACCTGCCTGCCGGCAGGCAGGGAAACGGAGAAATGGCGATGGGGAGAAAAGAGAGAAAAAAGCTTGTCATTGCGAAGCGGTAACAAAGGAGCTGTGGCAATCTCATAAATAAAAGGCCTAAGCAATTACATTAGTTGAACAAATTGATTGGTATTAGATTGCTTCGGGACATCGAGTCCCTCGCAATGACTAGTTATCTAAGGAATGTTTGGTGGCCTGCTTCAAAAGCAGTCACTTTGTCTTCTTGTTGTAAGGTAAGTCCTATATCATCCAACCCATGAATGATTCGTTTTTTAACGGCTGGGTCCATATCAAAATGGAAAGCCATTTCTTCAGGAAGGTGTAACACGACACGTTGTTCATCAACATCTACAGTCACTTCAAGAGCTTCATATCGTTCTACCATTTGAAAAATTTCTTCAACTTCAGCTTCTGAAAGTTCAATAGTGATGATGGAGTTTTTAGCACAATTATTTTTAAAAATATCGGCAAAAGCTTGGATCTTATCCTCTCCTTCTCCCTTACTAGGAGCAATGATCGCTTTAAATCCATATTGATTCACAGCCCAGACAGCATGTTCTCGACTAGACCCACAACCAAAATTATTTCGGGTCACTAATATAGACGATCCCTGATAGCGTTCTTGATTCAAGATAAACTTTGGGTCATCTTTGCCGTCTGGCAAATAACGCCAATCAAAAAACAAACTTTCCCCAAACCCCGTTTTCTTAATCGACTTTAAAAACTGTTTCGGAATAATTTGATCGGTGTCTATATTAGCTCGATCCAACGGAGCAATTAAACCTCGAAATGATTTTACTGGTTCTGGCATAATTTCCTTTTTCTACGAATTGCGAATTGCGTGAAGCGAATTGCGCAAAACGTTTTTTTGCTAAGAGCTAAAAGCCAAAAGCTAATAGCTAATAGCCTGCTTATTCCCAATTACGAATATCAACAAAGTGGCCTTTTACGGCTACGGCTGCAGCCATTTGAGGACTGACTAAATGCGTTCTTCCGCCCTTTCCTTGGCGCCCTTCAAAATTTCTGTTGGATGTTGAAGCAGCTCGTTCTTCAGGTTGTAACTGATCTGGGTTCATGGCTAAACACATACTGCAGCCTGACTCTCTCCACTCGCATCCGGAATCTATAAAAATTTTATCTAAACCTTCTTCTTCGGCTTGTTTCTTGACTTGTTGAGAACCAGGAACGATTAGTGCTCTCACGCCATCAGCAACTTTTTTATCCTTTAAAAATTTAGCGGCTTCTCTTAAATCTTCAATACGTCCGTTGGTACAACTCCCAATAAAAACCGTATCCACTTTAATATCTGTGATGGGTGTTTCGGGGGTTAATCCCATGTACTCTAAAGTATGCGCTACATCTTTTTCACTGTAGCCCGGCACTTCATTCACATTAGGAATTGTTCCGGTAACATCCATAACCATTCCAGGACTTGTTCCCCAAGTCACCTGAGGGGCTAGGTCTGTGGTATCAATTGTAATTTCTCTGTCGTAAGTAGCTCCGGGATCGGTGGGCAATGTCTTCCAGTATTCGATTGCTTCTCGAAGAGCTTCTCCCTTAGGCATGTAAGGACGGTTGTCTTTTGAGATATATTCAAAAGTAGTTTCATCTGGAGCAATCAAACCAGCACGCGCGCCAGCTTCAATACTCATATTACAAATAGTCATGCGCTCTTCCATAGAAAGGGCTCGAATCGCTTCTCCACAATATTCAAAAACATAACCGGTTCCACCCGCTGTTCCAATTTTTCCAATTAACTTTAAAATTAAATCCTTTGCAGAAACAGGATATTTTGGTTTTCCGGTAAACTCTACTTTAAATGTTTTTGGCTTTTTCTGTGGTAAACATTGAGTCGCTAAAACATGTTCTACTTCCGAAGTTCCAATCCCCATAGCAAAGGTTCCAAAAGCCCCATGTGTTGAAGTATGAGAATCTCCACAAACAATCGTTGCTCCAGGTACTGTGATTCCTAATTCTGGGCCAATAATATGAACAACACCTTGTAATTCACTATTTAAATCAAATAATTGGATTCCAAATTCTTTACAGTTATCTGTCAATGCTTCGATTTGTGCTTTAGATATAGGGTCCTTAATATTATAACGATCCACTGTAGGAACATTGTGATCCATTGTGGCAAAGGTCAATTCTGGATGTCGTACTTTGCGCCCAGTCAGACGAAGCCCTTCAAACGCTTGAGGGCTAGTTACCTCATGGATTAGGTGACGATCAATATAAATAATTGAAGTCCCATCCTCTAGTGTAGTGACGACATGCTTATCCCAAATTTTTTCAAAAAGTGTCTTTTTCATAGGCCGAAGATTATATGCTTATTTTCAGGATTGTAAAGGGGCGAATAACTTAGAGGCCCTAATCCTTAGGTGGGTTGGTAGCTTTAATTTCTGTGTGTTACACTTTATACAGTAGAGGTAAAGGCCATGAAACGCACGAAAAAGAAAGAACGCTATTTAGTTATGTTACTCAAATTCCTTAAATGCCGGTTTTTGCATTTTTATCATTGGAATTACAGTCAGTGGGCTAACACTTATGTTTGTGTCTGCCCGATCTGTGAGAAAATATGGAAAATCCGCAAAAGAGATTTTGAAGTACACACCAAAAAGTCTAGAAATTTAGACCTCTAATTCTACCCGTCTATTTATTAAAATACAGGTGTTTCCGAGATTGCCACGGCTACAGGGCAGCCTCGCAATGACAAATTTTTCTCCAGCTCGCCATTTCTACGTTTCCAGTTTTTAGTATGCCTTGCCATGCCTAACTTCGCGGGATTTATTAAACTCCATTTTCCACTCTATTTGTCGTTCTAAATCAATATTCAAACCGCCACATAGATCAAACAGGCGAATCGCTGTGTCAGCTAGCTCATCTTCAAAGGTATCCTTCTCTTCTAACCCTAACTTCCCATGGCGATGAGCTTCAATGGCTTCCCCTAGCTCCGAAACTATTAACATAAGGGCTTCTCCTACATTACGTTCTTTGTCCCAAAATCCTTTTTCTTTGGAGCTCTTGTAACATTCATTTGTCCATTCCGTTATTGTTTTTGGCATTTTTTTCTCCCTAAGATTGGTTTGTTTTAAAACTTTGTACGTAATGCACAAGAGCTCTACGTTCATCATCTGAAAGTTCTGGAAACCCACGCATCTTTGTGCCCGGTTTTCCTTCGGTAATAATCTGAAACAACTTATCTTCATTCATGGCTGGATCATTTAAAACAACTCTAAAATCTTTTGGTTTTGGTGGCTTCATCATCTTTGCCATTAAAGTGCGTGCATTCCCCTTTTTTCCATGGCAAGAAGCACAGTTATCCTTGTACACCTCTATTGCTTTACTAAAATCAACGCCCTCATTTGGAATTTGGTCTGCCTTAGATCCTATAGAAAAAAAGATGACTGCATAAATTCCTAAAATAATGAATATAACTTGAAATGTTCGTTTTAACCCATACATAACTATAAACCTCTATACTTTCTCATCTTCAATATGTGCTTCTTTGATCGCAACAGCTCTATTTAAGAGTTCTGTGTTTTGACGAATATATTTACCTTCAATCCTAAAGCTGAACACATTCACTACGACCGTAATATAGGCAAAGGTTTTATGAATCCCTGCTGCCAAGGGAGATCCTCCCCCATAAGCCCATGCCCCCAAAATAGCTGTTCCAATAATAAATAGCATGGCATAGGTATTAATGGGAAAGACCTTGCGCTTAAAATCTGTGATTTTAGGTAACCACTCTTCTTCTTTTAAAACCCCATTACTAATGGTCTCTTTGACCCATTTCCCCGTACCCACAAAGTAAGTAAATACAATACAATGGACTAGAAGAGTAAAAATTCCTGTGAACAATGCAGCGCTAAAATGAGAGCCAAAAACAGCTTTTGCCTCAGCAAACTGAACGCCAGCCACAATAGTCAAAACCAATAAAATAGTGTTACTTACTGCTAAACCAATGAAAATAGGAAGCATATGAAGCCCTTTGTTGAGAGTTATATATTGGGCATAGTATCGGGAGGGAGTTATGTTCCCAAAACAGCAAGAAGTAGGAGTTAAAAAGAACTATACCTTTAACTCCCGCCCCATTTTTTACTTAATATGTAACTCCTACTCAATACATTGCCTGATACATAACTCCATCTTGATACTTTTCTTAGAAATTAACTCTTTATTTGTATTTCAATGTTTTTAAAAATTCATCTAGTGTTCCAATTCTTAAAAAAGGATTGGTTTGTTTTTGCTCTCCCAAAGTAGCAGTAGTTACTGCTGCATAATCATGTCCGGGATAAAGAATTGTTGCGTCATCTAATTTCATTAGCTTGTTGGTCAAACTATCAAATAATTGTTCTGGATCTCCACCAGGTAAATCAGTTCGTCCACAAGCATCAATAAACAATGTGTCCCCCGCAACTAAATTATTATCGACTAGAAAACAGTGGGATCCAGGGGTATGCCCTGGGGTATGAATAAACTCCACTTCAACAGAACCAATTTTAACTTTATCTCCAGAAGATACTGCTTTTGTGTTTTCAGCAGCTAAATCTTTCATCCATACAGCTTCTTCCTTATTAACGTAAACAGGAACATCTAACTCATTGAGTAAATCAGGAAGGCCATTGGTGTGATCATAATGATAGTGGCTCACAAAAGCATGGGTAATCGTTAAATCTTCTTCCGCTGCTGCCTGAAGAATCTGAGGAACATTCCACGCAGCATCCACCACAGCAACTTCACGAGTTTGGGAATCCCCCACAAAATACACAAAATTCTGCATGGGCCCAATTTCCATTTGTTTGATGTAAAGATTAGGATTAGCCATAAGTCGCGTATTCTAACATACATATACAGCCAAAAGGTACCAGGTACCTTTTAACTTAAAAAGGTACCTGGTACCCAATGTTGACTGTAACCCAGTCCATCCATATAATGGGGGACTATGTCACAAACTACGACCACACCTTCAGAGCCTATTGTTAAATTAATTAACCACTTTGCAACTCCCTACAATAATGCTGTGGCAACAGCACGCACCTGTTATTCTTCTAAGGTAATCTACGCAGAAGACTGTGATAAGGATGAAAAATCTCGGAATTTAAGAGATAAAATTGCTGAAAGTATTTATCAGGCAGGTCATCACACAACGATTCAACACTCAACATTTCAATTTGCTTTAGAACATGTTTCCAGACAATTCATTTGGGCTTTTCTACACAGCCATACGTTTTACAACTCCGAACAAGTAAGTCAACGTTATGTCGCTGTAAAACCTGGAAGCTGTTGGATTCCCCCATTAGAAGGCAAGGCTCTTGAAGTATATGAATCCATTGCCAACTATCAAATGGAAACCTATACCCGTCTTAATGAATTACTAAAACCAACAACGATCGAAGCTTACGCAAAAGTATTTCCTAATCGAAATCCTGAAGAAGATAAATGGACACGAGTATTAAAAAAGAAAACCCAAGAGGTTGCTCGGTATATTTTGCCTGTAGCTACTTACGCTCATCTTTATCACACCATCAGCGGACTAACACTTCATCGGTACAATAAACTCATTCATGAATTTGATACCCCTTATGAACAAAAGTTAGTTGTCGAAAAAATGATTGGTGCTGTAAATGATGTCGATCCTCTATTCTTTAAAAATATTGAAGATTCCATTCCACTAGAAGAAACCCAAGAATACAAAGTATTCGCTCAGTTTCAAGAAGCGCGCAGTCAAAAAAGTTCTGAAGCTTTCATCAATGAATTTGATGAAGCAATGGGAGATAACTTCTCTGTGCTTATCGATTATAAACAAAATGCGGAAGAAACCATGGCAACAGCCGTTCGCGCTGTATTAGGCCTTCCTAAAGAAAAAATTTCGGCAGAACAAGCCATTGAACTTGTCATGGATCCCTCGCAAAACGCCTTGTATAAAGAAGCTCTTAACTTAACCTCTCACTCGAAATTAACGCGAACCATGCTGCATCCTCATTTTTCATTTAGAAAAAAAATTAGTCATACGGCAGATTCTCAAGACCAAAGACATCGCATGACGCCTGGTTCTCGCCCTATTTTTATCACTCATTTCTTACGAGATAAAGTTGATTTTATGACGCCCGAATTAATTAACCATAATTCGGAAGCACAAAAACTTTATGTCGAAGCTCATGAAAAAACCTGGGAAGGCATTCGCACCTTGTTAGATATGGGAGTTTCTGAAGAGTTTGCTACTTATTTGTTACCCAACTCATTCCCTATTCGTTTTGTGGAAAGTGGAGACTTATTGAATTTTCATCATAAGTGGGTTCATCGCTTATGTTATACCGCACAAGAAGAAATTTGGCGCAGTTGTTTAGATGAAGTTAATCAAGTAGAAAAAGTCCAACCCCTGTTAGTTAAATACATCAATCCCCCCTGCCACATCCGTTTCAGTTCAAAAGTTCGGCCTATCTGCCCTGAAGGAGATCGATTTTGTGGTACTCCTGTATGGAAACTAGATAAAAAAGATTTTGAACGCGTAATATAAAAAAAGCAGCCTTTGTACTTTTTTTATAGCGGTCAGCAATCTGCTAAAAAATCAAAGCCTTGTCATTGAGAGACAACAGCCCTTGAGTCGCGGCAATCTCCTACCTGAAAGAATAGAACTAAGTCCTTATAATATTTTGAACCATATTAAGTGGCGTGAGATTACTTCGGCACATTGAGTCCCTCGCAATGACTAGGTAGGTTTTTGTTTCAAGCTGATCGCTAAAAAAGGGACAGTCCCATTAGGACAGTCCCTTTTTTATCCGTTATAAGTTAATCCTGTATCCATCATGCATAAAGCCCGACCTTCATGCATAGGGCCTGCATCCACTAACTCTCCTACATAAATAATATGGTCCCCCGGATCAATCTGCTGTACAACACGACATTCCACGAAGGCACTCGCTTCCTCCAAAATAGGAGATCCAGTTTTTCCTAAACGATGAGGAACACTTTCAAATTTATTCTGCATTTTATGATGTGGAATAATAAAATGTTTAGCTAAAGCTTCCTGATCATCTCGAAGCACATTAATAGCAAACACTTTACTGTGTTCGATCATTTCACTGGTGTGTCGTGATTTTTCGAGAGCCACCATTATTAATGGAGGATTAAAAGATACCTGAGACACCCATGAAGCTGTTAATCCATTAATTTCGTTTCCATCGTGTGTCGTCAGCACATAAAGCCCATAACAAAAGTCATGTAAGGCCTTTTTTTCTGCTGGCATATTCATAAATACACCCCCTCTGGTTAAAGGTACTACTCTATTAATTTGTAGCACTATCTACACCAAATTGCAAAACGTCAATTTGAACATAAAAAGTGTGCCAGGTCTCTAAGACCAGGCACACCCGGTACATAACTTTTGTGAGGCTAATAAAAATCCTCAATTTGAATCTAACATCGATTTGCCATATAAGTAATTGTGCTTAAGTCTTTATATTAATTAGAGTTAGAATACAATTACTTAGTCTGGACACCCATCAAATTTTCATATATTATAGTTAGCTTATTTATCTATTTTTGTCACACTAACGCACCCCCTATTCTCTAGGGAGTAAGCTCTTTTCATACCGGTGGACTATTAATATATGGTAGAAACAGTTTCGTTTTATTTATTTTCTGGGATATTGATTGCTTCAGGTCTTCTAGCAATTAGCATGAGAAATCCTGTGTATTGTGTGCTGAGCTTTTTGGTTGGCATGTTCTCATTAGCTATTCTTTTCCTATTACTTAAGGCCTATTTTGTCGCCGTAATTCACGTTACGCTTTATGCTGGCGCTATTCTTGTGCTTTTCTTATTTGTTCTAATGCTTTTAGGTTACGACAATGAAATCCCTGCTCTGTGGAGTAACCCTATTCGTTATTGCCTTGCTGTTGGGCTTGGTATTTTATCTTTAGCAGGCCTCCTTATGATTGTGCGAATCTTTAAAGAAAACGTGCAAAATCAAAACATCCACTTAGAAGGGACTATTGATTCCATTGGCCGGCTTTTGTTTTCAAAATATTTACTTCCTTTTGAAATGCTCAGCCTTGTATTGCTGGTTGCAATCATTGGCTCAGTAGTGTTAGCAAAGAAAGATTTGTAATGACTCCTCTATCCGAGTACTTAACCGTTGCGTTTATTTTATTTGCTATAGGGCTTGTGGGTTTGTTCACACGACGTACTATTATCATGATGCTTCTTTCTATAGAAATTTTATTTAATGCTGTGAACTTAACCTTTGTTGTTTTTTCTCAATCAACAGGAAAAATTGATGGGCAGATAGCAACGTTGTTCACAATGGCTATCGCAGCAGGCGAAGTTGCCGTAGGGCTTGCGATTGCAATTCTATTATTCAGAACTCAAAAGTCGATTGATGTTACTGACTTTACTAGCTTGAAAGATTAAAAAAAGGAAACAAGGAAACAAGAGTTAAAGGAAACAAAAGTTTCCGCCACAAAAGACAGAGGCTCCACCTTAACTCTGGTTCCCCTGTTGCCTTGTTTCCTTTTTTAACAAGACAAAGGACACCATGTATTTTTTTATTATCTTATCTCCACTCATTGGCTTTGCTTTAATTAGTTTATTCCTATTTCGATGGAAACAACTATCCGGCTGGGTTTCTACAATTAGTTTAGCTGTATCGTTTGGATTAATTCTAAAACTCTTTATCACCATGCAACAAGGAAACCCCATTCCCACAGAGGTTTCCATTCCATGGTTATCTACGTTTGGTCTTACTTTTGAAATGGGTTTATTATTTGATCAGCTATCTATTCTTATGGGACTATTAGTCTCTGGTGTGGGAACTCTTATTTTTATTTATTCCCTTAGTTACATGGAAGACGACGAAGGCTTCTCTCGTTACTTTGGATTTATGGCATTGTTTGCCGCTTCTATGCTTGGTATCGTTTTCTCTAATAATTTCATTCAAACTTTTATTTTTTGGGAGTTGGTGGGGTTAGCTTCTTACCTCCTCATTGGTTTTTGGTACAACAAAGACAGCGCTGCCGATGCTGGAAAAAAAGCTTTTTTAGTTAACCGTGTTGGTGACTTTGGATTTATTTTAGGAATTATTTTTCTTTGGTTTTTATCTGATCCTGAAGGGATTACACGAACACTCAACTTTGTTGGCCTTGCTCAAAGCATTCCCACAAATGTTCAATTAGATATTATTTCAAAAACCTCCATTTTTGGGGCTGGTCTTTTAATCCTTTGTGGGATTATTGGAAAATCAGCTCAGTTCCCACTCCATGTGTGGTTACCCGATGCTATGGAAGGCCCTACTCCTGTGAGTGCTTTGATTCATGCAGCAACCATGGTAACGGCTGGCGTTTACTTATTAGCGCGAACATTTTTTCTGTTCACTATTTCTGAACAATTACTTTTAGTCATTATGATTATTGGTGGACTGTCTGCTTTAATGGCCGCCTTGATGGCCGTTTGCCAAAATGATATTAAACGTATTCTTGCTTACTCCACAATGAGTCAATTAGGCTTTATGGTTTTAGCCATGGGTCTTTCAGGTCCCGTTGAAGGCATGTACCATTTACTCACCCACGGATTTTTTAAAGCCCTGCTATTTTTAGGTGCCGGTTGTGTGATTCACGCTGTTCACACACAGAATCTTTATGAGATGGGTGGGCTAACTAAGAAAATGCCTGTCACCACAATTACTTTTCTTGTGGGGCTCTTTGCTCTTTGCGGTTTATTTCCAACTGCTGGATTTTTTAGCAAAGAAGAAATTCTATCCCTTGCCTACCATCATTCGATGATTGCTTTTAGTGTGGTTATTGTCACAACATTTTTAACTTCTTTTTACATGGGGCGTTTATTTAGTTTAGCTTTTCTAGGCCGAGAAAGAAAACCTCAAGCCCCTCATGAAGCTCCTTTTTTAATGCTAATTCCTTTACTTGTATTAGCCCTACTTTCTTTGGGCGGTGGTTTTTTAGGCATCCCCGAGCTGTTAGGGCGTACTCCAGAAGCATTGGGTGAACATCACAACACAATGACTTTAGGGTTAATTTCAACAGGAGTTGTTCTTTTTGGATTATTAACTTCCTATTTTATTTACGGAAGAAAAACAACTTTTGAGGACCCTTTAAAAAAATCCTTGGGGCCTATTCATGCTTTTATATCCAACAAATACTACTTGGATGACCTTTATAATTTTTATGTGCAACGCATTCAAGCAAAGCTGGCACAGGTCAGTGACTTTGTGAATGAAAAAGTTTTTATTAAAGCATTAGCCAATGGCCCTTCTTTAGGCATCTTTGGTTTAGGCAATTGGGTACGTAAATCCTTAACAGGTAATTTACAAACTTATATGCTTATTGTTGTTTTTCAGATTATTGTTTTATTTGTTGCTGTGATTACTTTATTTGGAGTTTAATATGATTGATCTAAGTTTTTATTTTATCTTAATCCCACTACTTGGCATTTTAGGAACTCTTTTACTTCCTTCAAATCAAGTTAAGTTAATTCGCATACTTTCTTGGTTAAGTTTAACTGCCACTTTGGTTTTAGCTTTCTTTCTGTTAATTAAATTTGACGGTGGGCAAAAAGAATTTCAGTGGGTAACACAAATTGCTTGGTTAGATCATCCTCGAATTGTTCTTCAACTCGGTCTAGACGGCCTCAATATATGGCTTGTTGTATTAACAGCCGTTGTAGCTTTTTGTAGTTTATTTGCTGTAGGATCTATTCAAAAAAATTTAAAAGCATTCCACATTCTTTACTTAATGTTAGTTACCGGAGCTTTTGGAGCCTTCTTAGCATTAGATTTATTTTTCTTCTTTTTATTTTTAGAAATTGAAGTGCTTGTGGCTTATCCTCTTATTGCTAATTGGGGGCGAGATAATAAAAAATATGCTGCTATGCAATTTACTCTTTTTGCATTCTTAGCTTCGGCTTTTGTTCTTGTTGGTTTGTTAGGCATTTATTTTCTAACCGATGCAAATACCTCTGATTTGATACGTCTTAATGCCTATCTTCAAGGCTCGCCATTAGAACTAAGTGTGCAACATAAAATTTTCCTTCCTCTTTTAATTGGATTTGGCATTCTAAGTGCTGTATGGCCTTTTCATTCTTGGGGGCCTATCGGTTATGTGGAAGCTCCTACTTCAACCAGCATGCTTTTAGCGGGTGTTCTTAAGAAAGTCGGCGCCTATGGTTTAATTCGATTTGGCTTATTATTTGTTCCGGATGCTGCTGAATTTTGGATGCCTTGGGTCACCTTGCTGCTCATGATGAATTTAGTTTATGTTGGATTTATAGCCTTGGCTCAAAAAGAATTAAGACGCTTGATTAGTTACTCTAGCTCTTCTCATATGGGGCTTGTACTGATAGGCATTGCTTGTGTTACACCTCTTGGAGTATCCGGAGCCGTGCTCATTATGTTTGCACATGGTCTTTTAGTAGCCCTCTTATTTTTGATCACAGATTTTATTGAGAGAAAAACAAATACAACTCAAATTGAGGCTCTTGGCGGATTGGCTCGTCATTGGCCTATAACAGCAACCGGTTTTGCTCTAGCTACTTTTGCTTGTGCCAGTGTTCCTGGTTTTGCGAACTTCTCAGGAGAATTAATAACATTATTTGCTGTTTGGAATCAATACACTTGGATGGTTATTGGTATTTTGATTTGCGTTCTCTTAACAGCTGTTTACATGTTCCGCGCATTAAGAAACATATTTTTTGGGCCACTTCCTGATATTTTGCAAAGCAGTACAGAACCCATTAAAAGTCCGTTACATATTCTTCCTTTAGTTCTATTGGTGGGTTTTTTATTAGCAGTAGGATTTGCGCCTAATTTAGTTTTATCTGATCTTGAAACAAGTTTGAAGAATACTCCCCTTACTGAAAAAGGAGTTATTTTCGCAAGTTTTTAGTAATAGAGAACGTCTGTCATCCCGGACTTGATCCGGGATCCAGCTCATTATTAAAAACAATAGTATTTGATTTAAGGAAGTGGATCCCGGATCTAAGTCCGGGATGACAACAAAAGGAACCATTAATGTATTTATTGAGCGTTGAAATAATGTTAGTTATTACTTTATTTTTTGTTCTCTTTGCCGATTTAATATTGCCAGAGACTAAAAAACATTGGCTAGGTGTGTTCTGTTGCGCCGGCCTATTCGTAAGCTTTGTTATCCATTTATTTTTATTTCGTGTTTCCGGAGAACTCTTCGGTGGGATGTTTGTTCAAGATGCTTTTAGTCATTTAGGAAAAGCCTTGTTTTTAATTATCGGGTTTTCTCTTGTTGTTATGACGCGCCAATACGCGCCTAAATTAGAACATGGCGTCGGAGAATTTTACTTACTACTAATTTCTGCTGTGTTAGGCATGTGTGTCGGCATCTCTAGCAGAAACCTTCTTCTTATTTTTGTCGCCCTTGAAATTATTACTTTTGCTAGTTATATCATGACCTCCTATCTAAAAAATGATCGAAGTTCTATTGAATCTGGCGTTAAGTATCTTATTTTTGGAGCCGCCGCTTCTGCTTTTGGGTTGTTGGGAATTAGCTTAACATTTGGAGGCTCTGGCAGCTTAGACTTCGCTTCTATCCGAGCCATTTTAGAAACACAAAACAGTCTTCAACCCCTCTTAATTATTGGCTTCTTTTTTATTTTAATTTCTCTAGCCTTTAAAATGGCTGTTGTTCCCTTTCAGATTTGGGCACCTGATGTTTATGAAGGATCCCCAACACCTGTAACGGCTTTCTTTTCTGTTGGCTCAAAAACAGCTGCGTTTATTATTTTCTTAAGGGTTTTTTATGAAGTGTTTACACCTATTCATGAAACAGCAGCAATTGTATTAGCACTTCTATCTGCCATTACGCTCATCTATGCTAACCTTGCAGCACTACCACAAACTAATATCAAACGACTATTCGGGTACTCTAGCATTTCTCATGCGGGGTTTTTATTGATGGGAATGTCTGTTTCTAACCACCTAGGTGTTAGCTACGTTTTATTTTATCTTATTAGTTTAATGGTAACTAATTTATGTGCTTTTTTTGTAATCACAACTCAATCTTTTTATTCGGAGAGTGACCGTATAGTGGAATATGAAGGACTTGTCCAAAAATCTCCTTTTCTAGCTATCTGTCTTTTAATTTCTCTTCTTTCATTAACAGGGATTCCGCCCACAAGTGGGTTTATTGCAAAACTATTAGTGATTTACTCTGCCTTTAATGAGGGGTTTGCATGGTTGGCATTAATCGGAATTTTTACAGCTGTGCTCAGCGCCTTCTATTACCTATCTATCGTCGGGAAGATGTTTTGGGGAACTTCTAGAAACACCTCCCCAATTGCCACACTGATCCCTATTCGCATACCTTTATATGCACTCGTCATTAGTATTTTAGTTTTGGGAATTTTTCCAGGAACTATCTTGAATTGGTGCCAAGTAGCAGCCACAAGCCTGTTCTAGGTTAACGAACTCAGCAAGACTTTTTAGAATAAAAAATAACTTCCTCTATCATTGCGAGGCAGCAACAAAAAGGCCGTGGCAATCACTTGCTAAGAACCTATTTCTTTGCCTGAGATTGCCACGACTCCTTTGTTTTTTGTCTCGCAATGACAATTATTCCAAACTTCTATCTTTGCAGGTGGTTTTATCTACCTTATCCCCATGTTTTTCAGGATGAAGTAATTCTTCCATGGTGTAATAAAGACCTTCACGAGAATAAGCGGCAATATCCAATATTTGAGTATCCATTCGAATAGCATCTTCAGGACAAGCTTCTACACAAAATCCACAGTACACACACTTGCCTAAATCAATATCAAAACGAGCAGGTGCTTTTTCAATATTAGGATCAGGATGTTCTTTAGCTTCAATATAGATACAGTGTGCTGGACAAACAGTCTCACACATCATACAAGCTACACAACGAGGGGATTCATCCTCACGTTGCATCAGACGATGACGTGTTCTGGATCTTGGAGAGATAGGTCTTTGTACTTCAGGATATTGAAATGTCACAGCGCCTTTAGCATCTTTAAAACCTATAGCGTTTGCTGTGTGAAGAAATAAGTTTTTAACAAAATGGCCTGTAGTCACATAAAGCCCTCGAAAGATCTCGGGTAAATAGATCTTCTCTAGAAAGGTTAGCTTTTTTCGTTTAACTTGAACTGTTGCCATAACATCCCTTGTTTACGAATTGCGTTATACGAATTGCGCAAAACTTAATTCTTTTAATTCCCTACTAACAATAAGATAAACCCCGTAGCTAGAATATTTATAATAGAAAGAGGAAATAAAATTTTCCAACCTAAATGCATAAGCTGATCATAACGAAATCGAGGCAATGTCCAACGAATCGTCATCAATAACCAACAAAAAAACAAAACTTTAAATGCAAATCCAACAACTTGAAATAAAGTAATCACTAATGGAGATAAATTCCAAACGCCCCAAGGGAAATGAAACCCATCAGCAAATAAGCCTGGAACCTGCCAACCTCCAAAGAAAAGAGTTGCTGTTAAACAAGCAATCAACACCGTTTCTAAAAAATCGGTTAAAAAAAACATTCCAAATCGCATACCACTGTATTCCACAAAGTAACCGACGATTTCAGACTCTGCTTCAGGTAAATCAAAGGGGACTCTCTTAGTTTCTGCAATTGCTGCTGTAAAAAAAATAATAAACCCAATGGGTTGAACAATCACTCCCCAACGAGGTAACCAACCCCAATAATACTCTCCCTGAGCCAAAACAATCTGATTTAAATTAAGAGACTCAAAACACATAATTAAACCAATAATTGAAACGCCAATCGTAATTTCATAAGCTAGTAATTGAGAACTAGCACGAATACCTCCTAAAAAGGAGTAATTGGTTTGAGAAGCAAAACCACCCAAGATAACACCATAAACTGCTAATGAAAGCATCGCAAAAATATATAGAAGCCCCACATTCAGATCAATGCCTCTTAGTGGAATTTCATACTCTCCAAGAACAAGCGTATCCCCAAAAGGAATAGCCGCAAAGGTAATAAACGCAAAAAACACAGAAACAATAGGCGCTAATTGATATAACAAACGATCCGCATTTTTCGGAATAAAATTTTCTTTGGTGAGCATTTTGATAGCATCAGCAATAATATGAAAAAGGCCAAATGCTTTGAAACCAAAAATCTCCGCACGATTAGCACCAATACGATCTTGCATCACAGCACTCTGCTTACGCTCAACCCAAGTTAACAGTCCCGCCAAGCTTAATACGCCCATAAAAAAAGCAAACACGGCTATCATTTGTCCAATCAGAATAATATTCATCTTATTTGCTTATCTTTTCTACAACTTCTTTTTTCTTTGAAAAATTATTTAATAACATTCCCTGTTTCCCTAACTTCTGATAGGTCATTTCACTGAAAGCAGAGACTTCTTTGGTGATTTCAGTAAAAATAGCTTCACTGTCTTCATAAGAAAGAGGGAAACCAAGCGCGAAAGATAGATCGCATATAATTTGCCATTCTGGACGAGCCATTCCCACAGGAGGTAATGCCGCCCAAATACGTTGTACACGCCCTGCAAAATTAGTAAACGTTCCTTCTTTTTCAGCATATACCGTACTCGAAATACTGAGTTGTGCATGCTCAGAAGTTTTATTATGATTAGGCCCCACATAAACCAAAGTAATCTTATCAACTAAAGCTTGGATTCGGGCATCCCCTATTAAACTAGCAATATCAACACCAAAAGAGATCAATAGATCAAACTCGCCATGCTCTGCTTTTTCAATAACAGCTTCACCCGAAGCATAGGTTCCAGAAGCAATCACCTCTAATGTTTGCGCTCCTAATGTATTAGGGCTTTTGTCTGCTTTAATTAAAAAGTCATCGGAATCTCCTTTGGGGTAAGTAAACCGATGTTCTACTGTATCCATACCTAAACTTTTCTTAAATAGTTGTTTGATAGCAAATAAATCTTCGTTAGTTAACTGAGTCGAGGCCAAAACTCCAACACGGCCATGTCTTTGCTCCAGAACAGCTGCTTTTATTTGTTCCGATAGGGCCTTGATTGCTTCTTCATAATCAATGCCTTCTTTTGCGTCCTGACTGCCTTTAGATGGATTTAAAATTCGATTATGATCAATAAACTTATAGTTGTAACGACCTTCATCACACATCCAATAGTCGTTCACTTCTAAATTTTCACGAGGTTTCAAACGCATGACACGATCTTCTCCTCCGTGTTGTGGACGAGAAAGGTTTCCATCAATTCGAATATTACAACCGTTGGAACACCCTGGACAAACAGAGTCTTGGGACTTTAAATACCAAACGCGACATTTAAATCTAAAATCTTTATCCGTCAATGCACCAACAGGACAAATGTCTACCACATTACCCGAATATTTATTATTTATTTCTTTTCCAGGAAAAACGGCTATCTCTTCTCTATTTCCTCGATTAACAATCCCCAATTCTCCCGTACCCGTAATTTCATCACAAAAACGAACACAACGAGAACAAAGGACACACCTTTCAGAATCCAACATAACTTTATCACCAACAGAAATAGCTTTTTTCTTCTTTATCTTTTGTTCATCAAATCGAGAATCATACTGCCCATGCTCCATATAATAATTTTGAAGTTCACACTCTCCTGCCTGATCACAGACAGGACAATCTAAAGGATGATTGGCTAATAAAAATTCTAAAGTCCCTTGTCGCGCTTGTTTAGCCTTTTCTGATTGAGTATTAATCTTCATTCCATCAGAAACTTGTGTGTAACAAGCAATCATAGGCTTCGGAGCTCCCTCAACATCAACCAAACACATGCGACAATTACCCGCAATAGAAAGCCCAGGATGCCAACAATAGTAAGGAACTTCGATTCCTAACTGAACAGCAGCTTGCATAATGGTAGATCCTTGAGCTACTTCAATTTCTGTATCATTAATCGTAATCTTAGGCATTACTTGTTTCCTTTTGTTGAGCATCAATCATTGCTTCAAACTCGGGTCTAAATTTCTGTAAATAACTGGTTATGGGCATAGCACAAGCATCTCCCAAAGCACAAATAGTTGTTCCTGAAATATTGTTTCCAATGGAAAGAAGTGTATCTAAATCCAATCTCCGTCCATTTCCTTCATAAATTCTTTTCACGATCGTGTGTAACCAACCACTTCCTTCACGACAAGGAGAACATTGTCCGCAAGACTCATGAGAAAAAAAACGAGAAGACACCATTAAAGCCTCGACCATGTTTGTATCTTCATCCATCACCATTACTCCTCCAGAACCAGCCATGGTTCCAGCAGCTTTCAAAGAATCAAAATCCATTTTTACATCAATTTCATCCGCAGAAAGAATAGGCGCTGAAATTCCTCCGGGAACAACAGCTTTTAATTCTTTGTTATTACGAATTCCTCCAGCATGATCATAAATTAAAGAGCGTAATGTAGTATCCACAGGAAGTTCATAAATACCAGGTTTGTTGACATGACCACTCACACAAAAAAGACGTGTTCCGCCAGCCCGCTCAACTTCCGCTAAATCAGAAAACCATTGGGCTCCTTTTTCCATAATAAAGGGCAAATAAGAAAGCGTTTCTACATTGTTAATCGCTGTAGGACAATTAAATAACCCCACAACTGCAGGAAAAGGCGGTTTTAATCTAGGCCAACCTTTTTTACCTTCAAGAGATTCTAATAACGCGGATTCTTCCCCACAAATGTAAGCGCCGGCACCTTGATGAACAACAATATCCAGATCGTAATTTTTTCCAAAAATATTTTTTCCTAAATAACCTTTTTCATAAGCTTCTTCAACTGCCTTTTTTAGTCTCTCATACTGTCTTTCGTATTCTCCACGAATATAAACATAAGCTTTATGAGCCCCCACGGCGAAAGCCGCGATCATCATTCCTTCAAGTAACAAATGAGGAGTCTCCGTTACAATATGGCGATCTTTAAATGTTCCTGGTTCTGCTTCATCACAGTTACAGACCAAATAAACAGGCTTTCCACTATCCTTAGGAATAAAACTCCATTTCATTCCGGTTGAAAATCCAGCCCCCCCTAAACCTCTAAGATTTGAAGCCTTAACTTCTTCAATCACCTGCTCAGGCTTCGAACCAGAAAGCACTTTCTGAATTCGGCTATACCCTCGATTGGATTCAAACACATCGAGTTTGTGTGCTTGTTTTAATTGTATATATTCGGTGATTAATTTATCTGTCATTTCATTCTTTCATTTGATCTTGTCATTGCGAGGCGGCGACAATTGAGCCGTGGCAATCACTTAATAAAAACCCTGTTTCTTTGTCTGAGATTGCCACGGCTTACTTATTACTTGCCTCGCAATGACTAATTATTCTAAGCCTTCTAAAATCTTATCAATTTTTTGGGTTGTTAAAGGGCCATGAATATCTTTATTAATTTTCATCATGGGGGCCATTTCACAAGCGCCTAAACATTCTGCTCGTGAAAAGGTATACTTTCCATCTTTACTGGTTTCACCTTCTTCAATACCAATTTTCTTTTTTGTATGCTCTATCAAATTTTCACAACCATTTAAATTACAGGCTAAGGTATGGCAAAACTGAATATTGTATTTTCCAATAGGTTCGGTATAAAACAGTTCGTAAAACGTGACCACTTCCCGAACATGCACTGGTGTAGTTCCCATGTACACAGCAATTCCCTCTTCAACTTCTGGAGAAATATATCCAAAGTGTTCTTGGCTTAATCGCAAAACAGGAAGCATTGCCGCTCTTTTTTCTTCATAAAGCGCCACTGCTTTATCCCATTTTTCTTTTAACTCTTTTGTTATGCTGTGTTTTTCAGACATAAATTATTTCCTCTACCCTTAGGAGTTAAAAGAGTTACGTATCAAGTTGTAATATGGGGAAGGAGTTAATTTCCAAGAACAGCAAGAAGTTGGAGTTAAGGAATAAAACTAACCTCTAACTCCAGCCCCATTTTTTACCCAATACTTAACTCCTACCAAATACTTTACTAGATACTTAACTCTTCTACTACTAACACACTTTTTTATTATCGATCTAACTCTCCAGCAATCATATTCACAGAACCAAATGTAGCAATTACGTCGGCAACCATATCGCCTTTTAAAATTTCAGGCAATGCTGCCATAATAGGAAAACAAGGGGGTCTCACGCGCACACGATAAGGGCGGTCTGTTCCATCACTAACCACATAAAAACCTAATTCTCCATTACCCCCTTCAACAGGAAAATAAACTTCGCCTTTTGGTGGCGCCATCCCATGGCCCGTCATAATGAGTTTAAAATGATTCATCAGGCCTTCAATGTTTCCATAAGTATTTTCTTTAGCCGGCAAAACAACATCTTTTCGGTTTTCTGGATAAATATTTTTTTGATCTTTCTTAGATGTTCCTTCTAACGTTGGGCCTGTTGCTGCTTCAAACTGCCAAAATCCTTGTGTGTTTCCCATTTTTGCTTGATCCACCATAAGAGCTGCTGGAATTTCTTTTCCTTTTTCATCCACACGAACAGCGCCTTCTTTCATTTGAGCGAGCGCTTTCTCAACAATACTCATGCTTTGTTCCATTTCTTCCAGGCGCACTAAGTAACGATCGTAGTTATCTCCTTGGCTTCCAACAGGAACATCAAAATCAATTTTGTCATACATCCAATAAGGATCTGCTTTACGCACATCAAAATCAATTCCTGTTGATCTCAAGAAGGGTCCAGTAACACCAAACTCTAAGGCTCGTTCTTTAGAAATTTTTCCAACACCCATTAAGCGATCCATAAAAATTCGGTTACGTGTTAACAATTGATTTGTTTCTTTAAGCACCTTTCGAACTTCTTTAATAGCCTTGAGTGTGTTTTGTTTGAAACCATCCGGCAAATCTGCTTTAACACCCCCAATGCGCGCATAGGAAATAGTCAGCCGAGCTCCAGTTACGGACTCCACAATTTCATAAAGATACTCCCGAGCTTTCATCAAATAAAGGAATGCTGTGAATGCCCCCAATTCCATTGCCGAAGCACCCACACAGGTTAAGTGGTCTCCAACACGAGAAATCTCACTCATAATCACTCGAATATACTGACACCGTTCTGTTGGCGTTATTCCTAATAGCTTTTCTACAGCACTCGCATACCCAAAATTATTAATTAACGGGGACACATAGTTCAGACGATCGGTGTAAGGAATTACTTGTAAATAGTTGCCTTGCTCACTAGATTTCTCAAAGGCTCTATGTAAATAACCTATCTCAATATCGACATCTTCCACACGCTCTCCATCTAGTTTCAGAATAAGATGGATAACACCATGCATTGCAGGATGGGCAGGCCCCATATTAATAGTCATGCCCTGCTTATCTTGAGCTAGCTGCTCTGTCTCTACTTCAAGTGGGGTGTATTGTTTTTTTTCTGTGCTCATATTGTCCTTATTCCTGTCATTGCGAGGGACTCAATGTCCCGAAGCAATCTAATACCACTCTATAGCTCAAAACACCATAACTGCTTAAATCTTTTCTTCTATTGAGTGATTGCCACAACTCACTTGCTTTTTGCCTCGCAATGACAAGCCATTTGCTTCTTTGTCAGTTGTTTGGCCCAACCAAGGGTTGACGTTTATTTACGGCGTAATCTTTTCTTAAGGCATGCCCTTTGAATTCTTCATACATCAATAATCTTTTAAGGTTTGGGTGTCCTTTAAATTTGATTCCAAACATATCCCAAACTTCTCTTTCGTACCAATTAGCGGCCTGCCAAAACTCGGTGACGGAATCTACTTCGGGGTCTTTCTCATCCACAGTTGATTTAACTCTTAATCGTTGTCCTGATTCCATAGCATACAAATGATAAACTACTTCGAAACGAGGTTTTCTCAATTGAGCCCAATAATCTACTGCTGTTAAATCCATCAACACATTAAAGTTCAGTGAAGGTTCATGCTTTAAAAATTTCATCACCGTACTAAGACCTTCTTTTTTAATCACAACTGTTTTGTCCCCAAATTGATCATGATGGGATAAAACTAAGTCTGGAAATTTTTGAGTTAATATTTCAATTGTATTCATGTTTTCCTTTATTAAAGCGGCTCTTGGCTATTAGCCTTTGTCTTTTGGCCTGAAACTTATTGAGGTTTATTGCTAATAGCTACAATTTCCCCTTCATTCCACACTGTTCTATCTTTTCTTGTAGCTTCATTAAGCCATCAATAACACTCTCGGGTCTAGGAGGACATCCTGGAATATAAACATCTACAGGAATAATGGTGTCTATTCCCTGAACAGTCGCATAATTATCATAAAAACCACCCGTACAAGTACAAACACCAAAAGCAACTACCCACTTGGGTTCTGTCATTTGCTCATAAACGCGTTTCATCACAGGGGCCATTTTGTGGCTAATGGTTCCCACAACAAAAAGCACATCTGATTGGCGAGGACTAAAGCGAGGAAAACCAGCTCCAAAACGGTCAATATCATAGTGAGAACAAGCAACAGACATGTATTCCATTCCACAACAGGCCGTAATCATTGGAAATTGGAAAATAGAATATTTTCGAGCCCAACCCACTACTTCTGAAACTTTTGATGAAAAAAATCCAGGCGTAAATAAATTAGAATGCTCTATATTCTCTACCGCTTTTTCTTGTTTTTGTGTTACGTCCATTTTAACGCTCCCTTTTTCCAAGCATAAATGAAGCCTGTCATCAAAATCCCAATAAAAACAAGCATCTCTAAAAAGCCAACCATCCCTAATTCTCTAAATAAAATTGCCCACGGATAAAGAAAAACAACTTCAATATCAAAAATAAGAAATAACATAGCTACAATATAGAATCGGACAGAAACACGTCCACGAGGTTGGGCTAAAGGTTCTTTACCACTTTCAAAAGGCTGTGACTTTATTTCTGTTGGGTTTTTAGGCCCTAACAGTATATGTAGACCCAAGAGTATTGTGATAAAAAGAGCAGCAAAAATAACAGTAAATAGAAGAATAGCTGTGTTCATTTCAAGTCCATCTTAATTTCTTAAGGATTAGTTCAATCGACCTAGATAAGCTGGATATTCTACCTTGAAATTGGGGGGAAATAAAGGCTAAAAAATGGCTTTTTAGCCTGTCAGTTCTAAGTTTCGTATATCAAAAACGTGGGCTTTATTGCTTTTACAACTTAGAACTCAGAACTTAGAGCTTAGAACTCAATAATAGGTTCCTATATTATTGGTTTTTACTTATACTCTTATACCTATGGCAAATAAACCTATTCCCCAGTCTAAGGCAGCTATTAGCTGGGCCACCTATGATTTAGCAAACACCCTCTATTCCGCTGCTATCGTCACTGTATTTTTGCCCCTCTATGTCACTTCGCTAACACAATGGAATGTCCTCTTAGGCGCCGCCGCTACTTTTGCCATGATTTTGTCAGGGATTTTGTCTCCGGCTATTGGCTTTGTTACTGACGAAACAGGGAAAACAAAACGCTATTTAATTTTTTCGACTCTAACAACCTGCTTTGCTACAATTTGTATGATTGTTTCAACTCATATTGTTTGGGTTCTAGGCTGTTTTGTTATAGCACATTTTTTCTTTCTCTTATCTTTGGTCTACTACAACTCACTACTTCCTACAGTCGCTAAACCCGAAAATCAAGGCCGCATTTCTGGTTTAGGTACGGGACTCGGTTATGCCGGGGTTTTATTTATTCTTCCTTTAGGCTATTGGATAGAAAAAACATTCAGCACTCAATTTGTTTTTCCCGCTATTGGTATTGCCTACTGTCTGGCCAGTCTTCCCTTATTTCTTTTTGTCCCTGAGAGAACAGTAGAAAACCCAAAACCTTTTTTATGGAAAAATGTGGGCGCAAAAATAATTCATGTCTTAGGAACTTTATTAGAACTCCCCAAGCACAGAAAAATGTTTTTCTTTTTACTCGCCCATTTTTTTATTTTAGAAGCGGTTAACGCTATTATTCTTTGGCTTTCCGTATTTATTAAATTCACTTTTGGATTAGAGCAAAGTGTTCTTATTCTTGTTTTGTTGGGTTCCAACTTCTGTGCTTGTATTTTTGGTTTTGTTTTAGGTTTTTGGACAGATCGTTATGGTGCTTATCGTATTTTATGGTTATCGATTTCTTGTCTTATGATTTGCCTCGTCTTATTAGCAATTTCCTCAGGCCCTTACTTAGCCTTATTTGGAATCATTATCTTGGGAAGTCTTGGTTTTGCAGGCATTTGGACCTCAGGACGGCGTTATTTAATTTCCATTTCTCCCCCCGAAAAAATCGGAGAATTTTTTGGTCTTTATGGCATGACAACAAAACTATCTTGTTTCTCCATGGCCTTGTTTGCTTTAATTGCTGATGCTTTTAGTTTTCGTTGGGCTATTGTGGAACTTATTGGAATGCTCTTAATTGGATTTTTCTTTTTGTGGAAAGCAGAGAGTAAAGAGTTAGGAGTTAAGAGTTAAGAGTTAAGGGAAAAAAGTTTCTTATCTTAAACATAACTCCTAACTCTTAACTCCGTTGTTTAAGACGATCTTCGCGTTTCTAATGGCACGATTTTTGTTGATGCGTGAGAGGGCTCGATGCCCAAATTTTTGTTTAAAATCTTTATTGGATTTTAATTCTAAAATGCCTTTCATATCAATCCAGTTTGATTCATTTTTTTCTTTTTTAAACTCCCGCCAATTGGTTTCTTTGGATTTTGCTGTATAAGGACAAATAGTTAAACAGTCATCACAACCAAAAAACCAATTTCCCATTTTTCCAGAAATCTCATTTGGAATATCACCGGGATGTTCAATCGTTAAATAGGAAATACATTTGCGAGCATCTAATTCCCTCTCGGCCACAATCGCATCTGTAGGACAATGGTCAATACAAAGACGGCACGTGCCGCAACTTCCTTCATGCTCTTTATCACTCACAAGCTCTAGATCAGTAATAATTTCCGAAAGAAATAACCACGGGCCATAATCCAAACTTAATAATTGGTTTTGTTTTCCAATAAAACCCAAACCTGCTTGTTGAGCTAACTCACGCTCAAATAAAGGACGTGTATCAATCGAGGAAATGTATGTTGCACTACTATCAATATCCTTTTTTAATTGTTCTATTAAAATCTCGTGACGCTTTCTAATTACTGTGTGGTAATCTTCACCCCAAGCGTATCGGGCTACCTTTCCTGATGTAGCAGACGGAGCCTCAGACTGATCTTGCTCCTGATTATAATTTACCCCTAATACAATAACGCTCTTAGCCCCCTCACATTCCTCAAGGAACTGTACTTTTCTCTCTTCGTAACGCTGAATAAACTTCATATCCCCCGAAAAACCCTTGTCTCGCCATCGCAAGAAACGTTTCTCAGCCTCTTTCGGAATCTCAAAACGAGTCACCCCTATCGCATGAAACCCCACTGCCTTGGCTAGTTCTTTGATACGTTGGGTGGTGTTCATTTCTGTGATAGTAAGCATGGGAGGAAGTATAGTGAAAAAAAGGAGTTATGTATAGAGTAAGGTATTAGGAAAGAGTTATGTCTCGGGTTTAGTATCATGAGGGAGTTATGTGCAAGTATGGTATAGGGCTGGAGTTAAAGGTTAAAAAAATAACTCCCACTTCTTGCTGTTCTTGAATAATAACTCCTGCTTCTTGCTGTTGTTAGAACATAACTCCTTCTCCATTTTTCACCTGATACATAACTCAAAAAAGCATAACAATTTATCCCACTGTTTTTATGCCATTCTGGCAACTAACTGTTTGGAGCGGACGGTTTGGATGAGGGCGGCGAGGACATTGGATGAGAGGGTGAAGTTGCCGTCGGCGTCTTTTTGAAAAATTGAAGGGTCTAGTTCTTTGTTTGGGGTAACGGCTAAATATAAGGCGGCGATGGCGTGGGCGGCAACATAATCGGTGTTGGCACCAAACTGGGCTGTGTCCCCTAATTTTAAGCGTTTGGATTCTACGGTTTCGTCTTCAAATTGGGTGCTGAGCAAAGCGACGTTTTCGGGGTTTATTTGATTCAGACCCATCATACGAATATACGAAGACACGCGTTTCAATAAATTGTTAATGCCAAATTTTCCTAACGAACCTAAAGCGCCTAGACCTAATTCTGAAACTAAATGACTGTCTACAAAACCAAGCGCTTTTCTGCGATAACTGTTGGGGTAATCTTCTTTAAGACGACGAACTTCTTTTTTACTATCCACCACAAAGAAAAGGCCCGAGCGTTTTGCTCCAAAAGCTCGTCCCGTTTCCGAGGCTAAAAATTGTTTTAGGAAACCTTCATTCAAAGGCATAAATACAGCACCTGCATTATCCGCTTGGGCAATAGAATCTAACATAAATTGAGCTTTAGCTAATGCTTCAGGTGTTGCTTTAGGGCCATCTATAATTTGCGCGGTTACGTCCGTCGTTGCTGTTTGTTCTACAAATGTTATTGTTTCTTTAATTCCAGGAATGCTTTCACCCAACGAAATAAGTAATGCATTGTAATCCTTTGAAAGCGATTCAATAGTTGGGTAAACACCTGTTGCTGCATTATGAACTAAAAGAGCTAAAGACTCTGGGGCAAAAACAGCTAATGAAACGGCTATAGGTGCAATTTCATTGGATAAAGGAGACGCTGGCAAACCCGTAATCACCTGGTGAGAAACCAACCCTAAAGCACGCGTTGCTGTAACCCCTTCTCCCAAACGATTGGCATTATCAATTAAACGCTGGATAACTTCTAACCGTTCTGGCAAAGAAAGATCAATAATTCGATCTAATGGATTTTCCTCTCCAGAATTTATATCTAACTGATTCAATACTTCATTTAAAAATTGCGTAACACCCTGATCTTCTTGGGAAACTATTTGATATTCTCCTAAAGCTGGATTTCGATTTAAGTTTAATTGATACGCGCCAACTTTATCAATTTCAGTTCCTAAAGATTGGGCAGAAAAAAATTCTCTGTTTGACGGCCTTTTTAATTCGGTAGCCCAAGTCAATTCTCTTAACTCTTGATCAGATACACTTCCATTCAAATATCCCTGCAATATTTGTAAATCACTTTTCAATAACTGCGCATTCACATAGCGCTCATCCACATCTCTTGCTTGAGCCTTGTCTAACACAGCATCCAGTGTTAGTAAAAATATTTCCTGAGTAAATTTTTCCCTCCCTGATAATTCTCCATCATAAACAAGCTTTGCAACAATAGTACTAGCTTTAATGTTTAATTTTCCTTGAGCAAGTTTTTCTTTTATCTCTTTTAAACTTTTAGCGGCAATTGGGAACAACCCAGTAATCAAATTATAAATACTTCCTCCAAGAGAAAAAACATCTCCACGTTGATCTACTTTTTCTGCGTTATACACATAAACTTCTGGAGCAATAAAAAGAGGTGTTCCTACTCTCTTTTTTGCCCTAATATATTCTTTGGCTTCTTCAACAGTGGGCGCTGCTAAACCAAAATCAATCATAGTTAGAGAAAATCGCTCCTCTAATGGCTTGTCTTTGTTGATAGCAACAACGATATTACCTGGTTTAAAATCACGCGATACTTGCCCAGAAGCATGGTAATTGGTTAGAACTTGTGCCATTTGAATTGAAATTTGTAATTTTTCTTCAAAACTTAAATTCCCTTGATTAATTAATTTTTCTAAATCTACACCTTCAACAAATTCAATAGCTAAATAAGGAATTATAATTTCTATACCATTTATTGTTGCCGTTATTTCTCCATGCGCTAAATATTGATTAACCCCTTCTATTCCTCTAAGAGCTTTCGTGTTTTCAATATCTCTAGTCTCAAAAAAAGGAATAAGATCTTCATTTAATAGCCTTGGAATCTTAATTATAGCTGAAACACCTTCAACAAAATGAGCTTTAAAGACAATGCTCATATTAGTGCTCTCTAAGAACTCAACACTGTTTATTATTTGTCCATTAATTTCACCTAATCCTTCTTTTATTATTTGAGTTTTTTCTTCATTACTTAAACGATCAAAAACTATTTCTCTTAAGCTCTCTATCCCCTGAACTTCATAGTTTCCTGGTGCTTGTGTACTCTCATATTTCATTACTATGAAGGGCACTTCTAAATCCTCCCCTTCGACATTTTGTGTTAATGCTCCATCCATCACATGCTGTGCTAATCCATTAACCCCTTTTTGTTGCCTTAAAGGAAAAACTTCTTCATTTCTAAAATCTCCCATAGCTACTGGGCTTGTTATATAAGTTGGGACTTTAACAGCGTAACGCTGACCATTTTCTAAGGCAATAACCGTAATATCATGAGAGTGTTGTTCACGAGCAATAATTTTTGATTGAAAATGTGTCTCTAAATAATGCAACAACTCTTCAACAAATTGATGGTTACTAACTCTTCCATACTCTGACTCAGAGTATAACGCTGTAATAACATAGAGGCCTAAACCATCTTCTCCTTGATCTAAAATAACCGTTCCTTTTTTTTGTAAATCAGCAATCACCTCATTTAATGCAATTATGTTTCCTTCAACATCTTTATTTGCTCTTCTTATCAGAACCGTTTCTCCTTCGCTAAAATAGTTTGACTTTAGTTGAGCACTAATGGCGATAATAGGATGTGAAGTCGCATATTGCTTAAACATCCCACGAGGGAAAAACCCCAACTTATAACCTTCTCTATGAAATTGATCAAAATATGATTTTTTAAATAGTTCTAATACTAAATCAGGGTATGCTGCATAAAATTTTGCAGGCGTTTTGCCTACATATTGTTCATCATATTCAAAACTAAAAGCATCTGCTAAACGTTCTTCCGCTAACTCTAAAAATCGATTAAAAAGAGCTTCTAGATCTTCCGCTGGAAATTCTTTTGGCATTATTGTTCGATCTCCAATTTGCCTTGCTTCAAGAATTTCTCGGTCTTGAAAAAATGTCGGAAATGTTTCGATTTCATCTTGCCCCAGAGACTGCGCACTAATAGCTTCTCTGCGGAGTGGTGTTTGTAATTGATTATTCGTTATTAATGCAAACAAATCGTCTTCGGATACTTCGCCTTTTAAAAACCCGATTAACTGTTGAATGTCTTTTGCAACATCTCCTGGATTTTGATATCTCTCTTCAACTTCTCCTGCAACAGAACGGTCCACAATGGCATCAAGTGCTTGTAAAAACACGACCCTTTCAGCGTTCTCGTCTATATTAATTTCTCCGTTCTCTTTAAGCCGAAGGATAGAATCACTAACACTTGGAGAAAGCCTCCCTTGAACAATCTTAGAAAGTACCATTGCTGCATTTTCTCCAGGGACAGGAGCCTTACCTGTAACCAATTGGTAAATTGAAGCCCCTAATGAATAAACATCTACTCTTTGATCTACTTTTTCAGAATTAGTTCGAATAACTTCTGGGCTTAAAAAATAGGGGCTTCCAAAAAGAGTTCCCCCTCCCACAGCTTGTTTAGCTACTTCTATATTTTCAGCAGCTAATCCAAAATCGATTAAAGTTAACTTAAATTTTTCTTCAATGGCTGCGCCCTCAGTTACAGAGGCCACAATATTCTCTGGCTTAAAATCACGAAATACTTGCCCGGAAACATGATGTCTTTCTAACAACTGCGCCATTTGTAACGCTATTTGCAAACGTTCTCTAAAGGTAAGGTTTCCACTTTTAATCAATTTTTCAAGATCTGAACCTTCCACATAATCTACTACTAGGTATGGAATTTTTATCTCTGAACTTCCCTGAGTAAATCTTAATTCTCCATCATCCACATATTGATTCATTCCTTCAATCCCTTTAAGTGCCTTTGTTAAATTAATATCTCCTTTATTAAACTTCTCCTTTCCCTTGTTAGACATATCATTAGTTAACTTAACAACTACTAAGGAACCATCTTCAAGAGTGGCCTTAAAAACAGAACTCATTCTTGTGGTTGCTACATGTTCTAAGCCACGAATAGCCTGTCCTCGAATTTCCTTTATTTGCTCTTGAATTATTTGCATTTTTTCTGGATTTTTTTTATTGTTATAGGCCCTCTGCTTCAAATCAGACGAGGATAAAACCATATAGTTAGGGACTGTTTCGTTATATTCCATGAGTGTAAAAGGGATTTCTTTCAACTCTCCACTTTCTACTTTATGTGTTAACGTGCCATCATCCATATACTGAGCCACATCATTTAATCCCTTTTGTTCCTTTAGAAGCTCCACATATCTACTGTTAAAACCCTCTATTTTCTCTTCATCTATATCATCTGCTCTTGCTGGAGAACGAACAGCAAAGCGTTGTCCATTTTCTAATGCGATAGTTAGCAAGAATTCATAAGAAAATACTACCCTCTGTACAGATGCTGCTTTAGATCCAAATTCTTGCTCTAAATGGGCCACAAGAGCATTTGCAAAGCGAGGACTTTTTACTTTTTCGTGATCAGAATATTCTTTTGTGATGACATAAGGGCCCAAATTATCTATTCCTTGCTCAACAATAATGGAACCCTGTTTATTTAACCTCTCTACAATATTTTTTAATACAGAATCACTTCCTTCCACATCTGTATTTGCTCTACGAAGAATCACTACTTCTTTCCCATACAACTGTTCGGACTTATACATTATTTTAGTAACAGATAAAGGCGTTTGGATATAAGGATCCAAAATTCTTCTTTCATATAACGGACTAAATCCTTCGTCAAAGTATTCCTGTTGAAATAAGCTAAGCACCAAATCACGATGCTCAGCAAAGAACTCTTCAATTGTTTTATCTTTAAATTCTTCAAGAAAATTATTTTCAATAAAAGCCCTCAACCGATCCGAATCCTCTCTAAGAAGATCCTTAAAAACCGACTCTAAGTGTTCCTCTGGAAATTGCTCAGGATAATTCCTTTTTTGATAAATGTAGTCCACAAGAAGCATTTCTTTGCTTTCAAAGAAACCAGGCAATGTGCTTTTATCTATATCTCCTATTCCCAAGGAACGTGCTGAGACTAATTGTTTTTTCTCCAGAGAACCTTCGGCTAAATCTTCCGCATTTTCTTCTAACTCCAATATAACCTCTTTGATAGCATCCGCTAACTCTTTAGCACTGCGGTAGCGATTAGCTAAATTAGGATCCAATGCTTTTCTTAACACTTGGTCTAAGGCTTGGGGAATAGCATCCATAAATTCTGCTGTTTTCTTTTGTCGAGAAAAAAAGGTTTGGGGTGAATTAATCTCCCCATCGAATTCGGCAATTTGCCGTGTCGCTTCTTGAAGATCACTGGGATCTAGCTGTGTGTACCGTGATCCTGCTAAAAGAAAATAAGATAAAACGCCCAAAGAAAAAACATCGGATTGAGGACCAATTTCTGAAAGTTCTCCTAAACCTAACTTAGCTATTTCAGGAGCTCGATAAAGAAGCGTGCCAAAATTTTGACCTAAGTTTTTGTTCATAAATTCTTTGCTTTTATACTCCTTAGCTTGCAGTGCTACCCCCAAATCTAAGATGCGAATTTCTCCATTGGGTAAAACCATAACATTTTGTGGTTTCAAATCATTGTGGATCAAACCTTGTAAGTGAAGTTCATGAACGGCTAAAGCTATATTTTTGAGTCTCTCTAACCGGTCTATTAGTGATAAATCCGAGTAAGGCACTAATGATTTTCTACCGCTGGGATGCCTAATAAAAAATTCTTCGTTAATCGTTTGTCCTTCAATTTTTTCTAAAACAATATAGGGAGTTGGATAATTTCGGCCATCAATATTAATTTGAGCCAAACCTCCTTCATCAATAAGTTGAGGAACCGAAATAGTATGTTGAGCTATACTCCATAAAGCACGTTCTCGCCTAAAATTATCTATGTTGTTTTTTCTAAAAAAGTATTGCTGTATTCCATCATCATAGACACGTCGTTCTTGCCCCAAAACAAGGTGTTCTCTGGAACGTTTGCTAAACAATTTTGGAATTTTAACTACAACATCAATAAACTCTCCCTGGTTTCCATAAGGAATTTTTGCATCATAAACAACTCCCTGCCCTCCCTCACCTAATTTTGCCACTAACTGAACTTGCTTTCCTCCAGGAAGCGTCAAAGTCCCCAAAGAACGCGCTTGAACTACTTGAGGCTGATTCCCAACACCAACAATACTGGCTTCAATATCCTTGATATCGATAAGAATTTCTGTAAGGGCATCCGCCAACTCTCCAGCTGTTCGATATCGATTTTTAGGGTTTGGGTCTGTTGCTTTTAAAACAACTTTTTCTACATCCTGCAATGCTGCTTTGATATAGCCCGGCTGACTCTGAAAATTTAATTCCGGAGATAAATCTTGAGAAACAGGCGTACGATGATCTCTATTAAAAGAAAACTCTAAGGATTTTTTAATCGTGGCTCCCTTGTTAAAAATTCTTCCTGTTAACACCTCATGCAATACGGCTCCAAGACCATAAACATCAACACGTCCATCCATAGTTAGATACTCTCCGTTTATCTGCTCAGGAGACATATAGATAGGTGTGCCAACAATAAACCCATCGTGACGTTTTTTTTCTTTTTTTCTTTCTTCTTTAGTCATAACAGCTGCTAAACCTAAATCAATTCCTCGCGCTAAGTTTCTACTGTTATAAATTAAATTTTCTGGCTTTACGTCTCGATGCAATATTCCAGTTTCATGAAGCTTATGTAAATATTCTGCTTGTTTAATAATAAGGCTCAATCTTTCTGATAAGTTCAGCTCAGAATAATTTTTGAGACGATCAAGCCCTGTTGAAGGTTCATCAATTCTCATTTTCTCTTCTAACGTTTCTCCATCAATAAACTCCATCACTAAAAAAGGAACGGGTACTATTCTGCCATCCGGATGTTTCACGGGAACCGTACCTGCATCAATCAACTGAGACACTTCTTTTACGCGCGCTGTTTTATCTAAAATACGAATATCAGAATTAATCGCCTTTATCTTTTCCTCACTCAAATCAATCGGAATTTTAATAGCGTAATGTGTTCCATCGAACAAAGTTACTTTATAAATTTCCCCCATCCCTCCTTCGGTTAAATAGGTTACCTCTTTAACGTTTCTCCTGTCTTCACCCAGCTTTGTTTTTAAACTCCTTATCATTTTTTCAACAACAGAAGGCATACTCCCCCTGCCCTGGATAGGTGGGGGTTCAGAAATAACTGAGATGACCGCTTCTTCACTTTTCAACGCTTCAGAAAATTCAATAAACATATCGAAGACAGAGCCATAACGCTTTTTGGGATCTGGGTTAATGGCTTTCGCAATGATTCCTTCTAGCTGTCCAGGGATAAAAACTTCTTGGGATCGTAAAACATCTGAAATACTGGGAAGGAGTTGACCTGAATTAAGAGTCACGGCAACAGAATAGCCTGTAAGCATTTCATAGAAGATAGAGCCTAAAGCATAAACATCTACTTGATATCCTACAGATTGAGGTGGGCCTCGTTTCATTTCAGGAGCTCCATAGGAGCCTCCCTTAAATCCGTCTTGAATGCGACTAACATCATTGATATTAGCTGTATTTTGAAAATCCATAATTTGGAGTTTTCCCTCAGCCGTTACAACTAATTTGGATGGATTAATATCTCGATGAATAGTCCCTGAAGACTGCAGCTCTTTGAAACTATATAATAGTTCTTTCATTAACCTCATACGCTCAATTAAAGGCGTCTCCGCATAATTATCAACAGCTCGCAAAGGACTACGTCTGTTTAGTCTTTTTATAATATTTTTTAGGTTTGTTCCGTTTGGAATAGTTTCAGAAATAATAAAGGGGACCTGTACACCCGTTTGAGTAAGATAAAATCCTTTCTCAAGAATCGGAGGGGTTAGGCCTCGATAAACGGCTTGTTCTGTCGCATCAAGCTGACGCCTAAACGTCTGGAAAATCTGTTCCCGTTGTCCTAGATTTAAATGTTCATAGTTTGATGGACGACTAAGATAGACTTGTTTTCCCGTAAGGGGTCCGGCTTTAAATATGACTTCATAGGTAGAAATCCCATCTTTTTTCTGTTGTAGTGCCCAATTAGCAAGGCTAGGATCAAAAATATTTTTTTGATACATTCCCAGCGATTGACCTGTTACGGTTCCCCCCTCTTCCGATAATGGAATTCTATCAGCGGCGAGATCAACACCCATAGACTCTAATGTGATTTTGGAAATAACCTCATCAAGTGCATTGGCTAACTCTAGAGCTGTGCCGGTTCTCTTTTCTACGTTGGGGGTTAGTGCATCACGCAATGCTCGTTCTATTTGTTCAATAATTTCATTGTTAATTCCTTCGGCTTGAAGAGTTTCTTTGATACTTAAAAAATTACCCTCAAAATCAGCAATTCGTTGATTGGCTTGACTGAAGTCCGGACCGAAATCAACAGGAAATCGATTTGTAAGAATTAAGTAAATCACTGTCCCTAATGAAAAAATATCACTACGACGATCTAAAATTTTAATTTCTCGACCCTCAGCTATTTGAGCTAATTCAGGAGAACGTGATTGCAGGGAACCTATTTTCATCCGTTGGGCAGCTGCCCGATTTAAAACCAAAGGATTAATAATAGAATCAAATGTTGCTGATCCAAAATCTAAAACAACGATTTTGCCTTCTTCTGTGAGAAGAACATTTGGAAACTTTAAGTCATTGTGAATAACTCCTTTATCATGGATTCCATGAACCACATTAATTAAATTTTTTACAATTTCTAATCGGTCTATTATCGAGAAATCCTCATAACTAGGGAATTTGGTGCCCTCCTTACCTCTAAAAAGATCATAAAGTGTCTTCCCGGGTTCATAGCGCGTAATAATAAAAGGCATACGAACCTCTTGTCCCTCTACTGTTGTGACAAGATTTTCGCCTAACCCTCCTTCGATTAATTCTGGGACACCTTCAACACCTCGAAGATGAATTAATTTTTTTAGTTCATCTCTAATATTGGATATACTTTCTGCGTCTAGCTTTTTAGGATATTTAATAGCCACCTGTTCTCCTGTTTCAGAATTCTTATATAAGTCAACAACAGCCATAGTCCCTTCTCCCAAACGCCCCACTAATTTATAATCCCCTAGTGCTTTAGCAGTAACAACAGCCATAACAGCTTGATTCGCAAATGCACGTTGTTCCCTATCTGAAAAAACAGAGCTTTCCTCAAGGCTCTCTTCGCCCTGAATTAATACTTTGACGTACGAAACGGTGCCCACTTGTTCTGTAACATTAAATTCTCCTTGCCCAATAATGCGAGATTGTTCTTTTTGAAAGAGTTGCTTGAAATTAGCAGTTTCTTGTTGGGAAGCTCCAGGAAGAAGCGTCCGCACTTCCACGATTTGATTTCCTTCGGTGACTGTAAACCCAATTGTTGTGATATCCGAAACAACTGCTTGTTCACTGATAACGCCTAATGCTTGGATTTTTGGAACTAAATTTTCAATATCTGTTGCGGTCACCGATGCGACTTCATCTTGTTTGAGCGGCAAGGCCACTTCCACTTGAACAACACGAGAATTATTCGTGGACAAAGGGTAAGCTTTAACCTGAACTCCCTCAGCCTTAGCTTCTTTTTGTTTTTGTTTGGCCTGTGATTCATCAACAATATCCACTTTGATCGTGACGGGAAGTGTTTGCCCTGTTTCTGATTGAAAGTTAAAGGTCACTCCCGAATCCGAAATTTGAGCCGTGTTCAGCAAAGAAGTCAATTCTGTGTGTGCCAGCTGATTCCGATAACTGTCTAATGCTTCGGGGTTGTCCGCTATCCGATCACGCGCTGCTGAGAGGGCAATCATCAAGGCTTCCTTCGCTGTGGTTAAATCTTCAACACCCCAACTGCTTTTAGCTTTAGCTGTGTAGGATCGGATAGCTCTCTCAAACAAACTTCTGTTTCCAGAAAGTGTTTGCCAATAAAGTGATTGATCTTGACTTAAACCCACCTGAGGCAGCATGAGCACATAAGAAATTTTCTTTTTTCGAAGTAAATGAGTAATCCCCTCCGCGTGAAATCCTCCAACAACCATAAAGCTAGCGTTTAGTCCATCATCTTGCATCAACGTTAATGTGTTCTCTAGCAAAGCTTCATTACGAGCTAAAGCGGCTTCATAAAATTGTTCTGCTTCTCTTAACACCATGGTGACTTCGTAAAATTGTTCATTAATGCGGTACGGCAATAAATACTCATCAAAAACTGGATTCAGGGCCTGCCAAAAATCGGTACTGAACAACTCCTCTCGAATCTGAGCTACATATGCATACTCCACGTCAGTCACTTCAAATTTCCAAAGTTTTTCAACTAGATCTAATTTTCGATCTCGATCAGCAATCAACTGTTCTCGTTTACTTTTAGCTAAGGCTTTCGTGAGCAGCGTATAAATTTTTTCGAGGTCTTCAAAAAATTCTTCAGCACGAATGTCGACCATATCTTCTAAATACTGGCGGTACTTCACGGTTTCTGAAAAATCCTGTGATTTGAATGGAACGCGGCTAATGGATAACAATAATTGATCTAAGGTATTTTGAGTTTCTTTTCGGGAAGCAAAATTGAATGGGGCTTGAAAAACACCAAGGCTAGCCAGCTCACTGCTGAGCTGTTGTTTGATAATTTTATTTTCTTGGTCGATCAAACGTCTCATGACTTGGTAGGATGAAAAATCCATCAGAGAAATAGACTTTACTTTAGCCAGTTGCTCCAAGCTCATAAAGTGTTCTTTAATTCGCTCCGGATTGGCATCAAACTGTTTAATGGTTTTATCCAGCTGTTTTAGAAAATAAGAATAAGCACGGCGTTTTAATTCTTCTAAAGCCTTTCGAAAATCAGATAAATCAAAGTTAGAACCCGCCTTTAAACGTTCTGCTCGATTGTAAGCCATTAAGTTATCAAAATATAAAGCCGGCTCCTCAACCCCTTTGATTTGTGTTTTATCATTGTAATTAATTTTGTAATACTCCGTTCCATCCAACCGTCCTTCATTCACCAAAAAGTCAGAGACAACTAAACGAATATCCGAAAAAGGAAATTCCGTCAGTACCGAATAATCCAAAACAACATCGGCAGTTCCCTCCATAGCAACGGTAGGATATCCTTTAGGAAAAAATTGTGGGTAACGTCGAACTAATGTGTCATAAATCTTTGCCGTGGAATATTGTGCTTTGATGTTGTTGTGAGGATCTTGGAGAATAAAAAGAGTTTTATCACTTGCTTGATCAGGCACAAAAACATCTGTGACATAACCTATGCTTTCTGGAATCTCAATAGATTTTAGAAGGGATATTTTTGTGGGAGAAAAAGAAGCTTGCTGAGCATAAGCAGGCACTACAGTCTGCAGTAAAAAGGCACAAAGACTCACCCCCACTGTGAACTGCTTCATTAATAATCTGTACCTTCGGGCAAAAGGTCTATGTGAACCAGCTAAATATTTCATTCCACATCTCCTAAGCCCAGCTACCTGCTCCGTAACTAAAGGATACCTTATAGATAGAGAGGGTACAAATAAAGGGAGTTGCCCCACCTCGGGGTATGCTTTTGCTGCCCTAACACGGTCAGCAAGGGCAGCTCACTCCTCTTTGTCCCGCTGCCGGAATAAGGATGGGGCCAATTTAATTGCTGTCCCCCTTATTTATTTTGGGTAATTGGTATTAACACTAGGGACGGTTCATTTGGAATCTACCTGCCTGCCGGCAGGCAGGGAACCGTCCCTGTTTTGGACTCAACCTGCCCCCTTTCATTTTATTTCGGGGATTTGGTGATATTACTCATTAATCAACCCTAAGATAAAAGATGATTGAATCTTAGGAGTCCTTAAATCCGACGGTCAAGCAAAGAGCATTGATCGTCCGTGCTGGAAATCGCCTTTTTCGATATTAGTAGGCGATTTGCCTCTCCCCCACAAAAAAATATAGTGGTGGGAGAAAATAAATAGAAAGTTTCGGGGCGTTGCGTAGAGATCGTAGTAAGTCTTAGTATTTGTTTCTTGGGGTTTCGGTGGCCCGAACATAAGATTGCGGGAACATCCGAGGGGCCCCAAGAAAAAATACTTAGAGTTACTAGATGTTCGTAGCTCAGCACCGAAACTTTTTATTTATTTTCGGTACTTCGTTTAATACTCTCGATTAAGTTTAGGTACTAATTTGAAGTTGAAGTTGTGCTTGTTGTATTTCAGATAGCGCGTTTATAAGCGCGGAAGTACTAGGAGCAATAGTCCAAATGCGATCTCGATTACTAGCGCTGGGATCTAAGGGATAAAAGTAGGCTTCTGGGTTTCCGTTGATAAGGCTAAACACGACGCGTGCGATAGAACCTAATGAGTGCTCCCCTTGAAGCAAAAATCGTTGAGCATCCCGTGCTTGGCTTAACATAGCTTGCCGAGAAGCCATGTCATCCTCTGAAGCAATAACAGCTAAAAAAGATTGGTAGTTATTTCCATAGATGCCTCTTAGTTTTTCACGCGCTTCACTGAGCTGTTTGTTTAATTGCGGTTTTTCGGGGATGCCTAACTGTCCGGAAGCAATAAAAGAAGATAACATTCCCTCAGGATCAATCATGCGGAGTTGGTTTAATAAATCTTCTTGAGTTAAATCTTCATCCACAAGAGTAATCGTTAAATTAGGAAACTGTTCTAAAACATCAACTAAATTACTAATCAAAATCCCCTTGCGAAGCGCTTTCCAATAGATGAAGTTTTCGTAATAGCCATCGGCTCCTTCGCTTAATTTTGAAAGGGTGATTTCTGAAGCATCAACACCCTCTGCTGACAAGGACTTCATCATATGCTCAAACAAATCCCGGGACGTTAAGGGACGATAACTTAAATCCATACTGATATCTGCTTCTAGAAGAGCCGCTCCCAAACTGCTAGCGGCAACACTTCGGCCATTTTGGTTCAAATAACGCTGATGTAAAAATAAAATTGACGGCTCCCATCGATCTAAAACTTTTTTCTGCTCTGGACTTAGTTGATGCGAAAGAAAATATTTATAAGCTGCCACCAACACCAAGGCAGCAGTTTCATCACCTTCCAAATCGATGCCCAAAATACTACGCGCATTCCCTTGTTGTCGAAAAGGGCTGTATCTGAGAAAGGATTTTCTTCCTTCCTCTAAATTTGCTTGAAATGTTAATGTGTCTGCACTTAAAAACAAACCATAAGAATTATCCCCAATAGCATAACGCAACTCAACGGAACCCGAGTCCTCATCAATAATCTCTGAAAACCCTTTTACTTCGGGCAAGACACCATTGGTTCCTTCTGAAAAACTCTCTTTTAATCGAAATAAATCTGCCCTACTATCTTTAATATATTGTTCATAATTTAATAATTTAGCTGGGTCAAAAGAAACTATCAAATTGACAAACTGCTTTGCTTGATCTCGCAAAATCGAACGTTTATCTTGGGAGCTTACTTCAAATTTACTAGCAGGAATTTCTTCAGCCCTCTCTCCTCCACGAAAAGACTTTAATTTTTTAAGAGGCTGTAATAAATCAGTTTCTGGAAACCCACTCTGTTCATAAGAAATAATCTCCGCATCAATAAACGTTTTATACTCTGAAGTAATCAAAGCCGAAAACAAACGTATTTCCTCAACGTCCGTTACCAGCGCAACCCGCTCTTCTCGAGTCCCAGGCTGATCAACACGAAAAAAAGCAATTTGGTCCGTTGGGTTCTCAATGGTTACATAAGGGTTAATCGCCATATTTTGATTGGGATAAACAGCAACTATTTGGTGTGGGTTTTGATCCTGCTCAAAAATATTAGGTGTTCTTTCGAAAACCAAGGCCTTAACGTTTTTAATTCCCTGAACTACATTCAATTCATCTTTATCTAGTTCGGTAGCCATTAACATACGCCATTCGGGGAAACGTGCAACAATAGGAACTTCCTCCCGTTCAGAATGTCTCAAGAGAAAAAATAGCTGCCAAGCTTTTGCCATAAAATCCTCTCGATCCCTGTCCGTTTTAACATCTTGATCTAACCCTAACTGAGTAGAAGTCAAACCTCCAAAACGTTGTTTATCATCGGTGTTGTAACGCACCCTCAAATCAATAAACGCCAAAAGCACTTCATCCCAATTACTAATTTGTCCCTTTGCGTCATATCGAAAAATAGTAGCACTGCGTGAAATCAAAAACTGTTCTAATTGACCCGAGTCTTCAGGAGGTTCTGTCTTCACGCCTTGTTTAATAGCTTCTCTTACCACGTAGTCTTGGAGTAAATGTTTTAAACCCACGTCTGGTTGCTCTCTTAATTTAAATCGTGTTCTCCATCCCTGAAGCAATCCCACCATACTCGGTAGTTCTTCTAAAGCAATTAACGGGTGGATAAGTCCCATGTTCGTTGGTTTTCTTCCTTGTTCCAAATCATCTAAAGCATAGTCTCTATCTTCAAAACGAAAATATCCTTGTTTTAAAAAAGCCTGCAATCGTTCTGATACCTCGGCAGAAATCTTAGGCTTCTGCTGATACACCAAACCTATCACCTCTCTAAGCTGTGACCGAACTGTTTGCCAGCGTTTAAATCGTTTCTCTTTAGAAGTAATAAGTGCCTCTGGCAGATTAACAGCATCTCTTAATTTCCAAATTAATTGTTCTCGCTCCCTATGTAAATTAATAACCGCCTGAGCCGCCTCTGTCATCTCTTTAGTTATTTTAAAAGAAACAGATTCATTGATAATATCGTTTGCTAATTGATGTATTACAAAAATTAATAAATCCAGATGCACACTTCCATTAACATCACGAACGAGAAAGCCACGCGTTAGAATAGTTGTATAACGAGCAATAATTTCCTCTTTAATTACTTCATTCTGAAAAAGCTCTCGTAAAAAATTTGGGGCTGTGCCAAACTTAGGGTGAACCAGATAAACATTGGGTTTTCCTCTTGTTTCCTTAAGAACATCTCTCCCCTGCCCATCCATAATTCTATTTTTTTGTAATAATGCTTGGAATAAACCATCCCAAGTAAGTGGAATTTGCAGCGGAGTCCCTCCTAAACTATTTCCATCAGCCCATTCTTTTTTTCGTAACTCAATCGGAAAATTAATGCCCACGCCTGCTTGCATATGAAATAAAGCTAAAGCCTCCCCTCTATCTAAGGAGCCTTCCAAAGGATCAAAAGGAGTTTGCCTTCGAATAGTGGAACGAGAAGGAAAAGGTCTAAAACGTGTTTGAGTCATGCTACGACGATAAGGAACAACACGATCCGACGCTAAAAGTTCCGGATGCCACTGTTTGAAGGCAATGTCCTTAGCTTCAAACAATTCCTGTAATTTCTCAGCGTGAAACCCCCCAGCGACTAACACCACATGATTATCTCGAGAGCTTTCTATATAATTCATTGTTTGTTTAAACATATGTTCACTGCGAGCATCCACCGTTTCATAAAATTCTGTTGCCGTTTTTATTTGAACATCTAATAATAAAGTTAATTGTTTTAACCGCCTGAAACTTTGTTTTGAGAAAAGGGATTGGAACTGATTAAGCCACTGCTCAAAAGTTTGTGGGCCTTGTAACTCTTGCCGTATTCTAAGATCATCAGGAATTGCTTTTCCCAAACACATCTTCTTTGTTTTAAATAACCAAAACCGAAACTGCACCCACTGCCGCTCTTCCTCCGAAGCTGCTAACTGTTCTCTCAACAACCAAACAAGTTCTTCTATTTCTTGGAATAACTCTTTCCCTTTCATTTGACTCATTAATGTTTCCACCCTCTGTTGTGAGTCAGGAATTTGGTTTAACGGATCTCCAACGATACGAATCAATTCTAACAATTGTCTTGTGACAGGATAATTTACCAATGAAAACCGATTAGACCGCAACAAAGGCTCAATCGTTTGCATCCAAGAAACTAAATCCAGTTGGGAGCTATCTAATTGTTCAATTAGTTTTTCGGCCTGTTTTTTATTGGGAGAGGTTTTAAAATTATTGGAAGGAAAAGCTGAGATTTGCTCTAAGCTATTCCAAACTCGAAGTGCTTCTGTTTCATTTCTCAATAACTTTCTGAATTGTTTTAAGTTGTTTAGGTAAGCATCTTTTTTCTCTACCCCCCACAACAAATAGTTTTCTTCTGTATTTAAATAAGCATATTCTGCAGCCCCAAGATATCCTTTTTCTAAAAAATAGTCTGAGGCTTTTTGAATTTGTTCTCTAGTTAGCCCTTGTTTAAAATCATTTCCTATAACAAGCCCCTCAGCCCCTTCAAACAAAATAGCTCGGATAGGTTTTGTTTCCGTTAAATCATAAATTTTTTCAGCAATCTGTTTCTGAGCCGAAAGAGATTCATGCGCATCTTGAAGATAATAAACCGTTGGGGCATTAGCCATAGAAGCTATAGAACTATTAACAATAGAAGCCGCTTCACTCCTCTGAGGCAGAGTGATCCCCCCAGGAGAAATCAACGATAACAGTATAAAAATCGAAATAATTTTCTTCATAAGTTTTGATCTCATTGAAGCTTATCTGTTTTAAAGGATAACACACCCAGCGGAGCAACACTAACACGGCTCCGCCTAAAGGGACGGTTCTAGAACATCTAGAACCGTCCCTGCTCTTTAAAGGAGTGGTATAATGGCAAAAAAGGAGATTTTATGAAAGCTGTTTATTTTGAAGAACATGGAGATAGCAATACCCTTCAATATGGAGATCGACCTGACCCTGAGATTAATGATTCTGAAGTATTGGTTCGAGTTAAGGCATGCGCCTTAAATCATCTGGATATTTGGACACGCCAAGGCATGCCGGGCGTTCCCATTCCCCTACCTCATATTTTGGGTTGTGACTCTGCAGGAATTGTCGAACAAGTAGGTTCTTCAGTCACCCATGTAAAACCAGGGGATTCTGTTGTTGTTGCCCCAGGAGTTTCTTGCCGAAAATGTGATTACTGTCAATCAGGCTGGGATAGTATGTGTTCGGAATATAAAATTTTAGGGTTTTTATTGGACGGGGGTTACGCTGAGCTGTTAAAAGCACCTGGTGAAAATATTATTCCTATTTCGGATAAACTTTCGATGACCGAATGGGCATCCATCCCTTTAGTGTTTCTTACCGCTTGGCATATGTTGAAAACGCGTGCGGAACTTAAAAGCAGTGAAACTGTTTTGGTCCAAGCAGCAGGCAGTGGTGTCGGCATAGCAGCCATTCAAATCGCAAAACATTTGGGCGCTGAAGTTATCACCACAGCAGGAAGTGCTGAAAAGCTAGAAAAAGGAAAAGCCCTGGGCGCAGACCATACAATTAACTACAAAGAAGAAAAGTTTGGAGAAAGAGTTCAAGACATCACAAGCGGGAAAGGTGTGGACGTTGTTTTTGAACATATTGGCCCTGATGTTTGGGAAGATAGCATGAGTTGCCTGGGTAAAAAAGGAAGGCTGGTTACCTGCGGGGCTACGTCTGGCCCTGAAGTTAAAATTGATCTTCGTTTTGTTTTTATGAAGCAACTCTCTATTCTAGGAAACTACATGGGCGGTTTAAGCGAATTACAGGAAGTCATCCCTTTAGTTGAACAAGGGGTACTAAAACCCGTAATTGATCAATGCTTCCCTCTCAAAGAAGCTGGGGCAGCACACCAACACATGGAAAATCGGAAGAATATTGGGAAAATAATACTGGAAGTATAAGTCTCGAATTGCGGATTGCGACATGCGAATTGCGCAAGACATAGATCCATTGCCATTCGGGGATGACAAGCATTTTTCTTGCGCAATCCGCATTCCGCACAAACAAAAAGCTGTCCTGCGCAATTCGTCTTTATGCGTTTATAATCTTGAAACCAACTTTGGGGATTAGGTTGGCTTTGGCGGCACGGCCTAGAATTTCGCGAAGGGCCTTCTCACCCTTGGGGCCTAAGTTTTCCGTCCACTTGTTCACATACATCCCGACAAACTCTTCTGCTGTATCATAGTCCATACCACGACCATACTTTAAGGAGTATTCAATGGCTTCTTTTCTTTTGTCGTGAATACCTAACAAGATACTCTTCTTCAAAATGCCGGTCACTTTTTTTTGTAATTTAGGACCTAAATCTTTACGAACTACATCAATCCCTAAAGGAATTGGTAACTTTGTTTTTTCTTGCCACCAAGTTCCCAAATCAACAATGCTCTTTAGTCCATATTCTTCAAATAAAATTTGGCCTTCATGAATAACTACTCCACAATCCACTTCTCCGCTTTGAACTGCGGGAACAATTTCATCAAAGGGAAGAAAACGAACCTGACCTTCTCCTTTTCCCCAAAGCTTTAATAATAAATAAGCCGTAGTGAAACGTCCTGGGACAGCAATAGTTTTTCCCTTTAAATTTTTAATGCGCGCATTTTTCTTAGACACCAAACGAGGACCATAACCATCGCCCATACTCACGCCACAACACATAATGTCATAAAAATCACTAAGGAAAGAATAAGCATGAACAGAAATAGCGGTTACTTCTAATTCACAACGAAGAGCTCTTTGGTTTAAGAGTTCAATTTCTTCAATCACATCCACTAACTTTAAACCCTGCGTATCAATCTTCCCATACTTAATTCCATAAAACATAAAAGCATCATCCGCATCCGGAGAATGTCCCACACGAATAAGTTGTGAGTTAGTTTTGTTTGTTTGTTTTTTTGCTGCTAATGTTGGCATTAATTTTCTCCTAGGCTTGGTTTAATTCGGGATAACACACCGAACGAACTGTTGTTTCTCGAGCAACTTCTTCTCTTTTTTCGTAAGGGATCATTGGGATTGTATCCCAAGGACAATTTCTAGCACACAGCTGACAGCCAATACAACGCGACTGGTCAACCTCAACCAGTTTTCCAAAATCACGAAAATCGGGACCTGGCACAATTTCAATGCAATCCACAGGGCAAAACTGAATACACGCCTCACAGCCAGTGCAACCATTTTGGTTAATGACGGCTACCTGTTTAGGCTCTTTCTTCCGCTCCGGCTTTTCAATCACACTTACTAACGCCATAAATTTCTCCCAATTAAAAGAAGGGATTATAGCATAGAAGAAGGGGTTTGCCCCACCTCCGGGGTATACTTTTTTAGCCCTAACACGGGCTACAAAAAGCATACCCACTCGGGGGGCCCCAGACTACAAGAAAAAATCCTCGCTACAGATCTGGAGGGGAGCCGCTTGCCTAGATCCACAGAGCGCCCATGAACCATACAATGCATGAACCTTTCAGGTTCATAGTGAGGTTCAGGGCTGTCGTGCACCTCGCTGCTGGCTGATAAGCCAGCGTTTGCATGGTGCCTGACGCGTCTCAGCAAGGACAGCTCATTCCTCTCCGTCCCGCTGCCGGAATAAGGATGGGACCAATGAAATTGGTGTCCCCTTATTTATTTTGGGTAATTGGTATTAACACTAGGGACGGTTCTAGAAAATCTATAACCGTCCCTGTTTTGAACTCAACCTGCCCCCTCTCATTATATTTCTAGAATTTGGTGAGATTACTCATCAATCAACCCTAAGATAATAGACAGTTGAATCTTAGGAGTCCTTACATCCGACGGCCAAGCTTGGGTAGTGGCCGTCCGTGCTGGAAATCGCCTTTTTCGATATTAGTAGGCGATTTGCCTCTCTCCACAAAAAAAATATTCGTGGCGGGAGAAAATAAATAGAAAGTTTCGGGGCTTTGCGTAGAGGGCGTAGTAAATCTTAGCTTTTCTTTCTGGGGTATCGGTGGCACGCTGTTTTCTAGCGGGAACACCCGAGGGGCCCCATAAAGAAAAGGTTAGCATTTACTAGAACTCGTAGCTCGGACCCGAAACTTTTTATTTATTTTCGGGACTACGTCTCTCAAATAACCATCTCACCCCATCTTCGTGAATGAGTTTTAGGTCTGGACGTTGTTTTAATTCAGCAAGTTTTTCTTCGACGAAGTCTTTGTTCATGGGATAAGGGTTTACGTTGGTAGCAATGAAATAGTAGTCCGCAGTTTCGTAGGTTGGATGCATTGGATTTTCAGGGCGTTCTAGGGCTTGTTGAAAATAGATGTTGGGTTCTCGGTAACCGATATAAGGAAGCAAATGCCCGTGAGTCACAACAACTTCTCCTTGCGGAATGGACTGGGCTAATCGTATTGTCTTTAAATGCTCTTGGTTCCAACTGGGAAGACTAAACTTTCCTCCATTAATAAAGAGCAATACAATTAAAATAACGGAAAGGATATGCTCCCGAGAAAACCCCCATGATTGCACTCGATTCATCAAACGTCTTAAGCCATCAATCAATGCTGGAAACAAAATTCCAATAAACGGTGCCGAATATTGAAACCGTAAATCAACAAAGTTCTCTCCCCCTCGGACGAACAATGGAAACAACGTTGCCAAACAACCAAACAACCAGGGTGAAAACAAAGGAATAAATAGAAGACGACCAAAACTTTTAACACAAGTCCGCAGAGCTTCTTTACTACCCAAGAACTCTTTTATAATCTCGGTAACATGGGATAGGCCATAACCAATGATCTCAACGGGCGTACTTCCATATTGCGAAAAGTTTTTTGAAACCGCCTGAAAAATATCACTCCCCGTCCAAACCACAAAATAATTCTGGATCCAATAAAAATAAAATAAAGAGGCAACAATCGTCACAAATCCGGAAAGACGTTTCCCTTTCATCCAGAGCAGCAGAAATCCAAATGCTGATAAATAAAAGAACGAGTCTTCTTTTATTGAAAGTGACAGTATTAAAAATAAGAAATACCAAAACCAACGCTGCTTCACTGCAAAACAAATAAGAGAAAAGAAAAATAGCGGGTAAAAATCTTCTACACCAAAATTCATGTGAAGTATATTTTGAAGATACCGAAAGTTAAGATACACAAACACAATCAACAAGGGTGCGGCGGACTGTTTAAAATAATGACGCCCCAAACCATAAAGGGGTGCCCCTGCCAAAACAAGTAAAAAAGGATGGGCCACTAATAACACCAACGGACTCTTAAACAAAGACCAAATAGGCGCTAAAAGATATAACGCATTATTAATATGATAGAAGCCATGCAGAAACCCCGTGTAATTAATTTTGCCTTGGAAAAAATAATAAAGCATGTAATCGTAAAAGCCAAAAGGGATAAAGTTAATTTGTATGGCTAAATATTCCGCAATTTCATGCCACAAGAAAAGAAGGAAATAAAATCCTAACAGCAACCCAATCGCAAGAGGACGAGATAAAAAAGAACTTAACCGTTTCACCTTTGTCTCTCGATAGGGATGAATCACGATTGAAAGCAGAAAAAATGCTAGGAATAGCTGGAAGGGCTTTCGTGTATTCTTCAAACTAATAACTTCAGTCATCCAATCAGGGGCAGGAAATCCGTGAATCACCAAATAGAAAAGGAGCCCCAGAAATAGAAGGCTAATCAGTAGACAAAAGTGGCTAAGAAATCTCATAAATTCTTCTTATGTTCTTTAAATTAAAGGAGTTACAAAAAATTAAGATACATTGACTTAAAATAAACAGGCCCGTTAATTTGTATCCCCTACCTATATATGGTAGAGTTTCCGCTTGTTTTGGTTGATCTAAGTCCAACAATCATTACATCACAAAAACTCTTATGAATCAAAGAAAACGAAATAAACCCAATTTTGGCATCAAGACTATAGCCGTATTCTGTTCTCTGACTGTGCTATTAAGCACATTAACACTGCCGGCACAGGCTCAGATTGCTCCTAATCAAGCTCTGCCCTTAACCCCAACTCAACCAAAGTTAATCTATTTATTACAAGATGCGCATGAATCGTTAGCCGTACAAGAACAGTTAGCAGAGAAAATTATTCAGCTGAACTTAGAAAACCAGATTGATTTAATTGGTTTTGAAGGCGCTGAAGGAGAGATAGATGGATCCCCTTTAAAATACTTAGCCTCCAAAGAACAAATTGATAAAGCAGCAACTCACTTCGTGAAACAGGGTTACCTAGGTGCTGCGGAACTCGCGTTTTTTAACAGTGACTCTCCTCTTCAATTATTAGGGGCTGAAACTTCAGACATTTACACCTCGAACCTTTCTAGTTACCGCACACTGTTAGAACAGAGAACAAATACGGTTCGCATTCTCAACAAAATTGAAAAACACTTCTCAGACATAAGACCCAACTTTGTTCATGCTAAGGAGCACAAAAAACTAGAAGCTCTGTCTCAAAAACTATTCACTCCCCCGTTTGATTTGCTGCGTTGGTTTAAACAAATAGACCCCATACTGCGTTGGCAACGAATGATCATTAAAGAAAACACCGCTTACTTTAAGCTAAGACAACTGGTAGCCTCTTTAGAGCAACCCATCAAAAATAAAAGTAATATCTTAGCGTTAATTGAACAAATGAGGACAGAAAATCTATTAACTGAATTTCAAGATCTAACTTGGCAACTACGGTTCCGAATGACGAATACAAAAGCACAAAAACAATGGCTTCGATCAAAACAATATTTGGCGCTGATTAGAAAAATGTGTTTGGGTGAGTTAACTCCCAACGAGTGGGAAACATTAAAACACTGGGAAAGCCCCGCACAGATTCAACAAACATCAGCCACGCTCTTTATGGAGTTATCCCCCGTTCTAAATGAAGCAGAACAATTTTACACTCTGGCGGAATTAAGAAGTTATTTAATGGCACAGAACCTTGTTAATGCAATGGCAGAAAAAAACAAAACCAAGGCCATTCTTGTTACCGGAGGGTTTCATACACCACACATTCAAAAATTGTTTATGGAAAAGAATATTCAGACAAAGGTATGGGCCCCAACACTTAATGAAATAAATCGAGATATCCCTTATGCTGAACGTATATTACAAAAGAATTTTATACCTCTAAAAAACAATTCTTCTCTTACAACAAACACCATTCGACTTGAAAGTGGTTTAAGTGACGAATACCTATTGGACTTTGGCCGACTATTTCAACGGGAATTAGGTTTACTCGAAAGCGTTTCTGATTTAGTTCCTGTTCTAACAGAACCATCCAATGCAAATAGTTTGGGAACATCAAAAACTCAAACACAGCAACAAGATTTTGGGAAACTATTTGAAGATCTCTTGTCCGGCTTCTCTCCGGCTTCTTCTAGCTTTGATGATTTAATCATTAAACACGCTGAAAAGCCTTGGCTAAAAGCCTTCCTTTTACGGGCTAAAAAATGGATGTTAAATATAGGTCTTGGGACTTTAATTTTTAAGAAACCTCTCTTCGAAAATAAAGGCCCCTATGAAACTTGGGCATTGTCTAAGGAAGCCTCCCCAAAGTCAGCTGAAGAAGTAATTAAATCTCTTTTAGGCAGCCCCGAATTAGCAAACGCTGTTTGGATCGAATACCGCGATTTAACTAACGCCCTTAACTTTTCCGAAACAAGCGCAACCCCTGCCATTGAAGGCGACTTGCTCTTTTACGCCCTGGACCGAGTGGCCAAAAAAATAGGTGAAATTGACGTACAAGCATTCAGAGAAAAGAAAAAGATGGTATTAGACAGCTTATCTGATAGAGAAAAAGGGATTAAAGTTCCGGGAGAATCCACTCAAATGTTATCTGGCCTCAATGAGCAGCAGGAATATCTGTTTTATGGAAAAAGAAAAACTTGGGATACTTTTTGGACACATCCTTGGTTAGCACAGCTGTTTGTCCAACAAATGGGCAACAGCTCCTTTGAACAGAAAAAAGAACATGGGAAAATTCCATTCCCCTCCGGAAGCACTCCCAGCGAACTGATAAGAGAAAAAGCAGCTGAATTTGCTGGAAGAGCCCAAATCTCATCTTCATTTGTCTTTAACGACTCTGGTTCAGGGAATGATTTAAGAAATCTAACCAGTGCTGAGAACGTGAAAAGTCCCGTAGGTTATTCAGGTTCAATCCAATACACCCTTATTTGGAATACTCCTAAAATACCGCCGACTAAAACACAAATAGAAACAGCTTTAATACGAATGGAAAATTTTGTCCGAATGCTAGAACCCATACAAAAAGGAACAGCTGCAGCGCGAAAACTCTATCTTAAAAACCACAATACTGCAGAGACTCAACTCCAAATGCGTATCCGTAATCTCCGTAACCGGAGCAAAACACCTTCGATCACGCTTGAAATTAAAAAAATCCTCCAAAAATATGTCAATAATCCTAAAGCCTCCTACGAGGAATTAGTTGAGGGGCTCCGTGCTCGTTTTATCCTATCCCCTGCGTTTGGACTTTTTAAATTAGATCAATTTAATGTTGTCAGCAACTGGGATGAAGTCTTACTCGCTTACGTGAATGACCTGGCAGAAAGCAGAGATTCTTCTAATAAACTGCGTTCATTTCTTCAAACAGAGATTGAAAAAGACCCCAAAATATTGAAGTTAATGTGGGCCCTTTATTTTCCCTATCCAGGAGAAAACCACCCAGACAAAAAAATTGGTAAATGGGAGAAATCTTATTCGGTATACCCCGTAGAAAGTGAATTCACAACAGACAAACGGGGAAGAAAAATCATTGAAGATGAAGAGTTTGTTGCTTTTTGGCTTCACCGCACACGCATCCCTGTTATTGAAAATTATCAACTTACTAGCTTTGTCCTCTTAGGGCCTGAAACCTCTGTTAAAGTAAATCCTTTTTTAACACTCAATAACCCGTCGAAAACTTTTCTTCTATTTGAAATTAAAGGAGTCCGCACCGGAAATGAAACAGCTTCCCTAGTGACCGATGATCTGAAGCGTAGAATTATTGGGCAGTGGATTATCTCTAACGAACTAGCCCTCAATCAGAAAAAACCTAGTCTCTATGATCGGGATACGAAGCTTCTTGAAGTAACTCAAGCAGATCCCGTAAACACAATTATTGCTTTTCATGATCAAAATGTTAGAGCAACTCAAACAACCTTACGCGATAACTTAAATATAACAGCTCGAGAAGATGGTGATCAACCAAGAGTTCTCCACAGAGGAGAAAAAACAACTCTAATTCATGTGCCCGGAATAAATGAAGAGAGTTATAAAGTTTTTGACCCCACTCTGGCCCGCGAAGTTAGAGACAGAGACTACACTCAAGTCACAAAAAAATTAGAATTAATAGCCGGACAAGCCATGATAGTCCCGCTCCAGAAAAAGGTGGCTGAAAATAATGGCTTAATACGGGACACTCGATCTGCTCAAGAAGATCTTGCAAGACTGGCTATTACAGGGACTAATCGGAGTTGGGAAAACGAATACGAGCATCATTTTTCAGCCAAGAAAAGGCATTTACGGTTTGCTCCTACAAGAGAGCTCGTACACCTGAAAGTCGAAGCAAAAGCTCCTGGAGAAAAAGAAATTCTTTTCGGCATTGAATTCAGAGAAAGAACTCTATCGTTTATTTTTTATGAAGATGGTTCCCAAGATGGACATACCGATGGTAATAAATTTACCCGTAAAAAACTTCTTGGGTTTCAAGGACGAGGGCGCTACATCATGGCCTTAGCTCTTCAATATTTTGAATCTCAACCTTCGTTAGGAAGTCGAGAAAAAATACTTTATGATTCTTGGAGACCTTACTTGATTGAAGTGTATCGAAAAGTCCGTGGGGAGATGGGTCTTGAAACTAGCGGAAACAGTTTAGGAGTAATGCTTAGAGATCGTCCTCAACCGTTATCCTTGAATCCATTACAAACACTCTCCTCTGATGCCTTTACCATTGGTGAACGCCTTCGCCTACACCAACACATTATTCCTCAAATCACTGAACAACAAGAGGGCCCTTATGAATTATTAGTGTATTGGTCCGCATTAAAGAAAGGGATCCTATTCCCCAACTTAGCTAAACTTGTTTCTAGTATTGAAAATTTAAATATCGTTATTGTAGATGACACTCTAACCGGAGAAGAAATTTTTCGTGAGCTCCAACAAAGAGATCCAAAACACACATTGAGAAGTCACCTGGTAAAAAGAAAGATTATTATTCCCAAAAGCCCTAAACTACAAATTCAATTAAAACGCGCCACTGAAAAATTAAAAAACACTTATAATGGTTTCACCCACACCTTTCTAGGGGTTGTCTTTCCAGACACCCACAGTGAAAGCGAAATTATTTCTCAAGCCCCATCTGCAATGAAATTTGTTGCCCAAGGAGATCTCGCATTAGGAACCATCAGTCGCGCCGCCTTCTCTCTTGTCCGCGGCTCCGCAAATGACCTTTTCGACACTCACTACCAAGGCAACTCTAAAATCTGGACCTTATCCCTAGCAGCCCAAGAAGTCGCAGACAATCTAAGACTACGCTTCCAAAACCAAATCGCCCTACAACTCAGCGCATAGTTAAAACTTTAAAAGCAGTCCCGAAAATAAATAGAAAGTTTCGGGTCCGAGCTACGAGTTCTAGTAAATGCTAACCTTTTCTTTATGGGGCCCCTCGGATGTTCCCGCTAGAAAACAGCGTGCCACCGAAACCCCAGAAAGAAAAGCTAAGATTTACTACGCCCTCTACGCAAAGCCCCGAAACTTTCTATTTATTTTCTCCCACCACTATATTTTTTTGTGGAGAGAGGCAAATCGCCTACTAATATCGAAAAAGGCGATTTCCAGCACGGACGGCAACTACCCAAGCTTGGCCGTCGGATGTAAGGACTCCTAAGATTCAATTATCCACTATCTTAGGGTTGATTGATGAGTAATATTACCAAAACTCTGAAATAAAATGAGAGGGGGCAGGTTTAGTCCAAAACAGGGACGGTTCTAGATTTTCTAGAACCGTCCCTAGTATTAATACCAATTACCCAAAATAAATATGAGGGACAATTCATTGGCACATCCTTATTCCGGCAGCGGGACAAAGAAGAATCAGCTGTCCTTGCTGAACGCGTCAGGCACCATGCAAACGCTAGCTTATCAGCCAGCAGCGAGGTGCACGACAGCCCTGAACCTCACTATGAACCTGAAAGGTTCATGCATTGTATGGTTCATGGGCGCTCTGTCGACCTACAGCAAGCGGCTCCTCTCCCCAGTTTCCCACACTCTCACACGACCGTTTCCCCTCAACGCCACTCAACATGCCATAACCGCTCGTAGAATGGGGTCCCCCCGAGTGGGTATGGTTTTGCTGACCGTGTTAGGGCAGCAAAACCATACCCCGAGGTGGGGCAAACCCCTTATTTGCACCCCCTCTATCTATAAGGTACCCTTTAGTTGATGGAGCACTAGCTGGGCTTAGGAGATGTGGAATGAAATACTTAGGCAATTTACACAGACCTTTTGCCCGAAGGTACAGAGTATTAATGAAGCGACTTACAACAGGGGTAACTTTTTGTGCCTTTTTACTCCAGAGTGTTCTGCCTCTTCAAGCCCAAAACACAGCTGCCTTTTTCTCGTCCCAAGACAGTTCTTCACTACTAAAAACAACCGCGCTTAAACAGTCGTTAGACAATTTGTTTATTCCTGAAAAAATTGGGTTTATTACAGAAGTTTATATCCCTAAGAAAAATCCTGAAAAGCTCGTCTTTGTTTTACAAGATCCTCACAACAATATTAAAGCGCAATATTCTACAGCAGAAATTTATGACTTTTTAGTGAGCAATCTCTCTGATTACTTCCCTCAACAAGCACCCCTAATTGCTTTGGAAGGAACACCTCCGGAAGAAGTTCTAGATTATTCTTCTTTAACGGCAGTGCCTATTCCCACTGTTAAACGAATGATGTCTGACTTTTTAATTTATGAAGGGAAACTCGACGGGTCTGAATATTACAAAATTAACTATAACGAAAAAGCAAACCTTGTGGGCATTGAAGATAAAACACTTTATGACGAAAATGTCCTAGCATTCAAAAACTCCGTCACTAAAAAAGAACGCATTAGTTTTGATTTTCATAAACTCCGTAAGGCTACAAACGAACTAAAGCGACGTGCCTATTCTTATTTTCTCAAGAAACTAGATGCGGCTATTCAATCCTTTGACGAGAATCCCGAACGGGTTAAAGAGCACTTTATGAGTTTAGAAAAGCTAGCCAAAGTAAAGAATGTCTCCCTCTCTGACTTTAACAGTTATCAAGAAATGAAATCGCTCATTGATAATGAACGGAAGCTCGAGAAGGAAAGACTGCATACGGAACTGGTTTCTTTAGGCATTTTCAAAGCACCCTTCTCGTTTGACTCTAAAGGTGAAGGCAGGCGATTTGTTCAAGCACTTGAAGTTGCCTTTGAAAGAAGCCCAGCCAACAAAGAAAATTTAAGGAATGTTTCTTTGTACCTATCTTATCTGAAATCAACATTATCGTTAGATGCCGAAGATTTCTTTACCGACTTAGAAAAAATTTATCAAGCGCTTTTCACAGCTTTCAGTGAAAACAAACGTGAGAAAGATATTGCTGAGAGCGATCGAAACCTGCGACTCTTAGAAAAAATGTGGGCTTTGGAAGTCACCGAAGAAGAATATCAATATTACAAAACACAAAAGGAAGTTATTACTGACCCCCGATACTGGCAACGATTAAACACCTACTTTGACGAATTTTTAATGAATTATTCTATCCAAAACAATGTGTATGAAATTACGTTGGTCCTTAAAGAAGCTGAAGAGTTTTACGAATCTGCCTTGGCTCGTAATGAAGCGCTCCACTCCAATTTATTTTTGCAAATGGCTGCTGAGGAGAAAAATATTGCCTTTTTGGTTACGGGAGGTTTTCACTCTAAAGGCCTTACAGAATTATTTCGACAAGAAGATGTTGCTTATGTCTTAATGGTTCCTCAAATCGGACTCGATGAAGATACTTCTCTTTATTGGAATGCCTTATCCGGAAAAAATAAAACGTTAGAAAAAATAGTCTCCTTCTTTACCACAAAACCAGCCAGCAGTTTCGCACAAGGCTCAACCACACAGACCTCTACAACCATGACTTCTTATACTCTGTTAGCTCAAGAGTCTCCCGAAGCCGCAGAGGCCTATCGACAATCGCTTCCCGAAGAACTCAGCACCCTCTTAAGCACAGGGACTACTTCTAATGAAGGTGTTGAATTTAATTTTGACGAAGGCTCTTTATCGGTTAACACCCAAGTTATTGATAAACAAACTAGAAATCAACAATTGCGCCGTGGGGATACAAACAATAGCATCACATCCATTCATCCCATTCGAGCTGGACCACAACAAGGAAATTTTCTCTCCGTTCGCATCACTAGCTCGGCACCTGTTGCAAGCATTCAAGCCTCTCTAACCCATGCTACAGCAGAAAACATTGCCCAACAATTGGGAGTGAGCATTGGTACATTTTCAGGGGCAACAAACTCCTTTTCGGTATTTGGTGAAGACAACCTTCAAGTTCAAGTCTACTTTCCTAACGAAACAACTCGTCTTCAGAAAGATACTTCTCAGCTAGAAACAGTTTCTTCTGTAACCGTTGATCTTGAGGGCACACCCACACCCATAACCATTGGCATTCCCAAACAAGAAGTGCCCGCAACTGCTGAAGAAAAAACACGCATCCAAAGAATAGTCCAACACACAGAAACCACAACAGGACAATCTTTAGGAATAAACACAGACAGAACAGCCATCACAGTAAAAACCCCTTTAGCCGAAAAGGGAGCTATGGCTGCCATTTTTAAAGTGACCAACACCAATAACGAAGTGTTTATTTTAAAAGAACTTATTGTTCCTGATTTTTATCTAGTCGATGACGATGCTGATTTTTTCAGCAGCCTAGATGATCCAGAAAAGCCTGTAATAGAAAGCTTAACATCATTTCAGAACACTCTTTTGGAATTTGAACAGGAGGCAAAAATTTTATCTCAATTAACAGAACGAATTTCTGGAGATAAGCCAACACCTGATTATGAGAACCATCATATCCCTGAAAAGTTTAGAGCCTTCTTATCTTTAGATGCTGCTGCTATAGAAGCATTAGCCATAAAAATAGTCGATGGGGAAACCGATGCAGAAACTTATTTTGATATTGAAAACCAAGGGCTTCCCTATTTAGCCATGAGCTTAGCTGAAGGAAAAAATTTAAAACAACGCTACATCAACGGAGAATCTTCTCTGAAAGAACAATATCAAGAACCAGGAGGCGGTTTTGTTGATCGAATCAAAGTCACTAGTAAATTGGCCAAACGTCTGGAACAATTACATTCCTTAGGCATTGTCCATCGAGATTTGAAGCCTGCAAATGTGGTTATTAGCGAAGATGGGGATGTAAAGATAGTAGATTTAGGTTTAGCCCGTAGAGTAGAAGATATTCCCCTGGGGGAAGGACAAAAAATTTCGGGCACTCCAGGTTATATTAGTCCTGAAGTTTATGAAACAAACCCTTCAAAAGGAGGACTTAAAATCGATGTTTATGCTTTAGCGGCTGTTTCCTATAACTTGCTCACTGGAAAAAAACTATTCTCCGAAAAAACGTTATATGAAAGCGCTTTGAAGGTCGTAACCGCCACTGCTGAAGACCTCCCCACCGCTGCGTCACTGGAACAAGATTTTAAAGATGCTGGAATCTCCACAGTAGGCATTGCTCAATACTTTCCTAAAATAGCAGAAGCTTTTCAAAAAGCTCTAAGCAAAGAAGCCTCTGATCGAGGAACCGCAGAAGAATTTGCGGATAAATTCGACGAACTGGTTGAACTGATTGAAAACGAAACTAAGGGCCCCAAAACAGTTGCTAGCATTCAGACCCCTGTGCTGGGCAAAGCAACCCTTACTCCTGAAATTTTGGCGCGGGTTAATCAGATTATCCAGCACGTAGAAGCTGCTACTGGAAACTCCTTAGGTAAAAAAGCTACGGATCAAATAACAGTAGAAAAGACCCCCTTAGCTCAACAAGGAGCTATGAGCGCCATTTATAAGGTTGTGAATCAAGTTGGTGAGGAGTATGTATTAAAAGAAGTTAAAATTCCTCAGATTGATCAAAATCTTTCCGTAATAAAAATAGCCAAAGAGTTAAACGCTTTGAAAAATACATTAAACGAATTTAGACGCGAAGCTCTGCTTCAAGCAAAAGTGACCGAGCAATTAGGAGAAAACAGCCCCTTACCGGAATACATAAATCATTTTTTTCCTCCTCAATTCGTAACCTTTTTAGCATTGCCTCCTCCAGAAATTTTGAAATTAGCTCGAGCAATTAAAAAAGAGGGGAACATAGCCTTAGAACAATTTTTTGATGCCAAAAATCAAGGGCTTCCCTACTTGGCTATGTCCCTAGAACAAGGTGAGAATTTAAGAGAAAAATATCTCAAAGCTGGAGCTCGCATATCTGAAGCATACGCGGGAGAAGGAACCCCCACAAATCGCATTAAAACTTTATTAGCAGCAGCTAAGGCTATTCAACAACTCCATGACTTAGGCATTATTCATCGAGATATAAAAATAGAAAATATTATCTTGACCAACAGTGGAAAAATTAAAATCGTGGATTTGGGAAACTCTATTGAAGAAAAAAATGTCCCCGAAGGGCCTCAAAATACGATTGTTGGTACTCCGTATTACATGAGCCCTGAAACTGTGCAAGGATTATCTGGATTTAAAGCAGATGTTTTTGCTTTAGGCATTACCTTATTTGTGTTGTTGGCAGGGCAATACCCTGTTAAAGGAAAGACAGACGTAGAAACTGTACAAAAAATGGGAGAAATAAAATATGGAATGTTAAAAGAAGCTCCCTTAAAAGCATTTTTACAAAAAAAGAAAATCCCCATAGATAATATTGAAGCTTCTCTTCCCAAAATTGTCAACATCATTAATGAGGCGCTACATCCAGACCCAGAAAGCCGCACTGAGCTTTCTTTATTGATTGACGAACTTACTTTATTGGTTGAGCTAATAGAAGCAGGGACTTCAACAGAAGAAACTCCACTAGTTCTTGAAACCCCAGAAACAGCCTCATTAGAAATTACTCCGGCAGTCATAGATCGCGTTAACCAAATTGTTCAACAAGTAGAAAAAGCTACTGGAAATTCTTTGGGTATTGATGTAGCCAATGACGTCAAAGAAAAATTAGCTGAACAGGGGGCCATGGGCATCGTATACAAAGCGACGAATAGTGATCAAGAAACATACATCTTAAAAGAACTGAATATCTTAGGCGACATTAATTTTCCAAAAATTCGACTTGACCAATCATTCCTACAAATAGCTAGTGTTTTAACCGCATTTCAAAAAACTATCACGCGAAGGGTCCAACTGTTTAAAGAAGAGGCTGAGCTTTTAGCAGAAGTAACAGAAAAAAAACCTAAAAACAGCCCTGTCCCCACCTATATCAATCACCACATCCCCACTCAACTTCTTGAATTTGTTAATTCTGACCCCCTTAAAATTCAAGCGTTTGCCAAAAAAATAAAAAAAGAAAGCTCTACATTAAAAGAAACTCTGGGCCTTGAAGAAGGGAATATTTATTTAGCTATGAGTTTGGTTGAAGGAAAAAGCTTAAGACAAGGTTTTGTCAGTGAGAACAAGGCTTTGGGTCAAAGTTATCAAGAAGCTGGAGGAAGCTTTCTGGACCGCATAAAGACACTGGCTAAAGCAGCTCACCGTCTTCAAGAACTTCATGATGTGGGCATTGTCCATAGAGATATTAAACCCGCCAACATCGTTCTATCAATTGATGGGGATGTGAAAATAATAGACTTAGGCACTTCAATCAGAGAAAAGGATATCCCTGATGCCAAACAAAAGTCTTCGGTAGGAACACCTTATTACATGAGTCCTGAAGCACTTACAGGACACATAAAAACATCCAATTTTAAAATGGATGTTTACTCATTTGGCATTACCGCTTTTGAATTAGTCACAGGAGAACTCGCTTTTGGCGGAACTACCAATGCGGGAGATTTCGTTAATAAAGTCGTTCATGCAGAGATGGAAGACCTCCCCACAGCTGAAACAATCAAAGCTATTTTACAAAGAGAAAATATTCCTACAGAAAATATTTCTCCCTTCTTAGATACATTTGTCGGAATTATCCAAAGGGCATTAGCCAAACAATTTGATGTTTTAGACCTAGATGAATTTGAAAACCCTTATATGGATATCTTTAACATCCGAAGTACTGCTGAAAGCATGGCTGCTGAATTAGATCTTTTAGTCGAACTCATTGAACGAACCCCAAAAGTTGCAGAAACAACTCCGGTTTTAACAGCTACGGGCGAAACCAAAAAATACTCTACACAGGCAGGCACCTCATCCTTAAAAGCAACCGTCCTTGAAGGCCAAACGGCTGCAGATAAAACAAATATTGTTCAGATTGATAAATTTGGTCCGCTAATAGAAACCCGGGAGCTTCTCAGTAATATTGTAACGCAAATAATGCCTTCTGTTAACGGCGCTTCTCTGGGGAAAGGGCAAGATCAAGAGGTCACGCTTGAAGAAATTCAGGGGCTTATTCAAAATACAGCCACCGAACAGTTAGGAAAAGGGGCCTATGGGATCGTCAACAAACTCCAACTTAAAGATGGGCGTGTGGTTGCTGTTAAAATTTTTGCGACGAAAAAATCAAACAGATACTCTGAAGCAAAATTACGCGCAATAGCTGAAGCAGAAGTGACTTCTATTGAAGAGGCGCAAAGCAGCCCCCATGTCACTAAGCTAATATTATTTGATTTTTTAAAGGTTCGAGATGATCGGGGTGTCATTCGAGAAATTCCTATTGTCGTCACAGAAGCATTGACGGAGGGTCAAATGGTAGACGATAAATACATCAACAGTTACGGAAACCCAGTAGCCTTTGATAAAGTTTCAGAAGTAGAACGCATGCAAGACATCTTCAGTATTGCTGAAGCAGTTATTAGCTATCACGAAACAGGTCAAATTAATATGGACTTCAAACCGGAGAATGTATTTTTACGCGATGATTTTTTCTCTATTTTCTTTGATCTTGGATTAGCCCTTACTCCCGAACGCATTAAAACATTAGATCAAGAAAGGCAAACAAAGATCCGTGGAACGCCTGCCTACACTTCCCCAGAAATGTCATATAGAAGAGTAAAAGGCGTAGATCAACGAACAGATATCTATTCGTTGGGGATTATGTTTTTTCAAATATTAACAGGACAGCTACCAACCCCTGCATCCCTCTATGAATCAGAAACAGCCGAAGCTGTCGACGTCTTAGACGAAGAGATGAGTCTGGATACTGGCTCAGAAGCTGCTCCACAAGAACCCGGTCCAGATGTTAAAAAGAAACCTACAGCAGAACAGTTATTGAGGAAACGACTTGTAGAATTAATGAGGGAACCTCGCCAAAAAAGTATTTTTGAAGATGAAGAAGGTGCTTATGAGGATCCGGCAGACCCCAGAAATGTTTTCTTATCTTTTGAGGAAGCTTTACGAAAATCCAATTTACCCGAAGATAGTATCCCCGAATCCATCCAAGATGCCGTCTACAAAGCAATCCATTTACGCCGTAACGATCGTCATCAATCAGCGGCAGAACTTGCCAAAGAGATTGAAACTGCTGCAATCAATCACATTTTAGATAAACAATTTGAAGAAATTCTTGACGAACCTATTTCGAATAGCGCTGAACTTTATCGTTTTTTAAGAACACAAAGCACTCAAGATTTTACAGCCTTTGAACAAATACTAGACATAGAATTAGCCACACGAAAATTAAATGGCACAAAAATCTCTGCTCAATTTATTGAAGCCATACAACAAGCCCTCTCCCCCGATCGCAGAGCCACCTTCCCCAACTTTGTGGCCCTTGAAACAAAATTAGAAAAAATAGCTGCCCAATCTTTGGGAGCAAGCCAGGAGGGTTTAGACTTCCTGGGTGAGGATCCTAGCTTCGTTGAGTTTAGGGGCAGAATCAGCGAAGAAGAACTCGCCCAAGAAAGAGCTGAACGTCTTGATCCAGACAAAGTTAAAAGTATTTCAGCAGCTGGTTTGGATCCAACAACAGAAGGTGAAAAAGACTATGGAATCACGGACCAACAAAAAGATCTGCTGGACGATTTATTTAGAGAAAAAGAAAAACCAATTGATTTGGAAGAAGGAGCCCTTGGTTTCTTAGAGGCAGGGGATGATTTTCTGATGGCCAGAGCGGAAACTACTCAAACTGAGGTTGATTATTCTCGAGAAACACGTGAGGAAAAAGCACGGGAAGCACCTGCATCCTTAGAAGAAGTCGCTAAATTTGTAGCTCTTAGAGAAACTGCAATCGTTCCATCGTACGCAGAAGCTGTCACAAATGCGGCTCAAACTCAAGAAGGCTTACCTGCTATTGAAGGCCCTATTGTTCTTAGCAGTTTAGAAGATTTGGACGTATTGGGAAAAGGAGGTATGGGTGAAGTGTATCGAGCACAATATCAGGAAAGGGCCATCGCCTTAAAAGTCTTAGTAAAAAGAGACGGGGTTAGTGATGCTGCATTTGAGCAATCCAAAGCTGAGTTTGAAAAAGAGGCCGAACGATTGGCCTATTTATCCGACAGAGAGGTTTCATCTGTTCCCGAAGTCTACCCCGGTGTTGAGGGCAACATAACAACGATATCTGAAGAGGGTGTAGATGCTTTTGCTATGGAACTGGTTCAAGGAATCCCTCTAGATAAGAAAATTCTAGAACTACGAGAAAAACTAAACAGCAACGACAATTTCACATTTCGGGAGGGGTTTTTGGAGGTGTTGAATTTATCCATCGGAGTAGCCGAAGCTATCAGCGAGTATCAGGTAAAAACGGATAATCAGCTTTCCCATAATGATTTAAAACCACAAAATATTATTGTTCAAAATGATGGCAAAGTAATCGTTATAGATTGGGGAACAGCAACACTAGAAGGAGAAACCACCGTTGCAGGAACAGCAGCCTACATCTCCCCTGCTCGGTTGGCTGGTTTTGCCGAGCAATTGGGTGAATGGCAGTCGAAAGGAATTGATGAGGTCGTCGGAGTTGAAGACTTACAAACGTTTAATGCCCAGTTTAAGGGAAAACCAAGTGCCTACAATGACACCTATGCCGCAGCTGTTACTATCTTTCATGCACTGACTGGAAATTTTCCCTATACCGATTCCCTAGACATCAACCCAGGATCCCCGTTTAATAAATTATTATCTGTAATAACCAGCATTGAAGATTCCGATTTCAAACTAAAAAAATCTTTAAGCTTTCAAGTCAAAAAACTCTCTGCGATATTTCCTCAAAAAAGTGTTGATCGATTGGACGCGATATTTGATAAAGCTTTTCAAGGAAATCCTTTATTAGGTTATCAAACGGCAGAAGAATTGCTTACGGACCTTAAAAGTTTACAAGAAGGATTTCAGCCCGAACTTGTTAGCCCACAAAACCGCAGCTTTGGGGCTCGCTTAAAAACAGGATTTAAAAGCATCTTTGGTCGATCCTTGGGAGATGCAAATCGAGAAACCTTAAGCCCTGCTGATTTAGAAGCGCTTCAAGAAATCGAAGGCCTTCCCAGAAATGGGAATCAGGTTAATGTTTTATCCTCTATTTTAGATTCTGCTTTTAGAAACAATGCTAATGTTACCGGAGCTTCTTTAGGGGCCGCTACTTACTTTGGACTTTCGGGGATTCAGCCTGATTTAGAAAGACCTGTACCCCTTTACCAGCTATCGCCGGATGTTCCTCTTAGTTTAAGCGAATGGGTTCAAGACAGCTTGCAAAACGAGTTTGGAACTGCAGAAGTGGCCACCGCTGTTTTCTTTGGCAAAGTAGCCCCTGCCCTCAGTCTAAGAACAGCCCAAGCGGCCAGCACCACACAACGCATTGAAACCAATTTAAGTTTGGCTGGAGTCAACGAAAACTCTTTGGCTATTGTCAATGGCGTCACTAATTATGACGGTCAAAATACAGGACTGGTTATGATCCCCTACAATGAAGCCCTTGTAGCACGTTTAGCGAACGCTGAAAGTGAAAAAGTTTTATCGACGGATCGTGTAGGTCTTTTTGTATTAGTGGATAGTAATCAAGCACTAAAAAAAGCAAAAGAAACCTTACCCAAAAATTTAGGCCCTCGAAAAAATTTATTTTTGCTCGCCTACTCCAAATTGGGTCAAGTTGATCTAACTCAGGGGCTCTCTAATTTAACCAAAGCCGATATCAAAAATATGCTCACCAAACGTGCCGAATCCGCACGTGCTGTTCGATTTTTATTGCGACAATCCGGTCAAGCCACATTGCCTGAAGAAAACATCGCCCTAATCAGTTCCTCTTTTGACGCGCTGGGAGATAAAATTAAACGACTTCGTTTTGACCCAGCCAAGGTGGATAACCCCGAATATTTAGCTGCTTACGCCATGGCCTCAGCCTACCTTGCTTTAGGCCTCGATACGGATGGAGTCTTCAAATATGACGCCAAAACCAAAGAATTTACTCTAGAAGACTCGATTATTGCCGGCATTATCCAAGTCATGAAGACCAAACGCATGGTCGCTATTATGGCTTAATCAATCTTATCTCATTTAACCCAAATCAGTTACATAACCCCTAAGGTGCCAGGCACTTTAATAGAACTTAAAGTGCCTGGCACCTTAGGGGTATAATTCGTCCTTTGTATTAATAGGAAGACTTGTTATAATGCACGCTCTTATGGCCTAAAGTTTCCACAAAAAACACTTGGTAGTTATTAAATCTTAACATTTTTTAAATATGGGAAAGCTAATGGAAAAATTAAATATCACTCAAATTGAAGAAAAAGCTCTTTTAATGCGCCGCGAAATCGTGCGGATGATTCACAAAGCAGCTTCTGGTCATCCCGGAAGTTCTCTTTCATCCACCGATATCATTGCTGCTTTGTTTTTTAATGAATTAAACCATGATCCTAAAAACCCAGAATGGGAAGATCGAGATCGCTTTATCTTTAGTAAAGGACATGGTGTCCCTGCCCTTTATTCGGCTATGGCATTAAGTGGTTATTTTCCAACAGAAGAATTACTTACGCTAAGACAAATTGACAGTCGCCTTCAAGGACATCCTGTTTGCGGATCCCTTCCTGGCATCGAAGCTTCCACAGGTTCTTTGGGACAAGGATTATCCATTGGTATTGGACATGCTCTGGCTGCGCGTCAAAACAAAAAAGATTACCGCACTTATTGTATGGTAGGCGACGGGGAATGTAACGAAGGCCAAGTTTGGGAAGCTGCTATGTTTGGCTCTTTTCATAAACTAGACAACCTTTGCGCTCTCGTTGACTACAACAAATTCCAATTAGATGATTCTGTTAAAGTTGTTTTAGACATGCACCCCATGGATGAAAAATGGAGAGCTTTTGGTTGGGCAGTTCGAGAAATTAACGGCCATAACTTAGGTGAAATTTTAGACGCCTTCGAATGGGCACGTAATATTAAAGACCAACCTCAAATGATTGTGGCTCATACCATTAAAGGTAAAGGGGTTTCTTTTATGGAACATAATAATCACTTTCATGGTGTAGCACCAACAGACGATGAATTGAAAAACGCTTTAGTCGAACTAGGGGAAAAATAAAAATGACAACTTCAGCACAAAATCCAAAACTAGAAAAAAAGATGGGCCTAGCAACTCGAGACGCTTACGGGAAAGAACTGGCTGCCCTTGGTGAACAAAACAAAAAAATTGTTGTTTTAGATGGTGATTTATCGAAGTCCACAAAAACAAATATTTTTGGTGAGAAATTTCCAGATCGTTTTTATAACTTTGGGATTGGTGAAGCCAATATTGTAGGCGCGGCTTCTGGAATGGCGGCTTCTGGACTTATTCCGATCTGCTCTAGCTTCTCTTGCTTTATTACTTGTAAGGGTTATGACCAAATGCGTTTGGCTGTTGCCTACTCCAATATGAATGTAAAAGTCATTGCTTCACACGGTGGAATCAGTGTAGGCGAAGACGGTGTAAGCCAACAAAGCATTGAAGACTTTTCCTTAATGGTTAGTCTGCCGAATTTTGTCGTGCTAAATCCATCGGATGAATATTGTGCTAAGTCTTTAGTAAAACAATCTGTTCATGAGTATGTGGGTCCTATATTTATGCGAACAGGCCGTCCTAAAGCACCTATTGTTCATTCACCGGATCAGAAATTTGAAATTGGCAAAGGCATTAAACTTCGTGATGGAAAAGATATCGTCATTATTGCTACCGGATTATTGGTATGGGAAGCTCTAGAAGCTCATGAACAATTAAAAGAAAAAGGCATTCAAGCTTCTGTCGTAGATATTCACACATTAAAACCTATTGATAAAGAACTTATCATTCAGGAAGCTAAAGCTACAGGCGCTGTTGTTACCTGTGAAGAACATTCTATTTATGGGGGTTTAAGCAGTCTTGTTTCTCAAGTACTCTCCGCTGAATGCCCTACACCACAAGGTTATGTAGCTGTTGAAGATACCTATGCAGAGTCTGGAAAACCAGATGATGTTATGAAAAAATACGGACTTACCGCTCAACATATTGTTGAAGTTGTTGAAAAAACCATCAAAAAGAAAATCTAGCTTTTTGTCATTGCGAGACATGCTACAAAGGAGTCGTGGCAATCTCGGGCTAAAGGGAAAATAATGCAAAAAAAATTAAATAAACGTAGTGCGATTATCACTGAAGGGCCTAGTCGAGCACCCGCACGCGCTATGCTTAAAGCTATGGGGCTTAAAGATAAAGATATTTATCGTCCTATGATTGGTATTGCTAACACCTGGATCGAAACCACTCCTTGTAATTTTCATTTGCGCCGATTATCCGAAAAAGTTAAACAAGGAATTCGTCAAGCCGGGGGAACTCCAATTGAGTTCAATACCATTGCTATCTCGGATGGAATTACAATGGGGACCGAAGGAATGAAAACTTCTCTCATTAGCCGAGAGGTTGTTGCTGATTCTATTGAACTTGTTGCTCGAGGCCACTACTTTGACGCAATTGTTGCTATTTCAGGCTGCGATAAAACTATCCCCGGCACCGTAATGGCCTTATGTCGTATGGATGTTCCTTCTCTAATGATTTATGGAGGTTCCATTGATCCTGGAAGTCATGACGGTTGTGATATTACGATTCAAGATGTATTTGAAGCTGTCGGAAAACATTCGGCCCGTAAAATTTCAAACAAAGAGTTTAAAGAAATTGAAGATGAAGCTTGCCCTGCAGCCGGTGCTTGTGGTGGTCAGTTTACAGCAAACACGATGTCCACTGCATTTGAAATTATGGGGATTTCTCCTATGGGTGCCAATGCAATACCCGCAATGTCCAAAGCAAAAGACAAAGCTTGTGTGGAGTCCGGAAAACTAATCATGCAGGCACTTAAAAAAGATTTACGGCCTAGCAAAATTATTACACGAAAATCTATTGAAAATGCAATTGCCGCTGTTTGCATGACCGGAGGTTCTACAAATTCGGTGATTCATTTATTAGCCATTGCACATGAAATGAATATCAAACTTTCGATTGATGACTTTGATAAGATCAGTAAAAAGACTCCCCTCTTAGGTGATTTAAAACCAGGCGGCCAATTTGTAGCAACCGATATGTATAAAGCGGGCGGCATTCGATTAGTAGCAAAACGCTTGTTGGACGCAAAAAAATTACACAAAGACACCCTGACCATCACAGGAAAAACCATAGGGCAAGAAGCTAAATTAACTAAAGAGAAAAAAGGTCAAAAAGTAATTCGCTCTTTAAAAGATCCTTTAAAACCCACAGGTGGTTTGGTTATATTAAAAGGAAATTTGGCTAAAGAGGGTTCTGTACTTAAAGTTGCTGGACATAAAAAACTATTTCATGAAGGCCCTGCTCGTGTCTTTGATTCTGAAGAAGCTGCTTTTAAAGCAGTAAAGAGCAGAAAAATTAAAGCAGGCGATGTTGTTGTTATTCGTTACGAAGGCCCAAAAGGCGGTCCGGGTATGCGAGAAATGCTAGCGGTTACTGCGGCTCTCGTAGGAGAAGGCTTAGGAGAAACTGTTGCTTTAATCACCGATGGTCGTTTTTCTGGTGCTACTCGTGGCTTCATGGTAGGCCATGTGGCTCCTGAAGCTGCTCATGGTGGAACTATTGCTATTATTAAGAATGGGGACACGATTCGTTTAGATGCCTTGAATGGAAAATTAGATGTAAAAATAAGTAATCAAGAAATAAAGAGCCGCCTTAAAAAATGGAAAGCTCCAAAGGATCGTTATAAGAGTGGGGTTATGGCGAAGTATGCAAAATTAGTTTCTTCTGCATCTGTAGGAGCTATAACTTCATAAAAAAGGGCTAAAGCCCTTTTTTATGCGTGAAGCGAACAGCGTATTGCGTATTGCGCGAAGCAAAAACCTTACTTTACTTAACTACTATCTTTTCTTCTTCAAATTCATTGGTCTCTTCATTTAAAATCCAAGACTGACAACTTATTACCTGCTTTTCTTCTACAGATAAAATAACGTAGGAATATTCTTCCCAAGCTTGGCTTCTATCTGTTTCTGAAGGTTTTGAAGGGTGATCCGGGTGAGAATGAAAAACACCTAAAATTTGCAGCCCTTTTTTCTGAGCCTGTTGATCAATTTTTTGAAATGCCTTAGGATCTAACTCATAGCGGTCCTGTTTTCTTTGTGTATTCAAATTACTAACAGCATACACCTCTGAAACAAGCTTTGTTTTTGCCTCTATAGTTCCCACTAAGAGCCCACAAATCTCATTGGGATAACCAACAAGAACATATTCATAAATTTCATCGATTAAGTTTTGAGGAATTTTTAGCATAGCTTTTGTTTGTCATCCTTGAGCGGTAGCGAAGGATCTAAGTAGTTTATCTTAAGGATATTATTAATGAGATCCTTCGCTTCGCTCAAGGATGACAGGAGTTTTTTCTATGTACCGTGTACTATGTACCCTGTACATTTTCTATTCCTTTTATATTACTGTACCATCTGGAATGACACCGTTTTTAGGGATAATGACTACCCCTTCACGAATACAATAATTCAAACTATCGAATTCTTTTTTCTTTTCTTTATTCTCGATACGCACATTCTTACCAATACGTGCATTCTTATCAATAATAGCTTTCCGGATAATCGTTCCCTCTCCAATGCCAATCGGAGGATATTTCTCTGGCGGGTTCCATTCATAAGAATCGGCACCCATTAACACACTCTCTTCAATATGAACCCCTTGTCTAATAATGGACCTTAGCCCAATAACAGATTTTATAATTTCGGCATCCTGAATCACACATCCTTCAGGAATAATTGCTTGGTCTAATAATGTTTTACCTATTTTACTAGGAGGGAGAAAACGAGGATGTGTATAAATTCTTTCATCCGAAATCAAACTAAAACGAGGGGAGGGTCTTGTTAACTCCATAGATGCTTTATAAAAACTATCAATCGTTCCAATATCTCTCCAATAATCATTGAAAAAATAGCCGTACGCTTTATGCGTAAACAATGCTTTAGGAATAATTTCTTTCCCAAAGTCAGATTCTTTTCCTGCTAAAAGTTTTTCTAGAATTTTTGCTTTAAAAATATAAATGCCCATGGACGCTAAATACTGCGGCTTTTTACTTGTGATCTGATGTTGTTTTTTTAATTCCTTGGAAAGTTCCACTGACTTTAATTCAGCTTCTTCTTTCGGCTTTTCTTTAAAATCAGTAATTAACTGGTTCTTATCCAAATTCATAATACCAAATTCTATTGTCTCTTCTTTATCAATAGGAACAACAGAAATAGTAATATCTGCATTTTTTTGTTTGTGAAACTCTAATAATTCATTGTAGTCCATACGATATAAGTGGTCGCCAGACAAAATTAAAACATTGTCTTCTGGGTCCAAATTATAATGACTCATATGTTTTCGAACAGCATCTGCAGTTCCTTGGAACCAATGGGTGCTAGAAACTGTTTGTTCTGCTGCCAGAACTTGAACACGCACATCTGAAAAATAATCAAATTTATAGGTTTGAGAGATATGATTGTTAAGTGAAACAGAATTAAACTGGGTTAATATATAAATATCTTTTAATCCAGAATTTAATGAGTTGCTGAGAGGAATATCAATAAGGCGATACTTCGAACCAATAGGGACAGCTGGCTTAGAGCGATATCCTGTTAATGGATGAAGTCTCTTTCCTTGCCCACCACCTAGAATAATACATTTTAAATTTTTCATTGGAATTTTATTTTAAAACTCGAGTTTTTCTATTTTCTGGATCACTAATTTTTCTTAAATGCCCTGAGAAATCTCGATAAGACCCCTTAATAGGATTACCGGTCAAATGCCAAAGAGAGCTATATTTTGCACCTCTATTTCCTAAAGCAAATAAATCAGAAGAAACTGTTTTCTTTAAAGCTGCTTTCTTCTTAGGTTTTTCCAGAGAATCTTTCTCTGTTTCGTAAAGTCGACATGCTTGGATGAGACGAAAGAATATTTCTCGAGAATCATTTAACTGAACCTCTTGTAAATACTCGGACTCTTTCTTCTCTTCCATTATATGCACTATCTTTTTAACTAACGCAGATTTTTTATCTAAAACTTTATCTCCATAAATAACATGGTGCCCTGACTCTAATTTTTTAGTTAATAATTTTGTGCCATTCCATATAGATACATAAGATACATTTTGGTTTCCATAAAAAATATTAAATGGAGCATACTCTTTAACTGTCTTTTTAATTAACTCTGTTACTTTTTCAGGACGTTCCAATTTAAGAGCTTCCACCACAAGCTTTCCTCGAGAAACCGGTTTTTTTAGTTTGGTTTTTTCAGAGCGATTTCCTAGAGACACGACTAAATCAAAATGATTAACCCCCATCCAAGTGCCTCCACTACGTCCATCAACTCCAGCTACTTCAATGCTTTTATCTGCTATTAATTTTGGGAGAGACGCTTTTCTTAGTGGATGCTCTTCTCGATTAAACCCTAATGTAATGGGAAAATTTCGGTGCGTACGAACTCCTATGACCATTAAACACATATTGGAACCTCTTTTTCTTAAAATGGCTAAAAATTATGCTTTTCAGCTTAAAAAACTAATTGTTAACAAACCCTGGATACCAATTAGAATTTGAGTAAATTTTTTTAAATTTTTTGTTATGACAAGGCATGCTTCTTAAGTTTCCGCAGTCGTAGTCAAAGTGCTACGATGAGGACAACTTTAGGAGCATAACGCAGGCAGAAGAAAAATTTAGAAAAATATGCCAAATTCTAATTGGTATCCAGGGTAATTAACGGCCATTTTTGGGTCAAACTGGAGTCTTCAGCCTTAGAATTGGTTACAAATAGCTCAATTTCTTTAAGTAAGGGCTCAATTTCAAGCCCTAAGCAGGTGGGAAGGTATCCTTGAAGGTATTTGCTAGCAGACAGAAATAAACGACTAGCAGGGCGAAATTGCTTCTTTTCTACATGAAACAGGACAGCAGCAAGCTGAATCAATGCCTTATAAAATAATCGATTAGGGCTGTCTTTTTGTTCCAGCCAAGCATGCTCCAATACCTCATGACTGTTCCAGTATTCTCGATTATTAAATAACTTAATAAATTCTAAATATCGAGGATCATAATTGGTCATATTAATATCAACTTTCGGATTGCGAATGGCGTTAGGCGAATAGCGCAAAACAGAGGCCTTGGAAAGGCTTATCGTCCCGGACTTCCAGCCGAAGGACTGATCCGTCCTCTGGCGGAGATCTGGGATCCACTTCCTTAGCCAAATACAATTGTTTTTAATAATGTGATGGATTCCCGGCAAAGACGTTCGGGAATGACAGTTTTTGTTTTACGCAATTCGATTATTTTTTCTTATGTTTTCCAATTCCTAATATGCGCGCCAAATTTGCTTTAGCATTAATTTTAGGAATAATGGTATTTGATTTAGCTGTAGTCATAACCGTTGTAACTCCTGGGCCATGTCCGGCAAGAACACAATCACTATGAACTACTACCCCAATAGAAACAGCCCCTTGTTTGTAAGTTCTTCCAAAAGAATTATCATGATCGAGTATAGCTACAAAATCTCCAAAACATAATTTATCAATATTATATTTTTTTACGATTTTTGCATCATGCGTCATAATATCGTAATCTCCAGTTCCAATATTCATAGAGCCAATACCGGAGCCCATGAGTTGTGCTGGAACAACCGTAGTTACACCAACTTCTAGTTTTCCTGATTTCAATTCTTTAATAGGCATCTTATGAAGTAACTTAGGATCCAAACTATAGAGACGAACATCCGGATGATTTGCTAATTTTAATCCTTGGCCTTTACCACGCACTAAAACTTTATCATCATTGGTCATTTGATTTAAGGTTTTCTGATCAAAATCAATCATCACATGTTCTACACCACCATGAGTTCCCAACACAGTTCCTTTTTTCCCTTTAGCCTCTCCCGAAATAATACGCGCTTCATTTCCAACACAGGCTAAAAAATTATAACCCGAGTTTGCTTTACTAGACCGTTGAACTTCATCTTGTATGGTAGAAACTCCAGCTTCAATGTGATCCCCCTCCCAACCAAAAGCAGGGTCTCCTACAGCTACATTATAAGTAATCCCACCCGTTGAAGGATAAGCATAAGCAGCACCGTCATGTCCTGTTTCGAAAGCAGCCCATTGATAGGCAGAAGCAACTTTTCCCTGAATAGCCATTTCTACTAATCGTGTTTCATTTGTTTTAAGTCGTGCCATAAAACCCCCCAAAGGTGAGTAAACTTTTTATCTATGAAAATATTATACGGTATGTGTAAAGAAAAAATCGAATTGCGCAAAGCCCTACTTTACCCATGCGGAATGCGTATTGCGCAAAACAAAAACTAAAAAACATGAACAGATGAAGCTGTGAGTGTCTTAGTTTTGCGCGATTCGCATTTCGCCATTCGAGCTTCTAGTTGTTTTTTAACACATTACGGATATGTTCTGCTAGGGAGAAACTTTCATATCCGTGGGCCATAATTTTTTTGATTTTCTTTTTGTTCTCTTCATCTAGCTTCGTAGACCTCTGCCATACTTCTAAAGACCCCACAAAAGCTGTTAAAACATTCATTAATTGATGTACGGAAGATTTCATCTCTTGATGAAAATGCTCCCCAATAACAGATGCCTTTTCTTGCTCCTCTTTATTTGCATTTTGCTCTAAAGTAACAAACAAACGTCCCTCAAGATCATCATGCCATAAAGTACGGATTTCTCTAATTATTTGAGATTGAATTTCTGGACTGGAAAAGGACTCTTCTTGGGAAAACAGTTGCTTTATTTTCATCAACCTTGCGGGATCCAACCCTAGATGGGAAAGGTCACATTTTCTCTCTACCATAACGAACCTCCTTATGTTAGGAGAAAAGCAACCCAGGAGTTTGCTTCCTCTTCTTACTTATAAGGATAACATAAAAAAAACGAAGGCGCCAAATACCTTCGTTTTTTTGGAGTTAAGAGTTAGCTTGAAAGCTTGGTATTGGGCAAGAGTTATTCCCCTCTCAACAGCAAGAAGATGGAGTTAAGGGACATACATAACTCCTAACTCTTAACTCTTAACTCCTTTTCCATAAAGGAAACAAACTTATCTTTGATCTGATCTCTGATTTTTCTAAAAGAATTAAGAACTTCTTCTTCAGTCCCCTCAGCTAAAGCAGGGTCTTCAAAGCTCCAATGAAAGTGGGTAACATTGGCAGGAAAATTCGGGCAACTCTCTTTAGCATTATCACAAACAGTAACCAAATAATCGATATGCTCTTCTAAAAATGAGGTTAAATGTTTTGGCTGATTTTGAGATAAATCGATACCTTCTTCTTTCATTACTTTAATAGCAATAGGATGAACAGCCTCTGCGGGATGGGAGCCTGCACTTACCCCTTCAAAATTCTCTCCACCAAAATGATTCACAAATCCTTCAGCCATTTGAGAACGACAAGAATTTCCTGTACAGAGTATCAATATTTTTTTCTTCATCATTTTTCCTCAATTTTTTCTTTTTTAAAGGCTCGGGTTTCAAAAGCAAAATCTTCGGCATTAAATAAAGGGTCTGCTTTTACTTGTACATACTCTGCTTCTTTATTCACAAAATACTCAATATTAGGCAACTCGTCTTTAGCAAGCCGATCATTTTTGGAATAATGAAGAATAAGCTGGGTAACCCACGCTTTAGCTTCTTCTGTACAATTTCCTGAAAGTAAAGCTCCCGGCCCATAAAAATTTTCGGGTCTAAAAAACATACTGCGCCCGGGTTCATGAAGAGCCTCTAATTTTAAATTCTGATCCAATGATTTTCCGAGAACAGCTTTTGTGTCTTCCGAAAATCGAAAATGGCGTCCAAATTTTAAAATATCAAAATCCCATCGATCGTATTTCTCTTGGTGCTGAAACATGTCTTTCACACGAACACCAAAATCTTCTTCCGTTAACAAACAACCTGTGGAAGGAGATGGGATATTCGTAATACCAAACTCGTGTGCTAATTGAATAAGTTCTTTACGAGAACGGCCTGAAATTCCATACATTTTTTCCCGATCAAGAATTCCTTCTATTTCAGGTTTTGTTGGAGGTAATAGTTTTGCTGAAAGAGGGCGAACTAAAAGCCCTTCTAGTTGAGTATCTCTATCAATAATTGAAAGCTGTCTCTTCAATTGAGAATTAGGACGCTGACCAACAACCTCTCCTGAAACCATAAAAGAAGCGCCTACTTTATCCATAAACTTAGCCGCCAAAGAAAACATATGAATACGACAATCCGTACAAGGATTTACTCCACGCCCATAACCATACACTGGTTTTTCGATCATCTTCAAATATTCTTCATCTGTTGTCAGTTGTGTTACCTGAACTCCAAGCTCTCGAGCAGCTTGTCCTGCTTCATCTTTACAACAATTAAATTGTGTTTTAAAACTAAGCGCTTCAACCTCAATTCCCTGAGCTTGCATAATTTTAATAGCCAACTTACTATCTAATCCTCCTGACAGGAGTGCTAAACATTTCTTTTTCATTTCTTTCTCCAATTAACCTGTATTTTTAAGACCTTGTGCAATCCCATTTAAACTAAGAAACAATGCTTTCTCTAAATCTTCACTTTTGCTTTTACTATAAGTATTCTTTTGACGATATTTTTTAAGACAACTAATTTGTATATAACTTAGAGGGTCCACGTAGGGGTTCCTCAATCGAATGGAGTGCTGCAATGTTTTGTTATTATCTAAAAGCTCATTTTGTTCGGATAACTCTAACACTGCTTTTTTAGTCCATTGAAATTCTTCCTGAATGCGCCCAAAGATACGTTCTCTCAGTTGCTTAGATGAAACTAACTGAGCATATTCTTGAGCAATATTCATATCTGCTTTACTCATACTGAGCTGCATTAAAGCAATCAAACTATTAAAAAAAGGCCACTTCTGAAACATCTCTTTAAATTCGGGGACAGCTCCCGGATGCTTTTTAATATATTCTCGGTAAGCAGAACCAAAACCAAACCAACCCGGAATGGAGTTTCGAGATTGCACCCAAGAAAACACCCAAGGAATTGCTCTTAATTGCTCGATCTCTATTTGTGATTTTTGTTTGGCACTTCTGGAAGCAGGCCGAGACCCAATTTGATGTTGGCTAATTTCTCGAATAGGCGTTGCTTGCATGTAATATTCTTTAAATTCTGGGTCATCATAAACCAAAGATCGATAAACACGGTTTGCTGTTAAAGACAACTCGGCCATTCGGCTTTCCCAACCAGATTCCTTCTTATGCGATTTTAAATGCTCCTGAGATAAACTAGCTTCAAATAAAGCAGTAACAACAATCTCTAGATTTCTTTCAGCTGTCCAGGAATTAGAGTACTTGGAATAAATCATCTCCCCTTGTTCTGTCATTTTAATTCTTCCCTGAACCGTATTTCTTGGCTGAGCCAATATAGCACGATTTGTGGGGCCTCCTCCTCGCCCTACTGTTCCTCCTCGCCCATGAAAGAAAACCTGTTTTACATTATACTTTTTAGAAACTTGGCTTAATTGTTTCTGCACTTGATAAAGCTCCCAATTGGAAGTTAAAAAACCGCCATCTTTATTACTGTCGGAATAGCCCAACATTATTTGTTGGCGTTGATTATTTGATTTTATAATCTGCTGGTAAGCTTTATTTTTGTAAAGCTCTTTCATTATTTGTTTACTATTTCTGAGAACCTCTATTGTTTCAAACAAAGGAACAATATCCAAGTGAGCTTTCAATTTCCTTCCTTCTTGTGAAGTTAACCCTGTCAAATGCATTAACCACGTTAAAGAAAGAATATCCGTTGCTGATTCTGTCATACTTAGAATATAAGTATCTACAATCCCCGGATCAAACCCTTGCTTCAAATCTCTAACGGTATGCAGTGTTTCTAAAACTTCTTGCGTTTGTTTGCTTAGAGATAAATTTCTAGATAAACGTACTGGCTTCGACAACAATGCTTTTGTTAATATTTCTTGTTTTTCTTTTTGTTCTAACTTATGCCAAATAATAGAACTTTTAATTTGTTGAGGGACTAACTCTGCCACAGCCTGTGTAATTGAATCACGATGATCCCTAATTTCTAAAGGAGCAAAACAAAATCCAAACAAACGAACCAATCGGATCATAGGATCTAATTCTTTATAAACCAAAACATCCGCTTTGGATACGAACAAACTTTTACGCATAATCTCTAAATCATCAATAAAGTCTTGTACTTTAGGATAATAAAAATAGCTTTTAGCTCCTGTAGAAACTCTTTCTGGATTCGTTTGATCTTGAACACGCTGAAGAGAACCTTCTAATTTTTTTTCAATAAATTTTAATTTGGTTCTATAGGGCTCATTCTCTTCATAGTCTCTTAAACTTATTGTTGTTTTCTTAAGTTCTTTTTGGTCTTTTTGTAAGTTTCGTTTAAAGCTTCCTGAAAGTTCCACCATGTCTGAGGATTGACTAAAACTATCAATTAAGTGAGTGATTTTTTTAATGTATTTTTTTAAAATTAATTCTTGATGCAATAAAGCCGTTTGGCGAGTTTGGACATGAGTTAAATTTGGATTCCCATCTCTGTCTCCACCAATCCAACTAGAAAACCTTAACATCTCTGGAAGCTTTACTTCCTTTTTATATTTTTGACTTAATTCTTTTTCACAGTCCTCATAAACTTTGGGTAACGCTTCAAATATGATTTCATCTAAATAATATATTCCATTTTTTACTTCATCAATTACTGTTCTTTTCTTTCGTCTCAATTCATTTGTTTGCCATAAAGAAGTTATTTCTTTATAGATATGTTCTCCTAATTCATTTTTTTCAACATCATTCAACGCGCTGAATTCTAAATCATATAAAGCTTCACTAATTCTTTTTATTTTAGTTAAAACGGATCGTCTTTGTGCTTCTGTTGGATGAGCCGTTAAAACCACTCGGGCCAACATAGAGGTTGCTTCTTTTTGAATTTGAGTTAGAGAGATCTTCTGTTTTTTAAATCGTTGAACTAATCGCTGAATGCTACCAAATTGAGTTTCCTGGGAAAAAGATTGATAATATCGTCTTCTTCGGATACGATGAATTTCTTCGGCTAAGTTAACCAGTTGAAAATAAACAGTGAATGACCGTATTATTTTAATGGCAATAGCTGGATCTAGGCGGTGGATAAGTTTTAACAGTTCTTTTTGACTTTTACTATGATATTGCCTTCTAAGCTCAATAGAGCTTTTGCGAATCCGTTCTTCTAAATCAAAGATCGGCTTTCCTTCTTGGGCAATAAGCACCTGACCTAAAATACGTCCCAAATACTTCACATTTTTCTTCAGTGGCCGTAGTTTTTCTTCTATAGATTGCTTTTCGTTCTGTTTCATAGACTGAGGATTATAACACACTAAGAAAGGATAAATTATGGATTTAGAAGCTAAAAAAACAGCCCTTAGAATGCTTTCCAGCGGCCTTTATCTTATTACTATCAAACAAGATAAGGAAGCAACAGCCTCAACAATTAGCTGGGTAAATCAAGCCTCATTTGATCCCCCCTTAATCATGATGGGGGTGCGAAAGGATAGCAACACCAATGATCTTCTTAGAAAAGCGGGTTGTTGTGCCCTCCATTTTTTAAAACAAGATCAGAAAGATCTTGCTGAGAAATTCTTTAAATCAGTTTCTTTAGAAGGAAATACCTTAGGCGGACTGGAGTTTGAAACTCAGCAAACAGGAGCCCCTATCTTTAAACAAACCGCTGCTCATGTAGAATGTAAAATCATTAATGAAATGGCTGAAGGAGACCATACAGTATATTTAGCTGAAGTAGTTAATGCTGAAGTTAGAGAAAATGTTACCTCCCTAAGTATGCGCGACACTCCCTGGCATTACGGCGGATAATACTTCATCTCTTTCTCTACATTTATTACAGGTACCACAATGTTTATTGTCCTTGGGACGCAAACAAGAAAAAGTTAGCTCCCAAGGCAACTGAGAGTGTTTACTAATTACCTGTTCTTTACTCCACGTCAAAAATGGTGTTTTTATCTTAAGATCCCAATCCAATCCACTGCTTAAACTTTTTTCCATAGAACGAAAAAAAGTATTCCGACTATCTGGGAATGGATTCCCTTTTAAAGGGCCTAAAGCAATTTCATGAATTTCGTTTAAAGATCCATAAATGGCTGCCTTCGTTAACAGCACAATATTTCTCCCTGGTAAAAAAACGGTTTCATCCGGATCGTGATATTGAGGACCATTTTTTCCAGTGACGCTCCAATGTTCTCCGTAGAGTTCTTTGAGAGGAAAGTTCATCGAAAAAACAGATTGGGCAATATCAGAGCTAAACTCTTTCTTTAAAAATGAAACAAACCGTTTTAACCAATAAAGTTCTGTCTTCTCCCAAATAAGGCCTTGCCGGACAAACAAAGGGTAAACCTGATAGCCTTTTTTAGCATAATAATAGAGCAATGCAGCACTATCCATCCCTCCACTAGAAAGAACTAATATTTTTTTTATCATTCTTGATCCCCATAAAAACTCCCTGCCTGCCGACAGGCAGGGAGACGGCGAGACGGAGAAATGGAGAGGGAAGATTCTCCCTGTCTCCTGAGCTCCCTACCTCCGTTTCCAGCCTTTCTCTCCTTGACCCTCAAAGGATAATACCATAATATTACCGAAACAACTTTGGGGAAATGGATTCTTGATACTCCTTTAGGTGTGTCAAAAATGCGTGTTCCCTTAACACAAATTAAGAGACCAGAAAATTATGAACTTAAAAAACAAAACAGTTTTAATAACAGGTGGTGTTAAACGTGTCGGAAGAACGATTGCCGAAACACTTGCAAAACGAGGAGCCAATTTAATACTGCACTATAATCGTTCAAAGAAGGATGCTCTTAATGCCCAAAAGGCTCTTTCTCGCCTAGGTGTTCAGGTTGATTTATTTCAAGCAGACTTAACTAAGATTCCTGCTTTAGAAAAAAAAGTGAAACAACTGCTTAAAACTCAAAAGATTGATGTCTTGATTAATAACGCTTCTAGTTTTTACTCTACCCCTTTTGGCAAAATTAAAGAAAAGGAGTGGGATGATCTCGTAAACTCAAATCTTAAAGGCCCTTTCTTTTTAAATCAGCTAATTGCTAAACAAATGTTAAAAAGAAAAAAGGGCAAAATAATTTTTATTGGAGACTGGTCTTCCCTACGTCCCTATACTAACTATACCCCTTACAGCGTGGCTAAAGCAGGAGTATTAACTTTAACTCAAATATTAGCCAAAACATTAGCGCCCCATATTCAAGTAAACTGCGTATCTCCTGGGTCCGTATTATTACCAAAAAACTTCTCTGCTAAAGATAAGAAAAAAATTATTCAGAAGACCCCATTAAAACGGATTGGTTCTCCTGAGGACATTGCCCAGGGAACTCTTTTCTTTTTAGAAGGCACTGATTTTGCTACAGGAAGCAATCTAATCATTGATGGCGGACAATTAATAAGCTCGTGAAGCGAATTGCGGAATGCGAATTGCGCAAAACATTAGTGCTTTTCTCGCAATCCGCACAGGCAAAGAGCTGTTTTGCGCAATCCGCAATCCGACAACAAAGGAGCGATTTTGTATCAAGTAACTAAAATTATTCACTTTTGTTATGGGCACCGGCTATTAAACTATGATGGAAAATGCAAACATCCTCATGGACATAATGGAAAGATAGAAATTTGTTTATCCTCAGAAACATTAGATGCCCGAGGTATGGTCTATGACTTTTCAGATATTTCTAAAGAAATAAAAACATGGATTGATGACCACTTAGACCATCAAATGATTTTGAAAGAAGAAGACCCCTTAATCCCTATCTTTAAAGAACTTAAGGAACCTTTTTTTGTGTTAAAAGAAAATCCAACGGCAGAAAATATTGCTAAGCTTATCTTCGAACAAACAAAAGCCAAAGGCTTCCCTGTCCAACATGTCACTCTTTGGGAAACCGAAAGTTCTTTCGCCACTTACAAAAAATAACGGTCACTTTTTATGGCTATTGGCTTTTAGCTCTTAGCTTTTGGCAAAAAAAAAGGGCCAGTTCCTTTTGGGAACTGACCCTATATTTGATGCTAAAAGCTAAAAGCCGTTTCTTAACTAGCTGGTGTTTCCCAAAGGTAATCAGGGAACATTCCTCTTTTATATCCTGCTCCACGGTATTCTGGAATTACTGCTGTAGCAATATCCCACATACCACCAACACCAGCAGCGGCCCATTGACCGATACCAGCTACAGGCATTTCTATTTTAGAAGCAAAACCTTCTTCTTTCCAACTATCACAAATAGAACCAAAAAAGTAACCAGGACTTGTAACCGTATTCACAAAACCACGGTACATCATCGCAGGAACTTTTTGGAAGTAATCACCATAATCTGCATCTTGGTTAATATCGGCATAAGCTGCTGATGGAGCTGCAAGCAAACCAACAATCATCAAAACTGTTAATAATTTCTTCATATACCCCTCCTGTTTTATACATCATCTTAATAAAAAAGAGCCAAAACAATTAAATAATTATACCACTTATAGCCTTTTAGTTCGACCCCTATTATCGTCTTTTATTTTCTAACCTTTATTGCTTTTTCTACTCAGCCATTCCTTCAAATATCTTTTTGACTCTTTCTAAAAACTTTTTATCTGTGGATATTTTTTGAACCATAGCATTATACTCCTCTATGGAAACCTTAGATGCATCAAATACTTTTTTAATTTGCTGATCTGCTTGAAATTGAACTAGTCTTATTTGATTATCAACCCTCAAAAATATCTCGATTTGAGCATCTGAAATGGTCTCTGCCCAACCCGATGTGGGACAAATTAGAAACCACGAAAAAACTACTACAACAAACAAACGTGCCATATTCATAAATTTCCTCCTCGTGATATAATCATCATATCCTTCACTTTCCGTTAGAGCAAGAGGAAAAATGACAGCTTTTACAAGCTACCTTTTTTTAGAGTTAAGAAGAATAAATATTAGCGGACCAGGGAGTTACGTATTGGGTGAAAAATGGGGTAGGAGTTAAGAAAAAGCTTTTTCCTAACTCCCACTTCTTGCTGTTGTTGGAAGATAACTCTTTCCTGATACTAAGCTTTCTATGTAACTCTTAACTCTAGAAAAGTATTATTAGGAGTCTTTTTAATGAAACTTATTCTTTTTGATATTGATGGTACATTGACACGTTCCAATGGTGCAGGTAGAGGGGCTTTTGATAAGATTTTCTCTCGACTGTTTGATAAACATTCGGTTTCAGACGGAATGAGCTTTGCAGGAAAAACAGACCCCATGATTATCCAGGAAATATTCCAACGTCATTTCGCCAGACTCCCTTCAATCGAAGAATTATCTTTAATAAAAGAAGGCTATATGAAAGCTGTTCATGAAGACACCATAGAGCAGCCCTGTTACAACCCTGTAGAAGGAGTTCTTCCTGTACTAGAATCCATCGCCCAAGACAAAAATGCTCTCTTGGGGCTGGCTACGGGAAACTTTGAAGAAACAGCACAATTGAAACTTAAAAGTGCAAAAATAGAACATTATTTTCACTTTGGTGGATTTGGTTCTGACTCCCCTATCCGAAAAGATTTAACTCAGCTAGGAATTGAAAAAGGGAAACGGTTAATTCCTAAAGATAAAACTCTAGATTCTGTTTTTGTGATTGGAGACACCATTCATGATGTGAATGCAGGGAATGCTTGTGAGGCAATCACTATCGGCATCACAACAGGAGCAACTACCAAAGAAGAATTTGCCCAACATAGTCCAAATTATATTTTAGAGAGCTACGAGCCAACAGAAAAAGTACTCGAAATATTAAAAAATAGTTAAGCCATTTTTTTCGGGCAACGAATTGCGGAATGCGAATTGCGCAGAAAAAAAAGAATTAACAGTTCTTGCTTGTTTTAGTTTCGCGCAATTTGTTGCCCGCTTTTTTAAAGAAGGCCTAAGCATTCTTTAAAAAAGGCTGGTAGGGAAAGCCTCTGCTGTAGAGTTTTTTCGGGGTTTTATTTTAGCCCAATCAACAGGAACTTCATGAACGCGAAAATCTCGGTTAGAACGAAAGTAAACTTTTCCGTGTTTGTTTCCATACTCATAAACTTCTTTTGTAATACGCACATCATCCAAACAATATCTTTTTAATTCTTCCATCTTTCCATCACGATAAAGGTCTAAAGCTTCTTTTCCGGACCCGCTCTTTCCCTTCTTCAAGGTTGCTTCTGCAACACTCTGTAGTGTAACTCGATGACCTCGCACTTTTTCAATTTCAGACATTAAATCAAGCGAAGGCAAATCTTCAATAGATGTAAAGATATAAGGAGCTAAAACAGGTAAATCAAATCCATCACTGTTAAAACCAATGATAAGCCCTGCTTTTTTGAAGATGTCTTCATTCGTTAAAATTTCATTCTCTTCTAACGTAAAAAATTCGTCTCGATCGTAACTATAAAGTCCCGCAACAGAAATTTTTAATTTATGAAGCTTATCTCTACCTACATCCTTAAAACTTTTTTGTGTTTCTAAATCTAATACAATAATATCTCCGTCCAACCTAAAAACCTCCTATATCTACTTCGTTTTTTCTTGTTTCTTATTTAATTATTCTATTCTATCATAAAGCTTAACCAGGCCAAATTATGAAAAAAATAAAAAATACTGACCAAATTCAGAACCTTTTACTTAAGTGGTACAAGAGAGAAAAGAGGGATTTACCTTGGCGAAAAACTAAGGATCCCTATGCTATTTGGATTTCTGAAATTATGCTCCAACAGACCCAAGTGGATACCGTAATTCCTTATTACACCCGCTGGCTAAAGCGCTTCCCAACCATTCAAAAGCTAGCTAGGGCAAAAGAAGAAATTATTATGAAATTCTGGGAAGGTCTGGGCTATTACTCTCGGGCGAGAAACATACATAAATCTGCTAAGCTTATTACCGCACAATATAATAGCGTTTTTCCTAAGAACAAAGAAGACATATTGGCTCTACCTGGAATTGGGCTCTACACATTAGGAGCTATCTCCAGTATTGCTTTTAATAAAAGCGTTCCCTTAGTGGATGGAAATGTGATGAGAGTTTTTTCTCGTGTCTTTAACATCGAAGAAAATATTCAAACAGAAACAGTAAAGAAAAAAATGTGGGACATAGCCTCTCTTCTTGTCCCTACCCAAAAACCTGGGGACTTTAATCAAGCTTTGATGGAACTAGGCGCAACCATTTGTATTCCTGGTACACCCATGTGTTTGTTGTGCCCTCTTAATGAAGAGTGTGTTTCCTTTAAAGAAGGAACTCCAAGCAAACTTCCTCTTAAAAATAAAATGAAAACAGTAAAGTTTTTGGGATGGATGTTTTTTATCGAGAAAAAAGGACACTTCTTAATCCAACAAAGGAAAAAAGGTTCGTTGATGGGTGGGTTATGGGAGTTCCCCTCGTTTATGGATGGGGAAACAAAAAACGTTTCTGATGTTTTAAAACAAAAAATGAACATTCAAAGTAAAAAAGCTACGGCTCATGGCACTGTCCCTGCAGCATTCACAAAATATCGAGGGTTATATCAAATAGCTCGCTGCTCCATTCAAAAAAGCTTTCCTGCTTCCAAATTAATTAGCAAAGACATTGAAAAAACTTGCTGGGTCGCAAAAAAAGATTTATTAAAATATACATTCTCGGCACCTTCAAGAAAGGCAATGGAAAAGCTAGAAATAGGGAGTTCCTCTAAACGCTCTACGCTAATCGCTCTACGCTAGTTTTATTCGATATAATCGGAGTATTGGAATTCTTCTTTGGTAAGACGGTTGAATTGTTTTTCAACTTCATCACCGCTTTCTTCACCATCAATAACTTCTTCTATTTGTTCGGGGGCTACTTCTTCGTCAAGATCAACTTCGACTGGCTCTTGAGGAGCAAGTTCTACTTCAGCTAAAGTCTCTGAGATTGCTTCTGTTAATTGCTCTACATCCTGTTGTTCTAAAGCTTTTTTTAGTTCAGCAGTACTCTGCATGGGTTCTTCAGAATCTGAACCCATTCTTAAGGGAAGAATGTTTTCTTCAATGCGATATTCATCGGTTACTTGGATGCCATAAGCATCTAATTCTTCAACTGTAGCATATTCAAAAGAAACTTTTTCTGATATCTGAATTTCATTTACCTTTAATGTTTCTGAAGTAGGAATTGTTAATTTAAACGCTTCAAAACGACAATTAGGCGGATTGTTGCCATACCCAATAGGATGAACGTTAGCTCCATCTATTTGAATAAAGTTTTGAGACCCTAAATAAAAACGATTTGAAGGAATTCTTACTTTATAGGTGCCCATCTTATCTAAAGTAATTCCCTCAACAACAGGTTTTAAATTATTAATATTAGTTCCTGCTAAAACATTTACTTTAACAAACTCATCAACCCCATAATCCTTATTTATTACTTTAAAATGAAATTCTAATTCCGGAGGGGTTAATTGACGAGACGTCATTCGGAAAATAAGCACAATCTGGTTCCCCTGCCATCCAAATTCCTGTGGAATCAACTCAGGAGCTCGAGAACGACTCACGTCCACAATACGCTTTCCAAAATAGTTGAGGTAATTACTAGGCTGCGGCTTTAATCGCCATAGGGTCTTCTCAGATTTTACAGCATAAGCGTCCAGTGGACATATACTTAGAGCTAAAATTGAAATAATACCAAAAATAAACACCCTCATTATGAAAACACTTCCTTTCTCCACTCTCCAGCTCACACGCTACAGATGCCTCATGTGACGCTAAAAGCATCAAAAATATTCAAACTCCAGCCCTAGCTAGGATTCGAGGGGATAAACCCCTACTATATAAAGGATAACACGTTATCGCGTTATTTCTTATCTCCAACGGGATCGACCCAAACTTGGGGCTTCTCACCCCTTCTAATCTTATTAACGTTCATAGCAAGCTCAGACTTTATTTTTGTTTCAGTTGGATGTGGATAAACTTTCCAGAAATGAGGGAGGTATTCTTCCCAATTATCGAGGATTTTCTTAGCGTGAGGACTACCCGTAAAGGTCAGGTGGGCTTCAATTAAGGATTTTAGAGCTATTTTGTCTGTTTCATCAGTAACTCGATTGATACGAATTAACTGAGGGTTATAACGCTTCTCAAATAACTTCACTTCATCAAGGATAAAGGCTTGGCCACCCGTCATTCCAGCACCAAAATTACGCCCTGTTTCCCCTAGAACAACAACTGTCCCGCCGGTCATATATTCACAACAGTGGTCACCAGCGCCTTCAACAACAGCATTAGCTCCTGAATTACGCACACAAAAACGTTCTCCTGCCTTTCCAGCAGCATACAAGGCGCCGGATGTTGCTCCATACATTACCGTGTTTCCAATAATTACATTTTCATGGGTAGCAAAGGTTGCTTCTTCGTGAGGGTTAACAATGATTTCTCCTCCACACATTCCTTTACCCACATAATCATTTGCTTCGCCATGAAGCTTTAAACGTAATCCTCTAACAGCAAAAGCCCCGAAACTTTGGCCTGCAGTTCCTTTTAAATCAATCGTAATTGTTCCAGGCTCTAACCCTGTGTCGCCATAACGTTTCGCAACTTCATGAGAAAGCTGAGTTCCCACAGAACGATGAATGTTTCGAACATCAGACTTAATTTGAACTGGCTTTTGATTTTCAAGAGACTCTTTTGCTTGAGGAATTAAATCCAAATCTAACGGATGATCGTTGTGCCAATCATTTCTCTCTTGTGTTTGTTTTCTGTCTCGAGTGCCTTCACTATCGGCCTCTGCTAAAAGACGGGAAAGATCTAATTCTTTTGCTTTAATATGATCTGCTGGAATTGCAGACTCCAATAAATCTGTACGGCCAATAATTTCATCTAAAGACTTAGCCCCTATTGAAGCTAAAATTTCACGGACTTCCCCAGAAATTCCGTTGAAGAAATTAACAACCATTTCAGCGGTTCCTACATACTTCGCACGCAACTTTTCATCTTGGGTAGCAACACCTACGGGACAGGTATTTAAATGACACTGACGAATCATACAACAACCAGCAGCAATTAAAGCCATGGTTCCAAAACCATATTCCTCAGCACCTAACAGAGCGGCAACGACAACGTCACGCCCTGTTTTCATACCACCGTCAGCACGCAAACGAATGCGTCCTCTTAAATCATTTAATACTAATACTTGTTGTACCTCAGCAATTCCTAACTCCCAAGGACCCCCCGCATTTTTAATCGAACTTAACGGAGAAGCGCCGGTTCCACCGTCATGACCACTAATTAAAATATTGTCCGCATGCGCCTTGGCAACACCAGCAGCAATTGTTCCTACTCCAGAAACAGCGACCAACTTTACGGTAATGCGCGCTTTTGGGTTTGCTTGTTTTAAGTCATAAATTAATTGTGCTAAATCTTCAATACTATAAATATCATGATGTGGTGGTGGTGAAATTAATGTAACACCCGGAGTAGCGTTACGTAATTTAGCAATCTCAGCAGTTACTTTATGTCCTGGCAGTTGTCCCCCTTCACCAGGCTTTGACCCTTGAGCTACTTTAATCTCTAATTCTTCTGCAGAACTTAAATATTCAATCGTTACACCAAAACGCCCGGAAGCAACTTGTTTGATTTTACTATTTGCCCAATCACCATTAGCATAAGGTTTATAGCGTTTTTTATCTTCTCCACCTTCTCCACTATCACTTTTAGCACCAATACGATTCATCGCAACAGCTAATGTTTCATGCGTTTCAGGGCTTAATGCTCCTAAAGACATTCCCGGTGTATTATATCGTTTTGAAATTTTAGAAATGGGTTCTACTTCCTCTAACGGAATTGCTTTCCCTAAAGACTTTATATTTAAAATATCTCTAAGCGCTGTTTTAGGACGATTGTTCACATGTGCCGCATATTCATCATAATCTGCTTTTTCACCGCTACGCACATACTTATGAATGGATTTAATTACATTAGGATTAAATGCGTGATACTCTCCACCACCCCGATAACGATAGAAACCACCAATGTCTAATTTTGCTTCAGTTTCAAGACCATAAGCATTTTCATGCCAAGTTAAAACATCTCGAGCTAAATCTTCATAAGTTAAACCGCCCACTTTAGAGGCTGTTCCTGTGAAACAGGTTTCAATTAATTTTTCATCGAGTCCAATAGCTTCAAAAATTTGTCCTCCGCAATAACTTGTGATGGTTGAAATACCCATCTTAGATAAAATTTTAAGCAACCCTTTATTAACCGCATTTCTAAAATTATGCGCTGCCTTCTCTGAACTAACTTCTTTGACTTTATTTGTTTCAATCAAAGAATCAAGTGTATCAAAGGCAAGAGTTGGGCAAACCGCGTTGGCACCAAAACCAATTAATGTGGCAAAATGATGTAACTCACGAGCATCATAAGTTTCAGCAATAATTCCAGCACTCATTCGTTTTCCAACTCGAATCAAATGATGATGACACGCCCCTACAGCTAATAACATAGGAATATGTGCTTTTTTATCAGAACCATCTGCGTGCGACAAAATAACAACCTTAGCCCCAGCATCAATAGCTTTTTCTGCTTCTTGAACCATTGCTTGGACCCCTTGTTCTAAAGCACTAGGTCCCTTCGCTGGATCAAAAGAACAAGAAACGGTTGCTGCCTCAAACTTCCCTGTTAGGTTTTCGCGAATGGTTTCTAACTCTTCTCGTAATAAACAAGGAGAAGAAAGTTCAATTAATTGCGCATGTTCTGGTGTCTCTGAAAATAAATTTCGTCTTTGTCCTAAATAAGAGATCGTAGACATCACCAATTCTTCGCGAATAGGGTCAATAGCAGGATTCGTTACCTGAGCAAACAGTTGTTTAAAATAAGTGTAAAGAAGACGGGTTTTTTGTGAAAGGACAGCTAGCGGAGTATCATCCCCCATCGATCCCACAGCGTCTTTAGCGGTTTCGGCCATCGGACGAAGCACCATGTCTATTTCTTCAGAAGTATAACCAAAAGCTAACTGTTGTTTGAGTAACTCTTCGGCAGTTTTTTTCTTTTCAGCAGGAAGAGGTTTAACATCTAAATCATCTAAACGAGTCATTTGTTGTTTGACCCAATCTCCATAAGGCTGCTGGGAAGAAACCTGATTCTTAATTTCTTCGTCTAAAAGAAGTTTTCCTTTTGCTGTATCGATGGCCATAATTTTTCCAGGGCCTAATCGTTCCTTAAACGCTATTTTAGATTCATCTATAGCAACCATTCCTACTTCAGAACCCATAATAACCACATCATCTTTGGTTACAATATAACGTGCAGGTCGTAATCCATTTCGATCCAGCGTAGCACCCACAATCGTTCCGTCTGTAAATGTTAACGCTGCAGGGCCATCCCAAGGTTCCATAGAACAAACATGGTATTCGTAATAAGATTTCCACTCTGGATGCATCTCAGCATCATCTCGCCATGCTTCAGGAATGAGCATCGTCACCGAATGCAAAATATCTTTTCCGGACATCACCAATGCTTCAAAAGCATTATCTAAACTAGCAGAATCACTCGCATCCGGTTCTAAAATAGGTTTTAATTTATCAATATTTTCTTTGAAGACATCCGACGCTAAAGCCCCTTCACGCGCTCGGATCCAACTTCGATTACTTTGGAGCGTATTAATTTCTCCATTATGGCCAATCAACCTAAAGGGTTGTGCTAAATTCCAATCAGGAAAGGTGTTTGTGCTATAACGTTGATGAAACAAAGCAATCGCTGTTTCATAATCAGGATTAGCTAAATCTAAGAAAAAATCTTTAAGCTGCGGAGCAACCAAAAGCCCCTTATACACGATTGTTTGAGAAGAAAAGGAAGGAATATAAAAGTTATCTAGATTTTGGTTTCTAAGTTCGTGTTCTATTTCACGACGCACAAGATATAACATCTGCTCAAAAAGATCTTTGGCGACATCATCCGTTCTTCCTATTAGTAGTTGTTTTATAGCTGGAAGAGTCCTTAATGCAGACTCCCCTAAAATAGAACTATCGACAGGAACATCTCTCCATCCTAAAACATCTAACTTATAATTAGAAACAACTTTTTCAATGATGACTTCTTCGGCTTGTTCATTTTCTTTTCGGTCTGAAAAGAAAAATACGCCTACCGCCAAATCCCCTTCACTAGGGACTGCTTTGCCCAGCTCAGAAATTATAGGGTCAAATAACTTACGCGGAATCTGGGTTAAAATGCCCGCTCCGTCCCCTGTCTTTGCGTCAGCACCAATAGCTCCACGATGAGTCAAATTAACTACAGACTCAATGCCCTGTTCTAGAATAGCGTGGCTCTTTCTTCCTTTAATATCCGCCACAAACCCCGTTCCACAGCCATCTTTTTCAAACTGAGGGTCATACAGCAAATTACTTGGAATTGGTTTTAAATGACTATCCACCTTATATTTAGGCATCAACATACTCCCATACACACAGTTTTCGCTCTACAATATAGAATTCTTCTTATAGCTAAAAGGACGAGGATTATACACAGGTGGCTCTATGGGGTCAAGAAGTGAAAAAAGTGACTGTCACTTTAGTGACTGTCACTGTTGGGACAGCCATTTTTACGCTGAAGATAGGGTGAAACGAGATGATTTCAGGGAGTCCCTTAATTGGGTCCAATAAGAAGGTGTTGTAAGGGTTTCTGCACGATGAACTTTCCAGAAATAAGCTAATTCCAAGGATTCTCTTAATTTTTCAGCAGTCACAATGACGGAGGTGTTTTGTGACATAGCGTTCTCAGAACCAATCACTCTGAGAAGATTGTTTCTAAAACCCATTTCGGCTAAAACAGGGTCTTGGGTGACAAAACCTGCTGGGATATGACTATCTAAAGAAGCAAGCCGTGTAATGGTTGGCACTACTTCTTTTTTCGAAGAAAGTCCTATAACTTCAACATTAGGTAATTTGAGTAACTCTATTTGCTGACGCATAGCTGTTAATTGCTGTTTAGTGGCTACTGTGATCAGCTTATAATCCACTTCCGGAAAAGCGGCCACATAAAGGAAAAGGGCCTCTAGTTCTTCGGCGCTTTTGGGCAGAGCTCGATAATCAAATAATCTTCGCTTCTTCTCTAACTCTTCCACTTCTGCTGGAGTTCCTCTTAAAGATAATCGTTTTTTAATTATCTGTCCCAACACACCTTGTGCAGCCAACGCTTCTTCATCAATGTGTTGACCATAACTTTTTTTAATTTCCAAAATAAAATCTAACAACTCCCCAAGAGGTGCTCTATCTGAAAAATCAGGGACACGTTCAGCTAAGTCAATAACAGGAATCACTCCAGAAACAAATCGCCGCGACTCTTCTAAGTGTTTTATAAACGGGACAATTCTATCGGACTTTATGACAGAACTATCAATATCTAAAAATTCTGAAAGTTGTTTTGGCATTAGTTTTTTTATGTCTATTTTCCCCAAACTTCTTCCTTCAGCCTCTAATCTATTTTGAGCAATCTCTATTCTTCTATTCAAATCTGACAAATCTAATTCCGGCAATTGCTCTATCAATAAACCTTTCATTCTCTTCATCATCGTAATGGTCGCCTCTAAAGAATAGGGGTGTCTAATGTTAAGAGCCACAAATCGTTCATATATTTTCCTACCACCATCAAACGTAGTCGTGTTTAGTTGTCCTCCAGCACTGGCTTCTGCATAATAGGGAATAAGCTTCATAACCTCTTCCCCCTTACTTCCTTTACTCGATAAAAGCACCGAACGAACTCCATGAGGATATAATTCTTCATCTTCAATTAGAAAATCTCTATTAGAATTTATTAATTCATTAATCTCTCTACTAAGCCTGTTGGTGTTTTCGTCTTCATAAACAACTTCAACTCCAGGACCCACTTCAAAACTATCTACAGAAAACTGCGCCTGAAACCATATGCTTGTTTCGATAGGTCTAATATCATCCGGAAGAACTCGATCTAAAGAAGTGTACTTTTTTAATTCAACAGTCAATGAGGGTCTTCGCCATTGATTGCTATATTCATAGGCTTTAAGCAATGCTCCCGAATCCCAGTCTTCTGGCATTTCTAAATACAATTTATCAAAAGGATTAAATGGAGTTGTTCGAAGTTGTAAAATAAGTTTCCCCATTTCAGATTCTCGGGACTCTACTTTAGGGGTTATCGCGACAGACCAACGAGCCCCTTTCTCTTGAGAAATGAAATAAACCAACACCAATTCGCCCTTGCGTGAGATATAAGCCCGTAACTTTCTCTCCGTAGCACCCACTTCTTCCTCATCCCCCTCGTCGTCTTCATTCTCTTTAGCAATAAGGTCTATTAACTGCTGATACTCATCAGATTCTTCATCTAATTCTATTCTATACTCAAACACATCTCGAACAGGAGTGTTTAACCCAGGAGAGGCCAAACGATCAATTTTTTTGATTGGAAGTGAAAAAAGACTACTCTCATTACCCGAACCTAAACTTGAGGCAGAAACTTGAGGCAAAGGGTTCTCTTCTCCGACCCCCTTTATTATTGGTGTTTCACCAGTCACTTTTAGATGTCCATAGAAAATACCTGCCTGGTCTAATTTTGCTTTAATTGTTTCATTCCAAATCAGCTCTGTAATTCCTGGCGAAAAAAATAAATTAAAAATTCCGAAGCTCTCTTCAATGCCTGTTAGAACATTTCCTTCTAAATTAATATCCTCTGCATAAATTTTTGATTCATGAATTACTGTCTCTGAAGAATTGTAAGGCAAAGACCCATGATAATTAGCAAAAGCTATAAAGTGTAGCACTGGCCTTTGATGTAATTTAGCCAGCTCTGCTGTTGGGTAGAATATAAAATTAAAACCACTAATGGGCGCTTCCCCGAAGACTCCTGCATGAACCGATATAATATTAATAGAAATAGAACCATCCAAATTTTCTTCTGCTTCAACCCCCCAAATATGGTCCTCAACTTTGCTGAAAGTGACACTGCCTTTCGCTTCAAAATAAGCACCGCTTACATTAAAAGAATCTAACAGTTTAAACATCCGTCTTATTGTCTCAAAACTTACCGGATGATCTTCGTCAAACTTAAGGCTAATCCCTAAACTGCTCCCTTCTATCCTCTCTTCTATAACCTTAAGCCTGGCAGAGCTTCCACTGGTCCCTCGTTCATTATCACGCCAAACCCAATTCATTTTCCCTCGGGCATTCATCAAACCTACTTTATTGTCCCCCACGTAACTAATGTCGCCAACCAAAACTCCTTGTCCTGGAGTAGCCTCCCCCGATAACTGTTCATAATAGTCCGGGGCAACCACAACCAGCTTATTACCAAATCGCACCGTGGCCTGAGTCCAGCCCTGAGTGTGTTCCACCCACTTATTTTCAAATCGAACCGCAATATTCGTATCTGTTTTTTCATTCTTATTTTCTTTGGAAACTTGCTGAACAGGAATCCAACCCGTGCTTTGCATGGCTAAAGATTCCAAGTGTTTAATGGCCTTCTTTACTTCAAGCACATGTGTCTCTAAATCATTCACTACCTTTCGCTGAGATTTTTGCTGTTCAGAAACAGTTAATACCGTTACTCCCTTAAATCGATCTATAAAGCCTTCCAGAATTCCCACTAATCGCTTGATTTGAGTTACCCTTAAATAAGAAATATCATAATAACCATAGAGACCATCTAATCTTTTAGCAATATACCCTGAAATATCTTCCTCACTTTTTTGTAGCTGAATTTTTGATTTTTTGAATAGGGCTTGGAGTTCGTTTTGATGTTTTTCCCAAAATAAAGATAAATCCCAAGTAGGGATTTTGATGTCTGTTTTTATCTGCTCCTCCCAAGATGCCGCAAAAATAGCTAAAAATCGGAATAAAATAAAACGTAATGCTTGATGCCATTTCACAGCCGGTAACAAACCTAAACTCCATTTAAGCAACCAACTATTAGGATAGTATTCCTGAGCTTTCATTAAAAGAATTCGAGCTTCTTCGCTCCTCTTTTGTTTTATTAAAAGGCGTGCTACGGAAAAGAAGTTGGGTAACGCAAAGCCAGATTCTAACAGTTCGACCCAATCTGCCTGCCGTTGAATTTCTTTCTTACTAAACCCTCCCAGTGTCTCAAATACATTTAGAAAAAGCCTGGCCTCTTTAGCAACTTCTGGATCGCCATTTTTTATTCTTGCCTCTAGCTTTTGAATCATCCACCGAATCGTCAATACTTCCTCCATCAACGTCCGGCTTGTTGGAATCGCAACAGAAATAGGGGCTAAAACATCAAGCCCCTCTTTAAGCTCCTCATTTGTAAAAAGAGGATATTGGAGAAACGCTATTAGAACTTCTTCTCCAGCAGGATAGTGATGTGCTTGTGGCAAAAAACGCCGTTCTAAAATTTTTCTAAATTTTTGTTGAGGAATAGACTGGCTCAAAGCAGCTTGTTCTGTTTCCCTCATATTCTCTGGGCCTCTCCTAAAAATCCTTAACAAATCTGCCGCACCAAACTCTTTTTGTGTGGAGTCTAGCAGTGAACCCCTGTACCGGTGGAGATCTCTCTGAGCCATATGACTTGCTAACTCCATAATCGCAACCGTAAATGGATAACTTCGTTGCCCATAAACCAATTCCCCCAAACTATCTGCAGAAACACCAGCTCCTTTATCTTTTTTTATTGCCTCATATTCTTTCCTGGTTTCTATAATGACACGCTCTAAAATTTGAATTTGTTTTTCATATGTTTCTTTGGAAAAATTTTGTGCCCCAACAGGAATGTTCCCTTGCCGCGCCATTAAAACCTTTTCCAGCCTTTCTGTCTCAATATTAAACATCAGCTTATTGTCTTCAAAATAGCTCCTCAAAAAAGGAATTGTTGTTCGCAGATCCAGAAAACTAGATTCTTTTTCTGGGTATGTTATAGAAAAAAGAGAGCTTTTATAAAACTCCCTTCCCGCCTTAGCTTCCGCTTCCGCCACTTGGTCTCGAACCAAAGCAAAATACTCAAGCACTAACTCTCTGTGTTGCTCATAAATCGTTTTCTTAACAGCATAGGAAGCTGGACCTATTTTCTTATCCATTGGTGGAGGGCTGGCCATCTCCCAAAAAAACACCAGCAACTCCCAGAAAGCGGAGCCCATATTGATAAAAAACAAAAATATGCGATAAAAAATATTGCGTTTGGGTTGTTGGTTAATATTTTCTGGCCTTAAATTTTCTAATTCTCTTAACAAAGGTATAATATCCTTATACTCACTTAGCTTTAATCCCTCTAAAAATGTTGTTACTACAATGCCCGGAAACCACTTATCGAAGCTCTCTTTATTCTTAAACGATTTCGAGTATTTTTGATAGTAGTAGGACTTTAGGTCTTCTCTAATCGTACTAAGCGTTTTTTCTCCTTCGACTGCATTAGAAAGAACGGTAATATCTGCGTAAGCAACCTCCGTCGTTGATTTGAGTAAAATAGCGTAGTCGTTATCTTGTTTATAAACCTCTGGAAACCCCTTCCATGATTTTAATAGAGGCTCTAAACCCTCAACACCTCTTAAGACTAAGTACAGAACCATTAACTCAAGCCTTCGATCCGCCATGGAAAAAGATACGCCTAAAAAGTTTTCGGAGGCCGTAGCTGTTTCTAAGGTTATCTCAAAGAAAAGCTCCCAATCTTTAATCATTTCATTTTTTATTCTTCCCCGCCCTAAACTTTCAGCGCTAAACTCATTATTACCAGCGGCCACCGTCTCTATACGCCGTCTAGTCCTTTGAATTTCAGCGGTAGAACCTTTAATTTCCTCAGCCGCATCTATAGCCATAAAAGCATCTTTTGTTTTTCCCAAAAGAGCTAAAAGAAGTGCTTTTGCTTGATAAGCAATCCAATCTCTTCCTTCAGTCATTTTTATAATTTTTTTAAGCACTTTGAGAGCTTTCCTATAGAACTGTTCCCTCTGTTTCAAATCCCTTGTCGCATCCCCCAACTCTTTATAAATTTCTGCTTTTTTTCGACGAAAACCAACATCCGAAGGGTGCAGTTTCAGTTCATGCTCAATTAGCACCAAAGCAGCTTCCAGACTCTTTCTATTCCCAATTGCTTTAAGAATATTTATTTTTTTCATCTTACTTTCTACCGCTGCAGGGTCTAACTTTAAAGCGTGGTTGACTGTTTCTAAAGCACTTTGTAAATAATAACGGTTTGAAGACATGATCTCTGCTTTAATCATGTACGATCTGGCATCTTCTGGATCAATGGCGATAGCCTTCTCAATAGCTTCAATAGCTTTTCTTGTGCGCCCTAATTTAAATAAGGCTCTAGCTACTTGAGTATGGATGACCACATCGCTCGGATAGTCCGGTAATAGAGGCTCCAAAATTCTTAACACTTCCCTATAGCGTCTTCTTTTCATTGCGATCTTTGCTTTTTTAGATAACTCAAATAAGCCAAACACACGGCTCTTTAGTTTTTTAAATATAGAATTCTTGGGAAATTTTCCATGTCCTTCTTTAGCAAGTTCAATAGCACGTTGATAGTTCCCTTCTTGAATAAGAACTTCTATTTCGTGAGAAAGACTTCTTTCCTCTGATGAAATTGTAAACCCGATACCAAAAGAGGAAGAATCCTCATCAACATCTACTTCTGTTACTATTCCTAAACTTTCAGCACTGACAGCTTCTAGACTTCTTACAAGCTTTGTTCTTCTTTCAAGTGAAACACCTAAACTTTTTGCATGGACTGGAACCGTTGCCCAATCTACTGCTTTTGCTGAGGAAGTTCCTAATATGACTTGTGAATAATTTGTTTTGGATCCATCTGAGATATGAGGAGAAACAATGGAGTAACTCCACCCACTATCTTCATAAAACTGGTGTAATGCCGGAGTGTGAAACCCTCCGGTAATCAGGATGGCCTTAGATTTTTTCTTTTGTTTTAGAATTTTTTGCATGTTTTTTTGGAATATGGTCTCGCGAGCTATTGCGGTTTTGTAAAAGGAGAGGGAGGAAGAAAGTAGGGGTTGGGGGACACGCATTTTTGATACACCTGAAGGAGTGTCAAAAATCCATGTCCCCATAAGATCCCATTGCTTACGGGTGAGTTCTAGTTTTAGGAGTTTTGACGTTAGCAAAAATTGTTTTACTTCGTGAGCTAAAGATTCTTCTTTTTGTGTTACAGAGAGCTCGCTTAATAATAAGTTTTGAAGCATTTCTATTTCAGAAAATAACTCTTTTGATTTTAGTTCGTGCTGATAGATACGAATTCTTGCTAATTGTGAAAGGTGGGGGTAATCTCGAAAGTCAAAGCCTATGGCTTGTAGACGTGCGTAGAGTTCTTCTAGAAGATGCCGAGGATTATCGTTGGAACTGCCAAAAAGAGTTTCTTCGATTTGTTTTATTAAATCCTGAGATTGCCACGACTCGTTTGTTGCTTGCCTCGCAATGACAGACCACTCATTTTTAGCTAATTCAATATTAACTTTTCCTTCTTCTTGTTTGAGTCGAGTTAATCGGACTAACTGAGGGAATTGTTTTGCGTTTTGAGATTGAATTAAATCTTTCTTAAGGTGTTTTTTGCTTAGCTGTTGAATTAAAGAAATATTTTCCAAAACTGGCGTTTGCTTGTCTTGATGAAGGATGTGTCTTAATAGTTTGACTAAATCTTTATTGGCGTGACGTGTGATTTCTTTATCTAATAGTTTTCTTTGTTGACGAACCCACTGGTCAACAACATCTTGCTGAGACAATACTTCTTTTAAATAGTGAATGTTTTTTTTGTAAAGCTCCGGCTCTTCTATTCCTATAAACTCAATGTCATTCCCATGCTCATATAAATATAAATCGCTTGAGGTTAATTCTCCTCGCCCTGCTAAGGTTTTTACGATCTTATCATTAACTTGTTTGTTTTTTGAAAATTGAAGATACTGGGCATCTAGTTTTCCCACAGTTCCCTCAACAAGAACTAGATCGATTTCAGATTCTTGTTGGTGATGTCGAATTAGAGAGGCGTTGTTTCTCTGCGCTGCTTCATTGGCATGTGCGTCTTGAAGATGAACAATAAAGGGTTGTTTCTTGCTAAGAAAAGAGCTTTTCTCAACATGCCCTAAGTGTGCAGGAACAGGGCTGGCCAAAGCGAACGTATTTACACTAAAGAAAAAAAGCGTAATAGAAGCTATCGTCTTAACCCAATTTTTGACTAAAAACAAAGACACAGAATTCCCTCCAGAAAAGATATATAAGGTTAAAAGCTACCCTGTAAATTAGGTAATGTCAAGCTCTGGAGAGGCCCTTTTTTTAAGGAAAATTAGATTTTTTAGTGAGATTTCTTTTGGAAATTAAGCAGCTTGTTCTAACCCTTTTCTAGACAAGAGTTTAATGCGAAGAACATCCGACAGGCTCTGTAGGCTAAGCCCATAAACCTGGTAAAAATCCTGGGCTATTTGTTGCACATTTTGAGGTAAATTCCGATAGCCCTGAAGAGATAAAACCCCTATTAAAGGCAATCCCACAATAAACCCAGAGTCCCCTTCAGGAGTTTCAGCACTAACGGAAAAGCGTTTCATTTGTTTTGACCCTAAGAAAATAATTTCAGAGGTATTCTCATCAAAGACAAAAACAGCTAAAGATTTATCCCCGACATCCCCTCGAACTTTAATATGTTCTAACTTGGCTCGTCTTTTAGCCTCTTGAATGGATAACCCCTCCAAAACTTGAAATTGTTTTTTGCTTCCCCACTCCCGATAATCATTTAAAAGCCCTTCTGGGTCAAACTGAGCTAGTTCCGCACGAAATTCTTCGTAAGGCTTTTGAGTTGGCATAAATATCTTTAGATTGGGGAAACGCTCAAATAAAAACACCAGCTCTTCGGGTAACGCTCCGGAACGCAATACTTGCCAAGGAAACACCAAAGCCATTGGAGCTTGCACATCTGGAATTTGATTCAACAACCGGCCCAGCTCTTGTTTTGGCATTAATATGGAGAAATATTCTTGTAACGCTTCCGGCAATTCTTCTTGTTTACTTCCTAAACTAGACCCTAAAGCATCTTCGGTAATATTACTTATTTCTAATCGTTGAAACATTTCTACTAACTGCTCAATTGAAAAAGGCTTGTCTAGCACATGATCCGCAACTTGCATTAATTTCCTACGTTTTCCTTCATCAATATATGCAGAACTAAGAATAATAATAGTCTCTTTATTTATTTCCCTCATCCTTTTTGCTAATTCATCTCCAAGCATAGAGGGCAATCTAAAATCTATAATAACCAGGTCAACACCCTCTGGATCATCCTTAAAAATCTTCAAAGCCTCTGGCCCGTCATGGGCACGCGATATGCTCTCACCATCTATATCTAAGATTATCGACAATATGGCTTTTTGCGAGCTTGTAATAGATGGCTCATCATCAACAAGAATAACTCTACGAACAACCCGCCCAGAAACTTCTGGTCTTAATTTTGGCAGAAGAAGCTTTTTCGAGTCTTCTCGCTCTGTTGCTAGTGGTAAGGAAATAATAAACTGAGTTCCCTTTCCCAATCTACTCTTCACCTCAATAGTTCCTTGGTGCATCTCAATAATTCGTTTAGCGGCAGCCAAGCCAAGCCCCGTACCTTTTCTTCCTTTGGTGCTGGCAAAAGGCTCGAATAACTTATTCATGATGCTGGGATCAATACCCGACCCGGTATCAATGAATGAAATTTGCAATTTTCTTCCTTCGTCAATCAACTGGGTTGTTACCATTAAACGACCATCTTCTTCCTCCATAGAATCCATGGCATCCATGGCATTAACAATTAAATTATTAAAAACAATAGCTAAAGCTTGTTCACTTCCATAAATCAAAGATTCCATGGGCTCATAACCTACCTCTAACCAAATGTTTCGGTTGGATAATTCGGTACGAAAAAGATTTATTGCGCGTCTTAATGAGTGGTGAACATCAATAGGCTCGAATGTTTTAAAGGTTCCCGTGTCTGGTTTTGATAGCTCTAAAAGATCATCTGCTAATTCAATTACCGCTTTTGTTTCTTTCGTTAACGTAGGCATATAACCTTCTAGTTGTGTAGGATCCCTTTCTATCAACTCTAGAATTGTTTTTATGCCTTGCATCGGATTTCTTATGTCATGCACCACACTAGCTGCCATCTGACCAATAGAACTTAACCTTTTTCCATGCTCCAACTCTCTTTGATAGCGCTGAATCGCTTCTACAGCTTTTTTTATCTCCGTGACATCCAAAAACACCCCATCAAAAACAATCTCTCCATCTCCCTGATTAAGAGGTGTTGCTCGAGCTCTAAACCAACGAATTTCCCCTGCTTCTGTTTGCATGCTAAATTCCCCGTCCCAAACTCTCATATTACGCGCTGACTGTTTAAGGCTATCCCGTACTTTTTCTTTCTCCCCTCGCTGCATTCTAGAAAAAAATCGCCGAGGGTCTTTAACAATCTCTCCAGCTTCTAATCCCACTAAACGCTCCACACCTTCACTGACATAAGAAAAACGAATTCCAGATTCTTTAGATAGTCTCATCTGAAAAATACTGCCCGGAATATTTGCGGCTACTGCTTGCAGTAATTCTTCTTTTTCTTTTCGGGAAGTAATGTCCTGTCCCGAAAGAACAAGCCCTATAGCAACGCCTTGTTTATTTAAAATACGCTGGATATTCCAAAGCACATGTTTTGTTTTTCTTTGTTCCGTCTGAAATAAAGTCTCTATATTTTTCTGGCGATTCCCGTCAATAGCCTCCCTCATTCTGGTTCGAACTTTTTCTTGGGTTTTCGGATCGGCAGGAAAAAGTCGGATAAACGGCTTTCCTAGTACTTGCGCTCTTTTGACTCCAAAAACATTTTCGGCCTCGCGGTTCCACTCTAATATTTTATAATCAGGAGACAACACCACTGAAAGGCTTCCTTCCGTATCTAAAAGGGCGTGCCACTGTTGAGACAGTTGATAGTGGCGTTGCGTTGCCTCTTTAGTTTCAGCTATTCTCCTTAAGGCAAAAATAACAGCCCCCAATCCAAAGACAAAAGTTACAGGAACAGTTAATTGCATAAAGGTTGTTATCCAGGATTCCGTTTCCACAAAACCCAATAATCCTAAACCATAACTCACCAATGCTGTAGTTACTGTTGCCCCAGCAAGTAATGCAGAGTCTTGGCGTTCTCGGGTATTTTGTTCTTTCTTTGTTTCCTGAGGAGAAACAGGTGTAATAAACTCCCCAGAAATGTAGGGGATTTCTAGCTCCTTAAAATCATCCTTTCCTAAACTATTGGCCGAAAATTTATTGTTGTAAGGCTCTATCTGAACCTGCAGGTCAAGATCTGAAATTCTTACTTTCAAATGAACTCTTTCTCCCGACGCTCTTGCAACCAATACCCGTTCCCCCAATAGTTGGACAGAGTCTGTTGATTGTCTAAATCCATATTCGTCTTGGGACAAACGTAATCGCTGCTGTCGAGACAGTGCTGCCAACTGTAATGCTTGGGTGCTTATTTGAAAGTAAGGATCCTGAGCTGCCGTTTGAGTGGCCATCAATGTTGCCAAAGAAAAAACAGGTCTTTTCAATTCAGAAACACCTAATAACCAAGATTCTAAGGGCGTTCGATGCCCTTCAAAATATTCCCAATAAGGAATCGTTCTCTTTAAATTCTGAATCTGAGGACGAATTTGAATATAAGAAACGGAATTTTTCCTGGCAAAATTTTGCAACGCTTGCGAATGAAAACCTCCTAAAACAACAATATGTGTCTGAACATCTTTTAGTCGCATTTGCTGAAGCAAATTACTAAAGATGTATTTTTCTCTCTCTGTTGCTTTTTCATAAAACAATTTTGCGGCTTCAAGCCCAAGCTGAAAATCAGAAAAGTTTTGAAGGTTTAAGTTCAGCCGTCCCGAAAATGGAATAATAAATTCTTTCATGTCTTTCAGTGATTCTGCTACATCCAGTTCTTTGACATATTCCCACTCGGATGGAGAAAGTTCTAAGAAAAATAGCTTTCTCAATAGATTTAGATTTCGTTGAAACAAAATGGATCGTTTTATTGATGGAGAGATCTCAATGCTTTGAAGTAAGTTCCATTCCAATTCTTCCTGCTCGCGAAAAAACTCTAAGGCCTCTATGTCCTGAAAAGCAGATGGCCCTGTTTCTGTTACTAGTTTTTGAATGACGGGGTAATCCTTTAAAGAAACTTGCTTGTTTTTCGCCCAACGAGATAAGAACTCTAAATAACGAAATAGGTTTGCGGAATCATTATTACGCAGCTGTAATTCTCGTTGCCATTGCCGTAATTCTGAAGTGATATGGCCTCCTTGAATAGCAGAAAGCGCTTGTGTTATTTGGGTTAAACCTTTTTCTCCGGGATCCATTCTTTGAGAATACGCGCGATAGGCATCGGCATTTTCTAAATAAGTTGCTTTATCTTCGAGTCCAAACAGTTTTTCTTCTTTCTGTAAAGCCGCAAATACTTCCGCTCCACTCATGCGTCCCTGAGTTAAATAATATCGGGCTATTAATTTTTTGGATTCTTCGTTCGGAAAATCCCAAAAGACATCCCAAGAGATTTTCCCCGAACTTCCCTCAACATATATTTTTGATTTTGGGTAATGTTGTTTTAGTTCTGAAAGAATAGAGTGAATGCTTTCTTGAGCATCTAAACTATTGTGTGCATCTTCAATTAAAATTAAACGAGGACTATTAGGAGCAGCAGAAACAAAAGAAGAGGCAACTTCTCCTTGAGTTAAACTTAAATTAAATGTTTTATTTATCGGAGCATGTTTTGGGTGATTCTCCTCGGCTAATGCATTTTTAGGTAACAACGCAACATCAGCAAGGATTAGTAGAAAGGAAAGAACAACAGCAATACTTTTTGTAATACTTCTTTTTAACACCAGGTTCAATAAGCAACTCCCTAGTTATCTCGTTATTTCCCAGTACTGAGAAAGGTACCACAGAGACAGCTGGGTTGCAAATGGCTGCTGTAACTTGTTGTTAATAAAGGAGTTAACTTTTCTTAAATACAAATCAGAGTTCTTTAATAGAGGAAAACCTGTCATCCTTGAGCGCGAGCGAAGGATCTAAGTCTTTAGTGTTAAAAGAGGTTATTAATTAGATCCTTCGGGGTCGCTCAAGGATGACAAGTGTTTCTGGATTATATTCGATTCAGCATTTCTTCGGCGTGTTTGCGGGAAATTTCTGATTCTTGTTTTCCACTCATCATTTGAGCCAGTTCTTTAACCCGGGCCTCATCTTCTATGACCTGATAATCAGCAAAGGTTTGACCCGAACGAACGAGTTTTTTAACTTTGAAATGGCGCTGAGCAAAAGAGGCAATTTGAGGAAGATGCGTGATTAACAAGACTTGTCTTTCTTGGGCAATTTCTTTTAATTTTTCTCCGGTAACCGTCCCCATTCGGCCTCCGATATTGGCATCAATCTCATCAAAAATAAGTGTGGGGATTGGATCTACTTTACACAAAGCCTTCTTAAGCGCTAGCATCACGCGAGAAACCTCACCGCCGGAAACAATTTTGCTTAAGGGCTGAAGTGATTGCCCTAAATTAGGACTAATCATAAATTCTAATTTGTCATTTCCCTTCAATTCAAAATCAACTTCTTCAAACTGAGTATCAAACTGAGCGTTCTCAATACCCAAATCTCTCAGCTCGGATTCAATTGTTTTCTTTAATGCCGCTGCGGCTTTTTTCCTTTGTTGAGATATCTGAGATGCACTTTTCTTAATTTGAGGCAGCATCTGATTAATAGCTTCATCTACTTCTTTCTCAAACACGGTGGCATTAATTAGCTTGTCATACTTTTCCCGAGCTTCATTATAAAATGTTAAAACCTCTTCGCGTGCTGGGCCATACTTCCGCTTAATCACATTAATCGTATCTGTCTTCTCTTCTACTTGTTTTAGTTGATCGGCATCAAATACAATGCTCTCACGGTAATCCTGAAGCGTCTGAACCATTTCATCCAGCTGAATCTGAATAGAAGAAGATTCCTGTTCTAAGGAATTTAAGGAGGAATCTATTCCAGCTAAATCCTTTAAATCTGAAGCTACTTTGCCTAATAAAAAAGAGGCGGATTCATCTTTCTCGTCTAAAGCACTCAATAAAGAAGAGACAAGTTCATGTAACCGCTCTGCATTCGCAAGACGAAGCCGTTCTTGTTCTAAAGTTTCTTCATCTTCTTGTTCAATCCCACTTTGAGCAATCTCTTCAACCTGGTACTTCAGAAGATCTGTCTCTCGTTCTTGGTTATCCGCTAAATTAGCTAACTCTTGTTTTCGTTTTACTAAAGAAGCATATTTCTGAAATAACTGCTGGTATTCACTAATCATCGAACTATCTTTAAGAAACCGATCTAATATTTCAATATGCACTTTGGAATCAAATAAAAGTTGATGATCGTACTGCCCATGAATATCTAAGAGAAAAGAGCTTACTTTTTTTAATCCTGAAGCGGTAACCGTCCGGCCATTAATTTGGCAACGACTTTTACCTGTTTTGGAATTATACTCTCGAGAAAGAATAAGAGGATCATCGTCAGATTCTAAAAAAGAATCTAAATCAGGAATAACCGTTTTTAAATATTCATCTAAATCAAAAACAGCTTCCACGCGACAATTATCTTTATTGGATTGAAAGCGAAAACTATCTAGACGCTCCCCTAAAACAAACCGGATAGCATCAATAAGAAGGGATTTCCCAGCGCCAGTTTCTCCAGTAAAGACATTAAGCTTTTCAGAGAACTCCACTCGCAGCTTGTCCATTAATGCAAAATTGTTAACTTGTATTTCAGTAAGCACAGCTTTTCCTCCAAGGGGAGTATTTTAACACAGAAATAGGGGAAAAATAGAAAGGGAGAAACGGAAACAGGGAGCCGTGGAGAAAAGGCTTCTATAGGTACCAGGCACATATGCCTGGTACCCAATGCTAAAAGCCAAAAGCTAATAGCCTATGTTGTTGCCTTTGATTTACTGAATCGTTCAAAAATCCAGCTTCCCACTAGCCAAAGACCACAGCCAACAACAAGGGACATAGACGCTGCTTTTCCATAAGTTCCTTCTAGAGAATAAGGCTCTGAAGCATGATGCCAATAATCACTATTAGGCCAAATACCTGCTTCGGTTAACTCATGAAAGGTTTGAACGGCAACCAGAACGATAAATAGAATAAGGTAAACAGAGGTGACTTGGAAAAAATGTTTTAAATTAATGAGGTAACCAAACTGCTGCCATAACAAAGCCATGGCTGCCGCTGCTAAAACTCCCAAAAAGATTCCTGTTGTAATTGAAGGTTCTTGAATCTGAATCAACAATAATACAGTTTCCATTCCTTCTCGACTAATCATAATAACCGTGAAAATAAAAACACCCCAAAAAGATTCCTTCTTTGAAGCTTGAGAAAGTTTGTTTTCAATATCTTCTTTAAGCTTAGATCCTGTTTTCCACATATGCACGACTAATGTAGAAACTAAAATTACGGTAATTAAACCAAATACAGCTTCCCAAATAGGCATTCCACTAGGGGCTTGCCAAAAAGCATACCCCAAAGCAGCACTGGCTAAAACTCCCGCTCCAATACCCCAAAAAGCCGCTTTAATTAAATTTTGTTGCCCTGTCTTACGCAAATAGGCAATGGTAATAGCTACAATCAAAAATGCTTCAAATCCTTCTCTGAGAACTACGATAAATGCTTGTAACATGATAATACTCCTTCAAATAGTGTTTGTCATTGCGAGGCAGGCAACAATGAAGCCGTGGCAATCTCGTACTTCAAAAAAAACTCTTTGTTTGAGATTGCCACGCCTCAATTTATTGGCTCGCAATGACTGATTTGTTCGAAACCATTGTAACAAAAAATTAGTGAAATTGCGAATCATTCTCAACTCGAGTTTTACCTCAAGCCCCAAAGTAGGCTTCAAATTGATCAAGTTTTTATGGGGATAATAGGTCTAGGACCTAGTGTGCCAGGTTAAAAACCTGGCTCACAAAAGTTGTAACTTATTTAATTTAAATAACTTCTGGTTTTGGTAAGGGGATAATGAACTGAACACCCTTTTCACGGAGAGGCTCTATTTTAGCAATAATTTCTTTCGCAAAATTCCAAGCAAAAATAATTAAATAGTCCGGAACATTATTTTCTAAATGAGAACTAGGCACAATAGGAATTCGAGCCCCTGGTGAAAAGTGATATTGTTTCAAAGGATTATCATCCACAATATAATCAATTTGTGTTTCATTAAATTCACAAAAATTAATAATCGTTCCTGCTTTTGCTGGTGCACCATACCCAGCAACGCTCTTGCCTTCAGCCTTGGCTTTGTTTACAAAAGCTAATAAGTCTTGTTTGATTTGGTTTACTTGTCCTGCAAAAGTTTCAAAAGTTTCTTTTGCTAAACAACCTCGCTCTTTTTCTTTTTGAACCAGATCATCCACAATTGCTTCTCGCGAGTAAGGCCCCTTCTTTTTCTGAGCATATACTCTTAAAGATCCTCCATGAGATGCTACTTGCTTCACATCAAAAACTTCTAAATTAAATCGAGAGTATAAATGCTGCAGGGCAGAAATAGAAATATAAGAAAGATGCTCATGATAAATCATATCAAAAACTAAATCATCTAACATAACCATTAGGTAAGGAAACTCAATAACAAAAAATCCATCATCTTCTAATAGCTCGCTGACGTTTTGACAAACAGACTGAACATCATGAATGTGCGCAAAAACGTTATTACCACTGACAGCGTGTGCTTTTCCCCACTTTGATTTGATTTCATTAACAGCATCCGCATCAAAGTACCGATTTAATGTTGTGATCCCTTTTTTGTTAGCTTCTTCTGCTAAATTATCCGCAGGATCCACTCCCAAAGCACGCATACCTTGTTTCTGATAACTATTAACAAGAAGCCCATCATTACTCCCAATATCTACAGCTAAGGGGCTCTCTACACTGCTAAGTTTTCCTCGGACCTCTTCAGCATATTGACCAAAATGTTCGTGGAAAGTTTTTGTGGTAGAACTCACATAAAGATAATGTTTAAACATTAGATCAGGGGGAACAACATGAGATAACTGAACTAAATAACACGAGGGACAAAAAGTTAAACTTAAAGGACAAACAAACTCTTCATCCTTTAATTGGCTTTCTGTTAGAAAAGAATTTGCCAAAGGCATTGTCCCAAGCTCTAAAAAAGGCTCAGGTAAATGACCATCGCAATAACGACATGTGTCTTGTTTATAAGTATCAAGGGTTAAAGGCATAACGGAGGCTTTCTGTCATCCCTGCGAAAGCAGGGATCTAAGTTTTTGTACTTCCAAGAGATTCCTGCTTTCGCAGGAATGACAAACATTCCTATGGTGCTGGACAAGGGTTGATTTCGGTAATTTCGTTGTGGCGAATCACAATGTCTCCACCCGACTCAACATCAATTTTATCTGCTGAAACTTGATACACTAAGCCAGCCACAAAATCAGGGCTCTGTTGTTTTTGAGCATCTGCTTTTCCAAACAGCTGTGCTCTCATTTTTGTATTCACTCCACCAGGACAAATAGAAACACATTTAATTCCGGCATCTTCATTTTCTTTAGCAATTGCTTGTGAAAGAGCTACCATTCCAAATTTACTTGCAGAGTAAGAAAACAATTTAGGAACCGCACGTTTTCCTGCCATGGAAGCCACGTTTAAAATAACTCCTTCTTTTTGCTTACGCATATAAGGAATTACATGCTTTGACATTAAAAATGCTGTCTGCAAATTGTCCGCTACGTGTTTTTGAAAATCACCTAACGTAGTCTTATCTACAGTAGTAAGACCTTTAGCATATCCAGCGCTATTAACTAACACATCAATGCATTTGAATTTCTTTTTAATTTTACCAATCAATGTTTTAACTTTTGCTTCAGAAGTTAAATCACATTGATATAAAGTAAAACGATCTTTTTCTCCAATTGTTTTAGTCGCGGCAGGCCAATTTTTCTTTGTCTTACTAATGCCCACAACAATATTCTTTGCTTCAACAAACTTTTTAGCTAAGCTCAAACCTAATCCTGAACTTGCTCCTGTAACAATAACTATTTTATTCATGATAACTTCCTACTTCCTTTATAGGCGCCTGTCAGTATTAGTGACTGTCACCAGTGTTTTTTTATTTTGCCTGCTCTAATTTTGGATTAAGATAACCTTCAACTACTGGAAAGGCAACCGTATCATTTTCATATTTTCCTTCTTCGCGCTGTAATGTTGTTAACGCTAAGAAAACAGAATCTTCTGTAAATACTTGTGCATGTGCTATTAAAGGAGGGGTATCGACGATATCTCCAGCTTTCACTTGAAGCACTTGTTTTTCTTCGGGCTTATCAATAGGACACGAGTGACTTTCATAAGCGCCACTAACTAAATAAATCCATTGAAAGTCTTTTTTGTGGTAGTGATTTGCTCGGACAGATCCTTTTTTGGATGTAATCAAAGCTACATGTCCTACATTTCCTTCAACGATATTAAAAATATCTCCGCGATCATCTGCAAATGCAGAATCGATATGACGTATTGTTTCCATGTTTTTTTCTCCTCTATAAAATAAACTGTTTATCTATTTTGAAACCATTCAATGGTTCGTCTTAATCCTTCTTCTAAACTATAGCTAGGCTCAAAATCAATTGCTGATTGTAATTTTGAAATATCAGGGCAACGTCTTTTAGGGTCACTAGAGGCATACACGGCATGAGGAGGATCAATATTTCTAATTTCTACTTCATGCGGCATTGTTTCTGCTACTTTCTGAGCTAACTCTTTTACCGAAATTTCAGGGGTTGGATTTCCAACATTAAATGCTTCCCCAGTAACCTCTGAAAATAATAATTTAAAAATCATCTCTACAGCGTCATTGATATAACAAAATGAACGGGTGTTTTCTCCATGACCATGAATAGGTAAAGGTTCTTTACGAAGAGCATGCTCAATAAAGTTAGGCAATACACGGTAATCATCAGGTCGAATTCCAGGCCCATAAACATTAAACGGTCTTACCATTTTTACAGGCACCCCAAAGACTTGATGATACGCAGAACACATGGTTTCTCCAAAACGTTTAGACTCGTCATAACAAGCACGAGGCCCAATAACGGCAACATTTCCTCGATAATCTTCTTTTGTAGGAACATGTGCGGGATCTGGATCTCCATACACTTCACTAGAACTTGTAAATAGGAATCCTTTTACATTCTTTTCCTTAGCTAAATCAAGCATATGACGTGTTCCGATAGTTCCGACGTCCATGGTCTCAATAGGAAAACGAGTGTAATAAACCGGAGACGCAATACCTGCAGCATGAATAATGTAATCAATCTTTGCATCTGTTTTAAAAGGTTCAATAACATTGTGCCGCTGAAAGGTTAAGTATTCATCCGAAATAACCTGTTGCTCATAACCAGTGATAAAATTATCAAGCAAAATCGCCTTGGCCTTATCTTCAAGCACGTTGTCATTCATATAATTGATAAGGAAAACAAAGTAACGCCCTAAAAATCCACCAGCACCCGTAATAAGAAAGGTTTTTCCTGCAAAATCTTCCGCATGAGAACGCATTTTCTCAGCTAAACTGGCAATATCTTCAGCTATAATCCCTGAGGTAGCTGTTTTTTTCATAAATGTAGGTTCTTTCTGAGTCCATATAAGTTAAAAAAAGCGCAAAAATAAAGACGAGCATTATATCATTATTTATAGGGGAATTCACTGAAAAAATAGAGGGTATTTTACGTAAGTCATTTAAAACAAACAGCTTATAGAAAATAAGAGGAATTTACTGCTGACTATTTCTTAAGTTTATGAGCAATATAAAAGCCGACCAGATGGGCCACAAACACGGTTAAATAGATTTGTCCAAGAACGGCTTCTGCGGTACTCAATGTTCTAGCAATTCGACTGAGAGGAAGAATATCTCCGTACCCTAAGGTTGTTAGCGTAACAAAACTAAAATAAAAAAAATTCTCTTCTTTTCCGTAACCCATGTTACTGATATCAAAAGCATTCGGATTGTAAATATAAACTACTTGAAAAAACAGAGTCCACAGAATCCCTATAAGAATATAAATAGAAATTCCTCCCATAACCGTATCTGCTGTTATTCTTCTCTCCATAAGCAGCTGATATATAAGAAAAACAATAGAAAACCCCACCAACCCGGAATAAAGGATTATAACGAAACTAGAATAAAAAACTTCCACCTGTTTTAAAGCAAGAATCCAATCAATAACAAATGCAAATACCGCCACGGCAAGCAATCCCCGAAAAACACTTTTCTTTAAATCCATAATCCGCAACGTAAAAAAAATAAGCATTAAAAACAAAAAGGTAAATAAGGGGAAGGATATCGGAGCATAAGGACTCAATGGCGAGAGTAAAAAGAGCCCAACCAATGCCAGAAGCATATGCGTGTATTTATTGGAAACTATATGGTCAATAATAACCTTCATAACATCCTTTTTCTGCCTCTAAACCTTAAGAATAGTTTAGTCGATACTATTAAGTACCTAATTAGAGTAAACAATAAGAGGTTCTATGTTTAATTATCAGCATTTTCGCCATTTACTTTACTTAATAATTCCTTTTTTTCTCATAATCGTCCTCTGCCCTACTATATATGCGCAGAATTCCGAGCCCGTCATGAAAGTCGCCTTTCTCTATGATGGTCCTAACGAATTATCCGACAAACTGGCAGACGAAGTAGAAGCTGAACTGGCTCTAGTCTCTGAAGGGAAATACACATTGGCTCCTATGGTTATTTTAAATGGGCAATGGAATACAACCCAAATTTCCAATAACATTAAAAAAACCTTAGCTCGTTCTGACATTCAATTAATTATAGCGAATGGTATTTTTACTTCTCAGGAACTCATCAACTCCGCTCGCTCAACGCCTGTTGTTTTGGCTAATTTATTTGATCCAAAATTAATCAATTTAGAATCCAAAAATAATCGTTCCTCAATTCCTAACTTAACTTATATCGAAAAGAAAGAAACTTTGATTAGCGATTTGGATTTATTCCATAAGATAGCCCCCTTTAAAACAGTCCATGTTTTAATTGATCAAATGTATTTTCCTTTTGCTAAAAAAATTATTAATAAAGCTAAGGGCTACAAAATAAAATTAATTAGTTACAAACAAACAGCTCTATCTACTTTTGATAACTTAAAATCAAATGGAGTTAAAGCTGTTTACCTAACGCCCACCAACCGTCTAAATCCATTTGAGTACAAAGATTTAATTCTTTTGGTAAACCAAGAAAAAATTCCAAGCTTTTCAATGAATGGTATTCGAGATGTCGAGGCAGGAGTACTAGCATCGCAAACCCCTCGATTTTTAAAAAAATTAGTCCGCCGTGTGGCCCTCAACTCCGATCAAATTCTAGAAGGAAAGGCCCCTTCTACCCTCGATGTAGATTTTGATTGGAAAGCCAAGCTGGTTTTAAATCGACAGACAGCTAGTTTATTAGATGTTGCGATTCCTTTTGATTCTTTGTTAGACGCAGATATTCTTTATGAAGATAAAGCAGGGGGGGAAAAATTAACGATTTATCGAGCCGTAGAAGATGCCAACAAAAATAACTTAAGCTTTCGTATTATTGATGAACAAATAAAACAATCTCGTTACGATCATTTAACCTCCTGGAGTTCTTATCTGCCTCAATTAGATTTTAATTTGGATTACCAGGTTAATGACTCCGAAACAGCTCGTAACATTGTCACATCAAACAAAGAATTTTTTCAATACTCTTTCACATTAGGACAAGTCATTTTTTCGGATCCACTTATTCGAGATATTCGAAACTCTAAAAAACAAATTCAGGTGCGTAACTTAGAAAAAACAACCCAAACATTAGACATTACCGATCAAACAGCTAAAGCCTATTTAAACTACTTACGGGCTAAAGCGCTGTTGAAAGTAGAACGAGAAGATTTACGCTCCATCGAACAACACCTTCAAATGGCCACAAAAAGAGTAAAGGTAGGCTCGGGTGGGCCTGATGAAGTTTACCGTTGGAACTCTGAAAAGGCAGAGACACAATCAACTGTACTTCGTCGAAAAGCAGATGTGTTCCAATCAAAAATAATTTTAAACCAATTGATGAATCTCCCTCAGGAATTAGCTCTAGAGGAAGAAGATGTAGGGTTAGAAACAATAGATTATTATCTAGGCAGTCAATATATGAGAGATCTTATTACTGATCTGAAAAAGGCTTTAATCTTTGTAAATCACATGGTTGTAGAAGGGTTTGATAACTCTCCAGAACTGGAAGCTTTGTCCATTGGCATAGCCCAACAAAAAATCACCAAAAGCACTTCTCTACGTCGATTCGTATTACCTGAAGCAAGCCTACTGGGAGAACTCAGTCATAAAATCCATAAGAAAAACTTGGCCATTACAGGCGCCCCTAGTAATGATAGTGATGATTGGTCTTTGTTCTTAAATGTAAATTACCCTATTTTCGAAGGGGGAAATCGCATCTTTGATTCTTTAAAACAAAATTCGGAGGTATACCGGCTTGTTTATCAACAAGAATTAAAAATGCAGCAAATTGAATTAACCATCCGAGCAGCTGCTTATGACATGTATCACACACTTCCCTCTATTGAACTCTTAAAAGAATCACTGAGAAATGCTTCCGAAAATTTAATTCTTATGGAAAAAAAGTATACGAATGGAACAGCTAGCATTACAGATCTAATTGATGCTCAAAATGAAAAGTTTCGTCGAGAAGGACAAGCTGTTATTTCTATTTATGATTTTCTTGCAGATCTTTACAGTTTTGATCGAGGAATTTCTAACTTTTACTCTTTATCATCCATTGAGACCAGAAAAAACTTTTACGAACGTATTCAAACCCTCATTAATTAATCTATCTCTACAACGCTTTCATTTTTATCCTTATTTTTAGTCCCAAAGAAAAAAGTGTAAAGCACTGGCACAAATACCAACGTAAGTATTGTAGCAAACCCTAACCCAAACATAATCGTTACTGCCATCGAAACAAAAAAAGCATCCTTCAACAAGGGGACCATCCCTAAAATAGTTGTTGCTGCGGCCATTAACACAGGATTTAATCGACTCACTCCGGAGTCCACAACAGCATCCAATAAGGCTTTCCCTCCTTTAATCTCCATATCAATTTGATCAATAAGCACAATCGCATTTTTAATTAACATTCCCGACAAACTCAACAAACCGAGTAATGCCATAAACCCAAAAGGTTGTTTAAATAACAAGAGTCCTGCTGTAACACCAATAATCGCTAAAGGAACGCAAAGACAAATAATAAGAGGTTGCTTTAAAGAATTAAACAAACAGATGATAATGAGAACCATCAAACTCGCAAAAATAGGTAAGGTGGAACTTAAGGCGGCCTGAGCTTTAGATGAATCTTCTGCTTCTCCATCCCATCCAAAAGAATAACCCGGCAAACCTTTTAAGGGCATTTGATTTTTATAGATAATCGGCAATGTCTTACTCGTCCACGCTTCAGAAGCAACTTCTTTACCCACGGCTTGAACCGTATCCACACCTAAAGATTCCTCTATTTTAGGCTTCACTCTCTTTAATAACTCCGTGGCCATTTCCCCTTTAGGATCCGCGTGAATACGGATCATAGGAATTCGACTTCGTCGCCAAATATTGGCATCCTCATATTCCACAGGATACTCAGAAACCACCTGTCGCATCGGAATCATTTTACTCGCAGTTGATGACCAAATATCCAAGTCTTGCAAATTGTCCTTATTATCTCTCTCAGATGCAGGGGCTCGCGCCACAATATCTAAGAGCTCATCATCTTCTCGATAAACACCTGTTTTTAATCCATCAAAAGAAGATTTTAGTTTTGAGGCAATATCCGTCCGTTGAATACCTGCTCTACTTGCTTGAGCCTCTGCTAATTGCGGCCGAACCACTTTTACTTTATTTCTCCATTCATCTCGAATTCCTTGAGCTCCACCGTCTTCATAGAGCACTGTTTTAGCGATTTCGGCTAGTTGCCTTAATCGATCATGATCCGGGCCCATAATTCTAAATTGTATTTTCCCGCCATCCCCAGGCCCCAAAAGAAATTCTTTTACATTGATAATGGCGTCCGGTAATAACTGAGTTAGTCCATTCCCCACAATCGGCATGAGGGTTTTAATTTTTTTAGGGTCATCCACAGTAATAATGATTTGGGCATAACTGGAATACGGATTTTCAGGAGTATATGTTAATAAAAAGCGAACCTGGCCTCCCCCAATCATAGTGGTTAAATCTTCCACACCCTCTTGTTTCGCTAAAAACGCTTCTGCCTTTTTTAAAGCATCTGAAGTTGCTTCAATATGTGTTCCCTCAGGCAACCAGAAATCGACAAAAAACTGATTTCGGGTCGAGTTCGGAAAAAAACTTTGATCCACAAATCGAAATCCAATAAGCGAAATAATAAATAAAGAGATAACAACACCAACCGTCACCACTCTAAATTTTAAACAAGTCTTCAGAAAAGCCTTATAAACTTGGTACATTTTCCCAGCATAAGGATCCTTCTCCGCTTCGCCTTCTTTCTTCTTGTTTGGTTTTAAAAATAGCTTACAGAAAAGAGGGGTCACAGTAACCGCTGTTAACCAACTCAACATAAGCGAAATAAGAATAACTTGAAATAAAGTACGACAATATTCTCCGGTAGAATCTTCTGAAGTCCCAATAGAAGCAAAAGCAATAACAGCAACAATAGTTGCTCCTAATAAAGGAATAGATGTTTGGCCTACAACTTCTTTAGCAGCCTGAATAGCATTCATTCCTTGTTGAATACGAACACGCATACCATCAGTGACCACAATGGCATTATCCACCAACATACCCAGAGCAATAATCAATGCCCCTAAAGAAATTCGCTCCAGAGTTACATTCCACATCCCCATAAAAATAAATGTGCCACAAATAGTTATAAATAAAATTGTGCCAATGATTAATCCGCTTCGCAAGCCCATAAAAAAAAGCAGAACAATCACAACAATAAAAACAGCTTGAGCTAAACTGACTAAAAAACCATTTATAGATTCCGTAACCGACCGAGATTGAAGTGAAATAACTTCTAAATTCATTCCCATAGGAATTCGAGGTGTTAATTCTTTAAACTTTTTCTCTAAAGACTCCCCCATGCTAACAACATTCCCACCTTGCACCGTGGATATCCCTAACCCCACAGCGGGCTTCCCATCAAACCTCATTAAAAAATTAGGCGGGTCCTGATAACCTCGTTTAATCTCAGCAACATCTTTTAAATAAATAATACGGCCTGTCCCTGTCTCACCGATCAATAAATCACCAAACTGTTTTTCCGATTGAAATTCTCCTCCAGGGTGAACCGCTATATTCTCTTCTCCCAAATGGATTCGTCCTGCATCTTGAACCAAATTTTTCGCTCTTAAAGAATCGTAAATCTCTTGCTGTGTTATCCCTAACTCCGCCATTTTTTGTCGCGACATTTCCACATAGATAACCTCTGGGATATCTCCATAGAACACAATTTTTTTTACGTCTTTAGCCTGAAGTAATTCTCGTCGTAGAAACTTAGCAAAATCTTTAAGCTCTTTATAGCTATAACCTTCTCCTGTAATAGCCATGTAAATACCATAAACATCACCAAAATCATCGTTAACTAAAGAAGGCCCTGCTCCGGGAGGTAAAAAACGCTGATAATCATTTACTTTTCTGCGTAACTCATCCCATACTTGAGGCAAGGTTGATTTGTCGTATTTATCTTTAATGGTAACTTTAACAACGGAAAGGTTTCGGGAGGATCGAGATTCTACTTTTTCAAGTTGCCCTAATTCTTGGACAGCTCTTTCAATCACATCGGTAACTTCTTCTTCCACTTCTTTAGCGCTCGCTCCGACATAAGGAGTATTAATAACAGCATCTTTAATCGTAAACTCTGGGTCTTCTAAACGGCTCAGTTGATCAAAAGAGGACAGTCCAGCCACAACCATTAAAACTGTTAGAACCAGAGTAATCACATTTTTCTTGATAGAAAACTCGGCAATATTCATAACTAAACATCAGCTTTCTCTTTACCAATAATCCCTACAATTGGCCTAACTTTCATTCCTTCTCTAATCTGGCTAACCCCTGCGATAACAATCTGGTCACCCAGGGCAAGCCCCTCTTTTATCTGAATACTGTCCTCGCCCGTGATATTTCCTAGAGTAACTTGTTTCGACTGGGCGCTTCCTAAAGCTTCGTCATAAACCCAAACCGTACTGACCCCTTGCTCATTTGCAAACACGGCTGAGGAAGGAATAACAAACATCGGTTGAGTAGCCTCTTTACTAGAACCAAAAGATATAAATACCGTCGCCGTCATCCCTGGAAGAATATTTTTATCTTTGGGGGCATCCATTTTAAACTTAACCCGAAATGTCTGAGTCTGAGCATCTGCTTCTGTTTCCCACTCAGTAACTTTTAAATTAAATTTTTCATCGCCAACAACATCAAAACGTGCTTGAGCCATAACGGATTCATGATCTTTGTGCCCAACAACATCTTTTTCAGGAACATCAATAACTAATTCTAAAATAGAGATATCTTGAAGACGAACAACAGGTTCTTTTGCTTGTACATTTTGAAAGTTCTCTAAAAATTGTTTTGAAATCACTCCAGAAAAAGGAGCTTTTAGATAAGTATCATTCATTGCCTTTTCAGCCATCTTCATTTCTGCTAACTGAAATTTACAATCTCTTTCGGTTACTTGTAAATCAGCTAAAGCAACAACATCTTCTTCATATAGTTTCCGGTACCGATTCAGCTCGGCTTCAGCTTGGGCTACTTTTGCTTTTGCTGCATTTAAACTTTGTTCAAAATTTAAAGGATCTAAACGAGCAATCAACTGGTCTTGGCTAACTTCCTGTCCTCGACTCACAGGAAATTCTATAATACTTCCCGACTGTTCAAATGAAAGATCTGCTGTTTCAACCGGTTCTACTTTTGCCGGATAGGAATATGAAAAAGAATCACTTTGTTCTTGGAGGGTAATCATCTTTACAGGACGAATCACTTCATCCGTTGAAGCCTCTTCACTTTTTTCACATGAACACAGTAACATACTAAGGCCAACAACACAGAAAAAGCCAGCTAAAAGGAAATCCTTTTTCATACACACTTCCTTAAGTTGTACAACTCTATACTCCAAACAACTTTAATTAGTTGCTGCTACCCCAGGAGGGAAATTCTTAAGCATTTCTGTCACAGTTGTGTCCAGAAGCACATCAATTTTCTCCGGAGTTAAATTTTCTCCGATTACTTTAATTCCTGTTCCACGCCAAACGAGATCTTTTGTTGATTTCTCATACATATCAAGAATCAATGTACCTTCTTTGTAATAAGAAACCATCGCTGTGTCCGACATAGCATACGGATCTGCATATGTGACATTTCCAAATCTATTCACATTCACACTTGCAGGATAAGATGAAACTCCCATTCCATAACCCATTTGCTGAAGATACTGCTTCTCTTGGGTACTTCCGTGATAAGCAATAACCAAATCCGCTTGTTCAACAGAAACTAACTTCATGCCTTTCATAGAAAGATTCTTTTCTATGGCTGCATAGAGTCGTTTCTCGATAAGAGGATTTCTTGGCTTATCTAGAAGCTCAGCTTGTTTATCCGCAGGTAACCAAGCATAGGTTTTAAAGGAATCAAAATTAATCGAACGATCATAGTCTTCGCTAACAGACACCCCCGCACAGCTTAATCCAAAAAAGGATAAACTGACCACAAGTGCCACCATCCACACAGATACTTTCATTGAACACCCCCACTGTATATTAATACAGGGACGGTTCTAGATTATCTAGAACCGTCCCTATTTATTGTTACTATTAAGTATACTCGGGAATGGGCTAAATTGCTAATAGGTCAGGGGTTACGACTTTTGCCTTCCCCATAGGAAATAGGCTAGGGCGCCTAATATAGGGACAATAATAACCCCTAAAACCCATATGATTTTCTGGGGTTCTTCACGCTTACTTTTAAGGCAGTCTAGGATACAAATAACATCAATAACCATTACAAATGCTGCTATGACAAATTCCATGAGCTTCCTCCATAGTTGTAAGTTTTTGAACTTCTGTCATTGCGAGACGGATTATTGAGCCGTGGCAATCTCAGACAAAAAAATAGGTTTTTTATCAAGTGATTGCCACGGCCTCTTTGCTGTTGCCTCGCAATGACAGCTATTTAAAACCAGATCCTTTTTTCCCACCAAAAATCGTGTAGTTGTAATACTTCCAAAAACAATCTACGTCCTCAAATCCTGCTTTTTTTAACCAGCTCAATTGATCGGATAAAGACGAGGGTTGATCATACTCTAAATGTCGTTTTAACCAATGCTCGGGATCTTCTCCATTAGACGCGACAAACTCTTGCCAGTGTTGTTGATAAAGCTGTGTCAGTGCTTCAGTTTCCCCTATAACAATATCTCGATTAATAAAAATACCGCCGGCGTTCAATGCGTTAAATATTTTTTGATAAATTTGTTCTTTTTCTTCGTGAGTGGAATGATGCATTGCTAAACCAGAAACAATTAAATCGTATCCGTTACCAAAATCATCCTTTAAAAAATCCCCTTGTTGAAACTCCACACGTCCAGAAAAATCAATCAGTAGTTCTTTACATTGATCAATCATGTTCTGAGCTAAATCAAAGGCTTTGATTTGTGCTTTAGGAAATTGTTGTAAAATGAGATAAGCTAAAATTCCAGTGCCACACCCTAAATCTAAGACACGAATTTCATCTGAAGAGTTAAAAGGAATAAGCTTTAAAAGAAATTGGTTTTGTTCAACGTATTTGGGGACTAACTTTAGAACGGTTTCGTCGTAATGGGGAGCTTGTTCATCAAAATTTTTCTGGGTTTTATTTGTCATAAGAAAGCTTTTTGTTTTTCGCAATTCGCAGTCCGCAATTCGCACAACGAGCTTTTATATAGCATATCCATCTGATTGAGAAACAATGACATGATTCGACCGGAGAAGCTCTATTACTTTTACTGTGTTGTCTTCTACAGAATCTTTGGATTTTAGATTTAAATCCACAACGCCTTGAGAAAACTCACTTTGACCTACATTCACAATAAAAAACTTTTCTCGATCCGTTACTTCTTGAAGCAAACGAACCTCTTCATCATTTAAGTTACTGGCTGTAGCAACAACAATCAAACCTGCATCCATTAAAATATGAGCGACTTCCCCTAAGCGACGAACATGTTCTCTTCGAGATTTCTTTCTCAGTTCAATATCAGCATCTAGGCCACGCAACAGATTTCCAATTCCTAAGAAGTAAGCTTTCCCTCCAAAATCGAATATGGCCTTCTCAACATGCTTAGCAATAGATTTTTTATCCACACCAACTTTTCCTGTAAACAGGATGAGTTTAGAATCATGGCCATACTTTGTGCGGCGTGTAGAAGCATCAATAATACTAAAGTCCCAATTCATTTCTCGTTCTGTTACCTGTTCTCTAACTTCAGCTTGTTCGTCTTTAACCAACGCTGAGATAGTCCCTCCACCAGCAATATCATATTGATCCACAATCACAAACCGTCCAGAGGACTCTAAATCTTGAGATAAATCAAAAGCAACAGGATAAGCGCATTCAAAAACACATTGCGCTACTTCATGGCGCTCGATTTCTTTTCTATCTTCTTTTTTTAAATCAGAAGCATTAATTACTTTCTTAACTTCTTTTACCCAAAGAGGCGCTTGGAAAGTGCCCATCTTTAATTTATATTCTTTATCCATTTTTAAGGGTTTTTTCCCCATCCAAAAAATTTCTGCTTGAAACTGTGTGCTCACCAGAGGATGCTCTTCCCCCACTTTACACATAACGTCGCCTCGATTAATATAAATCTGTTCTTTAAGAGTAAACCCTGTGGACGCTCCAACAGAACTTGTTTTTTGTTCGGGTAAAGCAAAACCTTCTATGGATTGCACCTCAGAACGTTTGTTGGATGGTAAAAAGATCACCTGATCTCCCACAGAAATGGTCCCCGAATCAATTCTTCCAGAAACAATACGTCGACTATCTCCTTGTGCCGTAAATTTATAAACTGCCTGAACAGGCATACGAAAAGCTTTATTTTCTTCGGACTCTTGTTTTTTAAACAAATCAAGCACGGATAAAACTGTTTCCCCTTTAAACCATTTCAGATTTTTTGATTTTTCGCAAATATTGTCGCCTTCCATCGCCGAAACAGGAACAAAGAATTGAGGCTCTAAACCAATTTGTTTCAAAAATTTTCGGTAATCTTTTTCAATTTTGTCATACACCTTTTGGTCATAATTAACTAAATCCATTTTGTTGACCAATACTGCTACTTGGCGAATGCCTAACATCGAAAGCAAATACCCGTGTCTTTTAGAATTTTCTTGGATTCCTTCATTAGCATCAATCACTAATAAAGCAGCTTCTGCCCGTGCAGCGCCCGAAATCATATTCTTTAAAAATTCAATATGTCCTGGGGCATCAATAATAATGTATTCCCGTTTTTTACTTTTAAAAAAACAACGCGCCGAATCAATAGTAATTCCCTGTGCCTGCTCATCCTTCAAAGCATCTAATAGAAAAGCGTACTCAAATGGTTTAGCGCTCCGCTTACACTCTGCTTTTACCTGCTCTAACTTCCCTTCAGGCAGAGACCCCGTGTCGGCAAGCAAACGGCCAATAACCGTACTCTTACCATGATCCACATGGCCCACAATCACAATATTCATTTTTTGTTGTGTCTTCATAAATTCTCTTTACCCTTAGCGCTTGTCATTCCCGAAATCTTTTGTCGGGAATCCAGCTCATTACTAAAAACTAATTGTATTTGGTTAAGGAAGTGGATCCCGGATCAAGTCCGGGATGACAGATTATCCAAAACCTTTCAATTTACATGTACCCGTGTTTTCTTAACGTTTCGAGACCGCCACCATCTTCTTTATCTTGAGCGCGACCCGAACGTTCGGCAATATTTGAAAATTTTCCTGTTTTTAATTCTCCAATAATTTCTTCAATATTCTTTGCTTTTGACTCTACAGGTGTCGTACAAGGATAACAACCTAAAGAGCGATACCGTTTTCCTTCTCCCTGGTCAAAGTACAAAGGCACCACAGGGATATTTTCTTGATGAATATATTCCCAAATATCTAACTCCGTCCAATCAAGTAAAGGATGAACACGAATATGCGTCCCTGGAGCAAAGTCTGTTTTAAATTGATTCCACAGTTCTGGAGGTTGATCTCCCACGTCCCAATCACTGCGCTTGTCTCGTGGAGAAAAATAACGCTCTTTAGAACGACTGCCTTCTTCATCCGCGCGAACACCTACAATCACACCGGTGTAAGGTTCTTTGTTTTCATCTTCCACATATTTCTTTTGGGCGTGATCCATTCGGTAACGCGTCCAATCACCAGACAAGGTATTAATAAGCGCTTCGGACTTCAATAGTTTACAGCACGCTAAACGGTCTACATTTCCATCCGGAAACGTTTGTTTATCTTTGAGCGCCTGTGCGTTTTCTCCATAAACCATATTTAAGTTCCAATCGAGTGCCAGCTTGTCCCGGTATTCAATCATCTCAGGAATTTTATAACTTGTATCAATATGAACTAAAGGAAAAGGAACATGGCCAAAAAATGCCTTACGAGCAAGCCAAAGCATAACAGTACTATCTTTTCCAATAGACCACAGCATCGCTAAGTTCTTAAATTGGCTATACGCCTCTCTAAGAATGTAGATGGACTGACTCTCAATTTTCTCTAAATGACTCATTTTTTGAGACATACAAAACACCTTTTCTTATACAGAGTGATAATGGGTTGACTAGAACTGGGGATTATAGCATGAAATCAAGGGGGGCAAAAGAGGCCGTAAAAGGAAGGTTTTACTGCTAATTTCTCTTCTTTATGAGATTGCCCCCAGCCTACCGGCAGGGAGGCGCAATGACATAGTTAAGCATATCAGCTTTTCTTGCTTTGGGCCTCGAAAAATTGCTGGATAATCTTAAAATACGTGTTATTAACTAATTCCTGAGTAGGTTGTTCTTCAGAAATGGGGCCTTTAAGCCCTTCTAATTGTTGTTTTTGTATCGAAGTTGGATCTTCTAACAATTGCTGCTCTGCTAAAGCAGTTCTTTTTTGTTCCAGATAAATATCTAAGGCATTTAATTCGTTTTGAAGAATATTCTGAAAGTTATGTTGGGTTCCATCCGGAAATTGAAGGATATAAGGCTTTCCTGATTTAGAAGACCCACAACAAACCACATCCACCAACTCTTGGGCACTATTGACTCTATTGCTCCAATTTTTTAAATTACTTTTCCAAGAAATAAATCGGGCGGCCATAGCACCTGTATATCTTTTTTCGTTTCGTTCAAACGTATAGGGACATGATCGGGTACGTTTCATTAAATATTGTATTTTAGCATCCTCGGAATACCAGAAGCTTGCAGCAGGGTCTGCAATTTGATGAAGAGCTTCTGTTAGCTTTTCTGTAGAAGAAAGATAAAGAAGTTCTCCTGAAAGATTAATCCCTTGGCCCAAAGGTTTTGAGGTTGCACAACCGGCCAAAAGAACTAAAACTAGAGATAGATAAATAAATTTTCTGAAAATCACGTGTTTACACCTTTGTAAACCCCAAACCCTAGTTAGACCATGGTATTCGTCGAAAATCTTGACGGGATCTAAGATTCCAAAAATACTCGCCGCACCGTCTCGGTGCGCCTGCGTTTTTTTCAACCTTATCTCCCGTCAACCTTTACAACTCGGGACTCATATTCTAACTAGGCTCTGGGGTAAAATTTGGTCCTTGTCCTTAAAGACGGAGCGTATTATAGCAAAATTCATCGAAAAAAGGCATAGGACATAAGCCCTATTAAAGGGCCCCTATCGATTTAGATAGGCCTCAAGCTGGTTAAGTTCATTCTGCATAATGGGTTGGAAGTTATGATGAGATCCATCGGGGAAGATAATCTCGTAGGGGCGCCCAGAGGTAGAAGAGCCTCGACAAATAACAGAGACAAAGTCTTGGGCGTTTTCTATTTGGTAAGACCAACGGGGATGTGTTCGCTTATACTTCAAAAATCGGGCTCCTTGTGGTCCTCGATATCGAATATCATTTCTCATTAAACGAAGTTTGGTGATACGCACACGCTTAACTAAATATTTTATTTTAGCTTCGTCACTTTGCCAGTAAGAAGAATCTGGATCCACCCATTTTTTTAACGTTTCTTGAAGTTCGTTAGGAGAAGATAAGTAAATTGGTTGCCCTAAGGAATCATAACCAATTCCTAAGGGAGCTGATGTGGCACAGCTAGCCAATAAAATAGGCGCAATTAAAACAAACATTATTTGTTTTAAAGAAAAAGAAAAAAAAGGTTTTCTACGGGACATATTTGTTTCTCTTACAATTAGGCGGCTTGATCGGTTCGCTTCTGCTCTTCCTGTTCAGCCTTTTGTTCTAGATAATTTAATATTTCATCATGATGAACTACGTCTTCATACTGCACTAAAAACTTGGAATGATTAAAACGATTAGAAATATGATCTAACCATAAAAAATATAAAATACCAAAAAGAGCTCCCCACCAGAAACTATGAAAAAAACCTATAATCATCACAAAAGTAACAGCTCGAGCAAGTTTGCCACAGCCATCGCTTAAATCTTCCCAATCAAAATCAACGTGATAAAAATATCCGTATTTGCGGAGCATCTTATTAGCTTCAGGAGAAAGCGCACCAATATACTTCCAGCGCCATACTTTTAAGGCATAGTAGATAAAAATAAAACAAGCAGCCCCTGCTAATAAAACCATCCAGCCCCAAAACAAGGAATTAAGTGCCACAATAACTGATATACAGGAAAGCCAAATAACCAACCGTTGGATCATTCCACCACCTCCTGCTATTCGTCTCTTCTATATCAAGTGTAGCATATTTCCAGTTACAGGCTAGTCCCTACTAAGAACCAGAAAACAGACCATAAAGACAATGATAGTAACCACATCCATAATATCCCAAACCCCTCTTTCGAAGTGTAAACGGTGTATAGGATTATAAAGAATGGCTACAATAGCTAAAACCAACAGCCAAAAAGGCTTAGCGATCTGGAGCGCATATAGGCCTGCATATATAGATGTACAGAAGATTGCTACCCTCAATACATGGTAATAATCTTTAGGGAAATCTACCACAGCTCCCACCAGAAGCAGGAGAGAACAAACCATTAAAGGTATTTGTAAGCTAACATTATTTAGTTTCATAATTATGGTTATCGTCGATTTCCTAAGGAACTTGATAAATTACTGTAGGTCGGATTCTAATTCGGTCAGGTAAGTGGTTAGGGCTTCATTCCAACCTTGAATTAAACTTTGGGGGCGTGCCTGCTCCACCGGAATCGAATATTGATATTCTTTATCAAAAACAATTTTAGGTGGAATTTGTTGATTATCAATTAACGTAGTTTTTAAATCTAAAATAGCTTTGGGGGCCTGTATATCACTGTAATCTCCATAAAAAGACTGCACTTCCACTTCTAATACATAAGTGGCCTGAAGACGGCTACCGTCCTCCATAACATACTCAAAAACCTTAGAGTCTAAAATCCATTTTCTTATTTCCTCCGTTAACATATTTCCTGGAGAAGAAAAAAACTGATGATAAAAATCAGATTCAAAATTTTGATCTGGTTTTCGATACACCAACTCTTTGCTTTCAAAATAAGGGGCTACGCGAACAGGACGGACTTTTAAAATAGTTCCTTTAGCAGAAGTTCTTTCTTCTGCAGAACGTTCTGTATTTAATACGTAATAGTTTTTTCCTGGATTTGGTCTATCTAAATTAGTACAACCTGTGCTAATTAAAACCAACATTAAAAATAAAAGCGAGTACCTCATACTTCGGCTCCTGCCTTAAATTGTGTTTTTGGAGGGGCCTTTCCAAATAAAATTTGGGAAGGATATTTTTTAGCGTCTGAGGAAAGATCTTTGATGTTTGAAGTTAATACTCTCATATTGGTAAGTGTTTCTTCAATATTTCTTTCTTGTGTGCTTAGAAGTGTATTCACTTTATACATTAATTTTCTAAACTCCGAAACAGCCTGAGGAACTTCAACTAAACTCTTCTCTAACTCTTTCACAGCTGGGGTCATATCATCTGCTAATTTCTTGTATGTCGTTAACAGAGTATCAAAATTCTTTGAAATTTTTTGAAGTTCAATGGCTTCTAATTCTCGGAACACCACCTCTGCAGAATTACTCAAACGGTTAATAACACTAGGCGCTGTAGGAACATAAAATGTTTTGGGTTCCCAGTCTATTTCTAAAGGAGGATAATATTTGGGATCTAAATAATCTGCTTCTAAATAAGCAACTCCTGTTAGCCCTTGAGAGGTAAGACGAACTCTCAATCCAAATTTTATTTCTCTTTTTAAGGCTTCCTTAATAGCCGTATTCGTATCCGTTCCTTCTATCGAACGAGAAGAAGACCCTAAAGCCGAAACGTACAAAGCAATGCGCACCATCACAAACGGCTTTTCGGTATAGTAATAATCATCCACAAAAGTAATCTCTTCTACTTTCCCTACTTGCACCCCTCGATACTTCACGGGAGAACCAACATCTAGCCCTTGGACCGATTCATTAAAATAGGTTTCCATCTTAATGGTAGGCTTCAATAATTCTCCGGCGCCAAACATAATCACGGCACCAAAGGCGAGGAGAATTGCGACAATAAAAAAAAGTCCTAAAATGAAGTAGTGAATTCGTTTAAACATAAGTCCATTCTATCATAATGAAGTTAAAAACAAACACATGTCATTCCTGTAAATGTTTCCTCATTTGATAAGAGCCAATAGGTACCAGGTACCTTTTTAACTAGTTACTAAAAGGTACCTGGTACCCCGTATCAGGATGACAAAGGTTTTTAAGCTTTCCGATTAAAAAAATCTCTAACTGCAGCATCTGTGCTATTTGTCTTTAGTTCTAACGGATTTCCCTCAGCAATAATTTGCTTTTTGCTTTTTTCTAACATAATGACACGATCCGCTACTTCAAAAATACTAGCCAACTCATGGGTCACAATGACAAAAGTAATATTTAAATTTTGAGACAATGTTTTGATTAATTGATCTAATCCTGCTGCTGTAATAGGATCTAGACCTGCCGAAGGTTCATCTAAAAATAAAATTTTAGGGTCCAAAGCCATTGCCCTAGCAATCGCTGCGCGCTTTTGCATTCCGCCACTCAGCTCAGAGGGCATATGATAAGCATACTCTTCTAACCCAACTAGTTTTAGTTTCATTAATGAAATTGCTTTTCGGGCATCCTTAGGTAAATCGGTAAATTCTTCTAAGGGTAAGGCTACATTCTCTAAAAGGGTCATAGAGCCAAACAATGCTCCGCTTTGGTACATAACACCAATATTACGTAAAATTTTTAAACGTTCTTTTCCCTGAGCCGAAACGATGTTGCGCCCTTCAATAAACACTTCCCCCGAATGCGGTTGATATAACCCTATCATATGTTTTAACAGAGTACTTTTTCCGCAACCAGAACCGCCTAAAATAACAAACACTTCTCCGCGGTTCACATGGAAAGAAACATTGTCTAAAATAACGTCCTCACCATAGACGGCTGTTAAATTATTTACTTCAATAATAGGTTCACTCACTTCATTCCTCCAAAAACAACAGGGACGGTTCTAGATTTTCTAGAACCGTCCCTATATCCCTAAATAATAATACGCTACTGAAAACACGCCGTCACAAATGACAATTAATAGAAGACCACTCACCACAGCACTGGTTGTTGATTCTCCCACTGCTTTGGCTCCGCTTCCTGTTTGGAGTCCTCTGAGACAACCAATGCTAGCAACCAAAATACCAAACGCAAACGCTTTAACTAATCCCCCAGCAAAATCGGTGAGGGTAACAAAATTAACGATTTGGTTTACGTAAGTAACTAAGGGATATCCTAAAGAAAGCATAACCACAGCACCGCCAATTAAACCAAAGAAAGTAGTAAAAATAGTTAAAAAAGGCATCATAATTACTGCAGCTAAGACACGCACCACAACCAAAAATGGAACCGGTTTTAATCCCATAGTGCGTAAAGCATTAATTTCTTCATTGACCGTCATTGTTCCTAACTCTGCAGCAAAAGCAGAGCCTGACCGACCTGCTAAAACAATCGCTGTCATCAAAGGGCCCAACTCACGCACCATTGAAATCGCTACCAAGTTAGCGACAAAAATATCAGCTCCAAACTGTCGCATAGGTTGAGCTGCTTGAAATGCCATAATCAAACCCATTAGAAATCCTAATAACGCAGCAATTGGAAGTGCATTCACACCGACAGCTTCCGCAAAAGACAAAACTTCTTTCCAACGAATTTTATGAGGTTTTAATAAAGCCCGCACTAATGCCGCATTTAACTCTCCAATAAAACTAATCTGTTCTTTAAAATCTCGGAAGCCCTGAACTACAGCCCGTCCAACTCCTTCAATAAAACTAAACCCGGACATTTTAGGAGTGTCTTTTTCTTTAACACTATCAGCCCCAAACAAATCATAAGTTTTTTGAATGTCGGGGGCTAATCCTTGCACAACAAACTGATTCTGTCGTTCGGTTTGAAATAATTCTAATTGCCTTAGCAACCCAAAACCCGAACCATCCACATATTCTAAACCATTAGCAATAATGATTATTTTTTGAGGAGGTTTTTTTCTTAATTGTTTGAAGAGTTTTTTCCAAATGGTTGCTGTGGAACTTGAATCCAAAGAGCCTTGAAGAGAAACGGATATTATGTCTTGTGTGGGTTTATCGATGGTAAAAGAAAGGTTTGAAGAAGTGGTCTCCAAGAGAGCTCCTTAAAAATGAAAACAAACGTAGGAGAAACGTAGGGGACAGTCCCAAGGGACAGTCCCCGAAGTTTGCCTGTAGTTTGAAAAAACTACGCTATAGTAACGTCGTTATTGAGGTAAACGTCCTGAATAGTATTCAATAACTGAACACCTTCCTTCATTGGACGTTGAAATGCTTTTCTGCCGCTAATAAGCCCCATACCACCAGCTCGCTTATTAATTACTGCTGTTTCAACGGCTTCAGCAAAGTCATCACTTCCAGAAGCTCCACCCGAGTTAATCAGTCCGGCACGTCCCATGTAGTTGTTCACTACTTGGTAACGACAAAGATCAATAGGATGGTCAGATGAAAGCTCTGCGTACATACGCTCGTCATACTTTCCATAACCTTTGTTCGCTTTGTTTACCGCTTCATAACCACGGTTATTAGTCGGAAGCTTTTGTTTGATGATATCTGCTTTAATCGTACAACCTAAATGATTAGCTTGTCCGGTCAAATCAGCACTAGAATGATAATCGGTTCCGTCTGCTTTAAAACCACCACTACGGGTGTAGCACCAAAGAATGGTTGCTAAACCAAGATCATGAGCGATTTCAAATGCTTCACTAATTTCTTGAATTTGACGACCACTTTCTGGAGAACCAAAATAAATCGTAGCACCAATTGCAACAGCACCCATGTCCCGTGCTTGCTCTACACTGCTAAAAAGAATTTGGTCAAACGTATTTGGGCAAGTCATCAATTCATTGTGATTTACTTTAACAATAAAAGGAATCTTATGCGCATACTTACGAGCAACGCTTCCCAACACCCCTAAAGTAGAAGCCACTGCATTACAACCACCTTCAACAGCTAACTTCACAATGTTTTCTGGATCAAAGTATTCTGGGTTTGGAGAAAAAGAAGCTCCAGCAGAATGTTCAATACCCTGGTCTACAGGAAGAATTGAAAGATATCCTGTGTTCGCTAAACGTCCTGTGCTGTAAAGAGCCTGTAGGCTTCTTAATACAGGAAGAGATCTGTCGGTATCCGTAAAAATACGGCTAACCCAATCAGAACTAGGAACATGAATCTTATCCTTTGTTACTGCTTTACACTGATAGCCTAATAAGTTATCTGCTTTATCCCCTAAATATTCACTAATTTTATCAATTGTTAACATGCTACCTGCCTCCTTCAATGTCGTTGTCATTACATTTTCTCCTTCGGTGGTGCAATTCCCCACTTTTTCGCTCTGACTGCGTTATGCTCGTAAAGCTATCCTCACCGTAATTACCATTACGGCTGCGGTAACTTTAGCTCACATGCCTTGTCAGAACAAAAAATTGAAAAATTGAAAAAATAGGGGCTAGAGCACCCCAAAATGCTTCATTTATTAAAAACCTGTTTCTTAACAGGGTTTAATGGCTAAATCCTTGATTTAGAGCGGTATAGCATAGGCGAAAACCTTTATTTTGGCAAGAAAAGTTTGTTGTGCTAGGGACGGTTCTAGACTCTCTAGAACCGTCCCTTATCTTCTATATATAGAAGGCTCTATTTTATGGCTATTTGCTGGGCAATGGAGCCCAACATGTAATTGTAATTAACAACCGAACTTAGGCCATGAGACTTGAGAATCTGAACTAAGGCATCTTGAGGAGGGAAATGCTTGCCCGACTCGGGCAAATAACGAAACGAGTTGAATTCCCCCCGATGAAAAATATGTTTCCCGAGGAAAGGCACTATCGTTTGAAAATGAATTTTATGGATAAAATTGAGTAAAACTCCCTTGGGTTTTCCTAAATCGAGGCTGCTGATTTTGCCCCCTTCTTTTGTGACGCGTTTCATTTCGGCAATACCTTCATTTAAATCCACTAAATTGCGAATGCCAAAACCTATTAACACAGTGTCAAAACTATTGTCTTCAAATGGAAGGTGAAGTGTGTCGGCGTTACGAAATTCAACATTGGGAAACCCTTGGGACCTTTTCTGAGCAATGTCTAACATTTTCTCCGAAACATCTGTTCCAATAACTTCACAATCCGGATACTGTTTGGCGATGAAAAGAGCAATGTCTCCACTACCCGTACAGAGATCTAAAATCTTAGACTTCGGCTGAATTTCTAAACGCTTAATAAATTTTTTCTTAATGCGTTGGTGTTGCCCTAGACTAAGCACTTCATTGAGCACGTCATATTTGGGCGCCAGTCCATCAAAAAACTTTTGGTTATAATCTTCCCACGTGTTGGCCTTAAAGTGCTCTTTAAAACCAATCCGGTTGATTAATTCTAGTTTGTCTGTTTTGTTGTATTGTTTTGGCATGATTTTCCTTTTATTGTCATTGCGAGGCAGACATCAGCGCCGTGGCAATCACTTGATAAAAATTTATCCCTTTGCCTGAGATTGCCACGGCGCCTTTATTAGCCTCGCAATGACAAACATTCCACAGGCTCTTTATTAGCTACTTTATATTTCGCTGTAGCTGCAAACGCGGTAAAGCCTGCACCGAAGGCGAATAATACAATAGGTTCATTTTCTTTAGGTTGATCTTCGGCAATAATATTTTTTAATACAAATAAAACACTCGGCGAAGACATGTTTCCGTACTCTTTCAATACTTCTCTAGAATGTTTTAATTTTTCGGGAGCCAAGCTCAAGCGAGCTTCAATTTCATCCAGAATACGGCGCCCTCCAGGGTGAATCGCGTAATGCTGAAAAGGCTCTTCTTCATTCCCTACTTTATCCATCAATGTTTTCACAGCTTCAGAAGCAACTTTAGGGACATTCTTGCTAATCACATTACAGAGGCGGCTTTCTTTTTGTTTAAAACGAAGATCATCTCTAAACTGGGGCCATAACAGAGATTCAAAATTTTCGATTTCGTAGCCGCTAACTTCTTCTTTATTTGTCATAAGGCAAGCAGCAGCGCCATCACCAAAAATAGCATTGGATAAAATTAAATCGATTTCAGTACCCCAGGCAATAGCTGCAGAACAAACCTCCACACACAATACGATGATATTTTTATTGGTATGTGTTTGTAAATATTGATCCGCAGAACGCAATGCGGGTATGGCTGCTCCACAACCTGTGCCGGTTATGTCTAACGTAAATAAATCATCTTTCATTCCAACGGCTTCACTCACATAAGAAGTTAATCCCGGGCAAAGATACCCGGTGCATGTCGTAACAATTAAACCATCAATATCTGTTTTATCCAATCCTGACGTATCCAAAACTTTCCGGACAGCTTCGGCCCCTAATTGAGTTCCTACTTGTTCAAATCGTTTATTTGCTTCATCAGGCGTTTCGCTATACGCTTGGTCCAACGTTTCTAACCCAAAATAACGACTCTGAATCGACTGGTCTGTTAAAAATCGTTTGTAAAAAACAAGCTCTCTCCCTGAAAAGTGGTTTTTCTTCTGGATATTTGCTAACACTTTTTTCTGAGAACTTTTCAGCGCTGGGTTCGCCGTTTCAATGTGTGTGATTTTTGATTGAGTCATATTGTTTGTCCTGAGCCTATGTCATCCCCGAAATCTTCTGTCGGGGATCCATCACATTATTAAAAACAATTGTACTTGAATAAAGAAGTGGATTCCCGACAGAAGATTTCGGGAATGACAAAATTTTTTAAGCTGACAAGCTTTCCATTTCTTTTGGTTTATGGTAATAAGAAAACAACTTCTGAAGCCAATGCTTTTGAGAATTTAATAATTTTATTGTAGGGCCGGCTAAAAAGGCTTGATGACTGAGAAAGCCCCAAAACTTAGACATCTGAACTTGGCGTAAAAATTCTTTTTTCCACAACTGTTTGTATTGTTTCACAACTTGTGCCAAAGGTAAATCTTGGGGTGCGTAATTAGCTAACAATCTCCCTAATAAGCCTCCACTGGTTAGCGATAAGGAGATTCCCCCACCAATCACCGGGTTTATTAACCCTACGCTGTCACCCACATAAAACGTTTGGTTCTCAAACAGTTTCAGTGGTTTTTTCCGAGGGAGATACATGCCTTTCCAAGAACTGATCTGTTCGGCCTTCATTAATTGCTTTTTTAAAACAGGGTTTCGCTCGTTAAAAACCGTAAATAGCTTTTCTAAATCCCCACCTACTTCTTCAAACAATTCTTGATCGGCCACATAACAACAATTGGTTTCCCCATTTTCAAATTGATTGATGCCAAAATGTCCGCCCTGCACAAAATGAAGGAACACTGTTTTGTCCATTGCCGCTACGTTTTTAAAACGAGCCGCAATCCCATAATATCCTTTTTGATTTGTGTTTTTTAATTTAGGAGCGCCGCTAGCATTAATTAAAAACCGGGTGTAAGCAGTCGCTAAAACTCCTGTCTTCCTGTTTTTAATCTCTAACTTATGCCCTTCCTCTAAAGAAGTCGTGCTGACATTCGATTCTGAAAAAATCGTCACACCTAAATCTTGTGCGCGTCTGAGCAAATTCCAATCCATTAACTTTCGACTCACCCCTAATCCAAAACTATCCGGATTTCCAAAATTAATGGGGATTCGAACAGAAGCGCCATTACTGGCACTTAGTTGCGCTTCGGTAATTTTTTCAGCTCCTTGTGCTAAAAGATCCTCCCAAACTCCTAAACGTTTTAGCGCTTCTTGATTCTCTGGGCCAACAAAACCACCACACACTTTTTCTCTGGGGACTTCTGCCTTTTCAATCACCAACACACGCCATCCCGATTGAACTAACTCAATGGCAGCACTCAGTCCAGCGGGGCCTGCTCCAATAACAGCTACATCATAGTCAAAGGTCATTTGCGTTTTTTTCCGAAGGTGGTCAGCATGGAGGGAAGAACAAATAGATTAGCTAAAAGGGCTAGAAATAAAATCACGACCATTAATAAACCAAAATGAATCGTGGGTTGGGTGCTTCCAAATAAGGTGACCGAAAACCCTGCAGCTAAAATCAGCGTGGAACTAATGAGAGGTTGTGCACAATGAGCCATCACACGACGAACGATATCACTTTGGGTTGCTGCTTTATGCGTGTTTTTATATCGATACAGCACATGAATGGTGCTATCCACAATAATACCCACAGCAACACCCCCAATCATAGCCGTTGCCGTGTTTAAAGGGATTCTAAATAATGGCATCAGGCCAAAAATGGCTGCTAGTGGAATGGCATTAACAACCAGACTGAGAAGCCCAATTCGAACGGAGCGCATAAAAAAGATGAGCATCACCGTAATCGCAAAAAAAGCAGCCCCAATACTCATCAGCTCTCCCCTCGCCAACCGTTGCGACATACGCGCTAATAAATAAGTCTGGCCGGTCACCAAGACACTCCAATCAGGTGGAAGCATTTCTTCTCCCATTTGGATAATTTCTTTGGTTAACTTAACCATGCCCGCCGTGTTTGAAAGCGTTAAGAAAATGGTCATGCGGGTTTGCTTAAAATCATCAGCCACAAAATGAGCTAAGTCAGATCCTCCGTGTTTTTCCAACCCTTCTAAATAACGGCCTAACCATTTTTCGGGGGGCAACACCCCTTCTTCTGCTTTTTCTCCCCGAATATTTCGGTCAATCGCTTGAAATAAATCCGTGATGTACCAAACGTCCGAAACGTGCGGTAAATTTTTTATCTCTTCCTTAAACTTCTGAACCATCGCTAATTGTTCTTCATCACCAAAAGCTTCTCTGCTGGGCGCTGTAATCATGGTCTCTAACGTATAAACACCCCCTAAATGTTTCTGAATTTGTTCGGTGTCTTGACGGAAAGGATCACTGGGTTTAAACGAAGATAAAATATCCGTCTCTACATTAATCCAGAATGATGCCACAGTACCAATAACTAAAACACTAAATCCAATCCCAAGATATCGCTTCCGCCCTCGCAAACTCCAAATAACTAATCGGGAAGATACTCGTCTCCAAGCCTTCCCAACCGATGAGTGATGCGCATGCACATGAATGTTTAAAAATAAAGGCGTTAAAATAACAGTCCACATAAAAGCAATGGCCACCCCCATAGCTGAAGCAACCCCAAATTGGCGCACAGCTGGAATAGAATTTAGGGATAACGAAAGAAACCCAGCCATGGTCGTCAGCGTTGCTAACAAACACGGAGGCCACAGGGTTTCAAAAGCTCGCTGCAAGCACATCTCTGGATGCACCAAGCTGCGCACATGACGCGCAAAAGACTGCACATGAACACCATTAGCCACCGAAACAATTAAAATCACTGGCGACACTAACGCAGTAACAATGTTTAAAGAAAACCCCATCGCTAACATAATGGCCTGTGTCGTAATCAACGTAGAAACAATAACCACCGAAGGAAAAAGAAGTGAGTGCACTTTTCCCGAAAGAATAATCAACATCAGGATAACAATAATAAACGTCAGAGGAACAAAGACACGACTGTCTTTTTGAATTCGAGAAATAAAAAGGTCTTGCTCAATAGCCGTTCCCGAAACATATAACTTTCCTGAGGGGATAGGTTTTGCCTTAATTTTATTGATTACTTTTTCAATAATTTCATGACGCGCTCTGTTTTCTAAATCCGATTTTAAAAAAACAACAGTGGCTGCCATTGTTCTTTCCGGGTTTAACAATAAACGTGTCAGCTCGGGCTCTTTAAACACCTCATCCGAAAATCCTTCTACTGTTGTTTTTTCATCAAACAGAGGTTCCGACATAGGGCCCACAGAAACACCAGTGATGTTTCTTTTGATTTTTTTTACATTCGTAATACTTTGAAGACCCTCTACCCCTTCCCAGGTGATCACCTGATCGGAAAAATCACGAATCCAATCCAAAATATTCTTTTGAAAAATAGGTGTATCTCCAACACAAATCACAATCGTGTCATCACTGCCAAAGTTTTTTTGGAATAATAGATTTTGTTCAAACGCTTCGTCTTGTTCAAAGAAAGAATTATTGGAAGGATCTACTTCTAGTTGCAAGGCGAACGGGAGACAGACTAACGCAATCAAAAAAACCCCCGCGGCTAAAAACCATCGAAGCTTGTGAAGCTTCATCCAGACATTCATTATTTACTGTTGCCTCCACGTTGTTTTAAACTCAATCCGCACTTCTTTATCCACTTTAATAATACCCAATACCGAGGCAGGTTTCAACCCGAAGTCATTGATATTAATAGGGATAGCACCAGAAGCCAAAATACGGTTTCCTTCTGTTGAAAACAACACTTCAAACGAAACTTGTTTCTGGGCACCTTTAATCTTAAGAATACCCTCTACCTGACAAAACAACGAATCCGCAATATTCCCCGAAAGCATTTTGATATTATCCGCTTGAAAAGAAATCGTAGGAAACTGCTTCTCGTCAAACATCTGCCGCATCTTTTTATCCCGCCTCTTATTGTCTGTATCCAAAGATAAAACAGGTACTTCTATTAATATGGGGACCTTAACCTCCTGCGCCTGAACATCACACCACACCTCCCCCTCTACCCGTCTTGCCTTTCCATCAAACGCATGCAACGTCGAGTCCGCATAAAACTCCACCGAACTCTTCTCTTCATCTAATACATACACCGATGGTGCCGCTAACACACTTCCGTGCCACAAAAGCAAAAAAACAAGCACTGCAAATACTCTCATCTAATTCTCCTTAAAAAAGTAGTCATTGCGAGGCAAATAATTTCAACGCCGTGGCAATCTCAGACGAAGAACTATAGCCCTAAATCCTTTGCTTTAGATTGCCACCTGCCTACCGGCAGGCAGGCGGCTTAATTGCCTACTGCCACGCAATGACACATCTCAAACGCTAACCTCTCCGCTCTACCAAATCATACCCACTCAAAACTGCATCACACATAAAATCTTCCAACAAACTAACATCTTGTCCCATCTGCGCTTTATTCAAATACATCATATAGTATCGTCTGTTCTTTTCATCAATAAGCGCAGGCGCTAAGTTCTCTTTCAAAAGCATTGCTTGAATAATTAAACGCCCTATTCTTCCGTTCCCATCAGAAAAAGGATGAATCTGTTCAAACCGACTATGAACCGTGGTTATTAACGATAAAATAGACTTCTGTTTTTTTTGAATATCCTTTACTAACTCCTCCATTAGCTTAGGCACTTTTATGTAATTTGCTGTAGGCACATGAGTCCCCACAATACGAACCGCATGTCTACGATAATAGCCTGCTTCCGTATTTATTCCATTCATCAATTTACCGTGTAACATCAAAATAAATTTTTCTGTAATTTGTTTGTTATGTTTAATATGCTCTAGCAAAAATCTAAAAGCTTCTTGGTGATTTTTTGCTTCCATATGTTCCACTAAACTCTTATTTTCTATTGTCTGATTTTGAAACAAAATAGCCTCTGTCTCCGCCTCAGACAAAGTACTGCCCTCTATTCGGTTTGTATTAAACGTCAACGATAGTGTCAGCTGATCATAAATATCTGAGTTATTTAATATTTGAGACACAATATCTTTATGCTTTTTCTTCTTTGAGAAAACAGCCTTTTCTTTTGCCTCTAAAACTGTCTTAGGAATAGTCTGCTGTCCTGTTACTTTTAAATACAGCTCTTCAATAGCCTTTTGATACCCCTCTCTTGGATTAGATCGCCCATTAATCCAACTATTTAAGGTAGCAAAAGAGACTCCTAGCCTTTGGGCTAATTTCTCCTGAGACTCCCCAGTAAGTTTTTGTATGAGTTTTAACTGATTCTTTATATTCATACCCCAAATATACCAAACTTTATAAAGTTTGTCAAAATTCAATTTCTTTATAAAGTTTTGAGCACGGTTTGACAGCGCCCACCTAGCACGGTATAATTAGGTCGTTTAAAGGACCTATTGGTTTAGAGCCAAGAACAGGAGAATTGTAATGACTAAAACCATAACGGCATCTCAAGCTAAAGCCAAATTTTATGAAATACTAAGAAACGTGTCTGATCGAGATAATGAGGTTGTTATCACGAAAGATGGTAAGCCTGCTGCTATTATTGTGAGCTGCAGAGAGTTTGAACAACTTATGGAAACCTTAGAGGTTTTATCCGATAAAAAAACATTAAAACGAATTCAGCAAGGAAGAACGCACATTAAACAAAAAGGGAAATTCCTTTCCCATGAAGATGTTTTTGGTAGTTAATAGACTCGATGAAACACACTCTACTCTACCTACCTCAAGTTAAAGATGATCTTCGTCATTTTGCCCCAACAATAAAAAGTTTGGTTAAAAATGCTCTTGAAGAAATTTCAAAAAACCCTCGTTCAGGGACTCCTCTAGTTAGAGAATTAGAAGGTTTGTGGAAATATAGAACCAAACGTTACCGAATTCTCTATGAAATCCACTCCAAAAAAAGACAAGTTCTTGTGTATCTTATTGATCAAAGAAAAACCGTATATGACCGCATACAACAATACTGGAAAGGGAAAGAATAATGAAAAAAGCTTGTCATTGCGCCTGCCCGCCGAAGTCTTGGCGTAGTGGGGTGGCAATCTCAGAAAATGGAATGAATTAGAACTGACCCCTGCCTACCGGCAGGCAGGCCCTAAGTGTATTAAAAACAAATATATGTCATTCCTGCGAAAGCAGGAATCTAGTTTTAGGGGATGGATCCCCGACAAAAGATTTCGAGGATGACAGGCTTTTCTTTGTTTGAGATTGCCACGCTTCGCTCGCAATAACAAACTACGCAGAAGCTAATAACTGCTGATAGGCTTTGATGGCGGTTTGGAGCGAGGCGATTTTTTGTTGGAGATTCGAAAGCTCAAAGTGGATGCGGGCACCTACTCTTCTAAGGTTCGTTCGAACCTGTTTTAAGAGTGGGTCATTCATATTTCCTTCGGATAAAGCTAGGAGACGAGCATGCGGTGCGGCATAAAAAGAAAAGGTGTCGGAGTTTATTTTCATGGCTTTCAACTCAGAGGTGCTTGGGGCTTCTAAGATTTGGATTCTGCCTTCATAGTCAACGGCTTCTAGTAACTCTCGCGAACCAATCAAAGTTGTTCGAGCATGAACCACTGAAGGTTTAAACTGTTTGGGTTTTTCATAAAGTTGTTTGGCTAACGGTAAAATGAGTCGGCTGTATTGTTTCCCCGATAACAAATCATCCATCAGTTGTTTTTCTCCTCCACGGACAACAGGGATGATGTGAACTCGACTACCGATGGGTTTTCCGTTCTTATCCACCACGCTTCGGATGTTTGATTCAATAACCTTCGCTTCAGCTGCTGTTCCATAATAAAAAACAACCGTTGCTGCTCTTGGGTTTAAGGAATGCAACAATCGTTCGGCTTCCGAATTAAATGTATCGCTCGTTTTAAACGTTAACGAGAACCCATCATAGGTTGTATAGGCAGCAAACACATCATTCGGCACTTCTTCATTCGCCTTTCTATAACTACTAATCATTGCTGTCTCAACTTCTACAGCATAAGCATCCGGAAACAACTGAGTCATCAAGAACAAGTAAACGGGGGCTAATCTCTCTATCATCACTAAATAAAGAGGGAGTATCCCTCCAGCGAATAAACGTGATGCCCCCAGAACTCGATTTGTTTTTCCAGAATCTAATTCTGGGGTAATTTCTAAACCAAAAAATAAAGAATCAAACTTACTAACTTCAGCTCCTAGGCTTTGGCCAACAGCAACAACACCCAGGTTTTCTCTGTTGGGATGAGCATTTTTAAAGTAGACGGCAGCTGCATAGCCTACTTGTGTTCCATCCAAGGAAAGGTACTCCAAATTCACTAAGCCTCTTAAATGCTCTAACCCTTCATTACCCACTTGTGTTCCTCTCAAGACAAGCTGCTTCAAATTTACTAAGCCTCTTAAATGCTCTAACCCTTCATTACCCACTTGCGTTCCTTCCAAGAAAAGATTTTCCAAATTCACTAAGCCTCTTAAATGCTCTAACCCTTCATTACCCACTTGCGTTTCACTCAAGAAAAGAGTTTCCAAATTCACTAAGCCTCTTAAATGCTCTAACCCTTCATTACCCACTTGTGTTCCTCTCAAGACAAGCTGCTTCAAATTTACTAAACCTCTTAAATGTCCTAATCCTTCATTACCCACTTGTGTTCCACTCAAGAGAAGATACTCCAAATTTACTAAGCCTCTTAAATGTCCTAACCCTTCATTACCCACTTGTGTTCCTCTCAAGACAAGCTGCTTCAAATTTACTAAACCTCTTAAATGCTCTAACCCTTCATTGCCCACCTTTGTGCCACTTAAATCAAGCCATTCTAAGTTAGTTAAACCTCTCAAATGCTCTAACCCTTCATTACCTACTTGTGTTCTTCTCAAATCAAGCTGGTCTAAGTTAGTTAAACCTCTTAAATGCTCTAACCCTTCATTGCCTACTTGTGTTCCACTTAAATCAAGCCTGCTTAAGTTAGTTAAACCTCTCAAATGTCTTAAATTTTCATCTCTTACTTGTGTTCCTGCCAAAGAGAGACGTATTGAAAAGGTGCTTTTTGAAATTATAAAAAAATAATTATTGTATATACCTATTTCTTCAAGCAAAGTCATTAACTGCTCACTTACTCTCCTCTCATAACTATCCCCTGCTCTTACAACTCCCTCTTCTGCTAATATCTTTTCCTGTAATTTTCTTATCGGAGTAACCCTCGGTATCTTTCTAACTAACTTTTCAATTTTAAACACCGTATCTGCTACAACCTCATCATTCCCCGCCTTTTCGGATTCTCTCAATAGACTTATTAAATTGCTATCTACAGCTTCTCTATCTCTTTCACTTAAATTGTCATATTTTGGCAATATTTGTTCTACTATTAAAACCCTGGCTTCTTCCTTTTCTTCTGCTTGGCTCGCTCTCATTTTCTGCTGCATTCTTCTTAATACTTCTTCCAAAGTTTGTTCTCCTACAATAGAACTAGCTCGCTCCGCTCGCTCTTGCCTTCTCGCTCTTCGATCTACCCAGCGCTTTTCACCATACAGTCCTCTTTCTTCCGTTACCTCTCCTATTCTTCCGCCATATTCTGATAATAACAACTTGTCTTCTACTAACAGGGTGGCGGTAGCACCTAAGCTTGCGCCTTGAACTTTGGCGGTGTTTAGGAAGACAAGTTTGGTGGCAATAACGTCGGGAACGGTTCGGTGCATGCGGGCTTTGACGCCGAGGTGTTTTAATAGGGCTCCTAAACGGTGGCTGATATCGGGCCAGGCCACACGGGAAGCAGGTAATGTGTCAAAAGCATAATAAGTTGAAGAGCCTTTGGGTAAATCATCTCCATCTGGGCGTTCTAAGGTGGTGAAATCTTTGGGAATCTCCGTCGATTGATTCACAATCTGAATTCGAGTTGGTCCTAACTTTGCTAAATCCATTTCTTTTTGTATCAATAAAGAATCATAAGGGGCGTTATGCATCACCAAAACAGGTTTTCTTTTGGCTCGGGTCTTTAAATGTTTGTCTAAAAGTTCTCTGAGTTTCGTAAAAGCTTCCTCCGATTTTATTCCATCCCGGAGAAACTCTTCTTTTGTAATGCCGGTATATTTTTCGATGATATAAGGCATGAGAGTGTCTTCACCAGGATTAACTAAAATAGATAAGCGTTCTACTTCCTTCAAACCCTCATAAACAATCGCCGTCATTTCAATAACCCGCGCTTCTTGAATATTAATTCCCGTAGTTTCTAAATCGATGACCACATATTTTTGTTTTAATAGTTCTTCATCCAAAAGAAAATCCGGAAGGGTTGGATGTTCTTGATGCAAGAGAGCGTGATAATAAGCTAGCTCTATTTCATTACCCGGTTCTCTAGGAAATTTGGCTAACAGTTTTCTCTTAAAATGAGTTAACTTCCAAAGCAAATCAGCCCCTTCAACTCTACTGGGTTGACTCGCTAAAACAACTTCGGGGAATAACGCTTCAAAATCTAAGGGAGGAATTTCTTCCTGTGTGATCATGTCATAAAGACGTAGCACACTGGAATCACTCACCTGAGATCTTCTTTCTTTAGGTTCATAATCAGACCAACGGACGAGGCGACTTTCTCCTTTTCCTTGAGGCAAAATCAAAACAGATTTTTTAGTTTCTTGTTCTGGGGGCTTTGATGTTGCTGTCTCTTCAACAGTCTCAGGGCCTTCAGAAACCACTCCTGCAGCTTGCGGTTCTTTGAACTCCCCAGCTTCTCTAATGAGTCGATTAATTTGCGCAAATTGTTTTTGAATCTCGACGACACCCACTTCTCCTATTCCGTTCACTTGATACAAGTAAGGGACATTAGGAAAAACAATATTTCCTTCCATTACAGTAAATACCATCTGTCCAATAAGTTGAAACCCTGCATTGTTTAAAACCGTCACAAATCGCGTTTGAAGTCCTAATTCATCAATAGGCGTATAAAAAATCCCCTGAAGATTTTGCTGCTGCGCCCACTGAGTCAGGTTAGGGCCAAGTGGCTTCCCTAGGCTTTGGGCGGTAACTCTTATATTTTCGCCATTGGGATGAGCTTCTCGGAAAGCCTGGATATCTTCTTCCGTTGCTTGTTGCTGTGTTATAAATATTTCTGTTAGGTTTGTTAAACCCATTAATAGGGCCCAGTCTTCCTCCAGCATTTGGGTTTTATTAAGAGTCAAATTATTACCTGAACTGTAAAAAGAACCATCTTGCTCAACATTAAAGACCCTTCCATTAAAACTAAATTTTCCTAAAGACAAAGTCATTTCTAAGGTCTCATCATCAACGAAGACAGAAGTCCTTCGAAAATTATATCTCCCCAAGAAAGGACCCAATTTACCTCTAACTCTTTCTTGATATCTATACACCCCCTGCCAAACCGAAGGGCTGAAGATTACTTTTTCCTGCAATTGTCTTACGGGGTGATCATCTTCTTTTCCCTTTGCTAAAACTCCTACCCCAAAAATTATTTTCTCAATGGCTTCATCATTGCCTTGTTCAAACGCTCCCTCTAATATCTGTGTTAATTTGTCCTCTATTCCCTCTCTGTCTTTCTTTTCTACCTCTTCATACCTTGGTAATACTTGGTCTACTATTAATACTCTTGCTTCGGCTTCATCAACTGCTTTTCCGGTTCTCATCTTCTGCTGTATTTTTCGTAATACTTCATCCAGCGTTTGTTCTCCTTTAGGGGCTTCCACTCTTTCTTGGCGTTCTCTTCGGCTTCTTCTGTCATCTCCATATCTGCCGCCCACTTCTCGGGTTACCTTGGGACCAAAAACTTGTTCCCCCGTTAAATCGGGTTTGAATGCTGAAGAGGAATTGAAGAGTTCGAGAAGAGGAGAATCTTGAAATGCTGAGCCTAAGCTGTGGCCGGTGTAAACCGTTAGATTTTCTCTATTGGGATGAGATTGTCTAAAGGCTTCTATGGCTTCATGTCCTACTTGCGTTCCATACAAATAAAGATCTATCAAATTCGATAAGCCTCTTAAATGCTCTAACCCTTCGTTGCCTATTTGCGTTCCAGACAAAGAAAGATATCTCAAATTCGATAAGCCTCTTAAATGCTCTAACCCTTCGTTGCCTATTTGCGTTCCAGACAAATAAAGATCTATCAAATTCGATAAGCCTCTTAAATGCTCTAACCCTTCGTTGCCTATTTGCGTTCCATGCAAATTAAGATATCTCAAATTCGATAAGCCTCTTAAGTGCTCTAACCCTTCGTTGCCTATTTGCGTTCCAGACAAAGAAAGACGTCTCAAATTCGATAAGCCTCTTAAATGCTCTAACCCTTCGTTGCCTATTTGCGTTCCATACAAAGAAAGACCCCTCAAATTCGATAAGCCTCTTAAATTCTTTAAAACTTCATCTCCTACTTGCGTTCCTCTCAAACCAAGACCCCTCAAATTCTCTAAGCCTCTTAAATGTATCAAAGCTTCATTACCCACTTGGGTTTCACTCAAATTAAGAGTTATGGATAGATCTATCCTTGAAATGCTTAATCCCAAATTCTCATCAATCTCACTTTCTTCAAACAGCGGCCTTAGCTTCTCTCTTATCCTTTCCTCATATCCATCAATGAAAACTTCCATCCATTCTTCGTCTAATACTTTTCTCTGTAATTGTTTTATTGAGTGATCTTCTTTCTCCTCTGCTATTACTCCTATATCAAATATTGTTCTCTCTATTGCTTCATTATTTCCTTCTCTATTCGCTTTTCTTAATATCTCTAGCAATCTCACCTCTATTCCCTCTCTGTCTTTCTTTTCTACCTCTTCATACCTTGGTAATACTTGGTCTACTATTAATACTCTAGCCTCCTCTTCATCAACTGCTTTTCCAGTCCTCATCTTCTGCTGTATTCTTCGCAATACTTCATCCAGCGTTTGTTCTCCTTTAGGGGCTTCCACTCTTTCTTGGCGTTCTCTTCGGCTTCTTCTGTCATCTCCATACCAACCTCCTGCTTCGCGGGTTACTTTCGGACCAATGGCTTGTTCCCCTGTTAAGTCGGGTTTGAATCCTGAAGTGGGATCAAACAGTTCAGACAGGGACGGTTCTAGACTATCTAGAACCGTCCCTAGGCTTTGGCCAACAACAACCTTTAAGTTTTCTCTATTTGGGTGGCCTTCCTCAAAAGCATCTGCTGCTGCTTGAGTCACTTGGGTTCCTTCCACAAAAATGAGCATCAAATTTGTTAAACCGCTCAGATGTCTCAACCCTTCATTACTTACTTGGGTTCTGGTCAAATCAAGAACCCTCAAATTTGTTAAACCGCTCAGATTTCTTAATCCTTCATCTCCTACTTGGGTTTCACCCAAAGCAAGCCCCATCAAATTTGTTAAACCGCTCAAATTTGTTAAACCTTCATTGCCCACTTGGCTTCCAAAAAAATCAAGCATTATCTTAATGGTTCTATTGTTAATTCTGAGCCTTTCTCTTGGAAAATTATATTTTTCAAATAGCGATCTTACCTGTTGCCACACTCGCTCTTCATATCCTTCTAGCCAGTATTCCATCCATTCCTCTTTCAACACTTTTTCCTGTAATTTTTTTATTGGATGGCTGTCCTTCTTCCCTTCCACTAATACCCCTATATCAAACACTGTTCTCTCTATTGCTTCATTATCTCCTTCTCTATTTGCTTTTCTTAATATCTCTAGTAACCTTTCCTCGATTCCTTCTCTGTCTTTCTTCTCCACCTGTTCATACCTCGGTAATACTTGGGCTACTATTAATACTCTAGCCTCCTCTATCGCTTCGGCTTTCCCTGCTCTCATCTTCTGCTGTATTCTTCGTAATACTTCATCCAGCGTTTGTTCTCCTCCGATTGCGCTGGATCTTTCTAACCGCTCTCTTCGGCTTCTTCTATCATCTCCATACCCACCGCCTACTTCGCGCATTTCTTTGGGACCAATGATTTGTTCCCCCGTTAAGTCGGGTTTGAATCCTGATGTGGGATCAAACAGTTCAGACAGGGACGGTTCTAGACTATCTAGAACCGTCCCTATTTGAACTTCCCCAAGGCTGCGCCCTAGGGACTCTGCTCGAGAAACAGCCTGCTTAAATTCTTGTTCTGTGGGATATCTAACAGAGTCATGAACTCCAATAAATTGAGCATATACTTCTCCTTCTGTTCCTTTATTTACAACCATAAACCGCTCATTAGTATCATCCAAAGCATATCCTCCTAAAAGTAAAGCTGCCATACGCTCGGTTTCTTTTTCTTCTTCCCTTCGATTAGAATCTAACCCTCCTTCTTCTTCATGCCAAAGGTGCACAAGTTCATGAGTTAATGTTTTGGCTAGAGAAAATTTCCCTTCCTGCCCATCTAAAATTTCCATGCCAAAGAACACCGTTTCTTCATTAAAATAAACTTTCTTTCCAAGGGCTGGCTCAACAAAAGCATTTACTTGCCCTTCAGCCAAGTGATCACTAAAAACTAAAAATCTATCCTCAAAGTTTTGTTCAAAATCTTCAAGCACTTTTTTAAACGACTGCTTCGCATCAAGCCCTAAACTTGAATGCTCGTCAATTCGGTTGCGAATATGGTTAATAATCTCTAAAAACAAACTTTTAACAGCTTCATCCTCCGGCAAATTTAAACTTCTACTTCTAAAATCTTTCGACTTCTCAAAACTCAAATCACCCCCTGCTCTCATAGGATACATACTAATCATTCTATGAACATTGTCCCTTTGATACCATTCATATGGTTCGGATCTTGTTCCCATGGATGCAACCCCTAGGCTTTGGGCTTGGGCTTTCTCTGTTTGCTTTACAGCCTGTTCAAGAGGCCAAACAAAGGTTATTTCTCCATCAATTTCTTTAGTGGCCGCTAACACAATCTGCCTTACTTCTTCTGGCATAACGCCTTCCTCATCAACGAAACCAAACTCTTCAAGGACTCTATCTTTTTGTGGGGTTGCGTCTCGGGCGATACGGCCAATTTCTTGGAAGTTTTCATTTTTTATCATTGAAAGATAATTAATAAAAAATTCATAAAGTTTACTCATAGTTTGGTTAAACAAAGCACCATCAACAGACTCTCCATTACTAAAAGTTACCGTATCTTGAAAAACCCAACGATCCATTTGTTTTTTAACGGTTATTCCCTGTTTAATTACTTTGAATAGGGCTTCTGTATTTTCAACAGGTTCTCGGTTCAGAACAAGATACAGTTGCAATCGCTGAGAAGGCTCAGGATCATCATCCCATCCTTCTAAAGCAGAATCATTTGCAAATTTGATCAGATAACGTGTGTTTGTTCGGGAAAAAGTTTGATTAAAAAGTTCATTTTTGAATTTCTTTAGAGCTTGCTTAGGGTTCTCTAAAGTTCCTTCCTGTTGCCTTGTAATAAAATCAAAAAGCCTCTGTTGTTGAGCTAAATGTTTTGGGTTATCCCATCGTTCGATTAAATCCAAAATCCGAATAAGCTCAATCAAATCCGTGCTGGGACCAGTCACAAACAATACGACAGGGCCCCCTGCTCTCTCAGCTTGAAGTTCTGAAGGAATTTGGTCAACGTCACGGCCTAAGCTTTGGGCGGTGACGGTATCGGGGGGGATAACCAGTAAGTTTTTATATCGGGGGTCATTCAAATATTTTTCTTTGGGGACGAAATAACCAATAGCGGCTGTTTCATTGACTAAGCTCATCCCTATTCGGCTGCCGTCGCGGAAGTAGTAGGGACTATTTCTTAATCCTTCTGGTGTTAGTCGTTTTCCACTGTCTAAATCAATACTTCCGTAGCTTTCATCATCATATTGAACACTCACTCTGCGGCTATCAAAACTAAAATAGAGGACATCGCTCACCTCTTTTGGAGTTAGTCGTTCTCCACTGTCTAAATCGAGGACTCCAAAGCTTTCATCATTAAAATAAACGACCACTCTGCGGCTATCAGGACTGAAACCGGGAATATCTCTCACTCCTTCTGGAGTTAGTCTTTCTCCACTTTCTAAATCGAGGACTCCCCAGCTTTTATCATTAAACTGAACTTTTGCTCTTCGACCATCCGTACTAAAAAGGAGAACATCTCTCAAACCTTCTAAGATTAATCTTTCGTTAGTTTCTAAATCCAGGACTCCCCAGCTTTCATCATTAAAATAAACGACCACTCTTCGGCCATCTGGACTAAATCCGGAAACCCAGCTCACGCCTTCTAGCGTTAGTCTTTCTCTGCTTTCTAAATCTATGACTCCCCCGCTTCTGACTCCCCCGCTTCTATCATTAAATTCAACGGCCACTCTTCGGCCATCTGGACTAAATCCGGAAACCAATCTCAATTCTTCTAGCGTTAGTCTTTCTCCACTTTCTAAATCGAGGACTCCCCAGCTTTCATCATTAAACTGAACACTCACTCTTCGGCCATCTGGACTAGAACCTCGAATATATCTTAATCCTTCTGGAGTTAGTCTTTCTCCACTTTCTAAATCGAGGACTCCCCAGCTTCTATCATTAAATTCAACAACCACTCTTTGGCCATCAGAACTAAAACCTCGAATATATCTTAATCCTTCTGGAGTTAGTCTTTCTCTTGTTTCTAAATCAATGACTCCCCTGCTTCTATCATTAAATTCAATGATCACTCTTCGACCATCAGGACTGAAATCAGAAACACGCATTAATCCTTCTGGAGCTAGTCTTTCTCTGCTTTCTAAATCTATCACGTCCAAGACGCCGCCATCAAATTGAACTTTTACTCTTCGGCTATCTGGACTATAACCGTAAACCTCTACCACTCCTTCTAGAAGGCTCTCTTTCCCGCTTTCTGAATCTATCACACCCAAACCGCCGCCATCAAATTGAATTACCCCTATCCGACCATCTGGAGTATAACCAGGAATCGATATCACCCCTTCCAGTTCTTTCGTAACCATCTCGTTCCCATACCAACCCATTCTCACCTGGTTTATTTTTTTCAACCACTCTATCGCCCAAAGTCTTTCTTCTACGCTCATCTCCTTTTTCACGGGCCAAAACTGTTCCAAAAATATTGGAGCGACACTTAACACGACATCATCATTCAAGTCCCAATCAGGAGGTGCTATCAATTCTTCTCTCTGGGAAGCATTCCTGAATTGCTTCACTAGTTCTCGATATTTGTCTGTCGCTCCTCCTGCAACCACTTCTTTATATCTATCTCTTGCTCTTCTATCCGCCTCTCTCTTCGTTTTAAGCAAGGGGGTTTCTCCTACTAACTCGGGAGCTTTTCGCCTTAACTCTGGAAACAACACGGCATCTTCCACTAATTTAGGTTCTTCAAGGAGAGTGGCTCCTAGACTTTGGCCTTCGACTTCATCGGGGGCATCACCTTCTTCTGCTGGAGGAAACTGCTGATGAGGACCGAGAAGGCCCCTGTGGAGACGGAGAGGGTCATTAATGTGTCGGTAAGTATCACCATCAAAAAGACCCGCATCTATATAGAGTTGCAAAATATTGTTAGGGGGGTCGATCTGAACTAGGGTTTGGACCTCGTTAAAAGGCGCTAATATTGCCAACTGGTTTTCTAGAAAACTAAGCCACTCTAGTGTGGGTATCCTGGAATAAACAAACGATAGAGTGGGCTGCCATTCTTCACCGGCTGAGACCTGATCCGTTCCCGTTTCCATATTAATTATTCTTGTTCTTGAAGGATATTGGATCGTTACCTCATTGCCTCTTCTATTTAAAGAAACAGCTGCATATCCCTGAAAACCATTAGGAGGGGGCAGTATGTTTCTACCAAACACCGTTACTTCTCCATCCGTAAAACGAAGGATTAATCCATTATAATAAGCGCGCAACACATCCTCCCCGGGCAAATCTCGTTTAATGTAAGAGCGGAAAAACCTGCGCGCCCTGGATAAAGACATATTAAGATCTAGCTCTTCTATAGGTTCCATATGCTCTATAACGATGGGCTCTTCTTCTGTATTAAAATAAGCAATTTGATTATTTTCGTGAACAATATAAATGGTATCATCAAAAATCATACTTTTGGCTGCAGAAGATGCTATAAACGGCCCTTCGATTCGTGCTGTTATTTGACCCTCTTCATTCAATCGAACTCGAACAAGCTGGTCTTTATAAACAAGAAACATTGAGTCCGTAGGTCCTCTCACATAATAATCCAGTAACTTACCTTGAAAAACACTTCGTCGACTCTCTATAACGGGTTGAGAATCTAGATCTAATAAATGTTGTGACGATCGAACCAATTGAACCAAAGCATTTTTAGCCGCGCCTTCATAACTTTCTCCTTTTACACCGGACTGTCCCCCGCCTTCTCCTATTGTCCTAAACGCTTCAGCATATTGACCTCTACGCATCTGAAGCCTTAACACCTGGCCCCTCAAATCAAAATCATCTGGAGAACTTCTCAATTGCGTTTCTAATCTTCGTAGGCCCTCATCCCCTGGTCCGCCAGCTTCTCTCACCACTTTCTCATTACCCGTTACGCTTTCCCTTACACCAGCCGCTTTTAGAGGATCTCCAATAACTCCTAATCGTCCACCTTCCATCTCATCTCCAAATAGGGCGTCCATTCTTTTTTCGTCGGAGTCTAATACGGCAGTACCTAGGCTTTCTCCACGGAACCAAGTGACTAGTAAATTTTCTTTATTAGGATGGTTTGCTTTAAACTTCTTTGCCGCTTTAAACCCTACTCCGACATCCCTCACATCAAGCCATTCCAAATTTTCTAACCCTTTCAAATGTTTGAGACCTTTCTTGCCTACTTCGTACCCTCCCAACCGAAGTTCCCTCAGATTTTTTAAATTTCTCAAATGTTTGAGACCTTTATTCCCTACTTGGGTGTGGGTAAACCAAAGTCTCCTCAGATTTTTTAAATTTCTCAAATGTTTGAGACCTTTATTCCCTACTTGGGTGAAGGAAAAATTAAGGCTCTCTAAGTTTCCTAACTCACTCAAATGTTTGAGCCCTTCATTACTTATTTCTGAGTATCCCAAATCAAGCTCTCTCAAACCTGGTACCCCGCTCAACTGGGCTAATCTTTCATCCGTAACTTTAACTTGGTTATCAGATAAATTAAGGGTAACTGCCAAAGTATCAGAATTAATTACCAGCTCCCTTCCTATAGCCGCTCGTCCTAGATCTATATTATTCGACTGAAAATATGATCTCACCATCTCCATAACATCTCTCTCATATTCTTCAATTCTTGTTCTGCCTTCTTCGGATTGCCTCATTCTGGCTACGGCATGCTTCACAGCCTCTCTGTAACTTTCAGGTTTAACTGCAAGTTGCCCCCAGCCTTCCTCGATTGTCGTAAATGCGGCTCGGTATTTTCCTCTGCGGATTTGTTCTCTTAATAACTCTTCTCTGAACTGAAAATTAACGGAGGAACCTCTCGACTGTATTTCAAGTTTGCGGAGGCGTTCATCACTAGATCCGCCCGATTCTCTGACCGCTTTCTCTTCCCCTGCTACGCTTTCCCTTACGCCAATTGCTTCAGGGGATTCTCCAATAACGCCTAATCGTCCACTCATCTCATCACCAAATAGAGCATCCATCGTTTTTTTATCGAAGTCCAATAGTTGGACAGCGCCTAAACTTTGGCCTATAAATTTTAAATTCTCTCCGTTAGGATGCCTGTCTCTTAATTCTCTCCGTCCTCTAAAATTAACTCGTGTCTCTCTTAAATCAAGGGATACTAATTCTGGTAAACTAAACAAAGGTTCTAAATCTTCATTTTTTATGGCTACTCTCCTTAAATACAATCCTCTTAAATTTTTTAAACCCCTTATATGCGTTAAATCACTTCCCTTTATTCTTGTTCTGTCTAAGCTAAGCCATTCTAAGCTTAATAAACCCCCGACTTCTTTTAACTTTTCCTCTGTGATTTCTGCACCATTCAGGGTAAGTGCCTTTAAAGAGCTCAGCCCACTCAACTCACTGAAACCTATTACATCCATTTCGCTTAAATCAAGACGTTCTAAAGAAGTTAACGTGCTTAACTCTCTCAAATTATTCACCCGTGTTTCTCTTAATAAGAGTTCCTTTAAAAAGGTTAAACTGCTTAAACCACTTGAATCACTTATCGGGGTTTCATTTAAATTAAGATGCTCTAAAGAAGTTAGGACGCTTAACCCTCTCACATCAGTTACCCGTGTTCCACTTAAAGAAAGATGTTCTAAAGAAGTCAGTGTGCTTAACTCTTTCACATCAGTTACCCGTGTTCCACTTAAAGAAAGCCTCTTTAACGAAGCTAACCCTTTCACACCCATTAAACGTCCCGACTCCAAACTAAGACTCTCTAAAGACGTTAAAGAGCTCAACCCTTTCACATCAGTTATCCACGCTCCCATGAAACTAAGATTCTCTAAAGAAGTTAACGTGCTCAGCCTTGTCAAATCAATTCCCCCCTCCCACATCAACTGAAGACTTAATTTTAAAGTATTAAGATCAATGTTTAGTTGTACAATCGAACTCTCAGAAAATCCTAATGCCATCAGTTGCTTTCTAACATCTCTCTCGTATTCTTTAATTCTTGTTTCCACTTCATTTATTCTGGCCTGAGCATTACTTACGGCTTCTTCGTAACTTTCTGGTTTTACTCCTGACTGTTCCAGGCCTTCATAGATTGTCCTACGGGCTGCTTGATATTTTCCTCTGCGGATTTGTTCTCTTAATAACTGCTCTCTAAACTGAAAATTAACAGGGGAAACTCTCAACTGTACTTCAAGTTTGCGGAGTCGTTCATCACTAGATCCTCCGGATTCTCTTACCGCCTTTTCATCACCCGTTATGCTTTCCCTTACGCCAATTGCTTCAGGGGATTCTCCAATAACCCCTAATCTTCCACCTTCCATCTCATCACCAAATATGGCGCCCATGGTTTTTGGGGTTGGGTCTAGGAGTTGGATGACGCCTAGGCTTTGGGCCTGAATAATTATATTTTCTCCATTCGGATGCATTTGGCGGAAAGAAAGAATGCCTGTTCTTGTAACTCGTGTTCCATACAAATTAAGTTCTCTCAAATTCTCTAATTGACTCAAATGCACTAACCCTTCGTTGTCGACTTGCGTTCCATACAAAAGAAGATCTCTTAAATTCTCTAATCGACTCAAATGCTCTAACCCTTCGTTGCTGACTTGCGTTTCATTTAAACGAAGTTCTCTCAAATTCTCTAATCGACTCAAATGCACTAACCCTTCGTTGCTAACTTGCGTTCCATTTAAATGAAGATCTCTTAAATTCTCTAATCGACTCAAATGCTCTAACCCTTCGTTGCTGACTTGCGTTTCATTTAAACGAAGTTCTCTCAAATTCTCTAATCGACTCAAATGCACTAACCCTTCGTTGCTAACTTGCGTTCCATTTAAATGAAGTTCTCTCAAATTCTCTAATCGACTCAAATGTTCCAACCCTTCATTGCTGACTTGCGTGTAATTCAAATTAAGTTCTCTCAAATTCTCTAATCGACTCAAATGTTCCAACCCTTCGTTGCTGACTTGTGTTAAAGCCAAATAAAGCCCTCTCAAATTCTCTAATCGACTCAAATGCACTAACCCTTCGTTGTCGACTTGCGTTCCACCCAAATTAAGATATCTCAAATTCTCTAATCGACTCAAATGCACTAACCCCTCGTTGTCGACTTGCGTTCCATACAAACCAAGATATCTCAAATTCTCTAATTGACTCAAACGCACTAACCCCTCGTTGTTGACTTGGCTCCAAGTCAAATGAAGCTCTCTCAAATTCTCTAATCGACTTAGAGCTTCCAACCCTTCGTTGCTGATTTCTGTTTCATTCAAATTAAGTTGTATTGAAAGATTTTCTCTGGATATCTCTAATGATTCCTCAGCATTAACTTCTAACTCATTAAACAGAGGGTCCAACTGAACTCTTATTCTTTCTTCATATCCGTCAATCCATTCATCCATCCATTCTTCGGCTAACACTTTTCTTTGTAATTGTTTTATGGGATGGTTATCTTCCATCTCCTCTGCTAATAACCCTATATCAAACACTGTTCTCTCTATTGCTTCATTGTTTCCTTCTTCATTCGCTTTCCTTAATATCTCTAACAGCATCTCTTCGATTCCTTCTCTGGGCCTTTCTTGCACCTGTTCATATCTCGGTAACACTTGTTCTACTATTAATACTCGGGCTTCCTCCACCTCTTCTGCTACTCTACTTCTCATCTTCTCCCGTATTCTTTGCATCACTTCATCTAGCCTTTGGTCTCCTTGCTGGATTGGGCTTGCTCTTTCTGCACGTTGTCTTTGTCTTCGACCATATTCCCCTGGGCCGCCGGATTCTCTGACGGCTTTCTCACCACCTGTTACGCTTTCCCTTACGCCAATTGCTTCAGGGGATTCTCCAATAACGCCTAATCGTCCACTCATCTCATCACCAAACATCGCGTCCATCAGGGACGGTTCTAGACTGTCTAGAACCGTCCCTAGGCTGAGGCCTTTGACACCCTTTATTATTAATCCGTTTTCCACCAAATGGCTTAATGAGCTTACGTCCCTCACACTCGTACGGGACAAATCAAGCTTTTCTAACGAAACCAAAGTTCTTAACGCATCCACATTAGTTAACTGTTCATTTTTATTTAACGTTAGAACTTTTAAAGAAATTAAACCACTCAACGGACTCAAATTAGTTACTCTTGTTCTTCCTAAAGTTAAAATGGTTAAATGGGTTAACCCTCTCAACGGACTTAAATCCGTTACTCTTGTTCTATACAAATCTATAAAGCTTAAAGAAGTTAATCCGCTCAACAAGCTTAAATCTGTTACTCCTGATTGACTTATATTTAGTTGTAAATCTAAATTATGAGGCAAAATATACATTGGTCTCCCACCCCATTCATTTTCATGGATTCCTTGATCTTCAAAAAATTTATCCAACTGTTTCGTAACGGCTCTCTCATATTCTTCTATTCTTGCTCTACCTTCTTCGGACTGCCTCATGCTAGCTACAGACGCTATCACGACTTCTTTATAAGTCTCGGTTTCCAATCCGGGCTGGCTCCAACCCCCCTCGATTGTATTAAATGCGTCTCGGTATTTTCCTCTGCGGATTTGTTCTCTTAATAACTGCTCTCTAAAACTAAAGTTGATGCTGGCACTTCTCAACTGTCTTTCCAATCTGAGTAATTGCTCATCACTGGAGCCCCCCGATTCTCTTACCGCCTTTTCATTCCCCGCTATGCTTTCCTTCATACCGATTACTTCGGGGGCCTCTCCAATAACGCCTAATCGTCCACTCATCTCATCACCAAATAGAGCATCCATCGTTTTTTTATCGAAGTCCAATAATTGGACAGCGCCTAAACTTTGGCCTATAAATTTTAAATTCTCTCCGTTAGGATGCCTGTCTCTTAATTCTCTCCGTCCTCTAAAATTAACTCGTGTCTCTCTTAAATCAAGGGATACTAATTCTGGTAAACTAAACAAAGGTTCTAAATCTTCATTTTTTATGGCTACTCTCCTTAAATACAATCCTCTTAAATTTTTTAAACCCCTTATATGCGTTAAATCACTTCCCTTTATTCTTGTTCTGTTTAAGCTAAGGCTTTCTAAGCTTAATAACCCCCCGATTTCTTTTAACTTTTCCTCTGTTATCTCGGCACCATCTAGGGTAAGCACCTTTAAAGAGGTCAACCCACTCAACTCACTGAAACCTGTTACATCTGTTTCGCTCAAATCAAGCCTCTCTAAAGAAGTTAAAGTACTTAACCCTCTCAAATTACTCAACCGTGTGTCTCTTAACAAGAGTTCCTTTAAAGAGGTTAACCCACTCATCAACTCACTTACCGGGGTTTCATTTAAATTAAGATGTTCTAAAGAAGTCAGTGTGCTTAACCCTCTCACATCAGTTACCCGTGTTCCATTTAAATTAAGATGTTCTAAAGAAGTCAGTGTGCTTAACTCTTGCACATCAGTTACCCGTGTTCCACTTAAAGAAAGCTTCTTTAACGAAGCTAACCCCCTCACACCAACTAAGCGTCCGGACTGCAAACTAAGACTCTCTAAAGAAGTTAAGGTGCTTAACCCCCTCACATCAGTTATATTGTAATCAGTCAGAAAAAGCTCCTCTAAAGAAGTTAAGGTGCTCAGCCTTGTCAAATCAATTTCCCCCGTTAAACCCAACATAAGGCTTAATTTTAAAGTATTACGATCAATACTTATTTGATCCAACGAATCCTCAGGAAATCCTATTGCAATCACTTGCTCCCTAACATCTGTCTCGTAATGCCAAATTCTTGTTCTACCTTCTTCCGACTGCCCCATTCTAGCTAAAACATTCTTCACAGCTTCTTTGTAACTTTCGGATTTCACTCCGAGTTGGCTCACACCTTCCACGATTGTGTCAAATGCTGCCTGGTGTTTTCCTCTGCGGATTTGTTCTCTTAATAACTGTTCTCTAAACTGAAAATTAACAGGGGAAACTCTCAACTGTATTTCAAGCTTGCGGAGTCGTTCATCACTGGATCCTCCGGATTCTCTGACCGCTTTCTCTTCCCCTGCTACGCTTTCCCTTACGCCAATTGCTTCAGGGGATTCTCCAACAACGCCTAATCGTCCACCTTCCATCTCATCTCCAAATAGGGCATCCATCGTTTTTTTATCGAAGTCCAATAGTTGGACAGCACCTAAACTTTGGCCTATAAATTTTAAATTCTCTCCGTTAGGATGTCTGTCTCTTAATTCTCTACGTCCTCTAAAATTAACTCGTGTCTCTCTCAAATCAAGTGATTCTAATTTTGGTAAACTAAACAAAGGTTCTAAATCTTCATTTTTTATGGCTACTCTCCTTAAATACAATCCTCTTAAATTTTTTAAACCCCTTATATGCGTTAAATCACTTCCCTTTATTCTTGTTCTGTCTAAGCTAAGCCATTCTAAGCTTAATAAACCCCCGACTTCTTTTAACTTTTCCTCTGTGATTTCTGCACCATTCAGGGTAAGTGCCTTTAAAGAGCTCAGCCCACTCAACTCACTGAAACCTATTACATCCGTTTCGCTCAAATCAAGACGCTCTAAAGAAGTTAAGGTGCTTAACTCTCTCAAATTACTCAACCGTGTGTCTCTTAACAAGAGTTCCTTTAAAGAGGTTAACCCACTCATCAACTCACTTATCGGTGTTTCACTCAAATCAAGATGCTTTAAAGAAGTTAGGGCGCTTAACCCTCTCACATCAGTTACCCGTGTTCCACTTAAATTAAGATGCTCTAAAGAAGTCAGGGTGCTTAACTCTTTCACATCAGTTACCCGTATTCCACTTAAAGAAAGCCTCTTTAACGAAGCTAACCCTTTCACACCAACTAAGCGTCCGGACTGCAAACTAAGACTCTCTAAAGAAGTTAAGGTGCTTAACCCCCTCACATCAGTTATATTGGATCCATTCAAACTAAGCTTCTCTAAAGAACTTAAGGTGCTCATACTTGTCAAATTAATTTTTCCCGTTAAATGCAACTGAAGGCTTAATTTTAAAGTGTTCCTATCAATACTTACTTGATCCAACGAATCCTCAGGAAATCCTAATGTAGCTGTAATCACTTGCTCCTCAACATCTCTCTTGTATTCTTCTATTCTTGTTCTGCCTTCTTCCGACTGCCTCATTCTAGCTAGAACATTCTTCACAGCTTCTTTGTAACTTTCGGATTTCACTCCGGGTTGGCTCAAACCTTCCACGATTGTGTCAAATGCTGCTTGGTGTTTTCCTCTGCGGATTTGTTCTCTTAATAACTGTTCTCTAAAACTAAAGTTAATGGTGGCACTTCTCAACTGTCTTTCCAATCTGAGTAACCGTTCATCACTGGATCCGCCAGCTTCTCTCACCACTCTCTCATCACCCGCTACGCTTTCCATGACTCCAAGGGTACGTGGAGCTTCCCCGATAGAGCCCAATCTTCCACTTATTTCGTCACCAAACATGGCGTCCATGGTTTTTTGGGTTGGGTCCAACAGCTGAACAGCACCTAGGCTTTGGCCAAAAAATCTAGTTATTTCTAAGCCATTGCTAACGAGTTCGTTTAAAACAACGCTTCCATTTTTAACTTGGGTACCGGACAAATCAAGCTTTCTTAAATTCTTTAAGCTTCGTAAATGTCTCAAACCTTCATCGGTCACTTGGGTGGCGCCCAAATAAAGCTCTTCCAAATTCGTCAAGCTGCTTAAATGTGCAAGGCCTTTATTACTCACTTTAGTTCGGAAAAAACCAAGCGTTCTCAAATTCGTCAAGCCACTTAAATGCCTCAAGCCTTCATCGGTCACTTGATTTTCGCCCAAATGAAGCTCTTCCAAATTCGTCAAGCCACTTAAATGTGTAAGGCCTTTATTACTCACCTTATTTCCATACAAATTAAGGCTCCTCAAATTCGTCAAGCCACTTAAATGTGCAAGATCTTCATCCCTCGCCGTGGTTCTAAACAAATTAAGGCTCCTCAAATTCGTCAAGCCTATTAAAAAACTTGTATCGTCATCTACTTGGTCGTCACTCAAATGAAGAGATGTTAAATTAACCAGCCATTGTAAACCGCTTGCATCCCCCAAATAGGTTTCGCTTAAATCAAGCTTAACCTCTAATGTTTCCTTATCAATTGTCAATTTAGGTGCGTATTGCAATAAATAACTCGCTTCGAGAGATTCATCATTATCTTGATATAGCGCAATGACAACCCCTCCAACTTCATCCTCATATTTTTTTATTCTTGCCTGACCCGCTGCACGCGTTCTCATCTCTTTTATGATGTCTTTTACGGTGGCTTCATAATCTTCTGGCCTTGTTGAATACCCCCAACCTTCTTCAATCAATTCAAAAGTCCTATTTACATTTCCCCGTTGCATGTAGGCTCCCATAAGCCTTTTCCTTAGTTCGAAATCATCTCCGGCCCCCTCTAGATCATGCTCCATTCGGACCAGCGTTTGATCTACCCTTCGGCCTAGGCTTGCAGCACTGGCTTGTTCGGGGGGGAAACCTTGGGGGTAGAGTTGGCGGAACTCGGATTCACGATGGAGGTATTCTTCTTTTAGGGGGAGGTAATAGATGGCGGCTCTAGTTGGTTCGATTGCTGCCAGTCCCACCTGACTTCCATCCGGACTAAATGCCTGTGGAGTGGTACCCCCTTCTAATATTCGCTGCTTACTTTCAATCTCGACTAGTCCTTGCGTTTCATCATTAAATTCAACAATCACACTCTTGCCATCAGGGCTAAAGGCATCAATTCTTCCCACACCTTCAAAACGAATTTGGCGACCACTTTCAATTTCCATAACTGCTGATGTCCGAGCGTTAAATTGAACTATGACACTTTTTCCATCGGGACTAAATCCCCTAATTTCCTGTATGTCTTCAAAACGAATTTGGCGACCACTTTCAATTTCGATTACCCCTTGATCTCCATTATTAAATAAAACACTCGCTCTCTTTCCGTCAGGACTAAAATCATAGACAACCCTCACGTCTTCAAACTCAACGGGTTCTCTGCTTTCGGTTTCTATAACCCCAAAGCCCCCATCAGCGCCCCAAACTTTTAAATACTTTCCATCGGGGCTAAATCCATACATGAGTCTCACGCCTTCGATTCGAATTTGGCGAGTACTTTCAACAAATTCCCATTTGACATCGAATCCCTCATCTACCCGAAAGGGTGCCCCGCTTTCAACTTCTATAATTCCCCATATTCCGTCATCAAATTGAACGGCCACTCTCTTTCCGTCAGGACTAAATTGGTAATTTGGTCTCACCCCTTCAAATCGAAAATCTAGACCACTTTCAACTTCTATGCCTCCGAACATATCATCATTAAAAACAATGTGCACATACTTCCCATCGGGGCTAAAGGAACTAATCTCTCTCACGCGACCCAGCATCTCAATTCTTAATTTAAGCTGTCCTTTTACGTCATACAAATTAGCTATCCTCATGTTTAACCAGCTTGTGAGAAATGGATTTTTTGCTAATAAATCTCCTTCTAGAAGCAATCTCTTCAGCTTCAATACTTCTTCTACATCGCCTACCAGTTCTTTGGCTTCCTCTTCATTTTGGATTAATCCTATCGCTGCTTCTACATTTCCTAACATCATTAACTTCTTGTACAAGCGATTTCGGGTTTTGTGATCTTCGGGGTCTCGCTCTAGTAGGTTCTTCAAGGCACCTATTTCTTGAGATTGCCGCGGCTCTATGGTCATCTGCCTCGCAATGACAGAGGTTCCCAAACTAGCGCCTGAAGCTGTTTCATACTTTCTTGTCTCTGGGAATAAATCTGCTTCGTATGCTTTAAATCTTGCGTCGATGTTGGCGTGCCAGATTCGGCCTGTACTATCCGAACTCACCGTCACAACGCTCTTCCCATCCGGACTGATTGTGACTTCACTCACAGGATCTGTATGCCCTTCCAAAACAAATATTTCTTCGCCCGTCTCCATGTCCCAGATTCGGCCCGTCCCATCCAAACTCACCGTCACAACCCTCTTCCCATCCGGACTGATTGTGACTCCACTCACACCCTCTGTATGCCCCTTTAAAACAAATATTTCTTCGCCCGTCTCCATGTCCCAGATTCGGCCCGTCCCATCCAAACTCACCGTCACAACCCTCTTCCCGTCCGGACTGATTGTGACTCCTATCACAGGATCTGTATGCCCTTCCAAAACAAATATTTCTTCGCCCGTCTCCATGTCCCAGATTCGGCCCATCCCATCATAACTCACCGTCACAACCCTCTTCCCGTCCGGACTGATTGTGACTCCTATCACAGGATCTGTATGCCCTTCCAAAACAAATATTTCTTCGCCTGTCTCCATGTCCCAGATTCGGGCCATCCCATCATAACTCACCGTCACAACCTTCTTCCCATCCGGACTGATTGTGACTCCTATCACAGGATCTGTATGCCCATCCAAAACAAATATTTCTTCGCCCGTCTCCATGTCCCAGATTCGGCCCGTCCCATCCAAACTCACCGTCACAACCCTCTTCCCATCCGGACTGATCGAGACTCCTCTGACATAATCTGTATGCCCTTCCAAAACAAATATTTCTTCGCCCGTCTCCATGTCCCAGATTCGGCCCGTCCCATCCAAACTCACCGTCACAACCCTCTTCCCGTCCGGACTGATTGTGACTCCTATCACAGGATCTGTATGCCCTTCCAAAACAAATATTTCTTCGCCCGTCTCCATGTCCCAGATTCGGGCCGTCCCATCATAACTCACCGTCACAACCTTCTTCCCATCCGGACTGATCGAGACTCCACCCACACCCTCTGTATGCCCTCCTAACCGATAGCTTCTTATCTCCTCTTTTTCTTCCCACCCATATATCCTATTTACTATTAACCGGTATAAGTTATTCCTTGAGCTCAAATAGTCTCTCAAACTCTTTCCACTCCTTCTTACTTCATTAAATAACACATTTAATGCACCATATGTCTGTTCATCTATATCTTCCTCTTCCCCTAAACTCGTTTCCAATCGGTTCATTAATCCCTGCAACACTTCTCGCTCCGCACCCAGGCTCGCAGCGGAAACTTCTGTTCGGAGTTCGGAGTTCGGAGTTCGGAGTTCAGACCGTAGGTCCGGTGTTTGAGATTGCCACGGCTCTATGGTCATCTGCCTCGCAATGACAGAGGTTCCCAAACTAGCGCCTGAAGCTGTTTCATACTTTCTTGTCTCTGGGAATAAATCTGCTTCGTATGCTTTAAATCTTGCATCAATGTTGGCGTGCCAGATTCGGCCCGTCCTATCATTACTCACCGTCACAACGCTCTTCCCATCCGGACTGATTGTGACTCCACTCACATCAGCTGCATGCCCTTCCAAAACAAACTTTTCTTCGCCCGTCTCCATGTCCCAGATTCGGCCCGTCCCATCGTCGCCCACCGTCACAACGCTCTTCCCATCCGGACTGATTGTGACTCCACTCACACCCTCTGTATGCCCCTTTAAAACAAATATTTCTTCGCCCGTCTCCATGTCCCAGATTCGGCCCGTCCCATCCAAACTCACCGTCACAACCCTCTTCCCGTCCGGACTGATCGAGACTCCTCTGACATAATCTGTATGCCCTTCCAAAACAAATATTTCTTCGCCCGTCTCCATGCCCCAGATTCGGCCCGTCTCATCCTCGCCCACCGTCACAACGCTCTTCCCGTCCGGACTGATTGTGACTCGATTCACCCAACCTGTATGCCCGTCCAAAACAAATATTTCTTCCCCCGTCTCCATGTCCCAGATTCGGCCCGTCCCATCATTACTCACCGTCACAACGCTCTTCCCATCCGGACTGATTGTGACTCCACTCACACTCCCTGTATGCCCTTCCAAAACAAATATTTCTTCCCCCGTCTCCATGTCCCAGATTCGGCCGGCCCCATCCCAACTCACCGTCACAACCCTCTTCCCATCCGGACTGATTGTGACTCCTCTCACCCAACGTGTATGCCCTTCCAAAACAAACTTTTCTTCCCCCGTCTCCATCTCCCAGATTCGGCCCGTCCCATCATTACTCACCGTCACAACGCTCTTCCCATCCGGGCTGATTGCTACTCCCCTCACCCAACCCGTATGCCCTTCCAAAACAAATATTTCTTCCCCCGTCTCCATGTCCCAGATTCGGCCGGCCCCATCCCAACTCACCGTCACAACCCTCTTCCCATCCGGACTGATTGTGACTCCTCTCACCCAACGTGTATGCCCTTCTAACTCATAGCTTCTTATCTCTTCTTTTTCTTCCCACCCATATATCCTATTTACTATTAACCGGTATAAATTATTCCTTGAGCTCAAATAGTCTCTCAAACTCCTTCCACTCCTTCTTACTTCATTAAATAACACATTTAATGCACCATATGTCTGTTCATCTATATCTTCCTCTTCCCCTAAACTCGTTTCCAATCGGTTCATTAATCCCTGCAACACTTCTCGCTCCGCACCCAGGCTCGCAGCGGAAACTTCTGTTCGGAGTTCGGAGTTCGGAGTCCGGAGTCCAGACCGTAGGTCCGGCCGCATTAATTCGGCGCGCTGGTCTTGCCAATAAAGAGCTAATAGACCTTTTCGGAATAAAGCGTTTGCGACAGGGGTTCTTTCCTCTTCTGGGCCTATGTAGAAAATATCCTGGCGACCCAAAGCTCTTAGGCGCTCCCCTGGTAAATTACTTAATTCGGAATCTAACTGTTTTGTGTTTTGGATATTTTGCGTGCGTTTTCCGTAAACATTATTTTCTTCTTGGGTATAAAAAATTCGGGCGGGGTTAATATTTTCTAACTCTACACCGGCTTCGCCTGTTAATTCTTTTTCAACTAAGGTGGTGACATCGGTTACTAATTGAAAGTAAGAGGGGTTTCTTCTAGCATTCAGCTGAGGAACTAAGATTCGGCCATTCGGTAAAACCAGAACTATTTGATTTAGGACGTGATTGCCTCCCGCTTTTCCAATGCGCTGATCTTTAAACTGAACACGGAGAGAATTCGTTAATTGCTGAATGAAAGCTGTCTTTGCTTCTTCGGTATCTAAACCACGAAGATCCACTAAAAGGGCCGCCCCCCGCTCTTGCGTAAACTGAAATTGCTTTACGTAAAGCTGGTTAAAACGAGCTAAAGCATTTTGGTCTACTCGTCTCATGTCATCCCCTTGTTGATAAAGACGAGTTCCCATATAGTTGTCACTCCCCCCAATCCTTCGGCTTTTGAAACCATCCACTCTTGTGGTTCGCTGTTTCAATGGAGGTAAGACTACTTTATTCTTTTGTTTTGCTTTTTCTCTTACATCCTCCATCAATTCTGAAACATCGATAGCCGCTTCTGCTTGTGTTTCTGATTGATGTTCTTTCATCAATTGACGTAACCCTTGATAGGCTTGACTAACAGTGTTTTCATCCGCATGAGGTAATTTAATTGCCAACGTTAATAGAGCACGGTTCATGGTTTGTCTTTGTTTTAAAGCCTTTCGGTCTCCAACAAATAGGGCGCCAATAAAAGGGATGATGGCAAATAAACGCCGCGCAAAAGAAATTTGTGATTGTTGCGGCACTTCTAAGGCTAAAGAGCGAATGGTATCCACAATAAACCGTTGTCGCTCCTCTAAGTTTAACCGAAGGGCTTGAAGCTGTTCGTTCTCTTGCTCTGTCCAAATGTGTCCGGGCTCCATTAAACGATCTAACAGTTCTCTGGCAGCAAACGATTGACCATCAAACCATGGATTTTCATTCCAAACCTGAGCCATCATGGCTTGAGCGCGTTGGTTCATAATTAACTCGTGGCGCTGCATTGCATTTGAAATTGGCCCTAAAAACAAAAGGTAAAATAACCCAACTAAAAATCCCCAGAAAAGCCCGTGAGAAGCAATCTCCTCCGCAAACATTTTTCCGGTAGGCACGTCTTTTTTTGTCCCCTCATAATCGGGGGGGAGAATAGCATTTAACGAATCATTAACTTGTGCCCACGCCTGAGCTTGTTCTTTTTTTCGAAGTGCCTGTTTTAATTCCGGTGAACGTATCTTAAAAAACTCCCAGTACTTGCGTGCTCGTTTTAAGGCATCGTAGGAAGTGGTTCCACGAACCATGGCGTCTACCTCCATATCAAAAGGAGGGCCTCGACTGTCTGTGGTTCTTTCTAAATGTTGATGCAAGCCTATAAATAAATGCTCAAAATTATAATCAGCATAATTTTTATGGTTAATAGAAACTCCTAACTCTTTAAACGCTTGGTCTATGGCTTTCATGTTTTTAATACCAAAATAAGCACGCCTATCTTGTTGTGAGGGAAAGGTGTCCATAAAAATTTTATTTATTTGTCTTACTTTACCTCTATCTTTTTCAGGAAAAATAACTTCGGGCACATAGTGTCCATGATGTAACCCTGAACCCGAAAGAATTTCTGAAGAATAGGCATCGTACATTTCCCCAAGCAGTCCCTTCTGCTGAAACCAGCGGGCAAAGGCTTTGGCTGTAGACGCGTCTCCTCTAGGATGCATTCGGATGAGTAACTCAAACACCAGCTTCTTTCCATCAATTTTTGATGAACGAGCAATACGCTCCAGAAAATTAAATGCGGGTTCTATTAAACTCGGCTCTTCTAATGTTTCAAATAGTTGAATAACGACCTCTCGGTCCGAGTTAAGCTGAGCAAATCGAGCATCATCAAAAAATTCATCCTTTTTTGGGACCAAACCTTCTAGCGCTCCCATTGTCTCTACCAAATCTAATAATTCTGCACGCAACTTTTTTATTTGCTTTTCTCGATTTGGAAGATCTTTGCTTTGATTAAAAACTTCATCCTGAAAAATAACCTGCCATCGAAGCTCTTGGCCCAGTGATGATTTGTTGGGAGGGGGGGCTTCACCAAACCCGTCATTAAAAATTACAGATAAATTTCTAACTTGTTGAGGACTTAATTGGCCAATAAATTCTTTAAAATAGGGGGAGTCATATAGATAGAGTTTGTTGGCTAAAGAAACCATATCATTTTTAAATTGTGTGAACGGCCAAAATTCATACTCCCGTTGAGGTTTTTTAGATAAGAAAATCAGAAAGCTATGCATCATGTGTTTTAGAAATTCTTGCCGCCCTTCAAGCTGTGGCTTTTCTTTGTCTAAGGCAAATAAATAAACCATAAAGACATAAAGCGTCATATCTTTTACTTGAACAGGCCCTTTCTCAAAAACAGCAAGTAATGCGTTAATATCATTGCTAGGCAATCGCCCGATGGCTTTAATAATGCGCACCTTGTCCTTCTGAATTAATGCTGCAACACGTTTGGGTAGCAACAATTTGCTTCCTTTGCCAAAAAGCGCTTCGATTACTTTTTTATAAACACCGTCGCCTTCTTCATAAGAGTCGGCCATTCGCGAAGCTATCTCCCATTCTAAAGCTTGGCGAAATCGTTCATTCTCAGAAAATATGGTGATTAAATAAGTCAATTCTGTTGCGGTTAGTTTAGAAAAAGATTCACTAATAACAGCCTCCATACTATCGGACATATTAAAGGGGAATGTTCTGTTATCAAAAAACCGAGACTTATGAGGATACCGAGACATATGTTTAAGCAAACTTGTAAATTCTCGAACAGCTGCGGCTTGCTCTTCCTTTTTAGAACTTCCGGCTAACTTCATCGCGTAAACCCATCTCAAATCAAATCGCCCTAAACGAATCCGATGCATCGTGTTTGTATTTGGATCTTGAGGGATATTATATTGATTAACCACTGCAGAAAAGGGATAAGAAAAACCCGCAGCTAACACAGTTGTATGATATTCAGGGGTTTGAATATCAAGGTCTGGATAATCTTCTGGTTTTATTTTGACACTAAGTGCTACCTGCCCCATATATTTTTCTTTTACATTCAACTCATGTGTTCTATTCCAACCAGTATAAGGAGTATGCACTATTTGCCAATGCGGCATGGATGTCGCAAACACCCACGTGCCATCAGGTAAAACCATTGATTGCCACCAATGGTCATCGGGTAAATGCTCTATGGGTCCAACACGTTTAAAACTTAATTGGTCTAAAGACATTTCCATTTGTGTGGGGCCCATAAACGGTTTCGTCTTTTTAGCTAAAGGACCATAATAAACGGTATGTCCTGTTAGTTTTACTTTAACTCCTTGCATCCAATCACCCGAATCTGTTTCGACATAATCTGTTAGCTCTAACGCATAATCCAAGTCTGGAACCTTTTTTCCCTGTGTTGCTATAGGGATTGTTATTCCGCTCGGTTTCTCTACAAGATCGGCTTCCCAACCACCATCTGCATGTAACCTAGGAGCTTTGTCATTAACAAAAGAATAAGCTTTGCCGCTTAACTCTAATCGCTCAGCCTCTGTCCCTACAAGAAACTGATCATTGCCTTTTGTTGCCACCGTAAACCAAAGCCCGTTGTTTAGAAAATAGAAAAACCGATCTCCACTATAAGGTTTGTCATAACCCGCTTGAGTTAAATCTAGTCCTATTTTTGTTGCAGCAGAACCCCAAATTTTCCATTTTCCTTTATGTTTGACCCAAACCACCCAATCGCCTCCGGGCAGAAAACGAATAGGGCCCACGTCTTCAAAACGTTTGTCCTGAATCCCCTGCTTTTTTGCCCAAGAGCCAATCCAACCTTGAGTTCCATCACTATAAGTTGCCTTATACACCCAATCATCATTAGGAAATACCTTATAATTAGTTCTAAAATCAATATCTTTAAAGGTCAGCCCGACTAATCCTAGTTTGATTGCGGCAGAACCTACAAATTGATAAATATTTTCTCCATTAATATCTTCTCCACTAACAACAGCTAAAATCCAATCCTCATTAACAAACGTTATAGCTCCTGTAGCTCCCTTTCTATTTTTTATCCAATTCCCAAGAAAATAATCCACGCTCTTAAACTTCTTTCCTTGGATTTGTGCTGTTTCTGCTGCAGGACCGACCAACTCTTGTGTTTGATCGAGATTCGTGCCAATAAAAGCCCAATCACCGCCACGCGAAAATTTTGTAGGATGATCACTCATATTGTAATATCCCTTATATATTTTTTTGGGGGCTGTCCCTACGAGTTGATAACCACCCCCTAACGCTTCTAGTCGTTTCATGCGCATAACCCAAGTACCATCAAAAAGTGTTCTACCTCGGGCATAGTCCTGAAAACGATTTCTGGTAATACCCGCTTTTTCAGCTTCAGGACCATAAAGAACTATTTGTCCCTTACTATTTTTATGAATATACATCCAATTCTCAGGTCCTCCCAAAGATACAAAGCTTCCAAATCCATCGGTTGTTACATCTAAATCAAACAAACCCCACCGTACTGCGGCAGGGCCCATAAATCCTTTGATGCCATCATGTGTCTCTACTAAAGCAAGCCAAGAAGCTTTCCCAAGATATCGACGAGAAATATCTTTATATGGATAATCATGCCGTCCATCTTTCGTAATGTAATCCTGCTCTTTAATTTCAGTACCAATAAAACGCTCTCCACCATCCTGACGTTGAACAGAAGCTATCCACTTTCCATTGGCTAATTTGCTAAATCCTGAAGCTGATTTAAATTTAGGCCATTTATTTTTAAACCACACGCCGGCCTCTGTGCCACGATAGCCCACTGTCCCATCCTTAAAAACAACACTAACTATCCATCGACCATTGTCAAACACAACAGAGTCCGATGAAAAACGAATCTTTTCTCGTGATTCCGTGATAGGCATATGGGATACCATCGATTGTGCGTAAATTAATTTATAGTCTCCATCTGGCCCATATTCACGGATTATCAGTACCCAACCTTTCTTTTGGGGTAATATTTTTAAATCAAACTCTTCTGGTTCATGATCTAATCGGAAAGCTCCTAAATTAGTTCCGGATAACTTCCCACCAATAAAGCCCCAACGGCCATCCAAAAACTGAACCTTGGCAGTCCATCCACTACCCCAACGCATGGTTCTATCTATCTCTATCGATTTAAATTCTTTGTCTTTATACTGACGCACACCCGTGCCATCAATAATAACGTTACCATTCACCCTTTTAATCACTCGATAGGTGTGAACATAATCGATTAGTGTTTCTCCTGCCTTTAAATTGGCCTTATATCTCGAAGGATCTAAAGCGTCATAAAAATTTGTCCCGTCAAAAACAAAATCATTTAAGCCTATTTTTCTTCCTAAAAAGCGAACCTCTTCCCCCTTAGGATCTAAAGGTTGATACAAACCCCACTTTTTTTCTTTAGCAAACGCTACTATCTTTTTATAAATTGCGGCCTTTGCCTCGCGCATCTCTTCATACTGCTCGGGGGAATCTTGCAACCGATTTAGGACGCTAAATGCAAAATGGCCCCAAGCCATAAGATGATATTTGTTTTTGAATCGATTAGCATCCATAGGGGTATTCATAATAAATTTGAAAATGGCTTCATTTGAACTTGTTTCAAATAATTGTGTGTAAGCTTTACTATACGCCGCTCTCATTTGCTTATAAGTTTCATAAGCATGCGTGTTGGGTTTAAATTTTATTTTTTCAGCTTTTAGTTGTTTAGCTTTTTCTTGAAGCTGCCTCATTTTTAGCCAATTATCTAAACGGCGTTGAACGGTTTTCTGCCGTTGTTGAATATAGGTAAGCCCTTTTTGCCATTGTTTATCCGAAACATTTTTGCCATAGAAAGGGTCTACTCCATCCGCCATTTCAGTCGCCTCTTCAATTCCTGCTGGGGTGTTATTCCATACATGGCCAGGCGTTGTAAATGTTTTATCCCCATCTTCATCCATATACCCTGATTGTATTTCGATGGGAATATTTAAAAGATTACCCAACGTGGCATTCAATAGAGAGAATCCATCACATTTAATACAAAAAGTTTTCATGAGGCGCTTGATAAAATCAGGTTCATCCTTGGTTAAGCCATCAATTAAAGGGTTGGTCGAGTAATAGAAAAGATTTAAAATTTTGTTTTTTGCTTTTATGCGTTCCTCTAATGACTTTGTCTTCGCCTCTTGAATCATCAACCAAATAGCAGGATGGAAGCTATCCTTTAAAGAGCCTTTTCCCTGAAGCGTAACAGGCCCGACTGCTCGAACTTCCCCAGGCTTTGCTTTTCTCAGCCCAATCTGAACCACTCCGGGGTCTCTTTTGGTTAACAACACCCAAGCATCATTGGCTTCGTCATAAGCGACTCGGTGTCTGACTTTTAAACTTGCTGGAACATACCCAGTATGGGCCATCAAAGCGTAAAAACCATCTCTGCGTTTAATCGGAACAACTTCTCCCCAAAACTCGGGGCGCTGATCTAAGGTCCAGGGTTTTAATTTAGGAGATTCAGGAAAATATTGGCCTGTAAATGGGTTAATCACTCGGAAGCTAGCTTCCTTAAGATATGTATTTCCCCCCTTAAATTTGGCCACAACCATAGGAATAGGATTCCCCCCTCCCTGAGTTACTTCATTGGAAGATGCTTCTGATAAGCGAACTTCTCCAGGTTTTGTTGAGGTGCTTTTCTCTAGATCTTTTTCTCCTGGTGTTGTTGGAACACCTTCCTCCAAACCCTTTCTTAGTTCCTTCATAAGCTTTTCTTCCTCGGCTGTTCTTCGCTTCGTTTTAAGTTTTTTCTCGGTTGGAGGTTTTGAAACAGGTTTTAATTTATCCGCTATTTTTTTTAGTTGAGTTGAAACTGTTGCTAATTCTTTTTTGTCTGTTTCTTCTCCTTTTTTAATTTGTGCCATTTTTGTTTCTACGACTTTAAGCTCGGCTTCAGCTTCTATTAACTCTTTAGGTTTCGTGATCTTCTCAGGCCTGACAACCAGTTCGGCAACAACCTTCTCGACAACCTTTTCTAAGTCTTTGATCGCTTTGTCTTCTTCTACTTTTTCTTCGGGGGTTTGCTTCACCACCGGAACGGGTTTAGGAGTGGTCACTTCAATTTTAGGTGTGGGTGTTTTAATTTCTGGTTTTTTCTCAACAGGCGGTAGTTCTACAGTAGGGGTTACTGGCGGCACATCTTCATCCAGATAAAGAGAATCAAACAAATCAAAATCGGATCTTGCTTTCACTACGGCAAGTCCCACGATGAGAAGGCCGACAACCGATAGGCCTAGCACCCCAAAAATAATCCATCTTCGGATATTCTCTTTGTGAATTTGTTGTTCGGCTTCTTTAAAACTTTTGCCCACAGCAACATCTACCCATTGGCGAGCTAATGGGGTAACTCGAAAAAGCTTTGTCATATCTCCCATAATACTTTTGGCTTGGCGGGCATAAAACCCCTCGCCTACCAATGCCTGTATTGCTTGTTCTTTGGCTGCTTCGTAAAAACCCGCTCTCGGTTTGTTCTGATGAGCGCGTTCAAAGATAGCGCTAGCAACAGCTCTCTTTGCTTGAAAGGTTGCTTCATTTGTTGTGGGCTGATCCACCTCAGAATAAAGAATCGTTTCAAATAAATTTTTGGTCTTTGTTAATTCTTCTTTTGTTTGAGCTTGGTAGGTTTGGGTCAGATTTTGACGAAATGTATTTCTCGTCTCCCCCTGAGCTAGAATCGCAGCGGTAGCTTCCTCTGGAAGAATTTCGGATTGCTGTTTTAGTGTTAATAGTTCTAGGTAAGTTTCTTCATCACTCCACGCTTCCCAAATAGTGTTTGCCCGCAAATGAACCTTTGCGTGTTCTCTCTTGTTTTTAGGCCCCCACTTTTTTTGTCTGGTGTTATAAACTCGAGGCCAATATTCGTCGCGGTTGACGGTGAACCAATCCATTATTTTTTTGTGAGACGCTGTGAACTCGGCCAAATACCGTTCTAAAACTTTATACGCCAAACCCTCTTCATCCATGTGTGTCTGATACTGACGAATTTCTTTTCGTAGTTTTTGATACGTAACCCCCGCATTCATCTGTGCCCGCCACAAATCTACTTCCCCAGACAACCCCTCCATAACCTTCTGTCGATGCTCTTCCTCAAACTCGCGCATCTGGTCAAGAACTGTCTGATACCCCATTACTGGTTGAACCTGAGCCCCTAAACTTTCAGCGGTGGTTTCTTCACCACTCAGTTCATCTATCCAGCTTTGGTATCTGAGGTTTAATCCAAGTTCTAAATCCCACAATCGGGCGGTTCCGTCACTACTCAAAGTCAAAACCCTCGTCTCATCGGCACTAAATACTGCTGAGTGAACCGCCATCGCATGCCCTCGGAACTGTAGAAGCTCTTCTCCCGTTTTTACATCCCACAGCCTGGCGGTTTCGTCGGCATTCGAAGTCAAAACCCTCTTCTCATCGGCACTAAATATTGCTGAGGTAACCCCGCCGTCCTCATGCCCTCGAAACTGTTGAAGCTCTTCTCCTGTTTTCACATCCCACAATCGGGCGGTTCCGTCACTACTCCCAGTCAAAATCATCTTCTCATCGGCACTAAATATTGCTGAATTAACAGGGCTCTCATGTCGAAACACCTGAAGAACTTCCCCTGTTTTCACATTCCATAATCGTGCTGTTCTATCGCTACTCGAAGTCAAAACCCTCGTGTCATCGGCGCTAAATACGGCTGAGTTAACAGCGCTCTCATGTCGGAACACTTGAAGATTTTTTCTTGTTTTTATATTCGTCAACCTGGCGGTTTTGTCTCTACTCGAAGTCAAAATCATCTTCTCATCGGCACTAAATACGGCTGAGGTAACAGCGTCCTTATGACCTCGGAATACTTCAAGCTTTTCTCCGATGTCTACAGCCCACAATTGTGCTGTTTTATCGTTGCTCGAAGTCAAAACCCTTGTCTCATCTCGACTTAATACTGCTGTATTAATCCCGTATTTATGCCCTTGGAACTCTTGAAGAACTGCGCGAGTTTCTACAGCCCACAATCGTAATTTGTTGAATTTTCCGTCAGTAAAAATCAGCATCGTATCTGCATTAAATACTGGGGAGCGAACAACGCGGTCATGCACTCGAAACACTTCAAGATATCCTCCGCTTTCCAAATACTCTAAAAAGTTTTCTCTCCACTGCCCTGTTAAACTTGCTGGATCAAATCTTGTATTCATTAATCCTATCAACAACTTCCTTCTTTCCTCTAAATCTAATCCTTCTGACTCTGACAGAATATATCTGGCGATATCATCCGAACTCTGCTTGCCTTGCACCATTCTATGTACTGCTCGAGCTACTCCCACTCCGCCTTCCATCCCTGTTGCACCAAATCTTTCTTCTGCCTGACGTCTTCGATCCTTTCCGCCCATCTCTTGCTCGGCTCCTAAGCTTTTACCATAAACTTGCAAATTAGCTTTATTGGGATGCTCTTGTCTAAAAACTTCTGCAGCCGCCTCCGTTACTCTGGTGCCCGTCAAATAAAGAGTTTCCAAGTTTCCTAATCCTCTCAAATGCGCGAGGCCGGCATCGGTCACTCTGGTGCCTGCCAAATAAAGAGTTTCCAAGTTTCCTAATCCTCTCAAATGCGCGAGGCCGGCATGGGTCACTTCGGTACCGGTCAAATTAAGAGACTTCAAATTTCCTAATCCTCTTAAATGTTCGAGCCCGGCATCGGTCACTTGGGTGCCAGCAAAATAAAGAGCTTCCAAGTTTCCTAATCCTCTCAAATGCGCAAGGCCGCCATCGGTCACTTGGGTGTCGGTCAAATTAAGAGACTTCAAATTTCCTAATCCTCTTAAATGTTCGAGCCCGGCATCGGTCACTTGGGTGCCAGCAAAATAAAGAGTTTCCAAGTTTCCTAATCCTCTCAAATGCGCAAGGCCAGCATCGGTCACTTGGGTATCGGATAAATAAAGAGACTTCAAATTTCCTAACCCTCTTAAATGTTCGAGGCCAGCATCAGTCACTTGGGTACCGTCCAAATTAAGAGACTTCAAATTTCCTAATCCTCTTAAATGTTCGAGCCCGGCATCGGTCACTTGGGTGCCAGCAAAATAAAGAGTTTCCAAGTTTCCTAATCCTCTCAAATGCGCAAGGCCAGCATCGGTCACTTGGGTATCGGATAAATAAAGAGACTTCAAATTTCCTAACCCTCTTAAATGTTCGAGGCCAGCATCAGTCACTTGGGTACCGTCCAAATAAAGAGACTTCAAATTTCCTAACCGACTCAAATGTGCGAAACCAGCATTAGTCACGTGGACCGCGGTCAAATCAAGGTCTATCAGTAATGTTTTTCTTGAGATTTTTAATCTTGATTCAAGCTCTCTAATACCAGGAAAGCTTTCTTCCACTACCTTCCTTGCTCTTCTCTCATATTCTTCCATAAACCTCTTTATGTCTGCTCTTCCTAAAAAAATCTCTAATGCCATCCGGACTTCATCTTCTTGCCCCTCTCCCCAGCTGTCGGGTTGTAAAAATAACAGAGCTTCTCTCACTCTCTCTTCCGTTATTCCTTGCCGAGTAATGATTAGACTGCTGACATAAGCCAACATGTCTTTGGCATCTCCATCTAACGCTTTCTTCTCCAGCTCTTTTAACAACCGGTCCTTTCCGCCCATCTCTTGCTCGGCCCCTAAACTTTCGGCGGTGATAACTTCTCCTACTCCATGTATGCTAAGCTCTTTTTTATTGGGATGATTTTGAAAAAAGGCTTCTGCTGCTTTTCTTGTTACTTGGGTCCTTGTTAAATTAAGCCATGCTAAATGCGTCATCTTCTCTAAATGCTTTAGGCCTCCATCTGTAATTTGTGTTTCCCTCAAATCAAGCCACTCTATACTTGTGAGCACACTCAAAGACTTCAAGGTATCATCTGTCACTTGTGCTTTGGCTAAAATTAGCTCTAGCTCTAATGTGTCTTTAGCAAAGCTTATCTGTACAAACCTTTTCCTTGGCTCATTAACAAATACTTCTGCTAGATATCTCCTTATTTTAGTTTTATATTCCTCTATCGCCAGTCGTCCTTCGTCAGTTTGTCTCATTGCTTGAACAGCTCGTTTATGCTGATCTTGATAATCTTCTGGCAGAGGAACCCCTTGGGCCCATCCGCCTTCCAACACTTTCATTGCTTCATCTTCTCGTCCAGCGCCTACTAGCCTATGCAGCACTAAACCTCTTAAACCAAAATTCTCGGGGTATTCCACTAGCTTTCTCATCATTTCATTCAAGTCAGCCTCGGGTCCTAGGCCAAGGCTTTCAGCGGTGATGGGGGTGTTCCAATTAGGGTTAATTTCAACTTTGTCTCGATGGGCTTCAAAGTATTCGATGGCTTCATAGGAATAGCCCATGCCCAGAAACTCTTTCATTTGTTTTAGAAACCCGTCAAAAGCAGCTCGGTTACCCAATTCTTGTTGAATCCCGCTTAATAGATAAAGAAAAAATTCTCTTCGGATATCATCTTCGAACTCTAATTTTCCTAAATGTTCTTCCGTGTTATAAAGCAGATCCGAAAGGGCTCCGGCAATCTCGCGGGGGTTCAAAATGCTTCCTGAAAAGTCGGCGATACGAATATTCACAACACCTGATTCATTGGCATGAACAACCAGATTTCCAAAATGCATGTCTTTAGGCCAACGTCCTTCCGTTACTCGGGAATACTCTCCAAAAACCCGGCCCGTTTTATAAAGCACTTCTTTAATCCGCTTCGTAAACGCAGAAGGAAGCTGATCTGTTTTTTGTTTAACACGAATTAGTTTTTGAAACCAATCTTGTAAATCAATACCTTCAATGTACTCCCGAAAAATAACGCGATCCCCGCCGTATCGATGGATAAGCAATGGCTTTGGAACAATTTTTGTTTTGGCATAAAGCGTGGCTAGTTGTTGAAACTCTCTATCAGCATTAAGGGGGAGTCGGTTTCCAATCACACGGTACACCAAACCTCTGAGAGGTCTAACTGTTTTGGGGTGTTCAACACTTGCTGCAAAATCATAAGTGTCTCCTTCATGCGTTTTAACCCAGACCCGAATAACATCTCGGGTGGTTCCCTTTTGTCGACCCACATCCACCTGAAACATTTGCTCCATATCTTGAAAATTAATGCGGTCAATCTTTTCAGGGTCAATGCCTTGTTCCCGAAGGACTGAAAAAAGATAATACTCCTCTAGGGATGGGTGAATCGATAATAAGGATGCTAATATTTTAATCTGATATTCTTTAAGGGGTCCCGTATCCTTAAACTGATAAAAACGAATACGCGACAAAAGTTGTCGCGCCCCAAAGTCTAGCTGAACCCCTAACTTCTTAATGCGTGCTTCAAGGTCCTGGGGTGTTGTTTCAATCTCATAAAACAAATCGCGATACTGCGGGTCCACCCAATAGTCGTCCGGCATCAACGCATACGCTTCCTCATCTTTAGCGCCGAGGCTTTGGGCGGAAACTGGTTTAGTTCTTAGTTCTAAGTTCTTAGTTCTCAGTTGTTTCTCTGCTGCTTTCACACCTTCATCTCCTCGTTGTCTTGCTCCTAGGCTTTCAGCGGTAACACGTTCAGGGGAAATTCCATCATCTTTTAAAAACTCTTCTATCCTGCTCATTTCCTGAGATCGTTTTGGGCTGGGTGATTTGAAAAAGTGTGGAATTACTTTATCTCGAATAAATACTAGAGATGTTCTTGTTTCATTTGAATGTTGTCCTAATGCTTGGATATAACTTCTGCGAAAAACTTTATCAAATAACCTTATCCAATCTTGCCATTGCTTTCTTTCATAGTTTTCAAAAGAAACTGAACTTTCTTTCCTAACATCTTTAACTAAATTTCTAATGGTTTCTAAATCTAGAATATTGCTAGCGTGAAACACAGCAGAAAAAGCAGTTTCTACCTTTTCTCGTGAGGCCCAATCTGGAGAAGTTTCAGCTATTTCATCTAATAGCTTTTCTATTTCCACCCAACCCCAATTATCAGGGTCTGCCCTTTCCAGATTTCTCGAATTAAAAGCTTCTACATAAGGAACCCCATACCAAGCATTCCGAACCATTTGTCTTTTACCTACAGAAACTTCTGCTTCTATCATTGCTTCCATCTGGACAACAAATTCGGAAAGTTTCTCCTCTAAGTAACCCTCAAGCCAAGGCTCTAAGTCCACAGGCCTTCCCAAGCTTTGTGCGGTGGCTTCTTCTTCCTTCAGTTCATCTATCCAGCTTTGATAGCGTTCATTTAATCTTAATTCTAAATCCCACAATTGGGCTGTTTCGTCGTCACTCGCAGTCAAAACCATCTTCTCATCGGCACTAAATACTGCTGAGTTAAATCCCCTCGCATGACGACCTCGGAACACTTGAAGTTCTTCTCCCGTTTTTACATCCCACAATCGGACTTGGTCGCCCACACTCGCAGTCAAAACCATCTTCTCATCGGCACTAAATACTGCTGAGTCTTTCCCCCGCCAACGATCTTGAAGAACTTGCAGTTCTTCTCCCGTTTTTATATCCCACAATCGGGTTGTCTGGTCGGTACTCGAAGCCAAAACCTTCTTCTCATCTGAACTGAATACTGCTGAATGAATCCAGGCACCATGACCTCGGAACACTTGAAGTTCTCCTCCAGTTTTTACATCCCACAATCGGACTGTTCTGTCCCGACTCGCAGTCAAAACCTGCTTATCATCTAAACTGAATACTGCTGAGAGAACCCCGTTCTCATGACCTAGGAACACCTGAAGCTCTTCTCCAGTTTTTACATCCCACAATCGGGCTGTTCCGTCATCACCTGAAGTCAAAACCATCTTCTCATCTGAACTAAATACTGCTGAGTTAACACTCCTCGAATGACGACCTCGGAACACTTGAAGTTCTCCTCCAGTTTTTACATCCCACAATCGGACTGTTCTGTCCCGACTCGCAGTCAAAACCCGCTTATCATCTGAACTAAATACTGCTGAGAGAACCCCGTTCTCATGACCTCGGAACACTTGAAGCTCTCCTCCAGTTTTTACATCCCACAATCGGGCTGTTCCGTCATCACCTGAAGTCAAAATTCTCTTCTCATCTGAACTAAATACTGCTGAGTTAACACTCCTCGAATGACGACCTCGGAACACTTGAAGCTCTCCTCCGCGTTCTAAATACTCTAAAAATCTATCCCTAATTTCTCCCGTTAATTCTTTTGGCTGAAATCTTACTAAAAGGTTCACTACTCCATCTAAAAATAATCTCCTTTCCTCTATCCCGAGCTTTTCGGAAAATTCCATAATAAACTCTGCTACTTCATTGGCACTTCTTTCTCCTATTTCATTGGCCGTTAGTCCTCTGGGTTGTTGCCACGAGTGCAACATCCTAAGTGCAGACTCTAGGTCTTCCCCGTCTCGTGATACGTTCCGACGCGCTTCTCCAAAACCATCCGACCTTCCTAACGATTGGGCGGTGGTTTCTTCTTCCCTTAGTTCATCTATCCAGCTTTGGTAGCGTTCGTTTAATCTTAATTCTAAATCCCACACGCTCATTGAATAGCGACTCCCTGCAATGGTCAGAACCTGCCGATCTGTTTCAGCATATACACCTTGAATACCATCTTCTGGGTTACTTCGAAAAACTTGTAGAGATTTTCTTGTCTCTATATCCCGCATTAAAACAGTGTTACCTTGTTGAATCAAAAATTCTTTATCTCCATAAGGTGTAGGCCGAGGAACATATCGATCCATTGGGTTTGGTCGCGCATTACCTCCACTTGCAAAAGACCCCCTATCTTGATGCCGCAAATATGCAGGTTGTCTTACTCTGCTTCTTCCCCGAGAAGAGATCCCCCCTGTTTGTCTAGGCTGTTTTATCCTAATTATTCCTCCTCTCTCTAAATACTCTAGAAATCTGCCCCTAATTTCTCCCGTTAATTCTTTTGGCTGAAATCTTACTAAAAGGTTCACTACTCCATCTAAAAATAATCTCCTTTCCTCTATCCCGAGCTTTTCGGAAAATTCCATAATAAACTCTGCTACTTCATTGGCACTTCTTTCTCCTATTTCATCAGCAGTTGTTCCTCTGGGTTGTTGCCACGCGTTCAACAGCCTAAGTGCCGCCTTTAGATCTTCCCCATCTCTTAAAAAATTCCGACGCTCTTCTCCAAACCCATCCAACTTTCCTAACGATTGCGCGATTACACGTTCAGGGAAAACTTCGTTGGGGAAAAGGCGGGATTCCCATTCGGCGTATTTGGGGTCGATGGTGTTCCATATTCGAGCCATTCCATCACTACTCACAGTGACAATTCTTCTCCCATCCGGGCTTATGGCTACTCCCATCACCTGAGCTGTATGCCCGTTTAAAATAGCTTTCTCTTCGCCCGTTTCTATATCCCAGATCCGGACCGTTCTATCATGGCTCACAGTGACAATTCTTCTCCCATCTGGGCTTATGGCTACTCCCATCACCACATTTGTATGCCCGTTTAAAACAGCTTTCTCTTCGCCCGTTTCCATATCCCAGATTCGAGCAGTTTGATCCCCACTCACCGTCACAGCTCTCTTACCATCTGGACTGATTGCGACTCCATTTATCCGGCCTGTATGACTAGCTAACACAGCTTCCTCTTCGCCAGTTTCCATGTTCCAGATTTGCCCTGTGCTACCTTCATTCACCGTAACAACTCTTCGTCCATCTGAACTGATGGTTGCTCCTCTCACCCAATATGCCTCTACTCCTAAAATAGCTATCTCTTCGCCAGTTTCCATATCCCATGTTCGAACTGTTCTATCACGACTCACCGTGAAAACTCTTCGTCCATCTGGACTAATGGCTATTCCTCTCACCCAACTCGTATGTCCTTCTAAAACAGCTATCTCTTCGCCGGTTTCCATATCCCAGATTCGGGCTGTTCCTCCTTCACTCGCCGTGACTACTCTTTGTCCATCTGGGCTTATGACTTCGTTCACCCAACCCGTATGTCCTTCTAAAATAGTTTGCTCTTCGCCGGTTTCCATATCCCAGATTCGGACTGTTCCTCCTTCACTCACCGTAACGACTCTTCGTCCATCTGGACTGATGGTTACTCTTCTCATAACAGATGTCTGCCCTTCTAAAATAGCTTGCTCTTCGCCGGTTTCCATATCCCAGATTCTGCTTGTTCCTCCTTCACTCACCGTAACAACTCTTCGTCCATCTGGACTGATGGTTACTCTTCTCACAACAGATGTATGTCCTTCTAAAACAGCTTGCTCCTTTGGGCTTTCCCAACTATAAATCTTCTCCATGATTTTTCTATATGCTTCCTCCCAATTTGGTAAACCTCTCATTGTTTCTTCCAACCCTTCTCCCCTCCGTTGAACTTCCCATAATAATCTCGTTAGCTCTTCTTCGCTTGGGTTGGGGTTGATGATGTATTGGCGCGCTAATTCTCGGGCGTCTACTTCGCGGCCTTCTCGCGCTCGGCCCAGGCTTTCGGCTTTCACACGCTCGGGGAATAGAAGAGACTCCCAGTCAGCGTACTTGGGGTTGATGGTATTCCAGATTCGGCCGGTTCCATCATCACTCACCGTGACAACTCTTCGTCCATTCGGGCTTATAGCAACTCCTGTTACTCGCCCTGGGGGACCCTCTAAAACAGCTTTCTCTTCTCCTGTCTCCATATCCCAGATGCGAGTCGTGCTATCCTGGCTTACCGTGACAACTCTTCGTCCATCTGGGCTTATAGCAACTCTTGTCACCGCCCATCTATGCCCTTCTAAAAGAACCTTCTCTTCTCCTGTCTCCATATCCCAGATGCGACCTGTGTTATCCCGGCTTACCGTGACAACTCTTCGTCCATCTGGGCTTATAGCAACTCCTAAAACTTGGTCTGTGTGTCCTTCTAAAAGAACCTTCTCTTCTCCTGTCTCCATATCCCAGATGCGACCTGTGTTATCCCGGCTTACCGTGACAACTCTTCGTCCATCTGGGCTTATAGCAGCTCCTGTCACCGCCCATCTATGCCCTTCTAAAACAACTTCCAGCTCGCCGGTTCCCATGTCCCAGATGCGACCCATCCCATCACTATCTGCCGTGACAACTTTCCGACTATTAGGGCTAATAGTTATTCCTATAACATGGTCTCCTCTATGCCCTTCTAAAACAACTTCCAACTCTCCTGTCTGCATATTCCAGATGCGGGACATTCCATCATAAGTACTCACTGTGATCATTTTCCGCCCATCCGGACTTATAACTGCTGCACCCTCCCAATACCTAGGTTCTGCCAGAATATTTTCCTCTTCTCCTGTCTGCATATTCCAAATTCGAACTGGCGCACGAGCACTCACCGTGACAACTCTTCGCCCATCCGGGCTTATTGCTACGCCAATGACAATACCTGTGTGGCCCTCTAAAACAGCTTTTTCTTTTCCCGTTTGCATATCCCAAATTCGAGCTGTTCCATCTTGACTTGCTGTGACAACTCTTCGCCCATCCGGGCTTATTGCTACGCCAATGACAATACCTGTGTGGCCCTCTAAAACAACTTTCCCCAATTCACTTTCCCAACTATAAATTGCATCTACTACTCTTTGATAAGCTTCCTCCCATTTTGGTAACCCCCTCATTGTTTCATACAACCCTTCTCCCCTCCGTTGAACTTCCCATAATAATCTCGTTAGCTCTTCTTCGCTTGGGTTGGGGTTGATGATGTATTGGCGCGCTAATTCTCGGGCGTCTACTTCGCGGCCTTCTCGCGCTCGGCCCAGGCTTTGGGCACTGACTGGTTTTAAGGATTTGCCTCGGTCATTTAATTTTGTTTTTATTTCTTCTAATCGCTTCGGGCCAATATTTTTAATGTTTAAGATTCTTTCTTCCGTCATGTTTTCTAAATGGGAGATCGTTGGAGCATAGGCTCCCTTTCTTAACGCTGTTAAGGTTGGTTTAGACAAACCTAAGTTAGCTGTAGCGTTAACTCCATACACTTCTATCTTTTTGGCGAAATGATGAATTAAAGAAGGCCATCCCATACCTAAAGGTTTTTGATGATGGAAATAAAGAATATCTTCAAAAAGTTCTTGGATTTTTTCTCGACTCCTATGGTTCCTTTTTAAATCTGTAGCCGTACCAATGCCAATTCTAGGAATCCATTTCAATTCTTCATCATCTGGCGTCATAGTAATTAAAATCTCTTCATAAACTTGTTCTAATTCAACTCCGGGATAAAGTTCTGAAAACAGTTCTTGAAACTCTGTTCTTCGTCGCTCTGGTTCTGATAAATAAGCATGCCAATTAACCAATAACCACTCGACAAGTTCTTGAGGAATTGTTTGCATCTCAATTGCTTTGGCCAGATGGTTTGATTTAGTTTCAATCGCATCAAATTGAATTAAACGAGCCATCTCTTGTTCAGCAAAAGCTTCTCTGAGCTTTTGTGCTGCTTCAAAAATATTATTACGTCTCAACTCTTTTTTTGCTTTTTTCACTGCTTCCATTTTTACATCAAAAGTTTCTGAATCAAGGTTTTGAATTAAAATTTTGTTTTTAGAAAAAGCTTCTATCAAGTCATCAAATCGTCTGAGTAATTCCGCTTTGGGTATTTCCCGTATTGCCGTGTCTGCACGCCCAAGGCTTTGGGCAGAAATTTCAGTTCTAAGTTCTGAGTTCTGCCTGCCATGCACTCCTGTAGTGCGTGGAGTTCTGAGTTGTTCCTCTGCTTGAGATTGCCACGGCTCTATGGTCATCTGCCTCGCAATGACAGAGGCTGAGGGCTGAGGGCTGAGGGCTGAAAGCTGTTTCACTCCTGCTTTTCGGACTTGGTAGGTGGGGGTGATTAAGAGGGCTTCGCCGATGGGGAGGGTGTATTGGCGACCGGATAAACCGATATTAAATAAAATGCCAAATTGAGTTTGGGTTTCCCCAAGGTCTTCGGCTATTTGAATGGTGAGGCCTGCTTGCCTGAAATGAGGAACTGCTTCTAAGGATTGAGCAATGGAAGCGATTAAAGCTTTGGGGTTTTGTTTTAGACTTGGGTTACGGGTAATTTCTCGTTCGATCACTAGGTTTAAAAATTCGATAACACCGTCTAATAGTTCTTCGATATGACGTTCGGGATTTCCGCCTAAGGTTTGAATGTCCTCTAGGGTTTTAACCATACCTAGAATGCGTTGTATTTTTGATTTTGAGAAAAGGGTTCGCCAAGTTCCGGTAATGGCTTGTTCGTATCGATCTTTAGTGAACTCGGATTTTATTTTGGGTTGAACTACGAAATGGGAGATGTTTTGTTGGCGCATCAAATCTGTTAGTCCTGCTGTGTGAAACCCCCCAGTAATCAATACTGCTTTTTGGTTTCTCTTTTCCTTAAGCTGCTTTAAAGTGTTTTGAAGCAAATGCGTATTTCGTTCTTCGGCTAACTTATAAAACTGAATCGAGTTATTGTAAAGATTTTGCAGTTCCCCCTCTCCTGCATTCTCTTGAGATTGCCACGTCGGTTCTTTGTTTCTCCTCGCAATGACAGGTGGTTCTGTTTTTTCTCCCCCTCTCCGCTTCTTCGTTTCTCCGTTTCTTTGCTCCTCTCTCCTCTCTCCTCTCTCTTCTTCCAACACTTCTGGGTTGTATAAGTTTTCATCTTCCATGATTTTCTGCCACTCATTGTGTGTGGCTTCTAGGAGCATTAACTTTTGGGACAACCTTGCTTGTCTTGAGAATTGAAGAAGCTCTTTCTCTTTGGAAGATTCGGCTAATGTGTCTAACAGCAAATTCACCAGGCGTTCTAGCTCAGTGAAAAACTGGAGGCTGGTGATTTCGCTTTGGAGGATAATGTTTTGGGCAATAGCTCTAAGCGCTGAATATTCTTCCAGAGAAAACCCATAATCTAGGCTGGCTTGGTAAAGCTCTTCAAAATAAAGCCGGGGTTCTTTATGGGTAAACTCATCCAAATTCTTTAATGACGCTAGGGGCTCTAAAAGAGCCTGTCTTTGTTTATTGTTCGTCACCCGATCTTCGATGACTTCTGCTAGGGTTTTGATGTCTTCATCAAGCTTCCCTAAATCAATGCCACCATCCGCTTCATACAGAAGAAGCATGCGAACCAAAAAGGGCCAGGCTTTTTGATGTAGAGGGTTTGTGAGATCTAAATCCAAAACTTTTTTGGCAGACTGATGTATGTGATTTAAGTAAACTCTTATAGGCAATTGTTTGTTTTGGAAACTCTGAACTTTTTGATCAAGTTGAAACAGTTGTTTGTTATAGACACGTGACTTAAAGTAATTAAGCTCTGAATTGAGTTCGTGAAAATAATCTTTTATATTTTCCTTTTGTGCCATACCTTCTTGAAACAACTCAAAATCACGCCGGTACACATCCGCATCCTCTACCCCTTCAAATGAGAATCCTTTTTTTCTTTTCTCAGCCAACTCTAAGGCAAAGTACTCTGCCCCCGACAGAGAGCCTTTAGACATTAAGTAGTTGGCGATTTTTAAATTAATTTCGGGATAAGGAAAGAAATGATAACTTTCTGGGTCAAGTGAAGTTGCAGCGCCTTCTAACGCAATTACTTTAAATCCTTTTTCTTCTGAGAGATATTTTAAAATGTTACGAATATTTTGTTGCGCTTCTAAGTTAGAATGCGCATCTTGAATATGAACAATTGTTTGCTTTTGTTCTCCTTGAAAGTTTTGAGTAACTTGTCCAAAATTGGATGGAATAGAGAGTGTATTAATAGAAGGCTGCATCAAAGAAGAAAGAGCGGTGGGGCCTTCGGGCGCAGAGTACGCCACGGTATTAATAGAAAATAGTACTAAGATAATTGCAGATAATATTCTCATATTTAAAGTCTTTGTTATGTTAGTTAAGAGACACGTCCGTACCTTTAATAGTAACACACCTAGCCTAAATAGGCTAAAGGCTAAGGTTGGTAAGCTTCGCTTCGGGTGATATTTATGGTAAGCTATTGGAAGGTAAGGAGTTAGGCTGTTTTGGGGAACCTATCCCTAGTCAGGACTTGCCTCTATTCCCAAAAAAATATGTCATTCCTGCGAAAGCAGGAATCTAAGCAAAAAGAAACAGCAGATCCCGGATCAAGTCCGGGATGACAGCTTTGTTAAAACCATGAGATTGCCGCGCTTCACTCGCAATGACAGCTTTGTTAAAACCATGAGACTGCCGCGCTTCACTCGCAATGACAGCTTTGTTAAAACCTTGAGATTGCCACGTCGGTTCTTTGCTTCTCCTCGCAATGACAGGTTATTAAAAACGTTTATGCCTCTACGGTGGCAATGACAAATTGTTCTAAAAAATTTATGTGGTAGAGTTTATGTATAACAAATAAGAGGGGTTATGAAAGCTAAAATTCGGAAATCACGCCAACGGAAACGAACATTCAAAAAATTTGTGAAACGCTTGTTTCTGCTCTGCCTTCTAACCATTGGAGTTGGATGGGCTATTCTCCATTATGAAGATATTGTGCATTTAACGGATCGCTTCACCGTTACTGATGTTGAAGATCGGGATATTGACGGGATGTACGATATGCTTTTAGAAAAAAAAGATGTTGGGGAAAATTTAATTTTTGATTTGGGCCTGAAAGAAAGCGATGATCTTCGTGTGGCAATGGAACGGCTTCAAAAAATAATGGGGCTAGATCGATACACTATTAAGTTAGACACTCACAATAAGAAAACTCCTCCGGGTTATATCAGCGCTACGGGCGATGATATGACAATCTATCTCGCCAAAGAAATCACCGAAAGAAATGAAAAGATAACCATCCTCATTCACGAACTAGGACATATTTATGTTTGGAATTTGCCAAAACGAAATTTTATGGGGTTTGATCAAGAAAAGTTGGTAGACACTTCAGGAATTTTTCTAGGACTAGGACTGCTTTATCTCAATGGAATGAAAGATGAATTCAACGTCCTTCCCGATGGAAGTTATACCACCGAACAAAAAACGTTTGGTTACCTAAAACCAGAACAATTCGGGTATCTGTTGGCTCGCTTTTGCAAAAGCAAAGGACTTACTCCCGAAACCTTAAAACCCTACTTAAATAATGCCGGCTGGAAATACTTTAAGTTAGGCAATGCCTATTTACAAAGAGAAACTGAAGGCATTACCACACCAGAAATTATCCAAAAAGCCCAAATCGAAATTCGAAAATTGTTGAAGAAGATTAATATTGATGCAGAAGAGGTTGTGGTAATTCGTTAGGGACGGTTCTAGACAGTCTAGAACCGTCCCTAACTTTTCTAAGGCTGAATATTCTTTTTAGCACGTTCGTGCGCATCATCAAAAGCTCCATCTGCTGGAATTTTAACGACAAGCGGAAGAATAAATAAAAGCCAACTAATAGCCGCTATTAACCAGGCTGAAGCGGACAACGCCAAATAACGAAAAAAGTATTCGCTGTGAAAATCAGCAAGAAATCGGAACCCCAAGCTTAAGGCAATCCCGATATTAACAATTCTTAAAATCCATAAGGGTTTTCGTAATCGCTCCACTTCACCGGCGTGACTTAAAACAACCATGGTGCCTACAGCAAAGGTCATCAAGCTAAACCCTCCAATAAAAACTAAATGTAACAACAAGGTTGAAAGGGGTGGGAAAAGAACCAAACTCCAAACCCCGATAAAAATCATCCAAAAAGAAACCCAGACCATAAAAACATACTGTTCTTTAACTTTTGGGGGTTTCGGCCATGCCTTTGTCCCAATAAGAACTAAGGTAATCACAAGAGCTCTAATGAGATAACTGACCCAAATATTTCCTGCTGCTTCTATAAAAAATGAAGATAGCAGAATAGCTCCTAAGAAAACATATAGAGTGGCTTTTTTCTTTCGGGTGACTTTGACTTGTTGTAAATCTATTTTATTAAACGCAGGTTCAAAAAGCCCCATGATTCTAGGAGCCAGAAAACCTCCCACCCCTAAAACAATACAAAACAAAAATCCTTGATCAATGAGTGGCAGTGCCGCAGAAAGCAAAATATTTGGCGCCAAATCCAGCTGATCTAAAATAACAAAAATAGCTCCCAACGCCCCGTGGACTAAAGCTATTGGAATCCAAATAAATTCAATAGGTGGCATTGGTTTTTCTTGGCCCTTTTTGAAAAATCTGCGCGCAGCGAAATTCGCGAAGAACAAAAGAAGTGCTAAAAAACAAAGAGACGATCCAATCCAAAATTGATTTAACAAAAAAGTAACCATCGTGATAAAAGCTGTGAGACAAAAAATGAGTTCTAGAGGCTGAGTTTTTTGACTTGAAGAAAAGCGAGGAAGAGCCGTAAGTAAAAACCCAAAAATAAAACAACCCATATACGCTTGTGCTTGTATTGAGGAATGAAAAAACTTAGAAAGCTGTGGTGCAAATCCCAGCCCATAAGCAAACCAGAGCCCAACACCAAATATCCCAAAGCCAATAGCCATTGGAAATAAAACACGATACGGCTCAGAACAAAACTGATTAAAATATTTTTTCATAGGGGCTCCTTTGTTAAGCAACGGTTGCTTATGATAGGTATTTTAATCGATGTTGGAAGCGAAAGGTAGTGATATGCGTCACAGGGTTAACAGGGACGGTTCTAGAAAATCTAGAACCGTCCCTAGTGTATTATGGCAGAGAGGGAGAGACTGACTACGCTAAAGCTTCGTCAGTTAAAATTCTTTTATTAATCACATTAACTAACGCATACACAAACCACATTTTTCTTTTTCTCCGTATGGCCTGCCAGACGAAGCTCAGGTCACGCTAGTGCCTGAGCGTAGTCTGGCGGAGAGGGAGAGACTGACTACGCTAAAGCTTCGTCAGTTAAAATTCTTTTATTAATCACATTAACTAACGCATACACAAACCACATTTTTCTTTTTCTCCGTATGGCCTGCCAGACGAAGCTCAGGTCACGCTAGTGCCTGAGCGTAGTCTGGCGGAGAGGGAGAGATTCGAACTCTCGAGACGTTGCCGCCTACTCGCTTTCCAAGCGAGCGCACTCGACCACTATGCGACCCCTCCGATGTCTGTCATCCCGGACTTGATGCGGGATCCATTTCATTACTAAAAATAATTGTATTTAATTTAAGGAAGTGGATTCCGGATCAAGTCCGGAATGACAAACTTACCTTAACGCTTATCTTTTATCTTTTCTTAAATTCTTAAAAAATTCTTGGAGCAAAGTTTTTGAATCTTGTTCCATCAAACCGCCTTGGACGGCAATACGGTGGTTTAGGCGATCATCATTAACGATATTATATAGGGTACCGCAAGCGCCGGCTTTGGAATCGTAGGCGGCGAAGAATAATTGCGAACAGCGCGCTAAAACTAAGGCGCCCGCACACATGGAACAGGGTTCCATTGTGACGTACATAGTCGTCTTCTCGAGCCGTGCGTGCTCCATCGCGCTTGTCGCCTGCGTGATGGCTATCATCTCAGCATGTGCGGTGGGATCCTTTAACATTTCCACCTGATTATGCGCTCGTGCAATAATTTGGTTCTTGTGTACAATCACGCAGCCTACAGGGACTTCTTCAGCATCATAGGCCTTGATGGCTTCCTTTATTGCTTCTTTCATAAAATGTTCATGCATGTTTTCCATAGACACCTATTGTAAGCTAATTGTAAGGGTTAAATTAATTTTTAATTGTAATGTTTTTGTTTGCCCGTTTTATCATAAAAGAAACAGCCTGGTTAGCGTTTAAAACTGTTATCTTTATTTCTGGATGCCTATTATTAAACACTCGAAATACTTCATCAGAAAACCCCTGTCCAACACCTTGAACCTTTGAAAAATCTAAAATCACTCGCTTGAATCTATCTAATCCAAAAAGTAGTCTCTTCGCTTCTGAACGAGATAAGAACTCCTTACTTTGTTTTGACAACTTAACAAAAACTTTTGATTTATCGAATTCATAGTCTGAATTTGAATATTCATCAAATAATTTTCTTAATTCTTTTCTCGTATTCTTCAAAATTTGAAAAGTAACTTTTGTCCCTTTAAGACTTCTTTTTCTTTCAGCTAGATATGTTTCCTTTTCTTTTTTCCTATTAACTATCTGTAACAAAAAATTATCGCTTTCTAATATAAAACTGTCTGCTATTTTTGAAGTAAAAAATATTCCTTGTCCTGAATGATTTTGAGGATCTGTAGTTTGTTTTCCTTTAAGTAACAGCTCTACTGCTTCATTATAATTTTTCAGTTTAAATTTTTTTCTTATGCTCTCAAAAACACCTATTCCAAAATCTCGTATTTCAAATGTAAATTGATTTTCAGAACATTCAGCCGTTACTTCCCCTATATTTGATTTGGAATGATCTATAGCATTATTTAGCATTTCAGTAAAAGCATAATTTGATATTCTAATTCCTTTTGCCGAAAGGCATCTCCCCAGCGCCATTTTGGTATTTAATTGTTCAAACACAAAATCTTCATCTAATTTTTTTAAAGAATATTGCTTTTTGAATTTTGCTGGCAGATGCTTTATTTGTACTTTTTGTAAAGAATAAGGTATGTAGTAAGAACTCCGAGTAGAGCCAACCTTCGTAACTTTTTTATTCGCTATTAGTTCTCTAAAATGCTGGGCTGCTGTTTGACGAGAAACTCCTATAGCTCGCACAACATCAGCTGTTGTAATTCGATCCATCCGTTTTAGTTGATTTAAAATATAGTCTTTTGTCTTCATGATCATAGAGTAACATATTGTAAGGGTAATTGTAAGGGGGAAATTAGTTTTTATTTGTAAGGCTATTACTTATAAAGTCTTAAAGGCATGTTATAATCTCTCTTCTATGAACACTTCTATTTACCAAATTGGTATTCCTAACCTATTGATTGGGTTTATTCCGGCGGCGGTTGTTGTTGTCATTTACGCTTGTTGGGCGTTAAAAACAGGGACGCTTCTCTACGCTATTGTGCGTATGGTTATTCAGCTGCTATTGATAGGGTTGGTATTAAATTATATTTTTAATACAGACAGCCCTATATTAGTTTCGATTCTATTAACCTTTATGCTTTTAGTGGCTAGTTGGATTGCCCTAAGGCCTATTCATGAACATCGAATTAAATTTTATTTTACTGCCCTAGTCTCTATTGTTATTGGTGGGATGTTTACTTTAGCAGTAGTTGTGTTTGGGGTTATTCAATTGAACCCTTGGTATGAACCCCGCTATTTAATTCCTTTGGCGGGAATGATTTTCTCCATTGCAATGAATAGTGTGAGTCTTGCAGCAGAACGTTTCTTATCCGAGGAAAGTAAAGGGGTTCCTTATATAGAAGCAAGAAACACGGCCTTTAAAACAGCCTTACTTCCAAATATTAATACGTTGTTTGCTGTTGGGCTAGTAGCCCTTCCTGGAATGATGACCGGACAAATCCTAGCCGGCATCTCTCCCTTTATTGCGGTGCGTTATCAAATTATGGTGATGTTTATGTTGCTAGGTTCCGCTGGCATCTCTAGTGCACTCTATTTATCTCTACACAAAAAGTAAGCTCTCAACCCACTTAAAAGGGATGTCCCCTTGCTGAAGCACTTCTAGCCAGCTGGCTAGAGCGCCTTTATTGAAAGCGAGTTAAGAGCTCTTGTTCCGTTAGTTTCCCACTTTGGAGTAACCCCGTAAAATAACTAATATCCCCCTGAGTTCTTAACGGGTAATGGGTGTGGCCAGCCAAGTCGATAACTTTTTTACGTAAATGGAACTGCTCGGTAATGGCTCTCATAGTTAAAGCTTTCTGAGCCCAATACGCAGCATCCCCCTTAGTAAAGGGTGCTGTCGAATCACTACCCACCGTTAATCCAAATTGGTCAGCCAAAGACAAAATCTCTTTTTCTCGTTCTAAAAACCCTTCTTTTTGAACCGTCTTAATCTTCGGTAATGTTTGTTTTGCTTCTAAATTACTTCGAATTTCAAATAAGTTCATTTCCTGAGCGAGTAACTCTTCAGCAAAAAAACTGAGGTCCCCCTGAGAAGGAATTTTAAGATTGTGTTTTTTGGCTAAAGCAATAATTCGTTCTCGAGCTTTAAACAACTCGATCATCTCTCTCTTTGTATAGTTGGAATCAACCCAAAAACCAAGATCATCCTTACCAAAATCAGGCAAAGACTCCCCAGGACTGAGCAAATGATATGTCTTAGCCAACTCCACAATCTCTTGTTGCTTCAAGACACGATCCGTGGGATCTTGCCACTGCTGGCTAATGGTGAACTCGCGGGCTAAACTACAACTCGAAAATAAGAATACTATTAAGATAAAACATAAGGTGTTTTTCATGACACTCACCTCCTCTTAGATCTAACTTAATAGTACTTCTAAAGCAAGGTTATTTCAGTGACGGGAGTCACTTATTGGGAAGGATTAAGGGGACAAATGAAGGCTAGTCATTGTGAGAGACTCAATGTCCCGAGGCAATCTAGAAAATAATAAAGCCTGTCATCCCGGACTTGATCCGGGATCCAGATCATTATTAAAAACAATTGTATTTGATTTAAAGAAATGGATCCCGGATCAAGTCCGGGATGACAGAGATCCAAAAACTAGTTATTAGCCGGCATGGGCTAGGCCTAGGACTAGGCGGACTAGGGCGGTTAAAACTAAACCGATAAGCATAAGAAGAAAACCTTTTCGATGGGTACAGTGCTTGATTAAAGGCGTGTGAGCTAAACCGTGCATCGTGCTCATGAATAAAAAAACACCGGAAGCGAGAGAGAGAATAATGGCTTTAGTGAGCACCAAACCCTCCCCTTTTAACCACTGATGTAGGTCAGCCCCCACAATAATTCCAATGGGAGTGGCTAAGGCAAAACAAGCATAAAGCAAATAGGTTTGCATTGTGGTTAACCTGCTTTTAACCATCATCAACGCCAGACCAAATCCTGCTGAACTTTTATGGGCCAATACGGCAATAAAGATAAATATAGCAGCGGACGTTTGACTCACACCCAAAGCAGTTCCTAATAAAAAAGAAGGTATCGCAATCATAACCGTCATAATAATTGGAATAATGGGTGAAGACAACTCGGAGCTATCCATATGATGCGTCCAATGTTCTACAGCCAACAACAATAAAAAGGCGGTTAATGAAACAGCTACAGCTAAGGGATAGTGAATATGTGGAAATACTTTCTGAAATAAATGAAGGCCTGCCGGAAGCATAATAAAAAGAGAAAGCGCTAAGAAAACACCTGCGGTAAAGGCCTGCCCTCGAGGAAAACTCTCCGCACTTCGGGCTTGGACTCTCTTTGTCAGAGGAACAAATCCACCGGCAATGCTAGCGATCAATATGCAAAGGAATGAAACAATTTGAAATGTATCCATAGTTATAGTATAGCAGAAAATATTAAAACTAAGAGGACACGCATTTTTGACACACCTAAAGGCGTATCAAAAATCCATGTCCCCAAAACTATTAATGTAATATTTCTGCGATTTCGATTAGTTTAATGAGTTCTGCTCGATAGCCATTAGTGTCTTCGCCCTTTGCGGCTCGGGCTCTCTTCATTGTACTAACATAAGAGGCATCGCCTTTAAATTCGGACTCGCGCAGCACCAAGCCAAATTCGGCTACGCTAGAAGCAAATCGAAAATCTTCTGATGGTGTCTCCGTAACTTCTGCACGATCAACAGTTTTACTGATAAGCTTACTTTCATCCCCATCGGGTTCTTTGTAGCGAACCTTTACCGTCATGAGTTCTTTGCTCTTCACAACAGAAGTCTTTTGATACTTCAAATCATCTGTTTCAGGAAAAGCTTCTTTAGAATCGGCTAATGCGATTTCATAAAGAACCGTAACAGAATGTCCAGAACCCATCTCGCCGGCGTCCTTTTTATCATCATTAAATTCTTGGTTCTGAAGCGCTCGGTTTTCATAACCAATTAAGCGATAGGCTTTTACTTCGCTGGGGTTAAACTCGACCTGAACCTTGACATCTTTAGCGATGGTAAACAAGGTTCCTCCTAATTCGCTCACTAAAACTTTTTTTGCTTCGAGCAAATTATCAATATAAGCAGCATTTCCATTTCCTTTATCCGCAAGAGACTCCATCATAGAGTCTTTGTAGTTGCCCATTCCAAAACCCAGCACGGTAAGAAAAATTCCATCTTCTCTTTTCTCTTCGATTAAACGCGTCATTTCGCCTTCACTGGAAGAGCCTGTATTAAAGTCTCCATCGGTGGCGAGAATTACACGATTGTTTCCGCCGCGAATAAAATTCTTCTTGGCAATATCATAGGCAAGCTCAATCCCTTCTCCACCCGCTGTGGAGCCGCCGGCTTCTAAATAAAGAAGGTGTTCAACAATCTTTGCGTGTTGGTCGCCTGGAGTCGCCTCAAGAACAATACCTGCAGCACCGGCATAAACAACAATAGATACCTTGTCCTGCGCACCCAGCTGCTCAACCAACATCTTAAACGCTTTCTTCAACAGAGGAAGTTTGTTGGGTTCATCCATAGATCCTGAGACATCCAGCAAGAACACCAAATTACTCGCTGGAAGATTAGCCGTTTCAATTTTCTTTGCTTGAAGACCAATCTGCACCAGCTGATGTTCCGCATTCCAAGGGGCTGTCGCTATCTCAGTAGTAATACTGACAGGATCTGTTCCTGTGGGTTGAGGATAATTGTATGAAAAGTAATTGATCAGCTCCTCAATGCGAACAGCATCGACTGGCGGCATTTCGTCCGCATATAAATAACGTCGGACATTAGAGTAGGCTGCCGTATCAACATCTATCGAGAATGTGGAAAGTGGCTCATCGCGCACGGTCAAGAAACCACTTTCATAAATTCTGTCGTATGATTCGGTGTCATACTCCATATCCTGGTAATAGCCCGAAGGAGCTCCTCCGAAACCAGACATAGGTGCATACGAATAGCTTGCTCCTCCACTCTCACTTGCATCATACATCATGGCCACAGAAGGCGCATAAGAGGCGCTGGAGCTTTTTTGCATGGCCATATTCTCAGCCATGACGGCCGCTTTTATATTCGGTTGCGGTGGTGCTATAGAACCACGCGAAGCCATCACAGGCCCCGGCAAAATAGGCTCTGGCACTACCGTAAGTTCGGGCACGTTGATTATCGGACCATCCTGAGGTTCTGGAAATATACGTTGGTCCATCAAGGATGCATCATGCGTGTAAATAACAACCACTAAACTAGCGACAACTAAAGTTGAGATGCCGCCAAAAACAACTGCTCGTTTTTTCTTAGAATAAGTTTTCATTTTAAGGTCCCCCCTTAAAAACTTTTCTTTTATTCGGCTCTCCAAATCAGGTGTAACTTCTTGATCTTTCCATCCCTGAAGACTAACGGAAACGGTGTCTAGCAGCTGGAGTTCTTTTTGGCACTTTGCACATTTCTGCACATGTGTTTCCACAAGTTCTTTTTCCTTAGCTGTACACTCACCGTCCGAATAAATAGAAATTAGTTTTTTTACTTTTAAATGTTTAAACATTACCTTACCTCCTGTAACAGACTTGGAAGTTTTTTCTTAAGACGTTCTCTGGCACGAAACAAAAGTGTTTTCACTTTATTTTTAGAACAACCCAACACTTTCGCTATCTCTTCATACGAAAGCTGCTGATATTCTCGTAAAACAACAACCTCTTTATATTTTAGAGGAAGACGCTCCACCGCATCTTTTACGAGAGCCTCGGTTTCTTTCTTCGAAGCTTGTTCATCCGCCAGAGGTCCGGGATCCATAAATTCTAGTTCATTCATTGCATCTGAATCCTGTTTCTGAAACCAAGAAAATACTGTCTTTTTCCTGGCACGAATTCGATCTATCGAACGCCGATAAGCAATGGTATGAATCCAGGTGGAAAATTTAGCGGTTGGTGCGTAACTTGATTTTTTAGAGGTAACAATAAAGAAAACCTCACTCACAACATCTTCACTGTCGGCAAGATTTCCCAAAAGACGCAACGCAAAGTTCAGGATGCGCTTCTTGTATCTTTGGAAAATCTCCTCCAATGCTTCTTGTGAGCCCGATGCGTATTCCATCATTAAATCTTCGTCAGCTTTAATCATAGCCACTATATTCTCCATATATACTTAAACGCACGAACTCGCAAAAAGTTACACTTTTTTTGTCAGCTAGGGGGGATATTCGGACCTCTGTCATCCCGGACTTGATCCGGGATGACAAACTTGTTATTCGTCAGTATAAGCATCATAAGCGGCAACACCAGCTCCGGCAACAGCCCCGGGACCACCACCGCCTACTGCTCCAGCAACAGTATAAACAGATGCGTCTCTTACTGTTCGGGCAGCCTGTCGTGCTTCTTCTGCTTCTTGGGCCGTTGTGTCATAAGCGTTGGCACTCGCTTCATAAGCACTTTGGGCCGCTTGTTGTTGTCTTCGTTGCTCAGCGCGTTGTTCCGCAGTTAATTCAGCGAATGCTGAAGAGCTTGAGAAAAAAATCATTATTGTTATGAGTGAAAAAATAAGTGTTTTCATATCCTACCTCCTAAATAGTTAACGGGATAATGGTTTCATATTATACAAGGGGGCCTTTGGCTCTGTCATCCCCGAAATCTATTGCGTACCTACCGGCAGGCAAGCTATAAGTGTCCTTTAGCTAAATACAATTATTTTTAATAAGGAAATGGATTCCCGACAGAAACATTCGGGAATGACACAGCTAGGGTTAGGCTATGCGGCTTGGGCAAATTCTCTTAGGGCCATGATTTCAGAAACAAGATTTGCAGATAATTGTTGGATATCAAAACCAAAAACACGAAAAATACCTGAACGTGTCTGAACTTGTATGTGCTCCGGTAAATTAATCAAACCTTGAAGTATTTGAAGCCCTATTGTGGGAAGACCTAACACCAGACCTTCTTTTCCATCGTGGGTACGGGAATCAACCGAAAATTTCTTTAGTTGTTCGGATCCTAAAAAGAGAACATCCTCTTCATCCTGGCCCATGACGAAAACAGCTGTGTTTTTCTCTCCCTTGAGACCCCTTCCAACGTGGTCTCTGGCTCGCGTTTTAGCTTCTTGTACGGACAAACCATCTAAAACAATAAATTGGCTTCTCTTTCCCCATTCTCGATAAGCATCCAACACGCCTTCGGGATCAAATCGTTTTAATTCAGAAGAAAATGCTTCATGGGAATTTCTTGTGGCCACATAAATCTTTAATTTAGGTAATAGATCAAACAGAAAAACAAGTTCTTCTGGAAGCGTTCCATTAATTAAAGCCTCGGCAGAAAATACTTCTGCGAATGGGGCCGTACTCGTATCTCTAATTTGAGTTAACACTTGAACATATTGAGGACCGAAGGCTGCTTGGAAATAAGCTTGAAGCCTTTGAGGAACCTCGACAGGAGTTTTTCCTAAGCTATAAGCTCTGGCTACAGCACGGGTTTCTCGTCGAGCTTTATCATCGTTAGAATAGCTTGAAGTAAATGGAACCTTAAATTTTGAGGTGTCGTTAATTGCTTCCGCTAAACTCGTAACCAATTGTCCTTCGTTAGCAACAACCGTTTCTGCACGAGCATCAGATAAATGGCTTAAGGCTTCCGCACTATCCGAAAACACAAAAATCGTAGGTGGGTTTCTTGTTTGCTGAATGGCCCCCACCACTTTAGGCGTGGATCCGTTATCTGCAGCAACATTAATAATAACCACATCAGATACGCGTGGATCTTTCTGGAGTTGCTCCACCGCTTCAGCACCATTGTTCACTAAAGTCACATTACCTGTGGCAACGCCCCAGGTTGTGGTAATGGCCGAAAGCAGGCGCGCTCTGTTTTCTAAATCTGGCTCCACAACCAGCACTTTTTCTAAAGGCTGTTTGACCAACTCTTCTGTAGGCCGGTTCCGTATTTGCTCTTTCCCGGCGGTGCTCACTGATTGCCCGCCAAGAGATGGTAAATTTAATGAAGGCAACGTAATTTTAAATTTCAGTCCAACACCGTTTCTTTCAATGACCTGTGCCTCTCCACCATATTGCTGAGCAACCGTTTGAACCTTGGCGAAAACGGATTTTAATTTTTTTATGTTGGGCTTTGTTGCTCCTATAGCCTCAACATAAATTGCCATGTCCGTTCGATCTTGATCTTCGACTTTGATTTTTATAACTCCTGTGTTAGGAATAGCATACAACGACTGTTCGATGAGCGTCATGAGAGAAAAAATCGTCAGCCCCTTATTGACCATTAACGCCTGGCGATCTGCATTAAAATAAGTTCTGATTTGTACTGAACGACTCATCGCTTCATAAAGATACATTTGCTTAACCGCTACTACAATTTTAGAAACATCGAACATGGATCGAGACGTGGGGCTTTCTATCATTTTGGCAACATTATCCAATGCCCTCATTCGTTCCGACAAATCATCTAAATCAGCTATAATCCCTTCCATATCTCCAGCGCGAAGACGCTCAGTGTGTTCTGCTATTTCTTGCGTCATCTGAGTAATTCTTTGTCCGATCATGAGCAGAACTTCTGTGGCTAACCCACCCTCTTGTTTGGGTTCTTCAATCTCACTCCTCCAGCGCGTTTCTTTCCTTAACCTTCTCAACGATTGGGACTGTTCTCTTAACTTGCGTTCTAGCTCTATAACCTTTGGGTTTTGTTTGGGTTGATTTTTAAGTTTAAGTTCCAAATTTCTTATTCTTTCTCCCCGTTCTCTAAACTTGATAAGAACACCCATGAACACTAGAGATGTCCCAATGCCAACAACAGAACCAAAATAGGGAACAAATTCATGCCAAGAACCCCAGTAAGCATCTGGAATCGGATCAATGAATGCATAAAAACTCAATAAATACATGGGAGCGCTAATAACCACTGCCTCTAAAATGCTAATTCCTTTTTTCTCATCTTCTATTTCTTGAGAAAGATCTATATGAGTTCGTGTCCTTTCGCTTCGGCCCAAACTTGAAGCTTCTGATAATATAAGTGTTTTAGGAGAAACATCTCTTCGTGGTCTTAGGGATACATTCAGACCCAAAGGTAATGGCTGTGTGCTAACCTCAAGGTAGCTGAGACCATCGTTTCGATACACCCGTACCTCATCACCCACCAGTTGTGTTTGGCCCATAGGAGACGTTGAAAACTCGGCTCTAGAAGCTGGACGAGAAGAGGCTACTAATAAAGCGAAGGCTACCTCTTGAAAAACAACATCTCTAGCTGCTGTAGGTTTTGCCAACATATTGGCTTTTCCATTTTGGGAATATGGCCTGTCGCGTTGCTCAGAAAGCCACGCCTCTAAGGGACTTTTATGCCCTTGAAAAATTTCCCAATAAGGGACTTCATTGTTCACATCCTCTATTTTAGGGTGAATCACAGTCAAGCCTGCTTTTTGTGCTGCAAAATGCTGTTTTACACTTTCGGTGTGAAACCCTCCGGAAATTAAAATAGCTGTTTTAGCATTTGCTTTTCGAACGGCATTTTCTAAATTCTTGGAGATATGTTTCTCTCTCTCTTTTGCTTTGGCATAAAAATCGTGCGCAGCTACTAATGAGGTGTGTAGTTCTTCCGTATGTCCTAAATCCATTTTCATTTTTCCGGCAAAGGGCTTAAAGAAGTCTATTACTTGATCGAGTTGTTTCTTAAGATTTGTCTGTTCTACAACCTGCCATTGTTGAGGGGTCAATTCTAAGCGGAATAGTTGAGTAAGAAGTTTCATCGTATGATTAACCTGAACAAGCAACTTTGTTTCGCGAGGAATATCCATCTGCGTAAGAAGTGTTTTTTCTAACGCTTCCCTTTGAATAAACAACTGATCTACCATCGCAGGTTCTTCTAGAAAAGCTTCTGAGGTTTCATTTGAAATTTTTAGAAGTGCATTAATTTGAGGATATATTTCCAGTGAAACATTTTCTTTCTTGGCCCAAGTGCTTAAAAATTTTAAATAACGAAAGAAGTTTTCAGGATTGTTATTTAAAATCCTTTCTTCTTTTTCCCAAGCAATAAGCTGCGGGGTATAAAAAATACCTTTAAGTTTTGCGATGGCTTTATTAAATTGTTTTAAGCCGACCAGCCCGTCTTCTTCTAGCTTTTTTAAATTAAGATAAGCTTCCACATTTTCTTCATAAGCTTTTTTCGTCTCAACGCCAAAGAGTTTCTCACCTCGGGTGTCAACAGCACTGAAAACTTCTGCCCCACTCATTCTTCCATTTTGTAAAAAATATTCGGCAACTTTTTCTTTGGTTGATTGATGGGGAAATTTCCAAAACAGATCCCACTCGACAGGACCTTCAGTCCCCTCAACAAAAATCATAGCTTTAGGATAAGTCTCTTTTAATTGTTTGATGATGGATCGAATACTTTTTTGAGCATCCAAAAGGTTGTGAGCATCTTCTATTAAGTAGAGGTCTAATGCGTTCTTTTTTTCACTGGGAATACGGGAAACAATTTCACCCGCATTGAGGCTAATAGGAGTTTGTCCTACTATAGATGGCTGAATAGGGGCCGCTAAATTGGCATAAGCCAAGGGCAAATCACAGAAGAGTAAACACAGAGATATAACTAGAGAGAAAAAGCCCTTAACTGAATTGGAAAAAATCATACTCCCACTCAATACCATGTATAGATCTTCGACGTTTTGCTTGATTTCTTTAGGAAAAATGGGGGTTTGGGGGGTCCAAAAGGGGTCTAAATAGGGTCTATTTACCTAACTTCAATAGGCAGCTGCAATAAAGCCCTCTGCCTATTTTGACTAAAAAGCTTAAATATCTATTTATGCTTACGCCAGCCCTGTTCTAACCCGATAGGTGACTTTAGCTTCTTGGTCCGGGGCAACAGAAACCGTAAATTGGATTTGATGAGCACCGACCTTTTCATAATCTTGGGAGGAGCGGATTACTTGCCAATTGCCATAAAGATTTTCTAGCAAAACCACATCCACTTTTTCTTTCTTCACATTTCTAAAAACAATTTCCCATTCCGTCTCATAAGAGTTTTTTGTTTTTTGTTGGTAATCAGTTTGTTTGCGTTCAACAGTTATATCAAACGCTTTTCCAATGCTAAGCTCAACTTCTTCTCCGCGGGGGGTATGATCAATTCTGTCTTCGCCCACAAATTGCAAACTTCCTTCATCGTCTTTTTTATAAAGACGTATCACCCCTTTAGGCAAAGGCACACCTAACTGATTTTCTTTGGAGTTTTTAAATTGGACCAATACATTTACATCTTGTTTTATGGCATCACTAGAATAGCGTGACCTAAAATAGCCTTGCTGTGTGTTCACTCGGTATTCTTTGTTGATTTGAATCCCGGAGTTCTCAATAAAGTTAATTTGTTTGGTTTGATTATCTTTTATGGTTGTTTTGCGCTGCAAGTCATAAATATGATAATCAAAAAAACTCTTTTCTTTAAAGGCGGATTCTTTACGCATCATGGCAACCCCCGCCATCATCATATCCCCACCGGGATAAGCATTAGAGACACGATTCACATCCCCAGCAATTAATTTCAGCTGGGCTTGGGTATAAGTTGTGCCACTTCGATTATCAATCGTTACCCAGCCTGAAAGATCCGAACTCACATCTTTGGCATCCAACGTTAAAACATAATCTGCTTTCCAACTAATGTTGTTGGTTAGGTAGGTCACTTCTAATTCATGAGGAGAACCTGTTTTGTTACTAAACAACCAAGTGAGCGTTGGTTTTTCAATTAGGTTTTCGGGGAGTTTGGGTAAAATCTTGGTGCCCGGATGTCCTAAATATATTTCATCTTCTATGCGGTACACTTGACCACTATTGTTGGACAACAAAGTTGCTTCGACGACTTCTTTACGGTCCTGGTATTCATTCCACTGCATAATCTTAAGATCTTTACCCACATATTTATCTAAAATTTTATCTTGGCTGATTAAATCGTATTCATAGTTCTGCTCAAGAATAGAAAACTGAGTGGGTTTGTTTAATGACTTCACACTAACGGTAACAGGATTAATTCCAGAAGCCACATCCATAAAACGAAGTTCTGTCTCTCCCTTAGGAAGCGCCAATTTTCGGATATCTTTCACTAACCCTAAGTTGTTGTTATAAACGGTAAGCTCAACGGACACTTGGTCCTTCAATGTGCTCTTCACCGAGTAAGCTTTCCCACAATTGGAAATAACGAGAGTAAATACAAATAGATAAATTAGAGTTCTGGTTTTCATAAGGCCTCCTGTTAAGCATAAGATTTTACCAGCTCACAAGTTAGGGTCAAGATATAGTCTTTCAGCCCTCTATCCTCTATAGAGGGCTCTTGATATTCCTAATAATTATGCTAAAGTCTTTCTCCTATGACTCATATTAAACTCCACTTATTCAGTTTTGGTACAAAAGTTTTTGTTCTTACATTTACTCTATTTAGCCTGCTTCAAACAGCTCCTCTTTATGCTTCTAGAACACCTAGCGTATTAGTCCTTCAACCCGAGATACAAAAACAGAGAATTTCTGCCTTAGCTGCAAGTTTAGGGGAAACAGCAAATGAACCAGCCCAAACTCCCTTAGAAAAATACACCGCTGGTAAATCTTTAATTCGAGGGGCCTTCAAAGGAGGACTTCCTCAGGTGGTTGCTTTTGCCGGAGCTTTAAGACAATTGCAAAAAGGCGCTCTTGAAGTTAAAGATGGGGACTTAGCTCGAACCGAATATTGGTTTAAAGAAGTAGCAGGTGCTGAAGGCGGTGCTATCGTAGCTGCCATGATTGCTTCTGGGTTTACAGCCGATGAAATCAAAGATATTCTGATGAAAACAGATTTTAATGAATTCAGAGACACTCGTTTAGGCTTTACAATATTAGAAAAATTTCTCACATCCAAATTAAATCCCATCACTTGGTTTGGTGGTGATTTTTGGAAACAGTTAACACGGCTGTTTGCTTTTATTACTATGGGGGGTGTTTACCGAGGAGAAAAGTTTGAAGCCTGGTTTGAAGAAATTCTCACCAAAAAATTTGGCAAAAATCCCCAGTTTAAAGATCTTCCTATTCCGCTAACCATTACAGCAACCAGCATCACCGATGCCAAAATACTTTTATTTAATAAAGAAACCACGCCTAACTTAGAAATTTCGAAAGCGGTTCGCATGTCTATTGGCATGCCCTACTTTTATGAAGCCTATAAATGGGAGCAAGGCGAATATGAAGGACAGCCCGAAGAGATCCGAAGGGTTGTTGATGGCAGTCTTCTGGGAGACTTCCCTATTTTTGTTTTTGATGAAAGAACCGCTTCCATTCCAGATGAAGAAGAAGCCCCTGTGGTGGGTTTTTATATCAAACAAATTAAAAGCGCAGAAGCTACAGATTTAAGTTTTGCCAACGACATGTTTAAACCCTTACGTTGGTTTAGTCGTATTTCACCCCTAACTCATTTAATGTATGAAGTATGGCGAACAGCTCTTGGGGCTCGGGACAATGAAATTATTCAAGATCATCACTGGGCTAAAACAATTCAAATAATCGCTCCTGCCGGTTCCGAGTTTGGTCAATTTACTCAGGATGATGAACGTTTGCTTTATGAATCTGGAAAAGTGCATGTTGAAGCAAAATTAAGTGCCGCTCTCTTTGGACTTAAAGGCAAAAAAGTAATGCAACGCCTGAAGGAGAGACTGCCTGTTAGTCTAGAGCCTAGCCGCGAAGAAACATTATCTCATCTAAACAATCGTCCCAAATTAAAAAAGTTTTTAACCGGTAAAACATTAATCAACGGAGCTTTTAAAGGTGGTGGGGCTAAAGGGGTTGCTTATATAGGGGTTTTGGAAGCCTTGGAGGAAAAAGATATTTGGTTTAAAAAAACAGCGGGTACATCGGCTGGAGCAATCACGGCTAGTTTAATTGCTGCTGGATATACGCCTTCGGAACTCCGTGGGCTTTTATTTGAAAAAAACTTTAACGAATTTAAAGATCGATGGCTTAATTTTGGTTGGGGTTTAACGGGGTTAGTTTTGCGCGGAGGCCTTTATGAAGGGGTGGCTTTTGAAGATTGGATCAGTCAGCTCATTCGAGATAAATTAAAACTTCCTGCTGGGCAAGAACCTACGTTTAAAGATTTACCTATTCCCCTTTCTGTGGTTGCCTCGGATATCACTAATGAAGAAATTATGGTCTTCAGTCAAGAAAACACACCCGACGCGCGGGTTTCCCGAGCTGTACGTATGTCTATGGGAATTCCCTTTATGTTTAAACCCTTTAAGTGGAAAGGTAAATATAAAGGGAAGAAAAGAACAGCACGTGTTGTCGACGGAGGTTTGTTAAGCAACCTTCCCATGTTCGTCTTCAGAAATGAAGGGGAAGCTGGTGAGCCTGTTGTTGGTTTTCAGCTTGATTTAGAAAAAGAAAAAGTAGATTCGAATCACGAAACCAAAACGAATCCTATCTATAGTGATATGGATGACTGGGGGCCAACACGATTTATGAATTGGGTTTCTCAAAAAGCAAAAGACTGGACCCCCGCTTGGCTAGATCGTATTTTTATTCGCCTGCACAACCATTTACTTCCGAGCAGAGACTTAGGTTGGTTCCCTGGACTTGCTGTTGGTAAAAAAGTTTTAGATTCTTCTGTTGAAGGTTGGGATGTGAAATTTATTGAAGACCGCGACTGGGCCCGAACCGTTCGGGTCATAGTTAGTGTTGGAACCATGCAATTTGATTTAAGCACCGAAGAAAAAGAAGAACAAATCGCCCGAGGGAAAGCTGCTGTTGCTAAAGATTTAGATTATGCACTGCATGGAACAAAAACAGCGCGTCACTTGGATAGCACTTCAGCAGCTAGTTTGGGGCAAGGAGATATTGAAATCCAAGGACGTGAAAGAGATATGATAATTCATGCCATATTGGATGGTGAAGAAGTAGCATCTTTAGATTTAGGAGGACGTGCTATAAAAGGTTTTAACGCAAAAGCTATTGTAAAATTAATCGAAGAAGCCAGAGCTGAAAGAAAAATTCTTGATGTCTGGGTGAATGAAGAAAATCAATTAGAACTATTACTTCAAGGAGGAAAAAGAATATTCGTCAGCCAAGATAGGAAGCAATTAGTTACGACGGAACCATCCAGAATAGAGAGGGCTCTAAGAGACAAAAGTTGGAGAGAACCTTATGATGTTACTCGAACTATTATTTATACTACTTTTAGAGACACAGGCCCTGTCCCTCATGAATCAGAGCTAGGGTTTAGAATAGGTTCTTATAGGAAGTATGTTTATTTCTCAGGAAGCTACCCGTTTATTCCTGATTATCACGGAGCAAGCATGGCACGTCTTAATAATTTTATTAAAGGAAGAGGAATTCTTGATGTTAGATTCATTAATCAAAAAAGGTTACTCAATATCCCCTGGCCAGAATTTATTAAAGAAAGAACTGAACTATGGAGACATACCCGCGCATCGGCACCAACGCCACTGCTTCTGCTTCGATCGCTAGAAATTATATTAAACGATGGTAATATTATCCAAGTAACTCCCTTTGCTCAAATCCGTGAAATTTCTTCTAGAGCACGTCAGCGTTGGGACCAAATTAAATTAAAGCGTTCGGAGTTAGGCGCCGCAAGCTTGGGAACAATAGCTAAAACTATTGATCCGGCTTCTCTACTAGAAAGAAATAAACCGGTTAATGTTTACATTGATTACAACGATATCGATAGTTTTTCTGAAGCTCAGTTAGATGAAGAGATTATTAAACTGACCGGATATGGTTTGCAGAACGTTCGAGTTTTGGTTCCTAATGCACCCTCAACGGAGAATCATCCTAAACTTGATTTACCCAATGTGTTCACACGTCCTTGGAGTTATGAAGCGATCAGCGAATTTGCTTTGGACACGAAAAATAACATTCACCTTTCTCGTGAAATAACACCGCCTGCAAGCTTCACAAAATTAAAGGACGCGAAGTTCCGTTATGCCAATGACGAGCATGGCCTTCTGGGAGTTGCTTTAATGGATTCTCAATTAACCGAAGAAGAACGCAACGTTTTCCGTTTTCAATATAGTCTTCATCAAATAGATGGCTTCTTCTCTATTGTAGACAGTGCCTTACTCGAACTCTCCCGAGAACATACTGCTAACCTAGTAATCGTTCGCTCAGCATAAAACACCCTTTCAAATACTATTTTTTTATACTGCTTGTAGGATTCGGCGCTATGACTCCATAAACATGAAAAAGGGACAACCCCTTTCGGAATTGTCCCTTTGTATGGCGGAGGGAGTAGGATTCGAACCCACGAGAGCTTTCGCCCTAACGGTTTTCAAGACCGCCGCATTCGACCACTCTGCCATCCCTCCGATTTCTTTGCTTCTTAATACATAAATACAAGCCACAGGCTCTTGCTTTTATGGTTTTTCCGCCCAACAAACTGGCGGATCCGCCGCTTTTCGTGGCGGACAAGACCGCCGCATTCGACCACTCTGCCATCCCTCCGATTTAATCCACTGTCTTCCTTGACCTGTTTTTAAATAATTTTCTCTTACTCTTGCTTCTTGAAATGTTCCTTGACCTTCCACATAAACAAGAGCCCAAGGTCTTCCAGCTTTTGTGGATTTGTTCTTTCCACCATTATGATATCTCAACCTCTTCTCAGCATTATTTTCTCTACTAGCGCCTGTATAATACTTTCCTGTTTCTTCACTCTTTAATATATAAATACAAGCCATCTTCTCTTGCTTTCATGGTTTTTCCGCCTAACAAACTGGCGGACCCGCCTCTTTTCGTGGCGGGCAAGACCGCCGCATTCGACCACTCTGCCATCCCTCCGATTTAATCTAAATTTTTTTTATTATAGCATTCAAATTAATTTTTACTATTTTGTTTTTGATGGTTTAAATAAATCAAGGGTGGTAATCCATGCAGTTACTGCACAACAGGCAAGAGCAAAGCTGCTTAATAATAATCCAGCCCAAAGAGAATCATATTCTCCTTGAAACAATAACTCCATATTAACAATTAAAACCCATATCTGCGAAAAAATTGCTCCCAAGCTTAAGAGCAAACAGACGCTTTGAATCATTTGGAGTTTTGCCGATTTTTGATCTTTAAACTTCATTTGGTTGTTCCCGCATAATAAACACCATCTGATTTGACCATTAGTTGAACCTTAGGTAACGCCCGTTCGGGCGGCCCATACAACACGTCTCCTGTTTGAATAGAAAAAGCTCCCTTATGGCAAGGGCATATTAATTTTTCTTTTTCTTTTTCCCAAAGCACCGGGCATTGTAAATGTGTGCACTTCTGAGAATAAGCCACATACCGATTAGGCGCTAAACGAACCATAATAGCAGGTTCTTCTGTATTAGGAATTTGAAATACATGGGATTGCCCAACTTCAATCTTATTTTTATTTATAATCTTTACAGCTTTAACACTTGAAGGTTTTTGCCAAGAAGCAAATATCCCTTTAAGATAGACAAAAGTCATTCCTGTAAACAATCCCACTGAAACCAAAAAAAGAAAGCGAATAAAATCTCGTCGAGAAACATCGGTGTCTTGATTCGTGTCGACAGAAAAATCTTCTGCCCATTTAGGAAGAAACTTAAATTTCTTGTCTAACCTCTTGTTAATCTTGTCTCTCATGAACCCCTTTCTAGAAAACTGTTCTTTAAACCCACGGTTCCTCAGCTTCAAGTCCTGAACTGGCAATAAAATCCATGCAATCCAACTCCAAAGGTGTTTCCTCTTCATCCCTCATTAGATAAACTCGTGTGGTAATTAATTGATCACCAAATTGAAACTTATTATTGGGTTTGTTTTTTCTTTTACTTTCTATTTCTGATTTTGGACCAAAATAAAGCGCCTCAGACGGACACACAGTTGCACACATCGGTTTTAAACCTGTTGAGGTTCGGTCATAACACATATCACATTTCATCATTTGAGCAGATTCAGAAAAAACATTGGGCACACCAAAAGGGCAAGCTAACTCACAATTAGAACAGCCAACGCAACGTGGATTTAAAGAGGATTGAACCACACCATCTTCTGTTCTCTTGATGGCATCTGCCGGACATACGGCGGCACATGAAGGATCATCACAATGCATACAAACCATAGGCCCTGTTTTAGCTGAACTGAGTCGATCATAGGAATCTAAATGAATCATAGGAATTCCTCTATGTGTTGCGCATTCAGAACAAGCTGCTTCACATGCTTTACATCCAATACAACGTTGAGGATCAATAAAAAAGTCCTTCTCTTCATTGAAACTTGAATTATTCATTGGTCACCTTCTCTATATTAACGGCGCTCATTTTAAATTCAGGGATTTTGGATAAAGGATCTAAGGCTCTTTGTGTCAAACGATTAGCTGATTTTTCTCCAGGCCAATGATACGGAATAAATACGGTATCGGGACGAATGGTTTTGACAATTTTTGCGTTGAGTTTAATGCTGCTTCGGCGAGAGGTGATTTTAACAAGATCATTTTGGGCAATGCCATATTTCTCTGCTAATCGCGGGTGAAGTTCTAAATAAGGTTCGGGGCATTCTTGATGTAAAAACCCAATGCGACGCGTTTGAGCACCCGATAAATACTGAGAAATGACTCGGCCGGTGGTCAAATAAATAGGGTATTCTTTATTAATCTCATCTGCCGATGGACGAAAAGAAACTGGATTAAAACGAGCTTTACCATCGGGATGCGCAAATTTTCCGCCTTCAAATAAGCGTGGGGTCCCGGGATGATCTTTGTCAGGACACGGCCAGAAAATGCCTTTGTTTTTTTCTATTTTTTCATAAGTAATCCCATAATAATCTACGGTGCTTCCTCTAGAAGCCTCTCTAAGTTCATCAAAAATATCTTCGGCTTTTGAATAGTTGAAATAGCGTTCCTTTCCTAAACGTTTTGCAAGATCACAAAAAATATGCCAATCTACTTTGGCTTCTCCTGGTGTTTCTATCGCCTTATTAATCCGAATTACCCTTCCTTCTGCTGTCGTTGCTGTGCCTTCATCTTCTTCATGAAGAGATCCTGGCAAAATCACATTGGCATATTGTGCTGTTTCATTAAGAAAAAAATCTATGGCGACATAAAAATCTAGTTTTTTCAAAGCTTCCTCTGTAAAACCTGAGTCGGGCAAGCTCACTAAAGGATTGAAACAAATACTTAAGAGTCCTTTAATTTTCCCCGCATGAATATCATTCATAATTTCCTGAGCTGACAATCCTTTTCCAGGCATGTCTTTTTCATCAATGCCCCAAACTTTGGAAACGAACTTACGATGATCAGGATTAGTAATATCTCTATTTCCAGGAAGTTGGTCACATTTATGGCCATGCTCTCTACCCCCCTGGCCGTTGCCCTGGCCAGTAATTGTTGCATAACCACAACCTGGCTTTCCTATTCTTCCTGTGGCCAAAACCAAATTGATACAGCTCAACACATTGTCCACACCTTTTGTGTGGTGCTCAATACCCCGAGAATGGAGTAAAAAACTGCGCTTGGCTTCCCCCCACCATTCGGCTGCTTTGATAATACTTTTTTTAGGAACTCCCGTAACCCCTTCACATTTTTCTGGAGTATATTCTTGAACTGCTTTTTTGACTTCATCAAAATCAAGCGTGTGCTCGTCAATAAACGTTTGGTCCACCTGTTTGTTTTGAATCAAGAGATTAAGCATTGTATTAAACAAATAGAGATCCGTTCCTGGCCGAACCGGCAAACACAGGTCTGCTGTTCTAGCCATAGGCGTTAAGCGAGGGTCAACGATAATCAACTTAGCGCCTCGATCTCGAGCCTTCCAAATATAATCTGTTGTAATCGGGGCACATTCGGAAACGTTGGCTCCAGCACACAATATTAAATCTGTTTCCAACAAATCAGCCCAAGAATTTGCAGCACGGTCTACTCCAAAAGCCTTTTTATTTCCCGTGCCCGCTGAAACCATGCACAACCGTCCGTTATAATCCAGATTAGCTGTCTGAAGCGCTACGCGTGCAAATTTTCCGATGAGGTAAGATTTTTCATTTGTTAATGAAACTCCTGAAAGAAGCGCAAAACTATCTTTACCATGTTCAGATTGAATTTTATTAATAGCAGAAATAGTTTTCTGATAGGCGTCTTCCCAACTCATACGTTCATAGCCTACGCCTTTTCTGTTTTCCAAAGGATATAATAGTCTGTCCGGATGATTCCCTTGTAAATAACGTTTCACTCCTTTAGGGCACAGCTTCCCTTCATTGAAGGGGAAGTCCTCCCAGGGATCAAACCCTATCAGTTTGTTGTTTTTTACCTTTAAGATAATTCCACAGCCCTGGCCACAAAAACAACAATGTGTTTTAACTTTTGCGTCGGGTTCCGCTGCTGTCTGGTCCCATCCTCCGGGGGGGTCAAAGTTCAAGTGAGGGCCAAACTTTTTTTCAATCTCTTCTTTGGATATAGGTAATGTTGCCATAAGAAATCTCTCTTTCTATAACAAACCTTACTGCTCGGTACTATAGGTTCTATTTATGAATATCAAAGTTTCCATTCAGTTTTTTATGCTGTCCTAACATAAACATACGTCTACGACAAAAGGGGCACAGGTCTTGCACAGCATAGCCACCTTCTTCTTTTTGGTATTGAAAGCCTAAGTCTGTTAGAACTTCCTTTATATCCTTCTGTTGCATACGGCTAGTAAAGGGTTCCTTACAATTGGGGCAATGTGCTTTAATTCCATTTTTCTTTTCCTCAATGTATATCGTTACCCCTAATTGCGCTGCTCTCTGAAAGATATGAAAAAACTTTCCGAAGGGGAGATAAACTAAAAAAATGACAACGGCAAAACAGTGGAGAGTGGAAAACACTCGAAAATGTTCTCCCTCTAAAAAATGGGCGCTATAAGTTAAAAACAAGCCTGTGACGGACACAAAAAATAAAATTAATAGTGGAAGCATATCGTTAGCAAAAGTTTGAACAGCCATAAGCCCTGGATGTAACAATCTTCTAGCAAATGCCATTACGACTCCTATCAAAACAGCCAGTGCAGAAATATTTAAAGTATTGTAAAAGAGAAATCCAATAACACCGTCATGTTTAAAAATAAGGGAAGGAAATCCAAAGACATAAAGCTGATAAAGTTCATTACTGCCAACAGCTGTTTCAAAATGAAGCCAGCCAAAGACTAGAGGAAAGGTAATTGCAAAGGAGACAAGAGTTCCCCAGGCAATAAGAAAATGCATGAGCCAGCGATAGTGAGAGCGTTTCTCAATAAATCGTTGGAGCACAATTTGTCTAAAAAAAGTTTTAAGAACCCACCAAGAAAGAATTATGAACTTTTTGCTAAAAACAAAATTCAAGCTGCGTCGCCACAGCATCCGAGTAGGAGGGCGGTCTAACCATACTGTATAACGGTACACAATTCCTAGCACAGCAAATAATGTAGCAAAAAGATATGGCATTAAAACAGCATCAAAATAAATTAAGCGCCTTGAACCAACATAAACAAGCAGGGCTAGAACCCCACTGGCTACAACACCGTTAATCATTCCCCACTTATGCAAATTTATTTTAATCAAATGGACCTCGAATGGTGGGTTTAAAAAATGGCGAGCCTGGAAAGACTCAGCGTCACGACTCCATCAATTGGCTCGGCTCTTCACTTCGAATCCTCACGGTCGCTAATAATGGCGCGCCCGGGAGGATTCGAACCTCCAACCTCCTGATCCGTAGTCAAGCACTCTATCCAATTGAGCCACGGGCGCATAAATGTTTTTTCTTAGGGGCCCGCATTAATACCGGTCCTTATAGCTTGTCCCCTTCAGGGGAAGCCACGGGCGCATAAATATTTTTCCTTAGGGGCCTGCATTAATACCGGTCCTTATAGCTTGTCCTCTTTAGGCATCCCCCCTAGGGAAGCATCCGAACGCAAAGAACATTTTTTGTTCGTGAGTTCCATTAATCCTGGTCATTATAGCTCGTGCCCTTCAGGGTACACGGGCAAGAGGCCACTAGCGCATAAAAGGACCCATAATATACCAGAATTTAAGGCTTAACGAAAGGAGGATATTAGGGCAGGAAACAAGGATATGCTAGAATTAAAACATGAAAACGATAATCTTTGTACTGCTCATGTTTGCATTTTTAGTTATAGGCTCTACGGGCTTCGCCCAACAGACAACCTCTCCAGCATCTCAAGATTTTGAACCTATCGATATCAAAGTAACCCCATCAGAACAACAACCTATAGACATCACCACAGAAGAACTACAAGAAAAGGAATCAAAAATTCGGGTGGGCTTCTCTTTTGGCACAGGGGCAGGTGGGTGTTAATAAATAAAGCTTACCTGTTCCCTTCATCTCCAGAACTCGCTCTTAAGCAGAAAAAGGCTAATAGTAAGAGTAATACTCCAATAATTAAACTAAGCATTTCGGGAAGTTGAAAGTCACCAATAATAAATTGCCATTTAGTGAAGAAACGGACGATGTGAAGAATTCCTACAGCTGTGAAAAGAGCGCCAGATAGTTTTAATAAACATTCTTTTTTCATGAGGACCCCCTTTGTGAATGACACTATAAGTCTACCGCATTTGTGGGAGCATTACTAAACCTGAGATTGCCACGGCTGTTTCACAACCTCGCAATGACGGAGTTTCGAGACAAAAAAACAGGGACGGTTCTAGAACATCTAGAACCGTCCCTATACTATAGAATTACTTTACGGTGAAAACTACTTTTGCAGTGGCGCCATTGGCGATGATATTGGCGTGATACTTTCCAGCCTTCAACTTGCTTCCGCTGAGAAGTTTGTCTAATGCTCCGTTAGGTGCTTCGAACAATAAAATTTCTGGGGAAGCTCCTGTAGCAGGGTTTCCTGAAGCATCCGCAGCAAAGACATTAATAATGACTTGTCCTTCTCCGGCAACTTCAATACTGGCATCGGCGGGCACAGCACTTTTGACTTCAGCAAATAATGTGGTGACATCTGTTTTTACAGCGGCCTCACCATTAATTTTGACTTCAAAGGGATAAAGAGGATCACTTGCGGCAAGTGCCGATGACCCAAAACTCATGACTACAATTATCATTAAAAAAGCTAAACTTTTCTTCATTTGGATACCCTCCATTGATTAATAATTCTTAAGGCATTATGAGACGAATCACAGAGGCTGTCTAGGCCTTTTTAATCGTCCTGGCGTTAGGGGTGATGCTGCTCTACTTCGGGAGCACCCACATCTGATATGTCTCGACTATCCACTCCTGGAATATCAATTATTGTTGAAAAAATACCTGTGCTATCTCCGGTTTCTACGAGCTGAAAAGGATCTGCGTCCTCAGTCATAAAAATTCCAGTACTATCCCCTGTTTCAGAAATATCCCCATAACCGCCTTCTAAATAAGGGCGGCCATGACGGTCATAGCGCCGCTGCTCTGTTAAGTTTCCGTCCGCATCATATTTATCAATGCGTTGAGTTCCATCGGGATATCGAGTATGTACGGTTGTTGTTCCATCGGGATTGGTGTGCGTTGTGGAAGTTGATCCATCCGGATGTTCTTCCCATTTCATTTTTGATCCATCTCGAAATACGGTTTCTGAGGAGGTTGGGTTTCCATCGACATCTTCTTTCATGGTTGTGGTTTCCCCGGTGTCTGGATGATGAATGACTGTTGTTGTTTCTCCTGTATCCGGATCCGTTGTGGTATCTGAGGTGTTTCCGTCAGAGTCTTCCACAGAATCATCCCCATTGTCATGGTGGGTCCACTCATTCCAGTTTCCATCACTATCTGTATCGGTTCGCGTTGTCGTTCCAGCATCATCATCTCTATCATAGGAAGAAGAAGAACCGTCCGAAAAAGTTGTCTCTCCAGAAGTAATATTGCCGTCGGCATCTTCGGTAATTGTTTGTGTTTCACCCGTATCGGTATGGTGAGAGGTGGTCGTAACTTCCCCGGTGTCTGGATTTGTGGTGGTCGTGATGGTGGTTACATTTCCCGTTTCAGGATTTGTAATGACTTCTGTTTCTGAAAATGCTAAAGGGGTATAAAAAAGGGCTATAAGTAAAAATACCATTATTTGTTTATTCATGACTTTCACCTCCGAAAAACTAGGGACGGTTCTAGAACATCTAGAACCGTCCCTGTTGTTTTTAATTTATGGTTTGAGAGCTGATCACATTACCACTCGCATTAGTTTGAGTAATAGTGCGACTTCCATCGGCATTACCTTGAACACGGGTTGTAACCCCTGTGCTTGGGTCTGTTGATTCAGCCCAAGGACGTTTGTTGTCCTTTGGATCAACTTTTCTTTTAGTTTTCTTCCCGTCTTTATCTGTCTCGGTAATGGTTCGAGTCCCATCAGGGTTTCCTTCAACACGAATTCTTTTTCCGGTTTTAGGATCATAACTTTCGGCAAAAGGATTTCGCTTTGCTGGAATTTTTTCCTTTTTGATTTCTTTCCCCTTTTTGTCTAAGACAGTTACCGTTCTACTTCCGTCTTTAGCTCCAACAGAAATAGTTGTGTTTCCTGTGTCGGGATTAAAACCGCCAGCAAAAGGAAGTTCTCGAGGAATTTTTTCCAATGCCCGTTCCATAACAAGATTTGGATTTCCTTCTAAAACAGGTTCATTGGCAAGTCCCTGAGTGTTTCCAAAACAAAGGGCTAAAGAAACCAACCCTATCACGATAAAAGCTTTTTTTCCATTTAAATTCATTTGAGTATTCATTGTTGTTCTCCTTTCAAAAGAACGAATCATTTTGACTTCTGAAAGGACTACGGAAGGGGCTAAAGGTTTCGATGGATTTATTTTAGATAAAAGCTGTAACTGACTGTAAATAAATAAGTTAACAGGGACGGTTCTAGAGCATCTAGAACCGTCCCTAAGAACTGTTGCTATTCTTTAAACTCGTGGCCGGGCTGATCATGTTGCTGAATAATAGGTTGGCCAACCTCTGAAGAGATATCCGGGCTATCTCCTTCAAAAAGAGACGTCCACTCATCAAGATCTTCCGTGTCTTTAAATCCATCGAGAACGTCATCTTGGGTGTCCACAACAGGTTTCACGGGAGGCGCTTCAATACGCATTTGGGGCTGAACGGGACTAGTCGGCTGAACAAAAGGGACTGGCATAACGGGGTCCATAACCAGTTCTGGAAACAGAGGTTCTTCAAGCGGATCAACTAAATCTGAAACCGTGGGGGCTCCTTCTTCAACAACCTCAGAAACTTGAGATTGACCACCAAACCATAAGACAAAAGCTACAGATGCAGCTACTACCGCCAACACTGCTACAGTCCAATAAAATGTTGCTGATTGAAATAGGGACGGTTCTGACATCTGAGGCATATCTATTTTAGGCTCCAGAGCAACTTGTTCCATGATTTTTGTCTTTAAAGCAGCAGGAGCCGAAACAGCAGAAAGAGATTCTGGCATCAGCGTCAGAGCATTATAAACTTCAGCAAGATGCTCACTACACGTGGAGCATCCCCCTTGCAAATGGCTCTCAAACTGACTGAGCTCTTCTCCTCTTAAACTATCGAGAGAATAAAGATCCGCTAATTCGATCCAACTTTCATGATTCGACATACTAATTAAACCCCTTTGACTTCATTTTTTTTTGTAACTCTCTAAGCCCATCCCGCAACCAACCTTTGGCTGTTCCTAGCGGAACGGATAATTCCTTAGCTATTTCTTCATGCGTTAACCCTTTAAAATAAGACAAGTTAAGAGCTTTCTGATGATCTTCCTTGAGCTGGCTCAACGCGCTTTCTAAAACGATTTTAGGCAGAGGGGAATTTTCCTCTCCGCCCGAATTCTTCTGTTTTTGTTCTTCGTGAGCTGTTGCTTCTTCAGTAGCTCTATTAAGACTACGTAGCTTCCGCAACTTATCGATGGATCTACTTCTGGTCATGACCGTAATCCAGGCTTCTGGGTTGCCTTTATTTGGAGCATAATCCTCTGCTGTTCGCCATACTTGCATAAAGACTTCTTGCACCACTTCCTCGGCATCCGTATGCGAATGAATCGTATAGACCGCTAACCGGTAAACTAAGTCATGGTGTTTATCGTAAAAGGCAGAAAAGGCAGTCTCGTCACCTTGGGTAATTTTTTGGATCAGTTGGGTGGATTCTTTAAGAGATTTAGGTTCCATAGAAGAGACAAGCACCCCATTAAGGTTTGAAAAAACTGTCATTCCCGAAAGCTTCTGTCGGGAATCCATCTCATTATTAAAAACAATAGTCTTTATTTAAAGAAGTGGATCCCCGACAAACACATTCGGGGATGACAAGCCATCCTCTAATTACAACAGCGGTGTATTTTAATGAAGTAATCCATATCCGAAAAAGCATTCTTTCCTGAAACAAGCACCACAGAGTCGCCTTTTTTGAACATCTTTAACTTTTTCAAAATTTTATCCATCTGAGGCAGAAGCTCTATGCTTTTTTTGGAGTATTTTATTTTGACAGGTTTAACACCTTTGAAGATCGCTATTCTTCGGTAAACAGAATAATCGGGAACCAACGCGATAACGGGTGCATTCGGAGAAAATTTTGAAACTAAAGCAGCGGTTCTTCCTGTACGGGTTAACACCACAACAGCCTTTGCTTTTAAACTGTTAACCGCTTGTCTCGCCGCTTTCGTGATCACATGAATAAATGAATAAATATCGTACTCTAAAGGAATTTGCTGGCTAGCTGTTCCTTTAATCTGAGAGAAATGCTCTACTTCTCTAATGATTTTGCTCATGGTTTTTAGGGTCTTTAAAGGGTAGGCGCCTACAGCGGTTTCTCCAGACAACATCACCGCATCTGTTTGGTCTAACACGGAGTTGGCAATATCCGAAGCTTCAGCCCGTGTGGGTGTTGCGTTGGTAATCATGGACTCCAACATATGTGTGGCAATAATAACGGGCAATCCTTTATTATTTGTTCTTCGAATGATATCTTTTTGGATTAAAGGAACTTTTTCTACTCCCAATTCGATGCCTAAGTCCCCACGCGCAACCATAATGCCATCGGCTGTTTCCAAAATAGAATCCAAATGATCAATGGCTTGCGGTTTTTCAATTTTCGCAATGATAGGGATGTTTTTTTTCTGCCGTTTTAATATTTTTTTTATTTGCAGAATATCTTTGGCCGTACGCACAAAAGAAAGCGCTAAATAATCGACGTTCTGAGAGATGGCCATTAACAGGTCTTTTCTGTCTTTAGCCGAAAGCGCGGGCAAAGCACTGGGTGCTTTAGGTAAATTAATTCCTTTGTTTTCTCCTAATAACCCTCCAATAATAATACGGCATCGGATTTCGTTTTTAGAAACAGACAGAACTTTAAGCTCTAACATCCCATTATCAATCAGAATGGGATCCCCCTTTTTTACCATTTGAGGAAACTGCTTACAGGAAGTACTAATGACCTTTTCGGTTCCTGGCTTATTACTCACCTGAATAATTACTTCTTTTTCGGGAGTTAGTTTAACAGGAGAACAGTTCTGTAAAGAACCTGTTCGAATACGAGGGCCTTGAAGATCAACCAAAATAGGAATGCGTTCATTGGCAGCAACACAAGCCGTTTGGATTCTTTTAATCCACTCTTTTAATTGTTCGGTATTGGTGTGGGAAGCATTGATACGAAATAGGTCTGCGCCACCTCGGATCATTTTTTCCATTGCTTCCGGGGACTGACAAGCAGGCCCAACGGTAACGACTATTTTTGTCTTTCGCATATGCTCTCTTCTGGTTTGTTGAAAAAGGAAAACCGCATTATATGCTTTTATGAGGACTTAGGCTAGTTGAAGGTAGTTACTTTGTCATTCCTGCCAAAGGAGGGGGTGTTTTTAGCGATCTGTCATTGCGAGGCAAATAGCAAAACAAGCCGTGGCAATCTCAAGAATAGGAGTTACGTCCTTTGCCTGAGATTGCCGCGACTCTTTTTTCCTCTGCCTCGCAATGACATAAATCTCAAACCCTTCTAAGCCACTTCTATGGTTTCCATTTGTTCTGTTTTTAGGCGAAACAAAACGGCAATGGAAAGAACGATAAGACTAAATAAACTGACAATCAATAAATCCCAGCCAAAAGGCATCCATCCTTTTCCGCCCCCAAACGAACCACAATAAGACAGAAACATTTGTCCGGCAATTAAAAGGATAACCCATAAGCCCGAAAGAAAATTTAACTTTAATTTGATGCCCTGACAAATCCAATTATAAATTAATAACAAGAGCATGCCCGCAATAATAATCAAAAATAACTTCGAATTGGTTTGCCAACCCGTCCAATACACAATTAGGTTTGAAATAACAAAAGCCGAAGAAGCAAAAATCTGTGGGAATGGAATTTTAAAGGGACGATTCAAATCGGATTTTTGTTTTCTAAGGGCTAACAAAACACAAGGGCCTGAACAAAAGGATAAGGCTCCTGCCGCACTGATAAATCCAACTAGTTCTGCCCAGCCCGGAAACGGAAGTAATAAAATAAGACCAACCGCATAATTGATAAACAGCCCTAAAGCGGGAACTTGGTATTTATTTAACCGAGTAAACCAGCTAGGGAAAAATTTCTTCTCCCCCATCGCATAAGTTAAACGCGCCGTTGCTCCAGTACACACAAGAGCTGTTCCTGAAGGAGAAATTAAAGCATCAAAAAATAAAATTTTAGCAAACCATCCTAATCCCAAGCCTAGAGCAAGACTGGCAAAGGGCCCGCTAATACCTTTAAAGGATATGTGTTTCCATCCATCTTGGATGTCCGAAAGATTTAACGATCCAATAAACGCAATTTGTAATCCCAAATATAGAAACATACAAATAATAACTGAGCCAATAATGGCAAACGGAATTGCTTTTTGTGGGTTTTTCGTCTCACCCGCTAATTCAATGGCAGCACGAAACCCCGTATAGGCCATAATAACACCCGAAGTTGAAATTGCTGTCAGAACACCTTTCCAACCTAAAGGCAAAAAACCACCTTCAGCAGTAAAATTTTGTGGTTCAAATTTTATAAAGAGAAAAATAAGAATGGTCACTGAAGGAATAAGCAGTTTCCAATAAACAATAACATTATTAATGCGGACAAAAAATTTAACGCCGAAATAATTAATAAGACAAAAAGAAAACAGCAGCAAAGCAGCAATTCCAATGCCCAAACTTGTTAATTCAATGTCTCCATTAACGGTATGTGTTAAAGCGGGGTAATAATCAGAAGCATATTCCAAAACAGCCTGAGCTTCAATAGGTGCTACGGTAATGTAAGATAACCAAGCAATCCAACTAAAAGAAAGCCCTGAGAAATAACCAAAAGAAAGACGAGGATATCTGGCCAAACCTCCAGGCCAAGGAAGACTAGATCCTAACTCGGCATAAACAAAAGCGATAACAGCAACAGCAGCGGCTCCAATAACCCACGCCAAAATTGCTGCCGGACCTGCTGCTTTTGCGGCATACAACGCCCCAAATAACCAACCGGACCCCACCATGGATCCAATCGAGATAAACAACAAACCCTTAATGCTAATTTCTCTTTTTAATATTTTTGCCGCCATAAGTTTCAATGCTCCTGTATCAAGGATAGCACATAAAAATCAGGGACGGTTCTAGAAAATCTAGAACCGTCCCTAGTTTTGTATAGGCTGTTGAAAACGATAGAGTTGGCTGCTAAGCCCCCGAGCAACACCCCAAAGAATCCCAACTAAGAGTAGAATAGTTCCCCACTCCATCAAACCTATGGGGACCATACCAAAAGCCGCCTGTAATGGAGGAACATAAAGAATTAAGATTTGTAATGCGAATGAAAGAACAACGGCTAGAATCAACCAATGGTTGGAGAAAACAGACACTTGATATTTAGCCCTTACAATTTGAATACCCACAAGCTCCATTAAAACCAAGGTGGTCATTGTCATGGTTTGGGCCATAGCCCCACTGTCTTTACTACCAATGTAGCAGGCTATTAAAGATCCAATAGCGGTTAAAACACTAATAATGGATAAATCGATCATAAACTCACGATTAAACATGGATTCTCTTTTTTTTCGAGGCTTTCGCTTCATCGCCCGAGGATCTACTGGGTCCAAACCTAAGGCAACGGCTGGAAATCCATCCGTCACTAAATTAATCCACAAAATCTGAACGGCAGAAAGTGGAATAATCGCGTGCCCCACAGCATCTTTAAATCCAATAAGCATCCCAAAAAACAACACCATAATTTCAGCTAAATTAAATGAAAGTAAAAATTTTACAAATTTTGTGATGTTGTCATAAACACCCCGCCCCTCCTCAACAGCATTCACAATCGAAACAAAATTGTCATCGGTAATGACCATATCCGAAGCTTCTTTAGTCACATCCGTTCCCGTAACGCCCATAGCCACGCCAATATCCGCCTCTTTAATCGCAGGAGCATCATTAACTCCGTCTCCTGTCATGGCCACGACTTTTCCCCTCCGCTTCCAAGCACGCACAATATCTAATTTATTCTCAGCTGAAACACGCGCATACACAGAAATGCTTTCCACTCTTTCTTCCAATTCGCTTTCGCTCATACTATCAATTTCTCGCCCTTCAACACCCAAACCCTTTTCATCAATCAACCCAATTTGTTGGGCAATCGCCATTGCTGTTTTTTTATGGTCTCCTGTAATCATAACAGGGGTGATTCCCGCTTTTTTACAAGACTCCACAGCTTGTTTAACTTCAGGCCTTGGAGGATCTGCCATTGCCACAAGGCCCACAAAAACTAATTGTGTTTCTAAAGCCTCCTCGGATGAAGCGTCCTCTTCTAAAATTTCTTTATATGCTAAAGCTAAAACACGATATGTTTTTGAAGCAAAATTAGAATTTTCTTTTGTGACAACCTCTCGCATCTCATCAGTTAGTTCAACCGTTTTTCCATTAACAAGAATTTGATTCGCCCGTTGCAATAAAATATCTAGCGCCCCTTTAACATAAACTTTTTTACCTTGCCTCCCTTTTCGCAGGACACTCATACGCTTTCGTTCTGAATCAAAGGGAATTTCTTCTATTTGAGGATATTCAAAATCTAGTTCATCTTTTAACAAATCCGCTTTAGCCGCTAACGTTAATAAGGCCGCTTCTGTGGGGTCGCCCACAATCTGCCAAATCTCTCCCTGTTTTCTCAAGGCAGCATTGTTACATAACACACCAATGGTTAAAGCTTCAAGAAGTTCGGGATGTTCCTCTGGGTTTATTTTATTTTGATCAGAGAAGAACTCTCCTTGAGGGGCATAACCTGTTCCGGTTACTGTAATTGTTTTTTGATTCACCCACATTTGGCGAACCGTCATTTCATTTAGGGTAAGAGTTCCTGTTTTGTCTGTGCAAATAACCTGTGCGCATCCCAAGGTTTCAACGGAAGCAAGTCGGCGAATCAATGCATTGCGCTTAGCCATTTTCCAAACACCAAACGCAAGCGCTGTTGTCACAACAGCAGGCAATCCTTCGGGAATAGCAGCAACAGCCAAACTAAGAGAGGTTAATAACATTTCAACAAGGGGGTTTTGTCTCAGAAGACCGACAACAAAAACAATCGAAACAATCCCTATAAAAAACCAAACGAGTTTTGTTCCCAAATGCTCAAGCCGTTCCTGCAGGGGTGTCTTTTTTTCTTTTTCCGTTTGAAGTAAGGAAGCTATTTTTCCTAACTCCGTGTCGCAACCAATTCCGGTAGCAATTAGTTTTCCCTTTCCATTAACAATTTCGGTCCCTAAAAAGGCCATGTTGTTGCGGTCCCCTAGGGGCAGCTCTTGCGCTTGAATAGTCTCGTCATGTTTATTCACTGGCACAGACTCCCCCGTCAAAGCAGCTTCTTGTGCTCTAAGCCGAATCGCCTGGATAATTCTTCCATCACAAGGGACATGATCTCCAGACTCCACTAAAACAAGATCTCCTGGAACAATTTCTTTTGAGGGAATTTCTTTCAATTCACCGTTACGAGTAACTTTGGAAGTGGGGGTAGATAATTTTTTTAATGCTTGTAAAGATTGTTCCGCACGGAACTCTTGAAAAAAACCGAGGAAACCATTCAGCACAACAATGGCCAAAATAACACCCGCGTCCAACCACTCCCCTAAAAATCCGGCTATGGTTGCTGCTCCCGTTAAAACCCAAACAATAAAATTATTAAACTGGTTCACAAAAATTTTAAGCGGAGATATTTTCTTTGCTTCCGGAAGCACATTAAAACCCCAGAGCTCCTGACGCTGCTCTACTTCCTTAAGAGAAAGCCCTTGTTGAGAGTCTGTCTCCAAACGTTGAGAAACCTCATCGCTAGACTTGGCCCACCAGTTTTGTTTAGTTATAAGAGCCTTAGCTAAATTGTCCATAATCTCTTTATTGTCTGATAGATATAATTATTTGGAAAGAGAAAATTGACAACGCTTAGAATGGGACAAATCAGAACTGCCCCCTGCCTACCGGCAGGCAGGCCATAGTGTCCCGCTAGTTGTAGGTTTTTTTGCCCTTCCAGCGTTTGTGGGTCCAGAGCCACTGTTCGGGGTGAGCAGCAACTTGTTCTTCTAAGGTTTTATTGAGTTCTACTGTTAGATCTTCAATGGATTTGTTTTCGTTGTCTTTAAAGAAGATCTCGGGATGGCAATGTATTTCGTATTTACCGGGGGCCATACGGAAGCAGTAAGTAGGGATAAGAGCACAGCCTGTCTTTTTTGCTAGACGTGCGGGGAGAGAAACCGTTGAAGCCGATTGATTAAAAAAATCAATCCAGAGTTCATCATTACCCGCCCATTGATCCATAGTAATCGCTACCATGTGATTGTTTTTAAGTTGAGATAGTATTTTTTTTGCAGCGCCTACTTTGGGAGTATTTTTAACACTTACTGATTTTCTTAAATTTAAAATCCAGCGATGGATAAATGGATTTCGAATAGCTCTTCCTAAAACAGTACAGTCATATTTTTTCAGGTGAGGCACAAACGCTAAATATTCCCAAGGGCCCAGATGCGACATAATCAAAATAGCCCCCTTCCCTTTTTCAAAGGCTTTATCAAAATTCTCCGCGCCTTTAAGGGTTATATTTTGCTCTGCTGTTTTCTCAAACTTCGTGATTCTAAAAAACTCCATCATCGAAACGGTCAGATGGTAAAACGATTGTAAAACGATCTTCTTTTTTTCTTTTTTGGTCTTGGAGTCGCCAAACGCAATATTAAGGTTAGATAAAGCAACCTTACGTCGCCCGGGCAACAGAAACCAAACAAATTCTCCAATTCGCTTGGTAATCCACGTAGAAATTTTTATGGGGAAAATGTTGATGAATTCAGCGGCCGTCCGTAATAAACCATATTCCACAAAACGCCACAAAACGCTTATTTTTTGAATAACCACTTTTATCTCCTAAAAACAGGAACTCATAATTTACCTTAATTGGACTTTATTGTACGCTATTTCCAGGAAGGTTTACACTCTTTACGCTTTTACTCGGTAAAACGGATTTGTTTTTTAAAACCTAGGGACGGTTCTAGATTTTCTAGAACCGTCCCTGATTTTTAAGCAGCACGGACAAGGACTAAATCGGCTTGATGAGACTGGACCAGAGCTAACAATGTTTCATTTACAGCAGAGAAAAAGCCATTCACCTGCTTTAAGCCATATTCCATAAGAAAAGCTATTCTATTTTCGGATTGGGTATATAACAAAGCTACTCCTAATAACCCATTATCATCATTAGGGTATCTAAATTTATTGGCTCCTATCAACTTAAAGTCTGACGAGGGATCCACTGTTCGTGACAAATGAAGGTTATGTTCTGCCCGCCGAACTTTTTTTGCCGCTTCCACTTCACTCTCTGGAGTAAATCGAATATTCGGCAAATCCAGCAATTCATGTTTTTCATGTCCTAATGAATTAGCAACTGTAACTTGTAAATTTTTAGGATTTTGAACTGCAAACTTAAAAATTTCATTTATTTGTCCTAATGAGAAAGCCTTAATATCACGCGCATCTAAAAATATATTAACTGGCTTGGTCACGATTAGTGCCCTACTTATATTTTCTCCCAAGCTTTGACCCTTGGCTTTTTGGAGTTCTTCTATCAATCTTTGAACCTCTGTTTTAACTTCAACTGAAACTTCTTCTCCCATTTTAGAAAGAGGAACGAGAACATTATCAAGGAAGTCTTGGCCTTCTTCAGATTCACCCAGAGGGCCCTCAAAATCATAAGCGGCATTTTCGACAAAATAATATTTCTCCTTCAAAATAAGTTTTTGTATTTCCGGGTCTGAAATCTGCAATATTGTTTTTAATAGCTGCTCTCCCTCATCATCCAAATCGCCTCCAAACTCTATGATAGCTCTGTTCATATCCTCATACTGTTCTTTAACAGACCAAGTTGTTCCCGGCATTTGAAAATCAACCCAAACTTCTTTCCCATTTTTATAGGATAAATAGATGACATCTACTAATGCAAAAGGGTGTTCTCGTTCAAAAACAATATTCTCTTCTAACCCTTCCCGTGCGTTCCTTAGAGAAACATTGTAATTGCCACTTAGATTTGGCTTGGGTTGCTTTGCTTTAACAGTTTGTTCAGATTTTATAAAGAAATGATCTTGATCGCGGGAGCTCACTTCAAGGGAAACAAGAAACCTCTCTTCACCCTCAGGACTCTTTAATAGAGACACCCAATAGATTGCTTGTATGGGAGGATCCGACTCCTTCTTTAATTCTAATCCAATTCTTCCGTCTTCGTCTTGAATAACTGTTCCTGAAAAGTGTGAATACAGAAGCTCATTAGAAAAAACAGCTCCTTCTGAAGCCCCTTCAAATTTCACTTTTACTGTATTTAGCTCTTCGGTATAAGGGCCTTCTATAAATTTTACTGTATGTCCATTGATATTAATCTCTTTTCCTTTAGAACCTTTACGCCTATCTGTTTCCTGAGGCTTTTCATCCACGCTTGAAGCACGCATGGCTTCCATGACGGCATAAATAAGAGGCCAAATCTTTTGATCAATGAATTTGAGAACTCTTTTAATCTCTTCCTTTTCTTCTAAATGCTTTCCTAAAAACTTAGTTTCCCAATGTTTTTGAATTTGTTCTAAGTATTCTTGTATGTCTACGGCAATATGATTTATTGGGTCTTCATCCTGAAGAAATCTTGCTGCTGCTAACTGTAGCTTAGAAAGTAAAAGAGCAGGTATTTTTCTTGCCCCCCACTCTCTTGCTAGCTCCAACAACATATCTGAAAGCTCCTGCACATTATCATTCAGCTCTTGAACACTATCTTGCCCTAGACTTGCTCCCTTTGTTGACCGTAAGTGTAATTTAATTTCATCAACAATTTTTTGAGCACTAACTTGAACTTTATTAAAGTGGCGGTGTTCTTCTGTCCTAGTTGGTACCCATAAGCCAACATCAAGGTCTCTTATTCTTTTTCTTCTATCAAAATAGTCTTTTTTGATCTCTATAAAGCCCTCTAAAAGATTCCCTCTGGCTTCAGCAAAACTCATGTTCTCTCTATGAGAAACCGTTTTGGATGATGAGTGATATAAAAACCCATCTTTAGAAACAAAGTTTTTGTATCTTGAATCATTAACCTCTACTCGAAAAAAGCTGCTTGACTGAAAATAAGACAAAATCAGTCCAGAAGAATGAGAAACAAACAACAAGCCTCTTCTGATATCTTGGTGCCCCATCTGTGCCCACATCTCTCCTTCCCAAACACCTTTAATTGTTTTGTCTAGCTTTACAGAACGACGAAACCATCTGTCATTAAAATCTTGTATTTCTTCTTGGGTAAAAAACCGTTCCACTAAACCATCCACCTCTTCCATCATGGCATCAGGGATTCTTAATCCAGCCATATTGGCATTCAGATAATGCAAAATAAGAAACTCGAAAAGCTCTGCCTGGCGAGCCTCTCTTTCTTCGGAATCTAACACATAACCTTCTGTTATCTTTTTCTTTGTCTTATAAAACATATCTCTTAATAATTTTAATTTAGGGTCCACTTCCGCTTTTTTATAACTAGGTATTCTTTTTCTCCACTCATAAGGAAGAAATAACGCAACCCCTTCATCTGACATATCAATTAAGTGCAAAGTATCCCCGATTCTGGAAATAGAAAGGTGAGCAAGAGAAACTCCTTTGACGTCTTTACTAATAGGGATATTAGACCAAGATCGAGAACGTCCTATTCTTAACTCTTCAAATCTTTCCTCACCATCGCGTGCATTAATTTTTCCTATTTCAAAACGTTTTTCCCCTTCTCTGTCTCGTTCAAAAAATTCTAGAAAAACCCTTCCATTTTCATCTTGAATTAACCACCCAGCATTGCTTTTCTCTTGCTCTCCCAAATAAAAAGGGGCTTCTTTTCTGCCTTCTGTAAAAAGCTCATTAATTGGAATTTCGAATAAAAACCCTCTTGGGATAGAAAAGGGAATTGCTGTTTTATCAACTCTGAGATCTGCACGAAATTTTCTTTGCTTATAAATTCCCTCTATTTCAGCTTGGGCTGCTCTTTGATGAACCATATCATACGGTGTGGTTCTTAACACACTATGTTTCCACCATAAACTAATCGCCCCCGTAGCCCCATGGGATTTGTTTTCCGCAATCTCTTCTAGGAAGGTTAAAACAAGGTCTGCTTTTTCAAAAGAGCCTTTCATCTTAGGATGAAATCCTAAAGCCATTGTAGTCATTCTTTTATAAGTATAATTATATAAGGTTTTGTTTCTAACAAGCTCGGAACTAAATTGTTCAATAAAAAATTTTCTTAAAGGGTTTAAATCCTCATTATCCTCAACAGCTTTTATAGCCGCATCAAATGCGTCACTAACCTCTGGGTCTGAAAGGCTTCTTTGACCCAAACTCTCTCCGTCAGACTTTAGATCTGTTAATTCTTCGTCAGTTAGACTTTCAGGGTCATTGTTTTGCATTTCGACTAACTGCTTTCTTGCCGCTTCATGTTGAGGATCAAACATTAAAGCTGCCTCAAAATCTAATTTAGCCATGTCCCAAAGCTCCTCTGCATCATACAGAGCGTGTGTCTTTTCAAGTCCTGTAGACGGCTCAAAAAACGTTAACGAAGTAAGCTGTTCAACGTCCTCACCCTCCGTTGATAAATTCATCAAGTTGGCTTCAAGCAGCGAGAAAGAAAAAGCATTGAGTAAAAACCCTCTTTTATAATAAAGCTCCGCTAATTCTTTTAAGTCTTGTCCAAAAAATTGGGCAGCATAAAAAATATGAAACGTATATTTATCTATAATTTCAGGAAGCACTAATATTTGTTCAGGACTAAGCCCCACCTTTACCCCATTGAAAATAACCTCTAACAAAGATTTTTGTAGTGCCAACATTCCAGGTGCAGAAGCAACAAACTCCGGTTGTACTGGATCTGTTTTTGGATCTTGGGCTCGAACAACAACTTCTTTTAAATCAATGAGGTTCACACCATCGGAAAAAACTGGACTTAACAACTGGTACTCTAGATCTGTTGGCCTAACAATTCTTCCTAATAAATCACCAGGCATTTTAAAGGCTTCTTTATAATGTTCTAACAATGAAAAGGAGGCCATTAATCGCACTGTATCTAAATCAATTGTTAGCAATCTTTTTAAAGGCAAAATAATTAATTGCGTTTTGTCCTCTGAAATCTTTTTCTCTGCCACAAAACCCGGAAAATAAGTCCCTTTTTGCAACGTTGAGACAAAAAACGAATATCTTTGAATGTTATCTGTCTGAATTCCTGCTTGTGAAAATAAAGGAGCTACTGTTTCTTCAGGGTTTTCAATTTCAAAAAACCAACTCAAAGGTTCAACATTTGTTCCAATAAAAAAATTGTGTTGAAGAGGATTTTTAATGATTCTCTTATGCTTCCCTAAACCAATTTTAACTTCCCCCAAACTATTTCCTGTTGAAACATCTTTTTGGGGACGAATCGCCTTTCCCAAAAGCTGCTTTGCAATTCTCCGAGCATCGCTTTCAAACTCAGAGCTTCCTAAAGAGGCTGCCTTTGCAATCCCAATATCACTTCTAGGCGTCCATTTTGGGGTAAGAGGCTCTCTAAAGGAGGTTTTCCTTTGTTTTTTTACTCGCTTCATGGGTGTTTCAGGAATATAGCCTTTGCTTTTGGCTTCCTGAAGCAGTGCCTGGATAGCTTTTTTTAACTTTTCATCTTTGGTTAGGTTGATAATTTTATTCAATACCTTTTGGGTAAAATGCCTAACATCTCTATTTTGATGCGTTAACATCTCTTTTAAACCATTTAACATACCCGCGTCAAAAACTTCTGGATTTTTTAAGCTTAAATCAACAATCGATTCTCCTGCAGCTTCTTGAACATTCCCATTAGGATCTTCTAAGGTTTCAACAACAGATGCTTTCCACTTCTTTTGACTCCCTTTTCGCTTTAAGCCTACTAATGCGGCCAAACCTTCTACCGCATACGCTCTAATATCAGGCTCCAAATCCGTTAACTGGTCTTCTAAATCTTGTTCTACTCCCCCTGGTAACAGTTCTCCATATTCAATCGCTAATGCTTTAACAGTAGCAACCACAAGTTCTCTAAGCCTATTGTCTGGATCACCAATTCTTTTGCTGATTGCGGCAACAAGCTTTTTGTCTATTTCTTTTGATTTGGAAGAAATCAATGTCCTTACTACTTGAAGCGCTTTCTTTGCTCCCTTTGTACTTCGATCTTTTACACCCGCTTCTGCTTGTCTTACTATTTCTTGATGAGCCCATTGAAATCTCTTAGAGGCAGCAATAATGTCTAAGGCATCAAATGCCTTAATTCGAATTTCCCAATTTTCATGCTTTAAATTCTTAAAAACTGAGTCCACCAGACCTGAGGTAAGCAACGTAACATCTGCATTCGAAACAGCTATTAACAACTTAAAGGCTCTTTCTCGTACCCTCCAATCCACGTCCATAAGGCTTTTTCTTATTGGGCTTAAATCACCTGCTTTTACCCAGTTAATGTTCTGTGTGATTAATTTCAGGACCAATGCTTGACTTTCTGAACCCCAATTCTGGACAGGAAACTCTCTTATTAAAAAGTGAATAGCTTTGTCTGGCGATTGCGCCATTAGTTTTTCCAAATGCTTCAAACCTTCTTTTTTGTTTTTAAAATCTTTTGAGGCAAGAAGCGAGACATTTTTTTTCATAGCTCTTTGCTCCTCCATCAAAGCTCTTTGCCCTAGTATCAAATCTATTGTTCTGCTAAGCTCTCTTCTTTGATTTGGAAGGAGGTACTGTTTCTTCAAGCTTTCTTCTTTCATAACTATTTGTTTAAATAAAACTTCTATTAGCTCTGGCCTTTTTCTCATAATTGTTATGAAGAACACATTCCTTAGGAAACGAAGTTTTGCAGGGTTATCATAATGGTTAGTTAAATATCGGTCAAAGTTACCGTAATAGCCAATCCATAATTTTTCGAAATAGCTTCCAAGTATCTGCTCTACAACTTTTTCCAGATTCTTTTCATTGAACAAGCTGGGCTTGTTAGAAACAATTAACATCAAAGTCTTGATTTCTTCCAAACGTAATATAGCGGAAGAAGTTAATCGCGCTCGGTTTTTTTCCGTTACAGCTGCTTCCGACCGCCAAGACACCTTATTTCTTTTGTCAGACAATTTTTGTAATAGCAACTCAAACACTTCTTTATTTATGTTGCTAGGATCAACGTCAAATATGGCTCTTAAGGTTGCCAAAGCCAACGCTCTCGTTATTGGATCATGAGTGCTAGAAATATTCTTCATCATTCGATTCATCAAATCTGAAGTAGTGGTTTTAGGGGACCTTTTTAATAGGGTCGTTAAAATTTTAATTCTATACTCCAGGGGTATAAATCTTGTGTTTTTCCACTCCCAATAAGCTTTTAAATATTTTTTAAAAATCCTAGGCGTAATCCAGTCAGGGTTTTTACGTAAAAGAATGTATACTAACTGGTACCAAGTATTATCTGGGCCATAATACGGAACATATCCGGTTTCTGCTTTCTTCTGTTCTATACCCCTATCTAAAAGATTCTCAAACATTGTTGAATTATATAAATCAGGTTTTTTAACAAAAATTTCATTGAGAAGCCTGCCAAATAAGCTATACCTATGAAATTCAATATCCTTAAATAAGTCTTTAAATAATTTCTCTATGGTTTCAGAAGCGTTTTTCTTAGACATATTTACAATGACGGATAGCGCTATTTTTCGACTTAGTTTGCTGGTGTCCCTATAGCTTACATAAGAATCTTTTCTTAATTTCACATCTTCCCATGAAAGACTAGACCGAGCATCTCCAGCATCGTCTAGGATATATCGAAGCACTTTAACACTAAATAGCTTTGGGTCTCTCATAGAGAGCTTCTCAAGACAATCTAAAATCTTGAGTCTTTCGTAATCATCTGTTTCAGTTGAACACCGGAAGGCAATTCTTTCTACCAACCGTGAATTTAGTCTGTGTGGTTCTCTGGAAAGAATCTGTTCCACTCTAGCCATGAGCTTATCTTTGGAGCTACTTGGACTGCCCCAAAGATGACTCAACTCAGCAATTTCTTTATCCTCAATTTTTGTTTCACGGGGGAGGAAAATGCCACAACCGCTTAAAGCCACAAGACCCATGCTAAACAAAATTCTCCCCAGAAATGCTTTTGCTAAATTAACTCTTATTTTCATTCTGCTCCTAAACCCTAAACTACTTGCTATTGCCGTGTTTGGTTTGGTTGGGGGTAATAACTCTGGGAAATGTTGGCCTAGGTATTGATACTCTGGGCTTAGAGGGGCATACCAAACTTTGATGCTTCCGCTTTCTAAAAGGGTTGCTAAGCGGCCTCCGTCTGGACTAAATAGAGCAGAAAGTATAGCGCTGTCATCCACTAAAGGCTCACTTATAGGTTCTTGTGTTTTCGCGTTCCAAATACGGGCGCTTCCATCATCACTAGAAGTAACCACTTTGTTTTCAGCCGGGCTAAAAATGGCAGCGTTAACTCTTCCCGTGTGTTGCAAGGGGGCCCCATAAGGTTTGTTGTTCTTGGCATTTCGTAATTGAGCTTTGTCTTCACTCGCTACAAGAATTTGAGTTCCGTCCGAATTATAATAAACATCCTTTATTTCTGTCTCATATTGAATGGGGGCTCCTATAGCCTCTCCGCTCGTGGCGTCCCACTGGTAAAGAACATTGTCTTCGGTAACCGTTAAAAGCTTGGTGGAATCAGGATTAAATCGAACAAGAACTATTTTTTTGTTATGTTCTAAAGTTTTTCTTTGTTTTTTTTCTGAGAGAATATCCCAAAGATATAACGTTCTGAGAGGGTCACTTGCTGTTGCTACAAAATTTCCATTCGGGCTCATGACAGATAAATTTATTCGACTTAAAAAGTGTCTGAGATGCGTAACTATAGGTTCATTGGTTTCAGCGTTCACTATTTTCGCAGCATGGCTAGCTCCATACGTGAGTAAGCGAACTCCATCCGAACTAAATCTTTCTCTACGAATATTAGGAAACGAAAAATGTTTTTGCTCCTTTAATCCTTCTCTCCATAATACCGAGGTTCCCATTGTGCGCTCTAATCTTTTTTCACCATCTGGACCTTCTGCAATTTTAAAATACCCACCCCTATCTTTAGCTAAAGTTTTTGGAATACGCGCTCTAAGCCGTTCAGCTTTTAATAACTTTCTTTCCTTAGGACTTTCAACTAAAACATGCCTCCCGGTTGGGTCAAATTCAATACTCCTAATAGGTCCTTCTAACTTTAAAGGCTCTCCAATAGGGTTAGGCGTTCTCGTCATTACATCCCATACAGTAACAGCACCCTCCACAGAACCTGTAATTAAAGATTTTCCATCCGGATAAAAAGCAAGTTGTCTTACAGCAGGGATGGCCTCTCCGAGAAGTAAGGTTTCTTCTATGGATTGCGACCAATCAAAAATTTCTTCAGCATCGATGTGTTGATTGATTAACTCAAGGATTTTTGCAGCTACTAATCGGTGTTCCAATACCTTTTCATTTCTTTTACGGATAAGCTCCTGAATAGCTTTCTTCACTTGGAACCAGTCTTCTGGTTTTAGTTGATCCACCCATTCGATCAATTCGGCTTCACGAGTCAACCCAAGTAAAACGAGTCGTTCTTGAGCCCGAATGTCTGGCGAACTTAAGGAGAAAGCTTTTTTCCATTTTTTCTTAAACCCTCGATGGTTAATAAGCTGTTCTTCTTGTGCTAGTTTTGAGATTTCTTCTGCCCCGTTTTTAATAATCATTGTTCGGCCAGAATCTTTAACTTGTTTAACTTTTTGCTCCATTCTTTTAACAATATCTCTTAGTTTTCTTTCCAGATCCGAATCAGAGGAAATATCTTTTGGTTCAATGTCATTTTGCTTTAATACGCTTACAATGATAACCTCGACATCGGCTTCTAACGGTTCAGAAATAGCATCCAAACTTCCTAAAATTTCTGTGTTAATAAATAACTCCAAGTCCTTAGGGCGAATGGCTTGTCCTAAAAGCGACTTGGCTATTTTTGTTTCCAATAATTCTAATTGAGAACTTCCTAAAGAAGCTGCGGTAATAAGTTGGGGTTTTCTAAAATCTGTCGCAAGGGCTAAGACAGAGTCCTTCTGAGCTTCGGGAGCTTCTAATGCCTTTTGGTACATAGACTGTGATCTAGCCGCATAGGCAGGAGAAACATATTCAAAGATATTAAAAAGGGTGAAGAAAATGAACACAAAAGTAGCGCTATTTTTATGAAAACGATAGGCTTTGGAGGTTAGTAAGGGCTTCATTAATCTGTGTTTTCCTCTTAAGTAGAATAAGTTAGAAATATACCATATTTTCACTACAGTTCCAGTGGTTGCTCAGAAGAGAGTTGCTAACACTATGTTCGGGAATAGGTTATGAAAACACATTATTTGCAATGTGCCTAAATACCCATTAATTCTTAAGGAAAAGGCCTTTTAGCTCGTTAATTATAATAAGAACAAGGAGAAAATATCATGTCTAAAGCAGAACCCATTATTCAAAAATATATGACCTATCAACCCAATGCGATTGAATCTTCAGAAAGCTTAGAAGAGGCCTCTAAAATGATGTCCGAACTTCAAATACGGCATTTGCCCGTAATGGAGCAAAATAAAGTGGTAGGTGTGATTTCAGATCGAGATATTAAATCTGTGTTGAGTATTGCTGGTGTTTTTTCAGAAAAAACACTCATTAAAGATATTTGTCATGAAAATCCGTACCAAGTATCTCCGGACACTCCTTTACATGAGGTGGTGGATGAGATGGCTGAGAAACACTATGGCTGCGCCTTGGTTATTCAGAACGAAAATCTTGTGGGAGTTTTTACAACTGTGGATGTCTGCAAAACACTTTCGGAACTTCTCCAGCAACGATTTCATTCGCAATCATAAATTCGTTATGTGCCAAAGATCTGAAGAAATAAATGTTCGGCTTCTACACTGCCGATAAAAATAATTTTCATTTCTTTTTCTAAGGTTGTTTTTGGGTCCGGATTGATATCCATATCTTCTCCATCCATAATAGCAACCAAATGACAACCTGTCTTTGTGCGCACTTCCATGTCCGATACATTTTTTCCCAGCAACGCTTTAGGAACGGAAATTTCAAATAAGATAAGTCCCTCGGCTAACATTAAAACATCACTTCTCTTCAATAAATTAAAAACCATATTAGCGCCCATTGAGGAATAAGACATCACAAAATCCGTTCCGGCTCTATGGAGTGTAGAAATATTTCTCTCATACGTTGCTCTGGAAATAATTTGGGCATCCGCTCTAAGCCGACGACAATAGATTGAAAGATAAACATTGGTATCATCATCGCGAGGAGTAATAATTATCGCAGGGGTTTTTTCAATTCCAGCTTTAGTTAGAACCTCTAAATCAGAAGCGCTTCCTAAAATATATTTTTCTGGGTCTTGAATCCGCTCTGGAAGTTCTTCGATAATTCGATAATCAATTTTTCGTTTGGCTAAGGCACGTCCTGTGGCACGCCCCACTCGTCCTCCGCCAATAATAAGAACAGGGTCTGTTGCTACATGATAAATACAAAAAAGTTCATCATATCGATTTAACTGTTCTTTGGAACCAGCGAGAACCAAAACCGTTTTTTCCGTAATGACCATTTCCACATCTGGAGCTTTAAACTCCCCTCGCTCCCAAACACCCACAACACAGACACCGACATTTTTTCTTAAGTTTGTCTCTTTTAATGTTTTTCCGACCAACGGGGTTCCAGCACATAGGGCCTCAGCAATAAGTAAGTTGTCAAATTTTCCGACTAAATGCGCCAAAGCATCTCCGCCAAGCATACGCCGAGCCAAAGCAGAACCCATCATTTTTCCCAACTGGAGCACACGGGAACAGCCCGCTAATTTTAAAATATCGACCGATTCGTCATCTTTTGCCGTTGCTACAATAGGAATAGTTTTGTTCATTTCACGAACAGTGAAAGCAATATGCGTATTGATTCGATCATCCGATGTGGTTACTAATAAGGCAGCGTTATTAATTCTCACTTTTTGGTAAGTTTCGGGATCATTGGTAGCTCCAACGACAACCTTAAACCCCAAATCATGATATCGCAGAGCCTTATCTAAATCGGGTTCAATTAACACATAACCATAATTATGCTCTTCTAATTGCTTAATTAAAGAAACGGTGACAGCATCATAATGGGTAATAACGACATGGTCTGAAGTTTGTTCCGGTAATTCTCGAGGTGTTCTTGAAGCTAACTGAGCTTTCATCCAGGGCTGATAAAAGAATTCGATAAAAACAAATGGCATCATGATGAGCAACCAAACCATTCCGCTCAATAAAACAATAACTGAGAAAACTCTCCCTAAATCCGTATTAAAAGTAATATCCCCAAACCCTAAAGTGGACATCACCGTAAAAGTCCAATAGACCCCCGTAAACCAGGAAAATTCCTGACCTTCCCAACCCATAACAATATGAAACAAAACACTGTAGCAAGCCACCATACTAAACAAAACAATAACAAATCGGCTAACCAGCTTTAAATTTCGCTGTCCGGGTCTATTTTTAAGAAAGCTCAGCAATTCATCTGAAAAATATTTCATAAGGAAAGTTTACCTTGTTCTATAACTCTAATCAAATCAAAAGTTTATAAAAAAAAGGGCCGGAACTCTTTTTTCGTAGTTTGCTTTCGCAATCTCGCTATTTTAGAGCTCTGGCCCAAAATTTTTAAATTACTGTTATCCCTGCGAAAGCAGGGATCTATCAATGAGATTCCTGCTTTCGCAGGAATGACAAAGACCTCTTATTTTTTTGTCTTTTTACCCTGCTTTTTACTGTGATACATTTTCTTCATCGCATCGTACTGTTCATCTGTAAGTACGGCTTTAAGGTCTGCAATTGCTTGAACAGCTGCTTTTGCTTTTGCCCTTTTAATGTCATATTTCTTATCGACTAAAGCATCAATGGCGGCAACATCTGGAGTTCTTTCATACAGCATGGATTTTGCATCGAGTTTAATCACTTCGATTTCAGCATTTTTCATGATGCTGTCTTTTTTCAAGGTCATCTTAATATCCCACAACTGCTTTACTTGGTCATCCGTCAAGTTAAGCTCTTCTTTGTTTTGTTTTAAGAAGTGAACTTTATGGAAAACTTTTTGATCTAGGGATTGTTTATTATATTTGCCAGCCTTAGCATAGGAACAACTGCTTCTGGATCCATCAGCAAACGCCTGAGGAACCACTAAAGTAATAGCAAATAAAGAGACAACTGCAATAGCAAATAATTTTTGTTTCATCTTATTTCTCCTTTTCTAACCTGTTATTTATTTTAGAAACTAAAGTATTTTAACACTCACTTCTTTTGGACGCTTTATGCCCTCTGAATATTCATAAAGAGGTGCTTATATCTTGCTTCAAGATAAGTATATCATGTGGTTATCTATGGAATACAATCTGATTAGGCTTAAGCTGATTGGGTGATTCTTGCTCGGGCCATTAATCGAGTAACAAGTTGTTGTGATAGCTCGCCTAGGCTTAAGCCCCGAACGACATAAATACCGCGGCTATCTCTTGAAACGTGTTTAGGCAACGCAAGATCCCCCATTAAAATCTGAAGCCCTAAGGTGGGAAGCCCTACAACAAAACCGGCATCTCCTTGATTGGTTTTTTCATCAACGGCAAAACGTTTTAACACATCGGCCCCTAAAGAATAAACGTCTTCTTCATCTTCTTTTAACACAAAAACCCCTGTGGCTGCATCGCCTGTACGTCCTCGACCCACGTGTTCACGAGCTCGCTTTTTGGCATCTTGGATGGATAGGCCCTGCAGAATCTCAAGCTGTTTCCCTTTTCCATGTCCTCGAAAACTTCCAAGTGTATCGTTGGGATCAAATTGTTTCAATCTTTGTTCAATAGTTTCAATAGAATCCTCAGCAGCAATAAAAATTTTAAGTTTGGGAGATCGTTTGAATAAAGGTTCCAATTCTTCGGGTAAAGAGCCTTTGAGTAAAGCATCTAAAGTGAACACCAAAGCAAGCGGTTTATCAAAAGAAGAAAGCCGTTCGAAAAACTGGGCTACTCTATCTTGACCTCGAAAAAGTAAGTTAAAATACCCCATATCTACCTGGCGTGGTTGCATAAGCGCTTGGCCAAGGCTTCCCGCTGTGATTGAGGTGTTAGTGCCCCTAAGCTCTGGAGGAATTACAGAAGTTAAAGACCCTCTTCTGTTTTCGGCTCCAAGATCTGGGTTGCTTACCTCTTGTTCTCCTGACTCAATAAGCTGCCTGCGATTAAACCTACGAGTATGAGATCTTTTCACCGTGCTTTGTGCGGTTGCCGCAAAAGTAGGAATGGTGAAAGGCTTTTTCATAACGCCGCCAATGACCCCCTCTAATTTTCTTTCTAATCCTTTAACTCCTTCATCGTTCTGTGCTGAAGCCATAATAATAACTGTGTTTGGGCTAATTTCGTGAATTCTTCTAGCTCCCTCTATACCGCCAATTCCTGGCATATTGACGTCAATAAAAACCACATCAGGGGCTGATCCTGTTCTAAAAATTTCTAGCGCTGCTTCCGCAGAATCCGCTGTTAAAGCGCCCTCTTTTGGTAGTTCAAAAGCGCCACGAACAAGAAGTCCTAAAATACCGCGAATGCTATCGTCATCATCAACGACAAGAACTTTTTTAACTCCTTGTATAGGGTCTTCTTGGGGATCAAAAGAAAATTCTGTGGGCTGTGGCTTACTGGGGGCTTCCAACTGAGGGGCTTCCACTTTAGGCAACTCAATGGTAAAGGCTGTCCCTTGACCCACAATACTTTGCACACGTATTGTTCCTCCATGCTCTTCTATTATGTTACGGCTATTTGCTAAGCCTAACCCTGTTCCACCCCTGCCTTGTTTTGTTGTAAAAAAGGGATCGAAGATACGCGCTAAATTCTCTTCAGGAATTCCCTCTCCAGAATCTGCAACGATAATTTGTATATTTCCTCTTCCATTAGTACTAAGACTTACAGTTAAAGGCCCTGGCCGATCCATGGCTTGCAATGCGTTATTAACTAAATTCATGATGACTTGGGATATTTTAGGCGTGCTGCCCAGGACATAAGCTTCTTCAACGGCATACTTTTTTACCAATGTGACATCGGCATTCGTCATTTTATTTCCATAAATACTTAATATACCATCCAAAACAGTTTTGACATCAAACTTCTCTTCTGTTTCAGCCCCTGGTTTTGAAAAGGTGACAAGGCTTTCGGCAATTTGTTGAATTAATCGCATTTGAGCATCAATACTTGTTATCTTACCGGCAATTGTTTCTTGCTTGGCTGCTTCTAGCTCACCTTTTACAACGTGCAGATTGCCAAGAATAGCCGCCAATGGGTTTTTAATATCATGTAAAATTCCAGCCCCTAACTGCCCCATTAGAGCTAAGCGGTCCATATCTTGTAATGTTCTTTCAAAGCTACTAATCTCAGCTTCTGCGCGTTTAATTTTATCCACATCTATCATTACCCCATTAATCAGCGTTCCTCTTGGGGTTAACGTGGGAATTAATTTTAGATGGACCCACATGGGTTCTCCATCAACATTGCTGACCTGTATTGGTAGTTCCTGCTGTTTAACTAAATCTGCTGAAATGTTTAGTGCCTCCTGAACCGCCTTTCGATATTCTGGAACAATACGTCCTAAAAATGCGCCTGCTGTTTTTATTTTAGCTTCCGGGGCATAGCCAAAACGTTGAAATAATCCCTGTGTCATATATTTTAAATGAAGTTCTCCTTGTTCTGAAAAATCCATCTGAAATACACTTGTTGGGATATTGCCTTCAATACTAGTAAATAACCGTTTTAGTTCTTTGAGACTGGTAATATCATTGGCTAACACGGTCATTTCGACAACGTCTCCATTATCATTTAAAACGGGGGTTGCTGTTAAATCGAGTTCCCGGCCATCTTTTATGGTTACGATGAAATGTTCAACGGTATTTCCTGCAAGCACAGTTTTTAATTTAGAACTTAAGGCTTTTGCTTCAAGTTCTGTTCGAGTCAATAAACTAATGATATTTAGATTACCTTTTTTTGTTCTCAAAAATTCTTCGGCAAGTACGTTTTGTCCCACAACTTCCATTTCCCGAGAAACCTGAAACAAATAATACCCTCTAGAATTCAATAGGGATTGTTCTCTCCTATTTAACTCTTTTAGCTTTGTTTTTAATTTGTGATTGATAAATAAGTGATAAACAAGGCCAACAAAATAAAGCACAAAAGCTGGCGTTATAAATGACGATGTAGCTTCCTGGATGTTGATATCTGCTTCAAATAATGAAGACATAATGTTGCTAACAATATCTGAAAAACCTAACACGCCTCCCAACATAAAAGTGGAAACTAAAAGAATAGCTTCTAAGCTTGTTTGTCCTCGTTGAAATTTTTGGCTTAGAATAGGGGTTTTTTTTCTGTTTTTTTCTAGGGTTCTTCCCAAACTCGCTGCAGAGGCATTCTCTGGTACGGCTTTATCCATCAACAGGGCCAGTCCTGTTCTTTTATCCGGTTGAGCAAACAAAGCCAATGCAGTTTCCTCAGGACCAAGAACTTTTAGCCCTCCTCGGTTTAAAAGCTCTAATCCTGGTAGTAATAATCGGGATTGTTTATCTCCCAATAATTGTTGTCTTTGAGCCATGGTTAGCGCTGCTAATTGTAACGCTCTAGCTGAAGTTAAAAACAAAGCATCTCTTGCCGTCGTTGCCTTTGCCATGAAACGAGCACGGCCACTTGGAGCCTTGCTTAAAATGTCTTCGCCACTCAACCAAGCTTCTAGCGGTGTCTTTTTCCCTTGGAAAATCTCCCAATACGGAACCCTGCTTTCAACGTCCTTGATTTCGGGCCGAACCACAAGAAGAGAAGTTTCTTTTTGATCAAAATAAGATTTAAACCCCTGTGTGTGAAACCCGCCTGAAACTAAAATGGCTGTCTGAAGAGAGTTACCGTCTAATGCCGAGCCAACCGTTTTAAAAATATGTTTTTCTCTTTTAATTGCTTTCTCATAAAAATTCTTTGCAAAATACAAACTATTTTTAAGGTGTACTAATTGAGGGATTTCAAATCGCAATCGTCCAGAATAAGGTTTTAAGAAGTCAAAAATCTTTTTTAACTCTTTATCTAAATTGTTGGCCTTTATGTGTTGCCACTCTGCCTGAGAAAGCTTCAACTGCGTTAATTTTTCGAATAACTCCAGTTGACTTGCTGCCCGAACAATAAATTGGGTTTCTTTGGATAATTTTAGACTTTTAAGAATAGCTTCTTCTATTTGACTCTTTTGCTTAAACAGCTTCTCAGCAAAGCTTAGCTCGTGAAACTTGGCTTCGATTTTTCTGGAATTAAAATTAAGCACATCAGATATAGCATCAAATTTAGTTACAGCTATTTTTTGTTCGACGGCCTTTTGTTCTAAGAATTTTAAATACCTTAAAAAGCTTTCGGGGTTGTTCTCTAAAATTTTCTTTTCTTTTTCCCACGTAATCAGGAATGGGGTGTAATAAATCCCTTTCAATCGCGCTAATGCCTTTTTTAATTGAAAAATGCCTTGCTGGCCCCGTTTCTCAAAGTGTTTTAATCCCAAGTAAGCCTTCACGTTATCTTCATAAGCAGATTTTTTCTCAACTCCGTATAAGATCTCGTTTTGCGCGTCTACGGCAGAAAAAACTTCAGCTCCCGACATGCGGCCTTGATTTAAAAAATATTGGGCGGTGGCTTCATTAATATCAGCAAAAGGGAATTCCCAGAAAACATCCCAACGAATAGCTCCTGTGGATCCTTCAACGAAAACCTTTGATTGAGGATATTTAGTCTTTAATTGTTTGAGTAAAGAACGAATACTTTTCTGAGCATCTAAGGAGTCATGCGCATCTTCTATAAAGATAATTCTTTTTGCTGTGGATTTTTCTGAAGGAACATATGAAGCAACTGTTCCGTTTTCTAAAGCTAACTCTAAAGGAAAAGATTTGGTTTCAGTAAGGGGTGTTGTCACAGAAGGGATCTGGGCAAACAAAGGCGTCTGCATCATTGGTGTAACAACCATAGAAAATGCTATAAATAACGCTAAAAACTTCTTCACATAAACCCCCAGGAGTTGCCTCTTTTGAGCCCATCCCATAGTGCTCAATTTATTTTTGAGGCTGTTTGGTTATATCTGGTTACGACTAAAGGGGCCTAAGCTTTAGGGGTTTTTTTAAATAAATTAATCTTTTTTTTAGGGACTATATCTAGTATTTTTTGCTGGAGAAAAGGCCCTACTAATGGTATTAAATCTGAAGGTGTGGATAAGTTTAGGTTTTTGGAGAAAAGAGGCCCTTTCGGGCCTCCCTATTACAACTGACTGTGGGAACCATCACAAAACGGAGGGTTTTTGGTATGCTTACAACCACACCAAGCAATGGTCTTTTTTTCTTCAATATTTGTAATCTTAGGCGCAAACTCTGTTCCGGCATGGGAGCCATTACAAAAAGGTTGGCTTTCTGACTTACCACAAGTACACCAAGCATACGTTCCAGGTTCTACCTCTAGAATATAAGGCGTTTTTTGAGGAATTTCGGGTTCTGCCATTTTTGAGTCCTTTCAGTTATAAACTACCATTGAGAATAAAACTTCTCTCTGCCCCTATTCTACTAGAAAACCTTTATGCAGACTAAATACTTATTTTTTTAGAGCTTTCAACATAGCAAAGGCAACAAGAACATAGGCTAAAACTCGCATGGATATAAGCAAGGTTTCCATGCCACTGGCCATTCCCATCATTTCCATCACATGCGAAACCCCAAAAATACCAAAGGATATTCCGATGAGGGTCGTTTGTGCACATTTGCCCATAAGCCCTAAGACAAGGATAAGACCACATAAAACTGTATTAATTAGATTGGTTAGTTCCAAGGTAATTCTCCTCTCACAAATCATCTATTTAAAGTATAACAGGTGGAAAAGAGAGGTTGCTTGATGCTGTCATCCTCGAAATCTTTTGTCGGGGATCCATATCTTTACAAAAATCAATTGTATTTAGTTAAGGAAGTGGCTTCCCGACAGAAACATTCGGGAATGACAGGGCTACAAAATAACATCGACATAGGAGTTGTCCGGAGGAGAGGGGGGCTCGGGTGTCGGGAGAGGATTATCATGTTCATCCCCAGCAGGATCTTCAAGTATCTTTTTATTTTTAGGAATAATCAGTTTATCTTCTTTAATGTCAGGATAGGGTCTTTCTAGTCTTTTTAATTCCTTGGGATTGGGCGCGTCTTTGTACTCTAGCTCTATTAAGAGGGGGATTTCTTTAACACGGCTTTGCGATCGAGGGTTTCCTTCAACCCAAGCGCTTTGATCCACATCAGCTTCAAACCATTCATCTTCCCTATCATCCCATACAGGTTGTTCCTTCTCACGGTCCATATTTTTAGCTTGGTCAGAACTTCTGTCTTGGAGAGAAACATTGGGCTTTGAAGAAAACCCATCTGAAGGAAAGAAAATAACCATTAATAAAATTAGCGGAAAAATAACTTTCATGGTTCACCTCACTCTATTATTAAGCATACCCCATATGTTGAGACTTGTCATTCTTCAACGTGCTGTTTAATAATTCTGAGGGATAGAATAGATTCAATGATCAATTGAAATGAGGCAAACACAAGGGTTAATACGCCTAATACCGTTAACCACTTTAAAGCAAAGGCTGTGTGTTGTTCGGGTAAGAGGTTTGCCAGCAAAGAGGCCATAGAAAAGAAACCCGTGCTTAGATAGAGGCCCACTAAAGCATTCCGGAAAAGTTGCGCGCGTTTTAACTCTTTATTGACCTGGGTTCTTTTGGTTTCACATTCTTCTTTAGAATAACCTCGGATGAGTTGGTTAATGCGATAGTAACGATTAGATGTCGAAACAATTAAGAGTCCCACAGCCGGCAAAAAGGTTAGTGGGGCAAAGTAGCTTTCCATTAGTGTCATAAAACACCTCCTGACCCTAGCGCTTAAGTTAAGGTAAATAAAAAAACAGCAAAATAGTTATTGGCGTCTTGCCAAACTTGGTCTGGGGTAAAGCCTGCTTGATTGGCTAAGACTTCAAATTCTTGTTGAGAATACTTATGCGATGACTCTGTATGGATTGTTTCTTCGGATTTAAAAGAAAAGGTTTTGTCTAAAACAGAAATCTCTTGGTCCTGTTTACTAACCAAGTGCATTTCAACACACCCTTTCTCTTCACTATAAAAAGCTTTGTGTTCGAACTGTTCAAGATCAAACTGTGCTTGAAACACATGATTAATTCGAGACAACAAATTTAAATTAAACTGTTTTGTAACTCCTTTAGAGTCATTATACGCAGCGTTAAATATTCTCTGATCTTTTTTTAAATCAACACCTATAAGCAGTTTGTCTCCGGAAGACAACAACTGTTTCATTTCATTGAATAGCTGGGTGGCTTCTTTTGGGTTAAAATTTCCAATGGTGGAACCTGGAAAATAAAGAACTTTCCGCTTAGGTTGTTTTTGGGGTTTGGGTAGTTGAAATCCTTTCGTAAAATCGGCCAACACGGGAAGAATTTCAAGATCAGGATAATCTTGGTGAAGCATGTTTCTGGTTTGATCTAAATATTCTTGTGAAATATCGACAGGGACATAGGCAACAGGTTCTATTAAATGATCTAACAACAAATGGATTTTTTCTCCGTTTCCACTACCATATTCTATTAATAAGGGGTTTGATCCGATTTTGCTGCCCATATCGGAAGCAAACTGTCTCATGATGGAAAGTTCGGTGCGTGTTAGGTAATATTCTTCTGTCTCACAAATGGCATTAAATAAATGCGATCCTTTTTCGTCGTAAAAATATTTGCATGGCAGTGTTTTCTGTTGTTGAGAGAGGCCTTCACAAATTTCATGAAACATGGTTTTTTGTTCTTCAGACAAATCATTAATCGTCATAGTTACACCGTTTCCGCGAGTCGAATGCCCATAAATTGCCAACGTTGATGTGGATAAAAGAAGTTACGATAGGTAGCCCGGATATGGTTTTGTGAGGTTGCACAAGATCCTCCGCGTAACACCATTTGATTACTCATAAATTTTCCATTATATTCTCCGACAGCACCTATAGAAGGTTTAAACCCAGGATAACCGACATAAGGAGAGCTAGTCCATTCCCACACATCACCAAAAAGCTGTTTTATTTCTCTTTGTTGTCCCTTTAAAGGAACCGGAGAGAACTGTTTACTCTCAACAAAGTTGCCTTCGATAACACTATCCTTGGAAACCCTTTCCCATTCTTCTTCCGTGGGTAATCGCTTTCCCGCCCAACGGGCATAAGCCTCTGCTTCGTAAAAACTAACATGGCTGGTAGGCTCCTTTAAATTTAACGGGTTATTTCCATTAAGTGAAAACTGCTTCCAAACACCCTCTTGTTGTTCCCAATACTGCGGCGCTTTCCATCCTTCTGTTTGAACAAGATCCCAACCATCCGACAGCCAAAGTTCTGGGCGTTCGTATCCCCTATCTTGAATAAAGTTTAAATACTCTCCGTTCGTGATTAATCTAGAAGCAAATCGAAAAGGATTCACATATTGTTGATGATACGGGAATTCATTATCATAACCAAAGCCTTCACCTTCATGGCCAAACCACATCAAACCACCCTCATAAACTTTGTATGCGAGCTCATCTAAATCTTGTTTTGTTGAAGGTTTAATTTTTTGATATGTGGGAAACAAAGGATTCATAGAGAAAACATGTTTGATATCAGTAAGCAATAATTCTTGATGTTGTTGTTCGTGATGCAGCCCGAGTTCTATCAAAGAAAGGATTTCTTTTTTGTCTTCTTTTTGTTGTTCTAGAAAAACGAGCATTTGTTCATCAATAGCTTTTCGATAACCATAAATTTCTTCTACGGTTGGCCGAGAGAGATGCCCTCGTTCATTTCGAGCATGACGAGAACCAATAGCATTATAGTAGGAATTAAAAATATAATTATATTGAGGATGGTGTTCTTTAAAATTAGGATTGTTTGGCTTTAATATAAATGTTTCGAAAAACCAGGTGGTGTGTGCTAAATGCCATTTGGTAGGGCTAACATCCGGCATTGTTTGAATCACATAATCTTCATTATTTAAGGGAGAACATAAAGCTTCACTGAAACTTCTAATGTCGGAATATTTTTGTGCCAGCAAAGCCGAAGTCATGATGCCTCAAAGGGTGTTTATTTAGTTGCAATCATCATCCAGTTTTTAGGACGTAATAAAATACGAGGAAAAATACTTAACTGGTTAACTAACCAATGAAGCGGCGCAATCGCTTTGACAAATTTAGCTAAAGCAATTTTAAACGTTGTTTTGTTTGTTCTTCGAGATTTTCGATAAAGATAATCTTCGATAAACGAAAAGAAATGAAGTTTTACTTTACTGAAACCGCCATCTAAAGCACCTTTTTTCCATTCGGGAATGGTGTAGGCATTTTCATTAAAACCTTGGTCAATAGCTTCTTGTAATGCTGTTCCAGCTTTGTCTTCAAACAACCCAAAAGAACATTCATGAAGCGCAACAATACGGCCACCAGGTTTTAACACGCGTTGAAATTCTGAAAAAAGAGGTTTCAAAACCTTACAGTGATGAATTACTGAATGAGAATAAATAACATCAAAACTATTATCTTCGAAAGGTAACTGGCTCATGTCAGTCATGACACGGTCCATATAAGAACCATCTTTTTCAAAAAAGATATCTGCTGTTTCCAAATAATTGGTTACGTCGGTAGAAACAACTTCACAGCCCTTTTGAGCAAATCGCCAAGAACCCCAGCAGAAACTAGCCCCTACTTCAAGAACTCGTTCTTTTCCGGTTAGGTTCAGCATTTCTATAGATTTATAAAACCGTTCGGCATTTCCCACTTGGTTCTCAAAACTACCCCCATTACGAAAGAGATCTCCTCCATCACCTTGGGGTAAGGACAAAAATGCGCTTTTAAATTTTTGAACCGTTTCTTGGTTTATGGGGAAATTTTCTCCAGATCCCGTTTCTAGGTAATCAAATTTCTCGGCATGCTCTTTTTCACGAATCACCTCTTTAGGTAAGTCAACGAGCATGTCCACAACACCATTCTTAATAAAAAATGTGTTGTTACAAGAAGTACACTTTAATTCTCCAGAACGAATTTCTTTTTCGTCCTCAGTTAAAACAGTGGCTTCCCATTGGCTTTTAAGACACTTGGCACAACGTAAAATAGATAGTAATGATCTTTTCATAAATAGTTCCTTTCAAGCGAAAATTGGAGTGATACTATAGCAGATTTTAAGCTCTTTCTCTAATGATAAAAGCTATTGTTATTTCGACAAAAGAAGGTAATTACCATAACACTCTATTTTATGGGTATTTAAAAGAAAATGGGCTTCCCATCACAGAGACAGGAAACCCATTTTAGAGGAAAGATTTAAGCTTTTTTCTTGCCAACCAAAAAGTACAAAATCAAACCAATAATAGGTAAGATTAAGACTAAAATAATCCAAAGCGCTTTTTTTCCGGTACTCATAGCACTTTTAATAATGTCCAAAATAGCAATAATATCTAAAACCAGTACTACAATTCCTAATAATGTTTGCATAATTCCCTCCTTGAATAGTATTTAAACTCTATTATGAAGTCTTAATTGCTGACAAATCACCACCCAGCTCTTTAAATTTATCGGCATAAACGCTGTATCGTTTAGTTAAAGCTGATAACTCCGAGCTAACCGCATTGATCTCATCCTTGATGGCTGTTGCTTTATCCCCAAAAAGTTCTTTTGGAGATAATTCTTTGAGTTCTGCTTTTACTTTGTCTGCTTCTGCTTTCACCTTCTCTATTTCTTTGGTATAAGCAATTGCTTTAGTTTCAACATTCTTTAGAGAAAGTTTGTTTACCTCTGTCTTTACTTCTTCAATAGATTTATCCAAATTAAAATTTTCGGAGCATCCCGCAACACACATCAACAATACAGGAATAATCCATAATACTTTCTTCATCCTTAACCCCCTTATGCCTTTACGACTGGTTCTTGTGAAACAATGCGCACATCCTGCTGTGGAAACGGAATCTCAATATTCACTGCTTGAAGCGCCTTGTAAATTTCTAAATTAATTGCGTAGGACAACTGAAAATATTTTACTGTAGGCAACCAATAACGAAAACCAATATTAATCGAAGAGGCTGCAAACTCTTGAACACCAATCTGTGGTTTTGGATCTTGATTTACTTCCGAAAATTTAGCAAGCACACCGCTAATTGTTTCGATGGCTTTATCTAAATCACTCGCGTACGTAACGCCAATAACTCCTTCAACGATTGTGTTTTCTTTGGAGTTATGAAGAATCTCACCCACAATATGTTTGTTAGGAATGGTTATATCCACCCCATCTTCATTCGTTAAAATAGTACAAGCTAACTTTACTTCTTTAACCACTCCATTCACACCAGCCACATTAATTGTGTTACCAACGACGAATGGGCGAGACAAGATGATAGAAAGCCCTGCTCCATAATTAGAAAGGGGTCCTTGAATCGCAAAACTAGCACCAAAAGCAAGAGCTCCTAAGGCTGCGATGAAAGGCGCTATCGTAATCCCAAACTTTCCCATCGCCGCAATTAAAGCAAAGGTGATAATAAGAAACTTAAGAACAGTTCCAACAAACCCAGAAAGGGTAACATCCCACCCTTTTTTCAAAGCAAATTTGACATAGGACTTAGCAACAAAGCCCCCAATAATAAAGCCTATAATCAGGATAATTACGGCACCGAAAACCTGAAAGCCATAACCAATTCCAAACTCGACCATCGTATTTACTATTTTTTGAACTGTCTCAACTTGTTCTTCCATAATTCCTCGCTAGTTTTATGACAAAAATTATAAGTTGTTCTTATTATAGAGGATGGGGGGATGTTCGGGAAGGAGAATGTTAGGGACGGTTCTTTCAAGCCTGCAAGAACCGTCCCTTTTTCTTTATCTGGCGGAGAGGGAGGGACTGACTACGCTAAAGCTTCGTCAGTTAAAATTCGCTTTCTAAGAAAAGCCTTTCCAGATCCAACTTTTAAATATTTCTCAAGATCTCTTGCTTTTCTCTCTGTTTCAACAGCCATATATCCTTTTAGCTCCCACTCACCTTCTATATTCGTAGATTTATTTAGGCCGCTCTTGTGTTCTGCCATTCTTCTATCTATATTATTTGTTGATCCAACATAAATTCTCTTATTTAATGAATTAATTAAAACGTAAGCAAACCACACTGTTTTCTCCCGATTTATTCTATTATCCCTTCTGGCCTGCCAGACGAAGCTCAGGTCACGCTAGTGCCTGAGCGTAGTCTGGCGGAGAGGGAGGGATTCGAACCCTCGGTAGGGGATAAACCCTACAGCGGTTTAGCAAACCACCGCACTAAGCCACTATGCGACCTCTCCACGCTTTCTGTCATCCCGGACTTGATCCGGGATCCATCTCATTACTAAAAACAATAATCTTTGGTTAAGGAAGTGGATTCCGGATCAAGTCCGGAATGACAAGCATTTCTAATTCAAAAGTCTCAATCTACAAATACGATTTTAGCACTTCTGGAATTTCGACACTACCGTCTTCTTTTTGGTAGTTCTCTAAAATTCCAATCATCGTTCTAGGTAATGCTAAGCCTGATGCATTCAACGTATGAACAAATTCTAGTTTGTTTGTTTCTTTATTACGATACTTTAAATTCATACGTCTGGCTTGAAAATCTTCAAAATTAGAACAGCTAGAAACTTCAAACCAAGTTTGAGAGCCGGGGCCCCATAACTCTAAGTCATAACATTTTGCTGCAGCAAAACTCAAATCACCCGAAGCTAACTGCACCACACGATAAGGAAGTTCTAAAAGCTGTAAAATCTTTTCCGCATTTTCTAATAACTTTTCATGTTCCTCATAAGAGCTCTCTGGCTTTGTAAACTTAACTAACTCCACTTTATCAAATTGATGAACTCGAGAAAGACCTTTTGTGTCTTTCCCGTAAGAGCCTGCTTCTCTTCTAAAACAAGGCGTGTAGGCCACATATTTTTTTGGCAACTCATCTTCGGTCAACACTTCTTCGCGGTGAGCGTTCGTTACCGGAACTTCTGCTGTTGGAATGAGAAAGAAGTCCTCGTCTTTTAACTGATACATATCGTCTTCTAGTTTGGGTAATTGGCCCGTGCCTGTCATGGTTTCTCGATTCACAACAAAGGGAGGAGAAACTTCTTCATACCCATGTTCTTTTCCGTGAACATCCAACATAAAATTAATTAAAGCGCGTTCTAGTTTTGCTCCCATGCCTTTAAAGAAAAGAAAGCCGCTTCCTGTAAGCTTCGCGCCTATGGCTGAAGAAACCCAACCTAAAGAAGAGGACAGCTCCACATGGTCTTTCAGATTTGTTTTAACAAACTTAGCTTCTGGTTTTCCCCATTCTTTAATGAATTTATTTTTTGAAGGGTCTCCAATAGGGGTAGATTCATCAGGAATGTTTGGGATTTGAAGTAACAGAGTTTTAAGCTGCCCGTTCACTTCTGAGGCTTGTTGGTCCAAGCCTTTTATTTTTTCGGAAATATCTTTAACCGCATTAATGGCGCTAGAAGCATCTTTCTTTTCTTGCTTTAAAGTTCCGATTTGTTCGTTTGCTTTATTACGCTCGGACTTTAAAACTTCGACCTCTTGGATAACAGCTCTACGCTCTTCTTCTAAAGACAAGATGGGCTCTAGAGACAAGTCGACATTCTTTGCCTTTAACGCACCTTGTACTTTCTGTGGATTTTCTCGAATGAATTTAAGATCTAACATAGATAGGTTTTTTGAGGGCTTTGTCATCCCGGATCAGGTCCGGGATCCATTTCTTTAGCTAAATACTATTATTTTTAATAATGCCCTGGATCCCGCATCAAGTCCGGGATGACAAACTTTCCTTTATTATAATTTCTTTTAATAATAATCAGTTAATTACAACAAATCCTTTTGATCTTCTTCAACTTCAACAACATCACGCGTAACCACACGGCAGCAGGTCGCTAAGTCATGGCCCGGCTTTAAATTAATAGCTCGTACTCCTTGCGCATTTCGGCCGCTGGTTCTGATCTGACTAACTGCAGAACGAACAATTTGTCCTTTGGTGGTCACCAAAACAATTTCATCATTATCAGAAACTGTCATTACTTTTACTACATGTCCATTCTTTGGGGTTGCTTTAATATTGATAACACCCTTACCACCACGCGACTGAACGCGATAAACACCATAACTACTCTTCTTGGCATAACCTTTACTGGTCACCGTTAATGCAGTATCTTTTTCTTTAACCACATCGGCACAAACAACGAGATCTCCTTTACCCAAACGAATGCCGCGAACACCCGAAGCGGTTCTTCCCATTTGGCGAGCATCTTTTTCTGGAAAGCGAATTGCTTTTCCGGAACGTGTTGCAATAAAGATCTGATCTTTTCCTGATGTGACCATAGCAGAAACAAGCTCATCATCATTTTTTAATTTGATCGCTTGAATTCCACTAGAACGTGGGCGAGCATACGCAGATAAAAGCGTTTTCTTCACAAGCCCTTCTTTAGTAACCTGAACTAAAAAGTGGTTTTCATCAAACTCGGAAATTTGAAGCATTGTTGCAATTTCTTCACCCTTGGATAGGTTCAATAAATTAACAACCGCTTTTCCTTTGGCAACACGGGAAGCTTGTGGAATTTCATAAGCTTTTTTCCAATACAATCTTCCTCGGTTGGTGAAGAAAAGCATTGTGTCATGGGTTGAACATAAAAACATTTGTTCAATAAAATCCTCATCATCTCGAACCCCACCACCCGTAACACCCTTACCACCACGGCGCTGTGCCCGATACATAGAAACAGGAATTCGTTTGATGTACCCAGCATGAGACATGCTCACCAAAACATCTTCTTCACGAATTAAATCTTCAATATCAATTTCTTCAGCTGCTTTTACAATCTCGGCACGTCTTGGGTTGCCATACTTCTTTTTAATCTCCAAAGATTCTTCGGTAATAATAGCAAACACTTTTTGCTTGGATTTTAAAATTCCTTGTAACTCAGAAATTCTTTTTAACAGCTCTTTATACTCTTCATCAATTTTATGGCGCTCAAGAGAAGTTAGTTTTTGTAACTGCATTTCCAGAATAGCTTTTGCTTGAATGTCCGAAAGCTTGAACTGTTTGATTAATTGTTGTTTTGCTTCATCAGGGCTTTTCGCGGCACGAATCAGTTTGATGATTTTATCAATATTAGCGATAGCAATTTTTAACCCTTCTAAAATATGAGCTCTTTTCTCTGCTTTATCTAACTCAAATTGAGTTCGTCGCTTAATCACAACCACTCGATGATTAATAAACTCTTGAAGCATTTCCTTAATATTTAAAATGCGGGGCTGTCCATTAACCAACGCTAGATTAATAATACTAACCGTGTCTTGCATTGCGGTATGCTTGTATAGTTGCGTTAGAATAACCTCATCATTTTCATCCTTTTTTAATTCAATAACCAAACGCATACCATCACGATCGGACTCATCTCGAATATCATAAATACCTTCAATTTTTTTGCTTTCAACTAACTTGGCAATATTGTTAATCAGATTAGATTTGTTCACCTGATAAGGAAGCTCTGAGATAACAATCGCGTCTTTTTGACGACCGCCTTTTGCTTTTTCAAAATGAGCTTTTGCGCGAAGGTGTAATTTCCCACGACCCGTGGCATAAGCTTGCTTAATTCCTTCTTTTCCCATAATTAAACCACCCGTTGGAAAATCAGGGCCTTTAATAAATTTCATTAAATCTTTTGGAGTTAACTCGGGATCTTCCACCAAAGCAACCACACCATCCACAACTTCCCCTAAATTATGAGGAGGAATACTCGTAGCCATACCCACAGCGATACCAGCAGAACCATTAATAAGGAGGTTGGGAAGTTTTGCAGGCAATAATTTGGGTTCTTGCAACGACTCATCAAAGTTGGGTTGGAACTCTACAGTGTCTTTATCTAAATCACCCAAAATTTCTTCAGTGATAGCAGCAAGGCGGGCTTCTGTATAACGCATAGCAGCCGCATTATCTCCATCCACAGAACCAAAGTTTCCTTGTCCATCAATCAACGGATAACGAAGCGAAAAATCCTGAACCATACGAACCAAAGTATCGTAAACGGCCGTGTCACCATGAGGATGATATTTACCCAACACTTCACCCACAATACGTGCTGATTTTTTATAAGGTTTATTGTGATACATACTTAATTCATTCATCGCATAAAGAATACGGCGATGTACTGGCTTTAAACCATCACGAACATCAGGAAGAGCACGTCCTACAATTACACTCATCGCATAATCAATGTAGGAGTTTTTCATTTCATCTTCAATAGCAATAGGAAGCACTTTTTCGGTCAGTGCATACATACTTTGGGAAGGATCCCCTTTTTTCTTTTCTTCGTTATTTTCATTGTCTTTATCAGCCAATGTCTTTTCCTCCGCCTTTTATGTATGCCAGGTTAAAACCCTGGCACACCTGGTACCCGCCTATGGGCCGCCAAATAATATTATTCGATTTGAATCTAACATCCTCTCGTGAGCTCTCCCCGCTGGGGGTCTAAACGTCGAGGTTTCGAACTGCTTTTGCATGACGTTCGATAAATTGTCTTCGAGGCTCTACCTGGTCACCCATTAACACCGTAAACATATTGTCTGCAGCAACAGCATCATCCATCTTTACCTGCAGAACGGTTCGTGTTTCTGGATCCATAGTAGTTTCCCATAGTTGATCTGGGTTCATTTCACCCAAACCTTTATATCTTTGTAAACTGATTCCTTCTTTTCCAAGAGCCTTTACTGTTTCTAATAACTCATTAAGTGTTTTCAGCTTTATGCTTTTCTTCTCGGTGTCTATTTGAAAAAGATCTTTATCTGAAGAATGAAACTCTCCTAAAGACAACCCATGCTTCGAAAGTTTTTTATTAATTTTTTCGAACTCATGCGCTTCAAAAATCTCAACAACATCTAACGCTTCGCCTTCACCAGAGTCTTTAGTATCTAATTCGATGTCTTTTCCCTTTTCTTTTTCTTTTTTCTTAACTAAAGAGGCGAGTTCTTTGTCCGAAAAGATAAAACTTCCACCCTTCCCTTCACGAACAAAATAAGTAGGGAATTGTCCTTTTTTGAAATCACAAGCTTCGATGTACTTATCAATATCAACACCCTTACGAGACAAGCTGTGTCGTTGGTGTTGAACCAAAGAAGCAAACTCTAAAATTTCTTTTAGCTCTTTTTCGGTAAAGCTTTTTTTCTTTCCAAGTTGTGTAAATTTTAATCCATCTGATCCCAGGTCGATTAAAATTCTACTCATATGTTCTTCGCTCTCTACATACTCTTCTCTTTTTCCTTTTTTAACTTTATAAAGAGGGGGTTGAGCAATGTACACATGGCCATGTTCGATTAGCTGTCTCATTTGACGATAGAAAAAGGTTAATAATAACGTACGAATATGAGAACCATCCACATCAGCATCCGTCATGATAATAACTTTGTGATAACGAATTTTTTCTACATTAAAATCAGCCTCACCAATACCTGTTCCAATAGCCGTGATCATGGTTCTAATTTCTTCGTTGGATAAAATTTTATCCATGCGGGCTTTTTCCACATTCAAAATTTTTCCACGCAATGGCAGGATGGCTTGAAAACGGCGGTCTCGTCCTTGCTTAGCAGAACCACCAGCAGAGTCCCCTTCCACCAGATATACTTCACAGTTTTTAGGGTCTCTATCCGAACAATCTGCTAATTTTCCCGGAAGGGAGGCTGATTCTAAAGCGCCTTTTCTACGGGTTAGTTCACGAGCTTTACGAGCTGCTTCGCGCGCGGTTAAAGCAACAACGGCCTTATCAATAATTTTATTCGCTGCTGAAGGGTTTTCTTCAAAGAAACGCCCCAACGCTTCATTAACCAAACTAGCTACAATTCCCTCTGCTTCTGAGTTTCCTAGTTTTGTTTTTGTTTGCCCCTCAAACTGAGGTTGTGGAATCTTAACGCTGATTACAGCAGTAAGCCCTTCTCGAATATCTTCCCCTTGCAAGCTTCCAGAAATGTTTTTTAATAGTTTTTTTCCTTTAGCATACTGATTACACGCACGGGTTAACGCTGTTTTAAATCCAGAAAGATGGGTTCCACCTTCTATCGTATTAATGTTATTAGCAAAGGTGAAAATATTTTCTGTGTAACTATCGTTATATTGCATAGCAACTTCACAGGTCACATTCTCTTTTTCTTTTGTAAAATAAATAATTTGGCGATGTAACGGGTTTTTATTTTTGTTGAGAAAAGCAACAAACTCTTCAATTCCACCTTTAAATACAAAAACGGTTTCTTTTCCATCTCTTTCATCTTTAAGCGTTATTTTTAAACCCTTATTTAAAAAGGCTAATTCTCTTAATCGCTTAGATAAAACATCAAAACTAAATTCGGTAACAGAAAAAATTTCAGGGTCTGGTTTAAATGTAACTTTTGTTCCTGTGTTTTTTGATTTTCCAATAACATTTAGTTTAGATTTTGTTTTTCCACGCTCATACTTCTGATGATGAATTTTTCCATCACGGCAAACCTCTACATCTAACCACTCTGAAAGGGCGTTGGTACAAGAAACACCCACACCATGAAGACCCCCTGAAACCTTATACGTATCACTATCAAATTTACCGCCGGCATGTAAAACAGTCATCACTACTTCTAATGCAGATTTCTTCTCTTTTTTATGATAATCCACAGGAATACCACGACCATCATCTTGCACGGTAACACTTCCATCCGTATGGATTGTTATTTCTGTATGAGTACAAAAACCAGCCAGAGCTTCGTCAATAGAGTTATCTACTACTTCATAAACAATATGATGAAGACCCCGAGCTGTTGTGTCCCCAATATACATTGCAGGTCTTTTACGAACAGCCTCTATACCTTCTAAAACCTGGATGTTTGAAGAATCATAACTACCCTTTTTTTTAGCGGCTGTCTTTTTTTCTTTTTTAGGTTCTTTTGTTTTTGTTACTTCTTTTTTCTTTTTAGTTCCCACGGCCATTCATTTCTCCCTTTTTTCGAGCCCCAATAGGTCTAGACTCGATCTTAGAAAAATTTAATATCTTCCTGCTTGGAAGGTAATATCCTTTAAATTTTCTTTTCCTACTTTTTGTTGAAGTAGCGATAATATTTTCATTCGGTGTTGCATAATAAATTGATGTGCTCTTGCGGGATCATCAACAGAAACATATAGTTTTTTTCCAAATAGTTTTTTTGGGGTTGCGTGCTTTTTAACTTCCTCATCCACGAGAGTTTCCCACAAATCAAATAAATGAGCTTGCTGAAGTTTTTGCGGATTTTCTAGGGTTTTAATAATTCCTTTAACAACTTTATCTACCGGTATAAAACCAACACGTTGTTTTTTAAATTTTCGGCGCATAAACCCTTTTTATGAAGCTTTTCCTTTTATTTTTAAACACCTGTCATCCTCGAGCGTTAGCGAAGGATCTAAGCTCTTTAAGTTAAAAGAATTTATTATTCAGATCCTTCGCTACGCTCGAGGATGACAAACATTAATTTAATTGCATAGGCATAATTACATGCAAATAATCTTTTTTTCCTTTTAACAACCCTGGTTTATCAGGACCTGAAACAGATATTTGAATTTTATCAATATCTAGGTTTTTTAATACATCCATTAAATAGGTTGGATTAAAACCAACGCTTAAATCATTTCCCTCAAGACTTGCTTCTAACTCTTCATGAGCTTCTCCTAAATTAGGAGATCGAGAAGAAACTAAAATTTTATTTTGTAATAAATCCACTTTAACTGATTGAGATTCTGGAGATGTTAATAAAGAAGCTCTTTTCACTGCTTGAAGCAACTGTTCTCTGTCCACAGTAGAAATAGAATTCTCTTCTTTTGGTATAACTTGTTCGTAATTAGGAAAGTGCCCTTCAATCAAACGAGAAAGAATAAAAGTGTCTCCAAAATGAAATAAAATTTGATTCTTAAAAAATAAGATTTTCACTTTTCCTTCATCAGATAAAATTTTTCCTAACTCATAAACTGTCTTTGAAGGAATAATTACATCTAATGAAAAACTATCTCTAATATCCAAGTCTTTTTGAATGTAAGCAAGTCTTCTTCCATCCGTAGCAACTAGCTTCATTTGTTTATTCTTCACTGTCATTAAAATACCATTTAACACATAGCGGGTTTCATCATAAGAAATAGCAAAACTCGTTAATTGAATACTTTCTTTTAAAACATGTTGATCTAATTCAATTGCTTGATCTAAAGAAAATGTAGGGAGTTTTGGAAAATCATCTTTTGGGAGACCCATAATTTTAAAAACAGATCTTGCTGATTTTACAGTTACAGAATTATTCTTAGCTACCGAAATCTCAACATCTCCTGTGGGAAGCTCTCTAATAATATCGTAAATTTTCTTAGCAGGAACAGTTACACTTCCTTCTTCTAAAACATCTACTTCTGCAATACTTGAAACAGCTACTTCTAAATCTGTTCCAACAAGTCTAATTTTTCCATGCCCTTCTGTTTCTAAAAGAACATTAGAAAGAATAGGAAGCGTTGTTTTAGAACCAATTACCCCGTTAACCCGAGATAAATTATGTATAAGAGTTGTCTTATCTGTTTTAATTTTCATGAAGTTATCCTCATTCGCCCGTCTTTATTATTATTAAATTTTGATATAAAAAAATAGTAGTAGTAATAATAGTCCTTGTGGATTTGTTAATATCCACCTTAACTTATTTAATTACAATAAGTTGTGAATTGTATAACCTATGGAAAGCCTGTTCTTGTTATCCCCACAGTACACAATAAATATACAGTAAACCAAAAATCCGTTTTTATACTGTTTATAACCCCCAAATTATCAACAACTTATCCTGAGGGAAAAACCTAGTTTCCAGCTTTAATCTGTTCAGTTAATTGAACCATCATTAAACGAACTTCTTCTTTCTCTTTTACTTCTTTTTCTAATTTGGTTATTCCATGAAGAACGGTTGTGTGGTCGCGTCCACCAAAATATTCCCCAATTTCTGGAAGAGAATGTTCTGTTAAGCTTCGCACTAAATACATGGCTACTTGGCGTGGGTAGGCAATCGCTTTTGTTCTTCGTTTAATACGCATATCCGATTTTTGAATATTAAAATGATCAGCAACTTTTTGTTGAATAGTGTTAATGTTAATTTTCTTTTCTTCTTCAACCAAAGAATCTTTAAGAACCTCTTCAGCAAGGGAAACCTTTAACACCGAGTCTGTTAGAGCGGCATACGCCATCACACGAATTAAAGAACCTTCTAGTTCTCGAATGTTTGATTTAATTTTACTGGCTATAAAAGACAGAACTTCTTCAGGAACATGTGTTGGATTTTCTTCCAGCTTCTTTTTAAGAATAGCAACGCGTGTTTCAAAGTCAGGAGGTTGTATGTCTGTAACAAGGCCCCATTCAAATCGAGAAACTAAACGCTCTTCTAATGAAGAAATATCTTTGGGTGGTCTATCGCTAGTAACCACTATTTGGCGGTGGTTGTCGTAAAGAGCATTAAAGGTGTGAAAGAACTCTTCCTGAGTTGCTTCTTTGTTTGCTAAAAAATGAATATCATCAATAAGCAACATATCTACGTTACGATACTTTTCTCTAAAGCTTTCTGTGCTTCGCTTTTGAATGGCTGTAATCAGCTGGTTCGTAAATTTTTCGCTTGAGATAAAAACAATATTCGCATCTGCTTTTTTTTCTAAAGCTGCTGAAGCAATCGATTGAAGTAAATGAGTTTTTCCTAAACCTACAGGGCCATAAACAAAAAGAGGGTTGTATGCTTTTGCTGGAGACTCGCTCACAGCCATTGCTGCTGCGTGAGCAAAGCGATTTCCAGGACCAACCACAAAATTATCAAAATTGTAACGGTTGTTTAATGCAAAATCTCGAGAAAGAATCTTTTCTTTAAGAGTAGGTTTTTTATCGGAAGCTGTCGAAGTGGACCTCTTTCCTTTTTTTGTTTCCTTCTTTTTTTCTTCGACGGTGTATTCAACCTTAACATGAATGCCTTTTAATTTTTCAATAACAGAAATAATAGCTTCTTCATAATGGTCTTTAAGCCAATCCGCATAAAAACGATCGGGAGCAAGAAGGTTTAAAACGCCTTCTTCTAAGGAGATGAAATCCAAGGGTTCGATCCAAACGCGAAGGGTTTGTTCGGTAAGCGTGTCTCCTAATAACTCGACAACATCTTCCCAAAAAGCTTTATCAGTAAGGATTTCTTTTGTTGTGACGGATGTTTCACTCATTAATTTATTAATCCACAGGCAAGAAAAGGGTTATTAAAAAATAGAAAGCATGTAAACCATTTAATTTCAATCACTTACATCGAACAAGCCAACTAAAACACCCTAAATATAGGTGCTATACACAAGTTATTCACAGGGGCTATTTAGAGGGGTATTATAGCATAAACCCCAAATTATGGGAAGGAACAGGGACGGTTCTTACTACAAGAAGAACCGTCCCTAGGATGACCAGCTACTCTTTAGGTTTAGGGTCTTTTTTGGCTAAGAAGGTGTGAATGCCGCATTCTTTCTTGGTGCTGCCAGACCATCGGCCTGAACGCTCGTGTTCCCCTGGAACCACAGAACGGGTGCAAGGAGCACAGCCGATTGAGGAAAAGCCTTCATCAAAAAGAGGGTGGTAAGGGAGTTTGTGTTCTTTTAAATATTCCCACATTTGTTTTCCGTTCCAAAAACAAAGAGGATTAATTTTAATAATTCCAGATTCGTAAGACTCCACCACATTTACCTGTTCTCGGGTGTCGCTTTGGCTTCGGCGGATGCCTGTGATCCAACCGCGAACGCCGTTCAAGGCTTTCTTGAGAGGCTCTACTTTATTTAGGTAACAACATTTGTCAGGATCCGTTTCATATAAGTTCCCATGTTTTTGGGTAAACTCTTCTCTTCCCATAAGGGGTTTGAGTTCTTCAACATTGTTAAGGTTGATCAATTTTTTTAAATGTTCTTTGAACTCTAATGTTTCTGGAAAGTGAAAGCCTGTTTCTAAAAATAAAATTCGGATATCCGGTTTGATTTGAGTCGCCATGTGAAGCAACACAGCGCTGGTAGAACCAAAGGAAGTAGACACACAGACTTCGGGTGAAAATTCATTTATCGCCCACCTCAGAATTTCTTGAGGGGTTTTTTCTTCTAGTTCTTTGTTTATTTTTTGAATGTCCATAACGTATCCTTTGTCATTGCGAGGCAGACATCAGCGCCGTGGCAATCACTTAATAAAAAACTTTTCTTTGCTAGAGATTGCCGCGCCGTCTATAGCCTGGCTCGCAATGACATGCTTTTTAACTTATATTGAGCTCTTGTTTCATTTGTTCCACAATGTCGTAGGTCATGTGAACGTTATCGCCACCCATCCAACCTAAATCAATATCAGGTTTGTTCTCGCCATGAAAATCACTGCCGCCCGTAATGGCTAAACCCAACTCTTCGCCAATGCCTTTGTAGAAATCTTGTTCTTCTAGAGTGTGAGCACTGGTGTGTGCTTCGATGCCATAGAGACCGCTTTCTTTCCATTCTCCAAACACACGAATAAGTTCTGCTCGGTCTTTAATGTTAAGTGTCATGGGGTGTGCCACAACAGGAAGGCCCCCAGCTTGGCGGATAAAACCAATGCCTTGTTCTGCAGATACGCGACGCTTGTCCAGATAAGCAGAACCGCCTTTTCCTAGAAATTTTTTAAACACTTCTTCGTTATCTTTAGCATAACCTTTTTCAATGAGAACACGTGCAAAATGAGGTCTTCCAATTTGTCCCCCACCAGAAACGGCGGCCACCTCTTCCATGGTGATTTCTATGCCCATATCATTTAGCTTTTTAATAATTCCAGGGTTTCTTTCTTTGCGAGCGCGTTGAATGTTTTCTAAATTGGAAAGCATCTCTTTGTTTTCGGGATCAATAAAATAACCTAAAATATGAAGTGTTCCAGGTTTAAACTCACAGCTAATTTCAATTCCAGGAATAAGTTCAATTCCATTTTGTTCTGCTGCTTTTTTTGCTTCAGAATGGCTTTCGACAGTGTCATGATCTGTTACAGCAACAACATCAAGGCCTTTTTCTTTGCAGTAATTAAGAAGTTCTGTTGGTGTGTAGCTACCATCGGAACAAGTAGTATGCATATGAAAATCAACGCGTTTCATGGATGTCTCCCTATTGGTTTGAGCCTTCAGTTTCAAGGTACCCAAACTCTTCTAATTTTTTAATAATTTTTTCAGCGGATTCTTCTGGGGTTTCGTTTTCTGTTTCACAAATGACCTCAGGGGTTAGGGGCTCTTCGTAAGGATCTGATACCCCTGTAAATTGTTTAATTTCTCCAGAAGCAGCTTTTTTGTAAAGCCCTTTAGGATCTCTCTCGGCACAAGTTTCTACAGAACACTTGGTATAGACTTCTATAAAACTGCCTATTAAAGAGCGGTTGTAATCCCGAGGTTCTCTGTAAGGAGAAATAACGGCCGCGATTACAATAACGCCATTACGTGTTAATAAATTACAGACAAAACCAACACGTTTAATATTGGTATCTCGGTCTTCTTTATCAAACCCAAGGCCTTTGCTTAAATTGGTTCGGATCATATCTCCGTCTAAAACTTCTACTTTAAGCTGAAGTGCTTTGAGACGCTTAACTAATATGCGGGTAATGGTTGATTTTCCGGAACCTGAAAGTCCTGTAAACCAAACTGTAACGCCTTTCGACATGAAGGGCTCTCCTTTAGTTTTCTAAAAAAATAAAGTTCAATTGGAAAGTATAGCACAAAATAATAGGGGTCAACAGGGACGGTTTTAGATTTTCTAGAACCGTCCCTAAGTTGTCCCTTAAAACTCAACGCTTTTTAAGATTTTTCTTTTTTCTAACCAACTGACAACAAGGATGGTTGCCTCATATAACACAAAGAGCGGAATGGCTAAAAGAATTTGAGACAGCGCATCGGGAGAAGGTGTTAATACAGCAGCTAAAACAACAATCCCTAAGAGCACAAATTTTCGTTGATGTCTTAACCATGCAGCGCTAACAATATTTAAATGTGCTAAAGCTAAAACAACAATCGGCAAATTAAATGAAATGCCAAAGCCTAAAAGCATAAAACAAACAAAAGAAGAATAACGACTTACTGAAAGTAAGGGCTGAAAATGAGAAGACCCAAAGCCTAGCAAAAACTTGAGTGCTGTTGGAAGCACTAAAAAGTAACAAAAAGAAACCCCGATAAGAAAAAGACTGACAGAAACGGTGAATAGGGGGAACACGGCTTTTTTTTCATTCTCTAAAAGACCCGGTTTTAAAAATTGCCACAATTGCCACAACACAACAGGAGTTGTACAGAAAAAGCTAAAAAATAAAGAGGCTTTCAATGCGACCAAAAAACCTTCAGCAGGGGCTGTAAAATATAAAGGCGTGTCGAGATTCCCTAGTGGAAATTGAATGATGGCAATGAGCCATTGATGAATAACAAGCCCTAAACAAAAGAAAACTGCCAGACTGATAGCGATAGCGATAACTCTTTTTCTTAGCTCTTCTAAATGTTCTACCCAAGGGATAATTTTTTCAGACATGACAGACGATTAGAAATGAAAAAAGTTATTTCTTACTTTCCTCATTTAGGCCTTTTTTGAATTCCTGAATACTTTTTCCTATGGAACGCCCAATTTCAGGTAATTTTGCAGCGCCAAAAACAACTAAAGCGACAAGTAGGATGATGACTAGTTCAAATGGTCCAGGTAATGACATGGTATTGCTCCTTCTTCGTTTTTCTGTGTATATAGTATATGACAAAAGCAAATACGTACATAGTAAAAGCTTGTCATTGCGAGCCATGTAACCTATAGGCGTGGCAATCTCTGGAAAAGAAGAAATCTCTATTGAGTGATTGCCACGGCCTCTTTGTTGATGCCTCGCAATGACAAGAAGTTACCATGTCCCGTGTACTATAGACTGTGTTCGTATTTGTTTTTATTATTGCTCCCACACAGGGCACATCGGCTTATAGTCACAGAGCTTACATTTTATATAACGATCTGCTTCTGGGCAGGGGGGGAACACAGCGTCTCTTATTTTTTGACCCGTTTCCACAATCTTGTTCTTGGTTTCTTCAATGCGCTCATCAGATACTTCGGTAGAAACTTTTTGGCGAGATTCTAAATAATAAAAAGAAAGAGGCCCTACCGGAATGGGAGACATCTCTTTTAAGGCCATGGCATAAATCGAAAGCTGGGAGCTGGCATCTGCATATTTTTGATCTTTAGCTTTCCCTGTTTTATAGTCAATAACCTCCATAACAGAGCCGTCTATTTTTTGTACGCGGTCTATCTTTCCTTTGATTTCTAAAGAGTCATTTATTTTGATTAAAAAGCCTTCTTCAATAAAGGGAGATTCTAAATGAAAGTTATTTTTGTTATCTTCAAAGTAGGTTTTTAAAATTTCAAAACCTTTATCTTTATAGGTTTTTTCTTGGAAGCTGTTTTTAAACCCTTGGCTTCTCCAGGCTTTTTCATAAAGCTCTAATAATAAATTAACATCTGGATTAGGGTCTGCTTCTAACAAGCGATAAAAGTCCTCAAGGGCCTTATGAATATTGTTTCCAAAAGCCAGATGCGGATTTTTTCTTTCGGGGATGCGATAGATATAATGAAATTGATATTTTAAGGGGCACCACTCATAGGTTTCAATTTGAGAGTGGCTTAATGAAAGCTTTGCTGGAAGATTAATGGTTGGCGCAGGTTCTTCTATGGATGGAGCAGGCTCTAATAAACTTTCTTTGGCTTTCCCTAATAATTTTTCAATGGATAGATCAAAAACAGACTCAATTTCTTTTTCGGACAAAGAGTCTACGCTGCCTTTACATTTTAAAAAAGCCTCAAGAACGAGGCTGACTTCTTTTTTTAAGTTGGAGTTGGAGTCTTTTTCTAAAGAACGAATCAGACGAAATAAAGGAGCGTAAGAAGTAAAAGAAGGGTCTTCAGCATTATTTTGTATGCCTAAGGAAGTTTCTTCTTCATGAACGGTGTGTTCAATTCTATCTTTTAATTCTCCCCCTAGGAGTTCTTTAACAAAAACAGAAGGTTTTACACGAGGTTTTTCAACAGTGCTTAAGTTTAGCTTTTGTTCTGCGCGAGTTAACCCGACATAAAAGAGGCGGCGTTCTTCCTCAATATGAAAATCTCCTTCAGGCAAAGCTTCTTTGACCAGAGCATCTGGAAATGGAAGAAAGTCTTGTTTTTGTCGTGTAGGAAAACGGCCTTGAGTTAAACAAGGAAGAAATACGATTGGGAACTCTAATCCTTTAGCGGCATGAATGGTTAGTAAACGAACCGCATTTGTTGGTTCTGCAGCGGCAGCTTCTGTGTCTGGGGCCAGGCCTAACTCTTCGGCTAGCACAAGGTGTTTTAAAAAAGCGCCCAGTGTTTTTTTGGGAGCCTGAGCGTCTTCTTGAAACTCTTTCATAAGGAAACAAAATTGCCCCAAATGTTGAACAGCTTTTTCAGCGGCCGCAGAACCTTTATGAAGATACCCTGAGAAGAGACGAAACTGGAACGCTATTTCCCAGAAAAGTTCATCTAAGTCGAGACGGCCACGCGTACGTTTTAGTTTTGAGACTTTCTCAAACAAAGAGGCAATCTTCTTTTTTGAAGCCGGGCTTAAAAAAGAACACTCCTCAATATTTCCTAATAAACGAAATAAGGAACTCTTCTTTTCTCTGCTTGCCCACCGAGCAAGGTCTCGATATTCTTCAGGATGAATGCCCACAAAAGAACCCAACAAAATTCGAGCTAAAGAAATTTCTTCCTCTTCTTCTCCCAATAGATTAAGAAAAGCCATTACATCTCGGATCTCTTCTGTTCCTAACAGTTTAGTTCCGGCGGCTTCGACAAAAGGGATTTTCTTTTGTTTTAAAGCTTCTTTTATTTTTTTGCCGTGACTATGAGCACGAATAAGAATAGCTATGTCCGAATAATCTTTGCTAGAGTCTTTAAGGCCTTTGATTTCATCAGCAATCCACAGCGCTTCACTGTCATAATTATTAAACGTGTGAACAGAAACTTTTTCCCCTGAAGGGTTTTGTGTTTTTAATACTTTGATTTCATCATAGCGATCTTTGCCGTTGTTTTTAATGGAGATATCCGCGGCAGAAAGAATGTTTTCAGAAGATCGGTAATTTTCAGAGAGTTTTAATAATGTCGTGTCTGGAAAAATTTCTCTAAATTTTTTAAAGCTTGCATAAGAGGCCCCTCGAAAACGATAAATAGCCTGATCATCATCTCCAACAGCACAAATGTTTTTATGGTGTTCACTAAGTAGTTTTAACAATTCAATTTGAGCCATGTTGGTGTCTTGAAACTCATCGACAAGAATATACTGAAACTTTTCAGATAACTTTTTAGTCAAAGTAGGCTTCGTCATTAAAGCTTGCACTAATACTTGTATCAAACCACCAAAATCAATGGATTCGTTTTCCAAACATTGTTGTTCATAAAGCGAAAAAACTTCTGTGGTTTGTTCTAATTGCTGCAGTTCTAAATTTTGTTCTTCGTATACTTCTTCATCTAATGAAGTTTGTTGAAGAGCTAGAGCCTCTCTTTGTTCTCGAACATATTCTTTTAAATCCTGAGGGGTGGCCAGCTCGTCTTTAGCGCGATCAATAAAACGAAGAAAAGGAAGAACCAAACTTTCTTTTTTAGAAACTTTACTAAAAGCCTCTAACGGTTGTTGCCATAACAAAGGCTCTAAGAGTGCAGCGCGCTGTAACGAATTTGTTAACAATTTTGTTTTAGGAGAAAGGCCTAACTGAAGTGCGTATTCTTGGACGAGCTCTAAAGCAAAGGAGTGATAAGTCATTATTTGAGGGACGCCAGCCATTGGAGGCAGTAAGGCCTCAATGCGTTCAGTCATTTCAGCCGCAGCTTTTTTCGTATAGGTCAGGGCTAGAATGTTTTCGGCACGAAGGTCTTTCTTTGTTTCTAATAAGTAGGCAAGACGGTGCGTGATGACACGTGTTTTTCCCGTGCCTGCTCCGGCCAAAATAAGTGTAGGCCCTTCGGTTTGTGTTACGGCTAGATTTTGTTCTTCGTTTAAACCTTCAAGAAAGGAAAGGTCGTCTAGAAAAGAAGCCTGCTTAGAAGAGTGTTTATTTGTTTTAGTAGAGGACATGATTTTAAGGAAAAAGAAACCAGAAAAGATTTTTTGTTCGTTTCTGGTTTCTTTAAGTTTATCGTTTATGCTTGTGCAAAAACTTCTCGAGCTACAATTCCAACAACCCCTAAGGCTACGGAATTTTCACCAAATGCGGAAGGAATAATTTTTACGTAATTGGCGGATTCTTCAACAGCCCATTCTTTAACTTCTTGTTTTATGGCTTCCATAAAAATGGCGCCACAATCTTCAATTCCACCACCAATAACAACAATTTCTGGATTTAATAAGTTAACCAGAAAGGAGATTTTTCTTCCTAAATTTCTACCACCCTCTTCAATGACCTGCATAGCTAAAGGGTCGCTTTCTTTTAAAGCCATAATAATTTCTTTAACAGTAATTTTATCGACTTCACCACCAGCAAAGTCTAACATTCTAGATTTTTTCCCGTTGCTGATGAGTTTCCGAGCATTGTTTTCCATTCCAAGGTCCATTTCCCATCGACCTAATTGCGAAGCAGAGGAAGAAACCATTTCGGTGTGTTGAGGATTGTGAGAAACAATTCCTAATTCTCCGGCAGCACCTGTTGCTCCACGAAAAATTTCTCCGTTAATCATAATTCCACAACCAACACCAGAGAACATATAAATCATATGTTTTACATCTCTGTCTAACCCTAACCATTTTTCACCGAGGACTGCAGCGTTAGCGTCGTTTTCTACAAACGTAGGAATGTTTAAACGTTTTTCAAATAAATCTTTAATAGAGATACAAATAGAAACATCTTTGGTTCCTAAAGCACCTGGCCAACGAATTGTTCTTCCGCGCTCGTCAATAATTCCAGGGATAGCAACACCCAAGCCAGCAATTTTTTCTTTTTCAATTCCAGCGTTATCAATAATTTCTTGAGCTAGTTTAATGAGTTCTTCCATCATTGATTCGGAGTTCTCAGGCTTTCTCTCCTTTTTTACTTCATAGATGACGTTGGTTTCTAAGTCTACTAACACACCGACCATGGAAAGCATGTTAAGACCAATACCAATGATATAAGCAGATTTAGGGTTTAGTTCAACAAGAACGGGTTTGCGGCCGCCGGTGGATTCGTCTAACTCACCCTCAACAACCAAACCTTTTTTAATGTAATGATTTACATAATTAGAAACGGTAACAATATTGAACTCGGTAATTTTAGAAATGTCTGTTCTAGAGATAGGACCATTTTTTCGGATAACCTCAAGGATTGCCAGATTTTTTCTTTCTTTATCTGTAAGTGTGCGATCCTTCAATAAGGTTTGTTTAATTAACATAGTTGATTCCTCCTGAGATAAAAGACTTTTTATTGAGGACATGGTCGAACTCCTTAATATTGACAACAATGGGTTTCGGGCGATATACGCCGCCCAAGATCAGGCTTAAAACCGTGTAAATGTCCCTGCTTTTTTAAAGCATTAAAACACGCAAAATATAGCAGATTTATCCTTTATTTTCAAGAGGTTATGAAAAATAAATAATAAGTCTTAAGATGGCTAATTTACCCCCTGATGTAACATTGTTGATACACACTACATACAATGGATAAAAATAGTATAAAAAAAGGGATTTTTAGAAAAATTCTTCGTGTTGAAGTAGCTCTTTGATGTTTTTGCCGATAGGATCCGAACCAAAAATTTGATGAATCGAACCATTGTTTAGATAGTTGGTTAGAGCGATAAAGCTCATTCCTTGGTCGAGGGCAAGATATTGGCGAGTGATGCGTTTGCCTCTGATTTGAAGGGAGTCATAAAAACCATACTCTCCATAAACGTCATAAAGTTTTAACATGCGGCGTAAATTTTTGATGGCGTCTTCTGGAATTGTTTCTAAAGTTAAAAATGTGGCATGTGGTGTGATGATTCCCGCATCGTTGTAGCCTTTAATGCCTAACGCTTTAACGCCAAACTCGGCATAAATACTTTTCTTTCCTCGTGAAACAGCACAAGGAGAAATTCCCCATACGGGATAATGTCTTTCTTTAAGAGCGTAGTCCCGTTGAATTTCAGAAGCAATTTTATTATTAATCCCTAGTGCAAATGGAGACCAGTCTTTTTCAGGAACTAAAATAGTGGGCATTAAAAACTCAAACATAGAACCGCCCCAGCTAGGAATAAAACGACGTTGGTGATATTTGTAAAAACCCGTACGCATATCTTCTCCTTCAACAGTCCTGTCTTCTTCTTTTCCTTTTTGCGTTTGCCAATCCCACTTCACAGGAGGAATCCGGTATAAATGAAACCAGTGGTCTCGGGGCGCGTCCCCTTTTCCAATGCTGAGCATGCTGAGCATGCGTGTTTCTGTGGCTAGTAAACTATAGTGAAAGGGAGAGTATTCTTTCTTTTCGACATCATATCCAACAGACATTTGCCCAACCCCGGGGTCATAAAAGAAATCAAAATCCATGTCATCTAACATTTTGCTAGCAGCACGCCCTAATTCTTTTTTAAATGCGGAACGAATAATAACGTATGAAGAAGCAAGCCAGGCATTATCTATAGAAGAAATAAAAAAGTTTGTTGGGTGTAAATGACTTGTGTTGTAGAAATTGTAAAAAAAACCTTCATACGTTTCTAGTTGCTGAAGTGCTTTCAAAGATTTTTTTATGCGCTCGACGGCATCTTTCCTCGAAATAAAACCTAAATGATAAGCGGCGACACAAGAGATGTGATACAAACCAACATTGGTGGGAGATGTGTAATCTCCAACAAAACGATCCGCATCTAATTTTGCGTGATCAATAATCAAATTTGTTCTCTTGTCTATAAAGTTGTCAAAATACTTCCAAGTGTCTTTGGCAATCTCAAGAAGCATTTTGCGATCTTCCATTTGCAGTAATTCTTTTCGACGCTGTAAAACGCTTAATGAAGAGGGATAGCCTTTTAGATTGTCTTGAATCGATTGAAAGAAGACTTCTTTGGGCCCAACGAAAGCAATGTGATCGAACTGTGCTTGTCCGACTAAGCCCATAAACCCAGAGGAAACCTCAAGTTTAAGAGATTGGAGTTGATTAAAATCTAAATTTTCAAAAAGATATAATGGGAGAACAACGGGACGCCATCCATTTCTATTTTCTGTCCCAACATAAGGAAAGATGGGAACGCTATGGCTTTTACCCAACTCATCTTCTAGAAAGACTTTAATGTGACTTTTAGCGCCTATACTGCCCCGGAACCAAAAGGATAAGTAGCGTGCTTGACTCATGTCTAAAGGAGCAAGTGCTGTTTCCCAAGATATTTTGTTTTTGCCGATAAGCCAAAAAGAAAGTTTTAAACTTCGGCCATTTTCATAAATAGCATCGTCCTCTTGGTAGTTTTCCCAGAATCTAATTTTTTCAGAGAGCTTTATCTCCGATGTATGACCAAGACGATTTTTGCCTATTTTAGAAAAACTTTCGACAAGAAAAATTTGATTTTGTTTAAGATTAGCAAGAAATGTTTGAGAAGGAACACCGGAGGAGGTGCTGCCTGCCCATGAGGGAGAGGGGAGAAAAAAAGAAACGATAAGAAGGATAAGTAAGAATTTTTTCAGCATATAGAATATTAGACATTTTAAGTGTGCCAGGTCTACTAGATCTGGCACACCAAGTACATAACTTTTGAAGTCCTGATAGAGGGCCTCAATTTGAATCTGACTTTAATCGTCCTTATGAATTTTATCCCATTAAGACTTCAACAGTGTGATCTTTCCCGTCGTTGAAGGAAGGAACTAATGTTCCTTCTATGGGCTTTCCGTCTACTTTAACTTCTTTAACACCCGATTCCACACCATTAGGATTAGTTACGGAAATATTGTAATGACATCCTCTAAATAAACGGCGTGCTTTAAACTCTTTCCAAGCTTTAGGAACACAAGGATCAATGCGAAGCCCACCAGCTTCAGCGCGCGCTCCAATAAGCCATTCTAAAGAGATACGGAATAACCAAGTTCCACTTCCTGTATACCAAGTCCAACCACCTCGACCAAAGTTTGGTGAATCTGGACCATCGGTGTTTCCTGGTGTTACATAAGGCTCTACAAAATAACTATCAGGATCTTTTCCACGTTCTAAAGGACTAAAGCTTTTGAACGTTTCAAATCCTTTATCACCCTTTTTCTGAACGAGCTGAGCTTGTAATCCCCAACAAGCAGCGTGAGTATAAACGCCACCATTTTCACGAAGACCAGGAGCATAACGAGTGATGTAACCAATCGCAGGGTCTGTCACGGAATAAGCAGGGGTTAACAACAATGGACCGTATTCGCGATAAAGCATTTTCTCTGCGGTTTCCATACATTTGTCGCCTCTGTCTTTTGGAGCAACTCCATTAATCACAGCCCAAACTTGACCCATAAGATCAATTTTTCCCTGTTCAACGGTTTTACTTCCCATTGGAATTCCATCGTCTCGTGTTGCACGGATATAACGATCATCTTCCCAAGCATGTTCGTTAATGGCGGCAACTAAATCATCAGCACGTTTAACATATTCAGCAGCTCTATCTTTTTCGCCTCTCGTTTCACAGAGAGGAGCAATGCGTCTCATGATGCCAACCATGAAGTGTCCTAACCAAATGGACTCCCCTTTCCACTTAACGCCTACGTGACTAAAGCCATCGTTCCAGTCTCCTTCACCAATTAATGGCAAGCCTCTTGGAGACCAACGAGTTAATACTTTATCAATAGCTCGGCAACAATGTTCAAAAACAGAACCGGATGTTGCGGGCTTATCTTTTTCTTTTGGATCTTTTAAGAAATCAACGCTTTCATCCAATAAACTAAGATCCTGAGTTTCATCTAAGTAGTTTAATGTGATGTAAGCTAACCAAACAAGATCATCTGTCATTTCGGTTATTGCACCCATGCCTGTTCCAGGATGCCACCAGTGATGAACCGTTCCATCCGGAAACTGTTGTTCCGCATGTAGAATGATTTGTTTACGAGCTTCGTCTGGTTTTAGAGGAAAGAAAACTTGGCAATCTTGTAACTGATCTCTAAATCCAATACCACCACTTGATTGATAGTAAGCACATTTAGCCCAAATACGACCCGCAATGGCTTGGTACTTCAACCAACGGTTGTTTAAAAAGTTGAAGCCTTCGTCGGGTGTTTCAACCCAAGTTTGATCTAACAACTCATCCCAAGATTTTTTAACGGCTTCTAATTCTTCATCAGCCGCTTTTTCACTTAGGAATTTTTTGATTAAACCTTCAGATTCTTTTCTGTCTTTGGTTCCACCTAAAACATAGATAACAACTTTTTCTTCGCCAGGTTCTAACTCAATATTAGAGTGAGTTGAAGCAACAGAGTCACACCATTTTCCTTGAGTGTTCTTTAAGTTTCCTTCACGAACGGCTCTAGGATCAGCAATGGTTCCGTACATGCCGAAGAAAGCTTCTTTGTCCCCGTCATAACCAACAGGCTTAACACTACAAGCATGAAAACCTTCTAATGGTTTCTCTGCTAGTCCTGTTGAAATGAAATGAGGAACTAAAGCAGGGCGCTTTAATCCGTAAATCGCATTTAAGTTTTCATCAATTTCAGTTTCGATAAAGGTCTTATGAAACTCACGATGGGTATCTGCAGCGTTTCCTAAACACCATTCAAAATAAGAAAACAGCCCGATGTTACGCTTCTTGTCGCTTTCATTAACCACGCGGACTTTCCAGATTTCTAGAGGAGAGTCTTTGGCAACAAAAACAGTTCTTTCAGTAAAAATACCATTTAACTTCGAACTAAGAATGGTATAGCCTTGACCATAACGCGCTTCAAAGAAATCAAACTTAGGACATGTTGGTTTCCAAGAAGAACTCCAGAACTCTCCAGAGTCATTGTCACGCATGTAAAGGTAAGAACCCCATTCATCTTTAATTAAATCTTGTTCCCAGCGAGTAATACGAGAAAGGTTTGAATTTTCTCTCCAAGAGAACGAACCACCGGTTTGAGAAATTACGGTACCGTAATCTCCGTTACACATAACATTAACCCAAGGACGAGGTGTGTCTGGGCGGGTAATAACATATTCCCGTCCATCTTCTGTGAAATACCCGTACTTGTTTTCAAATTTTCTTACTTCGTTAGCTGATGTTGTTTGAGTTTTTTGCATTGTATTTTCTTTCATGTCTTTTAATTAAACTCCTTGTTCATTTTATAGTAAAAATATTAAGATTCTTTTGCCGATAAAATAGCGTTAATCTTAGGTGTTATTTGAGATACAACTACATCAATAGTTTCTTTTCCGTTAAACAATAAATCTAACTCTTCATTAATAAACTTACTTTCAATTTCTCTCCACTTGGGATGAAAAGGATCGTAAGTCACAAACTGCACTGCTTCGTTAAGCATTCCTTTGTTAACGGGTTTTGACGCAACGTCTCCAGCCCAATCGGGGCCTTTTGCTACATCAATTAATGCTGGCTGCGCTAAACCACGGCGTGCCAATTCTTTTTGTCCTTGAGCGCCTGTAAGGGCTTTAACGACCTCCCAAGCAACTTCTTTATTTTTAGAACTCTCTAAAATACTGTAACCAGAACCCCCGGTTCCAAAACCACGAACGTTTTTAGAGTTTTTAGGAAACATAGCAACGTCCCAACGAAAATCTCTTCTTCGTAACCCTGGAGTTTCCCAAACACCCGATAAAAACATGGCTAGTTTTCCGGTAGAAAACATAGTGTCTACACCCATACCCGAATTGCTTAACGCAACGGGTGTTGGCATTACTTTATGTTTGTTGATCAAATCAATGTAAAACTGAAGCCCTTCTTTACTTTTAGGACTATCTAATAAAAGCTTGGTTGGGTTTTTTACATCATCAACAAGCTGTCCGCCATTTCCATAAATAAAGTTTTTCCAAGCCCAACCATAAAAACCATATTGGGTCGTGCGACCATTTTCTTGTTTGGTGAGCTTCTGTGCCTTATCCAACATGTCATCCCAAGTCCAATTATCCGCGGGATATTCAAGGCCTGCTTCGTCAAACAAATCTTTATTATAGAAGACACAAGCAAAAGGAGCTGTGTCCCGAGGAATAGCATAAATACTTTTTCCAACAGTGAAACGATCTAACACTTCTGGAAAGAAAGATTTTTTATTAAATGAGGTATCTGCATTAATGAAAGGGGTTAAGTTTGCTAAAACACCCTTTGAAGCAAAGCTCACAAAATAATTTACTTCGGTACAAATAATGTCTGGTGCTGCGCCACCGGCAATACGCGTTAAAATTTTACTAACATAACCACCATAAGGCGTGTGTTCAAAACGCACTTTAATGTCTGGGTGCTCTTCCTGCCAAGATGCAATGGAGTTAGTAATAATATTAATTTCATCTGGGCTTCCCCAAAAGGCTACTTTTATAACGGTTTTTCCGTCATCAGGCCCTGAAGAGTTGCTGCAGCCAGAACTAAATAAGAAAACACTACAAAAAACTAAAACAAAAAATTTTGAAAATATGGATTGCCGAATATTTTTCACTCTTACTCCCACACAAGTTGTTGTTCAGTTTTTTCAATCGTCTTAGACGGGTATAAATCAAAAATTATTTCACTGGGTTTAAACCAAAGTTTAATTTCACGTTCTGCATCTTCTTCAGAAGCAGAAGCATGAATAACGTTTTCCCAAACACCTTCTGTTGTTATTCTTCCGTAAGAACCACGAATCGAAACAGGATTTGCATCCTCAGGGTTTGTAGCACCAACAACGTTTCGTACTCTTTCAATAGAATCTTCACCATAATAGACTAAGGCTAAAACTTTTTTTCTTTCATTACATTCACCCAAAATAAAGGAGATTAAGTCTTCAAAGAAAGGCTGCCCCTTTAGGTCTTGGTAATGCTCTTCTGCAAGGTTTCGATCTACCCTTACACACTTTGAAGCAACAATTTCAGCTTTTGTTTCTGCTAAACGAGAAAGAATATTACCCGTAAGTGATTTGGATATTCCGTCTGGTTTAATAAGAACCAAAGTTTGATTTTTCTTAGGACTCGATGTCATCTTGCCTGCTTACTGTTTTTTGATTTAGGTAAAAGTTTGAAGATTTTATCACAGCCTGCTTTAGAGTCAATATAATAGGAAGCGCTGGAAAATCCCGTCATTGCGAGGGACTCGATGTCCCGAAGCAATCTAATACCAGTTTATAAGGTCAAATCCTGTAACTGCTTAGTATTTTTCGTGTTATGAGATTGCCACGGCCTCTTTGTTGCCTGCCTCGCAATGACTGACTACCCTTAGTCTTTCTTAACCCCTAGCACCTGAAGCACATAATCCAGCTGATCTAGCGAGAAATACCTAATTTCGATCCTGCCTTTACCTTTATGGTCAAACATTCTAACCTGAGTTCCCAACCGTTGTTCCAGCTTACTTTCTAAATCCACCACCTGAGCATCTAGCCGACGGAGCTTTTTAGCGCGTCTTTTCGTTGTGGGAGTCTTTTGAATAATTTCTTCAACTTGTCTGACAGACAAGATTTCTTCAACAATGCGTTTTGCTAATTGAAGTTGAAGCGTTTCTGTTGGAAGCGCTAATAGAGCTCTAGCATGTCCTTGGGTCAACTTCTCTTCTAAGACCATATCGCGAATTTCATTGGGCAGACGAAGCAAACGTAAGCTGTTGGAAATGGTTGTTCTGTTTTTTCCAACACGCTTGGCAATTTCTTCCTGAGAGTAACCTCTCTCTTCAACAAGTCGTAAATAAGCCCGCGCTTCTTCAAAAGCATTTAAATCTTCTCGCTGAATATTTTCAATTAAAGCAACTTCTAATAAATCTTGTGTAGCAACATCATTAACCACAACAGGAACTGTGTCTAACCCCAAAAGTTTAGAAGCTCTTAGGCGACGTTCTCCACAAATAAGTTCAAATTCTTCTCCTTTTCGTTTAACAACTAAAGGCTGAAGAACCCCGTTTTCCTTAATAGAATCAGCTAACTCCTCCAATTGCTCTTCGTTAAATTCGGTTCTGGGCTGATCAGGATTGGGAATAATTTTTTCAATGTTTACAAGAAAATAACCTTCTGCTTCTGAAGGAAGATTTTGATTTTCTTTTTCTGCTTTAAGGGTTTTTGCGTAGGTGTCAGGAATTAAAGCGCCTAATCCTTTTCCTAATCCACGTGGTTTTTTGTTTGCCATAATAGTTCCTTAGGTTACGTTTATGTTATAGGTTGTTCTTCGTCTTTGGCAGTAGCGGTTGTTTCTTCTGCTTGTTCTACAACTTCTTCAGACGGAGTTTCTTGTTTTGTTTCTTCAATCTTTTCTTCGACGTCTTTTATCAGGTCAAACCGTTTTAAAAATTCTTCTGTTAATGAAACATAAGCTTTAGAGCCTTTTCCCGAAGGATCGTACTGAATTAAAGGCTGCCCGTGGCTGGGAGCTTCACTAACTCTTACGGATCGTGGAATACATGTTTCAAAAACTTTTTTTCCAAAAAACTCTTTTACTTCATCAATGACCTGTTCGGCTAACTTTGTGCGTTTATCTACCATTGTTAACGCCACACCCCCAATTTCAACATCTGGGTTTAGCTTTGACTTAATTAATTCAAAAGTCTGAACTAATTGCCCTAATCCTTCAAGAGCATAATACTCGCACTGAAGGGGTATGAGTAGCTTGTTTGCTGAACATAAACCATTGATAGTTAACAAGTTAAGTGTTGGTGGGCAGTCAATAATAATCAAATCAAAATCATCTTTTACGGACTCTAAAGCGTTTTTTAGCCTATATTCTCGATTATCTAGGTCAATAAGCTCTAGCTCAGCCCCTGTTAAGTCAGGTCTTGATGGAATTACATAAAGCATTGGTATAGAAGTAGTTACAATTGTTTTTGATGGGTCTATTTCACCTGTTAAAAGGTCGTAAACAGAGTTTTCTAAGGTGTTTTTATCTACGCCCACTCCGCTAGTGGCATTTCCTTGGGGGTCTAGATCAATGAGGAGGGTTTTTACCTTTAAAGTAGCAGCAACCGCAGAAAGATTAACGGCTGTGGTTGTTTTTCCAACGCCACCTTTTTGATTACAGAAAGCAAAGATTTGAGCCATGAACAACTCCAATATAGGTTAAAAGCGGTAAGAATGTATTATAAGGAAAATATATTTATAAGCAAGGAAGAAACACGGATAATTAGCATGTTCCACGTGAAACGTTTTTAGCAAACCTGTCATTGCGAGACATTGAATAGGTTAAGTTGTGGCAATCTCGAACAAAAGAATCTCTTTGCTTGAGATTGCCACGGCGCCTTTGTTTTTGCCTCGCAATGACAAAGATCCAAAAACGTTCCACGTGGAACAGTTTTGAAGGTTTTTGCTAAAAGCCAAAAGCTAAGAGCTAAAAGCCTTTTTTCATAATATTGACTAAAAGTACGGCAAGGTCTGATGAGGTGATTCCAGGGATTCTGGCCGCTTGTCCCATGGATTGTGGTTTAACTGTGGAAAACTTTTCTATAGCTTCACGGCGAAGGTTTTTTACCTCCAGAAAATCAAAGTCTTCAGGAATAAGTTTCTTTTCTGCTTTCTGAAACTTAGAAACCTCTTGGTTTTGGCGCTGAATATAACCTTCATATTTTACGTTAAGTTCTACTTGGTTAAGTATTTCCGAGTCTTCTAATAGGAATTCTGGATTAAATCGAGGCAAGGTTTTTAGTGTTTCTTCAGGTCTCCTCAGATACTTGTCTAAAGGGTTGCTTTCATGGTGCGTGTTTTTAAGAAAAGAAATAATTTCTTTTACTTTTGTTTGCTTGTTTACAAGCTGTTGATAAGTTTCTTCAGAGATAAGGCCAAATTCATAACCATATTTCATCAGTCTCTCATCCGCATTATCTTGTCTTAACAATAATCTAAATTCTGCTCGAGAGGTCAACATTCGATAGGGTTCATTGGTTCCTTTTGTCGTGAGGTCATCAATTAAGACTCCAATATAAGCTTCATGACGATTGAGAACAAAAGGTTCTTGATTCTTAATTTTTCTGATTACATTTAGTCCGGCCATCAAACCTTGAGCAGCAGCCTCTTCGTATCCCGAACTTCCATTTATTTGTCCAGCTAAAAATAAATTTTCTACAGCCTTTGTTTCCAAACTTAATTTTAATTGAGTGGGGGGAGCGTAGTCATATTCAATGGCATAAGCAAGGCGAATAAGCTCTGCATTTTCTAGTCCAACCATTGACCTAACTATCTGGTATTGAACATCTTGCGGCATGCTCATGGACAGGCCATTGACATAAATTTCTTCTGTATCCAGGCCTTCAGGTTCCAGATAAATTTGATGGCGATTCTTGTCGGCAAACTTAACCACCTTGTCTTCAATGCTGGGGCAATACCTCGGACCAATACCTTTAATCAGCCCGGCATACAGAGGAGATTTATCTAAATTCTGCCGAATAATTTCATGTGTTTTTTCATTCGTGTAGGTCAACCAACAATCAATATGAGGTTGGTCTAATGTTTTGGAGCGAAATGAAAATGGGGAAGGTACAGCGTCTCCCGGAGCGACTTCTATTTTTTTATAATCAATACTTTTGGCATGAAGACGAGGAGGAGTCCCTGTTTTAAAGCGTTTTAAATCAATACCAATTTCTTTTAGACTATCCGATAAAAATACCGAAGGAGATTCACCACCACGACCACCCGGTGTATTCTGGTCCCCAATATGAATAAGCCCCTTCATAAAAGTGCCTGAAGAAATGACAACAGACTTTGCGTAAAATGTTTGATTACAATGAGTTACAACTCCAACAGCTTTTCCGTTTTCAACTAAAATTTTATCCACTAAGGCTTGAACTAAATTGATATTGGGTTCGGCCTCAACAACCTTTTTCATTAAAAGAGAGTATTGTTTTTTGTCTGCCTGAGCACGTGGAGCCCAAACAGCAGGGCCTTTGGACTTATTCAACATACGAAACTGAATCGAGGTTTGATCTATAGTTAGACCCATTTGACCTCCAAGTGCATCAATTTCCCGAACCATATGGCCTTTGGCCAACCCCCCAATCGCAGGATTACAGGACATTTTCCCAATGGTATCCACATTTGCTGTCAAAAACAGCACAGGAAATCCTGCTCGAGCAATCGACAGAGCAGCTTCAATCCCAGCATGACCAGCACCAACAACAATAGAGGCGTATTTAGAGTTTTTCATAGGACGAAGATTGTATCATTAGAAGAGAAAAACAGGAAGTTTGAAAGATTTTGTTATAGAATACGCTCTCTTTTAGTAACACTTGAATTTTTTGAGGAGATATACCAATGAGTTCAACAGAAACAAAAAAAACAACTTCGATTAAAGAGTTCATGAAAAAGAACTACAAACATTTTAATGCGGCGGTTTGTGTGGATGCGGCTGAGGCTTGGAATACTCATTTAGAGAATGGGGATAAGATGTTTTTGACTATGGCTGGGGCCATGAGCACGGCAGAATTGGGGATCTCTGTAGCAGAACTGATTAGACAGGGTAAAGTTCATGGCATTTGTACTACAGGTGCAAATTTGGAAGAGGACATTTTTAATTTAGTAGCGCATGACCATTACAAGCGGGTGCCAGGGTATAGACATTTAACTGCAGAAGATGAAATGGAATTGTGTAGCCAAGGATTAAACCGAGTAACAGATACCTGTATCCCTGAGGAAGAAGCGATGCGTCGAATTGAACGACGCGTGTTGAAGTTATGGCAAAAAGCGGATGAGGAGAAAAAAAGCTATTTTCCTTACGAATATATGTATCAACTGTTAGACCAAGAAGGATTTTCGGATTGTTTTCAAATTGATCCAAAGAACTCTTGGGTGATTGCGGCTAAAGAAAAAAACCTTCCTATATTTTCTCCCGGCTGGGAAGACTCCACTTTAGGTAATATTTTTGTCGCCAACGTTCAACAAAAATTGGTCAGTAATTTTCACGTTGTGAAGTCCGGCGTAGAACAAATGGACATGTTAATTCACTGGTATAAAGAAATGACAAAGGATAAGTCTTTAGGCTTTTTTCAAATTGGAGGAGGCATTGCCGGAGATTTCCCAATCTGTGTGGTTCCTCTAATACAGCAGGACTTAAAAGAAGACTGTAAGCTCTGGGGTTACTTCTGCCAGATTAGTGATAGCACCACCTCTTACGGCTCTTACAGCGGAGCCGTCCCCAACGAAAAAATCACCTGGGGTAAGCTCGACAAAGACACCCCGAACTTCATTATCGAAAGCGATGCTACGATCGTAGCACCCCTCATCTTTAGCTACGTCTTGAGTAATTAATAAACGCTTGTCATCCCGGAAATCCATAACACTATTAAAAACAAACATATGTCATTCCTGCGAAAGCAGGAATCTAGAATAGAGAAATGAATTCCCGACAGGAACATTCGGGAATGACAGGCCGCTGCAATTTCATCTTCACTGGGAATAGTTCAAATTAGTTCTAGAGACAATTTTTTCAATTTGTTGCCGCTAACAAGGCATGCGAATAGAAGTTCCCGCAGCCGTAATGGTAATTACGGTGAGGATAGCTTCTTGAGCAATAACGCAGTTAGAGCGACAAAGTGGAAAAATTACACCACTAGTCGTGGTGAGGAAGTTCTATATGTATTTTCTTAATCCATCCTTGATGAAGAATGGTTAAGAAGTTACTGACGGTCCAGTAAAGAACCAATCCTGAAGGTAAGCTGTAAAAGATTACACCAAAAATAATGGGCATAAACATCATCATTTTTTCTTGTTCGGGGCTCATTCCGCTAGAAGGGTTTAACTTTTGTTGCCAAATCATTGAACCAATCATAATTAAAGGAAGCACGTTAAAACCGTCTCCTAACATAGGAATTGTGAAAGGAAGGGTGAATAGCTTGTCCGGCTCTGAAAGATCTGTGATCCACCAATAAAATGGAGCGCCTCTCAGTTCGACCGCTTGTGATAAGGCTTGGTACAAAGCAATAAAAATAGGCATCTGAAGCAACATAGGAAAACACCCGCCCAAAGGATTTACTTTATTTTTCTTATACAGCATCATCATTTCTTTTTGTAGCTTTTGAGGAGTTTCTTTTAAGGATGCTTGTAGTGCTTTGATTTTGGGTTGTAAGGCCTGCATTTTTCTCATAGAAACAAAACTCATATGAGTTAAGGGTGTAAACAATAGCTTAATAATAAGCGTGAGCAGAATAATCGCAATTCCATAATTAGGCCACAGGCCATAAAACCAATGCAGTGAAACTAAGATAGCAATGCGCAGCGGACCAAAAAATCCTTTAGAAATAATTTTTTGAAAACCAAAGCCAAATGATTTTAACTCTTGATAATTATTAGGGCCCGCATAAATAAAATAATTATGAACTGCTTTCCCGCCTACAGGAATTTCAAAACGATCGGTGGTTAAAATAGACTCTATTTGAGTTTCAGAAACTTGTTTTGCTTTTACACTTGCAAGGACAACATCTTTAGAGGGCTGAAGAAATAAAGAAAGATACTTCCGAGAAAGTCCAATCCAGTCAATCATGCCTTCATAGGTGAAAGAGTTTTTCTTGATCTTACGCACTTTTTTGGAATGTAGCTTTTCGGGTGTTTGTAAATTGAATTCAGTGAAGTTTGCGTTGTACCCAGACTCATTAAAAAACAACTGGTTAGACATGTCATAACGCGTGTAAATAGGTTTTTCGGTCAAGTTAGAGAAGGAGAGCAATAATTCAAAACCGTGTTGCCCTGGGGTAAAACGGTATGTTTTTGTCATTTGAATTTTGTCATCTAATGTAGAAGTGTAAACAAGTTCGTTTGGGTTTCCTGTGTTTTCTTTGTTAAAAACGTTTGTTGAAGAAAAGGGTTCAAACCCTTCAAGCCAAACTTGGAAAGCGCCCGGCCCATTGGTTGCTTTAATTAAGGTTTCACTGTCTGCCTTTTTGCCGACAAACTCAACTAAGTTTAAAGACTGAACTAATCCTCCTACTGCAGAAATACCCAAGTCATAGCCGTTAACAGTTACTCTCTCCACTTTTTTATTAAAAATAGGAACGTCGGTAAAGCTAAACCCTGTTTGTCCTGAAGGAGCCCCCGCGCTTCGCAAGGCCTCTCGGGCAGGATCCTGTGCGGTTGCTGTTGTGCTTTGCCCAGAAACAACTGGGGCTTGTACTTTAGGCTCAGGAACGGTGCTAGGAAAAAAAGTTTTTAATATATAGGGATAAAAAATAATTAAAAGAAAGCTTAACCCTAAAGCTAATAGTAGACGACGTTCTGTACTCATAATTTTTCCTATTCTGTTATTCCACGGGATCGAGCCCACCCTTACTTAAGGGATGACACCGGGATAATCTTCCTAAAGATTTTAAACTTCCAATGATAAAGCCTTTATTCTGTAAAGAACCATAGGCATATTCGGAACAAGTGGGCCAAAAGCGGCAGTGGTTTCCTAACCAAGGAGAAACCATTAACTGATATAAACGAATGAGTTTTAGGGCAATTGTTTTCATAAGTAAGTCCTAGATCAAACCAGCTTTCTCTAAAAGAGATAAAAAGTTTTTTCGTACTTCATCTAATGTTTGTGGCTGGCAAGGCTTAGTAACGCGCACAATAATATCATAAGCTTTAACAAGTCGATTTTTTTCTAAACGAAAAGCTTCTCGGATTAATCGTTTCATCCGATTTCGATCATGAGCTTTTTTGATCACACGTTTGGCAACAATAATTCCTAAGCGAGTTTCTGGAGGAGGTTGTAGGGCAGTATCTTTAGCTTCCGTAGAAGATGGAAGAATACTGCGTTCCTGGAAAGCTAGGGAGAAAAAGTTATTTCTCGTGTTGTTTCCCCCTCTAAGAATGGCAACAATTTCTGGATTTTTCTTAATCCGGTTTTTGTCAGAAAACTTAAAACGTTCCACAACTAGGCTAAAGCTAAACGCTTACGCCCTTTCTTTCTTCGGTTTGCAAGAATCTTGCGGCCACCAGGAGTGCTACTTCTTTTTAGAAACCCGTGCTTGTTACGTCTTTTTGTATTAGATGGTTGATATGTACGTTTCATAGCCGGGCATTATAACAAAGTATCCCAAAAAGATTCAACTTTTTTGTTTGTTTTCAGGGAGAAAAGGCCCAAATCCCCTTGTTTTACTTGAAAAACACCTTCCTAGGGGCCAGGCTCCTTAAGGAGCCTGGCCCCTAGGATTTTGCGTCCGCTCTCAGAATGTGTTAACCTTCAAACAGGCAAGGTAACGCGGCGGAAGATAGATTTAGTGTCCCGATCGCAATTTTAAGCCTCGAAAATTTAAGATGATTTATCGCAAACTAGCTCTGTGGATAAGACTAATGCCCCTACGGCACTCTAATCTTATTCGTTTTAGGTCTCGAAGCTTTACGAAGACATGTCCGAGGGTCTAAAAATGAAATAAGAGAAAACAGACGCCACAAAAAGCTACTCAAATGATAAACTAAATTTTCGAGGCTTTTTTTATGCCTTGAGCGAAGTGAAGGATCTAACTAATAAGTGGTTTTTAAACAAAGAACCTTATCCCAAGTATCGAGATTGCCACAGCTCTCTTAGAGCCTCGCAATGACAGAGTCTCAAAAACATAAGCATGACAAGGGTTTTTACGGGCCTGCTACTTGAAAGATTTCACCAGCTTCGGTGATCCGGAAGGTTTTTTTCCCAGTTAAATTGAGTTGTTGCGGTACTGCAGTAATGGTGTAAGTAAATGCTGAGGCATTAGATAGAGCAAAGTTATAACCTGCCCAGCTTCCATCAGTAAGCCCTGCATCACAAAAAGGAGGGTTACTGCCAGAAAGATCTGTGAGTTGTACGGGATAAGTCGTAAAGATAATTCGGTATTGTTCCATGGCTTGTCGAAATGTATTCAACGAGGCTTGAGCCGTAGATTCATTAGCATTGATGCGGGCATTTCTTAGCGTCACAAAAGAAATAACAATAATGGTTGAGACAATAGCAATCACAACCAATATTTCTAGCAGTGTAAATCCTTTTCGTTTTTTCTTCTGGGAACACCCTTGCATCGTAGACTCCTTATTTATACGTATCTCTCCCTTTAAATCTAACACAAAACCCACAGTAATCGAAGTAAATGCTGCAATTAACAGGATTTAAGTAGATAAAGCCTTGTACAACTTATCGCCGGCTAAGGCTTAAAACTTTACTAGTACTATTGGGGGCCAGTCCCCACCGGGGACTGTCCCCAGTGGGGACAGGTCATGGGGGCTTTTAAATTGTTAATAATGTGTTATCTTTATATAAGAAGAAAACTTACGTGTAGGGGAGGTCTGTTCATATCACCCCTATATCTGGATCAAAATGACACAGATTTTTGATTTACTTAAAATAAGCTAAAAAGTTTTTATAAATAACTGTTTTTCGACTTGAAAGTTGTGGATAACTCAGGTATATTTCTAGGACTCATTTCACGGTGACGGCCGAGAGATGAAATACGTATCCGAACAAATTGGAGAATAACAACATGACCGCTTTTATAAAATCAAAGAAAATCATTTCTTTCTTAACTTTTTTTCTGTTTTTAACTAATACCATTGCTTATACTTTTCCAACAGTTTCAATGCCAAATTTATTAAGTCCCTATAGCAGTGTGTCCAATAATACGCAATTAATAGAAGTGCCCGAGTCTTTAGGAGAGGTAAAAGAATATCACCTGGCTCCCGGAAGCACTTCAACCATTGTGCATATTCAAACAGCACATGGACATTACGGTGCGCAAAAAAGCATTCATGGTTTGTTGGATTATTTAAATAAGAATTACAATATGGATTTGCTTCTTGTCGAAGGAGCAACAGAAAAGTTAAACCCCGAACTTCTCCAGTTCTTTGAAGATAAAAAATTGAACGGCCGCGTTCTTGATATTTTATTAAGAGAGGGTTTGATTACCGGTGTCGACTCTTACTTAGTTGAAACCGAAGACAATGTCAGCGCTTACGGTATCGAAGATGTGGATATGTACCGCAAAGATCTTTTATTCTTCCAAAAAGTGTTACGTTCTCAGGACCAAACACACAATTGGCTTTCTCCTGTTTGGAAAACAATTCATTTATTAGAAAGTCGCATTCTCTCCAAAGATTTACACAAAATGATTAAGGAACATCGTGCTTATCGCGAAAGTCGCGCCAGCCTATTACGTTATATTTCAATGCTTTATCAGTTGTCTAAAGATGATTTAAACTTAGATTTAAAAGATGCGCGTAATCAACGCCAGTTCCCATCCCTTTTCCGTGTTTTGCAATTAAGAGATATCGAGTCTCAAATAGACGCTAAGAAAGCGCTTAAAGAAAAGAAAAAAATTGTTTCTCTCCTAACCCAAAAACAAGTTAGTTCCGAATTAATTCAAGCCTTCGAACAAATTGAAACCCAAAAATGGCCGCGCTTTGTTTTAGAAAAAATTCACGAAGCAGTTAAGGGTGATATTAACTTTGAAGACTATTCCAACTTTAATCTTTATGTTCGTAATTTTATTTTTCAATCAGAAATTGAAACCATGGGATTGTTTGAAGAAGTATCCACAATTTCAGACCGATTGATGAATGTGCTCGCAAAAACAAAAGGCGAAAAACAATTTTTAGGTTTGATGAAAGACATTGAAAAAATAGAGCTTTTATTAAAACTAGAAGTTTCTCGGGACACTTATAATCAAATTAATCAAAACAGAGAAACTTTTACTCCCTCAGCCATCGAAGCTAGAGTTTCCGCACTGAGTGAGAAAGTTGCTTTCAATAAGGCAACTCCGTTACAGCTGTCTTCTATAAATAGCAAACAAATGGACGACTTATTTAGAGACTCTCTTTCTTTTTATGATTTTGCCAAACAACGTGAGCAGGCATTCTTAGAAAAATCTTTTTCCACACTAAAAAACACTAAGAAAAACAAAGCCGTTTTAATTTCCGGCGGTTTCCATTCTAACGCGCTAAAAGAAGAATTCCGCAATCAAGGAATCTCCTACGTAGAAGTGGCTCCTGCCATGAAAGAAGTAGGCGACTTCAGAACCAATTATATTAACGCCATGTTAGGCGACACAAACCTTTACGAAAAATCTCAAATTGAAAAAGTTGAAGCATTACTTTCTCTTCGAGACCAACAAGCCATGGGTGCAAACGCAGGTATTGTTGTTGAAGATACTGTTGCTGCTGTTGCTATTGCCCTAAACCAAAAAGGTTTAGATTTAACCCTTGAAGGTGTTCAAGCGCTTACAGAGACACCTTTTTTTATCGAAAACGGATTAACGTTAGCCAACCCAGCAGGTTCTAACCGCATACAAGCTTATTTCGATGGAGAAGTGTTAACCGATACCCAAGGAAATCCTATTCGTTTCCCAGCCGAAATTGCTATTGGCCAATCGTTAGGTGATTCAACTGAAAAAGTGTCTGCTGCTAGTTTAGGGTTAGTGGACAAAGTTTTGGAAGAGAACTATCTAGAAGAGCAATACAATATGGAGCTGATTAAATGGAGTAACGATTTGGATTGGCAAGGCCAGCCAGATCCTGATACAGAGGCTAAGAGCTTATCTTGGGTTTTTAAGCGATTAGAAGAACAATATAACGAGGCAATTGAACTTATTGCAAAAGCAGGGATTAATCCTGAAACAGGAAGAGAAGAAAAGAACGAGGGAAAAATAAAAAAAAGTATTATACAAGCCGAGGTTCTTAGGGCTAGAGTTGTAAAGCAGTTCTATGATATTGGAATTAGCTTGATGAAAAAAGAAAAAGGCGATCAAAAATCCGGAAGAAGTTCTTATGTTAGAGCTCTTTATGCTTTTAATAAAGTAAAGCAGATGAGGCCCTTAACAAAACAGGCTTACACAGAGGCCGTTTTTGGGCTTAAATATGTCCCACCAGAAAATGCAATGCCTGTCTATGATGAATTAGACTCAACCCGAGAATTAAACGAATATATAAAAGAAATTGAAAGTGATTTAGAGAAAGCGATTGATAATTATATAGGGGCAACGGGATTAGACCAAGTAGTCCTTGAAAACATTATTTATGATTTAAGAATTAGTGATAAACAACTTTTTGGTGGGAAAAGTGACAATGGTAGAGGGTTTGACTCTCTTTGGAGCATGACCTTAGCCTTGCGTTCTTTTTTATTCACTAAAAACCCGGAAGTTTCTTATGCACAAAAAGCAAGAGCTGCGGAATTTTTAGCCAGTTTGTTTGGGACGTATTACTACAACGGACAAGCTGCGAGTGAATTAGATGAAGGCGGTGGGATTTCAGTGCCTGTAGCCGTTCGTGATGAATTACACGAAGCAAAAGAAGTTTCCGATTTTGAGCAGGTGGAATTAAAAGCATTTACGACGTTCGCCTTTAATGGGGATTGGCAGAAGAATGATGCTTGGAAAACACACAATTTAAGGGGCCACTCATTAACTTCTATGGGTTGGTTAACCGAAACGTACCGTGCTTTGGGAAAACAATACTACAAAAAAAGTGTTGCAGATGCTCTAGAAATTGAAAATAGACGTTTTAGACCTAAACTAGCAGAGGTTATGCAAAAGCTGAAGGCAGCTGAAACATTAAAAGAAAAAATAAAAATTTATCTAGAAGAATTTCCTGAAGCAAAACAAGAATTCAAAGATGGAAACGGACTAGTTTTAGAAATGCCTATTCGTATGGAGTTTAGTGCTGGAGGAGTTGGAGATTTTGCTTTTCTTTCAGCTAATTACCCTTACCTTTATTCTATTTTAAATGCTTCTGGTGTTTTAACCCGAGAAAATGGAACCATAGGTCGTAATATTAATATTGGTGTCCAGGTGCAAGATTTAAAACAGATGAGGTATAAAATTGAAGATAAAGAGGGTCGGAAAGTAAAGAAACAATCCTATTTAACCGTTCGTTCGATTGATATGGGTTTTGAGCATCATGTTTCGTCAACAGCGGAAATCGTAGACAAATCACGCGCTAGTTTGATTTTAGATGCTTTAATGTCTACAGGAGTTTTTCCCAAGGAGTTGTTAAAACAAGCAAAAAAAGATGGGAAGGGCGAAGAGGTTATAAAGCAAATTTTAGAAAAAGTTTTGGGGACTGACAGCAAAGGGCTTGTTATTGATTTGCATGTAGAAAATATTGCAGCAAACTCAGGGCTTGCGGTTAGTAATTTAATTGCTATGAGCGTCGCGTTAGCCATAGAAAAATTAATGAAGCCTTTAGATCCTATAGTTTTTAAAGACAAAGAGGGCGAAAAACCTTCTGTTCCGGATGTTGAGCAAGTTGCTAGATTCAGAGTTAGTCAGGTAGGAAAAAAGTTTGACAATGACGGTAAAAAAGGATTTACACAGGTTGAGATAAAAGATACGAATGAAAGTAAGGTTGTTTATACCGTTGTTACTAAGATAGTTGATGGGGTGCTTGAATTTGAAATTCCTGTCAGTGAATTACCTAAAGCCCGAGGGGGAAATTATGATTTTGTTATCAAGAGTTTGTCTCCGCATCAAAACTCACCCATGCCTTTTAAGGTTAGCCGTAAAGGAGTAGTAACTCCTAAAACACCCAATTTTACGCCTAAGGTTCTTGTCGAAATAACTATGTCAGAACGTACCTATGAATATGTTGATAGCCCATTGCAGGTCCAACGAGCAACTATTAATTCTCAAAATACAGCTCTTGAGATGGGGAGTAAGTCTGGGACTCAAGATGACGTTTCAGCAATGCATGGAGGTATTCACTATAATCGGTCAGGAGCACCATTAGAAGATGTTATTGATGGAAGAAAAGTTTCCTTTCCGGGAAGTGTTGTTCCCGTGACTACTTCGGTGATATTGCCCAAAGAACAGAAGGAAAAATTAATTAAAGGCCAACGCATTATTCGTGTTGGTTTGGCCGATGCTGCTGATACAGCATTAGAGCAGTTCTACTTAACTCACATGCTAAGCACTCAGGTAGATGCTGTGAATGCTTGGGGTCAGATAACAATAGAATCCATGAAAGCAATGCTTACGGGAAATGTTGTGAATTTAGGCAGGCTTTCTTTGGCGTCGGTAGCCCTTCGTGAAAAAATGGGGCCTGTTTCTGTTAATCCTATTGTCATTGATGCTTTGGAAGAAATTTTAGAAGAATATGGTGGAGATGAAGCTGGTTTTAGTTACAGTATTACTGGAGCCCGCTCAACGGGAAGTGTCATTATTTATTTTTCCGATGGAATGAATGATCAAGAAATCCAGGAAATAGTAGAAGAAGTGACACAAAGATTAGATGAGAAAATTAAGCGAAAGGGGAAGCTTTCTCCTCGTGAAGATAAACCTAAACCTTATATTTCTGATATTCCGGATAAAGGGGCTCGCCTTCGCACATTAACTTCAGAAGAAATGCAGGCCAGAGCAAAAAGAGATGTTGCGGCTTCTGTGGTGGCTGTTTCTCAGAAAAGGAAACAGGCACAAATCGAGTTAAGGTTATATAAAGACGAAGATGTAGAACGAACAAAAAACCTTCAAAAAATTGTTATTGAACAAACGAAGACGCTGAATGCAGATGGCCGGGCGGTTTTAGAGAAATCGTTAGATGAGGAAGTCGCCCGATGGAAGGTAGACAATCCAGAAGAAACGATTACTCTTAAGGTAATAGAAAGTTTAGCTGCTGTAATTTTAGAAACCGAATATGTGCCCTTTCGTTCTAGTCAAAATCCTGCAGTGCGTGCATCGGTTCGTAGTTTACTGGGAACAAATTCAGGCGCTATTAATAGTTTGAATGTCGAACAGCAACGACTATTTTTCCTAGCTGTTAACAAACAGCCCAGCTTATTAGTAGTAGAATTAAATGAAGAGGAGCTTGGGGAATTGGTGGGAGAATTAGAAAAAGAAGATCCTGAAGCGGTAAACCAATTTCTTGAGAAGCACGAAAAAGCAATCCTTGCTTTTAATGGCGAGATACAAGAAAAGGCAGAAGCCCCTGCCGAGTTAGATGGAGATCGCTTTCAAAATAAGGCATTCTGGGACAGATTGGCTCGTGAGATAGACGAAAAAGAAGCGGAACTTGAAGCAGAGAGAAAGAAGGCTAAGGCAGAGAAAGACGAAGATAAAATTTATTTGTTAATGTTAGTTTTGGAACTTTTAGAGGCAGCCCCAAATCCAGAAGCGCTGGCCTTTGATCATTTTTTATTTCAAGATAGTGACACTTATAAAGAATTTTTTGGAAAAAGAATGGGTTTAACCCATGATTACATGATGGAAGGTGGCGTAGTTGCTTTCTTGCCTGCTGGAGGAATGGGTAGCCGTTTTGGTGGTGGAAATGTTATTAAGCAGGCTGTTAATTGGCATTACGGAGATGAACCGGATGCTAGTTACTTACGGATTACGTTACGTCGATGGGCAAAATACATTGATAGGTTTCCTGGTCGAAAAGGTGGAATTATGCACGTATTGGTCAGTGCCTTTACAGAAAGTGCTATAAAGATGGTTCTGAATGAACTTGCCCTAGAGTCTGGGTTAGTGGAGAGTTTGACTCCTGACCAGGAAATACGCAAAGTGTCTGAGGCACGGGGCTATTATACTCGTCCTAAAGATCTTGTGTTGCCTGTTACAGCTGGTAGCATGAGACCCGTTGTATTACCCACAGCAGAAGAACTTCTTTTAGATTTATTGTTACAAAAAAGTGATACTCTAGAGGAACGAGAACAGATTGAACGCCAATATGGTTGGTGGATTCGTAAAGGGAGAGAAACTTTAATCGATGCAGCAAAGCCAGACAAATATGGTGAACAAGCTAAAAATTGGCTTAGACCCCCTTTTAAACAAGTTGGCTTGAACCCCTATAACGCTTTTGCTCCTTCTGGAACAGCTCAGGTTTTGGAGACTGTATTTGTGGAGCCTAGCCCGCATTATTCGCAAGCACAACTTAAAGCTATGGGATATAGGCTGGATCTAGAGTTGTTAAAGTTTGTTCCCGAAACGGAACGAAGAGATGGTATGTCCTTAGCTAAAGCAGCACTTATTGTCAAAGACAAGGGACTTTCTACGATTATGGTTCAAAACAGTTCTTCTAGAGCACCTATTGGCGATTTAACATTGGGAGATGCTATAAAACATTTTCAAGGAAGCACCTCTAAAAAACCACGTATTGCGGTTGTTCAGTATGCGAACGTGGCAGGAGGACAAAGTCAGGGAGGAGTTTTAGTCCGAAAAAAAGAGAAAAAACCGTGGATGAAAAAAGGGGCTATTACCTCCTTAGAAGGAAGTCGTTTAAAATTTGGAGAGCGCGTTATTTTAGACCAAGACCATGTTCCTATGGCTACAGGAACAATTTATTTAAATGCAAAAGAGTTATATCGTATTTTAGGTTATGAGGATCCTAAGGAATTTCTAGGACAAATACAAGATAGACCTGAGAGTGATAAAACTTCTGAATATGGAACATACCTCAGAGAAAAAGTCGCGCATCATATGAGGGATGTTTGGCCTAATATTGTTCAACTTAAGAACCGTAAAGAGGAAACAGGAGATGAATCTTTAGATTGGAAGGTGTTACAAGAAGAAGCCGTATTGGCTATTTTGCTGGAAAGCCTTCAAGAAGATGAGCGGTTAGGAGAAGAATCAGTCATAATTCAAGAAGCAACGGCTCACTATGCTTTTGAGGATGATAAAACGCCAGAAGAAAAAGATGCAGGGTTGTCACGACAAAAAGCTTTTAGTGCAGGGATTGGTATGATAACTTCTGTTCCTCCTGAAGTTGAGGGAGAAAACAAAGAATACCTTTTTTACTATTGGAATAAGTGGGCTATTATTTATGAGGACCATGGTTTGACTACTTTGGCTAGTGAAGCCATAGAAACAGCAAAGCGATTAGATCCAGAATATAGACCTGAAGCTGGAAGAATGACTTCGATGTATTCCAAACGTTTGGGCGACGTAGAAAGAAAAGTAGAAAAAAGAGTAGGTTCTGGGCGACTTAGTCGTGTTAAAGAGGTTTCTCCAGACCTATTAGAACTAATGGAAGGAGAACTTTTGGATAGTATTGAATTCCTAAAGAGTGCTGAGTTTAAAGAGGGGGTAAGTAAGGAAAAGAGAGAAAATGCCAGAGCGAGAAAAACAAAGCTTAGTGAGATAGCAGAAGGCATTGAAAAGGTTCGGACAGCACTGGCCCTTATGGAAAAAGCAAAAGACACAACAAATAAAGACAGTTTTGACTTCATCTTGAACGAACTGATAGCTATATTTAATTTAATAGCAGAGAGAGATTCTTTTTATCTGCCCAAAAAGAAAAGCAGGAATTACCAAACAGCTGTCCGTTTATTCCCTCACAAAATTATTGGTATGGTTGATAAAGATGCCACCATGGCTTCTCCTGGAGAGCGTATTAGTCGTGAAGACGCTAAAGATATTATTGAGCAAGTTAGACGAGGGGTAGACTTAAATATTTTAACTGGTTCCACAGCGTATGAAGCATGGGATCATATTTTTGTTCCCATTATTTTTGAAATTAAACAAATGGATGAATTACCTTCGATTGCGAAAAAAGTTATTTTAGAACGCATTCGTATTTTAGCTAATGACGGGGGCTCTATTGTGACGGTGGATACAGCCAGTGAAGAATATCAGCCTAACCGGTTAGCCAAAAATGAACTTTATGATGCCGAGACGGATACATGGCAAGCTATGGTGACTCTTGAGGAAGAAAAAAGCCCTGGCAAAATTGATTATACTAATAGAGCAAAGGTGTGGACGGTAAGTGTTCAGGCTTTCCTTAGAGCCTTTGTGTCCCAAACCCGGGTGCAAGAAAAAATGGGTTGGACGGAGACCGCGTTTCCCATAAGAGTTGCAAGTCAAATGAAGGAATTTATTGACAAACTAGAAATAAAACCAGAGGATTTAGATCCTGATCAGGCTCCAAAAGAACCTAAAGAAGGAGCGTCACAAAAAGAGTGGGATGACTATGCTTGGCGACAACAGTTTTATTACCAAGATAATTTATTTAATATTCATGTTTCGATTGCGGACATTTTACAGTTAATGCTTAACAATGTTGTTACTTCCAAAAGAAGACCAAGACAAATAAAGGCACAAATCGAAGCTGTTTTGGCTACAAGAGATGAAGTAAATAGAAAACTTGAACGAGGGAACAAAGAGGCGTTTACGCCGGAAGAAGAGTTAATGGTAGCGTTAAGTCATATTCATTTTAAAGATAGTCACTGGAATTATGCATCTCTTTCTGGGGATGGAATGGACGGACTAAAAGATAGGGGAGACAGTCGTGTTGTACCCATGAATTCTACGTTATTATCGAGAGGCCTTTGGAAGGAGATTAAATTAGATATTGAAGAAAAAATAGATGATCAGCCGCTAGAAACAAAAACTGGGAGGGCTATCCCTCTTAATGTTCGTGCTGGCCCGGGGTATGTCAATATGCCTATTGGAGGGGTGAATAAGAAAAACTTTTTATATGGTAGTTTTCATGATGATCGTACTTCAGGAAGAATCATCGTGATCATGGGAGATAGCATTACAGACCAGGGAGAGTTTCCTCACCGATCTCGAATAAGAATTCCGAGAAAAATATATGATGAGATACGCACACAAATAAAGAAAATACCTGCAGCATTAGCAAAAAAAATTACAATAAGAGAGATTAAAGACTCTTCTGAGGAACTAGAATTAGTCTTTAAGGGAGAGTTGTCTGAAAAAGAGAAAGATGTATTAAAAGATCTATCCACGGATGGTGATTGGGATTCGAGATTTGATAGACTAGAGCGCCTCTCACAAGATGTCTACAACAACAGGTTGTTGCTAAGAGTTTTGTTGGGAGATTTAAGCGAAATGGATAGTGTCGAAAGGTCTCTTCGTATGGAGGATGGTTTAATCCGTACGCAGTATGTGCCTGTCCCAGATCCTTCGGGAAGTGGCTTTGAAATGTTAAAACAAGGGCCAGCAAGTTTCTACCATATTATGCATTCAATGGTTGAGGCTGCGGATACGAATAGAATATTAGATAAAAAAGATAAAATGCGACCTGTGCGAGATCGTTACTTAAGATTGATCGTAAAAGAGTTAAATCAAAGAAAACCAGATGGTGTTCGCATGCTTCTTCCCTTATCGATGAAGCAAGTTAAGGGGGCAACAGCGCATGTAGCTAAGACGGAAGGTCCTGTAACTTTTCCGGGGATAACAAGAAAAGATTCTGCAGCTGGTGCAAGTCTAGGACGAGAAGAGAATGCTAGGCTTTTGTTGTTGGATTTGAAGAAGGTTGAGGCGTTAACGGCTGAGAATGCAGCGACTAATTATGGGGTTAAGCTTTTGATTGGGAGGCCACTTACTGCAGGGAAGGCAGCTAAAAAGATTGGGGCTTGGGATTTTGCTGTTAGTGAAATCACAGACGGAAAACTTAGGCTGAATGTGGGGGCTTCTCATATGACGGTCTCTTCTCTGGTTAATCTTCAAGCGGAGGTGGTTACGCGTGAGCAGCTAGAAGCGATTGACTTAGACAGTATTCTTAAAACTATTTCTACTGCAGAGCCATTCAAGATTCAATTTAAAGAAATAAGATTAGATGACAGCAGGCAAGGCAATATTGTTTTGGTTGGCCAAGTTCTTGGCGGAGCCAAGCAGTTTCTAGCTATTAAGAAAGCTGTTGCAGATGCCGGTGCGGATGTGAAATGGCAAGCTCCGGGCGAAGGGCCTTTATTGGTTTATATCACTTTGGGCCATTTAAATAGTGAGATTTTGGATCAATTGACACCACGTGAAGTAAGAGCTTTGAAGGCCTGGATAAGATTACCGTTGAATGTGGAGGACAAAATAGTTGTCGAGATCGATACGCTAAAACTTGTTCACTACAGCAACAGAACAGCAGAAGAAATCGTGTCGGAAGACGTTGTTCTCAAAATAGGAGAACCTACGGAACCTGCTGATTCTATTAAGACAAAAATTCTCTCAGAAAAAGCCTTTGGTCAAAGCTTGGGACAGTCTGGTTTATTGGTTCCGTTAACGGTTGCAGAATACTCGGATGTTACGGGAAGAGCTGGAGCCGCTTCAATATTGGGTATTTCTCGGGCGCATGTGGATTCCGTTTTCTTACCCGGAGCTACTCAGGCAGCAAGAGATTGGTATCTAGAGCAATTATTACCTCTGGATGTGGTTTCTATTTCACCTACAGCACAACAGGCCATTGATTCTCTAGGGCCTGGAGTAGCGGAGTTTTTTAATAAGGGTGAAGAGATTAACCCAACCGAATCTCGCCGAATTTTAAAAGATGTTCGTTCATTGCCGAGTGATTTAGCCGAGTTGGATGCAATGGTGCTTTTCGTAGCAAAACATAAAAAGAGTTTGGATTATCAACTATTAATAGAAGGTATTTCAGTGGAGCAGTTGAAAGTGTTTAAAACTGCTTTAGCCCAACATGTTAAAGCAACGCTTAAGATGGAGTTACCAACAGAATTTAAAATGGGTATTGCGGGTAAAGATTTAAAACAATACGTTAAGGGGGATACAAAAACCCCAACCGCGTTAGTTACCGAAGATCCCTTACGGGCTGATATCAGTTACCAACGTAACCTATTACGTGTTCGCGGTTCGGACAATGCTGATCAACACAACAGCACCGTGATTGTTGTTGCAGACCGCTTGTTAAAAGAATTAACCATGGACCTATTACTCCAACCCAAATGGGGAAGTGATCTTGCCGAACCAACCGTCTGGAGTGCCATGGTAGACGCCATGAAGGCCTACCGCTTAAGCGCGGCTTCTGCGTAATAAAAAAAAGACGTACAGCGAATTGCGGAATGCGAATTGCGCAAAGCATTCCTTTGGGGGAACACAGTTGTGTTCCCCTTTTTTTATGCCTATAGTTTGTCATCATTAAAAACAAAGATATGTCATTCCTGCGAAAGCAGGAATCTAGAACAAAGAAATGGATCCCGGATCAAGTCCGGGATGACAGGCGCTTTTAGTTTTCTATTAAGTGATTGCCACCTGCCTGCCGGCAGGCAGGCGACGAAACCCTTTGTTGCTTGTCTCGCAATGACAAGTGGTTTCTGTTCTGCGCAATTCGCATTCCGCAATTCGCGTAACGCGCTTTTACGCTCTTAATTGTTTTTCCGCATCAACAACGTCGCGGTTAATACGTTTCATCGCGGTCTTGGCTTTTTCTTTGAGGTTTTCGCTGATGGCAGGGGCGTGAATTAACTGGCGCAGAAGTTGGATAACCATTCGGAAGCAGCGGACTAACTCTCCTTCATCCACGGTGGCTTTTCTCATGACTTTATCGAACGAGGTGTTTCGATACCAGGCTTCTAAATATTCGGCTAAATGAAAATTAGGCATTTTGCTGTAAGGAGTGATTTGAAATCTTTTTTCTTTTTTGTAAATCTGCCGCCCACAACTCATAGCAGCCTTATGTAATTTTTTAAAGCGTTTAGGAATCTCGGGCAACTCCACACCCTTTCTAGGTTCAAACACTAAAGAGCAAAGCGTTATGACTAGCTCTACAGGGTTTAGTTCTTCTAGCGTGCCTTCGCCTTCCATTTCCCCTAAGAGTAATTCATAACCATAAAGTCGAGAAGCAAACTTTCCTTTTTCAGAAAGCTTTTCATCCACGATATATCCCATGTCTTTAAGCAAATCAATTTTAGCGTTTAACAAGCCAGAGGCTTCCTCACTGCGTTTGTTGCTGGATTGATAGGCGTGAAACGATTTGGCATAAACGTCTATAAGTCTTTCTCCAAAAATTTCATACAAATTTAAGATGGTGGCATAACTATTATTAAACTGACTATAAACAGATTCATTTTCTCTAAAGAGAATACGCTCTACCTCTTTATGATCAATGTCATGAGGGTTAACGCGTGTGTAAACAAAACCCTCCGTATCCATGCCACGTCTGCCGGCACGGCCAGCCATTTGATAGAAATCCCTTGTTTTTAAAGGCCCAAAATGAGTTCCGTGAAATTTTCTTAGTTCATCAAAGATTACGGTTCTGGCGGGCATGTTGATGCCCAATGCAAATGTTTCTGTGGTGAAAATGAGTTTGATTAACTTGCTAGTAAATAATTGCTCGATTACTTCTTTGAGTGTAGGAAGCATTCCTGCATGGTGAAATGCCACACCACGTTCGACTAAAGTTAGCATCCATAGAGCAGAGCGTTCTTGGGTTAATCCATACTTAACCAATAGTTCTTGAAACAAGGTTGAGACATCTTCTTTTTCTACTTCGGTTAAGAAGTCATATTCTGAAAGTTCTAAGGCTAAGGATTCACACCGTCTTCTTCCAAAGCAGAAATAAATAGCGGGGAACTGTTCTTTTTCGACTAAATTTTTAACTAATACATCAATAGGGTTAGGTTTGGCTCTGGGGCGAAAAACTTTATGTTTTTTATGGCGTTCTCGAAAGGTGAGTCGCCAATCGTTTCTATTTTCATAACCTTTTCGTTTTAAATCATGCATGTCTTCATAAAACTTACCCTGACACTGAAAAATATGATGTAGTTTTACAGGTCGATCTTTTTCAATAATAACTTTTACAGGACGTTCATGCACTTCTCGAATCCAAGAAGCCAGATCCTCCACATTGGGAATTGTGGCAGACAGACATAAAAAATTAATGTGTTTGGGAGTGAACATAATGGCTTCTTCCCAAACCGTTCCGCGTTCCAAATCATCTAAATAATGGATTTCATCAAAAATAACCCAAGAAGTAGTTTCTAGTTTTTTAGGGTTTTCAAATAAGGTATTTCGAAAAATCTCGGTGGTCATAATCATCAGGGGAGCCCCCGAATTAATAGAGACGTCACCGGTGAGAAGCCCTACCTGATCGCCGTATTTAGCCGAAAAATCACGAAACTTTTGGTTGCTGAGCGCTTTTACAGGAGAAGTGTAGATAACCCCTTCGTTGCGGGACATAGCCATATCAATGGCAAACTCCGCAATAGCCGTTTTTCCAGCCCCCGTAGGCGCCGCCACAAACACAGACTCCTCCTGCTTGATAACATCTATCGCTTGTTGTTGAAACAGATCATATTTAAAACTCATTCGTAAGTCCTGACACTATTTTGTCATCCCAGACTTGATCTGGGATCTTTTAGCTTAGATTCCTGCTTTCGCAGGAATGACAACTAATTAAAGTATAACAGTATAACGGAGAAACGCAGCACAGTCACGAAAGCATTGTCATCCTCGAGCGTAGCAAAGGATCAAATCTTTGACGTCTGTTGTAAAATTGAAGTATGAATGAGAAAGAAGATGACAACACAGCGTACGAAGAAATGGAATTTGAAAAACAAAAGGATATTTTCTTTAAAAGTTCTTTTGCTGAAAAAGGAGATTTGCTTGTTCGGTCTCAGGCTCCTGATGAGTTAGCTAATGTGCTCTCTTGTGAAGAAATGTATTTGATGACTCGAGACATGGATATTGATGCCCGAGCCGAGATCTTGGAGCATGCTAACTTACCCCAATTGTTTTTTATGGCAGATTTAGATTGCTGGATTAATGACCAGGTGGATGCCAAAGGATTTTTAGATTGGATTGAGTGTTTGTTTCTTGCCGATATTGATAAGCTGGCGACATGGTTATCCCGTATTGACTATGAAATGTTAGCCGCTGGGTTTAATCAATACATACAAGTATTAAAACCCGAACATCAATATGCAGTAGATGAAGCTTTAGGAGACAATGCTTATTTTACTCTCGATTTTCTATATTATGTTTTGGTAGATGAAGACAACCTAGAAACAGTTAAACGAGCCCTTCAATTGTTATATGAAACAAACCGGGCCCTTTATATTAATTTATTAGAAGGGCTTCTCTCAGAATTAGAATATGAGATGGAAGAAGAAGCTTTTCGACGCAGAAATATCCGTTTGAGCGAACGTGGATTTCCCGAAATGGATTCTGCGATGCAAATCTATCGCCGCATGACCGAAGAAGAGTGGAGTAAGTTACCCAAAAAAGAATTAAATGAAGATTCGATCCGAGAAGATTCCGTGATTCCAGCCAACTATCCTGTGTTGTGGGAAAAAGAAAAACTTTTTCTCGATGATGTTTTGATTAGCTTAGCCCAAGAGCCTATTTTAATAATACATTCCCTCCAAGAAGAATTGGTTTGGCTCTCAAATAAAGTATTAGCCTGTGATGGGATCAAACTTGCTTCTGAAGCAAAAGTGCGTGGGGGCATTGAGAGAGTTCGGCGTTTTGTGAATATTGGTCTTGAACACCGAAGTGACTCTAATGTAGATGAGGCGCGGGTTGCTGTCAAAACAACTTGGTTTGAATATTTGTTTCGATTAGGATTTACACAGATTGTCCAACTCAGAGACCAATTAGACCAAATTGTGAAAACATATTGGGGTGGAGATTTTAATGTTTTCTGTTCTTTCTTGGGCGAAGCTTATGAAGAGGCCTGCCGAGGTTTGGGAAGGGACACGCCTCTTTATTTTGACGAGACAAAGCGAAAAGATGGTAATTCTCATAGAGATTTTCGTACCATTGAAGAAGTGGATAAAATGAGAAAGTTCATTTTTGTTTTAGGTGAGCTGCATGAATTATTAGAAAAAGCCTTGCCAAAAGTTTTTACGGTGTTAAAGATAGAAGCCAAGGGAGTAGAGGTTGGGACAACTATGGCTCAGCTAATTGGAACGTTATTGGCCCAGTTTGTTTTGAAGAAAAAAATTATTTTTAAAGAGATCACGCAAAAGCAATTAACCCAGTTTTTTAATAAGGCCTTTCATCAGAAAAACAAAAAGAACTTTTTCTATAAAGAAGTGCTTCAGGATTTTTTCGGCGCCTTAGAAGATGGTGTTCAGAACAAAAAGGATATAGAATCATTTTTATACCCTGTAATCGATATTATTGAATCGGAGTTTAGAGAAGTAACGGACCCTGAAGAAATAGACCCCAAATTTTTATCCGTCATCAAGGTGACATAGGAAGGTTTTTAACCTGTGTCATTGCGAGCGCAGCGCCGGCCTGCCGGGAGGCAGGAAGGATCTAAGTTTTGAGCTTCTGTCATTGCGAGACAAGCAACAAAGGAGTTGTGGCAATCACTTAATAGAAAACTAAATTACTTTGTCCGAGATTGCCACGGCTACTTCGTAACCTCACAATGACAACTTTTCTAAAAACAGGAATAAAATAAGCTTATGTTTCTTCCAAAAAAGGAAAAAATGAACAAAAAATTAATTTTAATACTGCCGATGCTTTTATTCATCCTTACAGGGTTTGCTTCTAAAGAAGAGGCTCCTGCTTTTGGGGATGCTGAAACTCTTTCAAAACAAACTGTGTCTTCTTCAAAAAATGTTCCTTTTCAGTTAGATGTTCATTTGCCCGAGGAGTTTAAATATACGCCTAATGCGCCCGTAGGACTTCAGGTTTTTTCTGCGGATGGCAAAAAACTACTGAAAGAAGATATCAAAAATCCCAGCAAATCTTTCCCCAAAACCTATAAACTAAATTTAGGTTCGGAGACTTTGACCGACCTCAGAATCACGCTTAATCTTTATTACTGTGAAGCTAAAGATGCCCGCATTTGTTACTTTAAAACCGTCAAATTAATTCAGCCCGTAGAAGTCTCTCCGGCCTCCCAAACCCAAGCCATCACCATATCTTACGACCTCTAGCCCTCCCTAAATTTTAATATATGTTACCCTTAATTATAGATGCCTGTCCCTTTGGTGACTGTCACCGTGGGGACACCCATTTCATGCTTAGGAGGAGACAAATATGCTATCAAATGTAGAAATTAAGAAATTAAGCCAAATGGAGCATTTGGATTGCCCTATGGTTAGTTGTTATTTCAACTTAGAGTCAGATGTGACCTGGAAACGAAATTTAAACATTCAGGTTAAAGATGCTATGCATAGTGTTAAAGAACAAGCAGGTCGATTGAATACTTCACAAGAAAACGAAAATTTTCTCAACCAAGATATTGAAAAGATTAAAGAGTACTTTGCTGATTATGAACGTAATGGCGAGAGAAGTGTTGCCTTATTTTCACAAGCAAAAAACAACTTTTTTGCTGCTTACTCTCTTTATTCCCCTATTCATAATCGAACCGTTGTGGATTACGATATTTACTTAGGGCCTATTATTAATTCGATGCAACAACATCACCGCTATTGTGTGATTGCTTTGAGTCAAAAAAAAGCGCGCATCTTTGAGTTCTTTATGGGGAATTTAGAATATCGCATGGAAATTATGGAGCTTATTCCTAAACGAGTAAAAGCGGGAGGGTTTCATGGTTATGAAGGGAAGCGCATAGAACGACATGCTCAAGAAGGAATACATCATCATTTTAAAGTAGTCGGGGATCGTGCTATGGATGTTTTTCGTCGTTATCGATTTGATGATTTAATTTTAATGGGTGAGAAGAAAACGTTATCTGAGTTTGAAGCCGGACTTCATTCTTATTTAAAAGAAAGGCTTATTGGCCGTCTTAATCTTCGTCCTGAAAGTAGTTTAAAAACCATAAAAAAATTAACTCAGGAAATGGAACTAAAAGTAAAACGAAGTCGTGATAAAAGAATGGTGACTCAATTAGAAACATCAACCTACAAGCAAAGCCTTGGAATGTTGGGCCTAGAAGGAACTCTAGAAGCTTTGGGGCATGGGAATGTTAAGCAGTTGATTCTTCATGAGGATTTTAATGCTATGGGACTGATGTGTTCGGATTGTTCGGTGTTGCGTGGTGAAGGTTCGCTGTGTCCGCATTGCCGAAAACCATTAACCCCAATCAAAGACATTGTGAACCAAGCGATTGAAGAAGCCTTACACCAAAAGGCCCAGGTTTGGTATATCGATAACGACATAGAGTTTCCAGATAAAATAGGAGCTCTATTGCGATATCCAATAGCAGCATAGGGACGGTTCTAGATTTTCTAGAACCGTCCCTGTCCCCTGTATGCTAAAATACCTATTATTACTCAGGAGGAGTTAGTGTCGTCACATACAATTGAATCTCGGTATCAAAAAATATTTCGCGTGTTTTTATTTATCCTCATTTTAAATTGGGGTGTTGCTCTCGCTAAAACCATCTATGGTTATATGACCCAGTCCGGAAGTATGTTTGCGGACGGGATACACTCTTTTTCTGACGGAGCTTCCAATATTATAGGAATGATTGGTATTTGGGTTGCCTCCAACCCTCCGGATGAAGATCATCCTTATGGCCATCAAAAATACGAAACCTTTTCCGCTCTAGCTATTTCAACTTTTCTGTTTGTTGTTTGTTTCTTTATTATTAAGGGAGCCATAACCAGATTTTTTCATCCTGTTGTTCCTGAAGTAACCTCTCTCAGTTTTGTGGTTATGATTGTAACCATGTTTGTCGCTTTAGGAGTAACTCTTTATGAGAGAAGAGTAGCAAAGGAATTAAAAAGCGATCTCTTGATGTCTGATGCTTTACACACACAAACAGATGTACTTACCTCTTTAGCTGTTATCGTGGCATTGATTGGAACTCGAATGGGTTTTCCTATCGTTGATCCTATTGTTTCGTTAGTGATTGCGGCTGTTATTGGCTGGGCAGCCTTTGGAATTATTAAGGAAAGCTCGGATGTTTTATGCGATAAAGTTGTTTTGGACGAAAAAGAAATTAAACGCGTTGCTATGACTATTCCTGGAGTAAAAGATTGTCACGAAGTACGAACCCGCGGAAGAAAAGATTATATCTACGTAGACCTTCATATTTTAGTTGATTCGACTCTATCGGTTGAAGCAGCCCATGAAATTGCCAACAACATAGAAGATACTATCAAAGAAAAAATCCAAGGCGTCTTCGATGTGTTCGTACACATCGAACCCCTGAGTCATCACCATTCCCCCAATTCCCCAGATAAACATTAAAGACAATAGGGACGGTTCTAGAAAATCTAGAACCGTCCCTGTTCCCTATCTACAGTCTGTCCCCCTGACCTGTCCCCAGTGGGGACTGGCCCCTATGCTACTCTCTGCCTCGCAATGACGGCAAGTCGTTTGTATACCGTCACTTACAACTTTAAACTCCCCCTTTATTTGATGTAATTATATGGTACACTTATGGTTAGGAGAAGTGTATCTAAGCTTTTAGTGGGCCTCTCTGTCTTAATACCAAGAACTCATTTTGTAAGTGCACCTGGCGTCGAATATAGATAAGCTGCGCTCTACTGCGACACGCTGCATCAGCAATGCAATGTAGCATTGCCTGCTTCGCGTTCCTTGTATAGCTTGTTTCTCTATATTCTTTGGCCTGCGGAGGACTTATAAAACAAGTTCTAAAGTAATTTAGAAAGGTTATGTTAGGGAGCAGATGAAAAAATTAATTACTTGGTTATTAGTATTTGTGTTTTCGTTTACATCTATTGTTAGCGCTAATACTCTGTCTAGTTTTCAGAGCCCCGTAGTGCAACAGCCACCGTATGTTATGGCACCCCCTCTATCTCTCAACCCGTTACAAGGAAAAATTGAAGAAGTTTACCGTAGTCCGGAGTCCGGAGTTCGGACTCCGATTATTTACGTTATTCAAGATGCGCATGAAAGTTTGGATGCTCAGGAAAATATTAACCAAATTTTAAATCAATTAGTGGATGAAGGTGTGACCTTGGTGATGTTTGAAGGGGGGAGTGAAAAATTGGACCGCTCTTTTTATAAGATAGCGGATGACCCAAACATAAATCATCAGGTTTGGAAAGAGCTGTTCGATGAAGGAAGTATTAGTGGACTGGAATGGTTTTCAGCGAACTCACCTCAAGAAGTTCAATTATTTGGTATCGAGAACGAAGACATTTATTTGCGGAATATTACTCAAATTCAAACAGTTTATGAACTAAGAGAAGAAACGCAACCAAGTTTTAGAGAAATGGAGAAGGCCATACAACGCAATAGAGGAAAGTTTTATACGGGCAATGCCAAAAAAGTTTTAGATTTAAAACAAAAATTTGATGATGAAAAAATATCGTTACTCACCTACGCCAAAGATCTTTCCCGATGGGCCAACAAAATTTCTAACTTAGATTTAACCAATCCTAATTTACAAGACACTTGGCCTCAGCTAGTCCGTCTCTCTAAATTAATGGAACTTGAGACAGACCATAATAGTGCACGTTATCCTACAGATCCCGAACTAGCTCTCTTTTTTAACGCAGCCCAACTGCAACAATTTAAAGGGCATTTGCGTTGGTATTTTGAACATCTGATTGACGAGATAAATATTAATCTAGGAGATTACCCTAATTTAAAAAACTGGATTGGGTTTCATGTATTGCAAGACGAGTTGAATGCTAAAGAATTATTTCATGAAATTAAACAGTTACAGAGCGCGTTATTAGAACGGTTAGAGGTTTCTGAAGAAGCCAGACGGTTAATGGCTCTTGAGGAAGAGTGGAACTTACTAAAAAAATTAATACATTTAAAACTTACTCGAGCTGAATGGCAACAGATTAAAGCACAACAGTTTGTTTTTGATGAGCAACTGTTACAAGGAGGGATTCAGCAATTAGTTCAAGAGGCTATTCGAAATTATCAATTTGTTGAAGCCAGAGATGGAGCCTTTAGTTCGCGGCTGAAAAATTATCTAAAACAAATGAAGGCCCAAAAAGCCGCCGTTGTTTTAGGAGGGTTTCACACAGAACCCATGAAGCAATTTTTAAAAGACAATAACATGGGCTATGTTCTGGTATCTCCTTCTATACAGAACCTTAAACATAAACTTAATTATTATGAACGCATGAAAAACATAACAATTCTGGACGTGAGCCAAACGGGGCTCCCTGTAGTGAATGCTTCTGGCCCTCGACTAGAAAAGGAACGAAATCGATTACGCCAATATGTTTTGGTGAAAGCAAACAGTTTAGGGTCAAGCCCCTCACCTACTTTGGAGGCTTCGGGCATTGATGGCTCTTTAGAGGGTGCGGAGATAGATCGTTTTCGGGATGCCACCACAATTCCAACGGGCTCTGCTGTAGGGTTACAACTTAGTTTGGATCAGTTAGCAAGCTCATGGGACAAAAAGAAAAAACCTGCTCGAAGAAGCACAGAAATTCCCGAACGCATTGGAAAATATCAGGTCACTGGAGTCTTAGGAGAAGGAGCTATGGGTGTTGTTTACGAAGCTTATGATGATGAGCTGAAGCGATCCGTAGCGATTAAGGTTCTTGATTTAGACACCACAAGCTCTAGAGCCGAGCAGCGTTTTATTCATGAGGGGAATGTCTTAAGTCGGATCGACCATGCCAACGTAATCCGTTTTTATGAGTTGGGGCGTACTGAAAACGGAAAGCCTTATTATGTGATGGAAAAAATGGAAGAGAGTTTAAAAGAAAAGATTGAAGAGAAGAAACGTTATATTTCTATACGCGCCGCTCAGATAGCTCGAGAAGTACTATTGGGTTTAGCTAAAGTTCACGCTTCTGGAGTTATTCATCGAGATATTAAACCCAGCAACATTATGATTAGCTCCAACGGAACAGCCAAACTCTCCGATTTAGGGTTAAGCAAAGAAGCAGGGCAGGCATCCATTACCCGAGCTAATGCCCCCGTGGGAACCCTTCGTTATATGAGCCCCGAGCAAGCCCGGGGGGATTTAAAACGAGTGAATGAAACTTCGGATATTTATGCCATGGGTGCAGTCCTCTATACCATGGTGACAGGCTCCCCCCCTTACGCCAAGAGGGGAAAAACCTTTCAAGAAGTTGCCCCCTATATCATTAAAGGAAAACGTTTAGGTTTTGGAAGGCATGTAAAAAAGGGTTTAAGAGCAATCATTATGAAGGCCATGTCCAACAAACCCAACGAACGCTATGCAACAGCCGAAGCGTTTATCGCGGACATAGACCGTTTTCTTCAGGGTGATCCGATAGAAGTCAAAAAACCCTCCGCTTTGCAACGGTTTCTTGTTAATCCATACCGAAAAGCAAAAGCTACAGTGGGTGGAGCCCAACAACAAAAAGAGGAAAGACAAACGGCGGAATATTGGATTAACTTGGCAGAAATTAATCTTCGTCTAGACCCCAACCATGCTATTGTTTTTTTAGAGGAGGCGTTAAGAATAAATCCCCAATCTTTAAGAGCCAAGCAACTAATGGGTAGAAATAAAATGGCGACCAAAGACTATAGAGAGGCAATGGAGCATTATGAGCAGGCCTTAAGCGATAATCAACAATCGTTTGAAATAATTTATGCGTTGGGAGAACTTAATTTAAAGCTCTCAAGAGTTATTTTAACCCCTGTGGAAGAAGGTGTTCCAGGACAATTCCAACGATCTCAAGCCGAAGACTTTGATGAGTGGTCACAGCTCATGAGGCAAAACCTTCGAGGGGATGGCGCTTTTATGCTATTGCGGGATCGGGCGTTTCAATACATGCATCAAGCTAGAAATTATTTTAAACAGTTAATAGAGCATAGTCCTAATCGAACAGAAGGCTATTTAGGCTTGGCAGAGCTAGCTCAATACCGAATGAATGACGCAGAAGAGAAAACGCAGCGGTTACAAGCATATAAGATGGATCCTGTCCATGAAGGGAATAAAAGACGTTTAACAGCGTTGGGAGTTTCTTTAGAGAGAGATGCCTTAACAGGAGTAGAAACGCAAGAAAGAGAAGTGTCTTTTGAAGTAACTCTAATTGCTGAAGAGGACGGAGCTCAATCGGAACGAGAATTAATTCAAAAGTTTGAACAAGTAACAGGATATCAAATCTTAGAAAAATTGGGAGAGGGTGCCTCGGGCATTGTTTATAAAGTAAAGAAACCCGAAGAGACTCAACCCGTTGCAGCTAAAATATTATTACGCAATCAAAGTGTTTCTGCTCGCGAAGGGTTTAGAAACGAAGCCGCTTTATTGGCTACTTTAAATCACCCTCACATTGTTCGTATTCGTGGGTTTGGAGCGAGCGAAGAAATTATTTTTTACACCATGGATTTAGGGGAAGAAACATTAGAAGCAAAAATTAAAAACGAAGGGGCGTTACCTTTAGAAACCGTCACGCGCATGGGAAGACAATTGGCAGAGGCTCTTAAGTATATGCACAGCCTCGATATTATTCACCGAGACGTAAAGCCGTCTAACGTTATCTGGCGAGGAAAAAATCAAGTCCAGCTAACGGATTTTAGTTTAGCTGCCGGAGGGGAAGAAGAAGTGCGGACGTTTAGTGAGCAAGACCAAGTCGTTGGAACCCCGGCCTACATGAGCCCCGAGCAAGCCCGAGGGGATCCTCTAGAAACTGTTGAGGAACAAAAGAGCAGCGATGTTTATTCCTTAGGCGCAACGTTGTATGCATTATCTACAGGAAGCCGCCCTTTCAAAGGGAATGACCCTTATCAGATTTTAGAACAAGTAAAAGCTCACAATTTAACTCCTCCCCGTGAAGTTCGTCCTCAAATAAGCGAAGATCTTGAAGCCATTATTTTAAAAGCCATGAACCCAGACCCTAAAGAGCGCTATAACTCTGCTGAGGCGTTAATTGAAGATCTCAATCGTCATGAGCAAGGAGAAGTTGTTGCTGCTCGTACCTTAACGCGAACCGAAAGAGTTAAGCGAGGGGCAAAAGAGATACAACACTCCATTGCCAAGGCGTTATTTCGCAGTAGAGTCCTTGAAGAAGAAGACCAGTTGGAACTAGAAGCATCGCGTCATTTAGAAGAAGCAAAATATTATTTTCAACTAGCCCTTAGTGACTTGGGGTCAGCCAGAGATCCCAGAATTTGGCTTAACGATGCCGTACATTCAGCACAAAAAGCCCTTAAAATTGCACCTCACTCGTCACGAGCACATTTATTGCTAGGAAGCATTTATAAATCCAGACGTTCTATGGTCGATGCCCATTTAACGCTCTATATTGAGAATACAATACCATCAATCAATAGGGACTTGAGTGTTACTCAGGTTGATACTACAGGATTCAACCTAGCGCAGACGTTGTCGATGCAAAGGCTTCTTTCTCCACTTAATACGCAACATTCAATTTATCAAACAAGAATAACAGTCTCAGAAGAGCAGAAACGCCTTTGGGAAAAATTTCTGCGACAGGAGGAAGAGCGTAGACGCCAAGAAGAAGCCTTTGCAAAACGAGAACAAGAAGAAGCCCAAAGAGATTTAGAATTAGCCCACAAACATTTAGCCCAAGCCCAAAAACTGAACCCGGGTCTTTTGTTGGCCCATGGTTTACGAGAACAACTTTTTGCCTCGCAACAACAGTGGACCAAAGCGTTAGAACAAGCCTCCAAAGTGTTACAACTACACTCCGAAAATCAAGATACGTTTGCCAAACTTGTACCCGATTCATATCATCTAGACGCATCCGTAGAGGGTTATGTAAAGTTGGTTCAAGCCGCCCGAGAAGCCGGCGAAACCCCCGAAATTGACTTTGTCGCAACGCAACATTTGATAAGCGGATTACAACAAGCTCCTCTTGGGGCCCCATATCCAAATCAATTTTATGAGCGTAATGTTAAAGCAGTTAAATTGTTGGGCATTCTTAAAGATGATCGTTCTCATGACGCATTGGCAGCTTTTTTGAGGATACCAAAACTTGAGGAGTATGCGCCTCGTTATTGGTGGAAACAGAAAAGTGGTTTGAAGAAAAATGTTATAGCAGTGTTGTCTCAGTTGAAAAACAAACAAGCTTATCAACATCTGGTAGCTCTTCTTTCTGATTTTTCTGTTTCCTCTTCCCATTCCCCCTTACGTTCTGATGATCTTCACCCTCGTTTCTTGACCACGTACGCTACGGTATTTGAATACATTCTTTTGTTTGCTGAAAATGGACAACACATTGAGAACGAAACTTATGATCTTATTATTAGAGCTTGGGAAGATGTGTTAAAAATAGAACGAATGTCAGAAGGAGAGAGAGAACTTTTTATGAGGATGGCTCCTAAAATTACGAATCTTTCCGAAAGGATACGGGAAGTTCCGGAAGAAATAATAGACGGAGAAATGGAGAGAGGGAGAGAGGGAGAGAAAACGGAAGAAGTGGTTTCCCCCGTTGAAACAGAAGGGACTGTCCCTTCGGGACTGTCCCCAACCCAACCCCCCGAAAAAGATAGAGCGGGAGAAACAAAAGATAGAAACGGAGAGACGGAGATGGGGAGAATTGGAGAAGAAGCCGTTGAAATAGAAGGGACTGTCCCTCCGGGACTGTCCCCAACCCAACCCCAACCTACAACCCCCGAACCCCGCATCTCCTTAGATGAAGCCATCAGACTAGCAGATGAGAGAGAACCTGAAGAAGCAGAAGAACCTGAACAACTCCGTCGCCTTGAAGGCGAAGAAGGAATGATTGAAGGTCAAAGCCTTGGTTCGTCAACACCGGAGTCTCCTGTGCTGGAGGAGGGACAAGGAGTAAAGGGTAGTAGCATGGATCAGAGTTTGGTGGGGGAAAGTCGTAGTGGCGCACGGGACTTAACAGAGAGTGCGATACCAGCCAGTGGTAGTGGCGTTGCTGGAAGTCAGATTGAATTTGAGTGGGTGGATGTTCAACAAGGAGATAAAACGCGTAAGGTTAAAAAACCCAAATGGATTGATGGGCGATATCGAGTCACGGAAGTGTTGGGTGTTGGAGCTATGGGTGTGGTGTATGGAGCTGTAGACACTCAGTCTGCGAATCGTTCTGTGGCGGTGAAGGTGTTGAAGCAAGGCTTGAGAGGGCAAGCAAGAAAACGTTTTATCCGAGAAGCACAAAACTTAGCGCGAGTAGTGAATCCTAACGTAGTGCGTGTGTACGACATTGGAGTAAGCCCGGAAGTAGGACAATACTTTGTGATGGAACGCGTGGATGGAATAACCTTAAAAGAAGGGGGGGAATTTCCTCAAAAGAAAGCAATAGAATTAGTTCAAGAGGCACTCAGTGGATTAGAAGCCATGCATCAGGCAGGACTAGTTCATCGAGATTTGAAACCCAGTAATATTATGGCTGTGAAAGGCCAAGTAAAAATTACGGACTTTGGTTTGTCCAAATCCCCAGAAAATATCACACTCACCCGAGATAACGCCAAAGTGGGAACTCCCCAATACATGAGTCCCGAACAATTTGAGAATCCTCGACTCATTGATGTCCGAACAGATGTGTACGCCATGGGTGCGGTGTTATTTGAACTGATTGAAGGCAGCCCACCGTTTAAAGGAAAAGATTTAGAAGTGCAGAAACAAGTAGTTGAAGGGGGGGCGTTAAAATTTAAAAACATAAAAGACCCTCGCCTTCAAAGTATTATTAAAAAAGCAATGGCCAAAGAGCAAGATGATCGGTACGAATCTGCGGCGAGTTTCCAAGAAGAATTAAATAATTATGCGAGTGGTGATCCCATAATAGCGGAACCTCCCAAGCGCCGTAGTTTTCTGCAGTTGATGAAAGATGCAGCTAGTTATGTTGCTGAACAAGCTCAAATATTGTTGCATGGTGACGTTGATGCCCAAACTTTGCGAGACCAGTCCGACTTAGAGTTGGATTTAGCGAGAGAATTACTAATAAACAGAAAGGATATTCATGGCAGAGAAATTACAAATCATTTAGAAGCTGCCTTAAAAATAGACCCTAATTCTTCAGAGCTTGCTCGAATAACGGCACGGTTTTTTTGGTATGGGACTGATGACAGAACCACGGATCAAGGCGATTTTTTGTTAGACCGTGCTATTGAATTAAATCCTCGCTCTTGGCGAGCGCATCATTTGAAAGAAACTTCTCCAAGCTACGGGATATCGTTTCGAGAAACTACATACCAACCCCAATTAGATTTAGTACAAGAACTGCTTCCCAAGGGATATGAAGTTGTAGGGGGAAAAATAGAAGAATTAATTACGGATGTTAGTCCTGTCACATTAACAGTTTCTATGATGCAACAAAGTCTTTTAGGAACAGCAACGCGTGATGAGATGGAAAAAATATTTGAACGCATGGAAAAACCACAAGCAGTCGAGGGCTACAAGCTAGGGGAAGTAATAGGAGAAGGCTCTTCAGGACTTGTGTTTGAGGCACGGCATGAAGGGTTAAGTCGTCCAGTGGCTCTAAAAGTTCTCAATAGAACGGTGCTAACCGAAGATGAAGCCACCCAATTTCAAAATGAAATTTCTGCCTTAGAAAAAGTTACGGATGTTGGGGTGGTTCAAGTTTTAGGTTCTGGAATTTTACCTGATGGACGTCCTTATTTTGCGATGGAATTATTGAGCACTCGGACGTTAGAAGAAGAGCTTAGAGATTTAGAACCCGAAGATCGGACAGCAAGACTCGCCCGATTTGCGGAACAAATTGCCGGAACATTAGAAACAGTTCATGGTCAAGGTGTGATTCACCGCGATATCAAACCAGAGAATTTGCTTATTGCTAATGTGGGTGGAGAACGCCATGTAAAAATCACGGACTTTGGAATTGCTCAACAGCTGGATGAAGAACAAGGCTTAACTCTTACTATTGATGATGCGGTTTTAGGAACCCCGGCATACATGAGCCCCGAACAGGCCAGGGGACAAGCCGTAGATCATCGCAGTGATATCTACTCCTTGGGAGCTACGCTTTATCATTTAGCTTCAGGACATTCGCCTTATGAAGGGGCTGATATGCAAGAGACGTTGCTGAGAAAAGCTGAAGGAGATTCACCAACACCTATTCGAGAATTAGTTTCGGATATCAGTGATGGTCTTGCAGCTATTATTGAACGAGCGATGGCCACAGATCCAGCTGCCCGATACCAATCAGCTAAAGCTATGCAAGAAGAATTAGGCCAGTTTTTAGCTGGTGAAGCGATTACGCCAACACAATCAAAGATAGCCAAACGCAAACCTAAAAAGAAAGCAGGATGGTTTTCAACTTTAGGAAGAATCCGAGAACGCGAACGTCGTCGAGCAAATCCTTATTACGAACTCGCTCAATTTCGTTTTGAACAAGAGAACTATGAAGAAGCTCGAGACCACTATTTACATGTGGTAGAAAATGTTGCCCCCCATCACTCAAGAGCCCACATGGGACTAGCCTACACCTATTTAAAATTAGACGATAAAGAAAACGCCATCAAACACTTTAAAGAAGCGCTTCAATACAACCGTTATCATGTCGGAGCCTATAAACAACTCGCAAAACTTTATCGAGAAAAAGAAAAATGGCATCTAGCGGCAGACCATTTAGCTAAGGCAATGGAGTTATTAACAGAGTCACAGAGTTTTAAAAACAGCATTGACATTGGAAAAATTAAACAAACAAGAAAGCAATTCTTGGATGACGTAAGAGATATTCCAAATGCCGTCCTGAAAATGAAACTCAGAACCCCAACAGCTTTTATGGAGCAGTATAGAGACCTGATTGATGCTTATGTTGAAGCCCAAGAAGCCTCAGGCCACACCCTGGTTTTAAAAAACCCAACGCTTTTTAAGCAATTAAGAAATTTAGCCAGATTGGCAATACCTCCTCAAAACACGCAGAGGGGTTTAGAGATAACGCCAGCTCAAAGAGAGGCTGTTGTTTTGCTGGGACGATTACGAGATACGAGCTCCGCAACTCAAGCAGTTTTGCATGACTTATTGGAATCTGGGGTTATGTTAGAAGGAGTCACGCTTGTAACGCTTGTCCAAATAAGTATGGACGATATTTTAGATAGAGTTTCACAAATTATTTTAGGACAGGTTGATTTACCCACCTCGGTTTTTTCACTTCAGAAAATAGCAGAGGCGTTAACCCATGAGGATGTAGAGGTGAAAAAAACAGCTATTACCCAGATGATTCAAATAGCCAAAGCTATTAAAGAACAGACAGCGGGAATAGTGCGTGAAAAAAATAAAGATTTTGATAACGAGAAGAAGATAGAAGAAATTATCAATGAAACTATCACTCGACATATGGTCGAACCATTAATTACAAAACTCTCTGATGAAACCATGCAGAAGCAAGCGAGAGAAGCCTTAGTGGAGTTAGGGGAAAGTGCCATTCCTGCTTTAGAAGCAATGTTTGACCCCCCTGGAATTTGGGGTGGTGTTTTTCATGATGTTGAGCGGTTAGTTAAGTTTCAAATAAGTTATATCCTAGGCCAAATTTCTTCTCCAGAAAGCGCGCGCGTTTTATTAAAAGCTTATGATCAAGTTAGAAGAATTCAAGAAGGAACAGGGGATGCTTTTTATTTAATAGCGCAAAAACAAACAGCAAAAAGGTTAGAAGATGAAATCGTTAGAAGTTTTCAGACTCTTGATGGTGTTGCTATTACGGCGCTAGTTGAAGCCTTAGAAGGTGAAGACATTTCTCTAAGAGAAAGGGCCGTGGAGGTTTTAGGAAAAATAAAAACGAGCGCATCTATCGAAGCCCTCATCCCCGCCTTGGGGAGTACAGATGAGAGCATTCGTGCTCTTGCTGCTGAAATGTTGAATAGAGATTATCATAGAACAGCCCCGATTATCATTGAACAGCTAACCAATCAACCTAATTGGAGAATTCGAAGAGCTGCTATTGAACTATTAACCAGGGATTTTGCTAGCTCATTAGCGCTAGCACCCAGCGATAATAGAGAAATCTTAGACAATTTTTTGGCCCTTTCAGAAGACCCCGAATGGCGAGTGCGCGAAAAAGTGGTGTTGGCTCTCCGTGAGGCCCTGAAACAAGTTTCTGTTGAACCCATTGTTTTAGAGACATTACTAAAAATGTTAGGAGATAAAAAAGCTAACGTTAGAGTAGCTGCCACCTTAACTCTGAAAGGTGTTATGTTCACCCCTCAAGAAAAAACAAAAGTATTAAGCAGGTTACAAGAATTATTTGATGACGAAAACGAAGATGTCCGAAAAGCTGCTGCGTTAGCCTTTCTAGCCAGGACAAAAGATCACGCTACAGCAGACGAAGCAAAAAAGATTACCCTTAATATAATTAATCGGGAACTATCCGACCCCAACCCTAAAGTACGAGAAAGAGCGCTTTATTTGTTTGAGCGGATGGCCATAGAAGAAAAAATAGACAGAGAAAAAAAAGGCCTTCTCCTTGAATCTAGATCTCCGGAAGAAGAGGAGCGTATTCTTAGGAAAGCTCATGCGACAGCCCTTCCTTCAGCGTCATTTTTTGAATATTATTCTTCCGAACCTGAACCCGATTACCATTTAATCGAGGAGATGGCGCGTATACGAAGCCAAGATAAAATTGCTGAGACCATAGCAGAAGCCCTGTTAGATGAAGATAGCCGTGTCTCCAGACAGGCTGAGGAAACAATAACCAGAAACATAGAATCAATGCGTTTTCTTCGGAGGCATATCAAACTCAAGGCAACAGAGTCTCGAGGAAGAACCCGTCTGGTTTATCAACAACTGCTAGACAAAATAGCTCAACAACCTCGGGAGGAAACTCCCATGGATCGCAGCCAATGGTTAATGGTAGATAACCCAACCCTAGAAACTTGGCAACAACAACAAAGAACTCGTTTAGAGGAAGCTTTGGATGCTTTTGTGGTTGCTAGTGAGATAGTAAGTGGTATTGAAGAAGAAAGAGCCATACATTTACGCCGAGATCTTTTGGCTCAGCAAATGGGGATGGCAGCTCGTGGCTCTTTAAATCTCGAAGATTATTTTAGAGAAGATTTCTATGAGGCCATGAGAAATCTCCAACGAGTTATTAGACAATTGGGAGAGCTGGAAAATGAAAAGGTTGCGCCTATATTGTTAGAGCAATTAAAACAATTTCCTTATCAGGAAAGAGCGCTGCAAATGATAGAAATGACAGGAACAACGGATCAGTTGCACCAAGAAAGAATTCAAATAACGATTCAAGCCTTAGTAAAAATAGACGACCCCAATATCTTGGACCAAGTAAAAAATGATTTAGTAAATGCTAGTCCACAAGAACGGGAAGTTATACAGCCGCTTATTAAAGCCCTAACTCCAGAAGTTTCTGAACCACCTGTCATTGCGGTGGAAGAGAAAGGAACAGAAGGGACTGTCCCTCGTGGACTGTCCCCAACCCCAGAAGTTTTTGAACCCCCTGTCATTGCGAGCGAAGCGCGGCAATCTCAAACTTCTGAACTCGAAACAGAAGGGACTGTCCGTGGACTGTCCCCAACCCAACCTCAACAGCTTCCCCCTCCTGAAGTTATCCCACGCATCTCGCTAGATAAAGCAATCAGATTAGCCGCTGAGAGAGAATCTGAAGAAGCAGAAGAACCTCAACAACCAAAACCCCGCCGCCTTGAAGGCGAAGACGGCATGATTGAAGGCGCCAGCCTCGGCACACAAGAAAAATACCATTGGATAACATTAGAACAAGGAATTGAAAGTGTCCAAACAGCACTACGAGAACACCGACCAAAGATTATGGAGCTATATGATCAAATTGATGCATTGGACGAAGAAGCACTAATACATTTTCGGGAAGAAATTTATGCCACAAAAGGGAAGGATTTTTCAGACTGGGAAATCACATCGGCCCTATCCAATCAAAGAGCGCCTTATTTTGAATCTAGTGTTGTAAAAACGCTTATTTTATCTCTTCCCAAACTAAAGTTGGACCCCTTAGGGTTTGGGCTTCATTGGACAACCCCCGAGACGGGAATAGCTTCTGTTCGATATCGAATGAAATTGGAAATCCCTAAAATTATGGAGGAGTATGATCGTTTTGAGGAGCTAACCGAAGGGGAAATCCAGTTGTTGCGCGACCAGATCTATAAAATAAAACTTGGCCATCTCAGATCATGGGGACTAGCTTCTGCTGTAGGCCATGAAGCTGAGGCGTATTTTGAAGAAAGCACTTTTAAAGTTTTATCGATTGTTTTTGAAAAATTAAAATTAAATCCTTTAGCCTATGAGTTAGATTTTACGACTGAAGATAAAGCGCTTGCTTCGGTGCAATACGCTTTGAGACAAAACTACCCTAGCCTCATGGAAGATTATGACCAGTGGGAGAAATTGCAGGATTATCAACAAGAAAAATTAAAGGAAAAGGTGTATCAGATTAAGTTCAAACATTTTAAAGCTATGGGCTTAAGGCATGTAACAAAAAAAGGTTATTTTGGGGGACATTATGAAGCAGCTCTTATAGCAGCATTGCCTAAAATGGATTTAAACCCTTTAGGATTTAACTTCGATTGGACAACACCAGAACGAGCAAAAGATACGTTAAGATTTGTGTTTGAAAAAAGAATTCCCAACATTATGAATCGATATTCACGCGTTGAAGAATTAGGACCTCAGGAATTAGCGGGGTTGAGAGAGGATATTTACAAACAAATTTCTGATGCCAAATTTAGGCTTTGGGGAATTAGAAACGTGATAAAGAAACAATATTTTGGGGATAATTATTATGATGTTATTGCAACAATATTTGATCACACAAGTTTAGGTGTTTCTGCAGAAGGAATGAGAGCTTACCGAAGATCTCATACAGAAAAAAAATATAATTGGCCTACAGGAGATCAAAGTGTGGCAACTGCTAATATTCAAACAGCTTTTGAGATTCATCGACCCGATATTATGGATGCCTACCGTCATTTTGAGGAGTTAAAACCAGAGGAAGTCGAAGAATTAAAAAGTAAATTGTACGATATAACTGCCGGACATTTTGCTGATTTTGGGCTAAATTCTGCATTAGTAAAAGCTGCAGTCCCTGTTTTTGAAGGCCATATTTTTAAGGCTTTAAATTTAACTTTCCCCAAGCTACAGTTAAACCCTTTAGAATTTGCTCTAGATTTTTCTTCTCGTGAGAAGGCACTGGCCTCTATGCGCCATCAAATAAAAAAGCATAATCCTAAATTATTAGAACGGTACGATCAAATAGACGATGACTCCTCCGAACAAGAAAAGGATGCTTTACGAGAGGATGTTTATTCTCTATCTAATATTCGTTTGGACTTGTGGGGGCTCACGGCATTGAACAGGTCCGAGGTGACTCCTTATTTTGAAGGTAGTTATATGACATCCCTCCAAATTTTCTTCGAAAAGTTAGAGTTAAATCGTTTAGGGTTTCGATTTGATTGGACTTCTTCTGAAAAAGCAAGAGAATCTGTGCTTTTTGTTATTAGTCGAGAAAAGCCAGGAATTATTTTCCGCTACAATAATAGGGATGGTTTAGACGAAATACAGCTAGAAACATTACGAAAATCCATTTACCGAATTAATTCTTATGATTTTTCTGCTTGGGGAATAGGCCAAGTTCGAACAAATAATTATTTTGGCAAAGATTACCCAACTATTTTAATGAATATTTTTGACGCCCCTAGTTTAGCCCTAACCAAAGAAGGTTTCAAAAAACGCAAAAAACTTCGCTACCAAGCCTCCAGCCTAGGTCAAGGCGAATGGAACGCCCTAGACGAAGCCCTAAAAACTCTTCATACCGTAGATCTAGATGAAATCCAAGGAGACATCACATTAGGAATAATTCTAGAAGAAAAATTTGAAGCTTCTCCTGGTTTGAGAGAGTCCATTCAAAGAAGAGGCCCTCCGGAACCCATGTTGTTATCTGAAATTTACCCGCTCCTTCAAAATAAATTAGTTCTCATTCCCAATCCCCCAGTAGCTGTAGAAGGTACACCCCTTGGAGATGTTGACATTTCCCGACTCAATGATATTACCCGTTATGAAGGCTATGACGCTGTTGCCCAGATAGCCCGAGATATAACGATTGCGCATTTTATGGGACTAATCAAGATAAAAAAATTTAGAGGCCAAGTTTCGCCTTATACGCTTTACAGGAAAATAAAAAAGATATTTCCTAGAGGAGCAGTAAAGGTCGTTGACGCTACATTAAGTGATTGGTTAAAGATAAAGAATAGATTAAGAAAATTGAAAGAAGGTCAGTCTGTCGGAGATGAAGGACAAATTGCGTTTTATGAAGCTGTTTTTAGAGAGGATATTAAAAAGAAACATTTAGGAAGTCTTTATAGCGCGTTACCCAAAGAAGTAAAAGAGCGCCAGAAGTGGGGTCAGATGAGTTTAAATTACGAAGAAGTGAAGAAGTTGCGGGAAGAAGCGAGAAAGATAACCTCCGGAGAATATGAAGGAGACGACGGACAAATTGCGTTTTATGAAGCTGTTTTTGGTAAGGAAGTAGAAGGAAGGCATTTAACAAAGCTTTACAGTGTGCTTCCCAAAGAAGTAAAAGAGCGCCAGAAGTGGAGTCAGATGGGTTTAAATTACGAAGAAGTGAAGAAGTTGCGGGAAGAGGCGAGAAAGATAACCCCCGGAGAATATGAAGGAGACGACGGACAAATTGCGTTTTATGAAGCTGTTTTTAGAGAGGGTATTAAAAAGAAACATTTAGGAAGTCTTTATAGCGCGTTACCCAAAGAAGTAAAAGTAAAAAAGAAGTGGGGCGTGTTAACTCTAAATTATAAAGAAGTGAAGAAGTTGCGAGAAGAGGCGAGAAAGATAACCCCCGGAGAGTATGAAGGAGATGACGGCCAGATTGCTTTTTATGAAGATGTTTTTGGCGAGGGTGTGGAAGGAAAACATTTAGCAAATCTTTACAGTGTGCTTCCCAAAGAAGTAAAAGAGCGCCAGAAGTGGAGTCAGATGGGTTTAAATTACGAAGAAGTGAAGAAGTTGCGGGAAGAGGCGAGAAAGATAACCCCCGGAGAATATGAAGGAGACGACGGACAAATTGCGTTTTATGAAGCTGTTTTTAGAGAGGGTATTAAAAAGAAACATTTAGGAAGTCTTTATAGCGCGTTACCCAAAGAAGTAAAAGTAAAAAAGAAGTGGGGCGTGTTAACTCTAAATTATAAAGAAGTGAAGAAGTTGCGAGAAGAGGCGAGAAAGATAACCCCCGGAGAGTATGAAGGAGATGACGGCCAGATTGCTTTTTATGAAGATGTTTTTGGCGAGGGTGTGGAAGGAAAACATTTAGCAAATCTTTACAGTGTGCTTCCCAAAGAAGTAAAAGAGCGCCAGAAGTGGAGTCAGATGAGTTTAAATTACGAAGAAGTGAAGAAGTTGCGGGAAGAAGCGAGAAAGATAACCCCCGGAGAATATGAAGGAGACGACGGACAAATTGCGTTTTATGAAGCTGTTTTTGGTAAGGAAGTAGAAGGAAGGCATTTAACAAAGCTTTACAGTGTGCTTCCCAAAGAAGTGAAAGAGCACCAGAAGTGGGGCGTGTTAACTCTAAATTATAAAGAAGTAAAGAAGTTGCGGGAAGAGGCGAGAAAGATAACCCCCGGAGAATATGAAGGAGACGACGGACAAATTGCGTTTTATAAAGATGTTTTTGGCGAGGATGTGGAAGGAAAGCATTTAGGCAGTCTTTATACCGTAATTCCCAAAGAATTAAAGAAGCGCCAGAAGTGGACTCAGATGAGTTTAAATTATCAAGTTGCAAAGAAGTTAAGATTAGAATCTAGAAAAAGATTAAAAGAAGTTGGCCATCTTCATTATATTTTCCCGGTAGAAATAGGATTTTTTGAAGGAATAGCAGGCGGGCCAGTTGATAGTGAAACATATGTCCGAATGCACAATGCTTTACCCAAAGAAGTAAAAGCAAAGTTTCCTAGTTGGAATACTCGAGTCCGTCCGCCAGAAGTAAATGCTGCTAGTCTAGGCAAATGGAACGCTCTGGACGAAGCCCTAAAAACTCTTCATACCGCAGACCTAGATGAAATCCAAGGAGACGTCACTTTAGGAATTATTCTAGAAGAAAAATTTGAGGCCTCCCCTGGTTTGAGAGACGCAATTAAAAGAAGAGGCCCTCCGGAGCCGATGTTGTTATCGGAGATCTACCCTCTTCTTCAAGCCAAATTAGTTTTAATCCCAAATCCCCCAGCTGCTGTTAAGGATACTCCTCTCGGAGATATAGATCTTTCCAAATTAAATGATATTACTCGCTATGAAGATTATGATGCAGTAGCACAAATAGCGCGAGATCTAACGATAGCCCATTTCATGGGACTTATTAGAATAAAGAGATTTAGAGGGCAAGTATCTCCAAGGTCTCTTCACACAAAGGTGAGAAAGCAGTTTCCAAAAGGGACAGTGAAAAAAATTGGATCTACATTAAGTGATTGGTTAGAGATAAAAAGAGGCCTTGAGAAATTGGATGTTGAAGAATATGAAGGAGACGAAGGCCAGCTCGCCTTTTATGAGACCGTATTTGGGAAAGAAGTGGAAGGGAAACACTTGGGAAGTCTTTATAGTGCGCTTCCAGAGGATGTGAAGAGAGAAAAGAAGTGGAGTGTGTTGAATTTAAATTATAGAGACGTAAAACGAGTGAGAACGGAAGCTCAGAAGCTGGGAGCGGGAGAGAAAGAGGGAGACGAAGGCCAGCTCGCCTTTTATGAGACCGTATTTGGGAAAGAAGTGGAAGGGAAACACTTGGGAAATCTTTATAGTGCGCTTCCAGAGGATGTGAAGAGAGAAAAGAAGTGGAGTCAGTTGAATTTAAATTATAGAGACGTAAAACGAGTGAGAGCAGAGGCTCGGAAGCTGGGAGCGGGAGAGAAAGAGGGAGATGAAGGCCAGCTTGCCTTTTATGAGACCGTGTTTGGGAAAGAAGTGGAAGGGAAACACTTGGGAAATCTTTATAGTGCGCTTCCAGAGGATGTGAAGAGAGAAAAGAAGTGGAGTCAGTTGCATTTAAATTATAGAGACGTAAAACGAGTGAGAACGGAAGCTCAGAAGCTGGGAGCGGGAGAGAAAGAGGGAGACGAAGGCCAGCTCGCCTTTTATGAGACCGTATTTGGGAAAGAAGTGGAAGGGAAACACTTGGGAAGTCTTTATAGTGCGCTTCCAGAGGATGTGAAGAGAGAAAAGAAGTGGAGTGTGTTGAATTTAAATTATAGAGACGTAAAACGAGTGAGAACGGAAGCTCAGAAGCTGGGAGCGGGAGAGAAAGAGGGAGACGAAGGCCAGCTCGCCTTTTATGAGACCGTGTTTGGGAAAGAAGTGGAAGGGAAACACTTGGGAAGTCTTTATAGTGCGCTTCCAGAGGATGTGAAGAGAGAAAAGAAGTGGAGTCAGTTGCATTTAAATTATAGAGACGTAAAACGAGTGAGAACGGAAGCTCGGAAGCTGGGAAGAGGAGAGAAAGAGGGAGATGAAGGCCAGCTCGCCTTTTATGAGACCGTGTTTGGGAAAGAAGTGGAAGGGAAACATTTGGGAAGTCTTTATAGTGCGCTTCCAGAGGATGTGAAGAGAGAAAAGAAGTGGAGTCAGTTGCATTTAAATTATAGAGACGTAAAACGAGTGAGAGCGGAAGCTCAGAAGCTGGGAGCGGGAGAGAAAGAGGGAGACGAAGGCCAGCTCGCCTTTTATGAGACCGTGTTTGGGAAAGAAGTGGAAGGGAAACACTTGGGAAGTCTTTATAGTGCGCTTCCAGAGGATGTGAAGAGAGAAAAGAAGTGGAGTGTGTTGAATTTAAATTATAGAGACGTAAAACGAGTGAGAACGGAAGCTCAGAAGCTGGGAGCGGGAGAGAAAGAGGGAGACGAAGGCCAGCTCGCCTTTTATGAGACCGTGTTTGGGAAAGAAGTGGAAGGGAAACATTTGGGAAGTCTTTATAGTGCGCTTCCAGAGGATGTGAAGAGAGAAAAGAAGTGGAGTCAGTTGAATTTAAATTATAGAGACGTAAAACGAGTGAGAGCGGAAGCTCAGAAGCTGGGAGCGGGAGAGAAAGAGGGAGACGAAGGCCAGCTCGCCTTTTATGAGACCGTGTTTGGGAAAGAAGTGGAAGGGAAACACTTGGGAAATCTTTATAGTGCGCTTCCAGAGGATGTGAAGAGAGAAAAGAAGTGGAGTCAGTTGAATTTAAATTATAGAGACGTAAAACGAGTGAGAGCAGAGGCTCGGAAGCTGGGAGCGGGAGAGAAAGAGGGAGATGAAGGCCAGCTTGCCTTTTATGAGACCGTGTTTGGGAAAGAAGTGGAAGGGAAACACTTGGGAAGTCTTTATAGTGCGCTTCCAGAGGATGTGAAGAGAGAAAAGAAGTGGAGTCAGTTGCATTTAAATTATAGAGACGTAAAACGAGTGAGAACGGAAGCTCAGAAGCTGGGAAGAGGAGAGAAAGAGGGAGATGAAGGCCAGCTCGCCTTTTATGAGACCGTGTTTGGGAAAGAAGGGGAAGGGAAACATTTGGGAAGTCTTTATAGTGCGCTTCCAGAGGATGTGAAGAGAGAAAAGAAGTGGAGTGTGTTGAGTTTAAATTATAGAGAGGTAAAAAAATTAAGAGACGAGTCTAGAAGAAGGTTTACAGAACTTAAGAAATCACATGATTCTATTACGGGCCAGCGAGAGTTTTTTAGAGAAATAACAGGAGGCCCTATCACTGCAGAAAAACATGGACGAATGTACTATGCCTTACCCAAAGAAGTAAGGGCAGCTTTACCTAAATGGAGAAGTCTTGTTCCAGAAAGTATCGTCGTTAGTCGCGAAGGAAACAAAATAATAATCGACCCAACCGGAGAGGATGATGGAAAGATCAGAAAACCCGACTTTGAAGGAGAAAGTGACAAGCCAGAAATAAAAGGAGCTAGTTTAGGAGAGGTCGATAAAAGAAGCAAGGCACCTGAAGGAGCCAGGCACCTTTTTCAAAAGATAGCAGGGGAATATGGGAATAGTTTTAGGGCCGTTTTAATGGTGGTAGATGCCTCAGGGAATACAATTAGTTTAGATTTAGCCCAGTTTTTTCCGGATGTTTATGAGGGGTTAGTGGCGCATCAGAAGTCTCTGTTCTCGGAACAGCCAATTCAGCCGCTCCAAGAATTTTTAGAATCTTTAACGCAGCAAAAAGAACTGCAAGCGTTGTTTGGATATTTGGGGGCAGAGAATCATGCGCTGGTGATTACAGGACCGTTAGCACCCGAGGCGTTGTTAACGCATATGATGGGACATACTACCGTAGTGGTTTATTATGATGATGAGGAATATAAAGAAGAATTTGAAACAGTGATGAAGCAGATGCTGCAAAAAGGAAGTGTCACTGAAAAAGCGATGAAGCAATATGGTTATTTTGTGAACCTCAATAGAGAAAAATTAACACAGGAAAGCTTCTTAGAGAAGTTTTTGGAAGGGAAACGCATTAATTTTGACGGTAAAGGGCTCAGAAGCATGGGACGAATTGCGCACGATAGTGGAGCTCAAATCAAAAACCAACAGCCGGCTTGGCTCGGTGACACCCAACTGATTGATAGTATTCTAAAAACCGTATTAATGCATTACGGACTACCTCTTGAAAAAGAAGCGAATCTTTATGAATCCAAAGAAGGAAAACGTTTCTATCATTTCTTGCTTCTTAGTATTCTAGGAAAGCTGGCTCAAGATCCTGAGGCGCTAGAGAGAGAAGGTTTAGTTGCTCTAGACGGAAAACGTTACCACTACACCGAACGCTTCATCGAATCTCTTCTTAATAATGCTTTTCTTCAAACCCAAGTTGCAGAGCTTATGGCCACCATGGCATAAACGCGTTGTGCGAATTGCGGAATGCGAATTGCGTAAAACTAGTATAGCAGGTGTTAGAGCTTGTCGTTTTGGACCCCCTGTCATTGCGAGGTAAACAGCAAAGAAGCCGTGGCAATCACTTGATAAAAAATAAATACCTTTATCCGAGATTGCCACGCCTTAATATTTCTGGCTCGCAATGACAAGAAGCTAAAACACAGGGACGGTTCTAGATTTTCTAGAACCGTCCCTGAACCTATTTTTTTTGGGCGACGGCGATGACGGATATGCCTAGGGGGAAGGGGATTAGAGAGTCTAGTTTGGAGAGTAGAGGGACTAGTTTTCCGAAGATGGATAGTTGTCCTTCAGGGAGGATTTTCTTTTTTCGGATAACGGCGTTCCACCACCAACCTAAAATGGCAAAGCGGTTAAAGAAAAATATTTTTTCCACTTCAAAATCTGTGAGGGTTAATTTATCGGATAATTCTTTTTTGGTGTATCTTCTGAAATGGCCTAGTTCTTTATCTAAACTACCGTAAAGCCACATATGGGCGGGGACTAAAAGAACTAATTTCCCTTTAGGTTCTAACATATCATGCAGTTTCTTTAACGCAAATACATCATCTTCAATATGTTCCAAAACATTTAGGCTTACTATAGAATCAAGTTTCTCTTCTTTGTAAGAAGGTTCCCCTGTAGTTAAATCAAAAGGACCTATACGGACATTATCTTTTTGTTGAAAGCGTTTGTTTAGGGTAGATAAATAATTGGGATTAACGTCGGTTAAGACCAGACGTTCGGCGTCTAATAGGTGAGAGGAGATGTTCCCAATTCCCGAGCCTATTTCAAGCACACGCTTCCCTAAAAAGGGCTTTAGGCGCTCTACTTGCCACTTGCTGTAAACATCAATTTCGGAAAGTCGTTCTAAGGTTTCTTGTCCTACCGGATCAATCTTTGGTGCAGTCAAAATAAATTCTCCTAAAAACCCCAAATCCTAGTTAGAACATGGTATTCGCCGTAAATCTTTACAGGACCTAAGATTTCAAAAATACTCGCCGCACCCATAGGGTGCGCCTGCGTTTTTTTCAACCTTATCTCCTATCAATCTTTACAGCTCGGTACTCATGTTCTAAATAGGATCTGGGGTAAAAAAAGGTGACTGCCCATCAGTATACTGAGAACAGTCACCTTTAAGTTGTTTTGCTAAAAGCTGTTTTATGCCACCGGGGTTACATTTACAGCTTGATCACCTTTTGGGCCCTGGGTAACTTCGAATTCTACCGCAGAACCTTCTTGTAAAGTTTTATAGCCATCACCGGTTATAGAATCATAATGAACGAAGACATCTTCTCCGCCTTCTCGTTGAATGAAACCATAGCCTTTTTTGTTATTGAACCACTTTACTGTTCCTTTTTCCATGATTATTATTTCCTTTCTGTTTTTAGGACAGCGAAAACAGGAAGACTTTCGTTTAGGATTAAGGCAGGTGACCTGCAGAAAAATCAAAAACTACTTTGTGTCTAAACCTATAACTTGTTGTCCAACTTTGTATTTCTGAACAGAAGGCTAACACCTGATTTACCCCCTGTCAAGTGGAGGGGCTAGGGACGGTTCTAAGTGCTACTTAGAACCGTCCCTGTTTTATTACCCTTGAATCATTGCTTCTAAGCGTTGTTTTTGGGAGGTCAGGTAGGTGATGTTTTTGTGTTCTTGAAGCACCAAACTTTTCGAGGAGCTCTTTACTAATAGAAGCTCATAAACACCTTTCCAGCGTTTTGAAGGCGCAATGGAGACTCCTTGAAAGCTATGAAAAGGCATGGAGCGTTTCATCAATGGGATCCCTAGCCAAGAGCCTATTTTTACGACTGTTTGCTTTTCTGGCAAAATTCTTATCGACCCAAAGTTTGATAATGCCCCCGCCAGAAATAAACAAGATAGAGCCGGAAAGAAGTAAATCCAGCCCCAAGGGGTGTTCTCTAGAAAAGGAAAAAAGATCCACGGACTTTCTTTGGCAAAGTCAATAAACACGCCATTTCCTTTAGGGAAAAAACTGATAAATAGACTGGTAAAAAAGAGAATGCCCGCCAACAGATTAAATCGGAACAATAGAGAAGTACGGGATATGGCTTTCTTGTTGGATATGGACAGCTTCTTATTAGCCATTAAAGGGCCTGTTATCTTTTTCTGATACTTTGTTTTAGTGAGCTCTTTCATTATTTTTTTACCCACCTTTTTCGGAGAAATATCTTTCTCAATTTTTCCTCTAGAGATAATAGTGATCTCTCCGGTAGATGAAGTAGTTAACACTAAAGCATCAGTTCTCTCTGCTAAACCTAATCCTGTTTTTAGTTGCGTGTCTTCTTCAGATGCAAAATCAGGATTATTAGAAGCAGGGAAGGAGCACTTACAAGCAGCGATTTGTTGTTTGGCAATAATCACACCCCCATCATGTGCGGGTGATTGAGAAGCAAACAAAGAAGCTAAAACTTCTTGAGTGATTTCGCCCTTAACAGAAACTCCCGTACTAATAAAACTAGATAAATTATCTAAACGTTCAATAGCAATTAAACTTGCTGATTTTTGACTAGAGAGTGTTTGGAGTGTTTTTTGAATTTCTCGAGAACTTCTTTTAAAAAAAGCATTAGCACGAATAATGTTTTGAATATGTTCTATCCAATTAGAAAAGGGACTAAGTATAAAAAAAGAAAAAATAATAACGAGTAGAATGGCTCTTCTTTGTTCGGTACCACTCCACGGATCATAAGAAAAATAAGAGGGTGCTAATAGGAGTAGAGAAAAAACTAAAAACCAAAAACAAGAAACCCAAGTTTTACGTGTTAACAAAAACTGAAGAGCAAATAAACTTCCCAATAATAGAAGCAATGTTTTAAGTGTCCATACATAAGTAGGGTTTGTAAGCGAAAACCAGTCTAATGACATAAGTGTCCTTTGTTTGTGATTAGAGAAACCTCATTAAAATATCGTCTATTTATGCGAAAAGATTAAGAAAAAATGATCTGTTGAATCGGTTATATCCGTGCTTTCAGCACAATAGATTGTGGTTTTTAAAGGCATTTCAGGTTGATTAACATTATCGGACCTTATTTGAAAAAAGCAGGGTTTTTTGTTCTTGAAACAGGGTGGGGCTAGGCGTATACTGATTCTCCCCTAGATAAGGATGTCTTGGCCTCTTGTAGATTTAATAAAGGGATTAGATGTTTTTAATAGTGTTCAATCTAAAGAAAGAAAGGAAATAAAATAATGAGTATCGGAAAAATAGGATTATTCATTATTGTTGGTGGTTTAGCAATTAGCATGGCTGGTTGTGTTACCAACAGTAAATACGGTAAAGAAACAAATTTAATGCGTTCTCAACTAGAACTAATTCAATCAGATTTAGATAGTTTGAGATCCAGTCAACAAAGAGTAGAAGATAGTATTGATTCTTCTCAAGTTCAAGCTCCAGCAAGTTCTTCTTCTCTAACCTATAGTACTCCTTCTGGATTTACGTTGCCTTCAGCAGATATACAGACAGCGTTAAAAAATGCAGGGTATTACACAGGTCCGTTAGATGGAAAAGTGGGTCGTTTGACAAAAACATCTATCAAACGTTTCCAAGAAGATAATGGTTTAGTTCCTGATGGTGTTTGTGGTCGAAACACATGGGCTAAATTAGGTAACTTTCTTGAAGGTGCTTCTCGTATTAAATAGTAATGTCATCCCTGTGAAAACAGGGATCTGACACAACTTTAAGGTGACTGTCACTTTAGTGACTGTCACCTTTTTTTTGTTTTCTTTCTAATTACGAAAGGTTTTATGAGCTTTCCATTAATGATATTTGATGGTGATTGCAACTTTTGTAAAAAATGGATTGCCTATTGGCGTCAGTTAACAGGCTCTCTTATTCAATACTCTCCGTTTCAAAGTATTGCTTCTCAGTTTCCTCAAATTCCAGAAAAAAAATTTCAACAGTCCGTATGTTTAGTCCTAGAAGATCAGACTTTTTGTTTTGGCGCAGAAGCTATTTTTAGAGCTTTGTCCTTAGCTGGGAAAGGGAAGGGCTGGTACTGGTGTTATCGTTTTATTCCTGGGTTCAAATGGGTCAGTGAATTAGGTTACTGGCTGGTAGCACGTTTACGCCCTCTGTTTTCCGTTCTTACGACAGTACTCTGGGGTTCTGAAATTAGTACCTCTCGTTTTCAGTTTTCCTCTTGGTTGTTCTTACGGTTTTTAGGAGTTATTTATTTTATTGCTTTTGCCTCTTTAGGAGGTCAGATCTTAGGATTAGTTGGGCAAGAAGGGATTATCCCTGCTGGTTCCTTGCTTCAAGCTGTTAAGGAAGCTTATGGGGTTAGTGGGTATGGGTTGGCACCCACTCTTTTTTGGTTTAATTCCAGTGATCCTGTCCTTTTGGGAATGTGTTATGCCGGTGCGATTGTCGCTATTTTGTTGGTGATAGGGTTTGTGCCTGTTTTTTGTTTAAGCTTTCTATTTATTGCCTACCTCTCTTTATTAACCGTTGCTAGTGAATTTCTTAGTTTTCAATGGGACATCCTCTTATTAGAAGTTGGATTCTTTTCTATTTTCTTGGCTGGGTTTCACTTGCTGCCCAAGGTAAGCTCTAGACTAAAATCTTCTTCTTTGATGGTTTGGATTTTTCGGTTACTTTTATTTCGCCTCGTTTTTTTCTCGGGGGTTGTAAAACTTCTGAGCCAAGATGTATCTTGGCGTAATCTATCCGCATTGACCTATCATTTTGAGACACAGCCGCTACCGAATAGCTTTTCTTGGTATATTCATCAATTGCCAGAAATCTTGTTGAAATTTGCTACCTTCGGAACTTTCGTTGTTGAACTGATAGTGCCTTTTCTCTTTTTGCTTCCCAGAAGGACGAGGCACATAGGGGCTTTAATCACCATTTTGTTTCAATTATCAATTATTGTTACTGGAAATTATTGTTTCTTTAATTTGCTTACCATCGGGTTGTGTTTATTTCTTGTGGACGACCGTTTCTGGTCTAGGCAACAACAGGGAGAAACAGATAAGAAACTAGCTAAAGGATGGCCCCGTTCCGTTTTGGTTCCTCTCTTTTGTGTTGTTCTTATTTTTTCTTCATTTCAATTAGTTCGGCTTTTTGATGGACAGTTACCTCGGATTCTTGCTAGACCTTTAGTGCAGATGAATAAGATGATTGCGCCCTTCCGTATTTTAAATAGCTATGGGTTGTTTGCTGTGATGACCACCAAACGTCCTGAGATTGTGATTGAGGGGTCTCGGGATGGTTCTACGTGGAAAGAATATACATTTAAATATAAACCGTCCGCATTAGATGCTGCTCCTAGTTTTGTGATGCCGCATCAGCCTCGCCTAGATTGGCAAATGTGGTTTGCTGCTTTAAGCAATTATGAAAACAATCCCTGGTTTTTAAATCTTTGTTATCGTTTACTGCAAGGATCCCCAAAGGTTTTGGCTTTATTAGAAAATAATCCTTTTCCTGATGAGCCTCCGCAATATGTGCGAGCCCTTCGTTATGAGTACGAGTTTGCAGATAAAGAAACGCATAAAAAAACAGGAGAGTGGTGGCAGAGAAGGTATCGAGGTATTTACACGCCTGTTCTTCCGTATGAAGGTTAATAATTTTTTATGATAGAATACGCTCCATGAAATTACGTATTGTTTCTCTCAACTGTTGGAGTGAAGGTCAGCAAAACAAACTCAGGTGGCCTCTCATCGTACAGCAATTAGCTGCTTTAAAGCCAGATGTCGTTTGCCTCCAAGAAGTTTTCCATCGAAAAAAAGCTTTAGAACTTAAAAAAGCACTCAAATCTTCTCAGCTTCATTACAAGACAAATTGTGGTGGTCTCGCCATTATTTCTTCATCACCCAAAGTTAAAACAGGAAGCATTGTTCTTAAAACAGAATCAGCTAAAGAGAAAGAGTCTCGTTTTGGTTATTGGGTTCGCCTGAAAATTGACCGAAAAGAATGGGATTTTTTTGTCACTCATTTAAGCTGGCGCCCTGAGGACAATGAAATCCGCCAGAAACAAATTTTAGAATTAAATGATTGGATGGGGCAGATTAATGAAGGCAAAAGACCCTGTGTGTTAACGGGAGATATGAATGCGGTTCCCGAGTCTGGTGAGATGCAGTTCTTGTCGGGCGACAGATGGGTGTATTCATCTCGTGAAGGGGTTGCTCAAACACAAAAATTACAACAACCCTTTAAAGATACTTATGTTGAAGCCAATTTCAAGCAGAACGGACGCAAAACTGCACAGCGAAAGAAAGATGCTTATACTTGGGCTTATAAAAACCGTTATACCTTAAGAGTGGATTTACCCGAACGACGCATTGATTATATTTGGTTTCGAGCGCCTCAACAGAAAAGTAAGTATAAAATCGTTTCTTCACAACTTTGTTTTAATCAGCCAGGGGACAAAGGATTTTATCCTTCGGACCACTTTGGTGTTGTTACGGATATTCGATAGGAGTTCACCATGCAACGCAAACAAATCATTATTTGTTTATTTTTATTACCAATGTTGTTTCAAGGATGTGCGGCAGTTCTTGTTGGTGGGGGAGCAGCTGGTGGGTATGCCATTAGTAAAGATAGTGTTGAAGGTATTGTGGATGGAAAAAAGCAAGATTTATACAAACAGGCTTTTGATGTGGCCGGGGAATATGGCGTAGTGACACTTCAGGACAGGAACACGGGGCTCATCGAATTTCTCTCTGAAGAAATAAAGGTGAAAATTAATATTGAACAAGTAACCCCAGGAGCTTCTCGCATTAAGGTTGCCGCTCGAAAAAATTTACTCCCCAAAGTTCAAAAAGCCCAGGAGATTTATACTGCTGTACTTAAAGAGGTGAGTTAGAACTAGAATTAGGGACGGTTCTAGATAATCTAGAACCGTCCCTGTGTTTTTAGTTCTTATCTTGTCATTGCGAGGCAAATAGCAAAGAAGCCGTGGCAATCACTTGATAGAAAATAAAATCCTTTGTTCGAGATTGCCACACCTCAATGTTTCTGGCTCGCAATGACAACATGTTCAAAATATGGTGTATAATTGATTAATAAGTTTAGAAACTAGGAGTTACAGACAAATGCCAAAAATTAAACTCACAAACCAAGCAACAGAAATCGAAGTGCCTGAAGGCACAAATTTACGAGATGCCCTTCTTAAAGAAGGTGTTGAGGTTTATGAAGGAATAAATAAATTTGTTAATTGTATGGGGCATAGTAGTTGTGGTACCTGCCGTGTTTTAATTAAGAATGATACAGTCAAGAATTGTTCCGAAAAAACTTTTTTAGAGAAAACTCGATTAGCATTAAGTTTTGCGGTAATTACGCATGAAGATGAAATGCGTTTGAGTTGCCAAGTCAAAGTTAATGGCGATATTGACGTAGAGACAACGCCGATTTTTAATTACTATGGTAAAAAATTACCCGCTGGAAAGTAACTATGTTTACCAAACAAACTTATCAAAAACGCCGAACTCAATTTATGAAAAAAATGAAGTCCGGAGCTTGTCTTCTTTTTTCAGCCCCTGCAGTAGTAAGGAATAATGATGTAGAGCATCCTTACCGACAAGATTCTAACTTTTATTATCTGACAGGTTTTGAGGAACCTCATGCGGTTGCTTTGTTTTTACCCAAAGCAAAGAAAGATAAATTTATTCTATTTTGTCGTCCTAAAAATCCTAGCCAAGAAATATGGGTGGGGAAGCGTGCCGGGTTACAGGGAACAGTCAATCAGTTTGGCGCTAATAAAGCTTATCCCATTAATGATTTGCATAAGCAGTTAACCAAACATTTACAGGGAAATAAGGCTTTATATTATCAGCTAGGTATTTGTGAACAACAAGATGACTTAATTAAGGGGCAGCTCAATAAGTTGCGTTCTCAAGTACGGGCCGGAATAACGTATCCCACCGAAATTAAAGATCCTACTTCTATTATTCATGAAATGCGTTTGATTAAAACTCCTGAAGAGATTAAGGCAATTAAAGAAGCTATCCAGATTTCAGCAGAGGGGCATGAAGTCGCCATGCAAATAGCTAAACCAGGGCTTAATGAATATGAAGTGGATGCCGCGCTTCAATATTATTTTAGATCGAATGGTTCTAAGCGATTGGGATATCCTAATATTGTTGCTTCTGGAGACAATGCAACAACGCTTCATTACACAGAAAATAATCGTAAGATGAAATCCGGAGATTTATTATTAATTGATGCAGGAACAGAGATGCATTATTTAACAGCAGATATCACACGCACTTTTCCTGTGAATGGTAAATTTACTAAAGAACAAGCAGCTGTTTACCAAGTTGTGTTAAATGCTCAAAAGGCCGCTATTAAAAGAGTAAAACCTGGAGTTACGTTTCAAAGCATTCATGATCTTACAGTTCGAAAAATCACTGAAGGCCTAAAAAGTTTAGGTGTATTAAAAGGACCTATTAAAAGATTAATTGAAAAACAAAGTTACACCAAATTTTATATGCACCGCACAAGCCATTGGTTAGGTATGGATGTGCATGATGCAGGGGCTTATCAAGAAAAAGGGAAATCCCGAAAATTGAAGGCGGGCATGATTTTGACCGTAGAGCCTGGTCTGTATTTTCGTAAGAACCAGAAAGGCTGTCCTGCCAAATATAAAGGAATTGGTGTTCGTATTGAAGATGATGTGCTTGTTACCCGCAGCGGCTGCCAGGTTCTCTCCAAAGCAGCTCCCAAAGAAATCCACGAAATTGAATCTATTGTCGGCCTAGCCGAGGCATTTTAGGACATTAAAAGCTTGTCATTCCCGAATGTTTCTGTCGGGAATCCACTTCCTTAACTAAATACTATTGTTTTTAATAATGTGATGGATTCCCGACAGAAGATTTCGGGAATGACAGAGCGTTTCAAGATCTTCTTTTTTCAGTTGTAACCCCTTTAATTAGAATAACTTATAAACAGCCACTATTTTTTTGACTTTTCTGCTTCAACCGGGTAGTATTTAAAGGTTTAACAAACTATTAAAAAGGCAGCAATATCAATGAAATCGGGAAGTTTTAACTTAAAATTAAAAATCATATCGCTTATCGTTTTGGCTGTTTTCTCCTGGGAGTCTTTTGGGTTTGCTCAGGCAGGATCTGTTCCTTCTTATTCGATCAATAACTCGAGCTCCTTTTCTATTCCGCAAGAAATCGGGACAGTTTTGGTTCAGCCAAAAGAAGCGCCTTTACTGATTCATCTTCAGGATGCACATGCCAATCCCTCTGCTCAGAAAAACTTAGCCAAAATCATAGAGCATGTTAGTCGCCAGTTGGATATTAACCTGGTGTTTGTTGAGGGAGCCGTTGGTGAGTTGAATGCGAAGCATTTGCAGTTCACACAGAATAATGAGTTAAACCAAAAAATCGCAAGCCGCCTCACAGCATTAGGAGAATTCACAGCCAGTGATATTTATTTGTCTCAACACGGAAACAAAATTAAATTTGTGGGAATGGAAGATGCCGAGCTATACAGAAAAAATATTCAGCACTTAAAAGAAGTCTACAGCCAAGAAGAAAAAATTAATACCTGGATTCAACAAGAAAGAAATGCTTTAGACCGAAAACTAACTCGATTAAACAATAAACCCTTACTTAAAACACTCAGAACCTTTTTACAATTAGAAGAGGAGCAAACCTCCTTTTTTAAAACCATCTCAGACCTAGAAGCCATTAGCAAAAAAGCCTTAGAATTAGATTTCACAAACCCCAAAACCCAAATACAATTCCCCAACTTAATTCGCCTCATAAACCTAAAACATTCCGAATCAAACATAAATCTTGAGCAAGCCAAGAAAGAATTTTCTGCCATCGCAGATAAATTGGGGACATGGATTTTTGATACTCCTTCAGGTGTGTCAAAAATGCGTGTCCCCAAGCTTTTAACCCAAATCGAACAAGCCCTTTTTCGGAGTCCGGAGTCCGGAGTCCGGAGTTCGAACACCAACCCTCGATTTTTATTAGAAGAGCTTTATGAGCAGTTAGAAGACTTTAATTTCCAAAACTATCCAAACTTTACCAAGTTAGCCAAAGTGCGTATTTTCCAACACGAGCTTCAAGCAATCCCCTTATTTAAAGAAATCAACCAATGGATTCACCAACTGGTTGCAGCTCTAACCGAAACCCCAGAAGAGAAGTCAGCCTTCACCGAAGTAAAACAATTCAAACTCCTCTCAAAACTTCTCCTCCTAAAACTAACAAGAGAAGAGTGGAAAGGGTATGCCCTAGGAAAAAAGGTTTGGGCTTCTGTCATTGCGAGGCAAAAAACAAGTGAGCCGTGGCAATCTCTAGATAAGACGATAACAGCAACGCTTTCCTCCGCTCTAGCCTTCTACCAAACCGCAGAACTCCGTGACGCAACTCTGTTAAACAACGTTCAGAAAACTTTTAAAGAAACAAACCTAAAACGAGCAATAATCATCACCGGTGGTTTTCACACTCCAGCGATTGAAAATCATTTCAAGGCAAGCAACACCCCTTATGCTGTCATCGCCCCGCAACTAGAAAAAAGCTCCCACAAAGATTACATCAAAACAATTTTAGACAAACAAATTAGCACCTCAGAAGTTCCGGACGCCCCCCATGCTCTTCCGGCTACAATTTTAGGGAACAGCCTAGGAGTTAATATTTTCCATCGAAAGGCCTTAATCTCTGAAATTATAGCTGCTGAGGCGAAGAGTTTAGGAAAAGGGGGTGAGCAGCAAAGAATAAAAGAAGAAGTTGTGTACAAGGCTTTGAATGTGTTGGTTGAAGCATCGCCTTATTTCAAGCGATTATCAGGGCTTGCGGGATTTGCCCCGGTATTTAATGGAAGAGATCAGTGGTTGGCTCGAGGGCATCATCAGCAAAGGGCTCACGCTTTAGCGGTTCAAATGCAAAAACAGTTTTCTCTGGCTGTAGGAAGAGATGAGGAGCTAAGGTTTTATAGTCTATTTTATGAGGTAGGAGAAACTCCTTTTGCTCATTATGGGCGCTCTGCTTTTGCTAAACTTGCTGGAAAGGAAGCTTCTTCAATTCGTTCTGCTAACGTTGAGACTATTTTTAAAGAGCAGTTTGGAACTTTCGATTTTAAACAATTTGGAAATGATAATTGGCGTAGTTTTAGTCACGAGGCTCAATATTTAGCAGATAGAGAAAGGAAAAAACTTAAAAGGGAAGCCTCTCGGTTGGTTCTAATGGCTCATGAAGTGATAGATAAAATAGAAGACACATTATTTGCGGCTAAATTAGGGTGGTTGGATGATCCTTCTTCAGAGTTTTCTTATATTCCTCCTGTTGCTATTGCTTTTGAAAAATTATTTGGAGTAGCTATTCCTCTAGATATTGTTTCTGTATCTGATGCTCAGTTGAATGGAATAATTTTAAAGATAGCTAGTGACTATATAGGGCGGTTCAAAGATTGGGATGGTCTTTCTTCAGAGGGCTTAGAGGCTTTAAAAGTATATCGAGAAGATATTGTCGATATGTATATTTTTCCCAAACAAAAACAAGAATATAATTTTAAACGATTTCATGAAGTGATTAAAACGATAGGTAGTTTTTTTCAGAAAGTTTCTACAAAAGATCAGCGTCTTCATATGTCAGAGGATATTAGAGCGAGATTATTAAAATTAACAGATTTGGATATTTTGAAAATAGTAAAAAAAATAGCTGAAGCAGGCCCCTTATTAACAGGTTCTTTAGATTGGAAACAGTTCTTAATGCAACCTGACCGCACATTATTTGTTGCTCGCTTTGAAGGAGGTCATCGTCTGGTTACACAGTTGGTGCCTATAAAAAATAAAAGAAGCAATAAATTTTCAGCAGGGATTCATCACGTTTGGTTAACAACGCTTTATTCTCCTGAGAGGCAATCTGTTTCTACTTGGGCTATTAAACTTCCCATTAGTTATATGGATGAAGCCATACAAGTACATCATCGATTAGCAACTGAAGTGAAGGTTGCTTTGCTGGAGGAAGAGGGTGAAGTTAACTATGAGCGCTTATTAAAAAGAGAATCAGTGGGATATTACTTAAGAGGATTCCGTGAGTATATTAGTTTGGTAGCTAACCCTATTAGGATAGACAAATTGGAAACTGCCGCTCAAACAGTAAAGAAACAAGAAAGGCCTGCCCAAGCAATAGAAACGGCTGCCATTGTTCTTTTATCTTATGCGTTATTGAGATCTACTAATGATCCTACAAAGTTATTGTTTTCAACGCGAGATAAAACCGTAGATAAAATGTTGACAGATAAAGGATTTTTAGGAAAAGGGGATCGTCGTTCTGAGGTTATAAAGAGAGCTGCAGAAATTTGGCATGCCACGAAACATGAACGCGTCTCCGCACAAAGCTTAGGAGCTGCGGAGCTGCCAGCTTTTTTGGGGCCCGGAGGGGTTCAGATTAAACCGGGACAAGAAGCTTTTTTTAGATTAGGCGGAGGCCCTCTTTATGTTTATGTTAACCCCGCAAAAGTAGCCGTTATGACCGATAAAGGGGAGTTGCTAGAAACAGTTTTATTGGATGAGCCAGCATTGTCTCCTCGAGAACGTTCTGCGGGATTCAAGGATTATCGTTGGGCTCTTACAGAAGAGGCTCTTAAAGATGTTGTGAGGGCTCAAGAATTTAAGGAGCTTGATCGTGTGGTGTCTTTGAAAACGTCGATGGGGGTGCAACGGGGTAGAAATGGAGAAGCCTTTTTTGTAAACCTTCGTGTGGGAGAAGCCTTTTTTGATTTGCGAGAATCCCAAGTTTTAGAGCCTATTAAAACGGTTTTAGGTTTCCCGATGCGTAATTTGCTTCGCCCTACGAGTCCCTCAGAAAATAAACCCAGTTTAAATGATGTTCGTCGGTTATACGTTAAAGTGGGAGGCCAAGAAACAGACCGGGAAGGACGGTTTAAGCTTGTCTCAAAATCGGGGCCTTTAAGAAAGTTAATGGCTGTGACTCAGAAAGTAAGTGATGTACGACAACTAGAGGCTTTGGGCTTAGATCCGGAAGTTTATAGTGAACAAAATGTTTATTTGCAGGAGCCCTTATTGGTTTTATTTGATGTAATCCGTGATTCTGCAATTGCCAGAAAAAATTCTGAGGCAGAGTATTTAATTGAAAAGTTTGTGGATCGTGTGGAGCGAATGTGGCGAACAGGCTATGTGGACATGGACCATCGCCCTGAAAATGATGGAATTAATTCTAGAGGAGACCTGGTGTTTCATGATTTTGACTTTCCAATGACAATGAAGGAATTTAATGAAGCTCCTCTAACAGTTAAGATTGGATTTTTTGTTAATTTTATTGCTGTTAATTATGCTACTTTTTATAACATTGATCGTTATGTTTACGAATTAGAAAAGGCTAAAAAGAGAAGAAGTGCTAAAGAAGAGTTTCACCCGCATTTAGCAGAGTTCTTTTTTCGAAGAGTTTTAAAAAATAAAATATTTAGAGATATTATTGAAGAATCAGAACGGGATCAGCCTCATTTAAATTTTAGAACAAAAATTAAAGAAGGGTTGTATAGAACGCAAAAAGAAAGGGCTTTAACGTTTGCTTTTTTTGAAGATGCGGTTAAAAAAAGAGAAAGTGAGTTAGCCGGAGAACTACAAAGAATTAAGCCTCTAAGGAACGATGCTGGAAGACTTCATAATCAAAGACAAATAGAGCGGATGAAAGCTTTGTGGAGAGAAGCCTATTTGGAACCCTTTGAAAGCTTCTCTCATAAACAGGGCGAATTATTGAATTTATTACAGCCCATTCTTAAAAGAGAAGAAACAAAATTAAGAGCGTCACTTTTTCTTTGGAACGGGGACCAAGCTATTTTTGATGAGTACCTTCCCTTGATTGCTGAAGCAAGAGAACGCGTGGAAGAACTTAGAGAGAAACCGCAATTAATGGAATTGTTTGCGGCTAAAGAAATTGTTCTTAAGTTGCTGAAAAAAAACATGGACTCGTTGAAGGTGACAGAGCGGCTAGGAGACAGAAATGCTCCTCAAGTCCATTTGGGGGCTTTGGCACCTATTTTTCAATTGAGATTATCTTCTCCGGCAATTCCTTTTCATCTTGCTGTGTTGAAGGATGGAGATAACGTTTTTGTCTTGGACGTGCAGGCGATCAAGTCGAAAGAAAGTAAAACGGAGTTGCTGCTTATAGGGCGTAGAGGCAGTATGGGAGGGTGGAGAACTATTTTGGTTCAGGATAGTGCTGGAGAAATAAAAGAACAAAAAATTGTTTTAGAAGGAGATGAGCCTGTTCTGTTCAAACAAAAAGCACCTGTTGACCCAGCAGCTTCCAAGCGCAGTCAGTTAGATACGGTTAATGTAAAAGGGCAGGATACTATCAATCTTCCAGAAGACGTAGTCAAGCATGGGCAAGATACCATTATGGAGGGAACTTTGGTTGAGGGAATGCGCTCTGCCGTACCTCAAATGGTTACGGCCAATGAGAGAGTTAGTTTTGATCGAGACAAACTTCCTGGAGCTAAAAAACGTGGATCAGGCCCAATGCAGACTGTAAGAATTAGATCTGATTCTGGCCGAACAAGCCGCCCAGCAAGCGGAACTCACGTAAGACCAACCGGCCGAGTAGCTAAAGCTAAACCCGCAAAACGAGCATCAGGCCGTTTGAGGAGGCCCCCTCAAACAGGAAGTATAAGTAGATTAGCTGTTGCTCTACAAACATTTATTCGAGATCGTACGGAGTCTCTGACAAAAAAAGTGGCCATGATGAATGCTAGAAAGTCTCGTTGGCTTCCTTTGATTAAACAAGCTCGAGATAAGGCGTTGTGGCTAGTGATTTGGTTTCCAATGGAACAGGAAAAAGAACGAGGATATATGGAGTTAGTAGATAGAGCTCTTTCGCTGTTAAGTCAAATTCCGGCAGATTGGTTTAAAGAAAAAGATCCAATGATGTTAGGCGCTTATAAAGGGAAAAACCCCCTTCGTATTGAACAGCCAGAGCCATTGGAAGATTTTAAAGAAGAAGGAATTCATGAAGGATATCATTTCGCTGATGGTCGTTGGCAGCTTTTTTATGTCAAAAAAGAACGGTCGCCTGACGGAAGAATCAAGAACACTCTTGTGAAACCAATAGCTGAGGGAAGTGTCTTTAAATTTGCCCCCATCCAGGGAAAAAGTTTGGGAGAAAAAGCCGAAGCACGTTCTATAGAACCCCTTCTAGCTATTGCCCGACAAGTGACGAATCACATTGTTTTACACAGCGATATTATTTTGTTAGGAAAACTTTTTGATCAATTAATTCAACCTAAAGAGGCAATAGCCCAGGAATCCTCGGCCTTATTTAGTGTGGAGGATGTATGGAATCATTTAATTCAGCGAACGATCAAGCGTGAGTTAATCCATGCCGAGAGAGCAGAAAAATTGGTTGTTGAAGGAAAAGAAGCCGTTGTCGTTCCTGAAGATTGGTTATTTTATGAGGCGAATGCCCAGAAATTAATTTCAGGGTTAGAAGAAGGGGATAAAGTTGTCGTGTTGGTTCAGCCTCAGTCTGATTCTAAAGATTTAATTCCTGTTCGTGAATTTGCTCGACAGAAAAATATTACAATAGTATCTGCGATGGCCCAAGATATTTCTAGTGCAGCTATTCAAATGCGGTTACGCGGTTTTACACAGCCTTTTTCTATTCAACATAACGATAAAGAAGCCATGACGGTTCCTCAATTAAAGAAAGCAAAATTACAATTCAAATTAAATGAACAAGAGCTGAACAAAACTGTACTATCCGAATTTGGCATCAACAAAAAAATTCTGGTTCAACTGTTTCGTCGCTTAAACCAAATTCAAGATCCCGAACTCCAACGTTTGCTTCTCTCAGAAGCAGGCATTGTCCCTGACACTAATGCTTCTCATTGGCTCGTCGGAAAAGCCCTATTAACTCAACTGCTTATAGACCTCAGCACCAAAGATCAAGCCACTCAACTTCTCCAGTCCGCTGCGTAAAAACATCTGTCATCCTCGAATGTTTCTGTCGGGGATCCACTTCCTTGCCTAAAAATAAATATATGTCATTCCTGCGAAAGCAGGAATCTAGAATAAAGAGCTGGATCCCGGATCAAGTCCGGGATGACAAGCTTTTTGCCCAAACAATTTATGCGCTCTTCATTTCTTTCAACCAGTTATTACATTGAGATAGGGTTTTTAAGGGGCAGTAACTTTGGAGGACGGAGTCGCTGCATTTATAGAGGTAGGGGAAGCGACGAGCATAAGCAGATTCTAATGTGCGGTTAATTTCTCTTTCACCTAATAGAATTTTATTTCTGTCATTCCACTCTTGAATTAATTTTAGGGACTCTTCCTTGGTGAGACCATTATGTCTGAATTCTGAGATGAGTCGGAACATGCAGTTGTTTCTCTCGCCCATCCCCACATGCGAATGCCAAATTTCTAAAAATCCCGGGCAAAGAAATTTTTCGGGGTCTTTCCCCATTTTAGGTTTGATGGGGTATTGAAAGGGAAGACGTGTCATTCCCTGGATAATCCGTTTGGACTTATGAAATAAACGACTGAGGCCTTTATTTTCTTCAAGAGTTTTTGTGTTTGAGATTAGCCCAGTGCTATCCGTGAAAAACAGTTCTCGAGGGCCATTAGCTTTTTCTAATATTTCGGGAATTGAATTATGCATTAATTCCTCAGGTAATAAAGGAATTTTGTATTTTTGAGTTTTTTGATTAATAGTATTGGGGAGTCTTAAAAGACGAACCTTATCTTTAATGGTTAGATCAATCACATCTGTTTTTAACTGAGGGATATCTAAGATAAGCTCTTTTCTAAATTGAGAAAACACCAAATGTAAATTTTTAGAGGGAATGATATGTCCTAACAAACGAGCATCAATCATAAAATGAAAACCTTTGGCCCCACTAAAATAGAGAGGACAACTTTCGGGGGACAAGCCTTGGTGTACAAATAGCTCTTGAGCTAAAAGTCGTGCTTGCTCGAGGGCACAATCCAGGGTAGGAGCATCTAAATCAATAGGCAGGTAAGAGGCCCAAACTTTGCCATCATATCCTCCAATAGAAGGGTGTTCTTTTACAGGATGAAGCTCCATAAAGGTTAATACTTCAGGAGGAAAGAAAAAATAGCTCGTATGGCACTCAAAGGCTTTGTAGGATTCGACTAAAAGAGACACTTCTTCTATAGATACAATATGATTTCGAAAACCAGGCTGGTAATGAGCAGCAAAATCCACCAGATGATATCGCCGCATTGGACACCCCCCATCTACAGTTTAAGTATAACAGCAGAAACACCAAAAGGTACCAGGTACAAACCTACCCTATAAAAGTACCTGGTACCTTTTGGCTCTTGCATCCAGCCTGGGACAGCGATATACTTATTGGTAGAGTAATTTAAATTAATATTTTGAGTGTGTTTAACAAGCAAATAGCTTTAAAAGTAGGAGAAAAGATTTGATTATTGGGCTTACAGGAAAAAATGGTTCTGGCAAAGGTGAAGTAGTTAATATGCTTAAGGGGCTTAATTTTGATTTTTATTCTCTATCCGATGTTTTACGGGATGAGCTTAAAAATAACAACCAAGAAATAACTCGAGAAAACCTTATCCAGACCGGAAATGATTTGAGAAAAAAATATGGACCTGGAGTGCTCGCAGATAAAGTTATGCAAGCGTTACAGGTAGATAAAAATTACGTTATTGACTCTATTCGAAATCCTGCCGAAGTTCAATCATTGCGTAGAAATAAAAACTTTACACTGATTAACATCGATGCTTCTCCCGAAATTCGTTTTGAACGAATCAAAACCCGCAGTCGCGAGAGTGATCCGACTACTTTTAATGATTTCTTAGAACTAGAAAAAAAAGAAGCTGCAGGAGACGTTCATAGTCAAAATTTAAATGAAACTACGTCTCTGGCAGATATTGTTTTAGAAAACAATACCTCATTGGACGTGTTGCGTGACCAAGTAAAAAAAGTGATTCAGTCCATTTCCAGAAACACGAGCCGTCCTGATTGGGATGAGTATTTTATGGGTATTGCGCGTGTGGTAGCGCTTCGTTCCAATTGCATTAAACGAAAAGTAGCTGCTGTTGTGGTTAAAGACAAGCGTATTGTATCGACAGGATATAACGGAACACCTAGAGGAGTTCAGAACTGCAATGAAGGGGGATGTCCTCGTTGTAATAGTTTTGCTGAGTCTGGCTCTCGATTAGATGAGTGTCTTTGTTCTCATGCAGAGGAGAATGGATTAACGCAAGCCGCTTATCATGGAGTTTGTATTAAAGAGGCTGTTTTATACACAACATTTTCTCCCTGTTTAATTTGTACCAAGATGATTATTAATAGTGGTTTGTCCGAAGTGGTTTATAGCCACGAATATTCTGTAGCAGATACAGCTTTAAGACTTTTAAAAGAAGCAGGTGTAGTGGTTAGAAAATTATAACGTCTGTCATTCCTGCGAAAGCAGGAATCTATTGATGAGATCCCTGCTTTCGCAGGGAGGACAGTTTTGGAGGGTATTATGTTTTCAACGAAGCAACTTTCAGTTTTTCTTCCTAATCGCCCAGGGCTTTTAGCGCATGCGTGTAGTTTACTGGGTAATGAAGGAATTAATATTCAAGCTATTTCCGTCCATGATACTGTAGACCAAGCAGTGGTTCGTTTTTTAGTCGATAATCCAACAAAAGCACTTCTTCTTTTAGAAGAAGAAGAGTTTTATGTTATTGAACAGGCTGTTGTTGTTATGAATATGTCGAATCATCCTGGAATGCTCGGAGAAATTGCCCGAAAACTGGCTTTAGCAGATATCAATATTGATTATGCTTATTCCACAGCAAGTGAAGGTCAGGGTAAAGCTCTCTTGGTATTGCGTACAGATGAAATGGATCGTGTTATTGAAGCCCTAGAAGAACTCGAGGCATAAAAGTGGGGTAATTTTCCACTTTTTCGTCCTGACTGCGTTATGCTCAAAAAGTTATCCTCAACGTAATTACCATTACGTCTGCGGTAACCTTTACTCGCAGGCCTTGTCAGAACAAAAAATTGAAAAATTATATAAAAAAAGCCAAGTCGGTTGAAAAATCAACTGACTTGGCCTTTTCTTTAAGCTGAGTGCTCTGTTTTTACATCCCCATAATGCTATAACCAGAATCCACGTAGATAATATTTCCTGTTACTCCACGCGCCCAATCACTGGCTAAAAATAAAGCAGTATCTCCAACTTCTTCAACTTCGGTGTTTCTTCTTAGAGGAGCTTTATCTCTTACTACTTGAAGCATAGATGTAAACCCTGCAATTCCTCTAGCAGCTAATGTATTAATAGGACCCGCAGAGATTCCATTGACGCGAATATTTTTAGGACCTAAGTCTGCTGCTAAATAACGAATGCTAGATTCTAGAGCTGCTTTGGCAACACCCATAACATTGTAACGGGGAACTACAGCAACACTGCCTAAATAAGTTAGAGCAATGATACTTCCGCCTTCTGTCATTAAGGGCAAAGCTTCGCGAGCAATAGCTGTTAGCGAGTAAGCACTAACATCTTGAGCTAGATGAAATCCATCTCGAGAAGTAGTAACAAAGTCTGTTTCTAGATCTTCTTTTTTAGCAAAAGCTACGCAATGCACCAAAATGTCAACTTTGCCGAACTCATTTTTTAGCTTAGAAAAGACACTGGCAATTTCTTCATCTTTGGTAACATCACAAGGAAGGACTACAGAATTGTCTACAGTATCAGCTAATTGACGTACGCTTTTTTCAATTCGTTCCCCTTGATAGGTAAGAGCTAATCTCGCTCCTTGAGAGGCCAAAGACTGTGCAATGGACCAAGCAATACTTCGTTTATTTGCGACGCCGAAAATGACCGCAGTTTTTCCTTCTAATAACATACCGGCTCCTTTTGTTTCTGGTTGTGTTTCTGTGCTACTCATCTTATTTCCCCCGCTTTTCCCCTTAATAAGGACTCTTTAAGGGTTTCTTTTTTAAGGTTACAGGTGTATTATACATTTCCTTTTAGGGAAGGAAAGCCCTAATTATATAAGATATTGGAGACGTACAATAATGGCAGAAAAAGTAATTCGTACTAGTTTAGGATTAAAGGACCTTGTTCAGGGTGAAATCGAGCAAGATTATCAGAGCTCATTAATTGAGCAGATAAAATCCTCTGAAAACTGTTTGAAACTGAATGATTTAGAATTCCACCTGGCTCAAGAATTTGGTTTTTGTTATGGTGTGGAAAAGACTGTTGATTTTGCCTATCAAACCCTTAAGAAATTCCCAGACAAAAAAATATATACGACCAGTGAGATGATTCACAACCCCAGAGTAAATTTAAGATTAAAAGAATTGGGGGTTGAGTTTTTGGAAGGCCAGTACTCTGAAGGAAAATCTTTTGATTGTATTACTAAAGAAGATATTGTTTTAATCCCTGCTTTTGGAGCAACAGTGGCTGATATTGATCGACTTAAAGAACGAGGCTGTATTTTAATCGATACAACTTGTGGTTCTGTGGTGCATGTATGGAAGCGTGTTGAAAGATATGCTAAAGATGGATTTGCTTCATTGATTCATGGAAAATATGATCATGAAGAAACAATTGCAACCATTTCTCATGCCACAATGGTTTCAGGTGGCCACTATCTTGTTGTTCGAGACTTAGAACAAACTCAGCAAGTTTGCGACTATATTGAAAAGGGTGGAGACAGAAAAGAATTTTTAAATCAGTTTAAAGAAGCTGTTTCTGAAGGCTTTGATCCAGATAAGCATCTAAGTGCTTTGGGCGTTGCTAATCAAACAACAATGTTAAGTTCGGAATCCTTAGAGATAGCCGAAAGAATCAAACAATCGTTGTTAAAAAAGCATGGTGAAGAAAACAGGGATCAACACTTCCGGTCTTTTGACACCATTTGCAGTGCAACCCAAGAACGTCAAGATGCTGTTATGGAATTGGCAAAATCTGAGAAGGTTGATATTATTTTAGTTATTGGTGGGTATAACTCGAGTAACACAACTCATTTGGTGGAGATTTCAGAGCAGTATCATCCAGCTTTTCATATTCAGGAAGCAACAGAGATCTTATCCTTAGAGGAGTTGCGCCATCAACCTGTAGGAAGTAAAGAGCAGGTTGTGAAACAAGGCTGGTTGCCAAAGGGGAAGGTTTCTATTGGTCTTACTGCAGGTGCGTCAACACCAAACAAAGTAATTGAAGACGTCATGAGAAGAATTTCAGAATTACGAGGACTAAAAGTATAATGAAGTTTTTTCAGGTGATTTATATATTTATTATTGGCCATTTATTTGTTTGGGTTCCTTTTGCCTTACTTGATTTTTTGTTTTGTAAGGGAAAAATGTTTGCGGATGCTCCATCTCTTTTTTTAGTGGAGTTAGTGGCTTTAACTTTTGTTGCAATCAAATTAAAAAAAATGAGCAGTCAAAATTAAATTCAGGGATTTAAAATGATAAAATTAATACCTCTTTTACTAGCCGTTATCTTAGTTTTTTATTTAGTGCAATGGGCCCGACGCCGTCAGCTTATGGGGGGAGTAAAGACTCCTGCTCAGATAAATAGAATGAAAGTTCCTGTAGTATTAAAGGAGACTTGGACCCAATTATATGAAACTTCGTCAAAAGATGAGGCTCAAAAATTAAAAATACATTTAGAAGAATTAGAAATCCAAAATATTGTTTATGAGCAAGGGAAAAAAGGTGTGGACGGAAAGCCAATGCCTGGTTTAGGTTGTGCTGTTCCAAAAAGCCAATTAAAAAGAGCGCAAAGTTTATTATTTCGTTTTCTAGACAAGAAGTAAAAATATGATTTTTTTTATGTTTTGCGGAGTTCGGAGTTCGGAGTTCGCTTCACAAGTTTTACAGGGGGGGCTTCATCGTGGTATTAATTGCAAAAAAAACTTTTTTGACCAAAGGGGTTGGTGTTCATAAAGAAAAATTAACTAGTTTTGAATTAGCATTAAGAGATGCTGGTATTGCCCAGTTTAATTTGGTGCGTGTTTCTAGTATTTATCCTCCTCATTGTAAAATGATTACCAAAGAAGCAGGATTGAAATATTTAACTGCTGGTCAAATAGTTCATGTGGTTATGAGTGAGTCAGCAACTAATGAGCCTAACCGCCTTATTGCGACCTCTGTTGGAATTGCTATTCCTAAAAATCCAGAGCATTATGGGTATCTTTCAGAGCATCACTCTCATGGAGAGACGGCTAAAAAAGCAAATGATTATGCAGAAGATCTAGCAGCTGAAATGTTAGCGACCATTTATGGAGCTAAACGATTTGACCCCGATAAGAGCTGGAATCAAAGCAAAGAAGAATGGAAGATTCATAAAGACATCGTAAAAACAAAAGCAATTACGCAGTCGGCAACAGGCCATAAGAATGGGTGTTGGACAACTGTTATCTCGGCCTGTGTTTTTGTGATGTAACAGTTTTTGAACGCCTGTCATCCCGGACTCGATCCCTGCCTACCGGCAGGCGGGCGGGAGCCATCTCCTTATTAAAAACAATTGTATTTAGCTAATGAAGTGGATCCCGCATCAAGTGCGGGATGACAAACTTTCTGTGCTAACCAAAGACAAAGCCTACCATCTGGTGTACGAGTCGTGCGCATAACACATCGGGCGCTACGAAATCTTCTCGTGGTGCCAATTCCATTAAATCAAATCCCACAATTGTTTTTTTCAAAGATAACTGCCGAAATAATTCGACTAAATCTACATAGTGTAAGCCCCCCGGTTCTGGAGTTCCTGTAGAAGGCATTTCTGAAGGATCAAAAGCATCAGTGTCTAGAGAGATATAAACAAATTTTCCGCAGGCCTTAACAACTTCTTTAATCCATTGTTTGGGTGGTACTTCATACAGATCATGCGTAAAAAAATGTTTTATTTTTTTATTTTGAATATACGTCCACTGATCTTGAGATAAAGTTCTTACCCCAAGCAACACCGTTTTTAGGTTCCCTTGAACCCGTCGTAATCCACAAGCATGAGAATAACGACTGCCTTCAAATTGATTTCTTAAATCAGCATGAGCATCGATGTGTAGGACAGTAATCTCTGGATGTTGCAGTTGAATGGCTGGAATGATGGCTGCAGAAAGAGAGTGCTCTCCTCCTAAAGAGATAATAAATTTTTTGTCCTGAACCAGTTTTTTGCTTTGCTGGAAGACTCGTTTTAAATAAGGTTCGGGTGCGGAATATTTTTTTGACGGTTTTAGCAAAGGAAGAGTATGGATTCCAAGAGAACGGTAGGTTTTTTTACTTCTAATATCAAAATCTTCTAAAAACCGAGAAGCGTTAATAATAGCTTCAGGGCCTTTACTCGTTCCTGTGGTGTAAGAGACAGTGCCTTCATAAGGAAGCAGTTGAACGACTACTTTAGAGCGCTTGTACCCAGTGTATTGTGGGGAAAGCCCCAGAAAATTATGAGGGGGCTCTTTTCTTTTTAAATAGGGTACTTTTTTAGGGCGCATCCGAGACTTTTTCATGACATCACCTGCCATAAAAAAGTATAACAGATTTAAAAGCTGCTGGTTTTTGATGTTTTTGTCATCCCCGAAATCTTTTGTCGGGGATCCATCACATTATAAACAATAATATTTTTTTAATTAAGGAAGTGGATTCCCGACAGGAACATTCGGGAATGACAGGCTTATTCACTCATATTAATGAGTTCATAACCTCTAGGTATTTCTAGATCAAATAAAGAAGAATTTAAACCAGAATTAATTTTAGTTTTGGAGAACATAATTTCGGTGATATCACCGCTTGTTTCTTTAAGGATGATATGGTTAGGAAAAAAATTATCTTGGGAGAGATGAAGCGTAATTTCAGTATAAAAAGGAGTTAATGTTTTGTCCTGAGGGGTGAGTATAAATTGATAGGAGCCTTCTTTTTGATCACTTAGGGTTTTGATAAGGAAAGAATCTTCTAATTTATTTTTACTGTTTCCTAACCCTAAAATTTGAAAAATACGATCGGCGCTAGCACCTCCAATGGAGACTTGTTGAATCTGTTGAGCGTCTGGAAAAAAGGCCCAAGCTTTGTCGCCCTTCATTAATGTTTTGGTCTGAGAGGGTTTTTCATAGCTCCAGATAACTTGTTGGGGTTTTTGATAATAGACTTTTCCGGAACTAAGGGTTTCTTCTTCAAAAAGCGTGAATATTTTTTTCTGAATAAAATTTGCGGATAAATCTTTAATGGAAGCTTTTCCTAATTCATACTGTTCTATTAGAGATAAGTTTTTTGTTGGTAGAGTAGTAATAGGCTCTTCTATGGGGCTAGTTGCACAGGCAGAAAGCAACATGGAGAAAGATAGAATGAATAGAAGCGAAAAGTTACTGTAATGTTTCAATGGAAACACCTTCTGGAGCTGTAAATTCAAAAAGCTCTCTTTTTAGGGTTGGGTTGATCTTTTTCTTCACCATGTTCCAATAAAGACTAGAACGTGGGGAAGAACGTAAGATTTGTACCTCCCCAGCTAAAGACACGCCCTTATCTTCAAAAAACTTATTTCTTAGAATCTCAATTTCTGTAATTCCGAGAGCATTATAATAAAATTCTTTTTCTACTGTTAAATAATAACGTTCTATCCATAGTTGTCTTTTAAGAAAACTTTCTTCTCCTTGTTGTTCAAACAAAGAGACAATGTAGTAGGTTGGCTTTTCTTGTAATTCTACGCGGAAAAGATTGCTGTCAATAGGGGCAATTTCAATGCTTCTTAATATGTCGTCTGGACGAATGCTGATACTGCTACTCTTTAGATTGTTTAACGTGCTTACCTCTCCCTGAAGGACAATATTGTCTCTGGGAATATGAAGTGAGAAGTTTCCTTCCTCAGCAACCAAAGTAAAAAAAGTGGGGACGAGTGAACGATAGCCCTTTAGATACATGCTGCCCGGTTTTTCGTAGGCTAGAAGGGCTTTGCATTTATTTGTGCCTTGGACGGAAGGGTCGACAAACTGCAAATCCAAGGTGGATTTTAATGATTTTAAATTTGCTGCAGATGAATTGATGCCTTGAATCAGTTTTTCAAGAGAAGCTGTTTGTATAGGAGGTGTTTTCGATGAAGGAGCAGTCGAACAACCCACAAGTAGGGTGCTTATCACTAAAGCAAAGGATAAGATTTTTAATGAGGACATTACACGCCTCTTTCTGAAAGGGGTTTCCCCATTATTTCTTGAAGCACTATTGCTTGGGATAAGCGTTTTTTACTGTTAAGTAAATTGCGCATGGGATGAGCTTCTTTAGTGGGTTCTTCCACTAGAGTAACGGTCGTCGGTTTAGGAGTTGATGGTTCAATCACAGGTACGGGTTTTGGTTTTACAAAGGGAGTTTTTTGAAAGGCTTCTAAAACAATATTGATCGAAGTGTCTGTTTCTTCATAATGATTGATGCCGATATCGTTTTCTTTTAATTTTGCTAAAAGCATAGACGCTTCTTCAATGGGCTGATTTTGGATTTGAATTGTTGGATTGTTGTTTAAAAAGACTTTTGCTTTTTCGTAATCCCAAGAAGCATACTGCATAATAGTTTGAATAAGAAAAGGGTTGTTCTTATAGGAGTTGCAATTTTCTATGATAATTGTGACCAAGCCATTTCCTGTGGAAGGTGTTCCAGCTTTTTGAGGGGAGCCAACAAATTTTTTTAAAATTGTTTTTCCATTTAACAAAATAGCAATGCCAACAAAAACAAGAAATGCCCAAAAATCATCCATAACTTTTCCTTTTATTGTCATTCCTGCGAAAGCAGGAATCTCTATGCGTTAGATCCCTGCTTTCGCAGGGATGACAAGACGTGTTGTTAACGGACGTCTTATTATTTCTTATCGTTCTCTTCGCCATCCATATCGGCAATAGAATTTCTCATGTTGGTGTCTGACTTAATATTGTTGTAGCGTTGATAATCCATAATGCCCATATTTCCTTTACGAAAAGCTTCAGACATTGCTTTAGGGACTTCGCTTTCCGCTAAGACTACTTTGGCTTGGTTTTCTTGAATCTTTGCTTTCATTTCTTGTTCTAAAGCGACTGCCATGGCTCGCCTTTCTTCTGCTTTGGCTTGAGCTACTTTTTTATCTGCTTCTGCTTGATCTGCTTGAAGAGCAGCTCCAATATTTTTCCCAACATCTAAATCAGCAATATCAATGGACAGAATTTCAAAGGCAGTTCCAGAGTCTAATCCTTTTTCTAACACTTTAGATGAGATAAGGTCAGGGTTTTCTAGAACCTTTTTATGTGTTTCGGCGGAACCAATTGTTGTTACAATTCCTTCGCCAACACGCGCAATGATCGTTTCTTCCGTGGCACCACCAATTAAACGCTCAATATTGGCACGAACTGTTACCCGTGCTTTTGCTTTTACCTGAATACCATCGCCGGCAACGGCTTCAATGACATCTTTACCTGATTCGCGGTTTGGGCAATCAATGACTTTAGGGTTTACGCTGGTTTTGACGGCATTTAACACATTACGGCCTGCTAAATCAATGGCTGTTGCTTTGGTAAAGCTAAGATCAATTTTTGCTTTACTTGCAGCAATCAAGGCCATAACCACATCATGAACATGACCTCCAGCAAGAAAATGGCCTTCCAGTAAATCCATATCTAAAGTTAGCCCTGCTTTGGTTCCCATAATCATCGAGTCTATAATCGTTGCTAAGTGGACTTTGCGCAGTGACATTCCAATAAGCTTAGCGAAGGTGACACGGACTCCAGATAACCGAGCTCTTAACCAAAGCCCAAAAAAACTAAATAAAATAATAACAGTCACTAAAACAACCAGCCCTAATATAAAAATTATTCCCCAAGATACCATTTTGAATCTCCTTTTTTTAGGATTTTTTAACTGCACGAACAACTAATTCGTGATCTCTAATTTGAACAAGTTCTACTTTTTTTCCGGACTTAATCATACCTTGTTCGGCAATAAGATCATATAACTCACCATTAAAAGCCCCTTTACCTATAGGGCGAAGAATAGATGTGGTCTCTCCAATTTCTCCGATAACTAAAACTCTCTTTTTTGCTGTCTCTCCAGGGATTTTTAAGTGAGGTAAAGATGTGGATAGAACCAGAGAGTTTAACATAGGAATTCGGTGAATATTTTTAAGAAGAATAAGGAAAACAATAAATGAAAAGACTAAGCTTTGTAAAATCATTAAAAGGGTTTCCTTGAGCATTTGCATTTCCCAAGGAACGTCAGGGACACCAAAGGGAACAAAGGCTAAATAGAGGGCGAGAAGAATACAGGCCATGCCCCCAATCCCTGAAAAACCAAAACCTGGAAGAGCAAAGATCTCAATGAGTAAAAGAAGGACGCCTAATCCAAATAAAATTAAATCCATTTGCTCTGCGTAAGAAATCAAATATTGCCCAAAGAAAACCAAACCTAAACAAATTACTCCACCCATGCCTGCCCAACCAATTCCAGGAGCTTGAAACTCTAAATACAGTAGAAGAAAACCAAGCGACATTAATAGAGAAGTAACCATTGCAGAAGTTAAGAAACCTACAAAAATTTCAAAAGGACCTCGTTCAACAATAAGAATATTTTCTGTTGGAATTGAGAGGGATTCAAAAAACTGTTCTTTAGATTCAAAAACATTGGCAGCAAATTTTAGGGACTTGGCTTGTTTAGAAGTTAAATTTAAAAGTTTTCCTTTTTCAGAAACTTTTGAAATTTCAATATCCTTATCGACCATAGCTGCGGCTAAGTTCGAGGGATGCCCATTTTTTTCAGCTAAAGCAGTAAATTTAGCTCTTATTGCTGAAACAAATTTCTCGCCCAATTCCACAGTTTTTCCTCCGCCCCCACTGACAGGAGCAGCAGAGCCTATAGAGGAACCTTCTTGCATATAAATATTGTCACAGGAGAGAGCAATCATTGCTCCGGCGGACCAGGCTTTGTCGATAACAAAGGCTGAAACAGGAATAGAACCCAAAGAGTCGATGTGGTTCGTGATAGAAATAGCGGCATCCACTTCGCCACCATAGGTATCAATGGCGATAATAACAGAGCTTGCTTCTGTTTCTTTTGCATTTTCGATTGCTTTTTCTACGTAGGCAGCCATGCCTTTAGAAATTTCATCATTGATAACAATGTAATGTGCTGTATTGCCAGCGGCTGAACTATTTGTGATAAACAGAGAAGAGCTCATTAAAAGAAAACTCGAGAACCAGAAGAAAAAAACAGAGAAGAGAAGCCCTTTTTGAACTTTCAACATTATTTCAGCAAAGCCTTTTTTCCAAACAAAATTCTTTGGACTGCAGTGATGTTAGATAACACAGCTAAGATTAATAGGGCTATAGGCATGATTACTGGAAATAATCCCCCAACTCCTAAAATGGCCAAGCGTTCGCTTCTTTCAAGCAAACCAACTTTACATTCAATACCAAAGCCTTCCATTCTTGCTTTGGCATAGCTGGTTACTACAGACCCTAAAATGACTAAAATACAAAGACAAACAACAATATATTCACCGGTGCGAACATAATGAAATAGCACACCTGCAAATAAAAAGAAATCCGAGTAACGATCAACAACAGAGTCAAAAAAAGCACCAAAAGCAGATCCTTTATTACAAATACGAGAAATAATTCCATCCAACAGGTCACAAAACCCACCTGCAAGTCCTAAAGCAAGAGCCCAGAGGAAGTTTCCAAAAACAGCCATGACTATTCCTCCAGCTAAACAGAAAATGCCACCAGTAAGAGTCATTTGATTAGGGGTTACACCTATGGAATCTAACCACTTAGCAATGCGTTCCATAGTATTTTTCATGTAAGGATAGAGATGTTTTTTAAGCACGGTTTTAGTCCTTTAGGTTATAATGCTGCCGATTATAACATAATTCATGTGTTGAACGTTGAAACCACTGGAGAACTTGTATGGAACTGATTTCAATTAATGATTTTGCCAAATTAGATTTACGAGTAGCCGAAATTCTTGCTGCCACAGAACATCCCAATGCCGATAAGCTTATCTTGTTAACCATTAGAGTGGGTGAAGAAGAAAAGCAAATTGTTGCTGGAATAAAAGCATTTTATGAATTAGAGGCTTTAGTTGGAAAGAAAATTGTCGTGGTTAATAATCTGGAGCCCGTAGAACTTCGAGGAGAAAAATCCGAGGGGATGTTGTTGGCTGCTAGTGATGATGATTCTTTAACTCTTCTAACTCCTGAACGCGAAATTTCCTGTGGAGCAAGAGTGAAATAAAAAGAGAAGACATCTTTTTGTTTCACGGACTCCGGAATGCGAACTCCGGACTCCAAGAGAAGCTTTTTAGTAAAAAAATAAAAGATATTTCCGGAGTTCGGAGTTCGGAGTCCGCAATTCGTAGTTTATAAAGGAGTTTCCATGCCCGCTCTTCCAGTAATGGTGATAACGTTATGCATATTTGCTATTGGTTATCGTTATTATAGTGCTTTCCTTGCTGCCAAGGTTTTTGCTTTGGACGGTAATTGCACCACACCCGCTTTTACTCTTCGTGATAATCAAAATTACTATCCTATGTCCAAGTGGGTTTTATTTGGGCATCATTTTGCTGCTATTTCAGGAGCAGGACCTCTCATTGGCCCTGTGCTTGCTGCTCAGTTTGGGTTTTTGCCAGGGCTAATTTGGATTGTTGTGGGAGTTGTGATGGGTGGAGCCGTTCATGATTTTGTTATTTTAGTAGCGTCTTCGAGAAGGAAAGGTCAATCCTTAGTTCAAATATGCACTGAAGAATTAGGGCGTTCTGCAGGGATAGCTTGTGCTATTGCGGTATTATTTATTTTAATTGTGGCTTTAGCTGGTTTGGGATTTGTGGTTGTGAATGCCCTGAGTGAAAGCTCCTGGGGAACCTTTACCATTGCTGCCAGTATTCCTATCGCTTTAGCTATGGGGATTTATATTTTTGGGATTCATCAGGGCTCTAAGCGTGCAACACAAATCGCAACTATTTTTGGCGTTATTAGTATTTTGGCGGCTGTAATTTTAGGAAAGTTTATTCCAGAGATTCCATGGCTTCATAATATTTTTAGTTTAGATCGAAAAATAATTATTATTGCGATGGCTGTTTATGGATTCTTAGCTTCTGTTCTTCCTGTTTGGTTATTAATGACACCACGAGATTATTTAAGTTCTTACATGAAACTGGGAACCGTTTTTTTAATGGTTGCTGGCGTTATTATTGTGAACCCCGAATTAAAAATGCCTGCCATTACGGAATTTATTCATGGTGGGGGTCCTATTGTTCCTGGTAAGGTTTGGCCTTTTTGTTTTATTACTATTATGTGTGGTGCTATTTCTGGTTTCCATGCGCTTGTTTCTTCTGGAACAACTTCAAAAATGATTTCTAATGAAAAACATTGCCGTCCGATTGGTTACGGCTGCATGTTGTTAGAAGCATTAGTTGCCGTGGTGTGCTTGATTGCTGTTAGTGCGCTTCATCCTGCAGATTATTATGCTATCAATGTTTCTCCAGAAGGATACCAGGTATTAAGAGAGACGCTTGGCCTGAATCCAATTAATTTAGCGATGTTAACGCAACAAGTGGGAGAAGAGACGTTGGTTGGGCGAACAGGAGGGGCTGTTTCTTTAGCTGTAGGCATGGCGCAAATTTTTAGTGCTATTCCAGGACTTACGGGACTTATGAAGTATTGGTATCACTTTATGATTATGTTTGAGGCGTTGTTTATTTTAACCACGATTGACTCTGGAACCCGTATTGCTCGTTATATTTTGCAGGAATTATTTGGGAAAGTTTATAAGCCTTTTAAAAACACGAATTGGTTGCCGGGGAATTTATTGATGAGTGCGGTGGTGGTGTTTGGGTGGGCGACAATGATTTGGCATGCGAGTGTTAAAACAATTTGGCCGATGTTTGGAATTTCTAATCAACTATTAGCCGGGATTTCTTTAGCAATTGGAACGGTTCTTTTAATCCAAATGAAAAAAACTAAATATATTTGGGTAACATTGCTTCCTTTTTCTTTTGTTACCGTGACAACGATTACTGCTGCATTTCAAATGATTCTTAATCACTATTGGCCGAAGTCGGCGCCGGAGTGGGTTGTGAATTTAAACATCGCTTTAATGGTTATTATCATTAGTTGTGCTTTGGTAATCTTCTTTGCGGCCTTAAAGCGCTGCCTTCAATTAACTTCAAGTTCTGCTTCTTTACAAAAATAATTTAGAGGGAGTTGCCCCACCTCGGGGTATGCCTTTGCTGTCCTAACACGGACATCAAAGGCATACCCGCTCGGGGGGACCCCATTCTACAAATAGTTAACCCATGTTGAGTGGCGTTGAGGGGAAACGGTCGTTTGGGAGTGGGGGAACTGGGGGAGGGGAGCCGCTTCCCCCAGATCGACTGGTCGCGTCTCAGCAAGGGTAGCTTTTGTCCTCTGCCTCGCTACGGGCATAAGGATGGGGCAATGAATTGCCCCTCATATATATTTTGGGTAATTGGTATTAACACTAGGGACGGTTCTAGAAAATTTAAAACTGCCCTGCTTTGGAATAAACCTGCCCCCTATTATTTTATTTTCAGAATTTGGTGATATTACCCATCAATCAACCCTAAGATAATGGACAATTGAATCTTAGGAGTCCTTACATCCGACGGTCAGACAAAGGATATTGACCGTCCGTGCTGGAAATCGCCTTTTTCGATATTAGTAGGCGATTTGCTACTCCCCAAAAAAAAATATAGTGGTGGGAGAAAATAAATAGAAAGTTTCGGGGCTTTGCGAAGAGGTTGTAGTAAGTCTTAGTGCTTCTTTTCTGGGGTGTCGGTGGCCCGTGCAAATTGATTGCGGGAACATCCGAGGGGCCCCAGGAAAAAGTGCTTACCTGCCTGCCGGCAGGCAGGGAATTACTAGCCCTCGTAGCGCCGACCCGAAACTTTTTATTTATTTTCGGTCTGTGCTAGTTCAAAACTACGGAGGCTAATTCCACGGTCAGGGCTGTCAAAGTTGGATGTGGGGAGTGATTGAGAAGGAAGGGGGGCGATTGACTTTTTTGTTTCAATTTGTTTTGCGGCTTTTTCTTTGACTTTTTTTATTCTTAGGGCTGCCGCTTCTTCTTTTTCTATTCTTTTCTGCTCATCTAGAATTTTTTTTAGTTTGTTGTTGGCCATGAAGTGGTTTTCATTTAAGGAGATGGCTTTTTTGTATCGTTTAATAGCCGGCTCTGTCATGCCGCGTTCTTCATAGATAACTCCCAAATTATAATTAGCTTCAATAGCATTGGGATATTTAGATAGGGTGTCTAGATAAAGCATTTCGCTGTTTCCCCAAATAAGAGAGCGGGTGTATGCCGCATAAGAGAAGCTGGTGACCATCGAAAGAATTAATAAACTCAGAATTATTTTTTTTAGGATTTGATGCCAAGATATTTTGTTGTAAATGTAATGAAAGCCCACAGCCAATAAATAAATGAGGCCAATAGAAGGGAGGTACATATAACGATCTGCAGCAGCTACGGTGCTACCAGAGGTGGTTAATATCAGAGAAGGAATAATCGTAAAGAAAAAGAAAAAGAATCCAAAATAGAGATTGCTGGTTTCTTCTAAGGAAAACAGGACCACTAAAATAAAAAAGGAAAAAAGTAATATGGGCATTAAGAATTCAGGAGAAAGCCATGCAATAGTTTCTGGGAAAGGATACATAGCGCTTAAATTTGTGGGTAAAATTAATTTTTCTAAATAAAACGTTAATGTTTGTGTTCCTACCAATAAGCGTTCCCAAATAGAGAGTGTGCTGAATGCGGCGCTTTGTTGTAGAGATAAAGCCATAATCCCAAAATAAATAGAAATGATGAAAAAAGGAATTTTCTCAAGAAAATATTTTTCTCGATATTTTTTTGGAATTTTAAAATCAATTAATAACATAATTAAAGGAAACATTATGGCTATTGGTTTGGAAAGTATGGCAAAAATAAAAAGAATAAAACAAAAAAGATAGGTTGTTAACTTACGAGACTCTCTAAAATGAATGTAGCTAATTAAGGCGCACAAAAAGAAAAAAGTAGATAGAAGTTCTGTGCGCTGGCTAACCCAAGAGACTGTTTCTACATGAAGTGGATGAACAGCAAAAATTAAAGCAGTAACGAAGGCAATCCATTGTTTCTTACAAATTAAATAAACGCCCCACAATATAAGTAAGCAATTAAGAGAATGGAGGATTAAGTTACTTAAGTGATATATAAAAGGCTCTAATCCAAAAAAATGAAATTCTAGTTGAAATGAAAGCATGGTCATCGGAATATATAGAAGCTGTTTCTTGGAAAGAAAGATTGTTTTCAGGTTTTCCAAAGAAAATGCAGTAATAATGGGATTATCTGTGACAAACAGATTATCCCCCCAAGAGAGAAAGATGTTCTGTAAGCTAGAGTAATAAATGCCCACACAGCTAGCAATCAACGTGAGGGTGAAAACAAGGAATAACCCCTTATTAAAATATGCTTTATTATTAGTGCTCATAGCTACTAATTTCGGCATTTTCTCCCTATTTATGAAGCTCGCGAGCCCCTTTATTCTTCTATCCATCTGTGCTAGTATAGGCGTTCTTTTTCAACCCAAAGCTGTCTAACCTATAGGATAGGTAAGCGCATATGGCACAGATTCAATCTTTTCATGGACTTCGGTATAACCCCAAAAGAGTTAAAATAGGCTTGGTTACAGCACCTCCTTATGATGTTATTTCCCCCAAACAACAAGATGCCTTTTACGATAAGGATGAACGTAATGTGGTTCGGCTTATTTTAGGTAAAGAATACCCTTTAGACGACCCTATCCATAATCGGTACACACGCTCTCAAGAATTTTTAGAAAATTGGCAAAAAGAAGAAGTTTTAATTCAAGAAAAAGAGCCTTCTATATATGTGTACGAACAAGAATTTCCTCATCCTGAAACCAAAAAGAAATTAAAACGCCTTTCTTTTATATGTTGTTTGAAAATAGAAGAGTTTGGTAAGGGAAAAGTTTATCCTCATGAAACCACTTTAAAAGGGCCTAAGATGGATCGTTTGAAATTAATTGCGACCACACGAGCTCATCTTTCACCGGTTTATGGTTTGTTTGAAGATGCGAATAATAAAATTCGTCCCGCATTACGTAAATTGGTAACAAAAAAAGCGCTATTTTCTTTTAAAGACCCTGAAGGTGTTTCCCATAAAATATGGAATGTGCCTGACGATAAGAAAGTGCAGAAACTTGTGGAAGGGTTTAAAAAGAAAGACATCTTTATTGCTGATGGGCATCATCGTTATGAAACAGCTTTTACTTATGCGCGTAGCTTAAGCAATTCCTCTGTGAGTCGACGTGAAAAAGAAGAAGCCGGTTATATTATGATTGCTCTGACAGCCTTTGAAGATCAAGGCTTGGCTATGTTTCCTACACATCGATTGGTAGCTAACTTCCCAAATTTTAACATGAAATCAATTATCAAAAAATTGAGTAAAACCTTTATGGTTGAAGAAGTAAGTGCAGCTGTGTTGGAAAAAACATTACTTAAAAACTCTTCTAAGGAATCTTACGTAGGTTTATATGGAGAGGGACAGAGTTATTTGTTAACAATTACGAATACGGCTTTGGGCAAGAAAAAACCCCCTCGAGGAAAAAATAGAGAGTGGCAAAAACTTTCTGCTAGTATTGCTTCAGAACTAATATTAAAACCTGTTTTTAAAGTAACAGAACAAAATAAAGAGAAACATTTAACATACACACACTTTTTTGATGAATCTTTAGAAAAAGTTGATTCTGGCGAAGCACAATGTGCTGTACTCATTCCACCAATTTCTATTGAAGCAATGAAAAAAGTTTGTAAACAAAAACAACGCATGCCACAAAAGTCTACTTACTTTTATCCTAAACTGGCAAGCGGTTTAGTCTTTCATAAACATGAAGTTTAATAACGAGGTGAATTATGTCAGAAATTAACATCCCTAATTCGGATGAGTTTAAGATGCCACAGATGCCTAATTTTAGAGGTTGGCTGGGGCCAGTTATTGGATTGATTTTGATTTTTGCTGCAGCAAGTACCAGTTTTTATACAGTTGCTGCGGATTCACAAGGCGTTGTGTTACGTTTTGGAAAATATGTACGAACAACTCAGCCAGGGCTTCATTTTAAGCTTCCTTTTGGTGCTGAAACCGTAAAGAAAGTTCGGGTAACCCATGTATTTAAAGAAGAATTTGGTTTTAGAACGGTTCGTGCGGGTGTTCGTACTGTTTATGCTGGGACACAGCGAGCGGGTTTTGGCCGTTCTGGTAGTGCCGGTTCTATGGGATTCCCTCCGGGTTCTTTTTTAACCGAGTCTATGATGCTTACGGGTGATTTAAATATGGCCGTTGTAGAATTTATTGTGCAGTATCGTATTAAAGATCCTGTTCAGTTTTTATTTAATGTGCGCGATACGAGTGCTACGATTCGAGCTATGACTGAAGCAGCCATGAGATCCGTGGTGGGTGATAGAATGGTTAATGAAGTGTTAACTGCGGGTCGTGAAGAGATTCGTATTAAAGCTAAAGAAGAATTACAGCAGCTGTTAGATCGTTTAAACACAGGAATTCAAATTACTAATGTGGTGCTTCAAGACGTTAATCCTCCTGATGAGGTAAGGCCTTCCTTTAATGAAGTAAATGAAGCGCGTCAGGAAAAAGAAAAAACAATTAACCAAGCACGTCAAGAATACAATCGAGTGGTTCCTAAAGCACGAGGTGAAGCGGAACAAATGATTCGTGAAGCTGAAGGGTATGCCTTAGAGCGTGTGAATGAGGCTAAGGGAGACGCTAAGAAATTCTTATTAACTTGGGAAGCTTATTCTCAGGCACAAGACGTAACGAGAAGAAGACTTTTTCTTGAGATGATGAATGAAGTAATTCCTAATGTCAGTCAAAAATATATTGTGGATGAAAGCGTAAAAGGGGTACTTCCTTTACTGCAATTATCTGGTCGTTCTGAAGGAGGTAAATAATGAAATATTCTTCACTAGCCCCTATAGGAGCTTTATTTTTTCTAGGGTTAATTTTATTAATTAATTCCGCTTATGTTATTGATCAAACCCAACAAGTAGTAATAACTCAATTTGGAGAACCTATTGGAAGGCCTATTGATAAACCGGGTCTTCACTTTAAAACGCCCTTTATTCAAAACGCAAATTATTTTGATAAACGGATTTTGCAATGGGATGGTTACCCCAATGAAATTCCTACACAAGATAAGAAATTTATCTGGATTGATCTAACTGCCCGATGGCGCATTGTAGATGCGTTAGAGTTTTTAAGAACAATGGGCAACGAAATAAATGCGCAAAGTCGACTCGATGACATAATTGATGGTATTGCCCGAGATGCGATCTCAAGAAATCGATTGGTGGAATTGGTGAGAGAAACTAATCGTATCTTAGATGCGCCAAGAACGGAAGAAGGTATTAGTGCGGATGTCGAGCTAGAGAAGGTAACCGTTGGAAGAAATGCCATTACGCGTGTCGTTGTTGAAAAAACAAAGGCAGCCGTTAAGGATTATGGTATTGAAATTATTGATGTTCAAATAAAACGTATTAATTACGTGGATCGAGTTCGTCAGAAAGTATTTGAACGTATGATTTCTGAACGAAAACGAGCTGCAGAAAAATTGCGTTCAGAAGGTTTTGGGGTTCGCGCTGAGATTGAAGGACAAAAGAAAAAGGAAGTAAAGAGATTGTCTTCAGAAGCTTATCGAAAATCTCAAGAACTTAAAGGACAAGCGGATGCAGAGGCCACGCAGGTTTATGCAGAATCTTATAATAAGGATCCAGAGTTCTTTTCTTTTATGAGTACTCTTGAGACTTATCGCAGAACTATTGGAACTGATTCCACGCTTATTCTCTCCACGGATTCGGATTATTTAAAGTACTTAAAGAATACGACAAAAAACTAATACAAAATTCATGACCCAATGAGTTAAGTATCTAGGAAAGCATCTGGCGGGAGTTACGTATTGGGTAAAAAATGGGGTAGGAGTTAGGAAAAACTTTTTCTTAACTCCAACTACTTGCTGTTCTTGGAACGTAACTCCTTCCACATACTAAGCCTGATATCTAACTCTTAATTAATAATCCTTTTTCCATATGAAAACTTATCATAAAAATTTTTCATTCCATTCTATTTCTCCCTTTGATTTTTTCTCTTCATTAATAAAAGACCAAAATGCCGTATTGTTAGATAGTGCAGAGCAGCGACAGAAAATTGGAGATTATTCTTATGTTCTTTGGGGAGAGAGATCTTCATTTCGTGCTTATGGCAAACGTTGTGAAATTCAATTAACAAGAAAAAAGGAAACGCGCCAAGGGAATCCTTTTCTTTTGTTCCAAGATTTTTTTAACCGAGTTAAATCTAAACCAAACAAAAAATATCCTTATTTTACTTCTGGTTGTGTTGGGTTTTTTGGTTATGACACCAATGCCTTTTTAGAAAAAGTGCCAAATCCAAAATCAGATCCTGAGTTAAGCTTTTTTCCGGATGTTTATTTTTTTGTTCCTAAAAATGTAATTATTTTTGATCATCAAAAAGGAAAGATCCGTCTTTTTGTTCATGGAGGCTCTCAAGAAAAGTTTAATGAGTTAAGTCTTAAAATAAAGAATTTTCTAAAAGCAGGATTTCAAAAAAATAGTTCTGAAACTCCAGAAATTAAGGTGGATAGTATTAGACCTAAGATGAAACAAAAACAATTTGAAGCGATTGTTCGTCGGGCTAAAGAATATATTGCTGCTGGGGATATTTATCAGGCTAATTTAAGTCAACGGTTTTCATTTCATTATGAAGGAGATCCTTTAAGTTTATATCAAAAATTGAGAGAAATTAACCCTTCCCCTTTTGCTTCTTATTGGAGAATGAATGACTTTCATATTGTTAGTTCTTCTCCTGAGAGGTTAATACGTGTCCGTAATGGTTGGTGTGAAACACGCCCTATTGCTGGAACACGGAGGCGTGGAAAAAACAGCCAAGAAGATGGAAATCTATCAAAAGAGTTACTTTTAAATGAAAAAGAAAAGGCAGAGCATTTGATGTTGGTTGATTTAGAACGCAATGATTTAGGGCGCGTTTGTGATTATCGAACGGTGACAGTTGATGAATGGATGGTTTTAGAAAAGTATTCTCATGTGATTCACATTGTTTCTAATGTTAAGGGGAAGTTATCTAAAACAAAAAATAATTTTGATGCCATCCGCTCTTTATTTCCTGGGGGAACAATTACAGGTTGTCCTAAAATTAGGTCGATGGAAATTATTCATGAGCTAGAACCTGTCCGAAGAGCTCTCTATACAGGATCTATAGGTTATTTGGGATTTGATGGAAATATGGATTTGAATATTGTGATTCGTACGATTCTTTGTTCCGAAGATAAAGGATATATCCAGGTCGGAGCAGGAATTGTTCAAGATTCTATTCCCAAAAAAGAATATGAAGAAACCATATATAAGGCTCAGGCCATGTTACAGGCCATACATAAGACGAAGGAAACAAAGAAAAAACGAAGTCGTCTCCATCATCCCCTCTCCTCTGTGGGGAGAGGGTGAGGGTGAGGGGCTCCTTAAAAATCATGAAACAATATTACTTGTTCTTAAATAATAAACAAATTAACCCAGAGCAATTAGAATCTGTTTATTATTTTGATGAACCTTCGGCAAACATTTTTGAAAGTGTTCGCACCTATGATGGCCACCCCTTTCTTTTGAAGCAACATTTGGAGCGTTTAAGAGCTTCTGCAAAAACGGCAGGGTTCTCGCTAAAGAAAACTGAAAAACAAATTACTGAAGAACTCCATGAATATTTGAACCAATTACCAAGACAAGAATATTTTATTCGGATTACCCTTCTCCCCAAAGGACTCTCATTTCTTTTTATTCCCGGGAAAAAATATTCTTCACATATATTTAAAACCGGGGTGGTCGTTCGTACAGTCCCCACGCATAGAAATCATGTTAATTCGATTCCTCCAGGAGTAAAAAGCTCTAATTTTTTAAATCAAGTATTAGGCTTATTAGAGAAGGGAAAAGGGGGTGTTTTTGAGATACTCTTCTTATCTTCTACAGGAGAGCTTCAGGAGGCCTGTACTTGGAACTTTTTTATCGTTAAACAGGGGGTTTTAAAGACCCCATCTGCTCAGGGGCTCTTAGGTGGAGTCACCCGAAGCTTTGTGATAGAATTAGCGTCCTTTTTGAAGCTCCCTGTCCAAGAGACAGTTATTATGCGGCTAGATGCTTTTAATGCGGATGAGGCCTTTTTAACGAATACCTCAGGGGAGATAGTTCCTATTCGAGAATGGGATGGAAGAACTATTGGGGGCGGAAAGCCAGGCCCTATAACTAAAAAATTAATGCGCGCCTTTAAACAAAGAGTAAAGGTTTTGTCATCCCGGACTTGATCCGGGATCCACTTCCTTAAACCAAATGCAATTGTTTTTAATAATGACCTGGATCCCAAATCAAGTCCGGGATGACAGAAAGCCTTAAAATGAAAAAAAGCAAACAACAAAAACTAGCATTAGTAAGTGTTTCAGATAAAACAGGGTTAGCACCTTTTTGCCGAAAGTTAAAAAGTTACGGGTATGATCTTGTGTCTACTGGTGGAACGCTTAAGTTTTTAAAGAAAAATAAAATTGCAGTCCGCTCTATTTCGGAGCTAACGGAGTTCCCTGAAATTTTAGATGGGCGTGTTAAAACATTGCACCCTAAAGTTCACGGGGGTTTGTTGTACCGCAGAAAAGATGCTGGTCATAAAAAGCAAGCTAAAGAACAAGGTATTCTCCCAATTGATCTTGTTGTTGTTAACTTATATCCCTTTAAAGAAGTTGTGAGCCGTCCTAATGTAAAGTTTCAGGACGCAATCGAAAATATTGATATTGGTGGACCTAGTATGTTGCGATCTGCCGCCAAAAATTTTGAATCTGTTTCTGTTGTGACAGACCCAGAGGACTATCCTTGTGTGTTAGAAGAAATGAAAAAAGGAAAAGGAACTTTATCCTTAGAAACCCGAAAACAGCTTGCTAGAAAAGTTTTTCAACTCACGAGTCAATATGATGCTTTAATTGGTAATTACCTCACACAGACAGCCGGAGAGACTTTACCTGATGTGATTAACCTGTCTTTTAATAAAGCAGGAGATCTTCGTTATGGAGAAAACCCTCATCAAAAGGCAGCTGTTTATAAATCTAATGGTACTGCTCAAGCCGGGCTTCCTGAACAGCTTCACGGAAAAGCCCTTTCTTATAATAATTTGTTAGATACGAATGCCGCAATTTCCATTTTAAGAGAATTTGATGAACCAGCTGCTTGTGTGATTAAGCATAATAATCCTTGTGGGATAGCCCAAGCGAAAACTTTGGATGAGGCGATATCCGATGCCATTAGTGGTGATCCCATTTCTGCTTTTGGTGGTATTGTTGGGTTGAACAAAAAATGTGATGCTAAAACAGCAACTATTCTATTAGAACAGCTCAATTTCTTTGAAGTATTGATAGCCCCCAGTTATGAGGCTGCGGCTTTAAAAAAATTAAAAACGAGAAAAAACTTGAGAATCCTTACAGTTGATTTAGGGTTAGGGATGCAAGACTATGTGTATCGTTTGGAAGAAAACGCTTTGCTCTTACAGCAAACAAATCCACCTATTGATAAAGGGATTCTTAAAAATTTAAAATGGGCAACTAAAGAAGAGGGAAGCAAAGAAGATTTAGAAGATCTTATTTTTGCTTGGAAATGTGCTAAGCAAGTAAAGTCGAATGCTATTGTTTTAACTCAAGGAACAAAAACCGTTGGCATTGGTGCCGGACAAATGTCACGAGTTGATTCTGTGAGGATTGCCTGCGAGAAGGCAGGAGATCGTGCTTGGGGATCTGTTTTAGCGAGTGATGCTTTTTTCCCGATGGCAGATAATATTGAGATAGCTAGAAAAAATGGAATTCGTTTGATTATCCAGCCAGGAGGATCTATTCGAGACCCTGAAGTAATTCAAGCTTGTGATGACTGTGGTATTGCCATGTGTTTTACAGGCCAGAGACATTTTCGACATTAAAAAGGCCGTGCCGCGAATTACGGAATGCGAATTGCGCAGGACTAAAACATAAAATAGATGCCAAAGTATTTTTTTAATCTTTTGTTTTGCGCAATTCGAAGAACAGAGGCAAAATAAAATATTATTATGACTTACCTTCAATCTATCCAATATTTGAATTCCTTTATAAACTTTGAGCGAATGTCACAATATAATCCTAATCGCTCCTTTAATTTAGATCGAGTAGAACACCTTCTTAATTGGTTAGAAAATCCACAGAAAAATTTTAAATCGGTGCTCATTGCAGGAACTAAAGGAAAAGGTTCTACGGCAACTGTTCTTAGTAACATATTATTAACTTCTCAGTATCGTGTTGGAACTTATACTTCCCCTCATTTAGAAACCGAACGAGAACGAATTCAAACAAATTTAAAATTATCTTCTCAAAAAGATTTTATTTGGGGTGTAAAAAAAATAAAATCAGCTTTTCAAAAAAATAAGCTATCTAAAAAATTAGGAGAAGTAACTTATTATGAAGTATTTACAATATTAGCTTTTTTAATTTTTGCTAAAAATAAAATTGATATTGCTGTTGTTGAAGTAGGTATGGGCGGAAGGTTGGATGCGACTAATGTATTGGAGCCCATTGTTTCTGTTTTAAGTAGTATTAGTTATGATCATATGGAACAGTTGGGAAATACGTTAACTAAAATTGCTAAAGAAAAAGCAGCTATTATTCGTAATTCAGGAATTGTTGTTTCATCCTATCAAGAGCCTGAAGTAATTAATGTTTTAAAAAAGCAGGTGCAATTAAAAAAAGCTCTGTGGAAATTAGAAGGACGGGATTTTTCTTTTTCGTTAAAAAATATTAGCTCTGCAGGGATGAAGTTTACTTATTCCCTAAAGGGAAGTAAGCCCCTATTGCTTGAGACAAAGCTTATTGGGGAGTTTCAGTGTGAAAACATAAGTCTAGCTATAACAATAGGTTATGACCTAAAGAAATTAGGTTTTTCTAAGATAACCACTCAAAATATCAGGAAGGCTGTAAAACGAGTTGTTTGGCCAGGACGTTTTGAAATTGTGACTCAGAAACCTTGGGTTGTTCTCGATGGCGCTCATAACGGAGAATCTATGAGGGCTTTTGTTCAGGGAATAAAAAAAGTGTTTTCAAAATCGACGTTGCTTCCTATTATAAGTCTTTCAGAGGGAAAAGATTTAAAGCGAATTTGGCCAGAGTTGTCTCGGGTAACAGAAAAAATAATTGTAACTCAAACTCCTCAAACACGATCAGCTAAAGCTTTAGATTTAATTAAAAGTCTTGATCATCAATTTAAACAAGTAAGTGTTGCGTCTTCATTAAAGCAGGCGCTTACTTTAGCTAAGATTCAAGCAACCCCCAAAGATGTTGTGATGGTAACAGGGTCCTTGTTTTTAGTTGCTGAAGGAAAAAAATTAGAGAAGAGAGATAAAGAATTATGCCTAAAATAAATATAGATGACACTATTGCTGCTATTGCTACACCCATTGGAGAAGGTGGGATTGGAATCATTCGCATTAGTGGTCCTGGTTCTATTACAGTTAGTGATAAACTGTTTAAAGCAAAGTCTGGAAAAAGGCTAAGTGAAGCAAAACCAGCTTCTGTTATTTTAGGGCATATTGTTCAAGATGGAGAAACGATAGATGAAGTTTTGGTGACTTTATTTAAAGCGCCTAAATCTTATACCGGAGAAGATATTATCGAAATCTCTAGCCATGGGGGCATTGTTGTTACTCGAAAAATTTTAGATTTAATTTATCACCAGGCTGTTCGTGCTGCGGAACCTGGAGAGTTTACACAAAGGGCTTTTCTAAATGGGCGATTAGATTTAACGCAAGCAGAAGCAGTCTTGGATGTGATTCAGGCCAAGACAGATGCTAGTTTAGCTGTGGCTCAGGGACAATTACAAGGAAGTTTGTCTGGGAAAGTAAAAAGTATCAAAGATAAGCTTATGCAGGTATTTGCTCATATAGAAGCTTTCGTTGATTACCCTCAAGAGGACTTGGAAGTTTATTCCCAAACAGAAACCAGAGATAAGTTAGAAGCAGTTAAACAGGAGATAAATAACCTTTTAGCGAGTTATCAAAAGGGTGAAATTATTCGAGAAGGAATTTTAGCTGTAATTGTGGGCCGGCCTAATGTGGGGAAGTCTTCTTTACTTAATGCACTCCTAGATCGAGATCGAGCCATTGTTTCGGATGTTCCAGGAACCACGCGAGATACATTAGAAGAAATGATAGAACTTGAAGGTGTTTTGTTTCGTGTATGCGATACCGCGGGATTAGGAGATTTTGATAATAAAGTGGATGCGCTTAGTGTGGAGCGTACCAAAAAATATTTAGAACAGGGGCAACTTTTTTTATGGATGTTGGATGGTTCTGAAGTTTTAACCGAAGAAGATAAAAAAGTTTATGAGCTAGTAAAAGATAAAAATGTGATTCCTGTGCTGAATAAAAGTGATTTGCCGCAACAGTGTGAATGGAATGAAAACTCTCCGGTGAAAATTTCGGCTAAGAATAGAGAAGGGCTCTCTGATTTAGAGAGTAAGATGAAAGAGATTGTCTGGAAAGGACAAGTCACCACCGAAGGTATTGCGGTTACACGGGTACGGCATAAAAATGCATTAGAACAAGCGCTCAAAGACTTAGAGGCTGCTGGGCAAGTTTTCGATAACAAAGAATCCTTAGAATTTCTCTCCTTCAACATTAAAGCTGCTTTAGATGCTCTCGCTGAACTCATTGGCGAAGTCTACACCGAAGATCTCCTAGATATAATTTTCAGCGAATTTTGTATTGGTAAATAGAATAGAGTGAGTTGCCCCACCTCGGGGTATGTTTTTGCTGCCCTGACACGTGCAGCAAAAGCATACCCGCTCGGGGGGACCCCATTCTACAAATAGTTAACCCATGTTAAGTGGCGTTGAGGGTAAACGGGCGTTAGGTAGTAGGAATATGGGGAGGGGAGCCGCTTCCCCCAGATCGACTGGTCGCGTCTCAGCAAGGGTAGCTTTTGTCCTCTGCCTCGCTACCAGCATAAGGATGGGACAATGAATTGCCCCTCTTATTTATTTTGGGTAATTGGTATTAACACTAGGGACGGTTCTAGATAGTCTAGAACCGTCCCTGTTTTGGACTGAACCTGCCCCCTATTATTTCATTTCTAAAATTTGGTGATATTACTCATCAATCAACCCTAAGATAGTGGATTGTTGAATCTTAGGAGTCCTTAGATCCGACGGTCAGACTTGGATATTGACCGTCCGTGCTGGAAATCGCCTTTTTCGATATTACTAGGCGATTTGCTACTCCCCCACTAAAAAAACATTCGTGGTGGGAGAAAATAAATAAAAAGTTTCGGGGCTTTGCGAAGAGGTTGTAGTAAATCTTAGTATTTATTTCTTGGGGTGTCGGTGGTCCGAACAAAGTTACTTCGGAAACATCCGAGGGGCCCCTAGAAAAAATACTTAGAATTACTAGAGCTCGTAGCTCGGACCCGAAACTTTTTATTTGTTTTCGGAACTTCTTTTAACAGCTTACTTACACTGCTCATCTAAAATTGTAGAGATCTCTTCATTGGTTTCGGGGCGTATGCCTAGGGATTTTTGCCAGACTTCTTGGGATTCCATGCAGAGGAATAGGGGAAGGTTTTTAGAATGCTTTTTGATATGGTTTTGAACGGTTTCGTACATTTTGGTTCTGATTTCTTTGAAGTAGCGCATCTTATCATCGGCGCCTCGGACCAATTCTCCATAGGCTAGTTTTGATTTTGGGAAGCGTTGAGTCATAACTTCTTTTAGTTTGGGTAGATATCGGAACGAACCGATTCCAATCCAGGCAATTTTTTCAGGGGGAATCATGTCAAAGAGATTATCTAAGGTTTTAGGGTAATCTTCTTCCCATCCTTCATAATTTATAATTGGATCTAAGTGGAAAGTTACTTTATATCCAGCTTTTAGAACTTGTTGAGCGGCTTTAAGACGTTCTTCTAATGAAGCGGTTTTGTGTTCTTCTTCTTGTTGAACTTTTTCCGTGTTGTAAGACCAACCCACAATAATTTTTCCTTGAGGATCCATCTTTAGTAAGTTATCAATATTATTTGATTTTGTTTTGAATTCTAATGATGCGTTCTTTATGTTTTGGAAAAAAGGAACCAGGATTTCAGAAAACCCGGTTAAGTGATCTGTTGAGAGAGAGTCTGTTAATTCGCCCGTGCCAATTCGAAAATAGTCTTTGGGGCGAGCATCTAAAATAGATTTTAACTCTTCTAGGGCTTCGTCAATATTTGTATAAAAAGTAAGAATAGGATTGTTGAGGTATGCTTGCAAAATACAGTAGGTGCAATCAAAGTTACAACCAGCAGCTAAATGAAATATTTGATAGTTACAACAGACATAATCTTTAACAGACGGGCAGGGTTTAAAAAATTTACCACGATGTTTTGCGAGTAATACAATGCGTTTCCCTTGAGTAAAAGGATCGTCTTGTGTGTTGTAATGTTTGATAATTTCTTTTTCGTCGGGGATAATCTCTACAGGTATGCCTTCCATGCGACTGAGCATGCGTTGTGTATGGAAATCATCTTTTGTTTCTTCAGTAACGAGTATTTTTGCAGGCTTGTATAGTGACATATTATTGTTTTACTTGGTACGTCTCAGGTAATGATAAGTAGTAAGCCCCTTCTTCTTCTCTTCCGTATTTAATGCAGCCATTACCAAAAACAGCGCATTTTTGTTCCAGTACTTCAAGAGTCCAAGAAGTTTGTTCGTTGGTAAGGACTCCAGAATCTAATAATTGTACCATAGATTGGATGCGGTATTTGTCCATCTGTGGTGTTGATTGGGATAGTTGGTCTGGGCGCCCCCCATGTTTGATCGTTAAAGGTAGATCAATGAGGTGGATAGGGAAAGCACGTGTGATGCGAAGCCATAAATCATAATCTTCACAAGCAGGCATGCTTTCATCAAAATTACCAACGATGTCCAAAATTTCTTTTCTTAGGGCAATATCAGAGACACTCACAATGCATAGAGGGAGGCATTGTTTAAAAATCATTCCAGAATATTTCTGATGTTTATTTTTTGGATTAACTCGTTTGCCTTTACGGTACCAAATATCTCCTGTTTGACAGAGAAGAGCTTCTGGGTTTTCTTTAAAGAAATTTACCTGCATTTCAATTTTCTGAGGTAACCATTCATCATCGGAGTCCAGGAAGGCTATAATTTCTCCGGTCGCTTCTTCTAAACCTCGGTTTCGGGCCCGACTAACCCCCGAATTATCTTGTTTGATGTATTTAATTTTATCGAGAAAAGGCTCGAGCGCTATTTCTGAGCCGTCTGTGGAACCGTCATCAACAACTATGAGTTCAATGGATGGGTAAGTCTGATTTAAGACAGACTGAATCGCATTTCCAATAAACCCCCGACGATTATAAGTAGGAATAATCACAGATACTTTCATGTCGATTATTTTAACATAACTTCGGGGACTAAGTTTTGGAAAGTTTAAGAAACAATTTTTTTAATTTTTTATTCTAACAAGGCGTGCGATTTGAAGTTGCCGCAGGCGTAATGGAAATTACGCTGAGGAGAGCTTCATGAGCATAACGTAGTTAGAATGGAAAAGTAGAAAAATTAGGGACGAGGTGCCACTGAGTTACAGTCTCAACGACACCTCTGGGATCAAAGGGTGCCCCGGAGTTGTTACCGAAGTAACTCGTCCAGGGCTGGTGGATCGACTGATGTAGATCCAATGAGCTACAATTGATTTTAACTTAAAGCAGTAGCGCCACTTTGTTTTGTGCGGATACGAACAGCACCTTCAACAGCGTAGATGAAAATTTTCCCATCTCCAACTTCTCCGGTGTAGGCAGCATTAGTGATTACTTCTGTAATGCTATCTAAATCTTTATCATCCACAACAATTTCAATTTTCATTTTAGGTAAAAAGTCTACTTGAAACTCTTCACCTCTCCATGATTGTTTGATTCCCCGTTGCAATCCATGACCCTCAATTTCAGTGATCATGATGCCAGGGTAGCCGCTCTCTTGAAGAGCGCCACAAACATCATCTAGTTTTTCTGGCCGTATAATGGCTTCAACTTTTTTCATTTTGGTTAATCTCCTTTGTCAATAACCGTTAAACACCAGCAGGTGTTTTTTCAGAAATCCTTGGTTTTTTCAAACCCAAACCTAAAGAAGCGTGAGCTTGATTTCTGCTGATAAATTCAGGATAGGACATATTGCTATGTTCTCCAATATCCAGACCTTCAATTTCTTCCGTAAGACTAACACGAATACCAAGAGTAGCCTTAAGAATAAACCAAACGACTGAAGAAAGTGTGAATACGAAAACTCCGGCAGCAACGACACCAATTAATTGAGCGCCTAATAGACCAAAGCCTCCACCGAATAGAAGTCCGTTACCTGTTGTTCCAGGTGCAACAGATTCTTGAGCAAATAGACCTACACAAAGGGTACCAAAAATACCACATACTAAATGCACTGAAATAGCTCCGACTGGGTCGTCAACTTTAACACGGTCAAAAGCGATAACAGAACCAACAACGATTGCACCAGCAACTGCACCAATTAATAATGCACTTGGTACGCTAACAAAAGCACAAGGTGCTGTGATAGCAACAAGTCCTGCCAAACAACCATTTAAGGTCATTCCTAAATCTGGTTTCCCTAAGAAAATCCAAGAAATAAGGGTTGCCGCAATAATACCGGCAGCAGCAGCACTATTTGTGGTTAATGCGATGTGTGCAATGTCACCAGGAATCACACCCATGGTAGAACCTGGGTTGAATCCAAACCAACCTAACCAAAGGATGAAAACACCTAAGGTAGCTAATGGTAAACTGTGACCTGGGATTGGGTTAATTTTATTCTTAATATATTTTCCAAAGCGAGGCCCTAAAATAATAGCACCTGCTAGAGCTGCCCAACCACCGACAGAGTGAACAACGGTAGAACCAGCAAAATCCCACATGCCAAGTTCAGCCAACCAACCGCCACCCCAAATCCAGTGACCTACTACTGGGTAGATTAAAGCAACTAAGAAAAATGAGAAAATAATAAATGAAACATATTTAACACGTTCTGCAACAGCTCCAGAAACGATAGTAGCAGCAGTACCAGCAAAAACTAATTGAAAGAAAAACTTAGCTTCTAAAGGAACCGTTGCCCAATTGATAGAGCCATAAACACCTGTATAAGCATCTCCTGTTGCAGGACTGTTGTCAGCCCCCCCTAGACCAAAAAGGCCTTGTGTTCCAAAAAAGGGAGTTCCGTCGCCAAACATTAATCCCCAACCAACACAATAAAATGCAATGCTGGATACAGCAAAAACAATAAAGTTTTTAGAGAGAATGTTTGCGCAGTTCTTACTTCTTGTGAATCCGGTTTCTAACATTCCGAAGCCCGCATTCATAAAGAAGACCAACACACCAGCTAAGAGAACCCAAAGGGTATCTAAAGCTACTTTTAATTCCATGATTTCCATATAATTCGATCCTTTCTTTATTAATTAGACATAATACTGGTGGTAATAGTTGCAATACCTATGCCAAAATTGATGAAAACTAGGGAATAACCTAAAAATAGTTAAAATAAGGGGACTTTTTTGAAGAAATTAACAAAATAGACATAATTTACGACAAAAATGTAGAAAAAACTTCTAAAAGGGCGCCTAACTCCTAACTCTTCCTTTACCTATTTGCCCGTAAATAATAGTTTTTTGGTTAGCAAATGTTTGAGATTTTAGCTTTCCCTTAGGATTGATAATGGCCGTGGGACCATTAGGAGAAACGCGAATGACAAATCGCCCAGTTTCAATGGCTCGGAGTTGATCCTGATATAAATGTTTTTGTGGCAGCAAGGTATCTTTGAAGTGTCCTGGGTTTGAAAGTGCTAGGATAAAGTCCGCACCTGTCTCTAATGCATTTTGAGCAATGCGGGATTGAGAATCTTCATAACATAAAAGAACCCCTATTTTTCCAAACGGAGTTTCAAGAAGCTGGTATTGCGTTTCTGTCGTTTCATTTAAGGAACGAAAGGGGGGTGCCTGAACGGCTTGGTAAGTCCCAGAAAGTTTCCCTTCTGGAGAATAAAGTAAGGCACCATCAAAAAACTTTTTACCGGAAGGAATATGAGAGCCTAATAAAATATAACTACCCGTTTGTTGTGCTAATTGTGTGAAAAATTCAGGATTCTTATAAATATCCTCGGGGAACGTATATAACGGAAAAATAATAATAGCAGGATTTTTCTGAGCCGCTTCTAAAGCCAGTTGGGTATAGGTTTCTTTAATTTTATTTTCATTTTGAAGGCGCCACTCTTTCCCTACAGGCAGGTTGTGTTGAACAAGTGCCACAGATATGTTTTTCTTATAAGTTGTCTGTAGTTCCTTTTGCCCCCAGAAGAAAATCCCAATAAATAGAAGAAGAGTAAGAAAGATACGAATAATACTCGTAAAATTTTTATTTTTTATACATTGGGCAATGCATAAATTTAACAAGACAAACAAAGATGGAAGAATGGCAGAATTTCCGATAGAAGACAATTGCTGCAAAGAAAGAGACCCGTAAAAGGGAAGTTCATAGGGAATAGCCCCTAAAGGGGTAAATGAAAAAGCGGTACAAAGAGAAAAATACCAAAAAACACATAGAACTATTTGAACTCCCGAGGAGGCTATTTTTCTAAACAGGATCTTTAGAGGAACAAAGTAAATAAGAAGAGATGGAGTCAGAACCAAAACTAAAGGAACGTAGGTCAGCCAAGAATAGTAAATAAGCCAAGAGAAAAAGGCCCCATAGTATAGAAGCCCAGCAAACAAAGAGGACAAGATAACGTCCCTGGTGCTGCTTTTTGGACTGAGTAATATAGTAAATAGAGGGACTAACCCAAACCAAGAAAAATATTGAGTGTAAGTTGATATGAAGCCTAAAATGAGAAAGCCCGCAGCTAAAAAGCTTAAGGACCAATATCTTTTTTCCATAGGCTGTATTATAATCCTGTTTGTTGTTTAAATCACAGGGGATTTTATGAGCGAAAAAAATTCTAAAGGAACATTACTAATTGTAGATGATGAAAAGGACATTGTTTTTTTTATTTCTAAAATGTTTCAGACTCAAGGATATGGTGTCAAAACAGTTGATAGCGGTGTTGAGGCTTTAAGTGTTTTATCTGAATTGCAGGCAAATATTTCTCTTATATTGATGGATTTAAAGATGCCTGGGATGGGTGTTTTGGATGTATTAAAACAAATTAGAAGTAAATTTTCTGATATACCTGTTGTTGTAGCGACAGAGTTAGAGGTCCACAAACAAGAAGCTGAAGCTCTGGGTGTTTCTCGCTTTTTAAAAAAACCTTGTGAGCTTGAGGAAATTTATAATCAAATGGCTTTTCATGCTATCGATTTTACAGAAGAAAAAGAATCAGAAGGTATTCCTGCTGACACCCTTCTTTCTGCCAAAATTATGATTGTGGATGATGAGGTGGATATTTGCGAATACTTAGCAGAAGAATTTACAGAAAATATTGCAGATGTGGATTACAGGGTTCGTTATGCACATACTGCCGATGATGCTCTCAAGCTATCTAATGAGTTTGAACCAGATATTGCTATTGTGGATATGCGAATGCAATATATGTGGGGAGACGAGCTGATTAAAAAGTTTAAAGCAAATGAAGCTTTTTGCCCCAAAGATTTTATTGTATATACCTCATCTGATGATGTTGTGGATAAGCGTGAAGTGCTTCAGGAAAGTAATATTTCTGTTGTCAGCAAAACGAGTGGTATTACTACTCTCCAGGAAGTTGTTAAAAAAATCTGCATCAAACATAACCTCTTTAAAAAGCAATAGTTTTTCAGTCTTCAGCTTAAGAAATTTTTCATTCCCGAATGTTTCTATCGGGAATCCACTACGTTAACTAAATCCAATTGTTTTAAATAAGGATATGGATCCCGGGTAAAGCCCAGGATGACAGGAGGTTTAATGTTTTGCGCAGTCCGGAGTCCGACATTCGCAGTTCGTGTTTTTAATGTAGTGGTGGTCGTGTCACCAAAAATAGCTTGGAATCTATAGAATCCACATTTTTAATTTTATGTGGAATACTTCCGTCAAAATAAATAGACTCATTTGCATGAAGTGTTTTTACTTGGTTCCCAATCACAATTTCTAGGGTGCCTGATTCTAAAAACATAAAGACTACAGAATGGTTATCAAAACGCCAACGTTTTAATTCTTTAAATGCTTTAATCGTCATTAATCCCACAAAAAAATCTCGTTGGCTGGTTCCTGGGGGTGTTAATGATTGAATGGCAAAACCATGTTGGCTGTAATCAATATAACCGCGTTGTCCAAACCCACAAGTAAACACCGTTCCCGGCCATTCTCCAATAGCGCGACAAGCTAACTCCGTAAATGTGATCCCTAATGAATCCGCAATATTTACTAGTTTATTAGAAGAGGGGTCTTGGACACGGCCTGCAATAATGTTAAATAAATTTTTATCATTAATCCCAGAACGCTGAGCCAATGCTTGTACACTGACCTCTTCTCCCTTAGCCTTCTTTTCCTCTAAAATGGTTTTAATAGCTTCCCCCCAAAGAGGGATTTTCTTTTTTGAATAGCCTTGAAACTGTTCCTTCAAATCCATCGAAATTTCGTTATACATAAGAACCCCCAAATTATTGCTTTGTTTTTGCCAAGAGCTAAAAGCCAAAAGCTAATAGCTAATTTTGTCAAAATTTCAAATTTGTTTTCATCCTCAAATTAGTTTTTTTAATGAACTATATATCGCATATAACTTACTATTAGTATAACACTATGTTATTAGTTCTGCAAAAGATCAATATATAGCTATAAAAGAACCTTTTGTCAATCCCTTGAAGTCGTTTTTAGGATGGGTTAGAACTGTTATTAAGAGGTGAGGAAAATGAGAAACAAAAACAAAAGCTTAGAACTAAAAAACGGAAACAAAAGGGGAAAAGAGATGGAGATATCAAAGAATAAGGTAATAGCACTATTAGTAGTCGTTGTTTTTATGTTTTCAGCATTTAGCCTTCCTGTTACTCCAACAGCTGGAGTTCAAGGAAAAGTTGTTTTTATGACAACGCTTGGCAGTGAAGGGTATGGAATTCGTTTATATGAAAACCAACGCATTAAGGTATTAAGCGACAATGGAATGTATCCTCGTTGGTCACTTGAAGGAAACAAGATTGCTTTTTTAAGCCAAGATCAATATGGCTATAAAACACGTATTAAGGTTTTCAATCAACAAGGAAAACAAATTTCCGAACTTCAAACAAAAAATCCCCCAAAAGCTTTTGCATGGTTTCCAAAAGGAAACAAGTTGGCTGTTATTGAAGCTGAACAGACAGTAAATACCATCATCTATAACATTGTTACTTACAATGTGGATTCTGGAGAAAGAAAACAAATTACCCAATATGATGGTGGTATTTACATTAATAGTATTGATGTTGCTCCTAATGGGAATAAAATTTTATTCTCTATGAGAAAGTTTACCCAAGAACATTTTGATTCTTATGTGATGAATGCGGATGGAACAGAACAACAGTTGGTTTATAAGAATGCAACTTCAGGTCGTTTTTCTCCAAATGGAAAAAAGGCAGCATTTGTTGTTTCTGCTTACCGTAGCTTAAGAGATTTGTATGTTTATGATTTTAAAACAGAGAGGTCAGATCTTGTTGGAAATGCTTGGGGAGGAAAAGGTGGCATTTGTTTTTCTCCAGAAGGCGACAAAATTTTATTTTCTAAAATCGGCGAAGGAGCCGGAGTTCTTTATGAGCTTGATATTAACAAAAAACAAATAAGAAAGGTGCTGACACCTGCTGGTCTGGCTAAATTGAAGACAGACAGCTATCCAGATTGGTCTGCTACAAAAAAATAATCATCATCCCAAATACCAAAGAATTGAGCGGCCCGCAAGAATCTTTCAAGGATCCCAGTCCTAGAAATATTTTTGCCCCAGGAGGGCCGCTCTTTTTTTGTGTTATTGCACAAAAAAAGAGTTCCGTATGAGGTGAAAAATAGGGATGGAGTTATGTTCCAACAAAAGCAAGCAGCAGGAGTTAAGGCAAGTTTTTCACCTTTAACTCCATCCCTATACATCTCTCGACACATAACTCTCTCCAGATACTAAGCCCCTTGGCTAACTCTGTCTTTTATGTATAATACCTGTCACATTCCATGGAACTGGTTTTATAAGGCCGTCCGTTAGCCAAAGGGAGAATAGAAGCAAGGATTGCAAGGAGCGCGAAGCAGGCAATGTCGAAGCACATTGTCGATGCAGCGCAACGCAGCAAGCCGTAGCTTATCTTCTCCTGACGCTAGGAGTGTCTTATGAAGCTAGTTCTAATATCGGAGCACTTCCATGATTGAAAAAGCTAGAGAGTTATTGAAACAGGTTTTTGGCTATGATGATTTTAGGCCGCTACAAGAGGAGTGTATTCAAGAAGCTTTAGCCAAAAGAGATACCTTGTTGATCATGCCTACCGGAGGAGGAAAGTCTCTTTGTTACCAAATCCCAGCACTTATCTTTGATGGATTAACCGTTGTTGTTTCCCCTTTAATTTCTTTGATGACCGACCAGGTAAACCAGCTTAAAGCTTTAGGTGTGGAGTGTGCTTTGCTCAATAGTAGTTTAAAAGCTGGAGAGTACCGAAGAAATTTTGAATTGGTAGAGCAGGGAAAAGCCAAGGTTTTGTTTTTAGCTCCCGAAACATTGATGAAAGAACATATTTTAAATTTCTTGTCAGAGATAGTGAAGGTGGATTGTTTTACTATTGATGAAGCTCATTGTATTTCAGAGTGGGGACATGACTTTAGACCAGAGTACCGAAAGCTTGCGCAAGTAAGAGAGCGTTTCTCAGGGGCTGTTTGTTTAGCTATGACCGCAACGGCAACACCTCGAGTGCAGCAAGATATCCAAGATAGTTTGCATATCCAAGGAAAAGTTCTCAAGGCTAGTTTTAATCGTGAGAATTTATTCTATGAAGTTGTTTCCAAAACAAGTGCGTTAAAACAAACAGAAGAAATAATTGAACGATTTAGTAATCAATCGGGCATTATTTATTGTTTCTCTAGAAAACAAGTAGATACGTTGTCCAAAAAACTAGCGGACAAAGGTCTGTCCGTTAAGCCTTATCATGCAGGGCTTAGTGATGAGGAACGTGCTAAGAATCAGGACTTATTTATCCGGGATGATGTGCAAATTATTGTGGCCACAATAGCGTTTGGGATGGGTATTAATAAGCCGAATGTTCGTTTTGTGGTGCATTATGATTTACCTCGAAATCCAGAGGCTTATTATCAAGAAACAGGACGTGCTGGAAGAGATGGCTTGCCTTCCCATTGTTTGCTTTTATTTAGTTATGCGGATATCTATAAAATTCGTTATTTGATTGATCAAAAAATGGATATGACAGAACGGAAGGTTGCAGGGCTCCATTTAAATGCGATTGTTAATTTTGCCGAATCAAAAATGTGTCGCCGTAAACCACTGATTACTTATTTTGGTGAAGATTACGATATAGAAAATTGTGGGCTTTGTGATAATTGCACTAACCCAAAAGAAGAAGCTCAAGATTTAACTGAAGTGGCGCAAAAATTTCTTTCCTGCATGTTTCGTACAGGAGAACGTTTTGGGGCAAATCATTTGATCGATATTTTAAGAGGATCTCAATCCAAAAAAGTAAAACAGTTTAGTCATGATCAACTTTCTACTTATGGAATTGGCAAAGAACTTTCTGCCAATCAATGGAAAGAAGTTGTTAGACAGTGGATTCACCAAGGGGTTATTAAAAAGAATGATGATATTTATGGAGTATTACGCTTAACAGAAAAAGCTTGGGAGATTATTAAAGGAGACGGAACAGCAGAAGGGCATCTTCCTGTTGCTAAAGAAGATAAGCCAAGAGCTGAATCTAAGCAGCAAAAAGAAAAAGTGGAATATGATCGACGCTTATTCAAACAATTAAGAGAACTTAGAAAACAGTTGGCTGATCGTAAAAATGTTCCTCCTTATGTTATTTTTCCAGACAAAACCCTCATTGAAATAGCTGTTTCTTATCCTCAGACAAAAGATTCTTTTTCTCAAATTTTTGGTGTAGGCCAAAAAAAGCTCGAAAGCTATGGAGATACCTTCCTAAAGCTTGTCCAAGAATATTGTGAAGAAGAGCAAATTGATTTAGGTGTAAAAAGCTAGTTTTTAGAAAATTTGTCATTGCGAGGCGGAGCCGTGGCAATCTCAGGCAAAGAGCTTTATTAGCCTATTTACTACTATTCCGAGATTGCCACGGCTCTTTCAGAGCCTCGCAATGACACTTTTTTCTCCATTTCTCCCATCTCTGTTCTCCCTTTCTTGCCTTTTCTACCCTTCTCATTTATACTCATAAGCTATTTTCTTCAATATATTGAGGTGCTATATGGCAAAGCTAACGACTAAATCAGTGAAGCAGTTTATTTCGGATCTTAAAAGTGAGAAACCAACTCCTGGGGGAGGAAGCGCTGCTGCTTTAACAGCTTCTTTAGGGGCAAGTTTGATTTTAATGGTGGTTCAAATTAATGGTCGTCGATTAAAAATAAAGAAGGAAAAACAAGTTTCTTCTCGACTTTCAGCAGCCGTGAGTAAGTTAATTCCACAGATAACAGAAATTATTGATGAAGATGCAGTTGTTTATAGCAAAGTATCTAAACAATATAGCCTGTATTACAAAGCAAAAACAGAAGGAAAGAGAAAGGCCGCAAAAGTTTTATTAGAGCAATATCTTATCGCTGCTTTTCACGTCCAAGCTTCATTAGCTTTATTATGTGTTTTAGCATTAAGAGTAAACCATGAGTTATTTGATATTTCTTCAGGGGCTATACAAAATGATTTAAAAGTAAGTCGTAGCTTATTGAAAGCGGCTTTTGAAGGTGCTATTTCTACTTGTGAAGTTAATTGGAAATATGTTGAGGATAAAACCCAGAAAAAAATACTGTCTACGGAAATGAAAAAGCTAAAAAGAGAATTAAAAGCAGTACTATAAAAAAGGCCATTGGCTTTTGGCTATTAGCTTTTAGCAAAAAGACAGCATTTAAACAAAAGCCAAAAACATAAACAAAGGAAAAATCAGTGAAGGAAGCCCAACTTTTATATGGCAAAGAGATTGCTGAGCAAGTTCAAGGTGATTTAAAAAACCAATTGGCTCAGATAAAAGCAGAATACAATGAGCAGCCTAAAATGGTTGCGTTGCAAATTGGAGCACAGGCCGCCTCTGAAATGTATGTAAAACGTCAAGCCGACACAGCAAATTCTCTTGGTATTCAACATGAGTTAATCCAGTTAGATAACCAGGTAACTCAGGAAGAAGCGCTAAATAAAATTCATGAACTAAACCAAGATCCAACAGTGCACGCCATAATTATTCAAATGCCGCTGCCTGAGCATTTAAATTTAAACCAGGTCTTATCCGCAATTGATCCTCATAAAGATGCTGAGGGAGTTCATACCGATAACTTGGGACGTTTGGTGTTAAAGAAAGCCAGAATAACACCCTGTACTGCGATGAGTGCTTTACAGTTAATTAACTCTACGGGGGTTGATTTGTACGGGAAAGAAGCTGTCGTTGTGGGTTCTAGTAAAGTGGTTGGTCGTCCTATATCGCTTCTTTTATTAGAACAAATGGCAACCGTTACGGTGTGTCATATCGGAACTTCTGAAAAGGGAGATTTAGAATCTCATATCCGAAGAGCTGAAGTTTTAGTTGTTGCCGTTGGGAGCCCCAACTTAATTCCTGGCGATTGGATTCGGGAAGATGCCATTGTAATTGATATTGGTATTAATCGTGTTGATGGAAAAACAGTTGGAGACATTGAGTTTGAAAAAGCAAAAGAAAAAGCCGCATATATTACACCCGTTCCTGGTGGTGTTGGGCCTCTGACCGTTACCATGTTAATGAAAAATGTTGTTGAAGCATATCTCTGGCAGAAGGGAAATACTGAAGAGTAAAAAATAGTTCTCAGTTCTTAGTTCTAAGTTTCTTTTACCAAAAAGCTTTTGGCTTTGACAACTTAGAACTCAGAACTTAGAACTGCGATAAAGGATTAGAACTAAAATATTATGAAAATCACCGTAAAAGATATTATCCAACGTAAAAAGACAAAAGAAAAAATAGTCGTTCTGACGGCGTATGATTCTTTGTTTGCCCAATTAGAAGAAGAATGTGGCGTGGACGTATTGTTAGTAGGGGATTCTTTAGGAATGGTTTTGTTAGGACATTCCTCAACAGTTCCCGTAACAGTTCGTGATATGGTTCATCACACAAAAGCAGTAAGTCGAGTGACCCGCAAAAGTCTAGTGGTTGCGGACCTTCCTTTTGGTAGTTGTGAACAAGGGTCAGAGCATGTGGTTCGGAGTGCTTTACGTTTGATCAAAGAAGGTGGTGCTCAAGCAGTAAAAATTGAAGGCGCTGAAACACGAGAAAAAGAAATTAAAGCATTAGTTAAAGCAGGGATTCCTGTTATGGGGCATTTAGGATTAACTCCTCAATCCTCAGAACGGCTAGGTGGATATAAAGTTCAAGGGAAACAACCCAAAGAAGCGTTACAAATTATTAAAGAAGCAAACTTACTCGAAAAATGGGGGGCATTTTCAATCGTTTTGGAATGTGTTCCTAGCCAACTCGCAAAAAAAATCACACAAAAAATTTCTATTCCAACGATTGGTATTGGTGCAGGAAAAGACTGTGATGGGCAGGTTCTGGTTATTTATGACTTATTGGGAATGGGTGGAAATAGCAAATATCGTTTTGTTCGAGAGTATGTAAATATGCGCTCAAAAATAAAAAAATCTATTAACAGTTTTATTTCTGATGTTCAAACGGGAGATTTTCCCAATAAAGAAGAAAGCTTTTAAGGGACGGTTCTAGGGGTGCCTAGAACCGTCCCTGTAGCTAGGAGGTAAAACCATGTATTTCCCAATTTTTTTAGATCTAAGAGGTAAAGCCGTGTTGGTTATCGGAAACCATAAAGAAACAGTAAAGCGTGTTGAAACATTAATTACTGCAGGGGCTAAAGTAACTGTTTTAGCTAAAACTCCTTCTGCGGCTTTAGTCACCTTACAAAAAAAGAAAATTATAAAGCTTATCCGAAATGAAAAATATGAATCTGTTATCGAGTCTCAGTTTTTAGTGATCGTTTGTGGTGGCGAACGGAAAGTTAATGAAAAAATAGCTCATCTTTGTTTTGAACAAGAGCGATTAGTCAACGTCTTGGATGATCCAGAATTATGTAATTATATTTTTCCTTCAACGTTTAGAGAAGGGCCTTTACAGGTTGCTGTGTCTACGGGCGGAGCAAGTCCTGCTTTAGCCAAACACATTCGAAAAAAGATTCAACGGGAGTGGGGAAAGTCTTGGGGGTCTTTTCTGAAATTTGCTCAAGAAAACCGAGCTAAAGTCATGAAGACAGTTCGAGATGAGAAATTAAGAAAAAAAATATTTGAGAATGCCGGAAGTAAAAAAATAGTGTCTATGCTGAATAGTGGGAAAGTGCAATCTGCAAAAAAAGAATTTAAGAAACATTATGAAAAATTAACAGGTAAAGGCGCTTCTAAAAAGTAAATTATGCAATTAGTTTATTTTGTCTTATTCATTTTTGTTGTTTTGTTTGTAACGGGATTGGGCTTGTTTGGTTTTTCAGACCTTACCGAAATTGACCAGATAACGAATGTGTTCTTTTTCGGCCATATCATTACGGCACTTGCGGCTTATGTTAGTTTTTCATTCTCTTTTATTTTAGGGCTAGTTTATTTGTTCCAAGATCGACAGTTGAAAAAACATCAGTTAGGAATTATGTTTCAAAAAATTCCTTCTTTAGATGTGATTGAACGATGGGTGTTTCGTGGTCTTTTGCTAGGGTTGCCTTTGCTAACTGTGGCTTTGTTGTCTGGCTTTTTTTGGATGAAGGCAGAATTTGACACCTTTTGGTTGTGGAACTCCAAGTTGATTTCAAGTGTATTTGCTTGGATTGTTTACACGGTTTTATTTTATTTTCATTTTATTTCGTCTATTCATGGACGAAAACTAATTTTTCTAAATGTGCTCGCTTTTCTAATGATTATTATTACATTTTTGGGCATGAATTTATTTGAATCTCAAATTTTACAAATACAAACACAATAATATGAACTTACTAACGATTGGTCTTAACCATAAAACTTGCCCCTTGGATATTCGAGAACGCTTAGCTTTTTCGAAAGAAGGCTTGCCTCAGGCCTTAAAGCAATTAAAAGAAACTGTGTTTGCTTCAGAAGTTTTTTTATTGTCGACCTGCAACCGTGTTGAAGCTGTTTTTGTAACAACAGATATCTCAAAAACACAGCAAGAATTCATCCGGTTCCTTTCTTCATTTCATGATATTAAAGATGAGGCTTTCCGCGTACATTTATATAATTACGAAAATAGAAATGCTGTAGAACATTTGTTTAAAGTAGTCTGCGGATTGGATTCTTTGGTTTTTGGCGAGAATGAAATTCATGGGCAGGTTAAGGACGCATATAAGCAGGCTAATTCTTTAGGAGTTTTAAGCTCTGTATTATCTCGGTTGATTGAACGAGCCTTCCAAGTAGCAAAACAAATTAAGACAGAAACAAAAATTAATGAGGGAGCAACCAGTGTTTCGTCTGTAGCTGTTGAGTTAGCAGAAAAAATATTTGGAAAACTTAATGGAGAAAAAGTTTTAGTTATTGGTAGTGGTCAGATGAGCGAGCTGACTTTAAAACATTTAGTTGATTCTGGAGCGGGAGGAGTTTTGATTGCCAATAGAACTTTAGAAAAATCTCAATCCTTGGCATCACTATTTAACGCCCAAGCTATTCCTTTTGAAGAAATTCATTCAGAGTTAACAGATGTGGATATTGTTATTTCTCAAACAGCTTCTGCAGAACCTATTTTAACTGTAAACCAAATAGAGCAGGTGATTAAGCTGCGTCGACAAAAGCCCCTGTTTCTTATTGATATTGCTGTCCCTCGAGATATTGATTCTGAGGTTTCAAAAATTGATGATATTTACTTATACAACATTGATGATTTAAAAATCGTAGCTGAAAAAAATTTAAAACAAAGAACAAAAGAAATTGAAGTTTGTGAAAAAATAATTCAACAAAAAACAGAAGAATTTTTTAAATGGATGAGTTCGTTGGAAGTAGGCCCTATTATTTCTCGATTTAAAGATTATGTGGATGATTGTTTGAGAGAAGAACTTAAAGATGATGCAGACTCGGATGAAGAATTAGAAGAGTTGGTCCACCGTCTTCGGGGAAAAATTATGCATTTGCCTATGAAAAAATTAAAGGATTCAGCCCTTAATGGAAGTACTCAACGTTATTTAGAAGCTTTGGATGCTTTTTTTGATTTGAGAAACAGTGAAATGATTCGAGAAGAAATAAAAAAACAAAAAAAAGTTCTAGGTTCTGAGTTCTAGGTTCTTAGTTTCCTTTATCAAGAGCATTTGTTTTTAACTTAGAACTCAGAACTTATAACTGGAATTTAAAGTCATGAAAACAATACGTATTGGAACCCGCGGTAGTCAACTTGCCCTCTATCAAGCAGGGCTCGTCGAGCAACATTTGAAAAAAACCTTTCCGGAAACAACTGTTCAAATCCAAGTCATTAAAACAGAAGGAGATGAACGTCTTGATGTTTCTCTGGATACGTTTGAAGGAAAAGGTGTTTTTACTAAAACATTAGAAGATGCACTTCTAGCAGACAAAATTGATTTAGCTGTCCATAGTGTTAAAGATATGGCTGCTGAATTGCCTAAAAGACTTACTTTGTTAGCTGTTCTCGAAAGAGAGAACCCTCAAGATTGTTTAATTTCTTTAAATAATACCCAGTTAATGGACTTGAAACCTAATGCACGTATTGGGACCTCCAGTGTTCGTCGTAAAGCTCAACTTAAACGGTTACGACCGGATATAGAGATAGTGGATATTCGTGGAAATGTAGATACGCGATTAAAGAAAATGGCGGATGGCGAATATGACGGTCTTATTATGGCTTATGCCGGAATAAAAAGATTAAACTTTCACGAGCAGGTAACACAAATGTTAGATACCGAATTTTTTATCCCTCCTTGTGGTCAGGGAGCCGTTGGGCTTGAGGGTCGTGAAGGTAATATGGATTTACTAAAGGTGTGTTCCTCAATTAATCATGAAGAAACAGAAATACGGGTAGATAGTGAGAGAATGTTTCTTTATATTCTGGAGGGGGGTTGTCAGATTCCCTGCGGCGTGTTGTCCGAGGTGAATGGAAATCAATTTTCTATTCGAGCAGGAATTTGGGCCAAAGATGGATCTGAAGAAATTTTGGGTTCTAGAACAGGAAATAAAACAGAGGCTACAGAATTAGCAAAATCTCTTGCAGAAGAACTCATTAGTAAGGGCGCAAAACGGTTGATGGGGTAAAAACTGTTATTGAATTAAGAAACATAAAAAAATAGGGACGGTTCTAGATTTTCTAGAACCGTCCCTGTTAAGGTGAGAAAGAGCATGAAAAAGAAAATCGGAAAAGTATATTTAGTGGGTGCAGGGCCTGGAGACGCTCGTCTTATCACTGTGCGTGGAAAACAACTTCTGAGAAGTGCAGATGTTGTTCTGTATGATGCCTTAATTAACCGTCGATTGCTTGAAGAAGTAAAAGACTCGGCTGAAAAAATATTTGTAGGGAAAGTTAGTGAACAAAAAGAAGTTTATGATATGAAACCTAGCGGGGTTGTTTCTCAGGAAAAAATTAATCAACTAATAGCGAAAAAAGCAAAACAGGGAAAAGAGGTGGTTCGACTTAAGGGCGGAGATCCTCTTATTTTTGCTCGGGGTGGAGAAGAGGCTGAGTATTTATTAAAACAAAAAATAGCCGTCGAGTTTGTTCCTGGAGTTACTGCTGCTTTAAGTGCCTTTGCGGCATTAGGCGTTTCAGCAACTCACCGAGATCATGCTTCTCAAATTATTTTTGTTACAGGACACGAAGATCCTAAAAAAGAGAAATCAAGTTTAGATTATCAAGCCTTAGCTAAGATCAAAGGCACCCTTGTTTTTTACATGGGGATTGGTCGTTTAAAGAAAATTTGCCAAGAGTTAATCAGTAACGGGAAAAGCAACAAAACTCCAGTGATTGTGGCTCGTTGGATAACAACTCCTTTAGAACAATGGGTAGAAGGAACGTTGTCGAACATAGATCAAAAGGTAAAAAAAGCAAAGTTAACTTCCCCTTGTTTAATTATTGTTGGAGAGGTTGTTAAAAACGCTTTAAGAAAAAAATTAAAACAGGAAAGACCTTTATTGGGAAAGAGAGTATTGGTGACACGCGCTAAGAGTCAGTCCTCATCACTGAAGAACCAGTTGCAAGATTTGGGAGCTGAGGTGGTTTCTATGCCCATGTTTCAGTTTAAAGAACCTACTTCTTGGAAGCCTGTTGATTTGGCCATAAAAAAATTAGACCAACATCACTATGATTGGGTTATTTTTACGAGCCATAATGGTATTATTTATTTTGATCAACGGTTAGAACAACAGAAAAAGGATTGGCGGGTATTGAGTCAAGCGAAGGTGGCTTGTGTGGGTGAGGCTACTCGTAAAGTGCTGCGTCAAATGGGTGTTCGTGCTGACCTCGTCCCTAAGAAATATGTAGCAGAAGCCTTGTTCCAAGAGTTAAAAAGAAAAGAAAAGTTAAAGGGGAAAAGAGTTCTTTTGCTTCGAGGAAATCTAGCTAGACCTTATTTGAATCAGGCATTAAAAAAAGAAGGCGCTTTGGTTGATGAAGCGGTTGTTTACCATACGGTAGCAGAGAAGAAGCCAGTTAAAGCTTTAGTAGAACAAGTGAAACGTGGTGATGTTGATTTTATTCCCTTTACGAGTTCTTCTAATGTAGACCATTTTTTCAACTTTGTTTCAAATGGAAAATCAAGGAAATTAACAGCAAAAATTATTTCTATTGGCCCAATGACGTCGAAAACGATAAAATCATACGGAATGAAAGTTCATAAGCAATCCGATCCGCATACAGTCGAAGGAATTGTTAAATCAATAGTACTACTTGGAAAGGGAAAACAATGAAATTTATAGCACCAGTTTTTTTGAGTTTATTAGTGGTCTTTACTGTTTCAGGTTGTGCTAGTAATAAAAGTGCAGAAGTCGTTGAACAGCCTGTTATTAAAGAAAAAGTTAAAACAATTCCTATTGCTGTAGTAGAAACAGAAAAAGGAACTTGGGTTATGAAATTTTTCTCTGAGGATGCGCCCAAGACAGTTCAAAACTTTGTTAATTTATCTAAACAAGGGTTTTATGACGGGCTTATATTTCATCGAGTGGTAAAACAGCCAGCCCCTTTTGTGATTCAAGCAGGGGATCCTAATGGAGATGGAACAGGTGGGCCTGGTTATACCATTCCAGCCGAATTTAATGCTCGATCCCATTTAGAAGGAAGCCTTGCTATGGCACGTACCGAGGATCCTAATAGTGGTGGATCTCAATTTTATATTTGTCTTTCTCCACAACCCCAATTGGATGGAAAGTATACGGTATTTGGTCAAATCATTGAAGGGTTAGAGAATATTCATAAAATTAATGTAGGTGATAAAATTAAAAAAATAACCATACAAGAAAGACCTGTAGAATAAAAAAGTTTTGTCATCCCGGACTTCGATCCGGGATCCAGATTATTATTAAAAACAATAGTATTTGATTTAAGGAAGTGGATCCCGGATCGGAGTCCGGGATGACAGGAATAAAACAATGAAACCTTTATATAGACCTAGAAGATTAAGAAAATCAGAAGCTGTTAGACGTTTGGTGCGCCAGACTAATTTAAGTCTAGACCAGATGATAATGCCTTTTTTTGTCCGCGAGATGAAAGAAAAGAAAAAAGCAATTCCAAGCTTTCCTGGAGTGTATCAATATTCTCAGGTCGGCTTACTCACGGCAGTTAGTAGTTGGGTTGAGGCCGGAGGAAACTCCCTATTACTTTTTGGAGCTCCTCAGAAAAAAGATTTAACAGGAAAAGAAGCTTATGCCTCTGACGGAGTTGTTCAAAAGGCAGTAAAAGCGATTAAGAAAAAGTTCCCAGATCTTTTTGTGATTACAGATGTTTGTTTGTGTGCTTATTTAAAACATGGCCACTGTGGCGTATTAAAGAATGGATGTATTGATAATGATTCTTCTTTAGAACTGTTGGCCAAAGTAGCCCTTTCTCATGCTAAGGCCGGAGCCGATATGGTTGCCCCTAGTGACATGATGGATGGACGTGTTGCGGCTATTCGAGAAATTTTAGACGAAAATAGTTATGAAGATGTTTCTATTATGAGTTATGCGGCAAAATATGCTTCTTCATTTTATGGACCATTTCGAGATGCTGCAGATTCTTCTCCCCTATCCGGAGATCGAAAATCATATCAAATGGATTATGCGAATAAAGAAGAAGCCATGAGAGAAATTGCTTTGGATATTGAAGAGGGGGCAGACATTATTCTAATTAAACCAGCCCTCGCTTATTTAGATATTATCCACGAAGCCAAAAATCGATTTTCTGTCCCTATTGCGGCATACAATGTCAGCGGAGAATATGCCCTGACCCATCTAGCAGCCAAAGAAGGTTTGGCTTCTGAAAAGGACATGATCCTGGAAATTTTGACCTCTATTCGACGCTCGGGTGCTGATATTATTATTACCTACCACGCTCAGCAATATGCCCAATTTACCCAATAATAGCCGTTTTTCACCCTTTAAACACGTCTTAGACATCCAATTGCTTCTTTCGTAAGTACCTGCTACCATTCTATATAGGAGATTTCTGTTTAATGCCTTAAACTCATGAGGTGAAGAATGAGCAGTGCGTCTAAAGCACAAAAGTTACCTAAAGAGAAAAGTAAAAAAAAGATCTATTTTGCTTTTATGCAGCGTAAGGATTTTCCTCTTCTGATTCTGGCTGCCGGAATCATTATTACCGCAGGTGTTTGGGATTTTTCCAACCGAGTTCGTTCGGATCAAATCTTTAAAGAAACCCAATATCAAGCAGATCAAATTCGTTTACTTCTTAATAATCATTTTGAAACAAATCTAAGAATATTACCTAACTTTGGTGGATTGATTGAAAATATTTCGATTCCGATGGCTGAGGATGGACAGAAATATTTAAAAGGAAATTTTCAAACAGACCCCAGTCTTTTAGCGTTACAGTTGGTTCGTAATAATTCTAATGAGGTGTTATGGACATCTGCTCCTTTTGGTAAAAACCCTTCTTATTTTAAACAATATTTCACAAAAAAAATATTTCCGCTCAAAGAATGGAAAGCATTAAAAGAAAAAGCAGACCAACAAAATGAAGTTATTCTTTCTTCTCCCATGAGTTTGGGTGTTAAAGAGAAGCCGTCTATTGTTTTTGCCATTTACCCTATTCGAGACATGGAAGGAGATTCGACAGCTTTTTTTATTCAGTATATTGATTTTCAAATTCTACTAGAACAGTTTTTTAAAGATCAAAATTTAATTCATTATAATTTTTTAATTTCACATCAATGGGAAATTTTATTTTCAAATTTGAAGTATTCGAATGGAGTAAGTGCCGACCGTCCTTTTAAGGTGACTCGTCAAATAGAAATTGCAGATAAGGCTTGGTGGTTAAATTTTTGGCCTAAAGAAGAATATTTAGCAGGGCAAGTGCAGTATGAAATTACAGGGTTGTTTTTATTGATGATGGGTATTTTATTTTCAATCTCAACTAGTTTGTTCGCGCGGAGTTTGGTAACTCGAGGGGAGACTTTAGAGCGCTTGGTTTTAGAGCGGACAGAGCAATTGAAAATGAAAAATGAAGAATTAGAAAAATTTATTTATATTGTTTCCCATGATTTAAAAGCCCCTTTGGTGAGCATCAAGGGATTTACCTCTTTATTAGGAAGTTCGGGAGAGATGAAGATGTCTGACGAAGATAAACATTGTCTTGATCGAATTGAAGCAAACACAAAGCGGATGCATGAGATGGTTCAAGATTTATTAGAGCTTTCGCGAGTAGGGCAATTGGAAGAAGTGGTTTCTGAGGTGAATGTTCAGAAAATAGTTAACGAGATCATTGATGAAATGAAACCTACAATGGATCAGAAAAAAATACAGGTAGGAATAAAAGGAAACTTTCCTGTTATTCAGGCCTCTTCCACCCGAATCTATCAAGTCTTCAGCAATTTAATAGGAAATGCCGTTAAATACTTAGGGACGCCAGAAAATCCTACAATAGAAGTGGGTGTTAATCAGAATGGAAAAGATTACGAGTTTTATGTTGAAGACAATGGAATGGGAATTCCTGAAGAAGAACAGGACAAAGTTTTTATGGTTTTTCAACGGGGAGATGATTCTGGGGGGATTGAAGGAACTGGTGTGGGGTTAAGTATTGTGAAAAAAATCGTAGAGAGTTTAAAAGGGCGTATTTGGCTTAAGTCCAAAGAAGGACAGGGATCTACTTTTTATTTTTCGATTCCTAAAACAAAATAATAACAGCTTATGGAGAAATAATAATGGTTCGTTCAGCAGTAGGATTACATACGCATCTAAAAGCAGAAGAGAAGAAGTTTCTCTTGATTGAAGATAATCCCGATCACATTTTTTTGGTGCGTAAATGTATTGGAGACTCATTAAAGAGTCAGGTGGAAGCTGTGGAGACTGGGGAAGCCGGTGTCGAAAAGCTAAAAAATGAAAAATTTGATTTAGTGATTACCGATTTTAATCTTCCCGGCATGAATGGACTTGAAGTATTAGAAGTTATAAAAAAAATGGATATTAATACGCCTATTATTATGTTAACAGGGCAGGGAGATGAAAAAGTTGCAGTAACTGCAATGCGTGGGGGGGCTTATAACTATGTAGTTAAAGATGATGTGTGTTATACCATTTTACCTCGGGTTATTTCAGAAACCTTAACACGTTATTATGCAGATAAAGAAAAAGAACGATTTGAAAGAGAAATTCGCGAAAAATCAGAAGCGCTTGAGAAAGCAAATAAAGAACTAAAACAATTAGATGAATTAAAATCTCAGTTTATTTCTTCTGTAACCCATGAATTTAGAAATCCGTTGAATTCAATTAAAGAGAGCATTGAATTGATTATCGATAAAATTGTGGATCCCACAACAGATCAAGGAAAAAGGGTTTTAGAGATTGCCAAAAATAGTACGGATCGACTTACTATTTTAGTTAATGACTTGCTTGATTTTTCAAAACTAGAAGCAGGTAAAATGAAAATGAACAAAGTGCCTACAGAAATTAAATCGGTTATTGAAGAGGCCGTCGAATCATTACAGAGCTTTGCTCAAAAGAAGAAAATTAACCTAGAATGCCAGTTTTTGGACGAAAAGGTGGTTGTTTTTGTGGATCCACTAAGAATTGTTCAAGTTATTATCAACTTAGTGAATAATGCTATAAAATTCACACCACAAAATGGTCACATTACGGTATCCTATGACTTGTTTAAGGATGAGAAAGAGCAGCACCACAAAGTACGTCTCATTGTTCAGGATAATGGGGAAGGAGTTCCCAAAGAAAATTTAAAAAAAATATTTGAACGATTTGAACAATTAAAGGTTCCTCAAAAAGCAGAAATAGCTCAGCTCCAGGGAACGGGGTTAGGTCTTTCTATTTGCCGAGAGATTGTTGGGCAGCACCAAGGACGTATTTGGGCCGAAAGTGATGGCGAGCAAGGAAGTAAATTTATATTTACATTGCCTAAGTATCGGTAATAAGATCTACAAAGAACTTTTGTGGAGGCAGTCATGAAGAAGAAAGTATTAATTGTTGATGATGAAGAAGATTTTTCAACGTTAATATCCATTCGTTTAAATGAAGGTGGTTACGAGGTTTATTCAGAAAGCGAAGGGAAAAATGTGATTAAGCGGGTTAAGGAAATAAAACCCGATTTAGTTGTGCTGGATATTTTTTTATTAGGAATGGATGGTCTGACAATTTTACAGAAATTAAAAAAAGAAGGTATAGAAAATGTTTCATTAGCAGATATCCCTGTCATTGTCGTTACAGGGAAGGCCGTATTAATGAATGAAATATTTGAAGTTGAAGGATGTGTTGGATTTTTTAGAAAACCGATTGATGTTAAAAAGTTAGTAACTCGAGTTAAAGAACTTATTGGAGAAAGTGAATAGTGGGTATTGAAGAATTTCCGGATATCGAATCTTTCCAGCGATTACCAAAAAAATTAATTGTCAAAGGCGGCGATTCCTCTACGGATGATGCTGGGAATACGATGATGAAGGGTTTGGTTATTAATAATTTGGGACAACGCGTTGAGAGTATCAGTGTCCATTTAATTGTATTTGATGAAAAAGAAATCCCCATTCAAAATGTTCGAGTTGAGCCTCAACCGAATAGTTTGGATCAGGGAAATATGGCCTCATTTAAAATAGCTATTCCGAAATTTGGAAAACCTATTGATAATTATTACTTGTATGCTCAATGGAAATATGATGATGCTTCTTGGACCATCTAAAAAAACGGCTTTTAGCTATTAGCTTTTGGTTTTTAGCATTGGAACTTGTTTGTCATCCTGAGTGATAGCTAAGGATCTCGCGAGATTCTTCACTTCAATGTCCTTGGTTCAGAATGACAGACTTTTTACATGTTGGATGTTTTGCCAAAAGCCAAAAGCTAATAGCTAAAGGCTGAATTATGCGACAATCCTTTCCAAAAAATTTTCTTTGGGGTACGGCAACCAGCTCTCATCAAGTTGAGGGGGATAACAAATTTAATGATTGGTGGCAGTGGGAATCTCAGGGAAAAATCAAAAATGGTGAACGCTCAGGTGATGCGTGTGACCACTTCAACCAATTTGAAGAAGATTTCGAGCTTGCTAAAAAGTTAAATCAAAATACCCACCGATTTTCGTTAGAGTGGAGTCGAATTGAACCCGCCGAAGGCGAATTTAATGAATCCGCTATATATCATTACCGCAAAGTATTAGAATCTCTGGTCCGTCATAATTTGAAACCGATGGTTACTTTGAACCATTTTACTTTGCCTTTGTGGATTGCTCAAAAGGGAGGGTGGGAAAATCCGGAAATTTTAGTTTGGTTTAATCGATTTGTCCGTAAATGTGTTAAGCATTTTGGGGATTTGGTGCCCTTTTGGATTACGATTAATGAACCGATGGTTTTGTTTTTTCAGAGTTACCAAATGGGACATTGGCCTCCAGGTAAAAAAGGAGGATTAAAACATAAAAAAGTCGTACAGCATTTAATTAAAGCCCACGGCCAAGCTTATCGAACTATTCATGAGGAAATGGATCGAAATAATTGGAAAGGCCAAGTGGGGTTAGCTGTCTATCATCGTGTTTTTCACCCCTTTAGACCTAACTTTATTCTAGATCGGTGGGCGGCTAAACTAAGAGACTATTTATTTAACACTTTGTTTTTAAAAGCGATTGATACGGGTATTATTTCAATGCCATTTGCTTTTCAGATGAAAGAAGAATCTCTTAAAGGAACTTGGGATTTTATCGGGTTAAATTATTATACGAGAGAACATGTTAAGTTTTCTTTGACCAATGTTAATAAATTATTTGGTGTTGAAGTTCTTAGAGAGCAAGATGAAAAAAATAGTTTAAATTGGGAAGTATATCCTGAAGGAATTTACGAATCTTTATTTGCGCTTAAAAAATACAAGAAACCTATTTATATTACCGAAAATGGAATTTGCTGTGAAAAAGACAAGCAGCGAGAACAATTTATTATCAGTCATTTAAAGCAAGTTCAAAAGGCCATTCGAGAGGGTGTTGATTGCCGAGGGTATTTTCATTGGTCTTTATTGGATAATTTTGAGTGGGCTGAAGGGTATGGCCCTCGTTTTGGGATTACTCATGTAGATCGCCAGAACCAAGAACGAATTCTTCGTGAAAGTGCACGCCTTTATTCAGAAATTGCTCGGACAAATTCCATCTAAATATGATAATATAAATAACTTCGGGGACATGGATTTTTGATACTGTTGCAAAGGTAACTGTGTCAAAAATGCGTGTCCCCTCAATCCCAGTTAACATAAAAAGGTGACAGGAACTAAAGTGATAGCCACCTTCCAATTAGAAAACGCCATGACAAAAAGCGAAAAATTTTTTAGTGAAGCAAAAAAAATAATTCCAGGGGGAGTTAATTCTCCGGTGCGCGCATTTGGGTCTGTTGGTGGAACGCCTCGTTTTATTAAACAAGCAGAGCAGGCCATTATTACGGATGTGGATGGAAAAAAATATGTCGATTATGTTATGTCTTGGGGCCCTATGATTTTAGGCCATACCTCAGGAGAAGTAGTAAAGTCTATTATTGATGCAACGGTTCGTGGAACTTCTTTTGGTGCTCCTACCCAATCCGAAACAAAATTAGCTCAGTTAATCCATAGTGCTTTTCCTTCTACACAAAAGGTGCGACTTGTTAATTCCGGTACGGAGGCTGTAATGACGGCGGTGCGTTTAGCTCGAGGAGTTACGAACCGAAAATTTATTGTGAAATTTGATGGTTGTTATCATGGTCATAGTGATTCTTTATTGGTAAAACCAGGTTCGGGAGTTGCAACATTAGGTATCCCAGGATCAGGGGGTGTTCCAAAGGAAATTGCGCAATTGACTTTAAGCATTCCTTTTAACGACATCAGTGCTTTTGAAAAATTAATGCGTAAAAAAGGAAAACAAATTGCGGGTGTGATTGTAGAACCTATTGCGGGGAATATGGGTGTGGTTCCTCCCGAAGAAGGTTTTCTGTGGGCGCTCAGAAAACTGACCAAGAAATATGGAGCGTTACTTATTTTTGATGAGGTGATGACTGGGTTTCGTGTTGCTTATGGAGGAGCTCAACAACTTTACGGAATAAAGCCAGACATTACGTGTTTAGGAAAAATTGTCGGTGGGGGGCTTCCGTTAGCCGCTGTTGGTGGGTCAAATAAAGTTATGAATTTCTTAGCGCCTAAAGGACCTGTGTACCAAGCTGGAACACTCTCAGGAAATCCTTTGGCAGTGGCCGCAGGTATTAGTGTTTTAGAAACATTGAAGGATAGAAAGATTTATACAGACTTAAGAGGGAAGTCAGACGGGTTGGTTTCTCGGATTAAAATGGTGATCAAAAAGAAGAAAAAAAAGGTTCAGGTTCAATCTGTGGGGTCTATGTTCACCCTGTTTTTTACGGATAAACCTGTTCAGAATTTTGCTCAGGCAAAGAAAACAGACACCAAGGCCTATGGTCGTTTTTTTCATCAATTACTGAAATTAGGGGTTTATTTCCCCCCAAGTCCCTTTGAAGCGTGCTTTATTTCTGAGGCCCATGGCAAAAAAGAGATAGATAAGACCGTTAAGGCCATAGAAAAAGCATTGTAGAAAAAAGAAAGCAAGAGTTAGCTTTTGGGTGTAGTATGTAGCAAGAGTTATGTGTTTAGCTAAGTATTGGGTAGGAGTTACGTGTAGAGTAAAAAATAGGGCAGGAGTTAAAGGGTATTGTTTTTCCTAACTCCAACTTCTTGCTGTTTTAGGAACATAACTCCCTCCAGATACTTTGCCTCATACATAACTCTTTAACTCATGACAAAGGACTTTCCATGAAAACAAAAAACGAAATTAGCCTAGAACAAATTTATAAGCCTATTGATAATCTGATGGCTGATGTTCAGCCTACCATTATTAATATTTTGGCAACATCCAATGAGCTTACCCGCGAAGTTATCAAATACTTCTTTTCTAATCGAGGAAAGTTGTTAAGACCTGCGCTTTGTTTTTTGGGCTCTCAATTTGGAACATCCAACCGAGATACCGTATTAAAAACGGCGGCAAGTCTGGAAGTTTTTCATTCTGCAACATTAGTTCATGATGATATTATTGATTCTTCTTATGTGCGTAGAAATGCACCCACGGTTAATGCTAAGTGGAGTCCTCAAGTAGCTGTGCTGGTTGGGGATTACCTTTATGATAAAGCATTCGCTACAATTTTTTCTTCTAAGAAACAAGATTTAATTTCTCTTTTTCTTTCTACGGCTGGAACTGTGTGTGATGGAGAAATCTTAGAACTCAAAGAAAAAGACAACTTCAGTTTAAAAGAAGAACAGTATTTAGAAATTATTGAAAAGAAAACAGCTTCTCTGCTTTCTACGTGTATTCAATCAGGTGGGTTGTTATCTGACTTACCGATGGAGCAGATAGTTGCATTAAAGAATTTTGGGCTTTATTTTGGTATGGCTTTTCAGATTATTGATGATTGCTTGGATTTTACGGGAACTCAAGAAGAGCTAGGTAAGGTTATAGGATTGGACGCTAATGAAGGGGTTCTTACCCTTCCTATTATCCGTTTAATCTCTTTAGTTTCTGAAAATAAGAAGAGTGAAGTGTTTAAGATTTTTAAATCGAGCTTAAACCAAGATAAATTATCTGATTTGCTTCATTTGATTACAGAATATGGAACCGTAGATTATGCTTTGGAAAAAGCCCGAGATTATACGGATAATGCACGCTTAGAATTATCTCTTTTTCCCGATAGTGAGGCTAAAAGAAGCTTAGAACTATTGCTCGATTATGTTTTAGAACGATCTCGATAGGGTACTAGACCCCAAAAACTCCCTTTTTCTCCGTTTTTCTCATTTTTTCGTCGTTTTTTCTAACCCTTGACACTCCACCAATACCTTCCTATAATCTTTGATTTTTCTCACAACACGGAGAAGACCAGCATGATATCAAGTATGACAGGGTATGGAGAAGCCAAGGGGTTTAAGAATAACCGGAAGTATACAGTAGAATTGCGCTCTATAAACCATCGTTTTTTAGACTTTCAAATACGATTACCCAATAAATTAAATGCCTTAGAACCCGAGATTAAGAGAGCTGTTCAATCTAAATTATCCCGGGGAAAAGTGTTAGTTTTTGTTACGATTGAAAAGTCGAATAATTTAGATTCTGTTTATATTGATGAAAAAAAGATTAATTTTTACCTTTCCTCATTAAGAAAATTAGGGGGAAAGATGAAGGTATCAGGAGATTTATCTCTTAAGGATTTACTCAGTTTCCCAGATATTTTTCAATCTAATGAAGCTGAAGTGAATACAAAACAGATATGGACTGAATTAAAACCCATTATGGATAAGGCTCTAAAATCTTTAATACTAGCTCGAGAAAAAGAAGGAAAAACTACTTTTCAAGATATGGATTCCCGATTGAAATCTATTACGAGCTTTTCTGCTGGTATAAAGAAAAAAGCTCAGGGGTTTAGTGTTCGTTATAAAGAAAAGCTTCAAAAACAAGTTAAAGAATTAACAAAAGGCCTGACCTTAGAAGAAGACCGGTTAATTAAAGAAGTTGCTTTAATGGCTGATCGTGTTGATGTTACTGAAGAACTGGTTCGTTTACAAAGCCATGTGGAGTTATTTCATAAAACACTTCGACAAGGCAAAGAAGTTGGTAAAAAATTAGATTTTGTAGGACAAGAAATGAATCGTGAAGCAAATACAATTGCCTCTAAGTGCCAAGACACTCAAATTGCTGAGAAGGTAGTTCAAATCAAAGCAGAAATTGAAAAGATTAAAGAACAAGTTCAAAACGTAGAATAAAGGAAAAAGAATGAAATTTTTAAATATAGGGTTTAACAATTCCGTTTCTATGGATCGCGTTATTGCTATTGTCGGTGCAGATGCATCTACTTCTCGAAGATTAAAAGATGAGGCCAAAAAAGACAAAAAGCTGATTGATGGAACAAACGGACGAAAAACTCGAAGCATGATTGTGATTGATAGTGGCCATGTGGTTCTTTCTAGTTTAGAGCCAGAGACCTTAATTTCTCGACAAGAGGGGTTGTTGTCTCGAGCTGCTGAGCGTAGGAGCTTTGAAGAAAAGTAAATGACTGTAAAGAATAGAAAGAAAGGCACCCTTTTTATTCTCTCAGCGCCTTCTGGCTGCGGAAAAACCACAGTGATGAAAGGCTTGCTGAAAAATAATAGAAAGCTAGTACGCTCTATTTCTTGGACTACGCGTGAAAAACGTACGGGTGAAAAAGAAGGGAAAGATTACTTTTTTGTTACCCAGAAAAAATTTCTGAGCCATAGAGAAAAAGAAAATTTTTTAGAATGGGCTCGTGTTTTTGGGCAGTATTATGGAACCCCAAAAAACTGGGTTACCCAGCAGTTAAACAAAGGCAAAGATGTTCTTCTGGTGATTGATACTCGTGGAGCCAGAAAAGTAAAAAAACAAGTTCCTTGTCAGTTGATTTTTTTAAACCCACCTTCAATGAAGGTGTTAAGAAGTCGTTTAGAAAAACGAAAGACAGATTCCAGGCAGGAAGTGCAAAAAAGACTTAAAGAAGCTCGATTTGAAATGAAACAAGCAGTTTGGTACGACTATCGTGTAATTAATAATACCGTTAGAGGTGCCGTAAAAGAAATTAAAAAAATTATTAAAGGATTGGGGAAATAGATTTTTGATATTGTTGCCTAAGCAACTGTGTCAAAAATGTGTGTCCCCACAACCCTAGTTAAAGCAAAGAAAAATAAAGGAGTATTACAATGGCTTATATACCGTTAGAGAAATTAATGAAACAAACCCCCAGTTTATTCAAAGTAGTTTTAGCTGCTGCTGAAAGAGCAAATGAAATTAATGAAGGAAGCAAGCCTGTAATTGAAACTACAGCGAAGAAAGTAACTTCTATTGCATTACAAGAATTTGCGCATGGTGCATTCTCAGTTAAAGATGATAAAAAGAAAAAGAAAAAACCCCAAAGTTAGAGCTCGTATTATTAAGTTAGATTGAAATTGCATAAGTTTATTTGGCACCTCTTAGTGAGGTACCCGGTGTGCCGGGTCTTCGACCTGGCACACTTTTTGGACATTTAAGGGTAATATTATGGAAAATAAAAAAATTCTCATAGGTGTTACAGGCAGTATTTCTGCTTACCGTGTGTGTGATCTAATCCAAGAGTTAAAGTTAGAAAAAGCAGATGTTCAGTCTGTTTTAACTTCTGGAGGAAAACATTTTATTACTGCAGCAACATTAAAAGCATTAACATCAAAAGCGGTGTACTCTGATATGTTTGATGACCATGCTTTTGGTGGTCCTTTGCACACTACTTTGGCGGATGACTCCGATTTAATAGTTGTTGCTCCAGCGAGTTGTAATTTTATTGCTAAATTTGCAGCAGGAATTTGCGATGATCTTCTTCTGGGAATTGTCATGGCTACACAAAAGCCTATTCTTATTGTCCCTGCAATGAATGATAATATGTATAACCATCCTATGACTCAAAAAAATATCGAATCACTGAAGGCAATTGGCGTTCATTTCTTAGAACCAGAGACAGGGCAACTAGTTTGCGGCCGTTTCAGTGTTGGCCATATTGCTTCTGGTGAAAGTATTCTTTCCACAATCAAAGAGCTCTGTGATGAGCAACCCGTCAAATAAGAAAATCAAATTACTTGTTACTGCAGGTCCTACCCGAGAGTGGTTAGACCCTATTCGTTTTATGTCTAATCCATCTACAGGAGTTATGGGGTATGAGATTGCCCGTGCTGGAGTAGAGTTAGGTTTTTCAGTAACTTTGATTAGTGGTCCCACACATTTAACTCCTCCCAAGGGAGTTCGATTTATTTCTATTGAAACAGCTAAAGAACTTCAATCTGCTTTAAAGAAAACATTTCCTAAACATGATCTCTTGTTTATGACAGCGGCTATTGGAGATTACACTCCTGTGAAGTTAAATAAACAAAAAATAAAACGAGTTCCCACACTGACTGTGAAGTTAAAACACACCCCAGATGTGATTGCTGGCATTGCAAAACAAAAAAAACACCAGACAATAGTAGGTTTTTGTTTGGAGACCAAAAACCTGATAGCTAATGCCAAACAAAAGATGAAGAACAAGAATTTAGATTTTATCGTTGCCAATTATTTAGGGAAAAATTCAAATCCATTTGGATCGGGAAACACAAAAGTTGTATTGATGGATGCTTTGGGAAAGAAAAAAGAATTTAAGAATGTCAGTAAAAAAGTCTTAGGTAAGAAACTGCTTTTAGAAGTTATAACAGCGGTGACAGTCACGTAAAGTGACAGTCACCTTTAGGACCAGCAAAAAACCGGTGACTGTCACTTTAGTGACTGTCACCGGTTTTTTGCTGGTGCCGGAGACCGGACTTGAACCGGTACGGGAGTTAAATCCCTTGGGATTTTAAGTCCCATGCGTCTGCCAATTTCGCCACCCCGGCGTAAGAGTAACAAATTATATCAATTTATAATTTTTAGTGTTAAATTTTTTCAAATTATCCACTAGAGTAATATGTGTTTGCCACCCATAAACAATTATCGTTTATGGAGGCACCGATCGGAATCGAACCGATGAATAAGAGTTTTGCAGACTCCTGCCTTACCACTTGGCTACGGTGCCACAAGGCCCCATATTGTATCCGTATTAAGAAAAAAAGCAAGAAAGAGTGCCTGTAGAGAATCTTTCTTGCTTTTTTAGCTATTAGCTTTTGGCTCTGGGCTTTTAGACTAATCAAAAGGTGCCAGGCCTATGGGCCCTGGCACCCAATGCTAAGGCCAAAAGCCAAAAGCTAAGAGCCAAAAGCCTGACTTAAGAGTATAATATGAATAGTTTTAGATAATTAGCGTCATATATAAAGGAAAGATATGAGTCCACCCCTTAAGGATGATGAGCAAAATTGGATAGAGAAGGCAAAGAACGGCGACTCTCAAGCCTTCCAGTGGCTTTATGAAACATACCAACGTAGGATTTTTGTGGTTTGTTTTGCTAAAGTATCGCATCAAGAAGATGCCTTGGATTGTGTTCAAGAGGCTTTCATCAAAGCATTCCGATCTTTGTCTAACTTTCGTGGAGATTCGAAATTCTATAGCTGGTTGTACCGGATTGCTATTAATTGCTGTATGGATTTTTTAAGGAAGAAGAAACGTGAAGGGAAAAAAGAGCCTTTATTTGAAGAGCAGGATAACCCCATGGAAGACCAGAAACCAAAGGGGGTCATTCTTAAATCTTCAGATAGTCCAGCCAAAAATGTGATTCATCAAGAGCTAGGGGAAACAATCGAATCCGCTATTAACTCTCTTTCCAAAGAACATAAAGAAGTATTGTTACTTAGAGAAGTAGAACAAATGAGTTACGATGAAATTGCAATAATGTTAAATGTTCAAAAAGGTACCATTATGTCACGGCTTTTTTATGCACGTAAAGTATTGCAACAAAAATTGAAGGGGTGATTATCCCCAAAAGGTGCCAGGCCTATGGGCCTGGCACCCAATGCAACAAAAGCTAAGGAATAAGTAGATATGAAACATATTGATTTTGAAACACTCAATTTATTATTGGATAAAGAGTTATCCCAAGAAGATACAAAGCAGTGGGAATCTCATATCCAAGCGTGCCCAGAGTGCCAGAAGCAGTGGGAAAGCCTGAGTGGTGTAAGTCATTCCATTCAAACATTCTCTAAGCAGTTGGTGCCTGATAAGGCTTTGGGAGAGCTGTGGGAGAATATTAGTCAGGACCTTAAGAAGCCAGAACTAGTGGAAGAGCCTTCTGTTTCTTGGGCCGAGAGAATACGCGCGTTATTTTTAAGACCTGCGTTTAGCGTTGCCTTTGCGCTTTTCTTGGTTGTGGGGACATTAATAATTTCGCAACAAAAAACAATGGCTAATAATGAAGCTGTTATTAACTCTGTTGCAGCAGATCAAAACATGGTTTTAATTTTTAAGACACAGGAACATAACGTCACCGTTATTTGGTTATTTGATGAATATAAAGAAATGGATTTAAATAAGGGAGAGGAAAATGATGAAATTAGTAGCTAAAGTTCATAAGAGTTGGATTTATTTAATGTTGTTTTGCCTTTTGTCAGCAAACCCTGTTTGGGCGCAAGCTGCAACACAATCACAAGTTTCAGTGACTGTTGTTTTGGCTTCATCCAATGGTGGAGAGGTAGATCCTCGCTTAAATTCAATTATCCAAGACTTACAGAAACTATTCACACAGTATTCTTATAAGAAGCTCGATCAATTTGATATGAATCTCGGTATTAATGAAGAGAAATCATTTGATATTGATAAAGCGGCTTCAGTTCAGGTACGCTTTTTGGGTGTGGAAGGAGATAAGGTAAATCTTAAGTTGCGGATTAAAGAGAATAAAAAGGATTTGATCAATACGAACTTCTCAATTACTAAGGGAGGAACCATTATTATTGGTGGCCCTGAACGTAAAGACGGTAAGTTAGTGTTGGCCATAAAGGCGACAATAGCACCCTAAAATTATCCTAGAATTTAAGAAATTAGCTGAATTCTAAGGTGAATTTAGGGGGCAGGGGTAAGGATAAGTAGGAATCCACCTTTTTTAAGGGAATTTTGGGGATTCATGAATATTTTTACCCGGTTTTCGTCTAAATTAACGTAATTAAAAAAGTACTTGTCAAAGTATAATTTACCGCTAGAATAGCAGAGTTTTTACTATTTGTAGCGATGTATCACCTTGAAAGGAGTTTTAAAATGTTTAAAAATTTATTCAGTTTGATAATTGTTGCAGCTATGGCATTAAGTTTTCCAAGTGTTGCTTCTGCTCAATTGTCATTTTTAGATTCTGAATCGCTTCCTGGCGAAGGGGGCCAAGAACTAATCATTGCTGATTTTGATACCGGGGATAAACCCAACAATATTGGTGGAGACTTTGGTACTTGGGATAAAGATCCAAACGATGATACTCAAAATGTCGCCTTTTCATTTGTTAATGACGATTCTTTGGGCAACCCAGGTGGATATGCGATTCGTTTAAATTATGACGTTGATTCTCCAAATCCTGCTTACAACGGATTCTGGATGAAGTTAGAAGCAAGTGATGCAACCTCTTATAATACATTGAACATGTATATTAAGGGAGATTCTGAAAAGGGATTCACAAAGAGAATTAAGCTAGAGCTTAAAGATCAAACTAATAAACCATCTGCTTATATTATCAGTGGTATTAGTGATGATTGGCAACGATTCTCAATTCCTTTCGAAAAGTTTCGTCGCATTACTGACTGGTCTGCTATGAATGAATTTGTTGTTGTGTTTGATGACATTAATTCAAACCCAAGAACAGGTAGTATTTTGATCGACAACATTTCACTTTCAGCAGAATAGTTATATCTTTTATATCAAAGGCCTCTAGCTTCTAATTTTATTTTTAGAAGCTAGGGGCCTTTTTTCTTTTCATCATTCAACAGGGAGGTGGAAATGGGAAAGAATATTTTCTCTATTTTCTCGGCAAGTTTTTTACTTGTGTTGGTTACAGTAAGTTCAATAGGGTGTTCTCGATTACCTGTAATGGAGTCAGATTCCACCGTTCCTTATGAATACATGGGTTCTATTGAAGTAGATAGTTCTCCAAAGTGCATTATTGGCTCTACCATGCAGCTGCTTACTTTTGGATGGTTGGGACAACCTAAAGCAGAGTATGTGAAGAAAAAATTAGATCAAAAATTAACCAAACGATCTAAAACCTATAACCCAGACGCTATTGTGAACACGGTTTATTCTCCAGCTGTTGGAGATCCTCGCTTTGTTCAAGAAGAGAAGGTGTACGCTAAGGGTGATATGATTCGCTATAAAAAAGCGTATCGAGAGTAGTAGAAAAAGGATAACAAATTCCCTGGAGTCTGTCATTGCGAGGTAAATATAAACGCCGTGGCAATCTCGGACAAAGGATTTTGTTTTCTTATTAAGTGATTGCCACGGCTCATTTTATCGCCTCGCAATGACAAAAGTTAGGAAATAAAGAGTGAATACATCAAAGATTGTTTATTGTGATAATAATGCCACCACTTCTGTTTCTGCAGAAGTGTTAGAAGTAATGCTTCCTTTTTTTCAGCAGTACTATGGAAACCCTTCAAGTTTGTACCCCTTTGGGGGTCAGCTTGCCGCAGAGATTAATAAGACCCGCGAAAAAATAGCCGAGCTCATTGGAGCCCGTCTTGATTTAGAAATCTATTTCACGAGTGGTGCCACCGAAAGTAATAATATGGCAATCCAGGGGGCTCTTAAAGCTCAACCCGAAAAGAAACATATTGTTATCTCTTCTGTGGAGCACGAAAGTATTCTTCATTTAGCGGATGACTTAGAGACTCAAGGATATGAAGTGTCTCGAATTTCAGTGGATCATTCAGGCCAATTAAATTTAAAAGAATTGAAAGAAAGCATTCGTCCGGATACCGCCATTGTTTCTATTATGATTGCCAATAATGAAACAGGTGTTGTTTTCCCTATTCAAAAAATTAGCGAAATTGTTAAAGACGAGGGAGCCCTTTTTCATACGGATGCGGTTCAGGCTTTAGGAAAAATTCCAGTGAACGTCAGTGAAATGCCTGTGGATTTACTTTCTGCCTCCAGCCATAAACTTCATGGTCCAAAAGGAGTTGGAATTCTATATGTCCGGCGTGGAACTCGTTTGAAGCCTTTAATTATTGGAGGGCAACAAGAAAGAGGTCGACGCGGTGGGACTGAAAACGTTCCGGCTATTATAGGATTAGGAAAAGCAGCCGAGTTAGCCAGTGGGTTTTTAAAAGAAGGCATGTCTTATATCAGCGATTTACGCGATGAACTAGAACAGGGAATTGTTTCTAAAATTCCAATGGCTCAAATTAATGGGCGGGATGCCCAAAGACTTCCTAACACCACCAATATTAGTTTTGAAGGTGTTGAGGGAGAAGCAGTACTACTGGCATTAAACGAATTAGGTGTTTGCGCCTCTAGCGGTTCTGCTTGTGCTTCTGGAAAATTTGAACCCTCTCATGTGCTTCAAGCCATGGGTGTGCCTGACCATTTAGGACATGGCTCATTAAGATTTAGTTTAGGCCGTTACAACATTCCTGAAGATGTGGAGATCATAATTCAAGAACTCCCAGAAATTGTTCAACGCCTAAGAAACATGACCCCATCAAAGGTTCAACAGTATTAATGATTTCTGTCATTGCGAGGCAAGCGGCAATCTCAGGTAAAGGAAAAATAAATGAAAAACGAATTTTTTGAAGAAGAAAATAAATTAGCTACTCAGAATAAACCAGAGCTACAATCATTAGTTAAACAGATGATAGAGCAATTAGGTGAAGATCCGAGTCGTGAGGGTTTACAGAAAACGCCGGCGCGTGTTGAGAAGGCATTACAGTATTTAACCAGTGGTTACGACAAAGAATTAGAAGAAGTCCTTAATGGCGCTATTTTTCATGAGTCCTATGATGAAATGGTGTTAGTGAAAGATGTTCAAATTTTTAGCTTGTGTGAACATCACATGCTTCCGTTCTACGGAAAATGTCACGTAGCTTATATCCCCGATGGAAAAATTGTAGGCCTCAGTAAAATTCCTAGAATTGTTCAGGTGTTTTCTCGTCGTCTTCAAGTTCAAGAACGTCTTACCAGTCAAATTGCTAATAGCTTGATGGAAGCCCTAGAACCTAAAGGTGTTGCTGTTGTGATTGAAGCCCTTCATTTATGCATGGCCATGCGCGGTGTCGAAGAACCCAACTCCGAAACCGTTACCAGTTCCATGCTGGGTACCTTCCGAAAAGATTCCCGAGCCCGAGCCGAGTTCCTCAGCCTAGTCCGTAAGAACTAGCGGATAGCGTAGAGTAAAGACATCCTGTCATTCCCGAAATCTTTTGTCGGGAATCCACTTCCCTAATCAAATACTATTGTTTTTAATAATGAACTGGATCCCCGACAGATACTTTCGGGGATGACGGGCTTTCCATATTTGCTAGATATCTCTTATCCCATTATAAAATAATCAGTTACGCATTTCCCCCAACCCTCCTTCTATTCGTATCCCCCCTAAATACAGTGCTCAGCTATACTATTCCAGCTTTATAGCTGTTATTATTAATGTAAGCATATAGGGCCATATCATGTATATATATAGGAAAACAATATCCTTAATTACACTTTCATTTTTTGTCTTTAACACCTTAGCCTATGGTGCGGGGCCTGTCTCGATTGTGCCCTCCAATCCAACGGGACCAGCATATTTGCCTGTCCATTCTGAATATATTCAAGTCCCCTCTGAGTTTGGTGAAGTTAAAGAACGTTATCAAGCCCCTCTCTCAACGACTTCTATTATTCACATACAAACAGCCCACGGTAGTTTAGAAGCTCAAAAAAATATTCACGCTCTATTAAAGCACTTAAAGGAAACCTATGACATTGATTTACTTTTGTTAGAGGGAGCTGCCACAAAACTTCGCCCCGAAATCTTTCGTTTTTTTGAAGATGATTCCTTAAACCGAAAGATAGCAGACACCTTACTAAAAGAAGCTATGCTTACCGGAGCGGAATCTTATTTATTGGAGGCTCACCCGGAAGTAGAAGCTTATGGGATTGAAGATGTTAAAACCTATAGAGAAGACCTAGAACTCTTTCGAAGTGTTCTTAAAGCAAAACCACAATCCGAGGCTTTTATTGAACAAACAAAGAAAGCCCTTCGCTTGAAAGAAGATAAGATTTTCTCAAAAGAATTAAAAAAACTAGTGAGTGAATGGCGTATCTATAAAAGCGATCGTATTTCCTTAATTCGTTATATCCGAATGTTAGAAAAATTAGCCAAACGAGATTTAGACATCGACTTAAACAATGGCCGATTTCAAAAAAGATTCCCATCCCTCATTAGAATTGTAAAACTCAATAAGCTGGAGGGAAAAATAGACCATGAAAAAGCCCTTAAAGAAAAACAAGAAATAGAAACGTTTCTCAGCGGTAAGATTGACGGAGAAACCCTCGAAGCTTTCCGAGTTTTAGAAAAACAACAACACCCTCGTTTCCCCCTAGAAAAAATATATGATGAGCTGGGAGAAAAAATAGACTTTACCCAATACCCCAGCTTCCATCTCTACAGTCGCCACCTCATGTTCCAATCCGAGCTTAACTCGCAAGAACTCTTTCACGAAATAGAGGACTTAACAGACCAACTCTTTACCCAACTACCCAAAACCAAAGCAGAAAAAGATTTATTACAGCAGATTAAAGAGACCAACCTTTTAGAAAAACTCCTCTCCCTAGAACTCACTAGAAAACAATGGAGTCAAATCAAGTCCATGAATTCGGGGAAATGGATTTTTGATACTCCTTCAGGTGTGTCAAAAATGCGTGTCCCCACAACTCAAGTTAAAAACGCCCTAAACTTTTATAAATTAGCCGAACAACGCGAAACCCATTTCCTTAATAAATCTCAAGCATTAATGAAACAAAACAAAAAGCGAAAAGCCATTCTCATCTCTGGCGGTTTTCACACCCAAGGCCTCAAAGAACAATTAAAACAAAAAGGCATTTCCTACACAGAAATTGCCCCTAAAATTTCTTCAGTAGAAGACGCCAAAGAAAAATACCTTAAAGCCATTACAGGAAGCCCGAATTTATTAAACCAATCTCAAATAGAAGCAGTGCTCCACATGCTGTCACTCCAAGACCAAATGGAGTTAGATCCCACTCGTGAAGAAACAACTATTCCTAATATTGTTGCCGCAATTCAAAAAGCATTAAACGAAGAAGGAAAAACTTTAACGTTAGACGAAATTAGAGAAATTGTAGAAACCACATTAGTGCCAGGCTCTCTCAGCTCCGCTGAGGTGCCTGGCACCTTTAAAGCCTCAAGTTTAGGCCGTGCTATTCCAGCGGAAGGGGTTTGGGGTGGGGCTGATAATAGGGGGGTAGTTAGAACTGCTTACCCTGAAGAAATTGCAGGAGCTATTCAAGATTTTTTTGCCTTTTTGGCAGATAGGAATGAAAGGGCTCCAGAAGATGGGCCTGTAACTGTCGTGGATGTGGGGACGGGCCCCTATGCTGCTTTGGAAACCGGGGTTTCTTTTTTACAGCGGCGAGGAGTGTTAGATCAGTTTTCTCTTATTGGAACGGATTTGTTCGAGTCGAAGGGGACTAAACCGCCAACTGTGAGTTTTAAAAAAACATCCGCAGAAGCGCTTACGGATGTTTTTGATCCAGGTTCTGTTGATGCAGCAATGGGGACCTTTTCTCTTTTGTATACGGACTTGGGAAGAAGTTTACCTCAAATAAATAAAATACTTAAAGACAGCGGAGAAGCATTTTTTGTTTTGCATCATAAAAACTCTGTTTATTTAGAAGGAGATAGAGACCAGCAAGAGCAGGTTGATATTCAAACAGCGATAAATTTGTTTGGCGCATTAAGAGCTTTTATTGATAATCCAAATATTCAAACCCTTATTAAAATTCTTCGCCTCAGAAAAATCCTTACAGAAATGAGATTTTCTCGAGGGAATTCTTACAGAAATGATCTGAGCCCTTCTACAACAGGGACTTTGAGGATTCGAGAAGATATATTTTTAATTGATCTTACGATCTACCTCATGTTTAAAGAGCAAACTCTAGAAAAAAAAGGAGGTGTGCCGCGTCAAGAACATGTTGATTTTTTTCTTCAAGAACTCATGGCAAACACCCCCATAAATGTTACTTCAGTAAATTCTTCTATTGAACAATATTTTAAAGATTTAATCCGTAGCTATATTAAAGAGTATCAGAATATTGAGGCTAATTCCTATCCTCTTTCTGCCTTAGAACATCTAGAGTTAGTTGAGAAGAATTATGGTTTTTTAAAAGAAAGAATGGAATTACTGCAATTTAAGGCGGGTGTGTATGGGGCAGAAGATGAAGGGCACTTAAGACAATTATTCCGAAATGCTGGATTTCAAGTGCTTTCGTTAGAACCTTTAAGGCATAAGGATATAGATGAAGCTTTTCCCCCTCCAGAAGAAGAATTAAAACTTTATGGATGGAAAGTTCGATTAAAGAAAATAACAGAACCTATTGAAGTTCTAGATGTTGCTTTACGAACCCCTGGTTATGAGGCCCCTCCTTTAGAGGGGGAAAGTTTGCCGAGACAGATCTTGAGACGATCCCGAGCTTTTGAATATGCTGAAAAGTTTCTAGAGGCTCACTCAGAAGAGCGGGGAGAAGCCGTCAGAATTGTTATCAGTCGAATTAATAATTTATTAAATTTAAATGAAATTATGGCAACCCATCTTGCCAGCAAAACAGTTTTTAGCCCAGGCGAGTTACGAGAAGTGAAACGTTTTCTCGAGGCTCTTTTAGAAACCCCTGCAGAAGATATCGCAGAGAAGAGAACCCAATTAGGCGCATTAAAAACCCAAGTTACCGCTGCTAGTTTGGGTGCTGAGGTGTCAATACCTTTTCTGGATGAAATTACCCAAACAGAAGAACGATACAAACAAGTCTTAAGAAGAGTTCGTGATAGTGGAAAAGTTGCCGGTAAAGATATGCGTGAACTAAAAACTCATTACAAACAAATTCAAAAGAGAGTGAAGTTTTTCTTAAGAGTATTATCTGACAAAAAAGAAACAGCCACGTATAAGGCCTTAGAAGCGTATGCTTCTCAGTTCTCAGGCACTCACGCCTCTGTGTTGGATTGGCTTACGGTTTATCGCGATGCCACTTGGCCGGAAGTTTATTCGGCGAGGAAGAAACAATGGGTGAAGCAGTCCCCCATAAGTTATTTCTTTAATCATCGTAAGGCAGAAAACGTTTGGAATCGGTGGAAAGGAGATGAGGCTCTTTCGGAACTGCTTCAGCTTAAAGGGGAACAAGATTCTATTACAGAAGCAATGGATCCTATTGAGTCAGAAGAGAAAAAAGAAAGATATCACAAGGAATTCAGATACCAACTAAAAAGATCTATGGCTGGTCAGGTGAATAGGTTCCCCTCGTTAACCCATAAGCTAGCAGAAGAAATTTTTGTTAGAAGCCCGCAAGACAAAACGCAAAAAGAAACCCTTCTTACTTCGGTGGTTCAACAAGCTTTCCCTCCAGATGCTGTTTCCCCAGTACTTCAAGAAGCTAGTGTTCAACAAAGTGTATCCCAGATATTTGAATCCGGTTTCAGTTCTATTTATGGGGATGTGGGCGATGTTATTCCTGACCTGATGCGTTCGGAGACAGGTAGAAAATTTGTGTATCAACAAATTGCCTCTGAAGCAGACTTCTTAAGAAAACAATCTGTTCAAGCAACTGTTTTAAAAGCATTAACTTTTACACTTATTTTGTTAGCTAGTTTTTATGCTGCTGTCTTGAGTTTGCCGACAGCCCTTGATTTCTTTTCTGAGGATCCGGACAGAACGGAGTTAAGGGAGGACTTTCCTGAACCTATCCGAAGAGAAACTCCTATCGACGAAGCTAGTGATGGAGAAATCTTTTTACCTGAAGAATTAGATCCCGAGACGGAAGCTTTTCTAGAGACCCTAACCAATTTTGAGAGCATTGAAATTCCGGAGCCTGAAGAGATGGGCCCTCCGGAACCAGAAGCTAGCGAGCTCATTGTACAAAATGAAGAAGAAATTCGTGTTATAGAAGAAGAACTCCGTACTTTCGAAGAGAACAATGTAGAATTTTTAGAACAAAATAGAGTAGAGCAAGAAGCCGTTGAGCAAGAAGTTGAACGAATTCAAACGGAAATAGAAAGTGTGGATGAAGAAATTGAGGCACAAGAAGAAGTCGAAGAAGTAATTCAAGAAAGCACGGAAGAGCTTGTGACAACAGCAGAGACGTTTGAAGAAATCGACCAACAAGGAGTAGATGAAGAAGTTCCTGAAGAGTGGAATGAAGTTGTAGTAGAAGCAGAAGTCATTCAACCGGAAGATACAGAAGCAGGTGATGCTGTTCCTGAAGAGCAAGATCTTCCCTCTCCTGTCGAAGAAGAAATAACTATCCCAGAAGATAGAGTGCAGGAGTTTTTTCGTGGAGTGGGGAATGCTCTGGCGGATGTTTTAGGAATTGAAGGGAGGCAGCCAACATCCATTGATGTGAATAGTCTTTTAGGCTCAAATTTATCTTCTTCAGAAATTTCACAAGGAGGGGGAAACCATTCTCCTGGAGCCTGGATTGCTTCTGTTGAGGGAGGAAATAATTACCTGAGTTCGGGAGCCTATCATGAAGTCAATGTTGTTACAGGAGAATTGACTCCAGCACAACCAGAGGTTGTCCGTTGGAGGTCTTCAGGGTTTTCCACTGATTGGGAAACCGTTCGTGCTAGTGGTCGCATTGTAATTCCCCCCGATTACGTGATTGCAGAAATTCAAACAGAAAATAGGGTTTCTGAAGTAGAAGTTCTTTACGATCGGGCTAATCGTGTTTGGTATATCCAAACAGACAATGATGGGGGAATGTTACGTGTGGGCATTCGCCCTCAAGAGCCTGGAGAATTAGGACCCATTCGTTCTATGACAATTACAGGGGGAGAGCTAGAAGAAATTATGCCAGACTTTATTCGGCAAACGATAGAAGAAGCTAGATCTTTAAGTTTAGAAGAAAGAATTCGAGTAAAAATGAGAATCTTAAGCCTCTTTTATTATTCCACCAATCCCATTTTGGGTGAGCAAGCAGAAAGTGATGAAAATATTTTACGCAGTATCTTCACTCATTTTGCTTGTAAATGTGATGGCTTTTCTTTACTCAATGCAGTTATTTCTAGTGAACTAGATATCCCAATAGAAATTCATCATGGGTTTATGGATGTAGATTTTGATGGCCAGTTTTACGTTGGTAATGCCCATGCTTGGAATGTTACAGAACAGGGATTAGAAGAAGCTACAGCTTTAGCAGATGGAGTGTCTCCACTTTATGGGCGATCAGATGTTACCCGAGAAGCTTGGGAAGATGAGTATGAGATGCTTGTCGAGCGCGCTGATCAAATCCGATCTAGTTTTGAGCAAGAACAGAACAGAAATCAACTAGAACAACAACTTTCAGAACTTGAAGTCCAAAGAGAGCTGTTAATCAATATGACTAACCAAATAAATATGGAAAGAGCGCGGCTTCAAAATACACTGGAGCTGTTAGCTGAAGAAAGAGCAGAGTTAGAAAACAGACTGCAACAAGAACAGCTGCATACTGAAGCATCCGATTCAGTAACAAGAGAGCTTTCTAGAGAAGAAATTTACCAGTTATATCAGAACTTAACCCAAAGTTATGAAGTGCGATTAGAACAATTAAGAAATATTTCCATTGACGAGGTTGTGGGAGAGCGAATCATGGTTGATTTCGAATACAGATTAACTGTTCATGGTTTGTCGGACGTTTTTGATAATGAATATGAACTCATGGCAGGCGGCCATTACCTTTTTGGTGTTTTGCATGAACTTGAAAGAAATCTTCCAGAGTATGAGCTCGATTTCCGGACTTGGAAAAATAGATTATTTTCTAGCATACAACAAATAGCTGAAGAAAAAGGATGGGAATTATTTGAACCCTTAAGAGATCCTGGAAATACAGTTGCTTTTACAGGATCTCAGGGCAGGAACGTGCTGAATGATTTAGTTATCCAAGCAGGGTATGCTGAAGATAGTTTAACGGGTGAGCGAATAGAACTTAATGAGGGGGAAGAAGTTTATGACTATTCCCAGGGAATTTTTGTGATAAGAATGACAGATGAAAATTTTAGATTAGCAGGAAGTCTGACTCAAGAATATGAAGGGCGCATTTTTCAAGACATTTCACTTTCTTCTAGCCTTTATGAGAATGGAACTTGGTTTGGTTCTTATATAGAAGATTTAGGATATACCGGAGAATCCAGTCGAGGTATACGGACTCATCAGTACCGTGCAGGGTTCTTGGGGTCAGCTGTAAGTCATTTGGAATTACCTGAGGAAATCACTTTAAACTTTAGGGTAGGTGTTCCTGTTGATTCTATCTTAAAACATCCCTTATTTTTACCTAATGGGACCTTTATTTATTTTGCACGCAGCATCATCAGTGAAACTGGTAATAAATGGGAAATGTTAGGTTCTGGGGCAGATATTTTCAATAGTCAAAGTGAAATAACAGTATTTGATTCTGTAGAATCTCCATTTCTCTTGCCTAATGGAGATTGGGGGTTTAAAGCAGGTGTTTTTTTAAATAACAATTTTTCCAGCATACACAAAGGATTTTTTATTGTTAGAGAAGATGGAAGCCTGCTGACGACGGATATTAGTATTAGGAATGATAGCATTGATCATCCTACTATATTGCCCGATGGAAATTGGTTTATTAATTCTTATATTGGAGATTATCGTGATAGAAGAGGTCACCTTTTTGGTTCTTTTGAGGGGAGTGAAGAAATCGCTTCAACTCTATTTACCTTTCGTTCTGTTGATCGTTTTTTTACAATGCCAGGAGGGGGTTGGTTGACTCCTCTTCTACAGGAGAATGAAAATTATATTTTAATTGGAGAAACAGAACGATTTGATCATTTATTAGGACGAGAGTTTTCTGAAATACAGTTACATGACTCCAGTCGTTATGATTTGCCAGATGGAGGACATGTTTTTAAGGCCCAACTTCCTAATGGGAATTGGGTCTTTGTCGGGGATTCTACGGAATATGAACATCTTCTAGAACGGGAATTTACGAGCTTATCCGCCCCTATTCTCTTACCAAATAACCAATGGATGTTTTCTGCACAACTAGAAAATGGTAATCACGTGTTGTTAGGAGATTTTGAGGGGCAGGAATTATTGGAAGGCCAAGAATTTTTAGCCTTTGGCTACTTTGCGACTGATTACAACCCTGATCTGGAATTCTTTGATGGTTCTATAAATGGAAGAGTGATAGTGACTTTTGAGCCTTCAGAAAAATGGGCTTCGTATGCACGATATCCTAATGGACAGATAGGGATGATTGGTCCCTGGGCGGAACAAAATAATTTTCAAGATCGAAGATTTGAACAATTAAGTGTTGACTATATATCTTTAGATCGAAGACATAAAGCTTTTGCTGGAGTTGAGAGAGTGTCAAATGATTCTCAACTAATTTCGTTTTTTTCTTCAGAGCCTGAATTTCATACTATTCCACCGATTCCAATTAATATTCCAAATATCACGAATATAGATTTTAGCTACTCTTCTGAACAAGTATGGATATTAGCTGTTTATGATGAACAGGGAGAAAGGCATGTTTTTGGCCCATTGGCGGATTATTTTACTGAGAGAGTGTCTACAGAAAGCAGTAACTTTATTGAAGTTCACGGAGTAGATGCGAACAATTGGCTTGGTGTTATTCATGATGTGGCGCCTGGAAATATTGAAATCGTAGGTTCTTCAGCAGTAGGCCCCTATGCGGAAGAAGCAGGGATTCAGCCTCAAGATAGTTTTAATCATATTCGTAATTTTAGATTTTTAGATAATGGAGAATGGGTAGCAACAGCTCGTAGACAGGGCGCAGATGTTTCTATTGGAACTGGAGCAGAAAGTGTTGAAGAAGAGGTAGGTGAAAACTGGGATAGAAGAAGAAGCTTTAATTTACCAGATGGACAATATATTACCCTCTATCGAAATATTCTTACAGGGGAAACTATGTTTTCTCCATATATTGATATAAGTATCCTTGGGCCATTGCAGGGTACGCATCCCCCTGGTGGTGCTTCAAGAGTTGTTTCTGATTTTAACAGTCCTAATGGCGAGGAAGTAATTAAGATAGGTGCCTGGGACTTTCTTCTCAGATGGCATAGTTATTTTCAGCGATTGGCTGTGTTGTATGGAGTTACGAGTCCTGAAGCAGGAGAAGTAATTCGTGAAGATCGCCTTGACCTCAGATGGGAGAGGGTAAGTCGATTGGCAGGCGCCGATAGCGAAGCGGCTCGAATAGAGTTAGCTGAACTCATGGCCTATATGACGACAGAGCCTACGGTGCGATTTTTCGATTTTGATCGGATGGTGGAGATTATTAATGAAAACAGACACGGTTTAATGAGAGATATTATCTTGTACAACGAATTAAGTAATGATGAATTAATGTGGTGGAATGAATTTTTAATGAATTCTCCGGCCGAACTTTTTGCTGTTGAAATTATGCTGTGGAGTGGAGATCGCGATTTTTCCAGCGAAATAGCAAGGGAAGTCTCAGATGATTTTGATCAGTTGCTGAGAGATTATCATGATGATTGGCTCAGACAGAGGGGTGTTGAAGAACTCTTTTTGTCGGCTCATCTATTTAGAAACTCTGATAGAGAAACCGTTAATCAGCTTAACGGTTTAATCGAAAGGTATGCGGAACGTACCGAAGAATCTCAAGCAGAGTTTGATGCCTTAACTCAGGAACTTGATGTTAATTTAGAAGCCCTAAATAGGCTGAGGTTGCGCTCCACAGAGACTTCTTTGAGTGATGATGAAACTAGAATGTATCTTCAATATGTACATGAAGTTTATCTGGAACGAACAGGACAAGCAGCACCTATTTTTGATTTAGAACTCTCTTCAGTAGCAGATGATTATAATTCGGTTCAATTAGCACGTGCATTGCGGGATGATACAGAGTTAGCCCGTACCCGTAGCTTTAGTGTGGGTGATGAGGAGCAACGGCAGTATAGAAATGAGTTGTGGCACGAGATGAATGATGAGTTAAATGAAATATTTAGACCTAGTGATATTTCATTTATATTGTCAGAGGTGCCAACCATTGCCATCCTTAATCATTTTACTGGAGTAAATAGATATCAATCAAATCAGTATGTGTTAAAAAGGCATATATCAATGCTTCTAATACTTTTAACGGAAAACTCTACTCAGAACCAAGATTTATTACCGTTGCTATCAAGAATGCAAGTTGTTGAAAGTGAAGATCATGTTCATCTGGAGCTGGAAGATTGGAACAGAGTGTCAGAGGAAATATCTGCAGAACTCGATGATATAACAATGAGATTAGTTAACGCTATATCAAGAATTCTCATGCAGCAAAGAGAGCTTCTGGATGAACTTGCGATTATGAGACGTCAGCTGGAAGAACAAAGAGCTATGCAGGAAGAAAATCGCAGGTGGCTTCTTAGCCAAGGAGAAGATTATCCAGAGCAAATAGAAAGATCTCGATTAGAAACAGAGTTAGAAAGAGTGCGTGATGACTTAGAGCGTCAAACAGGGATTCGGGGAATTCCTTTTGATGTTGAGATTAGTCAAGCGTCTCGAGAGAGCGCTTGGTTTGGTGCTGTTGAGCTTCTCAGACAAAATTGGAATGAATTTAAAATAAGAGGATTAAGTTTAGAAGAAAGAGCCGTTAGAGAACATCACAATGAACGTTGGACAGAAATCAATGATCGACTTAATGAGCTTGTCGAAGATCAGTATCAGGGAGATCCCAACATAAAAGCAACTTCCATCCTTTGGCATGAGATGAAACAAGATGGTTTGGTCTGGGCTTTTTTCTTTGCTCTTTTATATTTATTGTTTACGCCTGTAAATATTTTATTACTCATCAAAGACAAAACGGTAGGCAAAAGCGCGCAACAAGTGGTGCAAGAGATTTGGAATAAAAACCCGTGGTTTGATGGAAAAAAATTTAATGCTCGTGCTGCGCTAGATAAGCCAAATAATGAAATAGAAATAAGCACCATTCGTTCTAGTCTTTCTAGTCAGGAGCGGGCCATGTTTGATTTAGCCGCATCTGTTGCCAAGGAAGTACCGACACAGTCTTTTCCTAGTCGTATTAGGCGACTTCTTTCGTTAATCCCGTTTATTGGTTGGTTTTTGGTTTCTTATTCGAAGTCGTGGGCTCATCGACAAAAAATGAATGCGGCTGTTTTAAGAATTGCACAAAACATGAATGACAAGACAGCCCCAGAACAGGTTTATGCCGAATTAAAGAATGTGTTAAAAACGTATGAAGATCCTAAAGGGAAGAAACGAGAAGTCAGTGAAGTCCCTGTAGGGGATGTGGTCAGTGCTATCAATAGAGAGATGGGTCGCCGCACCCCAGTTCAGATTAAAGAAACGAGAACTCAATTTAGACGCCCTGATGGATCTCCAGCTCAATTAAGAAAAGGGCAGGGCACGGACTTACATCGATTGAGAAAAGCGCAAACAGGAGACCGAGTTAAAGATATTGATTGGAAGGCTTCTGCTAGAAGAGAGAACCTTATTATTCAAGAAAGAACTTTTGAACAAGAAGTTAAAACAAGTTTACTCGTAGATATGAGAGAGTTGACGGATGCTGGTAATCACGAGCAGTGGGTTGGGCAGTTAATGAATTCTCTGAAGGCACAATACCAGAAGCTTCGAAGAGGCACCCAGTCGTCCGACTACAAGGTGGAAAATATTTTATTTGTGCTCCCCAATGGAAAACTAAAGTTAATTCAGCCCCCGCTTTCCCCTAACCTCTCTTTTGAACGATTAGTTAAAAAGTTAATTCCAATTCTCTCCTACGAGATGAAGGCAGTGAATGAACAAGTAGAATCTTCAGACAGTTTTAGCTTAAGCCGCAATTTTTACACCCCTGAAGAAAATAAGCGATACGAACAACAAGTGGCCGGTATTCTCGATGGCGCCAATATTCAGCTCGAAGATTTACAACGTGCTGGAAATAATCGTGTTAGTCAACTCCGAGGCCAAGATGTTTTCATTGTGGGAAACCCAACTAAACTAGACCCTCTTATCCAACACCTCCAAAGCCTAGGTGCCAAACCCCTCCACTGGGAAGCCAACCAAGCCCTCCCCATCACCGCTGCAAGTTTAGGAAGTTTTGATGAGGATTTGGAAATAGTAAAAAAGTTCTTATTGGAGAATGGGATTGATGAAGGAGTGATGAAAGCAAGAAGACGGGCTGGGACTATTGAATTAAATTTAAGAAAAACAGGAGTTACTGATATTTCAGATTTAAAAGGGCTTGGCAGTTTAAGTCAATTACTTCTTTATGAGTTAGATATCGAAGATAAAAGTGTGTATGAGGTATTTGAGGCACATCCAAATGTGGTTGATTTCTTTGTTTATTTTCCGAGCGGTTCTGGACTTTCGGGAAGAAGTTATCTAGAAAAAGAGAAGGGAATTCAAGTTCCTTTTCCACCAGAGCCTAATCAACATTTATTTGATAAGGTCAAAGTAAGAGGGTTTCCGGTTCAGCGATTAAATGAGGCTGGGATTCGTGATGCTAAGGCTCGTTTGCAAAAGGTAAAAAGCTTAATCCAAGTGGACTATGTTGAAAAAGGATTAGAAATTCTCTTAGAGTATCCCGGGCAATTTCCTCAAAGTATGGTCTATCGTAAAGAAGTTGCTGCATTAGTATCCCCCTACTTATTTGATCTAACTCTTGACGAGGAGTTAAGAGAAGAGTTAATTAAATTATTCATTAATCTTTTACCTTCACTAGCCACCGTTGAAAGAAGTGGGTTGGTGCCAATAATTTTAAATACAACTTCTGGAGAACAAGCAGCCAAAGCTTTGACGGAAAGAGTCGCTTCCTTAGAGGAATTATCTTTTCAAGTTTCTGATTATGAAGCACGTGTGAATGCTAGAGAGAGTGGTGATGCTAGCCGTTTAGCTCGGATGATTTTAGGGCCTGAGGCCTATTTTGATAGACTTCAAAAGCCTCGATTAGCAGATAAGATTAATCTGTTCGCTATTGCTTTTAATGTTCTCTTGATTTTTGGGGGGCTATATTTGTTAACTACCCCTTTAGGCGAAACAGTTTTTGAAAATATTGTTTTTCGTTTTTTTTCACTTATTCCTTTTGGGATTGTTCTTTGGGGTTTAGTAGAAACCTATAATGATCGTAAGAACCCTCCTGTAAGAGATGATCAATTATATCTTGATTTAGAAACTCAGATATTATTTGAAGAGTTAGATGTAGATGATCAACAAATAATTAAAGAGGGAAGAAATATTGTTTGGCAATCGGAGGGGTTTGTGTTTTTGAATCCAGAGAAGAGTTCTCAGCTAATGAATTATTTTTTAATATTGAAAAAAGAAGATTCTCGACTTTATCTTTTAGGAGAAACAGGGAATGCTATGTTTGAATACTCCGATACTGAATCATATCCAGACTTAATAGCCTTTCACAATTTTTTAGGTTTATTAGCAGATAAATCTCCCAAAGTATTTGATGAAGCAGGTAATGAAACCCCTTCTTCATTTAAAGAATTAGCATTAATGTTTCAAGAGCATTTAATCAAAAAATTTCCAGAAATTGATTTCTCTGTCGTAACAGATATCTCTGAAGCCCCACAACCTGAGGAGGATGTTTTAAAGCCCATACAACAAAGAGAGAAAACAGAAGGAGCAAGTTTGGGGTCTGTTCAATTCGAAAGTATTATTAGGCTTGCAACGCAGCATGAGAATGTGTTGTTTTTGAGGGAGAGGAACTCTGAGTTGATGGAGTGGTTTATGGCGCAGTTGTTTGATGATAAAGGGATGTTAATATCGGAGAAGTTAACGGTTCAGCAGATTATGTTATTGGGTGTGTTTGGATTGATGTTGATGCGTGGGGATGAAATGGATGCAGTCAGTGTGAAGAGAAAGGTTTTTGATGTGAGGGGTTTGCCGGATAATCCTAAAGACTTAGCATCGCTCTTGCTTTTTGTGACGCATCAGCAGGATTTGGAATATCAATTGTTATTGCAAGGAACTGTGGATGAAGTAAAACAGTTTAGAGAAAAAATGGTTAAGGCCGGATTGGATATACCAGAAAATTTTAAATTGGAAATGATGGCGGGTAAACTCAGCAAATATTTGAGTGGAGACACCAAAACTCCTATGGGACTTGTTACCGAAGACCCGTTGATGGTCGAGGGACTTTATCAGCCTAATTTGATTCGGGTGATGGGGACATCCGATATCATGATGCAAAATGCAACAGGGGTTGCTTTGGCAGAGAGGCTGTTAAAGGCGATTGAGCCGTCGGATCCGTTTCAGATTCAGTTGGGTGAGAATTTGATTAGTGCTAAAGATTGGATTAATTTGCTGGAGGTGTTTAGAGATCAGGCGGAAATGATATTGAGTGCTGCGTAATAGAAACGCTGTCATCCCGCACTTGATGCGGGATCCAGTTCATTATTAAAAACAATTGTATTTGGTTAAGGAAATGGATCCCGGATCGGAGTCCGGGATGACAAACGTATCAAATTTATTATTACGAGGAAGACAAAAAAACCGAAGTAATCTCAGCGAAAAGATATATCCTATATGCTAGTTGAGATTGCTTCGGCTTCCTCGTAAATTTATGCTTCTTGTTTATCTAGATTTTTTTCTAGTTCTTCCACGCGTTTAACTAAATCACGAACAACTTTTAATGTTTCAGCAGAACGCAATTGGGCGCCGAATTGTTTTTTCATGTCGGCCATAGGACGTGCTGGAGAACCCAGTAGAATACTTCCATCTGGAACTTTTTTTCCGGTGGGAAGTCCTGCTTGGGCACCAATGATGACTTGGTTACCAACTTCACAGTGGTCACCAAAACCAACTTGGCCTGCCAATGTGGAATATTGACCTACAGTACAGCTTCCAGAAATTCCGACTTGAGCACACACAACGGTGTGACTTCCGATATCACAATTGTGAGCGATTTGAACTAAGTTATCAACTTTAACCCCTTTTCGAATAATCGTAGAACCTACCGTTGCGCGATCAATCGTGGAGTTAGCACCAATTTCAACATTATCTTCAATGATGACATTGCCTACTTGAGGGACTTTAAATTGTTTTTCTCCATCAAACACATATCCAAAACCATCGGCTCCGACCACAACGCCAGAATGAAGAATAACATTACTACCCACTTGGCAATCTTGATACACCATTACTCGAGGATGAATTACGGTGTTAGAACCCACGGTTGCATTTTTATCAATAACCGCTCCAGAGCGAATCACAGAACCATCTCCGACAGTGGCATTTTCGCGAACAACGGCGAAAGGTTCTAAAGTAACATTGTTTCCAATAGAAGCTGTGGGATGAACAAAAGCTTGTTCCGAACCTGTGGCATCAAATTCTCGGGCTGGATGAAATGCCCAGAGTAAATGAGCCCAAGCTATTTTGGGGTGTTTTACCTGAATAATGGGTTTTTCGAATTCGGTAAGGGACTCCGGAACCAGAACGGCCCCAATATTAGTTCCCTTCAATCGATCCAAATTTTTAGTGTCTGAAGCAAAGGTGATAGCCTTTTCTTGGGGTAATTCGATGGTGGTAATGGCTTCAATTACCTGATTTCCGTTCCCAATAAGATTTCCGCCGACTAATTGTGCTAATTCGCTTAATGTCTTAGACATGATAACTTTCTCCTCCTAATAGGTAATCCGAATAGTATAGACGTATTCCAGCAGATTTCAAGGGGCAAAAAAACCTTTTAGAGCAGTGGAAAAAGCTATAATATAGGGGCTTTTTGTTGGAGTTAGGAGTTAAGAGTTAGGGCATAGGTAAAAGCAAAAGAACAAGTCTTTATGTTTTTTATCTTAATTCGTAACTCCTACCTCTTAACTCTTTTTTCCTAAGGAACTTAGCGAGATTTTCTATGTTTATACTCAATAGATTATTCACCAATGATGGAGTTACACCGCATCCGGGCCGAGTGATGATTTTTGCCTTTTTGTTTGTGATTGCTATAGGCACCTACTTATTAATGATGCCTTGGGCAACGGTGGCGGGGGAAATTAGTTTTATTGATGCCCTTTTTACTTCAACCTCTGCTGTTTGCGTGGTGGGGTTAGTTGTGGTGGATACGGGTTTAACTTTTACTCATTCAGGTCATGTCTTGTTGCTTGTCTTAATTGAACTTGGCGGGCTTGGGATTATGACGTTTTCTACTTTCTTTATATTAAGTTTAGGGAAGAAGCTTAGTTTTAAAGATAGACCCTTCTTGAAGGAAAACGTGGGTTATTTATCCAACACGAATCTTTTACACTTGCTAGTGACCATGGTGTTCGTTATTTTATTCATCCAATTGATAGGAGCTATTCTTTACTTTATTCGTTTCAGTACTTTGATGTCGTTTGAGGATTCCATTTTTTATTCTATTTTTTATTCTATTTCAGCTTTTTGTGCTGCAGGGTTCACATTATTTTCCGATAGTTTAGTTCAGTATCGTAATGATACGTTTATGAATTTTACGACAATAGGATTGGTTCTTATGGGAGGTTTTGGATTCTTTGTGATTGAGGATTTGTTAATCAAAATAAAGGCATTAATCCGAAGGCAGAAAATGCCGCCCTTTTCATTTCAGTCCAAAGTAATTTTTGTGACTACTGTTTGGTCTATTGTGATAGGGACAGCATTGTTTTATTTGTTGGAAAGAGAAAATGTGTTAGCTGGGATGAGTTTTAAAGAAAGTGCGTTAACTTCGTTGTTTCAAATTATTAGTGTTCGTCATGCCGGAATGAGTACTATCAACTGGGCTGAGATTACCAATGGAACAGGATTGATTAGTATTATCTTGATGTTTATTGGAGGGGCCCCCGGTTCTTGTGTGGGTGGAATTAAAGTGACCACGTTTTTTGTGTTAACTCTTTTAGTAATTTCGCGTATGCAGGGGAAAACAACTGTTTCTGCTTTTAAACGAAATATTTCAGCAAATACCGTAACAAAAAGCATTTCTATTTTTGCAGCAGCATTTTTATTCTCTTTGATTATGTGTATTCTGCTTGAGATTACAGAGACTCAAGGGGTTCTCACCCTAGAAGCTAGGGCCCAGTTTATCCCTATTTTCTTTGAGGTGGTTTCGGCTTTTGGAACAGTGGGAATGTCGATGGGAATAACACCATCGCTTACTTTTTTAGGAAAATGGGTTATCATTATAACTATGTTCGTCGGTCGTATTGGGCCTTTGGCTTTAGCGTTAACAATTATTCCAGAAGAGAAGAAAGCTTTATATTCATATCCCAGTGAATCTGTATTAACGGGATAGGATAAAAGTGACTGTCACTTTAGTGACTGTCACTTTTATCTTTTTTGAGGCATTAAAATAATGGTGACAGTCACTAAAAAATAACGGTGATAAAATAATGGTGACAGTCACATAAAGTGACAGTCACCTTTGTGGAGTTAGAAAACAAGGAGTTCACAATGAAACAGATAGCAGTTATTGGTTTAGGAAATTTTGGATCTACGCTGGCAGCATCTTTAGCACAAAAAAAGTGTGAAGTCTTAGCAATTGATCGTGATCAAGAAAGGGTACATGATATTAAGGATGACGTAACACAGGCTGTTATTGGGGACGCTACAGATAAGAAGTTACTTGAGGAGCTAGGCGTTAAAGATGTGGATACGGCAGTTATTAGTTTTGGGGATCGCATTGATGCAAGTTTAATCGTGACTTTGTATTTAAAAGAGTTAGGTGTCCATCGTATTATTGCTAAAGCGGTTAGTGAAGATCATGCAAAAATTCTTTCTTTGATTGGTGCTCATGAAGTTATTTTTCCTGAACGAGATGAAGCTATTCGTTTAGCGAGCAGTTTATTTTCGAGTGACATTTTGGATATGATTAAAGTGTCTGATGAATTTAGTATTTTAGAGATTGCCGCACCGGATCATTTTGTAAATAAAACATTAAGAGATTTAAAATTAAGAAGTAAAATTGGAATCGAAGTGCTTGCCATTAAGAAACCTTTAGAAGGTACATTAAAGATGCTTCCTGGAGCCGATACCAAAATTGCTCCCGACGATGTTTTAATTGTTATTGGTGAAAACAGAAGTTTAAAAGATTTAAAAATATAAAAAAAGAGAAAAGTGTCATTGCGAAGCAAATATCAGCGCTGTGGCAATCTCGGACCAAGGAAAAGTTTTTTATCAAGTGATTGCCACGGCGTTTAGTTTGCCTCGCAATGACAGAAATAAGGAAAAACAATGATTAATGGTAAAAAAGTAGTTGTTGTGATGCCGGCTTATAATGCGAGTGAAACGGTAGAAAAAACTTATGCAGATATGCCTAAGGATTTAGTGGATGAGGTTATTCTCGTCGATGACGCGTCTCGGGATAAAACAGCAGAGAAGGCTAAAAGCATAGGGATTAAAACTATTGTTCACTTGGAGAACAAAGGCTACGGTGGAAATCAAAAGACTTGTTATCGCGAGGCGATAAAGGCAAAAGCAGATGTCGTGGTGATGCTTCATCCGGATTATCAGTATGAACCTAAATTGGTTTCTGCAATGGCGTCGATGATTGCCTCCGGTGTTTATGATTGTGTGTTGGGCTCTCGTATTTTAGGGGGAGGAACCCTTAAAGGGGGAATGCCTCTTTATAAATATGTGGCCAATCGTTTTTTAACTTTGTTTCAAAATTTACTTTTGGGACAGAAAATGTCCGAGTACCACACGGGATATCGTGCTTTTTCTCGGGAGGTGTTAGAAACGCTTCCGTTAGAAAAAAACTCGGATGATTTTGTATTTGATAACGAATTTTTAACCCAAGTGGTTTACTTTGGTTTTCAAATGGGTGAAATTTCATGTCCCACAAAATATTTTACTGAAGCGTCTTCTATTAATTTTGGAAGAAGCGTGAAATATGGATTGGGCGTGCTTTGGGTGAGCCTTCAATATCGGTTGCATAAACTGGGGATCACTAAATTTTCTATTTTTGATAATACCGCTGGAACCTTAGACACCACAAATTCTCCTAATCATGCTAAATCGCTTTGATGATTTCTTTTCAGACCCAGTCTATTTAGATCTCAAGAACCATTTGTTTAATTATATGGCGCGCTGCCGAAGTATTCAGAAAGCAGCTGGAGATTGTCCTGGGATTCGTCTAGAGATTGGTAGTGGAATCTCTCCGGTGACAGATGCTTCTATCTATACCGATCTTTCCTTTCAAGCAATGAACGCACTTAATAATAATAATGGAAACAAATCAAAATCATTTGCCGTGACAAATGCTTGTTCTGTGGCGTTTCAAGAAAACAGTGTCGATCAGATTGTTCTTTCTGAAGTGTTAGAACATATTAAAGAAGATGATTTGGTTTTATCTCAGTTGTACTACAGTTTAAAGCCAGGCGGAAATCTTATCTTAACGGTGCCTACGCAATCTTATTATTATGCGTATGACGATAAGTTCGTTGAGCATGAACGCCGTTATCAAATCCCTGAGTTGATTGAAAAGGTAGAAAAGGCTGGATTCACCGTTGTCGAAAAGAAAAAAATAGGCGGGCCTTTAGAAAAGTTAGGAACCTGGCTGACGGTAAAAATATTTGTAAGTATTTTTGGAAAACAAAAATCAGATACCCCGTCTTCTTCAGAGCGTTTCAAAAAGATACTTCCTTTATATAAGGCAATTAACCATTGCCTATCCGCGTTAGTCCGTTTTGATGCCTGGCTCATGCCACAAGGTCTCACCAGTATTATCCTGCTTCAATGCAAAAAATAGATTTGTCATCCCGGACTTGATCCGGGATCCACTTCTTTAATCCAAATACAATTGATTTTAATAATGATCTGGCCGATAAAAAGAATGCCTTCCATGGCATAAAATCGGCATTGGCCATCCAGGCGGGCAGATTCCGGATCAAGTCCGGAATGACAGGAGATTTAAAAGATTTTAAATTTAGACAAAAAAAGAGAGGTCTGAAAAGTCCGGCTTGTCCGTAGCTCAATTAAGGGACATTTTTACATATATACTTTTCAGGCCTCTCTAATACAATTCTGCCTGGATTCACAGAGCCTGTCAAGTCCGTAAGGTGCCAGGCTCCCTAGGGAGCCTGGCACCTTACGGAGGTTTCTTTTCTATGCTAGAATAGGCGTTTCAGTAGAGGTTATTTACTTAATAAAGGACAACGTATTATGAATTTTATACCCACAAAATTACCCGGAGTTGTGATTATAGAGCCGGATATCTTTAAAGACGACCGGGGTTATTTTCTGGAAACCTTTCAGAAGAGTAAGTATGAAGGTGGTGGAATAGGCCTAGAATTTGTGCAGCACAATCACTCTCATTCAACCCGAGGGGTGCTTCGAGGACTACACACGCAGTTGGGACAACCTCAGGGCAAATTAATTCGGGCTATCCGGGGAGAGATTTTTGACGTAGCTGTAGATATTCAAAAAGGATCTCCAACCTATGGAGAGTGGGTTAGTGTGACGTTGTCGGGTGATAACTTTAAGCAGCTTTATGTTCCACCAAACTTTGCTCATGGTTTTGTTGTTTTGAGCGAAGAAGCGGATATTGAGTATAAGTGCACCAATTTTTATGATCCTAAAAGTGAAATTACAGTTATTTGGAATGACCCCGAGTTAAATATCGATTGGCCTATGGATAAGCCCATTCTCTCCGATAAAGATAAACAAGGCTTACCGCTTAAAGAGTTTGAAAGTCAGTTACCTGTTTTTACAGCGGGTAGTTAGAGGTTGTGATGGCTGAAAAAATAAAAATAGCTCAACGAAAAGAAATTCCTGAAGGTGAAGGCAAAGTTTTTATGGTTGGAGATAAAGGGATTGCTGTTTTTAATGTTGAAGGGCAATTCCATGCTATTGATAATACCTGTGCTCATCAAGGAGGTCCTTTAGGTGAGGGAATGCTTCATGGAAAAGTAGTGACCTGTCCTTTTCATGCCTGGGGATTTGATGTGACAACTGGAGAGTGTTCCACAGACCCTATGGTGAAGCAAGATTGTTTTCCTGTAACCGTTGAAGGTGAAGATATTTTTGTAGAGGTTTAAGAATTATCTGTCATCCCAGACTTGATCTGGGATCCAGCGCATTATTAAAAACAATAGTATTTGGGTAAGGAAGTGGATCCCGGATCAAGTCCGGGATGACAAAGTGCTAAAAACTATTATTGAATTAGTCAATACGTACAAAGATGACAAGATACTAGGAGGAATATTATAAAATGCAACAATCATTAGATAGTTTTAATACGAAGAAACAAATTCAGGTTGGTGAGAAGTCGTACTCTGTTTTTAGTTTATTGGAGTTGGCAAAACAAAATTCTAATATTTCAACTTTGCCTTTTTCGCTAAAGGTGCTATTAGAAAATTTAATTCGAAATGAAGATAATCAGTTTGTGAAGAAAGAGGATGTGGAGGCTTTTCTTAGCTGGAATCCTAAGGATAAGAAGACGCAAGAAATTGCGTATCGTCCAGCGCGGGTTTTGTTGCAGGATTTTACCGGAGTTCCTTGTGTAGTAGATTTAGCAGCAATGCGCCATGCCATGAATGAAATGGGAGAAGACCCTAAAAGAATAAACCCTCTTCAAAGTGTGGATTTGGTCATTGACCATTCGGTTCAAATTGATGCATTTGGTACTGATGGAGCTTTTCAAATAAATGCAGACAAAGAATTTGAACGCAATAAAGAACGTTATGCTTTTTTAAAGTGGGGACAAAAAGCACTCAGTAATTTTAGAGTAGTGCCTCCCGACACCGGAATTGTTCATCAAGTTAATTTAGAATATTTAGCCCCTGTGGTTTACGTAAAAGAAGAAGGAACTGAAACCTTTGCTTATCCCGATACGTTAGTGGGAACTGACTCACACACAACCATGATTAATGGTCTGGGGGTTTTAGGTTGGGGTGTGGGTGGTATTGAAGCGGAAGCTGCGATGTTAGGACAACCCGTGTCTATGCTCATTCCTGAAGTGGTCGGATTTAAATTAGTGGGTGAGATGAAAGAAGGCACAACAGCAACCGATTTGGTTCTGACTATTGTAGAGCTTTTACGTAAAAAGGGTGTTGTTGATAAATTCATCGAGTTTTATGGGGATGGAGTTTCTAATTTGCCTTTGACGGATAGAGCTACCATTGCCAACATGGCACCTGAGTATGGAGCAACAATGGGTTTCTTTCCAGTAGATGAAGAAACATTAGCTTATTTACGGCTTTCCGGAAGAGAGGAAACGAACATTCAATTAGTAGAAGCCTTTTGTAAAGAGCAGGGGCTATTTCGAACCAATGATACCCCCGACCCTATCTTTACCGATGAAGTGGAACTGGATCTTTCAACAGTGGAACCTTCGTTGTCTGGGCCTAAAAGACCTCAAGACCGAGTCTCCTTAAGTTCTTCAAAAAAGTCCTTCCAAAAAGTTTTAGAAAATATGACAAACGGACAAGTGGATAAATTTGTTCCCGTGCAAAAAGATGATGAAAACTTTGATCTTCATCAAGGGTCTGTAGTGATTGCTTCTATTACTAGTTGTACAAATACATCCAATCCTGCCGTCATGATTGGTGCTGGACTGTTAGCTAAAAAGGCTGTTGAAAAAGGGCTTATGGTTAAGCCTTGGGTTAAAACAAGTTTGGCTCCAGGATCTAAAGTGGTTGTAGAGTATTTAAAAGAAACAGGATTGCTTCCTTCTTTAGAGGCATTAAAGTTTCACTTAGTGGGTTTTGGTTGTGCGACGTGTATTGGAAACTCAGGGCCTTTACCCGAGCCTGTAGCGAGTGGAATTAAAGAGGGCGAGTTATTAGCGGTATCCGTTCTTTCGGGGAATAGAAATTTTGAAGGACGTATTCATCCTTTAGTGAAAGCTAATTATTTAGCTTCCCCCCCTTTAGTGGTTGCTTATGCCTTAGCTGGAACAGCAAATATTGATTTAACAACAGAACCTTTAGGCGAAGATAAACAGGGAAGCCCCGTGTTTTTAAAAGACATTTGGCCAAGTTCAGCGGAAGTGTCTGAAGCAATGAAGATGGTTAGTTCTCAAATGTTTCAGAGGCAGTATGCGAATGTTTTTGAAGGGGATGAAAAATGGAGAAGTTTTCAGGTTGAAGAATCGGATTGTTTTGACTGGGATGAGAAATCAACTTATGTGAAGAACCCTCCGTTCTTTGAACAAATGAGTAAAGAACCTGCAGCACTTCAAGATATTGAAAACGCACGAGTACTCGCCTTGTTGGGAGACTCAGTGACAACAGATCATATTTCTCCTGCTGGTGTGATTCCTGCCGATGGGCCTGCGGGAAAGTATTTAATTAGTGAAGGGGTGAAGCCAAAAGACTTTAATTCTTTTGGTGCGCGTCGTGGAAATCATGAAGTTATGATGCGAGGAACATTTGCTAATATTCGCTTGCGTAATTTGTTAGCTCCAGGAACCGAAGGTGGGTGGACACGCTATTTTCCTGGCGGAGAACAAATGTCTATTTATGACGCGGCAATGAAATATAAAGAAGAGCAAACTCCTTTAGTTATTTTAAGTGGTAAAGAATATGGGACAGGTTCTTCTCGGGATTGGGCCGCTAAAGGAACACGTCTGTTAGGTGTGCGTGCGGTTATTGCTCAGAGTTTTGAACGTATCCATCGCAGTAATTTAATTGGTATGGGAGTTCTTCCCTTACAATTTAAAGAAGGTCAATCAGCTGAAAGCTTAGGGTTAACAGGTGAGGAAGTCATTACCATTAAAGGTATCTCGGATATTACCCCTCGCCAAAGTTTAACCGTTCAGGCGGGAGATAAGACCTTTGAAGTAGCTTGCCGAATTAATACTCCAGAAGAATTAAACTATTATCGCCATGGTGGTATTTTGCAATACGTGCTTAGACAGTTAATAGGGTAATAATGAATCCTTTTTTACTATAAGCGTCGTATATATAAGGAAAAGTTGTCATCCCGGACTTGATCCGGGATCCATCTCCTTATTAAAAACAATTGTATTTAGCTAATGAACTGGATCCCGGATCAAGTCCGGGATGACAGTTTGGAGATAATAATGAAACAAATTAAATTAATAACAGGGCTTTTAACTTTCTTATTTATATTTTCGCCGATGGTTCTGGCGGAGAGTTTTGACGTTAGTTATACCAGCTGGAATAAGGTCTTAGATAGTTATCTTAAAGATGGGAAAGTAAACTATAAAGCATTACAAAAGTCCCAAACAAATTTGGATGATTTTTTAAGCCAAGTAAAAACGCTGGATAAGAAAACTTTTAATGATTGGGATGACGAAAATAAAATCGCTTTTTGGTTGAATCTCTATAATGCTTCTGCAATGAAAATAATTTTAGATAATTACCCCATTAATGGTGGCGGCGGGTTTAAAGCATCGTTTTATCCCAAGAGTAGTATCCAACGGATTAAAAAGGTTTGGGATCGTAAATTCATTGATGTGTTTGGCGATAAAATAAGTCTCAACCATATTGAAAATAAAATCCTCAGAAAAAAATTTAAAGAACCTCGAATTCACTTTGCTTTAGTGTGTGCTTCAATAGGATGCCCTGTTCTTCGCGGAGAAGCCTATATGGGTGGAAGCTTAGATGAGCAATTGACGGACCAAACACGTAACTTTTTAGCAGTACCGTTTAAAAATCGTTACGAGGTTTCAGAGAATACGTTTTATATGTCTCCCATCTTCAAATGGTTTAGCGAGGATTTTGAATCTTTTGGAGGACCAGTAGCTTTTGCTAAAGAATATGTTTCCAGTGACATTCAGAAACAACTGACCAAAAAAACAGAAGTGAAGTTCTTAGATTATGATTGGTCCCTTAACGCCCTACGCTAGTAAACGAAGGAATTTATGAAAACAACCTTTCTTTATTTTGTGAAGTATCCTACTCCCGGAAAAGTAAAAACGCGTCTTGCAAAGTCCATAGGCGATGATAAGGCAGCTGAAATTTATAATGCCTTAGCCAAAGATACATTAGGCAAATTGTCCACTGGATTGAATGAAGATGTTTCCATTACCATTTATTTTGATCCACCTAATCAGGAACAAGAAATTAAAGATTGGTTGCCCGGCAATTTTAATTACTTAGCTCAGGAGGGAAGTGATTTAGGGAAACGCCTTCAATTTGGCTTTTCTCAGAGTTTTCAAGCCGGGGCTGATCATGTCATTGCCTTGGGTAGTGATGTGTTAGGTTTTGAAGCCTCCCTTAGAGATAAGGCTGTAGAAGAGTTAAAAAATTCCGATGTGGTTATCGGACCTTGCCAGGATGGTGGTTACTACTTAATAGGCTTATCCCAGGACTGCCCGACCTTTTTTGAAAATATTCCCTGGAGCACCGAAAAAGTTTTGGATTTAACCCTACAAGTGGCACAGCAAAAAAATCTTAACCCCATATTAATAAACGAGTTAGAAGATTTAGATGAAATTGAAGGGTTAGAGAAGAACAAGAAGTTGATCGAATCTATTCTGTGATTTTAGGCGTAATTATTGTAATATACCTCGCTCAGTTCCCAATTTTTTAGCTGCGTATATATTTTGTTACCTGAAAGGAACACTATGAAGAGTTTAGATAATAATGGTAAGACCCTAACACAAAGCCGAGAAGTGCTCGATAAAAGCGTTATTGATCGATACGCGCAAGGAGCCATTGAAAGAGAAGACGCGCTTTGTTGCCCTGTAGACTATGATCCCAAATACCTTAAAATTATTCCTGAAGAAATTATTGCCAAAGATTATGGCTGTGGCGACCCTTCTCAGTATGTGAATGAAGGAGAAACCGTTCTGGATTTAGGGTCCGGCGGCGGAAAGATTTGTTACATTGCCTCTCAAAAGGTAGGAGCAAAGGGTAAGGTGATTGGTGTCGATTTTAATCCCACGATGTTGAATTTAGCTCGGAAATATAAAGATGAGATGGCCGAGAAAATTGGTTGGGGTAATGTTGAGTTTAAGCGTGGCGCTATTCAAGACCTCAAAACAGATATGGACTTTTTAGATAAACAGTTAGCAGGAAAAGAAGTTAAAAGCTCTGATGATTTTCTAGCCTTACAATCCGAAGTTAAAGCATTAGTTGAAGAGAACCCAATGATTCCTAGCAACTCAGTGGATGTCATTGTTTCTAACTGTGTGCTTAATCTTGTGGGTAATGTAGAGAAGAAACAATTGTTTGAAGAAATGTTTCGTGTCACAAAACGAGGTGGCCGTGTTGCTATATCCGATATTGTTTCCGATGAAGTTGTTCCTCAAGAATTACAAGATGATGAATACCTGTGGAGCGGTTGTATCTCCGGTGCTTTTGAAGAAAAAGCATTTGTGAAGGCTTTTGAAGACGCTGGTTTTTATGGTGTTGAAATTGTGAAGCGGGATGAAAAGCCCTGGCAAACGGTTAAAGGTATCGAATTTCGATCTGTTACGATCATTGCCTATAAGGGAAAAGAAGGCCCGTGTTTAGAAAGAAACCAAGCGGTTATTTATAAAGGCCCATGGAAACAAGTGTTGGATGATGATGGTCATTATCTAAAACGGGGTGCCCACACAGCTGTGTGTGATAAAACATTTAATATTTATAGTAAGGCTCCTTATAACCAAGATATTATTCCTGTTCCCCCAATCAAGGATATCCCCTTAGATAAAGCAGAAGAGTTCGATTGTTCTCGTTCTGCTGAAAGAGATCCTCGGGAAACCAAAGGGGTTGAGTATGATAAAACAACAGAAGCTGAAGATTGTTGTGGCCCTGAAGAATCTTGTTGTTAGAAAAACAGCTTTTAGCTATTTGCTTTTAGCTTTTAGCAAAAGAAGCCAAAAGCTAAGAGCCAAAAGCCAAAAGCTTAATTTAGGAGACCTCTCTTGAATCGATTCGATCAACAGCTTGATGAATATAATCAAGCTCTCATCAAAAAAGTAGATACCCTTCAAGTGAATATTGGCAAGCTGTGTAACTTGGCTTGTGTTCACTGTCATGTTGAGTCTAGCCCTCAAAAAACTGTAGAAAATATGAACCAAGAAACGGTGGAGGCTGTTGTCCGGTTTTTGGATCAAGCAGATATTAAAACAGTGGATATTACCGGAGGAGCTCCAGAGCTTAACCCCCATTTTCGTTATCTGGTTACTGAAGCTCGAAAACGAAATCTAACGGTCATGGATCGTTGTAATTTAACCGTTCTTTTCCAACCAGGGCAAGAAGACACGGCTCAGTTTTTAGCCGACAACCAAGTAGAAATAGTAGCGTCTTTACCTTGTTATCTTGAAGAGAACGTGGATAAACAACGAGGCAAAGGTTCCTTTGATCAATCCGTCGAAGGCTTAAAAAAACTAAACAGTTTAGGTTATGGACAAGAAGGTTCCTCGCTTAAGCTTAATTTGGTGTATAACCCTGTGGGCCCTCATTTACCTCCTTCGCAAGAGAGTTTAATTCAAGATTACAAAAAACGTTTGTTCGAAGATCATGGAATTGTTTTTAATGATCTATTTACCATTACAAACATGCCTATTAAACGCTATGCTAAATATTTAAAAGCATTTAATGAGTATGAAGCTTATGTGGAGTTATTAATTAATAGTTTTAATCCGAGCACTATTTCGAGTTTGATGTGTATTAACACTCTAAGTGTTAGTTGGGATGGAAAGCTATATGATTGTGATTTTAACCAAGCGTTAGGAATGGGTATTGATACCCGCGAAGGAAATGAAAAACCCACAATTTTTGATATTACAGAAAATGAGTTAACACGTCATAAAGTGTTAACCGCTGATCATTGTTTTGCTTGTACTGCTGGAGCCGGTTCTAGTTGTACAGGTTCTCTTATATAAATATAGAATAGTTTGTCATCCCGGACTTGATCCGGGATCCAGCTCATTAACCAAATACAATTGTTTTTAATAAGGACATGGATCCCGGATCAAGTCCGGGATGACAGAGAGCTAAAAATTGTCAGAATATATACAAAGATGACAAAATTTTCTGTTTTCCATTTTAGCCTATGCGTATATCAATCATAATTCCAGCCTTAAATGAAGAAAAGTGTATTGAAGAAACACTTGAGAATTTGGTTTCTAATCATAATCCAGCCGAAATTATTGTTGTGGACGCGGGTAGCACAGATAGTACAGCTCAAAAAGCATCCCGTTTTGCTAAAGTGATTCAATCCGAGCGAGGACGAGCACAGCAGATGAATCAGGGAGCTCGGGAAGCGACTGGAGATGTTTTCTTATTTTTACATGCCGATACTTTTCTTCCTGAAAATGCTTTAAATTTAATTGAAGAAACTTTAAATCAAAAAGATTGTGATGCGGGTCGATTTTTTATGCAATTTGATGAGAATAAATTTTCACTCAACCTTTTTTCTTCTTACACTCGATTTCGTTGTTTCTCTTATGGAGATCAAGCCTTGTTTATTCGTAAATCTCTCTTCGAATCGTTGGAGGGGTTTCGAGGGGATGTGCCTTTTGAGGATGTGGATTTTTTCAAGCGATTGTCCAAAGTTCAAAAATTTGCTCTGATTAAAAATCCAGTTACGACTTCAGCCAGACGTTTCACTTCTCAAGGTTCTTGGACACAAAAATGGATTAATTTATTTTTAGTTAGTTTTTATTATTTAGGCCTAGATATTTCTTCGCTTAAAGCTAGATTCTATCCGGACGTACGATAACGTTTTTGAGTCATCTGTCATTGCGAGGCAATAACAGATGAGCCGTGGCAATATCAGACAAAGTGATGTTTGCCCCTAAGTCCGAGATTGCCACGGCCCTTTCAGCGCCTCGCAATGACAGTAGTTCAAAAACTAGATCCTTCCTGCCTACCGGCAGGCAGGCGCTGATGTGTTAGAATCTACTAGCAGAATGGTTTAATATAAATGTTGTCATCCCTGCGAAAGCAGGGATCTGTTGAGAGATTCCTGCTTTCGCAGGAATGACATTTTTATCTAAGGGTTTTTAATATGAAATTGATACTTGTAATTAGTGTTTTAGCGCTTTTGTATTTCTTAGAAAGCATCTTTCCTTTATTTAAAGGGAGAAAAGATCGGTTCAAGCATTTATTGCCTAATGCTTCTATTGCGATAATCAATGCTTTTATTGGCGTCTTCATTTTTGCTTTCCTTCTTATTCAAATCACCTCTTGGTCGGGTGAACACTCTTTTGGTTTATTGCGTATTGTGCCATTGCCTGTTTGGGCTGTTTGGATTATTGGGTTTGTCTTATTTGATCTATGGATGTACTTTTGGCATCGTATGAATCATGAGATTCCTTTTCTATGGCGCTTTCACCGAATGCATCACAGTGATCTTCAGATGGATGCCAGCACTGCTTTACGTTTTCATCCCATAGAAATTGTTTTCTCATCCTTTGCTCGACTTATTATTGTTGCTCTGCTTGGATTAAATTGGGAGCAGCTTCTTCTATATGAGATTTGTCTTCAACCAGTTATTTTGTTTCATCACAGTAATGTGGGCTTACCAGAGAAACAAGATCGTGTGTTAAGGTCTATTTTTGTTTCTCCAAATATGCATCGAGTTCATCATTCTCAGATTGTTGTAGAAACAAATTCTAATTATTCGAGTATTTTTTCGATGTGGGATCGGTTATTTCATTCCTATAAAAAACATGAACCTATTGAAGGGGTTGTTTTTGGGCTTCCAAATTTTCAAGAATCAAAATGGCAAAAAGTGTTAGGGATGATAAAAACACCTTTTGCCCCATTACGTTAAGGAGAAAGTTATGAAACCATGGATTGTTAGTTTGTTCACACTTGTGATTGTTGCAGGAGCAGCCATTATGTGGAATAAAAATTTAAAAGCAGAGATGTTTCCTGTAGAACGGAGTTTTAACGTTAGTTATTCAGCAGCTATTCAGGATTTGCCTCAAAAAGCTCAATTGGTAAAAGTTTGGATTCCATTGGCAAGTAGTCGGGGAGGTCAAGAAATTATCAACCGCACTATCCAAGCTCCTGGAGAATATAAAATAACTCAAGACAAGAAATTTGGTAATGAAATGTTATATTTTGAAGCCAAAAAAGAAAAATTTAGTAATTTAGAGTTCACCATTAATTATGAAACTAAAGTAAATAGAGAAGAGTTTATTCGATCGGCCAAAGAAGAAAACTTGAAGCCTTATTTGAACCCCTCCCGTTTGATGGTAGTTAATGAAGAGGTTAAGCAGAGAGCCCTTAAAGCTGTTGCTAATAAAAAGGAAGGTTTTGAGAAAGCGCGTGGAATTTTTGATTATGTTATCGACCATATGGATTATGACAAACAAACTCCTGGTTATGGAAAGGGAGATACAATTCGAGCCTGTGATATTGGAAAAGGAAATTGTACGGATTTCCACTCCTTGTTCATATCTATGGCCTTAGCTGAGAATATCCCAGCCCGGTTTAAGATAGGCTTGCCCATTCCAGAGACAGTTGAAGAAGGACAGATAAAAGGGTATCATTGTTGGGCAGAGTATTATGACGCCAAACAAGGATGGCGCCAGGTGGACGCTTCAGAAGCCTGGAAAAAGCCAGAGAAGAGAGATTTGTATTTTGGTGGGATTGATACGAGTAAGTTTTTAATTAGTGTGGGGCGCGATGTCTCATTAAATCCATCTCAAGAGGGAGGGGATGTAAATATATTCTTCTATCCTTACGTCGAAGTAGATGGCGAACCCTTTAATGATGTTAAAACGAAGTTTTCTTTTAAAAACAGGAAGCAGTAACAATTAATGGAGGATGAAATGAAAAATCTAATGACAAAACTAATGTTATTCTTAATGGTTTTTGCTCTATCTTTTTCTACGGCTGCAGTTGCTGGAGAACATGGAGGTTCTACCATGGAACATGGCGGAGCAGCTATGGAAGCAACTTTAGAAGAAGCTGAAGGTTGGAGTGAAGAATCAATTGAAGAAGGTGAAGAATTAGAAGAAGCTGCAAAAGAACATGGCGGTAAAGAGCACGGCGGAAGTTAATAATAGTTTGTCATCCCGGACTTGATCCGGGATCCACTTCCTAAGCTAAATACAATTATTTTTAATAATGATCTGGATCCCGGATCAAGTCCGGGATGACAGAGTTTTTCAAGGAGGAGTTTATGTTTATTCGAAATATTTTACTGTCTAGTTTGATTGTTACCTTAATTAGTCTAAGCGGAAGTGTTGCTTGGGCAAAACCAACAGCAGATCAATTGCGTCAAACAATTCGAGACCATATTGTGAAGCAAGAAACGCTACAAAAAACTATGGGCTTACCAGGAGCTTTTGCTGTAATGGATGAGCGCACTGGAGAATTCAGAAATTTAGAGCTTATTCGTGTTCACGAGCGTGTTGGAAAAACAGGAGATTATTACTATTCTTGTACCGATATGAAAGATGTCAATAGTGGAGATGAGCTTGATTTAGATTTTGATATTGAAGATAATGATGGCGAGCTAAGTGTTGTGGATGTTCGTATTCACAAAGATAATGGTAATCCGCGTTATACTTACGACCAAAATGATAATATGATCCCTTTATCTTAATCAATGTTAAAGAAGATCCTGCATTTAATTATTTTTTCTCTCATTCCTTTATTAGGATTCCCACAAGGAGTTTGTGCTGAAATGGAAAGTTCCGGTCATCAGAATCGTCTGATTCACGAAAAAAGTCCTTATTTACTGCAACATGCGCATAACCCAGTAGATTGGTATGCTTGGGGGGAAGAGGCTTTTGAAAAGGCTAAGAAAGAGGATAAACCCATCTTTCTTTCTATAGGGTACTCTACATGCCATTGGTGTCATGTGATGGAAAAAGAATCCTTTGAGAATGAAGAAATTGCGAAGGTGATGAACGAATATTTTGTCAGCATTAAAGTGGATCGAGAGGAACGTCCTGATGTGGACCAGGTTTATATGCAGGCAGTAATGGCGATGACGGGCTCGGGGGGATGGCCCATGAGTGTTTTTCTTACCCCTGAGTTAAAACCTTTTTATGGAGGGACTTATTTCCCACCCGAAGATAAATGGGGGAAGCCTGGGTTTAAAACAGTTTTAACCGTGCTGGCAGACAAGTGGAAAGAAGATAGAGAAGCTTTATTAAAATCCAGCGAAGATATGACTCAATTTCTTAAAACTCAAGCAGCTCAAAAATCAGACGCTCAAGTAGAGCTTAATGAAGAAGTTTTATTTAAAGGCTATCAACAATACCATGCTCAGTATGATGAACGCTTGGGCGGATTTGGACAAGCACCTAAATTTCCTCGCAGTCATATTATTTCCTTTTTATTACGTTATTGGAAGCGGTCCGGAGAAACGCTCGCTTTAGAAATGTCCGAGAAAACATTAGTGGCGATGGCCCGAGGAGGAATGTACGACCATATTGGAGATGGTTTCCATCGTTATTCCACCGATGGCAAATGGCATATTCCTCATTTTGAAAAGATGCTTTATGATCAGGCTCTTTTATCTAAAACATATTTGGAAAGTTATCAAGCGACAGGACGAGATCTTTATGCCTATATCGCCCGTCAAATTTTAGAATATGTGCACCGTGATTTAAAAAGTCCAGAGGGAGGTTTTTATTCTGCTGAAGATGCGGATAGTGCTGAAGATGCCAGTAAGCCCAATGAGAAAACCGAGGGAGCTTTTTATGTTTGGGAAGAAAAAGAATTAAAAGAACTCTTAGGGGAAGAAAAAGCAGCCATAATTAATTATGTTTATGGGGTTTTGCCCAACGGAAATGCTGAAGTAGATCCTCATGGAGAATTTAAGAATAAAAACACTCTATATTTAGCGCATACCGTTCAAGAGACTGCTGAGAAATTTAGTCAAACGGAAGAACAAATTATTTCTCTCTTAGATGAAACAAAGAAAGTTTTGTTTGAAGCTCGTTCTAAACGCCCAAAGCCTTATTTAGATGATAAGATTTTAACCGATTGGAATGGCTTGATGATTACGAGTTTTGCTAGTGCTGCACGTATTTTGCAAGAGCCCCGTTATCTAGAAGCTGCTCAAGCAGCTGCAGATTTTATTATAAATAATATGAAAACTCCCGAAGGTCGTTTGTTGCACCGTTACCGAGATGGAGAAGCTCGGGTAGAAGGTTTTATAGAAGATTACGCTTTCTTTGCCAATGCTCTAGTAGATCTATATGAAGCTTCTTTCGAGGTTAAATATTTAGAGGAAGCCGTATTCTTAACTCAGGAAATGATCCGTCTTTTTTGGGATGAAGCTGCGGGTGGTTTTTTCTTTATTGGTAGAGACGCGGAGAAATTAATTGCACGCATGAAAGAAATTTATGATGGTGCTGTGCCTTCTGGAAATTCTGTTGCTGCTTTAGTCTTACTGCGTGTTTCCCGTATAACGATGGATAAGACGTTAGGAGAAAAAGCTGAGCAATTATTTAAAATATTTAGTAAGCAAATTTCTGAAATGCCTTCAGGGTATCCTCAAATGTTAATTGCCTTAGATTTTCTTTTAGGCCCTTCCCAAGAAATTGTCTTAGCTGGAGAGAAGAACGCTCTAGAAGCAATGACCAAAGAAATTTTTATTCCCTTTATTCCCAATAAAGTAGTTTTATTCCATTCGGACAATGAAGAAGAAGCAAAGAAAATAGAGTCTTTGGCCTCATTTATTAAGCCTCAGGTAGCCATAAGCGAAAAAACTACAGTATATGTGTGTGAGAACTATACCTGTAATCTTCCAACGACAGACCCCCTAGAATTAAGAAAACTTCTTAAATAATTTCATCTTTCACTATTGAGTTAAAAGAGTTATGTATTAGAAACAGCAAGAGGCTAGAGTTACGTTCTGACAACAGCAAGAAGTGGGAGTTAAGGGGTGTTTTTACCTTTAACTCCTGCCCCATTTTTCACCCAATACGTAACTCCCACCAGATGCTTTCCTGGATACTTAACTCTTTGTTCTTCTTATACTTAGCTACTTAACTCCATAAAAAGTCTATAGTACTTTTTAGTTTTTCCTGTTTGCAATATTAGCGTCCATCGGGTAAGGTTAAATCCTCTGTATTTTAGAACAGAGAAAACTAAGGAGGGGACTGATGCCAACAATTATGAATTATAGACATTTATCATTTATAGCCATATTTGCCTTAGTAGTTTCTGTCTTATTTTCAGTAACTGTTTGTCGTGCTGAAACGGAAAACGTTTCTCCAGAAACAATTCAAATACCTCAAAATTTAGCAACACTTCAAGAAACATTTCAAGATGCATCTTCTTTAGACCAAGGGAAGTTAGTTATTCTTATTCAAGACTTACATAGTTCGGTGCAGGTTCAGGAAAATATTGCTGAGCTCATTCATTATTTTGTGGAGGATTACGAGCTTAACTTAGTAGCCTATGAAGGCAATGAAGGTTTTGTGGAAACGGATAAGGTTTTTTCGGTTACGGACCCTAAATTAACCAATAAGGTGGCGAAGAAGTTATTGGAACAGCTCCGTTTATCCGGTGCTGAATACGCTCATGTGACAACACAGAAAAAATTTCAACTTTGGGGAATGGAAGATACTTCCATTTATGAACAAAACATTAACCGATTTAGAAAAGCTATTTATTTGAAACAAGACGCAGGAAATTTTATTCGAGACTTGAATAGTGGTTTAATTAAAACATTACAGTCTATAGCTTCTGAAGAAGGTAAAAAGCTAGTTAAGTTAATCCTTTCCTACCGAACCAAACAAATTACTTTAAATGAATATTATTTTGAATTAATAAAAAGTGCCCGCGAAAAAAATATAGATATTACGGATTTAACAAACTTTTTTAACTTAACGCAAACAAAAGATGAAAATCAAAAAATCAATCATAAGCAGTTTAAGGAGGAGTTAAATAAAGCAGAGGATAGACTGACACAAGCAATGTTAACGGAGACCAATGCATTAGAAATTTATCAGGCTTTGGAGCGATTAACCGTTCTTGCTTCTATGGTTTCTTTGTCTTCAACACGAGACCAATGGAATCAATATCAAAATAACAGAGAGCTATTTAAACAAGAGCAATTCACACGTCTTATCGATGACGACTATCAATCCAATTCCTATGTCACTTCTTTCCAGAGTACTTTGGATGAGCTTGTTGAAGCAGCCACTCAGTTTTACGAAACAGCTCAGGTTAGAGATGGAATTATTTCTCAAAATGTGCTTAAAATTCTAGAAAAAGAAGAGAAGGTTATTTTAGTTTCTGGGGGATTTCATGTTGAGGGAATAACGCAAATTTTAGAGGAAAAAGGAATTTCTTATCTTGTGGTCACACCACTTTATAGTCAGCATCAAGCCTTAGAACAAAAAAACTATATGGAAAAATTGTTAACAGTTTAAAAACAACATAAAACGTACACAGGACACGGTACATAGAACACAGAAAAAACAAAGACGTTTGTCATCCTCGAATGTTTTTGTCGGGGATCCATCACATTATAAAAAATAATATCTTTTGATTAAGGAAGTGGATTCCCGACAGAGACGTTCGGGAATGACAGGATCTGTGTACTATAGACCGTGTGCGTTTTATTTTGGTTGTTCTTTGGTTTTCTTCCCGTTTTCAGCTTTAATTTTTTCATAATAATTAATAAATTCTGGTAGGATTGTTTTGATGGTGTTTGCAGCGATAGCAAAACTAATACCTTGTGCTTCTTGAGCAATAACCTGATTCATGCCGATAAGCTTACCTTCCATATTAATTAATGCTCCTCCGCTAGAACCTGGATTAATTGCTGTATCTGTTTGAATCAAATCTCTAAAAATAATTTTGCCTTCCGGAGAAGTGAAGTTTCTTTTTGGGGCACTGATAATCCCAGTCGTTACCGTGCTAGATAACCCAAAAGGGTTTCCAATAGCCATCACTGTTTCGCCAACCAAGATATCATCCGAGTTTCCAAATTCGATAGGGTTTAATTCAAAGGGGACATTAATTTTAATGACAGCTAAGTCATAAACTCGGTTAATACCTACTTGAGCTCCTTCAGCTTTAGAACCATCATGAAATGTAACGTAAATTTTTCCTGCGCGATCAACCACATGGGCGTTGGTTAAAATAAGGCCTTCTTTATTGATAATAACTCCTGAGCCTACGCTAGGGAGTTTAAATTGTTGATAGGTTTGGACATATTTTTGGTACATCTTGTCCAGTGCTTGTCCTGTTTTACCCCACTGAGGTTTTGACTTTAACCAGGCAATTCGTTCTGTGGAAATATTGACTACAGAGGGACTTATTTTTTCAACAAGTTTTACTATTGGAGACATGCGTGGAGAATCATCATCCAAACTGAATGCAGAGCTTGCAGGGCTTAATAAAAGAATAAGAAGTAAGGCTAAAATTTTATGCATCATGGTATAAGTATACCTGGAAAAATTGAAAAGAGAAACCAGAAACCCTATTTTTTGTTTTGCGCAATTCGCAGATCGAGTTTATTCTTCAGTCCAAGAAACCAGATCTGTTTCACTTTGGGAGCTTGTTTCTCCATCGGCTAAAGATTCATCATAATGAATGTTGGTATCGTCCCCTGTGAATTTATGGGCAACCACGGCACCATAAAAATCTAAATTACCAGCGGCACCTCCTTCGAGAGTTACGCCACTTTCAAATCGTCCTGCTTCAGGAGCATAAATAAGTCCGTAGTGAGAACCATTTCCTCGAATCACAATAGAATTATCTCCAGACATGCGAATAATAAAATTAGAGGGGTTGTTCCCTGGAGTTGTTACCGTATCCGCAACAATATTTACATCCCCTGTGACATAAAGTTCTACGGGACCTAACAACGTTAATTGACCATTCTCGGCAATGCTGACTTCTGAAAATAAATGAGCGCCTCCTGCCAATGCTTGAGATGTGCTAGCAGGGATAATCAGATCTCCACTATCTGGAAGACTTTCGGGGATAGCAACAGGATCTAACAAGGTTGTGTTCCTAGCGGCTTCTTGAGTGCCTGACACACCAGCATTTCCTGTGATGAGGATTACATCTCCAGGAATACCTGTTGGGCCAATCGTAACATCCCCTCCAATGGAAGCATCTCCTTCGAGAGTTACATCATTAAGAGCAATGGTGTTGCTGCCTAAATCTCCATTTAGTGTTTGATTGACTCCTGGGGCATAAGGTCCTGAAGTGGAGTCGTAACTATCAGTGGTTGTGTTTCCTTTCATCGTAATGTCTTCTTCGGTAAAGACAGCATTATTAAATACAGGTCTGGGGGTTACGGTAATAAAAGTTGCAATTGTTCTTTCTTGATAAGCATAAGATGTGGTTTGCGCATTGGGGGCATATCCCGTTGAGGCAATATTTCTAACCAGAGGATTCCCTATGGGGTCCGGAGTTGTTACTGTTGAGGCATAGGAGCCATTTCCTAACGAAATAGTAGATGCCGTTCCGGTATAGCCTGCATTCAGTTCCAACATAGCAATAGCAGCATCAACACCTGCTTCTGCAAGATTAAAGGCAATGATACGATTTCGTTCCATTTCAATTTGTCTGCGCTCGCTAATGCTTCTAGCAAATAGAGAAGTAGATAAGGTCGCAATCACTAAGACAAAAATTAAGGAAGAGATTAACATCATTCCTTTTTGATTGTTAAGTTTTCTCACTTTTCTCTTCATTGCTTTTCCCTCTTATGGCAAATTTCTAATATTTACTTCTCCTGTTAGATCTGCTGTTATTGTTTGCCCCTTTAAAATTGTTTGTTGCATCCCCATAGTTATCGTTACCTGAGTGGGGTTGGGGGACTGATCCAGTTGAAACTGAAGTCGGTTGGGATCTGCTAAATTGGTGTTCATATGATTCGCTAAAATAGTCGTGTCGGTACTTCCTGTTTGAGAACGAATGAGCTGCGCGCTATTAATGCCTCCTACGGAGTAGGTGATGGGGAGGGACCAAGTAATCGCGCCACTGTTAGGGTCTATGGATTGAGGAATCGCAAAAGTTATGGAGGTATTGTTTTGGCTTAAACTAATAGAACTGGGTTGTGCTTGTCTCAATTCTTTTAACACCCGAGTCATTCCTAACCGAGCCTCTTGTTGCAGGCTTAGCTTCGAGTCGTTTACTTCAACCATTGTTTCTCCAGCGATAAACACAGTTGAGGCCAGTAACCCTAATAGAGAGAATAACACTAGGGTTATTACTGTCTCAAACAAAGACCATCCTTTTTTTCTTTTTAACAGCTTTAGTAACATTATCTTTACCTCTGCGTGATTAATGTTGTTAGTTGAGTCGTCATTGTTCTGTTATTTACCGTTTCTCCTACGGTCGTTGATTTGTTGACCCAAGTTACAGTAACTGTAACGTCCAAAGGATCTGTTCCTGTATTCACATAGTTCACGCTGACTTGTTCTGAATTTAAATTATTAAAACCATTAACATTTTGAGCATCAGGAAAAGTAGTGGTGACATTTCCAGGGAAGGTTCCCACATTACTTTGCTGCCGCATTTGCTCAATAACGCGATGCGCATCCTGAAGCGCTACGACTTCTTGATAGCTAGTCTCATTGGATTGATTCAAATAATTGAGGGCAGCAATGCCCATACCGAGTCCTAAAAATAGCACCGTCATGGCAATGAGGAACTCAATGAGGGTGAACCCCAAATTCTGTAAAACCCACTTTTTTGCTCTATGTCTTTTCATATCGATAACCTTCCTTACAGTAAAAGCTTACCTCATTTAGACCTCAGATCCTAGTTATAATATGAGTACCGAGCCGTAAAGATTGATGGGAGATAAGGTTGAAAAAAACGCAGGCGCACTGGAACAGTGCGGTGAGTATTTTTGAAACCTTAGATCCTTTCAAGGTTTACGGTGAATGCCATGTTCTAACTAGGATTTGAGGTATATAGATAAAAACCCTTTTTTACAATCCCTGTTAAAAATTTTTAACAATTGCCTAAAATTTTTACAACTCATTGAAAAACATGAACTTATGGCTTTTATTTTTATATTTAACCAGGCATAATTTTTAATAGAGGGGGGAATATAGATGGTTCATTTTAGGGGGATTTTAAATCAAGAAAATAGGTCGAAAAAAGCTTCCAAACTGCGTTCTCAAAAAGGTGTGATGTTGTTTGAATTGATGATGAGTTTGGGTTTATTGATGTTAGTGATTCTAATGGCCTTTTATATTCTAACAGCAGCTCATCAACTTTCAGAGGAATCCAGAGGTCGTTTATTAGCTTTGAATGCTGCCGCCTCTGTTTTAGAAGTGGTTAAAGAAACTCCCATTTCTAGTGTTCCTGCTATTAATGTAAATAATTATATTCCCGTAGATTTAACCAATGGAAATATTGTGATTACAACCAATCCAGGAAATGTAGCAGCCGTTCAAATTGCCACTGTGACTGTGACCGTAACATGGATAGGGCCTAAGAATAGAGCAATGAATTTACAGATGTCGACAATGAAAAGTCAGTTTTAGGGAGAGTGTGATGAAACAGCAAAAGAGAAAGAAATTAAATAACAAAGGATTTACACTGATGGAAATTTTACTCGTAGCCCTTATTTTTCCGTTATTGATTCTATCGGTTTATGCTGTTTTAGATATGGCCCAAGTAATTTTTAGAACAGATACGGTTTATTCTCAACTCAATCAAAGTTCTATGCAAATGATGCGTTATATTTCTCGAGAAGTATCTCAAACCAGTCCATTAGCATCTCCTTCGCATCTTTCAATAACAGCAGATGCGGGAGGAAATTCTGTTTTAACTTTTCAGGTTCCTGTGGATTGGGATAACGATGGAGATGTGGTTCAAAATGGAAGTACGAATGTGATTGAGTGGGGAGCTTATCCTGAGGCAGGGCAAACTTCTAACGGAGTATTAAACTCTTGGGTTCGTTATCAGTTAACGAACGGACAGTTATTTCGGAATGTTCTGGATAATACGTTAAATCCGGTTGCGGGGCAGTCCAGAATGATTTCGGATAATGTAAATGCTTTTCAAGCAACTCAGACTTCGGATCGGATCCAACTTGTTTTGACCGTACAACGTTTGGAAAGCACCGGACAGGGAGGGGTAGCCCGCCCTATAACACAGGTGTTTACTCAGGAGATATTGATGCGAAACGCTGTGAGTTAGAGCCCTAGAGTCTAGGGTTGAAGAAGGGAGAAGTGCCATGAGAAAAGGAAGATTTAATAATCAAAAAGGTTTTGTTCTTTTGGGGACATACATCATGTTGTTTTTTGTATTAGCTATCGCAGGTTCTGCTTTTGCGAAATCACTGTATGAGGCTAAACAGGTCAGTCGGGAGATGGATCGGGTTAGTAGTCATTATGCGGCTGAAGCTGCGGTGCAAAGTGCTTTGGCTCAAATTGGGTTAAATGCTTATACAGGTTTTATTAATACAACGAATATTGCCGTAGTTAATTTTCAATCCGTCTCAGGGGATGCTGTTGGTGGGTTTACAGCAAATGTGAATTATCCTAATCAGGCCGATTGGGTTATTGTGACGGCTACAGGAACGGTTAATGGAAACACTCGAAATGTCGAGGCTCGCATTTTTCTGGATTCCAATTTATCGAAGTATTTAGTTTACTCCACAAAGTCCGATTTTTATTCTGGAACAAATGCGCAATACGGTTTTGACGATGGCACGAACCCTCAAGGAGTCCCTTCCAATGAAGATGATCGAGCAGCCATGTATTTTACAGGAAACTATCATGCCTCAGGAGCTAACGTGCAAGTTTATGGAGATGTTCATGCACAGGGTTATTTGGAGGGAACGAGTTCCTCTCAAGTACACGGAGATTCTTATGCTGGAGATTTTGTGATCGATGGCAATGGTAATGTGACCAATGATGGTGTTACGGGAAGTCTTGTTTTGGATGATGGCTTTAATGACGATGTGGATCGCAATGGGGATGGTACTGTGGATGCTCTGGATGCTCCAGAACATCATGATTTAACGGCGGATGGTGTTGGTGATTCGCATGCCACAGAAACATTGACTCCTCTAGATAATGCTTTTTATCAAGCCAATAATAATATGCCTTCCTTCTTTGGGGGATCTCCACAAAGTCGTTACATTGAATTTCAGCAAAACGGAAGCAGCTCTCAATTAGTGGAATATAATTCTGATTGGACAACAGTGACTAACACACATAACTTGCCCGATAATGCTATCGTGTATGTTAATGGAGATATTTACGTTAAAGGAGAAGTGGAGGGGCGAGTTAGCGTTGTTTCCACGGATGATATTTTCTTTGATGCTAATGTAACTTATACCGGTGCTAGTTCTTTTGCAGACTCAGGGCACTCCGTAGCTTTTTTAGCTAAAGATAAAATTTATTTTAGAGAAGCTGACTTAGAAGTCAGTGGAATTCTGTATGCTGAAAATGCGGATGGTGGAACAGCTATTGAGGCAGGTTACGATACTTCAGGAACTTGGAACCCAGATTCAAAAACACGCTTAAGGTTATATGGAAACCGGATAATGGATGGTCAGGCAAACACTTCTTATTATGGAGATCGGGTTTTTGGATATGATCAAAATTTAAAATATTACCGCCCTCCTGGATTACCTGTCCAACCAGAATTAAGGTTAGTGAGGGAAGTCTAATGAAAAAGAAAAAATGGTTTTGGCCTTATCGCTCAACGGATTTAAGAAAAATGTACGCCATTGTTATTATTTGGTTTGCATTGATCATCACGAGTGTTTCTTTTTCGGGTTGTTCTGAAAACTCCTCTCAATTTATGGAAGTTCCCGACGAAGCATCTTCTGGGAAGGAACAGCTTCCTACTTTAGAACAAAATTATTTGTACAAACAAAGCTCCGGTTCTCAATTTAGACAAGATCGTAAATATAGCTTTGAAGATAGAGAGCGTGCTTTTGAGGAAGATGAAGATAATTTAGAGGCTATTCCTGAATCTGTGAAGAAAAGTAATGAGCCAATAACCGATTAAGTTTTGGCCGCTAATAGCCGTAATTATAGGGGCGTGGCAATCTAAGATAAAGGGTTGTAAAGATGATTTATTTCCTGAGATTGCCATAGCCCCAACATTTTTTCTTTAATAAAAGAAAAAACCCCAACATCAATTTTTCCCCACAGCTAGTGCCTTGTATTTCAAAACACACCACATAGAATGGTTGTGGATAATTTACTTTAGTCCTTTTCCCCAAATTTTAAAAAAATTTTTTTAAACTACTTAACTTTATATTTTTCTCGACGATAAATTTTGTTCCGCCCGACATGGATGTTCGGTGATGGTAATTTGCATGGAGGCAAAAAAATGAAACAGTTTATCGCTTTTGGAACAGTCTGTATCTTATGGATAAGTGTGTGTTTTGCTCAAGGAGGGGCGGAGCCTGTTCCGATTTCTTCATCAACCTCGTTTGAGATTAGTGTTCCCGAGTCTTTAGGAAGAATTGCTCAATCCTTTTCTATTCCCAAAAATTCTCAAGACAAAATCGTTTTTGAAGCAAGTGACAACCCTTTAGTTGTGCTTGTTGCTGATGCGCATACCAATATTTCTGTGCAAGAGAAAATCTCTCAAGCAATGGAATACTTTTCTCAAAACTATGGCCTAAAGCATGTTTATGTTGAAGGAACGGACCAAGAAATTGATATGAAGCTTTTCCGTTCTTTTCCGTATCCCGAAGTGTTAAAGAAGGTATCTAAGCGATGGCTCAATAGTCACCGTCTTTCTGGAGCAGAATATAAAGCATTAAATTCGGAACAAGATTTCCGGTTAATAGGAATTGAAGATAAACAAGTTTATTTAGAAAATACTCGCGCAGCTATTTGGACTTTAAAGAATAGACCCGTCTTTCTAAAGAAGATTCAAGTTATGGCTAATGACTTATCCGACCTATTAGAAAAATATTACTCTAAAAAAATGAAACGTTTTGATGAGGAGTTTTCTGATATTAAAAAAGGAATTCCTCCCAGTGATGCTTTTCTACGAGAATATTTATCTTATGAAGATCAGGTGCGTTTGAGTGATCCGGATAACTTACCCTTTAATAGTTGGCAAGAACTTATGGATGCCATTAAACCTAAGCTGGTTCAGACTAGAGAAGAAGAGTTGTTAAGCGAGTTCTCCGAGGTGCTTCAAATGTTAAGACGTTTGATTTCTTTGGAGCTGACTAAGCAAGATTGGTCCTCAATGGCGAAGCACCTCAAATGTGTTCAAGGAAAATCATTGACGGCATACCCTTACGAACAAGATGTTGTAAATTTTGCTGTAACCATTAAGAGATTTATCTCCGAACTAAAAGAACCCTTAGAGTTTTATCGATTAGCAGAAAACCGCGATGAAGTTTTATTTGAGAACTTACAAAAATCTTTGGAAACCACTCCTTTAGTGTGGATGGTTTTGGGTGGTTTTCATATGGACGGTATGATTGAACAGTTAAAACGAAATGGAATTCCTTATGTGGTTTTTATTCCAGCAGGGGATAGTAGTCGTAAAGTAGATTCCATGAAGCGTTATCGAGATTTGATGGGCCAAGAATATAAGTTTCCACCGTTTACGGCGCTTCAGCTTTTCCTCAGTTTAGGCAACGACCAGCGTAGATCTCAACTAACAAAAGAGCTGATGGATGAAGCGCCTAAATCTAACCCTAAAATTCTTTCATGGTTATTTGGAAATGGTTATGCTACTTCAGGACGTAGCTTAGGGAATGAATATCGTTTGCTGTTATTCCGAGAAAAAATTCAACTGTCTCAAGCTGTCTCATCAGGAGCTTCCAGTTTAGGTAAGCCGGTATCTTCAGATGTGTTGCAACGGTTTAAAGAAGCTAAGAGTTTTGTGGATTATCAGCCTTATCATTTTGATATCTCCAGAAAAATAGAAGGATTACGATTCAGTATGGAGAAGATGAGTGAAGCAGAAATCAGAAATCAGTTAGGAGAGTTTGTTTCTAACCTGCCTAATGAAACTGCCAAAAGGGAATTTCTTGTTAAGTTGCTTTTCTTGTATCAAGAGTTATTCGACCAAGATAAAATTTCAGAATTCTATTGGCTGGCTTCCTGGGGTGAGTTTGAAAAGACATCAAAAGACTTGGAAGAAGTCTATTATTTTATGAAAGAGTTAAAAGAAAGAATGGCTAAACCCATTAGCGTGGCTCGATTAAGTCGAGAGATTAATCTGTTTGCTAAGAATGAACTTAAAGGAGCTGAAAGTTTTGTTAAAAGAGAATTTTTAGAGCAAATATTAAAACTTTATTTAGAAGTGGATGATGTAAAGAAAAGATCAAAGTTGATTGATTCTCTAAAATTTATGACTAAAAAACAACGGCTTTATTATTTACTTTTTTTTATGGATCATTTTGATGTGCGTATGCGTCTTGCAGCCATCACTTTATTTGAGGCTGTTTTTAATGAAGAAGGAAGAGCTTCATTTCAGGGTATTTATCATTTGCCACAAACGTTGCATGAAATGAGTATGCCTAACGATTGGCTTTCAATCACATCACCGCTATTTTTAAACACCAATCATTTAGTGCGAAAGCAGTTATGGCGTCTTTTGTTTCAAAGTAAGTTACCTAAAGAAGCGTTAGCAGCTACTTTTAGAGAAGAAGCAAAGCGTTATCCAAAAAATAATAAAAACTGGAAACAGTTTATGGCTATGGGCCAAGCTGTTGAGTTTCAGCAAAAACTTTTCTCTAAAACAGTTACAGACTCTGAACGTCTTCAAGCTGCTGTTGAGTTAGGCTTTTTGACGCGAAGATTTCCTATTCTCTTAGACATGCAAAATAGTTTGGTGGCTTTTCAACGTCAGAAATTATTTTGGGGACAGCTATCTTTAAATAATGAAAATGATTTAATTCATGTAGTAGCTGGTTTGGCAGATCCAGATCCTATGATTCGAGATATTGCTTTACAGATTTTAGTGAAACAACAAGTTGATTCTGTGGAATTTGAGATTCTTTTGGATAGAGCTATTCAATTTTACCAGCCAGATAAAAATTCGAATTATAAAGCGTCTGTAAAATTGCTAAAAAACCTTAAGATCGAGCTGTTAAAAAAATCAGGAGTTATTTCTGAAGCTCTTTGGGATACCGTTTTGGCTCAATTAAGTAGTCAAACAATTGATGAACAAGTATTGTTAAAAAATGTCATGCGTTGGTCTGAAGTAACTCGGATATTGGATGACATGAAAGATGAAGAGCAATTTAAAGAAATAGCTTTTGGTAAACAATTAGAGTTGTTAGGGACGGTCTTGGCTAGTTCCACCGCCTCTCCTTTGTTAAAGGTGGCTATTATTGAAAATTTAGTCGAGTTTGTTTTAGATACTCCTATTAATTTTGATACACCCGGATCGGTTATCTCTTTTAAGCAAGATGTTATTACCTTTTTAGAAAATTTAATCCAAGAACTGAATCTTTCCTCATCTTCGGACATTGTCCAGTATGTATTACTGACAAAGATAGAAAGCGTTTTATTTTTGTTTGAATATACGAATTCTTCAAACGTCAGTAATTTATTAACACAAATTCATGAGGAGAAGCAGCAGCTGAACAAAGCGAAAAATATTTTAATGGGTAAAAACCCTATGGAATTATTATTGGAATATCTTTCTAAACCCAATGTGTCTGAGAGAGGGGTTGTTGGAGAAGCTGTTGGAATAGAACCCAATGATCAAGTAGTTGAGGAGCTTTTATCCGTTCTTTCCGTGGCATCCCCGCTAACGTCTTCTTTTTTAGGGCCAAATATTGATTCTATTGATACGTTAAAGATTAGGAAGGAAGCTTTAATTCGATTAAGCCAATCTGGACCAGAGGCAGCTTCTCGAGTTTACTTTTTGGCAGCGGCTGCAAGTTTAGGGGGCGCCGTTCGCGAAGAAGGGGCTTCCTTATCCTTATCAGAAAGACAAAGTATTTTGTTTGATCGAAATACCCAATTTCAGGATGCGTGGCAATTAGTGGAAGACGAAAGAAAAGCGTTACAAGCAGAACCTCCATTGGTCTATCTTCCTGGAGATGAAGAATATTTAGCGCAAATTCATCAGGATTATTTCGAACATTTTGGCAGTGTCATTTTACCTATGGCTGATTTGCCCCAAGATGTAGGAAAGTTTTTATCGTTGCTCAAACGGCTTCAAGGAAAGGTTCGCTTGATTGTTATCAAAGATGCTAATGAGCCCGGTATTAAACAAAAGTACTCAGATCGATTTCAAATTTCTGCGCTTCAACAGGCTGAACTCTTACAGGTTTTAGACGATACCGATCGTGTTGTGGAACAAGAAGGTGTGTTTTTAGAAGAAGCTCAGAAAATTTTAATGCAAGAACTGAATGAAAATACGCTAGCCTTAGTTTCTAAATCTTTTTATGTGCAACAGTCTTTGGTTAATTTAAGTCGTGTTGTGATGTATGTCGGAGAAAAGATGGATGTATTATCCCCAAGAGAATTAGAAGAACTGATTCTGTTAACCAGTTATTTGAGTGGCAAGGAAGATTCGGACGTACCCACATCTATTTTGGAACGCTTATCTAACTTCGGTTTTTATCAAAAAGCCAATCGCTTTTTCGTCGACCTAAACACCTTCACCCAAATCCTACGATCCGACCAACAACTTCAAGCTTCCGCGTAGAGTTGTCATCCTCGAGCATAGCGAAGGATCTCGTTTTATAAACATCTGTCATCCCGGACTTGATCCGGGATCCATCACATTATTAAAAACAATAGTATTTGGTTAAGGAAGTGGATCCCGGATCAAGTCCGGGATGACAATATGTTAAAATACTTCTCTATTGAGGAGAGGTGTCAGAGTGGCCGAATGTAACGGTTTCGAAAACCGTTGTCCTTAACAGGACCGGGGGTTCGAATCCCCCCCTCTCCGAGTTGTGGGGGGGATTCGAAGTGAAGAGACGAGCCAGTTGATGAAGGCGCGACCTAATGGGAGCGACGACTTCCTTCGAGTCGATGAGTGGCCGACTGTGGCGTAATACGAAATCAATTGCGTTCAGCAATTTAGTTCGTGTTTATGTAGTCACAGCGCCGAATCCCCCCCTCTCCGAGTTGTGGGGAGGATTCGAAGTGAAGAGACAAGCCCGTTGAATTGTTTGTCATCCTCGAGCGCAGCGAAGGATCTAAGCTTTTAGGATTAAAGGAAATTATTTATGAGATCCTTCGCTTACGCTCGAGGATGACATAAGGAGAAAATTTTGGAAATTCTAGCGATGTTAGCATTGTTATTAGGGGGCTCTTGGGCTTCCGGAGTTAATTTGTATTTAACCGTAGCTGGTTTGGGTATTGCTGGGCGTATGGGATGGATGCAGTTACCTGGGGAACTCCAAGTTTTAGGCGAACCCATTATTATTGGTGTTGCTCTTCTTCTTTATATTATCGAGTTTTTTGCAGATAAAATTCCTTACGTGGATTCGGCTTGGGATTCGGTTCATACTTTTATTCGTCCTGTCGGTGCCGCTGCGATTGCGTATATGGCAGCTCCTGAAGCGGAGCCCTTAATTCAAACCGCTGCCGCATTTATGGGGGGAACCATTGCTTTAGATTCTCATCTGACAAAGGCAGCAACCCGTATTGCGATTAATGCTTCTCCAGAGCCTGTAAGTAACACCATAGCCTCTGTTGCCGAAGACGTGACTGTTATTGGGGCTCTCTGGTTAATTATTCAACATCCCATAATTGTGTCTGTTTCTGTTATTGTCTTTTTTGCTCTTTCCCTATGGCTTATGCCTAAGCTGATTCGTCTTTTAATAAAAGGGTTTAAACGAGTATTTGGAAAAAAAGAAGAAAGGAGCTAACAATGAAAAATGTATTAATTTTCTCACTATTTGCCTTGTTTATTTTTACAGTTTCTGTAAACAGTGCTTATGCCTGTGGTTTAATGAAAACCACCGACGAAGTTGCCGTAACTGAAGCAGCAAACTAATAAAAAAAGGGGACTGTCCCTTGGGACTGTCCCCTTTTTGTTGTGACCATCCCCCTTGCTGCTTCTGCTATAATGCCTTTCTAGTTAATCAAGGAGAAATAGATGTCCTACTTAGTATTTGCCCGAAAATTTAGACCCCAAAACTTAGAAGAATTGGTAGGCCAAGAGCATGTGGCCACAACCCTTAAGAATGCTTTAAAACAAGGGCGCCTAGCGCAGAGCTTTCTGTTTAGTGGCACCCGAGGGGTGGGAAAAACCTCTTCAGCACGTATCTTAGCTAAAATGCTTAATTGCGAAAAAGCCAAATCGGGTGACGAACCTTGCGATAAATGTACCAGTTGTGAAGAAATTACCCGAGGAACAAGTTTGGATGTGCTAGAGATTGACGGTGCTTCAAATCGTGGTATTGATGAAATTCGTAACCTAAGAGATAACGTAAAATTTAAACCGATGGTAGGAAAGTTTAAAGTTTATATTATTGACGAGGTTCATATGTTAACCGGTGAAGCCTTTAACGCACTGCTGAAAACCTTAGAAGAACCTCCTAGCCATGTAAAATTTATTTTCGCAACCACCGAAGCGCACAAAATTCCTTTAACCATTCTTTCGCGTTGCCAACGGTTTCATTTTAGACGTATTGCTATTCCTAAAATTGTGGAGACGTTAGAAAAAATTGGAAAAGCAGAAAAATTAAAATTAGATCCCGAAGCATTATTTATGATTGCTAAACAAGCTGAAGGAAGTATGCGGGATGCTGAAAGCTTATTAGAGCAGATGGTGAGTTTTTGTGGAACAACACTAAAACGCGAAGATGTGGAGGAGACTCTCGATCTTTCTTCCACCACCGTTTTATTTTCTTTTATTGGAGCAATTGCTTCAAAGGACTCTGCTCAGGTTTTAGATTTGATTGATGCCTTGGTCACTAAAGGACAGGACTTGAACCATTTTGTCACAGGATTGCTTGAAACATTCCGAGGGTTGTTGCTTTCCCATATTATGGACAAGCCCGAAAAGTATTTAGAGTTGAGTGAAGAAGGTAAGAAGTTAATCGAAACTCATAAGGCCCAATTTTCTAAAGAAGATTTATTTATGATTTTAGAAGCACTTCAAGAATTGAATTGGAAAATGAAACGCACCAACACCCAACGCATTTTATTAGAAATTAGCTTGCTCGCTTTAGCGACACGGGAGTCGATGGAATCCGTTTCTAGCCTTATTCAAGAAATTAAAGCCTTAAGACAGGGTTCAGCAGGACGTCCTGCTGCTTCATCTCCGGCACCAGTGATTCCTCGTTCTCAGCAAGTAGCTCAACCCGTAAAAAAAAACCTTACGCCTAAATCCGTAGCTCAACCAGCGCCTGTAGCTAAAACAGCTGTGGCAGAACCCACAACGGAGACGACCGTGAAACAACAAAATCCTGTTTCAACCCCTAAAAAAGCAGTGAAGCAAAGCTCCGTGGAGCTCAGCAATATTGAAATGGCTTGGCAACGTATAATCGAAGCTGTCAAAGCGCAAAAAATGTCTGCCGGAACATTTTTAGCCGAAGCAGAACCTATTGAAGTATCCAAAAATACGTTAGTGATTGGTTTTCCATCAGAATTTCGTTTTCACAAAGATGCTTTAGAAAAAAGAGAGAATAAAGAGTTAGTAGAAGGAATTTTAGCTAGTGCTACAGGTGTTCAATTAAGAGTAAATTATGTGACTACTAAAAAAGACTCTTTAGAAATTGCTTCTACAGAACCTGAAGAAGAAGAGAAGTCCCCCGAAATTATTAATCAAGCCATGGAAATCTTCCAAGGAAGAATCTTAGAAAAAGACTAATGAAAAGCACGGACTCCGGACTCCGGAAACAGGACTCAGAAAGCATTTCTTTAACTCAGAACTATGACAAAGGATCTTTGTTATGAAAGGTTATTCCCCCTCAATTGCCAATCTTATTCAAGCATTTGCGAAGTTTCCTGGCATTGGTCCTCGTACTGCAGAACGAATGGTTTTTTATTTACTCAAAAGTGACCCCCAAGAATCTCATCGTATGGCAGATCTTATCGTCCGTGTTAAAGAAGGAACTTTTTTCTGCACTCAATGTTTTAATCTCAGTGAAGAGAAGTTATGTCATGTGTGTAAAGATGAAGAACGAAACAAACAACAAATTTTAGTGGTTGAAGACCCTAAAGATGTCATCGCTTTTGAAAAAGCCAATAGTTTTAAAGGTTTGTATCACGTCTTGCTTGGTTGTCTTTCTCCTCAAGAAAATGTAGGTCCCGAAGATATTCGCCTCAAAGAATTACTCAACCGTGTTGAAGCGGATGCCGTCGAAGAAGTTATCCTGGCCACCAGTGCTCGAAGTGAAGGAGAAGCCACTGCCCATTACATCGCCGAACTCCTAAAAAACAAATCGGTGCAAGTGACCCGTATTGCTCGAGGTATTCCCGTAGGCCATGCCCTAGAATACGCCGATCAAGCCACCTTAACTCGATCCCTAGAAGGCCGCCACCAATTAGCTACTTAGTAACAGGGACGGTTCTTGATAACTTGTAAAAAAAGAACCGTCCCTAACTTTTAAAATTTTTTCTAGCCTAACCCAGCACAAATTAGTATACTACCCCTCGTTTTTGCAAGAAGCTTGTCATTCCCGAATGCTTTAATCGGGAATCCATTTCCTTAATCCAATACTATTGTTTTTTATAAAGTAGTGGATCCCCGACAAAGATATTCGGGGATGACAGAAGCACAAATATCACCTTATTCCCTGGTAGCTCAGTTGGTAGAGCAAGCGACTGTTAATCGCTTTGTCGCAGGTTCGAGTCCTGCCCGGGGAGCCAAACTAAAAAGGCCAGGTCCTAGTGACCTGGCCTTTTTAGTTTCTGCCGACCCGGAGCTGGACTCGAAGTGAGGAGGCGAACCAATTGATGAAGCTACGACCTTATGGGAGTAGCGACTTCCTTTGAGCCGACGAGTGGCCGACCATGGCGGAATACGAAATCAATTGCGTTCAGCAATTTAGTTCGTGTTCATGTAGTCATGGCGCCGAGTCCTGCCCGGGGAGCCAAACTAAAAAGGCCAGGTCCTAGTGACCTGGCCTTTTTAGTTTCTGCCGACCCGGAGCTGGACTCGAAGTGAGGAGGCGAACCAATTGATGAAGCTACGACCTTATGGGAGTAGCGACTTCCTTTGAGCCGACGAGTGGCCGACCATGGCGGAATACGAAATCAATTGCGTTCAGCAATTTAGTTCGTGTTCATGTAGTCATGGCGCCGAGTCCTGCCCGGGGAGCCAAACTAAAAAGGCCAGGTCCTAGTGACCTGGCCTTTTTAGTTTCTGCCGACCCAGAGCCGGCCTCGAAATAAAGAGGTAATGAGATGGAGTAAATGGGTCGATATACTAAACGTGCCGTCTCCTAAAACGGGTTGTTTTTTCCTCCGGGGGATCTTATTATAGGCCACTTAAATAGGTGTTGTAATCAATGTTTAACGTTATAGCTTTTTTAATAAGAGAGTTAATCTTATGTTAAAAAAACTGATATCAATTGTTGTCTTCTTTAGTTTGTCTCTATGTTTTTCTTCTATTGCTTTAGCGGTTCCTCAAGATGTAGATTCCAATGAAAATTATGGAGCTGATGGAAATCCGGCTGTTGATGGAGCCAACTTTTCTGCTACCAAAACCTTAAGTGTGGCCAGTGGAAATGATTTTGGTGCTACAGCGGGGGCCAGTATTACTCAAAGTACGGGAAGTGATAATAAAGGGGAAGTCAATTTTGCTGGAAACTCTAACGTAAATGGTACTGTTGGTACTGTTGGGGCTGCATTGAAGACTTTTGCTTTAGGTGGCGGTGTCGGTACAACAGTTGCTATTAATGGAATTTCTCGCATTAAAAATATAACGGTTGGAGCGGGAACATTGGATCTTAATGGAAGTTGGATAGGAAGTAAAATTACGTTTAATGCGGATGGGACAGCAACAGTTTCAGATAATAGTAATATTACGGGAAAGTTTCAAACGGGAACAAATAATCAAGGAACCGTTACTTATGAAGGAACGTCAACAACGTCAGCAAATATAGGGACGAGCACAAATAAATTAAAAGCAGTGAATGCGGGCGCTAATGGAGAGACGGCGACTTTTGATGGAAAAGTAAGAGCGACTACTACAACCGTTACCGGAACGGGAACCATTGATTTGAATGGGAATTTAGAGGGAACAACTGTCAACTTTGCGGGTGACGGAACTGTGACCGTTGCGGATACAAAAGATGTTGATGCTGCTGTAACAACCAACACCAATGGTACGGGAACACTTACTTTAGAAGGAAAAGGCACTGTGAGCGGGCAAGTGGGAACGGCAGCACTCAGTTTGAAAGCTGTGAATGGTGGAGGAACAGCTGGAAAGACATCGACTTTTTCTGGCGATGTTTTTACGACCACCTCAAATGTTCAAGGAACAGGATCGATTGATTTTAATGGCAGTTTAACGGGGAATCTTAACTTTACAGCAGATGGAACAGCCAACCTTGCAGCTAATAAAACCTTAACAGGAACGGTTACAACAGCCACAAACAACACAGGAACTTTTGAAGCAAAGGATGGAACAACAGTTACCGGTGATGTTGGTGCCGTGGGTACCGTTCTAAAACAAGTCAAATCCAATGAGACAGCTTTTAATGGGGATACGCATGCCACAACGTTTATTGTCAATGGTGGAGATACGGCAACGATTGCTTCTGGAAAAAATATTTTTGCCACAAATATTGATGGAGAGTCAGCAGCTAAGGGAACGCTTACTTTTCTAGGTGGAATTACAACCCAGGCAAAGATTGGAACTAATACCCAACTTAAGATATTAAACTTAGGCAACGATGTGCTTTCTGGCGGTGTTTTTGTGATGGATCATGACTTTAATTCGAGTAAAGTTAGAGTTAACAAGGGGTCTACGTTGAGTGTGACAGGAGCTCGAACTGTGACAGGAGATCTTAACGTTAAAAATGGAAATACATTGAGCTTGGGAGCAAATACGTTAACGGTAACAGGGACTCATAAGCAGTCGAATAACTCGAATCTGAATCTTAGTCTTAATAGTGCAACTGTTTTTGGAAATGTTGTCTCCGGTGGTGATGCTACAGTCAAAGCGAGTAGTAATGTCAACGTAAGCGTTGCTTCAGGCGCATTTATTCCGGATGGAACAACATTTAAAATTGTGGATGGTGCAGCTGCGAGTGGCAATGTAGTTGTCCCTGGCACCCTGACGAGTAATAGTGCTGCGCTTTCTTTTACAGGAACAACAGATGGAGATGATTTAACGTTAACGGCGACACGAACAGGTGGTCTGGATTCGCGTTCTACATCCGGTGGTGGAAATGCTGCTGCTGTAGGGAAGGCTTTAGAAAATGCAGGCTCGAATAACCCAAGTGCTGATATGCAGTTTATTTTAGGTCAGCTAGATTCTTTGAGTGATGCAGAGCTAGATGAGGCTCTTAATCAGTTATTTCCCGATACCAGTGGAGCTGCAATTACTGCTGTGAAAGCTGCTCTCAATTCTTTTATTGGGACTACAGGAAGTCATTTGTCGGGTTTCCATGGTTCTAATGGCGGGAAGTCCGGTGTTTCGACAGGAGACTTTTTAAAAGGGGTTGGAATATGGCTCCAGGGATATGGCAATCATATGGATCAAGGTAGGAGAAAAGGCATCGATGGATATCAAGCCAATACTTTTGGAACCATTATTGGTTTGGACAAACTTTTTAACGAAGCCCTTCTTTTTGGTGTTGCTTTTGGTTTTGGATGGACGGATATTAATTCCAAGAATACCGGGAATATGGAAACAGATATTGCTAGCTATCAAGGATCCCTTTATTCTAGTTGGACGAAGGACAACTGGTATGTGGATGGCTTCATGAACTTTGCTCACAACGAGTATGATGGAAAACGCCAGATTCTTTTTGGTGGAGTAAATCGTACGGCTAATTCGGATTACGGTGGTCAGCAGTATTCCTGGAAGTTTGAAGGAGGTTATGACTTTGATATGAAGGGAATCACCGTTACGCCGATTGCTTCATTTCAATACTCCTTTCTTCAAGTTGGCGATTACACTGAGACGGGTGCTGGGGCACTTAACTTAGCTGTAGGCTCTGAGGGTTATCACACACTGGAGCAAGGGCTAGGTTTAAAAATAGGTGATGAATTTACTTGGAAGTCTTTTACGGTTACGCCTTCAATTCGGGCCCTGTGGTATTACGATTATAAGGGCGAGCGAAGTCAAACAACAGCAAGTCTTGGTGGAGGAGGAACGTCTTTTGATACAAGAGGCGCTAATCCTGCTCAGCATGCTCTTAATGTAGGGGCAGAAATTATTGTTGCCAGCTCAGACAATTGGGAAGTGACCGTCAATTATGAAGGAACGCTCAAAGATGAATTCCAGAGCCACGCGTATTTTGGCACTATTCGCTACGAATTCTAAAATCCTTACTTTTTCTTATTTAATAGTAGTAGTGACGTTTTTTTCTTCAGGCTGCTCGACTTTATCTCTATTTGAGTCGCGTCGTGAGTTAGCCAACAGCTTGGCAAGCCGTGCCGGATTTACCCAAGAGCTTGTTAAGGCTAATCCCTTTGTTATTACAACCTATCATCGAATTAATAATGCTGGCAAAGAAGGGACTGTTTATATTGAAGGCGACGGACTTGCTTGGTTATCAAGGTCTCGTCTCTCACCCAATCCAACGCCAAAAGATCCTATTAGTTTAAAGTTGGCCGCAAAAGATTTATCCGAAAATGTTATTTATCTTGCGCGGCCCTGTCAATATACCCCTGTTGATTTAAATCCAATTTGTCGAGACTCTGAGTTTTGGTCTGGAAAACGTTTTTCAGAGGAAGTTGTAAGCTCACTTAATCTAACGCTAAATGCTTTGAAAGAGAGAAACAATGTTTCGGGTTTTCATTTGGTTGGATACTCCGGTGGGGGAGCTGTTGCCGTTTTAATTGCTTCAAGAAGAACGGACGTATTGAGTCTTTCCACCATCGCTGGGAATTTAGATCCTACAGCAGTAAATGAATATCATAATGTGACGCCCCTTCAAGGTTCTCTAGATCCAATGGATGTCGCTGCCCGTTTGAGAAATCTTCCGCAGCATCATTTTGTGGGCGAAGATGATAAAATTGTTCCTCCTTTTATTTCCGAGAACTTTATCGAGAAAATGGGTAAAAATTCTTCCGCTGAAAGAACTGTGATGAAAGGGTATACTCATAAAAAAGGATGGGTTGTATAAATAGTACCCCTTCCAAAAGTGCCGGGTTAAAAATAATATTTTATTTGGATTTTTTATTATTCAGAATCTGTCACAATTGGCAATGTTTCGTTAAAGTTGGCATATCAAAATAAAACCCTCAGGTAGGCCATTTCCAAGCTATTCTTCTAATAAAGCTGAAAAATTCCTTAGGATAAAAACCCATTATCTCGTAACATACAGAGCTTGTTTATAGAAAAAAGAAAGAGGACTTAAGAGTATGGATATTGGTATAGCAAAAGAGATAGCTGCAGATGGTTTAGAACGCAGAGTGGCTCTTTTACCTGAAGAGGTCAAGGAGCTTATTAAGGCAGATCACCGTGTGTTTGCTGAAAAAGGACTGGGAGAGGGAATCTATATCTCAGATGAGGATTACAGGATGGCCGGAGCGGTTGTCAGTGATCGCCTAACTGTTATGAGCCAGCCCATTGTTGTGAAATTAAAAGCCCCTTTGCCGGAAGAATTTGAGCTCTTAGGAGATAATTTGTTGTTTTGCATGCTTCATGCAGAACAGAATCCGCATTATCTTGAAGCCTTAAGAGAGCGCAACGTGGCGTCAATCACCATGGAACTCGTTCGAAATGAGGCGCAGGAGCGTCTTGTGGAATGCACCCAAATTTCAGGGGAGCAGGGCATGCTCATGGCTTTTAATCTTGCTGAAAAATCCCCAGCGGAGTGCAATGTTTTAGTTCTGGGTTACGGTGCTATTGCCTCTGGCGCTTTGAAAGTTGCCAATGGTTTAGGCGCTAATGTTAAGATTCTACGCAAACGTGAGTATCCTCACATGAGTTCTTTTATAAAAAATAAAGATATTATCGTTAATGGAATTGAGTGGCCTAAAGAGAAACGACTACAAAAGGAATATTTAATCACCAAGGATATGTTGGCTCTTTTGAATAAGGGAGCTATTGTCTTAGACCTTTCAGTGGATTACCCCAATCCGATTGAGACATGTCACCCGACCTTTTTGGATGATCCTGTCTATACGGTTTCTGGTATCAAACATATCGGTCTTTACGGTTATCCGGGGAAGGCGCCTCTTTCGAGCGCAAGCCGTTACTCCAAACAAATTCTACCTCTTGTGCTTGAGATTGCTTCAACCTCATTAGAGGATCTCCCGAAACATCTCAAGGATGCTATTGTGACTTTCCCCAAAACGGTTAAAGATCTTCAGCCCCAGCTTGAGATAGCTGTTTTATAATTATGGAAAAAGGGCTTTTGATTATCGGAGATCATGGAACGAATGGCCGTTCTCTGGATCCTTCTTTTGATCAGTTTGTTGACGAAGTCAGGAAAGTGAGGAAAAAAGATCGAAATGTCCATGTTGTTAGTTATAACGATGTGCTGACGAATAATCTTCCCAAAATTGCTGGTCGAACTTTAAAGATTTCTTTATTTTTCCCGTTTCAATATTGGAATAAACACATTGAAGTATACAATGCAGATTCGAGAGTTTACGGAGACCAAAAGTTTGGGCAGGAATACAAAAAGTTTTTTGAACGGGCAAAGAAGGCAATTAAGAAAGAGTATCGACATCAAAAAATCGATTTTGTGAACCCTCCAGAAAGCTGTGTCTTAGATAGAGATAAAAGTGCGGCCAAGCGGTTATTTCAAAAACATCAGATTCCAAGTCCGAAAAGTTTTTATCCCAAAAGTCTTGCTGATATTCAGAAGCTTCTTGCAAAAGGAGAGTCTCTTTATATCAAGCCGAGATTTGGTTCGATGGGCAAAGGAATTACCTATCTTAATAAAGATTCATTGACCACTAACTTTTTATTTAGAAAAGGGCAGATTGTTTCTCGACCCTATGATTACAATTGGCCCTTTTGCAAACTAGCGGGACAGAGAAGGGATAGCTTTCTTAAGATTCTCTTGGCTAAAGACTTTGTTTGGGAGGAAGCCATTGATTCTTGCACCATCAGAAATAAGAGATTTGATTTCAGGGTCTATTGCATTTATGGAAAGATTCCTTATTCTTATGCAAGATCAGCCCCTGCGGTTGCTCCAGTTACGAATTGGTCTCAAGGAGGCCGGATTGAAAATAAAACTAATTTTTCAAAAGATATTCCTAAATCAAAATTAAAAGAGATTCATTCGCTTGCTTTAAAAGTTGCGAAACGTCTTAAATTAAATTATGCGGGCGTTGATATTATTTATTCGAAAAATTTTGAGAAAATATACGTGCTTGAAGCACATTCTTTTCCTGGTTTTGAAAAGGGTTTCCCTTTGATGAATTATTTAGCTAAAAAAGAGAAGCTAGAGCTTTGACCCCATTCCGCACTTAACTTTCATTACCCACCTTAGGCATTTAGAAGCAGTCCCAATCACTTATTCTGATAGAATATGAACAGAAATAACCAAATAGATTAAAGGACCAACCCAATGGAATGTAAAAGAATTTTATTGAAAATGCCTACGGATTATTCTGAGGGTGAGCTAAGAAAGGGCATTGAGAAAGAATTGGGGATTACAGAATTTTCTTATGAATTGGATAAGAAGAGTTTGGATGCCCGCAAGAAGAGCAATATCCATTGGCAGATTTGGGTAAATGTTGTTCCGGAGGAAGCTAAGAAAGAGTTGTTCCAAAATTTTGAAGAGTTGGTGATTCCGTATCAAAAGAGAGGTAAGAGTGTTTTAGTGGTTGGTAGTGGACCGGCAGGGTTCTTCTCGGCGTTTGTCCTTCAAAAGGCAGGGTTTGAGACAACAATAATTGAGCGGGGCACCGAGGTTCGCAAAAGAACCAGTGGCATTAGTGTTTTTGAAAAGACAGGAGTTTTTGATCCGATCAGTAACTATACGTTTGGTGAAGGCGGAGCAGGAACCTTCTCCGATGGAAAACTAACTTCACGCTCTAAACATATCGGAAAAGAAAAAGGTTTTATATTAAAAAGTTATATTGAAGCGGGCGCTCCGGAAGAAATTAGTTATTTAGCGCACCCTCATTTAGGCAGTGATAATTTGAAGAAAATAATCAAAGTGTTGAGAGAAAAATTTCTGGAGCTGGGCGGTAAGATGCTTTTTGAAACTCTGTTGGAAGATTTAAAAATTGAAGACGGTGTGGTGCAGGAAGCGATCACAACCGCAGGCCCTATGACAGCTGATTATTTTTTCATTGCACCAGGACATTCGGCTTATGAAACATATCGTATGCTTATGGGTAAGGGAGTAAAGTTTGAAACAAAGAATTTCGCTTTAGGAGCTCGAGTGGAGCATCCTCAACCATTAATTAATAGTGCTCAATGGGGAAAAGAAAGTTTGCCTGGTGTTTTGGCAGCGGAATATAGATTAACTTCTTCGGGTGATGGAAAACTTCCTGTGTATACTTTTTGTATGTGCCCAGGTGGAATTATTGTACCGTCCGGTTCTTATGAGAATACTAGCGTTGTGAATGGAATGAGTTATTTTAGTCGGAGAGCAAAGTTTGCAAATGCCGGATGTGTTGCGGGTATTCATCCTGATCAATTGATGGGGAAGAAGGCTTCCGCTCTAGAGGCTCTGGAGTGGGTAGAGAATTTAGAACGCAGCTTTTATGAATATGCTGGTGGGTACCAAGCGCCCTTTTGTGGTATACAAAATTTTATCGACCAGAAAGAATCTTCTAAGACAGTGGCAACCAGTTATCCTTTGGGATTAAAGCCAGCACCGTTATGGGAACTCTTACCGCGTGAAGTGAGTCACACGATGAGAGCAGGGCTTAAGGAATTTAGTCGAAAAATTAGAGGGTATGAAACAGGAAACATCATGGGTCTTGAAAGTAAAACATCGTCCCCCATTCAGGCTCTTCGAGAAAAAGACAGTCGTTGTGCGGGATTTGAAAATCTTTACTTAATAGGAGAAGGAAGTGGTTATTCCGGAGGAATTGTTTCTAGTGGAGCCGATGGAATAAAAGCAGCAATGACCATTGTGGAGAGTTAATTAAGCTAGATCTTTGTCATTGCGAGGCTAACATAGACGCCGTGGCAATCTCAGAGGAAGGAATTAAAAAATAAAAATGATAAATTAAAAACCAAAATTTAAAATTTTAAACTATGGTTTTTCTTTTTTATTTTTTTCTTTTAAATTCATTTTTTGGAGTAATGTTATGGATAAAAACAAGACAATGTGACTGTTGACCTGTCCCCAGTGGGGACTGACCCCTAAAGAGTGAGAAGAAAGCATGTCATCCTCGAGCGAAGCGAAGGATCTAAGTATTTAATTTAAAGGAGTTTATTGATAAGATCCTTCACTTACGCTCGAGGATGACAATATGATTTTTGACCTGTCCCCAGTGGGGACTGGCCCCTAAAGAGTGTGGGAGCAGAATAAGTTATGGATAAAAAGAAGGTTTTGATTATTGGTGGAGGCGGAGCAGGAATTATGGCAGCTATTAGTGCTGCCAAAGCAGGAGCAGAGCCTGTTATTCTAGAAAAGAACCCAAAGTTAGGAAGAAAGGTTTTAATTGCAGGAGCTGGAAGATGCAATATCACGAATGACCAGTTGGATCCTTCTTTTTACAATCCGGAAGGAAGAGAACTTTTAATAGGTGTATTGAATCGCTTCGGGAAAAAAGAGAGTCTCGACTTTTTTCGTGAACTTGGACTCATAACTTATGTTGCTCCGGACGGTCGTATCTTTCCTCTGACGAATCAAGCGATTAGTGTGATGGATGTTTTAAAGAATGAGTTGGAACGTCTTGAGGTTTCCATCCAGTTGAATGTGGATATTAATAATATTCACGCGAAACAAAAGGGTTTTGAAGTAAAAACCCAATCGGGAGAAACAATCCTCGGAGATCGCGTTATTTTGTGTTGTGGAGGAAAATCTTTTCCAGCGTTAGGCGCTGATGGAAAGGGTTACAGTATGGCTGCTTCTTTTGGACACACCATTATTGATCCGGTTCCAGCAACAGTGGCACTTGTGGTTAAAGACCCTTGGTGTCATCCCCTTCAGGGACAAAAAATTCGAGGGCGTGTGGCTTCACGGGTTGGGTCAACTATGGGCGAATGGGTTGAAGGAGATGTTCTCTTTACAAAGTATGGTCTTTCCGGAACTGCAATTCTGGATGCGAGTGATGTTTTATCCATTGCATCCAATCGTCATCACAATTCGGATATTTCAGTGGTGGTCGATTTAGTACCCTTTATGACAGAAGAAGAGCTTCTTGAGGAGTTTCAACGCAAAGTAAAAAAAGGACTTACCGGAGATGCTTTATTAGCAGGGATTTTACCCCCAAAATTTGCAGGGCCTCTCAAAGAATATTTGTATCCAGAAAAAATAAAAAAATTAGCCGCTTTTTTAAAACAACGACCTTTTTCGGTGGAATCCACCCGAGGTTGGAACGAAGCAGAGTTTACTTCTGGTGGAGTCGATATCAATGAAGTGGATAGTCAAACCCTAGAATCAAAAAAACAAAAGGGTCTTTACCTTGCCGGAGAAATTCTCGATGTACAAGCGCGCCGTGGCGGTTATAATCTTGCTTGGGCTTGGGCTTCAGGACATATCACAGGAATTGCGTCTGCGACAGATTAATAATAAATTTAGATTGATGGATAACAGTTAAGGAATCATTATGGAAAACTCGATGTTAGCTAATGTGTTGGGATGGATCGCGACAGTTTTATTTAGTATTTGTTTTGTTCCTCAGATATTAAAAACTTATCGAACAAAGACAATTGATGGATTAAGCTTTAGATTGTTGTTTATTTCATTGGTTGCCAATGTTGTTGCTCTAATTTACGCGATTCTTATTAAACAACCTCCTTTATATGTCAAATATGTGTTGGCAATTATTTGTTTAGTTATATGTATTGTTTTGTATCTAAAAATATATTTTAAGAATAAACAGTCTGATCAATAAATATTACCCACCAAAATTTTGAAGCGGTTAACCCCGAGACAAATACATGTCATCATTGCCCGCAATCCGTGATATTAAAATTACTCCCGTAGAATTTGAACTGAAAAATCCATTTGTGACTTCGTTAGGAGAGAAAACTGTTTCGAAGAATGTTATTGTTTCTACGGAGTGGAGTGATGGAACAATGAGTCTAGGAGAGGTTTCTGGGTCTTTGGTCAATGCAATTTTAACTCAGGAAGTGATGCTTGGAGAGTTAACTCAATTAAAACAGAAAGTTACAGGGATGAAACTTGAAGAAGCCTTTCATTGGGTGACTCAGGAAGGCTTTAAACAAGTTTATGCTGCTTCTGCGTGTGCTTTTGAGATGGCGCTTTTCAGCAAGAAGGCGGCGTTTGAAGGAAAGAAACTTTACCAGTTGTTTGGTAATCACTGCCAACCATTAGAAACTTGTTTTACTATTTCGGCATGGCAATCTGATTTAGCCGAAGCCATTGCGCTTCAAGAATGGAATGCGGGATTTCGGAAGTTTAAGATAAAAGTTGGAACAGGCCTAGATGAAGACTTTAAACGGATATGTTCTGTTGCTGCAGTGGCGCCAAAAGCGGAATTGGTTTTAGATGGAAATCAGGGGTTTACGGTTCAAAGTGTTACAGAATTAATAATAGAACTGAAGAAGAAAAAAATAGAAATTAGTTTTATCGAACAACCACTTTCCACAGACACACCCATTGAGGCATGGGTAGAGCTGAAACAAAAACTGCAAATACCCATAGCATTAGATGAAAGCATTTCTAGCACAGAAGAAGCAGAAGATTATATACGTCACCACGCTGTCGATATCATCAATGTTAAGTTAGCTAAGTCAGGCATTCAAGAAGCACTCAATATCATTCAGCTAGCACAAAAGAATTCTGTTTCATTAATGATTGGTTGTATGGCGGAATCGGTGGTTGGTATTACCCCTGCAGTGCATTTAGCTTCAGGCACAGGAGCTTTTGATTTTGTGGACTTAGATTCTTTTTATTTACTAAAACCTCAGGAAGAATATTTGGGTGATTTTGAATGGGAATGCCCAACACTGTCATCCTCGAGCGAAGCGAAGGATCTAATCGATAAGCACCTTTAAACCAAAAAACTTAGATCCTTCGCTGCCGCTCGAGGATGACAAACATTTTTTAATTTTTTGAGGGAAACTCAATGTTCATAATTTTATTTCTAGCCGGTTTGGTTTTTTTGATTCGACTCAGCTCAAAACGATGGGGGCATTTGGGGGTTCTTCGATATCTTCCAGCACCTCTGTGGTGTTATTTTTTACCCATGATAGCTTCTTGGCTGGGGGTTATTCCTCAATCTCATTTTATTTATTCGTTGATGGCCAAACATTTACTTCCCGTATGTTTAATTCTTCTGCTGTTAAAAATTCAGATTCCCATTATTTTTAAATTAGGGCCTCGAGCGTTAATCACCATGTTAACCGCAAGTGTGGCTATCATGTTAGGAGGCCCTTTGCTGTTGAGTTTGGCGAAAGGATTTTTTCCGGATGATGCATGGATGGGGCTGGGGACTTTGGCGGGGAGTTGGACAGGAGGGAGTATTAATATGATTGCTGTCCAGCAAGCAGTGAACACCCCCGATACTTTATTTTCTGTGATGATTATTGTGGATTCTATTGTTACGTATACGTGGATGGGATTTTTAATATTTGTTTCTAAATTTCAATCTCAGTTTGACCAGTGGAATCGTTCTAAAATGGAATGGTTGGAGATTGCAGAAGTCGAAGGAGAGAAGTTTGCAGAGACTGAGGGTAATGTAGCGCTTATGACGCAGACGACTTCAACAAAACAAAAAATGTTGAGTGTGTCCTCAATTGTTACGGCAATTGTTTTTGGAGAATTAGCGATTGTTCTTAGCTTTTGGTGTTCGAACATAACTGGTTTTTTCAATGCAGGAACTTGGGCCATTCTTATCGCTACTGGAATGGGAATTGCGCTTTCATTGACGCGGGTTTTTTCTGCTTCTGGAGATAAGGCAGAGAACTTGGGCTATTTTTTGCTTTTTCTGCTTCTAACCACTATCGGTGCGCAAGCAGATTTATCCGGCATTAAAGATGTGCCTTCTTTTTTGCTCTTTGGCTTCGCGTGGCTTTTTTTTATGGCGTTATGTCTGTTTGTTTTGGCGCGAATTTTTCGTATTCCTTTATTTTTTCTTGCGGCGGCAGGACAGGCTAATGTGGGTGGAGCTGTTTCTGCATCGATTGTCTCAGGACTTTATCGACCTCAACTAGCTTTTGTGGGACTGTTGCTGGCTGTACTAGGAAGCATCTTAGGGACGTATTTTGGAATTGCTTCGAGTTATTTAATGCGATGGGTCAGTTAGTGTATAAGTGACCTGTCCCCAGTGGGGACTGGCCCCTAGTCAGCAATGGTATTAATGGCTATGAGTCTTTCGAAAAGAGATTTTCCTTTGCTGTCTTCCCCTAGAGAAAGGTCAGAGACGATTACTTGATTAACTTTGATCAACTGGTCTTTAAACAACCATTTTTTTCTGAATCCAAAAGTATTATGAATCACAAAATGTCGATCCTTTGCTTTCCCCAAATAAAGCATAATGTGCCCATTCAGCCGAAGAAGACTCATTGCAGGGGGTGTTTCATCCAGAGCGTCTAACTTTTCATGCGCTAAAGTGTCCCCGTCAAATCGAGCCCGAACCAAACCAACTAAAGCTTGATCTTTGGAATTGCGAGGAAGGTTTAACCCCATTGTTGAAAATATATCCTGGAGATAACTAGAGCAATCTCTTGCGGACCATTGGCCTCCCCAACCATAAGGTTCTCCCAACAAACGAAAAGCTTGTCGGATAATATTTTCACCCGTCAAAGGCAAATAACCTTGATGGAGGCCATCTGTTCTTTTTACATAGCCTGGAATCCATTCTGCTTTCCCTCCTTCTGTTTTTATGGGGATAAGAACTTCATAAAATAAAGGGTCTATCTGTTCTGTTGCTTCAGAGGCCAGCGGAATAGGTGTTCCCATACGAATTCGAGAGAAGGGAGTTGTTAAATTGGAATCCGCATAAACAGTAATTTGATCTTCTAAGACGATTAGAAAATTTTTGGATTCTAAAAAATGAAGCGCTGTATCGGCGTTTGGAATCAATGCAATGTCATTAATGGAGACCCAGCCACGAATTTGATCAGATAAAACAACGTAATACCAATCCTCTTCTTGAGTCGTATGAATAATTTTTGCGACGCGAAAGGAGCGAGCTCTCGAATTTTCGAGCTCATCAAACTCTAAGTCCCCCGGTTTTTGTGTGAGAGGTTCGTAAGTTGGTAGAATTCGAAGGGGGGTATCTCTGGTTAAAACACCAAACTGAACTTTTGTTATTGATGGAATTAAATTCTGAAACTGCATTGCTTTCAAATGGTTCTCGTCAGAAACGTTAACTTCATGGAGATTACGATCATATAATTTTCTGCCTAATAGAGAAGCCATATCTTTGTTTAGAACTTGTATTATTTCTGCTTGGGTTAATTCGGACTGGTCTAAATAGGAAAGGTTTTCTTCTTGAATAGGCTTTAATGATTTCTGAGGGTTTGGAATTTGGTTAATCCAAAATTCTGGGGTCATCATATCTTTAGTGACATGAGGGGCTTGATAAATATCAGGCCCTAAAATAAAAATGGGAGAAAAGCGGGATGTGAGTAAAAAGAAGGTTAGAGCCGCAGCTCCTGAAAGAAGCACAAGAATCATTAGTTTATTTAAAAGTCGTTTAAACAAGCTGGGCTTAACTGGAAGTGAAGGTGAAGGGTTGGATTTTTTGTTAAACATAAGCAACACCGATTTGAGGGGTTATTAAAAAGCCATTCTACCACGAATGCGTGGGCAGGCAATGAACCAATCCCCCAGTGACCTGTCCCCAGTGGGGACTGGCCCCTATCCGAGTGACCTGTCCCCAGTGGGGACTGGCCCCTATCCGCGAATGCGTGGGTAGGCAATGAACCAATACCCCAGTGACCTGTCCCCAGTGGGGACTGGCCCCTATCCGCTATCCGCTACTAGTGACTTAACCTGCCCTTTGCAGTAAGATGACAAGAATTACCCTCTATTATTCTTATTATTACAGTTAGCAGAAAGACGTTTATTTAATATGGCATTGATTAGTTTACAAGAAATTTCATTCACCTTTGGTGGACATCCTATTTTTGATGAGCTTAGTTTGCAGTTGGAAGCAGGGGAGCGTATGGCCCTCTTAGGACGTAACGGTGCGGGCAAGACTACGTTAATGAGAGTTATGGACGGACAGATTTCTGTGCATAGCGGTACTGTGGCGTATCAAAAAGGAGTTGTTGTGACTCATCTGCCGCAGGAAGTCCCTTCAGGGTTAGAGGGCACGGTTTTTGATATTGTGCTTGAGGGTGTGGGTGAGCGCGTAAAATTACTGAAGGATTACCATCATTTAAGTCATCGGCTTCAGACAGAGTATACGGACCAATTGATGGGACAGCTCGAGCGGTTGCAGGCAGAAATGGAACGGACGAATGGCTGGGAGACACATGCCCATGTTGAAAGTATGATCGCCAGTGTGAATTTGGATCCCGAAGCAGAATTTAATAGTTTGTCTGGTGGACAAAAACGACGAGCTCTTTTTGCAAAGGCTCTTGTCAAAAATCCCGATGTCTTACTTCTGGATGAACCCACAAATCATTTGGATATTGAATCCATTGAATGGCTTGAAGGTTTTTTAAAGAACTACAAAGGAGCTATTCTTTTTGTAACGCATGATCGTGTGTTTATGGAGCATATGGCAACACGTATTGTCGAACTGGAACGGGGACGAATTTTTAGCTGGGCTTGCCGATACTCTCTCTTTTTGGAACGCAAGAAACAAGCCCTGGATGCTGAGGCCGCTGAGCAAGCACGCTTTGATAAAAAGTTAGCTCAGGAAGAGGTTTGGATTCGGCAGGGAATTAAAGCGCGTCGTACACGTAACGAAGGGCGAGTGAGATCCCTTGAAAAGTTACGCGAAAAAAAACGTAATCAGCGTAAAGCGGTGGGGGTATCCAAAATAGGATTACAAGAATCTGATCGATCGGGGCAGTTGGTAACCAAAGTAGAAGATCTTTCTTTTGCTTATGGGGATCTTCGTTTGGTTCATGATTTTTCAACGCAGATTATGCGTGGCGATAAAATTGGTGTTATCGGAGCCAATGGTTCTGGAAAAACAACATTACTGCAATTGTTGTTAGGGCAATTGAAACCTCAAAATGGAACGGTGAAATTAGGAACAAATCTTCAGATTGCTTACTTTGATCAATTGCGAAGCCAGTTGGATGAAAACAAAACCGTCGCTGAAAATGTCAGCTCGAGTGATAATGTGACCATCAACGGAAGAACACGTCATATTATGGGTTATTTGCAGGATTTTCTTTTTGCTCCCGTACGCGCTCGAACTCCGGTTAAAGTTTTATCGGGTGGAGAAAGAAACCGTTTGTTATTGGCAAAACTGTTTACCAAACCGGCGAATCTTTTGGTGATGGATGAACCTACCAATGATCTGGATGTTGAAACACTGGAACTATTAGAAGAGTTGCTTGTTGAGTATTCGGGAACGTTGCTTTTGGTCAGCCACGATCGTGCTTTTTTAAATAATGTGGTTACTTCCACGATTGTGCTTGAAGGCGATGGGAAAATCTCTGAGTATGTCGGAGGTTATGATGATTGGGTGAAGCAGCACGATGCGGATTCTAAAAATCGAAAAAAAGAACCGACTAAAAAAGAAAAGAACCGTAGAGACAGAGAAGTTGCAAAATTAACTTTTAAAGAGAAAAAAGAACTCGCACTATTGCCTGGGCAGATTGAAAAATTGGAAGCCGAGCAAGGTGAAAATTATCAAAAAATGAATGATCCTTCCTTTTATAAAAAACCACACAAAGAAATAGAAGAAACTAACAACGAAACAAAGCGTATCAAGAGCGAGCTTGAAAAAGTTTACCATCGTTGGGAAGAGTTAGAAGCAAAACAAAACGACGAGCATAAATAGGATTGGTGTAAAAATGACAGAACATAAATCAAAAGACCCCCTTCATGGCGTTACGTTAGAAATGATACTCAATCGGTTAGTGGAGTTTTACGGTTGGGAAGAGATGGGGGAGCAAATTGATATTGATTGTTTTAACAATAACCCTAGTATCAAATCCAGTTTAAAATTCTTGAGAAGAACCCCATGGGCTCGCAAAAAGGTCGAAAAATTATACCTTCGAATGCATTTTAAAAAAGAAAACACAAAAGAATAAATTATAAAGATGCGTTTTTGTTAATTACCTGCTGTTATAGGGGAAATTGCCGCCTATTTTAAGGTATTTGCTGGAGGCTAAATATCTCCTAATCCCTAGGAGAAAGAACCTCCATAATATGATAGAATCTTCCCCCAAAAATGAATTACTTAATCCGTTGACACTTAGGACGTTTTCAACTAGGTTATTAAGCTTATGAACAGACCCAATAAAAACTATACACTGACCCAAATACTCGAAAAGCGCATTCTTGTGCTTGATGGGGCTATGGGGACTGAGCTTCAGCAAAAAGGCCTTGAAGAACCCGATTATCGAGGGGATCTCTTTACGAAGCATTCCCAAGATCTTAAGGGGAATCATGATATCCTTTCTCTGACGCGACCCGATGTGATTCGTGATATCCATGAGGACTATTTAGCTGCTGGTGCGGATATCGTTGAAACCAATACCTTTAATTCCAATTCTATTTCTCTTAAAGAGTACAGCCTTGAAGATAAGGTCTATGAGCTGAATGTGGCTGCCGCGTCTATCGCCAAAAAAGCTTGTGAAAAATTTACTCAGCAAAATCCCGATAAACCCCGATTTGTTGCCGGTATTTTAGGACCAACAAACCAAACAGCTTCCATGTCTCAAGATGTAAATGATCCTGGCGCTCGGGGAGTTACCTTTCAGGGATTGGTTGATACTTACTCCGAACAAATTCTTGGATTGTTGGATGGCGGTGTGGATTTGTTTATGATTGAAACTATTTTTGATACGTTAAATGCGAAAGCAGCAATATTTGCGATTCAATCTGTTTTAGAAGAAAAAAAATTAGATTTACCTATTATGATTTCCGGAACCATCACGGATGCGAGTGGAAGAACGTTATCGGGACAAACGGCAGAAGCTTTTTTAACTTCTGTGGCGCACGCAAATCCAGTTTCTGTTGGATTTAACTGTGCTTTAGGTGCCGAGGAGTTGCGTCCCCATCTAGAAACGATTGCTACCAATGCTTCTTGTTTTATCAGTGCTCACCCCAATGCAGGCCTGCCTAATTCTTTGGGAGAGTATGATCAAGACCCTGAGACTATGGCAAGGTTTGCTAAAGAGTTTGCGGAAAACAATTGGATTAATATTATTGGGGGATGTTGTGGAACCACGCCGGCACATATCAAAGCAATAGCAGAAGCTGTTTCAGGAATGAGCCCAAGAACAATTCCAGATATTCCGACACAATCTATTTTTTCTGGTTTAGAACCTTTTAAAGTAACTCCGGAAACAAATTTTATTAATGTAGGGGAGCGGACGAATATTACAGGTTCAGCCCGTTTTAAAAAATTAATTTTAAATGAAGAGTTTGAAACCGCTTTAAGTGTTGCCTTTAAACAAGTGGAAGATGGAGCTCAAATCTTAGATGTGAATATGGACGAGGCAATGATTGACTCTAAAGCTGCTATGGTTCGTTTTTTGCATTTGATTGCCTCCGAACCAGACATTTCACGAATTCCTATCATGGTGGATTCTTCGAAGTGGGAAGTATTAGAAGCGGGGCTTCAATGTATTCAAGGCAAAGGAGTTGTGAACTCCATTAGTTTAAAGGATGGAGAAGATGAATTTCGCAGAAGAGCTCTGTTAGTGCGGCGTTACGGTGCGGCCGTTGTTGTTATGGCTTTTGATGAACAGGGGCAGGCTGAGACCATGCAGCAAAAAGTAGATATTTGTACGCGTTGTTACAACATTCTTGTTGAGATAGGGTTTCCTCCAGAAGATATTATTTTTGACCCCAACATTTTTGCGTTGGCGACAGGCTTGGAAGGACATAATCGATTTGCGATAAATTATATGGAGGCAGTAAAGCTAATCAAAAAAACACTTCCTCATGCGCTTATTTCAGGAGGGGTTAGCAACTTGTCTTTTTCTTATCGAGGACATAACGTTATCCGAGAAGCAATGCATTCGGCGTTTCTTTATTATGCTATCCAGGCAGGGATGGATATGGGAATTGTGAATCCTGGAATGATTACCATTTATGACCAAATTCCCAAAGATCTTCTCAAGCGGGTAGAAGATGTTATTCTGGATCGAGATCCAGATGCGACTGAGAATTTGACAGAGTTTGCTCAAACGCTTAAACCTCAATCCAAAAAAGAAGCCAAGGAAGCCCAAGAGTGGAGAAAACTTTCTGTTGAAGAGCGTCTCTCTCATTCTTTGGTGCACGGTATTGTTGAGTTTGTGGATGCCGATGTTGAAGAGGTTCGTCAAAAAATATCTTCACCCTTAGGAATTATTGAAGGTCCTTTGATGGATGGAATGAAAATTGTTGGAGAATTGTTTGGTGCGGGAAAAATGTTTTTGCCTCAGGTGGTAAAAAGTGCGCGTGTGATGAAAAAAGCAGTAGCCATCTTGGAGCCTTTTATGGAATTAGAAAAGGCTAAAAATGCCACAAAGTCTAGTCAGCCTACAGTTATTATGGCGACGGTTAAAGGGGATGTTCACGATATTGGAAAGAACATTGCGGGTGTTGTTTTAAGTTGTAATAATTTTAAAGTGATTGATTTAGGGGTTATGGTGCCTTGTGAAAAAATTTTAGCTACCGCAAAAAAAGAAAACGCAGACATGATTGGCCTCAGTGGTTTGATCACACCTTCTTTAGAGGAGATGACTCATGTTGCCAAAGAAATGCAACGTTTGGATTTTAAAATACCGCTTTTAATTGGGGGAGCTACAACTTCGGATATCCACACAGCCGCTAAAATCGCTCCTTCTTATCCTAATGGACAGGTTGTGTATGTTCGCGACGCTTCTGTTGGGCCTCGTATTACGAAGGCATTGATCGATCCTAAGGCTAAAGAAGGTTTTGTGAATGAACTTGAAGTTGAGCAGGAAGCACTCAGAGAAAAACTAAAAAGTGGTTCTCAAAAAGCTAAACTAGTCAGTCTTTCGGAAGCCCGAAAGAATAAACGACAGTTTGATTGGGCGAATAGAGAAGTAACAACCCCTTCGTTTCTTGGAATAAAAAATTTTAAGGACTATGACTTACAAGAGCTAAGAGATACGATTGATTGGACATTTTTGTTTTTTACCTGGGGTCTTAAAGGGCGTTATCCTAAGATTCTTAAAGACAATGAAGAAGCTCGGAAGTTATTTGCGGATGCCAATGAGATGTTGGATAAGATGGTTTCGGAGAGCATATTAAAACCACAAGCAGCAATTGGGTTTTTCCCCGCCAATAGTGTCGCCGATGATATTGTTCTTTATCAGAACGAGGAGAGAAAAGAGATTCTTCACACCATTCCAACACTAAGACAACAAACAGTTCTAGCGGACCGTACTTCTTATTTAGCTCTTTCGGATTTGATTGCTCCTAAGGAGTCGAACATAAAAGATTATTTAGGAGCTTTTGTGGTGACATCAGGGCATGAATTAGATGACTTCGCTAATTCATTAGATGATTACGAAAGTATTATGGCCAAGGCATTAGCCGACCGTTTAGCGGAAGCCTTTGCCGAGAGAATGCATGCTCGAGTGAGAACAGAATTTTGGGGTTATGCCTCTGATGAAAAATTCAGTGTAGAAGAATGGATTGCCTGTAAATACAAAGGTATTCGTCCTGCATTAGGTTATCCCGCATGTCCCGACCATTCGGAATTAAAAAGTGTTTTAGAACTTTTAGATCCAGAACACCTCACAGGCATCAAACTCACCGAATCTTTTCTGATGCACCCCGCAGCTTCTGTGTGCGGTCTTTATTTTTCTCATCCCGAAAGTAAATACTTTGGTGTGGGTAAAATCGACCAAGAACAATTTGAAGATTATGCCAAACGAAAAGGGCTTACTACAGATTTCTTAAGAAAGACGTTGTCAGCACATCTTAACGATTAAGATAAAGGGTTATCTATGGAAGAGTTGTTAGTTGAGTTTTTAGGTGGGACTTCAGGTTGGATTTTGTTTGGCGTGATTGCTGTCGCTTTTTTTGCGTTGGCTAAGGGGGCCGATTTATTGGTGGACGAAGCGGTGGCGCTTTCGGTGAAGTGGCATGTGCCCAAAGCTGTTATTGGTGCTACAGTAGTTAGTTTAGGGACCACAATGCCTGAGGCGGTTGTGTCCGTATTAGCAGCGCTTAAAGGGAATGCGGAGCTCGCTCTTGGAAATGCTGTGGGCTCGATCATTTGCGATACAGGTCTTGTTTTGGGTGTTGCTATATTAATTTCACCGATGCCTATCAACCGAAAAATTGTCAATCGTCAGGGTTGGTTACAACTCAGTGCTGGTATTTTATTGGTTGTTACTTGTTTACCTTTTGGCCGTCTACCTCAATTGATGGGAATCTTATTTCTAATTCTTTTAGTAGTATATATTTATTTTTCAGTACGTTGGAGTCGAGAAGGGCAAGGGTTGCCAGAGCCTATAGATGATCACGATGCCAATAAAAATAGTTTGCTCGTTTTTTCTAAATTAGTATTTGGAATTGCCATTGTGGTTTTATCCTCTTGGATAGCTATTCCAGCAGTAAAGGAAGCAGCTATTCGTTTGCATGTTCCTCCTGGAATTATTGCGGCAACTTTAGTTGCTTTTGGAACATCTCTTCCAGAATTAGTTACTGCTGTAACTTCAGCACTTAAAGGCCATGGAGAAGTAGGGTTAGGAAATGTGATTGGTGCTGATATTTTAAATGTGCTTTTTGTGGCAGGTGCCGCAGCAGCAGTGACTCAAGGTGGTTTGATTGCTCCAGCCCATTTTTTTCAGCTCTTATTTCCAGCAATGCTTTTCGTATTAATTGTATTTCGTATTGGTTTGGCGGCTTCGAAAGATACGATGAAAAAATCTTTTGGGGTTATTCTTTTAGCAGCCTATGTTTTAGTAACCGTTATTAGCTATAGAGCTTATTCATAAAGGGATAGGGACAGTTCTAGAAAATCTAGAACCGTCCCTGTTGCTGTTTTTTTAAATTTTTCGCACTAACAACATAAAAGGATACGTGAATGGACAACTTAGATTATGGTGTGATTGGAAATTGTCGGAGTGCTGCTCTTGTTAGCAAAGAAGGATCTATCGATTGGTGTTGTTTGCCTAATTTTGATTCGAGTTCTATTTTTGCTTCGATCCTGGATAAGGAGAAGGGCGGAAATTATCAAATTACAGGTGTTTCTACTGAGAAGATTCATCAAGCGTATATTCGTAAAACCAATATTCTAAAAACTGTCTTTGACTGTAAAGATGGTAGCTTTGAAGTGATTGATTTTATGCCTCGGTATATTGATTCCGAACAGGTTCATCATACTCCCCCTGAGCTCATTCGAATTATTCGTCCGATAAAAGGAAATCCAAAAATTAAAATAATTTACAAGCCCAAATTAGATTATGCGGAGTTTCCTACCCAGTCTAAAATTTTTGACTCTTATATTAAGAGTACCGCTGAAAGCAAAGAACACGAAACGTATGAATCGGTTTATCTTTATTCTAGTTTTTCGCTGGAGGATGTTTTTCATGCCGAGGAAATTACCTTAGAGAATCCCGAGTATTTGCTCCTTAATTATAATCAGAAAATTGGCCCTCTGAATATGGATCGAATAGTTTTGGAATATGAGAAAACAAAAGTTTATTGGATGAATTGGAGCGCTCGAACAAATCAGTTTAATCAATACCAAGATGAAATAGACCGAAGTGCTTTGGCCCTTAAGTTACTGACGTATCAAAAAACAGGCGCCATTTTAGCTTCAGTGACTACCAGCCTTCCGGAAGCGATCGGAGAAGCTAGAAATTGGGATTATCGGTTTTGTTGGTTGCGGGATGCCTCTATGACCATTACGATTTTGCATAAACTAAAACATTATTCCGTTGCGACTTGTTTTATCGATTTTGTTTTAGAAATACTTCCTTACAAAGATGATAATGTTCAAATTATGTATGGTATTCATGGAGCAAAAGATCTTGAGGAAAAAACTTTGGATTGGCTCAGTGGTTATGAAAATTCTGGCCCTGTACGCATTGGAAATGCCGCCTATTCTCAAAAACAAAATGATATTTATGGTGTTTTGATTGATATGATTTATCAACATCTCTTGTATTCTCATAGTACGATGCATAATCGCGAAGGGGTTTGGACCGTTGTGAGAAGTTTGGTGAAACATGTTATTGATAAATGGGAAAAAACGGATAATAGTATTTGGGAGTTTAGAGAAAAATCGAAGCATTTTACTTTCTCAAAAGTACTTTGTTGGGTTGCTATTGATAGAGCGACAAAAATAGCTCAGCTTTTTGAAATGCCAGAGTATGTTGCTGAATGGGAAAGCCTGAGTAAAAAAATTCGAGAAGATGTTTTGACTAAGGGATGGAATGAGAAGCTGGGGATTTTTAGCCAAGCTTATGGAGAGGATCATTGTGATGCTGCCAATTTATTGATGGAGCATTATGGATTTATCTCTGCTGGAGATCCGCGATACAAAAGCACCGTTTTAAAAACCTATGAAACTCTGTGCCAAAATGATTTGATGCTTCGTTATAATACGGAAGATGATTTCGGAATGCCTTCCTCTTCTTTTACGGTTTGTACTTTTTGGATGATTAAAAGTCTTCACCGAATTGGAGAAACAGAAAAAGCTCAGAAAATGTTTGATCAAGTTTTGAGTTATCGAAATCATGTGGGTTTAATGAGTGAAGATATCGAAATTAAAACCAAACGACTTCTAGGAAACTTTCCACAAGGCTATAGTCATTTGTCATTAATTGATACGGCTCTTACTTTAATTGGTATTGATACCAAAGACGTTGACCTTCCATTAGAAATAGAAACAGACAATTAATCACCCATATAAAATAAATCCCATGACAGAATGAAACCACTTAAAGACACTTATACCCATAAAGGAATATTCCAAGATTTAGCAGAGGATATGAAAAAGGTTTATCCTCAGTTAGATAAAAGAATCTTTTATCAGGCATTAGTTGCCGATTTAGAGCAGTTGGAATTAAAAGCTCGTATTGAAAGAGCTGCTGATGTTTGCCGTCAATTTTTACCGAAGGACTACGTAAAGTCTTTGGATGTGCTTTACCGTTTTGTTCAGGGAAAGTCCAATAAGTTAATTTATCTTTTTTTACCCACCTATGTTGCCAAGTATGGAAAAAAGCATTACGAGCAATCCCTGTTAGCTGTTCGTGACTTTACGGAATATTCGTCTTCTGAGGAAGGTGTCCGAGCTTTTATAGAATTAAACCCTAAAAAAACTCTCGCCCTTATGAAGAAATGGACAAAATCAAAGAACGTGCATATCCGTCGTTTAGCCTCTGAGGGTTGTCGATCTCGTTTGCCTTGGGCTAAGAAAATATCCTTTTTAATTGAGAACCCTGAATTGACTTGGGGTATTCTAGAGGCTTTAAAAAAAGACTCTGAAAAATATGTTCAGAAGTCTGTAGCCAATCACATTAATGATATTTCCAAAGACCACCCCGACTGGGTAGTGAAGAAGGTTAAGGTCTGGGATCTATCTCGTGCAGAAACTCATTGGATTGTGAAACATGGAATGCGAACCTTAATTAAAAAGGGTCACAAGGGAGCCTTAGCTTTATTTGGGAGCAGTAAAAAACCTCAAGTAACTATTAGCAATATCCGGTGGGACAAAAAAGTAAAGCGCGGGAACTCTTGTCAGTTAACGTTTGATTTAATCTCTAAGAGTAAGAAGACACAATCGTTAATCATTGATTATAAAATTCACTTTTGCAAAAAAAGTGGTCAACAAAATCCAAAAACATTTAAACTGACCAAATGCACTCTCTCTCCTGCAGAGCGTGTGGGATTAAAAGTGAAGTATGATTTTAGAGATAGAACCACACGAAAACATTATTTGGGCCCCCATTCGTGGCAATTAATGATTAATGGAGAGCTTCTAGATAACTATTCTTTTGAACTTCAATAATGTTTTCGTGTGTGATTTGGTTATTTGTTTTTGCGTTTTTCTTGCTTTGCTTTACGTTTTTCCATGAGTGTCAATTTTGGAGCTTTCTTTGCTCCGCTTTTTTCTTTTCCTTTATCCTGTTTTCCCATAAATACTCCTTAGTAATATAGCCTTATATATACGAAATTATGGCCCTATTATGACGCTTTCTTAAGAGAAAGTACACCCTCATAAATGGCTAGCCTTTTTGTTTCAATGTATACTTATAGTAAGAGATATAAGAAAGGAGATTTACTATGAATATGCTAGTGAAACTCTCACTGTATCTATTGATTTTCAGTGGATTGGCTTGGGGGATTGAAGCTTTTGAAATAAATATTTTTGATACGCTTTTGGGCTCTGCCCCTCCTATCGTTGAAACCATAGCCGACTTATTGATGGGTGTAGCAGCCATAATTGTTATCATTGATTTACTTCAAAAGAAGTAATCAAAAATTAGGTAACCTGTTTTAGGGTGGGAGGAGAGGAACTTCTTTTCTCTCTCTCTTTTTCCACCAAAGGCGTTCTGAGAATTAATGAGTTTAAGTGACATTAATCACTGTATTTTATTGCTCTGTAACATAATCTACGACGCTTGGTGGTCTTCGTTGTTATTTTTTGCACACTCCAAATCTTTTTATTTTCCAAATAAGGATAATTTATTTATGAAAAATTTACATTCATTCCATATTCCCGTTATGGGAACAGGTTTTACCATTGATACGCCTTTTAAGGTAGCACGTTATGGGATTTCCTCTGCGGTCTCTTTAGCGGATGACCAGTTAATAGAAACGGTACGCGAATATTATTGCAAGACATACGAAAAAAAGTATGTTCCTATCACGAATCAAGTAGAGGATTTTAGAGCTAAAAGAATTACAGAATACTTGAACCTGATAGACGAAGTGACTCAGGAGCAATTTGAAGCATTAAAAAACTCTTCTTTTGAAGAAGATTCAGAGATTAATAAATATTTTGATTTATTGGATGAAGAACAGCCCTTAAAAAAAATATATAAAGAGATGAATTTGTTAGCAGAAGGAGAAGAGAAGAGAAATATTCAAATGACACTTAGAACTCGAATGGTGCGTGGAAATATTGATGTAAACATCCTAACGAAACAGCAGAGAGATATTTATAAAAATGGAGAACAGCTTCCTTTGGAATATGCGGATACATTTCTAGCGGTGAAAGGGTTTGCTAAAAGTAGTCTTGAGTCATCTGTTGTTTTTTCTGCTGGACTCAATCCCCGGTTATATAGTTACGTCGAAAACTTTGATGATTTTTATCCTGATGCAAACGGAAAGATTAAGAAGAAAATTATTTTAAAAGTAAGTGACTCTCGGTCAGCCATAATTCAGGGCAAGATTTTTGCCAAAAAAGGTCTTTGGGTTTCTGAGTTTAGAATTGAATCTGGATTAAACTGTGGAGGTCATACTTTTCCTACGCAGGGTCTTTTGCTGGGACCTATTTTAGAAGAATTTAAACAAAACAAAAATGATATCAAAAAAAGTTTGTGGGAGCTTTGTCAGAAGGGTTTGCAAAAACAAAGCAGAAATAGTTTTTTAATTTCCCCTGAATTAAGAATTACGGTCCAAGGGGGTATTGGTGCTAATCAAGAAGATAAGACCTTAAGAAAGTACTATGAGTTAGATGGGACAGGTTGGGGATCTCCTTTTCTTCTTGTTCCGGAAGTAACTAGTATTGATGAAGACACGTTAAAAAAGTTGGTGGATGCAGATGATCAAGACATTCGTCTAACTCAAGCTTCTCCGTTTGGAGTTCCTTACTATAGTTTGATGAATTCTAAGAGTAATGAAGTTCGTTTGAGAAAAATTGAAGAAGAAAAGCCGGGAAGCCCTTGTATCACGAAGGCGTTGACCTTTGATAAGGAGTTTTCGGAAGAGGGACTCTGTGTTTCCTCTTCGCAATATCAACAAAAGAAGATAGAACAATTAAGAAACCTAAATTTGAATAAAGAAGAATTTGATAGAGAGTACGAACAGGTCGTAGAGAAAGAATGTATTTGCCATAATTTAGGGGGAAGTATTCTTAAAAAATATGACATTGAGCAAGCTCGAGCTCCTCGGCCAGCAGCGATTTGTCCAGGGCCTAATCTAGTCTTTTTTTCTAAAACATACTCTCTAAAAGAAATGGTAGATCATATCTACGGAAAAATAAATTTAATTCAATTAAAAACCCAACGACCGCATGTGTTGATTAATGAATTAAAGTTATATGTTGAGTATTTGAAAAATAAAGTTGCTAAGGCATTGCCTTCCGAGATGAAAAAAGAGAGTAGTTATTTTCTTGAGTTTAAACAGAATTTGATGAGTGGAATTAATTATTACCAAAAAATAGCAAAACAATTTTTCAAAGAATCAGAAACAGCTAAAAATCAATTTGTTGAACAATTATTGATTATACAAAAAGAAATTCAGGATTTTGTAGCGTCCCATAAAGTGGCTTTTGAAGGATAAATAAGTTATGAAGAGAATATTCCTTTCTTTTTTTATTTGGGTAGGTGTGGGGGTTTTAACCTTTTTTTTATGGGCTTTCTCATTCCTAAGCGTTTTTATTTTTGGGTTATGGGACAGAGATGGGCGTGTTACGCATTTCGTTGCTCGGGCATGGTCTTGGGCGATGGTTAAAATGAATCCTTTCTGGAATTTAAAGGTAGAAGGTTTAGAAAATTTAGAGAAAGACCATCATTATGTGTTTGTGTCAAATCATCAAAGTATGGCAGATATCGTAATTCTCCCCTTTATTCAGGTTCCTTATAAATGTTTCAGCAAAGCTAGCCTTTTTAATATACCTTGTCTAGGCTGGAGTTTGAGTTTGCATCAACATATTAAATTATTTAGAGAATCATTGCGTGGTATTGCTCGGGCGATGCAAGAAGCTAAACAATGGATTAAAAAAAGAATGTCTGTTGTTTTTTTTGTAGAAGGTACCCGAAGCCGAACAGGAAGCTTGGGATCTTTTAAAGGAGGAGCTTTTAAATTAGCAATTCAAACTAAAACCCCGATTATTCCTTTAGTTATGGTCGGCACTCGAGATGCTATTCCGAGAGGGAGCTGGTTGTTTAAACAACGGGTTGAAGGGAAGCTTGTTATTCTTCCTGCGATTGAGACGGCTTCTTATTCTCTGAGGGATTCAGAGGAAATAAAGAAACGTGTGTTTGATGTTATCAATAAAGAACTGCTTTCTGAAAATCTCCAGCCAGCCACTAAACAGATTCACGCTGCTTAATCAATTTGAAGTAGCTTTAAATTAAAAAGAGTTATTTGTTTCCTGACTATCTTGTCCTAGTACTTTCAACCATATTCTTACATTCTTTTAGTGGAACAAATAGAAAAGATGAGTGGTATTAAATATCTTTATTTAATAGACAAAGACAATATTACTGACCATCAATTGTTCTACGATCATTTTGGGCTATTGACAGCTCTGATACACTGTTTTATTACTTTTCAGGGGAGAAAAATGGTTCAATTACGTAAGAATAAACTCTTTTTATTAGCAGCACTTATTTTGTTAGCTATGTTCTGTATAGTGCCTCTTCATTTTATGGAGCATGCTACTGGTGGTATGAATGAACATGGGCATGAAGAACGTATTGATCTTTTCTCTTGTGATGTATGTCATTTAATATCTGTTTTAAGTTTTATGCTTTTAGTTGTTCTTCTGTCTTTAATTACAAAGCCAAATATTTATACTTTTGTTATTAAAGAACCTCAATTTATTCAAGCCTTTATCTTAAACACTCCCCAACTTCGAGCTCCCCCTGTAATTTCTTAATCAAACTTTTTTGTTTTTATAAATAAATGATTAAGAAAGGAATTTGCTATGCATTTCTCTAAATTTATTCCAATATTAGTAGGGCTATTTTTTGTTTTTTCTAATAATAATGTTTTTGCTAATGATGCCTCCATAAAAGTATTAAAAAACGAAATGGGAGATATAAAAGCAGCTATTCAATCGCTTCAAGCTGTGATTGAAAATTTAAATTTAACTGTTGAATCTCAGAATGAAGTAATTCAACGACAAAATATCCGAATTGACTCCTTAGAGGATGGAAAAATAGCTTCCTCAACAGTTGCTAGTGGAGACATCCCTCAACTAGAAGGAAAGTCTCAAGGTTATAATCCGGAAATTGGAGTTGTTGGTACGGTTGTTGCTAACTTAACTGAAAGCACGGAAGATGGTGAAGGTAATGACACCATTGCTTTGAAGGAATTAGAAGTTAGTTATTCTCAATACGTTGACCCATACTCTCGTTTAGATGCGATTATTGCTTTTAATGATAATCTTGAAGGACAGAATGTTGATATTGAAGAAGCCTATTATACTCGTTGGGGTCTTCCTTTTGATTTTGTAGCACAAATTGGTAAATTTCGTTCTAAAATAGGTAAGGCTAATTTAAATCATCTTCATCAATTAAATACGGTTAATTATCCTTTAGTAATTCAAGATTTTTTTGGAGAAGAAGGCCTTTCTTCTTCAGGGATTCGTATTAAAAATATAATTCCAAATCCGTGGGATATTCCGTTAGAAATTTCTGCAGAGATACTTCGAGGAAACAATGGGGATAGTTTTTCAGGTATTTCTCGGCGTCCAATTTTCACTTCTCATGCTAGCACATTCTTTGATATTAATGATGATGTGACTTTAGAAATAGGAACCACTGCTTTATTTGGTGATGAAAATGTGCGTGGAGATGCCAAAGGGGATGATCATTATGGTGTGCATGTTTTTGGAGCAGATGCGACTTTATTTTGGTATCTTCCTGAGGGAAGAAGGCTTAAGTGGCAGAATGAATTGTATTTTCAAGACCGTTCTAGTGCGGTAACTCCTAATCATGATCCTTGGGGTTTTTATTCATTGATTGATTATAAAGTTTCCCCACGTTTTAGTGCAGGTATTCGTTTTGATTATTTAGAACCTCGAGGAGTTTCAGAGGGTCATCAAAGAACAACTAGTATTTCTCCTTATCTAACTTTTTATCAAAGTGAGTTTGCCAACTTTAGACTTCAGTATTCACATACGGATCCTGCAGATTCAAGAGAGAAAGCAGATGATGCTATTTTCTTACAAGCTAATTTCTTAATTGGGTCTCATAAGCATCCTGTACAATAAGAGGTTTAAAATGAAAATTGGATTAAAATATTTATTATTTGTTTCTCTTTGTATTTCTTTAAGTTTACCCTTATTATTTGCTGCTTCGAATCCGATTCGTATTGTCACGACTTCGAGTGTGTTGGCTAGTTTAACTCAAGCAATAATCGGTGACGAAGCTAGCATTTACTATATTGCTTCCCCTAAAAGAGACATTCATTTTGTTTCTCCGACACCTAAAGATGTTTTGATGACTAAAAAGGCAGATGTTTTTATTCATTTGGGTTTGGAAGCAGAAATATGGAAAGCGCCTCTTTTAGATGCTGCTGGAAAGAAAAAACTTCTTATTTCTAGCAGCGCTTCTATAGATGCTTCAAAAGGAGTGAAAGCTTTGGAAGTTCCTCGCTCTTTATCACGTATTGGTGGAGATATCCATAGGCAAGGAAACTCTCATTATTGGATGGATCCAGAGAATGTTTTAATCATGATTGATGTTATTACTGAGGGGTTGCAAAATCAATTTCCAAAAAAAAGCAATTTGCTTGAGGTTAATGCTGAGAGATTAAAAAAAACTCTTCAAAATAAAATTAAAGATTGGCAATCACGAATGGAGAAGTTTAAAGGGACAACAGTTATTAGTTATCATCGAGCTTGGCCCTATTTTGCTAGGAGCTTTGGTTTTAAGTTTGTTGCTGAGCTAGAATCTAATCCAGGAATTCCTCCATCGGCGAAACACTTAAGGTTTTTAGAAAAGGAAGCTAAGGAAAAACAGGTTCAGCTTGTGGTGAAGCAGCCTTTTCATGAAAGTTCTTCTCCAAAAAAGATTGCTAAGATAATGAATATTCCTGTGGTTACTTTAATACAGGCTGTTGGAGCCGTAAAAGAAGCTAAGGATTATATTCAAATGATGGAATATAATATTGGTCAAATAGAAACCGCATTAGGGGGTTAATTTTTTATGGAAGATTTTTTGCTAATTATGTGGAAGCCTTTGTTGGCTTGTTTAGTCTTAACAGGTATTCATGCTTATTTGGGTCTTCATGTGCTTGAGAGAAAAATTGTTTTTGTTGATCTTGCTTTGGCACAAATTGCAGCATTAGGAGCTATTTTAGCACTGCTTTTTGGTGTTGACCTTCATAGTCCAGTTACTTATTGGTTTGCTTTAACAGCAACATTTATTGGGGCTGGAGTTTTGAGTTTTGCTCGAATTAGAAATAATAAAATTCCTCAAGAAGCTATTATTGGAATTATTTATATTGTTGCTACTGCTTTAGCTATTTTAGTGTTGTCTCAAACAGCAGAAGGTGATGAGCATATTCGTTATATGATGGTTGGGAATATTTTATTGGTTGATTTATCTTTGATTATTAAAACAATAGTTTTGTACACTGTTGTTGGAGTAATTCACTGGAGGTTTCAAACAACATTTGTACAAATATCCAGACAACCAGAAAAAGCTTATCAAGAAGGAAAAAAGGTTCGTTTTTGGGATTTTCTTTTTTACCTTACTTTTGGTGCTGTTGTTACAAGCTCAGTTCAAATAGGGGGCGTTTTACTTGTTTTTTCTTACCTTATTATTCCAGCGGTTATGGCCTTGCTATTAGCAAAATCGTTTCGAAGGCGTTTAATTTGCGGATGGTTATCGGGTGCTATAGTTAGCTTTATTGGTGTTTTTCTTTCCTTCTTTCTTAATTTGCCTACAGGCCCAACGATTGTTTGTTCTTTTGGATTAGCCCTGCTTATTATGTTCTTGTTTAAAAGGTAGGTCTTCGACTGTTATAATAGTTTCATGGCCACTATAAATAAGAAAAGAACAGAGAATATTAAGGGCAATTTTTATGTGGATGAGACTTGTATTAATTGTGATACGTGTCGTTGGGTGTCCCCTAAAATGTTTAAGGAAATAGATGGGCAGTCTGCTGTTTATTTTCAGCCAGAAACCGAAGAAGAGAAAGTTAGTGCGCTTCAAGCTCTTCTATCTTGTCCCACCTCATCCATTGGGACCGAAACAAAGTTACCAGAAATGAAAACAGTGCTTCATTCTTTCCCTCTTTTGATTGTCGACAATGTTTATCACAGTGGTTTTCACTCCGAAAGTTCTTATGGAGCAGCCAGTTATTTTATTCAACAAGAAGATGGAAATGTTTTAGTCGACTCGCCTCGATTTGTGAAACCGTTAGTGGAACAAATAGAAAAGATGGGTGGAATTAAATATCTTTATTTAACCCATAAAGATGATGTGGCAGATCATCAACTATTCCATGATCATTTTGGGTGTGAACGAATCCTTCATAAAGGGGATTTGAGTCAAAACACTAAAGACGTGGAAATTCAATTAGAAGGAAAAGAAAACTATCAGCTCAGTAATGACCTTTTAGTTATTCCCGTTCCTGGACACACCGAAGGACATACCGTTTTACTGTACAAAGATAAGTTTTTGTTTACGGGAGATCATCTAGCTTATTCTTGGAAATACGAACAGTTAGTTGCTTTTAAAGAAGCTTGCTGGTACTCCTGGGCTGAGTTAGGAAAGTCTATGGAAAAGTTAGAGAATTATAATTTTGAATGGGTGTTACCTGGACACGGTAGAAGGTTTCATGCTTCTCAGTCTGAAGTAAAAAAAGAACTCAGCCGTTGTTTGCAGTGGATCAAAAAACAATAAATTTTAACGATATGCTGTAAGAGAGGTTCGAATGAAAAACGTGTTAAGAGTTTTGATTGTTGTTTTCTTAATTTCTGTTTGTTGTCCGGTTCCAGCTGTTGCCCAGGATGATTGGCAGCTATGGAATGGATATAGCTTAAAAGCAAAAATGCATGAAGATTTTAGTCTGAAGGTTTCGGGGGAACAGCGATTCCAAGATAATTTTTCTGAATCAGCTCTTGCTAATGTGAATGTTGGAGTTTTATGGCACCCTTCTAAATATTTTGAGCTGTGGCCTTTTTTTAAATATGAACGAACAAAAACAGCTCCGGGCGTTCATGTAAACGAACGAAGGTGGGCTCTTCAAGGAACGTTTAAATTAACGCCAGGGCCTTTTAAAGTATCCGACCGAAACAGAATGGAATATAGGGATCGTAGCACGAATGATATCTGGAGATATAGAAATAAACTTAAATTGTCTTTGCCTATCGGAGTTAAAAAAATTACATTATCCCCCTTTATTGCTGACGAAGTGTTTTGGGAACTTAACGATGGAACATTTAATCAAAACCGAGCTCAGGCAGGTGTCGATATGAAAATCACAAAAAACTTTTCTATTAGTCTATATGGCATGATTAAGAGTAATCGAAAAGATTCGGATTGGGATGAAGTGTTTGTGCTTGGGACAGGTGTTAGTATTTCAGTATAAAATAAGGTTATGAACCTAAATCAAAAGAGGTTGATGTATGAAAAAGTGTCCTTATTGTGCAGAAGAAATTCAGGACGAAGCAATTAAATGTAAGCATTGTGGAGAATTTCTTATTAAGCGAAAAGGGGAAGAGTGGTATTTTAAAACCCGTTATTTAGTCTTAGGCTTTCTGGTTGTGGGCCCCTTTGCTTTACCGCTCCTTTGGCTAAATCCTCGTTACTCTTTGGGAGGAAAAATTATTGCCACACTCATTGTTCTTATCCTAAGTTTTGTTTTAGGAAAGGCTATTTTTGGAGCCTTAACAATTATAGGCGAATACTATAGATTTGCCTTCTCTCCAACGTACTAATAGTAGAGCCTCTCTTTTAGTCATTTCTTCAGAATTATCCTTTAGAGAAAAACTGTTGTATACTGTTCATTCAACTATTAAAAAGAAATGAGGAAAGAAATGAGTAAACCTATGAATAAACCTATGAGACGTAGAACCCCTGAAGTTCCTTCACAGGGAGAGACAGATATCGCTGCTGTGCTGAAACGTATACAACAGCAGTTAACTTTTTTAGAGAGAAAAGTAGATACATTAATTAGTCAGTCTTCAGAAAAACCATTTAAAGAAACACGTTTTTCAAAACCATCTCGTTCTTTTGGTAAATCTTCACGAAGCAGTAAAGGGAAAAGTGAGGGTGGTTTTAGAGAAGGGAGTAGTGATAAGAAACGTTTTTATGAAAAGCCTTACAGCAACCAAAAACGTAAAGTTAGTAAGAAGAGAGAAAATGGAAAAAACAAAAGAGATTAATTTTTCAGAAAAAGTAAAAGAATGTGTTTCTTTTCTTCAATCTTTGATGGATAACCCAGAGCTCTGGGTTCATCTTACGAAAGAAGAAAGAATAGAGTTGATGAAAGTTACAGGGCTTATTTCTCGACCTGGTCGGGACGATTTACGAGCTCAGACGCGTGTGTTGAATAAAAATCGTCGTCGAATGGTTGTTAATAAAGAACGGGATGCGCGTCGGGCAACAGGGATTCGTATTGCTCGGGACACCGATGTGTTTGAAGCTCCAGCCCAATTGTTGGGAGTGGATGCAGGAGCTTTAGTTGAAGACTTTGAGTTGAGTTCTCCTCGTAATTGTTATGTGTGTAATGCTGAGTACAGCAAACTCCATTTTTTCTATGATTCGATGTGTCAAAAATGTGCCGAATTTAATTATAAGAAGCGTTTTCAAACAGCCGATTTATCAGGACAAGTTGCTTTAATTACAGGATCTCGCTTAAAAATTGGTTATCAAGCAACGCTTATGATGCTCCGTGCTGGAGCCTCTGTGATCGCCACAACACGTTTTCCGATTGATTCAGCGATGCGATATGCCCGTGAGAAAGATTTTAAGCAGTGGGAAGATCGCCTTCATGTTTATGGTCTTGATTTGCGTCATACCCCAAGTGTTGAGATTTTTTGTGATTACATTAATAGTCGGTATGATCGTTTGGATATTTTGGTTAATAATGCAGCACAAACGGTAAGAAGACCTCCTGGGTTTTATGCCCACTTAATCAAGAATGAAAAGCTAGCCATAGAGAGTCTTCCGAGTGAAACCCAAAAATTACTGGCGCATTATGATGAATGTAAAAAAGGGCTTATTTCTTACTCTTCTTCAAATCTTCAAAAGGAAGAGGCTCTAACCGTGAGTTGGTTGGGGAAGGCGCCTGGAGTTGGTTTGCGTGCTTCAGCAGATCTTTCTCAAATTCCTTATACTTACGATAATGCGCTTAACACCTCTGAAGTTTTTCCTGAAGGTCAACTGGATGTTGATTTACAGCAAGTTGATTTGAGAAAAACTAATAGTTGGCGTTTGCGTTTAGGTGAAATTGAAACATCTGAAATGTTTGAACTTCAATTAATAAACTCCATTGCGCCTTTTGTTTTATGTAATAAATTAGAACCTCTAATGAAGAAAAATCCTACAGGACAAAAACATATGGTTAATGTGAGTGCTATGGAAGGAAAATTTCAGCGCTTCAGAAAACCAGATCGTCATCCCCACACAAATATGGCCAAAGCAGCACTCAATATGTTGACCCATACCGCGAGTGGAAGTTTGGTGAAAGATGGCATTTATATCAATGCTGTGGACACCGGGTGGGTAACCGATGAGGACCCTATCCATCTGGCGAAGCAAAAAGAGGACATTCATGATTTTCAACCCCCGCTGGATATTGTGGATGGAGCCGCCCGTGTCTGTGATCCTTTTTTTGATGGTATCAACACCGGAAAACATTGGTGTGGAAAATTCTTAAAAGATTATTTCCCTATTGATTGGTAAAGAACATCTATAATACTGGTGCTTTTCAAGGTGTTCCGTTAAAATATTCTCATGCTTTTAAATATCTCTATTAGTATTACTATTATTATTGCGCTCGGTATGGCAGCTCAGTGGTTGGCTTGGCGCTTTCAAGTTCCCTCCATTCTTTTACTTCTCCTCTTTGGATTTTTAGCGGGCCCCGTTTTTGGAGTTGTTCTGCCGGATCAGCTTTTTGGGGAACTTCTTTTTCCTATTATTTCTATCTCTGTAGCTATTATCTTATTTGAAGGCGGTTTGGGGCTTAGCTTTTCTGAGTTAGCTAAAGTTGGGCGAGAAGTCCGAAATCTTATTTTTATTGGAACTTTTGTTACATGGATTTTAATTGCCGCTGCTGCTTATTTTATTTTAAAAATGGATTTATCTCTTTCAGTTCTATTAGGAGCTATTCTTGTGGTTACAGGACCTACGGTAATTGGTCCTATGTTGAGGCATATGAAGTTGAAACATAAAGTGGCTTCTATTTTAAAGTGGGAAGGTATTGTTATTGATCCCATTGGTGCCACGTTAGCAGTTTTAGTTTTTGAAGTGATTATTGCTGGAGGGATTCATGAAGCTATTTCAGGAACTATCTTTGGTATTCTTAAAACATTAGCTTTGGGTGTGAGTTTAGGGGCCGTCGGCGCTTGGGTTTTAGCTTTTTTTTTAAAGCGTTATTTGTTACCAGACTTTCTTCAAAGTCCAGTGGCTTTAATGATGGTATTAATCGTATTTTCTGTTTCTAATTTTTTTCAACCAGAGTCAGGACTTTTAGCAGCAACTTGCTTGGGAGTTTTTCTAGCTAACCAAAAATCAGTTTCTGTGAAACGTATTGTTGAATTTAAAGAAAACTTAAGAGTTCTATTAATTTCAGGATTATTTATTGTTTTAGCTTCCCGACTTACATTAGAAGAAATTATAAAAATTGATTTCAGAGTATTTATTTTTCTAGGCATTCTTATAGTGTTTGTTCGTCCATTAGCTATTTTTATTTCTACGTTACGTTCCAAACTTCAATGGAAAGAAAAACTTATTTTAGCGTGGATGGCCCCTCGGGGTATTGTTGCTGCTGCAGTGGCATCGGTGTTTGCTTTTGATTTAATGCAGCATGGTTATCCGGATGCTGCTGAATTAATCCCCACAACATTTATGGTTATTGTAGGAACGGTTTTTATTTATGGAATTACTACTACTTGGTTTGCTCAATGGTTAGGTTTGGCTATCCCTAATCCGCAGGGAGTTGTAATGGTGGGGGCTTATCCTTGGGTTCGTCGTATAGCCAGTGCTTTAGCAGAAGAAAAATTTCATGTTTTATTAGTGGATAGTAATTATACAAATGTAATCGCTGCAAGAAATGATGGTTTAGTGACAAGTGCTAATGATATTTTGTCATCGGTTGTTATTGATGAGTTAGATTTAGAAGGTGTTGGACGCATTTTTGCTTTAACACCGAACAATGAAGTAAACACATTAACAACTATTCGATTTAGTCGTATTTTTAGTTCTTCTGAAGTATATCAATTATCCCCAAAAAATAATAAAGGCTCTGTGGAAGATAACGACTCCGAAACAGTTAGTGGTCGTTATTTGTTTAGTTCAGAAGCGACATACGGTCAAATGGAGCATTTGTTTGATCAAGGAGCTTTTATTGAAAAAGCAAAAATAACCAAAGATTTTAATCTTCAGAAGTTTTTAGCGGACCGAAGCGAAAAAATCATTCCTTTGTTTTTATTTACGCCAGGTAAAGAATTATTTATATTTACCACAGATGATTCCCAGTTAACCCCTAAAGTGGGCCAAGAGCTGATGTATTTAGTAATCAAATAAGCGTAACGTGTAATGCTGAACAGGGACGGTTCTCCTCAGGAGAACCGTCCCTAATTCCCCTTTTTCCCTTTATTCCCCCGTTATGAAGAGGTTTTAATTTAGTAGGTTATTAGGGCTTTAGAGGGTACAATGCCCCCTTACTATATAAGGAGTTTATCTATGCAGACATCGAATTCGAGCTTTTTTCATTTGGGAATTGCCCCAAAGATGCTCAACCTATTAGAAAAATTAAAATTTGTTCAACCGACACCTATTCAAAGCAAGGCTATTCCTATCATTATTGAAGGAAAAGATATTTTTGGAGTGGCACAGACAGGAACTGGGAAGACTTTAGCTTTTGGTGTCCCAACAGTTCAACGCCTAATGGCTATGGAAAAAGCACAGGCTTTAATAGTTGTTCCTACTCGAGAGCTTGCTTTACAGGTTGAAGAGGCTCTTGCCCCATTATTATTAGAGTTTGGACTGAAAAGTGCTGCTCTTATTGGGGGTATTCCAATTCATCGCCAGTTCAAAAAATTATCAAGAAAACCCCGTGTGATTATAGCCACTCCTGGTCGATTGATTGATCACCTTCAGCAAAAGAGAGTTTCATTAAAAGAGACTGAAATTTTAATTTTGGATGAAGCAGATCGTATGTTTGATATGGGTTTCCAGCCACAGATTGAAGAAATCTTAAGGAAAATGAAAAAACAAAGACAGACTCTTCTTTTTTCAGCAACCATGCCGGAAGACATCGTGAAGTTGGCAATGGAACATATGAAATTACCTATTCGAATTGAAATTGCTCCTCCGGGAACAACGACAGAACAAGTCACCCAAGAAATGTTTATTGTTAAGGAAGAAAAAAAGAAAACTTTATTGAAAGCATTGCTTCACGAATATCGTGGACCTGTTCTCGTTTTTGTTCGAACAAAAGTGGGTGCCCAGAGAGTTAATCGAATGATTCGTGAAATGGGTTATGATGTGGCCGAGATTCATTCGGACCGAAGCATGGGGCAAAGAAAACAAGCTATTGAAGGTTTTAAAAAAGGAAAGTTTCAAATTCTGGTTGCAACCGACGTAGCTTCACGGGGCATTGACGTTAGTAACATTGAGATGGTGCTTAATTTCGATTTACCAGATGATGTTGATACTTATGTGCATAGAATTGGCCGTACCGGTAGAGCCGGTTCTGAAGGGCATGCGATTTCTTTTGCTAAGCCTAATCAAGGTTTGTTTGTGGCTAAGATTGAGAAATTGATTCGTAAAGCAGTTCCTATTAGTCAGCATGATGAGCTTTCGGAAGAGCGATTTGATAAGAATTCTTCTAGTAGTGGTCCTAGAAACAGAGGTGGAAGACGAAAACCTTTCGGAAGACGGGATGACAAAAGAGGCTTCGGAAAAAGAGATGATAAAAAGCCTTTCGGAAAACGTGGCGACAAAAAGAGCTTTGGAAAACGCGACGACAAAAAGCCTTTCGGAAGACGGGATGACAAAAAGAGCTTTGGCAAAAGAGACGACAAAAAGCCTTTCGGAAAGCGGGATGACAAAAAGAGCTTTGGAAAAAGAGATGACAAAAAGCCTTTCGGAAAACGGGATGACAAAAAGAGCTTTGGAAAAAGAGATGACAAAAAGTCTTTCGGAAAACGGGATGATAAAAAAGATTCTGGCAAAAGAGACGACAAAAAGAGTTTTGGAAAAAAGAAGAAATCAAAAAAGAAATTCTTTGAGAAAAGCACAAAAAAACCATCATAGATAAATAAGCTCATGAAACAATTTCTTATTATCTGCATTTATAGCCTCCTCCTTTCATGGCAGTCCACAGCAACGGCTGACTACATTACCCGAGAAAATTTTGGGAAAAAATCTCAGTTTGACACCTCATCCAGTTCTTCTTCCTATGAAAGCACCTGGGGTTGGGAAGGCTGGAATCCTAACTCTTCGAGTTCGAGTTCTTCATCTAGTGGTGGAGGCAGTTTTTGGAATAGAAATTCGTCGGCTCCGGCGGAACCTGTTTATAATCCTAAAAAAGAAGCTAAAAAACACTATAAACTGGCGAAGAATTATTTTAATGCTGGCGATTGGGAAAATGCTCAGACAGAGGCGTATAAGTCTTTGAAGGCCTCTGATTGGTATGGCGCTAAGGTAGTTTATATTTGGGCGCGGGCTATGGATATTCAACACACGGAGTGGGATAGACAAGGAGTGGATTATCTAACGATGTCTTGGAAGTCTCAGGTAAAGGAACGTTATGAAATGGTGCTTCATCAAGACCCTAATCACCGTGAAGCGCGCAAAGCTTTAGATGCCCTTGAGTCAAGCATGGCCGATGATAAAAGAATATATGAACTGAATGACCCTGTAGTTCAGGGAGATAAGGCCTATAACCTGGGTAGCAAATATATGCGAGAAGAAAACTATGAAGCAGCTGTAGCTGAGTTTCGGCGTGCTATCGAGTGGAATTATGATGACTATGAAGCTCACGGACGATTAGGGTTTGTTCTTTCAAAATTAGATCGGGATAGTGAAGCGATTGAAGCTTATAAAAATGCTATTTATTATGATTCTAAAGACCCTATTATTTTTGAAAATCTTTCAAAACTTTACCGTAGAAACCAGAACTATGCAGAGGCCATCAGTATTGCTCAGCAAGTTATAGAAATGGACCCCTACAACGCAACGTATCATAATTTGGCGGGGGAAGCAGCGTATCTCATTCCTGATTATGAACAAGCACATCGTTTTTACAACCAAGCGGTTGTTTTTGACAATCAGAATTCCGAGTACTTGGGGAACTTGGCAGCTGCTTTACACCATAAAGGAGACTATAAGAGATCTCTTTATTATGCTAAAGAAGCTGTTGAAATAAATCCGGATAATTGGTATGCCGAAAGTTGGATTAAATATTCTGAAGAAAAATTAGCAGAATATAAGATGGAGACTGAAGAAATGTTAGTGGATCCAGCAGAACAAGAAGAAAAGAAAGTTTATGAAACACAGGAAGAGAGAAGAAAAACATTGATTGTTAATGAGGTGCCTTCTCCAAATTTAAACTCTTCTGAATCACCGACAGTGATTGAATCCTCCGAAGAAGGTGTTAATCAAAAACCAAAAAAAGAAATGAATTTACAGGAACGCTGGGATCAAACCCAAAAAGATTTTAAAGCTTGGATGGAAGAAGCTTCAAAAGAACAAACGATTAACCAAATTCCTGGAGTTGCTTGGACCCGAGCCAAAGCCGCAGAAGCTAAAAAAAATTACCAAGCGATGAAAGAATCTATAACAAATTTATTTCAGTTTGGCATGAAAGGCATAGAAGAAGGAAGTGAAAGAAATGCCGACCCCAATGATTCCGGAGAGTATGAAGAAGGTTACAACAATCAAATTCAAGGCGAAGGCCAAAAAGTTCAAGAAGGCGTCGAAGCCATAGCCTCCGATTCCATCAAGTCCAAACTTTAGGTTTTAATGTTTTGGAACAACCTGTCATTGCGAGGTAGTAACTATTTGAGCCGTGGCAATCTCAGACCTGGGAGTATAAAAACATAAACTCTTTTCCTTAGATTGTCACAGATTTTTTATCTATCACCTTGCAATAACAGGACTTCTCATATTTTTTAATTTGATTCTAATTCTGTTATATCAACTACTTCTTTTCCAGACCCATATTTCATCACATTAAATTTTGAGAATAGAACTAAAAATTCTCTCATGCGCACAATTTGCATCACGGTCATGATATCGTCTGCTTCCCCAAAGTGATTTGAATCAGAGATAATGACATAAGAAGCCACATCAATTCCTGGAAGCTGGTTAAGGTCTTGGCTTTGAATATCCACAATACCATCCGATGTTTTAGACTGGTTGCGTGTTGCGATTGCTGGATTTCCTCCGCCTATCACAGAAGCGTAAAACACATTTTTTGGAAGAGGTTTTTTGTCTAATTCATTTAGGCCAATAATTGTATCTTCATTATTTCCATTGAGGTTAATGTCTTTATTTCTAAAACGTTCAGGAGAATCGGATTCTTTTCCTCCATTTAAATAAATACTGTCCGTTCTTAAGTCTCTAACAGCATCTCCTTCTTCATCTACTTTCCAATACATATTTTGAATAAAATGAGGAAGTAGTTTCATTAACGGTCGATCTAAATCAAAATTGCTTCCTTGATGTGGAGTTCCAATGGAAATATAAGCTGCCACATCATTCTGGTAGTACGAAGATTGAAGATACTCCCGAGCAGCAAGTCCTCCCATGCTATGCCCGTAGAGGACAACCGTGTCTTTTTGATTTAACTCTTTGATGAATTCAACGGCTTTTGCTACCTCTTTACCTTGTTGTTGAATAGGCAATTGAGTATTTGAAAAAGTAATGGAGTAAATGTGAGCTGGGATTAATGAATCTTTGGATTCAATTTTAATGCCCTCATCAGTTTGGATTGTTTTAATATCTCCACCGTATTTCCATCCATATTCCTTAAATAATTGAAACATTTTGCTGTCACTCCAAAACTTACCTGTAAACCCTAAGCCTGGAATAAATAACTGTGGGGAGGAGGGAGTAAAAGCTTTTTCACCACTAAAACTCAGCAACATTCTTTTTTGATGGTTATTTGCGCAGCTGGTGACTAGAATTCCTAAAATAAGCACGACAACAATAAAATTGCGTTTCATTGTTAAAGATCCCTTCTATTTTAGATTTTTAAGATTGAAATTTAATGCTTTCAATAAGCGTATCGATAGATGATTCCTCATCATCTAAAAAATAGGAGTCTAAATCCCGAATGATTGTCATATCGATGGAATGGTTATTGACTAAAAATGAGTAAACATCAGAGCGTGTTCGGTAAGTTTCTCCTTCAAGCACCATTTGTGTTTCGTAAGCAACATGAGCACCCGTCTTTTCGTTTAAATAAATGACAGAAACAGGTTCTAGAATGTCAACGTAGGTGGCATTGGAGACAAAATACATATAAGCTCTTAAATTTTGGTCGGGAGAGGTTGGAGCGTCTTTAATTCCCGTTAAGTCTCGAGTCACTATTTGTGATGCGGGGAGTACGTTGTCCAGCGCAGTCATTTTAATTAAGATTCCTTTTGGAGCTCCTTCTAGATCTGCCTGAGTTACCTCTTCTTTTGATAGCCCCAAAATAGTTGCTGCCATTTCACGTGCTCGTTCACGACTTTCTTCAATCACTTTTCCCGAGGTTTCATAAGTCCAGCCAGTAGGAACTTCTAACTGAAACCCTAATTCTTTATTAACATAAATTCTAGCAGTGTCCTCTTCATATAGAACAGTTGCCCCTACGGTGGGGTTGGATAAAGCTAAAAATAGGATAGGCCAAAGAAGCAGGCTGCAAATTTTTTTCATGATTTTTCTCCCTCTATAAATACAGCTGTTAGGCCTTTCTTATAGCATAGATAAGCATTTTTTCCCATTATATTTAAGGTGTCTAAAGCCAATGAATATATAGTCCTATCGTGCGTCTTATTAACGGGTAATCCCTTTATTTCTACCTTAATCAGGTAAAAAAGGGAACTTTTTGCTTGCCTGCCGGCAGGTAAGCAAATGAGTCCTTGATAATTTACTCATTTATTTATAAAATTCGCAGCTTAACAAGTAGAAATATACTAATTATGAGGAGATAGAAGTAATGAAAAGTTTGACTTTAAAATCAATGATTTTTGTATTTACTTTAGCATTAATAAGTCCAGTAGCATCTGCTGATTTAGCAACCGTTCTAGAAGATTTTTCTCAGGAAGAAATTGTGAGTGTGGGTGAAAATGTTTATCAAACACCCGGTCAGCAAACATGTTTAAAATGTCATCGAGCTGGTGGAGAAGGTGAAGGATGGGCTGGTGCATCCGATTTAAGAAAACCCTATGAATGGAATTCCTTTAAAGCGCTGGGTGGTTATGAAGCTCTTGAAGCCGATCCCGCACAGTTTCGTCAAAACATGGAAACTCTTTTAACCTACTTGATTACCAATGGCGGTTTAAAAACAAACATTGGTTTCAAGAAGGATCACCCTGAAATTAAATTAGATTGGTCTAAAACAGACGGTAAAAAACAATTTGATATGATGATGTGGGGAACATTCCAGAAAGAAATGAAGAAAAAAATTAAAGTAGTTCAAGCAGAACTTGCTGAAGAAGGTACTGAAATTGCGGATGAGGATATGAGAACATTTGCAACGTATGCTGTGATTGAGTACATTCGAGGCTTTGAAGAAGCTAACCCTGATAGTCCTGATAGTCCTTTAATTTTGAAAAAATAATTAAAGCACATATTCATTAAGCCGAGTCGCTTTTAGTGGCTCGGCTTTTTTAATTTATAACAGAAAATAATTATGGCTAATTCAAAAAAACAACAACAGAAAGCACTGATTCATAAAGCTATTGCAGAAGCAGTTGGTGTATTTGCTTTGGTTTTTGTGGGTTGTGGTGCCATTATGATTGGTGAACGGTTTCCAGAAAGCATTTCACCATTGGTTGTCCCTGTGGTTTTTGGACTTATCATTGCTGCCATGATTTACGCAGTGGGCCATATCTCTGGAGCTCACTTTAACCCTGCGGTTACGCTTGCTTTTGCTGTAGCGCGCCATTTTCCTAAAAAACAAGTTCCTGTCTATTGGGCGGCCCAATGTCTTGGCGGGATATTCGCCATTTTTCTTTTATCCTTACTATTGCCCGAAGGAGATTATTTTGGGGCAACAATACCTGTTATTTCTTTAGGAAAAGCATTAACATGGGAGATTATCCTTACGTTTTTTCTGATGTTTGTCATTATTGCTGTAGCAACGGATACGCGGGCTGTTGGAACAATGGCTGGAGTAGCTATTGGAGCCACGGTTATTCTAGCTTCCTTTTTAGGAGGCCCTATTACCGGGGCATCCATGAATCCTGCCCGATCTTTAGCCCCAGCCATATTTGAAGGACAATTGGGAGTGATGTGGATTTATATTTTAGGACCCATGATTGGTGCTGTTCTCGCAGCACTGCTTTACGAATGGATTCGTTGTGATGTAACGCAAGAAGAAGATAAGGATGGTTCAGCACAGGGGTGTTGTTAAGGGTTTTTAAAGAGTAACGTTTGTCATCCTCGAGCGCAGCGAAGGATTTAATCAATAAGCTCCTTTAAGTCCAAACACTTAGATCCTTCGCTGACGCTCGAGGATGACAATATGCTAAAGAAGAACATATTAATTGCTTTAAACGACAAGCAGCCACGCACCATGTGAGGTGCATGGCTCGTCATAAACACGTAGTGTTTAAGCGAGGAGTAAAGATGGATATTTCTACGTTGCGAGAATTTTTTGGTTGGTGTTCTGTTATTAATATAGGGTTATTACTTTACTGGTTTGTGATGATTGTTTGTGCTCATGATTGGGTTTATAAAGTACACACGAAGTGGTTTAAGATTTCAACAGAACAGTTTGATTCGATTCACTATGGTGCGATTGCATTTTTTAAACTCGCCGTGTTTGTTTTCAATATAGTTCCTTATTTTGCATTAATGATTATTCAGAAATAAAAACAGGGCCATGCACCATGCTAGTACATAGGTCTTTCGACCTATTGCGAGATGCACGGCTCGTCACAAACGCTTCATGTTGGGCGTTTAAGCGAGGAGGTAAGTTGTGAAAAAAATATTATCTGTATTAATTATGTTTAGTTTTATTTTTTCTCTAAGTTCTCAGGCTATGGCTAAATCTGCTGGAGAGATTGACGCGGGTGTTAAAGATACATTAAAGCTTTTTAATAGCGAGGTCTTCGATGGAAAAAAACTAATTAAACGAGCAAATGCTGTTTTGGTATTTCCTTCTGTGATTAAAGCAGGAATCGGAATTGGTGGAGAATATGGTGAAGGAGCTCTAATGGTCGACGGAAAAGCTGTGGATTATTATAGTACAGCAGCCGGTTCTGTGGGGTTTCAGTTAGGGGCTCAAAAAAAATCTATTATTATTTTATTTAATGATAAATATGCCTATAAAAATTTTAAAAGAAGTAATGGTTGGAAAGCCGGAGTAGATGCATCTGTTGCCTTAATTAAAATAGGTGCTGGCGGAGCTATTGATACGAATGAACTGAACGAACCCATCGTGGGTTTTATTTTTGGTCAAAAAGGGTTGATGTATAACTTAACTCTTGAAGGGTCGAAGTTTAGTAAGTTGAATAAATAGAAAGTTTCTGTAGGAAAGCTTGTCATCCCGCACTTGATGCGGGATCCAGTTCGTTGTTCTAGACTCCTGATTTCGCAGGAATGACAGGCATCTATTTTTTAAGGAGAACGAAATGTTTTTAAATCGAATGTTAACTATGAGTATTATTCTTTTATGTACTATGTTCTTGTCTAGTTCTGTATATGCTTCGGATATAGATAGAGAAATGGGTTACATCAATAGTATTACTTCAACGAATGATATAGATTTAACTTTAGAGTCTACCTTGCCTACGGTTCATACCCCCACTGTGGCTGAGTTTGATGCAATGGAAGAAGTTCAGGTTGTTCAAGAAGCAGTTGTGTATTAGGCCACGCACCATGTGAGGTGCTTGGCTCGTCATAAACGCTTAGCGTTTAAGCGAGGAGAATAATTGTGAAAAAACCTTTATATGTTATTAGTGTTTTTGTTTTAGGATTTCTTTTTTCAGCAGGGAATATTTCTGCTGAAGGGGGGAAAATAAAAGCGGGTAAGGTCGAAGCTGAAGAATTGGTATTAGTTAGTAAGCAAGGCAAGACTTATGCAGTGTTAGGTCTTAATGATGAAGATGGTACAGCTATCAACCCAGAGCCTTATTTGTCGTTAATGGACTCCAGTGGCAAAGAGCGAATTGCTATTCGGCTTTCAGCCGGAGACCCTGCGTTGACTTTTTACGATGAAAACGGCGAGGCTTTTGTGGATTTACGCAGAGGCCCTTATGAAGGCGAAACACAGCTGACCCTCAGTGACAAATCAGGAAGTGTCCAGCTGGGTATTAATCACTTTAATGAAACCTTGCAGTACCCTGAATTAAGTTTTAGGGATAAAGAAGAAAACTTAAGATTTAGAATTTCGTTAGGCAACACCGGGACTCCTATCATGGACTTTTTCAGTAAAGAAGGAAATAGGAGCGGAATGCGCCTTGCTATTGAAAATGAAAAATTCCCGCGCCTAACTATGTTGGATGAAGCTGGCCAAAGTCGGATCTTAATGGGGCTTGCGGATGACAACAGTGCAATGATTGATTTGCGTCATTGGAAAAATAGAGAAGAAGGCCTTACTCGGGCACGACTTGTCGTCTCCCAAGAAGATGGTACCCCCCAACTGAATTTCGCGGATGAAACCGGAAAAATTATTTGGACAGCTCCTTAATCTATGAGCTCCTCACAAAAAACTATTCTTAATTTTTGGTTTGGTGAACTTCTAGATGACGCAACATTTCCAACAGAAAAGGGAAAAATGTGGTTTGGAGATGGTTCTAAATATGATGAGACCATCCGTTCTCAGTTTGGCGCTGATCATGAGGCGGCCCGCAACAACAAGCTGGATGATTGGAAACGGACTCCCCAAGATTTTTTAGCCCTGATTATTTTACTCGATCAATTCTCACGACATATTTATAGAGACACTCCAGAAGCTTTTGTGCAAGATCCCCAAGCGTTAGCTTTATGTTTAGAAGGGTTACAACAAAAAATTGATCAGCAATTAAAACCGGTGGAGCGTTCTTTCTTTTACCTCCCTTTAGAACACAGTGAAGATTTAGAAGTACAAAAAGTATGTGTGGAGCAGTTTAGAAAGCTGGTTTCAGACTCTCCTGCGGCAATAGAGTTTGCCATGGCCAATTCTTTAGAGTATGCAGTAAAACATTTTGATATTATTAATCGTTTTGGCCGTTTTCCTCACCGCAATAAGATCTTAGGCCGCAAATCCACAAGTGAAGAAGTCGAGTTCTTGAAACAACCAGGATCTTCTTTTTAGGCTAGTGTAAGTCTTTTTAAAATAACCACTTACAAAACTCTCTAGCTAATTACTAGAAATTTGAGCAAAATGTGGTACCCTTCCCCTTATATGTCTAACCCTGTGAAGAAACGAAGAACTTCTAAATTCCATTGGAAACACAAAATAACCGCTATTTTTCTGTCCACTTTCTTTATACTTTTTAATGTGTTTCAGTACACCCCCTCTGCCTATGCAGCAAGAGCCCTATCTTCTTTTGAAAGAGGGATTAAAGCCTCTAACCACCAAAGGGAAACCATTCTTGCTTTGGCGAAGAGTATTAGTGCCAGGGGACACAGTTTAGGGAGCTCAGATGTCGAGGAGGCGAGAGAAGAATTAGTTCAGGAAGCGCAGTCTTTGTTTAATTTTCTGTCTCAGAGACGGAGTTCGTCTCAGGAAGAAGTAGAGCCTAATTTTTTCTTGTTGTTACAAAACCCAGATATTCGTAGTTATGTGGAGTTTGCCCGAGACTGGAGGTCATTGACTCAAAAAGTTCCCGTGGTTATTTCCGGAGGTGTTGGTCGTGGCACTGTTGGTTTGAGAAATGGAATTGCTCAATATAATCAAACCCAGTTAGATGAAGAAAGTCGTTTTGTTATTCCAGACGGTGCTGATAGTGAAGCAGAAATAATCCAACATATTTTAATGCACCAGGGAGTTCCTCGAGATTGGATTTATCTAGAAGAAAATTCGACGAATACCCCGGAAAATTTTGTGAATAGTTTGCCTATTCTGGAGACCCTTATCCGTGAGCGAGATTTTTCTGCAGCTCATATTCAAATTATTGGGCAACCACCATTGAATCTACGGGTCCATCAAACAGCATTAAAGAAATGGACAGATGATTTTAATCAATGGAGAGAAGATTCTCGAATTGAGGAATGGTCCATCACGACCCAATCGGTTGAGCCTTCAACAGATTTATCTGTTTTGTCCGATGAAGCGCTAGAAAAATTATTGGAATATGTTTTAGGATATCCGCAAGAAGCTAGAGAGGGTGAGTCTCACACTGATGGAACTCCCTTTAATCGTGAAAGTGAAATGGAACGCGTTGAAAGATATAGTAGGCAGCCTTATAAGGATGTGGAGTATATTGATTTTGGTGAGACCCCTTGGAATCTCCCTAGAGTTGTCTCTCTAAGACAGAGTCTTTTTAAAAATTTTCTTCGTGCTGCTCAACGGTTTTATTCTCAAAAAGATAAGGTGATTGATGCCCTAACGTTTGCTGGAATAGACGAGGGTGTTGTGAAGGGTTTTGTTGATGGTTTATCAAAAAGGAACGATTTTAAAGATCGGATATCTGTTAATTTAATTCAATATGCAGAACGATTTGCTTTGTTGAGTTTTAAGCTTCAGCGCTCCACAAAAATAGTGCAACGACAAGCGGAGTCCATTTTAGAGCTTGTTGCCACACAACCAAATCTTGAAGAAACTATAGCTAAAGTTCACGCGGCTGTAGAGCAGCTAGATGAAACCCGTTATAAACGAGGTGTGATAACAAAAAAAGTTAAACAATCGGACGAAATTAAGAAAGGCATTGTTTCTGTTGAAGCAAATGGAGATTTGGGAAGCGGTATTTATTTTGCGCAACAACAAGGAGAAGGAGAAACACATTATTTATTTTTAACCAGTGGTCATGTGGTCGAGGGGCATGATAAAGCAAATATTTTCTTCTATCATGACAATGGACGAAAACGGTTGCTTGGAGAAGCTTCTGTTGTCTTAATGCATTCCGATGAAAAAGTAGAGACAAGCGACTTAGCCATCTTAGCCTTCAGTACCCGCGATCTAGAAATGCCAAAATCAGAGCTTCCTATAGCCGTACTTGAAATGACTTCCACCCTTAACGATGGCGACTTAGCCACACTTGTGAACACATTAAACAAAAGTGTCTCTACAGGACAAATTGTTCGTTTTGAAGAATCTTTATTACTGTTAGGCGCAGATATTATTGAAGGCGATTCGGGTTCCCCCATTATTTTGGAAAATCAATGGGCGGGAGTTGCTGCCCGAAGTGGTGCCATTGCCATGCTGCTAACACAAAGTATTATTGAACGGATGGAAAAAGCCTTAAGCCAAAAAGGAAATTATTTTAATTTAATGACGGATGACCCTAAAAAAATTCAAGCGTCCCTAGATGCCTTACAACAGCTTCAAGCATTTTATACGGAAGCCGAAGAGGTATCCCCACTTCCTATCCCAAAACCCGATTCCCAAAGCATCGGCGCTAGTTTGGGGGATTCATTTGGAAGCAAAACTGTAGAAATAATGAACGTGCTTGCTGAGGAGCTCAATGTAATAGATCCTGTTAATAGAGAGGGTGTCAGAGTTATTTTTGAGACGGATGATGTTGATGGAGAGCCTTTTGTTAGTAGGGCATCTCTTAGAGAGCACATTGTTCAAGGAAATAATGAAGAGTGGTGGATGCATTTGCATCTCTATGTTGAGTTAGAAAATGGTGAAATATTTAATAATGGACTTTTACTTAAGATGACTTTTGAAGAAGATAGGATAATGTTATCTGAGCCTATGGCAGATTTAAGATTGGATGGTGTGGAGTTTGATGCCATGATTCCACTAGCGAGTGGGGTTGAACAAAAACTTATTTCTCAACAGATGATGGAACGGATTATTTCTCAGGCAACAGAAAGAATAAATCGAGAACCTTCTATCCGACAAGATGTTGAAGATAGCATAGATCAAATTAAAAAAGGAACAAATGATTTTCAGCATTTTGTATTAGGTCGAGCAATCAGTCCTGAATATCAAGGTTCTTATCAACAATTACCTGCACAAGTTTTTGGATCAAGTTCAAAAGGAACATTTCAAAATATTTTGTATCAACGCATAAGCAGTTCTACAGTTGGTCAAAGTTTAGGTGTCGAGGTAAATGTTTTAGATTCTTTAAAAGAATCAGTCACAGTGTTTATGACTGGAGAAGATGTAGAAGCACTTTCGTTGGGGCAGCTTAATGAAATTTTTAAATTAGCTTTTCGGAATCCAAAACAATTGCAGATAGTTATTGCTAATGCAGGACGTTTTAAACATGCGTTGCTGAATTTACCCAATATTCATTTTACGCCAAGAAGTCTGCTGGAGTCTGTTGGTTTGGTGCGAAAAGCAAAACACAATCTATTTCTATCTAAAACTAGGGATGCTCCTACAGAATTTACCTTGGTAGGACAAAATAGATTCCGCTATGCAGATGATGAGGAAGGATTATTAGGCGTCGCCCTCCTTTATACCCAAGCAAAAAATAAAGCCTTGTTCCTACTGAAATTCGGTTTATCCCAAATAAAGGGCTATTTTTCTTTAGTAGAAGAAGCTTTATTAGCTGTGGTGCAGTCTCACCTAGCCAATCTAATTACCGCCCGAGCTGCTTAATGGCGCATTGGGTACCAGGTACGCGTACCTGGTACCTATTTGTGATACAATAACCTCTTGTCAAAAGGAGGGTTTTATAATGAAACAATTATTATTTATATTAGCTCTATTATTTACTGTTGGCATGGTGAGTCCTCAGGCTGCTTTGGCAGAATCTTGGGATACCGAAAACTTTGATGGTGGTCCTGGATCTACCATTAACACAACTGTAGATACTTCTTCAGATGTCCCTGACGTAGGCCCCTCAGGTGCCGTTGGATATTATGACGAAGACATGGAATACCACAGCTATTAAGCTTGTGTTTTAATTTACCGCACACATCAAGCCGGATCATTTTTGGTCCGGCTTTTTTTATGCAGAGCTTGTCATCCTCGAGCGTAAGCGAAGGAGCTAAGTTTTTTATAAATGGAGCTTATTTATAAGATCCTTCGCTGCGCTCGAGGATGACATAATAGGAGAGTTAAATCAGTGAAGATTGAGAAAGTGGTATATGGTGGAAAAGGAATAGGGCGATTGGAAGGTAAGGTGTGTTTTGTTGAAGGGGTGATTCCAGGAGAAGAGGTGGATGTTGAGATTACCAAAGACACGAAGAAATTTAGTGAGGCACGAGTAAAAACTATTGCAGAAAAATCTTCTTCTCGTGTAGAGCCTCCATGTGACTATTATTCCACTTGTGGGGGTTGTCAGTACCAGCATATGGAATATGCGGAAGAGTTATTGGTTAAAGAATCTCAGGTGAGAGATATGTTTTCTCATAATCTGAAGATAGACGATGGGATTGTTCAGAAGATTCAGAGTTGTAGTGAGGATGGTTATCGTTATCGTAACCACGTGACTTTAAGGCCCTCGGATAAAGGGCGTTTGGGTTATATCGCTCGCGACAATGTTTCTTCGGTATTGGTGGATGATTGTCTTATTGCGGACAAAAATTTAAAGCCGGTATACCAAGAAAAAGTAAAATCTCCTAAGAAAACGCAACGTATTACATTTAATTTATCTCAACATGATGAAGTTGTTAGTAGCTTAGAATCAAAACGTTATCTGATTTATTTGTGTGACACCGAAGTGTGGGCCGTCTCGGATGGCTTTTTTCAAAATAATTTAAAAGTTACCGAGTTGGTTATAAAGCAATTAAAGCAATGGGTAAAAGAAATAAACCCTGAAGGTTTTTTTGATCTTTATGCTGGAGTAGGAACGTTTAGTTTGTTTGCCGCAGAAAAAGCAAAAGAGCTCATATGTGTAGAAGAGAGCAAGCCTTCTGTGGAGTGCTTGAAGAAGAATATGTTGAAATACCGAAAGAATAAATGGAAAGTTTCCCGAGGAAAAGTGGAGAAGAACTTTATGTCTTTAGCTAGTGATGTAGATGCGAAAGACTATATGGTTTTTCTAGATCCTCCCCGAGCCGGAATTCACAATAGTTTAGCGCAGTTCTTTGCAGAGCATTCTCCATTTAAAGCTATTAGCTACCTTTCCTGCGATCCAGCCACTTTGGTAAGAGATCTAAAAATCATCACCTCTACGGGTAAGTATGTGGTGGATTCCGTGATTCCCTTCGACATGTTCCCACGCACTAAGCACATAGAAGCACTTGTCCTTCTCAGACCTTTGTCATCCCGGACTTGATCCGGGATCCACTTCCTTAACCCAAATACTATTGTTTTTTATAAAAGGAGCTTATTCATGAGATCCTTCGCTGGCGCTCGAGGATGACAATGCTGTAGATGGACCTGGCACCCAATGCAGTCTTGATTTTTTATGACAAGAAGAATCTGTCACTGCGAGGGGCTCGATGCCCCGTGGCAGTCTATACCACGTTATAGTTATAATAGATTCTGACGTGTTAGGTGTTAGCCTAGAGGAGGAGATTGCTTCAGGGCATCGAACCCTTCGCAATGACAAGTTGTCCAAACTATCCCTCTACATTTAGCGTATACTATATATAGAGGGGATTTTAATGAGACTAAGAGCGAATTTGTTTTGTGTCAGTTTATTGTTAGCCGGCTTAATGGGTTTTATGCCAACAGGAGAGTCTGCCATGATTAAGAAAGCTTCATTTGCTGCAGGATGTTTTTGGGGAGTTGAAAAGATTTTTATGCAGGTGCCAGGGGTAGTCGATGCACAAGTAGGCTATGCCGGTGGAGCAACCCAAAACCCAACGTATGAAGAAGTGTGTTCTGGTCGCACGGGGCATACAGAGACTGTTGAGATTAGTTATGACTCTGAGAAAGTCTCATATGAAAAATTACTCCTAACCTTTTGGCAATATCATGATCCCACAACAAAAGATCAACAAGGCCCTGATATTGGTTCTCAATACCGATCCGTTGTTTTCTATCACGATGAAACCCAAAAAAAAATAGCTGAAGAATCTATTTCGTTACTTAATGAATCCGGTATTCTGAAGAAAGATATTGTCACCGAAGTCATCCCCGCTGAAAAGTTTTGGGATGCCGAAGAATACCATCAAGACTACCTGGTCAAAAACCCCAACGGTTATTGTTCTCACCATTTCCAATCCGACAAAATCGCCGAAGTCCTAAGCCCTTTGATGGGTTAAGAGTTCTTGGAACTATTGTCATTGCGAGGCAAGCGATAAGTGAGCCGTGGCAATCCCGAGGCTGGTAAAGTTGGGTTGAGGGGACACGCATTTTTGACACACCTAAAGGAGTATCAAAAATCCATGTCCCCGAAGTTACAACAGCAAGAAGTAGGAGTTAAGTAAAAGCTTTTCCTTTAACTCCTGCCAGATGCTTTTCCAGAGGCATAACTCATTGGGCTACCAGTATTTCTGCTCCTCAACTCTGAAAGTTTTTGGGTTTGCTGTCATTGCGAGGCAAGCAACAAATGAGTCGCGGCAATCTCAGGACAAAGGAAAAGATCTAAGCCGTGATAATATTTGACCTTATAGACTGGTGATAGATTACTTCCTGCCTACCGGCAGGCAGGCGGGACATCGAGTCCCTCGCAATGACAGGTTTTCCTCATTAACTTTTAACTCCTAACTCCTAACTCTTAACTCTTTTAATATTTAGCCGATAATTAGCACATGCATTCCATCCATCATTTTTATGATTCTTTGGTAGAGGCAGATCTGAAACAGAGTGCTTCTATGATTAAATGGCTTGATGAAGAGCTGTTGCGCCAAAAGTGTTCTTTTGGGGACAGTGTCATCCCCTGTTTTATTAAGCCTTACTTTCTTTCTGCTCATGATGAAGAGCAGTTAAAGAAGGTTACACATAAAATTACTAATACTCTCGAAAAAATTGTTAAAGCTTATTTCGAATATCCTGAATTACAATCCATTTTTAAATTATCTAAAGAAGAAAAACAATATGTAGAAATGGATCCGGGTTATGACAAGAGCATTATTATTTCGAGGCCAGATGGATTTATGGTTAATGGTTCGGTGCGTTTTATTGAATTTAATTGCGACAGTCCTGCTGGAGCCGGTTACAGCGAAGTCGAAGAAGCTATTTTAAGAAGGTCTCCTTATTTAAAAGAGTTGGGGAAAAAATATCAATGGGGGCGTGCTCATCGATTGGAAGGTTTGCTCAAAGCAATTTTGGTGTGTTGGAAACAGTTTAGCTCTAAAAAAAATCCACAAATAGCAATTGTGGATTGGAAACATTTACGGACCTACAATGAATTTGTGATCACTAAAGATTATTTTGAGTCTAAAGGTTATTCTACAGTTATTGCAGATCCTAGAGAACTAAAATTGAGAGATGGAAAATTGTATTGCGGTGATTTCCGGGTAGATTTAATTTATCGACGAGTCATTTTTAAAGAACTATGGGCGCATAAAAAAGAAGCCGGAGATTTATTGAAAGCCTATGCCAAGGGAAAGGTTTGTATCGTTAACCCTTTTCGATCCAAATTAGCAGCAAATAAAGCTATTCTTTCTATTATGTCTAATTCTGCTTATGACTTTTTATTTACTCCTGAAGAAATAGAGATTAGAGATAAATATATCCCATGGACTCGGCGCGTGATTGATGCAAAAAAGTTTTATGGGGGTAAAAATGATTATTTGAAAGATTTGATTATTGATCATCAGAAAGATTTAGTGCTGAAGCCCTCTGAAGGTTATGGCGGAAAAGATGTTATGATTGGAGGAGAGGCATCTAAGAAGGCTTGGAGTCAGGTGTTAGAGCGAGCCCTTCGAAGAGATGAGAATTGGGTGGTTCAAGAGTATGTGCCTATTCCTACAATGAAAGTCCCTATTCTTAAAGGGAATAAAGTACAGTTGGTGGATAAAAAGGTTAATTTGAACCCCTTTGTTTTTGGGGGTAATTATGTTGGTTCGATGTCTCGTCTTTCGAATGAATCCGTCATTAATGTTTCTGCGGGTGGTGGGCTTATTCCAGCTATTAAGTATTCGTTAAAGGAGAAGAAATGATCATTGATGTCCATAATCATATTGGGTTGAGTGCGATGGGAACTTTAGGGCGCGTAGATGAATTGCTGAGTATTATGAAAGAATCGCATATTGATAAAGCGGTTATTTTTCCTATTGATGAGATTGGGCAGGGAAAAACTTATACGCCTCAGAATGATAAAATTATTACGTTGGTAAAAGAATATCCAGAACAATTTTTAGGGGTTTGTCGTGTGCGTCCCACAGCAGGCGAAGCAGCTTTAGAAGAAATGCACCGTTGCAAGGAATTAGGATTTTTAGGGGTGAAGTTTCATCCAAAGAGTGATCAATTTGTTCCTGAAGATGCATTACCCATGATTGCTTTGGCTCGAGACTTTGATTGGCCTATTGTTTTACATTCGGAGCATTTACCACAAGCGCACCCTTTGGAGTGGGAAGATACATTTAAGAATTTTCCTGAAGTAAACTTTATTTTAACGCATGGCGGAAAAGATGCTTGGCCTGAAGTGGCGCGTATTGCTTCTGAGTTGAACAATGTTTATTTGGATACCAGTACCTTATCGTATAATCGCACACGCATGTTACTCGAAAAAGCAGGATATGAAAAAATTGTGTTTGGGTCTGATTATCCTTATTCTCATCCTGAGCTTGAGCTTCGAAAATATCAATTGCTTGTCAAAGATCCTCACCAGTTAGATCAAATATTCTTCAAAACCACACAAGCCCTGTTTAAATTTTAATTTTATGGAAAAACAAATAGTCGACATTGCCATCGTTGGAGCAGGTGCTGCAGGATTGATGACAGCTATTGGTGCTGGACGATCTTCAAAGAACTCTCTTAACATTTTGCTTTTAGATTCCAAGCCAAAAATTGGGGCCAAGATTTTAATGTCGGGTGGTACGCGTTGTAATGTGACCCACAAGGAAATAAAGGTTACCGATTATTTTGGCGGCCCCTCTCATTTCGTGAAACATGTGTTTAAGGCTTTTCCTTCTAAAGCAACTATAGAGTTATTTAAAGAGATGGGTGTTGAGTTGACCTTAGAGTCTACAGGAAAGTATTTTCCCACCACACATTCTGCTAAATCTGTTTTGAATGCCTTAGTGAATGAGGTGAATCGATTAGGGGTGGTTTTAAAAACAGGAATTCGCATAACACAAATGACAAAAGAAGAGGACTTGTTTGTTCTGAAAAGTGGTTCTGGAGATTCTTTTAGAGCACGAAAAGTTATCCTGACTACAGGAGGATTATCTCACCCGACAACAGGTAGTGATGGTACAGGATATAAAATAGCAGAGAGCCTAGGGCATACCGTTAAGAACACTTATGCTGCATTAACGCCTCTATTAACTAATGATCAAGAATGGAAGGCTCTTAGCGGACTATCACTCCCAACAAAACTTTCTTTTTTTAGTAGGGGTAAAAAACAGTTTGAGTATGAGGACCCTTTTTTATTTACTCATTTTGGTTTTAGTGGACCTGTCGCTTTAAATATCAGTCGTCATGTCTCGATATCAACTAAAGAAGAGAATCCTCAAATTTTTGCTAATTTCATTCCGGATTACACAGAGGAATCCTTTAGAAAACAAATACAAATAGACCAGCAAAAAAATCCAACTCGATTAATTAAAAATATACTGAATAAAGATTTCTGTTTGCCAGAGCGTTTTGTGGATACGCTAATGAAAAAAGCCAATGCAAGTGAAGATCAATCCATTGGGAAATGTCCAAGCGAAACACGAAAAAAGTTAATACGATTTCTTGTGAATTACCCCCTTGAAGTAATAGGAGTTTATGGTTTTAATAAGGCCGAAGTTACCGTGGGAGGAGTAGATTTAAAAGAAGTTCAAGTGTCCACTATGGAGTCTAAGTTAATAAAGAATCTTTATTTTTCTGGTGAGATTTTGGATGTGGACGGCCGTATTGGAGGCTTCAACTTCCAATGGGCTTGGAGCACCGGAATGATTGCAGGACGGAGTGCTGCATCGTGATTGAAGAGTAGGGACGGTTCTAGATTTTCTAGAACCGTCCCTGTAAACTATACTTGAAGCAAGCAATTAAAGAAGGTAATATATCTCTCCTATGAAAAACAGCATACTTCACAATCCAAAATGTAGTAAGAGCCGGCAGACACTTCAGCTTCTTCAGGAGAAGGGTGTGGATATTCAGGTAGTCGAATATTTAAAAGAACCGCCTTCTGTAGATGATTTGAATTATATTTGTTCTGGGTTAGGTGTTTCACCAACAGAAATTATTCGTTCTAAAGAAGATTTGTTTAAAGAGCTAGGCCTGTCTTTAAAAGATGAACGAACGGACAGCGAATGGTTTAAATTACTCGCGAAAAACCCGAAGCTCATCGAAAGACCAATAGTGTGTTATAAAGGCAAAGTAGCCATGGGCCGCCCCCCAGAAAATGTACTTTCAATATTATAATAAAAAATGGCTTGGCCATTTTTTTGAATTAGGAGTTAAGAGTTAAGAATTAGGATTTATGTGTGGAGAGATGTGTGAGGAAGGAGTTAGAGGTAAAATATTTTTACTTAACTCCCACTTCTTGCTGTTGTTGGGACATAACTCTTTCCTGATGCTAAGCTTTCCATGTAACTCTTAACTCATAGGGGTTTTTATGTGGCACGTTTATATTCTTGAGTGTAAAAACGAGAGGTTGTATACTGGTATTACTACCGATGTTGAAAGACGGTTTAAAGAGCATCAGAATAACGGGGCTAAGTTTACAAGTTATAACCCTGGTGTAAAAATTGTGCACTCAGAGAAGTATAAAACGAAGTCTGAGGCATCGAAGCGAGAAGCTCAGGTGAAACGTTTCACACGAGCTCAAAAGTTAAAATTAATAAACACAAAGGAGGAAGTATGAAAGTAATTGCATGGATGTTAGTCATAATGTTGAGTGTTTCAGTACCTGTATATGCACTACCTGACGCAGCTTCATCAATAGCTCAAGATAACGTTGTTGATAAAGTTGGTGATTGGGCTGCTACTATAGGGAAATCAGGTATTGAAAAAGATAAAATCTTAGCGGAGAGAAAAGCTACAAGAGTTGCTAAAAAAGCTGAAAGAAAAGCTAAAAAAGCTGCTAGAGAAGCTGAAAAAGAAGCAAGAAAAGCTGCTAAGATGAAAGATAAGAAAATGAAAGAAGCAAAGAATAAAGCAAAAGATTTAATGGGATCGTAAATGCTTACTGCCGCCCTTTTAGGGCGGCATTTTTTTAATGGAGGGAAAAATGGAAGAAACATTAGATAACTTAATTAATTATGTTTCCGTTTACGGATTAAATATTTTAGCAGCACTCGTTATATTTGTTGTGGGACGTTGGTTAGCACGTGTAATCTCCAATCTTTTAGAGAAGGTATTAAAAACAAGAAATGTTGATTCCACACTTGCCTCTTTCTTGAAAAATTTGGTGTATTACGTATTATTTATTTTTGTTTTATTAGCAGTATTAGCAAAATTAGGAATTCAAACGACTTCTTTTATTGCCGTATTAGGTGCTGCAGGTTTGGCCGTGGGTATGGCACTTTCAGGTTCACTTTCCAATTTTGCTTCAGGGGTGATGATTGTTTTATTTAAACCATTTAAACTAGGTCATTTTATTGATGCTGGTGGAGCAAAGGGTGTTGTTCAGGAAATAAAGATCTTTAGTACGGTATTAAGTTCCCCAGACAATGTAAGAATTATTATTCCTAATTCACAAATTTTATCGGGGAACATCGATAATTACTCGGTCAATCCTACACGGCGTGTGGATTTGGTTGTTGGGGTGTCTTACGAGGACGACCTCCAAAAGGTTAAAACTATTTTACAAGAAGTAGTTAGCTCTGATTCCCGAGTATTACAAGATCCGGCATTAACGGTTGCTGTTTCTGAATTAGGAGATAGTAGTGTTAATTTAGTTGTCAGACCTTGGGTAAATAATGGTGACTATTGGCCTGTTTACTTTGATTTAACTGAAAAAATCAAACTTGAATTAGATAAAAATGGGGTTTCTATCCCTTATCCTCAACGGGACCTTCATATTAAAACGAATGTGCCTGCTGCAACAAGTTAATACCTTTTAAACAGCCGAAAGGCAGTGTTTTAGAGCTATTTCAATGACATTTCACTGCCTTCCTGCTACAATGCTCCGCTATGCCAAACCAAAAAAGACGAAAAGAGATACGCAACGTTGCTATCGTTGCCCATGTAGACCACGGTAAAACAACCTTGGTCGATGCTTTGCTCAAACAGAGTGGTGCCTATGACTTCAAAGAAGGAGAGGTTACCATTATGGATTCCAATGAATTGGAAAGAGAGCGGGGAATTACTATCTTCTCTAAGAATGCTTCCTTTCGTTATAAAGATATTCAATTTAATATTGTGGATACTCCAGGCCATGCTGATTTTGGTAGTGAAGTAGAACGTATTCTTCGTATGGTAGATGGTGTCTTATTACTTGTGGATGCTTTTGATGGTCCTATGCCTCAAACAAAATTTGTGCTTCGTAAATCTTTAGAACTCCATTTAAAACCTATTCTCGTAGTAAATAAAATTGATCGGGCTAATGCGCGTCCTGATGAAGTTACGGATATGACTTTTGACCTTTTTTGTGAATTAAATGCTACCGATGAACAGTTAGATTTCCCTATTGTTTATGCTTCTGGAAAAGATGGGTGGGCTACACTTAATCTTGAAGATGAAAAAAAGGATATGAATCCTTTGTTGGAAACAATTCTACATCGAGTACTTCCTCCTGTAGCAGATGTTGATGATGAATTTCAAATGTTAGTTACGATGTTGGATTATGACTCTTATGTAGGACGTATTGCTACGGGCCGTATTTTTAGGGGTAAGATAAAAATGGGAGATAACTTTTTAGTGATCAAACGAGATGGAACTGAAGTTAAAGGAAAAATAACTAAAATTTTAAAATATAAAGGGCTTCAAAAAATAGAAGCGGCTGAGGCTATGGCTGGAGATATTGTTTCAATCGCCGGTTCTGAGGAGGCTAAAGTTGGAGATACTTTTGCTAGTACCGAAAAACCTGAAGCGTTGCCTTTTGTAAAAATAGATGAACCAACAATATCTATGTTTTTTTCTCATAATACGAGTCCTTTAGCGGGTAAAGATGGAGGGCGTTTTTTAACATCTCGTCATATTCGAGAACGTCTTGAACATGAAGCTATGATCAATGTAGGAATTAAAGTTGAAGAAGCGGATGGTGGAGAACGTTTTAAGGTTTCCGGTCGTGGAGAACTTCATTTATCTATTTTGATTGAGACGATGCGACGTGAGGGGTACGAATTGGAAGTATCTCGGCCACAGGTAATTCTTAAAGAAGCGGATGGAGAAACCTTAGAACCTGTTGAAGAATTAACTATTGAAGTAGACCCTGATTATCAAGGGACCGTAATTCAGGCTTTAGGAAATCGAAAAGCAGAATTAAAACATATGGAACCTAGTGCTGTAGGTGGAACAGTTCGTTTGGAATTTCATATTCCATCCCGTGCTTTAATTGGTTTTAGAGGTGAGTTTTTAACCATGACTCGTGGCACAGGAATTATGTATCAAAACTTTTATATGTATGAAAAATATAAAGGTGAGTTACCTTCTCGTCAAACAGGTGTATTGGTTTCTCAAACAAATGGAAATACAGTTGCCTTTGCTTTATGGAATCTTCAAGAGCGCGGTGAGATTTTTCTCATCCCCGGTGATGAGCTTTATGAAGGTATGATTGTTGGTGTTAATAATAAAGGTAATGATCTTGTTGTGAATGCAGTACGAGAGAAAAAGTTAACTAACACACGTTCTTCAGGTGCCGATGATGCTATACAATTGACTACCCCCAGAGAGTTAACACAAGAATTTGCTTTAGAATTCATCGAAGATGATGAGCTTGTTGAAGTAACCCCCAAAAATATTCGTTTACGTAAACGTTACTTAACAGAGAACGAGCGTAAAACTACCGGACGAAAAACAAAAAAATAAAAACTTTGTCATCCCGGACTTGATCCGGGATCCATCACATTATAAAAAACAATAGTATTAGATTAAGGAAGTGGATTCCGGATCAAGTCCGGAATGACAGTTGTTTTAAACTATATACTATGTACCATATACTATATACTATCTTTTATGAATACCCCCGCACACCTAGCAATTAACCTAGTTCTTCTCGGACGCAAAGAAACTCCTAAGCATCAAGCCGTTATTCTTTTTGGAGCGTTGCTTCCAGATCTTGTTATGTTTTTCTTTTATTTTTTCGAAAAAGTTATTAACCGACACAGTGAAATTGATATTTGGTCAAAACTTTATTACACGCCTTTTTGGCAAAATTGGTTTGATCTTTTTAATTCTATTCCTTTAATTATTCTTGGGGTTTTAATTTGTTATTGGCAAAAATGGAAAATAGCCATTCTTTTTTTTCTTAGTATGTTGTTACATGTTGCTGGGGATATTTTCTTGCATAATGATGATGGTCATCGTCACTTTTTTCCCTTTTCGGAGTTTAGATTAGAAAGTCCTGTTTCGTACTGGGACCCCAAGCATTACGGGGCGATTGTATTTCCTATAGAGATTATTTTGGTGTTTGTGAGTGTTTTTATTTTATATCGTTCGGCACAATATACGATGAGTCGATGGATTACCTCATTGATATTGGCGACATACTTATTTTTTATTGTTTATGTTTTTATTGTTTGGGTATAAAACCAAAGAAAAACGTACAGGGTGCATAGTACACAGTACATGGTGTGAAAACAAAAAACGTTTTATGTTTTTACTATGTACCATGTACTATAGACTGTGGACGTTTTAGGAGTATTTATGGAACTATTAACAAATCCGAATGCATGGATGGCTTTATTAACTTTAACGGTGCTAGAAGTTGTTCTGGGGATTGATAACATTGTTTTTATTTCAATCCTCTCCAGCAAATTACCCAAAGAGAACCAGAAAAGAGCAAGACTTATTGGCTTAGCCCTGGCTATGTTGATGCGTATCGGGCTGTTATTTTCTATTACCTGGGTGATGAGTTTAACTCAACCGTTATTAGAAGTAATGAAACATTCTATTTCAGGCCGAGATATTATTTTATTTGTGGGGGGCCTTTTTCTCTTAGCTAAAAGTACTCATGAAATTCATAATAATTTGGAAGGGGAGGATGAGACAGCAGCAAGTACGAAAGCAGATTCTTTTCTTTCTGTGATTATTCAAATTATGTTCTTAGATATTATTTTTTCTTTGGATTCTGTAATTACAGCAGTTGGTATGGCAGATGAAATAGTCGTTATGGTAACAGCTGTTGTTATTGCTGTTATTTTTATGATGGTTTTTGTGAACACGATTAGTCGTTTTATTGAAGATCATCCGACCATTAAGATGTTGGCGCTTAGCTTCTTATTGTTAATAGGGGTTTCCCTTGTCGCTGAGAGTTTTCATCATGAAATTCCAAAAGGGTATATCTATTTTGCGATGGCTTTTTCTATATTTGTGGAGCTGCTTAATCTTAAAGTACGAGCTTCTAAGGCAGAACCCATCCATTTAAGGAAGAATTTCCCTTAAAACTTTATTCTCTAATATAAATTTAGTTATAGAATTAACCCTAAATATTACTTATACTTATGTCGATAATTAAAGAATCCTCATTGTGGATCTAAAATTGTAACCAAGGAGATTTTTATGAGAAAACTAATTATGATTGCATTGGCTGTGTTTATATTGACAACACCGGCCTATGCTGAAGAAATGTCTTCAGATAGTACAGGAGATGGTATTGTTAATGGAATGGGACAAAGAATTGTCCGTGGTGCCGTTAACTTAGTTACTGGTATTGTTGAAGTTCCTGCTCAAATTATTAAAGGGTTCAACAATGGTTGCCCGCATATTGAAAATGAATTAGGTTCTAAAACAGTTGGAACTGTTGTGGGGATTTTTCGTGGCGTTAGTCATGCCGGCGGTAGAATGAGCTGGGGTGCTTTAGAGTTACTTGGTTTCTGGGCAGCTAGTCCAGCAAGTAACATAGGTGTTGGTATTCCTTTAGACGCAGAACATGCTTGGGAAGAGGGAACGCAGTATGATCTCTTCGATCCTAGTTTTGGAGAAGCAGCTGTAACGCCTGTTAGCAAAAAATTAGTGGATGGTGTTGTTAATGGAGTGTTTGGTGTTGCTGAATTTCCAGGCCAAATTCTTTTAGGTGCTGATGAAGGAAATGCACTTTATGGTGTTGTTAAAGGTCTTTGGTATTGGGCAAGTCGTGAAGCTTACGGTATTACCAATATTTATTCTTGTCTAGTTCCTAACCCAGAGGATAATTTGGGAGCTCATCTTCCTGATGATCGTCCTTGGACGGAATTAGCAGCTCAGTTAGAAGCATAAGATACAATTTTTATAAAGAAGAGCCAGGTCGAAAAGACCTGGCTTTTTTTTTGCCCTATGAACCCCTTATTGAGACTTCATTTTTTTTGTGTTATGTTAAGCATATGAATATAAATTTCTTTAAATATATTAACTTATTAATTTTATTTGTTATGTTTCTTGGTCTAGGAGAAGCTAAAGCAAAAACTGTGGAATATGATATTGATATTAATTATGAAACAGTAAACTTCACTGGAAAAGATGTAGAGGCAATGACTTTAGATGGGCAAATTCCTGGCCCAACAATTACCGCTACTGAAGGTGATGTGTTACAAGTCACATTTAATAATAAGATGGATGTTCATACATCTATTCATTGGCATGGAATTCTATTACCTAATGATCAAGATGGGGTTCCTTATGTTACAACAATGCCCATTCGTGCCAATGCTTCCTTTACCTATAGTTTTCCAATTATACAGGCCGGAACTTATTGGTATCATACGCATACAGGATTACAAGAGCAGAGAGGTTTGTATGGTGCTCTTGTCTTTCATTCTCAGCAGCCTGCATATGAATATGATAAAGAAGTTGTAGTTGTCCTATCTGATTGGACAAATGAAAATCCAAAACAAGTCTTGCGTCATTTAAAAATGGATGGAGATTACTATGCATTAAAAAAAGACAGTGTTCAATCTTGGTATAAAGTGATTAAGTCAGCTGCTATAGGAGGAAGAATGGTACAGTCTTTTATGCGAATGGGGCCAATGGATCTTTCGGATGTAGGATATGATGCTTTTTTGCTAAATGGAAAACCAAAATCAACTATTGGAGATGTTAAAAAAGGAGATAGGGTTCTTTTACGTATTGTGAATGCTTCTGCTTCAACTTATTTTAATATACAATTTGCTTCAGAGTCTATGCAGGTAGTTAGTTCAGACGGTTTAGATGTAGAACCTTTTGAAGTAGAACGTATTCAAATTGCTGTTGCCGAGACTTATGATGTTATTGTTACTATTCCAGATAATAATGCTTACGAATTTCGCGCCACTGCAATGGATGGAACAGGATACGCTTCAGGGTTATTAGGTAAAGGGACATTGGTCAAGGCTCCAGATATTTCGAAACCAAACCTATTATTAATGGGTCATGGACACTCTCGGCATGTCAAAAAATCAACTAGGGTGTTAGATTACAATCAACTAAGATCCCTTCAAAAAACAGTTTTACCTGAAGAAAACCCTACCCGTGAAGTCTTATTGAGACTTACAGGAAATATGGAGCGTTATATTTGGTCCTTTAATAATAAAACTCTAAAGGAAGAAGAAAAAATCCTTATTCGTAAGGGGGAAAATGTTCGTTTTGTTTTAAAAAATGAAACAATGATGAATCATCCTATACATTTGCATGGTCATTTTTTTAGAGTGATAAATGATCAAGGGGAATATAGTCCATTAAAACACACTGTGGACGTTCGTCCTATGGAAACAACGATAATTGAATTTGATGCTAATCTGGAGAAAGATTGGCTATTTCACTGCCATATTCTTTACCACATGATGTCTGGAATGACTCGAATAGTACATTATGAAGGGTCAAAAAGAGATCCTCAATTAGTTGAAGCAAAGAGAAAAGATAAACCTTACAGATTTTCAGATTGGTATTCTTGGGGGATGGTAAGCACGCAGTCTAATATGGTTGATGGTTTTTTTCGTTTAGCAGATGTTCGAAATCAATTTGAAGTGGAGTGGGATAATAATTATACTGGAGAATATGATATTGAACCTCAATACCTCAGAAATGTGACTCGTTTTCTAGATTTATTTGTTGGGGGTGAATTTGATAGGAATCATGATGATGAAGTTACGAATCACGCAACATGGGGTTTTCGCTACGTTTTACCTTTATTAATTGATATGGAGTATCGGGTAGATCATAGAGGTTCCATGCAATTAGAATTTGAGACTGAGCTCCAATTAACAGATCGTTTAGAAGTTAGTGGGGTTTATGAACTTGAATTTGAATTAGAAAATCACTGGGATTATAGTGATGTTTCCATTGAACATGAGTATAGAGTCGAGTTAGAATACAGGATCACAAAAAACTTTTCTTTAATTGGTAATTATGATTCAGATCATCGTGGGGGAGGAGGAGCTCGTTTACGGTTTTAATTCTAGCTTAAAATTCCGTATTAAAAATAATTATGAATTTTTCTTCTATTCGACATACTTTAGGTTCTGGTAAGGCTATTGCTTTTTGGGGGGTTGTTTATTTTGTTTCTCAGATCACAATAGCAACAATACTCAAACCTATTGGTCACCATGCCTTTTTATCTCACCAACTTTGTTTTTCACAAGAACTCGTGTTGCAAAACTTTAGTCAATGGACAGCAGCGGGGTTGCTACCTGTTTATAAAGCGCATTTGTACTTTGATGTCATTCACCCTTTTTGGTATACCTTGTTTTTGCTAGCGGCTTTATCAGGGATATTCAATGTTAATCAGTTTTCGAATAAGTGGAATAATGTTTTAGCGTTACCGATACTAGCCGGCCTGTGTGATGTTTTTGAGAATATGATTCAGATAATTTTTCTCTCAGACCCATCAGGGGAAGTTATTACACAATCACTTGTGTTTCTGGGAAGCTGTTTTTCTTTGTGTAAATGGTCCTTAGCGTTGGGATGTTTATTACTTGTATTACTGTTACTAACAATTTACTGGGTTAGGAGGAGTTTGTCATTGCGAGGTAAATAACAGAGAGGCCGTGGCAATCTCAGGCTTGAGATATAGATTTTATTTCTTTGTTCGAGATTGCCACGGCTTAATTGCTTATTGCCTCGCAATGACAACATCACTATGAAACTAACAACATTTCAGTCAAAGAAAGATCAAAAGATTTATTTTGGAGTTTTAATTCATGAGATCATTGTCTCTTTTGACGTCTTGCAGCAGAAATGCGGAGTTCAATATAAAGAATTAACAGATGTTTATAGTTATTTGAATGCTTTGCCAGAAAGTGAAACAAAGGCAAAAGAGCTTTATGAATATGGCTTAAAGCACGCAGTGGAGGAAGGCCTTCATTTAGACGATGTTTGTTTTCTTTCTCCTATACCCAAACCGCCAATGTTACTCGACTTTACTTTATCTCCTCGTCATTTAAAAAACTCATTAAACACCTTATTGAAGCATGAATTTACTCCACTGAAACGAGCCCTGATTAATTTTATTGCTCAGGGAAAGTTAAAAAAACAAACTCACCGTAATTCTTTTCCTTATTATAAAGGGAATCATGTAGAAATTATTGGTGATGGAGAAGAAACTCATTGGCCAGATTATACGGCTTATCTTGATTTTGAACCCGAGTTAGCTTTTGTTGTTGGAAATGAACAAGTGCCTATTGCTGGTTATTTAATTTTTAATGACTGGTCTGCTCGTGATATTCAGTGGCCAGAACTTTCTCAGGTTAGTTTGACTCGAACGAAGGATTTTACCAAGAGTAATGGGTTAGGCCCTTTTTTAGTGACACCCGATGAAGTAGGCAATCCCTTGGATTTAAAAGTTAGAGCCTCTGTAGAAGAAAGAATCTATTGGGAAGGAACAACATCTGAATATGCCCATCACCCAGAGGAAGTGGTGAAATATATGAAAACAATTTTTTCCCCACAAGTAGGTTCTGTGATTGGTATGGGAACAGTTCCTGGATGTTGTGGTTTAGATAATGATGAATGGATTAAACCAGGTGAGAATATTAAGATTAGTATTGAGAAGTTAGGTGTGTTACATCAGAAAGTACCGAAGAAAAAAGTTAATTATGATTTATCGCGATGGAAGAAAAGATAGAAACGGAGAATAGATATTGGTGACAGTCACGTGAAGTGACAGTCACCAATATTAAAAACTTTCTACTCTTTACATTTAGGGCAGGATTTAAATACACAAAGAATTAACATCAAACCTGCTAAACCAACTAACGTATAAGCAATTTTTGCTCCTATAGTCCCATCCCCCAAAAGAGAAGAAACAATATTTAAATCAAAGTAAGCCATTAAACCCCAGTTTAAGGCTCCGATACCACCAATTAACGTTACAATTTTGCAAATGATACATTTTTTCATGACATACCCCCTATGGTTTATAAACAAGACCTAAAGCTATTCCACAAGCAATTAATTGAACCATACCCCCCAAGAACCAGTATACAGCTAAAGATACTGGAATAGGAACTACAGCGTACCAAACAAGTGTTGGTAATACGGACATTAATAAACCAATAAGAACACCGAAACGCAGTCCTTGCCCCAAACCTTTTTTTGTGGCGTCGTAACCCTTTTTATAAATAGCAACAAAGACAGGAGCGAATACAACATACCCAACCCACATGAGCCACATCAAAGACTCAGACTCAGGTCTCCAAATAGAAGCAGTTTCTTCATAGATGCCTTTAAGCAATATCCCATGAATCAGAAAATCTGTCACAAATAAAACAATGAATACAACAAGACTGGATATTAAGCAGTTCTTCTTATTACACATATAGACTCCCATAATTGATAAATTCAGGCAAAAATCCACCGTTAATATTATCGACTACGTAAAGCAGATGCATTAATGTGTGCCAGGTCTGCTAGACCAGGCACACTAGGTCCCTGACTTAGGGGTTCCAAATAAAGGTTGATCAATTTCCCGCCAAAGGACGGATCCGCCTCGGGAGGAGAATCTAACAATATCTTATGAGATATATATTTGGGCCTTTTTATTATACGGATTTTTTTGTATACTGCTTAGAATCAAGGTGAGGGATTTATGAGCTATAGACAATATAGAGTTGTTTTTATCGTATTTTTACTACTGGTTAGTGCTTATATTACGGGCTGTAATGGGCTCAGATATGAGTTTACGTCCTTTGAGAGCTATGAGGCAGGCCAAGTCCTTAATGCTCCGGAAACCTCTAAATATGAGGCATATGAGCCTAATTTAGAGGCAAATACCCTCCAGATTTTTGCGGTGGGAGACACCGGGGCTGAAAATGAGGGGCAGAGGATTGTCTCCAGACAGATGGCTGCTTGGGCTAGGACAAACCCGATTGATTTTGTCCTTTTTCTGGGAGATAACTTTTATGGTCGTGGTGTTAAATCTATTTTAGATGAGCAGTGGAAAACGAAGTTTGAAGATATTTATTATCAGGAGTCTTTACAGATTCCTTTTTATGCTGTGCTGGGAAATCATGATTATTATAAAAACCCAGAGGCTCAGGTAGACTACAGTTTAGTTAGTAAACGATGGAAAATGCCATCCCGTTTTTATCAATTTACTAAAAAGATTGATGAAGATACAGCCATTGATTTTTTTGCTCTCGATACAGAGTCTTTGTTACGGGGGAATGGAGAAGGACAGCTTGAGTGGTTAGAGCAGGGATTAAAAAAATCTAAAGCGCATTGGAAAATTGTTTTTAGTCATCATCCTCTTTATAGTGGTGGAAAGAAGAGAAAAGAAACATTAGAACTTCGAACACTGTTAGAGCTTTTATTGGTTAAGTATGGTGTCGATCTTTATGTTTCAGGTCACAACCATAGCGTGGAGCTAACGAAACCAATTGCTGGAGTGCGTTATTTAGTTAGTGGTGCGGGAGCTCGACCCAGAGATGTATATTGGGGTGAGCATACGCAATTTGCTGATGCCGAACTAGGGTTTGCCTGGTTGATTATTTCAAAAGATAAAATCGATGTTAATTTTATTAATAACGAAGAGAATGTGTTGTTTTCACATTCGTTTAATAAGAAAGTAAGTTAAAAGAAAATGGAAACAAAAAGAAGAAGTATTGTTAAAGCACTCAGTTGGCGTTTTTTTGCCACAATAATTACAACAGCCATCGTCTGGGCTTTAACTGGAGAAGTTGAGTTTGCTGCTACGGTTGGTGTTATTGATACGATATTAAAGTTAGTCGTTTATTTTATGCATGAACGAATTTGGGTAAGAATTCCGTATGGAAAACCCAAACCAGAAAAGCCGCCCGAATATCAGATTTAGTTTGTCATTGCGAGGCGACAAAGGAGCTGTGGCAATCTTGTGATGAAGGAAAAGAACTAAGCAGCTATGAAATTTGAACTGATAAACTGGTATTAGATTGCTTCAGGACATTGAGTCCCTCGCAATGACAGGATTTTTAATTTCAGGAGGAATCATGAAAATAATAATGATTTTAATTCTTTGTGCGTTTGCTGTTTCTGCTCAGTTTGCTTGTGAGACGGTAAAGGGTGTAGGGCAGGATATTATTAATGTATCTGAAGCATTGACACCTAAATAAATTTATAGGGTGCCAGGGCTGTTAGACCCGGCACATAGTTATATTTTAATTTTTATTAAGAGTTAAAATAGGATTACTTGATCGGGGCAGTTTTTTCTTCTAATAAATCAAGTTCGTTGATTAGTAGATAATAACCAATATGAATGGTTCCATCCGGTAATTTTACATAATTAGGTTTCCCAGAAGCTTCATCCACTAAAACCTGGTCTTTAGCAAATTCTCTAGCACTTTGCCCTTCTTCATATCGATTATCTAATAACCATAGCCCTGCTTTATAGGTGTCTTGTGCTGAGTATAAGTTGTCATCATGATAATAATTTAGCTGATCTGATTTAAGAATACGACGGAATAAATAAACAATTTTAGCTCGTTCATCTTGATCGCTTTTTAAATAAAGGCTGAATGCTTTTGTTTTTTCAATCGCGTCTGTATTTAAATAAACTTTTTCTCCACCTTCAGACATCCCTTTAAGATAGGGGCTAGCACAGCTGACTAAAAATAAGGGTAGAATAAAAATAAATAAAACGGGTAAAATTAATTTCTTCAATGGGTTTCTCCTTTAACAAAAGTGTAAAATCTAAATGAGTCCTGACTATATATATCGGTAAATAGTGAGTAAGTCTTAACCTCTAAGGGAACAGCTGCTTTTATAGTATACGTTTCATGAGAAAATTAGGATTGATTGAGGTTAAGATTCTGATAAATTTCTTGTAAGGGGTGTGCTTTATTTAAAGTGTAAAAATGAATTCCACACACGCCTTGATCGAGTAAGTCCCGACACTGTTCTGTTGCATACTCAATTCCATAAGCTTCAATAGAAGCGTTATCCTCTCCGTAAAGGGTTATTTTTTCCTGCATTGTCTTTGGGATTTTTGATCCACACATCTCGGAAAATTTTTGAATCTGTTTTCCATTTCCAACAGCAATCATTCCAGGAACAATGGGTTGTGTGATGCCTAAGGCTCGTGCTTTATCCACAAAACGATAAAAATCGGTATTATCAAAGAAAAGTTGGGTGGTTATGATGTTTCCACCAGCATCTATTTTTCTTTTTAAATTTTCTAAATCTTGATCTAAGCTTTCACATTCCATATGCCCCTCAGGGTATCCTGCAACAATAAGACAAAATGAGTCTTTGAACTCACTGTGCCCTTGAATAAAAGAGACCAGTTCATTAGCATGTTTAAAGCCATCTTGAATATTTTCAATATTCGTAGAATCTTGAGGTTGGTCGCCACGCAAGGCTACAATATTTTCGACGCCCATGGCTTTTAATTGGTGTAATATTTCTTCAACTTCAGACTTACTATGAGCAATACAAGTAAGATGAGAGGCGCATTCTAGAGACATCTCTTTTTTGATGCGCTCTACGATTTCTATGGTATTAGTGCGAGTTGAACCCATAGCTCCGTAGGTGCAAGTCACATAGGCTGGATTAAGCTTTTTTAACTGTTTAATCGTTTCAAATAGCTTTTCGCCCCCTTTAGGTGTTTTAGGAGGGAAGAATTCGAAAGAAAACGTATGTTTGTTCTGTTTATAGAGTTCGGTAACCTTCATAAGGCCTAACATAATAAACTATTTGATTTAAAAATGAAACAGATTTACCTTTGTGCTATAATTTTTTTATGAAACAGATAAAGCCTATATTCATCGTTTTTATTACTACTTTAGCCCTGATTAGTTTTTTAAACATTTGTGGGCTTCGAAGTGCTTTTGCCGCTGTAGGGGAAGCTGCTGCGTGCCATTCTGTTTCTATGCAAAAAGAGGCTTTTAGTTGTCATGGAAGCACAGAGAAGGCAGATTTTCCTATTCAGAAAATGGCCTGTTGTTTTGAAGCTATTGAGCATCAAGTATCTAGTGTTCAACCGGTATTATTTTCAAGTGCATTAAAAGACTTAGAAATTGTTAATGAAGTACTTCCTTCAGTTCCAGAAATTTCAAAAGAAGTTCCTCTTCGGAGATTGTTTGCTCCGCCACCATTTTTTGTCTCTGTAGTTCTAAACACTACCTATTCTTTACATTCTCCACCTGTTCGATAATTTTTTACTTTTTTTTAAAAATTATTAAACAAAGGAGAATATCATGAAGAATTTTTCACTTATTGCAGTATTACTCTTTATTATGACATTTGCACTCAGCAATGCGCCTGCTTTTGCTGGAGCTTGTTGTGCCGCTGTAGTGTGTTGTACACCAGGGGCTGCTTGTTGTATGTAGGGTGTAACTTAAGGGCCAGGCTTATGCCTGGCCCTTTTCTAATAATTCGAGTTGTTCAATACGGTCTGGTGTAGGTGGGTGGGAGCTTAAAAATTGAAATGAGGAGCCCTTTTTCTCAAGAGACTGTAGCTTTTGTAAAAAAGAGTGCAATCCATTTGTTTCTATTTTAGCTTTTCTTAAAATTTCAAAACCTAATTCATCTGCTTCAAACTCATCATTGCGACCATATTTAGTGAAAATACTCGTTTCAATTAATTTCATGGTTAATAATTTGATGCCTTCTGGGTTGCCGCTGAATAATTTATTGGTTAATGCACTAATGCCATAGATTCGGGTAAGAGATTTTGTGGGGTGGCGTTCAACAGCATGGGCTATTTCATGGGCTAAAACACCCGATAGCTCAGCATTGTTAGTAAAGTTTAAAAGACCTGTATGAACATAAATCTTGCCTCCCGGAATTGTGAAAGCATTAGGAGTGTTATCCTCTATCACAAAAAATTCATAATCAAAATCTTTTTGGGGAAGAGCTCTCAATAAAAGAGTAGAAATAGAGTTTACTTGAAGATTGGAGGAAGGGTCTGTAACAATTACCTTTTGTTTGGCGACTTCCTTTGCTAAACTAGCCCCGATTTGTTTTTCATCATCGATGGAAATGATGTTGATGTCTTGGACGTAATTATTTACAGAAGCACATCCAGAAACTAGGAAGATATTCATAAGGATTAGGAATATTAAATGTCTGTTCATAATGTAATTCTATCATACTTACTATGAGTAACCATTCTAATTCTCAACCCCATCATTGTCATTCCTCTAAGCCATGGCAGCGAAAACCACTAGTTATTGTTTGTTTGGTCTTAAGCTGTTTGATTTTAGCTTCATTTATTTTCCCTTTCTTAAAAGCTTTCCGAATTACTTTTTTCGAGTATGTTTTAATGATGGGGCTCCCAATAGGGCTTGGGTTTTTAATTGGGGGTTGTATCGAATATTATATTCCGCAAGAATACGTTTCGAAGACATTAAATCAAAATAATAAAAGATCCATTTTGTCGGCTATAGGGTTGGGGTTTCTGATGAGCGCTTGTAGTCATGGTATTTTAGCCATTGCGATTCAGCTATATAAAAAAGGAGCTTCTGTTTCTTCTGTCATAGCTTTTCTTTTGGCTAGTCCTTGGGCTAATTTAGTAATTACTATATTGTTGATTGGATTTTTTGGTTGGAAAGCATTTGTTATTATTTTTCTTTCTCTGATGATAGCATTTGTTTCAGGGCTAGTTTTTCAAGAACTGGAAAAAAGATCTTTTCTCCCTAAAAATAAATATGCCAAAGAACATCAGAACCAATTTTCAATTCGTGAAGATTTTATTCGACGTTTTAAGGCTTACCCTTTTAGTTCTTCGCAAGTTTTGTTAGATGTGAAGGGTATTTTAAAAGGGGTGGTTTCTTTAGCAGATATGGTGCTTTGGTGGATTTTGATTGGGATGATGGTTGCTAGTTTAGCTGTGGTATTTGTGTCTCCCGATACTTTTTCTCAATTTCTTGGCCCTAATATAACAGGTCTTTTCGTTACTTTATTTTCAGCAACAATTATTGAAATATGTTCTGAAGGATCTTCTCCTTTAGCCTTTGAAATATATCGACAGACTCAAGCTTTTGGAAATGCTTTTGTGTTTTTAATGGCCGGAGTTGTTACGGACTTTACAGAGATAGGTTTGATTTGGAAGAATATAGGGAGAAGAACAGCATTAACATTGCTACTCGTAACAGTTCCGCAGGTTATTTTTCTTGGTCTAATCTTAAATATGGTTTTTTGAAGAAATGTTTTCTTGTAGTTGACCTACTAAAGGATCAGCACCAATAGTGCCATGGAGTTGATTATAATAATCAGAAGATTCCGCAGTTTTTAAGGCAATTTTAGCTTCTTGAAGAAGTTGTTTAATATTTACATTTCCAGCTTGTTTTGCTGAAAAATTTTCAAGATAATTAATGTGTTGATTCCATAAAGAAACATCACGAGATTGTTTTGTTTTTAATCGCTCTTGATACCAATCACTTTCGATTAAGTATTCTTTGGTAAACATTTTTCTAATTTCAGGGTGTTGTCTATCTTGCCCTTCATAATGACCTTTTGCCATAATATGGAGAAGAGCTTTAATGGGTGGGCAAACAGACTCGATACTTCCATCCTCAAAATAATGCTCAGCGACTCTCTTCTGGGTGCTGACAATACTTTTAATACCCTCAACATAGGATTCGATATCTTGTAATTCTGGTTTTAACATTTCTTCAGTAAAAACAGCATTAGGGTTATTAAAAATTCTTCCTAAAAATGAATGAACAAATTTAATTGTGATGCGGTAGCCGAGTAGATTTGCTGGAATTAAGCCATCTTTATGTTCAAAATTTTCGACGGCTTCTAAATAACCGTTCTCAATTAAAAATTTAGGTGCTCTTTCTTGTACGGTCATCCGAGACCAGATTTCAGGCATTAATAAACTGATGTCGTGATCAACCTGGTATTTAGGACCAATATAACCTGCAGCAGAAGCAAAGCCGTCATAACCCGTAATTAAATAAGAAACTAAAGCGTTATTTAAATCTGCAGAAGCCCAGATCGCATTAAAAGGCCCTTTAGTTAATGCCCCCTCAGAACCAAATCCTGTAGTGGAGGGAGATTTTCCTGTAACACTACAAATAAAATCTAAAAATAATTCAGGGAGTTCTTGATAATGAATTGGATTATAGATAGCTAATGCTGGAACAGAGTTCTTTTCATCTTTGGGGTTATTTCTTCTTCCAGGAAGCACTGCGTTTACAGGGAAGTGAACAGGTTGATCTAAGGGAACCTTTCTGTAAAGACGTGTGCCAATTTCAGCTAAATATTTTTTCTCAGGCTGTACTAAGTCAGGTCTGGTTTGAAGATAACGTGGGTTTTTTGAAGGTTTATTATCAACAAGTCTTGGAATTGAAGAGCAAACAAAGTAATCAGGATTTTTTTCTTTTTCAAAATCAGAGATTAATTTTTTGACAGGCTCCGAATAAAGGTCAAATCCCATAGCATCTTGTACAATATTATGAGCGTCATCTGATGAGAGCGGCTCGTAGTTAGAAAGAAAACTGTTAGGGCTAGTAAGATCTATCTCTGCTTGTTTGTCATAACCTGGATGAATGCAATCATCAGGGCGTTGAAATAAACGGTTTTCACAATTAGTAACAATTTTTACGCTTTCGTTATCGTAATTTTCATTTAAGTAAGCCAAGCTCTTTTTAGGAATGACAACAGATGCGGTAATGTCATCTTCTGTTTGAATTTTTTCGCAAGCATTGTAGTCTTGTCTTAATTTATAAATACGCCAAGCCCCATCTGTTTCACGGCCGACTCTTAGATAGTTAGAATAAAGTTTCTTTTGTTGATATTTTAATTCATACCCTAAACTTCCGTTGATCATATCGACGCTGAAATGAGATTGCCAGTTATCCCCCCATTCAGGACGATAGTGTCTTTTTACGACAAAGACCATATCTTTAATATGACGAGGAATCGAATCTAACCACTGATTATATTTATCTGAAAACTCTGCAGAGGGGGTGAATAGTTTAATCACAGAACCTAAAGAACGTTGAGGGCTAAGCACAGGACGCGTTGTTCTTTTTTCTGAATAAGCCTGTTTAAACCGTTTTGCAAAATCCGTTTTTAATATTTCTGAAACAGTTTCGATATCCTGATGAAAATCCGCTGTGAACACAGGGCCTTGAATCATGGCGTCCTGAATTGATTTGGATATTTCTGATTTTCCACCACCAGAAACAGTGCAGGGCTTATGACAGAAGGTGCCTTCTCCTAAAGTTCCAATTAGTTTCCACGATTGGCTTCCCAATTGTTTCTCTAAACTAATTTTATAACCGGATGGTAATATGTAAATATGAGCAGCAAGAAGTTTGATGGACTGCTTTTTGTTTTCATGAGTCCAAGAAATATTTTGTTCGGACATACTAAATCGAGCATCTTCAGGAATGTAAATGATATGAGGATGCTTTTTATCAATTCCATAACCTTCGGGTTGAAGGGCCATTATTTCTTGGTAGTTAGCTACAATGTCTTTAAAGGTACTATTGTTTTCAGGAACAATTTTTTCTAGATGAAATTCTTCACCTAAATCATAGCTAGGGAAGGCAATGGCGCCTCCAGAATGTTCTTCTTCGCTCAGCCCATAAAGATTACTAGAAAAACTGATTTGTGTTTTAACTTCTTTTTTACAATAACCAAAATAGTTATCTGCAATAACGGTTACCATAATTCCTCGTTCATCACGACAAGTTGCTTTAAATGCATAGCCATCATTATAAATTTCTTTGTCATCTTTCCAACACATGCCATCTCGTTTTTGAATATCCGTAGCTTCATCAAAATGAGGAAGCCCTAATTCTTTTTTTGTATGAGTAATTAAATGAGGCGCTAAAATGACGCAACCTGTGTGGCCTGTCCAATGATGAATATCTAAAGCGGCATCATTCTCAGGGGAAAAAGGATCTCCAGCATTTCCGAAAATAGATTCTACAAAATCTAAATTACTCACTAAACTTCCAGGTGCAAAGAAACGTATTTCATTTGTTTTTTCTGAAATAAAACCAGGAACTTCAGGGCAAACAATAGGTCTTAATAAGAGAGAAGTGAATATTTTCTCTGGATTTTTTTGATTGGCAGTAAAAGGGAGCGTTAAAAACTCATCAGGAGGATTTAATGCGCTGAGTAATATTTTAGCAAAAGTTTTTTTAGGAACAGTTAGCTTATCGCCAGATACAGGAAGGCCTCCTTCAGCAACATGAAAGGCCCCTTTGGTTGTGCGACGATCATTTTTAGGGTTATGCAAGATTCCTTGTTTAATTCGATAAGAAGATAAAATCTTAGAAGAGAAACTATCTTTACCTTCTGGAAGAGACATAATCCGTGCAAGTCCGTGACGGTCTAAAACAAATGATTTTTCTGGTAATTGGATATTTTCTTCTAGAACGTCTTCTAAATAAATATTCAGGAAGTTATGTATTCTTTTGTCGGCAGCGCAAGGGTTTGCCTCGCCACTAGAAATAGCTTTGAGATCAGCTATTTTTTGTTTGATCACAGAAAGGCCTTCGGGACAATCAGTTGCAGATGTATTGCCTTCTTTGGATAAACCTAATTTTTTTCGATAATCCATAAATGACACCCTACAGTAAGAATTGTATTAAACATCTAAATTAGCTGACCATTTTAACTGAATTACCCGTCTCCGGCAATTGCATTTTAATTGCCCATATGGGAGGAGAATAGAGAGCTTTACATCGAGATTACAAAAGTTATGCCTGCCTGCCGGTAGGCAGGTGCCGGGTATGCCCGGTCTTGCAGACCTGGCACACTTTTGTCTTATGTTACAATATCTCTCCTATAAGGAGGTAGTAGAATGAAGAAAGTAGTTATTTTTATGATAGTAATGATTCTTGGGGTTGCCCCATTATCTTTAGCTAGCCAAACAGAGGCTGACATTCAGGTTGATGGCATGGATTGCGCTATGTGTGTTAAAGCAGTAGATGGTGCTGTGAACAAATTGCCAGGAATTGAAGGAATTCAAACTAATTTTAAAAGCGGATTATCAAAGGTAACTTTTGATAGTAGCAAAGTGACTCTAAAGCAGATTTTAGGGGCTATTAATAAAACGAAGTTTGAAGCTGTAAAAGCATAAAAAAAAGGGACTGTCCCAATCTGGGGCTGTCCCTTTTTTATTTATCTAAAATACATATCCACGTTTACGCCCACTTTATTTCCTAACGCTTTATGGTTACAAGACACCATTAATTCGTAGGGACGATTTCCAAAATTATAATCTGTGATTAAAAGTGAAATAGGCGCTAGGGTTGTTACATGCCAAGACTCGTTAATGCGTTGAATGTTTAATGTGGCATAAATATTTTGAGGTGTGTTATTTAGAGTAAGACTTCCTGAGGCGGAGATGGTGTGAACTTGCCCGTCTTCAAGATCGCTGAGTGTTTTGTTTCCGTATTCAAATTCTGTGAAACTAATTGTGGCAGTCCCTAATTCAGGTTTCATGCTTCGGAAAAATAAATTAAGAATGCGATGATTCCTTCCAGGAACAGCAGTGTCTAACGAATTGATATCGACAAGCATGTCTAGTTTTTCTAGCCCAGCGTCATTCATAGTAGCTACGCCAAAGTAGTTTCTAAAATAACCCATCACCGTTGCTGTCTCATTTTTAATGCTATCAAATGTGAGTTCTCCTGAACCTAAAGTGAAAAGGAGTTTACCCCCACTAGCTTTAGTCGATTGAATGAGGTCTCCCTTTTGAATATAGAAAGCACTTTTGGACACAGAAATATCTGCTAAGTCAAAATTACCTGGAGTATGATCCGGATCTGGGTTCAAATTTTCTTTAGGGTTATAGAAATGATCAGGAACTGTGTTTTCAATTTGAGCTGTGCAGCTTGTGGGAATAAATAAAGCTAATAAAATAAACGTAATCAGTAGTTTTTTAGGTATTACAGACATCTTAAACCTCCTTGTTTCGTTATTAATACTACCTCATAATATGCCAAAGAGGAAATGAAAATTTCATGATAGAATACATCGCTTAACTTGGAGGAATGAGTGAAGTATTGGTTTTCTTTATCCCTTATAGTATTGATTTTTAGTGCGACTATAGACACTTCGTTTGCTTCTGTTCAGCCTAGCAAAGTAGATTGCTGTTGTTCTCTAGATAAAACGCAATGTGTTTGTTATGAGGAGCTGTCAGACAAAGATGCTCTTAATAATTTTATGTTAAAAGCAGCTCGCTGTGGAGAAGTTGATTCTAAAGTGGCCTCCGTCTATCATTCCAAACAGTTTCAAGTTTTTAGACAAGAATTTATTGATTTTCATTTCCACTATCAAGAAGAAGTGTTTTTAAATCAGCACCTTGACTTGATTCATTCTACCTCTGTGCTTGATCAACCGCCTCAAATGGTAATGTTTGCTCGTTAACTTGTTACCATTCTTTTTTAAATTTAATTTAGCTTAGGAGTGTGATTATGTTTTCACAGAGAGTCTTTCTGTCTGTAGTTGTATCTTTTTTTATATTTTCATCAATAGCATTGGCACAACAAGATGTTCAAAGCCAGTTGATGGCAGGGAATATTAAAGAGACTGTCCAGTTAACACGTCCAGATGTACATGCCCCTATCGGAGTAATGCAAGATCATACTCACAAAAAGGGAGAGGTGATGACTTCTTACCGTTTTATGTTTATGAACATGGATGGAAGTCGTATTGGGCATAAGCAAGTAGGAGATGGACGTGTGTTGAGAGATTTTCCTATTACCCCAACAGAAATGGAAACTATGATGCATATGTTAGGTGTGATGTATGCCCCATCGGATAATCTGACATTAATGGCGATGTTACCGATTATCCGAAAAGATATGAACCATATTAACCGAAGAGGATTGAAGTTTAGAACGCATTCGGAAGGGTTAGGGGATTTAAAAATTGCGGTTCTTATTCCTGTGATGAAAAAAAGCACAGAAAAAACTTCTCATCTTATGCATTTAAATTCAGGTCTTAGTTTTCCTATTGGAGAAATTAATGAAACACATGACACCCCTTTAGGAACAGGAAAACGATTACCTTATCCCATGCAATTGGGTTCTGGGACTTGGGATTTACTACCCGGAGTCACTTATATGGGAGGTACAGAGAATTGGTCGTGGGGTGCTCAAGGCCTTTCAACACTACGTCCAGGCAGAAACCGCATTGGTTATTCTTTGGGGAATCAATACGAGGCTAGTGTTTGGGGTGCTCGAAAAGTTTTTGATTGGCTCAGTGCGTCTCTCCGATTTCGTTATTCTATTTGGCAAAACATTAATGGCAGTGATCCTTCTTTGGTGCCAACCATGGTTCCTTTAGCTGATCCTAAAAGTAGGGGCGGAAAACGAATTGATGCCAACGTCGGCGTAAATGTGGTTTTGCCTTGGGGATGGTTTAGGAATCAACGGATTGCCTTTGAGTTCGGTGCCCCCATCATGCAATCATTAGATGGTCCACAATTAGAAACCGAGTACTGGTTCCAAATGGGATACCAAGCAACTTTTGGTGCATAAAATAAATTTAGAGGGATTTGCCCCACCTCGGGGTATGCTTTTGCTGCCCTAACACGTACAGCAAAAGCATACCCACTCGGGGGGACCCCATTCTACGAGCGGTTATGGTATGTTGAGTAGCGTTGAGGGTAAACGGAGGGTGAGTGAGTGGGAGTATGGGGAGGGGAGCCGCTTGTCCTAGGTCGACAGAGCGCGTCTCAGCAAGGACATCTGATTATTCTTTGTCCCGCTGCCAGAATAAGGACGGGCCAATGATTGGCCCTCATATTTATTTTGGGTAATTGGTATTAAGACTAGGGACGGTTCTAGAAAATCTAGAACCGCCCTGTTTTGGAATAAACCTGCCCCCTATTATTTCATTTCTAAAATTTGGTAATATTACTCATCAATCAACCCTAAGATAGTAGATAATTGAATCTTAGGAGTCCTTACATCCGACGGCCAAGCTTGGGTAGTGGTCGTCCGTGCTGGAAATCGCCTTTTTCGATATTAGTAGGCGATTTGCTACTCCCCCACGAAAAAATAGTTCTGGTGGGAGAAAATAAACAGAAAGTTTCGGGGCTTTGCGAAGAGGTCTTAGGAAGTCTTAGTATTTGTTTCTTGGGGTATCGGTGGCCCAGCGACAAAGTAACGGGAACATCCGAGGGGCCCCTAGAAAAAATACTTAGAGTTACTAGAGCTCGTAGCTCGGACCCGAAACTTTCTGTTTATTTTCGGACTCCCTCCCACACTCGCCCATCCCTCCAGATACCCTAACTGGTTTTTAAATCTTGTGTTATAATCTGTCCACTATGACTGAAGAGAAAAAGTTAACCTCATTAGAGGGACTAAAAGAAAACAGTGACTATTTAAGAGGCCGTTTTAAGGAGCTTTTGGCGGACGATTCTACCCATATGCCTCAAGAAGAGACCCAATTACTTAAGTTTCATGGATCTTACCAGCAAGATGATCGAGACCAAAGAAAGCAGCTAGTTAAAGAAAAGAAAGAAAAAGCCTTTTCTTTTATGATTCGCACACGTCATTCCGGTGGTGCAGTGACACCAGAACAGTATCTTTCCTTTGACAAAATGGCTGGAGAATTAGGGAATCCTACGCTTAGAATTACTACGCGTCAAACATTTCAATTTCATGGTGTGTTTAAGAAGAACTTAAAAGAATTAATTCGTACCGTGAATGAAGCTGAATGTACCACTTCAGGAACTTGTGGAGACATTGTGCGTAATGTGTTGGCTGACCCAGCGCCATTTGAAAGCAGAAAAAAGATTAAGCTCCAAGAATATGCAAAGGCAGTTTCAGATCAGTTTCTCTCCCAGAGTGGGGCCTATTGTGATATTTGGTTAGATGGAGAGAAAATGCATTTACCTGTTTCTGAAGGAGATCCAGAACCTATTTATGGCAAAACCTATTTACCGCGTAAATTTAAAATTGCGCTGACGTATTCGGATATCAACTCTATTGATGCGTTAACAAACGATATTGGTATCGTAGCCGAAGTGAATGAAGCCGAAGATTTAGTCGGATTTAATATTTTTGTTGGCGGTGGAATGGGTATGAGTCCTTCTAATCCAAATACTTATCCTCGCTTAGCTTCAGCATTGTGTTTTGTTCCTCCAGAAGATTTGCTTGAGATTACCAAAGCGATTGTATTGGTTCAAAAAGAATTTGGAAATCGATCTGATCGAAAAGTAGCTCGCATGAAATATTTGATTGATAGTAAAGGTCTCGATTGGTTTCGAGGAGAAGTAGAGAAACAATTTGGTAAAAAATCCGAAGATGCTCATCCTGTTGACTTTAAACCCATTGAATTATATTTAGGTTGGAATGAAGAGGGTGATGGGAAGTTGTTTTTTGGTCTTTCTGTTGAAAATGGGCGTATTAAAGACGATGGAGATTTTCGTTTAAAAACAGCCCTTAAGGGACTTGTTGAAAAATGGAAACCTCAAATTTATCTTACAGCACAACAAGATATTATTTTCTCAGGTTTTAATGAAGCAGATAAAAATGAAGTAGAAGAATTGTTTAAGAGTCATGGTGTTCAGTTACCTTCAGAAAAATCAAATGTAAGAAAAGATTCTATGGCTTGCCCAGCGCTTCCTTTATGTGGGTTAGCACTTTCAGAATCAGAGCGTGCTCTTCCAGGTTATATTGATCAAATTGAAACAGAAATTTCAAAACTAGGTTTAGAAGATGAACGTATTATGATTCGGATGACCGGATGTCCTAATGGTTGTGCTAGACCCTACATGGCTGAAATTGGTTTTGTGGGTCGAGGACCCACGGCTTATGGTCTTTATTTAGGTGGAAGTATTCGTGGAGATCGATTGAATTATTTATTTAAAGATAGAGTTCCTTCAGACACTATTGTTTCCGTAGTTTCTTCGTTATTATCCTTTTACAAGGAAGACAAAAACGCTAATGAAAATTTTGGTGATTTTTGTTGTCGCGTAGGTCAAGAGAGGCTGAATGCCATCGTTGAATAAAACGGTTGTAACAGTTTTTTTCCTTTTCTATTTAGTCTTAGGTCTTTTCATCATTAAAGATTATGGTGTTTCTTGGGATGAATCTATTCAGCGGACCACAGGTCTGTTAACTCACGAATATGTTTTTGAAGGAAATGATCAATTACTAAAATTCCCCACACGTTTTTATGGGACGGCGTTCGAGTGGTTTTTAATCGGAGCAGAGAAGCTACTTAAGATTACTGATGATCGATCTGTTTTCTTAATGCGGCACACCGTAACTTTCCTTTTATTCTTTTTGAGTGTTATCTTTTTTTATCGATTAGCTCGAAAGACTTTTAACCATTGGGGTTGGGGTCTTTTGGGGGGTCTGCTGTTAATTTTAAATCCTCGTATTTTTTCTCATTCGTTTTATAACTCTAAAGACATAGCTTTCTTATCTATTTTTATTATTAGTATCTATACATTAAGACGTTTGTTGGATAAGAAAAGCTATACTCGAGTATTCATCCATGCTTTAGTTTGTGCTCTATTAATAGATATCCGTATTCTGGGTGTTCTAGTCCCTATTTTAACCATAGTATTCTATGGAGTAGCTATAGCTCAATTTTCTAAAGAACGTAAGAGTTTATTCTTAAAGCTAGTAATTTTTGTGGGAGCTTTTATTGGGTTTATGATTTTGTTTTGGCCTATTCTTTGGCAACAGCCTGTTGGACAAATAATGGCGGCATTTAAACAGATGAGCCAATTCCCATGGGATGGCAGATTGCTTTATTTGGGAGAGTACTTCAGAGGGACTCAACTTCCTTGGCATTATTTACCTGTGTGGATTGCTGTTTCTACTCCTATATTGTTTTTATTTTTATCCGTAGTTGGGCTAAGCCTTTTTTTAAAGAAGTTGTTGTCTTCTCATAGAGAAGGTCTTAGAGATTGGATTATTTACTTTTGCTGGTTAGTAATTCCTTTGAGTGCCGTATTTATTTTAAATTCAGTTGTCTATGATGCTTGGCGCCAGTTATTTTTTATTTATCCAGCGATTGTTTTATTTGCTCTTTGTGGGCTACGATTTTTTTGGGAGAGAATTATTGCTTGTTCTAAGCAATGGCTTATTTGCGTCTTTATTTTTGTGATTACTTTAGGGGTTTTTGAGCCTTTATGGTTTATGATTTCTTCTCATCCTCATCAGAATGTTTATTTTAATTATTTAGCAGGAAACAGCCCTGAAAAGATAAAAGAACGTTTCGAGTTAGACTACTGGGGATTATCGTTTAAACAAGGGTTAGAGTATTTACTCCGAGAAAATCCAGAGCAAAAACAAATTAATGTTTACGTCGAGCATTGGCCTGGAATAGCAAACGCTCAATTCTTATCAGAACTCGGAAGAGCACGAATTAATATTGTAGAGGCTACTAAGAATGCAGATTATTTGATCACAAACTTTCGTTGGCAGAGTAACCAATATGAATATCCTGAAATATATTCTATTAAAGTTCGAGGAATAAAAATTTTAGCGGTTTACCAATTAAAATAGATTAAACAGATTTTCGATGGGAGAGATAGCCTAAGACATCTTTGATAGAAACAATGCTGATAGGAGTCCCATCGTCAGCAATTACGGGGACATGTCTAAAGCTTCCTGTGGCCATCTTGTTGACGGCGTAAGCAATAGGGGCATCTAATCGTACAAACTCTGGATTTCGAGTCATGATGTCTTCAGCCGTTAAAGAAGAGATGTTTTTCCCAACAGCTTTTTTTAAGAAGTCGCGTTTACTAATAATTCCAACCAATTTTTTGTCATGGTAAATCAAAATACAGCTTTTCTTCTGTTCTTGTAAAATCTTTAAAATTTTATCTAAGGGATCAAGGGTGTCTGCTACTAACAAGTCGACACCTGTGATTAAATCAGCAATGGGTGCTGTCATCATCACATTTTGATATTGGTCATCTTTTTTGGGGCGAGGTAAGTCACGTTGCATTAACGTGTAGAAACAGTATTCACAACGATCCACACCTTGCATGTTATCGTGTTTGCATGAAGGACATTTGATATCCATTTATTTCACCACCCAAGTATCTGATCCGTAAATTAAATCTTTTAGGTTGCCTTCACCTTTTGTTTCAACTGCTTTTTGAACTTGTCCATCCAGCATTTCATCATAAGTTGGCTTTTGAATATCTCGGAACACTCCAAACGGAACAGGCATGTCAGGATACTCCATTTGGGTCAAAAAGTAAGCATAATTCGGTTCTGTGTCTTTCTCGTTATGGAGCAGAAGATCTTCCTTCTTAGAGTCTTCTAAGTCAACAATTTGAGGGTGTAGGCCGTTCAGCTTAATGGCTTTATCTTTTTTCTTCCCAAAGATAAGAGGTTCCCCATGTTCTAAAAAGACCATTCGGTCATCTCGACTCTCACGACCGGTTACGGGTGTATGTGTTTTATCATTAAAAATAATACAGTTTTGATAAATTTCAACGAATGAAACACCTTTGTGTTTCATAGCCTTTTCTAAAATAACACTCATGTGATTAGGGGCAGTATCCAATGTGCGTGCAATAAAAGTTGCTTCGGATGCGATAGCAATACAGAGTGAATTAATAGGATAATCAATAGACCCTTCAGGAGAAGTTTTAGTAACCTTCCCTTGTTTAGAAGTAGGGGAGTATTGCCCTTTAGTTAAGCCATAGATTTGGTTATTCACTAATAGTATGTTTAAGTTCATGTTACGACGCATACAGTGAACTAAATGGTTGGTTCCAATACTGAGCCCATCACCATCACCTGTAATTACCCAAATATTTAGATTTGGATTCACACAACGAAGTCCTGTAGCAATAGTTGGAGCTCTTCCGTGAATCGTGTGAAATCCGTACGTATTCATATAATAAGGAAAACGACTAGAGCAGCCAATCCCAGAGATGAATACATGGTCTTCACGAGGAATAGGAAACTTGGCTAAAGTGCGTTGTGTGGTTGAGAGAATAGCGTAATCTCCACAACCTGGGCACCAACGAACTTGCTGGTCAGAGACAAAGTTTTCTTTGCTATAACTTACTTTGCGCTTTTTCTTTGTGGGGTCTGGTTTTGTTGTGCTCATAATAGTTCTCGAATCTTGTTTTCAATTTCTTCTACTTTAAAAGGGTTTCCTTCTACTTTATTTAAACCAATGAAGTTTACATTTGGAAATTGATGGCGTACTAACATTAGTAATTGTCCCATATTGAGCTCTGGAACCAAAACGCTTTCGAAATTATTAACAATATCTTTTAAATTTCTGGGAAAGGGGTTTAAATAACTAAGGTGAACCTGAGAGATCTTGTCGGTTTCTTTGTGGGCATTAGTAACAGCTTGATAAACAGCCCCATAATTTCCGCCCCAACTAAGAACAAGTAATTTCCCTTTTTCTTTTCCCATTACTTCTGCTTCTGGAATAAAATTGGCTATGCGTTTAATTTTTTCGGCTCGTATATTAACCATCTTCTGATGGTTTTGTGGGTCATAACTAACATTTCCTGTAATATCTGCTTTTGAAAGTCCACCAATACGATGTTCTAAACCCCGTGTTCCAGGAGTAGCCCAGGGACGTGCTAATGTTTCAGGGTCTCTCTGATAAGGGAGAAATGTTTCCCCTTTTTCTGCTTTGGGATGCGTGATTTCAATTTTAGGAAGAGATTTAATATCAGGAAGTTTCCAAGGTTCTGCAGCACTAGCCAAATAACTTTCGGACAAATAAACCACAGGGGTCATAAATTTGGTTGCGATGCGAACGGCTTCAATAGCCATATTAAAACAGTCCGCAGCTGTTCTTGGAGCAATCACACAAATAGGAGATTCTCCATTACGGCCAAACAAAACTTGAAGCAAATCAGTCTGTTCTGTTTTTGTAGGCATTCCTGTGGAAGGTCCAGCACGTTGCACATTAATCACAATCAAAGGAAGCTCAGCCATTACAGCTAAATTCATCATTTCAGATTTTAAAGAAATTCCAGGTCCGCTGGTTCCCGTAAGACCAATTTGTCCACCAAAGGCAGCGCCAACAGCAGAACCGACAGCAGCAATCTCATCTTCTGCTTGAAATGTTTTAACACCAAAATGCTTACAAGTAGCTAACCCCTGAAGGATTGTGCTTGCAGGAGTGATGGGGTAAGAACCATAAAACAGAGTTTTCTTAGCTAATCGGGCAGCAGTAACAAAACCAATAGCTAAGGCATCATTGCCCATAATTTTACGATAGGTCCCAGGTTCTAATTTTGCTTTTCTAATTTGATATTGAGAAGGGCTGATTTCGGTAATATCTGCGAAATTATAACCTGCTTTAAGTGCCGCAATGTTTGCTTCGACAATTTCTGGGCGTTTAGCAAATTTTTTCTGAATCCAATCAATTGTGTGATTTAAGTTTCGATCATAAAGCCAAAACATAACACCTAATGCAAAAAAGTTTTTACAACGTTCTACTTCAGAACTTCTTAACGAATGTTCTTTGAGAGCGTTTTTATTTAGCTCCGATAATTTAATTTTTAAAACATTATAATCACTGAGGGTTTTATCGGTAAGGGGATTTGTTTGCCAGTTTGCTTTTTTTAAATTTTCATCAGTAAATACGGACTCATTAACGATAACCATGCCACCTTTTTTAACTAAAGGTAAATCAACACGAAGTGCTGCAGGATTCATGCAAACTAAAACATCAGCAATGTCACCTGGTGTAAAAATAATAGAGTCTGAAAACTGGATTTGGAAACTACTCACCCCAGGTAAGGTACCAATAGGAGCACGGATTTCTGCGGGAAAGGCTGGTAGAGTAGCAAAGTCATTACCCATTGCTGCAGCGGTATCGGTAAACTGATCTCCAGCTAGCTGCATTCCGTCTCCGGAGTCACCAGCAAAGCGAACTGTAATTGAAGGAACTTCTGTTTTAGATTTATTCGAGGTAGTCATTATAATTCTCACCCCCCTTCGGGAGTGTCCATAATTTTGTCTGGGTCTGGAGGTAAGTTTAAAACTTCATCGGGGTAATATTCGGCAAGGAACCGAATAATGGATCGAACAGATACAACGCTTGTTATTTCTTCCTTATCGTTGACGATAGGAATATGGTAAAAGCGATGTTCTCCCATGATGTCTATGGCTTTTCCTACAGAATCATTTGCTGTTAATAATATCGGTTTAGGAGACATAACACTGCGTATGGGTGAGTCCCAACTAACTTTATTGCCTAAAACTTTTCTGATCAAATCAGTTTCAGTAAAAATACCGACAACTTTTTTGTTCTCAGTAAGAATTACATAACCGTGCCTTTTTTCTTGCATCAACTCAACAGCACGTTCAATTGAAATGTCAGGAGGAGCATCCAAGTACTTAGGCATAGCTACTTGATTGATTTTCTCGTCATTTAGTAATTTGTCTACGGGCTTGTGTTTCATACACACTCTCCAATGAAATAAGGGGCAAATGCAGCCTAAATCCAAGACAATTGTATCATATCCTACAAGGGGGCAAAAGGAACTTGCCCCCTGTGCAGCTTTCAGCCTGGAGCAAGGACAAATAAGGGTCTTAGTTTTTTTTGTTTTAAGCTGACGGCTGCCACCGAAGGTGGATTCACCTTTGGTGAAGAATGCTGAGTGCTGATAGCTAGCAAAAGTGACAGTTACTTTTGTTTCTGATATGCTGCCGTTATGGCTAAGAACACACTTCCCAAAGAAACCTATATCGAATTGGCACTTTTAGTCAGTAATCCCAGCTTAGAATTACAGGAATTTATTGTGGAATTTTTGAAAAAACAGAGAGTCCAGCCGTCAGAGATTATCGAGTCTTTTCTGGATTCGAAATATCAGTACCGGTTTTACACACGGTCTTTTCGTAAAATAGAGCAGGTAAAGACAGCTTTCTCAAAGAGCAGTCTAAAGAAGGTCAGGCTAAAAACGACCATTTTAGGCCGTGCGGATTGGCTCGATAAATGGATGCTGGATTATCATAGTGCTAATCTGGGTAAGAAATTTAAAGTGGTGCCCTTATGGGAAAAAGAGCGGTTTAACGACAAAAAACGAATCCCTGTTTATATGGATCCCAAGGGAGCTTTTGGATCAGGCCTCCATGAGACGACCCAGTTGATGATTGCTTTAATGGAAAAAGTAGAGGGAAAGTTTAATGATTTTTTTGATGTGGGGGTTGGAACGGGAATTTTATCGATAGCAGCAGCTCATTTAGGAGCCCAGAAAATATTAGGGATTGATTATGATGACATTGCTATTCGGTCCTCTCATAAAAATTTAAAGTTAAATAAAATTAAGGAATATGAATTATTTGAAGCATCTCTCTCAGAGTTTAAAAGGAAAAAGAAATATGATTTGGTTGCGGCTAATGTGGTTTCTAAAAATTTAACGAATCAAAAACGAAAATTAATTTCTTTTGTCAAAAAAGAGAAGTATTTAATTGTGTGTGGGATAGTACTCGAAAACTTTAAAGTATTTCAGGAGGAATTTAAAAGCCCGATGTTGAAGTGTCTTAAAGTATTGAAAGGAAAGCGTTGGGGATCTTGTTTGTATCAAAAAAAAGCTTAGTCGACTAAGTGATCCAAAAGTTCAAAGCAACTGACACTTCCAATTACTTTATTCTCTTTATCCACTACAGGAAGATCTTCCATTTTAGATTCAACCATTTTCTTTAAAACATCTGAGACGTTATCTTCAGGGCAAACGGATGTGGGTTTAATCATTACATCTTTAGCTTGATCTGCCCAAACGAGTCCAAAGTTAGCAAGGCTGTCATGTTTAACTAGCTGAGAAGAAATTATTTTCAGCAACGACTGAATATCAATTAACCCTAATAAAGTTTTGTTCTCATCCACAACAAATACGGTTCTGGATTCTTTATGGGATTGGATGGATTTAAAAATATTAGACAACTTGGCTTCTGGGCTAATGATTTCTAATTTAGGATTTTCTGTTTTGTAGCAATCTTTAACGGAAAAATTTAAATCTTTCATGATTGGGGCACTCCTTCGTGCTTGACCATTTTTTCGATGGCTATTTTTAAGGGTAAAGGCACAATCAGTGTAGTCACAATACACATAATAGTGACAGCAGCAAAAAGACTATCATCAATCACACCCATTTTTTTACCAATTGCGGCGATAATTAAACCAACCTCTCCACGAGGCACCATGCCAATACCACAAACAAGACCTTCTCTCCAACTTCCTTTACACAGAACAACGCCTAAGAAACCTCCAACTAACTTTGTGAGTGTAGCAACAACTATTAGTAGAAGCGCTAGAGGAAGTTGGTCCCATAGAGCAGCAACGTTTACTTGAAGACCCATAAAAACAAAGAAAATAGGTGCTAAGAATAAGTAAATGGGCATTGAAGAGTTCATGATTTCTGGGTCTCTTTGTCGGCTAAGAGCTAGCCCTAAGAAAAAAGCACCCACAATGGGAGCTAATCCAGATGCGTTAGCTAAGAAACCAACAATTAATAAAAGACCAATCACCAAAACAAATTTTGCTTCATTACCAAATTTATCCAATAATTTATAGGCATGAGGTAGTGCAAACCAGAGAGCGGGAAGTAGAATCAATAAATAACTAGCTGAGGGCATTAATTGAACTCTCCAATCACCACCGGATTGAGAAGCTAAGATTAATACAACAGTAAAAATTAAAAATCCTAAAATATCATCGACTACGGCGGCAACTAAAACTGTTTGCGAAGAAGGGTGACTCACGAAATTTAAATCCATAAAAACTCGAGCGGAAATGGCAATACTAGTTGCTGTAAAACAAGAAGCAACAAATAATCCAACGGCATTATCATAGCCATAGAAACGAATAATGTAATAGCCGGCAATAAAGGGGAGTACTATGCCAAAGAGTGCTACTAAAAGTCCTTTAAAACCAACAGACAAAATTTGTTTTACATCTGTTTCAAGACCAATAATAAAGATAAGGAAAATGATGCCGATTTCAGCGATAGCTTCTAGAAGATGAATTTCGAAATGCCATCCCTGAGAGATGACGAGGGTTCCTAAGATAATACCAAAAAGAATTTCTCCAAAAAGAGCACTAACACCCATTTTGCGAGAAAGAATACCTGCAAAACGTGCGCCAATAACAATGGTACCAAGTTGGAGCAACCAAGCCATAGAAAAAAATTGGGTTACTATAGATTCCATAACGACTTTCTTTTAATTGAATGAGATCCTTTCACAACTGCTAGGTCGCAGCTGTTCAGGATAAATAGTTACGGACAACTTGAGCCCCACTAACGCGGGTCTAAGTTGTGTAACTATTTACTTTTTCTCTTTATACAATACGTGTTTGCGGACAATAGGGTCGTATTTCTTAAGCTCTAACTTGTCCGGGGTATTTCTTTTATTCTTCTTTGTATAATAAAGATGAGAGCTTTCTGTGCTCTGTAATTTTGTAAAAACTCTACTTCCTGCCTTAGCCATAACAATAACTCCTTAATTCTTTTATCCTCAATGAGGGCGCAAATTGTATCAGAATAACCCCTTGGACTCAACCCAAAAAGGTGGCAGGGGCTATTATTGGGGAATTAGGAGCTTTTTGACGGACGTTTGAATCCTTTGGCAATCGCTGAAAATATGTCTAGTTTTAATTTAGGCTTATGGGCCCTCTCAAGACGGTCTATTTCTGTAGGATCTAACCAAATGCCTTGACATTCTTCACAAGTATCAATAGTCATTTCAGACAACTTTGGGGCTTCTGATTTTTTCATAATAACCAAACATTTTGGACAATTACCATGTTTTTCATCCATTTCTTTGTTTGTTTCTTTCCCTTTAGAAGGAGAATCGATGATATCTATCTGATCCGATAGGTACTTCTTTAATTCCCCCTGATCAAACCAAACCCCATCACAAACAAAACACTTATCTATTTCAAGTTCATAACTCCTGGTTGAACCCTGTAGTTCCTTAAGTTCAGAAGTTGCTCTAACAGTAATTTTTGTTTTCTCTAATCTTCCTAAGCATTTTGGACAATCCATTATGGGCTCCTTATTTCAAAAATAATTCTTTAAAATTACGAAAAACGAGAACGTGTTTTTCTCCCCAGCTAAAATTCTTTTTCTCTAAACGATCAATTTCCCCAGAGTCTAACCAAACTCCCTCACAGGATTCGCATACATCCACCTTAAAGCCAGCATTTTTAGGGGCAGGTTTCTTATTCAGGGGGCTCTCGCACTTAGGGCAGTTCCCATTCTTTTTATTTAATTCCTTATATTCTTTAACTTGGTTTGAATGAAGAATGAGTAGTTTCTCAGCTAAATATTGGTCTAGTTCTTTAACATCAAACCAAATGCCATTGCATGACAAACATTGATCAACTTCTATTTCAGAGGTTTGTTCTGCATCATTCAATATGTCACCACCGTATTCTGGTCGTGTAGTAATTTTCACTTTTCCTAAAGTACTCTCACATTTTGGACATTTCATAGTTGAACTCCCATGTTTAATTTAATTGAGTCACTTATAAGGAGCTTATCACATCCTTATTTACAAGACAAATGTAAGAGTCTGCCTTATAATTAGCTCTCATTATTGATGCTTTTAAGTTGAAAGTCAGATTTATATTTTTTATAAGGAGAAAGAAAATGGGTGCCGAATTAGTAGAACAAGAAGTAACGGAAAATAGTGAATTATTAAGAGAAAGAACGCTAGAACAAGCTAAGGCGCATAAAGCCTCTTGGATTAAGTTAGGCCAGTATTTATATACGGTGTATAAAGATAAGATTTATAAGGAATGGGGCTTTTTAGCTTTTGATACCTATTGTGGAAAAGAGTTAGGTATTCGTCAAACAACAGCTTCCAAGCTATTAAAATCCTATTATTTTTTAGAAAAAAAAGAACCTCAATTAGTGCAATCGGATTTTACTGAATCACAAAATCTTTCAACCGTTCCTAATTATGAGTCTGTAAATTTATTGAGGTTGGCATCAAATAATAAAAATTTGACTGAAGAAGATCTGGATCAAATCAGAGAAAATGTTATTGAGAAGGTTAAAGACCCGAAAGAAGTTCGGTCTCAAGTAAAACAGCTTTTAGAAAGCCGGGATGACAGAGAACCTTCGGAGATTCGAAAACAAAGAAGAAATACAGTTATTAAACGATTGACCTCAACATTGATTAGTGTCAGCGTAGAGTTGGGACAAGACAAATTGTTGCCTGACCATTTGTTAAAACAAATGAATGAGTTAGTTGAAAAGTTAAATGACCAGATAGAAGAATAAAAAAGAGGACTTTTTTATTCTTAGCAATCGGCACTCTCCGCTAAAATCGGATCCGCCTACGGCGGAAGCTGTCAGCAATCAGCTTGAGACTTCAAATACTGTCATCCCGGACTTGATCCGGGATCCACTTCTTTATCCAAATACAATTGTTTTTAATAATGACATGGATCCCGGATCAAGTCCGGGATGACAACTTTCTCTTTTTGTTTTAAGCTGATTGCTGCCACCGGAGGTGGATTCACTGAAGGTGAAGAATGCTGAGTGCTTTTTTAAAGTTCAATAGCGCTATCGACTAGCATAATAGGAATTTCATTGCGTACGGGGTAAAGAGCTTTTTTATCTTCACGGATTAAACCTGCGTCTATTTTTTCTTCTACTAAATTACCATCCCGGGATTTTAATGTTCCCGCGTCTATTTTTTCATTAATCGATTGGATGAGGCTATCTTCGGCAAGAGAAACCGTTTGTTTGGTTTCGGGACAACATAAGATGTTGAGGAGTTGAGTATCAATCATAGTTTTTTTTAGGCTTTTAGCTATGGGCCTTTAGCTTTTAGCAGTCAATGCCAAAAGCCAAAAGCCAAAAGCTGATTCTTACGCTTTTCCTAAAGTTTTTTCACCTGGTTTCCAACCACATTGGGTTAGCTCACCAGTTTCAATTGCTTGTAGGGTTCGGATAGTTTCATCAACGCTTCTTCCAACAGGAAGATCGTTAACAGTAGCTGACTTTAAGTTTCCATCGGGATCGATGATAAATGTTCCTCTTAAAGCAATACCCATAGCATCAATTAAAACGCCATAGCTTTTAGAAACATCATGATTGGTGTCGGCTAACATAGGAAATTCAACTTTTCCTAGATCAGATTCTGACCAAGCTTTGTGTGTAAAAGCGCTATCCGTACTTACAGAAATTACTTCTGCGTTTAAATCTTTGAAAGCACTTAAATTTGTGTTAAATGATTGAATTTCAGTAGGACAAACAAAGGTAAAGTCTAATGGGTAGAAAAACAAAACCACATACTTTCCTTTGTAATCTGAAAGACTAATATTTTTAAAACTTCCATCAGGCATTAACGCTTGCCCTGAAAAATTTGGGGCAGTTTGCCCAACTTTGATTGGTGTTGCTGTGCATACTTCTGACATTTCATTTCCTCCTGTTTTATATCTTATTGACTAATCATCTTAAAATTTTAATAATTAGCTTATTCATGTGTGCCAGGTTTTTAACCCCGCACACTAGGTACCCAACTAAGGGGTTCCAGAAAAGGTAACTCAATTTGAATCTAACGATGTCAATTGGGATTACCCTTTAAATGAGCCAGTTATTGTAAGGGGAAAATCATGTCAAAGCAAACGATATTAGTCATTGAAGACGAAAAAAACATCCAGGAACTAGTCCGCTATAACCTAGAACAAGAGGGTTACTCTGTTTTGTCTGCTGAGACAGGTGACGTGGGATTAGATTTGGCTATTCAGAAGCTTCCCGATTTAGTGATATTGGATTTAATGCTCCCTGAAATGGATGGTACGGAGATTTGTAAGATTTTGAAACAAAAGCAAGAGACGGCTAATATGGCCATTATTATGCTTTCAGCCAAAAGTGAAGAAATTGATAAAATATTAGGGCTTGAGTTGGGAGCAGATGATTATATGACTAAGCCATTTAGTCCTAGAGAATTAGTTGCTCGAGTCAAGGCTGTTTTGCGAAGAGGCGCTTCAAAATCTAAAAAAGAGCTTTATCGAGTTGGGGACTTAGAACTTGATGATAAAAAACATAAAGTGCTGATAAATGGAAAATCCATTTCGCTGACATCCAAAGAATATGATTTGCTTAAAACTTTGTTTGTTGCTGATGGTCGAGTTTTAACCCGAGAGTTTTTGTTAGAAACTGTTTGGGGTTATGAACAATCCATTAATATTGAAACTCGAACAGTAGATATTCATATTGCCCAGTTAAGAAAAAAACTGACCCCGGAATCAAAACGAATCGCCACAATTAAAAATGTGGGTTACCGTTTTGACCTTGAGAATTAATCATGTTTCTTATTAATCAATTTGGAAAAAAACTCACCTTTAGTTTTGCTCTATTATTCATTTTGTTTTTACTGGTGATGATGGGCATTGCTTTACCTCTGACACCCTTTGATGGAATGTTTTCTTCTATGCAAAAGCCAATTGCTATTGGTTTGTTGTTTGCTGTATTTGCTATTTTTTTGATTAGCTTGTGGCGGGGGCGTTGTATGCGTTTACGTGTTGAAAACATGACACAAATAGCAGTAAGGTTCTCCAAGGGGGACTTCACACGAAATATTTTATCTGGTGGTGGAGATGAGCTTTCGGTGTTGGCTGAAACTATGAATCAAATGGCTAAGGGTTTGAATCGTAGAATTACAGAAATCGAAAATGAACGCGCTAAATTACAAGCAATTTTGGATAACATGGATGAAGGTGTAATTGCTGTAAATGCGCAAAGAAAAATTTTATTAGTAAATCGAAGTGCTGAAAAAATATTTCAAATTTCAGAGAAATATTCTGTCAAAAAAGCTTTGGTTGAGGTTGTTAAAAACCAGGTTTTAGATGAAATTGTAGAACAGTCTATGAAGAAAGCGAAAACACTTGCCCGGGAAATTGATATTTTGCTTCCCGAAGAAAAAGTTTTAAAAGCCCATGCTGTTGGAATTGGAGGGCAGGCAAATGAGGTGAATAGTGTTTTGGTTATTTATGATATTACACAGTTAAGGAAATTAGAAAAAATTAGAAGTGAATTTGTGGCTAATGTTTCTCATGAATTGAAAACACCGTTAACGTCCATTAAAGGGTTTATAGAAACTTTGTTGGAAGGGGCTTTAGAAGATAAAGAAAAAAGAGAGAAGTTTTTGCAAATTATGGAAGAAGATACTAGTCGTTTATCTCGATTAATAGACGAGTTGTTAGAGCTTTCTAAAATAGAATCAAAACAAGAAAGATTTAATCTAACCCATTTAAACTTAAAACAATTGATTGGTAGCGTTGTTGAAACTTTAGAGCCTCAAATAAAAGAAAAGAAAATTATAATTAATAACCATTTCCCTGATATTCAAGTCAGAGCAGATAGCGATAAACTAAGGCAAGTAATGGTGAATTTATTAGACAATGCTATCAAGTTTAATAAAGAGGAAGGAACTATAACATTTGATATTCAAGAAATCGAAGATGATTTTCAGGTTTCAGTGACGGATACGGGGCCAGGTATTCCTGAAGAAGCTATCCCAAGAATCTTTGAACGTTTTTTTACTGTAGATAAAGCACGATCTCGCGAAATGGGAGGAACCGGACTGGGGCTTTCTATCGTAAAGCACATTATTGAAAACCACGGAGGCTCTGTTTCCTGCCAAAGTCAAGTAGGTGTCGGCACTACTTTTTCCTTTACTCTCCCTAAGTAAAAAAGAGAAGGTGAAAAACGGGGACTGTTCCTTGGGACTGTCCTCTTTTTTACCTTCTCTTTTTTACCTACATTTTACACCCCATTATTATAGGCTTAACACTTCCTAGTTAAACTTACATCTAATATATAAAATTATTTTAAAGTAAGTTAGGAGATGCAAGTAATGAAAAAATATTTAAGTTTATTGATAATTCCTTTTATGCTTAGTTTTTCTTTTTCTGCCTATGCGGGTGGGGATGAGCAATCAGGATTTAAGACATTAGAAGAACAAATAAAAAAGTTACAAGATTTGGTTTTAGCACAAAATAATCGCATTGAAAAATTAGAACGTGGCCAGCGATCTATTCGTCTTAATGGTTCCGATGCTCAAGGTCAAGATGTGTCCGATGAACTTTTTAGAGAAAAATTTGATCAGAACTTTGAAAGAAAAGTAGGTCAAGCTGATCAGTGGCTTAAAGGACTCGATTTCAAGGCGGATTTCCGGTTACGTTATGAAGGCCTTGATTTCAGTAGTGGTTCACCTGCAGAAACAGATCCTAGAAATCGTTTTCGCATGAGATTGCGTTATGGTTTCGAAAAGAAATTTAATCCGGATATGAAAGTTGGCTTTTTTCTTTCTTCTGGAGGAACCACAGATCCTACCTCAACCAATGCAACTTTAGATGGAAACTTTGTTTTTAAATCTACTGTTATTGAAAGAGCCTTTGCTGAATACACACCCGGATGGGCTGAGGTGGGTATTCTTGATAAATTAACGATCACAGCAGGTAAGTTCAAAAATCCTTTTGAGAAAGGTTCGTCAAAACTTATTTGGGATCGAGATGTTCGTCCTGAAGGTATTTATGAAAAATTTGATTTAGTTCTTTATGATGGAGATAACGTTACCATAGATGGTTGGCTGACTTTAGGGCAGTTTGTTTTAGATGAAGATGGAACTGTTTCGGGAGATGCTGAGTTATTTGCATTTCAAGGGGGAGCTAACTTTGTTTTTAATGCACCCTTTTTTGAAAAGCCGGTTGATCTCAATTTATCCTCATCATTTTATAACTATGTAGATTATGCGGTAAGAGGAAATTTTGGAGCCTTTGCTCGGGGAAACCCCAATTTAAATGGTGATGGTGAGTTGGATGCCACGGACTTTGGCGTTATTACGGGTTATGCTGATTTAACCGTTCAAACTTTTGGCAAGCCTCTGAAGTTGTTTGTGGATGTGGCAAAGAATGTTTCAAACCACGCACCTTTAGCTTCAGGTCATGGCCAAGATTTTGCATGGGCTATTGGGGTAAAGCTTGGAAAAGCAAAGAAGAGAGGCCATTGGCAAGTGGGTTACGAATATCGATATATTGAACCTAATTCTGTTGTTGGAGCCTTTAGTGATAGTGATTTTGGGCTGGGCCACGCGGACAAAAGAGGAAGTGTTTTTTCAGCCGCTTATAAACTTACTGATGATTTAGCCTTGAAAGGAAGTGCTTTTTTTGTTAATAATATCAGTGCAGATACAATTTTAAGAGATGAAGAACAAAGAAGGTTCCAAGTCGATCTTGTTTGGAAATTTTAATGGGACTATGGTTAAAAAAGGAGTTAATTAATGAGTAAGTTAGTTTTATTGCGTCACGGACAAAGTCAGTGGAATTTAGATAATCGTTTTACCGGTTGGTATGATGTGGATTTAACCGAACGGGGAATTAAAGAAGGTCAAGCAGCAGGAAAAGCAATTAAGGATGAAGGGATTTCTTTTGATGTCGCTTTTACATCTGTTTTGAAGCGAGCTATCAGAACGCTTTGGTTGGCCTTAGATGAAATGGACCAAATGTGGGTTCCTGTGAATCGTTCTTGGAAACTTAATGAGCGACACTATGGTGCTCTTCAAGGATTAAATAAAATAGAAACCGTTGAAAAGTTTGGCGAAGAACAGGTTAATGTTTGGCGGCGTAGTTTTTCTACACCTCCAGAGCCCGTGGATGAGAATAGTGAACATCATCCTAAGAATGACTCGCGTTATAAAGATTTAAAACCAGAAGAATTACCGGCAACAGAGTCTTTAGAAATCACATTAAAACGAGTTATTCCTTATTGGGAAGAAACGATTCTTCCGGAATTAAAAAAAGGAAAAAATGTGGTTGTCGCGGCTCATGGAAATAGTCTTCGTGCGCTAGTGATGCATTTAGACAATATGAGTGAAGATGAAATTGTGAAGCTGAATATTCCTACCGGAATTCCTTTGCTTTACGAGTTTGATGAAAATATGAAAGCTACAGGGCATCGTTATTTGGGTGACCCTGAAGCGTTGAAAGCAGCTCAAGACGAAGTCGCTAATCAAACTAAGAAAAGCTAAAAACAGCTATTGGCTATTGGCTTTTAGCCTTTGTCATCCCGGACTTGATCCGGGATGACAGGCTTTTTTATGCTATAATTCCTCCCTCTTAACTATGGAGGTAATTCCCATGTCATCTACTTCAATTGACGACCTTTTAAAAGAAGAACGAAATTTCCCCCCATCATCAGATTTCCAAAAAAACGCAAACAGTAAGGACCTTTCTATCTATGAAAAGGCTGAGAAAGACCCCGAAGGCTATTGGTCTGATTGGGCCAAACAACTGCATTGGTTTAAACCTTGGGATAAAGTTCTGGAGTGGAAAGCTCCGCACGCCAAATGGTTTTTGGGCGGAAAAATAAATGCTTGTTATAACTGTGTGGATCGTCACGTGGTGAATCCTGATGGATCAGAAAATGCACGCAAAAATAAAAAGGCGATTATCTTTGAAGGCGAACAAGGTGAGTCAACCAGCTTAACTTATGGCGAGCTATTGATTGAAGTCAGTAAATTTGCGAATGTTCTCAAAAGTTTAGGTGTTGGAAAAGGAGACCGTATTGCTGTTTATATGCCGATGGTTCCTGAAGTGATGGTTGCTTGTTTAGCAGCAGCGCGTATTGGTGCTGTACATAATGTTGTTTTTGGTGGATTTAGTGCGGAGTCTTTAGCGGATCGTATTCATGATTCTTCTGCAAAAGTTTTAATTACCGGAGATTACGGTTGGAGGCGTGGTAAAAAATTACAATTAAAAAATGCTGCTGATGAGTCTTTAGATAATTGTCCTACGATTGAGAATGTTATTGTTTTAGGACGTGAAGGAAAAGCTTCTAACGAATGCACCCTAAAAGAAGGAAGAGATCACTGGTGGCATGATTTAATGAAAGACGCTAGTGAAGAGTGTCCTGCAGAACCGATGGATGCTGAAGATATGTTGTTTGTTCTTTACACCTCGGGAACTACCGGAAAACCAAAAGGGATTGTACACACGACCGGTGGTTATATGACGGGTGTGTATGCTACAACGAAGTGGGTTTTTGATTTAAAAGAAGATGATATTTTTTGGTGTACCGCAGATATTGGTTGGGTCACAGGCCATAGTTATGTGACTTATGGTCCTTTGGCGAATGGCGCAACGGTTCTGATTTATGAAGGTTCGCCGGACTGGCCAGACAAAGGTCGTTTCTGGGAAATGATCCAAAAACACAAAGTAACTATTTTTTACACTGCTCCCACAGCCATCAGAGCTTTTATGAAATGGGGAACGGATTGGATCACGAAAAGTGATTTGTCTTCTTTGAGATTATTAGGAAGTGTTGGAGAGCCCATTAATCCAGAAGCCTGGATGTGGTATCACGAAAATATTGGTAAAGGTAATTGTCCTATTGTAGATACTTGGTGGCAAACAGAAACGGGAGCTATTATGATTACACCGCTGCCTGGTCTAATCACAACAAAGCCGGGTTCTGCGACAAAAGCATTTCCAGGGATTGCCGCAACGGTACTGAATGAGCAGGGAGAAGAAGTTTCTTCAGGCGGTGGATATGTGGCAATCAAAAAACCATGGCCCTCCATGCTCCGAACAATTTTAAATGATGATGATCGTTTCAAAGAAACCTACTGGTCTAAGTGGGACGGTATTTACTTTCCAGGAGACGGAGTGAAACGAGATGAAGAAGGTTACTTTTGGTTTCTAGGACGAGTCGATGATGTGATGAATGTCTCAGGTCATCGTATCGGAACCGCTGAAGTAGAAAGTGCTTTAGTGGACCATCAAATTGTTGCCGAGTCTGCTGTGGTGAGTAAACCTCATGATATCAAAGGAGAAGGAATTGTTGCTTTTGTGACGTTAAAAGAAGGGAATGATTCTAGCGAAGAACTCAAAGATGAACTAAAACAACATGTGGTCAAAAAAATCGGAGCCATTGCACGCCCTGAAGAAATTTTGTTCTCAGCAGACCTTCCTAAAACACGTTCCGGAAAAATCATGCGACGTCTCCTCAAAGATATTGCTTTAGGAAAAGCTTTAGGAGATACCACAACCCTTGCAGACCCCACCGTTGTAGAGCAATTGAAAGAAAAGTATGAGGGTCAGGAAGGGTAGAGACAATTGAAAGTTGATTTATTGATTGTTGGATGTGGTTATGTGGGAACGGCTGTTGGTGAGTATTACGCTCGAGAGGGCTGGAGTGTTGCGGGACTTATTCGTTCTGAAAAAAGAAAAGAAGAACTAGAACAAAAAAACATTACTCCTATCATTGCTGATCTCGCTTTACCTGAAACATTAACTCAAATTCCCGAAGCCAAATACATTTTAATTTGTCCTTCTGCTGGCAAACGAGAAGCTGCTCGTTACCAGGAAGTTTATGTGGATGGTGTTCGTAACTATCTCAATGTGCTTTCAAAACAAGCCCCTCCCGAAAAATTAATTTATATTTCCAGCACCGGAATTTACTCGCAAAATGAGGGTGAGCAGATTGATGAAACAACAAATCCAAACCCTGTCACAGAACGATCTCAATTGTTGCTTCAAGCCGAACAGCAAATTCTCGATTCTACTTATTCCTCAATAATTTTTAGACTCAGCGGCATTTATGGCCCCGGTCGGAATCGAATCAAAACACTTCAAACAGAACCAATAATTAATTTAGAAAATAAACCTAAGTGGATGAATTTAATTTATATTGATGACATTGTCCAAGCAATTGGTTTGTTGTTCGAAAAAGGAAGTGCTGGAGAAATTTATTTGGGTGTGGATGATGAACCCATGGATACCAGGGATTTTTATAGTTGGTTAATCTTGAAGTTGAAAATACAACCCGATGTAACGTTTAGAGAGAATAACTCTTTAGGTAAAAAATGTAGTAATAAAAAACTAAAAGAATTAGGGTTTAAACCTAAGTATCCTAGTTTTAGACAAGGGTATCAAAGAATTTTAGAAATAGAATAGCTTGTCATCCCCGAAATCTTTTGTCGGGGATCCATCACATTATTAAAAACAATAGTATTTGATTAAGGAAGTGGATTCCCGACTAAAACATTCGGGAATGACAGAGGCTGAAATCTGCATTTCTATTTCCCTCTTCTAAAAGAATGAAATTTACCAATTAGATTTAATAAACCTTCAGGTTTGTGGGCTTTTTTCCATATGCCTGCGGCGTATTTAATAGACTCTCCCATGGTGGGGTAAACGTGGATTGTTCCTAAAATTTTGTTTAATCCCATCCCGTATTTTTTGGCAAATACAAATTCGGGTAATAAATCTCCCGCATGATATCCGCAAATAGTAACGCCTAAGATTTTATCTTTTCCTGGAGGAGTTAAAACTTTAATCATCCCATAATCTTCGCTATCAGTAATCGCTCGATCCAAATCATCCAGTGGGTACACCGATAACTCGTAAGGAATATTTTTTTCTTTGGCCTCTTTTTCATTAAGACCCAAACGCCCAATCTCGGGATCTGTGTAGGTGCACCAAGGGGTGATGCTTAAATCCACTTTAAATTTAGCAAAAGGACTGAAGAGAGCATTAACCGCACAATACCAAGCTTGGTGAGCGGCCATATGAGTGAATTGATAAGGACTAGTCACGTCACCACAAGCAAAAATATTTTTAATATTGGTTCTGCTGTATTGATCTGTTCGAATACGACCCCGGTCATCTAGTTCTACCCCTAATTCTTCTAAACCAAACCCCTTTGTGCGTGGCACACGACCTACAGCAGAAAGCAACTCATCAAATTCTATTTCTTCTTCTTTCTCGTCGCCTTTTTTCTTTACGATGAGAAATTTTTTACCGTCCCGAACTTCAATGCGTTCAGTGATTGTGCTTAGTCTCAACTCAGCACCTTCTTTTTCTAAATGTCTTTCCATAACTTCGATGACATCGTCATCTTCACGAGGAAGTAACTGATGGTGGCGCTGAATAAGAATTACTTTTGTTCCCATGCGGGCAAAAGCTTGCCCTAATTCACAACCAATGGGTCCGCCGCCAATCACAATAAGTTTTTTAGGTTGTTTTCGAATAGTCCAAATATTATCGGTATGATAATAATCAATGTTTTCAATTCCTGGAATGCGAGGAACTGCTGGAACTCCACCCGTTGCAATAATAATATTTTTAGTGGTAATTACTTTTCCATCCACAGAAACTTTATTGGGCGAAAGAATTTTTGCTTCCCCTTGAAGACAATCAACGCCTAATTTGCTATAGCGTTCTACAGAGTCGTGAGGTTCAATTTTTCTAATAATACTTTGCACGCGTTCCATGATTTCAGCAAAGTCAAATTCGGCTGTTGCATTTTTAAACCCAAAATCTTTATGACGATTAACATGGGATAAGAAAGTAGTGCTGCGGATTAAAGCCTTGCTGGGGACACAGCCTGTGTTTAAACAATCTCCACCCATTTTGTGTCTTTCAATTAAGGCTACTTTCGATTTAACAACAGAAGCGATGTATGAAGATACAAGCCCACCAGAGCCTGCACCAATAACAACGAGATTGTAGTCCATAAGAACTCCTAAGTAAGTTTGTCATTGCGAGGCAGTTAACAATTGAGCCGTGGCAATCACTTGATGAAAAACTTATATCGATTTTTTGAGATTGCCACGCCTCATTATATTAATAGGCTCGCAATGACTGATTGCTAAAAAATCACCTTCTGATCTTTTTCACGATGGTTGGTAAGAAGGAAATTAAAATTAATAACGCACTAGCAATAGCTAGATTAACAAAAGCTTTTTGGCTGGCTCCAGTAACCCCTTCTAAAACAGAACTGCCAAAGTACGTATAAATAAATGTCCCAGGAAGCATGCCTAAGACAGACCCAAGAAGATAGTCTTTGTATTTTACTTTAGAAAAACCAGAACCAAAATTTAAGCCATTAAAAGGAAACACCGGAATAAGGCGTAAACGAAAAATTGTTTTAAAACCATTTTTTTCGATGCTGTCATCCAACTTGGCTAATTTCCCACCTTTCATTAAACCAGCCACAAAATCGCGGCCTAAAAAGCGAGCCATAAAAAAAGCAAGGGTTGCGCCTAAGTTAGAAGCTAAGACATTAAACAGAGTACCATTAACAGTTCCAAAAATAGCACCGCCCGCCAAAGTTAAAATAGAACCGGGTAGAGCTAGAACACATCCTATGGCATAAATGAGAATAAAAACAAGAGGTCCCCACCATTCGCCTTTAAGCGTTTCAAGGAACGAAAGAATAGCATCTTTCTCGATATATTGTTTGAGAGGGGTAAATTTGAAAACAACGAAAGCAGTGACAAGAATTAAGATAAAAATAATAAACTTTTTGGCCCCAGAGCCTTTTTTAACGGGTTCGTTATTTGCCATAATCACATCCTTATTTTTTACATTATCTACGATGCGTTTCAAAAATCAGATTGGTTCTATACCTTGGAGATGTTGTCATCCCGACCTTGCAGATGTTGTCATCCCGGATCAAGTCCGGGATGACAAGCTTTTCTTTGTTGATCAAACGTCTAATGAGCCTATTCTCTGGGGAATAGAAAGAAAAATCAAGACTTCATTCATTTTTGTCGAAAATTAGAATTAGGCTTAACTATAGATTATAGGAGGAGTTATGAAGGTAGGATTAATGGGTGGTACGGGTTTTGTGGGAGCCAGTTTGCTGAATCAGTTAGTGGCCAAAGGATACAAGATTGTGCTGCTTACTCGAGATAAGAAAAAAGCTATTCATCTGGAGAGTCAGACAATTCAAGTAGTTCAGTGGCAAGCAGATGATTTGGATAGTTGGAAAGAATCCATTGAAGGATGTGACGCGATTATTAATTTAGCAGGAGAAGGAATTGCGGCCAAACGATGGACCAAACAACAGAAAGAGAAAATTAAAACAAGCCGTATCCAATCCACGAGGAGTTTGGTTCGTGTGATAGAAAGTTTAAAGCAGAAGCCGCCAGTTTTAGTGAACGCCTCAGCCATTGGTTATTATGGAGATGTTCCTGAAGGGGATGTTACAGAATCTCACCCTAAGGGAGAGAGTTATCTTTCGGATGTTTGTGAAGGGTGGGAGAAAGAAGCAGAGAAAGCACAAGACTTTGGTGTGCGAGTGGTGATGTTAAGGATCGGAATTGTCTTAGGAAAAAAAGGGGGTGCTTTGAAACGTATGTTGCCTCCATTTCAATTTTTTATAGGGGGACCTTTAGGAACTGGAAAACAATGGTTTCCCTGGGTGCATAGAGATGATGTTATCGGAGCAATTTTATTTTCACTCACTAATGAGAAAGTTGAAGGAAGAGTAAATATGACGGCGCCTGAATCATTACGGATGAAAGAATTTTGTCACGTATTGGGCAAAGTTCTTCATCGACCTTCATCCCTTCCAGTGCCAACATTTGCGTTGAAGCTATTGGCAGGAGATATGTCCGAGATGTTAATAACCGGTCAAAAAGTGGTTCCCAAAAAACTGCAGGAATATGGCTATACCTTCAAATATCCTCAGTGTGAAGAGGCTTTGCGGGCCATCTTGTGATATAGGGACGGTTCTTGCCAACAAGAGAAGAACCGTCCCTGTTGCCTCGAGTTTGTTTAATTGCTTAGGAGGCGGTAAACTATATATAGAAGCATAAACGGTGTACTCCATTAAAGAAAGGGTGGTTCGTATGAGTGAATATAAAATTGGAATAAAAGAAGCCATAAGCTATGGTTGGAATGTGATGAAAACCAACTTAGGGTATTTCATTGGTGTTTTACTAGTAGCTGTATTGGTTAATGTGGGGTTAAACTCAATTCCTGAAATTTTCACAGAACAAAATGCAGTGACGGGAGCTATAACATTATTAATTTCTCTTATTGCTGTTGTCGTTGGAGCTATTATTGAAATTGGTTTTATTAAGATAGCCTTAAAGTTAATAGATAATGTTAAAGCAAAGGTGAATGATTTATTTGTTCACTATAAGTATTTCATCAAGTATTTAATCGGATCTGTTCTTTATGGATTGATTGTGCTTGGAGGTTTTTTACTGTTAATTGTCCCTGGTATTATCTGGACTCTTCAATTTCAGTTTTATTCTTGTCTGATTATTGATAAGGGTATGGGGCCTATCGAAGCACTCAAGAAAAGTTCCGAGATCACCAAAGGTTATAAGTGGCAGTTATTTCTCTTAGCCATTGCTTTAGTTGGGATTAATATTTTAGGTATGTTAGTTTTCTTTGTTGGTTTATTTGCGACAGTACCTACATCGTTAATAGGTTATATTTACGTATATCGTAAATTAGTGAATCGGGTCGAAGCACCTGCTACTAACGGTTAAGAAAAATATGAAGGTATTCTATGTTTAAGAAATTTACTCTTTCTTTAATACTCGTCTTTTTGTGCACCTCGGCTTCGGCCGGGGTGTCTTTTCAAAGTGGTGTCAATCAAACAACATTAATTGAACTTTATAGCTCTGAGGGTTGTAGTAGTTGTCCTGCTGCTGAGAGTTGGCTTTCGGCTTTAAAAGGACAAGAGGGGCTATGGAAAGACTTTGTCCCAGTAGCTCTTCATGTTGATTATTGGGATGCGTTAGGCTGGAAAGATAAATTTGCTTCTCCTAAATTTACTCAACGACAAAGAAAATATGCTGACACATGGCGAGCAAATACCGTTTATACTCCCGGTTTTATTGTGAATGGGGAAGAATGGCGGGGGTGGTACGAGCAGCGTTCGCTTGTAACAAATAATAAGGATCGTGTTGGTGTTTTAACTATAGAGGCTAACGGAGACAACCAGTTTCAAATTACCTTTGAGCCACAAGAATCGATTGAAGGGGCAATGAAAGTACATATAGCCTTATTGGGTTTTGATTTAGAGACTCAAGTTCGGAGTGGAGAAAATTCAGGGAAATTATTAAAACATGATTTTGTTGCTTTAAATTATGATGAAACCAAATTAAAACAGAAAGATAATCAGTGGGTTGCCGATTTCCAGTTATCCCCCAAAAAAGGTTTTACCTCCTCACAATTGGCTGTCGTTGCCTGGGTAACTTCTGAAGATGGCCTAACCCCCATCCAAGCAACTGGTGGGTATTTATCCTAAAGCTCAGCTTTTAGCTTAAAGACAAAACAACAAAAATCCTTTCTCGTAAATTCGTTTTTTCAAGCCAAAAGCTAAAAGCCAAGAGCTCAAAGCCTCTTTTTGATATAATAACCTACTCAATTAAACATTGATTAAACTCCCGGAGAAGTATCATGAAACCCGTTATCGTTTTAGCTATGCATGGCTCTATCCCTAAAGATTTTCCTCAAGAGGAGAAGTTGGAATTTTTAAAACTCCATTCTCAGATCGACAACTTGCCAGAAGAAAAAAGAAAAACTATTCAAGCCAGACATGATGAATTAGATGAGAAAATGAGAAATTGGCCTCGTTCGGTTCAGAATGATAAGTTTCATTTTTCCTCCAATCAAATTGCTGTCAGTTTAGAAAAAGCATCGGGTTCTACCGTTATGGTAGGGTACAATGAATTTTGTGCTCCTAATTTAACACAGGCATTGGAAGATGCTGTAGAGAAAGCAGAAACCCAGGTTTTAGTGATTACTCCTATGATGACTCAAGGGGGTATTCATGCGGAATTTGAAATTCCTGATGAAATCAAACAGGTTCAAGAAAAATACCCGGATAAAAAAATCTCATACGTATGGCCCTTTGATACGGATGACATTGCTGATTTTTTTGTGAAGCAGATAGAGAAAAGATAGAAACGGAGAAATGGAGAGCTGGAGAAATGGTGAGGTTGCATTACCTACAACATGTTTCTTTTGAAGATGCGGCTAATATTGAATTTTGGGCGAAAAGTCGTCAATTTGATGTAACAAAAACAGAATTGTTTCAGCAAAATCAAAAGTTGCCCTCTATTGATGATTTTGATTGGCTTGTTGTTATGGGTGGGCCAATGAATATTTATGAGGAAGAAAAACACCCTTGGCTTAGAGAAGAAAAAGAGTTTATTCAGAGAGCAATTCAGCAAAAGAAAATTATTTTAGGTGTGTGTTTAGGAGCCCAGTTAATTGCGGATGTGCTCGGAGCAAAAGTAGAACCTAATACTGAGAAAGAAATTGGTTGGTTTCCTGTTTCCTTAACCAAAAAAGGAATTCAAAGTGCTGTGTTTCATTCTTTTCCCAAAAAATTTACAGCGTTTCACTGGCATGGGGATACGTTTCAAATTCCAGAAGGAGCTAACTCTCTTATAGAGAGCGATGTTTGTTCAAACCAGGCATTTGAATATCAAGGTCATGTGTTTGGTTTTCAGTTTCATTTAGAATCCACACCTGAGAGTGTAGAGCGACTGGTAGAAAATTGCAGCGATGAATTAGTGGAGGCTCCTTATATTCAGAGTGCGGAGGATATGTTAGTGCAGCAAAAATCCTTTGAGGAGATTCAGCAATTTAATGCATTAGTTTTGGAGAATATAGAGAAGCAATCCAATATTTCTCGTGTGGACGTAACTCTAGATAAAGGTTAGTATTAATACAAAGGAGAACACTATGTCCGAATCACTTTTTGATGAAGCTAGCCAGCGTTTAGAGGCGGCGTTAAAACATATTAAAATATCTGAAGATACTGTAGAACGTCTTAAGTTTCCAAAATCAACCATCAAAGTTTCTATTCCTGTCCGTATGGATAATGGAGAACTAAAAATCTTTAGAGGCTATCGTGTTCGTTATGATGACACTCGGGGTCCTGCTAAAGGAGGCATTCGTTTTCATCCTAACGTTTCTGTAGATGAAGTTCAGTCTCTTGCTTTTTGGATGACGTTTAAGTGTGCTGCTGTGGGAATTCCTTTTGGTGGTGGTAAGGGTGGAATTACCGTGAATCCGAAAGAACTTTCTTTGTTAGAAGTGGAGCGTTTGAGTCGAGGATATATCAACGCCGTCGCAGATTTTATTGGTCCAGATACTGATATTCCGGCACCGGATGTTTATACCAACCAAATGATTATGGGTTGGATGATGGATCAGTACAGTATTATTCATCGTAAAATTGTTCCCGGAGTGATTACGGGTAAACCCATTGCATTGGGTGGTAGTTTGGGTCGTGAGACAGCCACAGCAATGGGCGCTTTTTTTGTGATGCAGAACATGTTGCCTAAATTCAAACAATCTCCAGAGTCAACCACTGTAGCTGTTCAAGGTTTTGGTAATGCGGGAGCTATTCTAGCGGAGCTTCTTCATGACGCCGGTTACAAAGTTGTAGCTGTGAGTGATTCTAAGGGAGGTATTTATGCAAAAGGTGGATTGCATATTCCTAGTGTCAAGAAGACCAAACAAGAGACACGTAAACTAGAAGCTGTTTATTGTGAAGGTTCTGTCTGTAATATTGGTGAACATGATAAAATAAGCAATGAAGAGTTGTTAGAGTTAGATGTGGATGTGTTAGTTCCTGCAGCATTAGAAAATCAGATCACGAAAGAGAATGCTGATAAAATAAAAGCCAAATATATTTTTGAAGTTGCTAACGGGCCTATCACTCCGGAAGCAGATGCTATTATGGAGCCTAAAGGCATAAAAGTTATTCCGGATATTTTAACTAATGCGGGTGGTGTTACGGTTAGTTACTTTGAATGGGTTCAAAATCGCATGGGTTATTATTGGTCTGAAGAAGAAGTAAATGAAAAACTAAAAGCAAAAATGATTCCGGAAACAGAAGCCATTTGGAAAATTGCTGAAGAAAAAAAGATTCCTTTTCGTACAGCAGCTTATGTTCACGCGCTTGCTCGCATTGAAGAAGCCATCAACGCAAAGGGCGTAAAAGACCATTTTGTCCCGGATGAAGAAAAACTTTAGCATAATACTAGCGAATAGCGTAAAGCGGCTGGCTGCCGGCAGGCAGGGATAGAAAAAATTGTCATTGCGAGCGAAGCGTGGCAATCTCAGTTTTTTAACAAAGGAGAGTTTATGATGAGATATATTTTTTCTCTATTAATAATTTTTGTTTTAGCAACAACCAACTGTTATGCGTTTAGCAGTAATAAGCCTTCTGAAGAAACAGATAAGCTTCAGAAACAACAATCTCTGGACGAGTCCCTAGGAGCTGTTGAAGGTGGGCTCTCAGAAGAGACAGATCCTCTTCAGGTAGATGAACGCCTTACCTATGCCACCCAACCCCGAAAAGGCTTCCAACAAGAAGTCACCGACGGCGGCTTTAACACTAACTAATATTGCATTCCCCTTAGTGAAAATTGCCCCCTGTGCCAGGCACCTGTGCCTGGCACCCTAGGGTTCTTGTCATCCTCGAGAGTAGAGAAGGATCTAGTTTTTTACCTTAAAAACCCCCAATTCCCCCTAAATTTGCACATCTCCCATTACCCAGTTACACTTTAATTAGCAAATAAGCTGCGCTCGCTTATTAAATAGAAATAATAAGTTGTAACAAATTATATACAATGGAGTCAGTCAATGAACCAGTACAAAGCATTTGTCTTAAAAACAACTGTTCTTCTCATTAATTTCATTTTCATTTTTTCTTTTTCAATCAATTTTAATTCGTATGCTTTTACCATCGATGAGCTGGAACAAAAGGTTGCTGCAGCCAAAGCAAACCAAGCTCAGGCAGAAGCTGATTTAGAGCAAGCACAAACTGAGCTATTTAAAGCAAATGAAAATAACGAAAGTGGCCTCGTAAATGTTAAAGCGCAGGCGGTGGCGGATGCTACAGTTAACTTAGCAGAAGCGGTAGTTATGAATGCAGAGCTCACAGAAAAACTAAATGATGCAATGTATGAAGGAGACACATTAAAACCTTCAGGAGCATCTGTAACTGATACGGTAACAGCTACAGCAAGTGCAGATTCTAAACCGGAACCACAAACTTTTAGAAAGAGTGGTGCTACGAATACGGATGGTGGCAATGTAATTCGAGCAGATAGTGAAATTACTGATAACGCTTTGGGTTCTGAAGTTGGAGGTACGAATAATATAGATGGCCGTAATATAATTCCAGCAGAAGGTGGGGTTTCTCCGGTAGCTACCACTACTGATCCAGTAATTACAGAAATCGTTGTAACCGGACAATCTAAGGTAGGTGGGTTAAAAGATGCTGCTGAAATTCTAGGGCAAGGTTTTGAGGACACTAAAGATGCGGAAATGAGAATAGCTGTCGGAGGTCCTCAAGCGCAAAAGGAATTTGAAGACATGATTGCTGGTAAAGGCACCAAAACTGAATTTCAAACAGGAAGTGATAGTTTGGTTGAAGGATCTGTTCATGGTATGGGGATAAGACCAAACCCAACAACAAGTACAGTCAAAACTCCAGGGTTAGGAAGTCCTATGATATCTCCTAATTTTGTGGATACAGGAGACCAGATTACGGGGGGGGCGGGCTCAGACAGAGTAGTTATTACGGATCCGCTTCCTGACTTTCAAGCTAATGTTAATAATGATCCAAATTTAATTGAAGTTACATTTAATGAGGATATAGTAGTCCAAACTCCAGCAGATTCTGCTGTTGCTGCTAATATGGCTAGTGTGGCTGCAGAGGAATTAGAATTTCAACTTGGTTATGTAGAAGATAGAGTGATTGTATTGAGAGAGAAGTTTGCTGAAGCTGAGAAGACGGAGAATTCTTTTCTTGTCAGTGGTTTAACGGTTCAACTTGTTGAGGCAGAAACAAAAGAGATTGAATTAAAAGAGAAAATTGATAAGTTAAGAAAAACGGCTGCTTCTGCTAGTACTACATCTCTTGATGTAGGCTATCCGTATCTTGACGAAGAAAGTAGATTTGGTGGTGGAATAGGTTATGATGAAACGTTTGATCAAGATGGGGATAAAAAATCCGATCATTGGGAAAAATCTGTGGGATTCTTAGGTATTGATCTTCGTGCAGACTATAAACACGATACAGGATTTTCTGTTGATTATTCTTTCGTTAACCAAGATTTAGATGCGATCACCAACGGAGATACTCAACATTGGGAATTTGATGTGAATGAGCGTTTTGGGGGTGGTATAGGGTTCAATTATGCAGTTGATGAAGGTTTAAATGTTAAATACACACTTCCTTTAAATTTAGCTTATGTTAGTGGAGTGGACATTGGAGCTAGAATTGAAAAGGCGGTTTTGTTTGGTCAGTTCACAGCGCTTTCCACAGTTATTGATAATACAGGTGCTGCAGATAAAGGTTTGGCTATAAACGGAGCAATAAACTTTGCAGCTTTGTTAAATTGTTTCGAAGCTACTAGCGTGGGGGGGAGTGCCTCCACAAGTGGACTTAATTTTGTGACAGGTTCTTTATTTGGTGCATATGCTAACGGTAATTCAGATTCAAATTCTTTTGGTTTTAGTTCTTCGGATGCAAGTGGTGATGCCAGTCAAATTAATGGTTATATTAGTGATTTTTCAAGTGGAAGTATTTCGGCACAAGTAGCTATTAACAACATTAACTCTTTAGCTGGAACAGAGATTATTGCTTCAGAAGAGTGTGCATAAAATAGTTAAATAGAACCTCATAATTATCCTATTTAGCTTCCCTCTAGTATTGTCGATAATCTATAAGTACATTATTTTGTTGATTCTTACTTGAACTTAAGTGAAAATACCCCTTTATAACAACCACGGAAGGGCTTGTATGCAGCATATAAGAACAATATTTGTTTTTACGCTTTTGTTTGTTTGCCTAGCGTTTACCACTGCTGCCAGAGCTCAAGAGAAAAAGGTCATTGATATGACCGAACCTCCCGGAATTTATCAGATTTCTGCTGAAGATTTACTGAATTCTGATGCTGGTAAGGCCTTCAAAAAAGGAAAGTACGAAAAGGCATTAGAAGAATTCCGAAAGTTGACCCAAACTTATCCCACAGATATCACCATTCGTCGTTACATAGGTCTTTCTTATGATGGGTTGGGAGAATACGCAAAAGCGATTGATGCTTATGATGAAGGTTTGCTTTTTTTCCCCTACCACGTACCCACCCATTTTTATAAAGCGATGGCTTTCCTGAAATTAAATGAAAAACAAAAAGGATTAAATGAATTAAAGTTTGTTGCTAAAGCCAATCCAGAGGGACCTTATGGGGCTAGAGCTAAAGAAGCTATAGCACAGGTTGAAAAAGGAATTGTAGTAAGGATGCCTAAAGCCAAGGCTTGGCAGATTTATGGAAGAATTGGCAGTATGTATGATACCAACGTAAATGTGTCTCCCGATCAGAAAACATTACGAGGCGCTAATAATGATCAGAACTCTTGGCGTTGGGAATTTGAAGGAAATGTGAATTATACGCTTCATGAAAGCAGGAAACTTCGTGTTCATGCCGAGTATGGAATCTCACAGAGTTTACATGATGATAGCTTAGACGAGTTCAACTTTACTTTTCAGCGAGCCGCATTGGTTTTTTCTTATGCTCAAAATTTATTGGGGAGAGACTGGCTTCATCAATTAAGAAATGATTTTTCTCTAGGTTTTCTAGACGGAGATTTGTTTTCTTTTGGAAATACGACGACGTTAAGAACGTCTACTTCTTTTCTGCCTCAAACCCGAAATAGTTTTTATGTGCGTTATGGGTACACCGAGTTTGGGCCTGATGGTTCAAACCCTCCGTTTCTTTCTCGAGATGGACAGTACGGTGGAGCGGGTGTTAGCACGACTCTTTTTAATCAAAAAGGAAATGCGTGGATTACTTTAACGTATGCTTGGGACGGAGCTAATGTAGAAGGTCGTAATTTTGACGTGTCTGGAAATTCTATTCAGGTGTTATTGCATTTCCCACTTGTTGAAAAATTAACAGCAGACGTTTTTGGATCATACCGTAGATCAGAGTTTAATAATTTTAATGGAGATATTTTTGTGGAAACACGTGGAAGACAAGATGATAGCTTTACCCTTTCAGCAGTAGTCTCGCGACCTCTAGGTGAAAATTTCACCTCACGATTCTTTTATCGTTATTTCGATACCCAAAGCGCCAACGACATCTTCGAGAACCACCGTCACATCTTCGGTACCGAACTCGCCTTCGAATTTTAATATCTGTCATCCTTGAGCGCAGCGAAGGATCTAAAGCTACAGGGACGGTTCTGGATTTTCTAGAACCGTCCCTAAAGATCTTATAGGTCCTTAATAAAGGAAAGAGATGGATAATACATTTGAAGTTGATGAAAAAATAAAAGATACTCTTGAGAAAGTAAAGCCACTCTGCCCAGTGTTCGGGGAGTGTGGTGGATGTGTGTATCAAGATATTCGATATGCGGATGAGTTGCATATCAAAGAAGAAACTATCAAGTCTCATTTCAAACAAGAGCTTGGTTTGGTAGATAATGTTTTTTCTCCAATAGTCCCTTCCCCCAAAGAATATTTTTATCGTCATCGCTTGGATATCTCTTTTAGAAAAACAATGGCTGGCCAGTATTTGCTGGGTTTTAAACCGCCCAAAAGAAAAAGAACGGTCGAAGTAGAATCCTGTGTGATTGGTCGAGAAGAAATTTCTGATTTTATTCCTCAGCTCAAAGAAGATGCGATAAAAGGGCTGCCAGAAAATTATCGAGTGGCTAATCTTGTTGTAAAGACAGGCGATGATAAGAGAGTTGTTTGGGGAGGAATGGGAAGACGCTCTTTACAGATGGACCCTAAAGAGTACTTATATACAGAGATTCATGGAAAAAGAATTTACTATTCATTAGATACTTTTTTTCAGGCAAACCTAGAAATATTACCGGATCTAATGAATATGATTAAGAAATTAGATTTATTTGATCAAGGGAGTGTTTTCTTTGATTTGTATTCAGGTGTAGGTTTGTTTGGTTTTTATTTTGCTGACCAAGTAGAAGCAGTTGCTTTGGTTGAAGAAAGCGCTACATCTAATCGAGTAGCTCGATATAATTTGGAAGCCCACAAGTTAAAGGGGAAAGTAGATATTCGACAAGAGAAGGTAGAGACAGCTTTGCCTCTTCTGTTAGAGAAATTTAAGGATAAAAAGAAGGTAGCCCTAATTGACCCTCCGCGTAAGGGATTAACCGATGAAACCATAAAAACTTTAATTGACTCCAAAGATTTAAATGCTATCCTCTACCTTTCTTGTGGCCCTAAATCATTAGCTCGGGACCTTAAGAAATTTCAGGATCAGGGTTGGCAGGTGGAAAAAATCATTCCTTTTGATTTTTTCCCCAAAACAATCCATGTAGAAACCCTAGCCGTATTAAAGGTGAATTAAGGTGTCAAAGAGTTATTATGTTTATATTTTAGCAAGTTCTAAAAATGGAACATTGTATGCTGGAGTAACAAGCAATTTAGAAAAAAGAGTTTATGAGCATAGAAATAATTTAGTAAAAGGTTTTACTCAGGAGTATGGAATACATAAATTAGTATATTTTGAAGAAACTAATGAAGTTAATGAAGCTTTGACAAGAGAAAAAGTACTAAAGAAGTGGAATAGAAATTGGAAAGTGAGATTAATTGAATCTATGAATCCTGAGTGGAGAGATTTGGCGGATGGACTCTAGGTGTCTTGTCATCCCCGAAATCTTTAGTCGGGGATCCATTTCATTATTCAAATACATGATTTTTTGGAAGTGGATCCCCGACAGAGACATTCGGGGATGACAAGACTTTTTCATTACCAGGAGCCCCATAATGATTATCGGAGTAGAAGAAAAACGGCGATTAAGTGGTCGTGTTAATGCATTTACGTTAGACATCCCCACGCCGATTCAATTTAAGGACTTTTTTGGGAATGCCAATCCTATTGAATTAGAAATTGGTTGTGGTAAGGGAAAGCTGTTTGTTGAACGAGCAGAGCAAAACCCAGAGATTAATTTTTTAGGTATTGATATTGCTGGTAAGTGGATGAGAAAAGGACAAAAGAAAGTTTTTGAAAGAGAATTGCAGAACTTGCAATTTCTTAAAGCGGAAGCCCATTATTTTTTAAGAGACTGCGTTTTTGAAGGTTCTCTAGATATTATCCATGTTAACTTTCCAGATCCTTGGCCAAAAGCTAGACATCACAAACGTCGCTTTGTGAATACACGGTTTTTTCAATTAGCCCATCAAGTTTTAAAAGAAGGTGGCCTTTTAGAAATTGCGACAGATCACACAGAATATTACGAGTTTATGAAGGAAGCTTTAGTTGAATCTAAAACTCAATGGCAATCCCAAAAAGAAAATATGAACCAACGCATATTTGATAGTTCATTGAGAACGAGTTATGAAGTTAAGTTTGAAAGTATCGGAAAAGATTTGCATTATTTAGAACTCAAAAAATAGGAGAATAAAAACAATGCCAAAACCTAAAGAAGGACTTAAAGCGCCCGATTTCAAATTACCCTCCAGTGAAGGGAAAGATGTTTCTCTTAAAGATTTTAAAGGAAAGAAAAGAGTAGTTCTGTATTTTTATCCCAAAGATGATACGCCTGGATGTACCGTAGAAGCTTGTGGATTTCGAGATAAAATTAGACCGATTAAAAATCAGGAAGCCGTTGTTTTAGGTGTTAGCCCTGACCCCGTAGAGAAGCACAATAAGTTTATTGATAAATATGACCTTCCTTTTACTTTACTAAGTGATGAGTCTAAAAAAATGCTGAAAGATTACGGTGTTTGGATAAAGAAAAGCATGTATGGTCGTGAGTATATGGGAGTTGCGAGAAAAACATTTATTATCGGAAAGAATGGCAAAATAGAAAAAATTTACGAAAAAGTCTCCCCCAAAGAACATAATGATGAAGTATTAGGATTTCTGAAGGAAAGTAAGTAAAGGGGCTTAGGGACGGTTCTAGAAAATCTAGAACCGTCCCTGTTGCCTGTTTCTACGGATAAAGTCGTTGAATATCCCAACCTTGCAGTTGGTTTTTGATGAAGACGAAGCGATCATGTAGACGATTATCTCTTTGTTGCCAAAACTCAATTCGAGCAGGTTTAATTCTAAACCCAGACCAAAATGGGGGGCGAGTAATTTCTTGCCCTTTAAATTTCTCAGTAAGTTCTTCAAAACGTTGATTTAATATAGAGCGAGCCTCCAATACAGAACTTTGTTGTGAGGCCCATGCACCAAGCTGACTTTCTCGAGGACGGCTTTTAAAATAAGCATCTGCTTGTTTATCGCTAACTAATTGAGCAGTTCCTAGAACCCGAATTTGTTTGTGAAGCGAATCCCAATGAAATGTTAAAGAGGCTTTTTGATTTTCGAGAAGAGATGTTCCTTTAGGCGACTCAATGTTGGTATAAAACACAAAGCCTTTATCATCAAATTCTTTAATGAGAATAACACGCCCATCCGGAAATCCCTCAGCATTAATGGTAGAAAGACACGCCGAGTCTGGATTGTCCGTAGGAACAGAGTTCTTTGCCTCTTTGAACCAAAGAGCAAATTGTTCAATAGGGTTTGTGAGTAGATTTTTACGAGTTAAATTGTCCATGGCGAAGTATTGTAACATAAGCGTTTGTCATCCCCGAAATCTTTTGTCGGGGATCCACTTCCTTAATTAAAGTACTATTGTTTTTAATAATGTGATGGATCCCCGACTAAAACATTCGAGGATGACAATGGTCCTATGCTATAATACCCGTCTTTATTACAGCTCAGAGAGAAGGGAAAGAACCAATGAATCAAGGAGAATCAGTAATGACTGATCGAATTTTTAATTTTAGTGCAGGTCCGGCAACCTTGCCATTACCTGTTTTAGAGAAGGCTCAAAAAGAATTGCTTAATTACAACGGAACGGGTATGTCCGTAATGGAAATGAGCCACCGGTGTAAAGAATTTGATGCCATATTGGACCATGCTCGTGAAGGTGTTAAAAAGCATTTAAATGTTCCGGAGGACTATGAAGTATTGTTTCTTCAGGGTGGAGCTAGTCTTCAGTTTGCTATGGTTCCTTTAAATTTATATATCCCTGGAAAACCTGTAGATATGATTAATACCGGAGCTTGGACAAAAAAAGCTTTTGGTGAAGTAAAGAAATTAACCGAGTGGAACTTAGCTGCTTCTACAGAAGAAGAAAACTTTAGCCGTCTCCCAACAGCAGAAGAAATTAAATTAGATCCTAATGCTTCTTATGTGCATTTGTGTTCGAACAACACCATTTTTGGAACGCAGTTTAAAGAATTTCCAAAAACGGGAGATGTTCCCTTAGTTGCTGATATGTCTTCGGATATTTTTTCTCGTCGTATTGACGTCAGTCAATTTGGTTTGATCTTTGCGGGTGCTCAAAAAAACATTGGCCCATCGGGATTAGCTGTGGTAATTATTCGAAAAGATTTAGCCGAACGTGCTGATGAAAAAATTGCTACGATGCTTCAATTCCGAACCCATATTAAAGAAGGTTCTCGTTATAACACACCCCCAACTTTTGGTATTTATATGGTTGGACTGGTTATGGACTGGTTAGAATCTCAAGGCGGATTAGTGGGCGTAGAAAAGCACAATGAAGAAAAGGCAAAAATTCTTTATGATGCGATTAATGCTACCGATTTTTATTATTGTCCTGTTCCCGAGAAAGACCGTTCTTTGATGAATGTTGTCTTCCGTATTCAAGGGGATAATGAGACATTAGAGAAACAAATGATCCAACAAGCAGAAGCAAAAGGCCTGAGTGGTCTTAAAGGGCATCGTTCGGTAGGTGGTCTTCGTGCTTCTATCTATAATGCCCAACCTAAAGAGGGCGTCGAAGCCCTAGCCAATTTCATGGCAGAGTTTGAAAAAACCTCATAAAACTACAGGGACGGTTCTAGGATGCCTAGAACCGTCCCTGTTAATCCCCCTAAATCCTTTTCTATAAACAACTTATAATTACATTTTTTACTTAAAAACTTCTAATATTCCCCTTAAATTCCCCTACAAATGTGTTATTATTAAAGTAATGATAAATGTGTAAAATAAGTCCCTAGAGACTAAATAAAAGAGCATAAACTATGGCCAGTTTGATGATTAAAAAAATCATTTCGGTGAGTGTGATTATTACTTTTCTGTGTACCAGTGTTTTTATTGATAGTAATGGTTTTGCTCAAGGCGTAGTTACTCCCTCATCCGTACTTCCTATTAATATTCATGACATACAGATTAATTCTGAGTTTGCCACCCTAGAAGAAAAATTTGAAGTATCCAATGAGGCAAAACAGAGAACAGTTATTGCGATTCAAGATGCTCATGGCATTTTTGATGCGCAACAAAATATTCAACGGATTATTCAACAATTACAGAATCAATATGATTTTGAGGTTGTGGGTTTAGAGGGAGGTTCTGGAAAGAGTGACCACACCTTTCTTAGAGCCTTTCCCAACAAGCAAATTAATCGCGAACAAGCAATGAAGTACATGAAGCGCTCAGAACTTTCTGGGGGAGAGGTTGCTGCCATTATCAATACCAAGCCGGGAATTTTTTATGGGGTTGAAGATAAAAATTTATATTTTCAGAACAGGAATTCTTTTTTAAAAGCTTTAGATTACCGAGATAAGAATGTCCATGTTATGAACTTGTTAGAAAAGAAGATGAACAAGGTTCGGGATAAGATTTTCCCCGAAAACCTTTTATCTTTTCATAAGCTAGAACAACGGTACTTAGAAGATCAAATCCCCTTATGGGAATTTTTGCCTATTCTTTTTGATAGGGGAGACAAACAAGGCTTATTATTGGAAGAACGACTTCCTAATATTATTAAAATTTATCAGGCCATGGCAGAAGCGCGGAAAAAACCACAAAATAAACAACAGCAACAGGAAGTTCAGGAAGAGCTAACGGCAAGTATCGAGGCGCGGAAGTTGTTTGAAGAAATTGAATTCCTTCGTACAGATGTGAAACAAGAGCTTTCAACAGAAAGTGCGCAGAAACCAAAGCAGGTAACAGAGTTAGTTAGTCTGTATGAGTGGCTACACAGGCTGAAGGCACTCAGTGCTTTGGAAATAACCCGCAACGATTGGGATCAAATAAAAGAGAAGTTTCCTTCCCAAAATTTATCTTTGTTTACGGAGTTTCTATCTCAGTTTAACGAGCATATCCAACTAACCGTAGATTTAGAACCCGCTTTTGATTTTTATCGAGATGCTATTCAGCGAGATGAAGCTCTATTAGATAATTTGATTCATGCAATGAACACCGAAAATAAGGATCGCGCCATTTTAGTGGCTGGAGGTTTCCATACCGAAGGTATTGCCCAACGAATGAGGGAGGAAAATATCTCTTACGTGGTCTACACCCCCCGCATTCATGAGATTGAAGAAGATAATAATTATCATGCAGTAATGAGAGGAAAGGTTTCATATAAACAAAGAACTTCTACCATTCAAACTATTCTTAGCACGATGGGTTTGGAGGCAGACCCTGAAAGCTTTTTATGGGCCTACACGCTGGGAGGTCTGGAACGTGTTGCCCGGGAAGCAGCTAGTTTTGCTCCTGAAGCATTAACTCAGGAAGAACAAAAGTGGCGTAACAAGATAATTCAAATTTCTAAAGGACAAAGTGTGATCAAGGACCCTTCTGATTTATTGGCTTTAGTCGAAGAAGTTATTCAAGCAGCCGTAGAATTATCTAGCCCCGAAGTGCGTGATCAACGCATGTTAGAACAGTTAACTCAAGCCTATTTACAAATATTTGGAAAAGATGCTCAAACAAAAGTGACTGAGTTTGCAGAATCCTTAAAGCAATTAATGGTTTCTTTACGTCAAGAGGATGTTCGTTTACAACCCCAACATTTATTAGCTCTTTTAGATGAGGATTTAAACGTAGAAAAAACATTAAGAGAGTTAAAGTCTGAAGCCACTTTAGATGTTTTTTCTCCAGAACTTGTTCAGGCTCGGTCATTGGGGAGAGGTATTAGTGAAGCTCGAGAGGAGGTTGTTTTTAGAACGAGGCTTGAGAAACGTTCTGCTGCATATTTTGCACCGGGAGAAATTCAACGGATTTATTTTGGGCCAAAGGGAGAGGCTGTTTATTCAGCTCGTGTGGAGTATTTGCCTGAATCAAAAGCGTTTAAAGTTACTTTTGAAAAAGAGGACGAGGTTATTCAGGAAAAAATACTAGCGCCGGGGGACGGAATAAGTTATGGATCAAGTAGAGAAACAGATGTTTATTTAGAAGATGAAGACCAACGATTTTTATCAAAAGAACATGGCTACATTAGTTTTGACCACACCGGTTCTGCAATTCGAGTTTCTCAGGATCCAAGAAGACGCACGTACTTAATCGATTTTGATTTTTCTTATGATTCCTCAGAAATCCAACAGCTTATTTCAGATTTAATTCAACAGTCACACGAAAAGAAACTATCTATTTCTCAAGAAAACGCATTTAAACTTTTGAATAATGATCAGCTAGATCTTATTTCTGAATTAGAAATTGAAGTTCAGAATATGGTATTAGCCCGAGCAGAAGTATTAAGAATTCTACAAGAAATAGATAATATCGATATGCTGGATTGGGAGCAGGTGGAAGTGGACTATAGAAAGTTGGAGGATGCTTATCTATTGGTTAGACCTTATTTAAACGGGTTTCAATATGAAAAAATAGATTCTGTTTTAACAGATAAAGCTGCAGAGGTAGGACTTTTTGCAAAACATTTTTGGGCATCTGAGGCAGGAGATGTTTTTTACAATTACAGAAATAAGGTTCATCCAACAGAGCTGCAACGAGAAGATATTGCTAAGGGGGGGTTTGGCCAAATGATGATCCGAGCTTTGGATGTCAAACGTATCTTTGAAGCAGCAAAACCGTATGCTGAAAAAAGAGGGGCCAAAAAACCCTTTATTGTGAGTTTGGGTTCTGGTGCCGCACTTAATGAATATGTCATGGCCAGTCAACAAGCAAAAGTTATCGCGATTGACCCTGATGTGACCACCGTAAGACAGGCAGCAGAGGTTTACGGACTTGATGAAATTAGAACAGGTGTATTTGTCTCTAAGAACCCAGATCTATTTGATTTGACGTTAGTTATTGGAAGCTCTAAAGATGCGCGAGATATCCTTTCTGAGATTGAAGGTGTGAATATTGTTCCGTTTCCTGAAGAGTTTAAGAGACGAGAAGAAGCATTAGCAAAAGATTTTGATATTCTATCTAAACAGTATCAACGTTTCAAAGCTCTCCATGATGCTATTTCTCGTATTGAGACAGAAATTTTTTATGCGGAGGATGATGAACCCGAAAAGGTTCCTGACATACAAGCTAGACAAGCGAATGTTATAGGGCAAATGGCAGAACTAAAAGAATTAATAGAAAAGGGTTATGAAAAAATTAAACCGGAATATTTTAAACTTAAGAAAGAGAAAGCTGAATTTAATGAACAGAACCCTCCTGGTGTTGATGTGGTTTTTAATGCATGGATGCCAACGGGAATTGATTTTAGACAGGATTTAGATGATATCGGAGCCTCTTTAATGATTTTAGTAAATGGGGGAAGTGGAAGCTCTGGAATTGAAATGAAATCAAATGAATCAGAGACTTATTTAGGACGCGAATATGATAATTCGATTCCGAACGCTTCTATTTTAAAACAAACAACCCTTCAGGGAACTTATGCATCTAATGATGCTTATGAACAAAACGGATGGTGGTCAGCTGATGACCATGGCGTGTCTGAAGGTTCTTTTATTCTTTATACAAGAAGTTCTGCAGAGGCTCAAGAAAAAGAAAGGGTGGAGGTCATTACTTATGAAGACGAGGGTCTTGGAATACAAGATGTGGATCCTTTGCCTTGGGAATACGAAGATTGGTGGGGTGAATATCCTCCAAGATTTAACCAATATTCAAAAATTTCTCAGGTATTTGGGGATGTTCAACGCTTTCATGGGGAGTATCAGGGAACCAGTAATTTAGTCGATTCCAGAAATCTTGTTGCAGTCATGGGGAAATCCTTGGGGGGCAAAAGAGAAGATCGGCTCGTAGAAAGGATAAGACAGTATCGAGCTGAGTCTGTTCCAGATCGGTTTGCCTTAAGAGGCATTGTTGATGCGATTGCCAGCAGAGGTGGTTTTGAAGTTGTTTCTCGTTATATGAATCCTGATTGGTTGGATGAAATATCCAGACAGGTTCATACTTGGGAAGGGAACATAGCTAGAGAGCCGCAGTTACAAGAAGAGGTTGTCATCGTGAGTGATGTTGAGTTTAGAAGTCCGGATGGGACAAAAAAAGTTGATTTTGATAGTGTTCCTGGGCTTATCACGGTTACGGATACTAACACAGGAGCTGTTAACAGAATTACTGATCATACAGACAGAATTAACAGCGTGGATTTTAGTCCTGATGGTCGACTTCTTGCCTCTGGAGGTCGTGATCGTACTGTTCGGATTACTGATGTTGAAACCGGAGATGTGGTACGTATTATTCCTCATGATGAAAATGTGAACGTAGTTCAATTTAGTTCAGATGGAACAATGCTTTTAGTTGGAGAAGAAGCTAGCCAAACACAAGTTCGAAATCAAGCACGGATTTGGAATATAAATGATGGGAGCTTAAAAATCGAAATTTCAACGCTTGATAATGATGTAACTGATGCCGCTTTCAGTGCTGATAGTGCTATTGCTTTTATTGTTCATGATCCTGGTGAGATTTCTTTAATCAATATGAATACGGGAAAAATTATTTCAAGTTTGCTGCTAGAGGACTATGTTGAACCAGATTTCTTTTCTGTAAGTCCCAATGGAAGAACTGTTGAACTGATCGGAAATAATATTCGAAACGTTTGGTATGCAGATATCCTTCCCGAATTTGTTGAATATGAGCAACGTCTTTTTCCAAATGAACAGTTTCCGGAAAAAGCTGAAGCCGCTTCAATGGGGGTTTCCAAGAAGGAAGATCGTCTCGTTCAGATGATTAGGCAGTATCGAGCTGAGTCTGTTCCAAACAGATTTGATTTAATTCAAATTGCCAAAGCAATTGCTGAGAGGGGTGGTTTTGAAGTTATTTCTCGTTATATGAACCCTGATTGGCTTGAAGATATTAAGCTACAGATTTATTCTTGGGAAGATACAACTAGGATTAGAAGTATTGATTTCAGTGCAGAAGCAATAAATGTTTCTGGTACACAAAAGTTAAGTCTTGATGGAAATAAAAGAGCAGATTACCGAGAAGAATCTGGTTTAATCACAATTACAGATTTAAGTACCGGAGAAGTATTGAATATAGAAGCACATGAACTAGGAGTTGCTGATGTCGATTTTAGTCCTGATGGAAGATTTCTAGTTTCAGCCAGTTATTATGATGATACGGTTCAGATAAGAGAGGTCAATACAGGAAAATTAGTTAGAACTATTTCGACTGAAGCAGGAACATCTCTTGTTCGTTTTAGTCCCAATGGTGAATCGATATTAGTAGGGCAAGTTATTCCATCAGCAAAATTAATAAGAGTAGATAGTGGTGATGTAATAAGGGAATTTTGGGATAATGTGTTCTGGAATTCAGTAACTCTGGGGGGTTTTAGTCCTGATGGTTCTGTTATGTTTGCTATCGATTCAAGAGGTCAAGTGCTTATTTGGAATATAAAATCCAGAACAGGGGGCAATTTTAGCATAAATGAAATTGGACAACCGGAATTTTTTTCCGTTGGGCCTGATGGTAGAACCTTTCAAGTAGTCATAAATAATAAATTAAAAACTTATTATGCCAACATCCTTCAGGAATTAGAAGAATACGAACAAAATCTTTTCCCGAATGAATTTTTCCCTCAAAGAGTGACAGCAGAGTCCTTAGGTTCTGCAGAAGGGCTAGGGAGAGCTTTTCTTGATAAAGATATTTCACCAGAACATTTGGAACGCTTTCTGGTGTTAGCCTACGAAAATTACAATCCTTTTGGCCCTCAACCAGAAGCATTGCCCGCTGACATAGAGACTAAGATTAATAATGTGTTGGCGAGTAACGAAATTAATTTGTTTGCAATAGGAGAAGGCGGTTTTGTTAATGAAGCGCATCTTGCCAATGTTCAAATAGCAATGGAGAGTATGATTCCTGCGATGTCTTCTATTGAAATTGCTAGGGCATTGAACAGAAGAGGGGTTCCTTCACAAGCGCTTCTTAGTTTTATTCAGAGTGCTTATATAGGGTATGACCCTTTTGGAGCAGGTCCTGTTCCACTTCCCTCAGAAATACAAGAGCAAATAGAGGCTCTCTTAACAGTTGCTCAGATTGATATTGTTATTATGAAGAATGAAGCAATTTTATTGGAGGCCCATAAAATATTAGAAAAGTTAAAACCACCCATTGTCTATGCTGTCTCTGAAAAAGAATTTCAAGAAGCTCCATTGGATACGAATGGTCATGTGGATGTAGCAAAGCTTTTGGTGCCTGATGAAAGAACAATTCCCCAAGGGGAATCATTGAGAGCAGAGATAGAAGCATACATCAAAGCTTATTTAGGACCTAAAGAGGGGATGGACGATGATGTTCGAGCAGACTATGAAGAAAAAAGAGATTGGGCTCTCAAAAATTTAGAAAAGGCTACTCCGGGAAGTGAGTTACTTCAATTTATGGAAAGTGCGAGAAGAAATAATATTCTTCTTGTGATTAGCCGTGAGATTGATGATTACGAACATAAATTCAAACCTTATCTAAAAGCGTTAACTCAAATTTTTGATGAAATACCTGTTGCAATGACTTGGGAGTTGATCGGGCCTGTGGGTTGGGAGGTAGCTAAGACAGAAGCAACAACTTATGGGTATTTAAGTACCGAAGATACTGCTGTTTATCGTCCCTCGGATGAAGTAGAGGGAGAGCGTATTGCTGGCGGTGCGGGTGGTGGTGCGGGAATGACGGTGATGTTAAGGAAAGGAGAAGATTTAAGAGATTCCCGTGTGTTTCGGAATTTAGATATGGATGATTCCAGTCGATTTGTTCGAGAAGAAGAAGGAGTGGATGTTTATGATTACAACATAGAAAAACTGAGAGAAACGGTTGTTCATGAATTGTTAGGACATAAACGTTCTATCACCAAACGCCCTGTTTATGATGTGCAGACCGAAGAGGGAAAGGTTCGTGTTAAGCGAAAACCGGAGTCAGAAGCTTGGGAATTGTTAATGGGCCGACCTGCCTGGCAGGCCATGATGCGGGTAAACAAAGTAAAAAAAATGATTCCACTTACCGATGCTTTTAGGGAAGCCCTAGAGAGAAATTATTCTATTATGTTTAATTCTTTGATGATGAAGTATGATTCTCTACCGACTGATCCACAAGAACTATTATCTATGTTGCGTAATTTATATCAACTGCCCCACGGATATTATGAAGATGTTTTAGAGTTAGTCGCTTTTACCACTCAGTTTGAGGATTTAGCTTCCCCCACCATTCATCCTAAAACCAAAAAAAGAGATATTCGAAATAAAAATCACTACTACAATCCTTCTCGAGAAGTGTTAAAAGTCACGAATGCGCGTATTGGAATTCCGATTGACCCTGAAAACCAAGTTTATGCCAGTTACACCTATGAGCGACGCTGGGAACTTTTAGGTTTAGACGTGCCTTATGAAAAACATTATGTTCAAAATATTCGAACACCCGAAGAGCCTGTCTGGCAAACCGTGAAATGGGTTGATGGCGAGTGGGTTCCCGTAGGTATTGAAGTGGACCTCATTCATTTTGATAGTAAGCGGTTTAGGAAAGGAGAAGTGATCCGACTAAAACGATTTGAAACAGAACGACTTGCCCTAGATATTCCTCCTCCAGTAGAGGATAAAGCTGGAAGTGCTCCCACAGGTTCCCTGGCAACCCTTGAAGATTTAGATTTATTGAATGCAGAATTCACTTTGGATCAATTAAAAATATCTTTAATGCATTTGTATGAAAGCACCACAAAAGATTTGGATGAACTATATGCCCCTCCAATTAGAGAAGAGATCAAGCAAGCTTTAGATGTCGTCGGAGTTATTCGAGCAGGGACCGTGGTAGATACTTCTGCACCAAAGAGCATGAGACTTAATTTAATTATTCAGATTTTGCTGGGGCAAAAAGTTGAACAAGTGGATGTGTTCAAGGATTCAGAATTTTTGTTTATGGAAGAGCAGCTTTTAAAACAATTTCCGACCCAAGAAGAAGTGCATCAGCAGATGGCCCTTGTTTCAGATTTAACCTCTAGTATTAATAACTTAAATCCCAATATTACTTCTGTAGATGTCAGGAATGAAATAAGAGAGCTAGAAAAATATTACAATGAAGTGGTGAGCCGTGAGGGGATGTCCGCTTTTAATCCCAGACAATTGCGACTTAGAGATTTTTTGTTTAACCACGAACTCGATTTTGGCAACCCTCAAGAGCTTAATCAGCAAGGCGCCCTATATCTCCTCCAATTAGTTGCCGCAGAACTATCAAAAATCCCTCGTCGAAAAAGACCTCGACGCACATTTGATCCCAACCAAATCCGAGGAATAGGCGAGCAAAAAGTAGAAGCACGAGGCGCTTCGTTGGGGGCGGTAGAAAAGTTGATGGATCAGGAAATTCCTTTATTGGAGTTGAAAGAAGAGTTTGGAGATAGGGCTCTTTTAGAAAGGGAAAAAGTCCTACAGGGGGATGTGGATATAAAAGATCGATGGGGCCAATTATTTTTATTGGGTCTAAGGAAGGGCGCCGTTATTGAACCACCATCCGAGAGATTAACGGATGAAGACGTCCTTTTGGTAGGAAAATTTTTCTTTCAAGAGGTTTGGCCTAGACTAGATACTTACTCCCGGTTAAGTCATGCAAACGCTGTAGGTTGGTTGAAAAAAATAAATGAGGTTAGAGCACTTTGGTATGGAGCGATTTCGGAAGCGGGAGAAGATTCGAGTTTTGGGGAGCAAATCATGACTGGAATTAACTTTTTTAGTTCAGACGGCCGTCATGTTTCAGCTAATTCTGAACTAGGAGCAGAGGTTGTCGATTTTGAAAGTAGAGAAGCATTAAATTTGATTGAAGAAAATAGACAGCTGACATCATTTAGTCCTGATGGTAGATTTGTGAGTGAAGGCGGGAACTTTCTTCTAGGTTTACCAACTGTTAACAATTTAGAAACAGGAGAACGAATTAGTTTTCCTGAAGAAGTAATTGTTCTTGGAGAATTTAGTCCAGATAGTAGACTTATTCAAGTTAAACTTAGAGGAAAGCGCGTAGGTGTTTTTAATTTAGAAACTGATGAATTAATTAATTTTCCTGAAGAAGTGACGGGATTTATAAAATTTAGTTCTGATGGTAGGTTTCTTGAAGTTGAATTTAAAGAAAAACGTCAAGGTTTCGTGCATGCAGAGACGGGAGAAGAGATTGAATCTTTTTATGAATGGCCTTCTGGAGTAGGTTCTATTTATGACATAAGTCCAAGTTTTCGATGGTTATCTGTACAATTTAATAAATGGGGAATAATTGGAGGTCTTTTAGGGGATCGTTTAATAGGAGTGCTCGATTTAAAATCAGGCAGAGAAATTCAAATGCCACAAGGGGCCCTTAGTATTCTTGAGTTTAGTCCCAATGAACATTGGGTTAGGGTAATGTTTGAGCGAAGACTGGGTATTGTGGAACTTTATACGGGGGAAGAAATTCAGCTTCCCGAAGGAATAGGGAGAGTCATAAGGTTTAGTCCTGATGGTCGTAGAATTATGGCAGAGTTTATGGATGGAAGAGTTGGAGTCGTTGATTTAGCAACAGGAGAAGAAATTCAGCTTCCTGAAGGAGTTACTAATATAGTTTTTCACCCTGATGGTCGTGGAATAATCGTTGATAGTCCGTCAGGTATTCAGTGGTTAAGATTTAACTTAAAATCAGAATACCAAACTCCTCAATATGAAGAGCTGGCTCAAATGTATCCTAATTTAGTGATTACGGAGGGGGCAGAAGCTGTTGAGTTACTTGCAGAAGAAGAAATGGTTGATGGCCTTCCAGAAGGATTTGGAAGATTAAATAATGCCGAGAAAGTGAAAGAAGCTATTAGAGCATTAAAAGAAATAGATTTCAGGATTCAAATCCAAGGAGATAGTCGATTAAGAAGTTTGTTTGGTTTCCTTGATCTCCGAACAGAAAAAGATGGGACACAAGTTGCTGTTTTTGGAGATACTTTTTTAACTCATAGAAAAGACGGCACTTATTTGATCAGTGGAGAGCGAATCCTTGGGATCAGTGACGATTATCAAAGAATATTGCTACAGTTAAATGATGAAGTGTATGAATACAACAGAGAAACCCCCGAACAAGGTTTAGTTGTTGCTGCTTCTTTGGGAACGGTTCAGGAGGTGCGGTTGGATCAGATTGCGCAGTTAGTGGGGATTATTGACCCGACAACTGCTATTTCTAAGACAGTGACACAGTTAGCGCAGGAAGCGCTTCGGGATTTAGGCCTTTCGGTGGAAGAGTACGCGGTTATTCTCACGGACAGTGACTCTGCCAACGCAGCATTTTATACCAGTGAAGGAGAACGAATTATTGAATTTAATTGGGGGTTACTCCGATTTCTAAAGAAAAATAACATATTAGATAAAGACACCATCAAATTTATTGTGGGTCACGAAGTGGGCCATGCTTTTGTGGGGCAAAAGAAGGCAGAAGATAAAGAGTATCAGCCTTCTCGATTATCGGAGGAATACAGTGCTGATGAATATGGGTTAACGGCCGTGGATAAGACAGGGGGTACTCCTATTGCTGGAATGCGTCTGATGCGAGCGCTTCGCAATGACAAACAAAAATTAACCATTACAACAACCCACCCGCATTCACATCGAAGAGAAGTTAAAATCTACAATGATATTCGCCATAATTATTGGACGAACCTTTATACGGACTCAGATGCCATTCCTGAAGAAGATTTAGATATTCAACGCTCCGACCGTTTTTATTTTGATAAAGCGCTTTATGGGGAGCTTTCTTTAGACAATATTCGTTCTCGTATTGCTCAAGCAAAAACCTATACAGATATTCTTAAGTTAATTAACCTATTTAATATTCTGTTTCGCCAGCAAACAATATTAGAAGAACTTCGAGAGCCAACAGGGTCTGGGGTTAAGATAGAAGTGACAAATACATTTGTAAAAAACATGGTCAGTATTTTTGATTCAGGAGATCTTAATTTAGGAGCAAAATTTATCCAAGATTCAGGTCTGAACCCCAGAGATTATCTTACAGAGTCTCAGATTGAAGATATTCTTAGAATAGCAGAAGAGCATGCCCGAGAAATGGATGTCAAATTTTCTCCTGAGAGGAGAGAGGAGTTTCTAAGTCTATATTTAGGCCATCAATTAAATCGAATAGAAGCTCTGTTAGAACGCTCTCCAGCAGGATACAACAGTGATCGATTTAGTCCTTATTCTCGATTTGTTCCGAAGACTTATTCAGAGAGTGATGAGTATGAGGAGTACAAACCAACTCTTTTTGGTCAAAGAATGAAACAGGATTTCAGGACAACTCAAAATGAGTTTCTTCCGGAGTTAACAGATAAAATTCAGGATCTTATTCCGGAATTAGCTGACTTAAGTGACAATGATCGAAGTCAATTAATCCAGTATGGATTTTTAGGGGGGCTCGTATATCTTGATGATAATAGAGTCGAGGAGGGCTTTAATTTAATTTTAGAAGGCCTCCAATGGGAAAATCCTACAGCCGTCTTTAGTTTAATGCTGACTAATTTTAGAAGATTTAGTAATGATTATTTAGCCAATTACTTTGAAGGAGATCAAGTCCCCGATTGGGTGCTGACCTTGGAAAATAAAGAAGGAAAAATATTTTTTCACACCAATGATGACAAACCTCATTTTGTGAAGTTTGTTAATAAGTTATTGGAAGATATTCTTAAAGGAATGAAAGCTAATCTTGAGGAAGTAGAATTGGATGATTTGTTTTCTGTGTATCAGGGCGTGTTAACGTATAAAAATGTAAATCCAAAAAAGATAGATAGTTTTAAAATTTTGCCTTATGAAGAGAATCTTAAAAAAATAATTTTCAGGAAAATCGAAAGATTTGAAGATTTTAAACGATTCTTCTTATCCGTTGAAGAAAGAACAGAAGATAAATTTGAGTTTGATCGTTTTACTAAAAAACGATTAAAAATCTTTATTCGCAACATAGAAACAGAAGAAGAATTATGGAGCGCCCTTAATTTCTTATTGTCTCAACCCAAGTTGAAAGATCAGGGAGTGGCTTTCTTAAAGCTATTTGCAAGTCAAGCTATTGAGAAAATGGGTGTTTCTTCAGAGAGTTTGATAGAGCGGTTTGATCAATTATTTGTTGAGCAGGGTTTAGAAACAGAGTGGGGTAGCGAATTTCAGAAATACGAGCCCCAAAGAAATCCCTATTTAGGTAGTTTTGCCCGTGCCTACGCAGAAATTATCAAGAATAATGAAAGTTTAGATCGAAAAAAAGAACTCATAGAAAAATATTACCGAAAGTATTACCACTCATTTGATCGCGATTTACGGAACTCCACTAAAACTCATTTTGCTGCTGATAATAGAAACCCGCTAATAAAGTTGTTAAGAGAAACTCTGGATACAGCTGGGGTTTCTTTAGAGGACCAATTAGCTTATTTTATCGAACAAGGATACTTGCCAGATGAAACATTACTTTCTTCTGTGCCACTTGATGATCGTAGAGCCATATTTGATTTAATTATTTCTAGTGAAGACACCTTTTTGAGTTCTAAAGTTCATAAGAGCCAATATGACCAGATGGTGTCTATCCTGAACTGGAATTGGTTTTTTCCTTGGGAAGAAATACCGGAATACACTACACGAACACAGATAGAGGTGGAGATTGCAGGAGGTGCTGGTGTTGAAAGAAGAACTATTGTCGATGAAAATAGACCTATCAGTACATTGAATGATTTTGTTCGCCAGTTGCGACCTTCAGATTCGAACCGGACAAAACTAAACGATGTCATCGAGCGATATGATTTGACTCATCTTTCAGATAGTGATTTTGATATTTTATTTCAATTAATGAATGAACTTGTTGCTTATGAAGCCTATCTACCCGATTTAAGTGTTTCTCCTGCGGGTTTAGATGATTTTAAGGATTCAGCACATGAAACTTATCAAGAGTATTCGCAAGAAAGAGGAGACTATTTAACGGCTTGGAGTCGTCTTAAGGAAGACCCCGAGAGAAACTTTGTTATTTCGTTTGGTGATCGATTGTTTCAGTTATGGAAAGAACAACATCCAGGAGCAAATAGAGAGGAACAGATAGCTGCAATCCTGAAAGCTTATCCTGAAAAATCCAGCCACCGAAACAAAGTCATATTAGATTTAATAGGAGAGCCTCTAAGGGATGATCCTTCAGCGTTTGAGGCTGTTTTTCCTCATTTAGCCGAAAGTGGAATTCGAGATATCTTGGCAAAACGAATTTTGTTAGCAAAAAAAGAACGGGGAGAGCTTAGCTTGGGGACTTATGCAGAGGTTAAGGAAGTGATAGAGAGTAGTTTTTCTAAAGATTCGGATGTGGGTCAGGAACTATTTAATGATTGGCTTCAAGAAGCGGATGTGACACTTAGGGAATTACAAGAACATAAAGGGATTTCTGCAACAGAAGAATTAGCCCGGGATCGAAAGAAAAGAACAATCCATAGCCTTTTGGAACGGGTTACAGACGATTTAGAAACTAGAAAACCCGAAGATAAATTAGAGGTTTTTGAGTGGTTGTCTGGGATTAGAGAAGAGAAACCAAAAATAGTTGAGTTTTATGAGTATGAATTAAAGGTGGATTTATCTGATCTGGGTTTACTGTTAGAACTTGGTTCTAATTCAGGGCGGTATTTATTTTTAACCATATTATTCATTGGCCCTAATGGTATTTTAAATGATGAATCTACACGCAAGGCTATGGTTGAAAATCTGTATCGTAGAGGAACCAATGAAGAACCCTCAGAAGATAACACGCTATTCTTAATTTTTAATGAAATGTTTGAAGCGAGCCCTGAATTTAAACAATTAGACTTGGTGCATGGAATCTTTAATCATTTTCTTAAGGCCGGTGATGAGGTAGGACAATCCCGTAATATCCTTATTCGTGAAATATTAACTTCGTTTGGTGTTGTGGGTGTAAAACTAGGACAGGTTTTGGCTCGCATGAATGTGATTGAGGATGAAGAACTAAAGAGAGTTTTAGAAGATTTATCTGATCTGGTTAATCCGTTGGATAAACGTTATTTGCTTTCAGCACTTTTGTATGACCACACGATAGAAGAGTTAGAACAGGAGATTGATATTATTGGGGCTTTATTGGGCAGTGCTTCAATTAAACAAGGATATAAAATTAAAAAGACCGATGGATCCACACGAGCTTTAAAATTTATTCGTCCCTTAGCCCATTATGAAGTAAATGAGAATATGGATATTTTAAGAAGAGTATTGATAGGGTTACGTCCCAAGATTGAAGCCTTAGAACAAATATCCGAAGTACTGTTGGATGAAATTGAAACCTCAGTCACCCGAGAGTTGAATATGCCTGGAGAAATTAAGGCGCAAGAAACCATTGGGGATTATTCCGATGGGGAGAAAAAGAAAGGCTGGCGGTTAGCTGTGCCTCAGGTAGACTCTAGTTTGAAAGGCGCCCAATTCTTTGCCGATGATTTTGTGGGTGGAGAACCTTTAAAAGAAGAGTTGGTTGCTCAACTCAGAGAAAGTGGTGAATATAACAAAATGGCTCAACTCATGTTTCGTGCGATTTGGAGAGAGATTTTAATTTTAGGACGATATCACGCTGATCTTCATCCCGGAAATATCAAAGTAGATCCTGAGAAGAAAGAGGTGGGCCTCCTTGATTTTGGAAATACCGGAACCTTATCTAAAGCCAACCAACGTGCTTTAATTTATCTAATGGCCAATCTCCAGTTTAGTCGAGGGGATGCCGCTTTAGCTGCCATACAAGAAATGACCAGCGTCACAGCACTAACACCAGAACTTCAAGAAGCACTTCTAACAATTGTTACCGAACGCGGCCCTCCGATCCCCGAAAAACTCAAACGCATTAAATCCGCACTCGACAAAGAATCCATCGCCTTCCAGGGCGAATTCGAAATTCTCTTTAAAGTCCTAGACACCGTCCAATACGTCACCGACGAACTCACCCCCTCACAAATGCGCAACATCTTCATCGGCGTCCTAGGCGCCAAAGCCTACACCGCCGTCTTCAACCCCCTCCCCGAACAAAGTCCTATAACAGCAGCTTCTTTGGGAGAAGCTGATGAAGAAGACTGGCAAGCGGTGGAAGATGTTCCGGTGGGAAGGAAAAAGACAGAAGGCGCAATTGGAGTAGCTAAATCTTTTCGAGATGAAACAACTCCAGTTCATCAACAGAAGTGGTTGCAACGATCGGATAGATCTTCCATTAATCCTGATTGGCTTGAAACGAATGATTTTATAGTTTTAATTATAGCTGTTGATGAAATTATGAATGGCACAGTGTATGGAGATCAGAATGAGATAAATTTAATTTTTAGAAATGCTTTGATTCATCGTGAGATAAGTAGAGAGCTTAAACAGAATATATTAATGTATATGATGGGATATGAAAATCTTAATATGAAATCCTCTCGATGGATATGGGAGGCAGGACGTATTCTAGAAGATGTGGACAATCTAGAGGATGCTGCTAAGAAATTACACAATGAAGCAACAGAGGTAACAAAAAAAGGCAGACCTTATTGGAAAAGAGTTTGGTATAACTTCGTATTCGCATCTGATAAGCTGTTAAGATTTCCTATTGAACTAATTTGGAAAATAGCCGAATTATTATTTCCTACGAAAACAGAAGAGATCAAGCGTACTTATGATCCTGAGGATAGCTCTGTTGAGTCACGATCATTGCTTCATGTGCTTTATTTCCAAAAAATATTTCCCCAGAAACTTGGTTTGCAAGAATTTTGGACTTTTCATATTGAAGAAGCTGACAGGGTTCAAAAATTAATTAAATTAGGAGATTTTATTCTAGAGCCAGAAAATGCCACTGTTTTTTCTGCTAAGGAAACTATTTTAGATCGATTATTTAAGGAGATCTCTTTTTTCCCCCTAATTGGATTTTTATCTGTAGTGCTTCCAATTATTCTTTCTTATTCCTATGCACCTGTAGCTATTACATGGATACTCCCTATTGTGTTTCTTGTGGCTATGTTGCTTGGCTTTAGAGGAGCTTCGACTATTTCTGATGATAGAACATCTGAAGTAATGGAAATAGGCCTTGAAGAAGCTACTTTTTTTTCTTTAGTCCGTAATCGAATTTGGGATGAGGAAGATTTTTTCATCAAAAGTGGAAAATGGTTTTTAGATCAATTCCTCTCAATGAAAAACACAGGACAACAGCCCTTAATGATTGATGAGCTGGTTTCTGCTTTTGTTCAATATTCAGAAGGTAGAAGTGAGGGGGAAGTTCAATCTTTCTATAAAATTTTAGGTAAAATCCGATCCAAACTTCCTGATACGAGAGTTTCTATCAATCGCCATCGACAGCGGATGAGAGAGGTGTATCCTTTTCTAAAAGGCAGGCTCGATTTTTATACCGAACGAGGCCTCAAAACAGATATCTCCATTACTGCTGAAGACACCAAAACCCCAGATCCAGAGAAAGCCCCTACAGATATCTCAGTCCCACCCGAGGAACCTACAGAAAAACAACCCCGAACAGACAGAGATAAAGTCAAAGGCGCTTCTTTGGGGGGAAAAGAGACCTCTAATGAAAGGGGTTTACTTAATGATATAGAATTTTTCATAAATTCTTTTCGTGAAACAGTTATGTTCCATTTAGTTTATGGGTTAACTAAGTTGAGTTGGAAGATCTCTGATTATAGGATGAAAAAATCAGAGAAAATTGATAAGAGCAGGTCTCCAGAGGTCATAGGAGAAAAAGCCCCCACTGGTTTTGTGTCTGAAGAAAGAGTTCGTAAAGAACAATTGGAACCAGGAGATGAAACCAAAGGCGCTTCGTTGGGAAGAACAAAGGAAGATAGATTGGTGAATTTAATTCGTCAGTATCGTTCTGAGCCAGCTCAGGGGCGTACAGAATTAATTCAAATCACAAAACTGATTGCTAAACGAGGTGGTTTTGATGCTGTGGGACGATATTTAAGACCAGACTGGTTAGGAGAGATAAAAAAAGAAATTTATTCTTGGGAAGATAGAGAGATGATCAGAAGTGCTGATTTTACGCCAGAATCATTAGCTGTTACTGGCACAGAAAAAGTTACCACTGACGGAAATAAAAGAGCAGATTATGGAGATGAACCAGGGGTTATTAATATTACCGACTTAAAAACAGGGGAGGTTTTAAGGGTTGAAGCACACACAGGAGCAGTGAGAGGGATTGATTTTAGTCCAGATGGAAGTTTGTTGGCTTCTGTTGGTTTGGATAATACAGTTCGAGTAATAGATGTGAACACCGGAGACATTGTTAAAACTTTTTCAAAACAAGCCTTAAACGATGTTGTTCGTTTTAGTCCGGATGGAAAGACAATTCTAATATCAACAGGAATATTGCGTTCTGAAGTAGAATTAATAAAAGCAGATGATGGAACGTATGTGCGTGAATTTGGACATGGTATCTATTGGACGTCAGTTAATCTTGCAGATTTTAGTCCGGATAGTTCTCTGATATTTACTATTGATGATCTGGGACATGTAGTTATTTGGGAAACAAAAACAGGAAACAGTATTTTAATTTTTTCTATATCAGGAGAATATGCTCATCCGGAATTTCTTTCGGTAGGCCCTGATGGTAGAATTTTTCAAGTAGTCATCAATAATAAACTAAAAATATATTATGCCAATATCCTCCCAGAACTTGAAGATGATGAACAAAAACTTTTCCCCAATGAGTTTTTCCCAAAAAGAGAAGAAATGGCTGCAGCGGCTTCTTTAGGAGGAGTTGCAGCTAAAGAGCTTTCATTAGCTCCACCAGTTGCTCCTTTTAATAATACAGAACTTCGCTATTTAGCTTCTCGATTAGGGTATGGGGTTTTTGAAGAAGCTGATGAAGAACGCATTCGAGAAGAGTTGGTTCTGAAGATACGAAGTGCAGATGTAGGAGTGCTTCAGGAACAGTTAAATGAGTTTATTCAACAAGGATCTGTGGATGTGTTTACTCAAGAGCAAAAGGTTGCTTTAGAGTCTCTGATTCAATCTGCTCGATTATTAAAACCCAATCAGCTAAACCGGGAAGTATTTGATTTGGTTAATCGTTTGATGGATGAGGTGGAACAAGATTTAGATCGATCGGTGAAAGTGGGTGTTCGTAGAAAACTAATGGAATTATTTAAAGGCGTGCTAAAGGGAATTCCTCCAAAGGCATTAGCGGCTGAAATTGAAAGCAGAGAAGCTGAACAAGTATTGATCACGCAACAGCATGAACGCATGAATCAAACTCAAGAAGACCAAGAGGCTTTTCAATTTGTTGTGAATCAACTCTTATCTCAATTGACAAGTCTTATGGAGCCTTTAAAAAGTTTAAATCGAAAAGTTGTTATTGTTTCTCATGCAAATAGTTTGCCGCAAACAAAAGAAGCTGTAGCACGTATGTTAAATGCTGCTTTCAGTGAAGCGACGTTGGATAGTTTAGGTCGCCCTAAAATGGAATGGACGATTTATTATGAAGAGGCTAGCCAAGTTCGGGGGATAGAATCCTTGTTGAAAGACTTAAGAGCAGAGCGGTCAGACATCGCCAATTTAATTAAGATAAAGAAAAGAGACAATAGAGCCCACTTAGAACGCTCCTTAGAAAATCATCAGTCACGAAAGAAGCGTGACGAAAGTGTTATTTTCTTAATCCCTGACTTATCGATGGTTCGTAATTTACGAGAGGCGAATGTGATGATTTACTCTAATGAAGAGATTCCTGAACAAATTTCTTTTGTGAACGAGGTTGTTGCTAAATCGCTGGGGGGCTTAGCTCTAGCGTTAGAACTTCCCAAAGAAAGTGAATTTCGCATAAATCTCATGGCCTTTGCCCGAGACGACCTAGCTCTTACCATCACCAAAGATTCCAAAAACCAACGCTACGTCATCACCCCCAACTTCCAACAGTTCCTAACCATCCTCACCCAATCCCAAGCCGCCCAAAAACGCGCCGCTCGCTCTGCGTAAGTACAGGGACGGTTCTAGATTTTCTAGAACCGTCCCTAGTTTATTGCCTAAAAAGTGACCTGTCCCCAGTGGGGACTGGCCCCTTTTTTAAGGGACGGTTCTACTTACCAGTAGAACCGTCCCTGTAAGACTATTTAAAATAAGGAGTTACAGAAACCCTTATCCGAGCTTGAAAAATGGGGAAAATATGGTAGATTTAATACCTATGTTTACCTATTGAGAAGCAGCTATTAATAGGAAGAAGGACTAAATAAGGCCCGGCTTTTTGGGCCCTTTTTATGTTCTCTTATATAAGACGTTTTAGAAAGGTTATATTGATACTTTATGATTTCTCTTTTTTGCGGAAAATTGTTTCGAGTCATTCGTGTAACAGCACTCATTACGGTTTCCATTTTTACTTTCTCAACTCTATTCCAAGAAATTCCAGCGCAAGCGTTTGTTCAAAGTGCTAATCCCTTTCTGTCTCAAAATGTTTCTTCAGTAATTCCGCCCTATATTAAAACTCCTAAAATAAATTTATCTTCAACAACGGCAACTGTTAATGAAGTTTTTAATCCAAAAAATCAGAATTCGTTTGTTTATATTATTCAGGATGCGCACGAAAGTTTAGATGCTCAAGAAAACATTCGAGAGAGTTTAAAACAATTAGTGCAAGAAGAAGATGTTTCTCTAGTCTTGTTTGAAGGAGGAAGTTTAGAGTTTAATAAGGGTGTGTATCGTTTTACCGAAGATCCTCAGCTGAACGAAAAAGTATTAGACCAATTATTTAAAGACGGAGATATTGGTGGTCTAGAGAGATTTGCTTTAGAAGCGGAAGGCGTTTCGTTTTATGGGGTAGAGAATGAAGATGTTTATTTTGAAAACATTCAAACAATACAACAGGTTTACAGCGAACAAGGAAAGAGCAAACAAGATATTAAAAATATCGATAGAAACTACAAAGTTAAGTATCAAAAGCTTTTTTCAGGAGAGTTAAAAAAGATTTTAAAGCTAAAAGACGATTTTGATGCCGAGCATATGAATTTACACCAGTACGCTAAAGATTTATCGCGTTGGGCTAATAAAAGTTTAAACCTTGATTTCTCAAAGTCTGGCTTGCAATTGCAGTGGCCCCAATTAGTTCGCCTCACAAAGTTAAAGGAATTAGAATCTGTCATTGCGAGCACCAAAGGTGCCCGGCAATCTCATGATTTACCAATCTTCCCTAAAGGACATGTGCGCTGGAACTATGAACGCGCCTTTGATCAAGGGCTTATTTCGGAGTCCGGAGTCCGGAGTTCTCACATTCGAGATTCTATTGGTTTTGAAATCCTCAAAGACGAGCTCGATGCCAAAGAATTATTCCAAGAGTTAGCCCTATTGCACCAGCAACTAATCCAAAGTTTTAATCCCACCAAAGAACAACAGCAATTCTTAAATGAACGAAAAGAGTGGAAGCTAACCAAAAAGTTAATGAACCTAAAACTAACCAAAGAAGACTGGCAAATAGTCAAAAAGTGGCCTGTCCCCACTGGGGACAGACCCCACTGGGGACTGTCCCTTTTTGAGTTGGGGAGGAGGAATTATGAGTTGGTGGAGGAGAGAGATGGGGTTTTGTTTGAGAGGGCTTTGGAGAGGATGGAACAGTCAGAGCATAAAAAGGCAGTATTGGTTGTTGGGGGGTTTCATACAGAGGCGATTAAGGAATCATTGAAACAGCAATCGATGGGGTATGCAGTGATTAGTCCGGTGATTAAAAATATAAATAGTAAGTTAGATTATCGTTCTCAGATTGATCCAGGCCAATCAACAACGAGGCAACCGGTGGTTGGAGCTTTATCTCTAGCCAATCCTATTTGGCAACTTTCTTCTCAGAGACTTCAACAAAAAGCGGGGTTAATTTTAAAGGAGGTTGATGGAGCAAGCCTTGGGACCATTGCTGATGTGTGGGAGGGTGCAAAAAAAGTAGGGATCCAGTTTGATGCGGTTGCCCGAGGGAGTTTATCGGAACGCTCCGTAGAACGTATACGAAAAGTGTTGGTTTCTAATTTTTCACGATTGAGGGCTAAAGAAGATTTCTATGAAAAAATGAGTTTGGGTAAAGCGTTTCGTTCTGTGCGTGTGATGAGTTCTGTGCGAGAAGAAATAGGAGGGTTAACTGGTATTGAGTCATTTCAACTAAAAGGAGTTGTTTTTGATTCGGGTAAATTGTCTAAAACCTATCACCCAGAAGACCCCTCTTTAGAATTATCTAATTCTTACAGAGACATCAGAGTTAATGGTATGCATGTTGAAATCGATGGGCGTTTAAGTGTTAAACCATTTTTCCGATCTCCTTTGGGCGCTATGTTGGTAGAAAGTGCTGAACAAGAATTTAAGATGCATCAATTGTTATTAAAAAATGGGTTTTTAGTGAATTATCCTGTAGCGTTGGTATCCTTTCCCGAGGAAGATCTTTCTGATGGAAGAAAAGTGGGGGCTCTTGTTTTGGCGGAACGTTTCCCCGATCAGATTCGTTTAAATGATTGGATGTATAAGCGATGGACAGATGTTCTCCTAGCAAATGCGGATTCAGATAAGAACAGAGTTGTAGCTTTACAAGAAATGATTGAGAAAGAATACGAGCCTTTAGCTTTTAGAATAGGGCGTTTATTAAGACGAATTCATGATCCAGAGCCTGATTCGAAATGGCCTGGAGCTTTTCATGGTGATATGCATATGGCCAATCTAAGCTTAAATGATACAGATCAATTGACCACCCATGACCTAACCCACGCAAAATCAAAAGAGGGTCTTTCAAATGATCAAATTTTTGGAGAACAAGTTTTAGATTTAATACACGTAGCAGTAAGTATTTTATTATGGCAACAACTTACGCGACAAAAGATGGATCGAACATTGGCGCGAATGAATGGAGATACAACTACCTCGGTTCATATTGTAGAGGCCTTTATTAGCGGATATTTCCATGATAAAGAAAAGAGCGATTTATTAAAACAATTATTACTGGTTCAACTATTTAATAGACCCGGCCAAGAAGGCATTATGGCCTTAAATTGGGGAGATGTTCTTCAAGAAGCACTTCAACAAGATAGGCCTCTTTACAAAGTAGACCATGCGTTGATTCAATTAATGCGCGAGGTTGTAGGTATTGATGTTAATGGTCAATCGGTCATAGCTAAAAGTTTGGGGCAGACAGAGTATGTGGAGTGGGGTGGGGACAAGCCTATAGGACTTCATTTTGATGCCGAGGCATTTGCTCAATTTTCTGCTGCGCAACGGGGGCAGTTAAAAAGATTGTTAACAACAAATCATTCTCAGTTAAACCCTAAAACAGATGGGTTTGAACCTTTTGGGACGATTCATGCAGTTAAGAGATCTGTTCTTGCTCATCTTCCGGAGGGGCCTGTGACATTAGGAGGGGATGCTTATGAAGCAGTTCAGCTGAAAGGGGTTGTCTTTGATTCTGGAAAATTAAATGAAGGATTTAATTTGGATAAAATACGTAGAGGTGTGGGAAGTAAGGGAGAGGGCTCTTGGAAAGTAATTCCTTTTATTCATCCTGACGGAAGAATTTCTATTATTTCTCGATTGTTTCAACCATTAGGTGGAATGTTGTCTAAATTTGCCAAAGCAGAGTTTGAATTTCATCAACTTTTTCTGAATTATGGTTTATTAGTTAATTACCCTATCGCCTTTGGTGTTTATTTGGGAGAAAAAGATTATTTGGGTAGAGAAGTAGGGCCTGTTCTTTTAGGTCAAAAATCTATAAAACAAGTGCGTCTCAACGAATGGATTAGTTTGATGCTTGAAGCGCATATTGCTTTGCTGCAAGATCTGAGAGACGATCGGTTGGGGCTCTTGTTAGGGATTGAAAGACCTTCTTGGAATCGTCAGTTACGAAAAAGACTTATTTCTTTGGCCGAAAACTTCGGGCGTTTGTTAAGAACGATTCATGACCCTAACTCTGAAACAGGGTGGCCTGGAGCGTTTCATGGAAATTTTCATTTAGGAAATGTAAGCATGTTAATGGGAAGTGCTCTTAATCTACATGACTTAGACGGGGCTCAATCGAAACAGGGCATGTCTCTTCCTGAACAGTTCTCAACGCAAGTTCGCGACTTAATCACAGCAGCAGGGGTTATTACCGATTTTCAACAAAGAATGAAAAATCAGATTGCTCCAGACGTATTTCGTAGATCAGGTATTGTTATCCCAAGTGTGAATATGTCAGAAGCCTTTTTAAGAGGATATTTTCATGATTTAGTAGGAACGAAATTATTTGGAAAGTTGCTCAGCTTAGGTCTTGAAATGACTCTGTTAACTACGGGTTTTTACCGACTCAATTGGGTTCATTTAGTTTATGACGCTATTGAAAAAGAAACGCCTCTTCATGAAGTTGATCACCCCTTAACCAATATTATGCGACCTGTTGTGGGTATTGACCAACAGGGTAAATCAACTACGGTATTAGCAAATAGTTTGGGAAAACTAAAAGAAGAAATAGAAGAACTTTCTTTTGAGGTTCACGTTGATTTTCCTCGAGAGTTAAATAAAGAGATTATGATTCGTAATTTTAGTGATGCGCTTTATCTGATTTTATCTAGTCCTGATCATGAATTACCCGGGCTCATACCCTTCAAGGAGCAAATTAGACGAGCTGTTGATCGCAAGAAAGTTCTTCTTGTGGTTGATTATAAACAGACAGAGGAACATCCTGTTCTCGGAGAGCTGGGAGACGCCAAAGAGCAGCTAGTTCTTATGACTCGTGGGGGCTATGATGGCTCGTTAGAAGATTCCGACCGTTATGTCGCGTCAATTGTCTATATCATTAAGGGGCTTGCCCGTATCAGTGCCTTATCCCCAGTTGAAAAATATGTTGTTGAAGAATATTTTAAAGCTCAGTTCGCTCGTATTTTAACTCGAGATGATTTAGAAAACTTTTTCCCCAACCATTGGTCATTAGAAACAAAAATTAATTATCTTCAAATACAGGTGGATGAAACAAGTTTACCAAAAGGGCTATCCAAAGAAACGGTGTCTAATTGGTTGAGAGATGTTTATTTTTTGATTTTCCAGACCCGATTTAATGGATTAATGGGCATTCAAAGAGAATTAATAAAAATATTTAAAGCTGGCCAGATAAATGTTTCCGTATTGCCAGAAACATTCAAACCTGTTTCAGAAGAAATGGAAGGTGAAGGGCTTAGCCTAGAATTAACCAAAAATTCTTTTAAATACGTCAAAATAAAATTATTTCTTGTTTGGCTCAAAGCATTAATTATTAGTTTCGTGAAGGGATTAAGTGATTATTCAATTATCAGTGGAAAAGCAGCAAAAAGAATTATTGCTAAGAGAAAAAGAAGCGTTGATACTTATCGTTTAATGCCAATTATTGATGAAATTATTGAAATGAGTTCGATTGAAGGTGTTCAAAAAATAACCGTACGTAAAATATTAGAGTCAGCCTTGTCGGATGTGACTTTTCCTAATTGGCAAGAAGATAAAGAATATCCCGAGGGATATGAAGAGATGGAACTAGACTCTGTTTTAGAGACAGAACCTGTTGAAGTGGAAGCTGATAGTCTTGGGGCGTTAGAACAACAGATTCGAGCATTAGAGGTAGATCTGACAATTATGAATTTTGAAGGGGACGAAGGTTACGATGAAAAAGAATATAAGAAGAATTTTAAAAATAATTTTAGAGACTTTTTGTTTTTTTTGATGAATTTTCCTTCTAAAGGCATGAAAGCTTTTTCACTACTTCAAACCAAAATTGGTAAAGTTCTGAAAAAAGGAAAAGTAATTGTTATTTTGAACCAAAAACAATCGATGGATTTTCCTGTCTTGGGCGAGCTTGGAGATGTAAGGGGAAAATTTATTCTTATGGCGAAAAAAAGTTATTCCACACCTAAGAGTTCTTTTGCGGCGTATATTTTTGAGATATTAGATTTAACAAGAGCTGTTTTAGGGCTGACGGATTTTTCTTTAGAGGAGAGACGAGAGGTTGATAGTGCTATTCTTGAGAAATTAATGACTGTAGAAAACACTCAACCATTAAGAGATTACCCTGTTTGGGAGGTTGAAGAGGAACAGAATTTTGAAGCAAAGAGTTTGGGAAAATTAAAAAAGTTGATCCGAGATTTTGATGTAGATATTACGGTTCATGGTTACGAAGATGTGAATAAAGAAAATATAGTTCGTAACTTTAAAGATTTTCTCTATTATTTATTTACGTTTGATGTTGGTCAAAATAAAGCACTATTAGCCCTGCAAAGAGAAGTTAAAAAAGCATTAAAGAAGGGGCCTGCAAAATTCATTGTAGATAAGAACCAATCTAAGGGGATGCCTGTTGTTGGCGAGCTAGGAAGTCAACGGGGGGAGTTTTTCCTTATGTTAAAAGAAAAGTATGATTCCAGGAGAACGGATATAGCAAAATATTTCTTCAGTTTATTAGAACATTTTAAGGCTGTTTTAGAAATTAGTTCTCTTGATCATATAGAGAAACAAGAGGCGTTAGATCCTGTTTTTAAAAATATAAGGGAAATGTTAATAACAGGAGAAGGTATGGGTGACTACACTCAATGGGAGTTTGATGACGAGGTTGAAACCGAAGCAAAGAGTTTGGGTGAATTAGAGAAGAAGATCCAAGATTTTAATATAAACGTTACAGTTCGGGGTTACGTGGATGTAAATAAAGATAATTTAATTCTTAATTTTAAGGATTTTCTCTACTACTTCTTAACTTTGAAAACGGATGACAATCCCTATTTATTAGCTATTCAAAATGAAGTTCGAGCAGGATTAGAACTAGGAACAGCAGAATTTATTATCGATGGGAATCAATCTAAGGAGATGCCTGTTGTAGGAGAATTTGGAAGAGAGAGAAATGAGTTTTTTCTCATGATGAGGGAAAAACATGATCTTGACCGAGATGATTTTGGAAGCACCCTATTTAGTATTATTTCTTATTTAGAAGTTGTTCTAAAAATTAGCTCTGTTGAGATAGGTAAAAAGAAAGAAGCTTTAGAGCCTCTTATTTCTGAGGTAAGAGAATTGTTAATGACGACAGAGAGCCCTGCTGATTATTCTAGTTGGGAATCTGAAGTCGGAACTTCTGCTGAAGCAAAGAGTTTGGGGTTAAGGACGGGAGATGCTTTAGGTGGAGGTCAGTTTGAGTTTTTGGAGTTTGTGGGTTCTGGGGGGCAAGGGGAGGTTTTCTTAGCGAAGGATTTGCGCAGCGGACGAGGTGGACGGGAAGTTATCTTAAAGAGGATGCGGAAAGATGTGGTTTTGGATGAAGACGATAGCCCTTTAGTTCTTAGTATGGCAACGGGTGGAGCTCAAGATCGGGATGCTGTTGGTTTATTGCGTAAAGAAGCTGAGCGTCTCATGAGATTAAATCACCCTCATCTTGTTAAGGTGTATGAATTTTTTGATGAAGATGACACATTTATTATCATGGAACCTGTGGATGGAATGAGATTAGATTATTGGTTAAAGGGTTCTGGCGGACAAAATCCGTTACGATTAAAGGTGGAAAAATTAATTCCTATTGCCGATGCCTTAATGCATGCGCATGAAAATGGTATTGTTCATCGTGACTTAAAACCTCAAAATATTTTGGTGCGTCAAAGAGATCAATCCCTGATATTAACCGATTTTGGTTTATCTGAAGAATTTGCCGAATTATCGAAGGTCATGCCGAGTGTCTCTTTGATGTCTGTGGCCAGTAGTAGAAACAGAGGTGGTACGCCTAAGTTTATGGCTCCCGAATTATTTAAGGATGGACAAGAAGCTTTGGCTTATAAACCTACTGTGGATGTGTGGAGCTTTGGTGTGATGCTCTATTGGATGGTTACGGGGGAGTATCCTTTTAAACGAATTCGTGGTCCTGATGGAAAAGTTATTAAAGAATTGAAAGACGTTATTTTAGAAAATAATCCAGAACGCCCGAGTGTTATCCTAGCCAGGAAATCTAAATCCCCTATTCCTCAAGAATTAGAAACCCTTATTTTAACCACATTAAAAAAAGATGTTTCTGAACGTGTTCAGAACATGAAAGCTCTCAAAACTTGGTTGAGTAATATTGGTTGGGATGGTCCTTCTGCCAATCCTGAAGAAAAGAAAAAAGAAGTAGCTGTAGTAAAGGTTTCTAAAGCACCTGTTGCCATTCCGGTAGATTTAATCGCTCAGAGTTACCCTATTCATGATATTCGATTTTGGCACATGCTTCTCGTTTTTCCAGCGTTATATTTTTTGATTGCGAATATGTTAGCAACGGCAGGCAGACGGACTGAAAGCCTGAAAGATAGAGGAAAAACAAATGAAGAAGTAGGAACAATTATTCTACATGAACAATTAGATCAGATTCGAGCATATTTAGCGCGTGCTAAGGAATTAAATAATAGCTGGGAACAATCGCCCGGGCATATTGAAGATATGAATCGTCGAGAAAATGGTATGGCCAGTGTTAAAGCATGGCTCAATAGTTCTGTAAACGCCATTGAACAAAGTTATGTATCTGAATTAGAAATTAACGATGAAAATGCCGCGTTAATGGATGAAGCTGTTGAGCTTCTTATTCATAAAGGTTCTGACCAGCAGCTTTATAGGGCAGCTCATTATTACAAGAGGCGACTTGAGAACAATGAAGACAATGCACAAAGAGATCTCTATTTTCTGGTTCATTGGCGCGTTCGAGCCGCAGAGCTTTATTTCGAAATAATGAGCCGAGAGCCTGCTGATGTCCATAAGGATTTAGAGCCGCATCAAATTATTGAAACACCTAAATATCATGCTGTTAGTCATATGAGAATATTATTAGAGGAAATTAATAGTGAGGAATTATCAGATAAAGCTTTGGATCGATATGTTGAAGGGGTGTTGCTTTATTCTCGTAATTTGAGAGAAGAGTTCAATAAACATAAAGATAGAGAAATTCCAAGTTTAGCTTATAAAGCCATTAAAAAACTTGAAGAAACAAAGGCGTTTCGAATACACCAAGAAAAAATTCGATGGGAACGATTACGATTAGGAGTCAGTAGTTTAGAGTTATCCGAGTCTTTACGTGGAGCTGGAGAATTAAAGGACTTAGATGTTTCTGTTATTAGAGGGAACATTGAAGAGGATCTAGATTATTTAGAAAGCACAGAAGCTGTTGAAGCAGGAAAGTCTCCTGATTTTTTTGAGCTTCGTGGGCGCTATCGACTTGTTGGAGGCGATCAAGATGCCAACCAGGCTTTGATGGATTTTGGTAACGCAATTGGAGTCTTAACACTAGCACTTGCTGAAGGAGAGTCGCCCAGCCATTCTCCTGGAGCAATTTTGTACACTGGCAGAGCCAAAGCAGCTGTTGCCATTTTAAGCGGTCTTCCGAAAGGAGATGAAAAACGTTTAAGATCTATGCAATTAGTCCGTGATGCTGTCGACGCAGCAATGAATATTAAACATTCCGATCCACTTTGGCAATCTCAGACATATTATGATATGGGACTACGTTTAGCGGAAGCAGCTGAGGAAGATTTGGCAGCACAGTATTTTGAACAGGCCCATAAAAAATCAATTGAAGCAAACAAAGGGAATGCCGTAGGCCATAAATTAATACGTTTATACCAACATAAGTCAGAATCTGTCCGTGAATCGGCGATAAAGGCTTTTACTTCTATTCTTTCTGATTTGCCAGTAGAACAGCAAAGAGAAAATGTTCTTATGATTGCCCAGGCTTTATCTAAGCATAGAAGAATACCCGTACTTGGATTTGATGAAAAAAATAGGACGGTTGCTGCACTCATGAGTGTATTGGTTAGTATTGGGGAAGTAGCCTGTGACGTTTGTTTTCGTTTGTTAGAGCAACCCGAGCAAGAAGATCAAGACTATCAATTCATTTATCGAGTTTTGGGTGCTATGGGACATCAAGCCATTTGGGGATTAATTGCTAGAATAAAGGTAGAAGAAAATCTTGAAAATGTGGCTAATTTAATTTCTGCTCTTGCTGCTGCTGTTATTAATTCTGATGGAGAAGAGAATGGGGTCAGTGCAGCAATCAATGCGTTAAAGGGTTTCTGGGATCAGCCGGAGTATGCGACTAGAGCTATTTGGAATTTAGAGGTAATGATTAGGACTTTTCGAGAGAGACAAACCAACCAAGAAATAGTTAACGATCTTTTAAATTTGTTTCGAGAGCGGCTTGATTTTGATAAGAGCGAAGAGTCTGATGAGATTTTACTTACTTTAAGAGACATAGAGGATGAGAAAAATCTTGAGGCTGTTTTTAATGCTTTAGAGAGTTCAGTAAATCCAGATATTCGTGATATAAAAATAAAATTAGACCAAATTTTGGCTCAAGAAGTTTCTTTAAGTTATGAACAGGTGATGGGTATTGTTGCAGGACAAACGGGTAATCCGAGTAGGTCTTGGAATGATATCTTAGCAGAACATCTTAGTCCTCTACTGCTAGAGAAGGTTCTCAGGAGTCAAGATTCTCTTCCAAGCCCTATAGCAGAAGCTGAGGAATTAATTGAGAGAGCAGAGCAAATATTAGAACCAGAAGAACCCGTTGCTACTGTGCCACAAACAACTAAAGCAGTAATTGCCAAACAACTATTAAGACAGGCTGCAGCAGAAGTAGAAAGAAGAGGAAGCGAGCGTGTTCCTCAAGATGTAGTAGCTGAAATTCAAGCGGAGATGGAGAGACAGAGGGAAGAGCCAGAAACGGAGAAACGGGGAACCGGAGAAATGGACCTGCCTACCGGCAGGCAGGGAGCAAAGACAGAAGATGGTTTTTCTGGTATCGAAACTAGGGAAGATGGTAGTTACGATTTGCTTACTGATGATTATCTTTTGCCAGAAGAAGAGATGGTTGTAGGCGCAACAGATGTTGTGTTAGCTGCTGACCAATTAATGAAAGCAGCAGAAGAAGTGCTAAGTAGTCCTAAAGCAGAAGGTGATGGTTTATCCGAGCAAGTAGAAGCGTCACACATCACAGTGGTAGAACAAGGAATAGACACTTCATTAATTCCAGATGTGGATGCTCCTGAAGAAAGGCTTTCCATCGAAGACGAGTTAGCCGCTAGACGAGCAGTTACTCTTGATGAAGAGGGTGAAACAGAAGGAGATAGCAGAGAAGTTGTTGCTGAAAGTTTGGGTGATGAGAGAAATGATGTAGAAAAGCTAATGGATCCAGAGGTGTCGTCATTGGAATTAGGGGGGCAATTTGGAGATAAAGCAGTAGAGCAGAGAAAGAGAGAAATTGTAAATGACAATGATAGAAATGATTGGTGGGGGCAACAGTTTTTACTTGGATTGAGGAAGGGACAAATAATTAATCCTCCACTAACTCGATTGACGGATGAAGATGTGCTGTTGATAGGAAAAGTATTAATGCAGAGTGTTTGGCCTAATTTAAGGCAATACAAAGGAAGAAAATATGCGAATGCCATAGCTTGGTTAAAAAAGGTTAATGAGGTTAGAGCTAGCTGGAGATCCGATGAGTTTGAGGGGGAGGTTCTTAATTATCCTGATGGAAATCCTAGGTTTGATGGGTTCTTTTTGGATGGTCGTGGGGCTGTTCTTAGTTTCCCTAATCAAGCACAGCAACCAACAAGAGTTTATTTTAATATGGAAACAAAAGAGAGCGAAGTTGAGTTAGTTACTTCTCACACCAATCCGGATGGAGATATAAGGGATTTGGTTGTTCGGAATCGCAAATTATATGTTCTGGATAGGAATTCTAGGAAAGAGATTGAGATTTCTACTGATCTCACAGGGTTGCCTATATATTTTTTTCCTGATAACAGTACTGCAGTAACCAATCATTCTGGAAAAAACCCTGGAACTTCTGTGTTTGCTGATTTAGAAACAGAATATGGATGGGGCCTCCCAAAAAAAATAAAGAAAGTCTTAAGTATTAGTCAAGACAGTTATTTTATAGCTGTTGTTTATTTAAAAACAAATAAGGTGGGAGTTTTTGATTTAGAAGAATATGAAGAAGTGAAAATAGATGAAGCAATAAGAGGTCCTATTCAGTTTAGTTTTGATAGTCGGTTAATGAAAGCAAAAATTAAGCCTAAAAATGTTCCAGATAGTATTCCAGATAAACTAATAGAATATGAAAATGGAATCATAGATCTAAGAACAGGCAAAAGAATTCAGCTTCCAAAACAAGTTGAAACGATATTGGGAGTTAGTGACAATTTTAGATATGTCGCTTTTCGAAATCAACAGAAAAAACATGCCGTTCTGGACTTAAAAACAAATAAAGTAATTAACATTCCTTCATCGGTCTATTTTAGAAATTTTAGTCCTGATAGCCAGCGAGTATTTTTTTATGTGGAGCCTATTGATATTGATTTTCCGCGAATTCCAAAGTTTTTAGATTTACAAACAGGACTAGAAACAGAACTTAATCCGGCCATGTTACTTGATTTTTTATATCATCCTGATGGACGACGTGGAATTAACCATTCCCGAAACCTTTATGATTTTGATGCAGGTGAAATTATCGATTTGCCTGATGGGTTCGACATCGCATACCAATTTAGTCCGGATGGAAGAGGTGTTGTTGTGGCAACCGAAGAAAACACGTTTCATTTTCTAACATTCAAATTAAAACCAGAATATCAAGCCGAACAGTATCAAGAATTAGCTGAGATGTATCCTCTGTTGGTTAATCCAGAAGCCGTAGTGCAAACTGTGGATGAAGAAGCTGTTTCAGAACCCGAGGAAGAAATTGTTTTAGAAGGATTTACCCGATTAGACAGTGCAGAGAAAGTGAAAACGGCCATTACGTTATTAACCGAAATAGATTTTGGCATCAAGGTGAGAGGGGACAACCTGTTAAGGGGTTTATTAGGCCTCGTTGAAGTGCGTCGTGAAAAAGGAGGGCATAAGGCCTCAATTGCCGACACCTTCTTGTATTACCGAGGGGATGGAACCTATTTAGTCAGCGGAGAAAGTATTGCTGGAATCAGTGACGACAACAAACGATTACTGCTCAGAAGAAATGGTCAGTTATATGAATACAGTCAAGATAATCCTAAACAAGGATTAGTGGAAGCAGCGAGTTTGGGTGTTCGGTTATCTTTAGAAGTTAGTGATGCAGATAAAGAGAAGTTAAAGCCTTCAAATATTTTTGATGTATCGCGTGTTGTTACGGAAGTTAATGGAGCTGGCCATTTAGAAATTCATTTTTATGGGCTCAATCGCATTGATAAATTGATTAGCTTAGAATTAAGAAAGACGGGACCTGATGAGGTTCGGCTGGGAAGAACCCCTTTACTTAGTTTACAGCGCATTTATCAGAGAAGTAATGAAACAAAGCCGTTGACCAGGGCCTTACAGGAATGGTTTCAAGACCAGGTATTTCCATGGTTAGAAAAAAGAGGGTTTCGTCATATTAAGGTTGTTCCTATTGTCTCTTCTGAAGAAGGACGAGAAAAAGCATTTCGCTTTTTTGCCCCCCTAGGTTTTCAAAAAATTCCAGGGGAACCCTACTTTAAAAAAGATTTAAATCCAGAAGACAACATAATCTATTTTGATCCCGAACAAAACAATGCGCAGGCAAGTAGTTTGGGGAAACTTCGACTTGCGGATTATCCTTTTACGTTTAGTCCTATTGTGAATAGGCGTTTTACGGTTGATTGGGAAGACGGGTTGGTGGAGACCATTGCTTTTGACGCCCTTATTTCAAATCTTGGTTTTTCACGGTTGATTAATCGAAACTTGCATTATGGAAAACCAAATCCATTAGATGTAGAAAAAACAATGAATCCTGAGATATATCCAGACGAATTTTTCGAACTATTCTTTTCTTTTGTGAAAGAACGCTCTAAAGAGTTAAAGTTAAAATCAGGGGTGTTTGCTTATTTGAATGAAGTTGAACGACTTGTTGTTTTAGGTAGAGGAATCAAAGGGGGGCGTTCAAGTAATAGACCTGTATTCAAAGAGCGTAAAGCCTTTTTAGATTTTTCGATTAAGAATGAGCAGTTAGCAAGTTATGTCTTGTTTGATGATAGGCAGCAATGGGCGAAGAGTAGGAAAAGTTATTTCTTTCGACATGAAAATCAAGTTACTTGGTTTTATTCAGAAATACGGAAGAGGATACGGAATAGAGTTCAAGAAGCTTCTGGCAAACCCATCCGTATTGATTTAATAGGCCCTAGTTTCTTTGAAGAGCCCATAAGCCTTTTGGCTTTGTTAATGACTGCTTATGAAAATGAGGGGGTTACTTTAGAGCAAGTACCAATCCAGTTTAACATTATGGATAAAGACAAATTAGTTTTTAACGCTTTTCGGCGTGGAGCTGTTGTTTATGATAGACGAAAATTTAAAATAGATGATTTAGAAAGATTTATTTCAGAAAAATCAGATGATAGAGCCAAATACCTTTTGGCTGATTTTGAACAAGTGATAAGAAATTTTGAATTATTTTTATCCCCATTTGCCAGTCAGGGTGAAAACTCTCGTTTCTTTGGCATTAATAGAGAAGATCCTCAATTAAAACCTTGGTTTGATATATTTCGTTTCCAAAAAATTGAGGATGGTGAAGGTGATTCTTCAAAAGCAGACTTCTTATTTTTTAACTGGGTTCAACTTTATATTCCGGAAGATGTTTGGCCATCAGTTCGTGCTCAGATTGAACAGAGAACTTCCCCAAAAACCATTGTTTTTGCTGATGACCTTTCGGATCGTGCTGTTCCTGAATGGAATCGATTATCTAAAAACCGGGATGCTTTAGATTATCAGATCTGGACTTTCCCAGGATTAAAAGTCCTGAAAGGTGGAACCTCTAAAGAAACAAAAATAGATAAAGATAGTGATAACACTGTTGCCGAAGCAAGCAGTTTGGGGGAATGGATTGGGGAGGCTCGTAGTTTTACTTCTGCTGACGGAGCGACAGTTCCTGTAAAAGTAGAATTTTCAGAAAAAGCGTTTAAGGCTGGATTTACAGAAGATTTAGCAAAGCAGATTGTAAAATTAGTGTCTAGAGAAATTGATGTCGAATCCATTAAAGCTAAAGAAGTGGGTCGGTCTTTTCTTCTCCCTCTTTCGGAGGATCAATTATTTGAAGTGGATGGAAAGCAAATTAAGGCGATAAAAATAAAACAGGTTGTTCATCAAGGGGCTCCTCCTCAAATGAAAACTTATCAAACAAAGGAGGGTGATCAGTTTCAACAACCAAAAGCTATTTTTACTGTAGATTCATCAGGATCTATTCAACATAGTGAGCCTATTGAAAGACCTATTGGCGGAGGATATTTAGACGAAGCGATTCATGAATATCGGATGTTGAAGTCAGTCTTTGATTTAGGTATTTCTACAGCATACCCAATAGGAGTAGGAAAATTTGAAGATTTGAAATTTCAAGATCGAGATTTGGGGTTTGTCATTATGGGTGTAACAGATAAGGAAGATAAAAGAATCGTAACTCTTTTTGAAGAAGAGGTAGTTAAAAGAAGACCTTATATGCATGATCAAGCCTTAGCGGTATCAAAACTAAGGGAAGTTTTTATTAGTGTGAATCAGCAAGTAAAAGCCGCAGCTCAAACATTACGGGCTTTACATAATAAGGGATTTGTTCACGGGTATCCGCATCTTTATAATTTTGGTGTTCTAAAAGGAGGTTCTGCCCCTATTTACGACTTTACGACTGTTGAGGGGGTTGAAAGAATGACCCGAGAGCAGTTTGTTTTAAGGGTCTTTAATGATTTTCGAGCAATGTATGTGAATATCTTTATTCTGTTTCATGGCAGATACCAAGGGCTTTATCAAATGATGGGTATGGAGGATAGGCCTATAGAGAAATTAGCAGAAGGCTATTTTAGTGAGGATGAACAAATTGATTTTTCTAGGGATTTATTGACGGGAGGACAGTTGGATACAATTGGACTTCAGAAAATAATGTCTGGGTTGGCAAATATTAATAAACATCCGGGCGTTGCTTCTTTTCAAGCGCTACTTCAGGAAGATTATTTCGTCCCATTTTTAGAAGAATTTTATGACCCAACTCAGATATCTGGATTAAAAGCAGAAGATTTATCTCATCCAATGGTTCGTGTTTTTGAACAAATGGCAGGTGAAACTTATGACGCGTTAAAGGCATCAGCAAATAGTATGGGGGAGTCGGATGGTGAAGTAGTAACTGCTTCAAGAACAGGCTTGTGGTGGAAATTGGGCCTTCCCATTGTTGTTGGCGTTGCTTTAATTTTGTTTATGATTCCATCGGTACGTCATCGTGTGTGGATAAATTATTATCGATCTAAGGTTATGGTGTTAAATGGTTTTCCAAAACAGAGCATATTTGTTTATCGGGATTATGTGGACACGATTAAACACATTGGAAAAACAGATCCGAATTTTGCTGCTGAAAATGCGATAGATATTTCTGCTGATTTTGTTTTAGATCATCCTGAAAACCCATTGGACTCTCAAGGAAAATTTGAACCTTATGTGGGTATAAAAATGGATCTGATGGAACTATTAGATGAAGGGGATTATAAACGAATACTTCCTGCTTTAATTAGGTTAGCCAAGAAGGAGAATGATATTGCTTTGGTGGCGTTTAGAGAAGTTACTCGGAAAGCTTTTCGAAAGAAAGATTGGAGCTCATTGTTAAAAATATATGAATCAGGTCTTCTCAATGATGATGAGACTGTTTTATTCTTAGCCCATTTTTATCTGGAATTTGGAGGCTCTCTTTATGAGGAAACATTACTCAATTTTTGGACTGAAAAAGAATTTAAAATGGAGTTGGCTTATGGATCACGAAGGACCTATGTTCAAGCATTAGGAAAAATAATAAAGCATGGCGAGAAGAAAAAGATTTTAGATTTTTTAAGTCAAAGTAATCAGTTTTTATACAATTCGAAGGAGCGTTCCTCAGCTCATGGAGGCCAGCTTTATGGGGCAGTTGTTGAGTATGACATTGATTTTGCTGCTGAAATTTTAATTTACTTTTTAAACAATAAGTTTTTTGATTTTATTAATATGGAACATGAAGATGCTTCTAAAATATTTAAAGAGTTAGTTCTTAAAATTTTTCCTCTTTCTTCTCAAGAGCTAAGCCAAACTCAGCTAGAACAGTTATATCGTTCATTAATTAAGCTCCGTTTTGAAATTGAAAATCAAAGTGATTCTTTTAAGAAGGCATTCACTAAAATAATTGGGAACAAGAAAAATGGTTTACTCAGTCTTGATTTTCAGTGGGCAATCAAAGTGGTTCGTATTCGCGCAGAAGCGGAAGAGGTTGACGTAGATGCCATTGATGCCGAAGCTAAGAGTTTAGGTGCTCCTGTGATTACGGAGTATCCTTTTACGTTTAGTTTGATAGCCAATAGAAGTTTTGCTGTGGCTTGGGAGGGCGGTTTAGAGGAAAGTATTTCTTTTAATGATTTAATTTCTCATAGGGGTTTTGCTCGATTAGTTAATCGTAATTATGACTATATAGGGAGGTTTGCGGATCCAAGAGAAAAGCCTTTAAAGCCAGAGATTTATCCTGATGAGTTTTTTGATTTGTTTTTTAACTTTGTTCAACAACGATCACAGCAATTAGATTTAGAACCAGGAGTTTTTAATTATTTAAGCCACGTGGTTTATTTAATTGATTTAGACAAAGGCAAAGTGGTTGCTAGTTCTAAGGATAGAAAAGTTTACGAAGAACAAAAGGCTTTTAAGCTCTACTCAAATGAAATCAAACAAAAAGAAGTTTTTCAGTTATTTGGTGATAGAGATCGTTGGGCTATGAGTCGCGAAAGTTACTTCTTTAGACACCACAAACAGTTGTTTTGGTTTTATTCTAAGGTGAGAGAAATGATTCAAGAAAGAGTCCGTTCTGCTTCTCGAGAGCCTATTCGTATTGACTTAATTGGCCCTAGCTTTTTTGAGGAACCCCTGAATTTATTAGCCCTTTTGATGACGGCTTACGAGTTAGAAGGGGTAAGTTTAGAACAGGTCCCAATTCATTTTAATGTTATGGATAAGGATGCCCTACTTTATAAAGCCTTTCAGGCGGGCTCTATTGCTTATGATGATTTTGGCCCTACTATTGGAAAAATGAAAGATTATGCACTTAGGGGCTCAGCATTTCCTGTGATACGAAGATTTGCTGACGATTTTGAGACTATAGAGAAAAATTTTAAGTCTCTATTTATCTCTCTAGAAGGGTCTCAGGGATGGCCTGTTTTTATGGGTTTGAATCGAAGAGATTCCCAATTGGAACAATGGTTTGATCTGTTCCAGTTTAAACAGTTGGAAGAGTTAGACGTCGATAGCCCAGGAGCTGATTTTTTATTTTTTAATTGGGTTAGCCCATATATTCGCAAAGGTGAATGGCCTGCTTTCAAACAAAAAATTCAAAACAGGCTTTCGTCGGACAGTTATATTTTTGCAGACGAAATAGCAGATATAAAAGCCTCTGGCTGGAAACGCTTATCTGCAAACTTTAATGATATTGAACACAGTATCTGGCAACCAAAAAACCTTCAAGATATTAAAGTACAAGCTGAAAGTTTAGGGGGAATATCAAAAATTGCTCGAGAAAAGGGAATTAATTTTTTAAGAGAAATTCAGAAAAGCGGGGAAATACGTTCCTTCATCGGCAGTCTTCTTTCTTCTGAAGTGGATATGGATAAGATTTTAGCTGTGACAATTATGGATAAAAGATTATTGGAAGAGTGGTCGGAAGAAAGAACTATGGAGTTTCTTGGTGTATCCAGACTAGAACTTCAGAAAACGGAACAAAAAATTCTTGCACTTATTTTAGCGCGTATGAAAAATGAATTAATTCTAGCGGATCAAGATGCTGAAGTATCGTTGGAAACACTTAAATTGTTGCCTGTAAGTGAATTGAAAAAAATGTCTATTCGCTATCTGGGATACAGCCAGGAGATAGAAGAAGATTTAAATAAAGCAGCAGAATCTTTTTGGAGTCAGAAGGAAATGACTATTTACCAATTATGGATGCTTTCTTTTTATTTATTTGGATATCAAGCTAAGGGACCTAATGATCCATTAGGTTTTATTAACACTAAAGTAAGAACTCGTGAAATTACAGATAAAATTTTAGAGTTAGAATTAAGAAAAGAAGAAGCTTTTCCTGAAGGAATAAATGAGCTAGGGCATCGAATTGGAAAACTTAAATTATCGTTGAGTGACGAGGGTTACCCTGGTTTATTGAGATTACCTGTTAAAGAACTTGGTTTAGTGCAATACCAGGCATTTGTTTTGAATGAATATTTAAGTCAGAAAGAGGGAAGAATTAATGTTGGTTTCTTAAAAGAACAAGGTTTGAATTGGAGAGAAAGAAATGTTTATTCAGTAAGAGGTCTCGGAGATTTAATGAAAGAGGAAATTGAGAAGGCTCTTGAAAATTATGAAGGAGAAGAAGCAGCTTCTTTGGATGTTTTAGGTTTGAAAAAACAGACTTTAGGAAAACTGAAAAGAGCGGTTGAAATAGCTGTTTCCGACGGCACAGTATGGACAGTAGGTGATTTAATTCGTACTAAGGAAACTGATATAGCAGGTGAATCCAGAAGTATTAGACAAGCTTTTCGTGAAGCAGAAATAGTGCTTTTTCATCTTGGACTTAGCTTTGCCCAAGCCGCAAGTTTGGGTAATGCACAAAATCAAGAAGAAGAACTTGAAAAAAGAAATAATGTTTCAAGAACAGGCTTGTGGTGGAAATTAGGCATTCCAATTGTTGTTGTTGCTTTAACTTTGTTTATGATTCCATCGGTACGTTATCGTGTGTGGATAAATTACTATCGATCTAAGGCTATGGTATTAAGTGGTTTCCCCAAACAGAGCATATTTGCCTATAAAGACTATGTAAACACCATAAAACTAATTGAGAAATCAGACCCCAATCGAGCTGCCGATTTAGCTGTTAATGCCTCAGCACATTTTTCTTTGGATGTTCCTAGAAACCCATTATCTGGTTCAACACAAACATTACCCCAAGGAGATCAGACATATTATGAAATAAGGGATATGCTTATCTATTTATTACAGCAAGGAGATTACACTGAAAGAGTTCCAACATTAATTAGATTGGCGAAAAAGGGAAATGATTATGCAGATAATGCTTTGATAGGAATTGCTGAGAAGGCTTTCTTAAGGCAAGATTGGGGCTCTTTATTACTCATTTATCAAGCAGGGCTTTTGAATGAGGGTTCTACTATTTTGCTTTTATCTCACTTTTATCTGGACACCGGGAATGATATTTACAGAGAGGCCTTACTTGGTTTGTGGGATCAAACTAAATTTGAATTGTACTTTGGCGATCGTGAGCTCAAGGCTAACGCTGAAGCATTAAGAAAGATGGTTGAGAGTGGCAATAGAAAGAAAATGTTAGAAGTTCTTGCTAAAAGTGATCAGTTTTTGGTTAAATCAGAAATTGGCTTTTATGCTCATTCGGGCCAACTTTATGGAGGTTTGGTTCGGTATGATGTGGATTTAGCTTTAGATGTTCTCATTTATTTTCTGGACAATAATTTCTTTGAGATTGTAAATATCAATCATAATGAAGCATCAAGTATTTTTCGTACGTTAGTAATGAAATTATTTGTTTTTATTGAAAGAGATGATGTGTTAGAAAACAAAGAGCAATTTGAACGACTTTACCGCTCGTTGAAACACTTGAGTGTTCAGATTGAAAATCAAGATGATGCCTTCAAACAACAATTTGCTAAGACCCTAGGAAGAACAGAATCGGATTTCCCTAGAAGATTCACCTTCCTGCAAGCCGTCCGATCAGCCCGTTATTTCGCCAAACACCGCGGCGTTGACGTAGACACCATCGATGCTGAAGCTAGAGCTAAGAGTTTGGGGAATAACTCAAGTAAAAATATAAAAGTAAGGCGAGATAAACTCTTAGATATTCTCAATGTATCAGATAAAAGAATGACAACAAAAGACCTTCATGGGCAGTTAATAACTTATGAAGGTTATGAGACTACTCTTATTGCCACGGTTTACTATGATATTAAGCAAAGTGCTCATTTAAGAAATCATGAGCAATTAGTAATTCGGGAAAAAAGAAGAAGTAAGGTCTCGGGGGAAATAGTAGCAAGGCGTGAGAAGCTTTTTGGATTATTAAATGAATCAGATAAAGGAATGACAACAAAAGAACTTCATGGGCAGTTAATAGCTTATGAAGGTTATGAGATTACTCTTATTGGTGCGGTCTTTGATGATATTAAGCTAGATCCTCGTTTAAGAAATCATGAGCAATTAGTGATTAAAGAACAAACAAGAAGAAGCTCAGAGGAAGTAGCAGTAATGCGAGATAAACTTTTAGATGTTCTGAATGCATCAGGTGAGAAAATTACAGTGAAAGAACTTCATGGGCAGTTAATAACCTATGAAGGTTATGAGACTATTCCTATTAATACGTTGTATGGTCATATTAAACGAGATGCTAGTTTGATGAGTCATGAACAATTATTGATTCAAGAACTAAGAAGATCAGAGGAAGTAGTAGCAAGGCGAGATAAACTCTTAGATATTCTAAAAGAATCAGGTGAGAGAATTACAGTGAAAGAACTTCATGGGCAGTTAATAACTCATGGAGGTTATGAGACTATTCCTATTAGTACGGTGTATGGTGATATTAAACGAGATGCTAGTTTAAGGAGTCACGAGCAATTAGTGAGTCGAGGAAAACTAAGAAGCAGTAGCCCAGAGGAAGTCGCGGTAAGGCGTGAAAAGTTATGGGTGTTATTAAATGCATTAGATGAGAAAATCAGACCGAAAGAACTTCATGACAACTTAATAGCCTATGAGGGATATGAAACTATTCTAATTGCTACGGTCTATAATGATATTCAGCAAGATTCTCGTTTAAGGGATCATCAGAGGTTAGTAATTCGAGAACACAGAAAAAGTAGCCACGGGGATACAGCAGCAAGGCGAGATAAGCTGTTTGGGTTATTAAATGCATCAGATAAAGGAATGACAACAAAAGACCTTCATAGGCAGTTAATAACCTATGAGGGTTATAAAGCTGTTTCTTTTGCTGCGGTAGAAAAGGATATTCGACGAAATCCTCGTTTAAGGAATCATCAAAGGTTAGTAATTCAAGAACACAGAAGAAGAAGCGTAGAGGAAGTAGCAGCACTGCGAGATAAACTTTTAGATTTTCTGAATGCATCAAGGGAGAAAATGACAATAAAAGAACTTCATGGGCAGTTAATAACTTATGAAGGTTATGAGACTATTCCTCTTAATACGGTGCATAGTCATTTTAAACGAGATGCTAGTTTAATGAGTCATGAACAATTGAATACCCGAGCAAAAAGAAAAAAGATTGATCAGCCCAAATTAACAGTGATTAAAGGCGAAGGAATAAAGGAAGAAGGAAAGGAATATCTGGCCCCAGATCTAAAAGTTATTGAGGGTGGAAAGAAAAAAGGAATTAAACAAGATCAAGATGATACTCCAATTGCCGAAGCTGGGAGTTTGGGGAGAAGAAAAAGTGAGCATGTAAAAGCTAGACGGAAAAAATTATTAGAGATTTTAGATATTTCAGAGCAAGTGATAACAACAAGAATGTTACATGGCCGATTGATTAAGGAGCCTGGATATAGGGATGTCAAGCTTGGTACGGTTAAAAACGATGTTAATGATCCAAGAATCAGAAAACATAAACACCTAGCCATAAAAACCATGGCTGATAGAAAAACTGCAAATCAAAAATTAAAACCTAGACGGGAAAAGCTGTTAGTAATTTTAAATCGATCTAAAAAAACAATAACCTCTAGAGAATTACACGAACAATTGATTAAGGAGTCTGGATATAGGAATGTCAAACTTAATATGGTTAAAAATGATATTAACAAAGATCATAGAATAAGAAAACATAAGAAATTAGCTCTGAAGGTGATAAAGGTAGGTGATAATGAAAGTGTTAGCCAAAGACGTGATCAGTTATTGAAAATATTAGATAGCTCTAGCAAAGAAATAACGCCAACAGAATTATATGGTAGGTTAATACAGATAAATGGATACGAAGGAGTTACTTTTAATACGGTATTTAATGATATTCGTTCAGATGATGATTTAAGAATTCATGGAATGTTGAAAACAAAAGTAAAAAAGAAAAGAGGGCTGACAAATATGTCAATAGAATATGGTAATTCTGTTGAGGCAATTTTGTTTATGGTGAATGTCTCAGGACAGATTATAGGGCTTAATTTAAGGGAGCATTTTAAGAAAGAATATTACCAATTGATTAAATATGTAGAAGCATCGAAGTCTTTAAATGAAGCTCCTTCCATTCAGGCGTTTGTTCAGGGGTTAGATAAGACATCAGTATTGAGAAAATTTTATGAGGTATTTAAGCCTGTGAGGTCGGTTTTGATGGTTACGGGTGAGATGGCACAGGAAGCCATGCTAGCAAAGATTGCTCAGGGACATAGTTTCGTGGTGCATTACGAGAAAGAAGAATATGTAAATCGATTTAGAGAATTAGCACAAGATATGGTTGAAAGAGGAGTTTTTTCAGAAGAGGACTTAAAAAATCGATCTCACTTTGTAGACTTAACTTCATTGGGATTAACGGAAGAAGGGTTCTTGTTAAAGTTATTAAAAGGGAAATCGGTTACATTTGATAGAGGCACGAAAAAAAGTATTCATTGGTTAAAGCAAAGAGCAGGTTTGGATTCTCAAGATCCTGTGGTGATTTTAGAAGATAATGAAGAACTGTTGGAGAGTGTTGCCGCTGCCTCTATGGGTATGCTAGTTCCTTTAGAAATGAGAAAGACTTTTACCAAAACGCCTTTAGGAAAAACAATACAAGATCAGATTTGGCTGGATTTGGCGGAACGTTCTTTCTATGTTCAAGTATTAGAGCGAGAAGGGCTGGTTGTGAAAGAGGGCAATATTTATAAACCTACAGAACACTTTATTCAGACGATTTTGAGTAATGCGGTGCTGAAACAACATATTCAGCAAATGATTTTGGCGATGGCGTAGCTTGTCATCCCGGACTTGATCCGGGAGCCAGGCCATTATTAAAAACAATAGTATTTAGCTAAGGAAGTGGACCCCGGATCAAGTCCGGGGTGACAGACATTTTTAGGCCAAAAGCTAAGAGCTAAAAGCCAAAAGCTGTTTTTAAAATAATTCTTTAAATTTGCTGCCTAGTTCTTCGGCGGCTTTTTGGGTGTCGTCCCAAGATTCGCCTAAGGCTTCTTTGGCGGTTTCTTTAATAACGTCGGTGGAAACCTTTTCGGTGATTTTTCCTAGGCCTTCGGTAACACCTTCGAGTCCTACAGGAAGATTTTCAGCTAATCCTTTTAGATCAATATTCACTAAATTACCAATGGTCGTGCTCATTAATGCTTTCGTAACAATTAATGAAACCAACGCTTTAGGATCAGTGATATTGTTATAGCTTTGATTAATGTTTACATTAAATTCTTTGATCGTTGGTTCTCCACCACCACTGTAGTCTTTATAAATTACTTTTCCTACCTTGAGTGATAGTTTATCAATTTGGATTTTAGGAGCTTTTCCTTTTTCACCTGAATCTTCTTTAGGGGCTTCGCCTTTTTCTGCAGCTTTACCTTCTTTAACAGGTTTGAGTGCATCTAAATTTAAATCACCCTCTTTATTTTTGATGACAGTGAATTCTTCTAAGTTCAAACGCATTTCTTCTAAATGAATGTTACCTTTAACAATGTCCCCTAAGTTATAATCCACAAAAATTTCAGGAATGCTAACCATGGTTTTATCTTCAAAACCTTTAGGGTTATTAAGGCGCATTTGTTTAATGCCCAAAGAAGATTTGAGAAGACTTAAATTAAGGCTTTGAATATTAAGGCTGAGTCCTGTTGTTGCTTTGACCCCACCCTGAACAGCTGTTTTAATAATAATGTTCTTTCCTACGGCAAAGACGATTATAATAGCAACCAAAATGCCGATTATGGGAGTTAGGATTTTCATGGTGTGTATCTCCTGGTTATTGACTTTTGAATAAAAAAACTAAAATGGGTGTCTAAAACGTTGTGGGTTCAGACCCCATAATATTTCTTTGAACAGAAATTTTGGGTTCAGACCCCTTATCGGTATAAGCATAGCAAATATTTAGGAAGAGTACAAATAAGTTTAAAATCACAAAATTGTTGTAAAGGAACTTAAAAAAAGTTTGTCATCCCGCACTTGATGCGGGATCCAGTTCCTTAATTAAATACAATTGTTTTTAGTAATGACATGGATCCCGGATCAAGTCCGGGATGACAGAGGTTTAAGAACTTTTTAATTTAGCAAGAGGACTATTATGTATCGATGGCTAATCATCTCAATGTTGATTTTTTCAGGCTGCACAAGGCTTTTCGGCTGGGATATCCATGCCCCAGGAATTTTATCCAATGGGTTTCTTCAGACGATTCCTCAGGCGGAGCAGCGAATAGCTCTTTACCTGCCAGAGTCTACTTTTTCTTATGAATCTAAAGATAAGGGGAGTCGATTTTCTGACCCTCAGACGTATCATGTGGGCGAATCATTTGCCCCAATGGTCTTAGAAGCATTTCAGTCTTCCTTTAATGAGTTCATTTATATGGAAACAATCCCACGGAAAGATATTCTCGAACGTTATGACATTCCTTATTTAGTGGTATTGCAAATTAAGGGTTTTGATAATACGAAAGATCTTAGAGGGCAAAAATTAACTGTGCTCACAGATGTAATCGTATTGGATCAAGATTTTAATAAATTAGGGCGTTTTGAATCCAAGGGTGTTAGTGATGCTAAAAAAGTCTTCGCTAAGAAAGGTGGCCCGGAAGTTAATTTAAATGCAGCCATTGAAAAAAGCATTGAAGGAATTATCTTAACCTTGCAAGACAGCTTTGGATCAGGCCGGTGGTCCGCATGAAGCTTCTTACTTTATTACCCAAAAGGTACCAGGTACTTTTTCAAGGTAGAAAAGTACCTGGTACCTTTTGGGCTATGATGTTGGTTTTGATGATGGGGAGTTCTGTGTTTGCCGAAGAGATTACAGAGGTTGTGGATACGACGTACACGCAAGTGATTGTGCGAGAGCATCCTAAAACACAGAAATCTTATATTAGCATTACGGATAGCACAGAGGCCCCCGAAAATCCTTTTTCGCAATTTAATAATCAGTATGCACGGCCTGACTATCGGATGTTAGATCCAAAATTAAAAAAAGGGGATTACGAATACGAAGGCCCTTATAGTAATCGCACCAAAGTTTATATTTTTGGAGCATCGTTAATAGCTGTGGGCCTAACAGGAGCAACTGCAGGTATTGCTTTAGCACCAGCAACGGGTGCTGCTTCTACAGGTGGCGGCGCTTATTTAGCTGCAGGGGCTGCCGTTGCAGCTGCTGAGGGGTTAGCCATTCATCAATTAACCAAAGTTCGTCCTGAGGATGAAAATTTTATTCATGAATCCGAAACGCAGTTTTTAGAATTAATAAAATTAGAGGATAGTGTTTAAGTAAGTCTGTCATTCCGGACTTGATCCGGAATCCATATCTTTATTTTAGATTCCTGCTTTCGCAGGAATGACATACATTAGTTTTTAATAATGAGCTGGATCCCGGATCAAGTCCGGGATGACAGACGTTTTGCAGAGTCCGGAGTTCGGAGTCCTCATGATGAAACATAGGGAGCTATTATGTATCGAGAATTTATGAAGCGGGCAATTGATTCGGCTACGAGTGGAATTAAAAAATTAGAAGGGGGACCTTTTGGGGCTTGTATTGTTCTAAAAGGTAAGGTGATTGCTGTGGCTCATAACACCGTGCTTCAAGAAAAAAACCCTATTTGTCATGCTGAGATCAATGCTATCACTAAAGCTGTTAAAAAATTAAAATCACCGTTTTTAGAAGATTGCGTCATTTATTCGACAACAGAACCTTGTCCTATGTGTTTTTCAGCGATTCACTGGGCTAAGATAAAGAAGGTGATTTACGGAACTCGGATTTCGGATGTGAAACGTCGGGGATTTAATGAACTTCAGCTTCCAGCCCGGAAAATTAAGATTTTAGCCAATAGCCCTGTCCAGCTAAAGGCCAGCTTCATGAGAAAAGAGTGTTTAGACCTTTTAATTACTTGGGATAACCTAGATAATAAGCAGGTCTATTAAATTCTGAGATTGCCACGGCCCCTTTGTTTTTGCCTCGCAATGACACATGTTAGTCTAAACACCCCCATTTTTGGCCTGTTTTAGCCCCTAATTAGCCTGTTTTTACCTTTGACAATAGAACGACTTACCACTAAAATATACGGCTTTCTATACGGGAGAACTGTCTCCTGCGATAAGTAGGCATAAGTTTGCCTTAATGACTAGTTTTTTGAAAATAACTTTTACAAGGGGAGGGTAGCTCCACGCACTATGCTAGAGATGAACACAGAAAACGGTTCATAGCGAAGTGCATGGCTGGGCAGTTGGTTACCTGCCTGCCGGTAGGAAGGGAGCGCAAGCTACCTTGACGATATAGAGTGAAACGTTTTTTTTAGTTAGTTGTACGATTAAAAGCATAAATTTTTAAGGGGGCTTAGCTCAGTTGGTTAGAGCGCTACCTTGACATGGTAGAGGTCAGAGGTTCGAATCCTCTAGTTCCCACCATGCACCAGGTAAAGCACTTCGCTAACGCTTCGTAACCGATGCATGGCAGGCCATGCTTTTCAACTATGTACTATGTACCGTGTACTATGTACTGACAAAAGAAAAAATTATGGTAGAAGAAGTTAAAAAACAAGATCAGGGTGAAGAGTTTATTAAGACCGAAGTGGACCGTCTAAGACATAGTACGGCTCACGTGATGGCGCAAGCGATACAACATTTGTATCCGGGTACGAAGTTAGCTATAGGGCCTTCGATTAAAGATGGTTTTTATTACGATGTGGACTCGGATGTTCAGTTTTCAGAATCTGATTTAGAGAAAATTGAAAAGCGCATGAAAGAGATTGTCAAAGAAGCGCAACCATTTGAACGAAAAGAAATTAGCAAAAAAGAAGCAATTGAGTTCTTTGAAAAAAAGGGTGAGAAATATAAAACAGAGATCATCGAAGGTATTGATGATGATACGGTTTCTACCTACTGGAATAATGATTTTGTGGATCTTTGTCGTGGGCCTCATGTGGAAGACACCTCGAAGATAAGGGCATTTAAGTTGTTAAGTATTGCCGGAGCTTACTGGCGTGGGGACGAGCGCAATAAGATGTTACAGCGTATTTATGGAACCGCTTTTGCTTCGGATAAAGAGCTAAAACAATATTTAAATCGATTGGAAGAAGCTAAGAAAAGAGATCATCGAAAATTAGGAAAAGAATTAGATCTGTTTAGTTTTCATGAAGAGTCTCCTGGGATTCCTTTTTTTCATCCTCGAGGAATGGTTGTTTATGATTCTCTTATTAATTATTGGCGTGAAGAGCACAAAAAAGAAGATTACATTGAAGTAAAAACCCCAATCATTTTAAATGATGAGTTGTGGAAACGTAGTGGCCATTATGATCACTACAAAGACAATATGTACTTTAGCGAAATTGAAGAAACTACTTTTGCGATTAAACCCATGAATTGTCCTGGTGGTGTTTTAATTTTTAAGAATACACCAAAATCGTATCGAGATCTTCCTATTCGATTAGCAGAATTAGGTTTGGTTCATCGTCATGAAAAGTCAGGTGTGCTTCACGGGTTGTTTAGAGTAAAAGCATTTACGATTGATGATGCTCATATTTATTGTGTGGAAGACCATATTAAAGATGAGATTTCTAAATGTTTGTCTATGATTACACGCATCTATAAAGCTTTTGGTTTTGAAAAAATTCAGATTGAATTATCTACTCGCCCAGAAGATTCGATGGGAAGTGACGAGATTTGGGAAAAAGCAACTGCAGGATTGCAGGGTGCTCTTAAGAGTAACAACGTTGATTATTATATTAGTGAAGGTAGTGGCGCTTTTTATGGTCCAAAAATCGATTTTCATATTGAGGATTCGATTGGCCGTACTTGGCAGTGTGGAACAATTCAGTTAGATTTTTCAATGCCCGAACGTTTTGATATTGAATACGCAGGTGCTGATGGGGCTAAACATCGACCTGTAATGGTTCACCGTGCGGTATTTGGTTCGGTGGAACGTTTCTTTGGTATTTTGATAGAGCATTATGGGGGAGCTTTTCCTTTATGGATGTCTCCGGTCCAGGTTGTGGTAGCCACTATTTCTGAGAAACAAGAAGAGTTTGCAAAAGAGGCCTATCAAAAGCTAAAAGATGCAGGAATTCGTGTAGAACTGGATTTAGATCCAGAAAAAATTGGTTATAAAATTAGACGCGCTGAAAAACAAAAAGTTCCTTACATTGCTGTTATTGGAGATAAAGAAGTTGAAGCAAAGTCTATTGCTTTAAGAGGACGAGGGCGTAGAGATTTAGGTGTGTTAACAGTAGAAGAATTAATTAATAATTTAAATAAAGAAATAGAAAATAAGAGTTAAGACGTAAGAGTTAAGAGTTAGGAAAAACATTTCCTTAACTCCTAATTCCTAACTCCTAACTCCGACATAAGAAACATTGGAGGTGTCATATTTCGAAGTTCATACGTCACAATCAGAAGATTCGAGCACCACAAGTTCGAGTTATTGATCAAGATGGTAATCAGTTAGGTGTGTTGCAACCAAGAGAAGCTATGCAAATAGCTAAAGAGGCAGGGTTGGATTTGGTTGAAGTTTCGCCAAATGCAAAACCTCCTGTTTGTCGTATTTTGGATTATGGTAAGTACCTTTATGATTTAAATAAAAAGGAAAAAGAAGCTAAGAAGAAACAACATAACGTAACTATCAAAGAAGTTAAGTTAGGTACTAAAATTAGCGACCATGATTTCCAAACAAAATTGAAGCAAGCTGAAAAGTTCCTTTCTCGTGGAGACAAAGTAAAGGTTTCTATGTTTTTCCGAGGACGTGAACGTTTCCATTCAGAACACGGAAAAAGTGTTATTGTCCGATTCCTAGCCAACTTAGAAGAGCTTGCCCAGGTGGAGAAAAACACAGGACTTCAAGGAAGTTTTATTAACGTGATTTTGGCTCCAGGTAAAACGAGTCAGAAAAAGTAATAGATCTATAAGGAGAAAGTAATGCCTAAGTTAAAAACAAATAAATCATTTAAGAAGCGCTTTAAAATTACGGCTTCAGGAAAAGTAAAACGTCAAAAAACAAAAAGACGACATTTACTTGTTGACCGTGATCAAAAGAAAAAAAGACAATTTAGAAAAGGTGTGATGGTTGATAAAACAGACGTTAAACGTGTCTTAGCAAATCTTCCATACGGAGACTAAAAAAGTTTGTCATTCCTGCGAAAGCAGGAATCTGTTGAGAGATCCCTGCTTTCGTAGGGATGACAGCATAATTTATATTTAATAAAGGAGAAGTTATTATGCCAAGAGCAATGAATGGTGTTGCTACCAGAAAAAGAAGAAAAAGAGTTTTAAAACGAGCAAAAGGATTTGTTGGTGGAAGAAGCACATTGTTTCGTACTGCGAATGAAACCGTTAAAAGAGCAATGTATTTTTCTTACCGAGATAGAAAAGTTAAAAAACGTGTAATGAGAGGTCTTTTCATTTTACGTATTAATGCAGCTTGTCGAGAAAATGGAATTTCTTATTCTCGTTTTATCTCTGGATTGAAAAAAGCAAATGTTACTTTAGATAGAAAAATGTTGTCTCAAATTTGTCTTCGTGATGATGCAGCTTTTACTCAATTAGTTGAAATAGCAAAAAAATAGATCCGCGTTAGATCTGCCTAGGCGCCCTATGTTAACTATTCAACATATCGATTCCATTACCGAGGAATTTTCTAAACAGCTAGATCAGGCTAATGATTTGGCTCAAATGGAATCCCTCCGCATTGAATTCTTGGGAAAAAAAGGAAAAATCTCTCTTTTGCTCCGTAGTTTAGGAGAAGTGGCTAAAGAGGAACGTTCTAATTTTGGCCAGAGAATTAATGAGCTTAAAAATAAAGCGGATTCCCAATTCCAAGAAAAGCTAGGAAAACTACAACAGACAGACGCTAAAACGCCTTCAGAAGACTGGACTCTACCAGGACTAAAACCTAATTTAGGCCGTTTGCATCCCCTGACTCAAACCGTTAATCATATTTTAGATATTTTTAAACGTATGGGCTTTGAAGCTATTGATGGTAGAGAAATTGAAACCGAATTTTATAATTTCACAGCACTGAATATTCCTTTAGATCATCCTTCTCGAGATGCCTTTGATACCTTTTATACTCCGCATGGAAATTTATTACGGTCTCAGACATCAACGGTTCAAGTCCGATTAATGGAAAATCAAAAACCCCCTTTTAAAATTGTTGCTCCAGGCCGTGTTTATCGCCCAGATACAGTAGATGCTACCCACTCCTTTATGTTTCATCAAATAGAAGGGTTATTAGTGGATGACAAAACTACTTTTAGCGACTTAAAAGGTGTTTTGAGTTTCTTCTTAAAAGAGTTGTATGGAGCCGATACCGAATTACGTTTTCGTCCTCACTTTTTCCCGTTCACAGAACCCAGTGTTGAAGTGGATATGAAATTTTCTTCTAAAAAAGGAAAGCAAGATTGGATTGAAATTTTAGGAGCAGGTTGTGTTCATCCTAATGTTCTAGAATCAGCAGGTATTTCTTCTAAAAAGTATCAAGGATTTGCGTTTGGACTTGGAGTAGAGAGAATGACGATGTTGAAGTATGGAATTACGGATATCAGACATTTCTTCGAGAATGATTTAAGATTTTTAAAACAGTTTTAAGAATATATGTCATTCCTGCGAAAGCAGGAATCTAGAACAATGAACTGGATCCCGGATCAAGTCCGGGATGACAGAGGTTCAATAAGGAGTTAGTATTTGAAAGTTTCTTTGGATTGGCTTAATGATTATATTAATGTGAAGAAGATGACGGCTGAAAAGATTGCTAATGATTTAACATTGGCAGGCCTTGAAGCTGTCATTGAATCCGAGTCCTTAGGTTCCAGTAATGATGCTACCTTAGAGATGGAGATTACGTCTAACCGTCCTGATTGGCTCAGCCATATTGGAGTTGCCCGAGAGCTTTCTGCAATCTATCAGCGGAAGCTAAATATGCCAAAAGCAGAGCCTAAGTTAAAAGCAGCTAAGTCTAAAAAAGATTATGTGGTGACTATTGAAAATTTAGAACAATGCCCTTTTTATTCAGCTGTTCTCCTGGAAAACATCTCTTCTGTTCAAACTCCCGAATTTATTAAAAACAGACTTGAAGCTATTGGTTTACGGGCTATTAGTTTTTTAGTAGATATAACTAATTATGTTTTGCTTGAAATTGGCCAACCCTTACATGCTTTTGATGCTGATTTGATTGAGGGAGACACTATTTATATTCGTCCTGCACGTAAGGGAGAAAAGATTGTTGCTATAGATGAATTTGAGTATGAATTATTAACTTCTGATTTAGTTATTGCAGATGCTAAAGGGGCTATTGCTATTGCGGGTGTTATGGGTGGAAAACGCACGGAAGTTAATGGGGACACAAAAAACGTTTTATTAGAAAGCGCTTTCTTTAATCCTTCTTTGGTTCGGAAAACGTCTCGGCGACTTTCTTTGGTGAGTGATTCTTCTTATCGATTTGAACGGCGCGTGGATCCTAAAGGAGTTAATTGGGGAAGAGATAGAGCTGTAGAACTTATTTCTCAATATGCTGATATCGAAGCTGTTTCAAAAGTATACAAACAAGGAAGTCCTTCTGCGCGTACTAAAAAAATACAGCTGCCCTTAGATTATATTAAAAGAGTTATTGGTATTTCTATTTCCCAAAAAGAAATTACAGATATCCTAAAAAATTTAGGGTTAGGTGTTAGTGGGCCAAAAGCAAAATTGATTGTGGACGTCCCTTCTTTTAGACCTGATTTACAACAGCCTATAGATTTGATTGAGGAAATTGCTCGTATTTACGGATATGACAATATCCCAGAGACATTACCTTCCTCTCCTCCAATGTCTTTGATTGAAGCTCCTGTTTTTTCATTTTTAGATAAGGTAAAACAATTTTGTGTGGGTGCTGGATTCCAAGAAGTTTGTAATTTTAGTTTAGTTCATGAAGAAAATTTAATTAATTCAGGTTGGGATCGCGGTGAAATCACACGTATTGTTAATCCTCAGCATAAAGAACTATCCGCAATGCGACCTACTTTGATGCAAGGACTTATTGAAAATACAAAAAGAAATTTTGATTTTGGCAGTTCAAATATCAGCTTTTTTGAAGTGGGACATATTTATGGTCAAGAATCTTCCAAGAAGTTACCGGATGAGTTGTGGCATCTAGGGTTAGCTTTAAGTGGACAGAGTTCTTTTAATTGGAAAGACAAGCCTAGAAAACAGACTTTATTTGATCTAAAAGGATTTGTGGAGGCATTAGCGCAACATTTATCTGTTTCGAATGTTACTTTTGTCGAGTCTAAACATCCTTTTTTGTCGGATCAGGCACTTTTGGAAATTCGTGTGGGGTCAGAACCTGCAGGAGTGATAGGACAATTAAAAGATACTATTCAAAAAGATTATGATTTGTCTCAAGAGTTATTCTTAGCAGAAATAAATTTAGAAGTTTTCTTTAAACAAAAGAAAGCTCAAATAAATTTTTCTTCTATTTCTAATTTCCCGAGCATTTATCGAGATTTAGCTTTGTTACTTCCTAAAAAAATTAAAGCACAACAAATTATCGAAAGAGTATCTAAACTATGTGGAGATCTTCTTATGGATATTGATGTGTTTGATGTTTTTGAAGGGAAGAGTCTCCCCTCAGGAATTAAAAGTTTGGGAATCACGATGCAATTCCAATCTCAGGAACGCACCCTCTCCAACGAGGAGATTAATGCGCTTCAAGATAAAATCCTTAAAGATTTAAATGCTCAGTTTGAAGCAACTCTCCGATAATCTGTCATCCCGCACTTGATGCGGGATCCAGTTCCTTAGCAAAATACAATAGTTTTTGAATAAGGTAATGGATCCCGGATCAAGTCCGGGATGACAAACTTACTGTCACTTTTATGTGACAACCTACCCATTATGGGTTATACTTTCTTACATGTCTTCCAAAACATCTAAATACAACAGTGATTTTGAGGCTCCAGAACTCTTTGTGGAGACCTTGTCAAAACCTCCTAATAGCTTTAGTTCTTCATCCGATAATAAGGCTCGGCCCTTAGCTTCTCGCATGCGACCTCGCTCCTTAAAAGAATTTATAGGGCAAGGTCATATTTTGGGACCCGGTAAATTATTAAGACGTACTATAGAAGCAGATCGAATTACTTCTTTGGTTTTTTATGGTCCTCCTGGTTGTGGAAAAACAACGATTGCTTCTATTATTTCTCAGGAAACAAAATCTCGATTTGTGAGCATTAATGCTGTTACCTCTAATGTTGCTGAGCTCAGAAAAATTATTCAAGAAGCAGGAAAATTAAAAAATCTGAATGAACAACGCACTATTTTATTTGTTGATGAGATTCATCGTTTTAATAAAGCACAACAAGATGTGTTAATGCCAGAAGTAGAGAATGGAGTGTTGATTTTAATTGGGGCAACAACCCATAACCCTAGTTTTTCAATTGTGGGCCCATTGTTATCTCGTTCTTTGGTATTTGAATTACGTCCTTTGCAAGAAGAAGATATCACGCAAATTTTAACAGCAGCGCTTCAAGATAACGAAAGAGGGTTTGGGGAGTATAAGGTTCAAATTGAAGAATCTGTTTTAAAATCCTTAGCTAAAAGTGCTTCAGGAGATGCTCGTCGTGCTTTAAATTCTTTGGAGGTAGGTGTTTTGACTACACCACCACAAGAAAATGGAGTTATTGTTTTTGATTTAGCTGTTGCAGAAGAATCCACACAAAAACGGATTGTTTATTATGATAAAAATGAAGATTATCATTATGATACGATTAGTGCGTTTATTAAAAGTATGCGTGGCTCAGATGCTGACGCATCAGTTTATTGGTTAGCAAAAATGCTTTATGCTGGGGAAGATCCCCGATTCATTGCACGGCGTATTATCATATTAGCTTCTGAGGATATTGGGAATGCAGATCCTCAAGCGATCGTTGTTGCTACGAGCTGCATGAAGGCCGTTGAATTTGTAGGTATGCCCGAAGCTCAGATTATCCTATCCCAGGCTGTTACCTATATGGCTACAGCGCCTAAGAGCAATGCTGCTTACATGGCGATTAATAAAGCAACAGCAGATGTCCAAGAAGAGTCGGCTAAAGAAGTCCCCAATCACCTTCGGGATAAGCATTATTCAGGAGCCAAACGTTTAAAACATGGGGAAGGGTATAAGTATCCACACGATTATGCCGATCATTATGTAGAACAAACGTATATGGAGAATAAGAAAACTTATTATTCGCCGAGCAGTCAAGGGTATGAGAAGGAAATTAAAGAACGAATAGAAAGATTAAAGAAAAGCTCTTAGCTATTGGCTTTTAGCTTTTAGCAAAAGCGGGCAAGATTTAAAACGAATTTTTTTTTAGCCAAAAGCTAAAAGCAAAAAGCTTCAACAAAGGAAGAATTATGACACACGCTGTTTATCAATTTGATCGTATCAAAAGTGCTAGCCCCGTAATGAGGGAAGTTATCGAAAAGCTCAAAGTAGTGAGTGAGAAGGATGTGACTGTACTTATTCAAGGAGAAAGTGGGACAGGAAAAGAATTAGCTGCGCGAGCAATCCATTATAATAGTCCCCGAAAAAACAAAGAGTTTGTGATTATTAATTGTTCTGCCTTTTCTGATAGTTTGTTAGAAAGTGAACTGTTTGGTTATATGAAAGGGTCCTTTACAGGAGCTATTACTGAGAAAAAAGGGTTGTTTGAAATTGCGGATGAAGGAACCTTCTTCCTAGACGAAATCGGGGATATGAGCCCCATGCTTCAAGTAAAACTACTTCGTGTCCTTCAAGAAGGAACTTTTTTAAAAGTAGGTGGAGTGAAACCCATTAAAGTAAATGTTCGTATTGTTGCGGCAAGTAATAAAAATTTAAAAGATATGATTAACCGAGGGGATTTTAGAGAAGACCTTTATTATCGTATTAATGTGATGAAAGCAGACCTTCCACCCTTAAGAAAAAGAAAAGAAGATCTTCCTATTATTGTAGAAGATTTGCTCGGGAATATTGCTAAAGCAAATAATGAAGATAGAAAAGATTTAGATCCTGAAGTTTTTGAGTTTTTTCAAAATTATGATTGGCCAGGAAACATTCGAGAATTAAGTAATGTTGTAGAACATGCGGCTATCATGACGCAAGGAAAAATGATTCATATGAGTCAGTTGCCACAAGAGCTGATTGGCACACGTGTGGTAAAAGACCAAACCCCTAAAGTAAACATCGAAGGACTTTCCTTAAAAGAAGCAAAGAAAAAAGCAGCAGATGCCGTTGAACGCGTTATGATCGAAGAAGAGTTAGTGCGCACTAACTGGAATAAAAGTCGAGCTGCTCGTAATCTCCAAATTTCCCGCATGGACCTCATCCGTAAAATCAACAAATACGGTTTTGAAAAATCTCCTGAGTAGTTGAGTCCCGAAAATAAATAAAAAGTTTCAGGGCCGAGCTTCGAGCTTTAGTAAATTCTAACCTTTTCTTTATGGGGCCCCTCGGTGTTCTCGCCTGTGGCGAGCCTCCGAAACCCCAGAAATAAAAGCTAAGATTTACACGCTCTCTCCGTCAACGCTCAGAAAGTTTCATTTATTTTCTCCGTAGCAATTTAAACATGTTACTCCTCTAAAGAGGGGAGCCGCTTGCCTAGATCCACAGAGCGCGTCTCAGCAAGGATAGCTTTTGCTCTTTGTCTCGCTACCAGAATAAAGGTGTGGCCAATGAATTGCCCTCTCTTATTTATTTCAGGATTTTGTGAATATTACTCATGAATAAACCCTAAGAAGAGGCTGGTTGAATCTTAGGAGTCAATAGTCCGATGGTCTTGTTTTATGGACCATCCTTGCTGGTAAGAAGCCTATTCGCAGTAGGGTTCTTGCCTTTCTCTTATCCGAACAAGACCTTGCGTTGTAGTTTGGGGCCCCCCGAGTGGGTATGCTTTTGCAGCACGTGTTAGGGCTGCAAAAATATACCCCGAGGTGGGGCAAATCTCTTTAATTGTTTAAATGAATTTTAATTAAGGAAGTGGATCCCCGATAAAAGATTTCGAGGATGACAGACATGTGGATTAAACCTCTATTTGAATGCGGAAGTGAAAGCGGAAGCGATCGTTGATGTCTTCTGTGATAGCACGGTCGCCGAGAGGAATAGCCCATTCGGTTCGGGCGAATAAATCCTTATACAGGCGAATGCGAAGTCCACCCCCAACGCTCATGAGGTGAGCCCATTTACGTTCGCGGTTACTGGCGTTTCGGATTCTTCCATACCCTTGATCTAAGAAGCTAACAAACTGGATTTGTTGTTTTAGAGGAACTTCAGAAAAGGGAAGTTGCCATTCCCAGGGAATAAACACCATTGGAATTAAATATTCTAAATTATAGTAAAAGCCATTATCGGCTAGGTAGTCGCCTTCAGGATAGCCTCGGACTGAGTTGAGTCCACCTAGGTAAAAAGCTTCAGAAGAGGGAAGTTTGTCTGTGGAATACTGATAACTAACGTTGGCACTTAATTGTGTGCCCCATGGCATACGTTGATAGTGAGAGGTTGTTCCTGAAACTTTAAAGAACTTAGCTTCTGTGTTGACTCGAGTTGTTCCTGTAGGATCTAAAAAGGTATCGCCTCCAAAAATTTTGGTTCCAAAACTAAATAGGTTACTGGAATTAGTTTTACCCCATTTAGAATTAAAACTCATATCAGGACCAAAGCGAATAATTTGTAAGGCGTCTTTTCTAAAGGTGCCAGAAAGTACTTTGGTTCTACTGTCCTTCATTTCACCAGCGACTTGGAAGCCTAGACGAAAAAAGTTTGTGCTAATTAGAGGTTGGACCAGACGAAGAAAGTATGTTTGTGAAATACCATTCACACCAAAAGAGGCAAAGTCTCGTTTAGGGGATACTTGGGCATGGCTGAATCCAGCAATAATGCGGCTACCCCATTGGACTAGTGGATAGGCGTATTGAGCAAAGAAAACACCAAAGTCTTTTCCAAAAACAGTTCCTGTGTAAAGAATATCATCTTTGCCGAGCAGATTATTGTGACGGGCATTAAAACCAAATCGTTTGAGTCCTGTAGAAAGATTTCCTTGATTATCAAATGAAGCACCCAAATGCATCGGAAAACTATCTTTTATATTAAATACCACGTCGGATGTTGCTTTTTGTTTCCCTCGTTTAAGAACAGCCTTAGCACTTCGGTCAGGGTTGGAATTCATTCCTTCTAGAGTTTTGATCAGATCTTTATACTCTAAGACCTTTCCCTTTTTGAGTACGGAGTAAGAAAGGATTTGTTCTTTTTTGAAGTGTTTGTTACCAATAATTTCAACGTTGCCTATTTTCCCCTCAACAATTTGGAGCCTAAAAACCCCGTCAATGACCTTTTGAGGAGGAATAAAAACACGGCTGGTAATGAAACCTTTTGATCGATAAGTATTTTCAATTAATTGAGCTAATTTTTTTAAGTCCTTCATTGTGAGCTTATTGTTTTCATAAGGCTCAATAAGCGGTTCAAAGGCATCACTATTAACTAGAATATTTCCTTCGAGTATGATTTTAGTGACTAAGAATTGGAGTTCGCCTTCGACAGGGACATCATCTTCTTTTTCTTCTTCGTATTCAGGAAGCGTGGCTTCAGGGATTAATTCCTGTTCAGCTTCTTCGAGCACTTTTTTTTCAATAACATCAGCACCATTAGAGCGGTTATTCTCTGGAAGTCCTTGAGCGAGAACAGCAGAAGAGAGAAAGAGGGTGAAGAGCAGAGAGAAATTTATAAGTTTAGATAAACCAGCTAATATAGACACATAGATCCCATATGTGTGAAGTGAAAAGGATGATATTTTGCCTAGAAACGTCTGATATTAGTATCTTTACCTAAATAAGTCAATATTCCCAAAAAAGAGTTAAGAGTTAGGAGTTAAGAGTTAAGAGTTAAGGAGAAGCTAAAAGCCAAAAGCTATTCTAGACCTTCGAATTCGATGAGGCCGCCGGCTAGGGTTTTCTTTTTGGTGGGTGGGGGAGTTTCTTCGTCATCAGAATTATCATCTGTTTTACTAGAGTAAAAGTTTTCGAAGGAGAGGGGGCCAAAAATGAAAGTGGCTAGTTTTCTCCAATAGCTCATATCGAAAACATTTGCACCATCAATAGCTAATTTGTTTAAAAATTCTGGATTATTGTTAATAAACATTAGAGCTTGAAAAAGTCTTACGATGGCGTTTCTAAAACTGAGAGCAATAAATTTGATTAATGAAAACGGCTCTTTAAAGAAACTTTCTATAAATGAAGAGTCTCCATAGAGGACTAAGGAGTTCAATCCGTTTTCAATAATGCCTAAAATGTTATCCGGTAATCCTGGTGTTGGAGGAACAGGAAGAAAGAAAGTCCATCCTGTATTTCCGCCCGAGTCTATACAACCGGTTAAACAAGATATAGGAGTTACATTCACATTAGTGGAATCGGAAACATCTAAGAATGAAAGCACACGAGCTCCTTGAGGATCAATGCTCCATGCTGTAGCTGGGACACTGCTGACTAAAGTAAGTAATCCACCTGCGGCACCTGTTAATGTGAGCGTTCCTGTAATGGTTGTTGTTCCCCCTGCAGAGAAGGTGAGTGTTACAGGAACAACGGTAGTTTTAGATAAATTATTAAAGGTAAAAGAACCTGTAATGATTTGGCTTCCGCCATCTAGGATGACACTGCCTCCGTTTGCTGCAAAGACAGCAGCAGTTAAGGTGAGGTTGCCAGAAACATTTAGACTTCCTGTTGTTGATGTGAATGTGCCAGCGGTTAAGGTTAAATCTCCATTCACATCAATGGCAGCAGTCCCTCCAGTAAAGGTTCCGCCGGTTGTTGTTATTGCACCTGCGGTGATTGCTAAGGCTCCTTGAGAAAAAGTTCCGCTCGTTACCGTGAGTGTTCCATCAACATCTAATGCATTGGTGAGCAGTGAAAGCGTTCCAGCTGCTTTACTGACCGTTAAGTTGTTGAAATCACTTCCTGCATCAGTTCCGCCCGTGTTGAGTGTTTGTGCCCCAGCGCCATCAAACGTGACTGTGTTTAAACCACTAGTGAATGTTCCGCCCGTTTTGGTCCAATTGCCACTAACGGTGAAAGCTCCTGATGGAGCAGTGAGTGTGCCGCCCGAAAGTGTTACATCACCATTGGCATCAACAGCACCTGTACTACCGGTAAAGGTTCCACTAGAAACAGTAATGCCACCATTAAACGTTTGTGTTGCTGTTGAAGCTAAGTAAGTTCCACCATCAACCGTCGTTAATCCAGTAACTGTTGTGGTGTTTCCATTCGCATCATAAGTACCGGAGGTTACATTAACAGTTCCTGCATACGTTTTGGCTCCTGTAGATCTAAATGTATCTAGGCCATTGGTAGCATTAAACGTTACATTAAATGCATCGGTTGCTCCAAAATCAGAAATAGTAAATACATCGGCAACAAGATCTCCATTACCCACATATAGGATTTCTCCGGAGTCCACATCTGGAGTTGTGATGGCAACAGCTTCTCCTCCTTGAAGACGGAATGTTCCATCATTAACTAATGTTGTGATCGTAATCGCATTTCCTTCAAGACTAATGATGTCATCCGCACCAATAGTTAGTGTGGTTGTTGTAACAGCAGCACCTAAGTTAATACGTTTAGCAGCACCATCAATAGTAACTGCGCCTAAGTTTTGGCTGTTTGCAGAAAGAGTATTGGTTCCAGCACCGTCAAAAGTCCATGTGCCACTGCCAGCATCGACAGAACCCGCTGCAGCAATGGTAACGTCCCCTGAAGTAGTTACAGCAGGATCATTGGTATCTAAGTCTAAATCTCCGTCGGTGATGGTAAAGGTTCCGTCTACATCTAAAGTTCCGGCAACGATAATGTCATCGGCTCCAGCAAGCCCTGTGTTATTAATGGTTAAGTCGTTAAAGATTTGTGCATTGGTTGTTAATGTTTGGTCGGTGGTACCATCTAATGTGATTGTTCCAGCACCCGCATCTAAAGAACCAGCTGCTGCAATTGTAAAATCACCAGAAACATTGAGAGCAGGATCGTTGGTATCAATATCTAAATCTCCGTCGGTGATAGTTAAGCTTCCATCAATGTCTAAATCTCCAGAAATAATAATGTCATCTACTCCAGCAGCTCCTGTATTCGCTAAGATAAGGTTAGGGAAGATCTGGGCATTAGTTGTGATGGTTTGATCGGTAGTACCGTCCATGGTGATCGATCCTGTGCCAGCGTCTAGAGAACCGGCTGCGGCAATAGTGAAGTCTCCTGAAATATTGACGGCAGGGTCATTCGTATCTACATCCAAATCACCATCGGTGATAATTAAGTTACCATCAATATCCCAAGCTCCGCTGATAATAATGTCATCGGCCCCAGCAGCTCCTGTGTTATTAAGCGTTACATTACCAAATGTTTGTGCGTTGGTTGTAATCGTTTGATCGGTAGTACCATCAAATGTCATGGTGCCTGATCCAGAATCCAAAGAACCGGCTGCGGCAATGGTAAGATCTCCAGAAATATTGACGGCAGGATCATTGGTATCAATATCTAAGTCCCCATCAGTGATTGTTAAGTTTCCATCAACATCTAAAGCACCAGAAATAATGATGTCATCAGTGCCCGCAGCCCCTGTATTATTTAATGTAAAGTTAGGGAAGATTTGTCCATTGGTTGTTACGGTTTGGTCTGTGGTACCGTCCATAGTAATGGTTCCAGTGCCCGCGTCTAAAGAACCTGCTGCAGCAATAGTGAAGTCTCCTGAAATATTGACGGCTGGGTCATTGGTGTCAATATCTAGATCACCGTCAGTAAGAATTAGATTACCATTCACATCTAAAGCACCACTAATGATTAAGTTGTCTGTACCCGCAGCACCCGTGTTATTTAAAGTTACGTTAGGTAAAGTAGCCCCATTAGTTATAAATGTTTGGTCTGCCGTACCATCAAAAGTCCAAATTCCTGTGCCAGGATCCACAGAACCTGCTGCTGCAATCGTAACGTCTCCAGAAGTATTCACATTAGGATCATTGGTATCTAAGTCTAAGTCCCCATCGGTAATAATAAATGCCCCATCAATATCTAATGCTCCAGAAATAATAATGTCATCCGCTCCCGCAGCACCCGTGTTATTAATAGTAAAGGCGTTAAATGTTTGACCGTTAGTAGTAACTGTCTGGTCTGTAGTACCATCCAACGTGATTGTTCCAGCCCCAGCATCTAAAGAGCCGGCTGCAGCAATAGTGAAGTCTCCAGAAATATTGACGGCAGGATCATTGGTATCAATATCTAAGTCCCCATCAGTGATTGTTAAGTTTCCATCAACATCTAAAGCACCAGAAATAATGATGTCATCAGTGCCCGCAGCCCCTGTATTATTTAATGTAAAGTTAGGGAAGATTTGTCCATTGGTTGTTACGGTTTGGTCTGTGGTACCGTCCATAGTAATGGTTCCAGTGCCCGCGTCTAAAGAACCTGCTGCAGCAATGGTGAAGTCTCCAGAAATATTTACATTAGGATCATTGGTATCCACATCCAAGTCCCCATCCGTAATAATTAGATTACCGTTAATATCCCAAGCACCACTAATAATAATATCGTCTGTCCCTGCAGCCCCTGTGTTGTTTAAAGTTACATTGCCAAATGTTTGTCCATTGGTTGTGATCGTTTGATCGGTAGTGCCGTCCAGGGTGATTGTTCCAGCCCCCGCATCTAGAGACCCGGCTGCTGCAATAGTAAAATCACCCGCAATATTAACTGCTGGATCATTGGTATCAATGTCTAGGTCACCATCGGTGATAACTAAGGAACCGTTAATATCTAAAGTACCACCATCCACAATAATGTCATCGGCTCCTGCAAGTCCTGTGTTATTGATGGTTAAATTGTTCAACGCTTGTCCGTCGACATCAAATGTTTGATCTGTTGTACCATCAAGTGTAATCGTTCCAGCAGTAACAGTAATAGTTGCTAAGTCGTTGACTAAAACATTACCTGAAATACTCATGTCGCTATTAGTTGTTAGAGTAGCTTGGACTGCATTAGCTAAAGTTAAATTACCTTCTAAGTCTGTTGTGATGCTGTTTGTAGCAAGATCCAAGTTACCCAAGGTAATTAAAATATTTCCATTCACATCTAGCGGACCACCGGCAACAATGATATCGTCCGCTGTGCCACCACCTGTGTTGTTGATCGTTAAATTGTTAACAGCTTGTCCGTCGACATCAAAAGCTTGATCTGCCGCACCATCTAAAGTTAATGTCCCACCGGTAACAGAGATCGTAGCTAAGTCATTCACTAAAACGTCTCCTGCAATACTCATGTCACTATCTGTTGTTAGAGTCGCTTGAGCGTCATTAGCTAAAGTTAAGTTACCTTCTAAATCAAGAACCGCATTGTTAGTGCCAAGATCTAAGTTGCCTAAAGTAACCAGTAAGTTTCCATTCACATCTAAGGTACCACCATCGACGATGATGTCATCTGCGGTGCCACCACCTGTGTTGTTGATCGTTAAATTGTTAATAGCTTGTCCGTCGACATCAAATGTTTGATCTGCCACCCCATCAAGAGTGATGGTTCCTGCAGTAACGGTAATCGTAGCTAAATCATTGACTAAAACATCGCCAGCAATCGCCATATCACTATTTGTTGTTAAAGTAGCTTGAGCAGCATTCGCTAACGTTACATTTCCTTCGATGTCTGCAGTAATGCTATTAGTAGTTAAATCTAAGTTGCCTAAGGTAACGAGTAAGTTGCCGTTCACATCTAATATTCCACCAGCAACAATGATGTCATCAGCTGTGCCACCACCTGTGTTATTGATCGTTAAATTGTTAACAGCTTGTCCGTCGACATCAAAAGCTTGATCTGCCGCACCATCTAACGTTAATGTCCCACCGGTAACAGAGATGGTTGCTAAGTCATTCACTAAAACGTCTCCTGCAATTGCCATGTCACTATCGGTTGTTAGAGTCGCTTGAGCGTCATTAGCTAAAGTTAAGTTACCTTCTAAATCAAGAATCGCATTGTTAGTGCCAAGATCTAAGTTGCCTAAAGTAACGAGTAAGTTGCCATTCACATCTAAGGTTCCGCCATCCACGATGATGTCATCGGCCGTACCGCCACCCGTGTTATTAATCGTAAGATTATTGATGGCTTGTCCATCCAGATCAAAGGTTTGATCTGCTGTACCATCGAGTGTAATCGTTCCTGCAGTAACAGTGATAGTTGCTAGGTCATTCACTAAAACATCACCTGCAATCGCCATATCACTATTAGTGGTTAAGGTAGCTTGAGCTGCATCAGCTAAAGTTAAGTTACCTTCTAAATCTGTTGTGATGCTGTTTGTAGCAAGATCCAAGTTACCTAGGGTGATCAAAATATTTCCGTTCACATCGAGAGTGCCACCGGCAACAATAATATCGTCTGCTGTGCCACCACCTGTGTTGTTGATCGTTAAATTGTTAACAGCTTGTCCGTCGACATCAAAAGCTTGATCTGCCGCACCATCTAACGTTAATGTCCCACCGGTAACAGAGATGGTTGCTAAGTCATTCACTAAAACGTCTCCTGCAATCGCCATATCACTATTTGTTGTTAAAGTAGCTTGAGCAGCATTCGCTAACGTTACATTTCCTTCGATGTCTGCAGTAATGCTATTAGTAGTTAAATCTAAGTTGCCTAAGGTAACGAGTAAGTTGCCGTTCACATCTAATATTCCACCAGCAACAATGATGTCATCAGCTGTGCCACCACCTGTGTTATTGATCGTTAAATTGTTAACAGCTTGTCCGTCGACATCAAAAGCTTGATCTGCCGCACCATCTAACGTTAATGTCCCACCGGTAACAGAGATGGTTGCTAAGTCATTCACTAAAACGTCTCCTGCAATTGCCATGTCACTATCGGTTGTTAGAGTCGCTTGAGCGTCATTAGCTAAAGTTAAGTTACCTTCTAAATCAAGAATCGCATTGTTAGTGCCAAGATCTAAGTTGCCTAAAGTAACGAGTAAGTTGCCATTCACATCTAAGGTTCCGCCATCCACGATGATGTCATCGGCCGTACCGCCACCCGTGTTATTAATCGTAAGATTATTGATGGCTTGTCCATCCAGATCAAAGGTTTGATCTGCTGTACCGTCAAGTGTAATCGTTCCTGCAGTAACTGTAATGGTGGCCGAATCATTCACAAGAACATTACCAGCAATCGCCATGTCTGAGTTTGTGGTTAAAGTAGCTTGAGCTGCATCCGCAAGAGTTAAGTTACCTTCTAAGTCTGTTGTGATACTGTTTGTAGCAAGATCCAAATTACCCAAGGTGATTAAAATATTTCCGTTCACATCAAAAAGCCCACCAGCAACAATGATGTCATCGGCCGTACCACCACCCGTGTTATTAATGGTAAGGTTATTGATAGCTTGCCCATCGACATCAAACGATTGATCTGCCGCACCATCTAAAGTTAATGTTCCACCGGTAA